>BNJT01002602.1_pt1 | contig 2776215 bp, 2532 predicted proteins | sample 8540491 | NCBI WGS metagenome assembly BNJT01 (sample SAMD00202455, study PRJDB9452) | human saliva metagenome | host: Homo sapiens
CCCTCATTGCAGGGCAAAGTTGCAGGTCAAGGAAACATACGAGCGCAAGTTGCAGCAGAAGCAGTATTTCACCTTACTTACCACTTGTGGAGAGTTTCAAGTATTACGTATGTTCCTACTTATTGTGGGTATGGAGAAAGGTTACAAAGCACAGACTTCCATAATTGAGATTGGGCAATATTGGTGGAATATGCAGGGACGAAAAGCTGTGGTTGCCATACAGAGAGTATTGGGACACTATGTTGATACCTTTTCCTATTATAGTCCTATGGCGATACGCAACGATAATGAAGCCTATCAGCATATTGCCTACTCACCGATATATCCGAAGTTCAAGGTTACAGACATACTTCGTAGAAATGGTTTTAAGGATAATTTCTATGGCATCGTGCCTACCCAGCTTATTCCTGCATTGCTCACAGACAGCCGAGTGGAAACATTGCTAAAGGCTGGTCGTACAGACCACTTACGTTACTTTCTTGGCAACAAGAGAACTTTTGAAGAACTATGGCAGTCCTACAAGATTGCAGTCCGTAAGGGTTATGATATTACAGATATTTCCCTTTGGAGTGATTATGTAGATACACTTAGAAGATTAGGTAAGGATATTCATAATCCAAAATATTTATGCCCCACAGACCTTAAAGGCGAACACAACCGCAGATACGAGGAACTTCTCAGACAGCGTGAAAGGAAGGAAATAGAACAGAAGCAGCAGAAGGCTATGGAAGATGAAAAGCGTTTCCGAGAACTTAAATCCAAGTTTTTCGGTATCTGTTTCACGGACGGCACAATCCAAGTTCACGTATTGGAGAGTGTGCAGGAACATTTAGAAGAAGGTGTATCAATGCACCATTGCGTATTCTCTAATGCATACTACCTCAAGGAAGACTCCCTTATCCTTTCTGCTACCATTGAAGGCAAGCGAATAGAGACTATTGAAGTATCATTACGAACTCTGGAGGTGGTGCAAAGTCGTGGGGTGTGCAACAAGAACACGGAATACCACGAGCAGATAGTAAACCTTGTCAACGCTAATCGAGGTCTTATAAGCCGAAGAATGAAAGCAACCGCATAAAGTATGAACCATTAAATTATCCGAGATATGAAAACAGAGATTGAAAATATCATCTATAACTATGTAGACGAGATACCGCATATTCTCATTAGGATTATTAATGCCATAACCCTATCCGACAACAAAGAGGAGTTAAGGTCGGCTATCAACAAAATAGCTGAAGAAACAGAACTTGATAAGTTCTTTGCATACGGTTATGGTGCACATCACTTTTGACTCAAACACCGCAAATTATCCAATGGAGAGCCAAAGGAATACAGATTATTAAAGGTTGAATTTTAAGATTATGAAGAAGAAAGTTTACAGAGTTCGGACACAATACATCTTCGAAGGAGTGTTTGATGTGGTTGCAGAGAGCAAGGAAGACGCACGGCAGAAAGTCTTGCAAAATTGTGGGTTGGTTATAGGTGGAAGTATTCACAGTACATTGCCCGATGATGAGATAAATTGGGCTTTTGACAAACACCCTAACACACGAATAGACAGAGTAACGAAAGTGTAGAAACAGCACCTTGAATAAGACCAATAGCCACGCAAACCGAAAATTTGCGTGGCTTCTTTTCTTTGTCTTTGAACGAGTAGGCGACCAAAGCAAAGAAGCAAAAGAAGGTCGCAAGAATTGCATTATAGATTTAATTACAGAGTAAACGTTTGACAATTTGAAACATCAAGCTTTAACTTCGAGATAAAGTTTTTTACTCTCAAAATTTCTTTGTCACGCTCTTGTGGATTATTATAATAAATGGAAAAGAACCAATGAGCATCTGAAGTGACATGATTAGATATCTCTATAAAATAGTCTAAATCAATATCAGATAAAGAGTGTCCGTAAATAACAATCTTATCTATATTGGTTAAACTGCTCCAATACTTAGCATTGTCGCTGATTATTTCAGAAATATTTTTCTGTTGTTCATTTACGACTTTAGCAATATTATCGTATGCCTCATATTCATAAATCATTGGATCTTCTGAAAGGAACTCATTTCCATCAAGGTTATTTATATGCCCAACAACTAATTTTTGATTACACTTTCGCCTTCCATGTATATAATTGATTTGTGTCTTTGGAATTTTGTAAAGAGTTTCCAATGTTTCGGTATAATTGAAAGATAGAAACATGCCTTTTCTGTCAAAATGTGGCAAGGCTACAGGCTGACCATCTATATCTATTTGATTAACCCATTCCTCAAATATACGATGAAACACTTCAAACATCATTTCCAAATAGTATTCTGGAGCATCCTCCATTTGTGCCTGATAACGCATTTCATGGTTTTCCTCTAATTCGACATCTTCTGTTGATTCATCAAATGCATTTTGGAAATCTATATTCCCTAATGCGTATTCAAGGTCGCACCATAGTTCAAGTTTCCCATCTTTATTTTTTGTAGGGTAGCATGCTTCTAATTGTCCTATCCAATAACCATCTAAGCCACATTTTTTCCATGCATACTGTCTAAAATCTTCATAAGAAGATGCTATGCCGTGATGGAGGTCAAAACCATTGCCGATTATACATAGTGTATCCATTTTTTTTGCAAAGTTACTCAATTGTAACGAAGAAGGCGACTAAAACGACAAGAAAACACCCCTTGCGAAGCATAAAAAATCCGCAAGAGACGTATTTGATAATCAGGGTATATAAAACAGAGCAAACTCCACCTTTCGTCGTTTGACAAGACCTCTGAGAACTTTGCCCTTGTATTGACAGAAAGATACATACTCCCGATAGATGTTTCTATCCCCTGCCTCTATCTTTTGCAGCAGTCGGCTTTTGGGGTGCTTGTCATAACCGAATAATCGCCCTACACCCACATTGTAAGCAAGTAAGGTCAATAGCAGGGCATCCTTCCCATAGCCCTTGAAGTACTCAAAGCATTTCCAAAGGTCGGCACGGAGCAGCGAGTCTGCCTGCCACTCGGGCATATTCGAAGAAAAATGCTCGCCCTTTTGGAGTTGATGCCCATAACCCACATACGGATAACAGCCCTTTCCGTGAAATCCCTCAAAGAATTTCACACACACCACAGCACGCTCAAAAGGAGGGAGCCGAGCAAAAGCAATCCTCTGCTGAGCCCGCAGCCAAAGCCACGGGAAGCAGAGGAAAAACAAACAGAACAATAACTTACGTATCTCGTTCTGTTTTTGAGGTAGGATGAGTAGGTTTAGGATGATCCACGTGCTGCTCAACACTTTTGCCATTAAAACTAAAGTGCAGCTCCTTCTTTTGCCCGAAATTGTCTTCCACATACACATCAATCGTCTGTCGATCGGTAGAGTGTGAAGTGTAATACAAACGGAATTCCTTTTGCATCAACAAATAGCGGTCGTTAGGAGAAAGCAGCGTGCCATCCTCCAAACGCAATTCTCCCTTCCCATCGGGTTGGAAATAGCGAATCGTATAGTGCGTGTCCTTAAAATCGCCTTCCGCTTTGAGCGAACAACGAATTTCAGCCACCGCCCCCTTTATGATGTCCTTTTGAACGGGCAATGTTTGCAGAGAAAAGTCATAAGCCTGCTGCACATCCAACTCAGGAGTACAACTAGATAGACAAAAACCAGCGAAGGAAAGCACCCCCATCACCCATATTGCGCCTAAAATGTTACGTTTCATAGAGATAAAAATTTATTGCTGTCCGGTAAAAGTTTTTCTGATGATAAAAATAAGGCTGAAACCCTCTTGCAGGATTTCAGCCTCTTTTGTTACTTTGCTTGTTGGAAAAAAACACTAGTAACATGAGCAAAAGTACATATTTTACCGGACAGCCGGTCTATAGTCAGGTCATTAAATTGCTGGATAAAGCCAAAATTCAACAAATTAGTCTCGAAACACTAGGGAGCGAGCGTTATGTTAAGCGTTTGACAGGTTGGAAACACCTCATCATTATGCTCTTTGGTGTGCTCAAACACTTTGATTCTCTGCGTGAATTGGAGATTGGCATGAAAGCCGAGACCATGAAACTCTCCCACTTGGGGCTTGACTACGTTGTCCGTCGCAGCACACTTGCAGAAGCCAACCAGCGGCGACCACAAGAGTTCTTTTGCCAAAGTTTATGCCTCCCTGTTGGAACGCTACACTCCTTTTTTAGCGGACAGCCGTTCTGTGAGCTGTCAAAAAGCCTGGGAGAAGCAGCTGTATATGATGGATTCTACCACAATCACGCTCTTTGACAATATTCTTAAGGGAGTAGGTAGACATCCTAAAAGCGGAAAGAAGAAAGGCGGCATGAAGGTACACACCATTATGAAGTATCAAGTAGGTGTACCGATGGTGGTAGAACTGACCTCTGCTGCCAAACACGATCATTATCTTCTCAAAAAGGTGCACCTGCCCCAAGATGCCACCTTGGCAATGGATAGAGCCTACATAGACTATGCACAGTTTCAAAGGCTTACCGAAGAAGGTGTCTGCTATGTGACTAAGATGAAGAAGAATCTCAGCTACAAGGAGCTCTCTTCTATAGCCTATGTTTCTCGTGATGGTCTAGTCACTCATATCGACAAACACATTCTTTTTTTGAGAAAGAGAAGGTAAGGCACGAAGCCCGATGTGTAGAGCTATGGAGCAATAACTCTCGTAAGTCGGTGACGTTGCTGACTAACAATTTTGAACTATCGGTTCAGGAACTTGCTGAAATCTACAAGCGCAGGTGGGCTATAGAAACGCTCTACAAAACAACTGAAACAGAATTTTTCCTTTGCACTTTTTTTCTATGGTGAGAGCGTGAATGCCATCCAGGTACAAACCTGGGTAGTACTCATTGCCAATCTCTTGTGCACAGTACTCTCTAGAATGATAAAAAGACACGTTTCTTTTTCTCAAATCGTAACCATGCTTAGATTAACGCTCATGTATTACACTAATTTCATCGCTTTCATGGAAGATCCTCAAAAGGATGAGTGTGCAATTTGGGCTGAAAGAGCTAAATCTCCACCCTCAGAACCATCATTATTCGATTAGGGGGGCTTGCTTTTTGAAAAAGAAAGCCCGAAGTCCTATTCTAAAGGGCTTCGGGAAGCTTTCTTGTGGCGTTTGTAAGTTTACCGGACAGCAATAATAAAAATTAGAGTTGATACCGAAGTCCTAAACTCAGCGTCGGTCTAAGTCTGTGAACATCCGAGTTAAAAAGATAGCGCAGTTGAGCTTTTCCACCGACAATAATCCTGTCCGTAAGAAAGAGCTCCAGACTCGTGTGCAACCCTGCGCCATAGACCCAGTGCGAACCGTCCAACAACTTCGCCCCATCGGGCAAAATCACCTTATCTCGATTGAGTTGCTCATAGCCCACCAGCGCAGAAGCACCAAGATAGAAACACATTCTTTCCTTTGTCCGAAAGCAAGGGATGCGCATATCCCATCTGCACGAGATAGTCACGCAGTGGCACTTGATAACTGCGATAACTCAAGACTTGCTGTTCATAACCAGCCGACACGAACGTATATTTCCCCCGTTTGAGATAGTGAGAAAGCGACAAAGTCAGCCCAAAATCGTCTTGCTTAAAGAGCGATTTATCTTTCACTATGGGCACATTCGCCGACATCTCCAATCCCTTTTGACTAGGCACCAAACGCTGTGCCTGCACAGCAGTGGGCAATCCCACCACTAGTGCAGCACAGAGCGAAGAAAACAAGAGCTTCAGTTTCATAGTTCTTACCATTTCAGTTTGAGTTTATCAATCTTTTGCGCCAACAAGAGGTCCTCTTGGTCAAGCGAAAAAGAAAGCGTGCGTCCTCCTCCACGTTCGTAGAGCGTCACTTGCAGTTCCTTGTCCTGAGATAGCGAAAATTGCTCCAAAACAAAGACTCCACGTTCGTTATCGTTCGCCTTCACCTCCAATAATTGATGATAAGCACGAAGCGGTTGCAACACTTGTTCCTGCATCGCAGTGCGCTTCGCCACCTTTTTGTCCACCACTTTGAACGTCACAAAGTCCACAGCAAAAGGCATATTTGTGTCATTGTCGATGCGCGTGTAAAAGTAGAACAATCCATTGTGCGCATAAAGACCGCGGAGCAAGAATTTCATTCCAAATTGTTGCGCACCGATGTGCTTAATCCTGCGTTTATCACTTTGGTAGATACTCTGCATAATGAGTTTCACCAAAATCGGTGACTCACTGCCCAGCTCCTTAAAATAGATGTCCGAGCGATTGGAAGGCAGTCGTCTTGCCATAGGAGCAAGGAAATCCTGCATCTCGATGTTGAGCTTCTCAGGTTCGGCAGCATACTTCACATTAAAGGCATAGAATGAGCCATCTTCGCAAATCACCGATAGATTAGTCTCCGTTTCAAAATCTTGCACGGCAGCTTTGATGCGCAAGACATTTTCCGCATCCTCCGCTTTGCCAGCAATGATGTTTTGCGAACCCAAGTCCACATAGCGAATAGGCGCAGGGAAGATAAGATGAACCGTCTTTTCAAAAGTTACCTCCAAGCCATAAGGAAGGATTACACGAGCATGAGGGATACTTCTACTCATACCTTGGTAGAGCGCCCCCGACGACAAGAGCGAAGAAGAAAGATTTGTAGGTTTATCCTTGCTTTGGGCAAAGACAGCTGTGCTACTCGCCACGAGGAGTAGCGCAGAGAAAAAGAAATGTTTCATTGTTTATAGCGATTGATTGAATGATTATTTGGTAGGCATCAAGAAGAGTTTGTAACCACCCTTAATGGTCACTTTAATGGTACGCAGTTTCTTTTGCAAGAGCTGACTCGCCCCTTGCATCACCCCACGTGCCGTTTCCGAGATGATTTGGTCTTTGGCAGAAGAAGCGAAGGTAAAACTCGTTCCCATCGTTCCCCCGATGTTAGCCCCCATTTCTTTGAGGGCAGAGAGGTTCTCCAATTCAGGAATGTAGACACCTTCCTGTCCGTCCATATCATAAGCCGATAGTTTGATAGGAAGAATGCGCCCAGCGTGTTCAATACTTTTGACCAATAGTAGCATCCGATGTCCTTCAATTTTGGCACTTGCAATGATGCGCCTCTGGCGAGGAAGGTGCAAATCCCCAATGCGCGCATTTTCCAGCAAGCGCAACACCACATCATCCCCCTCTTTGAGAACTAGGGTATGGTCAATCTGCACCCGAATCGTATTGCGTTCCACGCTCTTTTTCTCATTGTTCATAGAGTGAAAGGCAAGATTGCGCCCCTTCGTGCCATACATTTTGACAAAGTCCGCATCACTCATCGTACCCGAGAGAGAAGACACCACTTGTTTTCGTTCGGGAAGCACCTCCACCGCCTTTGTCCCTTCCGATTGCTTGTCAGAAGAAGGTGCAACAATAGTGCGTTCCTGCGCTTGAGCAAAAGCATTGTTCAGCGCGGTAGGATTATTAGGCGTAGATTTAGGAAGATACTTCGCAGCCATTTGATAACTCTTTTCCATCAGCGCCAATTGACGTTCCTCCTCATTCTCTTCTTTATTATTTTTCTTCGCCAATTCATTCTTCAATTCAGCCACTTGCGAGCGGAGTTCTTCGCGCTCCTTCTCACTAGGGTCAGTGGCATAGAAATCATTGAGCAAGCGGTTGTTCTCCGCATAGCGTTGCATCGACCGCTCAATCTTACTTCGAGAGCGAGAAGCTTCCACTCTTTCCGCTTCTTCAGCCGCATTCTGCGCTGCAAACTCATCGGAAACTTCCGCCATCTCCACCTTCGCTTGCTGTTCTTCAGCCGATTTGTTGCCCTGTTCATAAGCCTTCAGTTTGTTGCTGGGCAATTCTTCCACGGTCGCTTGCGGAATACTGTCATTGAGTCCCTGCTGCGCTGCCGTTTTCTCCTTGCCCGAAGGGGCAAAGATAAACCACATAGAGAGCGCAAAGAGCAATCCCTAGTCCGCCAAAGACGAGCCCCTTTTTTTCAGTTGGTCTTGTTGTTTCTTATCCATAATTGAGGTATTGGTTTTTAATTGCTGATATTCCGTGTCTTGTTGTTGGAGTGCAGGTCTGTCCAGATGCTCATTCTTCGGAATAGGTAAGGCAGTAGCGTGAGGAGTCACAAAAGAATTGCGCAATCATAAAGAGAGCGCAAAAGGAGATACACCAAACTAATGCCATAGACCAGAACTTTCCTCTGCTTCGTACTTAGTCGTTCGCATTGTTGTTTTAGCCACACCTTTCCGAGAATGATCCAGCTGCGGAGCATTCGTTTGGGGAGAATACGTTCGTGTCATCGTTTGTAAGTTTGAAGGTCTTGATTCTCACGCACAACGAAGTGTTCCATCAGAAAGCCCTGCGGATTGTTGTCTGAACGCACCGCATTTTGCAGGGTGCAAGTCGTGATCAGACTACGTTCCGTCACGTTACTAGGGCGCACAATAAACATGCGTGCATAAGTTGTCACGGCATAAGGATACACCTTAAAGTCACATTGTATAGAGTCAATTTCACACGCTGATTCACATTGCCCGAGATGGCACTATTGAAATACCCCTTTTTCTGCCAAATCCTTGTAATAGTCGAAAGCCGATTTATCACAAAGCGCAAAGGCACGTGCCATATTTTGCTCAATAGCATCCTTGTCGGGAGCAATGCTAAAGAAGAGCTCGTGGAAACGTCTGACATGTTCGCGTGCTTCCACAGGACGATTGCGAGAAGCATCTTGACTCAGCGCCAGCATCAAAGATTTCCCTTGGTCAAGGACGTAGATTTTTCTCGTTGCTCTCGAGCAAAATTGTAGGAAGCATAGAGCGCATAAGCCGTAATGCCCACACAGAGCAAGGCAAAGACGATGATGTATAGCCTAATCTGACTAAATGCCGTCTGAATGTTTTTTAGAGATTTGAATTCCATAGGAGTGTATGTTGAAATTATTTGCCTTTAATGAGCATCCCTTTGATACGTCCACCGATATTTCCCACGGCAGCTCCCATACCAGCTGCAGAAGCCTTGCCACCTAGGTAGGCACCTTGTGCGCCACTCTTTGCCACGCTATTGACATTGCGACCATAAGCCCCAATACCGCCACCAGCTTCGATGATCCAGCCAGCCACAGTGGGCACACAGAAATATCCCACAATGCCAATGAGGAAGAAGACAATGTAGTACCACGTTCCCGAGTCGGGAACATAGTTCGCACTCGAAAGCGCTGCAATGTCCTTCTGCACCATCAAAACTTGAATCTTAGCAAGCAAAGCCGAAAGAATAGAACTCACGGGCAACCACAGATAGACCGATATGTAGCGTGAGAACCACGCACTGAGCGAACCCGAAAGTCCATCCCACACCGAGATACCAAAGACGATAGGTCCCAAGATGGAAAGCACAATAAGGATAAAGGTGCGGAGGGTATCAATAATCAAACCAGCCGCATTGTAGAGCAATTCCATGAAATCTCGGAAGAGTTTCATAACCCATTGCTTCGTCTGATAGGCAGCCCTTTCGGCATACATCCCAGCAATGGTCACCGCATCTTCAGGACCGATGATACCCATCTCCTCAATCTTTTCGTCAAACTTCTCATTAGATACCAAATAAGCCGTTTCGGGATTTTTCAGATAAGCCGCCTCTTGGAGTTTATCCCTCCTTTTCACCAACTGCGCCAGCGTGTTTTCTTGTTGATGCACCATCGCTTCTGTACCTTGCACCACGGGGGAAAGCACCGCATTCATCGTCCCCAACACCACCGTTGGGAAGAACATGATGCAAAATCCCAAGACAAAGGGACGGAGCAAGGGAAAAACATCGATGGGTTCAGCCCGTGCAATGGATGTCCAAACGCGCAGAGCAATGTAAAATAGCGCACCTAGACCGGCAATTCCCTTGGCAATGCCCGACATCTGCGCACAGAGTGGCATCATCTCATCGTAGGTAGAGCGCAGTAGGTCGTGTAAACTAGCGAAATCCATAGCACCCACTCCTACCAATATCGGTTTGCCGTGTTACCATATAGGGATTGCACCGCCGAGAGGTCACCCTTTTCTCTGGCACGCACGTAGCTCACCGAAATGTTCTTTCTTGTGTAATAAGACACCAACGAGCGATACTCACGCAAGGTCGTGTAGATGCGGTCAATCGTCTGCATCCGTTCGTGGTCGTTCATCGAGAAAACACTACTCTTGGCTACCGATTTGAGTTCCTTCAAACTCTCTCCACTTTGTTCCAAGAGTTTGGTATATCCCGAAGCGATGGCAGCGAGTTCCGAAGGACGAAAATGAGGGTCGCGCAGCATCTGTTTGTAGGAGGTGACGTAGATGTCAGAAATGTCGCCCACCATCAAGATACACTCCTTGACTTTGTAGGCATCGCCAATGAGATTATTCACCTTGCGGAGTGCGTCATAGTATTTCTTGGTGTCGTTGTAGAGCTTCTCCACCTCCTTAAATCCATTCAAGGTATTCTTGACCGTCTTACCAGCTGTGGCAATTTCCTTGACCGTGTTGGCAATGTTGCCCGCAAAATTGGTGGGATCAGTCACCACCCATTGGGCATGAGCCTTTCCACAAACGAGAGTGGAAAGCAATAAAACTGAGAGAATGTACTTTTTTTCATTTGTTGGTTGATTATTTTTATTGGTTGATATAATCTTGTGATAGTCCATTTATTTGACTGAAAAGTAGAGTGTTATCCCACAATCTGTTGTAGAGGAAAAATATATGCGCTCATCTTTATAAAAAAAAGTGACACGTCGTTTTATGAAAAAGTGACACGTTGTTTAGAGAAAAAAACAAGCTGTCGTTCATCAACAAACGAGCCGTCGTTTTTTTGATGATAAATGAGCCCCCTTTATTCCTTGTGTCGTTTCTTCCGAGCCAATTGTCGAATGGCAGCTTCAATGTCGCCACCGAGTTGCTCGGCAAGGCGCAGCACCTCCACCTTCTCCGTCTCTTCTGTGGTGTAAGTTAAGTATTCCTCCAAACTCACCTCAGTGGCATAGACCGCACTTTGCATACCGCCCAGTCCAATCCACACCTCTTTGTAAAGGCGATGAGGGTCGTTGTTCTGATTGATGGAAAGAATTTGGCTCTTCTCCTTTTCCGACAAGCCCAGCATCGCTTGGATGCCATCAAACTTGGTCATATACTTACGCTGGTCGAGGAGGATTTTGCAGTCGCTATTGTTGATGATACTCTCCTTCACAATGGGAGATTGAATGATGTCATCCACTTCTTGCGTCACCACAATGGCTTCGCCAAAAATACTTGCGCACCGTCTTGTAGAGATACTTGATGTAGTCCGCCATATTAGCCGAAGCAATGGCTTTCCACGCTTCTTCGATAAGAATCATTTTGCGAATACCTTTCAATCTGCGCATCTTGTTGATAAAGGCTTCCATAATGATGATTGTCACCACGGGGAAAAGGTCTTTGTTGTCCTTCACTTGGTCAATCTCAAAGACAATGAAGCGTTTAGACAGGAGGTCGATGTTCTCCGTAGAATTGAGTAGAAAGTCATAACGTCCCCCACGATAGTATTGTTTGAGCGTAGTGAGCAGGTTGTTGATGTTGAAATCTTGGAGCGTCACCTTGATTTCTCTTTCCTCCATCTCCTTGCGATAGACATCTCTGAGATATTCATAGAAGGTATTGAAGCAAGGCGTGATGCTGTGGTCGGCACGGATGCGCTCAATGTAAGCATTCACCGCCGAACCCAACTCACCTGCTTCCGTCTTGGTCAGCGGTTCATCGGCACTCTTCCACAGCGTAAGCAGCAGCGTGCAGATACTTTCTCGCTTTTCCACATCAAAGACATAGTCATCAGTGTAGAAGGGATTGAAGGAAATGGGACTTTCATCGGTGTAAGTGAAGTAGACCCCATCTGCTCCCTTGGTCTTTCTGTGAATGAGTTCGCAGAGTCCTTGGTAACTATTACCCGTATCCACCAAGAGTACATGCGCTCCTTGTTCGTAGTACTGACGCACCATGTGGTTGGTGAAGAAGGATTTTCCACTGCCCGATGGACCTAAGATGAACTTATTGCGGTTGGTGGTAATACCTTTCTTCATTGGCAGGTCAGAAATGTCCAAGTGAATGGGCTTACCCGACAAACGATCTGCCATGCGGATGCCGAAGGGAGAAAGAGAATCTTTGTAGTTCGTTTCTGCCGTAAAAAAACAAAGAGCAGGTTCGATGAAGGTGTAGAAACTCTCTTCGGAAGGAAAGTCGCCACCGTTGCCAGGGATACCTGCCCAATAAAGCGTAGCCGTGTCAATCGTGTTGTGCCGTGGTTTACATTCCATCAGCGCCAGCGCAGAACCTACGTCATTTTTTACCTGACGCAGTTCCTCTTTGTCGCTACTCCATGCCAAAACATTGAAATGTGCCCGAATAGAAGTCAGCCCCTGAGAGTGCGCCAAGTTGAGATACTCCTGTATCCACTCCTCGTTGATTTGATTGCTTCGGCTATAACGCGCCAAAGAGTGCATATTCCTCGCCTGCTTTTCAAAGCGTTCAAGGTTAGCATCGCTATCTTCGATGAAGAGATATTGATTGTAGATGTGGTTGCACGAAAGAAGCAAACCCACGGGAGCTGCAAAACTCAGTCGGCAATCACTGCGGTCGGTAGAAAGTCGTTCATATCGCGCATCGGTATGCACACTTGTGGGGAGGTCGTCCGTATCGCTCAGCGTGTGCAAGCAAAGCATTTGGTCGCCCACGCGTACAAGGTCTGCCCCCAAACGAATATCCTCCAAAGAAGCGTGCTGACGCTCCGAAAGCGAAAAGTATCTATCGAGGAGTCCAGCCTTTTCTTTCGTACCGATGAGTTCATCCTCAGTCATTCTCGTCAAACGAAGATGGTCACTATCATTGATAATCCGCTCAAATTGGTCTACGGCTTCCAAGAATTTGCCACCGCTTCCTTATCTTCAATGTCTTTGGGGATGAGATGCCCACGGCACAAGGCAGAGAAATTACTCTGCTGTGCCATGCGCTTCTTGGTCGTCTTGGTGAGAAAGAGATAAACCGCGTGATGGAGGTAAGGTCGCTCATTGAAATGTCGCTCCCCGAAGCACGAGCCAGAAAACTGAGTTCTCCCTTATTGAGTTCGGGAGCATAGTTTTCTTGGATAAACCAATCCTGCTTATGCACGATGCTGTAATTAGGGAGCACCTTAATCGCCTTATGCCAAGCCGAGTGCATCGCTTCATATTCGCTCTCTGTCACGGTGAAGAGTTCGGGAAGCTCCAACTTAAAGGCAATAGTCAAGTCAGCATCCTTGCTCACAAGGCAACCATATTCCACTGCTAAAAGAGGAAACTTGGCTTCGAGCGTACTTATTTTGCTGGTGTTGCGCATTTACTGTCGATGTTTAAGATTACAAATCAGGTGATAGACCGTACGGCGGTTAATAAGATAGCGCGGATGCATACGAATTGCCCCTTGCTTCATCAGTCCATATTGACCATACTTGCGGTTCATGGCAAACGTTTGCCACACAACAAGCGTGGCACCCACTAAGCCGATACCTAAGCATAGCCATTGACTCATACCGCAGAGATAGCATACGACCACAAGCACAAAAACCGCCAAGAGTCCTCCAGCAAAGAGGAAGAGGTATTGCGCTTTCAAGCCCTTAAACTCCACCGTACGACCTATTCCCTTATTGATGTCCCACGATGCCATTAGAGGAAGAAGCTACGAAGGATGGTTGCTGCCACAATGAGGAAGATACAAGCTCCAAACCAAGAGGCTGCTGTCTTGCTGGTGTCGGGATCACCGCTGGAAAACTTGTTGTAAACCTTGATGCCACCAATCAGACCAACGCCAGCACCGATGGCATAGATGAGTTTTGTGCCAGGATCAAAGTAGGAAGTCACCATTTTAGTGGCTGCATTGATGCCTGCCATACCGTTACCTTGGGCATAAGCTCCTGCCGATACGAGAAAGAGGGCGAGAAGCACGAGAGAAAGTTTCTTTGTTGTCTTCATATTGATAGAAATTAAATGTGATTATTGCTAGGATGAGAGAATGGAAGTGAGAACAGAGGGAGGTATTGTAGGCTCTAGTAATGGAAGAATGAGTGTGTAACCTCACACCTTCGCAGTGTTCTCCTGTTCCGAATAGATGGTCTTACAGATAGTAATCGAGAGGATGCGCAGTAGTTTCAGTCTTATCTTCCGAGAAAAACTGTGGAGCCGTTTCCCCTTCTTGTTCTTCTGTTTCAGCCTTGTCAATGGCTTGCAAGAGTTTCTGATGCACCCTTTCTTCTTGGGAAAGTTGGGCTTTATATTGCGCCAATAAGTCCGTACCTTTCAGGCTTTGGAGCGTATGGACAACCTCCGTTTTGTCCTCCTCATCAAGACTATCATCTTGTTTGTGCCAATGATTCAATCGCACTAAGTCGCGAGTGAGAATGCTAGTGGGCGAAACATCGGCAGTCGCATTGTCTTGCCAAAGGATTTCTTCGCGAAGCACTTCCTCCTCATCCACTTCTTCTAGGGTATAGTCCACCGCGATTTCACTCTCTTCGGTCTGTTCGGAGTCTTCGTTTTTCTCTGCAATAACATTAGCCGACTCCTCACTAGACTTTTCTGTGGCTTCTGCATCGGTTGTCGCAGCAATAATTTGTGTCGTCAATCCTTTACTTTTGCCCACAAGGAGATGCTCTTCAGATGCTTGGGGGGTATCTTGCTGCGTATCAGCTTGGGGTACAACTTTCTGTTGAGTTGAACATCCACTTCTCCAACGATGAAAGGTGTAAATCAGCCCCATCGCCATCCAAAGGATGGAGAATAGGAGTAAATATTGAGTAGAAAAGCTGTAATCATAGTTGTATGGTTTGTTCCTTCTTGCGTTTGACAATTTCCTTGTTGAGCAATTGTTGGTGCGTGCGAAGATGTTCCACAATAATGCGTTCAATGTAACTCGAGAGTGTCGTGTCAGATCGCAAATCACTCAGCACGTGCCGCAGTGTTTGCAACACCTCTGTGCGAATGGTAAATCCAGATTTCGCACCTCTGGAACTATTGACGGTCAAATAGAGGTCTGCATATTGAGAAAATGAAATCGTTGATGTGGTCTCACTCGTGATTTCCTCCTCCTTTTTCTCTTTTGGAGGAAGCGCAGGGGAAGTTACGGGCTTGTCATAGAAAGGTGCATCATCTTCATTGCGGACCTTCGTACCCATATCTCCCAATTCTTGGAGTTTCTCTTGGAAAATTTTATCGCGTTGTTCCTTCAGACTACTCATCAGACTTTAGATTTATAAGGTGTAACTTCTCCATCACCTCATCCACCCACGCATCAATGCCAAGGGCAGCGCGATACATCGGAGCAGGCGCAAGATAAGAACTGCGGAAACAAGTCTTGATTCCTCCTGCAGCTTGTAATTCTCGGGCAATCTTCACCGAATGATAGATGCAAGTATCAAACATACTCAAATCCTCTTGCTTGGCATAGTCCGTGAAAACCTGTTGAATCGTGGGATTTGCACTGCGATTTACCTTATTCCAGAGAAAGAAGAAGTCTTCAATGCGAGCATCTTCAAAGCCTAATCCCAAATCCCGGATGGTGCGAGCATAGGCAAAAGAAGACGCTAAGGACTGAGGGTCGGCTTCGATGGGAGAGATGATGAAATCCATTTCCACAGAAAAGCGCAACAAGCTATCTGTGCTGGCGTGTCCTGGGAAATCAAAAATCACTAGTCGTTCTCCTCTTCCTTGTGTGTCGAGATATTGTTGCACCAGCGTGAGAGCATCTTCGGGTTTGGCGCGCAATATAGTATAGGATGGTTTCCCTAAGCGCGTGAAATAGGCTTTCATCTCAGCTTGTATCTTGGCATCCGACTCGATAAGATCGCGTTCGCGCTCTCGTAACTTATAGAACGACTCTTGTGTTGCGTCACAATCCATGACAACAAGAGAAATCCCACGCTCATAATACAGTACCGCAGCCAAGACTTCGGCTAAACTGCTTTTTCCCACTCCACCTTTTTGAGAAGCGAAGCCTAAAAATAGAGGTCGTGATACTTTCTGTTGCATAATGAATCGTGTTTATAGGTCGTAATGCTTAGACTTTTCTCTGTATTGACTCATAGACTTAAGTCAATTGGTCAATTAGTCAATTAGTCAGTTAGTCAATTAGTCAATTGGTCAGTTAGTCAATGAGTCAGTTAGTCAATTAGTCAATTGGTCAATGAGTCAGTCCATTTGGATGTCTTTAGCTCAGTCTATACAGACCTTTTGACTCTGCAAAAGAACTTAGTTTTTAGTCCACTCACAAGAAAAGGAGAAAAGAGGGAAAAAGAGGGATGAATTGGGTAATCCTTTCGTATTGAATGATTTAAGTTTAGGCTGTAACTTTGCAGACGAACAAATACAACCCCTAACACGACCGAAGGAAACAGCCCACTAAGGGCTGGATGCTTCCTCAGCATCAACTCTTTTTACTGGCAAGGTGTGTCTTTGTAACACAAACCGCGGTTTGTCTCACAAAAACTCCTTGCCTCGGTGCGAGGAAATACTGAACTCCAAAGTCGTCAGTAAAGAAGAAACACATGAAACAGCAAAGCAATCCCTCCACTGAGGGCTTAAACTCCGATAAACCTCGGTGGGACAATTGGCACGTACGCCTACCTAATCCCAAAGACCAACAGAAAATCATTGATTTGTTCCAGCGTTCGGGAGCAAAAACAAAGTCAGACTTTGTGCGCGCTCGCTTGTTTGGAGAAGAATTTAAGGTCATTTCCGTGGATAAATCAGCTGTGGAATACTACCGAAAGCTATCGGAATTTACAGCACAGTTGCATAAGATTGGCATCCTCTATAACCAAGCCGTACGCGCCCTCAACACCTATCATTCTGTTAAGACAGCATAGGTAATGCTAGAGAAATTGACGCACTATTCCACGCAAATCCTTGCGCTGCAATCCCAAGTTATTGCCCTCACCATTGACTACCGCAAACGATGATAGCCAAAATTTCTGCCACAGAAAACCTCGGTGGTGCGCTAGGCTACAACTTTAAGAAAGTGGAAAAAGGAGATGCTGAAGTCATTCTATCCAAAGGACTCTATCAATCAGCTGAAGGGGAATTTAAGATGGAAGAAGTACTGCGAGATATGCAGGCACTCCTTCCGCAACATTGCCGGACTAAGAAAAGCGTTTTCCATTGTTCCCTCAATCCTCACCCCGATGAACGTTTATCGGATGAGAGGCTAGCCACCTTAGCCGAGGAATATTTGCAGGCACTCGGCTACGGCTCACAACCCTACATTGTGTTTAAGCACCACGACATCGAGCGAGAACACATTCACATCGTTTCTTTGCGCGTAAACTCAAATCGGTCATTAGACCGTTATTGTGCAGACCGTTATGAAGAAGATAACTTCCTGTCAGCTTTTATTTTCTTGTTGTCATCTTGTTTTTCGTCCCTTCTCGACGTAGCCACTACGCCAAAGGCTAATGACAAACCATCTGCTCAACAATTAAATGAAATGGTCTAATGCCCGATTGGGGATAAAGAGAGAAGCGGAAAATGAATTGGTTTTTAGTAAAAGTTTGCGTTTCGTACCCCTCCATTTAACGCGGTATTTGGAACTGAGAGAAAGTTGTTGAGAATTATGCGATTCTCAGCGGCTTTGAAAATCGCAATTTTCGAAGGTTTTTACTGGCTTATGGGTCGTTTTTTTCAAAAACTAGTGCTTGTTTTTTTGAAGAAACGACGTGTCGTTTTGAAAAAAATGACGTGTTGTTTGTGTAATTTTGTCGGACATTTTTTTCAGATTTCTTCCCTTGGAATTTTGAAAATGTCCGATGAAATTGGAGGAAAAATGCCCAAAGTTTGAAAATGAATGAGCCGAAAAAGACAAAACAGAAAAGGGAGAAGCGTGTTTTGATTTCCTAGAACGAAGAAAAAGCTTGCAGTTTTCGCTGTTTTGCATTAACATTTCGCCCTTGCGATTTTTCTTTGTTTAACCCGAATCTATTGTTAGATTGTTATAGTGCAGTTCGTTATGGAGAAGATAACTTCTTGTCATCTTTCATTTTCTTGTGGGCATCTTGTTTCTCATTCGTTCTCACAGTAGCTCGCTACGCCTTCGAACTCACAACCAACCATCTACTCAACCATCAAATAAAATCTGTTCAGGATCTAATGACCGATTAGGGTTGAAACGTGGCACTTCACGCTGGCTATAATCGACAAAATCCTACTCAATTTTCAGCGCACAACAGGGCTGTTCTCCTCCATGCTGTGGACAAAGCTCTTTTGTGTAGTCTTCCTTGGGCTTTCTTGCCTAGGCACAAAGGGCATCAGGGAAGAAAGATAACGTGGGGAATGATTTACTCAGCTCTTGCCGTAGGCTTTGTGCTTTTCTTTCTCAATTGGTGGTTGCTCGTTCTGCCCATCTCGGCAGTAGATGCAGCATCACTCTACATCTTCTCTTTGTCCCTAGGTTATATCTGCCTATTGATGGCTGGCGTGTGGATGAGTCGTTTGCTCAAGAACAACCTGATGGATGACGTTTTCAATATGGAAAACGAGAGTTTTATGCAAGAAACACGGCTGATGCAAAACGAGTATTCGGTGAACTTGCCGACACGCTTTTACTACAAAAAGAAATGGAACAAAGGGTGGATCAACATCGTCAATCCCTTCCGTGCATCTATGGTACTCGGCACACCAGGTTCGGGTAAGTCTTATGCCATTGTGAACAACTACATCAAGCAACAAATAGAAAAAGGTTTTGCGATGTACATCTACGACTACAAATTTCCTGACCTCTCAGAGATTGCCTACAACCACTTGCTCCATCATTTGGAGGCTTATGAAGTAAAACCCCAATTCTTCGTCATCAACTTTGATGACCCGCGCAAGAGTCACCGCTGTAACCCCATCAATCCGAGCTTTATGACGGACATCTCGGACGCCTACGAGAGTGCTTACACAATCATGCTCAATCTCAACCGCTCGTGGATACAGAAACAAGGCGACTTCTTCGTGGAGTCACCTATCATCTTACTCGCTGCCATCATTTGGTTTCTCAAAATCTACGAAGACGGCAAGTATTGCACCTTTCCACACGCCATTGAGTTCCTCAATCGCCCCTATGCGCAGATATTCCCCATCCTCACCGCCTATGATGAATTGGCGAACTACCTTTCACCCTTTATGGATGCGTGGGAGGGTGGTGCGCAAGACCAGCTACAAGGGCAGATAGCTTCGGCAAAGATACCGCTCTCACGTATGATTTCGCCCGCCCTTTATTGGGTGATGACAGGAGATGACTTTTCTCTAGACATCAACAACCCACGTGAGCCAAAGGTCTTAGTCGTAGGAAACAACCCTGACCGCCAAAATATCTACTCAGCAGCACTTGGACTCTACAATTCGCGCATCGTGAAACTCATCAATAAGAAGAAGCAACTCAAATCTTCGGTCATCATAGACGAGCTACCGACCATCTACTTCCGTGGCTTGGACAACCTCATTGCCACAGCTCGCTCTAACAAGGTGGCAGTTTGTTTGGGCTTTCAAGACTTCTCGCAACTCACTCGCGACTATGGAGATAAAGAGAGTAAGGTTATCCAAAACACCGTGGGAAATGTCTTTTCAGGACAAGTCGTAGGTGAAACAGCCAAGACCCTCTCCGAACGCTTCGGAAAAGTCCTCCAGCAACGCCAGTCTATGACTATCAACCGCAACGACAAATCTACTTCCATCTCCACACAACTCGATAGTCTTATCCCTGCTTCTAAAATCTCCAACCTCACACAAGGCATGTTTGTTGGAGCCGTCTCCGACAACTTCGACGAGCGTATCGACCCAAAGATTTTCCACGCAGAGATTGTGGTGGATTCCGCCAAGGTTTCCGCGGAGATGAAAGCCTATCAGCCCATTCCCATCATCGCTGACTTTACAAACGAAGATGGCTCCGATAATCTCAAAGAGACTATCGAAGCCAATTATAAGCGGGTGAAACAAGAGGTGCTAACCCTTGTCGCTAGTGAGATTGAAAGGATTAAGAATGACCCGAATCTAAAGGGGCTGATTAAGGAGTAGGAAGCGAACATTCAAAACACGATCAGAAAAAGATTTTATTGTATTATTTTTTTCTAGTGTGACAAGTTATTGTGGTAGTTTTTCTGCTTGCGAAGCCACCAATTCGGCATAGAAACGTCCATGTTTCATCAGCTCTTCATGTGTATCGACTTCTACTATTTGCCCTTGGTGCATTACTACGATTTGGTCGGCATGGCGAATTGTACTGAGTCGATGCGCAATGACTACTACAGTGCGGTCGGTGAAAGCCTCGCTAAGGGCTGCTGTGATGCGAGCTTCATTGACGGTGTCGAGCGCATTAGTTGCTTCATCTAAGAATAGCATCTGAGGATTGCGGTAAAGAGCGCGAGCTATGAGCAAACGCTGCTTCTGCCCACCACTGAGTCCACGCCCATTCTCTCCTACCATTGTGTCGAAGCCTTTGGGCATAGCGTTTATCTCATCTGCAATCTGGGCTATCTCACAGCAACGTTGGAGCTGTTCGTAATCTATATGCTCATCTTCCATCACAATATTGGTGAGAATGCTCTCGCTGAAGAGCTTGCCATCTTGCATGACTACTCCACAAAGCTTTCGCCATTCTCGCAAATTAATGCTTTGAGTATTCATACCTCCCATGGTGATTTCACCATAAGTAGGATTATACAAGCGCACCAAGAGCTTTAGCAATGTAGATTTTCCACTACCACTTCCACCTACTATGGCTGTAACCTTGTTTTGAGGGATTGAGAGGTAGATGTGTTGCAACACGAGAGGAGCATTCGGTGTGTATTGGAAATGCACATTCTCAAGCCTGATGTCACGATTCTGGGGTAAGATGTTGGTAGAACCAATAGATAGCAACTCTTCTTCATCATCCAGTTGTCTAATCTCATTCATTCGCAAAAAGGATATCTTGGCATATTGTGCAGAGACCACGAAGTTAATAAATTGCACCAATGGTCCATTCAGCATGCCGAGAATAAACTGTGTAGAAATCATGACACCGAAGGTTATCTCTCCATGGATAACTGCGGTGGCACAAAGAAAACAATCCCCATGTTTTTGATGCTCTCGATGAATTGCGCACCTAGATTCTGCAAATTGGTCACCGTCATCACACGCTTATTCACATGATAGAGACGAGCTTGAATCGTCTCCCACTTCCATCGGCGAGTTCTTTCGTAGTTATAAATCTTAATGTCCTGCATTGCAGAAACGGTCTCTACCCAATAACTTTGGTCGCGTGAGAGTAGTTCAAAATACTGCCAATCTAGCCTTTTACGAACTTGCAAGAACAGCAATACCCAGACTACGTAGAGAGCAGAACCTCCAAGAAAAATGAAAAAGATGGTAGCATTATAGACAAGAAGGATGATGGAGAATAGAACGAAGGTGAAAACCGAAAAAATCAGTGAGAGTGAATTGTTCATCACAAAACTACGGATGCGCTCATGGTCGTGAGCACGTTGCAGGATATCTCCCAGAAGTTTATTCTCAAAGAATGTGACAGGCAGCTTCATTAACTTGATGAGATAATCAGAAATTAGCGCGATATTCACACGAGCGGTGATATGCATCAAAATCCAATCTCTAATCACATTGAATATCATCACCGTTACAAGGATTGTGATATTGCCCAGTAAAACCATATTGATGAAATTCACATCTGAAGTCTTTATACCTACATCGATGACTGCTTTAGAAATGAAGGGTAATATTCCTTGCAAGAGCGTCACAATAAGCATCACAGCAAAGACGAGCAAGAAATTGCCTTTATAGGGAGAAAAATATCTAAGAATCGTCAGAAAATCTCCTCTATGTTGCCTCTTGTCTGCGGAGTCTTTTCCAAAATCAGCTGAAGGTTCCACAGCAAGCAGTACCCCCTGCTCTTCACCTTCTAACAGCCATCCTCGCATGAAATCAGCATGAGTGTATTTTACATGCCCTTTTGTTGGATCTGCTACGAATACATGTTTCGTGGTCGCGCGGTAAACGACTACATAATGATTTTCATTCCAAAGAATAATTGCAGGAAAGGGCACTTTGCTTGACAAAGTGATGATTCGACACTTCACAGAGAGGGTATGCAATCCTATACTTTCCGCTCCAGTACTAAGGTTTGTAAGTGTCACCCCCTCTTTTGTGATACCACACTTATCACGTAGCAGTTGCAGAGAATAATACTTACCATAATGCTTCGCAATCATTTTAAGGCAAGCAGGGCCGCAATCTTGCGAATCCATTTGGTAGTCTATGGGAAATGAATGGAAATACTCATTTTTCTGTTTTGGCTTTGAGATTATCAAATAGTCGTTGAATGAGTCGTTTAGGTTGCGTGATGATTTCTGCCGTTCCCTTACTTTCAAAGTTAAGGGGAAGATGCTTATCAAAATTGGTCACTAAGCCCCCAGGGAATTCAATCTGAACCAAATAAGACTCTACAACATGATTCTCTGCCTGAATTTTATTCGTGAGTTTAGACATAGAGATTACTCTTCCTTTGATGAGTCCATATTCATCGTAGGGGAAATCGCGCAACTTCACATTCACCTCTTGCCCAATTTTCACCTTGCCTGCACCTGATGAGGAAATGTGAGCCTCGCCTACAACTTGGTTTTGTGGAGGAAGGATTGATAGTATTTCTGTACCAGCTGCAACCATAGAATTGTTGTGCCAAAATCCCAGATAATCCAATTTTCCAGGCATGGGAGCTATAAGCAAATACTTTTCTTCCCACAAGCGAAGTTCTCCCATAAGCACACTACGCTTGGCTTGCATGTCGGAGTAGGACTCTTCTATGATTTCCTCTTCCTCTTGCAAACTGCGCGCTATCTCAGTCTGCGTGCGTCTAATCTCCGCTTGTTTGGTGAATTGATTGGCTTGCACATTGATGGCAGCATCCGCTTGTGCATAGTAATTGTTGGCATTGACTTCCATCTCACTTAGAGAAACGAGTTTGTCACGACTGAGCATCGTATCGCGCGACATCTCATGCGACAAATTCTCACAGACCTTTTCACGATATCTCTTACTTAGTGCCAATTGTCTAGCCACACGTTGGTCTGCTTCTATCTGTGCTTTCAAGCTCTTGCGCACGGTGGCATAACGTTGGCTATGACTAAGCCGCAACCAATGTTCGAGAGAGACGACATAGGCGTTGTAAGCATTAGACAGTTCGCCCAAAGCTAAGGACGAAGGGGGTACAGCATTGATAGAGTCTTCATTTTGCAAATACTGTTTAAGCATGAGGTAATCTTGATAATTCACCCCACCTTCCACATAGGCTAGCACTTCCCCTTGTCTAACGTTAGCTCCAGGTTGGAGCAAAGGATGAAGTCGCCCCGTTGCTGAAGCAACCAAACGCACTGGCGCCGTTGTAGCTGTGATGGAGACTTCGCCATCCACTGTTTCTGGATAATGAATAACAATACTTAAGGTGAACATAGTTATTATAAGGATTGTGACAATCCCAAACACCCACCAGCACCATCCTGTGGGCATACGATCAATGATGTCTTGTACTTCTTCGCTGCGGTCTTGCATTGTGTACGTATTTTAGAGCGTTATTTGTACTTTTATTGCTGCTTATAGATGGAGCAAAGATGTATATAATATACACCTTAAAAGTACCCCATCACCTCAACACGGAAATGATGGGGTACATGAGATTAGTTACAGCGAATGAAAACACGTTTGCAGGGAATGCTAAAAGGTTCCCCATCATCTATTACCAAACGGTTGACTTCAATCTTCCCTTTGTATTTATGGGTGGTCACATCAGGTTTTGCACCTTTTTGTATCCAAGGGGGGGATGCCCATGCGCTGCGCTGTAGCCTCCTCCTTACAATATAATGGAATAGGGTTGTAAAATTCTACCCCTGCTTTGACTGTAAAAGATAAGGAATCTTGTTTTACAATGATGTTTTGCAAAGGACGAATCTCATAACCAGGAAGGTATCCCTCTCTAGCTAGATAAAACTCATCTGTTGTAGCATTTAAACATCCATGCACGCCTAGCGAATCTTTCCAAAAGATAAGATAGCAACGGTCCTCTCTTCCTGTGGGATAGGTGGGTTGCTCTTCATAGATGGAGGACACGTGTTCAATAGGAACGAGTTTTTCTGTTTGAGCATATACAGCGTGCAACGTCCAAGAGAGAAAAAGGAGAATAAGAAATCTTTTCATAAGCGTATCTGTTTTACAAGTAAGTGTTATATCATCATTCTTCTTTTCATAGGTTATTTCGAACTCAACTTTCATCCCTCGCCAACTCACTAAGGAGATGGCGGGAGACGATAGAATAGCCTACTTAAGATTACTTGTCTCGAGGAATTCTCTGAAAAAACATACGAATAGGAAGCAACCGAGGAACTTTGTGGTAACCTTCCTTCATTCTGGGGAAGTAGAAATGTAGGAGGTAACGATTGATTTTAGTCAAATACTGCTTAGATAGTGGCTGAGCACCAGCAGGCATAAGTATGGATGCATCTAAGAGAACGCCGTCTCGGTTTAGACTTATATGCACTACCAGTTTTGACGCATATTCTTGGGGCAGCAATGCAGCAAGGCCATCGAAGAATTTTTGTAGGAAGGTTATAAATGTCTTGGAAATAACGATTAAAGTAGCCGTCCATATTGCAGCAGCCAAATCCCAAGAAAGGATCGTCAAGTTCTTTGGGTTGCTTGCGCGAGATATCAGCCTTAATGGCTGCCGCATCTCTGAAAGCACGTGCAAAGCTAGTAGGCAAGTAGGTGAAGGTCTGAGAAAACCCTCCTCTATATCGTTCTAGGGTGTAATAAGTTTCATCGTCAAACTTCACAATGTGGAGTGTGTCATCAGCAAAAAAATCGAGTTGCACCAACTAAGAGTGCAGATGCAGCAAAAACAATAGTCGAAGTATCATAGATGTATGTTATTAGAAGTTTACGCCCATAGAACGAAGTATGAGTTCCCAATTCCAGTTGTAATTGGGATTGACTTTGCCCAATTGCATATCATCGAGCTCAGGATTGGATTTGTAGTATTCAAAAATAGTGCGTAGCATACTTTTTCGAATTTTTTTCAAAGTCTAATTTATCTTTCCCGGCAAAGCACCCATGAATCCAGCGAAAATAGTCTTCCGATTTAGCCTTATCATGTATAAATTCGCCTATCTCTCCTATGCCATATCCATTATGTCTCTGAATATTCAAAAGGTCTGCAACAACCCTAGCTTGGTATTCCATATTACCTCGACTTTCGGGACTGTCCATGTCTTTTTCATCTTGTACAGCATGGACGAGTTCGTGGTGCAAGCTGTCGATATCATCAAGATTCTTTATCCTTATCACTTTGTTTTGATAAGACCCCGCATATCTATAGTTAGGATCTACTATTAGCATGAGTCCATTCCTTTTAATCGTCTCACGCTCTGTATCGTTGAGTTGAGACAATATATCATCTGGGAAATCTCTGGGCTGAGGAATTTCTTTCTTACCACGATTGGTGTTATGACCATAGCCTAAAAAGCCACCAGTTCCCCCTACTTCATCGTCTAAGAAGCCTCCACTGGCTTCGTCGTTTATGGATGGGATAAAGCCCTTACCTTCGACATTTCCACCACTCCAAATGCCTGTGTTCCATTCAAATTCAAACTCATCAACATCGATTAAGTCTTCATATGATGGATCAAAAGGACGCACATCATCATAGGGTTCACGCATAACTCCAGCAGCTTGATGAGGTGGGTAATAGCTGCTCGGTAACCCTCCGATTTTCTCTTGCGTCTCTATTGCAGTTGAGAGCAAATCGTGTTCTAGCCCTGCGAGGGCATGGGCTTCGTGGTCGCTCTGGCTAGTGCCCAATGAGGTGTAAGCCCCATAGCGACCACCAGTGTAGCGATCCATCTCTTCAGTTGAGAGAATTGTTGCTTCTGCAGCTTCGAGGGCTGCGACCTCTTTGGCAAACTCTTCCAAAGAGGCTTTTGTGATTCGTGCCATAATAGTTGTATGGTTTTGAAAGTTAAGTTGGATATGCTTCAGTGCTATGTGACAAACCTAGGATAATGCACTAGCACTAATTAGAAATCCAGCATGAATTTCCGAGAACCGCTCGGAACGAATGAATGATTTGAAGAGAAAAAAATACTTCAGTCTCTTATATCGCTAAAATCCGCCTATCCGTCTGTAAAGTTTACAAACATCCCTCGCTAACTCACTAAGGAGATGGCGGGAGACGATAGAATAGCCTACTTAAGATTACTCGGCTCGATTAGTTCTCTGAAAAAGCATACGAATAGGAAGCAACCTAGGAACTTTGTGGTAACCTTCCTTCATTCTGGGGAAGTAGAAATGTAAGAGGTAACGATTGATTTTAGTCAAATACTGCTTAGATAGTGGCTGAGCACCAGCAGGCAAGAGTATGGATGCCTCTAAGAGAACGCCGTCTCGGTTTAGACTTATCTGCACCATCATTTTTGACACATATTCTTGGGGAAGCAATGCAGCAAGGCCATCGAAGAATTTTGTAGGAAGGTTATAAATGTCTTGGAAATAACGATTAAAGTAGCCGTCCATGTTGTAGCAGCCGAATTCCAAGAAAGGATCGTCAAGTTCTTTGGGTTGCTTGCGTGAAGAATCTGCCTTAATGGCTGCCGCATCTCTGAAAGCACGTGCAAAGCTAGTAGGCAAGTAGGTGAAGGTCTGAGAAAACCCTTCTCTAAATCGTTCTAGGGTGTAATAAGTTTCATCGTCAAACTTCACAATGTGGAGTGTGTCATCAGCAAAAATCGAGTTGCACCAGCTAAGAGTGCAGATGCAGCAAAACAATAGTCGAAGTATCATAGATGTATGTTATTAGAAGTTTACGCCCATAGAACGAAGTATGAGTTCCCAATTCCAGTTGTAATTGGGATTGACTTTACCCAATTGCATATTATTGAGCTCAGGATTGGATTTGTAGTATTTAAAATAGTACGTAGCATACTTTTCGAATTTTTCAAAGTCTAATTTATCTTTCCCGTCAAAACACCCATGAATCCAGCGAGAATAGTCCTTCGATTTAGTCTTATCATGTATAAATTCGCCTATCTCTCCTATGCCATATCCATTATGTCTCTGAATATTCAAAAGGTCTGTAACAACCCTAGCTTGGTATTCCATATTACCTCGACTTTCGGGACTGTCCATGTCTTTTTCATCTTGTACAGCATGGACGAGTTCGTGGTGCAAGCTGTCGATATCATCAAGATTCTTTATCCTTATCACTTTGTTTTGATAAGACCCCGCATATATATAGTTAGGATCTACTATTAGCATGAGTCCATTCCTTTTAATCGTCTCACGCTCTGTATCGTTGAGTTGAGACAATATATCATCTGGGAAAGCTATGGGCTTAGGAATTTCTTTTTTACCACGGTTGGTGTTATGACCATAGTCTAAAAAGCCACCACTTCCTCCTACCTCATCGTCTAAGAAGCCTCCACTGGCTTCGTCGTTGATGGATGGGATAAAGCCCTTACCTTCGACATTTCCACCACTCCAAATGCCTGTGTTCCATTCAAATTCAAACTCATCAACATCGATTAGGTCTTCATATGATGGATCAAAAGGACGCACATCATCATAGGGTTCACGCATAACTCCAGCAGCTTGATGAGGTGGGTAATAGCTGCTCGGTAACCCTCCGATTTTCTCTTGCGTCTCTATTGCAGTTGAGAGCAAATCGTGTTCTAGTCCAGCGAGGGCATGAGCTTCGTGGTCGCTCTGGCTAGTACCCAATGAGGTGTAAGCCCCATAGCGACCACCAGAGTAGCGATCCATCTCTTCAGTTGAGAGAATTGTTGCTTCTGCAGCTTCGAGCGCTGCGATCTCTTTGGCAAACTCTTCCAAAGAGGCTTTTGTGATTCGTGCCATAATAGTTGTATGGTTTTGAAAGTTAAGTTGGATATGCTTCAGTGCTATGTGACAAACCTAGAATAATGCACTATCACTGACTAGAAATCCAGTATGAATATCCGAGAACCGCTCGGAGCGGATGAGTTAGAGGATGACCTAGCTTATGCCTTATATCTTTTGCAAGAAGTGTTGAGACACAGTATGCAAATAGCCGAGTCTCTTACTTGATTTTTCAAAATATGCTTCTACACGCTCGGGGTGAGAGTCGTTGCTTTCTGATACATCAGAATAGCCAAATGATTTCTGCACAGATATGAATGGATAGAGTGCCATCTTTGCTGTTACAATCTTCGAAAGTACTCCGTCTGCTGTATCTGTTTCCTTAAAATCATAGGCTAGGATGACATCGAACAAGGGTGCAAAGATAACGATAAACTGTGTGCTCCAAAACCAGTCAATCCAATATCGATGAGCAGAAACGCGTACCGCAGCTCCAAAACCTCCGATGCCTCCATTGAGTAGCAAAGCTCCTTGTCTTCGGGCTTGATGAATGTTGCTAAAGAGGTATTCTTTATTGTAGTGCGGAGTAAAACAGTGGTCGTCTTCGCATATGAGAATCGTGTCGAGATGTTCCTGCTTTGCACGTAAGACTATCTTGCAGATGCTTTGCCACAATCCTATCGCTCCATTAGGATGCTCGCAAGCTTCAATGATGTGAACATCAAATTCGTCACGCCCATCAAATTCTTTGATGATGTGTGCTTTACGTTCTTCGCGTTTTTTGCAGTTGATTATGAATGTTGGTAGAGCTTCACGAATCTTGGGGAGGATATTATTGCAGTTGGTGGCAACAACAGAGCAAAGGATAGCTTCCAGCTTTCTCCCCATACCTTCCAATTGAGCCTAGTCTGAGCATCTTGCAAGGCAGATTGGCACAATCGTTCGTATCTTTGGCGGTCATTATAGAGTGCTATGATGCAATCTGCCATTTCTTCTGCAGAGCTATCAGCTTCGAAAAGCAGTCCATTCACATCTTCGCGCACCACCTGGTTCACGCCTCCGACTCGTGTTGCCAATGAAGGAACACCAAAGCTCGCTCCTTCAGCATAGACAATCCCAAAGCAGTCAAATGTAGAGGGCATGAAGAAGAAATTCGCCTTTTGATAGGCCTCTTTGAGCAATGCAACATCTGAGGGCTTTGCCTTATCCAAAAATCCTATTGTCGTGACATCTTCTGGCAACGTTTCAGGATGAATACCGATGAGGGTGAGGTGACAGGGAAAGTCTCTTTGCCTTAATGCGCGATAAGCGGCTAGCACCTTGTCACCTCCTTTAAGCTTCCACGCCTTAGCCACAAAAAGTAGTTGGCATATCGCTTGATATTTGGGCAAAACAACTTCGCCTTGCTTCGTCGTGATATTTGCCCCAAACTCTACTACGTGAATCTTTTCTTCATCTGCACCATAATGTTCTATAGCATTCTTTGCTGCCCATTCAGAGCTATAGACCACCTTGCTAGCATTGGCGATGGCTGCGCATTCCAGTTTGTCGGCCAACGCTGCAAAATGTTTGGGCAAGTGCAAATAATCTTTCATCAAATCTAATGTCGTGTCCCCGACATAGACGATGGGGATGTACGTTTTCAGATAGGCGATAAAGTAATAATCTCGGGCAACAATCACATCATAATGGTGATGACAGAAGAAATCTTCTAACATCACAGCCCAATACTCAACATGCAGTTCGGGCAGAAACCTAGACCGAGGGTTTTGCATGCCATGCAGCTGCATCTTTTCTTGGAAAACTTCCCCACCAATCCACTCCACTTCATGGTTTTCTTGCAAAGCATGAAACATATGATAGAGTGTCCCCGACCAAGCGTGTATGTCCGTAGGATTAAGGGCTGAAAGAAATGCTATTTTCATTGTGGCGAGATGATAGATTAAAAGAAGTTCCCCCCACCAACCCACCAAGGAGATGGTGGGGGAGAAGGTTAGTGACGTTTAGAGCCAATCTTATGCTTTGTTTTTACCTTAGTTCTCTGTAAGTGTTCTTTTTTCTGCTTGTCCACAAATTGGCCGAATTTATAAGGGTCAAGACAAGCACCAATCTGATTCTCCCGGATGTTAGCCCAAGTACGCACTTCTTGGATAGCCTCTTTACGTGCTTTCCGACTCGTGATGGGCGACTTCTTGAAGAGAGCCATACATTTCTTCCAAGCAATTTTACCATCATAGAGGCGACGATAGCCATAAGCTAGCCATGTTATGAGAGAATCGCAAGGGTGTTCAGCAAAGCGAGCCTCGTCTATGCTTAGCGCTTGTCTGAATTTCTCTTTGCCACGTGGAGTATCATTCGCACAATAGTAGTGGTCGCCCAGATGACACAAAAGGCAAGATTGGTTAGCGAAACGTCCATCGCGTTCAAGCTGTTCTAACATGTGGAGAGCTTCCGATTGTCGACCAGCAACATCGAGGAGGAAGACTTTTCTAGAATAGGCTTCCCAAAGAGAAGAGTCTAGCTGTATGGCATGATCAAGAATCAGAATCAGTGAATCCGTCTTGCCACTGAATGTCATGATCTGTGTGCTTTGCACAAGTCGCTTTGCTTCTTCTCGATTGTCTTTTTGCAAATCATGCATGCTTACCATGCTCATACAAAGCACAGCCAACAGAAGAGTGAGTAAATGTTTCATTGTAAATGAAGTGTTTAGTGAAACGTTTTCTTGAAACAAACGAGCAAGTCTAAATCGTGAAAATGTTTTGGACTATGTCATGTCGGAGAAAACGTCTTTTGAAAAGGAGTAGGTAATAGCTACTTTTTCGATGGTTTTGGAGCACTAACTCTACCCTCAATGATTGTCTCGTGAATCCGAGAACCGCTTGGAGTGGATAAGTTAAGCTTATTCGTCAAGAGCCTTAATTAAGGGATATCCATTTGCACAATTGCTGGTGAGCAATGTGTCTATTGGCTTCACGTCAAAGTTCACAACACCATATAGCTCTGGGTTGTCGTTGAGGTTGAGATAAGTGATTTTGTGCTGCTGGTCGTAAGGGAGACAAAGACGAATCGACAGCAATTCACAATGCTCTGCATTAACATGACGAATGCTCGGAGGAAGCACTAGACGCTTCACACGATTATAAGCAACATCTAATTGCTCTAACTTTGGAAATAGCTCAGGATAGAAGCCTACAAAGCGTCTAGTCCCTAAATCAGTAGATGATTTGGACTTGTTTACCATAACAAACTCCATGTTGTTGTGGCTGATATTAAGAAATACCAAGTCCTGAGGAAACAGAAGAGCATTGTCCAAACTTCGTATCTCATTGTACGAAATATCCAGCGTATCTATATGATACATGGATAGATTAGGCATAGTCTTAAGCTGTTGATGGCTAAGATCGCAATACCCGATATGACTTCCTGCAGGAAATGCGTAGAGAGCTTTGAGTCCTTTGACTGGCGTCTGGCTACCATTGAAGTCTAAGAATAGCACAAACAAGAAGATAAACAAGATATTCATTGGAAGTAGTCTAGATGGTTATATAGATTATATTTCAAACCTATTTCTTTCCCGCGGCGCTGATTGTAATCAAGTCTTTTGTGCTCAGCTGGCGTACCTTTTCTTATAATACGTAGCGTATGAGGAGGCATCCAAGAGTAGACACTGTGTACTATTGGTGACAAACGAGGATTGTAACTGATATTTGCCACAAGAATACGAGACTTTTCGCACTTCAAGGGAATATTATGCTCTATGTAATGTACCAAATCGTTGTAAGATAGATCGAGCAGGTCCATATTCCGAAACAAAGGAATGAATGCTGTTATTCTGTTGTGTGAGAAATTAAGCACCCGAATGTCTGGAGCATAGAGTTCATTCCATATAATTGTGTCGGACAAATGATTATACGACACATTGAGCTTTTTCAAAGCGATTGGAAGATTTCGCATATTGATACTCCTAATGTTATTGTGCGAAAGGTTGAGCGATTCGATATCGTACATGGAGAGTATCGGAACTTCTGTGAGATTTTGTCGTGATAAATCAAGGTTTTTAATGTGAGTTCCCCAGGGCAATTGGTAAAGCTTAGCAAGTTTGTCTGCTCCAGACGAATCTTTTAAGCTGAAAGATAAGCAACAGAAGAAAGAAAGCAATAAGCCAAGTCCAAGAAAGGTGGTACGAAGCTTATGAAGTGCAAGAGACTTAGTCATAATTTATCGGAAATTTAGAAACATCTGGTATTCTCTGATTGCCTCACTGATTGCCCCATGGTCATATTTGAGCATATAAATATGTTCTCGGTCGGGGTTGAAATGGAATATCTGCTTATCGTCAACACCCTCAAAGAATATATCAAGAAAATCCTGGGTGTATCCGTCTTTCTTCAAGTATTCATAAGCCTTAGACATGTTTCCGTGTGTGGCATTCAATGCGCGTTGTATTTGCCTATAATGCATTACATGAATAGCTTCGTGCATTAACATGCCAACTAGTCGCTCATATACATCGCCATGATATTCGTAATAGATATTATTGTTGTTGCCCACTTCGCTAAAGTTAAAGCCTTGCGCGTCTAATACGTTTTCATTTATTAAAATGTAGACATTTCTATTCCCAGGTACCCACTGTGTCATACCAATATTGTGAGGATTGGATTTCTCAATTCGGAAACGAAGCCTTATATCTGTGGAGTCCCACCATGCTAATGTCGTTGTTAAAGTAGGGCAATTATCCAAGATGCTTTCTATCTGAAAGCGAAGCTGAGGTTGAAAGTTCTTGCTAAACAAGGCATCGTACTTAGAAGGTTTGAAGAGTAGGAGTCGTCTTCCTCTGTCTGCTTTTTGCCATTCTTTTCTTCCTCCTTCTTTTCTTCTTTGGGATTGAATGGAACATCTGTTCCAATGAATCCTCCCCCCCCACCACCAATAATGGTAACAGGACTAGATTCATTATGTTTCTTTTTCTTTTTCCCTCTAACCACCACTTCGCCTAGCTCAGTATTATAGCCCGAACCATTCCCTATAAAATAGGGATCATCGCAAAGAAATCCTGAGCCATCAAGAGAACAACCAGAAGGCTCTAAAGAGTTTCCAAACCCTCCATACGACAGTTGTTGCATATGAAAAACATGTTCAGACTCGCCTCCCACTTCCGTGGAGAGCAAATCGTGTTCTAGCCCAGCGAGCGCATAGGCTTCGTGGTCGCTCTGGCTAGTGCCCAATGAGGTGTAAGCCCCATAGCGACCACCAGAGTAGCGATCCATCTCTTCAGTTGAGAGAATTGTTACTTCTGCAGCTTCGAGGGCTGCGACCTCTTTGGCAAACTCTTCCAAAGAGGCTTTTGTGATTCGTGCCATAATAGTTGTATGGTTTTGAAAGTTAAGTTGGACATAATGTGCTACATTGCAAACCTAGGATACCTGCATTAGCACAAACAGATTCGTCCAGCAAGAATTTCCGAGAACCGCTCGGAGCGGATGAGCGATTTGAGGAGAGACAAATACCCCATTTCAATTGCTTATATCGTAAATGTCAAATTATTCGACTGCAAAGATTTCGACATAGCATTATGAGTTCTTTATGTGTAATCAATCGTTCTTTTTCTAAAGCTAAAAGTGTTTCATGCAATTCTCTTATAGGCTGTCCCTGAGCGGACTGTTTGGTGATATGTTCCACAATTTCCTGCTGTATGTGATGCGACACCTCTGCTTGTGCTGTAGCTTTAGTACGTGATACTTGCTGAGCACTGACTCGGTAGTAGTGCAAACACTGGGGGATGACAAAGAACGTCGCCCCAAGTTTAGCGCATTCACTCCATAATTTGTAATCTTCAGCATAGATATAATCTGCATCGTAGTGCAAATGGTGCTTCTTCCAAAAAGAACTTCGTATTATAGCCGTTGGGTGATAGAGATTGTTCTTGTGTAATAAGTGAAGCAGAGGGTACTCGAGCTTTCCTTTCGCACTGGGTGCAACGTAGTGCATGCCACGCAAATCAAAACCTTCCATCCATGTGGTACAAACATCCAATTCAGGATTTTGCTCCATCAAAGAGACTTGCATCGAAAGGCGATCGGGATGCATCATGTCGTCTGCATCCATACGCACAATATATTCACCACGAGCCATGTGCATTGCACAGTTGAGAGAAGCAATATAATCATGCTCATTTCGTAGAATAATTAATCGGTTGTCAGAGCAATCATTGAGTATCTGCCATGTTGCATCTGAAGAACCATCATCAACGATAATGAATTCAAAATTGTCGAATGATTGCATTAATACACTTTGCAAAGCATCTGTTATATATTTCTCTGCATTATAGGCTGTCATAGTGACACTTACTTTGGGCATGATTTTAGAATTTGGTGATAGACTTGAAACGTCTGACGATACATTGCCGCCATGGAGAATTGTTGCAGATAACGTTGTCGTGCAGCAAAACCGATGCGTTGTCGCAAATTCCTATCATGAAGCAAACGGATGAGATGAGTCGTGAGCTGGTTCACATCAAACGTGAGCATTCCATCTTCATTCACGTCAACGTCGGTTAGCAGCGCGTCTTGCTCATGTGTGAACATTTCGCCTAGCCCATCTACTGCAGTAGAAACTATTGGGAGCGCGTGCATCATCATTTCGATGGCAGCATAGCTACATTGTTCTTGTAAAGAAGCTATTACGCCGATGTCGGCTTCACGATACAGCACACAAAGCTCTTCATACGGAAGATTTCCTTTGAAATCTAGATGTAGATGAGGAAACTCTTCTTGCCATTGAGCTTTATGCTGTGGGCGCACCCTACCTGCTATGATGAGTTCCACAGGATAACCACATTTTTGCAGTTGGTCTATGGCTTTTATCACGAAAGAAAGTCCTTTACTCTGATGGGCAGAACCTACAAATAGCACCTTAGGAAGAGGAGATAATTGGTAGCTGCGCCTTATTGGAGTTGGGCTATCAGGTAGGCCATTGTAAATAACACTTATTTTACGATTGTCAATACCTTGTTGCTCTAGAAATGCCTGACCAGAATGAGTTACACAAATGATTTCATCAGCGTGTTCATAAGCTTCTTGTTCGTTGCTTATGACATAGAACTCTGCTTTTCTTAGCCGTGCCTTTTGGTGCTGCGTTACTTTTCTTTGCAAGAATGCAAAACGTTCACGATTGCTGTTGTATAAATTCTTCCAGGGAATACAATGTAGATGCATGATGACGTGACACCCCATTCTTTTCTTCACATGCAGTGCTAAATCAATCAAATTAATCGTGTGTAGATGCAAGATGCAGCCCTCTTCAAAGCAATCTTGAATAGAAGGGAAAATCACTTCCATATACTGTTGCATGCGACTTTGGCGCCCCACAAGCGTAGATACCGCTTCTGGAAGCGGAATCTTGACTTCTAGATAATGCTGTTTTTGCTTTCGATGCACGAGATAATTAAAGCGGTTACTCTCAAAGCGTAGGTATATAATGCGAGTTTGCGTATTGGCCAACGCATCTAACCACTGCGAAAGGTAGCGATTCACTCCTGTCGTAGCACCTGAAGTAGCCATTTCAGCTACAATCAAAAGAGTATTTTCGGAGGTCATGGCGAATGGAATTAGACTAGCTCTCTTGATGAGACTTATATTAAGAGATGAGTGAGTGCATTGCGATGCTGTCCTTCGGGGAGACAAAGCCAAACGATGAAGAGCAAAAGCCGAGAAAGGCCATTCTTAAGGCAGCATAGAGGACATTGCATGAGCAGTGGGATAAACTGTTCTGCTTTTTCTTCTGGATTCTCGAAAATTAAGGGTACAAGGAATGTCTCTAGTTCCTTACGAGAGCTAGGTGAGAGAATATAAAGTGAGATGAGATCTTCGAGAGAGGAAAGTAAGGTGTGTCGTTCGGTGTAGTGAATGGGTCGTTTAAGGTCTATAAAATTGCCCCGAAGGCACTTGAAGCGGAGGTGATGAAGAGAGCTCTCTTTGACGCGGTAGTTTTTGACGCATTTCTGATAGAAAGCAAGATGCGTGGCATCGGCACGATAATTAAATTGCTGCGCAAGGTGAACCAATTGATGCCATTGCGCCAGCTCTGATTCATCAATAAAATCTTTATCTTCTACATACCATTTGCGCCACCTTTCAGCGTAATGCGCAAAGAGTTGATCGAAATTGGTTGTGAGTAATTGGAAGCAACTTGCGTTATGCTGATCTGTATACAACAAAGCATAGCTGCAAGCTTCAACATGAGACTTGAAATTATGGGTATCTGCACTAAGTTCATGAATATGCTTAGCTACAAGTACCTCTTGTTTTCCCAACACTTCACCATAATCAATCTCTAATAAATCGGCTCTTATGAGATAGCGAGTTGCATAGAGGAATCCGCCCCAACCATTTTCAAAAGAGAGGTCAACATGGTGATTGATCAAGCAAGGTTTCAATAAAGATATTGCTTCGTTTTCTAGTTTCTTATCGCCTAGCAACGTTGCTGTTTCCATGAGTGCAATACTTATTCCTGCAAGGCCGTATGCTAACCCTACAGCCTCTGTAGAAGTTGCATTGAGACGGATAGCATCTACATACTGAAGTAGAATACTTCTTTGTCCTAAATCTAAATGAGAAGAAATCAATGTTGTCATAACCCATAAACGATTATAGTTGATTTCACTTGCTCTCTTTAGCATCAAGAGCCTTACGACTCATCTCTGTTCGTTTGTAGACTTTTGTCTATACATCAGAGTTCAATAGAAGGAAGCCCATTGAAGAGGTATTCAGTCACTATAAAGTAACGCTCTAGCTTCTATATCAGGCTGCAAATACGCATACCAAGAGAGACTTATTGTCTTTAATATTTCGCAAATATAGAATAAACTTTCCATTCGAACAAATGATTAAGTTGTTTTTTGGAGTAAAAAATTTTTTCCTCATATTCCCCTTCTCTTCCTTCCTTATCCTCCTCCTGCTTAGTGCGTTGTTTTAGTCCTTATTTTTGCTTCTTAGAGTGTTAAATATCAACTAATTGATAGCATTATGGACAACAATCACATGGACAACTATGTGCTGGTCTTGGAAGACCGCACGGAGGTCAAAAACGAGGCGGAAGTAGGTAAACTTTCCGTAGTTTCAAACATCGATGAAAAGGGGAAACTCAAGACTGCCCCAGCCGAAGAAGCCAACCAAGGCGACTTCCTTAAATTCAATAGCAGAGATGGACTCTTGAAGAACTTCATGAAGAATTTCCTCAAACAGTTCAACTACCCCAAACATTTTGGCTTGTACAAGGTGCTTGCTGACAATGTGGAACAAGGTGTGGCGAATCTCAAAACAATGCTGCAAAACAAGCAAAATCCCGACAATCAGCAGAAGATAAAAGACATTCAGCTCGATTTCGAAGATTACCTCCCTCAGCAGAAGAACGCCACAGCCATCAATCCTGAACGAGTGGACTGGAAGATGCTCGAAACCTTGGGACTTTCCAAAGAAACTCGAGCAGAATGGAGAACTCGACAAAATGCTCAATTGGCAGAAAACCAATCTATTGCCGATTGCCATTCCCGTAGGAGAAACCACCATCCACACCGAAGCACGCCTTGCATTCCGAACAGACGAAGAAGGGAAAATCTCCCTAGCCGTCCATTCCCTAAGAAAAGAACCGCAACTCGACTTTCCCTATATGGGACACAAGTTTTCGAATGAGGAAAAGGAAACCCTTTTGGCAACGGGAAATTTGGGTAAAACCATTGAAGTAACGCCCAAAAACGGCGAGCCTTTCTCTGCTTATGTTTCCATTGACCCACAGACGAATGAAGTTATCGCTTTGCGTGCCGACAGAGTGTCTATCCCCAAGGAAATAAAAGGCGTCACCCTCTCTGACCAGCAATACAAAGACCTCATAGAAGGTAAGGCTGTGAAAGTAGAGGGTATGACCTCGAAGAGTGGCAAATCTTTTGATGCCACGCTTCAAGTCAATGCCGAAAAGAAAGGCATCGAATTTATCTTTGGTGATAAGAAGAGTTTGCAAGAACGCAAGGCACAACACCAAGAACAAGGACAAAAGCAAGGCGGAATTCCTCGTAAACTCTGTGGACTCACGCTCTCCGACAAACAGCGTGAATCCTTGAATGCAGGTAGCACGCTCTATCTCAAGAATATGGTAGACAAGGAAGGCAAGAGCTTCAATGCCTATGTCCGTATGGACATGGAGGAAAACCGCCCACGCTTTTACAAATGGAATCCTGATAAGAAACAAGACAAGGGTAAGGTTGAAGCCGTAGCCGAGGAAAATAAAACTCAGGTTGCTGTGAACAACCACGGCAAAACCAACGAAGCCACGAAAGACCTCAAAGAACCGCTCAAATCCCAACAAACCCAACCCACAGAAGCGCAGCAAGCCAAGCAAGAACAAAAAGCAAAGCGCGGTCGCAAGATGTAACCTATAACCTAATAAATAGAATCCACTATGATAACTTGTATCATTGCCGAAAAGCCCTCCGTGGCGCGTGACATTGCGCGTATGGTTGGAGCAAATCGTAGAGAAGATGGCTTCCTTGAAGGAGCAGGCTACCTTGTCACTTGGGCATTCGGTCATCTCATCACCTTGTCAATGCCCGAACAATATGGCTATGGAGCTTATAAAGCAGAGGAACTCCCCATCGTTCCACAGCCTTTCCAGCTCATGGTGCGCCAAATCCGCAAAGGCAAAGACTTTGAAGACGACCCAACCGCTCTTAAGCAACTCAAAATCATCCGTTCCTGTTTTGAAAAAAGCGACCAAATCATCGTAGCCACCGATGCCGGACGAGAAGGAGAACTCATCTTCCGCTATATCTATGGCTATCTAGGGTGCCAAAAGCCCTTCCAGCGACTTTGGATTTCGTCCCTCACCGATAAAGCTATCCGAGAGGGACTCGCCCATCTCAAAGCTGGAAGCGCGTATGATGCCCTTTATCTTGCAGGCAAAGCACGCAGTGAAGCCGATTGGTTAGTCGGCATCAATGCCAGTCGAGCCTTGTCCATCGCTCGACGCGGAGCCTATTCACTAGGTCGTGTGCAAACACCCACACTAGCCATGATCTGCCGTAGGTATTTAGAACATCAAGGATTCTCGTCCGTCCCTTTTTTTGGCGATTACAAGCCTTTTGTACAGAAAGACGGTGTCCTTCTTCAATCCACTTGTACAGAGGATTTTCGCTACCGAGGGAGAAGCACAGACCGCTTTTTGCTACGCTAAGCCGTCAGTCCTCCTTGGTAGCCACCTCTGTCAGTCGCAAGGTTGCAGCAATGCCCCCACCTTTGCTCTATGATTTGACAACCCTTCAGAAAGAAGCCAATCGCCAACTAGGATTTTCAGCAGACAAGACCCTTTCTCTGGCACAGTCCCTCTATGAAAAGAAAGTAACGACCTATCCCCGTACGGGCAGTCGTTACATTAGCCAAGATGTCTTTGAAGAAGTCGATAGTTTGCTGCAGAAACTCGGCACATCACTACCGCATCCACTCAATCCTCACTCCGTAGACGACAGCAAGGTGACCGACCACCACGCCCTCTTGCCCACAGGAGAGGGAAATACCCAGACATTGTCATCCGATGAAGTAGCCATCTATCAAATGATATGCGCACGCTTTGTGGCAGCCTTCGCCCCCAATGCCCAAGAAGAGCGTATGCAGATAGAACTAACTGATGGCACTCATCGCTTTGTCTGGCGCGGTAAACAAATTTTTGTCGCAAGGATGGAAAGCCTATACTTCCCAAGGAGAAAAACACAATCCGATGAAAGCGAAGAAACCAAGGAAGAACTCCTCGCTGAGCTTCCCAATGTTCAAGAAGGAGAGAACCTCCCACTTGACCACGGAGCGATTACGCAACATAAGACCAAACCCAAGCCCTTGTTTACAGAAGCTACATTGCTCTCTGCGATGGAAAATGCAGGTAGAGAGATAGCAGACACCGACAGTCGAAAAGCCATTAGCGACTGTGGCATCGGTACACCAGCCACACGCGCCAGTATCATCGAAACCCTCCTACTTCGTGACTTTATCCGCAGAGAAAAAGAAAACACTCCTCCCCACGGAAAAAAAGGCTTATCCGTTTATGGCATCGTCAAAGACCAACGCATCGCCAATGCAGAAATGACGGGTAATTGGGAACTCGCCCTCTCTGCCATCGAAGCAGGCAAAGCATCAGCCGAGGACTTCTCTACACGCATCAAGGACTATACCGCAGAAATCTGTCGTGAACTCCTTGCTTTACAAATAGTGCAGCCCCAATATCCCACTTATCGTTGTCCGATGTGCGGTAAGGACACCGTGGGCATCTTCCCCAAGGTGGCGAAATGCAAGAGTGAAGGTTGCGATTTCCACGTCTTTCGCGAGATATGCGGCGTCACCCTCACCGAAGCTCAGACGAAAGACCTCCTGACGACCAAGCGCACAACTCTCATCAAAGGTTTTCAGAGCAAAGCAGGCAAGAAATTCAATGCCCATCTCGTGCTTCGTGGCGATGGTTCCACCGCATTTGAATTTGACAACACCACCTCTAAAACCCAAAGGTCGGAAGTAAGCCATAAAAAAACGTGGGAGATTTCATCAAAAAGTCCGAGCTTTTTTTAGAAAAATCTCCCACGTTTTTCTTGAAAAACAAGCCACATTTTTCTGCGCCCCCTCCCATATCCTTTACCCTCTATTCAATTCTCTCATTTCTTTACTATGTCTTACAACAAAAAAGCTGTATTAGCAGCCAACACAGCAGCCATAGGTCTTCTCCTTCGTTTGGAGAAAGAACAACGCACCGCCACAGAGGAAGAACAAAAAGTACTGCGCTCCTATCAAGGTTTTGGCGGATTGAAGTGCATCTTAAACCGAACCGATCACCCCGAAGACATCCGCTATTGGGCAAAGTCCGAACAAGACCTCTTTGCCCCCACTTGCGCACTCAAACAACTCATCTATCGAGAAGCCCCCAGTGCCGATATGGCTAAACGCTATTGGGAGAGCATCAAGGCAAGCGTCCTCACCTCCTTTTACACCGACACACGCATCGTCAATGCCATTGCCGATTCTTTAGAGAAAACAGACGTAACCTTTCGCACTTGCCTAGACCCTTCCTTAGGAATGGGTGCATTTGCCGAAACCCTCGCCCCACACGTAGGTCGGGTAGACGCCTTTGAAAAAGATTTGCTCACCGCACGCATAGCTCAAAGTCTACATCCCCTAGGGCAAAGCACCATCTTTGTGCAACAAGCCCCCTTTGAAAGTATAGAAGAACGCGCAGAAGCCGACAAGTATGACCTTATCGCCAGCAACATCCCCTTTGGTGACTTTATGGTCTACGATAGAGCTTACAACAAAGGACAAGACGTCATCAAGAAAGAATCCACACGCGCCATACACAATTACTTTTTCATCAAAGGACTCGACAGCATTCGCGAAGGAGGAGTGCTCGCTTTCATCACCTCACAAGGCTTATTAGATGCTCCACGCAATGAAGCCTTCCGACGTTATTTGATGGAGAATAGTAAACTCATCTCAGCGATTCGCCTGCCCGGAGGAATGTTCAGTGAAAATGCAGGAACAGAGGTAGGGAGCGACCTCATTGTCTTGCAAAAACAAAGTGGAAAAAGGCATTGCAACATCGGATGAAGAAAAAGTTTGTGCAGACCATTGCAGTTCCCCAAAGGCGATGGCTTCTCAATGGCATTCACACACAGTGCCCTTTTTGAAGGCAATTGGGAAGACATCCAATCGCATACCATCGCCACCACTCGAGTAATGGGAACAGACCCTTATGGCAAACCCACGTGGGAGTATCAATTTGAGGACGGAATTCAAGAAATGGCTGACAGTTTGCGTGAACAACTATCACACGATGTCGAAGAACGATTTGACCGCAAACTCTATCATACAGGCGTTGCGATGAGTGAAGAAGAACGCCAAGTCGAAGCCGAAAAGAAACTGCGAAAACTCGGTGTGACCGCAGGATTATCAGGGCAGAAAGAAAAGAAGGAACAATCAACTCCACAAGAAGAAAAGGAAGCAAACGATGCTTACAACTTGATGCCCAAGGCCATTCAAAAGCAATTGCCCAAACTCTATTCCACACAAAAAGAACTGGTTGGTGATAAAACAGCGTATGCACGCTATTTCTTTCCGATGGGTGCTTACACCGCCTACCTATTAGAATACGACCCCAAGACCCGAATAGGTTTTGGAGCCGTAACGATGGGTTATGGTTGGGAACTTGGAAATATGTCGCTCGATGAAATGCAAGAAGTGAAGGTACACGGCTTGGGTATAGAACGCGATTTGTATTTCACGCCCTGCAAACTCCACGAAATAGAAGAACTAGAAGACTTGGTGCAAGGGCAATTCACCAAGGAAAAAGTACAGATAGAAGAAGCTATTGCGGAGGAAATAAAGGAGGAAATAAAAGAAGAGATTAAGGAAGATACAAAGGAGCAGGAAGAAGTTTCTACAAACATACGAGAAACATCCATATCCGAAGAATCCGCTCCCGAAGGTGTACCGACATTAACTCTATTCCATCAATATGAAGAGAAAGCAGAGAAGCGACCAGACGTGGAAGCCCCACGCGAGATGAATGGACAAACTGTTTATTTCGATGACGACCACCATCCCATTGTTGAAAGCAACAATGATCAGGAGTATCTGCTCTTTGCTCCCGAGGAATACACGCTGTGGACACAAGAAGTAGAACGTGTCAGTGCAGAACTAAAAGCCAATACCCCCAAGAAGGCAACCGCTAAGACGCAAACAAAGTCAAAGACAAGACCACAGACAACCGCAAAGTCTAGGAAAGCCACGCAAAGCACAACTTCCGAGCCTTCGCTTTTTGACTTTGTCAATGAAGACACCACGCTAAAACCACAGCCCATAGCGGAGGTGAAACAAATCTTTGATGCCAATCCCCGACCATTTCTTTCTGCCCCCGACAGTCATCTGCGTGATGGCTCAATTGTGGTGCAGAAAGGACAAGTGGGCTATCTCTCTGACCTCAAGCAACAACCCACCTTTCATCCGATGGATTTGCCCCTCACGCAAATCACACGTCTGAAAGCCTATGTGGAAATTCGTGAGTGCTACCACCGTCTCTATGATTATGAAGCCACCAACCACGCAGAAGATAAAGAAGAGCGTGAGAAACTCAATCGCTTGTACGATAACTTCGTAGCACGCTGGGGAGCACTCAACAAAAAGCCAATACCGACCTCATCAAGATGGATGCCACGGGAGTAGAAATGCTATTTCTGGAGCGATCCGAACAAGGAAAGTATACCAAAGCCGACATCTTCGACCATCCCACAGCCTTTTCGACCTCAGAACTCACCATTGCTTCCGACCCTTTGGAAGCACTTGGTGCTTCCCTCAACAAATATGGCAGTGTAGAACTCGGTTATATGTCTTCGCTTCTACCTGAAATGGAAGAAGGCGATATCATCTCCGCTCTAGAAGGACGCATCTATTATAACCCAGCAATCGAAGGTTACGAAGTTGCAGACAAGTTCATCTCAGGCAATGTCGTAGAAAAAGCAGAGCGCATCAGTTCTTGGCTCTTAGACCATCCCGACCACGAAGAAGCCCAACAAAGTTTAGCAGCCCTCATAGCCGCCAAACCCACTCCCATTCCCTTTGCAGAATTGGACTTCAACCTTGGTGAACGCTGGATACCCGCAGGCGTTTATGGACAATTTGCCACAGAGTTTTTCGATACAGACCTAAGGGTAGGCTATCATCCCAATATGGACGAGTATACCATCGGTTGCGACCACAAGAACGGCAATATCTTACACAAATATGCCGTGCAGGGAGAGTTTCGCAAATACGATGGGTTGCATCTTCTTAAACACGCCTTGCACAACACCATTCCTGACATCAGCAAGAGCAAAGAAGTCATCGACCCCATCACCGGAGAAGAACGCACCATCAAAGTGCGTGATGGAGAGAAAATCCAACAAGCCAATAGCAAGATTGAGGAAATCAGACAAGGATTTGTGGATTGGTTAGGCAGACGTCCCGATAGTTTCAAAGAACAGCTGGCTCATCGTTACAACGAACTCTTTAATTGCTTTGTTCGTCCAAACTTTGACGGAGGACATCAGAGCTTCCCTAACTTAGATCTCAAACGATTAGGTATTCCAGACTTATATAAGAGTCAAAAAGATGCTGTATGGATGCTTAAAACCAATGGCGGGGGTATCTGCGACCATGAGGTAGGAGCAGGAAAGACCCTCATTATGTGTACAGCAGCCTATGAAATGAAGCGATTAGGGATAGCCAACAAGCCCATGATTATAGGACTAAAAGCCAATGTCTTTGATATTGCCGATACTTTCAGAAAGGCATATCCCAATGCGCGCATACTCTATCCAGGTAAAGACGATTTACCAAACAAAATAGACAGCGCATCTTTGCCGACATCAAGAACAATGATTGGGACTGCATCATCTTGACCCACGAACAATTTGGAATGATTCCGCAGGCTTTAGAGGTGCAAGAAGCCATTTTCCAAAAGGAAAAAGACTCCATAGAGGAGAACTTAGAGGTTTTGCGCAGAGAAGGTAAGGACATTTCCAAAGCCATGCTCAAAGGTTTGGAGAAACGCAAACAAACGCTCGAAGTGAAACTACACGAGATACAAGACAGTATCGCCGAACGCAAGGATGATGCGGTGGATTTAAGATGATGGGCATCGACCATCTCTTTGTAGACGAAAGTCACCAGTTCAAAAACTTAATGTTCAATACTCGCCACGACCGCGTTTCGGGACTTGGCAATCCCGATGGTTCGCAACGAGCACTTAATATGCTCTTTGCCATTCGTACCATTCAAGAACGCTCAGGTAAGGATTTGGGGGCAACATTTCTCAGTGGAACGACAATTAGCAACTCACTAACGGAGCTATACCTCCTCTTCAAATACTTACGTCCACAAGCTCTCGAGAAGCAAGGCATCAACAGCTTTGATGCGTGGGCAGCCGTCTTTGCCAAGAAAAGTACGGACTATGAGTTCTCCATCACTAACGAAATCATTCAAAAAGAACGCTTCCGCACCTTCATTAAAGTGCCTGAGCTTGCGAGTTTCTATGCGGAAGTATGGGAGTAGAAAGCAGAAAATGGCATAAAACTCATATCTGACTGAAATACAGCGGATATTGCTTGTTTCTTCTTAGGGTTGCATCATAGGAAACAGGCAGAAAAGGGAGCGAAAAGGAGGGAGTTCAGTTACCAAATCGTTCGAAAAACGATGAAAGGAAAAGGACGGCTGAAAGTGGTAACTAAAACGGAGTTTTCTCTTTCATTATCAATGTTTTGCATCGTTCAAAGTTCCTCAAAGAAGTGTAATTTTGCAAGTAAAAAACAATGGAAAAAGAAAAATTCAAGCTGCTTTTCTACCTCAAGAGAGGTACGCAGGACAAAAACGGAAAAAGTCCCATCATGGGACGCATCAGCGCAGGACGCTCTATGGTACAGTTCAGTTGCAAATGCTCGTGTACTCCTCGTTTGTGGGACAGTCGCAAAAACCGACTGCTGGGCAAGAGTGCCGAAGCCGTATCGGTAAACAAGGAACTTGACCGCCTTCAGGTGAGCATACACAAGGTTTATGAGTCTCTTTCGGGTAAATCCGATGCTCCCATCACGGCAGAGCGAGTACGGGAGCTTGTATTCGGACTGAACAGTGAGTCACAAGGACTGCTGCATCATACAGACGAGTATATCGACCGCTTCCGTGAGCGTGTGGGCATAGACCGCAGCGAACGCAGACTAAAATGCCTGTTGCTCTTTCACAAGCATCTGGCAAACTTCGTCAGGTATCGCTACCGTGTGGAGGATATTCCCGTGCAGAAAGCCGACATCGCCTTTATCAAAGACTTGGAGGACTACTTCGCCAAAGAAAAGGGATTCAAGCTCAACACTTCGGCTGGCTATCTCTCCATGCTGGCTTCCTTGCTCAAAGACCTGCATAAACGGCACATCATTGACACCTATCCCTTCATCAACCATTCCATTCGTTGGGAAGTGGGTACTCCACGTTACATCACAAGGGAGGAGGTAGGTCTTATCGCAGCCTTGGGAGAAGATAAATTGCAAGGCTATGAAAAAGTGTCGAGGGATATGTTCCTTTTCTCCTGCCTGACGGGGCTTTCCTATACCGACGTGTATCACTTGACGGAGCAGCACGTCTTTCACGAAGCGGGAATGACTTGGATACGCAAGCCGAGAATAAAGACGGGCAACGTGTGCCACATCCCCCTACTTCCCGAAGCCACTGCCATTATCGAGCGTTATCGGGGCATTCACACGAGGGCTTTCCGACACGAACCGCCCAAGGGGTATCTGCTGCCCATACCCGGATGCGACACGGTAAACATACACCTCAAAAAGATAGCACGGCTTTGCGGTATTCAGAAAACGCTGACCTATCACATGGCACGGCATACCTTCGCATCTCAGATGACACTGTCGGAGGGCGTGTCCATTGAGAGCGTTTCCAAAATGCTCGGACACAGTCAAATCAAAACCACGCAAGTGTATGCGGAGACATCTCCCGAGCGTGTCTTTCTGGACATAGAGAAAATACTTCCACAACTCGCACATTATCAACTGACCAACTAAAACCGCAGAACAATGAAAAGTACATTTGCCATACTATTCTACATAGATAGAAGCAAGACCAATGAAGACGGACTATGCGTAATCCGTTGCCGTATCACCTGTAATGGAACGTCCTCATCGTTTTCCACGCAGTTGCAAACTTCCCCCGACGAGTGGCTTGCCCGAAAAAGGGTGCATCAAGGCGACAACAGGTAATTCAAGCGGCATCAATCTGCAACTGAACTCAATAGAAGAGTGCTTGCATTCACTCTATGAACGTACATTAAGGGAAGAAAACTATATCACGGCGGAATACCTCAAGGAGCGTTATATGCAGCAAAAGTCGCCCCATGCCAACACTTACGGAGCTATATCAATCCGTTTGTGAATACAAGGAGGAATTGCAGGGCAGAACATTAAGCAAGGCAACTGTCAGGGCTTTTTAAGGACAGCTACAAGAGTTTTTGTTCATTTCCTGCAAGTAAGGGACAGGGCAGACTGTATGCCCACAGAGGTGGACAAGACTTTGCTTGAGGACTATCGCCTTTTTATGCTTCGGGACTTGGGAAACAAGGAAAGCAGTGTCGGCAACCGCCTACGCCACTTGCATCAGGTCATTCGCAAGGCATTGCAGGAGCGATACGTTCGTGAAGACCCTTTTGAACTCATAGACATAGAAACGCCTACCTACGAGCGCAATGCACTTACGGCGGACGACCTGCAAAAACTCTTGGCTTACCGTCCGCACCGCTCGACAGATAACCATTGCAGACTTATTTTTCCTCTTGGGATGTTTCACGGGGCTGGCATTCTCAGACTTAAAGAAACTCCGAATGGACGATGTTTATACATTCGGGGATGGGCGTAGGTACATATCGCTCTGTCGAACAAAGACACAGAACAGAAGTATTGTCCCGTTGCTGCCCGTTGCCGAGAAAATACTCGCCATTGTGAGCCACGGACGAAGGGAGGGGCTTTTCTTTCGAGAGTTTCCCAGCAACAGTAATTTCAATAGAACTATTCAGGAGATATGTATTAAGGCAGGACTGCCACCGCATACTCAAGCGACCTCGCACACCGCACGGCACACCTTTGCCACGACCATCTGTCTGGAGAACGGACTTCCGATAGAGACGGTGAGCAAGATGCTGGGGCATCGCTTCATCTCCACGACCGAGATTTATGCACGGGTGACCAAGAGCAAGATTGCCAAGGAAATGCAACCCCTGATGGGTAGTGAGCATACAAGGGTACTGCGTAAAGCCTTACGGCTGTGTCCGTCAAGAACACCGAAAAAGTCAAGTCCCATAATTGGGATGTAACAGCCGTAATGAATGATTCAAAAAAAAGAAGTCCAACTTTTTAACAAGAAAAACAATGAAACAGAAGAACAAAAAGGAACTTTCCTACTTCCGATTGAAGTTAAGAAGTTACATGAGTGAGCATCACCCCGAAAAGTTGCAAGATACGGAGTTTATCACTGCACGGGCAGATATGGCTCTCACAGTTTACTGCGATGCTGTAGCACAAGGCTTTACACACATTGAAGCGGAGAGCATGGCAAGCGAGGCATTGTATCAAGGCTTGCACTTTTCCAAGTACGATACGCTTATATCCGTGTTGGAAAACGAGTTTGAAAGGGAACTTCCTGCACCGCTCCCAGAGAAACTCGTACCTATACTGTTGTCGAACAAGGCTGTTCAAGCCACATTCGACAAGTTCGGTTTGACGGACACATTGGCTTCTGACGAGCAATACGGCCGTCTTTACACCGAACTGACAGGCACGATAGTGCTGCTCATCGAGAGCAACAATCTGCCAACGGTCAGACTGACGGAGGAAGCAAGCCTGAAGGCGTTGTAGGCAAAGGCGGCGCACGCAAAGTTCCTGATGCCGTTTCTTATCGTGCAAAGGTACAACGGCAGCCTGTCTGCCCTGACAAGGTCGAGTCCTGCGGATGGAGAGAAGAATCTCCACCGCAGGATTTCTCTGTTTCAAGGTGGTATTGCCATTTTCTATATCCATGCGGTCGTATTCATCTCTCCCAACCTTGCAGGGCTGGGCTGCCGTAGAGAGTATAGGCACGACAAGAATACGGCATACTCAGGCTCTTTGGACGCAAGGCGTAACAACTAACAACAGATAGGACTGACGATAATACGGACAATCTATTGTTTGTACAATTTGTTGTCATGACTATCTGTTGTCAAAACTATATATCGTCAAAATAATCTATCGATAAAACTATCTATCGACACTTCGACATCTCGATTTGTCGAACTATCGAATTATCGATAAAACAACAAGATAATAAAAGGAACGAGCCGGCACCTCATCTCATTACCGCAATAACACAGACGGATTTCCTTTGTTTTTCTATTGCTTTCTCTCTATTTCCCTGCTTATCCTCATTTCTTGCAGTGGTGCTTCCGAGGGGTTACTTTTGCACCCGAGAAGTACGGCAATGGACTGCATAACAGTTTGTTTGCTGAGTAACAATAAAGTAATCAAAACAAAATTAAGGCAATGAAACTCATTATCATCGACCGCAAAGCGTGGGAGCGACATCGCTCCGAATTTGCAGACTTTATCCATCGTGTGGAAAAACTCATCGGTAATCCTCCCAAGACCGAGCAATGGCTCGACAACGAAGCCGTGTGCAAGCGTTTAGGCATCAGCAAGCGTACCCTACAATCATACCGAGATACGGGCAAAATCCCTTTCTCCATGATTGGACATAAGTGTTATTACAAACAGACCGACATCTGTGAAATGCTGAATGCAGTCAAGGATTGAAATCAAAGAATGAATGAATTATGGCAGAGAATGAAATCATTACGCGGGAAGACCCTCAGATGCAGTTGTTTTCACAACTGATGGAAGGCACTTTGAAGAAGTTGGAGCGGTATTGCTCTACCGCCCGTCCGATGCTGAATGGTGAGGTTTACCTTTCGGGTGAGGAGGTTTGCAGCCAATTACGGCTCAGCACACGCACGCTCCAAGAGTACAGAAACTCAGGAACGCTTCCTTTCTACAAAATCGGAGGGAAGATACTCTACAAGCAGAGCGACATACAAGCCATGCTTGAAAAACACTATAACCCGATACCCAAGAAATTATGGCAAGAATAGATGAAAAAAGGAAACAACGCTTGGAACAAGCCATTAGAGATATGGGAAATTATGGCGTTAAGCTCCGCAAGCCCGAAGAGTTACCCGATTTTGACCAGCCCTTCGATTATGAAGAGGAAAAGAGAAGGTTTGAGCCTGTTGATAAAGTTGAGGAACAAAATGACAAGGAGAGTAACAAGGATTTTTCTCAACCGTCCTATCAAGAAACAGCGTTGTCGCCAACAGAAAGGGCTACTTCTACCGAAGAATTTCATCAAAGAATGGGAAAAACAAAGGACAGAAAGCAATTATCCGAGTTTCAGGGGAAATATCTCCAGCCCTTTCGCAACAGCCACCGCAAAGCCGTGTATGTATCAGAGGAAACCCAACGAAAGTTAGACTTCGTGGTGCGGAGAATCGGTGAGCATGGAGCGAGCGTTTCGGGATATGTCGAACAGGTACTGCGGGAACACCTCGACCAATACAAGGAAGATGTGGAAAGATGGAGGAAACTCTGAATTACTGCATTCCTCGAATGCAAGCCTACGCCGAGTTACTGTATTCAATGAATGCAGTAACACAGCAGGGGCTTATAATCCCATTTTCTACATCAGCAAGGTGTGTCTTTGTACCACAAATTGCCATTTGTACCACAAAGACCCTTGCCCCGAAAAGGGGATTAAATCACTCCAAAGTCGTGATTAGAAAGCAATGAAGAAGCAAAAAAACAAAAGAAGCTAGACGGCAGATGTGCCACCTGCCCACGATGGGACAGATGGCACATCAGAATACCTAATTCCGAAGACCAGCAGAAACTTATCAGACTCTATCGCAAGTCGGGAGCAAAGACAAAGAGCGACTTTGTCCGAGCAAGGCTTCTTGGTGAATCTTTTAAGGTCATCACCCAAGACCCTGCAAAAGAACCTTACTTGGAGAAACTCTCAGAAATCGTTGCCTTGGCTCATAAGATAGGAGTTCTGTACAACGAAGTCGTGAAAGTCCTCAATACTTATCATTCTGTTGCCACTGCTCAACAACTGCTCGGCAAACTCGAAACCTATTCCCAAATTCTCATCAGACTACAACAGCAAGCAGTACAACTGACAAAAATCCTTTGGGAGTAGAGAAGAATGAATGCTGATAAATCATAACACCCATACTCGTATCGTACCGCGAATGTCCAATCCCTCTTTGGATGATACAAAAGGGTCACTTTGAACGATTACAGAGAGATCAGTTTCAACGATTTTTTTCCACTCTGCCCTAATACTTTATCTTTTGGAAAGTACATTGATAATCAGATAATTATTTCAATAACTCCCTGATTTGGAGTATTACCCCACATTTATTATTTTTTTATTTTTGACAATTCCCTGATTTGGGGCATTACCATGACCATTAACAAACACAAAGTCTGTATAATCCCCTATAACTAACGTATCTTTTGAAATTTTTCCGTATTTTGTAATCAACATATGGATAGAGCTTTTTCCACAGGATGTGGAAGTTTCCAATAAATAAAAAAACTCGCATGCCATCAACATCAAACACTTTAGGGAATAAAATGTCCTGTTGGGAAGTAAATTCTTCATCTCCTTTCTTATTATAAGCTGAATTCAACTTGCAAATGCAACAGAATTCTGATTAATAATTTGTTTAAATTTTTTTCGTTTGGCGTGAGGTATCCAAGTCTTTTACGAGGTCGATTATTGAGTTTATTTTCAATCCACTTAATCTGTTTGTTGGTTACTTCACTAAAGTCCTTACCCTTTGGGATATACTGCCTGATAAGCCCGTTGGTGTTTTTCATTGGCACCACGTTCCCATGAGTGGTATGGTTTGCAAAAAAATAGAATTTTTATTTCCAATTTTTGCGCAATTTCCTCGTGCTTTGCAAACTCCTTTCCATTGTCAGCCGTAATTGTGTGTATTAAGTTTTTTTCACTTTCCGCAGTGCCCATACTGCAATCTTAGCTACCGGGATGGCTTCTTTTTCCCGACAACTTGCGTATCCAGACCCCTGCTTGTTGCTCTGTCGTTAATGGTAAGAATGGCACCTTTGTGGTTCTTACCAATAATTGTATCTATCTCTAAATCACCAAATCTCTCCTTCAGTTCCACTATCTCGGGACGCTCATCAATATCCACCCTGCCTGGGATAAATCCTCGCCCCTGCATTTTTTTAGAACCACGTTTGGCATACCTGCGACCTTGTCTGCGAAGATATTTGTGCAGTTTGCCACCCCGCCGCTTATCCTCCCAAATCCAGCGATATATCGTTTCGTGAGATACCATCGCAATTCCCTCCAAGCGGCTCCTGCCGACAATCTGCTCCGGGCTGAATCCTTTCTTCAACAGCTTTATTATCCGTTTTTCTCATTGCCGGTGTAAGCACTTCCTTGCGATGTTTTTTTGCTGCTTGCGCCTGTCTGCTTTTTCGCTGGGCAAGCTCCATGCTATAGCTACCACTTCGGGCGTCGCAATTGCGCTTTATCTCCCTGTAAACAGTGCTTTTATCTACTCCGATAGCTTCCGCTATTGCTTTTTTGCTCATCGGTATTTGCAACATCATAGAAAATTGCATACCTTTGTTCCTCGGTTATATGTTTGCTCATCTGCAACTTTTTTTTCTTTGGACGGACAATTAAAGCAAAGATAGCAAACTTTATCCATTCAGAGTGAGAGAAAGGGGGACATTGTCTCTCTTTCCTCTCTGAAAAATAAATGTTTTTATTGCTTATTATCCGCACCCAAAAAGTTGCATTTACCTCAAATCCGCAACTAAGCCCTTGAACGTCCTTATTGCGTTTACACGTCCTCTCATTACTGAATTTGCAGATAATTTGAACTTGAAGCACCCACTTCTGCCTACAATATCCCCTTACCCCACAATGTGACTTGAGGCAATACACAATATTATTCCCATAAGTTGTAGGCACTATCCAAAATCAGTCTGGAAAACATCTGCGTAAGCATAATTACAGGTATAGATATTCAGCACATACCGCCTTGATGTCCTGATCCACTTGGCTGGTACAGAGATAAACCTGAAGACAAACGCTTTTATGCGACTTGTTGCATTGAGTCCGAACTTCTTTACGTCAAGTCTTTGAATAATGGCCTTGTAAAAGTTACGGATAAGTGCTGTAAGAAGAAGGAACACTGTGTTCTCTGCCATGAAGGATTTGGGCAATCTGTCCCACCCGAAACCATTGTTCATATCATCGAAGATACGTTCCTTTTCTCCACGAAGGTTATAGAACTCGACAATTTCTCTTACGGAAGAATCATAGTCGTTAGTCAGGATACAACGGTATGTGTATTCTCCTTCCCCAAAAAAATCCTGCACACCATCCATCCGTTTCTGTCTTTGAATTACAAGTCGATATGCCTTACCTTTCCACTTCTCAACAAGGATAGAGTTCAATTCAAACTCAATGCCATTGATTTCCTCAGTTTTTCCAGCCTTTGAGAGCAAAGGTGTCATTGTAGAACGAACTGCAGCGGTTAGCACGGATATAGAAGGACTTGCAGTGTTTTTTTCTATTTCCTCCACGATTTCCTCGGAACATGATCCACAATCAGCTCTGAAGCGATTGATAATGAGCCCATTCTGTTCAAATCTCTCAAAGAACCTCTTCAGCGTGTCCTTCTGATGGAAACGAACATTTGTGTTACCATCGCTATTCTCTATACCGACTATCAAATCGCCAATAACCGCCACGCCAGGGCGATAACCAAGGAACTTCTTGTATGTAGGCTTTGCATCATACTTCTCTGTCTCTATGAACTGATGGTCGAAATCAACATCATACATCTCACCCCTCTTTCAGTTGGCCAGATGCAAATATACAATTGAGCAATAAAGTATTGAGAGTGTCAGCCGTATTGAAATCGTAGGTCTTGCCCATATCTGATGTGTATGAAATGTTTTCTTGCGTCAACTCCTTTATCGCCCTGAGGATAGTATCAGAGCTACAAGTGCGAAGTGTCGGATGAAGTGAGAGGTGCTTCATCAAATGAGTAGTGACATCCTCAATACATGAACCGCCACAGAAGTAGATACTCATGAGAGAACGGATGATTTCGCTGTACTGATAACCGAACGATCTACACCTTAGACCGAGGGTTGAGTCGATTACAGATGATAATGTGGAATCAAATTGCTCCATGATTGAAAATAATCCCCCAAAAGGAGTGAGTCTCTCAGATTTAATTTGTATCTTCGCCATGTCTATCGTCGGATTCTCTTGTTTTTTTTGCAACACTAAGATAAGTGAAAATTCTGACATGGCGAAATCCTGAGCAACTTTTTGTTGCTCAGGTACTTAAAAAGTTTAATTTATAATAGTGCTGCGGAATTAAGGATTTATAAGTTGAACTCAAGAAGTATTCACCTGTAAGAAGTTACTAATGACAAAAAAGAAATTGCCCGTTCGTTTTACGGGTCAGCACTTTACTATTGATAAAGTGCTAATAAAAGATGCAATAAGACAAGCAAATATAAGTAATCAGGATACGGTTTTAGATATTGGGGCAGGCAAGGGGTTTCTTACTGTTCATTTATTAAAAATCGCCAACAATGTTGTTGCTATTGAAAACGACACAGCTTTGGTTGAACATTTACGAAAATTATTTTCTGATGCCCGAAATGTTCAAGTTGTCGGTTGTGATTTTTAGGAATTTTGCAGTTCCGAAATTTCCTTTCAAAGTGGTGTCAAATATTCCTTATGGCATTACTTCCGATATTTTTCAAAATCCTGATGTTTGAGAGTCTTGGAAATTTTTCTGGGAGGTTCCATTATCCTTCAATTAGAACCTACACAAAAAGTTATTTTTCGAGGAAGCTTTACAATCCATATACCGTTTTCTATCATACTTTTTTTGATTTGAAACTTGTCTATGAGGTAGATCCTGAAAGTTTCTTGCCACCGCCAACTGTCAAATCAGCCCTGTTAAACATTAAAAGAAAACACTTATTTTTTTGATTTTTAAGTTTAAAGCCAAATACTTAGCATTTATTTCCTGTCTGTTAGAGAAACCTGATTTATCTGTAAAAACAGCTTTAAAGTCGATTTTCAGGAAAAGTCAGGTCAGGTCAATTTCGGAAAAATTCGGTTTAAACCTTAATGCTCAAATTGTTTGTTTGTCTCCAAGTCAATGGTTAAACTGTTTTTTGGAAATGCTGGAAGTTGTCCCTGAAAAATTTCATCCTTCGTAGTTCAAAGTCGGGTGGTTGTCAAGATGATTTTTTTGGTTTGGTGTCGTCTTTTTTTAAGCTGCCGCATAACGGCTGGCAAATTGGCGATGGAGCCGACTTTTAGCACAAATGTTGAATAGAATTACTAATCTTCAACATTGCACAAAAGTTCAATAGAAGTACTTCACCGGCTCTATTGCCAATTTGTTTGTTATGTGCCTCTTGTCATCAAGTGTCAGCAAAGCCTGTATGGAAGGCTGTTGTGTGTTTCCGTTATAACGCAGTTCAACTTCTATTTTTCCGTTGTTCCACTTTGCGCCGAACTTGGGCTTGTATTCCGTAGCCTTGACTGTATAGTCCACTGTTTCCGAATTGTGTTGCCGGCAGATATTCCTGCGTTGCCATTCTACATCAATGCCACTGTTTATCTTCCATTGCTTACCCTTATAATCCATTCTCAGGGTGAGTTCCTGCCCACATATAGATAGTGTGTTCTCATAACTTAGGCTATCTATGTATGGTCTATTCGGTATAGTATAGTCGTAAGTGTTGCTTGTGTTTCTATCCTCTTCGTGATGCAGTCCGTACCCCTGTCTGCAATTTCAACTGTTTGCCAAAAAGGATGGGTATATTGCAATGATATTCTGCTTTCGTTGCGCAGGGTGGGCAGTTGTTGGCAAAGATTGCGCAACAGTAGTGAATCTCCGCCCACAGCGTTGCGCAGGTGGTGGAATTTCGTCAGTGAAAGGCTGGTATTATTAGTTTCATTCGAGTTACCGCCAAGTGTCGCCTTCACGGTAAATGATGCCCCAGCCTTGCCAATCCGCCGTGTGAGGTCGGCAGATACATGGTAATTCTTTCCATTGCTTTTTTTGTGTTATTTCGCAGCGTTCCCGAGGTCAGCGTGTCCGCAGCCGTATTGCGCTCATATAGGTATGTTGTGTTGTCAGTCAGGTTGTCTGACCGTCCGAAGTTTCCATTTGCACTTATATTCAGCAAAAGTCTTTTTGTCTATGTTATACTGCAGATTTATGTTTGCGGCATTACTGTGATTCTTGCTCAAGGAAAGCAGCATTGATTCCCGATATTTTTGTTCCCGATGAAAGATATTGCTCATCATAGTCATGATTCTCGCTTCCATTGTGGAAGGCATTGAGTGAGAGGCTTGCATTGAGCGTAATTTTTCTTACCAAATTTCTTCACGATATTGCCCGACAATATGTTTTTGGAAATTGTTTCCCCAATGTTCATATTACTAAGATTGTCAGAGCGCAAAGTCAGCGAGGTGTTTTCGCCATCGGCATTGAATAGATTGCCCTGTACCTCATCCCTGCGTCTGTCGCGATTGCCGTGTTCAGCCGTTAGTGTTCCTGTCAGGCTGCCATTGTAGGTAGATTTGGTCTTGATGTCCAGCACATAATTGTCGGCACCATCATCTACTCCCGTCATTTTTCTCCAATGCGCTGAGCATGTCATACAGTTTCAGTAGTTCCACTGCATCGGTTGGCATATTCTCCAACGCTGCGATAATGTCGTTGCCCATAAAGGTCTCGCCATTGATGTTTACGCCGTTCAATGGCTTTCCTTTGAATGATAGTTGCCTGTTCGCCTTGTCGTATTCCATGCCCGGAATATTCCTGATTAAGTCTTCCAAGTTAGCACCTTTCCTTACTCGAAGGCAATCAGTATTGATAAACGTGGTGTCTTTTCTTATGGAAAACAATTTCCGCTGTCCAATAACTTGAACTTCATCGAGTTCTATCGTTTTATGTAATGAAGAAACATGTTTTCGAGTAGGGTATATAGTATCACCCACAACTAAATTCAAAATAGTAGCATTAGCAGTGGGAAACAGCAGAAGTAGAATGATGAAGATTAAAAGAATTCTTTTGATTATCATTTTGCAAAATTACCATTGTTCATAGATATATGCAATACCTTAAAATGGCGATTTTATAGAATTAGAAATGTCTAAGGTTGATTTTCATTGAAAAAACAACGTAAATACTTTGCTTATATGAATTATATCGCTATCTTTGCAACATCAAACAGAGAGTTCTTTGAGACTTTGCAGAATAAAGAAAGGGAAAGAAACTCGCTCGTTTCTTAGTCGTTCACCTTATCAGATTATATATTCTGCTTTTTATTAGTAATCAGTCGATTACATTCACCCCCATTACTTTTATGCGGAGATATGTGATTTCCGTACTGCCAAAGACATTGGTATTGACAGACCCGAAAAGAATGAAATCTTACACAACATACCACTGACACCCGAGCAGGAAGTTTTTATCGACAAGCTGATGGAGTTTGCCAAGAGTGGCGATGCAACACTTTTGGATAGAGAACCCTTGAGTCAAAAAGAAGAAAAGGCAAAGATGCTTATCGCAACAGACTACGCGCGCAAAATATTCAACATATTTGTATCTTTCAGATAATCAATAGAGTAAGAATGAATAAAGGATAAATGGGTTACGATTTGGAAACGAGCGAGTTTCTTTCCAATTCTTTATTCTGCATTGCTTCAAAGAACACTTGATTCAATACTACAAAGTTACTCTTTTTTTTAGTGAAAACCGATTGAAACACATGAAATTTTAATCCCTATAAGCAACAAATTTGAATTTTGCTTGGAGTAACGTCCATAAAAAGCGTATCTTTGTATTCAATGACTTCAACAAAAAAAGAAAGTATATCAACAAATGAAGGCGATAAATAGAATTAAGGCTGTGCTGGCTGAAAAACAAGTGTCAGGTAAATGGCTAGCAAATGAGATTGGTCGTACCGAAAATACAGTTTCTCGGTGGTGCGCCAACAAGGTGCAGCCATCTCTTGAAAAATTTACTTGAAATCGCTGAAGTATTGAAAGTCGATATAAGGGAATTGCTTAGACCCTCGCAAGAGTAATGTTGTAATTCCTCTTATAAGTTTTTCTCTAATAGTAAACTTCTCATAATAAAAATACTATGTGAAGATAATACAATCAAGAATTATGAGCAAAAAAGATTTGACTGAAGAAGATATAAAGTTGCGTTTTATAACACCTGCTATAATCAATGCAGGATGGAAAAACGAACATATCCGAATGGAATACTATTTTACCGATGGTAGGGTGATATTTCAAGGTAATATACATGCACGTCAAACTGGTAAGAAAGCGGACTATCTCTTATTTCACACTGCCAATAAGCCTCTTGCTATTGTAGAAGCGAAAGATAACAAAAAGCCTCTTGGTGGAGGTATGCAACAGGCGATGGAATACGCTCAGATTCTTGATATCCCCTTTGCATACAGCTCCAATGGAGATGGATTCTTGGAGCATGATTTCTTGACAGGAAAAGAAACAGAACTCTCGTTGCAACAGTTTCCTGCACCTGACACATTGTATCAACGACTTATCAAAGCTAAACAATTAAGTGGTGAGGCATTGAAAATAGTAGAACAGCCGTATTATTCAGACCCATATACCTACGAGCCTCGTTATTATCAGCGTATAGCTGTTGAACGTACCATAGAGGCTATTGCCAAAGGCAAGAACAGAGTGCTAATTGTAATGGCGACAGGTACAGGAAAGACTATCACAGCCTTTCAGATTATTCATCGGCTGAAAGCCACTGGGAAAAAAAGAAAAAAAGATACTTTATCTCGCTGACCGGAATATTCTGATAGACCAGACAATGGCGCAAGACTTCAAACCTTTCAAAAAAGTCATGACTAAAGTACAAGGGGCTTCCATTGATTCAGCCTATGAGGTTTATATGGCATTGTATCACCAACTTGTATCCAATGAAGAAGGTATAGATGATCCCTTCAAACAGGTGCAACCTACTTTCTTTGACCTTATCATCGTTGACGAGTGTCATCGTGGTAGTGCCAAGGATGATAGTGCATGGCGCAAGGTGCTGGAGTATTTCAATACTGCCACCCAAATCGGTATGACTGCTACACCCAAGGCTGAGACCGGAGCTAATAATCTTGATTATTTCGGTGAGCCAATATTTACCTATTCGCTTTTACAAGGAATACAGGACGGTTCCTCGCTCCTTACCGTGTGACGAACAGCTATATCAGCATAGACCTTCAAGGGTTCAAACCGGATGACGACGAGAAAGACTTGCTGGGCAGGGATATAGCGCAAAGATTGTATGAACGCAAGGATATAGGCAGAGACATAGCCTTCACCAAACGGAGGGAGATTGTCGCAAAGCGAATCACAAAGATGTTGAAACAAATTGGCAGAATGACCAAGACCATCGTGTTCTGTACGGATATAGAAGAGGCAGAAACGATGAGAAGTTTGTTGGTTAATCTGAATACAGACCTGTGCAAAAAAGATGCGCGATACATCATGCGCATAACAGGTGATGACAACGTAGGAAAGAAACAGTTGGACAACTTCATAGATATTGACCAACCTTACCCTACTGTTGTTACAACGTCTGAGTTGCTTGCTACAGGGGTGGATTGCAAGACCTGTGGACTTATCGTCATTGATAAGGAAATTGGTTCTATGACAGAATTCAAGCAAATCATTGGGCGTGGCACTCGCTTGAGAACCGACAAGGGGAAGTGGCATTTAGAGATACTGGACTTCCGCAATGCCACAGCCAAGTTCAAAGACCCGAAATTCGATGGTGACCCGGAACCCCCGCAAGGGAAAAGTGGAAAGCCATACACTATACCAGAAGAACCGTCAAGTGTTGTCTCAGAGCCTCATGTCAAGTATCTTGTTGAGGGAGAGAAAATAGCAATAACTACTGAGATCGTCAGCATTCTTGGTGAAGATGGGAAAACCATGCGTACAGAAAGCATAACGGATTTCACACGCAAACAGATTAGGAAGCGTTATGCCACCTTGAACGACTTTGTCAAGAACTGGACAGAAGCGGAACGCAAGAAGGTCATTGTGGATGAGCTGAAGAACTATAGTGTTCTTGTGGATGCTGTCAGGGAAAAGAATCCAGCCTTGGCACATGCCGATATTTTCGATGTGATATGTCATGTGGCCTTCGACCAGCCACCTGTGACAAGGCATGAAAGGGCTAACAATGTCAAGAAACGCAATTACTTTGCTAAATACGAAGGCATAGCACGTGAGGTATTGGAGGCTCTTCTCGACAAATATGCTGATTATGGTATCTTGAATCTTGAAGACTCTGATATTCTTGATACCGCTCCATTCAACAAGATTGGTAAACCGCAGAAAATCGTGAAATTTTTCGGCGGACTGGATAAGTTTGAACAGGCATTAAAAGAACTTGAAAACGAAATATATAAAGTAGCATAAAGAAATGGCAGTAAACAATATAGTAAAGCGTCTGCAAAATATCATGCGCCAAGACGCTGGTATCAATGGCGATGCACAGCGCATTGAGCAGATGACATGGATGTTTTTTCTGAAGGTGTATGATACACAAGAGGAAACGTGGGAATATAAGGCAAGCAAAGATCACAAGCCCTTCGCTTCCATCATCCCCGAAGAATTGCGCTGGCGTAATTGGGCTGTAGACAAGAAAGATGGCAATGCGCTGACAGGCGATGTCTTACTCACGTTTATCAACGACAAACTCTTTCCCACGCTGAAGGCACTTGAAGTGACACGTGAGACCCCTCGCAGCAAGGCTATTGTCAAAGAGGTTTTTGAGGATTTGAACCAATATATGAAGAATGGTATTCTGTTACGTCAGGTCATCAATGTTATCAACGAGATTGAGTTTGATGATGCTGAAGACCGCCACATGTTTGGTGATATTTATGAAGGAATACTCAAAGATCTTCAGTCTGCTGGTAATGCAGGTGAGTTCTACACACCACGAGCTCTGACGGATTTCATCATACAACAGCTTAATCCAGTGCTTGGCGAAACCGTTGGTGACTTTACATCAGGTACAGGCGGCTTCCTCACTTCGGCTTTAAACTATCTGCAGAAACAGGTACAGACCACGAATGATGGGCGACTCTACCAGCAGTCTGTCATCGGGCAAGAGTGGAAGCCTCTCCCTTACCTTCTTTCCATCACCAATCTGCTCCTGCACGATGTGGAAGCACCGAATATCCGCCATTGCGATTCGTTGGGCACGAAGATGTCAGACTTCAAGGAGACGGACAGGGTCAACGTTATTGCCATGAATCCACCCTACGGAGGAAGCACAGATGCAGCTGCTAAGAGCAACTTCCCGATGGAGTTTCGTTCGAGTGAGACTGCCGACCTGTTCATGGTGCTTATCATGTACAGGCTGAAACATGACGGACGTGCCGCTGTTATAGTTCCTGACGGTTTCCTCTTTGGCATGGATGGGGCAAAACTTGCCATCAAGCAAAAGATGCTCCGTGAGTTCAATCTCCACACCATCATCCGTCTGCCAGGCAGTATCTTCTCACCATATACCAGTATTGCCACCAATATCCTGTTCTTCAACAACGAGCGAGTTGATGGAGCGGAAGAAGGATTTTCTACTGACAAAACATGGTTCTTTCGCCTTGACATGCCTGAAGGTTACAAGCACTTCTCAAAGACCAAGTCGATGAGACTTGAGCATTGCCAGCCAATCTATGACTGGTGGAACGACCGCAAGGAAATCTCTTCTGATGAGTTGGGAGAGAAATCCCGCTGTTTTTTTCTGCCAAAGAGTTGTTTGACATGGATTGCAATTTCGACCAATGCAAGTTCCCCAAGGACGAAGAAGAGATACTTCCCCTGACGAACTCCTTGCCGACTACTTTAAGAAACGCAAGGCTCTTGATCACGAGATAGACAAGACGCTGGCAGAGATACAGCGAATATTGGGAATAGAAATCAGCAAGGAGTAGTTACCACTTAATTTGACGGATAATGAAAGATTTAACAGTTTCAAATATAGAACGCCAAAATGTACTCAACAACCGTTTTGCTGTTGACGAGATTCAAAAGCGACTTGAAATTTCTGGAATGCTTTTCGAAGGTGAGTATTGGTTGACAAAAAAAATGGTTGCCGATTTTTATGGTGTTGATGTATCTACTATAGATAGATACCTTGCGTCCAATAGCGATGAACTAAAGCATAATGGATATGTTTTATGTAAGGGTAAGTCATTGAAAGAGTTTAAGTTGCAATTTGCTCACCTTATTAATGAGGCGAGCAAAACCACTCAACTGGGACTCTTTAATTTCAGGGCTTTCCTCAATATTGGCATGTTGCTTACGGAGAGTGAAAGGGCAAAAGCTTTGCGTAGTATGATTCTGGATTTAGTCATTGCAACGATACATAAAAAAACAGGTGGAGGCACAAAGTTTATCAACAGGAGGGATGTCAACTACATTCCTGCTGCAATAACAGAGGAAAATTACCGTAGGAATCTCACTTCGGCAATCAGCCAATATGTGCAAGGACACCAAACTTACAAGTATGCACAAGTGACCGACCTGATTTATAAAGTGGTATTTAAGGAGAATGCTAAAGAATATCGCGAAATACTACGCCTTGACACTAAAGACAATGTGCGCCACACTCTGTATGCAGAAGTCCTGTTGGTAATTTCGTCTTTTGAGAATGGTATCGGAGCAGCTATCCAGGAGCGATACAAGCAGAATGGTGCAAAGAAGTTGACTATTGAGGAAGTTGAACAGATTGTTGGTGAATTGGCAGATCATCCGATACAGAAGCCTTATCTCAATGATGCTAGAACCAAAATGGCTTCGCGTGATCTCAGTTTTCGTGATGCCTATCATGAAAACATCGCTGAATATCTTAAAGCTCTCACTCCAGAGGAATTTGAACGGTTCATTGGAGACCAATCTGTTGACTTCGACCATATATTAGAGAGCAATAAAGATGTGCTCAAACGATTAAAACAGGCAGAGGATGAATAACGAGATACAATATGTCAGTTATGAAGAATTATTGGCGGTCTATCGTAAGATAATAGATGCCAGCGATGGAGGATTTACAGGGGTTCGAGATAAGGGTGGCATACTTGCCACATTGGACTTTGTGCAGAATGACACGTACTATTCGACCTTTGCGGAAAAGCTCTCTTGTCTGGTCTTCAAGTTCTGCTCAGGGCATTATTTCAATGATGGGAACAAACGCATAGCCTTAACTTTAGGAGCATATTTCCTCCATAAAAATGGTTACCCATGGGAGGCTTGCATATTCATGCGCCAGTTGGAAGCTATAGTTTATCATGTAGCTGCTTCGCATATTGACCAAGACCTTCTCCTGAGAATAATGACAGCATTCATGTCTGCAAAAGATTATGATGAAGAACTGAAAATTGACATTGCCAATGCGATGAGTAATGGAGAGTTAGGTATAAATGGTGAAGACTACAGAAAAAAGAATGACAATGAAGATTATTAAGAAGATTCTGCTCATGATTTGTTTGTGTTGGGGACTTACGGCCAATGCACAGACTGTCGGATATACATATAAGGCACTTGCAGTCGAAGGTTGCAATATAAAGTATAGTGTGGTGAAGCAGGACACAATGTACTCCATAGTTGCGACAGTAAGTTTAGAAAGAATGAATTTCCTCAGTGATGCAACAATGAAGATAAGGACTTTCTCTGGAAAATACCTTGAATTAAAGGGGACTGTAATTGGTAATGGGAGCCAGTCTGCAGGTATTATCAGCGGCAAAGTCGTAATACCTGTTACGGAGATAAGTTCTACCGCTCAGTTTGGATTACTCCACAGCAATTTGAAATCTTGAATGAAGGTGTGGCAAAGATACGTCTTTCTATGACACCATGAATCACGAGCGTACCTTCAAGAAAGACAAGATTGGAAAAAACTCTATCAGTTCTACCAGAAGGAGAAACAAAAGGATGAAAACTTCTAAATCAATTGGAACAGAATGAACGGCAAGCAATTAAAAAACAGCATACTGCAATGGGCTATACAGGGAAAACTTGTACCCCAAGACCCTAATGACGAACCAGCAAGCGTATTGCTCGAAAAGATTCGTCAGGAAAAAGAACGCTTGATCAAAGAGAAAAAAATCAAGCGAGACAAGAACGCATCTATTATTTACCGTGGTGAGGACAATTCCTATTATGAGAAGTTCGCAGACGGAAAGGTGGTTTGTATAGATGACGAAATACCATTTGAGATACCTGAGAGCTGGCAATGGGAGCGTTGGAGAAATTTGTCTCATTCGATTCAATATGGATATAATGCTCCTGCAGAAGAATCGGGTGATATAAGGATGGTGCGCATAAGTGACATTCAAGACGGTAAAGTTTTATGGGTAAAAGTTCCATTCTGCCATATAAACAAAAGTTATATTGATACATATTTGCTTCAAAAAGGTGATATATTGTTTGCAAGAACAGGAGGGACAGTAGGCAAATCTTTCCTTGTAGGTGATGTTCCTTACCCATCTATTTATGCAGGATATCTCATCAGAACAAGATATAGTAACATGCTTTCTTCCCACTATATGAAATACTTTATGGAGTGTAGGTTGTATTGGGAGCAGCTTAGGAATGGAACAATAGCTACAGCTCAGCCAAATTGTAATGGAAAGACTTTGGCAAAAATGATTTTGCCCATACCTCCCTATAATGAACAAATCCGCATCACGGATAAGCTGAACCAAGTATTAGAGCAGGTTTGTAAATATGGAGAAAGCCAAAAACGATTGGATAGACTTAATTTACAAATTCATGATTTACTGAAGAAGTCTATTTTGCAAGAAGCTATTAAGGCAGGCTCGTTTCACAAGATACCTCAGAAGAACCTGCATCTATTCTTCTTCAACGTGTCAAAGAAGAGAAACTTCGCCTTGTCAAGGAGGGTAAGTTGAAGAAGAAAGATGTTACTGACAGCACTATCTTCCGTGATGATCATAACAAGTATTATGAGCAGGTCAGTGGAACTTCTCAACAAATAGAAACAGATTATGACTTTCCAAACAATTGGGAAGTGGTCAGGCTGGCCCATATTTGCAGGCTTATTGATGGCGAGAAACGGGAAGGGAACTTTGTTTGTTTAGATGCCAAATACCTTCGAGGCAAATCTGCCGGAAACCTAACATCAAAAGGTAAATTTGTAAGAACGGGTGATAATATAATTCTTGTAGATGGTGAAAATTCTGGTGAGGTATTTTCTGTTCCATGCGAGGGATATATGGGTAGTACTTTCAAGCAACTATGGGTTAGTGAAACAATGTATCTCCCATACGTTCTTTACTTCATCCAATTCTATAAGGACTTGCTCCGTAATTCAAAGAAAGGTGCAGCCATTCCTCACCTTAACAAAGAAATTTTCTATTCTTTGGTCATTGGTATTCCTCCCTACAAGGAACAAATGAGAATAGCAAATCAAGTTGAGTTACTTATTGACAAGATAAAGGGATAATCAGCCCTTTATTTTGTTAAATGTTTGCAACACTTTATTCACTATACGTTCTTGCTCAGAAAGTGGAGGAATTGGCAGCAAAGCATGGCCAAGACGTTCCTTCCCAATATTGTAGAATGCTTGCCCTGATTTGTTGGTTATAGACTTCATATACTCAATGAGTGTGGGAGAACTCATAAGATCCAGTAAGTATTGAGATAGAATTTCTAGACTTAGGAATGGACGTATAATAAACACAAAACCGCCGACGGTTGTGTTTGGAATATCAGATTCTACTCTTGCCATCTTGCCTATATTTTCAAGACTTGTTACGGCTGGTGTAACTATGTCGTTCTTCTGTAGCAATATATTATCCTTTACTTTTTCATTTGGTAGGAATAAATCATCAGGCTTATTTGTTAACGCAAAAGGAAGAATGTTCCCTCCACGCCAAATTCTTATCCCGATACTATCGGTTGTTGCGTCCTCTTTCTTGAAAGTCGCACCTGTGAAAATGCTACATATATCCTTTAGGCGGCACCATCCCCAACTGTTTGGCTCTTCAAACGGAATTTCCTCTGAAATGTCAAGTATTGTAGAGCCGACCTGCTCATAATACTTGTTATCGTCACCTTTGAAGATAACAGAATCTGTCAAAGCAGACTTCTTCAACTTGCCTTCCTTGACAAGTCTTTGCTTCTCCTCCTTGATGCGTTGAAGAAGTACAGATGCTGACTCATTAGTAAGTCCTTGCGGTACAAGTTTACCTTGTATTACTTCTTGAAGGATAGACTGTTTTAATTTATCATTTATTGCTACATTTAGCTCATCCAAATAGTCTTGAACCTTGCTATATTTTTCTACTTGTGGAAAGAGTTCTCCTAACTTAGCAACAATTCTATTTTGCTCAGAAATAGGGGGGAATGGTAATAACAGCCCTTTTAAACGGTTTGCTGAAAGTCCAGGCATTGCCGTTCCGACAGATGCAAGTTGGTTACTCTCTTTCAAAAGATACATGAAATAGTAAACATACTCGCAAATGCCATCAATATATGGGCGAAGTCTATGAATATGATTCTGAAGACAAATATCATAATCTTTATCCCATATAGCCGAACGTCCATATCCTGCACCGCCCTCACATACAAGCAAATCTCCTTTTGTTGCAGAACATTTTTTTATTTCTTCGTCTGTGAAATTCATAACTTTCACGTTGTCAAGAACAAATCTTCCCCAATACAAATTTGATGTAGTAATGAATCTCTGTGGAGTTCCATTTCCTTTATTGCTGATGCTTTGTTGCTTACCGCTTGCATGAAGGAACAGGTGAGAGATACGGCACCATTCCCACCCCTGTGGTATCTCAAATGGTATCTCCTCATCGATGCACTTTACCATACCTGTAGCGATAAACTTCTCATAATAGGAATTAGGCAAAGCAATTCTATCATATATATAGAGGATATTCTCTGAAATAAAAATAATGTAATTATGGTAGAATCATTCAAGACTGCTCTAAGAGAGAGCAACATGGCGGAGAATACCATTTCAGCATATACCTATGCTGTAAATGATTACTTCGCCAAATACAAAGCGCTGAACAAGCGAAACCTACTCTTGTACAAGGCTAACGTTATTGAACAGTTTAAACCTAAGACTGTGAACCTCCGCATCCAAGCACTGAATAAGTTTTTGGAATATATTGGCAAACCCAAACTTCGCCTAAAATCGGTTAAAGTTCAACAACGCACCTATTTGGAGAATGTAATCAGTCAAGCAGATTACATCTTCCTCAAAAATAAACTCAAGCAAGAAGAGAACCTAATGTGGTACTTTGTAGTACGTTTCCTAACAACTACAGGTGCTCGTGTCAGCGAACTTATTCAAATTAAAGTTGAACATGTTCATATCGGTTACTTTGATATCTATTCCAAGGGAGGAAAGGTTAGGCGGTTATTTATCCCTAAGCGTTTAAGGGAAGAAACTGAAAAATGGTTTAAAGAAACGCAACAATCCACTGGCTATATCTTTCGCAACCGTTTTGGAGAGCGTATCACTACTAGAGGCATATCCCAGCAACTCAAAAATTATGCTGAGCGGTATGGGCTAAACACCAATGTTGTATACCCTCACTCCTTCCGCCATCGATATGCTAAGAACTTCTTAGAGGCTTTCAACGACATCGCCCTGTTAGCAGACCTTATGGGACACGAAAGCATTGAAACTACTCGTATTTATTTGCGCCGTACAGCCAGCGAGCAGCAGGCAATAGTGGACAAAGTAATTACTTGGTAGCCTCTTTTGCTTGAATTCTAATCGTTAGAATAATTGCTTGATGTTGTAGTCTGATGAGAACTTGGGAATAGGTTTCGAGCTTGTCGAGCATTCGTTGAGCAGTGGCAACAGAATGATAAGTATTGAGGGCTTTCACGGCTTCGTTGTATAGCATGCCTATCTTATGAGTCATGGAGACGATTTCGGAGAGTTTCTCCAAGTAAGGCTCTTTTGCAGGGTTTTGGGTGATGACCTTAAAGGCTTCACCCAAAAGCCTTACTCGGACAAAATCACTTTTCGTTTTTGCTCCCGACTTTCGGTAGAGTCTGATAAGTTTCTGCTGGTCTTCAGAATTAGGTATCCTGATGTGCCATCTATCCCATCGTGGGCAGGTGGCACATCTGCCGTCTGGCTTCTTTTGTTTCTGCTTTTTCATTGTTTTCTAATCACGACTTTGGAGTGACTTAATCCCCTTTTGGGGCAAGGGGCTTTGTGGTACAAACGGCAGTTTGTGGTACAAAGACACACCTTGCTGATGTAGAAAAAGGAATTATAAGCCCATACCGTGTTACTGCATTCACTGAATACAGTAACTCGGCGTAGGCTTGCATTCGAGGAATACAGTAGTTCAGAGTTTCCGCCATCTTTCCACATCATCTTTGTATTGGTCGAGATGTTCTCGAAGCACCTGCTCCACATATCCTGAAACGCTTGCTCCCTGCTCACCGATTTTCCTCACCACGAAGTCCAACTTTCGTTGAGTTTCCTCTGATACATACACGGCTTTGCGGTGGCTGTTGCGAAAGGGCTGGAGATATTTCCCCTGAAACTCGGATAATTGCTTCCTGTCCTTTGTTTTTCCCATTCGTTGATGATTCTCTTCGGTAGAAGTAGCCCTTTCCGTTGGTGACAACTCTGTTTCTTGATAGGACGGTTGAGAATAGTCCTTGTGACTCTCCTTGTCATTTTGTTCCTCAACTTTAACAGACTCAAATCTTTTCTTTTCCTCTTCATAATCTATGGGCTGATCAAAATCGGGCAACTCTTCGGGCTTGCGGAGCTTAACGCCATAATTGCCCATATCTCGAAGGGCTTGTTCCAGACGCTGTTTCCTTTGTTCATCTATTCTTGCCATAATTTCTTGGGTATTGCGTTATAATGCCTTTCAAGCATTGTCTGTATGTCGCTCTGTTTGTAAAGTATCTTCCCTCCGATTTTGTAGAAAGGAAGTGTTCCTGCATTTCTGTACTCTTGGAGCGTGCGTGTGCTGAGCCGTAATTGGCTGCAAACCTCCTCGCCAGTGAGGTAAACCTCTCCGCCCAGTATCGGACGGGCGGTAGCGCAATACCGCTCCAATTTCTTCAATATTCCTTCCATCAGTTGTGAAACAACTGCATCTGAGGGGCTTCCTGCGTAATGATTTCATTCTCCGACATAATTCATTCATTGTTTGCGTTCAGTAACTCCGTGATGTCGCTCTCCTTGTAATAGCACTTGTGTCCAATCATTGAGAAAGGGATTTTTCCCGTATCTCTGTATGATTGCAGGGTACGCTTGCTGATGCCCAAACGCTTGCACACGGCTTCGTTGTCGAGCCATTCGTCCGTTTCGGGCGGATTGCCGATGAGCTTCTCTACACGATGGATAAAGTCTGCAAATTCGGAGTGGTGTCGCTCCCACGCTTTGCGGTCGATGATAATGAGTTTCATTGCCTTGATTTTGTTTTGATTACTTTATTGTTACTCGGCAAACAAGCTGTTATGCAGTCCATTGCCGTACTTGTCGAGTGCAAAAGTAAACCCTCGGAAGCACCGCTGCAAGAAATGAGGATAAGCAGGGAAATAGAGAGAAAACAAGAGAAAAGACCAAAGGATATCCATCTGTGTTATTGCGGTAATGAGAAGAGGTGCCGGTTCGTTTCATATCAACGAAAATGAAAGCAGGTAACTCGCGAGAGTTCGACAATTCGACATATCGATCGTCCGATAGTTCGATAAATAGATAGTTCGAACGATAGACCGTTTGGATGAACGTAAGAATTATCTATCTCTCTGTGGTTAGATAGATAAATCGTCCGTACGATTGACAGGTAGAATGCTTATTTCATCGCTTGCGTCCAAAGAGCCTGAGTATGCCGTATTCGTTCGGGCATTTCTCTTTGGCGGTCAGCCTACTTTCGCAAGGTTGGAGCGAAAAATACAACCGTACAAAAAAATTAAGCTTGAATGAAACGGTCTTGACAGATAGAAGAGAAAAGCCCTGCGGTGGAGATTTTTCGCTCCATCAGCAGGACTTGACCTTGCAAGAAAGTGAAGGCAACCGCCATATCTTTGCCCGACCGATTACGGCTTCAGGGGCTTTGCATAAGGCTGTTTATAAAGTGTGAACAAACGTTTTATCTGTCCGTCTGACCTACTGTCGGCAGATTATTGCTCTCGCAGAGCAGCACTATCGTGCCTGTGAGTTCGGTGTAAAGACGGTCGTATTGCTCGTCAGAAGCAAATGTGTCCGTCAAACCGAATTTGTCGAATGTGGCTTGAATAGCCTTGTTCGACAACTGTATGGGTGCGAGTCTTTCGGGGAGTGGCATTGGCAGTTCCTTTTCAAACCCGTTCTCCAAGACAGATACAAGCGTATCGTACTTGGAAAAGTGCAAGCCCTGATACAAAACCTCGCTTGCCATGCTCTCTGCTTCGGGGTGCATGAAACCCTGCGCCACGGCATCGCAGTAAGCCGTGAGAGCCATATCTGCCCGTGCATTGATAAACTCCGTATCTTGCAATCTTTCGGGGTGATGCTCACTTATGTAACTTCTTAATTTCAATCGAAAGTAAGAAAGTTCCTGTTTGTTGTTCTCTTTCATAATAGTTTGGTTTTCAATCGTGAATAATAAATGTTTGGCAATTACTTCCTTTATCCTTGTTGCTGCACTGCACTCTGCCTTGCGATTGACTCACAATAGCCTTCAAAGGCTGAATGCTCTCTATCGGTGAGTGCAGTCATATCCTCTTGTATCTTGTGGTCGGTTATCTTTCCGTAGATTTGTGTCGTACCTATATTGCTGTGTCCGAGCATTTTGCTGAGCGTTTCCATTGAAATACCATTGGAAAGGCAAATCGTGGTTGAGAATGTGTGGCGAGCCATGTGAAAGGTCAAGCCCTTATCTATCCTGCATATCTGCCCGATGTTCACACACGCAAAGGATGCTTTCCTTATTGTAAGATTGGGGAATATTAATTCGTCCGCTTTCTTATCCTTGATATAGAGAGAAAGGATTTGCTTGGCAATGGGCAGGAGTGGAATGATGGCTTCCACGTCTGTTTTCTGCCTTTTGATACGGATTTCCTCTGTGCCGTCTGCATTATAGATGATATGCTTCGGTTTGAGCCGTTGCATGTCCACACGAGCCAAACCTGTGAAGGCACAGAAAAGAAAGAGTTGTCTTGCTCGCTCGAACTGCTTGTCAATAATGGGCGTTTGTAATACCCGTTGCAGTTCCTCGGTTGTGAGATACCTGCGTGTTCGGTGTGGTAGTTCCGCCTTGTAGTCCGCAAAAGGGTCGATGCGGATATACTTCTTCTGCTGACCGATGCCGATGAGTTTTCTAAGGAAGATGACCGCTACCTGAATAGTGGCAATAGAAAGGTTGCGCTCTGATTTAAGGTCATCCTTCGATAAAACCATAGTCAAGCGATGAGTAGCGAATATCCTCTAGCCCCCAAGCGTTCACGCAAATAAGCCTCAATGAGTTGTGTGGCATAGATGTAGTTGGCAAAGGTCGGCTTGGCTACCGTTATTCCTACGCAAGGACGCTTTTTCCTCTATGAAAAGTCGTGCTTCCTCCATAAGAAAACCTTTGGACTTGTCTTCTTCCATGAGTTCACGCTTCAACAACTCAGCGGTAATATAGCCACGTTGCCAGACTAATTCTTGATACTTCGCTTTGGCTTTATCCTCTTTGCTTTGTAAATAGCGGTTGATTTCCTTTTGTTTCTTCATCTGTTCCCTTGCATCGTCCCTTACGACTGTCCCAAAGTTCGGGAGCGATTTCCTTTCCCGTGCTGTACTGTACTTGTTCTCTGTCTATGGTGATGCGTCCCATAATCGGGCATTTGCCGTTCTTCTTCTCTTTGGAACGGTTGATATAAAAGAGCGTCTTAAATGTACTTCGTGCCATGATGTCAAAATCTTAAGGTGAATGTATCTTGTATGCGTTGTTGCACTTCCTGCATGTCCCGATGGATTCTCTCGGAGGAAACAGCTGCATATACCTGTGTTGTTCTCAAATTTGTGTGTCCGAGCATACGGCTCACCGTTTCGATAGGTACACCTGCCGAGAGTGTGATAAGCGAAGCAAAGGTGTGGCGAGCCATGTGGAAGGTCAGTGGGCTTTCCATGCCGATGTTTCTCTGTATGTAGTGCATGCCATTGAGAATAATGTCAGTAGTAGGGACATCAAATACAAAGCCTGCACGCTTTCCCCTGTACCGATCTATTATCGCCCAAGCAGGAGGAAGTACTTGTACACGATATGGTGTCTTGGTTTTTATTCGCCTGCCCTTGATGCAGAGTTTGCCTTCTTCCAAGACAATGTTTTCCTCTCTCAGATTGCGGACATCGGAGATGGCAAGCCCTGAAAAGCAAGAAAAGACGAACAAATCACGGACAATACGATAGTTCTCCCATTTAATCTCCAAGTCGATGATGCGCTCAAGTTCTTCCTGCGTAATACTTCGAGGTTCACCCTTTGGTCGCTCGTAACTGTAGCCCAAGAACGGATAAAAGTCCAGCACACCTTTCTTCACCGCCATGCGGACGATGGTCTGCAAGGTGGATAAGGCACTCGATATACTGCTGCGTTTCAGTCTGCGGTCGATGGTAAGATAATACTCAAAACCCTCGATAAAGGCTTTGTCCAACTGTGAAAGGGGAATGTCTCTTACCTTGTGCTTCTTTTGTACATACTCACGGAGCAGGGAGAACTGGTAGGTACGGAGTTTGAATGTCTTTAAAGCTCTATCAATGCCTATACGCTCCTTTGTCTGTGTGAGATACTCCCCGAAACTCTCCAAGAGCAAGGCTTGGTGGTAGATTTGTCCTTGATAGGCATCCCTCACGTCTGTGGCGGTGAAAGTTTCTTTCCTTTCACTGAGTTCGTGAAAGCGTGTGTGGATGAGTGCGGTGCATTCACCGAGTTTCTGATTGACGGACACCGCCATTGCACTCTTGCCGATAAGCCTTTGCTTACGGCTGTCCCAAAGAGCGAGCGGAGTTTTGCACTTGGTGGAGAAGCCTGAATGGGTTCTGCCTACTGAGATGCGCCCGATGACAGGCACAAGTCCTTTCTTGTCGGTTCGTTTCGCCTGAACGAAGAACGATACTTTCAGTTTGTTTTCCTTCATTTCTGTCGTTTTTTCTAAATTTCCTTTGCTTGCAAAGGTACAGATAAACAAGTATTCCCCAGCGATGCAGAAAAATGAAAGATGATGAATAAAAACCTATGACACAGTTGTTTACATTCAATCTGTAACCCCTTTTTGCTTTTTCCCTGATGGGTTACGATTTGGTAACGGAACTCCTGCCGTTTGATGCTCGTTTTCGCTTACCATCAAAATAGCAGAGGAATGCTAAATAGTACTATTTCAAATAGTTACATTCCCTATAACTCCTCCTGTTTCCCTTAATTCTTAATGACTGATTATGCGCGCAAGATGAGTCTGGATTTGCGTATGATAAGTGAGAATAAATACAGCGACCATATTGATAACAAGGCTTCGCACTGCGCCAAGATGCTCAATGACTACTACCAAAAATACAATGAGCAGAAAGGAACGCAGTTTGTCTTCTCAGATTTGGGAACGTATAAAGCCGGTGAATGGAACGTGTATTCAGAAATTAAGCGTAAACTCGTAGAAGACTACAACATTCCATCCCACGAAATTCGCTTTATCCAAGAGTGCAAGAATGAGAGAGCCAAGAAAGCGATGGTAGATGCGATGAATCGTGGAGACATCCGCATCATCTTTGGTTCAACTTCTATGCTTGGCACAGGAGTAAATGCGCAACAACGTGCCGTAGCCATCCACCATTTGGATACTCCATGGCGACCTTCAGACCTTGAGCAGCGCAACGGACGAGCCGTGCGCAAAGGAAACCTTATCGCCAAAGAGTTTGCCGACAATAAGGTAGATGTAATCATCTATGCCGTGGAGCGGTCGTTGGATAGCTACAAATTCAATCTCCTACACAATAAGGAGCTTTTCATCAATCAATTGAAAAGTAACACCCTTGGCGCAAGAACCATTGACGAAGGCTCGATGGATGAAGACAGCGGAATGAATTTTTCCGAATACGTAGCTGTACTTTCGGGCAATACTGACCTTCTAGAAAAGGCAAAGCTCGACAAGAAGATTACCGCTTTGGAATCAGAGCGCAAGAACTTTATGAAAGAGCGTGATTCGGCTTCTGGAAAACTCTGTGAACTTCAACATTCTGTGGATTTTCATTCCTCACGTGTGGCAGAAGCCCAAAATGACCTCGCACAATTTGAGAAACGTGTGGTGCGAGATGGCGAAGGTAATGCGGTCAATAAATTAGACATCAATGGTGTTTCGGGTAGTAGCGATATGAAGGCAGTGGCTGCACGCTTGCAGGAAATAGCCGAAAAGGCGCGCACGGAAGGAGAGCATCACAAGATTGGTACGATTTATGGTTTTGACATCTTGGTCAAAACAGAGAGTTCGATGAAAGACCTTTTTCAAGGCTCTGTCAATCGATTCTTTGTCAAAGGAGAGGGTAGTATTCTCTATACGCACAACAACGGCAAACTAGCCAATGACCCCAAACTCGCTTGTCAGAACTTCCTCTCTGCACTCGAGCGCATACCGAAAGTCATTGCTACCCACGAAAAGGAACTCGCCAAGGCGACAAAAGACATTGACGTGTACAAAGCCATCTCCACCGGAGTTTGGAACAAGGAGGATGAGCTGCGCAGCATCAAAGCCCAAGTAGCAGAACTTGACCGTAAGATTGCACTAACCCTCAATCCTCCCTCGGAAGAGAATGTAGCGAAAGAAGGGCAACAGACAAGGAATACGCAGGAGCAGAGCGGACAGCACCAGAGCATCGGAAGTGGGAACACCGCTGGTTCTCCATTAGATACTTCAAAGACGTTCAAGTCTGCTTCCACCTACGCTCAAACTTCTACTACACCAAAGGAGGAGAAACAAGATATTATGAGCAAAGTAGTGTTCAGTAGACCAAGATGAGATAGTGTTTTCCCCCTTTTCTCTCTTCTAAGCCCTTATAAAATAAAAAACGCCCCTCAAGTATGCTGTCTTTCGACTCGCCTGAGGGGCTTATTGTCGTTATTTTATAAAGCTCGCCAGCCTTAAGATGCTGTTTCACCTGAAACAAGAAAGATTGCCTATATTCAATCTTGCCAAATGGGCTCTTTCTCCCAATCATAGGGAAATCCAAGCTTAGTTGCTGGTATGGATGGATATGAATTTATAAAAGCAATTACTTTATGCTTAAACTGACCTCCTTCCCCCAAAGCATTGCACATATAGAGTAGAGAGACTATGATTGCATAAGGTTTCTTGCGGGTGAGTTCATCAATCGGAGTTGTATGCCATAAGCCTCTTGGATTACTTGGAAGCACCGGTTTCTTTACCATTGTACGTCCAAAAAGTCGTGAGTGATGAGCAACGAGGTTTCTTAAATAGGTTATTGCCTCTAACCAACTAGAAAGTTCGCTATGTAAGTTTAATCCAAAGTCATTAGCAATACGTGCCTTCTCAGGGAGCTGGTGATACAAGTTCTTGTATATCTTTGAAAGTGTACCGAAGCTGGCAAGTTCAAAGATAATCCACGAGTCGGGATCTTCTTTTAAATCTGTACATATTCGACCATTCCAAACTCCATACTTTGTTTTGAACTCCTTGACGAAAGGCTCATTACTACGTAGAAATTCGGATTTCAAAGTTGCAATTTGCTCTTGAAAGATTGTTTTGTCTTCAAAGAAAGAGGGTTGGGTATAGAATTGACCACTATAAGATTGAGAAAGATGATATATCAACTTTGTTCTTAAAGCTACTTCTATAGTCTATCGCTCCAAAGAGCAAGATTCGTAATTCCTTGTCATATTTATAGCGAGTGATAACTTCCTTAAAGTCTGCATTATTTCTAAAGAGGTGTATCTCTTTATCACTTTGCATGTCCCACCAATATCCTTTTAGGCGATAGTAACTGACATGGCTTAGTAGATGATAAGCTTCTAACTCATCATCAGTTTTCATACCTCTTCCTTTTAGAAGCGCAATTTGCTCATTATATAGAGCGTGATTCCTTGTTAGACATAAAAAAATGACTCGCTGGCAGTTCTTACGGTATGCCAAGCGAGTACTGTTATCGTTAGATGTAGGCATAACCTACAATCAAGTGTCATTGCACTTTCAAAATCGAAGTGCAAATATACGGAGTTTTCTTGAATAGACAAAACTTTTTCCTTTTTTGTGCTTGTAGTACCATCAAATCAGCCTGCAATTTGACCTATACGCCTGAAATATTATATTTCTTTCAATCAGGGTGTTTGAGTTTTTTGTATGAAATGAAATACCACTTATCAGATAACCAGTATGTATGATTATCAAGAGATTGCTTTTCGATAACTAATTTCCCCGTATCCGTTACTTTGGCCTTTCCATCAGAGAAAGGATAGGCGAATCTGTATTTAGGAGTTATAATTATATTTCCTAAAGTATCGGCAAAGCCTACAAGTCCATTCTTATCCACTATCCTGAAATATCCCTCACAGGGATAGTCTGGCCCATTATCATACTTGAATACATAAAAAAGAAATTTTCCTCTATTATCAAAACACCTCACATTTCCCTCGTTATCGGCAACAAAACCTATCTTTGATATGGTATCCGTGTAAGTCAGCGGATATCTACAATCTATAACTGTATCACCTTTTTGGTTGACATATCCATACAGGTTGTTTCTTTCCACAACGAAAAGCCTATTCTCTTTCTTTCCGCAACTGACAAATAAAAGAGCGATGCAAGTTATTGCAGGATAGAAAATCTTATTGCGATTTTTCATTTTCTTACTTTAGTTCATAGAGCGTAGCCATTCCACATTTATTGAAATATCCATGCCCTTCAACTTCTTTTCCATTAAACAAATCTATATGACCAGAAGCGTCGGTCCAGTTACAATCTGTAAATATGATACCCCCTTTCTTCCCCCTAAAATCTTTTGGAGAGTGTCCTTTTATAGGCGTTCCTCCAATGTTCCTTTTGACAAAACTCTTCATATCTTCGACACGATATAAATACCATTTTTTGTCTTTCCTTGATGAAACTTTACCATCATATTTACTTATGGGTAATCCTGAATAATTAAAGGCGTATGAAAGTCTAATTGCACAAGCATTTTGGAATATATTTGCTTTTAATATTTTTCTTCAACTTTTCCCCCTATGAGTTGACCAACCTGTGATGGAGCAAGATGTTTTACTCTTGTAAAATAATGACTAAGTGTTGTATAAGAAATATATGCCATATCAAGTAAACATTTATCTCCCGCAAAGATAGGTAATAATTGGGGGAAAACAAAATAATATGTGGGTAATCGTTTTTTGATATTCTACTGCTTTTCCAAGACTCTGTCAATCGGTTCTTTGTCAAAGGAGAGGGTAGTATTCTCTATACGCACAACAACGGCAAACTAGCCAATGACCCCAAACTAGCTTGTCAGAACTTCCTCTCTGCACTCGAGCGCATACCGAAAGTCATTGCCACCCACGAAAAGGAACTTGCCAAGGCTACAAAAGACATTGACATCTATAAAGCCATCTCTACCGGAGTTTGGAACAAGGAGGATGAGCTGTGCAGCATCAAAGCCCAAGCAGCAGAACTTGATCGTAAGATTGCACTAACCCTCAATCCTCCCTCGGAAGAGAATGTAGCGAAAGAAGGGCAACAGACAAGGAATACGCAGGAACATAGCAAACAGCACCAGAGCATCGAAAAGGGGAATACCGCTAGTTCTCCATTGGAGGCTTTAAAGACGTTCAAGTCTGCTTCCACCTACGCTCAAACTTCCACTCCACAAAAGGAAGAGAAACAAGATATCAAAAGTAGTGTTCAGTAGACCGAAGATGAGATAGTGTTTCCCTCTTTTTCTCTTCTAAGCCTTTACGCCCCTCAAGTATGCTGTCTTGTGACTCGCCTGAGGGGCTTATTCGTTTGATGTTACTTGCTTAAGCATTCTAGGAACTCTAGCATTTCGTGTATCTGTGTGTAAGAGTGCAAGTCTTCAGGAGTTTCTTGAGCCAGTTGCAAGAGCTGGCTCGCATAAGAAACAGCGCGAGACAAATCGCCATGTACAGAAAGGTACTGATAAAGCGGTATTTTCTTGAAGTACTTCTTGCTCTTTTCATAATTAGGGAGGTATCTACGCAGGTCTACAACCACCTCTTCATAGCTTGTATAAGTCTTAGAAGATAGCTTCGGCAAGAAATGCAGTAAGAACCAAAACTCAGTACAAGGATTGGTTTCTATTACTTTGATCTTTGCTTTCTCCGCTTTTGCCTTAGCTTTCAGATAAGCAGTTTTCTCGGTAGGCTTATTGTACACGACATCCATATCCACCAAACAAATCACTAAGTCATATCTTTCAGATAAGCATTGGTGAGCTTGTTTGAAGATAGACCTCCAATCGGAATGCTTGGGATACGTTGGCTTCATCTTAAACGGATAATGCTTAGCAATGCGAAGAGAGTCAAGATAAAACCATTCTGTTTCACCTTCCCCGATAATGGCCACACTTTTCCTTATCATAGACTATTCTTCGTTGATATCAATATATTGAGAACCAAGGAATGGAAGCGGAGCTAGCTTTCCTTGACGATAAGCATTGTAAGGAGAGATATTCTTGTGCAAGCCATACTCAGACAAACGAGTCAACTCACTCGCTCCATCCTCACCTTGTTGAGTGAACCAAATGGTGTCTTTTCTTACAAAATCTTCATTCAGAAGATTCAGATCGTGAGTAGTAAAGAGCAACTGAGAGGGTCCTTCACTACTTGCAATGAAAGTACGAATGAAGTATGAGAGTAACTCATAGTGTAGGCTAGATTCCAGCTCGTCTATGACAGTAATGCTACCATCTTGTAGCATATTATAGAGAAGAACTGATAATACAAGCATCTGAAACGTTCCAGATGATTCCATCGTCTCGGGGAGCTTATAGTCGCCTTGTGAAGTATGGTGACTAAAGACAAAGTGTTCTTTATGCAGAATACCATCTTTCAACCAATCAAGACGAAATCCTTCAGGAAGAGGTAGCCCCATAAAGAGCTTGTGTACCTCTTCATTTACTTGCACTTCTTCATCTTCAATCTCAATATCCGAGATATTAAAGTCCGATGCTTGTAAGAACTTCTTGACAAACGTCTTCAAGCGCCCTTCGTTGTCATTCCTGAGACTCTCTCGAGCATAAGAAGCTAGCGTTTCCGATGTGGTTAAAGGCAGTATCATTTGCTCTGCGAAGAACTGATAAACACCATCCAGTCGAGAACGCTCTACATTGCTCTTGTCCAAGCAACAAGAACAGATATATTGGAAATCGTATTCCCTTCTATCGCAGCACAACTCTTCTTACTGAGCTTGAGATAAGATCCCCAGTTTATTTCAACTAATCCTTGCTCCTCATTGTACAATCTCTCGTATAGCAATGCCGACTTACTTGATGGATAGAATACAAGCTTCTCTCGATAGATATGATTGCGATCCAGTTCCAATTGAAGTAGATACTTTTCAGTTCCTATATAGAATGAAAGCTCGAATGTGGTATGTTGTTGACCAGAGAAGTTGTCCAGCAAGAAGGGCACAACATCTATTGCTTCTGTCTTATCCTTGGTTGGAGTACACATTATATTTCGTAATGCGTTTAATGCATAGATAAGATTGGACTTCCCAGAGGCATTCGCACCATAGATAATTCCGACCTTGAGTAGGCGAACTCCGTCTTTTACCTCGATCGTATATTCATCAGCCATAAACGCATCACTCGTAGGCTCAAAGCTAAAAGTGGTGGGCTGTCGAAAGGACAGATAATTCTGTATGGTGAATGATGCTATCATACTTGTAACTTTTTTGTTCTCTGCAAAGTTACACAATAATCTCACTTTCTACGAATGAAATCCGATAAATCGTATAAAATCTTCGATATTTGCACTTACAGGCTGTGTATCAGCGTTTGAAGTTGAGTAAAAAGCATTGTGTAAATATCATATTAGGCTTCTTTCATACTTAGCATTGCATCATTTTGCTTCATAAAAAGAGCAAGAAAGCGTTAGCTTTGTTGTGATTTTATTTGTAAGATGCGGTTCACATCTTTATAAATGCAGAACGGGACTGTACAGACGAAGTGTACAGCCCCATTTTCTACCTTTTATTGTGCTAATAAAGCGACTAAAGTCTTTGTCGGCACTTATGTTTTGCAAAGATAACGCTTATTTCGACATAAGTAGCATTTTATGAGTATTTTGACGTCAGTTGCTTCGGTCGTAGAGTTAATGTAGAGTCGACCAGCAAGTGCAAAATCCTATACTTCTATTGTCGTCGATAATCGTTTTGAAAACATGATTAGCCAAAATCATCATCTGCCGACGCAGATGAGATAAACTCTATAAAATGAAGAACGCCCCTCAAGTATGCTGTCTTTCGACTCGCCTGAGGGGCTTATTATCTTTGAGTTATATAACTATCAGCCTTAATTCGACTGCAAAAGTACTACTTTAATCTGAATTGACCAAATCGAATCCGAATTTTCTGCTCATTCCTCCCACATTTTTTCATTTTCCCATCCTTGAGGAAAGCCCATTGCATCGAGAGAAATGTATTCTCTGTATTCATCTAATAGGTCTATTAGTCGTTTCTTAAACGTAGAAGTTGGATTGACAGTCTGCAGGAGATAGTTCAGCATACATAGAAAGTAGTAAACCCTACTTCGCTTTACAGTATTAGGATTGCTAATCCAAATCTTGTTGTTGGAGAACCTAAGTGCAGCAGGCACAATGTTTAGTCCTCTGTTCCAAGTCTCGCATGGTGCGCACATACATTGCGCACATAGTTAATCGTATGAAGCCATGAACTGAATATATCGGGAGGTAAAGAAAAATAGTCTGCAATATCTTTTCTATCAGCACGTTCTCTTAGATCAGAACAAATTCGGGAAAGATGATTGAAGTACATAATCTCAACACTCATCCAAGAAGGAGGGTTTGGAGGGGTATTATACTTCTTGCAATAGTGCTGAATGAACTCTTCTGCTTTGTTGTTATTTAATTGCTGTCTGATATGCTTTTGAATATCATAATACACATCCTTTGTTACAGTCCCGCCGTCACTTAAGTGTACATCTTGAGGCGGATTGAATATACTTGCTTGATCCTGCCAATGAGAACCATATTTACGACTTAGTTTATAAATGATCTGTGTACGTATAGCAACTTCCAATCGCTCTATAGCATCAAAGACCAATAGACGCAGCTTCCTATCAAATACATATAGGTTATATATCATGTCCCAAGTTGTACCAGAAATGAAGCTGTCAAGAAACTTACCATCTTCTATTTGCTTATAAGGGCGCATATAAGCACTAAGACGATAGTAGCTAATGTTGGAAAGATGACGTTTTGTGCGTTGTTCATCAGGTATCGTTAGTCCCCTATGTTTAAGGAGGTCTACCTGTTGCTGGTACGTTAGGGGGGCTTATTGTATTCTACCATTCTTTCTGAATTATACTTGATTGCAAAGATACAACTATTTAGATGTATATTCGCTTAAGTATTCCGACAAAATGTGTCTTATCCTTGTTTAATGTACAACGACACTTCAATTATGCATTCTAACTCGTACCTTTGTCACCACGCCTCTCGTTTCCTTAGCATCGCATCCACCTCATCTCGCAGGAAGAGCAAGCGACCATTAGCTTTGAGATAGGGAATCTTTCCTTGCGACACCCAATTATAGATGGTCTTCTGCTCAACTTTAAGGAGCTTGGAAACATCAATGATGTCGAGGTACTCTGGTCTGAGAGGAGGATGAACAGTAGTTGCGTGTTCTTGTGCTTGCAATGAAATCAACTCATCAAGTTTAAGTTCCATCTGCAAGAGCTTCTGAAACAAATTCCGAAATTGTTCTTCGGTATAATGTGAATCTAGATAAGGCATGTTTTTCTTTGTTGATAGTTTCCTTGGCTATCCTGAATAAGGATACCTTGTTCCTTCATATAAGCAATATACTTTTTTGCTGTGCGGTCTTTGATGTCGAGTTCTCGCATCAAAATCTCACAGAGCTGTTGGTAAGAAAGACGTGTTGCAGAGCGAAAAGCATCACGAATAACTGCGTGGAGTTCGTTGCTCTTTCGTTTATCCTTGTCTTCCTTAGACTTCTCTCCTCGATAAACGTGCATATCGAGAGCTTTGTCCCAGCCAAATAGCGTCATAGGTACATCTAATGGACTTCCATCACGCACTTTCAAAGCTTTTACTACCGAGAATTCAGGGTTTTCATCTTTCTCAATAGAGAGAATGCCAGCTGCCTTTCGCTGTAGCTCAGAACCGATATGCCCTCTCAGTTTGATACCATTCGGCACAAAGTGAAGCACACAGATAATGCACGTGTTGTAAATACCTGCCAAGCGGTAGAGTTCATCGACAATGGCGACACTCTCTGTTTCATCATTAGCGGAGCGAATGAGATCGGCTATGCCGTCAATTACTACGAGATGTATTCCTCCATGTTTGTGATGGAACAAGTCCATACTTTCACGGATGAGTTTCAGTCTGTCCTTTCGAGATAGAGAAGCTAGGTAGAGGGAATGATAAAAATCAGGAACACTCGTGAGGGATGCTCTCCGAAGCGTCTTGCCTAGATTTTTGTGAAGTTGTGCCTCTGATTGCTCGGTATCATAGTGCAGCACTGCTAGCCCTTTAGGATTGGGTGTTACCTCAAGTCCTAGCGTTTGTTCCGCATCCAATCGCTTAGTTCCTAACGTGCCAGCAAGTATAGCTGCAATGTAGTTACTTTTGCCTGTTCCTTCTCCTCCAGTGATACAGAAGAGATTGTCTTGTGTACCGAGAGGAACGCCATTGACGGCTACTACTGACTTCGAAGCATCAGGTGGATTATCATAGTCTATTTCACACGAACGTAACATCATCATAGTTTGCGTGTACATTTGAGAGAAAAGCTTATCGAGCAACTTACGAAAGTCCTCTTCCTCATTACCTAGTGCAAAGTAGTCAGATATGTCCTTTTCTGTCTTTGTCCCTTTTAGTGGTAATTGAAGCTGTTGTACCTTGTAAGCCTCTAGCAGATTTGCTTGTCTATCAGATTCTCTTACCCCTGTTTCATCCGTATCATAGAGTAAGATAATGTGTCGAAAGCGTAGCTGTAAACTCTCTATAATATTCTCTGGTATTTGTGCTGTTTCACTATTAAAGCATATCGCATGGAAGTGATGAGCAGAGAGAGACAGAACATCCTTTTCTCCACCAGTGATAAAGAGTATATCTCCTTTACTTGGAATCTGTTCCATTCCGAAACTGTAAGGATTGGGCATTTGTCCACCATAGAGAAACGCATCTTTGGACTATTGGGGCGATAGATTTTGATGTATCCATTTCCTATATACGCAAATATGGGTTCTGTCGGTGTAGCCCTGAGCTCAAATTGTTTTCCCTCTCTAGTTTGACTAGAATAGCTTTTTAGAGCACGAACCCGAAATCGCCTCAATGTTTCCTCATAAATGCCATAATGAGCCCAATAAGCAAGAAGTGCAGCATCAAAAGGTTGTATCTCAAAACTATAAGGTAGCTCATCAGCCTTTTCTACATGTTTTGTTTGGCATTGAAGAGAGATAGGGGCTGTCGGTTTCGTTTTTGTTGAAACAAACTTGCGCAGCTGCTTAACATCATCAAGAATACAAAGATCTAGGTCTTGACCTATCATTTGAAGTAGTTCTGGAAAACTAGTCTTAAGGTCTATGCCTCTCAACTCGGATACGAACCAGAAGCAATCCCCCGCATAGGAGGGATTGCCATGGTCATAGTACTTATAAGTCGAGGACCTTTTGTCATAATAGATATGGCAAGAAGCTCGCTTATCATCGTAGAATGGACTACGAAAGTTACGATGCAGATTGCCCTCGAAGCCTAGATAATGACAGAAGACCCTTAGTCCTCTATCTGTTAATGCTAGTATTCGTTCTTTGTCTATCATGGTTCGTCTTTTTGTTCTAAACTAAGACAGTTGCAAAGAATCAGTTTATCCTTGTAGCGAAGTAGGCGCTCCAACAATTCGTCATTGCGCATACCCGATATGCGTAGACGATTGCACCGAGCGCAGATGAGTAGTGACTTATAGAAGTAACGAACATCTCCACTCTCCGTATAGCGAAAGCGAACAATATTCTTTTTACGCCAACGGTATAAGGTTGATTCTGATACATCCAAGGTATCAATGAGATCCTTGGTAGACATCTCGAGTTCATCGTCGATGTCTTGAAGCAAGTGCGTTGTGCGTTCAACGTACTGCTCAATTCGATTGAGACGGTCTATCAAGTCTTGGTAGACACTGCTCTCCATAGAAATTACTTCCATTACATTAGATGTGTTTTAGTAAAGTCAATATCATTTCCTCCTTCTTTGAGAAGAAGATTAACAAGACGATTGAAGGTTGCTTTGTTGTAGGCAGAAATTTCAATCCTACCCACAGGTTTGGTTGCTCATTTGCAAGTAGTGCAAGTACGTCGTAGCATGAGAGGTCTAGAAAGCTCGCATACTCGAAAAGCTTGTCAGTACTTGGGAAATTTCCCTTAGACTCCCAGCGAGAGATTGTACTTGAGGAAACACCCAGTTTTCCAGCAAGATACTCTTGAAAGATGCCTTTTTCCAGGCGATTTTCTCTCAGAATCTGAAGTAACTTTATCATATAGTCAAAGTTATAAACGCATCCTAGCTTGACCAACCCATATAATGCAAGTTTGTGCGCCCAATGCAAGAGGTCTTGCATCAGATGCAAAATAAGTATTGATAGGAATGCAATAGGGCTGGTATAAGATAAAGGGAGGACAAAATTTAGGTACAAAAAAGTTTGTTTTTTGCAACTACCAAGGGACACTGGTGCACGGTGCAAGACCCTTTATATATAAGGGCTTGCACCGTGCACCAGGCACCAGGCAGTGTAGCAGACAAAACTGTAAATAATTATGGGAGAATACTTTGGTAAATGGTTCTTTGTTATGTACCTTTGCACCAAAGAAAAGAGAGCTATTACGCTTTCAATAACCCGTCAGAAAGGTAGTCATAAAGTAGTCAAAAAACTGCTACATAATTGCTACACTACCACTTGACTGAATTTGCTAAACGGCTGTTATACAACTAAATAAGAGATGTTCGTTCCTTTCCCACTCTATCCCAAGGTCAAATCCCTAGACATTCTCCAAAGAAATGGCTTTGCAGGAGATTGTCACGACATCGCTCCTACAAAGTTAATCCCAGCTCTCCTCACAGATGGCCGTGCAGCAACCCTTTTCAAGGGAGGAAGAACTGCAGACCTGCGCCACTTCTTGATCAATCCCCACGGCATTGACCAGTATTGGGCAGCTTATAAAATTACCCTTCGCAATCACTACGACATTATAGACATCGCCCTTTGGAGCGATTATGTAGATATGCTCCGTAGATTAGATAGGGATATCCACAGCCCGAAGTATGTTTGTCCCGAAAACTTACAAGAAGCTCACGACACGGCACAGCGAAAGTTGCAGACTCAGCGAGATAAAGAAGCCGAAGCACGCAGAAGACAGCAAGCAATAGAAAACGAGGAGCGTTTCAAGAACTCAAAGCCCCATTCTTTGGCATCACCTTTACAGACGGAGTTATCCAAGTGAAAGTCTTAGAGAGCGTGCAGGAATATTTAGAGGAGGGGAAAGCCTTGCACCATTGCGTTTTCACTAATGAATACTACCTCAAAAAGCAAAGCCTAATCCTATCGGCAAGAATAGATGGCAAGCGAATAGAAACGATCGAGGTATCTCTAGAAACAATGAAAGTCATCCAGTGCCGTGGCTTGCAGAACAAGAACAGCGAATACCACGACCGCATCATAGACTTAGTAAACCGCAACATCCGCCAAATACAGAGCCGAGTAGCCTAAGTCCAACAAATAGAAATCCCGAAGCGATGTAAAATCACTTCGGGACTTTTTTCTTTGTCTTTGAACCTAGCAGGCGACCAAAGGAAAAGAAGTAAAAGAAACAATCCTCTTTTTAGGCTTTTATTGAAACTTTTTTGAGGAAAAAGAAGAATTGCTTATCCCGAATTGCGGTATATAGGTAAGCGTAAATATCCTTATTGTGTCAGCGTGTCACTTACTCGCAGAAGGGTTCTATATATAAAATCTTGGCTTAATTGTTTAGAAGCTTCACCAAATAAAGTTTTGGTGAAGCTTCTAAATTTTTTTGCAATGTTTTCTGGAGGGGATGCAGAGAATCAATAAAGGAACAGCTTTGCCGTGCTTTATTCATTCACTGCGCCACCATCTTCCCAGTAGTAGATATTGGCACTTACCGCCACTTTCTTTTTTGCTGGGAAGGCAGAAACACATACTCCGGCGTAGATGGTTGGGCGACCTTCTATCTTGGGCAAGCGATAGCATTTCACATCTGAACGATAGATTTCGGAACATATGCCTACCATGCGGCGACATTTCTCCTTGGTATGTTCGATATACTCTTCTTCTGAAATTTCTTGCCAGTCTTTAGGAATTTCATTCCACATGAACCCTACTGTTTCTTCAACAGTAGGATATTCTCTGTACACATGAAATTTGATATTATCGATACGAAAACCTGATTCTCCCGTTGTGTACTCCATTGTGGTTTCGGCATTCTTTTTTGAGACAAAGTAGTATACTCGCGTACTCTGATGTTCAAAAAAACATCCACACAGCCTCGACGAGCTTCCGTTGTATCTACTTCTCTCACCCACATACCGAAAGCATTAAAGTAGGGTTGTATGAAGAATGGACCAGTAAGTAGCGGGTTTTGCTTCTTCGGTTTGTCTGCATAAGCGGCAAACATCACTGTGCTTAAAAGCAGGATCAGAATCGTTTTAGTAATCTTCATTTTTATTGTTGTTTTTAATATGTTAACGTGGGTTCGACGAGTTATAAGTGTCTATAAATTTGGTGATTAGCGAGGGTAAAATTACTGAATTTTTTTGTATGGCAGATGACTTCTGCAAGTTTTTTTGATGCAATGACAGCAAAATATACGCTAAAACCTACAGGAAAAAGGAAATGTCATCGAAATTCTACAGAGAATTAAAGAATAAGGCAAACTCCACTTGTCTCCGTTTCACTAACCCACTCAAAACTTTTCTCTTATATCGGCAGAACGAAACATACTCCCCATAGATATTCCTATCTCCCGACTCTATTTTGCGCAGAAGTTGGCTCTTTGGCTGCTTGCCATAGCCAAGAATGAGCCTTCTTCTCTATCTTCTCAATATCTCAAGACATCTTTTAAACATCGGCTCATTTTTAAGAACGATGACATACAATTTTTTTGTCTTGTTCTCGTCAATATTTGGTACAGCATCTGCTGTTGCGAGTAACACTTATTATTTGCTATTAACTTGCCATTCTCATCATAGCGGAAAGAGCTATCTACGATGGCGACAACTTTATCAAACTCTTGCCCTATTACGGCATGTGCACTTTCCTCATTGTCAGTTCCATATCCTTCATAATTGAAAGTAGAATATACTCCAGGTGTGTAATTGGGTATCCTCCATCCTCTTTGTTGTAAATGATTTGCCAACAATATTACTTCTTGTTCTTGGGAGCAATAACACAAGTCTATGTTAGTACTTCTAAAGTTGCTTATATTTTCATTCTTGTCAAACAAAGGCTTGATAAAAGAAGCGATTTTTTTATTGGTTCTTATTTTGTCTGTCAGTTTATAATTTGAATGACCCGTAATTTTATTGATCTTTTCAACTATCCCTCTCGACTTCTCTTCATCGCTCAAATATTGCTTTTCGTCAAAGGAAAAAATACATTTCATGTTATTCTGCTTTGCATCATCTGTTATTTTCTTGAATTGTCTTGGATAAATCCTTTGCGCTTCATCCACGATTATTATATCATATTCTGTAATATCTGTATGATCAATATCTTTTGCCATACAAATATCCCAACCAAATTCTTGTTTTAGGATCCTTTGACCATGATTCAAATTTGCACAATGGACAACGAGAACTCGTTTGCCTTTATTTTTCAATTCTTTGGTAATATCGTATGTCAATAATGTTTTCCCTGTACCAGCTGCTCCTGTGATAGCCACAAATTCTGTTGTAGAAGTCTCAGCAAGTCTCATTATATTAGTTCGTATATCCTCCTGGTGCTCTGTCAGAAAATATTCCTCTGTCATAAATCTCTTTGTAGAATTGAAAGGAGAGATTAAATAGTTACCAGGGTTGAATAGGCTATTAATATCATCAAGTTCATAACTATCCTTAATCAATTCTTTGTATAAGTCATCAATGGAAAGTTGAGCAAGGTGATCCTCATCCAGCACATAAAGGTTATTGGTTTCCTGAACATATGTAATTAGACGGATTTCTTTGCGTAAAAACTGTAGATAATAACGATTCCTTTTGAGCTGCTTCAGAATTTTATCTTCACTGGCTTTAGATTTTAATTCTATATTGACAACATTAGCTTTGTTGAATCGTAATAGATCAAATTCTTTTCCTATTTGTGGTATCTTATAACCGACAAAAAAATTATCCAACAAGGATGCAGAATCTTCTCTTGTTCTAAAGAGTTCAAGAAATGATGCCATGCATTCTAGTTCATCTTTTTTCAATCCACTGTTTTTCCCTTTTTCTGCTAATTCAATTCCATAGAACTCAAGATATGAAGATAATATTTCCATACTTAGGTTCTGATATGAACCCACTAAGTTTTTTAGATTTATAGATTTCATTGTGTACCTTAATTCCGCAACTATACTGAAAAATTGCTGTTTACATGATAAATAAGTTTCTGAGGAACAATAAGTTCCTCAGAGTTTTGCTGTTCGTAGACTTATCACTAAGTTTATGTCGTCAAACATCATTCTACGTAGCACGGCAAAAGTAGCAATAAAATATGAGAATACCGTTCCTCATGGCGAGATTTTAGCGTGATGGCGGAAGTTAAGCGCACACAGGACTAGGCAAGTGAAAACCGACAGAGTCATTTTAACGTGAAGTTTAAACCAAACGAAGAGCTCAGCTGCCAACGAACTCCTAGCTAGCCCTCCACAAGGAATTTGCGAAGATACTCATCTAGTTCAAGATTGACTTCGAAGTTATTCATCTCGGTTCCTGTTTCTTGTTCAAAAAAGCGCTTAGCCTTTTCTAAATCAACAGAAGCTATCAACTTGTCAAAACGATTGTACTCATTGATATTCCCTAGTGTAAGGTGCAGATTGACCATCTCACGAAGCAGACTTTCGTCAAGCCCAAAGTGTTGTGCCACCTCGTGAATGCTGTCATTCTGAGCTCTGCTTTGATAGTCTACGATGTAATCTTTGAAAGTCTTTCCTTGTTCCAAACTCGCTGTCCCTTGTTCCACCTCGTGCAAGAAGATTTCGGCATAGCGTTGCTCATCTTGTGACAGGGAGGCAAAAGAGCGGTGCAGTTCTTCAAACACAGACGCACGTTCCTCAGCAGTGGCAGTTCCGTTGTGCAAAGTGCGTAGATACTTCTCAAAGCGACTGTTGAGATAGTCGGCATCAATCATTGCAGTGTCTATTTCGGTGATATAAGGGTCTATGTCATAGGGAATATTAGATGATGAAGGCCCCGTGCCACCTCCACCACCATTTAGCAATTCTTTGTAGCGCTTTACGAGCGTGAGGTAGGTCTGTTCATCGAGTAGCACCACGATATGCGTCGTCTTGCCGTCTTCGTCTTTGAGTTTATAACTGAGTTTGCTCCAGCGGAAGGACTGTATGCGCGCTGCTTCGAGATACTTATTCAGTTTACTAAAGAGTTGGGCAAGCGAGCTCGCTCTGCTTCGTTGTCGGGCAACTTGGCAAAGTTCGTGATGTCCGCTTGCTTAAAGAGATATTGAATCTCGGTGAAGAGTTGGTTGATGCACTTGAGGTTATGCACGAGAGGGTCGGCAAAGAGTTTCACAGGCTTACCATCAGAGTACACCTCCACTGCGCGGTCTATGTTGCGTCGCATGGTGTGGGGACGACGATAGTAACGGATGACCCCAAAGGGTTTGTCGGGACCGAAGAGACGATTGGTGCGGCTGAAGGCTTGGATGATGTTTTCATACTCCATCATTTTATCCATATAGAGCGTGTTGATCCACTTCGAGTCGAAACCCGTGAGCATCTGATTGACCACAATAAGGAGGTCCAGCTGTGCCTCAGGCTTGAGGTTGCGATAGGGCTCTTTGTGGGCAAGTCGGAGCGATACGTCTACCTTATATTGTGCATAAGTGGGCAACGTGTAGTTCACTCCGAAGAGTGCTTTATACCCTTCGAGTATCTCCATCAAGCCATCTTCTTTGATGGTCATTCCCTCCACATTGTCGATGCTAGGGTCGAAGAGCGCCGTAACTTTGAGTTCTGGACATTCTTTTCGGAACAAACGATAGTAGGCTATTGCCTCGGGAATGCTCCGTGTGGCAAGGATGGCGTGAAACTTACCGCATTGGCTCAGCATATTCCAATTCTCCTTGATGTCGTTCACCACGGCAAGATGATGCTTCTTGTTGCTATATTGGCTTTCGGGCAGAAAGTCCTCTATGCCTTTCACATACTTTCCATCTTCCCTCACATAGCCAGCCATAGGCACAGTGTTGCCCTGCGTGTATTTGAGATAAATCTTTTTCTTATCCTCGTCTAAAAGCGCTTCTTGTTCGCTACGCGCTTTGGCTTGTTCCAGTGCCACGGCGCGGCGCAGGTCTTTCGCCTTGTAGGTCTCTATCGCCTTCGGTTCGAAGCCCAGCACATTCCCATCTTTGATGCCATCTGCCAATAGATATTGGTGCAACGATTCGCCAAAGACGGTTTGCGTGGTGTTCATGTTTTTCTGGTTCTCATCCTTGATAGGTGTCCCTGTAAAGCCAAAGAAGAGTGCACGAGGGAAGGTCGCTTTGATGGTGATGAGCATATCGCCAAAGGTGCTGCGGTGGCATTCGTCTACAATGAACACTATGTGCTTGCGCTGTATCTGTTCGAGTTCTTTGGCTCGCTCCGCTAGGTCTTCCGCATTCACACGGCTCATCTTCTGAATAGAGGTCACAATGAGTGTGCTCCCTGCGCCCTCATCTTTGAGTTTCTTCACCAGGATGCCAGTGTCGTCGGTGTCTTGCACCTCCTCACTGTCGCCAGCAAAGCTGCGATAGTTTTGCAAACTCTGACTACCGAGTTCAATGCGGTCCACCAGAAACACCACCTTGTCCGCATCGCCCGATGCCGCAATGAGTTGAGCAGCCTTGAAGCTCGTCATCGTCTTGCCCGACCCCGTAGTGTGCCAGATGTAGCCCCCTTTTTGTTCTCGTGCATTCCAGTCGTTTTGAGCCACACGCGTGCTGATGGCATTGGCAGCATAATACTGATAGCTACGCAGCACTTTCAGCACCCCATCACTTTTGTCGGCAATGGTGTAGAAGCCAATGAGTTGATGCGCCTTAGGGATAGAGAGGAAGGCGGAGCAAATCTCTTTCCAGTCATTCATGGGCTCGTTGTTGAAGTCTGCCCAGTGGAAATAGTAATCTCTATTGAAACGTCCCGACATGCCAGGATTGGCAAAGTAGAGCATCTCTTCGGGATTCATAGCCACGAAGATTTGCACCAAGGAGAACATCCGCGTGAAGATGCCCTCATGGCTATATTTCTCTATTTGGTTGGCAGCCTGCATCGCTGGCACCTTGCTACTCTTCAGCTCTATGTGGATGAGAGGCATCCCGTTGATGAGGAGCAGCAAGTCACCACGTCGATCGGGAAGGACGCGTTTCCCTCGCTCAAACTTCGGCTGTTGTGCGATTTGGTAGTGGCTCTTTCCGCCTGCTATTTCTAGGCGGTTGTAAATAGAGAGACTCACCTCTTTCCCTAGGTGTTCGGGGTCATTCGGATTGTCTCGTGTGATGCTAATGGTGCGTCCATTGATGAATCCATTGAGCGCTACGGGCGACTTCAAGTCTTCTATTTGCTCTATGATTTGGCGCATCTCTCCTGCGGTCAGTGGCTGATCGTTGAGTCTGTCCTTACCGCTATTGTTGTGAAAGAGAATGTTCGCCCAATTCTGCATCAAGTCCTCCTCCGTGGGATACTTGATCACTTGTTCCGACCATCCATTGCGCTGAAGTTCTCTGATAACGGCTTCTTCAAACTTGTCTTCGTTCTCAAATGTATTCATCTTGCGTACTTTCTTTTATTTACTATGCAAACATCTTCTGCAACAAGCTCTGCTTTATATTGCGGAGCTTCGTGAGCTTGGTGGAAGTTTTGTTAAAGTGAGTATCTATTTGCGTAAAGCATTTTCCTATCTGCTCTTGCTCGGAGAGGGAGGGGAGCTGAAATCTCTGTTTTTCTAAAGCTGTCTTACTAAGATTTCCGATAGTACCATTTCCCCCTAATGTATAAGTCGCGATAAAGGTCTGATACCAAGAGGAACTCATCGATGCCTGTAGAAAGAACGGAGAATCAGTTGAAGCACAAAGCATAAAGCCTCCTGGCACACAACTATTAGATTGTATGTCTGCTACAATACAATGTTTTTCCCACTAGTCGAGAAGAACCATTTGCGGCAGTTATTAGTATATCATAGTTGTGTATATAAGGGATATTTACAGCAGATTGTTTGACGAACACATCATCTTCTGATAATAAGAAAATATCCTCTGAAATATTTGAGGACCTCAAGACTCTAATCCCTTTTCTATCGTTACAAATATCATCAGGAGAGTATGTTAACCCTCTTCTAAGCTTTGCCACCTCTCTCAGCTCCTTGACTTCCCACTTATCTGTATAGCCTTTGAATCTTATTTCTGGTGTCTCATACCCCCCCCTATTAACATTTACAAACATTTTCTCGAGGAGTGCTTGCTTGAGCTTGCGGAGCTTATCGAGTTTTGCTTCGAGCTTCGCTATGAGCTTGTCTAAGGTCGTGAAAAAACTTACAAGTTTTTCCTGTTCATCTCTAGAAGGAAAGATGACTTCTCCCTGAAGAGCATCAGCATCGCTAATAAGTAATGTATTCTTAGCTCCTTTATTTACGAGTGGACGTAGATAGCTGTTCAACCTATGATCTAAGTCGAAATATACTTGAACGAAGTAAGAACAAACAGGTTCTTGAGGATGAAAGACTCCATACAAGGCAGAAACAAGACCTGATTTGCCTGAATTCACCTTTATAATTCCATATGGTTGAGACTTTAACGGAGACTTTGTATAGACTACATCTTCTGTCTGAACTACACCATAATTCAAAGAGATGCACCTGCAAATGATTTACCTTGGTATTCTATTTGGTTTATAACTCCGTATTCACGAGAGACTGAGTAGATATCATACTTACTATATTGTCCTTCTTGATTCTTTTCAGATGAAACAGTTAGATAGTAATTCAAACTATGACGTACCCACTCCCCCTCAAATCCATTGAATCTGATTTCTGGTTTCTTTTTTTTTTCATTGTCATTCGTAGGGTTAAGCGTTGAGCAAGAGTTTCTTGAATTCAGCGAGAGCTTCGAGGTCGTGAGCCGAACCAGTGAGTTCGTCGATCATCGTGGCAAGCGAAGCCGAGGCTTCTTGGATGTCGTGCTCCACGTCCATAAGAGTGGTATCATATTTTGCCACCAAGTCTTTGAGCTGTTGCACCAAGTTGCTGATCACACGCTGTGGGAGTTCCCCAAGTTTGTGGTAGAGCGAATCTATCCATTGCGCAGAGAGCAAGGCTAGGATATCTTCGTCTGAAAGTTCCTTCTCAATGACCTCCTTGGTGCGCTCTATGAGTTGTGCCTTATTGCTCTTGATGTCAGCTGCCAACTGTTTGATTTCTGCCGAAAGTAGCGTGATGCGGATGAGTTGTGCCTCGGTGGTCTCCTCCTCAAAGGGATAAGCCCTGCGCAAATCGTCAATGCGAGTCTTTACCGCCTTGACGGCATAAGTGCCGTCCTTAGCCGTGTCCATTGCCTGCCAGTCCACTTCAGGATGAGCAGCGATATACGCCACTTTCTCCTTTTTGCCCGAGCAGAGCAAATAGTCTTCAAGTGCCAGCACTTCGTCTGTTTCCACTTCGGTGAGGAGTTCGCCCAAACGACGCTCTACTTCTTTGAGTTGCATTGCTCCCTCTTCGGAGGACACTTCGTTGCGCTCTTCTTCGTCCAACGCATCGAAGGTGGTTTCTACTTCATGGGTGGCTTCTGCGAGCCTTTGCTCCTGCGTCTCGATGGTCTGCACCTCAGCGGTAAGGTGGTTGGCTTGCACGAGGTCGAAAGAAAGCACGCGACCCTCCCAGCCATTTTGCACTTCATATTCCTCTCCAGCACTGTTCTTCTTCAGCTCCATCTTAGGGTCTACCACACGAGTTGCCCCAAAACCTTCGCTCTGGATGACTTCGAGTCCTTGTGCAATGCTCGTCCACTGGTCGGCAAAGAGCTGATAAGCTTCGTAGCGGTCTACCAAAGGCACATGGGCAAGACTCTCGAAAATGTGCGCTGTGATGCTTTCTTCTTCTTTGGCGATGCTGATGGTCTCCATCTGCTCAATAAGTTCGTGCTTGAGGAAACTGTGAAATTCAGCAAAGGCTGCTTGGTAGCTTTGATGAAAGTTCTGCACGGCAGGATGTGTGCTGATGGTGGCTTCCAAGTCTTCCACCTGCAACTGCGTGTGAGGAGTGTCGGTCTGCGCAAAGAGGGTAGTTTCTAGTCCCGGCAGTGCTTCAAAGTAGGGCGCAAAGCGCAGGAGTTCCGTGCGAGGCACACCGCCAAACAAGATGGAGTGCATGTCCCACGATTCAGGAGCTTCCGCAGCATTGATGTAGCGTGGGATGTTGAGATTGTAGCCATTTTGTCTGATTTCCTCCTTAGCCACCACACGCGCGAAGCCATCGACGTCGCAACGCTGGATATGGGTGTCTACGATGCGGCGAATGTCTGAGGCACGCAGTTTGTTCTTCTTGCCCTCTTTGGTGAATCCGCGTGAGGCATCGATGAAAAGGACGTTATTCTCTTGGCGGTCTTTGCGCAGGATGATGACAATCGTAGGGATGCCAGTGCCGAAGAAGATGTCGGCAGGCAGTCCGATGATGGTGTCAATGTGATTGTTTTCAATGAGCTGTTCGCGGATGGAACCTTCCGAACCGTCGCCCGATGCTCCACGGAAAAGCACACCATGGGGCAAGACAATGGCCATGACCCCATCGTTCTTGAGGTGATAGAGATCGTGAAGCAAGAAAGCATAGTCCGCCTTACTCTTTGGGGCGATGCCATATTCAAAGCGCGGGTCTATCTTGATTTGAATGCCCGTCTTGCCTTGACGAGGCGGTTCCCAGCTCTGAGAGTAGGGCGGATTGCTCACCACGGCGTCTACGAGGAGATGCTCGTAAGTGCCTTCGGGGTCGCCATCCTCAAAGTAGGGCCAGTCGCTCTTCAAGGTGTCGCCGTTGCGCACCACGATGTTGTCGGGGGTGATGCCACGCATCACAAGATTCATACGCGTGAGGTTGAAGGTGTTCTTTTTCAGTTCCTGCGCATAAAACTTGATGGTGCTTTCCCCTTCTAAGTGTTTAGCAATCGAACGCCCAATGTTGATCAAGAGCGAACCCGAACCACTTGTGGGGTCATAAATATCGATGTTGCTCTTCCCTCTGAGATGATAGGCTATGATTTCGGACATGAGCACCGACACTTCGTGTGGTGTATAGAATTCCCCTGCCTTTTTACCAGCATTTGCTGCAAACTGACTGATGAGATATTCGTAGATGAAGCCCAGCACGTCATAGTCTTGCTTAGCATCCATGGGAATATCTTTGATCAGTGCGAGAAGATTGCGTATAGCGCTCGTTTGTTCTCCCTCCGAACCTCCTAAGTGTTTCAGACCTCCATGGAGGGTTTCGAAAATGTCTGCAAAGACTTTGCGCTTTTTCTCAATATCCGCTTTCGTTTGCAGGTCTGCCTGTTCAGGGATAGGGATAAGCAGTCGATTGAATGCAGAGAGAGCGTCGCGGACGTTGGCGACAGAAAAGTCATGCCCCGCTTCCAACCACGTGGAGTAGAGATATTCGTAAGGGATGAAGTAGCCAAGATTGCGCTGTGCGAGCTGCACGTATTTTGTTTGTTCCTCGGTCAGCACTTCTTGAAACATCTCTCTGGGAAGTCCCTTACTGAGAAAGAACTTAATCTCTTGTTCCGAAAGGAATTTGTAGAAGATAAAACCAAGAATATAGTCTTTATATTCATTGGCTTCTATCTTGGAGCGCATCTTATTGGCAGATGCCCATATTCTATTGGCTAGTTGTTGCTTATTCATTGCTGTTGGTACTAAGATAGATGTTTCTTGTAGCCATTCTCAAACCATATTCCTGTTTGCTATGTTGGTTACAATCTTCAACGACCTTTATTCAGCTTACAAAGTTACTGATTAGAATTGAGGACAAAGAATAAATTTCCAACTATTCTTGATTTTCCTATTTATCCCTATTGTTTCCTATTTATTATCGTTCTTTGAAGTGTACTCTTCTAGTCCTTATTTTTGCTTCTTAGAGTATTAAATATCAACTAATTGATAGTATTATGGACAACAATCACACAGACGACTATGTGCTGGTCTTAGAAGACCGCACGGAGGTTAAAAACGAGGCGGAAGTAGGTAAACTTTCCGTACTCTCTGCCATTGTATTATAGACTTTTTTACAATTTCTGTCCCTCCATTTAACGTCCAAATTCGAATTCAGAAAAAGTTGCTGGGAATTATGCGATTCTCAGAGAGTTTAAAAATCGAGATTTTGGGAGTATTTTTCAGGTATTTCGTGCGTTTTTTGGTAATCTGAGCTTGTTTATAGAAATCGACGGCTTGTTTGAGAAGAAACGACGTGTCGTTTTATGTGAAACAACGCGTTGTTTGTTCTATTTCAAGGGACATTTTTCAAATTAAGTCGGACGAAATTTCTTTTTCGTCCGAGGAAATTATAGCACAAAATCAAGGTATACCAAGAGAGGCAAGAATGCCCATATTTACTGAGATTTTAGCGTGCCTTTGTTACCCCTTATGTTCTTTTTAGGGACGAAAAAGTAATTTATTTTGTCCTTATTTTGTCCCGAATGGACAAAAAGGACTATTTTTGCAGGACAAAATAAAAAATCAATGGGACGCAAGAAGCAAAACGAGCCTTATAAACTGCGAGAGTACAAAAACAAGCAGGGGCAAACAATATCTTATTATCTCGATTTCTACGAGAACGGCCAACGAGAAAAGACAAAAATCGATGGTATAAAACCAAAAATCAACCCAAGGACGGCAGCCGAGAAAGCGTATAACGAAACGTGTAGAATACAAGCACAGAAGAAAGCAGCCGAAGCGAATGCGAACTATCTAGCAGACAGACACGGACACGTTAGAGGGGCAAACAAGAAAGAGGCAAAGGTGCTTTTTTCTGAGTACATTAAGAAAGTTGCCAGCGAGCGCGAAATTTCCAAAAGTACTAGAAAATTGTACGAGTGGACGGCAGGACGAGTAACAAAGCGGATAAGCCTTTGTGCGAAATTACCCCCTTATGGGTAGGAAATTTCTTGAAGAGCCTAAAAGAAGAAGGGCTAAAAGCAAGCAGCCGAAGAAGTTGCTATAACAAAATAAAAACAGCACTAGCAACGGCAGCAAGGAGAAAACTAATACCGCGCAATCCGTGTGAAGATTTAGAGGGGAAGGACATACCCAAGCCCCAAAAGGCGCATACAATCGAGTATTTGACAAAAGAAGATATACAAAAACTCAAAGACACCCCGATAAAAAGCAAAGCAACGCGCGAGGCCTTTTTGTTTGCGTGTCGTTGTGGCTTACGTTATAGCGATATAATGCGCCTACGATGGGAAAATTTTGAAGAAGTAGACGGAATTTTGTACATTAAACTAGTGCAGAAGAAAACGCGTGAGCCGTATTTTATGCCGTTATCTGAGAGCGCGCGGAAATCATTACCACCAAGGCGCGAAATAAATCCTTTTGTATTCGACAAAGTAAGCCCAGACATAGCAAATTACAATCTCAAGAAATGGGCAGAGGCAGCAGGGATAAAAATAAACCTACACTTTCATATATCAAGACATACATTTGCCGTGCATTTTCTATCATACGCAAAGGGACAAATTTACGAACTACAAAAGTTTTTGGGACATAAAGATATCAGCACTACACAAATATATGCGGACATAGTGAACACCCGAAAAGAGGAAGTTATAAATAATATGCCCGATATTTAGGCAAACCAAAAGGGGGATTTTCTATAATAGTACAAAATAGAAAGCCCCCTTTTTTATTTTTCCCTTATACCTAGCAGCAAGAAGAACACGCAAAAGGAATGCCGTAAGAGCGTTAATACAAGCAATCGCGAAATGATTTGACAAAACACAAAGCGCGCCCGAATGTTCCATCAATGGGAGAGCCACGGCAGCACCGCCCGAGTGTTGAGGCCTCAACCATCAAGGAAGAGGACAAGCAGGCAGGCAGCAAGGAGGCGGAGGAGCTGAAGACCAAGGAGGCAAGGAACAAGCCGACAGAGAGCAGCACCCAGCAGGGGGCAGCGCGCCCGAGTGTTGAGGCCTCACAATGGGAGAGCCACCGAAGGAGGAGCAGCGCACCAACCATCAGCAGCACCCAACGAGAGGCCGAGCGTAACACGGCGCGTTACGTTTGACGTTTTGAAGATACCAGCCCCAAGGGGTATAACAACCTAGAAAACAGCGAAAAAGCGCGTTTTGCCTCGCGCGCGTACACACCACGTAATTAAAGGGAGCAGCCCCGAGCCGTGTTTTTCTCTCTCTGAATGGCTTAATTTCTCACCAAGAATGAAGGCTTTTGAGGTCGTCGTACTAAGCAGAACGGAGAGAACCACGGCAGGGGGAGCAGCGCGCCCGAATGTTCCATCAATGGGAGAGCCACGGCAGCACCGCCCGAGTGTTGAGGCCTCAACCATCAAGGAAGAGGACAAGCAGGCAGGCAGCAAGGAGGCGGAGGAGCTGAAGACCAAGGAGGCAAGGAACAAGCCGACAGAGAGCAGCACCCAGCAGGGGGCAGCGCGCCCGAGTGTTGAGGCCTCACAATGGGAGAGCCACCGAAGGAGGAGCAGCGCACCAACCATCAGCAGCACCCAACGAGAGGCCGAGCGTAACACGGCGCGTTACGTTTGACGTTTTGAAGATACCAGCCCCAAGGGGTATAACAACCTAGAAAACAGCGAAAAAGCGCGTTTTGCCTCGCGCGCGTACACACCACGTAATTAAAGGGAGCAGCCCCGAGCCGTGTTTTTCTCTCTCTGAATGGCTTAATTTCTCACCAAGAATGAAGGCTTTTGAGGTCGTCGTACTAAGCAGAACGGAGAGAACCACGGCAGGGGGAGCAGCGCGCCCGAATGTTCCATCAATGGGAGAGCCACGGCAGCACCGCCCGAGTGTTGAGGCCTCAACCATCAAGGAAGAGGACAAGCAGGCAGGCAGCAAGGAGGCGGAGGAGCTGAAGACCAAGGAGGCAAGGAACAAGCCGACAGAGAGCAGCACCCAGCAGGGGGCAGCGCGCCTGAGTGTTGAGGCCTCACAATGGGAGAGCCACCGAAGGAGGAGCAGCGCACCAACCATCAGCAGCACCCAACGAGAGGCCGAGCGTAACACGGCGCGTTACGTTTGACGTTTTGAAGATACCAGCCCCAAGGGGTATAACAACCCTAGAAAAACAGCGAAAAAAAGCGCGTTTTTGCCTCGCGCGCGTACACACCACGTAATTAAAGGGAGCAGCCCCGAGCCGTGTTTTTTCTCTCTGAATGGCTTAATTTCTCACCAAGAATGAAGGCTTTTGAGGTCGTCGTACTAAGCAGAACGGAGAGAACCACGGCAGGGGGAGCAGCGCGCCCGAATGTTCCATCAATGGGAGAGCCACGGCAGCACCGCCCGAGTGTTGAGGCCTCAACCATCAAGGAAGAGGACAAGCAGGCAGGCAGCAAGGAGGCGGAGGAGCTGAAGACCAAGGAGGCAAGGAACAAGCCGACAGAGAGCAGCACCCAGCAGGGGGCAGCGCGCCCGAGTGTTGAGGCCTCACAATGGGAGAGCCACCGAAGGAGGAGCAGCGCACCAACCATCAGCAGCACCCAACGAGAGGCCGAGCGTAACAGCAAGCAGGGGGGAGGGCTTTTTTTTATAGCCCCCTATCGTTTTTAAATCTCTCGCACCCTTTTTCTCTTTGTCTGTCGATTTTTTGAAAATCAGCGACGAGGGGAAAAATTTAAGATATTCCCAATCATACCGCCCCGAGTTGAGGCCGAGAGAAGCAGAAAACAACAACCGAACAAGGAAAAACGCAAAACAAGGCGCAGGAGCGCGAAAAACACACCGACGCAGTAAAGAGTACCACCCAGCACCCGAAACGACAGCACAGAGCGAAAAAAGCAGCAAAAAACAAGCGTTTGCAAATATGCAGCAGGCCGAACAAAACGAAATCAAACAGAAAGGCGCGTTTTTTGCCGTCTGTCGTACTTTTTTGAGTTGAGCGGGGGAAAGTACCACCGAGGAAGAAAGAGCGCAGCAGAGCGCAAAAAAGCCACCCCCAAAACGGAGGCGGCCACAAAATAAAAAATTCAGTGGGCTGAATTATTTCCAATGCAAAGATACTAATTTCTCAGAAATAGACAAAGCGCGCTATTTCTTTTCTTTGTTGTTTGTGTTGATAGTGGATATATCCAACGGAACAGCACCCCCACAATGCGGACAAACCACCGAAGGAGGAGCAGGAGGCGCGAATAACTCAGCAACAGACACCCCCAAAATGTTTGCTAACTTTCAAGCACAGCAGGAGAAGGGAAAACGCGCCCCGAAATATACGCGCTTAATGATTGAGGAGAAACCCCAACACCAGCAGCCACCACCCGAAGGGGCAAGCCCTTTATTTTCGCTATTTCTTTAATCCTTAGAGTAATCATACCGCAAAAGTACGGACAAAACGCGAAGACACCAAAAGAGCGAGCCAATAAATGAAAATCAAAAACGAAAATCTCAACCAAAAGAGAAAGTAAAAGCGTAATTTACGGCGTCAAAAATTTGTAATACTGAAAATAATATCATAACTTTGCACCCAAATAAAAACCTAATTTGCACCCAAACGGCAACAAAAAGCCCAAACGGAGCAAGAAGGGACAACAAACAAACGCAGAAAATGAAAGCAATGAACGACAGAGGACACCCCGAGAATGCACTAACAAGGGAAGCCACCGCGCAAACATTAGAAAAATACCGCGCTTATTCCGAAGCAAAGGAAGAAGCCAAGAAGTTACGCAGGCTAGCAGGAACGCGAGGCAATGCCAAGATGCGCCAATATCTCAGCGAGCAGGCAGCCAAGGCCACCGAGCAGGCGCGCGAATGTTTCAAGGCCTACGAGAAGGCGCGCCAATGGGAGGCAGTCACCAAGGCAGCAGCCCGAGAAATGCAAATCAAATAACAACAACAACCCAAACAATGAACACCCAAGCACCAACCACTGAGGCCTCAACACCAGCAACCCACACAGAGGGGGCAAGCCTCAACACCAACGACACCGCAGGAGCAACCCCCGAGGCGCGTCTTTCTTTTTGGAAAACGCAGGCGCAGGAGTGGAAAGCAAAAGCAGAGAAGGAGGAAGCGCAAAAGAATAACGCGCTTTTGCGTTTGGACGTAATGCGCAACAAGGCGGACGCCCAAAGTTATAATTTAGACAAAGCCACCGCGGAAATACTCGATTTGCGTAAGCAATTGCAGGAAGCCGAGGAGGCAGCACAAAGCCAAGGAAGCACAGCGACAAGCAGCGCGCCCCCAATGGGAAGAGTACCAACCACAAAGCCACGCAGAAGCCGAACTAATTACGCGCCTAAAGTGGAACAAAGCACCAATGCCAACAGCCGAGGAGGCACAAACAATGTGCGCTATATTTGGTGAAATCTTTTGGGATTTTGACGAAAATACGCGAGAACTTGACGAGATGAACGAAATAGCGACCAATATAACGCGCGCCCTTGCAATCATAAAAGGCGAAGAAGTTTTGCGCGCAGCACTTGACGCGGTGAAAATTCCCGACTACATAAGAGAGCGAGGAACGCGCGCCCTAGATATGGCAAGAACAACAGCCCTAGAAATTTGCGAAGCCGTAGACGACCGCGAAAATATCACGAATTTAAGCGCGTTTTTTGACGTGCTAAAAGCAGTGAAAAGGGGATAAATGCACTTTTATATTGTTTTAATACACCGTTTCAAAAGTGTAAGAAAAACATCAAATGTGTAGTTGCTTTGTCGTCAGGTGTCAAAATGGAGAGGTTTTGCGAAATTGTTAAAATCTGGTTTAATTATTTGGTAATGAAACAAATAAAACAAATGAACACTTTTAAACAAAAGACCACGGTGAAAGAAAAGATTTGGGGAATGAGATTATTTTGCAGTATCTTTGCGGACAAGAAAGGAAACGAAGCAGCCCCCAACCACAAAAAAAGGGGCTAAATCGTACCGCGAAATACTTTGATAAAACAATAACCCCTCAAAAAAATTCCACAAATGGGAAACTTTTTGACACTCAAGCAGGCCGCCGAAGAAATCGGCATCAGCGCGAAAGCGTTACGCAAACGTTGTGCAAATCGCGAACTTCCACACTATCGAGTAACGCGCGCAATCCAAATCAAGAAAGAGGATTTACTTGCTTTTATCGAAAAGCAACGCGTTGAATGCTTTGAAGACTAACAAAAAGCCACCACCCCAAAAAAAACAGAACTTTATGCCCCAACCCACCCAAAAGCAGCGTGTAAAAGCAGCCCTAGAAAAAGGCCGTTTTTCCACCCTAGATTTGGCAAGAATGCTAAATCTAGCAGACCCGCGCGCGGTAATTCGCGATTTGCGAAACGATGGCTTAAACGTTTGCAGCCAATGGGAAAAAGCAAACGGCAAAACTTACAAAATTTACTGGGTATGTTTGTAATATCTAAGGAGGAGATAAATGCGCGCCCCCTTTTGTGGGATAACGTAACGGCCGAACTTAGACACCCCGAGGAGGTGACAGCCGAAGATTTTCCAATTATCCGCGATTTTTTGAAGAACACGGCAAAAGGAAATGATAGTATTAAGTACCTAGACTTAAAGCAATCGGACACTTTGGGTTACTCTATTGAGTTCAAATATAAAGGCTTATCTATTTGTATTGACCAGCACAAGGCCGTAATTAAAAACAGCCTACACAAAGCGTGCAAAGACGGCCTAAACATAGCCCCTTACGAGGCCGAGGAACTGAATACGTTATACAACGAACTCGAAACGATTACGCGCCTACCAATACGAAAAGCGCAAATAAAATACCTAGAGATAGGGTATAACAGCACAGCAGCGCGCCCGACTTTTGCGGACGTTGAAGCAATGCGCAAGAAAATCCCGAAGGGCTGTAAACTTATGTTGGAAATGAACGACCGCGGAGGACTAGAGTACGGCCTTTTGGAGGCAATAACAAAGAAGGGCAGGGGGCGGAAACTAGTCGTATATGACAAGGCGCAAGAAATACGCGATAAAATGAAGATAGACCCACCCGAAGAAATTACGAGGATAGAAGCCAAGCGCACCGCGAAGCACTTAAAGGAGCTAAGGAGGGGCAAGCCGTTTCTAACTTTGGAAGACCTCACAGACCCCGAAGTAATTGCAAGGGGGTATAACTTACTAGCAACCGAGGCGCGAGTACTAGACACCGAGGAAGGAGTAATAACACCAGCAGACCAAAGGGAAGCACTTGCAAAAACTCTGGACAGCAAAAACCCCGACTTTCGAGGGCTTATAATTGTCCTAGGTACTGAAGAACTTATGCGCGTAATAGAGGCGCACAAATTTCCCAACCGCAACCAGCGGAAGAACAAAAAGCAACGATGCCTCAACGCTATCAAGGAACTAAAGGCCTACATTTCCAGACCCTCACAGACACGAGAAGAAGAGATACTAAAAGCAGGCTATTTGTTTAGGGGATACAGCCCCCAAGCCTAAGCCCCAAGGGGACGCGCAAAATACAGCGCGCCCCCCTATTTTTTTGCTATTTTGTCCTGATTTTGTCTGTAAATCGCAATTTGTTGTTTTGTAAGCGTTGATTATCAATGTGATACAATGTAAATGTAATTTTGTCCGAGAAAACCGGGAAAAAGTCCGAGAAAATCGGGAAAAGTTCGAGAATTCGTGCAAGATTTGTTGGGCGAATGATTTTGAACTCATGTAGAAAAACATTCTTTTCTTTCTAGTTTACTCGAAATTCTGACCAAAATCCGCCTTGCGATTTAACACTCAAACCTGCGTATTTAGTTAATAATTCATTTTATAGTGCTAGTAAAGCGACTAAAGTCTTTACCGGCACTTCTAACTGACTGCAAAAGGGAATACATATGCTTGAATTACCCAAGCATTTCTCTGAAATTTTTTATCCCAGTTGCCTTTACAATCGTGGGGCAATGATGAAGAGGGAGAAATCTGAGAGAAAAGTGAACGAGTGTTGAGTGATACTGAGGGTAGGGGAAGAACCTCAGATGTTGTTAGAAGGAAATATCTAAACCAGCATCCACCACGTTGTAGTCCTTACGGATGTTGACGATAGGTGCTGTGTCGTAGATGAGGCGATATGTGCCTCGAATGCCGAAGTGGCGAGTGATGTGATATTTCAAATCTACGGCTCCTCCAAATCGCGCTTCTTTGAAGAGAGTCTTTGGCGTGCCTTGGTGTATAGCCGATGTGGTGAGTTCCCAGTTATCACCGATTTTGCTTTTGAAACTTAGTGAGAAGTGACTCTTGATGAGGCGACTATCAACGTAGGGGGCTACATTAACACCTTGGAATGTGTTTTCCCACTTCTCGTATTCGTAGAACAGACCTAGTGTGGCGAAAAGCAGTGTGGAGGGGGTATTCACCAATCGATAGCGAGATTGCAAGCCTGAAGAGTATTTCAAAGTCATTCCTCTACTGCCTGCCCATTGTGACTCTACGTAGGGATAGACTTCAAATGCGCGATCGAGTAGATAACGGAATTCTGCGTGAACATAACCGCCACTAAGGGTGATGTTTTTGCCATAGGTGGATAATTCAACCTTGTTGATGAGATTGATCACTCGGTTTTTGTTAATGAGAATGTTGAAATTGGCGGTGTTTCTGAAGGTGAATACGTTTTCCTTCTCTGTTTGGAAGTTGAGAGAGGGGGTGATGATGCCTTGCAGTGTTTTTGTGCTGTCGATGGTCATCGTCATATTTTCCGAGAAGAGCATTTGTGCATGTCCGTAGGCCGGAGCGAGTAGGGCAAGTAGGAGATAAAGTAAGCGTTTCATTTTGATTTATTCTGTGAGGTGTCTTTGTTAGTTCTGTGTTTGTTATCCGTTTTGAGCTATAGCACTGCAAAGATACGAAGACTTTGTAAATTAGCAACCTGTTTGGAGCCAACAATGGTTCTTTACGAATTTCTATAGTAGCAACGCATCAAGACAAATCATAGGCTGCACCCAACAAGAATGGGAGGGTACAGCCTATGAATGTAAATAGAAAGAAGTGCTCGGATAGGCACTTACCAGAGGAATTACGCCAAAAGTTCTTTGACCTTGGTGCTAATGGCGCGACCATCGGCGCGACCAGCTAAGCGAGCTGAGGCAACGCCCATCACTTTGCCCATTTCTTTGGGAGAGGTGGCGCCTACTTCTGCAATGATGTCGCGGAGCGCGGCGGTGAGTTCTTCGTCTGTGAGTGGTTGGGGGAGATAGGTCTCGATGACGGCCACTTCTGCCAATTCAGCTTCTGCAAGGTCTGGACGATTTTGTTCGGTGTAGAGTTGCGCAGTGTCGCGTCCTTGTTTGGCGAGTTTTGCCAATATCTTCATCGCGGCTTCGTCAGTGAGTTCACCATTGTTGCCAGGAGCGGTTTTGGCTTCGATGAAATACTTTTTGATGTTGCGCAGGGCTTGGGTGCGCACTTTGTCTTTGGCCTTCATGGCGGCCATGATGTCTGTGCTGATTTGATCGAAAAGCATAGCTGAATAGGTGTTTGAGGATGATGAGCTGAGCGCAGGTGAGTAGACCGTTATGGTGCTACTTGCACTGATTGGGATTTATGCTTGAGCGTTTTCCCCTTCTTCTGAGAGAATTTCAATGGGTTTGCGACTTCCTCCAAGTTCGTGCAGTCTACTCAAATCGGCATCCGTGCGTTGTAGCGGTGAATTTTTGTCGAGTTGCTGTGCGAGGTCTTCGTTGTCGAGTTCTTCATCGGAATAGATGTAAATGCGTGGACGTCGACGTGATTGTTCGTTGGAGGGATCGTAGTATTGCTGTCTGCGATCGGCATTCTTTTTCTCTTCTTCTCGTGCTTGTGGGGTGTCGTCTTCGACTTTTCCCTTTTGGTGGAAGCCAGAGGCGATGATGATGATTTTCACCTCATCTGTGAGGCGTGGATCTTCGACAAGTCCGCATTTGAAGTCGGGGTTGGTGCGGAAACCTTTCATGAAGTCGTCAATCTCGTTCATTTCTTCCATCATGATGGCATTGCCTGTGCTTTCGGGTGGACTGAAGATGGCGAGTCGAAGCGACTGACTGTGTTGGACCTCTTTGTCGTTGAGTAGGGGGGAGTTGAGTGCGCTCTGAATGGCATTGCGCAAACGCAATTCTCCCGTGCCTTGCCCTGCGGACATGATGGCAGCTCCTCCACCGCGCAAACAGGTGTCGATGTCTTGGAAGTCGAGGTTCATGCCGAAGAGTCCTTGACGACCGCGCATTTTGATGACTTCGACGATGGAATGGACGGCATTGGTGAGGGTTTGGTCGGCTTTGCGGAAGGCATTGAGCACGGAAAAGTCGGGATAGATGTCGAGCAGGCGCTGGTTGTTGATGACCAACAGGGTGTCGACTTCTTTGGAGATGCGCGCCACCCCGTCGAGGGCTTTGTCAATCTGTTTGGGCATCTCGAACTTGAAGGGGATGGTGACAATGCCCACTGTGAGGATGCCCTAATTTCATGGCTTCTCGCGCTATGATGGGGGCAGCTCCAGTGCCTGTGCCACCTCCCATGCCGGCGGTGATGAAGAGCATGTTGGTGTCGGTGCCGAGGGCTCTGACAATTTCGTCGACGTGTTGTTCGGCGAGTTCCTCCCCCTTTTCAGGACGTCCGCCTGCTCCCCAAACCAGGGCTCGAGTTGCACTTGGTGTGCAATGGGGAGTCTTCGAGAGCCTTGGGTCGGTGTTGCACACGATGAAGTGTACTCCTTCTATGCCTTCCCGATACATATTGGCAACGGCGTTACCGCCACCACCACCCACACCAATGACTTTGATGTTGGCTGCTAGTGCTGCTGGGGCAGGAGGCATTTCTATTTCGAGTGATGAGGGGTTGATTTGTTCGGACATAGAGAAAGATGGCTTTCAGCCTGGTGATTGAGGTGGGAGTTTTGTGGATGAAGACACCATGCGTGGCTAGGTTGGGTGCCTAGAATGTTTGTGTCCTTGGCGCAAAGATTTTGCTCAAGTGGCGAGCTACAAAGGGGGAGACTAGTAGTCGAGAATCTCCATGCCTTGTGCTTTGCTCTTGATTTCGTTGATTTGCTCCTTGGTGCGACGACACGTGGGGACGGCTTCGACGAGAGAAAGGAGTTCTTCGTTTTCCAAATCTTCGGGTTCGAAGTGATAAATCTTGTAGAAGCGAGGTTGGATGCCTTTGGGATTGTCGGACTGATAGTATTGTCCGCGACGCTCTGCGCGTTCGTTTTCCTCTTGGGCATTGCGTTGCTCTTCTTCTGCATTCTTGGCCGCCATGTGTTCTTCCATACCGGGAATGGCATTGACTTCAAAACCAGTGGCAAGGATGGTGACTTTGACTTTTTTGCCTAGGCTGCGGTCGATGGAGATACCCCACTTTGTTTCGACATCTTTGCGGAATTCCGACATAAATTTGTCGACCTCGTTGATTTCTTCCATCATCAACTCTTGAGGTTGGTTGTTCTCGTCGGGTTGATCGTTGAAGGAGATGGAGAGGAGGATTTTTGTGGAACTCTTGATGTCGCGATTGTTGAGAAGTGGTGAATTGAGTGCGTCTTCGATGGCTTCTCTGACGCGGTTTTCGCCTTCTCCATATCCGGTGCTCATCAGGGCGATGCCACCTTGGCGCAACACGGTGCAAACATCTTGGAAGTCGAGGTTGATGATGCCGTGCATCGTGATGATTTCTGCGATGGAGCGTGCTGCTGTGGAGAGGGTGGTGTCGGCTTTCTCAAAGGCAGAGCGGAAGGTGAGATCAGGATAAACGGTGCGAAGCAACTCGTTGTTGATGACGAGCAGTGCGTCGACTTCTTTGGCAATGGCGTCGACTCCATCGAGGGCTTGGTCGATTTTCTTGTTGCCTTCAAACTGGAAGGGGATGGTGACGATGCCGACAGTGAGGATGCCGCGTTGTTTGGCTTCGTGAGCAATGACAGGTGCAGCACCGGTGCCTGTGCCTCCTCCCATACCTGCGGTGATGAAGACCATTTTGGTGTTGGCATCGAGGAGGTCGCGAATTTGCTCAATGCTTTCGTTGGCGGCTTGGCGTGCACGTTCGGGGCGGTTGCCTGCGCCCAAACCGTCTTTGCCGAGTTGCACTTTGAAGGGAACGGGGGAGTCTTGTAGGGCTTTGGAATCGGTGTTGCACACGGCGAAGTTGACTTCCTTGATGCCTGTGCGGTACATATAGTTGACCGCATTACCACCGCCACCACCTACACCAATGACTTTGATGATGCTGGGGGTTGTGGCGGGATTTCCCATATCAACGATGAGGTCGTTGTTGGGCTCTTGTTGTTGAGGTTCTTCCAAATACTCAATGTGGGCTTCTGCCTGCGACTCGTTTTGCGACTCCGTTTGTGCATCTTGCTCTGCTGCGCTGTTGTCAGTCTTGTCGGACGCGTTGTCAGATTCGTTATCGGAATTATCTGATTCAATCACCATTGTTTCATCGTCGAGGAGCATATCGATGATGGGTGTTTCTTGGAAATTTTCGTTGTTCTCACTCATAGGTGTGGGGATATTGGGAGAGAATGACTATGACGACAATTAATCTTCTGAGACGAGAGAGGAGAGTGAATCTTTGAGAGATCTCCACCATCCTTTGCCTTTGGGTTTGGGAGCTTCTTGGGGTTCTTCCACAGGAGTTTCTTCCACGGGCGTTTCTTCCGCCTTAGGTGCTTCTGGAATGGTCACCTCTTCTTCTTGCGGTGTGGGAGTGTCTTCGGGGAAGAGTGTTACTTCTTCTGGTTTGGGACGCTCGCCGCCGTTGCAGTTGATTTCTCCCAATTCGATGAGGGCTAAACCAACGTTGTAAGTGCCGCTTTGGTTGAAACGATTGTCGTCTGCTAGGATGGTCAAACGGGGTGGTGTGTTGACGATGCGCACACTGAGGTCTTTGAAGTGTTGTTCAAAGGATTTGTTGATATTGCTCATTTGTGCGGCTCCTCCGGTGATGATGACACCATTGACGAGTTTGTCGAAACTGATGTTGGCTCGTTTGGCTTGCTCTTCCACGTTTTGCACAATTTCTTCCACGCGAGCTTCGATGATTTCTGCCAACACTCTCTGACTGCATTTGCGTCCTCCGTCCAATATGATGTGTGATTCTTCACTGTCATCGAGATTTTGGAAATCGGGATAGCCGTAGGTGCGCTTCAATTCTTCAGCACGCGTTTCGTCGCAGTTGCAAATCTTGACGATGTCTTGCGTAACGTTGTCGCTTCCGAGGGGAATGACGGCTAAATGACGCAAGAGGCGGCTCTTGTAGACGGCTACTGTGGTGGTTTGGCTTCCCATATCGACGAAGATGCAACCTGAATTGCGCTCTTGTTCGGTGGGCATCACGTTAGCCAAATTGGTCGTGGAGAGGGTGAGTTTGGCAATGCTGATGTTGGCGCGACGGAAGCAAGTTTCGATGTCTTCGATGACTCTGCTGTTGCAAGAGATGTTGAGGAAGTCGGCGCGGATGTTGTCGCTTTGCATACCCACGGGTTCGCTAGTAACCATCGACCCTACTCGATATTCCAAGGGGATGGCTTCGAGATAGAGGTGGTCGTTGCTGCGTGTGGCTTGGTTGTGCTCTAACACCATACTCACCACTTCGTTGGTGATGGTTTCACGTGAACTAAAAGGAATAGTTACGGTGTTGTTGACTGAGCGAGTGCCCATACAATTGACCGATACATAGAATTTTTCCTATGTTGCATTTGGTTTGCTCCTCGAGATGTTCTTTGATGTTTCTCAAGCAGTTGGTCATTTTCTCCAAATTGAAGACACGACCTTTGTTGATGAATTCTGAGGAGAGTGTGGAATAGTAGGAAAGCACTTTGATGCTTCCGTCTGTGGTCTTCTGACCTACGATGCCTGTGGTTTGAAATGAACCTAGGACGATGGCTGCAATGAAACTGTCTTGTGACATAGGAAGATAGTTTTTCTTGTTATCGGATGGGGAAGAGTTTTATATGGATGAACTGGAATTTCTTGGAGAGAAATCAAACCAGTTGGGGGATTTCAAGGGAAAGTGACAATCGGGATGAAGTCGCTGTCTGCTTATTCCGCTTGTTTCGTGCAGAATGCTTATTCCGTTTGTTTCGTGCCGATGACTTGATTTTCATAAGCAACGGAGATGGACTGATAGCGATTCCAACCAACATTGGGCAACACTTTGTCATAAAATGCGCGGAGGTTGTTCATCTTCTTCTCATAATTGTTGGCTTCTCCGAGATGAACAATGGCATTTCCCACTCGAAGAGCTAAATCTAGTTCGAGATTGGGTTGCACTTGGATTTGCATCACCTGATTGTTCCAATATTCGTCTTGACTGAGCAATTTACCCAATGGAAGGAGGTGCTTTTTGACAAAATCTTTCGTCACTTTTCCTGTGACAACGGGGAGGTCGGCTTCATATCCTCTTGCTTCCATGGGAAAACCATTGTTATCCACGTAGTAGTCTTCGCCATTGTCAGCAATGATACGCAAGAGGGGTAAGCGTTGTTGAACCATTACGTTGATTCTCTCGCCTGGTGTCTTGACACAGATGGCTTCGCGGATGAAGGGATCTTTTTGAAGCGTCTGTTGAAGACGCGCCAAATCGATGTCTTTCATCGCTTTTCCAATGGGATAGAGATGAGATTTGCGAAGCATCAAATCAACATCTTTGGCTGTGATGAGCGTGGCTTGCGCACTGTCTGCAATCAAAATGTTGAGATTTTTGCACTGCATTGTGTCTTCGCGCGTGAGGAATGCAAAACACGCAAAGATGAGATAGGCGGTTACGCCTATGAGAAGCAGGAGTTTGAGTAGTGTTTGCATAAAACGTGAAATACAAAATCTAACTTTGAGTGCGAATCATTGACAATTACAGGAGAATCACGAGGAATAATAGAAATTCACGAGCGAATTACGAGGAGTTTACGGATACGCTGTCGAAAACCGATGAGAAATTCACGAGTGAATCACGATAAATCACAAGTAATCTACGAGCGAACTACGATGGAATCACGAGGAGCCTCTGAAGAATTTCTGTGTTTGCGCCTTAGCACTACGCCTGTAACTTCTTTTGCAGAATGTCAGTGAGTTGCGGACAATAGGTGTCGGCATCACCTGCACCGAGGACCACCAACACATCGAAGTCGCCTTCTGACACGAGTTGAGGTAGTTCTGAAAGATGCGCCATTCTTTTGGTCATTTCCGGACGCAAACGGTCGTAGATGAGTTGAGAAGTCACGCCCTCGATGGGAAGTTCGCGCGCGGGATAGATGTCGAGGAGTATCACCTCATCGAGTAACGAAAGTGCATCCGCAAATCTGTGTAGAAATCGCGTGTGCGCGTGTAGAGGTGAGGTTGGAAAATCGCAGAAATTTTGCGACCATCAAACACTTCTCGCAGCGAAAGGATGCTTTGTTTGATTTCTGCAGGATGGTGTGCGTAGTCGCTGAGAAAGACGCAGCGGTCGTTTTTGATTTTGAAATCGAAACGGCGGTCTACTCCTCCAAAGGTGAGCATTGCTGTGCGAATTTCTTCTGCAGAAACACCAGCCAATTGAGCGAGTGCGCAAGCAGCAATACCATTGTCAATGTTGATGCTCACAGGGACTCCCAATTCGATGTCGGAGATGTTGCCTAATGGAGACACCAAATCGAATACAATGCGACCTCCACCGATGCGGATGTGCTCAGCGTGAAAATCTCCTTCGGTGCGTCCGTAGTCAAAGCGACGCACACCAGGTTGCAAACGTTCTTCAAATCGCAAACCGCGGTGAACGACTAGAGCACCACCAGGTTGTATGAGCGAAGTGTAGTGCGCAAAACTCTCGAGATAGGCTTCTTCTGTGCCATATATGTCGAGGTGGTCGGCATCGGCAGAGGTGATTACCGTGGCAAAGGGACGCAGATGATGGAACGAGCGGTCGAACTCGTCGGCTTCAATTACCACATATTCGCTCGTGGGAGAAAGTAGGTAGTTGGTGCCGTAGTTTGGTGATTCCGCCCAGAAAAGCATTACAACCCACCTGACTTTGGTGCAACAAGTGAGCGGTCATTGCCGAAGTGGAAGTTTTGCCGTGTGTACCTGCGACACAAAGTCCCTTCATCGACTGGGTGAGTGTGCCGAGCACTTGTGCGCGTTTGTGGAGTTCAAAACCATTTTCGCGAAACCACGCCATTTCTTGATGATCTGCAGGTATAGCTGGCGTGTAAACCACCAATGTTTGTTGAGGATTTCGGCACTCTGTGGGAATGAGTTCTGGATTATCTTCAAAATGAATGTCGATGCCTTCTTCTTGAAGTGCCTGAGTAAGGGTAGAAGGTGTGCGATCGTATCCGGCTACAAAAAGTCCTTGTTGTCGAAAATATCGTTCGAGTGCACTCATACCGATGCCACCGGCACCTAAGAAATAGACAGCATTGAAATTCATATCGTGATGAGGATATCTAATTTATAAATTTGAAGTTGTTGGAGCTGATTTCTTCCTTCTTGGAGTTTTCTTCCTTCTTGGAGTATTATCTCCTCGGAGCGGTTCTTTCTTCCTTAAAGAAGATTTCTCCTCGAATCATTTCTTTTTCTCGAATCATCTCGGTTGTTGAAACTATCTTCTCAAGATGATATTTAAAGACGGGCTCCGTATTGTTTATGAACGTTGCTAAGATTTTGAACGTTATTGAAGTTTATGAGCGTCCTTGAGCAAGCGCAATAGCAAATTCCGCAATGTCGTGAGCCGCATTGGGTTTTGCCAATTTCAGCGCATTTTCTGCAAGTTGTTGAAGCAAATCCCCATTGCGCACTGTGTTTACAGCATCTTCGAGCAACGTTGTGGGAGCATCAGCATCGGTGACATAGCGCGCTGCATTTTTGTTGACAAGCGCAAGTGCATTGTGTGTCTGATGATCTTCTGCCACATTGGGGGAGGGAACGAGAATGGAGGGTTTTCCCAACAAACAAATCTCGCTGATGCTGGAAGCTCCAGCACGGCTCACCACCAAATCGGCAGCGGCATAAGCTGCACTCATATCGCTCACAAACTCGGTGACGTGCAGGTGAGCAGGACAAGTGGTTTGCGCCAAGCGTTGTTGGATATTCTCGCTGTAAAACTTGCCCGTTTGCCACAAAATTTGCACATCATCTTGTTGATTCAGCCACGCTAAGTGGTTCAACACACTCTCGTTGAGTGTGCGCGCACCAAGACTTCCGCCAATGATGAGGATTGTTTTCAAATCAGGACGCAATCCCAATTGAGTGCGCGCTTCAGCAGCACTAAGGTTGTGGTGCAAGAGGTTTTGACGAACTGGATTTCCCGTTAGCACAATGCGTTCTTGTGGGAAAAATCGTTCCATACCTTCATAAGCTACGCAAATCTTTTTAGCGCGTTTTGCGAGTAGTTTGTTCGTGACTCCTGCATAGGAGTTTTGTTCTTGAAGTAGGGTGGGGATGCCCATCTTACCACACATATTGAGCGTGGGACCGCTGGCATATCCTCCCACACCGACAGCAACCATCGGCTTAAACTCTCGAATCACTTGTTTCGCTTTGCGTTGCGAACGCCAGAGTTTTAGAAGAACGCCAAAATTGCGCCAAAGTCGTTTGCGGTCGAAACCCGCCACAGGAAGTCCAACAATGCGATAACCAGCCGCCGGAACGCGCTGCATTTCCATACGACCTTCAGCACCCACAAAGAGGATTTCGGCTTCGGGGTGCAATGTTTTTATTTCGTTGGCAATGGCGATGGCTGGAAAGATGTGCCCTCCAGTGCCTCCACCGCTGATGATGACTCTCAAATCGTTCATATTCAGAGACTTTTCGACAAAACAAGCACAATACAGGCAAGTTAGTGTCAATATCTGAGCAAAAGTAACAAATAAATTCGGACTTTTGCCCTATTTTCCATAAAAAAGCATCAAAAAAAACGGAAGTCACAATCTGTGACTCCCGTTTTTCTGTTTTTTTACTCAAATCGGTCGTACTATAACGGTCTAATGACCAATCGGGGTTTAAGCGTAAATCTGTCGTAAAGCACTGATGTACGCTCCTTATTTTGCGATGATAAGGTAATAGTTCTTCTTGCCTTTTTGCGCCAAGAGATATTTGCCATCGAGCAAATCGTCTTCTGTGAGTTCGCGGTCGAAAGCTTCCAGTTTTTCTTTGTTGATGCTCACACCCCCACCTTGCGTGAGTTTGCGCATTTCACCCTTTGATGGGAAAGCTTTGGTCGTTTCTGCCAAAAGATCAACTGCTTTAGCCCCCACTACTTGGTCGCGACTCACTTCAAACTTTTGCACACCATCGAAGACCGCGAGTAAAGTAGCTTCGTCCAGTTTTAGCAAGTTTTCTTTGGTAGCCTTTCCAAATAGAATGTTGGTAGCTTCCACTGCCATTTCGTAATCCTGCTGACCATGCACCAAAATCGTCACCTCTTGTCCGAGACGTTTTTTTGCAATGTGCGCAAACCAGGGTTTTTGACGATGTTCTTCAATGAGCGCGTCAATCACCTCTTTCGACAAATCGGTGAAAATCTTGATGTAGCGTTCAGCTTCTTCGTCACCCACATTGAGCCAGAATTGGTAGAAAGCATAAGGAGTCGTGCGGTTGCGATCGAGCCAAATGTTGCCTTGTTCCGTCTTACCAAACTTTTTGCCGTCTGCCTTGGTGATGAGCGGACAAGTCAGCGCAAAGGCTTCGTTGTCAGCACCCAATTTGCGACGAATCAATTCCGTACCAGTGGTGATGTTTCCCCATTGGTCGCTACCCCCCATTTGGAGTTTGCAATTCTTTTCTTGATAGAGATGCAAGAAATCGTAGCCTTGGAGCAATTGGTAAGTAAATTCCGTGAACGACATCCCTTCAGCAAATTCGCCATTGAGACGTCGCTTCACGCTGTCTTTCGCCATCATATAGTTCACCGTTATGCACTTACCAATTTCGCGTGCAAAATCGAGGAAACTATAGTTTTTCATCCATTCGTAGTTGTTCACCAATTCGGCAGCATTGGGAGCATCGCTTTCAAAGTCGAGGAAGCGAGACAATTGTTCCTTGATGCAAGCCACGTTGTGGCGCAGCGTTTCTTCGTTCAGCAAATTGCGCTCAGCACTTTTGCCCGAAGGGTCGCCAATCATCCCCGTAGCACCTCCCACGAGCGCAAGCGGTTTGTGTCCAGCTTGCTGGAGATGGCGGAGCATCATCACGCCACAGAGGTGACCAATGTGAAGTGAGTCGGCAGTAGGGTCAATGCCCACATAAGCCGTCACCATTTCTTTGTCAAATAGTTCTTCGGTGCCTGGCATCATTTGGTGGAGCATGCCACGCCATTTCAGTTCGTCTACGAAATTCATTGATATATTTTTGCTGTTTTGAAGTGTCGTTTTGCAAAATCCCAAAGACCATTTATGAAGCAATAGTCTTGAGGAGTGAAATGTCATCTGCAAAAATACGACTTCTTGCGCGGTCTACCAAGAAAATAGGTCAAACTATTCGCGAGAAACCTCTTTTGCAAGCGAATAGAGAGGACGAATGATATCTGCGGTGCAAAACCCCAAAATAATGTAGGCAAGTGGGGGAAGGTGGTTTGGTATGAGGAGTAACATCAGTATGATTTCCATACAGAGCAAAGCCACTGCCTGACGAGGAGTAACTTTCACGAGGAAAAAACTACTCATCCATTGAGACAACAGGAGGCACATTTTATGTTTTGCAAGCCAACCAGAGGGAGAGAACTTGAGCACCTTGTCGAAGTCTAAGGTGAATTCGACGTCCTTCTTTGTTTGAACAGAGGGAGTTGCAGCAATCGTTGTTGTGTTCATAATGCAATATCTTTTTGTTGGTTCGTTTCGTTTGATGCTGCAAAATTACACCATAGTTGTGACGCTGTGTGTCAAAGTGAGGTGTGTTAGGTTAAATCTAAGTCACTGTTCTGCATTTTGGTGAGAAGGCTTCTTGTCGTCTTACACAGTTTTTCAAAAAAGGGTGCCTATCTGCTATCCTTCGGTATTCTTTGTGTGTATCCCTTCATCGACTTTTTGCAATAGGCCTATGGTCTTGAATTTTCCAATCTTCGTTACCGCTGTTTTGTCGGATGGCTTGTTTTTCCTCAACCGACGAGTTGTTTTCTATAAAACGACGTGTGGTTTTAGGAAAAACAACGTGTGGTTTTCTATAAAACGACGTGTGGTTTTCTATAAAATATCGTGTTGTTTTCTCATAAACATCGTGTCACTTTTCCACAAACATTCGATAATCCGAAAAAATACTTTCGATGAATCGTAATTTGAGCACTGAGAGTTTGAAGTGTGAAAAGACCTATATTCCCCTTGCTCGCGCGCACGTGTACACGCGCATTACAGGAGTTTTCTTCTTTTTGCTGTCACAAGTGTCACACAAGACTTTGTAGTGTGCTGTGATTCAAATTGTTGTGGTGTGTATTTGAATGTGTTTTAACAAATAAGTTTTTTAGCGAGCCTAACACAGAAGAAAGCACGGCGAGAAGCGTCTGTTTTTTATCTGTAATTCTCGGTTTTTTGTTCCTCCTTTTCCCCTCGTCTCTTTTTGTGGTGTGACACTTGTGACAGCAAAAAAACAACATTGCTGTTGGAAGGCGCGCGCGTACGCGCACGTGAGGCGTAGTGCCTCGTCTCTGTGTGTTGCGTATGAAAACGTCTGCTTGCTTGCACGCAGTGAAGGGAGGAGAGGCATCTATTGTGCGAGAGCGTGTGAGTCTACGTTACACAAAACTCTATTATTTCTTGATAATGATATGTACAGTTGTCAAAACGCAATGTGATTATGATTAAAATGTCATTTTTCTGCGTTTTTTTCCCTCTTTGGGACAATATCTACCCATATACATGTAGGGGCGCATCGATAATCTCAAATCGGCTGTTTGTTCCTGAACATATTCTATTTTCACGGCGAAAGCCACTTCAATATATTATACCCATGTTTCCAAACGTTCTTAGCTTTGTTTGCACCCTATTGGGTTTAACCCAAATCGATCATTAGACCGTTATTGTGCAACTCGTAATTGAATAGATAACTTCCTGTCATCTTTCATTTTCTTGTTGGCATCTTGTCTTTCGTTCGTTCTCGCCGTAGTCCGCTACGCCTTCGAGCAAACGATAAACAATCTGCTCAACAACCAAATAAAATCTGTTCAGGATCTAATGACTGATTTGGGTTTAACCCCAAAAACAGGGCGAACTACTGCGTTTTATTCGATATTCAGCCTTGGTTACGTACTTCCCTACGCTACCTTCAGTCTCCATCTAAATGACTTGCATTTTATCTCTTTGTCAAACAGAAAAAGGAGATGATGCAAAAACGAGTTTTGCAACACCTCCCAAACAAGGATAAATATGAATAATAGTAATTATTTCACGATTACCTTTGTCCATTGATGACGTAGATGCCAGCAGGGAGACTGTTCACATCGTCAACACGAACACCAGAGAGTGAGAAGACGCCTTTGGTCTTCTTGCCAGATTGGAGAGTCACCGACTTGATGAGCGTGACAATCTGGTTAGCAGGAATCTTGGCATCGCCTGGTTCCTTGGTCTCGGGCATCTTGCCGAAATAACCAGTGTTGGCCGCTGCTTTGTCATCCTTTTCAGAAAGCACCACCTTGTCATTCTCTGGACTGAAGAGACCGTTGTTCACATTGAGTTTTACAAACTCGAACGTGCCGTGCAGACCATTCACTGCATCAGCTGCCTTGTGGACGGGGTTGAGCTCTTGCTGATTTTTGACTTGAGCATAGAGGAAGGCTTTGCCATCTGTGTTGTCATCGCTAGGCTTAACCACATAGGCTTGTCCTGCTGCAAGTTTGCCATCTGCCACTTTCTTGAGCACGATGTCTTTGGTTTCTGGGTTTTGACCAAGAACTGTGTAGAAGTTAGCTTTGGAGTTTTCATCAAACTCTGCTGCAATGGGAAGAGTGACAATGCTAAAGCCTTTCTTCGCAGGGAGATTATAGAAGAATCCGTTATCCAAGATACTATTAACCGCACTTTCTTCGACAGGTTGGAATGAGAATGCAGAGTTATCATTGCCATCTGCAGTGTTCCATGTCACAATGCGGTTTGTGCCTGGTTGAGCATTGATGTAGGGGTATTCTTCCTTATCTTTGCCGTCGCTCACCACGAAACGGAATGCACCCGGATAGTTGATGAATTCAACCTTGATGGTGTAAGGCGTTTCTGACTGAGTAATAACAAGACCTCCACTACCGTTGCCAGCTTTGCGTTTGAGGTAGAGACCAGTGAAGAGGTTGCGGAAGGTATATCCACCGTCCACTTTGGTCACTTGCCAGTAGTATTCGAGATGCTGATTTCTGTCGTTAGCTGCTGCATATGTGTTGTCATCATTCTTCTTTTGACCAGCAAATCACTTGGTCGAATGTGTCGGTAGAAGAACTCTTGATTGCCATTACATTTTTGTTGACAGAAGCATTACTTGATTCGCTTTGAATCATATAGATTCCGTCTTGTGGCATCTTGAGCTGACTCTCGAATGTGGTGAGGGCAGCATTGAGTCTTGCTACGAAGTCGTTGATTTCGGCAACAGTGACAGGACGCTTGTCTGTGATGGCTTTGAGGTCTTCTTGAATCTTGTCGTTTGCTTCCTTTAAGACCTTCTTAGAACCTTCAGCGTAGTAACCAAGTTGAGGACCTTCTTGAGCCTTTTCCAAACGCTTTTTGATGACGTCTGAAACTTCGGTTACACGTGATGGGTCGGGGTAGTTCTCACGATATTTATCGAGCGCCTTTTTGAACGTCGCAATAGTTTCGTCTGTGGCTTTCTCAGCTTTGACTTCTTGTATCGCTTTAGCGAGAAGTGTATTCAAGTCTTTGCGCACATCAGCAGGTACGGCTTCGTTGGGCGATGCCACAACGTCGTATTTGCCTTCGTAAGCACGGAATTCAGAACCATAGAAAAATCCGGAACCACCATTGGCGCGAGTCACTACTTCCATGCGGAAGTATTTATAGGGCTTGTCGAAGTTGACTGCAGCCAAACCGACTTTTCTGCCAGTTTCTGCTCCTTCTGCGTTGAGCATTTTGGTGGAGTAGTCAAATTCGCCTACACCTATTGCTTCCCAACCACTGTCTTTCTTCCATGCGTCGTAGTTGAATTGCCCCTCAATGGGTTGACCATCTTCGCCGACCTTTTGCACTTTGTCTTTTGCTAAGGCTGCTTCGTCGGTAGCCCCCCACATACGAACCAGTTTTGGAGCACCATTAGCTGCATTGCCCACATTGCGTTCACCCCATTTCAAAATCAGCGCGTCGACGGGCTTGTCAATTTGGAATTGCAGGAAGTGATTGGCGTTCCATGCGTGTTCGCCACCGTGCCATGTGCTGTGGAAGTAATTGGTAAGATTACCATCGATGATGGTTCCGATGTCTTTACCTTCATCAGGGTCTGCCATTGGGCATTTGAGCTGCTCGGCTTTGGTGACAAGACCATCAACGGTGTTCATTTTTCCCGTAAGAGCAGAATCGAGTTTCTCACCCTTCTCATTGACGGGGAAATACACCTTACCTGTTTCAATGAGGTCTCTAGCTTTGGCAACGAGCAATTTAAGCTCCATGTTGCGCTTGGGCTGAGCGACGAGTGCTCTGAGTTTGTCTACTTGTTCGTTGGTCAGTGTGCGAGCGTGCCATGAAGAAGCATTAGAGGTGCGATCCCATACCACGGTGCTGAATCCACTCACTTGAGCGTGAATACCATCGCTGTTGAACAATTTATCAGAAGTGAAGGTGAGGAATCCAGGAAGCGCGGGGTTGGCACCAATAGAGAAAGCAGCTTCTGGAGTCTCAGTCATCCTGATGGGTACGTACTGCTTAGGTTGAGGACCGATGTAACGACCTGTTTCTAGGTTGCGGAAGTGGAACTTGCCATCTTCTCCGGCGCTTGTTACTTCCCACACGAACTTAGCTGTGTTGTAGCTCAACTCGTCTGTTGCTTCATAGTCCACGTCATCGCCTTTCTTACCAGACCACAGCAAACCTTCAGCACCTGGGGTTACAGCACCACCATCATAGAGGGCAGCACCATCATAGCCGGCTTCCTTTTCTCCGCGCCAGTTGGTGATGATGTAATATCCAGGCACGAGAGGGTTGATGTGTTGAGTGAAATCGTCGAAGGCTGGACGCAGACGTTGTTGCAACGTGTCGGTTTCCACAGGCGTAAGCGTGAGTTTACCATCAATCACATCTTGTGCTTGTTGCCACAAATCATTGAGTTTCTTGTATTTCTGCGTTGTATTCACCTGCACCAGAGCCAATGCGGAAGTCTTTCAGGTATTCGGAAAGTTTCTTACCTTCGGGCACAATTTCGTTCATCTCAGTTTGGAGTGCTTCTTTCGCGTCCATTGTAATAGCAGGACGAATCACCCAACCATTTTGGTTATAGTCTACACCAATTTCGTAAGGGTTTTTACTGAGAAGTGCTTTGCGCTTTGCGTATTTATCCTTGTCAGTGGGGTATGCTTCGAGAATGATAACTTCTCCAGCTGCAGTGTTTGGGTCGATGTATGTTGCTCTGCGAAGGTCTAGATTGTCGCTCTCATCGCCATCTTTAGCCTTTTGAATCATACCATCAATACCCTTGAGTTCTTTAGGGTCTTTGCCCTCTTCGGTGTGAGTGTATTTTTCTTCAGGATTGCGGTATTCTGCTTCAACAACAATCACTTTCCATGCGCGTTCTACTTGCTTGGTGAAGAATTGCGCAGAACCTGGGAGAGCTATGTATTCTCCAGCGTGGTTCTTGAGATAGTAGACTTCATTTTCGTCTACTTTTTCTCCAGTCTTTTCAAAGTAGAGAAGTGCTTTGTTTGAAAGACCATAGCCTTTGTTCTTGTAACCTGTTCCAGCAAAGAATGCTTCGTTACCCGCTTTGATGGAAGCGCCAGTGCGGAAGATATAGGGTTTTCCTACTTCAATTGTGCTAGGAGTTACAACTTCGTCATTGATACTGACGGAATAAGAATCTGCCGAGGCTTGCGCAACGCCTGCCATAGCGAGGATGGAGGTTGCAATAACGGTGGAGTAGCCTTGTTTCATAATATGGTATTTATAGTTGAAATCAATGGTAATTAGAGCACTATGGAGAATGAATCATATTTGTGTGACAAATTGTGATTTCTCATCGGGCTATGTTTGAGCAAAGGTTGCTATTGATGATAGACTCTACGAGGGAGGTTTCTTCTGCCTTTGCGCAACAAATTTACAAACCTTTCTGTTACTATCCAAGAAAAAAACGATATTTCTTGTTTTTGCTATGTAAATATATCAAAAGTAGGGTCAACCAGCAAGTGCAAAATAACAATACTCTTTTGTAGAACTCTTTTTGGGTGTTTCAAAATTAAGATGCTGTCTGGGTCTAGAATTGATTTTTTCTGTATTATTGATATTGTCCGAAAAACTGTGTAAGTTTTTCGGACAATACCTAAAAAGTCTATTCTCTAATAGCTTTGTATTTTTCTGAAGGATCTGGATTGTTATAATCGGTTACAGCTCTATTATATACACCTTCATATTTCGGGAATACAAGATTAGTCCAAGCAGGGCGGCCATTGGTGTTGTAACGTACAGGGCTTGGTACATTGGTTCCATCATAGGCTCTTACAACCGATAGATTAAGTCGTTTAATATCGAAAAAAGTTCGTCCTTCTCCCCAAAGTTCAATGCGCTTTTGAAGGATAATTTCCTCAACAAGAGCACGTGATTCGGTAGAAGTGCAGTTGTATTGTGGATCTCGGTAGTTCTTCATAAAAGAATTGAGAAGTTCTAGTCCTTTAGCTGGATTTGTGTGAGCCATAGCTTCAGCTTCTATGAAATACATTTCTTCAATCCTCATCAAAGGATAGCTACATACAGCTCCGATGGTGTGAGTTGCTGTATTACCCTGTGCTGCGCGAAATTTGACGCTTGTTAGAGGAGGGAGTGAGGCTCCAATCTCATTGTCAATATAGATTGTCTTACCTTCTAGAGGATGTCCTTCAGGTGCTTTGAAAGAAAGTTTTCGGAAATCCGTATTTGCGATTTTGTCATAAAGAGAACGGTCGATACTTGGATAAACCTTACCGAGTCCTGCATAGCCGAATTGTGCTTCTGCGGACATCCAACCTGTCCAGTTGGAGAAATTGAAACTAGTACCGAGTGTTTCTTGTTGACAGAAGCAGAAAGCATCCAACTCCCCACGGTAGGAGTGTTAAATCCAGAGACTGCATTGTGCCATTCCTCTTGGGTGAGGGGGGAACCTGTGTGTGCTTCTATTGCTTTGCGTGCAAATATTGCAGCATTTTCGTATTGTCCATCCCATAGATAGAGACGAGCTTTAAGACCATAAACAACGTCTAGATGAGGCACATCTTTTGTTTCTATGTTGATGAATTGGATGTTTTTCTCTGCCTTATCGAGGTCTGACAGGATGAAATCAAACATCTGTTTGTGGGTGGCGCGAGGATTATTGTACGAATCCTTTTGTTTCAATTTTTCTGTCACAATAGGCACCGTGAGGTTGGTTATAAGGTTGCCTTGAGCATTCCGACCATCAGGGAATTTCTCGTTAGGAAGAAATTCATACATACCCGCGAGTTCTAAATAAGAAAGAGCTCGGAAAGCATAAGAAGCCCCTAGAAGTCCCTTTTCAGCATCACTGAGGGAGGACTCATTTGATACAAATCCTTTAATACTGATATTTGCGGCTAAGATTACATTATAGTATGACATATACATAAAATCTGCAATGTCATCGTCTTTTGCTAGGCCAGTACATTGTGAGAAAGCTACAAAGGGATCGTAATCTTGATAAGGACTGGTGTAATCCCCGGTCATTACATCACGAGCGTGCATCACACCTCCCCAACCAAATCGCCAGTGATAGCCTATTGGTTGCACAATTGTAGAAGGAATAGCCCAAAAAGCTCCTTCTTTTGCTCTTGGACTTTTATTAAACTGTTCTTGAGTGTACATATTAGTGGGAAATGCTTCCTCTACACAAGATGTAAATAGTGAGAAAGTCGTAAAACCCATCAGTATCAACATGGACACTTGGTGAAGCACTGTGCGAAATATGGCGCACATAGAAGAAGTGCTTGGTTTCAATAGGTGAGGGTATGTTGAAGTCATTGCTAAACTTATTTTATGGAGTAAAATACTTTAACCCTAATCGGTCGTTAGACCGTTATAGTGCATTGGTTATAGAGATGATAACTTCCTGACATCTTCCATTTTCTTGTTGGCATCTTGTTTTTTTTGTTCTCGACGTAGCTCACTATGCCTTCGAACTCACAACGAATCATATGCTCAACAATCCAATGAAATCTGTTCAGGCTCTAATGACAGATTTGGGGTTAAAATGTAAGCGTAAGTCCTCCTGAAATAGTGCGAACTGGAGCGTAGTTTTCTTTGGTTGATTCTGTCAGAGATTGACGAGGATCAAGCCCCTTTCGTGCTGTCCAATAATATACATTGTCGACTGAAACGTAAAGACGCATATTGTTTACTTGTCCCTTCGTCATTTGCTTCAATATATTCTTAGGCATAGTATAACCTAGATTTATATTATTCAAACTCAAGAAGGAAGCACTTGTATAGTAAGTGTCTACGTCTGGTGTAAGGTTGCGTTTAATGGCATTACCTGTTTGTATACGTGGGTATTGAGCGTTACGATTAGAAGGCGACCACGTCTTATTAAGCACATCTTTATGTATAGCCAAACCACCGCTAGCACCTTTTAGGCCTGTCATCAAGTAGTAATAGTCACGATCTAGGATATAGCCTCCGATTTGAAAACTAAAGTCTAGTCCCAAATCAAACCCAGCATACGTTAGGTTAGTATTAAATCCTCCGTAAAGGTCTGGGTGTGAGCTTTTTCCCAGGAAATAACTCGCTTCTGACACATCTGTTGTTTTGGTGAGTCGATCTCTTGCAGCGGGCACTTTAACCACGTTGCCATTGTCGTCATAAGTTGGGTTTCCTTGTTCATCTAGAACCACCTTTTCCAGTGGTTCATAAACAAGTTCTCCCCATCTGTCACGTTTCTGCACTTTATGCCCATCAGCGTCTTCTACCGTCACGGGTTTGCTGGTGTCATAACGAGGAGCCCACGTGTAGTAAAGCATTTCTCCTGTTTTTGGGTCAATTCCTGCTGACTTATATAAGTAGCGAGTGCCCATGGGTAAACCTTCTCCATAGAAAAAGTCACCGCTTTCGTATCCATAGTGTCCTTCGTATTCTTTGGTCTTTCTCTGAGCAGGAATAGCTGTGATTCTATTCTTATAATGCGTAAAGTTTACCCCAAATGACCAAGAAAACTTGTTGGTGTGTATCACCTCCGCATTGAGTTCCACTTCAACACCTTGGTTTCTCATATTTCCCAAATTGGCATAATAATTATTGAACCCATAAGAACGCGCCAAACTAAAATTGGAAATCATGTCGTGTGTCTCTCTATTAAAGACTTCAATCTGTCCGTTAAAACGTCCATTGAAAAGAGAAAACTCAACGCCTAGATTTAAGTTTGCACTTTTCTCCCAACTAATATCTTCATTACCAAGAGAATTAGGTACAATAGCAATACTGCCATTACTATTCTTGAATGTATAAGTAGTGGTGTAGAGATAATCACTGAACCCATCATTACCTTGTTCACCATAGGAGGCCTTTAACTTTAAAGCATTTATCCATTTGACCTTAAAGAATGGCTCTCTAGTAAGGTTCCAAGCTGCAGATATGCTCCAAAAATTCCCCCATTGATAGTTGGGATGAAAACGTGAAGAAGCGTCTCGGCGGAGAGAAGCCGAAACAAAATAGCGATTGAGAAGGCTGTAATTTGCCCGTGTAAACCAACCCTCAGTGTTGTATAGGCTAGCATCAGACGAAGGCTTGCCATCTTCGATACCACCACTAAGTTCGTGGTTTACATTATCTACGAGATTTGACTTAGAACCAGCAAGTTCATAGTCTGTTGAGCGGTAATATTCGTGTCCTATAAGTGCTTCAATGCTGTGTACACCTCCGAAATCCTTGCTATACGTCAACAGTTGTTGGATGTTTGTTGTATGCTGATTAGGCTACCAATATATATTGTGCCTTTACTTGATTCTGCGGACGGTCCATAGTACGGATTGTTAAGACGTTCACCACGACTAACGATGAGGTTTAGTGTGTTGTTGCTTGCAAACTTAAATCCTCTACCTAGTTTTAGTTCTACTCCTCCATTGACATTTAGTGTATGGATTTGGTCTCCACCATAGTTCAATTTATTGTCTGAAATAGGATTGGACATACTCAGGAAGGGACGATTCATGGGAAGATATTTTTTCTGCCCATAGTCATAACGAGTAAATCCCATATTATCCACCAAAACATTCCCCTTTGCATCGCGTAAATAGGCAGGATAGATGGGTGCGATATTGTTGACAACACCAAACACTGAACTCTCGTTTCCGAAATCACCTTCTCCCCCCACACTATGACTTCTAAGGTTCGTGTAGCTGATATTAGCATTAAACTTAAGCCATTTTTTAGCATCCCATTCCGCTTTCAAACGAGTATTCAACTTCTTGAAGTCAGTGTTGTCTAAAACACCGACATTGTCAAGATAACCGACAGAAAAATAGATGTTGCTCTTATCATTACTCTTTGTCGCGGTTATATTGTATTCTTGACGAAGGGATGGACGATAAGCAAGCGCATACCAGTTATCGGGTTTAATCAAATAGTTGAATTCCTTGCCTGAATTGTCCAACCCTTTGATGATACGTCCCAATTGAGCTTTAGGGTTGAGTAAGCCATTTTCAAGTATCAGATTTTCTCCTTGGGGCACCGTATAAGTAATATACCCAAGTCGTTCCTCTAGATTGTTGTTGGCAAATTCATAGGCCGTTTTATCGTCGCCCATTTGAAAACCTCCTTCTTCGTTGAGATTCTCATACAAATTCTCATTGCGAAGTGCTCTGTGGTATGCTTGGTAGTATTCAGCTGCGTTGTCAATCGTTTCGTATCTCTGTTGTGCCACTTGATTGACTCCCCATTTAGCATCAAATGTAACATTCACCCCTTGATGATTCTTCGCACGCTTGGTGGTGATAATAATAACTCCATTGGCACCACGAGCACCATAGAGGGCTGCAGAAGCTGCGTCCTTTAGCACAGAAAGCGTTTCTATATCTTGAGGATTGATAGAAGATAGGTCGCTAACATATGGAGCTCCATCAACAATAATAAGAGGTGCATTACCAGAATTTATGGATGAAATGCCACGAATGCGAAGTGTTGGACTACCTCCGTCAGGACTTCCGGATGTGCTATAAATTTGCACACCTGGTGCGTGTCCTTTCAAAGCGTTCACAGGATTAGAAGTCTGGAGTTTATTAATCTCCGATGAGCCAATTGTCGTTACAGAGCCTGTAAAACTTGAGCGTTTTGCTGTACCATATGCTACGACCATTACCTCATCTAACTTTGTGTTGTCCCACTGCATTGTCACATTCATTGAAGGAGACAATTTACTTTGGACACTTCGCATACCAATGTAACTTATTGTTACTGATTGTACGTTAGAGGGTAGTTTACTAAGGCTAAAATTACCATTCTCATCTGTCATTGCCACTACTTGCTCACCTGCTTTTATTGTGGCATGAATCACGGGGTTACCTTCTGCATCTGATACATGTCCCATGATTTTTCTTAGTTCTTGCGATTGACCCATTGCGTTTCCTATCGCAAGAAAACCAAGACAAAGTAGTAAATACTTTTTGCTGGTTTTAATTGGTTTCATATTTCATGTTTTACTTAGATAATCTAACAGTAGGACTTAATAGCATACTGATATTTTGCGTTATCATATATGCAATATAAGCGTAACACCAAAGGCTGATGCGTTCGTTGATAAGAACATTGCAGAACCAATAGTGTTCTATCGAGATATACATTGGTGGGCTAACATTTTCAAGAGCGATTTGGGTTAAATCAACAAAGAATCTTATACTGTTGTAAGAGTAGAAACCATTCCCTTACAAATGCTAGATCATAATCTTGACTTAATCTTTATGATTTTCATAACTTGTGGTGTGTTACTCAAGAATGTAATCATTACAAATTTATAATCTCCTATTTGATATGCTGTGTTTTTCAATAAGAAAAGTGGAAGAAAACCGTGCTGAAAAACATCTTTTACGTTAAATGATTAGTTTTGTGCTTCTTGACATAGCAAAACACACATCTAACCTAACTTACTGCTCGGAACGGATGACCGATTTGGGATAATAAGTACCCCATCACTTCAACACAGAAATGATGGGGTACATGAGATTAGTTACAGCGAATGAAAACACGTTTCCTAGGAATGGTAAAAGGTTCCCCATCATCTATTACCAAACGGTTGGCTTCAATCTTCCCTTTGTATATATGGGTGGTCACATGAGGTTTTCCACATTCTTGTATCCAAAGGGGGATGCCCATACGTTGTGCGGCAGCCTCCTCCTTGCAATATAATGGAACTGGGTAGTCAAATTCTACCCCTGCTTCGACTGTAAAAGACAAGGAATCCTGTTTTACAATGATGTTTTGCAAAGGACGAATCTCATAACCAGGAAGGTATCCCTCTCTAGCTAGATAAAACTCATCTGTTGTAGCATTTAAACATCCATGCACGCCTAGCGAATCTTTCCAAAAGATAAGATAGCAACGATCCTCTATTCCCGATGGATATGATCTCTGCTCTTCATAGATGCAGGACACGTGTTCAATAGGAACGAGTTTTTCTGTTTGAGCATATACAGCGTGCAATGTCCAAAAGAAAAAAAGGAGAATAAGAGGAATAAGAAGAATAAGAACCTTTTCATAAGTGTTTTTGTTTTAACCCAAATCGGTCATTAGACCATTATAGTACGATTCGTAATTATCCGTCTGTAACGTTTACAAACATCCTTCGCCAACTCACTAAGGAGAGGGTGGGAGACGGTAGAATAGCCTACTTAAGATTACTTGGCTCGATCAGTTCTCTGAAAAAGCATACGAATAGGAAGCAACCTCGGAACTTTGTGGTAACCTTCCTTCATTCTGGGGAAGTAGAAATGTCGGAGGTAACGATTGATTTCAGTCAAATACTGCTTAGATAGTGGCTGAGCACCAGTGGGCAAGAGTATGGATGCCCTTAAGAGAACGCCGTCTCGGTTTAGACTTATCTGCACCATCATTTTTGACACATATTCTTGGGGAAGCAATGCAGCAAGGCCATCGAAGAATTTTGTAGGAAGGTTATAAATGTCTTGGAAATAACGATTAAAGTAGCCGTCCATGTTGTAGCAGCCGAATTCCAAGCAAGGGTCGTCAAGTTCTTTGGGTTGCTTGCGTGTGGTATCTGCCTTTATGGCTGCCGCATCTCTGAAAGCACGTGCAAAGCTAGTAGGCGAGTAAGTGAAGGTCTGAGAAAACCCTTCTCTAAATCGTTCTAGGGTGTAATAAGTTTCATCGTCAAACTTCACAACGTGGAGTGTGTCATCAGCAAAAATCGAGTTGCACCAGCTAAGAGTGCAGATGCAGCAAAACAATAGTCGAAGTATCATAGATGTATGTTATTAGAAGTTTATGGCCATAGAAGGAAGTCTGAGTTCCCAATTCCATTTGTAATAGGGATTGACTTTCCTGTTTTCATGATAAATAAGTGTCTGAAACGCATTAAGTTCCTCATAGTTTTGCCATTCGAGAATTAACACTAAACTTATGGTGTCAAACATTATTCTACGTAGTATGGCAAAAATAGCAATAAAATATGAGAATATCGTTCCTCATAGCGGTATTTTTTGCACTTTTAAATTGAAAGTACAGATCTATAGAGACAAAGTACCATCAAATCAGCCTGCAATTTGACCTATACGCCAACTTTTAATATATTATTTGGGCTAATTGGGGGGACTTGCATACTTATTTCGTATAATACTATTTTGAGGTGTGTAATCAACGGCTTGTTTTTGGGAAAACGACGGCTCGTTTTGTGAAAAACAACGTGTCGTTTTGAGAGAAACAACGTGTCGTTTTGAGAGAAACAACGTGTCGTTTTGAGAGAAACAACGTGTCGTTTTGTGAGAAACAACGTGTCGTTTTATGAGAAATAACGGCTCGTTTTTTAGAACGCAATGGAGGGGGAATGAACGACACGGAAAAGTGCAAATGGAAAAATGGGAAATAGAATTGTGAAAAGACCAATAATCTTCCCTCTCGCGCGTACGTACGCGCGCACACTTACAGGAGTTTTTACTTTTTTGCTGTCACAAGTGTCACAGGATTACTTGAAAAGCATTGTTTGACAGTGTGTTATAAGTGATTGTAGATAGATTTTAACAATCAAGTGATTTGATGGGGCAAAAATCAATGGAAACGAGAAGGAAAAGTGCGTTTTTCAGGCCTGCATTTTTGGGGTATTTCGTCTGTTTTTTCTCTGATTTACCTTGTTTTCTTTCCAAAAAAATATTCCACCTGTGACACTTGTGACAGCAAAAAATCAACATCGCTGTTGGAAGGCGCGCGCGCTACACGTACGCACGAGAAGACTAAATGACGCTGTTTTGCAAGATTAAGATTACAATCCTTGTATATCGACAAAATAAAATGTCACTTTTTCGCGATTTTTTCCCTCTTTGGGTATGAATCAACCCATATACATATAGGGGTGCATCCTTTAAAGAGCACCTCTCGTTATGATTCTACTTTCACGGCGAAAGCCAAACTAATATACCAATCACTATGAGTACACATCTCTCTTTCATTCGTTGGACAGTGGCTAGATGGCACAGCTACAAGGCGTTTTTGCAACTCGCTGAAAACTGCGAAACGTCTTTCGTCCTCTGCAAAGGACTATTGGCGCATTGCCACCTACTATGGAGCCACCTCTTCTGTCTGTTGTGCCAACCCGTGAGCTGCAATGTAGGCCGTTGTCCAGGCCGCAGAGAGGTTGTAACCGCCGGTCAAAGCATCGATGTCGAGCACTTCGCCAGCAAAGAAGAGTCCTGGGGTAGACTTGCTCTCCATCGTCTTGGCATTGACAGACGAAAGGGAGACACCACCGCAAGTGACAAATTCTTCTTTGTGCGTGCCGCGTCCCACAACTGCATAAGCATCGGCCGTGAGCAACGTGGCAAGACGGTTGAAATTTCTTCCCCAATTCGCTCCAACGGCGATCGATGGGCAATTCTGCTCGCTGCAAAAGATGATGCCACAAACGCTGTGGGAGAGGGGAAGAGGCTGCATCGACTTTGGCGTTGGGGTGGCCGAAATCAAGGGGTGAAAGTCCCAGACAACGCTGCAAAAGGCGATAAGGGGGGCGTGCGGCTCCGAGTGTTTTACCCGAAAATTCTTGTTGCATTTGTTTGAGCAACGACAACATAGCTTCGAAATCTGCGGTGGACAACCACGAAATCAGAATTTCGCCACGATAGTTGCGTTCTGCAAGAAGGCGCGCTCCGTGTGCCGACAAGCGCAAAGCCGCTGGTCCGCTAATGCCTTGGTGAGTGAGCAACAATCCACCGGAGGTGCGCACCTTTGTGCCGGCCAAAGAGAGTTGCACTTGTTCCAAGGTGATGCCCGAGAGCGTACGCAGTCCTTCGTCCGAAAATCGGAAGTTGAAGAGAGAAGGACAAGGTGTTTCTAGTTGGTGACCTGTGGCTCTGAGGGCTTCAAATCCTTCTCCGTGTGGGGCTCCTCCCGTGGTGAGCGCCAGTTTGTCGCAGTGCACCACGCGGTCTTCTCCCCGTTGTCGCAATTGCAGAGAGAATCCTCCCTCAGTATGGGGAGTAAAAGACAGCAAACTGGTGTTGGTGAGCAACTGAATTCCCAATCGTTGTGCTTCTTGAAGTAGACACTGCGCAATGGTTTCGCTCGAATTGCTCTGCGGAAAGACACGTCCTTCATCTTCCACTTTGAGGGGTACTCCACGTTGTTCCCACCAATCATAGATGTCGCTGGGCGAAAAACTGCGGAACAGTCTTTGCATCAAACGTGCTCCTCGCGGATAGACGTCTTGCAGTTGGTCGACGTGCTCAAATGTGTTGGTGACGTTGCATCGCCCTCCCCCAGTGGCTCGCACTTTGGTCAATGGTTGGCTGGCACGCTCAACGAGGGTGATCTGACTATTGGGAGATATTTCGCGAAGCGTGATGGCGAGAAAATAACCCGCAGCTCCTGCACCGATGATGTAGACGTTATACATTAGACGTTAGAGTTTTTTCTAGAAGTTCTAGTGGTTCTAGAAATTCTAGTTTTCTAGCAATTTGCGATTAGAGATTTTCTGTTCCTTTTAGGCTGGCTTCTAATGCACGAAGGTGGCATTCCTCACCCACCACCCAAAGAATGTCAGTGGGTTGAAGCACGCGAGAAGCCTCAGCTAGTTCCACACTTCCCGAAGCATCTTCCACTCCGACGAGCATACAGCGATAGACGTCGCGGATGCCACTCTCTGCCACTGTGCAAGGAAGGAGCGTAGAAGTGGGGCGGGCTATGATGCGGCGCAACAGAAGACTGTGGTCGCAGCCATCGTCTTCTAAGATATGCTCCACTTCGACAGACATTCTTTGCGCAAAGTTTTCTAGACTTGTGTCGTCACCAATGACTTCCAAGACGTCGCCAGGGAACAGACAGATGTGGCCATTGGGAGCGTTGATGCGGATGTCTTGTCGCAAAATGGCAGCCACCAGCACACCATCATTGGAGGAAAAGTCTAAACTTGCCAATGATTGACCTGCCCAAAGGGAGAAAGGAGGTACAACTAAACGCGCAAAATGGACATCGCGAGCCGACAAACGACGCGCAAAACCCAATTCTTGGGAACTTTTCTGTTGGGCTACCATCTCGCGCTGACGCAGGTTGTGACGGAAACGGCGCTCGGCTTTATGGAACGATATTTCACCCAACGACTATTGACCACTAGAAGCATAATGACAAAGGCGACGGGGAGGTGGATATACCATGCGAGAGGCGACAGATATTGCAAAACATAGAACACCAAATAAGTGGCCAGCGACCAGCGAAGACAGAAAAGAAGACCATACAAGGCTTCCCCCAGAAAAGATTTCCTGAGTTTCTGAGCACTCTGGCTGCGATTTTTGCGCGCCACGATGGGACGAAGTAGGGGAGAAAGTACAAAGAGAGTGCCTACGCCGGTGATGGCATTGCCAATGAAGTGTGTGGGAGGGACTTGGCGCAGGAGAGGGAGAAAGGCCGAAAAGGAAAGTCCGATGATGGTGACCGACAAAATGGTGTAAACCACGGTTTGTGTTAAAACAATTCTGCCAAAGGCTAGCGCAGATTTTCCCAAAATCAAAACTGGACTGCGCTTTGTTTGGAGAGTGACATTGTGCGTTGAACCACTGTTTTGAGCCTCCTTGTCGGAAGAAGTTGATGGGGTGGTGGGGGCGTTGGCGACTGTTGCACCTTTTTCGAAAGCAACTGTTCTGTCGGCCGTGCGCGCCTGCCACGTTTCGGGGAGAAAACGTTCGATGAAGCAATAGACCGGTTGTGCAGAACGAATGAAATAGGGAGCAATAAATGTGGTGACAATGCTCACCGCTACCATAATGGGATAGAGTCGTTCGCTTGTGACTCCTAAACTCTGACCAAGCGCCGCAATGATGAAGGAAAATTCTCCGATTTGCGTGAGTGAAAAACTGCACTGCATAGCACGCTGCAAGGGGTGTCCGGCAATGACAAAAGCCAACGTGCCAAAAAAGGCCATTCCCACAAAGAGGGCAAGAGAAATGAGGAGAATGGGGAGTCCATATTGGAGGAGTACTTGCGGATCGACGAGCATACCCACCGACACAAAGAACACTGCGCCAAAGAGATCGCGCACGGGATTTACTAGTTTTTCAATGCGCTCAGCTTCAATGGTTTCTGCCAATATACTTCCCATCACGAAGGCACCAAAGGCAGCACTGAATCCAGCTTTTGCAGCGAGTACAACGAGTCCGAAGCACAAGCCGATGCTCACCACGAGGAGAATTTCAGAGTTGATGATTTTGCGGTTTTTCTTCAAAAAATAAGGCACAATGTAGATGCCGACAACAAACCACAACACGAGAAACACCGACAAACTCATCAAACTGGTGATGAGAGAGTGCCCTCCACCTGTTGTAGCGTTGGATGTTGCCGCCACAGTGCTCAATAAAATCATCAGCAAAATGCCTAAGATGTCTTCGAGAATTAGCACTGAAAACACCTCTTGCGCAAATCTTTTGCTCAACCATCCTAAGTCTTCTAACGCTTTATATATAATTGTGGTGGAAGAAATGCTCAACATTCCTCCTAGAAAGAGGCTATCAAAATTGCTCCACCCCAAAAGTTGTCCCATCGTTGCGCCTACTCCAACCATAGCCGCCATAGTGAGAGAACTTGCCACAACGGGGCGCATTCCCATACTTGCCACTTTTTTGAGTGAAAATTCTAATCCCAACACGAACATCAAGAAGATGACGCCGATTTCGCTCCATACCTCAATGTTGCTGTGGTCTTGCACCGAAGGCATATAGGGCATATGTGGACTCGCCAAAAAACCAGCTACGATGTAGCCTAACACAAGGGGTTGCTTCAATTTGCGCACTATGACGGTGACCACTCCGGCGACGAGGAGGATGAGGGCAAGGTCGGAGATGATGGGAGGGAGGTGATTCATAAACGGAGTGTCCTTAGTTGTGGAACAAGGGGGATATTTTGAGCATCGATAGGGTTGTATGGGGAATTAGATTGAGTTTCATTCGAACTTCAATTGAGTTTTATTTCAACTCAGATTGAGTCTTACTTCAACTCGGATTGGATTTCTATGACAAAACAGACCGCAGAGCATATCCATTTTTGTGCAAGGAAACATCCCCAATATCGACAAAGGTACGATAATTCTCGGGAAAATGCAATAGAATTTTTCAGCAAATCTGTCCGCACTGTGCAATCTTCGCTCAAATGCTAGGGTTGCGCTCATCAAGAAAGGGTTCTGCCTTCTGGAAACATTGTGAAATGGGGAAGGATTTGCTAATAAAACCTAGAACATATCCTCATTTGTAGGTAGAAAAGTGGAGAAAACAGCGTTAAACGGCAGGAGCGCATTTAAATCGCAGGGTAAGAATCACTGAAAATAGCGATTGTATGCACAAAGAGAAACTCGTAACTTTGCAACATCAATCAAAGATGGCTAGAAAGGTGGTGTGCTGCGTTGAAAACAACGGTAGTTATGGAACCTTTGCTTTCTTCTTAAATACTTGTACAATATGTATCTAAAAACATTCCTCCTTGCTGCCCTTGCAGCTTTCACACTCGCTTCTTGCGACAAAGATGAAGTTAACAACGTGAAGCCCAAATCTGAAACAACCTTTAAGAATGTGGGTATGTCTCTCCAAGAAGGTGCTTATGGTAGTTGGACATATGTGAATCTTGCCACTGGCGAACACGAAGCTCATCCCGATTTTGGCACGTGGACGTATGTGAACCCCCAAACGAAGGAGGTGACGCGCGAACAGAAACCTGGCAGTTTGGCTGACGTGAAAATCAAATGGGACATTGCGTTCCGCTACAATCTCGTTCGCACCAACGAAGGCGCTACAAAAATGCTCACTGCAACAGAGTTTGCTCAGGTGAAACCTGAAGATTTAAATGACATCAGCGTGAAGGATACCATTGCTACCGGAAAAGACCGCGTGATGGTGGACTTTGCCAAGATGATGCTAGGAGTTATGAGTTCAACATCCAACGATGTGCGCAACCCAGTGCTCTCCTCTATGTTCACACGCAAAGGACAGATGACTAATGTCACTTATGAAGCAAAGCCCAATGTGGTGGCATTGCGTACAAAAGATGGTCGCCATTTCTTGCTCAAATTTAAGTCATTTTCCAACAATGCTGACATAAAAGGTTTCTATACCTTCGATGTTTTGAAAGTGAAGTAATTTTAGCGGAGGCTAGACTTTCAAGGCGCAAGACAATGGAGAAAACGTGAGAGGACTAACATCTAACGTCTAATCTCTAATCCTAGCCACGCTTGTCGTGGCGAGCATAAAAGTGTCTATGACACTCTAACGTGTAATGACTAATGTCTAATGACTAACGCCTAATGTTCAATATAAAGTATGGTTTCATTGTCCTATGCCTTTTCACGGGTATGGGACAATGCTGTATGTCGGTGCAGGCGCAAAAAAAGAACACCGCAGTAGTGTCCAACAAAGAGAAATTCGCTGAGAATCCTGCGATGGATAAAACCTTTAGTGAGGTGGTAGTTACAGGTTCTCGCTTGGAACGACCCCTCAAAGACGTGCCTGTGATAACGCGCATCGTGACTCGCGCTGAGATTGACCGCATCAATCCGCTCGATATGCAGCAATTGTTGCAATATGCTCTTCCTGGCATTCAGTTTCGACTCAACACAATGAGCCAACTACCCACGCTCACCTATCAAGGAATGAACAATAAGATGGTGGTTTTTCTCATTGATGGAGAGCGAATAAGCGGAGAAAGCAGTGATCACAACATAGATTACAACCGCATCAATCCTGATGAAATAGAGCGCATCGAGGTGGTGCGCGGTGCAGCTTCCACCCTCTACGACAGTAATGCACAAGGAGGCGTCATCAACATTATCACCCGTAAGGCAAAGCGGCCATTCTCTTTAAGTGTGATGGGCAGATATGCGGGAAAGAATGGCCAAAAATATGGTGCAAGTCTTGGACTTCGCAAAAATGGTTGGAGTTCTTTCACCAATGTCGGTTGGCGCAGTAGAGAAAGTTTTGTAGTACCCGATGTAAGCAAGTATGCTTACGAACAAATTTCGGTGGATGGCACTGTGAAAAAGGTGGAAGAAAATCAAGCTGACACCCTTCAACTCAAAGGCTATACTGTGAACAGTGTGTCGCAGCGATTGGGATATCAATTTAACGAACAACTCAGTGCCGAACTCAAAGGTTCTTTTTTTATAGTAATCGACAACCTCTTGTGCGTGGTGGAAAACGCTACGATCGATATAATGATTGGACGTGGGGAGCAACGGTGAAATACGTTCCCACTGCGTTGCATCGTTTTGATATTTCTTATCTCAATGATATCTACACCAAGACTTACAACTATCCTCAAGCAGAAGGAACAGCCGCAGATCCGAAGCACATCACTCCCTATCGAAATCGTCAACACACAGGTCGCTTGAATTACACCTATTTTGGCGATAAACATACCGTGAGTTTGGGAGCAGAACTGAGCAACGACTATTTGAAGCACTATATGCTCAAAGACTCTGGATCCGTGTCAGGCACACAGTGGTCGGTGTATGCTCAAGATGAGTGGCATATTTTGTCAAAACTCAACCTTGTGGCTGGGGTAAGAATGGACAAATCTTGGAAATATGATGCACACATCACGCCAAAGATTTCCATACTCTACCGCCCCGTTGAACAACTAACGCTCCGCGCCAACTATTCTCACGGATATCGTCCACCAACGCTAAAAGAAGTCTATCAAGATTTCAATATGATGAACGTGATGCACGTGGTGGGAAATTCTCAACTTCGTCCCGAAACGAGCGAACAATGGTCTGTTTCAGCAGAATATGCAATCAATCGACTGAATCTCTCTGCTTCGTTGTTTCACAATCGGTATCACCACTACATCGGCTACGAAACAGTGAGCGCAGATACCATACGCTATGCAAATTTCGACGACAGAAAAACAACTGGACTTGAAGTTTCTGCGCGATATACCACAAACTATGGACTGCATCTTCGCACCACCTACAACTACATCAACGATCATCAATTGAGCAACGGACACGGAAGTTTCTCTGAGTATTACAACACCTCTGATGTTCGTCCGCATAGCCTAACTTTTGGAGCAGCTTATTATCACAGACTCTCTGATTTACTCACTGCGTCAGTTGATTTCAACGGACATTGGGGGGGCGCTTTCTCGCAATATGACTATCGTATATTGCGCGACACCCAAAGTGGTAATGAATTTCCCGTGATGTATCGCTATCACTTTGATGCACGCACTTTCTGTTCGTTGAATTTCGGTGTGCAACTCCCTCAAAAGGGACTCTCTGTGGGATTACTCATCGACAATCTGTTCGACTATCGCGACCGTGCTTCCACCGCTTCTGTGCAACTTCCCGATGTGGGACGCACTTTTGTGGCAACTCTCAAAATTGATGTAGACAAACTATTCTGATTTCATAGGATCTCTTACGTCTAACGTCTAATCTCTTACGTCTAAATTGTCTAACCCGAGCCGCGCTTGTCGTGGCGAGCATAAAAGGGTCTATGACCCTCTAACGTCTATATAGTATAGTAATGTCAAAATTCAATTTTCGTCTACATTCTCGCCGATTATGGTTCATCTTTGTAGGCTTATTACTACTCATTTTTGCAGCATCATTTGCTTGGCGCACCTGGTTAGGAACCACGCACATCGCTTTGGTCAATTTCCAACCGCTTACTTCTGGTCATATTGCCAAAGCCAACGACAATGCACTCATTAGTCTTGAAGACATTGATGCAGAAAACATCGAAAACATCGGCAAATATGACCTCGTGCTCATCAATGCAATGGGATTGAAAATCACAGAAGCACAAAGAGCCGAGGTCAAGAAGTTAGCAGAAAAAGGACTCCCCGTGATGGCTCTCAGTGTGACCAATCCTGCCAACGACATTTGTTCGCTCGACACCGCCACTGCTGCGCGCATCGTAGCCTATATGGACAATGGAGGACGTGAAAACTATCGAAATCTCTTGCGATATGTGCGCAAGCACATCGATAAAAAGGTACTTTTCGCTCCTGAAGCAGAAGCACCTCGTGAACATCCCTCAAGTCTTCTCTATCATCTCGATCCGAAAAATCCCGAAGCCGAAGAACTAGGTTTCAATTCCGTGCGCGAATATGAGGCATTTCTTCAGAAAAACGGTCTGATGAAAAAGAATGCTCCGCACATCATTGTCACCGGAATCATGGGACAACCCTTTGAGTTGGTGGCAGAATTGGAGCGTCAAAACTTTGTGGTTTATCACGTAGATGATGTACAAGATTTCATTGCTAAATCTCATATAGATAGCGTCAGCCCTTCCGCCATCATCAATATGGCACACGGAAGATTGGGAGATGACGTTGTGGCTTATTTGCAACGTCAAAATATCCCCTTCTTTGCGCCCATCAACGTGCAGAGTGAGCGCAACAAATGGGAAGAAAACAAGCAAGGACTTTCTGGCGGATACCTCTCACAAACAGTGGGTATGCCCGAACTCGACGGAGCCCTCCTGCCTTATGCAGTGTTTGCGCACAAGCGCGACAAAGAAGGTCTGTTGCAAGTCTATGCTATGCCCGATCGTGTGAAAGATTTTGTCACCACCATCGGCAACTACATCTCGCTGAAGCACAAGAAAAATGCCAACAAGCGCATCGCAATAGTCTATTATAAAGGTCCCAGGTCAGAGCGCACTCGTGGCGCAAGGTATGGAAGTCGTACCCTCTTTGTACAATTTCCTTGTGCGTCTGCGCAATGAAGGCTACAATGTCAGTGGTTTGCCTGCATCTGCTGCCGAATTAGGAAAATTGATTCAGGCGCGTGGTGGATTATTAGGCACCTATGATGAAGGAAAAATGAAAGCATTCCTCCAGAAAGGTCAACCCGAAATGGTGACTCGCGAGCAATTCAACACTTGGGTAAAAGCCTGTTTATCTGCCGAAGACTACAAAGCCGTGGAGAAAACCTACGGTGCGTTCCCTGGAAAATACCTATCCACCGAAGATGGTCGTCTCGGCATTCCTCGCCTTCGTTTTGGTAATGTGGTGATCATGCCACAACCAGCGGCGGCACTGGGCAATGATGAGTTCAAAATTACCCACGGAGTAGATGCAGTTCCCCCACATCTCTATCTCGCTTCCTATCTTTGGGCACAACACGGTTTCAAAGCCGATGCCCTCGTTCACTTCGGCACACACGGAAGCCTAGAATTCACTCCTCGCAAGCAAATTGCTCTCAGCAATCACGACTGGGCAGACAGACTTGTCGGCACTATGCCCCATTTCTACCTCTATTCCATCGCCAATGTAGGAGAAGCTATGATTGCCAAACGCAGAAGTTATGGTAATGTGCAAAGCTATCTCACTGCACCCTTCATGGAGTCCAATCTGCGCTCCACCTATCGCGATTTAGAAAGCGATTCAGCACTACAATGCTCTCTTGTGGGCAGCTGCGAGTATGCAACCCAACGCTGGAAAATCAAGTAAAGCACCCACACTCAACGCACGTCAGCAAGGTGAACTCACCAAGGCTTCTTTGGCAGTCAAAGCCTTGACCATCCAAATGGGCATCCACCGCTCCTTAGGTCTCGACAGTGTGCGCACTCGTCCTTATACTGAAACCGACATTGCGCGCATTGAGCACTTCTCGGAGGAACTTTCTAATGAAAAAATCAATGGTCGCCCCTACATCTTGGGAGAAGTCTACACACCTGCGCACATAGAAAGCAGTGTGTATGCCATGGCCACTGATCCCATCGCCTACAGTCAGTTAGCTATCGACAAATTGCAACATCGTGTTCCGGCTGACTTTGAACGCAGAGCCAGTTTGTTCACCCAACAATATCTCGTGCCAGCTCGTCAACTCGTGGGACGTTTGTTGCAACAAAGCCAAGTGAGCGACCAATTGATTTGTCAGGTGGCGCACATCAGTCCCAAACAATTGGCTGAATCTCGCGAAGTTTATGCTGCACTCACCCAACCTCGTGGAGGGATGATGGCTGCAATGATGGCGAAGCAAAAAGAAGTTAGTGCAAAACAAGCCCCTTCTGGTATGCCGCACGGAGGAACGAAAAATCCTCACGGAAATTCCAATAACCCTCACGGAAATCCTGCCAAATCCCACGGAGCCGCAGCTATGCCGCACGGTCAAATGCCTCCTGCAATGGCAGCAGCAATGGTGAAAAAAGGCCAAGGCGGACACCCTGAAGCCAAAGGCGGTGGCAGTCGCGCAGAGAAAATGGCGAAGATGCGCGCAGCAATGGCAGCAATGGCCAAGAAACCAGAGTTTTCTAAGGAACAAAAGACAATGGCGTATGCCGTGGCAGAAGTGGAACGCACTTTGCGTAACGTGCAAAACTATCGCAATGCGCTCATGCAAAGCCCAAGTTTGGAGTTGAAAACCCTCATCAATTCCCTGAGTGGTGGTTACACTGCACCATCTCCCGGAGGTGATCCCATAGCCAATCCCAACTCGTTGCCCACTGGTCGCAACTTATATTCCATCAATGCTGAAGCCACTCCCACTGAATCTGCGTGGGAAAAAGGAAAACAGTTAGCGCGCAACACAATTGAGGAATATCGTCGTCGCCATCACGACAGTATCCCACGCAAAGTGAGCTATACCTTCTGGAGTTCTGAGTTTATCGAGACCGAAGGTGCTACTTTGGCGCAAGCCTTCTATATGCTCGGTGTAGAACCTCTCCGTGATGCCTTCGGACGCGTCAACGACATCCGCCTCATCCCTTCCAAAGAATTGGGACGACCTCGCATTGATGTGGTGGTGCAAACCAGCGGACAATTGCGTGATTTGGCCGCTTCTCGTCTTTTCCTCTTGCAGAAAGCCGTGGAAATGGCTGCTGCTGCCAAGGACGACAAGTTTGAAAACCAAGTGGCATCGGGTGTTGTGGAAAGCGAACGCTTGCTCATCGAGAAAGGTATCTCTCCCAAGGATGCCCGCGCATGGGCGGCTCGCCGCATCTTTGGTGGTGTGAACGGCAACTACGGCACTGGCATCCAAGAAGTGGCGATGGCTTCTGACAAATGGACAGACCGCAAACAGATTGCTGAGGCTTATCTCAACAACATGGGGGCGTTTTATGGCGACCAAAAACAATGGGAAGACCATCAAAGCAAAGCGTTTGAAGCCGCGCTCACCCGTACGGATGTTGTCATACAACCGCGCCAAAACAACACTTGGGGTGCACTCAGTCTTGACCACGTGTTTGAGTTTATGGGAGGTATGAACCTCACCGTTCGTCAAGTCACGGGCAAGGAACCCGATGCTTATTTGGCTGACTATCGCAATCACAATAATATGCGCATGCAAGAAGTGAAAGAAGCCATCGGAGTGGAAAGTCGCACTTCTATGTTCAATCCCACTTATCTCAAAGAACAGATGAAAGGCGGCGAGAGTGCTGCTGCTGGACTTGAAGAAATGGTGCAAAACACGTTCGGATGGGAAGTGATGAAACCCGATGCCATCGACAATGAGATGTGGGATGAAATCTTCGACACCTATGTCAAAGATAAGCACAATCTCGGCATACGCGAATACTTCGAACGCGTCAGTCCTGCGGCTCTGCAAGGCATTTCTGCCGTGATGTTGGAGAGTGCGCGCAAGGGGATGTGGAAGGCTTCTCCCGACAAGGTGAAGGCTTTGGCAAAATTGCACACCGAACTTGTAGCGAAATATGATGCTGCTGGCACTGAGTTTGTCAACGACAACAAAGCTTTGCAACAATTCATAGCCAGTAAGGTGTCTTCTGCTGAGGCTCAAGCCTATCAAGATCGCATTGACGCTGCTCGCAACGACAAGTCTGGTAAAGGCACTGTGTTGAAAGCTGAAGATGGTTCGCCCACTCATCAGATTTCTTCCAAAGGTATCACCAGCGGTGTCGTAGTGGTAGTTGCCATTGTGATTCTCGCTGCCGGTGTTATCGTCCTTGTTCGTCGCCGCCGCAATAAACAATAAGCTTTTCTTGTTGTGCTAGAAGTTCTAGAAAATCTAGTTCTGCTAGACCATCTAGAACTTCTAGAAATACTAGTCCTTCTAACGTCTAAAATGCAAACTCTCGTTCTTTGTCTGATGGTGGCAGTGAGTTTGAGCACCCTGCTCAAACTTTCGCTAGCCACGCTGCGAGTGCGGTGGAGCACATTCGCTTTGTGCGCCCTTTTCCTTGGTCTATCATGGCCTTGGGCGGTGGAGCAATCCAAAACACAAATTGAAGCCTGGCTCGCCAACACCGATTTAATGCGCGACACAGCCGTTGTGTTGAGTCTCGATGTAGCCCTCCTCCTCGCCTATTGTTGGAGAAGCACCAAAGTCAAAGCCCCTCACGACACCTCCAATTCTATCTCGCCCAATCGATACACCCTTTTGCTCCGTCAACTCTGGCACCATTTCTTAGCCATCTATCCTGGGCTGCTCATCTTCCCCGTTTTGTTCTCCCTCGAAGTCACCACCATCTTCGCGCTCCCTGGCATCGACTTCAGTCTTGTAGCCTGGGGATTAGCCATAGTGGTAGCCCTATCCCTCATCGTTGTTGGCTATGGATTAGAATACCTACTCCCCGAACGAGAATTGCGCCTAGAACTCCTCTTCCTGCTCAACGTGTTGATTGCTATATTAGGCGTCATTGCCACAGTAAATGGACGAACAGCCGTGGCAAGCGTGGGAAATGTAGACCTCAATTCCTTGTTGGCGGTCATTGTCCTCTTCCTCTTTTTCGCACTTATCGGCTTTGTGTGGAGTCGTCGACGCTCAAAAACGCTAAAGTCTAAACATCTTATCTAAAATGAACTATATCTCTGACATTCTCTTTTTGGATCAGCACGGGATTGCTCGTGCCCACAGTTTAGTGCTCTTGGTGCTCTTCTTCGGACGTGCCCTCTTGCTCGTAGGTGGATTTTTTTCGGACAACTCCTCTCGCGTCGCAAAGCCGATGCACAAATGGACGAAGTGCTCAACCAACTCACGGCGGACAATGTGGACACTCTGCTCGACAAACTTCCCTCTACCGGACTTGGCATCGCAGCTCCTTTCTATCATCGTCTTGTAGCAGCCAACAGCGACGCACCGCTTCGTGAGCGCATCCTTGCCGAATTCGACATCGCGGCAGATGCCGACCAAAACCTCCCTCGCACCCTTGCTAAGATGGGACCTGTGCTCGGTCTCATGGGCACTCTCATTCCCATGGGACCCGCTTTGGTGGGACTTTCCTCGGGAGACATCGCCAGCATGGCCTACAATATGCAGGTAGCCTTCGCCACCACGGTGGTGGGGTTGGTCATTGGCGCCATTGGCACACTGACCATTCAGGTGAAAAAACGCTGGTTGGCAGCCGATGCATCGCGTTTGGACTTCATCGAAGCCCGTTTTGCACAAAAATATGCTCAAAATTAGTATAACTATTGCAGTACAGCTCATTTCGAAACAAGGCATTTTATGAGTAGAAAAGTTGGAAAAAAGCATCGTCGCCTGCTCGGCGGTGATGAAGACCACGACATCATGGGCAGTGTAGCCAATCTTTTTGACGTTGCAATGGTTTTTGCCGTGGCTTTGATGGTGGCATTGGTGAGTCGCTATAACATGACAGAAATGTTTAGCACACAAGATTTCACCATGGTCAAAAATCCCGGCAAAGACAACATGGAGATTGTGACCAAAAAAGGCGAAAAGATTCAACGCTACACTCCTTCCAACGATCAGAGCAATGCTCAGGGCTCACGCGGTAAAAAAGTCGGTGTCGCCTATCAGTTGGAAAACGGAGAAGTCATCTATGTACCAGAATAGGATTTAGAACTTCGGATAATTTGGCCTTTAGAACCTCAGTTCTTTAGGCCATTTTTGTTTTGTATATCAGGTTGGCTTTCGCCGTGAAAGTAGTATCATAATGAGGGGTGTGCTTTGTGGAGGCACCCCTATATGTATATGGGTCGATACGCCCTCAAAGAGGGAAAAAATCGCGAAAAAGTGACATTTTATTTTGTCGATACATAGGAATCGCAATCTCAATCTTACAAAATAATTCCATTTATTCTTCTCGTGCGTACGTGTAGCGCGCGCGCCTTCCAACAGTGATGTTGATTTTTTGCTGTCACAAGTGTCACGCTTGGAGTATTTTGGGGGATGAAAAACAAGGAAAATCAGAGAAAAAACAGAGGAAATTCCTCAAAATGCAGACCTGAAAAACGCGCTTTTCCCTTTCGTTTCCATTGATTTTCTATTCCTCGAATCACTTGATTGTTAAAATCTATCTATAATCACTCGTAACACGCTATCAAACAGTATTTTACAAAGAAGTCTGTGACACTTGTGACAGCAAAAAAGTAAAAACTCCTGTAGATGCGCGCGCGTACGTACGCGCGAGAGAGGATATTATAGGTCTTTTCACAATTCAATTTCTCGTTTTTCAATTTGCACTTTTCCGTGTCGTTCATTCCCCTTCCATTGCGTTCTAAAAAACGAGCCGTTATTTCTTTCAAAACGACACGTTGTTTCTCATAAAATGAGCCGTCGTTTTCCATAAAACAAGCCGTCGTTTTTCATAAAACAAGCCGTCGTTTCTCCCAAAACAAGCCGTTGTTTTTCATAAAACAAGCCGTCGTTTGCAGTGAATGACCACTTGATGGTTTGAAGAAAGTTAGACCCCAGCATTAAGGCGACACAGCGTAGTATTGCTGTGAGGCTCAAAATGTTGAGGTCTAGCGTGTTGGGACAAGAGTAAAGGACTATTGCGATGAATTTCTCCGCTAGCCTTTCACTCTTTTTCGTTTCAGCGGTGGAACTATGTGTCGTTCATCGTCTTGTACGGCAATGCGAGTGGGGTTGGCGAATTTGTCGCTGAAGATATTGTAGCGTTCGTCGTTGTATTTTGTATGGATGCCCAACAGACTGGTGAGCGAGTTGGTGAACCAAGCGGTGGAGATGGGACGAAACTGCGCTTTCTTGATACGCTCCCAGAGTTCGGGGTGCTCCTTTCGGAGTTGCGGTGAAGCATAGACGAAGAAGGGAACATCAATAGAGGGACGATCTACATTCATACCGTGACCGTAGAATCCGCGTTGTTGGGGTTCGTTCACCATCTCGCCGTGGTCAGAGAAGTAAAACACAAGGGCACGCTGGGAAGAATAGTGCTTTATCATCTTGTCGAGCAAATGGTCTGTATAGCGCAAGGAGTTGAGATAAGCCGCTTTGTGGCTTTCGCATCATCCGTGTTACATTCCTTCATGTCCTTGGCTTTGAAGTAATCAAAGGTTTTAGGGTAGCGAGATTTGTAAAAAGTATGGCTACCCATTAAATGAATTATCGTCAGCCTGTGCCCGTTCTTTTTTGTCGTATTCTTTAAACCATCGTAGCGTTCAAGTTCTGGGAGCAATGTTTCATCGTATGGATTTTGATTTGAATTAAAAGCAACGTTTGTAGCATGAACATCATGAGCCGAGCTCGCTATAGATTTTTCTACAGCATACATATCTGAAATCTTTTGATTGGTTATCCATTGCGTATAGTAACCACAATGGGCAAGTGTGTTGGTTAAGTCTGGAAAGTCATACCATTGTTGTCCGGGTGCATTATTCCAATAGGTGAAAATACGCTGACAAGAGAGTATTGTGTTGGATGCAGAGCTGCAAACATCATTGAAGAGCACAACATCTTTTGAATTTCTACTCATCGAGTCAAGCCAAGGTGTTGTGGGACGTTCGTAGCCATAAGCTGACATGAAGTCTGCGCGTGCAGATTCGCCAAGAATAATAACAACTTTCAAAGGTTCGTTGACCGTGGGATTATGAGTCATCCCTTGAAAGTGGCTTTCTTCTTTTTGTTTTATTAAGTGGTCTTTGAGATCGTATTTATCTTTTAAGGCAATGGCGGAACTCCAAATGAAACGGTCATAGGTGGTGGCAATACGTCTTGTGGGAGAAGAAATGCCAGTATACTTACGATAACTATAATAGGTTGTGAATGTTCCCCAGAAAATGATACAAATGAATACTAAATAATGAGACGGTTGAGAAATCCAATGTAGTTTCTGTTGCAGCTTTGCATTACGCTGCATGCGGATCACCCCATAATAGCACCCGATTAACGATAGAAAAATAAACAACAGAAAAGCTACCAGTGGTGCGATGCCTAGTGAGATGAGAAACTCTTGTGCTTCGTTGGTGTTGGTGGCTAAAATACTGACAGCAAGATAGCTGCCAAAGATGTCTTTCAATAAAAATAGCACAGGTATTTCTATAATGGCTGTGGTGGTAAGGAGAAGTGTCTCTATGAAAAGCACAATCCAGTTGACCTTTTTGCTGGGAATGGCACGATAAATGAGTGAGAAAATGAAATGTAATCCCCAAAACGTTGGAACCTGTAGGAACGTACCAAGAAGAACTGTAAGACTTCTCATTTTGCTCTCTGCATTCAATGCCATCAATAGAATAGTGAGGAGAAGTAAGCCTGTTCCCCACCATAATAAGGTCAATTGAAAAGTGTTTTGTCGAAACTTGGATGAGATGTTCATTTTCTGTTGAATTGATAAGTGAAGTAGTTTTTATACCCGAAGTTTGTTATCTTACTCTTTTTCGTTTCAAGGGCGGTACTTCGTGCCGTTCATCGCCTTGTACGGCAATGCGAGTGGGGTTGGTGAATTTGTCGCTGAAGAAATTGTAGCGTTCGTCGTTGTATTTCGTGTGGATGCCCAAAAGACTAGTGAGGGAGTTGGTGAACCAAGCGGTGGAGATGGGACGAAATTGTGCTTTCTTGATACGCTCCCAGAGTTCGGGATGCTCCTTGCGAAGTTGTGGCGAAGCATAGACGAAGAAGGGCACATCCACAGTGGGGTGATCAACATTTGTGCTGTGACCAAAGAATCCGCGCTGCTGTGGTTCGTCAATCATATCGCCGTGATCGGAGAAATAAAAGACCAATGCACGCTGGGAAGAGTAGTGCTTTATCATCTTTTCGAGCAAACTATCGGTGTAGCGCAAGGTGTTGAGATAGGCCGCCTTCTTACTTTTAGCATCATCCGTGAGACACTCCTTCATATCCTTAACTTTGAAAAACTCAAAGGTTTGGGGATAGCGTTGATTGTAAAAAACATGGCTACCCATTAAATGGATTACCGTCAGACTGTGTCCGTTCTTTTTTGTCGTATTCTTTAAACCATCGTAGCGTTCAAGTGCTGAGAGTAACGTTTCATCATATGGATCTTGCGCAAAATCCATAACTTTGTTTGTGCCGTCATCGAGTATGTTGTTTGTGGCATGAATGTCGTGCGCAGAAGTTGCTATCGATTTTTCTACTGCATAAATATCTGAAACCTTTTGATTGCTAATCCATTGTGTGTAATAGCCACAATGGGCAAGGGTGTTTGTTAAATCTGGAAAGTCATACCATTGTTTTCCAGGAGCATTGTTCCAATAGGTGAAAATACGCTGGCAAGAGAGTATTGTGTTGGATGCAGAGCTGCAAACATCATTGAAGAGTACAACATCTTTAGAATTTTTACTCATCGAGTCCAGCCAAGGTGTTGTGGGGCGTTCGTAGCCATAGGCCGACATGAAGTCTGCGCGTGCAGATTCGCCAAGAATAATAACTACTTTCAAAGGTTCGTTGACCGTGGGATTATGAGTCATCCCTCGAAAGTGGCTTTCTTCTTTTTGTTTTATCAAGTTGTCTTTGAGCTCTAATCTATCTTTTAAGGCAATGGCGGAACTCCAAATGAAACGGTCATAGGTGGTGGCAAGACGTCCAGTGGGAGAAAATACGCCTGTGGCTTTTAAATATATGTTATATATTGTTACCCCCCCCCAAGAAATAATGCAGATTATTATTAAATATATAGAGAGGTGTGAAATCCAACGTGATTTTTGTTGAAACTTTGTATTACGCTGTATGCGGATTACCCCATAATAGCATCCTGCTAACGATAGAAAAATAGACAACAGGAAGCCTGTTAGTGGTGCGATGCCTAATGACATCAGAAATTCTAGTGCTTCGTTGGTGTTGGTGGCTAAAATGCACATAGCTAAATAGCTGTCGTAGATGTGTTTCAAGAAATAGCACAGGTATTTCTATAATGGCTGTGGTGGTAAGGAGAAGTGCCTCTATGAAAAGTACAATCCAGTTGACCTTCTTGCTGGGAATGGCACGATAAATCAGTGAGAAAACGAAATGCAAACCCCAAAAAGTTGGAATCTGTATGAGCGTAAGAAGAAGGACTTGAAGACTTTCCATTTTACTCTCTGCATTCAATGCCATCAATAAAATGGTGAGGAGAAGTAAGCCTGTTCCCCAAAATAATAAGGTTAATTGAACAGTGTTTTGTCGAAATTTGGATGAGATGTTCATTTTCTGTTGAATTGATATGTGAAGTAGTTTTTATACTCGAAGTTTGTTATCTTACTCTTTTTCGCTTCAAAGGCTTCATTTCGATACGTTCTTTTCCTTGCACTGCAATGCGCGTGGGGTTGGCGAATTTGTCGCTGAAGAAATTGTAGCGTTCGTCGTTGTATTTAGTGTGAATACCTAGCAAACTTGTGAGGGAGTTGGTGAACCAAGCGGTGGAGATGGGACGAAACTGTGCTTTCTTGATACGCTCCCAGAGTTCGGGATGCTCCTTGCGAAGTTGCGGTGAAGCATAGACGAAGAAGGGGATGTCGAGAGAGGGCGAATTTAATCGGAAACCGTGACCGAAGAATCCGCGCAGCTCTGGTTCATCCACCATTTCTCCGTGATCAGAGAAATAAAATACAAGAGCGCGCTGAGAAGAGTAGTGCTTTATCATCTTTTCGAGCAAATAGTCTGTATAACGCAAAGAGTTGAGATAGGCCGCTTTCTGACTTTTCGCATCATCCGTGAGACATTCCTTCATATCCTTTGCTTTGAAAAAGTCAAACGCTGGAGGATAACGGAGATGGTAGGTGTGGTGGCTCCCCATGAGATGAATGACCGTAAGACTTGGAGCAGAGATGGTGTCAGAGAGAACATGAGGTATTAAGCGTTCGTCTATGGAACTTTCTGTCAAGTTGTTCATAAAAGCCGCGGTGGATATGAACGTGTCGGCAGACGTGGTGAATACGCGTTCAATGCTGGAGTAGTCGGAGAAATCTTGGTTAGAAATCCATTTCGTTTTGAAGTTCGCTCGTTTGAACGTGGTGGTGAGATCGGGAAAGTCGTACCATTCTTTTCCTGGTTTACTGTCCCAAAAAGTGAAGATGCGTTGTCCAGACAAATAGGTGGAAGGAGCACTGCTTACGGCATCGTTATAAGCGATAACTTCCTTCGCGTTGATTAAAGAGTTAAGCGCAGGAGTTGTGTTTCTAGGATAGCCATAAGCACTCATGAAGTCGGCGCGTGCAGATTCGCCAAGAATCACCACAACTTTCAAGGGTTCTTGTATTGAAGGTTGAACGATGAAAGGAGTAAAATGCGCGGCATCGGTCATGGTGGCGATATGCTGATTGACAAGCGTTCTTTCTTTCATCGCGCGTAAAATGCTCCAGAACAGACGATCGGCGGAGTTGGAACTTCGTACAGAGTTATCAAAAACGTTTTGCTTGTAGTTGATGGCATTGCGCGAAAAACAAGCCAAACTCGTGAGGAGGCATAGAACAATGCCGATTTGTGCGAGGCGTAATGCGTTTTTTTTTCTGCCAGGATTTGCGATGAGATGATAAAAAGCGTGTTCCCCAATAGCTCAACGCAGCGGTGATTCCCAAAAGAAGAACGAGAATCCCATAAATCGTTGTGGGGAGGGCCGACATATATTCTTGGGATTCTCTGAAGGGAGAGGCCAAAATTACCGCTAGAAAACTAGAGTTGGTGGGAATGTGATAGAGGTAAAGGAGGACGGTTTCAAGAACAATAGGGATTACCACGCAAAAGAGTTCTGCGAACAAGAGCATTTTCCCAACCTTCTTCCAAAGAAGGGTGCGATAAACCCAAGAAAAGAGGAAATGGAATCCTAAGAAATTGAGGATTTGCAGGAAGGGAGCCACCGCATAGTGGACTGGAAAATCGCCTCCCGCGACGTAAAGGTAGGTATAAACGCCAGTGAGGAGGAAGTGCAAGATACTCCCCCACAGCAGTAGGAAAATTTGAAAAGAGTTTTGCCGAAATCGAGACCAGAAATACATTCGAAGAGCAAGGGAGGGGAAAGTGTGAATGAGGAATGGCTGTGGATGAAAAGCGTTCTTTGTGTCGTCCACTACATTCAGCGTGGTACGCACCCGAAAAGAAGGGAAAAAGATGTGGAACGAGCAACAAACCTCCCTCATTCGCAGTTGATAGAGCCTGCGAATGAGGGAGAAGGTGAAGGCTTACACCATTTCTCCTTCTGCGTCATAGTCGTAGAAAAGGAAATCGTTGTAAGGATATTTCTGAACATGGATTTCACGCACACGTTTGTAGAAGAGGTCGCGCAATTCGTCAATGTTTTGGCGTTCGCGTGCCGAAATGAAAATCACATCAAGCGGAGCCGTGCCTTGTTGTTCCGTCATGTTCTCACCAGTGCCTTGGGGGCGTCCCATCCAAGTTTGCATTAACTCGGGCAGGGTGATGTTTTCTTTGGTGGCAGGCGTCAAATCGTTAGGGTCTTTGGGCGTGCAGGTGTAAGCATCCATCTTGTTGAACACCAAAATCTGTGGTTTGTCTGCGCATCCCAAATCGCAGAGTGTGCGGTTCACCACTTGAAGCTGTTCCTCAAAATCAGGGTGACTCACGTCTACCACATGCACGAGCAAGTCTGCTTCGCGCGTTTCGTCGAGCGTAGATTTGAAAGAATCCACCAAGTCAGTGGGGAGTTTGCGAATGAATCCCACTGTGTCTGCCAAGAGGAAAGGGAGATTGTGCACAATCACTTTGCGTACTGTGGTGTCGAGTGTGGCAAAGAGTTTGTTTTCCGCAAAAACTTCGCTCTTAGAAAGGAGGTTGAGGAGCGTAGATTTTCCCACGTTGGTATAGCCCACAAGAGCCACACGCACCATCTTTCCGCGATTTTGTCGCTGCGTAGTCTTTTGACGGTCGATTTCGGCCAGACGTTCTTTGAGCAGCGACATACGATTGAGGATGATGCGTCGGTCCATTTCGAGCTGCGTTTCACCAGGGCCGCGCAAACCCACGCTACCGCCTTTGCCACCGCCAGCACCGCCCGAACCACCACCTTGGCGTTCGAGGTGCGTCCATAGGCGTTGCAGACGAGGGAGCATATAGCGATATTGTGCCAATTCCACTTGCGTTTTCGCGTTAGCCGTTTGTGCGCGCATGGCAAATATGTCTAAGATGAGCGAAGTGCGGTCGAGAATCTTCACTTGCAGTACAGCTTCGATGTTACGCAGTTGTTTAGCCGACAATTCATCGTCGAAAATCACCATTCCCACAGGCTGAGGTTTCTCCACATCAGCCGGCCAGAGCGGGTCTTCTTCAGCTTCTTCAGCAGCTTTCTCGCATTCTTCAATGTAAGCTCGGATTTCTTCGAGTTTACCCTTTCCCACATAAGTCACGGAACTGGGGCCATCGACACGCTGTGTGAATCGATGCACCGTTTCTGCCCCTGCAGTTTCGGCCAAAAAAGCCAATTCGTCAAGATACTCTTGGGTTTTATGTTCATTTTGCGTCTTCGTGATCAGTGCCACAAGGACAGCGGTTTCAGCTTTTACTTCGGTTTGTATAAATTCTTTCATATCGTCGTCAAATCATCGTAGTCTCACCAAGAGAGCGTCTTCGAGGTTCATTTTTTTTGACCAGCGCGAAAAAAACACTCTGCGAGAATGATGCAAATTTGCTACAAAGATACTACTAAATATCGGATTTCTCTGTTCATACGTCTGTTTTTTATACTCATCTTCAGCATTTTGCCAGAACGTGGTGCGCGAGGGGCGTTGTGGTCTTCTCTCATGGGGAGGATATGATGGGATTTTTGAAGCGAAAACACCCCAAATCTCATCAAAAAAAAGTATATTTGCAGAAACAAATAAGCAAATGAACGGAGCAAGGATACTCATCATCTATACAGGCGGTACGATTGGCATGCTTGAAAATCCCACCACTGGTGCACTCGAGGCCTTTGACTGGGAGCATATCAGCAATTTCGTGCCAGAATTAGCGCGTTTCCACTACGACATAGAAACCATCACTTTTGGTCCTCCCATTGACTCTTCAGACATGGAACCAAAGTATTGGACACGAATGGTGGAAGTTATCGCTGACAACTACGACAATTATGAGGGGTTTGTCTTGTTGCACGGCACGGACACCATGGCTTTCACAGCCTCAGCGTTGAGTTTTATGCTCGAAAATCTGAGCAAGCCAGTCATCATCACTGGAAGTCAGCTGCCTATTGGACAGTTGCGCACAGACGGAAAGGAAAACCTTCTCACTAGCATCGAGATTGCTGCAGCGCGCTATCCCGATGGTTCGCCTGTGGTGCCTGAGGTCTGCATCTTCTTTGAAAACAAACTACTCCGTGGCAACCGCACCACGAAAATCAATTCAGAGGGGTTCAACGCTTTTCGCTCTTACAACTTTCATAATTTGGCAGATGCCGGCATCCACATCAAATTTGAGGAAGCTTTCATCCATCGTCCCGATCCCGAGAAACCTTTCCGTCCGAACTATTTGCTCGACGACCACGTGGCGATTTTGACGCTATTCCCAGGGATGCGCGAAGAGGTGATGAATGCTTATCTCACCATTCCCAACTTGCGCGGATTAGTGCTCAAAACCTACGGAGCCGGCAATGCACCCAAGTTACCGTGGCTCTACGAACGGCTCAAGGAATTGAGCAATCGTGGGGTAGTGATTGTCAATACTACGCAATGTTCCACCGGAGCGGTGGATATGGGACGCTACGACACTTCTTTGCAACTCATCGAAGCAGGGGTGTTGAATGGTCACGATATGACCTTGGAATGCGTGGTGACGAAGTTGATGTTTCTTCTTGGTCACAACTACGAGCGCAGTCGCATTTGCGAGTTGATGAACACCTCATTGGCAGGAGAAGTGACGCTTCCTTGTGGAGATTCATCGACAGAATCCGGTTGTTTTCTGCGCAGTCATTTAGCTCCCGTGCATCGTTTATGTGCCGACTAAGTTCTATTTGCGCACTGTGGTTGCAGTGTTTATTCCTCCTCATCGGTTGCTCATCTGTCGAAATTCCCACGGCTGTTCCTTTGCGTTATGCCAAATTGTTGCGAATGACGGAGCAACCAGACTATATATGGACAGAAGTGGTGAATCCGTGGGACACCACGCAGGTTTGCACCAATATCTCTTGATAGATAAAGGCGTTTCTTCGGAGAAAGTGCGCACTTTGCAGACGCAGCATAAAAATGCTGTTGTCGTTCGCACACCTTTGCAGCGCAGTTTGATGCAAAGCACAGTGCACGCTTCCCTTGCACTCCAACTCGGTGCTCAACAACAGTTGGTGGGACTCTGTGACACCGCTTATATTGTTGCTCCCGAACTGAAAAAACTCCATTTGTCAGACTTCGGACGCGGTGACCAACCCAATGTGGAGCGCATCATTGCAGCTCAAACAGATGCTTGTTGGTTTGCACCTTTTGAAGAAATGCGCTATACTTCTTTGGAGCGCGCCAACATTCCCGTCATCGACTGTGCAGACTATCTGGAAACAACACCACTCGGTCGCGCAGAATGGATGCGCTTCTATGGAAGATTGTGGGGAAAAATCTCAATTAGCGGATAGTCTTTTTGAAGAAGAAGTGCGACAATACGAAGATTTAGCGCAGAAAATAAAGGAGTCTTCTAATCGTTCTCAGAGTTCTTCCGAAAAATCTCGGAGCTTTTCCAAAAAATCTCAGAGCTTTTCCGAAAAATCTCGGAGCTCTTTTGAAAGTTCTCAAAGTTCTTCGAGGAACACTCAAAATTTAAGTCACAAACCACGTGTATGGCTCGATTTACCGTGGCAAAGCACGTGGTATGTTCCCGGAGGAAAGAGTTATTTGTCTGCACTCATAGCCGATGCAGGAGGAGATTACGCTTTGCAACACAACGACAAATCCGGAAGTTTACCCCTCCCTTTGGAACGTGCGTGGAAGTATGCACAACAAGCCGAGGTGTGGATCATCAAAGGAGGTCAAGAAGTTCCCTCCGACTATGCCGAACTCTCGCAACTCTCGCGCGTCTATGCGCACTTTCCAGCCGTTCGTTCTCATCGCGTTTGGGTGTGCAACACGATGCAAGTTCCCTATTATGAGCAAACTCCATTTTCTCCGGCGTTGTTGCTGCGCGAATGGTGCCAAATGTTGGGAACATTGACGGTGGATTCCGCAACATCTTTGCGCTATTTTCATCCGTTATCACGATAGAATGCTTCCTTTGGGAACAACTGTATCATCCGCCGTTTTCGGAATTCCGTTTTAGAATTACAACTTTCGAACCTTCGCGTCTTCCATCGTTTCATAGGGCTTTTCTTTGAATCATATCGACAGAAGAAGTTTATCCAACAACTCATCTGAACATAAGTTCAAGCAGAGGTCACTATCATAGTTCTCCCTTCGCAAACTTGCCATATTGCAATGCAGTTTTCACCACTTTCTCACCGCAGTCAGCTCCTTTGTTTAGCACTTCTTGTGTTGCTATTCATCGTGCTGCACCTCTTTGTGGGAAGTGTGTGGATTAGTCCAGAAGAAGTGAGCGAGTCTTTGCGTAGCGCGTTGAGTCACTTCTTCGGGTTTTCCTCAGACACACCCACCATCGCACAAGAAATAGTGGTGCATCATCGGCTCACCATCGCCTTGACAGCAGCTATTTCAGGAATGGCACTTGGAGGAAGTGGATTATTCACGCAAACACTTTTCAGAAATCCGCTAGCCGATCCCTCCTTGTTGGGCATCAATGCCGGTGCCGCTCTTGGAGCCGCCCTCGCCACGATGGTCATCGGCAGCATACCACTGGTGGCAGGTTTCACCCTCACCGTGTTTTGTGCTTTGTTGGGAGCGCTAGGCGTCTTGTTTCTCTTGCTCAGCGTGAGTCGCCGACTCGCAAGTGCCACAGCAGTACTTCTAGTGGGGGTTATGCTTTCTTTCATCGTTTCCTCCGTTTTGTCCATCTTAGCGCATCGCGCATCGACAGACGGTCTTCGCCACTATCAACTCTGGCTCTTGGGAGATTGCAGTTCCGTCAGTTGGGAAGTTCTCCCCCTCTTTTCCTTTCTCATCCTCGTGTTGCTCGCTATCGTCCTCCCTCGCTTGCGCAAACTCGACGCTTGGTTGTTGGGAGATTTTTACGCACAGTCACTAGGCATCGCAGTAGAGCGCGAACGCATCGTGATGCTATCCGTCGTAGGATTGATGTCCGCTCTCGTTACCGCCCTTTGCGGCCCCATCGCCTTTGTAGGATTAGCAGCACCCCACGCAGCACGTTTACTTTCTCTCCAAGGAAGTCATCAGCGATTACTCCCACTCACGCTTCTCTTAGGAAGTTTATCACTCCTACTGTGCCAGTTGGTGGCGCGTTTATCGATTTGGGGAGAAGCACAATTACCCCTCAATGCGGTGACTCCGCTCATCGGTGCACCAATTATGGTGGTTTTACTCCTTCAACGTCGCACCTAGTTCGGAGAGAATCTCTTCATCGATTGATTTCAACATTCTCCGTTCCTCATCCTTGCTTCTCTCATTTTCATCACTTCCCGTTCCCTTCTCCTTCATTCAATACAAATCATATGTCTTCCAGTTCTTCTCGTCCTTTCATTCTCATTTCCAACGATGACGGTTATAAAGCACCCGGCATCAATTTTCTTATTGATGTACTGCGTCCGATTGCCGACCTCGTTATTGTAGCCCCCAAAGGAGCACGCTCTGGGTTTGGTTGCGCCATCACCGTGACCCAGCCCATTCATTGCAAACTTGTGCGACAAGAAGAAGGACTCGACCTGTATGCTTGCACGGGAAGTCCTGTAGACTGCGTGAAACTCTTTTTTTCAATGTCCTCAAACGCAACTATAATCGCTTGCCCGATTTAGTGGTTTCGGGGATAAATCACGGCGATAATTCAAGTGTCAATACCTTCTATTCTGGCACTATGGGAGCAGCGAGCGAAGGAGTGATGCAGGGAGTTCCCGGCATAGGATTTTCTTACGACAATTTCAGTACGTCCGTTGATATGTCGCCTTGCGCACCCCACATCATCAACATCGTTCAACAAGTGCTTCGTGACGGACTTCCTCCTCTTTCCACTCTCAACGTCAATTTTCCCAACACCTCCGACATCCAAGGCGTAAAACTCTGTCGAATGGCGCGTTCGCGTTGGATCAATGAGATGGAGGAGCGTGTCAGACCTCGCACCAACTCACCTTATTATTGGTTGACAGGCGAACCTTTGGAGTTAGAACCCGAAGCAGAAGACACTGACCGCTGGGCATTAGCACACGGATTTGTTGCCATCACTCCGCAAACACTCGACGCCACCAACTACGCCTTGTTGCAACAACTCCAATCTCAATGGTGCTAATTTCCGCTTTTCATTAGTAGAAATCTAGTCAAAACCTAGCCAAAATCCCCCTTTCTTTATGCGCTATTTCATCATTGCTGGCGAAGCCTCGGGCGATCTTCACGCTTCACACCTTGTTTCTGAAATCAAGAAACAAGATGCCGCTGCGCAATTCCAAGGATTGGGAGGCGATTTGATGGCCGCCGCAGGAGTTGACCTCCTTTGGCACTATCAAACGATGGCTTATATGGGATTTGTTCAAGTCATCTTGCACCTGCCCCAAATCCTTCGAGCGATGCGAGCGTGCAAACAAGCCATTTCATCTTATTGTCCCGATGCCGTTATCCTGGTCGACTATCCCGGATTCAATTTGAACATCGCAGCGTGGGTGAAAAAGCACCTCAACCTTCCCGTCTACTATTATATAGCTCCCAAAATCTGGGCTTGGAAAGAGGGACGCATCCGCAAAATCCGCAGCAATGTAGACAAAGTCTTGTCCATTCTTCCCTTTGAAGTAGATTATTTTGCGCGAAAACACCACTATACCGTAGACTATGTAGGCAATCCTTCGCGAGCCGAAGTCGATGATTTTTTGCAACACGACACAACGTCTTTTGCACAATTCTGTGCAACTCACCATCTCGACCCACAGCGCAAAATCATAGCCCTATTAGCCGGTTCGCGTCGTTCGGAGATTGCAGCCAATCTGTCACGAATGTTGCAGGCTTTCGCACAAGTGCAAACTGCAACTTCCGAAATCTCAACAACTTCTGAGGCCTCCGCGTCCTCCACTTCCGTCCCCACTTTTCAAGCCGTCATAGCCGCTGCACCTGGCATCCCACTTGAAGAATATGCCCCCTATTTGCAGCAGCATCCCCACGTGCATCTCGTGTCTGCGGCCACCTATCCGCTGTTGAAACACGCCTATGCAGCGTTAGTGACGAGTGGAACGGCCACCCTCGAAACAGCACTCTTCGGAGTGCCACAAGTGGTGTGCTACCATCTGAAAGGCGGAGCGCTCATTCGCGCCATTCAGCCCCACTTTCTCAACTGCCGATTCATCTCTTTGGTCAATCTCATTGCAGACGAGGCCGTTGTGCCCGAACTCATAGCTGACCATACACATCCGCAACACATTGCGCGCCATTTGCTCCCCTTGCTTGACGAGAAAAGTGACGCTCGACAAGCACAATTGTCGGGTTATGCTCGCGTTCGTGCGCAACTTGGCACAAATCTTGCCTCAACCGAGGGAGCGCAACGCATCGTGCAGCACTTGCGCCAACACGATGTCACCACACATAAAACAGACATCAACCATACCTATAATATACACAACACGTAGTACTGTTTGAACTTCTGAATAATCTCTTAAAACAAACCTAATATGTCTTCCATTGCTTCCCAATTTGCGCAGCAACTCCTTGAAGTGCAGTGCATCAAACTCCAACCCACGCAACCTTTCACCTGGGCTAGTGGCTGGCTCTCTCCCTTCTATTGCGACAACCGCAAAACTTTGGCTTATCCCCACGTGCGCACTTTCGTCAAAGATCAACTTGCTGCAATGATTCGTCAGCAATATCCCGAAGCAACTGCCATTGCTGGTGTAGCCACTGGTGCCATTGCGCAAGGTGCGTTGGTGGCCGATGCCCTCAACCTCCCTATGTGCTACGTTCGCGCCAAAGCCAAAGATCACGGTATGGGAAATCTCATTGAAGGCACATTGCCCGAAGGTGCAAAAGTGGTAGTCGTAGAAGATTTGATTTCCACGGGTGGTAGCAGTCTCAAAGCCGTTGAAGCTCTCCGTGCTGCGGGATTTGAAATCCTCGGTATGGTGGCTAGTTTCACCTATGGTTTCCCCATAGCAGAAGAGGCTTTCCGCGCTGCAAATGTCACCTTGACCACGCTCACCAACTACGAAGCTGTGGTGGAAACAGCCCGCGCCATTGGTTACATCGATGAAAGTCACTTGCCCCTCTTAGCGCGCTGGCGTGCTAATCCTTCCACGTGGACACCCGAAGTGTAGCTCTGCGTTTCCTACATTTCCTTTCTTTATTTGACTTCTTCCTTTCCTCCTTTGGGGGCGTGAAAATCTGATGATTTCAAATGCCTCGCCCAAGGAGGAAAGGGAGGAACTATTTCTCTCTAAACAACGATGACTAAATACACCTCCGACATCTTCACTGTCAATGCCACGCAAGCTCAAGCTTACGAGCGTTTGGCTGATTTGCGCCGTTTTGAAGTCCTTAAAGCCGCTTTTTCCGACCCTGAAAAGATGCAATATATCTTGCAAAATCTCCCCGCCGATCAAGTTTCGCCTGAGAAATTAGCTGAGATTCGCGAGCAAGTGGAGAAGATGCAATTCACCGAAGACACCATTTCTGCAGATACCAAGGTGGGCCCTGTTTCTTTGGCCATTGTAGAGCGTGAACCCTCTAAATTGGTCAAACTCGTGACGCAAAACTCTCCCGTCAATGCCACTGTTTGGGTGCAACTCTTGGAAAGGTACTTATCAAGCGGCTTTGAAAGTCACGATTGGCGTGGAACTCAATTTCTTCATCCGCAAGATGGTAGAGAAACACATCAAGAAAGCCCCCAATGGTTTGGCACAATTCTTAAGCCAAATCCTTGCAGTGGGATAAACTGCAAGACGAGCCACTGCATCCGTTTCTTTCAGAAGATTGATTTATGATGAAGCTATTATATCGTAAATGTACTTCTTGTCGCGCTTTGGTGAACTTTGCGCTAGTCTTGTGCCTTGCAGCAATAACCTGTTTCTCGGCTTGCGACACCGACAACACCACGCGTTTTTCCCATCATCGTGCTTTTTTGCGCTTTGCTCCTGTGGCAGCCGTGCCCACACTTTCAGCGGCAGTGCGTGGAGTGGGAGAGTGGTGTGCCATCACCTACGATGCTTCGCACTATATCTTTACCAACGCCCACCAGCGACAACAGCAATATCCACTCACCTCGTTAGACACCTACGGTCGTCCGCTGTCGATAGCAGGTTTTGTGGTAGGCACCCCAGCCTTGCCCGATTTGAGTGGACGGCAAACCGTTGTGGCTTTCGACCTCGTTTGTCCCTCTTGCTATCAGTCGGCCTATGTGGAACGCCGACTTTCGTGGGTCGCTTCTTCGCCAGGTGCGTTAGAATGCGGTCGTTGTCAGCGACGCTATGACCTCAACAATGGAGGAGTGGTGAGTGTCACAAAATCTGATGATCAACCCAACGTGCCACTTTTTCGATATTCTGCCGCTTATTCAGGAAATTCTGATGCACTTGTGGTGCAAAACTAGCCAAAACATTTGGCCACTTTTCTCAAAATACTTACCTTTGCACCACCTTACGCCTGAATGGTGGAATGGTAGACACGAGGGACTTAAAATCCCTTGGCCATTACGGCTGTACGAGTTCGAGTCTCGTTTCAGGCACTTCCCTTCTGTTGAGTTGCTCAGCAGAAGGGAATTTTTTTGCTGTTCCTATACCCCCTATATGTATATGGGGTGATATTGCCCCAAAGAGGGAAAAAACAACGAAAAACTGACATATTATTTTGTAGATGTATGAAAATTGATATGCCAACCTTACAAAATGATTGTATATGCTCTTCTCGTACGTGTGCGTACGTGCGCGCGCCTTCCAACAGCGATGTTGTTTTTTTGCTGTCACAAGTGTCACACGCCGAGAAAAAAGGGACAAAAAAACAGCCGAAAATTTAGCCCAAATCGGTCATTAGATCCTGAACAGATTTCATTGGATTGTTGAGTAGATGGTTTGTTGTGAGTTCGAAGGCGTAGCGGGCTACGTCGAGAACGAACAAAAAACAAGATACCAACAAGAAAATGAAAGATGACAGGACGTTATCTTTCCAGTTACGAGTAGTACAATAACAGTCTAATGACCGATTTGGGTTTAGTGAAACGCAAGACGAAAAACGCACTTTCCGATACCTTTTACCCCGAACCAACCCAACTCGAATCACCTCATTGTTAATATTTATTCAGAGGGTGTCGGCAATGGCTTGAAAACCAGTGAAATACAACTTTCTTGTGACACTTGTGACAGCAAAAAAGCAAAAACTCCTGTGATGCGTGCGTGCGCGTACGCGCGAGGGGATGGTTTTATAGGTATTTTTACAATTCAATTTCCCCGTTTTTCAATTTGCACTTTTCCGTGTCATTCATTCCCCCTCCATTGCATTCTAAAAAACGAGCCGTTACTTCTCACAAAACGACACGTTGTTTTCACAAAACGAGCCGTTGTTTCTCATAAAACGACACGTTGTTTCTCCTAAAACGAGCCGTCGTTTCTTCTAAAACAACGCGTTGTTTTATTTCTACTTACACCTCTATTTTCATAGAGCCAAACTTTCTCACTATGCTCCCTTCAACCTCAATCTAGACAGCCTTACGTTTTATCCCTTTATTAAACACCAAAAGGAGATGCTGCAAAAACGAGTTTTGCAACACCTCCTTTTTTGTAATCTCTATGAGAGATAAAGAGTGATTTCAGTTGGTGGACTGAGTAGAAGGGAGATTAGCCTTGCACGGGGTGGCTGAAGGGCTTACCCTCTGCAAGTTCGCACACACTGTTGAGCGTGGTGGTGGCAATGTTGTTGAGAGCTTCTTCGGTGAAGAAGGCTTGGTGAGAGGTCAAAACTACGTTGGGCGCACTGAGCAAACGAGCAAGTACGTCGTCTTTGATCATATTGTCACTGCGGTCTTCATAGAAGTATTCCTTTTCTTCTTCATACACATCAAGACCGGCAGAACCAACTTGGTGGGTGCGAAGTCCTTCAATCAAATCTTCTGTGTTGATGAGTTTACCGCGACCGGTGTTGATGATCATCACGCCTTTCTTCATTTTGGCAATGCTTTCGGAGTTGATGATGTGTTTGGTGTCGGGCGTGAGTGGGCAGTGCAGAGAGATGATGTCGGATTTGGCGTAGAGGGTGTCGAGGTCTACCACTTCTACATCATATTGCTTTGCAAATTCGTGGTCGGGATAGAGGTCGTAGGCCATAATGCGCATACCAAATCCGTGGAGGATTTTGATGAGTACCTTAGCGATTTTGCCCATACCGACAAGACCTACGGTGCGGCCGTTCATATCAAACCCTAAGAGGCCTTTCAAACGGAAGTTTCCATCGCGTGTGCGGTTTACTGCGCGGTAAATCTTGCGGTTGAGACTAAGCATAAGGGCTACAGCATATTCAGCCACAGCATAGGGAGAATAGGCAGGAACGTGCACCACATCGATGCGTCCTTTGGCGGCTTTGAGGTCGACATTGTTGAAACCAGCGCAGCGCAATGCGATGAGTTTCACCCCATATTCCACCAATTTATCGATAACTTGAGCGTTGCATTCTGCATTGACGAAGATGCACACTACATCTGCGCCCTTAGCGAGGGGAACAGTTTGAGAGAAAGGTGCTCTTTGTAGTACTGGATGTCGAAACCGTAGTCAGCATTGGTTGCTGCGAAAGACGTTTCGTCGTAAGAATGACTGTCGAAAAATGCAATTTTAAGTGCCATAATAAATGAATTCTTTGGATGATGATAGTTGTGTCTATGCGTGGAAGGATGAGTGGTGGCTCTTTGTGGGAGTTTTTCGAGCATCCTTCCCTTGTTCTTGGTGCAAAGTTAGGGAGTTTCATTGGGTGCAACAAAAAAAATGGCACAGCAAAGCTATGATTTGTGCAATGCTGTGCCATTTTGTTTGCAGTGGTTGGCATTTTCGGGTGAAATTCACCTCTCTGCAAAATACTATTCTTTTGTTTTCCGCTTTCGAGGTTTGGTGTTGGCTTTGAGCGCGTCGGGGTCTTCGATGCTGGCGATGGCGCGCACCTGTTGATATTTCACAACGGAAAAACCTTCGAGGGCTACTTCAGACAGTAAACGGCGTTTCAGATGGAGTTGGTCTTTGATGTCTTTGATGGTGTTCATCACTCGCGTGCCGACAGTTTTGTTTTCAGTGGGCACCGATAATTGGCTCATAAACTGTTGCATCGCCTTGACCTCAGTGAGAAAATAGCGTGCTCCTTTTCCCACTCTTTCTGCGAGATGGTCGTTGGTGGCATAATCGTCGTGCAAAGCGATGAGGGTTTCGAACTGTGGACGAAATTTATGAGCCACTGCCACCGTCTTTTGTTGTAGGAGTAGGCGCTGATTTTGACAATCTTGAAGGGTGGCAGGAATGCGTTTGAAGAAATGTTCTTGCAAAAGGCGCAACAATGATTCGAAAAGGATGAACAGTTGACTGAAATCGAAAAGTTCCACCATCAGTTCAAAGTAATAATTGCGCTCCATAGCTTTCACATCGGTTTCAGAGGGAGTTTTCTCTGCCATTGAGGTGGAAAACTGCGTCACAGAGGCATCTTGAATGATGGCTTCTCGGGGAATAGGGGCGGAAAGCACCATCCCCTCTAAAGTTTTGCAGCGCGAAAGAGCCACATAAGCTTGACCGTGGGAGAAAGCACTCTGTACGTCGATGATGGCGTGTTCGAAAGTCAATCCTTGACTCTTGTGCACGGTGATGGCCCACGCCAATCGGAGGGGGATTTGCTGAAAAGTACCTTCCACCACCTCCTCGATTTCATTGGTCTTTTCGTCGAGGGTAAATCGGCTGTTTTGCCACGTTTCTACTCCCACGCTGATTTCTTCAGACGAGTCTTGCGGACGCACCACAACGTATTTTTCGGAGATTTCGGTGATTTCTCCCAAGAGTCCGTTGAAATAGCGATGCTCGGCAGAACTGTCGTTTTTGATGAACATCACTTGCGCTCCGCGTTTGAGGGTGAGCACTTCGGCAGCGGGGTAGGAACTTTCGGGAAAAGTGCCCTCAACCACGGCGCAAAATTGGTGTTCGCTGGTGGTGAGTTGCTTCATCTCGTGGGCATTGATGTGGTCGGCCTGATGATTGTGGGTGACGAGTCGCACATAGGTGGAGCCAGACGCTTTGAAGTCGGGACGATAGCGGGTGTTGAGGCGTTGCAGCGTGTTGTCGTCGGCACGATTGTCGCGCACGGCATTGAGGAGTTCTAAGAAGTCTTGATCGGTTTGTCGGTAGACTTTTTGCAACTCGATGGTGATAAATGGGGTGCGCTTCAGTGCCTGACTCGAGAAAAAGAATTCCGATTCGTAGTACTTACGCAATGTTTCGCGATCTTCATCGCGCACCACAGGGGGCAATTGTTGTAGATCGCCAATCATCAAGAGTTGCACGCCACCAAAAGGACGAGCGTCGATGCGGATGCGGCGGAGAGCAGCGTCCATACAGTCCAAAGGTCGGCACGCACCATAGAGATTTCGTCAATGACAATGAGATCGAGCGAACGAATCAATTTGCGTTTGCGATTGGAAAAACGGAATTGTTCCTTGGCGAATTGGCTGCCTGGGATGTACATACCAAAGGGCAACTGAAGGAAAGAGTGTATGGTGACTCCTCCGGCATTGATGGCAGCGATGCCAGTGGGTGCAAGCACCACCATTCGTTTGTGGCTTTGCTCACGAAGTTGGCGCAAAAAGGTGGTTTTTCCCGTACCAGCGCGCCCCGTGAGAAAGAGATTGGTGTGTGTGTGCTCTATTATTTTGTGCGCTAAATCGCGCTCTACATTTGCCATAATCTATGATTTGATGCCAAGAAAACGCTGCAAAAAGCGTTTGAGATGGGAGATATGCAGTAATTTTCCTACAAAAGTACGGCTTTTTTGCTAGGTATTGATTATTTTTGCAGATAACCTCTAGACCAAGACAGTTTGTTGTCTTACAATTTTGCAAGAAATGACTCATCCCAACGAAGTTTCCCATCCTCATATTGCGCATTCCACTCCACATTCAGAGAGTGGACACCCCCACGCTGGTGGTCATCCCCACGCTGGTGGACACCCACACATAGGTGGACATCCTCACGCTGGTGGACATCCTGACATATTAAATGGAGAGATGCCCAAGAAATCACTGCGAATGGCAGTAATTGACAACAACGTGTTGGCTTGTCGAGGATTGCAAGGGCTTTTGCAACGACTCATTCCCATAGCCACGGTGGAGACTTTTGAGAGTCACGAGTTGCTCTTAGACAATGAACCCGAACAATATGCGCATTTTTTTGTGTCAGCGCGCATTTATTTTGAACATTCTCTTTTCTATCGTCAGCAACCGTTTCAGACGATTGTCTTGACGAATGGCGAAAATATGCCGCCAGTGCCTGGACTGTTGATGCTCAACGTGTGCCGCTCTGAAGAAGAGGTGGTGACGGATTTGTTGCAACTCCACAATCACGGACACGGCAAGGGACAACATCGTCCGCGTGCCTCAAAAGCTGAACTCGAAGCGTTGTGGAATGGTAACGAAGACGGAGAACGCCAGCCGCTGACTTTGAGAGAAATTGAAGTGGCAACGCTCTTGGCGAAAGGTTTTATCAACAAAGAAGTGGCCGATCAACTCAACATTAGTATGACAACGGTTATTACGCACCGCAAAAACATTATGACTAAACTGGGGGCTCACTCTTTGTCGGACATCATCATCTATGTGGTGATGAATGGATATCTTGATTTAGGCGAATAGGATGCTGCACAATCTTTATCTACTGAGTGATGAGGCTTAACTCAAAACCTTGTATTACTCAAAGTCTTCGTTACTCAAAACCTTCAGCGAGCAAACAATCTCTCACTTCAAAAAGGTGGTGAACTTGCGCACCATAAGTGGGATTTTCGTGGTGCATTTGCACGATGTCGAGATAATTGCGCACCATCACTTTGACATCGGGAATGACTACGCCCGGTCGCAACTGAATACGTTGGGGTAAGCGATCGAAACGTGCGCGAAACCATTCCACAAGTTCTTGAATTACTGCGCGGTCGTATTTTTTTTGATAAGGAATCGACATAAGAAATGGGTGTGAGAAGGCACCTTTGAGGAGATGCGTGAAGGGATGCAGGGGGATTCGTTCTGCACTTTCGTGCCCTCCACTTGCTCCATAGGTGCGGGTGTGTTCTGCAAATTTACGCATTATTCTTTAGCGCAAAAAGTTCTTTCTCCTCAAAACACGAGATATTCTTGTCCTTTTTCTCTAGAATATCTAGTTTTTTCTGAACTGTCTAACCCGAGCCACGTTTGTCGTGGCGAACATAAAAGGGTCTACGACCCAAACGTCTAAATGTCTACACTTTCTCCCAGATTATACTATCCTTATGTTGTAGAACCCTTCCAAGAAGATTTCACTGGTAAACTCGCTTGGAGTACATTGGGCAATCTTCTGCTTCGTGTTTCCTCGCTCCACGCTGAATCTCACGGATTTGGGTATAGTTATATGCAACACCACCACAGAGGTTGGGTGCTTTCGCGGTTGATCATAGAACTCCATCGCAGACCACGTACTGGCGAAAGCTATACACTCTCAACGTGGGTTAATAAGATTTTTCGACAATTCACTGACCGTCTGTATACATTGCAAGATGAGGACGGCGAAACCGTGGGCTATGGTCATAGCACGTGGGCTTTGATAGATTATGATTCGCGACAACCCATCAATTTGGAACAACTTCCTGATGGCGGATTTTCTGAAGCCCTTCATCCCGAAGATGTGCCTATTGCCGGTGCAGGCCGTGTGCGCGTGAAGAGTGCAACTCCTTGTTTGGTGCACCACGCGGCTTTAGTGACCTGGACATCAACGGACACGTCAATTCTATTAGATATTTGAGTTTGATTCTCGACACCTTCTCCAAAGAATGGCACGAAAGGCACGAACTGAAGCGTGTGGAAATGTCTTACGGATTGGAAGCTTATGCAGGTGATGAACTCCGAGTCTATGCCGAAGAACTGGGTGAGGAGCAATGGGGATTTGAGATTCGCCGAGTGCGTCCATCAGAAAGTGAACAAGAAACACTCGTGGTGAGAAGTATCATTACAGCTCCTCTCACTGTAAGAGTCTAGGCTTGAACTCAACCTCGTGTCTTGATTCTTGATTTTATTCAATGAGAACCTAATACCCTATTTCGAGCCACGTTTGTCGTGGCGAGCGAGAAGGGGTCTGTGACCCTCTAGCGTCTATATTCAATGACTATACAACATCTCATAGCGCAACGTCTTAATGTGCGCGACAAACAAGTAGAAGCCACCATCAAACTTTTGGACGAGGGGGCAACTATACCATTTATTTCTCGCTATCGCAAGGAAGCCACTGGCGCACTCGATGAAGTGCAGGTGGCTGCTGTGGCAGACGAATATCGCAAGGTGCAGGAATTAGAACACCGTAAGAACTTTGTGCTCGAAACCATTGATGCGCAAGGGAAACTCACGGACGAGTTGCGACAGCGCATCACACAATCGTGGGATGCCACTGAGGTGGAAGACCTGTATCTGCCTTTCAAACCGAAACGAAGAACCAAAGCTCAAGTGGCGCGCGAACGCGGACTCGAACCCCTTGCGCAGAAACTGTTGCTCCGACCACAAGATGATCCAGAACTGACGGCCGAGCGTTTTCTCACCGATGATGTGCCCGATGTAGATGCAGCGTTGCAAGGTGCGCGCGACATCATTGCAGAACAAATCAGCGAAGACGAACGGAGCAGACAGACACTCCGCAATGTTTTTGGCAGAGAAGCTATGATTTCCTCCAAACTCGTGAAAGGAAAAGAGGAAGAAGCCGCTAAGTATCGCGATTATTTCGATTGGAGCGAACCTCTGCGTCGTTGCACTTCCCACCGTTTGTTGGCGATGCGTCGCGGAGAGTCTGAAGGCGTGTTGCGTGTGTCGATTGCACCAACCGATGACACGCAAGCGGCCGACCGCATTGCGCGTCCTTTTGTGCGCCCCAACACTCCTGCGGCTGCGCAAATAGCCACGGCAGCAGTCGATGCTTATAAAAGATTGTTGCGCCCCAGCATCGAAACGGAATTTGCAGCGCAGAGCAAACAGCAGGCAGACGAAGAAGCCATCCGCGTGTTTGCGCAAAATCTTCAGCAACTTCTGTTGGCCGCTCCCTTGGGGTCACGCAGGATAATGGGGATTGACCCTGGTTTTCGCACAGGTTGCAAGGTGGTTTGTCTTGATGAACAAGGCAATCTCTTGCACAACACCACGATTTATCCGCACGAACCCAAGAACGACCGTGCAGCTGCTGCAACCACTTTGCAGAAGTTGGCGAAGCAATATCGGGTAGAAGCCGTGGCGATTGGCAACGGAACGGCAGGGCGCGAGACAGAAGAATTGGTGCGTAGCTTGAAATCTCTATCAAACGCTGAGGTGAATTGGGACGAAATACCCATATTCTTGGTCAGCGAAGACGGTGCTTCCGTCTATTCCGCCTCGGCGGTGGCGCGCGCTGAATTTCCTGACCACGATGTCACGGTGCGTGGTGCCGTTTCTATCGCACGTCGTTTGGCAGACCCATTGGCGGAATTGGTGAAAATCGATCCAAAAATCTATTGGTGTGGGACAATATCAACACGATGTGGATGCCACTGCGCTGAAACGCGCGTTAGACCATACGGTGGAGCACTGCGTGAATGCTGTTGGGGTGAATCTCAACACAGCTTCCGCGCATTTGCTCACCCTATGTCAGTGGACTCGGTGCGGCTTTGGCGCAAAAACATTGTCAATTATCGTGCCGAACACGGGGCTTTTACTTCGCGCAAAGAACTCCTGAAGGTGCCAAGACTGGGGGCGAAAGCCTATGAACAATGTGCTGGTTTCTTGCGCATTCCCCACGCGAAGCATCCTCTCGACAACACGGCTGTGCACCCCGAACGCTATGCGCTGGTGGAAAAGATGGCCAGTGATGCTGGAACCGATTTGAAGTCGCTCATTGCGCAACCTGAGATTCGACAGAAAATAGACCTCAATCGTTATTGCACGGCTGAAGTGGGACTTCCCACACTCCACGACATTTGGGCTGAACTCGACAAACCAGGACGTGACCCTCGTGGCACAGCGCAGGTGTTTCAATTTGAAGAGCGTGTGCACAGCATCGATGATTTGGAAATTGGTATGGTGCTGCCTGGCGTAGTGACCAATGTGACCAACTTTGGCGCGTTCGTGGACTTAGGTATCAAGACGAAAGGGCTGGTGCACGTGTCGCAACTGGCGGATCGCTTTGTCAAAGATCCCGCAGAAGTGGTGCAGGTGCAGCAACAAGTGGAGGTGCGTGTGGTGGAAGTGGACAAGGCGCGTGGCAGAATCGCATTGAGTATGAAAAAAGGCTAGAAGATGGGAGGGATGAACGCCTTTGCTTCTCGCTCTTCCCTCTTTGTTTCTTGCTCTTTTATATAATAGTGGGGCTTTCTTTCCCTATGATTTGAACCCAGAAGAATGACAACAGACGAACAATATATGCTTCGCGCTTTGGAACAAGCGCAAATGGCGGCCGACCGTGACGAGGTGCCCGTGGGAGTGGTGGTGGTGTGTCAAGATCGCATCATTGCGCGCGGTCATAATCTCACCGAAACGCTCAACGATGTGACGGCTCACGCAGAGATGCAAGCGGTGACTGCTGCAGCCAATGCTCTCGGAGGGAAGTATTTGAGTGATTGTACACTTTATGTCACAGTTGAACCTTGTGTGATGTGCGCCGGGGCTTTGGCGTGGGCGCAGGTGGGACGCATTGTTTATGGCGCTGCCGACCCGAAGCGGGGGTATTCTGTTTACGCTCCTGAGGCTTTGCATCCTCGCACCCAAGTCACTGCGGGTGTTTTGGCTGAGGAGTGTGGCGAACTGATGCGGCAATTTTTCAAAAGCAAAAGATAACGAGACTAGCTGAGCTAGAAGATCTAGAAGTTCTAGTGGCTCTAGAAACACTAGAACCTCTAGAAACACTAGAACCTCTAACCTCTAATCTCTACCCTCTAACGTCTAATTTTATGTCTTCTCACAACACACTTGGTCATATCGGTGAGGATTTCGCTTGTTCCTTTCTGGTTCGTCAGGATTATCACATCTTGGCGCGCAACTGGACGTGCCATCCCTATGAAATAGACATCATTGCAGACGATTGGGGAGAATTGGTTTTTGTGGAAGTCAAAACGCGCACTAGCGATGAGTGGAGCGACCCTGCAGCAGCTGTAGATCGACACAAGCGCGAACACCTTTCTCTTGCTGCCAGAGCTTATATGCGACAACAAGAAGTGGGCGACGTTCCCTTCCGTTTCGACATCATAGCCTTGGTAGGCAGCGCACCTCCTTTTGAAATAGTGCATTACAAAAACGCCTTTCCTTTGGAACTCCCTCAACGCTTTCACCCGAAAAATCCTGCTGATGAACTCTTTTTCTAATAGCGAAACGCAACACTTTATGAGTAATACTGCGAATGTGCAAGGAAAAACAGCGAATCCTCGCGAAGAAGGTGTGAATTTTCGCAATGATTCCGTCAGCTCCTCGCACTTTTTCGTAGGATCTTGCGAAGAAGACACTTGCGAAGGTTGTAGTGTGCCGAACAAAGCACAACTACCTCCGCATTGGTTGCGAAAACATTTTCCCACTGTGCCCACCACGATGGAGATGCTCAACATAGATGCAGCACCTGCCGAGGAAATGTGGCTTGTGACGACTGATTTTCAAACACGCGGACACGGACAAGTGGGGACATCGTGGGAAAGTGATTGCGGAGAAAATCTGATGTTCACCTTCGTGTTTCGACCTAAAGGTGTGCGCGCCACCGAACAATTCTATCTGTCAGAAATCGCCTGTCTAGCCGTTGCTCAAACCCTTGATGAATATGTGGAGAATGTCAGTGTGAAATGGCCGAATGATGTGTATGTGGGGGAGAAAAAGATTTGCGGAATGCTCCTCAATCATCAACTCAAAGGCGCAATGGTGGAGAGTACGATGGTAGGGATTGGCATCAATGTCAATCAATCGCAATTTGTGAGCGATGCACCCAATCCCATTTCTTTGCAACAACTTTTGGAGCATCGCATCGACACAGAAGAAGTGTTGGAGAGGTTTGTGCACCACTTTGAAACGCTCTATATGTGGTGGATTCGTGGAGAAAAAACACGGCTGAGAAACCTCTACCAACAGCGACTTTTCCGTCGTGAAGGACAACACCTTTATCTCGACTCAGCGACAGGCGAAGTGTTTTCTGCTACGATAGAACAAGTAGCTCCCACGGGATTATTAACCCTTCGCGACAGTGCTGGAGCATTGCGCACCTTTGATTTCAAAGCTGTACAATTTCAACTCGCCACTTCGTAACCTGCTGGAATGAATATCCCTAAAGCTAAGGAATTCCTGGAGCAAACAATCTCCATAATAGACTTAACACAGACGACTGAACAAACTATGCACCGAAAAATTCTACATATCGCTTTGCCCTCTATCTTCACCAACATCACAGTACCGTTGTTGGGCATCGTTGGCACCTACATTGCAGCTCATCTTGGCGCAGATTTTCTAGCCGCTATCAGTGTGGGAAGCACTTTGTTTTCTACCACCTACTCCTTGTTCAATTTTCTGCGCATGGGTACTGGTGGAGTAGCTGCACAAACCTATGGAGCGGAGCAATTTGCGGAGAGTGGAGTGGTGCTGGGTCGGTCGTTGGTGATAGCACTTTCCTTGAGTTTGGGCATCCTCTTGTTGCAACAGCCCATCATCGAACTAGGACTTTGGTTGATGTCGGTAGAAGGAGCGCAACGTGTGCTGGTGATGAACTATTTTCACTGGCTCATTTGGGGTGCCCCTGCCATGCTCAGTCTGTTTGCGCTCAATGGTTGGTTGCTCGGTATGCAAAACGCTTTCTATCCGATGGTGGTTGCAGTGACGCAAAATCTACTTAACATTGGTATCTCCGTCTTTCTCGTTTATGCGCTTCACATGAAAATTGAGGGTGTTGCCATTGGTGCACTCACGGCTCAGTGGGTGGGAGCAATTTTAGCCTTGTGTTTTGCCATTCGTGTGGCTCGGCAGCACGGCATTGGTTTGTTTTTCGCAGGGACATCGCGTGTTTCGCGATTTCATCGCTTGGAAACGCTTCTTCACCGTCAATGTTTTCATCTTCCTCCGCACGCTGTGTTTGGTGGCAGTGATGTTTTCTTTCACCGCTTTCGGCAATCGCAGTGGCAACTATGTCGTAGCCGGAAATGCCATTCTCCTGCAACTCTTCCTCCTCACGAGCTATTTTCTCGATGGTTTCGCCTATGCTGGTGAAGCTGTGGGAGGACGCATCACAGGACAAGGAGATGGGCAAGCATTTCGTCGTTTAGTGCGTGCGCTTTCTTGTGGGGAGGTATCATTGCTTTGTTGTTTTCCTTGTTTTTTGGAGTGGCAGGCGATGTTATTGTGCAGCAATTAGGACAAGATGTGCAAATTATTGCAGTGGCACGCACCTATTTACCTTATGTCATAGCCTTGCCGGTGGTGAGTGTCACCGCCTTTCTCTTCGATGGTCTATACATCGGCACCACCGCCACACGGAGTATGCTCATCGGAGTGGCTTTTGCATCTGCACTTTTCTTCTTGCTCTATCAACTCTTGGCACCAACTTTGGGAAATCACGCGTTGTGGATAGCTTTCACAGCCTATCTCGCACTGCGTGGTGGAGTGATGGCATTGCAATTGCCTGGGGTATTGCGCAGAAAGTTCGGCTAAATCTTGCTAACCTCCGCTACATTGCGTAATTTTGTGCTGAAATAACACGCGTAGCTTATGGAGTTGTGCTGAAAACTTTCATTCGTTGGAAGTTGAACGAAACGCTCTTTTTCCAAATGCACTTGCTCATTTCAGGATAGTGCATTCCAGGGTAGTCGCTTCTAGGATATTCTACTTTACGACAATCATTCTACAACAATCATCAATACGATAATATGAAATTCAATCGCATCCTGCTTAAACTCAGTGGCGAAAGCCTGATGGGGCAACAAGGTCACGGCATCGACACGCAGCGTCTCAACGAATATGCTGCACAAATCCAAGAAATCCACCAGATGGGTGTACAAATAGGCATCGTCATCGGAGGAGGAAACATTTTCCGTGGTTTGAGTGGTGCAGGCAAAGGCTTTGACCGTGTGAAAGGCGACCAAATGGGTATGTGTGCCACGGTGATTAACAGTCTTGCGCTTTCTTCTGCACTTGACGCTATTGGTGTGAAAAACCGTGTGCTCACCGCCATTCGTATGGAACCTATTGGTGAATTCTATTCTAAATGGAAAGCTATCGAAGCAATGGAACGCGGTGAAGTGGTGATTATGAGCGCGGGAACAGGAAATCCTTATTTCACCACCGACACGGGTTCGTCACTACGAGGCATTGAAATCGAAGCTGATGTGATGCTCAAAGGCACTCGTGTGGATGGTGTTTACACTGCCGACCCTGAGAAAGACCCAACGGCAACGAAGTTCTCTGAAATCTCTTATGACGAAGTACTTCAACGTGGTTTGAAAGTGATGGATGTTACTGCCACTGCTATGTGCAAAGAGAATGGTCTTCCCATCTATGTCTTTAATATGGATGTTGTTGGCAATCTCCGCCGAGTGATGGAAGGCGAAGACATCGGCACTTATGTGCACGCGCCTAAGGTTGGCTAATACCCAAAAACTCCGAGAAAATTTTAGTTTTCTCGGAGTTTTTTGTTGTGCTTCTACCAGAGTAGGGAAAAGCAGTCAAAGTCTTCACCTCAAGAGGCGGAAGTTATCGTTTGCGAGCCACAGTAGAGCCACGCTTTGCCGGAGCAGTGGTGCGTCCTGTTGCCGATGCACTGCGTGTGGCAGGGAGTGTGCTGTACTTTTGGAGGAGAGTAGTCGCATTTTGATCACCCATTTGTTGCGCTTTGGTGAGATATTCTAGCGCACGAGCGCGATTCTTTTGTTCACCATAAGCCACACCAATAATTTATAAGCGTCAGCAACTTGAGGATTCTCCGCAATCACCTGTTGCGCAGTGCTGATGGCGTCTTCCCAAAGTTGAACACGCAAGCAGAGCAAAGCGCGGTTGATGCGATAATCTTCGCGTTCTTCTCGGGAGGAAGCACGAGAAATAGCCGTGCTATAGTCATCAAGAGCCACTTGATAGATGCGCGCTTTCTCGGCAAGAGCCGCTCGAATGGCAAAGAACTGCGCAGAAAGACGCTGACTTCCTACGATTTGTTCATAGTCATTGTAGTCTAAAACAGCCGCACGAGCATTGCCGAGTTTGTCGTAATAGTAGGCGCGCAACTCTAACACCGCAGCAACGTCACCACCTTTATAAGGCTTTTCTGCACGAGCCAGCGCACTGTCGAGTTCTGCAACAATAACACTGTCCTGTGCCTGCATACGAATCAACACTTGTGCTGCAAAATAGTGAGATTGCGGAGAAGCCGCAGCAGTAGCATTATAGGTTTTAAACTTCTCCAGAGCTTCAGCATCGCGCTTCATACTATAGAGAATAACGCCTTGTTGAAGCATTGCAGCAGGTTTTGGCTGAACTGCATAAGATTTTTCAGAGGCTTTGAGCGCAGCGTCAAAGTTCCACGAAGGATAGTCGGCAGAGTCAGCCAGTGCCTTCTCGTAGATGAGTTGCGACTGCGTGTCATAAACCACATCAAGTCCTTCACCCCCCCAAGGTCAATCTGCGTTGCAACCACGCATCAGCTTCCGCATATTTGCGCTGACGTGCATAGTAACTAGCGATGTCGAGCATCGCCGCTACGTTTTTAGGATAAGTTGCGGTGAAATCCTTAATGAGCGGTTGCACTTGCAGACTATCGCGCTGTGTGCGTAGCATCATAAAGAAATAAGAATAGGCATCATTCTCGCTCGTTGTGGGGAGTTGCTTCGGCATTCTTATCGCATTGAAATCGCTGTTGAGTGCAGAAGCTGCATTCACTTTGAACGAATCGGCAACGGCTGCACTAATAGCGCAGATGCCTTGCGCTTTGTCCAAAATGTTGCGTTGAGCAATCGCCACCACCTGTCCGTTATCCACGATGGGACAACCCACATATTGCACTTCATTGGGAGCATTGAGTGTGTAATAAGGAAGCGTGTTGTTCGCATCTACCGCAAGAATCGTAGTGTTGAGGAGTTGAGCTTGCTTCTCGTTGGAGAAAAAGTCTGTTGCCATGTTGTACCCACAGTTCCAACGACATTGCTTCTCATAAGAAAAGGCAATTTCTTAGTAGGCATAGCCGTTGTCACGCGCACCATATCATAGTTGTCACTAGCTGCAACGATGCGCAATACATCCGCTTGGCGACCTTTGACGTCAGTCACTACGGCACGTGTGGCTCCACGAAACGCAGCGTAAGGAGCAACCACCTCTGCGGTGGGAGATGCGAAATATCCGTAAGTCGTGTGGAGAGTGTCGCCTTTTTCATTGAAAGTCACCACACGCACCACAGCTTGTTGTGCATCGTTGGGCTGTTGTGCGTGGCTCAAATGGGGAAGGAGAGCCAGTGCAAAAGGGAGAAAGTATTTCATTGGTGAAGAATCTTATTTAACGCAAAACAATTACGTTCATATCCCCTTTTTGGGGGGATAATGTCTGTTTCAATTATTTGTTTGTTCCTCATCCTCCTTCAATAAAGAGTTGGGGGAAAATCATTGCGCTCCTTCGTCGAGGAGTTGTCGAGCATTCGTCAAAGCCGCTTCGGTGATGGCCGCTCCCGAGAGCATATTGGCAATTTCCTGTACACGTTCATCGGCAGAGAGTGCGCGAATGTTAGATGTTGTGCCAGTGTCGTTCTCTTGTTTGTGCACCCAAAAATGCACCTTCCCGAGTGCCGCTATTTGAGGTAAGTGCGTGATACAGAGTACTTGTGCCGACTGTCCCATACGTTGCATCACACGTCCCATACGTTCCGCCATCGTACCGCTCACACCAGTGTCGATTTCGTCAAAAATGATCGTAGGGAGATTCCGTTTCTGCGCAATCAAAGCTTTAAGGGTGAGCATCACACGAGCAATTTCACCGCCGGAAGCCGTTTGTGCCACATCTTGCAGCGGCATCTGTTTGTTGGCTGTGAAGAGGAAACGCACCGCATCGCAACCAGAACTATCTGGACGCGTGCGCGCAGTAAATTCGAAATGTATTTGCACTGACGGCATACCGAGTTCCTGCAAACCTTTGGTGAGATTTTCAGCCATTTCGCCTGCAGCTTGTTGGCGCGCTGCAGTGAGTTGTGCGCCCAAATCAAGTACAACGGCAAAAGTGCGTTTCACCTCAGCTTCTGCCGCAGCAATACGCGCGTCAGCATTGTCGATAGCCGATAGCCGTTGGCGCAAATCGTCAGCAATAGCGAGGAGTTCACTAATTTCACTGACCTGGTGTTTCTTTTCAAGTGAATAAATCAAGGAAAGTCTGTCGTTTACCCATTGCAAACGTTCTGGGTCGAAGTCTACTTCATCAGCTTTCGATTCAATCTCGCTGAGCACATCATCGAGTTCTATGCGCGCACTTGACAATCGTTCGGTGAGTTCGTCAAGACCGCCCATATATCGCGCAGCACCTTCGAGCGCAGATTTCGCGCTTCGGAGTAATTGCACCACATCGTGTTCATCGTTGCGGAGAAATCCCACCGCTTGATAGCACGCACTCTTGATGTCTTCAGCATGCTCGAGGGTTTTGCTCTCCTCTTCGAGTTGGGTTTGTTCCTCCTCTTGCAGTTGTGCTTCGTCAATCTGCGACAATTGAAATTCCCAAAACTCTTTGTCACTCTCCTGTTGATGAGCTGTCTGTTGGAGTTGTCGAAGTGTAGCCTCCGCTTGGTGCCAATTTTGAAATGCTGCGTGATAAGTAGCGCAGAGTGTTTGGTTTCCTGCCACCGAGTCGAGCGTATCGAGGAGAAAATCCTCGTTGCTCAAGAGAAGATTTTGGTGTTGAGAGTGAATGTCAATGAGTTTTCCGCTCACTTCTCGTAGCACACCGAGGGTGGTGGGAGTATCGTTGATGAAAGTACGACTTTTTCCGGCCGCCGTCACTTCTCTGCGCACAATGATGGTGTTGTCTTCGAGGTCAATGTCAGCCGTTTGCAACACATCTTCCAGTGCAAGTCCGGTGATGTCGAACGTACCTTCAACCACACATTTTTTAGCCCCCGTTTTGATGGCTTTTGCATCAGCGCGGTTTCCCTGCAAGAGTCCAAGAGCACCGAGGATGATACTCTTACCAGCACCCGTTTCTCCCGTAATCACACTCATCCCTTGTTCTAACGTGAGATCAAGTTGATCGATAAGGGCATAGTTTGAAATATGTAATGAAAGAAGCATAAATAGAGATTAGACGTTAGTGATTAGACGTTAGACGTTAGAATTTAGATGTTAGATGTTAGATGCAGTCTTTAGACTTCTGAGGGTCAGTGCGCAGTCGCTAGATTCTATTAGAAATGTCTACTTTCTAACGTCTAACCTCTAACGTCTAATTCCTAATTCGGTTCCAAGTGGAGTTTTTGGAAGCATTGATGCGTCCGAGCAAATCTACCAAGAAATCTTTTTCCTTTTGTGTCGATTTTCCCTGATAGATATTACCAATTTCGTCCGCTTTGAATTCGGTGAAAAGCTGCGGCAACAAACTCATTGTCTTGTTCTCTCGTGCTTTCGCCAACAATTCAAACGATTCTGTAATCGCTGCGCGTCCCCGTTCAGCATTTTCCGCCATCTGGTCAAGTCCCTTACGATAATAGTCATATTGCATCAAGCGAAAAGGTTCCATCGCACCGTCCAGATAGTCGTTAATAATGGCATAGCGGTTCTTACCATCGTCAAACGCCTTCCACCCCTTAGCCGAGAGTTGGAGCGACTGCGCATTGTTGCAAATCGATTGCGCCATCTGCAATTGCTCGGTTCCTCCCTTCGGCGACATCGTGTCGAGATCCCAACCAATGATGAGATAAACATAGTAAGCCATAATAGCCGTGAGATCGTTATCTATCGTTTCAGGGCGAAATTCCAATTTATCAAATTCTTGAAAGCGGAAAATCACATTCGCATCCCGGGTGGAAAATGTTGTACTCGTGTAAGACGCATTATATACAGGTCGCGTTGCCGTCACCGTAAGCGCGCAGTTGAGGCGATGTTCGCCCTCGTCATATTGTTGCACGGTGAAATTGAACGTACAACGAATGCGTTCTGCGCGACGAAATTGCAAGTGCGTCCACTGTCGTTCGTTGAGAAAATCGGTGAGAGCACGCTGCAAATTGTCGAAAATAGCCGTGTTTGTTCCCTCAATTTGGCGTGTGTTGAACGTCACACTCGCATCAAGTTCTTGCGCCCACACCGAAGAAGGTATGAGCGCAGTGCAACAAACGAAAAGAATTAGCAGAATTTTTCGCATAGTTCTTGAACAATGGCTTGTGCCACTGCAGTTTTGGGGAGAAGAGGAAGGGCTTTTTGAGTTCCATCGAGCGTGAAAATCGTCACCTTGTTTGTGTCGTGCCCAAAGCCAGCCCCCTCATCGCGGAGTGAATTGAGCACAATCGCGTCCAATCCCTTTCGAGCCATCTTGTCGAGAGCGTGAGCCGTTTCGTTGTTTGTTTCGAGGGCAAAACCCACGAGCCAACGATGCTCTTTGACTTCTCCCAAACAGCGCGCAATGTCTTGAGTCGGTTGAAGCGGAATGTTCCACTCGCCCGTAGTTTCGCGTTTAATTTTTGGGGTGCCACAGCTTTAGGTGTGAAATCTGCCACAGCTGCGCAGAGTATTGCTCCCACGCACGAAGGAAATTCGCGCATCGCAGCAGCGTGCATTTCCGCTGCACTTTCCACGTCAATGCGATGAATGCGTGGATGGAGCGTCGTGAGTGCCACGGGCCCAGCCACAAGCACCACTTCAAATCCCGCTTCCGCCAAAGATTCTGCCAGCGCAAAACCCATTTTTCCGGTGGAATAGTTGCCAATGAACCGCACAGGGTCAATCTTTTCATAGGTAGGTCCTGCGGTCACCAACACACGTCCGCGTGAGGGAGCATCGTTGGAGGTCGGAGAAGCCACATTGTCGGTTGCCGATCTGTCTTTTTGTGCAAAGAAGTCGGCCAACACCTCAACAATGCGTTCGGGTTCTTCCATACGACCTTTTCCCACGAGAGCCGAAGCCAATTCACCAGCTTGCGGTTCGATGATGTGGTTTCCAAACTCGCGCAGTCGCTCCATATTGTCGTGCGTGGTGCGGTGGGCAAACATGTCCAAATCCATCGCAGGAGCCACAAACACTGGAGCTTTCATGGAGAGGTAGGTGGTGATGAGCAAGTTGTCTGCAATGCCGTGTGCCATCTTGCCAATCGTAGCCGCAGAAGCAGGAGCAATGATCATTGCATCTGCCCAAAGCCCCATATCTACGTGACTATGCCACGAACCATCTCTGCGGTCGAAAAACTCGCTAGCCACAGCCTTGCGACTGAGCGTAGCAAGTGTGAGAGGAGTGATGAACTCTTTTGCCGCAGGAGTCATCACCACTTGCACTTCCGCCCCCGCCTTGATGAGCAGTCGCACCAAAGTGCAAGCCTTGTAGGCTGCGATGCTCCCCGTGATGCCGAGGACAATGTGCTTGTTGTGAAGAGAAGAAAGCATAGCGTGAATAGGGATTATTCCACGCAGCACCTGCGTCTGCATCCCACATCCTTGCCACAGAGAGCAAGACGAGCAGTCTCAAGTCAGAGATTGCCAAGCGATGACAGTCGGAGGTGCTGCAGAATGAAGCGAAATGAATAGAAAATCAATCGAATCAGAAACAATCTAATCTGAATCAATCGTTAGTCGTTGAGCATCATAGGCATAAGGAGCATCAAGATGTCCTCATTTTCAGAGGGTTCAGCAGGAACAATTACACCCGCACGAGCTGGATCTGCCAGTTGTAAAACGATTTCTTCGCTTTCGAGGTTGTTCAACAATTCCATAAGCAACGTGCCTTTGAAACCAATGTTCATAGGAACACCCTCATATTCGCAGATCATAGACTCTTCTCCTGCGCGACCATAGTCACTGTCGCGAGTAGAAAGCACCATACGGCTGGGTTCCACGTGGAGTTTGATGAGTGGGCTGCCTGCGTTAGAGACAATCAACAGACGACGGAGCGCAGAAACCATCGCAACGCGGTTCACCGTCACGCGGTGAGGATTCTCACGAGGAATTACACTGTTGTAGTTGGGGAAGTTACCTTCGATGAGACGAGAAGACAACACGTAGTTTTCCGTGTTGATCGTCACATTGCGCTTGGTGAAATTGATGGTTGCATCGCCAGCTTCCTTTTGAAGGATTCCCTTCATGATGTTAGCTGGTTTCTTGTGGAGAATGAACGAAGTTGGTGTGTCGTTTTTGAGGTCAGTCAAACGGCTGCAAGCCAATTTACGACCATCGGAAGCCACCACAGCCAAACCATTGCTTTGATAGTCAAAGAACACACCATTCATCACCGGACGAAGGGGGTCTTCGGCCGCAGCAAACAGTGCACGGCTCACACTGCTGTGCATACGTTGTGCGTCCATCACCAAAGTAGAAATTTCGCCTTCCAACTCTTTCGTCACAGGATATTCGTCGGCATTTGTCCCACGAGAGAGTAGTGACCATTCTGGAAGTCGAGTTTAATTTCGAGTCCTTCGGGGTTGATGGTAAATTCGAGGGGTTGTTCCGGAATTTCCTTCATGGCCTCTTGCAACATCTTAGCGTTGATGGCAAAGCTCAAATTGCCATCGCTTTCCACCAAGTCGACGGTGGTGCGAAGCGTCACTTCGTTGTCTGAAGCCGTAATGGTGAGTTTGCCATCAGCCACTTGAAACAAGAAATTGTCCAAGATAGGCATACTATTCTTAGAGGGAATCACGCGTCCGAGCGTTTGTAAGCGTTGAGAAAGGAGGCTGCTGGATATAACGAACTTCATAGGAACTTATGTTTTATGTTTAGTTATGTCAAAGCTTAGGCAAAGCGATAGAAAGCACCTCTTGCCTTCGTGACCCATCGGGTTGCCACGCCATCGCCCACTGTCGTTGCACATACAGTCGCAACTAGTGTTTGGTGCCAATGCTTTTAACCCCAATCGGTCATTAGATCCTGAACAGATTTCATTAGATTGTTGTGCAGATTGTTTACCGTGAGTTCGAAGGCGTAGCGGGCTACGTCGAGAACGAACGAAAAACAAGATGTCAACAAGAAAATGAAAGATGACAGGAAGTTATCTTTCAATTGCGAGTAGCACTATAACGGTCTAATGACCGATTGGGGTTTGTTATACGCAAATTTACGCTATTCTTTCCATTCCACCGCATCTTCTCTCGTTTTTTTTACAGCTTATCCGCATTTTATTTTGCTTATCACAAAATTGCGCCCCCTTGTGTAGTCATATCAAAAGAAATCGCTATCTTTGCACACCAAACTATAATCCTTCTTTTTATGGAAATTACAGGTAAAATCATACATGCACTTGAACCTCGTTCTGGGGTTTCGGCCAGCACTGGCAACCCTTGGTCAATGCAAACTTTCGTCATCGAAACGACACAAGAACAATACCCTCGTCGTTGCGCGTTTGAAGTTTTTGGAGAAGAACGTCTCAAGCAATTCAACATCCAAGTGGGGCAAGAATATACCGTTAGTTTCGACATCGATGCTCGCGAATATCAAGGCCGTTGGTACAACTCTGTGCGTGCTTGGCGCGTAGCTGCTCCTCAACCCATTGGCGCACCTGTTCCTCCTGCTCCTGGCTATGGCGCACCTGCACCTGCTCCTCAACCAGGCTTTACTCAACCTGCTGGAGGAAGTGGCGATTTCACACAAGCACCTACTGGTTCTAACCCACCTGCCCCACAGCAAAATGCTGGTGACGATCTTCCCTTCTAAAACGAAATTCAAGACGACAGTACAATGCAAATATTTAGCTCCAATATCTCAAGGTGTTGGGGCTAAATTGTTTGAACCCAAATCGGTCATTAGATACTGAACAGATTTCATTAGATTGTAGAGCAGATGGTTGATTGTGAGTTCGAAGGCGTAGCGGGCTACGTCGAGAACGAACGAGCAACAAGTTGCCAACAAGAAAATGAAAGATGACAGGAAGTTATCTTTTCAATTAAATTACGAATCGTACAATAACGGTCTAATGACCGATTGGGGTTTAACCCCATTCGCTCATTAGTTCTTGAACAGTTTTTGTTGTTGTCTTCACATTAGCCACTTATGACTCTCAATCCTGTCAAAATGTTTTGGCGCATTTTGCGCTGGACCGTCATTTTGTTTTTTGCATCGTCTGTTGTGATGACGATTGTCTATCGTTGGATGCCTGTGCCTTTTACACCGTTGATGGTGATACGCTGTTTGCAGCACATAGGTTCGGGAGAAGCACCGCGTTTGAAGCATAAATGGGTGCCTCTCTCTGAAATTTCCCCCTCTTTGCCTCGTGCGGTGATGAGTAGCGAAGACCAGCGTTTTCTCAATCACAATGGTTTCGACACCAAAGCCATTGGCTATGCCCTGCGCCAGCGATTGAATGGAGAGCAAGGTGGAGGGGGAAGCACCATTTCGCAGCAAACAGCCAAAAATGTTTTTTTGTGGCCCACTTCTTCCTGGGTGCGTAAGGGTTTTGAAGTCTATTTCACGGTGCTCATCGAACTCCTTTGGTCGAAGGAGCGCATCATGGAAGTCTATCTCAACAGCATTGAGATGGGGGACGGCATCTATGGTGCAGAAGCTGTGGCGCAAGAAAATTTTCATTGTTCTGCCAGTGAACTCACGCGCAAAAACTGCGCCATGATTGCGGCATCGCTGCCAGCACCTCTGCGTTTCAACAGTGCAAATCCCACGCCCTATATGCGCAGTCGCCAGCGTTGGATATTGCATCAGATGAAGCACATCAAACCCTGGAAGAAGGAAGAAGACTAAGTGCAAGTCTTTTTTTGGGGGACAAAACATTTGCGGGCTGACTTCTCAAGTGGAAGTCAGCCCGCGGCGATAGTTTTTGGGAGGAAAAAATATAATAACCTCCCACTCATCTCGTTCTTGAAAGGAAAAATAATATCGTTTTTGGGTGTTTGTTGGTCACTTCGAGTTTGTGTTTGTTGGACACTTTGAGGGAGAACAGAGCTTCATTGGTAAACTCTGTTTGTTTATGTGCGCAATATAGCACTTTCTTTTGTATTTGCCAATAAAAATGATGAATATCTGCACAAAAAAGAAGTTATACCATCAAATTGATTTTTTCCACCGCGTTTTTGGTCAAAAAATGTGTGGGAAGAGTTGGAGAATAACGTGGCTTGTGCCTAGAAGAATTTACTCGAATTTTCGTAGCAACGACGTGTTGTTTTCGGAAAAATGACGTGTTGTTTTTAGAAAAGTGACGTGTCGTTTTTAAGAGAGTGTGGGGAAGATGGAAACGAGAACAGAGGGAAATGAATTGTAAAAAAAATCCTGTAATAGTCTGCTCTCGCGCGTACGTACGCGCGCACGCTTTACAAGAGTTTTCGCTTTTTTGCTGTCACAAGTATCACAGTTTTTGAGTAAGTGGATCGTTTTCAGTTGGTTAGATGTGCATTTGTGAATGTTTTAACACAACGATGATTTACCTCCCCAAATCATATTGTGTGACGCCGAATACAGCGCGTTGAAGTTGTCATATTTTTTCTTTCCTTTTCGTGGTTTGTGTGACACTTGTGACAGCAAAAAATGCAAAACTCTGTTGGATGCGCGCGTGCGCGTTACGCGCGCGAGAGGAAAAAGTCTATTGATTTCGCGAAGAAAGAATGTGCTTTGTGGATTTTTAAGTGCGAAAGCGTTGGATTTTGAAATTCATTAACCCATATATAAGAAAGAGCAGGAAGTATGTGGCAAACGAGTTGCCCTATTGCGGTTTAATGAGTGATTGTGGATTATCTGTGCTTTGCCATCTAGACCCAACAAATGAGGTGTGTGGAAGCGGTTGGTTGCATTTTCTGACAAAGCCAACTTGCATTCTTATCTTGCACGCGCCATTTTATTCGTATCTTTGCAGACAAATAGAAAGAATCCCATGATATATCCCAATAATTTTGAACAGAAAATCGGTTTTTCCGAGGTCAGAACATTGCTCAAAGGGCGGTGTATGTCTACTTTAGGCACAGAATGGGTGGACAATCAGGTGAAGTTTTCCAACAATTTCGAGCTGGTGAAAGAATCGCTCGAACAAGCACGCGAATTTGCCCTCTTCCGCATGACCGAAGAGGAGGTGTATGAAGAAAACTTCTATGACGTGCGCCAACCGCTGTTGCGCATTCGTCCAGAACGCACTTATCTCGAAGAACTCGACCTTTTTGATCTCAAACGCTCATTGCAAACGGTGGTGAGCTTGGTGCAGTTTTTCCGACCTCGTGGAGAAGGGGCGGATGCAGTCTCCGAAAACGGAGCGAGCCAGACGGAGGATGCCGAGGTTTCGTCTGAAGTGGTATATCCAGCTTTGGCACGTATGACGGAGGGAGTGAGTGCTTTTCCGCAAATCATCAAGCGTATTGACCTTGTGCTCAACAGATATGGCAAGGTGAAGGACACTGCCACTCCTGAATTGCTCAACATTCGTCACAGCATTGAGGTGACTTCGCGCAACATCAGCCATAGTTTGCGCTCCATTATCAACGAGGCGCAAGCCGAGGGATACATCGATCGTGATGTTTCTCCCACGCTTCGCGATGGTCGTTTGGTGATTCCTGTGGCTCCTGCGCTGAAGCGTAAAATCAAAGGTATCATTCACGATGAGAGTGCGAGTGGAAAGACAGTGTTCATAGAACCCGCAGCGGTGGTGGATGCCAACAATCGCATTCGTGAACTCAAGGCTGCGGAAAAGCGTGAGGTGATTCGCATTTTGCAAATCCTTTCTTCCGAGATTCGTCCGCACATCAGTGACATTTTGCACTCGATGCAGTTTTTGGCGCATATTGATTACCTCCGCGCTTTGGCGATTTTCACCGAACAATTTGAGTCGGTGGTGCCTCGCTTGCAGGCTTCGCCTTGCATAGAATGGGTGCAGGCGCGTCATCCGCTTTTGCAACAGAGTCTGGAACGTCACGGCAAAAAGATGATTCCACTGGATGTGACACTACGCAACCGTGCCAAACTCTTGCTCATCTCAGGGCCGAATGCTGGTGGTAAGTCCGTTTGCTTGAAAACCGTGGGACTGTTGCAATATATGTTGCAATGTGGTATGCCGGTGCCGGTGCGTGAGAACTCGGTGTGTGGCATATTTGACGACATTTTCATCGACATCGGTGACGAACAGAGTCTGGAGAACGACCTTTCCACTTATTCTTCGCATTTGCTCAACATGAAGATGATGATGAAGCATTGCAGTGGCAAGAGTTTGTTGCTCATCGACGAATTTGGAAGTGGCACAGAACCCCAAATCGGTGGGGCACTGGCAGAAGCGATTCTCAAAAAGTTTGTGGATCGTGAGGCTTGTGGCATCATCACCACGCACTATCAAAACTTGAAACACTTTGCGGAGCAGTCGGAACACGTAATTAATGGTGCGATGCTCTACGACCGCTCAAAGATGCAACCTCTCTTTATGCTGCAAATAGGCAATCCCGGTAGTTCGTTTGCGGTGGAGATTGCGCGCAAATTGGTCTTCCCGAAGATGTGATTCGCTATGCGGCTGATTTGGTGGGCAAGGACTATGTGATGAGCGACAAGTATCTCCAAGACATTGTGCGCGACAAGATGTATTGGGAGAATAAGCGTAAGAACATCCACGACCGCGAGAAGAAACTCGAGCAAACCATTGCGCACTACGAAGAGGAACTCACCACGCTTTCTCAGCAGAAGAAGGAAGTGCTTTCCGATGCGCGTCAAGAAGCTGAGCGTATGTTGCAGGCTTCGAATGCTGCCATCGAAAATACCATTCGCACCATTCGTGAAAGTCAAGCGGAGAAGGAACGCACGAAGGAGGCGCGTCAAGAACTCGAGGCTTTCCGGGAGGAAGTGAAGGCGAGCGAGAAGCAGCAGAAAGATGATGCTATTGCGCGCAAGATGGATCAGATTCGCCGCCGCCAAGAGCGCAAGAAGGAACACAAGAAGGCGCAAGGCGCCCTTGGTTCGCTGCTCGGTGCCATCGCACAGAAGAATGATCCTCAGCCTGTGGTGGTGCCGAAAGCCAAAGTGGAAGTGGGTTGCTATGTGCGCATCAAAGGACAACACAGCGTGGGACGTGTGCAAACCATCAATGGGAAAACGGTGCGCGTGTTGTTTGGCGTGATGACGACGACTGTGCCGCTGAACCGTTTGGAGGTGACGACGCGACCCGTGGAGAAGCCTTCGGTGTCGCAGGTGTCTACCTTTGTGAGTAAGGAAACGCGCGATGCAATGTATGAGAAGAAGTTGCATTTCCGTCCGGAGCTCGACGTGCGCGGCATGCGTGGCGAGGAGGCTGTGTTGGCGGTGAACTATTTCATTGACGATGCTTTGCTTCTTGAACAGAACCGTGTGCGCATTCTTCACGGCACGGGCACTGGGCATTGCGCACGATGATTCGCCAATATCTCGACACTGTGGCCGGTGTGCGCGACTATCGCGATGAACACATCCAATTTGGTGGTGCTGGCATCACCGTTGTGGAGTTGGGATAATTGTCTTTCTTCCAAAAACGAGCATCACCGCTCATCAACTTTCGAGTTGGTGAGCGGTGATTTTTTAGCACAGAACCTATGGCTAGGCTCAGTTTGTACTTAGGATTGCGCGAGCATCGCTTCGATGTCTTTGGCAATCTTGCTGGGTTTGGTGATGGGGGCGTAGCGACGAATGGTGGTGCCATCGCGAGAGATGAGGAATTTGGTGAAATTCCATTTGATGGCATCAGTGATGAATCCACCGGCCTGCGACTTGAGATATTTGAAAATGGGATCGGCGTCACTTCCATTCACCTTAATCTTTTGCATAATGGGGAAGGTGACACCATAGTTGAGTTGGCAGGCGGCTTCTGCATCACTGCCTGAGCCTGGTTCTTGACCGGCAAATTGATTGCAGGGGAAACCTAAAATGACTAGGCCTTGATCTTTGTATTGCTGATAGAGTTGTTCGAGTTCTGTGAATTGGGGAGTGAAACCACATTTGCTGGCAGTGTTGACAATGAGGAGTACTTGTCCCTTGTGTTGAGAGAGTGGGTAGTCTGCGCCTTTGCTGGTGATGGTGGAAAAATCGTAAATCATAATGAGTTTAATCGTCTTGTTGAAGACTAGTGAGAGTACAAAGATAGGAAAAAGAATTTATATAGTAAGCGATATATAGAGGACTTAACCTCGTTTTAGATTGTGAAGAGTCATTTGGGGAGTGATGTAGGAAGGAAGAGGAGGGTGGTGAGGAGAGGGAGAAAACGGTGAAGTATGGATGGAAAAAAAGCCGACCACTCGTGGAAGAGGGTCGGCTTTTGAGTTGAGGAGTAGGGGTTATCGGATGATGATCTTTTGTCCTTGTGAAATGATCACTCCGCTGGCGGAGGAGGCATTGATGCGTTGTCCTGCAAGGTTGAACACTGCATTGGGAGCAGTGGGTTGTTCTGTGATCCCTTTCACCTTTGAGAGAATTGGTTGTTCTCGGAATGAGAGAACGGTGGGAGCAGGAGTGCCAAGTGGGAGGGTGAAGAAGGCACGATTGCGAGGAATATAGATGTTGTTGTTCACACGACGGAACACAAAACTGTTGGTGTCGGTGTCGATGGTGAGGGCATAATACTGCGTTCCTGCATCTCTCTCCGAAGGTTTGAAGTTGAGATTTCTGCCTTCGAGTTTTGTGGTGGTGAGAGGTGCGTGCCAAGTGGTGGGACGTAACTCAAATTCTCCAGCTTGCTCACTTGAAAGAATTACCGCGGTATTGGCCGGTAGGATGTTGCCTTCGATAGGTTCAATGGTAACTTCTTTTTCGGGAACAATCTCCTTGATGCTATATGCCTTCAAACCTTGGGGAAGGATGGTGGCAAAGGGCAAATATAGGGTAGCGTAGTTACCATTTTTTGCAGCGCGTGTGGTGACTTTGAACGTTGCTTCTTTGACGGTGTCGAAGTAGAAACTTGTTCCTGCGATGCCGTTGTCACCGTGCCATACGGGGTCTTGTTCTGAACCTGGGTGTCCGCCGATGGCGTTGTTATTTGTCCAAGCTACGAGGGAGAGTTTGTTGTTGCGGATGTAGAGAGTACCTACTTTCTGTTTACGGAGCTTTCTAGCTGTACCGAAGGAAAGTTCAGCAGGTTCGTTGCTGAGGCTTCCGTGGTTTGGCCTTCCATTCGAGAGAGATAGCCTTCTCCGCTTGCTGCTGCAAGATATTGTTTACCTGTCTTGTCTTGTTGAAGAATCCAAAGGGTTGAATTATCTTGCTGTTTAGAAAGACTGACGGGAACGTTTCCAGCAGGAAGACTGGTGATGTATCTGTTATCGTAGTAGCTGCGAAGTCGATAGAACTTACCATCTTCGGGCATATAGTAACCGTCTTTGTCTTCTTTGACTGTACCGAGGTTGGCTGGACCTACCCACGTTTCAGGGATAGTTTCAAGATACCATTCCCAATCATCAAATTTGGGAGTTAGTTCTGCAGCTGCAGGTTGGAGGATACCTTTCTCAATTTGAGCTGTCTCCTTAAACTTCGCCAAAGGATATCCAGGGTTAGTCAGACTCAGCAAGCTATCAGCAGTGACAAGAAGACGGAAATAACGACCGAATTCTTTGAGTTCGTTGATTTGCGTTTCTGCGGTGTAGTCCTTTTTTTTACCAACTCCGTGAACGGATCGCGGAACTGTGTATTGAGCGGATTACCATAAGGTTTGATTTGCACCAAACTGTCGGCATCGCGCCAAACTGGCCATGCAGTGACGCGGTCATTGAGAGCTTTTAGTTCGCTTTCTGTGGCAGCGGTACTTAGGGCAGCAGTAGCAACCTTAGCTTTGAACGCATCATAGAAGGTGCGGCTGTGGTTGACTTTGTTGGCATCACGTTGGATTACCTCGTCGGCTTGCAACCATTTTGGCCAAGCTGTGAGCATTGCTTTCATATTGCTCAGAGATGCGGCTTCGTAGGATGTTGCGAGAGAGGTTTCCGCAAGTTTCGCTTTGAACTCGTTGAGGAGTTTTTGTGCATTCACCACACGACTTGCGTCAGCCGTGACAAGGCTATCTGCACTGCGCCAAGTTTTCCACGCTTCCATCTTTTGGCGGAGCAAATCGAGGTTTGACTGAATCGTGGAAGAGGAGAGTGTCGTTGTAGCAATGTCCGCTTTGAACTCGTTGAGGAGTTTTTGTGCGTGCGTCACGCGACTAGCGTCAGCAGTGATTGTGCTGTCTGCACTGCGCCACGTTTCCCAAGCAACTAATTGATTTGAGCAAATCAAATTGCTCTTGAGTAGCAGTGGTGCGTTTCGCTTCTTCTGCAAGATGTGCGCGGAATTCTTTGTGATAAGCCTGAGTGTTGATGGCTTTCGCTGCATCGCGCACCATAATGCTATCCGCGTGCTTCACCAGAGCGAGATATTTTGTGTTGAGATCAGCAGGAACGAAGTCCCAGCGCGAACCAGGGTCGTTCTTTTGGTTATAGTAACCAATGCTATTATTGGGGTTAATGCCTCCGTGCCAGTTCCAGAAGACGTTCTGATCTTTTTGCAAGGCAATTTTGTAGTAGTTATTCTCGTGTATGATCTTCCACGTTTGAGCCTGCGTCATTTCGTTGCTCCAAGTGAAGAGGTTAGGCTGACCATAACCATAACTGAGATAGCCCCAATAGTTTTTATTCGGTTCATAGGAAGTGAATTTCTGTTTTCCTACAGAATAGATGTAATATTCACCAGAAAATCTACTTGCAGCAACGAGATACTCACCTGCCTTTTCAATCTGATTTGTAGGACGTCCTTCTGAATCTAAATAGTAGAACTTACCGTCTACTGCTTCGTGTCGACGAATGTAGTATCTACCGAGGGGAGAGGTTTTACCTTCGGACAAGGTGAGATTGGCAGGGTTGTCGAATGTGAAAGGCTTTTTATAGGCAGGGAGCACTTCGCCATTCTTGATAACCTCTACTTCATTTCTACTACCACCTATCACTTTGATAGAAATCTTTGAGAGATCTAGTTTCTCCGGAATAAGGAAGTCGTTGGAGTTAGCCACCATCACGAGTTTTCCTTTATCGTCGTAGACTTTATATCCCACAGCTCCGGTGCCTTGAATGCGCACTGTGCGACCATCCAACAACACAGATTGGGGAGCAGCTGTGGTACCCGCTTGTTTGTCGTTTCCGAAGTCTTCGTAATGACCAACGTCACCAAACACGCGGTTGTCACCTGGATCCATCCCACCAATCGTGCCCCAGCGCATTTCACCTTCCTTGTGACCTTCGTAGGTGGCAGGAGTTTTGCGGATGCGCTCGTCGATGAAGATGAGGTTGGTGTTCTTTTTGGGGAATTGCGCCATCGCAGCCTTGCAAGCATCGATGTCTTCTTGACTTATGTTGATGGTTGCACCACCATAAGCTTTGTCGTAGAAGTCATCATTATACTTGTAAGTAACGTTATTACCAACCTTGTTGAAGAATCCATAGAAGTCGAAGAACTCCGTGAGGTCTTCTTGTGCAATTTCGCTACAGTATTGAGCAAAACGCAAGTAGTCTGTCTTAGCGTTTGAGAAGTTGATGGGGTTCTCGCGGAATTTGGCAAACAAATCTTTGAAGAAATCGGGTTTGTGCTTCAGTTCCACGTAATACAACCACAATTGCCAGTACATACGTGTGCGATCTCCCAAATCCATGTCGAGCCAAGAATAGTTCTTATTGTTGAAGCGGTTGAAGAGTTTTTTGTGGCGCTTGCAAGCGGCTCACACTCGCACCACGTTTCCAGAGCGCAATGTTCGACCAGAGGTTGTTGGAACTCTCAAACAGCGTGCCAAGTTGAAGAGTTTCTGATAGTGGTGACCAGTTTCGTGCACCACAGCCCAGAGGTTACCGCCATCGTCATATTGACCACCTTTAGCCCATTCCTTGTAACTGAAAGTTGTGCTGACAGTTCCGATGAATGTACCATAAGGGAAGGCATAAAGTCCAGCTGCGTCTGTGCTGAACATCAAGCAGTTGAAACGTCCTTCAAACTGTTCTGGACGGAAGTATTCTTGCTCGATTTCGTGCACCCAGTCCCATTTTCCAAGAACTCCGGTAATACCTTTGTCTACTCCATTGTAAATCCAGTTTCCTTGCTTTTGTTGCTCTTCCACACCACTCAAACTAAGACTGTGAATGGTGTGTTTAGACTTCAGACGAATCACATCGTCATTGAAGAAACCATATTGTTTCAAATCACGGAGCTTGTTCCAATCCTCATTCTTCATTTTAGTCGCGTCAAAATATCCATTAGCGCGACCGCCTTCCACGTGAATGCGAATATTGGGAAGCTCAGTGTACTTCAGATTCACATCATCCATCATATAGTTGATGTAGAGGTGACTGAGTTCATTCGCATAAATTGTGTTCACTCCTTTGTGAAGGTTGAAGGTTGTACCCGTCTTGTTCTTGCCTTGCACAAGTTCTGCTTGCAAGAAGCATTTTGCTGGTGTGTCGTGATCCACGAAAAGCAAAACCAATTCCTTTTCAGGGATAGTGATACCCGTTGGGTTAGTGAGTTGAGAGTATTGTCCGAAGTTCGTAGGCATCAATTTGTTATCATTTGCCCATTTCTGAGGATGACTATAAGCCTGATACTCTTGGATGCGGAAATATTTCTCATATTTATTTGCGTCTGCGTTCTTGTTGTTCCACGTGTCAGACTTCACGCGCAGAGCCATTTCAATCAGTGATTGAGGAAGATCTTGAGCGTTTAAAGCTGCTTTGAATTCTGCCTCACTCATCGTTTTGTAGTTCGCTTTGAGTTGTGTGCAAGCATAATCCTCGAAGAACTGTTGCAACTTCTCGTTGAGCAGCGCGTAATCAGCATTCAGACGCTTTCTGTCTTCCAGTTTTTGTTTGTATTCCGTAAGTGCTTGGTGGTCCCAAATTTACTTCTTCAAGTTGCCACTGAGAAGCAATGGTGTTTTCGTTCCAGTTCACCACCTCAAATCCCTTGCTGTTTGCACTGTGCAACGAAACACCTTTCGACACCACAAAGGCAAAGTTGGGGAACAACTGATCCATTGATTGAAGCGTAAATGGCGCAGGACTGCTTACCATCTTAAAACTTTGAGATTGGGGAGTTGAATTGCTCACATATTCGTTGTTCACAACATTGCATATAGCCCATTGCGTATTTACCTTTTTGAGCGTCCACACCTGTCCCATTTCACGTTCATTGCGTCCTTCTGTACGCAACACATTGTCTAAATGGGGGTAAGTGGTCAAAACACGGTTGGGGTAAGCCACATTTCTGATAATGTAGTACTTACCTTCGGCAGGTTCATACACGCCGTGTGAGTTTCTACGGAGCAATTCCTTAATGCTTTCAATAGAAACGTCATTTGCAGGTTGAAATTCCCATTCAGAAGCGGTGTTCAAAAAGAAAGTCGTGTCATTCCTGTGTTGTGCTTCATTTTGCTTTGTTGTAAATGACATAGCATTGCCGCCAACAATGTTGTGATTGTCAGCTTCCACAAAGCACTCTCCGTTGTTGAACGAGTTGTTAGCACTGATGTGGTAATAGTTGTCTGATGTCTTCTTAAAATCAAACCAAACTTGATTGTTCGTTTGAGCCAATGCCACATTTGATTCGCTGTTGCGTTGGGGAGAAAACGCCCTGTCAGCGCATTTCTCAAAGCAAAACCATCTCCATTGCGTTCTACAAACCAAACAGAAGCAAAGTCTGTGCTGCTTGCTTGGTCTGTTGTTTTCAATGCGTGCGAAGAAGCATCAGTTGTCCAATAGCGGTTACTCTTGCCTTTCACACGATAAAGACCACCATTGCGGAAGGTGTTGAGAGCGGTGAATCCCTTCTCGAGTTTAGCCCAAGACGATTCCAGTTGTTGTGCAGTCGTTAAATCTTCTCCAGTGAGAGGTGCAAATTTCCAGAAATTGTTTTCATTGGTCTCATCTTTCCAGTTTTGCACCAAACCACTGCCACCATTGTGCCACAAAGTCTTACCCTCAAAGTTTTCGTTTGTGGAAATCACCCAATAGCCTGCTGCATCTTTCCCCGTAGCAGGTTTGATGTAGTATTTTCCGGGGTTGGTTCCCACGCTGAAAGTTTTGTTGAGATCATCAAGCGACTGAATAGCAAGTTGATCGCTCACACTCACCATCCAATAAGTGCCGTTGATGCGCTTCACTTTCCAAAATTGTGAAGTCTTGGAGTCGCCACCCGAATGTTCTGAAACATACCCAAGTTGGTGGTTTTTCACCAAAATAGGCATTTTGTTTTTGTGGCTAACGATGCGGTAATAGCCATCTTGTAAAACATTGTTTTGTGATAGGGTGGGCAACACAAACCCTATCAAAAGGAATAGTGAGAAAAAGATTCTCTTGAAATTATAGCTCATAATAAATTCTTTTCTACAAATTGTCGACGAAAATCAGCACACAGCATCTGTTCTTCCCTAAGAATATTGTTGCTCTGTGAACCTCAATTCAGTGTAAATAGTCTAGTGTTAATAATGTAATCCGCAAAATCAAAAAAGACCCAAGCAATGCTTGAGTCCTTTCGAGTAGCGAGGCCGGGGATTGAACCCGGGACCTCAGGATTATGAATCCTGCGCTCTAACCAGCTGAGCTACCTCGCCATTATTGCTGGTTTGCGAGTGCAAAAGTACACGTTTTTCTTGAATCAACCAAATCTTTTCTCGAAAAAATGTGCGAATGCCTCTATTTTTCCTCTTCCTAGTAGAGCTTTACCCTCTTTACACTCCCTTTTTCCCTCTGTTTCTTCTATTTTCTAAAGAAAAATCTCACAATGATGCGAACTCATTTTGCGGAAAATCCCACTATATTATATATAGTATAGGACACAAAATGAAAACATCAATGCTCGAGGGAGTAGCGAGACAATGTTTCTTGAATCTGTTCCAATTTTTGTTCTGTGGGAAGTAACGCATCAATCCAATGAATCGGACATCCACGGCGTTCCATTCCTCTAAACCAAGTCATTTGACGCTTCGCAAATTGATGAATTGCCGTTTCGAGTTGCTGCACCATCTCGTCATAGGTGAGCTCCCCAGTGCAGTGCAGCGTCAAATATTTATACTCCAAACCATAATAAATTAAATCCTCAGCCGGAATTCCCTCATTTAGAAGTGCGCGCACCTCCTCTATCATTCCCTCTGCCAAACGTTGATGCAATCGCTCCGTGATGCGCTGTCTTCTCACTTCACGATCCAATGACAGACCAAAGGTGATGCTGCGCAGTTTGGGACATTCGCGCTCACTCGATGCGTGTTCAAGATTGTACGTTTCAATCTCAATGGCACGAATGGCACGTTTTGCCGTGTCTACATCAGTCGTGTTGTGCATCGTTTGTCCCGAACGTTCCTTCAACTCGCTTAGCATTTCCGACAATTCTACCAACGTTTTACCCTCCAACTCCGCACGCAACTCCGCATTTTGTGGAACGTGACTGATGTTGTAGGAGCGAATCACACTTTCTATATACAATCCCGTTCCGCCACACACCACAGGGCGAAGGCCGCGCGAACGCATCGCTCCCAAGGTTTCAAAAAAATCTTGTTGATAGCGATAGAGATTGTATTTTGTGCCTGGTTCTTCAGTGTCGATGAGGTGATAGGGTACTGTCGTTCCGTTGATTTTGTAATCGGCCAGATCTTTTCCTGTGCCCAAATCCATACGGCGGTACACTTGTCGAGAGTCTGCACTAATTATTTCGGTGCCCAGTTCATACGCCAAGGCCACCGCCAAGGACGTTTTGCCCGAGGCGGTGGGACCGACGATTGAAATAATATCTAATTCTTTGGGATAATCCATATTGTCTTGTGAGATATATTCCTCACACCTGTTCCAGAGCTTGCGCTAAATCGGCTATGAGGTCGTCGGCAGATTCAATGCCCACGCTCAAACGAATCAAATCGACTGGGATGCCTGCTGCTTCAAGTTGTGACTCTGAGAGCTGACGATGGGTGTGACTTGCGGGGTGGAGTACACAACTCTTGGCATCTGCCACGTGAGTTGCTATGTTGATGAGCTGCAAACCATCCAGGCAACGCACGGCTGTTTCGCGTGATTTGTCTTTCAAACCGAAGCAAAGTACACCGCAACTGCCCTTGGGGAGATATTTTTGTGCCAATGTGTAATCAAGACTGTCCTTGTCGCCTGCGTAGTTCACCCAACCTACTTTGGGATGATTTTTGAGAAAATCTACCACACGGCGCGCATTCTCCACGTGACGCTCAATGCGCAAATGCAGCGTTTCGATGCCGTTATTCAGCAAATAAGCATTTTGAGGGCTTTGGCAGCAACCAAAGTCGCGTTGCAATTGTGCTATCACTTTCACCAAATAAGCAACTTCACCAAATGCTTTAGTGTAGGTCAGTCCATGATAACTTTCATCGGGTTGTGTCAAACCAGGGAATTTGTCGGCATGAGCAGACCAGTCAAACTTGCCACTGTCGATGATGCAACCACCTACGCAACGACCCTGACCATCAAGGTATTTTGTTGTTGAGTGGGTCACAATGTCGGCTCCCCATTCGATAGGGCGGCAGTTTACCGGAGTGGGGAACGTGTTGTCCACAATGAGCGGCACGCCGTTGTTGTGTGCCAAGCGTGCCCAACGTTCAATGTCGCAAACACGGCAACCTGGGTTCGTCACCGTTTCGCTAAACACCAGTTTGGTATTGGGACGAAATGCGGCTTGCACTTCTTCGTCTGTAGCGTCAAGACTCACAAACGTGCAGTCGATGCCCATCTTCTTCAGCGTCACTGCAAAGAGATTGTACGTACCTCCATAAATGCCGTTCGTTGCAATGAAATGATCGCCTGCATTGCAGATGTTGAACACTGCAAAGAAGTTGGCGGCTTGTCCGCTTGAAGTGAGCAAACCCGCTGCACCTCCTTCTAGGGACGTGATTTTAGCAGCAACGGCATCGCACGTGGGATTAGCCAAACGAGAGTAGAAATACCCTGATTCTGCCAAATCAAAGAGACGTGCCATTTGTTCCGTTGATTCATATTTGAAGGTCGTGCTTTGCACAATGGGCAACTGGCGAGCTTCGCCATTCTTTGGGGTCCAACCTGCGGTGAGACAAAGGGTGTCGATGTGTGGATGTTGTTCTGCCATAGGAGTTCTGAAAGTTGAGAATGAAACTTCATCGCTGATGACTGCCGTTCTTGTCTGTGCTTGACATTTGCAGTACCTATTGCGATGCTGAATGTTCTGCAAAGATAGACGGTAGGTTTTGAATATACCGACTTTTTTCAGAATTTCTCCTCTTTTTTCGAGTGAAATTGCGTACTTTAGAATTTTATTCTGTGAGGGTGCGCTAAATCAACCTTTTGCCGAATGATATTCTAGTGCTTTTTTACATCAATAGCTATCATTCGCTGTCGTTTTGTCTATTTTCTGCCGCTTTTGGTGACTTTTCTTCGTTGAAAAGGAAGAAGAAGGCTACACCTACCAACAAAGCATAAGCCGCGAAGGTGTACCACACGCTACTCCAATCACCGACTTGAGCACCATCCACGTTTTGAGTGTGTTGATTCACCACCCATTGTGCGCCAATCATGCCCACTGATGCACCAACACCGTTTGTCATGAGCATAAACAAACCTTGTGCGCTGGAGCGGATGGAAGAGTCGCATTCTTTGTCCACGAAGAGAGAACCTGATACGTTGAAAAAGTCGAACGCCACGCCATAAACAATCATCGAAAGGATGAGGAAGATGACAGAGGGGAAGGCTGGAGTGCCGATGGCAAATAAACCGAAACGCAACACCCAAGCCAGCATAGCAATCAGCATCACCGTCTTGATGCCATAGCGTTTCAGGAAGAAAGGTATCAACAAGATGCAGAAAGTTTCTGAAATCTGTGAAAGTGAAATCAGTAAATTAGCATGATCCACAAAGAAGACGCCTTCGAAGGCTTTGTCCACACTGAAACTACTGATGAAACTGTTGGCAAACCATTGGTGATTTGCAAACTAACGCCGAGCAACATGGAGAAGATGAAGAAAAGAGCCATTCTGCGGTGCTTAAACAGGGCAAAAGCTCGCAAACCCATCATATCAACAATGCCTTTTTGTTCACCTGTATTGCGCTGAGCTGTGGGGCATGCTGGGAGAGTAAGCGCATAAAGTGCCAAAACGATGCTCCAACCAGCAGAAACATAAAACTGTTCTGGGCCATGCTGCCATCCCAAAAAGTCGACAGCCAACATCGATACGATAAAACCTATCGTGCCGAAAATGCGAATGGGAGGGAAGGCTTTCACCGTGTCGAGATTGTATTTCTCAAGTGCGTTGTATGACACCGAGTTCGACAAAGCCAAAGTTGGCATATAGGCTGCCACACTTAGCGTGTAGACGGAGAAAATTTCCCAAAAACTAAACTCCGCTTGGCTGCCTATGATCCCCACGCCTATCATACTCAGGGCGGCAATCACATGACAAATGGCGAGCATGCGCTGCGCTTGAACAAAACGGTCGGCCAAGATACCCACTATGGCTGGCATGAAAATGGAGACTACGCCTTGAATGGAGTAGAACCAACCGATGTTGGCTCCCATACCTTTGCTAGCCAAAAAACCACCCATTGAAATGAGATAAGCACCCCACACGGCAAACTCCAAGAAGTTCATACCGATAAGGCGAGTTTTGATTGATGTACTATTCATTGTTACTTTCTTTTTGTCTATAATTTTTGCGAAGCAAAGATAACAGAAAATGAGTGATTGACCAAGACTGCAGACTGCTTTTCTCTGCATTATTATTAAACTTATGGACTATGCGCCTTCTTTTCTCCTCTATTTTTATTATCTTTGCTCGTCGATAGGCGACCTTGTGTTTGACCTTCGTGCTTTGAACCCAAATCGGTCATTAAATCCTGAACAGATTTTATTTGATTGTTTGGAAACGCTCGTTCTTCTCTTAGCTTTTAGTTCTTATTCTAGTTTCTTTTTCAAACTCTTCGCATCATGTTAGGCGCAATTATTGGTGACATCGTAGGAAGTATCTACGAATTTGATAACATCCGCACTAAGGATTTTCCCTTTTTTCAAACCGCAATGGAATGCACCGACGACAGTATTTTGACTTTTGCTACTGCGCAATGGTTGCTCAAAGGGGGTGACGTGGCCAACTTCTATGGAGATTATGCCGTGCGCTATCCTTGTCCTATGGGTAGTTACGGTGGAATGTTCCAACAATGGGTGCATAACAGGAGTGTCTATGGCAAAGCTGCCCCTTATAATAGTTGTGGCAATGGAAGTGCCATGCGTGTTGCTCCTGTGGGGTGGGCTTTTCAAACAGAGCAAGAGGTGATGCAATGGGCTGAAACGTCGGCTGCGTGCACGCACAATCATCCTGAAGGGGTGAAAGGGGCGCAAGCCACGGCTTTGGCCATTTTGTGGGCGCGACAAGGGGTTTCTGCTGCCGATATAGAAAAGCGCATCACGCAACTTTGCTTATGACCTCACGATGTCTGTTGAGGAACTCCAGCAGCGCTATTCTTGGCGAGGGATTGATGGGCAAGGCAATGGAGGTATTTGTCAAGACAGTGTGCCGCAAGCCATCATTTGTGCGCTCAAAGCTGATGATTTTGAAGATGCGATTCGCAATGCGGTGAGCATCGGCGGTGACAGTGACACGATTGGCTGCATCACGGGGGGAATTGCTGAAGCGCTTTATGGCATCCCTTCTGCCTTGCGTCAAAAGGCGATGAACTATATTCCACAAGATTTTATGCCTACTCTTCTTGAGTTTGAAGAAAAGTTTGGCGCGAAATAAGTGCTTCGTTTCTGTCTTTCTCATCGTTTTTGTGTTTTTGTTCTAATAATGATTTCCTGATTGCTCGCCCCCTATTAGTATATGGGTAGAAATGTCCGCAAAGAGTGAAAAAACGGCATATTTGTGCTGTTTTTTCTTTGTGTATTCATTGTTTTGCTATCTTCAGTTTGCTAAATAGTAGTATAGGTAGTGCGAATGAGTCCTGGTTCGGTGTTGAGCCTTGATTTGTTCTTGATGTTTGATTTCGTGATGGAATTTTTCGTTGTTGATAATTTCGTTGATTGGTCGATGTTTGTTTTGTCGTCGATGTTTGATTCTTTGTTGGTGAATGTTTTTGGGGAGTGAATTTGGAGGATTGGGTAGAGTAGATTTGGAATATTAGGTGCGGAGATTATTTTGTGCTGGCCGAAGGGGTTTTTCGCGCGCGCGTATGCGCGATTCCATACAAGAGTTTTGTTTTTTTGCTGTCACAAGTGTCACAGTGGATGGAGTGGGAAACCTATTTCACCCTAAAAACGACGGGTCGTTTTTGAAAAGTGACGGGTTGTTTTGTGAAAAGTGACGGGTTGTTTTATGAAAAGTGACGGGTTGTTTTGGGTTGGAGGTCGAAAGGTTATTTTGAGGATGGTGTTTGGGGGAGTTTTTGGGGTGGAGTAGCAGCGTGAAAGTGTGACAGTATTTCGATTTTGCTTCTATCGTCAGTGTAAATGATTGTTGTATAATGATTTATGTCGTTTTTGTGACACTTGTGACAGCAAAAAGACAAAACTCCTGTATTGCGCACATACGCGCGCGCGTAACGCGAATGTATGATGGCTTTCCCCGTGCTAGGCTATTGCATACTATCGGGCTTCTAGTTTGTCTAGAATATCTAGTTCCTCTAGTTCTTCTAGAATGTCTAGTTTTTCTAGTTGCTCTAGAATCTCTAGTCCCTCTAGAAAATCTAGTCTCTCTAGTCTATCTAGTTTCTCTAGTTCTGCTAGAATATCTAGTCCCTCTAGAAAACCTCTAATTTCTAACCTTAACCCTCTAAAATGCCACTTTCATCTCTCAAAATCCACTGTTTGAGATTTTTCTTGCAAAATTTTTTTCTCCAATCTCTTGGTGGTTTCAAAAATCTTGCCGTATTTTTGCATCGCAATCGGGACGCAAGGGTCACTTGCTAAGACACAACGCGCTTAGTTAGATGAAGCTTGACAGACTGAACGCCTGACTGCAGCAAACGAGCTGCGAAGTCATTGAAACGATTACATAACAGATTGTAGAGAAGTACAAGGAACAATCAACAATGAAGCAGAAATGCTTCGGGTAAAATGAATTGTACCGTCAAATTTCTACTCCAAAAATCCAAAGTAACAAGACAGGATGCTGAGCAAATAAAACAGATCAAAACAAAATATCATATTACAATGAAGAGTTTGATCCTGGCTCAGGATGAACGCTAGCTACAGGCTTAACACATGCAAGTCGAGGGGCAGCATGGAAGAAGCTTGCTTCTTCTGATGGCGACCGGCGCACGGGTGCGTAACGCGTATCAAACCTGCCTCATACTCGGGGATAGCCTTGCGAAAGTAAGATTAATACCCGATGTTGTTATGTTACCGCATGGTGATATAACCAAAGATTTATCGGTATGAGATGGTGATGCGTCCGATTAGGTAGTAGGCGGGGTAACGACCACCCTAGCCTTCGATCGGTAGGGGTTCTGAGAGGAAGATCCCCCACACTGGAACTGAGACACGGTCCCGAGACTCCTACGGGAGGCAGCAGTGAGGAATATTGGTCAATGGACGGAAGTCTGAACCAGCCAAGTAGCGTGCAGGATGACGACCTCTGGGTTGTAAACTGCTTTTTAGTTGGGAATAAAAAAAGAGGACGTGTCCTCTCTTGTATGTACCTTCAGAAAAAGGACCGGCTAATTCCGTGCCAGCAGCCGCGGTAATACGGAAGGTCCAGGCGTTATCCGGATTTATTGGGTTTAAAGGGAGCGTAGGCGGATTATTAAGTCAGTGGTGAAAGACGGTGGCTCAACCATCGTTAGCCATTGAAACTGGTAGTCTTGAGTGCAGACAGGGATGCTGGAACTCGTGGTGTAGCGGTGAAATGCTTAGATATCACGATGAACTCCGATCGCGAAGGCAGGTGTCCGGGCTGCAACTGACGCTGAGGCTCGAAAGTGTGGGTATCAAACAGGATTAGATACCCTGGTAGTCCACACAGTAAACGATGTATACTCGCGGTTTGCGATAGACAGTAAGCCGCCAAGCGAAAGCATTAAGTATACCACCTGGGGAGTACGCCGGCAACGGTGAAACTCAAAGGAATTGACGTAGCGCACAAGCGGAGGAACATGTGGTTTAATTCGATGATACGCGAGGAACCTTACCCGGGCTTGAACTAAGAGTGACTTATCTAGAGATGAGATCTTTCTTCGGACACTCTTGGAGGTGCTGCATGGTTGTCGTCAGCTCGTGCCGTGAGGTGTCGGCTTAAGTGCCATAACGAGCGCAACCCTTTTCCTTGGTTGCCATCAGGTAATGCTGGGCACTCCAGGGATACTGCCATCGTAAGATGTGAGGAAGGTGGGGATGACGTCAAATCAGCACGGCCCTTACGTCCGGGGCTACACACGTGTTACAATGGGGGGTACAGAAGGTCGCTACCTGGTGACAGGATGCCAATCTCAAAAACCTCTCTCAGTTCGGATTGGAGTCTGCAACCCGACTCCATGAAGCTGGATTCGCTAGTAATCGCGCATCAGCCATGGCGCGGTGAATACGTTCCCAGGTCTTTGTACACACCGCCCGTCAAGCCATGAAAGCCGGGGGTGCCTGAAAGCCGTGACCGGAAGGGTCGGCCTAGGGTAAAACTGGTGATTGGGGCTAAGTCGTAACAAGGTAGCCGTACCGGAAGGTGCGGCTGGAACACCTCCTTTCTGGAAAGTTCAGTATGCCTAGTTACATTGGTGGAGAACAAATGAAACAATGAAGGTACAACGATTTGGTTGTCACCTGACTTCTCGCAATAGGTTATGATAAGCATAAGAGAAAGATGAAGCCGAGCAGCTCCGAGATAGCTTGTCTTGAGTGGATTTTTTCTGCCAGTCCTATAGCTCAGTTGGTTAGAGCGCCACACTGATAATGTGGAGGTCGGCAGTTCAAATCTGCCTGGGACTACTTATGAAAGAGCACCGCGCTCCGAACGATTTGGGGGATTAGCTCAGCTGGCTAGAGCACCTGCCTTGCACGCAGGGGGTCAACGGTTCGAATCCGTTATTCTCCACACATTCTACTGCTCAGTCGCTACGATGGTGAAACATCACGGCACAATGACAGAGCAAGAGATCTTTGACATATTGAACACGCAACAAGTTGATTCTTGTTTCCATCCATCGCAAGATGAGATGCGAATACAGGAATCATCCAAGTAACGAAACAAAGGTAAACGAAAGTACAGCTTTAAGTATATTCTCACCTTCTAGTTACGAAAGAATTAGCAAAGACTAAGGTCTAACGTCTAATTTCTAACGTCTAGAATAAGGTATAGGAAGTAATTAAGGGCGTACGGTGGATGCCTAGGCTCTTACAGGCGATGAAGGACGTGATAAGCTGCGATAAGCTGTGGGTAGGTGCAAATAACCATTGATCCGCAGATTTCCGAATGGGACAACCCAGCAGGTTGAAGACCTGTTATCCCGCGAATGCGGGAGGCTAACGGGGGGAACTGAAACATCTTAGTACCCCTAGGAAAAGAAAATAATAATGATTCCCCTAGTAGTGGCGAGCGAACGGGGAAGAGCCCAAACCATATAGATTTCGGTCTATATGGGGTTGTAGGACCACGCTGTTGCAAGAAATACGATTAGAGGAACGCTTTGGAAAGAGCGACCATAGAGAGTGACAGTCTCGTACTCGACAATCGTATGAAGCATAGTGGTATCCTGAGTAGGGCGGGACACGTGAAATCCTGTCTGAATCCGGCGGGGGCCCATCCGCCAAGGCTAAATACTCGTAAGAGACCGATAGCGAACCAGTACCGTGAGGGAAAGGTGAAAAGCACCTCTTTTAGAGGAGTGAAAAAGTTCCTGAAACCGTACGCCTACAAGCGGTCGGAGCTTCTTAGGAAGTGACGGCGTGCCTTTTGCATAATGAACCTACGAGTTACCGTCGTCGGCAAGGTTAAGTGCTATGAAGCACGTAAGCCGAAGCGAAAGCGAGTCTGAACAGGGCGCATAGTCGGCGGTGGTAGACGCGAAACCAAGTGATCTACCCTTGTCCAGGTTGAAGTCCCGGTAACACGGGATGGAGGACTGAACCAATAAGCGTTGAAAAGCTTCTGGATGAGGTGAGGGTAGGGAGTGAAAGGCCAATCAAACTTGGAGATAGCTCGTACTCCCCGAAATGCATTTAGGTGCAGCCTCGGGCGTTCCCTGTGTGAGGTAGAGCGACTGATTGGATGCGAGGGCTTCACCGCCTATCAAGTCCAGACAAACTCCGAATGCACACAGGCTAAGCCCGGGAGTGAGGGCGTGGGTGCTAAGGTCACGCCCTGAGAGGAGAAGAATCCTGACCACCGGCTAAGGCCCCTGAAATATAGGCTAAGTTAAACTAACGAAGTGTGATTCCCCGTGACAGCTAGGATGTTGGCTTGGAAGCAGCCATTCATTCAAAGAGTGCGTAACAGCTCACTAGTCGAGGGACTGTGCATGGATAATAATCGGGTATAAAGTCTATTGCCGAAGCCGTGGGATATCTATTTGATATCGGTAGGGGAGCATTCATGCGGCCTTGAAGATAGAGGATAACCTCTGTTGGAGCTTCATGAAAAGCAAATGTAGGTATAAGTAACGATAAAGAGTGTGAGATGCACTCTCGCCGAAAGACTAAGGTTTCCAGGGCAACGTTAATCGGCCCTGGGTCAGTCGGGACCTAAGGTTCAACCTAATGGTGATGCCGATGGCAGAAACGGTTAATATTCCGTTACTATCTTTGTTGGCGATGTGGAGACGGAGGAGTGACACTTCCGCGAGCTGACGGAATAGCTCGTTAAAGATTGTAGGTTATGAGGATGGCAGGCAAATCCACCATCCGAGCTGAAAGTCGATAGTATACAGCGTCTTCGGACAATGTAATAGTGAAGGTAATCCTACTCCCGAGAAAATCCGCTAAGCTTAACAACAAAGATACCCGTACCGTAAACGGACACACGTAGTCGGGTAGAATATACTAAGGCGCTTGGAAGATTCATGGTTAAGGAACTAGGCAAATTGACCCCGTAACTTCGGAATAAGGGGTCCTCACAGTAATGTGAGGCGCAGAGAATCGGCCCAGGCAACTGTTTAACAAAAACACAGGGCTGTGCAAAATCGAAAGATGCAGTATACAGTCTGACACCTGCCCGGTGCTGGAAGGTTAAGAGGAGAGCTTAGACTCCGGTCGAAGGTTTGAATTGAAGCCCCAGTAAACGGCGGCCGTAACTATAACGGTCCTAAGGTAGCGAAATTCCTTGTCGGGTAAGTTCCGACCTGCACGAATGGTGTAATGATCTGGGCACTGTCTCAACCATGATTCCAGTGAAATTGTAGTATCGGTGAAGATGCCGATTACCCGCGATGGGACGAAAAGACCCCGTGAACCTTTACTATAGCTTAACGTTGTAATTGGGCAGTCGATGTGTAGGATAGGTCGGAGGCTTAGAAGCAGGCACGCCAGTGTTTGTGGAGCCGCTGTTGAAATACGACCCTTTGGCTGTCTGGTTCCTAACTCTCAGATGAGAGGACCGCGTTTGGTGGGTAGTTTGACTGGGGTGGTCGCCTCCAAAAGCGTAACGGAGGCTTCTAAAGGTGCCCTCAGGCCGATTGGTAACCGGCCGTAGAGTGTAATGGCAAAAGGGCGCTTGACTGAGAGACCTACAAGTCGATCAGGTGCGAAAGCAGAGCATAGTGATCCGGTGGTTCCGTATGGAAGGGCCATCGCTCAAAGGATAAAAGGTACTCCGGGGATAACAGGCTGATCCCTCCCAAGAGCTCATATCGACGGAGTGGTTTGGCACCTCGATGTCGGCTCGTCACATCCTGGGGCTGGAGAAGGTCCCAAGGGTTGGGCTGTTCGCCCATTAAAGTGGCACGCGAGCTGGGTTCAGAACGTCGTGAGACAGTTCGGTCTCTATCTATCGTGGGCGTAGGAAATTTGCGTGGCTCTGACACTAGTACGAGAGGACCGTGTTGGACTGACCTCTGGTTTACCGGTTGTGGCGCCAGCTGCACCGCCGGGTATCTACGTCGGGATCGGATAAGCGCTGAAAGCATCTAAGTGCGAAGCCGGCCACAAGATTAGATTTCCTCATAAGGGTCGTTGTAGACTACGACGTTGATAGGGTGTAGGTGTAAAGACGGTGACGTCAAAGCCGAGCACTACTAATCGCCCGAAACTTCCATTCCTTTAGGTGGAATACACTTAAAGCTGCTACGTTTATCTCTAGAAACTAGAAGAACTAGAAAATCTAGTAAAACTAGAAGCACTAGAACAACTAGTCACTCTAGCAACTCTAGCAACTCTAGCTTGAAAGTTAACAGTTACCCACAGATTGTTGTATGTTCAAACGATATTTCCGGTGGTTATAGCGACGGGGTTCCACCTCTTCCCATTCCGAACAGAGAAGTTAAGCCCGACCGCGCCGATGGTACTGCACACCCGCGGGAGAGTAGGTCGCCGCCATTTTACGAAAGTCCTGAGTTCATAAAGAACTCGGGGCTTTTTTTCTTTGCGTAAGCTTATCCTGTTGTGTCAATGTGCAAGTGCAAAACCGCAATTTCTTTTGTATCTCTTTTTTGGAACAATGTGTACTTTCAAGATGGAAGTGCCCACTTGCATAAACTCAATGGAAAAAACATCATCAATTGTTGTCTATCTGAATAAAAAGCTGTATCTTTGCACTGCATTTCGGAAATCGTCCGTTAGCCCTTGGGTATAGCCTTCTTGCTATGTCCCATTGATCAACCAGGATTGGAGAGGTGCTCGAGTGGTTGAAGAGGCACGCCTGGAAAGCGTGTAAACGTCAAAAGCGTTTCGGGGGTTCGAATCCCCCTCTCTCCGCGTGAAGTACTCTGAAACTTAATTCAGAGGAAATCAAAGAAAAACGTAAGTATCGTAACTTCAAGGAGTTACGATACTTTTCTTTTATACATCATTGTCCTTCTAGAGTACGTAGAGAGTACCCAAATACTCCCAAAAGACTCTCCTATGGCTACAATCTGGCTACACTTTTTTCTGCAAAATAAAAATTGTAGCCAGGAGATAGTAGAGAGTTCGTTTAGAGTTCGCGTAGATTACTGCTATTCAAAGTATTATGTTGAACTTTGTAGCAGGACTACAGAGTGATTTATCGCCATTTCTGGCTACAATTTTAGACAACCTTGGCTACAAATACTCTCAGTTTGGCTACACTAAATCCAAAAGACAATGATGAAGTCGATTTTTCAGAGTAGTCTTCTATCTTAGAAGTAACTATGTAAACAAGGAGGGGAAGACCTCCGTGATGCTCCGCATCTACCTCAACAATGAGCGTCTATCGCTCGGCTCCACTGGCATCTCTGTCAAGTCCGCTCAATGGGACAAAGAGAAAGAACGCATCAAAGGACGCACCACTGAAGCACTCAACACTAACTTGCAACTCGACAACATCGCAAGTGGACTACAATCTATTTCGCAGAATAGAAATGTCGGATGTCGTTTCTCTTGAGCGTATCAAATCTGAGTTTCTAGGGAAAAAAGAAGAAATAGATACGCTGATGCAACTTTTCGAGAAACACAATGGCGATGTTGCAAAGCAGGTTGGTGTGTCTGTGGGCAAAGCTACATTGCAGAAATACAACGTATGCAAGCGTCACTTTTCGGAGTTTCTTGAAAAACAATACAAACGCAGTGATCTCAAACTGACAGAGCTAACCTATGTCGTGATTCGTGAGTTTGATTTGTATCTTCGCACCGAAGTAGGACAAAATCCCAATACAGCCACCAAAACGATGAAGACCTTCAAGACGATAACTCTTCTTGGTCAGAAGATGGGCGTCCTTTTGCACGACCCATTTATGAACCATCGCTTTCATATTGAGCCTGTCAATCGAGGATTTCTCACCGATGAGGAAATTCTCTGTATTGCTCATAAACAGATAAACATACCACGTTTAGAGCTAATCAGAGATATTTTCATTTTTTCCTGCTTCACTGGGCTAGCCTATATAGATGTATCCAACCTCACTCCCGATCACATCGTCACCCTTGGCGATAAGCAGTGGATTATGACTCAGAGACAGAAAACAAGTGTGGGAAACAAATGTCCTTCTTTTGGACATTCCCAAAGCTATCATTGCTAAGTATGGTGGAAAGACTTATCGAAATGGTAAACTCTTTCCAATGCTCACCAATCAGAAAACGAATGCTTATCTCAAAGAAATTGCCGATATTTGCGGTATCAAGAAAAACCTCACCTTCCACTTAGCACGTCACACCTTTGCGACGATGTCACTCAGTAAGGGAGTGCCGATGGAGAGTGTTTCTAAGATGCTAGGTCATACCAACATCCGCACCACGCAAATCTATGCACGCATCACCAACAAAAAGATTGAGCACGACATGGAAGAACTTGCAGATAAACTCGATAAGTTTAATGACGCCATGGGACTCTAAAACACGAATGTATCACTTTTAATCTCTATATTTATCATGAACACAAAAGAAAGCCCCGAGCTTTCTTACTTCCGTTTGAAACTCACAGCCTATCTCCGCAATCATTAACCTGAGCTTGTGGACGATGTCACCCTCGTTTTTCTCGTTCCGATGCAGCCCCACACCGCCTATTGCGATGCAGTGGCACAGGGCTTCTCACATCCCGAAGCTGAAAGCATTGCCAGCAATGTACTCTTTGAAGGTTTGCATTTCTCAAAGTACGACACCCTAGTGTCTGTTTTGGAAAACGAATTTGAGGCAGAGCTTCCTAGTCCACTACCTGAGAAACTCGCTCCCATTCTCCTCCGCAATAAGGCGGTGCAACGCGTCTTTGCCAACTACCATCTCATGGACGACTTTGCTGCACGTCCACAGTACGAAGACCTCTACACCGAACTCACAGGAACGATAGTCTTGATCATTGAGCAAAATAATTTGTCTACCGTTGAAGGAGCAAACGCTGTGGAATAGTCATCATTTGTCACATCGAGAGTGCGGTGGTATCAAGAGCCAAGATAGGTATTTCGCTCCACTCGTCAAGTATTTTTCAAACCCTTGTCTTAGGTGTCGCGAACTATCTTGTTGTTGCTCTTGAACCACCAAACACTCTCCGATATGAATCATCAAATTATGCCCACAGACCTTCACTCTCCATCCTTCAACCGAGTAGACAAAACAGCTTCTCAGCAAGAAAACGCTCCCTCCAGCGTGCCTGCGCCCAAGCAAGTCCATCGTTTCTCTTGGACACGCTTCATTGGCTTAGTCACACTTCTAGCGTTGCTTATCGGCTTTGTATCTCTTCTTTCTAAGCTCATTACGCCACAAGTCGTCACCGCGATTTCCATTCTCGGAAGTTTCCTCTTGTTGCGCTTTGTCGTCAAAGTAATTTTGCAAACCACATTCACGCTCCTGCGTTACTTGTTTTGGTTCGCTGTTCCCTGTGCTATCCTGCTCTGTGTGCTTTGATAAGCACAGTCTTCTCTCAAACCGAAAAGTGGTTATCTCTTCGCGAGATAGCCACTTTTTCTTTTATGCTTTTCTTTTCCCAATAGTCGAAAGATTAGACTCTGCACTTTCGCTTCTTTATCATAGCTCCACAATATGCGAAATAAAGAAGACTGATGCTTCTTTTTGTAGAAGTATAAACAAGAGCATTATAAGGTAGGGAATGATTTTGTTTGTGAAAATAACATAGTAGGGAATGATATTATCAGGAAAACACCTATCTTTGCAATATAAAATCAGCTTCTTATGAAACCAATGATTAAATACAGAGGAGGGAAGTCCAAAGAGATTCCCAATATTATGTGGCATATCCCAAGATTCTCTGGCAGATATGTCGAGCCTTTCTTGGGTGGTGGTGCGCTATATTTCTTTTTAGAGCCAAGAGAAGCGATTATCAATGACATTAACAAACAACTCATCAATTTCTATAAAGGTGTGCGAAACTATTTCCCCAGACTTAGAAAGGAATTAGACGAAATAGAAGCATTGTATGAAATCAACAGGAGGGATTATGAAGTATTAAAGGCAAATATGCCTAACGAAAGAGTGGAAGACAAGAACGAAGCACTATACTACTTGTTGCGTGATATGTTTAACAACAAAGTTAGTAAAGAATATAGTGATGCTCTTCTCTATTACTTCATTAACAAGACTGCATACTCTGGTATGATTAGATATAACGCAGATGGTGATTTTAACGTCCCATATGGTCGCTATAAGCATTTAAGCACCCAGCAAGTTTCTTCCTCTCATTGTGAACTATTGAAACGAACAGAAATTATGAATGTCGATTATAGCACAATCTTCAATATGTGCAATGATAATGACTTCGTGTTTTTAGACCCTCCATACGATTGTGCTTTTTCAGATTATGGCAATGTGGAGTATAAAGATGGTTTCAATGAAAATAGTCATAGACGATTAGCAGAAGATTTTAGGAATCTCCCTTGTAAGGCTTTAATGGTTATAGGCAAAACTCCTCTTACGGAGGAACTCTATGGACAATTCATAATCGATGAATATGAAAAGAGTTATGCTGTAAACATTCGGAATAGATTTAAGTCAGAAGCTAAGCATATTGTAGTAGCCAATTATAAAAAGGATTGGAATAAGGTGCAAGTTTTTAACACCGAACCTGGTAATGAGTATGTAATTCCAGAGACTTCGCACGTAATGTTGTTTGAACCTAAAAAAAGAAATATCATGGCAAGAATAGATAGTAGAACTTTGTTTTTTTGACAACATCGCCAAGAACTCCAAGTAAGATGATTCCAGAGATAGTTCTACTTGTGGAACATTTTGCTGGTAAGAAGTGGAATAAGGAAATCCAATGTGCCTTTATGGAAGTATTGAAGGACGAGAATTTCTTTAATGGTAAAGGTGAAAATGACCCATCGTTCAGTGCGAGGGACAGAATCAATCGTGCGCCGAAATCATTAGGTTTCGTAAAACTTTCCCCCACAATAGATCTAACTCCAGCTGGCGAAAAACTCATAACTTCAAAGAGAAAGGATGAAGTTTTTCCTCCGTCAGATGCTTAAATTTCAAGTACCATCACCTTATCATAAGCCAACAAGTAAGGCCGCGAAGTTTTGTGTAAAAACCATATTTGGAAATGCTCCGTTTGGTAAGGACAATGGGTACATTGAAATTCGATGAGCTTCAAATGTTCGGAATGCAGCTTACCGACTGGCACGATTTTGAGCGTATCGTTCAGAAAATAGAAACATTCCGTATTGAAAAAGCAAAGTACAAAGGTAGTTATAGGGTATTTAAGGCGGAATATCTGAACAATGAACTGAAACAAATCTATGGGGAACGTATAGAGCAAGGGGAGACACAGACGAGAGAAAGTGCAGATGCTTCACTTGACAAGTTCCTGCGTACACAGTCAAGCAATATGCGAGACTATGCAGACTCTTGTTTCAGATATTTGAGAGCAACAGGGGCTTGTAAATGTATCACAGGTGGGTAAGTCGCTATCCATTGTCCCAGAACGCACGGAAGATGTAGATTTCCTCTTGGAGAAAATGAGATCGTGATCCACTCACTTGTAAGACCGAAGCAGAATACTGTGCTTATCTTGGTAATCCAGCAATTCCCAAAACTACTTACCGACAACAGAGAGAAACTGCTTGAAAAAAATTGCATACCGAATTTGCAGAACAGGAAGTTTCAGGAACCTCTTCCACCGAAGACTTGAAAGAGTTGCTGGGGGACTTGCGAGATGAAAGACGCGATAGTAATATCCAGAAAGAGATAGAGACCATAAAAAGAATACAAGCTATACGACGACATTCAGTCTGTCTTTGGTGATATAGCAGAAAAGAAGTTCTACGATAATCCTATCATGCTAGAATGGAACACATGGCGAGCAATGACTATGCTTGATGGGGGCGACATCAAGGCTAATCTTAACTTCGATGATTTTGGCAAGCCTCTATCAACAGCGGCAGGAAACATGGCTGATATAGTTTGCGATTATGGCGACTTCCTCGTTACGGTAGAAGTAACAATGGCATCGGGACAAAAGCAGTTTGAAATGGAGGGTGAGCCTGTGAGCAGGCATCTTGGTAAGCTGAAAAAAGCGTCTGGCAAGCCTTGTTATTGTTTATTTATAGCCCCAACAATCAATGATGCCAGTATCTCTTTCTTCTATATGTTGCATAAAACCAATTTAGCAATATATGGAGGCAAATCTACAGTAGTGCCACTCCCGCTGAAATTATTTCAAAAAATGGTTGAGGATTCCTACAAAGCAAGTTATCTACCCAATCCCGAAAATATAAAAGCATTCTTTGAAACCTCAAATGCTTTGGCGCAAGAGGCAGAAGACGAAATTGCATGGTATAAAGGTATGTCCGACAAGGCGATGAATTGGTTAGAGTGAAAACCATAGATTAACCAACTGTCTTGTCAAAAATCATAAGTAAAGTAGTGTCGCCCCATCGGGCAAAATCATCTTATCTCGATTGAGTTACTCATAGCCTACCAGCGCAGAAGTACCAAGATAGAAAAACATATTCTTTCCTTTGTCCGAAAGCAAGGGGTGTACATACCCCATCTGCACGAGATAGTCACGCAGGGGCACTTGGTAACTGCGATAACGCAAGGCTTGCTGTTCATAACCAGCTGACAAGAACGTATATTTACCCCGTTTGAGATAGTGAGAAAGCGACAAAGTCAGCCCAAAATTGTCTTCCTTAAAGAGCGATTTGCCTTTACAATGGGCATACTCGCCGATACTTCCAATCCCTTTTGACTAGGCACCAAACGCTGTGCCTGCACAGCAGTGGGCAATCCCACCACTAGTGCAGCACAGAGCGAAGAAAACAAGAGCTTCAGTTTCATAGTTATTACCATTTCAGTTTGAGTTTATCAATCTTTTGCGCTAACAAGAGGTTCTCTTGGTCAAGCGAAAAAGAAAGTGTTCGTCCCCCTCCACGTTCGTAGAGCGTCACTTGCAGTTCCTTGTCTTGAGAGAGCGAAAATTGCTCCAAAACAGAGACCCCACGTTCGTTGTCGTTCGCCTTCACCTCCAATAATTGATGATAAGCACGAAGCGGTTGCAGCACTTGTTCCTGCATCGCAGTGCGCTTCGCCACCTTCTTGTCTACCACTTTGAAAGTCACAAAGTCCACAGCAAAAGGCATATTCGTGTCATTGTCGATGCGCGTGTAAAAGTAAAACAATCCATTGTGCGCATAAAGACCGCGGAGCAAAAACTTCATCCCGAATTGTTGCGCACCGATGTGCTTAATCCTGCGCTTATCGCTTTGGTAAATGCTCTGCATAATGAGTTTCACCAAGATAGGCGACTCACTGCCCAGTTCCTTGAAATAGATGTCCGAGCGGTTGGAAGGCAATCTTCCAGCCGTAGGTGCAAGGAAATCCTGCATCTCAATGTTGAGCTTCTCAGGTTCGGTAGCATACTTCACATTAAAGGCATAGAACGAGCCATCTTCGCAAATCACCGATAGATTAGTCTCCGTTTCAAAATCTTGCACGGCAGCTTTGATGCGCAAGACATTTTCCGCATCCTCCGCTTTGCCAGCAATGATGTTTTGCGAACCCAAGTCCACATAGCGAATAGGCGCAGGAAAGATGAGATGTGTAGTCTTGTCGAAAGTCACCTCCAAGCCATAAGGCAAGACAACTCGAGCGTTGGGAACACTTCGGCTCAATCCTTGGTAGAGCGTCCCCGACGACAAGAGCGAAGAAGAAAGATTCGTGGGTTTATCCTTGCTTTGGGCAAAGACAGCTGTGCTACTTGCCACGAGGAGTAGCGCAGAGAAAAAGAAATGTTTCATTGTTGTATAGAGATTAATATGTGTTTATTTACTAGGCATAAGGTATAGTTTATAACCTCCCTTAATCGTTACCTTAATAGTGCGTAACTTCTTTTGCAAGAGCTGACTCGCTCCCTGCATCACGCCACGCGTAGCTTCTGAAATAAGCTGGTCTTTAGCCGAAGAGGCAAAGGTAAACTCGTTCCCATCGTTCCCCCAATGTTAGCCCCCATTTCTTTGAGGGCAGAGAGGTTCTCCAATTCAGGAATGTAGACACCTTCCTGTCCGTCCATATCATAAGCCGATAGTTTGATAGGAAGAATGCGCCCGGCGTGTTCAATGCTCTTGACCAATAGTAGCATCCGATGTCCTTCGATTTTGGCACTTGCAATGATGCTACTTTGGCGAGGAAGGTGCATATCCCCAATGCGCGCATTTTCTAGCAAGCGCAACACCACATCATCCCCCTCTTTGAGAATAAGGGTATGGTCAATCTGCACCCGAATCGTATTGCGTTCCACCCCCTTTTTCTCATTGTTGATAGAGTGAAAGGCAAGATTGCGCCCCTTCGTGCCATACATTTTGACAAAGTCCGCATCACTCATCGCACCCGAAAGAGAAGACACCACTTGTTTTCGTTCGGGAAGCACCTCCACCGCCTTTGCCCCTTCCGATTGCTTGTCAGAAGAAGGCGCAACAATAGTGCGTTCCTGCGCTTGAGCAAAAGCATTGTTCAGCGCGGTAGGATTATTAGGCGTAGATTTAGGAAGATACTTCGCAGCCATTTGATAACTCTTTTCCATCAGCGCCAATTGACGTTCCTCCTCATTCTCTTCTTTATTATTTTTCTTCGCCAATTCATTCTTCAATTCAGCCACTTGCGAGCGGAGTTCTTCGCGCTCCTTCTCACTAGGGTCAGTGGCATAGAAATCATTGAGCAAGCGGTTGTTCTCCGCATAGCGTTGCATCGACCGCTCAATCTTACTTCGAGAGCGAGAAGCTTCCACTCTTTCCGCTTCTTCAGCCGCATTCTGCGCTGCAAACTCATCGGAAACTTCCGCCATCTCCACCTTCGCTTGCTGTTCTTCAGCCGATTTGTTGCCCTGTTCATAAGCCTTCAGTTTGTTGCTGGGCAATTCTTCCACGGTCGCTTGCGGAATACTGTCATTGAGTCCCTGCTGCGCTGCCGTTTCTCCTTGCCCGAAGGGGCAAAGATAAACCACATAGAGAGCGCAAAGAGCAATCCTAGTCCGCCAAAGACGAGCCCTTTTTTCAGTTGGTCTTGTTGTTTCTTATCCATAATTGAGGTATTGGTTTTAATTGCTGATATTCCGTGTCTTGTTGTTGGAGTGCAGGTCTGTCCAGATGCTCATTCTTCGGAATAGGTAAGGCAGTAGCGTGAGGAGTCACAAAGAATTGCGCAATCATAAAGAGAGCGCAAAGGAGATACACCAAACTAATGCCATAGACCAGAACTTTCCTCTGCTTCGTACTTAGTCGTTCGCATTGTTGTTTTAGCCACACCTTTCCGAGAATGATCCAGCTGCGGAGCATTCGTTGGGGAGAATACGTTCGTGTCATCGTTTGTAAGTTTGAAGGTCTTGATTCTCACGCACAACGAAGTGTTCCATCAGAAAGCCCTGCGGATTGTTGTCTGAACGCACCGCATTTTGCAGGGTGCAAGTCGTGATCAGACTACGTTCCGTCACGTTACTAGGGCGCACAATAAACATGCGTGCATAAGTTGTCACGGCATAAGGATACACCTTAAAGTCACATTGTATAGAGTCAATTTCCACACGCTGATTCACATTGCCCGAGATGGCACTATTGAAATACCCCTTTTCTGCCAAATCCTTGTAATAGTCGAAAGCCGATTTATCACAAAGCGCAAAGGCACGTGCCATATTTTGCTCAATAGCATCCTTGTCGGGAGCAATGCTAAAGAAGAGCTCGTGGAAACGTCTGACGTGTTCGCGTGCTTCCACAGGACGATTGCGAGAAGCATCTTGACTCAGTGCCAACATCAAAGATTTCCCTTGGTCAAGCACATAGATTTTTTCTCGTTGCTCCCGAGCAAAGTTGTAGGAAGCATAGAGCGCATAAGCCGTAATGCCCACACAGAGCAAGGCAAAGACGATGATGTATAGCCTAATCTGACTAAATGCCGTCTGAATGTTTTTTAGAGATTTGAATTCCATAGGAGTGTATGTTGTTGTATTGTTGTCCAGTCCCAAACGTCTAGACGAGCTACGAAAGTCGTAGCGAGTATAAAAGGGTCTGTGACCCTCTAATGTCTAACGTCTAACGTCTATTTTTAATGAGCATCCCTTTGATACGTCCACCGATATTTCCCACGGCAGCTCCCAAACCAGCAGCAGAAGCCTTACCACCTAGGTAGGCACCTTGTGCGCCACTCTTTGCCACGCTATTGACATTGCGACCATAAGCCCCAATACCGCCACCAGCTTCGATGATCCAGCCAGCCACAGTGGGCACACAGAAATATCCCACAATGCCAATGAGGAAGAAGACAATGTAGTACCACGTTCCCGAATCGGGAACATAGTTCGCACTCGAAAGCGCTGCAATGTCCTTCTGCACCATCAAAACTTGAATTTTGGCAAGCAAAGCCGAAAGAATAGAACTCACGGGCAACCACAGATAGACCGATATGTAGCGCGAGAACCACGCACTGAGCGAACCCGAAAGTCCATCCCACACCGAGATACCAAAAACGACAGGTCCCCAAGATGGAAAGCACAATAAGGATAAAGGTGCGGAGGGTATCAATAATCAAACCAGCCGCATTGTAGAGCAATTCCATGAAATCTCGGAAGAGTTTCATAACCCATTGCTTCGTCTGATAGGCAGCCCTTTCGGCATACATCCCAGCAATGGTCACCGCATCTTCAGGACCGATGATACCCATCTCCTCAATCTTTTCGTCAAACTTCTCATTAGATACCAAATAAGCCGTTTCGGGATTTTTCAGATAAGCCGCCTCTTGGAGTTTATCCCTCCTTTTCACCAACTGCGCCAGCGTGCTTTCTTGTTGATGCACCATCGCTTCAGTGCCTTGCACCACAGGAGAAAGCACCGCATTCATCGTTCCCAACACCACCGTTGGGAAGAACATGATGCAAAATCCCAAGACAAAGGGACGGAGCAAGGGAAACACATCGATGGGTTCAGCCCGTGCAATGGATGCCCAAACACGCAGGGCAATGTAAAAGAGCGCACCTAGACCGGCAATTCCCTTGGCAATGCCCGACATCTGCGCACAGAGTGGCATCATCTCATCGTAGGTAGAGCGCAGTAGGTCGTGTAAACTAGCGAAATCCATAGCACCCACTCCTACCAATATCGGTTTGCCGTGTTACCATATAGGGCTTGCACCGCCGAGAGGTCACCCTTTTCTCGGGCACGCACGTAGCTCACCGAAATGTTCTTTCTTGTGTAATAAGACACCAACGAGCGATACTCACGCAAGGTCGTGTAGATGCGGTCAATCGTCTGCATCCGTTCGTGGTCGTTCATCGAGAAAACACTACTCTTGGCTACCGATTTGAGTTCCTTCAAACTCTCTCCACTTTGTTCCAAGAGTTTGGTATATCCCGAAGCGATGGCAGCGAGTTCCGAAGGACGAAAATGAGGGTCGCGCAGCATCTGTTTGTAGGAGGTGACGTAGATGTCAGAAATGTCGCCCACCATCAAGATACACTCCTTGACTTTGTAGGCATCGCCAATGAGATTATTCACCTTGCGGAGTGCGTCATAGTATTTCTTGGTGTCGTTGTAGAGCTTCTCCACCTCCTTAAATCCATTCAAGGTATTCTTGACCGTCTTACCAGCTGTGGCAATTTCCTTGACCGTGTTGGCAATGTTGCCCGCAAAATTGGTGGGATCAGTCACCACCCATTGGGCATGAGCCTTTCCACAAACGAGAGTGGAAAGCAATAAAACTGAGAGAATGTACTTTCATTTGTTGGTTGATTATTTTATTGGTTGATATAATCTTGTGATGGTCCATTTATTTGACTGAAAAGTAGAGTGTTATCCCACAATCTGTTGTAGAGGAAAATATATGCGCTCATCTTTATAAAAAAGTGACACGTCGTTTTATGAAAAGTGACACGTTGTTTAGAGAAAAACAAGCCGTCGTTCATCAACAAACGAGCCGTCGTTTTTTTGATGATAAATGAGCCCCCTTTATTCCTTGTGTCGTTTCTTCCGAGCCAATTGTCGAATGGCAGCTTCAATGTCGCCACCGAGTTGCTCGGCAAGGCGCAGCACCTCCACCTTCTCCGTCTCTTCTGTGGTGTAAGTTAAGTATTCCTCCAAACTCACCTCAGTGGCATAGACCGCACTTTGCATACCGCCCAGTCCAATCCACACCTCTTTGTAAAGGCGATGAGGGTCGTTGTTCTGATTGATGGAAAGAATTTGGCTCTTCTCCTTTTCCGACAAGCCCAGCATCGCTTGGATGCCATCAAACTTGGTCATATACTTACGCTGGTCGAGGAGGATTTTGCAGTCGCTATTGTTGATGATACTCTCCTTCACAATGGGAGATTGAATGATGTCATCCACTTCTTGCGTCACCACAATGGCTTCGCCAAAATACTTGCGCACCGTCTTGTAGAGATACTTGATGTAGTCCGCCATATTAGCCGAAGCAATGGCTTTCCACGCTTCTTCGATAAGAATCATTTTGCGAATACCTTTCAATCTGCGCATCTTGTTGATAAAGGCTTCCATAATGATGATTGTCACCACGGGGAAAAGGTCTTTGTTGTCCTTCACTTGGTCAATCTCAAAGACAATGAAGCGTTTAGACAGGAGGTCGATGTTCTCCGTAGAATTGAGTAGAAAGTCATAACGTCCCCCACGATAGTATTGTTTGAGCGTAGTGAGCAGGTTGTTGATGTTGAAATCTTGGAGCGTCACCTTGATTTCTCTTTCCTCCATCTCCTTGCGATAGACATCTCTGAGATATTCATAGAAGGTATTGAAGCAAGGCGTGATGCTGTGGTCGGCACGGATGCGCTCAATGTAAGCATTCACCGCCGAACCCAACTCACCTGCTTCCGTCTTGGTCAGCGGTTCATCGGCACTCTTCCACAGCGTAAGCAGCAGCGTGCAGATACTTTCTCGCTTTTCCACATCAAAGACATAGTCATCAGTGTAGAAGGGATTGAAGGAAATGGGACTTTCATCGGTGTAAGTGAAGTAGACCCCATCTGCTCCCTTGGTCTTTCTGTGAATGAGTTCGCAGAGTCCTTGGTAACTATTACCCGTATCCACCAAGAGTACATGCGCTCCTTGTTCGTAGTACTGACGCACCATGTGGTTGGTGAAGAAGGATTTCCACTGCCCGATGGACCTAAGATGAACTTATTGCGGTTGGTGGTAATACCTTTCTTCATTGGCAGGTCAGAAATGTCCAAGTGAATGGGCTTACCCGACAAACGATCTGCCATGCGGATGCCGAAGGGAGAAAGAGAATCTTTGTAGTTCGTTTCTGCCGTAAAAAAACAAAGAGCAGGTTCGATGAAGGTGTAGAAACTCTCTTCGGAAGGAAAGTCGCCACCGTTGCCAGGGATACCTGCCCAATAAAGCGTAGCCGTGTCAATCGTGTTGTGCCGTGGTTTACATTCCATCAGCGCCAGCGCAGAACCTACGTCATTTTTTACCTGACGCAGTTCCTCTTTGTCGCTACTCCATGCCAAAACATTGAAATGTGCCCGAATAGAAGTCAGCCCCTGAGAGTGCGCCAAGTTGAGATACTCCTGTATCCACTCCTCGTTGATTTGATTGCTTCGGCTATAACGCGCCAAAGAGTGCATATTCCTCGCCTGCTTTTCAAAGCGTTCAAGGTTAGCATCGCTATCTTCGATGAAGAGATATTGATTGTAGATGTGGTTGCACGAAAGAAGCAAACCCACGGGAGCTGCAAAACTCAGTCGGCAATCACTGCGGTCGGTAGAAAGTCGTTCATATCGCGCATCGGTATGCACACTTGTGGGGAGGTCGTCCGTATCGCTCAGCGTGTGCAAGCAAAGCATTTGGTCGCCCACGCGTACAAGGTCTGCCCCCAAACGAATATCCTCCAAAGAAGCGTGCTGACGCTCCGAAAGCGAAAAGTATCTATCGAGGAGTCCAGCCTTTTCTTTCGTACCGATGAGTTCGTCCTCAGTCATTCTCGTCAAACGAAGATGGTCACTATCATTGATAATCCGCTCAAATTGGTCTACGGCTTCCAAGAATTTGCCACCGCTTCCTTATCTTCAATGTCTTTGGGGATGAGATGCCCACGGCACAAGGCAGAGAAATTACTCTGCTGTGCCATGCGCTTCTTGGTCGTTTTGGTGAGAAAGAGATAAACCGCGTGATGCAAGTAGGGTCGCTCATTGAAATGTCGCTCCGAAGCACGAGCCAGAAAACTGAGTTCTCCCTTATTGAGTTCGGGAGCATAGTTTTCTTGGATAAACCAATCCTGCTTATGCACGATGCTGTAATTAGGGAGCACCTTAATCGCCTTATGCCAAGCCGAGTGCATCGCTTCATATTCGCTCTCTGTCACGGTGAAGAGTTCGGGAAGCTCCAACTTAAAGGCAATAGTCAAGTCAGCATCCTTGCTCACAAGGCAACCATGTTCCACTGCTAAAAGGGGAAACTTGGCTTCAAAAGTACTTATTTTGCTGGTGTTGCGCATATGTTCGTGTTTTTGTTTGAGGTTACGAGGAATGTTCGCAGAGTGCGGTAATAGCTAGGCACTGAGACAGAGGGCGAAGGAGCGTACTTGAAGTACGTGACTAGCCCGAATGTCGAAGTAACGACGCTAGTGCCGTGCTATGTGAGCATCCCTAATGAGGTGATAGACCGTACGGCGGTTTATAAGGTAGCGCGGATGAATACGTATTGCCCCTTGCTTCATCAGTCCATATTGACCATACTTGCGGTTCATGGCAAACGTTTGCCACACAACAAGCGTGGCACCCACTAAGCCGATACCTAAGCACAGCCACTGACTCATACCGCAGAGATAGCATACGACCACAAGCACGAAAACCGCCAAGAGTCCTCCAGCAAAGAGGAAGAGGTATTGCGCTTTCAAGCCATTAAACTCCACCGTACGACCTATTCCCTTATTGATGTCCCACGATGCCATTAGAGGAAGAAGCTACGAAGGATGGTTGCTGCCACAATGAGGAAGATACAAGCTCCAAACCAAGAGGCAGCTGTCTTGCTGGTGTCGGGATCACCGCTGGAAAACTTGTTGTAGACCTTGATGCCACCAATCAGACCAACGACAGCACCGATGGCATAGATGAGTTTTGTACCAGGATCAAAGTAGGAAGTCACCATTTTAGTGGCTGCATTGATACCTGCCATACCGTTACCTTGGGCATAAGCTCCTGCCGATACGAGAAAGAGGGCGAGAAGCACGAGAGAAAGTTTCTTTGTTGTCTTCATATTGATAGGAATTAAATGTGATTATTGCTAGGGTGAGAGAATGGAAGTGAGAACAGAGGGAGGTATTGTAGGCTCTAGTAATGGAAGAATGAGTGTGTAACCTCACACCTCCACAGTGTTCTCCTGTTCCGAATAGATGGTTTTACAGATAATAATCGAGAGGATGAGTTGCTATTTCTGAAATGGAGTTAGAAGATTCTTTTTCTTCTTTCTCCATTTCTTGTTCTTCTGTTTCAGCCTTGTCAATGGCTTGCAAGAGTTTCTGATGCACCCTTTCTTCTTGGGAGAGTTGGGCTTTATATTGCGCCAATAAGTCCGTACCTTTCAGACTTTGGAGCGTATGTACAACCTCCGTTTCGTCCTCCTCATCAAGACTATCATCTTGTTTGTGCCAATGATTCAATCGCACTAAGTCGCGAGTGAGAATGCTAGTGGGTGAAATATCGGTAGTAGCATTGTCTTGCCAAAGGATTTCTTCGCGAAGCACTTCCTCCTCATCCACTTCTTCTAAGGTATAGTCCACCGCGATTTCACTCTCTTCGGTCTGTTCGGAGGAATCTTCTGTATTTTCTTGTTGTAAAGAATCAGCTACAGTCGCCGTTACTGTACTTTGACCAGCCACATTAGCCGACTCCTTACTAGATTTCTCTGTGGCTTCCACATCGGATGTCGCAGTAATAATTTGTGTCGTCAATCCTTTGCTTTTGCCCACAAGGATATGCTCTTCAGAAGTTTTTGGCTGTATCTTGCTGCGTATCAGCTTGAGGGATAACTTTCTGTTGAGTTGAACATCCACTTCTCCAACGATGAAAGGTATAAATCAGCCCCATCGCCACCCACAGGATGGAGAATAGGAGCAAAATATTGAGTAGAAAAGCAGTAATCATAGTTGTATGGTTTGTTCCTTCTTGCGTTTGACAATTTCCTTGTTGAGCAATTGTTGGTGCGTGCGAAGATGTTCCACAATAATGCGTTCAATGTAACTCGAGAGTGTCGTGTCAGACCGCAAATCACTCAGTACGTGCCGCAGTGTTTGCAACACCTCTGTGCGAATGGTGAACCCCGATTTCGCACCTCTGGTACTATTGGCGGTCAAATAGAGGTCTGCATATTGAGAAAATGAAATCGTTGATGTGGACTCACTCGTGATTTCCTCCTCCTTATTCTCTTTTGGAGGAAGCGCAGGGGAAGTTACGGGCTTGTCATAGAAAGGTGCATCATCTTCATTGCGGACCTTCGTACCCATATCTCCCAATTCTTGGAGTTTCTCTTGGAAAATTTTATTGCGTTGTTCCTTCAGACTACTCATCAAACTTTAGATTTATAAGGTGTAACTTCTCCATCACCTCATCCACCCACGCATCAATGCCAAGGGCAGTGCGATACATCGGAGCAGGCGCAAGATAAGAACTGCGGAAACAAGTTTTGATTCCCCCTGCAGCTTGTAATTCTCGTGCAATCTTCACCGAATGATAGATGCAAGTATCAAACATACTCAAGCCCTCTTGCTTGGCATAGTCCGTAAAAACCTGTTGAATCGTGGGATTTGCACTGCGATTTACCTTATTCCAGAGAAAGAAGAAGTCTTCAATGCGTGCGTCTTCAAAGCCTAAGCCCAAGTCACGGATGGTGCGAGCATAGGCAAAAGAAGACGCTAAGGACTGAGGGTCGGCTTCGATGGGAGAGATGATGAAATCCATTTCCACAGAAAAGCGCAACAAACTCTCTGTGCTGGCGTGTCCTGGGAAATCAAATCACCAGTCGTTCTCCTCTTCCTTGTGTGTCGAGATATTGTTGCACCAGCGAGAGAGCATCTCCGGGTTTGGCGCGTAATATCATATAGGAAGGTTTCCCTAAGCGCGTGAAATAGGCTTTCATCTCAGCTTGTATCTTAGCATCCGACTCGATAAGGTCGCGTTCGCGCTCTCGTAACTTATAGAACGACTCTTGTGTTGCGTCACAATCCATGACAACAAGAGGAATCCCACGCTCATAATACAGCACCGCAGCCAAGACTTCGGCTAAACTGCTTTTTCCCACTCCACCTTTTTGAGAAGCGAAGCCTAAAAATAGAGGTCGTGATACTTTCTGTTGCATAATGAATTGTGTTTATAGGTCGTAATGCTTAGACTTTTCTCTGTATAGACTCATAGACTTAAGTCAATTGGTCAGTTAGTCAATTGGTCAATGAGTCAGTTAGTCAATGAGTCAGTTAGTCAATTGGTCAATGAGTCAGTCCATTTGGATGTCTTTAGCTCAGTCTATACAAACCTTTTGACTCTGCAAAAGAACTTAGTTTTTAGTCTACTCACAAGAAAAGGAGAAAAGAGGGAAAAATAGGGATGAATTGGATAATCCTTTCGTATTGAATGATTTAAGTTTAGGCTGTAACTTTGCAGACGAACAAATACAACCCCTAACACGACCGAAGGAAACAGCCCACGAAGGGCTGGATGCTTCCCCAGCATCAACTCTTTTTACTGGCAAGGTGTGTCTTTGTAACACAAACTGCGGTTTGTCTCACAAAAACTCCTTGCCTCGGTGCGAGGAAATGCTGAACTCCAAAGTCGTCAGTAAAGAAGAAACACATGAAACAGCAAAGCAATCCCTCTACTGAGGGCTTAAACTCCGATAAACCTCGGTGGGACAATTGGCACGTACGCCTACCTAATCCCAAAGACCAACAGAAAATCATTGATTTGTTCCAGCGTTCGGGCGCAAAAACAAAGTCAGACTTTGTACGCGCTCGCTTGTTTGGAGAAGAATTTAAGGTCATTTCCGTAGATAAATCAGCCGTGGAATACTACCGCAAGCTATCGGAATTCACTGCACAACTACATAAGATTGGCATTCTCTATAACCAAGCCGTACGCGCGCTCAATACCTATCATTCCGTTAAGACAGCACAGGTGATGCTCGAGAAATTGGCGCACTATTCCACGCAAATAATAGCGCTGCAATCTCAAGTTATTGCCCTCACCATCGACTACCGCAAACGATGATTGCCAAAATTTCTGCCACGGAAAATCTAGGTGGTGCGCTAGGCTACAACTTTAAGAAAGTGGAAAAAGGAGATGCCGAAGTCATTCTATCCAAAGGACTCTATCAACCAGCAGAAGGGGAATTTAAGATGGAAGAAGTACTTCGAGATATGCAGGCTCTTATCCCTACGCATAGCCGAACGAAGAAGGCTGTCTTCCATTGTTCCCTCAATCCGCACCCCGATGAACGATTGTCAGATGAGAGGCTAGCCACTTTAGCCGAGGAATATATGCAGGCACTCGGTTACGGCTCACAACCCTACATCGTGTTTAAGCACCACGACGTCGAGCGAGAACACATTCACATCGTTTCCTTGCGTGTAAACGAACAAGGAGAGAAAATCAATGATAGGTTTGAAAAGCGAAGAAGCAAGCGTATCACAGATGCTTTGGAACAAAAATACGGACTGATACCTAGTACACCGACCCAAGAGCAAGTACTTCAAAAAGCAAGTACGGAAAAACCGCTCAATGAGTCCGTGGAGAATAGAAAAACAAAGGTAGAAAAAGTGCTTCGTGCCGTACTAGCACACTACAAATTCGCTTCTTTGGGAGAACTCAATGCCATACTCGCACACTATCATCTCACAGCTGAAGAGGTAAAAACAGAAGTTCGGGGCAAACGCTATGATGGTCTGGTCTACCTCCTCACAGATGATGAGGGTAAAAAAGAGAGTATGCCCATTGCAGCCTCTGAACTAGGTCGAGGACTGGGGCATACCGCTATTACCAATCACATCAAACGCTCAAAGTCTGCACTAAAAACATATATTCCCAAGGTAAGGCAACGCGTACTTATGGCGATGCGTACTTCCCCCTCGTCAGAAGCCGATTTGAAGAAAAGCCTTATCCAACAAGGCTTGCGAGTGGTGCTTCGCAGAAACAAGGTAGGGCGCATCTATGGCATCACCTTTATAGATGACAAAGAAGGGATAGCCCTCAATGGTTCACGTTTGGGCAAGGGATATTCTGCCAACGTCTTTGCTCAATATCTGCAAGACACCAGACAGAATCCTTTCTTGGATGAAACACGTTATCCCAACAGTCTTTGGGAAGATGCTGAAGGAAGAGAAAAACAAGGGACATTTCTCAAAAAATCTCCCACGTTTTTCCAAAAAAGTCCGACGTTTTTTCGGAAAAGTCCGACGTTTCTCACGACAACTCAGAAAGCGACAATCTCATTGACGAACTTTTAGACGACACCTTAGATGCTTTGGCAGCACCGGCAGGGAATGATGATTGGAAAGAAGCGGTTTGGCAACGCAAACTGCGCAGACAGAGTAAGGTGCGATTGGGAAGAAGAAAGCACTAGTTCTAAAGGCATTATCATAGTATTCAAACACCATTCAAACACACACATACCACTATGGCACAAGAAGACGATTTACGAGCATTGGGAAAGATAATGGACTTTATGCGAGGCATATCCGTACTCTTTCTCCTTATCAACTGCTATTGGTTTTGTTATAGCGCATTTGAAACGTGGCACTTCACGCTGGCTATAATAGACAAAATCCTACTCAATTTTCAGCGAACAACTGGCTTGTTCTCCTCCATGCTGTGGACAAAGCTCTTTTGCGTTGTTTTCCTTGGGCTTTCTTGCTTAGGCACAAAGGGTGTCAAGGAAGAAAAGATAACGTGGGGAATGATTTACTCAGCCCTTGCCGTGGGGTTTGTGCTTTTCTTTCTCAATTGGTGGGTCTTGTTCTTATCCATCTCGGCAGTAGGTGCAGCATCACTCTACATCTTCTCTTTGTCCCTAGGTTATATCTGCCTACTGATGGCTGGAGTGTGGACGAGTCGTTTGCTCAAGAACAACCTGATGGATGACGTTTTCAACATGGAAAACGAGAGTTTTATGCAAGAAACACGGCTGATGCAAAACGAGTATTCGGTGAACTTGCCGACACGCTTTTTACTACAAAAAAAGAAATGGAACAAGGGGTGGATCAACATCGTCAATCCTTTCCGTGCTTCAATGGTACTCGGCACACCGGGTTCGGGTAAGTCTTATGCCATTGTGAACAACTACATCAAGCAACAAATAGAAAAAAAGGGTTTTGCTATGTACATCTATGATTACAAATTTCCCGACCTCTCAGAGATTGCCTACAATCATTTGCTCCATCATTTGGATGCTTATGAGGTAAAGCCCCAATTCTTCGTCATCAACTTTGATGACCCGCGCAAGAGTCACCGCTGCAATCCCATCAATCCTAGTTTTATGACGGACATCTCCGATGCCTACGAGAGTGCTTACACGATTATGCTCAATCTCAACCGCTCGTGGATTCAAAAACAAGGAGATTTCTTTGTGGAGTCGCCTATCATCTTACTCGCAGCTATCATTTGGTTTCTCAAAATCTACGAGAATGGCAAGTATTGCACCTTTCCCCACGCCATTGAGTTCCTCAATCGCCCCTATGCGCAGATATTTCCCATACTCACCGCCTATGATGAATTGGCGAACTACCTTTCACCCTTTATGGATGCTTGGGAGGGGGGCGCGCAAGACCAACTGCAAGGGCAGATTGCTTCGGCAAAGATACCGCTCTCACGTATGATTTCGCCGGCACTCTATTGGGTGATGACAGGAGACGACTTTTCTCTCGACATCAATAACCCACGTGAGCCGAAAGTCCTTGTGGTGGGCAATAATCCCGATCGCCAAAACATCTACTCGGCTGCACTTGGACTCTACAATTCGCGCATCGTGAAACTCATCAATAAGAAGAAGCAACTCAAATCATCGGTGATTATTGACGAGCTGCCCACCATATACTTTCGTGGGCTTGACAACCTCATAGCCACAGCTCGAAGCAATAAGGTGGCGGTATGCCTTGGTTTTCAGGACTTCTCGCAGCTTACCCGAGACTATGGCGACAAGGAAAGCAAAGTGATACAGAATACGGTGGGCAATGTATTCAGTGGTCAAGTGGTAGGAGAAACTGCCAAGACGCTTTCCGAGCGTTTCGGTAAGGTGCTCCAGCAGCGTCAGTCTATGACCATCAACCGAAATGATAAATCTACATCTATCTCCACGCAAATGGACAGTCTTATCCCCGCATCGAAAATCAGTAACCTTACGCAAGGAATGTTCGTGGGTGCAGTGTCTGACAACTTTGATGAACGTATCGACCAAAAGATTTTCCATGCAGAGATAGTGGTGGATAGTGCCAAGGTGTCAGCCGAGATGGAAGCCTACCAGCCCATACCTGTAGTTGCAGACTTTACAAACGAAGATGGCTCCGATAATCTCAAAGAGACCATCGAAGCCAACTATCGTAAGGTAAAGCAAGAAATACTCTCGTTAGTTGATTCAGAAATAGAAAGAATTAAAAATGATTCTTCATTGCAGCATTTGATTAAAGAATAATCTGGAGGGCTAAGTGTCAACGATTAAAGGTGGCTACCATAAACAATCTAAAGATGCTATAAATAACATCACAGTATATTCTTCACCAAGCGTTTTCCAACCACACGTCTACGAACTTTATAAAACTTGACATAGATATATTCCCAAATGTTCATATCGCCTTTAAGTCCTTAAAATAATACTTCTCTTACCATAAAGAGCTGTTTTAATAAAGGTTGTAAATAGAGTATTCTAAATGACATAATACTTGAAGCGAATCCATAGAAGGAAGATACCAAACAGTGAGTAAACTATCTGAATGGGTTTGCCAAGTGTACTCCATTACTTTTATACTGCGACTGAGTCGTTGTGATTTTGTAAAACAGTTTAGGACAGCAGTCCTAAACTCATCATGCTGTTCTGTTATTAAATATGAGGCAATATCCTTAGGGGCTCCATACAAGGAATCAATTTCTTTAACACTATACGTGTTAGGTTTAACAGCACTCATTTGAAATTGACCAGTATTCTTGCAACTGTAAAAAACAAAAAGCAAAGCCGTCAAAATACTATAATATTTCATTTATCTAAAATAATCTCCGTGTCATCACTAAACATAGAATTTAACTCTAGCAATATGAAATCTATATGTCTATCTCTAATTTGGTTCCCAATATTCATAATGCTATTTTTGTCAAGCACATATTGCCTTCTTAGACGATTTTCATATTTAATGCTAGGTGAATCCCCTCCCTTTTTATATTCATCACCATGTCTAACTCTATGAAAAAGTTGATATGGTTTAGATGGTATGTATGCTAAACTGACAAAGCCTCTTATATTACCAATGGTGTGCCCAAATTCATGAGCTATTGGATACTGGAGTATTTTACCATCAGAACCTAATTTCTTTTGAAGCTGCGTGTCTTCCAGGTCAAGTTCTATACGTCGATTACACCAATCGACACTACTCACCCTAGAAGTTGGAGATAAATCAACTCTCCAATGTTCTCCTCTATATACCCATTCTAGTTGGAATCGAATGTTAAAAACGATCCTTTTGTTTTTTATTGCAAATCGGGATGTTCCCTTAACCCTTACCCAAAACTTATAATTCCACAATGCATCTATGATACCCTTTGCCATTATTTTGAAATGTTCTATTTTTGCTAAGGGTATCTGGGGATTATCTATAATTCTCCATCTTTGAGTGACTATAATTTCAAAGTTGGATTCAATGATTTGAATATCAAAGTATGGAGTGCTTTTATTCAATAGAGGAAACATAAAAATAAATTAAAAGCCCTCAAGATAGTAATCTGACGAACACTACTGAGGACTTATGAATTTTACTCTTGTTTATACTCGCTTTCCCAAACAGTATCTTCCGGATTGTCTCCCTTGTGTCCAGCAAGCTGTATCACAAAGCTCTTAGCGGGGAAGTATGGCGTAAGGTGGATGTCAAGCAGAATCTTATCCTTCTGCTCCTTGTCTTGCTCAATCTTGAGAACCTTGAACTTCTCTATGAGCTTGCTTGGTCCTTGCACACTATCCAAGAACTTCACAATCTGTGAGCGAAGATCAGCCTCGGTGCGAGATGACCAATTCTCAAAGGCGCGGCGGTTAAGGAAGTCGAATAGCACCTTCGTGATATGGTCAAAGACACGCACAACAGAGTAGGTTTGTAGACCGATGTTGTCGCCATTGAATAGCGTCTTGCCAGAGAAAGCCATCACACGGCTATACTCGTTAACCATAGGTACAAGCCCCATACGCTCAAGCTCTGAGATTTCGCTCTTCTTGAGATCGAAGCGTACGCTCTCTACCTCATTAAGACCACCGAATTTCTTGCCCGCAACAACCTGAGACATCAGCGTATTGTAAATCTTACCTGCCAACGCCCCAGAAGGGGCTACATATAGATGCTCTTCTTCTCCGACAGCCTCCACCTTAGGACGACCAAGTAGCCAGTTGCAAGTCATAATCGTGTTAGACTTGTATACCTCCCCACCTGTATGATTGGCGTTGGCGAAGACATCCACTACATCATCAGGACTCTCCAGGTCTTGGAAGTCAGTGATGAACATTACTTTATTCTCGTGGGCAATCTTAGACCACTTGTCTAGCACTGCGTTTGAGCCAAGGTAGCCTGGCACGACTAGGAGCGAGTAGTTTCTACGGAGGTCTAGACGGTCAAAGTTATGATTAAGTTCTTCACCTACCTTATCGATAAAGAGCGTGTTGTCTAGGTCTCGGAGTTGCTCAGGAGCAGCGTTCATTATTGAGACATTCTTAACTTTATCGCTCTCTGTATTGCGATAGAACAGAGCCAAAGCACGATAGGCACTTTCCAGTTCGCGTGTACGCTCCAAGGCTGCAAGCAGATTCGCATTCATAGTCTCTTCTACTTGCAGAGCTTGCTCCTTTGCCTTATCTCGCATACCTACCGCATCTTCTCCTGACTTAAGTAGGTCAATCCAGACTTTCAAGCGGTTCGCAAGCAACTTGCGCTCTCCCGCCCATTGCTCATCGGTAAGAAATATGTTACGGCGAGCCTTACGACTGGGATTCAGGTTAGACATCCCATCAATAATGCTCTCCAAAAAAGTAAATCCGCCAAACGCTTCTAGTTTGTCGGCTATAGCCACACTTGCCGAGTTCGCCGCCTTAGATGACGACTGACTTCCAGTAGGGGCAAGCTGTGCTTTGGGGGCTTTTTCCTTATCCATATACTATTCGTTTTCAGGATTAGACTTCGTGATTTCTGCGAGAGCAGCCTCAAGAGCCTCAATCAAGGCTTCTTTGACATCCTTATCGCCTACAGCTTTGAGGAGAGCTCGATTTGACGACAGTTGACGAGTCATCTTCAGAAGCTGTTCTCTTGTTACATCAAGCTGAGAGAGGAACGCACTGTTGCTTTTAAGGCTCTTCGCCCCGAAGTCTCCCAGGCTTTTGAATGCAAGTTCTTCGCGGATTTCGTTGCCTTCTTGATCTAAGTGCTCGATTGTTACTGTTGGATTGAAGCGTTCAAACACATCTTCAATCGTTTCTAATCCGTGTTCTATTTCAGGACTAATCGGTGCTTCGTCCGTCAGCTTTTGAACGAACAGAGTGCGATTCGATGGGATTTCGGCAATTGCTTCATTCGCATCGATCTTAACCTCATTACCGCCTACGCCATATTTATACATAGCCTATCGAGTTTTATTATTTAACATCAAAGTTCTAAATGTGGAGATTTACGTAATCTCACTCCGCAAATTTACACAATTTCCTCGGAGCCACAAACAAAAACGCAGAAAATCTGAGAAACATTGGGAAGACAATCTAAACGATAATGTATCACATTCGACTCTCATAACCCTGCTTGAAGTCCACCTCAAATCGTTATTTCCAGAAAATCTCCATGCTCTGTTTCACAAATCAACTTCTTCAAGTCCATAGAAACAACATAATACTCAAAAAACGAGCATTCTCCAATAATGAATACCACATCTGCGACCCTTGCCTTGAATATGTGTGTGACATCCAATTCAGCAATAAAATAACAGAAGTCTTCATTGTTCAAGAAGCAAGATATCCGTTTGTATTGATAATCATCATCATAATGATGCTCCTTCGGGGGAAAACGAAAAGATAGCCACCAAACTCTAGGATTGCCTAGTACAAATCGATTTTTTTGATTCTATCCAAGACATCACCTCCGAGCTCCTGAATTCTCTCTCTTGCATCAAGGCTCTCTATACATCTCAATAGCTCTTGATATTGTTCATCCATTTGCAATTACATACATAGTTAATGTCCATCTATCACACCCTCACCCTTCTTGGGAGATCTATGAGGGTGGGTGTTACCATCATAGGTAAGATTAAACCTCTTACTTCCACCATCAGAACGCTTCCCTTGAGTTTGAACTCCAATATGCGGTTTATCATGCCCCTTAGTAAAATCCATATCAGGGTGAGCAGAGATCGTAGGCAATCTTAGACCCATTAGCTCCCTTAAACTCAACTTCTGTCCCAGTTATTGGGTCTACTTTTTGTTGGAGTAAACTGAATATTGGGGTCTCCTCCTGAGGCTATATCAAAAAGCAGCTCGTCGCGCAGAGTCAAAAATCAGGGAAATGTAAAACTTCAACTAGCCCCCACGGGTCTACCCATGCATTTACATCGTGGACGTATGCGTATAGGTTAGTCAACCCCGCTTCAAGGCGAATGGGGTCTTGACTGATGTAGGCTCCTGTCTCGGGCGAGTAGTAGCGGAAGCGGTTGTAGGCGAGTTCCGTCTCGTGGTCGTAGTATTGCCCTTGAAAGAGGAATGGTATTCGGATACGATTGCTGTAGGGGACATTCCTATTGTACACCTCCTCGAGTATCTTACCATTCATATCCAGCCTGCGACGCCAAACTGATACTAGTTACATATGACTCTATGAATAGACTCGGTCAGAGCTAGCCTTATTATTTGAGTTCTATACTTATAGTCTGAAAAGCGCTTGTCTGCTAGAGAGTACAGCTCATTTTCATCTCTACTCTTAGTGTGTCTCAGATAAATGATAAGTTTTGAAAGAAATGGGTATGTGAAAAATGAGTGATTCTTATCAATATACTCCAGCAAATCCACATTCATATTATAAATCATACATTGAGGACGTATAAAATACTCCTCAATAGCACAAATAACCTCTAAAACAGCAGATTCCAGTTCTTCCTTAGAGGAGTAAATAGAAATAGCCCCATCCCTAAACAAGCGTTTTCGGAGCAGAGAAGAAGAATACAGTCTAAATACATAGGGATCAGAGGGACTATTTAAATTAAACAGTCGAATGCAGTCTGCCAGAATCCCTTCTTTTATTTCTAGCTCGGGGAATATCGTTGCCACTGCACCTACTCTTTTCATTTTTCCTCTTAGGTACTTAAGCCTGATTGCTTCATCTTCTGAGAATCCTATTGGAAAAAGTCCAGTAATACGAGTTTTTACCCCTCCCATATCTTTGCAAATAGTTGAAAAATGATAAACACCTCTCAATGTTTCACTTTCATTTATATATATATTGAAGAGTTTCTTTACCAAATTCTCGATATCTCTACTTCTCATTGCTTACTGTTATACTTAATATTAGGAGTATCTTAGGATGTGAAACTCTGCTATTGTAGAATGGTTTTTGCCTACTTCTGTAAATCCTCGACCTTGACCTCTTACGGATGTTTTGATAGCACCTCCACCACTTTTACTTGTATTGGCATGAGCATTTCGCCCTCGTCGATATGCTTGGGTACTTTTCTGATTCTCAGTTAGTCGGCCACTACCAAATTTCACTTCAAACACATGCACTTTACCATGCCCGTCTTCTGCAACAAAATCCGCAATGGTTCTTTTCCCGTTTACCATCATTTTTACTTGTTTTCGAATGTTTTTGAATCCACTTCGCTCCAAATCATGCTTACCTCTTGCTTCCCCTCTTTTCCCATTGTAATGAGATTTTTGCTAGTCCAAAGATATCTATCCAGCCAGTAGTATCCTCGACATAGCTATGCAACGCAGTCGTTCCGCTATCAAATCGTATCGGGTCTTCGGAGATGTATCTTCCGAGTTCAGGTGCATAGTATCGGAAGCGGTTGTATGCCAGCTCCGTCTCGTGGTCGTAGTATTGCCCTTGGAATAGGAATGGTATTCGGATACGGTCGCTGTAGGGGACATTCCTGTCGTACACTTCCTCAAGTATCCTACCATTCATATCCAGCCTGCGACGCCAAACCTCCTCTCCCTCGGCGTTGTACGCTTCGGTAGGCGTACCCAGCTGATCGGTTACGATGCTGTACGCCTTGGCATTGAGCAAGAGGGCTATCGGCACAAAGCTCTCCTCCTCAAAGACCCACGTCCTCAGGTCAAGCTTGTAGTGCTGCCAGCCACCATCCTTCCACGTCTGCCCCGTGTTCCACTCGTGCAGTGGCACATTGCCATTCCATACCCAGTGAGTGTACTCGCTGGCGAACTTGCAGATGCGTCGCCCTAAGGCATCGTAGATGAACTGTACGGGGCGCTTCCTATGTGGCGACTTTACAGCCTTGAGTGTGCCGTTCTGGTTCCACTCATACTGCCAGCGCTCACGCTTGCTGTCCCACCATTTGCCCGAGCCTTTGTACTTCTCGATGAGTTGTCCATCCTTGTCGTACTTGAAACGCCACTCGCCCGACTCCTCTATCTTCCCTCCTTGGAGGTATTTACGGAGCTTTCGGTCAGGGTCGTCGAAGAGGTTGCCCACCTTATCTGATAAGACCTCACTCCTCAAATTCACACAATTCCCTCGTAGCTACAAAGAAACACAGAAAATTTGAGAGACATTGAGAAACATCAAGAGCCTCGACTTTATTATTACTCTGAAGCTCCTATCTCGAGAGTACTATTCATTCTCAAGAGAATTTACAATTTCAAGTCTAGTATGAGTATATTTCTTTTTGTTTGGGAAGTAAACATTCGACAGGGTGGGATGGCTTAACAAAGGAGACAAATCTCCGTTTTCAATATTTTCAAAGTGCAATTGCTTTAACTTAGGCATCTTTGATATAAAATACAGATTATCTACGGAATCCAAATGAAGGCATTCTATGCTACTCTCTTCTACGAGAGAAATCTCTTTAATACTCTTGCACTTTTCTATTTTTAATACCCGCAAATTTCCCAGTTCGAAAACGGCAGATATATCTAAAAGTTTAGGGCATGATACGATATGCAAGTACTCAAGTTCATTTAGCCGTTCTATACCCTTTAACGATTGTAGCTTCTTAGCTCGAAACAGATCCATATAGTTTAGCGATATGCAACCGTCTATTCCCATAAGGCTGTTGATGGTAGGATCCCACAATATCATTTTTTTTAGATCCTTCATTTGCCCAAAGCCTTCTAGTGATGACTTATTATAACCGACTATCCGAAGTTCTATAAGTGTACTTAAAGAATTGAAGTTTGAGAACTGACTACACCAAGATAAATCTACCTTTTGGAGCTTTTTCATTCCCCCAAAATCAATAATGCAATCTCCGGGGACATCTATACGAATAGATTTGAGGTTAGGTAAGTAAGACAAAAAGAGGAGATTTATGGGGTATTGTGCATACCGAGCTATGTCTGAAATTCCGACATGCTCTAAGAAGCTGTATGCTGTTATTTTGCTTAGATCTATCTTTGTTTTCTCCCACATGTTAGATGGAGGAGAAATACTTACAACAAGCTCCGTATAGCCGAGATCGCGAGCGAGATTTAGCCCTTCAACGAGTTGTTCGTATGGTACAATTACTCTCTTTATATCCTCTACTATCTTCATATTAAAGCAACATTAAATTACACATAAAAAGGTCCCTTTTTCACTGGAGCAGTCACATTTTGCTCCATTTCAGCAATTATATCATTAGCCACATCATCAAGAATTCGGCTCATAGCAGTTCCTGAATCTTGCAATTTACGAACTCCAGGAGAGCTAATCTTATTAAGTAATGTATAACCTTCATCTTCTAGCTTCTTCATAACTTTAGCTTCAAGCATTTCTCCTAGGCTATCATTACCAAGGAATTTACTAACCCATCCATTAGGCGCTTTAATCACTCCATAGTACGCCTTCATTTTTTGTCGTAAAGATTTCCGGAATCGTCCCCACTTCCCTTTTCCAACATATGCTACCTTATTTGCTCTATCAACAATAAAGGCATAAGTCCCTTCTAATCCGAGGGTATCTACCCAATCATTGGTATCCGACACATAGCTGTGCAGTGCTAATGTGCCACTAGCAAAGCGTATTGGGTCTTCAGAGATGTATCGTCCTAGTTCGGGGTCGTAGTATCGGAATCTGTTGTACGCCAGCCCCGTCTCGTAGTCGTAGTACTGTCCTTGGAAGAGGAAAGGGATGCGGATACGATCGCTGTAGGGGGCGTTTCTGTTGTACACCTCCTCCAGTATCTTCCCGTTCATATCGAGCCTACGTCTCCACACCTCTTCGCCCTCAGCGTTGTAGGCTTCGGTGGGCGTGCCCAGCTGGTCGGTTACGATGCTGTACGCCTTGCCATTGAGCAAGAGGGCCATCGGCACAAAGCTCTCCTCCTCAAAGACCCACGTCCTCAGGTCAAGCTCGTAGTGCTGCCAGCCACCATCCTTCCACGTCTGCCCCGTGTTCCACTCTTGCAGTGGCACATTGCCATTCCATACCCAGTGAGTGTACTCGCTGGCGAACTTGCAGATGCGTCGCCCTAAGGCATCGTAGGTGAACTGTACGGGGCGCTTCCTATGTGGCGACTTTACAGACTTGAGTGTGCCGTTCTGGTTCCACTCATACTGCCAGCGCTCACGCTTGCTGTCCCACCATTTGCCCGAGCCTTTGTACTTCTCGATGAGTTGTCCATCCTTGTCGTACTTGAAACGCCACTCGCCCGACTCCTCTATCTTCCCTCCTTGGAGGTATTTACGGAGCTTTCGGTCAGGGTCGTCGAAGAGGTTGCCCACCTTATCCGATAGGCGGTACTCTTCTGTGCCGTCAGCATAGGTTGCCTTTTGCAGATGCCCCGTAGGACTATACTCATACGAAGTAGTGCCATAACGGCTATCCTCCGTTTTGAGTAGGCGGTCAGCCTTCCCCCAGTGGTATCTACGATCTCTGCGTACCCTGGTGGACTGGCGTGTCTTGCTATCGACAAGCCTGCCGATGTTGTCATAGGCAAAGCTCTGCGAGATACCCCCAGGCAGCATACGCTCCAACTCAAAGCCTCAGACTGTCGTACTGTATAAGCAGTTTGAAAAAGACTCTCTGAGATCATAAGCTACCACATTTAGAGCTTATTCCCAAACGAGATTTCCTAAAAAAACTGGAGTTCATTGTAGTTATCGAGTTCATCAATATCTTTTTTTCTTTCGTTTGATTAGGGTGGGGAATTCCTCATATAAATAGAGATGTGTTGATCCTTATCTTTTTCTCTAAACCCATTGGCAATGTAACAGAAAGCACAATTAGCCATATTAATATTTGCATCTTTAAGATGATATGGCAGCACATCATAAAAAAATCGGCTCTGTTAGTACTTCTTGCACAAGACTTTCAGCATCTACCAACTTTAACTCCTGCGAAAAGGCGATGCGTAGAAGTTGAGGATAATAGAAATCCAATCCCACGTCCTTACAAAATTGACACCGAAGATTCGGGTTTGGACGTTTTTTTGTCTTACCTTGCCGATACTGCTCCAACGCATTTAGATAATCATCTTGGTTGAAATACTCCATAAACTCCTCTACACTTTGCGAAATTGTACCTACGAAGGTTGAGAACTCCATTCCAGATGTAGAGAAACGGCTTTCAATTGCTCTAGTTGAGTATGGGTGTATACCTAAATAGTTTAGGAGACCTGCATGTTCTGCTTGTCTATCAGAAATCCCTGCACGCAAATTGTAACACAATAGGCTATTCGCCTTTTTTAGCCCAAAACTCATACATTTTTCAAGAATGTTTTCAGTGGAAGTAGGAACAAACCGAGCAAATTCTACCACATCATCGGATTCATTGAGATATTTTGCAATACAAAAGTCAGGCTCAAATTCGTCTGCACCTACTTCCCTAGCGAAGGAGCTTAACTCAGCCGAGCTATCGTTAGATTGGTCATTGCCCAACCCCACATATTGCAAGAATTCTTGCTCTGTTGGAAACCATCCAACCCAAAAATGCATTTTCGCCATATCTATTTTTTACTTTTATATCCTACTACATGTTTCTCATGCATATCCTCTATTATTCTCAGAGCTTCTGTCCTTGTTTTTGCGACTTTAAGTTGTGCTATCAAATCTTGGTGGAATAAAGAACTGGCAGTTGATTTGTGATGTTTGCCTCTATAGGTGCGATAATGAAACACAACATCCTCTGTATTAAGCGTCATACTCCTTAATTCTGACGGGGTAAAACCCAAGCGTTTAGCATCCATGGCAATGCTAACAGGAAACATTTCATGTTTACCACCACCAGCTCTTAGATGTCGTTTGACAGAAGCAATATGTTTCTGAACCGTTTTTTGCTTTGCTTTTTTCCACCACAAATCAAAACTTTTTTCTCCTGCCCCCCAGGGAGCAAGCCCAAAGAGATCTAGTAATATCGTGGGGTTCTCCACATAACTAAATAGATTGCACTCTCCACTATCCAACCCAATCGGGTCTTCACTTATATACCTGCCCAGTTCAGGCGAGTAGTATCTGAATCGGTTGTATGCCAGCCCCGTCTCGTAGTCGTAGTACTGCCCTTGGAAGAGGAAAGGGATGCGGATACGATCGCTGTGGGGGGCGTTTCTGTGGTACACCTCCTCGAGTATCTTACCGTTCATATCGAGCCTGCGTCTCCACACCTCTTCGCCCTCGGCGTTGTACGCTTCGGTAGGCGTACCCAGCTGGTCGGTTACGACGCTGTACGCCTTGCCATTGAGCAAGAGGGGCCATCGGCACAAAGCTCTCCTCCTCAAAGACCCACGTCCTCAGGTCAAGCTCGTAGTGCTGCCAGCCACCATCCTTCCACGTCTGTCCCGTGTTCCACTCGTGCAGTGGCACATTGCCATTCCATACCCAGTGGGTGTACTCGCTGGCGAACTTGCAGATGCGTCGCCCTAAGGCATCGTAGGTGAACTGTACGGGGCGCTTCCTATGTGGCGACTTTACAGCCTTGAGTGTGCCGTTCTGATTCCACTCATACTGCCAGCGCTCACGTTTGCTGTCCCACCATTTGCCCGAGCCTTTGTACTTCTCGATGAGTTGTCCATCCTTGTCGTACTTGAAACGCCACTCGCCCGACTGCTCTATCTTCCCTCCTTGGAGGTACTTACGGAGCTTGCGGTCGGGGTCGTCGAAGAGGTTGCCCACCTTATCCGATAGGCGGTACTCTTCTGTGCCGTCAGCATAGGTTGCCTTTTGCAGATGCCCCGTAGGACTATACTCATACGAAGTAGTGCCATAACGGCTATCCTCCGTTTTGAGTAGGCGGTCAGCCTTCCCCCAATGGTATCTACGCTCTCTGCGTACCCTGGTGGACTGGCGTGTCTTGCTATCGACAAGCCTGCCGATGTTGTCATAGGCAAAGCTCTGCGAGATACCACCAGGCAGCATACGCTCAAGCTCAAAGCCCAAGCTGTCATACTGATGCTCCGAACCAAAGTGGCTCTCGGCTTGCTCAGCTCGGAAGCTAATAAGCTCTCCAAACTCATTGCGTTCGTAAACGAGGTTAGCCCCCAGCGAACTGGTCAATGAAGCTATCTGCCCCATCGGGTTGTAGCTACGACGAATGATATGCTCATTCATCCGCTCCTCAACGGGCAAGCCCATATTGTTGTAGCGGAAGCTCACCAGAGCATGCTCGTTCTTTGCCTCTTGCAAACGCCCCGAACTATAATAGCTGTAGGTCTGCTCTTCTTGGTCGTAGTCGTGTACGATGCGTGTTACACGACCACACTTGTCGTATTCGTATTCTTTGAACTTGCCACTGGGGAGTGTCTCCTTGATGACACGACCTGCACGGTCGTGCTGATAGCTACGATACTCTCTATCGAAGCCTTGCTCACGCACCACATGACCCGCAGCGTCTAACTCGAAGTGGTAATGTTCCCAGTTCTCATTGCTGACACGCAAGAGACGCTCCTCGCAGTCGTAGACAAACTGAAGCTGTCCTCGTGCATCACGGCGACGCACCAGCTTCCACATCCCCTCATAAAGATACTCTACAGTTTGTAGGTCGTCTTGGTAGAGGATAAGGTTGTCGATACCATCGTACTCCAGCTGGATGTTGTTCCCATCGAAGTCCTTAACGGCAATCACACGACCGAGGTTGTCGTAGGCTCGTGTCTGCTTTGCCCCCTTGGGGTTGATGATTTTGACGCAACGCCCCAAGCCATCGTATTCATATTGGGTCGTATTGCCACGGCTATCGCTTGCCTCGATGAGGTTGTGCCATCTGTCATAGCGAAGTGTTGTCTTGACGCCATAAGGGTCTATGACCTCCTTGACTAAGCCTCCTTCATAGATGAGCTTGGTCTTGGCGCCCTTAGGGTTAGAACGCTCTACGACATTGCCCTTGTCGTCATAGGCAAAGCTCCAAGTACCACCATCCATCGTTTGCACCTCGAGGGGGGCAATGGCGAAGCTCCCCCCACCTTGAAGTAGGTAGCTGATACGCTACCGCCCTCGGGGTCGGTGCTATCTATGGTGTTGCCAAAGGCATCGTAGCTATATAGGTAGCTTCCTCCTTCGGGGTCGACCTCTTGCAGGAGCTGGTTGTCGTCGTTATAGTGGTAGCGATACTCACTGCCGTTAGGCTCGACCTTGAGATAGACCAAGCCCCCTTTGTGGTGGTAAATGGTCTTCTTGTCGTAGCTATCTAAGACCTCTGTACGCCCCTCAAAGAATGTGAGTTTGTGGTTGAAGGTGTTCTTCGTTCCCCAAGTGTGGATACAGCGAGAGCCTATCTCTGTCCCCTCATAGCGGAAGAACCACTCCATACCATTACGCCACACCTCACGGGTCATCAAACGCCCCTCGTATTCAAAGAGCATAGGGTCGCCCAAGGCATTGCGTTGCTCAAGCAGGTTGCCCGAGGCATCGTAACGATAAGAGCTGATACAGATTTCCCGCTTAAGCCAATACTCGGGGTCGGGAGCATAGATAGCTGTGATACGCCCCGCATGGTCGCTCTCTAGGCGGAGCTTGCGACCGGCACTATCGATGATCTCGATAAGATGCCCACGCTCGTTGTAAATGAAGTTTATCTCAAAGCCATTGCGGTCGCTGATACGAGCAAGGAGCTGTACCGAGTCATAGGCTCTATCGGTAAAGTGATAGTAGAGGTCTTCTTTGATATCCCATATGTAGTAACGACCCTCCTCGTCTCGGTTGGCTTCCAGGCGTTCCTTAAGTAGGAAGGCAGGAGTCGCTTCGGTAGATAAAGGGAAGGCTACCGGGCGACCGTCATTCATACGGAAGGTCAGGCTCGCCTCGTCCACCACGATGCCCATATCATAGGCGTGATGCCAGCCGTTGCCCAGGGACCTGAGTAGTCGCTCTTGCTGTACCAAGTACGCTCCCAGGAGAGCGGAATAGGTCCAGAAAGGAAGAAGTCCTCCTCGTCCGTAAAAAAGGTACCGGAGGCGACATCCACAGGGTGACCTGTAACGGTACAGATAGCCTTATGAACCATATTCTGCAAACACTTACTCTTGATCTTCTGATTGACACCATCGTGGAGCTTATCTGCTAGCTTCTCTGTCTTTTTCTTGTAGAAGCGTGCGAAAGAACCCTTCAACAACTTTTTGAGAGCTGCCACGGGGTTGATAGGTATCGGGATAGGATTGGTAAGGACAGGCTTCATCCAAGGGATAGGGACGATAACACCTGTGGGTAGAAACAATGCCGCATACTCCGCACTCTTCTTCTTCAGGTGGGGAGTAGGGATGCCTATATCCCAGCAATCCATATGCAGATGCGCTCCACCGCCGGAAAGTGGGTCATCGTCTGCAAGGACATTCAAGCTACCCATAAAGGCGTGACCCTTGTTCATCGGGGGAGCAACGAAAGTCCCTCCGATGGGGAAGTGGAAGACATTGCGGGTCGGCGTTCCTGCTACAGCACGAGGTAGGAAGTTGCCAAGTTTAACCGTGGCACCAAGCATACCGATAGCCATCGTAGCTCCCATATGAGCCATCTCTAAGAGCTTGGCTCCGTCGCCTTCCCCCTCACTAGCACCCTCATCAGGCATAGGGGGAGGGGGAGGGAGGATAAAAGCAAAGGCTACGGCTAGGAAGTCCTTAGGGTTAAGGAGCAGACCAATGTAAGGGATGGGAAGAGGACCACCCGGTATCATAATGTGGCAATCCACACCTACCACGGGGTCGAGCTGTTTGCTAACCGGCAAACAAGCCATCCCCGACAAACCCAAAGCCTCCAAAGCTGGCAAATAGGCGGACTCAATGCCCGAAGTCAAAGCTCCGGACAGAGCCATCGCTGCCTTAATGCCCGTATCTACAGCACTGATACTAGGAGACACACCTTGAGAGGCATTCTGAGCAGTATTGCCCATAATGCCCTTATACTGGCTCACAACATTCAGCTCTAACTGAACTTGAAGCCGGTCAAAGTAGCTACCGCTAGTATAATCAGGATCTGCAGACATAAGTACTTGGAGCTAAAGTTTGATATATATATATAGTAAGCAGACGAGTAGCAAGACAGCTATCACGCCTTTACCAAAGCGAACCGCCTTTTCTCCAAATATCTCTATCCACATTTGGGTAAAGTCACTAGAACTGCCAGGCAAGAGCGTCCACTTCCAATTTAGGATAAGCCCCAGAAGATATAGTGCAGCGAGTGCCATCGCTACCAAGAGACCATACTTTTGGATTATCTCTTAGATAGTCAAAAAAACACGTCCAAAGAAAGCATCGATCTGTTCCATTAGTCTATCTCTTGAGTTGTTTGCGGAGGACCTTTAAGTTTCTTCTTGTATTCGTACAGGAAGTCCCTCCAATTTGCACCTAAAATCTCTGTGAGCTTTGCTTCAAGCTCTTTCTCGCTGATGTATTTAGTACGATGAGGACTATTCGTTAGGGCGAGTAGCACCATCGGGAAAGTTGAGTTCTTGACCAATTCTGGGGAAAGAAGTCCAAGCAAGGAGAAAGCTTCAAAATAGACTTCGGTAGCTTTTTTTCTCTCTCCCAAATGTTCCCAACAATCTGCACACATTCTAAGAGATTCGGCATGCATAAAATGGTCTTGACACACCTCATAGGCTTCTGCTCCTTGGCGATACAGCTCCGAAGCTTCATTCCAACGCCTTTAGGCATATAGATGCTCGCTTTACCTAAGTATGCATTCCCAAGCAAACGATAGGCTATTGAGGGGTCTAAAACCTTTATACCCAACTGAGCTGTTTCTATTGCTTTGTCCACGTAGTAATGTGCATCTTCGTAATTTTGAGAGCCTATACTATCTGTATACAATATGGTGTAGACTGTAACAACTTGTGCTATCCAGTTTGGATCTTTCTTCACTCGTTCTACAGCTATGCCAAGGCAATTCTGAGCCTCCTTGAGCGTTTGTTTTCTATCTCGCTTTTTGACGCTATTGACCAATCTCACAAGGGCTAGACGGTATACATCCTCCTGAGGGTCATCGCCACTACTTTCACGGATGACCTGCTGGGCAATTTCTTCCATAGCTCCATCCATATCAATATCGGGGTCAATGGAGATAACCTCGCCAGTAGGTCTGATACGCTCTAGCTCCTTCAGTAGTTCTGCCCCCTTCACTTCACCCATCGTGAAGGTCATCTGCTTGTGCCACTCAAGTTTCAAGGCATTGCCTATCCATTGGTGCAACTCTTTCTGATTGCAGTAATTGCTAAGATGAAGGACAAAGCTACATTTTTGCCCTTCGGCTCCTAGGATAGAGTTCGTTAGGCGATTGAGATTTTCGATTGCAAGTTGAGCCGGATTATCATCGTTTTGGAGTGTATAGTCTGCCTTCCAATTCACTTCTTCAAATGGAGTTCCTTCAGGCTTAGAAGATGTATTCCACATCTCTACCTGCTCTTCAAGAAACGCCAAAATATCCTGAGAAAAAGTTTTTATGGAGCGAAATGGGAGTTGCAGGATAAAAATCATATCCTCTCCATCAATATCAACCCCCAACATGTAGTGGTAGAATGCATCCAACATCGTCTCGTCTCCTGGCTTAAACAGAAGACGTATCCAACGCACGCCCTCAGTGGCATTGACAGATTGCCACTGATAAAACATATTGGTCGCTATTTGCTGAATAGCATTACTCATAACTAGTTGAGTTTAACGATTGTCCCCGAAATAGAGGTTGTGCCCTTAGAGTCAATATCAGTTTTAGCAAGTCCCGAGATAGAAGTACTAACTTTTGCCGAGATGGATACATCCGTCCCAGATAATGAATGTTCTTTTAATGCACTAGCCACTATTGTAGGAGCAGATGTTTCAATTACTCCTCCTTCAGAGGTTATCTTGATATTTACACCAGACAAGTTAATATCTCCAGCGTTATTCAGAGTCAGTGATGAAGAACCAACAGTAAGTGAAATCGTGCTTATCGCAGTAATCGCTACTGCACCACTACCATCAAGAAATACTGTATTCCCTCCAGGGTCTTTAACGGTAATGCTTCCCTTACTGTCATCGAGTGAGATCATTGCACCACTACGCGTAGTTAGACTCTTAGTGTTATTGCCTTGACCTCCTCCTCCTGCATTTGTCCCATTGAAGAGACTCCCCTGGATATAGGGACGATTAGGATCATTGTAGCGGAAAGCCACCATCACTTGGTCGCCTTCTTCGGGGATAAATACGAAGCCACGGTTAGACGCCACCTTGTCGCTACCTCCAGCGTCTGGTGAGAGTACCCTAATCCATGGTGACTTCATACCGTTGACCTGCCAATTCATCTTTACCTGTACACGTCCCTGCTTCTTGGGGTCATCATTACTGATAACTGTCGCCATTTGGGTTGTGCAATAGGCAAAGGTACATTAGGGGTAGGAAGTGTCTTAACCGAAGAGGAAACACCAACAAAATGGCTATGGTAGGAGTTCTCATCGCCATTAGCATAATGTGTCATCTCTGTAATAAAGTAAGTACCTATGCCTTCTTCAATAAAAGTATTGCCCAGAATCTTTATGGCACTTTTTATCTCGACGACACTTCCAAGCATTAAGCCTACGTAACTACTCTCTGCCGTAACATAATGAGACATAGCGGCATCGGCTTGTTGCTTCTTCTTTAGATAGGTATCCAAGTCGCTCTTACTTGTTGTACGAGCAAGGGCGTAGTGGTTTGATGGCGTTCCGAAGAGCTCTATCGAAGCATCAAAGGCTTGGCTGCCTAAGTTATTCAGCCCAGTAGGTTCATCTGGAGAGCTTGCATTGAGTGTATTATTGCCCCCTGATTGATGTGAATACGCAGATAAAGCTCTTGCTCCTGTCTGCACGCAGATGTCTAGGGCTTGCAAATCTCTTTGCGTATCGAGTTCAACAGGAACTTCGAGTTCTGGCTTACCAAAAACGAGGTTTAATCCATCAAAGTACAGCCACTCGAAGTGCTGCTTAGCTAGTCGTTGGATGAAGCCGAAGTTGGATTCTTGATACTGACATTCATACTCCAACTTGCTAGTTTTCTCAGGTTTGATACGAGCTTGCACGCCCGCTTTTTCTGTAAGTTCGCCAACGATTGCCTCCAAGGTCTTCTCATTCCAAGAGGCAAAGTGCGCATCGCTTTCCAAAAGGTAGGTTGTAGAGTAGCCAGAAACTCTTAGGAAAGAGGCACCGTCTACTCGTTGTAGTCCTACTTGAGCGATAACCCCTACAAACTGCTTTTCGCCAAGATAGATAGAGAGCTTCTTGCCAAGCCAGCTAGCACTTTTATTGAGAGAGTGCGTTTGAGGCATCTCCCCAATCTCATTGTCCAAAAGGACTTCAAAAGCATGGTGATCGTTGATAGACTGATGAAGCCTAAGCGACTTAAAAGAGGGGAGCATAGTATCCTCTATACTCACTTGAACTTTTTTTTCTGGTGAGAGACTTGGCATATGTGGCTCTTCTATGTTTTATGATTAAGTAGCTACACCATCCGCAGAGAGCACTCCCCGCGGATGGTAGATACTTGCGTTGCTCGCTTGATAGCTTTAAGCCTTAGGCCAGCGATTATCGTGTTCTGCTGCTCCCACAATGATTTGCTCTGCAGCAAAAGACATTGTGATAGTCATAGGTACTTCACTGTTTACATCTAGCGTTTCCTTGTAATGAACGATGTAGGCGTTCTTAAACTCTACTTCCTTCATCTTAGCATCTTCTTCTGTTTTCTTGAAGATGATCTTGCCTTCAACAGACTTGAACTGGCTGTTCAGCATCGCTTCGATAGTAGTAGTGTCCTCCGTAGACTCAATGGTTACGGTTACGCGACCACCTGAGATGTTTGAAGAAGGCTTGCCCTTGCTGTCAGTCGCACGACTGAATTCGTAGTTAGAATAGAGTACGTCGTACTCTTTGCCACCTAACTCGAGAGTTGCTCTAAATGAACCCATTTCTGTTATATTTTATGGTTATACACTGCTCTCTAATGCCTATAAAATGGCAAAAGAGAAATTCTCAAACTATAGCTTGAAAACTCCTCTACCTCTGACTTGTTTGTGTTGGAAGAAGAAGAGAAAACAAACACAAGTCTTTTATTGAGACAAAGTTAAAAACTCTGTCTGAGATAACCAAGCACTAAGAGGACTTTTTTGTGTGAAATTTCAAACTTTCAATGATTGCAAGCGTTCCGAGGCACAGCACGATGCCTAATGTTGCCAACCAAATGTATTGTAGCCTCTCTATCTTTTGCTCATACACTTGTTCTTGAGCCTTAGTATTACCCTTGAGTTCCACTATCTCTCTTTGGAGACTATCTATGCGTTTAGCCATTGTGACATAAGCTTCCTGCTGGCTTTGCAAGTAAGCAGAAAGCCCTTTTAGGCTTCTCTTTAATTCGACCTCATCCTTAGCAGAGAGGTTAGGGAGGGCGTGCTTTGGGGGAGTGACGAGCGACAAGGCTATTTCCTGATGAGTAATCTGCGCCAAGGGCTCTTGGGGATCACTCTTAGCTAAGAATAGACCAAGGATGCACCCAAGTAGGAGTAAGAGTATGGCTAGAACACTTATTTTCAGTACAGATGTGCGAGATCCTTTCTTTCCCACTAAGTTCTCGGTATGGGACTGATTGCACTCTGTCGGCGGTTGCTCATCGTCTTGAAGCTCTCCTAAGCCTTCCATTTGCTCTTTGATTGCGAGGAATTCCGCCTTGCTGATCTGGTATTTCCCCACTTGCTTTACGATGCGACGATGATAGACAAGTTGCTCTAACACCTCTCTTACCTCTCGCTCAGTAACTCTTACGTCAGAAATATTCCAAAAGACTTCACTTTCGGAAACCCATAAAGGTCGATCAAGACACTTCTTATAAAGTACCTCTAACACTGCTTGTTCTAGTTCAAGAGAGTGAGCCATAGATTATGGAAATGATGTTTTAGGAACGAAATAGTAGGTTTCTCCTCCGATGATTCTGTGAATGAGACGCTCATCGACAAAGTCTTGCTCCATACGCTCTACTTTCTTGATAAGCTCTCGATAGTGGCTTTCCCACCCCATAAACGGAGCGTTTATATCTTAAATCCGAAGGGCGGAACTCGTATAGGATTTCATCATTAGGCCACACACCTGTCTTTTGGTAGAAAAGCTGAGCTATATGGTCTTTCCTTGTGAGTAACTTCCGACTGTTGGCTACGTTGATATTCTTCCGTTCTTGCTTATAGAGCTTTCGAAGAGCTTTTAGCTCACGCTTACTGATACTATCTGCAAATAGAGGGAGTAGGTCTCGGTATGCTTGAATGAGTCTCGTCAGCTCGTTAGAAGAGAAGAGGTAACCCTCCGTTGCGTGTTGCAAGAGACTATCAGGTAGCCAAAGAGCCTCATAATATACATCAGACACCGAATTGCGCTCGATGTCTCCTAACGGCCGTTCTTTCTGCGAAGAGAGGCTATGCAATGCCGTAATCTCTTCAGAGGGGCTACTCCGAAGAACTCCCAGCTTTTTCTCAGCTTGTACAAGGCTTTGAAGAAGTATATTGTTCCGCTCTTCTATTTGCATAAAAAGCGTATCAATGATGGTCTCTACCGCCACACTTGACAGCTGCTTTCCTACCGAGGGGAAAGCTAGGCCACCAGCTACAATACTGCTGTGAGGTGCTCCCAGGAGGTACAGACTTGCATCAGTACCATAGTCGAAAAAGAAAGAGGGTTTCTGTAGCTTGGAGTCTACAATATATCGGTCATAATAGCTACTAGCCTGCTTGATAAACTGATCTAACAAATCTTTCCCTTGTAACAGGAAGTCTTGAAAACCTTCTCCCGTATTATTCTCCAGTTGTAGAAACACAAGGCTTGCTCGACGTTCTGCCAAACTCTTCAGCATAGAGGAGGGTATGTTAAGCTCCTGATTAGAGCCTAATATGAAGACGAGATTATCCTCAAAGCTATTTGCAGGGAGTTGTTGGGCAAGCTCTTGCAATGCTTGCTGCATCCCCTTTTGATTACTCTTGTTAGTTGCGTTATCACTCTCCAAGAGGTAGTCTAGCCAAGAGGCAAAATTCTCTGTTTTGGGGAGGTATCTATTGCCTCTATCAGAAATAATCGTCGCAGAGTAGGTGTAGCTTTTTGAGGGGAGGGTTTTAAGTGCGATGTACTGAAAGGCACTAATGAGCTGCTTTACTGCGACCTGCTCCCTCTGGAAGAAGACCAAATGGATATTAAGCCTTTGCTGTTCATAGACCATCCGTCTAATATCCCTTATCGCAATCTCTCCTCCTTGCACATTGATGAGTTTATTTCTGCTCTGATCCCAAACCGAGAGTGGCAGGTTTATTGCCCACTGCCTGTGGATTAGGCTATCATTTGCAGGATTTGTAAACTCACGATAGTCATAGGGAAATAGTAAATCAGACAGGAGGCTCTCACGACCGAAAGCAAGGCTGTCAGGCGTTTCTCCACGCTGGGATACTAGTGCTTCTTTGGGAGAGTTATAGGCAAAAGCCTTGTCTATCAAGAAGGTGCGGCTCTGCCCTGCAAGGGCAAGCATATCCGCTGGTATCCAGCCCAAGACTTTACGCTCTGGAACATCTAAGCTAGGCTTATCCGAAACAAGAACAGCTTGTCCCATCTCATCATATTTATAGGCATAAACCAAACTACCCATCACAATGCGTTGCGAAGAGGCTTGCTTGAAGTAAGGGTCTGTGTAAACCGTAAGGCTATCGGCTTTTAGGTGACGACGCAAATCATAGAGTCGAGAGATGCTACTAATACCTACATGATAGCGTAGAGGGCGATGATTTTCTACCGATATAAAAGCGTGATTATGGAGGAGGAGCTTGTTTTTGGGTATCCATCCAACATAGGTTACATTCTTCGCATCCTTGAAATGTCTCTTGCTACTAAACAAAAACTAAACAAGCCTTTGGGCTTTCCTACGCTTTTGGGGTCGGCTAATACGAGTTCGCAATAGCCATTCTTCTCGCCTACGATATAATAAGCGGTTCCAAGCCCCTGCTCTTGTGTTACTCGCTGTGCATAAGCAGTTGTAAATGCCTTATTGTATGCTCTGTCGGAATACACTACACGAAGCTCATCATTTGACTTTAAGCGATTTATCGGGCTTTGATAGGGGGCATAGTTATAGCTTTGTCGTTGTAGTGTGGCAATACTACGATAGGTTGAGACTTGTCCTCGCATCGTTGAGACAAAGGAGAACATCATGATATATATGCCAATGGTAAAGAGCAATCTTCTCATTTCTCAGTCGAGTTTTGGGTTACTTCGATAGTATGTACGCAGTGCAAGTCATCTATCTTAACATCGGTTATCTGTACACGCCTCTTGGGATTACTCTCAAGAAAGTGTAATCCTTGACAATAGCCGAGAAAGTCATTATACTTTTCCCCATTGATAACAACAGCAACTTGATTCGCAGGGATACAGAAATAGGTGTTGCGAATATAATTGACTTGCTCTTTGTATCCCCCTTTATCTCTAGCTGAAGTATTCGCAATAATCTGCAGTCTTCGTTTTATGTCATCTTGTGCAATGCTTAGAGAGTCTACAGCTACGACTTCTTCGACTTTCTCGAAGCGAGGAAGAATCCTAATCCTGTGTTCAATAGGGTACTTGGTCGTATTTGTCTGAAGCTTTACGGTATACAGTCCTGGCGTTTCGTAAACATAAACAACCTGTTGCTCATAAGCGTCTACTGTGCCACTCTCCCCGAATTCCCATAGCCAAGTATCTATCCCAGGTCCTGTTGCCGAAAATGTAAGCTCTTCGTCTTGGTAACCCTCAGAGAGACCAATAATTTTGGGCACAGAGTCTATCGCTGCTTCCTCTGTTCCTGAGACAATTTGTATATACTGGCTAGAGATCAGTTCCCCATCTGCATGAAGCGTAACAAGGTACTTCCCTGGCTTCTGATAGATATAGGTAGCCGAGGGATTGCCTCGCAGCGTGTCCCCATTGCCCATTTGCCACAACAAATGGCGGTCTTTTACTCGCTCAGGGCTCGTTACAACAAATTCGAGTTTTTCGCCAACCTCAAAGTGAAAATTGCGGTTGGTATCAAAGATACTGAAGTCCAAGATCCCCTCAGCTGTTCGTGAGGGAAGCCACAAGGCAAAAAAGATGCCTGCGATCACTACAAGGCCGAGAGCGATAGATATAACTTTTTGGCGTTCTGTCATAAGGCTTATAAGTTAGCTTTACACTCTTCGAGGTTCTTCTCGATAATCTGGTTATTTTTAATGGTACTCGTAAGAGCCTCCTTCATATCGAAGTATCCTTTGATAGCTCGAAAAGAGTGTAGGCTGAAGATGTACTTGGAGGCATTATTGTTCTTACGATAAATGTCTTGTAGTGAGGTCATCTCTGCCTTAACCTCATCGATGTGTTGTACCTGCTGGATACTAAAATCTAAGGAGTCGATGCGCTGCTGCAATGTAGACAGGTGCTGAGTTGTCTCTTTCTGTACATCAAAGACTCGTTCCGATTGGTCTATGTAGCTTATCAATGCTTTACTCTCTACGACAGGTACACGAAAAATATACTTGGCGAGGAGAGTCAGTATAACCACTGTAGCGAAGACCAGTAGCAACCAAAAGCGGATATTCGTCCACAGGCGTTCGTCATTTGCTTGTTCCATTTTCTCGTTTGCTTATCTCTTGATACTTTTGCCTACATTTCTCTAGCTGATCCATATTATACTCACGCTTCCGACTTTGGCTATCGTAAGCATCGAAGACCGCTTGCGTCTCTTTTATGAGTTCAAGCAGCTCTATATAGATCGTATAGTGTTCTTGGTGGCTCTCTTCCAGCGAGAGCAGTTCCTCCTCCATAAGCATACGCTTTTGAGTGATGATTTTCTGCATATACTTATACTCACTTGTCGTTCGCTTCTTACTCCTTAGATTGTGCAAATCTCGGAAAATCTCCTCAATAGCAAAATTGAACTCTGCTTGCTTTTGAAACAATCGGTCGTAAGAAGACTTCTTTTCTTCTAGTAGAGTAACCCCTTGCTGTGCTGATATCAGCGATACAGACCCTGCCAAGAAGATAACTCCCAGCAGAACAGCAAAGACAGCACTAAACTTAAGAGTCTGTCGACGTATGTCTGATACATTGTTCGCAATCATATTTTTATCCTATTATCCTCCAACTCTTTTTTGTCTGAGGCTCCGTTTCCGCAGTCTCTTCACTGATGATGATATTTTCTCGTATCAACCCCACATACTCTAATTCGCTCATCTTTGCGAAGATTTTTTCTATAGTTTGAGTACTCGCCAATATTTGACTTAACCCACTATGAATATCAATATGCGAGTAGCGAGTCGTAGCCAACAGCCCTATTTGGTGTTCCGTCTCTGCAGGAGTGGTGTCTGTCCAAGTATAGAAATATTGTAGCAGAGCTTCATACTCAGGTTCGTACATCCGCATAAATGTACTAAGCAACTCTTGCCCCATAATTTGCATCTTCTGGAATAACAGAATTGGAGCCGAGTGAGGTAATATCTCTGTTAGTTCAAAGATATGTTGGTTATAGAACCTGATGAAGGCATCACACAACATGAATGTATTATCCACCAATGCCGTTCGTCGATTGTCTCGGATGTTCTTCCGATAGATAAGTTTAGCGTACCCATAAACTCTTTGCAATAGAGTAAGAAGCGTATGGTAGTATCCCATAGCTTTGGGACTATAAATCAGTCGCTGCATTGGAGGTATATATTCTTGGTTCTCTACAAGCAAACCATTCTTGTATTCCAGCAGTCCGATGATAAGAAGATTTGCCCCTCTTATCCCGAAGTTTAACTGTGACTTTGGAACAAGATGCAACTTTACCTCAGGCAGCACATAAGGATGATGTAGAGGTTCTACATTGGGATCAGGTATCCCCACTGGACACATTTTGTCGGGAGAAACTGACACCACAACGAAGAACTGAGTACCATCATCATAGCGGGCCTCCTCGAGTAAATCTGTGTATACAGTAAGCCCATCATAGAGCTCTTTCGTGTAGAGGACTGCAATCCCTGTCTCTGTTATGCCTGAGCAGTGTTGCAACTCAAGGCGCATCGTTGATGGACTATCCCCCGATAGAATAAAGTTAACAGCCTCTCGATCTGCACCGAAGTTGTCCCCTAGCCCGTAGTTAAAAGGAGTTATCAATCGTTCGGTAAGGCATTGATGCTGTTCAACTGATGCGTGATGCGAGTGCATAAAGTGAGCACTGCTAAGTTTAACGCCATCAGTCCAATTTATGGGGCGATATTTAATATTCTTCATTTTAATTCTGTTATTTTGCGCTTACTCGCTTAGCATATATGACTTGTCCTTTGCGGACTTTATTATCTTCTCCTGTAAGTTTGGATCTAAGATTCGAATAAGTAGAGGATAGCTAATCCATCGAGAGGTGTAAAAAATCCATCCTCCTTCTCTTCCATCGGCTCCTTCTTCAGCTCCTTCTATAGGGGCGTGTGGTGTACGTTTAGACTGATCCTGGAGAAACCAATCGAACCAATCTCCAAGAGGAATTTCATCTGGTAGTCTAACCGACAAAGAAGCATACTCTTTATCCAAGGCACGTCTTTTAATTCTAACCTTCACTGTCTTTGCATTAAAGTGATCAAAATTATCCCAATAGTTTCGTTGATAACCACTGGCGCCAGGATTCCAAAGTTCATAAATAGGAGGTGGTATTTGATGGAAGTTCTGTAGACTAAGATAAGTCAGATAGGGGACTGTATACCACAACACATTGCTCATTGCCCAGTGTCCGTAAGGCATACCGCCTTGCCACTCAAAGATAAGGTAGTGTATCCAAGCCCCAAGGATAGCAGAAGCCAACATTACAAGGACTTGTCCAACAACCATCCCATTAACCCCAATCCATTCACTGACGCTTCCTGTCACCGTCCTTAGGAAGATGAGTCCAAGGACAAAGTACATACCTACGTTGATTAGTAGTCCTCCCCAGACATACTCATCCTTTAAGATTGCTAGGAAGCCTGGTGTACCTAAGAGTAAGCCTGCCAAGAGAATGAAGATAATCACATTCTTGACACTTAGCTTCTGCTTGACATTCTTGATGCCATTCATTAAGAACAGCAAGACGACCATCAGCAGAGGTGCTAACAAGTATTTGAGGAAGAATGCTATGAGTAACTGCATATGATGCTGATTTGATATTTACTTGATTATATATGGGTGTCATATCCTAAACGATTTTCCCCTAAGATAAAATTTACTCTGCCTAATAGAGTGTACTGCACTTCTATCTGCCTCCCTGAGAGAATGAAGAAGTGAAGTATTGCCTCTAAGGTGGTACGGTGTTCTGCTACTACATCGGGCGTAGGTATGCTCTCTTCATATAGCAAGGTAGCTCGAAGGTCTTCCAGCTCTGCTTCGATAGCCCCATATAGCCCCATATTTATCCCAAGAGTAGCCTCGCCGAGTGCAGGATAAGGTAACTGTTCAATGATATGAGGGATAAACTCTAAACATACTCCAAGACCCATAACTTCCTTGACTAACTCTGCTATCTGTGGGAGTACTTCTTTATAGCGTTCGGCTTGACAGAGGAATAGAAAGAGCTTATAACGCTGATGCCCTGTGAGAGCCAGCTCGTCTGAAAGCACCGCATCTATAACCGTCCTTAAGCTCTTGTGTGTATCAGAATTTGCAAACAGATTTAGATGACGCTGATGTACCAACACTCGCTCTTTGAAGAAAGCCGTGTCAAAGGGGGCAAAAACTTGATACTCTCGGCAGCACGCATGCGATTAGCTCTAATCGCTTCCACTAACTCTGCCACACTCATATTGGGCTTTGTCAGTGATAGAGGATGGAAGAGTATCTCGGGGAGTTGATGATAGATACTATTACGCGCAAGGCGTAGTACTATCTTCTCTCCAGAGAGTGCTGTATGCTGAAAGGTAGCCTCTACTACATCTTTCGAGAGGATACGCTCATTCATCCCCAGATTGTTTACAACCACCTGGTTGAGAATATCTTCTCCCATGATGAATTGTAACTCATCAAGAAACACCTCCGCTTTAAGGTTGCTAGCCTCACTCTTACGGAATTGCTCTAAGCGTTCTGCTCTATCTATGCTCATAAGGCTGTCCAAACCAAATCGTGATCTCGGTAGTCTACTCGCACACAATCCCCTGAACGCAAACTCTCCTCTACAATGAGGCGTGATATACTCTTCTTAAGATAGGTGCGTATAACACCCGCAATAGGTCGGGCTCCATACTGCTCAGAGAAGCCTTTAGCGGAAAGGTAAATCAATGCTTCTTCTCCTAACTCAATATGAATATCTTTCTGCTCTTGCAGTTGTCTTTGTAGGCGTGTGAAGTGTAACTTGAAAATAGCTTGAGCCATCTCTTCGCTAATCGGAGCAAATGGAACAACCTCTGTCAAGCGCCCTAAGAACTCTGGTCTGAAAGTATCAGCCATAACTTCTATTAGTTCATTCGAGCGTGGCGGCTTCCCTGCATTGAATTGCTCACGAATCCACGCACTACCAATGTTCGATGTAAAGATGATAATGGCATTCGAGAAGTCCCCTTCTCTACCAAGTCTATCGTGTATCTTTCCCTCATCCATCATCTGCAAGAACACATCATACACGCTATGGTGCGCCTTTTCAATCTCATCAAAGAGCACCACAGAATAGGGCTTTTGTCTAATCTTAGTTACAAGAAGGCCGCCTTCTTCATAGCCAACATACCCAGGAGGAGCCCCATAAAGTAATGCAGCCGAGTGTTCTTCTTTGAACTCTGACATATCAAAGCGTATCATAGCCTGCTCATCGTCAAAGAGCAATTCAGCTAATGATTTAGCCAACTCGGTTTACCTGTTCCTGTTGGACCAAGGAAAAAGAAAGAACCAATCGGTTTCTTGGGATCGCTGAGCCCACTTCGAGACTCAATAATGGCATCGGAGAGCGTTGATATAGCTTTTTCTTGTCCTTTCACTCGCTCACCAAGACGTTTGTCAATTCCTAGCAAGCGCTCCTTCTCTCCTGATTGTATCTTGCCTATAGGTATATTCGTGCGACTGGCTACGATAGCCTCGACATCTAATGCACCGAGAGAACTTATTCCTGCGGTAGCAACCTGTTCTAGCTCCGCTAGCTGCCTCTGGAGTGAAGGGAATAACTCATCCTCATCTTTCTGAACTCCTGCTGTCATAGAAAGCCTAGCGAGGAGCAATACACTGATTTTAGATTGTATTGCCTTTTGGAGTAAGAGCAAATTTTGCTCACAAGGCTCATCCCGAGAAGCTTCTATCGGAGTTAACTCCTCCTGAAAACGAGCGATCTCATTGAGGGCATTCTTATTGCTGAGCCGTGCTGATGCAGCCGTACTATCAAGCAAGTCTATCGCTGCAGCAGGTTGGCTTTTCTCCTTAAAATAGCGTGATGAGAGCGATAGCGACTCTGCAATAGCCTCATCCTCTATTGATAACGCATAATGCGAGGTCATTTGCTCGGCATGGCGATGGAGAATGCTTCTTAGGGTCAATTTATCTAGCTCTTCTACCTCTATCTTCTCAATGCGATGCTCGATGGGATGGCGCTCGATGTGCATACGATAGGCGTCAGGCGTTAACGTAAATAGCAATCGCGTAGCACCTTCGCTTATCTGAGCATTAAGGATATTGATAAGTGTGCTAGATTTGCTCGTAGCACCAACATCCAAGAGGACTTGCAAATCATCTACGACTAGCAGTACTGAGCCATCAAGCCCATCTAGCTTGTAAAGCAGGCTCGAAACTTTTTGGGTCAGCTCTTGCTCATTACTCACCGAGGCGAGGAGCTTAGAGGCTTGTAAGGCCACAAGTGTAGTTTGATTAATGAGTTCATCTTCATTTTGACATACCTCCTTAGCTAGGCTCGTATGATAGCCGTTTTTCCAACACCAGCACCGCCTACAAGCATAATAGCTTTGTGAGAAGAACGCTCTAAGCTCTCAAGTATCTGCCGCACCTCCTTTTCTCGCCCAAGTACCATTGTTCCTTGTTCTACGATGCTCTCTGTTTTGAGTGTATATGCATAGGGGACAGAGGCTAGGACTTTATTCTCCTCTCCTTGGTAAGCATAGTCTAACTGTTGTGCTTCAAAGAAGTTTAGGATGTCATCTTCTGCTAACCCGAGGCTTTCTAATTGTGCATCAGAATAAACAACACCCTGACGGACAGCTGCCGCAAGGATGCAAACTGCATCGACTTGTTCAAACCCTAGCTTTATTTTGGCACGCTCTGCTTCATCAAGCACCAGCATAACAAATCTATCAGCCTGAGTTTCATCAGTACCTTCTACAGAGACATAGCGTTCCCGATGTGTTTCAAACCAGTCAACGATATAGTCGACATCCTGCCCCATAGCAGAGAGCACTCCATCTAAGCCTGTTGCACAGGAGTCTGAAAGTAGAGCCAAGACTAAATGTGGAACACCATAGCTAGAATGTTGCTCATTCAAAGCCATTGTCTTAGCCAAGCGTAGAGCCGCCTGAAGACTATTGCTGTAGTTTCTATCAATCATCGGAAATGTACTTTATATGTTGTGTTACCCACAGAGCGACGACCAAGTTCCTCTTCGATGAAGTGGGCTATTCGGCTGAAATTATCTTGGTTGTGAATGGAAAAGTTAGTCTCAGGCTGTAAACTGACGAGAATCTCTGTTGTTCGAATGATACCCTTACGGATGTCTGTCGAGATTGCTACCCCATCTTTAATCTCAAGTTTATTGATATAATTCCCTAGACAATGGCGCAGATAGCTCTTGACGTCTTCTCGGCTTACAATACGCTCTCGGCTCAGTAATCCATAGCGCAGGCTTTGCACTAAATCTTGCTCTCCCTCATGGTGTCTCCCTTGTAAGGTCGTTGTCTGAAAGCGTATCCCACTAGGGTGATACTTATCCATATTAAACTGTAATACCGTATTGCTAGGAGTAATGCCATTTGCCCTCTCTCCTTGACATTGCCAGTACTTGAGTTCTGCATGAGTTGCCCCTTCTCTAGGCACAGCAAGCAAGAACACCTTAACCTGATCGATAGCTTCACGTAGTTTATAGGTGCTTTCTCTGTTGTCTGTAGCTTTTCGAATAAATCCTTTAGTTGCGTGGACACGCCTTCGGGATTGATGGCAGCAAAGGCATTCCCCTCTTCTCGAATAAGTTGCAGCACCTTTGCAATTTGCGTTCGAGCATCGGCTATATCAAAGCGTTCAAGTTCTCCAAAGTAGAGGCTAAAGACTCCCTCTGCCTTTTTCTTATACTGTTTTAAGCGGTTGATATAAATATCACCAGCATTGTCAAATAGGCTATGCACATTGAGAAAATTAGTCCCTCTACGACATGATAAGGGGATAATCCGCCCGCTCGATGAAAAACTATGATGCCTGGTCGCCATTATGCGGTTTACAACAGGAAAAGTGTTCATATGCACTCCCACCTGTCCCAAGCGTTCGCGATTAAAAATGGGAGGGAATACGATACGAAGCCAATAACAAGGGGTTTCCGTATCAATGTCTTGTTCTAAATTTCCCTGGGGAAATAGCTCAGAAAGGCTATACAATTTACCTTCTGTTGGTCTCTCTATCTGGTAATAATAATCCTTATAGTAGGCATTGATTTCTTCCGCATAGTGGTCTTCTTCATTAGTAGCTTCTAGCCGATAAGGCTTTACATCAAGTTGATGACCAATCACATCAAAGACTTCTACCCCTCGCAAGAAAGGAGCTAAATATCCATCTTCTGGCAAAAGGCAAAGCGTGAGCGTATCAAGTTTTGAGAGCTGAGTTGGACTAATTTGTAGCCCAATCCAAAGTGTATAATCTGCAAGTCGGTGAGCATCTGTGAAGAAAGTAAGCTGTTCGCTACGTCTACGCCGAGCAACCTTTAACTCAGTCCCCCATAAGGCATAGTGAATACGAGCATCCACTATAGGATAGCTCGAGAGAGGCGTAAAAAAAATCTGCTCACCCACAGCCCCTTGTCGTACTTTTTCGGTAAAGAAATGGTCCTCTGGATTGAGACAAGTTTTGTGTTCCCCCTCCAAAGGATTAACGGTCATCAAGCCATGAGCAGGAAAGGGAAGAAACCAACGTTGCCCAACAAGGATACGCGACAGGCGACCAAGCAGCTGGCTATCAGATTTATCAAGCTCTCCTCGAAGTTGGTAGGCTTCGTAAGCAAATACATCCAAGAGTAAAGCGACAACAGGATCTAGTTTACTCTCATCATCAAGCCCCCATAAGTCTAGGGCATAATCCAGAACATCCTCCTTTATCTTGCTGAGTTTTTTATCTCTAATCATAGGCGCTTAATGTTTACTGAGAAAGGGGACTGACATACACGATGGTTTCGAAGTGGAAAGGCAAGTCTGTGGCATCAATCACTGCCGAAACATTGATAATTGCTTGGCGACGGAGATGAGGCTGCTGGCGTTGTATCTCCTCATCAGCCTCAGAGAGCCGAACTTGTACAACGATTTTCTTCAGTCGCTTCTCATGTTCGACAATAGCCTGTTGCAAAGAGTCACGCACTATCTCTTCCCAATCTTTGAATTTGATGGTTTGATGAAACTCTAACTCCCAGATGATAGAGCCATAACTCTCTTTGCCAATAAGCTCTCCTTGACGAGAGACAATCAGCAACATAATCTGTTGAGCTATCGACTCCTCTTGGGAGCAACGATCAAGCTTACCACCAAGCCCTTGAGAGAGATCGAGAGGTAGTTTTAAGTATTCGCCTCCGAGCGTCATGCTTATCTTAGCCATAGCTTAAAGTACTATAATTTAATAGCGTCCATATTGGCTACATTTATATATGCTTATACCTCCAAGCCTATTCTCCTCTTTAAGGTGAGGAATGAACAGCCTTACAGGCTAAGAGCTAGACTTCTATACAATGCCTTTTCTCTTACTGCAAAGTTAAACCTTTTTCATCGCTAGACCAAGGAATTGTAAGGAAATATTGAGCAAAAAATATAAGATTACCTTGCTATCGTCTTAGAAACACCTTTAGGGCATCTTCCTCTCTCTCTGATTAATAAAACGCACGATTGTTTATTTCCCCTTTCTTCCCTTATTATCCTGCCTACACCCTATACATTGGAGCGTCTTATATAAGCCTATATATTTGCGTTTTAGCAAGTGATAATCATCTAATTCATAGTATTATGAACGCAAATAACAACGACGACTATGTGCTAGTCTTGGAAGACCGCACGGAGGTCAAAAACGAGGCGGAAGTAGGTAAACTTTCCGTGGTTTCAAACATCAATGAAAAGGGGAAACTCAAGACAGCTCCTGCCGAAGAAGCCAACCAAAGCGACTTCCTCAAATTCAATAGTAGAGATGGACTCTTGAAGAACTTCATGGAGAACTTTCTCAAACAGTTCAATGAACCCAAACGTTTTGGCTTGTACAAGGTGCTTGCTGACAATGTGGAACAAGGCGTGGCGAATCTCAAAACAATGTTGCAAAACAAGCAAAATCCCGACAATCAGCAGAAGATAAAAGACATTCAGCTCGATTTCGAAGATTACCTTCCTCAGCAGAAGAACGCCACAGCCATTAATCCCGAACGCGTGGACTGGCAGATGCTTGAAACCTTGGGACTTTCCAAAGAAAAACTCGAACAGAACGGCGAACTCGACAAAATGCTCAATTGGCAGAAAACCAATCTTTTGCCGATTGCCATTCCCGTAGGAGAAACCACCATCCACACCGAAGCACGCCTTGCATTCCGAACAGACGAAGAAGGGAAAATCTCCCTAGCCGTCCATTCCCTAAGAAAAGAACCGCAACTCGACTTTCCCTATATGGGACACAAGTTTTCGAATGAGGAAAAAGAAACCCTTTTGGCAACGGGAAATTTGGGTAAAACCATCGAAGTAACGCCCAAAAAAACGGCGAGCCTTTCTCTGCCTACGTTTCCATTGATCCACAGACGAATGAAGTTATCGCTTTGCGTGCCGACAGAGTGTCTATCCCCAAGGAAATAAAAGGCGTCATCCTCTCTGACCAGCAATACAAAGACCTCATAGAAGGTAAGGCTGTGAAAGTAGAGGGTATGACCTCGAAGAGTGGCAAGTCTTTTGATGCCACGCTTCAAGTCAATGCCGAGAAGAAAGGCATCGAATTTATCTTTGGTGACAAGAAGAGTTTACAGGAGCGCAAGGCACAACACCAAGAACAAGGACAAAAGCAAGGCGGAATTCCTCGTAAACTCTGTGGACTTACGCTCTCCGACAAACAGCGCGAATCCTTGAATGCAGGTAGTACGCTCTATCTCAAGAATATGGTAGACAAAGAAGGCAAGAGCTTCAATGCCTATGTCCGTATGGACATGGAGGAAAACCGCCCACGCTTTTACAAGTGGAACCCTGATAAGAAACAAGACAAGGGTAAAGTTGAAGCCGTAGCCGAGGAAAATAAAACTCAGGTTGCGGTCAATAACCACGGCAAAACCAACGAAGCCACGAAAGGCCTCAAAGAACCGCTCAAATCCCAACAAACCCAACCTACAGAAGCGCAGCAAGCCAAGCAAGAACAAAAAGCAAAGCGCGGTCGCAAGATGTAACCTATAACCTAATAAATAGAATCCACTATGATAACTTGTATCATTGCCGAAAAAGCCCTCCGTGGCGCGTGACATTGCGCGTATGGTTGGAGCAAATCGTAGAGAAGATGGCTTCCTTGAAGGAGCAGGCTACCTTGTCACTTGGGCATTCGGTCATCTCATCACCTTGTCAATGCCCGAACAATATGGCTATGGAGCTTATAAAGCAGAGGAACTCCCCATCGTTCCACAGCCTTTCCAGCTCATGGTGCGCCAAATCCGCAAAAGGCAAAGACTTTGAAGACGACCCAACCGCTCTTAAGCAACTCAAAAATCATCCGTTCCTGTTTTGAAAAAAAGCGACCAAATCATCGTAGCCACCGATGCCGGACGAGAAGGAGAACTCATCTTCCGCTATATCTATGGCTATCTAGGGTGCCAAAAGCCCTTCCAGCGACTTTGGATTTCGTCCCTCACCGATAAAGCTATCCGAGAGGGACTCGCCCATCTCAAAGCTGGAAGCGCGTATGATGCCCTTTATCTTGCAGGCAAAGCACGCAGTGAAGCCGATTGGTTAGTCGGCATCAATGCCAGTCGAGCCTTGTCCATCGCTCGACGCGGAGCCTATTCACTAGGTCGTGTGCAAACACCCACACTAGCCATGATCTGCCGTAGGTATTTAGAACATCAAGGATTCTCGTCCGTCCCTTTTTGGCGATTACAAGCCTTTGTACAGAAAGACGGTGTCCTTCTTCAATCCACTTGTACAGAGGATTTCGCTACCGAGGGAGAAGCACAGACCGCTTTTGCTACGCTAAGCCGTCAGTCCTCCTTGGTAGCCACCTCTGTCAGTCGCAAGGTTGCAGCAATGCCCCCACCTTTGCTCTATGATTTGACAACCCTTCAGAAAGAAGCCAATCGCCAACTAGGATTTTCAGCAGACAAGACCCTTTCTCTGGCACAGTCCCTCTATGAAAAGAAAGTAACGACCTATCCCCGTACGGGCAGTCGTTACATTAGCCAAGATGTCTTTGAAGAAGTCGATAGTTTGCTGCAGAAACTCGGCACATCACTACCGCATCCACTCAATCCTCACTCCGTAGACGACAGCAAGGTGACCGACCACCACGCCCTCTTGCCCACAGGAGAGGGAAATACCCAGACATTGTCATCCGATGAAGTAGCCATCTATCAAATGATATGCGCACGCTTTGTGGCAGCCTTCGCCCCCAATGCCCAAGAAGAGCGTATGCAGATAGAACTAACTGATGGCACTCATCGCTTTGTCTGGCGCGGTAAACAAATTTTGTCGCAAGGATGGAAAGCCTATACTTCCCAAGGAGAGAAAACACAATCCGATGAAAGCGAAGAAACCAAGGAAGAACTCCTCGCTGAGCTTCCCAATGTTCAAGAAGGAGAGAACCTCCCACTTGACCACGGAGCGATTACGCAACATAAGACCAAACCCAAGCCCTTGTTTACAGAAGCTACATTGCTCTCTGCGATGGAAAATGCAGGTAGAGAGATAGCAGACACCGACAGTCGAAAGCCATTAGCGACTGTGGCATCGGTACACCAGCCACACGCGCCAGTATCATCGAAACCCTCCTACTTCGTGACTTTATCCGCAGAGAAAAGAAAACACTCCTCCCCACGGAAAAAGGCTTATCCGTTTATGGCATCGTCAAAGACCAACGCATCGCCAATGCAGAAATGACGGGTAATTGGGAACTCGCCCTCTCTGCCATCGAAGCAGGCAAAGCATCAGCCGAGGACTTCTCTACACGCATCAAGGACTATACCGCAGAAATCTGTCGTGAACTCCTTGCTTTACAAATAGTGCAGCCCCAATATCCCACTTATCGTTGTCCGATGTGCGGTAAGGACACCGTGGGCATCTTCCCCAAGGTGGCGAAATGCAAGAGTGAAGGTTGCGATTTCCACGTCTTTCGCGAGATATGCGGCGTCACCCTCACCGAAGCTCAGACGAAAGACCTCCTGACGACCAAGCGCACAACTCTCATCAAAGGTTTTCAGAGCAAAGCAGGCAAGAAATTCAATGCCCATCTCGTGCTTCGTGGCGATGGTTCCACCGCATTTGAATTTGACAACACCACCTCTAAACCCAAAGGTCGGAAGTAAGCCATAAAAACGTGGGAGATTTCATCAAAAAAGTCCGAGCTTTTTTAGAAAATCTCCCACGTTTTCTTGAAAACAAGCCACATTTTCTGCGCCCCCTCCCATATCCTTTACCCTCTATTCAATTCTCTCATTTCTTTACTATGTCTTACAACAAAAAAAGCTGTATTAGCAGCCAACACAGCAGCCATAGGTCTTCTCCTTCGTTTGGAGAAAGAACAACGCACCGCCACAGAGGAAGAACAAAAAGTACTGCGCTCCTATCAAGGTTTTGGCGGATTGAAGTGCATCTTAAACCGAACCGATCACCCCGAAGACATCCGCTATTGGGCAAAGTCCGAACAAGACCTCTTTGCCCCCACTTGCGCACTCAAACAACTCATCTATCGAGAAGCCCCCAGTGCCGATATGGCTAAACGCTATTGGGAGAGCATCAAGGCAAGCGTCCTCACCTCCTTTTACACCGACACACGCATCGTCAATGCCATTGCCGATTCTTTAGAGAAAACAGACGTAACCTTTTCGCACTTGCCTAGACCCTTCCTTAGGAATGGGTGCATTTGCCGAAACCCTCGCCCCACACGTAGGTCGGGTAGACGCCTTTGAAAAAGATTTGCTCACCGCACGCATAGCTCAAAGTCTACATCCCCTAGGGCAAAGCACCATCTTTGTGCAACAAGCCCCCTTTGAAAGTATAGAAGAACGCGCAGAAGCCGACAAGTATGACCTTATCGCCAGCAACATCCCCTTTGGTGACTTTATGGTCTACGATAGAGCTTACAACAAAGGACAAGACGTCATCAAGAAAGAATCCACACGCGCCATACACAATTACTTTTTCATCAAAGGACTCGACAGCATTCGCGAAGGAGGAGTGCTCGCTTTCATCACCTCACAAGGCTTATTAGATGCTCCACGCAATGAAGCCTTCCGACGTTATTTGATGGAGAATAGTAAACTCATCTCAGCGATTCGCCTGCCCGGAGGAATGTTCAGTGAAAATGCAGGAACAGAGGTAGGGAGCGACCTCATTGTCTTGCAAAAACAAAGTGGAAAAGGCATTGCAACATCGGATGAAGAAAAGTTTGTGCAGACCATTGCAGTTCCCAAAGGCGATGGCTTCTCAATGGCATTCACACACAGTGCCCTTTTTGAAGGCAATTGGGAAGACATCCAATCGCATACCATCGCCACCACTCGAGTAATGGGAACAGACCCTTATGGCAAACCCACGTGGGAGTATCAATTTGAGGACGGAATTCAAGAAATGGCTGACAGTTTGCGTGAACAACTATCACACGATGTCGAAGAACGATTTGACCGCAAACTCTATCATACAGGCGTTGCGATGAGTGAAGAAGAACGCCAAGTCGAAGCCGAAAAGAAACTGCGAAAACTCGGTGTGACCGCAGGATTATCAGGGCAGAAAGAAAAGAAGGAACAATCAACTCCACAAGAAGAAAAGGAAGCAAACGATGCTTACAACTTGATGCCCAAGGCCATTCAAAAGCAATTGCCCAAACTCTATTCCACACAAAAAGAACTGGTTGGTGATAAAACAGCGTATGCACGCTATTTCTTTCCGATGGGTGCTTACACCGCCTACCTATTAGAATACGACCCCAAGACCCGAATAGGTTTTGGAGCCGTAACGATGGGTTATGGTTGGGAACTTGGAAATATGTCGCTCGATGAAATGCAAGAAGTGAAGGTACACGGCTTGGGTATAGAACGCGATTTGTATTTCACGCCCTGCAAACTCCACGAAATAGAAGAACTAGAAGACTTGGTGCAAGGGCAATTCACCAAGGAAAAAGTACAGATAGAAGAAGCTATTGCGGAGGAAATAAAGGAGGAAATAAAAGAAGAGATTAAGGAAGATACAAAGGAGCAGGAAGAAGTTTCTACAAACATACGAGAAACATCCATATCCGAAGAATCCGCTCCCGAAGGTGTACCGACATTAACTCTATTCCATCAATATGAAGAGAAAGCAGAGAAGCGACCAGACGTGGAAGCCCCACGCGAGATGAATGGACAAACTGTTTATTTCGATGACGACCACCATCCCATTGTTGAAAGCAACAATGATCAGGAGTATCTGCTCTTTGCTCCCGAGGAATACACGCTGTGGACACAAGAAGTAGAACGTGTCAGTGCAGAACTAAAAGCCAATACCCCCAAGAAGGCAACCGCTAAGACGCAAACAAAGTCAAAGACAAGACCACAGACAACCGCAAAGTCTAGGAAAGCCACGCAAAGCACAACTTCCGAGCCTTCGCTTTTTGACTTTGTCAATGAAGACACCACGCTAAAACCACAGCCCATAGCGGAGGTGAAACAAATCTTTGATGCCAATCCCCGACCATTTCTTTCTGCCCCCGACAGTCATCTGCGTGATGGCTCAATTGTGGTGCAGAAAGGACAAGTGGGCTATCTCTCTGACCTCAAGCAACAACCCACCTTTCATCCGATGGATTTGCCCCTCACGCAAATCACACGTCTGAAAGCCTATGTGGAAATTCGTGAGTGCTACCACCGTCTCTATGATTATGAAGCCACCAACCACGCAGAAGATAAAGAAGAGCGTGAGAAACTCAATCGCTTGTACGATAACTTCGTAGCACGCTGGGGAGCACTCAACAAAAAAAGCCAATACCGACCTCATCAAGATGGATGCCACGGGAGTAGAAATGCTATTTCTGGAGCGATCCGAACAAGGAAAGTATACCAAAGCCGACATCTTCGACCATCCCACAGCCTTTTCGACCTCAGAACTCACCATTGCTTCCGACCCTTTGGAAGCACTTGGTGCTTCCCTCAACAAATATGGCAGTGTAGAACTCGGTTATATGTCTTCGCTTCTACCTGAAATGGAAGAAGGCGATATCATCTCCGCTCTAGAAGGACGCATCTATTATAACCCAGCAATCGAAGGTTACGAAGTTGCAGACAAGTTCATCTCAGGCAATGTCGTAGAAAAAGCAGAGCGCATCAGTTCTTGGCTCTTAGACCATCCCGACCACGAAGAAGCCCAACAAAGTTTAGCAGCCCTCATAGCCGCCAAACCCACTCCCATTCCCTTTGCAGAATTGGACTTCAACCTTGGTGAACGCTGGATACCCGCAGGCGTTTATGGACAATTTGCCACAGAGTTTTTCGATACAGACCTAAGGGTAGGCTATCATCCCAATATGGACGAGTATACCATCGGTTGCGACCACAAGAACGGCAATATCTTACACAAATATGCCGTGCAGGGAGAGTTTCGCAATACGATGGGTTGCATCTTCTTAAACACGCCTTGCACAACACCATTCCTGACATCAGCAAGAGCAAAGAAGTCATCGACCCCATCACCGGAGAAGAACGCACCATCAAAGTGCGTGATGGAGAGAAAATCCAACAAGCCAATAGCAAGATTGAGGAAATCAGACAAGGATTTGTGGATTGGTTAGGCAGACGTCCCGATAGTTTCAAAGAACAGCTGGCTCATCGTTACAACGAACTCTTTAACTGTTTCGTTCGTCCAAACTTTGACGGAGGACATCAGAGCTTCCCTAACTTAGACCTCAAACGATTAGGTATTCCCGACCTTTACAAAAGTCAGAAAGACGCTGTATGGATGCTCAAAACCAATGGCGGGGGTATCTGCGACCATGAAGTGGGAGCAGGAAAGACCCTTATTATGTGTACAGCAGCCTATGAAATGAAGCGATTAGGGATAGCCAACAAGCCCATGATTATAGGACTCAAAGCCAATGTCTTTGATATTGCCGATACTTTCAGAAAGGCATATCCCAATGCGCGCATACTCTATCCAGGTAAAGATGATTTTACTAAACAAAATAGACAGCGCATCTTTGCCGACATCAAGAACAATGATTGGGACTGCATCATATTAACTCACGAACAATTCGGAATGATACCGCAGGCTTTAGAGGTGCAAGAAGCCATTTTCCAAAAGGAAAAAGATTCCATAGAGGAGAACTTAGAGGTATTGCGCAGAGAAGGCAAGGACATTTCCAAAGCCATGCTCAAAGGCTTGGAGAAACGCAAACAGACGCTCGAAGTAAACTGCACGAGATACAAGACAGTATCGCCGAACGCAAGGATGATGCGGTGGACTTCAAGATGATGGGCATCGACCACCTCTTTGTAGACGAAAGTCACCAGTTCAAAAACTTGATGTTCAATACTCGCCACGACCGCGTGTCCGGCTTAGGAAATCCCGATGGTTCGCAACGCGCACTCAATATGCTCTTTGCCATTCGCACCATTCAAGGACGTTCCGGTAGGGATTTGGGAGCAACATTTCTCAGTGGAACGACAATCAGTAACTCACTAACGGAACTTTATCTCCTCTTCAAATACTTGCGTCCACAAGCTCTCGAGAAGCAAGGCATCAACAGCTTTGACGCGTGGGCAGCCGTCTTTGCCAAGAAAAGTACGGACTACGAATTTTCTATCACCAACGAAATCATTCAGAAGGAACGCTTTCGTACCTTCATTAAAGTACCTGAGCTTGCGAGTTTCTATGCGGAGATATGTGATTTCCGTACTGCCAAAGACATTGGTATTGACAGACCCGAAAAGAATGAGATACTACATAACATACCGCCCACACCTGAGCAAGAAGAATTCATCAAGAAGTTGATGGAATTTGCGCGCTCGGGAGACGCAACACTTTTGGACAGAGAACCCTTGAGTCAAAAAGAAGAAAAGGCAAAGATGCTTATCGCTACGGACTATGCGCGCAAGATGAGCTTAGACTTGCGTATGATAAGTGAGGATAAATACAGCGACCACATTGATAACAAGGCTTCGCACTGCGCCAAGATGCTCAATGACTACTACCAAAAATACAATGAGCAGAAAGGAACACAGTTTGTCTTCTCAGATTTGGGGACATACAAGGCTGGAGAATGGAATGTATATTCAGAAATCAAGCGCAAACTAGTAGAAGACTACAACATTCCATCCCACGAAATCCGCTTTATCCAAGAGTGCAAGAATGAGAGAGCCAAGAAAGCTATGGTAGATGCGATGAATCGTGGAGACATCCGTATTATCTTTGGTTCAACTTCTATGCTTGGCACAGGAGTAAATGCGCAGCAACGTGCGGTAGCCATCCACCATTTGGACACCCCGTGGCGACCTTCAGACCTTGAGCAGCGCAACGGACGAGCCGTGCGCAAAGGAAATCTCATTGCCAAGGAGTTTGCCGACAATAAGGTAGATGTAATCATCTATGCTGTGGAGCGGTCGTTGGACAGCTACAAATTCAATCTCCTACACAACAAGCAGCTTTTCATCAATCAACTCAAGAGTAACACCCTTGGCGCAAGAACCATTGACGAAGGCTCGATGGATGAAGACAGCGGAATGAATTTCCGAATACGTAGCTGTACTTTCTGGCAATACCGACCTTCTGGAAAAGGCAAAGCTCGACAAGAAGATTACCGCTTTGGAATCAGAGCGCAAAAACTTTATGAAGGAACGCGATTCGGCTTCGGGAAAACTCTGTGAACTTCAACATTCTGTGGATTTCCATTCCTCACGTGTGGCAGAAGCCCAAAATGACCTTGCACAATTTGAGAAACGGGTGGTGCGTGATGGCGAAGGCAATGCGGTCAATAAATTAGACATCAATGGTGTTTCTGACAGTAACGATATGAAAGCAGTGGCTGCACGCTTGCAGGAAATAGCCGAAAAGGCTCGCACGGAAGGAGAACATCACAAGATTGGTACGATTTATGGTTTTGACATCTTGGTGAAAACAGAGAGTTCGATGAAAGACCTTTTTCAAGGCTCTGTCAATCGATTCTTTGTCAGAGGAGAGGGTAGTATTCTCTATACGCACAACAACGGTAAACTAGCCAATGACCCCAAACTAGCTTGTCAGAACTTTCTCTCTGCACTCGAGCGCATACCGAAAGTCATTGCCACTCACGAAAAAGAACTCGCCAAGGCTACAAAAGATATTGACGTCTACAAAGCCATCTCCACCGGAGTTTGGAACAAGGAGGATGAGCTGCGCAGCATCAAAGCCCAAGTAGCAGAACTTGACCGTAAGATTGCACTAACCCTCAATCCTCCCTCGGAAGAGAATGTAGCAAAAGAAGGGCAACAGACAAGGAATACGCAGGAGCAGAGCGGACAGCACCAGAGCATCGGAAATGGGAATACCGCAGGTTCTCCATTGGATGCTTCAAAGACTTTCAAGTCTGCTTCCACCTACGCTCAAATTTCCACTCCACAAAAGGAAGAGAAACAGGATATCATGAGCAAAGTAGTCTTCAGTAGACCAAAGATGAGATAGTATTTCCCCTTTTTTCTTCTAAGCCCTTATAAAATTAAAAATGCCCCTCAAGTATGCTGTCTTTCGACTCGCCTGAGGGGCTTATTATCGTTGAGTTATGGAACTGCCAAGCCTTAATCGTGATGCAAAGGTAGGGTTTTACGTCGAATAGATTGAGACCTAGGTGAAATTACCGCTCATTTCTCCCTGATTGATCATTCAATTCAAGCCATATTGGGCTATGTGGGTTCTGACAAAGGCTGGCTGATTTGCTATAAGAACTGAGAGCTTTTCTGGAAAAGTGGAGCACTCACAACGCTTCATTTGCTTTAAGAAATACTTGATTACTTCTATCACTCCTCCAATGAGCTGAGCATAAGCCGGAATGTGCAGAGCACCATTACTAGGAAGTGCCTTGGGAAGGTGAAGGTCATAGGCATTATGCCCGTGAGCACAAGCATTGCGTAATCCTCTGAGAGCCGCTAAATAGCGTTCCATCATTTTAGGATTCCGAATACCAAATTCCTCTGCTATCTTGACTTTCATCTTATGATCCAAAATACCTGAGTAAAGCCGACACAAATCTCCAAAGGTGAAAAATTCGATGGTCTTCCACGCAGGAGCATATCGGTCGTTGGGATATTTACGATGATGTTTTTTTATCACCTCATTGTTTTTAATCATCGTAGGGTATATCTTCTCGGTGTGTTTTCTGACGTCGGCATTGACCACTCGCGCGTCCATAAACCAGGTAGGATTGGTGAGATGAGCATTGGAAACAAAGTAGATAATACGTGTTTTGAGTGCAAATTCAATGTCATTAAGGTAACACACAAGGAGGCTGCGCAAGTTCTTATCAAACTTGTAGAGTTCGATAATATCTTCAAATCTAGTCCCCTCCTTAAATTGATGGGGATGCTGTCGATCTTGTAGCTCTTTTTGTTCGAAATGGAACCAATAGAAGCCTAAGCGGTAATATCCTACATTGAGGAGAAAATCTTTGGCCAAAGCCTCATTCTCCAACAACATTCCTCGCTTTCTGAGCTTCTCAATTTGCATGGTAATCTCTGTGGCGGTCTTCATATAAGAAAAAGAAAAAGGGATGCTCGCTCGGAACATCCCCCCCTGATGGGTTATCCATTTTATAGTGCAATTCAGGGAGCTTGTCCTGACGGCACTTAATTTTATTGCAAAGATAGGTAGAAAGTTTGGAAATACCAAGGGAAAGGGCGAAAAAAGTGCCACAATCTTATTCCCGAGGAGTATCTGTAGAGTCAGCCTGCAATTTGACCTATACGCCTGAAATATTATATTTCTTTCAATCAGGGTGTTTGAGTTTTTTTGTATGAAATGAAATACCACTTATCAGATAACCAGTATGTATGATTATCAAGAGATTGCTTTTCGATAACTAATTTCCCCGTATCCGTTACTTTGGCCTTTCCATCAGAGAAAGGATAGGCGAACCTGTATTTGGGAGTTATAATTATATTTCCTAAAGTATCGGCAAAGCCTACAAGTCCATTCTTATCCACTATCCTGAAATATCCCTCACAGGGATAGTCTGGTCCATTATCATACTTGAATACATAAAAAAGAAATTTTCCTCTATTATCAAAACACCTCACATTTCCCTCGTTATCGGCAACAAAACCTATCTTTGATATGGTATCCGTGTAAGTCAGCGGATATCTACAATCTATAACTGTATCACCTTTTTGGTTGACATATCCATACAGGTTGTTTCTTTCCACAACGAAAAGCCTATTCTCTTTCTTTCCGCAACTGACAAACAAAAGAGCGATGCAAGTTATTGCAGGATAGAAAATCTTATTGCGAATTTTCATTTTAGTTCATATAACATAGCCATTCCACATTCGTTGAAGTATCCATGCTCTTCAACTTCTTTTCCATTAAATAAATCTACATGACCAGAAGCGTTAGTCCAGTTACAATCTGTAAATATGATAATCCCTTTCTTCCCCCTAAAATCTTTTGGAGAGTGTCCTTTTATAGGCGTTCCTCCAATGTTCCTTTTGACAAAACTCTTCATATCTTCGACACGATATAAATACCATTTTTTGTCTTTCCCTGATGAAACTTTACCATCATATTTACTTATGGGTAATCCTGAATAATTAAAGGCGTATGAAAGTCTAATTGCACAAGCATTTTGGAATATATTTGCTTTAATATTTTCTTCAACTTTCCCTCCTATGAGTTGACCAACCTGTGATGGAGTAAGATGTTTTACTCTTGCAAAATAATGACTAAGTGTTGTATAAGAAATATATGCCATATCAAATAAACATTTATCTCCCGCAAAGATAGGTAATAATTTGGGGAAAACAAAATAATATGTGGGTAATCTGTTTTTTTATATTCTACTGCTTTTCCAAGGCTCTGTCAATCGGTTCTTTGTCAAAGGAGAGGGTAGTATTCTCTATACGCACAACAACGGCAAACTAGCCAATGACCCCAAACTAGCTTGTCAAAATTTCCTCTCTGCACTCGAGCGCATACCGAAAGTCATTGCCACTCACGAAAAAGAACTCGCCAAGGCTACAAAAGACATTGACGTCTACAAAGCCATCTCCACCGGAGTTTGGAATAAGGAGGATGAGCTGCGCAACATCAAAGCCCAAGCAGCAGAACTTGACCGAAAGATTGCACTAACCCTCAATCCTCCCTCGGAAGAGAATATCGCGAAAGAAGGGCAACAGACAAGGAATACGCAGGAGCAGAGCAGACAGCACCAGAGCATCGGAAGTGGGAACACCGCTGGTTCTCCATTAGATGCTTCAAAGACGTTTAAGTCTGCTTCCAACTACGCTCAAACTTCCACTCCACAAAAGGAAGAGAAACAAGATATCATGAGCAAAGTAGTGTTCAGTAGACCAAAGACGAGATGATGTATTGTGGAGAATATACAAAAAGAGTGGGACTGTACCGACGAAGTGTACAGCCCCATTATCACTTTTTATAGTGCTAGCAAAGCGACTAAAGTCTTTACCGGCACTTCTAACTGGATGCAAAGGTAATACATATGCTTGAATTACCCAAGCATTTCTCCGATATTTTTATCCCAGTTGCCTTTACAATCGTCTTTTGGACCTCTTGAAACGCATTATACTTATCAAATAATTGGGATAATTCTCTTTTCAAATCAGCCTGTCTATTCTGTGACACAATACCTATCATATAATAAATGACTTTTATCGCACCATAGAGGTTCTGATAATTTGTTTCCTCCATCTTACCTGCGGGACCACGTCTTATAGACACTGGCAAAGCAATATCGTATAGAACATTGCCATGAGCACAATAATTCCTTATCGTATTTATTAGACACAGGTAGCTTTCAAATACAACAAGTTGCTTTATTCCAAAATGCTCCCCAATTCTTCTCCTAACTAGCTGATTCTTGAGAGCTCTAAAGAGATGTATGACACTTCCCAAAGTCATAAACTCTAATGTCTTCCAAGCTGGAGCATACTTATCGTTGATATGGGTTTGATGATGTTGCTTTATCACTGGTGTCCGCTTAAATCGACTAGTGTATACTTCTTGGTCAAAGCTTTGTATGTAGTTAGCTGTAACAATAGAAGGATCAACAAACCACGTAGGAGAGGTCTTATAGTAGTTTGAGACATAATAAGTCAGAAATGTCCTAAGGTTAATCTCTATTCGATTTAGATACCTCGTTAGGATGCCTCTAAGATTGAAGTCAAAGTAGTACAGCCTGACAATGTCATCAAAGTTAGTCCCCTCCCGAAACTCATGCGTCCTACGAACTTTACATGGGTATGAACGCTCAAAAGGAAACCAATAAAAGCCTAAACGATAATAACCAACATCCGATAAGACCTCCTTAGCCTTATCTTCATTGTCTATTATCATTCCTCGCTGCCTTAGAAGGCTAATCTGCTCGTCAATGTTGATTGCTTCTTTTGCCATAAATCTATTTATTGCAAAGGTAACGGAAAGAGATGACTTATAGTCCTTTTTATCCAAGTATTTTACTCCAGAGAGGGCTGAAATGGGTCTTTACTAGCTTTCTCTTCTTTTGAGCATCTCATCCACCTCATCTCGCAAAAAGAGTAGGCGACCATTAGCTTTGAGATAGGGAATCTTTCCTTGCGACACCCAATTATAGATAGTCTTCTGCTCAACTTTGAGGAGCTTGGAAACATCAATGATGTCGAGGTACTCTGGTCTGAGAGGTGGATGAACAGTAGTTGCGTGTTCTTGTGCTTGCAATGAAATCAACTCATCGAGTTTAAGTTCCATCTGCAAGAGCTTCTGAAACAAATTCCGAAATTGTTCTTCGGTATAATGTGAATCTAGATAAGGCATGTTTTTCTTTGTTGATAGTTTCCTTGGCTATCCTGAATGAGGATACCTTGTTCCTTCATATAAGCAATATATTTTTTAGCTGTGCGGTCTTTGATGTCGAGTTCTCGCATCAAAATCTCACAGAGTTGTTGGTAAGAAAGGCGTGTTGCAGAGCGAAAAGCACCACGTACGACAGCATGGAGTTCGTTGCTCTTGCGTTTATCCTTGTCTTCCTTAGACTTCTCTCCACGATAAACGTGCATATCGAGAGCTTTGTCCCAGCCAAATAGCGTCATAGGTACATCTAATGGACTTCCATCACGCACTTTCAAGGCTTTCACTACCGAGAATTCAGGGTTTTCATCTTTCTCAATGGAGAGAATGCCAGCTGCCTTTCGCTGCAGCTCAGAACCGATATGCCCTCTCAGTTTGATACCATTCGGCACAAAGTGAAGCACACAGATAATGCACGTGTTGTAAATACCTGCTAAACGGTAGAGTTCATCGACAATGGCGATACTCTCTGTTTCATCGTTTGCTGAACGGATCAAATCGGCTATGCCGTCAATAACTACGAGATGTATTCCCCCATGTTTGTGATGGAACAAGTCCATACTTTCACGGATAAGTTTCAGTCTGTCCTTTCGGGAGAGAGAAGCGAGGTAAAGCGAATGATAAAAATCAGGAACCCCTGTGAGAGATGCTCTCCGAAGCGTCTTGCCCAGATTTTTGTGAAGTTGCGCTTCTGATTGTTCCGTATCATAGTGCAGCACTGCTAGCCCTTTAGGATTGGGTGTAACCTCAAGCCCTAGCGTTTGTTCTGCATCCAATCGCTCAGTTCCTAACGTGCCAGCAAGAATAGCTGCAATGTAGTTACTTTTACCCGTTCCTTCTCCACCAGTGATGCAAAATAGGTTGTCTTGCGTCCCAAGGGGAACTCCATTGACGGTTATCACCGACTTCGATGCATCAGGTGGATTATCATAGTCTATTTCACACGAACGTAGCATCATCATAGTTTGCGTGTACATTTGAGAGAGCATATCTGCTAGTAAAGCTCTTAGCTCTTCTTCTGTTCTCCCAAGGGCAAAGAAATCAGATATGTCTTTTTCACTCTTAATACCCTGTAAGGGTAAAAGCAACGTGAGTACATTATATTGTGAGAGTTGGTCTACTTGTCGTTGCGCTTCACGAACTCCAGTTTCATCTGTATCGTATAAAATGATGATGTGTCGAAACCGTAACTGAAGACTTTCTATAACATTTTCTGGTATGGTGGCAGTCTCGCTATTGAAGCAGATAGCGTGAAAATGATGTGCAGATAACGAAAGAACATCTTTTTCTCCACCTGTTATAAAGAGCATATCTCCTTTATTGGGCAACTGTTCAAAACCGAAAATATAGTCTTCTCGCTTTTCGCCTCCATAAACGAAACGAAGTTTACTAAAGGGACGATACACTTTGACAAAGTCTCCCATCATATAACAGAACATTGGTTCGTCTTGGCTTGAAAGAAGGGTGTACGTCTTACCTTGATTGGAAAGAGCTTCGTAGCGTACAAGAGACTTAACATTGTAGCGTTGTAAAGTCTTAGTTGGGATGCCATACTTCAGCCAATAGGAAAGCTCTGAAGTCTGAAAAACTTGCTCGTAGCATTTATACCACTTCTTATCATTATCTGTTTCTGTCATTCCCTTATTCTCCTTCTTTTCATTGTGCAGATTTTTATACTTGCGCATAGGATGAGGTGCAGGAGTTTGTTTATCGTCAATTCTCAAATTAAGTTGCAAATCTCGAATGATACTTGCCAGCACTTTGGGAAACTCAGTTCGAACATCAAGTCCAAGCATCATAGCAGCGAACCAAAAACAATCTCCAGAATAGAAATCATTTCCGAAATCCTTCATACGATAACATTGTTGCTTGGCATCGAAATAGATGTTGCATGATGCTTTGTGGTCATCATACAAGGGATTACGAAAATTTCGTTTGAGGACAAAGTCAATTGGCATGTAAAAGCAGAAGACCTCAAGTCCTCGGTTCGTACAATCTAAGATTTCATCTTTCAAACTCATAACTCTTCAATATGTTTCTCTGATTCACCCATATAGCCTTTAAGAAGTCCGTCCTTATAGGCATTTAGCCGTTGCAAGGCTTCAAGCCTTCTAAAACCTTTGAATGTAGCCCTGCCTGTTTTTACGGCAAGATATAGACCTTTAAACGGGTAGACAATATGGTTACTTGATATGTATCGGTAAGGAACAAGGTTAGCATCCCTCCATCGAGCAAGAGAAGCCTTAGAAATGCCTAATAGTCGAAGTATATCCATCGTACTGAGTTCTATTTTATCTTCCAATACTTCATAGTCGTTTTTCAGTTCATGGATGAAACTGGCAACATCGCGTAGTTCCTCATGGATGGAACGTAGTTCATCAAAGATAGATGTTGATTCATTGTTGAGATTGTTGTTTTTCATAACGCTGAATGATTTCGGTTAGACTATCGCGTAGGAATCTAGCAAGTAGTATCATCTTTGAAGATAATTCTATTTTTAGCAATACTTGCTTGAAAAGCTGCCAGACTTCTTGAATGATATTCTGTTCCATTTGCTGGAACATGATGTGTAAAAAGTCGGTTCTACTAATTGTATAAACACCCACATTTTCGTTTTTTAGCTGTCGGACCAATGACAAACTATCCAAATGCTCAAGATCTTTTCGTTCAACATGAAGAATGATGGTATCCTTGTCAAATGCAGATGAGCATTCGGCATAGGTACTTAGTCGTACATCTTTTTCTAAGCGACACATCTTATCAAAATTAGAAGCGTCTTTTTGTGCCTTCGCATAAACTTCTTTCGGGTTCTTGCTTTGAAATAAGAAATCTTCGTGTGTTGGTGAAACAATGATGATGCGCCCTGTTTCTAATATTTGCTTCTTGGGGGTTTTTGCCATAAGTGGTATTTTTATGTGCAAAGTTCAGACACGAAATCGTTTTCTAACGAATATAAAAACACCATTTTTCGGTAATATAAAACTAAAAGCGATCTTTCATTCTCTACATCATTTGAGTTGCGGGATGACCATCGGTGCACGGTGCAAGACCCTATATATATAAGGGCTTGCACCGTGCACCGAAAATTGTAGCCAAAACTTTTGTAACAATTTTATCCTGAATAATTTGGAGATGGTTCATTTTGTTTGTACTTTTGAACCTGAATAATGCAGGCGCATTTTTTCATGAGCAGTATCTGTGCATACTCTCAAAATACTCTGTTGTGGCTACAATCTGGCTACAGAAGAAAAAACAAAGACGTATAAAACGTTACGATACAGGGAGTTATAAATTTTAGTTCATAATCCTCTCTCTCCGCAAAGTGGCTTCAAGATGACTTCAAAATGGTCGTCAAAACAGCCTTCAAAATTAGCGTAAATCGTTGTAAGACTTATACTTACAACGATTTTTCTTTGTATATAAGCCTGCACAGTGACGGCTAACCCCTAGGTTTTGATAGTCATCATTCGGTCAAATTCTGCTACAGAAACTGCTACACAAAATAATGCTACAGAAAAAGTGTAGCAGTGAAGGCAAAAAGAAGGGCAAAATGAAGGCAGTAACGCAATCTCTTTCAATGTATTAGTAATTAACTTTGTAGCCAAGTGCTACACTAAAGAATGATGCATTATGAGACAATCGTTCAAGGTGTCCTTCTACCTACGCTCTAACTATGAGAACAAAGAAGGCAAATCGCCTGTCATGCTCCGTATCTTCCTTGGAGGAGCAATGAGTAACTTAGGGTCTACCAAGATTTTTGTAGACAAGTCGCAATGGAACAACAATACTAGTCGACAAAAGGGGCGTTCTTCCGAAGCTCTTGCTGTCAATGCCAGTCTTGATGCCATCTCCACCAATCTCCACAACATCTATCGCAAGTACGAAGATGATGAAAGTATCTCGCTTGACAAACTTCGTGCTGCCTACCTCGGGCAAGCCAAAGAGTACACTAGTTTTCTTCCAGTCTTTGATAAATTCATAGACGACATTCGTCAACGTGTGGGGCACACTATTAGCAAGGATAGTTTGCAGAAGTACAGCGTCTTGCGCAAACACTTTGCAAACTTCCTTCTCTATAAGTATAAGCGTAAAGATTTAGGGCTCACTGAATTCACGCCAGCCATTGTGCAAGATTTTGAGCTATACCTTACCACCATTGCTGCTTGTGCCTACAATACTGCTGTGAAAAAGATGAAGACCTTGAAAACAATTACGCTTTATGCCCTCAAGCGCGGTTATCTTCTCCAAGACCCATTCCTTGACCATCATTTTCACCTCAATCCTGTGGACAGAGGTTTCTTGACAGACGAAGAAATACTTTGCATTGCCAATAAAAAAATAGAGACTCCCCGTTTGGAGCTTGTACGTGATCTCTTCATCTTTTCCTGCTTCACTGGATTAGCCTACATAGATGTCGCCAATCTTCGCAGAGAGCATCTCGTGATGATGGACGGCAAAGCGTGGATTATGACACGCAGGCAAAAAGACAAATATCGAGAGTAATGTGTTGTTGCTCGATATCCCCAAGACCATTATTGCCAAATACTGCGACAATCCCAATTATCCTTCACGTGAAGGCAAGCTTTTTCCTATCCTTTCTAATCAAAAGATGAATGCTTATCTCAAAGAAATTGCCGATATTTGCGGTATAAAGAAAAAAACCTCACCTTCCATTTGGCACGTCACACGTTTGCAACGATGTCACTTAGTAAGGGAGTGCCGATGGAGAGCGTTTCTAAGATGCTAGGACATACCAATATCCGCACCACGCAAATCTATGCACGCATCACCAACAAAAAGATTGAGCACGACATGGAAGAACTTGCCGATAAGCTAGATAAATTCAATGATGCCATGGGACTCTAAAACACGAATGTATCACTTTTAATCTCTATATTTATTATGAACACAAAAGCAACTCCCGAGCTTTCTTACTTCCGTTTGAAACTCACAGCCTATCTCCGCGACCATCAACCCGACCTTGTGGACGATGCCACCCTCGTTTCCTCTCGTTCCGATGCAGCCCTCACCGCCTATTGCGATGCAGTGGCACAGAGCTTCTCACATCCCGAAGCCGAAAGCATTGCCAGCAATGTACTCTTTGAAGGTTTGCATTTCTCAAAGTACGACACCCTAGTGTCTGTTTTGGAAAACGAATTTGAGGCAGAGCTTCCTAGTCCACTACCAGAGAAACTCGCTCCTATTCTCCTCCGCAATAAGGCGGTGCAACGCGTCTTTGCCAACTACCATCTCACGGACGACTTTGCAGCAAGTCCACAGTACGAAGACCTCTACATCGAACTCACAGGAACGATAGTCTTGATCATCGAGCAAAACAATTTGCCTACCGTTGAAGGAGCAAACGCTGTGGAATAGTCATCATTTGTCACATCGAAAGTGCGGTGGTATCCTGCTCTGCGTGCTTTGATAAGCACAGCCTTCTCTCAAATCAAAAAGTGGTTATCTCTTCTCGAGATAGCCACTTTTTCTTTTATGCCTTTCTTTTCCCCAATAGTCGAAAGATTAGGCTCTGCACTTTCGCTTCTTTATCGTAGCTCCACTTGATGCCCCTCCAAGACGGATGCTGTTTCCTCTTTTCTTTCGCAAAGGTAGTAGGTCGCTTTAGCACTGCGTCAAGGTCAAGTCTGGCGATTAGTCGAGAAATCTCCAGCTCCGCTTTCGCTAGGCTCGTATTTCTCGTCTAAACCTTGTCGCAGAGCAGCTCCCCTCCCTTCTTTTTGCTACGAAAAAGGAATCAGCATACTCCGATCTTTGGACGCATAAAAAAAATGTCGCTATGGATAAGCAGAAAGTAAATACAACATCTTCGATGAGTAGAAAAGGAAATAGCTCCTCCTCTCATTACCACATAAATGCTGTAAGCCTGCCCACCGATAACACCCTTTAATCTCTATCAATATGAACGGAACAGACCAATTCACACGCACCATTGCCGAGTATCTCAATCAGCGAGCAATGACAGACCCCTTGTTTGCGCCCAACTTGATGAAACCGAACAAGAATATCGAGGAGTGCATCACCTACATTCTTAATGAAGTGCAGAAAGCGGTTGCAACGGCTTTGATGATGATGAAATCTTCTCTATGGCTGTTCACTACTACGATGAGGACGATATAGAAGTGGGTAAGGCTGTTTCTTGCCAAGTAGCCGTTAATCACGTTGTGGAACTCACGGAGGAAGAAAAAGCCGAAGCAAGGCAGGAAGCCATTAAACAATATCAGCGTGAGGAACTTGCCAAGTTACAGAGCCGTAACGCACGAGTGAAAAAGACCGAGAACATAGCAACCCAAGTACAACCATCACTATTTGATTTTTAAGCCTATGAAACCGAGAAACAAATTTGAAAAGGCTGTTTTGGAACAGAGCAAGCATCTTCGCCCAATAACCAAGACACAAAGCAAGTGGGCATTCCGTGAGTGCATAGACCACTTCGCCTACCGACTGCCCAAAGGTCGCACCACTTGTATGGATTGTGGGCATAGTTGGGTAATGAACAAACCTAGAGAAACTTGCACTTGCCCTCATTGCAGGGCAAAGTTGCAGGTCAAGGAAACATACGAGCGCAAGTTGCAGCAGAAGCAGTATTTCACCTTACTTACCACTTGTGGAGAGTTTCAAGTATTACGTATGTTCCTACTTATTGTGGGTATGGAGAAAGGTTACAAAGCACAGACTTCCATAATTGAGATTGGGCAATATTGGTGGAATATGCAGGGACGAAAAGCTGTGGTTGCCATACAGAGAGTATTGGGACACTATGTTGATACCTTTTCCTATTATAGTCCTATGGCGATACGCAACGATAATGAAGCCTATCAGCATATTGCCTACTCACCGATATATCCGAAGTTCAAGGTTACAGACATACTTCACAGAAATGGTTTTAAGGATAATTTCTATGGCATCGTACCTACCCAGTTTATTCCTGCATTGCTTACAGACAGCCGTGTAGAAACATTGCTAAAAGCAGGTCGCACAGACCATTTACGTTACTTTCTTGGCAACAAGAGGACTTTTGAGGAACTATGGCAGTCCTACAAGATTGCAGTCCGTAACGGCTATGAGATAGCGGACATTTCCCTTTGGAGTGATTATGTAGATACACTTAGAAGATTAGGTAAGGATATTCATAATCCAAAATATTTATGCCCAACAGACCTTAAAGCCGAACATGACCACAGGCACGAGGAACTTCTCAGAGTGCGTGAAAGGGAGGAGATAGAACAGAAGCAAAAGAAAGCTATGGAAGATGAAAAGCGTTTCAAGGAACTCAAATCCAAGTTTTTCGGTATCTGTTTTACGGACGGCACAATCCAAGTCCACGTATTAGAGAGCGTGCAGGAGCATTTGGAAGAAGGTGTATCAATGCACCATTGCGTATTTTCTAATGCATACTACCTTAAGGAGGACTCCCTTATCCTTTCGGCTACCATTGAAGGCAAGCGAATAGAGACCATTGAAGTATCATTACGGACATTGGAAGTTGTGCAAAGTCGTGGGGTATGCAACAAGAACACGGAATATCACGAGCAGATAGTAAACCTTGTCAACGCTAATCGAGGACTTATAAACCGAAGAATGAAAGCAACAGCATAAAGTATGAACCATGAAATTATCAGAGATATGAAGACAGAGATAGAAAACATCATCTACAACTATACGGATGAGATACTGCATATTCTCATTAGGGTTATCAACGCATAACCCTATCCGACAGCAAAGAGGTGTTAAGGTCGGCTATCAACAATATAGCCAAAGAAACAGAGCTTGACAAGTTCTTTGCATACGGCTATGGCGCACATCACTTTTGGCACAAACACTGCAAATTATCCAATGGAGAGCCAAAGGAATACAGATTATTAAAAGTTGAATTTTAAGATTATGAAGAAGAAAGTTTACAGAATACGGACGCAATACGTTTTTGAAGGAGTGTTCGATGTGGTTGCCGAGAGCAGAGAAGAAGCACGACAAAAGGTCATTCAGGATTGCGGAATGATGATGGGAGGAACCATTCACAGCACCTTGCCCGATGATGAAGTAAATTGGGTTTTCTCCACGCACCCCGAAGTAAGGACGGGACGGATAACCGTTCAAGAAGAACAGACAACGTAAAGCGGTCAGCAGATTTGCCGACCGCTCCTTTCTTTCGTGAGCTTCGGGCGGACAAAGAAAGGAGCAAAGAAACCACAATGAAAAGCACTTCGTTACTTTTGACGGTGAGTTGAGACGGCTCAAAAGTAACAAAAAGTCAATGAGTAAACCGCTATAAAAACAAGGTATTTACTTGGCAGTGTCTGAAAGCCGTTCTTGATATTCAAGCAATTCATTTAAGTCAATGTCAGAAAGATGAATAACAGAGAATGGAGCTTTCTTCGAATCAACATACCCTTTTAGTTTCTTAGCTTCTTCGTAAAGAGTTTTAATCCAATTTGGATTAGCGATAGTAGAATAGTATTTACCTCCTAATACTCCGTTTTCTCTAAAGTATATATTAGATTCAAGAGAATATCTACTACAAATAGAATATTCATCCAGAGATATTTGACTCACAAAGTTTAAAGTTGAGAAATTCTGCATCTACTGATTGTATCGTGGATATGAGTTTTTCTATCCTATGAGAGCATTTCTTGATTCGATTGTATGTTGTCTTTTCATCATCTTGACTTTCAAGAAATATAAGAGCCTTCAGCGAACATTCTATTGAGAAAAGAATATCAACTAATAGTTTGCTTCTATCTCCTATGTGTGTAAATCCATTTCCATTAAAAAGCATACTAAACCGTACCAAATAATCTCTACTATCTTGCAAGAAAAATCCTGCAATATCCTGTCTTAATTTTTCATTCATAATATTTCCTACTTTGTGCTGGCAAAGTTACTCATTCATAGCGAGAAAGACGAATAAAACGGCAAGAAAAATACCCTTGCAAGCCAATAAAACTTGCAAGGGGTATACTTGGTTAAATCAGAGAATATAAAATAGGGCAAACTCCGTCCTCCTTCTTTTGACTAGTCCCCTCAGAATTTTGCCATTGTAGTGGCAAAAAGAGAGGTATTCCTGAATATAGTTCCTATCCCCAGCTTCTATTTTGCGCAGAAGTTGGCTCTTTGGCTGCTTGCCATAGCCAAGAATGCGCCCAGCACCGACATTATAAGCCAAAAGAGAAAGGAGCAAAGCATCTTTGCCATAGCATTTGAAGCGGTCAAATTGCGCCATAAGGTCAGCGCGGAGCAAAGAGTCCGCTTGCCATTCGGGCATATTCGAAGAAAAATGCTCCCCCTTTTGAAGTTGATGTCCATAACCCACATACGGATAACAGCCTTTTCCGTGAAATCCCTCAAAGAATTTCACGCACACCACAGCCCGCTCAAAAGGAGGAAGCCGAGCAAAAGCAATCCTCTGCTGAGCCCGCAGCCAAAGCCACGGGAAGCAGAGGAAACACAAACAGAACAATAACTTACGCATCTCGTTCTGTTTTTGAGGTAGGATGAGTAGGTTTAGGATGATCCACGTGCTGCTCAGCACTTTTGCCATTAAAACTAAAGTGCAACTCCTTCTTTTGCCCGAAATTATCTTCCACATACACATCAATCGTCTGGCGGTCAGAGGATAGTGACGTATAGTATAAACGAAATTCTTCCTAGTGAGGGGATAGCTGTCGTTAGGACTTAAAAGAGTCCCATTATCAAGTCGCAATTCCCCCTTCCCATCGGGTTGGAAATAGCGAATCGTATAGCGCGTGTCCTTAAAATCGCCTTCCGCTTTGAGCGAACAGCGAATTTCAGCCACCGATTCCTTTATGATGTCCTTTTGAACGGGCAACGTTTGCAGAGAAAAGTCATAAGCCTGCTGCACATCCAACTCAGGAGTACAACTAGATAGACAAAACCCAGCGAAGGAGAGCACCCCCATCACCCATATTGCGCCTAAAATCTTACGTTTCATAGAGATAAGAATTAAAATTGATAGCGAAGTCCCAAACTCATCGTCGGTCTAAGTCTGTGAACATCCGAGTTAAAAAGATAGCGCAGTTGCGCTTTTCCACCGACAATAATCCTATCCGTGAGAAAGAACTCCACACTCGTGTGCAATCCTGCGCCATAGACCCAGCGCGAACCGTCCAACAACTTCGCCCCATCGGGCAAAATCATCTTATCTCGATTGAGTTGCTCATAGCCCACCAGCGCAGAAGCACCAAGATAGAAAAACACATTCTTTCCTTTGTCCGAGAGAAGCGGATGCGCATATCCTATCTGCACGAGGTAATCACGCAGGGGCACTTGGTAACTGCGATAACTCAAGGCTTGCTGTTCATAACCAGCTGACAAGAACGTATATTTACCACGTTTCAGATAGTGTGAAAGCGACAAAGTCAGCCCAAAATTGCCTTGCTTAAAGAGCGATTTGCCTTTTACAATGGGCACACTCGCCGACACTTCCAATCCCTTTTGACTAGGCACCAAACGCTGTGCCTGCACAGCAGTGGGCAATCCCACCACTAGTACAACACAGAGCGAAGAAAACAAGAGCTTCAGTTTCATAGTTCTTACCATTTCAGTTTGAGTTTATCAATCTTTTGCGCCAACAAGAGGTCCTCTTGGTCAAGCGAAAAAGAAAGCGTGCGTCCTCCTCCACGTTCGTAGAGCGTCACTTGCAGTTCCTTGTCCTGAGATAGCGAAAATTGCTCCAAAACAAAGACTCCACGTTCGTTATCGTTCGCCTTCACCTCCAATAATTGATGATAAGCACGAAGCGGTTGCAACACTTGTTCCTGCATCGCAGTGCGCTTCGCCACCTTTTTGTCCACCACTTTGAACGTCACAAAGTCCACAGCAAAAGGCATATTTGTGTCATTGTCGATGCGCGTGTAAAAGTAGAACAATCCATTGTGCGCATAAAGACCGCGGAGCAAGAATTTCATTCCAAATTGTTGCGCACCGATGTGCTTAATCCTGCGTTTATCACTTTGGTAGATACTCTGCATAATGAGTTTCACCAAAATCGGTGACTCACTGCCCAGCTCCTTAAAAATAGATGTCCGAGCGATTGGAAGGCAGTCGTCTTGCCATAGGAGCAAGGAAATCCTGCATCTCGATGTTGAGCTTCTCAGGTTCGGCAGCATACTTCACATTAAAGGCATAGAATGAGCCATCTTCGCAAATCACCGATAGATTAGTCTCCGTTTCAAAATCTTGCACGGCAGCTTTGATGCGCAAGACATTTTCCGCATCCTCCGCTTTGCCAGCAATGATGTTTTGCGAACCCAAGTCCACATAGCGAATAGGCGCAGGGAAGATAAGATGAACCGTCTTTTCAAAAGTTACCTCCAAGCCATAAGGAAGGATTACACGAGCATGAGGGATACTTCTACTCATACCTTGGTAGAGCGCCCCCGACGACAAGAGCGAAGAAGAAAGATTTGTAGGTTTATCCTTGCTTTGGGCAAAGACAGCTGTGCTACTCGCCACGAGGAGTAGCGCAGAGAAAAAGAAATGTTTCATTGTTTATAGCGATTGATTGAATGATTATTTGGTAGGCATCAAGAAGAGTTTGTAACCACCCTTAATGGTCACTTTAATGGTACGCAGTTTCTTTTTGCAAGAGCTGACTCGCCCCTTGCATCACCCCACGTGCCGTTTCCGAGATGATTTGGTCTTTGGCAGAAGAAGCGAAGGTAAAACTCGTTCCCATCGTTCCCCGATGTTAGCCCCCATTTCTTTGAGGGCAGAGAGGTTCTCCAATTCAGGAATGTAGACACCTTCCTGTCCGTCCATATCATAAGCCGATAGTTTGATAGGGAAGAATGCGCCCAGCGTGTTCAATACTTTTTGACCAATAGTAGCATCCGATGTCCTTCAATTTTTGGCACTTGCAATGATGCGCCTCTGGCGAGGAAGGTGCAAATCCCCAATGCGCGCATTTTTCCAGCAAGCGCAACACCACATCATCCCCTCTTTGAGAACTAGGGTATGGTCAATCTGCACCCGAGATCGTATTGCGTTCCACGCTCTTTTTTTCTCATTGTTCATAGAGTGAAAGGCAAGATTGCGCCCCTTCGTGCCATACATTTTTGACAAAGTCCGCATCACTCATCGTACCCGAGAGAGAAGACACCACTTGTTTTCGTTCGGGAAGCACCTCCACCGCCTTTGTCCCTTCCGATTGCTTGTCAGAAGAAGGTGCAACAATAGTGCGTTCCTGCGCTTGAGCAAAAGCATTGTTCAGCGCGGTAGGATTATTAGGCGTAGATTTAGGAAGATACTTCGCAGCCATTTGATAACTCTTTTCCATCAGCGCCAATTGACGTTCCTCCTCATTCTCTTCTTTATTATTTCTTCGCCAATTCATTCTTCAATTCAGCCACTTGCGAGCGGAGTTCTTCGCGCTCCTTCTCACTAGGGTCAGTGGCATAGAAATCATTGAGCAAGCGGTTGTTCTCCGCATAGCGTTGCATCGACCGCTCAATCTTACTTCGAGAGCGAGAAGCTTCCACTCTTTCCGCTTCTTCAGCCGCATTCTGCGCTGCAAACTCATCGGAAACTTCCGCCATCTCCACCTTCGCTTGCTGTTCTTCAGCCGATTTGTTGCCCTGTTCATAAGCCTTCAGTTTGTTGCTGGGCAATTCTTCCACGGTCGCTTGCGGAATACTGTCATTGAGTCCCTGCTGCGCTGCCGTTTTCTCCTTGCCCGAAGGGGCAAAGATAAACCACATAGAGAGCGCAAAGAGCAATCCTAGTCCGCCAAAGACGAGCCCTTTTTTCAGTTGGTCTTGTTGTTTCTTATCCATAATTGAGGTATTGGTTTTAATTGCTGATATTCCGTGTCTTGTTGTTGGAGTGCAGGTCTGTCCAGATGCTCATTCTTCGGAATAGGTAAGGCAGTAGCGTGAGGAGTCACAAAGAATTGCGCAATCATAAAGAGAGCGCAAAGGAGATACACCAAACTAATGCCATAGACCAGAACTTTCCTCTGCTTCGTACTTAGTCGTTCGCATTGTTGTTTTAGCCACACCTTTCCGAGAATGATCCAGCTGCGGAGCATTCGTTGGGGAGAATACGTTCGTGTCATCGTTTGTAAGTTTGAAGGTCTTGATTCTCACGCACAACGAAGTGTTCCATCAGAAAGCCCTGCGGATTGTTGTCTGAACGCACCGCATTTTGCAGGGTGCAAGTCGTGATCAGACTACGTTCCGTCACGTTACTAGGGCGCACAATAAACATGCGTGCATAAGTTGTCACGGCATAAGGATACACCTTAAAGTCACATTGTATAGAGTCAATTTCCACACGCTGATTCACATTGCCCGAGATGGCACTATTGAAATACCCCTTTTCTGCCAAATCCTTGTAATAGTCGAAAGCCGATTTATCACAAAGCGCAAAGGCACGTGCCATATTTGCTCAATAGCATCCTTGTCGGGAGCAATGCTAAAGAAGAGCTCGTGGAAACGTCTGACATGTTCGCGTGCTTCCACAGGACGATTGCGAGAAGCATCTTGACTCAGCGCCAGCATCAAAGATTTCCCTTGGTCAAGGACGTAGATTTTTTCTCGTTGCTCTCGAGCAAAATTGTAGGAAGCATAGAGCGCATAAGCCGTAATGCCCACACAGAGCAAGGCAAAGACGATGATGTATAGCCTAATCTGACTAAATGCCGTCTGAATGTTTTTTAGAGATTTGAATTCCATAGGAGTGTATGTTGAAATTATTTGCCTTTAATGAGCATCCCTTTGATACGTCCACCGATATTTCCCACGGCAGCTCCCATACCAGCTGCAGAAGCCTTGCCACCTAGGTAGGCACCTTGTGCGCCACTCTTTGCCACGCTATTGACATTGCGACCATAAGCCCCAATACCGCCACCAGCTTCGATGATCCAGCCAGCCACAGTGGGCACACAGAAATATCCCACAATGCCAATGAGGAAGAAGACAATGTAGTACCACGTTCCCGAGTCGGGAACATAGTTCGCACTCGAAAGCGCTGCAATGTCCTTCTGCACCATCAAAACTTGAATCTTAGCAAGCAAAGCCGAAAGAATAGAACTCACGGGCAACCACAGATAGACCGATATGTAGCGTGAGAACCACGCACTGAGCGAACCCGAAAGTCCATCCCACACCGAGATACCAAAGACGATAGGTCCCAAGATGGAAAGCACAATAAGGATAAAGGTGCGGAGGGTATCAATAATCAAACCAGCCGCATTGTAGAGCAATTCCATGAAATCTCGGAAGAGTTTCATAACCCATTGCTTCGTCTGATAGGCAGCCCTTTCGGCATACATCCCAGCAATGGTCACCGCATCTTCAGGACCGATGATACCCATCTCCTCAATCTTTTCGTCAAACTTCTCATTAGATACCAAATAAGCCGTTTCGGGATTTTTCAGATAAGCCGCCTCTTGGAGTTTATCCCTCCTTTTCACCAACTGCGCCAGCGTGTTTTCTTGTTGATGCACCATCGCTTCTGTACCTTGCACCACGGGGGAAAGCACCGCATTCATCGTCCCCAACACCACCGTTGGGAAGAACATGATGCAAAATCCCAAGACAAAGGGACGGAGCAAGGGAAAAACATCGATGGGTTCAGCCCGTGCAATGGATGTCCAAACGCGCAGAGCAATGTAAAATAGCGCACCTAGACCGGCAATTCCCTTGGCAATGCCCGACATCTGCGCACAGAGTGGCATCATCTCATCGTAGGTAGAGCGCAGTAGGTCGTGTAAACTAGCGAAATCCATAGCACCCACTCCTACCAATATCGGTTTGCCGTGTTACCATATAGGGATTGCACCGCCGAGAGGTCACCCTTTTCTCTGGCACGCACGTAGCTCACCGAAATGTTCTTTCTTGTGTAATAAGACACCAACGAGCGATACTCACGCAAGGTCGTGTAGATGCGGTCAATCGTCTGCATCCGTTCGTGGTCGTTCATCGAGAAACACTACTCTTGGCTACCGATTTGAGTTCCTTCAAACTCTCTCCACTTTGTTCCAAGAGTTTGGTATATCCCGAAGCGATGGCAGCGAGTTCCGAAGGACGAAAATGAGGGTCGCGCAGCATCTGTTTGTAGGAGGTGACGTAGATGTCAGAAATGTCGCCCACCATCAAGATACACTCCTTGACTTTGTAGGCATCGCCAATGAGATTATTCACCTTGCGGAGTGCGTCATAGTATTTCTTGGTGTCGTTGTAGAGCTTCTCCACCTCCTTAAATCCATTCAAGGTATTCTTGACCGTCTTACCAGCTGTGGCAATTTCCTTGACCGTGTTGGCAATGTTGCCCGCAAAATTGGTGGGATCAGTCACCACCCATTGGGCATGAGCCTTTCCACAAACGAGAGTGGAAAGCAATAAAACTGAGAGAATGTACTTTTTCATTTGTTGGTTGATTATTTTATTGGTTGATATAATCTTGTGATGGTCCATTTATTTGACTGAAAAGTAGAGTGTTATCCCACAATCTGTTGTAGAGGAAAATATATGCGCTCATCTTTATAAAAAAGTGACACGTCGTTTTATGAAAAGTGACACGTTGTTTAGAGAAAAACAAGCCGTCGTTCATCAACAAACGAGCCGTCGTTTTTTTGATGATAAATGAGCCCCCCTTTATTCCTTGTGTCGTTTCTTCCGAGCCAATTGTCGAATGGCAGCTTCAATGTCGCCACCGAGTTGCTCGGCAAGGCGCAGCACCTCCACCTTCTCCGTCTCTTCTGTGGTGTAAGTTAAGTATTCCTCCAAACTCACCTCAGTGGCATAGACCGCACTTTGCATACCGCCCAGTCCAATCCACACCTCTTTGTAAAGGCGATGAGGGTCGTTGTTCTGATTGATGGAAAGAATTTGGCTCTTCTCCTTTTCCGACAAGCCCAGCATCGCTTGGATGCCATCAAACTTGGTCATATACTTACGCTGGTCGAGGAGGATTTTGCAGTCGCTATTGTTGATGATACTCTCCTTCACAATGGGAGATTGAATGATGTCATCCACTTCTTGCGTCACCACAATGGCTTCGCCAAAAATACTTGCGCACCGTCTTGTAGAGATACTTGATGTAGTCCGCCATATTAGCCGAAGCAATGGCTTTCCACGCTTCTTCGATAAGAATCATTTTGCGAATACCTTTCAATCTGCGCATCTTGTTGATAAAGGCTTCCATAATGATGATTGTCACCACGGGGAAAAGGTCTTTGTTGTCCTTCACTTGGTCAATCTCAAAGACAATGAAGCGTTTAGACAGGAGGTCGATGTTCTCCGTAGAATTGAGTAGAAAGTCATAACGTCCCCCACGATAGTATTGTTTGAGCGTAGTGAGCAGGTTGTTGATGTTGAAATCTTGGAGCGTCACCTTGATTTCTCTTTCCTCCATCTCCTTGCGATAGACATCTCTGAGATATTCATAGAAGGTATTGAAGCAAGGCGTGATGCTGTGGTCGGCACGGATGCGCTCAATGTAAGCATTCACCGCCGAACCCAACTCACCTGCTTCCGTCTTGGTCAGCGGTTCATCGGCACTCTTCCACAGCGTAAGCAGCAGCGTGCAGATACTTTCTCGCTTTTTCCACATCAAAGACATAGTCATCAGTGTAGAAGGGATTGAAGGAAATGGGACTTTCATCGGTGTAAGTGAAGTAGACCCCATCTGCTCCCTTTGGTCTTTCTGTGAATGAGTTCGCAGAGTCCTTGGTAACTATTACCCGTATCCACCAAGAGTACATGCGCTCCTTGTTCGTAGTACTGACGCACCATGTGGTTGGTGAAGAAGGATTTTCCACTGCCCGATGGACCTAAGATGAACTTATTGCGGTTGGTGGTAATACCTTTCTTCATTGGCAGGTCAGAAATGTCCAAGTGAATGGGCTTACCCGACAAACGATCTGCCATGCGGATGCCGAAGGGAGAAAGAGAATCTTTGTAGTTCGTTTCTGCCGTAAAAAAAACAAAAGAGCAGGTTCGATGAAGGTGTAGAAACTCTCTTCGGAAGGAAAGTCGCCACCGTTGCCAGGGATACCTGCCCAATAAAGCGTAGCCGTGTCAATCGTGTTGTGCCGTGGTTTACATTCCATCAGCGCCAGCGCAGAACCTACGTCATTTTTTACCTGACGCAGTTCCTCTTTGTCGCTACTCCATGCCAAAACATTGAAATGTGCCCGAATAGAAGTCAGCCCCTGAGAGTGCGCCAAGTTGAGATACTCCTGTATCCACTCCTCGTTGATTTGATTGCTTCGGCTATAACGCGCCAAAGAGTGCATATTCCTCGCCTGCTTTTCAAAGCGTTCAAGGTTAGCATCGCTATCTTCGATGAAGAGATATTGATTGTAGATGTGGTTGCACGAAAGAAGCAAACCCACGGGAGCTGCAAAACTCAGTCGGCAATCACTGCGGTCGGTAGAAAGTCGTTCATATCGCGCATCGGTATGCACACTTGTGGGGAGGTCGTCCGTATCGCTCAGCGTGTGCAAGCAAAGCATTTGGTCGCCCACGCGTACAAGGTCTGCCCCCAAACGAATATCCTCCAAAGAAGCGTGCTGACGCTCCGAAAGCGAAAAAGTATCTATCGAGGAGTCCAGCCTTTTCTTTCGTACCGATGAGTTCGTCCTCAGTCATTCTCGTCAAACGAAGATGGTCACTATCATTGATAATCCGCTCAAATTGGTCTACGGCTTCCAAGAATTTTGCCACCGCTTCCTTATCTTCAATGTCTTTGGGGATGAGATGCCCACGGCACAAGGCAGAGAAATTACTCTGCTGTGCCATGCGCTTCTTGGTCGTTTTGGTGAGAAAGAGATAAACCGCGTGATGCAAGTAGGGTCGCTCATTGAAATGTCGCTCCGAAGCACGAGCCAGAAAACTGAGTTCTCCCTTATTGAGTTCGGGAGCATAGTTTTTCTTGGATAAACCAATCCTGCTTATGCACGATGCTGTAATTAGGGAGCACCTTAATCGCCTTATGCCAAGCCGAGTGCATCGCTTCATATTCGCTCTCTGTCACGGTGAAGAGTTCGGGAAGCTCCAACTTAAAGGCAATAGTCAAGTCAGCATCCTTGCTCACAAGGCAACCATGTTCCACTGCTAAAAGGGGAAACTTGGCTTCAAAAGTACTTATTTTGCTGGTGTTGCGCATATGTTCGTGTTTTTTTGTTTGAGGTTACGAGGAATGTTCGCAGAGTGCGGTAATAGCTAGGCACTGAGACAGAGGGCGAAGGAGCGTACTTGAAGTACGTGACTAGCCCGAATGTCGAAGTAACGACGCTAGTGCCGTGCTATGTGAGCATCCCTAATGAGGTGATAGACCGTACGGCGGTTTATAAGGTAGCGCGGATGAATACGTATTGCCCCTTGCTTCATCAGTCCATATTGACCATACTTGCGGTTCATGGCAAACGTTTGCCACACAACAAGCGTGGCACCCACTAAGCCGATACCCTAAGCACAGCCACTGACTCATACCGCAGAGATAGCATACGACCACAAGCACGAAAAACCGCCAAGAGTCCTCCAGCAAAGAGGAAGAGGTATTGCGCTTTCAAGCCATTAAACTCCACCGTACGACCTATTCCCTTATTGATGTCCCACGATGCCATTAGAGGAAGAAGCTACGAAGGATGGTTGCTGCCACAATGAGGAAGATACAAGCTCCAAAACCAAGAGGCAGCTGTCTTGCTGGTGTCGGGATCACCGCTGGAAAACTTGTTGTAGACCTTGATGCCACCAATCAGACCAACGACAGCACCGATGGCATAGATGAGTTTTGTACCAGGATCAAAGTAGGAAGTCACCATTTTAGTGGCTGCATTGATACCTGCCATACCGTTACCTTGGGCATAAGCTCCTGCCGATACGAGAAAGAGGGCGAGAAGCACGAGAGAAAGTTTCTTTGTTGTCTTCATATTGATAGGAATTAAATGTGATTATTGCTAGGGTGAGAGAATGGAAGTGAGAACAGAGGGAGGTATTGTAGGCTCTAGTAATGGAAGAATGAGTGTGTAACCTCACACCTCCACAGTGTTCTCCTGTTCCGAATAGATGGTTTTACAGATAATAATCGAGAGGATGAGTTGCTATTTCTGAAATGGAGTTAGAAGATTCTTTCTTCTTTCTCCATTTCTTGTTCTTCTGTTTCAGCCTTGTCAATGGCTTGCAAGAGTTTCTGATGCACCCTTTCTTCTTGGGAGAGTTGGGCTTTATATTGCGCCAATAAGTCCGTACCTTTCAGACTTTGGAGCGTATGTACAACCTCCGTTTCGTCCTCCTCATCAAGACTATCATCTTGTTTGTGCCAATGATTCAATCGCACCAAATCGCGCGTGAGAATGCTAGCGGGCGAAATATCGGTAGTAGCATTGTCTTGCCAAAGAATTTCTTCACGAAGCACTTCCTCCTCATCCACTTCTTCTAGGGTATAGTCCACCGCGATTTCACTCTCTTCGGTCTGTTCGTGGGAGTCTTCGTTTTTCTCTGCAATAACATTATCCAGTTCTTCACTAGACTTTTCTGTGGCTTCCACATCGGATGTCGCAGCAATAATTTGTGTCGTCAATCCTTTGCTTTTGCCCACAAGGACATGCTCTTCAGCAGCTTGGGGTGTATCTTGCTGCGTATCAGCTTGAGGTACAACTTTCTGTTGAGTTGAACATCCACTTCTCCAGCGATGAAAGGTATAAACCAGTCCCATCGCCACCCAAAGGATGGAGAAAAGGAGCAAAATATTGAGTAGAAAAGCAGTAATCATAGTTGTATGGTTTGTTCCTTCTTGCGTTTGACAATTTCCTTGTTGAGCAATTGTTGGTGCGTGCGAAGATGTTCCACGATAATGCGTTCAATGTAACTCGAGAGTGTCGTGTCAGACCGCAAATCACTCAGCACGTGCCGAAGTGTTTGCAACACCTCTGTGCGAATGGTGAATCCCGATTTCGCCCCTTTGCTACTATTGACGGTCAAATAAAGGTCTGCATATTGAGAAAATGAAAATCGTTGATGTGGACTCACTCGTGATTTCCTCCTCCTTTTTCTCTTTTGGAGGAAGCGCAAGGGAAGTTACGGGCTTGTCATAGAAAGGCGCATCTGCTAGCGTTCGTTCCTTCGTACCCATATCCCCCAATTCTTGGAGTTTCTCTTGGAAAAATTTTATCGCGTTGTTCCTTCAGACTACTCATCAGACTTTAGATTTATAAGGTGTAACTTCTCCATCACCTCATCCACCCACGCATCAATGCCAAGGGCAGCGCGATACATCGGAGCAGGTGCAAGATAAGAACTGCGGAAACAAGTCTTGACTCCTCCTGCAGCTTGTAATTCTCGTGCAATCTTCACCGAATGATAGATGCACGTATCAAACATACTCAAGCCCTCTTGCTTGGCATAGTCCGTAAAAATCTGTTGAATCGTGGGATTTGCACTGCGATTTACCTTATTCCAGAGAAAGAAGAAGTCTTCAATGCGAGCATCTTCAAAGCCTAATCCCAAATCCCGGATGGTGCGAGCATAGGCAAAAGAAGACGCTAAGGACTGAGGGTCGGCTTCGATGGGAGAGATGATGAAATCCATTTCCACAGAAAAGCGCAACAAGCTATCTGTGCTGGCGTGTCCTGGGAAATCAAAAATCACTAGTCGTTCTCCTCTTCCTTGTGTGTCGAGATATTGTTGCACCAGCGTGAGAGCATCTTCGGGTTTGGCGCGCAATATAGTATAGGATGGTTTCCCTAAGCGCGTGAAATAGGCTTTCATCTCAGCTTGTATCTTGGCATCCGACTCGATAAGATCGCGTTCGCGCTCTCGTAACTTATAGAACGACTCTTGTGTTGCGTCACAATCCATGACAACAAGAGAAATCCCACGCTCATAATACAGTACCGCAGCCAAGACTTCGGCTAAACTGCTTTTTCCCACTCCACCTTTTTGAGAAGCGAAGCCTAAAAATAGAGGTCGTGATACTTTCTGTTGCATAATGAATCGTGTTTATAGGTCGTAATGCTTAGACTTTTCTCTGTATAGACTCATAGACTTAGGTCAATTGGTCAATTAGTCAGTTAGCCAATTGGTCAGTTGGTCAATTAGTCAATTGGTCAGTTAGTCAATTAGTCAATTGGTCAGTTAGTCAATGAGTCAATTGGTCAGTTAGTCAATGAGTCAATTGGTCAATGAGTCAGTTAGTCAATGAGTCAGTTGGTCAGTTAGTCAATTAGTCAATTAGTCAATTAGTCAATGAGTCAGTCCATTTGAATGTCTTTAGCTCAGTCTATACAGACCTTTTGACTCTGCAAAAGAACTTAGTTTTTAGTCCACTCACAAGAAAAGGAGAAAAGAGGGAAAAATAGGGATGAATTGGGTAATCCTTTTGTATTGAATGATTTAAGTTTAGGCTGTAACTTTGCAGACGAACAAATACAACCCCTAACACGACCGAAGGAAACAGCCCACTAAGGGCTGGATGCTTCCCCAGCATCAACTCTTTTTACTGGCAAGGTGTGTCTTTGTCCGACAAACTTCGTTTTTGCCGACAAAGAACCTTGCCCCCTTGGGGAAAAGAAACCCTCCAAAGTCGGTTTTAATCACTCTATAATACCCATATTACGATGCAAAACCCAATAGAACATTGGGATAGATGGGATACTCGCCTTCCTAATCCCAAAGACCAACAGAAAATCATTGATTTATTCCTGCGTTCGGGAGCAAAAACAAAGTCAGACTTTGTGCGCGCTCGCTTGTTGGGTGAAGAATTTAAGGTCATCTCTGTAGATAAATCAGCCGTGGAATACAACCGAAAGCTATCGGAATTCACAGCACAACTACATAAAATTGGCATTCTCTATAACCAAGCCGTACGCGCCCTCAATACCTATCATTCCGTTAAGGCAGCACAGGTGATGCTAGAGAAATTGGCACACTATTCCACGCAAATCCTTGCGCTGCAATCCCAAGTTATTGCCCTCACCATTGACTACCGCAAACGATGATAGCCAAAATTTCTGCCACGGAAAACCTCGGTGGTGCGCTAGGCTACAACTTTAAGAAAGTGGAAAAAGGAGATGCCGAAGTCATTCTATCCAAAGGACTCTATCAACCAGCAGAAGGGGAATTTAAGATGGAAGAAGTACTTCGTGATATGCAAGCACTCCTTCCGCAACATTGCCGAACAAAGAAGACCGTCTTCCATTGTTCCCTCAATCCGCACCCCGATGAGCATTTATCGGATGAGAGGCTAGCCACCTTAGCCGAGGAATATATGCAGGCACTCGGCTACGGCTCACAACCTACATCGTGTTTAAGCATCACGACATCGAGCGAGAACACATTCACATCGTTTCCTTGCGTGTAAACGAACAAGGAGAGAAAATCAATGATAGGTTTGAAAAGCGAAGAAGCAAGCGTATCACAGATGCTTTGGAACAAAAATACGGACTGATACCTAGTACACCGACCCAAGAGCAAGTACTTCAAAAAGCAAGTACGGAAAAACCGCTCAATGAGTCCGTGGAGAATAGAAAAACAAAGGTAGAAAAAGTGCTTCGTGCCGTACTAGCACACTACAAATTCGCTTCTTTGGGAGAACTCAATGCCATACTCGCACACTATCATCTCACAGCTGAAGAGGTAAAAACAGAAGTTCGGGGCAAACGCTATGATGGTCTGGTCTACCTCCTCACAGATGATGAGGGCAGAAAAGAAAGTATGCCCGTTGCAGCCTCTGAACTAGGTCGAGGATTGGGACATACCGCTATTACCAACCACTTCAAACGCTCAAAATCTGCGCTTAAAACAGATATACCCAAGGTAAGGCAACGCGTGCTTATGGCAATGCGTACTTCGCCCTCGTCAGAAGTCGATTTGAAGAAAAGCCTTAGCCAACAAGTTTTGCGTGTCGTTCTTCGGAAGAATAAGGCAGGGCGCATCTATGGCATCACCTTTATTGACGACAAAGAAGGGATAGCCCTCAATGGTTCACGTTTGGGGAAGGGATATTCTGCCAACATCTTTGCCCAATATCTGCAAGACACCGGACAGAATCCCTTCTTGGATGAAACACGTTATCCCAACAGTCTTTGGAAAAGTGCTGAAGGAAGAGAAAAAACAAGGGACATTTCTCAAAAAATCTCCCACGTTTTTCCAAAAAAGTCCGACGTTTTTTCAGAAAAGTCCCACGTTTCTCACGACAACTCAGAAAGCGATAATCTCATTGACGAACTCTTGGACGACACCTTAGATACTTTGGCAGCACCGGCAGGGAATGATGATTGGAAAGAAGCGGCTTGGCAACGTAAACTGCGCAGACAGAGTAAGGTTCGTTTGGGAAGAAGAAAGCACTAGTTCTAAAGGCATTATCATAGTATTCAAACACCATTCAAACAAACACATACATCTATGGCACAAGAAGACGATTTACGAGCATTGGGAAAGATTATGGACTTTATGCGAGGTATATCCGTACTCTTTCTCCTTATCAACTGCTATTGGTTTTGCTATAGCGCATTCACTTCGTGGCACTTCACGCTGGCTATAATCGACAGAATCCTACTCAATTTTCAACGCACGACAGGTCTGTTCTCCTCCATTCTCTGGACAAAGCTCTTTTGCGTGGTCTTCCTTGGGCTTTCTTGCCTAGGCACCAAGGGCGTCAAGGAAGAAAAGATAACGTGGGGAATGATTTACTCAGCCCTTGCCGTGGGGTTTGTGCTTTTCTTTCTCAATTGGTGGTTGCTTGTTTTGCCCATATCGGCAGTAGGTGCAGCATCACTCTACATCTTCTCTTTGTCCCTAGGTTATATCTGCCTACTGATGGCTGGAGTGTGGATGAGTCGTTTGCTTAAGAACAACCTGATGGATGACGTTTTCAACATGGAAAACGAGAGTTTTATGCAAGAAACACGGCTGATGCAAAACGAGTATTCAGTGAACTTGCCGACACGCTTTTACTACAAAAAAAGAAATGGAACAAAGGGTGGGTCAACATCGTCAATCCTTTCCGTGCTTCGATGGTTCTCGGCACACCGGGTTCGGGTAAGTCTTATGCCATTGTGAACAACTACATCAAGCAACAAATAGAAAAAGGTTTTGCTATGTACATCTATGATTACAAATTTCCCGACCTCTCAGAGATTGCCTACAATCATTTGCTCCATCATTTGGATGCTTATGAAGTAAAACCCCAATTCTTCGTCATCAACTTTGATGACCCGCGCAAGAGTCACCGCTGCAATCCCATCAATCCTAGTTTTATGACGGACATCTCCGATGCCTACGAGAGTGCTTACACAATCATGCTCAATCTCAACCGCTCGTGGATACAGAAACAAGGCGACTTCTTCGTGGAGTCACCTATCATCTTACTCGCTGCCATCATTTGGTTTCTCAAAATCTACGAAGACGGCAAGTATTGCACCTTTCCACACGCCATTGAGTTCCTCAATCGCCCCTATGCGCAGATATTCCCCATCCTCACCGCCTATGATGAATTGGCGAACTACCTTTCACCCTTTATGGATGCGTGGGAGGGTGGTGCGCAAGACCAGCTACAAGGGCAGATAGCTTCGGCAAAGATACCGCTCTCACGTATGATTTCGCCCGCCCTTTATTGGGTGATGACAGGAGATGACTTTCTCTAGACATCAACAACCCACGTGAGCCAAAGGTCTTAGTCGTAGGAAACAACCCTGACCGCCAAAATATCTACTCAGCAGCACTTGGACTCTACAATTCGCGCATCGTGAAACTCATCAATAAGAAGAAGCAACTCAAATCTTCGGTCATCATAGACGAGCTACCGACCATCTACTTCCGTGGCTTGGACAACCTCATTGCCACAGCTCGCTCTAACAAGGTGGCAGTTTGTTTGGGCTTTCAAGACTTCTCGCAACTCACTCGCGACTATGGAGATAAAGAGAGTAAGGTTATCCAAAACACCGTGGGAAACGTCTTTAGCGGTCAAGTCGTAGGGGAAACAGCTAAGACCCTCTCCGAACGCTTCGGAAAAGTCCTCCAACAGCGACAGTCGATGACCATCAATCGGAACGACAAGTCTACCTCCATCTCCACGCAACTCGATAGCCTTATTCCTGCTTCCAAAATCTCCAACCTCACACAAGGCATGTTTGTCGGATCTGTCTCCGACAACTTCGACGAGCGCATCGAGCAGAAGAACTTCCACGCAGAGATTGTGGTGGATTCCGCCAAAGTTTCCGCGGAGATGAAGGCATATCAGCCCATTCCCATCATCGCGGAGTTCACAAACGAAGATGGCTCCGACAATCTCAAAGAGACCATCGAAGCCAATTATAAGCGGGTGAAACAAGAGGTGCTAACCCTTGTCGCTAGTGAGATTGAAAGGATTAAGAATGACCCGAATCTAAAGGGGCTTATTAAGGAGTAGGAAGCGGAAGATACAAAGCCTGAGGATTAAGCTGATGACTTTGCGGTGTTTGACTCTGCGCTAGAGGAACAAATCTAAGACCAGTTCTTCGAGTTTAGGATATTTCCTTGTACGCTGAATGTCCCACAACTGCTTCATTTGAAAAGGAAGTTCTCGGAGACGCTCAAGCCAGACTTCTTCTTGTAGCTTTTCTTTAGAAAGCGGAGCAAGTGCCAAGGTTACTTCTGCTACTTCTGTTTGTAATGCTCTTGCTCTCACCTCAGCAAGGTAGCTGACAGCTGTATTCGTTCCCTCCTCGTAGTTGAGAAGGGCTTCGGCAAGCATCAAGAGCACTTCTGAGTAGGGATAGAGTCCTATTTCTACTTGTTTGTTACCGATGCTCTCGACTGTAGACTGTATCCAAAACCAAGGTGCGGGGTCAAAGATTTCAAAGACAGTCTTTCCGCCTTCTGATACCTTATAGAAGGTGTGGAAGTACTGCCGATCTTTCCCTCTTAAGTCTGCTTCGCCATAGGCGGACATCAAGAGTTGGGTGGGCTTAAAGGCATTGAAAGTAGTGGATGTACCAAGCGTCCCCCATGCTTTGGCTTCATAAGGGAAAGCATAAGCGGCTAGTGGCGTGGAACTCTCTCCACGAAACGTAAAGAGATACTCCTCACAATGAGGTTGTGTGCGTAACTTATTAAAGCTGATTGTTCCTCACTGCTTCCATTAGCCATCAAATGGTACTTCCCAGAACTTACTATCGGGCTAAGAATTGCCACAGCCTCCTTGTATCTGGCTTGCTGTAAGGGATAACCACTCATCTGTAGGTAGACTTCTCCCAGCAAGGCGCGTGCTACGTCTTGTGATACACGGAAAGGGGGCGGTATCTTCTCTCTACTAGGGAGCAAAGCTATCGCTCGCTGAAGGTCTTGCTCTATGAAACGATAGCTTTTCTCCAAAGATTTCTTCTGTTCTTCGTGGATTGTGGGAATGACACCAAACGTACGCAGGAGATAGAAGCGATTGAATGCACGAAAGAAATGCGCTTCTCCAAGAAGCTGTGCCTGTTCATCGACTGCTAATCCTTGGGTCTGTGGAAGTAGCAGAAGGATAGAGTCCGCAAGTGCTATGCCCTTCATGCATTCGTCAGAGAGCTTTTGCGCGAGTTTCTGAATCTCGGGAGAGTTAAGCTTCTGCGCGTTCAAGGCAGGATAGTAAGCCGTGCGCGCTTCGCTCTCAATTAAGCCACTGAGATAAGCCGACCAAGCGAGCGTCACACCTTCCTCTGCTTCTGTATCGAAGTAGAGTTTGGACAAGCCCACCTTGTAGAGTTTACTGGCGGCTTCTTTTGCTGAGTTCGTGTCTGAAAAGGATTTTTGCTCGGAGATAGGTGGAGTAACTTCTTCTTGTTTGCAAGAGAAGAACAAGAGGGTAAAGATGAGAAGAAGTAGATGGGTATAGGAGGTAATGCGTAGCATCATATCATTCAAAATTGGTTGAGGAGAGCTTAGAAGGAGTAGCTGTAGCTAAGCTCGCTTGTAAAGGATGAACTTTGCCGATTGGGAACACTAGAGAAGTGACGTCCTTGGTAGGCAAGGCTGGCATTGAGACCATGTTTGCCCCAAAAGCGATACCCTGCCGAAGCTCGGAGGTTATAAACTTGAGCCATGCGATGCCCAGCTTCTTGCGTTTCATTATAGGAGAGACTTAGTCCTGTCGTCAGTTGTTTCTTAAGAAAGCGCTTATTCACACTGAGGCTGGGGCCTAGGGTGAGCATCGTTTTACGGTCGGCATAGTTGCTGCTGGCATTGAATCCTCCCACTAGTGTTAGGTCTATCGATGTCAGGTCTAAGCTGTAGTTCGCCCCAAGGTTCATAAAGCGTGTGAGTTGCCCAGGTTGGATGTAGTCTCCTTGTTTGTCTGCTGCTTCTTGGTAGCTGAGATTTGCTGACAAAGTCTGCGTTTGGGTCTCGCTCTGCTTCAGTCGCCAGCTTACATCTGCATCGAGGCTATTACTAAGCTGCGTAAAGCGCAGGGTGTCTAGGTTGTCGTAAGGCGTCTGCGCATTGATGTAGTCGAAGCTGGACTTGAGATTGCGATAGGACTGAAAGCTCGACAAGGAGACGGAAGCAGAGAAGGTTTCACTTGGGTTGAAGCCTATTTGTGCAGCTCCGACAAAGCGTCGATTGCGCTCTTGCTTTTGCCTGCCAAGTCATCTCTTTGAATACCGCCACTGAGGGCTAGGCTGAGCTTATTAGTAAAGAAGCTACGGCTATAGTTCAATCGCCAGTTCTCATAGTCGTTGTTGAAATAGTAAGCTCCTAGCGTTTCGTAGTCGGGGTCTATTCGTTCGTAGCCGACGCCCAAAGTGTTGCCCAAGAAACTGTAGGCGAGGTCTGCTTTCAAAGCATGATAGTAGGTGATTTCTGAACTTCTTTGGTCTTGCTGCATGCGACTGAGTCCATATTCCAAGGATAGTTTGAGGTCTTTGATGAGACTAAGACTTCCCTCTACCCCCAAAGCAACATTCGATTTAGGATGGATGCCTAAAGCATCTGCATCAAAGGATACTTGCCCAGCCTTGTCCTTAGCCGTAAACACATTTGCACCCAGGGCAAACTTGCTTCCTTCGTAGCGTGTCTTAAGCCCATAGCCCCAACGCTCATAGCCGACCTGTAGCGAGGGGGAGGTTAGGGTCTGCATCTACACGTTTTAGCAGCCGTCCAGCCATCGCTGAAACCTGCCACTTTCCTGGGGTAAGCTCTACGCCCAAGCCTGTAAACTGATGCCCATTCAGGGTGTAAGGGCTAAAACTCATCGAGACATCACCGATGTGTGCCTTTATCCACTTATAAGAAGGGTGTAAGCTCAAACGATTGGGGAGAGAGGGATAAGAGAAATTGGAACCGTAGTTGTTCAGATTGAACGCAAGAGGGATATTGATCAGCTCATAGAGGGATAGATTGACTGAACCCGTAAGTTGATAGGTAAATCCTTGGCGTGCTTCGTGGGGATTACTACTAAACTGTGTCGCCCTTGCCGAAATTCCACCACTGATTTGAAAGGTTTCTTTTTTCGGAAAGCAAGCACTTCCTCAATATTCTGGGCATGCATTAACTTAGTCCCTAGTAACGTAAGGACTAATAATAGAAATACTCGGTGAGCAAAACTTTTTATGAGGTCTTGTTTCAGCATAGGCTGTGTGAGTTTTATTCTTCGGGACGTTTCTCGAGCTTGATATCAGCAAGAATATAAGATGCAGCACCGGCAAATACATAGCGTTTCACACGGACAATGCCACGACGTCCGTCAGCAGTTCGAAGCAACACGAAATGAGGTGAGTTGTTCTTATCAAAGTGCTTGGGACTTGTTTCTCGCCATTGCTGGAAACGATTGAAGTCTGTTGCTTGTTTGATGCTTTCAAAGTCTGCATCACTGAGTGTGATGCCATAGCTTGCCAGCTGATGAACAAAGCTTGCTCCTCGTGCGCCTGTTATGGGGGGGGAAAAGAGCTTGCAGCAGCTTCGTTGGGAGCAAAGAAGTAGCAGTAGTTGAAAGCGGAGTTTAGAGCAAAGAAACCGAAATCGACCTTATCCCCAAGCTGTGCATCTGCAATATGCTTGGAGGTCACTACTCCTCCCGCATAGGCGGAATAGAAACAGCCGATGGTGTTCTTGGCTTCGTTGATGCCGAACTTCAAGTCGCTTTGCGCTATGATGCCACTATTGGGCTTGATGGTCAGTGTCTTTTCTATGCGCTGCTCTTCCTTTCCATTGCGAGCAAGGAGAGTGAGCTTGTAGTTACCTGCGCGCTCAAAGCGGATGGTCGTGCTTTCTGCCTCTGCTTGATGTACTGTCGCTCCTGCACACTGCCACTCGTAGGTGAGTCCGCTTGTCGTGAGATTCTTTGTGATGAGTGTCAAGGGAGCTTCCCAATCTTGGTCTACAGCACTTGGGGTATAGCTGAAGTCTGCATGCATCGGTGCTTGCAGGGTAAAAGTCTTGCTGAACTCCTCATATCGACTACCATTGAAGACACGAAGGTGAATCTTATGCTCACCTCCATCTTTGAAGGTTACGACCGAAGGGTATGCGCTTGTGGATGAACTGGGGGCGCCACCTTCAAAAGTCCATTCATAGTGACTGCCTCCTTTGCTTAAGTTACGGAGTGATACCACAGCTGGGGCTATGTCGTTAATCGCTATCTCATAGTCGAAGTTCAATGAAAGCGCAGAATCTACTCGAATGGTCTGCTCGCTCACCTTCTCCTCTACGGCATTCTTCACACGAAGATGTATCTTATGCTCACCAGGCTCAGTGAATGTTACTGTACCAGGCTGCTTCTCTCGTGAAGAACTAGGCAAACCGCCCTCAAAGGTCCACTCATACTCATCCGCTCCGTAGCTCTCATTCTTCAGCTGAACAATCACAGGAGAGGTTTTGTCCTCCGCCACCTCAATAGAGAAGGAAGAGGATATTGGAACTGACTGTTCGTGGAGGCAGGAGGAGAAGAGAATTATCAAGAGACCTGCTATTATAATACTTCTATATTTCATAATCAATGACTTATTCCAAGCTCTCTCATTTTTAGTCTATAAAGACTTGCCACATCCCTATAGTCTTTACTATACATTTCAGATATTGAAGCGTCTACAAACATACGAATGCCCCAACCAGAATCATAGATAAAGACAATATAGCAGACGCTTCCATCTGTACGTCTGTAGTAGCTTACTGTGCCTAATTCATCTTCATAGTGATTTCTCCAATCCATTGTATTATCCCAATGGCTATATACAGGATTATATTGCCCACCCACTTTAAAGTTCAGAGTCAAATACTTGGTTTTTCTATAAAAATAGATCTTATACTTTTCATATCGCTCCAAAGTATCCAGACACACATTCTTCCAAAAATATGTCTCTAAGCATTGCCTGATATTTTTCTTAAGATACGGAGCATTATCCACCAATACTGTGTGGTATACTGATTTCGTTCCTGAATCCGAGAAAGTAGTATCAGCCTCCAAAACATCACACCTTATTGGTGCAACAACAATATCTCTTCTAAAGTGAAAGATTACGCCCATCACGATGAAACAGAGAAGTGCCAGTCCAATAAATAACTTCTTGTGTCGCATTGTATATATATCAGTTTAATTGACCTTGTATTATAATTTCTTTTGACATCATTGTCACAAAGGGTTTATACCCCCTCATGTATTGCAAGATAAACCACGAACAAAAACCTTCTGCTGCTTTTCTGATTGAGTTAGATACATCCAAAATATGCCCTTCTCACAAGTGGCTTCGCTGTAACAAGAAGCCACTTATGCCATTTTACGTACATCACTTGCAACTGTTATTTTATTAATTGGTGTCATTGTCTTTTGATATGCCAAGCTCTGAACGTTTGCAGTAAAACAACTCATTGATTGAATTGTAAGTTTGAGCTTTTTTCTGACGAGATGTAATATCAACCAAGCACCTTATACCTAATGCTGACGAATATGTTGTAACATAATAAAGAACAGAACCATCTTTACGCTTACAAAACATTACGTCTCCAAGACGATCTTCCAAATGATTACGCCAGTCCATTACATTATTCATTGGATCAAAAACAGGAGAGTACTCTTTTCCTTCCTCAAATTTTTGATTGAGGAACTCTGTCTCTCTGTAAAACGAAAAATCTCTAATTTTATACATTCTAACCTCTTTAAGCGAAGTGCTTGACCAAAACATATATTCCACTAACTTGCTTATGTTCCCTTGAAAGTATGGTGCATCTCGCACAAGGCGTACCTCTGATTTGATACTATCACCATCAATGATGTCTAAGTATGAATTCAAAACATATGCATCGCCATTAGAGAGAACAATATCATTCTTAAAATGGATTATGCTTAGAGATAAAAGAACTAATACCAGAACCGCTGGTAGCTTATTTTTTAATATCATCAGAAACCTGTAGAGTCAACCATCAAGTGCAACACTATCTTTTTCCTTGCTACAGAGATTTATTACTCAGAAGCCTTTTTCAATAGGCTTTGTATCCTCTCTATCTTGCAAAGGAGAAAATCACAGGTTTCTTCTGAAACACCCCGTAAATATCCTGCATCATAGAACATTCTTACCAATTCAAATAGCCAGCGATCAACCACATGGAATTGTTTTTTGTTTTTATGTTCGACTACTTGAATGCTCTTTCTTAGTTCTTCTAAAGGATGCAATCTTAGTTTTGTATATAAGGTCTCTTGTACTTCTAATAGAAGACATAAGGCCTCTTGAATAAGCTTATTCGATGTTTTTGAATCCATATTCTTCCGTGCATTATTATTTTATTGTTATTCGCATATACTCTTCGAAAGTATATACTTTTCCCGTCTTTAAATCTCTAATAGTTCGAATCCATTCTGAGGGATAATCTTTTGGAAGTAGTATTTGATCTGCTCCACCTTTGTAACTAGCTTGCTCTTCAATTCTTCCAACATAGAGTCTCGTATTTTGAGGAACTATAATTTCAGCTTCAAACCGCATATTATTCCATTTCTTTAGCAAGGCTAACTCTTTTCTACTTAGCTTCGGCACAGTTGAAACAAAAGAGCCTAGTAATTTAGCATTACCTCCAAAGCGTCTATAGACTGTGAGCTTTGTGGTTGTCTCTATCATATAATAGTATCCATCTTTGAATGTCTTCGCCAAATTTGAATTTAAAACGTTCTCTATAGGGACAACTTTATATGAAGATACAGGAATCCGAATCTGGAACTTTGCTGGAATCTTTGTTGGTCCAAGTATTACTACATCCTTTACTATATTATCAAACTTGGCTAACTCTTTCTCTGAGACGTGGTTCTCTACAAGAACCTTTCTTGCTTTGTCTGCATTTTCTTTAACAGCCAGCAAGCAACCTTGCGCAATGCTAGTAATGTCAATCCCTAGACTTAGTGCATAGTAGGCTTTGACAAAACTTTCTCCCCAAGGCTGAGTCTCGATATAAGCCTTAAGAGTTGAATTCTCAAAGAATAGTCGAGTTGCATCATTTAGTAAAGATGCCCAAGCTATAGTGCGAGCTACTTTTCCCGTACTAGCCAAAAGGCTATAAGCAGAACCATACACGGACGTAGACGTCAATGCCCAATCAAGAGCAAGCCTGCGTCTCTCGGACTCTTGTTGTTCCGTTAAATAGTAGGCATATATAGCTGGTACAACTGAGTACTGATTATTACGAGTATTATTCTCTTGGGTAAAAAGGATGTAAATAGGGTCAAGGAGTTCATGTGAAGTCTCTGGTGTAAGAGGAACTATTTGTTTTATAATGGAATTGCTAAATGTATGCGACCAAAGAACAACTCTTGTATCGATTAGGCGCCCATAACTCTGTGTACCATTTGAAAAGTGGAGAATATTCTCTTTCTTATACTGACTTTCTATACTTTCGCTTGCCCCTTGCCAATACAACGTTGATGCTTGCAAGATATTGTTCAGTAATAATTGTCTATTATCTCTTCCGTCAACCTTATTGAACAAATCTATGAGAACCTTGGGATGAGTGCATAGATAGTGATATAACAATTTCTTGTCCTTGATACGAGAAATAAGATTCAGCACCGCTTTTTCTTCATCTGTATCGAACTGCCAGCCAATCAGTGTTTTTCATCACACGATTGGACATATCGCAACTAGACAAAGTGTTCAGGTGTTGCAGCAATATATTGTCATCTATTGCATCCAATACGAAATTCGGAGCTGTTTCATAGATAATATCTAATTTATCACAATCTTTTCCAGCCCTATTCAATGCCTTTCTATATAAATCAACGATAACTTCTTGTGGAATACTCTTATAGCCTAAATAGTCGAGGAGTATTACAAAACTGTCATAGTCATAACACCATAGTTTAATGGCTTTTTCTTTGTCCTCTATTGCTCTGGCATATGAGAATAGAAGGGTAAAACCAGCATGATACTTATCTTTAAAATCCAAGTCAAAACTAATTGCGTTAGTAATGTTCTTTTCATTCACAGAAAAGTCTACAACTCCGCTGCTCCCTAGCTCTGCATAAATCTGAATCTTTCTTCCCCCCACGACATTCATATCAAGAGGAATATTGAAAAAGGAAAATCCTTTATAGTAATCAGCTTTATTATATGGAACCTCTGGCTTTGATTTATTGTCTCTTATCCAATCTAATAATGCTTTTATCACAACATCATGGCTTTGTGCTTCCTCCGCCTTATCCGCAGCGGTGAAAATAGCAGGATTAGCCATGATGTTCCACTGGAAGGCAGCGAGGGACGTGCCTTTGGCATAGTCCATCAGGTTGGAAGAAGTTTTTTGGGACTTCTTGCCTGCGTATTCGCTGTCGAAGGTGTGCTGGAGGGTGAAGAGACCATGGCCGAGTTCGTGGGCGATGGTCTTGGAGAGTTCCTCACCGTCTTTGGAGAAGATATATCCGAAGCGACTCTTACGAGGCATTTCTCCCTGCAAAAACGCAGTATCCGAAGAAAGCCCCTTAGCACCATCCAGCACGAAGAGATATGCCCCCTCGAGCGTACCTGCTTTGGCTTGGTACGCTTGCTGAAGACGAAGCATCTCAGTGCTTTCTTTGAGTTCCTTGTCGTAGCCCCAGAAGGACTTGCCCACAAGGCTCAGCAATTTGTCCTGTTCGCTGGGCACTTCCCAACTATAGTCTCCTCGCATGCGCTCATCCACCTCGACATCGAAGTCAATGCCCATGGGAGTGTAGACGGCGTTGAGTTCGCGCTCGATTTGTGCTTTATCGAGCTTGGCATTGTTGATGGGAACGAGGGTGACTTTGTGCTGCTGCTTGACATAGCTCACCACATGCAGCTTGCCCAAGACTTCACCTTCATAGACTGCAAAGACATCATAAGCAGCTCCCGAGGCGACAGACGGCAACTTGATGCTCCACGTCCGGCTCGTCTCATCATAGCTCGCTGGCAGAGCTGGGCTTTCGCATCGGAGGTGAAGACCAGTTTTGAGACATCAATGCTTTTCTTTCCCTCATAACGTGCGGTGACCACATCCGTTTCCCCTTCGGGAATTAGCTTCCAAGGAGCGATATAGTCCTTAGCAAATGGCTTATAAAAGCGGTCCAGCTTGACTGATTTCTGGTACCACTCTTCTTTACCATCGTCGAAGGCATACTTCCCTTGGCCACGTTCAAAACGAACCTGATCATATTTCTTTGAGAGCACATCGGCATTGAAATCGCCGACTTGCGCCACACGCTCCGCCTTGAGGGCTATTTGCCCCTGTGAGGTAGCTGTGTCGTCCTGCAATCCAGATTCTTCGGTCTGAATCCGGTAGCTATTCCCCTCAGCATCGGTTACCGTCATGGGGAATATGCTCTTATAGTCTGCGCCTTCGGGAAGTTCTAGCTGAATCGTCTGAGGGTTGCCCCCTGCATCCTGAGTTTCGAGTTGAAATCTCCCACTTTCTGAAGAATTTGTGAGACATTTTTAAGAAAAAAATCTCGGAGATTCTGGCAAAGAAAAGCCGAGTTTTTGTTCGCGAATGCGGAGTGTGGCAGGGCGCAAGTCCTTACCCCCGTCGTCGATATAGTCCGTGTTGGCGATTATTCCTTTTCCTTCATCATAGGAAGCTTCGACAGTGCCGTCTATTTGGTACTTGTCGACGTTGATGCGCAAGCGGTCAAAGCGCAAGGCTATGGGGGCATCGATGATGGTTTTGAGGCGTGTCTTTCCCTTGCCAGCATACCAGCCATCACCCAGAGGGGTAACTTCGGTGATGGTCATCGGATAGTCTCCGCCAATGGTCACGACATCTCCTGCTCGAATGCCGAGATGTGGTTCTTGCGCAAGGTCGGAGCGTACGGGTTCTTTTGCCACAATCTGCCAACAAGTTCTCATTGTACTTGCTGAGGGTGAACTCGCGCACCTCGGAGAAAAACGGGGCGATTACCAATGCAACGCGTGCCGACTCGCCATTCATACGTCCAACCCGGCTTGAGCTGGGCAAGGGTGAGCTGCTCTCCAGCAACTTCTGTCTGTGCCCATTCATAGACATTGAGCTTAGTCTTGGGACGGCATTCAACGACATAGCCTGTCGTGCCGATAACTTTCGACCAAGAGAGGTCGACCTTGGCAAAGCGAGGTTGTGCTTTCAGACCTCGTGGGGCGTCGCACTGGTCGTTGAGGGTGAACCAACTGATTTCGCTATATCCGCCGTGCTCAAACATCCCAACTTCGTTCACCCCCTCACGCGCCAAAGCACGCACTTGCCAAGCATATCTGCGATTGGGGAAGAGTAGGGGCTCGAGATGAGTGTAGCTTAGGCTCGTGCTTCGCGTATAGGTGCGATAGATTTCTTGTCCATAGGCAAAGGCAGACTGAGGAGCAACTCCGTTGTCGGGCAGCTCCTTAAGCACAAATTCATATTCCGTACCACTGAGTCCTTGGTGTCGAGGTGTCCATTGGAAACGGATGAGAAGTGGATCGCGCAAGGCGATTTGTGCATCTTGCTCAGGAAGATTGAGGAAAGGTGGCTTTTTAACGTCAAGGTAGGCACGTGCGGTATGCCAATCCGAGAGCGGACGTCCCGTGTAGTAATCTACGACTTGCACCGAGATTTCGGCATAGCCTGTGGGCAATAGTCCATTGCGTAGATTGCCGTTGCTCTGAAGATTTTGCGGTTGGAGATAAGGACTCAGGTCGATACTAGTTAGGCGAAAGGGTACACCGGTGTTGAGTTCCAGCATCGGATAAGCCACCTCCTCACGATTCTTGGCAGTGAAAGCTCCCGACTTCAGTTGCAAACGAAGTTTGGCAAAGAGGAGCGGTTGCTGTTGGTCGCGATTAAGCAGTGTGACGATGAGTCGGTCTCGTCCAGCTGTGGTGTAGTCAGCCAAATAGGGACTCTGCGGAGCAGGCCATTGCACCGTGGCATGAATGGGGAAGTATTGCGCAAGCGCGCGCTCACTGACTCCAAACTAAGAATCAGAGAGAGCAAAATGAGCTTGCAGCTCCACCAAAAAGAATTCATGCAACGATGCATCATGTGCTTAACTATTTATTACGAGGTACTTATTTCCTTTTCTTTGTTGTCTTGAATCATCTGTCCACGAGGTGTTCTGCCCTTCTTCTCTTTGAAGATACCGGCATTGCACTACTCATATTGGAGGACACCTCAGCAATGATCAAACGCGAGGCGTACTTATCCGTTAGTTTCTTTAGGTAACGGATTGCAGTTTCCTCTGACACCTCATCGAACTGGGTATACTTACGGGATACAATCTCACCTGTCTGAGGGTCGTATGAGTCCAATCTTACATACTTGTGTTTAGCCGGTGAATCTCCTGCCACCTTTGTCTCTTTCTTTGGTGCTTCTAAATAAACCTCATTGAAAGTATAGACCTTAGCGCGCTCCTTGTTGAAGCGGATACCCTCCATCATTCTCTTGAACCAAGCTTGCTCGCTCTTGGCATCCGACTTGAGAGAATTGACGAATTCTTTTAGTGCTTGTTCGTTGGCGTCCAGTTCGCGAAGAACGTTGTCCTCAAATCCTTGAAGTTTCTTTAGAAACTTCGTCTTATCAATATCCGAAAGCTGCTGATAAGCTGGGTGCTCCCGAAATGAGATAAGTTGTTCCAGCCCAAGGTTCTGGTAGCGTTGAACAGACTCTTTTTGCAGCGCAGTGAGTTCTGGGGATAGCGACTGCGACGGTGTCTTTGATTCACTGCGTACGATCTGTTCATCGGCAATTCTTGCCGGCCTTACAACTGCGTCAGAAGGTTTGTCGACGGAATTCTCCGCCTTTCTCAATCGCTTCTCCAGCTTACCGATGAGCACGCTCTCCGACTCATCGAGAGGTTGGAGACGAATTATCTGTTAGATTGATTGCCTGTCTTCATTACACTATTAACCAACAGTCTTTGTATTACAAGTAGAACAACTAAAGTTTTTAGGCCAAGCTCTTGTACATGAATTTATCATACTGATGCTACCTTGGTGTGTAAATTGCTTTTTCTTTACTTGTGCACTCCCAATAGCATTATTTTTGTTTCTGGACCTCTTGAATAGTCTCCGGAGATAAGTCCAAAATAAAAGATATGTTTGTGCATTAAAATCACAAATGGAGATATTACTTCATCATGTTTTTTTATTTGAAATGCAATATATCCAGTTTGAGGATATACCAACTTTTCTAATGAGCCTAATTTTTTCGCTATAGATTCAATTTCCTCTAATGAAATCCCTTTATTATTAGGGTAGGTCAATCCAAAGGATATAAAGCTCTCTGATTTATTTTCTTTGTAAACATATATGCGTTCTACGATATCATCAAACCTCAGAGATATAAAATCTTCTTTGTGTAAAGGCTGTGATTGGTATGGCTTCAAAATATATTTATCATTTATCGTAACTTGAATCATTTCGTCTTACTAAGTTTATAATTTTCATTTTTCCCTCTCTGATTAACTCTTCGATGTCTTTTGGAAATAGAATTTGGATACCTTTCCCTGGCTGATTAAACCAAGGGATTGCCGGTCCCATTTCTACAGAAAAATCTTCGAGAACGACTAATTCATAGAATTCAACATAATTAGATTCATTGCCTCTTAATGCTCGATTTTGAAAAGGAATCCTAGTTCCATCTAACATTTTAGGAGAAGCAAATCTTCCTCTATGAATACCATCTAATTGAGAAGCTCCATTATAGTCATATCTGTCAAGAACCACTCCTTTTTTAAGTGTCACTTTATGAGATTCTATAAAGCCATTAAATGGTGGCCACTCACCATTAAGTTGATGTCGAATAAAATAGTCATTTAATTCTTTCCATTTTTCATTTCCCCCATAGTAAAAAGGTCTCTTCATACTCCAATAATGTATTTCCAACACAAGTGTATCCCTTACCATCTTTTGAGTAAGCGTAGTACCCTGTTTTAGAATCAAAGCCATCGACATGCTCAATCTTGGCTATTTCCGTGTATTTTATAGACATGCTTAGTATGTTAGAATTACGACATTAGGGAAGCTTTTGACATGAGATCCACTTGAACGCCCTTGGATATCACACACCTCCTTTTATGGACAGCGAATGACTTCAATCATCTGTTCTCCTTCGATAGTGAACAACCTGATTATTCCTTTTTGCTCTAGTCTTCTCAAGAATGGCAGAAGACTATTGAAAGAGGTGTCCAATGGAGGAGGCAGCCCTTGCCACTTAAATATAGCATTATAAAAACCATAGTCGTGCCGAAGCACTTGGACTAATCGTTCTTCAAGTTTTCTTTTGCGCATACTTAGAATGTTATAACCTCTCCCGTCTTGATATTTACCAGCCTAAGGAGTTTTATCTGGCTCTTAGTTGTGAACTGGATAGCCGTAGAGTCAACCAGCAAATGTAAAATTACAATACTCTTTTGTAGAACTCTTTTTTTGGTGCTTCTTTGGTGCTTCTAAATAAACCTCATTGAAAGAATAGAACTTCGCGCGCTCCTTGTTGAAGACCGACATCTCCCCTCGAATTTACTTCTTAGGTTCTTGATAACGTTCGATGTCTCGTTGGAGATACTGCCTAAACGCAGGAAACTCCTTGTCAGTATATTCGAGGATACGTTCCCGAGCTTGCAAAGGAATGCGATCCAAGCGTATGAGTTGGTCGTATTCCCCAAACTTCGGATAGTCCACCCAGAGTAGCTCCAGCTCTTCGGCTGAGATGGGGGGATGTTCTGTTGTAATCATCTCAAATGTCCCATCATAAGCTTCCCCCTGATAGATAACAGACGAGCATCCACCTTCGTGGGTATACGAGAAATCGATACGGCGCATCCTTTTATCTGTGCCTGGGTAGCATTCAAATAAGAAAATTGCTTTTAGAAATAGCTTGCCATTCTGGTTGCGTTGCTCTCGATACTGAAAAGTCAAATAGGCATCGTAGTTGTCCCTCAAGAAATCCAAACCGAAGTATCCCACATTGGACTCAATGGCGCAGTAGGGGCTGTCATCCTCATTGAGAATCGTTGTAAAGTAGACATTTTGTTGCTCATGCGCTTCGCGAGAGGCCAGTTCCAAAAGGCCTTCTCTATTCTTCCGACGAGAGTAGCGAGTCTTGTTGTAGCGATCTAATCTATATAGGGTGTCCCCCTCACTTTGTAACTCTGTATATCCTTGACTCCAGGCTCTAAATGTAACTTTCATGTGTCTCTACTTATTTATAATTCTTTTTATTCACGTCACGAATGATAATATCATTCTTCTTCGCGAATTCTAATACATTTGGCGGTATGTCCGCTTTCTGCACGGGCACTTCAAGAATCATTTGTCCTTTAAGAATGTTTCCATTATTTGCCTTAAAGATGTCTTTATTTAGCCCAGTCTTATTCGAAGGAACATCAGCAATGATCGAACCAGGTGAATACTTATTTGATAGTTCTTTTAAGTAACGGATTGCAGTCTCTTCCGACACCTCATCGAACTGGGTATACTTACGAGACACAATCTCTGTATTGGGGACGTATGAATCTAATCTTACATACTTGTGTTTTGCAGGCGAATCTCCTGCCACCTTTGTCTCTTTCTTTGGTGCTTCTAAATAAACCTCATTGAAAGAATATAACTTAGCGCGCTCCTTGTTGAAGACTGGCACCTCCCCTCGAATTCATTGCTTAGGTTCTTGATAGCGTTCGATGTCTCGTTGGAGATACTGCCTAAACGCAGGAAACTCCTTGTCAGTATATTCGAGGATGCGATCGAGAGCACCTTTCGGGATGCGATCCAAGCGTATGAGTTGGTCGTATTCCCCAAACTTCGGATAGTCCACCCAGAGTAGCTCCAGCTCTTCGGCTGAGATGGGGGGATGTTCTGTTGTAATCATCTCAAATGTCCCATCATAAGCTTCCCCCTGATAGATAACAGTTTTAAAACTTCCATCTAGAGCATAAAGTGTAAAGTCTATATCGACTCATCCTTTCTTTATCTGTTCTGGAAACATTCATATAAGAAAATATGCCTGTCAGGAAATAGTTTTGCCATTCTGGGATGTTCGATGTACTCTCGATACTGAATATAGTCAAATAGTCATCGTAGCTATCCCCTCAAAGAAAATCCAAACCAAAGTATCCCACATTGGACTCTATGGCGCAGTAGGGGCTGTCATCCTCATTGAGAATCGTTGCAAAGTAAACATTTTTGTTGCTCATGCGCTTCGCGAGAGGCCAGTTCTAAAAAGACCTTCCTTTCTTCTTTCGACGAGAGTAGCGAGTCTTGTTGTAGCTATCTAATTGACCTTAGGGTTGCTTCTTCTGTACATATGGATGATTAGCCATACCCAGTGTTCAACTATTTGAATAGTGTCTTCATAACTAATTATAGTATATGTCTGTTTAGTATCTCTAATCTTTATCCTGTGATCATTTGCATAATTCTATCACATCCTTAGTGGTATGTCCGCTTTTTGCTGCACGGGCACTTCTAGAATCATCTGTCCTCTAAGAACATTGTCCATTATTTTCTCTTAAAGATATTTTTCCATTCTGACCCTGTATTTATTCGAAGGAACATCAGCAATGATCGAACCAGGTGAGTACTTATCCGATAGTTCTTTTAAGTAACGGATTGCAGTCTCCTCTGACACCTCACTAAGCTGGGTATACTTACGGGATACAATCTCACCTACGTAAGGGTCGTATGAGTCCAATCTTACATACTTGTGTTTAGCCGGTGAATCTCCTGCCTGCTTTGTCTCTTTCTTTGGTGCTTCTAAATAAACCTCATTGAAAGGATAGATCTCGGCGCGCTCCTTGTTGAAGACTGGCACCTCCACTCAAATTCACTTCTTAGGTTCTTGATAACGTTCGATGTCTCAGTTGGAGATACTGCCTAAACGCAGGAAACTCCTTGTCAGTATATTCGAGGATGCGTTCCCGAGCTTGCAAAGGAATGCGATCCAAGCGTATGAGTTGGTCGTATTCTCCAAACTTCGGGTAGTCCACCCAGAGTAGCTCCAGCTCCTCTTTTGAGATGGGGAAGTAGTATACCCTACCATTTCTATGATGAGGTATGGTTGTGATAATACTCTCGTTGAAAATCTCGCCAATCTCGCATCAGTTCATAAACCTCTTCGATAGGGATAACAGCTTCTACCCGGTCGTCTTCGTATACATTCTTTACTACCGCTTTTTCTCTATCACACTCTATCATATACACCTCAAAGCCAAACCCTTCATAAAAGTCGACTTCGCCTCTCAGTAGCGTTTCTATTGAGGAAACGATTTCCTCTGCATACTCAAGGTCTATGTGATTCACTTCAGACCAGAAGAATATTCCATATTTTGAAGCATTGCCTAAATGAATGATAGAGGGAATGGTTTTCTTTAATCCATCCGGTCCGTAATAATCTATTTTGCCAAATTGATATTGCATAGTTATCATTGCTTTACAGGAAAGAATGAACGTATTTCTCCTTCAACATAGTAAAAATGGATTTCTATCCCACTACTACTGAATCCCCAATACTCTTCAGGAGGACCACCTTTAAACTTTCCTTGATTATGTATAACTGCATATTGCACTTCCTGAAGTATTCTTTCTTCACTCCAATCATCGGGGAAAAACGTTGATTTTCCTCGGTTATTTCTCTTAATAATTTCAGTGCCATCTTCTAAGATAATCACAGGAGTTGCTTCATAGACACCACTCCCTGATGGATCCATTACTTTATTTCGCAGCTCATATCGCGTTCCAGGATTCTTTGAAACATAATCATCTAAAGCGCCCTTATTATGACATCCTGTAAACTTACGTCCCTTTACTTCTATTCGTAATACATGTCCAAGTCGAGCTTTTACCTTATTAGCGACATCTGCAATTTCTACCCAACTTGGAGATTTAAAGCTTTCTGTACTTATCTCAAGTTTCTCCCATGCTTTCTCTTGCTTTGCAAGCAACTGTTGCTCGGATGCACTTATATTATTTCCTAGCTTCGCTTTCTGCCCCTTCCAGATCTTATACCTTTCCGAGATCATATGACGTAGTTCACCACTTTTTCTCAGAAGATTCTTTGTTTCCTCAGGTAGGTCCTTGACGAATTTATACCCAGCCACTCCCGCATTTTTGATACCAATCAATGCCATGGCTGAGTTGTAGATTCCAACTAGCTTTTGAACTTCGGGATTTCTAATAGCCCGCGTATTGACAGCAATATTACCCACAGCTCCAACCACTTCAGCTAGAGCCCAAGCACGACGTATCCAGTGAACCTTTGTTGCCAGTGCTGTTCCTCCACTCAGGACTATAGTCGCAACATCCAATGTTGTGACAACCCCCTTCTCAATCTTATCATTCCGTATCTTGTCAAATCTATATTTGAGAAAGATAGCAGGAACAATATACATCTGATCTCGACAAACCACCTCCAGACAAAGCTGTCTGAATTAATGGTAATCTATCATCCTCAGGTACTATTATTATTGGAGTAAGAGGAGGGAGACTTATGATTGGTACTTCATGTGGAAGCTCTGTAATATGGTTTCCACCATAAGGATCTGTTTTTCAGCGAATAGGTTGTATAGATGTCACGGAGTTCTATTTTCCCTGTTTCGTTATCATATTTCCCATCATTGTGCTTCGTTGACCATGAGATATCCCACAAGGTTGCCTTAGGGGCTTCGTAGGTAATCGGTTTCAGATTCACAACACTGTGGGCATAATCCTCTGCTTTTTTAGGGAATCGTTCGATAATGCTTTTACAATTATCGCTATTGAACATCCAAACAAGTGCTCCTATGAAGTTCGTATAGTTATCGTTGGTCCAAAAGAGAATGGATGCATCATCCATTTCTCGAACCAAGAACTTCAGTAGTTTATTGTTGTTTGCCTCAAGAAGCGAATAGAATTGAGGATAGTCGCCCCCTTTGATAGCATTCATCAAACGCAATACTACCAATTCAGACTGATTATCCAACGTTTCCTGAGAGGTAACTTTCTGGAGGAGCTTTTCTATGCTAGTATAAGGCAAGCTCCGTAGCGAGCTTAGGTAAGAACTCAGAATTAAATCTTCTAAGTCCTCTAGCTTGAAATTTGATGTGACAGCTTTATTTAGCTGAGATAGCTCTTTAGCTATTATATCTTCTGAACCACATTCTTGTTCTGTCTTTGACTTTATATCTTGGATAAAACTGGCATAGCAAGATGAACTTGCATTCCACAAACGCTTGGTAGTCCAATGCTTTTTTCCTTCTATAATCTTATTGTTCTTAGTATCATATAGGACATCTGCATAGCGAAAAGCACACTCATCTCCCACCAATTCATAGATTGTGGTCTTAATAGAGCCGCTTCCTGAATAGTATGAAAGTATAATTTCTGGGCAGTTTTCTATAGTCTCCCCTGCAGTCGTAGCATAGGTTTTATCATTCCAATAGAATTTCTTTATAGGCTCAGTCTCGTTCACTTTATAGAGGTGGAAACCTCTTATGGCATTTGAGTCTTTTGAAATAGTGGGAATAATATAGTAGTCCTCAGATTTACTTTGCCATGATACAATAAGCCGACCATCAGGCGAAAGCCCTCGAGTGACATTTCTCCCAACCTCTTTGGTGTACTTTACTTTCTTGACTTCCTCCGCCTTATCCGCAGCGGTGAAAATAGCAGGATTGGCCATGATGTTCCACTGGAAGGCAGCAAGCTCTTTTCCTGTTTTTGTGTAGTCCAGCAAGTTGTTTGTTGTGTCCTGCGTGCCTTTGCCATACTCTGCATCAAAAGTATGTTGCAAGGTAAAGATACCATGCCCTACTTCATGAGCAATGGTACGAACAAATTCTTCTGTATTGGGGCTGTTGGCTGAGAAGAGATAGCCAAATCTACTCTTACGAGGCATCTCACCAAGTAAACTGCCTTTTGGCCCCTCAATACCCTTAGCACCATCCAGAACGAAGAGATATGCCCCCTCGAGCGTACCTGCTTTGGCTTGGTACGCTTGCTGAAGCCGAAGCATCTCAGTGCTTTCTTTGACTTCCTTGTCGTAGCCCCAGAAGGACTTGCCCACAAGGGTCAGCAATTTGTCCTGTTCGCTGGGCACTTCCCAGCTGTAGTCTCCGCGCATGCGCTCATCCACCTCAACATCGAAGTGAATGCCCACGGGAGTGTAGACAGCGTTGAGTTCGCGCTCGATTTGTGCTTTATCGAACGTGGCATCGTTGATGGGAACGAGAGTAACTTTGTGCTGCTGCTTCACATAGCTCACCACATGCAGCTTGCCCAAGACTTCACCTTCATAGACGGCAAATACATCATAAGCAGCTCCCGAGGCTACAGATGGCAATTTGATGCTCCACGTCCGGCTCGTCTCATCATAGCTCGCTGGCAGAGCAGGGCTTTTCGCATCGGAAGTGAAGACCAGTTTTGAGACATCAATGCTTTTCTTTCCCTCATAATGTGCGGTGACCACATCCGTTTCCCCTTCGGGAATTAGCTTCCAAGGAGCGATATAGTCCTTAGCAAATGGCTTATAAAAGCGGTCCAGCTTGACCGATTTCTGGTACCACGTTTCTTTACCATCGTCGAAGGCATACTTCCCCTGTCCACGTTCAAAATGAACCTGACCATATTTCTTTGAGAGCACATCGGCATTGAAGTTGCCGACTTGCACCACACGCTCCGCCTTGAGGGCGATTTGCCCCTGTGAGGTTGTAGTGTCGTCCTGCAATCCATATTCTTCGGGCTGAATCCGGTAGCTATTCCCCTCAGCATCGGTTACCGTCATGGGGAATATGCTCTTATAGTCTGCGCCTTCGGGAAGTTCTAGTTGAATCGTCTGAGGGTTGCCCCCTGCATCCTGAGTTTCGAGTTGAAATCTCCCACTTTCTGAAGAATTTGTGGGAGGTTTTAAGAAATCTCGGAGATTCTGGCAAAGAAAAGCCGAGTTTTTGTTCGTGAATGCGGAGTGTGGCAGGGCGCAAGTCCTTACCCCCGTCGTCGATATAGTCCGTGTTGGCGATTTTCCCTTTTCCTTCATCATAGGAAGCTTCGACAGTGCCGTCTATTTGGTACTTGTCGACGTTGATGCGCAAGCGGTCAAAACGCAAGGCTATGGGGGCATCGATGATGGTTTTGAGGCGTGTCTTTCCCTTGCCTGCATACCAGCCATCACCCAGTGGGGTGACTTCGGTGATGGTCATCGGATAGTCTCCGCCAATGGTCACGACATCTCCTGCTCGAATGCCGAGATGTGGTTCTTGCGCAAGGTCGGAGCGTACGGGTTCTTTGCCACAATCTGCCAGCAAGGTCTCATTGTACTTGCTGAGGGTGAACTCGCGCACCTCGGAGAAAACGGGGCGATTACCAGTGCAACGCGTGCCGACTCGCCATTCATACGTCCAACCTGGCTTGAGCTGGGCAAGGGTGAGATGCTCTCCAGCAACTTCTGTCTGTGCCCATTCATAGACATTGAGCTTGGTCTTGGGGCGACATTCAACGATATAGCCTGTCGTGCCGATAACTTTCGACCAAGAGAGGTCGACCTTGGCAAAGCGAGGTTGTGCTTTCAGACCTCGTGGGGCATCGCACTGATTGTTGAGGGTGAACCAACTGATTTCGCTATAGCCGCCATGCTCAAACATCCCAACTTCGTTCACCCCCCTCACGCGCCAAAGCACGCACTTGCCAAGCATATCTGCGATTGGGGAAGAGTAGGGGCTCGAGATGAGTGTAGCTTAGGCTCGTGCTTCGCGTATAGGTGCGATAGATTTCTTGTCCATAGGCAAAGGCAGACTGAGGAGCAACTCCGTTGTCGGGCAGCTCCTTGAGCACAAATTCATATTCCGTACCACTGAGTCCTTGGTGGCGAGGTGTCCATTGGAAACGGATGAGAAGTGGATCGCGCAAGGAGACTTGTGCATCTTGCTCAGGAAGATTGAGGAAAGGTGGCTTCTTAACGTCAAGGTAGGCACGTGCGGTATGCCAATCCGAGAGCGGACGTCCCGTGTAGTAATCTATGACTTGCACCGAGATTTCGGCATAGCCTGTGGGCAATAGTCCATTGCGTAGATTGCCGTTGCTCTGAAGATTTGCGGTTGGAGATAAGGACTCAGGTCGATACTAGTTAGACGAATGGGAACACCGGTGTTGAGTTCCAGCATCGGATAAGCCACCTCCTCACGATTCTTGGCAGTGAAACCTCCCGACTTCAGCTGCAAACGAAGTTTGGCAAAGAGCAGCGGTTGCTGTTGGTCGCGATTGAGCAGCGTGACGATGAGTCGGTCTCGTCCGGCTGTGGTGTAGTCAGCCAAATAGGGACTTTGTGGAGCAGGCCATTGCACCGTCGCATGGATGGGGAAGTATTGCGCAAGCGCTCGCTCACTGATTCCAAAACCTAGAATCAGAGAGAGCAAAATGAGCTTGCAGCTCCACCAAAAAGAATTCATGCAACGATGCATCATGTGCTTAACTATCTATTATTGAGTTCTTATTTCCTTTTCTTTGTTGTCTTGAATCATCTGTCCACGAGGTGTTCTTCCCTTCTTCCCTTTGAAGATACCGGCATTGTACAACTCATATTGGAGGACACCTCAGCAATAATCAAACTAGGTGCGTACTTATCCGTTAATTTCTTTAGGTAACGAATTGCAGTTTCCTCTGATACCTCACTGAGCCGAGTATACTTACGAGATACGATTTCTGTATTGGGGACGTATGAATATAATCTTACGTGCTTATGTTTAGCCGGCGAATCTCCTGCCACCTTGGTCTCTTTCTTTGGTGCTTCTAAATAAACCTCATTGAAACGGTAGAACCCTCATTAATAACTTGGCTCTCCCCCCTCAAAGGTCCACTCATACTCATCCGCTCCGTAGCTCTCACTCTTTAGCTGAACAATCACAGGAGAGGTTTTGTCCTCCGCCACTTCTATAGAGAAGGAAGAGGATATGAGAATAGCGTTCTCTTTAAGGCAGGAGGAGAGGAGCAAGGATAATAGGGACACTAGTATAGTCCTATCATTCATCTGGATATTCTTCATACTTCTTACTCGTGTTATTCGTTCACACGCTCAAAGATATGCAAGGTGTCCTGTAAATCCCTGATATACAGTTTGCTGTCACTCATATGTAAGGGCTGAGGAGCTACGAGATGATTCCCCGTTGCACGGTATTCCTCTTCACTGATGACTTCACATTCCCAAACAAGCCTGCGAGCTTTGTAATCAAAGATGCCGACCTTGCGGATTCCACTGTACTCCCCTTCTTTCTCGCCTAAAAAGGTGAAATAATCTCCTTGAAGAAGTGGGTGGAACACACTTCGGTAAGTTCCAATGCCATCGGGGTCAGCCTCCCTGAAGATAAAACGATCTATTACCTCAGCCGTACTTGTGTCAATAGCCTGAAATCCCGAAGAACTAATACCTATAATAGCTTTATCTTCTTCTCGAAGATAACAATGCCCAATGCCTTCAACCATCTTATATTGAGGCTTCTCTTCGTCTGCGGGATTACATGAAAGTTGGTATACCGGCTTACCTGTCGTAATATCAAGAGCGATTAGACGGGCGAAGTCAGTCTTAAACCAAAGCAAGCCACCAACAACACCTAGTATTTTGACAATGCGATCTACTTCCCCCGGCGTGTAGATATGATCTTCACCCAGATCTACTAAGGGGAATGACCAGAGGATATTGCTATCTCTATCGATGCGACATACATCCTCTTTATTGAGATTATTATAGGCTATAATTATATCAGTCTCAATATATAACTGATAAGGCATATCTTGCCTTAAGATAGGCTTAGCATCAAAAGGTGACATTACATTGAAATACACCAGACAATCATCAGGATCAAAGCGATTACAACCAATATACTCTGTTTCTCTATTAAGTAGATTTGTATCAGACTCAATAGACTTTATAAGCGCATTACCTTCATAGAGTTCGAATCTTCCAGCAGAACCATACCACACATAGGTATACTTGCCTTGCTCCTGAAATCTTAGAGGAGCCTCTTCACACTCCAATAATGTATTTCCAAAACGAATGTATCTCTTATCATCTTTGGAGTAAGCGTAGTACCCTGTCTTAGGATCAAAGCCTGCGACATGCTCAACCTTGGCTATTTTCGTGTATTTTACAGACATATTTAATACGTTAAAGTTATAACTCTGGGAAAACTTTTAATATGAGAGCCGCTTGAAAGTCCTTGACTATCACATATTTTCTTAAGCTGTTGCCCCGAAGAAATATTGAATTGTCTCCACAGAGATTCATTGGACTCAAATACCGACTCTGCGTCTTTTGCTATGGCTCGTTCGAGTTGGGCAATTATCTGCTCACGCGTAACTCCTCTACCACCTTGTTGTATGATATAGAGTTTGTCAAAACTATCAATCTCCCGAAGATAGGCTTTAAACTGGCCTAAATCTCCGAACATATTGCTAGCTCGAGAATAGTTCTTGGTGTCAACAAAGATGTGGATTTCCTTTCCTTCTTGATTTTTTACTTTCCATTTGGCATCAAATCTGAAGCTCCCAGAACCGGATGCATGAGAGATTAAATCTTCAAGTTCCAGATCCGAAAGTCTCTTGCTATACTTAGCGGAGATATACTTCTCCGGATGTCGAATAACCTCCAACGTGGTTGCTCCGGCTTTGAACTTATCCTTCGTCTGCATCATCTCATTAATAAATGCAGACATTTGTTCTTCTCGGCCTTGAGTACGGAAGGTAGCGAGGTGCTGGGTAAGTAAATACTCCAAGTCTTCGGCGACCTCATCTAAAGATTTTATTGATCCTGCAGCCGCTTTTTCCACCTCACGATGTAAAGACTTAAATGTACTCATGAAGGATTCCACATCCGGAGTCTGATTCTTGATCTTGAGTGTTTGGAGGAAAGACTTAAGATCCTGGCTATCTAATAGCGATTGGAGCTTAGACAAGCCTGGTAGCTCTTCCATTACCCGAGGTTCCTGCCCAAGGTTCCGGTCCCCTTGAACAGACTCTTTGCTGCGCGGTGTGTTCGGGGGATATCGACCGCGACGGTGGGTTTGACTCACCGCTTACGATCCGTTCATCGGCAATTCTTGCCGGCTTTACAACTGCGTCAGACGGTTTATCGACGGAATTCTCCGCCTTTCCCGATAGCTTATTCAGCTTATCGCTGAGCCCCCTCTCCGACTCTTCTATCGGTTCATCGATATACTTACCGGTATTGAAGTCAAACTGACGAATATGCAGTTTGTCTCCAACATAGTGCAAGACGGTTTTTCCCCCAATCCGTATTTCAGGAAGAAGTTTGCCTGCCTTTTTCACCAACACAGCAAAGACCTTCAGTCCTTTCGCCAATGGTCTGGTTATATCTGTAATCTTATCGCAGAGCTGCAATCCCTTAATGGCATACTTCAGCCCACTGCCGACTTTCCCCAATCGTGCTATAAGAGCTCCACCTGCAGCCACATCTCCTATACACGTAACAGCTATGGGGCCAACTATAGAACCTACAGTGTGAGCAACTTTACAATTGTCAGCTACAAGATCTGACAAAGCGATGCTTATCATCTGCTTTGCCTTGCAGAAGTACTCGTCTTGATGGCATAGGATATGACCGCTTTCGTCTTCAATTACAGCATTCTTGAAACTCTCCCATTGCGAAGAAGCTGATTCTCTGCAATCTGCATGAAAAACACAGGTTAAGATCTTTACTAGCTGTGGAACTGACTGAACTATTTCCACTGTGCCGTTCCACAAGCCACAAACAAAAGCAAATTTACTCTCCGCAGAGAGTCTCTGACCAAGCATCTGGTCGGCGATCGAGAACGAAATTTGCGACTCCAGCAAAAGGGCAACAACCTGTTTATAGAGCGTATCTTTTCCCGTACAGCCCCATACAGACTCTGGAATTTTGAGGTTCTCTATACCTTTATCTAATAAGTCTGCAACCTCATAAAGAATAATAGCTTGCGCTGCCCAAGGCTCATTCTTGATTAACTCACAGATATGAGATAGCTTATCTCCATATTTATCGGACGTCTCCATTCGTAAGAATTCCACCTTCCCATTTTTAATGGTGAAGATAAGATGGAGATAGCTGGTTTTCTGATTTTTGAGAGAACTGATTTCTGGGCTGTCATCACCATCAATACTAATGATGATAGAAATATCCTTGCTTAATTCTTTTCTTGTAAATGTATTCTCTTTCCGTTTCTGGAAAACTTGTTTTATCTCTGCTAATATGCTAGCTTGGAAATCTGAAGCCTTGCCTACGAAATATACTTTATCAAAGATACCGTCAGTAGTATCATTAATATCATTGGAAACAAGTTCTCTAATTTGAGGGAGTTCAATGCCTTCTTGTGCCTCTTTTTGCGCTTTGGCTATGCAATCATTCGATTTGCCAAATACAAAATCAGGATGCCAGTTTCCCATCATCATTTGCTATCCGTCTTTTGATAGATTCAAAATCCTTAGAGGTATAATTTTTTACATTTATAAATTTATACCATACATAACAAGCAGGATTCTTTGAGTCTGCCCAAATGGGAACTTTTCCACTGACAGCTTCATTAACCAACAGAGGATATACTTTCCCATCTTTGGATATAAATTTATTTTCAGCCTTTACCCATGTATATTTAGTACCATCTTCTAATTCTAATCCTGATATAAAATATGAAGAACTCTCTCTAAGACCCTTCACTTTACCAGAAATCTTGATTACTTGACCGTTAGGGGCAAACCCAGCATATTCATCAGATTTTAACTCGATTTTTCCTTCCTCCGCCTTATCCGCAGCGGTGAAAATAGCAGGATTAGCCATGATGTTCCACTGGAAGGCAGCGAGGGACGTGCCTTTGGCATAGTCCATCAGGTTGGAAGAAGTTTTTTGGGACTTCTTGCCTGCGTATTCGCTGTCGAAGGTGTGCTGGAGGGTGAAGAGACCATGGCCGAGTTCGTGGGCGATGGTCTTGGAGAGTTCCTCACCGTCTTTGGAGAAGATATATCCGAAGCGACTCTTACGAGGCATTTCTCCCTGCAAAAACGCAGTATCCGAAGAAAGCCCCTTAGCACCATCCAGCACGAAGAGATATGCCCCCTCGAGCGTACCAGCTTTGGCTTGGTACGCTTGTTGAAGACGAAGCATCTCAGTGCTTTCTTTGAGTTCCTTGTCGTAGCCCCAGAAGGACTTGCCCACAAGGCTCAGCAATTTGTCCTGTTCGCTGGACACTTCCCAGCTGTAGTCTCCTCGCATGCGCTCATCCACCTCGACATCGAAGTCAATGCCCATGGGAGTGTAGACAGTGTTGAGTTCGCGCTCGATTTGTGCTTTATCGAGCTTGGCATTGTTGATGGGAACGAGAGTAACTTTGTGCTGCTGCTTCACATAGCTCACCACATGCAGCTTGCCCAAGACTTCACCTTCATAGACTGCAAAGACATCATAAGCAGCTCCCGAGGCGACAGACGGCAACTTGATGCTCCACGTCCGGCTCGTCTCATCATAGCTCGCTGGCAGAGCTGGGCTTTTCGCATCGGAGGTGAAGACCAGTTTTGAGACATCAATGCTTTTCTTTCCCTCATAACGTGCGGTGACCACATCCGTTTCCCCTTCGGGAATTAGCTTCCAAGGAGCGATATAGTCCTTAGCAAATGGCTTATAAAAGCGGTCCAGCTTGACTGATTTCTGGTACCACTCTTCTTTACCATCGTCGAAGGCATACTTCCCTTGGCCACGTTCAAACGAACCTGATCATATTTCTTTGAGAGCACATCGGCATTGAAATCGCCGACTTGCGCCACACGCTCCGCCTTGAGGGCTATTTGCCCCTGTGAGGTAGCTGTGTCGTCCTGCAATCCAGATTCTTCGGTCTGAATCCGGTAGCTATTCCCCTCAGCATCGGTTACCGTCATGGGGAATATGCTCTTATAGTCTGCGCCTTCGGGAAGTTCTAGCTGAATCGTCTGAGGGTTGCCCCCTGCATCCTGAGTTTCGAGTTGAAATCTCCCACTTTCTGAAGAATTTGTGAGACATTTTAAGAAAAATCTCGGAGATTCTGGCAAAGAAAAGCCGAGTTTTTGTTCGCGAATGCGGAGTGTGGCAGGGCGCAAGTCCTTACCCCCGTCGTCGATATAGTCCGTGTTGGCGATTATTCCTTTTCCTTCATCATAGGAAGCTTCGACAGTGCCGTCTATTTGGTACTTGTCGACGTTGATGCGCAAGCGGTCAAAGCGCAAGGCTATGGGCATCGATGATGGTTTTGAGGCGTGTCTTTCCCTTGCCAGCATACCAGCCATCACCCAGAGGGGTAACTTCGGTGATGGTCATCGGATAGTCTCCGCCAATGGTCACGACATCTCCTGCTCGAATGCCGAGATGTGGTTCTTGCGCAAGGTCGGAGCGTACGGGTTCTTTGCCACAATCTGCCAACAAGTTCTCATTGTACTTGCTGAGGGTGAACTCGCGCACCTCGGAGAAAACGGGGCGATTACCAATGCAACGCGTGCCGACTCGCCATTCATACGTCCAACCCGGCTTGAGCTGGGCAAGGGTGAGCTGCTCTCCAGCAACTTCTGTCTGTGCCCATTCATAGACATTGAGCTTAGTCTTGGGACGGCATTCAACGACATAGCCTGTCGTGCCGATAACTTTCGACCAAGAGAGGTCGACCTTGGCAAAGCGAGGTTGTGCTTTCAGACCTCGTGGGGCGTCGCACTGGTCGTTGAGGGTGAACCAACTGATTTCGCTATATCCGCCGTGCTCAAACATCCCAACTTCGTTCACCCCCTCACGCGCCAAAGCACGCACTTGCCAAGCATATCTGCGATTGGGGAAGAGTAGGGGCTCGAGATGAGTGTAGCTTAGGCTCGTGCTTCGCGTATAGGTGCGATAGATTTCTTGTCCATAGGCAAAGGCAGACTGAGGAGCAACTCCGTTGTCGGGCAGCTCCTTAAGCACAAATTCATATTCCGTACCACTGAGTCCTTGGTGTCGAGGTGTCCATTGGAAACGGATGAGAAGTGGATCGCGCAAGGCGATTTGTGCATCTTGCTCAGGAAGATTGAGGAAAGGTGGCTTTTTAACGTCAAGGTAGGCACGTGCGGTATGCCAATCCGAGAGCGGACGTCCCGTGTAGTAATCTACGACTTGCACCGAGATTTCGGCATAGCCTGTGGGCAATAGTCCATTGCGTAGATTGCCGTTGCTCTGAAGATTTTGCGGTTGGAGATAAGGACTCAGGTCGATACTAGTTAGGCGAAAGGGTACACCGGTGTTGAGTTCCAGCATCGGATAAGCCACCTCCTCACGATTCTTGGCAGTGAAAGCTCCCGACTTCAGTTGCAAACGAAGTTTGGCAAAGAGGAGCGGTTGCTGTTGGTCGCGATTAAGCAGTGTGACGATGAGTCGGTCTCGTCCAGCTGTGGTGTAGTCAGCCAAATAGGGACTCTGCGGAGCAGGCCATTGCACCGTGGCATGAATGGGGAAGTATTGCGCAAGCGCGTGCTCACTGACTCCAAAACTAAGAATCAGAGAGAGCAAAATGAGCTTGCAGCTCCACCAAAAAGAATTCATGCAACGATGCATCATGTGCTTAACTATTTATTACGAGGTACTTATTTCCTTTTCTTGGTTACCTTAAGGAGGGATTTGACCTTACCTACGGTAAGTTCTACACCGAAGACTCCTTCTGTGTCTCCACGCAGTTCATAATCGAAGGTCTGTCGCTGGGTCTGCTTCAGTTCCTTTTTATCCATCTCAACAACAGTGGGCGAGAGTAAGCGTAGGGTGAAATCACTTGCCGCCTTCAATTCTACAAGAACTTGGAATGCCCCTGTGGTGGGATTAGGCGTGATGAGAAATTGGCTGATGGGACTCTCATCTTTAGGAAGGAGATTTCCTTCTGCAAGAACTTCTACACGCTGACTAACCAATGTGGTGCAGTCGCCGAGATAGCCTAAGAGTTTGACTTCATAGACGCCTACTCGAGGAAGCGTAAAGACGACTCTTTCGTCAGAACTTTGTTGGACTTGTGCTTCTTTCGGAAGCTGCCACTCCAAACGGTCTGCTTTAACTCGGCTGATGTTGACCACATGGATAGGTTCACCGGCAGAGACCGTGGATGGTGCAGTAATGTCTAAGGGCAGATCCAAGTTACTAGCTTTAATTTCTACAGAGGCTTTTGCACTGCAACCCTCAGAGGAGGTTGCAATTACTTCATATTGTCCCGGCGCATCAACAAGAAGACTGGCACGAGTCTCTCCCAGTATCTGCCCATTTCGTCTCCATTGATAGCTGAGGTCAGTGACATTGGCTCGCACGCTAAGCCAGCGAGCTTGGTCTTTACAGAGTGTAAAACCTTCATCAAGCGTTAGGATTATTGGCTCTGGCTCATTAAGGACAACACGATAGTGCTGGGTGCAACCCGATTGGTCTTGGATGCGGGCAATGTAAACACCTGCTTTTAGCCCTTCTCTTGTGAATGACGTGTTTGCACCATCTTCCCAAGTAATACTGTAAGGAGCAGTTCCCCCTGACAAACTAAGGGATATAGTCCCATTATTTGCACCGTGACATGTGGGATGTGTTATAGTAGGCTTAATGGTTAGGGCATTAGGAGCGGTCACTTCGGTGTTGCCCGTGATGCTGCAACCTCGACTATCTTTGATTCGAACGAAATAGCTTCCCGATTCTTGGATGGTAAGAGTCGCATCGTTTCCACCTTCTTTATTCCACTCATAGTTATAAGGCGGTGTTCCTCCACGCACAACAGCTACTACCTGCCCTTCAGCATCACTACAAGAGGGGGCGGTCGTTTGGAAAGAGAGACTCAGCGCTTCGGGTTGAATGAGTTCAAAGGAGGGTGATTCAAGGAGATACCATTGGCATCTGTTATCTTGACCAAATAGTGGCCCGCTTCCAGTCCTCCGGCTATGCTGTCAGCCTGCAGAGGAAGTAAGGTCTTCACTCCTCCTTGCAGGCGATACCAACTATAAGCATAAGGTAATCGAGAAGACGTACTCGGTTTTCCCCCTGAAGCATGGGCGGTCAGTTCTCCATCACTGTCTCCGTGACACGAAACATAATGGTTTTCTTGAAGTGTCACTACAAGTGGAGGTGGTGCAGTAAGCAGTAGGTCTAGCTCTGCCTTGCAACCGCAAGGTGTCTTCTTATCATTCTCTTGGAGAGAACTATAACGGAGGTCTTCAGCGAGGGCAGTATATTCTCCTCGACCAATGCCAGAAAGTATATAAAGATGCTTGTTTCCATCTTGCCGAGAGGAAGTAGGGGAGAAAGTTTGGCTATCCTCCTTGCGGACAAAGCGAACGTTATAGCCCGATGCTGAGGGTGTACCTCCTGAAACGGCAATCTCAATGGTGCCATCAGAGGAGTTATGAGCGAGTGGGCTTATTGTCTTGAGCAGCTCTATGGTAACAGCTTCGCTGGGTTCAGAGAGTGTGACATGTTGAATTTGTTCATCTCCTGATGTCGTACGGGCAAGACAATTATTACTGTCTTTAATGCGCACGGAATAGGAGCCGGAGGGAAGACGTCCAAAGGTTGTACCACCTGAAGAGAAACTCTTGGTTTCAAGAAGCGTACCATCATCCTTATATAGAGAGGCTGAATAGTTGCCCGTACCGCCTGAAGCCGTCACCGTTACCATACCATCTTGTCCCGCCAAGCAACTGACATCACGATGTGCCAGACTGTAGCTGATGGCTGGGCGTTCTACAACCTGCGCTGTGAACTGATGGCTTGTCTGATTGCTATAACTGGACAGACCATTGCTGTGTGTTCCTTTTATGTAGAAACTATAGGAACCAGCAGACAAATTAGGGATGAGGAAACTATTGGTAGCATCAAGCGACTCAATGTTGCGCCCTGCTCCTCCTTGTTGGAATAGTGCCAAAGCTTCGCCTGGGTGCAGACTTCTATCGAGTGTCACGCGAATAGTGGCATCGCCCGACTGATGACAAGATTCTTGCTTTACGGTGTGAGACAAAATGCGCGGTGCCGAGAAAGTGGGCGTGAGTACAATCTTTTCATAATCGGCTTCGTTGCGGTGTTCATCTGTAATGGCATTGATGCGAAACAAGATGTTCTTTCGCTCTTGCACCAGACGATTAAAGCTTCCTGACTAAAGAGATCTGTACCTTTGAAAGTGATTACAGCGTTTCCCTCTGAGTATTTCGCGCTTGCAGGTACATCGCGCCAAGTAGTTTCTCCTGCTACTTGGTATTGCCAGCGATAGGTTGCCGGAACAAAGCCTTTAGTTGCTTTTAGCGTGATGACATCATTGTCTGGGAGAACGTATCCTTGTCCCTCTTCTGTATAGTGCAGTTTTATCGAAACGGGAATGATTTCAATTGTCAGAGATGTTTCGAGAGAAGGGAAAAGTAGTCCTCCGTTGTCTCCTCGAGAAGTAGTACGACTGAAGTAGGCAGGGAGATTTCCCAAGGTCAACTCATTGGTGCCCTCTCTTGATTTCGAACCAAAGAGAACATTCCATGTTCTTTTACCCCAAAAAAGAAGTTTCTGAGGGATCTTATTCTCCAACGCATCGATATATCGCACAATCGGAGGTGGAGGTGACACATATTTATCCTCATCTACACTTCTACTACTCCAAGCATGGAGTGATTCTGTCCCTGCAGCTGAGACACTTGAAACACGATATTCCGTAGAACGCATATCATTACCCGTATTCTTGATAGGACTAAAGGTAAGGGTCAGCTTGTAGCGTCCTTCAGATTGTGCATAAAGTTGGCTCAGTCCTGCAATAAGGAATAACAGTGCTAGTACAACTTTTCTCATAGTTGCATCTCCTTTCTTATGCTGATGGGACGACTGCCTTTCAAATAAACTATAAGCATATACGCATTCTTATTACCTTGACGAACATCCTCATCCATCAGTTCTCCTGCTTGAGGAAGATTTTCGCGATAGAGTTCTAACTTACCCGATTCGTCTACTTTATATAAGGTCGCAGAGATAAACACTTGCTTAGATATTCTCCATTTTAGAGCGATGCCCTCTGTGAGCACCTCTGTCGTGAAGTTTACATCAGCGGTTTTAGCTTCTGTACTCTTTGATACCACTTTAACTTCTGGCGATATGGGTGAATAGAGTTGATTGTCTGTGTAAGCTGTTAGCTGGTAGGAATAAGTCTTTCCAGCTTCAATTTCTTTGTCTACATAGCTTCTTTGTTTAGTATCCTCTATCTTCCAAGACCGTCTTTGTTGCGTACTATCTTGCGCTGTTCGTGTGAGGACAAAGCCTGCGAGGAAACTATCCTCACTAGCTTCCCAGCGGATGATGTTTCCTGCCTCTGATGCTTTCGCCTCTACGATGAGTGGCATCGCAGGAGGGATGCGTGTCGGTTTGCGCACAACAATCGTTTCACTCAACTCTGACTGATTATAGCGTTCATCCAGAGCGGTGAGCGCATAGTAGACCTTAGCATTGAGGTTGTCTAAGCGCACACTATCAATATAACTTGTACTCAAAATTGCTTTGTTGGTAATTGGAATCAACTCTTCTCCCTTAGTTTCTCCTCGATAAAGGCGGTAGCCATATAAATCTTCGTCCTTACCAGCTTGCCAAGAGAGGTGAACAGCTCCCAAACTATCCACTTCTGCCCTTAGACCTGTGGGAACAGCTGGTGGGATGCTGTCGATGGCTTGGATAAGTGTCGGAAAAGAAGTTGTTGATACGCCCTGCTTAGCCTTAGCTTCCACTTTATAATAGGGATAGTGAGCAAGCGTTCTGATATGGTAAATGCGTTCTTTCGGAGATACACTATCTAAGAGAAGGTAAGTCTTATCATCTTTGGATTGTAGAATGCGGAATCCTTCGATTAAGTCTTCCTCTTCTTGCTTGAAGTTCCAGGAAAGATTGGCTCCACCTTGTGTGTCGAAACGATATTCTTCTATCTGGGGAATGGCAGTTAAGGGAGGATAAGCCATTCCGGAGACAACTGCACTATAAGCCCCTTGAGAACCAAACGGAGTTACACCTGCAACTCGATAGTAATAAGTCTTGCGATAGGCGATACTATCTAGGTAGGTAATTGGAGCATGAGTTTTTTTCTCGGTATCGCTCATTCGGGTAATTGGCAAATCTGAGATGCGGCTAAAGGTTTTCCCATCTTCACTTCTCTCTATCCAATAGGAAGAATAAAGACTAGCAAGGCGATTGTAGTCCCAACTGAGATAAGCGCCAGCAGGACTGAACTGTGCAGAAAGTTCTAAGGGCTGAGGAAGACGAATAGTGTCTCCTACAACAACGAAGTTTGCTCCTTCTGCTATCGTTAGTTCTTCTTCGGCACAAGCGAACTCACTCGGTAAAGATACCGTTCTCCTTCCTTTATACTGCAATCTTCAAAGCCCCATCCAACTTCCTTAGCAACAGGGAAGCACAAATCAGCAGCATACAGTGCAAAGAGATAACGCTGTTGGCGCTCCTCATCCAAAGCTATTGCCTTAGAAATAGGACTATTTCCTAAGCTGACCTCAAAGTTCTCCCCAAAGACAGCTTGAGCTACAACAGCTCCCAGCGGATATTCGCGGACAAGTTCTTTGAGCTTATCAGACTCTGCTGGCTTTAATTTTTCAGCAAGAAGCAGAACTTCGGGTTTTTCTAGTAAGACTCCGCTACGTGCAACGGTTAGACGCTCTAGTTTGACTCCATATTTATTGAGTAATTGCCAGCTTCGGGCATCGCTAGCTATCCAGCGTAGAAGCACTTTGTCTGAATGCAGCTCAGTACGTACATAGATACGTGACTGCACAGATAGCTGTCCCCATCCGAAGAAGGCGGAGAAGCAGAATACAAAAAGCAATAAGACGTATCTATAAGCTGACATAGGGGTTACTTGTTAAGTTTTAGTGGATTGCGATAGAAGAATTCTACTCGGCTACTCACGCTTCCATCAGGGAGTACATATTGTATCCAAGTCTTGTACTTCCCGTACTTCAGCACGGGGAGGCTGCCGAGAATGAATCGTCTATATATTTCTGGACTTACTTCCGTTGAGCGGTTCACTACGCTACTCTGCAAATCGCGATAGTCTCTATATGAGACAAGGGCAGCATCAAAAGTGAAGGGGAAGCGGAATGAATTTGCATTTAGACCTCCCCCACTTAGTTTCGAGAGATAAGTTTGGCTAGGGCTGAAAGCACCATAGGGAGGTACACCAATAGGCACCTCTTCTCTATTGAGCAAGCGAATAGCACCATAAGGATAGCCTGCGTAGACGAGTGGGAGAACAGTTTCTGAAAAATAGTTTTCCTGCAACTCTGCCTGTACGCGAACAAGTGGACGTTCTTGCGTGCTGGCAACACCCAAGACTTCTGCCTCGTCAAAGGCTTCTTTCCCTGAACGTCCACTCCAAGCGTGAGGGCATCGCCAGCATCAAAAGCAAGTTCTTCCTTGGTTTTGAGATGCTTAATTTTCTCTGTAAAGGTGGCAAAGCGACTGGTTCCAAAGCTATAGATCAGGATTGCCTGCTCTAGCTCCGTATTGAGCTGAGCTTTTGCTTTGCTTCCGCCGATTTGTAAGGGTTCGTCTGATTCTGCTTGGTGGTTTACTTGCTGAGTTTTCTCAGATTTGAGAGGTGCTTGTTTTTTTGCTCGATAAGATAGTTCCAGGCGATAGGCTGTAGCTTGCTTGAGTGGAGGAAGTGTAATCTCTAGACGTTGTTCTGCTTCGTTGTAAGTGAAATTACTCGTCATAGGTGCCTCTCCCTCTGCAAGGAAACGAAGCTTATAATCAAAGCCTTGTTCAAAGAGATACTTCTGTCCAAGCTTGAGCTGTACAAAGCCTTTGGCAGATTCTTTGGGAAGAAGGTAGCGTTGTTCAATGGTTGGATAAGCATAGACGATATTCTCCACAGGAATATTCTCGGGAGCCCCACCTGTGGTAAAGCTTACGATCTTCTCTTCTAAGGCAGGTTTACCAGAACTGTATACTTGCTTCCAAGCTCCGTTTACCAACTCTTCGAAAGCCACACGCACCTCTGCGCTTAGCTTACTATTAGGTGGTAAGACTTCTTTGGGCTGAAAGCGTACGCTTGTTCTTTCCTTACTCCAAATGAGTTTACCTTGAATGGCTGTTCCAGCCTCATTCTTTACAAGAAATTCTTGAAGCTGGATGCGATAAATCTTTGCTCACCGTTATCATTTGAAGCCTCAAAGCTCTTGCCCATAGCAACATTAAAAGTCGCCTCTGGTGAAGTGAAAACACTAATCGCTTCCTCGCCCGCTGAGGGAGCAAGGTCATTGATCATCGGTTCGTCGACAGGAGAACTTCCAGGCTGCACAAGGTCACACTCTTCGCCTATAGTGAGTTTGAAGCGAGCTTTCCCCTTAATGAGACCTAAAACATTGAGATTTACACCTAAGTATCCTTTGAAGAATGTTGGGTCGGGTAAACCTGCTTGAAGTAGTGCAGCGGCTGCTCCCTTGATGACGGGAATACGTGTACGCAGGAACCAGAGCTTAACCTTTACACCTAGCTCTCCCTGCAAGTAGGCATAAGTCTGTCCTTGCGCATACCAGCCATTAAGACCAATCATTCCTGATCGACCTCGGCATTGTATTGTACCATAATCTTTAAGCATCACATCGAAACCTAAGCCTGCATTAAAGTTGGCATACATTATCATGAACTGCAAATCTCCCGTACGAACGGCAAGTTCAGAACCAAAGACAAGTCCACGCCCACTGCTCAGAGTTTCAAGATTGCGACCTAGATGCAATCGGCTCAAATCCTGCCCTAAAATATCAGCTACTGCTTGAGGGGGTGCTGGCATCTCGGGAATACGTGAGCCTGCCATGAAATAGGAACCGGTCTTGACCGCAAGGATATTGCCAATCGCCAACTGTACTCCTAAGCGATTGCTGGGAGTACCTAAATGGAGATACCACTCCTTGGGGTCTATATGGAAGACACCCCATCCTGCTTGCCCTCGATTCCCTAATCCTTGGATTAGTCCTCCAGGAGTATTGAGGTAGACATTGGAACTGGCATGGAGCGTGCGGTTCTGAAGATCCATCTGTATACAGAGCGTACCGGACAGACCATTTTCTTTGATGGCATTAGGTTGCAGAGTCAGAGACTCACCCAAAGCCTTCCAATCATTCTGCTTGAACTGCTCGGAGAGAGAAGAGGGAAATGTTTGTTCCTGTTTTTTGAGCTTTTCCTCTATAGCACCTTGCTTTCCTCCGCCACTATTGGGAAATTCGCCATAACCATAGAAACCAACAGAACCAAGTCCTCCAGATTTTGTAAAGAGCATCTCCAATGCAGCCTCTCCATAGGCACCTTTACTCAGCTCAAAGATAGTGGAAGCCTTAAAGCCCATGCCCATTGCCGCATCGGGTATATAGTGTGCTGTGGAGAATCTTCCTCCTTCTGCGTTTGTTCCCTCAGCGCGAACTCCCGAAGTCAATGCTCCACCAAGTCCATTCAAGGTCATTATACCAAGAACCGGCACGCCCGGGCTGAAGCTTGCCATACCATCAACATACCAATAGCGATGGTTTTCTTTGCGACCAAAAGCAGCTCGTGCTTTTACCTTGGCTGTGTTTGCTTTCGTTACATCAAATGTGAAGTCCATCTCCACGTCTCCGGCAAAGCCATAACCATAGCGCACATCATCTCGATGCCAATTGAGTTCACCTTTCAGAGCGATGACCTTGGCAATGTTTGCATCGAGTTTTATCGTTCCGACTTCTAGTTTATCGAAACCCAAGCTCGGTCTTCATAACGAGCAAGAAGTCCGATCTCTGTCTCACCCGAGAAGAGCTTCTCACCCAAATTGATGCCTGCACCAATAGAGAGGCGAACTCGGTCTCCCGATTTCCCCTCAAGGGCTAGCTTATGAATAGACAGCGGAAAGTTCCCTAACTTAGCTTCGCCTTCGTAGCCAAAGTAATCTGCGGTCAAGTAGGGACTTCTTGTGCGGAGTTTTAGATTGCGAAAAAGAAGACGCTCTAGTTTAGGAGAAGAAGTGCTATCTCCTGCCAAGGTCATATAGCCGTGTAGCGTAGCCTCGGGGATAAACTCTTCTCCAATCAGTCGCAGACTCACATAGGAGTTCTTATCTAGGTAGGCTTTAGCATTAAAGAGCGAAAAGTCAAGAGCCTCCTCAGTCTTGACATGCATCGCATATTCATTATTGGGGAGCAAATGCCCCTCATAACCGAGCTGCGTATTTTTGCCTTTAAAGGGTAGTTGCAAACGCCCTTGAAAGTCTGCCGAGACAAGTTCACTAGCCAGCAGATTCAAACCAAAGTGATCAACAGAAAAATGCCACCCATTAGCATTTCCGTCCTCAAGTGGAAGGATTCTATCGGCTGCAAATGTTCCTGTAATTCCATTTCTGTCTATCAATAGTCCTTTTGCCGAGAAACTTGCCCGAGAAAAAGCCTTAGGCAAGGTAATGGAAACCTTGTCTGCATAGACACCTCGCCAAAGGACAGACTCTTCTGGTAGGTATTGTCGTTGATATTCTTCAGGAATGTTGGTATTGCTATCGTTGCGCTTGCTACTAAAGTCCAAAGTAACGCCTTCCAGAGAGAATACATAATCCTTGAGTCCCTTAATTTGGAAGTTGGGAAGGTGAATAGAGGCTATAAGGTCATTCCAGTCGCTTAACACCGTACGAAAGTGTCCGCGCACTTGTTCTGCTCCGTCAGCACTAACTAGGAGAGATTTGGGAAAGTGTACTTCTGCATCTAAGGACAAACTCTGAAACCCAGCACAAGTCACCGTCATATAGGTATCACTCTCCGAGAGTCCATGATGCTTACTGAGTGGTTTACCCTTAAGGACAATACTTGTATTGCCGCCATTAAAAGGAATCTCCACATCATGAAGCAGAGAGAGCTTAAGCTCACCAATTAGGCCTCCTGTATGCGTACCTCGGACACCTTCTACTCCAAAGAATAGCACCCTGCGCTTTCCCTGTTCTCCTTGGGGAATCACAGCCTTTGCATAAACTCCCAACTCTGTAGAGGTAGCCCTTAAAGCAAAACGATTGACGGCAATGGTGACTTCCATACCGCCAATCGTTCGTTTCATTCCTAAAGGTAAGTGAATCGGTGACTCCTCATTCAAGCTTAAGTCCTCCACATAGGCATTGCGCCTTGCCAAATCAGCAAAGGTGCGCTCAATATCCTCCAATTGCTTTGGACTATTCGAGGATGTCTGAGCATAAGCTCCGCAAGTAATAAAGTAGACGAACACCAACACAAAGCATTTCAAGGTAAATATACCGTATCTACCTTGTTTTAGTGTCATAATTTCTCTACTTCTTTGTTTGTTCATCTTGCTATAAGTCTTATTTTGTGCAAATTTACTCACTAATTTACAAGTATGCAATATTTGCAAAGAATTTTTTATCACCAATGCTCGTTTTCCTTCCTCTTACCTCCTTATACTGCTTCTTCCTAACTAGTAGTGTTCTTTATTCTGATTTATTGTTGTCCGTTAAACTACTAATTGTTAGGATTTCACTATCGATAAGCCTATAATAGATGTTTTGAGTTTCTAATGTGCAATATCAGCCCCTTTCTGACTATATTCTATTAACTATACGCTAAACTGAGAGAAAAGGTGATACAAAATATGATCAAACGTGAATACTGGAACTCTGAAAGTCTATAAATCTGACGGATTCTGTTGATATCTGCGCTTTATGAATGTTTGTTTGAGAAATTCATTCTACACAGTTGGTTCATCACTATCAAGCTCAATGACAAATCTACTTCCATTTCCACGCTACTCGATAGTCTTATCCCTGCTTCCATAATATAGAACCTCACCCAAGGCATGTTTGTCGGAGCCGTCTCCGACAACTTCGACGAGCGTATCGAGCAGAAAATCTTCCACGCAGAGATTGTGGTGGATTCCGCCAAAGTCTCTGCCGAGATGAAAGCCTACGAGCCTATCCCCGTCATTGCTGAGTTTATCAACGAAGATGGCTCCGATAATCTTCGTGAGACTATCGAAGCCAACTATAAGTGTGTGAAGCAGGACATCCTAACCCTTGTCGCTAGCGAGATTGAGCGCATTAAGGCAGACCCGAATCTCAAAGGGCTGATTAAGTAATAATATTAGGTGAGTATTTACGACAATACCCTAAATGAACTTGTCTGATTTATAATAACTGATTAAACAGTAACGGGAATAACTTTGCCAGCTATTCCCGTTAATTTTCTTTTTATCCTGCGTATAATCCTATTTCTTTGAACGCAACCCATGCTTCTTCGATGCATTTATCTATATCTTCTAATGAAGGCTCATATAGATACTCAAGGCATTTATCTATTTGAGGTAAACTCTTTATTGTCTTTATATTGTTCTTGGACTTCATATAATGCTGTATGTAAGTATGCAGCAACTTCTCCTATTTTGAATCCAAGTTTATATTGGTCAACCGACTTCTGACCAGGAAATGGTACAGATGCTCTTTCCAAACCACGAAAAATATCAGCGTCAGCTCCAAATCTTCTTGTACGTCCACATTTGAGGACTGCTCTAATCAGATATTCATAATACATTGCCTCCATAATTGTAAAATTTTAGATTGATATTATCGGCAAAGTTACTAATTAAAAAGCATTTGTAGAATATGAGCTGGACAATTATTTCAATCGAAGTACAAGACCACGGTGGCATGTAGAGTCAACCAGCAAGTGCAAAATTACAATATTCTTTTGTAGAACTCATTTTTGGGCGTTTCAAAATTGAGTTTCTGTCTGGGTCTATTATTGATTTTCTTCTGTATCATTGCAATCTTTTTGTCGGTGTAGTCATCAAAGTTTGCCTGCTTAGGTATATATTGTCTGATGAGTTTGTTGGTATTCTCAATAGCTCCTTTTTACCATGAAGAATAGGGATCTGCAAAATAGACCACTGCGCCTAAGTGCTTTGTGAGGAGTTTATGTGCTGCAAATTCAGGTCCATTGTCGGTGGTTATGGTTTTTATATGTTCTTTTTTTGTAGGGAAGGAGTAGTCTTCGCACCTGCATTGCAAGTGGCTCCGATTTCTTACTATGTGGTAACTTTGTCATAAACAGCATATTCGTAGAACGTTCCACGATGGTGAGGATAGTATGACCAAATTGGTCTACGATTAAGTCCATCTCGTAGTCGCCAAATCTCTTTCCATCAGCCTGTTCTGGACGTTGATGTATGCTGATTCTATCGGCTATAGGGAAACGTTTGTACTTAGGTCTACGTCTGTATTTTAGCTTATGACGCGTGTGTTGTGCTAATGTTCCTGTAGCATCAGCATGTATGATGTTGTAGATACTTTGGTGCGACACATAGGTTCCTTCCTTCTTCAAAACTCCTGATATTTGTCGTGGAGACCATTGTTGTTCGATGATGAGTTGCTTGATTTTCCACACCAATTCGGGCGCAAGTACAGCATTATGAACGGAACGCTTGCGACGTTCCATTGCCTTTGTAGGCGCCTTGCACCAAATGTATTTGCCCGAAGGAGTGCTGTTGCGTTTCAATTCACGAGAAAGTGTGGATTGGCTGATGCCAACGATACGTGCAATATCTTTTCTTGCCGTTTTTCTTTGTAGTAACGCGAAAATTTGCGACCTTTGCTCTGAGGTTAGTTGTTTATACATATGCAATACAAAGATAATTAATCTCGAGGAGTTCTCAAAGGGGAACTCCTTTTTTCGTATTGCCGGTATCGCTCTCGCTCTTGGGACTGCTCGCCCCGGCCGCGAAGGCCTCCCCAGGTGTTTTTCATAGGTTAGAACCTATGGAAAACAGATGGATTTTTTGTACTTCGATTTTGAAAGTGCAGCCATTAAGCCCAATATTATATGGTACTAGGGAAAATGGTAAAACGAAGAAGGATTATAAATAAATGTGTGCTGTTAGAGTAATGGATAATGGGCGAAGATAATACTCTGAATAATAGTTCTCCATATCTCCAATGAAGCGAGAACTATAACTACGGATGTTCGTGAGATTATCACCGTTTAGGTTGAATTCCACCTTCTTTGAGAGCTTAAATTGCAGACTACTACCTATGAAAAGATAGTCTTTACGTTCTGAGGTCAAGCTGCTGTTATGTGTATGGTTGGCGTGGAGATTCAAGAATAGACGCGAAGGGAACAAGCGGAGGTTCAATTCTGCACGCTGACTGAGTTCGTCGAAGGTGAATGTATGTTGAGGAGCCATCGAACGTTGTCGCTGCCATATAGCTTTATAATCCAAGCGATATCCACTCGCTATGTCGAATGCCAGTGTACCTTGTAGGGTATAGCCTGTGGTGCGATAAGTGGTGAGTACCGATTGGCGCAACATTTCACTATTCCCCCATGAGCGGGTAGCGGAGAGTTCTATTTGTAGAGTATGCCAATCTATGTCCTTGCGTCCATAAGCCGTCAGCATATAACGATTACTATGATTGGGCATATACGCCGCCTCGACAATCGTATGTGCCTGCGCATCGAGGGTAGTTCCGTAGGCGATGTCACTCCACGAACGCTGCCAATTGCCCTCCAAATGGGCAAACACACTTGAGAAGATGTCTTTAAACGCCACTTTGAAATGAGCACCTGCATCGTAAGTATTGTCGAGTGCAGCACGATAGCGCGAAAGGCTGCGATAGTTTTGCATTACGTTGGCTGTGAGAAGTTTTCTCAAGGAGTCTCGCTGGCTGAATAGTGAGCGTTGGCGTTGAGCGTAAAGTTATCAGTGGCTTTCCAAAGTAAAGAAAACGAAGGTTGCAAATATAAACGCAGGCGGTGAGCATCCGTTTCCTTGCCCTCAACAGCAGCGTTGTGGAGGGCGGTGTAGGTCAAAGCTATGGGGACACTGAGTTTGGATTGGAAAGCACCACTCGTGTATTGTGCCACAGGTCCCAAATCTACACTGGTCTGCAAGTGATTCATATCTCCATGAGGAGCCACAGGTATATTGGGATGAGTGAGTGCCGAAGTGAGTATAGTATAGCTGGTATTCAAATTTCCCGAGGAGGAAAGTGTCCATTTGCTAGAACGAAGGTCGCGCAATAATCTAAAACTATTGATTGTGGAAATAGAAGTAATCTCTATGTCTTGATGAGCTGCTCTCTCGCCAGCAATGATAAGGGTTTGTGGAGTCTTTGAAACTCGATTGGTAGATATCCACTCAAAACCTCCTCCCTTTGCAGTGCGGTACACCCAATGGGTGCGATTGGTTATTCCCAGCGAACGATAGTGCAAAGCTTGTGAAATGGAGGAATCTCCGCTACTTCCGTTCACCATCGGAGAAGGGGATTGATGGGTAGAAAGAATATCTCCTCGTCCCTCATTCCATCGTCCCCAGAGCGAAAACGCATTCTTGAGATACCGCTGCTGAAGGTTCATCTCGTAGATGAGTTGAACATTCGCCGAATGAGTGTGCGTGCGATCGGCTATATCTTCCATCAGCAACTGCTTCTCACCATTCGGCAAGAAGTAAGTGGTTTGCGAGAAAGAGTGACCACTGGCGAAGTTGTGGCTGTAATTGAAGTTGTAGTTTATCGTAGTGCTGTCAGAGAGCTTTGCCAAATTGTTGAGATTGATGCTATGACGATAGCCAAACAAACTATTGCCTATTGGCGGTGAGGAGTGTTCCACAAGTGAAACCATACGTGAGTTTCCCTCTGAGGAGAAACCATAATGCTCAGTGCCCATCTCTAGTGAACGTCCCAGATTGTCACCACTATAACGCAACATATGCTGCTTGCCATTACCAAAGTACATAGTCTGGAGCATAGCCTCCCACAATGTTTCATCGAGATTGTGTCCAGCACCTAAACTGGCCGATTTGCTCCATATCCCCTTGGCTTTATCTTTGAGTTTTAGATTGATCGCTGCACGCTCAGAGGGAGTTTGATCCTGTCTCGAACGAATGTGTTCGTGATTTTCCAACACCTGTACTGTGGCGACATCTTCGGCTTTGATGCCCTGTGTGGCGAGATTGTAACGTCCCTGCAACATATCAAGGTTTTCAATGTAGAAATGGTTGATAGGGTTGCCTTGATATTTAATAACTCCATTGTCCTCAATGGTGATGCCCGGCAGTTTTTGCAGCACATCACCTATGGAACGGTCTTTTCCACGCGTGTAGGCAGAAACGAGATAGTTGAGTGTATCGCGATTTCCCCACAGTTTTTGCGACTTCACCACGACTTCACGCAATATTCTGTTTTCTTCTTCGACATAGAAGTCAAATGTTTGCGAATGCGCTTTGATACGAGTCGTTTTCCGTTTGATATTAAAGCCTGAGATGCTAAGGAGTACTTCACTGAGTTGAGTCGTAGCCTTCAGGGTGTAGAAACCTTGTTTGTCAGTTGTCGCATAGGCCACAATGCTGGAATCAGTCGGTTGCAGCATAGTCACAAGAGCCCCTACTACCTTTTCTGTACCGCAACGCGCCTGTCCACTCACGCTTATTGTCTGCGTCTGAGCATTCACAGCACGGAGGGGGGCAACTAAGAGAAGTAATATGAACCAGAAACGCGTCATATGATGATCAGAAATCTAAGGGTTGAAATTTTGCAGGTTTCATATCAATAGGTGTCCCTCCTAATACCACCATTCCCCTTATCACTGCCATACCTTCTATTTCGGCAGGCTTGATGTAATACGATGGATTAGAAACGTAGTTCGGGTTCCCAAAGATGCGATTGCGTAGCTTTACAAATTTGGCACGTGCAGACTTTACACTGCCTTCTGGTGCAGTGTAGGTAATGGCCTCTTTCACGTTTTCGATCTTACTACATTCAAAACGATGAATACTATCGGCTGACATCGCACGAACAATCAGACCAGGCAGGCCTCCCAATCGCCATGGACCAAAACGAGTGGGCAGTTTTTCGGTAAACCATGCCGTCCACGCTCTTCCACCATACGTTCCGGTTGCTTTTTGGCAAGGTAGTCCGCAAATGGTATCGCGTTCGGTTAGCAACGTCCATTTTATCTCGTCCATCTTTTCTGTGGTCAAATAGCGATAAGGTGGGATGGTCTCGACTGAGGTTATCTTTCCCTCAGGATAGTTCTGCCAAGTCGTGGGAACATAGAGTAGTTGTTCCTCCTTGTCATTTTCTCCATTGTGGCGCTTCTGCCCCATAGTGCACGCCATATCTTGAGCTACTTGCAGGGTGAGCCCATAGTTCACTATATGATTTTCTCCCTTATTGTCAGAAGTCCGGCAAGTATAATCATAATGGGCAACTAAAAAAGTAGAAGCGATGCTATCTTTGACTTGTCCAAAGAGCATTACAGAAAAACTCCAAGACATCAAGCAGAATGTGATTTTACGTAACATTGTTAGGATTGTTGAAGTTGAACTTGTTGTTGCAGCATACGTCAAAATATAACGTGGCGTAAGTCTTTACCGAATCCTGTTGAAGCGAAATACCCCTTTTATGTAGGGAAGCACCTCTGTGTTGAAGTTGAGTGCGACTGAGTCAGTCATCAGAAAATACAAGTAAAGGGTTGTTTTACCATCTGTGAGGATGAGTTTTCTTCCTCGTGTATATAGATTCTCAAATTTCGTTGATTGCAAACTGAAAGGATAGCTAGCCATTACCCAGGCATTGGCGATTTCTAATGCAGCTTGTCTTCCATACGATTGAACAAAGTTGCTGAGTTCTACACGATCGTTGTCGGTGAATCCTTGATAAGGATGTCCATAAGAAAAATCGCTTTTGATATGTCTGAAATCAAGATATTTGAGATCCGCCAACTTAGAAGTATCTTTGTTGCTTGTGTCAAAGGCGTATTTATCATCAAGAACAACGAGATTGTTTGTGAGGATGATGAAACCCTTGTCTTCTTTCGGACGGAGGATTCGATCCACCTTTCCCATAAAGCAATTGTAGAATCTTTCGCCAAGTGGATGTAGAAACCCATAATTAAAGGGGATAGAGGGCTCATTATCCTCCGTAAAGGGGGTGTAGAGGTAATTGCCTTTGTTTTCTACGTTAAATCTCTGATGGAGGAGAGTCGTGTCGGCATACTCTTCCAAAGCTGGTGGTATATAGATTGCATTTCTTTTGAGTTCTCTTTTGCTGGCTTCGGCATCGATGCTCTCTGTTTTTTTGAGCATAGCAGTTTGCTCCCATCATAAAACAGAGCGCAAAGAAAAATGCGAATGTTGTTTTCAAGATATTCATAGCGATTGTTTTTAGTATCCAGGCCTTTTGTGACTTATGTTTATTGACATACGTCTTGAGGAAACCGAAGCATATTGTCTATCTTTCGCATTTTATTGTTTGAACGCTCTAGCTTCTATTTCAGACTGCAAAGACGCATACCGAGAGAGGCTTATCGTCTTTTTTGCAAATATAGAAAATATCTTCTATTCGAACAGGTATGTTGTTTTTTTTTTGATAAAATCACTTTGTTTATCTTTTGAATGCCTTTTAACCCAAATCAGTCATTAGAGCCTGAACAGATTTGAGTTTAATAAACCTTCGAATCTTCCCATAATTAGAAATATATTGTTGAGAGCATAAACTAAGCATAGCGAACTATGCAAAAGTCATAACGGCTGCAACCTCCACGAGGGATGATGCAGCCGTTAATCTATGATTTACGAAAAAGGGGTGCTAATTTATTGACAGCACTTTTCACGTTATTGCCTTACACAAGATGTGCAATCAAGTCTTCGCGGTCACCCTCGAGATAGTCAATCACGGGGATTTCAATCATGGTGTAAGCACCAGGTTGTTGCTTCATAGAAGCACGAGCCACATTCACCAACACTTGAGCTGTGAGCGCAGGATTGTTGATGCGCATGTTAAACTCAAACAACTGATTGTGCGTGCAACCCGATACACCCTTGCGCACGAGGTTCACACCGTGACCCACATCGTTGAGCGCGTCTACACTCTCCACTTGGTTCACGTGCGTTTCATCGTTCACAAAATAAGGATCCGCCTTGATGGCCGCAGCCACCGTCTTGAAGTCAGCACCCTCTTCGAGTTCCACATACACCATACGGCGGTGAATGCCAGTGCCGAGAGGAATCGTCACCGACAAAGCATCGCGCACACCATCAATGGCACGCACAGCCACAGAGTGACCCATGGAGCGACCTGGGCCAAAGTTCGTGTAGCTCACACCCTTGGGAGCCAAACCTTCGATGAGGGTACGTACCACAGAGTCTGAACCAGGGTCCCAACCTGCCGCAATCACGCTCACTGCGCCATGTTCCTTGGCAGCTGCATCGAGCGAACGACGCAAATCCACGATTTGAGAGTGGATGTCGAAGGAGTCCACTGTGTTAATGCCCAGTGCAAGGCACTCTTTGGCATAAACTTCCACTTGACGAGTGGGAGTAGCGAGGATGGCCACATCCACATCTTTAAGTTCTGCAATGTTTCACCACAGGATATTTCGCCAATTCAGCAGGTTGTTCACCTTCCACACTACGGCGCACCACACCAGCGCACACCATATCGCCAGAAGCCTCGATAGCTTCGAGCGTATATTTACCAATGTTGCCATAACCCACGATGGCAGCGCGAATTTTCTTTTCCATATTCTATCTTTTGTTTGAATTCTACATAAAGGAAAGCGTGCATCACCGCCTCAATTTTCTTCGCAAAAAACATATTTCAGCGCGAAATGAGAAGTTGTGAGAACACTTTTCCGTTTTGGTGCTGCAAAGTTAGAGAGTGCCAGCGACGTATGCAAGATAACAAACCTATTTTTTGCAGGCTCTTAGTGCAAAAAGTCCTAACGCAGTGAGCAGTCCGTTGAGCACAAGCAACTCATAACCAAAGGTGTATCCCCACCAAATGGGGGCAAAGTGGTCGAGAAGGGCAGTGACCACTGGAGCCAGCACCACCACAATAGGCACATAAGCATCGCGAATCTGCCATCGCGTGTAGAGTCCAAAGGCAAAAAGTCCGAGCAACGGACCATAAGTGTAAGACGCCATCACATAAATCGTGTTGATGACGTTCGGACTGTCCACCCCACGAAAAGCCAATAAGCACACAAAGCACAGCACCACCACACCAGCGTGCACCCATCTGCGCAAACGCACGTCTTCTTCGCGTTCCAAGATGTCAATGCAAAAACTCGTGGTCAAAGCCGTTATGGCGCCATCGGCAGCTGAGAAAGCCGCGGCCACAATGCCAATGGTGAAGGGAAGCACCACCCAATTGCCTAACATTCCACCGCTTACCAACATCGGCAGCAATTCGTCACTCTTCGCAGGGAGTGCAATGTGTTGCACCGCGCAAAAATGATAGAGCAACACCCCAAGACCGAGGAGCAAAGCATTGATGGGAAGGAAAGACAGCCCATAGACACACATATCCTTTGCGCATCGCGCAGCGATTTGCAGGTCAGATTTTTCTGCATCATGTCTTGGTCGAGCCCCGTCATCACAATCACAATGAACACGCCGCTCAGAAACTGTCGCCAAAAGGCTTGTTTTGACCAACCGTCCCACACCCACACTTGGCTCATCGGACTCTCATCGATCACTCTCCACGCACTGTGCCAGTCGAGTCCCATTTGGTGCATCACCGCCCAGAGTGTGCCAATGACGGCCAAAATAAGCATCAAGGTTTGCAGCGCATCGGTGTAGAGCAAACTTGCTTGTCCAGCCTGAAAAGTGTAGAGCCAAATCAAAAGTAGCGTCGCAGCAGCCGTCAGCGCAAACGAAATGCCCAGCGGAGCAGCAATGAAAGTGTGCAGCACCAAAGTAGCCACATAGAGTCGGGCAGTAGCCCCCGCCAGTTTGCTCAACAAGAAAAAGCCAGCACCGGTTTTGCGAGTGTGTCGCCCAAATCTGTGGGAGAGATAGCCATAAATACTCGTCAGTTGCAGACGATAGTAGAGGGGCAAAAGCACCACCGCCACCACAATGTAGCCCACGATGAAGCCCATGCACATTTGCAAATAGCTCATGCCCGTTTTGCCCACCCATGCCGGCACACTCACAAACGACACTCCCGAGATGCTCCCAGCAATCATGCCAAAGGCCACCATAGCCCAAGGCGCGCGCTGCGAAGCACGATAGAAAGCTGCATTACTCGTTTGGTGTTTGCGTCCGCTCACCCAGTGAGCTATGCCCAGAAGCACCAGGAAATAGACCGCCAAAGTGGCGATCATCAACATAGAAATCGTCATAGTTTAGGGGTTGTTCATAGAATTTTTTGCTTCCTTCTCGCTGTCGTTGGGAAGCGTTTGAGGTGGTGTTTGAGGTGATGTTTGCAGTTGTGTTTGCGTCACAAAGAGCCTAGCGTTTTCCACGATTTTTTCAAAAACCGCCGTGTGGTGATAAGCCGAATGTTTGCGAATCATCGTTTCAAAAGGCGCAATCGCGTGTTGGTAGGAAGCCAATTCGTTGCGTTTTTGCAGCGCATGACAAGCCAATCGAGAGATTTCTCTTTCGCGCTCTCTGCGCAAGGTGTCGCAGATGCTTGAAAGCAAAGGTGCCACAACGCCGTCGAGCAAATCGTGACCGCGGATGTAGAGATAAGTCGATTCGGGCGTCACTCCTAAATCCAAAATTTGTTGTCGCAGCGGAGCATAAGTCGATTTGCCATCGGGAAAAGCGTGTTGCAACCGATTGACGCATTGATTCACCCTCCTGCGCAAGGCCGCCAGCATCTCTTCGGGGTGGTAGATATTGATAAATCTGAATTCCACCACGCGTGCAAAGTCTGAGAGTGAAAACTGATTGTAGCGCCCATAGCGATAAGCCCACACGTTCCACACAAACAAGGGAAAAATGATTTTGGAAAACTCAGCAAAGAAGGTTTCAAAGTCAAAAATGTCGCGGTCGTTGAGCGTAGCCATCACACACACTTGCGCCAAACTCTCGGCATGACATTGCAGGTTTTCAATGGCATAGACCTGTGTGTGCAACACATAAGGAGAACTACAAAGCATTTCGCTCACAGCATTAGCCCCCTGCATCAAATAGTCGTAGTCGGCATCCACGCAAGCAATCATATCGTTGCCCAAACGATTGGAAAGCGCAATTTTCTTTCCTCTTCCCAAAGAGTTTTTGCGAAGGGAGCATCACCTCAAATTCCACCTGTTCGTTTTCCACCTCGCGCAACACATCTTTCCAAAAAAAGATGTCGTCATAACTTTCCACATACGCCACCACTTTGCGGCGCGCAGCTTTCCCTCGCAGACGGTTGGCCGCTGCAACATAAGCCGAATTGATATGGTGTGACAAGTGCGACATAGTGAGATAATGGCTCAATAAAGTTGGAAAAACGGTTTAACCCAATCGGTCACGAAATCGTTACAGAAATACTCGTGAGAGAAAAATGTTTGTTCAGAGTGTGATTTCTGAAACCTCCGTCACGTAGTCTTCCCAGCCATCCATAATCACGGCAGGAGAATGTGTGGTGAGAATGATTTGTGCGTTGGGGTTCAGACTTCTCACCATCGAGATGAGGCGTTTGCCAATCAAAGTGCAACGACACTTCCGGTTCGTCCATAAAGAGCACATAGGGTTGGCGGTCTTGTGTGAGGGTGGTGAGGAGGATGATGAGCATTTGCTTTTCGCCCGAGGAGAGCACATAAGGCGAAAGCACTTCTTCATATTGCAAAAAGCGGAGTTCGTTGCTTTCGCGATCGATGCGCTTACCGGTTTCTGCAAAAAGTTCGTCCACCAAATCCAAAAACTGCGTCTTGGCTGCCGCTGCTGCTGCTGCCTCCTCGCGTGCAGCATCGCAGCCGCTGGTGAGGAGCGCAATCATACGATTGCCCACATTCACTTGATAGTCCAGATATCTGCGTTGCAGTTGATAGAGTTGCCAGTCGAGTTCGGTCACCACTTGTCCATCATCGAGGGTTGTCACTCGCTCGTTAGTTACCATTTGTCGGTCCACAGAGCGCACCACGTCATAGCGGATGCGTTGTGCATCGGCAGGGCAGAGGTCGAGTTTTACGCCCAACCGCGCCACGGCATGGAGTTCGCCAGATGTGGAAAGACTGCCCACTTGTTGCACCATGCGTGAGAGGATGGTGCTTTTACCGGCTCCATTCTTACCACTCAGCACGTTCACATCGGGGCGCAACTGCCAAACAATGTGTTTGTGTCCGCTCCAAAGACTCGAAATCTCGATGCGCGAAATGTAGTTAGCAAACATAGTGTCCATATCAATAAGGATTTAGCCCCAATCGATCGTTTGATTCTGATCAGATTTATTTGATTGTTGAGCAGTTTGTTTCTCGTTTGGTCGATGGCGTAGCGGGCTACGTCGAGAACAAATGAGAAACAAGAAGCCAACAAGAAAATGAAAGATGGCTGAAAGTAATCTTTTCCATTTCCTGTAATACTTTTACGGTCTAATGACCGATTGGGGCTTTGTCGTACAAAGGTAGCGAAAATCTGCGAGATGCTGTCTCGAAATACTATATTTTCTCGCTTGTTGTGAGATTCTTCCTATCTTTTTGAGGTGTCTCTCTGAATATATAGGGGTAGAAAACAGTCGAAAGTGTCACTATAAAAGTTAAATCTCATCTTGCAGTGCTGGTTTTTGAAGTTTTTTAACCCAAATCGATCATTAGATTTCGAACAGGTTTCATTTGATTGTTGAGCAGATGGGTTCTTTTTGTGTGATGAGGCGTCAAGGTCTAATACTTGTTGTCCATCTTTTGTTTCCTCCTTACCTCGTCCTTCTTCCTCTCCTTCTTCCTTTGATTTCCTTTTTGCTTCATCTCCCTTGCTATCTTCTCCCCTCTTTTTTGGGGAACTTTGATTTTCTTCTTCTTCTCTCTTTGCTCATCGTCTGTTCCTTTTTCGCAAGTCTCTCGCGTTCACGCGTATGCGCGCATCCAACAGCAGTTTGTGTTTTTTGCTGTCACAAGTGTCACACGAAGTCTGTTTGTGCGTTCATTTTCCCCTCGTTTATCCTTTCTTTTCCCTGATTTTTAAGGCGAAAAAAGAACGAAAACATACGCTGCCGCTCTCTGTTAGTTAAAATCTGTTTGTTCGAGGTGCGTAATCATTTGTTGCATAGTTGATTATAAAGAATCGTGTGACACTTGTGACAGCAAAAAGCACAAAACTCCTGTATTGTGCGCATACGTGCGCACGCGCGAGAGTGTAGATTACGGGATTTTTAACAGATTCTATTCCTAGTGCTGGTTGGTCGACTCACAAGATTAGATTTATGATGTGCCTTTGTGTGTTTTGCTGCGTCAAAGTGTTTGTGAGAAACGATACGTTGTTTTTCAAGAAATGACACGTTGTTTTATAAGAAACGACATGTTGTTTTACAAGAAATGACACGTTGTTTTATAAGAAACGACACGTCGTTTTATGGGAATGAAAGTCAAGGGAGAACTTGACGCTGACCACCGGACTGTGAAAGTTTAGATAAGATGAAATCATATGATAGAAAGTTGAGGCCAAATTCAAAGAACCGGTTCTTTTCTTGTTGGCATCTTGTCTCTCGTTCTTTCTCGCCGTAATCCGCTAGACCAAAAGCAAGCGAGGAATCAACTGCTCAATAAAAAAGAAATCTGTTCAGTATCTAATAATCGATTTGGGTTAAAAGGGCAGAGGATAGGGAAAATGTGGTGTTTTTTTTGTAACTTTGCGCCATTGTCTGAGCAGGGAATCGTACTGCGAAAGACGAATGATGTTGAACGTCCACTGAATCTCTCACATTTCTCGATTTATGTTACAAAGATGGTCCTCTATTTTGCAAATCTTGAAGACTACAGTTCCTGCAAATATCTACGCGATGTTTGTAGAACCGATGAACTATAGTGAAGAGGGGCAAAATATAGCCGTTTTTGAAGTGCCCACTTCGGCTTTTCGCGAAACGATGTTGAAGGCGATGGGCAAGCAACTGCAAGAAGCCATGGCGACAGTGTGGGGACAAATCCCTCATGTGAAGTGGGTGTATAGAGACATGGTGACGAACAATGCCAACTCAGGACAGGTGTCGGTGTTCTCTGGGAAGCCCTCGATTCCATCGATTTCGCAACCCATAGCGCAATTGACGCCTGTGGCAAAACCCACTAATTTTGAGTCGCATCTCATTGAAGCTTACACCTTCGACAGTTATTGTGAGGGCATCAGCAATCGTGCAGCCGTGAATATGGCGCGCGCCATGGCGGAAAATCCCGATGCACAAACTTTCAACCCCTTCTTTCTTTATGGACCATCGGGCGTGGGCAAAACCCACTTGGTGAATGCTGTGGGCAATGCTGTGCGCGCGCAATTTCCAGGGCGAAGGGTGCTCTTTGTGTCGGCACGCAATTTCCAAGTGCAGTATGCTGACGCGGCAATGGCCGACCGCAATAATAGAAATTCCACCGCCATCAACAGTTTTATCCACTTCTACCAAAGCATTGATATGCTCATCATCGACGATTTCCAAGAAATCAGCGGTGAGAAGACGTTGAAGGCCTTTCCATATTTTCAATCACCTGCATGCCAATGGGCGCAAGATGTTGTTTACCTGCGACCGTTCGCCAGCAGAATTAAAAGGACTGGAAGACCGCATCCTTTCGCGTTTGCGTTGGGGTATCACCTTGCCATTAGAGCAACCCGACCGGACGTTGCGCAAAGATATTATATTGTGCAAACTGCGCCGCGACAAAGTGGAGGGTTTTCCCATGGAAGTTGTGGACTATTTGGCAGAAGTGGTGTCGGAAAATGCGCGAGAACTCTATGGAATGGTCAATTCCATCATGGCAGAGTCGATGAAGACGAGCGACACACAAATCACCATTGAGATGGCGCAGCGTGTGGTGCCCCGAATTGTGAACCAAGCGCGCAAAGAACTCAGTTTTTGTGAGATTTTGGAAATGGTGTGCGAAAACTACGGGGTGAAAGCCAAGGACGTTTGTTCCAAAACGCGCAAAGGCAAGATCGCGTCTGTGCGACACATTGTGTGCTATTTGGGACAAAAGTTTACCGAGGTGTCTTTGTCGCAAATCGGTCGTGAATTGGGGGGGAAGAGATCACTCCACAATTTTGCACAGTTGCAAAAAAATAGAGCGACAGTTTGCCACAGACGCTACTTTCCGCGAAGAAATAGAAAACATAGAATTGACCCTTCGCAAACAATGACCGATTTGGGTTAAATGGTTGGAGCAAATTTCTCAAGAAAATGGAGAAATCTGCTCCAATTTGCATAATTTATCGTTGGCGATAGGTGCATTCTCTCTCGAATGTTGTAATTTTACGCACACAATCAACACAAAATATGAAACAAAGAATCTTTTTCCGTTTGCTCCTTTTGTTGGTGCTGGGCGTGGTGAGTCAAGGCGCCTTTGCTCAACACACTAAGAAAATAGTGATGAGATGCTATGACGAATATGGCACTTATCTGCTCACAGATTCCATCGTTCAACCCCAGGAGTCGTGCTTTTTCTTGGTTCCTCCCAAGATTCCTTTTTATGTGAGTAAAACGTATGACCAGAAGGGCTCTAATGCTTGTTTGACGGAGAGCGAACTCATCGTGGAATATCAAACAGATGCTTTCACGGGCTTTGATTCGCTCACGGAGCAACGTCTAGAAATTGCCGATAAGATGAGTTTTGTGCTCACGGAACAACGCGATGGTGTGTCTTATCTTTGGTCGGTGAAGAGCGGCAGTGGTGCTTTGTCGTTGGTGCCCTTGGCAAAGGCAACGCATAGTCCTGAGGAAACGTGGATTTTTGAAAAAGATTATCTGGGGTGGAAAATCCAGAATCAAACTACTGGGATGTATCTCAAGTTGGCTGCTGACGGCACCTTGACCGTGAGCGATGAAGCAACGCTTTTTGACTTGAAAACCAGCAAAGTGACCGGTGAAGCGTGGAAAATCACGGACGCGGAAACGAAACGCAGCTATAGTTTTGTACCTAGACGCTATGCCGTTCGACCTTATTACAAACTGTCGCAATTGTTTGTAGATGACAAAGACAACACAATTGCAGCAGACCAAGAGTTGTTGGTGAGAGCCGGAACTGATGTCACGCTGCCGAAAACAAACGTAGAGAAGTTTAGTTTCAAATCTTGGCAACTTGATGACGAACCTCGATCTGCTGAAGAGACTGTGCTCAATATGACGAATAATCACACACTGAAGTCGGTGTATGGTCGAGTTGCTGCTTTGTCGGCTGTGCGTGCTGCACAACAAGTGTCTGCTCCAGTGGATTTGAGTGGCCGAAGAGTGGACAAGCATTACAGAGGCTGGGTGATTCAGAATGGACACATCAGTAGGCAATAAGCATAGGAGGTAACGAAAAATGAAAGGAGCTGTCTTCGTATAAGTAGAACTATGATGTTCTAGGGATTTTTTGAGGCAAAACCCGTAGAAGATGACAAAGGCCGTGATGCAGAAGAGTGCGTCACGGCCTTTGTGGTGGGAGAGAGTTATTCGTTGGATGAGCGCAAGATGAGCTGCAGGTGCTGTACTTTGGTGCGTGCTTGCAACCATTGGAGTAAACGGGTCTTTCGCTTTCAGAGAAACGTCCGCTGTGACTGACCACTGCGAGCACCATAGGAGGGTTTGAAGTCTGAGGAGTGGCAGGAGAGTGGGTGACTGTGGTGGAGAGGCTGTCAGCGCGCACTTCGAGCGTTTGCGACAAACTGATGGAGCGGATGTTGGGCCACAAGGTTTGGATTTCTCCAATGATGCTGCGGCTCAATGTTTCATATTGCGTGTAGGACTGGAGTTGCGCTTCAAGGTGTTGGATGCGCGAGGCTTGTTCCACCATTCGCTTGTTGTTTTCTGGTGCAGTGGACAGTCGATTGTTGGCATTCGCCAAGAGGAGAAGGCTGTCGGATTGTGCTCCTTGGAAAATGCGCAGTTTGTAGTCCTCTAGACCATAGTCTTTCAGTTGAGTTTGTGCTAGGTCGATGTCGTGGTTGGAGATGTTGTTACCCACAGCCACCACATAGAGTTGCTTCTTTTGGCTATCTCTTTGGTGAGAAACGATTTGCGTGCCTGGGAAGTGGAGTTCGTGTTTGATGAATTTAGTAATGTTGTTGTCCACCACGCTGTCGCGAATGATGCGCACCGTCATCACAGTGGCTGGAATCATAGTGACAAAAACTAGCGCAATGATGGTGCGGTTGACTACTTTCATGCGCTCCTTACTCACCTTTGTTTTGGGACGAAAACGGAGCATGCGCACTCCAATGTAAGTGGAGAGGGCAATGAAGACGGTGTTGATGAAAAACAAATAGAAAGCTCCGAAGAAAAACGACCATTCTCCCTTGGCAAGTCCGTAGCCTGCAGTACAGAGTGGGGGCATCAATGCAGTGGCAATGGCTACTCCGGGGAGCACGTTGCCTTTGCCGCGTGTGGAAAGAGCGAGGATGCCAGCTGCGCCACCGAAGAGCGCAATGAGTACGTCGTAGAGCGTGGGAGAAGTGCGTGCTAGGAGTTCAGATTGAGCTTCGGTGAGGGGAGAAATGGAGAAATATAACATCGCGGTGAGCACGCTGATGACCGTGGCGATGAGATAGTTTTTGATAGAATTTTTGAGCAAGGGCAAATCTCCGATGCCAATGGCTAATCCCATGCCAATGATGGGTCCCATCAAGGGAGAAATGAGCATGGCACCGATGATGACGGCCGTGGAATTGACGTTGAGTCCTAAGGAAGCGATCAAGATGGCAAAAATCAACACCCACAAATTGGTGCCGCGAAAGGTGACTCCGCTACTAATTTGGTCGATGGTTTCTGCTTCGTATGCTTTGTCGGGAAGCGCATCAAAATAGTGTTTCAGCGTTTGCCACAATGTTTGAGGAAGGGGAGAAGACATATTTCAGAAAAGTGTAGATGTGTTGATGCTATTGGAAATAACCAGTCGATGAGGAGAAAACTACAAGTTAGTTGGATTCTTCCATTTTATAATAGCAGCAGGGGCTATCTATGTGGACATAATAGCTCCTGCTGAAAGTTGGGTGCAATATGCGAGACTTGTGTAGAAGGGGTTAGAACGACAAACCAAATCCGATGTGTGGCACGAGGGCTGGGTGGTCGCTCACCGTGTGTTTGATGCCTTCAATACCAGACAGATAGGCAAGACCTATGCGGAAGAACAAACCTTCGGGAGCTTGATAGCGATAACTCATTCTAAAGCAGCAGAAATAGCCAAATTTCCTTGGTATTGTTGCTGTTCTATGGGGTATTCGCCTGGAGCCTTGGAAGGAGTAGGGTAACCGTATAAGAAATCATATGAGTTAGTCTGATTTTGATAGTAACCTAAATTGAGCCCGGCACCAATGTCAAGGAGGTGCTTTTTATCTCCCATAATGGCGTTGATTTCGAGAGGTACAGATACACCTTCGCTCAAATAAGTGCCGTTAGACCAATAGGAGAAAGGAGAGCCTGTGCCACCATAACCTAAACCAACGGAATAACCGAGTCCGCGATTGCCGTGAAAGCGAGAGTCGTAGCAAACAGAGAAGCTATTGGACGTTGCACCGTACTCCGCGAAGACTGCGCGTTGTTTTTTTTCTGCTGCCAAAGGGAGAGTGGCAAATAGCATGATCAAGAAACCTAAGAAGGATTTCATAGTTCGAAGTGTTTTAGAGGAAAATGATTTACAACGATGTCGCATACTGCAGAAATGCGTTTTTGAAACGAGGCAATGAAGTTTGTCGTTGAAACCTTTCATTGAAGCTTCTCAATGAAATAATTGAATGAAGCTTCTTAATGCAAGGCGCAATGTGAAAAAGCAGCGTGCGAACTATGCTTGTTGTATTTGTTTAGAATGAGTAGCCCACTGCTACAAAGGGGTGAAAGCCCCACATTTCGGTCTTACTGTCGCTGTGTTGAACTCCATTAGCTGTTAAACCAGCACGCACAATGAAACCATTGGAATTTTGATAGCGATAAGCAAGACTTAAAGTGACATAATTCACAAAGTCAGTGGACGAGCTTTTAATAAACTGACTAATAGCTGGATTAGTTTGAGTATTAGTGGAGGAGTAAGTTGCGCGTGTGTGGAAAAAACAGGGCACAACACCGATGCCAGATTCAAAAAAGTGGTTTTTCTTTCCCACGAGATAATACATTCTCAAAGGCAAAGAGTAAAGATTTTGTTGTGTCAGACGGGAATTGTCCAGCACGTTGTTTGCATATCCCAAACCAACATTGTATCCCCATTTGGATTTGGCAGAAAGGCGCGAATCAAAGTGGACTGAATAACCAAAGGATGCGCCGTTGAATTCGCCATAGACCGCACGCTGCTGAGCAGACAGTCCGAGTGCTGCCATGGAGAAAGCGAGAAGAAGAAATAATCTATTCATTGAATAATGATTTTAAGGAACATAATAAAGGGGTATAGCCTATTACTATATGAAGTTGAGGAGTAATATCTTCAGGAAAAGACTGCCATCGTGTACTTTTCTGAAAGCTCCCTCCAAATTTGGTACAAAAGTATAACATTTTTGGTGAAATCGTACAGATTACCGCTGTTTTTTTCTCAAAACTGACGATAATACAGGCTTTTTGCGGATATGAGTTGGAGAATAGCAGTCAAAGTTGTAAATTTGTAGGCATATATTTATATATGAATGAGGAACATTCTTCGAAGAAAGCCGGCGAAAGGACACCACAACGGTGGGAAATGCTGTAAAGAATTCTCCTCCGCGCTTCCTTTTTCGCGGATGTCCCTTGCACTAAGGTCGCAAAGCAGAAATATGCTGCAACCGTAAAGACAAACCTCAGTAGACATTTGAAATAATTCAATCTCCTCAATGAAAAAAACGCTCCTTTTCCTCCTCTTTGTGATGCACCTCGTAGTGGGTGCGCATAATCCCTTCGAAGGTCCTAAACGCGAGATGCGCGGTGCCTGGATTCAGTGTGTCAATGGTCAGTTTCAAGGCATGAGCAGAGAGCAGATGCAGGCTAACTTGACTCGACAACTTGATGTGCTGCAAGCTTGTGGCATCAATGCGGTGATGTTTCAAGTGCGCGCCGAAGCCGATGCACTTTATCAGAGCCCATTTGAACCTTGGAGCAAATTCCTCACCGGACAACAAGGAAAAAATCCTGGTTGGGATCCTTTGGCTTGGATGATTGATCAATGTCACTATCGTGGCATGGAGTTGCACGCATGGATTAATCCCTTCCGTGCAAAGACAAAAGGCACGAACGAATTGGCCACTACGCATCCTTATTTCAAAAATCCTGAACGCTTCCTTCGCTATGATGGATTGTTGATTTTTGATCCTGGTGTGATGGAAAATCAGCGCTACATTTGCGAAGTTGCAGCCGACATCGTGCGTCGCTATGATGTAGATGGTTTGCACATCGACGACTATTTCTACCCCTATCCAGCAGCGGGTCAAGTGATTCAAGATGATGCCACTTATCAAGCCAATCGCAATGGAATTCAAGACAAAGCAGAGTGGCGCAGATATAATGTAAACACCTTTGTGAAGATGCTCTACAACACAGTGCACAGCGTGAAACCGTGGGTGAAGTTTGGGGTTTCTCCCTTCGGCATCTATCATAATCTCACGGCTGGAAGCAACATTCCAGGAAGCGAAACGCGCGGTTTGCAAAACTATGACGACCTTTATGCCGATGTGCTCTATTGGGTGAACCAAGGTTGGGTGGACTATGTGGTACCACAACTCTATTGGGAAATCGGACATAAGACAGCCGACTACGAGCGTTTGATTCGTTGGTGGTCGCGCCACACCAATGGTCGTCCTTTGATCATTGGTCAAGATGTGGAGCGAACGGTGAGAGCACGCGATCTCAACAACCCCACGGTCAATCAGATGGCGGCAAAGTTTGAATTGCAACGTAATCTCCCCAACGTGGCGGGTAGTTGCTTGTGGTATTCCGCAGCTGTGGTGCGCAATGAAGGTAATTTTGCCTATGAACTGCAAAACAACTACCACCTCACTCCTGCGCTTCAGCCACTTATGCCCTTTATCGACGATAAAGCTCCGAAGAAACCACGCAAGGTGAAGAAACTTTGGATGCCCGATGGCTATTATCTCTTCTGGACAGCTCCCAAGGCAAAAACTGAAATGGACGATGCCAAACGCTATGTCATCTATTGCTTTGAAAAAGGTGAGAAAATCGATTTGAATTCTTCGACACACATCATCACCATCACCGACCAAATGATGTATAAACTCCCTTATCAGTTTGGTAAGGAAAAATACACCTACGTGGTGACGGCTCTCGACCGCCTGCAAAATGAGTCGAAACCCGTGAAGGTGAAAGTGAAACTTTAAAGATTGCTAGGAATCTGTGTGGTTTTCAGAAAGAGTCGTTTGGCTTCTTCGCAGAATTCGTTCAGCTTTTTCTGAAAAATCGTTCACTTTCGACTAGGAATCCGTTTGGCTTCTTCGCAGAATCCGTTCAGCTTTCCCTTTCTTCACGCTTCCCTTCGTGCAAAGACGAAACAAAGGGAAGCAATACAGACTTTCGTAGAACATATCCATAACATTGTCGCAGATGAAAGTACTCAAATTTGGTGGGTCGTCCGTGGCCACACCCGAAGCTATTGAGCAAGTTCGAAAAATCGTAGAACACACCGCTTCTCCTATGGTGATTGTGGTGTCTGCCTTGGGAGGAGTGACCGATCAACTCATCGTTCTCTCACACGAAGCCACCAAAGGTGACGACAAATACCTTGTTGCGTTGGAACAACTCCATCAACGTCATTGCGATATGGTGCAGGCTGTAGTGGAAAAAGCCGAACAACCCGCTTTGTTGGAACTCGTCAATCGCCGTTTTTCGCGAACTTTCTAGTTTACTGCAAGGTATTAGTTTGATTAAAGAATTGCCGCCTCGCATAGCCGATACCATTGTGGCTTACGGCGAATTGTTGTCATCAGCGATTGTGGCACGCGCCATCGACAAAGCCATTTACATTGATGCACAGAAAATCATCAAAACACACCGAGAAGGCGCACGCCACACCGTAGATTTCACTGCCACCCACGCAGCGATTGAGCAAAATATGCACGCGTTGCCGCAAATCACAGTTGTGGGAGGGTTCATTGCTAGTGATGCACAAACAGGACACACCACTAATCTCGGAAGAGGAGGTTCTGACTACACGGCTGCCATCATTGCGGCTGCACTCGGAGCAGAGGTTTTTGGAAATTTGGACAGATGTTGATGGATTTATGACGGCCGATCCAAGAGTAATTCCAACAGCTTTCACCATCGACGAACTCACCTACGAAGAAGCCACAGAATTGTGTAATTTCGGAGCAAAAGTCATTTATCCACCCACCATTTTTCCCGTGTGCAAGGCCGGTATTCCCATCCTTGTGCGCAACACGTTCAACCCCACCGGACGCCACACGGTGATTCGCCAAGAAGCTGCACCTGGAGATCGCCTCATTCGCGGCATTTCCTCCATCAGTCAAACAGCACTCGTAACGGTGAGCGGTATGTCTATGGTAGGCGTTGTAGGGGTGAATCAACGCATCTTCTCTTGTCTTTCTCAAGGAGGAGTGAGCGTGTTTATGGTGGCACAATCCACTTCCGAAACATCCACTTCGCTCGCAGTCACCCCCTCCCAAGCTGCGCAGGCTTGTGCCATCCTTGACCGCGAATTTGCTAATGAGATAGAAGCTGGTGCTATGAATCACGCACAGTGCAACAATGATTTGGCAACAGTAGCGATTGTGGGGCAAAACCTCCGCCACCACACAGGCACAGTAGGTAGACTTTTCTCCGTGTTGGGAAGAAATGGTATTGGGGTCAATGCCATCGCCTTGGGTGCGCTCGAATTGAGTGTGTCGCTCGTCATTGCGCAGTCGCAGTTGCGCAAAGCAATAGGTGTGTTGCACGATAGTTTCTTCATGGGCAATTGTGAAGAACTCAATCTTTTCCTCTGCGGAGTCGGCACAGTGGGGAGTCAACTCATTGCGCAACTCGAATCGCAGGCTGAAACGCTGCGACAAGAACGTGGCATCAAAATCAACCTCGTCGGGGTAGGTGGACGCTCTTCCGCTGTCTTTGCGCGCGAAGGATTAGATACCGCGCACTATCGCGAATTGCTGGAAAACGCTTCCGAGTCGGGTGGCATCGAAACGATGATAGCGCAAATCGAAGCGATGAATATGTTCAATTCCGTCTTCGTGGATTGCACCGCTTCAGCCGAAGTGGCAAAGCATTATGCCCGTTTGTTGGAACATCACGTCAATGTCGTCACAGCCAATAAAATAGCTGCTTCTGGAGCGTATGATAATTATCAGCATCTCAAGACACTCGCGCGCCAACGAGGGGTGAAATTTCTCTATGAAACCAATGTCGGCGCTGGATTACCCATCATTCGCACGATCGATGACTTAATGGCTTCGGGCGATAAAATAAAAAGCATAGAAGCTGTGCTCTCGGGCACACTCAACTATGTGTTCAATACGATTTCGGCGGAAGTTTCTTTCTCGCAAGCCGTGAAAAAGGCGCAAGAAGAAGGGTATAGCGAACCCGATCCGCGTGTTGATTTGAGTGGAATCGACGTAGTGCGCAAACTCACCATCTTAGCGCGCGAAAGCGGCTATCGTGTGGAGAGCAGCGACATTGTCACCGAGCGTTTCTTGCCTGAAGCATTGTTTGATTCCACGCTCGAAGACTTTTGGACACAACTTCCCACGCTCGATGCGCATTTTGAAAAAGAACGTCAACGTCTAGCGCGCGAAAACAAATGTTGGCGCTTTGTTGCCGAGTGGCACGAAGGAAAGGGAAAAGTAGGACTCAAGGAAGTGAGCCAAGAACATCCATTGTATCATCTCGAAGGTTCCAACAACATCCTTTGCCTTACCACCGAACGCTATGACACTCCCATGATCATTCGTGGTTATGGTGCAGGAGCAGCCGTCACCGCCGCTGGTGTCTTTGCCGATGTGATGCGCATAGCTCACCTTTAATTCCACGAGCAATGAAGTGTGGCTATCCTTCCACGATGATTTCCATTTCATTTATATGTCCGCATGAGAACGTAAGTTTTGATGTGGACATATTGTTGGGAGAGTCACCCTCCTTTGCGTGAATAGTAAGTAGTATATGGAGGATAGAGTAAAATAGTGCGTATCGTGCGAAAGAGAGAGTCTGACTCACAGAGCAAAGGGAATAACATCCCCACTGTCCCAATGAAATGTATTTTTAGACTTAAGGGGCATATATACCCCTTAAGCCGAATTTTCCTCTACGTATTTCAACAGAACATCATTAGATATATGCACTTCTTTTGATTCCCATTCGTACCCCTTTCGCAGTATTCTAAGAACTTCATCAGCATATCCCACAATGTCACAACTCATCATTCAAGGCATAGAATTTGACGCACACACTGCTCTCCCCTTTGCGGAGAGTGGACCGCAAGCAGGGTTTCCTTCGCCGGTAGCTTCGCAATATCAAGAGAAAATAGATTTGAACCGAGAACTTGTTTCTCACCCCGAAAGCACTTTCTATGCGCGAGTGGTGGGAGATTCGATGATAGATGCCAACATCTATGCAGGCGACATCTTAGTGGTCGACCGCTCTCTTGATTTTCAAAATGGAGACATCGCCGTGTGCATCGTTGACGACGAATTCACGGTGAAGCACATCTTTGTGGAGAAAGATTACGTGCGACTGGTGCCGGCTAACGACCTCTATCCCGAATTGCGCATTGAGGGCGACCAACAATTTAGTGTGTGGGGTGTGGTGACACACGTCATTCACGCAGTGCGCAGAGAAGTGAGTCATAAACCAACCAGGACTAAAAATTCTTCCGCGATATAGCATGATAGGCGTCATCGATTGCAATAATTTTTTCGTTTCGTGTGAGCGCGTGTTTCGTCCGCGCCTACTGGGAAAACCCGTTGTGGTGCTATCCAACAACGATGGGTGCGTCATTGCGCGGAGCAACGAAGCCAAAGCCTTGGGTATCGCTATGGGAGCACCCTACTTCAAAGTGAAGCATCATTGTCAGCAGAATGGATTGCTGGTATGTTCTGCCAACCATACGCTCTATAGCGATATGTCGCAACGAGTGATGAAAATCATTGCTCAATATGCCACGCGTATGGAACAATATAGTGTGGATGAAGCATTTGTAGATTTTAGTGGACTCACCAATCTTGTAGACCTCACTCAGGCGATGGTGCAGCGCATCAAGCAGTGCACCGGCATCCCAGTGAGCATTGGTATTGCTCCGAACAAAACATTGGCGAAAATAGCCAGTCGATTTGCGAAGAAATATCCTGGTTATCAAAGCTGTTGTTTCATCGACACCGATGAAAAACGCGTGAAAGCCTTGCAACTCACGGCAATAGAAGATGTGTGGGGAGTGGGACGGAAAACTTTTGCCAAATTAACCGCTGGAGGAGTGAAGACGGCTCACGACTTTGCGCAATGGGGAGTGACTCGGGTGAGAAATTGTTTTCACAAACTCGGGGAACAAACTTGGCGCGAACTCAACGGCGAGCATATTTTAGACCTCGAAACACCTGCTGCACGACAAAGTTTGCAGCACACCCGCACTTTCAAACATCCCATCACCGATGCAGCAACCTTGCACAGTCTTTTGGTAGACTTTGCCGTGCAAGTGGGCATAAAGTTGCGCAAAGAACGCTCTGCTGCCTTGCAGATTTGTATATTTGTGGCGACCGACCGATTTGCCACCCAACAACCTTATGTGAGTCGCCTTGCCTATCATCGTTTTGAAGTGGCCACTGCCGATGCGCGCGAGTTGGCAGCAGCCGTAGGCGAATGTCTCAGTTCGTTGCAACTAAACGGATTGCCCGTGAAGCGCGCTGGAGTGGGTGCTTCGCTCATTGAGCACAACGCAGTGCAAGGGGATTTGTTTGACATCATCGACCGCGACAAACAGCAACGTCTCCAAGCTGCGGTGGACAATCTGCATGCTGTGATAGGAGAACACTCCTTGCGTTTGGCTTCGCAAAGTGACCCCTCTTCCGTGGTGGCTTCTGCGCATCGTTCCCCACACTACACCACGCGCTTGAGCGATGTGATAGAGGTGAAATGAGATTGTACTTACAAAATCGAAGTGCAAGAAAATTGTTCGTAAACCTATATATATGCGCGGAAATTATTACCTTTGTCCTATAATTTTCAGAAAACCTCAATGAAAACAACCTTATTATCAACTTTATTGGCTTGTGCTTTGTTTGGCACATCTCAAGCACAAGCTCAACAGTTTGTCAATCTAACTCCCACTCCTAAGGAGATGCGTGTGGAAATGGGACTTACCGTCTGCCTGCACAATTCACCATTGGAGGTGCGCAACTCCCCGATAGCATCAAAAGTGAAGTCAAAAAGTTTATTGGCGACTTCAATAAATCTGCCAGCAGTTGTACGGCTTCTTTTTCCAACAAAAAAGAAGGTGTGGCAATAGAATTGGTGCATAATAAGGCTCTTTATGCTACACTTGGACAAGAGGGCTACAAACTTTCGGTGAGCACTAACGGCATTCGACTGGAAAGTGCCACTACAACAGGTTTCTTCTATGGGTTCACGAGTTTGAAAAAACTGCTGCCTGCTTGTGTGGCTGCCGGAGTGAAGGACGAAAAAGTGACCACATACGAATTGCCTTTGGTGCAAATCACCGACAGACCTCGATTCCCTTATCGCGGTTTTATGCTCGACGTGGCGCGCCACTTCTTCAGTGTGCAAGAGGTGAAGAAGATGCTCGATGTGATGGCGATTTACAAACTCAATAAGTTCCATTTTCACTTGACAGAAGACCAAGGATGGCGTTGGGAAGTGAAGAAATATCCCAAACTCACGAAGGTGGGTGCGGTGGCTTCCAACACCTATGTGACGTCAATGGAGCACGGTGCTTACTGGACAAACCAACAATATGGTCCCTATTTCTACACTCGTGAGGATTTGAAAGAAATCGTGGCGTATGCCGCTGCAAAGCACATTGAGGTCATTCCCGAAATAGATATGCCTGGTCACTTCTCCGCTGCGATGGCAGCTTATCCCGAGTTTTCGTGCAATCCCGATGGGGTGCACCGCGTGGAAACCTGGGGTGGTGTCTTCACCGACGTGTTGAACGTGGCAAATCCTAAGGCTGTGCGCTTCGTGAAAGACATTCTCGATGAGTTGATGGCAATTTTCCCCTCCAAGAATATACATATCGGGGGTGACGAATGCCCCACCAAGGCTTGGGAAAACAATGCAGAGTGCAAAGCGATGTACAAAAAGTTGAACCTCACGAGTTACCGTCAACTGCAAACGCACTTTATCACAGAAATCACGGACTATCTCAAGAGCAAAGGGCGCAAAATTTCGGTGTGGAACGAGACAGTGACGGAAAAGGGTGCGGATCTCGGACTGATGAAGAAGACCGGCGCAACAGTGTATTGCTGGGTACCTGCTCGCAAGGGCGCGGAGATAGCCAATAGTTTGGGACTTCCTAGCATCTACACCGTTTATGGTCCTTATTACATCAACCGCGCACCTCGCAAGGATGGTTGGATGAAGACACTCCCCGGCAATGGTAGCGATCATCTCAAAGCCACTTACAATGAGCAACCCACAGACTTCTCACACTCCATCGGTGTGCAGGGCACGTTCTGGACAGAACACGTGGCTACTCCCGATGTGATGGAATTCCTCGCCTTGCCTCGTTTGATTGCCGTGGGTGAAGCTGGTTGGTCCCCTCAATCGAAGAAGAACTTTGATTCGTTTGTGCAACGTATGCGTGCTGACACCACGATGTTGAACTATGGTCGTTACAGCTACGATCGTGCTTATCTCAAAGAGGATAAGACTTCACCGATGAACACTCCCACAGTGGATGCTCCTGCTGCGCTCCCCAAAAACGGACAAATCTATGTGGTGCGTAACACAGTGGAAGGATATGCTGGTGCGATGCTCGCTGATGATGGTCAACAACAAGGACTTATCCACAGCAACATTGGACAAAACTCCAATAACGGTTGGGAAGTGCTGAATGCTTCTGCCTTCGACACCAAAGGAGGAACGATGACCGTGCAGCTCCGCAACGTGACGACTCAGCGTTTTGTGGGACAACCTGAAACACAAAGGTGGAACGCTTTGGATTCCCCGTGACGATGTCAAAAACTCCTGTGAAGATTACCCTCACTTATGCACCCAAAACGAAGGATTTCACCCTCGCTTCGGGTGGAAAATTCCTCTTCCCCGTGTCGGCTTCTGCTCCTCAATTGCAAGGTCGCGTGTCTTCGGGTAGCGGTGTGGGCGGTGACAATGCCGTACGTCTGCAAGGCACAGGATGGGATTTTGTTCCTGCTCGTGCAGTGACTTATCGTTGTGTCACGACTGATGGCAAGGAATTGCAAACCATCACGGAATATCTACTCACCGATGCCACGCAAGTGACGGTGCCTCAGTTCAAGGGATACAAGGTGAAAGGGGAAGTTCCCCAACTCCAACAAGGCAACGAAGCGCAAACCTTCACGATTGTCTACAAAAAGTCGAAGCACCTGGTTTTTCTAGACGCCATCAATGACGACGGCACGTTGTTGGCACAAGATACTATCGCCGTACCCGTGGGGGAGAGCGTGGTGATTCGCGCCCCAAAAATCGACTTTTTCAGTCTGAAAGATTTCCCTGAAGAGGGAATCCAACTGACGCCCACAGCCGATGTGCATCGCACTATTGTCTACACTACTTCAGCGTTGCTCGGTGTGAAAGCCGTGGCAACTCCGCTGAAAGAATTGAAAGATGGACAGAAGGTCCTCATTTATGACTTCTCCACCAAAGATCCTAAACGTGCAGGTTTCCGCAATGTGACAAGCATCTCTGGCAGAGTGTTGCAAGGCGGTCTCAACAATGGGAAAGCCTCTCCGCAGTTTGTGTGGAAGGTGCAGAAGAAAGGCAGTCGCTGGCAGTTTTTCACCCCGCAACAGGGTTGTTTATGCCCGTGCTTAAGCAGAGCCAAGAAGTGATTGTCGCCAAAGAAGCCGGACTATTCAGTGCCACTCGCAATGCTGACGGCACGTGGAAGGTGCAAGGCACGAATGGCCAATACTGGGATGGTGTAGAAGGGGGAATGACAGGTTGGCATACCTATGGTCATCCCTATCAATTCTACACTTTTGTGGCAGCTCCCTACTTCCGTGTCACGGTGCGCTATGTGGATACGACAGGGAAAAACGTTCTACCCACTGAGCAAAGCATCGTACCTGCTGGAAGTGAGGTGACGGTTGTGGTTCCCGAACTCGAAAATTTCAAGTGGAAAGAAAACACCACAACGCTCAGTGACCTCAATCGCATTGATGCGCACGGAGAAGTCACCGTGGTGTATGAGAAAGCCACTGGCATCAGCGCAGTTTCCTCATCACCTTCTTCAACGCAAACATTGTCTATCTACGATCTTCAAGGCCGCCGTGTGGAAGAGACTCACCATGGTCTGTTCATCGTCAATGGTCATAAATTATTCCAATTCGGTCATTAGATCCTGAACAGATTTCTTGCTATAAATATATGGGTTGATAGAGGTTAAAAATGTGCGGATTGAGTGATAAAATCTGTTGTAACGTTCGTGAAGAGCGCAAACAGTTATCGTTTCGTGCATTTCTTTGGCCACAATGACTCGTAGTAGGTTTCCTCCTCGCGTGTACGAGCGCGCGCCTTCCAACAGCGATTTAGTTTTTTTGCTGTCACAAGTGTCACACTAGGGGACGAAAAAGGAGGGAGAGAAGAACGAACATCAGGGAAAATAGAAGGGATGAAAAGCTTGTTTTTCGCTTTTGTTCTATCAAAAAATGAAGGGAGAAATCAATTGAATGTTAAAATACAACTATGTGGATTGCAATGGGCTGAAATATAGTAAGTTGTAAAAATAGTGTGACACTTGTGACAGCAAAAACAATAAAACTCTTGTACTGCGCGCGTACGCGTACGCGCGAGAGAGATGGATTATAGGTCTTTTCACAATTCAGATTCACTATTTTCGATGGGGGATTCTTGGGAGTTCAATTTCACCTCCTGTGTGTTAGTAAAAAACGATGTGTCGTTTTATGGAAAGTGACGTGTCGTTTTATGGAAAGTGACGTGTTGTTTTATGGAAAACGACGTGTCGTTTTATGGAAAGTGACGTGTTGTTTTATGGGAAATTTTAGGGTAATAGGTCAAATTGCAGGCTGAGATACCGCGTAAAGTGTTGAATATGTTACCTTTGCATAAGGTTCAAAATCTCAAAACAAGGTGTTATGAAAGAGTAAATGCCCTTGTTGTGACTCAACACAGACAAAGTACCATTAAAATTTCCTGCAATTTGATCTATACGCCGAAATTTATTGTTATATTTGCATTGTCTTTAACTATTAACCAACGTAAGCCCATGAAACGCTTTCTTTTTCTCCCTTTGTGGCTGATTTTATGCTGCTACTGTTGCATTTGCAATGCGCAAACTTCCTTACCTACCAATGCGATTAAGATAGGAAAATGTGTGGTACGAGGCAAAGTGCCTGCAATGCTCGCCTTGAAGTCAAGTTTAACCGTGGCGTGTAACAATTTCTGTGTCTCTAATGGTGACATTTATGATTTAAGTATTGACGCTGAAGGCAATGTAAGTGGAGAGATTCCTCTACATTCGCTTTATGCGCTTGCTGGTGTGTTGCTAAATGTAGATGATACCCAGAAAAATGAGATGGTTTTGCTTTCGCAAAATGATACTTTGAGAGTTTGGGTAGATGATCAAAAGAACTTGAAGGTAGAGGGGACAAGATGTTCTTCTGTTTTTAAAGGTTTCGATTGGTTGCGCTTTGTCGATGGTGGTAATAGATACCTTCCCAGAAAGGAGTCAAGAGTGATTGCCAAGTTCCCTGTTAAAAAGATAAGTGCTTATCCTTCTGCAACTACTGCTGAAGATAGGAAGATTCTCGTGAACAAGTTGAAGATTAACTATTATGCTCATCTGTTGAATGAAATGCAAGTTCGAAAGGTTATATTACCTGCTAGTGCTTATGCTTTTCTCAACGATATTGTTTTTGACGACAAAATCCTCTATTTCTCACCTGGCACTGAACATCTACTCGGTTTTCTTTTATATGATAAATCACTGAAAATTCCAAGTATAGGCGATACTCCGATTCCGGAATGGAAAGAAAAATTGCGTCGTCGATTGGCTAAAATTCCCTACAAGCCAAACGAACTGTTTTGTGACTTGATGGCATTTAGCAATTACTATTTTCAATTGGTGAATGGTGAACCATTAACTGCACAACAACTACAGAATATCCATACCGGATTTTCGAGCGGAGAATGGGATAAACTCTTGTTGTTGTATCACGAACAAGAGGTAAAAACGCAAGCACGAAGTGGACACTTCGTGAACTGTGCAGAAAAAGGGCAACCCCAAACTCTCGAAGAGATATTGGCACAGCACAAGGGAAAGCCTGTGATTGTTGATTTCTGGTATGGTGCTTGTGGACCTTGTGCCACAATGAGTAAACTTCTCTATAAAGTGCTTGCAGAAAGGGTTTTGAGAATGTGGAACTCCTAGACATGACAAGTCCGAGTCTGACGAGGATGGAAGATTGGAAATATATGAAAGGAAAGCACGGAGGTTGGCACTACATGCTGAAAGATGCGGAATTAGAGCGCATCATAAAGCAGCAACAAGCAGAGGGTTTCCCCACTTTGATGTTCTATGACAAATCTCATCAACTGGTGAAAACAAAAGTAGGACAGATGAGTGAAGAGGAATTGCGAAGTATTGTGCAACAAATAGTACGATGATGTGCCGAAACCTCTAAATCGTAAGAAAATGCCCCACTTGCCATAGCAGCAAGTGGGGCAAACTTATTCAAGAATGTAAGTGGATTACTTTTCAGTGGCAGGAGCCTTGTCAATCAAGTCGAGGAATTGATCGAGCTTAGGTGTGATGATGATCTGCGTGCGGCGGTTGCGTTGACGACCAAGTTCGGTGTCGTTGGTAGCCACAGGATTGTATTGACCACGACCGGCTGCAGAGAGACGGTTGGGCGCGATGCCGTAGTCGTTTTGCAACACTTGAACCACACTAGATGCACGAAGGGCAGAGAGGTCCCAGTTGTTGCGAATGTTGGGGCGAGTGATGGGCACATCGTCGGTGTTGCCTTCTACCAATACTTCAAAGTCTTTGTAGTCGCCGAGGATTTTAGCAATCTTGGAGAGAGTAGTCTTGGCACGGTCGTTCACTTCGTAGGAACCAGAGCGATAGAGCATATTGTCGGCAAGCGATACATAAACTACGCCCTTGAGTACTTTGACATCCACCTCTTGGAGTTCGTCGCGAGAGAGGGAACGAGTGAGGTTGTTGGTGAGTACAAGGTTGAGCGAATCGCTCTTGGTCTTGGCTTCAACCAATTGTTTGATGTATTTGTTGGAAGCGTTGATTTCGTCAACGAGCTTAGAGATGTTGATGCTACCTTGATTGTTTTGCACCAAACTTTTGTCGAGTGAACCTTGGAGCGCAGCAAGTTGTCGCTTGAGTCCTTCGTTTTCACGTTGAGCGTCTGCGAGGCGGTCTTCTAAGCTCTTGCCGTGCGTGCGCGCAGTGGCAAGATCAACTTGCGATTGGTTGTAAAGACCTTGGAGATTGGTGTAGTCGCCTTGGAGTTGTTGGAATTCCTTTTTGCTAACGCAGCTCCCCATAGAAATTACTGCACCGAGGAATGCTGCATAGAGAAAAATCTTTTTCATATGCGTTGGGATATTTATCGATGCTTGGAGAAAAGCACCGTTTTGTACGAGGGCAAAGGTAAGATATGTCAGTGAAATGACCAAAATAATCTGCTTTATTTGGCAATTTGACGAAGAAATCAAGGCTTTTTATTGGAAATGTCATTCAAATTTAGGTATTTTGTAGCAGTTTTCTGTCTCAGAAATGAGCATACAAAGCCAGAAAAACAAAGAAACTTGCTTTTTTCTGCGGTTTACTAGGAAAGTATTTGGTGGTAAGAGGGGAATTTGCTAACTTTGGGTGTCGAAATAAAGATATAAATAAGGCATAACTGACGTTGTCAATGCGTTTGACGACGGAGAGTGCGACTTAATAATACAGATACAATGGTAAGAAATTTGATAATGGCTGGTGCGCTGGCTTTTTCTTCACTGATGACTTTTGCACACAACACGGATTTTGAGCGTCTGCCCGTGCCTAGCACTCCTTGGGTGGAAATGATTTATGCTCCCACAATGACGACTTTTCAACTTTGGGCGCCTACTGCCGAGAAAGTGCGTTTGCGCTTGTATAAGGATGGCAACGAAGGAAAGGCGTGGAAGACGCTAAGTTTGGCTAAAGGCTCGGACGGCACTTGGGCTAAGCAGATGAAAGGTGACTTGAAAGGGAAATTTTATACCTTTGAAGTGAAAGTTGATGGTAAGTGGCGCGGAGAAACTCCCGGTGTCAACGCAAGAGCGGTGGGAGTGAATGGTAAACGTGCGGCTGTGATTGACTTGAAAGATACGAATCCTGTGGGGTGGGAGTTTGACAAACCGACCTACAAATTGTTTGAAAGTGGCGCCATCTATGAGATGCATCACCGCGATTTTAGTATGAGCGATCAGGCTAATTTCAAACATCGCGGAAAATTTCTCGCTTTGACAGAGAAAGGAGTGAAGACTTTGCAAGGAAGTCCAGCTGGGTTGGATCATTTGAAGCAATTGGGCATTTCTTATGTGCATATTTTGCCTTCGTTCGACTATGCTTCTGTGGATGAAACGAAATTGGATGTTCCGCAATATAACTGGGGATACGATCCGCTAAACTATAATGTGCCGGAGGGGTCTTATTCCACCAATCCTTATCAACCTGAAGTGCGCATTCGTGAGTTCAAACAAATGGTGCAGTCTCTGCACGAAGCGGGTTTGAAGGTGGTGCTCGATGTGGTGTACAACCATACCTTCAACACAGAGGGCTCCAACTTTGAGCGCACGGTTCCGAGCTATTTCTTCCGTCATAAAGCTGATGGAAGTTTATGCGATGCTTCGGGATGCGGCAACGAAACGGCTTCTGAACGTGCTATGATGCGCAAGTTTATGGTGGAGAGTGTGGAGTATTGGATGAGAGAGTATCACATCGATGGATTCCGCTTCGACCTTATGGGGATTCACGACATTGAAACGATGCGCAGTATCCGCAAGGCGGCTGAGAGAATAAATCCTAAGGTGCTGATCTACGGTGAAGGTTGGGCGGCTGGTACTCCTGCTTTGCCTGCTGGTGATGCCGCGATGAAGGCAGAGGTGCATCGTATGCCTGGAATTGCAGCTTTTAGTGACGAATTGCGTGATGCGCTGCGCGGTCCTTTCAGTAATGACAAACAGCCGGCTATGCTTGCTGGTTTGACTGGCAACAAAGAGAGTGTGAAAATGGGTATCGTTGGTGGTATTCCTCACCCACAAGTGGATTACAATAAGGTGAACTATTCTAAGAATGCGTGGGCTGAGCAACCGCATCAATTGATTACTTACGTGTCGTGTCACGATGATATGTGTTTGAACGACCGTATTAAGAATTCGATTCCCAATCTTTCGGAACAACAATTGGTGCGTTTGAACCTTTTGGCGCAGACCTTAGTGTTCACTTCTCAAGGTGTGCCTTTCATTCAGGCTGGTGAAGAGCTGTTCCGCGACAAGAAGATGGTGCATAATTCCTTTAAATCGCCTGATTCTATTAACGCCATTGATTGGAGTCGTCGTGATTCGCACAAGGAGGTCTATGAGTATTATCGTGCATTGATGCAACTGCGCAGTGCAGACTTGGCTTTTAGTCTGGGTGATGCGCAAAAGGTGCGTGAGTATGTCAGTTTCTTGCCTTCTTCAGAGACGTCTGTTGTTTTCCGCATCAAGGGCAAGAGTTTGTATGAACGTCACGAACTAGATTACGTTGTTGCCGTCAATTTGGGTGACCAACCAGAAACAGTGTCGCTCCTAGCAATGACTATAAACTAGTGCTGGGTCTTGGCGTTGATGCTCACTGCAATGTGGTGGATTCTAATGTCATTCAGCGTTCTGACAATGGCGAATTAGTGCCTCAACGCTTTGTGATTCCTGCGAAGTCTGCTGCTGTGTTGTGTCCCTACACGATTGAACGTATGGCAAGTAACTAATGGCTTTAGACCCAAATCGGTTATTAGATCCTGAACCAGATTTCATTAGATTGTTGAGTAGATTGTTTAGCGTGAGTTCGAAGGTGTAGCGGGCTACGGCGAGAACGAACGAAAAACAAGATGCCAACAAGAAAATGAAAGATGACAGGAAGTTATCTTTTCAATTTCGAATCGTACTATAACGGTCTAATGACCGATTTGGGATAAATAAGGCTCCTCCTTGTTCGATGGAATAAGGAGGAGCCTTTGTTTGATAGTGTCCAAAATTTGTGTGTAAGCTCCAAAGTTCTTATTTGGGGCTTTGTCCGAAATTGTTCGACAAGAGGAATGTCGTTTCTGTCATTGGAGAAATCTGTTTTATAACAGAGAACTTTCTCAACGGAGAAATTTAATTTCTTAACGGAGCAACAGTGTTAGTTGCTTTGTTCTTGACGAACGGGAACGTTTTCTCCCACAAATTCGTAGGTGAAGTTGGCACCGCGGTGAGAAGGGAACTGGCTGCGGTCATCAACGTCTTGTCTGTTTCTAAGGTGCTCAATGATGCGATCGTAACAGTCTTTTGCAGAAACCGCACGAACGTAGGCCGCAAAAGTAGTGTCGCGGTATTGGAATTTTTGTGTGCCTGGAATGAGAATGACGCGTTTGAAGTTAATTCTCCCTAGATACCAACCAATTCTTTCTTCTTCAAATTGAGCATTGCGACTGTCCTTCGGACGCGAGATAGGTGCGCTGTAGTTGCCCTGTGGTGAGTTCGCATTTTTGTTGTTAGCCTTAAATTCTTCGAGACTGTTGGCTGTTGTTTTGATGAGAATGAAATAAATGTTCGGACGCACCTTTTGTCGCTTGGGATAAGGGATGTCGCTGTTGATGTATGCAGTGATTTCTTCAATAAGTCGGTCGTCTACATTGATATCTTGCAGCGAAGCGAGAAAACTAAAAAGCTCATCAAGACTGTGAACTACGATTTCGTTGTCAAAATAGCGAGCGTAGATGTTCATAATTTGGGGTGATAATGTGTTATTGTGGTTGGTTTTTCTCAATGACAAAGAATATCTGCTGGATTAGAAGTCGAGTGTTGTGTAGTGCCATATAGGCTTGCGCAGATAATTGGAGAAAATGTTCTATATCATTAGAGCATATAAAGATAAAAGCGAACTGCTTTGGGCAATTCGCTTAGAGCGGAAAACGAGACTCGAACTCGCGACCCCAACCTTGGCAAGGTTGTGCTCTACCAACTGAGCTATTTCCGCAGAATGTGAAGAGGAGGAGACTCGAACTCCCACGTCGCAATTGACACTACCCCCTCAAAGTAGCGCGTCTACCAATTCCGCCACCTCTCCATTCTTTCTTTTCTTGTGTTTTGTTGTTGAGTAGGGGGAACTCAACCACAAGTTGTCGTGTTGAATCAGTGAGATTCTTGTGCCCAGAACAGGACTCGAACCTGCACGTCGTGAAACACTCGCACCTGAAACGAGCGCGTCTACCATTCCGCCACCTGGGCTTAGGAAGTGATTCAACTTGTCCAAATGTGAGCGGAAAACGAGACTCGAACTCGCGACCCCAACCTTGGCAAGGTTGTGCTCTACCAACTGAGCTATTTCCGCATTTCACTACTTGTTGTTGCCTTTTTCAAGGATTTGTAGTGGCGTTATCTCTCAAACGCAGTGCAAAGATAGGTGCTTTTTCTGAAACTAGCAAACAAATAAGCCACTTTTTTCTGTTTGTTCCTGGAATTTGAACTCATTCCTTGGCGAATGCAAGGCGAAGTTTGCAGAATTTGTGGTTTTGAATGTGGTATATGAGTAGAAAAACTGAGTGAAATTACACCTTTTTGCTTCTCATTTCAGTTTGCACAAAGGCTTCTGCTGCACTGAGCGTGTCTAATTTTCCCACATCGAGCAAATGAAGATCAGAGGAAATCGATGCTTTGAAGTTGAATTTCTGGCATTCGTTGAGATAGAAATCCATAATGGGGAACGCCTGTGGATAGATGTCAAGTGCTTCTGCCAATCGGGGAGAAACGATGTGGATGCCGGAAAAAGCAAAATGTTGCTGCGTTGCAGGTTGCAGATTGGGATAGGGAGAGCGCACTTCGTGGGTGGCGATGTTTTCCCAACCCACGAGTTGATTCTCGTTGTTAAAGAGGAGGTATCGCTGTGTTTTGCGCTCGCTCACCAAGAGGAGTGCGTCTGCTGCAGTGTCGATAGCTTCTTGGTATAATGCTGCCAAGTCGGCATTGCTCAAAATGTCGACATTGTGGATGAGAATGGGAGCGTCTGATGGGGTGAAATGTTTTAGTGCTTGTCGCAGTCCTCCTCCAGTGTTGAGCAACAAATCTCGTTCATTTGAGATGCGAACAGGGATGCCCCAATTATGTTGTGCCACATCGTCGATGATTTGTTCTGCGAAATGGTGCACATTCACCACAATCTCTGTGGCACCAGCTGCCACAAGTCGAGAGAGGGTGTGATGGAGAAGTGGTTTTCCCAAAACGGGAACCATCGCTTTAGGCATAGTGTCGGTGAGTGGGCGAAGGCGAGTGCCAAGACCAGCTGCAAACTAGTGCGCGCATATATGCTGTTAGTTGTTGAATCTGCTGTAAATGACAGACAAATCAATACCATTTTTTCCTCCTACCAAACGCACGCCATAAGCACCAAATGCGTAGTTCAATCGAACCAGCGTAGAGATGGGACGTTGGGTTTGGGGGTCAATGGTATTTACCACAACAGGACTTGCAGGAACAAAAGCGATGCGATTCCAATTGGGATGTGTTTTTTCCCAAGTAGCCCATTTAGCTTTGCGTGTTTCTTCAGAATCTGTAGTCAAAACTCCGGCTCCTGCATCGCGTTCGTTGCGCAAAATAGTCAGGAGGGGAGCGATGTTATTGAATTTGTAACTATGCGTCGCTTTTTGAACACTCGAGCCATATTTATCTAATGTCGCGAAAAACGAGGTGCGTCCGTCGGGTAATTGATGTTTTTGAAAGAAATGAGGTAAATCACCCACGCGCATAACCACCAAGTAGGGTGGTGCGTCCAATTGTTGTTGGTGAACTGGTTCTGCCACCGTGCGAAGGAATACTTGCGCACTATTGATGGAGTCATTGTAGTGATTTCCTGCAACAATTTCGTCTAGAGGCAGAGTCGCTTCGGTGTGGAGTCCTGTTGGCGATTTGATGTAGGTGAAACTCTGCGAATCATTGAGTAAATTCTCGGGAATTTCGTTCTCGATGCGTGACGTTTGAAGCACCTCGTCTGTAGAATTGAACACTTGCACATCTTTGATGATGCTGTCAGGATGATTTTTCAAATCAGGATGATAGCGATAATACAGATTGATGGCTAGGTGGTCAGCTTGCACCATAGCTCCTAGTCCGCCTGCGTGTTGCAGGTAGAAGCCGCCGAACACATTGTGTGCAAAAGTGTAACTGTTTTTGAAGTATTCGGGATGTTGATAGTACGCATTCACGATGCGTTGTCCAAATTCTTTTGAAAGCTTGAGGCTAAAATAGCGATAATTTGCTTTGCTTTCCACCTGCGCCTTGGGTTGTGTTTGGTCGAAGATGGAATAAGAAGCTAGTTGCTGTTCACCTCCTTTTTTCAACCATTCATTAGGGTTGAAATTGGTGGAAAGAGTGCTTTTCTCGTTTGGTGTCTTTGCAGCATCGATCTCTTGCACTTTCACTTTCATCGTGGCCAAAGAGTCTCCGATATAGTTGACATGCCAAAAAGTCAATGAACAAGAGTCTACAATCACTTCCCCGTTTCCCCTTTCACCATTCTGTCTAGTGCAGGGAAAGGCTTTACTTCGGGAATGAAGAATTGCGCCACGAATCCGTTTGTTGTGCGGATGTTAGTGGCTGGGTCGATGATGCTTCCGAGGAAACTATTGTTGGTGCGAGCATCGATAGCCCCCGTTTTCACCGTCTTTGTGGGCATTTTCACCGTTAATTGTTCGGTGATCACCTTGTCGGCTTCGGGCATAATGTCCGCGCCGAAACTCGTTGTTTCGTCTTTGCAAGCTGTGGTGAGGACTGTTGCACCAAAAACTAAGGCACAAAGAGGGAGATAAGCCTTCATAAACTATTGGTTGGTGATGATCGTTTGAGAATTATGGCACTAAAATGAGTGGATAGACAGTGCAATCTACATCTAGTTGTTGCACTTGTTCCGTAGCGTTTAGCAATCGCTTTATTGTTCGTTTTCGCCAAATACTTTTTGATAGAAAGCTTCATATTCTTCCAAAGTAGGAGTGCTGCCATTAGCTTTGAGCGTAGGCACCGCCTTTTCTTCGGCATATTGAGTGAGCGCTTCTACGTTGCCTTCTTGGATAAAACCATCGCAGTAGTGAATGGCTAACTGTTCGAGTGCGTGAGGTTGTGAGAAATCAATACCTGTTTTTGCCACGATTTCAGGAGTGGCATCGCGTAAATTCACGCACTCTGCAAAGGTTTCCGTAGGTGCGAGAGTAGGAGTGTCTTCATAGGCCGAGAACACAACTTTAGTATTGGCAAATGAAGGAGAGTCGTTGAACGCCTGTTTGATATAGAGTGGCACAATGGAAGAAATCCACCCTTGACAGTGAATTACGTCGGGCACCCAACGGAGTTTTTTTACCGTTTCGAGCACGCCACGTGCATAAAAAATAGCACGTTCTGCATTGTCTTCATATTCTTTGCCTTCTGCATCTGTGCGCATTTCGCGTTTGTGGAAGAAGTCGTCGTTGTCAATGAAGTACACCTGCATTCTTGCAGCTTGAATGGAAGCCACTTTGATGATGAGAGGGTGGTCTGTGTCATCAATGATAATGTTCATACCAGAGAGACGAATCACTTCGTGCAATTGGTTGCGACGTTCGTTGATGTTTCCCCATTTAGGCATAAAGGTGCGAATTTCGTACCCCTTTTCTTGTATGGTTTGTGGCAAGTCGCGACCGGCAGTAGCCATTTGCGATTCGGGGACATAGGGGAATATCTCTTGGGTGATGTACAGTATCTTCTTTGCGCTCATTACGGATGGTTTTGTTGGAGGTTGTCTGCAATAGTGTAGACTAATCCCATTATAATCAACCGCAAAGTTACGAAAAAAATGGGGAAGTTGTGTGATTTGCGTGTGTTTTCTTCTGCATTCTCGTGTTTTAAGCCTCGATTTGGAATACAGAAAACATTACTACGTCTATTTTGTTGATGTCTGAAGCCATTTTGTCATATTATCTAATAAGGTGGTAAATGCTTGTCCTAAATAGAGCTTCGGTTCTTTTCTATGGACGCTTACATAGAGTGGTAAGTAGCCTTCTTGATCTTCAAATGAGTGATTAGCGTCGTCAATCGCAATGGAGAAGAAGTTGAAATGCTGATTTTCAAGGAGTGTACACTCTATTCCTTTTTGGTGTTCGATATAATTAAGCAAGTTGTCGTTTTTTGCATAAGCAATAAAGATTGGACAGCGAATACTCTGCAGATATTTTTCCGGGTTATAGCGAATGGCTGCAAGTAGGCGAGCGTCGTTTTTGAGTGGTTCTATTTGACTTTTTACAAACTCTTGCTGTGTTTGTAATCCAGAGGATGAATTAAAAAAACTTGCATTCCGCTGATAAATCTTAGCTAGTTCCTTTTCCAATTTTTTTATTGCCTGCTTATCTCTTGGTTCAGAAGCTAATATGCGAGCCTTTCGGTAAATCAAGTACCTAAGGATATTACTTTCTGAATATGAGTGCCACTTAAAAAAAGGAGTGAGACGCGACATAATTTGTTCGTAATACACATACTCTCCTTTCACCCCCATAGTAGCAAGGAGTAGAAGTTGTTTTACCTCCGTGTTTCTTGATGCCTCGATAATGGCAACTGAACCTCCTTCACTATGCCCGATAACGCCCACGGGGTGTGAAGCGAAACGTTCGTCGGACTTCAGAAAGGCTAATGCATCATGTAGTCGTTAGCTGCATCGTGCATGGTATAACGACCTTCGTGAGGCTGATTTCCTTGAAGGGTGTCAGAGTAACTGCGGTTGTCATATCTGAACGTTGTGTATCCCTTACGGTTTAAAGAATCAGACAACGCTTTAAAGAAGCCAACATAGTCCCGATTGGAAGCTTGTGGTGGCGTTACTAAGACCAAAATAGGTGATTGCTGTGGTGCTTCTGCTACTTGTGAAACAACTCCCTGAAGTTTCATTTTCCCTTTGAGTATAGGGAAAGATACTTCAATTTGCCTAATTGTTTGTGCTTCAATGGGCAAAAGACTGCCTAATAATAGGCAGAAAGCGGTAAAATAATACTTCATTTCTTGATATCGAATTAGAGATTTCATAATGGATCTTTGTAGATACCTTAATTCCGCAATTAAACTGACAATTTGTTGCTTATATTCTTTTTCGTGGTATGGCAAAGATAGCGATAAAATATGAGGATATCGATAGTGTCCAAAATTTGTGTGTAAGCTCCATTGTTTTTATTTGATTTGTATTCCACCACAAAAATAAGGACTTTGGAGCTTACACACAAATTTTGGACACTATCAGAAATTTAAGCGTTCAGGACTGGTCAAACTAATTCCCTCTCGTTCACTTATCAAGTGTTTTATAGGCTGGTGCTAATGTTTACTCTGAGTGTTCTGCGGGTAGTGCAAGTGTGCTAAAATAAAGACCGCACTAAGCGGAACACTTAATGCGGTCGGGATGGAGTTTTTGTTTTGCAACAAAGAAGCGGGCATTTTTAGAGCACTCTCACGGCTTAGTGATGCTCACCTTCGAGATTGTTGCTCGTACTTTGAAAAGAAGGAGGAAAAGCGGCGGTTTAGCGCACGACTTTTCTTCGCAATCCATCGGTGGTTTCTACAAAGAGAATGTCGCCTTGTCTTTGAAGGTCGATGCGGAGATCGGTACCGTGGGCTATTTGTTCAAACAAGATTTTACCTTGCAAAGAGAACACTCTCACCAGAGCGCCAGATTTGACGCCTTTCAACACCAAGGTGGTGCCTTCCCAACGCACACTATGTTGCGTTGGATCTTGCTGAGGGCGCAGTGATGTTGGTCTTTCCACCTTGATGAGGCACTCAGCTTTCACTTCACTTCCATCTTGTGTGGCAATTGTGACAATGGCTTCACCTGCTTTGAGGGCTTTGAAACGTCCGTCTCCTAAGTGTTGGAGAATATCAGTGTTGTTCAGTGTCCATTTCAACTGTTGATTTGCCTTTTCGGGCATCACTTTAGCGGTAAGGGTGAATACATCATCCACAATTGCATTATGCTGAGTTTTGTTCGGCACCACTTGTGTAGCCATCGGATTCTTCACCCTCACGTGGCATGACGCTTTAACTCCGCTGCCATCTTGTGCAGTAGCGGTGATGGTTACTTCTCCAGCTTTCAAGGCTTTGAACTTACCTTTACCCATATTTTGGAGGATGTCGGTTTTATCCATCGTCCAAACCACCTTTTGCGCAGCTTTTTCGGGCATCACTTTAGCGGTAAGGGTGAAGATATGGTCTACAATCGCGTTGTGTTGCGTTTTATTCAGCACCACTTGTGTAGCCATCGGATTCTTCACCGTTACGTGGCATGTAGCCTTCATTTCACTGCCATCTTGTGCAGTAGCGGAGAGGGTCACTTCTCCAGCTTTCAAGGCTTTGAACTTTCCATCGCCCATGTTTTGGAGAATGTTGGTTTTATCCATTGTCCAAATCACGTTTTGTGCTGCCTTTTCGGGCATTACTTTAGCGGTAAGGGTGAAGACATCGTCCACAGTCGCGTTGTGTTGTGTTTCATTCAGCACCACTTGTGTAGCCATCGGATTCTTTACCGTTACATGGCATGTAGCCTTCACTTCGCTTTCATCTTGTGTGGTAGCAGTGATGGTCACTTCTCCAGCTTTCAAGGCTTTGAACTTGCCTTTGCCTAAATCTTGGAGGATATCAGTTTTGTCCATAGTCCAAATCACTTTTTGTGCAGCCTTTTCGGGCATTACTTTAGCGGTAAGGGTGAATACATCATCTACAATCGCGTTGTGTTGTGGTTCATTCAGCACCACTTGTGTAGCCATCGGATTCTTCACCGTTACGTGGCATGTAGCCTTTACTTCACTGCCATCTTGTGCAGTAGCGGTGATGGTTACTTCTCCTACTTTCAAGGCTTTGAACTTGCCATTACCTAAATCTTGGAGGATATCAGTTTTGTCCATCGTCCAAATCACTTTTTGTGCAGCCTTTTCGGGCATTACTTTAGCGGTAAGGGTGAAGACATCATCTACAATCGCGTTGTGTTGTGTTTCATTCAGCACCACTTGCGTAGCCTTGAGAACCTCAGGTTTCTTTTCCTTCACCCCCACGTGACAAGTTGCCTTCACTCCGCTGCCATCAAGCGCCATAGCAGTGATTGTAACTTCACCAGCTTTCAAGGCTTTGAATTGACCATTTCCGACCATATCCAGAATACCAGGTTGGCTCAAGTGCCACGTTACCTTCTGGTCTGCTTCCTTGGGTAAGATATTAGCAACTAGATTGAAGACATCGTTCACAGTCACATTGCGTTGGGTTGCATCCAGCACTACCTTTGTAGCCTTCGGTGTTTCCGGTTTAGAAGGTTGTTCGGGAGTTGGAGGAACAACAGGCTTGGTGGGGTTGTCTGGTGTTAGATTGCTTTTTCCATTCACCACCATTATTTGCGCACGAGGAGAGTCGTTTGTCCAAATCTCACGGCGTTTACCATTTTTCGTCAATCTCAACGTGAACCTCGTAGCGACGTCCAGGCGTTAAGCGCTTGAGATCAATTTTGGCAACTGTTGAGCGTGGTTCTGTGCGTTGGAAGGGACGTAATGTCACATTTCCAGATTGTCCAGCTTCAATCGACTCGTTGGCTTCTGGACAAACTAAACGATAGTAAATCTTGCCATAGTAGTACTTTTGATTATTACCACGGATTTCTGTATGAATCCGCATACCAATTTCTCTCTGTTTAGTTATATCAAATACTTGTTGATTGACTTCATTGCCATTCGCCAAGAAATCAACATTGTGTACCTTAATTTTGACTTCGGGATAAGGCAAAACATCGATTTGGAAATTTTGATCTGCACCAAGAGGTATGAATTGTTTGGTCTTAGTATTGGTTGTTTCCAACACTAGTTTCACATTGTAACGTCCTGGAGCCATCGCATGAGGACCCGTGTTGTCGGAGTAATTTGTGGGAAAGTTCACAGCCACTTGTGTATCTGCCAAACGGCGGAATGACACAGTGCTATTGGCGGTGAAGGGAGCCACATAGTTTGCACCACCATTTACGGGCTCAAACGTCATTCTCAAATTGCCATGCACTTCGTCCACATTGGGATTACGTACGCCGAAGGTTATCATGGCAGGCTCTCCTACGCCTGCATAAGCGGGGAAGAGCATTTCAGGGGCTCGGCACACGGTCAAGGCACCCCCTTGAATCTCATCCGTCACCGAGACTCCGCTACTGGTCACTGCCAATTTCATGCGATTGGCATATTCAATCGGATACCACGCCTCGTATTTATCTGGATTCTTCGCCACTAGCTCACGTGAAACGGGCACCAAGAGATAGTCGCCTTGAGGAATGTCTGTAAAATCAATGTCTTCAATAGGGATATTTTGTGTCATGAAAATGGTTGTCCATTCAAAATTCCTATTGTTAGAGTTAATCAGTTTTACCGTATTCCCTTTTTGATCTATCACGGCAATGCCCACTTGTCCAGTGAAACGATAGAACTCTCCATTCATAGAATGGTAAGAACCAGAGGAAATTGTTGCATTAAAACGAGTCTTTGCGTCACCTGTTCGGGGACTAAATTCAAAAGCTGCATTCTTGCGCGCACCCAATGTGCGTTGTGGGGTGGGGAAGTCCGGGTATTGTCCATTCTTAGGGTGCGCCATCAGTACCACTTGGTTTTCCCAAAACTGCCCATTGCCCATAAACGGACCAGGAAGGGGAGTAGTGATGGTGTTAATATCATAATAGCCATCGCCTTGACCATCCCAACCAAAGTTGGCATGAATGAAGCCGCGTCGGTCATAGCCGTCATAGATGAATGCGTGTATGCCACCGCAAACCATCACAGGGTAGCCATCGGATAGCTCTTGCATGATTGCTTCACGAAATTCGTCTGCTTGCATACGATCGCGGTGTAACAAGCGAGTGGTATAACCAAAATCGTTTGCAAAGCATCGAGGGTGTATTCGATGTTGGAGGGACTGGCTTGGGTGCCGAATGTGATGCGAATGGCTTTACCCACGTCTACCAATAGACGACCAACGGCATTTACAGAACGGAAGTCTTTCATTTGCTCGCGTGTGTCCTTCATTGCCTCCCAAAGATAAGTGGGCGATGTGTCGGCTTCGTCTCCGTCACCAGCTTTGCGGACATAGAGTTTGGGACGTTGTTTAGGCCATTTGTAGAAATACAAAAATTGTGCAGCAGCGGTGGCTACACAGCCCGTGTAGGTGGGCTTCCCATTGATAACAGGGGTTTTGCTATTGTAAGGATAACTCTGCCCCCACTGAGCTGTGACAAGAGGAGTCACATAGCGTTTTAGTGATTTAGGAAGAGAAGCTGCAGGCTGTTGTCCACTGCGCACTTGACGCACTGTTTCCGTGTATTGTTGTAACAATGCGTGAACCTGTGGTGGCAAAGCATTGGCATCGCCTGTGGATAGTTTTCCATAACCCACCACTTCATTCATTTGGCTTTCCCCTGAAACAATGACAAATCGTTGCTCCTCTTTGCTGACAAAAAGGTGGTAAGCAGGGGCTTCAGCTACAGATCTTGTGCTAATAGTAGAAGCACCAGGAGTAGGCACTGCCACTGGCTGTCTCAAGTATTGACGCGCAATGTCTGCTGCTTTCCTGATATCCACAGGATTTGCTTGAGCCGTGTACCCAACCATGCTAAGCACACTGACCGCAAATGATAGAATAAGGTGTTTATTTATCATGAGTTGATTAGTTTGATGCGTAAAAATCGGATATTATTGGAAACTACTGTTTTAAGCGATAAATTCTGTTTCCAACAACAACAATCCATAGTGGAGAGTCTCCCACATGAAGACGGGTTGTTGAGGCATTCGTACGACCGCTAGCTAATTTTCGTCCCAATAAGTCGTAGACCACAACTGGAAGTCCTACCGGTGCTTCTTCTATCAGGAGTAGCGTGTTGTTGCGATAAACTACGAGAGGGATAGTATGAGACACTATTGCTGTAGGGGCAATAACAGTAACTACGCATTTTGAGGTCATACCATCTACATCTTGTGCACGTGCGGTAATAGTAGTTTCTCCTACTTTGAGTGCGCGGAATTTGCCACCACCGAGCGACTCTATAATCTTTGAATCTGCTACTTCCCACACGATGGCACTGATGGCTCCTTTTGGGAAGGTCTTAGCGGTCAAGGTAAATTCGCTATTAAGTGGTTGCATTAAATTCGCAGGCAATTCAATGCGTGCTATATTGGGCGCAGGCACGCGCACCACGCATTTTGCTGTTACACCATCTGCATCTAATGCACGTGCGGTAATAGTAGTTTCTCCTACTTTGAGTGCGCGGAATTTGCCACCACCGAGCGACTCTATAATCTTTGAATCTGCCACTTCCCACTCGATGTCACTGGTGGCTTCTTTGGGGAAGGTCTTAGCGGCCAAGGTAAATTCGCTATTAAGTGGTTGCGTCAATGTCGCAGGCATTTTGATTCGTGCTACATTGGGAGCAGGCACGCGCACCACGCATTTTGCTGTCACACCATCTGCGTCTTGAGCGCGTGCAGTAATAGTAGTTTCTCCCACTTTGAGGGCGCGGAATTTGCCACCACCGAGCGACTCTATAATCTTTGAATCTGCTACTTCCCACAGAATTGCACTAGTTGCTTCTTGGGGAAAAGTCTTCGCGGTCAAGGTAAATTCTCTGTTGAGTGGTTGCGTCAATGTCGCAGGTATTTCGATGCGCGCCACCTTGGGAGCAGGTACACGCACCACGCATTTTGCAGTTACACCATCTGCATCTTGTGCACGTGCTGTAATAGTAGTTTCTCCTACTTTGAGTGCGCGGAATTTGCCACCACCGAGCGACTTAATAATCTTTGCATCTGCTACTTCCCAAGCGATGGCACTAGTGGCTTCTAGTGGGAATGTCTTCGCGGTCAAGGTAAATTCTCTGTTGAGTGGTTGCGTCAATGTCGCAGGTATTTCGATGCGCGCCACCTTGGGAGCAGGTACACGCACCACGCATTTTGCAGTTACACCATCTGCATCTTGTGCACGTGCTGTAATAGTAGTTTCTCCTACTTTGAGTGCGCGGAATTTGCCACCACCGAGCGACTTAATAATCTTTGCATCTGCTACTTCCCAAGCGATGGCACTAGTGGCTTCTAGTGGGAATGTCTTAGCGGTCAAGGTAAATTCTCTGTTGAGTGGTTGCGTCAATGTCGCAGGTATTTCGATGCGCGCCACATTGGGAGCAGGCACACGTACCACGCATTTTGCGATCACACCATCTGCATCTTGTGCACGTGCGGTAATAGTCGTTTCTCCTACTTTGAGTGCGCGGAATTTGCCACCGCCGAGCGATTCTACGATTTTTGCATCTGCCACTTCCCACACGATCTCACTGGTGGCTTCTTGTGGGAAAGTTTTCGCTTGCAAGGTAAATTCGCTGTTGAGTGGTTGCGTTAAATTCGCAGGCATTTCGATGCGTGCCACATTGGGAGGTGCCACAGGGTCTTGTGGGAAAGGAGTAAAGGATTCTCCCACCTCGCAACGTTCTGCATTGATAATATCTCTAGTTTCAGGATCAATGACTAACACCACAGCGTGAACCTTCGTGTCTTTCTTGATGAAGTTGAATGCTCTAGAAGTTAAGTTGGAAATTCCCATAATGTTGGGTGTGAACGTGGGGGACATCAAGGGGCATTTCTTGAGGAAGGCTTCCTTCGATGCCTTTGAGGATGCCGGTTGCTGCAAAAACAACGTCATTAAAGGGAAGTCCTTGCACTCTTCCGCCTGCATCATAGAAAAACTTCATTTCGGGTACACTATTTTTCCATGCAGGGTCAGCCGTTGCATTGTTGTTCTGATAAAAATTGGGATGTTTGAGGTTGTCTGCCGTCAAAACATAAGCCAGTCGATACTTGTTTTCTGGTATCGGACAACGGAAAGTGGTGATGCTGCGCACTTCTATGCCTTTTCGATGGTCTGTCCAAGCGGCTTGCACTTTGAGTTCGACTGCACTTTGTGCTCCCGATGCTTTCTCTACGTCGGTGAGCAAACCAAAGGGTTGTTCGGTGGTGCCACTGTTGCCATAATATGGAGCAACAACATGGGCACCATTGAGGATGATTTTAGGACGTCCTGGATATTTTCTGAATACGTCATAGTAATCGCCTACGTTCAATACGTCACCATCGTGCGCTGCTAGTCCGATGACACGATTAGCTGCTACTTTGTTGAGGTGTTCTAAAGAAGCAATTCCAGGAGGGCAGTTCGGACACCACATTCCAGTGAGATCTTCCACCACAGCTTTTCTCCAAACGGGGCGTGTGAGCGTGTAGCACTGACTGCTACTCATCGGGTAGACGTTGCGGTTGAATTCTCCATTGACTTTTGTGATGTTGATGGTAAAATCACCTACTCCAGGTTTACTTCCTGCTGGTACGTCAATGGTGATGTCGTCTGTGTCTTGGTATTTTAAAGGTGTGGAGAGAGAGAGAGTTGCTGTTCTGAACTAGTAGTTCCTTCTGAAGTGAGCGTGAAAGATATTGTTTTGACCTCTTGTCGGTTCCAATTGGTGACCAACACGTGAGCTTTTCCCTTCTGTTCAGCTACGGAGTAGACTTTGTTGGCTACGGAGCAGCTAACATTTTGTGCTTGAAGAGAAGATGCAAAGAAACCAAAGCAAGTTGTCACCGCGACAAGAAGACGTGATGTATATAAACGCTGAAGAGTGTTTTGTCTAGAAAGATTCATTGTGATTACGAGACATTTATGTCTACTGCAAAGTTAGGCATTTGTCTCGGAAACGCTGTATGTTTATAGGCATCTTTCGTCTGTTTTATGCTCTTTTGATAGAACGTTATGGGGTGTTTGTGGGAAAAGTAAGACATATGAATGAGAGAAAAAAAAACTCCCCACTGTGTAAAACAGTGGAGAGTCAAAAGATGGTTTATCCGATGTGCGAGGAGATAAAACCTCGCATTAGGATTAGTTGAACCAACGAACGTAGCAGAGGTCTTGACGAGAAGACAAGTGCTTGTTCTTGGGGTACATGCGGAAGGCTGTGCGGAACGAACCAGCCACATCGATGGCGGTCTTGAGTTCGAAGGTGTAGAGGTTGCCTTCGTTCTTCACCACTTGCATGGGGTAAGTCTTGTAGATCACATCATTGCCTGTTTCAGGGTCTTGACGCATCACTACGAGATCAATGCCGATGGCATCTTCCAAACCTTGTTCGTCTACAACGTGGCGCACGGTGAATTCGGTGTCACTCACCAAGTTGCCACCATAGAGGTTATCGCAAAGTTGAGATTCTACCACGCGGATGTTATCCCAACGCTGAGTCACTGCTTCTTTCCAAGCTGCGATTTCGCGTGCAATGCGGTTGTTGTCAGCAGAAATCACGGTGTAGCGATCGCGGAGAGGATTGTAGAAACGATCGTAGTAGTCATCAAGCTGACGCTTCATGGTGTAGTGAGGAGCGATTTGCGCGATAGAGTTCTTCACGGTCTTCACCCAACCTTCGCTGTAACCCTTAGAGGCGCTGCGGCTGTAGTAGAGAGGAATGATTTCGTTTTCGAGCAAGCTGTAGATGGTAGCAGCATCGAGTTTGTCTTGCTGACCTTGGTCTTGGTAAGTGCGCACATCGGTGAGTGCCCAACCAGCACCTTCGCGATAGCCTTCATACCACCAACCATCGAGTACAGAGAGGTTCACAACACCATTCATCAAAGCCTTTTCACCAGATGTACCAGAAGCTTCGAGAGGACGTGTTGGAGTGTTCATCCAAATGTCTACACCACTCACTAGGCGACGAGCCAACTCCATGTCGTAGTTGTCGAGGAAGATAATCTTACCAATGAACTCAGGACGTTGAGAGATGTCGTGAATGTGCTTGATGAGACCTTGACCAGCACCATCAGCAGGGTGAGCCTTACCTGCAAAGAGGAATTGCACGGGATAGTCAGGATTGTTGACGATTTTTGCCAAACGATCGAGGTCAGAGAAGAGGAGGTGAGCACGCTTGTAAGTAGCGAAACGACGAGCGAAACCAATGATGAGTGCATTGGGGTTGATCTTGTCGAGGAGTGACATCACACGAGCGGGATCACCTTGGTTCTTGAGCCAGTTGTCGCGGAAACGTTCGCGGATGTAGTCGATGAGCTTCTTCTTCAAAGCCACACGAGTTTCCCAAACTTCCTTGTCAGACACCTTGTAGATGTTTTCCCAGAGAGATTGGTTGCTTTGATCCTTGATATAGCCTTCACCGAAGTACTTCTTGTGGAGGTTTTTCCACTCGCTAGCACACCAAGAAGGGTAGTGCACACCGTTGGTAACATATCCCACGTGACTTTCTTCTGGATTCACATTGTAAACCTCAGCGTATTCGTCGTGGGTGAGAATCTGGTGGTCGCGGTGAGATTCAGCAGGGAGGTAACCAGGCCAGATTTCTTGGAACATGAGCTGAGACACCTTACCGTGCAACCAGCTTACGCCGTTGACTTCTTGACAAGTCTTGCAAAGGAAGGTAGACATACAGAAGCGTTCGCCCTTATCGTTGGGGTTTTGACGACCAAGACCCATGAAGTCGTCCCAACTGATGCCAAGACGGCCAGGGAATTGACCGAGATATTTGCCGCAAAGAGCTTCATCGAAATAGTCGTGACCAGCAGGCACAGGAGTGTGTACGGTGTAGAGAGAGCTAGCACGAACGAGTTCGAGTGCTTCGTCGAAGTTCAAGCCACTTTCCACGAAGTCTGCGAGACGTTGGAGGTTAGCAAGTGCAGCGTGACCTTCGTTGCAGTGATAAACGTCTTTTTCGATGCCGAGCTTCTTGAGGGCGAGGATACCACCGATACCGAGGAGATATTCTTGCTTCATACGGTTTTCCCAGTCACCACCATAGAGAGCGTGAGTGATTTGACGGTCGAACTCAGAGTTCATCTCGTTGTCAGTGTCGAGCAGATAAGAGAGGCACACGACCCACATTAACACGCCAAATGAGTGCATGAACGGTGAAAGTAGAGAAAGGCACGTCTACCACCACTTGGTTGCCGTTAGCGTCGAGCACACGTTCGATAGGCATACGGTCGAAGTCTTGTGCTTCATAGTTAGCAATCTGCTGACCGTCCATAGAGAGCGTTTGTGAGAAATAGCCATAGCGATAGAGGAAACCTACAGCGCACATGTCCACGTTAGAGTCAGAAGCCTCTTTCACATAGTCACCAGCGAGCACACCAAGACCACCTGAGTAAATCTTCACATTGTGGTTCATACCATACTCCATACAGAGATAAGCCACAGAAGCGCGCTTTGCGTTGGGCTTTTCGTCCATGTAGTCGCGGAAGAGTTTGTACACTTTTTTGATGCGTGCCAAAACTTCTTTGTCTTCGCTGAGCTCGGTGAGACGTTTATAAGAGATGCGGTTGAGGAGTTCTACGGGATTTTGATCCACGTCTTCCCAAATTTTAGCATCCAAACTACGGAAAAGGTCGAGAGCTTCTTGATTCCAGCAGAACCAGAGGTTGTGCGCAATTTCATCAAGAGGTTGGAACGCGGCAGGGATGTGGCTCTTTACAGTCACATTCTTCCAACTAGGTTGGTTGGCATTTGTGATTTTTACGTTCATTGTGTGTATGTATTGTTATTTCTTACTTGTTGAGGGCAAATTCATACGCCTTATAATAATAGGCGACAAAATTTTCCCACTGAGCTTTGTTGGCAAATTTAGCAGCATTACGACGCATTTTGTCGCGATCAGCTTTTGGAGCATTCATAAATTGCTGAATCACCTGACAGATTTCGGCTGCACACTCAAAATAGTTGTTGTCGTCGCGGTGCAACACGCTCACCCCATCGGTCAAAGTGCCAATGCGTCCGAGCACACTGTCTACCCATTGACCAAAACCACTCAAATCTGTGGTGATGCAAGGAGTCTTGAAAGCCACACTTTCCAGAGGAGTATATCCCCATGGTTCGTAATATGAGGGATAAATCGTCAAGTCGTTAGCCGTGAGCAGGTCGTAATAGTGGAGATCGAAGATACCGTCGTTTCCGTCAAGATAGCAAGGTACAAGAATAACTTTCACGTTGTTGTTCGTGCAGTCTTCAAATCCCATGCTCTTGATGAGATTAACGATGCGATCTTCGTTGAGGTTATATAAGTCGTGACTAATAATAGGCGTGTGAAGCGGAGTGGTGATAGTCTCAGCTTTTTACCTTTCAGTTGCAAACGCTCCTGCACATCAGTGCGAGGACCCAGGAGCCAGCAAGGCACTTCAATGAGCGAAAGCACTTGTTGGTTCGTACCGCGCAATTGTTCATTGAGTTGCTTCATCGCTTCCATGTAAACATCAAAGCCTTTGCAGCGGAAGTCGTTGCGGCCAGAAGTTGAAATGATGAGCGTGTCGTTGTCAAAAGTTTGTCCAGTGAGCGCTTTTGCCACTTGGAAAATGCGTTGACGCGCTTGTCGGCGTTTGCTGGTGAAAGCCGTTCCCTTAGGCACGAAGTCCAATTCGAAACCATTGGGGAGCACCACGTCAGCAGGTTTGTCGAGGAGTTGTGCGCACTCTTTGTCCGTGAAGTCAGACACCGTGGTGAAGCAATGAGTGCGATGTGCACTCTGTTTCTCGATGCTGTGTTTTGCTTCCATCGAGAGTTCGCGAGCCATTTGGTCGCCATTGTATCCATTGAAATAGGCATACAACAATTTGTTGTTTCCTGCAATGGAGCGACCGATGCTCGTAGCGTGAGTGGTGAAGATCGTGCGCACTTCGGGACAGTTATGTTGCAAGAACAACATACCGAGACCTGACATCCATTCGTGAGCTTGGTAAATTACTTTTTTACCCACGAATGATTGTTGAACAATCACCTCGGCCACCTTGCCCGCAGCATAAGAAAACATAGAAGCCTCATCGTAATCACCATAAGCGTGAAGCGAATCCACTTGAAAGAGTTCCCATGCACGACCATAAATCTCATCTTTTTGAGCAAAGAGCGATTGAAAATTCACTAACACCGTGAGCGGTTGTCCTGGAATATCCCAGCGGCCGATGCGAACGGGTAGTCCAATGTTTTGAAGACTCTTGCTCCAATCCTTATGAAGTTTTTTATCTTCAATGAAAAGAGGATTGTTTCCATCTTGGCACAAATCGGGGCCAATGAAGATGAGGTTGTCTTGAAATTTTTGTTGCAGCGTCTTTGCGCGAGTCGAAAGCACGGTGTAGATGCCACCGACTTTATTGCATACTTCCCAGCTCGTTTCAAATACTACGTCGGGAAGTTGAGTTGTTTGATTCATGATAGGTAGTTCATTGTCTGCTGCAAATATAATAAATCCACTTATACCAACAACAAAAAAGCGTGTATTTTGTGCTAAATGTGCTATTTCTTAGCCATTTGCACTTGCTTTTAATTCAGAGTGCAATCTGCATTTTACAGCTGGCGACTACGAAAAACACCACCCGACAATTTGTTGTCAAGTGGTGTTTGCAATTTCGTTTTTCCTTTATTGAGTCTATTGGGTTCGTGCGTAAGCACAAGGGATAACAAGCTGTAAGTGATGGTTGGTTAGTAACGGAGAATTTGTCCCGTGTGCAGCACGGGTTTGCTGCCTAAATTGTTGAAATTCGTGATATCTTCAACGGAAACTCCGATTTTGCGTGAAATGCTGTAGAGCGTATCTCCGTTTTTCACTTGGTAGAAGCCACCCACCACTTGCGATTGACTCTTCGAACGAATAGGTTCGTTGGAGATTTCTTTTTTACCAGGGTTATCCACGTGTGCCAATTCTTCGTGATGCTTAGCGCCACCCACTTGAGAGAGCAGTCCCCCTTCGCAGTCAGAACGATTGAACACAAAATAGTCTGCCGTCACGTCTTGATTCGGGAAGTCGAAAAGCAACATCGGATTGATGGCAACACCAAGGAAGCGTGTTTCAAAGTGAAGGTGCGAACCAAAGGAGCGTCCAGTGTTTCCTCCTAAACCAATGACTTGACCAGCTTTTACCACCTCACCCACTTGAGCAATGCTTTTCGACAAGTGTCCGTAGATTGTTTCGAGCCCATTTTTGTGACGAATCACCACATAGTTGCCATAGCCTGAGGCTTCATAGCCTACGATGCGCACTTTACCTTCAAAGGCAGACACGATGGTGTCGCCAGTGTAGACCTTGATGTCAAGCCCTTTGTGCACACGGCGGAAAGTAGCGCGATAACCAAAATGGGACGTAATGGTGCGGCTTGGCGTAGGCATATGGAAACCGCGCAAATCTATACGATGAGTTTCGGGAAGTTCAGTGTTGGAGTAGCAATGCACTTTGGAAGTATTCCAAGTGTTGTAGAGTTCGTTGTTTTCATAGTTCGTAAAGCTGTTTGCGAATCACTCGGTTAATGGTGAGTGAGTCAGCAGCTTTCAAGCGTCTGTCGATAGGTGCTTGTCGCGCTATCAAGTCTTGCGCTGCAGCAGTGACAAAACTGCATATGATGAGCGTGATGAGGAGTATATATCGAGAAAAATGACGTTTCATTGGAACGGAATAATAAGTTTCACTTCTGCAAATATATTGATTTTCAATCATCCAACCAAATTGTAACGCGATATTTAGCCTTAAAAGATGTAGACACACTGCAATCTGCAATATCCCAACGTGCAGTATTTGGAAAAAAAGTGCATATGCCAAGATATTGTAGATACTGTCTTATGGTGCATATTCTTCCATTGTTCTTTCACCCAAAAACAGGACTCGAAGCCGTCTTGAAGCGGTCGAGTCCTGAAGCTGTAGAGGAATATATCGATCTTGTAGACGAATACATCCATTTTGTAGATGAGTGCAATTATAATAAGCGTCTTTGGGTTGAGAAACCATCCTATGCAAACTGCACCCTAGAGCGCAGTTTACGATTAGCGCATTTGTTTTTTACCCCCAATGATGATGAGCCCATGATTGTCTTTGCCCAACACTTGACGTCCTGTCAAATCATAAGCTGGTGACGATGCATTAGTAGGCGCAAGTTGAGGAGCAGAGATTGCCGTAGGTGGGGTAACGTTGAGCAACAAGTCGGTCACCGACCCCCTGTTTTTCAGAATCTCGTTACCAGCTGCGGTACTACCAGCTGGATTGAGATCATCCCAGTCAATTTTCAAACGAAGACGATATGTTCCCTTCGTTTCTGGGAGCTTGAAAGCCGGAATCGACATTCCTGGGTTATTGTTCTTTTGTGTGGAGAGTCCGTTTTCGCCTTTCGATTTACCTTTGTAGTACGTGAAAGCCACCACTTCGGGGGAGTCAGGCGAACTAGCATCAAACTTTCCATCGTTGTTGAGATCGATGTAGACATAAGCGTGCATCCAATTTCCTTTCCATTCGGGAGCAATGGTCACCACCGAACCCACGCCCACATTGACTGGAGTAGCGGTGAGATCTGTATAAGCTTTGGGATGCTCGCCAAGTGAGAGAACAGTGGGTTGTTTCTGGGAGGGAGTCGTGAGTGTCACTTTATTCACGATGCGGTCGCCGCTTTGATTAGTGTCGCCTTCAAAAGAAATAGCGTAAGGTGGAGTGCTCACCTTGACGCGCACAATAGCAGTGTGACCACCTTCAGCCTTTACGGTCACAGTGGTTTCTCCGTCTTTAATGCCGCGCACCACTCCGTTGTCCACTTTAGCCACTGTTGGGTCAGCCACGCTCCATTCCACGCTGGTGTGAGTGGCATTCACAGGTGCAATGTCCCATACTAGCGCCTTTTCACGACCAGGAGCCACGTTCACTTCGGTGCCCGAAAGCGTGATGCCCGTCACGGCTACAGCGGGAAGGGAACTTTCACGACCATTGAAAACATAAACGCTCGATGCAGGGAATGAAAGCGTGAGTGGAGCGTCAATGTCGATAGGCGCATCTTCGTTTAGTCCTTTGAGCGCATCTTGTCGGCCGAATGCCTTCGAAAGAATGATACTACCTTTCACGTAGTTGGGAATTTCAAGAGCTTGGCGTAGCGTGGTGTGGAAGGTCGCTGCCGTTGCTGCTGGGTTGCGCAATGCGAGCGTTGCTTTTTGTCCGTTCCACGAAGCCCAACCATAAACTTCAGCGCGTGTTCCTGTCCAGGGATTGCCTCCCACCCAGTGTGCATCGGGAAGCACATCGGCATTATTCTTCTGCCAGCGAATGGCTTCTGCCAAGTCACCCCATAGACGTCCACCGCGGATGGAATTGGTCAAAGCGTAGTCGTTATACAATTCTACCATCCCCGAACCGCAAGCAAAGGCGCATCTCAATTCACGCACAATGCCGTCGTAGTCCATATTTCGACACTTGTCCGTGTGTCGAAAGGATGAAACCGTGTGTCATCAACGTGTTGATGGGACAGAGTGGTGAGTTCTTGACAAAGTTTTTGTGTACCAAAGCGTCACGATAGGTAATCCAGCGTTCGCGGTCGCTACCTTGGTTGCCTGCTTCACCATAGTCCCCTTCTTGACGCCACACAGCGTCAGTGTATTGGAACCAGAAAGGCGAAGCCCAAGTGCCCACTGTGGTGTTGAAGAAAATGTCGGGTTTGATGTTTTCGCGCACCATACGTTCCGCGCGGATAATGCCCTCTGCGTTTTCTTCTCCCACTGTGCCAGCGTCAGGTCCCACGGCCGAGAATTGTGCGCTGATGCCGTCAAACTTGAAGAATCGGAAATCATAGCCACGCTTGTTGCACAAATCGGTGATGGAGCGCGTGAATGTTTCGTAATACTTAGGATTGGAAAGTTGCATACCTCCTTTGCTCTTCCAGAAGTCGCGGCGATAGTTGCCACTTTGTCCGTAGCCACCCACAGGGCCCAACCACGCACCAATGCCCGAACCCATTTCGCGCGCTAAGGCATCCGATTTGCGGAAACCATCGGGAAATTTGGAGAGAAGGTCCAGTCACCATAGTGGTCCCAACCATCGTCCCACACAAAGGAGTTGACTGCCGTGTGATAGGGTTCAAAAAGATTCTTTTTCCACTGACGAACCACCTCTTCGCACTGCCAATCGTGCATATTGCCCGTGTAGTTGGGGTCGTTGTTGCGATCAATGTTGAGTTCATACCAAGAAATATAGGCTGGCATAGCGCGCCAAGGCACTGCTCGTTCGCGTTCGCTGTAGGAGAGGAAAGAGCGACGCGGTTGTCCAGGCGCAACGAGACCCACCACGGCACTCACTTTCCAGTCGTCGCCAGCACGGAGCGTGGTGTTTCGGCTCCAGGTGCCGCGGAGTTTGGTTGTGGCTTGCGAAGCCAAATGCAGCGTATCGCTCTGTGCTAAGGAAAGGCGAATTTTACCCTCTGAGGTTATCTCTTCGTCCTTGTTTTGTGCATAATAGATGAGGGTGAAGTCACCAGCATAAGGCACGTTGAAACGAAACACGTTTCCTTCAGAAGCATTTCCTGTGAATCCCTTGTGATAGTCGGACGCCACCACATTGCCCGTGCCGTCCACGAGTTCTAAACCACAGAGATTTAATCGCGTGTTGCCTTTGCTGTAATTGAACTGCACAGAGAGTGTGCCGGTGGAAGAGAGTTTGAGCGAGCGTTTGATGGCTTTGACATTCGGAGCATAGTAGCCCACTTCGTTGATGCGCGAAGGCACGCGAGTGGGTTGTTTCCATTCGGTAGCCGTCCAAGCATCAGTGAGCACATCGTCAGCTGACATTTGTTGTGCACTCAAAGCGCGCGTCGTGTGTGAGGTGGAGGAAGCAGAAGCTGTGTGAGTGTCGAGACGTGGTGCGCTGCCTGGTGCCAAATCGCGCACAATGACTGGACGTCCCACACGACCAGAGAAGACAATCTCTCCGCGCGAGTTGATGCTTTCGGGTGCAGTGTCCACAAAATAGCGCAAACGATAAACACCTGTTTGGGGAATGTTGAGCGTATAGACGTTGTTTTTGTGTGCATCGCCCATCGTGCCGTAGTGGTAGTCAGAAGCCACCACCTTACCTTCGAGATTCACCACATCTACGCCCACGAGGTTCAGTTTGTGCGAGCCACCTTTGAAGGTGAAAGTGAGCGTTTGCGACCCAGCCTGCTTGAAGTTTACATATCCCTGTGCCACGGCTAGTTTGTCGGCAGGGTGTCCGCCTTTGGTGAGTGCATCGGGCACTGAAGCAGCAGTTGGGAGAACAAAATCATCGGTTTTCCACGCATCGTGAGTGAAAGGCAATTCGTCTGCTTCGCCTGTGCCCACGGAGTTGAGGACCCATAGGTGTTTCAAGTCCTGCAAAAATCTTATCGCTTAGCAGCACAGCACCTCGGGTGTTGCCCACTTTGCGCGGTGCACTGCCCGCGCTGCGTACGTCCATTTCGTAGAGCATCGGCACCACCGCAAAGAGTTTGGTGTCGCGTGCAGCCGTAAGTTTCAGTTCAGTGCGCAGATAATGGCTGCCATCGCGGAGCACGGCGCGCCAAAGCACAGTGAGATGGTCGTGGGTGAATGTCGCTTCAATGGCGTGTCCAGGCAGTTTTTTTCAGCCCCCTTTGTTGCCGAAGGATTGGCTGCATAATGTATTTCGCGCACATTACTAAGTTTCATTTCCGAAGCACGTACCACAGTGGAGCCATTTCCCATGCGAATTTCAAACAGTTCGCTCCCCGCGTTAAGATTCAGTTGGGGACATCCTCCGAAACGGAGTGTGCCCTCTGACTCCATGAAAGTGGCAGTGAGCAAATCGTTGCTCAGCGTGTAGTGGTTGGCAGAGTGAGCCAAGCGCGCTGTGCCGGCTTGTCGTTCTTGTGGGAAAATGACTTGTTGTGCCAGAGTAGCAGCTGGAGTACCCAAACCGAGGGTGAGAAAAGCTGCACCGAGCAATCGTGTTGCGGAATGAAGTATCATAGGCTAGTGCGAATGGTTGTTTTTTTACTCAGGGTGGCAGTTGAATGATGGTATTATGTAGGTTCGTTTTGCCAAGCTGAGTTGATAAAATAGGTTTGCAACGCAAAATTAGTGATTTTCTTTGAACTGAATATATACAATCCGTGAAAAAATAGTAGAGTACTTTGTTTTTCCTGCAAAAAGCTGAGTTATTGTCGGGTACAATCTTGTTGAAAGATTGAATTGTGACAAATGTTTGCAGCGGTTGATGAGAAATATGTAGGAGTGGCATTCGCCGTGAAAGTGGAATGAAAGAGAAACTGCGCTGGATATTTGTTTCGCGTCCCCTTATAAGTATATGGGTCGATATAGCCTCAAAGAGGGAAAATATCGCAGAAAAGTGACGAAAAAAGTTTTGTGAGCCTTGGAATTGCTAGTTCTGCTTTGCGAAATTCCGGTGATGAGGTGTGTGAAACGCTTCTAGATTCAAAGGCAAGAGGATTGAAGGCGCGCAAAGTACGGAAAGTGTGAGGTCGCTAATATGCAACTCAAACGCAACTCAAGCGCAGCGGATATTGCGTGCATACGTTCGAGTTTTCTCGTGCGTACGTGTGTACGCGCAAGTACGCACGCCTTCCAACAGCAATTTAGTTTTTTTGCTGTCACAAGTGTCACAGTCAATCAAAAACGAGGGAAGGGTAGCTCAACTCGTTTTGAAGGAGATAATGCATCGCGTGAAGTAGTGGAAACGAGAAGAAGATGAAACGAATCTTAAAACTTAGAGGAATCTATTGATAATTAGTGTTTTAATCGAAAATTGTGACACTTGTGACAGCAAAAAGGATGAAACTCCTGTTATGTGTGCGTACGCGCGAGAGTGAAAGAGGAAATAATTGATATTTTGCATTTTATAACTAAATGGTTGAGGTGCGCCGTCTATGAGGTGTGCATTGAGCTGCAAAAAAGTATTTTGGGAAATCGACGTGTCGTTTTAAAAAAGTGACGGGTTGTTTTGTTGAAACCGACGTGTCGTTTTAAAAAAGTGACAGGTCGTTTTGTTGAAACCGACGGGTTATTTTTTTCTTCCATCGATGGGTTGTTTCTGAAGAAATTAGATGCTGCACAAATTGGGGATAATGTGAAAACAAAGCGGAGAATGATGGACTATTGGCAAGATAATTGTCTAGTCGTAAAGAAATTTGTAACTTTGCGGATAAAATGTGGCCGAGTGGCTTCAACGAACAACAGTGGAATGATTTCAGTAGAACACCTCAAAGTAGAATTTTCCGCCAAAGCTCTCTTCGAAGATGTGAGTTTTGTGGTGAATAAGCGCGACCGCATTGCATTGGTCGGCAAGAACGGTGCTGGCAAAAGCACGATGCTCAAAATCATAGCCGGTATGCAGCAACCCACAGACGGGCGAGTGGCCGTGCAGCGTGAGGTGAGTGTGGGCTATTTGCCGCAAGTGATGGTGCTCAGCGATGACACCACGGTGGTGGCAGAAGTGGAAAAAGCCTTTGCGCATCTCCACGAACTTCGCGATCATGTGGCGCAACTCAACCGCGAATTGATGGAACGCAGCGACTACGAAACACCAGAATATATGGAGTTGGTAGAAGCTTTCAGTCGTGAAAATGACCGCTTGCAAATGATGGGCGCGCAAAATTATCATGCTGAAATAGAGCGCACCCTCTCAGGGCTTGGTTTTCTGCGGAGCGACTTTGAGCGTCCCACGCAAGAGTTTTCGGGAGGATGGCGTATGCGCATCGAATTGGCAAAACTCCTGTTGGCGCGTCACGATGTGTTGCTCCTCGACGAGCCTACCAACCACCTCGACATTGAGAGCATCCGCTGGTTAGAGCAGTTTTTGGCACACAGTGGCTGTGCGGTGATGTTGGTGAGCCACGACCGCGCTTTCATCAACAATGTGACCAACCGCACCCTCGAAATTTCTTGTGGCAAAGTGGTGGACTATCGTGTGGCATATGATGAGTATGTGCAACTGCGTGCAGAACGCAGAGAGAGTCAGCTCCGCGCCTATGAAAATCAGCAGAAAGAAATTGCAGATTTGAAAGATTTCATTGAGCGTTTTCGCTACAAACCCACCAAAGCGGTGCAGGTGCAAAGCCGCATCAAGCAGTTGGAGAAAATTGTGCCCATTGAGATTGACGAAATCGACACTTCGCGCCTTCATCTCAAATTCCCTCCTTGCAGTCGAAGCGGAGATTATCCCGTGATTTGCGAGGATGTGGAGAAACACTATGGCGAGCACGTGGTGTTCGACCAAGTGAACCTCACCATCAAGCGCGGTGAAAGTGGCTTTCGTGGGTAAGAACGGCGAAGGAAAATCTACGCTGGTGAAGTGCATCATGGAGGAGATTTCTCACGGTGGAGTGTTGAAAATTGGTCACAATGTCCAGTTGGGCTATTATGCGCAAAACCAAGCACAGCTTTTGGACGATGAGCTGACCGTGTTCGACACCATCGACCATGTGGCAAAGGGCGATATTCGCTTGAAAATACGCGACATCCTCGGAGCCTTTATGTTTGGCGGTGAAGCTTCGGAGAAGAAAGTGAAAGTGTTGTCGGGCGGAGAGCGCAGTCGTTTGGCAATGATCAAACTTCTCCTCGAACCTGTCAATCTACTCATCTTGGACGAACCTACCAACCACTTGGATCTTCGCACAAAAGACGTGTTGAAAGAAGCTATTCTGGCGTTTGACGGCACGGTGATTGTGGTGAGTCACGACCGCGAGTTTCTTGATGGTTTGGTGACCAAGGTCTATGAATTTGCTGGTGGTCGCGTGCGAGAACATCTAGGCGGCATCTATGATTTTTTGCGACAAAAAGAAATCACCAGTTTGGATGAGATTGGCACGCAACTTTCTAACAACGGCACCTCTCCCTCTGCCGCCAGTGTTGCGACCGCTACTAATAATGCACCTTCTGAAGGAGCGTTGAGTTATGCCGAACAGAAGGAAGTGGCGAAGCAACGTCGAAAATTGGAACAAACCGTCAAGGAGGCGGAGAAGAACATCGAACAGCTCGAAGCCAAAATATCTGAAGTGGAAGAGCAACTTTCCACTCCCGAAGGGGCAGCGAATGTGGACTTGTTTACCCAGCACGGTGAGCTCCGCAAACAGCTCGCAGCCGCTGAAGAAGTGTGGAGCGAAGCTGTGGAGGCTTTGGGAGAATAAGCCGAAAGGATTTTGCAAGCAATGCACTTGTCGCTTGAAACTTTCGTGTGAGGATTCACTACGATTGCTCTATAATCACAAAAAGAATAAAACAATATAACATCTGATATATGCAACTCAAACACGTTTTGCTCTCAGCAGGATTGCTAGCCACTTCGGTTTGTGCACAAACCACACTGAAGGGGTACGACAAAGCAAATATGGATGCTGCAGTGCGTCCTGGTACAGACTTCTACGAATATGCGGCTGGCGGCTGGATGAAAGCGCATCCTCTCACTAGCGAACACTCCGAGTACGGACAGTTTCACGCACTCGATGAAGTGAATCGTGAGCGCATCCGCACGCTCATTGAAGAACTCTCTCAAAAGAAGGCCGAAGATGGCACTTTGGCTCAAAAGATTGGCGGTCTGTATCGTTTGGCAATGGACAGTGTGCGACTGAACCGCGAGGGCGCAACCCCTTTGAAGTCGGTGTTGGCTACGGTGAATGGTGCAAAGGACAAACGCGAACTCTTTATGACCGTGGCGCGTTTGACACGTTTAGGGGTGTCGCCTTTCTTTGAAGTGGGCGTGTCGGCCGACCTCAAAAATGCTAAGCTGAATCTGGTGCAAATCAACCAAGGTGGCCTTACGCTTGGCGATCGCGACTATTATCTCAATGATGATGCGGAGACGGTGAAAGTTCGCGAGGGTTACAAGAAATATATCCAGCAACTTTTTCAACTTGTAGGCTATTCTGCTGCCGATGCTGCGAAGAAGATGGAAGATGTGCTTGCCATCGAAACACGCATTGCAAAGGTTTCGTTTTCTGCCACGGAACAACGCGACATTGAAGGCAACTATCACAAGATGAGTTATGACGATTTGTTGCGCGATTTCCCTGGCATTGATTGGAATGCTTATCTTTTGATGCAGAATTTTCCCGCTGTCACAGAAGTTTCTGTCAATCAACTCCAACCCATTCACGAAGTGGAAAAGTTGTGGAGTGAGAGTAACATCGAAGCGTTGAAGAACTACGTTGAGTTTTTTGTCATTGATGATGCTTCTAATGCCTTGAGCGATGATTTCCGCCGTGCAAACTTTGATTTTTATGGCAAAGTGATGTCGGGTTCAGAACAAGACCGTCCTCGATGGAAACGTGCAGTGGGTACTGTGGAAGGTGTGCTGGGCATGGCAGTCGGCAAAATGTATGTGGAACGCTATTTCCCCGAACAGTCTAAACAGCGTATGCTTCAGTTGGTGAAGAACCTTCAAGTGGCACTTGGCGAACGCATCCAAGAACAAAAGTGGATGGGAGCTGCCACAAAGGCTGAGGCGCAAAACAAACTCAATAGTTTCTATGTCAAAATCGGATATCCCGACAAATGGCGCAGTTATGATGGTTTGCACATTGACGAGTCTCTATCATTCTATGAAAATTTGCAACGCGCTGCTGCCTTTGCCAACGACGACGAAGTGCAACGCAAAGTCAACAAGCCCGTGGATCGCGATGAATGGGGAATGACACCTCAAACTATCAACGCTTATTATGATCCCACAACCAACGAGATTTGTTTCCCCGCTGGCATTCTCCAACCTCCTTTCTTCACAGCAGATGGCGATGATGCCATCAATTATGGAGCTATCGGTGTGGTGATTGGTCACGAAATGACGCACGGTTTTGACGACCAAGGCGCACAGTTTGACAAGGAAGGTAATTTGCGCAACTGGTGGACCGAACAAGACAAAAAGAATTTTGAGCAACGCACACAGCGTATGGTTCGCACCTTTAATGCTGTAGAAGTTTTGCCTGGCGTGCATGTGAATGGCGCCCTCACTTGTGGTGAAAACATTGCAGACCATGGCGGCATCAAAATAGCCTATCAAGCGTTCCAAAAAGCACAAGCGCAAAATCCTTCGACTGTGAACGATGGTTTCACTCCCGAACAGCGTTTCTTCCTCGCTTATTCTTTGGTGTGGGCAGGCAATGCGCGCCCCGAAGCCTTGCGCAATCGTGTGCGCACTGACCCTCACTCTCCTGGTCGTTGGCGCGTGAATGCGGCTTTACCCCAAATAGACGCGTGGTATAAGGCTTTCAACATCAAGAAGGGCGACAAACTCTTCACTCCCAAAGCTAAGCGCGTGGATGTGTGGTAAGGCTTTTACGAATTCATTGACTTGTTGGCTTTGCCAATAGGTTTAATAAGGTGGTCAGCGCACTCCTTTGTGGCTGACTGCCTTTTTCTTTTTTCTTCAGATTTTGTTGCGATGCTCTACGTCAATAGTCAGATTCCCGCCATTGAAAGTTTGGCACGTTTAGGTTTTTCCCTCTGTGTGGGGCAAGAACCTACTTTACCCACCGTGGGTTTGCTCAATCTTATGCCGCAAAAGCCGGAAACGGAGTTCGACTTCTGTAAGATGCTCTCTGTGGCTAACTTAGATGTTAATTTGGTGTTGCTGAAAATTCCTCATCAACACTACAAAACTACGCCGCAGGCTTATGTGGATGCGCATTATGTGGATTTTGTTCCCTCGATGGCTGAGGCTTCGGAGGGTGCGCTTGCGTGTGGTTGTGGTGAAAAGCAGTTGCCGAGTATTGATGGGCTCATTGTCACTGGGGCTCCTTTGGAGCAGATGCCCTTTGAAGAGGTGCGCTATTGGAAGGAGCTTCAAGACATTTGGGATTGGACAGCGTATTGTGGCATTCCCACACTCAATATCTGTTGGGCTGCGCAAGCTGCACTCCATCATTTCTATGGATGGGGAAAGCGTGCACTTTCCGAAAAATGTTTTGGCATTTTCGCGCAGCGCAATCTTGTTCCGCAGCATCCTTTGCTCCGCGGACTTGGCGAAAGATTTCCTATGCCGCATAGTAGACACACCGAAGTTTATTGGGGAGATACTGACGCTGAAGCCACTTTGCAGGGTGGTGATACGCAATTTCTGCCCGAAGGGTTGGAGGTGCTGGCCGACAGTGAAGTGGGGCAGAGCATTCTCTACGATGCCGCCCGGCAGCAAACTTTTGTGACCGGTCATTTGGAATATAGAGCCGACACTCTCGACGGAGAATACCGCCGTGATCAGGCAAAGGGGTTGCCCATTGCTCCCCCTCTCCACTATTATATAGAGGATAATCCTGAGAAGGGTATCGACTTTTCGTGGGAAGAAACAGCTTTGTTGTTCTACCGCAATTGGTTGGTGACTCATTTGGGAAACTCTATGTGCTAGGAGGATTTCCCTTGCTCTGGGGCAAATCAGGGCTACGTATTTGGCAAAGCGAGGAAGAATGAGTAACTTTGCACAAACATCACATTTAGACTATCGCAGCATAATATAGACACTTTATGATATCAGTAGACGGACTCACTGTAGAATTTGGGGGTACAACCCTTTTCAAAGATATTTCTTTTCAAATCAATGAGAAAGACCGCATCGCTTTGATGGGGAAAAACGGAGCGGGAAAAAGTACGCTCTTGAAAATTCTTGCTGGTGAACGACAACCCACGAAGGGTAGGGTGAGCGCGCCAAAGGATTCTGTTATTGCTTACCTGCCGCAGCACTTGCTCACCGAAGATGGACGCACCGTTTTCGAAGAAGCTTGTTTGCCTTTTGAACATCTCAAGGAGATGGAGGGGGAAATTGAGCAACTGAACCAGGAGTTGATGACGCGCACTGACTATGAGAGCGAAGAGTATATGGCTCTCATTGAAAAAGTGGCTGCGATGAGCGAGAAGTTTTATGCCATCGACCTCACACACTTTGAAGAAGATGTGGAGAAAATGTTGCTGGGATTGGGTTTTGAACGCACTGATTTCCAACGTCCCACTAGTGACTTCTCTGGAGGATGGCGTATGCGCATCGAATTGGCGAAATTGCTTTTGCAAAATCCTGATGTGCTCTTGCTCGATGAGCCGACCAACCACTTGGACATTGAGAGTATTGGTTGGTTGGAAAACTTCATTATGACTTCGGGTAAAGCGGTGGTGGTGATCAGTCACGACCGTAAGTTTGTGGACAACATCACTACGCGCACGATTGAGATAACTCTGGGACGTATCTACGACTATAAGGCTGGATATTCGCAATATCTCGAATTGCGTAAGGAACGCCGCGAGCAACAACAGAAACAATATGACGATCAGCAAAAGATGATTGCTGAAACGAAATTGTATATCGAGCGATTCAAGGGCACTTATTCCAAAACAAACCAGGTGCAGAGTCGCGTGCGTATGCTTGAAAAACTGGAATTGGTGGAAGTGGACGAAGAAGATACTTCGCGTCTGCGCTTGAAATTCCCTCCTTCTCCACGTTCGGGCAGTTATCCTGTGACGATGGATGCTGTGGGCAAGACCTATGGCGACCACGTGGTGTTCCAAAACGCTTCGCTCATGGTGGAGCGTGGCGACAAAGTGGCTTTTGTGGGACGAAACGGTGAAGGTAAATCTACTCTCGTGAAATGTATCATGGGACAACTTGAACACGAAGGTACGCTGACGCTGGGACATAACGTGCAAATTGGCTATTTTGCGCAAAACCAAGCCACTTTGTTGGACGGAGAAATCACTGTTTACGACACAATCGACAGTGTGGCAAAGGGAGATATTCGTTTGAAAATCCGTGACTTGCTCGGTGCTTTCATGTTTGGAGGTGAAGAAGGAACAAAGAAGGTGAAGGTGCTTTCGGGTGGTGAGCGCACGCGTTTGGCAATTCTCAAACTCTTGCTCGAACCGTTCAATTTGCTGATTCTCGACGAACCGACTAACCACCTCGATTTGCGCACGAAAGATGTGCTCAAACAAGCTTTACAAGATTTTGATGGCACACTAATTGTGGTGAGTCACGACCGTGACTTCCTTGATGGACTGGTGACAAAAGTCTATGAGTTTGGTGGAGGAAAAGTGAAGGAACACCTCGGAGGTATTTATGATTTCCTCGAAACAAAACGACTTGAAAATCTTCAAGAACTGGAGCGCAAGTCTTAATGTCCTTTGATATGTCTAAAGCTGATTTGACTTCCACTTACGATTTACTCTTTTCATTGTTGAGAAGTGCCTTGTTTGGGGATACTTGTCCCGCTGAAATAGACAATTTCGCTGCGCTGCTTCGTGAAGCACAGCGACAAACTGTTGATGGGCTTCTCTATGCCTTGCCTCAACTGTCGGTTTGTGAAGCGGAACGTCCGCTTCTGAAGCAATGGATTGGGGGACTTTTGCCGTTGGAAATGGTTAATCGTCAAATGAATCAAGTGGTGGTGGAATTGGCACGCGCCTTTGATGCTGTTCACCTTCGATATGTTCTGTTGAAAGGTCAGTCGTGTGCTGCGGTTTATCCTCGACCTCTCTTGCGCCGTGCAGGAGATATTGACCTATACATTGCGCCACAGCATTTTGAAGAAGCAAAATATATATTGCAAAATCTTGGCTGTGTGTTTGACCATCAAACACTTCTGCACGAGGTTTTTGATAGAAATGGCATCAATGTAGAATTGCATCGTGCACTTCAGCCGATGCAATGGCCACCTGCAGTGCAACATTTGAAACAGATGATGCACAAGGAGGTAGACACCGTGGGGGAATGGCAACATTTTGTGAAAATTGATGGCTACAATGTTCCTATCCTTCCTCCGCATCTCAATGTTGTTTTGCTCACAGCGCACATTATGGTGCATGCCACCCATCTCGGCATTGGTTTGCGCCAACTCGTGGATTGGGGGATGGTGCTGACTACTTATGGTCATCGTTTGGACAGAGCATTATTGAAAAATGCACTCTCTCAACTCCATCTCACACGTTTACCGCATATTGTCTGCTTTCTCTGTGGAATATCTAGGCTTCGCTGCGCATCATTTTGATCTGTCGCTTCTGGAGAAAACTAATTCCACGAGTGTTATTGCTGCACCAGCCACTGACTCTTCTTCCTCCTCTTCAGCTTCTTCTTTGGTTCCATCTTCGGATTCTTCTGCGTATTCGTCTTCTTCTATAGCTTCTTCTTCGGACTCTTCTACATATTCGCCTTCTTCATCAAACTTGAAGTATCCTTATGACAGTTTTGACGCGCTTCGTGCAAAATCTCTTTTGAAGTGGAGCATCAAGGTGGGAAATCACGCAATGTTTGGTTCTTCCTTTTCTCGAAATGGAGGTTTTCTGGCGCATAGTTGTATTTATTTCTACAATATGTTGCAGCATTTTTGGTGGATTCCCACTGAATATCTCGGCATTCCTTGGTATATGCTGCGCAGAGCCTTGTACCGTCTGTCGCTTATAAAACACCCATAGAGAAAAGTTCCATCAAGTCTGCCTGCAATTTGAACTATACGCTGTTTTTGTAGAAATATTTGCTTGTTCAAAAAAAAACACTAATTTTGCACTGTTCATATATTAGTCAAATTGCTTATGAATAAGATACCGTTATGAAAACATCTCTCGTTGCGACAAGCTAAGCATACAGGATCACTCAAGTCATATGCAATAATACATAAGGCTTTAGCAGTATGTTTAGGTGAAAACCTTAGATTATAAACACTTATGGAAGTCTACAAAATATATATATCAGAAACATTCGTGTAGATTAATAGTCTTTTGTCGACTTCTTGTACATTATACTTTCAAATGAAATATTTTTTCTCCCTCGTATTATTCCTATTATATAGTACAGCTCTATTCGCACAGCAAAAAGAAAGTATAGACAGTATCTATATACATGGACGTGTGGTCGAAGCCCTGAGCTTGCAACCGCTTGAGCATGCTGAAATCGTCGCCGTAGATGTCAAGGGCGACACCGTCTCGCGCACCCGAAGCGTCGATTACTATAAGCTCTATAATGTGGATAGTAATGGCGATGTGCTCATTGAGTTTAGTCTTGGCATTCCTACCGCAGGCAATTACACGCTTATCATAAGCAAGGCTAGATTTATGACGCTGCAACACCCGATTGTCGTTCCAGAGAAAAAGAACGGGAAGCGAGTGACGCTCTTTGAAGTGGGGGATTTACCATTAGAACGCGGTATCAACCTCAAAGAAGCCACGGTGCGCGCTTCCAAGATTATGATGCTGGTCAAAGGAGACACGGTTATCTACAATGCCGATGCCTTTCAGTTGGCAGAAGGATCGTTGTTAGATAAACTCATTGAACAGCTCCCTGGTGTGAGTTTGCATAGTGGCGGACAAATCATGGTGAATGGCGAATTTGTCAGCAGTCTGCTCATCGATGGCAAGGACTTCTTCAATGGTGATGCCACTGTGGCATTGCGCAACCTCCCCGCCTATGCCGTGAACAAGGTGAAGGTGTATCGCAAAGAGGCTGAAGATAGCTACTTAATGGCGGCTGATTCAACGACGAAGGCGCAAAATCCTTTGGTGATGGATGTGCGCTTGAAAAAAGAGTTTCACGAGCGCTGGCTGAGCAACGTGGACGCTGGTGGTGGTACGCACCACCGCTACAATGTACGTGGTTTTGGCATGCGCACGAACGACATTTCACGACTTTCGGTCTATGGACGTTTGAACAACGTGGGAGACATGCAACGTCCCACTGAGAGTGATGCGTGGAGCATTGAAGACTTCTCCACACAACCTCTGACCGACCAAGAAGGTGGTGCTGATTTCCACTGGACTTCCCGCCGAACAAAAACTTATTTTACCGCTTCCGTGAAAGGCGGCCAGCAGTGGGAAACGATAGGGAATACGGCGATACAGCGCAATTTTCTCACAGATGGCACAACGACCAACAGCATGCACGCTACCACAGGAGAGTCGGAGCGACGACACTTTGAATACAATGGTCGCTTAGTTCTACCACTTCGCAATACATTCATTGAGGTGGCGTCCTTGCTCAATTATCACAAAGAGAATGACGATGCGCTGACGCATGGAGCGATAACCACCTCCGCGCTCGTTCCCTCGCTCTCCCTGTTCGACTCCTTGCGCCTTCCCAGCTATGCAACTTTGTTGATGAGCGACACGCGTAGCAAGAGTTATCACGCTTCTCACCAGTTGGAGGCGGCACTTGGTCTGAAGGTGAAGTTCGTGTCGCCTTGGACGGGCAACGGTATCACGCTGCGTGCCGATGGTAGTTTCGCTGATGGAAAAACACGCAGTGGGGAAGACTTGGACCGCTTCACCCCCGATGCACAGTTTAATCTGCTAGAGATGAAAATGGCAACGCTTCCGACGCAGACTTACAATCTCGGTACAGGCATTGACTACGAGATACGTTGGAGAGCATGGCAGTGGACGTTGTCGTATGGCTTTTCGCACACCAACAATGAACGTAGCCGTGATGTCTTTGTAGCTGAAGCGTTGGGTGGAACAGCTTTGCCAGCGATGACGATGGATGCGATTAACTCCTATCGCTATGCCGACCATAACAACAAGCATGAGGTGCGCAGCGAATGGCGGACTTGGATCAATAAGCATGCCTTGACGCTTCGCCTCCCTCTCAGCTTTGAACACGCCACGGCTCACGATAGTCGTACCACTTCCGTGCATCCGCATTACACATTCTTCCAGCCGTCCTTCACTTGGCTCTCACCTTGGGGCTTACATCTTCATTATCACCTCAGCCAAAAGGCCCCAGAGCTTTCGCAACTCTTCAGTTTGACTGATAGTTACGACACGCAAATGCGCTATCAAGGCAATCCTCATCTCAAAGCCTCGTTGACTCACAACGTAGAACTCAACTACTCGGGGCGTGCGCAACGACACGCACAGTCGTGGTACGCGAACGGACACTGGAGCGCAGAGCGCAACAAAATCGTCTGGGCGAGTATTCTCGATATGGCAACAGGTAGTTATACATTTACCCCCGAAAATGTCAGTGGCGACTACCTCTTGGGCTTCAATGGAGGTTATAGTTGCAATCTTGGCGCGGACAATTGCTGGGCGTTTAGCACAACAGCGGAGGGCACGTGGCAACAGCAACATTTCCTTGCGACGACACTTGGCACTCATCCTCTTCCTGCTGTGCTTAATTACGTCAATTCGTTCAACACGAAGATGAATGCTCGTCTCACACGGCGGATTCAAACGCTGCAAGCTGCGCTCAAAGCAGGAATCTATCACCTCAGCGCAAAAGCCCAAGGCGGAACGCCTCTCCAAGGCACGGACTGGACAACGGGCGTGGTGCTGACCTACAATCTTCCCCTCGGATTCCAAGTCAGTTTGGACTTCACCTTCTTTCTGCGCTCAGGTTATGAAAACACGCAGGTGCGCCGTTTCACCAATCTATGGAACTCATCGTTGAGCAAATCTTTCGGCAAGCACTGCTCTGTGCGCCTTGAGGCCTACGATCTGCTCCGTCAGTTGCACAACACGGAGCGTCTCCTCACCGCCACATATTGGCAGGAAACCACCCAACTGACCATCCCGCGCTACCTGATGTTGCATCTTGCGTGGCAATTTTAACCTCAATCGGTCATTAGCCCGTTATAGTGATGTCTGTTATGGAGAGAAGATAACTTCCTATCATCTTTCATTCTCTTGTTGGCATCTTGTTTTTCGTTCTGATAAAATAAGGCTGAAACCCTCTTGCAGGATTTCAGCCTATTTTGTTACTTTGCAAATTGAAAAATCACTAGCAATATAAGCATAGTGTACATTTTACCAGACAGCAATATCTGAAAATCTAGAATCAGAATCGGCGTTTGGGAACATACGTGCGTGTTCCGTTGTTGTTATAGTAGAATTGACCACCTCTTGAGCCTTGATAGATGGTACGTCCTGAACCATAGTTGTAGGCACCAGAAGAATAGTCTCGTTCGATGTTCTTTTTTCTAGAACGTTGCCCTATACAATAAATCTTGGAAAATTCATTTATAACGCGTTATTTTGTTGAAAATGACGTGTTGTTTTGTTGGAAACGACGTGTTGTTTTGTTGAAAACGACGTGTTGTTTTGTTGAAAATGACGTGTTGTTTTGTTGGAAACGACGTGTTGTTTTGTTGGAAACGACGTGTTGTTTTTCTCATACGATGGGAGGAACAGAAAAGAACAAGAGGAGAGTTGAGAAAGCAGATAGGAGAGAAGGAATACTTGAATCAAGAAATGAATTTGTGAAAATATCTATAATACCCCCCTCTCGCGCGTACGCGTACGCGCGCACCAACAGGAGATTTATCTTTTTTGCTGTCACAAGTGTCACAGGTTTATATGTAAGTTACTATGATACAGTGTTTTATTATGTTCTTATGGACGAATTTTAACAATTCGTGTACTCGTGTCTTCAAAAATCGTGATTAGCAACAGAGAAAACAATGATTTTTCTTCCTTCCTTTTCCTGCATTTTCGCCAACTTGTCTTCCCACTTCTGTTCCTTGTGTGACACTTGTGACAGCAAAAAAACAACATCGCTGTTGGAATGCGCGCGCTACGCATACGCGCGAGAAAACTTCATCCTCAACCTGCCTTCCTATTGACCGATTAAGGATATATGGGTATTTTGCTATGTCAATATTCCATATTTGATATATTGAAAGAAAATAATGCACTTTTCTCCGATTTTTTCCCTCTTGGGGGCAATATCTCTCCATATACTTATAGGGAGGTGCGAAAAAAGTGTCCTGCGCAGTTCCTCTTTTATTTTACGGCGAAAGCCAATCCATCAAATATATTCCCCGTTATGCTTATTCTGACATTACTACTTTGTTGTCACCTTCTCGTCTTTGCTCTGTGCCAGGAAGCAAATAGAAGACGAGGGCAAAAGAGGGGCAAAAGAAAAGGCCGCATCAAAACACGGAGCTTTGACACGGCCTTTCAGAGCGAACGTCTTTAGAAAGACGCTGTGCCGAGGTTGCGGTCGATGAGCAGACCGTCTACGGCTTTGAGGTTGAATTTACCAGCTTTCTTTGCCACGAACTTGATGGTGAAGAGTTCGGGATTGCCTTCTTCGAGGAGGAAGTTGTTGCCACGATTCACAAAAGTGGGGTAGAGTGCTTTCTGTCCCGAAGTGTGCAGACGGTCGTAGGTGAGATTCACCATATCCTTCATGCCTTTGAGCGTGATGCCTTTGTATTCGAGTTCATCCGCTTTATAGGGGAGACCGAAGGAGAGGGCATTCACATAGTGGAGATCTTTACCCGAAACCTTGATTTCCACAACATCTCCAGCCTTGTAGGTCTTCACGTTGGGAGTCAGCACGAGTTGTCCGCGCACCTTGTCGGAAGAATTGCGCACACCGCCGTCGAGTTCCACACCCACGCAGGAGATGTCGTAGGCATCAATCAAACCGTTGTTGTTGATGTCGCCAATAGCAACATAGTCGAAGTCACCATCGCCACGGCGCAAACCGGTGTAGTTCATGTAGGAAGTCAAGTCGTTTTCGTCCACGCGCTTGTCGCGGTTGATGTCGCCTTGCATCACACCTTCCGTTCCTGGACGGCGATAGACGTAGATTTCACGACCCGAACCGAAGTTGCCAACGGCTTTGTCTACATTCAATTTGACGTAGCGCGCAGCAGTGGTTTCGTTGAATTTCACGGTCTTGGTAGTGGCATCCTTTTCCCAGTTGAAGGCAACGGGAGTCGACCAGTTTTGACGGTCGGTGGAGAGCGCATACGAACCAGAAAGGATGGTGCCGTTGCCTGCGTCTTCGCGAGGAATGTATTCCATACGCTCAAGTTGGTTTACGCTTCTCAAATCGACAATCATTTCAAAAGGTGTCGCTTGCTGGTTGCTCCAGGAAGTGTGCCAAATGGTCTTCAAATCACGGTCGAAGAGTTTGTCCGTGCCTTGTCCACCTTGGTTTTGCACCGAAGTAGTGGCTTTCACGCCTTTGACAGCCCATTCGAGCGGATCTTTCACCGTAGAGAGTTGGAAATCTGTCCAAGCACTTGCGCCATCGGCATTGACGGCACGCACGCGGAAGGAGTAGTTGGTGACGGGTGCCAAATCGTCGAAGAGATGATTCAAAGCGCGGATGGTGGAATAAATCTGACCATCGTGTTCCACTTCGTAGTAGTCGGCATTATCCACGGCATCCCACGCAGGTTGGAGCGTGTAAGCCTGTGCCTTGCTTTGTTGCTTATTGAATTGAGGAGCAGCAAGTTTGCCGTGGTGCACGAGAAGGCGATTGGGGGTCTTAAACTCAAAACCTTTCACCGTAACACTCACCGCGTTTCTGTGACATCGGTGGCAGCAAGTTTCACGAGTACTTGAGGATTCTTGATGACTTCGCCCACACTCTCTTCTCCAGCGCGCACCCAGCGGTTGAGATTGGGCTTCGCATCGTAGAACCACACGTTGGTGCCTTGTTCAAACTCCTCGCGTGTGCTCACTTGGGTGAGTTTCACCTTAGCATCACCCACCGTGGCAGTGAGTTTCTTAGGAGCCTTAGATACATTGATGCGCAATTCCGTTTGTTGTGATTTGACAAACTCGGGGAATTGAGCCATAGTGCGGTCGATGTCGAGCGTGAGCACCTGTTTCTTCACCGTCGTTTTGAGTTCGGTAAATGCTCTTTTTCCTTCGAGATAGGCTTGTGTCTTGCCGTCATCGTCATAGAGTCCCGCCTTTGTGCCACGTTCCGCATAAATCTCAAAGATGCGGAGGTCTTTCTTGATTTCAGCTGGTGTGTTGTTGGGGTTTGCCATAGGGATAATGGCATCAGCTTTCACCAAGACGGGGAGTTTCCAGAGAGGAGCATCGAAGTGGTTGATGATGCGTCCACCAGTATAGATGTCGCCCGTGAAATAGTCCACCCAATTTCCCTTGGGGAGGTAGATACCGTCGCGGCGGTCGTTGCCTTCTGCGTCCGCTGCCGTGTTTTGATAGATGGGAGCCACGAGGAAGGCGTCACCATACATGAATTGATATTGTGTGCGCTTACCCAGTGTGTAGGCATTGCTTTCTTCCATAAACATGGGGCGAATCATAGGCTTACCATTCACGGCTTCAGCAGCAGCTGTGTAGGCATAAGGGAGGAGTTCGCTCTTGAGTTTGAGATACCAGCGATTGAGCGCGATACTCTTGCCACCGAGTGCGTGAGGATATTTGGGATTACTACCCCAACCATCCATATTCAACTCCATAGGAGTGAAGGTTTTCCATTGGAATTCGCGCACATTCACAGGAATGTTCTTTCCTCCGAAGATTCCATCGAGGTCGGAGGTGATGTTGGGTTGTCCAGAAAGTCCAGATCCGATGAATGTTGGGATGTGGAAACGGATATATTCCCAGTCACCACCGGTTTGGTCGCCGCTCCAAATGCCTGCATAGCGTTGAGTTCCTGCCCATCCATCGAGTGAGATGATGAAGGGGCGCGCGTTGTTGCCATATTTAGGCATGATGCGACCCACATCGGCTACCCCATTGAGTCCGAAGCTATAACCCCAACCCACCCAGGCTACATCAGTTTTGAGTACGCGCACACCAGCGGTGCCGACTTCTTTCACAATGTCGCGCTGCAGGAGAGCTTCGATGCTGTCTTTGGGGTGAAGGTCGCTTTGTGTCCACAGTCCGATTTCCACACCTTTGCTGCGAGCATAGTCGCCAAATTGACGGAGGTTTTCAATGTTGCCATCGAGCGTTTTCGTCTGTCCGTAGCCAGCACCGTATCCGTCGTTGGGGAGGAACCATCCCAAGGGCATATCATTGTTGAGATAGCGGTCGATGGCTGCACGAGCTGAGAACTGATAGTTGTTGCGTTCACCATTCAAACTCTCCTTGATGCCGCCATTGTCTTTTTGACTTTCGTTGTAGGTCTTGCCATCTTCCATCTTCATGAAGCCACGATTGTCTTTAGCTTCTGTCCAATAGTCGCGGTTGTAGGCATTGAGGTGACCTTGGTAGAAACCAAACTTAGGCAATAACACAGGATTACCTGTTAGTTGGTAGAAACTGCTCAATAAAGCTTCTGGACGTTCTGCCACCATGAAGAAAACATCGAGATATTGCTCTGCGTGGCGCAATTTCACGAGATTTCCTTGTGTATTGCCGAAATCGTAAAGACCAGGTTTGAAGGTGTGCCACATCATGCCGTAACCTTTGGTGCTCCAATAGAAAGGAGTAGGAGAAGCTACGCCACCATCCACCCAGTTGTTGGTGTTTTTCAATGGCAATCACTTGTCCACGATGCGAGAAACGGCCGTTTTGCACACCACCTCCATAGAAATACTCTCCGTCGTGATTTGCCAATGTAAGGTGAGTGCCGTCTTTGTCAAAGGTGGGAGCGGTGAGCGATTGGAAGACTTCTTCTCCGCTAGCTTTCTTCACCACAAAACCACCTGTGGCACGATCGAAAACGAGCGTCACTTGGGGAGTCGTCACCGTGAAATTGTTGGCATCTCCCTTCAAATCGAGTGATTTTACGCCGCGTCGCGGATTTTCCACGAGAATGTCAGCTGCAGGAGTCGCCTCAGGATTGTGAGGAGCACGACCAGCAGGGTCGAGATATAGGCGGAAGATGCCATTACCATAGAAATCGAGCGTGATGCGTTGCTGTTGATTGTTAAGCAACTCGATGGTTGTTTCGTTTATTTTTCTAGCAGAAACAAGGTTTTGTCCCGAACGGTCGGGAGAAGTCGCCAGTTTTTGGTTGGTTTGCGCCAAAGCGGCCACATTAGATGCCTCCGCTGTGTCGATTGTTTTCTGGTGCTGCGCAGTAGCAGGTGCTGCGGTGGCAACGCCTCCTACAAGGGTGAGCAGGCTAAGCGCGTTGGGGAGAATTGAAGGTGATTGCTTCATAAGAAGTTTGAGATATGCTGAGATGTTTCATCCACCTGCTGCGTTTTATGCCTTTGGGGGAGAATGATATGCTCCTTGTTGTGTCCGAATTTCGCTACGATGTTGTAGCTTCTTTTCAATGCACTGCAGCCGATGTGGGTGTTTTCAGCGTGATTATGATGTTTTGAGTGCTAAATTACGAATTTATGCGGAATTATCCCCTTCTTTTAGTCATATATAGAGAGAATAATTCTCTTTCTCTTCACAAAAACTCTGTATTGGTTGAATACTTTGCCGATGTTGCACCCAAAAGGTTAATTGGAGATATAGGCATGATAAGCAAGATGTTTTTCTACGCTTCGCATGTTTTCTGTTAGAAATAAAAAAGTCCGCACCAAACTTGAGTTTGGATGCGGACTTTGTAGTTTCTTCACTGCGTAGTCACCTACAATGCCACAGCCCGAAGGCAAGGAAAGTAGAGTAGTGCAGAGTGAAAGTTGCTTAGGACGCGTAGTCTTAGGCCTTAGTAGCAGTACGCTTCTCCTTGATGCGAGCCTTCTTACCAGTGAGGGCGCGGAGATAGTAGAGCTTAGCGCGACGCACTTTACCCACTTTGTTCACTTCGATGCTCTCGATAGCAGGAGATTCGATGGGGAAGATACGTTCTACACCGATAGTACCAGACATCTTGCGTACAGTGAAACGCTTCTTTTCGCCGTGACCAGCAATCTTGATGACAACACCGCGGTAGAGCTGTACGCGTTCCTTGTTACCTTCGACGATTTGTAAGCTACGGTCACAGTGTCACCAGCCTTGAAAGTGGGGTGTTGCTTGCCAGTAGCAAATGCTTCTTCAGCAATTTTAATGAGATCAGCCATTGTGTAATGCTTGATTTTGAAATTGTTAATCGCCCCAGCTCAACGTGTCCGGATTCTACTGCACTGATGCCAGATGCCTATGAGCTAACACTTGCTTCTGTGAAGCCGAGCAACTCCTATGGTTTTCTGTGCTGTCGGTGCGCCTTGCAGCGGTTGAGCGGAAAAGCACCGCAAAGTTACGGCTTTTCTCTGGAGTGAGCAAGTTTTACGACCTTTTATTTTTGTCGTCTGTTCATCTTAGTGTTCTTGTAGAGTCAACCATCAAGTGCAACACTATCTTATGAGTTGATAGTGTACTTTCAAGATAGAAGTGCAATCCTTGTCTAATTATCTTGAGCTTGTATAACAAAACAATTCCTCATCATCCGGTCAAAGAATGATGAGGAATTGTCGGTAGATGTATGAAAAATGCGCTTAGAAAGTGTGCAATTTTCCAATCACGCGATAAAGTTGTTGGATGCGACTGATGGAATAACGTTCCACACCATAGTCTGGATTGCTCGCTATGAATTCCAACACTTCAGGATGTCCAGGCACACGACGCAATGTCTTAACTGTTCGCAAGTCATCGAGCACCACTGCATAGATATGTCCTGGTTCAAAGCTTTCCAACGAGCATTGTCGGAGTGCTATTTTGTCGCCAGGCTCAAGATCGGGCACCATGCTCTTGCCCTGCACTGTGCACCACAAATCGGCTGAACGATTGAGCGGTGTGTCCATGTAGTAGTTGGGTTCAACGGGCTGCTCATTATTCACGTCGTCAAATCCGCAAGTAAAATCATTCTCATAAACGGGAAGAGCTTCAAAACGATTCGCTTTGTGAGCTTCAATCTCGGCTTCTCGGTCGGCTTTCAACATTTCCCCTTCTCCCGTAAGCAACCAATCCACAGATACCCCCAAACGCTCACTGATGGATGCTAGAAAATCATACTTGGGTAAAACCGTACCCGTGAGATACGAGCGAATGCGAGCTTCATTCGTATCGAGTAAACTTGCAAATCGTGTGTTACGACCATCTGCAAATTTCTTGACCAAAAGTTGGAGTCGGTTTGTCATAACATATCGTTGTTTGAGATGTGTCAGCCACATCTTTCAGATTAGAGATAAGGCGCATTGTATTCGTCTATACGACGAATGTTGGGGAATACCTCGCTGCACCATCTGGCTGTATATGCGAGTATGGCTGAATTTTTCTTCTGCAAATATACGATTTACAATATAAACAACAAAGCATTATCCGAAGTTTAAATGTCGTTTTTTTGCTTTTTCCGTAAGTATTCTAGGCATTTCCCACATTTTTCAACGCAATAAGTTTGCTATTCTTGCGAAAAATTCGAGTAAAATATAGGAAAGGAGGTGCTGCAAAATGAGTTTCTGCAACACCTCCTTGGGAGATTTCAAAAAGGGATAAATGCAACGATTTGAGACGAAGTTTGAAGAGAGCGTACTACAGTGGGTGACCAATGTTGAGTATCCGTTGGAAGTTATCTTTTCAATTACGAGTCGTACCATAACGTTCTAATGACCGAATTTGGTTTTAGCATATAACTACGAATATACAACTTTAAAACTTTGGACGACCACCGCCAGGAGGCATTGAGGGACGGAAATTTCCTGAACCACGATGATCGCGAGGTGACGGACCTTCGCCAGGAGCACCGCCTTCTGGAGGCGAAGGCAATTTCGCACCACCAAACACGTTGAGCTTGAGAATCGCGTGCAACATCACATAGCTATTCAAATTGTTACTCCATGTGTCGGTGCGTATCAACGCAGTGAACGTACGACTGATGTTGTTTTCTTGCTTCAAAAGGTCGAATGCTTCAAGACGCATCGTCAGAGCATTGTCTTTCAAGAACGATTTCGAGAGTGAAGCATTCCAAAGCAACTCGTTGGTGTTGAGCGCAGCGGCAGAAAAACCGCGGCGTGATGTCATACGCAAGTCTGTGGAAAAACTTATGTTCCAAGGCAAAGTCACGTTGGAGGATAGACCATAGTCATAGCTCCAGGTGTCGAGGTTTTGATTGGGGTTTAGAGAAGCGCGAGAATGTTGATAGGATACGCGTCCGTCGAGCGTCACGTCCCATTTCGAACGACGAAGCGACAAATCGAGTTTTTCAGAAAAACCATTGATGCGGTTCGTACTCTTTTGTGCCACAACTTCTGCAAAAAGCTGATTCACTTGTTGCACACTTGGGGCGTCTGATAGACCACTTGTCTGAGCGGATGTGCCCACATATCCCACCGAATGCGACAAATTCACATTGGTCGATGTGGAGAGCGTAAACATTTTACTTGCATCGAGCGGTGTGTTGAAGGTGAAACCGCCGTTTGCACTCCAATTGCCATTGATGTTTTCTGGACGCGTAAACTGTCTACCGCTTGCATCGTCGTAAATCATCATTTGAGTCACTGCATTGCGCTCGTTCGTGAAATTGAAATTAGCCATCACCCCACGTTGACTTTCTGCGTCATATCCGTTGTAAAACAAACGAACATTGTCGCTCCACGAAGGTTTAAGTCCTGGATTGCCTACTGATATATGTAGCGGATTGGCATTGTCCACCACGTTGAGCAGATTAGTCATAGAGGGCTGGGAAGTGTCGCCGTGATAGAAGATATCTAATCGCTTCGTCTTGGAAATTTTAATGCGAAGACGGAGATTTGGAACAATGTTTTGCACCATTCGCGTGGTGTCTATGTGTCCAATTCCTCCTCGAGTGTAGTCCAAGCGCGTGAGTTCGGGCATATAGCGCAAACCCACATTTAGGTTGATAAGACTCGTGTTGTAGCGCACACCGATTTCAGCGCGGTGACGATTGTAGTGATAAGTCGCTGTTTGAGAATTCATTGCATCGCGCGCTGCTGCATAGAGGTCTTGACGGTTGAGACGATCGAGCAATTGCGCTGCGTCAAATTGAGTTTCCACAGCCTCACTACGCAATTTATATAAGGCATCGGGCATATTGCCATTGGCTATTGCATAGTCGTTAAGGCTGGAATAGCCCTCGAGCGAAGAGAGATGATACAAATTTCTACTACCATCGGTGAAGCGCTGTTCGTAGGCATAGCGCACCTCACCGAAGAGTTTGCCCACTATCGGTTCTACGTACGATGCACCTACGCGGTAACTCCAATTGGTCGAAGGACGATCCACAAATTGGTGGGTGCCATTGGGGGCAAGCACCGTGGATGATGTGGTGGACTGACTGGAAGTGTTCACACGGCGGTGGATGTTGGAAAGACTATAATTTGTGTTTCCCGTTTGTCCCCATTTCCGCGCACTTCTGCCGTAATGCTGCGCCCTGTGCGTCCCGGGAGTTTGCGTGTTATGGTCAAGTCTCCGTTGAAAGTGTGGCTCCACGAAGTGCCAAGGGCATTGTTTTCGTTGAGATTCACCAAATATGGGAGCGTACTTACCAAAGTGTCTGATTGGCTTCGTGTCGTACTGCCATAAGCCCGTTCTAACACTTCGTCCGTCGACCCCACATTCATAGCTTTGAATGGGTCGCTGTTGAAGGTCGCAGCGCGATTTTGGTTATTGGTGTTTCCTTTTTTCCATTCGAAATTAGGACGGAACGACACTGAGGTCAATGAGTCGGGACTCCACATTAATCGCAATGAGGAGTGTAGACTTTGACTCAGGTTCTCGCTCCATCGATGAGCGTTTGAAAAACTTGGTTTTCTCCCCGCGGTCAAAAAGGTTTCACTTGCCGTGATACTCTCTGTCTTGTTGTCATTGCGGAAATAGAGAGCATTCCCACCGATTTCGAAAGCACCCGATTGAAAACGCTTGACACCATTATCCCAAGAAAAGTCTAAACCTGCCATTGTCGATGTGGTGCGACCGTCGTTGTTCGACATAAAACCGCGAAGACCGCCAAAACCACGATCACCCACATTGTTGTGCGAACCGAAAAGGCCAAAGCGACTATTGTCGGTAAATCGCATCAGCATCAACTTACTTTCGTAGAGGTTGCTGTGCTCATCATCATCGCGCCCACCTCCCAGCTCTACATTGCTCAATAGTGTCTGGTTGAGTTCGCGTTTTGTCGAGATGTCAAGCACAAAACTCTCTTCGCCGTCGTCGATTCCAGTTTGTTCGGCTAAATCGCTCTTTTTATCATAACTTTTCACCTTCGACACCAAATTCACCGGCAGGTTTTTCATCGCCATTTTGGTGTCACCTTTGAAAAAGTCCTTTCCGTTGATGAGCAACTCTTTCACGGTTTTACCATTCACCTTTATACTACCATCGGCAGCTACTTCAGCACCTGGGAGTTGCTTGATAAGGGCTTCCAAACTCGCTCCTTCTGCGGTGCGAAAGGCCGCGGCGTTAAACACCGTGGTGTCTTCTCGTTGTTCCATACGCGCCAACACGGCTTTCACCTCTGCTGCACTGAGCATCACATCGCTGTTCTTAAGGTAGAGATCGCCCATTTGCAAACTGTCTTCTGCATCCTTTTGCGACACGGCAAAGGTTTGCGCTTCATAGCCCAAAGCACTGGCCACTACATATAGACTGTCGCCTGCTGTGGCTGGGGTGCGTAGGATAAATCGTCCCAAACTGTCGGTGGTGGTCACGGATGGGTGACTACCTTTGGTGCGCACATCGGCATTTTGAACGGGAAGTCGATCACTTTTTCCGAACAGTCTACCAATGATAACGCGTGGAGCATTGATCTGCGCGGCATATAGTCCTAACGGGATGGTAGCGACAAAAAGGGAAAGGGGGAATAAGACTTTTCGCATAAGCAATAGTGTGATTTTGTTCTGTGCATCTCTAAGACAACTCTGAAGGGAAAATTGTCTTCTTGGTTCTGTATTGGTTGATTTGAAGCGAGTTTTTGTGGCAAAACTCTTGTTTTCTTCGCTCGTTTGGTTGGCAAAGATACATTTTTTGTTCCGGTTGCTCTTCGATTTTCTATCATTATCCCGATTTTCAAACGAAATTTGACGTGTTTTCGGTGATGAACTTTTCATTTGTCTATGTAGAGTTTTTTTAGTGTTGCTGTTCTTCTCTGATTACTATTTTCTTCCGCTCCTTATTATATATGGGTGGAAATGAGCGCAAAGAGTGAAAAAACGGCATATTTGTGCCGTTTTTTCTTGGTCTACATTTTGTTTTGCTATCTTTACTTGACGAAATAGATTCGTAAGTAGTGCATATGACTATTGGTTTGGGGGTTGAGCCATGATTTGTCGATGGCTGTTTCATTGCTGATGAATATTTCTTCGTAGGTGAATGTTTTTTGAGGGGGATTCGGAAGGGTGGGGAAGTGGATTGGTTGGTTTGATTGGATGAGGGGATGGTTGGGTATTAGCCGAAGGTGTTCTTACGCGCGTGTATGCGCGCTCCCGTACTAGGAGTTTTGTTTTTTGCTGTCACAAGTGTCACAGCGGATGGAATTGAGAATACTTCATCATCCCAAAAACGACGCATCGTTTTATAGAAAGTGACGTGTTGTTTTATGGGAAGTGACGTGTTGTTTTATAGAAAACAACGTGTCGTTTTGTGGAAAGTGACGGGTTGTTTTGTGGAAAGTGACGGGTTGTTTTAGATTGGAGGACGAAAAGTTGTTTTGAGGATGGTGTTTTGGGGAGTTTTTGCGGTGGAGTAGTAGCGTGAAAGTGTGATATTTTTTGAATGTTGTTTCTGTTATCGGTGTAAATGGTTATTACATAATGGGTTATAGTGTTTGTGTGACACTTGTGACAGCAAAAAACATAAAACTCCTGTAATGTGCACATACGCGCGCGCGTATCTCGATGTTATTTCGCTTCTTCCCGTGCTTGGCCATTGCACGCCGTCTAGCTTCTAGTCTTTCTAGTTCTTCTAGTCCATCTAGTCTTTCTAGATTTTCTAGTGCTTCTAGTTTTTCTAGTTCTTCTAGAAACCTCCCCCTCTAACGTCTAATCTCTAACGTCTAATCTCTAACGTCTAACGTCTATTCTGCCATTTCTATCTCTCAAAATCTACTATTTGAGATTTTTCTTGCAAATTTTTTCTCCAATCTCTTGGTGGTTTCAAAATCTTGCCGTACTTTTGCATCGCAATCGGGACGCAAGGGTCACTTGCTAAGACACAACGCGCTTAGTTAGATGAAGCTTGACAGCCTGAACGCCTGACAGTGGCAAATGAGCTACACGAAGTCATTGAAACGATTACATAACAGATTGTAGAGAAGTACAAGGAACAATCAACAATGAAGCAGAAATGCTTCGGGTAAAATGAATTGTACCGTCAAATTTCTACTCCAAAAATCCAAAGTAACAAGACAGGATACTGAGCACATAAAACAGATCAAAACAAAATATCATATTACAATGAAGAGTTTGATCCTGGCTCAGGATGAACGCTAGCTACAGGCTTAACACATGCAAGTCGAGGGGCAGCATAGAAGAAGCTTGCTTCTTCTGATGGCGACCGGCGCACGGGTGCGTAACGCGTATCAAACCTGCCTCATACTCGGGGATAGCCTTGCGAAAGTAAGATTAATACCCGATGTTGTTATGTTACCGCATGGTGATATAACCAAAGATTTATCGGTATGAGATGGTGATGCGTCCGATTAGGTAGTAGGCGGGGTAACGGCCCACCTAGCCATCGATCGGTAGGGGTTCTGAGAGGAAGGTCCCCCACACTGGAACTGAGACACGGTCCAGACTCCTACGGGAGGCAGCAGTGAGGAATATTGGTCAATGGACGGAAGTCTGAACCAGCCAAGTAGCGTGCAGGATGACGGCCTCTGGGTTGTAAACTGCTTTTTAGTTGGGAATAAAAAAAGAGGACGTGTCCTCTATTGTATGTACCTTCAGAAAAAGACTGAGCTAATTCCGTGCCAGCAGCCGCGGTAATACGGAAGGTCCCAGGCGTTATCCGGATTTATTGGGTTTAAAGGGAGCGTAGGCGGATTATTAAGTCAGTGGTGAAAGACGGTGGCTCAACCATCGTTAGCCATTGAAACTGGTAGTCTTGAGTGCAGACAGGGATGCTGGAACTCGTGGTGTAGCGGTGAAATGCTTAGATATCACGATGAACTCCGATCGCGAAGGCAGGTGTCCGGGCTGCAACTGACGCTGAGGCTCGAAAGTGTGGGTATCAAACAGGATTAGATACCCTGGTAGTCCACACAGTAAACGATGTATACTCGCGGTTTGCGATATATTGTAAGCCGCCAAGCGAAAGCATTAAGTATACCACCTGGGGAGTACGCCGGCAACGGTGAAACTCAAAAGGAATTGACGGGTACTGCACAAGCGGAGGAACATGTGGTTTAATTCGATGATACGCGAGGAACCTTACCCGGGCTTGAACTAAGAGTGACAGATTTAGAGATAGATCTTTCTTCGGACACTCTTGGAGGTGCTGCATGGTTGTCGTCAGCTCGTGCCGTGAGGTGTCGGCTTAAGTGCCATAACGAGCGCAACCCTTTTCCTTGGTTGCCATCAGGTAATGCTGGGCACTCCAGGGATACTGCCATCGTAAGATGTGAGGAAGGTGGGGATGACGTCAAATCAGCACGGGCCCTTACGTCCGGGGCTACACACGTGTTACAATGGGGGGTACAGAAGGTCGCTACCTGGTGACAGGATGCTAATCTCAAAAACCTCTCTCAGTTCGGATTGGAGTCTGCAACCCGACTCCATGAAGCTGGATTCGCTAGTAATCGCGCATCAGCCATGGCGCGGTGAATACGTTCCCGGGCCTTGTACACACCGCCCGTCAAGCCATGAAAGCCGGGGGTGCCTGAAAGCCGTGACCGGAAGGGTCGGCCTAGGGTAAAACTGGTGATTGGGGCTAAGTCGTAACAAGGTAGCCGTACCGGAAGGTGCGGCTGGAACACCTCCTTTCTGGAAAGTTCAGTATACCAAGTTACTTGAATGGAAATAAAAGAAAATGGTACAATTTATAAGATTGTCACCTATACTTCTCGCAATAGGTTATGATTCTATTCCGATTATATAATCGGGGGATTAGCTCAGCTGGCTAGAGCGCTTGCATGGCATGCAAGAGGTCATCGGTTCGATTTTCCGATATTCTCCACTCATTCTACTGCTCAGTCGCTACGATGTTGAAACATCACTGCAGAATGACAGAGCAAGAGATCTTTGACATATTGAACACGCAACAAGTTGATTCTTGTTTCCATCCATCGCAAGATGAGATGCGAAAACAGAGAATCATCCAAGTAACGAAACAAAGGTAAACGAAAGTACAGCTTTAAGTATATTCTCACCTTCTGATTAAATCAGATAAAGGTATAGGAAGTAATTAAGGGCGTACGGTGGATGCCTAGGCTCTTACAGGCGATGAAGGACGTGATAAGCTGCGATAAGCTGTGGGTAGGTGCAAATAACCATTGATCCGCAGATTTCCGAATGGGACAACCCAGCAGGTTGAAGACCTGTTATCCCGCTAGTGCGGGAGGCTAACGGGGGGAACTGAAACATCTTAGTACCCCTAGGAAAAGAAAATAATAATGATTCCCCTAGTAGTGGCGAGCGAACGGGGAAGAGCCCAAACCATATAGATTTCGGTCTATATGGGGTTGTAGGACCACGACGTTGCAAGAAGTACGTTTAGAGGAACGCTTTGGAAAGAGCGACCATAGAGAGTGACAGTCTCGTACTCGACAATCGTATGAAGCATAGTGGTATCCTGAGTAGGGCGGGACACGTGAAATCCTGTCTGAATCCGGCGGGGGCCCATCCGCCAAGGCTAAATACTCGTAAGAGACCGATAGCGAACCAGTACCGTGAGGGAAAGGTGAAAAGCACCTCTTTTAGAGGAGTGAAAAAGTTCCTGAAACCGTACGCCTACAAGCGGTCGGAGCTTCTTAGGAAGTGACGGCGTGCCTTTTGCATAATGAACCTACGAGTTACCGTCGTCGGCAAGGTTAAGTGCTATGAAGCACGTAAGCCGAAGCGAAAGCGAGTCTGAACAGGGCGCATAGTCGGCGGTGGTAGACGCGAAACCAAGTGATCTACCCTTGTCCAGGTTGAAGTCCCGGTAACACGGGATGGAGGACCGAACCAATAAGCGTTGAAAAGCTTCTGGATGAGGTGAGGGTAGGAGTGAAAGGCCAATCAAACTTGGAGATAGCTCGTACTCCCCGAAATGCATTTAGGTGCAGCCTCGGGCGTTCCCTGTGTGAGGTAGAGCGACTGATTGGATGCGAGGGCTTCACCGCCTATCAAGTCCAGACAAACTCCGAATGCACACAGGCTAAGCCCGGGAGTGAGGGCGTGGGTGCTAAGGTCCACGCCCGAGAGGAGAAGAATCCTGACCACCGGCTAAGGCCCCGAAATATAGGCTAAGTTAAACTAACGAAGTGTGGTCCCCGTGACAGCTAGGATGTTGGCTTGGAAGCAGCCATTCATTCAAAGAGTGCGTAACAGCTCACTAGTCGAGGGACTGTGCATGGATAATAATCGGGTATAAAGTCTATTGCCGAAGCCGTGGGATATCTATTTGATATCGGTAGGGGAGCATTCATGCGGCCTTGAAGATAGAGGATAACCTCTGTTGGAGCTTCATGAAAAGCAAATGTAGGTATAAGTAACGATAAAGAGTGTGAGATGCACTCTCGCCGAAAGACTAAGGTTTCCAGGGCAACGTTAATCGGCCCTGGGTCAGTCGGGACCTAAGGTTCAACCTAATGGTGATGCCGATGGCAGAAACGGTTAATATTCCGTTACTATCTTTGTTGGCGATGTGGAGACGGAGGAGTGACACTTCCGCGAGCTGACGGAATAGCTCGTTAAAGATTGTAGGTTATGAGGATGGCAGGCAAATCCACCATCCGAGCTGAAAGTCGATAGTATACAGCGTCTTCGGACAATGTAATAGTGAAGGTAATCCTACTCCCGAGAAAATCCGCTAAGCTTAACAACAAAGATACCCGTACCGTAAACGGACACACGTAGTCGGGTAGAATATACTAAGGCGCTTGGAAGATTCATGGTTAAGGAACTAGGCAAATTGACCCCGTAACTTCGGAATAAGTGTCCTCACAGTAATGTGAGGCGCAGAGAATTCACCAGGCAACTGTTTAACAAAAAAACACAGGGCTGTGCAAAATCGAAAGATGCAGTATACAGTCTGACACCCTGCCCGGTGCTGGAAGGTTAAGAGGAGAGCTTGAGACTCCGGTCGAAGGTTTGAATTGAAGCCCCCAGTAAACGGCGGCCGTAACTATAACATCCTAAGGTAGCGAAATTCCTTGTCGGGTAAGTTCCGACCTGCACGAATGGTGTAATGATCTGGGCACTGTCTCAACCATGATTCCCAGTGAAATTGTAGTATCGGTGAAGATGCCGATTACCCGCGATGGGACGAAAAAGACCCCGTGAACCTTTACTATAGCTTAACGTTGTAATTGGGCAGTCGATGTGTAGGATAGGTCGGAGGCTTAGAAGCAGGCACGCCAGTGTTTGTGGAGCCGCTGTTGAAATACGACCCTTTGGCTGTCTGGTTCCTAACTCTCAGATGAGAGGACCGCGTTTGGTGGGTAGTTTGACTGGGGTGGTCGCCTCCAAAAAGCGTAACGGAGGCTTCTAAAGGTGCCCTCAGGCCGATTGGTAACCGGCCGTAGAGTGTAATGGCAAAAGGGCGCTTGACTGAGAGACCTACAAGTCGATCAGGTGCGAAAGCAGAGCATAGTGATCCGGTGGTTCCGTATGGAAGGCTATCGCTCAAAGGATAAAAAGGTACTCCGGGGATAACAGGCTGATCCCTCCCAAGAGCTCATATCGACGGAGTGGTTTGGCACCTCGATGTCGGCTCGTCACATCCTGGGGCTGGAGAAGGTCCCAAGGGTTGGGCTGTTCGCCCATTAAAGTGGCACGCGAGCTGGGTTCAGAACGTCGTGAGACAGTTCGGTCTCTATCTATCGTGGGCGCAGGAAATTTGCGTGGCTCTGACACTAGTACGAGAGGACCGTGTTGGACTGACCTCTGGTTTACCGGTTGTGGCGCCAGCTGCACCGCCGGGTATCTACGTCGGGATCGGATAAGCGCTGAAAGCATCTAAGTGCGAAGCCGGCCACAAGATTAGATTTCCTCATAAGGGTCGTTGTAGACTACGACGTTGATAGGGTGTAGGTGTAAAGACGGTGACGTCAAAGCCGAGCACTACTAATCGCCCGAAACTTCCATTCCTTTAGGTGGAATACACTTAAAGCTGCTACGTTTATCTCTACAAACTAGAAGCGCAAGAAGAACTAGATGCTCTAGCACTTCTAGAAAAACTAGACTCTCTAGATTCTCTAGAAAACCTAGCCCAAAGCACAATCGTTATTTGTCAAGATTGCCTGTTCAAACGATATTTCCGGTGGTTATAGCGACGGGGTTCCACCTCTTCCCATTCCGAACAGAGAAGTTAAGCCCGACCGCGCCGATGGTACTGCACACCCGCGGGAGAGTAGGTCGCCGCCATTTTACGTAAGAGACTGTGTCAAAACACTTGTTTTGATACGGTCTCTTTCTTTTCTATAACCACTTCTCGCTTATGCTCCGACTATCGACTGTGTTTCGCCTTCAGTCTTTCCTGTGAGAGTTTCCTCTCAGACCTATATCGGAGTGCTTCCCTTTCGGAATTTCATTGCAGATGTTTAGTATTTTGATTCCAACCTTTCTTATTCATATCACATAAACGCTAGCATCTATTCGATTATGTATTTGAAAAAGTTTCTTGTGCGCTTGGTCATCTCTCTGTTAATATTGTTCCAGTGCTTTGTATTTGCTCTTTATTTTCACTCAAAACACGATGGTGTTAATACACTCGTTAGAGTGGAACTTCGAAGTTATTATGCGCTGTCGATAGGTGGTAATGATTCTCTTTTCTTTGATGATTTGTCAGTTGATTCCATTCAATCCTTGAGCGATAAGATGTCTTCCGTGTCCTCTCATCGAACAATGATAGGACGCAGAGTTTCTAGAGAACAATTGGTTCAAGTCGTTTCCTGTTCGTAAGCCCGTTGTTCAGCAGCAAGCTTTACTACAAGCACTCAGTAACTACGAAAAGACTGTGACGAAGCGTTGCAGCATCAATGCACAACATCTTGCAGAATTAGCTTACTATGCCAAAACTCATAGTGTTGTTGATGAAGGATATAACGAAGTGATGCGCTATCGTGCAGTGCTTCTACAATCTAATAATGATGATCAGCGTGTTCTACAAAAACTGCGTGCTTTTCTTGCATTAAACCAGAGCAAAAATGATAAATTACTGCGTAAAGTTCGTGCGTATCGTCACACCGAGTACAATGTAAATGGTGTTCGGTTTGTTATAACTCCTGATTCAAACACCTCTTTCTTCTCCAATGCCAACATTCTTCGACAACAAGGTTTAGTCACACTTGAGCCTTCTGCGAATGTTGTTGCTAAGCGCATTGATGGCAGCGTGCTGATGGACTATCTTCACCCAGTTACCGATACAACGCATCAGCAATTTATTGATAGTTTGGGAGTAGCGTATAATCTGTGGCTTATCCAATCCTCTCCGATAAGATGGTATGGCACATCTCTTTCTCCAAATGGCGCATATTATGAGGGACATTTTGATGCAAAATTTCAACGTCATGGCCAAGGATTCTCTGTTGATCATCATATTGTGAAGAGTGGTGAGTGGAAGGCAAATCATTTTAGAGGTGAGAGAATGCTCTATACCCCCAGTAGAGTCTATGGCATTGATGTGTCTCGTCATCAACACGAACACGGTCGAAAGCGTTATCCGATACGCTGGAACGCGCTTCGCATTACAGACCTAGGAAGTATTTCCAAGAAAAAGGTGGCAGGAGCAGTGAATTATCCCGTGAGTTTCGTTTTCATCAAAGCAACGGAAGGCAAAAGCCTACTCAACAAATACTATCTTTCCGATCTTAAGGCGGCACGAGCAAACGGCATTCCAGTGGCTCCCTATCATTTCTTCACTCATTTGAGTAGCGGATTGCAGCAGGCAAAGTTTTTCGTCAAAAGTGTGCATTTGTCGAAGGCAACTTTACCTCCAATGCTTGATGTGGAACCCACCAATGCTCAAATAAAAAAAATGGGAGGTCGCGATGTACTCTTTAGAGAGATGCTCGTGTGGTTGCATTTTGTTGAAAAGTACGCGCACAGACGTTCCATTCTCTACGTCAGTCAGCAATTTGTCAATCAACATTTGGTGCATGCTCCCGCAGCCTTGCGCAACTATGATGTGTGGATAGCCCGTTATGGCGAATTCAAACCCTACGTAAAACTCACCTTTTGGCAACTTTCTCCCGATGGAAAAGTACGAGGCATTCATGGCGATGTAGACATCAACGTGTATAATGGAACGCAAGAAGATTTCAAGGAGTGGAGTAAACCATAACCCATCTATCCCTTTTGTGTAGGCTTGCGAAAACTCCTAAAACGTAGCCTTATCACTTATTTTTTTCACTTTCTACTCCCTATCCCGAAATATATCGCTACCTTTGCCTCGTAATTATGAACTAATACTTCCTTATTATGGAAAAAAAATCAAAGGACTCATCGATGCCCCCTTCACACCATTTCATGAAGATGGTAGTCTCAATCTAGCTCTCATTCCAGAGTATGCAGCACTTCTTGCGCGCAATGGTTTGAAAGGCGTATTCATCAATGGATCTTCTGGTGAGGGATATATGCTCACAGAAGAAGAACGAATGCTACTTGCTGAAGCATGGATGGCAGCAGTACCAAAGGATTTCAAAGTGATAGTCCATGTGGGTAGCACCTCTGTGATGAGCAGCCGCCGTTTGGCAGAACACGCTCAAAAAATCGGTGCTTGGGGCATCGGTGCAATGGCAACTCCATTCCCTAAAATAGGAAACATCGAGCAACTTTGTCGTTACTGCGAAGAGATTGCCTCTGCCGCTCCTGAACTCCCCTTCTACTATTATCACATTCCTGCTTTCAATGGAGCTTTCCTTTCGATGTATGATTTCTTGAAAGCCGTGGATGGTCGCATCCCCAACTTTGCAGGAATCAAGTACACCTTTGAGAGTCTTTATGAATACAATCGTTGTCGTCGTTATCAAAACGGCAAATTCGATATGCTTCATGGACAAGACGAAACCATTCTCCCATGTCTGGCGATGGGGGGCGCACAAGGTGGCATTGGAGGAACAACGAACTACAACGGCCGTTGTCTCACTGGTATTCTCGAAGCTTGGGAAAAGGGTGATTTGGAGAAAGCACGTCAACTACAAGATTTTGCACAAGATGTTATTGACGTCATCTGCAATTTCCGTGGTAACATTGTGGGTGGTAAACGCATTATGAAACTCATTGGACTTGATTTAGGTCCTAATCGTGTGCCCTTTATGAGTGTCACCGATGAAGAAGAACAAGAACTTCGTCGTCAGTTGGAAGCTATCGACTTCTTCAGTCATTGCAATAAATAAACATCTTTGCGTATGTAGGGGGGCGAACAGGAACCCTTATAATACCTTATTATTGGAGATAAAGTAAATCAAAAGTCCGCATCAACACCTCGTTCGTGTTGATGCGGACTTTACTTTGTCCTATCGTTGGTTATTATTCTGCCGTAATCTCGCCAGGGAGTGGCAAAGGACGCCATCCTTCACCATAAGCGGCATGAGCATCGCTCACCACAACAAAGGCATTAGGATCAACTTCCTGAATCTTCAATTTCACAGCAGGAATTTCCTTGTTCGATACAACAAGGAAGAGCATTTCCTTGTCGTCATTGCTGTAAAGACCACTACTTTGATGCGCGTTGCAGAACGGTCGAGTGTTTGCAATATGAATTGTCTGAACTCTTCGTTAGGCTTGTTTGACACCACAAACATCAGTTTGTCGTCTTGCGCACCGTTGATCACATAAGCAATCGTTTTAGCCGAAACAAAAATAGCAATGAGCGAATAGAAGGACAAGTGCCAAGAAGGGTTGCTATTGACAGGGTCAACGTGTCCAAGACCAAGACCGAAGACCAAAAGTCCTGAAAGCACAACGGCAGCATCGCAAATCAAAATGCCATTGGAGAATCTTATGTTGAGATATTTCTGCAAAAACATACCCACAATGTCAGTGCCACCTGTCGTAGCCTGTTGTCGCACCACAAGTCCGCACCCCAAGCCTATGGTAGCTGCACCGATGATGGTGGTAAGCATCAAGTGGTCGCTCATATTAATCACCCCTCCCAACAGTTGCGTGGGGTCAAGTGCTTTTATCGCTGCTTCGTTGGGATAAGCAAGCCAATCGAGTGCATTCATCATAAACGGTGCCAACATTGCAGCGAAGATGGTGCGCGAACCAATTTTAGAACCTAGGAAGATGGCAGAAAGAGTGAGGAGTGGGATGTCGAAAAACCATCCAAACGTGCCGACTTGAATAGAAGGAAATAGACTATGCAACACGATGCCTGCGCCATAGACGCCACCAGGCACAATGTGATAGGGGTTAATGAACAACACGAAACCAGAGCACATAATGGTTATGCCGATGATGATGTAAACCCACGTGAGCCACCATTGTAGTTGCGTGGCAGGTTGATACCATTTGGGCTTTGAGCGAGTGTTGCGTCAGAGTTTGCTGTCATATATTCTATATTTTACCCGTTACAGGCGGTGAAGTTTATCTGCAAAGTTACGAAACCTTGGTGAAATGATAGACTTTTGCTCGTTTTTTTTCGCGATTATACACCAAAAAACCACCCAAATATATGGGTGGTTAAACAGAGAGCCGAAAACGAGACTCGAACTCGTGACCTACGCATTACGAATGCGTCGCTCTACCAACTGAGCTATTCCGGCTTTCACACCTCTCCTTGTGGAGATTGCGGTGCAAAGTTAGTGTGTTTTTGTGGAATCTCCAAATGTTTCTGCTGAAAATCTCCAAAAAGGTCCTTGGAATCATATTCCGTAGACTCAACACCGACGTGATGTTTTGTTGAAAGTGACGTGTTGTTTTGATGAAAAAGACGTGTTGTTTTGTTGAAACCGACGTGTCGTTTTTGATGAACAATCAGAAGTGGTATTTGCCCCATTGGGAAACGAAAATCTGTACGTATGAATCAATCATCAGAGGTCGGGATTTTATATGTGAAAATACCTATAATCATCCCTCTCGAGCGCACGCGTACGCGCACATTACAGGAGTTTTATTGTTTTTGCTGTCACAAGTGTCACACGGTTACTGGCAAGTTGTTGTATTACAGGATGTTATAGTTTATTTTTGGCGCGTTTTAACAATTAGGAGGTTTAACCCTTCATTTTACGATGAAACAAAAGCGAAAAACAGACTTTCCATTCCTTCGTTTTATCCTGATTTTTCGTTCTTTTTCCCTCCCTTTTCCTTCCCAGTGTGACACTTGTGACAGCAAAAAAACAACATCGCTGTTGAAAGGCGCGCTACGCGTACGCGCGAGAAAACCATACTAAAAATATCCTCTTTCTCCTTTCATCGTTCCTTTGTTCTGACCTTTCTCTTGAATGTGTTGTTCTTTCATCTTTAAACACCTGTTATTTGCTAGGTATGGATGCCTATTGTTGGTGATTTGGAAAATAATATGTCACTTTTTCGCGTATTTTTCCCTCTTTGGGGCAAAATCAACTCATATACATATAGGGACGTGTTGAGGTGAAGTGCACATCACTTCGGTATTGGTTTGGGGGTATCAAAAAACAAAAGGAGATGCTACAAAAACGAGTTTTGCAACATCTCTCTTTTGAGATAAAAAGGACAGAATGATGTTGAGTGAGCGCTTATCTAATGAAAAGCAATTCACGATATTTGGGAAGTGTCCACATTCCATCTTCCACAATGAGTTCTAGTTTGTCGATATGGCGACGAATGGCGTGAAGATAGGGTTCCACCTCATCATGATAAGCCACAGCAAGTTCGCGCACAGAGGAGAGTTTGTTCACAAACTTTCGCTTGTTTACCATCTCGTCTACCGCATTCACGATGAAGTCCGTGTGCGCATTGATTTTCTCGATGAGCGTCACGTTGTAAGCACTCAGTTGCTTCGCTTTTTCGGCAGGGAAGGCACTGAAAATCTTGCTCACATTGTCCACCAACACACTTTGGTATTTGGTAGCAACAGGAATGATGTGGTTCATGCAAAGGTCACCGAGAACGCGGCTTTCGATTTGTACCTTCTTATAATAGGTTTCCCATTTAATCTCGTTGCGCGCTGCCAACTCATTGCGAGTCATCACGTGCATACGCTCAAACATAGCGATGCTTGACTCATCAAGATAGCGATCGAAACAAGAGGACAGCTGGTTTCGCAATCTAAACCGCGACGTTGCGCTTCTTGTTGCCATTCTTCAGAATAACCATTGCCATCAAACAGAATTGGGCGACAAGTTTTGATATCTTCGCGGAGAATGGTGAGAATGGCTTTGGTGCGTTTGGTGCCTTGAGCAATGAGTGCATCCACGCGAGTTTTGAAATCTGTGAGCGCTTCGGCAACGGCAGTGTTGAGTACGATCATTGCCGTAGAACAGTTGGCACTAGAACCGAGAGCACGGAATTCAAAGCGGTTGCCTACGAATGCAAAAGGCGAAGTGCGGTTGCGGTCGGTATTGTCTACCAGAATCTCTGGAATTTGTGGAATATCGAGTTTCACTCCTTGTTTACCGCCCATAGCCGTGAGTTCATCGGAGCTAGAATTAGCCACTGTTTCAATGAGTTCACTCAATTCTTTCCCCAAGAATGATGAGATAATGGCCGGAGGCGCCTCGTGTCCACCGAGTCGGTGTGAGTTCGTAGCACTCATGATGCTTGCTTTGAGCAAACCATTGTGGCGATACACTCCCATCAGCGTTTCAACGACGAAGGTGAGGAAACGGAGAGTTTCTTCAGGAGTTTTGCCTGGTGAGTGTAAAATGACACCTGTGTCTGTGTTGAGCGACCAGTTGTTGTGTTTACCACTACCATTGATTCCTGCGAAGGGTTTTTCGTGGAGCAAGCAACGGAAACCGTGTTTGCGCGCAATGTTGCGCATGAGCGACACGAGCAACATGTTGTGATCGACGGCAAGGTTGCACTCTTCGTAGATGGGAGCGAGTTCAAATTGATTGGGAGCCACTTCGTTGTGTCGCGTTTTGCAAGGAATACCCAATTCTAGGGCTTGAATTTCCAAGTCGCGCATAAATTCTGCCACACGTTCGGGAATTGCTCCAAAATAGTGGTCTTCCATCTGTTGGTTTTTCGCACTATCGTGTCCGAGAAGTGTGCGTCCAGTGAGCAAAAGGTCGGGGCGTGCAGCATAAAGACCTTCGTCAACAAGGAAATACTCTTGTTCCCAACCGAGATTGGTCGAAACTTTTTGCACATCGTCATAGAAGTATCGGCAAACTTCGAGAGCTGCTTGGTTAACTGCCGCAAGCGATTTCTTCAGCGGTGCTTTATAATCCAGCGCTTCTCCTGTGTAACTGATAAAAACCGTGGGAATCATCAAGGTGTCACCGATGATAAACACAGGGCTTGCAGGGTCCCAAGCGGTATAACCACGCGCTTCGAATGTAGAACGGATTCCTCCATTAGGAAAAGATGAAGCGTCGGGTTCTTGTTGTACTAGAAGTTTACCAGAAAATTCTTCTACCATGCCGCCTTTGCCATCGTGTTCGACAAAAGCATCGTGTTTTTCGGCAGTACCTTCTGTGAGTGGTTGAAACCAGTGTGTGTAGTGTGTCACTCCCATTTCAATAGCCCATTGTTTCATGCCTTGAGCTATCACATTTGCCGTAGGAATGTCAAGCGGAGTGCCATTGTCCAACGCCTGCACATATTGTTGATAGGTGCGGAGAGGGAGATATTTGCGCATCTTCTCTTGCGTAAATACATATTTGCCGTAGTATTCTGACGGACGTTCGGCTGGTGCAGCCACAGGCACTGGACGTTTCTTAAACGCCTCTTCGACCACTTTGAATCTCAGTGTACTCATTTGTTGAGGAGGGTGAGGGGATAAAAGAGTAAGTGATATTATCCCAAATCGGTCATTAGACCGTTATAGTGCTGCTCGGTATAAAGGAGATAGCTCCTGTCATCTTTCATTTTATGGGTGGCATCTTGTTGTCCGTTCGTTCTCGACGTAGTCCGCTACGTCTTCGAACGAATAACAAATCATTTGCTCAACCATCCAATGAAATCTGTTCAGGTTCTAATGACCGATTTGGAATAATCCAAGGCGAAGTTACAAAAAATCGAGGTAAACACCGAAGACTTAGTGGATTTTCAGTGGAATTGCTCGTTTTTAGTAATATATTTTTATAGTTTATTCTTGTAATTGCTACTTTCTCTTTGCAGAAGTGGAGCGTGCAAATGGAGAATTTCGTTGTTTTCCAACCAAAGCGAAAGCGTCTGTTTCTTCATATTCCATATCTCCTCAATGAACATGTAGAGAATCATGCAATTTATATAGGTGTTTATTCCGAAGAACTCGCACGCGATAATTCTCCGTTTATCCTTGGTTTGTTGTGCAGAAAACCGTAATTTTGCTCTAGTATTCGGCCAAATAGGAGGAAAGTAAAATGCGTTTCTAGTTCTGCTTGGAGGTTGTAACCAGTTATTGGTTCTAGTTTCTAACGTCTAACTTCTAACTTCTAACTACTTGTTTCATTCGAATTATGTTACGATTCATCTCTACACTTCTTCAACCACTTAAAAAGTTATTCAAATCTATGCTCCCTTTTCCCTCTTTATCCGTCAGCGAATTTGAAACCTATCTGCAATCCACACCACAAGTGCAATTGGTCGATGTGCGCACACCTTCGGAATATGCAGAAGGACATCTTTCGGAAAGCCTTAATATAGACGTGATGTCGCCAGGGTTTTCTGCCAAAGCACAAGAACTTCTCGATATAAATCGTCCTGTCGCAGTGTATTGTCGCAGTGGAGCGCGCAGCAAACAAGCCGCAATGTTATTGACTAGACAAAACTTCCAAGTCGTAGATCTTGATGCTGGATACCTAGGATGGGTAGCCAGTGGAAGAAATGTTGCGCAAAATGGATAACATCTCTGCCGCATTAGCACCGTTCTGCCACGATTTGTCCACCGCTCAGCACCTCATCAATCAGTGGGGTGCTGAGCGGCGGCCTTTCTTTTTTGTCATCAACTACCATCTCACCCAATCTTTGGTGATCCCTTTGGATAGTTGGCCGCAAGAAACATTATATTTTGAGTTTGCAGGACGCCGCGGAAGTAATTTTCCTGCGGTTTCTGTGGGGCAGTTAGAGAAGGTTTCTTCGCTTCCCTCGCAGATAGAATGGAAAATCGCACCTCCTTCGTTGAGCGAATACAAACGCGCTTTCGAGAAAGTGCAACATCATTTGCATCGTGGAGATAGTTTTTCTTACGAATCTGACCTTTTCCGTGCCAGTGTCTACCAATCTCACGCTTCAACAACTCTATCATTTTGCTCGTGCTCCATATAAATTATTGTGGGACAACCATTTCGTGTGCTTTTCTCCCGAACCGTTTGTCGAAATTTCTGAAGGAATGATTCGCACATTTCCAATGAAGGGAACCATCGATGGCACTGGGTTGCAAGCAGAACAACGGTTGATGGATAATGTCAAAGAAAAAAAGCAGAACACGCTACCATTGTTGATTTGTTGCGCAACGATTTGAGTCAAGTAGCAACGCATGTACAAGTGTCGCGCTATCGCTATGTCGAAGAAATTCAAACACATAGCGGAGCATTGCTACAAACGAGCAGCGAGATTGTGGGACAACTTCCCGAAAACTATCTCTCTCATTTGGGAGATATACTTTTCCCTCTATTACCAGCAGGGAGCATCACAGGAGCACCCAAACAAGCCACAATGCAAAGCATAGCAAAGGCTGAAACTTACGAGCGTGGTTTTTATACTGGAGTGATGGGACATTTTGATGGAACTTCGCTTCAAAGTGCCGTGATGATTCGTTTCATGGAGCAACAACAAGATGGTTCCCTTTTGTTTAAGGCTGGTGGGGGCATCACCACTCGCAGTCATGTGGAGAGCGAGTATCAAGAATTGCTCGACAAAGTTTATGCACCTGTGGCATCCAAATTTTAGGCTATGTTGGACATAATCTTTCAAGAATCAACCGTCTATCTGTGTGATTTCTATGCGGAAAGTGCATTCGTAGAAGGCATCAACGAATTGTTAGAAACCATATGTGTGATCAACGGAACTGCGTTGCGCTTGCCGTTTCATGTAGCACGAGTGCGAGCCAGTTGTCAAATGCTAGGGTGGAAAGACGTGGGTAAGGAACTGCTGCAAACTTGGCTAACATTTGCAAAGCATTCCGCATGAGTATCAGAAGGGACGTGTGATGATGCGCACTGTCTACAATGAAACAGGCGTTAGTAGCGTCACTTTTCAGCAGTATCAGTTGCGTCCGGTGCGTTCGCTCCGATGCGTAGAAGCCAATCATCTCCATTATTCACTGAAATCTACTGATCGCAGCGGAATAACGCATTGTGTGGAACAACGAGAAAATTGCGATGATGTGTTGATTTTGCAACACAATTTGCTCACAGACACTTCCATTGCCAACATCGCTTTCTTAAACGAAGAACAAGGGAATTGTTGGATGACTCCAGCAAATCCCTTGCTCCGTGGCACTCATCGAGCGGCTCTCTTGCGCTCAGGCACCATCGTTGAAGATGCTGCGTTAACCCTAGATCGGTTAGAAGAATTTTCGCGCATTCGTCTGTTCAATGCAATGATAGATTGGGGAGAAATCGAACTCCCCATCAGTGCCATTGTCAGTGGAGTGCGAGATTAGTACATTGTATCACGATTTTGGATGAAGTTGATAGCCTATCTCTGCTACAGCTTTTATGATGTCTTCGTCAGAAGCAGTGCCCATAACATGCGCTTCACCGTCTTCCAACGACACCGAAGCCTGCGTCACCCCTTCAACTCCGAGAATTGCTTTTTCAACGTGGTTGCGGCAGTGATTGCAGGTCATGCCTTCCACGGAAAACTTGCGAACAAAACTAGCATCCTCTTCTGATTGTTGAGATGCAAAATCATTTTGCGGATAAAGTTTTCTCCACAGCGGAAGCACGATGAAGGTATAAATCAAGAGAGCACCAAGAAGGAGCGTGCTTGCCCATTGAAACCACGGAGTTTCTATGTGGTGGCAAGCATCTGTGGGTGTTGAAAAATGAGTAAACCATTCTCGAGGAAAAGCATAGTCAATGAGTAGCGCGAACCCCAAAGCACCCAGCACCAGTGACGCCAGATAGACGACAAGGTTGCGACGTCCCAAGGCACGATGAATCACCAGTACAGAAGCCATATTAGCAGCAGGACCAGCCATCAAGAGGATGAGAGCAGATCCAGGAGATAAGCCTTTGAGCATGAGTGCAGCAGCAATGGGAATGCTTCCTGTGGCACAAACATACATGGGGATAGCAATGAGCAGCACTACAATGTAGCTAAGAAAAGGAATTTCTGTGAATTGAATGAAGAAATTGTCGGGAATGTAAAGGGTAATCAATCCTGCGACCACCAATCCAATGAGTAGCCATTTGCCAATATCGCGCATCATATCCACAAAACCATAGCGCAGTGCAATCCCCATCTTGGCAAGTATTGACGTGTGTTTGCGCTCAATGGCGCAAGAAGCCGCCTTTATTTCAGCTTCAATGGCTGCTTTTTGTGCGTCAGTTTCAGAGGTCGCAAATCGATTGACCATTGTACCTCCAAAAACAGACGTTACCAAGGCCGCTACTGGACGTAGTATGGCAAAAGGAAGTCCGAGAAGCGAGTAAGTTGCAAAGATACTGTCTACTCCCGTTTGGGGAGTAGCAATGAGAAACGCGGTAGTAGCCCCTCGCGAAGCCCCTTCCTTGCGCAGCGACATAGCCGTAGGAATCACCCCACACGAGCAGAGGGGTAGGGGAATGCCGAAGAGCGCAGCGTAGAGCACAGAGCGGAGGTTGTTACCACTAAGAAATCTACTATACAGTTGTCCCGGCACAAAAGCGTGCATCAATCCTGCAATAAAGAATCCCAAGAGGAGATAGGGCGACATCTCGTGAATGAGTCGAAGTATTTCGTGCATAAGTTTTGGTTTTTGTCAAGACTACTATTGTTCTGGGCAGGTTTTTTAAGTAAAGGCAATCTCTATGCAGAGATTGCCTTTTTTCTTGTTGTATACGTGTCTGGATTTCAATCGGAAATCCGTCTTACACTAATCTTAGTACGTGTGAAGGAGATTACATCATGCCGCCCATGCCACCCATGCCAGGAGCACCCATAGGCATTTCAGGAGTATCCTCCTTCTTATCGCAAATCACGCATTCCGTGGTGAGGAACATACCAGCCACTGATGCTGCATTTTCAAGTGCAACGCGAGTCACCTTCGCAGGATCCACAACACCCACTTCGCGAAGGTCGCCGTAAGTGTCGTTCTTAGCATTGTAACCGAAGTTTCCTTCGCCTTCGCGCACCTTGTTCACCACAACTGCGCCTTCAACACCAGCGTTTTTGCAGATTTGACGGAGAGGTTCTTCGATGGCACGGCGAATGATTTGGATACCCGTGTTTTCGTCAGCGTTGTCGCCAGAGAAACCTTCGAGCGCAGCTTGAGCGCGGATGTAAGCCACACCACCACCGGTCACGATACCTTCTTCCACGGCAGCACGAGTGGCGCAAAGTGCATCGTCGCAACGGTCTTTCTTCTCCTTCTGTTCGGTTTCGCTAGCCGCACCCACTTGGAGCACGCACACGCCACCAGAGAGTTTGCCCAAACGTTCTTGGAGTTTCTCCTTGTCGTATTCAGAAGTAGAATTCTTGATTTCGTTCTTGATTTGTTGGATACGTTGCGCAATAGCGTCTTTGTCGCCGTGTCCGTCCACAACAGTGGTGAAGTCCTTAGACACACTCACCTTGTCGGCTGTGCCCAACATGTTGATTGTGGCTTGTTCGAGTTTCAAACCCTTTTCTTCGCTGATGACTACACCGCCAGTGAGCACTGCAATGTCTTCCAACATCGCTTTGCGACGGTCGCCGAAGCCCGGAGCTTTCACAGCGCAAATCTTCAATTGCGTGCGCAAGCGGTTCACTACGAGAGTAGTCAATGCTTCGCTGTCCACATCTTCTGCAATCACGAGGAGAGGACGTCCACTTTGCACGGCAGGTTCGAGCACGGGCATGAACTCTTTGAGATTAGAAATCTTCTTGTCGTAAATCAAGATGTAAGGATTCTCCATTTCGCAAGTCATCTTCTCAGGATCAGTCACGAAATAAGCAGAAAGATAACCACGATCGAACTGCATACCCTTCACGGTCTTGAGAACAGTGTCGCGACCCTTAGCATCTTCGATGGTAATCACACCGTTTACAGACACTTCGCGCATACCATCGGCAATGAGCTTACCAATTTCAGCATCGTTGTTGGCAGAGATTGTGGCTACTTGTTCGATTTTGTCATAGTTGGTACCCACTTGTTCCGCTTGCGCTTTGATGCTTTCCACCACTTTGCCCACAGCCTTGTCAATACCGCGTTTGAGGTCGAGAGGATTAGCACCAGCAGCCACGTTTTTCATGCCTTCGGTGAGAATGGCTTGTGTGAGCACTGTAGCTGTCGTTGTGCCGTCGCCTGCATCATCACCCGTCTTTGAAGCCACGCTCTTCACGAATTGAGCACCAGCGTTTTGGAAAGGATCTTCAAGTTCAATTTCCTTTGCCACGCTCACTCCATCTTTGGTGATGCGAGGTGCACCAAATTTCTTTTCGATGACCACGTTGCGCCCCTTAGGACCGAGTGTCACCTTCACTGCGTTAGCCAAGGCGTCAGCACCTTGACGAAGAAGTTCACGAGCGTCTACGTCGTATTTTATATCTTTTGCCATTGTAGTATGCTATTTATTTTGAGAGTTTTATTGAAGAAAAAAAGAAGGAGCGAATCGCGTAAAAAGCTTATTTCACCACAGCCAACACTTCGCTTTGACGAACGATGAGATATTTGTCGTTTTCCACTTCGATTTCCGTACCAGAATACTTGCCATAAAGCACGACATCACCCACTTTAAGCACCATTTCTTCGTCCTTGGTGCCTTGTCCTACGGCTATCACTTCACCTTTGAAAGGCTTTTCTTTGGCTGTGTCAGGGATGATGATGCCACCGATGGTCTTTTCTTCTGCGGGTGCGGGCTTGATGAGCACGCGATCAGCTAGAGGTTGGATATTCATTGTCTTATATCTTTATGAGTTTTTGAATTGCTGTAAAAACTTGTCGATGAGTTTCGACTCTTTTTCGTTCTTTCTAGTCCTTTTTTGAGTACCAGAATAGCAACACTTTGTGTGTTGTTTGCTTCGTCAAGTGCAAAGTTCCTGCCAAACCTATTTTTTCTTCCATAAAAACGACATTTTGTCAGTCATAGTCTGCAATCTGAAAGAATGAAATGTGATGTTGAGCGCCATCTTTGCTTTCTGCTGTAAGACAAAGTCATTGTGAGGTGAGGCAGACTAGCAAAAAAAACTGCACCAACCCGTGAGTTGATGCAGTGTTTACGCTGGAAGTGCCTTATAGCACAACAATCGTGCGAACAAGATTATTTCTTTTCGCAAGACTTATTCTCGCAAGACTTGTTTTCGCAAGATTTCTTGTCCTTGCAACCTTGGTCGCCGCAGCAACCCTTCTTGCAAGACATCTTTTCTTCCTTCTTGCAGCATTTCTTGTCCTTCTTGCAGCACTTCTTGTTGTCTTTCTTGCAGCAAGATTCCTTTTTGTCAGCTTGCTTCACGTCTTGTGCAGCAGCGTTGAGGCCGAAAGTGAGCAAAGCAACGAATGCGAAGCACTTAGCCACTGAGTTTGCGTTAAATAGTTGCATTTTGTTTGTGTTTTGAGGGTAAAACTTGAATGATGTGTCAGACGATAGACGTCTTTCTTTTGCAAAGGTAATATTTACTCTTAGACTCTCCAAACGTATCGACCAAGAAAATGCGTATTTTAAGTTTTCGAAAACATTCTCACGATCCATAATTGCGCGATACATAACTATCGCAACAGATATGTGAGGAAATTATTCCTCCTCGCGCGCATAGTCAATGGCGCGGTTGATGTAGTGGAGGAACGGAGTTGCCGTGCTGAAATAGTGCGCCAAGCGTTCTGGAAATCTGGTGCCACAACTTCTTCTGTGGTGGGAGCAAAGGCCAAACAATAGGCTTTCAGACGCAAATATTCGCTCCAAGGTGCATCGGCTGGGAAACCTTTGGGATTGCGCTTCAATGCCCCGTTGCGCAAGAGTTGAAAACGCTCATCGGCCACTTCGCGCACGAGTTTGTCGAAATCGCCCTCACCGTCCATAATGTCTTCGCGGAGGATGCGCAACGCCTTCGGTTCGATGCAGTAATGACCAGGAGCAATGATGTGTTGCGATTCCCAATGGATACTACCAAAATCGGCTGCGTTATCAGCAGCACCTAGTTGAAAGTAATAACCCGAGTAGCCCGATTTCTTTCCGCCACGAGCAATGAACAAGCCCATATGTCCCTTGTAGGGGCTTTTGTCGGCAGAAAAACGCGTATCGCGCTGTATGCGATAGGTCACCTCTTTGGCCGTGAGTCCTGCCACAGAAGGGTCGAATTGAGCTATCAAGCCAATCATTTTGTCTGCAAAAGCGTGAAACTGCGCCTGCACCGCCTTATATTCGTCTTTGTGGGCATGAAACCACTCCCGATTGTTGTTGGCTCGGAGTTGTTGTAAGAATTGAATGATGCTTTGCATTGTTTTTTCAAAAGATGCCAACCAGAAAACGAAAGAGGACAGAAAGTCGTCTTTTCAATTACGAGTAGCATTATAATGGTCTAATGACCGATTGAGGATAATAATGTGAAAAATCGCGCCCTTCTCCGGTGGCTTCCTACCATTGTTGAAGCAACTCTGTGCAGGCATCTTCGCAGAGTTCGATGACCAAATCGAAATCAGCCAAAGTGCCATAATAAGGGTCGGGAATGGAAGAGAAATCGGGATGTTGGGTCAAGAAGTCAGAGAGCAACACCACCTTGTTCATCAACTCAGGTTCGGGGCACTTTTCGCGCAAACGGCGTAGATTGTCGGCATCCATAGCCACAATGCGGTCGAAAGTGTGAAAATCCTCGGCTGTCATAGGACGCGAATGGTGCGTGAGCGCATAGCCTTGTGCCGCAGCTTGTTGGCGCATACGATGGTCGGGGAGTTCGCCTTCGTGATAGTCTATCATACCAGCCGAATCAATGAGGGGAAAGTCGGCCGTGCGTCCCGCAGTTTTTACCTTTTGGCGAAAAACTTCTTCTGCCAGTGGAGAGCGACAGATGTTGCCCAAACAAATAAAGAGTATGTTCATAAGTGTCTAGTGATACAGTCTTAAAACCAAATCGGTCAGTGGATCCTGTTCTCAATTAGGAATTGTACCATAACGGTCTAATGACCGATTGGGATTAAATGATGCACAAAGGTACGAAAAAATAATGAGGTGTCCACTACATTTGAGGGAGTAAAAGGAATGAAAATGGATTGGGGAGAATAGCGTTCGGTAAGGGCTTTCAAGGACTAGTGTTTCAGGAGTTAATAAGTGTTATTTCTCTCCTCTCGCGCGTATATGCGCGCACACATAACAAAAGTTTTTGTGTTTTTGCTGTCACAAGTGTCACAGTGGTCAATGCAATAGGTTGATATTGTGTTTGTTATAGGTGCTTGTAAACATTTGTTGCTTTGGTGGCGTGTTAGATAGCCAAAGAGCTGCCGAAAAAAGATTTTGTAGTTCGTAAAGTGAGGAAAGAGAAAGGCGTCGAACTTTTACAAACAACACGTTGTTTTGTTGAAAACGACACGTTGTTTTATTGAAAACGACACGTTGTTTTATAGAAAACGATACGTTGTTTTGTTGAAAACGATACGTTGTTTTATTGAAAACGACACGTTGTTTTATTGAAAACGACACGTTGTTTTATTGAAAACGACACGTTGTTTTTGGAAAAACAATACCTTTAAGGGGACGAATTGAACTCTCATAAGGGGACGAATTGAACTCTCATTTTTCGCCCTCTGTGACACTTGTGACAGCAAAAAAGTAAAATCGCTGTTGTATTCGCGTGCGTACGTACGCGAGAAGCATTCCTTGCCTTGGGGGACGCATCTCAAAACACGAAAATTGGGGAACTTTCTTTGTGGACAAAATCCGCATCTGAGAGCGAACAATGTGAAGTACTTGCGAGGGATGTTTATTCGAAGTCACTCTGTTTTGCTTTCTTTGATTTGCAAAATTAGTGTTTGTTTCTCGGGAAAGTACATTTTATCGCGAATTTTTCACTCTTTGCACCTATATCTCCCCATATACAAATAGGGGAGCAAGAAATGAAAAACATCTCATATATCGAAAAAAACAAGTGTGATAGGGGGAGAGGAGAGTGGGAAACCGATAGCAACAGATGACGTTTGATACAAATAAGTTGCACGTAACTTGATGAGTTGTGCAAAGTTGGCGAGATTTGGGATTGTAGGGAAATAATCGCGAGAAATGTCATTGTGATGCGTGGAAATTTTCAAAAGAAAGTCGTATCTTTGCCACAAAATTACATTAGCCGAAGAATGCGCCAATCGAAGCGGGGCAGGGGTGGAAAAAATCCCGAACCCCAGCAACTTATTCTAGTCCTTGTTGCCGAACGGAGACAGGAAACAGAGTAGCGCGTCTTATCCTAGAATCATCACCCTTATGAACATTCTTGAACTCAGTGAGCAAGAAATTGCTCGTCGCAAGTCACTCGATGAGATTCGTGCCCTTGGCATTGACCCTTATCCCGCAGCAGAATATCCCACCAACGCATTTAGCGATGAAATTATAGCCAACTTCCGCGATGAAGATGAACCCCGTGAGGTGTGCATCGCTGGTAGAATGATGAGCCGCCGCGTGATGGGTAAAGCCACATTCTTAGAACTTCTTGACTCTCGTGGTCGCATCCAGGTGTATATCACTCGCGATGATATTTGCCCCGAAGAAGACAAGACGCTTTACAACTCTTTGGTGAAGAAACTCCTCGATTTGGGGGATTTCATTGGGGTGAAAGGCTATGTGTTCCGCACCAAAACAGGAGAAATCTCTGTGCACGTGCGCGAATTGACCCTTTTGGCTAAGAGTTTGAAACCGCTCCCCAGTCCCAAAGAGAAGGATGGTGAGGTGTTTGATGCCTTTGAAGATCCTGAATTGCGCTACCGCCGTCGCTATGTAGACTTGATTGTCAATCCCAACGTGAAGGAAACCTTCTACAAGCGCGCTAAGGTGATTACTACAATGCGTAGCATCTTGGACGAAGCGGGCTACACAGAAGTGGAAACACCTACACTCCAAATATCCCTGGTGGTGCGTCTGCGCGACCCTTTATCACACACTTCAACGCGCTGAGCCAAGAGATGTATTGCCGCATTGCAACAGAGCTTTATCTCAAACGTCTCATTGTAGGTGGTTTTGAAGGAGTCTATGAAATCGGTAAGAACTTCCGCAACGAGGGTATGGACCGCACGCACAATCCCGAGTTTACCTGTGTGGAACTCTATGTGCAATATAAGGACTACAACTGGATGATGGATTTCACCGAACGTATGTTGGAGAAAATCTGCATCGCAGTGAATGGCAAACCCGAAACGGAAATTGATGGTAAGGTGATTAGCTTCAAGGCTCCTTATCGTCGTCTTCCCATTCTTGATGCTATCAAGGAAGAAACGGGCTACGACCTCAATGGCAAGTCCGAAGATGAAATCCGTGCCATCGCTGAAAAACTTGGCATCGAGGTAGACGAAACAATGGGTAAAGGTAAGCTCATTGATGAAATCTTCGGTGAAACTTGTGAAGGTAAGTTCATTCAACCCACTTTCATCACAGACTATCCTGTGGAAATGTCGCCTCTCACGAAGATGCACCGCGAAAAAGCTGGTTTGACCGAGCGTTTCGAATTGATGGTGAACGGTAAGGAATTGGCAAATGCTTACTCCGAGCTCAATGACCCCATCGACCAAGAAGAACGTTTCCTCGAACAAATGCGTTTGGCAGACAAGGGTGACGACGAAGCGATGCTCATTGACCAAGACTTCCTCCGCGCACTCCAATATGGTATGCCTCCCACCTCGGGCATCGGCATCGGCATCGACCGTTTGGTGATGCTCCTCACGGGCAACACCACCATCCAAGAGGTGCTCTTCTTCCCCCAAATGAAACCCGAAAAGCTCCCTGCAAAAGACAAGGTTGAGGCTTATCTCCCCCTCGGCATTCCTGCCGAAATTGTGCCCGTGTTGCAAAAGGTGGGCTACTATTTGGTGCAAGATCTCAAAGAGGCCAATCCTCAAAAGATTCAGCAACAGATGGGTGAAGTGATCAAGAAGTATCAACTCGACATCACCAAGCCTTCGGTGGCCGACATCGCTGCCTGGATAGAAGTCCTCGGAGCATAACCAGCCTATTCTGCCGCATTGGTGGGGACGATGGACTGATTCGCCCCACCAATGCAGTGTTTTCTCTAGACAGAATGCTGTTTCTTTCCCTTGATTTTGTGGAGAATGGGGAAAGAGGATAAACTTCTTGTCGAAATGTCATTACTTAATTCTCCCATCATCGACCACAACTAAAGTCTACTTCTTTTTATGCCTAGTTTCAGTTCTTTCTTCGGATTTGGCGAGAGCAGCGAAGACAGTCGCGGTTTGGCCGAGTTTCCTGGGAAAATCGCCATTATTGGTAGTGGGTCTTGGGCTACTGCAATAGCAAAGATTATACTTGAGAGTGTCTCTGAAATTGGATGGTTCATCCGTCGTGAAGACACAATCGAGGAATTTCGACGCTATGAGCACAACCCAACGTATCTCACTACGGTGAAATTTCCTATTGATCGCATACACTTTAGCAGCGACATCAACGAGATTGCACGCGAATATGATACCCTCATTTTCGTGACGCCTTCTCCTTATCTCAAAACGCAACTCAAAAAACTCAAAGTAAAACTCCACAACAAATACATCATGACGGCCATTAAAGGCATCGTTCCTGATGAAAATGTGGTGTGTACGGAGTATTTCCGCACGGCTTTTGGCGTGCCTGAAGACCAATTGATGGTGTTGGGGGGGCCGAGTCATGCTGAAGAGGTGGCACTCAATCGTTTGACCTATCTCACTGTGGGTTGCACCGATGAAAATCGCGCACGGATTATGGCACAACTCGTGGCAAATGACTATGTGAAAACTTCTGTTTCGCAAGATGTCATTGGCATCGAATATGGTGCTGTGCTCAAAAATGTCTATGCCATTGCTGCCGGCATCTGTTCGGGGGTTGCAATATGGCGACAACTTCCTTTCTGTGCTCTTGGCGAGTGCTGTGCAAGAAATGCATCGCTTTCTCACGGCAGTCTATCCCATTGAAAGAAATGTCTATGATAGTTCTTATTTGGGCGACTTGTTGGTGACAAGTTATTCCAACTTCTCTCGCAATCGCGTGTTTGGTCAAATGATTGGACGCGGATATAGCGTGAAGAATGCGCAAATGGAAATGGAAATGATAGCAGAGGGATATTATGGTGTGCGCTGTATGCGCACTATCAATAAGCGTTATCGCGTAAACATGCCGATTCTCGATGCTGTCTACAACATTTTGTATGAGCGAATATCTCCTCCGCTCGAAATCAAGCTCCTCACAGATTCTATAAGATAAGCAGGCTTTGACGAATGGGTAGTTGAAAGACGAACTCATCGCAATGCTTTGACTTTACAACATAAAAACTCTATGACTTGGGAACGTCGCTGTGGCAGGCTGCTGCAGCTTTCCCTTATTTCTCGCTTCGCAATATGGCTTTCAATATTCCCAAATCCGACAAAAAGCGTGTGGTCATCGTTGGTGGTGGCTTCGGCGGCTTGAAGTTGGCTAACAAACTCAAAAATTCCGACTTTCAAGTGGTGCTGATTGACCGTAACAATTATCACCAATTTCCTCCACTCATCTATCAAGTGGCTTCTGCGGGCATTGAACCTAGTAGCATCTCTTTCCCCTTCCGAAAGCTTTTCCACGGACGCAAAGATTTCTATTTCCGTATGGCGGAGGTGCGTAGCGTGTTTACTGAACAGAATATTCTCCAAACTTCTATCGGTAAAATTTCTTACGACTATTTGGTCTTTGCAGCAGGAACCACTACCAACTTTTTCGGCAATAAAAACGTGGAAGAGCACGCCATTCCGATGAAGAATGTGAGCGAAGCAATGGGACTGCGCAATGCGTTGCTCGAAAACTTTGAACGTGCGCTCACTTGCTCTAGTGAAACAGAGCGTCAAGAACTACTCAATGTGGTGATTGTGGGTGGTGGTGCCACGGGAGTTGAAGTGGCCGGTGCGTTGTCGGAAATGAAAAATTTTGTCCTCCCGAAGGACTATCCCGATATGCCTTCTAGTTTGATGAACATCTATCTCATCGAAGCTGGACCGCGTCTTCTTCCTGCAATGAGTCCTCCCACTTCTGCGCACGTAGAGAGTTTCTTGCGTACGATGGGTGTCAATGTGCTCTTGAACAAGATGGTGACGGACTATCAGAATCATCGCGTGATTTGAAGGATGGTACACAAATCGCTACGCGCACGTTCATCTGGGTGAGTGGTGTGGCTGGAGAAGAAGTGGGAAATCTTGATCCCAAATTCGTGGGACGAGGTCGCCGCATCGTGGTCAATGCGCACAACCAAGTGGAAGGTTTGGACAATGTGTTTGCCATTGGTGACCAGTGCATTATGCCCGAGGGTGATCCTAATTGGAAAGGTGGACACCCACAATTGGCACAAGTGGCTATCCAACAAGGTAAACTCCTTGCGCGCAATCTCCAAGCACTGGAAAAAGGCAAGAAACTCAAACCTTTCCGCTATAAGAATCTTGGTGCTATGGCTACTGTGGGACGAAATCGCGCAGTGGCAGAATTTAGCGAAGTGAAGATGGCGGGATTCTTTGCATGGGTGATGTGGTTGCTTGTTCACCTGCGTAGTATCTTGGGCATTCGCAACAAAAGTATTGTCTTCTTGAATTGGGTGTGGAACTATGTGTCGTATGCGCAATCGCTTCGCTTCATTGTTTATGCACGAAAAGCGAAAGAGGTGGTGGATCGTCAAGCTCGACTGGCTTCCCAACACTGGGGAAATGATTTGCTCAGCGAGGGAGTTGATGCTCAAGAAAAAGAGATTGATGCTAAGAATGCGGAACAGCAATCTTAATAGTTGTCGCATTAATCGTCAAATCAAGGTTTAAGTATTTGCGTTAATGTTAGGTTATGCTGGTTATTGCATAGATGTTTGCATTAATGTTTAAGTACGCTCACTCATCGCGAACTGTTTGCGCTTGATGCACGGTGCGCGCGGTGAGGATATTTCACATAGAGGAGAGGTTTCGAACATATTGTTGGCTACTCTCCAAATATCTGTCAAATCCATCCAACAATGAACAATAAAGCACTTGTCGTTTGAGTGGCGGACAAGACTCCACCACCTGTCTATTTTGGGCACTTCGTGAATTTGATGAAGTGTTGGCTCTCAGTTTCACCTATGGACAGAAGCACGCTGCCGAAGTGGAATTGGCACGCAGCATTTGTGCTGAACAAAATGTGCCTTTTGAGGTGATGGATGTGCCACTTTTGGGACAATTGGGGCGCAACTCGCTCACTGACACTTCACTCGCAATGGACGAAACGAAGCCTGCTGATGCTCCTCCCAACACGTTTGTGCCTGGGAGAAATCTTTTCTTTTTGAGCATCGCTGCCGTGTACGCTCGTGAACGTGGCATTTTTCATTTGGTCACTGGAGTGGGGCAGACTGACTTTTCGGGTTATCCCGATTGCCGCGACAGCTTTATCAAGAGTCTCAATGTGACGCTCAATCTCGCTATGGACGAACAGTTCTGCATCCACACACCGTTGATGTGGCGCGATAAGGCTGAAACGTGGGCACTTGCCGATGAACTCGGAGTGCTTGACTTGATTAGACAACGCACCCTCACTTGCTACAACGGAGTGGTGGGAGATGGCTGCGGACATTGTCCTGCGTGTGAGCTTCGACAAGCGGGGTTGCAACACTATTTGCTCACCAAAGAGACCTACCACAAGTAGTCTCCAACTTAGAATTTTCAACTTATATAAGTTATCATCCTTATGTCACAACGTGAAACCGAAGGCCTTCAACATCTCGGAAGCCAAGGCACTCAATATCCCACTGACTACGCACCCGAAATGCTCGAGTCGTTTGTCAATAAGCACCAAGAGAACGATTATTGGGTGCGATTCAATTGCCCCGAATTTACCTCACTTTGTCCCATCACGGGGCAACCTGATTTTGCTGAAATCCGCATTTCTTACATTCCTGATGTGAAAATGGTGGAGAGCAAAAGTTTGAAACTCTATCTTTTCTCTTTCCGTAATCACGGAGATTTCCACGAAGATTGCGTTAATGTCATTATGAAAGACTTGATTCGCTTGATGGAACCTAAATATATCGAGGTGACTGGTCTTTTTCACTCCTCGTGGCGGCATTAGCATCTATCCTTATGCGAACTATGGCAAGCCGGGAACGCGTTATGAAGAGTTGGCGGCTTATCGTTTGCAACAGCACGATCTCTAGTTGCTGGAGAATGTGCTAGCACGTGCTAGCTGTTTCTCTTTCTCCTTCGAGTTTTTCTCCCCCCTTCTGCATTTCTTCGTATGGTTACTCTTTCTCAAGTAGTTTCTCGTCTTTGGCGTTATCGTATCACCTGCGCCACGGTTTTGTTTCTCATCTCTGCGGGGATATTGGACCGACATAGTTTACTCAACATCCTATTGCTCCAAAATAAAAATAGTGAGCTTCAGGAAGAAATTGCGCATTATGAGAAGCAATATAACGATGACTCTCGTGCGCTTGAGTTGATGGACGTTTCTCCCGAAGCCGTGGAAAAGGTGGCTCGTGTGAAACTCTTTATGAAAAAGGCCAATGAAGATGTGTATGTTGTGGTGAACGAAGGCGACAACTAGGACTCTTCTTTTGATGGTATGAGGCAGCGCGATGCAACATCTGCGCTGCGTTTTTCTATTCTTTCCCTATGATGAAATCTCTTTCTCCACTGCAAAATGTCATCTCAGTGATGGGTGGTGTGCTACTCGTTGTTGGCGCAATTCTGCCACTTGTTGAGACGTTGGCTGAATATGCTCCCTATATTTTCACGCTTGGAGCACTGTCTTTTGGTGGTACTCAACTTTTGCAACGATATGAAGGGCAAAATGTGGTCATTCGTCGTTTGCGTCGTCAAGAAATCCTTGGTGCTTTCTTGTTGATGGTGAGTGCTGTGTTGATGCTTGTCAGTACTTTCCACTTGTTTCCTCTTAAAGGGGGAGAATGGAAAGTGTGTCTCACGATAGCTGTGGTGTTCGAATTATATACAGCTTTCAGACTTCCTCACGAATTAGAGAAAGAAGCGCGTCAAAACCAGCAAAAAAAGGACTAAAACCTTGTTGAACTCCGCAATTTGTTGTATTTTTGCTATAACTACTTAGCATTTAATGCCTATGCAACAATATATACTCCGCATTTATATCGCTCTTTTCTTCGCAAGTAGTTTTGTTTTGTCAGCTGCGGCAAAGGAAAGTGTGCAGAATTATCCCTCCAGCGATAGGTCTTCGTTGATGGCACGGGCAAATCCGATGAATGTTTCCCCCGTTGCAGAAATTCCTATGTCAATGGAAACTTCTAGTATGGATGAAATCGCCATTACTGTCCGTGGCAATCAACTTCGAGTGCAGCGCGCTGATGGACTTTCGTTGTCGGTTTACAACATCACTGGTGTGAAAGTTGCAGCGCACCGTGTGGATGGTGATGATTTCTCCCTAACGCTCAATGTGGAGCGCGGCATCTACATCGTGAAGGTGGGAAAGGTGGTGCGTCGCATCACTATTGCTTAAAAGATTTCATCTTCCTAAGAACTGAACAAATTACAATACGTTCTCGTTCTGAAGTCTTTAGGACAAAATAAGAAGTTTTGAACGTAAAAGAGGTTGCATCTCACTATACGAGATGCAACCTCTTTCTGTTGTGATATAAGTGATGGGAAAAGCTAGTGTTGATGTTTTCGCAAAACGAGGTGTTTGAGCGTGCGCAACACTTGTCCTAACCAGGTGTAGCGGATGCCCCAATCGCAAATGGCTTCGGCGAAGAGTTTTTCTATTTCAGGATTTTTTTCTGGAGTGCGGTGAGAGAGTTGGAGTGGACGCGTGAGGGGCTCACGATCGTAGCTGAAGTGCTGCAACCAACTGCTAGTGGCACTGAAATGTGTGCCACCTTGCAAACCAATGTTGCGGATGAGCGTGCGCGCAGGTGTGAGGCAAAGTCCGCTTGCTCGGTAGATGGCGATTTCCCAACAGACATCCCAAGGGATAGGGTCGCGGTCGATGGAGTGAAGGCAGGGAAAATTGCCCCTCATATTGCATAGCATCAATGTCAGCATTGGTGAATCCTTTGAGCGCTTCTTGGGCAGAAGTGTAGTGCACAAAGTGTTGTTGCCAGCGGTTGCGCCACGTTCCCCAGCCCCAACCACCCATATGAGGAGTGAAATAGGCTTCGTTGTCCGATTCTACGAGTTCTGGATGTTCGTCTATCAGATTTAAATGAGTAAATCCCGCGACGTGCATCACTTGTGTTTCGTCGCGATAGAGTTGAAATGCACGATTTATATAAGAAAGAAAACCTTGTGCAGTGACAATGTCGTCTTCTAAAACAATAATGGTGTCGTGTTGGTTGAATACGTGGGAAATTCCCTCAATGATGTTGCGTTCTAAATAGAAATTCTCAGGACGTTCGATGAGATGAAAGGCACGGAAAAGATGTTCTTCTGCATTGCGTGCAGCAAATTCTTTGAGATATTCGCGTAAAGCATTGACCGTGCGCCACGAACTGTTGTCGTGTCCGCCATCGGAAAAGACGTACACTTCTGTTTCTGGTGCAAGATGATTGGCTGCAAGAGCTTCTAAGGTTCTCTTTGTGTGGTTGAGACGATTGTAAACGAAGAGTGCCACAGGGGCAAAGGGAGAATCAGTCATTTATGGTGAGCTTTGCACTATGAGGGTGGATGTTGTCGAGTGGAGGAAGCTGCATATAATTACCAAATTTGCGACGCAGATAAGCATCTGTGTCTGCTGGTACAGGAACTTCCACACCATCGAACATCGCAGTGGTGAGAGGGAATGTTTCTTGTGGGAGAATCGTGTTGGGATAGGGAATTCCGGGACTATAATTGAGGTATTTCGTCGGCCAAAGTTTCGCAACTGCGCGCAAGACAGGGAAAATGAAACGTTCATTGAATCGACGAATGCGATGCACTTTGCGAAGTAGTTGTTCTGGAGTGTTGTTGGGGTTGTTCATCACCTTGTAAACACGTCCAAAGGTGCGATTTGAAATCCAAAGCAAGGGAAGTGGCATCTTTTCGTAGGGGAAAATGTCGATGAAATACCCTTGAGTTGGAAGATGCGGTCGTAGTCGTTGGTTTCCTCCATATAGCTTCGTGTGTCGCGTACTTTAGCAAACTGGAAGAAATAACCAGCATCGGTGTCTGGCGTTTGAAGTTTTAGATGCTCAGGCAATTCTTCGGGAAGAATTTTCAGAAGTTTCTCATAATCCTCTCGAAGCATTTCAATGTCGAGATCGTCATCCCAAGGAATGTATCCTCCGTGTCGCACACAACCGAGGAGGGTGCCGGAGCAGAGCCAATATTTCAAATCGTGGCGACGGCAAATCTTGTCAATTTCAACAAGCATCTCCGTCATTCTATGCTGCATACGGCGCAGGAGAGAGCCTTCGGGATTGAATCGTTGGCGGAGAGCTTCGTGGTCAATGGGAGGTTGTGACATATATAATAAGGAGAAAGGATGAGACTTGTCGAAGAGAATGGAGAAAGGGAGGGAGCGGCTAGCGAAGCAGTTAGTTTTTCACGCGTCCCGATTGGATTTTGTAGTCGTAGGCTCGCTGTCCCTCTTTGCGGAAATCGGCTTGGTAGCGTTCAAGAACGTTGCGAAATACTTCGTCATATTGCGGAATGTAGAGATCATCGTGAGCAAGGGCGCGCGAAAGAATCTCTTGTGCCAGCGGGAAAAGCTGATCAAGCTGCGTGGAAGTGCCGCCTTCAAACTGCGAACCGCTGAAATGTCCTGGAGATACGTTGAGAATTCGATTGGGAGTATCGGCGCGTGAGAGTTCGACATTTACACTTTCGATGAAACTTCTCAGTGCTGCTTTCGTGGCACCATAAACGGCATAGAAGGGCGAACTCAAGAAGCCTGCGATGCTGACCATAATAGCGCAGGGAAAGTCTGCCTTTTGCTGTAAACGATCGTAGAAATGATGTACAATGCGCAGTGGAGCAAGCGCATTCACTTGAAATGAACTCACGAGATGCGCTTCGTCAATGTCTTTGAAAAGAGCCAAACGCGCAAAACCTGCCGTAATGAAGAGCCCATCTACGGTAGGAAATTGAGTGAAGATGCTATAATCTTCGTAGGTGAGGTCGAATTGTAGTACCCGAAATTTGGGATGGTCTTGTTCCGCTGTTGGGAGATTTCTATCGACGATCCAAACCGTTTCGGTGTCTTCTTGGGTAGCAAGCAAGTGTGCAAGTGCGAGTCCGATGCCACTTGCGCCACCTACGATGAGGGGATTGCGCATAGATGCAAAGTTTTCTCTAACAATAATTGTGTGTCTAACGGCTCACGCGTGATAAATTAAAGGATAACCCTCTAATTTCTAACGTCTACTCCGAGCCACGCTTGTCGTGGCGAGCAGAAAGGGTCTGCGACCCTCTAATATCTAATATCTATTCCTTCACTTTAACGTCAGGATTCACACGTGTTTCCACTTTACTTTAAGGTCTTGATAGTTCTTGAGAACTTCCTCCTTAATCTTCGTCGAACTCACGCCATCGCCATAAGGGAAATAGAAAACATCCACCCCAAGTTCTTTGAGGTAGTCGTATTTTCCTGTCCAGTCATCGCCCACCACAAAGACATCAATGTTGAGTTTTTTGACAATCTCCGTGTGATCGAGCGTACGTTGAGGAATCACCACATCGGGATAACGAAGCGCTTCCAAAATAGCAAGACGTTCTTCGAAAGGAATCACGGGAGGACGCTTATAACTGCTAACTAACTCGTCAGTGCTTACGCCCACAATGAGCGTATCACCCAGTCCGCGAGCGTATTTTATCATTTTAAGGTGGTTCGAATGGAACATATCGAAAGTACCAGACGTGTAAACCACTATTTTCTTTTGAGCTATCATAGAATCTGAAAGGGATTGCTTAGTGCAAATGTACGAGTTTCTGCGCAGACAAACCGATATTCAAGCGAGAAATCGTGGAAAGAGTTGCGAATTGTCGTCTGCACTGCACGCATAAGCCGTTCTTGCGCAGACAAAAGCGAGATACTTTCTTAGCGTTTGAACAATCGCTTTTTAAGTTTCTGGAAAAAGCGCGAAACACTATAACGTCTCAGTCGCTGTCGAATGATGCGAGGAAGTTCTAAAACATAATAGCCTGCTGCACCACTCATCCATAGATATTTGAACCAAATGCGCTGTCGAGAAACCCCGAAAGCATTCCAAGGTTTAGCAGCACCGATTAAGTGCAGTTGGATGGGATGGGCAAGCGCGTCAGAAAAGATACGACGACGTTCAGCATCATCTTTGGGGAGCGATTGACAAAATTCGTAGAAAGGAGTTGTTTGCGGATTTACTTTGTAATAAGAATTGCAAACACAATAGCGCATAGACAGATGTCTAACGGAATGTCCTGCACAAATCGCCATACAGTCTTGTTCAGGAAAAGGCAGACGCGCATAATTGTTTTGATAAAACTCCGTCCAAGTAGTTTGCATCTTGTCGCGTCGCAATGTTTCAAGATTAAAAAGAAGGAAACCTGCAGCAATCTCTTTAGAGAGTAAATCCTGTTCTTGTTCAGAAAACGACCGATAGAGAGCAGCACGCGAAGTAGGAAGTATCGTGTCTACACCAGCATAATAGAAATCTTCATCAGCAAATGCCGTAAACGCTTCCGACACATCGCCTAGAAACACCACATCCACATCAGAACAAAGCACACGTTTGTGTTGAGGAAAAAGTTCAGGCGCGCACAGTTTGAAATAAATCTCTTTTGAAAAGTGTGATTTACTCGGACATTCCTGCGCAATAGCATCATTTGACGTATCGTAAAAATGCAAAGAAGCGTGTGGATATTTCCCAACAACGCGTTGCAATTCACGTTGAGCCTTTGCTGAAATCCCAGGATGCAACACATAAAGTTCGTAGCAGTAGCTTTCTCCGCGTGGTGCAGGAGCGAGAAAAAGGTAACAATGGCAGGCACCACATAGTTCTCGTCAAAGGTAAAGAAAATAGGAATCACCTGCTTGTTATTTTGCGCTGAATGGCTCATACTTTACGTCTTTTTTTGAGGAGATAATCAATACTCTCTTGCAAAATGTCGGAGTGCAACGTCCAGAGTATCAAAAGATAGAGTGGAGCAGCGCACACAATCTTCGCCAATAGACTAGCCAGAAGCGACCATTTCAGTTGTTCAATGCCGAGATAAACACCGCCCATCACGCCCACTGAAACCAAAAGGAAAGGAGCAATGTCGCACAACACCTGCCAATAACCAATGCAAAGTTCTTGTCGCACGAAGAAGTGCCAAACACCCACCCAGAGAAAATTGATAATAATGTAAGGAAGCAACATCACCATCACACCAAACGGCGCACTGAAGATGGCAGCGATGAGCTGACAAATCACCATCGCAATTAAGCCCCACATATAAGTGCCCGAACGTCCGCGGCTCAAAAGAAATTGCGTGTAGAGCGTGGATGCAGGCAAAAAAGCCCCACTGATGCACAGTAGCATCAAGATGCGTGTAGCCATTTCCCACTTCTCTCCCAGCGCAATGAGTATCAATTCGCGACTGATGATAGAAAGCCCAAACATAATGGGAAACGCCAAAAAGCAAGTAAATCGCAGCATCTTGCGAAACACGCGCGCTTGACGTCCGCGATCGTCTTGTGTTTCCACAAAGAGCGGTTGTGCCACGCCGTTCACAATGCCCGTCACCACAGAGTGTCCCATAAAATTCCACTTATTCGCTTGCGTGTAGTTCCCCACCATTTGCGCATTATAAACGCGTCCGAGAATGAGCGAAAAGAAATTGTTGTTGATATGACTCACCAAATTAGTGATAAGCAGTCTACTACTGAAACCAAACATCTGTCGCACGGGTGAAAAATCCCATTGAAAAGTAGGGTGCCAGCGCGCGAACCACCAATAGAGCGCAGTGTTGAGTCCCACATAAACAAGCGTTTGTGTAGCAATGCCCCAGTATTCGAAATGATGATAAGCCAGCGTGATACCCACAATGCCCGACACAATCATAGCAATGAGGTTAGAGAGCGTCTTTTCGCGCACTTTCATTTGTTTCAGCAATAAAGCAGAAGGCGCAATGCTCATACTCGAGATGATGAACGAAAGAAAAAGGTAGCGCGAAAGCGGAATCAGTCGTGCATCGCGATAGTAGTCGGCAATGAATGGAGCTGCGAAAAAGAGGAGCGTGTAGAGCAACAAACTTGCAGGAAGTGAAAACCAAAACACAGCGTTGTAGTCGCGGTGTTCAATGGTGGGACGGTTCACCAAAGCAGCGGTGAAACCACTTTCCTGAATGGTCGATGCAATCAGAGAGAATATCGTGAGTTGTCCCACCATACCGTAGTCGGCAGTGGAAAGCATACGTGCCAACCAAATGCCGAACATGAGAGTGAGCACTTGTTGTGCGCCATTGCTGAGCGTACCCCACAACAGACCTTTTGCGGTTTTCGATTTTAGTGTTGAAGCGTTTGACATAAGTTGTCGGACGTGTGAGAGGAGAGCTTCTTAAAGAGTAATAACAAAGGTGCGCAGGAAAACGTCCCACGCACCTTTTGGGGATTGTGTTGGGTGTTTTAGAAAATGAAACGCACGACGTCGTTGAAGATGCCCAATGCCATCAAACCCAGCACAAAGTAGAATCCTACGGTGTTCACATAGCCAATCCATTTGTCAGACAAGCGGCGACGAGTGATGATTTCAATGAGTGTGATGAAGATGTAGCCACCGTCGAGCATAGGAATGGGGAGGAAGTTCATAAAAGCAAGCATCAACGAGATGAAAGCAGTAAGACTCCAGAAAGCAGTCCAATTCCAAACAGAAGGGAACATACTACCGATTGCGCCAAACGATCCAACGCTCTTCACACCATCAGCAGAGAAGAGATAGCGCAAATCGCTCACATAGCCTTTGAGCACAGTAAGTCCGTGAGAAATACCAGCAGGAATCGCTTCAAGGAAACTATAATTGATCGTTTCGGTGGGATAATCCAAAGGACATTGTGTTTCGTCACACCCAACTTTCCTTCCGCATTCAGAGAGAAACGGAGCGTATCGGCAGTCCCATTCAGCATTTGTTTTTTGTCTTGCGCTGCGTGTTTCACCACGAGGGTTGTTTGCAAGAGTTTGGCATCAACGCCCTTACCTTCTGCAGCAGCAATTTTATCTTGGATGGGATAAAGCAAATTGTCAATCTCGTTCCAAGTGCTCACCTCGTGTCCATTCAGAGCAACAATAGTGTCCCCTTTGTGCAATCCAGCTTTCTTCGCAGGACTTTCTGCCAGCACGCTGTCCACCACAGAGGGCAAAGTCAGTGCAACGAAAGGAGGTTGTTGTTTCAAAGCTTTGAGCAAATCGAAACCGCCCTCGATGTTGATATCGAATTGTTTTCCGTTGCGCAACACGTGCACTGTGTGCGCATCGCCCAAATCGCGGAGCAAAGCCACGTGGTCAAGGTATGTGTAAGTCTTGCTGTCCACTCCCGTGATGAGATCACCGTCTTGGAAACCTAATTTCTTCGCTTCAGTGTTGAAAGACATACCGTGAGAGATGCCTTTGAGCGGAACGCGTTGTTCGCCGTTCGACCACAAGAGCATAGCGTAGATGAAGAGTGCAAGGAGGAAATTCACCAAAACACCGCCCACCATCACGAAAAGACGTTGCCAAGCGGGTTTGTTTTTGAATAATTCATTAGCAGGAAGCGAGGCTTCTTCTTTCGCCACAGCTTCAGCGTCACTACTTTCGTCCACCATACCCGCGATTTCAACATAACCACCGAAGGGCAGCCAACCAATGACAAAGTCAGTGTTGCCCCAACGGCCTAGTTTTAGCGCCTTCTTTTTGCCACCTTTCCAGAAGTCAAAGAAAAGGCTGAAGCGATGCACGCGAATGCCAAACACTTTGGCAAAGAAAAAGTGTCCTCCTTCGTGCAATACCACGAGAATTGAGATGCTCAAAATGAGCTGAAGGGCTTTAATCAAAAATACTTCCATAAGAAGAATGAGTTGCTTGTTTGTTTATTGTTGTTCGTTGAGAGAAAGAACGTTTCGTAAAATGGTTGGTCACTACACTATGACCACTAATCAATCATTGCAGCCACCAACTTTCTCACTTCTGTGTCCGACTCGAAATAGTCGTCAAGTGTGGGATGCTCAATGAAAGTGGCTTCTTTCATCGCTCTTCTGATGAGGCGCGCAATGTCTAGATAACCGATGCGTCCTTCTCGAAAAGCCAAATTCACCACCTCGTTGGCAGCATTGACAATGCAAGGCATATTTCCTCCGACAGCCACTGCTTCATAGGCGATGCGCAAACAGTCGAAACGCTCGAAATCTGGATGTTCAAAGGTGAGTTTTCCCAAAGCCGTCAAATCAAGACGACCACCGCTCAAACTGTCGTGACGTGGAAAGGAGAGTGCGTATTGGATGGGCAGACGCATATCGGGCAATCCCATTTGTGCTTTCACGCAGCCGTCTGCCAACTGCACCGCACTGTGTACGATGCTTTCGGGATGCACCACCACTTCCACTTGTTCTGGTGTAAGACCGAAGAGCCATTTGGCTTCAATCATTTCAAAACCTTTGTTCATCATCGTCGCACTGTCGATGGTGATTTTTGCTCCCATTTCCCAATTCGGATGCTGCAAAGCCTGAGCCGCAGTCACTGTTTGCAATTCTTCGAGCGAGAATTTGCGGAAAGGTCCTCCCGAAGCAGTGAGCAACACTTTGTCGATGGCATTGCCATCTTCGCCCACCAAGCATTGGAATATCGCACTGTGTTCGCTGTCCACGGGCAGAATCGCCACGCGGTTGCGCACCGCCAATTCAGTAATGAGTTCGCCAGCCACTACCAACGTTTCTTTGTTGGCCAAAGCAATTGTTTTTGTGCGCTTCTATTGCGGCAATCGTGGGGCGCAAACCGGCAAAACCCACCATAGCGGTGACCACAATGTCCACATCGCCCAAACGCGCCACGTCGCAAATCGCCTCTGCGCCCGTCCACACTTTAATGGGAAAATCAGCCAAAGCTGTATTGACCTTATCGTATAGAGTTTCATCGGCAATTACCACGACCTCGGGCTGAAATTCGCGTGCTTGTGCAATGAGCAAATCAGCGTTTCTTCCAGCGGTGAGTGCATAAGCCTCATATTTATCGCGATGTTCGCGAATCACGTCCAAAGTTTGTGTGCCAATGGAGCCAGTGGCACCTAAAATCGCAATTCTTTTCATATTATTTGTCGGCATCAAGCATTGAGGTCAAGGATGCCTTCGGGCAAATTCAACAGCAAATAGCGGTCTTTCACACTGTAATCCACCACAAAATCATCGTGAAGCGGAAGGAGTAGTTCATCACCTTCTTCTGTTTCCACGGTGAGCAATGTGTTAGCCGTCGAGGTGTTCACCTGACTTATCCTACCGAGTTCGTAAGTAGCCAATTGTTCTTCGGTGGTGTTGGCTTCATCCACGAGCAACAATTGAAAACCGGTGAAAGCATTGAGAGAAGTCAGTTCTTCGTGCACTTCTTCGTCCACAAATTGATGAGGATAAAACACGGGAAGTCCCACTAGTCGGCGCGCAGCAACATCGTCTTCCACTTCCTCAAATTTGATGATAACCGCCTCATTGTTTTTGAAACGATATTCTTCAAAGAAAAAGGGAACGAAAAGCCCATCAATGCGCAAAACGAGATATTCGGCTTCGGCACGATCGAAAATGTCGTCGGTGAATTGCAATTCCACTTCTCCGTGGATGCCGTGGGTGCGCATGATGCGACCTATCTGAAAAACTTCTTCGGGGGTAATCATAGAGAAAAAGTGGAAAGATATAGACTGAAAAGGATAGAAGTTGGTGACTCCGTGTTCTTTCTATTATTATTAATGCGTGGAGCGTCTACGCAACTAATGTGTGAGTGCCTGTGCAACGGTCAATGCTGCACGTAGCAATTTTAGATGCGAGTGATTTTAGCACCGAGTGCGTTGAGTCTGTGCTCGATGTGTTCATAACCGCGGTCAATTTGTTCCACATTGTCGATGCGGCTTGTGCCGTCTGCGCTCAAGGCCGCAATCAACAAGGCGATGCCAGCGCGAATGTCGGGACTTGCCATACGGCGCGCACGGAGTTGATGCTCAAAATTGTGTCCCACCACCACAGCGCGGTGCGGGTCGCACAAGATGATTTGCGCTCCCATATCAATGAGTTTGTCGGTAAAGAAAAGACGACTTTCAAACATCTTTTGATGGAAAAGCACACTTCCTTTTGCCTGTGTGGCCACTACAATCAAGATGGAGAGCAAATCAGGCGTGAGTCCCGGCCAAGGAGCATCGGCCAAAGTCATCAACGACCCATCGATGAAACTCTCAATCTCATAGTTTTGTCGGCCAGGAATGAACAAGTCGTCGCCCTGCACCTCAATTTTGATGCCCAAACGACGAAACGCATCGGGAATGATGCCCAAGTCGCGCAAAGACACCGACTTAATGGTCAGCCCATCGCCCACCATCGCTCCCATGCCAATGAATGAACCCACTTCAATCATATCGGGAAGAATGCGATGCGTTGCTCCGCGCAAGCGTTTAGTGCCCACGATAGTCAAGCGGTTAGACGCAATGCCCGAAATGTTGGCTCCCATGCGATTGAGCAAATGGCAAAGTTGCTGGATATAGGGTTCGCAAGCTGCGTTGTAAATGGTCGTTGTTCCCTCTGCCAGCACTGCAGCCATAAGAATGTTGGCTGTACCCGTCACACTGGCTTCGTCCAAAAGCATATAAGCTCCTTGCAAGTGGTCCGCTTTGATTTCAAACAACTGGTGGTCGGCATCTGTGGTGAAAGACGCCCCTAAACATTGCAGACCATAGAAGTGAGAGTCAAGACGACGGCGACCAATTTTGTCGCCACCAGGTTTGCTCACTACGGCATGCCCGAAACGAGCCACCAAAGGTCCGATAGTCAAAATAGAACCGCGGAGCGAAGAGCAGCGTTCTAGGTATTCTTTGCTACGAAGATAGTCGAGATTGATGCTATCAGCTTGAAAAGTGATGTCGCCAGGAGCGTTGCGTTTCACCTTCACCCCAATGTCTTGCAACAAGAGAATCAAGTTGTTGACATCGAGAATGTCGGGAACATTTTGCAAGCGCACCTCTTCTTCGGTGAGAAGGGTGGCACAGATCACTTGGAGTGCTTCGTTTTTAGCTCCCTGAGGAGTGATTTCGCCTTGGAGACGATGGTTGCCTTCGATGAGGAATGAAGCCATACGGAGGGAGGTGTTGAATGTTGAGATTAGGAAATAAGCGAAAGCGCTTCTTCTTGTGAAATGCGTCCGTTAGTGAGCAATTCGATGTCGTGCGCAATGCGTTCGTTGGAGGGCATATCGCCACGCAGCGCATAGAGGTTTTCGCGCATACGACCAGCTGCAGTCTTTATGCCCAGGACACGATGATCGGGATTTTCTTTGTTGGCTGCCTTGACGAGAAGATTTTGCACCAAAACACCATAGTGTCGCAAGCGTGGATGTTGTTGCGAATAGGCCAAGTGGGGCGCGCAATCTTCTTCCTTGTGAGGAGTGATGGTGCAGGGGTAGTCAATGTCGAGTTGATAGTCAGACAACTGTGCCAAATGATTCCACAACTTTTCATTTTCCTCTTGTGTGGGATGAGGCACTTGCGCCACAATCTTCATCGCTGTCATGATGCTGTGGGCATAAGCTTGACGTTCTGTGCGGTCTTCTATCGTTAGTGCGTAGTCCACCATTTGTTGCACCTCGCGTCCATAGACTTTCATGCGCAAAGGAGCTAGTTGAGTGTTATAGAGCATCGATGTTTACAAAAGTTTTTTGGGTTGTGAGGCTTGGAAATCCTTGAGATAGAAAGGTTCAAAATAGGCCAAATCTTCAAATTTGCCATCGAGGAAAGCCTTTTCTGCCAAAGGAGCCATATATTTGGCCAAAGGATGTGCGTCATCAACGAAGCGCGCGTTGGGATGGTCAATCACCGTTTTGCACTTCTCGGCACCATTGCCCATAAAATAGACGGGTGCGCGATCCAACCATTCCTTGTAGGTGTCGGCCGTGACGATATCGGGTTGCACCTCTCGCAGCGGACGGAGTGCGCGATCATACACGGCAGCATAAACTTCCATGCGTCGGGCATCAATCATAGGCACGAGCAAGGCATCTTCGGGCATATCGTCGTCGAAAAGCAAGGTGGGCACCGTGATGAGTTTCAAAGTGGGCACAGCAATCAAAGGCACGTTGCGACCATAAGCCACACCTTTTGCCACTGAGGTGCCAATGCGAAGCCCTGTGTAACTGCCGGGGCCTGAAGAAATGGCCACTGCATCGAGGGGAATGGCGTGACTTTCAATAAAACTCAAGGCTTCGTCCACGTAGGGAGCCAGCACTGTGGCGTGCGAAGGCCCTTCGAGGGTTTGTTTTTTTCACAAAAATCACTTTGGGAATCTTCTGACACGGCCACCGAACAAACTGTGGTGGAGGAGTCAATATGTAGAATACAAGTCATAATGTTGTCTTTCTGTTTTATAAGACTTTATTGTCTTGGGTGAGTGTTGGGGAGTTGCAAAACTTCCGTGCCATCTAGAGCGAAAACGCGCAGTGTTGTTTCTGTGGAAAAACGCCTGAAATTGTAGTTTTCACAGCAGTTCTTTTCGAAAGTCTACAAAAAGCCAAACTATCAATGTGCGAAATTACCACTTTCTCGGCGAACTACAAAGATAATGCGCTGAAACTTAATCGCACATCGTGTAGAGTCAACCATTAAGTGCAACTTTCGCGCTCGAAAGAGGCGGATTGTGCGCTCTGTCGTTGGTGAACGTTGTTCTAGTGGATTGTGGAGGCACTGTTGTCAGAAGTGTCTGCGTATATGTGTGAGTGGCTTTCGCCGTGAAAGAAAAAAAGAGAAAAATGGTGTGCACCGCCATCGTGCGCCCCTATAGGTATATGGGGAGATATTGCCCCAAAGAGGGAAAAAATCGCAGAAAAGTGAATGATTTTCTTTTCTCGTATTTGAAATGCTATCTCTACTTGCTAAAATTCTGGATTGCGATGACTTTTGTGTGTTGGCCTCGAAGAACAAGAGAGAAAAGAGTCTATGCGAGGGAAATGAGTCTCACGCGTGCGTATCGCGCGCATACCAACAGCGATTTAATTTTTTTTGCTGTCACAAGTGTCACACAAGGAGGGAAAAGGTGAAGAAAAAGATGGAGAAACCCAGTAAGAGGAAAGGACGAAAAAAGTGTTTTTCGTTGTTGCGATACGCTGATGTTGAGTGATTGAACCGCTTATCCGTTAAAATCTGTTCCAAATGTGGTCGTAATGTGTTGGAACATAGGAATATAGGAAATAAGCTGTGACACTTGTGACAGCAAAAAGACAAAAACTCCTGTGATGCGCGTATATGCGCGCGCGTGAGAGTGGGTATTTCACTACTTTTTTACACTTCGTGACGTGCGGATGATGTGTGCTCAATTTCTGTTGCTCAGTTGAGTTTGTTTTTGCTGCAGCGGGTGCCTCAAAAACAACCCGTCGTTTTGTGGAAAGTGACGTGTTGTTTTATAGAAAGTGACGTGTTGTTTTGTGGAAAACGACGTGTTGTTTTATAGAAAATAACGTGTTGTTTTGTGCAAAGTGAGCTGTCGTTTTTAGTCACGTCATCTCAATGCCTTGTATTTTCTCTCTTTATGAAACGCCAAAAGGAGATGCCGCAAAAATGAGTTTTGCAACATTTCCTTTATTGGACAAATGAGGTGATCTGTATTGGCACTAGGTATTATCCCCAATCGGTCATTAGACCGTTATAGTGCAGTTCCTTGTGGAAAAGACAACTTCCTAGACCGATTGGGGATTATAGCGTCTTTAGTGGTTTCTGGAGGGATTTAGTTGGCAGAGAAATCTGTTTTGAGTGAGAATTGTAGATTTTTCTTCTTTTTGCTTGGATATCTGAGAAGAAAGGATTATCTTTGCACCGTGTTTTTCATAGTATTAGATTTAAGGTTAACAAGGTTGGGATACAGTGGTATCCCATTTTTTTGTTTATCCCCCAGGCTCGCTTTCTGAAATTCCTCAGAAAATCCTTAGATTTCCTCCAAAAACACTCTCGCAATAGCCCTTAAATTTACGGCAAAAACAGAAGGTTTCTCCCTGTAAAAGTACGATTATGCGATTTGAGGGAAGAAAATCTCAAAAATTGCGCGGTAAATTTGGCACATTGAACAAGAAAGTGTAAATTCGTGGCATTCAAACTTACGTAATCATCATATGACGAACGAACCTACCCTTTGGGAACAATTTCTGCTAGACCCGATGACTTATATTTATTGGGGAGTAGCTATTATATCCAGTCTTGTTTTTACGATTCAAACCCTGCTGTTGTTTGTGGGCTTTGATGCCGATGGCAATTTTGATGGGGGAGATGTTTCTTTCGACGTGGATGGCCTCGCACTTGTTTCTGTCAAAACTGTAGCCTGTTTCTTGTTGGGCTTCGGTTGGTGTGGTGTCATCATCTCGCCTTTCTTTGTGGAAGCTTGGATCACGGCTCTAATCTCTCTGGGCGTGGGAACCCTCTTTATGTTTGGGGCTTGGGTCTTGCTCAAACAAGTGCTGACACTTTCGCAAGACAATACTTTTCACACCGAGAAAGTGGTGGGCTACACGGCAGATGTCTATCTTCGCATCCCTGCTGATACCCGAAAAAGTGGAAAAATTATGGTGAGCCACGAAGGTTCTATGCACGAATTGCAAGCCTTCAACACCAGTGGAGAAGAAATTCCCACGGGAGCCAAAGTGCGCGTGGTGGCCACCATCGACGACGCTGCAGTGTTGGTGGAGAAAGTGATAGACACCCCTCAACAGATTGTCGACTAAGAATTGCGCAATAAAAACTTGACCCTAAATCCTCAGCAGACAACAGGGCGTTTGTGTCTGTCTGATAGCAGTAGTAATACCTAAACATTTATCATCTATGCATCCTTTTCTTTTACCCGTCATTGGAGTTTTAGCTGCCTTCATCATTCTTACAGCACTCCTCAATCGTTATCGTCGTTGTCCCTCCGACAAGATTTTGGTCATTTATGGCACAACGTCTAATGGTGGTTCTGCAAAATGTGTGCACGGCGGTGGTGCTTTCGTTTGGCCGGTGGTGCAAGACTATGCTTACCTCAGTTTGACACCCATCTCCATTGAAGCAAATCTCACCAACGCTTTGTCGCGTCAAAACATCCGTGTGGACGTGCCTTGCCGTTTCACCGTGGGTATTTCCACCGAAGGCGAATCGATGAACAACGCAGCAGAGCGTTTGCTCGGACTCACGCCTAACGATATTCAAGAAATGGCGCGCGACATCCTTTTTGGACAGTTGCGTTTAGTCATTGCCTCTATGTCGATTGAAGAACTCAACAGCGACCGCGACAAATTCCAAGAGAGCATTATGACCAACGTTGAAATTGAATTGAAGAAGATCGGTCTTAAACTCATCAACGTCAACGTGACGGACATCAAAGATGAAAGCGGATATATCGAAGCGTTGGGAAAAGAAGCTGCTGCAAAGGCCATCAACGAAGCCAAAGTAAGCGTGGCAGAACAAGAAAAGATTGGTGAAATTGGTCGCGCTGAGGCTCAAAAAGAAACGCGTATTCGCACCTCAGAAGCCAACGCAAAAGCCATTGCCGGTGAAAACGAAGCAAAGGTGGCTATTGCCAACTCTGAAGCGTTGCGCCGTGAAAAAAAGAAGCTGAAGCTGGACGCAGAGCCACTGCTGCAGAAAAAGGTGGCGCAGGCAAAGGCCTTGGAAGAAGCTTATTCTGCTGAGCGCGAAGCTGAAATGGCGCGTGCTGAGCGCGAACGTGCTTCTCAACAAGCCAATGTGATTGTGGCACAAGAAGTGGAAAAAAACGCCGCGTCGTGATTGAGGCAGAAGCCGAAGCAGAACAAAAAAACGTGTGCAAGCGCGTGGTGAAGCTGATGCTATTTTTTTGCAAAAATGGAAGCTGAAGCGAAGGGACTTTATGAGATTCTCACTCGTCAAGCGCAAGGTTACGACAAGATGATTCAAGCCGCTGGAGGTGATGCCACAAAGGCTTACACCTTGTTGCTTCTAGAAAAACTCCCCGAACTTGTGCGTACTCAAGTAGAGGCCATCAAGGGTATCAACATCGACAAGGTGACGGTGTGGGACAATGGTGGTCAGTCTGCTGATGGCAAAGGAAGTACGGCCAATTTCTTGAGCGGACTGCTCAAATCTGTTCCTCCGCTCTCTGACCTTTTCGAACAAGCGGGAATGAATCTTCCTGAATATCTCGGAAAACAGAAGCCTGCTGAAGAAGTTGAAGAAGTAGAAGAGGCATAATATGATTTTCAAGAAGGGATTCTCCTAGATAATTGCATACTTCCGCTTAAGGTTGCATTTTAGAAATCAGTCTTTAATTGGCGCACCTTTATATAGGATGTCCTGTACTTTCAAAATTGAAGTGCAAAAAAAAGGGCGATGGACGTGTGTTCGTCGTCCTTACTTGTTGATTTATCCGTAGGAAAATTGTACCTTTGTAGCAAACTTAGCACGTTATGTCAGACTACATTGTTTCGGCTCGCAAATATCGTCCCACCAATTTCAATAGTGTGGTGGGGCAGAGTGCGCTTACCACAACACTTAAAAACGCGATTGCTACAGGAAAATTGGCGCACGCCTATCTTTTCTGCGGTCCTCGAGGTGTGGGTAAGACCACTTCGGCACGCATTTTCGCTAAAACTATCAACTGTCTCACACCGAGTGAGGGCGGAGAAGCGTGTGATCATTGCGAAAGTTGCGTAGCCTTCAATGAAGGTCGCTCCTACAACATTCACGAACTGGATGCTGCTTCCAACAATTCCGTTGACGACATCCGCGAACTCATTGAGCAAGTGCAGATTCCTCCGCAGGTGGGACGCTACAAAGTGTTTATCATTGACGAGGTGCATATGCTGTCGCAGGCGGCTTTCAATGCTTTTCTCAAAACGTTGGAAGAACCTCCTGCACACGCCATTTTTATTCTTGCTACTACGGAGAAGCACAAGATTCTTCCCACGATTCTCTCACGCTGTCAGATTTACGACTTTAACCGTATGGAGGTGGGCGACACGGTGCGCCATCTTCAGCACGTGGCGGAGCAAGAGGGCATCCAATATGAAGAAGCTGCACTTAATGTCATTGCGCGAAAGGCTGATGGCGGTATGCGCGATGCGTTGTCTATCTTTGACCAAGTGGCATCGTTCACAGGAGGGAATATCACCTACCAAGCCACCATCGACAACCTCAATGTGCTCGACTATGATTATTATTTTGTGGTGACGGAGCATTTACTCAAAAGTGAAATCCCTGAGACGATGATGAAACTCAACGAAATTCTGGCGAAGGGTTTTGAAGGGGGACACTTTATGAGTGGACTTGCATCGCATTTCCGTGATTTGTTGGTGAGTCGTGATGCGCAAACGCTTCCGCTATTGGAAGTTGCCGAGACGGTGCGACAACAGTATGCTGCGCAAGCGCAGCGTTGCACTCCGCGCTTTCTCTATCGTGCTTTGAAACTCTGCAACGATTGCGATATGGCTTATCGTGCTGCGCCCAACAAGCGGTTGCTTGTGGAGTTGACACTCATTCAAGTGGCGCAGATTATGCAAGAAGATGAAGCTGTGGGTTCCGGGCGTAGCCCTAAAAAGTGCCTCCTCCCCATCTTCCAGCTCGCACCCACCACTGGGGTGAGTGCGGCTCAGCAACGTCAAGGACAGCCTTCGAGTGCTCCTCAAGTTGCTCCCACTACGACAAATAGCCAGGCTACTGCCCCAGCTGCCGTAGCACCTAGACCCACCACTGCGCCTTCTACCTTGGCTCCGACTCGCGGAGTTGCAGGCAACAACAGCGCAGGAACTTCTGTTCACTCGCAGAAACAGTTTATTCAATCGCGTTTGCAAACCGTTTCGCTCACCCATCGTAAGCCTACGGCACCTGTTGGAGGTGCTGCAGCTGAAGGCGAGACGGCAGCAACTCCGGTTGCTCCTGCAGAAAAACAACACGAAGTTTTCACCCTTGAGCAATTAAGATACTATTGGTTGAGATTTGCCAATGAACTTCCCCCTCAACAAGGCGCAGAATCAGGGCGTCTTAAGATGATTCAACCTCAACTCAAAGAAAATTGTTTGGTTGAAGCGATGGTAGACAATGCTGCGGCTGCCGAATATCTTCGCAAGGTGGGAACTTCTCTCGCACAATACCTGCGTAGGGCTTTGCGCAATGACGACATAATAGTGAATTTCGTGGTGAATACGGCTGTGAATACGAAGCCTCGCGCCTTTTCTCCTCGAGAGATTTACCAAGAAATGCTCGGCAAAAACGATGCTTTCAAACAACTTGCTGAGACGTTGCATTTAGTGGTCTATTAAGGTAGATACACTTTTGTGCTTAGTCCTTATGCTTGTATTTTGCTCTTATGCTCTTATGCTTAGGATTTTGTTCTTATGCTTAGTGCATTGCTGAGCCTTTCGTTTTCGGGTTATTTCCCCATTCTTTAGCTACCATTATTCTATTAAAATATCCATTATGGCAACAACATCTGACTTTATCCCTCCTTTTGAAAACGGAGCTCCCCAAATTTCTAACCGCTACATCGCTGTTTCCTACAAACTTTTTACCGACAATGAAGCTGGTATCCGTGAATTGGTAGAAGAAGCTCCAGTGCAGCATCCTTTCCAGTTTATTTCTGGTTTGGGTATGGCACTCGAAACGTTTGAGCGTGAAGTGGCGCATCTCAATGAAGGCGACACTTTTGAATTCACTTTGAAGGTGGAGGATGCTTATGGTCCTTACGAGGAAGAGCACGTGATTGAAGTTCCCAAACAAACTTTTGTGGTGAATGGCCGCTTCGACAACGACACCATCTATCCTGGTGCAGTGCTTCCTCTTGTCAATGAAGAAGGATTCCGCTTCGATGGTCTTGTACTCGAAGTCAAAGAAGAGGTTGTGGTGCTCGATTTGAATCATCCTCTTGCGGGCAAGGAATTGCATTATTCCGGTGTTGTGGTGACTGCACGTGAAGCTACAAACGAAGAAATTCAAGGTACGCTCAATATGATGGCTGGCGAAGGTTGTGGCTGTGGTTGCGATCACGATCACCACGAAGGCGAATGTGGTTGTGGTGGACATCATCACCACGAGGACGAATGCGGTTGCGGTGGACATCATCACCACGAGGACGAATGCGGCTGCGGTGATCATCATCACCACGAAGGCGAATGTGCTTGCGGTGGACACTAAACGTGGATTAGGCTAAAAGTCGTTTGCAAAACTGCTTTTCCTTTGGGAAAGTGGATTTTAGTAACTTGCAAAGGCTTTGTTGCTCTTTTGTATGCTCTTTCAAGTCGGACTTCACGGATTACGCTCCGCAAAGTCCGACTTGTTGCTTTTGATCTAGTTTTTCTAGAAGTTCTAGTTTTTCTAGAAGTTCTAGTTCTTCTAGGGATTCTAGCTCTCTAACGTCTAATCTCTAACGTCTAACATCTAATGCCCGAGCCACGTTTGTCGTGGCGAGCATAAAAGGGTCTGTGACCCTCTAACATCTAATCCCTAAAAATGAATACATTTGGTCAATATCTTCGTTTAACCTCCTTTGGAGAAAGCCACGGTGTCGCTATTGGAGGCGTTATCGATGGTTTTCCAGCAGGCATCGACATTGACGAAGCCTTTATCCAAAGTGAGTCGCAGCGTAGAAAACCAGGACAAAGTGCGCTTACCACTCCGCGCAAAGAAGACGATATCGTAGAAATCCTTTCCGGAGTCTTTGAAGGGAAAAGTACAGGTTGTCCCATTGGATTCATTGTGCGCAATCGCAATCAACATTCCAAAGATTACGACAATATGCGTCACCTCTTCCGACCATCGCACGCAGACTATACCTACTTTGCTAAATATGGACTGCGCGACCATCGCGGTGGAGGAAGAAGTTCTGCGCGAGAAACCATAGCTAGAGTGGTGGGAGGAGCGTTTGCCAAACTCCTTCTGCGCGCGTTGGGCGTAAGTATCACCGCTTGGACACGACAAGTGGGAAATCTCGTACTAGAAAAAGATTATCATTGTTTAGATTTTTCTGAAATAGAGCGCAACCCCGTGCGTTGTGCCGACGCAGAGATGGCGAAGCAAATGGCGCAACTCATTATGGAGGTGAAGGAAGAAGGCGACACCATTGGCGGAGTCATAGAGTGCGTGGTACAAGGAGTTCCAGCAGGGTGGGGGGAGCCCGTTTTCGGCAAACTCCAAGCGCGATTGGCGGCTGCTATGCTAAGCATCAACGCCGCTAAAGGTTTTGAATATGGTTTAGGATTTGCTGGAAGTTCGTGGCGAGGTTCAGCGCAAAATGACGCTTTTATTCCTGGTTTCACCACGGCAACCAACCACAGTGGGGGCATCCAGGGGGGCATTTCCAATGGTCAAGATATTGTATTTCGCGTTGCCTTCAAACCCGTAGCCACCATTCTCCAACCTCAAAGCACGATTGACGTTGAAGGTCACGCCACAACGCTCGACGCGCGAGGCAGACACGATGCTTGCGTCTTGCCGCGTGCCGTTCCCATTGTAGAGTCAATGGCTGCTCTTGTCTTGGCAGATGCCTATCTGGCTCAGCGCATTGCCCGCTTCGAATGACAAGCTCCGATTGTCTCTAGTTGGTTCTAGTTCTTCTAGCAGTTCTAGTTTTTCTAGGTCTTCTAGTAGCTCTAGTTCTTCTAGAGTTTCTAGCAGTTCTAGTTCTTCTAGAGGCAAGAAAACTCCAGTTTTACCTTGCGTTTTTCTACATCTTTCATCTCGGATGCAGTGTTTTTCTGTTAAAATCGAAGATGTTCGTTCAGTTTTTTCAAGAATTCCTTGGTCAATTACTACAAATCCCCTACATTTGCATTAAGTAGTTGTCGAGATGATAACGAGAAAATAGTTTAGTTAAGTCTAGTTTAGTTTTTGTGTTGGTTAATGGGACACCGCTAATAAGTGGAGGTCCCATTAATTTTTTGTTCCCCCTCTCAACTCTAAACAACACCAGGACGATTGGGGTAAAAGAACAACTGCCATCATATAGGGACAACCTAGTGATGGCAGTTGTTTGTTCGTTTTGTTCAAAAAGAACAGAGATTATGGTTCGGAAGTGGCAGAAGAAGACTTTCTTGATGACGATGAATGTTTATCTGCTGAAACCGAATGTTTATCTGATGAAGCAGAATGTTTGCTTGATGAAGAAGAAGACGTTTGCGTGTCAGATGTAGACGAAGCAGAAGAAGTTGCAGGAGAAGTTGGTGCAGACACAGTGGTGGGAGAAGTCGTTGCAGGAGTAGACTTCGTAGACGATGATTTAGCCGGAGAAACGGCACCGCTTTGAGAGAGGAAACGCAGATAAGACTTGTAGATGTGCGGAGAGTAAGCCTTAAAGATGTTGTTGGCAAAAAGGATGTCGGTAATCTTGTTTTGCGTCACATAGTCCTTCATATTCTTGAGGAAATAGCGAGAGTCTACCACGTGAATTTCTCCAAAACTAAAGAAAAGGTAGCCAGGGAGCGCATTGCCGAAACTATCTTTCAAGATGAGCAGGCGGCGCTTCGAGGGAGTTGACGTGCGCACCACAGTGAGACGTTGGTCGCTTCCCATAAAGGTGCAATAGGCAGCTCCGCTTCCATCGCGGTAGTGCTGGAAAAACGCTCCATTGTGCGGATTTCCTTCGGCAGTGACGTGATAGTTTTTGTCCACTTGATAGTCCGTGTAGGTTGTGGTGTAGGTCACATTCTTTGGCACATAATACACAAAGTCTTCGGGAGCGTTCTTGATGGCAATGTCTTTGGCATAGCCATACATACTTCCCACATAGCGATGCAACACCTTACGTTCATAGTGCGAAAGGTCTTTGAAAGGCACACCAGCTGTTTTGGCGAAAGCCTCTGCTGCGTAGTATCCACCGAGAGGAGCCCAGTGGTGGTCGGTGCGGAGATAGATATCTTCTTTTGCGTGCTGGCCGAGAGGCGTATAAGCATCAACGGGTTTCACCTCTTTGTCGAGGAGTGCGTAGGTGCTTTTGATATTGGGAAATTGAGGACGAGAAATATATTTAGCCTGTTCTGGGCAGTAGTATTCCACTGCCGTGGGAATAATCAAACAGTAGACTTGAACGTTCTTGCCAAAAGTTTTTTGATAAAGATTGCAGGCTTGCGCATAACCCACACACCCTTTGCTGCTTCCGCCGAAAGCCATAAGTGCGCGCACATTTTTCCCCGAGCCTGTAACGATGATGCCCGCATTCGAAATCTTGGCATTTTCATCGGCAGTATGGTTCTCATATTGCTGCATCTCTGGGTCGGCAGGCGCATTGTCGTCACCAGTAGCGGTGGTAGCATCAGAGGAAGCGTGAAAGGTCACATTGTTTTCCCCTTGACTGAGCGCAAGTGAGTGTTTGGTCTCCATACTCATTTGCATAAAATGGTCGCGAAAGGGTTCGCTGTCGCTAAACCAAGTGGAGATTTCTTTTGGTGAATGCGCCCGAGAGAAGACGCTCGAACGAGAATTTTGGAAAAAGTGGCCAAGTCGCGTTTTTTTCGAGAGGAGAAAAAAAGTGCTGCGTGGAAAAGTGTCGAACACCACGGTAAAAGCTGCGAAAATGAGGCCTATGATGAGGAGATAGAAACGAGAAAATCGCATAATCAAGAGAATTTCTGAAAAGAGAAAAAGCGAGTGGCTTAGAATCGAGTGTAGATGAAGGCATTGTTGGTGGCACCAACGAGCAAAGCCACAGACAGCGCAAGGAGAGCCACAGAGAGAAGAATTCGAGCGAAGGTGGAAATCACCGCATAAACGGCACTCGATTCACCTCCCAAGACGCGTGCAGAGAGTTGTTGCACGGCAGAACGGAAAGGCAAACTGAGAATGATGGCGGCAATCCACAACCAAAAAAATGATCAAATACTGCGCCAGTGGTGATGAAATTGTGCATCTCTTTTGCCCCTCCGAGAAGCGTTTGGAAGAAATGTCCCAAACGTGTGAAGTCGTCAAAGTAGAAAATACCCCAACCCACCACGATGAGAAGAAGACTGTAGAGATGGAGTAGCACGCGTGGCACGCGATGGATGAAGCGCAACAGCGTGTATTTTTCGAGCATCACGATGACGCCGAAATACATTCCCCAAAGCACGAAATTCCAACTCGCACCGTGCCAAAGACCCGTCAAGAACCACACGGCAAGGATGTTGAATGACTGGTGACGGCGATTGCCCCCGAGGGGAATGTAGACGTAGTCGCGGAAGAAACTTCCCAAAGAGATGTGCCATCTGCGCCAAAATTCGGTGATGCTTCGGCTGATGTAGGGATGCGCAAAGTTTTCGTTGAAGTGAAAACCCAAGCAACGCCCCATACCGATAGCCATATCGCTATAACCTGAGAAGTCAAAATAGATTTGGAAGGTGAAAGCCAGGATGCCTAACCACGCACCCGAGGTGGTGAGGTGCTGGAGATTTCCTCCTAAGAACTGCGATACAATTTCGGAGAACTGATTGGCAAGAATCACCTTCTTGCCTAGTCCGATGAGAAAACGATAAACACCTTCGGCAAAGTCTTGTGCAGTGACGCGGCGGTCTTGGATTTGCGCTGCTACGGTGCTGTAGCGCACGATGGGACCCGCCACAAGTTGTGGGAACATCGACACATAGAGCAAGAGATTGCCAAATGATTTCTGCACCGGACTCTCACGGCGATAGACATCGATGAGATAAGACATAGATTGAAACGTGTAGAAACTCACGCCGATGGGCAATGCAATGTGAGGATTGCTCACGGGAATACCCCAACTTGTCAAAGTGTCTGCAATAAGACCGGCATATTTGAACGTACCAAGAATGGCTAAGTTGCCGACAACACCTAGGAAGAGCGCAAAACCGCGGTATTGCTCAAAACGAGTGAGCGCAAGACCGCCCAGATAGTTCCAAAGCACGCAACCCAGCATCAGAAAGACGTAGACCGGTTCTCCCCACGCATAGAAAATGAGAGAGAACAACACGAGTACGGCATTCTTTAGCGTATTGACCGGTCGGCCGTTAGGTTGCAAAGATTTGCGATCAACCAAACCTGCTAAAAGGTAGAGTAGCGCGCAACTAGGGAGGAAGACGAAGAGAAAAAAGAGATCGGAAAAGACCATATAAGCGAGTTATCTTTGTGAAATGCGTTGAGTTTGCAAGATTTTTGTGATGTGTTGTGCAAAATCTGGCCGTTGCGTTGTGCGCCCAGCACAGAGGTGTGTGTGCCGTCCGTGCTATAAACGAAACTTTTTGCGCTCATCATCGGCACGAAGGCTGCAAATTTTGTCTTGTCTGATGAGTGGCAAACGAAGTTGTTGCGCAATTTGCACCATACGTGCTGTGCCTTCTGCTAAACGCTCTGCTGAAAAAGCCGTGCTTTGCAACGGTGAGAGCAAAATGATGCGCGCTTGTGGAAAAGTTTGTTGCAACAACGTGCAATCGTATCGCATAGCTTGAGCCAACGACAACAAACGATTGAGCGGTGTTTTCAGCACCTCTTGTTGAGGCAAAGCAAACACTCGCGACACATCTTGCAGTAGGGCAGAGGGACGAGCCTGCAGAAACCAAAAATCGTTGGTGCCAGCAGCAATGATGATGAGATGAGGCGTGGGTTGTGTGCCATTGCGATAGGCGGAAATCAGTCGAAACACTTGGTTACTTACCACGTTGTTGTCCGCCAGTTTGTTCGTGTTTTGTTGTTCATCGCGAGAGGTTTTGAGCGTGTGCGTCCAAGTGGCACCGCTTCGTGCATAACTGCGAATGGAGCGGTGGGGAAAGTGCTGCGCAAACCAGTAGTTCCAGCCTTGTTCTTGGCTACAATCATCTCCTCCAATCCAAGTGTTGGAATCGCCCAGCAACACAATGTCGGGCGCAGTGGGAAAAGGCTTTCGAGAGCTTCGACCGCTAGCGTAAGCCATCGCCACACAGCAACAGAAAGTAATACAAAACCACCATCGCAATGTGGAACGATAAATCAATAGTTGCATAGTTTGTTATGGGGAAAAGCGCGTAAACTGCATCCGCTTGGGATATGTTTCAAGCAAAAATGCGACATTCATTTTATTCAAAAAAGACTCTTTTCACGCGGTCGCTGACGGAAGTGAGAATTTCATAGGGAATCGTGTCGAGCCATTCAGCAAGTTGTGCAGCTGGCAGGTGTTCGCCAAAGATTTCTACGGAATCTCCTTCGCGACAAGGCACATCCGTCACGTCAATCATACAAACATCCATACAGATGTTGCCCGCATAGGGAGCAGGATGTCCATTCACCAGGCAATGTCCGCGCCCGTTGCCGAGATGGCGGTCTAATCCGTCGGCATAGCCAATGGGGATGGCAGCAATGCGCGAGGGACGTTGCACAATGGTCTTGCGACTATAGCCCACACTCGTGCCAGCAGGTACTTCACGAATCTGAAGAATCGTGGTGCGCAAAGTTGCTACGTGTTCGAGGGTGCGATTATCGATGGGGTCGATGCCGTAAAGTCCTAGTCCCAAACGGCACATATCGAGTTGACGTTCGGGAAACGCTCTATGCCAGCGGAGTTGCAGATGTGGCGCATCACGTGGAAAGGAAAAGCCGCTTGAAGTTCTAGAGAAGCCCGATCGAAGCGCGCAAATTGTTGTGCTGAGAATTCGTCAAAATCGGGGCTATCACTTCCCACAAAGTGCGAGAAGACAGAACGAGGTCGCAGGGCTTGTTGGTGGCGGAAACGCTCAATCACTGCGGGAATGTCGTGCTCAGGATTGAACCCCAGGCGACACATACCCGTATCGAGTTTGATGTGCACAGGATATTGCGTGATGCCCTCGTGGCGCGCTGCTGCGATGAGCGCATCGAGTAGGCGGAAATTGTAGACCTCTGGTTCAAGACGATACTTAAACAAGGTGTGGAGCGCACTCATTTCGGGATTCATCACCAAGATTCCGGCAGTGATACCCGCTTTTCGGAGTTCCGCGCCTTCGTCTGCCACCGCCACGGCAAGATAATCTACGCCAAGGTCTTGCAGTGTTCGAGCCACTTCCACGCTACCACAACCGTAAGCACCGGCTTTAATCATACAAGTGAGTTTCACGCCGGGACGAAGGTGCGAGCGGTAGAAGCGCACATTGTCGGCAAGTGCCGAAAGATTGATTTCCAAAGTCGTTTCGTGCACCTTGAGTTGGAGTTCGTCGGCAATGCGTTCAAAAGCAAATTCGCGTGCACCTTTGAGGAGTACCACGGCATCAGAGAGCGAAGCAAGGCAAGAACTTGCGAGAAAATCATCGGTATGGTCGAAGCATTCCACCTGACATTGCAGAAGATTCTGCAAACGTTTCACTTCGTGACCGATGCCGATGACTTTGTCCACAGGACGCGATGCGATGAGTGTTGCCACGCGCTGATAGAGTTCGCCAGCAGGCATACCTGTTTGCTGAAAATCGCTCAACACAAGCACAGATTTATGGTGCGCTTCTTTGCGACGATGTAGGAAATCGAGGGCAATGTCGAGCGACGTGAGATCGGCATTGTAAGCATCGTCGATGAGCGTCAGCCCACGCACCCCAGGTTTCACTTCAAGACGCATTGCCACCGATTGAAGTTGTGGCATCCGCGTTGCAAGTTGTTCTACTGACACCCCTAGTTGCAGCGCAACAACTGCCGCGTGAATGGCATTTTCGATGGAGGCTTCGTCTGTGAAAGGGATGAAAAACTGGTGTTTCTCTTGGTTCTTACTGAAAATATAAGAACCGTCTGCTGCAAGCTCTGCGCGTTGAAATGAAATCTCCGTGCAGTCCGAAAGTATGTGGGTGGAGAAGCGATATTGCGCTGCTTTGCCTTGCTTAGACCACGTGATGCGCTTACCAGCAAAGTCCATTTTGTCGAGTGTTGCTCCGATGAGTTCATTGTCGGCACAATAGACAAGCGTTTCGCAATGTGCAAATAGTTGCAATTTTTCCGCACATTTCTCCTCCATACTAGAGAAATTGGCTTCGTGAGCTGCGCCAATGTTGGTAATGAGTCCAAGCGTGGGTTGGATGATGTCGCGCAAACGTGCCATTTCTCCTTCACGACTGATGCCAGCTTCAAAGATGCCGATGCGACTTTGCGCATTGAGCAACCACACCGAGAGGGGAACACCAATTTGCGAATTAAAAGAGCGTGGCGAGCGCGTCACTTGTTCTGAGGGACAAAGGAGCTGGTAGAGCCATTCTTTGACAATCGTCTTACCATTCGACCCCGTGATGCCGACAACGGGGAGCGAAAACTGCGCACGATGGGCAGCTGCCAGTCGTTGCAAGGACAGAAGCGGAGATTTCACGCGAAGAAAATTGGCTTCGCTCACGAGAGAAGAGGCAGCGGTGTCGTTGAGGTCATCGAGATGAAAGTCAAGATTGACCACAAAATTGCGAACTCCGCGCTGGAGTAGCGCAGGGATGTAGCGGTGTCCGTCGCCAGTGGCTGTGCGAAGGGCAAAGAAAAGAGAGGTTTCGGGAAAAGCGAGTGAACGGCTGTCTGTGAGCAACCAATCAATCTGTGCATTGCACGCAGCGATGTCGTGAGCACCTGCGCCATCGATGGAAGCTCCAATGATTTTTGCAGTTTGTGCTATCGTGTAGGACATAGGTTTAAACAGAAAAGTGGCAGCGGTGCGTCAAGCCAATGTGATGCGCTGAAAGGTGAGCGACCTCAGGGCAAAAAAGGTGAGCGTTGGCGTTGACCGCGACGTATTATATAATAATGTGCGCGCAAAGTTACGGACAATGCACCACATAGGCAAACAAAACAAACTATAATGCTTATATAACCTAGGTCTTTCTCCTCAAAATGACTCTCTATTATTGGGAATATATCGAGATTTCCCAATGAAACGTCTGTTGAAATCAAAGAGAGAAGCGGAAAAACGATTTGGTTTTTTAGTAAAACTTTGCGTTTCGTACCCCTCCATTTAACGCGGTATTTGGAACTGAGAGAAAGTTGTTGAGAATTATGCGATTCTCAGCGGCTTCGAAAATCGTGCTTTTCGGAGGTTTTTACTGGGTTATAGGTCGTTTTTTCGAAACTAGTGCTTGTTTATGAGGAAACGACGTGTCGTTTTGAAAAAGTGACGTGTTGTTTGTGCAATTTTGTCGGACATTTTTCCGATTTCTTCCCTTGGAATTTTTATTCCTTCCTTTGAAATTTTGAAAAATCTCCGACGAAATTTTCGGAAAATGCCCAAAGTTTGAAATGGATGAGCCGAAAATGTCAAAACGGAGAAGGGAAAAGTGTGTTTTGATTTCCTAGAATGAAGAAAAATCTTGCGATTTTTGCCGTTTGGCATTAACATTTCGCCCTTGTGATTTCGCTTTGTTTGACACTAATTTCCGAGAGCGCGAGAGAGAAGACGATGATGGGGTGGGGAACAACGATAACCTCTTCCTAATAGGATGGGATGAAATCGCCAGTGCAGTGATAAGGTTGGGACGTTTCTGACAGATTTATGACAAGATGTCAGAGAGAAAATGAAGTGCAAAAGGTATTTTCTTTTTTGGCACGTGGCTTGCAATAATAGGGACGTAACGCCATCGCAGCGCAGACATCGGAGATTTTCTCATCGAAACCGAATGTTGCACTTCCTCTCTCGAAGATAACGCTGTGAGTGTGGCGAAAAATCCAATTTGAATAACAAAAAAAGAATATACAATTATGGGAAAGATTATTGGTATTGACCTCGGAACCACCAACTCTTGTGTTTCCGTTTTTGAAGGTAACGAACCTGTGGTTATCGCTAACAGCGAAGGTAAGCGCACCACTCCTTCTGTAGTGGCTTTCGTTGGCGATGGTGAACGCAAAGTGGGTGACCCTGCTAAGCGTCAAGCAATCACAAACCCTGAACGTACGGTTTACTCTATCAAGCGTTTTATGGGTGAGAATTTCAGCCAAGTGGAAAAAGAAATCGCTCGTATGCCTTATAAAGTGGTGAACGATGGCGGTCTTCCTCGTGTGGCGATCGATGGTCGCAACTACACTCCACAAGAAATCTCTGCAATGATACTCCAAAAGATGAAGAAAACTGCAGAAGATTACCTCGGACAAGAAGTGACTGAAGCGGTAATCACCGTGCCTGCTTACTTCTCTGACTCTCAACGTCAAGCTACTAAGGAAGCTGGTCAAATCGCTGGTCTCGAAGTGAAGCGTATTGTGAACGAACCTACGGCTGCTGCCCTCGCTTATGGTGTGGACAAAGCTAATAAGGATATGAAGATTGCGGTGTTCGACCTCGGTGGTGGTACCTTCGATATTTCAATCCTCGAATTCGGTGGCGGTGTGTTTGAAGTGCTCTCTACAAATGGTGACACTCACCTCGGTGGTGACGACTTCGACCAAGTGATCATCGACTGGTTGGTACAAGAATTTAAGAACGACGAAGGCGCTGACCTCACTGCCGACCCAATGGCAATGCAGCGTTTGAAGGAAGCTGCTGAAAAGGCGAAGATTGAACTCTCTAGCTCTGCTTCTACCGAAATCAACCTTCCTTACATTATGCCCGTAGGCGGTGTGCCTAAGCACTTGGTGAAGACCCTCACTCGTGCTAAGTTTGAACAATTGGCTCACGGTCTTATCCAAGCTTGCCTCGTGCCTTGCCAAAACGCACTCCGCGATGCTGGTCTTGAAAGAACGAAATCGACGAAATTATCCTCGTGGGTGGTTCTAGCCGTATCCCTGCTGTGCAAGAACTCGTGCAAAACTTCTTCGGCAAAGCTCCTTCTAAGGGTGTGAATCCTGACGAAGTGGTGGCTGTGGGTGCTGCTATCCAAGGTGCTATCCTCAACAAGGAAAGCGGTGTGTCTGACATCGTCCTCCTCGACGTTACTCCTCTTTCTATGGGTATCGAAACGCTCGGTGGCGTGATGACTAAGCTCGTGGAAGCTAACACGACTATTCCTTGCAAACGTAGCCAGACTTTCTCTACTGCTGAGGACAACCAACCCGAAGTGACCATCCACGTGCTCCAAGGTGAACGCACTATGGCTGCTCAAAACAAGAGCATCGGTCGTTTCAACCTCGCTGGCATCGCTCCTGCTCGCCGTGGTGTGCCTCAAATCGAAGTTACTTTCGACATCGACGCTAACGGTATTCTCAATGTGAGCGCGAAGGATAAGGCTACAGGTAAGGAACAAAGCATCCGCATCGAGGCTTCTTCTAACCTCTCTCAAGAGGAAATAGACCGCATGAAGGCTGAAGCTGAAGCTAACGCTGCTGCGGACAAGGCTGAGGCTGAACGCATCCAGAAGATCAACCAAGCGGACAGTATGATTTTCCAAACCGAAAATATGCTCTCTGAAAATGGTGATAAGCTCCCTGCAGATGTGAAGGGTAAGGTGGAAGCTGCGCTCAACCAGTTGAAGGAAGCGCACAAGGCACAAGACGTTGCTGCCATCGACGCTGCTACTGCTGCTTTGAATGCTGCTACTCAAGAGCTTTACGCTCAAGCCGGTGGCGGTGCTCAACCTGGTGCTGCTGACTTCGCTCAAGGTGGTGCACAACAAGGTGCTCAACAAAACGGCAAGGAAGACATTCAGGATGCTGACTTCGAAGAAGTGAAGTAATCACAACCTTTGTCCTAATAATAGGAAACCCCAGCTACTCTCCTTTGAGTGGTTGGGGATTTTTGTGTTTGTTTGTTTGTTTGTTTGAGTTTGTTTCTGTCCTCTCCCTCCTTTTCTCCCCAATGATTCCCCAAAAGGTCGTTAGACGTAGTCACTACGCCCTTCGAGCAACGGTAAACAAACTGTTTAACAAACAAATCTGTTCAGGCTCTAGTGACCTTTTTGCACTTCGATTTTGAAAGTGCAGGAGGGATAATTGGTGGAATAAGAAACAAAGAAAGACCGCATCAATACCAATGGGTCTTGACGCGGTCTTCAAAAGAGGAATGGTGATTATTTAACTACAAATTTTTGCAGAACGAATAACACCCTTGTTTTTGCATCTTCACGAGGTAAACACCAGGAACGAGGTCTTGTGTGTTGATGGATTCGCCGTTAGAACCGAGAACGAACTTACCATCTGCACCATATACCCAAGCTTGTTGTACGTTGGTGAATTGGAGTACGCCATCTGCATAGTTTGCGTGGCTTACTTCATCATATACCTTATTGATTGCAGTGGGGACGTTGGGCTTTTTCGTCCTTGATACGATCGGGTTCGTCAGCAGCACCTTGGTCGTGGAAGTCGTTTGGTATGCGACCTTGGTGGTCACCTTCGATTTCTACACCGAAGTCGATGGTAAAGCCCTTGTTGTGAAGACCTGTGGGTAAGAATGCACCTGCAAACCAAGCATCAGAGAAGACGATGCGGAGGCGGCTTCTACCAGGACGAGCGTCAGCAGGAACTTCGAAAGTCGTAGAGATACCTTGAGTTTCGAATTCAGGAGTACCAGCACGCACTTTACCAACCTTGAAGATTTGTTCTCCTTCCTTGGGGTTGGTTGCGATAGGATCTGGATTGAACGATTTAGAACCATCAAGATCCATCCAACCACCAGCGAAGCACCAACGGAGACCGTCCTTCTTGGTGAGGTTGCTTGTGTCGAAGCACTTGATGGTGAGTGTCACCTTTTGACCTTGCTTCACCTTGAGTACTTGGTTGCGGGCGTCAGCATATTGAGTTCCATCAGCCACAGGAGCATTAGCGTGATAGTTGAGGTCTTGGGTTGCACCAGTAGTGGTTACATCTGTTACATAACGTTGTTGACGCGCAATTTCAGCACCTTCACTGTTAGGATTCATCGCAGAAACACCATAAGGATCGACTTCAGCAATTTGGGGAGCTTTAGGATCGCGAGCTACTTTCTGCCATTTAACAGTAGAGTATTGCTTGAGGTCAGCTGAAACAGCACGAACGCCAAAGTAGGGATCTGCACCATCTTCCAATTCAAAATTAGGAACAATAGCCGCCCATTGAGAGGTGAGACCTACTACTTGAACTTTTCCATTTTGACCGTTTTTGTAAAGTACCTCAAAGTGATCGATGTTAGCCTCGTCATTGTAGAGAAGGTCGTTGGCCTTGCGAGTCTTAGCTTCTGCATCTACGCCCCAAGAGAGCTTAGCGGTCATAGACTTATTGGTTTCTGCTTTAACTTCTACCATGAGGTCTTTCAACTCTGCAGGCTTCAAGAGCTATCATCGTTGATTTCGAGCTTACCAACATTGAGTTGGTACTTGTCAGAACCGCCCTTGACACGGAGACCGATGGCAGAGATGGTGCTACCTTGAGTGAGATTTGCTGAAATCTTTTTCTCTTCCCATGTTTTACCACTGATTTCACCATAAGGAACTTCCACCCAGTTGTTGTCAACTTTGAGGATGGCATAGAGATGAGATTGCCCTGCACCTGCAAGTTGTTTAACGGCCATCTTCACAACAGGATTGGCAGCGCCAACTTTGAGGTTGGTTTGATAGAGTACAATGTCTGTAGCTTGTGAGGCATCACCTTTGAGTTCAAGGCAAGAGCCACCGATGTAAGCGTCGTCGTGAGAGAACTCAGGTTGAATAGCAGTAGAAACATTCGTAGTACCAGCGTTGTAAACTAACCAACGATAGGTGGGCATCATGTCTTGAGCAGCCATGTTGTACCAAGATCCCGCTGTCTTCTTACCCTTGTAGTTGAAGCGTTCACCGTTACCCAAGTTGAAATGAGTAGCGAAGGGAAGATTTCCTTGAACTGTAGAACGTTCAGGAATGAATTCTGCAAGACCGCAGAAGGTTTGGAGAGGAAGCTTATTTCCTTCTTGTTCCCAGTTGTTTCCTGTATTATTTACTGCAGGACGTTGAAGAGGATTGCGATTACCACCAGAGAAAGCACGCTCCAATAGACGTTGATAATTGCGTTGTGCATCAAAAGCATCTTTACCCTTGTTGTAGCTCATGAAACGGCTTTCACCATGTTCACCCCAAAGACAGATATTGATGTCGTTATTCTTGCTAAGGTTGCTCCAAGAACGATTCATCGTCACAATCCAAGTGCTGGCATATAGTCCTTCTGTTGTTCCCATTGCTTTTTTAGCTGCATCAACCGAGCGTTGCATTACAGGTACGGATATGAAGTTATCGCCACTATAATTGAGCATCAAATCGTGAGTCTTTCCTCCATTGGCTAGATCTCCAAACAAGGCTTTAGTGTTGTAGTCACTCAAACTACTTTGGCTTGTATAAATACCAGAGTGGTAGTTCGTGAAGCCTTTTTGTTTTGCAATTTTCCAAAGCTCTTGGTGAAAGGCTGCAATTTCAGGTCTGTCGTAACCAGAGTCTTCCCAGTTATAGTTGATACCATCAGAACCGAAATACATCAATACATTGATGAGAGGCTCTGCGTAGGTAAACTTGCCATCTGGTGTTTGGGCTAAAATAAAGTTTTCCCAAGAGTTTGAACTACCATTGCGTCCTCCTGTTGTATCAAAGAACTTGATACCAGAGAAGATGTCCGTACCATGCTTGTGTGCAGCATCTACCCAGCAACCAGGAGCAGTGAAGAGACCATGGTTCCAAGAACCAAACAAGTTGGTGTAGTTCCACATAGAGTAAACGTCGGCAGAAAAGTTTCCGCTTGGGATAACCTGCATCTCCACCTTTACCAGCTCCCATAGGGATATTCATCCACAAATCACGACCCTTCTCGAGTGTTTTGAACTACACGATTTGCTTGGCTCAACAAAGTGCGAGGACGCATATGTGAGCGCACAAAGGCCAAATCACTGGGGAGAATACCAATTTCTTTGAATTCATCAAGTGTGGGATAGTCACGACCTTGGGCTTTAACTTTTGCAAAGAGTTCTAGGATTTTTGTTTCACTAAAACCCGAAAAGTCATAAACGCTTGCTGAAGCAGCCTTTGGGGTTGAAGCTGATTGTGCAAAACCAGGCATACCTAGAAGAGCACATGCCATAGTGGCAAGAAGAGTAAACTTTCTCATGATAAACAATTAAAGTATATTGTATAATGGTATATCAAATAGAAAAAGAGGGGATTTCAAAGAGATAGGGAAATCCCCTCTTGTCTATTTGGGAAATTAAGGACAGAGTATGATTATACTAGAAGTTTGGAGCAGCTACGTCCCACCATAATCTTGTACCTTGGAAGTCGGCCCCCACCGAGTGCGTGCAATCCACTGCGATCCACGATAGATTGACCTTGAGGGTCTGTGGGTAGCCATGGGATACGACGGATGACGTCACCATTATCAAGTGTTCCGTCACCATCTTCAGGGTTGAGTACAGGGAATAACTTAGGATAACCTGTGCGACGGAGTTCTGTCCAAGCCTCTGTAGAGAGGGGGAAGAGAGCGATGTACTTTTGGGTGATAATCTTTTCGAGTTTCACTTCGCGGTCGTCGGCTTCGTTCCATTTAACCCCAATTTTTGTGACGGATTGCCAATCTTCTCCACCCATAGGGTCTTTTTGTACGTAGGCTGTAGGCTTCTCCTTCTTGAGATATTCGTCAATGTATTGTGGGAATTCTGAATAACTCAAGTTTTCTGGGTCTTCAAAGTAGCTATTGCGAATGCCTTCATTATAGAAATGTTCGGCTGTTCCTCCCATATTCCAACCGCGCAAAGCACCTTCGGCACGGAGGAAGCAAACTTCAGCATACTTGACAAAATAGAGAGGAGCTTCTGCGAGAGGGTCAGAATTGAAAGTAGAATAGCGTTCGTATTCATTGCTTTCGGGAGATTGACCATCTTTTACTCGAGTACCTGTGCGGATGCCTACGATGCGTTGGTCTTTTTCAAGCACTTCTCCTGTTCGTGGATTTTTGATATCCAAACTATTTTTCTTCCAGAAGTATTTTGTGGTTGGATGATCCAAACTCATCAGAAGACTTTCAAATGATGCACTCATTCGGGTGTCGTTCCAACTATTGGCTATTTCCACAAGTGGATGAGTAAAACCACTAATCAATTGGAAAATACCTTGCTGATCTTCCACGCGTTCTACAACCCCAGAGGCTACAGCTTCTTCAGCCCATTGTTTTGCAAGTGCAGGGTTTACTTTTACGATGTGCATTGCCATACGCAATTTGAGCGAATTTGCTAATGCAATGTAACTTTCGATGCCTGGTTTGCCTTGCAGTTTTGCTCTACTGGTTACGTTGTACTGATTGAGTGCCTTAGCAATTTCTTGCTTATACCAATCAGGACGAGTGTCGTAGTTCTTTAGACATGCTACAATCGTATTGAGATTGTTCACGATACCATTATAAATTGTAGGCACGTCGTTGTAAATCGTCGGATTTCAGAATTCTGCTTATCCTCTAAGTAACTGAAAGGTCCTGAAAGGTCTGCTCTTTCTTGAGCAGCAAGGCAGTAGTAAAGCAGATTGATAGCCTTTAATTCGGGAACGCGGTCAATCATAGGGTGGTTCAGAAGTGCCATCAAAGCATTTTTGGCACCTCCGTATCCTCCATGAGGACCGCCATTAAACTTCTCAGAGATGTTGTATGAAGAAGTTAATGTAGTGTTGCTGTAAGGAAAATCTTTGTGGGGCACTACTAGATATTGTGCATAAGCATCAACACCTAGATTATATTGGAATTGATAGGCATGAGAAACAGGAGTTTGTCCATTCTTGCCTCCTCTTAAATAGTATTGTGCTGTTTTACTTTGACCCAAATTGATTTTAAGTGCATCGAGTGCTTCAGCCACTTGTTCTTTAGTAGGAAGAGTGGAGAAATCAATCTTGTCAACATCTCCTTGATGCTTCTCAGTACTTTCTTGGGTTTGCAAAGCATTAAATTCTGCTCCCGGATTATCATAATCTAGGCAGGATTGCAAGCTGCAAGCACTTAGGACAAGTGCAGAGGCTATATATAGATTAAGTTTCATGATCGTCGAAGATTAGAAATTGAGTTTCACATTGAAAGCCGAAAGAACGTGCTGAAGGCATATTGAACATTTCAAATCCATTCAAACCGTTTCCTGTTGAAAGGGAGATATCCGGATCTACTGGGGCGTCTCTGTAAATGAAGAATAGGTTACGTGCTACAGCAGAAACACTCAAGTTCTTGTTTTCACCAAACAAGTTGCGCCAAGTATATCCTAATGAAAGTTCACGCACGCGGAAGTTTGTAGCATTGTAAACATAACTTGAAGCATCGTTTGTACCGATAGCCTCATAGTATTCTCTGATAGGAACAATGTCGCGTCCTTCATTGATGTACATACCAGGAGCTCCACTCGCTGTTTTGATACCTTCCTTTTCAGCCTTGAGACGTGCCTGAGCGGTGCGCTCTGAAAGACTAAGCGATCGAGGTAGCTTTCGGTGAGTGAAATCACCTTACCTCCAATTCGACCATTGATTAATAGGTAGAGCGAGAAGTTCTTGTAGTAGAAAGTATTGCTCCAAGAGAGCTGAACATCTGAGTTCATATTTCCCAAGAAACGACCATATTTACGTCCTGGTTGAGTGAGTACACGTCCAGAGCTTGAAATGGTCTTGCTATTTCCGTCAAAAGAAGGTGTACCATTACTGTTTACGTAGATGTCACCAGCCTTATGAATCAATTTACCATTTCCAGCAGTATTGTATACATTACTAGCCTTTTCTGCTTCTGTTTGGTATACATTTGTTGCCCAACGAGTGTAGTCACTAGCGTATACATTACCATACTTTTGACCTTCGATATACTTCAACTGCAATCCATTTGCAATGTCAAGAGGAAGGTCTTGAGAGAAGCCATTCTTGTCGCGATAAGTGCGTTCGATTTTGTTGAAGTTGTATGAGAAGTTCATACTCGTTTTCCAACGAAGTCCAGGAAGGATGTTTTGCCAATCGTAACCAATTGTAGTTTCAAAACCTTGGTTGCGAATGCGTCCTGAATTGACTGGTTGTGACTTACCATTTGTACCGCGCACATTGAGATACAGATTGTGCATAGCAGAGTTATAGTAAGTAACATCTACATTGAGTCGATTGTTGAAAAATTGCATTTCAAGTCCCGTTTCAAACGACTTGGTTTTCTCTGGAACAGGATCGAAAGAGTTGCTACCGCCAACGGTGTAGGTTCCAGTGCGAGGATTGTATGAAACAGCATTCATCACCACATTAGGGATAGAGTTACCTACTTCTGAATAACTTAAGCGGTATTTGATATAGGAATCTTTGAGTTGCAACAACTCAGAGATGATGGCATTAGCACCAAATCCGAAATAACCATAGTTATCCTTTGTGCCAAGATAAGAGAATTGACGGAAGGTGCGATACCAGTCATGACGATAGGACGCATCAAAATATACGCGTTCTTTCCATCCAAATTGAGTCGTAAAGAGGGCAGCCTTGTCCCAGTTACTGCTATGTGAGGAGTTCGTGACGCTTGGCCCTCCCGCATTAGGTTCAAAATGATTGATTGTCGTAGGTAGCTCCGTCATAATACCATTCTTGGTCATATCAAACGTAGCTGGTGCATCAGTAGAGGTTGTTTCACCTTTGATGACGTGACCCACCCATCCTGCGGTTGTAGAAACGCTCCAATCTTGGATTTGTTTATTATAAGAAAGGAGGTAGTCTGTGTAGATTTCGCTGGTTCGACTATTGGTTAGCCAATAACGACCATAGGCATTCATTGATGCTGGATCCCATGTAGTGGCATGGCGCTTAGACTCTGAGTTATATTTGGTTTGATCTAAAGAGACGCGAGCTTGGAAAGACAAACCATCATAGATGTCTACTTTTCCTTGCAATGAACCGTAGAATCTGTCTTCACGATTTATGCCTCTATTCTGTCTGAGCAACCAATAAGGGTTGTTTTTACCTGGAGACTGGAATGCCCACTTTTGTAATGCACCAGATAGTTCTGCTTGACCTATAGATGCTGTGTAACTTCCGTTTGCTAGTTTATAGTAGTTTTGTCGTTGAGATAGCCATTTGCCTTCTTCTATATAATTATTGCGATAGTATCCAAAGTCTACATCGCGAGGCATAGTGTAAAGGTCGTAAATTGGATTACCAGCAACACCACCACCAACACGGTTTTGTGTCTTTGTTTGTACGTAGTTCGCATTGGCATCAATGGAAACACGATTCCACAATTTATAGTTTTGACGGAAAGCAATTGTATTACGATTATAAGTATTGCTTTCTATCATGCCATCTGAGTGAGAATTTGCGAAAGAGAAATATGTGCGAACCTTTTCTGTACCACCAGACAATGATGCTGAGTTATTAGCCGTAAAACCAGTACGGAAGAAATCTCGCACATCGTCTCCTGCTGCATTGCGAAGATGAATGTCTCGCCCGTTACCTTGAATATCTCCACCGTTAGGAACGTGAATGGTGTATCCACCACTTTCACCACTTAACTTATTCCCCCAGCTATGTATATTGAGAGCATGACCGTCATTTCCGCCATAAACATTTTGAATGTTTGGTGTGAGAAGAGGAGTGTCGAAAGTAATGTTCGAAGTAAAGTTTACATCGAGTTTTTCCTTCCTTACCTTTCTTTGTCGTAATCATCACAACCCCATTCGCAGCAGCCGAACCATAAAGAGCAGCAGCGTTGGCACCTTTCAAGATGTTCATCGATTCGATGTCATCAGGGTTAATCATTGAAAGGGGGTCAGAACCTTCTGTTCTGCCTTCAGCGGCGAAGCCTGTGCCAGAAATTTGGCTGCGTACGTTGTTGGTCATAGGAACGCCATCCACCACAATAAGTGGAGCGTTGTTACCAAGGATTGACTTATTACCACGAAGGGTGATTTTAGAAGCACCGCCAGCACCACCAGCAGAAGGAGTGATGGTAACACCTGAAATCTTACCCTCAATGCTGTTCACCAAGTTGGGGTCTTGCACCTTCATCAACTCGTCGGAACGAAGCAATTGAGTAGAATAAGTCAAAGAACTTGCTTTACGGGTAATACCCATAGCAGTGACTACTACCTCATTGAGGTTGGAGGTTTCTTCCTCAAGCGTGAAATTTAGTTCAGAACTACCGTCCCATTTCACAGTTTGAGACTTGTAGCCGATAAGAGAAACCTTGATGGTAGAACCAGGTTTTACATTTTTGAGTGTGAATGCTCCGTTTAGTTCAGTGGTTGTTCCGGTGCCAGCACCTACAACGATGACATAAGCACCTACAGCGGGTTCACCTGTAGTGTCTGTCACCCGTCCTTTGAGAACGGCTTTCTGTTGTACACTTGAAGTTGCTGCTTGCAGTGTTGCTGGTACGAAACTACCAGCTCCACCAGTCAGCATTGCAATCAAGAGCATTGCTCTCACAGATAGCATTGGCTTTATCATGGCATGTTGTGTTTGTTTTAATTTCCTGCTGTAAATTTATGCAGGAAATTTGTATTCTGATGAATTCTAATTGATTTTGCTAAGTAAAGTCGTCATTTTAGTATCACAAAAGTACAGATTAAGAACATTCCCTCCAAATTTTCTATGATTTTTTTTGATTGTGCAAGATATTTATTTTTGAGAAAGTAGTATCTATGGTTTAGTCTAATTTGTTGTAATTGAGTGCTGTATGTCCTTTTATTTGGGGGATATGTTTTTCTTGCATATTTTGCCTTAGATGTACTGGTTGGTATAAAATGTTCGCTTTATTCTGCTTTGTAGAGGTGACAAAAGAAAAAAGAAATGACTCATTTTTCTGAGAAAGATGAATCATTTCTTCTATTTAGAGGAGGTGAATGTTGTATATATACTTGTTTTATCTCGGACTAAATCCATATTTCAAACTGAAGTCCTTGATGCGTTGTTGAGTTTTCGCTTCAAACCTGCGGTATTCTTCGCTGTCGGGATGAAGCGGACGATGAGAGAGAGCCTGTTTGATAGACGCTGATTCTGCGGAACACTCGTGAAGTTCGCGAGAAAACGTAGCAGCACAGAATTTTTCCCATATATAGTCCACGGCTTGTTCTGAAGGATGCAACATATCGGGAGCAAAGAAGCGGTAGTCGCGAAGCTCGTCCAGTAAAATCTCGTAAGCAGGAAAATAATGCTGCCATTGAGGCCAAACTGATTCTTCGGAGATTTTTTCTGATATTGGAGATTGCTGTACATACCGTTCTTCAAAACGAGGATTGGCTAAAGTTACCAGCGATTGAAGGAGCGTTTCACGTTGTGCTTTCTCTGTAATCTTCGGTGAAGTGTTCGATACACGAGAGTGGATGAGCTGATCCACCAAAAGGAGCAACCGCGCTTTAGAAAGTTGCGACTCGTGCATCCCATATTGTGCATAGCGGTAAGGACTCACCGTCCAGAGGATGCGAAGTTGTGGGAAGGCTTCTTTGAGATAAGGCAGCAGAGATTCCCACATCGTCACCATTTGGTCTAAGGCACAGACCTTTTTCTCAAACATCGAGCTCGGCATCTTGTGACAATTTGCCACCAAAGCTCCCCACTGTAAGTCTTTTTTGAGGAAATATCCGTGGTCTGTGCTGAGCGTGAGAATGAGCAAGTCGGCTTTACTCAAAACCTCTCGCGCTTTGTTCAAAGAGGTTTCAACGAGTTGAATACACTTGTCGTGCGTAGGAGCCGAAAGCTCCAGCATGCCACCAACTGTGCCAATGTCCGTCTTTCCCTTCAAAGAAAACATCTTCCGGCAGCGGACGTGGGAATGCCAACAGATCCAGTGCACGCGCCAAAACCATGGGATGATAAAGCACGCCAAAGGGATTCACGCACACTTGTTCTTCGGGAAGCGTATGCGCCAATCGCTGCCCGATGTGTTCTGCAAAGCAAGACCCCAACACAACGATGTGCGATTGCGGAGTCAGTTGGAAGGGGAATGGAGCAATGTCAATAGGAGTTGTAAATTTCATTGCAGTTTAGAGTTTCACTGATACTGCAGCAGGGAACAATCTTTCGGGGTCGTGGAATAGTTCAAGACTTTCCTTGATATACTTCGCATCGCATTTCAGTTTACCTTCAAAGACCTTTTTGTCATTCACCCACACTTTCACAGGTTGCGATAAATCCACCAAAGTGCTGTCCAAGAAAATGGTGTATGAACCTGATTTTGCAGGAGTGTAAGAGCGTTTAAACTTCATTGGAATGCTCGTTTCTGGCACATTGTCCGTCACCGTATACGTCACTTCTTGCACCGTAAGACGCACTTCGTTCTTGTTGATGCTCAGGTGATGGAAGTAGCGTGAAGATCTTCCGTCATAGTCGTTGGTAGCTCCAGGGCTAGTAGCGGCCACTTCGGGTGATTTGGGGAATTCATCCACACGAAGGTTGTAGAATCCACTGCGATAGCGTCCTCCCATGGGGAAGTTTTCCCAAAGAAAATCTTTAGGACGAGGATTTCTGTGGAAAGCTTTGAGCCAACTTGTCGTGGGATTATAGTTAATGCCGTGCTCGCGTCCTTGTTGCAGCTCAATGCGGTGGTTGAAAGTGTTAGGATATTGTTGTTCTAATTTGTCGAAAGTCTCTTTGGCTATGTTTGTAATGAGATTGCGTCCAAAACCATTGTCAAGACTACCCGTGAGCAGCGAGAAAGCAATGTGTTGGCAGTTCTCTGCAGGCGCATTTCGCAAAGGTTCTCCACCAGCCATAGGACCCGCGCCTGCCCAATAGTCAGCATAATAAGAAGCTAAGCGTTGCGAACCATAGCCCCCCTTCGGAGATGCCAAACACATAGATGCGATTGGGGTTGATGTTTGGCGATGCCATCGCTTGTTTCAACATTTCCTCCCATGCCCATTGTTTCGACTGTTGATACCATCGATACCACTCGCCTGTGGGGTTAGGCATTTTGGGAATGATGTAGAGAGAAGGCGCATCGTCAAATTGGCGTGCCAAAGAGAGACCAGCTGCCCATTCCTGCTCGGCTGGACCGCTACCGTGCAAATAAAGAAAGAGGGGATATCCATCCTTAGGTTGTTCTCCCTTTGTGCCAACATAGTATTGAAGTTCAGCCTGCTCTTCTAATTGTTTGGGAAGAAGAACGCTTTCAGAAGCTGGTTGTTCGAGCGAAGGCAGCGATGCTTTTTGCAGAATCGAAAAAGCAGAGTTAGAGCATTGCATTTGTTGTTGCCAGTTCTGCCAAATATAGCGTTGCGCAGCTGGAACTTCTTGCAGAGAAAGTTCTTGTGCTGCAGCAAAGAGGGGAGTGCAGCAGAGTGCTACAAAGAGAGTTTTCAGAGAAATCATATTAAAAACAAAAGTTTGAGGTCATAGAACTAGGAGTCTGTCTTGCAAGTAGTCTAGGCTAACCAATGAAGAACAGCGTCACTCCCAACAGACTGATGCACGCACCAACGATTTCTTGGAGCGTGATGCGGTGTCCAAAGAGCCAATGAGCTGGAGCAAGAATCAATATCGGACTCAACGACATCAGTGTCATGCCCACACCCACCGAAGTGTAGCGAGTGGCCATCAATGAGAGAGAAACGCCCACGAAGGGGGCCAAAGACAACGGCACACGACAAAATGCCCAAACCGCGCGTGTCTCGCCAACTCGTTTTGAACTGTTGCACTTTGCCAGCCATCATGAGTACGATGGAAAAACCTACCAACCCAGCAATGCCACGCATAAAAGTTGCAGCAAAAGGAAGGAGCATCTTATAGGTGTCGATTTGCGCAGCAGATAAAGACAAGGCTTTCAAATTCAAATCATATTGTTGGAGACCTTTACTCGAAAGCACCAACCCCAGTCCTTGTCCCAAACCTGCACCCAGACCATATAATACGCCACGCAGGGGGAGGCGCAATTCCACGCGATGCTTCTTTTCGTTGTGGACTGCCGTTTGTTCCGATTTCCCTAAAATCGATAGCGCAATGCCCAGACTCGTCACCGTCATGCCTAAAATGCTCATCCAAGAGAGGGTTTGCCCCATAAAAATCCAGCCTGCCAGGCCGGCTGCCGCAGGGGAAATGGTCATAAACAGTTGAGCAAATCGAGAACCGATGAGGTGATAGGCGTTGAACAGACAATAGTCACCAAACACATATCCCACAATCCCCGAGAGCAAAAGCCAAACCCACGTAGAGAAAGAGGCCGGTGGTGGCAAAGGATTTCCAGTGAAAACGAAAAGCAACACCGCAATCATCGACATGCTCATGATCATTCGCCACACATTCACCACATTTGCCCCCAATCGTTTGGTGGCAACTTCGCTAAATAGCGCACTCGTTGTCCACATCGCGGCCACAATCAGCGAGAGCGATTCACCAAAATAGGGGATGGATGAGATTGAATACATAGGTTTATGAAGAATTAGGATACAAAAATAGGTCATTTTTGTCGGACAAGAGGTGAATTTCAGAAGAAAGTTGTATTTTTGCCCTATGATTGCGTTGCATTTCGCCCCCCTGCAGGGATATACCGATGATATTTATCGACGTTTGCACCATCAACTCGTTGGTGGAGTCGATTTCTACTACACCCCTTTTGTGCGACTCGAACATGGCGCACCTCGCTCCAAAGATTTGCGCGACATCGCGCCCGAGCACAACGAAAATGTTCCTATGGTGCCCCAAATCATTGCTGCAAATATAGCTGAATTTCGTACCCTCACTCAGTTGATTGTAGAAAAAGGCTATCAGCGCATCGATTTGAATATGGGATGTCCCTTTCCCCTCCAAGCGAAGCACGGACGCGGTTGTGGACTTTTGGCAAAAACGGACGACATAACAGCGATGTTTGCAGAGATGAAACAGCACCCTGAGGTGCAATTTTCCATCAAACTCCGACTCGGTTGGGACGATTCCACCGTGGCACAGCGTCTGCTGCTGCTCATCAACGAGGCTCCCCTCATGCAAGTCACGTTGCATCCACGCCTCGGTACGCAGGGATACAAGGGCTCAACCGACATAGACGCCTTCTCGGCTTTTGCTGCTGAATGCACCAAACCTTTGGTTTACAATGGCGACCTCACTTCTCCCGAAGAGGTGTTGCAGTTGCATCAACGATTTCCGCAACTTGCCGGCATCATGATAGGGCGCGGATTATTGGCGCGTCCTTCGATGGGGGTAGAACTTCAAGGTGGAAGAGAATGGCCACGCCATGAGCGCATTCGTTTGCTTCATCAATTGCACGAAGCTCTCCATGCTCACTTTGCACGCATTATTCCAGGCGAAGCACAGCTGCACCAAAAGTTGCGCACATTTTGGGATTATCTCGAACCCGAAATTGGACGCAAACCTTTCAAAGCTGTACAAAGCAGGCAATTTTCGCAATTATCTCCGCGCAGTTGCCGACATTGTCTAGCGATTTTTGGGAAGTACTGACCGCCGTCGAAACTATTTCATCCCAGCCTGTGGTCAGAATGGGTGCTTTCATTCCTTTGCTCATTATTTTCAACACAAGTATTTCTGTCATTCTATAAAACTCAAATTGATATGATTCCTTTTGTATCAAACACCATCAAGTACATTGGTACTGATGATCGCGATCTCGACCTTTTCGAGAGCCAATATCGCACGCCCGAAGGCATGTGCTACAACAGTTATGTGATTCTTGATGAAAAAGTTTGCATCATGGACACCGTTGATGCACGTTGTGCTGAGGAGTGGAAGGTGAATCTTCAAGTAGCGCTTGAAGGACGCACACCCGACTATCTCGTGGTGCAACACGTAGAGCCCGACCACGCTGGTGCTATTGCCGACACAATCAACAAATATCCCAATTTGAAAGTTGTGGCGAGTGCCAAAGGTTTGGCTTTCATTGCTCAGTTCAACGAAGGTCTCGATCTCACTGATCGTTCTATCACCGTCACCGATGGTAGCACCCTCGATCTCGGTGGTCGTACCTTGCACTTCATCACCGCGCCTATGGTGCACTGGCCCGAAGTGATTATGACTTACGACGATGGTGATAAAGCCTTCTTCTCTGCCGATGCTTTTGGTAAATTCGGCACCTACGATGCGCATCCCAACGATTGGGCGCAAGAAGCTCGTCGCTACTATTTCAGCATCTGCGGTAAATATGGTATGCAAGTTTCTAAGGTATTAGAAAAGGCTGCTCAATTTGATATTGAGGTCATTTGCTCGCTCCACGGCACTCTACTCCGCAATGGTGAAATGGCTGAGGCACTTCGTCTCTATGGTCTTTGGTCTAAATATGTACCCGAAAATCCTGAAGGCATTGTCATTGCTTACGCCAGCATCCACGGAGGTACTAAGGTCGCAGCTCGTCGTTTGGCTGAAGTTTTCCGTGAAAAGGGCGCTTCCGAAGTGGTGCTCCACGATTTGTGCCGTGGTTCTATTGACCATGCACTTGCCGATGCTTTCCGTCTCGGCAAACTTGTCCTTGCGGCTTCTAGTTACGACTCAGAAGTGTTCCCTCCCATGCACCACTTCACCCACAAACTTCGTCTCAAAGGTTTCACCAAGCGTCGTGTTGCCATCATGGAAAACACCACTTGGGCTCCCACTGCTGCGAAGACCATCAAGGCTGAATTGGCAAACTTCAAGAACCTCGAAGTGCTCGAAGATGTGGTTTCCATCAAGAGTGCTTTGAAGCAAACTGACATTCCTGCGCTCGAAGCCCTCGCTGATGCTGTGATGGCATAATAGAAATTAGACGTTAGTCATTAGACATTAGACGTTAGAGGGTCTATGCCGATTTTCGTCTATTTCTTCAATTCATAAATCTCTCACTTGTTTCTTTCTTGAAATGAGTGGGAGTTTTTATCTTCAAACCGGTTATTAGAGTCTGAACCGATTTGGGTTGAACACCAAAAGGAGGTGCTGCAAAAACGAGTTTTGCAGCACCTCCTCGAAAATGGACAATTATTGTGCAGGTGTTATGGCATAAGTCCTCCATTTAGTGAGGGCGTGCGCCAAACTTCTGCGTCATTTGTTCTGCTGATAATTGTTAGCCGAGAAGCAAAGCGTATTTCTGTTTCTGTCGCTCTGTTGCTTGTTCTATGGCTGTGAGAATATTGTTGCGGCAGGTCTTGGCCACACCTGATAAGTCTGCATCGGAAGCAGCATTGATGGTTTCAATGAGTTCCAGCAAACTGATGTCAATAATCTCATAAGTGTAGATTTTACTGAGCAAACTCTGTTTGGCTTTATCGTCTTGGGGCAGCGCATCAATAGAAGCACGCACAGCAGTTTGTTTCTCCATCATGAAATCCTCCCAAGCAGTGTCCAGCTTCTTCATCAAAGCATTGATGTCTGCGATGAGTTGCGACTTTGTCACTGTTTGTTGCGAAGAAGGGGTAGGACTGGAAGAACCTTGAGCTGGTTTCGCTGTTTTGAAAGCTCCCCATGCCGATGCGGCAGCACAGCCTAATGATAATACCCCCTTTGTGATGCTCGCTTTCTCTCCAGTCATTGAAATGAGCGAAGAGGCACAGCAAACGACGGCTATTCCACCGAGTATGTAACTGATTGGCGGAATAGAGCGTTTTTGAACCACCGTTAGTTGTGAGGCGGATGATTGCAGATATTGTGCAAATGCACCTTCCACTTGTTGGGTTAATGCTTGCTTCTGTTGATCGATTGCTTGAGAAATCTGTAAAATAGTCTGTTGCATCATCTGTTTATTTGAAAAGTACATTGAGTTTTTGGAAATCGACAATCACAGCGTCTATCTTTTCCAAACTAGCTTGCTGATTTTGAAGTTGCTTTTCTAGTTCGTTGAGATAATACTCCGCATTCCGCTTGAGCGTTTCGCCAAATTCACCTTTGAGGGAATCTAAAGACTGGTTGATTTTGACGAGCTGCCTCTTTGCCTCCTTCTCAACTTCGTCCTTTATGGGGGCAAAAACTTCATAGTAAATTTTGTCCCGTATCTGTTGAGTGTGATTTAGTGCTGCATCCTGCAAGCTTTGTCGAGCCACAGCTTCTTTTTGGTCATAACAATCGGGGCGTTTGAAGGGTGTGTTTACTATGTTGTATGCATTGTTCTTGAACGAGTTAAGTAGCTTCCCTAGATCAAGATTAGAGCAAAAGTTGAGCTTAGACATTGTCTTGTCCAACATACTTCTATAGAAATCATCGTCAAAGCTCTTGAGTCAGCTGTTTCTACTGCTTTCTCACGTATGAGGTCGAGCATTTCTTTGGAAAAAGATTTCTTAGTGTTGTCGAAAACCTCCTGCCATGCATTATACCATTCTTGGATATACGCTTCGATGCTGTGGTCTACCTGCCTCTTAGCTTCGAATGAGTTGATGGTAGAATAGGACATTTGTGTGTTGTTGTGTCCCCACAAGAATCCTTTGTGTTCGATATTGACATCGACATCTTCCATGGGTGGGTTGAAATGCTCGTTGAGTTGAATCCTCACACCGAAATCATTTAATGTGCCTTGCAGACTTGAGTTGAAATTCGTGATTTTCTCTTTGAACTTCTGCTCTAAGGCTTTAAACATCTTCTTTTGAGTCTCGCGTTGTTGTTCGATTTCTGCTAGCGACTTCTTATTAATGTCCTTGCGACGCAAATTGAGATCACTTTCCGCACTGCTGAGGGCATCCTTGATGCGTTGTTGGTGTGCGTCAAAAAATACACTCATCTTCTCGCGCATGATGCTCTCTTTGTTGTTCAAGAACACACCGCGCAGATAGTCTTCTTCGATGTCGGCAATGTTTGCCAATTCGTTGAAGCTCTGCTTTGCTTGCTCTGGCGTCGCAAAGTCGTTGGGATAGAATCGCTTCATTTGCGCTGCTACGTTCTTTTCCATGTCATCCCATTCGCTTTCATTCTTGTGCGCAAGACTATAGCTAATGCCAGAAGTGTAGTTCAGCTCAATGTCGACGAGCTGGCCTTTTTTGAATCCATCCTTGAGTTGCCCCTTCATGTCGTTGAGACGTTTCACAAACAATGCGTTTTGTTTGGTAGCAGCCTCAGCCAATGAAATCCTGGTGCTTTCTTGCATTTCATACTGTGAACCAAGGTCTTGGAGCACAGAGTCAAACTTGCTCGCGAGCAACACCACTTTGCGATGCCTTCCGTGCCAACTCTGTTGTTGAGAAATTGCACATCTGCGCTTCCAAAGAAATCAGAAGAGGAACTCAACAAGAACACGCCATGGCAGGAATGAAGGAACGTACGCGTGCGATTTTCACGAGAAAGGACGGGGTCGTTTACGCCTGGTGTATCAACGATGCGCAAACCTTTGAGACGTTCGTCTTTGAGTTTCACACGAATGCTCTTCACCACAGAGGTGAACTCACCAGCTGCACCAACATATTTTTCGAGACTATTTTGCAAATCACGATAGTTTTGGAAGGTGAGGGTGTCGGACGCGCAATCTATCTTTTTGCTAGCTTCAAGCGAACACTTGCTAATCATCTCGTAGGCAACACGGTTTTGCTCAGTGGTTCGTTCTTCAATCATGCGTTTCAGCACGGTGGCACTGGCATTAGGTTCCTCTTTTTTGCATTCTTCTTCCACTCGTTTGTAAGCATCGCTGTCTCGTTCAAAGAAGCTCCAGTCCTTTTGAGTGAAATAGTCTACTTCCAAAGCGTTTTGCTCTCCGTATTCCAAAATCGTTAAGCCCGCAGTCATTGGGGTTGAAGCACGAGGGAGGATGTTTTCTCCATCGAAGAAAAGCGCGTTAAGGAAGGAGGATTTTCCCGCCTTCACCTGCCCCACAATGCCAATTTGGAGGGTGTCGCCTTCTTCTATGAGTTTTGTGCCAGCATCAACAAATTCGTGCATTTCGCGCTCGATGTTGTCGAGGTGACTATCAATGAATTCGTATTTGTGAGTGCGCAACAACTCAACTTGTTCGTTGGCGCGTTCAAACAGATGTGTTAGTTGTTCTTTGGTCATGGCTTATACTAATGCTTGTTGAGCCCATTGTGTGAAATTGCTCTGGTTGAGGAGGTCTTGAATGCTTGCGTCTGTCCGTTTGGCAAACGAGCAGGAATGGTGAATAGCATGCTGTTGTGTTGCAAAAGCATTTCGCAGATGTGCTTAGAACCGACTTGTATGGCTGTGTGCAAGGCATTGCATCCTCGCTTGTCGAGTCCAGCGCAGTCTGCATTGTGGTCTAAGAAGAATTTCACCATTGCCACATTTCCGTGGTGCACCGCATAGGTGAGAGGTGTGAAACCTTGTTTGTTGCAAATGGAGAGGTCTACTCCGTCTTGGAAACTGCACAAGAATCCATTGAAGTCTCTTTCTTCGATGGCATCAAAGATGTTTACTACCTTGTCTGTTATGCAGAGGGAAGTGCTGCTTTGTTTTTGCAAATAGTATTTGATACCTGCATCGATGGCTGCTTCATAGGTTTCACTAGCGCGCACGAGTAGATCTTTGAGTGCTTCGCGTTGTAGGCGTTCTTGGAGGAGTGCATTGTCCAGTTCTTTCAATTTTTGGTAGTGGTCACTGGGTTTTGAGGAGCCTTGGTTGAGGGCTTCTTCTATTTGTGTAGCAAGCCAATTGAGATGTTCGTTTGTGTATAGTACAACTTTTTTATTTATACTGTTCCGAATATCAAGTTTGCGGTTTGCAACTGCCCATATATCGTTGCTCTTATCATATACTTCTTGATATCTGTCTGTTCTATTATTAAACCTAATAATCTCATTAGCATAATCAGTAGCTGCATCCCAGAAATTGTCGAAGAGATCGCGAACGTCTTCATAAGCTGTTACCAATTTCTTGTGTTTGCTTATCGCATCCTTAAATTTGTCAATAAGTTCGCTATTGCCATCCTGATGTCTGTTTTGATTCCGATATGCGGTGTCCTTTTCGCCTTTGAGCAGTCGAATGCGATCAGAGATTTGCTTAATCTTTTCTTCTTGCTCGCGTATTTCAGTTTGAAACAGATTGTGGATGTTCTGTTTCGCTCTGTTGAGTGGGCTACTCTTGTGGCTTCGCTTGCGAATGTCAGAAAGTAACCCAGGAAGACTGGTATGGTGGCGAGAATACAGGATTTGTTGTCCAAAGAAGAAAAAGCCAAAATGTCCATGATTTCATTCATGTCGAAATACTTCGGTAATAGGTCGTAAGCTTCTTCCACGATTTTCTTGCTTTCTGCATAACCTTTCTTATCCGCCTTGTTGAAGATGATGACTTTAGGTTTCCCTTTAAACTGAGCTAGCATTTCAATATCATCTGAAATGGCTGTGCCTTTGTCGATGTCGATGAGCCAGAACAACACATCGCCTTCAGCAAAGGCTTCGGTGGCAGTGTCTTTGTCGGTTTTGCCATTAGAGACATTTGCTGAAATAGAGTTGTTATAGCCTGGAGTGTCAATGAAACACAGACCATCGAGTTCGGAAGACTTGATTTGGATGAGGAGCTTCTCTAACACAGATGCCAAATGCACGTTGGAGCTATTGGCGTGTTGGATGGCTTGCAACACATTGGTGGGCAATTCTACCAGTACATTTTTCAAGTTTACCCCTTCTACAGTGACTTTCTTGTTTTTGGCATTGCAGTAGAGATAGGTTTTCACCACCGAGATGGGTTGTGTGCCAGTGGGCAGGAGATTGGCATTCTTCACCAAACGATTGAGGAAAGAAGACTTTCCAGAAGAGAAACCACCAGCGAGCACCACATGAATATAATTCGTAGATTGACGCTGTTCGAGGAGTTGCACAACTTCATTGAGGGATTCTTGATAGTCCTTACTGAAATTGCGATTGAACAGAAGGCTTGCGTTTTCGTTTTTTTTCAAAAGACGAATGAGATAATCACTAGAACTGTTGGAGTCGTTGGCAGTAGAGTCGTTCCAAGAAGAATTATTCTTAGACTGTTTCGTAGAATCTTTCAGTCTGTCAGTGACAGAGCGATAGCGCGAATAAATCTTCTTGAGAGTTGCTGGGTTGAGCCGCACAGATTTTGGCGATGAGGTCGAGCGTTACGGAAGGGTTTTCATAGACGCTCTTTTGAATAATCTGCTTGCACACGGGCTGAGCAATACCTGCTTGGGGTTTGTTGATGAGGGACATAGGCGAAAGAGGTGGAAGTGCAATGCATGGCGAAAGCATTGCACTTCCTTTTGATGGAAATTAGAGTTCTTGTTGGAGTTTTTCGAGTTGTTCGATGACGTTTTGCAAAGTAGCGATTTCTTGGTTCACGCTGTCTTTGCTCTTCTCGGCATCAGCCTTCTTTTCGTTGAGGCCATCGAGCGCGTGCTCCATCTTACCCACATACTCTTTTTGCATCGCTTCCTCGATACGCTTCTGATTGTCGGTCACAAGTTTAGCAATCGTCTCGCGTAGTTCCTCGATAATTGTAGGAATAGCTTGTTGAAGCTTCTGGAGAATCTCACGTTCAATATCCTCCTTAGATTTACCGAACAACCAGTTGAAGAAATCAGCAACAATTGGCAAATTAGAAAGGACAAAGGTTGCAATACGTGCCCAGATTCCCCCAACAGGGAGGAAAACAACTAGTTGTTTCACGATATCTATGACATCTGCGTAGTCGTTCAAGAAATCACTGTTGAGGTTGATATTCGTAATATCTTTACTTGCTTCTTGCAAAGCTTTTCCCAGTGCTTCTACATATTGTTCGCTCTCTTCCTTCAGAGAACGAATGATTTCAGCACGAACTGTAGAAATCATCAAGGCTTTCACCTCTTCTTTAGAATCCCCTTTCATAAGCATTTGCACCATAGTGGGAACTTGGGCTTGCAATGCTTTAGCCACATTGTCAAGAATGTCTTGGGTAGACTTCTCGGGGGAGTCTGCACCTTCATAAACCTGAGGAAGATTTTGCTTAGACTTATTGATTTCCTCAACAAGTGCAGCGATACTTGCATCTACATTTTGGACATCTTTCTGGCGAATATCTACGCGCGTGCTGAGTTGCTGCAGAGCTTCTTTTACAATGAGGTCAAACTTCACGCGAAGTTTTGCGCTCAACATTGCTTCTGCATCGAGTGAGAATACATAGTTGCGGAAGTCTTGCAGGTTGTTATTGGCAGAACAAACAGTACCTACGGTAGGAGTGCCTTCACTGATTTTTTGGAGCTGGAAAGCAACATAATCTTTGACCTCTTGCACCTCAGCTTCTGGTTTCTTGTCCGTCTTGGTGATGAAAACAGAAGGATAGAACTGGTAGGATTTGAGTTCCTTCAAGAAGGTGATGGTGCTGGTGCGGAGTGAGCCTTGCTCTACGTCTACCATGAGCACAAACGCAGTGCCTTCTTGAATGTAGTTGCACACTGCAGCATCGTGCTGTTCGATGCCAGAGTCGATACCAGGCATATCCACAAGAATGATACCTTTGTCTTGCAGTTGTTTCACAACTTCACTTTGGCAATACACGTGAGCGATATCACCAGGCTTGGTAGCTAAAGTTCCGATTTTATCCAAAGTGCACGATTCGAGCAACTGACCATCGCGGTAAAGTTCTACACGCTCGTTAGTGTCATAGTAGAGTTCGTAGGCAACAGCAGTTTCGGGCATGGTGTTGATGGGGAGCAGCGTGGGCTTCTCCACAAAAACGTTCAATAAGGAACTTTTCCCTGCGCTGAAAACACCCACAATGGGTACTTTCATGTAGCGAGAACGTGATAATTCTTCTGAGAATTGTGCTTTCTTTTCGTTGAAAGCGGCGCGACCACTTTCGGAGAGCAGACCTTCGGTCAATGCTTCTACTTGTTGAAGCGCGTTCTGGAATTTAGCAATGCATTGCATAACGATATTGATTAAAGAGTTTAAAGCTCCGAGCATTGCCAGTATAACAAGGTTTCGATGAAATCCTATAAATAGGAAAGGCGCGAACAAATTGCAGTTCATCTATTACGGGCATCGCCAAACGCCTACTATGAAATGAACGACAAGTTAGTTCACGCCGTTGTTTTATGAGAAACGCTGCCACGAACCTCACGCACCAAAGGAGCGTGAGGCGTGCAACGCACTACAAGATACAAGAGTGCGAACGCTTAGTTCGTTATCAATCATAGTGTGTGAATTTGGCGATTCTGTAATATTGACAACGCTGAAAGCGTAATTGCTGATGGCTGACACATCAGCCATGCTTGTTGCAAATGTACGAATTTATTTTTGAAACAAACAAATAGTTTGTGTCTATTTGTTAGTCTTCTGAGAGGAAAATTGTGTCGTAGAGTGCAACGCTGCTGTTTGAAAATTCTGCTTTGCAGCTGGTATGGGTGCGTATCGATTAAATAGGCACATGGAATAAAACGTTAGCAGTTTTTTACAAGAAAAGAGAAACCCTTCAACCCAAATCGGTCATTAGATCCTGAACAGATTTTATTTGATTGTTGAACAGATGGTTTTTCGTTAGTTTGAAGGCGTAGCGGGCTACGTCGAGAACGAACGAGAAACAAGGTGCCAACAAGAAAATGAAAGATGACAGGAAGTTATCTGCTCTATAACAATCTGCACTATAACGGTCTAATGACCGATTTGGGTTCAATACCAGAAGTCGGCAAATAGGGGGAGGTGGTCGCTGGTGCCACCATGATAATAGGTGCCGAGATAGGTGCGACGTGGATGGAGGTCACCAGTTTTGGAGTATTCCAGGAGGAAGGAGGGAGCAAATATGTGAATGTCGCGAGAGGGATGGGTAATGAATTGGATTTTCTTAGCGTGTTGTGGAGTGTGAAGTGGCGAAGAAGCGGATCGATCTTGCGAGATGAAGCTGGGAGATACTAAAATTTGGTCGATGCGACTCCATTGATGACGAAAGAAATAGGTGCCTTTCACTTCGTTGTTGTTGAAAGTGCTGAAAGATTGCTGATGTGCTTGTGCCGGACCTTCTGCAAAAGTGCTTTCCGAGCTTTCGTGTCCACCAGATGATGTTGGTAAATCTGCAGATGGGTAAGCCGTGGCATGTGGGGTGAGTGGATAGAAATAAGGAGAGAGCACCCGCGCAATGGAAGGATCGGATGGTTCATCGTTGAAATCGCCAAGTGCTATGAGATAAGGATGAGTACGGATGTGGGATATACTATCGGCTGTATGCGCAATCAGTTGAGCAGTTCGTTCACGATACGGAGAAGAAAAGGCTGCTCCTCCTAGACGAGAAGGGAAGTGAGCGAGGAAAACGTCGAGCGTGTCACCGATGGTAGTGCGAAAAGTGGTATGGAGAATGTCGCGTGTGGGACGTTCGTTGGCGATATTGAAGGGAACACGGAGTGATTGGTGTGCAATGAGAGATAGAGAGGTGGTTTGATAAAGGAGTGCCACATCAACACCTCGTTGGTCGCGACTGTGCGTGACGATGTATTCGTAGCCTAAACGAGCTAAACGGGTGCGGCGACAAAGATGGTGAATGACTGAGTCGTTTTCAATTTCACAAAGTCCAATGAGGTCAATGGGTTGCATTTCTGCCGCAGCTACTAAGGTGCGTGCAATGGCACCTTGTTTGTACCAGTAGCGTCGAGAAGTCCAATTTCGTGGTGACGAAGGTAGAAATTCTTCGTCATGAAAACCTTCATCGTGGAGGGTGTCGAAGAGATTTTCCACATTCCAAGTGAGCACCCGGAAGCGTTTCATCTGACGAGTGTAGTTGCGATGGGGATTCCATTGCTCAGTCGTTGACTTTGTGGAAGAAGGGAGAGATTGCGCGGAAAAGGGTAGTGCGATGCTCCACAACAAGGCGCACAAACCAGCAACGATTGTCCGTAATCTGGTGATGGGAAAAAGTTGAGGTGAACAAGGAGATTTCATAGTAAAGAAGTGCAATTGCGCGAACTATTCGTGGTGGTAGGGTTCTCCACGAAGAATGGTCATAGCGCGGTATATTTGTTCGGTAAGAAATAGGCGCACCATCTGATGGGAGAAAGTGAGTTTTGACAACGAGAGTTTTTCTTTGGCAAGGGCATAGATTTCAGAGGAAAAACCATAAGGTCCGCCAATGATGAGCACCATACGCTTGGAAACTGACGATTGTCGGCGGTGAAGATAGTCGGCAAATTCGATGGAGCGATATTCTTTACCGCCTTCGTCCAGGAGGACGACCCAATCTCCTTCTTTCAAACTCTTGAGAATGAGTTGTCCTTCGCGCTCTTTCTGCTGTGCGGTGCTGAGTGCTTTGGTGTTTTTGAGTTCGGGAATAACTTCTAGTTCAAAGGGGATGTAGTGTTTGATACGCGAGACGTAATCGGTTATCAAAGCGTTGAGATGAGTGTCGACAGTGCGACCTACAACAAGGAGATGAAGTTTCAAAGGAAATAGAGATTAGAAATTAGACGTTAGAGATTAGACGTTAGAGGGTCGCAGACCCTTTTATGCTCGCCACTTTGTGGCTCGGGAATAGACGTTAGAAATTAGACGTTAGAGATTAGACGTTAGAGGGTCGCAGACCCTTTTGTACAGAAAAAATAGGAGGACTGAAAAACACATCGCCCTCTTACCCAAATGGAGAGGGCAAAAGGGCGAAAGTTATAGCAATGAAAGATGTAGTACACTTTATTTCTCAAATATCAGAGAGAATTTCTCGAATGGAGGAGAAGTGATTTCTCAAATATCAGAGAGAGAATATCTCTAATAGAGGAGAAGTAGCGCATACATCTACTAAGAGAGGAGATTATCCTTCTGTTTCTTCAGTCTTCTTGCGACGAGAAGTGCGACGTTTTGGCTTTTCTTCAGGACGTTCAATCTTTACGCCTGCAAGTTCGGGGTCAATCATAATGCGACCACAGTATTCGCATACGATAATCTTTTTGCGCATACGAATGTCAAGCTGACGCTGAGGGGGAATCTTGTTGAAGCAACCACCACAAGCATCGCGTTGCACATAGACAATGCCAAGACCATTACGAGTGCTTTGACGAATGCGTTTGAACGCAGTGAGAAGGCGTGGTTCAATGGTAGTTTCGATAGACTTAGCCTTTTCGCGGAGCTTTTTCTTCGTCAGCCTTTGTAGAAGCCACGATTTCATCAAGTTCTGCTTTCTTTTGTTCTAAGTCTTGTTGGCGTGCAGCGAGAGCCGTACGTCCTTTTTCGAGATCGCCTGTTTTGAGATTAATTAAACGCTCTGCGTCATTGATTTTTTTACGAAGCAACTCTATTTCAAGGCTTTGGAATTCGATTTCCTTAGAAAGGTTGTCGTATTCGCGGTTGTTGCTCACATTGTCAAGTTGACTTTGGTAGCGTGCCATCATAGCTTGCGCTTCCTTGATGCTTTCTTGTTTGCGAGTCACATCTTCTTTGATGTGTTCAATTTCGTCCTCATACTTTTGGAGACGAAGCAAGAGACCTGCGATTTCGTCTTCTAAGTCTTGCACTTCCAAGGGAAGTTCACCGCGAAGAGTCTTAATCTCATCGATTTCAGAGAGTTTCGTCTGAAGAGAGTAGAGGTTTTTCAACTTCTGTTCTACAGACATATCTGCAGAAGTGTTGTCTTTCTTTGTTGCCATTATGGTGAAATGTTTGTTTCGTTTTGAAAAGTGCTGCTTGAGCAAATCAACAGCAAATAAAGTCTACAGCTTATATAATAAGGAGTGCGTAAAAAGTTTTGACTTCTCCTTAATGCCCCCAAGCACATCCTATAGATATTGTATAGGATTGGTGTCTATGGTGGTCATCGCTGTGGGGAGCGTGGGAAATTGCTCCTTGAGGATGCGCTGGAGAAGGTCGATGGTGTAGCGTTCGCTCTGATAGTGTCCTAGCGCAGCGAGCCAAATTTCATTCTCGTGTCCGAAATAGTAGTGATATCCAATTTCGCCCGTGAAGAAAATGTCAGCTCCTACGGATTTGGCACGGTCAATCAAGAAGTCTCCAGCACCTCCACAAAAGGCGATGCGTTGAACTTGAGCTTGTGGACCACGAGAGAAGTGTACATTTTCAACCTTAAACTCTTGTTTGAGCCATCGCAGGAAATCCATAGCTTCCATCGGTTGAGGAAGATTTCCCACCAAACCACTTCCGGCAGATTGCTCACCTCGAGCGATAGGTTCAAGAAATTCCACGTCTTGCAATCCAAGATGCTGTGCTATTTCGTAATTGACACCTCCTTTAGCATTGTCGAGATTGGTGTGAGCGGCATAGATTGCCACATCGTTTTGAATGGCTTTTCGGAGCGTTCGCTCCACATAGGTGCTGTCGCTCACGCGTTTTAGTCCTCTAAAAAGGAGAGGGTGGTGTGCCACAATGAGATTGTACCCCCGATCCACGGCTTCTTGCACCACGGCTTCGGTGACGTCAAGGCACAATAATGCCCCTGAACACTCACTCGCTGTTAATCCACACTGTAAGCCGGCATTGTCGTAGCCTTCTTGCAGGGGCAGCGGAGCGAAATTTTCAAGGGCTGCTGCGATTTGTTTGATCTGCATAGCGCAATACTTCACACGGTCTACAAACAAATGACGACCGCATATATTTTTCGGCAAAGTTACGATTTTTCTCTGCAGGTGAACAACAGGTTCGCAAATAAATTTGTAACTTTGCCCCTAAACTATAATGGAATAATATGACGAAAGAAGATATTTGCGGCAACTGGCTGCAAAGATATACCAAAGTACAGCTTGAAGAATTCGGCGATTTGATTTTGCTCACCAACTTCAATAATTATGTTGATATGTTTTGTGAGCAGATGAATGTAACAGCCGTGGGCTTTGATGCCAATATGCGCGCTGCCACTGCCGAAGGAATCACGATGATCAACTTTGGTATGGGCTCGCCTAATGCGGCACTTATTATAGACTTGCTCTCGAGTGTGAAACCGCGTGCCGTGCTTTTCTTAGGAAAGACCGGAGGTTTATCTCACAAAACTCAGTTGGGGGATTATATTCTTCCCCTCGCCGGCATTCGCGGAGAGGGTACGAGCAACGACTATTTCCCACCTGAAGTTCCTGCGCTTCCTGCGTTTATGCTGCAACGCGCTATTTCTTCAGCTCTTCGTGATGCTTCTCTCGACTATTGGACGGGTACTGTTTATACCACTAACCGTCGTGTTTGGGAACACGATGAAGAATTCAAGGCTTATCTTCGCAAAACGCGAGCGATGGCTATTGATATGGAAACTGCAACTCTCTTCTCTTGTGGCTTCTATAATCACATCCCCACTGGTGCTCTGCTTTTGGTGAGTGATAACCCTATGGAGCCAGAAGGCATCAAGACTGAAAAATCGGACAATCACGTGACGAGAAACTTTGCACAAACACACGTGCAACTTGGTATTGCTTCGTTGCGTATGCTACAAGGTGATCAGAAAACAGTGCGTCATTTGAAGTTTGATTGGTAGTTTTTGCTATTCTAAATGACAGGGTGTTTCGTAAAGGGCTAACTGCTTCGTTGTTCAGCTTTGGTCACGTACCTCAGTCTTAATCTCAAGTCCTTGCATTTTATCCGTTTATTAACTCCAATAGGAGATGCTGCAAAAACGAGGTTTGCAACATCTCCTTTCTTCTTAGATAGCCTATTTCCAAACCCCAATCGGTCATTTGACCGTTATAGTGCTACTGGTAATCAAGAAAGAACGTCTTCTCTATACCTATATTATATATGGCGAAAAAAACTCCAACTGGCCCAACGCCCGAAACTATCATCAACGATGTGCGCGCTGGAAACATAGCTCCTGTTTATTACCTCATGGGAGAGGAGAGTTATTATATAGATCATGTGGCCGATTTCCTCCTCAATCATCTCTTGCAACCTGAAGAACGGGATTTTAATCTCATCACACTTTTCGGGGCTGAAACAGACGCCACAACTGTGGTTCAGTCTGCCATGGGCTTTCCGATGGGAGCTCAACGGATGGTTGTGCTGGTGAAAGAAGCGCAAAATCTCAAAGATCTGACTCCTTTAGAAGAGTATCTCAAACAGTCACAACCTTCTTCTGTGTTGATTTTGTGTCACAAAAATGGGATACTCGACCGCAGAAAGGGGATCGTGAAATTGCTTGAGAAATATGGCGTGTTGATGGAGAGTGCCAAACTTCGAGACTATCAGTTGGCTACATGGGTCAAGCAGTATGTCGAACGTAAGAAGGCGAAGATAGAACCTCAGGCGGCTGAGATGCTCGCTGACTTTGTGGGAGCAGATTTGAATCGTCTTTCGGGCGAAATTGACAAACTCTTGCTTTCTGCAAAACTCTCCATCATCACTTTGGGATTGGTGCAAGAGCATATTGGAGTGAGCAAAGAGTTCAATATTTTCGAACTTCTGGATGCATTAGGCAAAAAGGATGTCTTAAAAGTCAATAGAATCGCGAATTACTTCGACAAAAATCCAAAGAAAAATCCGATTCAGATGGTGCTGCCTGCTTTGTTTCGCTTCTTCTCTCAACTGATGCTTGCTTATTATACGCCTGGAACCAAGAGTCCGCGCGAAGTTGCTTCGTGGGTGGGAGTGAGCGATTGGCAAGCTGAGCGAAACATTCTTCCAGCTATGCGCTTATATTCCGGAAGAAAGGTGATGGACATCATTGGACAAATACGCCGCACAGATGCGCGCAGCAAAGGTGTAGACAATCCGGCTATTGAGTCGGGAGATTTGATGAAAGAGTTGCTTTTCTTTATTCTGCATTAATCCCCCCTTCTTCTTTCCTTTCCTTGGTAGTTTTCGCTTGTTTTTAGCGTCTATTCAGACAATAGCTATTTGCGCTTGTAAGAAAACTCTTCTTTGCAGAGAACCATCTTTCAGCTCTTCTTTCTCTAGTTGTAAAGGCTTCTTCTCACTGCATTGACAGTGGGGAGAAGCCTTTTTCTGTTGCGATGAAATAGAGGTGAAGTCGATCTTTTCAGTTGGAGGTCTGAAACAAATGACAACGAGTTGAGAAGAAGTAAAGAGGAGGGAAAAGTAGATGGGAAAGAGAATTGAGTTTTCTTATGGTTTTCTTGTTGAGGATGAGTACAAGTACAAGGAGAGTGGAGGAGTGAGTTGTGATGAGGTACTTTAGTGAGAAGTGCAGGAGCTGTCTTGAATGAATTGTGGAGGGCAAAAGAAGAACCTTTTGGCTGTTGCTTTGCAGTTTGAGCGTTTTGAGAGAGCAACTAGAAAAGTGCATAAAATACGATGCGCTGTTCAGAAGCGCAGGATTGATTTTTTGCGACACCATTTCTCGTTGCGCAACTTTACTTGTCTGTTCTCTCCTCAAAAGTGGGATAGACGAGGTTAAGGCAAAGCAGAAAAGTCAGTGCAAAAAGCAGAGAAATGTAGTTGAGAAGAGGAAATAGCGTAATCTAGCCTGAAAATGGAGTAAAATAGCACCAAATAGAAAGGAAAATTTCGTTTCATCGCCAAAACGGGTTGATTTCTTGCTGAAAACCTAGTTTTTTGCGCTAGAATGTAGTCGCTTTGTTTTTCGAAAAATGGGCGTAATTCGTTGTTTTGTAGTGGTTTATATGGATTTCTGTGCGCTGAGAATCGCGTGAAACCGACAAACTAGTACAATGAGTGGGAAAAGGCGCAAAACGCTTCAAAATCAAATTTCTCGCCAAAACGCGATTTAGTGTTTGTTTTTCTTTGCATTCTGCTTTGTAACAGCTTGTTCTGCCGGTACACAAATACAATTATAAAATGTAGCGCAAAGAGTAGGAGTGATGCAGAAATAGCATGTGTAAAGTGTTGTGTAGATTTGTGTTTGTGTTGTTGCTTTCCGAGGTGTAAAATGTAAATCTATGAATATGCAGTGTTGTCTTTGGTGGTTTATGTGATTGAAAGCCAGTTGGTTATGATATTATGGTGTGCGCGTTTTGTAGAAAAACATAGTATTATTGTTGCATAGGTGATAAATAGCTGGGGGATACTATGGATTACATATGAATATAGCGCTAGAACCCAGAGAATAAGGTTTGTTTGTGTGTAGTGGATTCTAGTATATAAAGGAAGCGTATTGATTTCTCAACTGTAAATGCGTAGTGTTTTTATAGATTATGATTTAGAAGTTTGGATTTGTGTTTTGAAATGTGTTGTTGTTTTGGTTTTGAAATTTGTATTTAGAAAGTTGTTCGTATGCGGATTTATGATTACCTTTGTAGTGGCTAAGAAAATGCTAGGATAAGTACTGAATTCTACTAGGCTGCAACTTTTGAGGTCTTGAACCTAAAGTTCTGCTACCTTCTTAAGGGGTAAATTGCAATGTTTTGAAAGTTGCGATTTTGTCGTAAAAATGTGATTTGTATGCCGTGATTTCTTTTTTCGAATTCTGCATACAGTGTTGCATATTTCTGAAGAGGGAGATGTACTTACCATCATACTCTATGGTACCCCCTCATAGGTTGCGGATAAAATGCAGCTATGGTGTGCAATGATCTGAAGTTCGTTTTGCACATCCTCGCACATCCTTGAATGAGATGGAGAGTGTTGTAGAGTATTCTTTCCTTTGCAGGAGGATAGGATGATATACAGTTCTTTTTTCTTCCGAGTTTTCTTAGCGATGATGGAGGAGCTCTTAGAATGAGGTGTTGTTTGCACTTCCTTTTATCGTCTTTTCCGTTGTGATAAATTTCTAGTTTGACTTCTCAAATAGACTCGTAAAATGCAAAACAGAATACGACAAATCATGGAGCACTTTGGTTTTAGTCAACAAAACTTTGCTGCCAAATTGGATGTTGCGCCTGCCACCATTTCTAGTATTTTCACCGGACGCACCAACCCCACCAATAAACTTGTGCAAGCCATTCATAAAGCCTTCCCCACAGTCGATACCAATTGGCTGATGTTTGGAGAGGGAGAAATGATGCTTACACAAGAAGGTGCAGAGATGACTCAGGGAGAAATCGAAGGAGAATCTGGTGTTTCTGTGAATGCTTCAGATACAACCCTCTTTGGAGAGGATGCGCACGAGAGTGTTTTTGGAAATCCCAATTCAAATATGGGGTATTCCGCTGCTTCCTCGGGTGGAAATACTCGTGGAGTGCGCAGAGATGGTGCAGGAATTGCTCAACAATATGGAGGTATGTTGGAAGTCGCGAATTTAATGGACAAAAAGATGAGGAAAATTAAAGAGATTCGTGTCTTCTATGACGATGGAACTTTCGAAGTTTTCTCCCCTTCGAGCAAATAAACAGCCGTGTATTTCTGTAAAAACAGCGTGAAGAACACTGCTGTTGCCATTTTTTGAATTGAAATGCGTACCTTTGTAGTGGTATTTAACCCAATTCGGTCATTAGACCGTTATAGTTCTACTCATTATGGAGAAGACAACTTCCTGTCATCTTTCATTATCTTGTTGGCATCTTGTTTTTTGTTCGTTCTCGACGTAGCCCGCTACGCCTTCGAACTCACAACAAACTATCTGCTCAACAATCTAGTGAAATCTGTTCAATATCTAACGACCGATTTGTTTTTAATTCCCCTATATATAATAATGTGTCGATGATTCCCTTTCCTCCGCTCAATCTTCCAACTCCCAATCTGCGTTTGCGAAAAACGGCAGATGGTAGACCGCAAGTGTACGATGAATTGCGAAAACGTTTCGTTGTGCTTACGGCTGAAGAGTGGGTGCGCCAGCATTTTGTGTCTTTCTTGGTGAATGAGCGCGGCTACCCTCAAGGACTTCTTGCCAACGAAGTCGGAATAACCGTGGGAGGAGCGTCCAGACGATGCGACACTGTGCTCTATGCTCGTGAGGGTGGAGCACCGCTACTCATTGTGGAGTATAAAGCACCGCAAATTGTAATCACAGAATCCGTGTTCACGCAGGTGCAAAGTTACAATAGTGTGCTTCGTGCCCATTATCTCATCGTTAGCAATGGATTGCAGCATTTCTGTTGTCAGTTAGACTACGAAAATCATCGTGTCAAATTCCTACCTCAAGTGCCGCATTATACAGAACTCACCAGTTACTGAACCTTTTCCTTGGGAAACCTATTCAATTGCAGCATCACGTCTACTTGGCACAGACCACGCATTTTTCTCCACCCCACCATTATATATAGGGGTAACCACCTCTATTTCGCCTATGTCCGACCAGCCTCTCACTTCTGTTCTAGAATTTACTTTTCGTGCTGCTACCCCAGCTGATGCCCCATTCATTGCACGCTATGTGTTGGCAGCTTTTCACATCATCGAACTCGACCAACCACTTTCAGAAGAGCAACAACAATCGATTACAGCGCTTGAGCCTGTGGTGCAACAAGAAGGAGTGTTGTATAGTTATCGGCACGCAGAAATTGTGGAAATCAAAGGTGAACCTGTCGCTATGTTGCTCAGTTATAAAGGTGAGAACTTCCGAGAATTTCGTGCGCGCACCTTCCAACAACTTCCTTTCTTCACAGATGAGGAACTCGCATCGATGGACGACGAAACGCAAGCCGGCGAACTCTACATTGATTCCCTCGCAGTACATCCCCAACATCGAGGCTGTGGCATCGCACAGTGTCTGTTGGAGCGTGCCGTCCATCGCGCCAAAAGTTTGGACGTTGCAGCAACTTTGTTGGTCGATCCCGAAAATCCCAAGGCGCGCGCCCTCTATGAACGCTGTGGATTTACTGCTGAAGGCCGTGTGAATGCGTTTGGCGTCAATTTCATCGTTTGGTTCATCGCTAATATCTCTTACAATTATGAGTCATTTTCTTTCCCTCTGTCAAAAACGCGCATCGGTGCGCGATTACCTTCCCACCTCTCCATCTGCAGAAGCCGTAGCGCGCATCAAAGAAGCTGTGCGTCTAGCACCTTCGGCTTGCAACAAACAACCCTGGCGTTTTTTCTATGTCACGCAGCCCGATGTTTTGGCGAAGTTGTGTGAAACCTATCCTCGTCCGTGGTTGGCCACTGCGCCTGCGCTCTTTGTGGCGGTGAAAAATGTGGAAGAAAACTGGGTGCGCCCTGCCGATCAACATGCGCATGGCGACATTGATTTAGCCATTGCAGTGGAGCATCTTTGTTTGGCAGCTGCTGAAGAAGGACTAGGCACCTGTTGGGTTTGCAATTTCGATACGCAAGCTTGTGCAGAGATTTTGAATTTAGGCGCAAATTGGCAACCAGTGGCAATGACACCGATAGGTTTTCCTGGTGAGAAGCATCAAGATGCTGGTCGCAAGCGCAAGCCAGTAGAAGAAGTATTTGTAGACTTAGTGTAACGAACCTCTGCAAAACAAATGTAGCTAGTACATCTCCTTGGTAAGTTTGCTTCGAATGGAACGAAGAGACTGCGCTAAACCTATACCGGTCGAATGACCGATTGGGGATAATAATTTGTGGAATCATATGTTTGGTGTATTAGATGGCTTTCGCCGTGAGAGAAAAGGAGGAGAGCCGCACGCTTATTGGTGTGCCTCTATACGTATATGGGGAGATAAAGCCCCAAAGAGAGAATAAATCTCAGAAAACTGCAGTTTTTTCTATATGTAGTGCTTGTATTGCGATGTGGAGGTGTCAGAATTCGGTGTAAATGTGGTTTTGCTTCTTCTTGCTCCCAACGAGAAATGAAAAAAGCAAGAGCAATGCGATGAGTGTTTCTCGGGCGTACGTGTAGCGCGCGCACATTCTACACCGATTTTGATTTTTTGCTGTCACAAGTGTCACAGCGGAGGCAGAAAGTGAGGAATAAGGCAACAAAAATGAAGGAAAAACAGCAAAATAGTGGGGTAGAAAGTCCGTTTTTTGCTATCGCGATGCGCGTATTTTGAGGGGGTGTATTGTTGGATTGTTAAAAGTTGTTCGAAATAAGGCTGTAAAGTGTTGTTATTTAGTGATTTATGAAGAAGTCTGTGACACTTGTGACAGCAAAAACAATAAAACTCCTGTGAATGCGCGCGTACGCGTGCGCGCGAGAGAGGGTGATTATAGGTATTTTCACAATTCATTCATTGCCGTTCCCATCTTGCTTCTTCTACCTTCCATTAGCTTACAAAGAAAACGACTTGTCGTTTTGTGAAAAACAAGCCGTCATTTTATGAATAACAAGCCGTCGTTTTATAGAAAAACAAGCCGTCGTTTTATGAAAAACAAGCCGTCGTTTTGTGAAAAACAAGCCGTCGTTTTGTGAAAAACAAGCCGTCGTTTTATGAAAAACAAGCCGTCGTTTTATGAAAAACAAGCCGTCGTTTTGCGAAAAACAAGCCGTCGTTTTGTGAAAAACAAGCCGTTGTTTTATGAAAAACGTTCTACGATGAGGTGCACCAAACGGGGAAAAGCGTAGTTTTCGCGCTCTATCCAAGGAATGCGGATAAATTTGTCCCGCCATTCTGGGTGCAGGTCAAAGACTTTGGAGAAATTTCCCCAAAGGGCATAGCCGTCAGCGTGGAGTTTTCGGTGAGTCAGTTGGTGTGTGAGCCCAGACACAAGGGGTTGCAACGTTGCCCCTTGTTGGAGAAGTGGTTGGAGGGTAGGGTGTTGCAGGAGTTCCTCTGAAGTTGGAGGAGCTGGGAATTCCAACAAAAGTGGTTCGTAAAGACCTTGCCAAATATCGCCTTTGCCGCGTCGGTGAATCCAAGTGTAGACTCCTTCTTGGGACATTGTTTGTTTGCATAGGGTTTGTCCGTTGTCGATGGCCTAGGGAGAACTTCCGTTGTGCTGGTGGCATTTTGGGCTAAATGCCGATGTTCAAAGAGCCAAATGTAGACAAAGTAGCGTTGCGAAACAGCCACTTTCTTTGCTTTTATGGGCAACGTTTCCACCGTTCCTTCTGCCAAAGCACAACAACCGTCAGACATCGGGCAAAGCAAACATTGTGGAGCGCGTGGTGTGCATTGCAAAGCCCCAAAATCCATAATTGCCTGATTATAGTCGGCAGCGCGCGATGATACCATCAACTCTTGAGCTAGTGCAGCAAATTCTTTCTTACCCGCTGTGCTGTCAATGGGAGTGGAGATGCCAAAATAGCGCGCGAGCACCCGATAGACGTTGCCATCTACGACAGCCGTGGGGAGGTCGTAAGCAAAAGAACAGATGGCAGCTGCTGTGTAGTCGCCAACGCCTTTCAATTTTCTCACCCCCTCATAGTCCGTGGGGAAACCGCCTTGCACCACAATCTGCTGAGCTGCTGCGTGCAGGTTTCGAGCGCGTGAATAATATCCCAAACCTTCCCAAAGGCGCATCACCTCATCTTCGGGTGCTGCGGCCAACACCTCCACCGTGGGGAAGCGTTCGATGAAACGCAAATAGTAGTTGTAGCCTTGCGCAACACGAGTTTGTTGGAGGATGATTTCTGAAATCCAAATACGATAAGGGTCACGAGTGCTGCGCCACGGCAGTTCGCGTCCAAATTCATCATACCAAGCAAGTAAGCATTGCGAGAAAGGGTGGGGAGAAGTCGTCTTTTCGTGTTCTGTCACCTTAGTTTGTCGTTAAGCAGTCAGGACGGCACGCGTGCCATCCTTGAATCCCAATCGGTCATTAGACCGTTATAGTGAGGTTTGTTATGGAGAAGATAACTTCCTGTCATCTTTCATTCTCTTGTTGGCATCTTGTTGTTCGTTCTCGCCGTAGCCCGCTACGCCTTCGAACTCACGGTAAACAATCTGCTCAACAATCTAATGAAATTTGTCCAGGAGCTAATGACCGATTGGGGTTGAAAATGATGTCTATGTTTGTGGTTGCGGAAGAACCCCTCTGTGCACCGAGCGCAAAAAGTCATTGTCAGTATGGAAGTTGGGAGGTGCTTGTCCTTCTCGAAAGAAGCACGGAGGAGATTTCGTATTAAAGAGATTGGCAAAGCAATTCAAGTTGTTCGATACTTTCTACGACGTGCACCTTGTTGCGCACCGTCTGATGCACCAGATTTGTTACCACCATTTCGTCCAAGAGTTCCACAAGTTTGTTCCAACATCCCTCCACATTGTACAATACAAGGTGTTTTCGCGTGCCATCGATGGTGATTTCTGCCATAAGGGTAAATATTTCATCGAGCGTACCCACACCACCGGGCAAAGCTATCATCAAGTCGCTGCGTTCGATGAGAATTGTCTTTCTGTCGGCGAGTCCAGCAGTGCGGATATCCACATCGAGCGTGTCGCTCACCGCATTTCTGTCTACCACAAATTGCGGAACGATGCCAAAGATTCGCGCACCAGCTTGTTTGGCACTCTGTGCAAGGACTTCCATCATACCGACACCTGAGCCACCATAAACAAGCGAACGTCCAGATTGTCCAACCCATTTGCCGACCTCTTCCGTAGCTTGTCGGAAGGCAGAGGGCACATTGTCGTGGGAAGAAAGAAAAACACCAATATATTGCATAGCTATTTTGTGTGAGAAGTTTGTTGTTTCACCTGTTTGAAGCCGAAGTAGTCGAATGTGTTCTGCTGAAGAAAGCAGATTCTAATCGAACAAATAGGCAAAATCAGGGTAAATGTGCGTTGAAACAATGAAGGTGGAACGCAAAATTCCACAGTTTCTAGAGCAAAGGTACAAAGAAATCTGTGGAAATTGTCTAGTAGACGTGTTTTTCTCCCCTGTTAAACCGCGATAAGATAGAAAAACACGTGAGCTTTTGTATTTTTAAGGATAAATATGTAGTTTGAGTGTGGGAAAGTGTCTACCTTTGCTCCAAAACCACAAAATAACACTCGTTTTCTCCCTGACACTTTAAAGGCTGATGCACGCAGCGAAATTTTTTTCAAGGCAAGCATCGTATTAAACAGGGATACAGTAATAAAGCATTACATTCAACATTATTCAATATCATCACAATGAAAAAAGTTCTCTTTTTCGCTGTTGCTTGCCTTTCTTTGATGGCTTGCGGCAACAAGGCTCAATCTGAGCAAAACGCAGACTCTCTCTCTGCACAAACTGCTGACTCTCTCGTATTCGAAGGTCAATTCCCCAACGCTGATGGTGGTCAAATGAACGTTAAACTTGCTCTCGCACAAGACAGCACTAAGGGCTTCGTTCTCGCTGAAGACACTACTATGTCAAAGGGTACTTACGAAGAAGTAACTGCTGGCGACAAGAAGGGTTACAAGCTCACTGTTTCTCCCGAAGATGTACGTTACTATGCTATCAATGGCGACAGCGTTCTCTCTGCATCAGCTGACTCTACTCTCGCTCCCGCTGCTTCTGGCATGAAGTACGAACTCAAGCGTAAGTAATCGTTTGTTGCCTCAACAGTAAACCAAGTGTTGTGTGTTGCAGAAGTCCAAGACCTTCTCTTTGTGCTTCAACAAAGCGGCATTTGACAATGGTTACTCATTCTCTCCCTCTCTTGAATCTCATTTCAAGGGAGGGAGACACTTTATAATTTGATATTCCGACCTCATTTGATATTTCGAGAGCCTTATGTTTCACAACGATCCGCTTTCTCCTCAGTCCACTCAAAAAAACACTATAACATCGCGCTTCTTCCGTTGGTGGAGATGGACTTTGGGCGTTTCCTTTGTGCTATTCTTGGCTTTGTGGGGTGTGGGAGAGTTTATGTTGAGCACGGCATTGCATCCCACTCCCAGTGTTTACAGAGATTCTCTTGCCACCCTCAAACGGATGTATCATAATTATCCCCACATTCAGCCGTGGTATGATAGTTTGCAGGCTCATCACGCACTGTATGACACTACTATTGTCGCTGCTGATGGCGCGAAACTCTATGGTTATTATATTCGTGCAGCGATACCCACAAAGCGAGTGGCCGTTTTGGTGCATGGCTATCAAGATGCAGCTTTGCGAATGCTCCATATTGCTTATCTCTATCATCATGATTTGGGCGCAAATGTGCTGATGCCTGATTTGCGTTATCACGGAAAAACGTCAGGCGAAAGCATCGGTATGGGATGGAACGACCGATTAGATGTGCGACAATGGGCGTGGACCGCTTCGAACATTTTTGCAAACGTGCAGCAGAAAGACATATCTGCGCAAGTTGCTGCGAATGAATCGTCGCGAAACACAATGGCAAATGCTCTCCATCTTGTGGTGCATGGCATCTCCATGGGAGCTGCTACAACAATGATGCTCAGTGGTTCAGACAGTCTTCCTCCGATTCGAGCATATGTTGAGGATTGTGGATATACTTCTGTTTGGGATATTTTCAAAAGTGAACTTAGAAAGCAGTATCATCTTCCTGCTTTCCCAGTGTTGTATGCTTCAAATGCCTTGTGTAAATGGCACTACGGATGGTCGTTTCGCGAAGCTGATGCCGTAACTTCAGTGAGTCGTTGTCGTCAACCGATGCTTTTTATCCACGGTGATCAAGATAAATTTGTGCCCACAGAAATGGTATATCGTGTGTATGCTGCCAAACCGCAACCGAAGTCGCTTTGGATTGCTCCGCAGGCTGAACACGCAGCGAGTTATCTCAAACATCGCGAAACTTATACGCGTTGTGTGGCTAATTTCTCGCTCCATATTGGTAACTTCTCCTTTTTTTACAACAACGATGTCAGTACTTCCCATCGAAACTCATCCTCTCCAACCTTTTCTTCCCCCAAATGCGCAGTGGCTCTTCCTTGGCAGTTTTCCCCCACCTCAAGCGCGTTGGAGTATGTTTTTCTTTTATCCCAACTTCATCAATGATTTTTGGCGCATCATGGGGCTTTTGTTTTTTGAGAATCGTGAACACTTCGTGGTTGAAGGGGAAAAACGATTTGACCAAGCTGCCATTGAACAGTTTGCGCGCGACAAAGGTTTTGCTTTCTTCGACACTGCCACTAAAGTAAGGCGACTGAAGGGTAATGCTTCTGATGCTTTTCTTGAAATCGTAGAACCCACTGATATTGCTTCTCTTTTGTCTGCGATGCCTTCGTGTCGACATATCATCACGACTGGAGGACTGGCTGGTGAAACGCTTTGTCGCACGTTGGGTGTGGAAAAGTTGCCGAAAATCGGAGAATCTGTGCTTTGTCCGCAGACAGAACACCACTTAGGTCGTGACATTGTTTTCTGGCGGATGCCTAGTAGTTCGCGCGCTTATCCATTAAAGTTGGAGAAGAAAGCCGAGTTCTATGCGCGACTTTTTGAAGTTTAGAACCAGTCAGAGGGGCATTGTAGAGCTTTTCTCTTCTTAAAAATGATAAATGTGGCGCAAAATATTTCTACTATCGCTAGCGATATATGAGAAAAGTCGTATCTTTGCCAATAGAAAACGAAGAATGGTTATAGAACAGGCCATCTTTCGAACATAGACAACAAGACAATTTATTAAGCAGAACAATATGATTGCGACTCCTGTGCCTTGTGTTCCAGCGCAGAACACGATGGAACGGACGCATCTTTGGGATGCGCAGATTCAAAACAAGCAAAAAACTATGGCAACAGTGTATGATTTCAAGCTGACCAACAAAAAAGGTCATGAAGTGAGCCTTGCCGACTACAAAGGAAAGGTGTTGCTCATTGTGAACTCAGCCACGGAATGTGGTTTTACACCTCAATATGAAGAGCTTGAAGCCCTTTACAGTGCGCATCGCGCTCAAGGTCTTGAAATTCTCGACGTGCCTTGCAATCAATTTGGTGGGCAAGCTCCAGGCACTGATGCCGAGATTTCTGAATTCTGCTCGCTCAAGTTTGGAGTGGATTTCCCTCAATTTAGCAAAGCTGAAGTGAATGGCGAGAACGAACTTCCTCTCTACACTTGGCTCAAAGCTGAACAACCTTTTAAAGGATTCGACAAAGACCACAAACTCACTCCGATTCTCGAAGATATCTTAGATAAAAATCTTCCTGGATGGCGCGAAACTAGCGATGTAAAGTGGAATTTCACGAAATTCCTCGTTGATCGCGAAGGTAAAGTGGTGGCTCGTTTTGAACCTACACACGATATTAAGGACATTGAGAAGCAAATTGAAAAACTTTTCTAAGTCGCCTATAGTCAATTAGTTTTATAAGACCGGCACGGATGACAAATTTCCGTGTCGGCTTATTCCGTATCATAGGAATAGTTAGGTTTGATAATCATTAGGTTTGATATCAATCTATCTTTTGCCCCATTGTGTCACGGAACAATCTATTTTGCGCGAAGAATCTTTAGCGTGAAGAATCATTAGCGCGAAGAATCTTTAGTGTGAAGAATCATTAGCGCGCAACATCTTTTTTGCGCGAAAATATCTTTTTAGTGCGAACATTACTCTAAATGAATTACGATAAACTCAAACTCGATAACCAGCTCTGCTTCCGACTTTATGCAGCAAGTCGCTTGATTACGCAGGCTTATCGTCCTCATCTCGATCGATTGGGCGTAACTTATCCGCAATATCTTGTGTTGATGGTGCTTTGGGAGCAAGATGCGCTGCCGGTGAATGATATTGCTAAAAAACTCTCGCTAGAAACCAACACGGTGACGCCGTTGATTCAGCGAATGGAGCGAGAAGGTATCGTCACTCGCACCAAAGGTAAGGTGGACACACGTCAAACAATAGTTGCTTTGACGCAGCATGGTCACGATTTGCGAGAGCAGTCTGTAGAAATCCCCAATTGTATGCTCGATTTGCTTTGCAATAGCGGAGTACAGGAGCAGTCAATTTCCGATATCATTCCTTTGCTCGATGAACTCATTGTGAGTTTGAAAAAGAAAGTTGATTAAGATCATGCATTCCTTTTTGAAAAAGAAAGTCGATTAAGAACAGACCTTAATTGACTGATTTTCAAAAAGCATTGAAAGTTATTTGAAACGCAATTCGGTATTCAAATTGCAATCAAATTTTAGGTAGAGTGTTCTTCTATTTTGAAGAAAACTCTACCTTTTTGTTTTTCATTTTGGAGAAAACTCTACCTATTTGTTGTTTCTCATTGCTCACTTCGACATTTACTCTCAAAATCACTAATGTTGAGGAGCTTCGAGTTCCTTATTGAGCAGTTCTTGCAGATACTTCACAGTTTTGGGGTGTCGCTCAGCCACATTATCAGTTTCCCCTTGTTGTCCATGCATATTATAGAGTTGCGCAGAAGGAGAAACCCGTTTCTATGCGAGGCCCCCACGGCACCATAGGCGCACCTTGCATCGGCACGATATATTTCCATTGTGGAGTGCGGATGGAAACAGAGCGATTATAGGCCATCGATAGCACGTAATCGCGAGATTTAGAAGACTTTCCCAGCCAAGTGAGATGTTCGTCGCGGCTGTCCCTCCCGAGAGAGTCAGACAACTGTTCCCCCACCACGGCTGCAAGCGAACGCATAGCATCGATTTGACTCACCAAAGCACGACTTGTTTTGCCTTGTGGTACCTTTCCAGCCGGCCAGCTCACAATAAACGGAACGGCACTTCCGGCTTCAAAGGCACTATACTTCCCACCGCGCCAATGTCCTGAAGGACGGTGCTCTCCGGCTAAAGTTTCTGCATCGTCGGCATATCCATCGTCGAGTACAGGACCATTGTCACTGGTGAGAATGATGAGCGTATTGTCAGCAATGCCAAGACGTTGCAAGGCAGCAGTGATTTGACCCACAGTCCAATCCAACTGAAGAATTGCATCTCCTCTCAGTCCCATCGGGCTTTTCCCTTTGAAGCGTGTATGCGGCCAGCGCGGAACGTGCACATCATTGGTGCAGAGATACATGAAAAATGGTCTATTCGCTTCGCTTCGTCTAGTGTGATCACATTCGCCTTTGCGACAATGCGATGCTTGTTGCGCCACGTTCACACGCTCTTCCATCCAGTTGATGGCATAAGCCGCGATGGAGTCTGCGATGTTTTCGTCTTTCCACAACGCCTTTCCGCCTCCCTTCATGTAACCAATGCGTGAGATGCCATTGACAATGCTCATGTCATGGCCGTGCGAAGGCTTCAATTGCAACAATTCAGGGTGTGTTTTTCCCGTGGGTTCACCTTCAAAATTCTTGCGATAGCTTACTTCAATGGGTGCAGTCGGATCATAGTTTTTCACTTGGTCGTTTTCAATGAACACACAAGGCACACGATCAGCGGTAGCCGCCATGATGCAACTGTAATCGAAGCCCAAATCAGCAGGAGTTTGGTCGATATGTCCGTTCCAATCCTGTTGCGCTGTTTTACTTCCCAATCCTAGATGCCATTTTCCTATGGCCGCCGTGGCATATCCCGCGCGTTTAAAGAGGTCGGCTAAGGTGAATTGCTCGGGTTTGATAATCATACCCGCATTCCCTGCCGCCACATCAGTTCCCGTTCTTCGAAAAGGATATTCGCCCGTTAGGAAAGCATAGCGCGAAGGAGTGCTTGTTGAAGCCGAAGCGTGTGCATCGGTGAAGCGAGTGCCGCGTGCTGCGAGCTTATCTATGTGCGGTGTATGTACACGTTTAGCACCATAGCAAGAGAAATCGCCATAGCCCACATCGTCCGTCATGATGACAATGACGTTAGGTTTAGCCGTTTGTGCTTGAGCAGCCGCTGCACTCACAAGCGCAGCCATAGAACAGAGAAAACGAGAGGTATTCATATACTATTTAAAGGTTATTGGGAAAATAGAAAGAAGGGTGCAGGATAAAAAACAAAAGGAGATGCTGCCAAAACGAGTTTTGCAGCACCTCCTGATGAACGAGTCTTAGTTTTTCTGAAAAAGACCGATGCGTTGTTCTTCACTCATTTTGCAGATGAGCAAAGCACCCTCTTTTTCCACAACAATATAGCCTTCCAATCCTTGGACGATGACTTTTCTGCCAGGAGCAACGTGAATCATACAGTCGCGACTCTCATAGAGTTTCACACCTTCACCCACCACCGCATTATTATAGGCATCGACCGGAAGTTCTTCATGGAGAGAACGCCACGTACCCAAGTCGCTCCAGCCGAAATCAGAAGGCCGCACATACACATCTTCTGCGTGCTCCATAATGGCATAGTCTACTGAGATGTTTCACACAAAGGAAACTGCTCCGCAATCTTTGTTTTTTCCTCAGGAGTATCGTAGTAAGGGAGTAAATTCTCGAAGATGTTCGATATTTGGGGAGCATATACGCGGAAAGCATTGACAATCGTGGTGGCGCTCCAAACGAAGATACCCGCATTCCAAAAGAAATTGGGTTGCGCCACATATTGTTGTGCCACTGCCAAATCGGGTTTCTCCTTAAAACTATCGACAGCGTAAATATTCTTTTTGCGCGAAGAAGAATAAGCCAAGTCAGCCTTGATGTAGCCATAGCCCGTGGAAGGGAAGTGAGGTTTGATGCCAAGCGTGACAATGGCGTCTGTCTCGGCAGCAAATTCAAGACTCTCATTGATGCTCTGCACAAAGGCATCCACATCTTTGACGTTGTGGTCGGAAGGAGCAACTACGATGGTGGCACGTGGATCGCGCTTTTTGATTTTCCACGAAGCATAGCAGATACACGGTGCAGTGCCGCGTATGCAAGGCTCAAGAAGCACGTTTTCCTCGGGCACGTTGGGCAATTGTTCTCGCACGATGTCAGCATATCGCTCGGAGGTTACCACCCAGATATTGGAGGTTGGCACAATACTCTCAAAGCGTGCCACAGTGAGTTGGAGCATAGTGCGCCCACCGCCCAAGATGTCAAGAAACTGCTTGGGGCGTTCTACACTGCTCATTGGCCAAAAGCGGCTACCGATGCCGCCTGCCATGATGACTAAATGTTGATGCGAGGTCATAAATGCGGAAGAGCCTAGAGGATGAAAATAGGAGGGAAAAGTGAGAAGAAGTGATTTATTTGCCTGCCTTAGCCTCTTCCATATCGCCCATGATATAAAGGCGAACCAATTCGTTGGAGGCATTGGAGCGAACAGTAATCACTTTTTTAAATTCACCCGGATTTTTGCCGCGACCGTTGTACACCACTTTGATTTCTCCGCTTTTGCCAGGTGCAATGGGAGCTTGGGTATAAGAAGGAACGGTGCAGCCGCAAGAAGTAGTGGCTTGTTCGATGACCAAAGGTTTGTTACCAGTGTTCTTAAATTTGAAAACGTACACCTGTTCTTTGTTTGAATAGAACTTGCCAAAGTTATGTTCAGTCTCTTTGAAAGTGACTACGGCTTGTGCGGCAAGCGTGGAGATGCCCAAAACAAAGCCACAAACGAGGGTGGAAAAAAGACGTTTGATCATAATGTTGTGATTTTAATTCGGTAAAATAGACTGCAAATATACTACTTATATATCGGATATGGTAAGAAATTGCGTGGAATAGTAATCTTTAATAGTGATTTCTTGCTTGCTTTGTCGTTAAAGATGTATTTGCCCCATGAATCCATCACCACTAGCGCAACACGACCGCATCATTCTTGGCATCGACCCTGGTACTAACGTATTGGGGTATGGTCTTGTGGCTGTTTCGGGTAAGCAGACTCAAATGTTGGCTATGGGTGTCATCGATTTGCGCAAGGTGTCTGACGTTTATCTCAAATTAGGTCGCATCTATGAACGGATAATGGGAGTGATTGATGCCTTTCATCCTGATGAATTAGCCATCGAAGCCCCTTTCTTTGGAAAAAATGTGCAATCGATGCTCAAACTCGGGCGTGCACAAGGAGTGGTGATAGCAGCAGCTATTGCACGGCAAATCCCCATTCATGAGTATGCTCCCATGCAAATCAAACAAGCTATTGTTGGAAATGGAGCCGCATCAAAGGAGCAAGTTGCGAGTGTGATGCAACGCACTTTCAAAATATCCGATGAACGGATGTTGCCCTATCTTGATGCCACTGATGCGCTCGCTGCAGCTTATTGTCACTATGTCAACACTTCCACCAATGGAGTAAAAGCTGCGATACCTTCGTTGCAAAAAACGAAAAAAACTTCGACAAAGGGAGCATCTGCATCGTGGAATGATTTTGTCAAACAAAATGCACATCGCATTCGTTCTTAGCGTTTTTTCGTTTGCTTTGTCTAGAAAAGGCTACATTGTGGTTTCAGCCACGAGAAAGTGTCTCATCGAAACGTAAACATCATTTTTCTACACTATTCACTAGCTCATTTTGAAACATAGATTATGAAGAAATTCTTACTCCTTTTGCTGGTGTTGTTGTCACTCCCTACAATGTCGAGGGGAGACTCTGTGTTTGAATTGGAACTAGAATGCGCCCAACGGACTTTGCATTCTGGACGTTCTAACTACGTGCTGTTGCAGTTTGCTCAATTTCAAGAAGCCGCTTTGCTCTATCTTCAAGACAAGCAGCAGCACACTCGAGATGCAGCGCGCATCAATCGTGAGTGGCTAGATGTGCAGGCTTTGAATATGTCCGACTTTTTGAGCCTTTACTATATGGGCTTCGTCAACGACAATCTTTCGAGCGAAGAACACGAAGTGTTGCAAATGATTTTTAGAGATGTATCTCTCACAACTCCGTGTTTTTATGATGAGAATGAGAGAAATGTACTCCGTTTTGTACTTCCCGATGAGAGTCGCATCACGCCTTTTTCCTTAGACACCGATTGGGAAAAGGCTTATAAAAAAGTGCGCAAGGAACTCACTTCGAGTAAATACGAGTGGTTGCTCCAGCAGTATTTGGCACTGCGCAAACAATTGAGTGGGTGTGAAGATGATGATTGAGGTTCAAGGGCAACTTGAATTTTATATTTTAGGTTGGCTTTCGCCGTGAAAGAAAAAGGAAAATGGTGTGCACCGCCATCGTGTGCCCCTATATGGTATATGGGGAGATATTGCCACAAAGAGGGAAAAAATGGCGAAAAACTGACATTTTATTTTGTGTTTATATCTAATTTGATAATCAGACTTATCAAAATGAACGGAGTATGGCTTGTTATCCGCGCAGAATCTAAGAGAAGAAGACAAAGGAGCGGAACACGAAAAAGGGGAGCGTCGAATTGAGCGTTTTTCTCGCGCGTACGTGTAGCGCGCGCATTCCAACAGCGATGTTGTTTTTTTGCTGTCACAAGTGTCACACCCAAGGAGGAAATTGGAGAAGAAAGGGAGAGAAATTTTGCAAAATGCAGAAGAACAAAACGCGATTTTTGTTGGCACGTCAAGCGAATATAGAGGACTCGAATCGCTTTATTGTTAAAAAATATGCCATAACACAAGCAAGGGGTTGAAACAAAGATGTTTACATAGAGTGCTGTGACACTTGTGACAGCAAAAATGCAAAATCTCTTGTAGATCGCGTACGCGCGCACGCGTGAGAGAGGGTGATTATAGTTCTTTTCACAATTCATTTATTACTGTTCTCACCTTGCTTCTTCTGTCTTCCATTAGCATATAAAAAAACGACACGTCATTTTATGAAAAACGACACGTCGTTTTATGAAAAACAAGCCGTCGTTTTGTGTAAAACAAGCCGTCGTTTATGAAGAGGAAGATGCTTCTGTTTTTCATTGTTTCATCATTATAAGTCTAAAAGGCATAATCCACGGTTGTTCTATTTATCTTTATAGGAGGAAATTAGTTATGCTTTTTAATTGCAAGTTTGAGATGGCAAAATAGAGCCTTATTAAATATGGTTGTAATGATTTTGCACATATTCTTTGGTTTTGTGCAGGAAAGATATTTCCTTTGTCGGTGAAATCAAACAATTGAACGGAAGTATATGAAAAAAATCGTGATGTCTGTAGCCCTTTTGGGTGCAGCTTTGACCGCTACTGCGGGTGGTTATCTCACCAACACCAATCAAAATGTAGCTTTCTTGCGCAACCCAGCACAGGACGCAGCGATTAACCTCAATGGTGTTTACTCCAATCCTGCTGGTGTGTCCTTTTTGAAGGAAGGTTTTCACCTAGGTCTTAATTTGCAGTCTGCTTATCAAACTCGCGAAGTCACCTCAAAAATTCGCGCCTTTTTGCTTATGGTGCCAACAACAATGGCGACACCAAACTCTTCAAAGGCACTGCATCTGCCCCCATCATCCCCTCTGTGCAAGCAGCTTGGGTGAAAAAAATCGTTGGGCATTCCAATTCAACTTCGCCCTCGTTGGTGGAGGTGGTAAAGCTGAGTTCAATCAAGGCATGGGCTCTTTTTGAGAGTCAAGTGGCTTTTGCTCGGAATGGTAGGTCCAAAAAAATAGAAGCTGCTCGTCCTGGTTCTGGCTTCAACAAATATAAGGTTGATGCTTATATGCATGGCAAGCAGTATGTTTTCGGAACTACGCTTGGTGCAAGTTACCGTGTCAACGACCATTTCTCTGTCTATGGCGGTCTCCGCGGAGTATATGCTACAGCGCACTATTATGGATATTTGAAGAACATTCAAATTAATCGAGGAAATGGCGCAAACTTTATGTCTGCCAGTGGTTATTTTGGACTCGGTGCAACGGCTTTAAAGGGTGCACTAGCGGCTAATCCTGCTTTGGCTTCAGCTTTGGCTCCTCAAGTTCGTCAAATGACTGTGCTTTCTGCTGCAACACAAGATGTGACCCTCAATGCAGACCAGCACGATTTCGGTTTTGCTCCAATCGTGGGTGCGCATTTCCGCAGCAAATACATCGATGTTGCTGCAAAATATGAGTTCCGCACTGCCATCGCTTTCAAGAACGAATCAGCAAATAGTGAAAGCGCAAACAATCTTTCTGCGCTCGCAGCCTATCGCGATGGCGCAGAAGTGCGCAGTGACATTCCTGCGTTGCTCACATTCGGTGTGCAAGTGCGTCCTGTGGAAGGTCTTCGTCTGAACTTGGGTTATCACCACTATTTCGACAAGCAAGCTAAGTCGGGCTTGAAAGGTGCGTACCGCAACGAATTGCTCAATGCAGGCACGAAGGAATATCTCTTCGGTGCAGAATATGATTTGAATAAGTCTTGGGAAGTAAGTGCTGGTGTGCAACGCACGGAATATCCTAACACTGATGCCTACATGAACGACCTCTCGTTTACCACCAACTCTACAAGCTTGGGTCTTGGAGTGGGCTACCGTGTGAACGATATGGTCAAGGTGAATGCAGGATATTTCCACACTTTCTACGATACTTATCACAAGCAATCAGCCAACTACAACAATGCTGCCAACATCATTGGTGCAGCACAAGGCGCAGAGGCTGCAAAGCATTGGTGCAACATGGTGCTGTCAAAGGTTCTGATGATTTCACCCGTACCAACAAAGTGTTTGGTGTTGGCGTAGAACTCACCTTCTAAGGCTCTCTTATGCTACATATGAGATTGACGAAGCGTGAAAACGCAAGTCTTATTTCCTATGAAGCAAGCTTATAACTGTTACTAGACTCTCTTTTTAATAGGTTTTCTATATCTCGTTTCCCTCATGCGTCGTGAGACGCGTGAGGATTTTGTTGTCAAATAAAATCTGTTTAGCATCCAATGCTCAATTTTTGGGGAGTGGATTTCGTAACGAATAGATCATAATTGTCTGCAAATTTCCTCGTATTTAGCACTGCTTCCTCGTAGAGTAGAGCAAACAAACGGGCTTAACTCGTCACGTTGTCAAAAACTTTTCGTATATTTGCAGAGCATTATTTGTGCAACTACGTATTATATATTTATAGATACATCCTAAGACGCAATATATATGTTTGATAATCTCAGCGAAAGACTCGAACGTTCCTTCAAAATACTCAAAGGTGAGGGTAAAATCACCGAAATCAATGTAGCCGAAACACTTAAAGATGTGCGCCGCGCTCTGCTCGATGCCGACGTAAACTATAAGGTTGCTAAGACTTTCACCGACACCGTGAAGCAAAAAGCTCTAGGACAAAACGTGCTGACGGCTGTGAAGCCTTCGCAACTGATGGTGAAGATTGTGCACGATGAGTTGGCCACACTGATGGGAGGTGAAAGCACCGATTTGAAGTTGGAGCATCGTCCCAGTGTGATACTTATGGCAGGTTTGAATGGTGCCGGTAAGACTACACTCTCGGGTAAACTTGCGCTCTTCTTGAAGACCAAGAAGAATCGTCGTCCTTTGTTGGCGGCCTGCGACACCTATCGTCCGGCTGCTATCGAACAATTGCGCGTGCTTGCGGAGCAGATTGACGTGCCCATCTATCTCAATTTAGAGGAGAAAGATCCGGTGAAAATCGCGCTCGCAGCTATTCAAGAAGCAAAAGCAAAGAGCTATGACACTGTGATTGTCGATACCGCTGGTCGTTTGGCTATTGATGAGGCGTTGATGAACGAGATTGCTGCGGTGAAAGAAGCCACCAATCCAGACGAAACGCTCTTCGTGGTCGATGCCATGACCGGACAAGATGCGGTGAACACCGCTAAGGAATTCAACAGTCGTTTGGACTTTGATGGTGTGGTGCTCACCAAACTTGATGGTGACACACGCGGTGGTGCAGCCCTTTCCATCCGTTCTGTGGTAGACAAACCCATTAAGTTTGTCGGTACTGGCGAGAAGATGGAAGCGCTCGATGTTTCCATCCTTCGCGAATGGCAGACCGCATCCTCGGAATGGGTGACATCGTTTCCCTCGTGGAGCGTGCACAAGAACAATATGACGAAGAAGAAGCGCGCAAACTTCAGAGAAAAATCCAAAAGAATCAGTTTGATTTCAACGACTTCCTCGCGCAATTGCAGCAAATCAAGAAGATGGGTAACATCAAAGATTTGGCAGCAATGATTCCCGGTGTGGGAAAAGCCATTAAAGACGTTGAAGTGGACGACCGCGCTATCCTAGGAGTAGAAGCTATCATCCTGTCAATGACTCCCCACGAGCGTCAGCATCCCGAAGTGCTCAATGGTAGTCGCAAAGAGCGCATTGCCAAGGGATCGGGCAAAACAGTGCAAGATGTCAATCGCCTAATCAAACAATTTGACCAGACTCGCAAGATGATGAAGATGGTCAGTGGCGGAGGATTGCGCCAAATGATGGGCCGTATGCCTAAAGGGCTACCCGGAATGCCAAAACTCTAAGGTAAACCTATAAGGGGCTAGGGAAGCAACCTCCACTTTGGCGGTAATTTCCTAGCCCATTTTCTTTCTTTTCATAGCATTATCCCATAAAAATGTCAGCCACAATCATAGACGGTAAAGCCATTGCCGCAGAAATCAAGACCGAAATAGTCGCGGAGGTGCAACAGATGCGCGATAAAGGGTATCGCGCACCGCATCTTGCTGCTATTCTTGTGGGACACGATGGCGGAAGCGAAACTTATGTGAAGAATAAAGTGCTCGCTTGCGAAGCTTGTGGATTTGAGTCCACACTCATCCGCTACGAAGACTCTGTCACGGAACTCGAATTGTTGGAACGTATTCGTTTAATGAACGAAGATGAAGCGATAGACGGTTTTATTGTGCAACTCCCCCTGCCGCGACACATCAACGAGCAACGGATCATTGAAGCCATCGATCCGCGCAAAGATGTCGATGGTTTCCATCCCATCAATGTGGGAAATGCTCATCGGTTTGCCGACTTTTGTGAGTGCAACACCTTTGGGGATTCTCACCCTCCTCAGTCGTTACGGTATTTCTACAAGTGGCAAAAAATGTGTGGTTATGGGGCGCAGCAACATCGTGGGAAAACCAATGGTGCAACTGATGTTGCAGAAAGAAGGCGCTGATTGCACCGTCACTTGTGTGCATTCTCACACAGAGAATGTAGCAGAAGAATGTCGCACAGCTGATATTCTCATTGCAGCTCTCGGACAACCCGAATTTGTCAAAGCCGATATGGTGAAACCAGGAGCAGTGGTTGTCGATGTGGGTACCACTCGCGTGCCAGATCCCTCGCGTGCGAGTGGCTATCGTCTGTCGGGTGATGTAGATTTCTCAGCCGTTTCTCAAGTCGCTTCAGCCATAACGCCCGTGCCAGGTGGGGTAGGGCCGATGACTATCTGTATGTTGATGAAGAACACTTTGGAAGCCGCGAAGCAAAGGCGCAATAACCCAATAGAATAAGCCGAAGACGGCGTGTAGATGCTAATGAAAATCCGCTCTTGTCCTAATTATAAGTAGGAGAGGAGCGGATATTTTATGGTCAACTTTGCATTTCTCTTGGCTTAATCCTTAGTTTTTTGTACATTTGCACAAATAAGCATCCCGAAAAATGAAGTATTCCGTCATTGTTCCCGTCTACAATCGTCCCAACGAGTGCGAAGAACTCTTGGAGAGTCTTACACACCAAACCGAAAAAGACTTTGAAGTCATCATCGTTGAGGATGGAAGCAGCGTGCCTTGTCGAGAAGTTGTTGAGCAATATGCCGACAAACTTGATGTGCATTACTACGCAAAACCCAATAGTGGGCTGGGGCAGACACGCAACTATGGTGTGGAGCGTGCCAATGGCGAATATGTCCTCATTTTAGACAGTGATGTTGTGTTGCCCGAAGGCTATTTTGCAGCGATTGATGCAGAACTCGCTGCGCATCCTTGTGATGCTTTTGGAGGTCCTGACCGCGCACACGAATCATTTACAACGACACAAAAAGCAATCAACTACGCTATGACCTCCTTCTTCACCACAGGAGGCATTAGAGGAGGTAAAGCCAAGTTAGATAAATTCTATCCACGCTCCTTTAATATGGGAGTCCGTCGCGAAGTTTATGGTGCGCTCCACGGCTTTTCTGCGATGAGATTTGGAGAAGATATTGATTTTTCCACGCGCATATTTAAGGGCGGTTATCGTTGTCGCTTATTTCCCGAAGCGTGGGTGTATCACAAACGTCGCACCGACCTGAAGAAGTTTTTCAAACAAGTGCACAACAGTGGCATTGCGCGCATTCATCTGTCGCATCGTCATCCCGGAACGCACAAATTAGTGCATCTTCTACCGGCTGTTTTCACCTTGGGAGTAGCCTTTCTCCTCATCCTTGCGCTGCTCTTTCTTTGTTTGGGATGCAAAGTTGCGGCAATGGCAAGCATCAGTCCTTTGGTGCTCTTCGTCTTTCTCATCAGTGCAGATGCCACTCGTCAATCTCGTTCTCTTTCTGTAGGAATCACAGCGGTAGCCGCAGCCTTTGTACAGCTTTAGGCTACGGCACGGGCTATCTCTTGGCGTGGTGGCGTTGCAACGTGCGAGGTGAAGGCGAATTTGAAGCCTTTTCTCAAACATTCTATCAATAGAATCACCCAGCACTTGCACTGAAAATCTGATAATCGTCACAATGTCGCAGCAGGGAAATTTCAGTGCAACATATAACGCCCCGATATACCTCTCGCTCCCCTCCAATCTTTCTCATTATGAAACTCCTAGAACCGTCAGCACCAGTGCTGCATCCGCACAAAAAGTCCATCACCGAGTTGGACATCAACGACCGCCCTCGCGAGAAATTTATGGCAACCGGCGGAAGTTCCCTCAGCGCAGCAGAACTATTGGCGATTCTAGTGGGAAGCGGTAATGAAAAGGAGAACGCAGTGACGTTGATGCAACGCATCCTTAGCGACTGCAACGGACAACTCACCACACTCGGCAAACGAAGCATCGAAGAACTCTGTGCTTATCACGGCATCGGACCAGCTAAAGCGGTCACCATCTTAGCCGCTTGCGAGTTGGGAGCGCGCAGAAGTGCCGAAGGACTGCAGACTGAGCAGTTTGATTGTTCTGGTAAACTCTATCGTTTCTTCTACGAGAAACTACACGATCTCCCCATTGAAGAAGCCCACGTGCTACTGCTCAATAAAAACCTCCGATTTATTCGCAGTGTGATGGTGGCGCGTGGAGGAATTGACGGCACTATGATAGACATTCGCGTGGTGTTGCGTGAAGCCTTGGTGAGCAACGCGGTACACATCGCTCTTTGTCACAATCATCCTTCAGGAAATCCAACACCATCGGGAGCTGATGATGGCATCACCCAGCAACTCAAACGCGCTTGTCGAGAAGTTGATCTCGTGTTGATAGACCACATCATCGTTGCCGACACGCAGTATTATAGTTATGCCGACCATAATCGCTTGTGAGAAATCCAATGATTTCCCAACTGAGCTTCATAACTCCGAAACAAGATCACTGTGTTTCTGGATATTTATCTTAAATCAACGCAATAAACAAAATATGACACCAGAAGAAAAATTGAAAATCGAAGAACAAATCGTAGAAGTGCTCAAAACTGTCTACGACCCTGAGATTCCAGTAGACATCTACAATCTTGGATTGATCTACAACATTGACCTTGCTGACGATGGTCTCCTCGAAATCGAAATGACGCTCACTGCTCCCAACTGTCCTGCGGCGGATTTCATTATGGAAGACGTTCGCATCAAATCTGCCGGAGTACCCGGAGTGAAAGATGTTCGCGTAAATCTCGTTTTTGAACCAGAGTGGGATCGAGAGATGATGAGCGAAGAGGCAAAACTCGATTTAGGATTCCTCTAATCCTTCTTTTCACAATGGCGCAGCAGAAAAACAACAACGTATGGCGGAGCCTATGCGAGATTTCCAAAATCGCTTGGGCACAGTTGACGGGTTCCTGCTGCGCCATTTGTGGTAAAACCCTCTACGGTAATGGACTTTGTCCGCAGTGTTGGGTAAAATTGCCTTACACACATCTCCAAGCGCGTCCAGGCAACCTCCTCGAACGCTTGTTTTGGGGAGAACTCAATGTAGATCGAGTACACGCAAGTGTATGGTACAAACCAGAGTACGACATAGCCAAAGCCGTACATAGTTTTAAGTACCACGGAAGAAAAGCACTCGCACAAAGTTTCGGTCGTGCAATGGCCACTGAACTCCGCAATACAGACTTTTTCGATGGAGTAGCTGGCATTATCCCAGTTCCATTGTCGCGACAAAGGATGGCGAAGCGCGGATATAATCAAAGTGAATTCCTCGCACGCGGCGTGTCAGAAATCACCGGACTACCCGTTGTCACCGACCTTTTGGTGCGATGCGTGGACAATCCTTCCCAAACCACTCTTGCACCCAGTGAGCGAAAGTCTAACGTAGAAGGCATATTCGCGGTGAAACATCCTGAGCGGTTGCAAGGGAAATGTTGGATTGTCCTCGATGATGTCCTCACGGTAGGAGCAACATTGAGCAGCATAGCTCGCACCATTCGCGAAGTGAGCGATGCGCAATTGCGGTTTCTCACACTTTGCGCAGCAGGTCACTATCATATTGGGAAATTGTCTGTTGCAGAACTCGGGTTGCCCGATGTCACTGCCGTGTTCAATCCCAATACACTCAGAGCATATCGTCCCAACGCGCCAAAATCCCCTTCTGCAAGGGAAGAGGAAGAAGCATCTAACGACTAATTTCTAACGTCTAGTTTCTAACGTCTTCCCTCTAACGTCCACCCTCTAATCTCGATCCGCGCTTGTCGTGGCGAGCGAGAAAGGGTCTGCGATCCTCTAACGTCTTCTCTCTAACGTCTAATGTCTACCCTCTAACGTCTATATGAAACCCATTTATTTCCTTTCTGACGCCCACCTCGGCAGTCTAGCCATTCAAAGCCGTCGTATGCAGGAACGTCGTTTAGTACGTTTCCTGGATAGCATCAAACACAAAGCAGGAGCTGTGTATTTCCTTGGAGATATGTTCGACTTTTGGCACGAATATAAGACGGTAGTTCCCAAAGGTTTCACCCGATTCTTGGGAAAAGTGTCAGAACTCACCGATTTGGGTGTAGAAGTACACTATTTTACGGGAAATCACGACCTATGGATGAAGGATTATCTCGTAGAAGAGTGTGGAGTAGTGCTGCATAAAACCGCTTGTACAATAGAATTATATGGTAAAATTTTCTATTTAGCGCACGGCGATGGCATTGGCGACAATAGCCGTGGCTTCCGTTTCTTGCGCGCCCTCTTCCACAATCCCATTGCACAGGCACTTTTTGCAGCTATTCACCCACGATGGGGCATAAGTTTTGGTCTAAATTGGGCAAAACATAGTCGTTTGAAGCGAGAAGACGGTAAAGAACCGCCATTTATGGGAGAAGACAAGGAGCATCTCATTCTGTTTGCGAAACAATATCTGAAAGATCATCCCGAAATCAACTTCTTCCTTTTTGGACATCGCCATATAGACTACGATTTGATGTTGTCAAAATCATCGCGTGTAGTGATTCTTGGCGATTGGATCAGCCTTTTCACCTACGCTGTCTTCGATGGAGAAAATCTTTTCTTGGAAGATTACATCGAAGGCGAAACAGAGCCATGATATAGATGTTAGAGATTAGACGTTAGAGATTAGACGTTAGAGATTAGACGCTAGATATTAGACATTGATGTACATCTATCTTCGTGTGTCTACTACATTCTAATTCCTACCTTCTAATTCCTACCTTCTAACCTCTATGCTCTAACGTCTAACCTCTACCCTCTAACGTCTAATGTCTACCCTCTAACGTCTAATGTCTACCCTCTAACGTCTAATTTCTAACGTCTAACGTCTAATTTCTAACTTCTAATATGTCTAATCTCCTTTCTGTCCGTGGAGTGTCCAAGCAATTTGCTGCACACAAAGCCTTAGAAAATGTCAGCATCGAAGTACCTCGAGGTCGCATCTTCGGTTTGCTAGGCCCCAATGGCGCAGGCAAAACCACCCTCATTCGCATCATCAACCACATCACATTGCCCGACACAGGGGAAGTCTGGTTCGATGGAAAGCCACTCTCACAAGAAGACGTCGCACAGATTGGTTATCTTCCCGAAGAGCGCGGCCTCTATCGCAAGATGAAAGTGGGAGAACAAGCCCTGTATCTTGCGCAACTCAAAGGACTCTCTCGCCACGAAGCCCAAAAAAGATTAGAAGTTTGGTTTGAGAAATTCCAAATAATGCCTTGGTGGAACAAAAAACTCGAAGAACTCTCCAAGGGGATGCAACAGAAGATTCAGTTCATTATCACCGTGTTGCACGAACCAAAGCTGTTGATCTTCGATGAACCCTTTTCGGGCTTCGACCCCCTCAATGCAGAGTTGTTGAAACAAGAGATGTTGCAGTTGCGCGATCGTGGAGCCACCATCATTTTCTCCACGCACAACATGGCAAGTGTCGAAGAAGTTTGCGACGACATCGCCCTCATTCACCGTTCCCAAGTGCGTTTACAAGGAAATGTACAAGACATTCGAGAACAAAATCGCACGGGAGAGTTTTCTCTCACCACCACTTCTGGACAACTCACGGAACAACCCGACCAATTTGTCATTTTTGGAACAAAGACAACAAGGAGCACTCACCACTTATCGTTTGAAAAAACAAGAAGACCTCACCAATTCTGCACTAGTGCAACGTCTTGCTAATGAAGTGGAAATCAGAAGCTTTTCAGAAATCTTGCCCACAATGAACGACATCTTCTTGCGCACAGTAGGTGATGACGTGGAAGCCCTCACCGGCAATCAAATGCAGCAATAAAGACATCCACTTTTTACTGTACCGCAAAAGCGCATATCTTTTTGATTTCTCCCTTATTTTCATTTGATTTCCTTATGAACAAGATTTTTCTTATCATACAGCGCGAGTTCTCCACCCGCATTCGCCGTAAATCCTTCCTTTTACTCACGTTCCTAATGCCCATTTTGATGGTGGCACTCGTCTTTGTCCCCATTTGGCTAGGGCGCATTTCCAATGGCGAAAATCGCACCGTTATGGTCGTCGACGAGAGTCATCTCTACGACTCTTTGTTTCAATCGACTCCCAAATTCAACTTTGTACACGAAAAGTCCGTTCCCAAGGTGACAGATCTCCCCGAGGACGTAGAAGCTGTTTTGCACATCAAGTCCGACCTCAGCCTTCATCCCAATGACATAGAATTGTTGAGTCATAAAGAAGTGCAGAGCGATTTGAACGATCACGTAAGCCATCTTTTAGATAGTGCGGTGCGTGAACAGAAAAAAGCGCGCTATGACATCGATGGTTTGGAAAACATTGTCAGTGATATGGGAAGCAACGTGAACATCTCCACGGCAAAATGGAATGACAAAGGAGAAACCACAGCGTCTTCAACTGATGTCGCCAAATTTGCAGGCTCAATTTTCACCTTCATCATCTACATTTTCATTCTCACCTATGGAGCAATGGTAATGCAGGGAGTGATGGAAGAGAAAACAAATCGCATTATGGAAATTATGGTGTCCAGTGTTCGTCCTTTCCAACTTATGATGGGCAAAATCATCGGCATTGCCCTTGTTGGCATCACCCAACTGTTGATTTGGGGCGTCCTTGGTGCTGTCATTCTCTTCGTTGCTAAAGGATTTATTGGTGCTGAGGCTTCCGTTAATAGTGCAGATGCTTTGACGCTTCTTTCGAACGAGTCCGCCATTTTCTCGGCTATTTTCAGTCTCCCTCTTGGTGAAATGCTCCTTCTCTTTGTGTTCTATTTCATTGGAGGTTACCTCTTTTTTGCCTCTATCTTTGCAGCTATTGGAGCAGCAGTCAATAGTCAGGAAGATACCAGCCAATTTATGTCGCCCATCATCATTTTGCTGATATTCAGTATGTATGCCGCTATGGGAAGTTCTTCCAACACCGATGGTCCACTTGCCTTCTGGTGCTCAATTTTCCCCCTCACCTCTCCCATTGTTATGATGACGCGCATCCCCTTTGGCGTACCTTTGTGGCAGGAACTTTTGAGCCTAGTTTTGCTTTATAGCACTTCTATCGGTATGGTTTTCGTAGCAGCCAAAATTTATCGCGTCGGCATCTTGATGTATGGCAAGAAACCCACGGTTAAGGAAATGCTCCGCTGGTTGCGCTATTAAAGCGTTGCACCTATTGATTATAGTATTTTGCTCGTAATCTCCTATTTTCTCATTGGAACTTTCTCACACGATGGTGGGGAAGTTCCTTTTTGTTTTGCACCTTCTCCCTCTTCCTTTACTCCTCCTTGCGTCTTTTGGGGCTTCTCCAAGCTGTCAGATATAAAACTCCGACATTTCTAAAATTATCTCCGACGTTTTCGGAAAAATCTCCGACACTTTTTTGTATTCCCCCTGAAGATTCCCTTTTCTTCTGGGAATATCGTGAACTTTGGTGTCTTTATTCTTGAAAAACACGCTATTCTTTTGACAGTTGCTAGATAATTCCTACTTTTGTAACTATCATTTTCTTACATTCAGCCTTTGGCTATTGCAGGAATGGAAGAATTACATAAACTCTGACCTTCTTTCTTGTGAGGACTTAGTCTAATCAACTCTACTTTCAAGTGCATAACGACCATGAACCGTGCTAACTTTTCTTGTCTTTTTGTTTTTCTAGCTTTCCCCTTAGGGGTTATGGCGCAGCAACCTACTGACAGTGTCCAGACTCGCCAGTTAGATGAAGTGAAAGTCACCGCTAAAACACAAGTGGAAACCCCTGTTGCTTCATTGTTCCTACCTACAAAACTCCAGAAAAAACATAGTACCAATGGATTCCAACTCTTAGATTTGCTCCAAATCCCCCAACTTGAAGTATCACTCTTGGACTATGCCATTTCCATTAAAGGAGGAGGCGAACTGGTTGTCTGTATCGATGGGCGAGAAGCTACGATGGAAGAGGTAAGAACGTTGCGAGCCAACCGAATTAAACAAGTGGAGTACACTCGAACGCCCTCTGGTAAATATGTAGGAAAAGCAGGTTTACTGAATTTTGTCACAGATTTGGCAGAAGGTGGTGGAAATATCTACCTCTCGGCTGAACAAGGAATGGCATATAAAAAGGGAGATTATCTAGCTTTTGCGGATTATACGCGAGGTAAATCCTACTTCTCTACACTCATCTTTCAAAATTGGTCGCGCAATCATGACTATACAGAAGGAAAAGAGCACTATAAATTTACCAATGGTGATGAGTTGTCGCGCATCATGTCCAACAAAGGTAATCTCAACTCCGATAATAGTTTTGGGGGAAGGTTGAAGTACACCCACACTACACCAGAATCCACTTTTAACTCCTATCTCAATTTTGTGTATTCTGCAAGTCCCAGCCACGAAACAGTGAATGAAGCCACTTATGCTGGGAAATATATAGGAAAAACTCAAAAGTATGATCGTTATCATGGTAGAGCATGGACGCCTACTTTGTACATTGACTATCAGCGTTCTTTGCCGCACAATCAAAATTGGCGAATCATTTTAAATGCTGGCCTAGGTGGGGAGAAAACCTCTTTATTTAACCACGAGGATAATCAATCAGATTTGTGGACAGATGCGTCGGAACACACGCATAGTGTGTTGGCTGTTTCTCAATATTCCAAATATTGGGAAGGAGGGTGGTCTGGAGATGTCCAGCTTTCTCATGGGTGGAAACATTATGATGATGAATATCTCGGCACGTCTCCTAGCAGCCAGTCACTCACCACGCAAAATTCTTATGGAGCTTTGAGCATTTCTCGATATACTGAGAAATATTATGGCTATCTGTCTGCTGGTATTTCAAATATTGGGGTCAATCTCAATGGCGACCGCCAACACTATTTGCATCCTGTACTATATTATGGGGGCAATTATTTGTTGAACGAGAAGAGTAGTGTGAGTTTGAATGGAGAGTTCACCCATACAGAGTTCACACCCTCCAACAAAAACTCTGTAGTCGTGCCAGTTTCTTTTTTTGAATCTGTGGTCGGTAACCCGAATATTAAGCCCATTAAAGTGATGACCAACAGGCTTTCTTACAATACGAGCGTGAAAGGGCTAAAACTCTCTGGAACTTATTTGAGTTTGTGCTATTTTGATAATGAACTTGACAGATTTTCATTAGATGAATCGCGCATTTATCGTATGAGGGTAAACAACTCTTTCTTCTGTGGCAATCATTTTATATTGGAGCTTTCGCATAATTTCTTCCAAAACCACTTATTGCTTACAACGACTGTCCAACAAGAGTTTAATTATCTCCGTGGCGATGATTATCACCTCTCGAAGTCTATATTGCGCTATGGGGGCAATGTCACTTATCTTGTGGGAGATTTTCGTATAAATGCTCGTTTCACTAGTGGATATCATGCTCTTGACATTCGTGAACCCTTCTTTGTGCGCATTGACCCTCGTTATAGTTTCAGTGTACAATGGACACATCAGGATTGGAGTCTGACTTTTGCTGCGCAGAATGTGTTTAAACGCTATTTTGAACAGCAAATTCACATGGATTATGGCCAGTATCAGCGCGAGGTTGTCCGAGCCTTTGAAGCACAAGGTAGATGTTTGAATCTGACTGTGGCTTACAATTTTGGATTTGGGCGTAAGCATCAGGCTGGAAGTCAAGAAGTTGATAAGAAAATTGAAAGTGCTATATTGAAACCATAGGCTAATTGCCGCTATCACAGAAAGATGTCGGATGTTTCTTGCGAGGCATCCGACGTTTCTTTTCTGTTTAGGTGAGTATTACTACTACCTATGGCTTGTTTTTCGCAAAACGACGGCTTGTTTTTCGCAAAACGACGGCTTGTTTTTCGCAAAACGACGGCTTGTTTTTCATAAAACGACGGCTTGTTTTTCATAAAACGACGTGTCGTTTTTGGGTAACCTAATGAAAGGGGAAGAAGCAAGATGAGAACAGCAATAAATGAATTGTGAAAATAACTATAATCACCCTCTCTCACGCGTGCGCGCGTACGCGCTCTACAAGAGGTTTTGCATTTTTGCTGTCACAAGTGTCACAGCACCCTATGTAAACATCTTTGTTTCAACCCCTTGCTTGCATTGTGATATATTTTTTAACAATAAAGCGATTCGAGTCCTCTATATTCGCTTGATGTGCCAACAAAAATCGCGTTTTGTTCTTCTGCATTGTGCAAAATTTCTTCCTTCTTTTCCTCCGATTTCCTCCTTGGGTGTGACACTTGTGACAGCAAAAAAACAACATCGCTGTTGGAATGCGCGCGCTACACGTACGCGCGAGGAAAATGCTCAATGCGATTCTTCCCTTTTTCTTGTTCGGCTCTTTTGTCTCCTTCTCTTAGATTCTGCGCGGATAACAAGCTACAATCTAATCATTTTGATAAACCGAATTATCAAATTAGATATAAATACAAAATAAAATGTCAGTTTTTCGCTTTTTCTTTCCTCTTAGGGTCAATATCTCCCCATATACATATAGGGGCACACGATGGCGGTGTACACCATTTTCCTTTTTCTTTCACGGCGAAAGCCAAATTAATATATAAATCCTGCCTGCTGCTCGTAGTGCTATGGCAGGAGCATAAGAAGCTCCGAGAGGTCTTCGATAATGTGTGTGGGGATAGATTCGTCTACGGACTTTGGCGTCCATTCTTCTCCACGAAACCAAATGGTTTTGCACCCTAAAGCGTGGGCTGGTGCGATGTCTTTGCCGAAAGCATCACCGATGGCAATGCAATCTTGCGGGGCGCGTTGGGCAAGGTCGATGCCGAGTTGCCATATCGCTGGATCGGGTTTGCGCAGTCCAACCGTGGCACTCTCCACAATGCGAGGGAAGAGGTCGAGCAGTCCGTAGGCTTGCAGCACAGCACGGATATTTCCATAAAAATTGGTGACTAACACGAAGGCGTATCCGCGTGTCACTAACGTATCAAGGACTTTGCGCGCACGAAGTGTGGTGTGGCGTGCTTGAGTGTCGCAATAGGTCGCCACAATGTCTACGATACTCTCGCGCTCTTTGGCAGAGAAGTGAAAACCACCCTCAGTGCAAAGGTACTCCACTTCGAGCGTCACTTTCTTATGTAGGAGGGTCGCGAAGTCATCTTCCGGGAGAATGATGGGTTGCTGAGCCAACGCGCGTTCACCGTGCACATAGGCAGCCCGCCAAATGTCGGTGTCGAGGTGTGCAAGATCTGGATGCGAGAGAGCGGCTTGTGAGAATCCATCGCGGAGCACGTAGTTCCAGTGGCGTGCATCGGAATCGAGCGTTCCGCCGTAGTCAAAGAGGAGAGTGAGCATAGAAGAATGTCTGAAAAGGTAGGAAACTATTGGGGCGAAGTCGAAGAATTTGGTGACCAGGTTTGATTTTTACCGAAATCACTCCAATCACTATCCAAAAGATTTCGCGGATGCGTGTGAAGAAAGCCGCGTAGATGCCCATAGAAGCTCCGACAGTAGGGAAGAGTAGGGCGACAATAACTGCCAAACTTCCCTCGCGCGCTCCCAACTGCATGGGAAGGAAAAAGAGGAGGTTGCCCATCAGCGAGGAGAAACCTAAGATGATGAGTCCATCGGCAAGCGTGGCATTGGTGAGTCCGAAGGCAAGGAGGATGCCGTAGAACTCAAAACTATTGAACAAACGTCCCACATATTCTGCCAAGAGAGCGCGGAGAAACACGCGCGGATGAGCATAGAGAGTGCGGATATGGCTGTCGATAGTGAGCAAATCGTTTTGATGCGCTTCGCGAAATCGCTTCGCCCACCCACCAATGAGGGGGGAGAAATCCAAGAATTTGAAAGAAGCGTAGGGCAACTCCACGTTTGTAGCATTGCTGAAAGAAGAGAATAGCAGCCCCAAACAACAAGAGGTAGAGAGCGAACAAGCCAGCAAGCCAAGGTGTAATTGCAGAGAAGTGGCAGATCACAAAGACAATCAAGGCAGTGGTCCACAAGAAGAAGTGGCTAAAGACGTGAAGCAGCGAATAGAGCGTCACAGAAGCCAGTGCGCGCTGTGTGCCTACGAGGTGCGAAAGTTCGAGCACGCGATAGGGAGCTCCACCAGAACCAAAGGGAGTGGTGTAGGAAAAGGCGAAGCCCGACACGGTGAGTTGTCCAGCGCGTGCGAGAGAAATGTGACGATCAGTGTGCCCCGTATTGACCAAGAGCCGAAAGGCATAGGCGTTGAGGGCGTAGACAGGAATCCAACTTCCTACAACGAGAGGAAGATAACAAATCACGCGGTCGAGATGCAGTCTAATGGTTTGCCATCCATCGGGGAAACGCCAGATGAGGAGCCCGATAGCAACCAGTCCAAAGGCGAAGAATAGATTACGATAGAGAGGTTTCATGCAAGGAGTTGCAGAAGAATGGGAGAAGGTGGGAGAGAGTAAGGATGAAAGTGATAGTCCTGCTCTTATTCTTCCGTAGTTTCTGATTCGATTTGCAGGCGAAGTCGCTGACAAAGTGCTTCGTGCTGGCGGTGCATGTGGATGTAGATGACCAAAAACACGGTGAGGTCGGCAAGTGGAAACAAGATGAGTGCCCAAGGATGCCACACGGCGAGGAGCAAACTAGCATAAAGCACAAAGGCGCGCCAGTTGAAAGTGAGCGCGTTTGCCCATTTCATCAACGGAAGACTACCAGCGCGGAATGTTTCTACCAAAGATGCTGGAAGTTCCGCAGGATAGTGTTCATCGAGCGTACGTTTGAATTTTTGGAACTGTGGCGTAGCTTGTTCTTGCGCTTGTGTATAGTTGATGTAGAACCACATGAATATTTTCCACGCAGGTTGCTGACGTGCGGAAACTTCTGCGAAATCTTGGCGCAGTTGTCGAGAACTATCGAGTTCGCTTTGGGCTTTACCTCGAATGAAATAGAGATGGATGTTGCGATAATAGTCGGCTAGTCGGCTTTGCGATGCGTGGATTTGGGTGCCAATGAGTAAGAGAAGTACGAAGATGGTAAAATGCCAGTTGGGACTTTCTGACCACCCAGGCACCATGGGCTGATTGTAGAGGCGAAGTCCCACAGCAAGATAGATGCAAATGAACCAAACATTGCCGGCAAAGCCATCGAGGATGCGTCCCCAAAGGGTTTTCTGTCCTGTCATTCGAGCCAATTGACCATCAGCAGAATCATAGAAGTTCGCCCAAGCCAAGAGGGCTATGCCAATAAGGGTAAAAAGCAAGTTGCCTTCGCCTTGATACATAAAATAGGCAGCACCGACACCCAGTATGATGCTGAGAATAGTGACGACATTGGGGTGAACGTGGAGTGCACGAAAGAAGCGCGCCCAAAGAAGTCCGATGGGACGAGTGAAATAAACGTCGATGTTTTCTTCGGTGTCGCTACTTTTGAGCGTGGATTTGAGAGAAATAGGTTGATCGCTCATAAGAAGATAAGGATTTTTATTGGAGAGGGGTTGAAAAAGAAGGCTAAGCCGGAAGGATAGTCTTGAAAAATAAGAGAGAAAAGCCGTTGAGAGACTATTTCTAGCCTTTATTTGGTAAGGAGAGAAAGGCTATGTTGCACAATAGCTTCCGAGGCTTCGGGCAAACAAGCAGAGAAGGAGGGGAAATCGTTGAAGTCGATGAAGACGAATGTGCCGTCTTCGCGAAGGATGGCGTCACCTCCATAGATGGAAAATCCAGATTGTAGCGCCACTTGTGTGGCGGAGGTGTGCATAGCGTGGAGAGTTTGCTTCCACATTGGCGAGGATATAGCCAAGTCCTTGTGGTGGTTGTGCTGTTCATGCCCAAATTTAGAGAATCCCTTCGGTGTGTGTGGCTCAGCATAAAAGAAATTCGTGCCCACCACTCCGTAGAATTTGATGAGTTGTCCTTCTACGTGCTCCATGAGTAGGGCATCTTTGTTTGCGTGCTCGGAGAGAATCGCGTCGAGTTGGGCGAGGTGCTCCACAAATTGCACATCGTTGGCGGAGGTTGTGGCTGTGTTGTTGCGTTTCCACCAGAGAGGGAAAGATAAATGAGCCTTGATGTCCGGTGTAAGTGTGATGATGTGCCAATGCTTGGCGGCATGTCCACTCTCGGCAAACCACTGTTGGAAGTCGGTGCGTTGTGCTTTTTGCAGCGCGCGTGGGCTATTGAGGACTGGTACTCCGCTTTCTTCGGCAGCTGAAAGGGCATGGAGAGCTGCCTCACTGCGAGCCATGGAGAGGATGAGTGTAGACTTTTCCAACTGCGGTGGGCGATGTTCAAACACTGCTTCGTCGAATGTGGCGATGCTTATGCCTTGAAGGGCGAAGTTCATGACAAGAGAACGGAAGAGTGCTTCATCGCGTGCTTCGGAATTGGGGGAGTATTTGGAGTGACGTGAGATGAGTGTGACCATATTAGACATTAGAGAGCGCAGCCCCTTCTTGCTCGCCACGAGAAGCGTGGCTCGGATATTGGGAAGTTAGACGTTAGAGGGTGCGAATTATTGGTGTTTCCAGGATAAATGAGGCTAGGAGAGAACGTTATATCCCTTCTTGCAAAAAAGTTTCTGCCTTGGTGATGTCACTGGCGTGGTCTATGTCTAGGATTTTCTCAAAGAGATGAGCCTTTAGTCGCAGACCATCGGCGAGAAGACCGCGCTGAAAATTGCGCAAACGATGCTGACCTTCTGCCAGGCAGCGCGAGAGGGTGATGAGTGCCTTTGGAGAAAGGGTGTAAATACCTCCAGAGATGAAAAGGTCTTGACCTAATTGACAGGAAGAGTTGCTCTCATTTTCGGTCTGATTAGGCATTTCATCGAGAAATGCAGTGATTTCATTCTGATTTGTTGTGACGATATAGAGCGGACTTTCGTCGTCAACGAAATCTGTAACTGCCATACAACCATCATATCCTTGTTGCAGATGTTGCGTTGCGGCTTGTAGATAATTACGGAAGGCTTCTTCTTGAAAAATCGTATCTACCGTGGTCAAACAGAACGGAGCTTCTTGCAAGTAGGGAGCGAGTGCCGCAAAGGTGTGCATAGACGATGGGGTGTCCGCTACCACGATGCGCAATGGCAAAGTGGAATTTTCTGCCATCAACTGCAATAGGTGTTGATGGGTTTCGGGGCGTGCACTATTGACGGCAATGATGATTTCTTCTGCCCCACAACGATGAAAGATGAGAATGAGCCTTTCTATCATGGGAACTCCATAAAGCGGAATCAGAGGTTTCGGCTGAGTGACGCCTTCTGTGGCTAGACGACTACCTTCGCCGGCGGCTATGATGGCAAATTTCATAGGGAGGAAATGGGAATTTCTATTGTGGGTTGGACTGAATCTCGGAGTTATGTGATGAAGTTCTCGGAGCATTCCCCCAAAAAACACGAGGGATACAAAGGGAAAATAAGCAACGCAGCACCGCTTTCTTGGCGAAAGGGTGCTGCGTTTTCCTATTATAATAAGGAGAAAATTAGAAAATGACGCGCACCATAAAGCGGATACCCCAGCGCGTAATTGCAGGGTCGTCAATGTAGGTGAAGCGTCGCACATAGTCCACGTGAACAAGTTTGAAGATGTTGTGGATACCGAAAGAGGCTTCTACGTAGGGAATTCTAGAATTCATAGCATAGCCGGTGGGCTTGAATGTACCATTTTGGAATTCTCCTGGAAAGACGAATATATCGTCGCGGTTGCGGTTTTGTTCCAAATCAGGATTGTTCTTGTCCGTAAGGCGTCCCCAGAGCACATTCACCCCAATGTGCTCGCGAATCTTCAAACGATTGATGAGCGGAATACGGTTGAAAATCTTGCCGTGCAAGTTCCAGTTGAACATCAACTGCGCATAGCGGTCGTTGAAAAAAACTCCATGTTGTTGACGAGGTTATACATATCGTCCTCATAAACGTAGGATAAGTTCGCCTTAGGCATGATGAGCAGTGGGAAAGGAACCTTGTTCCATTGTGCACCTGCTGCGAAATCAAAAGTCCATGCGTCCCCAAGAGTGGAGCCATACACGCTTGCGCACGCCTATCTCTGTGAGGTTGTAGGTGTAATCACTGGCAAGTCCTTTCAAACCCACAGTGTGTGAGATGCGATAAATCGGAGCTTCCTTATTGACCAAGATACGTCTTTGCTTGGTGTTGATGTAAGCCACACCAGGTTGGTACTTGAGCGTCATCGAAAGATCCGTAATGGTGAGGAAATTTCGATTGAGGTTCGCTATATTTTTCCCACTTCCAGGTCCCCAAGGAGTGATGGAGTAGGGTTGTCCAGGTTCTGATTGATAAGCGTGTGAGACGGGTTGATAAAACAAATGGTAGGTGGGCTCTGTCTGACTGTGGCGTAGTTGCGTCTTCCATTGTAGACCGTCTTCCCACTCTCGGTCGAAAATCAGTTTGAAACTGCGATCATACATCATATGTTTCACAGACGACCAAGTCAAAGCACGGAACACGTTGTCTTTGTCTGTGTTGAGGTATTGGTCGGATGGCACACCCACATCATAGGAATAGCTAAACGTGAGGTTGGCTGTGGGGAACTCCATAGGGAGATATGCCTTCTTCTTGAAAGAATAGGTCATTTCTCCCATTCCCTTCCAGCGATGGTCGCGGATGCCGTAAGCTAAATAACCGCGCCAAAAGAAGTGAGGATTGAAATTAGCTGTGGTTTGTGCGGAAGCGCGAAAGCGAAGACCATCGACGGGATTCGTTGTAATCATCGTATTAACAGGACCGATGTCTATTTTCGAAGGATGCTCTTCGTCGATAGATGTGGGAACATAGTTTTCAATGAGCGATTTTCCTACCCAAATAAAGGGTTTAATCCCTGGGATGTTCATGATGCGCTTCACAAAGAGGGACGTTTGGTCTTCCGACTTGGTGAGCTGCTCGGTGCGATGTTGTGCCCAGAACTTATCTTCTTGCATCATCGCATCGGGTTCTATTTTGGTGTTACCGCGGAATCGGAACAAACGATCGGAAAGTGGGGAGAAAGAATAGTTGGTGTATTCCGTGTAGCGTTTCACCTCCAAAGTTTTCAAGAATTTAGCAGCTTCCAACAATACAAACATATCATTTTTAGCCAGAACTTGTTCACCGCTGGGTAATTGGGTGAATTGTTGCGCGATGTTGATGCGTTTCACATAGTTGACCGTAGACTTGATGGGGATGCTAATGTCGGCTTTTGCAATGCGGAAAGTGGAATCCGCCATAATGTACAGAGAGCCTGTGAAACCGAAGTCGCGTGAGTTGTTGGGGCCAAACGACACTTGTATGCACTTGTTACCATCAACATAGGTGGTGTCTTCTATGAAATAACGATAGAAAGAGATGGCACCGTTGGAGGCGATGGGGCTCAAGAACTGCGATTGGACAAACGGATGTCGTCTTCGTAGATATTGACTTCGGTGAAGACGTCTTGGAGCATGGAAGCCAGGATGTCGCCGGTGTCAATGAGTTCATTCATTCCCGTTGTGCGTTGTCCTTTGACAATGCTCTTCTTCTCGTTTTGCTTTTTGCGATAAATCTCTTGAGAAACAGTTTCATCCACCGAGAGCGGAAGGATGAGTTTGCCTGTTTCGGGCGAGGTTTCCACGTGTTCCTTCAAGAAGGGCATAGCTTTGAAAGTGCCTTCTTCAAAGACTTTGGGGGTGATGTCGCTCAGGGCAAAGGAGAGTTTGTCGTATTTCTCCACGCTGTAGTAATCGTGTTGACGGAGATTGCTGGCTTTCTTTGCTGCAATTACTTTTTCCATCAAGATAACAGCAGGGTTATTTTTGCGAGAGTATTTTTCGCGCTTCGCCTGTACCACTGCTGTTCCTAGACTCATGTCGATGGTGCGAAGTTTGACAAACAACGAGTCGGCGGTTGATTTCGGATGCAAACTCTGCGTTTGATAGCCAATGCTTGAGATAATGAGTTTTCCTCCTTTGCGAAATGGGATGGAGAAACGTCCTTCGGCATCGGTCTGCACGGCATTTTTTGCACCATCGTAGAAGACGTTGACGAAAGGAGTTGCTTCGCCTGTCTTTGCATCAAGCACACGTCCAACAAGACGCTGCGAACTAGCTGATAAACAGCCTAGTATGAGGAGTGGGAGTGATAAGAGAAATCTCTTCATATAGGGAGAATTGTAGAGCAATAATCAAATGAATGTGTCGATAGAGCGAGAAGTCTAGTTTTGTCTTTGACGACGCTCATCGCGATAATGTCGAGGAGTGAAAGGAAGTGGATTTGCGTTGACTTCATCAAAGGTGAGGCGATGACGATAAATGTCGATGGCAGCATAAATAGCCTGCAAAAGGGAGAGTTCTGAGGCTTTTCCTTGTCCCGCGATGTCGTAGGCTGTGCCGTGGTCGGGAGAAGTGCGCACAACGTTGAGTCCTGCTGTGAAATTCACACCGTCGTCCATAGACAAAGCTTTGAAAGGCGCAAGACCTTGATCGTGATACATGGCTAAAACAGCATCGAAATGACGATAAGAGCCTGCACCAAAGAAACCATCGGGGCTGTAAGTGCCGAAGACGGGCAAACCTTCGTTTTGTAATTGCGCAATGAGCGGTTGAAGAATCTCTTTTTCTTCGTTGCCTAACAGTCCTTCGTCACCATTGTGTGGATTTAAACTCAACACGGCTATGCGTGGTGAAGAGCAATTGAAGTCGCGTTTGAGACTGGCTAGGATTTGACGAATGCAAAGTTCAATTCTTTCTAGGGTGATTTGCGAAGAAACCTCTTTGAGTGGCACATGAACTGTGGCCAAAGCTACACGGAGGAGGTCGTTCATTAGAATCATCAGAGCCTGACCACCGCAGCGCGCTTCAAAAACTCCGTGTGTCCTGGAAATTGAAAATCATTGCTTTGGATACTTGCTTTGTTGATGGGGCAGGTGACAATAACATCTATCTTTCCGCTGTTGATGTCATCTGCAGCGCGTTCTAGAGCCTTGTGTGCCAAAAGCCCAGCTTCTGCAGAAGGTTGTCCGAATTCCACTTTCACTTCAGCACCTTCAGCGATGTCTACCAAATTAAGTTGTTCCTCTTCGGCACTTTCTGCTGAAGCCACCACTTTCCACGTTGTTTCCAATCCGAGTTGTTGACGGTGGATTTGTGCTGCTTGGTCAGAACCATAAACAATGGGGGTGCAGAGTTCTAAGAGAGTAGGCTGAGAAAAGGCTTTGAGTATTGTTTCATAACCAATGCCATTGATGTCTCCGTGGGTAATTCCCACGCGTATTTATGTGTCATATTGTTGATGCTGAGAGAGAAATGTCTATTCTTCTGAAGTGATGGTGAGAAAGCGAAATGGGCTAGTTTTTACTGCGTAACCTTCCAACAGGACTATGCCAAACTCTGTGGAAACTTCTCACAAAGGCTCGGTTAGGCGCGTTCTTCTTCCATTCGTTTTGTGGTGAGCATACCGCAGGCAGCGTAGATGTCTTGACCGCGTGAAGCGCGAATGGTCGTAGTAATGCCGTGGTTGTTGAGATAATCGCGCATTCGTTCCATCGCTGTTTCGTCTGTTCCGTCAAATCTAGTGTCGGGAATGGTGTGAAAACGAATCATATTGATACGGCAGTCCAAAGGAGCCAAGAGATGAAGCAGAGCTTTTGCGTGTTCTATCGAGTCGTTGATGCCTTTGAAGACGATGTATTCAAAAGTGAGTCGGCGTTGTTTGGCGCCTTCTGCGTAATCTTCGTTGGTTTTTCTACAAAAATCATATTGACTCAACAGTTGCACCATATCTTCCACTCCAAAAGCGCGCTCTGCAGGCATCATCGCTTTGCGCTCATCTGGCAAAGGATGGTGAAGCGAAACGGCTAAGGAGCAATTGCTTTCATTGAGAAAACGAATCAAACCTTTGGCCACACCAACCGTGGAAACGGTGATGCGTTTTGGACTCCCAGGCATATCCCCAGTCGGCGGTCATAGCTTTTGTGGCACGTAGCACATTCTCGATGTTGTCCATCGGTTCACCTTGTCCCATAAAGACGATGTTGGTGAGTTGTTCGCGCTGAGGCAGGGAATAAATCTGATTGAGAATGTCGGCTGCTGTGAGATTTGCCATAAAACCTTGTCGTCCAGTCATACAAAACTCACAAGCCATTTTGCAGCCCACTTGCGAAGAAACACAGAGCGTAGCGCGTTTCCCGTCAGGGATGTACACCGTTTCGATGTAGTGTCCGCGCTCTGTTTTGTAGAGATATTTGATGGTACCATCTTTGGATTCCACGCTTTCCACAGGAGTTGAGATACCGATTTGATAGCACTCTGTGAGCTTTTGTCGCGCAGCTTTGGAGAGATTTGTCATCTCCTCAAAAGAACGTGCGTGTTTGTCGTAGAGCCACCCACAAATTTGTTTTCCCACAAACTTGGGTAAGCCTAAGTCGATTGCTACCTCTGTGAGTTCTTCTAGAGAAAGTCCCAAAAGTGAGGGTTTTGCGCCCACTGTTGCGTGGGGCTTTGTCGAGGATGGGCTTGTATTTGTTGTCGTAGTTGTGGGAATTGTCATATTTGTTTCTATGTTTGTGAGGCTTTGTTGCTGTTGTCAACAAACTATTCCTTGCAAAAATACGGAATTCTAGAGGAATAGTCCCTACTTTTTGACGCAAAGTCCGAAAATAAGACTGTAATTTGACACTCTTTTTGCGAAGTGTCACATGGGATTTCCAAAATCGATAGTACGTAAGCCACAAAATAATCTTTTTTTCTAGTATTACAATGTAGTTGTTGATTAAATGTTATCTTTGTACCCTCTCTAATTTCTCGGCAATGGCCTGTGAAGTATTATTGACATAATTTATAATCAACAAACTTTACGATTATGTATATCCTATTTTCTTTGCTGCCAGCTTTGTTTTGGGGGCTATTACCTCTAGCAGTTGCTAAAGTTGGCGGACGTCCCATTCAACAAATTATAGGAACAACGGTCGGCACTTTTCTTGTGGCTTCGTTGGTCTTCCTTGTACAACGTCCTGAAATTGGGCAGAGTATTTTTGGCTGGTGTGCCCTATCGGGTGCTTTTTGGGCATTTGCTCAAATGCTACAGTATCGTTCTTTTGAGCAAATTGGAGTTTCCAATGGTATTCCCATTTCTGTGGGTATGCAATTAACAGCAAATGCCGTAGTGGGTACTCTGTTTCTTGGAGATTGGCCGACTTGGGGTGAACGTTTCGTGGGATTTGGTGCCATTGCCATCATTGTTGCTGGTATTTATCTCACCACGTTGGGAGAGAAAAAAGAGTCTGTGTCCAACGCTAGTGTGGAACTATTGCAAGAGGTGGATGGTGTCTCTCATGATGAATCGAAAGCTCCTCAAAGAGATATGCGAGGGGGATTGATTACACTCACCATTGCTACCGTGGGCTATGTGGGCTTTTCGTTTATTCCTGCCAAATTTCATGTGTCTGGTCAAGTTGCATTTTTCCCACAAGCTCTTGGAATGGTGGTTATGTCTCTGTTGCTTTCTCTTTTCTTTCTGCGTCAGCATCCATTTTCTAAAAAGAGTGCCCAAAACTTGCTAGGTGGTTTTATCTTTGCCATCGCAGTTCTGCTTTATCTTATATCGATTGAGTTTAATGGAGTGTCCATTGCTGCTTCTATGGCTCAGATGAATGTAGTGCTAGCTACTCTTGGTAGTATATATATTTTGGGAGAACGTAAGACGAAGTGGGAACTTAAACGTATTTTCCTCGGACTATTCTTAGTTGTAGTAGGAGGTTTCCTCATTGGTCTTACTTCTGTAGACTGGGTTAAAAACCTCTTTTGAAACTTCTTCTTGTACTCCTAACTGATAATTCTCAGGTTGCAGCCGTAAGAAATTAGAGCTGTTTTTTTTACTGCTCCGAGAAGATTACACAAAACATGGAATGAACTTGGAAAAAGTTGTGTTGTCAACGAGCACATCCAATAAATGACTATCTTGGCTCCACATATTTAGCTGAATGTCAAACTAAAATCAAGCAGCCATGAGAAGTGTCGCTAGATGAGGCGGAGCGTAGCTGATGCTTTGATTGTAGGTATAGCATGATTGATACTGCGCAAGCCTGTCAAAACGAAGAAAGGGTGGGACGTGCTATTCAGAAAAGCGGTATCAAACGCGAAGATATTTTTGTTGTCGATAAAATACGGTTTTCGCAGTATGCAGGAGATTCTGCAACAAAAAGCATCGAAGGGAGTTTGCGCAAACTAGGGACTGACTATATTTATGGATGTCATCCCCGCGGTCAACCTAATGCTGAAAGAGGGGCCATAGGATAGTGATGTTTGATTGTCGTTATAACATAAAAAAAGCTCCATCTCATTGAGATGAAGCTTTTGGAGTACACTCTCAGGGATTCGAACCCTGGACCCACTGATTAAGAGTCAGTTGCTCTACCAACTGAGCTAAGAGTGCAACATTGGAACTTTGCTACTAAAACTCCTTTCGGAGAGTAGTACACTCTCAGGGATTCGAACCCTGGACCCACTGATTAAGAGTCAGTTGCTCTACCAACTGAGCTAAGAGTGCAGTGCTTAGTAGCATTGTTTCCTTGTTTCGGGTGCAAAATTACGTGCTTTTTCTGAGACCTCCAAATGTTTCTGCGTTTTTTTCGCGTTTTACCTCGAAAAAAGTGTGTTTTTGGGGATTTAATGCCCCGATATACCTAGCAACATGCAGAAAATTGTAGGAAAATCATTAGTCTCTGGAGAAAAGATCTCGCGTGTAGACTTTGTTTCTCACATCGTCTAGTTGTGAATCGTAGCGATTGGCAATGATGGCTTGCGACATGGATTTGAATTTCTCCAAATCATTGACCACTAAGCTACCAAAGAAGGTGCTGCCATCTTGGAGTGTAGGCTCATAAACGACGACAGTGGCTCCCTTAGCTTTGATGCGTTTCATTACACCTTGGATAGAACTTTGGCGGAAATTGTCGGAATTGGCTTTCATCGTCAGTCGATACACACCAATCACGCAGTCTTTTTCGTAGGCAGGATTGAAAGCTGGGTTTTCCCCATAGTATCCTGCTGCGCGCAACACGCGTTCGGCGATGAAGTCTTTGCGCGTCACGTTGGATTCCACGATGGCGCGTACCAAGTTTTGGGGTACATCTTGATAGTTCGCCAGAAGTTGTTTGGAGTCTTTAGGCAAACAATAGCCACCATATCCGAAGGAAGGATTGTTGTAGTCATTGCCGATGCGTGGATCAAGGCAGACTCCGTGGATGATTTGCTCGGTGTTGAGTCCTTTGAGTTCGGCGTAAGTGTCGAGTTCGTTGAAATAGCTCACACGCAGTGCGAGATAAGTGTTGGCAAAGAGCTTTACTGCCTCGGCTTCTGTGAGTCCCATGAAGAGCGTTTCAATGTCAGGCTTCAAAGCTCCTTGTTGAAGCAGAGCGGCAAAGGTGTGTGCGGCTTCGTCCAGTCGGGCATCGTCTTCGGGACGTCCCACTATGATGCGCGAAGGGTAGAGATTGTCGTAGAGCGCTTTGCTTTCTCGTAGAAACTCAGGCGAGAAGATGATGTTTTTGCTCCCCATTCGCTGGCGAATCTGTGCAGTATATCCCACGGGGATGGTGCTTTTGATGACCATAATCGCCTTGTCGTTGACAGCCATCACGGCTTTAATCACAGCTTCTACAGCAGAAGTGTCGAAGAAATTGCGTTGCACATCATAGTTGGTAGGAGCTGCGATGACCACAAAGTCAGCATCTCGATAGGCACTTGCGGCATCGAGGGTCGCAGAGAGATTGAGTTCTTTTTCTGCTAAATACTTCTCAATGTATGTGTCTTGTATGGGGGAGCGTTTGGCGTTCACTGCGTCGACACGTTCGGGAACGATGTCTACAGCAGTGACTTTGTGGTGTTGAGCTAGGAGGGTAGCGATGCTCATGCCCACATATCCTGTGCCAGCCACGGCTATGTGATAAGTTTTCATTGTTGAAATCTGTGTTGCTGACCTCTTGTTTGAGCAAAACGAAGGTGTATTGCGCAGAGCTACAGCAATAGGTGATAGGCTATTAAGTAAAAAAGCGAGTTTCGATGAAGAAACTCGCCTATTTCGTTGTGCCTTTGGGTAGTGCCTACGGGAATCGAACCCGTATGTCATGCGTGAGAGGCATGTATCCTAACCGTTAGATGAAGGCACCTTAAGGTGCGGAAGGTGGGGGATTCGAACCCCCGGTACGGTTGCCCGTACGTCAGTTTAGCAAACTGGTGGTTTCAGCCACTCACCCAACCTTCCTTGGGTGCATTTGTTTGTCAAACGCAGTGCAAAAGTAGGTACTTTTTTTCGAAACTACCAAGAGTTTCATTGAAAATCTTTGTACGAAATGCTGTTTTCTATGATTTTTTTGCGGTAAATCTAACTTTTCAGTGTGCTATTTCTCTTTATTTCTTGTGCAATCGCACGCTAACGATTCGAAGCATTCACCGCTTTCCTCGTTGTCTCTGTGCATTCTTGCTGCGTTTCATCTCATAGTTGAGTGGAATTTCGTATCTTTGCCAATGTAAATAAGTCCATTCTTGCAAGGAAACGCATTACTCTATGACTCATTCTCGTTCTTCTGTTCTCGCTCTTCGTTGTGCACCACTCCCGCTTGTCCGCATTGGCTTTGTGGGCTTGGGAAGAAGGGGGGCTTGCCACGCTGCGCCGCTACCAATATATAGCAGGAGTGCAAGTGACAGCTATGGCAGATTTATCGGAAGACGCCATTTCAGCTGCGTTTAAGGTCTTGCAAGAGTGGCAAAATGATGACGGTTCGGTGCTGTATGCGGCACAAACAGAGGAGGTTGCTGAAACAATGGTGGAGAGTTATGCTGGCGAAGATGCTGCTTTGCAATTGATTCGCTCCGCTAAAGTCGACGTAGTGTATATTTGCACGGATTGGACTTCGCACACGCCTTTGGCCATCGAGGCTATGCGTGCTGGAAAGCACGTGGCTGTGGAAGTGCCGGCAGCCACTACAATAGAAGACTGTTGGAGATTGGTACAAACTGCAGAAGCAACCCAGCGGCATTGTTTTATGACCGAAAATTGTTGTTACGATTGGTTTGCGCTTGCCACACGCTCCTTATATAATAAGGGATATTTCGGAACACTCACTCACGCTGAAGGAGGTTATCTCCACGATTGGCGCAATTATTTTGAATCGTCAACTGCGGACACTTATCGTCAAGGGGCTCTTCAAGGTGGAAATCCTTATCCCACGCACGGCATTGCCCCGATTGGGCAACTCTTGCGCGACAACAATGACAGAATGGTGCGATTGGTGTCGATGACAGGGCAGGCTATGGGGCGCAATCACCTTATGGGACACGGCAACACAGCGATTATCACCACAGAAAAGGGAGTCACCATTCTACTTCAATTCGATTGTACAACTCCGCGGCCTTATAGTCGTTTGCAAACACTCTGTGGCACTGTGGCTTTTGCACAAAAATATCCTGTTCCCACACTGCAAAAGGACGATAGAATTTGGACTGCTTCCGCTGCCGAAACTGAACTCTTGGGTGCTCCCTCTACGCCTGCTTAGAATTGTGGCGCGAGGGAAAGGCACGAGGGGTTGAAAACCCGATGAACTATGCGATGGATGCACGGTTCATTGCGTGTTTGCAGGCAGGTTTTCCCCTCGATATCGATGTGTATGACGCAGTAGAGTGGTCGTGTTTGGCTGAACTGACTCAATTGTCGGCAAAACAAGGTGGAATGCCTGTCGAAATTCCTAACTTTAGACCCTAGTTGTTGAGTGACAAGGAAGGAAACAAATCAATAACCCTTTGGTTGGGAGTTACCTTCGAGATGCACTCAAAATACTTTTACGTTTGACTTAACTCATAAATAAAGAAACAATGAATATCGTTTTTCTCGATAGTTTTGTGCTCAATCCTGGCGACCTCCAGTGGGGACGCTTGGCAGAATTTGGGCAGTTTACGGTGTATGACCGCACCCCTTCCAACCAAATTGTAGAGCGCGCCAAAGGTGCTGAGGTGATTATCCTCAACAAAAAGCGGATGACGGAAGAAATCTTTGCGCAACTTCCCAAATTGCGCCTCATCTTGGTTTGCGCCACGGGTTTTGATGTCATTGATCTCGAAGCTGCGCGCCGACACGGAGTGACCGTGTGCAATGTTCCGGCTTATAGCACGCTGGCAGTGGCGCAACATACATTGGCGCTCTTGTTGGAGCATACCAATCGTGTGGGACATTATGCCGAACTCAACCGCGGTGGATACTGGGCGCGCAGTCGCGACTTCAGTCTTTGGGACGAAGCTGTGGAAGAACTCGCACAACAGCGCATTACTATAGTAGGGTGGGGAAATATCGGCAGAAAGGTAGCAGAATTGCTCCGAGTGCTGGATGCTGAAGTGTGCGTGGTGACGAGCCAAGCTGCGAATCTTTGCCTGAAGGTGTGAAGAAAATCACGATGGATGAGGCGTTTGCAACATCAGCTGTGGTTTCTCTCCACTGTCCTTTGAAGCCAGACAATAAAGCCTTTGTGAATGCAGAACTTTTGTCGAAGGCGCGCAAAGGATTGGTGCTCATCAATACGGCGCGTGGCGGACTGATTGACGAAAAAGCCGTTGCCGAAGCATTGCATAGCGGACAACTTGCAGCGTATGCTTGTGACGTGCTGGCACAAGAGCCTCCTGCTGCTGACAATCCCATACTTTCCGCGCCCAATGCTTATGTCACTCCCCACATTGCTTGGGCTGGTGCTGCCGCTCGTGGTCGCATCATTAGCATTATGGCTGACAATCTCGAGGCTTTCCTCGCAGGAAATCCTCAAAATGTGGTGAGTTAGTCAAAGGCAAAAGCCGTTTCTCTTATTTCATCATTTCGCTTTATAGGGCATCCCCCATTGTTCGACAGAAGCAATGGGGGATGTTTGTTGTCAGATCGTGTGAAAACAAAAGGCTTTGATACGCAATCTTGTCTATCTGATTTATCCTAAATCGGTCATTAGATTCTGAACAGCTTTTATTTGATGGTTGAGCAGTTTGTTCCTCGTTTGCTCGATGGCGTAGCGGGATATGTTGAGAACAAACGAGGAACAAGATGCCAACAAGAAAATGAAAGATGGCATGAAATTATATTCCTGTAATAAATTGCACAATAACGGTCTAAAGCCCGATTGGGTTTCATCGCTGGTGATGACCATTTTTCCCGAATCATCTTTGAGAATCAAGGCCTAAGGAAAATTGTAATTTTTTACTTCATCAATGATGTGCTCAATCTTATTTTTTTGTTGTATCTTTGCGAAGAAAATAAACGAAAAAACAATGGGTATATTTGATAAACGCGTGAATTTCAAACCGTTTGAGTATCCCGAGACGATGGATTTTGTCGATAAGATGAATAAAACGTTTTGGGTGCACAGCGAAGTGGAATTTACTTCCGATGTACAGAATTTTCATTCAAATCTCACTCCCACAGAGAAAGAAGTGGTGAAGCGTAGCCTGCTTAGTATTGCGCAGGTGGAAGTGTCGGTGAAAACCTTCTGGGGCGATCTTTATAAGCATCTCCCAAAACCAGAATTTAATGGTCTCGGTGCTACCTTTGCAGAATGTGAGCACCGTCATGCAATGGCTTATTCTCAATTGCTCGAAGTGCTGGGCTATAATGATGAGTTTGCCGCGCTGATAGAGATTCCTGTTTTTCAACATAAGTTGGAACTCATCGAAGATCACTTCAATTCTAAAAAGACATTTGTAGAGAAACTTCTCTTCTTTGTCATCGTGATTGAAAATTCTTCGCTTTTCTCGCAGTTTGCCAATATCCTTTCTTTCACGAATTTCAAAGGCTGGATGAGAAATACTTCCAACATCATTGCGTGGACATCTATTGATGAACAAACTCACGCTGATGCTGGCGTCTATTTGCTCACCGAAATCTTTAAGGAACACCCTGAGCTTCGTCCTTCTCAAGAAGTCGTGGAACAGACTGTAAAGGCTTATCTTGAATACGAAGTGGAGCTTCTCAATTGGATTTATGAAGAAGGCGAACTATCCTTCTTTACCAAACAGAATCTGCTCGACTTTATGAAGTATCGCGTGGACACCTCGTTGGCACAACTTGGCTATAACAAAATCTACAATATCAGTGATGAGGCCTACAAGCCTATGTTGTGGTTTGATGAAAATGTTTTTGCCAACGAACTCGACGATTTCTTTGCAAAACGTCCCACGGCCTATACTAAGCACGACAAGGCATTTACAGCTAACAGCTTGTTCTAAAAAAAGAAACGGCTTTGCCAACCTAATAAAGAGGGCGTTTTAGCTCTCTCTTTCTCTCTAAACTCCCCTCACTCTCCTATGACTAAAGCTCTACCTTGGTGGTATAATGATGAATCAGAAGCCGTGTTGAACCGCGGATATTTGCTCCACGGCGAAACGATTCACGATGCCATCGATCGTATCACGGGTGCTGCAGCGCGCCGTTTATATCGCCCCGAATTGCAAGAACGATTTGCCGAACTCATCTACAAAGGTTGGATGAGTTGCAGTTCTCCCGTATGGTCAAACCTTGGCACCTCTCGTGGACTTCCCATCTCTTGTTTTGGTTGCAACATCCCAGACAGCATCGAAGGTATTACTATCAAGTTGGGTGAGGTGATGATGCAAACCAAACATGGTGGCGGTACATCTGCCTATTTTGGCAATTTGCGCGGACGTGGTGCTGCAATCACCAACAACGGAAAGTCTTCTGGCGCCGTTTCTTTTATGCGTTTGTTTGACACTGTGATGGACACGGTGTCGCAAGGTGCTACGCGTCGTGGGTCGTTTGCTGCTTATCTCGACATCGACCACCCAGACATCAAGGAGTTCTTGCAAATCAAAGACATCGGTAGCCCCATTCAAAACCTCTTCTACGCTGTTTGTGTGCCTGACTATTGGATGCAGGAAATGATTGACGGCGATATGGAGAAGCGTGCTATTTGGGCGAAGGTGTTGGAAAGTCGCCAACAAAGGGATTGCCTTATATCCAATTCTCTGACAATGTCAATGCAACTCGTCCTGACATCTACAAGCATTTAGGATTGGAAATCACTCACTCTAACCTTTGCAATGAGATTCAACTACCTGATGCGGAAGACGAAAGTTTTGTGTGCTGTCTGTCTTCAATGAATCTTGAGTTGTGGGACGAGTGGAAAGACACAGATGCTGTGCAACTTGCCATTTGGTTCTTGGATGCAGTGATGTCTGAGTTTATTGAAAAGACAAAAGACTCCCCATTCTTGCGCCAGGCAAATAAGTTTGCTGAGCGTCACCGCGCTCTCGGACTCGGTGTGCTAGGTTGGCACTCTTTGTTGCAAAAACATCGCATCTCTTTTGAGTCAATGGAAGCCAAAACATTGACCACTCAAGTGTTCCGTCATATCAATGAAGAGGCAAAAGCGGCGTCACTTACCTTAGCGCAAACTTATGGATGTGCGCCTATCTTTGACGAAGTTCCTGGTTTTGAAGGCACGAAGTATCGCAACACAACAGTGATGGCTATTGCGCCAACGACCTCTAGTTCATCCATCTTGGGACAAGTTTCGCCAGGCATTGAGCCTTATTCTTCCAACTACTATAAAGCGGGTCTGTCGAAAGGTAATTTCATTCGTAAGAATCGTTATCTCGAAGAACTCCTTGAGGAGAAGGGAAAGAACAACGATGAAGTTTGGCGTAACATTATGCTCAATCAAGGTTCTGTGCAGCATCTAGACTTCTTGACGCAAGAAGAAAAAGATGTTTTCAAGACTTTCAAAGAGATTTCTCAGCGCGAACTTATCATTCAGGCTTCCATTCGTCAAAAATATATTGACCAAGGTCAATCGCTCAACATCAACATCCCTTCTGCACTTGAGGTGCGCGAAGTGAATGCATTGATTATTGAAGCGTGGAAGTTGGGAATCAAAGGATTGTACTATCAACGTAGCCAAAGTATCAGCAAGGAGTTGCTGAGCAACATCGTAAGCTGCAAGAGTTGCGAGGCTTAAAGCCAAATCAAACCATAATAGCGCTACTCGTAGTTGGAAAGATAACAGGGATCTTTTCAATTACGAGTAGCGCTATTATGGTCTAATGACCAATTGGGATTATGGTCTAATGACCGACTGAGGTTCAATGCCTATTCTTACTTTATGACATATGAAAAGGAGATGCTGCAAACACGAGTTTTGCAACATCTCCTTGATGTGTTGTGGAGCTGGAGGGGATTGAACCCTCGTCCAAACGGAGAACTAACTAGCTTTCTACACGCTTAGTTTCCCTTTGATTGTCGGGCAGCACTGCGATGGAAACAACCTAATATGCTGCCGTATCCTCTAAAATTTCAGCGAACCACCGAGGCTTGGCTTGCCAATCTCCTTTTTACTGCACCACCATGTCAAGACGCAAAGGAGCGGATGCTCTTGGGTGATGTCTCGTCCCAACTCCTAGAGAAGGGATAAAGCTAATCTACTATACTTCGATTAAGCAGCGAGAGCAAAGTTGTTTTCGCCAGATAAATTGTTGAAAGCCGAGATTATAGTGCCCACTTCCGTCCGCACTGCGTGCTTACTAACCACCTCGAACCGCTGTCAAATCCAGTCAGCCCCATAGTAGTTGATGCAAAGGTAATACTTTCTTTTGGATTGGACAAGAGGATAAATATTATATTCAGAATATATTCTTCCAAGGATTAGGACTTTCGGGGTGAGATTCATACCAACCTGCAAACCAACGGTATATGCCGTAGCATATTAGTCCCGCCAAGAGTATTAAACCAAAGAAACATCCAGCCTTTCTTCTGCTTCCTTCCTCGTTTGTGGATTTTCTTCGATGTATCCCACAATTAAATTGAAATTCTTAAGATTGGCTCGATGGAAGGCATCAAAGATATCTCCCAACCAAGGTATAGCACCAATTAAGAGGTCTAGCAATATGTTGAAGAGCAAAGCAAATGTAAGATTGATTGATTTTACTTTGAACAGTGCAAAATAGAGGAAAGGCAATGCAAAAGTAGACGTAATAACATCACCTATTCCAGGAAGGAAGAAACCTAACAAAGGGTCGATAAAGTATTTGTCTGAAATAGTGGCGATACTCTTAATAAGTTTGTACGTGCCATTTTCTTGCAGTGCTCTTTTTCTTGCTAACTTTTCTAATCTTACAGCTTCTTCGCGTTGCATTGCAGCTTGAATAGCTTGTTCTTCTTGTTGTGAAGTGAGTCCAAGTTGGTTGCGTGCTGCATCTCTTCGATTGTTATACATATCTTATAAAGTTATTGAGCCGTTGCCAGAAAGAAAATCGTTGATTTCTTTCATTGATGCTATTAGTTGACCATTAGACAAGTGATATAGTGCTTCTTTTATTTCGCGTGGACTATGTGCTGTATTCATCTGAGAAAAAGCCTCACGCAAAAGTTCACTTTGGTTATCAGTTGCTTCAATGATTCCTCGAAACTCATTTTGCAAAGTTGCATATTTCTGCTCTAAATCGTGACGACTAATTTGACTTTGCTCCTTGAGTAATTGGAGTTTGGCTACACTGTCTATCAACTGATTGATAGATTGTGCTGTACTTGCGACTTGGGTTCTAAAAGCCTCCTTATCAGCTTCGGAGATAGTAGAATCTTCATTATCCAGACTCTTGATATTATTGAGCATTTCGTCTTGAATGCTTGGTAGAGAAACTTCTCTCAATGTGCTAGTAAAGGTGGATAAACCTTGGAGCACGTTGTCTGGGAGAGTTAACTCTTCTGGATCTTGAACGATTGTAGCATTGATTAAACGTTCATCTATTTTGCTAGATGCTATTTCACGTGCAAGTCTAAGGAGAGCCACAATGTCTCTTAGCTTTTCTACTACTAATTGTTTAATTGAAGGAGATACATTCAGTATTTGTCGAATCTGTCGATTAAGAGATTCAAGTTTGACTTTATGGTGTATCAGTTTTTGTTCTCCTTCTTGCAGTTGTTGTTTGTGGAAGGACAAATCTTCTTCAAATAGCTTAATGTCAATTTGAAGATTCTCAAACTCGTGTTCAATTGTTCCATACTGCTGTTTCCAATCGTATATCTTTTTATCGTAACCCAAATTGAGAAGGCCTAGAAATAGTAGGTTTAAGAACAAAGGCGATTTACTAGGTTTTTCGCGGAGTGCTATTTGATAGCGCGCATTTCTGTTGTTTAGTTCTTGATAGTGGTCTTGTAAAACTATTTGGTAGTTTTCTATTTGTGCGCGGTGGTCTACTAGTCTATCTTCTTGTCGTCTAATAGCACTTAATACCTGTTCGCGCTCTTTTTGTAAAGCGTGTATGTTATTGTCCGAGTAGAGTGTAGTGAGTAACTGTTGGTAATCTTCATCGAGAATCTTTTCTGCCATACGCATGAAAGCTATAGCGCGAGGAATAGCAACATCATTAAGCGATTTGTATATAGCAAACAAGCGCAACATGTCGGTGCGTATAGTAGTGGCGTCAACATGGATGAGATGTTTAAATTTCTCAAGTTCAATACGTAGTTCATTTGTTTGCGCATTGGCTTGAGCGTAATGTGAGAAGATAGACAATCCAATGACAGCCAGTCCTATACCACGATGGTTTACTGCTTTATATGATTGTAACGAACTTGTAATAGCTGTTGAAACTGGTCTGAGATGGTGCTCAACAATCCTGCGCAGTTTTGCTGAAGATTACCAAATTCAAGGGAAATCTTCTTTTGCATTCCTTGAGTGTCGAGCCAAGTGATTTGGTCAAAGTCAAATAGTTGTGGCTCAATTGCTTTGATGTCTTCCCCAAAGATGTCAATTAATTCGGTTGCTCTACGTCTGTAGCTATCAGCAACTTTGTCACGTAAGTAAACGAATTGTTGAGTAAGATTTCCTATATTATTTTTATAACCCTCATAGTTTAATACGAGTTCTCCATAATTCTTATACAGTGTTCCTGCTTCCTGTTGAATTTTGACAACTCCACTCGTTCCTGCTAGGTGCTGACCGATAGTAGCAGCTGTTTTAACAGCTTGGCCGCTCAGAATTGAGTTTACAATAGAACTTAGTTGGTTATGTTCTCTTTCTACTTGAGAAAGAGAAGATTGCATAAGCTGTTGAACTCCATTTGCACCTTGTTCTAGAACGCTAAAGAGGTTAGCGTCTTCCACTATTGAGTTTCCAGTTGCTGCATCTACAAAAGCTAAGCGGATATTTCCATAGTTTTTGAATGCTGTGTAAGCGTTGTAAATAGCTTCTGCAATCTGTAAGGAGTCTCCTTCTAAACCAAATTCTTTTAATTCAAAGGCAAGGTCTGCTCTTGACATCGTTTGACTTCCAGCTACAAGATTGTCTGCAATCTCTCTGATATGCTGATAGAGTGGTTGTCTTTCCATTATTCTAACTGATAAAGAAATAGGTTCTTTATAACTATTCCCGAAAATCTAATTAGCGCAGGGCTACTTCGCTAGATGAGGCCTTCCGATATTGTCATTTGAGGACACTCGCAAATACATTCGTACTTGGTTAGAATGTCCATTTTATTCTCTAGAAGACTTTATTAGCGTGGATAAATAATTTTACATAGATGTCTTCACATCCAAGAAGCTGGCATTTAGTGCGCCTGCTGCGCGAAGATCCACTCCGTACATACGAAGAAAAGCATCGACAACAAGTTGGCCGTTGTTAAAGTACACTGGATTTCCTGCATTGCAAGGAACGGTGACTGACATTCCAGGCTCAATGAGTAATTGACCGCTAGGAGCGTGTTTGCGCATTTTGGTGGTGATGGTGTAGAGTGCCATGACATAAAGATTACAATGTTTGCTTGTAGAAGAAAGGAAAGGCTTGAACACAAAAATGGCGCAAGTCAGTCTTAACTTCTAGGTACAGGTATCGGCAAACACCTCATCACGGAAATGTGTTGCAGTGGGAGGGGCTTGCTGTTACTTGTATAGTCTATTTGTTCAGATTACGTGGCTATATTTATTAATTCTTCTGCTCTCTGTTCGCTTATTCCAAGTTTTGTTGCTAGCTTATATAGTAAACGAAGAGACATGTTGGTAAGTTCACCGTCTTCATCAATCACAGTCCTTACTTCTTCAATAAACTCTTTCTCTTCGGTGGTGAAAGATGGCAGGTACATCTGTTCTAGTTGTGTCGCACGGTGAGCTGTAATTCCTAATCTATTTGCAAATTTACTTAGTAGCTTTCGAGAACTATTTGTTATTGAGCCGTTTCCGTCCGCGAGTGTTTCTTGAAACATCTCTAGATATTCCTGTTCATTTTCTGTCAATTCAGACACTTGATTAGGAATTTCTTGGTATTCAGTTTCTCCCAATGAAGAGAGAGGTGCAAATTCTACATGCACTTGCAAAACAACATTATCGTGTTGCTTTAGTTTTTCCGATGTAGCTGTAGAGATTTGCAATTTAGCATTGGTGAGCAATACTTGCAATTCTGCTTGAATTTCACTCAGTGATTCGTTATTGATAACTTGTGTCTTACTTGTTTCAATGCTTTCTGTATGTGATGTGATGCTTCCTCTTAAGCGTTGTTCAACAAGGCGTTGCCATGTCGGTTCTTGAGGATACCAAATCAAATTGTTTGGTATGAAAGGTTTTTGAAACGGCTTATATGTTTGATGCAGATTTAAACTTTGGCCAAGTGACTGCATAAACTTGTTGGTTTCTTGTTGGTTTATGCTTGCTCCTGCTTGATATAATGTGTTGACTTTACCATTTAAGACAACTTGTGAATTGTTGTTATGCTCACTGTCTTTTTCTGAATGTTGTTGATAACAGATAGAAATTGAGGTTGCACCTAGACATTCCATTAGCTCGCAGAATTCATGTATTCGATCCTTAATGAGTTCTATTTCATACGTTTCAAAAGGAAAATAATGGTTTTGTGTTAAGGGATGTGCTACATAAAGTTGGTTTACTACCGGATGTCCCATAGGAAAAGATATATTCTTTGTCTCATCATCATTTCCCATCATCTTTTGTTCTATAGTAGACTTCTCTAGTACACAGATTTGGTTTTGAGATAAATCTGTATATATCTCTACAGGCATAAGAAGCTTCCGTTTTGAGTACGGCTCATTAAATAGATTTTCTACATACGAGAAATCTGCTTCATATAATGAACTGAAAAGTAGTTCATTCATTTCATAGCCGAGAAATTCTAGTGACTCTGGAATAGATTTCAATGTTTCAAGAATCGTGATTCTTGCATTTTGGGAGTTACCTGGGTAATTAGTCTCTATAGCATAGATACTCTTTAATACATTCTTTACGTATTCATTGTCTTCCCAATTTGCATATTCTTTTTCTATAAGTTCGATAGCATGTTTATTTTCTGGGTCAGCGGCAAGTCCACAAAGTAGCATATAAGCTATACCGTGTTTATCGTAAGCTTCATATGCAAGCTTTGTAGCTTCTTCCATTCTTTGTTCTTTCCAGTATTTCTGGAATTCTACATCGAATTGTTCTACGTAAAGGTCGTTGTTTTGCTGTTGACTTTGGGCAATTGAAACACAATAGTTTACAATATTGTTTATAGTCTTAGAAATCGTTGTTCCGTACTGTGCTCTTTATTATCATCATATTCTTTGACTAGCATTTCCATGGGAATGCTCTCCCAGGTATCTCCTTTTTCTGAGTGGTGACAATAGAGGTAGATACTATCATCTTTATACTCAGCTTTAATGATACACGACCAAGGGTATATTGCAAAAGCATCAACGTTGTTGTTATCAGGTATGATATATATAGCACAATCTGTCATTATTAGGCCTTGGTCTGCATTATTCCAAAAGCCTGTGTCTCGACAATAAAGGAGTTCTTCATTATGGTCTATATTAAACCTGTATGTAAAAGCCTTGCGAAACTGTCCTTTTCTGGAATTGTCAAGGAATCGTGCTATAGCCCAATCTGGTTTATTGGCAATCGAATTCATAGATTGCATCGAATTCTTGAATATTTTACAGATTTCTTGGTTTACCATAGATAATAGGGGTACTTATGAAAAATGTATTGATGTTATTGGTTTGGAGGAATAATAGTATTGGGAACTGGGAGTATTGTCCTTTATCCCATCTTCACATCCAAGAAGCCGGCATTCAGTGCGCCTGCTGCGCGAAGATCCACTCCGTACATACGAAGAAAAGCATCGACAACAAGTTGTCCGTTGTTGAAATAAACAGGATTTCCTGCATTACAAGGAACGGTGACTGACATTCCAGGCTCAATGAGTAACTGACCGCTGGGAGCGTGTTTGCGCATTTTGGTGGTGATGGTGTAGAGTGCCATGATATAAAGATTATAATGTTTTCGCTTGTAGAAGAAAGGAAAGGCTTGAACACAAAAATGGCGCAAGTCAGTCTTAACTTCTAGGTACAGGTATCGGCAAACACCTCATCACAGAAGAAACAAACTGCTCACGCCTAAGTATAACAATAATGCGAAAGAATAGATTTCTTTTTCTTGTCTGCAAAAAACAGAAAACAAACTCAATGAAAGTACAGTCTGACAGAACATAACTGTTTGTTTCAATGAAAAAAGAAATCGATTAACATTGTGCACTCCTTATGAATGCACAATGTATCGACCGCATTTGTCATAGACAAAAGGGGAACGCCATGTTTGCTGTCTTTGTGATGCTTGAAATTTTGCCGATTTCGTACCTTAAGACAACGCAGAAAGCGTATATAGCAAACAACCAAGTAGGGTGGCGAATGGCCAATCCTTCATTGTTGCTGTTGCAAAGATATATCTTTCTTCCGACATGGCGTCCTTTTATTTCAACTTTTCTGGAAGTATGTGTCGATTTGCATTGCAAAAGTAGTTATTTATCTTGGTTATTTGCAGTTGCGCAGGGCTTGGAGTTTTTAGAAAATGATGATTAGGTGCGCGAGTGAGAGATGATGCACCTAGTTTTGTGAAAGGGGAGCGATATGCCACAAGGAATTTTGTTTGTTTATAGAAAAGAGTCTACCTTTGCAGTCAAATAAAGCAACAATAATATGGCAAATAATAAGGTAGAACCACAAAAGGAGAACGAAATAAACGTACTCTCAGACAGCGTTCCTTGCGAAGCTAGACAAGAAACAATTCTCGCTGTGCTTCGCCAGCGGTATTTCAACTTCCGATTCAGTCCTTGCCATTCGACTAGGAGTGGATAAGGGAATTCTTAAGCGTTATGTAGATAGGAAAAAGAGGAGCTACGAGGAATCGACCAACTCTATTTGGGACAGTCTCAAAAGTTATTATGGCTTTAAACCACAAGAGCTGCTCAATGCGCGCGTTGTGTTGGACTTGTCTTTGAAAATGTCGGATGATGCCGATGCGCGCAACGTCAAAAAGGAAAAGATAGCCGAAAAATGGATTGCTTGTTTCTTAAAATCCCAATCCCCATTTGATGATAAGGAACAAGCGCCGAAGTGGTGGCTGGAATTAAATCAGTTGTTTGCCAACAATCCTCAAGCGTTCTTTGAAACTCTTGCAGCTTTCTATTTGCGCCAAAAGGGACTGTTCAGCGTAAATCGCCATCAGAGCTATCGCAAAGCAGCTTACAGAAGTTTTATGCTGCAAAACGATGAGACACTCGAGGACGAAACCTGGTATTCGCTCAATAAGTCTCAGCCTAATGTTGCGCTCTTGAAGTCTGCCTATGAAGATTTAGCCAATTATTTAAGAAACGACTTCAAACTATTGGAGTATTTTGAAGCCTATGCCGATATGTATGACGTTTTGCTTCAGCGATTATCATTCTCTGCTGCGGTGAGTGTGGCTTTTGGCTCCTTCTTGTTGCGAAGCGCAATTGATCCTTTTGCATTTCTCTCCTTGAATCAAGTGGGAAAAGTGATGGGACTGGGCAAATTGTCTTGGTGGTATGCAGAGAACACACTACCTTCCGATGAAAAAGCGCGCGTTTGGGCTATCTTGGAACCAACCATAACGACGTCTGGCGAGCGCATCCCATTGATGTATGTCTGGTTAGAGTTTGAAGTCCTTCGCCAAGAAAGTAAGTTTAGTTTCAAAATGTGCAAGTTGCATCAACCCGTCTTTGATGATTGGCGAAAGCAAATGCGCTGCAATACGTTTACGGACAATGCTATGCCAGCTTATAGTAACTATTGCTATGAATTGAGCGATGACAAGCAAACCTTACACTTAGATTTTGAGGAAAATGCCGCAACAAGTCGCAAGACTAAGTATGCATTGCCTTCTACGCTTTGTCGCATTGAGAAAAATGATGAATGGGTCAGACTCGTGAGACAAAACGAAAACTACCTCATCAAAGAAAGTCACGAATGGGTGCCTAAAGACCAAGAGCAAGATGTGCTTATTAGGAGATTGTTGGACTTCAAACTCCAACTGTTCTTTAGTATCAACGGGTGGAAGCCCTATTCCCCCCGAAGAACTTCTGGTTACGGATGTCATTGTGGGGTGAAAAGCAATAGAAATCAAGGTTGCGGGCAAGGATTTAAGCGTATCAAAGGTTGAAGTGCCGCTCTCTACGGATGAAAGACTCCGACAAGTTCTCCCTTCTGATGAAATTATTCCTGTTTCTATACAACAGGCTAATACGAAAAAAGGTGAGGAAAGATATGTTACGGCTTTTTATTGGCCAAAATTGGATTTTGCCGTAATCGTTAATCATTTACATTCCAAGAAAGGGGAGAGCGTCGATAGTTCTAGTAGGGGAGTGTAGTGTTCTGCGGAGAAGAAACGAGGAAAAGGAGATGTTGCAAAACTTGTTTTTGCTGCATCTCCTTTTGCTATTTCATAAAAGGATAAATGCTGGGTATTGAGATTGAGGATGAAGGGGGATGAAGTTCGAAGGATAGAGGGAGAAAACAAAAAAACATCTTTTCAAAAGAAAAGATGCCTTTGTGACTCCGACAGGATTCAAACCTGTAACCTTCTGATCCGTAGTCAGATGCTCTATTCAGTTGAGCTACGGAGCCAATAGTCTGATTTTTTTTAGCTTTCCCAGACAAGAAAGAGTGATTCCGACAGGATTCAAACCTGTAACCTTCTGATCCGTAGTCAGATGCTCTATTCAGTTGAGCTACGGAACCCTAATTACATCAAATGATGTGCGGTGCGTACGGGACTCGAACCCGTGACCCCATGCGTGACAGGCATGTATTCTAACCAGCTGAACTAACGCACCATTGGGTTTGCTTAGAGAAATTGACTTGGCAACTTTGATGTTGTTGTTTGTTGTTCCTCGTTTGCGTTTGCAAAGGAAATACATTTTTCTGAATCCACCAAATTATCTGCGAGTTTTTTTTGAGAAAAGTGCATTTTTCTCGGATATTGAGCCTTTTTGGCGCATATCAGTGGAAAAAATACAGATATACGTCCTGCATCCCGCAAAAAATAAGTACCTTTGTATCTGAATTTCGTTTTGCATTGACAAGGGGGTTGCCCTTTCTTAAAATAGTGTCTTGTGGGCGAAGTTCCTAAATACGCTCCCTCGTCTTGTCCATTAGACATTGTCGCTTTGTGTTTTGCAAAGTGCGGAGCAAAAGCCTACTCACGGCCAACAAGCACAAAAACAATAATGAAAAGTCTCAGAGAACTCTTCCGCATAGGCTATGGGCCGAGCAGTTCCCACACAATGGGGCCACGCTCTGCCGCAGAACAATATCTTCAACGTCACTCCGATGCACAACGCTTTCGCGTCACACTGTATGGCAGCTTGGCAGCAACTGGAAAAGGTCACTTGACCGATGAGGCTGTTCGGGAAGTTTTGGGAGCAGAGCGCACAGAAATTGTGTGGCATCCTGAGATTGTGCTGCCTTTCCATCCCAACGGTATGAAGTTTGAATGGCTCGATGCGCAAGAAAATGCCAACGATGCCTGGACAGTCTACTCAGTGGGAGGAGGTGCATTGGCCGAAGAAGGGGATTCCGCCCAAGATTCGCCCGACGTCTACGAATATAATCGCTTGAACGACATCATGAAATGGTGCGAAGAGCGAGGAATGGACTATTGGAGTTACGTAGAAGCCCGAGAAGGACGTGAAATCTGGGATTTTCTGCGCGAGATTTGGCAGGCGATGAAGTATGCTGTCGAAAGAGGTTTAGAGCACGAAGGAGTTTTGCCTGGTGAACTCAACTTACAACGAAAGGCACCACGCTATTATATAAAGGCACTTGGCTATGGCAAAAATTTGCAATCTCGCGGTTTAGTCTTTGCTTATGCACTCGCAGTGAGTGAAGAAAATGCTGGCGGTGGTCAAATTGTCACTGCGCCTACGTGCGGATCGTGCGGAGTTTTGCCAGCAGTCCTTTATCATATAGCCAAAAGCCGTCAAGTTAGTGAAACACGAATCTTGCACGCGCTAGCCACTGCCGGTTTGGTGGGCAACATTGCCAAAACCCTAGCCTCCATTTCAGGAGCAGAAGCCGGTTGTCAAGCCGAAGTTGGTGTGGCTTGCGCCATGGCAGCAGCTGCCGCAAATTACATTTTTGGCGGTAGCTTGCAGTCCATTGAGTATGCTGCAGAAATGGGTTTAGAGCATCATCTTGGTATGACGTGCGACCCCATTTGTGGCTTAGTGCAAATACCCTGCATCGAGAGAAATGCTCACGCAGCCGCACGCGCACTCGACGCCAACATTTATGCCACGTTCTCCGAAGGCATTCACCATATTTCTTATGACAAGGCAGTGATTGTGATGGGAAAAACGGGAAGAGATTTACCTTCTTTGTATCGCGAAACCTCAGAAGGCGGACTCGCCGAAGAGTATCACAAATAAAAACTAAGTCGCTACTGTTTGGAGGTAGCGCATTTCACAGATAGTTTAATGTGGTCGCCGCGTTTCGATAAACAGATGAAACGCAATGCCACCCTTTAATTTTATTGAGACATCAACCCATTATGGCAGGATATTTAGTAGACGATTTGCGCAAAGTAACGACACATCGTCTTTTTAGAAATGAAACAACAAGGCAAGAAAAATTGCCATGCTCACCTCTTACGACTACACCACAGCTACCATTGTGGACGGCGCAGGAGTAGATTGCATACTTGTTGGAGATAGTGCCAGTAATGTTATGGCCGGCAATGTCACAACCTTACCCATCACCTTAGACCAAATGATTTATCACGCACGCTCGGTGGTGCGTGGTGTAAAGCGCGCCCTTGTGGTGTGCGACATGCCTTTTGGTACTTACCAAGTCAATGCCACTGATGGTGTGCGCAATGCCATTCGCATTATGCAAGAAACTGAGGGCCGATGCGCTCAAACTAGAAGGTGGTGTGGAAATCATTGACACAGTGCGCAAGATTTTTAGAAGCTGGTATCCCCGTAATGGGACATTTGGGACTCACGCCACAGAGCATCAACAAATTTGGCACCTATGCTGTCCGCGCTAAAGAAGAAGCAGAAGCAGCCAAACTTTTGAGTGATGCGAAAGCTTTGCAAGAAGTGGGCTGTTTTGCTATCGTTGTCGAAAAAAAGTCCCCGCTTCTCTCAATGCCAAAGTGTGCAAGTTGCTTGAAATTCCTGTCATTGGTATAGGCGCAGGAGCTTCCGACGGACAAGTCTTGGTTGTCGACGATATGCTCGGAAAGAACAAATCATTCTCTCCAAAAATTCTTGCGTCGCTACGCAGATCTTCATACCATCATGACCGATGCCATCGGACAGTTTGTGGAAGATGTGAAGAGTTCCGATTTTTCCGAATTCAAACGAACAGTATTAAATGCCCTGCCTATGTGGCTTAACTCTCGATATATTTTCAAAATCCTCTGTTTGGTGGGTGGTCTTTCCTTTATGGGAATCGCCACCTATGCTGACCGCAAGCCTCGCAGTTTGGCAATGGCAGAGCCATCCGAGCGAATCGTGCCAGACGTCTTGCCCAACAAACCTAAGAAAAACTCTCAGGCAACGGTGCAGATGATGCAAGTGGCTCGTGGCAATAGTCGTGTGAATACAAAATTTCGCGAGGGTATCGACGTCAGTCGTTATCAGGGCGTAGTAGACTGGGCACGTGTGGGCAATGAGGCCAATGTTAGTTTTGTCTACATCAAGGCCACGGAAGGAAGTAGCCTTGTCGATCCCACTTATACCTATAATATAGCCAATGCGCGTCAAGCAGGATTGAGCGTGGGAAGCTATCATTTCTATCGTCCAAAGGCGAGTGTCGATGAACAAGTGGCCAATATGACCTCTGTTGTGCTGAAGTCCGATCAAGATCTCGTGCCGCTCATCGACATTGAAACCACAGGTGGAGTGCCCAACGACAAATTCGTGACTGATCTTCAAGAGTTTGTAGAACGCATTGCTGCCTATTATGGCAAAAAGCCCATACTCTACACCTATCAGAACTTTTATAATCGTCATCTTGTCGGCACATTCAAAGGCTATCATTGGGTGATGGCAAAATATAAAGACGAAGTACCTTTGCTTACGGACAATGTGGACTATATGATGTGGCAATACACACAAACCGGCCGCCTTCCCGGATTTCGTGGAAACGTCGATCGCATCCGTTTGATGGGCACTCACAGCCTTTCTGTCTTAGAAATGTAACAAGACTTTTATTTACTCAAATCGGTCATTATATATTTGCTTTTTGCAATTTGTCCCTCTTCATCTGTTATTGAGGATTTTGCGAAAAACAAACACTCTAATGACCGATTTGGGTTCATTATAGGCAGCCGAAGGCGTACCGAGATAGTCACATGCAATGGAGTAGCTATGTTTCCCGACAAACTTGCCATTGGTACAAACGTACCCTCTTCAAAGAGCCAGGTTGTTAGCTCGGGTTGCGACTCTCTAATAGAGAAGGAGCCATATCGCTGTCAAAGTTATTATTACCAGCTGGTAATTGGGCGATGGATATTCTCCCAATAAACCGCTATCCTTTTATCAAATCCTATAATTTGTTCGACATCTCTATCTATAGATATTCCCAACTTGGGGAAGACATAAAAGAAACCTCGCTCGATGACCTGTTCTGAGTTTCGTAAAAATTGCACTATATCCCTTGCTTGTATCAAAGTGCCTTTAATCTTAATCAATGAAAATATTTTCTTGTCAGACGTTTGACCTCCTTATTTGCAACTTGCTCAGCTGTGTGTAGCCAAAGAGTCTACTGCGTTATGTGTACACACTCCTCCTGATATGACCAAATCTTTCCCGAAATTTCATCGAACTTTTTTTACGAAGAAGCTACCTATAAGGGATTGGAACTCTCTCCTAACCAGCTCTGGAACTTTCCACAAGGAAGGTTCAGAAGGATATGCCCTCTTCGGTCAAGGCTTTGATTATTCGCTTTTCAAGATGAGGGGCTAGCCAAAAGATCCATTGTTCATATGGTTCAATGGCCTCATCGGGAATTTGCCCCAGACTATGCCCCCCCCCCCTCCATAGGAAATAGTGCCCTTCTGCTCCCGACACTAATGTTATATCAGAATACATAGAGTCTTGTTCCTTATTATAGTTCTCTTGCTTACCTATTCTTCTCCATCTCCCTTTTCTAATACCTAAGGGTATAATAATTACAGGAGGAAATAAACGCATAGACTCAACCACTTCTTCAATAGATATATCTAAAGTCCCTACTTTGTTGAATACTTCTACTAAATCCCCCTCGAGCCTAGGTCTTCTATTATACGAAAGTAAGCAAACTTTTTGTCGTCGCCTCTTAAATCCTTTAGAGATACTCGTGTCATAAAGTGGATGTCTGCCAGGAATAGAGGGATAGCATATACCTCACCAGGAATCACATTCTTCATTATTCTACATTCTTTGATAGCTCCACTTATGGAGCAAAACATTACTATCCCAAGCATAGCGATAGCGTATAAATTCTATATACTTATTGCATATCGCTTAACCAATCTTTTAGAATTTCTGAGCTGAGATTTAATCTTATAGCTCTTGATATATCTGCTTCTTCTATGGGAAGTGAAAATCTATGATCCGCTTCTCTCATCTATTGGAATGTTACCACACTCAAGCGACGCACAAAACCTCTGCCTGCACTGACGGAGTAACTCCTCGATTTTCTGGCTGGGAAAAGGTTCATCCCCTCTTATAACCAACATCACAATCAGCTCATGAGTTAAACCTATAATTTGCGCCTGATATTTATCATCTTTCCTAATTGGCTCTTCTAATACAGAAGCATCCAACTCCTCTCCTCTTAAAACACGCTGGAAGGCTCGCACGTTGACAGCTTCTCCTGCCCGTGCCACCTCCCATACACGCTCTTGTACCCTACCAAGTTCAATCATCCCAGCATGTCCTTAAGACACATCACACCTCTAATCCATGCCCATGTCAGGTAATCAATAAAGGGATATTCCTCTACTGGATATGATAGATACTTTTGGAGTAGGGTATCATCTAACAGGTACAAGGAAAAGGCATAGAAGCAATAAACCTCCATACTGTCTGGCGAAGAAGGATCTATCCCCGATTCTATGAATTCTTTTGCCTCCTTCACTAATTCTTTTCTTCTGTTCATACGCTTATAGTTTTATTTGTAAGATATTTAATCGATCACTTCAAACAAAAATCCTCATCAAGTTACCATAGATGCTCTACCATACAAGTGCTGATCGTGCCACTGTTAAGCTACACTATCCCAAAGGACGCTTGAAACTTAATCTTGCATTCCTCTAATAGTTCGTGAGCTCGAGCAACAGGGAAAGCTTCGCTTCCTCCCAGTTCAGCAATTCGGACTATGTCCATTGCAAGTATCACCAAATGAAAAACATTAGACCATTTAGTTTTTGCATTGAATATCGAATTCAAGGTGTCCAAATCTAAATGCTCTCCTTTTAGAGTACGAAGAAAAACAGACCGATTTACCTTTTGAGAAAGTTCGTCTCCTGAATTTAGTGCTTCTTCAACACGTTCTTTCCCCTTGGTTCTTGTACACTTACCACACCTTACCTTGAGCAACAATAAAGGCTCTATAAACTCCCAAGAATTGAAGTCTATAAAGGGAAGTGATTCAATAGGTTTTTCTAAGAACTGCCATAAGACTGGACTATCAAGCAAGTAGGAACAGAATGAGAAATGAGCAAAAAGCTCTATTCCTTCCGTATCGTCCAAGGAGGGGAAATTTTCCACTTTCCGAATGAATTCACTCGCCTGCTCTTGAAACCATACAAGGTCTCTATGCTTATACAAAGTTAATGCATTCATATTTAATCTATTATTCTAAATAAAACTCTTGTATCTTTTAATTTTCCTTTTAACGCATGCATAATAGTAGCACCAGCCCCTCTATTGTCAGAGGGAGATATGTACCGAACACTTGCACCTTTCCTACCTTCCTTAAACATCGGCATAAGCCATTCGTATCTATCAAGCCCTTTTTCTATTTTCATATCCTTAAGAGATTCAGCTCGGCGTTCTGTCGCATCTAATCTACTGATTGTCAGAATATCAGGATGCCCATTTTTCATTGTATCCTGTATGTGCTGAGCTGTCTCAGGGAAGTCAGGGGTACGGAAGAGCGTATCAAAACCCGAACTCATCATAAGCATTGATTACAAAGTAGAACATATAATCTGCTATCAAGACAATACTGACTATATAGTTTTGATTCTGAGGGTATATTCTCCATCTGTTTTTTGTTAAGCATATTAAACGGATAAAGCTGAGGAACATACCCTAAGTGAATGCTGTGCAACTTCTTCATTCTTTCAATGTGGGTCTTAGATACAGAAACACTAGTGGAAAAAAGACATTTTCTTATCTTACTCTCAGTGAGCACATCCACCCCCTTGGATACCATAAAGCCATAAGCATAGTCCCATGAAGCTACAGAGGCCAAATCCTTAGCTATTCTAATTGAGCCAGAAACTTCTATTAAATTCAATGAGGATGAAACAAGAATAACCTCAAGCAAGACTGAACCATACTCCTCTCCTTTCTTGTAGAATGAAATTGCTAGCTCTCTCCTGATTGAGAGTTTAGACAACTTATATGACTCACTTTCCTACTGCTCAATCTTTTTTCGTCTAGAAGGAGTGACTTTATCGAGCAATACTCCTTTTCCCCATAGTTTATTTCTATGCAATCAAATGGTTCGCCGTCTTTAAAGAACAATGTCACTAGTCTTGCCACTAAATCGCCTACAGACACATCAGATAACGTCGTTTTCCAAAGCTTCTTATAAAGCTTTATCGCCCAAAGATTCCCCTTCTCTTTGCTTGAGAATATTTTGAATAACTGTCGCATTGTTTGCATCCCTTAAGATTAGACTTCATACCGGAAATTACCCGATCTCTCACGTTATTCACCAAACGGCAGCCTGACTAACAGACACCGGCCCTTCTATATTATTTGCATTCATAAAATCCACATTCCTCTTTATCAACTGCTGAATCTCATCTGCTTTGAAATGAAACACTATTACTTGAAGATAGCGTACAAATACGTTCTGCAAGGCTCTTATGATATGTGCATGTAATGATGTCTCCTACTGCTTTAGCGATTTCACACCCCAAGAACCTCCTTGTAGAATAGGAGCTCTTTCTTTGCATTAGCCTTTACATGTGGCCAGCGCAAAGCCATTAGAAAAGGTAAAACCTCATTGGGCTGGTTCTTGATTATATAGAATAACACCACCGGGAATATGGCAAAATCTCTATCGCATGGGAAAAGTACGCCATCATTGGGATCTTCAGATGGGTCTTGCTCTTCTCCTTCTGGAAACTCATCCTCAAGATCATCATCTTTTGAGGCTCTATCTATGCATGCGAGAACATATCTAGACAAAGATTCTTTCTCTGCACTCAGGAGGTTAAGTAATTCTTTTATACTAACCTTCGACTTGTTTATAACCTCTGCACTAGAGTTCAACATAGCCAACGATGGGAGATTCTCACTCATATATAATCCCCTCTCTTTTTGTAGTCTTTCAAGAAAGCACACATACACTGGATGCTGAATGAATTCCTTTACAGCTGCAATATCTACCATGTTTTTACGCTTTTTATAATTTTATCGAGTATTATCATTGTCTAAATCTACGTTGATTCGAACTGTTTGCACATTCGAGATGTTATATTGAATGTTCCTATTCATAGGATTTATTGTTTTATGGTGATTCTTATCCAACCAACATTAGAGTCTTTGTGAGCTATCGATTGCACACGCAATAATCCCACTTTGTGATATCGCAGGTCTTGCTCAGCTATGTGTAGCTAAAGAGCCTACTACGTCATATGCGAAAATACACACTTCTCCTGATATGGACAAATCTTGCCCGAAATTTCATCAAACCTTTCACACCGCTCTTTTGTTTAGTATATCCTCTCTCAATTGAGTTAAGATGAACCCAAGGAGATTTTCTCCCTTCCATTTGGAGGGGATATACAATTCTGGGGTATCTAAGCCCATCCCAACTCCCCAAATCTTATCAGTAGGACTTGCTTCTACAAGTAGCGTACCTTGAGTAGCAAGTAGAATTTCAAGCAATTCAGCATTCTGGGTAAATTTTAGATAGTTCCCTTTATATACAATGCTCTTTTTCTCTTCATCCCAAGTGCTTTGGTCAAACCCCTGTATCTCTCGACCAAGTTGTTTCTGCTTCCTTGGATTTGAAGTTTTGAGTATCTGCATCGCTGTTTGATTGTCTCCAAATAGGATTGCTTTTTGGAACATCATATATTGCTCTGCTGAACTAAATCTGTATTTTCCATCGAAAAAGGAGACTTTATGCCATTGAGAGAAAGGATGAGCTGTATGATAAAAGGGTGTGAGTTTGTAAAAACGCACTTGCTCCCCCCAACATTATAAAAGGCTTCTTGTGCCTTACTATCTACGAATGACCTAACATCATAAAAATCAAATAAGCAAACAACATCCTCCATTTTTGCTTGATAAAAGGGTGTAAGCATATAAACCTTATCACAAGCACTCATCATTGGGGATGCATTAGCATTGACAGCCGCGCCATAGCATAGTAGTCCCCAGCCATCTTGAAGTAACTGGTCCCTTAGAATTTTAAAGACCTCAAAGATATGCTCTCCAGAAGCTGTAAGGCCACAGAATGAGCTTTCGACCTTTAGGCAACTTGCATCCACCTCTTCATCATCCCATACGGAAAAAGTAACAGGTAGACTTTCATCTGTAAACAGGTTTACTGCTGTAACATTATATACTTCCATATCATACCTCAATGTAAATTACTAACCTGGTCTCCCCCTTGTACTCCTTGTACTGAGGGTAAAATAGGCTTGTCTCTCATCCAATTGCTTAAAGCCCTTTCCAGGAGCATATTTGACCCTTAATCCCCGATTTGTTTTGTGTGGGTTGGACTATTTCATAGCTTCTAACTGCAGCAACTCATCTCTTAATTGTGCAGCCGTCACAAAGTCTAATTCTGCGGCGGCTTTCTTCATAGCTGCACGCAATTGTTCTATGCGTTCACCACGTTCTTCTGGAGTAAGATTGTGTGCAGCAATAGTTGTATTCTCCTTTGATTTACCATACGCCACAGAGGGTTCTGCCACCATACGAGGATTTTTTCCTTTTTCTAATGCCGCATAATACTGTGCACCGCGCAAGGGAGCACCAGCCGCTTGAGCCGCTTCTGAACGTTCCATTCCCATTTTACCTAATTGGCTCACGGCATTGTTCTTCTTCACTTGCGTTGGCGTAATGCCGTGTTCCTCATTGTACGCCATTTGTTTCAGTCGGCGGCGGTTGGTTTCATCAATGGTCTGTTGCATACTCTCTGTTATTTCTTGGCATACATAATCACGCGTCCATTGACATTGCGCGCAGCACGTCCCGCTGTTTGCGTCATACTTCTACGGTCGCGCAAGAAACCTTCTTTGTCTGCATCGAGGATGGCCACCAAAGCCACTTCTGGTAAATCTAATCCCTCGCGCAATAAATTCACTCCCACCAACACATCATAGACGCCAGCGCGCAATTCTTCCATAATTCTGACGCGCTCCAAGGTGTCTACGTCCGAATGAATATAAGCCGTAGAAATGCCTAGTCCAATTAAGTATTCGGTCAATTCTTCTGCCATACGTTTCGATAGGGTAGTCACGAGGGTGCGCTCGTTGTTTTTGATGGCAATGCGTATCTCTTCCAACAAATCGTCCACAGGGAAATCGGTGTCGCGCACTTCGATGGGAGGATCCAACAATCCCGTGGGACGAATCACCTGATCTACATAGGTTCCGCCTGCTTGCTCCATTTCATAGTCGGCCGGTGTTGCACTCACATAAATCACTTGGTGTGCCAGTTGTTGAAATTCTTCAAATTTGAGGGGGCGGTTGTCCATAGCCGCAGGCAGTCGGAAACCGTAGTTCACCAAACTCTCTTTGCGTGATCGGTCACCGCCATACATAGCCCGAATCTGTGGTACACTTACGTGGCTCTCGTCAATGACAATCAAGTAGTCTTCGGGAAAGAAATCGAGCAAACAGTAGGGGCGTGTGCCAGCTTCTCTACCATCAAAATAGCGCGAATAGTTTTCAATGCCCGAGCAGTGACCAAGTTCGCGAATCATTTCAATGTCATAGCTCACACGTTCTTCCAGTCGTTGCGCTTCCAAGGCTTTTCCTTGTTCTTTGAACAAAGCCACTTGTTGCACCAAATCATCTTGTATTTGGCGAATAGCGATTTCTTGCGTTTCTTTGCTGGTCAAAAACAAGTTGGCCGGATATATTTTGTACTCATCGAAATTGGCTTGTCGCATCCCCGTGATACCATCGATTTCTTCTATCGAATCAATTTCATCATCCCAGAAGTTGATGCGCAGCACGTCATCAGAGTAGGCGAGAAAGACATCCACCGTATCTCCCTTGACGCGAAAATTACCACGAGTAGGTGCGACATCGTTGCGCGAATAGAGAGAGTCTACCAAGCGTTTGAGCAAAACGTTCATTGCAATGCGTTGTCCCATTCTCAAAGAATTACATTTTCGTAGAACGCAGAGGGATTTCCCATACCATAGATGCAACTCACAGACGAAACAACAATGACGTCCTTGCGCCCAGAGAGGAGAGCGGAAGTCGCAGCGAGTCGCATCTTGTCTAGGTCATCATTGATGGCCAAATCCTTTTCTATATAGGTGTCTGTTGAGGCGATGTAGGCTTCGGGCTGGTAATAATCGTAGTAAGACACGTAATACTCCACGGCATTGTTGGGGAAGAAACCCTTCATCTCAGTGAAGAGTTGAGCCGCCAAAGTTTTATTGTGCGAAAGTACTAAGGTCGGTTTGCCGATGTTGGCAATGACATTGGCTATGGTGAATGTTTTTCCTGAGCCCGTGACGCCGAGCAACACTTGTGCGGTGTCGCCATTTTGCACACCCTGCGTGAGTTGACGGATGGCTTCGGGTTGGTCACCCATTGGAGAATACGGAGAAACAAGATGAAAATCTGCCATAGAGGAGAGAGTTTGTGAAGACCAGCTAGTTGTGAAATCGATATGTAGTTTAGCCCAAATCGATGTGTTGTTTTAACCCAGCAAAGATACGAAAAAGCGTAGAGATAAGCGTGTGCGCTCTGGTAAAACTACATTTGATATGGAAGAAATCAACCGTGCTGGAGAGAATTTAACCCCAATCGGTCATTAGACCGTTCTCTGAATATGGATAGAATGTAGTGGGGAGAAATGATACGGAGGAGCATAGCACACGCTTGCATTGAGTTAGTTGCCGCTTTATCTCCGTTGATATAACATTATTTGGCTGATTTCTGGGTTTTCTCTGTTAAAATCGAGGGTCGAAAAATGGCTCAGATTTTTCTGCAAACTAGAGAAGGAAGCTACGACTTTTCGGAGCTATTTTCAGAATTAAGGCTTGGTTTACTGCAAACGACGGCACGTTTGTGAAGAACTAACGGCTTGTTTGTGCAATTTTGTCGGACATTTTCAAAATCGCGTGGGAAGAAAAATAAATTGCGAGGGACGAAAAATAAATTGCAAGGGAAGGAATTGGGAAAATATCGGACAAAATCGCGTAGAATTCCCCATTTTTTTCGTCACAAAAATGCGTTTCTGAGAAAAAAACTTCCGATTTTTTTCTCAAAAAAACACTCTATAATCTGCGATTTTCAAACGCGCTGAGAATCGCATAATTCTCAACAACTTTTTCTCAGTTCGAAAATTCGCGTTAAATGGAGGGGTAGGAATTGTGTCTTTTTCTTAAAACTTCGCTAGACTGTTATATAAATGATTCTTGCTCGTTGCTTTGTGATTTCTCTAAACACGAAACTACTCTAGCGAGCTCTGGGATTGGAACTAGAAAATCTCTGGCTGGTCTGGTAGAAACTGCGCTACTGCAATTGCGGCATCTTCCAACGAATGAAGGGTAATTACGACTTCGCGTCGGAGAGTGGGCAAAGACACGAGGAGTTGTTCGTTTTCTCGGTGGAGTATCATTTGGTCGAGAAACAACAAGCCGGGGTGACAACACAATTTGTAGGTTGCTTCTTTGGCACACCACAAAGCAGTGGGAGTGAGAGTGGGGGAGAGTAGTTGTTGTTCTTCTGCTGACAAGAATTTGTGTCGCACTTTGTTGGCTCTATCGCTCTCTATTTCCACGTCAAAGCCGATGGGCAGTCCATTTGTGGAGAAGGCTATTGAAACCCACGGCTGGCTATGGGAAATACTCAAAAAAGGGAATTTCGCTGTATCGTCGCTTGGGGTTGCGTTGGCGTTTTGCAATGATGTGCGATGGGTGAGATGAGGGGCTCCCTCTTGGTTGTAAGCAATACGCACGTTGTCTCCCAAATGCTATGCAACAAAATGCGCGTGGCTAACCATTCTGATTGACGCTTCACTGAACGAAATTGTTGAACTTCGAGGGCGTAGTTGGGAAGATGAGACAACAATGCCAACAATTGCTTGGGCGACTCTGTGAGTTTCCACAACCAAATGTTGGCATTGTCAAGAGAGATAGAGCTGTGTTTAGGCATAAAACACGGTATGTCGGTCAGAAAAAGGGCGTAAAACGAAATTTACAACTTGTAGCAATCAAAAGTCTTAGAAGGGAACGTCTGTTTTGGTGGGTTCCTCTTTTGCGTTAGGCTGGGGCGCAGTGGAATGCGATTTGGGTGTGAGCATTTCCATATTGTTCACCCATATTTCTGTAATATAGCGCACAATACCTTGGTTGTCGGTATAGTTACGCGTTTTGAGTTCTCCTTCAACGTATAGTTTGTCGCCTTTGTGCACGTAGCGTTCCACTACTTCTGCAATTTTTCTCCAAAACAGAAGGTTATGCCATTCAGTGCGGTCAGGCACTTGTGTGCCATTGGGAAGAGTGTAGCCAGACGTTTTGGTGGCTAATGAAACGCGGGCGGTGCAAACTCCATTTTCTACATAGCGCACTTCGGGATCTTTTCCCACATTTCCGATAAGCATTACTTTATTCATGGTGATGGTGTTAAGATGAAACGGATTAAGGATGATTCGAGAGTTTAGCTCAATAGTTCTTTGACGAAGCGTTGTTGTTGATGGTATAACGTTTATCGTATGCGATCGGCAGAACGTAGCAAAGCTTGGTCACGACGGATGGCGCGAAAAGCCAAGCATCCGAATACGAAAGCAATGACAGGAACTAAGGCACCAACTTGAAGGATGTTACCAGAAAGGTTTTGCGCGCTTTGCAAATCATAAACCACCAAACCGAGCATGGCAAGGAAGCCAACTGTGGCGAGAAGAGCAAATACTGTGAGAAGAGCAGCTCTACCTAATTTCTTGAATGAACAAAATGCCCAACCATAGAGAGCTATTGTGAGTATCGCCGTGATGCAAAGAACAATAGGGTAGAGGAAAGGAGCAGTAAAACCAGGCTGCTGTGTGTCAATGCCGTAGTTGTAGAGTAAAGCAGTGTTGCCGTTGACCGTAAAGCCCCAAACAGGGAATACGAAGGTGAGCACCATTAAAACGATAGCCAAAAAGAGATAAAGAGATTGGATGCGCTGAATCATAAGATTGTTTGAATTGAAATTGAGAACAAAGAAAAGAGCATACAACAAAGAGACATTGCAAGAGCGTATGTAGCTAGGTTAGTCCCTTCCGTCTAATTGGTTAGGCACCAACTAAGTGCAAGCAGTTCTCAGAGAATATGGAGAAAAAATGAAAGGTCTTTCAGGTCGAAGTCGACACCGAAAGACCTTTGTTTCGATAGAACAGTCGTTATTACTGCTTAGTCTTTGCTGAGCTGTTGGTTGCGATCTTTGTTGGGGTTTTTGAAGTAAACCTTACCGCGAAGGAACTCGTCGGCAGCAATGAGTGTGGGTTTGGGAAGACGTTCGTAATAACGTGAAATTTCAATCTGCTCACGGTTCTCGAAAGTCTCTTCGAGGTTGTCGTTGCTAGAAGCAAACTCTTTGAGTTTCTTGTTGAGATCCTCTTTCATTTGTGCCGAGATTTGGTTGGCACGTTTGCTTATAATTACCAAACTTTCATAGAGATTGCCGGTTTCTTCGGCCAAATCCATAAGGTTGTGAGTAACCGTGTTTGTGGGAGCTTTCGACTTCTTGTAGTCCATGATGTTTATAGAGATTTTTGAGATGCAAAAGTGGGATAGTACACGTTAGATGTGTCGTGCCTTAGGGCTGTTCAGAGGAGGGAACTTTTGCCATAAAGGCTTTGGCTCGATTGAAGAGTTGGGTGGCTTTGGGAATAAACTTTGATTTGGGATATTCATTGACAAAGCCGTAGTATTCGTCAATCGCATTTTGGAAGCGTTCCGGTCTTTTGTATTCTACACTCTGTTCGGCTAATTCAAATTTGGCACGAAGAATGAGAATTGCAAAGTCTTCTCTGCGTTCGCTGTAAGGATAGTCGGTGATAGCGTTTTGGGCAGTGACTACACAAGCTTCGTAGTTGTTGCCACTACTGCTACCGCTGCTCGTGCCGAAATAAGTGCCTAAGTCAAAGTACAATTTTGCTGCGGCATATTCTTTTTCGATGAGCTTGTCTTGCATCACAAAGATGAGACGCGTTGCTTCCTTGCGGTAACGACTTTCGGGAAATGCTTCAGTGAATTTCTGGAATTCAGTGATGGCCTTATACGTATCGGTCTGATCGAGTTCTGGCTCAGGAGTGTTTTCGTATAATGACACTCCAGCAAAGAAATGAGCTTCTTGAACGTAGTGTCCACGAGGATAAGTCTCGTAATACTTTTTGAAATATCCAGCTGCCGCGTCATATTCTTTGTCGCGATAGGCAGACATACCGAGCAAGAACAGAGCTTCTTCAGCGCGGTCTGTTCCTTTTGCACCAGCTATGAGGTCAGTGAGCAAGGTACTAGCTTTGGTATAACTTCCAGCATAGTAGTATTGCTTCGCTGCTTCGTATCTTTGGGTATAATCGCTAGATTGCAGCAACTTTTCGTAGTTGGAGCACGACGTGAGAGCCGCAACCATGAGAAGCAGCAAGGGGAGAGTCTTCTTCATGATACACTATTTGAGATGCAAAATTACGCATTTATAATGTGGCTGCAAAATATTTTGGAGCGTATTTTGGCCGTTTGTATCATTTCGTCGTGCGTTTGCAAGAGTTTTCTTACTTACGTAAGGGGCTGTGAGGGGGCATCTTACGCTGCTTTATAGTTAAAACTGTAAGGAGAAACGGAGGTTTAGTTGGCGTCCTGTGAGATAATTGGGTACTGCATGCTGGGTGCTGCTCACATCGGTAATCCAATAATAGGAACTGACATTCCTGATGCCGAAAAGATTGAAGCAATCTAGGCCAATCCACGCATTGCGCAACCAATGACCGTAGCCCACGATGGGACGTCGACCGTCTTTAAGTTGTACTTTGAAGAGGTGATAACTCAATCCGAGGTCTACACGTTTGTAAGAAGGAGCGCGGTAAATTTGTTGTTCGCGCGTGGAGTGAGGAGGGCCAAAAGGCAAACCGCCTGCCAGTGCGCCACGGAGTGTGACAGTCCAGCGTGTGCTTCCCGGAAAATAATCGGTGAAGAGGATAGAAAGGTTGTAGCCTTGGTCGGTGGGACGTGGTAACCAGCGATTGTTAAGTTTCGCGCGTGCGAATTAAAGAAAAAGTGAACCAAGAATCCGTGCCTGGCACAAATTCTCCAAAAACTTTTAGGTCTACTCCGGCTGCATAACCTATGGCAGTCTTGTCTCCTTCGTAGGTGATTCGCACATTTTCAATGCTATAGGGTATAAGACGGGGAAAATACTTGTAATAAGTTTCAGTCGTCAATTTGAATGGCCGATTTTTGAGTCGGAAAGTATAGTCGGCTCCAAGGACAAATTGGAAGGAACGTTGGCTGAGGGCTTGTGTGTTTAGTCGCACTTCAGCCTCTCTTCCGACAATCTGTGTTTGGCGCAATTCTTTGAAGAAAGGCGGTTGATAATAAAACCCAGTGGCTAGGCGTAAGGTCCAATTGTCATTTGCCGTAGGAATGAAGCCCATAGAAAAGCGTGGTGAGAAGAACGACTCATTGTTCCAATTGCGATGTGTAAATCGAAGTCCATAGGTGAAATTAAACAAGCCTAGGAGAGAGTTGTAGCGATAAGTATCTTGTAAAAAAGCCTCAGTAGTGTGTGCAGTGAGGGTGTTGGAAGAACGAAGCGCGTAGATCAATTCTAAAGCGTTTGCGGAATGGGGGAGAGAATAGCCTGACGAATCACGCATTTCCCATTCATTCGCCTTTTCCATAGCAAATTCCTTGCGCCAATCAGCACCTGCTAGCAACTGATGTCCGAAGAGGCGAGTGCCATATCGAAGGCCAAATTTGAAGATACGCGCGTTGAGGAAATTGCGCGCGTGCTCCATATAAGTACCCACCCCTAATTGTGTTGCAGAAGTTGCTTCATTCAGCCAATACTGTCCTTGAATGTCATAAGTTTCTCGTTCCTTTGTAGAGAAGTTAGATACTTGCGCTGCAATGTATGTGGAGGGAGAGAAGTGTCGTGTGAGGGTGGCAGCCGTGAAGAGAGATTGAAAACGGTCGTCTTCGTTTCCATCAAAATACACACGGAAAGATCGCGCATCGTAGAGCGTTCCGAAGTGAGTTTCTCTGTCTTGAGGAACAAAGAGTAGTGGTTGTCCGCAAAGTTAGCGAGTACATCTAACGACCATTGTGGGTTAGGATGCCAAGAAGTCAGTAGTTGATAGTCGAGAAAGTTGGGATGATATTCTCCTTTTGTGTCAAGAGAACCCAGCAAATAGCTCGTTGTTTTATAGCGCATACTGCTCATCAACGAGAATTTACCATCTTTTCGTCCCCAACCAGCGTAAAGTCCTCCCCCCAAGAGGGAAGCGTTGGCACTAGCTTCAAAGCGGTCAGGCCGTTTGTAGGTGATGTCTAACACCGAAGACATTTTATCACCATATTTGGCTTCGAACCCACCAGCGGAAAAACGGATGCTTTCCACCATATCACTGTTGATGATGGAGAGACCTTCTTGTTGTCCAGAGCGTACCAACTGAGGACGGTAGAGTTCTATGCCATTGAGATACACCACATTTTCGTCGAAAGAGCCACCGCGTACATTATATTGAGAAGAGAGTTCGCTATGAGTGGATACACCTGCTTGAGAAGTCACTAGTTCCTCCACAGCATTTCCTGTGGTGGAAGGTGCATTGCGCGTAGCATCTAGGGATATTTTTTGTGTAGAACTCGTTTGTTTCCCCTGTCCTTTTACCACCGCTTCGCCTATCATCACGGCATAATCGGGAAGAACGAAGTCAATGCGCACCGAATCCTTAGGCGAACGAAGGGTGCGTTTGCGCGTTTCGTAGCCCACCATTGCGCACACCACCACAACAGAGTCAGAAGAAAGCGTGTGCAGAGTATATTCTCCTTTGAGGTTGCTCACGGTGAGTGCAGCCGTTCCAGCCACGCGCACAGAAGCCAATTCAATGGGAGTGCCGTGGCTATCGCGAACGGAGCCAAAAATCTTAAGGCGTTGAGCAGAAGTGCTCAGCGCGCTCAAACAGATGCAAAGAAAGAAAAGGAGAAAACGAAGTCGCAACATATAATGAGTAACGATGTGCGTGGCAATTTATTTTGCAGCAAAAGTTTGGTGTATGCCTTGTTCGCGATGTTCCAACACTACCTCGACACCAAATTTTTGGTGAATATGTTCTGCAAGATGTTGTGCTGAATAAACACTTCTGTGTTGTCCGCCCGTACATCCAAAAGAAAACATCAAATTAGTGAAACCACGTTCCATATATCGGGCAATATGAGCATCGGCTAAGGCATAAACCGCATCTAAGAAGGGGATAATTTCGCCATCTTTTTCGAGAAAGTCAATAACGGGTTGGTCAATGCCTGTGAGTTGTTTGTAAGGTTCGTATCGTCCTGGATTGTGAATGCTTCGGCAGTCAAAGACGTAGCCACCACCGTTACCACTTTCGTCTGTTGGAATTCCTTTTTTATAGGAAAAACTAAAGACGCGTACGACTAATGATTGCTTGATGTTGGGTGTTTCTTTTTGTTGCATAAGGAGTAAGTTCTATTGAACCCAAATTGGTCATCTGACCGTTATAGTGTATTGGGTTGAAATTGTGGGAGAGATGCGAGTTGAAGTAGAGTTTTTGATAAAGTGGGATAATTATCTGCAACACTTTGCTTTAATAAGAGCGATATTTGTCGTAATGCCAAGGGGATGGACTGAAGAAAATAGTGCTTTCGTTCATATAAACCACGAAGGCCGTAGGCACCCAGTACTTGAAGCATACGAAACAAAACAAAGAGTTGGAGTTCCGTTTTGAATTGCGAGCGGTCTACTTCAATTAGTGTGGACAACTCGTCAAGATAATCCTCTATCAATGTTTGACGAAGAGATGCTGGATATTGCGCAGATGCTTGCCAAAGAAAGGAGGCGACATCGTAGTGTAGCGGTCCGCGGCGCCCGCTTTGGAAATCAATTAACCAAGGTTGTCCATTGCGCACCATAATATTGCGCGCCTGGAAATCACGATAAAGGAAAGTAGACCCAAAGCAATCGCAGCGCAATAAATCGTTAGCCAATGTTTCAAAATCGTCTTCTAAAGCTATTTCATCAAAAGGAAGTCCAGAGGGTTTGAGGAAACAGTATTTGAAATAATTCAAATCGAACATTATGGAGCGCAGATCGAAGGATTGGGGAGGAAGCAACCGATGTTGTTCCAACTCTGCGCCACCTTTTATTTGTACATTAGCCAAAAGACGAAGTGTGCTACGAAGAAGTGCGTATCCTTCTTGTGCAAGAGTATTGGAATCGCTTGATTCATAGCCTGCTTCTTTCCATTCTGCTAAAAACTGGTGCAATGAAAGGTCGCCTAAATCAGCTTGAAGATAGCAGAGATGGTCTTCGCTCACGGCGTATATCTGCGGCACAGGTAATCCCTTTGAGAGAAAATGATGCGACAGATAGATAAAAGCATCATTTTCAGCCCTATTGCTGCCAAAAGCTCCAACAAAACTTTTACCATTAGCGTGGCAAAGACGAAGATAAATGCGATTAGAACCTGCGCTATGAAGCATCTCAACGGCAGAAGGCTCTTCGCCAAAGTGCTGAGAGAACAACTGTATAATAGCCTTTTGAGTTTGTTCGAGGAAATCAGACATATATAAGAAGTAACTTAGTGCGACTGTTTCAAATTCATCAATTGTACCGCCACTAAAGCTGCCGTTTCTGTGCGCAATCGACTTTCTCCAAGAGAAATGCTTTGAAAACCAAGGGATGCAGCCAAACGAACTTCTTCAACAGAGAAATCTCCTTCAGGGCCAATGAGTACTAAACTTGGCTTTCCCTTTTCTACTACATCATAAAGGAAGGGCTTTTCTGCCGTTCCGTCTATGTCTGTTTGCGAATAGCAATGAGCAATGTATTTATTGCCTTCAAAAGGTTTGGCTATGAAAGTTTTGAACTTTTCTAAAGCCGAGATTTGTGGGAAGCGTCCTTTGTGGCTCTGTTTGGCTGCACTAACTACAATCTTTTCAACCCGTTCGGTTTTCAGAACTCTGCGTTCGGAATTTGCACAATCCAAGAAATGTAGCCCATTGAAGCCAATCTCTGTGGCCTTTTCTGCGAGCCATTCTATGCGGTCGCTGTTTTTTGTGGGAGCAACGGCCAAGTGAATGTCAGAAACCCAATGTTGTTGCCACGCGTATTCGTTTTCTATGGTGACAAAGCACTGAGGGTGTCGCCCAGTGCCAACGGCTGAAACGGTGCAATCAAAGAAATGCCCTGCACCATCCGTTATCCACAAATCATCTCCCTCTTTGCGTCTTAACACCCGCACAGCGTGTGCAGCTTCCTCCTCTGGAAGTTGAAGAGTTTGCGATAATTGAGGAGCATAAAACAAATGAGATTCCTTCATAAAGTAGCTTATTAGACTGCGAAGGTACGATTTTTCTACAGAAAAGAAGATGAAAACCGCGAACTTCGGCTTTTTTTTCCTACTTTTGCACGTAAATTTATATCGCTCTATGGATCTCGTTACCGTAAAAGACAAACAATTCGCTCTCTCACTCTCAGAGGAGCGCATTCGCCAACGTGTGGCTGAGACGGCTGCTCAAATCAGTGAAGAACTTTCGGGAAAGAATCCCATCTTTCTTGCTGTGTTGAATGGATCATTCGTTTTCGCTGCCGATCTTATGCGTGGAATTACCACACCCTGCGAAGTCAATTTCGTGCGCTTCTCCAGTTATGATGGCATGAATAGCACAGGCACAGTGAAAGAGCTTTTGGGATTAAACCAAAGTCTCAAAGGTCGCACCGTTGTTGTGGTGGAAGACATCATCGACTCTGGTTTGACGATGCAAGAACTCCTCGTTTATCTCCAGAAGTTTGAACCCGCGGAATTGAAGGTGGCTTCTCTCTTGGTGAAACCTGGTAATTTGCAGGTGAAGTTGAACGTGGACTACACGTGTTTCGAAATTCCTAACGATTTATTGTGGGATACGGTCTCGACTATGATGGATATGGTCGCAACCTTCCAGCAATTTATACTGTTGTTGAAGGCTAATCTTCAACATTATAATAGATATACTCAACTATATAATAATGAAAAATCTCGTAATCTTTGGTGCACCTGGTTCTGGTAAGGGCACACAAAGCGATATTCTCGTAGAAAAATATGGTTTTGACCATATTTCAACTGGTGATGTGCTTCGTGCTGAAATTAAAGCTGGTAGTGAACTTGGACGCACTGCGAAAGAATTTATTGATAATGGTCAATTGATTCCCGATTCCTTGATGATTGACATCTTGGCTGCAACTTATGACGCATTGCCTAAGGAACAAGGTGTGATTTTTGATGGATTCCCCCGCACCATTCCTCAAGCTGAAGCCCTCAAGGCGATGTTGGCTGAGCGCGGAACTACCGTACACGCTATGCTTGAACTGAATGTTCCTGACGAGATGTTGATGGAGCGTTTGATCAATCGCGGTAAAACGAGCGGACGTGCTGACGATAACGAAGAAACGATTGCAAAGCGTCTTGGCGTTTATCATAGTCAAACGATGCCCCTTATTGAGTGGTATGAAAAAGAAGGTCTTCGCAATGCTGTGAAGGGCTATGGCTCACTCGAAGAAATCAATGCAAACTTGTGTGCTGTCATTGATGTGCTTTAAGCATCAATGACAACACCGTAAAGAATATCGATGGAATCAAATTTCATTGACTACGTAAATCTATTGTCGCTCAGGTAAAGGTGGCCGCGGTTCGATGCACATGCACCGTGGTAAGTATCAACCCTTGGGCGGCCCTGATGGTGGTGATGGTGGTCGTGGAGGTAATGTTTATCTTCGCGGCAATCATAACTATTGGACCTTGTTGCACCTCCGATTTGACCGACACGTCTTCGCTGGGCATGGAGGCAACGGTGGTAAATGTTGTAGTCACGGCAGTGATGGTGAAGATAAGTACATTGATGTACCACCAGGCACAGTGGCTTATGATGCTGAAACTGGTAAGTACCTCTGCGATGTCGTAGAAGACGGACAAGTGGTGATGCTCCTCAAAGGTGGACGTGGGGGATTAGGGAATTTCCAATTCCGTACTGCAACCAATCAAGCACCTCGCTATGCACAACCAGGAGAACCTATGCAGGAAATGATGGTTGTGTTGGAATTGAAACTACTTGCAGACGTAGGTTTGGTCGGTTTTCCCAATGCTGGAAAGTCAACCCTCGTAAGTGCTTTGTCAAACGCTCGTCCTAAAATTGCCAACTATCCCTTCACCACGCTTGAACCTTCTTTAGGGATTGTGCCTTATCGCGATGGACGTTCCTTTGTGATGGCAGATATTCCAGGAATTATTGAAGGGGCAGCCGAAGGACGTGGACTTGGTCTGCGTTTCCTTCGTCATATTGAGCGCAACTCTTTATTACTCTTTATGGTGCCAGGAGACACTGACAACATCAAGCGAGAATACGAAATTCTTCTCAAAGAAGTTAGCGAGTTTAATGAAGGGCTACTTAATAAGCATCGCGTGTTGGCGGTGACCAAAGCGACTTGTTGGATGAAGAACTGATGGAAATGCTCAAAGAAGAACTTCCAGAGGACTTACCAGTGGTCTTTATTAGTGCTGTGACGGGACACCACATTCAAGAACTCAAAGATTTGTTGTGGCAAGAACTGAATAGTGAAAGCAACAAGCTGCAGAGTGTGGCGGAAGGTGGTAGCATTGTGCACCGTGATCGCGAAGTAGAGCATTTCGATCGAGACTTCTCTGATTGGGCTGACGATGTAGTCGAAATTGATGACGATGACATCGAAGAACTTGAAGACTACGAGATTGAAGACGTGGAAGATTAAGTGGATTGCTTCAAACTTCACACAATAAATTCCAAAGAAAAAGCAAATGGAATTGCTAGAATATCAATTAAGTAAAGGCGTACGCGCTTTTTCTACTCTTCGCACCAGTGAGGAACTAGGAAAAGGCGCGTACGCTTCGTTTATGGCCTCTCCCTACTTAGGTTTTAATATCACACCTTATTGTGGAGATGCGCCAGAACATGTGGAGAAATGTCGCCTCTTACTGGCGGAAGAATTGGGTATTCCCGAAGATAGAATCGTATTACCCACTCAAACACATACCAACAACATCGCCATTGTAGACGAGAGTTATTGGACACTGGGTATACGCGAACGAGCAGAGCGTTTACAAAATATAGACGCCTTGATTACTCAACAACGTGGGGTTTGTATAGGTGTTTCGACCGCCGACTGTGTTCCCATTTTGTTTTACGACGAAAAACATCAGTGCATTGCTGCCGTGCATGCTGGATGGCGAGGAGTTGTAGGACACATCGCTCGAAGAACCGTCTTGAAAATGCAGGAATTAGGCTGTGAACCCAGCGCGATACAGGTGATTGTTGCACCGAGCATCGCGCCAAACTCTTTTGAAGTTGGTGATGAAGTGGTATCAGCGTTTGAGGAGGCAGGCTTTCCTTCTAGTGTGATATTGAAACAATTTGCGAAACCTCACATCGATTTGTGGGCTGCAGTGGCTTTCGACTTAGAAAGCGCAGGTATATCCTTGCACAATATCCAAATAGCTGGCGTTGATACGTACGAACACGCAGATAGTTTTTCTCAGCACGCCGATTAGGAATCGAGTCAGGACGTATCTTTAATGGCATTTTGCTGCAATAACTTAGGCGTATATCAGCAATTATTCGTAAATTTGCGGAGAAATCTGTAACTTATTTGGCGAATTTGACCAGATATCACAGCGTTCCTGTCGAACAGAAGTCACAGCCGGACATCGTTTGACAAAACATTATCAAGTAACAAGACACATTTTCTATTATAATGGCCAAAGAACTCAAAGATCTAACCAAGCGCAGCGTTGACTATTCGCGTTGGTACAACGAATTGGTGGTAAAAGCAGACCTCGCAGAGCAGTCGCCCGTGCGTGGCTGTATGGTAATTAAGCCTTATGGTTATGCCATCTGGGAAAGCATTCAGCAAAATCTTGATGCTCGTTTCAAAGCAACCGGGGTGCAAAATGCTTATTTCCCTCTCCTTATCCCCAAGAGCTATCTCTCCAAAGAAGCTGAACACGTTGAGGGATTTGCCAAGGAATGTGCTGTCGTAACTCACTATCGTCTCAAAACAAACGAGGAAGGTAACGGCGTTGTTGTTGATCCAGCGGCTAAGTTGGAAGAAGAACTCATCATTCGTCCTACCTCTGAAACCACCATTTGGAACACTTTCCGTGGTTGGATTCAGTCTTGGCGCGATCTTCCTTTGCTTTGCAACCAATGGTGCAACGTGATGCGATGGGAAATGCGTACGCGTCTATTCTTGCGTACCTCTGAATTCCTCTGGCAAGAAGGGCATACCGCTCACGCTACTCGCGAAGAAGCTGAAGCACGTGCCAAGCAAATGCTCGATGTTTATGCTGATTTCGCCAAAGATGTTTTGGCAATTCCTATGGTGAAAGGCGTGAAGAGTGCAAATGAACGCTTTGCAGGAGCACTCGAAACATACACCATTGAGGGAATGATGCAAGATGGTAAGGCGTTGCAAAGTGGTACTTCTCACTTCCTAGGACAAAACTTCGGTAAGGCCTTTGACGTGAAATTTGTCAACAAGGATAACCAAGAAGAATATGCTTGGGCTACATCTTGGGGAGTCTCAACTCGTTTGATGGGTGCCTTGATTATGAGCCACTCTGATGATAACGGTTTAGTACTTCCTCCACACGTAGCACCTATTCAGGTGGTCATTGTTCCTATTTTTAAGAATGGCGAACAAGAAAAGTTTGATGCAGTGCTCGGTGAATTGGCTAAAAAACTTCTGGCTAAGGGCATCCGCGTGAAGTATGACAATGCAGAAAACAAGCGTCCTGGATTTAAGTTTGCTGATTACGAATTGAAGGGTGTTCCCGTTCGTCTCGTAATGGGAGGACGTGATTTAGAAAACGGCACCATTGAGGTGATGCGCCGCGACACTTTGGAAAAAGAAACTCTCTCTTTTGAAGGTATTGAAGAAAAGGTCGTTGCTTTGTTGGAAGAAATCCAAGAAAACATTTATCAAAAGGCTTTGAAACTTCGCGAAGAAAAGACCTATACTTGCACCACTTACGATGATTTCAAAGAACGCATCAAAGACGGTGGCTTCTTCATCTACGATTGGGATGGAACTTCCGAAACGGAAGAACAACTAAAAGTAGACACACAAGCTACTATTCGTTGTATTCCTGATGCTTTGTCGCAAGACAATTTGGGAACCGATATGATTAGCGGCAAACCCGCAGTAGCTCGTGTCTACATCGCTAGAAGTTACTAACAACCAGCACCTCATCACAAATTTCCTACAACTATTATAGCGAATACATCACGCTGTTCCCGTTGATAGCACGTTATGAATAGTGTCGATACGCAATATAATATGACCACGCAACAGCAGTTTGAGCAAGCCATAGCTTTGTGCCGTGACATTTTTGTCAAGAAATGTACGACTACGGCACTGCGTGGCGCGTACTTCGCATACCATCGCTCACCGATCAGATTTATATCAAGGCCAACCGCATTCGCTCTTTGCAAACGAAAGGTGTTTCCAAGGTAGGGGAGGGCATTGTTCCAGAATTCATAGCTATTGTCAACTATGCCATAATGGGACTCATCCAACTCGAATTGGGCGTGGCTGATGGTACCAATAAAGATGATTTGCACGATGAACGAATGGCAGAGGCCTACGACAAACAGGTTGAAGCTGCGTTACAACTAATGTTGCGTAAAAATCACGATTATGACGAAGCGTGGAGGTTGATGCGAGTGTCTTCTTACGTAGATTTCATTCTTACAAAGGTGTTTCGCACCAAACAGATTGAAGAACACGAAGGCAATACGCTCGTGAGTGAAGGCATTGATGCCAATTATTTGGATATGCTCAACTATGCCATCTTCGCTATCATCAAACTTGAGGTAGAAAAGTCTGAACAAAATGCCGAGAAGTAAAGTCACTTATGCCATACTTCGCACAATAACCCTACTATCTCAGTGGTTGTTGGCAGGTACGTTCCTGTTTTCTGGCTTCGTTAAAGCCTTAGATCCAATGGGAATGGAGCATAAGTTGGCCGCTTACTTTACGCATTGGGGAATAAACCTTCCCGCTGGTTCTTTGTACCTTGACGTTGCAGTCCTTTTGCTTACCCTTGCAGAGTTTACCCTTGGGGTATATCTCTTGTTGGGAATGCGAAAACGCGTAGCTGCCATTGGAAGTTTTGCATTTATGTTGGTGATGACATTACTCACCATATATATATATGCGTTTAATCCCGTTGCAGACTGTGGCTGTTTTGGTACGGCAATTACGCTAACCAATGGTGAAACGCTAGCGAAGAACATTGTCCTCCTCGCTTGCGCACTTGTTGTCCTCACTCAGCGACGCCATTTCTTAAGAATCATTACCGTTCATACTCAGTGGTTGCTGTCGTTATATGCAATGGTATATTTGCTAGGTGTCACGCTCTTTTCGCTCCACTATTTGCCTTTGATGGAATTTACTCCCTATGAAACGGGCATTTCCATACCCGAAGCAATGAAAGGGAAGCAAAATATGAGTTTCATCTACGAAAAGAACGGACACAAGCAAAGTTTTGATATTGACCACTTGCCCGAGGACAGCACTTGGACGTACGTTGAAACCCAAACAGAAGTCCTTCAAGCACCAAGCATCAAGGATTTCTCTTTGACTGACAAAGATGGAGAAGAAATAGCTGACGAGTTGCTAGCCGACAGTAGTTTGGTGTACATCGTTACAATGCCCAATCCCTCCACAGCGGATGCAGGTTGTAGCGACCGAATCAATGATATCTACGATTTCGCCAACGACCACCACCAACGCTTAGTTTGCGCCACGGCAGGAAACAATCAGAGATAACACAATGGATAGACCTCACAGGGGCTGCTTATCCATTTGTAGAAAGCTCCACCGAAGCACTCAACGCAATGGTTCGCTCCAACCCTGGAGTCCTGCTGCTCAAACAAGGACGAATCATTGCTAAATGGAGTAGCAACGACCTTCCTAATGAGGAAGAACTAAAAGCTATAACGGCTAATCCTGAACTGCAAATCCAACGTTTTGCCACGAGTCACGCATTGTTGAAGTTGTTCCTGTGGTTTATCCTTCCGTTTGGACTCCTTCTGCTTGCTGATCGCCTTTGGATTGGTCGCCGATATTATCGCATCTACAAACATTACAAATCCCATAATAAAAACAAAATGAGAAAGCACATCGTAGCCGGCAACTGGAAGATGAACAAGAATCTTCAAGAAGGTCTTGCTCTTGCCGCTGAAGTCAACGAACTTCTCAAGAATGAGAAGCCAAACTGTGAAGTAATCCTCGGTACTCCTTTCATCCACTTGGCAAAGGTGAGCGAGTTGGTAGACCATAGCCTCGTGAAGGTGTCTGCTGAAAACTGCGCTAACCACGCTGCTGGTGCTTACACTGGCGAAGTTTCTGCAGAAATGGTAAAATCAACTGGTGCAGAGTACGTGATTCTTGGTCACAGCGAACGTCGCGAATACTACAACGAAACTCCAGAAGTCCTCAAGGAAAAGGTTGACCTCGCTCTTGCTAACGGTCTTCAAGTGGTATTCTGCATCGGCGAAAGCCTCGCACAACGCGAAGCTGGTGAACAAGAAGCTGTTTGCAAGGCTGAACTCGAAGGTAGCGTGTTCCATCTTTCTGCCGAAGAATGGAAGAACGTAGTCATTGCTTACGAACCCATCTGGGCTATCGGTACTGGTAAGACTGCAACTTCTGATCAAGCACAAGAAATTCACGCTTTCATCCGCAAGTGCGTAGCTGAAAAGTATGGTCAAGAAGTAGCTGACAACACTTCTATCCTCTATGGTGGTTCTTGCAATGGTAAGAATGCTCCTGAACTTTTGCTAAGGAAGACATCGATGGCGGTTTAATTGGTGGCGCATCACTCAAGGCTGCTGACTTCAAACTCATCATCGACGCTTGGAAGTAATAGACAACACGTCCTTTTAACCCAAATCGGTCATTAGATTCTGAACAGATTTCATTAGATTGTTGAGCAGATTGTTTGTCGTTAGTTCGAAGGCGTAGTGGGCTACGGCGAGAACGAACGAAAGACAAGATGCCAACAAGAAAATGAAAGATGACAGGAAGTTATCTATTCAATTATGAGTAGTACTATAACGGTCTAATGACCGATTGGGGGGTATGTTAAGAGGAAGGTGAGATTCCTTGTGAATCTCACCATCCTTATTTTATCCTTCATATAAGTTTTTACCTATCTCTGTTTCCATCTTATGGGAAACAATTAGAGAATTCATCAGCTGTAGATGCCTTTGGCGTTCGTATACAGTAGTTCATTTTCTTCATAGATGAAACTTTTATTCTTGACTTCGTTATTGAGCATTCTGCCAACTGCAAGCCAATCGTTGAGTGCCCATTGTGCCACGCCACAAATTAAAGCCGACAGCGTCACCACTTCTAAGCGACACGCTAATGTAGAATCGACACGAGAAGGTAGTCGTTCGCGCTATCGTGCGCAAGGCTATCGCATTCAGGTCTTCACGGGTGGAAACGATCGTGCCGCAAAACTCGCAGCGCAAGATATGAAGATTAAAGTGCAGCGTTACTTTCCTGAACTATCTGTTTACATCCATTTCCAATCCCCCCGATGGGTCTGCCGAGTTGGTGATTTCTTATCTAGAGAAGAAGCTCAACACTATGTAAAGCTCATCAAAAAGAAAAGACTCTCTCCCGAAGCAGCGATTGTGAAAAGCCCTATTCTTCGCGCTTATTAGGCGGAATAGAGCCTTTCGCATATATCATTCTTCTTTTATTGTAGAATTACATAGACCTTAGAATATGACGGAACAAGAACGCATTGACCAATTAAAGTTTCATTATAAAGAAACACTCCAACTCTTTGGAGAAGACCCAGAAAGAGAAGGACTTCTCAAAACTCCCGAACGTGTTGCTAAAGCGATGCTCACGCTCACTAGAGGATACGCAATGGATCCTGTGGCTGTGCTGAATAGTGCCAAGTTCAAAGAAGAATACAATCAAATGGTAATCGTCAAAGACATAGAATTCTTCAGTCTTTGCGAACATCATATGTTGCCATTCTTCGGAAAAGCGCACGTTGCTTACATTCCCAACGGATGTATTTGCGGACTTTCAAAGATTCCGCGTGTAGTAGACATCTTCTCTCATCGCCTTCAAGTGCAAGAGCGATTAACGCTGCAAGTGATGGAAGCCATCAAGGAAGCACTCGATCCAAAGGGTGTAATGGTGGTAATTGAAGCCGAACATATGTGTATGCAAATGCGCGGCGTAGAAAAACAACATTCTTGCACCACAACAAGTTCCTTCTGTGGAGCATTTGAGCAAGCCAAGACACGCGAAGAGTTTTTGCAACTCATCAAACGAGCTTAGCTCATACGATTATAAATTTGTGGAACAGCTGTTCCAAAATGTGGGAGGTAGTATCAATGCCTCCCACATTTTTTGTACAGAGTGTTGCGGTATAATGAATGATTGGAGTTAATGTTGTGCGTGATCGTTGGGAAAAACAGACAATAACGTGGAATCTGTAGTCTAAATCATCCAAATGACCCAGAAAATACTCAAATCTAGTGATTGTGCATTCCTTCTGTCTTGTGTAACTTTGCACGATTAATCCCCAATCGGTCGTTAGCTCCTGAACAGATTTCATTAGATTGTTGAGCAGATTGTTTGTCGTTAGTTCGAAGGCGTAGCGGGCTACGGCGAGAACGAACGAAAGACAAGATGCCAACAAGAAATGAAAGATGACAGGAAGTTATCTATTCAATTACGAGTTGAACAATAACGGTCTAACGACCGATTGGGGATTATTTGCCATTCACGGACTTGATGGTTGTAGCCTCAATCATCTTATTATAGAAATGATATAACAAGAACTTTATGAAGAAAACTTTTAAGCGAATTCATTTGTGGCTTTCCGTTCCTTTCGGAATCATCCTCAGTTTGATTTGTTTTACTGGAGCCTTACTCGTGTTTGAGCGCGAAGTGACCGAGCTCGTGCACTACGATCTTTACCATCTAAAAGAGGTCAAGGCAAATGCCCTTCCCATTTCGTCTTTGATAGATAAAGTCGTTCCCGAGTTGAAAGACAGTGTTTCCGTCACCGGAATCACAATATCCAATGATGCCAACAGACCATACCGCGTAAACCTTTCTGCACCTCGAAAGGCGGGTATGATGGTCAACCAATACACTGGAGAAGTGCTGGGGATGGATCAGCGGTTGCCGTTCTTTAAGACCGTGCTCAAACTTCATCGTTGGCTTCTTTGTGAACGTCCAGACAACGATGAGGATATTTGGTGGGGAAAGCTCATTGTCGGCACCAGCACTTTGATGTTTGTGTTAGTGTTGCTCAGTGGCATTATTGCTTGGTGGCCAAAAACAACGCGAGGACTGAGCAAACAGATGAAAATCCACACGAGAAGAGGTTTGAAACGTCTGTTCTTGGATTTGCACACTATTGGTGGTGTTTATGTTTGTCTGTTGCTCCTTGTTATGGCTTTGACAGGACTAACTTGGTCTTTTGACTGGTATCGCAATGGTTTCTACAGCCTCTTTGGGGTTAAGCCTGAAAAAAAGGAGGCGAATGCACCGAAAGGTGACAAACCTCAGCCAATAGCTGCGAAGGGTGCTTCCGCATCAATGGCACCCGAAGAAAGTGAAGAAGAATTTGTGGTTGTGCCCCCAAATTACATCGTATGGCAACGCATTTTTGAAGAAGTGCGCAATCGTCAAAAGGACGCTGCAACAATTACCATTGATGATGAAGAAGCAGAAGCTACTCTCGGAACATTAGGCAATAGCCGTGCTGCTAATGTTTATGCCTATGACGAAACAACCGGAAAGGTGACAGATGTAGAGCATTACGCTGATGCCAAACCCAAGCAAAAGGTTCGTGGATGGGTTTATTCTGTGCACACCGGCAGTTGGGGCGGTCTATTGATCGAATTCTACAATTTCTCGCAGCTCTTTTCGGGGCTACGCTTCCCCTCACTGGTTATTACTTGTGGATTAAAAGAAGTCTGAAGAACAGAACGAAGAAATAGTTTTTGCTTTCAAAATAACAAAAGGCTTTACCAATACGTATTGTAACGTAGGTAAAGCCTTTTATTGTGCCGTTACTTTGGCTTTATAAATTCACCAATCGATGGACACAAGTGCGCCAATCCACATTTGTGACAAAGCGGTTTTCTTGCAAGGCAAGTATAGCGACCGTGGAGAAGCAACCAATAGTGAGCAGCAGCCACTTTGGATTCGGGAATGTGCTTCATCAATTCCATCTCCACACTGTAGGGAGTTGTACAGTGTTTCGGTACTAACTTCAGACGATGAGAAACGCGGAAAACGTGCGTGTCTACAGCAAGAGCAGCCTTGTGAAAAGCCACAGCTTGCACCACGTTGGCTGTTTTTCGTCCTACCCCCGGAAGCGAAGTGAGTTCCTCTAGAGTGGAAGGCACCTCTCCATTGAAATCGGCTACGAGTTTTTGTGCCAATCCCACCAAGTGCTTAGCTTTATTATTGGGATAACTCACCGATTTGATGTAATCAAATATCACTTCCGATGTGGTTTGCGCCATAGCCTCGGGAGTGGGAAAGTCTTGAAATAAACGCGGAGTAACTTGGTTGATGCGTTTATCGGTGCATTGGGCAGAGAGCACAACAGCCACAACGAGTTCAAAGTTGTTGCGGAAATCCAACTCTGTCTCCGTTGCGTCCATTGTTCGTTCAAAAAAATCAAGCACCTGCGCAAAGAGTTCCTTCTTTCGCATAGTTGTTATGTCTAGTTGTGTCTCGTGGGTTGAGAGAGCAGTTAAGCAAGTTGTTGCATTCGAGCAATATATTTGCCAATGATGTCAAATTCCAAATTGACTTTTGTTCCCACTTCAATGTTGTGGAAGTTCGTATTGTCGTAGGTGTAAGGAATGATGCACACTTGGAAAGTGTTGTTGGTGGGGTTGCAAACAGTGAGACTTACTCCATTTACCGTGACACTGCCTTTGTCTACGCAAAAATAGCCACGTTGAGCCATCTCTTTGCTCGTTTCATATTCAAAGGTGAAACGATAGCTACCATCTTCGTTCTCTTTCTTCACACAAGTAGCCACTTGATCCACGTGTCCTTGCACGATATGACCATCAAGTCTGCCATTCATCATCATTGAACGTTCCACATTCACCTCAGTGCCAACAGTCCAGTCACCAAGATTGCTACGCTCGAGGGTTTCGTTCATTGCTGTTACCACATATTGTGTTTCTGTCAAGTGAACCACCGTAAGACAAACGCCATTGTGTGCAACACTTTGGTCGATTTTCAGTTCTTGAACAAAATTGCATTCGAGCGTGAAGTGGATATTTTCTTGCTCCTTCTGTATGTTTACGACTTTTGCCGTGGACTCTACAATTCCTGAAAACATAGTTGTATTGATTATCAGAGTTGGATTCTATTGATTATCTGAGTTCGATTCAATTTTTCTCAGTTTGATTCGTTAGTACAAAGATACAACTAAATCTCGAGATATAACAGACTTATAGGAGAATCATAGTAATCTGCAATCGTATTTGTTTTCCTTGTAGCGTCTACCTGAGCGTGCAAATAAGCAGTTTGTTTCATCTTAATTTTACGGACAAAACTAGTGTGATTTCGAATCGTTAAGGGAAAACGCTTCGAAGACTGTTAAAATGGCGGGCTAAATTTGGTCAGAATTTCGAGCAAACTAGGAGGAAACAAATGTTTTTTTAGGTGGATTCAAAAATCAATCCTCCGACAAAAAATGGAGAGATTCGAGAGTTTTTCTCGATATCTTCCCATAGAAACAAAATTTCGTGGGAAGTTTTCAGAATTATATCGGACGAAAAAGAAATTTCGTCCGACTTAATTTGAAAAATGTCCCTTGAAATAGAACGAGCGACGTGTTGTTTTACCCAAAACGACCCGTCGTTTCTGCTCAAACAAGCCGTCGATTTCTATAAACAAGCTCAGATTACAATAAAACGCGCGAAATAACTGAAAAGTGCTCCCAAAAATCTCTATTTTTCAAACTCTCTGAGAATCGCATAATTCCCAGCAACTTTTTTCTGAATTCGAATTTGGGCGTTAAATGGAGGGATAGGATTTGTGAAAATATCCATATTGCAATGGATAAAAAGTACGGAGAATGTGCGGTTACTTTTTAGTCCCAATCTGTCATTAGTTCTTAAACGGATTTCATTGGATTGTTGAGCTGTTTGTTTTTCGTTTTGATTTGGTGTGGCGTGCTACGTCGAGAACAACGAGCAACAAGATGTCTACAAGAATATGAACGATGACCCGAAATAAACTTCCCCATTACGAGCAGCTTATAACGATTAAATGACTGATTGGGGGCGAAGGCTACCACAAAGTGTGCGCATATCATTGGATTGAAGCGTTGTCAAATCATAGAGCAAAGGTGGGGGCATTGCTGCCACCTTGCGACTGACAGAGGTGGCTACCAAGGAGGACTGACGGCTTAGCGTAGCAAAAGCGGTCTGTGCTTCTCCCTCGGTTGCGAAATCCTCTGTACAAGTGCTTTGAAGAAGGACACCATCTTTCTGTACAAAGGCTTGTAATCGCCAAAAAGGGAACGGACGAGAATCCTTGATGCTCCAAATACCGACGGCAGATCATGGCTAGTGTGGGGGTTTGCACACGACCCTAGTGAATAGGCTCCGCGTCGAGCGATGGACAAGGCTCGACTGGCATTGATGCCGACTAACCAATCAGCTTCACTGCGTGCTTTGCCTGCTAGATAAAGGGCGTCATACGCGCTTCCGGCTTTGAGATGGGCGAGTCCCTCTCGGATGGCTTTATCGGTGAGGGACGAAATCCAAAGTCGATGGAAGGGCTTTTGGCAACCTAGATAGCCATAGATATAGCGGAAGATGAGTTCTCCTTCTCGTCCGGCATCGGTGGCTACGATGATTTGGTCGCTTTTTTCAAAACAGGAACGGATGATTTTGAGTTGCTTGAGAGCGGTTGGGTCGTCTTCAAAGTCTTTGCCTTTGCGGATTTGGCGCACCATGAGCTGGAAAGGCTGTGGAACGATGGGGAGTTCCTCTGCTTTGTAAGCGCCATAGCCATATTGTTCGGGCATTGACAAGGTGATGAGATGACCAAATGCCCAGGTGACAAGGTAGCCTGCTCCTTCAAGGAAGCCGTCTTCTCGACGATTTGCTCCAACTATACGCGCAATGTCACGCGCCACGGAGGGCTTTTCGGCAATGATATAAGTTATCATAGTGGATGCTATTGATTAGGTTATAGGTTACATCTTGCGACCGCGCTTTGCTTTTTGTTCTTGCTTGGCTTGCTGCACTTCTGTGGGTTGGGTTTGTTGGGATTTGAGCGGTTCTTTGAGGTCTTTCGTGGCTTCGTTGGTTTTGCCGTGGTTGTTCACAGCAACCTGAGTTTTATTTTCCTCGGCTATGGCTTCAACCTTACCCTTGTTTTGTTTCTTATCAGGATTCGCCTTCGGCAGACTTTTTCTCGCCACGGCAGAGTCTAAACAGCGCTGCGCTTGTTTACTCTGCTCGTTTGGCTTATCGAAAAAGTTCCATTTGTAAAAGCGTGGGCGGTTTTCCTCCTTGTCCATACGGACATAGGCATTGAAGCTCTTGCCCTCCTTGTCTACCATATTCTTGAGATAAAGCGTGCTACCTGCATTCAAGGATTCGCACTGTTTGTCGGAGAGCGTGAGTCCACAGAGTTTACGAGGAATTCCGCCTTGCTTTTGTCCTTTTTCTTGGTGTTGTGCCTTACGCTCCTGCAAACTCTTCTTATCACCAAAGATAAATTCGATGCCTTTCTTCTCGGCATTGACTTGGAGCGTGGCATCAAAAGACTTGCCACTCTTCGAGATCATACCCTCTACTTTCACAGCCTTACCTTCTATGAGGTCTTTGTATTGCTGGTCAGAGAGGGTGACACCTTTTATTTCCTTGGGGATAGACACTCTGTCGGCACGCAAAGCGATAACTTCATTCGTCTGTGGGTCAATGGAAACATAGGCAGAGAAAGACTCGCCGTTTTTGGGCGTTACTTCGATGGTTTTACCCAAATTTCCCGTTGCCAAAAGGGTTTCCTTTTCCTCATTCGAAAACTTGTGTCCCATATAGGGAAAGTCGAGTTGCGGTTCTTTTCTTAGGGAATGGACGGCTAGGGAGATTTTCCCTTCTTCGTCTGTTCGGAATGCAAGGCGTGCTTCGGTGTGGATGGTGGTTTCTCCTACGGGAATGGCAATCGGCAAAAGATTGGTTTTCTGCCAATTGAGCATTTTGTCGAGTTCTCCATTCTGCTCGAGTTTGTCTTTGGAAAGTCCCAAGGTTTCAAGCATCTTCCAGTCCACGCGTTCGGGATTGATGGCTGTGGCATTCTTCTGCTGAGGAAGGTAATCTTCGAAATCGAGCTGAATGTCTTTTATCTTCTGCTGATTGTCGGGATTTTGCTTGTTTTGCAACATTGTTTTGAGATTTGCCACGCCTTGTTCCACATTGTCAGCAAGCACCTTGTACAAGCCAAAATGTTTGGGGTCGTTGAACTGTTTGAGAAAGTTCTCCATAAAGTTCTTCAAGAGTCCATCTCTACTATTGAATTTGAAGAAGTCGCTTTGATTTGCTTCTTCGGCAGGGGCTGTCTTGAGTTTCCCCTTATCATCGATGTTTGAAACTACGGAAAGTTTACCTACTTCCGCCTCGTTTGACCTCCGTGCGGTCTTCTAAGACTAGCACATAGTCGTCGTTGTTATTTGCGTTCATAATACTATGAATTAGATGATTATCACTTGCTAAAACGCAAATATATAGGCTTATATAAGACGTTCTAATGTATAGGGTGTAGGCAGGATAATAAGGGAAGAAAGGGGAAATAAACAATCGTGCGTTTTATTAATCAGAGAGAGAGAAGATGCCCTAAAGGTGTTTCTAAGACGATAGCAAGGTAATCTTATATTTTTTGCTCAATATTTCCTTACAATTCCTTGGTCTAGCGATGAAAAAGGTTTAACTTTGCAGTAAGAGAAAAGGCATTGTATAGAAGTCTAACTCTTGGACTGAAAGGCTGTTTATTCCTCACCTGTGGTTTACTGAAAAAAGTTGACAGTAGGACTGGTACAAATCACAGTTATATGTCACACCCACTCAGCCATTCGGAGTTCCTTCGTATCATCGAAAAGTACCTAGGCTCCGACCTCACCACGTACGCCACAACTCGGGAGAAGGTCTGGAAGGGAAACAAATTGCGAGAGACCTTGAGCAAAGGCTATATGAAGGAGATCTAAAGGTTGCAGGTGGAGATACAAAGAAGGTTGCAAATAGGCAGAATCCCGTTGGAGTCAAGAATCCAAATCGCGATAGCAATATATCAGAAATAACGGAGGAACTCATATTAAGGCACCTGGAAGAAATGGAATATTATATGACATTTCAGATGTTGATACTCAAAGACTGGATGTTGATTTAGAGTCACATAAAGTTAGTCCTCATTAAAACGAAAAATCAATGGACGGAAACAAAGTACTGGAGAAGTTGAGCTGGATAACTCAATCTAAATTAGCTCCACAGCCTGTAACTCAGGAATATAAAGAACGGATATATCGTTTCTTTGAAAATTATGTTCACTTTTTACAAGATAACGGGTTTACCACAAGGGAGATCCTAAGAAAGGGAGAAAAAAAGCTACCGACGAGATCCCAGATAACAATTGGAGATTTAACAGAACAAGGCTTCAAGTTTTTATGCTTTTGGCATTCTTAAATGGATTGCTAAATATGACCGAGCTAAAGACAAGGATAAAGCTATTGGAGATTTCTCTTTCATAGAGAAAAAGCTTAAGGAGTTTCGAGAAAGACATGGTGACTAAAAAAACATACTACTCTCCCGAAACAGGAGCATACATTAGTCAAGATCCCATTCGTCTTGAAGCGGGGCTGACAAACCTGTATGCATACGTCCACGACGTGAATGCCTGGGTGACCCACTAGGTTTGAGCATTCTGTCATTTACTAAGCGTGGTGGACTTACCTTTGAGCAATATAAGAAAATCAGAGGAGGCACTAGAACGCTTGGGGTTATTGAAACAGTAGATTATTCAGGTAGGCGAGTAATGTAAAAAATTAGTGTTGAATTTCACCATATGTTTATATCCCAGAGATGGCAGAGAAGATTCAATCTCCCAAACTGGCTTGTTAATAACAGAATCAATGTTTGGAAATTGAACACAATTCAACATGCAATTTTGGATAAGTATAGATTTCAGTTTCTTCGAAAGGAACTTAAGGCTCAAGTCGGGTGGTTCAAGAAATATAATATGTTCTCCAATTTTGAGGCAGGCGAAAGTGATTCCATAAATAAAGTACATTAGTAATCAAACTGATAGCATGTTTAGTTTTCTCAAGAAGAAACCAAAGTTGGATATTTCCAATGTTATTAAAGAGTTGGCAAAAACTCTACCAAGCAAGTATGATTCTATCATAAAACAAATAGAGAAAGGCATCGTTATAGGTTTCTTCATAGAGGAAGATGCATATGTTAAATTTAAGCTAGATTCTTCCGTTATTAGTCGCTTTGAAGACCCTATGGGTCGCTACTATTCAATTTCTGGATTTCAGCTTGAATGGAATGATGGTAGCAGGACTTGTTTTGCTATTCGTATTGGGTATGGGTTAGTTCTCGGCATAGAACTATCAGATCGTAGTGTCATCTTTAAGCATCAAAATCAACCAAGAGTAATTCTCATGTCTCTGAGGATTACCTATTTTGATTCGTTGGAAAACTCCTTTATCTCCCCATCAGAAGCAAAGATATTTAGTCCTAACGACTTATATGAAATCGAAATCCAAAGGGGTCCATCTCCTTCATCTGAGAGATCTTGATGATGGAGACTTTGTCGCTATAGATACAAAACAATCTATCTACAAAGTGACACATTCTCCTGTCGAGCTAGTCCCCCTTGATATACTATTAGAGGATGTCCCTCATCTATAGGGTCTGATTTGTCACGTAAACAAGGATTGCAAGATGTCGCAAAAGCATTGGACGTTCACTAATATTATCCGTTATATTGAGGATTATAAAAAAAATCCTCAACTCATAGAAAGGATGAAGTGGGAATTTATTTCCGAAGGAGAGTGTATAGTTGAGTTCGTGAAGCTATATAAGCATCTCGTCCTAGAACGAACGATTGATCCCAAGATCCATCAAACTACAGCTATTTACTTGAGGTATTCTCAGCAATTGCTGCTAAAAAAGAAGAGAGCAATAAGACGTCTTGGCATAGGGAAAAAGAATGTGGCTGCAATCTTAAGACTATGTGGTATATATTACAGAGAGTATGGGGACGATGAGCATCGAGTCTTTTTCCTGGATACGGATGTGAATATATACTTCTGCAAACACTATCAATTACCTATTTATATTCTGCAAAGAATAGAATTCTCCAATAAAGAATATAGATCTTTTATCCTCAAGGTTCTTCCAGTGAAAAAAGGTGAATGGTAACTACCCCCGAGAATACCTCGTATCTTCTCTAATAGAGTAAATCATAGCAGAGTTGCATTTATGAGCGACAGCATAGGTCATATAATAAAGGACTCTTTAGGCGAACAACTGACACATAGCCCGAGTAAGAGCTTTGTCAATCGCTGTGAAACAAGACTAAGGTTATTGCTCCTATTTCTTGTGTGCTCCTTGTCCAACTTTGTATCTTTGAAAGCTCATCCTCTCTTCGTGTCATCAGGAATGAATATAGATGGTGCTAGTAATATGAAGTACTTGCCTATTGCAGAAGGAATAGATTCTAATCCTAATAAAGCTATTCATTTAGGATGGAATGATGTGCATATCAAATGATGAAACAGCGAATGAATGAGCTTATGATATTTCCAAAATTGAAGGGTGGGATCAACGAAGGATTCAAAAAGAAGTCGTAGATTTACAAACCGAAGTTAGACAAAGATTGGATTCTGGAAAATATAAAATACACTGATAGAAATGTATAGACTTCAGCAACAAAGTGACATAGATTTTGCACCATGTCACATCAGGAATCGCCAAAGGCAAGAAGAGTTATATGAATTTTTGGTAGATGATAAGGAAGGACTTCTTCAGTATGCTCCAGTTCTGATCGCTGATAATAGATTGACACTGGAGTCCATCCAAAAGTTGGACTATCTTGAAAGTTTCTTGCCTGCTCCAATTTTCTCAGAACGAGCAAAAACGAGAATCGAAAAAATTGTAGGTGAAGATGTTGTCTTCTATCCTTGTAAAATAAATCTCAGAGGAGAGTTATTGCAATTTTACCTGGCTAAGATTTTTCGAAAGCTTCCAATATTAGATGTGGAGAATAGTCCATTTTATACCTTATCCGATGGAAAAAAAATTCCCACATACCCTTATAAATTTACCTCGCAAGATTTAGAGTACACACTCGCAAGAGATTGCTACTACCCTTCATTATTTGTTGTATCTTCTAGGTTACAAAAAGAAATGTATGGTTTGTCTTTAGATCTAGTTCCATTAATCTGAGTTAGTTGATAAAAAGGGGAAAATTAAAGAGTTTCATTAAAATGGATCACTTAAAAGAAGAAATACTCTTGGCTATGGATAGTAGTACTATAAGCTATATGGAAAAATGTAGAATACTATTATCCGCCTTGAGCGATATAGAGGATTGGAGATGGTTACAGGAGTTGTATCTGAAGTATGCTCTAGATCAGAATGATAGTATAGCTGGACTTTCTATTACATGTATTGGTCATATTGCTAGAATACATCAGAATATTGATTTGCCGCGTGTACATAAGGTCTTTCAATACATATCAGAAACACGCCCTAATTTAAAGGGAAGAATTAAGGATTCATTGGATGATATTTCTGCTTTTATAACAAGTTAGCGGGTATAATCTATCATGAGCAAGTGCATAGGCAGTATTACGCATGACGTCTTTGGTTCTGTTGGGACCTTGCTATCGCATAGTCCTGGTAAGAGCTTTGGCGAGCTGTTTGAGGAGAAGAAGTCTAAGCTAGACGCTCTTCAGGCGACGCTTGCCGAGGCCGTTATGCCTAAGTTTCCGCCTATGCCTGCCGTGAAGTACAGTGATATAGGCTTCGGTATAGACCTTCACAAGGGTGTTATGCCCGCTGTCCCCTTGGTTCCTGTGCCTAATGTGAGCATGGCAAAGCAATTGGAGGATATTCTTGCAAATCTTGGAGATTTCAAGGTAATACACGTAACGATACAACGAAGAGCAAAGGACGGCTGTATGCAGCCTCCCATACAGAACATAAATGGCATTAGCATATGAAAAAGCGAACGAGAGCAGAGTACACAAAACGCATTGACAAAGTCTTCTCATACGTGAAGGGCTACACTCACGAGGCGGAGTATTTGGAGCGTTTAGCAAATCCATCTTTGGAGAAATGGAATTTTATCCAGTTAAATACTGTTGCCCACACGGAGTTTGACGTGTGTCAACTGCAATTTTGGCACAATCCTAGTCCTGAACTTTTCCAAAGAATGGTAGATGCTCTCCATATCCAGTACATTGCATATTGGTCTATGTGGAAAAAGGATGAAGAGCTGAGAGCAGAAAAGAAACTCACGTTATCATCGGAACTTACTACTTTGCCGGTTTTTCTGCTTGCTATGGCGATGTTTGCAGATGACATGCTTAGAGAAAGGATCGTAGACGTTACCACAGAGGCTTTGAACTATAAAACGCGCAACCAGTTTAAGCTACACGTTACCACCCTTCCCCTTGCGAAGTTTCTTTATCAAGATATTCTCACAAGGAAAGGCATCATCTGGGGGGAAGAAGGAAGACGTACCCATAGCACCCTACGACAAGGTGCTAGCAAATGCTGCTACCTGCTCTGCAGAAGAGGTGGAGGATTTGCTAGACGACCTGATGACATATCACCTCAAGACTTATCATATTGATTCTTTCATAGCCAACCCTTTCGATCCCACATGGAGCTTATTCCCTGTGGAGGCATTTGCTCTCTACAGATATTGGCTCATCAAACGGAAACTTGACATTGCTAATCTACAATTCTCAGACGCCATGCTAGCACATTATGCTCCATACCTGCAGCAGGCAGAGTATAAGGTTTCTCCACATATTCAAAAGATTATAGATGGTCTGGAGTAGGACTATAACTCGATGGAAACCATCACTGAAGACCTATGAGAAAAGATAAAAGATATGGAGATGTCTATGAAGTACTATTCCTGGAAATTATGATACGGTTTGGTAGTTTCTCGGTTTAGATGCCCTCTTTTTTTTGATAGACTAAATCTCGGATTTCATTATCTAACCTCAATTCGGTTTATGGTCACCTCTTGTTTTACTCAGGTATGCGAGTTTTAGGGGTGTTTGGAGAGGGATTTGAAAGCGAAAGTGCCTTTTTGTTCAATTCTAACTCATATTCTTTGCAGAAATCGTCTGCAATACAATAAATTTCCGTAACTTTGCTGATAAGTTTCATAGAGGATTGTTTTGTTGCTATCTGTTTGGTATTCAGTGATAAATATACGAAAATCAATCCTCTTTTGGGGATTTTGCTGAAACTATTTTAAGGCAAAAAACAAGAGTTCCTTATCCCGAATTGGGGTTAATAATACACCTACCTAGATGACAGATAGAGAATTTGTGAAATCTATTAAGGATGAGATTTTTGATAAGAGTCTCCACCGCTATTTTGAGATACTGCGCACTATTGACAGGGATAGTATAACCCATATATATTGGAAAGCAACGGCTTCTTTATATGACAAACTAGACCATAAGGGGAGAGAGCAGTTAAGATTTTTTGCTAGACTAATAATGGAGGATACACTTTCGAGTGTACTATCATACATAGACGGAAGTTCTACTTTTGCCACACAGGAGGAGAGTGAGGATTTTAAGTTGACATCAGGGGAACAAGTCATAAGTGGGATGTTGTACGATTCTTTTCTTGCAACGCTCGAAGATGAAGAATAGGATTGTAGGGGGATATGTTCCTTCGGCGAAGATCGTGGGCGAGAGACGCTACTCCATCATTTCTGACTACCTTGGTACACCCGTAGAGGCGTATGACGAGGAAGGGAAGCCTGTGTGGGCGAGAGAACTGGACATCTATGGGCGGACACGCTCAGAGGTAGGTGAGGTCGGCTTCATCCCTTTCCTCTACCAAGGGCAGTACCTCGACACAGAGACGGGGCTCGCCTACAACCGATTCCGCTACTACTCGCCCAAAACAGGAGCATACATTAGACTAAATAATCACTAAATTATGAATGGATACATTTTAACGACGATCCAAAATACGCATGGCTGGGTAGTTTATGAGAATGATATATCAACAGACTATCAATTTTTTTTCCAGGGAGATTTTATTGCCCCTCCCCCCACTCTTTTTTATCGCGTTTCAAAAAAAGCATATATGAAAAAGGTTGAAAAAGCCATACTCTTAGAGTCATCAGGACCAGAACTAGTAAGTAGACGCTTGAAAGAGGCCTTGGAAGCAACATCAAAAAGTATTCAATTTTTTGATGTTGAGCTATTTTGTGAAGGTGAAAAGATAGAAGGGTTCTATGCAGCGAATTTACTTTATAAGATTAATTGTGTTGATATAGAGCGCAGCGAATTTCGCCTAACAAATTTCAACCCGCAAGAGCCTGAATATATGTTTTACTACATGAGGCTAAAAGAAAATCTTTTTAAGGGGCTCGATATAGATATCGTTCGTTGTCGAGAAATGCATCGTTGTATTGTTGTGAATGAGAAAATTAAGAAAGCGTTATTTGACGCAGGCTTAAAAGGGGTTGCAGTTTAGTGATAGTATAGACATAACTCCTCAAGAAAGGTCTATTTCGGAAAGAATATAAACCGTGGGGCTGTCTGGAAATTCTTGTGGGATGGCAATATCCCCTTACACGAATGGAATGGTCGTATTCGCTCAGTGATCGTCCCGAGACTATAGATGATAGTGATGGCAGACGAAGCTACGCCAGCCCAGAGCCACAGACAGAACTCACGACTTGGATATTCGATGAGGGGACATTTGTGCCCTCAGCAAAACTCGTGGGCGAGAGACGCTACTCCATCATTTCTGACTACCTTGGTACTCCCATAGAGGCGTATGACGAGGAAGGACGGCGTGTTTGGGCCCGAGAGCTAGACATCTATGGGCGTGTGCGTATAGAGCAAGGCGAAGTGGAGCTAGCACCCTTCTTATATCAAGGGCAGTACCTCGACACAGAGACGGGGCTCGCCTACAACCGCTTCCGCTACTACTCGCCCGAGATAGGAGCATACATCAGCCAAGACCCCATTCGCCTCGAAGCGGGGCTGACAAACGTTATACATGGATACCCAATAACAGAAGTCGAATAAAAAAAATCACTAAAGTACATTAGGCCATGGAGAAAGTAATCAACCTGTATAAGTTCTCTCTTATAAACTCATCTTCAGCACATCCATTCTTAGAGCCTTCCAAAGAATTTCAGATAGAGGATATTCTACAATTGAAAAATGGCAATATATTAATTGATGTGGGGTATTATAATTCTGTATTAACTATTTTCGTTGTATATGATTATAACTGGGAGTCTCCACTGATAAAACGAGAATACCAAAGTTGGGAAAATATGCTGAAGGATTTGACTACGATCTGTTTAGACTTCTCTATGTAAGGGGGCTATTGTTAAAGCCCAAGATGAAGCAGCAAAGCGAACTAAAGCAACTAACACTCATTAAATTGTATCGAATGATGTTTGATGAAAATTTAAGTTTCAGATCAACTAAAGTAAGCCGCCCCATTGAGGAGGTAAAAAAGATACTCAAGGATATTGATTATAGTAACATAGGAGATTTGATAGAGTACTATACGAGTAACAATGGAACTACTTTTTTTTATGATGCAGAAATGCACAGATCAGTATTCTACAGTCTCGGGGCTGGCAATGAAAGTATTGATCGAATCTCAGTCGCATTCTTTCTAAGTTTAGAAGAGATAGTTAAAATCAGAGATCTAAAAATTGAAGCAGAACCTACTCTTAGAGAATTCTTTGATGAACATATCCCCTTTGCAGATGATGGTTTTGGAAATGATTTTTGGATAGAACTTTCCTCTGGGGTCATTAAGAAAGTATATTACGATGATGACTCTCCCTTTCAGCTAATGGTAGCACCTTCATTTATATCTTTCTGCAAGTCTCTTAGGAGTTCTGGGTGATTTTGCCCTTTAAGGGATTCCCCCCCCCCCAAAAAAAGACAAATAAGCCATTATTGAGATCTTTTCCTTGAGAGCAGATTGGAGAAGACTGGGAAGAGCGTATTGCCCCCAGCAAACTTGGCAACCAGCTTTTGTTGGAGCATTATCCATCTGACCTAGAGATAGAGGGTGTTATCCCCACTGAGTCTTAACGTGTTTATCTATGAGTAAGTGTACGTTGTCAAACAAAAGTAGATCCAATAACTAGGACAGAAGTTGAGTTTAGGGAGCTAATGGGGTTAAGATTGCCTAGGATTCTGCTCACCCTGATATGGATTTTACTAAGGGTCATGATAAACCGCATATTGGAGTTCAAACTCAAGGGAAGCGTTCTGATGGTGGAAGTAAGAGGTTTAATCTTACCTATGATGGTAACACCCACCCTCATAGATTCCCCAAGAAGGGTGAGGGTGTGATAAATGGACATTAACTATGTATGTAATTGCAAATGAGTGAACAATATCAAGAGCTATTGAAATGTATAGAGAGCCTTGATGCAAGAGAGAGAATTCAGGAGCTCGGAGGTGATGTCTTGGATAGAATCAAGAATCGATTTGTACTAGACAATCCCAGAGTTTGGTGGCTATCTTTTCGTTTTCCCCCGAAGGAGCATCATTATTATGATGATTATCAATACAAACGGATATCTTGCTTCTTGAACAATGAAGACTTCTGCTATTTTATTGCTGAATTGGATGTCACACACATATTCAAGGCAAGGGTCGCAGATGTGGTATTCATAATTGGAGAATGCTCGTTTTTTGAGTACTATGTTGTTTCTATGGATTTGAAGAAGTTGATTTGTGAAACAGAGCATGGAGATTTCTTAGAAATAACGATTTGAGCTGGACTTCAAGCAGGGTTATGAGAGTCGAATGTGATACATTCTCGTTTAGATTGTCTTCCTAATATTTCTCAGATTTTCTGCGTTTTTCTTTATGGCTCCGAGGGAATTATGTAAATTTGCGGAGTGAGATTACGTAAATCTTCACATTTAGAACTTAGCAGTTAAATAATAAAACTCGATAGGCTATGTATAAATATGGCGTAGGCGGTAATATAAGTCCCCAAAAAGTATTATTAAACACAGGGATCTCATCAGTGGCTACATTCGGTGGTCCCATTGGTTTAACGATTGGGCTTATTTATTGGGGCTTAGACTCGCTAGGGGCATTCGATAGAGGATATGGCTCTGGGATAGAAACTAATCGTGAAATCGCTCCTATAGATAATCTTAGAGTTGTAAGAGCATCTCTCATCATCCCTGAAAGATAAGTCAGTGATACCTAATAGGCTCCCTATGTTGGATGATATTATCTATTGGACAGAATACTATCTAGCCCAAAGACAAGACCATTCTTTTCGAGGAGGGTGGCTCTCAGATACTCTATTTGTTATTACCCTCTGCTTGTTGTTTAACCTCCTGACCCTCTTTATTGCGTTGAATTTTATCTAGGCTGGGATATTATACAGCATATCCCTATAACTTCTAGGCGAGAATTTAGCTCATGGCTGTATGCGTCTCTTTTCTTTATACCCGTCTTGTCTCTCTTATATTATAAGTACTTCCGAAAATGTCGTTGGAGATCGTTTATTAAGAGCTATAGCCATAAATCATCTCGAGAGAAGATTGTTGGGAAAATCATATTTTGGAGTTATATGACAGGAACCTGGGGGGGCTTCATTCTCTGCTTGTACTTCTTCAATCATTAGAAAGATCTTGAAGGAGGCATCGAGAATACAAGCGATTATCGGGAGCTAAAAATATACTATGTCCACAGAAATCCGTACTTTTGCACCTAGTTAATAGCTTCTTTCTTCTCTTCACAAGGTAATCTCGACTCGCTGGCTACCTTACTTCTCTGGAGAGTCCATTGAAGATGATATTTTACCATAACAACGACTTGTTATGCAATCATGTAAGGTAAGCCTAGAGATACAAGGGGAGACGATGGAGTTAATTGAATACAGTGCCGAGTTTTCTCGCCCGACAGACAAGAAGGACGCCCTTGTGGCTACGTTCTTGGTGGACGCTTTTCATTCTCCCTTTTTACGGTACAAGTAGTACAAGACAAGCTGAACTAATGCTCAACTTGAGCAGCAAGCCCTTCTCTGGTCGAATTCTCATCTATAAAGAAGAGGGGCGACTCAGAGAAATGCTGTTTACAGAGGGCTATATTGTCCGTTACGAAGCACATTACACACAGAAGCGAGAAGGACTTCTCTTCATGAATTGTACGGTTTCAGCACGTGTCATAGAGATAGGTAATGCCTATTACAATAGTTTGTGGTAGAATATCGCTATTCCTTGATTAGATGTGAGAGGGTGGGATCGGCTTTGATGCGCTCTATTTCTAATTCTATCAATGAAAGAACCTCTTGTTTCACCCGCTTATAGTTGGCTTCGATAGTCTCACGGAGATTATCGGAGCCATCTTCGTTTGTGGAGTCAGTGATGATGGGAATGGGCTGATAGGCTTTTATATCGGCAGAGACTTTGGCGGAACATCGGCGGTGGTTTTATGGCTTTGCCACAGAAAAAAGACTTTTTTTCGGCAAAGAAGTTTCGGGGTATAGGTCAAATTGCAGGCTGATTATCAACATTTTTGCAGTGAAACAACAAAAAAAACAGATTTTCCTTGGTGTTCATAATAAAAATGATTATACTTGCCAACACCTTAATGGCTTGAATAATCGAATATATAGAAAATATTAGATCATACAAATTATGGGACTATATCAATACTTGCAAAATCGAATTAAGGAACTTGGGGATGCAGACTTTTTAGTAGCTTTTGATGATGCAAGTGATAATGAAGTAATCAAAATAGGTTTTAGATTATATGATAGATATGGAGGAACTCCTTCTTTCTTAACGGCTCAAGCTATCTTAGATGAAATCTATAAATCTTATCAGAATAACAAACTTGTAAATATCAAGAAATGTCCAAATCATTGACACCATTTTTGATTGTATTTGTTTTTTGGTTTTTTGGATGTGCAAGAAATAATATGCCGTCAGATCATCAAATGTTAGAGAATTTCAATCTCAATGAGTCTGAATTTGAGAGATTGAGAAACATTTCTGTTAAGTACGATAGATTTTATTACTCCCCCTATGATGAAACAGATAGTACAGCCTATATCATCTCATATAAAGACAAAAAGGAATTGGATTCTTTAATCAAGAAACTAGATATTATGAGTATACAGTATGATGGGATATCGGAAGTTTACTTGCTCTTTCATACATGGGGAATTTCTGTCAGCGGAGGGTACAAGGAATATATCTATGCTCCCAATCTTGAAGATAAGATAGAGAATTACAATAAAGAGGTTGCCTTAGATCCCACTACTGAAATGTATATCGTAGAAAGAATTACGGAGGAAGATTTGGATCAAGTTTCTCAAAGATATTCTGTAAGTATAGAGTTATATCGTCCTATAAAAAATGGTTGGTATATACATCTCAGTCGAGAGAATTGATTCTTGAGATATATGCTATTCTTTTTATGAGGTAACTTAAAAGATGGATTTGTTTTGATGCGCTCTATTTCTAATTCTATCAATGAAAGAATCTCTTGTTTCACGCGCTTATAGTTGGCTTCGATAGTCTCACGAAGATTATCGGAGCCATCTTCGTTTGTGAACTCTGCGATGATGGGAATGGGCTGATATGCCTTCATTTCAGCAGAAACCTTGGCAGAGTCTACGACTATCTCAGCGTGGAAGATTTTCTGCTCGATACGCTCATCGAAGTTGTCGGACACTGCACCCACGAACATTCCTTGTGTGAGGTTGGAGATTTTGGAAGCAGGAATAAGACTATCGAGTTGCGTGGAGATGGAGGTAGACTTGTCGTTTCGGTTGATGGTCATAGACTGACGTTGCTGAAGTACCTTTCCGAAGCGTTCGGAGAGGGTCTTGGCTGTTTCGCCTACGACTTGACCGCTAAAGACGTTTCCCACTGTGTTTTGGATAACCTAACTTTCCTTGTCGCCATAGTCGCGAGTGAGTTGCGAGAAGTCTTGGAAGCCCAAACAAACTGCCACCTTGTTAGAGCGAGCTGTGGCAATGAGGTTGTCCAAGCCACGGAAATAGATGGTAGGTAGCTCGTCTATGATGACCGAAGATTTGAGTTGCTTTTTCTTGTTGATGAGTTTCACGATACGCGAATTGTATAGAGGAGTAGGAAATGTGAGTAATACTTAAACCCGAATCGGTTGTCAGCTCGTAATTGCGCATTTATCGGACAATAAAAAAGAGTATTGCTGTCCGGTAAACTTACAAACGCCACAAGAAAGCTTCCCGAAGCCCTTTAGAATAGGACTTCGGGCTTTCTTTTTCAAAAAGCAAGCCCCCCTAATCGAATAATGATGGTTCTGAGGGTGGAGATTTAGCTCTTTCAGCCCAAATTGCACACTCCTCCTTTTGAGGATCTTCCATGAAAGCGATGAAATTAGTGTAATACATGAGCGTTAATCTAAGCATGGTTACGATTTGAGAAAAAGAAACGTGTCTTTTTATCATTCTAGAGAGTACTGTGCACAAGAGATTGGCAATGAGTACTACCCAGGTTTGTACCTGGATGGCATTCACGCTCTCACCATAGAAAAAAAGTGCAAAGGAAAATTCTGTTTCAGTTGTTTGTAGAGCGTTTCTATAGCCCACCTGCGCTTGTAGATTTCAGCAAGTTCCTGAACCGATAGTTCAAAAATTGTTAGTCAGCAACGTCACCGACTTACGAGAGTTATTGCTCCATAGCTCTACACATCGGGCTTCGTGCCTTACCTTCTCTTTCTCAAAAAAAGAATGTGTTTGTCGATATGAGTGACTAGACCATCACGAGAAACATAGGCTATAGAAGAGAGCTCCTTGTAGCTGAGATTCTTCTTCATCTTAGTCACATAGCAGACACCTTCTTCGGTAAGCCTTTGAAACTGTGCATAGTCTATGTAGGCTCTATCCATTGCCAAGGTGGCATCTTGGGGCAGGTGCACCTTTTTGAGAAGATAATGATCGTGTTTGGCAGCAGAGGTCAGTTCTACCACCATCGGTACACCTACTTGATACTTCATAATGGTGTGTACCTTCATGCCGCCTTTCTTCTTTCCGCTTTTAGGATGTCTACCTACTCCCTTAAGAATATTGTCAAAGAGCGTGATTGTGGTAGAATCCATCATATACAGCTGCTTCTCCCAGGCTTTTTTTGACAGCTCACAGAACGGCTGTCCGCTAAAAAAAGGAGTGTAGCGTTCCAACAGGGAGGCATAAACTTTGGCAAAAGAACTCTTGTGGTCGCCGCTGGTTGGCTTCTGCAAGTGTGCTGCGACGGACAACGTAGTCAAGCCCCAAGTGGGAGAGTTTCATGGTCTCGGCTTTCATGCCAATCTCCAATTCACGCAGAGAATCAAAGTGTTTGAGCACACCAAAGAGCATAATGATGAGGTGTTTCCAACCTGTCAAACGCTTAACATAACGCTCGCTCCCTAGTGTTTCGAGACTAATTTGTTGAATTTTGGCTTTATCCAGCAATTTAATGACCTGACTATAGACCGGCTGTCCGGTAAAATATGTACTTTTGCTCATGTTACTAGTGTTTTTTTCCAACAAGCAAAGTAACAAAAGAGGCTGAAATCCTGCAAGAGGGTTTCAGCCTTATTTTTATCATCAGAAAAACTTTTACCGGACAGCAATAAAAAAAGAGGAACGCGCCAGCCAAAGGGATAGCGCGTTCCTCGTGAGAATAGAACTGTTAGAACGTCAGCCAGCGTTCTACTGCTCTTGTGCAAAGTTAGAAACAGCGAGTTTCAAGATTTGTCCTTTGAAGTTACCTGTGCGTTCCAAGGGGAAGACCAGCGTGCGCTGGTAGTACATCTTAGACGCTGCATAGGGATCGGAAGTGGCACCGGCAGCACCTGCATTGACTTGCGCGCTACCCACGGTGAGAGGGTAGAGCGATTGGCGGAATTTGCCGTCAACGAGGAGAGTTGTCTCTTTGTTTGTGCCAATGAAGGTGAGGCGGACTGCGCGGTCTTTGGGCAAAACGTAGTCGAACTCATTGAGATATCCTTCGCGTTCAAAGGCTAATTTGCCATTTTGTGGGGATGCCAAATAGACTGTTGCATCGGGAGATTGGAACAGTACGGCACCTTTTGTAACTTCATCGGCTTTGACCGTCATGTCTACGGTGTAGTTGTAACCGATTTCACGACCAAACCAATCGAGGTTTGTGTTAGGAAGCAAAGGCAAGTGCGCATATTCCACAGAGGTACGCCCAGTTTTGCCTAGCGTACGTCCGAGGAGATTGACCCCAGGAGCTTCGCTGAGGGTGGGACTAAGGCGCGCAAAATCGGCATAAGGTAAAGAAGTCTTTGCTGCCGTCCACGTTTTGGTGGCAATGGTTTGGAGTGCAGGCATCACGCGGTGGTGAATGTCGCGCACAGTGATGCCATTGCCAGCGTGGTCATTCCAAACGGCAAACATACCCCCTTGGATAGAAGGGTCGCCCTCTTCAAACTTCTGGTTACCGATTTGGGCAGGTGTCCAATGCTCGTAGAGATATGGACAATTTAGATAGTCGTAGTAATAACCAGCTGCTGGAACAATGTAGACAAGGCCATCAGGGATAGACACCATTTGGAAGCCTTGCTCCTTCATCTTCTTGGGATCGGCATAGCCATTGTACCACATTTCGAGCAAAACGTCCTTAGATTTCACAGGAGTTTTGCCGTCTGCGTGGGTGAGTGCGCCCCAAGCCACGGCTTGTTTGCCATAGCGTTCCACGTGTTTGATGAGGTGGTCGGTGAGAGAACGGAAGAGTTCCACCACTTCTTTGTCCTTGTTGCTGTATTCGTCAGTGCCGATGTGCACGCGTTTGCCCACAAAGACGGGATTTTTACCTCCGCAATATTCGGTAAAAAGACTGTCTAGGAAGGGCATCACAGCAGGATTGCGCAAATCGAGGTGGTCAGCTCCAAATTCTTCGCTACCAAGTGAGGGACGATAGTGGGTAAATGCCAGAGAGTGCGCAGGGACGTCAATTTCTGGAATGATGTCTACGCCTTGTGCTGCGGCTTCGCGCTGGAAGTCAATGAACTCCTTTTTGGTGTAGTGTCCATCTTTGGCGGTGAGCTGTGGGAAATAGTCACTCTCCAAACGGAAGGCAGCTGGTGTTTTTGCCCAGTCGTTGCCAAAGTATTGCTTAAATCCGTTGTCGTTGAGGTGCACTTGGAGCGTGTTCATCTTGTAGTAAGCCATCACCTTGACCAGTTGGCGCAAATAATTCATAGGAATGTATTTGCGTCCGGCATCAATCATAAACCACGTAGGGCATATTGCGGGCGATCTGCAGCAACACCTTGCGGAATGCTGAGTGATTGTGTCTGTTCGCTCAGTTGGAGTAGGGTGCGCGTACCCCAAAATGCGCCAGTGGGATGGGTTGCCGTGAGCGTGATGTGGTCGGCAATGTTGAGGTGATAGCCTTCTGTGCCGAGCGTGTCGGTTTTAGATGCGGGAGCAAAACCTGCTTTGGCAAAGACAAAGTCACCTTTCTGTGGTTTTCCACTGATGATGGTGAGATTTTTTCCTATGAGGGTGGAGTAGTCTTGGAGGAAACTTCGGGCAGCGGCTGTGAATGCACGATCTTGCACGATGATGCGTCCCGAAGGAACAAAGTTGCCCTTACCGCCTTGCCACGAGGTGAGTTCGGGGACGACGAAGGGACGCGCATTTTGTGCCAAAGCTGGTGACACTACGCTGAGTGCGCCAGCAAAGATAGTGGTTAGTAGGATTTTATTCATGGCTTATGTTCGTTTGTTTCTGTTGAAACCTCGGCTACAACAAGGTCTGAGATTTGGTGTAGCGGTATATTCTTATAATCCGTATAGAAGAGTTGTTGTAACAAACTGGGTTGGTGCTGCAAAGCTGCTGCGAAACTGTCGATGAAAACTTGTTTGTTCAGAAGTTTTACAGCGGCGTAAGCCCTGTAAGCTTGAACTTCACTCTCTGCTGGGAAGTTTGCTTGGAAGAGTTCTTCCCAATTGGTTTTGAAATCGCTGTGCAGTTGGCTCTCGTGGAGGAGCTGCGCCAGTTGGACGTTGCGCTCATCGGCAATGGGCACTTCTAGATTTCTCATTCGCAGTAGTTCAGTAGCAAAGGGGAGAAACCCATAAGTGATGGCGACTCGTACGGCTTGGAGCAACATTTCGTCATGGGGAACGCCTAAAGAAGACAAAGTGGCCACGCAAACGTAGGCTTTTCGGATGTCGCCCTCCATTGCGTAGGACATAGCGAGGTCGAGAGATATGCGCTGTTTGTCGGGGTTGTCGCTGGCGCAATTTTTCATAGCGTGTTGCAAAGCTGCGCGAGCTTGTGGAATTTTATTGCGATTGAGATAGATTTCTCCAACAGACAGCGACATTGTGTAGTCGTTTGGCTCGATGTCGTGATAGGTTTTGTAGACCTTCAACACGGTATTCCATTTTTCCAAACCTAATGCAGCGATGGCTTTCATGCGCAGTGCTTTGGGATGTTTGGGAGAAATGGCGAGTGCATATTCTGCTGCCTCAAGACATTTGGGATAGTCTTTGATGTCGTTGGCTAATTCGGCACGAAGCACCCAAGCATCAACGTTGTAAGGGTCTTCGTCGATGACTTGCTCTACCTGCTCAATACCATAGAAGGGAGTGCCGTAGCGCATCAGAATTTCGCTTTCCAAGAGTTGGACACGAGGATAAAGGGGAGAGGTCTTGTCGAGAAGTTGAAGAAATTTTTTGGCAAAAACTTCGCTGCCATAATCCAAAAAAAGTTCGGCAATCTCCAAATAGAGATCGTCGAGAGAGGTTTGTTCTTCTAGTTGTTCCCCAAATTCTTGTGCTACATTCTCTTTTTTTCGCGAGCGATGAGATTTTTCGTAGATTGTGTTTGCATCGAAGAAACGTAGTTCGCTAAGGGCTTTTTTCTGCGAGAAAAAAACTGTACATCAAGATTGTCTTGGTCGGCTATTTGATTTACCAAGGCTTCTGCGTCGTGCCATCTTCCGTCATTCTTCAAGCGATAGACCTTCCGCATCAGAATTTCTGCATTGTCGGGGTGCATTCGCAAGGCAATACGCAGACAGATTTCAGCCTCAACAGTTTGTTGAGTCTGTTCAAAATGGTCGAGAATATCTAAAAAGTCGGGAACTTCCATCCAGAAGGGAATGGAAACTCCCGACAAATTGTTGTGATATTCACGCACTAGGGATTGCAATTCTTCTGGAGAACGCCTCATAATGGTGAAAGTGATAAATGATGAACGATGAAAGACGGTGCGTCGTGTTGTAGAACAACGATACACGGTCTCTGCACCAGGTTGATCTTAGGGGAGAATAAGCCAGAAGCTTATGGTAAATACACTCGCCTTTGCCAATTATTTATGTTTGTCTTCTTTGAGCGAAACTGTGCTGTTGAAAATAAGGTGCTCAGGCGTAGAATCGGGATCGATGTTGTAGTATCCCGTGCGAGTGAACTGCAAGTAGGAGAGTGCAGGGAGTGTTTGGGCAAACTTCTCAATGAAGGCTTGCTTATTAACGCGGATGCTGTCGGGATTGAGGAAGGGGCGCATAGCTTCGATGCCGCGAACGCCGTGTTCATCTTCGTATTGCTTGATGGCATCGCGAGGATTTTCACACGTCCAAAGGCAAGCATAGTTGCGCACTTCGGCAGGCAAGCAGTGGTCGCAGCTCAACCAGTGGATAGTACCCTTTACTTGCGGTTTGCCCCTTCTGTTCCAGCCTTAGAGGTGGGGTCGTAGGTGCAATAGATTTCTTCGATTTCGCCAGTTTCTTCGTTTTTCTTGCAGCCGGTGCAATCTACGATATAGGCACTCTTGAGGCGAGTTTCCTTGCCCACAGCCATACGGAAGAACTTCTTGTCGGCTACTTCCTTGAAGTCGGCGCGTTCAATCCAAAGTTCGCGACTAAACTCAATGGTGTGCGTGCCTTCTTCTGGGCGTTCGGGATTGTTTTGCACTTCGAGCAATTCGCTTTGTCCTTCGGGATAGTTGGTGATGATGAGCTTCACAGGATCGAGGACAGCCGACACGCGAGTGGCGCGTTCGTTGAGGTCTGTACGCGCAGCACTTTCCAACAGTTTGATGTCGTTGAGCGCATCGAAGGTGGTATAGCCGATTTTGTCGATGAACATTCGGATGCTTTCGGGGCTATAACCGCGACGGCGGATACCACAAAGCGTTGGCATGCGGGGGTCGTCCCAACCATTCACCACACCTTCTTTGGTGAGAAGGAGAAGGTTGCGCTTAGACATCAGCGTGTAATTGAGGTTCAATTTGTTGAATTCAAATTGACGTGGGCGGTTGTCTGCAAGGTCTTCGCCACGCACCTCTTTATACCAATCGACAAACAAATCGTAGAGAGGACGGTGGGGCACAAATTCAAGCGTGCAAATGGAGTGAGTGACACCTTCTAAGAAGTCACTTTGTCCGTGTGTGAAATCATACATAGGATAAGCATTCCAATGATTTCCCGTACGGATGTGGGGCATATTCAGCACGCGATACATGATAGGATCGCGGAAGTGCATATTGTCGCTCGCCATATCGATTTTGGCACGCAGCACCATCTTACCAGGTTCTACGTTACCGCTGTTCATTTCTTCAAAAAGACGAAGCGATTCTTCCACTGGACGATCGCGATAGGGGCTTTCTGTACCAGGACGAGTGGGAGTTCCCTTTTGAGCCGCAATCTGTTCGCTGCTTTGTTCGTCGACATAAGCGCGACCTTGTTTGATGAGTGCAACGGCAAAGTCCCAAAGAGCTTGGAAATAGTCGGAAGCGTAGTAGATGTTGTCCCACTTGTAGCCTAACCATTCAATGTCGTGCTTGATGGCTTCGACATATTCGTGGTCTTCCTTTTGTGGGTTGGTGTCGTCCATACGAAGATTGCACACTCCTCCAAAACGTTCAGCGATGCCGAAGTCCAAGGCAATGGCTTTGGCGTGACCAATGTGGAGGTAGCCGTTGGGTTCTGGTGGGAAACGCGTTTGCAAGCGTCCGCCGTTTGCCAGCGGCGAGGTCATCTTTCACAATTTGCTCGATGAAGTTGAGCGATTCTTTTTTCTCATTCACGAGTTCTTGCTCGTTGGAGAGTTCAGGAGTGGTAGACATTTTGGATGTGTGATTAAAAACTCTGCGTGGACGCACGAGTGTAGGGAAGAAGAGGAGGATTAGTTGGCCATTTCAGAGATAAACTTGATGCGTACAAGTCTAATTTCCTCTTCGGAATAGTCATTACTGAGTTCGTTGTAGGCTTCTTCGAGGTCGTCTGTTTCCGATTCGTGGAAGTAATCATAGATATCATCCACAGAATCTTCATCCATTTCCTCTTCGATGAAATAATCGAGGTTGATTTTCGTGCCACTATAAACAATGGCGTCTAGCTCATCGAGAAGTTCATCAAAGCCAATACCTTTGGCTTTCGCAATTTCATCGAGTGGCACCTTACGGTCAATGTTTTGAATGATGTCCACTTTGAGTTGCGATTTCTTTGCAATGGTGCGGATGCGGTATTCTTCGGGATGCGGAATATTGTTTTCTTCGCAGTGTTGACGAATCAACGCGCAGAATTTTTCCCCATAACGTTTGGCTTTACCAGCCCCCACGCCAGGAATGTTTTGCAATTCCGTGATGGTATGCGGATAAACGGTAGACATTGCTTCGAGTGAGCCATCTTGGAATATCACGTAGGGAGGCACTTCCAACTCTTTCGACATACGTTTGCGCAAATCTCTGAGCATCTGATAGAGTTGTGGGTCGAGTGCACTTGCTGCTCCACTTTGTGCGGGTGGATCTGTGGGTTCTTCCTCAAAGTCGTTGTCTTCCACGATTTTGAAACTCGTGGGTTTCTTGAGGAATTTCTTTCCTGCAGCGGTAACTTTGAGAATACCATAATTGTCGATGTCCTTTTTAAGGAAATCGGCCAATAGAGCTTGACGAATAACAGCGTTCCAAAGCTGTTCGTCCTCATCATTGTCAGAGCAACCGAAGTTCTCTAAATCATCGTGATGGTGCGCCACAATCTCATCTGTGGCATTGCCCATCAATATGTTTAATGTAGTCATCGGCGAAGTTTTCCTTGCATTCAAGAATAGTCTCGATAACTCTACATAAATAATCTTTTCCTTCCACTTGTTTATGAGGGTGTTTACAATTGTCACAATTGCCGCAGCCTTCAGGGCTTTCATATTGTTCTCCAAAGTAATGAAGGAGCAACTTACGTCGGCACACAGCAGACTCGGCATAAGCGGCCGTCTCTTTGAGAAGTTGACGACCAATGTCTTGTTCGCTAATGGGTTTACCTTCCATAAATTTCTCCAGTTTTTGGAGATCTTTATAAGAATAGAAGGCAATGCAGAGGCCCTCGCCGCCATCACGGCCAGCGCGTCCGGTTTCTTGGTAATATCCTTCAAGGCTTTTGGGAATGTCGTAGTGGATGATGAAGCGCACATCGGGTTTGTCGATGCCCATACCAAAGGCGATGGTGGCCACAATCACGTCGATGTCTTCTTTGAGAAAGGCGTCTTGCGTGTCGCTTCTCAATTGTGCATCCAGTCCTGCGTGGTAAGCAGCGGCTTTGATGTCGTTAGTGCGCAACACCTCTGTGAGTTCTTCCACGCGTTTACGCGATAGGCAATAAATGATGCCACTCACGTGGGGGTGACTTTTGATGAATTTGATGACATCATAGTCTACTTTAGCTGTCTTCTGTCGCACTTCATAATAGAGATTTGGGCGATTGAAGGAGCTTTTAAACTCAAGTGCATCGGGAATTCCCAAATTCTTTTTGATGTCTATGCGCACTTTATCAGTGGCAGTTGCAGTGAGTGCGATGATGGGCACAGATCCTATTTCATTGATGATGGGACGTAACTTGCGATATTCTGGGCGGAAATCGTGTCCCCACTCCGAGATGCAGTGTGCTTCGTCCACCGCAATAAACGACACCTGCACTGTTTTGAGGAATTCGACAAAACTCTCTTTGTTAAACAATTCCGGCGAAACATAGAGAAGTTTGGTTTTGCCCGACGTCACATCGTTCATTATACCGAGAATCTCGTTTGGTGAGTGCCGCATAGATGTAGTGCGCCACACTATTGTCTGCTCTTGTTTGCCTCACAGCGTCTACTTGATTTTTCATCAGCGCGATGAGCGGCGACACAACGATAGCCACACCTTCCATAAGAAGAGCTGGAAGTTGGTAGCAAATGGATTTTCCTCCGCCAGTGGGCATCAGCACAAAGACGTCTTGTCCCGCCATCAGGTTGCGAATGATTGTTTCCTGATTGTTGCGAAACGTGTCGAAGCCAAAGTACTGCTTGAGCGGTTCGTGTAGGTTGGTGTCGTTCGTCATGGATACAAGAGTAAGATAGAGATGACTTGCTCTCGCAAAGTTAGAAAGAACTTTTGAAATCTCCATCAATTGCGCGCGTTTTTTTCTTGTTTTTATACGAAAAACTTTGTTTTCAACCTCACTTTTTGCCCTTGTTTTTTGTTTTCCTCTTTGTTTTTGTTCTCCGTTAGTTTGCTATTTTTTCTCCGTTTGTTTTCGGCTGAGCTTCTCTCCTTTTTTCTTTCTCCATCATAGACCTTGCGCGATATTTCTGCTTATTATCACTAGTTATAGGTATGTGTTTGTAGAATATGCGCTTTATATTCTATGCTTTTACCTATTTGTGGGTATTGCAAACTTGGTATATTCTTCTCAACTTTGCAGTCTTAAAACACTCAGTTATGCAAAATGCACATTTAGTAGTACTGTTTTTGGCTACCTTTCCTGCTGTACTCTCTGCTCATAGTCTTGGTTCGGCAGCTTCGTTGTCTGTATCTGCGGACACTGTTTCTGGTCAAAGTGTGACTACTGACACATTGACAACCCATAGAAAAGAAAAATCAAAGACGCATAAAGATGCCTCTTCCACTATGTCTAGTAAGGCTCATAATCAGTTAGGTACGGCCAACGTGGTGGGACACTCAGTGGTGCACCAACTTAAGTATGCGCCACAGATTGTGAGCTTAGTGGGAGAGCGTCAGTTGCAAGGTACTGCTTCTTCACTCAATGAAGTGCTTAATCGTGTGGCTGGTGTCACCATCAGGAGCACAGGAGGTGTGGGAAGTCCATCGCGTATTTCTGTACGAGGACTTGAAGGTAAGCGTATGGGACTTTTTGTGGACGAGGCTGCCATCGGACAGTTCAGTAATTTCGTAAATCTCGACGACATTCCTACTGATATGATAGAGCGTGTGGAAATCTACAAAGGCATTGTGCCCTATCGTTTGGGAGGAGATGCCTTGGGAGGCGCGGTTAATGTGGTCGTGAAAGATTATCCTCCTCGTTATCTGGATGCGTCTTATGAATATGGTTCGTTCAACACTCATCGATTTAACTCTGTTTTTAAACGTCACGATGCTAAGACTGGTTTTAGAATGGGGGCAGGCGGTCTATATGTACATTCTGACAATGATTATGAAATGACGCTTCATCACCAGGGGACATTCGTGTGCGACGTAACCACGATGCCTTTACCAAAGCCGTCGCTGGAGGTTCGTTGAAAGCCACAAAATGGTGGTTTGATGAACTCAAACTTGAAGCGATAGCCACCCTTACTCGACAAGAACTGCAAGGTATCGAATTGGATTATCAGTATGCTTTCAACCATGCACGCTCGATTCTTGGCGCAGTTACAGCCAAACGACAGGATTTCTTTGTTAAAGGATTGGATTTTGACCCTATCTGCAGCCGTCAATGTAGGGAGTTATGGTCAGGTTGATACTGCTCACGTGGTGCGTGGATGGGATGGAACTACGCGCCGTTCGCAGTCGCCTTATGGTGGAGAAACTATGAATTTCCCTTCCGACTCCCACAACAGCACTTTAAATTGGATGTCAAAACTCAATATGAACTATGAACTTAGCGAAAACCATCTCGTCAACCTCAATGTGTATGGCAGTGGTACGGCTTTGCGCCCTGAAAACGCTGTGATGGATCGGGCGTTAGGATACAGAGTGGGCTATGACTCTCGCCTCAATAGCATCACTACTGGTCTTTCCTACGACGCTTTTTTCCTTGATCGTCGTTGGCAAACTGCTTTGACGCTCAAAAACTTCTACATCAATTCTAGAGGACAGCATCTCGAGAATTATTATATCAATCAGTTGAAACCCATCTATATCGATCGTGTGGAATGGGGTGCGAATTTTGCTGTTGCTTATAGACCTATACAAGAATGGCTTTTCAAAGCAGCTGTAAGTTCTGAGGTACGCATTCCTTCTAGTGAAGAGCTCATTGGCAATGGATATACCATTGTGCCCTCCCCAGAACTGAAACCTGAGCGCAATAATAGTCTGAATTTGGGAATGCTTTATCATAAAAACTTAGAGCGTGGAGGAATGTTTGAAGCAGAACTCAATGTTTTTGCTAGTCAACTCACTGATATGATCCGCTTTACTCCAGGAATGATTCCTTCTACTGCACGATATGCTAATTTTGGTGCTGTAAATTCCAAAGGCGTTGAGGGAGAAGTGAAAGGTGATTTCACTCCTTGGCTTTATGCCTATGTAAATGCTACTTGGCAAGATTTGCGCGACGTGCGTCAATTTATCCCAGAAACGAAAGTTCCCAACCCTTCTTACGAAAAGCGAATTCCCAATGTGCCTTATATGATGGCTAATTGTGGTTTGGAACTTCACGGAAGAAATTGGTTTGGAGGACAAGGACAAAACACGCGCATCTTGCTTGACGCATCATACATCCATCAGTATTTCTATGATTTCGAATTGAGTCGTTTTCAAGATCGAAAGATTCCTACATCACTCACTTGCGACGCCGCAATCGAACATAGTTTCGACAATAATCGATGGACGCTGACTTTCAAATTGAGAAATCTAACCAACAGAGAAGTTGTTTCAGAATTCAATAGACCTCTGCCTGGACGTAATTTCCATCAAATTGCGCTATCTATTCCGATAAGAACATCTATGTTTCGCATTTTCTAATTCATCAAATATATTATCCTATGTTCAAACACCTTTTTTCTGGGCTAGCCTTTGCGCTTGCTCTCGTTGCAATGCCTAGTTGCGACAAAGACACTCCAAGCACACCGGAAACCGCTGGAGGCCGTTTTCTCATCACTACTAATGTTGGCAATGCTGATGGGGCAAGTGGAGTGAGCTACTTCCAAACAGTTGAAAAAATGGAAGGCTACATCGATAATTCACAAGCTCGCCCAGCTGGTTTTGGCGTACCTCCCATTGTCATTGGTCAGCACATTTTTGTTCTCCCCGACTATATGGGAAGCACAAAGTCTGTTCTAACCCACTACGTTACCGACAAAAAAGGCAACCTTTCAGAGCGTGGAACGCTTGCTCTTCCTGCTAACTCTGGGGCTAGCAATATTGTGTTGGCGTCTGAAGAAAAAGCTTATCTGAGTATGCAAAACATAGGCATCGTTATGGAATTTAATCCCACCACGATGCAAAAAGTGCGCGATATAGACCTCAATGCTCTCGCACAACCAGAGGTGCGTGTTGCTCCTGGTGCTATGGTGGTACGTGATGGACTGTTGTTTGTCGGACTCAATCAATTTGATAGTCAGTGGATGCCCCGTTTGAAGCAAGCAGAAGTGGCTATCATTGACACTAAATCAGGAAAGTTGCTAAAGAAAATAGTAGATACCAAGCATCAGCTCTCCTTTGCCACACGACCCATCGATGCACATTCCATTTTTGTCAATCCCAAAGACGGTGCTATCTATTTGAATTGCGTGGGCTCTTTCGGATTCAAACCAGGTTTTGATGGTGGAATTTTGCGTATCAAAAAAGGAGAAACAGAATTTGATGCAGACTACGCTTTGAATATTGCACAAGCCAAAGTGGAAAACTTCAACCACACGCTCAATTATTTGGCAACTGTTCGTTTGGGCTCAGATGGTAAACTCTATGCTATGGTTGCTTCTTACGAGTTGGATGCGTCGGCTAATCCTTATCTTGCGAAAGTGATGGTGCCTGTGTGCATCGACCTTGAAAGCGCACTGTAACTTATATCCCAGGTGTCAAGCCTTCCAACGGTCTCGCTGCTGTGGCAGAAGCCAATGGGAAAATCTATTTTGGTGTCAGCAATGCCGACGACAATGGATTCTATGCCTACGATTTAGCTACAAAGAAAATCACAGGACTTGCTCTCCGCGTTCAAGGATTCCCCACACAAATGGAAGTTTTGCCTTAATGTAATTGACTCATTACTACATATTGGACTGCATCAATGCTTATGCGTTGGTGCAGTTTTTCGTGTCTCTCATTTAGAAATGCTTTTTACGGACAATGCCTACCCGTAATTGAAGGATACAAAGAATTTATAAACAGCGCACAAAAAAGCAAAGTTGGTGAAGATAGAGCATCTTCGCCAACTTTGCTGGAGAACTAATGATGGAAAACTGTTGTGGATGATTATACAGCAGAGAGATTTGTTTTCTCAAACTGCTGGCGAGCATAGTCCAAAGTGATGGTGAGCGTCTTTTCTTGGCTAGAAGGAGCTTCGTACATAGCGTCCATCATAATGGTTTCCACAATGGAACGAAGTCCACGTGCACCGAGTTTGTATTCCACCGCTTGATCAACGATATAATCGAGCACATCGTCATTGAAAGTGAGTGCAATGTCGTCGAGAGAGAAGAGCTTGATGTATTGTTTGATAATCGAGTTCTTCGGTTCGGTGAGAATGTTGCGCAAAGCCGTACGATCGAGCGGTTTCAAATAGGTGAGCACAGGCAGACGACCAATGATTTCGGGAATGAGACCAAACGACTTTAAGTCTTGTGGTTCCACGTATTGCATCAAATCAGAAGCATCAATCTTCTTGAGGTTTTGCACCGAATCGTAACCCACAGTGTGCGTGTTGAGGCGTTGAGCAATTTCTTCTCAATGCCGTCGAATGCACCACCGCAGATGAAGAGGATGTTGTGCGTGTCTACGTGAATGTAGTCTTGGTCAGGGTGCTTGCGGCCACCTTTGGGGGGAACATTGACAATGCTTCCTTCCAGGAGTTTAAGCATACCTTGTTGCACACCTTCTCCGCTCACATCACGCGTGATGGATGGGTTGTCGCTCTTACGCGCAATTTTGTCGATTTCGTCAATGAAAACGATACCGCGCTCAGCTTTTTCTACATCGAAATCGGCCACTTGGAGCAAACGAGAGAGAATGCTTTCCACGTCTTCGCCCACGTATCCTGCTTCGGTGAAGACCGTAGCGTCAACGATGGTGAAAGGAACCTTGAGGAGCTTTGCAATAGTGCGAGCCAAGAGCGTCTTACCCGTACCCGTAGAGCCGACCATCACAATGTTGCTTTTCTCAATTTCTACAGGATCGTTTTCGTCTTTGTTTTTGTTGAGAATGCGTTTGTAGTGATTGTAGACAGCAACAGAGAGATACTTTTTTGCAGCGTCTTGTCCTATGATATACTCATCAAGATATTTTTTTATCTCTTTGGGAGTGGGCAAAGCACCCAGTTCTTCCTCTACATCATCAGAAGGCTTTTGCGAAGCCAATGCCAAATCTACCATCTCTTTTGCTCGTTCTGCACATTCGTTGCAGATATGTCCGTCAAGACCAGTGAGAAGAAGTTCTAGTTCCTCCTCGCTGCGTCCACAAAACGAGCAGTGTCTGTGGTTATTGTCGTTATTTGCCATTTTATAAAGCGTTAGGTTTAACCTTTGCGCGAAAGCACGCGGTCAATCATTCCATATTCAAGAGCTTCGTTGGCTGTCATCCAATAGTCGCGATCGCTATCAGCCCATACTTTGTCGAAGTCTGTATGGCTATGTTCGGCAATGATGGTGTAGAGTTCCTTTTTAAGTTTCATAATCTCGCGCGCAGTGATTTCAATGTCAGAAGCCTGACCTTGTGCACCGCCGAGAGGTTGGTGAATCATAACACGACTATGAGGGAGCGCAGCGCGTTTTCCTTCCTGTCCAGCCACGAGGAGAACGGCAGCCATAGAAGCCGCCATACCAGTGCAAGTGGTGGCTACGTTGCTTTGCACAAATTGCATTGTGTCATAGATACCAAGGCCTGCGTACACGCTACCTCCAGGAGAGTTGATGTAGATGGAAATGTCTTTACCTGGATCGACAGAATCTAGATAGAGTAGTTGTGCTTGGAGTGTATTGGCGGTGTAGTCGTCAATGGCAGTGCCGAGAAAGATGATGCGGTCCATCATCAAACGACTGAAAACATCCATTTGCGTTACGTTGAGTTGACGCTCTTCGAGGATGTAAGGATTGAGATATTGGTTTTGTGCTGCCACCACGTCGTCAAGAACGAGGGAATTGATGCCCATATGTTGGGTGGCAAATTTGCGAAAGTCTTGGTGCATAATCTCTAGAATTGGTGAGAAAATCCGTTCTATTGGTCGAACACTTCTTACTTGTCTTACAGATAGTTCCTACGGAAAGAGGAAAACGTAAGAGTAGGGGAGTGGGTGCAGCCTTACGCCATACACCCGAAGTTCCGAAAACGCAAGTATATGCGAAGGTCTGATAGATTTCTCTAATAAAGATGGATATGAAAAAGACAACGAGGAATTACGTTGTGCGTGAACACATCGTTATTCCCCGTTGTCGAGATAGAATCATAAGACACTGCTACCAACCTGTGCTGACACCGCAGTGTCTGAGGTTTCGGGGAAGCAGCGGAGCTGATTATTCAGCAGTTTCGTCTTGGAAAAGCTTTTGGAAATCTTCCACGCTCACAGACTTGTGTTCGAGAGTCACAACTTCCTTGAGTGCCTTAGCCAACTTTTCGTTGATGCTACGCTCTACGAAACCATTCACTTGGTTACGGTCTTTGAGCAATTCAGCAGCATAGTTCTCGAGATATTCCTCAGGCACATTGTTCATACCATATTGTGCGAATTGGAAGCGAGCAGTCTTCACAGCAGCAGCGCGCACGTCAGCATCGTCAATCTTCACTTCAGCCTTAGCCACGAGCTTTTCCTTGATGAGATGCCACTTGAGTTCTTCGAGGCTTTGAGCGAAGTTGTTTTCTACAAATTCTTCACCCTTATCTGCGTTTTGCTCCTTCATAAAGCGCTTGAGAAGTTCTTCGGGGAATTCGAGCTTGCCCACTTTCTCGTCTGCATATTTGCGAACATCAAGGAGGAACTTGTAGTCAGCGTCTTCGTTGTATTGGTTTTGGATGAGCTCCTTAATTTTAGCGCGCATCTCTTCTTCAGACTTCACAGTGCCGGGTTCAAATACGCGGTCGAAAAGTTCTTGATCGAGAAGTAGCAGGAACGAAGCGGCTGATAGACTCAACTTGGAAAGTGAAGTTGCCGTTGTATTGAGCAGCTTCTTCCTTGCTCACCTTGAGGAGAGCAGCGAGTTCGTTTTCGCTGTGTGCCACTGAGGGATTGAAAGTGATAACATCACCCACCTTAGCACCTTCGAAGAGTTTCTTTTGGTCGTCATTTACGAAATAAGCAGGCATCAAGCTAGCGCGGTCAATGGTAAGACCACCTTCAAGAAGATTGCCCTTTTCGTCTTGTTGAGCGAGAGCACCACGGAGGATGTCGCGGTCAGCATACTCTTCCACATCTTCAGGGTGACCAGCTTGTTGTGCAAAGTTCTTCACTTGGGCATCGATTTGCTCTTCGCTAACTTCGATGTCATAGTAAGGAAGTTTGTCTGCGTTAGAAAGTTCGTAGTTGAACTCAGGAGCGAGAGCGATGTCGAACACGAATTCAAATTCGCTTTGGTTTTCGATGTCTTGAGGTTGTTGCTTTTCAGACATCATAGGTTCGCCAAGGATATTCACCTTGTTCTCGTTGATGTAGTTCATCAAACCTTCACCCAACACGCGGTTGATGGTGTCAGCTTTCACTTGTGCACCAAAGCGTTTTTGAATAACACCAGCAGGCACCTTGCCAGGACGGAAACCAGGCATCTCAGCTTTTGCTGAGATATTCTTGAGCTCTTTCTTTACTGCATCCTGGTAGTCGCCCTGTTCCAACTTTACTGTTACAAGAGCACTTACACCATTCTGTTCGAGAGTAATCTTCATAGTGGGAGTATCTTTATTTTATTTATTGATTATTCTGTATTTGGTGCGGAAAAACCGCAGGAGAAAATGCGGACAAATCCATCAAATTTCATTGAAAAAAGAGGTTTTTACAATGAATTTAGCGGTAAAGCCATACATTTAGCGGAGCAAAGTTAGTGCTTTTTTCCCGAAAAAGCCGTAACTTCGCAGAAAAATATAGCGTTTCCTATGCAGAAATCTGATTTTAGAATCGTCTTTATGGGTACACCCGACTTTGCTGTTGCTTCTTTGCGAGCACTTGTTGAAGGCGGGTACAACGTCGTGGCTGTGGTTACTATGCCCGATAAACCTATGGGACGCCATCAAACAGAGCTTTCCCAAAGTGCGGTCAAACAATATGCCGTGAGTCAAGGACTCCCCGTGCTCCAACCCGAGAAGTTGAAAGACGAGACTTTCTTGCAGCAATTGAGCAATTTCCGTGCCGATTTGCAAGTTGTCGTTGCTTTCCGTATGCTGCCTGAGGTGGTGTGGAATATGCCTCCTCATGGCACCTTTAATCTTCATGCCTCTCTGTTGCCACAATATCGTGGTGCAGCACCCATCAACTGGGCAATTATCAATGGAGAGAAGAAGACAGGAGTGACTACTTTCTTGCTAGATCACGAAATAGACACTGGATTGGTGTTGCATCGCGAAGAAGTGGAAATTCTCGACACTGATAATGCTGAAGATATTCACGACAAACTGATGAATGTGGGAGCACCGCTTGTTTGTCGCACTGTTGACGACATTATGCAAGGAAACATTCGTCCCATACCTCAACTAGAACTTGCGCCCGACGCAGAGATACACCACGCGCCAAAGATATTCAAAGACACCTGCCGTTTACCTCTCGATAAAGGGGTGAAAGCTGCTTATGACTTTGTGCGTGGTATGTCGCCTTATCCTGCAGCGTGGACAGAATTTGTAGACGCCTCTGGCAAGCATACGGTGGTGAAACTCTTTGCCATAGAGAAAGAACTCTGCGCCCCAGCACATATGTTAGGCAGTGTGGTCAGTGATGGCAAAACTTATTTGAAAGTTGCCCTCTCTGACGGTTATCTTCATCTTACAACGCTCCAGCTCGCTGGCAAAAAACGTATGGCGATAGCCGATTTCTTGCGCGGTTATCGTCCCGATGCAGCCTTGAAAGTAGAGTAGAATTGCGCTAATGCTTCTCTATGATCGTGTAACCTCCCGACTGTATTCCATTCTCTTCTCAATCCTATGCCTCTCGAAGCACTTCCCCCTCGTCCTGGTCACGGAATGACCGCTGAGTTCAACTTAGAAAACTTCCACCAAACCATTGATGTCGAACCACAAGAACCTCGTCCTTTGCGCACACTTCCAGCGGAGTGGGCACCGCAAAGCGCGATTCTTATCTCGTGGCCACATGCAGAAACCGATTGGGCTGACATTCTTGATGAAGTCACGGAGTGTTATGTACGAATGGCCTATGCCATTGCAGTTCACCAACCGCTCATTGTTTTAGTGGTTGAAGGATTAGACGTATCCTCACTATTGGAAAAACGTCTGCCACAAGCTGTTTTTAGCAGCATCACTTTCGTTGTTGTGCCTAAAACTAACGACACCTGGGTGCGCGACTATGGTTTTCTCACTGTTCAAAGCACAGGCGGAGCTGAGCTGATGGATTTTCGCTTTAATGGATGGGGCGGAAAGTTCAAAGCTGAACACGACAATGCTGCCAATCGTTTGTTGTTTGAAACTCAGCTGCTGCGTGGACACTATGTTGATGCACTCGACTTTGAACTTGAAGGCGGAGGTATTGAAAGTGATGGTTGTGGCACGCTGCTGACAACGGCAGAATGTTTGCTCAATCCCAACAGACGTCGTCAAGGCGATGCAGTGCCAACTCCCGATAAAGCACAAGTGGAAGCTCTGCTCAAAGAACGCCTTGGAGTGGAACGCATCCTTTGGTTGCACTATGGCTATTTGGCAGGAGATGACACAGATTCTCACATCGACACCCTCGCACGTCTTTGTCCCAATGACACTATTATATATGTGCAATGCACGGACACCGCAGACGAACACTACGAAGCGCTGGCAGCTATGGAGCAGGAACTTCAAGCCTTTCGCACCCTCGAGGGTAAGCCTTACCGCTTGATTCCTGTGCCCCTTCCCGATGCGTGCTACGATGAAGAGGAGCGTTTGCCTGCCACCTATGCCAATTTCTTGATCATGAACAAAGTGGTGCTAGTACCCACTTATGCTCAACCCGAAAAAGATGCGCTAGCCCTCAAGAATATTCAAAAGGCATTTCCGGAACGTGAAATCATTGGCATAGACTGTCGTGCTCTCATTCGTCAACACGGATCTTTGCATTGCGCCACTATGCAGTTTCCACGCGAAGTGTTCCGCACTCCAGCGCAATAACCCCAAACTTATTTCTCAAACGTGGTGCTTTGCAAATCATCTCCTAAGCATTTCGTTTCCTATCAATCCTCGTTTCTTATGAAAGTAGCCCTCATACAAATGTCTTGCACTCCCAATGTCGAGTTCAATCTTCAGAAACTCGCCAAGGGAATTGCACAAGCTGCCCAACGTGGAGCAGAACTCGTGGTGTTGCAAGAACTCCATAACACGCCTTACTTCTGTCAAACAGAAAATCCTGATTTATTCAACTTGGCAGAACCCATCCCCGGTCCTTCCACCGACTTCTTCGGTACGTTGGCACGTCAATTTGGCATCGTGATTGTCACTAGTCTTTTTGAACGTCGCGCAGCAGGTCTCTATCATAACACCGCTGTAGTCATCGAAAAAGATGGCACCATCGCAGGAAAATATCGCAAGATGCACATTCCAGATGATCCCGCTTATTATGAGAAGTTCTATTTCACCCCTGGCGATCTTGGTTTTGAACCTATCGACACAAGTGTGGGGCGCTTAGGAGTCCAAGTTTGCTGGGATCAATGGTATCCCGAAGGTGCACGCTTGATGGCACTTCGTGGGGCTGACCTCCTCATTTATCCCACCGCCATTGGTTATGAAAGTTCTGATGCTCCCGAAGAACAAGCCCGCCAGCGCGAAGCATGGACGACTGTGCAGCGTGGTCATGCGGTAGCCAACGGACTCCCTGTGATTGCAGTTAATCGCACAGGTCATGAACCCGATCCAAGTGGACAAACTCATGGCATCCAATTCTGGGGAAGCTCATTTGTGGCAGGTCCTCAAGGCGAATTCCTCTATCGTGCAGAGATTGACGAAGAAGTCGTTGCCATCGTCGACATTGATTTACAGCGCAGTGAGAATGTGCGTCGCTGGTGGCCCTTCCTTCGCGATCGTCGTATCGAAGAATTTGCTCCTCTCGCAAAACGATATTTGGATTAAATTCCTCATTTCATTTAGCCCCTCCTCAATCTACAATGAAAAATTTCTTCCTTTCTGCTGCCTTCGTCGCCACTTCCTTCGTCGCAGCACCCAGCATCGCAAAGGCAGCGGTGTCGGCATCCACTTCCACTTCTCACCAGAACACAGTCACCATCGCTGTGTTTTCCATCAACGACTTTCATGCAGGCTTGCTTCCTGACCGTAGTCAAGGCACACCAGGCGCAGCCTATGTGGTGCAAACCTTAGACTCTCTCAAAAAAAGTCTATCCTTACAATGTCACTGTCTCTGCGGGCGATAATTTCGGTGGCAGTTTCTTCTACAATGCCACACGCACCCACAGCCTCATGCCCCAGATGTTCAAAGATATGGGAGTAAACATCAGTGTGTTGGGCAATCACGAATATGACGAAGGACAAGAGTCGCTTGCCCGCAAATGGAATGACGTAGATTGCAAACCCAAGTCGTGGGACATCACTTATATTGGCGCCAATGTGCGCAATGCTGCTGGGCAGCTTCCCGAGTATGTGCAACCCTGGGCGGTAGTCCCCGTAAAAATCTCTCCCACCAAACGCTCAATGTTTCTTTCATCGGTTTGCTCACCAGCAACACCCCGTGGCAGGCTGCGGCAAAACGTTTGAAAGGTTTGTCGTTTGATGGCAACTATCCAGCGGTGCTCGATAGCATCTCCCACCTCCCTGGTTACGAAGCCGTGCACAATGCTAATGTTCGCCTGCTCCTTTGTCACATTGGAGCCGAAATGCACGGACAACAAGTGTTGTGGTCGGATCGCGATGAAGAAAATCTCAAGAAAATTGATTCCCCCGACGTGCAAGCCGTCCTTTCTGGACATTCCCACACACGCGTCATCGGCATGTCCGACAGCCAAAAGTCAGTCCCCATCGTGCAAGGTTTGTGGCACGGACGTTGTGTGTCTATGCTCAAATGCGAAGTTGACACCCTCTCTGGACAACTCGTCAGCATCACTCCCGAACTCGTTCGTGTCAATCCCGATGCAAAACTTGAGCCCAAGGCTGCACGACTTCAAGCCCAAGTCGAAGAGCAATACCACACCACGCTTTTCCGCGGTATCCCTTTGAGTCAAAAACTCACCTATGCCAGCGCAGCTGTTGAGCATGACCGCACACGCAGCAAGCGACAAACAAAAGTTGGTTCTCTCGTTTGTCAAAGTTTTGCTGCTGCCTATCGCAAAGCAGCGCATCTTGATGACAACGCTCTCGTTGTTGGGGTAAGCCATTTCGGAAGCATCCGCGCAGGTTTTCCGCAAGGCGATATCACCATCCTCTCTGTGGGAGAAGCGCTTCCCTTTGCCAATCCGCTCCGCGTTTATCGCTATACAGGCAAGCAACTGCTCGACCTCGTGGAGCACGGCTACAATGTTTGCAAACTCGGCCATCTCCAAACATCAGGAGTAAATCCCATCCTTGATGCGAAAGGCCACGTCAAAGCCCTTTCGCTCACACTGCCCAACGGAAAGACTGTCCCCATTCGTGCCAATACCCAACTTGTTATTGTGGCTGACGAATTTATGACCACCGGAGGTGATGGTTATCTTCCTAGTCAATTCCCAGCGTCTGCAGAAATTAAAGTAAATATCCCCACCTCCACCGACGCTTTCATCGCCTATCTTCGCACACTTCCTAACATAGACTAGTTGTATGCAGCAGCATCTTCGCTCATCGCTGTTTTTTATATTCCTCTTTTTCGCCTGTCTCGTTGCTCACGGCCACGAGACGGGCGACACTTTGTCTGTACCTCTCAAAAGTCGAACTGCGCAACTCGACTCCTTGCGCTTTTCTGTGCTGCCTAGTTCTCTTCGTGCATTAGATTCCTTAGTCTACAAATCCAAAGCTCCAAAGACTAATTTTCATTTGCCCAGGGAATGGAGGGAACTCGATGATTTGAGTAAGAAATATCTTCCACCATTAGCTTCCGACCTCCTTCATTTCAATTTTCAAGGGCTTTCGCATCAGTCTTACGGATTTATCCCTCGTTTTCTTCCGAAAAAAACTAGTAAAGAAGAACGATGGCGCAACATTCCAGCCGATTGTCGCATCGACTGGAAGCGACATCGCGAACATTTCCTTTGGGATTTGGGCAACGATATTGCCACCTATTTCAACACTTTCGACACCACTTATATAGAGCGCACACGCTACGACTTCCAAGTCAAACTCTACAACACCCACTTTCTTCAACTCATTCGTCTTTCAGGCACCGATGCCAAAGGACGTAGTCAAAGTCTCACTTTTGCCCCCGCACACCAAATCAAGTTTGGTCCTTTCTTGGGGTGGAAGGCCCTCAGTTTCGGCTATTCTTTCGGTGTCGTTCCCGACCGCTTCAGCAGCCAGGCATCTGAGTTTAACATTGCCTCCTATAACTCCAAGGTGGGATTCGACTTCAACTATATTTACAGTCGTGGCAACTTCAATCTTATCGCTGTTTCTGGTTTCGATTCCATTCAACCGCGAGATTTCTCCGAACAGCGATTTCCCGCCATGCGCACCAACACCTTTGCCCTCAATCTCTACTATGTGCTCAATAATCGCCACTTCTCATATCCTGCAGCCTTTGCCATGAGCACTGTGCAACTTCGCAGTGCTGGTTCGTGGCTCGTTGGATTGCGCTTTGATCAGCAAAACATCACCTTCGATGCTGATCGCACTGAAGCCTTCCTCCGTATCTTTGCTCCGCGTGCCAGCATCAACGAAGCACTTCGCGTCACCAGCATTTCCTATCGTCAGTGGGGACTTTCCTTTGGTTATGCATACAACTGGGTACCCGCGCGTTATTGGTTGCTTTCTGCCAGTCTTGCCCCTTCCGTAGGCTACAAATATCAGCATGGAGAATCTCTCTCTGCGCGCAATTTGTGGAAGAATGTCGAAAACTTCCATATGGATTTCATCTTTCGTGGTGCTCTTGTCTACACCAACGGTCGCCGTTATTTGGGTATTTCCACGGTCAACTATCTCTACGATTACCGCCATCCTGGTTTTGCACTCAATAATTCTATTCACTACATCCAACTCTTCTTTGGCTGGTATTTTGGGAGAAAGCCGATGTTTAGAGGTGAAAAGAGATAAAAACTTTTTGCATACCTTTGATATTGGACTCGTCGTTAAAGACAAAAATGTGGTGTTTTTATCATACCGCGAAAGTTTTACCACTTTTTCTTGTGAAAAATGTTTGGAGATTAGATTTTTCTTATTACCTTTGCATCGAATTATAGGCCGAATTATGGAGTTTATCCTAGTTTTGCTGATATTCATCAATTCTCTCAATACAAAGTCACACCGGCGTAAGTCGGTCAAATTGACAAAGATATCATTAATATAAACCAATTCATTACGTAATGAAAAAGAATCTTATGAATGCCGCATTGCTCGGGTTGTTGATCGCAACTCCTGCGTGCTCTTTCGTTTCTTGTAAGGATTACGATGAGGATTTCAAGAAGGTGAATAATCGCCTTGATGATTTGGCTGCTGCAAAGGCTAAAATCAATGAAGAAATTGTTGCTCTTCGTGGTTCTTTCGATGCTGTCAATAAAAAGGCTGCAGATCTTGAAGGAAAGCTTGCGAATTATGCTACTAAAGAAGAAGTAGCTGTTGTGAAAACAGACCTTAATAAGGCTGTTGGTGAAATCTCTGCTTTAACTTTGAAGATTAAAGAACTTGAATCAGTAAAGGCTCAAATTGAAAGTAATTCTGCTGATATCAAGGAACTTAAGCTCAAGCTCCAAGCTCTAGATTCTAAGGCTGCTACCTATTTGACTTCTGCGGATATTAGTCAATTTAAGACGCTTCCTCAACGTATCGATAATCAGCAAAATGTTTTGGATGATTATAAGACGCGTATTGAAGCACTTGAGAAGAAAGGGGTCGCTGTTTCAACTGCTAATGTTGATGAGTTGAAGACGATGCTTTCTTCCCTTAAGGATGCAAACTATCAAACAGAAGAACAAGTAAATGCCGCTATCGCTAAGGCTATTGAAGGATTGAAGAAGGCTAACGTGCCAAGTGAAGCTAACGTTATGCAAACTGGTAAGGTTACTTCTTTGATGGCTCAAAAGTCAGCTATTTTTGACTTTGGTCAAGGTTTTGTTGAAAGTTCTTACAGATATCATGTTATTAATGCATTGGATGCTGCTAATGAACAAGGTGTCGCTATCTTTACCAAAGACGGAGAAGGGGTAGATGAAATTACTGAATCGCGTTTTGGTGTGGCTGAATTTGCTATTAATCCTTCTACAGCAAAAGCTAGTGAGAAAACTGAAGATTACACCTTTGAATCTTACAAAGCTTTGATTGCGCAGACAAGAACAGAAACAACTCCAGCATTTACTGTGAAAGCAGTAAAACAAGATGGTAACAAGTTGATCGTTAATTATGCTTCAAATCTAAATGATGGATTTGACGGTGAATACGGTGATATGGTTGCACTTCGTTATACGCAAGATGCTGGTTCTAACACTGCTTCTGTTATTACTTCTGACTATGTCCGTTTGGTACAATATACTAACACCGGTTTGAATGTTGGTATGGTGCAAACGACTTCTTCAGAGAAGATTGGTGATAAAACGATCGAAGTTACTAAGTCTATTGATGATTGTTTAGCTGATGATTCTTTCGGTGATGAAAAGAAAGAGTCATTGGAATTCAAGGTTGCAAGTGACGGCACAGCTTTCAATATAGCTGAACATGTTACTACTTATACTGTTCGTAATGTTGAGTTGCTAGCTAATGCTCATGCACAAGCTCATCGTGCAATCGATAAAAATGCTGCTGCTGATGGTGATTTGAAGCGTGCTGGTTTCCACTATGAATACGCGCTTGTTAAAGCCAATGCGAATGACGCTTCTACCGATGTTTTCGTGTTGAATAAGACAACAGGTGCTTTGTCTGTTAAGAAGGATGACTATACGAATGTTGGAAAATCAGCCACTGTTCGTGTTACCCTCATTGATCCAAACGGCAAGGTCGCTTCAGTTGGTTACTTTACAGCGAAGGTTTATGCAACTCCAAAGGTTTTAGCCACTATTACTTCAGCTGCTAAAGTTCCTTATAACTGCGATGCTGATAGTAAGGTTGACGGCGTGAAGTTCTCTTTAGTAGAGGTAGAAACTGCTTTGGGAGCCAAATTGAATGAAGATTGGGCTATCAGAACAGATGAACAATTTACATTTGCTAATAAGGTGGCTGAAAAGAAAACTTCAGCCCAAGGTGAATTTAGCGTAGACTACGATAAGAAGGAAATCACGCTTAACAATATAAATCCTTCTTCTGCTGGAGTTAACGCTGTTGGTGATAAGTATTCTACTCATCTTCAAGTTATCAACAAGAAAAACCCAAGTCAGTTCTTCTTGATTGAACTTGTATGGAAGCCTGCTGAATTCCAAGCTGCTCCTAAGGTTGTTTTCTCTGCAATCAAGCAAGAAACTCTCTTCATCAATGACGCAATTCGTATAACTGCTGACTGGAAAGCAACAAATACCTATAAGCATGCTAAGTTTGCTCAAGATTTGAATGCTGCATTCAAAGACCTTAAGCTCACCCTTCAAGATGCTGCTAATTACTCAACTGTAACTCAAGCAGACGTTGATGCAAATGTTAAGTGGATTTCGTTAATCCTACTAGAACTTCTTTCGTAGGCGTTGATGGTAAGACTTATGAGCTCCGCGCTAATGAAGACGGTACTAAGTTCCAAGCTAAGACAGCTGATGCTACTGATTGGACTGATGTTGCTACCTTGACTGATGGTAAGACTGTTGTACTCTCGAAGAATGACGTTGTTCGTAACCTCATTAGCAAGGTTAGCCACAAAGATTTTGCCAACTCTCTTACGGCTCGTGTTGCTTACGTTTCGTTGAACAGCTGCAAAAAGCCATTTGCAGTTGAAAGTGGTAACCAGTTTGATGTTAAGTTCCTTCGTCCTCTTGATATTGCTGAGTCTTACGAACTTGTTACCTTCAAGAATGTTGGTCAAGTTATCGAAGATGGTGGTAACTATAATGTTCATGAACTTAACAATCAAAAGTTGGCTATCGATTGGCGTAATGTTGCTATCGGTGGTGCAAATGATCACGAAGATCATTTCGCAAACTTCAGCGCAACCTTCAAGATTGCTTCTCCTGAGAATTATCTCACTAACTACCAAAACGTTGATTCTCAACCAAACGTATTCAAGAAGGTAAGTGAAACTAATATGGCCTCTCACTTTGCAATTAATGTTGTTAGTGCCACTAGCGGTGGTGCTATCAATGTACCTGCTGCTGTTGATGGATGGTCTACAGTAACAATTGACAAGCAGCACTGGATGCTCCGTGTTCAGTACAAGAATCTTGGACAAGCTGTTTCTAAAGCATTTGAGGTTCGTATTCCTTACGTAGTAGATTACCTTTGGGGTACTGCTAAGGGACACTTTGTTGTGAAGTTTGATCCTACAGTCAATGGAAACGCTAATGCGAATGCTCGTCGTAAGTAACATTGTGCTTACAGCAAGTTTTATTTAACTGCGAAGAGCAGGCAGACTCCTGCCTGCTCTTCCTTTTTTTCAGCTTATATGAAATCCTTATTTGCTTTCTCTTCTGTTTTTCTAGCTGCTCCAATTTTGTTCTTTTGTGGATGTAATGGTTGTGGTTCGCCCAATATAAAAGGTCCTACGCCAACGCAATTTGAGCAATCCCTTTCTAACAAGGATACTGTTGCTGTAGAAAGTTTGATTCATGAGTTTTTTTCTCACCTTCAAAGTAAACGATATTATGATGCTGCTGCAATGGTTTATACAAGAGTTGACACAGCAAATCCACTAGTTCCTCTTTCAAACGAAGAGATGGAGCATTTCGTGAAATTGTACAAAGACATTCCTTGTGTTGGTTATAATATTAATTACATGAAGTTCCTGTCTTCCAAAGAATGAAGTAGGTTGTAATATGATTTTAGCTAAAGGGCATGACGGTAAACCTGATGCCATCACTAAATTGTTCTTTATTACTGCCTTTAGCAATGGAAGATGGTGTTTGGTACTAACTGATAAGGATCATTTTGAAGATACTTTCACAACGTTTGAGCAACAAGACTCTTTGTCTTCGATTTATACAAATTACAAGAAGTCGCACAAATAGTGCTATTCTTTCTCTTACTTGTGCGCACTACGTTTCCTTCTTTGGCGCGTAGTGTGCTCTTTTTCTTTCTGATAGAATATTATAGGCTAGAAACACAAAGATAAAACAAACTTGATGCTCTAGCATAACTAGCAGCTCTAGAAGAACAAGAATCACTAGATGAACTAGAAGCCCTAGAACCTCTAAAATCTCTAACGTCTAACCTCTAATGTCTAACGTCTATTCTCATGGATGCATTAACGATTCAACAAAATAAACGCAAGTTGCACCGCAAACTCACCATCTTGTTGCGCACAGGAATGGTGCTTATGGAGAGTGCAGCAGATACCAACCGCATCGTTCGCAATATGCAGCGAGTGGCAGCTTTCTTGGGACTTGACGAACGCTACTTGCACATTGACGTGCTATACGGCACAATCAAGGTGAATTACAGCGACGACTCCCACTCCTTTAGTAGATTCATGCACTCCGACAAATATACCATCAACATGAATGTTTTGTCGGCTGTGAGTCAACTCTCATGGAAAGCCATTCGCGAAGATTACAGCGTGCAGCAGTTTGAGCGTGAACTCAACCGTATTCGCAAGATGAAACCTCAATATCCAGCGTGGGCTGTGACGTTAGGCACTTCATTAGGGTGTGGAGGATTCTCCGTACTTTTCGGAGGTGACTGGGCATCCTTTGTGCCAGCTACCATTGCGGGAGCTGTGGCTTATGTGGTGAGATACTTTATGCTAAAGCGTGGTTTCAACTTCTATATGGTCACTACCATGACCTCTTTTGTTGCAACACTCACAGCGTGGTTGCTCTTCCTTGTTCTCCCCACAGGATTTACCAACTATCCCTATCATTCGTTTCTTTGTTGCTGCCTTTATCTAGTGCCAGGTGTAGCCCTTATCAACTTCTTGGACGATATGCTCGACAATTATCTTCACGTGGGATTAGCGCGTTTCGCCAACGGAGTATTGCAAATCGCTTCGATGGCCTTCGGTATTGTGCTGGCAGTGAGCATCAGTAATGTAGACAATTTCCTTGGCGACCCTAGCCATGGCACCTAACATCTCTTATGGAGAAGCCGCCATTGTGACAGCCATTTCCGCTATGGGCTTCGGCATGAACTTCAATGTTCCTCGTCGTTCGCTTCCAGCAGTAGCCATTTTGGGCATTTTAGGAATGTTGTTGCGCAACCTTTTAGCCTTTTGATTTCAAAAATAGGTTTGATCTTAGGTTCTCTTGCAGGAGCATCCCTCATTTCGCTTGTAGCCGTTCGTTTGGTGCACCACACCAGAACCCCCGAATCACGTCATTTCCATTCCAGGTGTCATTCCGATGGTGCCAGGCATCTTGATGTATCGTGGCATCTTTGGATTTGTGCATTTAGGCAACAATGTAGAAGCCTTTTATGGGAGCGTTTAGTAATTTGCTCAATGCTGCACTTATTGTGTTGTGTTTGTCAATCGGAGTCGCAATTCCCAACATCTTTGCACGTCGTTGGATTGCCTTTTTCTCGAAAAACAAGAGTTACATAGATTGATAGAGGATCGTCGACGCAGAGGAAAATTTGTCGACTTCACGCTTTTCGACTGATTAGAGACTTCACTCGTCATTTATGCAACAATCCGCAACGTCAATCAATGACGTTGCGGATTGTTGTCGTTAGTAGGAAGAGGGTATGGCTCTTGCTGCTACTCTTTATCTTTCCATTGCGTTGCACCCAAACGGTGTCGGATGCGTTGTTGTCTTTAGCGTTTGAAGATGTTGTGCGCTGATGGGAAGAATCGGTGGAAGCGTCGTTCCTCTCTGCAAAAAAACAGCATCAACAGCCCACGAGAGTACACCACTCACAGGTGGATAGCATACGGACTTCTGCACACGTTCTTCATTGAGAATGCCTAGACTGTGCATCGCGGTGAGGATACAAGAGAGTAGGCAGAGATATTTTATGAAGGAGAGGGCAGCTCCTGCAGCAGAATTGATGCTTCCCAAATGGAGTTTGCCGAGCATCTTGGTGAGTAGGGTAGCAGCAAATCCGAGTACTAACGGTATGATGATCCACAAAAGAAAGAAGGCGATGATGTTGGTAACCATATTTATTGGGTTGCCCGTGGCAATGACCAGTGTATCTCCAAGAGCGGAATAGACGAAGGAGGCACCTAAAAGGCCTGTGAGAAGTCCTGTGGTAGAGAGGGCTTCGCGGATGAAGCCTGCGCGCCAACCATTGTATAGGCTCCAAAGGATGACGACAATAATGAATAGATCAAGCATAATAGACGTTAGACGTTAGAGGGGGCTAGAAGCTCTAGAAGGACTAGAAACCCTAGAATCTCCAGAAAAACTAGGCCTCTAGCCCTAGATTCTAAATTTCGATGCCGATTTTGGCTAAGAGTTTGCGCTCTTGTTCGTAGTGAATTTCGAGAGAGTGACCGAGCGTAGAGTCTTTGAGGTTGCGGAGTTTTTCCAGTCCAGCGAGTTTGTCTGCAGGAATCACCTCACAGAAAACAAACTTCTCAAAGTAAGGTCGCACCAACTTATTACCAGCGGAGAGCATCTTACCTTCAACGATATTTTCCACATTGTCAAGGCGGAAGAAGCGGTGGCCGTGGTCATCTTCATACGCCGTGAGCAAAGCATCTTCCGCTGCAACAGGACAGAAGAAAAGCGGTGTGCGGTCGTGGTAACGTTTGAAATGTTTGTTGCGAACCTTCTCCAAACACAGTTCCATAGGAACGCGGTTGATTGTGCCATCTTCGTAAATCATCAGCAGCGCCCCCTTCTCTTCGCGGTCGTGCACCGCCAAAGTGAGCCAACTGTCCTCCCAATTCTCCTCGTCCATCACGCACCATTCGCCATTGTCATAGAAACGAAGATAAGCCACAGTGTCCACCCCGTAGTTGTCTTCCCAACTATTCACCACATTAGAGCGAATGAGAGAAGTATGCACAGCTTTGATTCGGGAAAGAGTGTCGAGTGGAGTAGTGGGAGCGTTGGAAAGCTCTGGTGAAGTGGCCTCCGCTGCAGATACAACATCCTCCGTAGTGGTTGATGCAACTGATGTGACAACCTCTGTTATTGCTTCAGACTGATGCGTATCCTCAATAGAAGAATTCGTCGTAGGAGAAGCATTCAACGCCTGTTCATTCCCTTGTTGCCAATCTTCAATACTTTCAGAGTTGTTGAGGTCGTTTTCATTGCGCGCAGCCATAATATTGCGCACCATTTCTGCAGACGAAATGTAGCGTGTGCTAGAACCTTGTCGCACAAAGTAGGCATTGTCGAGAGATACAGGTTCGTGACAAGCAGGAATGTGGAAAGACAAAACGAGATGTTTGCCAGCAGGAACTTGTTCATCGCGTACGCGGTCGTTGATGGCCACACCAAAACTGCGGAAGATACTATCGCGCACGTGACGTTTCAAGCGGTCGACATCGCCCTTGAAATAGTTCAAGTCCTCTTTCAAACCGCAGGCCACGCCCACATCGTTTACGCCCAACATCAGTGTACCCCCTTGCGCGTTGAGCATACCGCACACCACTTTCATCAAGTTGTAAGTTTGCACCTCAATGTTCGGTCGCATATCATTGTCAGGTGGGAAGACAGTACTTGTCTTAAACTCAAGTTGTTGCCCTTCAATGCCAAAGGAATAGCTTTGGGGAAGTTCCACCTCAATGTGAAGCAACTCTTTGATTTGTCTGCGAATGTCCTCTTGTTGGCCTTCGAGTGGGAAACCCGCGGTGAGATTGAAGGAGAGAATCAGACTTGCCAACTGCGTGAGTTTGGGAGAAATCGTCTTTTTATTAAGCGTTTTCCACAAGAAATCGTTTTTCGTCTTATCTCCCATACTTCCCACGAGCAAAATTTCAGTGGTTTGTTCACGAAGTGAAGGGTAGCGGTCGATAAATCCTTGAGCATCTTGCATAATGCGCTCCACCTCTTCGAGGTTGATTTGGCGGTTGAGACGATAGTGTTCAATCTGTCGGAGCAATTGTCGACGCATATCAAAGTATTGCACCAAATCTTTGTGTTCCAACATTCGCGCCACAATATGTGCCACAGAAAGCAGGGCATAAGCCTTGCCGTGGTCAGGTTCCAGCATAGCTTTGTGGTCGAGGATTTGCAGCAAGAGGTGCATATCATTGTTTTCCCACATCATCACTTCTTCATCGGCCAAATTGTCGTTGTCGCAATCGCTAGACGCAGAAGAGTCGGATGAGTCGGAAGCATCGGCTTCGTACACCTCACCATTAGCATAGTCAACGAGGAAGTTTTCAGTCACCGTCTTCATATCTACTGGCGCGCTGGCAAAATCGATGGCTTCTGCACGTAGGGAACGCACATTTTCAGCATTGGTGATGCGCACTTGAACGTCGTCGCCTGGCACGCATTCCATATCGTCGGGCACTTCCACTAGCACCACGTAGCCTTCTTCCGTGACTCCGCGGAAAAGTTGACCTGCATAGCCATAGAGGTGGCAATTGGTGGGTTTGTCTTCTTCCACGAAATCAAGCACCCACTCGTGCATTTGCGCCACAATGAGCGGTTGTGCATTGAAAACAAGAAGTTCGTCTTCCGACTCGGGGTCTGCCCATCCTGCAACAATTGCTTCAAAAAGTAAGGGGCGTCCTTCAAAAGTAAAGGAATCGAGCGTGAAAAATGGGTTGTAGAAGAACATTCCCGTGTCCTGTGCCTTGACATAAGTGTCAATCCATCCCTCACCGCAATAGCGTTCATCTTCAATGATGCAATAAAATCGGGTCTGTTCATTGGGGTGGCGACGCACCACACGCACTTTCACTTTGTTTCCCACTTCAGGAATGATTTTGCGCATCACGGGGACAGGAGCTGTAACTTCTTCCTGATGAGGAGAGAAGAGAGAGCGTTCCACGTCGCTCCACCAAGTGGTCCATTCAGAGAGCGATGCGCCTGCGGCAATGCGATAGCGAGAGGGGATCTTCCACCACAAGTTGCAAGCCCTGCCACTCAATCAGGCCTTCGGGCAAGATATTGCGCGCTGTTGACGTGGTCTGCGTGGGAATGAGTGTCAATCCCTCGCGACTCAGTGACAAGCGCACGAGTTCCGACTCATAAGAGTGAGGAACGAGGGTAGCAATGGCAGGTTGTTCGTCAAGCATACGATGCGCCAAAATTTCAAATTGGCGAAAATCTTGACGCCACACCAAAGACGGTTGAAAAGGTTCTGGGTCAATGAGATTCCAAAAGGCACGATCCATCAGAAGAAGTGCCATTTGGCGTGACGAATCTTCGTTAGTGATGCTGCGTTGAGGTGCCACCAACGAGAGATAATAATAGAGCATCGCTTGCAGTTGTCCTTTCTGTTGCGTCTCACCTCCCGTGAGTGCCAACAGATAGCAGATGGCCTGAATCATTCGCACCACAAGATGGCGTGATTCGTTGGAACTGCAACCTATAAAGCGGTTGGCGCGTCCAGCATTCGAGCGGATGTAGCTTTCGAGGAAGTGAGCAAAAGCCGTAGGGAGATTGCGATTTTTCCAAGCGTGTCCTTGGAGCGCAATAAAATCGAGGAGTGAGTCGATGTGTTTCTCCAACAAATCCTTGCGGAGTGTGAAGATGGTCATCATCAAACTCAGTTTGTGCTGCAGATTGTAGACATAGCCCGTTTGGTCGAGTTTATACATCACTCCCTTGATGGTTTCTTCCGCTTGCTGGTTGGCCAGCAGTTCCAGGGCTTCTGACTGTAACTCCGCTATTTCCACTCGGGTGGCAATGGCATCGCGCAGACGTTCGCTTTCCGTTGCACTAAAAGCCTTGAGCCACTCAGCGTCTTCAATGACGTGAAGAGCGATGCGTCGATAAATGTTTAAGAGCGAAATCCCACTTTTTATCTTCAGTCTGCCTTTGGGTCTGTCTGGACTGACCACCCAATAGTTGGCATAAGGCGTGGCAAGAATCGCTTTAACAGGCCATTGGTGAGATTTTGTTTTCAGCTGTTTGCGCATAGACTGCCAAACAGGGTGACTACTAAGGACACGTGTCAAAAAGCGATGTTCAGCCGGAGAAGGATTGCCTAATTTCAAAAGGGAGGACAAGGTGGCAGAACTTTGCGTAGAGGGGCGATTATCGAGCAGGAAGAGCAGTCTATTTTCATTGATGGTCTTCACCCTCACTTCAATCTGTTGTCTAGGTCGCAACGGTTCGGCATTGGCAGGACAAGTCACCACGATGGGAACTTGCAAATGGTCTTGCGCTGCATATCGCATATAAGCCGTGCTATCGCATTGCAAGGAGCGCAAAACAATGAACGGATACGTTTGCTCTGCGTCATAATATGGACTCAATATCTTGGCCGTGTTCTGTACTAAAAAGAGAGAACCATCTTTCCTTCGCGCACATGACAAGGGAGCGTTCTTCGTTGTCGCTGTTCCAAATCATTGCGCTGAAAGTTATACATTTTGACCTTGTATTCCTGTCCTTCAGATTGAACTATAAAAAAAGTGGCTTCCGGTTCGTCGCTAATTCCAATGACGGGGAGTTCATAAAATTCGCCTTGTTGTAGCATAGGGGGAAATTTTTGAGCAGAAGTAGAGTATAAATTGTGTCCCTCCTTTTGGGGACGGAGCACGGGCTAATGGGCAACGCGCAGCATAGAAGATTTTCACCTAAAAGTTTACCATTTACGCATTGCTTTACTTGCAAATATACACATAATTTTCGAGGTAAACTCTGTTGTTTCCCACTTTTGGTGGGTAAATTGCGAAAAACCTTCGGACTGTGGCGTCAAAAAGATGTTCAGGAACTAGTGGTCGATTTGGCTAAAAGTCTTAGAATTTGCGATTTGTTTACATTTTCTACCCCTCCATTTAACGCGGAAATCCGAACTAAGAAAATGTTGTTGGGAAATACGCGATTCTCAGCGGTTTTGAAAATCGCAAATTTCGGTGGTTTTTTTGCTCTGTTGTGGGACGTTTTTTTCGAAACTTGCGCTTGTTTTCGAAGAAACGACGTGTCGTTTTGAAAAAAAGTAACGGCTCGTTTGCGTGATTTTTGTCGGAAGTTTTTTTCAAATTTCTTCCCTTGGAACTTTGTTTTCTTCCCTTGGAATTTTTGCAAACGTCGGACGAAATAGAAATTTTTCTCGGACAAAATCGGTGCGTTTTTCCCCATTTCCCCATTTTTTTGTTCAAGAAAGAGGAGAAGGAGAGGGAAAAACACGCGTTCATTTTTTTCTAGAATGAAGAAAAATGTCGTCATTTTTGGCCTTGCGATTTAACATTCTCCGAGGGGAGAATGCTGAAAAAATGTTGCGTCCTCAAATGGCGCTCATATCAAACAAAGTAGGTTCTTGAGGAAGTAGAGTTGCGGAGGGGGCAACGTCTAACAAGGGCGGTGTTGCGTAGGTTAGCCACTGCCATTGCCCACGTTGTGGAGAATGAATGTTGGGAAAACGTTTGCACAAATCGCGCATAGAAAGCGAGAGAGGACGCTCAAGATACACTTGTTCGTAGCGTGCGAAAATTTCATTGCGCGTCAATGGGCAATGAGCTTCGAGGAGGATGCGACCCACACGTGAGAAATCGTAAACTAACTGTGCAGCCATCAAGCGATGGCCTTGTGCGGAGTGTTCAATCCAAGGATGGTGGGTGAGTAAGGCAGAAAGAGAATTTTCCTCTGCTGAAGAAAGTTTTTGTGGAAAGAAAGAAGGTACAGATTGATAGTCGGGATGCAGTTGCAACTGTCTGAAAACTTGGTGGAGCAAAGCGCGCGATTGAAGCACTTTCCCTTGCGGCACAATGAAGTCGCACGCCCACGACATTTCAGCTTGGGTGCGCATCATTGGAGTGAGATGGAGCAGCCAGAGGAAACGTGGCATAGACATAAATTGCAGCGTATCCAGTGAGGCGGTGGGTTGAAAAAGCAACTCCTGCTGCAAATAAGTCAATGTGTGTCGGAAATCTTCACTTAGTTGTATGCCTGCAACTGTTTCTCCTTCCAGCAGCGGACGCAAAAAAAGGTGTTCCATCGAGCGCATCACGGTGACGGAGGATGGAAATTCTAAGACGCGTGCAATAACATCAGCCGAAAGACCTTGGAGCAAATAGCGGTGCAACACCGCCGCTTGCGTGGGTTGACGATGTTTGAGCAATAGGACGATGTGTGTAAAGGTTTGTTCCACCTGTTGAATCAAAGAGTCCCATTCGTTCGTAGGATTTTCGGCAGTCGTAGATGCGATATAGGGGGCAGGAGAAACATAGTGTTGCAAAGACCACGGGTTGTCGGGCTCAGGGCGTGATGGGGAAAGTCCATGTGGCACGTTGCAGCAACCACTGTTCGATGAGTTGTTCAGGATTGTTTCTAACCTCTTGTCGCATCTCATCAAAGATGTGCAGGAAAAAGCGTCCCACCCGTCCCATTCCGCTACGTCAAATCTTGGTAGAATCAAGAGTTCAGCGAGGGTATTCACCCCCGCTTCCGACAATCTTTTGACCACCGTGTTGCGCTCCTGTTGGTTGTCTAAGAAGATGAGGGAATTTCGGCCAATTTCTCCATCACGATTTCAGCCCGATGAAGACAACAAGTTTCATCGAGGGCGAAATAATCGGGAAAAGAGTGTAGTTTGCATATCGCAAATATAGTAAGTATTTCGCTCTAAGCAAAAAAACATAGATTACTTGGAGTTTTACGGCTAAAATCGTATCTTTGCGACAGTCATTTCATCGAAACGATTCTCACAAAATGAAAGAATTAGCCTTGAAGTATGGGTGCAATCCCAATCAAAAAAACCTTCTCGAATTTACATGGACAACGGTGCGGAACTTCCCATTGAAGTGCTGGCTGGTCGTCCTGGGTATATTAACTTTTTTTAGATGCGCTCAATGGTTGGCAACTGGTGAGCGAACTGAAGGCAGCAACGGGACTTCCTGCAGCAACGTCTTTCAAACACGTTTCACCGGCTGGGGCAGCAGTGGGTTTGCCTTTGGATGAAACTTTGCGCAAAATCTATTTTTGTGATGATATCGCTTTGCCTTTATCGCCCATCGCTTCGGCTTATGCCCGTGCTCGTGGCGCAGACCGTATGTCAAGTTATGGTGATTTCATCGCACTTTCCGACGTTTGCGATGAAGCCACTGCGCTTCTGATTAAACGCGAAGTGAGTGATGGTGTGATTGCCCCTGGTTTTACTCCCGAGGCTTTGACCATTTTGCAAGAAAAGCGTAAAGGCACTTATTGCGTGCTCAAGGTAGATGAAAACTATTGTCCAGAGCCTATTGAACGTAAGCAAGTGTATGGCGTGACGTTTGAACAAGGACGCAATGAAATCAACCTTGCAGATGATGCGTTGTTTGAAAATCGTCCCACGGTGAATAAAGATATTCCCGAAGCAGCGCGCAGAGATTTGATGGTGGCGCTGATTATTCTCAAATATACGCAATCGAACTCTGTGTGCTATGTCAAGGACGGACAAGCCATTGGTATCGGTGCAGGGCAGCAAAGCCGTATTCACTGCACACGTCTTGCTGGACAGAAAGCCGACATTTGGTGGTTGCGTCAGCATCCCAAGGTGATGAATTTGCCATTTGTGGAAAAGATTCGCCGTGCCGATCGTGACAACACGATTGATATTTACATTTCAGAGGATTACGATGATGTGTTGGCAGACGGCGCTTGGCAACAGTTCTTCACTGAACGTCCTGAGCCTTTGACTCGTGAGGAAAAGAAGGCTTGGATAGCACAAAACACTGGTGTGGCTTTGGGTTCAGATGCTTTCTTCCCCTTTGGCGACAACATCGAAAGAGCGCATCGCAGCGGTGTGGCTTATGTGGCACAAGCCGGTGGTTCGGTGCGTGATGACCATGTGATTGAAACTTGTGACAAATATGGCATTGCTATGGTGTTCACTGGTGTTCGCCTTTTCCATCACTAATCCAATTATCCCCAATCTGTTCAGGAAATAATCTTTTCCATGACCAGTAGTACTTTTATGGTCTAATGACCGATGGGGGGATTATAGTCTTATCAAACCCAAAACTTATAGCCAATGGCGCGCAACGTAAGCGACGAAGAAATTACAACAGCAATGACCACGGGTATCACCTTCAAAGGGGCAAAACTTCGTAAGCCTCAAGAAGAAAAGGTGAAGACCAAGGCCAAGAAAAAGACATATATCACAGGACTTCACGGTTCGGGAGCAGCCAAGAAAAAAGCTGATATCCGTAAACGCCGTGCCAATCGACGCAAAGGAAAATCCTAAGGTGCGACGGTGCGTTGAGGTGTCATTGACGAAAGGCTTTTCAGCCTAGAAGTTGTGATGCTGCACTCAGCAAATTTGACAAATGAGAAACTGTTTCAGGCTCAGTGGCTTGAAACAGTTTCTTTTGTTGGAGGGCAAAACGTCTTTCGCCAGTAAGAACCTTGGTGATAATGAGTAGCATTTCTACGGTCTAATGACCGATTGGGGTTTAATTACCAATTGGGGTTTAGAAATGTCGAAAGAAAACCATCCAGATTGGGCTGAAAATAATAGCCGATGGGCGTTTTTAAGGTCAAGGTAGCGCATATCTCCAATTTTTATTGTACTTTTGCGCAAGTATCTATATTTGAAACGAAATAGAATCATTATATATGAGTAAGAAATTCACCGAACGTAGTGGTATGAACCTCTACGCCGTCAACGAAGAGGTGCTGAAAGAATGGGACGAGGCTGACCTCTTCCACCGCAGCATCAGCGAGCGTGAAGGTTGCCCCTCGTATGTTTTCTTTGAAGGACCTCCATCGGCAAATGGTCACCCTGGTATTCACCACGTGATGGCGCGTACCATTAAAGATGTGTTTTGCCGTTACAAAACGATGCAAGGTTTCCAAGTCAACCGCAAAGCTGGTTGGGACACCCATGGTTTGCCCGTCGAATTGGGTGTTGAAAAGGAATTGGGGATTACCAAAGAAGACATTGGTCAAAAGATTTCTATCGAAGAATATAATGCGCATTGTCGTCGCAATGTGATGATGTACACGCAGGAGTGGGGCGATTTATCTCACCTTATGGGGTATTGGGTGGATATGGAACACCCTTACATCACTTACGAAAACTCTTATATCGAAACTCTCTGGTGGTTGCTCAAACAACTCTATCAGAAGGGTTTGCTCTACAAAGGTTATACCATTCAGCCTTATAGTCCTGCTGCTGGAACTGGACTTTCTAGTCACGAACTCAATCAGCCTGGTGCATATCGTGATGTGAAAGATACCACTGTCACTGCGCAATTTGAGATGGTGGATGCTCCCGAAGCATTGCAAGGGTGGGGTAAGCCTGTGTTCTTGGCGTGGACAACCACACCGTGGACTTTGCCTTCCAACACTGCACTGTGCGTAGGTCCTAACATTGACTATGTGGCTTTGCAAACCTTCAATCCTTACACGGCAGAGCCCATCACCGCTGTTGTAGCAGAAAATCGTGTGTCGGCTTATTTCAAAGCTGAAGGCGAAAATGCTGAAATGAACTACGCTGTCGGCGATAAAGTGGTGCCTTATCGTGTTGTTGCACGTTATAAAGGTGCGGAACTCGTGGGCTTGCGCTATGTTCAATTGATGCCTTGGGTGCGTCCTTCTGAAAAGGTGGCGGACACTGCTGCAGACTTTGTGCGCGAATATGCGGAAAAGCACGCCGATCGTGTCTTCTCTGTGGGACAAGATCGCTTTGTGGAAATGGCTGATGAGGCTTTCCGCGTAATCCCTGGTGACTATGTGACCACTGAAGATGGTACGGGTATCGTACACATCGCGCCTACGTTTGGTGCGGACGATGCCAAGGTGGCTAAGGCTGCTGGCATTCCTTCGCTCTTCATTATCAATAAGGCAGGTGAAACGCGTCCAATGGTAGATCTCACAGGTAAGTATTACACCCTTGATGATTGCGCCCCTGCTTTCGCTGAAAAGTGCGTAGATACAACAGCTTATGGTCGTCACGCTGGAGATTTTGTCAAGAATGCCTACGATCCTCGTTTCAACGAAGGAGGAAAGTTTGACGAAAAGACTGCCGAGAAATCCGAAAACTTGGACATCATCCTCTGTATGGAGATGAAACAAGTGGGACAAGCGTTCCGCATCGAGAAGCATGTCCACAATTATCCTCACTGCTGGCGTACGGATAAGCCAGTGCTTTACTATCCTCTTGATAGTTGGTTCATTCGCTCTACGGCTGTGAAGGAACGTATGATAGAACTCAACAAAACGATTCTCTGGAAACCCGAATCAACGGGTACTGGACGTTTTGGTAAATGGTTGGAGAACCTGAATGACTGGAACTTAAGCCGTTCACGTTATTGGGGTACTCCATTGCCCATTTGGCGCAATGCTCAGAAGGAAGAACTCTGCATCGGTTCGGTCGAAGAACTCTACAACGAGATTGAGAAGGCGGTTGTTGCAGGTGTGATGACCAAGAATCCACTCAAGGAACAAGGTTTTGTGCCTGGTGATTATAGCAAAGCAAACTACGACCGCATCGACTTGCACCGCCCACACGTGGATGACATCGTTCTGGTGTCTGAAACGGGCAATCCTCTTTATCGTGAAACAGACCTTATTGACGTTTGGTTTGACTCTGGTGCGATGCCTTATGCACAAATCCATTACCCCTTTGAAAATAAGGATCTCCTAGATAGTCGTACGGTGTATCCTGCCGACTTCATTGCGGAGGGGGTAGACCAAACTCGTGGTTGGTTCTTCACGCTGCACGCTATTGCAACGATGGTGTTTGACTCTGTGGCATTCAAAGCCGTTATTTCTAATGGTCTTGTGTTAGACAAGAATGGACAAAAGATGTCTAAGCGATTGGGCAATGCTGTCGATCCCTTTGGCGCCATCAAAGAATATGGTAGTGACCCCGTGCGTTGGTATATGATTACCAACTCTTCGCCTTGGGATAACTTGAAGTTCGACCCTGAAGGAGTGGTGGAAACCAACCGTACGTTCTTCGGCAAGTTGATTCAAACTTATTCGTTCTTCTCCATGTATGCCAATGTGGACAACTTCGATCCTGAAGCTGCTGAAGTTCCCGTGGCAGAGCGTCCAGAGATTGACAGATGGATTCTCAGTGAACTCAACACACTTGTGCGCGAAGTGACGGCTTGTTATGAAGAATACGAGCCCACGCGTGCCGGACGTTTGATTCAAGCATTCACGGTGGACAATCTCTCAAACTGGTATGTGCGTCTTAACCGCAAACGCTACTGGGCAGGGGCTATGACCGCAGACAAACTGGCGGCTTATCAGACGTTGTACACTTGTCTGCTCACCTTGAGTCGTTTGATGGCTCCCATCGCGCCTTTCTATGCTGATCGTCTTTACAAAGACCTTACGGCAGGCACGGCACGTGCTACGGCTGATAGTGTACACCTCGACCGTTTCCCCGTGGCTGATGAGCAACTGATTGATAAAGAGCTTGAAGCACGTATGGAGTTGGCGCAACAAACTACCTCGCTTGTACTCTCACTCCGCAAGAAGGAACGCATCATTGTGCGTCAGCCTTTGCAACGCATTGCCATCCCTGTGACCGATCCTTTGGTGCGCACGCGACTAGAAGCCGTGCAACAGCTTGTGCTTGATGAGGTCAATGTCAAAACCATTGATTTCGTGGAAGGACAGATGCTGGAAAAGAAGGTGAAGTGCAATTTCCGCGTAATGGGTAAGAAGTTCGGTAAATTGATGAAGGCGGTGAACGAAGTGGTTACGGCTATTTCTCAAGAACAAATTGCAGAACTCGAAAAGAACGGTACGCTCACTGTTGTGGTGGAACGTGAATCTTGTCTCATCGAACGCAATGATGTGGAAATCATTAGCGAAGATATGCCAGGATGGAGTGTGGCAAACGAAGGTGCGCTCACTGTGGCATTGGATATTACCATCACCGAAGAACTTCGCAACGAAGGTGTGGCGCGTGAGATTGTGAAGCGCGTGCAAGCCTTCCGCAAAGAAAGTGGTTTTGAAATCACCGACCGCATTCGCATTGTTGTGGAGCAACTTCCTGTTGCAGAGAAGGCTATTGCCGAGTTCAGCGAATTTATTGCTGGACAAGTGTTGGCAGAAAGCATCACACTCGCTGCTAATGTGGAAAGCGAAACTGAGTTTGATTTGGACGGAACCAACGTGAAGTTCTTAATCAGCAAAATTTAGTCTTGCATTGCTTGACTAATTTTCTCAAGAAATCACCCTGTGGGTGCTGAAAATATGTAGTAGTTGTGGGGAAAAACCACTGTGTTTTCCCCACACCGCTACAAATACTTCTCAAACTTGTCAATTAGATAATTCTTAACCATCAATCCTATGTCAGAGAAAACAAGATATACTGATGAAGAACTGGCAGAATTCCGGGCTCTCATTAACGAAACTTGACGTGGCAAAAAAACAATTTGAAGATATCATTGCCACGCTCAATAAACGCAATAGTAATGACATCGACGACACGATGCCCACCTATCATACTCTCGAGGAAGGCTCAAGCGTTCAATCAATGGAGGAACAAATGGTGGCTGCAGAACGTCTGAAGAAGTTCATAACTGGTTTGCAACAAGCTTTGGTGCGCATTGAGAATAAAACTTATGGCATTTGCCGTGTTACCAAGAAGTTGATTCCCAAAGAAAGACTTCGTGCGGTGCCACACGCCACTTTAAGTATTGAAGCAAAACTAGCACAAGGCAAATAATCCCCAATCGGTCATTAGACTGTAATAGTGCAGATTGTTATAGATAAGATAACTTCCTGTCATCTTTCATTTTCTTGTTGACATCTTGTTTCTCGTTCGTTCTCGACGTAGCCCGCTACGCCTTCAAACTAACGAAAAACCATCTGCTCAACAATCAAATGAAATCTGTTTAGGATCTAATGACCGATTTGGGATAATAGATAGCAACTTTTTAAGAACTTCTGTTTTTGACTTAACTCCTAGTACAAGGAGCATATTTGAAATGTTTTAAGACAAAAGTGGACAGATTATGGCCAATGATAGGCAAACTAGTTTCACTTATACGATATTTACACTTATGAAATTGCGTGCACTTCTCGCGTTCTTTATTCCCATAGGCATCATTATTGTTGATCAACTCATCAAAATAGCCATTAAGACGCGTTTCTTGCTTGGAGAAAGCTATGAAATAGCCTCTTGGTTTCAATTGCGATTTACAGAAAACCGAGGGATGGCTTTTGGTATGGACTTTATTGGTACAGGAATACTGACGATTTTTAGATTGTGTGCCGTGGCTTTCTTTATCTATGTCTTGAGAAAAGAAGTGAAGAAGGCTGCTCCCGTTGGTTTTGTAGTGTGTTTGTCTATGATTATTGCAGGCGCATTCGGAAATATCGTAGATAATGCCTTTTATGGACTCATCTTCACAGAGAGTGCACCTTATTATGCTGCTGCGATGGGAGCAACTCCTGCGCATCTCGTGGCGATGGGACAAGGATATGGCACGTTTCTCCACGGACACGTGGTAGATATGTTCTATTTCCCTTTGTTTCAATGGCCTGATTGGGTGCCCGTTCTCAAAGGAAGTACTTTCTTTGGCGCGATATTCAATTTTGCTGATGCAGCGATCTCTGTGGGTGCTGCTGCAATGATATTGTTTTACAGAAAACATCTTTCTGCCCTGATGAATGCTCCGACTGCAAAAACTGAACAAACTAGTGAAGCGGAGAATTGTCCGGAGGAAAAGTAAAATCTCAAGAATAGGCGCAAAGGCTAACGTATTATCATATTCATTCTTATGACAGTTCCATTTTCAATCATTTCAAAGAAATTCTACTGCGGTTGGTTGCTCGTCGCAGCGGGATTATTGGTTGCCTGTTCTTCGGGAACAGGGGAACGCAAGGTGCTGCCTGTTGATGAAATGGCCAAAGTGCTTTATGATTTTCAACTCGCCACTTCGTTGTCGCAAATCGATGATCAAGAGGGGAGCGATGGAAGTGCGCTGTCTTCTCCCACTGATTCGGCTCTTGTGGCAAATCATAAGGAGTATCTCAAATATCGTTCTGCAGTTTTTGAGAAATATAAGATTACCGAAGGCGACTACAAACATTCGTTGGCTTTCTATTTGCGAAATCCTGGGGAGATGAAGAAGTTGAATGCAGAATTATCACGTCATTTGTTGGCAGTAAGTCAAGCCAGCGTGGAAGGCAGTAAGAGTGCAGGCAATGTAGATAGTGTGCTTGTTTGGCAGAAGAATGCTGTTTTGCTAGATGCAGCCTCCAACAACCGATTTATCTATGAAGGAACTGCAAAAGGGAAGCGTTTGCACAATGAAGCCCTTATCTTAAACTTTGATGCGCAATGGTTGTATGGGGGAGGAAGCAAGCAAGCTTTAGCATTCCTTACGGCGATTTATGACAACGATTCTACTGCTACCACGAATTATACTATCTACTATTTTCAAACTCATCACGAAGTTCGTTTGGCTTTAGGGGAACGCAAACTAAAGAAAGTTTCTGTGCAATTCGTGACGTCTAACTTCTGGGAAGCGTATCCGCAAATCGTCAACTTGAGCAATATTCGATTGCATCGCGTGAAAGATGCCATTCCCGAAACGTCCACTCAATAGTGTACCCCGACTTCTATATTCTGTGCCTTCAGTGGGTTGTCGTCAAAAACGCTGAGAATTGCGTTTTTGTTGTGGTTCTTTCCTTCTTCATAGCCTTAAGATTTTTGACAATGTCACCTTTGTTGCTTCGTTATTTTAGTACTTCTGTAGCTGATACGAGTGCTTCTTGTCGTCAGTTCAGCATAGCTACTCTGCGTTTTCAGCGGAATAATGGCGACTTGTTGCATAAGGTCATTCTTTTGCTTGACGAAAATGCCCATCTGATATCGGTGCTGCCATTAACCAATGAAGTGGCTGCAACGGTTTGGCACCGAGGCACGCTTGTAGAATTACCCAATGGTGAGATAGTGCAAGGCGAATCGTAATGCCCAATCAGTTATTTGACCATAATCGCGCTACTCGTATAATCGTTTATTTCCCTTTTTTCTAGATACAAACCTTATTCTTTCCAATATGTTACTTTCCGTCATCATCGTGTCTTACAATGTTCGCTATTTCTTGCGGCAATGTCTAGACAGTTTGTTTCGCTCTTGCGACGCTGCTGCGGTGAATGTGGAAGTTTTCGTGGTAGATAATGATTCAAAGGATGATTCTGTTGCTTATCTTCGAGAGTCATTTCCTCAGCAGGTAAAAGGGAGTGAAGATGCTCGTTTGCATCTTATAGCCAATCGTCACAATGTAGGCTTTGGACGCGCCAACAATCAAGCCTTACGCCAGTGTTCAGGGGATTATGTGCTGTTCGTGAACCCCGATACAATACTCACTGAACACACGATATTAGATTGTGTAAATGCTGCACAAAAGCAACCAAACCTAGGGGCTATTGGCGTTGCAATGCTGCAAGCTAATGGAGATTTTGCCCCCGAAAGTCGCAGAGGACTCCCCACACCTTGGGTGGCTTTCTGTAAGATGGTGGGATTAACAAAGTTATTTCCCAAGAGTAGAAAGTTTGCTCATTATTATATGAGTTATCTTCCTCAAGAGGAGAAAGCGCCTATAGATATTGTAAGTGGAGCTTTTATGTTTTGTAGTCGTAAGGCTCTTGACACAGTAGGAGGTTTTGACGAGGCTTTCTTTATGTATGGCGAAGATATAGACCTTTCCTACCGATTCTTGAAAGCTGGATTTCAAAACTTGTTTGTTCCTACCCCTATCCTGCACTATAAAGGAGAGAGTACGCACAAGAATTCTTATCGATACGTGCACGTTTTTTACGAAGCGATGCTTATCTTCTTCCAAAAACATTTTCCTGCTTCTTCTTGGGCGTTGCGCATCCCCGTGCGATGTGCCATCTATGGTCGTGCCCTCCTTGCGCTATTGCACCAAACGTTGAGTAAATGGTCGCGATTTCTCACCCCCAAAAAGCCAACTTCTCCGTTGCAACTTCGGGTGGTGGGCACAGAATGTCTAAAATTACAATGGCAAGAACACGCTGATGTTTGGGAATTGCGGCTTCTTAGGGAAGATGAAACACCCACAGGAGTTTGTTATAATGGTTATTCTCCAGAAGAAAAAAAGCTATGCTGAAATTGTGGAAGATCTAAGTGCCGCTAGTGGAAAAGCGTATTTAGCCACTTTCTTCCCTTCGTGGGAAGTGATGATAACCGGAAAGGAGGTTTTTTTGAATGAACGGAAAGTTTCAAGTTCGCTTGCGTGCGCTAGAAATGTCTGACTTAGATTTTTTTATACGAATTTGAGAACGACAACGCGTTGTCTGATTGCACCACCCATTTGATGCCACTTTCTCGCGGTGCAATGAAGAATTTCATATTGAAAAGTCTGGAAAATGATGTTTTTAGTTTACGACAATGGCGATTGGTCATAGAGGTTTGTTCTTCGGAACATACTTTCGACAAATCTATGTCAGTTGGTTTCGTAGATCTTATAGACTTTGAGCCTGCACATCGTAGGGCAGAAGTGGGAATTGCCATCCTAGCGCCATTCCGACAGAAGGGGATAGCGACTCAAGCCCTCCAGCAATTTTGTCATTGGGCATCCCAACAACTTTCATTGTTGCAGCTGTATGCTTATGTTCAAACAACCAATATAGCTTCGATGCATCTCTTCGAATCTGTCGGCTTTCGCCTTTCCGCTACCTTAGAATCGTGGTTTATAAAAGGTGGAAAAGCTCAAAATGCCCACCTTTATCAGTGTGTTTTCCCCTAGAATCGCAAGAAAAACGGTCTTTTTGATGAAAAACTTGCCGAAATGTTTGGTGGAATGCAAGAAATGCTATACCTTTGCACTCGCAAACAGCAAGGTGCGTTAGTTCAGCTGGTTAGAATACATGCCTGTCACGCATGGGGTCACGGGTTCGAGTCCCGTACGCACCGCAAGAGTTTCTCTAAAAGAGGGCGCTTAGCTCAGCTGGTTCAGAGCGTCTGCCTTACAAGCAGAGGGTCGGCGGTTCGAATCCGTCAGCGCCCACCACTCTTTACTCTAGAGAAATTTCAATGAAAGGTCTTCGATAATAGGACGCTTAGCTCAGCTGGTTCAGAGCGTCTGCCTTACAAGCAGAGGGTCGGCGGTTCGAATCCGTCAGCGTCCACCCATCCAATTCGAGATACTTACTTTACAATCCTATTAATTAGGACGCTTAGCTCAGCTGGTTCAGAGCGTCTGCCTTACAAGCAGAGGGTCGGCGGTTCGAATCCGTCAGCGTCCACAACTCTTTTCTTGTTCTCTAATGAGACAAGGGCGCTTAGCTCAGCTGGTTCAGAGCGTCTGCCTTACAAGCAGAGGGTCGGCGGTTCGAATCCGTCAGCGCCCACCAATAGACAAGTACTTCTGGTACTTGTCTATTTTTTTTGTTTCCAATGGTAATTTGAGATGACTTGGATGTGGGAGTGGGGTTTCGGGTATAATTTCTTCCTTTTTCTATGGAAATAGGGTGTTATAGTGTGCTTTTCTCTGAGAAATGTTTGGCAGAGTCAGGAGAAATGAGTAATTTTGCGTGCCGATTATTATCAAGTTGCCTCATTTTGAGGCTGCACTTGCGTGTTAATAGCCAAGTTCTTTGGCCGAATTTGGTGGTTAGAGAATCGCAAGAAAAAGATAATTTATTGATTTATGGGCGAAAGCCCACTTAGTAACTACAAATTAATCATTTAGAATGGATACTTTAAGCTACAAGACCATTTATGCAAACAAGGAGACCGCTCAGAAAGAATGGGTAGTTATCGATGCTACCGATCAAGTTTTGGGTCGCCTTGCTTCAAAAGTTGCCAAGCTCCTCCGTGGTAAGTACAAGCCTAACTTTACTCCTCACGTGGACTGCGGTGACAACGTAATCATCATCAACGCCGACAAGTTTATCTTGACTGGTAAGAAGATGACAGACCGTGTGTACTACACTTACACTGGTTATCCTGGTGGACAACGTGAGCATACTCCTGCTTCTATCTTGGCTAAGCCCAATGGTGCAGATAAGCTCCTTCGTCGTGTTGTAAAGGGTATGCTTCCCAAAAATCGTCTTGGCGCGCAATTGCTCCGTAATCTCCACGTTTATGTGGGTACTGAGCATAAGCACGAGGCACAAAGCCCTAAAGCTCTTGATATTAACACCCTCAAGTAATCAAACAAGTAGACACAATGGAACAAATTAATGCTCTGGGTCGTCGCAAAAGCGCCGTTGCCCGTATCTTTGTCACTGAGGGTTCTGGTAAGATTACTATCAACAAGCGTGACCTCACCGAATATTTCCCCTCTTCAATCCTTCAGTTCGTGGTGAAGCAACCTCTTGCTCTCCTCGAAGCTACTGAAAAGTATGACATCAAAGTAAACCTCCAAGGTGGTGGTTTTACTGGTCAGAGCCAAGCACTTCGCCTTGCTATTGCTCGCGCTTTGGTGAAAATCAATGCTGACGATAAGAAGGCTCTTCGTGCAGAAGGCTTTATGACTCGCGATCCTCGCGAAGTTGAACGTAAGAAGCCAGGTCGTCCAAAGGCACGTCGTCGCTTCCAGTTCAGCAAGCGTTAATCTTTATCGGCAAGTTTGCTGAAAACAGAAAAACGTTTAGCATCCAAACTCGTAAGACCATCTCAATTTTCAATGTTTTATTGCATCGAACATCTAGATGCTACTTATGGGTTGGTTGAAATGTCCCGCACTCTTGTTAGTGCATAGGATAATCAATAATTATAGGAGTACGCGTTGCCATTCCTGGGTAACTGAAACAATCTTATATTCTGTCCATCAATAAAGGGCAGGGTAGTCATGAAGATTGATAGAATGCTCCTCAACTTACAAGGAAAGTAAACTACAATTCAAAATGTCTAGAACTAATTTTGAAACCCTTCTCGAGGCTGGCTGCCACTTCGGTCACCTCAAGCGCAAGTGGAATCCCGCTATGGCTCCTTACATCTTTATGGAGCGCAATGGCATCCACATCATCGACCTCCACAAGACTGTTGCTAAAGTTGACGAAGCTGCTGAAGCTCTCAAGGAAATCGCAAAGTCTGGTCGTCGTATCCTTTTTGTAGCTACTAAGAAACAGGCCAAATTGGCAGTTGCTGAAAAGGCAGCTGCTGTGAACATGCCTTACGTAACCGAACGTTGGCCAGGTGGTATGCTCACTAACTTCCCAACCATCCGCAAGGCAGTGAAGAAGATGACTAACATCGACAAACTTACTGCTGATGGTACTTTCTCTAACCTTTCAAAGCGCGAAATTCTTCAAATTAGCCGTCAACGTGCTAAGCTTGAAAAGAACCTCGGTTCTATCGCTGATCTCACACGTCTTCCTGCTGCTCTCTTCGTTGTTGACGTATGCAAGGAACACATCGCAGTGAAAGAAGCTATCCGTTTGGGTATCCCTGTATTTGGTATCGTTGATACTAATGCTGATCCCAACATCGTGGACTTCGCTATCCCCGCTAACGACGATGCAACAAAGAGCATCGAGGTTATCCTCGACGTTTGCTGCGCTGCTATCGCTGAAGGTGTGGCTGAACGTAAGGTAGAGAAGGCTGCCAACGATGAAAAGAATGAAGACAACAAGCGCGCTCGTCAAGCCCGCGCTGAGAAGTCTGAAGCTGAAAAGGCTTAATTCTTGCTGAAGTAATACAGGACGGGGTGGTGAAAGTCAAACATTAACGACCAATCACCTCACCCCGTTCTCCTTTTTTCAAATCCCGACAAACAATATACAAGCAAAATGGCTGTAAATATTGAAGATATCAAGAAGCTCCGCGCCTTGACTGGTGCTGGTTTGAGCGATTGTAAGAATGCCCTCGCTGAAGCTGAAGGCGATCTCGATGCTGCTGTTGAACTCGTGCGCAAGCGCGGTCAAGCTATCGCAGCTAAGCGTTCTGATCGTGAAGCTGCTGAAGGTTGCGTTCTCGTAAAGGTTGATGGCAACTATGGTGCTATCCTTGCACTTAAGTGCGAAACTGACTTCGTAGCTAAGAATGCTGACTTCGTAGCTTTGGCTAAGGACATCCTCGATGCTGCTGTTGTAGCACGTTGCAAGAACGTTGAAGAAGTTAAGGCTTTGACACTCGATGGTCGCACTGTTGCTGAACGCATCACTGACCAATCTGGTGTGACTGGCGAAAAAATGGAACTCGATGCTTACCTCGTAGTTGAAGGTGAAGGCCTTGCTGCTTACAACCACGCCAACAACAACAGCCTCTGCACACTCGTTGCTTTGAGCAACAAGGTTGCTGATGAAACTGTTGGTAAGAACGTTGCTATGCAAGTCGCTTCTGCTGCTCCCCTCGCTATCGACGAAAGCGGTGTGGATCAAGAAGTAAAAGACAACGAATTCAACGTAGCTGTTGAAAAGACTCGTCTCGAACAAGTGCAAAAGGCTGTTGAAGCTGCACTCAAGAAGGCTGGTTTCAACCTCTACATCGCTGAAAGCGAAGAGCACCTCAATGAAGGCATCATGAAGGGTAGCATCACTGAAGCACAAGCACAAGAAATCCGCGAACTCAAGGAAAAGACTGCTGCTGAGAAGGAAGCTAACCTCAACGAGCAAATGATTCAAAACATTGCTAAGGGTCGTCTCGGCAAGTTCTTCAAGGAAGTTTGTCTCCTCGAACAAGAATACATTTGGGACAAGACTAAGACTATTGCTCAATTCCTCAATGAAGTTGAAAAGGGTCTTACTGTAACTGGTTTCCAACGCTACACCCTCAGCGCTGAGTAATTATTTTTGCTCGCCCTAAGGCTATATTTATTCGAGCCGACCACAATGGGGTCGGCTCGAATTTTAATATTTCATCTATTCTCTTCTGAACATTATGTTGCAGATTCCTACGCAAGCTCAATTTGCCGCCCATCTTTCCTCACCTCATTTTCAAAAACTCACTCAAACTGTTGACGATTTAGGTCTTGAAGCCTATATTGTCGGCGGTTATGTGCGCGATTTCATTCTCAAACGTCCTTCTAAAGATGTGGATGTTGTCGTTGTAGGCTCTGGTATCGAAGTAGCACAGGCTTTCAGTAAGTCACTTGGGAAAGGCGCAACCTGTTCCGTATTTCGTAACTTTGGAACAGCGCAAGTGAAGTGGCGGCATTGGGAAACGGTCGATGGTAAGCGTGTCCTGCAAGAAGAGGAAATAGAATTTGTAGGAGCACGCAAAGAGAGTTATTCTCATGATTCGCGTAAACCCATCGTGGAAGACGGCACACTCGATGATGACCAACGTAGACGCGATTTCACCATCAATGCGTTAGCCATTTGTCTTAACCAATCTCGTTTGGGAGAATTGGTTGATCCTTTCGATGGACTTGTCGATTTGGAGGAAGGCATTATTGCTACGCCGCTCGACCCAGATATCACGTTTAGCGACGATCCCCTCAGAATGATGCGCTGTGTTCGTTTTGCTACACAGTTGAATTTTCAGATTGAGGAAGAAACTTTCGAAGCCTTATCTCGCAACAAAGAGCGTATTAAAATCATTTCTGCAGAGCGCATCATTGATGAACTCAACAAAATAATGCTTGCTCCACATCCGTCTAAAGGCTTCATCGACTTACATCGTTGTGGTTGTTAGAAATCATTCTACCCGAGTTGGTTGCTCTCGATATAGTAGAAGAGAGAAATGGGCGTAAGCATAAGAATAATTTTTATCATACGCTTGAAGTCTTAGAGAATCTTGTAGAGCGACAAAGATTGGCTGAAGAGAATAGATTGTCTCGACTTTCGCAACAAGTGACAGGAAACTCCTCTCAACAAAATGCGGAGATTTCCTCGGAACAAGAAGTGGAGGAGGATGAAATTCCCGCAGCACGCACAAAAGATGAGATTCTGTTTCATCGCTGGGCTGCATTACTGCACGACATAGGGAAACCCAAATCAAAACGATGGGACAATAAAATCGGTTGGACCTTCCACAATCACAATTATCTCGGAATGCGAATGGTGAAACCGATGTTTCGCCGTCTTAAGTTACCACTTGATGAACGCATGAAATATGTGGAGAAATTGGTAGATCTCCACATGCGTCCCATCAATATAGCTGACGAAGAAGTTACCGATTCAGCAGTTCGCCGTTTGCTTTTTGATGCTGGCAATGATATTGACGACTTAATGATGCTGTGCGAAGCTGACATCACGTCAAAGAACGAACGTAGAAAGCAAAATTTCTATGCCAATTACCAACTGGTTCGCCAGAAACTGATAGATTTAGAAGAGAAAGATCGTATTCGCAACTTTCAACCTCCAGTTGATGGTAAAGAAATTATGCGAATCTTCGATTTGCAACCCTGTCAAGAGATTGGCGCGCTGAAATCTGCGTTGAAAGATGCGATTTTGGATGGAGTAGTGCCCAATGAACACGAAGCAGCCTTGGAGTTTATCCTCAAACGCGCTGCCAAGATGGGACTTACTCCCATAAATCCACTTCCTACAGGCACTGTTAATTAGTTTAACCCGAATCGGTTGATTGTAATAAAGAATCCCTCAGAAATAGAACGTTCATCTATTTCTGAGGGATTTTCGTTGTGTTGGACATCAATCTCATAGGCCATGTTGGCGAGAGTTTAGTCAACTCATGGGAAATCATTGGAGGTTGCTCAAGAAATCAGCAACCACAAACGAACTGCCACCTATAAATAGCGTACCATCTTGGGGTACACGCAGCATTGCAGTGGTATAGGCTTCTGAAACTGAGGAGAAGGCGTCGCCCTGCAACCCAGATTGTTCTGCTATAGTTTTGAGTTTTTCAGCTGGTAAAGCTCTTGCTACACTAGCTTGTGTCCAATAGTAAGTGGCATTTTTAGGGAGAAGTGGAAGAATGTGCGCCACATCTTTGTCGGTACACACGCCAAACATGATATGGAGAGCTGATGTAGGTTCTGAAGAGTTTGCTGCAAGTGATTCGAGTTGCGGAGTCAAGTATCGCCAAGCGTCTTCGTTGTGTCCAGTGTCTGCAATGACGCGCGGAGCCTCATTGACAATTTGCCATCGACCTTGCAATCCCGTAATTTCTGCCACGCGGAGAAAACCATTTCTAACGTTTTCAGGCGTAATACGTTCTTGCATTTCTTGGGGAAGTTGAGTCAAAGCGCAAAAAATGGTGCGTGCGTTTTGAGATTGGCAAGCACCGTTCAAACTAGCGTGAACCTCTCCCCACAAGCGTGTGTGGTAAACAAATGTTCCATTTTCCGTGCTTTTAATTTTCTCTAAAGGACTTTCTTCTTCCGCAAAAACAAGTTTCGCTCCCTTTTCCTTTGCCACTTTTTCAAAAACAGCACGAACTTCTGGTTGCGCGGCGCCAATCACAGCAGGAACTCTCTTTTTGAATATACCCGCTTTTTCAAAAGCAATAGCTTCTAAGGTGTTTCCCAATAGATTGATGTGGTCGAAGGAGATATTTGTCACCACACTCACCAAAGGATTTACGATGTTTGTGCAATCTAATCGTCCACCCAGTCCCACTTCTACCACTGCCACGTCCACTGCTTGTTCTTGAAAGTAGCGAAAAGCCAAGGCAGTGGTCAGTTCAAAGAAAGAAGGGTAGAGCGGTTCAAAGAAGGCGCGCTCTTGCTCCACAAAGTCAATGACGCGTTGCTCAGGAATACATACCCCATTCACGCGAATGCGCTCACGAAAGTCAACCAAATGCGGAGAAGTGTAGAGTCCTACGCGATAACCTGCGAGTTGCAAAATGGCGGCTAGGGTGTGAGAGGTCGAACCTTTGCCATTAGTACCACCCACATGTATTATTTGTAGGAACGATGGGGGTGTCCTAAGTGTGCGTCTAAAGCGAGCGTTGTGGAGAGTCCCTCTTTATATGCTCCTGCCCCGACGCTTTGAAACATCGGGGCAGCAGTAAAGAGATAATCTAAGGTTTGTTGATAGTCCATTGCGTTTCTACTTACAACCTTTCGTACACTTAACTAAAGTAAGCACGGAAAGAATTGAAAATTTTATTCAGAATGCTGGGAGAAGGCTTCAAGTTGTCGCTTTCTTTCATTGCTTCAAATGCCTCCTTTTCTTCCTTGGACAGCGTTTCGGGGATGTAGACAGAGATATTGATGACAATGTCACCGCGTCCATAGCCATAACCTTGCACAGCTGGGAGACCCTTACTGCGCAGACGCATACGTGTGCCAGGTTGTGTGCCAGGTTTGATGGTCACACGGGCTTTTCCTTCGAGCGTAGGCACTTCCACTTGGTCACCCAAGGTAGCTTGGCTCACGGTAAGGAGAAGGTTATAAATCAAATCATTGTCATCACGGATGAAATGTTCGTGTGGTAACTCCTCGATAAGGACTTGGATGTCGCCAGGTACTCCATTGTGTTTGCCTGCATGGCCTTTACCTTGAAGAGTCAATACCATTCCTTCGGATACACCAGCAGGGATGTCTACTTCGATTACTTCTTCACCAGCCATTACGCCATCACCATGACACTTTTTGCACTTATGTGTCACCACTTTTCCCTCACCATGACAAGTGGGGCAAGCGCTTTGTTGCTGCATCGTGCCGAAGATGGTACGTGAGTTGCGAATCACATAGCCGCTACCATGGCAAGTGGAGCAAGTTTCTGCATTGTGTCCTGGTTCACTTCCTGAGCCATGACATTCGTTACACTCAACTTGCTTTTTTATCTTGAACTTTTTGGTTACGCCAGTAGCGATTTCTTCGAGGGTGAGTTTGGTTTTCAAACGCAAATCTCCACCGCGGTATTGCTGAGGGCCAGCAGATGCGCCGCCACCACCGAAACCGCCAAAACCTCCGAAGCCGCCACCGCCAAAGATGTCGCTGAAGTGTGAGAAGATGTCGTTGATGTCGGTAAATCCGCCACCAAATCCTCCAGCTCCTGCACCACCCTCGAAAGCAGCTTTACCAAATTGGTCATAGCGTTGTCGCTTTTCAGGATCGCGTAATACCTCGTAGGCTTCTGCCGCTTCCTTAAACTTCTCTTCAGCTTCCTTGTCACCAGGGTTTTTATCTGGGTGATATTTCATAGCTACCTTACGGTAAGCCTTCTTGATCTCAGCGTCACTGGCACTTTTGTCGACACCGAGTATTTGATAGTAGTCTAAATCTGCCATTGTCTTGTTGCTTGTTAGGATGAAAAATATCCGCGCACGGGCGGTAAACTATTTTATTGTCCCACCACCACTTTGGCGTGTCGCAACACTTTGTCGTTGAGCATATAGCCCGTTTGCACGCAGTCGATGATGTGATTCTTTTGTTGCTCATCTTCTGTGGGGAAGAGAGCTACAGCTTCATGGAAATCAGTGTCAAACTGAGCTTCCTTAGTTTCCATCTTCTTCAGACCTTGTTGTTCGAGTGTGCGTTGCAACTTTTGGAAAATTAGTGACAAGCCTTCACGCAATGTTTCAACTTCTTCGCTTTTTGCCAAATTAGCTTCTGCGCGTTCCATATCATCAAGGATGGGAAGCAAACTTTCGAGCACTTTCTTACCACCATTGAGAATCAATTCGGTGTGGGTAGCCATACTGTGCTTGCGGAAATTTGCGAAATCGGCTGCCTGTCTCAAATCTTATCTTTGAGTTCTGTAATTTCAGCCTCAGCTTGTGCCAACTTTTCGGCATCAGTCAGTTCTGCTGCAGGCGTCTCTTCAGTAGCTGTTGCAGTTTCTGCTTGATTTTGAACTTCTTGCTCGTTTGTTTCGGGCTGAGTTGTTTCGTCGTTGGTTGTATTGTTAGTCAATGGTTCCTTTTCTTCCATATATAATGCTTATTAGTTTGACCCTCTTTCTGCAAATATTATGCCGAAAGAGGGTCAATGTGTAGAATTGTCAGCTAGTTTGCACCATGTTCTAGTCGCTAGCTGTTGAGATTATCGAATATTATGCCTTGCCTTCTCCATAGAGTTGTTCACGCAATTCGCGGATGCGAGCATCGTGCACGTAGTCTTCGTAGCTCATCAACTTGTCAATCGTTCCGTTGGGGGTGAGTTCAATCACGCGATTAGCAACGGTGTTGATAAATTCGTGGTCGTGTGAGGAGAAGAGGATGTTACCCTTGAAGCCTTTAAGGTTGTTGTTGAAGGCTTGGATAGACTCCATGTCAAGGTGGTTGGTAGGCGTGTCGAGAATCAAGCAGTTGGCATTGCGCAGTTGCATACGGGCAATCATACAACGCATCTTTTCACCCCCCGAAAGCACGTTGACCTTCTTAAGGATTTCCTCATCTTTGAAGAGCATACGTCCGAGGAACGCTTTGAAATACACTTCGTTTCCTTCACCATATTGAGAGAGCCAGTCGAGCATATTGAGGTCTGTGTCGAAGAACTCTGTGTTGTCGAGTGGCAAATAAGCTGTAGTGATGGTGACGCCCCATGAGTAAGTACCAGCAGCAGCTTCTTGGTTACCATTGATAATCTCAAAGAGAGCCGTCATCGCACGAGGGTCATGGCTGATGAATACCACCTTTTCTTCCTTCTCCACTTGGAAATTCACCTTATCGAAGAGCACTGTGCCATCGTCGGCTACAGCTTTAAGGTCTTGCACTTCCAAGATTTGGTTACCAGGTTCGCGTTCCATTTGGAAGATGATGCCTGGGTAGCGGCGAGTAGAAGGCTTAATTTCTTCCACATTGAGCTTTTCGAGCATCTTCTTACGAGAAGTCGTTTGCTTACTCTTCGCCACGTTAGCAGAGAATCGGCGAATAAACTCTTCCAACTCCTTACGTTTTTCCTCTGCTTTCTGACGTTGATTTTGTGCTTGGCGGAGTGCCAACTGAGAAGATTCGTACCAGAACGAGTAGTTACCAGAGAAGAGTGTAACTTTACCGAAGTCAATATCAACCGTGTGGGTACAAACTTGGTCAAGGAAGTGGCGGTCGTGGCTCACCACAAGGACAGTGTGTTCCACATTGCCGAGGTATTCTTCAAGCCATTCCACCGTCTCGAGGTCAAGGTCATTGGTAGGCTCGTCGAGGAGCAAGTTGTCGGGCTCACCAAAGAGGGCTTGTGCCAACATCACGCGCACTTTCTGTTTGTTAGAAAGCTCACCCATGAGTTTGCTATGGAGATTTTCCTTGATGCCAAGACCAGAAAGAAGCGTTGCTGCGTCATTCTCTGCGGTGTATCCACCGATTGTAGCAAACTTGTCTTCGAGTTCAGCCACTTTGATGCCATCTTCGTCTGTAAATTCTTCTTTAGAATAGAGTTCATTGCGCTCTTGCATCACCTGCCACATCACAGTGTGTCCTTGCAGCACGGTGTCGAGCACTGTCTGGTCGTCAAATTTGAAGTGATCCTGTGAGAGCACAGACAGACGTTCGCCAGAGCCAAGTTCAACCTTTCCCTTCGTAGGTTCAAGTTCGCCACTAATAGCTTTGAGCAATGTTGACTTACCGGCACCGTTTGCGCCAATAACACCATAGATGTTGCCGTTGGTAAACTTCATATTCACGTCTTGATAGAGAATACGTTTACCAAATTGTACGGCGATGTTAGAAAGAGTAATCATTTATGTGTGGATGTTTTTTGCTTTGTAGGAAAAACAGCTTTGTTTTATGTTAGTGATGAGCACAAGTCTCATTCTCGTAGACTATCTAGACCGAATAGGCCAAGTTATTGAAAGACAAAGTTACGTATTTTTTTCTGCAGATGAGCGAATAACCCGCAGAATTTGCGACAAAAAGGCTATTGTTTGCGCTATAAATGTGCAATTGCCTTGGCAATATCCATCTCTTCTGTTGCCAACACTTTTGCTCCTTTCGATTATATATCCAAATTGATTCATTAGAGCCTGAACAGATTATCCCAAATCACTTGTAAGATTCTGAATAAATTTTATTCGATTGTTGAGCCGTTTGTTTACCGTTTGTCTTTGTCTTAGCAGGCTACGTCGAGAAAAAACGAAAAACAAGCTGTAACAAGAAAATGAAAGATGATACGAAGTTATCTTTTTAATTACGAGTTGTACATAACGGTCTAATGATCGTTCGGGGGCGAACTTTGGTTATACGGAGAAAAAGCAGTATCTTTGCAGATAAAACAAAACTCATTTATGGCTCGAAAAAAGAAACCGCTCCCACTTCTCGAAAAAATTCAAATCACTGATGTTGCTGCCGAAGGCAAAGCTTTGGCTAAAGTTGATGGACTCGCCATCTTCGTCCCCTATGTTGTGCCTGGTGATGTGGTTGATCTTCAACTTCGTCGCAAGAAACACAGTTATGCAGAAGCTGAAGCGGTGAAAATTCACGAATATAGTGAGCAACGCACAGAAGCCTTTTGTCCTCATTATGGAGTTTGCGGCGGTTGCAAGTGGCAAATTTTGCCCTACGAAGAGCAATTGCGCTATAAGCAAAAGCAAGTGATGGACAATCTCACGCGCATTGGCAAAGTGGAACTCCCAGAGTGCACGCCTATTTTAGGGTCAAAACGCACACAAGAATATAGAAATAAACTAGAATTTGGCTTCTCCAATAAGAAATGGCTCACACTTGAGCAGGTGAAGAGCGGAGAAAGTTTGATCAGATGAATGCCGTGGGCTTTCATATCCCTGGTGCCTTCGATAAAATTCTTGATATTGACGAATGTCATTTGATGACGGGTATCAATAATGAGATTCGCAATCAACTCCGCGCCTTTGCCATTGAGATGAATCTAGAATTTTATGATCTCCGCAATAATCACGGTTTGCTTCGCAACATTATGTTGCGCACTGCCTCAACTGGAGAAATCATGTTGCTCGTACAGTTTTGCATCACCACCGACAAAGAGCGCGAAGATGCACTGATGGTGATGGAATTCTTGCACAAGTCTTTCCCCGAAATCTCCTCCCTGCTTTATGTCAATAACACAAAGTGTAACGATACAATAGGAGATTTGGATGTCATCACCTATAGTGGTACTGATTTTATCTACGAAGAGATGGAAGGTTTGCGCTTCAAGGTGGGGCCTAAGAGCTTTTATCAAACTAATTCTGAGCAAGCCTACGAACTTTATAAGGTGACGCGTGAATTTGCTGAGCTCACCGGTAATGAACTTGTCTACGATCTTTATACAGGCACGGGCACAATCGCCAATTTTGTTGCGAAGAAAGCACGCTTTGTAGTCGGCATTGAATATGTGCCTGAGGCTATTGAAGATGCAAAAGTCAATGCTGCGCTCAATGGACAAGATGATAAGACACTGTTTTATGCTGGAGATATGAAAGACATCCTCACCGATGATTTCATCGCTGAGCATGGTCGTCCCGATGTCATCATCACGGACCCCCCTCGTGCTGGTATGCACGCCGATGTGGTCAATGTAATTTTGAATGCTGCTCCCCAGCGCATTGTTTATGTTTCCTGCAATCCTGCCACACAAGCGCGAGATCTCCAATTGCTTGATGCTAAATATCGTGTGGTCAAGGTACAACCTGTCGATATGTTCCCTCAAACGCACCACGTAGAGAATGTGGTGCAGCTCGAACTCCGCTAAACCATATCGTTATCTCCGCAAAGTTGAGAGCCGCTTTTGAGGCTGGATGCCTTTCCATCGTGGCAGAATTCTAGCCATATTTTGCAGTTGGCTACTTTGTTATTCTTCCTCCGAACATTTTCCTTATGTCCGCACTTTCTCACACTGTTCAGTTGCGCCAACGCCTTTCATTGCTCATAGAATCGCGTAATGCAGAAGGCTTGTGTGCCACGTTGACGAGTCTTCGCAATGCTGATTTCCGCACTGCAAGTCAATATCTAGGACAAGGTGATGTTTGGCGCGCACTTACAGAAGAAGAGTTTTGGCATTTCTTCCGAGTGTTGGCCGTAGATAACGCAAAAGCCTATGTAGGCACCCTGATAAAAGTGGTATTGACTTTGTCTAAACGACAGAATTTTGCGTTTGATAGTTGTGACTTTCAACGCTTTTCTCGAGAAGAAGCTTCCACCATCGATAGACGAAAGATGTTAGAAGCCTTTCTTCCTTTAATGGCGACGCCCCTGCAGGCAGAACGTTTGATGGACACTCTCCTTCGTTCGGAAGATTCTGTCCATAGTAGGGTAATGGTTTTATTCAAAGCTAGCACAACTGCGAGTTATTTCTTACTTTTCAAGCAACTCAAAGAGATGGATGCAGAGCCCGCATATTTGCGTCGCATTGCAGTGGAACTCATACGAAAGGGAGACAAGTGTTCTTTCAATTTTGCAGCCATTCTGCAACGATACTTTGATTTGGGCAACCTTCCTGGCACGTTTTCGCTTCAGATGCCACCTTACGAATTCTCGCGTTTAGACCAAAGTTTTGACCACTTTCTCAAGATTCTCTTGCGATAGTGAGGCTGTTTTTATTTTTCGTATGACCCATTCTTCCCAATATCAAGAAGAGTTTGTGCAAGCGCTCCTCGACTATGTTGCAGCTGCTCTTCGTGTTTCGGCCGTTGACCCGGATTATTGTCAAGAGGCTGTGCAGATTGTCGATGCACGCAATCATCTTTTTAGACAGATTGGCAAGCATCGCACAGATGAGGAGCAAGGCATCTATGCTTTGCGAGATCTTTGTGTCCTCGATGACGAACATATGCTCCTAAAGCCAGATGCCGGACGTTGTCGTTCTGTGGCGCGAGATTGCGGTTTGTATCGCTGAAAACACTAAATCTAATGTAGGATTGACCGCGTTTTTTCGGTGTATAGTTCAAGTTGCAAGCTCATTTGATGGTTGACTCTACAGGATAAGTTGGTGTCTTGTTTTTTCTATATTTCTGGCCGAGGAAGTTGGAGATTTCATAGAGCAATTGTATCTCTGATGTCTTATTATATCATTGGTATCTATGCGTTTTTTGATAACCCCTCGTTTTTTCATCGAAACAGACCTCTTACAATTACACATCCAACAGCAGGAACAAACCAAGGTTGCCCAAGTAAAAGCGACGAAAGGGGAGGTGCTATTGACTTTTCCTGACAATTTGAAGCTAATTGAGCAAGAGAAACAAGAATGGATGAATAAGGTGGTCATTGAAGTGTTGAGAAAACAGTGTAAACTATTGGTCACACCAATCTTGAATGCTCGTTCGGCTGCTGCTGGTGTCCAATTCAATCGCGTAACATACAAAGATGTAAGTTCAAGATGGGGCTCGTGTTCGGATTTACGTAACCTCAATTTAATGTGTGGTTGTTGCTCGCTCCTAAAGAACTCGTAGATTATGTGGTTTGTCACGAGTTGGCGCATCTAAAAGAAATGAATCATAGCGTGAAATTTTGGGCAGAAGTTGATCGAATACTGGAAGGAGAATCTGGTCTGGCAAAAGCATTGGATAAGAAGATGAACAATTTTGCGCGTTCTTTGGTGACCCAAGGGAGGTATCGCTGACAGAGGACGAAACTTTGCGAAAGAAGCTTATTAGGAAACTTGTTATAGCAGAAAGTATTGGATGAAATGAAAGATAATGACTGGAAAAAACGTTTAGGTGTGGTGTTTAGCACCGCCTCAGACTATGAATATCAAACGAATGACGCAGAAGAAGTCGAAACTTTAAAAGAAAGTGCGCAGAAACTTCGCGTTAGAATCGAGAAAAACGGACGCGGAGGGAAAACTGTAACCATTGTAGGTGGTTTTGTGGGCGATGAAATGGCTCTAAAAAATTTGGGAAAGACATTAAAGTCCAAATGTGGGGTTGGAGGAAGCGTAAAAGATGGAGAGATTTTGGTGCAGGGCGATTTTAAACAGCGTATTGTCGAATTACTTCGTACAATGGGATACACACAAACAAAATAGCATTCTGTTCAAAATAGGAATTAGTGCCAAAGGCTTAGGTTGTTTTGTGCTTCAACGCGTCGTTCTAGTGCATCATTGAGTTGTGGGAAAAAATCCATTCCGGTAATTTTCTCTATTTCATCGACAGTTTTTGTTGCATCACCCATATTCTGCTTTCCGTCACGGTTCGTGAAATAAAATCCAATGGCTTTCTCTTCTCCCTTTTTGAGGGAAAGTACAACTTTAAAGAAAGCATTTGGAACGCGAATCTTTACAGACTTCTCAATATAGAGTTGTTTGCGCGAATCGTTGAAGATTGGACCGCAAACAATGTAGACTTTCCCTTCGCGCTTTGCCCAGCGACGGCAGGCGCGTTCAACTTTTTCCCATCCTCCTGCATTAAGCGCGTGAGTTTGGGGGCAGATGTTGCTCATAAAGAAGCATTCTGATTGCGCTGTTGAACTCCATTTCATATCAGCTGAAGGGCACATATGTCCACGATCATAGCCGCTATGTTTATAGTCATCCGTAGTTACTTGATAACGATAGGGCAACATTTCATCGGGGCGGAAATCATTGGAGCGCTGCACGCTTCCTTCGGTTTCATTGGCGGTAAGTTCCAAGCCACCCAGTTGGGGCAAAGAGTCTCTCTGTTAAAGGAAAGTCTATAGCCCGTATGCACTACGATTTGTTCTGGATGGTTGTGTAGAGTGGCGGGTTGCTCTAGCGGCAGTGATGCGTAGGTATTGGAAAAAGAAGCAAAGTTTGGCGTCGATATCGGCAACGCGAAGGCTGATACAATACTAGTAGCTACTAGAAAAGTGGAAAGAAGTAAATTTTTCATTGTCATTTTGAAACAGATTTGGTAGTGCAAAGATATGCGTTCCCTCGATTTAGACAAATATCTGTGGCGTAAATTTTGTGTATTGCCACAAATCTTGTACATTTGCGACCGATTAGCGAGTGGAAGTGCATTCTCCATTGTAGACTATAGGCTTTCCTCGTCATTGGTCACTAAAATTTTATCGTTAATATGTCGTTTTCTCTTCGTGGACTTTGGAAAGAAGCCGTTCAGCCCGAGACGCTTCGCGCCGTCCCCTTTATCTTAATGGGGTGTTTGGTCACTGCAGTAGGATTAGTCTATTTCATCAACCCTTATGGCATTGTGCCAGGTGGAGTGTTTGGTCTAAGCATTGTGCTACACGCCATTTTTCCATCTGCACCCATCGGAACTATTGCTCTGTGCATACAGATTCCGCTTTTAATACTTTCGCTTTTAGTGTTAGGCGGAAAGTTGGGGTTGCGAACCCTTGTCGCTGCAGTTGCTTTGCCCTTGATGGTAAATGCTTTGACTCAACTGAGTTATCCTGTTGAAGCTTTGAAAAATCTTGATCCCACGAAACTACTAGGCGGCCATTTAGATTTGACGAACGACCTTATCATCAGTAGTTTGATAGGTGGTGTTTTGGTGGGAATAGGCACAGGAATTGTCATTAAACAAAGTGCATCTAGTGGGGGGAGCGACATTATTGCAATGATCATTCACAAATTTACTCGCGTAAGGTTCTCCTATGCTTTGATGACTGTAGACGGTTCTATTGTGCTTTCTGGTCTTTTAGTGATAGGTATGGGGTTCGGACTAAGCATTGGCAATGCAGAACCGAAGTCGTGGATGCTTTCCTTCTACTCCCTCATCGCGATGTTTGCCATCACACGCTCCATTGCGACAGTTGTAAGTGGTACGCAAGACACCAAGCTCGTTCAGATTATTTGTGATAGCGAAGATCGTGAAGAACTTCGAGAATGGATATTACACACACTTGATCGCACGGCTACTTGTACACCTTCTAAAGGACTATATAGCGGAAGTGACAAAGATATTTTGCTTCTGGTGGTTCGTCAAAAAGAATTGCCCGCAATCACTGAAGGCATAAAACTCCGTGCGCCAAATTGTTTTGTCATTGTGACGGATGCGTACGATACTTATGGCTTTAGATGGAAAGAACTTCCCGATGCCGGAACAATGCGCCTTGAATAAGGTATCTCTTTATTTAGGAGAGTAATAGAAAACGAGAGTGCGTCAAACTTGTAGGGTTTGACGCACTCTCATTTTTGTTTGGGTGTATGATGAATTTGCTCGGCTACATGGACTAGTGCCACCAAACCGATAAATCAATGCTGTTCGTCTTGTTTAGGAAAAAGGCGTGGGAGATTGCATCCCACAAAGTTTCCAACTACGATTGCAGGGTAGTAGAAACAAATGTCTTGCCAATGACTTTGCCAAAAATCGAGTGAACAACTGCTCAGATAGAAAGCGTCAGCCATACAGTGGGGAAAACCGCACTTTATGAAAACGGGTACTCCAAAGAGAAGGGGTAAAAACTTTCCACGATACGCAAAGGTAACGGATACTGTCATAATAATGCCACAGCCAATGGCCAATAGTCCACTATTTAGCGCACCGTTTGCAAGACGTTCTCCGATGACAATTTCTGCCGTTGCCGAAAGGGGATGAGCTGCTGCGCGAGAGAGCAAGCCAACTAAAGCACAACCAATGACATTGCATACCAATATCAAAGCAAGTTGTGGAAATTCGTTGCGATGGATGAAGCCCGAAACGCTGGTGAACAACTTGAGACGATAGCTCACAATGGTAAGAAGACCAAAGGCAAAGAGTATTGCACCCGCCAAGTCGTGGAGTGTGAGATAGACGTAACCTGCTAAGCCGATGGCAATGCCGGCTGCAATAGAAAGACGAATAAGATCAAATGTTTTAGGCATCACTTTGTATAATATGTTTGAAGTTATCACTTTGTATGCCTATGTTCGAAACGACTGCAAAAATACGAAAAAACTTTCATTCGCTGGTAGGTTTCCACATCTTATTTCTTGGCTTCTGTTTATTCGTGGAGTCGTAGAGTCAAAATCTGTTCATAACCCTAATAGTTGATTGGTATTATGGATTCGTTTATGAGATTCAGTTGTCTATAACACAACAGAGGCTGTATCCAACAAATGTTCGATACAGCCTCACAGGAACTTTGGAGTTTTCTGTTCAACTATAGGCAAGAAGCAACTATAGTTATGTGGTTTAAACTACGCCTTGTGCCATCATAGCCTTGGCTACTTTCATAAAGCCTGCCACGTTGGCACCTTTGACGTAATTGACATATCCATTGGGTTCTGTGCCATATTTGACACATTGTTGGTGGATGCCATGCATAATCTGATGCAAACGAGCATCAACATCGGCTTCGCTCCATGAGAGGTGCATTGCATTTTGGCTCATTTCAAGACCCGATGTAGCAACACCGCCTGCATTTACGGCCTTACCAGGTGCATAGAGCAACTTGTTTTCCAAGAAAATGTCGATGGCTTCGGGTGTGCAACCCATATTTGAGATTTCACCAACACAGAGCACGCCATTGTCTATGAGATGCTGCGCATCTTCACCATTGAGTTCATTTTGTGTTGCGCAAGGCAAAGCAATATCCACTTTAACTTCCCAAGGACGTTTTCCAGGAATAAACTTTGCGGTTGGGAATTCGTCTGCGTAAGGCTCGACAATGTCGTTGCCAGAAGCACGGAGTTCGAGCATATAGTCGATTTTTTCGCCAGAGATACCCTCGGGATCATAGATATAACCATCAGGACCGCTGATTGTTACGACTTTTGCACCTAGTTGAGTAGCTTTTGTTGCTGCTCCCCAAGCCACATTACCAAAGCCCGAGAGAGCAACGGTTTTACCTTTGAGTTCGTGGCCTGCGCTTTGCAGCATTTCTTGCACGAAGTAGAGTCCTCCAAAGCCTGTTGCTTCTGGACGAATAAGACTACCACCAAATTCGAGGTTCTTACCTGTGAGCACTCCTGAGAAATCGCGCGTAAGTTTTTTGTATTGGCCAAAGAGATAACCAATTTCGCGACCACCCACGCCTATATCGCCAGCAGGAACGTCTACTTCTGGGCCAATGTAGCGATAGAGTTCGTTCATAAATGATTGGCAGAAACGCATAATTTCAGCGTCACTCTTACCTCTTGGTGAGAAGTCTGAACCTCCCTTACCGCCACCCATGGGGAGGGTAGTGAGCGCATTTTTGAACGTTTGTTCAAATCCGAGGAACTTGAGAATGCTCAGATTCACGGAAGCGTGGAAGCGCAAACCGCCTTTGTAGGGGCCAATGGCAGAATTGAACTGCACGCGATAGCCGATGTTGACTTGCACTTTGCCGCGATCGTCCACCCAGGGTACGCGGAAAGTGATGATGCGTTCGGGTTCAACTAAACGCTCAAGCAGTGATGCACGTTCCCACTCTGGGTGTTGGTCGTAGATGTCACCAATGCTAAGTAGTACTTCACGAACAGCTTGCAAAAATTCGGACTCGCCTGGGTGGCGGGCTTCAAGCTGCTGCATAAATAAGTCAATGTTCATGGCTCAAAGTTTTTAGTAATATGCCCGATGAGTGAACTGTGTGCCACTCATCGGGTGGTCAATAAGGATTATAATCTTAGCGAATCATATCGCAACCCATATAAGGTTGCAAAGCTTTGGGGATGCGAATGCCATCTTCTGTTTGGAAGTTTTCGAGTAGCGCTGCCACTATGCGAGGCAATGCCAATGCAGAACCATTGAGAGTGTGGCACAACTCAATCTTCTTATCATCATTGCGACGATAGCGACACTTCAAACGATTTGCTTGATAACTATCGAAGTTTGAAACAGATGAAACTTCCAACCAGCGGCCTTGAGCTTCTGAATAAACCTCAAAGTCGTAGCAAAGAGCAGCTGTAAAACTCATGTCTCCGCCGCAAAGACGCAAAATACGATAGGGGAGTTCAAGTTTTTGGAGCAAACCTTCAACATGTGCCAACATCTCGTCGTGGCTCTGTTGAGAATGTTCGGGGCGATCGATACGCACGATTTCTATCTTAGAAAATTCGTGTAAACGATTGAGACCGCGCACATCTTTACCATAGCTACCAGCTTCGCGGCGGAAGCATTGTGTGTAAGCGCAGTTTTTAATGGGAAGATCGCGCTCTTCAATAATCACATCGCGATAGATGTTAGTGACGGGCACTTCAGCGGTGGGAATAAGATAAAGGTCATCAAGTGTGCAATGATACATTTGCCCTTCTTTATCAGGCAATTGACCAGTACCGTAACCAGATGCTGCATTAACAACAGTCGGAGGCATTATTTCTGTGTAACCGGCTTCGCGCGCTTCGTCTAAGAAGAAGTTGATGAGAGCGCGTTGAAGACGAGCACCCAAGCCTTTGTACACAGGGAAACCAGCACCAGTGATTTTTACGCCTAGGTCAAAATCGATGAGGTCATATTTTTTGGCAAGTTCCCAGTGGGGAAGGGGATTAGCAGGGAGTTCAGTATTGTTACCTCCTGTTTTCACGACTTCGTTGTCTTCAGCAGAATGACCTTCGGGTACAATGTCGTAAGGAAGGTTGGGAATCGTATAAAGCACATTTGTGCGTTCTTCCTCGGCTTCTCTTTTGGCATCCTCAAGTTGTGTGCTTCGTTGTTTCAGTTCAGCCACGCGTGCTTTAGCAGCTTCGGCTTCTTCGGAATTTCCGGCTTTCATCAAAGCACCGATGCTCTTTGCAAGTGTTTTTTGTTCAGCAAGCACTGCATCTAATTCACTTTGGGCAGCCTTGCGCTTATTGTCAGCTGCGAGCACTGCGTCAATTGCTTTGCGCGCATCACTGAAGTTTTTCTTTTCCAAGCCGCGAATCACGGCTTCTTTATCATCGGTAATTTGTTTTATCGTCAGCATATTTGCTATAGAGAAGTTTGTTTATAGGGCAAAAGTAGTAATTATTTTTGGAACAACCCACAGCGACAGCAGAAACTTTTGGACTATTTTCAAATAAATTCCTCATTGCTAGTCGTGTTGTTCGAGTAGGTTTTGGAACGATTATATCGCTTCTCACAAATATTATGTATCCCTTGCTCAGATTGTCCATCAAATACTATCTTTTTGAATGATTTCAGAGGATAAATGTGATTAGCCGTAGAATAGATATCTGTCAATTGCAAAATAGTTATTCGTCACAAACAGCATCAACACAAAGACATAAATACTCAACTCCGTATCCCAAAACCATACGTGGTGATGGGTTATACTTTATTAAGGGAAAACGCTTCGAATACTGTTAAAATGGCATCCTAAATTTGCTCGGCATTTGGAACAAACTAGGAAAAAACTAATGTTTTTTACGTGAGTTCAAAACCATTCCTCTGACAAATTTTGGACGTATTCTCAAACTTTTTCTCGACTTTCTCCGACTTTTTTTCTTGATTTTTCTCCGAACTTTTTCCCGAATTTCTTGGATATTTCCCCGAATTTGTCGGACGGAAACCAAATTACGTCGGACGTTTTCAAAAATCGCGTGGGAAGAAAAAAATTATTGCTGTCCGGTAAAAGTTTTTCTGATGATAAAAATAAGGCTGAAACCCTCTTGCAGGATTTCAGCCTCTTTTGTTACTTTGCTTGTTGGAAAAAAACACTAGTAACATGAGCAAAAGTACATATTTTACCGGACAGCCGGTCTATAGTCAGGTCATTAAATTGCTGGATAAAGCCAAAATTCAACAAATTAGTCTCGAAACACTAGGGAGCGAGCGTTATGTTAAGCGTTTGACAGGTTGGAAACACCTCATCATTATGCTCTTTGGTGTGCTCAAACACTTTGATTCTCTGCGTGAATTGGAGATTGGCATGAAAGCCGAGACCATGAAACTCTCCCACTTGGGGCTTGACTACGTTGTCCGTCGCAGCACACTTGCAGAAGCCAACCAGCGGCGACCACAAGAGTTCTTTTGCCAAAGTTTATGCCTCCCTGTTGGAACGCTACACTCCTTTTTTAGCGGACAGCCGTTCTGTGAGCTGTCAAAAAGCCTGGGAGAAGCAGCTGTATATGATGGATTCTACCACAATCACGCTCTTTGACAATATTCTTAAGGGAGTAGGTAGACATCCTAAAAAGCGGAAAGAAGAAAGGCGGCATGAAGGTACACACCATTATGAAGTATCAAGTAGGTGTACCGATGGTGGTAGAACTGACCTCTGCTGCCAAACACGATCATTATCTTCTCAAAAAGGTGCACCTGCCCCAAGATGCCACCTTGGCAATGGATAGAGCCTACATAGACTATGCACAGTTTCAAAGGCTTACCGAAGAAGGTGTCTGCTATGTGACTAAGATGAAGAAGAATCTCAGCTACAAGGAGCTCTCTTCTATAGCCTATGTTTCTCGTGATGGTCTAGTCACTCATATCGACAAACACATTCTTTTTTTGAGAAAGAGAAGGTAAGGCACGAAGCCCGATGTGTAGAGCTATGGAGCAATAACTCTCGTAAGTCGGTGACGTTGCTGACTAACAATTTTTGAACTATCGGTTCAGGAACTTGCTGAAATCTACAAGCGCAGGTGGGCTATAGAAACGCTCTACAAACAACTGAAACAGAATTTTTCCTTTGCACTTTTTTTCTATGGTGAGAGCGTGAATGCCATCCAGGTACAAACCTGGGTAGTACTCATTGCCAATCTCTTGTGCACAGTACTCTCTAGAATGATAAAAAGACACGTTTCTTTTTTTCTCAAATCGTAACCATGCTTAGATTAACGCTCATGTATTACACTAATTTCATCGCTTTCATGGAAGATCCTCAAAAGGATGAGTGTGCAATTTGGGCTGAAAGAGCTAAATCTCCACCCTCAGAACCATCATTATTCGATTAGGGGGGCTTGCTTTTTGAAAAAGAAAGCCCGAAGTCCTATTCTAAAGGGCTTCGGGAAGCTTTCTTGTGGCGTTTGTAAGTTTACCGGACAGCAATAAAGAAAAAAATAAATTCCGTCGGACATAATCCGAAAAAAAGTCCCTTAAAATTGCACGAACAACGTGTTGTTTTTGTCACAAACGACGTGTTGTTTCGCAAAAAAACAAGGGAATTCCTTGCAAAATCGTCTGAAAATTTCGATTTTCAAACGCGCTGAGAATCGCATATTTCCCAATAACTTTTTCTGAGTTCGAAAAGTGGCGTTAAATGGAATACTATGATTTGCAAAATCTTCTTAATACTGTTGGCTTTGTCGGTATAGAAGTGGGACTCATCAGTGTCTGTGAAAGAGAGAGGTATGATGACAGAGATTGCACTTGCTGATAGCTCTACTTGTATTACTCCAAATCCTGTTATTTGACCGAAAAGTGCTACTTGTAATTGAACCCAAATCGGTCATAAGACCGTAAAAGTGCTACTGGTAATGGAATATATTACTTCCTGTTATCTTCCATTTTCTTGTTGGTATCTTGGTTTTCGTTTGTTCTTGACGTAGCGCGCTACGCCTTAGAGCCAATGACAAAGCATCTTACAATCAAATCTGTTCCAATTCTTATGACCGATTGGGGGGAAACAAATCTGTAATGTGATGAGGAAAGATGACCAACTTAGCACTGCAAGACTGCTTGATCGAAGGCTGTTTTTTCCAGCAAACTTTTGTTTCTTAAGCGAGAGCGATAAGAATAAATGGTTGGTACTGAGTAATTGAGAAAATGTGCTATGCGATTACTGTCGGTGACTCCCAAACGAATGAGTGCAAAGATACGCAATTCTGTACTCAATATTTCATCTCGTTTGGGATGTACTTGCGCCTCCACAGGAAGCAGGGCATTGAAGTTGTCAATGAACTTAGGAAAAAGGGTGACAAAGGCTTCGTCGAAATCTGCGTAGAAGGCTTCTTCTTCTTTTGTCAAGTGCTCTACGCTATGGAGTTTTTCTAACAGTTGAGCGTAATTTTTGGCTTTGGCCAACTTTAGTAATTCTCTGCGATACTCATCCAACGTGTCAATGTATCCACGGCAACGCTGGAGATAGCGCGCAATATAGGTTTCCTTCACCTTATCAGCAGTAGAGAGTTTTTCATTGGCCACTAATAAGGCTGCATTGACATCGCGCACAGCCGACAATGCCTCTGTAAGCTCTAAACGAGCATGATAAATCTGCTTCATTTTCTTACGTAAAACAAAAATGAAGACCAGCAAAATCAAAGCTATGAGGGCGGAAAAGGAAACAAAAATGGTAGTGATTCTTTCTCGCGTGTGTAGTTGTTCTTTGTAAGCCCCATTGATGATGGGGAAAACATTCGTAGCTTCAAAACTTCTCAAACGAGCTTTGCAGAAATTAGCATCATCCATTGCACAAAGCAAATAAGTATAGGCACGAGATATATCTCCTCTATCTGAAAGTTCGGCAGCCAAATCTAATAAAGCGCGATATTCCGTTACGCCACGTTGTAAATCACTCAATGCAGCTAGTGAAAGATAGCGCAGACAATCGTCATGCTCATTGCTCGCCTCGGCTATATCTGCCAACAGCGTATATAAATAAGCGTGTTGCAATGAATCTGCATGAGATAATGTACGCAAACAGAGCACTCTACCTTCTTGTAAATGTCCATCGTTGATAAGTTTATCGGCTAAAACTATTGCACGATTGGTTGGATCGGTTTCCACCAACAAAATACTGTCACGATAGTTCGCAGTGAGTTGCTGCAATTTCTTACTACTTTCGCCAATCTCTCCGTAGTCGGCCATCCACCCATACACAGAACGCGACACTTGATAGTAGTAAAGCCGCATCGCATCAGATTCCCCCTTAAGCGAAATTTTTTCGAGTAACGTTGCAGCAGATTTATAGAGTCCCATAATTCCGAAAACCTCTGCACGTCCAATGCTTACCCACGTTTGTATTTGGGGCTGCTGCGGTAACTCCTTCGCTAAATCTTCAATGCGCTCCAGATAGGTCAAGGCAGAATCACTTTGGTAGTGCGCGTATGCACGAAAGAGTTGCTTATAACATTCAACTCGTGACATTCCTTTTTCTTTGGCGGCTTTTCGTTTAAGGTGTTGTAGCTTCATCTCATACTCAGTATGCAGTGAAGCTTTCTTTTCGATGGTACGATCGATTTGTTTTAAGAGTTGTGGAAGATCTTCTGTTGCCAAATTGCTGGCTAGAGTGGGGATAGTCGTTCCCAACCAAGAGAAACAAAAAACGAGCAACCACAGAAAACGCCTGCTGGGAATAAACCAATGGCGCAATTTATTGCATTTGATTGAATTCGGGGTCATCGGGAGAAAGAATACGTTTGCCTGAAGAGAACTTGTTTTTGTGTGTTGGAACAGAAGAATTGTTTGTGGGCGCGCCATTCGTTGCGCCGTTTTCGGGCAAAGCAGGTGCGCGTGTAAGCATCACGTTTCCACCATAACTGCGCCAACGTGTCAGAATACTTTGCACATATCCAGCAGTTTCACTACCAATCATATAGCCGTGTTTTACGATAGGATCGCGATAATACTCTGGCTTTTGCAATCCCAAAATGTAAGGAGCAACTTCGTCCCAGTTTTGAGCATTCTTTCCATACTTTCTTGCTAATGCCATTGCATCACGAACGTGCCCTAAACCTCCGTTGTAAGAAGCCAAAACAAATTTGATGCGTTCGTTGCCATCACGTATATCTGCCAATTGGCTGGTTAGTTTGCGAATCAGGTTGGCAGCACCTTCCACGTTGCGTTGCGGATCATTGACTTCTTCTGATCTGATGCCAAGACCAGCAGCTGTTTTTGGCATCAATTGCATCAATCCTTTTGCGCCAGCCCACGAACGAGCATTGGGGTCAAATCCGCTTTCTTGAAAACTTTGAGCGGCAATGAGTTTCCAGTCCCAACCCGTGGTTGCTGAGGCGGCTTTAAAAAGATGGTCGTAGACGGAGATGATACCACGCTCCTTTGAAAGAAACACAGCTTGTACTCGTTTCTGTACCTGATGTACTTCCTTCATTCTCAGCTTCTCAGCTGTCATCACTTCGGTTTCCTTGCCCTCAGTGTACCATTCATTCAGCGAAGCTATCAACTCTTTTGCATTGGGTTTCACAGCCCAACTCTTTTGATTTTTCTCATCGTGCACACCGGCTACTGCTAATCCTTTTTGTTTCAACAGGTGCTCAGGCACAGGACACGCCATTAAATCAGCATCTCCTTCAGCTACCAATTGCAGCATCTCAGCAGTGTCTTTGGCGGTTTCGATTCGCACTTTCAACCCTTCTGAAGCAGCAAAATTCTCAGCAAGAGCGTATTGCAAGCCCATAGGTAGTCCGTGATAATCATAATATGTTTCGGGACCAGAAAGCGTAACAACGATGATTTCTCCAGACCTGCGCAAATCTGCCAAATCATACTGTCCGTTGCTATTTGAGGAGCTTTGGCAAAGGCAGCCGACATCGCAGAGTTTCCCTCACGTTTGGCTTTGCAGCTACAGAGAAGTATGGAACAACAGAGTAGAAAAAGAATTGTTCTCATTCAGACAATGATTAAATCGTGAAGTTGTATATCGTGTTTTTCTACGGGAATTTCGGGAACAATTTGTTCTTGAAAAGCAATTCCGACACGACGAACGTCCCGCATTTGTGCTTGTTGGAAAAGACAATCATAGTAGGCTTTTCCGTGGCCAAGCCGATTGCGATGGGAATCAAACCCAACACCCGGTACTAAAACATAATCTAGAGAAGACAAATCAACGATTGGTGCGCTCGTAGGTTCGAGAATCCCAAACTGTCCAGCCTTCATTTGTAACTTACCTTCAAAAGGACAAACTTTTATTTCTCCGTCCATCAGTTTCGGAAGAAAGAATTCTTTTTCTGAGTCCCATTTTTCTAATACTCCCTCTGTTGCAACTTCTGTTTCCATAGAAGCATATAGCATCACTCTAGCCGAAGACAAGAAATACTCATCTTCGGCTAGGTGTTGTAAGAGGGCGTCTGCAGCTTGTCTATGCCTTTCTGGGCTGATATGCTTGAGAACGTCGTATAGATAAAATCGCAAATCTTTTTTGGAAGTCATAAGTTTGATGTTTCCAAAGTAGACAATTGGGAAGTGTTATGCTTGCAGTTTTGCTCTTGTTCGCAGCACTTGGAAATGCCAATCCTTTGTGCAAAATGTTTAGAGCTTTCGCAACGAAAGGATCATTGTTGTTCAAATAGATAACAGCTGACCCAATGCCCAAACGATCACTAATGATATTGCTAATGATTGAATTTTCTAATAGAGCGTGCGAAGTTTTAATCATAAGATTGCGTCGCTTCATTCCGTGCTTATCTGCATAATTAGCGAATGCTTCAACGATTTTCTGACCACGCAGATATTTAGCTAGCTGTAAAGCTTCTGAATATCGGCTCAATTCTTGACGATGATTGTCTACATACCAGAATGCAAATTGATTGATGGTTCCGGACATATAAACTTCCTTATAATAAGAAGTAAAGCCGATGGTATCTCTAGGAATAAAATAGTCAGGGATAATACCTCCGCCACCATAAACTTTGCGACCTAATCTTGTTTGTAGACTTCGCCCGAAGTTTTGATGCTGTCTGAACTAAAGTATTCTCCAGTGGCTGCACGTTGCAAGAGATCGTTTTCGTAATCTTCTTCATCACCTGGTTTGAAGGGCTTTTGAACGCAACGACCAGAAGGGGTGTAGTAGCGCGCAACAGTGAGGCGCAACATACTGCCATCGCGGAATTCAAGTGGAACTTGTACTAATCCCTTACCAAAGCTACGACGTCCCACAAGGGTAGCACGGTCATTGTCTTGCATAGCTCCTGCAAAGATTTCACTTGCAGAAGCACTTGTTTCATCAATCAACACCACAAGTGGCATTTGCTGATACGAACCCTTGCCATCACTTTTGTATTCTTCTTTCTTAAAATTACGTCCTTCATCATAGACTATCATACTGTTTTTAGGCAAGAACTCGTTGGCCACCTCAACAGCAGCCTGCAGGTATCCACCCAAATTACCGCGTAAATCTATCACAAGGTTTTCCATTCCTTTGGGCGAGAGGGTAGCCATAGCACGAAGGAATTCCGCATATGTGTTGTTTCCCCAAGACGTAATACGAATATAGCCCGTCTTTTCGTCTAACATATAACTCGCATCGATGCTTTTCACCTCTACATCACCTCGGGTGATAGAGATGTTTACTAAATTTCTGATGCCATTGCGTTTGACTCCTAAACGTACGCTACTACCGCGTTCACCTTTCAAGTTTTTCATCACTGCGTCATTATTCACAGACTTCCCTACGAAAGGTTTATTATCAATCGTAACAATGCGATCGCCTGCGCGCAAACCAGCTTCCTCAGCGGGACCACCTTCAATGATGCGCACTACACGCACAGTGTCTTCATAAATCATATATTGTACCCCAATTCCCGAGAAACTTCCTTTTAATTCCTGCATTGAAGCCTCAACATCTTTAGCGGACACGTAAGTAGAGTGCGGATCAAGTTCTTTCAAAATTTGTGGAATAGACTTCTCCACGATTTCATTCATATCTACTTTGTCCACATACCGTTCGTTGATGGCATCGAGCAAATTGCTTATTTTGTCTTGGGAAGTATTGATAAAACTAATTCGATTGCCAGAATATTGATTTGCATAGAAACGCCCAATCAACACACCAACAACAACAGCAACAGATATATAGAGGGGTAAAAGTCGAGAAGCGTAGTATTTCATTAGAAAGCTCATCATTTGTCGCGCATAACTTTAGGGGCGCAACTGTTTTTACTTTATTAGGATTGAATGTAGTGTATAGAAAAAAGCCCACATAAGGAGCGAAATGCTCAATTTTGAGCCTTCCATAACTTGTAGACAATAACGCTCTCTGACAACTTGACAAGGGTTCAACCCAAATCGGCCATTAGACCGTAAAAGTGTTACAGGTGATGGAAATGATTACTTCCTATCATCTTTCATTTTCTTGTTAGCATCTTGTTTCTCGGTTGTTCTCGACGTAGCCCGCTACGCCATCGAGCAAACGAGGAACAAATTGCTCAACAATCAAATAAAATCTGTTCAGGAGCTAATGACCGATTTGAGTTCAACAAGAACAGAGGCGGTTTTTGGATGTAAAACTAATGATTTTGCTGAAAACAGCAAAGGATTTCAGCTAAAAACAATAAGATTTTCAGACTTTTTCTGTGCTTTGTAGTATGTAAGTTTCATCTCATAACTTCAATTCCACATTAACTTCCCCTCGAAGCCTTTATAAGAAGTTGAGATAGCACAGAATGAGTCACTTGTACAACGCATCATTTCTACCGTCCTATCCGATAAGCCATTCTTCTGGATTTCTATTCTGCGTTGTTTCTTCGTGCTTTCCAAGCAATGCCACCTATTCCTTATAGTATTTCCCCTGCCACGAATCTCTTTTTCGTAATTCCTTTTCCACCAAAGCCACAAACTCATAGTTTTTCAGACCCCATTCAGGAGCTAGCAACAAGGCTTGAGGAGAAGACGAAGTGAAGCGTTCAACAACAAGATTGGGTCGCAATTTTTCAAGAAAATCGACTATTATTGCAGCGTACTCTTCGGCTGTGTAGAGATAATAATCGGACTGAAAAGTAGGTTCCTGCGCAGCTCTCTCTCGTTGTTGCAAAAACTCGCGAGCCATTGCTGTTCCACGAATGATTTGAAGTTGATGGAGTTTTAGAGTGTCTATGGGAAGTTGATTGATAATTTTGGCTTGCCCCACAGTAAAATCGCGTGTTTCACCCGGTAGCCCTAGAATGAAATGGGCTCCGACAGGAAGACCACGGTCTGCAGTGCGTTGTATGGTGTCTACCGCACACTGATAAGTGTGACCACGGTTGATGCGTTGCAGAGTAAGGTCGTTGGTTGATTCGACTCCATACTCAACAAGCACAAATTTTTCGCGATGCAACTCTGCTAAATAATCCAATAATTCATCGGGCATACAGTCGGGTCGAGTGCCAATGACCAACCCCACGACATCGGGCACGGCAAGGGCTTCTTCGTATAGCCGTACCAAATGCTCCTGCTCGCCATAAGTGTTGGTGTAGGCTTGAAAATAAGCCAAATACTTCATACTTTTGTCTGCATCCGACAAGTCTTTACCACGCTGTTGAGCTCTTTTTTCTTGCGCTCTTCGAAAGAACGTTTTACCACGTTCCAATTGTGCGCGAACACTTTCCTCTGTAGAACAATAATCAGGATTGAAAGATTGATTATTGCAATATGTACAACCTCCACTCCCCACTAATCCATCACGGTTGGGACAAGTGAAGCCTGCATTTATCGAAATTTTCTGTACCTTAAAAGGAAAAAAGCGATCGATGAAAGTAGAAAACGAGGTATAGCGTGGCGAATGATTCATTAGAATGACATAGAATATAGACGAAGATGCGAACGAGCGATGATAATTTGCGTATAAAGCAAAAGTTAGTTGCGAAATCAGGGGATTGTTGATTGATTATAAAACTTCGCACCGCGCATCGGGATAGCGAGAAAATAGTAAATTGTCGTACAAAGATACAGCTTTCGGTCGATTAAATCCTTCTTTTTTTGTAAATTCGCACCATAGAATACACCTCTCCTAAAGTTTTCGCTTATGATTCTAGCGCATATAGAGGATTCTGAGCGTTATTTCTCGCTTCATCCTCTTTTCAAACAACTGTTTGATTACGTCAAAACTCACGATTTGTCTCAGGTTCCAGCAGAACGCATCACCCTTGATGGCGAACGTCTTTTTATAAATGTAGCTGATGCCTCGCTCAAATCTCCCGAAGAACAAGTGCTTGAAGTACATCGTCGCTACATAGATGTGCATTTCCCCCTTTCTAATAATGAAGTAATGGGTTGGTCGCCTTTGCAGGGATTGCAAACTGAAAGCGTGAATCCTTTTAATGAAGAAGATGACTATGCTGTTTATGCAGAAACTGCGCAAACATACCTCACGATTCGCCCTGGAGAATTTGCCATAGTCTGGCCTGAAGATGCGCACGCCCCTATTATTGGTGAAGGAAAACTGCGCAAACTCATTGCCAAGGTGCTTATTGACTCACCGCTCGATTAAATCCAATCAGTACTTAGAGCCTAGGAAACAATCCTTTCACTAATGAGTTGCACTATTACTGACTAATTTTGGAGATATTGTACAGCTATTTCTTTTGTTGCACCAAAACAAACACTCGCTCCTTTCCTAGATTTATTTCTCAATATCATTTGCAAATGCTCAACGAAAAAGATAAAGAAGTCCTTGCTGCAAAAGGCATCACGGAACAACAACTCAATCAACAATTAGCAGACCTCCGCGTTGGTTTTCCTTTTCTCGAACTTTCTGCCGCTGCTTCATTAGAAAATGGGGGTATCTATGCTCCTTCTCCCGAAGTGCGTAAAGCCTATCTGCGTGCTTGGCAAGATTATGTAGCAGATGCAGAACACGAAGTTGTAAAATTTGTACCTGCTTCGGGAGCTGCCAGTCGAATGTTCAAAGACCTTTTTGCTTTTCTCGACGGAGAAAATGAAACACCCGACACTGACTTTTTTTGAAATGCTTCTTCGAACATCTTCCACAAGCGGCTTTCTTGCAAGATTTAGACGAAAAACTTCAAGAATTGCACGGCAAGTGTAGTGCAGACCTCGTTGCAGAAGGCGATTTCAAATCTGTTGTTGCTGCATTGCTCGGCACACGAGGCCTCAACTATGGACATCTTCCAAAAGCTCTTTTGAAATTTCATCGCTATGAGGATGGCAGCAGTAGAACTCCTTTCGAGGAACATCTCGTTGAAGGCGCATTGTATGCTAAAAATGCAGAAGGAAAAGTGCAACTTCACTTCACCGTTTCCCCCGAACATCGCATTTTGTTTGAAGCTCTGGCTACAAAGGCAAGCCAACAACTTGGCACACAATATCAAGCCCAATATAGTATTAGTTTTTTTCAGAGCAGAAACCATCAACCGACACCATTGCGGCCAATGCCGATGGTAGTCCGTTCAGAGATGCTGAAGGTGCGCTCGTTTTTCGTCCCGGTGGGCACGGTGCGTTGATTGAAAACCTCAATGACATTGACGCAGACATCGTTTTTGTAAAGACCGTTGACAATGTTTCTCCCGACAGTTTGAAAGCCGAAACGGTAGAAAACAAACAACTTCTAGCAGGTTTGCTGGTTAGTCTTCAGGCCAAGAGCTTTGAATATCTCGAAGAATTGGAAGAAGGAAACGTCAGCGAGGAACGCCTTCAAGAGATGTTACATTTCCTTGAACACGATTTGCACTACCAAAGCGACACGGCTAGTGGTTTAGACGGTTTGGAATTGCTCGACTATCTCTATACTCGCCTTAATCGTCCTATTCGCGTGTGTGGTATGGTGCGCAACGTCGGCGAACCTGGTGGAGGTCCTTTCTTGGTCTACAACACAGATGGTAGCATATCGCTGCAAATACTCGAAAGTAGTCAGATTGATATGAACGATGCCGCCAAGAAACGTCTATTTGCTGAGGGTACACATTTCAACCCCGTAGATTTGGTGTGCGGTTTGCGCGATTTCAATGGTGAGAAATTCCATTTGCCTGATTTTGTAGACCCCAACACTGGATTTATTTCTCACAAATCGAAAGACGGTAAGGAACTTCTTGCTCTTGAACTCCCAGGTTTGTGGAATGGTGCAATGAGTGATTGGAATACTGTCTTCGTTGAAGTACCTCTTGCCACCTTCAACCCTGTCAAAACTGTAAACGATCTTTTCCGCCCACAGCATCAACTCTAGGATGCTGTGGCGAGTCTTCTCCTCACTTTCTGACTACGCCAATTGGCCAACGTAGATTTCCGTTCTTCATTGAATATGTCGAAGTATAGTTCACGCAAGAAAGCTCCCAACGATATTCTTTTTCTTTTTGCCACCGCCCATTTACTTGTGGCAAATTGGTACTTAAATGACGATGCCCCAGTTCTGTCGTCTATGTTGCTCGGCACAGTTCCCGTGCTAGGTTGCGTAGTTTTGCGACAACTCCCGTGGATATTCGTCAATGGTCGTTGGAATTGGAGAAGTTTCTGTCTTTTCCTTTGCGCTATTGCCTTCTCCGCCTTTGTGATATGGACACAGGGTTATCAAACTTGGTGGTTAGGAATTGTACTGTTCGTCTTTTTCCTACTCTCACTCATTGGTATGCAAGTGCACCGCTGGACAAGTATTCTGATGGGCGTTTGCTGCGCAATAACGGGGTGGTTGTTACTCTAACTTATTCGGCATTGATTGCTTTCCCATTTTAGAAAATTCAAGAGCAAGACAAACAGGATGAAACAACGATTTGTGCGTTTCATCCTGTTTTTTTATTGCTCATCACTTATCCCCAATTGATTATTAGCTTTTTGAATTGATTGGGGATTGTCCTTTTATAAAACACCAAAAAGGAGGTGCTGCAAAAACGAGTTTTGCAACACCTCCATAAAAAAAGTATTATGCGTGGTTTATTTCACAGGAGTGTACTTGCCTGAGGGGTCAGGGTTGTTGTAATCCGTTACGGCAGTGTTGAAGACACCTTCAAACCTAGGCAATACAAAGTTCATCCAAGCAGGGCGACCCTTCGTGTTGTATTGTACGGGTCTGGGGACGTTAGTGCCTGCGTAAGCACGAGTCACCGACATATTCAAACGCTTGATGTCGAAGAAAGAGCGACCTTCGCCCCAAAGTTCGATGCGCTTTTGGAGCACTACTTCTTGCACCACCTCATCGCTGTTGCTAAGTGTGCAGTTGTAGTTGGCATCGCGATAAGTCTTCATGAAGGTGTTGAGCAGTTCAACCCCCTTAGCAGCGTTGGTGTGTGCAGCTGCTTCGGCTTCGATGAAATACATCTCTTCCACACGCATCAAGGGATAGCTACAAGCAGCACCTATGTTATAAGCAGTCGTGTTACCCTGTCCAGGACGGAACTTGACTGTAGTATAAGGAGCCAGTCTTTTGCCAACGGCATCATCAATGAAAGTGGTTTTTCCTTCGAGAGCATGTCCCTTAGGAGCCTTGAACGAGAGCTTACGGAAGTCGGTGTCAGCGATTTTGTCATAGAGTGCGCGATCGATTTGTAAGTACACTTTGGCACCCCCTGCATATCCGAATTGGGCTTCAGAAGACATCCATCCCGTCCAGTTGGTGAGTTTTTTATTGCCCAGCGTTTCTTTGTTGGATGTAGCTGATAGCATCCAGCTGCCGTTGTTTGGAGAGTTAAAACCAGTGACGGGATCATTCCATTGTGCAGCATTAAGGGGCGCACCTCTGTGTGCTTCGATGGCTTTACGTGCATATTCCGCAGCTTTGTCATACTGCGCATCCCACAGATAAAGACGAGCTTTGAGACCGTAAACCACGTCGAGGTGAGGCACGTCTTTGGTGTTGGCAGCGAGGTGGCTGATGTTGGCTTCTGCCTTGTCGAGGTCAGAAAGGATGAAGTCAAACATTTCCTTGTGCGTAGCACGCTTATTGTTGTATGACTCTTTTTGGGTCAACTTGTCCGTAACGATGGGCACAGTGAGGTTGGTCACGACATTGCCTTGCGCATTGCGTCCATCGGGGAACATCTCATTGGGGAGGAATTCAAACATCGAAGCGAGTTCGAGATAAGAGAGTCCGCGGAAAGCATAAGCTGCGCTCAACAACCCTTTTTCGCTATCGGTGAGATTGGCTTCGTTTGCCACGTATCCTTTGATGCAAGTGTTGGCTGCAAGAATCACATCGTAGTAAGCCGTGTAAAGAAAGTCGACACGAGCGTAGTTTTGTCCCAGATAAATATTTTCGGAGAACGTGCTATAATGGTCGTAAGGAAGATAGGGATTGGTCATGTCGCCCGTCATCACGTCGCGAATACGCATCAAGGATCCCCAACCGTACTGCCAGTGGCTGCCTCCAGGCAACACAATGGTAGAGGGAATAGCCCAAAAAGCACCTTCCTTAGCCTTGGGGCTTGTGTTGAGTTGTTCTTGGGTATAACCTGTTGTGGGTACTGCATCTTCTAGGCATGACGTGAAAAGCGTGAGTGATGCCACACCAGCGAGTGCCAATGTTGGCACTTGGTGACGCACATTGCGAAGCGTGGCACGCACGGCAGCCGTGCTTTGCTTCAAAAAGTGGAGATATGGAGATTTCATTGTGGAAATGCTTTATTATAGAATTTAGACGTTAGAGATTAGACGTTAGACGTTAGAGCCTTGCGGCAATGGTCTATTATCTGGTGTTTTATCTATGACGTTCAACATCAAACACTGGGATTCAGACATCTTATATTAAACATCAAACTAGAATTGTAGAACATCTAATGTCTAACATCTAATGTCTAACGTCTAATGTCTAACATCTAATTTCTAATTGATACTAGAACGTAAGTGTGAGACCACCAGAGATGGTACGCACTGTTGAATAACTTTCCTTGCCTGAACCAGTTAGAGACTGACGTGGATCGAGACCCTTGCGTGCTGACCAGTAGTAAACATTGTCGGCTGCAACATAGAGGCGGAGATTTCACTTGTCCTCTAGTGTAACGATGCAAGAATTCTTTTGGCACAGTGTAGCCGAAGTTGACGTTGTTCAAGCTCAAGAATGAAGCACTAGTATAGAAAAGATCTACCGAGCTAGTGTGGTTTGTTTCCAGCGCAATGCCCGATTGCAATCTCGGATATTTTGCATTGCGGTTAGTGGGAGTCCAAGATTTCGTGAGGACATCCTTGTGCACAGCCCCACCACCATTAGTTCCTGAAAGTCCCTTCAACAAACCAGCATAGTCTGTGTCAATGACATAACCACCAAGTTGGAAGCTAAAGTCAAGTCCGAGGTCAAAGCCTGCATAACTGAGACGCGTGTTGAAACCACCATAGAGATCCGGATGTGAACTCTTGCCAAGGAAATAGGCTGCCTCTGACGTTTGAGTAGTTTTGGTCAAACGATCCACAGCCACAGGAACTTTCGTTTCATTGCCGTTGGCATCGATTTCCGTCTTCTCGAGCTTCTCAAAGACGGGCTCTCCCCAACGGTCGAGCTGCTGTACTTTCTTTCCGTTGGCATCTACGATCTCTTTTCCATTGGCGTCTTTCACATTGACGGGCTTAGAGAGGTCGTAGCGTGGAGCGTAGGTGTAGTAGGTCATTTCACCGGTCTTTTCGTCTACACCGGCAGAGCGATACAAATAGCGTGTCCACATGGGCAAACCTTCACCATAGAAGTAATCACCACTTTCATATCCATAGTGACCCTCGTAGGCTTTGAGTTTCTTTGGTCGGGGATGCTGGTGATTTGGTTCTTATAGTGAGTAGCGTTGACGCCTACACTCCAAGAGAATTTTTTGGTGCGCACGAGTTCGGCATTGAGCTCCACTTCCACACCGCGGTTGCTCATGCTGCCCAAGTTGGCATAATAGCTGGTGAAGCCATAAGAACGAGGGAGGCTATAGGTAGAGAGCATGTCGTGTGTGCTACGGTCGAACACTTCGACTTGACCGCTCAGGCGACCTTTGAAGAGAGAGAATTCAACACCCACGTTGAAGTTTCCGCTCTTTTCCCAAGAAATGTCCTTATTACCCAAGCTACCAGGCACAAGTGCCAAACTACCGTTGCTGTTCTTGAAGGAATAAGTAGTGGTGTAGCGATAATTTCCGATACCGTCGTTACCTTGTTCACCATAGGATGCCTTCAATTTGAGTTCGTCTACCCAAGACACGTTGAAGAAACTTTCCTTAGAGATAATCCAAGCACCAGAGAGGCTCCAGAAGTTGCCCCAGCGGTGGTCGGGATGGAAGCGAGAAGAAGCGTCGCGACGGAACGAAGCTGAAGCAAAGTAGCGTTCGAAGAGACTATAGTTGGCACGTGCAAACCAACCTTCGGTGTTGTATATGCCAGAACTTGAAGAGGGCGTTCCATTTTCAAGACCACCACTCAGTTCGTGGTTTGTTGTCCACAAGATTGGTGCGATTGCCCGACAAACCGTAACTATCAACGCGATAGTATTCGTGACCTACAAGGGCTTCCACGTTGTGCACTCCACCAAAGGTGCGAGAGTAATTGAGGAGCTGCTGGAAGTTTTGACGCACATCGAGGTCGCTACCCACAGCCACTTGTCCCTTGCTCGATATCGCAGACTGACCATAGTAGGGGTTGGTTAGGGCTTCACCGCGATTAGCGATGATATAGAAGGTGTTGTTGGTGACAAACTTGAATCCCTTGCCAAGATCCACATCAGCTCCCACATTGGCATGGAGAGTGTGCACTTGGTTGCCACTATAGTTGAGCGCATTTTGCGAGAGGGGGATTTCCGAAGGTCAGGAAGGGGCGATCCATAGGAAGAAGTCCCTTATTACCATAGTCGTAGCGGGTGTAACCCAAGTTGTCCACCATCACATTTCCCTTGCCATCGCGGAGATATGCAGGATAGATAGGGGCAATGCCATTGACAAACGCGAAAACAGAACCAGAGCTCGAGGCGTTGCCTTCACCACCCACATCGTGCGTTCTAGAATTGGTATAACTGATGTTGGTGTTGAAGTTGAGCCAATCTTTCGCAGCCCATTCGGCTTTCAAGCGAGCAGTCATACGCTTGAAGTCGGTGTTTTCGAGGATACCCTTGTTGTCCAGGTAGCCCATGGAGAAATAGATGTTGCTATTGTCGTTGCCCTTTGCTACAGTGAGGTTATACTCTTGACGCAATGAAGGACGATAAGCCAAAGCGTACCAATCATCAGGCAAAAGGGTGTAGTCGGTGGCATTGCCAGCAGCGTCCTGACCCTTCACCACACTACCGAGCTTTGCAGCAGGGTTGAGCTTTCCATTCTCGAGGATGAGGTTTTGACCCTCGGGCAAGGTGTAGACCATGTAGCCCAAACGTTCTTGCATATTCTTGTTGGCAAACTCATAGGCAGCTTTCGTCACCGAGTTTGAAGTTGCCTTTTTCGTTGAGGTTTTCATATAGGCTCTCGTTGCGGAGGGCTCTGTGGTAAACCTCATAATATCCAGCCACATCGCGCACCGTTTCGTAGCGTTGTTGTGCCACTTGGTTCACACCCCACTTGCTGTCGAAGGTGACACGTGCACCGTGATTGCTGCGTGTGCGTTTGGTGGTGATGAGGATGACACCATTGGCACCACGTGCGCCATAGAGAGCTGCTGAAGCCGCATCTTTGAGCACGGAGAAGGTTTCGATGTCTTGTTGGTTGATGGAGGCTAGGTCGCCACCATAGGGTGCACCGTCCACAATGATGAGTGGTGCATTACCTGCATTGATGGAAGAAATACCACGGATGCGGATGGTGGGACTACCACCATCGGGTCTTCCAGAAGTGCCGTAGATTTGCACACCAGACACACGACCTCTCAAGCCTTCCACGGGGTTAGCCACTTGGAGCTTGTTGATGTCTTCGGCTTTGATGGTGGCTGCCGAACCAGTGAAGCTCGATTTCTTGGCAGTACCATAAGCCACCACCATCACTTCATCGAGGTTAGCATTGTCCCATTCCATGGTCACGTTCATCGTGCTAGACACAGAGGTCTTGATGCTCTTCATACCAATGTAGCTAATGGTGACAGCACGAGTGCCAGCAGGCAACTTAGTGAGAGTAAAATTACCGTTTTTGTCGGTCACGGCAACGACACGTTCGCCCACTTTCACAGCGGCGCGTGCCACAGGCTGCCCATCGGGGTCGGACACGTGGCCAATGATTTGTCCTGTTGTCTGGGTTTGAGCAACAGCACCACCGGCCATGAGCAGACTTAGACTGAGGAGTGCTAACTTCTTGTTCATCTTTGTTCGGTTTACTTATTATTGCATACTTTGAATTCGTGAATAATTTGCTACTCTAGTTGTGAGCCATATCAATTCTGGCTACTGCAACGTTTCGCAAATAGAGGATGCTAATGAGATTGTGATATGCCTATTAGAGCATATCTGATATATCTTCATCACAGATTGAAATCAACATCCTGAGATGTGGCTTGAGTGTCTAACAAGTGTTCTAGATGCTTCACGCAAGTTTGTTCTATTTATATGTATATAGCAAGTGAATAGTCTGTATATTTACTAGGTTTGTGGTAACAGGCTGTAACATATTGGGACTCTTTCATTGCTAAAATGATAACTTTAAGCCGTTCTCAATTGCAAATGTAGAAAATGAAGTGTATAAATCCAATATTTCATTGAGAAAAAACGATGATTAATGACGGTGTAAACATATTTTAATGCGAAAAATTGCATTTTGCGAATTTAGAATTAGCAAAATGAAGAGTTTAAATATGAGGAAGTTGTCATTTGTCGTGTTTTAATGCGATGAAAATGTTCATTCTAATTTTATTCTATCTCATATCTGCGCTTTTTGATATTCATTCTCGTTATTCTGTGGTTTGGCGTCAAAAGTGAATGAACTATTCTCTTCTTATGACTTTTGGGGTTAAAGTTGCCCTAAAACACCATAGTCTCTCACTAAAGTGACGTATTGTTTTCATCAAAACGACGTGTTGTTTTCACCAAAACGACGTGTTGTTTTCATTAAAACGACGGCTTGTTTGCAACTAATTATGTTATTGTGAGTTTCTGTATAGACATACAGTAGTCAATCGGTGTTTGTGGAAAGACGGTGTGAGAAACGCAGAGTAGTTTATGCGAAAAAGCAATGAATGAGTAAAAATCGAACTTTCACGCGTGCGCGCATACGCGCATTACAGGAAGTTTTTACTTTTTGCTGTCACAAGTGTCACACTGTTACTGGAAGTGGTTATAAGTGAGTGTTTTATGTATATATTAAGAACGATGTTCGCCTTATGATTGATTTTTGTTTGTGTAATGCGTCGTTTGAAGGCTATTTTTAGCTCTATTTTTAGGGATGCGTAAGGACGGGGTGTGACACTTGTGACAGCAAAAAAACATAAATCCTGTAGTACGCGTACTTACCTGCGCGCACGTGAGGAGGACATGTGTGAGGAAATAGTTTGGTGTATAGAGTAATTATCCCAAATCGGTCATTAGACCGTTATGGTGAAATTTGTTACAGAGAATATAACTTCCTGCCATCTTTCATTTTCTTGTTGGCGTCTTGTTGCTCGTCCGTTCTCGCCGTAGCCCGCTACGCCTTCGAACTCACAAACAACCATCTGCTCAACAATCCAATGAAATCTGTTTAGGGCTAATGACGGATTAGGAGTAAAGACGATGAAGTGCAGTTTTTGTTGATTTTTGATTTCTAGAGATGACAAAATGAGGGGTATGTGAAAATTTTATGTCGGTTTTTCGGAGAATTTTCACTCATTGTGTATTTTGAACCCATTAATTAGATAGAGGGTTATACAAACATCAGAGAAAAGGGGTTATGAGTGTTTCCAACGATAGAAGTTGCCAGAAGAAAGAGAAATGCAGTTGAGCATCTCTAGTTCAAAAATGAGGGTATTGATTTGGGTGAGGTCAAAGCCTGTGTGTTGCATGAGTTGCGATAGCGTGCAACCGTCTGTTTCTTTTAGCACTTGCGCCACAATTTGCTGTTCGTGGGAGAGTTGGGGTGCAAATAATTCTAATTGCACTGCTTGATTAGTTTGGGATTTATCCACCCAGTTAAGGAGTTCCAAAACATCGGTTGCTGAGGTGACAAGTTCTGCTTGTCGCTGACGTATGAGTGCCAAGCATCCTTCACTATACTGGTCTGTGGTGCGTCCAGGAAAAGCGCACACCGTGCGGTTGTAGTCGTTGGCTAATCGGGCGGTGATGAGAGCTCCTCCGCGGTCAGCACTTTCTATAACAATCGTGGCATCGGCCATACCAGCTACAATACGATTGCGGCGCACGAAATTTCCAGCAAAGGGGCGTACTCCGCGGGAGTATTCTGTGATAAGACCTCCATTATTGAGCATTTCGCAGGCTGTGTTACGGTGCGATGAAGGGTAGATTTGGTCTAACCCATGAGCCAACACTCCGATGGTGGGAAGCTGATGTTCCACGCAGGCTCTGTGGGTGTGGATATCAACCCCATAGGCTAGTCCACTGACCACGAGTGTGTGTGGCAGGAGAGAAGCTAGTTCGCTGCAAAAATTCGACAGAGATCTTTGCCATATGGAGTAATGCGTCTGGTGCCTACAACCGATAAGACGTGTTTGACGTTCCAATCTGCCGAACCGCGATAGTAAATCAAGGGAGGAGCATCGGGACATTCTTTGAGCCGTTGAGGATAGTCGCTTGCCGTGATGGCTGTTGGGCGAATACCATGAGTTTGGCAGAAGTCCCATTCTTCCTGTGCTTTTTTCAGTGCCTTTGCCCCATTTTTGCGTAAGGCTTGTTGTACCTCTAGTTGGAAACTTGGAGTGAAGTCAGCGAGCGCTACTTCTGGTTGTTCAAAAATTAGCTGTGCACTGTGGGTGTGTTGCAGCAAGGTGAGCACCTTGTTTTGGGTGAGTCCTTCCAAGAAAGTAAGCGCAATGGTATGTATCATAGTGGGATAAAGGTAGATGACGAGAGAAAAACTCTAGAGATATTCCTTTCGGCTAATGGTAAACTAAACTTACTTGGTCAAGGCAAAAAAGTTGCGGAGTTGTGGCCATGCCTCAGCAAAAGCTTGCATAGAAGGGAAAAGAAGGTTGGCACCTTCATCTAGAAGAGCACTTTCGGGCAATGGACCAGTGTTCACCGCGATGGTGAAAATACCTGCTGCTACTCCAGCTCTCACACCTAGAGGTGCGTTCTCCACCACAATTGCTTCCCAAGGTTGTACGCCAGCTTTCTCAAGCCCCATGAGGTAAGGTTCGGGATCGGGCTTTCCGTGTTTCACATCGAGCGAAGAAACAATGCGATTGGTATCAAAGATGTTAGGGTAGTGTCGTGTGATGCGTTCCAATAAACTTGCTTGACCGCTACCTGTGACTACAACTCGTGTGAGGTGGTCGGCAGCAATTTGGTCGAGAAGTTCCTGTGCTCCTTGCATCTTGGGAGCGGAGGGAAAGGTGTTGAATACCTCGCACTTTCGTTGATAAACCTTTTCCACTTCTTCGGGAGTTGTGTCACGACCGTATTGTCGTTGTGTAAACACGTTGAGGGTGGTGAAGGCCGTGCGTCCTTCGTTCATATAAATCTCTGTTTCATCGACGTCGAAGCCAAATTCGCGACAAACTTGTGCCCATGATTTGGCATGAGCGGGCATAGAGTCGAATAGCACCCCGTCCATGTCGAAGAGTGTGGCGCGGAGGGGGGAGGAGAGTGGGGAAGTCTTCACTCGATGTGGTGTTGTCAATAGGGAGAGTTTTGGCAAGGATGGGCGAAGATTGAAGAGCTTGTGAGTACCACTCGGGGTGGGTAGCCCAATAGTGAGAAATAGCAGAAGCGAAGGATTGAATCATGAATAAATACCGGATGCGAGATGCAGAGATAAAAGAAATCCCCACCTCACTCTTGATGGAGGTAGGTGGGGATATGGAGGAAAAATAGGAGAGTATTATCCCAAATCGGTCAATAGACCGTAAAAGTGTTATAAGTAATGGAAAAGATTACTTCCTGTCATCTTTCATTTTTTGTTGGCATCTTGTTTCTTGTTTGTTCTCGACGTATCCCGCTACGCCATCGAACCAACGAAAAACAAACTGCTCAACAATCAAATAAAATATTGTCAGGATCTAATGACCGATTGGGGATTATTTCAAACGAGCTTGGATAGCTTCTGTTTCAGCTTCATAACCAGGTTTTCCGAGGAGAGCGAACATATTTTTCTTGTAGGCTTCCACTCCAGGTTGGTTGAAAGGATTGACATCGAGCAACAGACCGCTTACACCGCAAGCGCGCTCGAAGAAATAGATGAGCTGACCGAGATAGTATTCGTTGAGTTCGGGAAGCACAACGCGCATATTGGGCACACCGCCATCAACGTGAGCGAGGAGAGTGCCGAGCTCAGCCATCTTGTTCACTTCGTCCACACGCTTACCCGTGAGGAAGTTGAGACCATCGAGGTTTTCTTCATCGTGAGGGAAGAGCACTTTGTGGCGAGGAGTTTCCACAGAAATCACAGTTTCAAAGATACTACGCTCGCCTTCTTGAATCCATTGACCCATAGAGTGGAGGTCAGTGGTGAAGTCTACAGCAGCAGGGAAGATGCCCACGCCATCTTTACCCTCACTTTCGCCATAGAGTTGCTTCCACCATTCGTTCATGAAGTGGAGTTTGGGCTGATAGTTCACGAGGATTTCGATTTTCTTACCAGCACGATAAAGTGCATTGCGAACAGCAGCGTATTGCGTCGCGATGTTGTCCTCGGTGCTGCATTCTTTTTCCATATCAGTGGCACCTTGCACGAGCGCGTCAATGTCGAAACCAGCGCAAGCGATGGGGAGCAAACCTACGGGAGTGAGCACAGAGAAACGTCCACCCACGTTGTCAGGGATGATGAATGAAGTGTAGCCTTCTTGGTTGGCAGTGATGCGAGCAGCACCCTTCTTAGCATCGGTAACGGCAACGATGACTTTGCGCGCTACTTCCTTGCCGCGTTGGTCTTCGCATTGCTTCTTGAGGAGGCGGAAAGCGAGGGCAGTTTCAGTGGTCGTACCACTCTTAGAGATGTTGATGACACCGAATTTGCGGCCTTTGAGATATTCGCAGAGTTCGTAGAGATAGTCTTCGCCGATGTTGTTACCAGCAAAGAATCACGGGATTTGAACCGTCGTTGGTGAGCCACTCAAATTGATTGCCGAGTGCTTCGATCACGGCGCGTGCACCAAGATAAGAGCCACCGATACCAGCTACGACGATGGTGTCGCAGTTTTCGCGCAAGGTTTGTGCGCAGGCCTTGATTTCTCCCAAGAATTCGGGAGTGATGCTTGAAGGGAGGTGCATCCAACCGAGGAAGTCATTGCCGAGGCAAGTTTGTTGTTCGAGTGCCTTTTGTGCGGCAGGTACGTTTGCGCTCACTTCGTCGAGTGCACCAGCGGCGAGGAAAGAAGTGGCATTGTTGATTTCTAAGCGAATAGATTTCATCTGAATGATTTTATAAGGGTGTGGAGCGTGCTTTCGTGCTGTTTTAGTTCTCGTGGAGTCTTTACAGGACGATGACACGTTCGTTTGGTTGCTACAAAATTACAAACTCCCATTGAAACAACCAAGAGTTTTATAAAAAATGCCCTATTTAGTCGAGCAGACTAAATAGGGCATGAGACTAAATAAGCGATGCTGCAAAGAGCAGGTGCTTATTTTTTAGGAACGCGTTTGAGTGTTTCGAGTACAAGTCGCCAGTATTTTTCCACAGATGGAATGTTGCAACGCTCGTTGGGAGTGTGGGGCGATTGGAGCGTGGGGCCGAAAGAAACGACGTCCATGCCAGGGCAGTGGGTGAGGATGATGGAACATTCCAATCCAGCGTGTACAACAGTGACTTTGGGGTCTTCTTGGAAGAGGTCTTTGTAGACTTCGGTCATTAGTTCTACAATTTCGCTCTTGGGGGAAGGTTGCCATGCAGGATATGCGCCATCAGTGGTGACTTTCATGCCAGCCATAGAAAAACCAGCTTCGAGTGTGTCTACACAGTATTGGCGCATGGAGTCGGCACTTGAACGTACGAGTACTTTGAAGAAAGCTTTGCCTTCAGCGATCTCGATGATAGCCAAATTGCTAGAAGTTTCAACAATGTGGGGAAGATGGGGTATGAAGCGCATCACACCGTTGTGACAACCGAGGATGGCATTAACCAAATTGTCTTGCACGGCTTCGGGTACAATGGCTTCGGGTAAAGCTACTTCGTTCACTTGGAGTGTGAGGTTGGGTTCGATAAGACCGTATTCGTCAGTCAAATCTTTGAGCCATTCTCCTAGCACTACCTCGTGCAATTCTGCTACATTTTCTTTTGGGAGAGTAAGCACTGCGTGAGCATCGCGAGGAATGGCATTGCGCATGTTGCCACCTTTCCAAGAGGCTAGACGAGCTTCAAAATTGGCAATAGCATCAGTGACGATACGAGCTAAGAGTTTGTTGGCGTTTCCACGTCCTTCGTTGATTTCCAAACCTGAATGTCCACCACGGAGTCCGCCGATAACAATTTCCACAGCAACATCTTCTGCATCGGGTGCAACTTCTTGATATTCCAATTCAGCGCTCAGGTTGATACCGCCTGCTGAACCAGTCATCAATTCGCCGTGCACCTCGTTGTCAAGGTTCATTAAGATGTCGCCTTTGAGCAAACCGTCTTTCATGTAGGTGACGCCGTGCATAGTGGTTTCTTCGTCGGAAGTCATAAAGGCTTCGAGAGGTCCGTGGGGAATGGTGTCATCTTCAAAAATGGCCATAATGGTGGCGATAGCCATACCGTCGTCAGCTCCCAAAGTGGTGTTGCGTGCGCGCACCCAATCTCCATCAATCCATGTTTCGATGGGGTCCGTTTCAAAATTGTGTGGAGAGTCGGGTGTTTTTTGTGGCACCATGTCGGTGTGGCCTTGGAGAGTCACCATCTTTCTGTCCTCCATTCCTGGGGTGGCAGGCTTATACATCAACACGTTTCCTGCATCATCGAGTGAGGCTTCAATGTTGCGTTCTGCTGCCCATTGAAGGAGAAACTGTTGGATTTTGTCTAAGTGTCCAGAAGGGCGAGGCACTTGTGTGAGGAGGTGGAAGTTGCGCCAGATTGCTTCGGGCTGCAATTTGAGAATTTCGCTCATAGTGGTAGTGGTTTATAGAGAGCATTCTTCAGATAAAAGTAGGAACGCGCTCTGATGTTAGAGTTTTCCTCGAAGTGAGAGAGTAATCTTCGAAGTTAGAGAGTTTTCTTAATGGTGAAAAGATCAGCCCATCCCACAGCTCCCATCAAAATGACGAGTGCGGTTTGAATGGTGTGAACAACGAGTGCAAACAAAATGGCTGGTGCCTGTGCTACGCCATAGAGAACGAGCATCGTTTTGACAGCAAAGTGCCAAGGTCCTGCACCGTTGGGGGTGGGTACTAGTACTGCAAATGTCCCGGCACTAAAAATGAGCAATCCTGCCAATAAATCAAGGTGGCTGGTGCAGTCGTAGGCGAAGAAAGCAAGGTAGAAGTGGAGAAAGTATCCCACCCATATTCCGATGCTATAGAGAAGATAAAGAGGGAGTTGCTGGAGATGTCGTAGGGAAGACAGACCGTCAAAGAAACTCTTCATTTTATCTTTCCTTTTTGGAAAAAGGGAATTTTCGTGAGCAAAAAAATGCCGAATCCAGTGCCGACAATAGCGCAAATCAAGGTGACCATGTAGCCCGTTGAGGTGAAGCGCATAAATATGTCGCTGGTGTTTGTGCCAGTGGAACGCAGGAAATTGAGAAATTGAGGCAGTTGCAAACAGAGTGCAATGATAGCAATAAGCAGCATAAGGAAGGCATCTACGACGCGTTCGGCGACAACTGTGCCAAGGGCTTTAGAGAAGGAGGTGCCAGCGTAGTTCTTTAAGGTGCCACAACGTGTGATTTCTCCCACTCGCGGAATAACAAGACTAGCTGCATATGAAATGAATATAGCATCGATGCAGATTCTAGCAGAGGGACGTTCCTCGAGAGGTTTGAGTGCAATTTGCCAGCGGAGGGCGCGCAACACAAGGGGAACAATCCCAAAAAGGAGGGAAAGGAGCATCCATTGCCAGTGGGTGTTGTGTAGCATGGAGAATGCGCTTTTCCAGTCGAGATTGCGGTACATCCACCATAATATGCCAATACCGAGGAGAAAAGGCGAGATAATCTTTAATATGTTGAGGAGTTGCTTCACTCGAATCAGAGTTTTTTTGTAAATTTGCCGTTGCAGTGCATCATTTGTACAGAAAGGCTGATGAAGATTGGCTCATCGTCACCACAAATAGGCTGAAGTATTCTAGCAGACAACGTGGAATAGGAACGCAAATTTGCGTGTTTGAATGGCCTGCTACCGCAAAAATACAAATTATTTCGTAGAATGAAATCCGTACGCCCTGGAAAAAATTCCTTGGACAGCACTTTTTTTGAAAGATTTGAATGTGGCTCGTGCCATCGCAGACACGGTAGATGCGTGTCCAGAACTTCCCATTTTGGAGGTAGGGACCTGGTATGGGTGTGCTCACTCAATACCTCTTGCCGAAAGAACGTGAAGTGAAGGTGGCAGAGATAGACTTTGAAAGTGTCGCTTATCTCCGTGATGCCTATCCTCAATTAGAAGAAGGGATAATAGAAGACGATTTTTTTGAAGATGCGTTTAGAACACGTCTTTGAAGGACGCTCATTTGTGCTCACGGGAAATTATCCTTACAACATCTCGAGCCAGATATTCTTCAAAATGCTTGATTATCGCCATCTCATCCCCTGCTGTACGGGGATGATTCAGAAAGAAGTGGCTGAACGTCTTGCTGCTAAGCCGGGTAATAAGACGTATGGTATACTCAGTGTGTTGGTGCAGTTGTGGTATGATGTGGAATATCTGTTCACAGTTGAGCCAGGAGTGTTTAATCCTCCTCCAAAGGTGAAAAGTGCTGTGGTGAGAATGACGCGCAACAATGTGGAAGATTGTGGTTGTGATGAGCGTTTGCTTCGCCGAGTTGTAAAAACCGCTTTCAATCAGCGTCGCAAGATGATGCGTGGAAGTCTTAAACCTCTCTTCGCGCAACTCAATGCAGAGCAAAATTGTGGTAGAGATCATGCTGAGTTCTTAGCACAACCGTTGCTGACGAAACGTCCGGAGCAACTCTCTGTTGCTGAATTTGTGCAATTGACGAATGACATAGCGCAGGAGATGGAAAAGTAGTTTTCTCCGATTACAATAGAATACAAAGACAATGATATATCCCGTTATATTGCAATCGCGTTTGCTGACAACCAATGAGGTGGGAGAGCGTGATAAAATCTGTTTTGAAGGTCGTGCTATGGCTGCGCTACGTGAAGATGGAACGTGGTCAGTGCGCTACACTGATGCTGAAAATCATGGACAAACTGCTTTGCAAGGGGCTAATTCCTGGGTGTCAGTGTCGAGAGATGGCGATACAAAATCTCGCTTACTCTTCCGAGTTGGTGAGCGATTGGAGAGTGTCTATGTCACACCGCAAGGAGAATTTGATATGGCTACACAGACTACTCACATTGATCAACAAATTCAAGCAGACTTTTCAGAAGTAACGGTGGAATATGATCTGTTTCTTTCTGGAAAACGTGCTACCACTAACACACTAACCCTCACTTGGGCACCCCTTCCCACGAAATAGTCCATCATAACCTAAATATTCTCTCTTATGACTACCATACAAGAATATGTTGCCGCCCATGAAGCGCGGTTTCTTGAAGAATTGTTTTCTCTCATTCGCATTCCAAGTATTAGTGCTCACCCAGAACGTAAAGGAGACATTGAGCGCTGTGCCGTTCGTTGGAAAGAATTGCTCACCGAAGCAGGTGCAGAGAATGTTGAAGTAATTCCTTCTGAAGGAAATCCATTTGTTTATGGAGAAAAAATTGTAGATTCTTCTGCGCCTACGGTGTTGGTGTATGGACACTATGACGTGATGCCTGCTGAACCGCTTGAACTTTGGCACTCCGATCCTTTTGAACCTGAAATTCGTGATGGTCACATTTGGGCGCGTGGAGCCGATGATGACAAAGGACAATCTTTTACGCAGGTGAAAGCCTTTGAATATTTAGTGAAGCACGACTTGTTGCGCCATAATGTAAAATTCATTCTTGAGGGAGAAGAAGAAATCGGTAGTCCATCGCTTGTCGGATTTTTAGAAGCCCATCGTGAACTGTTGCGCTGCGACATCATTTTGGTTAGTGATACTTCTATGCTTGCGGCCAACTTACCCTCTCTCACCACTGGACTTCGTGGCTTAGCTTACTGGCAAATAGAGGTGACAGGACCTAATCGCGATTTGCACTCTGGACATTTTGGAGGGGCAGTGGCTAATCCTGCGCTAGCACTTTGTGAACTGCTTGCGAAATGGTGGATGAACAAGGACGCATCACCATTCCTGGCTTCTACGACGATGTTGAAGAACTCTCTGCCGAAGAACGTGCGATGATAGCTTCGATTCCTTTTGATGAAGAGGCTTACAAAAAGTCTATTGACGTTGAAGAGGTGCGTGGAGAACAAGGGTATTCTACCATCGAGCGCAATGCTTGTCGCCCAAGTTTTGACATTTGTGGTATGTGGAGTGGTTATCAAGGCGAGGGATCCAAGACGGTGCTTCCTTCTAAAGCCTATGCTAAGGTAAGTTGTCGTCTTGTTCCTCATCAAAAGCACGAGAAAATTCAACAACTCTTCATTGATTATGTTGAAAGTCTTGCACCAAAATCTGTAAAAATCAAGGTAACCCCTATGCACGGTGGAGAAGGGTACGTTTGTCCGATTACACTCCCTGCTTATAAGGCTGCAGAAGAAGGTTTTACCGATGCCTTTGGGAAGCGACCCCTTGCAGTGCGTCGTGGTGGAAGCATCCCAATCATTAGTGAGTTTGAGCGAGTGCTCGGAGTGAAAACAATCTTGATGGGCTTTGGTCTTGAGAGTAATGCGATTCATTCTCCCAACGAAAACTTTAGTCTTGACATTTTTCGAAAAGCCATTGCCGCAGTTGCTGGTTTTCATCTCCATTATAAAGGTTAAGACCTATGCGTGCTACAAGGAGGATGTTGCTTAGCAAAGCAACTTCCTCCTTTGCTGCGCTTTAATTTCTCTCTATTTATATATGATATCTCCTCGAAGAGTTCTCAAAATCTTTAGCATTTGTATTTGTGTGGTGCTTATATTATTGGCACTACCCATCATCGCCGTTTATCTCCCTCCTGTGCAGCGGTGGGCTGTGGAACGTGTTTCCGCTTCTTTGGAGGAATCTATGGGATTGACCATAAAAATGGATGATGTGAGGCTTACACCATTTCTCAACTTAAATGTACAAGGAATGGTGGCGCAAGATGTGCAACGCGATACAGTGCTTTCTGCTGAGCAATTACATCTTGATGTTGCCTTTTGGCCACTTCTGGATGGTAGAGCAGATGTTGAAGGTTTTAGTTTGCAGGGCGCGCGCATTAATTCAAAAACGATAGTTCCCAATCTTGCAGTAAAAGGTAGTATCAAATCCTTTGTGGCTGAGGCAAAAGGAGCTGACTGGGAGCACAGTCTCTTTACACTGAATCGTGCGCATCTTGACGGAGCAGAACTTTCTGTTGCGCTTGCTGATACAGCCCAAAGACACCACTTCTCAACCTGTGGTTTGGGTCGTAGATGCGCAGGATATTCAGATTCAGCGTAGTAAATTACTTTTGACTATGCCTGGAGATAGTCTGCATCTTGTGGCTTCGTTGCAAGATGCCCGAATGACTAAGGGGCATTTTGATTTGGGAAAGAAAGATTTCCGCGTAAAATCTCTCGTTCTATCGCAAGGAGCAGCCAGCATGAATATGACTCGCCACTTACTTCCCAAAGATGCTCTTTTTGAACTCTCTGGCATAGATTGTAAAGCTTCCAACATCAACTATGATGCGGCAGGACGTTTCATGGCTAATCTGGAACATCTCTCTCTTCGCGAAGGACAACACGATTTCTATTTGACGCATCTAGGAGGAAAAATAGAAGGAGATACAACTTGGGTCAGTTTGCCCGATTTGCGTGTGGTGACGCCAAATTCTCAACTAAAAGCATCACTCACTGCCGATTTTTCAGCTTTTCAGCCAACTGGAAAGGGACGCTTCTCTTTGAAGGGACAAACAAGTATTGGAATGGTTGATGTGCTTGCTGTTCTAAAACCACACGTATCTGCAACTCAGTATCGTCAAATGGCAGAGATGAGTTGGAAGTTGATGGGAGGAAATCCTGTTGAGGTGCAAGTTACAGCTGAAGGAAATATGCGCCATCTCTCTGTACAGCGCGCTACACTGGGAGTGTCGGGTTTAGCACAAGTTGCATTGGACGGATTTGTTCGAAATGCGATGGATAAAGGTCGCAGTGGAACTTTCAATTTTTCATTCCGTTCTCAATCTTCTCAGCGCATCCGTCCTCTTCTTCCCCACGATTTAGCACAGACTTTCCAGCTTCCAGACGGACTTGCAGCCCTTGGTCACTTACAGTTTGACGGAACTGACTATCGCACAAATGTAACATTGCAACATGCACAAGGACAGATATTTACGCGTGCAAAATTGAACACAGAAACGGAACGATATGATGTTGAGGTTGATGTGAACAAGTTTCCCCTTCATCATTTCCTCAAGGAGCAGCCCATAACCCCCTTCACAGGTAGTTTGGGGATTCACGGACAAGGTTTTTCACCGCTAGCAGTGCGTACTAACTTGCAAGCGTCAGCCAATATCCGCAGTTTGCGTTATGACCGCTATCCACTTGATGGCATTCAATTCAAAGCCACTCTGAGAGGAACCCATGCTTTAGTGAGTTTTTCTGCAAAAAATCCACTAATAGAGGGAAGAGGAAGCATAGACGCGCATCTCAATCATCGTTATATGGCTGCAGTTGACGTGCAACTCGAAAAACTCGATTTACGTCGTCTGACGGGGATGCCCGACACGCTCACCTTTGGAGGTAGTTTCAAAGGAAATTTTGAGGCATCTACCGATATGAAGCGAATGAAAGCAAAAGGTGCCATGCGTCAACTTCGTTTAATTGCTCCAGAGCGGGCTATTTTGGCGCGCGACATTGATTTTGCATTTCATACAAAACCTGATAGCACCACACTCCAAGCCTTTTCAGGAGACATGCTTCTAGACTTTGCAGCACGCGGAGGCTTAGAACAAATAGGCAAAAAGGGTGGGGAACTCGCTCAAATTGTGCAGAAACAATTGAAGCATCGTAGCATTGACCAAATCTATTTGCGCAAACGTTTGCCCAATATGGCATTACACATCGTGGGAGGAAATAATAATATCGTGAGCAACCTTTTGCGTTATCTTCACTATGAGGTTTCTACCTTCAAGTTGCACCTCGATGCCAATGCTCATGAAGGAATAAACGGTCATATGGCTGTAGGAGCTCTCAAACATGGAGCTCTAGTCATAGACACCATATACGGACGTTTGCAGCACGTTGATGGTCGTCTGCATTTCGCTGCCACAGTTCACAATGATAAGCGTAAAAATCCGAATCCATTTACTGCAACGTTTGAAAGTAGTTTGCTGTCTCATGGTGTCAAAGCAGAACTTGCTTTCACTGACGCCAATAATAAAAGAGGACTTCAAGTGGGTGCCGAAGTAGAAATGGAAGATGGTGGAACGCGCATTCATCTCACCCCCGAAAAAGCAATTGTAGCTTATCGCGAATTTACAATCAATCCCGAAAACTTCGTCTTTTGGGGAGATGATCGTCGTTTGCGCGCTAATGTAAATTTGTTGGCTGACGATGGCACTTCCTTGTCGTTGCACGGTGAAGAAGCAGATAGCACTTACAAGAACAATATCTCCGTAGTTGTCAATCATTTGAATCTTGGAGAATTGGCGAGTGTTGTGCCATATTTGCCACCCATCAGCGGTGAACTGAATGCCGATTTTCACATTGTAGAGCAAAACAACCAGTTTGCAGCTGTCGGCACGGCTGAAGCAAAGAAATTCGGTTATCAAGGTGTTGTAATGGGAGATTTGGGAGGAGAATTATCTTATCAGCCCACTGAAGATGGAAACCATCACGCTGAAACATTTGTCACATTTAATGGTAAAGAAATCGCTGAGGCTGTTGGTACTTATTTTGCCAAAGACGAAGGTACGTTTGCAGGAAAGGTTAAACTAAAGTCTTTGCCCATGAACATGATGGATGCTTTCCTTGAGGGGACACAAACCAAGATGAAAGGTGCCCTCAATGGAGAGTTAGCCGTCCAAGGCACTGCCGACAAACCTGTCGTCAATGGTTCTCTCTCTTTTGACAAAGCACATATATATAGTAATGTATATGGGGTAGATCTCACAATGGATACAACAACGGTGTCTATCCACAATTCTGTGTTAGAACTCAAAGACTTTGCGCTTACAGCAGTTGATGGAAGTCCGCTCAAAATTTCTGAATCATCAATATGGAACGCCCTGATGCAATGTTCCTCAATCTGGATATGATAGCCAAGAAATTCCCTATCATTGACACGAAACGCAATCGTGAATCTTTGGTTTACGGCAAGGTGCTTACTAACTTTGCGGCTAACATCAATGGAACGCCTGATAAATTGAATGTCAGAGGTTTACTCACTGTTTTAGATAAAACAGATGTAACCTATCTACTCTCTAATTCACCCATCAGCAGTAGTGGAGAACTCTCCGACCTCGTCACTTTTACCGACTTCTCCGACACGTTAGTTGTCGAAAAAGCTGTAGCTCAGCAAAATAGCTCTAGTTTGAATGTCGCATTGACTATTCGTCTTCGACAAGGTGCCAGATATAAATGCTTCCTTACTCCTAATGGTGATAGTTATGTTGATGTTTCTGGAGAAGGAAACCTCGAACTTCGTATGCCCCCTCAAGGAGATATGCGCCTCACCGGACGCCTTACTCTCCATGAAGGTAAAATGAACTATGAACTTCCTGTTATTCCCCTTCGCACCTTTACGCTAGCCCCAGGCTCTTATGTTGATTTCACTGGAGAAATGATGAATCCAACGCTCAACATCACCGCCACAGAACGCGTGAAGAGCATTGTCACAGAGAATGACCATCAGCGCGCAGTCACCTTTGATGCTGGAGTAAAAATTTCTCGCACTTTGGAAGACATGGGATTAGAATTTATCATTGATGCTCCCGAAGATTTGACGATTAAGAATCAACTAGCGTCCATGAGCACCGAAGAGCGAGGAAAAGCAGCGGTAGCTTTGTTGGCCACAGGAATGTATATCTCTGACGACAATCTTTCTACTGGCGGTTTCAAAGCCTCAAATGCGTTGAATGCTTTCTTGCAAAGTGAAATTCAAAACATTGCGGGTAAGGCGCTTTCCACCATTGATTTATCGTTTGGCATGGAAAACGGAGTTAATGCAACGGGAGGAGCGACAACAGACTATTCCTTCCAATTCTCAAAACGTTTCTTGAATAATCGTATGCGTGTGGTAATTGGAGGTAAAGTTTCCTCTGGTGCTGATCAAGCCACGACAGCAGAATCTGTCATCGACAACATCTCGCTGGAATATCGTCTTGATGCCAATAGCACGCGTTACATACGCTTGTTCTACGACCGTGGTAGTCGAGATCCGCTAGAAGGGCAACTTACTAAAACGGGTTTGGGTGTTGTGATGCGTCGCAAGTCTAATAATCTTTTAGACCTTTTCCGTTTCAATTCTCGTAAAACTCCTACAACCCCAAAGCCACAAACTAGTAGTGCACAATAGCCTTGCACACTAGCTCAACCTCTTATATCCTATTAAGACTATTATCGCTTATGATGCGAATATTTGCTATACCTTCTGCTTATCTTCATAGGCATTCCTGCAGAATTAATACAACGATGGGCACTGCATCGCTATGCCTTGCTTTGTTGATGTTTAATGCTTGCTCCCTCACCGATAAATTGCCAGAAGGAGAACAACTCTACACAGGAGTGAAGCGGGTGACCTATCATTTACCCACTGCAAGTAACAATAGTAATGGAAAGTCGCAAGCTGCATCTGACAGTGCAGGCGTCATCACTTCGATTGCTAATGCAGTAGAAGCCATTGACCGTGCCGTAAATGGAGGAGTAAAAGGGCAGGCTTCCGTTTCAGAACTGGAGAAGCGTGATAGAAAAACACTCACTCCGGCTGAAAGAAAGTTGTTAGATTTCAAGGCAGAACAAGCTGATGAGAATCTTTCTGTCGTTCGCTCCGAACTTGATGCAGTATTTGCTTTTCCTCCCAATGGAGCTCTCTTTGGATCGTCCAAGTATTCAACCCCTTGGAAACCTGCTTTGTGGACGTACAACACATTTGTTGATTCTAAGAATGTGGTAGGGAAGTGGCTTTTCAAAGCATTTGCAGAACCTCCTGTGCTCATTTCGAGTGTAGCGCCACAAATGCGCACCAAGGTCGCAACATCCACACTCCACAACTATGGTTATTTACGTGGAAAGGTGGACTACGACATTGTGACAAGCAGTAATCCTCTTAAAGCAAAACTTACTTACGACGTAACTCCTGGACTCCTTTTCTATTTAGATTCCATTGAATATCGACAGTTTGATCCCATTGCAGACTCTCTTTTGGCGCGCACTCGCCATAAATCTCTCTTGCACCGTGGAAGTCCTTTTAGCAGAACACAGTTGGCTGGAGAACAAATGCGCATCGAAAGTTTGATGCGAAACAATGGATATTATTTCTATACAGCCCCCACAACAACTTTTCAAGCCGACACAACACGACACACGGGCTATGTTGATTTGCGTGTGCAACCTAATCCAAACCGTGCAGCAAACACACGACGTCCATGGTATATGGGATACACCTATGTTGTCATTCACGATAATCTAGACAGCCCCATCACTGGTCAACTGCAGCGTGAAGGGTACACCTATTTCTTTCCAGGTAAGAACATCCCTATGAAATCGGGATTGTGGAGAAGGTCTGTGGCACATATCCAAGGAGAACGCTATGCTCTTTCTGATCAGAAGACTACGCAAGAGCAACTTTATGCCTTGGGCATTTTCTCATCGCTCGATATGGAGTATTATCCTCGAGATACATCTGCATCTTGCGACACTCTCGATCTCCGCATCAATGCAACGTTAGGGTATCCTTATGAATCTGGGCTGGAAATGAATGCAACACTCAAGAGCAACGATCAAGTGGGGCACGGAATCAGTTACGAACTTTCGCGTCACAATGCGTTTCGTGGTGCGGAAACTGTTGCTTTGAAACTATTCGGTAGTTACGAGTGGCAAATGGGAAAAAACAGTGCAGCAAATAGTGCATTACTCAATAGTTATGAACTCGGCACGCAATTGAGTTTCAAATTACCTCGACTCATGATGCCTTGGTTCAATCCTGCTGCAATGGGACGCCGTGCTAGCGTCGACTTCAGTTGGCACGAGCAGATGCCATCGTTAGAGGATTAGCTATGCCTTATCGACTCACTGATGAGCGCCCTCTCAATGGAACCACCACTTTTGCTCTCAATGCCGATTGGCGCAATCGTTCTGGATTCTTCCAGTTTGTCACCTTTGGAGGAAACATGACTTATAAATGGTCGAGGGAACAACATGTGCGTCATGAACTTTCGCCCATCACCATCGAATACAACAGTATTCTCAACACCACTGCTGTTTTCGACTCTATCACGAGAGTAAATCCTGCACTCTATGTTTCGATGCGCAATCAATTTGTGCCTTCAATGAGTTATCTCTTCACATATAATTCACCCATCAACAAGCGCAACCCTTTTTGGTTTCAGTTCTATGTGAAAGAATCGGGTAATGTGACCTCTGCACTATATGCACTTGCCGGAGAACAGTTGAGTAAGCCCGACAAATCATTGCTCGGTTCTCCTTTTGCGCAGTTCCTCAAATCAACGGTTGAGATGCACTATTCTTATCAACTTTCAGAGCGTTTCACGCTTGCCACACGTGCCTTTGTTGGAGCTGTCTATGCTTATGGCAACAGCACGCGCGCTCCCTTTGGTGAACAATTTTATGTTGGTGGGGCAAATAGTGTGCGAGCCTTTACCGTTCGCTCCATCGGTCCTGGAGGTTACAATGCTCCTCATAGCAATTATTCCTACATAGATCAAACGGGTGACTTCAAACTAGAAGCCAATGCTGAATTGCGCGCGCATCTGTTTGGTTCGCTTCACGGAGCCGTTTTCCTCGATGCTGGTAATGTTTGGCTACTGCGTCCTGATGATCAGCGTCCGAACTCTCAGTTGTCGCTGTCCAATCTCCACCGCCTAGCTTTAGGCACTGGAGTAGGACTACGATATGATATGCAGTTCCTCGTCCTCCGCTTCGATCTCGGTGTCGGCCTTCATGCGCCTTACAAGACAACCCGCAGCGGGTTCTACAACATGAACTCGTTTGCCGAAAGTCTTGCCTTCCACTTTGCCATTGGCTATCCTTTCTAGGAGAAAGAGTTGGATTGGCAATGCGAACTCCATCCTACAATAAAAATCAAAGAGGTCACCAAAGAGGATTACACCGGAAAAAGATGGTAATGAAACAGTAGAAACCAACAACCCCAAATTGCTTATTAGATACTGAACAAATTTTATTTGTTTCAATAGCCCTTTAGGGTAATACACTTTCATAGCTCAGGGCACAAGTCCTGGGCTTTTTGTTATTATTCCCCTAATGGGGGGAGATAATGACAAGGGCATCTGCCTGCAATTGGGGTTTAAGCAGCCAACAGTCAAATAAAGTCTGTTCTGGCACAAATTGCCGATATGATTTTTGGAAAACTTTGCGTATCGTGCTCTTTAATTTAACGCCCAAATTCGAACTGAGAAAAAGTTGTTGGGAATTATGCGATTCTCCGAGCATTTGAAAATCGCAGCATTCCAAGGTTTTTTCAGGGAAATCGGCCTTGAATTCGCAAATTCAACTTGTTTACGAAGAATCGACGGGTCGTTTTGAAAAAATGACGGCTTGTTTCATCACAAACAAGCCGTCGTTCGAGTGATTTTAAGGGACATTTTTCAAATTCCTTCCCTTGTAATTTTGAAAATATTACTGTCCGGTAAAAGTTTTTCTGATGATAAAAATAAGGCTGAAACCCTCTTGCAGGATTTCAGCCTCTTTTGTTACTTTGCTTGTTGGAAAAAAACACTAGTAACATGAGCAAAAGTACATATTTTACCGGACAGCCGGTCTATAGTCAGGTCATTAAATTGCTGGATAAAGCCAAAAATTCAACAAATTAGTCTCGAAACACTAGGGAGCGAGCGTTATGTTAAGCGTTTGACAGGGTTGGAAACACCTCATCATTATGCTCTTTGGTGTGCTCAAACACTTTGATTCTCTGCGTGAATTGGAGATTGGCATGAAAGCCGAGACCATGAAACTCTCCCACTTGGGGCTTGACTACGTTGTCCGTCGCAGCACACTTGCAGAAGCCAACCAGCGGCGACCACAAGAGTTCTTTGCCAAAGTTTATGCCTCCCTGTTGGAACGCTACACTCCTTTTTTAGCGGACAGCCGTTCTGTGAGCTGTCAAAAAGCCTGGGAGAAGCAGCTGTATATGATGGATTCTACCACAATCACGCTCTTTGACAATATTCTTAAGGGAGTAGGTAGACATCCTAAAAAGCGGAAAGAAGAAAGGCGGCATGAAGGTACACACCATTATGAAGTATCAAGTAGGTGTACCGATGGTGGTAGAACTGACCTCTGCTGCCAAACACGATCATTATCTTCTCAAAAAGGTGCACCTGCCCCAAGATGCCACCTTGGCAATGGATAGAGCCTACATAGACTATGCACAGTTTCAAAGGCTTACCGAAGAAGGTGTCTGCTATGTGACTAAGATGAAGAAGAATCTCAGCTACAAGGAGCTCTCTTCTATAGCCTATGTTTCTCGTGATGGTCTAGTCACTCATATCGACAAACACATTCTTTTTTTGAGAAAGAGAAGGTAAGGCACGAAGCCCGATGTGTAGAGCTATGGAGCAATAACTCTCGTAAGTCGGTGACGTTGCTGACTAACAATTTTGAACTATCGGTTCAGGAACTTGCTGAAATCTACAAGCGCAGGTGGGCTATAGAAACGCTCTACAAACAACTGAAACAGAATTTTTCCTTTGCACTTTTTCTATGGTGAGAGCGTGAATGCCATCCAGGTACAAACCTGGGTAGTACTCATTGCCAATCTCTTGTGCACAGTACTCTCTAGAATGATAAAAAGACACGTTTCTTTTTTTCTCAAATCGTAACCATGCTTAGATTAACGCTCATGTATTACACTAATTTCATCGCTTTCATGGAAGATCCTCAAAAGGAGGAGTGTGCAATTTGGGCTGAAAGAGCTAAATCTCCACCCTCAGAACCATCATTATTCGATTAGGGGGCTTGCTTTTTGAAAAAGAAAGCCCGAAGTCCTATTCTAAAGGGCTTCGGGAAGCTTTCTTGTGGCGTTTGTAAGTTTACCGGACAGCAATATTTTGAAAACATCCGACGAAATTTTATTTCCGTCGGAGAAAATCGTGTAAAAGTCAGAGAAAGTCAGAAAAAAGTCAGAGAGTCATGCAAGATTTGTTGGACGAATGATTTTGAACTCAAGCTGGAAACATTATTTTCATCCTAGTTTACTCCAAATTCTAACCAAAATTCGACCTTCATTTTAACAGACTTCGGAGTATTTTCTCTTAACTAGACTTAATTTTCTGTGGTCAGCCATTTAGTGGATGAGGATTGCGAATGAACGCAAGGTGAAAAAGAAAAAGCCGCATCAAAACGAATTGGTTTTGACGCGGCTTTTTCAGTGATTCCGTTGGGGTTCGAACCCAAGACCCACAGCTTAGAAGGCTGTTGCTCTAATCCAACTGAGCTACGGAACCTTAGTTCGAGTTATTAAATGTGGGTGCATAACTCGAATTCGACTGCAAGTTAGCAATTTTCTATGATTTGAACAAATGTTGTTCCGATTTTATTCTACATAGAGCACTAAACCTTTGAGATATTCGCCTTCTGGATGATAGATGTTGATGGGATGGTCGTCAGGCTGGTGGAGCTGATGCAAGATTCTCACATGTCGTTTGCTCTGTGCTGCTGCGGTAAATACAGCAAGTCGGAATTGGTCTTTGTTGACTGCTTGCGAACAAGAGAAGGTAAAGACGATACCTCCAGGACGTATCTTGGCAAAGGCTGCTGCATTGAGACGAGTGTATCCTTTTAGAGCGTTGCGGAGTGCATCCTTGTGCTTTGCAAAGGCAGGAGGGTCTAATACAATGAGATCATAGTCGCTTCCTGCGCGTTGTAGATATTTGAAAGCGTCTTCAGCGAAGGCGTCATGGCGAATGTCGTTGGGAAAGTTGAGCGCAATGTTCTTTTTGGTGAGTTCTATGGCCTTTGCACTTACATCTACGCTATGAACCAAGTTGGCAGCACCGCGCATAGCATACACCGAGAAGCCCCCAGTATAGCAAAACATATTCAGTACGTTCTTACCGCGGCTATAATGTTCAAGTAGTGCACGATTGTCGCGTTGGTCAATGAAGAAGCCTGTTTTTTGACCATAAAGCCAGTCGATATGAAACTTTAGTCCGTTCTCCAAAGCTATATTCTCGGAAGTGTTGCCACGCAAGAAACCGTTCTCCTGACCGAGTTCTGCTTTATAAGGCAGAGTCGTCTCACTTTTATAATAGACATTGACTATTTGTCCCTCTGTGGCTTCGAGTATAGCGTCTGCAATGGCTTCACGACAGACGTGCATCCCCACCGAGTGAGCTTGCATCACTGCTGTTTTGCCAAATACGTCAATGATTAAGCCAGGGAGTTGGTCGCCTTCTCCATGTATTAAACGATAGATATTATGTTCGCTTTCTCGATTAGTATAGCCTAATATGGTTCTCAATTGAAAGGCTTGACGCAGTCGAGAAGTCCAAAAATGATTGTCTATAACAATATCCTTGAAACTGAGAATTCTCACGGCAATGGAGCCAATTTGATAATGACCAAGTGCGATGAATGTACCTTCGTGATCAACAACACGGACAATTTCGCCTTCTTCTATGTGTTGATTGCGCGGTTGTGTGCCTTGAATTGCCCCTGAAAAAATCCAGGGATGGAAACGTTTTATGCTTTCTGCTTTGCCTCGGCGAAGTTGAAGAGTAATCATAGGGTTGTTAAGATATTAAATGCCTGATGTGAGTTTGTATTGCTTGTTGCCTGTGAGTTCTTTCATTTTGGAAAAAAGTAACAAGCAAGCGCTGGCGTCTGTGGCTGCATAGATGCGCTGTTTTTCATCAAGGGCATCAGCTTCCCAATTGGAGAGTTGAGCATTCTTTGATATGCGTAGGCGAAAGAAGTTGGCAAATAGCTTTGCTAAACTCATATCTTCTATCCCCATTTGGGCTGCTATTTGTTGTAAATCAATGAAGTTCTTGGGGTTGAAACGAGGGTATCTTTGTGCCAATTGGTGTGTGTCGTCTTTGAGTGACAAACCAACTTTTCCGATTTTCTCGTCTTCTAAAAAACTAATCAACGAATCAGGAAACCCCATATAATTGAGGCGAAAGAGAAAACAAATCTCTGAAGTCGCTATTTGGATGAGAGCGACTTTATATTGAACTCCTCGCCGAAACGAAGGGCGTGTTTCGGTGTCTATTCCCACTATACTGTGTTTTCGCAGATAGTCAATGGCACGATTGGCTTCGCTTTCACTTTGCACTACGACAATGCGACCATTGAATGTGTAGCGGGGGGAGGGTAGGAATTAGTTTCTTATCTGTACGAACAAAAAGTTCTTGCATAATGTCTGAATTAATGAAGAGGCTGTCGTGCTTAATCCCAATCGGTCATTAGAACCTTAATTGCTTTACAGCTCATCGGCTTGTCCAGAGGCAATTAGTTCGTGGATGGCGCGAACAGCACCTAATAGAATTTGTCCCCAGCGTAGTCGGAAGTCTTCAATACATTCGAACAGAGCAACCTCCATTGCTTCATCGATTTCACTGCGAAATGTTTCAACCATATTGCGTAGAGCTTGGTAGATGTCTGCTAGACTCTCACTAACAGTGCAGACTACTGGTGCGTCAGAATAGCGAAAACTTTCGACAAATACGTCAAGATAGTCGTCGGCATCTCGCATAATAGCTGCAATTTGCGTGCGAACATATTCGTAGTCTTCTTCTGTGACGACAGCCTCAACGTATCCCACCCCTTCTTCTACTTCTTCAACCATCGTGGCTTTGAGATATATCATAGGAAGTAGTCGTTGCATAATGGTTACAAACTCGCTGCGTTCGCTGCCTGCGCATTGTTCGACTTGTTTGCAGTATTCTGTGGCGATGGTGACAAAATCTAGTACATCGCGACGATAAATATGTTCCATTTGAGAGGAGATATTAAGAAGACGTTGGGGATAAAACTTACTTATTTCTGAGGAATCTCATAGAAATAATAGTACCAGTATGTGTTGCCGTAGAAGAAATTCATTTTGTTCTTCTCGGATATACTGTAATTGTGTCTTGAATCAGGGGGATATTGTAGACGTAATTTGCACTGCTGGTCTAAGAAATCTCTGTAGTTTGTTTCTGTAGCATCATCAGCAAAATAGAGTATAGGGCGTGTGGTTTGTCGCATATACAATAATAAAGCCTGCCGATAGTAGAGAGGAACTTGAGATGAATTCTTTAGAGAAAGATACTTTCGAGGAAGTGTTGTTGCAAATAATGATAGATTTCCGTCTAGAAGAGCTGAAATATAGTGCTGCTCTGATTGAAATTTTGTGGTGTCCAAATAGCGTAATCCTCCGAGGGTGACAGGGATTGACAGTTGCTTCAGTGCTTGGTGGCGTATAGCAGGAGGAAAATAGTACAACGTTTCTTCAAATAGATGCTGTCCAACTTGATTGTTGGCGGAAAGTGCTTGTAGTCGAAGAACTTGCAATCTTGGAGTTGTGAAGGGGTAATTGTGTCCCACTTCAAAGGCTTTCTCATACAAACCAATGGCATATAGTCTTGCTGTCTGCCGCTCTAAGTTAGTTTGTTCGTCTGATGGAATGATGATTCCAATGATAAAGAAACCTAGGAATATCGCCACAAACTGCCGCAATGTGCTACCTAATCGAGATAGCCAATGCCATTTTTCGTTAGTCCCAATGATGATGGGTAACAAAAAAAGGGTGGAGCAGGTGCCTATGGCTTGTGGATGAGCGAGTAGATGCTTTGTGGTGATTTCAGGAAAGCAACGCAACGCTATTAATAGTAAATCCTCTGCATGCAGAACAGCTGTGAAGTAGAAGATAAACACTCCGAAGAGTGCGTATTGGCAGATACGCACTCTTCGGTTGGAAGTAAATAAAGACCTCATAAGTTATTTCTTACGGAGAACTACCGCAGAACGTGCAGGGATATACAATTGCAACCAGCCTTTTCCGTCTGCTTCCAAAATGGGATCTTCATTAGTGAAGTGGGTAATGGTGTCATCTGTTAGACCATATCCTCCAAAATCAGGGTTGTCTGTATTGAGTACCACAGAATAAGCTCCTTTCTTCACCATAAATCCGTAGTCAGTATAGGAAGTTGTTGGAGAGAAATTGAAGACAAAGAGAAGGTCGCCACGTTGGAAGGCTAAAATTTGGTCGCCATCGTTGTGCCATATTTCAATAACGGGGAGGTCTTGCAAATCTTTTTCAAGTTTCAACGTTTGAAGCATTGCCTTGTCAAAGTCGCCTAAGAAATGATAGCACAATTCTTTGTCATCTACTAGATGCCATTGGCGGCGTGCGTATTTATGACTCCAGCCGTTTCCTTCGCGAGGGAAATCTATCCATTCGGGATGACCGAATTCATTACCCATAAAGTTAAGGTATCCACCATTGACGGTTGAAGCGGTCACCAAACGAATCATTTTGTGCAAAGCAATACCTCTCGTTGCACGTTCGTTTTCATCCCCTTTGCGGAAGTGCCAATACATATCGGCATCAATAAGGCGGAAAATGATGGTTTTATCACCTACAAGTGCTTGGTCGTGGCTCTCGGTGTATGAGATATTGTGTTCGTCAGTGCGGCGATTGGTCAATTCCCAGAAGATAGAAGAGGGTTTCCAATCTTCATCTTTGAACTCTTTGATCGTTTAATCCAATAGTCGGGAATGTTCATCGCCATACGATAGTCGAAGCCGTATCCTCCATCTTTGAAAGGAAGTGCCAATCCTGGCATACCGCTCACTTCTTCGGCGATGGTGATAGCATTGGGATTCACTTGGTGGATAACTTCATTAGCTAACGTCAAGTAGCAGATGGCGTTGTCATCTTGGTGACCGTTAAAGTAATCGCCATATCCTCCGAAGGTTTCTCCCAAACCATGGCTATAGTAGAGCATTGAGGTTACTCCGTCAAATCTGAATCCATCAAATTTAAATTCTTCTAGCCAATATCGACAATTGGAGAGGAGGAAGTGCAGTACTTCATTTTTGCCGTAGTCAAAGCAAAGCGAATCCCATGCTGGATGTTCTCTACGGTCACCTGTGTAGAAGTATTGGTGGGGGTCTCCAGCGAAGTTGCCTAAGCCTTCTACTTCATTTTTTACTGCGTGGCTGTGCACCAAGTCCATAATGACTGCAACACCATGTTGATGGGCTTCATCTATGAGTTGCTTGAGTTCATCGGGAGTGCCACAACGAGAAGACGCAGCAAAAAAGTTGGAGATGTGATAGCCAAACGAGCCGTAATAGGGATGCTCTTGGATGGCCATTATTTGAATACAATTATAACCGTCTGCAATGATGCGCGGAAGGATGTTTTCGCGGAATTCATTGTAGGTACCTACTTTCTCTGCATCTTGCGCCATACCAATATGGCATTCATAGATGAGGAGTGGGCTTTTGCTTGGTTTGAAATTCTCTTGTTTGAAGGTATAAGGCTTTTGGGGTGCCCAAACTTGTGCAGAGAAAATTTTTGTTTGTTCGTCTTGCACCACACGAGTGGCATAAGAAGGGATGCGCTCACCTTGTCCACCTTCCCAATAAACGTGGAGTTTATATAGGTCGCCATGATGTATGGCATTGGAGGGAAGTTTTACCTCCCACGTTCCATGTTCGTCGATGCGAGAAAGTTCATATTCTTTGGACTCTTCCCAATTATTGAAATCGCCAATCAAAACGATGCGAGTAGCATTGGGAGCCCATTCACGAAATATCCATTGTTTGCCGTTGTGGTGTAGTCCAAAGAAATGGTGTCCCATAGCAAACTCAGCTATGCTCTGCTTGCCTTGTGTGAGTTCCTCTATTTTTGAAAGGGCATATTGATGTCTTCCAACGATTGCTTCTTGAAAGGGAGCAAGCCATTCGTCGTTCTTTACAATCTTAAGGAGGAGAGTGTTTTTTCCTTCTTCCTTTTCATTTGCCGCAGTCGTAGTGGAGACTGGCTTTACTGAGGTCGCTTTCATAATTAGGTACGCGTTAATTAGGATATTGTCGTTTAGAGACGAACATTGGGTAAGTGCATTGTAGCGTTTGTCTGTTTGAACAAAGCTTCAAAGAACTCAGAAAACAAAAACGTATGAAACGAGAATTGGTGTTCTTATTTGCGATAAGTTTCCGTTCTTCTTCCGTGGTCATATGTTCCTGCTGCTATTTTGTTGCCATTCTTATCATATTCGGTGAAATCGCCGTGGCGTTCACCTTGATAATAACTGCCTTCAAATCGAGTACCATCAGCGGTAATCTCGATACATGAGCCATGTTTTTGATTTTCTTTGAAAAGCCCTTTATAGCGTTCGCCTTGTGCAGTGTGCAGAACTCCTTCGCCATCCATCATACCATTTTTCCACATACCATCATAGTCGTCGCCAGCCTTTGTTTTATAGACTCCACGGCCGTCTGGTTTATCAGCTTTCCATTGTCCGGTGTAAGTGGCCTTACCTTTCCATATATAAGTGCCTTGACCACTTTGCTCACCATTGAGGAAGTGTCCAGTATATTTATCACCATTGGCAAAATTGGTGACTCCTTCTCCTGTGCGTTCCCCGTTTAGATATTGGCCTTCGTAGATGTCACCATTTTTAAATTTGTAGATTCCTTTTCCGTGCTGGTTGTCATCCTTCCATTCTCCGACATACATATCGCCGTCGGCATAATAGTAGGTTCCATAACCATTCCTCTGATTATTAGACCAATAACCATCATATTTTGTACCATCGAACCAATCAAAAGAACCTTTACCTTGTTTCTTATCATTGACCCAATGCCCTTTGTAAGATGCTCCGCTGACGTAGGTATAAGTACCTTCACCGTTGCGTTTATCGTCTTTCCAATCGCCTGAGTAAACGTCGCCATTATAATAATACATCGTGCCTTTTCCTTCTTTGAAGTCACGATACCAAAGGCCATCATAGCGATTGTTATTGATATAGTAATAAACGCCTCGTCCGTGTTGTTCGTTGTTGAACCACTGGCCTTCATATTTTTCCCCAGATTTTAGGGTGAAAATACCATAGCCTTGGCGTTTTCCTTTTACAAAATCTCCTTCATAGACATCGCCATTCTTCATCAAAAGTCGACCTTTACCGTTGGGAACGTTCTTGGTGGCATCACCGTAATAGTCTCCGTCTTTCCAACGAAATGACTTTACGGAGAGTCCATCGTCTGCATGAGCAGATAAAGCAAAGATTGCAGCGAAAAGGGTTGAATAAAGGATTTTGCGCATAAATATAGAGAGAATCTTTGAACAATGGAGAATATACTCTGTTGTTATATGCGCAAAGTTAGCTTTTCTTCCTGAGATTACAAAGCTTTCAACTATTTTTTTGCGCTTGTTGTCTTAAGAAGTCCGCTGCACGTTGCAGGTCTTCGGGAGTGTCTATGCCGATTGTTTCTACGTCTGTCATTCCAACGCGGATGCAATAGCCATTCTCGAGCCAGCGAAGTTGTTCTAAACTTTCTGCTTGTTCCAAAACACCTTGTGGCAAACTAGTTATCTGCTTTAAAACGTCACGTCGAAAGGCATAAAGACCAATGTGTTTGTAGAAGGTGTGCTGAATGAGCCAATCTTTTTCCTCGACACCTCTGAGATAGGGGATGACAGAACGCGAGAAATAAAGTGCGCGTTGGTGGCTATCTAGTACGACCTTAGGAGAATTTGGATTCTTCAACGCTTCGATTCCCATGTCTGGAGTGAAAGGTTTCACTAGTGTGGCTATATCAGTATTCGTTTGTTCGAAGCATTGGCACAACGTCATAATTTGCGATGGATCAACAAAGGGTTCGTCCCCTTGCACATTGATGACAATATCTGCAGCAATACCCGTTTTTTCGACGGCTTCTTCACATCGGTCTGTTCCGCTGCGATGATGAGTAGATGTCATGACATACTTGCCTCCAAAAGCCGCCACGGCATCAGCAATGCGATCGTCATCCGTTGCAACGAAAGTGTCTGGGATAACTGCCGAAACTCGTTCAAATACATGTTGAATGATGGGTTTTCCTGCCAACATTGCGAGGGGCTTGGCTGGAAATCGTGTGGAGGCGTAGCGCGCTGGGATAATGGCTAGAAACTTCATAAAGTTATGGTGAATCGCGGTGAAACAGATTCCGAAGATTGAATTTTATTGAGACAAATAATAGATCCGAGATGTTATTTATCGGAAAACATTGTTGCTGGCTTTGTTCTTATTGTCTTCTTTTGCCGAGGCTTTGTTTTTGGGTGGACTTCCAGGCTTTGTTGAAAGGCTATCCTTTGAAGAACTTTTGAACTTAGAAGATGAAGTTGATGCATCTTCTGGATAAAATTCCTCGTTAGGGTTGTATCCTAAGGCCTTGTTCTTGAAGACTTTGTTCATATAGTATGCCCAAATGGGAAGTGCTGTAGATGCCCCCTGTCCAGATGCTGTGGAATTGAAGTGAATGTCGCGATCCTCTCCGCCTACCCAGCAGGCAGTGACGAGCTGTGGCACGCAACCAACAAACCATCCGTCTGAATTGTTGTTGGTAGTTCCTGTTTTACCTGCTATGGGACCGGTTAGGTTGTATTTGAAGCGCAGGCGTTTTGCGGTACCTTGATCCACTACCGCACGCATCATGTCTATGATATAACGGCTTGATTGTTCGGTAACAACCTCGCTCATCCTTGGAGTAAAGTCTGCAATGACATTACCTTCGCTATCCTCAATTTGCTGACCAAAAGCGGAGCACACCTGAGTCCATTATTGACGAATGCCGTGTAAGCAGATGCCAATTCACTCACCGTTACATCGCAAGGGCCTAAACAAAGAGCCATTGAGGGATGAATATCAGGATTTGCAATACCAAAACTATGAAGTAGTCGCACCAGTCTATTGCCACTTTGGTCAACTTGATTCATCAAATTGGCGGTAGCCCAGTTGCTGGACTGTGAGAGTCCCCATTTAAGGGTCACCATTTGTCCGGCACGCGCGTGATTCGCATTGCGTGGTGTCCACGCTTCTCCTGCCACTCGGTATGTGCGCTGACCATTTGAGATGAGACTTTCTGGTGTATATCCGTCTTCCATTGCCAAAGCAAAAACGAAAGGTTTCATCGTCGAACCTATTTGACGACGGCCTACCATTGCCATATCATACTGAAATTGAGAATATCTCAAGCCTCCAACATAGGCTTTCACATGACCGTTGTGCGGATCGATAGAAACAAGTCCCGAGCGTAAAAAGGCTTTGTAGTAACGTATAGAGTCCATCGGGGACATTACGGTGTCGACATCTCCGTGATAACTATATACAGTCATCGGTATTTTAGTGCGGAAAGCCGTTTTTATTTCTTCTTCGCTCGCTCCTGCTTGTTTCATCGCACGATATCGATCGCTTTGTTTCATTGCGCGATTGAATATCTGTTTGATTTGTTTTGAAGAGAGATTGTTGGAGTAGGGGAAGTTGGGGGAAGAAGTTCGTTTTTGATTGAATTCTGGCTGCAATGCCAATGCCACGTGTTTGTAGATAGCGTTTTCAGCATAGCTTTGCATTCGAGAATCTATGGTGGTATATACTTTTAAACCGTCTGTGTAGATATCGTAATTGCTGCCATCACGTTTCTTGTTCTTTTTGCACCAACCATACAATGGATCTGTTTCCCATGAAATGGAATCGGCATAGAATTGCTGCAGTTGCCATTCTCGATAATTCTCACGCTTGGGCTTGTCAGCCATGAGAATTTGGCGTAGATATTCACGCAGATAAGCAGCTTTCCCTTCTTTATGATCAATGCGATGGAAGTTGAGGGTGAGTGGTTCTGCACTGAGTTGGGCACAACTATCTGCGCTTAAATAACCTGCCTTTACCATTTGTCCAAGCACCACATTGCGGCGTTGTCGGCATCGTTCTAAATCGCGGATAGGATTGAAATAAGACGGATTTTTGCACATTCCAATCAGTGTGGCAGACTCTAGAATAGACAAATTATACGCTGATTTCCCAAAATAGACATTGGCTGCTGTCTTAATTCCTACAGCATTGTGTAAGAAGTCGAAGTAGTTGAGATACAGCGTGATTATCTCTTCTTTTGTGTAGTAACGCTCTATCTCTACGGCGATAACCCATTCGATAGGTTTTTGGAGTAGACGTTGCAAAGTGCTTTGGGCTGTCGAGGAGTACAATTGTTTGGCTAGTTGTTGTGTAATTGTTGAACCACCGCCCGCATTGTGTTGTCCCAGTAAGCCGCGTTTCACAAAAGCTCGTCCTAGAGCTTTGGCATCAACACCTGAGTGTTCGTAGAATCTCTCGTCCTCCGTGGCTATTAAGGCTTTGACGAGGTGAGGAGAAATGCTATCTTGAGAAACGAATACACGGTTTTCGTTGCGCGACCAAGTGCCGAGTAGCACCCCATCGGCAGTAAAGGCCTGCGAAGCAAATTTATTGATAGGACTTTGGATTTGCTGTAGGTCGGGCATATAGCCTATCCAGCCTCGTTCGATAGCAACGAAAGCCAGACCAGTGAAAATCAATCCACTTATGAGCAACGTCCAAAGTGTTAGATGAATTTACGACGCATAGCCGAAATGATGGTGAGTTAAAGGGTATAACTTATATTTTTTAGAGCCAAGATTAAGGAAGGGCCTTTATATAATTTCGGTGGAACTTTTTACTGAATCTATTGAGAACGGAGCAAAGTAAAGCAGTACTTCTGGAAAAACACGCTGAAAGGCTCTATTTCAATTGGATACAGTACGAAGTTCCACCGAAATTCTCGGAGATTGAAAGGATTAGATGAGGTATTGGCTGCTAATACTTTCGTTCTTTAGGACGCGGCGAATAGTTTCTGCAAATAGAGGTCCTACAGAGAGTTGTTTCACTTTGGAAGAAGTGCCATTGTAAGGGATTGAATCTGTAAATACAATTTCTTCTAATGCACTAGCGTCCACGCGTTCATCCGCTGGGCCTGACATGATGCAGTGAGAAGCCATAGCGCGTACAGAATTTGCGCCTTTCGACTTGAGCAAGTCTGCGGCTTTAGTGATAGTACCTGCTGTATCTACCATATCGTCAACGAGAACAACATCCATGCCAGACACATCGCCAATAACTTCCATTGAGTCAACTTCGTTTGCGCGTTTGCGTGTCTTGTTGCAGATGACCATGGGGCAATCCAAATACTTGGCATAAGTACTTGCACGCTTTGAGCCACCAACATCTGGTGTTGCAATGCAGATGTTTTTAAGGTTAAGACTCTTCACGTAAGGAAGCAAAATAGTTGATGCAAACAAGTGGTCTACAGGAACTTCAAAGAATCCTTGCTCTTGGTCTGCGTGCAAATCCATTGTCATAATGCGATCGATGCCCGCAACGCTGAGCATATTGGCCACAAGTTTTGCAGCAATAGAAACGCGAGGTTTACTCTTACGGTCTTGTCTAGCCCAACCATAATAAGGAACTACAGCTTGGATAGAACGTGCTGAAGCGCGTTTTGCTGCATCCACCATTAGGAGGAGCTCCATAAGGTTGTCTGTTGAGGGGAAGGTGCTTTGAACGAGGAAGACATCGCAACCGCGAATAGATTCTTCGTAGCAAACCTCAAATTCACCATCGGCAAAATAAGTGATGCTTACATTGCCGAGAGAGCAACCAAGATTTTCGCAAATTTTCTCGGCCAAGTAGCGCGATTTTGTGCCCGAGAAGACTTTCATTTTACTGTTCATTACGTGTGAGTGTGTATTGAGTTTGGAATGTATTGGGTCAATGGTGCGTTAAGGAGTGCATTGCTTCCTACATCTCTCTTTCTCTGTTCTGATAAAGCTAGGTTGTTGAGAAAAAAGAGTGGAGTAGTTCAAGCTGAGATAGTAATAGTATAGCTATTAATCTACAGCTTTGCGAAGTTTTCGGAAATGGTGTACCACGTCTCTGTAGTCGCAGCTCGTGTGGATATTGAAACGATTCCATATATCGCCCAAAATCACGAAGCCACCGAATCCAAAATCTCTGAGTTCGGAAATATCGTCTAAACCAATGCCACCAAAAGCCATCACTTTCTTGTTGATAATTCTTTTCTGAGCCATTTGGCGCAGTGTAGATTGAGAAAGTGAAGAATTTAGTTCGTCTTGCTCCAAAGAATCATAGAGTGGTCCAAGGAACATGTAGTCACTAAAACTAGAAGCATTACTAAGTTCTTGAGCATTATGACAAGAACAAGAAATATGGCCTTTGAAGTTTTGCGTCACCTCTGCGTTTCTATTGCTCAAATGAATGCCTTTGAGACCGTATTCCTGCTTAAGGTAAAAGTGATCATGCACAACAATCTTCTTTCGATACCCGTCTGGGATGAGCGAAAGAAGACGTTCGGAATATACCGGTTCTGAATTAGGTTTGCGCAGGTGAAGCGTATCAAGTCCTTCGTCAAAGAGAGCTGTAAGAATTTGATGCTCTTCTACAAAGAACTCAGGACGCGTCATCAAGATAAGTTTCATTATCGCTAAAGAAGATTAGAGGATTCAGAAAACTTGGGTCGAAACTTACACTTCTATTGAGTTGTTTGGATTGCAACTGTTGAAGCGTGATGTTTTACCGCTGCAAAGATAGGAAAAATATATTGACTATATGGAAATGAGAGGAGAAAAAGTGAGTAACAACGTTCTCTAGTCGTCGTAGAATCTACCATCGACTAGTTTATAATGCTTGTATAGCCATTTCTTTGGCAATAGCTCTAGCTGGTTTTCCTGTCTCTGTGAGTGGAAGGTTCTCAATGCAAAGAAAATATCGTGGTTGTTCATGCTTGGTGAGATTTTTTTTGCACCATTCCTGTAAAAATGATTGATCAAATTTCTTTGTATGCAAGCAAACCAAGGCTTCTCCAAGTGCGTCATCGGGAATGGAGGTCAGTTGTAAACCATAATCCTCAGCCTGCAATTTTCTTTCTAACTCCTCAATATGTAACTTTAATCCTCCAGAACAAACAACATTGTCGCGTCGTCCTAGGATGCGGAATTGTCCTAAAGCATTGATTTCCCCCCATATCGTTGGTATGGAGAGGATGTTCGTTTGTCAGTCTATCTGTTATGACCAAACATCCCTCTGCACTAAGAGCTATGCTAACGCCCTCTAGCGGAGTATACCAATCTGAACGCTGAGAGCTATTTATCCGGCGAAGAGCAATGTGCGAGAGCGTTTCTGTCATTCCATAGGTGCTATATACTTTTCCGCGGCAGCATTGAAGGGATTCTTCAAGGGATTCGCTAACACTTCCACCTCCTAAAATGACACATTCTGTTGATGCTAAGAGTTCTTTTTCCTTGGGTATTTCAAGAGTCGCAGCTGCTTGTAGTGGTGTTAGCGCTACAAATTGCGGTGCTATTTTGAGCTGCGTAAAAGGATGAAGGCTTGGTGTGCTGGTCAGTAATTGAAGTTTGCCTACAAACGCTCGTACAGCCATCATTTTTCCTGCCACATAATGGAGAGGTAGGCAAAGCAAGGCTTTACTTTCTGGTTTGATGTCTAAAGTACTTAAAGTGCGTTGGGCACTTGCTCGCATCGCTTTTTTCGACAGTGTCATTGTCTTAGGCTTTCCAGTGCTTCCACTTGTTTGAAACTCTAACAAATCTAGTCTGTCGTCATTCCACTTGTTTGAGAATTCCGATAACTGTTGCCAAAAAACTCTATCTGCTTCCTTTCCATTCCAGAGTTCATCGGACTTAATGTCAAGAGAAATTGCATCATAATTATTGGCAAACAGTTGCCCTGTCCCTAGGCCTTGGGGCATCAGGGGGGGGCCCGTCTTGGCTTTTTCTTCTTGTCTTCGGGCTGTCCAGTGAGCAATAGCGTTTAAACCAACATTACTTTCAAGAGCTGAAGTAGCCCAATGGGCTATGCCTCTGGCGTCTGCGAGTTCTTCCCATTCTTCAGCACCAGAAAAACCACCGTGCAAGGAGGGTTTTAGGATAATGTATTGTGGCTTAATTGTATCGAGCAGTCTTTCCTTCTCTTCTTTAGAATGAACACCAATGAGTTCTTCGTCTAGAGCAATTGGGATTGGACTTTGTCGACACAGTTCTGCCATTTCTATCCATTGTCCAGCGCGAATAGGTTGTTCTATGCTATGAATGTTGAAGGCAGATAGTAGACGTAGTTTTTCTATTGCTTCTTGAGGAGAAAAAGCTCCGTTGGCATCAAGTCGAAGCTCAACTTGTTGTGGGGAATAGTGCTGTCGTAAGATGCTAAGGAGATTTAGTTCTGCTTCAAAATCGATGGCACCTATTTTAATTTTCACGCACCGAAAACCTGCAGCAAGTTTTGCCTTCATTCGTTCCAGCATTTCTTCGGCATTTCCCATCCAAACAAGTCCATTGATTGGAATTCCTTCTTTTCCGAGAGCAAAAGGCGTTGACGATAGAAGAAATGGATTTCCTGTTTCAGCGCATCTGTGTAGAGAAAGTTGCACTGTTTCAAATCCCATTAAAATAGAAGGATAAGTTTTTAGAAATTCTCTAGGAAAGACCTGGGTTGTTTGCCATAAACGACAAGCCTCAGCGAGAATCTCTACATAGTTGGGGACATCGTCACAACTCAATTGTGGAAGAGGAGCGCATTCGCCAATACCATAAACAGGCAGTCCATTATAGTTGGCATAAGCTTCTACATACCAAACTTTGCGTTCCAAATAAACTCCACGAGAAGTCCCTGCAGGTTGAAGAAATTGCAAGGACTTCTCGGTAAAAGAGATTGTAAGTTGCTCGAAATCGTGCGACATAAGATGACGATTTTCAAAGAGATTCTGTATAATAAAGTTATAACCTAGGGGAGTTTGGGGAACTTACTCCAATCTGGCTTACGCTTTTCTAAGAAAGCTTGTCCCCCTTCGTGCGCTTCGTCAAGAAGATAATAAAGCATCGTCGCATCTCCAGCTAGTTCTTGAATACCCGCTTGACCGTCAAGCTCAGCATTGAGACCTGCTTTGATCATACGCAGAGCCAAAGGCGAGTGCTCCATCATACGCTTAGCCCAAGCCACTACTTCATCTTCCAATTGGTCAAATGGAACAACCTTATTTACCATTCCCATACGTTCTGCTTCTTCGGCAGTATAGAGATTGCACAAGAACCAAATTTCGCGTGCTTTCTTTGTCCAACGATACGTGCCATATAACTAGCACCAAAACCAGCATCAAAAGAACCGACTTTGGGACCAGTTTGTCCGAATTTAGCATTCTCTGACGCAATTGTCAGGTCACACATCAAATGCAAAACGTGACCTCCACCTACGGCAAAGCCATTTACCATTGCAATGACGGGTTTAGGAAGCGAGCGAATCTGTTTTTGCACCTCGAGTACATTTAAGCGAGGTACTCCGTCTCCTCCTACATAGCCACCTCTGCCTTTGACATGCATATCTCCACCTGCACAAAAAGCCTCTGTGCGTAGACGTTCTTCTTCTGTCTGTCCTTCTTGCAGTGGTGAATGTGCTCCAGTCAAAACCACAACACTAATATCTTGGTTTTCGCGACAAACGCGAAGGGCATCTGATATTTCCATTATTGTTGTAGGAGTAAAAGCATTGCGATAGCGTGCACGATTGATAGTAATGCGTGCTATTCCTTCAAAGAAATCAAAGAGTATTTCTTGATAGGTGTGGAGAGGAGTCCAAGTTCTCATAAAGTAAAATGTTTAGAAAGTAAATGCAATTAAATTGGGCAGAACACTTCAAGTATTACAGGGCGCAAACTATCTTCTTTCAATAAACGGTTGATGAGTGCGTCTGCATCTTGGTCTAGATTAGAAGTTTTTGCCTCGATATAGGTACAATGATAGGAGGTAGCTATACCTTTAGCCGTGTTGTGATGTGCTGCTGCGACTATATTAGGAAGTGCCGCAACATTTCTCAAACCAGGTAAGTGGTGAAAGATAGCCCCACACTGATTATTAAGGAGTAAAATGCGAAGTCGTCCATCAAGATGCTGATTCCAGAGAGCATTAGCATCGTAGAAAAACGACAAATCACCAATGATGCAAAGCACTTTGTTGTCTGCAACGAGGGAGTAACCTGCTGCGGTTGATAAAGAACCTTCAATGCCATTTGTTCCTCTATTGCAATATACGGGCGTTTGGATAATCGGCCATTGTCGGTTCGTCCACCTCACAGCCGTACTATTGGCTACAAACAAAGCTTCAATGGGGTAGGCAAAAGGTGCTATTTCATCGGACAATTGTTTGTAGGCATTTGCCACTTCGCTTTTGCTAGGAAGAATATCAGTTAATTGTTGCAATAGTTCTGCAGGGGAGGCCTTTAATTTTTCCGCATGTTGTAGAAACGTATCTGGACAATCATCTGTCTCATCAATGCGCAATACCGGGAGGTTTGTTATAGTGCGAAGATGTTGCTTGAAAAACTTATTGACTAGACAGCCTCCAATATGTATCACCACATCGGGACAAAGCTTTTGTTGGTCAAGCCATAAAGCCATTCGCGCATCTTGTTGGTTGCTGATGTGCTCAGCATAAACGAGTAGCTGATTATATTGGCGAAAATGTTTTACAGCGGGTATCAAGTTTCCCTCATACTGTCCTATAATGAGTAGGGGAAGTTTAGACTTTTGGAGTAATTCCAACCAACGAGGAGATATCGTTTCCGTTTGATGCCAATCTTGGGGGGAGAATCTTCGCGGTAGGAAGTTCAGTAGTAGTAAACTCAAATAGCGGTTCACTGATAGGGATGTTGAGATGAATGGGCTGTCCTCCCCGTTTGTACAGAGTGGAAAAAGCTTCTGCCAAACAGAGGTTTTGCTGTTTGAGTGCTTCTTCTGTTGTTATCTCTTCTATCTGCCAACATTGGGCATAAGGACTGCACGCATCTTGTTGTGGAAGCGTCTGACCATCCAACTTTCCTAATAAAACTTCTGGACGATCGGCAGAAATCATTATGATGGGAATCTGTCGAAAAGCCGCTTCAGCTATCCCCGGCATACAATTTAATATAGCACTCCCCGAGGTTACGCAAATGGCAATGGGTTTCTTCTTTTTTTCGTCCACAGACCAATAGCCACAAAAGCCGCACTACGCTCATCGGTAATAGGGTGTAAGCGGAACTTACTTCCAACCTCATACAAATTGTGTATGATGGGGGCATTGCGCGAACCAGGACAAACCACAATGTCTTCAATGTTATGAGCAAGAAGATGCGCTGTCAGTAAATTTATATTGGTCTTGTTTGAGTACATGTTAAGCGTTTATGCTTTCACGAACGAGTTTCACGACGAGCAAACAGACGAAGCATAGTCTTCAATTTGCGTTCCGTTTCCTGCCATTCGCTACTTTCATTACTTTCAGCTAATAAACCTCCTCCTGCGTAGAGTGTTGCGGAATCATCTAACAGATGCAAACAACGCAAGGTGACAAATAGTTGTGCCGAGTCAGGAGAAATAGGTCCTGAGAAACCTGAATAGTATCCACGGTTATGCGGTTCTATTTGCGTGATTATGGTTTTGGCTTGGAGAGTAGGCCAACCACAAACAGCCGGTGTGGGGTGCAAAGCTTCTAGTATGCGGTATATTGAATGATGCTGAGGCGGAGTTATTTCGAAATCTGTGCAAAGATGTAGCAAATGTGCGGCGGGTCGCACATAAGTATCGCTTTCGATATTTATAGCCGATAGATTCAAGTTGTTGGCTTATATAATCGACCACCCATTGTTGCTCTTTACAATTCTTTTTCGACCAAGTTGCAGGAGTCAAAAAACAATCGTCTGATTTCTCCATTGTTCCAGCCAACGCCATAGTACGCCATGTCGACTCCTCTGCAGATAGCAGAATTTCTGGAGTAGCCATCAACCACGTTCCCCATGGTGCAGGAAGCGATATAAGACTTACAAAGCTCTGAGGATACGTGATGCAAGCACGTTCAAACAAATGCTGTTGTTCTTCTAACGAAAGAGAATTAGAAAAATGAACTTTAAGGGTGCGAGATAGTACAACTTTCTGCAATACACCTTGAAGTAGCGAGTTTTGGCAAGCTGCAAAGGCTTGTGCATACTCTTCACGATTGGCTTCTTCTATCGTAAAATCAGATGAAAAAGAAACAACTTCAGAAGGTTGCCCCCAACATTTATATTCATCGGCTGGAATGAACCAAAGAGGATTGTCTTCGTTCTTCTGAAATGGAGCAAAGACATATCCCTTTTGTTGAGGAATCTCTGAAATCGAAGCACATTGCAAAGGGGATTTGTGTGTGGCAATCTCGTTAATCAGAGTCTCTCCTGGAAGACGATAGCGTACGTATGCAAGCATTATTGCGTTATTCTTGTTCCAGACGCTTAGCTTCTTCCCAGTATTTGTCCATTTCTTCCAAAGACATATCAGTGAGCTTGCGTCCTTTCTTAAGTGTTTGAGATTCTAAATAGTTGAAGCGACGAATAAACTTTTGGTTCGTGCGTTCGAGCGCATTGTCTGGATTTATTTTGTAGAGTCTTGCTGCGTTTATGAGAGAGAACATCAAGTCGCCAAACTCTGCTTCAGCCTTTTCTTTGTCCATCTTCTCCACTTCAGCTTCAAATTCCGCCAATTCTTCTTTTACTTTATCCCAGACTTGTGAACGTTCTTCCCAATCAAAACCCACGTTACGTGCCTTGTCTTGCACCCGATAGGCTTTAATTAAAGACGGAAGAGAGTTGGGAACACCACTAAGCACAGTGTCGTTGCCATCCTTTTCAAGTTGTTTAAGTTGCTCCCATTGCATACTAACATCAGAAGCAGTTTCTATTTTAATGCCCTGTCGCAAACCTGCTGCTGCAATATCCGATGGGGGATAAACATGAGGATGGCGGAATATCAATTTATCGCAGAGTTTATTGCAAACGTCAGCAATGTCAAACTGTTCTTTCTCGTCTGCGAGTTTCGCATAAAAACAAACATGAAGTAGAACGTCCCCCAATTCTTTGCAAATCTCCTTTTCGTCAGACTTCATCAGAGCATCGCACAGTTCATAAACTTCTTCGATGGTGTTAGGACGCAAACTTTCGTTCGTTTGTTTTCTATCCCAGGGGCATTTTTCGCGGAGTTCATTGAGAACATCGAGCATGCGACTGAAGGCTTCTAGTTGTTCTTGTCGAGTATGCATAGTTATATTGTTCGTTTATCGCAATGTACTGTATTTCTTAGGGAGAATCGGGTTGCTCTGTCGGGATGTCAACTCTGTTGTAGCAAAAGTTCAAGTGACGGAATTAGAATATGCCGTCTACGTAGTTCAATGAGTCCTTTATCGTTGAGTTGATTGAGCATTTGTGAAACACGCAGACGAGTTGCTGTCAACTCTCCTGCGAGAGCCACCATGTCTATTATCAACTCTTTGCGCCCTGCTGGACGTGAAGAGCGCGAATAGAGGAAATGTAAGAACCGTGCTTCCAAAGAGTCGGGGAGTGCACGCCACACTCTACTATCTTGCAACTGCTGAGTGGTGCAGATTAAATTGAGATAGTTGAGATGGAATGGTGTCAGCGTGAACAATACATCACGTACTTCTCGCTTTGGCACAGAGAAATACTGCACTTCGGTCTCAGCTAGAAAAGTAGCACTATAACGTGGACGCAATCCAAAAAGACGTTCGGGCTGAATTACTGTATTGGTCGTTGTAAACTCTCGGAAAGTATAGTGGTGCAAATCGCTCACTTCTTCTTTGCAGATAGTACCAGACAGTGTACAAATCAGACCTTCGCAGGGATCGTCTGCGCGAACTATGGCGTGCCCGGGAGCTACGGTATGGAAATCAAATGGTACACGTTCGGCAATATGTTCAAAATCGTCGACGCTTAGACCTTGAAATAGAGGATTTCCTACGAATCTGTGAAAGATATGGCTGCTCATTGTTGAGAATCAATCATAGGTTTTATGCCGTTCGACATCCACACTTGGTAGTTGCCTTTTTCATCAGCATATATAAAATAAACGTGCACGTCTTTGTGCTTCTGCACGAAGGCTTGAGCCTTTTCCAACCCCATTACCATAAATGAAGTGGCAAGAGCATCACTTTTTGCACAAGAATTAGTGATAACTGTGGCTGAAAGCAAAGAATGCTGTACGGGATAACCGGTTTTTGGGGGTCTATGGAATGCGCATATTTCTTACCATCCTTGATGTAGAAATTGCGATAATTGCCTGAGGTGGCAATTCCGCAATTGCTAAGGCTTAGCAGTGTTTGCAATTCATCGTTAGATGCACTGGCGTTCTCTACAGGCTTATTGATACCAATTTTCCACTTTTCGCCTTTATCGTTCTTTCCTTTCACGACTACTTCTCCTCCAATCTCCACCATATAGTTCTGGCATCCTTTGTCGCTGAGGAGTTTTGCTATACGATCCACTGCATATCCTTTGGCTACTGCGCCACAGTCTATTTGCAAGTTCGGAATGTCTTTCTTAAGTTCTTTTCCATCGAATGAAAGATGTTGGTAACCAACGAATTTGCGCAGCGAATCTACTTGTGCTGCAGAAAGCGGCTGTTTGTTCTTAAAACCAAAGCCCCAAGCATTTACTAAAGGAGCCACTGTGATGTCAAATGCTCCGTCAGTTTCTCGAGACACCTCCAGAGATAGTTTGATGACTTCTGCAAAAAGTTGGTTTCCTTTTCCTGTGGCTTCACCACGATTGAAGCGCGAAAGCAAACTATTCTCCTTAAACAACGAGAAAATAGTGTCAACGTGGTGCAACTCCTCGGCTATTTCTTTGTCAAAGTTTTGTGTTGCGTTGTAGCGTACGTGGTATGTGGTACCAAATATCTCTCCTTCACTTGCGTAGTATTTGCTTCTTGACAATATAAAAATAGTGCCAGCAACAAGGAAGATGAGGAATGATATGGATAAAATGCGTTTCATTTTTGTGTAGGTACAGTTGGAACTTTGATTTTCTTGAAAAGTGTGAGGTCAAAGATGAGCTGAAAAGTCCCTGAGAAATGGCTGTTATCGGCATTTTGTCCAAAGCCAGGAACAAACCAAGCGCGTCCAATCTCGGTGTTGTGTTCATATACACGTAGCTGATAGCGAACTGACCAACCAAGATGTATGAACTTCCAAAGAGAAGTTTCTAGACCAAACACCAATTCTCCCCAATGGGCATTGTCGCTGATGCTATGGAAATGGAACGGTACTTCCGTCTTCCAGTGCAAATCTTGCACATTGGTGCCACTTAAATCGTAGTTGAAAGATGAAAAACCATAGCGCAAACCAAAGAAGACCCGGTTGGTACTGCGTTTATCACCTTTGATGTTGTAGTCTAATCCCAAGCGAGCAAATGGTGCACGAGTAGAGTAGTGTAGTAGTGTAGTTTCGCTACTCTGATTCGATCCGCCAATGCCTAACTCTATGATGGGAAAGTATTTGTTGCGCAAATTCAGGCGCAATGCAGCTTCGTAACTACCAGAAGAAGTGAACGTATTGAGCAAAGCACCAGCTAAATTCACAGAGACACTGGCACCAGCCCATAAGGGAACACTACGATTAGCCAATAAGCGGTTGATTGCTTCTTGCTTGCTATCATTAAACAACTCCTTGTTGTTTCTTCGCGCCTGATACTGAATCCGATTGAGACAACATCTCCAAAAACTCAGCTTCTTTGTCGAAAGTTTGAGGAGCTATACTTGTTGATACTTCTTCGTACTCAGTAGCCAAACCTATTGCTGAATGTGTTGAATCACAGCCTTGAGGCTTATTTGCTGCATTTGCACAAAGCGTAGCACCAAAACAGGCTATACTATTGAGTAGCAGGATGAATGAATACTTTGAGATGCTCCACATTTTCGTAAGCTACGTTGGGATTTGTGATAACGACTTCGTGAATGGTTGGTAATTTCGTCTTATCTTTATGGTTGTGCCATTCTATTTTTGTGAGTGTATGAAACACCGACGCTGGACAATCTAATGATTCGAAGTGTGATTTGCGTTGATGTTGAACAAACAGCGTGTCTGTTGCTTTTTCTGCAAATGAAGAGAATCGGAATAAAAGCGTGTCTTTATCAGAGGACACGTTTAAGGGAAGGCGAATGGTCTTGTGTCCAATGGCTCTGTTAAACAACAATTGTGTGGTATCGTTTTTCAGTCCAAACACACTCAGCGTATCCGTGAGAGCGTAAGCTTTGTTTGTGGTTGGATGATAGAAATTGAGCACCATTTCCACTTGATTGTCCAGTGGACAGTCGATGCTCGTGCAACTCGCCACACCGATCAACAGACTAGTGATTGCTAGAACCCCAAAACTATGTTGAAGCGTTTTTGCCATAAAGATATGAAGCCGTGCAAAGGTTAGTAATACAGCATATGCCAAGTCGAGTTAGATTTCAGCTTCGATGTGATAATCATTGCGACCTTGAGCATTGCGACTGATGAGTTCTCCCAAAAATCCTGCTACAAAGAGTTGAGTTCCCAACACCATCATAGTCAGTGAAATATAGAAGTATGGAGAATTTGTAACGAGTGGTGCAGGAATGCCGCGGAACAAGTGGTATAGTTTTATACCTCCTACGGCAATTGTAGCCAGAAATCCGAAAACAAACATCAAAGTGCCAAGGAACCCAAATACGTGCATCGGTTTGAGACCGAAACTATTCAAGAACCAAAGTGAGAGAAGGTCGAGATAACCATTTACAAATCGGTTCAGACCCATAAATTTAGAGTTTCCAAATTTACGCGCTTGGTGTTGTACTACCTTTTCTCCAATTTTTGAGAAGCCCGCATTCTTGGCTAGGTAAGGAATGTAGCGATGCATTTCTCCATACACCTCAATGTTCTTAACCACTTCCAGACGATAAGCCTTAAGCCCACAATTAAAGTCGTGAAGATTGGGGATTCCACTCACTTTTCGTGCCGTTGCGTTGAACAGTTTTGTCGGAATGGTCTTCGAAATGGGGTCGTAGCGTTTCTGTTTATATCCGCTTACGAGATCGTAGCCATCCTCAGTAATCATACGATACAACTCTGGAATTTCCTCTGGACTGTCTTGCAAATCTGCGTCCATGGTGATGACTACTCGACCTTTTGCACTGCGAAAACCGCAGAATAAGGCTGGACTTTTTCCGTAGTTGCGACGAAATTTGATACCGTGCACACCATCTTCCTCTTGCGATAGTTCCTGAATAATGTTCCAAGACTGATCAGTTGAACCATCGTCCACAAAAATCACTTCATAACTAAACTTGTGCTCACTCATTACGCGTTTAATCCACGCGTAAAGTTCGGGAAGACTTTCATCTTCGTTGAAAAGAGGGACAACAACTGTGATGTCGCAGGGATAAGTGGTGTGTGTATTCATTTGAAAATACCTATTGTCTTTGTCAGGCAAGCGATGATGGCACTATAGATTAGCATCGGAACATCGTTGAAAAGCCTTGATTCTCGATTGAAGTGCAGTATATACTTTGCAAAGGTACAAAATCATCTTTGGTTTTGCAAGAGATTACAGAAGTAGATGAGGAAAGAACTTATATCATCTACCTTAAATCCAAATTGGTCTTTAGTACCTGAACATATTTTACTCCCAATCGGTCATTAATTTTGAACAGACTTCATTAGAGTGTTGAGCAGATGGTTCACCATTAGTGCGAAGGCGTAGAGGGCTACGGTTAGAACGAAAGAGAAACAAGATACCAACAAGAGAATGAAAGACGACAGACAGTTACCTTCCCGATAACGAACTGCACTACAACGCTAATAGGACCCGGTTAAACAAGGCTAAATCGTGAAGGCGAAATGTTAATGCCGAACGGCAAAAATCGCAAGTTTTTTCTTCGTTCTAGAAAATCAAAACACACTTCTTTCTTTTCAGTTTTGTCTTTTTCGGCTCGTTCATTTCAAACTTTGGTCATTTTTCCTCCAATTTCGTCGGATATTTTCAAAATTCCAAGGGAAGGAATAAAAAAATTTCAAGGGAAGAAATCGGAAAAAAATGTCCGACAAAAATTACACAAACAACACGTCACTTTTTTTCAAAACGACACGTCGTTTCTTCAAAAAAACAAGCACTAGTTTTGAAAAAAACGACCCATAAGTCAGTAAAACCTCCGAAAATTGCGATTTTCGAAGCCGCTGAGAATCGCATAATTCTCAACAACTTTTTCTGAGTTCAAAAAGTCGCGTTAAATGGAAGGGTGTGAAACGCAAACTTTTACTAAAAATCAATTCGTTTTTCTCTGTATCCCCAATCGATGATTAGATCCTGAACAGATTTCATTAGATTGTTGAGCAGATTGTTTGCCGTTAGTCTTTGGCATAGCGGGCTGCGGCGAGAACGAGAAACAAGATACCAATAAGAAAAAGAAAGATGATAGGAAGTTATCCATTCAATTATGAGTAGCACTATAACGGTCTAACGACCGATTGATGGTTAATATAGAGCAAATTGTAAGGTAACTATCGAGTTTAGAGTTCTTCTTTCTGAATGACCGTGTTTAGTCCTGCCGCCGACTCATTTTTTTATTGCGGCCTAGGAAGAAACTCAATTTTGAAACCTCAAACTTAGTGCTCTAGAAAATATTTTTGTAATTTTGCACTTGCAGGTTGACTCTAACCCTTCTACAGTATCTTATTATGACAGAGATTTTTCATCATCGCACTCCAATTCAGATTCGTTTCAATGACTTAGATGCCTATCAACACGTAAACAACAACGTGTATTTTTCATTTTACGATTTAGGCAAAGAAAACTATTTCGCGGAAGTGCTTTGTCCTGATTTCCGCACACAACAAATTGTTCCGCTCATCGCAAGTATTCACGCAGATTTCATAGAACCGATTTTCTATGAAGACGATATCGTAGTAGAAACGCGTGTTAGTCATCTTGGCACAAAGAGTTTCACGTTGCGCCAACGAGCCATCAATCAAAAGAATGGGCGTGTCGTTTGTCAGTCTGAAACGGTGATGGTGTGTTTTGATCTTGCTGCGCAACAATCTGCGGAGATTCCCTCGCATTATCGTGCAGCTATCGAAGCTTATGAGGAAAAAGGAAGCCTGGAATAAGGCTGTGCGACATAGCAAAGGCCAGTGAGTTCAGTCTGAAGAGGGACAAGAAAATGGGTCGTTTCCCTTATCAGTAATTCCTTCTCGTGCATACTTGCACATAACCTCATCTATCTATGCAGAAAGTAGTATATGCTCAATCATTAGTTGATGATTTGCGCAAAACATTAGGCGCATTAGCCAAGCCCGACACGATAGTCTGGCTTTTTGATAGCAACACTCATCAACTCTGCGCCCCACAATTACGCGAAATTAGTAAAGGTCAAATTGAACTGATTGTAGGTGCAGGCGAGGCGCACAAAGATTTGCAATCACTCTCCGATGTGTGGAGTGGAATGCAAGCAGCTTCTGCGACTCGGCATAGCCTTCTAGTGAATGTTGGAGGGGGTATGCTTACGGATTTAGGCGGTTTTGCGGCTGCAACCTACAAGCGCGGCATCCATTTTGTCAATGTGCCAACGACCCTTCTTGCGATGGTGGATGCAGCTGTTGGCGGAAAGACTGGAGTGAATTTTGGAGGGCTCAAGAATGAAATCGGAGCATTTCACGAGGCAGATGTAGTTTTTATCTGTACTGATTTGTTGCGCACTTTGGATATGCCAAATCTCGTGTCGGGTTACGCCGAGATGCTAAAACACAGCTTGTTAAGTAACCGTGCTATGTGGGCACGTCATATACAATACCCTTTAGACAATCCTGATTTTGTAGCATTACAAGAGATGGTTCGTGAGAGCATTTCTTTCAAACAGTCTGTGGTAGCGCAAGATCCTCACGAGAAAGGTCTCCGCAAAGCCCTCAATTTAGGGCATACTATTGGACATGCCTTAGAGAGTGTGCTCTTGCACAAAGAAATTCCCGTGCTGCACGGCTATGCTGTGGCTTGGGGCTTGCTTGGCGAACTCTATCTTAGTGTTGTGCAAAAGAAGTTCCCACTAGAAGTTTTGAGAAAGACAACACAATTTGTGGTGGCGCATTATGGTCGTCCAAATATCTCCTGCAAAGACTACGATAGTTTGTTGGAATGTATGTGCCACGACAAAAAAAATAGAGGTCATCAAATCAATTTCACGCTACTTTCCGACATAGGCCAGTTGAGTTTAGATGAAGAAGCTAGTGATGAACTCATCAAAGAAGCACTCGATTTTTATCCGTGAGGGCTAGTAAAGTGAGGTTTACTCTGACATCTCTATTCCAGCGTTTCTAGACTTTATCCTTATCATGATGACTTCCTCCAAGAAACTTACTAGCCAAGGTTTACTCTTAGGCTTATTCGCAGCTGTTTGTTATGGTTTTATTCCGCTTTTTCACCAAAGATTTACAGCATCCATCAGAAGGTTTTCCTTTAGCCTCAGCAACCATTCTTTTTTTATCGCTTTTGGCATTGCTGCGCTGCTTATAGCGTGCATTATGATGGTCAAAGGGATTTCCTTTCGCATCACCTTTCCCGAGTTTTTTTACGCTTAAGTTTCTTGGCGTTTCTGAGTGATGGTGCTGCGCTTTTTCTTAATAGCTGGTTATAGTTATATGCCAAGTGGAGTAGCTACGACACTACATTTTATGTATCCAGTCTTTACAGCACTCATTATGATGCTCTTTTTCAACGAGCCGCGGCGTACTTCCACTATTATTGCTATAATGATGGCTGTGTCGGGATTGTTCGTTTTGTCGTCCACAGGGCAGGGAGAAGTGGGACTTGTGGGAGTGTTGTTGGAAATCATCTCAGCTTTTTGCTTTGCGCTCTATTTGATTCGCGTAAACCGCTCCAAGATTTCGACTTTACCTCCCACAAAACTGACTTTTTATGTGATGATGCTAGGCGCGCTCATCTTTGCTGCGACAATGCTTTATGAACATAGTGAAGCTGGGCACGCTGTCAGTTATGCTCTACTTCCAAGTTTCAATGGCTGGCTCAACCTTTTAGCGCTTTCAATCGTCTGCACAGTCGTTACAAATCTGGCTTTAGTCTATGCCATTCAAATGATAGGTCCAACAGTCACGGCAGTTTTAGGCGTTCTAGAACCAGTAACGGCCATATTGTTGGGTGTTCTCTTTATGGGAGAGCGTTTGCAATTGCCCACGATTCTAGGTATTGCTCTTATTATCCCTGCCGTGCTTATCATTGTCTTTAGGAAGAAGAAATGACGGCTAGTTGTGAACACAAGAAATCTATGCAAAGTAGTGGCGTTTAGTTACTCGATGAAATAGTTCCCACAAAAGTGGTTGCACTCATCATTTCTAGTGATATTTGCACAACTATTTTTCGATTATTCAAGATTTCAGTCGAAAAAATCCCTATTTTCTGGGGCAGAAAAGGCTTATTTGGGGGCTTTTCTGCCCTCATTTTTTGCTAAAATCCTAGTGTTTGTTGTGCAGAATCGCTAGATATAGCGATTTTCAAACCGATGAGAAGTCCGTAACTTTGCACCATCTAAACCATATCCCTTGTGATTGCTCACCATTTTCACGAGGGGCTATGTTGTGAACTCATTTCATCACGAGCACTTCCTTATGCGTCATCTCGCTATTCCTTGTTTCTTTAGCATTATATTACCACTTCACGCTCAAACTTCTGAGCATTCAGAACGAAAGTTCGGTGAAGCGGTGATAACTGCGCGACCCAACATCAATGCACTTGACATCCGTGCGAAGTCTGGTGTGGTGCAAACTGTCAATATGAAGTTGTTGGTGAACAAACCAATGATTGATATGTCGATGGCTTTGCAAGGAAGTGTGCCAGGATTGGTGGTTATCAATCGGGGAGAGCTGGGAGAAAAGCCCCAAATCCGTATTCGTGGTAACTCTTCGTTGCGTCGTGGTGATGCAGCCAACGAGCCTTTGTATGTACTAGATGGCAAAGTCATCTCCTCCGATGCTTTCCTCACGCTCAATCCCAATGACATCAGCGAAATCAAAGTTTTGAAAGACGCTGTGGGAACTGCACTGTATGGCATCAAAGCAGCCAATGGGGTAGTGGAAATTACGTCGAAACGTGGCAACACCACTGGACGTTTAACGGCATCTTATAGTATGAATCTTGGGATTACATTGCAAGGGCGTCGCGGTGTAGAGATGATGCACACTCAAGAAAAGCTGGACTTTGAGCGAAGATTGCAAAATCCGCTTGCGCCAGGCTATCTCTATAGTGCAGACTATCTGCGTCGCATCTACCCCACAGCTCCTGATTTATCAGAGCGCATTGCAGCTAGTCAACAAGTATTAGATAGTTTGTCGCATATCGATACGGACTGGTTCAATGAATTGATTCGTCCCAATCTTTATCAATCCCATAATCTCAGTTTGAGAGGAGGTAATGAAGCGACGTCTTACTACATTTCTATCAACTTTAGTAGTCAGGGTGGGCGTCTTCCTGGCAATAGCACGAATCGCATTACTGCCCGAATGTCGATTGATCAACAAATTGGTCACATTGGCTATGCATCGATTGGCGCAGATATGGGATATAGTCAAATAGAAACTCCCAATGGCACTGATGCTTCGCCTTCTGATTTGGTCTATTTACTCAATCCTTATGAGAGTAGAACAGGAAACTATGGTCGTATGGCAATAAGGGCAGTAACTTTACGCTTAATGACCTTTTGCACCAATACAGTAAGACGGGCGGTGACAAGCGTGGAGGGTTAAATGCTTCTCTCAATTTGAAGCCTTGGAAATATCTAAGTCTTGACGCTGTGGTAGGTTTGGATTTCGTGTTGAACGAAGAAACGAATTTCACTCCCTCTACAGCTTGGAGTGAGCGTGAGAGTGGTGCGCGTCCCAATGAGCGCGGACGCATCAGTCGTTCTAAGGATACGCAGCAAAACATTAGTGCCAATTTCCGTTTGACTTATAACCGTAGTTGGAACGAGGTGCACGATCTCACCCTGGGGGCGAATGTTGATGCCTATCAGTCCGACTTAGACAATACAAGTCTGACGGGCTATGGTGTTGGCACCAAGATGTCTGCTGCATTGATCAACCAATCTTTAAGCGGAAACCGCAAGCCAGCTGTGGGTAGCACAATCGAACGTAACCGTCAATTCGGAGTTGGCTTCGTGGGGGGCTATTCTTATCAAAATACCTACGATTTATTTGCTAGTTACAAACGCGATGCCTCTTCTTTGTTACCTGCACAGCATCGTTGGAATACGGCTTGGGCGGTAGGCTTAGGTTGGACGCCTACGCAATACGAATGGTTGAAATCGCAAGACATTTTGAGTAATCTCAATGTGCGAGTCTCTTTTGGGCAAACTGCAAACCTATCTGGTGTTTCTGCTGCAGCAACCATTGGCACGTTCTCTTACCACAACACTGAGTTCTACTCCGACACGCGGTTGTTGCAACTCCAAGCCCTCTACAATTCTCAACTGAAGGCAGAACATACCGATACTTATGATGCTTCTCTTTCATTTGAACTATGGCGAAACTGTCGCTCAATTTCAACCTTTATCGTCGGCAAACTAGTAATGCTCTCCTAGAAGTCCCTATTCCTTTAAGTAATGGTTTCACCACAATGACGCGAAATATTGGGGTGTTGCGCAATGAGGGATATGAGATTTCGGCTAACTATCGCATTCTCTCGCAAGGAGATGTAAGATTGTCAGCACGCGCTTCTTTGTCTTACAATAGAAATCGCGTAGTAAGTCTTTATTTCACTGATAGATTATACTTAAACGACAGTGATCCTCTTCCTGTTTTTGAGGTAGGAAAGCCTTACGATGTGCTTTACGGACTCACTGCTACTGGCATTGACGCTACTACGGGGTTACCCACCTTTGTTTCTCCGCAAGGAAATCCGATGAAACTGCACGATAATCCCAAACGCTCTGATTTTGTAGCTTTAGGATTTACGACACCTCCTTATACTGGCACGTTTGGACTTACTTTCGAATGGAAGTCCTTCACGCTCGATGCTGATTTCTACTATGTGTCGGGGGGAGTTCGCCGATATAATTATAAATACGCGCGGATGAGTGATGAGGCGTATCGCAATGCCGTGGCAGGAATGACCGAAAAAACGTGGTGGAACAAAGGAGATAACGACAAAGTTTATCACACACGCTTTGTTTCATCTGCTTCACAGACACTGCTTCAGTACGCCAATTCCACCAATGTTGGTCGAAGTGACTATTTGCGTTTGTCGATGCTTTCTTTGCGTTATCGTATTCCACGCAATTTATTACAGCATATAGGCTACGTGGTGCAGTATGCGTATTGTGGCATTCAGGCTTCCAATCTCTTTACGCTGACTAGTTATGCAGAATCCGACCCTGAAAGCGGTCGTCTTTCTGGGACATTGCAGCCCGTTGTTGCGTTCAATCTCAATCTCACGTTCTAATCTATAATACTTATCTCGATGAAGTTATCTTTCTGCACTCATCAGTCTTTTGTACGTTGCGCCAAGTGGCAGCGTCCTTCTCTCATTGTGGGCGCAATTTTGTGGGGATGGGTATCTCTTTTTCAAGGTTGTTCGCTCGATGTACCTTACGAAAACCGATATGCCGACCCGAATGCCATTGTAGATGCTCAGAGCGCGAGAGAATTATTGGCAACGGCTTATACGAATCTTCCCTTAGAGCATTTCACGTTCTCCGTGTTGAGCGATGATTTTCGCCCCACTTATAAGCTCCGCAGCAATCCTTCCCTACAGAAATTGGCAAGTTTTGATGCTGACGAACTAACAACTTTGGGAAATGATTTGTGGGCACGTTGTTATTCAACGATTGCAGTCGCCAATACTGTGCAAGAAAGAGTAGATTCTTTGCCTAAATCGCAAGAGTTGCAAGACATTGCTGTGGAAAGTCAACGAATAAAAGCTTATGCTTATTTCCAGTTACTTCGTGCTTTTGCGCCCGTTCCTACGTCGGCTTCCGATAGTGCTGGTATTATCTTCAAAGAGCGTTTGCAGATGACAGCTTCTCCACGTCTCTCGGTAGGCGAGAGCATCGACAGCATTCGTCACATCTTGGAACGTAGCACCCCTTTGGCTAGTTTTTCCGCCCCAAATTCAGCAAATACTTCTGCAACTTCCCGTCAGCAACATTGGTTTACTCCACTTGCTGCTGCCTATTTGCGGGCAGAATTAGAACTGTATGCAGGCGATTATGCTGCTGCAGAACGCTGGGCTCGCTTGGTGATTACGCAAAAAGGAGGGACAGCATCGCTGCAGCGTGAGGTTTACCAACAATTATGGCAAGGAAATCAATGTGAAGCGCGCATATTTGCTCCCTATATTAACCGATACTTTTACACAGAAATCGTGTATGATCGCCAAACGGGCGATTGTTTTACGGTAAATCCTACGGTGCTGTCTAGATTCGGACAGACAGATTTGCGGCGCAATGCCAGTGTATTCGATAAGAAGTTGCCTGATTCTCCTCTCGGACAGATGAAGAATTGTTTTGGCAAATACAACGCCGTGAATTGGTCTCGAACAAATGGTGGCAATTCAGGGGAAACGCATTTTGTAAGTTTGTATCGCACAGCCGGTGCTTACTTTATCTTAGCTGAGGCTTTGGCACATCAAGGAAAATCTACGGAAGCCATTGCCACAATGAATGACTATTTGGGTCAGCGTGAAGCCACATTGTTAGCCAGCAATTTAGAAGGAGACGCTCTGTTGTCGGCTATTTTGCAAGAGAAACAGTTAGAGTTTCTTGGAGAAGGCGAACGCTTTTTCGATTTGAAACGCTATCGACAAACCCTTCTTCGCGGTTGGACGAAAGGTTTGTCGCATAAAGCTCTAATTTCTCCCAATGATTATCGTTGGAATCTCCCAATTCCCAAAGGCGAATACTTATATAATGATCGCGCGAGCCAAAATTTCGGTTGGCCTCGCTTAAGGTTAGGAGAATAATTACTTTAACTCAAATCAGTCAATAGAATCTGAACAGATTAGACTTTAATGTCAAAATAAGAATATCAGTTGTTTGGAAGAATAGGTCTGTAAATCTATTCATTGTTTGCGGAACCTTGTAGTCCATTCATCACAAATCACTTCAATAATTACGATATGAAAAAATTCTACACAGCATTGTTCTTGTTGTTAGCCACAGTGCCAGCTTTGGCACAAACGGTTAGTGACGAACACAAATCCGAAGAAGGTGCTATCAAATTGTTTGATGGAAGCAAAGAAATCAAATCCTTCTCTGCAAAGCATCTAAAGATTACTTTCTCAGATGGGAAAGTGCATTTCACCCAAAACGGCACTACCGAGAGTTTTGCATTGGCAAATTTTGGTTCGCTGCAATTTACGGTTTTGCCCACAGGCATTGCTCCCATTCAACAACGCGCTTTGTGGGAAATACAAAGTCAAGAAGTCTTGGTGAATGCTCCTGTTGGCACAGTTTCTGCGCTCTATTCGCTCAATGGGCAACTAGTGGCTACTCACGTGCAGCGTAATGCGCAGTTTGAAACATTGGGCAGTGTGCCAGCAAGTGGCTTGTATGTGCTCCGCGTGAAGGATAAGTCTACCAAAATCCTTGTACGATGAAGCGTAGAGTTCTTGCAGTTATGATGCTGCTATGCGGAGTAGGTGCAGTTTCTGCGCAAACACTTGGCGTTTATACACCTACTTCTAGCAAAATGTGGGATTTTTCTGTATTGAAATCCCAGCCAATGACCATAAATAATGGAGAACTTACAGTTGGTACTGAGAAATATCCTTTGACCAATTTAGATAGTGTTGTTGTACGTACCCTTGAAGCGCCACAACTAACAGAGGTGCAGCAGCAACTTATCAAAGGTTACAAAGATAATTTGGGCGTTGATCTCACCAAAGTATTGGGAGTAAAGAAACTCCATGCGCGTTTATATTTCCCTGGTTATGAGAATGCACAAGCGTTTACCCAACCTTTTGAACGCGATTTGGAAGACTACACCATCATTACGCTGAGCGAAAAGTCTACCCCAGAGAAACCAGTGCTGAAAATGACGTACAATCCCCTGGGACTTACTAATTATCAGTGTTATCTCTTATATATGCTCACTGTTGGCAATGACGAGTTCTGGTATGGTGAAAACGCTGGAGATAACTATAAGAAGGTAATGGAAATCCTACATTGGAGCAAGGACTCTTTCGGAGAATTCGACGTGACACTCGATGGATTGACTTTCGATAACGTTAAATCAGGAGAAAGTGCTTCAATAAATTTCATTGCCGATGCTAAGACGCTTTGGGGGATTCCACACGTCGCATTCCTTTCAAGTATCACTTCTCAACTTTCGAAAAAGCCCAACAGATTGTCCAAGAAGAAAAGTTGGAACGTTGGGAAGAATTGGCAGAAATCACGAAGAGTGAACAAGATGGAACGCCTAATCCTTTGCATTATCTCAATACGTCTTCACCAGAAAAGGATGATTATGATGAACCAAAAAACTTCGTAGCTCCTAAGGCTAGTGTAGATTTCAAAACAGGAAAACTACATTTTGAATTCTCCTTCGATGCTGGTTCAATGGGCTACACTCGTTGCTATGTAGACTACGAATAGTTTTTCTCTTTGTCTTAATTTGTGGCTGTGTGTATGGGTAACTTTACGACACGGCCACAATTAGGACTTTGAACTCGCCTTTGTATTCTACAGAGTGTCTAACAATCGTGTCGTGCTGAAAAATGTCTGCGCTCTATTATTGATGGTTTGTTATGTTGATTCCTCGCTACTCAATTTTTCATTGCTTATCCTCTTCTCGTTTTCTCTGTTTGACCTTCAGTTTTGCGCTCTGGGCAATAGGGAGTCAGATGGGGTGGTGCAGTGTTCCTTTCAATTCGCGTACCTTGGTGTCTTTACCTAAAGCACTTGTGACGGGAACGCTACCCAATGGTTTGCGATATATGTTGTTGCCGAATGCCCAACCTTCAGGACGGGCAGAAATTCGTTTGGTTCTCAATGTCGGTTCTGCTGCTGAAGCCTTGGGACAAGAAGGGCACGCACATTTCCTAGAGCATTTGGCTTTGGAGGAACGCACTCCTATCCCAACCGCACAATTGTGGACTTTTGGGAGCAAAATGGAATGAAATTTGGGCAAGACATCAACGCAATGACGGGGTATGATCGCACTGTGTTTCAAACCGCTGTGCCTTCCCAGCCTCAAGATATGGCTTTGCTAGAACAGTCTTTACCGATGGTGGCAGAGTGGTTAGACAAAATCAGCATTCTCCCCCAAAGAGTAGAGCAAGAAAAGGGTATTATTCAAGAAGAAATCAGAGCATACACTACAAATGACGACTTCTTTTCTTTGAAACACGGTGGAGGAGTATATAGCCGGCTTCCCATTGGAACCCCCGATGAGATAGCTGCAACAACACCCGAGAGTTTGCGACAATTCTATGTGCAATGGTACAGCCCCAATAGAGCTACACTCATCGTTGTTGGGGCTATTGATGCCAACAAACTACAAGCAAAGGTCAAAGAAACATTTGGAGTAATTCCCCGTAAGTCTAGTTCTAAATCTATTCCTCCCTTTCAATATGAAAAAGGTGGACAAGTGATGGTGGTGCACGACGAATTGCTTTCAAAGACCTCAGCCGATATCATCGTTCCTCATCGTGTAAATCCTCAGCGAACAATGGGGGACGCCTTGGAAATTCAGCGTGGAAAATTATTGCTGCTGTTGGCCGAACGAAGACTGCGTGCTTTGAGAATGCGCAATTCTTTGGGTGATGCATGGTATTTAGGGCGTATCAATCATTTCACCACTAATGTTGTAGCCAAAGACGAAGGGAGTTTGCGCGATTGTGTTCGACAAATCGTGACAGCATTCCAACAAATGGCGACCGACGGTTGGTGCAATCCTGAATTGCGGAGTGCAAAACGGCATTTTATAGCTGATTTGCAGCAGAGAAATCCCACGCGTTTGCGGAGTTCTGCTGTGTGGTGCGATGATTTCATTGACTATGCTGTTGTTGGTGATCGTTATTTCAGACTCCCTGCAGTGGCAACAGTTGATAGAAGGCATAAGTGAAACGACAAGTGCCGATTTGCAACGTATGCTCAAACGCTGGATGCACTCTGCAGAACAAACTTTGCTTGTGGCTGTTCGGACAAATCATAAGCCCAATACGTCAGAGTCAGAAGCAGAGCGCAGTAAACTTTGGGAATGGGTGTGGAGAAAAGGAACTCGCGTCCGTAGTCCTCGCTATATCTATAAAGAGGTAGAGGAGGAAACAACAGCAGAAGTGTCAATTCCGAAAGAAATTTCCACCTTTCCTGACTATGATGAGCGAATGATTGTCGAGCAGAAGTCTTATTCAAACCTCAATATTCTTGATGCGCGTTTGAAAAATGGCTTGCGCGTTGTGCTTAAGCCCACTTCCCTCCGCCGATAGTCTGATGTACATCAGTGTCGTTGCTCCTCAAGGTACAGCCAATATCCCCATTGACAAATACAACCTTTTGGAAGGAGCAGCGGGATATATGGATATGGGTGGTACAAGAACTCTCCCGGTCGAAGCCTTGCCCGATTTCCAAATGTCGCACGGCATCACGTTGATTACTTCAATGGAGCATCATTGGCACGGATTTTTGGGACAGACAGCAACAAAGCATAGTCGACTGTTCTACAATTTCTTGCGCGAAAAATGGCTTTATCCCGAATTGCGCTACAAAGATTTTGAAGACGTTCGCAAAGAACTGCTCCAGCAACAAGGGAAAGAAACCACATTGTCGCGTATGTTGCATCGCTCGCCAGAACATTTGCTCAACCAAAAGATTGATGAATGGGCTGGACATATGCTACCTTTTGCCACAAAAGAGCCAGACTCTTTGGAGTTAAAGCAAATGAAGTTGGATGACATTGCTGAGTTTTATCATCGTTTATATGGAGCAACGAAGCAAACAACCATTATTGTGACAGGTACCTTTGATGCAAAAGAAGAATTGAAGCACATTGCTGCAGCTTTCAGCCAAATCCCAGAAGCGAAACCTTCGTTTGAGACAACAACGTCTTGGGCATCTCCTAGTCAGGCAGCAGAGTCTTGGCTGAAATTGCCAGATAATACAAATGAAAAGACAGACTTGCTACACATCGAACGACTTTGGAGTGGTCAATATGAACCTGGTTTGCGTCAATCGCTCATTTTGAAATTGATGAGAGATGCGCTTCGACAACGAGTCATTCAGATTGTTCGAGAGAAAGAAGGCCTTGTTTATTCGCCTTACGTTTCTCTGTTCTATGACGCTTCGCCTTGGTCTCACTTCTTGATGGACGTTAGTTTGACAGCTGCTCCTCATCAACGAAAGAAAATCCAGGAGATTTTGACTCGCATCGATAAGGATTTGCAGCAAGTGCCTTTTAAGTGATGCAGAATTAGCTCAACTGAAACGGCCTTTCCTCATTGCCAAAAAAATGATGAACTTGCTCCCGATGATGCTTCTGCATGGCGCACGGCTATAGAACGCTTGATTAAAAAAATCGAGAAAGTTTAGAGGACTTCAACCGCTATGAAGAAATCCTAGAGAGCATACGTCCCGAAGACGTGCAACGTGGTTTTCAAACGCTCATCCAACAGCGGCATTGGCTCTTTCTTGCCGAGTGATGTCTTCTATTCTCAAATTAAACTGATCTCTTTACCTATATTATATGCGTAAACTGTTTTTCTTACTCACCTTTCTCTTGGGTTGTGGCGCGTATGCCCAACAACCTCAAGCCTACGCACTATTTGACCACAGCGGGAAAACTACATCTTACGCTGCGATGATGGACAGCCTATCACGCGCTGATGTTGTTTTCTTTGGAGAAATGCACAATTGCCCTATCACGCACTGGATGGAGCAAAATGTGCTTCAAACTTTGGTTGATCGCTTTGGGAAAGAAGTTATGGTGGGGGCTGAAATGTTTGAGTCCGACAACCAACTCATTCTTGATGAATACTTGCAACGTCGCATTTCCGGCGAACGTTTTGAAGCTGAATGTCGTTTGTGGCCTAATCATTCTACGGATTATGCGCCTTTACTCTCTATTGCCTACGACAATCATTTGCCCTTTATTGCGACAAACGTGCCTCGTCGTTATGCCAACGCGGTGAAGGAGCATGGACTTACATGGTTAGATAGCCTATCGCGTGCCTCACGTGCTTATCTTCCTCCCTTACCCATCTACGTGGAACGAGATTCCACCGCTGAAAAGGCATTTGAAGTGATGGGAGCAATGGTGCAGCATTCTGGAAAAGGACATTATGTGGAAGCGCAAGCGTTGAAAGATGCAGCCATGGCTTGGAGTATTGCGCAAAATTGGCAACCCAATACTCACTTTATTCATTTCAATGGAAGTTACCACACGGATTTTCGCAAGGGAATCATTGAACAACTGTTGCGCTATTGTCCACAACTTCGCATCGCTCTCGTCACTGCTGTGCGACAAGAGTCGGTAGAGGCATTAGACGAAGTTCAGTTAGGCCGTTCAGACTTCTATATTTGTGTGCCTGAAACAATGAATACTTCTTATTAAAGGCGAACAAGGCGTGAACTTTGGTTTCATCCACACTTACCCCAGTTGGGTCGAACACATCTTTACGAAATTATAATCTTTGCAGAGCATTACTCAGTAACAATCTAACAATAACATTAAAACTATGAAGAAATTTCTACTCTCTCTCGTTGCTGCTTGTATGGCAATTACTGTGCAAGCGCAAACCTACACCGTGAAAGTGGTGAAAACAGATGGAACGGTGGTTGCTTTTCCTATGGAAAGCATCAAAGAAATCACTGTTGATGAAAACGACTTGCCCAAACCTCAACCCACTGCTCCAAAATATGTGGAAGTTGCTGGAGTGAAATGGGCAACAGGCAATTTGCAATACGACAAAGGTGTCTGGAAAATTGCCGCCAATCAATGGGATTATTTTAATCCTGTGTCAGGTGTTCGTGGAGAAGGCAGTCGCAGTAAAACCCCACAAGCAGCTGATCAGGTAGACCACTTTAATATGGGAGTGGTTGGTGCAAATGCTTTGGCCATTGACGAAACTCATGGTGGAACAGCAAATACAAGTTTTGAAGGTAAGCTGTTCACTGATGCAAAGCTGCAGAACGCAACTACAGATTTCGAGAAAGCTGCTTTTGGTGATTTGGCTTTTTGGGCAACAAAAGGGAAATATCGTTTGCCTTCTCGCAAGGAATCGATTGCACTCCTCAATGACGCATCATGGCAGTATGGATATGTGGAAACTAATGGTATGAAAATCTATGGTTTTCTCGCAACTAATCCTGCTAATGGAGTGCCCGAACGTAATCTACGCTTTGCCAAACCATTGACAGAAGAAGACATCGCAAAAGGAGTCTTTTTCCCTAGTGCTGGCTCACGCTACGAAAAAGGTGAGTTGAGAAATGTGGGATATGGTGCCTACTATTGGGTGGGTAAAGTTTGGGAAGACCAAGACAGTTGGGGATATTTCATCTCTGCTGATCGTGATGGGGTGTATGGCATAGATCAGGGAGATGATGGAACAAAAGGAGATTGCATCCGCCCTGTCTATATTGGTGCAGAATAAACGCGATAGCCATTAGGCATACAGTTATAAAATTGGCCGCATCACAAACATTTTGTTTGAGGTGCGGCCAATTTTCGGGAAAAACACTGCCTTGCAACAACATCTATGCAAGTAAATTCGTTAAAATACTGCTAGGAGTTGCTGATATATCGGACTAGTCGTTTTGAGTTGCAGTGACTACTTCTACATAGCCTGCTAATCGTTTGGCTTTGTTGCGAATGTCATCAAGATTTTCTGTCATCTCACCACTCACTACCACCACTCCCATGCGTCGATTAGGGCGCGTGGTCGGCTTTCCAAAGATGCGCAAATCGGCATCTTCTTCGCAAGTGAGTTCAAGTCCTTTATAAAGAGGAGGAGTGTTGGATGCGTCTTTGGCTAAGATGACTGCGCTTGCTCCCTGACGTAGAGTTTTTCACTAAGGGAATGGGTAAAACCTAGGGCAGCGCGACAATGTAGCTCAAACTCATTGAAGTTTTGCGTACCTGCCAGGGTCACCATTCCTGTGTCGTGGGGACGAGGTGAGAGCTCGCTGAAGTAAACTCCATTCTTTTCGCTGATGAAGAACTCCACGCCCCAAAGTCCTGCACCGGTAAGGGCTTCTGTGATAGCTTTGGCCATGCGTTGTGCTTCTTCCAAATGTGCAGACGACATAACAACTGGCTGAAAACTTTCTTGATAATCTCCGCCTTTTTGTACATGTCCGATGGGAGGGCAAAAGAGAGTGTTGCCGTTGTCTTGTGTAACGGTGAGAAGCGTTATTTCGTAGTCAAATTGAATGAATTCTTCAACAATCAATTCTTTTACATCGCCACGGCTTCCTGCCATTCCGTAGTCAAAAGCACCAGCTACGTCCTCTCGACCTTTTACAAGCGTTTGTCCTTTACCACTTGATGACATCAGCGGCTTTACGATACAAGGATAGCCAATGCTATCGGCTGCCTTTGTAATTCCTCCAGCGTAGTGGCATAAAAGTATTTAGCCGTTTTTAGTCCTAAGTCTTTTGCAGCTAAGTCGCGAATAGCTTTGCGATTCATCGTAAAGTTTACGGCTCGTGCTGAAGGCGCAACTCTAACTCCTTGTTTCTCATAATCGTATAAGCGTTCGGTGCGGATGGCTTCAATCTCACTAATGATAACATCGGGCTTGTGCTTAGCTACTACTGCATCGAGCTCATCACCGTCTAGCATTGAGAAAACTTCAAATTCGTCCGCCACTTGCATGGCAGGTGCACCAGGATAGTTGTCACAAGCAATGATGTGTTGCCCTAGGCGTTGCGCTGCGATGGTGAACTCTTTGCCAAGTTCTCCAGAACCAAGGAGTAGAATTTTTTTCATATAAAAATAGAGTAGGGATTTTGTGGCGTTGTTTTAGCAAGTGTTGCGTGGAAAGTTAGATAGTTGCGCAAAAATGTCGGGAGCATTTGGCGTGTTTTGAGCCAAGTATGTACATTCTCTCGCAAATTGTTTGAGTTGTTCGAGTGTTGTTGAACGAGGTTGAGAAGAATGTTGCGATGTAGAATCAATCATAGGCACGTAATAAGAGTAGATATAGCGTACCCTTATAACGTGCCTATGGCCTTTTTAGTATCTCATATCGGAATGAAATTTAGAGAAAACTAATCCTCATTCTTGGACTAAGTAAATGTTTTAGCATTATTGCCAAGCCCAATACTGGCCATCAAGGTTCATTCCCAAATGATTTGTTGGGCTTGAGCTATTTTGCGCAGGTTCATCAACGCATAACGCATTCTCCCGAGAGAAGTGTTGATGCTTACGCCTGTTTTACTGGCTATTTCTTTGAAAGAATAGTCTTGAAAATAGCGCAACTTTACAACTTCCTGTTGTTCGAGAGGCAACAAATCAACTAAATCGCCTAGACTATTGAGTAGAACTTCATATTCCTCGGCATCTTCCGTTTCTGCAACAGCAAGATGTTCCCAATGTTCTGTATCATTGTCGTACGAAGACATTCTTTGTTCTGTTCCTCGTCTAAAATAGTCTATGATGAGATTGTGCGCAATGCGTGTAACCCAACAATAGAATTTGCCAGAGTCTGAGTATTTGCCTTGTTGTAAGTTGAGAATAACCTTGACGAATGTTTCTTGAAAGAGATCATTGGCCAAATCTTCTTGATGAACTTGAGCGAGAATGTAGTGAAATATTCTATCTTTGTATCGCTCGAGCAAGCAATCGAAGCTTCGTTGCATCCCATCATATATAAACCCACCAGTGTGTGGTCGGTCATCATTTTGTAAGTTTCCATAACTAATGATGTTTATGTTGTGGTAGATGCGTAAAGATGTTTCGATAGGCAATTACTATATTTTGTTGATTTATTCGCGAAGATAAGCATTTTCTGTGGAATTGTCAAGACTTTCCTCCATTTTTCCTTGTTGTGCATCAAAATGCCAAGCCAGTAAGGGCAACATTCGGAGCAAATAAAATGCAATTTCTCTGCCTTCCACTCGACCCAAAACAATAATCTATGGTTCTAGTAATGATGCCGCCTAACATAATCAGTATTGAACCTTGCCGGATAAATTGTCGGTGCCTGAAACCATATCCACATTGCCTTTATTCAGCACCAACACTCCTCTATATAATGATTTATTAAGAGAAAACGCTTCGGATTGTGTTAAAATGCAGGGCGAATTTTGGTCAGAATTTGGAACAAACTAGGAAGAAACTAATGTTTTCTACGTGGGTTCAAAATCATTCCTCCGACAAATCTTACGCGGATTCTCAATTTTTTTTTCGACATTCTCCGACTTTTTCTTGATTTTTCCTCAGAGTTTTTCCCTGATTTTTGTCCGTCGGAAATAAAATTCCGTCGGACGTTTTCAAAAATCGCGAGGGAAGAAAAAAATAAATTCCGTTGGACATAATCCGAAAAATGTCCCTTAAAATCGCACGAACAACGTGTCGTTTTACCAAAAACGACGGGTTGTTTCGCTAAAACGAGGGGATTTCTTGCAAAATCGTCTGAAAGTTGCGATTTTTAAACGCTCTGAGAATCGCATAATTCCCAATAACTTTTTCTGAGTTCAAAAAGTCGCGTTAAATGGAAGGACGGAAATTGTGAATATATGTTGTGTTTGTGCGGGCTTTTTAGGGGGATGAATATGAAGTTTGTCAGAGATTTAGGAGGTCGCTTGCGATAAATTAACGTGAAGAACGGAAAAAAGGTAGTCTGAAAATGGCGTTTAATTGATAAAGTTGTATCTTTGCATTGTTATGACTGACGCCAAAAAAATAAAAGCACTGATAGAACAACACGATTGGGCATCCGCACGTGTTGCGCTTGATTCCACTTCCAAAGATGACTTATCTTTGAGTGATCGTTTGTTTCTAGAGGGGCTATTGGCAGCAAAACAGTCAAACTGGCATCAGGCAAAAGGCTTTTTTCTTCAAGCAAATGAATTAGCACCTAACGGTGAAGCCGCCGAGATGCTGGATATGATAACGGACATATACGATTTCTACTACAAAGACAATTTAAATCCTTAAAAAGCTCCTTGATATGGCGAAAATGAGAGGTGCTGTTGTTATTGACACCGAGCGATGCAAAGGTTGTGATCTCTGTGTTGTGGCTTGTCCCACACAAACGCTCGCGCTCAGTACAACGGCCGTTAACCACCGCGGATATGCTTTTTAGCCAAGATGTCAACCCAGAAGCGTGCATCGGTTGCACAGCATGTGCCACGGTTTGTCCAGACGGATGTATTGTGGTCTACAGATTGCGTGAAACGTAGTCTTTTGTCTCTCAATACAACTGTAAGTTCTCAGTGAGTCGCATCTCCATTTGAGTAAACTTGTGTTTGCTTGAAATGTCAAAGGCTAAAATGCTAGGTGACTTCCCAGTTTACCTAGATTTAGTTGAGAATTGCGATTTGTCCCATAACTACTTTTAGATTCTTCTCCTTATGGAAAAAGAGATATTACTTCTCAAAGGAAATGAAGCATTGGCTTATGCAGCGGTTCGCTGTGGTTGTGATGCCTACTTTGGTTATCCCATCACGCCACAAAGCGAAGTGCTTGAAACCTTTGCTGAACTTCAGCCCTGGAAGACGACCGGTATGGTTGTGCTTCAAGCAGAAAGTGAAGTGGCTAGCATCAATATGCTCTATGGTGCTGGTGGCTGCGGAAAGAAAGTGATGACTTCATCTGCAAGTGTCGGTATTGCTTTGATGCAAGAGGGCATTAGTTATATGGCTGGTGCAGAAGTGCCTTGCCTAATCGTTAATGTTCAGCGTGGTGGTCCCGGACTTGGCACCATTCAACCTTCGCAGAGTGACTACAATCAAGCTACTCGCGGTGGCGGTAATGGTGACTACGAACTCATTGTCCTTGCGCCCAACAGTGTGCAGAGATGGCTGATTTCGTAGACCTTGGTTTTGAACTCGCGTTCCGCTATCGCACTCCAGTAATCATGTTGGCCGATGGTGTCATCGGACAAATGATGGAAAAAGTGGAATTGCAACCACAAAAGGAGCGCATCAGCGATGAAGAAATTGCAGCGCGTTATCCTTGGGCTACAATAGGTTGCAAAAAACGCAAGCCCAATGTTATCACTTCTGTGGAACTTGTTCCAGAAATCATGGAGCAACACAATCTGCATTTGCAAGCAAAATATCGCGAAATTGAAGAAAAGGAAGTGCGCTACGAACTCACCGGTAGCGACAATCCCGTTTTAGGCATTGTAGCCTTTGGATCTGCTGCGCGAATCTCTCAAAAAGTGGTAGATTTGGCAAAGGCTGAGGGCATTGAGGTGCAATTGTTGCGTCCCATCACGTTGTGGCCATTCCCTAAAAAGCAAATACTTGAGATGGCATCCAAAGTGAAAGGCATTTTGACCGTGGAAATCAATGCAGGACAAATGGTTTTTGATGTGCGCTACACCGTAGAAGGACGCGTTCCCGTAGAACATTACGGTCGTCTCGGCGGCATTGTGCCAAGTCCTAGTGAGATTTTGGACAAACTCAAAACGATGTTATGAATCAAAGTTCCCGAAAGAAACAACGTGACGAACAGCAAGAATTGCGTCGCCAACACAGGATCTTAGTCATCCGTAATTGGTTGAATAGCATATTTATTGTTCTTGCGCTCCTCGCAATTGCAGGCGTTTTATATTTTAAGGCAGGCGAACGCGGGCTTATGATTAGTTATGGTATCGGAGTGCTTGCTGTTCTCATCAAAATGGTGGAAGCGATGTTTCGAATGCCTGGAATCTTCAACAAGTTGTAACTATGACGAAAGAAGAAATTATCAAGCAGGGTAGTCAAGTTTATAAAACTTCTTCACTGCTCAACGACAATACAATGCACTATTGCCCTGGTTGCTCTCATGGGGTAGTCAATAAACTCATTGCAGAAGTGATTGAAGAAATGGGCATGGGCGACAAGTCAGTGGGAGTAAGTCCCGTAGGTTGCGGAGTTTTTATCTACAAGTATATTGATATAGACTTTCAAGAAGCTGCTCACGGTCGCGCTTCTGCTGTGGCAACGGCAATTAAGCGCGTGCTTCCCAACCATCTAGTGTTTACCTATCAAGGAGATGGAGATGCTGCTGGTATTGGTACGAATGAAACTATTCACTCTTTGAACCGAGGAGAAGGCATTGTGATTGTGTTTATCAATAATGCTATCTATGGTATGACTGGAGGACAAATGGCGCCTACAACTTTGATGGGGCAAATGACTTCAACAAGTCCTTATGGTCGCGAGGCTGCGCTTCATGGCTATCCCCTCAAATTGGCTGAAATAGCCGCAATGTTAGAAGGCACAGCTTATGTGACCCGTCAAAGTGTAGAATCAATGGCTGCAATTGGTAAAGCCAAACGCGCACTTCGCAAAGCCTTTGAACTTTCCATGCAACAGAAAGGTTCTTGCCTGGTAGAGTTCGTATCCACTTGCAACATGGGTTGGAAAATGTCTCCCACCAAGGCCAACGAGTGGATGAAAGACAATATGTTTACTTATTACCCCAAAGGCGACCTCAAGGACGTCACAAAGAATTCCTAATCCGATAGTTTATGACACAAGAGATAATTATTGCAGGATTCGGCGGACAGGGCGTTCTCTCTATGGGAAAAAAATCTTGGCTTATGCCGCTTTGATGGAAGGCAAAGAAGTGAGTTGGATGCCAGCCTATGACCCAGAACAACGTGGAGGAACAGCTAATGTTACTGTGATTATCAGTGATGAGAAAATTTCTTCGCCTATTCTTTCCAACTACGACACAGCTATTCTCCTCAATCAGCCCTCTGTTGATAAATTCCAACCCAAAGTAAAGGCGGGGGGTGCTTTGATTTTTGATGGATTTGGTGTGATGCAACCACCCACACGCGAAGACATTAGTGTGTATTCCGTTGCCGCAATGACCACAGCCACAGAAATGAAGCTGGCAAAGTGTTTTAATATGTTCATTTTGGGTAGTTACTTAAAGGTACATCCCATCGTGAAAGTGGAAAGCGTGATGAAGGCTTTGCGCAAAACTCTTCCAGAACGTCACCATCACCTTTTGCCTGCCAACGAACAGGCCATTCTGAAAGGAATGGAGTTGGTGACTCTTTAGTCCGTGGCACTGTTAGCCACTAAAGCGCAACAATCAAATATTTGTTTCGTTAGCTAGCGTGGAGCATTCCTACGCAAGATGCGAAACTCTTTAATACCTATATAATATGGCAAATAGAAGAAGACTCAAAAAGGCGATTAACAACATTTGCAGCGACCTAATGTTGGTCAATGTAGTTGTTTTGCAAGATAAACCTCAATCAACTGAAAAGTTGGAAACCATTGGACAAGAGATTCTTGCGCTCAATGTAGAGTTTGTGAAGCGCATTAGCCACACCGAACCAGGCAGTGTGCGTTTGTTCTATGCAAAGTTGCGTCGAGAATTTCTGAGAAGGTGCAAAATATCTATGGCTTGCTTAGTCAAGCCTAAGATCTGCTTTTGTAACTCTGGCCGTGTGTCATCAGCTTTTTACCGCAAATGAAGACACACGGCCAAAGTCGTGCTTAAACATTTCATTGTTATGATACAATCAATAGCCCAATTTATCTTGTTTCGTTGTTTGGGTTGGAAGGTAGAAGTTACCGTTCCGTCACGCGATAAGTGCATTCTGTGTGTTGCTCCCCACACTAGTAATTGGGATTTCCTTTTGGGTGAAACTTTTAGTCAGGCAATTGGGCGAAAAGCTGGATTCTTGATGAAAAAAGAATGGTTTTTCTGGCCGTTGGGCTGTTTGTTTCGTGCATTAGGTGGTATTCCTGTGGTGAGAAGTCGTCATCAGTCGCTCACGGATCAATTGGCTGACATTGCTATTCGCGAAACGTATTTCAATCTCGCAGTAACGCCAGAGGGTACACGCTCTCGAGTTACCACATGGAAACGCGGTTTCTATTATATTGCCTTGAAGGCGAATATCCCTATTCAGCTTTTTGCTATCGATGCAAAGCATAAGCGCATCGTTTGTACAGAGGAAATTATGCCATCGGGTGATGTTGATGCAGACATGAAGCGAATAATGGATTATTATCGTCCATTTGTAGACTGTGCCTTCTGTCCCGAAAAGTTTGCTTTAGAAGAAATCTAAAGCGCAACGTTTGATAGTTCTGAAATTTTGAGATAGAAATTGCAGGTAAACGCAGCGTTTCGTGCCATATTATCGTAGTTTTATAAGCATCCTAAGTATTCGGCTTATGAGAATATCCCTTATCCATGGGTTGCGCTCTTATTTAAGTTACCCAAATTCACAAACGATTTCCTTGTTCTTGAAAGAAAGGGGAAAAAACGTCTTGGCTAAATCTCTCCTGCTGATGAGTATGACAAGTGCTGTGGCGTTTCATGCCACCGCGCAAGTATCTGTGTCGCAAACATTGGGAGATAGTGGGGTAGTCGTGCCAAAGCGTCCAGCTCCGTTGATTTGGGAAGAGAAAGAATACTTGGGTGCTCCGTGGGTATCTCCCATTTCGCGCCCTTATACACCGACTGCAGGTTTGCAAGGAAGGCATATCTTCCTTTGGCCAAGTCACGGACGCTATTATAATGCGGAGAGATGGGCGTGGCAAAGACCAATCCTCTTTTGCACAACCGAAGATTTGCTCACTCCCAGTTTTGTTTTTCCTTATCTCATTCCTATGTTGGAGCGAGCTGGAGCGATAGTGTATAGCGCTCGTGAGCGTGATGCGCAGACAAATATGGCTGTGGTCGATAACGATCAACCGAGTAGAGATGGAGATTATATAGAAGATAATGCAGTGGGAAGATCTTGGCAAACAGCCAATGTACGAGGTTTCTCTATGCCCTTGACCACACTCAATGATAATATTCAGCCATTCTCTTTAGGCACAGTGCGTTCGGTTGCCACAACACAAGGCAAGGATTTGAACAGCGTGACGTGGATGCCTCAACTTTCAAGCGCAGGAATGTATGCCGTTTACGTGAGCTATGCCACACTTCCGCACGCCGTAAGCGATGCGCACTATACTGTTTATCATTCCGGTGGTAAGACTGAATTTCATGTCAACCAACAAATGGGAGGCGGAACGTGGCTATATTTGGGTACGTTCCATTTTGAAGCAGGAAAAAATCGAAGGAATTGCGTGGTGCTGACCAATCAGAGCCAGCAACACGGCGTAGTATCTGCAGACGCTGTGCAGTTTGGTGGAGGAATGGCAATGACAGAACGTGCACTTCCTCAGATATCCTTAGCGGAAGATAGCACACGAGTTTATACTTATCCCAATGGCCCCACTAGTCGTTTACCACGTCAGCTGGAAGGTGCCAGATATACGGCGCAATGGTCAGGAATTCCCGACACACTTTACCGCAATAATCCAGAAGGTAGTGACTATAATGACGATATTCGCGTGCGTCCACTTTGGTTGAACCATTTGAGTGGAGGTTCTGTCTATCATCCCAATGGTTCTGGAGCAGGTGTCCCCTTTGAACTTGCCTTTGCGCTTCACACAGATGCGGGTTATTTGAAGAATGGAAACGTTTTCGGTTCTTTGGGAATTGCAACCAGCAAAGGAGACAAAGGAGAATTAGAGTTTCGTTCTGGTGTTTCACGCAAAAACTTCTCTAGGATTTGCCGAACAAGTACTGACCACAGTAACGTCAGATTTGTCACAATCCTTTGATGTAGACTGGCGCCAACGTGACTTAACAGACAAAAACTACGGAGAAACAAGACTACCGCAGGTTCCGTCAATGATTTTGGAGTTGCTTGCTCATCAGAATTTCACAGATATGAAATATGCGCACGATCCCAACTTTAAATTTGTGGCATCGCGAGCCATCTACAAAGCAATGTTACGCTATGTGGCGCAAATGCATCGTCAAGAAGACAACGTGGTGATTCAACCGCTTCCCGTGAATAGTCTCTCTGCGGTGTTGCTAAAGGGAAAGAATCAAGTGCAACTGACGTGGCAACCGACTTTGGACAGTTTAGAAGTCACAGCAAAACCCACAGACTATATCGTTTATACCAAAGAAGCTGGAAAGGATTTCGATAATGGGCAGTTGACAAAAGGGAAAACATCTTTGACCCTTCCCTTGGAAGCAGGAAAGCATTATAATTTCAAAGTAGCAGCACTCAATGCAGGTGGCGAAAGTCTCCCTTCTGAAACTATGGCTGTGTTTTGTGCAAAAGGTCATCGCGAAGGGAATGCCCCCGAAATACTTGTGGTCAATGGCTTTTATCGCTTAAGTGGTCCAGCTCGTGTGGAAACAGCAGATAGTCTAGGCTTTGATTTGGCCGAAGACTTAGGTATGCCTTATGATTACTCCACAGCTTTTACTGGTAAGCAAACCAATTTCGCAAGAAGTGATATGGGACGTTCTGGCATACACAGTTTGGGATATGGTTCTTCAGAGCTTGTGGGAAAAGTTATAGCGGGTAACCGCTTTGATGGTGTGGAGATTCATACTTCATCCATTACCAACGCTATGCCCAATGTTGCTGTTCCTCAATGGGGAGAGAAGCTTTTGCTGCTTTGACTCCAGAGCAATTAAAACGCTTTGCGGTGATTGATTATATTGCGGGTCAAGAGAAGAATGCGGCTTACAATCTATTGCCTTATAAAGCCCTTCCTCCTGCTTCAATGGCACAATTAAAGACATATGGAAAGCAAGGCGGTGCTCTATTGCTCAGTGGAAGTTATTTGGGTACTGACACAAAGTCTGAAGAAGAACGTCTTTTCATGGATGAAATGTTGGGGGTGCGCGCACCAGGTAGGGTAGCCAACGACACGCTGGAAGGAGTCTGGGGAATGAATACTCCCATAGAACTTTACAATCTGCCCAACGCAACGCACTATTTTGTGCAACATACGGACGTACTTGAGCCTACAAAGTCCACAGCCTTCTCCGTCTTCTCTTATGGCAAGGGAGGTTTTAGTGCAGGTGTGGCGAATGCTGAGGATATGCAACGCAGTATCACACTCGGTTTTCCCTTTGAGTGTATCAAGGACGAAACGCTTCGCAAGTATGTGATGCAAGGAGTACTCAAATATCTCCTCAAGAAATGATAATGAGTCAGACAATGTAGAATTATTGTATGAACAACCTACTAATTCAATTAGAAATTATACTTTTGTAAATGAGAATTGAGCAATTTCCCTCGCAGTTGTTAGAAAAGGCCGTAGGCGAAATGTCTAAGCTCCCAGCAGTGGGGAGAAAGACTGCGCTACGACTTGTCTTGCACCTTCTGCGCAAAGATGCTTCGCAAACGCATAGTTTGGCCCAAGCGTTATTGGATTTGCGCGATGAAGTGAAGTATTGTCGTCATTGTCACAATATCAGCGACACCGAAGAGTGTGAGATTTGTACACATCCCCACCGCGATAAAAGTACAATCTGTGTAGTTGAAAATGTGCAGAATGTAATGGCTATAGAAGCCACGGGACAATATCGCGGTGTCTATCACGTTTTAGGTGGAGTCATAAGTCCGATGGATGGAGTTGGACCAGGTGATTTGCATATTCAATCACTGTTAGACCGTGTGGCTACGGGGGAAGTAAAAGAAGTGATATTTGCGTTGAACCCCACCATGGAAGGGGACACAACGAACTTTTATATCTCAAGAAAATTGCAACATCTTCCTTCAGACGAGCATCCAGTTCAAATGAGTGTGTTAGCGCGTGGCATTGGTGTGGGAGATGATTTGGAATATGCAGACGAAGTTACACTGGGACGTTCTTTAATCGACCGCGTGGCGCTCAAACAATAACTATTATAATGGAATAATATGACATTTAAGAAAAAAGTATATCTGCTCTATGCCGTTGCCGTTTTGGTCGCATCTGCTGTGTTCTTCCTTCTCGATGGCAAAGCTGATTTGGTGGGAGATGATTGTGTAAAACTTTATGCGATAGATCTTCTCGTTGTTGCTGTGCCAACAGTGAGTTTGTTCTTTGCTTACAGTTGGGAAAAATATGCCTTTCAACAGGAAGCGCCTAGCTAAAGTTAGAGGTGAAGAGCGTACGCGTTTGCTTCATAAAATTGCGTTTGTCAAGATTGGAATTTTCGTTTTTTCCCTTTGGGCTTGCACGCTGTGCTATGTTTTAGCGAGCTATTCTCACAATACGAAGTATGGCGTCATCGTAGCTTTGCTGCACGGCCTACTCGTTATTCCGAAATTTTCTTCGGTACAAGATTAAGCCCCTATTGGTTATTAGACCGTTATAACTTTCTTTCCCTGCTAATATTTTCCTATGATTATAAAATCAGCTGACTTTTTTTGTCTCTTCCGCTCGTGCTGACCAATGTCCTCAGGACAGCACTTTACCCGAATATGCCTTTATTGGCCGAAGTAATGTGGGTAAAAGTTCACTCATCAATATGCTAACTGGGCGAAAAAGCTTTTGGCAAAAAAACATCTTCTACTCCTGGTAAAACGATGTTGGTCAACCACTTCATCATTAACAATGAGTGGTTTCTTGTCGACTTGCCAGGCTATGGCTTTGCCAGACGTGGGAAAAAGGAGATGGAGAAATTCCGTAACCTCATTGAGTACTACATACTAGAGCGTAAACAACTCACTTGCTTGTTTGTGCTTATCGATTCTCGCCTACCACCGCAAAAGATTGATTTGGAATTTATTCAGTGGTTAGGCGAAGAAGGTATTCCTTTTTGCATCGTATTCACCAAAGCTGACAAGAATAAAACAGGTGAGTTGAAGAAGAATGTACAAGGTTTTCTCAAAAAACTTCAAGAAGAATGGGAAGAACTGCCTATGCACTTTGTGACCAGCAGTGAAAAAGGAACGGGCCGCACCGAGTTGTTGGACTATATAGATGAAATAAACAATGGTTTGGACTGATAAAGTTCGAAATCTGAAGTTCATATTTATTGGAGTTGCGATAATTATTGTCGCAACTTCTCTGTTTGTCTCCCATCGCTTGGTTGAGGATTTGAAGAATGAAGAGCGCACGCGTATGAAGGTTTGGGCTGCCGCTATGCGCTCTTTGACAGAAGCGGAAGAAAACACGGATTTGAATCTTGTGCTAACGGTTATCAATGGCAACAATTCTATTCCAGTGATTGTTACTGATGAGGAAACAAGATACTGTCGCATCGCAACTTAGGTATCCAATCAAGAAGTAGTCAGGATTCTTTGAAACAATTGCAAGGTCGTTTGACAGAAATGCGACAAACGGGGAAACATATGAAAATGCCTTTGGAGATAACTTCACAAGAAGACAATACAACGACACTGAGTTCGCCAGAGCAGTTGCACCATATCAACATCTATTATGAGGAGTCGTTGATTCTTCATCGACTAGCCTGGTTTCCCTATGTTCAGTTAGCGGTGGTCAGTTTGTTTCTGCTGGTTGCACTTGTTGCGCTGCTGTCCACGAAGAAAGCAGAACAGAATCGTGTGTGGGTGGGTTTGACAAAAGAAACAGCACATCAGCTAGGAACTCCAATTTCTTCTTTAATGGCTTGGATTGAAGTGTTGAAAGAGACCTATCCCAATGATGATTTACTAGAAGATATGCAGACAGATGTGCAGCGTTTAGAGCGCATCACAGAAAGATTTTCCAAAATTGGTAGTCAGCCTGCGCTTGCAAACACGTCCATCTGTCCGATTATTGCGCAAACAGTGAGTTATCTGCAAAGAAGAATCTCGAGTAGAATTACTATTACTTCGCACATCCATCAAGAGGTTGAACTCCCGCTTTCGGCTCCTCTCTTTGAATGGGTGCTAGAAGTGTTGTGCAAAAACTCTGCAGATGCTATGTCGGGCGCTGGGAGTATTGATATTTCAGGTCAAATAAAAGATGATAGATACATAATCGACGTCACAGACACGGGAAAAGGCATTGCGCGCAAGAATTTCTCTTCAGTGTTTAAAGCAGGCTATACGACAAAACAACGTGGCTGGGGCTTAGGATTGTCACTCTCTAAACGGATTATTGAAAAATATCACCACGGTCGAATCTATGTTTTCCAATCAATTGTTGGGAAAGGCACAACTTTTCGCATTGAATTGCCTTTATCCCCAATCGGTCATTAGACCGTTATGTGCAATTCGTTATAGAGAAGATAACTTCTTGTCATCTTTATTTGCTTGTTGGCACCTTCTTTTTCGTTCGTTCTCGCCGTAGCCCGCTACACCTTTGAACAAATGACAAATCTTCTGCTCAATAATCAAATAAAATCTGTTCAGAATCTAATGATCGATTGCGGTTTAGTAGGCTAAGGGTATGGCGTGTTCACGGATGCTAGCGTAGTATCCGAGTTTGTAAAGGTTGAAAACGAATAGCGAGGGGCGATGTGAAAGAAGATTCTTTCGCATTGCTCCTTTGCTATACGATAGAAGAATAAGAATAACGGTTTGAGTTTCCATTTCACTAGTTTGTTATAACTCTGTGAAACGCGTGCCTTGTTAGTCATCGGTTCGCCCAGCATACTAAGCGTGCGCAACGCAGTCTCACTATTGCATAGGAAAGACTTATTATCATTGATGCCTGTGTGCAGAAGCGGATTGTCTATATGAATCACTGGGATATTAAGTTCTGACAATCGTACACCCATTAAAGCATCTTCGTATCCATATTCTGTGATGCGCTCATCGAATTGCACTTGGGTGAAGATAGGACGATGAAACATCACACAGAAAGTACTGAAAAACTCGTAAGGACGTTTTCGGCGAAAGGGGAGAGTACGTAGTTTCTCCGCTGCAAGTTCATATTTAAGGCGTAGTTCACAACCTTTGGTGGCTGACAGAGGGGTAGAAAGACCGCCTACAATGACAGCGTTCTCTTGTCGTGCAGTCCAGTATTTCCATAAGAAATTATCACTTATGACCTCGGCATCGGCATCCAACAGCAAGACGTAGTCAAAATGTGAATAGTCTATTAGCCAATTTCTCAGACGAGCTCGCCCTACGTTGGTTTCCATTCTGACGAATTCGCAATTAGGCAAAAACTCAATCACTTCATTTCTTGTCACTGTCGCTTCATCTGTGCTAGCATCATCGCCAACAATGATTTCATAATCGAATGTGTTTTCATATTGCGCCTGCAATTCTTCGCACTGCTTTTGTAAATCAGTGACAAGACACAGACAATCTGTGTTGAAGGTGGGAATGAGGATGGAGAGCATGGCAAGGTAGATAATAGTAGTCTGAGGAGGAAGATAACTTTGATTGGAAGTTTGAAATAAAACGTCCGACATTCTTTGGAAAATCTCCGAGTTTTTCGGACATTTCTCTGGGTTTTTCAGAAAAAATCTCCAAGGAAAATTTGAAAACGTCGGAGTTTTTAGGCGATATCTAGGAGGGTTTGTGGTGAGCTTTCAAATTTTATTTCAAAGTTTTATTTGCTTACAGTATCGAGCTACAGAAAAGAGATAAAAAAAGGTGCGTATCCAGGTGAGAAATCTGGACACGCACCTTGACGTTTACATTACTAACTTAGAGATACTGAATACATATCCTTAAGCAACAAGGCTTAGAGTTTAGCCTCCAACGCTGCAATTTTGGTGAGCGTATCAGCTTCTTTCTTGCGTTCAAGGGCAACAACAGCTTCGGGAGCGTTGTTTACAAAGCGTTCGTTAGAGAGCTTGCCTTGAATGCTCTTGAGGAACTTGCGCAAATGTTCAAGTTCTGCACGTGCAGCTTCCTTTTCAGCTTCAAGGTCTACCACATCGCCCATATAAAGAGCGTATTCAGTGGTGCCCACAAGGAAGGTGCTGTAACCCGCTCCTTCAACTTGCTCTGCTGTTTCAATCTTATCGAGCCCCGCAAGTTTCATGATAAGACCATCGAAAGCCGAGAGTTCGTTGGTATTTGCCACAATGGTGAGTGAAAGTAGCTCACGAGGTGAAACGTTCTTTTGAGCACGAGCTGCGCGAACGCCAGCAATGATGCCCTTTACACGCTCGATGGCAAGGATTAAAGCTTCATCTGTTGAAACAGGTGCACTGATAGATTGAGGAGACACCATAATGCTTTCGCCATCCTTGCGCTCTGTGAGATGTTGCCACAATTCTTCTGTAATGAAAGGCATAAATGGATGCAACAAATGCAACAGATCGTCGAAGTTCTTCAGAGTAGCTTCATAAGTGACGGCATCAATGGGCTGTTGGTAGCCAGGCTTGATCATTTCAAGATACCAAGAAGAGAATTCATCCCAGAAGAGACGATATACCTCCATCAGAGCTTCAGAGATGCGATACTTAGAGAACAAGTCTGCAATCTCAGCAGCACTCTTGCGCAATTGAGCAGCGAACCATTCGGTGGCTTGTTTAGAGGTTTCTGGTTGCGTTAGTGTAGCGTCTACTTCCCAACCTTGCACCAAACGGAAGGCATTCCAAATCTTGTTGCAGAAGTTGCGACCTTGTTCGCACAATGATTCGTCGAAAAGAATGTCGTTGCCTGCAGGTGCTGAGAGCATCATACCCATACGCACACCGTCAGCACCGAATTTCTCTATCAGATCAAGTGGATCGGGAGAGTTGCCAAGCGATTTAGACATCTTACGGCCAAGTTTGTCGCGAACGATACCAGTAAAGTACACGTTCTTAAACGGCATCTTGCCCGTATATTCATAACCTGCCATAATCATACGTGCCACCCAGAAGAAAATAATATCGGGACCTGTGACGAGGTCGCTAGTGGGGTAGTAGTAGTTGATTTCTTCGTTGTTGGGGTTGTTGATACCATCGAAAAGTGAGATGGGCCACAACCAAGAGGAGAACCAAGTGTCGAGTGCGTCGTCATCTTGGCGCAATTCTTCAGCTTTTACCTCACGTCCGTATTTTTCAGAAGCCACTTTCACAGCTTCTTCAAGGCTGTTGGCCACCACAAATTCTTCTACTTCTGCATTAGGTGCACTTAGATAATATGCAGGAATGCGATGTCCCCACCACAACTGGCGACTGATACACCAGTCTTGAATGTTAGAAAGCCAATTATTGTAGGTATTCTTGTATTTTGCAGGGTAGAACTTAATGTCATCATCCATCACAGGAGGTAAAGCAAGGTCTGCAAAGTGCTGCATATTGAGATACCACTGCATGCAAAGGCGTGGTTCTACTGCTGTATCTGCGTTACGTTCGCTGTATCCAACCTTGTTGTCATAATCCTCCACCTTTTCAAGAAGACCAGCTGCGGCCAAATCTTCAGCAATTTGCTTGCGCACTGCCATACGATCTTGACCAATATACATTCCAGCTGCTTCAGATATTGTGCCGTCTGCATTGAAAATGTCGATGGTTTCGAGGTTGTGCTTCTTACCTAGGGCATAGTCATTGACATCGTGGGCAGGAGTCACCTTCAAACAGCCCGTACCGAATTCAATATCAACATATCTGTCTTCAATAACAGGGATAACTCTATCTACGAGTGGCACGCGAACTTGCTGACCTTTGAGCCAACCGTTCTTGGGGTCTTTGGGGTTGATGCACATAGCCGTGTCACCCATGATTGTTTCAGGACGAGTGGTTGCGACAACTGCATATCGACCCTTTTCGTCTGAATGAAGCACTTCACCTTCTACGCCAGTTGTGGTGCCGTTATCATTGACCACATAATACTTGAGGTAGTACAGCTTGCTTTTCTCTTCACGATAAATTACTTCTTCGTTAGAAAGTGCAGTTTGTGCTTTAGGATCCCAGTTCACCATGCGAAGGCCACGATAAATAAGGCCTTTATTATAGAGGTCTACAAAGACTTTAATGACACTCTCTGAGCGAGTTTCGTCCATTGTGAAGCCTGTGCGGTCCCAATCGCAGGAAGCACCAATCTTGCGCAATTGCTTAAGAATGATACCGCCATGTTCTTCTGTCCAATCCCAAGCGTGCTTCAAGAACTCTTCACGGGTGAGATCCAATTTGCGGATACCTTGTTGAGCGAGTTTATTTACAACCTTTGCTTCGGTTGCAATGGAAGCGTGGTCTGTTCCTGGCACCCAGCACGCATTCTTTCCTTCCATTCTTGCGCGGCGCACCAAGATGTCTTGAATCGTGTTGTTGAGGATGTGCCCCATATGCAGCACTCCCGTCACGTTGGGAGGGGGAATTACAACGGTGTAAGGCTCACGACCATCGGGTTTTGAGCTAAAGAGCTTGTGGTTTGTCCAGTATTCGTACCATTTTCCCTCCACTGCTTCGGGAGAGTATTTTGTGGCAAGTTCCATATATATAGGTGTAAATTGGATTTACAAAAGTTGTTTGTCTGACAAATGCAGCAATAATACACTATGAGGATGCATTATTTCTGTGCAAAGATAGCACTTTCGGTGATTTTGGAGCAAATAGGGAAGGGAAACTATCGATTTACAAAGAGAAGTAGCCCATTTGGTGCTTAGAATTTACCTAATATCCTATCAATAGCCCAATTTGTTGGGGTAGCACTGACAGAGTCGCAAGTGCAAATGCCAGTTCCGCTGAGATGTTCCATGATGTTTTGGAGCAAAGGCACTTGAACGTGTTCAGGATTTTCAACCTCAATGTATTGATCTACTTCTTCATTCTGCAAATGAATGGCTTGATAGGTGAAAACAGAAAAAGAGAGCTGGCCTTTGTCGCCAATGAGTAGGATTCTATCTTCCTTGGCACTCTCGTGTGCTACGAAGCACCAAGTGCCCGAAGCCGGCAGACCATTGGCAAACCGAAAAGCTGCGCTAACGGAGTCTTCTGTGCTATACAACTGACGTAGATTGGCCTTAAATCCTTGAACTTCTACAATAGGGCCAAAAAGTTGTTGAAGGAAATCTAGTTGGTGCGGGGCTAAATCATAGAAATATCCCCCACCAGCAATGTCGGGTTGTAAACGCCAAGGGAGATTTTTTGAATTGTAATCTAAATCTCTAGGAGGAACTGAGAAGCGAATTTGTGCAGAAAGAACTTTTCCAATAGCACCAGTTTCAACCAGCGATTTCACACGCTGAAAATAAGGGAGATATCTGCGATAGTAGGCCACAAAACAAGGGGTATGTTGATTGGCTGCTACTCGATTGATGCGTAAACAATCGGAATAGTGTGTAGCTAATGGCTTTTCCACATATACAGCCTTCTGAGCATTCAAGGCCATGATAGCATAAGTGGCGTGCGTGGAAGGCGGAGTGGCAATATAGATGGCGTCGACATTAGGATCCGTAACAAGATTTTGCGCATCCGTATACCAGTGAGGAATGTTGTGACGCTCGGCAAAGGCCGAAGCACGCTCGGCACGTCTACTCATTACTGCTACCACTTGGGCATTAGGTAATTCAGAAAACGCAGGGAGCATTTTCTTTTCTGTCGCTTCACCACAACCGATAAAGCCCCATCTAATTGTTTTTTGGCATTCCATAGGGGCAAAGTTACGCAAAAATGTTGTACCTTCGCCTTGAAATACTAGCTTTTTCATCATGATGACCTATAAACAAGCTCTTCTTTTACTTCTGCAACATCCAAAGCGAAGCTCACGCTCCATGGTTTTCTCTTATGTGCTGGCTGCTTTCGGAGCAATGGCTGTGGTCTTTGGGGTGTGTCATAGCGCATACATTATGGGAGTGCCCTGGTGGATTCTCAAGCAACAAGGCATTCCTAGAGAACACTTGTGGGAGTTGATTCCTATTGATGCAATTGGCCTAATTTCTCTTTGCATTGGACTGGTTTCTGCCTTTGTTGGACTTGTGAAGGCGCACTATAAATCTCTAGAAGTGGTGCGTGTTTTGCAACTCAAACTAGACATGCTGCCGCGGTGTCTTCTGAACAACGGCTTTCTAGATGGACGATTGCTGCTGCAATTACCTTCGTATTGGGAACTTTATTGTTGCTCCCTCAAGTAATTGTAGTGCTAGGGCTCTACCAAACTGCAAATTCCTCCTTGATGTTAGACGATGCCGTAGTGCCTCTATGGGTTTATCTTCTTCAAGCTGCGTTCTCCTTTACGGGTATGCTCGTTCTACTTTTCCTCGGGTTGTATTTTCGTTTGGTGTTTTCTAATAAGCGTAATTAAATATGCGACATCTAACGCTTTTCTTGCTGTGTTGCATTTCTCTGGCGGCTTTTTCTGTTCGACCTGTACGTCATATTCTGATAAAGGATGAGACAGGAAAAAAGATTGTCCTTGCTTATGACAAAGCAACGCACGCCACTGAAAACATTCCGACGTGTTTCCCCTCTTTGCGTCAATCTATCTCTACGCGTGCTTTTAATGCAATCGAAGAAAATGGTTTAGGGCGGTATGGACAAAGTGCGGCTGGGGTTCTGCCTAGTATTGGCGCACCAAAGATACCCATTATTATGGTGGAGTTTCAAGATGTGGCCTTTCAAACGACCACAACTCCAGAACTGTTGTCTCGTTATTTCAATGAGAAAGGCTTTTATATTGATAAAGGGTGGGGGAGGTAGTGTAAAGGACTATTTCGAAGATCAGAGTTATGGACTGTTTTCTCCTTCGTTTGAAGTGGTTGGCAAGGTGAAATTGCCCAAGAACAGAGAATACTACGGCGAAAATGTTGGCAATAGTGTGCATATCAATGTAGAAGAGTTTTACCATAGTGCCGTTGAATTAATGCTCCAGCAAGAAAATAACTTTCGTGCTTTCGAGCATCAACAGAAGATTCCTTTGGTGATATTATTTTTCGCTGGTGCAAGTGAGAACTCTGCTAAAGAGTCAGGCAGTGAGAACTATTTGTGGTCTTCCTTCAAAGAGTCACCATTCACGGTTGCCAATAAGACCTTTGAAAGTTACCTCGTTACTGGAGAATTGATAAACTATTATAAGTCTGAATTAGGGAAACCTCTGATGGATGCTCAGAATAACCCCATCATTGATCATTCCGCTCTGGAAGGCCTGGAGTGAAGTGCCACGAAATATGCCATGCTCTCGGACTTCCTGATGCTTATGATACTCAAAACCCTTATAGGGAAACTCCGGACTATTTGGACTTGATGGATTATGGGCAATATGCAATGGACATTGGTGAGCGTCCTATTGGTCTTTCTGCTTACGAACGTAATTGTTTGGGATGGCTTAATCTTCTACAATTAGACGATTCTACGGCTGTCTATGGTCTTTCTCCACTCAATGCTTTGCGCCAAGCCACAGCAACGAAGACAGCTGCCCAAGCTTTTCTACTTCGAAATCCCTCGAGCGAAAAAGAATACTTTGTCTTCGAAAATCGCCAGCCTAGTACTTGGTTTCCTTCCGAATTTGGTTCTGGAATGTTGGTCTATCACATAGATTATGCAGAGGATAACTGGAGAAGTAATCGGGTTAATGTCGATGGACATCAACAACGCTATGAGATAATCCCTGCAGATGGAATAAAAGCGACCCACGACAAGTTTGCAATAAACGATTTTCAAGCAAGTTTTTTCCCAGGTTCAAAACGTATTTCTCTTTTTCCACCTAGAGGAACTCACAAAGTTTTGTGGAATTCGGGTGAGGAAAGTCCAGCGATATACAGTATTTCCATAAAAGAAGGGACAAATGATGTTGTCTTTTCCCTCAGTGAGCATATAGCAACAGGATTGCAGTCTCATAACAATCGTCTTCTTCCCACATTGAACGATGAGTGCTTCTACGATTTACAAGGGAAGATGCTGAGACATCCACAGAGAGGAAATATTTATCTGCGTCAAGGGCAGAAGATATTGTACTTCCATCATTAGTTGTGTGTAATATAGAACAATCATAATACATTATGTTGAAAAAAATCCTGCTTTTAGTTTGTATCCTCGGAGGATTTCAAGCTGTTCACGCGCAGTCATTAGGTTCACTCGTTAATGCAGCAAAGAGTGCTGCATCGAATGTTGTGAGCAATGCAAAAGAGAAGGTAGAAGCTTCACTGATTGGCACCCAAACGGTTACGGCCCACCAACTTGTGGGCACTTGGTCGTATCAAGAACCTTCTCTTGTTTTTGAGAGCAATAGTTTTGTAAATCAAGTGGGTGCAGCTGCTTTGAGCAAACAAGCTGAGAAGTCTGCTGTGGCTTATTTATCTAAAATGGGTGTGACCGCTGGTACACTTCATGTGGCTTTCAAGTCTAACGGACATTACACCGCATCTCTCAAAGGGAGAAGCATCAGTGGAACATACCAAGTAAATGGTGCTACCCTCACATTAGTAGCTCCTCAAGGCGTTGTTTCTGTTCCCGTAAATGCAAAAATTCAGGGAAATCAACTTCAATTGTCTGTACATGCCGACAAACTCCTTCCTTTGCTTCAAACACTCGTGGGCAATGTTTCGCAATCTGCTCAACAGTCTGCCATGATTTCTAATGTGTTGAAGCAATATAAAGGTGTATTGATTGGTTTGAAACTCAAGAAGTAGTTTATCTTCTGAATTATTGCTGTCCGGTAAAAGTTTTTCTGATGATAAAAATAAGGCTGAAACCCTCTTGCAGGATTTCAGCCTCTTTTGTTACTTTGCTTGTTGGAAAAAAACACTAGTAACATGAGCAAAAGTACATATTTTACCGGACAGCCGGTCTATAGTCAGGTCATTAAATTGCTGGATAAAGCCAAAATTCAACAAATTAGTCTCGAAACACTAGGGAGCGAGCGTTATGTTAAGCGTTTGACAGGTTGGAAACACCTCATCATTATGCTCTTTGGTGTGCTCAAACACTTTGATTCTCTGCGTGAATTGGAGATTGGCATGAAAGCCGAGACCATGAAACTCTCCCACTTGGGGCTTGACTACGTTGTCCGTCGCAGCACACTTGCAGAAGCCAACCAGCGGCGACCACAAGAGTTCTTTGCCAAAGTTTATGCCTCCCTGTTGGAACGCTACACTCCTTTTTTAGCGGACAGCCGTTCTGTGAGCTGTCAAAAAGCCTGGGAGAAGCAGCTGTATATGATGGATTCTACCACAATCACGCTCTTTGACAATATTCTTAAGGGAGTAGGTAGACATCCTAAAAGCGGAAAGAAGAAAGGCGGCATGAAGGTACACACCATTATGAAGTATCAAGTAGGTGTACCGATGGTGGTAGAACTGACCTCTGCTGCCAAACACGATCATTATCTTCTCAAAAAGGTGCACCTGCCCCAAGATGCCACCTTGGCAATGGATAGAGCCTACATAGACTATGCACAGTTTCAAAGGCTTACCGAAGAAGGTGTCTGCTATGTGACTAAGATGAAGAAGAATCTCAGCTACAAGGAGCTCTCTTCTATAGCCTATGTTTCTCGTGATGGTCTAGTCACTCATATCGACAAACACATTCTTTTTGAGAAAGAGAAGGTAAGGCACGAAGCCCGATGTGTAGAGCTATGGAGCAATAACTCTCGTAAGTCGGTGACGTTGCTGACTAACAATTTTTGAACTATCGGTTCAGGAACTTGCTGAAATCTACAAGCGCAGGTGGGCTATAGAAACGCTCTACAAACAACTGAAACAGAATTTTTCCTTTGCACTTTTTTTCTATGGTGAGAGCGTGAATGCCATCCAGGTACAAACCTGGGTAGTACTCATTGCCAATCTCTTGTGCACAGTACTCTCTAGAATGATAAAAAGACACGTTTCTTTTTCTCAAATCGTAACCATGCTTAGATTAACGCTCATGTATTACACTAATTTCATCGCTTTCATGGAAGATCCTCAAAAGGATGAGTGTGCAATTTGGGCTGAAAGAGCTAAATCTCCACCCTCAGAACCATCATTATTCGATTAGGGGGGCTTGCTTTTTGAAAAAGAAAGCCCGAAGTCCTATTCTAAAGGGCTTCGGGAAGCTTTCTTGTGGCGTTTGTAAGTTTACCGGACAGCAATAATTCTGAATCGTTTTTGTTTGTTCATAGCGAAAGAGTCCGTTGTCTAGATGATTCATCAGACACGGACTCTTTTGGTACATACTACTAATGAGAATGTAGCCCATTCTTCAAAAGCAATTTTCTCAAGGGGGAGGCAATACCACAATAATGGGACAGCACTCACTACGGCAAAATCTTCGTTATAAGGGAAGATGAACCACTTCTACATTCGCTCGTTTCAACAAAGCAAGGCCTTCGTGCAATCGATACTCACGGGCATAGACCACTCTACGAATACCAGCTTGAATAATGAGTTTAGAACACTCAATGCAGGGCTCATCCGTTACGTAAAGCGTAGCACCATCAGAGTTATTGCCCGAGCGTGCTATTTTGGTAATGGCGTTGGCTTCTGCGTGGAGCACATAAGGAATTGTATTTCCATCTTCATCCTCGCAAATGTTCTCAAAGCCCGAAGGAGTACCATTGAACCCATCAGAGATAATCATTTTATCTTTCACAATCAGCGCACCAACCTGTCTTCGCGCGCAATAGGAGTTTTCAGCCCAAATGAGTGCCATTCGGAGATAACGGTGATCTAGTGTATCTTTTTTGTCCATTGTTGATTGTTTTAGTTGGAGTAAGAGGGCAAAAGCGAGGGAAAATGAAGGCTTTCCAATCTGTGACGTTTTAGAAGGGGTTAAGAACGGAGGCCGTCGCGTCGAAGCATTGCATCTATCGTTGCAGCTTGCCCTCTGAAATCGTTGTAAAGCGTTTGAGGATGTACCGTACCTCCGCGCGAAAGTATCTTATGACGGAAATCATTTGCCACCTCACGACTGAACAGTCCGCGTTCCACAAAAGCAGCAAAGGCATCGGCATCCAAAACTTCTGCCCATTTATAACTATAGTAACCAGCAGCATAGCCACCGCTCATAATATGTCCAAACTGCACGGTCATACAAGCCTCGTCAATGGGGGGTAACAGTTGAACTGAAGCCCACGCTTTGCGCTCAAACTGACGAATATCTTCTTCTAAAGGAGTTGTCAGTGTGTAGTATGCCATATCGAGCAGCCCAAAACTTACTTGACGCATACAAGCGTAGGCTGCATTGAAATTGTGCGCCTTGCGAATTCTTTCTATCAAATCTTGTGGCATATCCTCACCTGTTTGATAGTGCTTCGCAAAAGTTTGAAGGAATTCGGGACGCAAAGCATAGTTCTCCATGAATTGCGAAGGAAGTTCCACGAAGTCCCAATATACATTTGTGCCGCTTAAACTCTTGTAGTGGGTTTTGGCAAAGATTCCGTGCAAAGCGTGTCCAAATTCGTGCAAGAAGGTTTCAAGTTCGTCAAATGTGAGGAGAGATGGCGCGTTCTTTGTTGGCTTCGTAAAGTTCATAGTCACACTAACATGAGGGCGATGTTCACCTTGTTTGTCTATGAATTCTTCTTTATACGAGGTCATCCATGCGCCATTCTGCTTCGATGTGCGTGGGAAAAAATCGGTATATAATACAGCCAAGAAGCTTCCATCTGCATCGTGCACCTCATAGGCTTTCACGTCTGGGTGATAAACAGGAATTTCGTTGTTCTCTACAAATGTAATGCCATAAAGTGTTGTGGCAAGGCCAAAAACGCCATCTGTGACTTTATACAACTCCAAATAGGGGCGCACCATTTCTGCGTCTAGGTTGTAGTCTCTCAACTGAAGGAGGTGAGCATAGTGTGCAAAATCCCAAGGTTGCAGCACAAAGTCATTACCTTCTTGCGCTTTGGCGAAGTTTTCTATGGCAGCAACATCTTGCTTCCCTGCTTCGAGATAATGAGTTTTGAGATTCTCCAAAAGCTCATACACCTTTTGAGGAGTTTGCGCCATTCTGTTCTTAAGAACGTAGGTTGCGTAGTTTTCATAACCCAGTAGTTGAGCAAGTTCCATTCTTAAATTCACCAACTTGCGACATACCTCAAAGTTGTTGAATTCGTTCTCCTTTGTGCATTTTGTCATATAAGCACGATACAATTGTTCGCGCAATTCTCTGACTTCAGAATACTGCATAAAGGGAACAAAAGAGGGAGCGTGCAATGTAATCACCCAACCTTCTTTTTCCTTCTCTTGTGCGGCGGCTTCCGCTTGGTCTATTTGACTCTGGGGAAGGCCTTTAAGTTGAGATTTATCTGTGATGTGTAGGAAAAAGGCATTTGTCTCTTTAATATTGTTTTGAGAAAACTTTAGCGAAGTCTGCGATAATTCTGCTTTAATAGCACGAAATCGTTCTTTTTTCTGAGCATCGAGCGTGGCACCGGAGCGTTCAAAGCCGTCGTATGTCTTTTCCAACAACGTCTTGTCCTCGCCCTCCAAAGTTGGGTTTTGATGTTCGGCCGCATAAACAGCTTTCACGCGAGCGAATAGGGCTTCGTTCAGCATAATGTTCGAGGAGTGCTCACTCAATAAAGGAGACATTCGTTCTGCTAACTGTTCTAATTCGTCACTAGTACAGGCAGAAAGTTGATTATACATAAGTGTTGTTGCCTTGTCTAATACGTTTCCGGTAGTTGACAGCGCAACAATTGTGTTTTCAAAGGAAGGAGCATCGGTTTGATTGGCGATTTGCTCCACTTCTTCAGCTTCAAGACGGATGCCTTCGAGGATGGCTTCTTCAATATCTGCAATAGAGATATTAGAAAATGGGAAAGTATCGTGAGGAGTCGCCCAAGAGGGTTGTAAGAGTAAATTCATAACTTATGATTTGTGAGGAATACTAGATTGAGATATGGTTTCAAACTCTTTGCCGAGGTTAAGTTTGAGATAAACTTCATACAGCAATGGTTGCCACTCTTGACTCTCTAAAGGATAATTAGCCCGAAATGTTTCAAGATGTGGTCGCGCTTTTTTTCATACCATCCTTTTTTTGTTGTTCAAGCGCTTGCTTATATCCCTGCTGAACGTATGCTTGTGGGTAACTGGATAGCGCGTGCTTTGCGATAGTATGCCCCTGCCAATGTAGAGATGGGCGCGCAATAATGTAGAATCGCAAGTCAATGCAGCGTGTGCTGTTTGAATACTTTGGTCGTTTTGTTTCAACAAATCGTATGCTTGAGCGGCCGTAATCCGAATTTGTCCGTTGGTCTTATCTTTTAGTGCAAGTTTGTTGGCTAAATCAACAACAGCAGTATAGTCTTTGTCCGCAAAATAATCTTCCGCCAGAGCTTTGAAAAAGAAGGGATGCAAAGGAAAGGCTTCTACTCCTTGCAATAAATAATGTCGGTAGCCTTTCTCATTTTTGTTAGCGGCATTGATCAGAGCTAGTGTTTCGTACAATGAAGCCAATTTGTCAGAATCCTTTAAAGCAATGTCTACATAGCGTTCAGCTTCTTTATAGTGCCCTGAAGCGAAACACGCATAGATATAATGTTCTGCATTTGTCACAACTTGTTGGTGGGTGAGTGTCGTTGGAGCGGATTGAGAAAATATAGCGCTCTTTCTCACGTCCAAAGTTAGTTGCGCCATCAACCGTGCATTGTCCCAATCATTCTTACTTGAGAAATACTGCGCTGCAGCAGAAAGGTTGGGATAATAACGATTGAGCAGCGTGTTGAGGGTTGCTCGATGGGAAGGTTGCTTGTGGGGATCTTTTAAACCTTGCATTTCTGCGCTATCTGTGAGAACTGCATAGGTAAAGAGTGAATGTAGACTTTTGAAGTAAGCACTGGTGTCTGGCTTTTGCTGCAAATAGATGCGTTCATTTTCTTGCTCATTTTGCAATTTCGCCGCCTCAACCCCCAAATAATACACTCTGGCATCGCAGACGGTAGCCGTGTCCTTGCGCTTTTTCTCTATGAGTTGCAAAGCTTCTGCAGGTTTCTTGGCTTTAATTGCAGCACGAATGTCTTTTATCTCTTTTTGCGCCATAGAAGGGATACACGGAAGGGTAGCCAATGCCACTAGTGCAAGTGCGAACTGATATCGCATAGCGCAAAACTTCCTTACGTTATCATATTGCTTATATAACGTAGAGCTTATAAGAGAAAGACGCTTTGAATGAGAAGTCATAGATATAGAACTTATGTGCTTAATCTCGAGCGAAAGAAAACAAATGGTGTGTCCTTTCCCGAATATATTTGATTTTTACTTGCAAATTACGGCTCGTTGCCAGTATTTTTAACCCCAGTCGGTCATTAGATTCTGAACAGAATTCGATTGATTGTTGAGATGTCTGTTTACCGTTTACGAAAAGCGTAGTGAGCTACGGTGAGGACGAACAAAATCAACGACTTCAACAAGAAAATGAAAGAAGAAGGGAAGTTATCTTCTCTATAACGAACTGCACTGTACCGATTTAATGAGCCTTTGAAGGCATTTACGAGTTGTTCTATTACGGTCTAATGACCTAGCGGGCAGCCCTTGCGGAAATACTAGCACAGATACCCTAAGAGGGTGTGCCAATAATTGTTGGTCACACCCTCGTTTAGGTCATCTATTAAAGAGGAATTTTTAGTGCAATCCTTGACGCATCAAATCTTCCATCTCTTTAGCCTTAGCCTTTTGGTTCAAGTTGGAATAGATTTGTTCCAAAGCTGAAGCCCAAAGGCGGCTACGTTCTGGAGCAAGTTCACGAACCTTCTCCATCAAAGGAAGAGCCTTTTCAAAGTAGCCACGAATTTCCTTAAGCTCCTTATTGTATTGGTCTACAGCCTTTTGACCCTTCACACGATCCAAGTTGCTACCGGCATACTTATAACCGCCATTCTGACGCTTGGTTACTACTTCATTGATGTAGCAATAAGCCTTGTTGGCCATAGCTTCCAAATAGTTGGGATCGAGTTCTAATGCTCTGTCGAAGGCTTCACGCGCTTCAGCATAATTGTGCTTCAAGTTCATAGAAACGTAGCCCTTGATAAACCAAGCTGACTTGCTGTTGGGATTTTGCGCAACCATATCGTTGGCTGTGGCTTCTGCAGACTTTACATCGTTCTTTCATTGTAAACTGCCACCAAACTTTCCATAAAGGCTTGGTTGTCTTCAATGTTGGCAATGGCGTGCTTCAAGTCGTTCACATAAGCCAAGGTGTCTTGCTTACCAGTGAGATCTGCTTCGAAACGCATTAAATAGAGGTCGCGAACGGGGATTTTAGCCTCTGCAAGCAATTCTTTTTTGTCCAAAAGATCCTTGGTCTTGTTGAGCACATCATCCCATTGCTTCATTTCGTAAGCCAACATACTGCAATAGTAGCTAGCTTGAGCATAGTTTTGTGCCTTAGCTTGGAGAAGTGAGTCACGCTTTTCTGCAAGTGCAGGATTATTCACGAATTGGAGGTGCTTGTTGAAATACTTGTATGCACCTGCCTTGTCGTGGTTTTGATTGAGGAAAATGCCTGCATAGAAGAAGTAGTCTTGGCAACCGAGAAGAAGACGCGTGTCCTCTTCTGAAAACTTTAGTTTAGGCATCTTACCCTTTGCGTCTGGTGTATGCTCTGCAACGTAGCTCTTGGTGAAATAGTCCACCATCTCATCCAAAGAAGAGACAAATTTTGCAGTGTCAAGTTGCTCATTTTTTGCAGCTTTCATCAATTCTGGATTGAATTGCGTACTCACAAGTTTACCTGCTTGGTTGTAGATTTCCGCAAACTTAGTTGTCTTAGGGTTGTCGAATGAGGATTTAAGCACCTCAAGTGCTTCGGCTGTCTTGTTTTGTTCTTGCAAAAAAGCAGCCTTACTGATGACACTGTTTTGCGCCATGCCCATCATTGAGCACGCAGCAACAGCTGCCAGGGTGAAGATTTTCTTCATAGCAATGGAATTTTAGCGAGTAATTATTGTATTATTCAGCAGCTTCGTTTCCTTCTTCTGTATTATCATCTGAAGAAAGGGAATCGCTGTTGAGTTGGTTTGTAGTTTCTTGGCTGTTGTCAGAAGAGGTTACTTCGGCATCATTGAGTTCTACTTCTGCATTCTCTTCATCCTCATCAGTTGAAGTGGGCACTTGACAAACACTACTAATGATGTCGTTGCGTTTCTTCAAATCAATGAGACGCACACCCTGAGTGGCACGTCCTGCTTGGCGAATATCTGCAACATGTAGGCGAAGTGTGATACCACTCTTATTGATAATCATCAAATCTTCTTCCTCGGTCACACTCTTTATGGCTACCACCTTACCGGTTTGTCTGTGATGTTCAGCGTGCGCACACCCTTACCACCGCGGTTGGTGACGCGATAGTCGTCGATTGCACTACGTTTGCCGTAGCCCTGTTCACTGACTACAAGGATGCTTTCACGTTCTGCGTCGTTCACACAAACCATTCCTACGATTTCATCAGATTCGTTGTCCAACACCATACCACGAACACCGGTAGCATTCCTACCCATCGTGCGAACTACACTTTCATTGAAACGAATAGCACGACCGTTCTTATTGGCCATTACGATTTCGTCTGTGCCATTTGTGAGTACAACGCTTACAACGCGGTCGTCCTCGTTGATGTTGATAGCATTAACACCATTTGTGCGAGGACGAGAGTATTCTGTAAGGCGAGTTTTCTTCACGACACCCTTTTGCGTTGCGAATACCACATAGTGATTTTCGCAGAAGGCTTCGTCTTTGAGTTTCTTGACGTGAAGACAAGCGTTAATGCGATCGTCGGGCTCGATGTTGAGCATATTTTGAATGGCGCGACCCTTGGATTGTCGAGTTCCCTCTTCAATTTCATAAACGCGCAACCAATAGCAACGGCCTTTTGCAGTGAAGAACAGCATGGTGTTGTGCATCGTTGCTTGGTAAATATATTCAATGAAGTCTTGATCGCGTGTAGAACCGCCCTTGGCACCTACGCCACCGCGACCCTGCGCACGAAATTCTGCGAGAGGAGTACGCTTAATATAACCGAGGTGGCTAATTGTGATGACCACTTCGTCGTCGGCGTAAAAGTCTTCTGCGTTGAAGTTGGAGAGGTCAGGAAGAATCTCAGTCTTGCGCTCATCTCCGTAGGCTTCTTTACTTCAATCAGTTCGTCCTTGATGACCTTTTTGCAAAGTTCAGGGTCAGAAAGAATTTGGTTGAAATAAGCAATTTTCTTTTCCAACTCGTCAAACTCTGCGTGAAGTTTTTCTTGTTGAAGACCAGTGAGTTGAGCCAATCTCATCTCAACAATCGCTTTAGCTTGAATATCGTCGAGTGAAAAGCGGCTCATCAAGCGTTCTTGCGCCTCTTGCGTGTTGCGGCTTGAGCGAATGATAGCCACAACTTCATCGATATTGTCTGAAGCAATGATGAGCGCGCGGAGGATGTGCTGACGCTCTTGCGCTTTTCTCAAATCAAAACGTGTGCGACGAATGACAACATCGTGACGATGTTCCACAAATTGTTGAATGCATTCCTTTAGCGTAAGCAATTTTGGACGCATTTTTGCGGGAAACGTACCGGGAATGGGCACAAGTGCAATGCAGTTTACAGCGAAACTCGTTTGCAAACCTGTCATTTTGTAGAGCTTGTTGAGCACTACATTGGCGTTTTGTCCGCGTTTCACGTCTACCACGATGCGCATACCCTCACGGTCTGACTCATCGTTCACATTGGTGATGCCTTCTACACGGTTTTCTTTTGAAAGCTGTGCGATAGATTTCACCAACTCAGCTGTATTGGTGCCGTAGGGCACAGCACGAATCACAATTTTGTCGTGCTGCATTCCGGCTTCGATTTCAGCCTTCGCACGGATAATCACGCGACCGCGACCAGTGTCATAGGCACTGCGGATGCCTGCATTACCTAAAATATAAGCACCAGTGGGGAAGTCTGGACCCTTGATGTGTTCCATCAAGCCATCAACATCTATATCTGGATTGTCGATATAGGCCACACAGCCATCGATAACTTCGCTCAAATTGTGCGTAGGCACGTTTGTGGCCATACCTACTGCGATACCCGTGGCGCCATTAACCAAGAAAGAAGGGATGCGAGTAGGCAAGACAGAAGGTTCATCGCGTGAGTTATCGTAGTTACGGTTCATATCAACCGTTTCCTTCTCGATGTCTTGCATCATTGCTTCGCCCACGAGACTCATTTTAGCCTCTGTATAACGCATTGCTGCAGCACCATCTCCATCCATAGAACCGAAGTTACCTTGGCCAATGACGAGAGGGTAACGCATCGCCCAAGGTTGAGCCATACGCACGAGTGCACCATATACAGAACTATCACCGTGTGGGTGGTATTTACCCAACACTTCACCTACGATAGCTGCAGATTTCTTTGTCGCTTTATCATGAGTGATACCCATATCCATCATACCGTACAAAATGCGACGATGAACGGGTTTGAAACCATCGCGAACATCAGGGAGCGCACGGCTTACAATGACCGACATTGAGTAGTCGATGTAGGAGGACTTCATTTCCTCCTCGATATTCACTTGTTTAATTCTGTCTGTTTCTTGAGTCATATCAATTGTATTTGCTGCAAATTTACGCATTTCAGGCGATATATCCCAATTTCGTACGATTCTTTTCTTCTGCCAATTTGCGAATAAAGGCCATTTTTAGCCCTTCTGAGCTCGTTTCTCTGTTTTTTGCAGAATTTCATACAAAAAAATCACCTCTTCATTCAACTTCCATCCTAACGGTCATCATCGAGTCAACATACGGAAATATTCTCTCTTGTTAATATCTTCGACTTCCAACGCTTATCTTTGAAGTAATCTCTTAAATCTTCGAAATTGAAATGCTAAATCGAAAGCCCTAAAATACCCAAGTCTTTTCTCCTTCTAGGAAAAAAATAACGATTATAAGCGCAGAAACTTTTCTTCTTTCTCATTCTCGGATTTTCTCGGAGTTTTCTCTGATTTTATCCGGCAAAATCATCAGAAAGTTCGAGAAAATCCGAGAAAATCGGGAAAAGATTGAGCATTCGTGCAAGATTTGTTTGGTGAATGATTTTGAACTCACGTAGGACACATTCTTTTCTTCCTCGTTTACTCAAAATTCTGACCAAAATTCGGCCTGTGTTTTAACACTCAAATCCAGGAATTTGGTTAATAATCCATTTTCTTTAGTGATGATGAGTGTTTGCGCTTCCTGCCGAAAAAGAAACTGTGGATGAAAATGCACTATCCAGGAGCTAAGGACAAACCATTTGCCCACAAACAAATGAAATTTGTTCAGGCTCAAATGACATTTGGGATTAGGTTGTGGGATCGTTTTCTTTTGAGTAGGGTGTAACAACAAGGTCGCCACTTAAGAAGTCCACGAGAAAAAGTTTGGAAATATCGTTATAACCTTTCTCATTGAGGCGTGTACGCAACCAATCTTCGTCTTTGTCTATGGCAGCTAAGACATCTTTTTGTATTGTGCCGTCTGTGATGAGTGGATATTTCAAATTATCCTCGCCAGAAAGTACAGTAAGGAGTTGTCCGTTTTGTTCCAAAACAGCGCGTTTCACTTTACGAATGTCGAAAATGCTGTGCATACGAAGTTTGAACGTGAGTTCGTGAGCCGTAATTTTTGCTGAACGACAAGCTTCTACGTCTATTTCACCATTAACAATCAGTACTGTGGGTTTTCCATCAAGGACGCACTGCAAGAAATGATTGTGTGACTTAAGTTTGCGTAGGCCAAACACCAACAGAAACCAAAATGCCAAGGACAACGGCAAATTGAATGAGATGGAGATCTTTGCTATAAATGACACCGCCAATGATGCCACCAAGAACATAGTTTTGAATTTGTTCCATCGCTGTGGTAGGAGCTAGATTGCCTTTGCCAGTGAGGTTGATGACCATCACGAGAGCCAGCAAGCCCATGGTGAGTTTGAGTGCAACTTCAAGATAGTAATGCATAGTGTGTATAAAAAGTGATAGTGAGGACGCGCAAAGAAGAAATAGGAAAGGCCGATGACTTGAAAAATCTTTGTGACAATCCGAAGATTAAGCCCTTTCGTGGAATTAGTCTACTGATTTCAATGCTATTTTGAAGATGAGTGTAGAATATGGAGGAATGTTTCCTGTGCCATTTGCTCCATAGCCAAGATATTGGGGAATGTAGACTTCCCACTCATCGCCTTCGTGCATTGCTTTTAAGGTGGTTTGCCAGCCAGGCACTACACCGCTGACGGGAAAACTAGCCGATTCTCCGCGTTGATAACTGCTGTCAAAGATAGTACCATCAATGAGTTTGCCTTCGTAGTCCACTGTCACTGTACTTGTTGAAGTGGGTTGGGCTCCATTGCCAGCGTGCAATACCTTATAAAGTAGTCCACCACCTAACGATTTGACGCCAGGTTCTTTGGCTTTTTTAGCGAGAAACGTTTCTTCTTGTGCTAATTGTCGTGCTTCTGTACTGTCAGTTTCAGCAGAACTACCAGTCGTTTCTTTATTTTGCCCTTGCTGTGAACAACTAGTTGTGGTGCCAACAGCCAACAGAGTGCTTGCGAGCAGAAGTATGCGGCTAAAGTAAAGAGATGTGCGAGAAAGAAATGTAGAAAATGTGCGCATAATAACAGTTATAAAGCGGTGATTGCAGCAATGAATCCGAAGATGATGCCAGGGGCATTTGCAAGGGCAACAGGCCAATCGCGACGCTCTTTGAAAAGACCATAGCTAACCCAAATGATGCAGTTGATGCAAGCCATCAAAGGTTGGATCCAGTCACCTTTTTGACCATTAAGATTGTTGATAATTGTGTTGATGTAGAACACGTACATAAGAACTGCCGTAACGGTTCCAATGATGCCCATTACTTTTTCAAATCTAGCTTTATCCATATCTATATGAGTTTTGAGGTGATGCGATAGCAAGGGGAATTGCTCCTTTTGAACTTGGAAGAAAAGAAACAGTCCTTGGCTGAGTTTCAAATTTCGTGCAAAAGTACTGAAAAGCCACCAAAATGCAAAAGCATTCTAGCATTTTCTAAGCTATGGAGCATAGCTTGTAATTCCATTTTCTCTTACAAAAGAATGGTCGCATCAAAACTGTTGTTTGAATGCGACCAATCAATAAAAGTAAGTGTAAGCAGACGCCTAGTTCTCGCTGTTTCGAATTTCTACACGGCGAATCTTTCCGCTAATCGTTTTGGGAAGTGCATCAACAAATTCGATGATGCGAGGATATTTATAAGGAGCTGTCACTCGTTTGACGTGTTGTTGTATTTCTTTAGCGAGTGCATCGCCTGCGCTCTCCTTATATTCTGGAGCCAATACAATGGTGGCCTTTACCACCATGCCGCGAATGTCATCAGGAACTCCCGTGATGGCGCATTCCACTACAGAGGGGTGAGTCATAACAGCACTTTCCACTTCGAATGGTCCGATGCGATAGCCCGAACTCTTGATGATGTCATCAGTGCGACCCACAAACCAGCAATAACCTTCTTCATCGCGATAAGCAACGTCGCACGTATGGTAAAGCCCATCGTGCAAAACTTGACGGGTCATCGCCTCATCGCGATAGTAACCACGGAAAAGTCCCAAAGGGTGATGGCCATCTTGAGGCATTCTTATGACGATTTCTCCCTTTTCACCAACCTCTGCAGACGTACCGTCAGGGCGAATGATGTCGAGGTTGTAAATTGGATTGGCAACGCCCATAGAACCAGGACGCGGTTCTACCCAGGGGAAGGTGACAATGAGAGGAGTTGTCTCGGTTTGCCCAAAAGCTTCTGTCATTTTCAATCCAGTTCCTTTTTGGAAGGCTTCAAACACTGACGGGTTTAAGGCTTCGCCAGCTGTCGTCGCGTGTTCGAGTGCAGAGAGGTCGTAATCATTTAAGTTTTCGCGCACCATAAAGCGATAGACTGTGGGGGGCGCGCGCAGAAGGAAGTGATGCGATAGTCTTGAATGAGTTGCAACATTGTGGCTGCATCAAATCGTTCGTGATCGTAGACAAAGATAGCTGCTCCGATAATCCATTGTCCATAGAGTTTTCCCCATGCCACTTTTGCCCAACCAGTGTCTGCTACGGTGAGGTGCAAACTATCTTCGTGCAATTGCTGCCAATACTTTGCGGTGACAATGTGTCCGAGAGGATATGCAAAGTTGTGGGTCACCATCTTGGGATTTCCTGTTGTGCCTGAGGTGAAATAGAGAAGCATAATGTCGTCATTGCTGTTTACTGGCACAGAAGAACGAACAAAGGTGGCGGCTTCTTGGAGACCACGATGGAAATCGTGCCAACCTTCTTCAGGTGCATCAATGGCAATGCGGTGTTTCACCGTTGGACAATGGGGCAAAGCAATGTTGATTTTGTCTTGCATCTCGTGCTCTTCCGTGCAGATGATAGCACAAATGTCGGCTGCATTGCAACGATATTCGATATCTTTTGGCGTGAGCAAGTGAGTGGCAGGGATCGCTACGGCACCAATTTTGTGAAGTCCTAAAATGGCTACCCAAAATTCGTAGCGTCTCTTGAGCATCAGCATCACCATATCACCACGTCCAATGCCGATGGATTGGAAGAAGGACGCTGCTGCGTCAGAGAGGCGTTTCATCTCACCAAAAGTGAAGTCGTGGTGAAGTCCGTGCTCATTGACCCAGCAAAGTGCGCGTTTTTCAGGGTGTTCAGCTGCCCAACCATCGACAATGTCGAAAGCAAAGTTGAAGTTGTCAGGGACATCTATATGAAATCCTTTGGCAAATCCCTCGGTGGACGAGAAATCGGAAGTTTTGAGATATCTTTCTATCATAGTTGTAGTTATAAAAAAAGGCAGTATCCGAGCTGTTGACTAGGATATTGCCATGAATGTGTTCGTGAAAAAAGAGAAACCGGCGCTTTGTGCGCAGTGTTTAGTTTTAACTCCAATCGGTTATTAGACCGTTATAGTGCAGAATGTTATGGAGAAGGTAACTTCCTGTCTTCTAAATAAAATCTGTTCAGGAGCTAATGACTGATTTGGGTTTAAGTCTGGTATTGTGGCAGATTGTTGGATTTTCCAATGTGTGCCTAGGGATAATCGCGTTGAGATGTCGCTATCTGTAGCCTATGTGAAGGACAAGAAGAGAGGAGTGTGCGATATTCCTAGGCAAATATACAAACAAAACGAAGTTCTAGCAAGTATTCTTTGAGAAAAGACAAGCGAAAAGTCTTATTGTAACAGAAATTTAGGACTTACTCTGTACTTACTATTCAAATGCGCGCCAGAGATTTAGTTGTTGTGGGTAAGGGGCTGTGACACTGATGAGTTGTTTCGAAACGGGATGAACAAACTCAATGTGCCGTGCGTGAAGGCAGATGCTACCGTCGGGATTGGAACGTGGAGCTCCGTATTTCAAGTCACCGCGGATGGGGTAGCCAATGGTTGCCAACTGACAGCGTATTTGGTGATGGCGTCCTGTGTGGAGGTTTACTTCGAGGAGTTGTGTGTTGTCGCCAACTTTGAGAATAGTGGCATCAAGACTGGCACGTTTAGAACCAGGCACTTCGTGAAGATGCGCGTAGGCTTTGTTTGTCGTTCGTTACGAGTCAGAAAATGCACCAAGTTAGTGGGACTTCCTATAGAGAGTTGTGGTTGTCCACTTCGCGCTAAAGGAACGTTTGGGGTAATGGCGTGATAGGTTTTGTGCACTTTTCCAAGTCGAAACATTTCGTTGAGTCGCAAAAGTGCTTTTGAAGTGCGTGCATAGACAACAACCCCACTTACCGGACGGTCTAAACGGTGAACAATACCCAAAAATACTTCGCCTGGTTTGGCATATTTCTCCTTGATATAGGCTTTTACTGCGTCTGCTAAAGTGGAGTCGCCTGTTTTGTCGCCTTGCACGATTTCTCCAGCGGCTTTATTTACAATGATGATATGATTGTCTTCGTAGAGAACTTCCATAGGATTGGAAAAACAAACTTGAATATGAGTGCGTATGGGGAGTACAATGTGAGAAAGAGGAAAGATAAAGACAAATCTCAGGTTAAAACAAGGGCGATATGTGAAGGTCTTTCCAATAGTTGTACTGGAGCGTTGATGGAGAGAGAGAAAAAAAAAGGATAGTGCCGAGTAGCTCCGAAGAAGCCACTCGGCACTATTGACTTTAGACAAAGAGATTAGGTGTTCATACCTCCGTCTACCTGAATCACTTGACCAGTGACATAGGAAGAAAGATCGGAAGCAAGGAATACCGCTACGTTAGCAACGTCTTCAGCTTGGCCACCACGACGGAGAGGGATTTGTTTCATCCACTCCTTGCGCACTTCTTCAGAAAGTTGGTGAGTCATTGCTGTTTCGATAAAACCAGGAGCAATAGCGTTAGCACGAACACCGCGGCTACCCATTTCTTGTGCAACACTCTTGGCAAGGGCAATCATACCAGCCTTAGAAGCTGCATAGTTGGCTTGTCCGGCGTTGCCGTGTACACCTACGACACTTGACATGTTGATGATGGAACCACCACGTTGGCGCATCATGATGGGAAGACAAGCGTGTACGAAGTTGAAAGCAGACTTCAAGTTTACATTGATAACTGCATCCCATTGCGCTTCTGTCATACGGAGCATCAAACCATCTTTAGTGATACCTGCATTGTTCACCAATACGTCAATTTGTCCGAAGTCTTCGTGAATCTTCTTCACAACTTCAGCAGTTTCTTCAAAGTTAGCAGCGTTGCTTGCATAAGCCAAGCACTTCACGCCTTTTGCTTCGATTTCTTTGCGAGTTTCTTCGCCGCTTTCGTCAATAACGAGGTCGGTGAATGCGATGTTTGCACCTTCTTCTGCAAACTTGAGAGCAAGAGCCTTACCGATACCACGAGCTGCACCAGTAATCAAGGCTGTTTTTCCTGTTAAGAGTCCCATATTTGATTATATATTTATGGAGATAATGATATTACAATTGTGGTGGGATAGAGGCACCAAGGGCGCGGCTGATGAGACGTTCTACAACTTGCACGCTTTCTTCCATAGAAAGTCCTTGGCCTAAACGGTCGAACATAAAGGGCACCTCAATACCTTTGATGGCGTAATGGATGACATCGGCCGTGAGATTGATGTGGTCTAATTTGAAAATCCCCTTGTCTACTCCTTCTCTTAAGATGCTACGTAGAGCGTGTAGTTCTTCTAGGTCAAACTTACGGCGCACACGTTCAACTTTGTGGATGTCACTAAAGAATTCTGCGCGAAGAGAGCCATTGCGCTTCACAACATCTTCAATGAGAAATAGGTGGGTGTAGATGATTTTTACGATTTTCTCTTGAGGGTTTATCGGCAAATTGACTACTTTGTCCATTTCCTCGGAAAGATGTTCCAACTCATCTTCGATAACTGCATAATAGATGTCTTCCTTACTGTTGAAGTAAGTGTACATCGTACGTCTTCCTTTCTGGGAAGCTTGCGCAATATCGTTCATCGTGATGCCATCAAATCCTTTTTTTGGCAAAGAGTTCACGAGCAACGGCAATGAGTTTTTTTGTCGAGTTTTACTGATGGACATAGGGTGGACAATGAGTTTCTGCTGCAAAGTTACGCATTTTTTTCTCTAAGTGTGCAGTTTTTTTGCGATGTTTTTTTCCTCGATGGCGACAAATTACTTGTGAAATTATTGCTGTCCGGTAAAAGTTTTTTTCTGATGATAAAAATAAGGCTGAAACCCTCTTGCAGGATTTCAGCCTCTTTTGTTACTTTGCTTGTTGGAAAAAAAACACTAGTAACATGAGCAAAAGTACATATTTTTACCGGACAGCCGGTCTATAGTCAGGTCATTAAATTGCTGGATAAAGCCAAAAATTCAACAAATTAGTCTCGAAACACTAGGGAGCGAGCGTTATGTTAAGCGTTTGACAGGTTGGAAACACCTCATCATTATGCTCTTTGGTGTGCTCAAACACTTTGATTCTCTGCGTGAATTGGAGATTGGCATGAAAGCCGAGACCATGAAACTCTCCCACTTGGGGCTTGACTACGTTGTCCGTCGCAGCACACTTGCAGAAGCCAACCAGCGGCGACCACAAGAGTTCTTTGCCAAAGTTTATGCCTCCCTGTTGGAACGCTACACTCCTTTTTTAGCGGACAGCCGTTCTGTGAGCTGTCAAAAAGCCTGGGAGAAGCAGCTGTATATGATGGATTCTACCACAATCACGCTCTTTGACAATATTCTTAAGGGAGTAGGTAGACATCCTAAAAGCGGAAAGAAGAAAGGCGGCATGAAGGTACACACCATTATGAAGTATCAAGTAGGTGTACCGATGGTGGTAGAACTGACCTCTGCTGCCAAACACGATCATTATCTTCTCAAAAAGGTGCACCTGCCCCAAGATGCCACCTTGGCAATGGATAGAGCCTACATAGACTATGCACAGTTTCAAAGGCTTACCGAAGAAGGTGTCTGCTATGTGACTAAGATGAAGAAGAATCTCAGCTACAAGGAGCTCTCTTCTATAGCCTATGTTTCTCGTGATGGTCTAGTCACTCATATCGACAAACACATTCTTTTTGAGAAAGAGAAGGTAAGGCACGAAGCCCGATGTGTAGAGCTATGGAGCAATAACTCTCGTAAGTCGGTGACGTTGCTGACTAACAATTTTGAACTATCGGTTCAGGAACTTGCTGAAATCTACAAGCGCAGGTGGGCTATAGAAACGCTCTACAAACAACTGAAACAGAATTTTCCTTTGCACTTTTTCTATGGTGAGAGCGTGAATGCCATCCAGGTACAAACCTGGGTAGTACTCATTGCCAATCTCTTGTGCACAGTACTCTCTAGAATGATAAAAAGACACGTTTCTTTTTCTCAAATCGTAACCATGCTTAGATTAACGCTCATGTATTACACTAATTTCATCGCTTTCATGGAAGATCCTCAAAAGGAGGAGTGTGCAATTTGGGCTGAAAGAGCTAAATCTCCACCCTCAGAACCATCATTATTCGATTAGGGGGGCTTGCTTTTTGAAAAAGAAAGCCCGAAGTCCTATTCTAAAGGGCTTCGGGAAGCTTTCTTGTGGCGTTTGTAAGTTTACCGGACAGCAATATTGTGAAATGAAAGGGAGGTTGGAGGACGATTAAAGGGTATTTGAAGGGGCTTTGAAGGAAAAAGAACTTATAATGACGACGCATTACTCCTTGGGCTGTTACTAGAAGTAGAAGGAGAAAGCGAGCTTGATAGAGAATGGTAAAGAGAAGCATTGCACCTTTTGCGGAGACTTATGTGAAAGCTACCAACAAGAGGGGCAATGCTTGAGCAGGAGAATGTGAAAATAAGAAGATTAGCAGCTGCGCTTGATCATTTCGCGCATCAAATCAGCCATAATGGGTTGAACAGAATTTGCGGCCTTTTGAACTTCTTCGTGGCTCACCTTTACAATCTTTCCTTCAACTCCAAGATCGGTGATGATGGAAATGCCAAACACGCGGATTCCTGTGTGGTGCGCCACTATGACTTCGGGCACTGTGGACATTCCCACGGCATCTCCTCCCAAACGATGGTACATCTTGTATTCTGCAGGAGTTTCGAACGTGGGACCTTGTGTGCCAACGTAGACACCTTCAACGTAGTGAATGCCTTTTTCTCGAGCTATGGTACGAGCCAACTCAAGAAGTTCGGGACTATAGGCGGTGCTCATATCTGGAAAGCGAGGACCCGTGGGAAAATTCTTACCGCGAAGAGGATGCTCGGGGAAGAAATTGATATGGTCTGTGATAAACATTAGGTCGCCAATGGCGAAATCAGGATTTACCCCCCCAGAGGCATTGGAAACGAAGAGCGTTTTTATGCCGAGTTCGTGCATTACACGGATGGGGAAGGTGACTTGTTTCATATCGTATCCTTCATAGTAGTGGAAACGTCCTTGCATTGCCAATACTTCTTTGTCGCCTAAGCGGCCAAAGATGAGACATCCAGAATGTCCCTCCACGGTGGAGATGGGGAAATTGGGGATTTCTGCGTAGGGAAATCTTTCTATCACTTCTATTTCTTCGGCCAATCGTCCAAGTCCAGTGCCTAAAACGATGGCAGTGGTGGGACGAAGTGAGGTGTGGTTCTTAATCCACTGTGCTGTTTCTTGTATTTGAGCTAACATAACACTGTATAATCTTTCGAAGAGTCTCCGTTTGGTCGAAGAGCACTTGCACGGTTATGGGAATAGGTTGTATCTTTTGTTGAACGCTTGCAGGAAGATTGAGTTGTTCCAAGCGTACTGCGTCTTTTTCGGTGGTGAAAAGAGTGGAGTAGTGAGTGGCTTCTTCGAGGATGCGCGCCTTATCTGCAGCTGAAAAGTGGTGATGGTCTGCAAAAGCAAGGTGCTTTATTCGGATGCCTTGCGCTTGCAAATGGCTTACTAATGGCTCTGGCCTGGCGATTCCTGTGATGAGAAGTGCGTTGTCTACCTTTGGGAGAGCAGGATAACCGACAGTGGTGAAAAATATCGGCAACTCCTCTTGTAAAGGATGCAGAGGATGTGCTTGCCGGAGCGCAGTGTCTTTTTCCTTTTGTTGTGAAGAAGAAAGCTGTGCAGGGCATTTGGTGACCACTATAACATCTGCGCGCATTGCACCGCTGGGACTTTCTCGCAAGCGTCCCGCAGGAAGCAGAGTATCTTTGTCGTAAGTGCGCGAGAAATCAGTGAGTAAGATATTCAATCCTGGCGATACATAGCGATGTTGAAAGGCATCGTCTAACACAATCACATCTGGTGGAGCGGGAAATGTCAACAATTTTTCAATGCCAACGACGCGTTTCTCGCAGACTACTCCTATATAATTGTGTTGCGCAAAGTGCCGAAATAGTTGTAGAGGCTCATCTCCCACTTCGTCTGCAGAACTCGAATCCGTAATGTGGCGGAAACCTTTTGTTTTTCGGCCATAACCTCTAGACAAAACAGCCACTCGGTAGTTCATTTGTAGCAACTGTTCTACAATCCACTGTGTGTGAGGAGTCTTTCCTGTGCCGCCTACTGCGAGATTGCCCACACCAATAATAGGAATGTCGAATCGCCGCGTAGGAAGAAGGCCGTTGTCAAAAGCCCTGTTGCGTATACGCGTCACTCCATCGTAGCACCACGAAAGGAAGTAAAATCCCTCGTAGGAGATGGTGGAGAAAATGGGAAGACATACTGTGGGATACTATTTATAACAGCAGAAAAAGGTGACGCTTGGGAATGATGCTCAAAGAATGAGAAGATACAAGCGTCTTTAGGGCTGTTTATTTGAAATGAATCGCAAAAGGTATGCGTGCTTGCATATAATTGTGTTGCTCAACTTGGCGAAGCATTTGCAAAGGTTCGTAGTATTCTCCTAGCGTTGTACGAAGTTGACGCTCCATATAGTTGTCACTATTTACGTCTGATTTGAAGCGATCAAACCAACTAGCAGCTACGGGGTATGACTCTACGCTATAATCTTGAATTTTTGCAAGTTTGGCGGCATACGCAACGGCTTCGTTGAGATTGCCCAATTGGTCTACCAAACCGATTTCAAGAGCTTTTCTCCCAGTCCAAACGCGACCTTGACCAATTTTGTCCACATCGGCTGCGGTCATCTTGTGACCAGCAGCGGTTCTACCATCAGCCACGCGCTTTAAAAAGAGCGTATAACCGTGATTGACGTGCTTTTGCAGCGCAGCTCCTCCCATTTCGTCGATTTTCAATCCGCGTGCTCCGAAGTCGGAAGCGCGATTTGTCTTAACGACATCGAAGTTCAAACCGAGTTTTTGGGTGAGTAATCCGCTCGCTTCGGGAATCATAGCAAAGATGCCAATAGAGCCTGTGATGGTGGTGGGGTCTGCAAAGATGCGATTGGCTCCGCAGGCCATATAATAGCCACCAGAAGCCGCAACTCCTCCCATAGAAATGACAACTGGTTTCTTTTGTTTGAGCAATTGTATGGCACGCCACATTTGTTCACTAGCATATGCTGAACCGCCGCCTGAATTGATGCGAAGCACCACGGCTTTGATATCGTCGTTTTTGGCAAGAGCATCCAAATCGCTCACAACTTTGTCGCCAACAATTTCGTCATCTCCTCCCATAAGTGCGCCAGTTCCTGCAACGTCAACGATGTTTCCGCTTGCATAATACACTGCAATATTCTCAGTACCTTGTGGTTGTTCCAAAGCTGCGAGAGTGCCGGGGTCTATCATACTGAAATCATCTCCTACTCGTTCGTGCAATTGTTCGCGCACTTGGTCAATGTAGGTGAGTTCATCGACCATTTTTAGTTTCTTATAGTCTTGAGCATCAGCCAGTGCCAAATATCTGTCTGCATAAGCGTTGAGACTATCAGACGAAATGTTGCGAGAAGCTCCAACAGAGGTGCAAATGTCTTTCCACAAGCCACCAATAAGCACTGACATCTGTAGGCGGTTGGCTTCACTCATTTGTTTCAAGGTGAAAGGTTCAACAGCACTTTTAAACGTACCAACTTTGAAGACTTGAGCTTTGACACCTAGTTTCTCCATAAGGCCAGTGTAGAAAGTGCTTTGGTGAGCAATGCCGTGCCAATCAAGTAAGCCGCTAGGATTGAGGAACACTTTGTCTGCAACAGAAGCTATGTAATAAGCTCCTTGCGTGTAACTATCTGCATAAGCAATGATCCATTTCTTGCTTTCTTGAAGTCCAGCAGAGCGCGACGCAATTCTTCGTTGGTTGCGTAGTCTGATTGCAAAGCACCTCCCTCAATATAAATACCTTTAATGTTATTATTGTCTTTGGCTACTTGGATGGCGCTGATAAGCACATCAAGGCCTTGTGCCTCTGTCGCACCATTGCTTCCGAAGATACTTGCAATTGGGTTGTCAGCAGGGGCTTGGTCTGTAATGCTACCACTCAGTGAAATTTTCAATACAGAGTTGTCACTCACTGTTGGGGTGTCTTCGCCAGAGGCTAAGACAGCTATCAACATCACAAAGAACATTATGCAAGAAAATGTGCCCACAGCCATAATACCAACGAAGGTGGCAAGCACATTAAGCCAAAACTGTTTCATATTATAGGAGAGAGTTTTAGGTTTTTGATGATAGATATTGCTTACAATCAGACGTTTTAAGCGATGTTATTCGATGACTAGTTCAACGGGGCAATGGTCGCTGCCGAAAATGTCTTGATGAATATCAGCCGACACTAACTTATCGTTGAGGCGCTGCGATGTAACAAAGTAGTCGATGCGCCATCCTGCGTTCTTCTCCCGCGCTTTGAAGCGATAACTCCACCACGAATAACTGTCGGTGAGGTCAGGGTTAAAGAAACGATAGGTATCGGTGAAGCCTGCCGTCAAAAGATTCGTGAATTGGTTGCGCTCTTCGTCCGTAAATCCTGCATTCTTGCGATTTGACTTAGGATTTTTTTGAGGTCGATTTCTTGGTGCGCCACGTTCAGGTCACCGCAAATAACCACTGGTTTATGCTCATCAAGTTGTTGAACATAGGCGCGGAAATCGTCATCCCACGTCATTCTGTAGTCTAAACGACGCAAACCATCTTGCGAATTTGGGGTGTAGACAGTGACAAGATAGAGATGTTCAAATTCTAAAGTGATAACGCGACCTTCGTGATCGTGTTCTTCGATGCCCAATCCATAGCGAACGCTAAGAGGTTTGATGCGCGTGAAAATGCAAGTGCCAGAATAGCCTTTCTTTTCGGCATAATTCCAATAACTTTCGTAGCCGTCAAAAGAAATGTCTATTTGTCCTTCTTGAAGTTTGGTTTCTTGTAGGCAGAAGCAGTCTGCGTCTAGTTTTGCAAAGCTTTCTTCAAAACCTTTTTCGCGACAAGCGCGGAGACCATTGACATTCCAAGAGATAAATTTCATCATAGTTTTTGTGTGTATCTGTGTTTACGACAATTGTTTGAGCATTTGCCTAAGGCAGCGTCGGACTTAGAGGAACAAAACCTCGGGATGCAACATAATTCCGAACTTTTGCTGCACGTCTTGTTGGATGCGTTGTGACAAATCTGCCACTTCTTTGCCTGTGGCACCGCCTTTGTTGATTAAAACAAGAGCTTGTTGAGGATGAACTCCTACGTTACCCAGCGTTTTCCCTTTCCATCCGGCTTGTTCAATGAGCCACCCTGCGGGTATTTTCACGCCATTGGTCATTGCATAATGGGGCATAGCAGGATAAAGTTCCAATAAACGTGCAGCAACTTCAGAAGAAACAATAGGATTCATAAAGAAAGAACCCGCGCTACCAATGACTTTGGGGTCGGGAAGTTTTGCACTTCTAATGTCGATAATGGCTTGGCGCAAATCTTTTGCTTGAGCAGCCTCAACTGTTATCCCCATTTCTTCTAAACGCTGTGGCACTGATTTGTGAAAAAGTATTGGAGTAAAGTTCCTCTTAAGGCGGAAAGTGACGTGTGTAATGATATATTTCCCTCGCCATTCGCTTTTGAATTCGCTGAAACGATAGGCATAATGACAATCATCGTGGAGCAACGTGACCATTTGTTGCGTGGCCACTTCCAATGCTTCCACTGCAACAATCAAATCTCCAGCTTCTACGCCATATGCCCCCACATTTTGCACTGCAGAAGCCCCCACTTCTCCAGGAATATGGGAGAGATTTTCCAAACCATAATAGTTGTGTGCAATCATCAGAGCGATGAAATCGTCCATTTCTTCGCCTGCGCCCACTCTTACGTCCACGGTGGTATCCGTTTCTTCTATCTTCTCCCAACCTTTAATACCACTATGTAAGATAACACCTTCAAAGTGTGGCTGAACAAACAGAATATTGCTACCTGCGCCAATGTGCAACCAATGTTGCTCGCCTATTTGGGAAAGGGCGGTGCGTAGTTCTTCTACAGAAGTATATTCTAGAAAAGCATCACAAGTAGCAGCAATGCCAAAAGTGTTGTGAGCGGTGAGCAAATAAGCCATATCTCAAAGAGAAAGTGGTAGGAGATGAAAGAATGAAAGGAAGTTGGTAAATTTTACTAGAAGCCTACGCGTTAATTATCTAATTGCGTAAGAATCCATTCGCCATTTTTCTTTTTAAAAGTCAATGTGCTTGTCATACCCCCCGAGAGAGAAGAAATGGAAAGTATGCGAAGTTTCGAATTCTTGTAGGTTTGTCCGTAGAGAATATTGGTGAGCTGCGTCTGTGGTAGTTCAGGAGCAAAATCTTTCCATTGTGCCGCTGAAATAGTTCCTTTGATTCTTTGGAAATTATCCTCGTCGTAGGTGGAGAATTTCAATGATTCAGCTACGTGTGTACTTTGAAAATCATCGTCAGTGGCGAAGCGGTGATAGAATTGATAAAAATCGCTATTGACACTTTCCTCCATTGATTGGTCGTTGAGCGCAACAAGTCGCCATTCTCCGGATTTGCGTTCAAAGTGGTAGCTCTTCACACGCTGATGTTCCAGGTTAAGCTCTTCCACAACCACCTTTTTCACAGTCGTGTCTTTCGCCATCTTTGCTCCTTTGTGGCTATCAAAAATAAGTGTGTAGACTTCGTGTGCAGCATACATTCTATCAAACTTCCAAGCATTGCGGGCAATGTGTTTTGTTTGTCCATCAATGGTGTAGGGCAGTGGGAAACTAATGCGCGAACGTTGGAATCTCCGGTTTTTCATAAAGGCAAAAGCAAAATCATCAAAGAATTCGTCGGCCTTTTTAGGAGGAGCAATGGTGTCTTGTGCTTCCAATATAGAATCGGAAGCAGTAGCTGTTGTGTCTGTTTGGCTTGAATCAACAGTAGGAATGGCCTCTGTTGGGACGTCATTACGATGTTTACAACCTCCCATTAGGAGGACTGTGCCTGTTGCTATGAAGAAGAGCGTGTGAAGCTTCATATTTTTTGTGATATATCGTGACAAAGGTACATAAATTCTAGGAATGTACAAAACGAAAAGCGAGGCTTTTTAGCCTCGCTTCTCATTTTCTACAACTACTGTTGTGCGTTTTTGTTGTTACGATGCAGACCGCTAGTGCGTTTTGTGGAAGAAAAGTCTGCTATAATGGGTTATTCAAATCCTAGATGCTTCCACCAAGCATCGTTGCCTTGGAGGTATTTTTCAAACCAAGCCATAATAGCTTCCTGCCATTCGTTGCGTTTCTTGTAGTCCGTGACAACGTGGTTGGCATCTTTGATTTGGATGTAACTCACAGGGCGTCCCAATATGCGAAGTGCCGTGAAAAGTTGCTGACTTTCATTAGTCGGCACATTGGTATCGGCTGTTCCGTGGAGCAGCAATAGGGGGAGTGTGGATTTTGTCTGCATTAAACAAAGCCGACTGTTTGGTGTAAAGATCAGGATTGTTCCAAGGATAAGAACCATATTGCGCTGTTTCACCATAGGTGTGTCCCCAGTATCCACCGCCCCAATAAGATGCGATGTTGGAGATACCTGCGTGACTGATGGCTGCTGCAAAGATGTTGGTGCGGGTTTGCAGATGTTCTGTCATAAAACCACCATAACTCGCTCCCATACAACCCACTTTTGTGGCATCAACATTGGGATGTTCTTTCAAGAACGCCTTGGTACCTTCTATAATATCGTCTGCCGACATTTTTCCCCATGTGTTAATATGGCGGGCTGCGAACTCTTCTCCATAGCCCGTGCAACCTGAAGGTTCGACCACAAGGACAACGTAACCCATATTAGCGAATACTGAAAGTGGATAGTGCGATTCTAAAGCGCGAGTGATGGGCACGCAACCACCATAATAGTAAACAATCATGGGGTATTTACGAGTGGCATCAAAGTGGTTGGGAAGGTGATAGAATCCTTCTACAACATCTCCGCGAGAAGTTGTGAATTTCCAAGGAGTGCAACTCGCAACAGCTCGTTTGCCAAAGGCTTTTGGGAAAGATACTTCACCAAAAGGTTTACAGTTAGGGGCTGTATTGGTGAGTTCTGCCAAATAACCATTTCGCGAGGTTGTTCCTGTTTGTCCGAAAAACGCAATGCGTGGTTTGCGCGTTTGTGACATTGTAAAACCTTCTACAATGGTAACAGGCAACTTCAAGCGTGTGCGTTGTCCATTCTTGGGATTGATGCGCCAAATTGTTTCGTCATATCCGTCGGCACATTTTGCATAAATGAAGCCATCTCCTGGATTCCAATCAGCTCGGCTCACAGAAGGTTTGAAGTCTTTGAGCAAGGCCGTTGCTTTGCGCGTGGCGCGATCAAACAAAAACAAGCGTTGGTCGAACGATTGCGCCACTTGTCCTTTGGGAAGGCTACTGCCAATGCCATCAAAGGCCGAAGGAGAGCCTTCAAACAGAATTTGTTTGTCATCTGGGCTATATTGTCCGTTACCCAACCAAGGTTGATCTACGAGCAAGGTATCGATTGTGCCCTTTTCGAGCCAAATCTCATAAACATTCTTGTGATTGAAAGGCTTTCGAGTCAAATCGTGGATATTCTGACTCACGAGAATGCGTTGCCCATCGTGAGAAATGTCGTTGAGGTTTACATCTTCTTTGGTAAAGGTCAAACGTCGTGTCGCGCCTGTGCTCAAGTCCACATAGTAGAGTGCGCTTCGACTGCGCCAACCTGCCTGACGATCATCGGGGGCTTTAAGTTGTTTGAGCACCCCTCGGGACTCTTCGGTATCCTCGTCGATGTCGTAAATGGCAAATTTACCATTGGGAGACAATGCCATCATTCCTTCTGGCAAATTTGTCGCTAAAACTTTGGTTTCCAGGGTGGCTGGATCAAACGACATCAATTGATTGTCGCCGTCCTTCTGCGTTTCGTAATAAAGTTTGTCTTGCCCATCAAGCCAGCTCCAACTTTCAAACTTATCGCTGCGATAGATGGTGCGTTGGGTGTGGAGGTCGGTAAGCACAGTGCGATAATCGTGCTTTCCTTCGTGATTGGTGGTATAGTAATATGTGAGAAGATACCGACCCGAAGGCGACATTTTCATCGTGTGAAACTTTTCGCCGTGTATCATATCCTCATAGGAGAAAGTGCTCGGTTTGGGATTGTTGAGCAAAGCCTTTGCCAAGTCCTTTCCTACAAGTTTTACGTCAAAAGTGTCGCGTGCACTTGCTGGAGAATAGGTGAGTAAAGCGATTTCTGTTCGTCCTGGACGTAAATAGATCGTCTTGCCTTGAGAAACGCCATTAACATAAGTGTCGAAATCTTGCAATTTGCGCGAAACCACTTGGGCTTGCGTCCAACGAGCTACATCAACCGTAAAGCGAATTCCATTGACACTATTCGAATCGAGGGCTTCTCCTTGTTGCACGGTGCGCGTGGGACGAAGATTCTTGTTTTCTACGAGATGAGTATTCAACTCCTTTACCTCATCTTCTTCATAGCTTTTACCGTCAGAGTTCACAGAGTCTTCCCACACTGGGCTTTGCAGGTGAATAGGTCCATAAAGTTGGGCAGAAGTCACGTGTAAAGTGTCGTTGATAGCAGTAGAATCTATTGACTTTTTTGCCTTCTTTTGTGTAGAGTCTGAAGTGCTCGTCACGGTGCGAGCAGCTGTAGAAGGAGCATCAGATGAAGATGCCGATTTTGTGCCGACTGCACAGAGAGGGACTGTGCAGAGAGCCATGAGGAAAAGAGGTAAGGTTGGTTTCATATCGTATGATTTGCTTTATTTCGCCTCACGTTGTTCAGCGATAAGTTGGAAATCTTTTTTGCGCAGTTTGAAGGAATGCGTAAGATAGCGGTCGCGCACAATTTCGTTGGCTGCCAATTCTTCTGGGCTGCCGTGAAACAAAATCTTTCCTTCGAAGAGTAGGTATGCGCGGTCGGTGATACTCAACGTTTCTTCAACATTGTGGTCAGTAATGAGGATACCAATGTTGCGGTCTTTGAGTTTCCAGACAATATATTGAATGTCTTCTACTGCAATGGGGTCGACTCCGGCAAAAGGTTCGTCAAGCATAATGAATTTGGGGTCGATGGCCAAGCAACGAGCAATCTCTGTGCGGCGACGTTCACCACCAGAAAGTTGGTCACCCAGATTTTTGCGCACTTTTTGCAAGCGAAACTCTGAAATGAGCGACTCTAGCATCTCACGTTGTTCCTCGCGTGATTTGTTAGTCATCTCAAGTACAGAGGAGATGTTGTCTTCCACGCTCATCTTGCGAAACACGGAGGCTTCCTGTGCCAAATAACCAATGCCGGCTTTGGCACGCTTGTAAACGGGAGCTTTGGTGATTTCCTTTTCTCCCAAATAAATCTTTCCTCCGTTGGGAACGACCAATCCGGTTGTCATATAGAAAGAAGTCGTTTTGCCTGCTCCGTTGGGGCCAAGCAATCCTACAATTTCTCCTTGGTGCACTTCGAATGAAACGTCATTAACAACGGTGCGCTTACCATAGCGTTTCACCAAACCTTCTGTGCGCAACACGAGTTTTTCGGTCGCGATTTCGGGAATTAAATCATCAGAATATTCCACCTCATTCAAATCTGTGATGAGGTCTATGCTGTTGTTTGACTCAAGATTTTCGTTATCTTCGAGGAGTATATCCTCTTGTATGGTGTCAAAGGACAAATCTTGTGGTGCGTTGATGGACTTTCTTCCATGGTGTGCGTGATTGATGAGAGAAAAATGGGCAGCAACTCTTGGGATTCTCGGTTGAGAGAAGTAGAGTGTTGTGCTATGATGGAAACAACCAAAGAAAAAAGGAGCAACTCTTTGCGAGGTGCTCCTTGGATTGAGGTACCAAGCAGATTCGAACTGCTGTAGCAGGTTTTGCAGACCTGTGCCTAGCCACTCGGCCATGGTACCCTGTTTTCGTTTTCGAGTGCAAAGGTACAGCTTTTTCTGAAACTGGCAAATGTTTTGCCCTCTTTTTTTCGAAAATCATCGAGATTTTGGTTTTAGAGTTCGGTTCTTTGGGGGGAACTAAGGCTGAAAACGATTGCTGTATAGGTGCCTCAAAAATGATTTATTCAGAAAGTGGAGATTATATTTGGAGGATTCAAAATAAACTTCTAACTTTGCTCTACAAACAAGAAGCGATTGTGACAGCGCAGGCTGTCCTTCACATATATAGTAGCATAGGCTGTACTGGTCAGATTGGGATACTCATCAATTTTTCTGAATCACCGAGACAAGTTGTCTATCTAATGGCGTGCCGATACTGCGCTTTCAATGCAGCGTGGGGGTCGGATTACAGAGGGTAGGGAACACTCAAATCTTTTTTCACTCGGAGTTTCATCATCTTCACCGGTACAGCCTTCTTTCTATCCTTTTTCTTTATGGTTGGAAGCACCTTGACACCAACTACTGACGCATTTTATTCATCATTATTCCTTTTATTGTTATGAAGCTCAATCCTATGCAACTTGAAGCTGGTAAGACTATTCAGCAACATCATAACGTTTTGCTCTTGTCGCCTACGGGAAGCGGGAAGACATTGGCTTATCTCTTGCCGCTCATAGCCCGGATTGATGCTTCTCTCGATGCTTTGCAGGCCGTTGTCGTTGTTCCTAGCCGCGAACTTGCGGCACAGGTAGAACAGGTGTTTAAATCTCAAACCAATACTTCCTTGCGCGGACTTGCGCTTTATGGTGGACGTCCGACAATGGAGGAACATCGTCGCATTCGAGAGATTCGTCCACAGGTGGTTTTTGCCACTCCCGGACGTTTGCTTGACCATATCGGCAAGGAAAACTTGAACATCTTAGGAGTAAAACTCCTTGTATTGGATGAGTATGACAAATGTTTGGAACTGGGTTTTCGAGAAGAAATGCACCGCATTGGCGAAGCAATGAATTATGTGCCGCAAGTGGTGGTGGCTTCTGCCACTGCTTTTGAAGAAGACAAACGTGATGTGTGGGGAGAACGTGCTGCTACTTCTGAAAATGGGAAGCCGAAAAAGGTGCTCCCTGTGCCCGCTTTGATTGCAAACCGAAAATTTACGGCCATCAATTACCTTGATACGGCTGAAGAGTTGTCTACGCGGTTGACTATTTGCGAGATTGATTCTCCGCAAAAGGATAAACTTGAAACATTAGCCAAGTTGCTCACACACATTGGCGGAGTCAGTAGCATAGTCTTCGTTGCTCATCGGGAGAGTGTTGAGAGAGTGGGACAATATCTTCGTGACAACGGTTATGCTGTTAGCTATACCATGGTGGGCAAGATCAAGAAATCCGAGAGCGCTCGCTCTATCGTTTTCGTTCGGGCGCGGCTTCTGTGATGGTCAGCACTGATTTAGCCGCGCGTGGATTAGACATTCCTGAGGTTCGCGCCATTGTGCACTATCACCTTCCGCTTGACGCTGCCACTTTTGCGCATCGTTCTGGTCGCACGGCGCGATGGGATGCCGAAGGAACGGCTTATTTATTGGTAGGTCCCGAAGAGAAATTGCCCGAGTTCATAAAAGTGGACGAAACAGCTAACGTTGATGGGGTTGTCATTAAGGCTCCACTTTCGCAATGGGCGGTACTTTATATCGGTCGTGGCAAGAAGGACAAACTTTCCAAAGCTGATATTCTCGGATTTTTGTGTAAAAAAGGCGGATTGACAGCTCCACAGATTGGGCGTATCGATGTAAATCCCCACACTTCTTATGTAGCCATTCAGCGCAATGCTCTGAAAAGATTGTTGCAACAAGTGAGCGGTGAGAAAATTAAAGGAATGAAGACGCTCATTGAAGAAATGCGCGCGAAATAAGTAAGTGACATTTCCCCCCTTTCTCCCCAATTTGAATCATCAAACACCAACAAGGAGATGCTGCAAAAACGAGTTTTGCAGCATCTCCTTTTTAGTATTACCGAAGTAACAAATCAAATTGTGCCCACTTGTTAATGTCCTTGACTTCTAACGCTTGTTTCTTGGATTATATCTTAAATCTTCGAAATTGAAATGTTAAATCGAAAGTCCGAAAAATGGCCAAGTTTTTTTCTCCTTCTAGGAAAAAAACAACGGTTATAAGCGCAGAAACTTTTTCTTCTTTCCTGTCCGCGAATTTTTGCAACAACGGAGTATTCTCCAGTTTTCTCTGAGCTTTTCTAGATTTTCTCCGACATTTCCCCGATTTTGTCCGTCGGAAATAAAATTCCGTCGGACGTTTTCAAAATCGCGTGGGAAGAAAAATAAATTCCGTGGGACATAATCCGAAAAAAGTCCCTTAAAATCTCACGAACAACGTGTTGTTTTTATCACAAACGACGTGTTGTTTCGCGAAAACGAGGAAAAACTCTCACAAAAAAACGTCTGAAAAATTGCGATTTTCAAACGCGCTGAGAATCGCATATTTCCCAACAACTTTTTCTGAGTTCGAATAGTCGCGTTAAATGGAAGGGTGTGATTTGAAAAGTTCTCTTAAAAGACTTTTAGCTTGGAGATAGGGAAATGGCATTCTTCTTTTGTTTGAGAAAGAGGGTAAGGTTGAGTGATTAGAGGAGGGGGATTGATTGAACCCCAATCGGTCATTTGGTCGTGAATAGATTTCATTGGGTTGTTGAGCAGATGGTTGATTGTGAGTTCGAAGGTGTAGCGGACTACGTCGAGAACGAACGAGAAACAAGATGCCTACAAGAAAATGAAAGATGGCAGGAAGTTATCTTCTCTATAACGAATTGCACTATAACTATCTAATGACCGATTTGGATTTAATGTAGGAAGGGAAGAGGAGTTTACGCGTTGACAGGAATAGAAGAAAAGGGCAAAGAAAAGTCTGCATCTATGCAGAATATTTAGATGCAGACTTAGTATCGGGAAGAGGGGAAAGGTGAAACATTCCGTCTAACAACAAAATAGAAGTGTATGTTGCTATATAATGAGGAACATATTTGTTATTACCTTTTCAAGACTTTGTATTTGCTTACTTTATCTCAACCTCTTTGATTTGCACTTGATTGCGCGTTAATAGTTGGGAACTGCTGTTGATGACGCGCTGCCCATCGTTGTCTTTTAGGAAAAAGTAGAAAGAACGAATTGTGCTTCTAGTGCGAGGATCAGTAAGAATTTCCCACACTGTGCGCACAAGGGGATATTCACCTGTGGCAATGTAGTATTGATAGGGACGTTGCCAGTCGGCTTTGGCTTTGCCTACTTTGCCAACAAGCATTACTTTTACATCGAGTCCATAGAAATTTTGCAAGACAGTGGTGTCTCCCTGATGAACTCGTAACCAGTCTGTCGAAATAACTCCAATGGCGTTGGGATTTTCTTTAATCATTTCGATGACTTTGGCGTTGCTTCCTTGTGCATATACATTCCCACGCAAATCTTTGCCGTTGTTGAGACTGTCTTTCATGTAGCGTACGGTGCTAGAGCCTGAAGCGTCAAAGACCAAACTGAGTTTGCCTTTTTTGTTGCCCATTTCAAGTTGTTCCCATCGAGTAATCTTTCCTTGAACTATTTGTCGTAGTTCATTGACATTGATGACCGTGTCTGTGTTTTGCTTATTTACAATAAGTGCAAAGGCATCGTAGGCGAGTTTCGATTGAAGCAAAGGGAGATTATGTTGCTGCACGATGGCTTTCTCGTTTTCTTTTAACGGACGCGTAGCAATGGCCATCCGCACTGAATCTGCAAGCAACAGACGAATGGCAGAGTCTTCACTGCAGTATTGTGGCTGCATCACAGATTCTGGTTTTCGAAGTCCATAAAGCTGAGAAAGCTCTTGAAGAATGGGCTGAAAACTAATGTCTGCTGTGAACTTAACATCATCATCGTGGAGATAAGCATTTATCTTTTTGGGATTGCTGCTGCAACTAGCCAGAAGGAAAGGGCTAGAATGGGGAAGAGTAGTGTACGCATAGGGAGTATTGTTTAGAACTAAAATGAAAACAGATGAACTGAACGAAGGAGGAGGATATTTGGGTAAGACAATAGATGTCTGAGGTTTCGAAATATAAAATGGACTGCTTGTGCTGATAGCACAATCTTAACCCAAATCGATTATAAACCGTTATAGTGTTGCTTATTATTGATAAGGTGACTTCCTGACATCTTTCATTTTCTTGTTGGCATCTTGTTTTTCGTCGTTCTCGCCGTAGCCTGCTAGGCCTTCGAACAAGGGTAAGCCATCTGTTCAACAATCAAATGAAATCGGTTTAGTAGCTAATGTTCAATTAGGGCTTAATAATCTGTTCCTCAAGGGAGCTTAATAAGACGATAATGTCGTTATGTTGATGAATAAAGAATAAACCTGCGCCTCAGGGCCGAGGCCTAAGACGCAGGTTGAGAAATGTATAGTTGTGATAGCTGACAGAGCGTCACAACCAATGGTTAGTTTTGGATTGAGTAACGTACGGGAAGGGTGAACCATACACGTACGGGACGTCCTTGTTGCTTACCAGGGATGAAACGTGGTAAAGATTTACCACACGGATTGCTTCCTTATCGCAGTGTGACTCGAGAGATTTCACTACTTGAACATCACCAATAGAACCATTGGCTTCAACCACGAAACGGAGATTTACCGTACCTTGGATTTCTTGTTCAACTGCAATAGCGGGATACTTGATGTTTTTGGCTACGTAAGCAAGCAAAGCTGCTTCACCACCGGGGAATTGGGCTTGTTGTTCTACAACAGTGTAGATAGGAGCCTCTTCTTCCTTCTGAGGTGCTTGAGCCACAGAACCACCAGCTTCTTGACCTTTGAGCAGGTCGTCAATTGTACCCTTACCATTAGCATCACCTGCGTAGTCAACTGCTGCAATGGCGATGTTGCTTCGGTTCAATTCTTCTTGGTTCTTCATTTTCTTGCTATCGTCAACTTTGTCAACGATGTCAGGAACTGTGAAACCTACGGATGCACGAACTGCAACCTTCTGAAGAACTTCTTCTTTGGGCTTTTCTTCCTCTTGCTTTTGTACTTTAGGTTCTTCTTTCTTAAGCTCTTCCTTCTTCAATTCTGACAATTCAGTCACTGCTTCAGTGTCTGCAGCCAGAGAAGCTTGAATCGCTTCCTTTGCTTTGGCATAGGTGAAAATCAAACCTGCAATAACGGCGATACCGATAAGGATATCAACGATAGCATAGAGGTGACGACGACCAGCTTTTGAACGCAAATCATAAGCACCGTAGTTCTTGTTACGTCCTTCAAAGACGAGGTCGCACCATTCGCGCGAGATAATATCGACTTTTGACATAGGGATTACTGTTACTTATGAATTACTTTTTACCAAACTCTTCTACCATCTTCTTGTCTTGATCGTTTACTTTGTCGATCACATACTTTCCGATGTAGCAGTTTTGCATTTCGTCGAGCACGTCAATCAAATTGAGGTAGGTGGCATCGTCCATAGGCTTGATAATCGCTGTTGGAGTGCCATCTGCATTTTTTATTTTGCGGAGCTCTTCTTTGAATTTCTCAGTGTTCTTCTTGGCTTGTTCAACGTTACCTGTATATTGTGCTTGCAGTTTACGTCTCAAAGCTTCCACTTGCTCTTTGGCTTTTTGGTTTTTGCGAAGAAGAACTGCGCGAATACCATCTTTGCCATAAGCAGTTTCTTGAAGTTGAGCTTCAGAAGGCTTGCCCTCGAAATAATAGAGTTTATTGTCTTTGCCAATGATAATCGTGATAGCTTCATCGGTCTGTACTTGGCTCTTTGCTCCTTTTTGATGTCGTCCTTGTCGGAAGGCATCGTGATTTCCATCGTTTGGGGCTTGAGCAGGGTAGTACAGAGCATGAAGAAAGTCACGAGCAACATTATCATGTCGACCATAGGTGTAAAGTCGACACGGGCGTTCATTTTCTTTTGCTTGGAATTGCTATTTCCGCCTGTATCTAATTGTGCCATAACTTTTCTATCAGATTATTTGTCCTCGCCACCTTTCAGAGTCGTGATAAGATTATATCTTGACTCATGAATGTCGCGCAAGGAGTTCATAACATTCTTGATCGTGCTGTAAGGCGTGCTCTTGTCAGCCTTAATAGCGATACGCATGTTCTCGCCATTAGCTTCGCGGGCAGCCGTTACCCAGTCTTTGAGTTCATTGTTCAAACTATCACAAGGAATACCAGCTTCAGCACTTTCAGTGAGAAGTTTGTTACGCTTGGAGGCTTCAGTGTCAACCCATCCTGCGATGGTGTTGAATGGAGTACCAAATGTAGGAACTTCTGAGAAAGTTTTGAGTTGGCTGTCGGACAAACTCATCTTCTTCTGTTCAATCAACTTCTCAGCCATAGCCTTTTGACCATTGGGGTTGTCCATATTCATAAACACTTTTCCCTCTGGGCTAATAAAGATGGTGAGGAGGTTCTTTTCTGGAATTTTGATTTCCGACACCGAACCAGGAACATTTACCTTAACGGGTTCTTCCTTGGTGAAAGTTGCAGTAAGCATAAAGAAGGTAAGCAGCAGGACCATGACGTCACTCATCGGTGTCATGTCGATGAATGTGTCTTGTTTTTTTACATGAAAACGTCCCATGTTGTCTTGTTACCTTTTTATGATTACTTTTGAGTGGTCTTGAAAGTTTCTACGATCGTGAAGCCGAGTTCGTCGATAGCAAAAGTAAGACGGTCAATCTTGTTAGTGAAGAAGTTGTAAGCGATAACTGCAGCAGCACCAGTTGCGATACCAGAAGCGGTATTTACAAGTGCTTCAGAGATACCTACAGAAAGTGCAGAAGAGTCAGCACCACCTTCACCACCGGCCATTGCGGAGAATGATTTGATCATACCCATTACCGTACCGAGAAGACCCATAAGAGTACCGAGGGTTACGATAGTACCGATGATAGGAAGGTTTTCTTGCATCATAGGCATTTCGAGAGCAGTAGCTTCTTCTACAGTCTTTTGAATAGCGAGTACCTTCTTCTCGAGTTCTACTTCTGTAGTTTGTTGCTTCTTGTATTCAGTGAGAGCTGCAAGTACAACGTTAGCTACAGAACCTTTTTGCTTGTTGCAAAGTTCTTCAGCCTTTTGCAAATCACCTTGTTTGAGAGCTGATTTCACAGCAGCAGCAAACTTACCGAGGTTACCTTTACCGTTAGCAGTGCCGATAGCGAAAGCGCGTTCGATGGCGAGAGCAATAACGGTGATGAAGAGTGTCCAAATGATAGGCACAATGAAACCACCCTTGTAGACAGTACCTACGATACCAGCAGGTTCGTAAGATTGATCTTGGAAGAAGTGGAAAGGAAGACCTGTTGCACCTTCAGCGTGGAAGTTGCTCAAGTGACCAGCACCGAAGACGTAAAGACACTCAGCGATGAGGAAGCAGACGATAATTACTGCGAATCCGGACTTAATGCCGGTGAAACCCTGAGATTTCTTGGGGGCACTCTTTGGTGCCGTAGCATTTGTAGTTGCCATTGATAATAAAGATTAGTAATTTGAATAGAATGAATTGTTTATTATTGCTTGGTTGGTGCATTTGTTCAGCGTTTTCTCCAGAAGAAGTAAGCCTTTTTAGAGTTGTTTTTGTAGAGTTTTTACTCGATTTTGGCAACTGAACTTTATGAACTACACGACAAAAAAATAAGGACTTTTGTGCAAGTAGCCAAACTTTTTTTGCTCTTTTTCTTATAGGCTTTATTGTATTTCCAATGACTTTCTACGTGAACTAATTGTGTTTTTGTACATAAAAACTGAGTAAAAAAGCACCTATGTATCCGGCTGATATTGCCGATATTATATTTCTCCTATTTAGAAAGGAACTTCTGTAGAAGAAGTGGGGAAGGGAGTAGGTTCACTTAAAGGAGCATTTGTGTCGGGGATACCGAAATCATTACTAGATCCTGTGAAATCTGATGATGGGACATTAAATTCTTCCCCAGGAAGTGGAACGGATGCACTATCATTGGGATTTTCAAAGCGAGCATATTGGCCTTTGAAGGTGAGAAGTACGTCTCCGACTGCACCATTACGGTGCTTAGCGATGATGATTACGGCTTTTCCTCGTAAATCATTGCCATTTTCATCTTTATATAGATGATAGTACTCCGGGCGGTGAATAAAAATCACCATATCTGCGTCTTGTTCGATGGCACCAGATTCACGAAGGTCAGAAAGTTGTGGTCGTTTAGAATCCAATGTATTTTCCCCTCCTGGGCGATTTTCTACTCCACGATTCAATTGGGATAAGGCTAGAATAGGGATGTTTAATTCTTTTGCAAGACCTTTCAATGAGCGACTGATGGTTGAAACTTCTTCTTGACGACTTCCAAATTCATTCCAGAAGCATTCATCAATTGCAAGTAGTCTATCATAATGAGTTTAACTCCGTGCTCTTTGACTAATCGGCGCGCTTTCGTACGTAGTTCGAAGACAGATAAAGAGGGCGTATCGTCCACGTACATAGGTTTGCCAATCAAATCTTTGATCTTATTGTCTAGTTGTGCCCATTCGTAGGCTTCTAATTGACCGCTTTTGATTTTCTCACCCGTAATCTCACAAGTATTTACAATTACACGATTGATTAACTGTACATTAGACATTTCTAATGAAAACATTGCTACAGGTATATTTTGGTCTACTGCGATGTTTTTAGCCATTGAAAGCGCAAAGGCGGTCTTACCCATTGCAGGGCGTGCTGCAAGAATAACCAAGTCAGAATTTTGCCAACCTGAGGTCATACGATCTAGTTCGTGAAATCCTGAAGCAATACCTGACATACCATCTGTTCTTTCTGCTGCCTTGTGCAACATTTCAAATGCTTCGTTGATGACAGGGTCGATTTGCTGGTAGTCTTTCTTGAGTTTCTTTTGCGAGAGTGTAAAAAGAGTTCCTTCTGCTTCCTGCATTAGTTCGTCAATGTCTTGAGTCGGGTCGAAGGCTTTGTCTTGTACGTTGGCGGAATAATCTATTAATTCCCGGGCTGTGGCTTTTTGTGCAATGACTCTAGCGTGGTATTCTATATGAGAAGCTGAAACTATATTTTGTGTCAGATAGGATAGATAAGCTGGTCCTCCGATTTCTTCGAAAACTCCGTCTACACGTAATTGTTCACTAACCGTAAGAATGTCTGCTGGGTTTTGTGCTAAATTTAGTGTGCGAATAGCGCGATAAACTTTTTGATTTTTAGGGTCGTAAAAAGCTTCTGGTGTTAGGATGTCGCTGACGAGTGAGTAAGCATCTTTTTCAATAAGCAAAGCTCCTAAGACAGATCTTTCAAAATCTAATTCTTGGGGTTGTATTCTCCCTAGAGAATCCTCTACTTTGGGTGTAGATGCTTTGCGTTTGCTGTTGCTTTTGGGGGATTGCATAATGTTTGAATATTATGTGGTTGATAATATAAGTCGTAGAGTAAATGAGGGGCTTTATTCTCCCTTTTTATTTGTTGCAACTACTGTATAACAACCCGGAGCAGCTGTGTCGTTTATAATTCGACTGTGTCCTTGACGATCCAGAGGGAAGGTTCGCTTGGTCAGTTCTACGTCGGCTTTGTTGTTTATGGTGGAGTTCGGACGGAGCGTGAAGTTGTATTGCAGTCGTTGAAAGTCGAAGGCCGGTGAAAAATGCTTTTCACGTCGTTCCATACTAGGGAGCTCACTTTCAAAGGTGCAATTGATAACTCTCTCCTTATCGGTTGTAAATGGCGTATTTAAGACACAATGATTAAACTGAAAGTTGATGTTTTCTTGCGCATATCTTGCTGAAGATACAATCTTGATATCATCTTCATTGTAGCCTGTAATCAAGCAGTTTCTAAAGAAGGCTTGAGAAATAGGAGTGAATTGTTGGTTGTAAACATTGGAAATGCTAAGTGCGATGCCTTTTGAACCAATAAAAGAATAGAATTGACCAATGGTGCAATGAGTAAAGGTATGGTGTCCTCCAATAATAGTGACGCAGTTTCCTCCAGCGTTGGTGATTTGAGTGTTGCCGATTTCTGTATTGCACTGATTGAGGTGAAGCGCATCGTTGCTGAAATTGTGAAGAATGGAGTTGGTCAATTTTAATTTGAGCGTGTTCACATCGGATGAGTCGCAACGTATGCCAAATCTGCGCTGTGAATGTCGCAAAAATCAATGGTATTGTTATAGCTTTGAGGTTTAACAACAACACCTCCCCATTGATTGGGAATGCGGTCATATGGCTGTTGAGAGAACATATACCCCATTCGATCTCCCCTCAATAGTACATTCCGTTCAGCCGTTCCTTGTATGACTAAGCGGCCGTAAACAATTAGTTGTGCCGAGGGATGAAAATATAGTCGCGTTCCTGCGGTGAGCGTCAGAGTTTTTCCTTCAGGAACCACAAGGCTATCCTTAATGATATAGGGGATGTTGGCATTGAGGATTGTATCATTACTCAAAGTAGTAGTAGCAAATCGAGTTACTCTTTGCCCTGCAGCTTTAAGTACCACGCGATGCACGTTTCCATTCTCAAGTTGGAAAGATAGTTTATCCTCAATGCTTTGCGGAGAACTTTGTTGGCTTTCTGGAGCTGTCAGTTCTACAAAAACTCGTAGACTATCATTGCCATATAGTTCCCAAGTATTGTTGGGGGAATTCGGGCGTAAAAAGGTTCCATTTACATTTACTCTAAAAGGAGAGTTTTCTCCTTTGTCAAGAAAAACGCGAGTAATGCGCACATTTTCAGCAGAGCGATTGTAAATCTGGAAAGTGTATGTATTGGTAGGCTCTCCAGCAATAACAGTGTCCAAAGACAGAGTGTCAATGCTAGAGTGCAACTTGATGCTAGGCGCAGCAGAAAATCCCTCCTCGCTTAAGCAAGAAGCGAGAAGGGATGCTGCACTAATAATGTATATAATACAAGCTAAAGTTCTCACTAATCATTTATTAGGTATATTCTTTAGAATGTCGAGTAAGTGGTCCCAAACCAACTGAACGGTAGGAATAAGCAAACGCTCATCGGGAGAGTGAACTCCTCTGAGTGTTGGGCCAAAGCTTACCATATCGAGATTGGGATACTTTTCAGAGAAAAGACCACACTCAAGTCCTGCGTGGATGGCGCGCACTTTGGGTTCTTTTTTGAAAAGGCGCTTGTAGCTATCTACAGAGACTTTCACAATCTCGCTTTTGGGGTTTACTTTCCAGCCAGGGTATCCTTCATTGGTGACACACTTCGCACCGCCAAGCTCAAAACCAGCACGTATAACTTCTGCCATATAGGTCAAATTGCTGGCTACGCTGGAACGCTGTGAGGTGTTTACCACAATTTGATTGCCTTCACGCTTGATGTTTGCCAAGTTACTTGAAGTTTCTACAAGATCGTCAATATCTTGACTCATTGCAAATTCCATTGTGTACCACCAACAAGCTCTTGACAATGCGCTCTGTTTGTGTTTGCGTCAAAGCATCAGCAGGCACCGCAACTTCTTCTGCTACAAACGTAGCGTCAGGCTCTGTTGCAGAGAACTCGTCTTTAACACGTTGGCCATATTCTTGTAAATCACTAGCGAGAGCTTCTAAACGATTGGCAGGAACAGCGACAACTGCGTGTGCTTCGCGTGGGATTGCGTTGTGAAGTCCACCAGCTTGAATATCGCAAAGACGAAGGTCTGCCTTTACTAGTTGTTCTAGGAGGAAACGAACCAAAAGTTTGTTGGCGTTGCCGCGTTTCTTATTGATATCATCGCCAGAATGGCCACCTGTGAGTCCTTTGACTGTCACTTCAACTGCTTTGTATCCAGCAGGAACGGGAGCTAGTTCAAGGTCGTATTTTGCTTCGGTGCGTACACCACCCGCGCAACTTACGAAGATTTCACCTTCATCTTCAGAGTCGAGGTTGATGAGAATGTCGCCAGACATGAAATCGGACTTCATTTCAAAAGCACCAGTAAGCCCAGTCTCTTCGTCTCGTGTAAACACGCATTCAATAGGTCCGTGCTCAATGTCGTTGGCTTGGAGCAAAGCCATTTCCATGGCGATGCCGATGCCGTCGTCTGCGCCTAAGGTTGTGCCTTTAGCTTTCAGCCATTCACCGTCAATGTAGGTTTGAATGGCATCGTTGTCAAAGTCGAATTCTACGTCTTTGTTCTTCTCGCACACCATATCTTGGTGACTTTGTAAAACCACCGTTTTGCGATTTTCGTAACCTGGAGTAGCAGGTTTCTTGATTAAAACGTTACCTGCGTGGTCTACTATGGTTTCTAGGCCAAGGTCTTCACCAAATTTGCGAAGGAAAGCCGTAATCTTCTCCTCACGCTTTGATGGGCGAGGTACTTGGTTGATTTGCGCAAAGCAATCAAACACGGATTTAGGTGTAAGCTCTACCATAACTTATTTATCTTAGTGAGTTAAATTCTGGACAACTCTTGTTGTATTAGCAAGCTTGTCGTATTTTTGCACTTGCAAATATAGTAATTTAATATGATTCAAATCCTTCTACCGACAATAATTATTGTAGCAATTTCTATTTTCCTTCTTTCTATTGGTATCCTAATCAAGGGGAAGTTTGTGAATATGCACATCAGTGGCAACAAAGCAATGCAACGTCACAAGGTATCATGTGCAACTACCCAAGATGCTGAAGCAAGAATGGAAAATAAACATGCTGTGACTGAGCATTTAGAAATATAATACCCAATTGCTCACTATTCTTTTGTATCACTCCTATATTATATATGTATTCTATGAAATTTCTTTCGATTATTGCCCTTGTTGGAGTATGCTCTCCTCTTTGTTTTGTAAGCTGTAACAAGAAGGAAGCTCCTAAAGGAGAAGCCGTCGTAAAGGCAAACCAAGTAGCTGCAACCAAATCTTCTGGAAGCACCATTGCTTATGTAGAGATTGACTCGCTTCTCACTCAATATGAGTTCTGCGTGAAAGAAAAAGCTGCTTTGGAAGCAAAAACTAAGCAGTATGAAGCACAAATAAACGCCAAAATGGCTCAGTTTCAAAAAGGCAAGTGCAGATTTCCAACAAAAAGTACAATCTGGTGCTTTCACAAATCAAGCGCAAGGCGAAGCTGCACAGAAACATTTGATGCGTTTGCAGCAAGAAGGGGCAAAACTGCAGCAAGATGTTCAGCAGAAAATGCTCAAGGCACAAGAGAAGTTTAATAAATCTCTTCGTGATAGCGTACAGTCTTTTCTTAAGGACTACAATAAAGACAAGCGATATGATATGATTCTCTCCAAACAAGGTGATAATGTGCTATACGCTAATTCAGAATTGGATATTACGCAAGAAGTTGTGGAGGGAATGAACAAACGCTATCAAGAGAAGAAGTAGAACTGAAAAACAAGCAAAGTTAGATACACCTTGTATGGTCTGTGCCTTCTCTGCTTGTGTTTGAACCATTGAAATGACAAGGCATTTTATTGTGTAACTTAGCTTTTTAAGCCAAGTTCTTTCTTTAATGCCTAGATTTTTGTAACTTTGCTGAGCTGTTCTTTGAGATAGGAACAGCTCTTTTAGTCTTTACGGCTAAAACCACTCGTTATTATCATCAATTAAATCCTTTACAAAATGGCTGAATGGTTTGAATGCAAAATCAAGTATGAACGCACGATGGACAATGGAGTTGTCAAGAAGGTCAACGAGCCTTATCTTGTTGATGCGCTCAACTTTACAGAAGCAGAACGAAGAATAACAGAAGAAATAGCACCTTTTATGACAGGTGAGTTTCAAGTAAGCGACATTAAGCGTGCGCGTTATGCAGAGATTTTTGAAACTACTGATGAGTCTGCGGATAGATGGTTTAAGGCGAAACTAACGTTTGTTACCCTCGATGAAAAGAGTGGAAAAGAAAAGAAGTCCTCTCATAATGTGCTCATTCAAAGTGCTGATTTGAGAGATGCTGTTAAACGCCTTGATGAAGGAATGAAAGGTTCAATGATGGATTATGTGATTTCATCTATGGCCGAGACAATGTTGATGGACGTGTATCATTATAAAGCTGCAGTTCCAGAAAGCAGAGTAGCATTTGAGATTGCTCAACGTATCAACATAGGACGTCTGAAGCAAATTTCTTTGTCTTCAGCCGTCTTATGTTTTTCTATACCCCTCTAACGAATATCGTATGACAGCTTTGCAAGAACGCCTAAAAGCAATAAAAGAACAACTACCTCAAGCTATAAACCTTGTAGCTGTTTCAAAATTTCACCCTCAGTCTGCATTACTCGAAGCATATAATGTGGGACAACGCATTTTTGGAGAGAGTAGAGTACAGGAGTTAGTTGAGAAATACCAAACTTTGCCTCAAGATATTTCTTGGCATTTCATTGGTCACCTTCAAGTAAACAAGGTGAAATATATTGCTCCTTTCGTAGAACTCATTCACGCTGTGGATAGTTTGAAGCTTTTGAAAGAAATAGACAAACAAGGTTGTCGAAACAATCGTCGCCTCCCCTGCTTATTGCAAGTTCATGTAGCACAAGAAGAAGGGAAATTTGGATTCTATCCCAATGAGTTGCGAACATTCCTAGAGGAAGGCAGTTGGAAAGAATTGCCTAATGCTCATATTGTTGGTCTGATGTGTATGGCGTCTTATACTGATGATGATGAGCAAATACGTTCTGAGTTTCAAATAGCTCAGCAACTTTTTCTGTGGGCTAAATCCACGCACTTTGCAGACGACCCAGAGTTTGTAAACTGTTCTTGGGGTATGAGCGATGACTATCCCCTGGCCATTGAGACTGGAAGTACAATGATTCGTGTTGGTAGCTCCATCTTTGGGGCGCGCTAATAGATAGCTTTGGAACGTCTCGAGAGGGCTTTCTTCGGAAGTATCAAAAGCCTCATCTATTTGGAGGTAAAAAGAAAGAGTCCATATCAACTATTGTTGATTGGACTCTTTTTTATGCGGTGTTACGCAAATCTTATTTGCGGCTCTTACCGTAGCGGCTCATAAACTTGTCTACGCGACCAGCGGTGTCAACGAGCTTAGACTTACCAGTGTAGAAGGGGTGAGAAGTTGAAGAAATTTCAAGCTTCACGAGTGGGTAAGTTTCACCTTCGAATTCGATAGTGTCAGAAGTCTTGCAAGTAGAGCGAGACAAGAACATATCGCCGTTAGACATATCTTTGAAGACTACGGGACGATAGTTTTCGGGATGCAAATCCTTTTTCATTGTGGTTAGGAGTTTGTTGTTCGTTTATTAGTGAATAAGCATAGGAGTGTCCTGAATGCCACCGAGCGAACACGGCTACGATTCATTGGATATTGGACAAAACTATGTGGCATTTTCAAGAGAATCTGCCGAATATGGTCTAAATCGATGCAAAGATACGACATTTCAAAGATTTATCCAAATGTATAAACCAGAAATTCTTTGCAAATATCAAAGTATAGAGTCCGTAGAGCCAACTAGCAAGTGCAAAATTACACAATTCCTTTCTAAAACTTGGGTTTATCTGTTTCAAAATCGGACTGACAAGCATTATGATTCGTTCAATTCCGTACTAGAATGCACGAGTGAAAGCTATTCTTTTATTTGTGGCTGAAGACGCATTGTACAAAGTCCAATAATGAAAGCCGTGATGGGCGAAAAGAGAAGGTTTAGCGACAGAAGATTTTCTGCGTAAATAAAAGGAGGAAGTTTGTGTAGTTGTTGGGTGACGCTTTCGATAGAATCACCATTAACAAAAATCAAACCGCTAGCTTGAAGTTGCGCTTGCATTTTGGGAGATAGTAAAACAGTCTTGAGGGTATCTGCAAAATATCCATGGTCAAAGAATTGAAAATAGAGATATAAAGCAAGAGCAGCCCAAATACTAGCATAAAGCATAGTGAAAAACGCATATGCAAAGCCACGAGAAATGGTGAAACGCTCTGTCGGTGCTACTATTTTACGAAAGTTGAAGGTCAGTCGTGCTGTAATAATAGGATAGCCTATCATTAGCCCCCATGCCATGAGTGAGGCTGTAGGATTCGTTAGTCCATAAAAGAGACTAACCAACAAGATGATGAGGACAATGCCCAATAGAATGCCATGATGCATCGCAAAAGCATTGGCTTGTTTCCAATTATCGTATATTGGCGAAGGAGAGTTTTTAGTACTCATATAATAGAGGTGTCGTTATTGGCTAGCTAGTTTCTTTTGTCCAAATTCATTGGGCACTTTAATCAGAGAGGTGACCCAAAATGTTATGGGTACCAGTCCCATTACAACGAGGAAGCTATTGTAGTAGCCCAGATTGTCCGTTATCCAGCCCGCTGTTATTCCTGGTACCGCCAGACTTAATGCCATGCAACCCGTGCATATCGCATAGTGTGCCGCCTTAGATTCTCCTTGCGCAAAGTAGAGCAAAAATAGCATATAGAGGGTAAAACCAAATCCATAACCGAATTGTTCTATGGCAATAGCCACGTTCACCCACACAAAATTGCTCGGCTGATAGTAGGCAAGGAAACAATAGAGGATGTTGGGGAGAGAAATGGCTATAACCATAGGCCATTTCCAACGCTGGAAACCATCTTTTGCAACGGCCATTCCTCCTAAAATTCCGCCCAGAGTCAGACCTATAACTCCGACGGTGCCATAAGCGAAACCAACTTGCTGCGTAGTAAGAGCTAGACCACCATTTTCCACTTTTGCACTAAGGAAGAGAGGAAAAATCTTTGTAAGAAAAGCCTCGGGTAAGCGGTAGAGCAACATAAAAACAAGTGCCGTAAAAATCATAGGCTTCTGAAAAAAGCTCAGAAATGTAGTTCCAAATTCTTGGGCAGCTTCTTTTATGCTAAGATGATGTTGGTCATCGTGGGCATTATGTTCCGTCTTTGGAAGTGTACACAAATGATAGACTGTCATTAACATGAGAAGTCCTGCAATCGTTCCAAGACCGATACTCCATGCGTCCGTGACATTTTTGGTTATGACCTCCCAACTTCCAATATACATAAGAAGTAGCCCTTCTGCAAAGATGGTTGCTAATTTGTAGAATGTACTACGAATGCCCACGTATTGCGCTTGATCATGTTCATTTAGAGCTGTCATATAGAAACCGTCGGCAGCAATGTCATGTGTTGCACTAGAGAAGGCAATGAGGAAAGAGCGCAAGACTTGCTTGAACGTAGTAATGCGTGGGAATAGTGAAGGCTATGAGTGCAAGAGCTATCCCCATCAGTGCTTGCATCGTAAGAATCCACCAACGTTTGGTCTTGAAAATCTCTACAATAGGACTCCATAGCGGTTTAATCACCCACGGAAGGCTTAACCAACCACTGTAAGCAGCACACTGAGTGTCACTGAGTCCTAAACGTTTGTACATGATGAGAGAAACTATTGTTACAATGGTGTACGGCACACCCTCAACAAAATAAAGAGAGGGAATCCAAAAGAGAGAATGGCGCTTTGAACTATTCATATTTTGTCTCGATTGAAGCATTTTTGTAATAGTGGAGAAGTATTTCCTCGTAGTTGTATCCTTCAGCCCCCATCATTGCGGCACCAATTTGACAAAGTCCTACACCATGTCCCCAACCAGCACCATATAAACGGAAGGTTGCAGGAAGTTTGTCTGACGTTTCTCCAGAGGTTTCGACAACAAAGGCACTTGAATAGAGGTGTGTTGAGGAGAGAGCACGACGAATTTCTAGCTCCTTGCCAATAGTCATCGTTTTCTCTGTGCCGACAATCTTAAGACGAATGATTCGTCCACTATCTCCTCGTTCAACGGGTTCTAGTGCTCGAATTTTTCCTAAGTTAAGTCCTAACTTTTCCTGGAGCAACTGCGAAATTTCATCTTGAGAATACTCAACAGTCCAGCGATAGAAGTCTGCTGTCTCTTGGTCATAGTCGTTGAGAATTTGTGCCAGAATGGTTTTATCTTGCGTTTGGCAGAAAGAAGCTGGCGCAGACTTAATCCACGCAGTGGCTTGTTGTTCATTCGTAAGATTCACCTTAGAAGCTATCTGCTCGTTGAATGATTTGGGTAACAAATCTCGTGTAGCCACAAGGTAGGGTTCGTCATTATCCTCCCAACAAGCAGAGAAGCGTTCTGTCATTCCTCCGCAGCACTTTGAAAAACGTGCATCGCAAATGTCGCCTTCATACATTAGCACCAAACCGCGCGTTTCATTGATGGCTTGTTGCACTTCTGGACGGGAAATTTGAGGTATGCCTTGATAGCGTTGACAATGATCGTCTGCACAAACATCGAATAAGGTGTGTTCTTCTCGTCCATACCAACGAATGAATTCATCTTCTTTTCGTTGGAAAGTAAAGAAGTTACCTTCTCCTTGTGCATTGTTTCTGCGTTGCATCATCATTCTGAACAACCAACTACGGCTTACCACAGCGTGGGCTTTGAGAAGTTCGAGAGATGCGTTTGCACTCATTTCCGAAGAAATCACACTTTCCAGATATACCTCTGCTGGAATGTGGTTTATGGCAAGGATAGAATCTTCGTGTACCTTCAGATAAAGCGCGCCATGGAAAGTTTGGTTGAGTTTTCGTTCCCAGTGGAAATTAATGCCTATGGGCACATTGAGTAGCGTGAAAGACGCTTCGTTGAGTGGTGTATCAGGAAGAAACGTCAATTCGCTGTAAGCATTGCCATTCCAAAGGATAGTTCCATCTTTGTATTCCACTACTTGAGTGCCAGAAATGACCTGACCTTTAGCAGAGAAGGGCGTATTGAGAATAAACTCAACGCGTGAATGGCTCATTATAGCCACTTCAACATTGGGTTCTCGTCTTCCATTAAAGAGATTTATTCTTCTCCGTGCAGCATTGTTGGATGTAGACTTATGAAGTTTGCGTGTGATAGATGCAATTTCACTTTCCGATAGAGTCACTTCGGCTAAGATGTTTGCTGCGCGTTCTGATGTTAGTGCTTCAAAATCTTGATGACGTGGAGTGATAATCAACCCAGCCATATCAATAGCGCCAGGAGAAATCAAGAGTTGTTCCCCTTCTTCTGCAGCATAGCAAGCAGGACGATGCTTTTTGCGCGGGAAAATGATGGTAACTGTGGTGTCTGGATAAGCAGCGTGCCCTGAAGAACGCCAAGCCAAGAGATTAACATCTGGTTCGTTGGCACCTGAACTTGTCGGAAGTACAGATAATAGTTTAGAAAGCAACAATTGATTACCTTCAGACTTCTCACCTATAACTACAAAGGCAGGACAAGCATAGTTGCGCAACAGGTAGATACCTTCGTGCTTGTGTGTGTAACCCGCTTCTTCAACTTCCACAATTTCCTCAGTCGATACTGGATAAATTCTCTCTAGGCTTCCTTCATATTGTGCCCAGTCGCGTTCGAGGGGAACCACACCTCGCGCACCAGCTTGAAAATGCATATGATCGGGAGCCGATGCACCGCAGCGAGCACCATTATAGAACAATAGGAAGTCGGGAAGCTCCATTGTCATCTTGCAAAAGTCAGCTAATCTACCCTTGAGTGATTGAGGGGTGTGCCGACGACTAACAATCGTAAGATGCTGTGGTAAGATGGGGTAGGGGTTGATGAGAACTTGATACTTTCCTTCAACAGGCAGACACGTTTGCACCTTAGGACGATGGTTATCACACAAGAAACAAGGACGTTTCTTCAAGAAATCTTGCGTGATATTAGCTTTCGTAGAGTGAATGCGCGTGGGATTATGTTGAGCGGCTAGTGTGCAAGAAGCCGTTGGAAGGCTTTTTAATTCGGTAGATTTCTGAAGCGCATCAAATCTTTGGCGCACTTCTTCCCAGGAGAATAGTTGTTGACGGATGAAATCTATAACTTCAGATTGTTGAAGTCTATGATTCCCATCGGCTGTTCATCTGTTGTCTTGCTTGAATCTCAATGGTACGCAATTGATCTTTGTAGGCATTGTTGCGATTTACAGCGTCAATGGCAAGCGCAGCATCTGAATTGCCCTCCCATCTGCGACATAAATAAAGCTCATCATAGATGCGACCAATGCGGTAATGGCGCGAAATGGCCAAACCTAATGCGTAGTCTTCACCATAACTCGTGTTAGGTACTCCAATGTTTCGGAGTATGGTGACATCGAATGCGCGAGGGGCTCCCAAACCATTGATACGTAGCGCGTTGTTTCTTCCATTGTCTGGAGTCCACTCTGCATGAGCTATCAGTCCAGGAGGTAACGTGTTGAGCGAAAAATCTACCATACGATAGGCGCCAATCACCATAGCCGCCTTTTGTTCACGGAAAGCAGCTACAATGCGAGTGAGTACGTCCGTTTCGCTATAAAGATCGTCTGAGTCTAATTGGATGGCAAAGCGTCCGCAATGCTCACTTCTAATCGCCAAATCCCAGCATCCGCCAATGCCCAAATCTGTTTGTTGAGGAGAAATCACTTTAACTCTCTTGTCTAGGGCAAGTTGCGCCAAAATATCTCCTGTGCCGTCAGTAGAATGGTTGTCAACGACAATAACATTGTATGAGAAGTCTGCAATTTGTGACAAAGCAGAATTCACAGCATCAGCTATGGTGCGTACGCGGTTGCGCACGGGAATAATGACCGATGCTGTTACAGGAAATTGTTCTGAGTTTCCTTCTAATGGAACTGTGGGAAGTTGAGCTATTTCTGCTAAGGGACGTTCGCTTTCTTTGGATTGCTCCGTTGCCGGACATAAATGTGCAGGGAAAGGAGTGGGTACGTCATCATACTCATCTGGAGATATCCAAGCCCCAATTTCTTTCAAATGTTGGGTACAAGCCTTTTCCATTTCTAGTTGTACCTCACGAGCGGAAGGACTAACATAGTCAAACTGCTTTTCGCCACTCTTTCTTAAATCAGTTTCGAGTAAAGAATAAAGTGGTTCACGTAGGTGTACAAGTTCTCCATTACGACTAAGATAAAGTCGCAAAGCATATGGCGCAGCGTATTTATAGCGTTGTTTATGCCCCAAAGCAAATTCGCGAAGCAAGCTCCCACGAACAAGCCATAAGCCTCCGAAATCGAAATCATCACGAACAGAGCCTAGTTGATAGTCGTTGACAGGATGAAGAGTCGGCGTTGAAAAACTGCCGTTTTCTTCTTCGTGTTGATCCCAACGATCGGCATATACCATTGACGCGTTAGTGTCTTTGGCCACTTGTAGCATACGTTCGATGCAACGGTAGTTGGGCAAGAATCCTTTAGGTTGTAAGAACAAGAACACGTATTCTGCAGAACTTTCACGTGCAATGGTGCGCAATGCTTTGGAAGAAGAAGGTAAATCAACAGCAATCGCTGAAAGTTCTTCAGAAAGCGAGGCGGTATCGTCCTGCAAAACATAGACGTTACTTACTGCTGGATGTTTGGCCAGGGAAAGAGCTGTGTCAATGTTCTGAGAAGGACGGCAATAAATAAAGAAATCAATAGACGCTGTCATAGCTTGTAAATCTGAATTCGCCTTAGGGCGCAGAGTGAGATTGACGTTTATTCCTCATCGGTGTTGAAAGATGAGGAGGAATGCACGAATTAAAGAATATCTGAAGAGGTTAAAACCAATTTCTTTCCTTGATCATCAAGTTCCATATGGAGCACGGGCTTTGCAATCCGTCAAGGAATAAATCGCAAATTGGGTCTTCTACATATTCTTGAAGAGTACGACGTAGTGAACGTGCACCATACACTGGGTCGAAGGCTTTTTTGGCAATGAACTCTTTTGCAGATGGCGACAACACTAGTTGATGACCATTGTCTGACAAACGTTTCGCAAGAGAATGAATCTCGAGTTCTGCTATTTGTGCAATACCTTCTGCATTCAAAGGATCAAACATAATCACTTCATCAAGACGATTGAGGAATTCTGGAGCGAATTGACGTTGAAGTGCTTTGCGCACAATGCTTTCTGCTGCATCGGCTGAAATACCTTCCCCCGAATTTGAGAAACCAACACCAGCACCAAACTCTTTGACTTGGCGACTACCACTGTTAGAGGTCATAATGATGACAGTGTTGCGGAAGTCTACGGTCGTACCATTTCCGTCAGTCATTCGTCCTTCATCCATTACTTGTAGAAGCGTGTTGAATACATCAGGATGTGCTTTCTCTATTTCGTCTAGTAGAATAATAGAGTAGGGATGCCTTCTCACTTGTTCGGTGAGTTGGCCACCTTCTTCATAACCTACATATCCAGGAGGCGCTCCAATTAAACGCGATGTTGAGAACTTCTCGCCGTATTCACTCATATCAATACGAATGAGTGAATCCTTTGTGCCAAACATAAATTCGGCCAAAGTTTTCACCAAATGCGTTTTGCCGACCCCCGTTGGGCCTACAAACATAAACGTGCCAATAGGGCGGTTGGGGTCTTTCAATCCAAGACGGTTGCGTGTGATGGCGCGAGTTAAACGATGGATAGCGCGGTTTTGGGCAATCACCTTACTAGAAAGTGCTTGCTGCATCCCTTTCAAACGGATGGTTTCTTCTTCTTGCATCCTTTCCACAGGAACACCACTCATAAGAGAAACGACACTGGCTATGTCTGCTCCATCAACAGTGATGCGATGTTCCTTGATGTTCGACTGCCATTCCGCTTTAAGACGTTCCAATTCTCCTTCTGCTTGGCGAAGTTGATCGCGCAATTCCGCTGCTTCTTCATATCTTGTTCTGCTGCAGCCGCTTCTTTGGATTGCTGCAACGATTCAATCAACTTTTCTTGGGCTACAATGGGTTCTGGTAGTTGTATGTTTAGTAAGTGTACACGACTACCAGCTTCATCAAGCGCATCGATGGCTTTGTCTGGGAGAGAACGATCGCAGATATAACGCTCTGTCAAGGCCACACAAGTAGCAAGTGCATCGTCTGTGTAGGTCACATTGTGATGTTCCTCGTAGCGCTCCTTTATATTATGGAGTATAACAAGTGTGTCTTGGGAAGTTGTAGGTTCTAGTTGCACCTTTTGAAAACGACGCTCCAATGCTCCATCTTTTTCTATCGATTTTCGATACTCACTAATCGTTGTTGCCCCAATACATTGCACTTCTCCACGCGCTAAGGCTGGTTTAAGTATATTAGCTGCATCAAGAGAACCTGGTGCACTACCGGCGCCAATCATTGTGTGAATCTCATCGACGAAAAGTATTATTTCTCTATGCGCTTTTAGTTCTTCGATAAGCCTGCGAAGACGTTCCTCAAATTGTCCGCGATATTGTGTACCTGCTACAAGAGAGGCCATATTGAGAGTTACAATGCGTTTATTCATCAAGAGATGAGGCACTTGATTCTTTACAATAAGTTGTGCCAAACCCTCGACAAGCGCGCTTTTGCCGACACCTGGTTCTCCTATTAAAATAGGATTGTTCTTTTTGCGACGTGTAAGTATTTGTGCCACTCTTTGTATTTCATCTTGGCGACCAACAATGGAGTCTAGCCATCCTTGTGCGGCAGCTTGAGTGAGATCTTGTCCAAACTTGTCCAACAATGGCGTCTCACTATTATTCGTTTCGCCTTTTTGAGAACTTTGCCCCACCTTGGCGCGTTCGTCACTGTTGATGTTTTGAATATCTCCAGCCATTTCCAAAGCATTATTGGATTTATCTTGGAAATTAGTTGAAGACGAGTTTGTTGCAGTTGCAACACTCTTATATTCTACCCCATATTGGTTTATCAAGACGCACGCATCATTAAATCTGTCACGCAGCAAAGCTAGAAACAAATGCTTATCAGTTGTTTCTGTTGTTTTTTGTAGTCTAGCTTCTAGATGTGACAATCGGAGTATTCGTTCTGTGTCTGAATCAAGCTGTGGTTCATCTGCAGGTGTTGCTTGTTCAGCTACATCTGCCATTCTTTGTTCGAGTGAATCTCGAAGATGTTCCACGGGCACTCCCAAATTTTCTATCAATGGACGCACTTGCCCCTCCGTATTTCGGAGCATAGCAAGAAGCAAAGCTAAAGAAGTGACCTTCGCATGATGAAAGCGGCGAGACTCTTCTTTGCTCATGGATAGAATTTGAGATATTATAGGCGATAAGTTATCTGTCATAGTTTGTTGCGTATATCAACGGTGGAGTAATCTTTGCAAAGTTACAACTTTCTGGTTGTAATCTTCGCTCTCTTCCTACAATAATAATGCCAAAACGTGGTTTTTAGTCCAAAAACTTGGTGGTTTTGCAAGAATGTCGTATTTTTGCACCGTCTTTTGGACTTATGTCATAATCCATTCTTGGTTAATCTGCATAAAAGCCATCAGATATTTCATTTATTCACTCAATACATTCACAACATGATGAATCAGTATGAGACCGTTTTCATCCTCACTCCCGTTTTGTCTGAAGCTCAGATGAAGGAAGCGGTCGAAAAGTTCAAGGGTATCCTCGCTGCTAATGGCGCCGAGGTTATCAATGAAGAAAACTGGGGCCTCAAAAAGTTGGCTTATGCCATCGATAAGAAGAGCACTGGTTTCTATCAATTGGTGGAGTTCAAGGCTGAACCCTCTGTAGTAGACAAATTGGAAATTGGTTTCCGTCGTGATGAGCGCGTGCTCCGTTTCCTTACTGTTAAACTCGACAAGTTTGCTGCTGAATATGCTGCAAAGCGTCGCTCAAATAAAAAGGAGGACTAAAACATGGCACAATCTGAAATCCGTTATTTGACTCCCCCAACAGTAGACGTCAAAAAGAAAAAGTACTGCCGCTTCAAGAAGAGTGGTATCAAGTACATCGACTACAAAGATCCTGAATTCCTCAAGAAGTTCCTCAACGAGCAAGGTAAAATCCTTCCCCGTCGCATCACTGGTACTTCTTTGAAGTTCCAACGCCGTGTGGCTCAAGCTGTGAAGCGTGCTCGTCATCTTGCACTTCTTCCCTTCGTAACTGACTTGATGAAATAATAAAGAGGAGGTACACAAATGGAAATTATTCTCAAAGAAAACGTGCAAGGTCTCGGTTTCAAGAACGAAATCGTTACTGTGAAGGACGGCTACGGTCGTAACTTCCTCATCCCTACTGGCAAAGCGGTTGTTGCAACTCCTTCTGCTAAGAAGGAACTCGCTGAAGTGCTTAAGCAACAAGCTCATAAACTTGAGAAAATCAAGAATGACGCTCTCGCGCTTGCTGCTAAAATCAATGCTGTTGAAGGTATCAAGATTGCCACTAAAGTTAGCGCAACTGGTGCTATCTATGGCTCTGTTACTAGCCTCCACATCGCTGAAGAACTCGTTAAGCTCGGTCTTGACGTTGATCGTAAGAGCATCGTTCTCAAGGATGTTAAGGAAATCGGTACTTACAAGGCTGCTGTTAAGCTCCACAAGGACGTAACTGCTGAAGTTACTTTCGAAGTTGTTGCTGAAGAAGCCTAATCTTGCCCCTTACAGTTGTAAGTTACTAGCATTATACGCTGTACTCCTTTCTTGGGGTACGGCGTTTCTTTGTTTTGTACTTATTATAGCTAAGAAGTGGGAGTCTTTAATCGATTTGGCTTAAATGTTAGGCTTGTGCAAATACCGGAAAGCATTACATTTGTGTTTCTGAAGCGTCTGCTAAAGCTGCAAACTTTTCATATATGCGTTATTTTATCACTTTCTCTTACGATGGAACGAATTATCACGGTTGGCAAGTTCAGCCCAATGCCGATAGTGTGCAAGCTCGTCTCAATGATGCACTGACAAAGTTACTACCTGAACCCACAGAATGTGTAGGCGCGGGACGAACAGACACTGGAGTACACGCATCTATGATGGTGGCGCATTTTGACACAACGCAAAATTTAGACGTTGGGGCCTTTGCTTTTAGACTCAATCGCATAGTTCCAGCAGACATTGCCATAGAAAAAGTGGAAAGAGTGGAGGATAAGATGCACGCTCGTTTTGATGCTAAGCGCAGAACCTATCATTATTTTGTTTATTCTAAAAAGAATCCTTATCGACGTCATTATGCCAATCGACTTCCTTACGTTCCTGATTATGATTTGATGAATGAAGCTGCAAGATTGTTGCTAGAAGTCGAGGATTTCACGAGTTTTTCTAAGGTAAACAACGATCAAAAGACAAATTTATGCGATGTTACGCACGCAAAATGGGTACAAATTGAAGACGATTATTGGAGGTTTGAAATAACTGCCAACCGTTTTCTTAGGAATATGGTGCGAGCTATTGTTGGCACACTTCTAGAAGTGGGGCGTGGTAGAATGACAATTGCGGAATTTCGTCAAGTCATCACAGCGCAAAATCGTAGCTCTGCAGGCGAAAGCGTAGCAGGAAACGCACTTTTCCTCGTTGACATCCAGTATTAAACCGCCTTTGTTTCTTTTAGTGTTATGTGGTTCTTTCTCGCAGTCATTTCTGCTGTTTGCCTTGGCTTCTATGATGTCTTTAAAAAGATATCATTACGTGACAATGCCGTTCTTCCTGTGTTATTGCTCAACACCTTGATTGGGAGCCTCTTGTTTCTTCCCCTTATCCTCTCTTCTTTTGTAGGTGTTTTGCCTGCAAATAGCCATTGGTTTGTACCAACTTACACGATTTCAGCACATTTGTGGGTTTTCCTTAAAGCTATTATTGTATTATCCTCATGGATTTGTGGCTATTTTGCCATGAAGCATCTTCCTATAACCCTCGTTGGTCCCATCAATGCCACACGTCCCGTGATGACTCTGTTAGGCGCAATGATTGTTTTCAACGAGCATTTCAATCTATGGCAGTGGGGGGGAGTTGTCCTGGCCATTTACTCCTTTTTCTTGTTGAACAAAAGTGGGCGAAAGGAAGGGATTGACTTTTTGCGCAACCGTTGGATACTCCTTCTTGTATTAGCAGCTCTGTTAGGAGCATGTAGTGGGTTATACGACAAATTTCTATTGCGTAGTCCAAGTCTGGGCGGAGTTGGGCTCAATCCTATTTTTGTTCAGTCTTGGTTCAATCTGTATCAGTTTGGGCTGATGTCTCTTATTTTTGGCTTATTGTGGTGGCCAATTCGCAAAACAACAACTCCTTTTCAATGGCGTTGGTCAATTGTCGGTATCAGCCTTTTCTTAGCCCTTGCTGATCTTGTTTATTTCTATGCACTCACCGATCCAGATGTACTTATTGCAATCGTTTCGATGACTCGCCGCAGCAGCGTACTCGTGAGTTTTCTGTTTGGTGTATTTCTTTGGCGTGAAAACAATGCTCGTGCCAAAGCGTTCGACCTACTTTTAGTCTTCATCAGTTTGATACTACTGTGCATCGGTGCTTTGGTTTAGGGGGTGAGAAGTCTTATTCTGCACCTTCTATCCAAGCGTAACGTTCTTTACTACTGACACTTCCTTTCGTTTGTAGAAATCGCTAATCTTCCTTCTTTTCTGGTTATGAATTCTTAGGACAAAACGCTTCGGATTGTGTTAAAACGGAGGGCGAAATTTGGTCGGAATTTTTGAACAAACTAGGAAAAAAACTAATGTGTTTTACGTGAGTTAAAAAAATCATTCCTCAGACAAATTTAGGACGAATTCTCAAACTTTCCTCGACATTTATCGCCCTTTTCTTGGTTTTCTCCGATCTTTCCCCGAATTTCTCGGATATTTCCCCGATTTTGTCCGTCGGAAATAAAATTCCGTCGGACGTTTTCAAAATTCCGTGGGAAGAAAAATAAATTCCGTGGGAGATAACCCGAAAAAAGTCCCTTAAAATTGCGCGAACAACGTGTTGTTTTATCACAAACGACGTGTTGTTTTATCACAAACGACGTGTTGTTTCTCTGAAACGAGGGAAATCCTTACAAAAACGTCTGGAACTTGCGATTTTCAAACGCTCTGAGAATCGCGTATTTCCCAACAACTTTTTCTGAGTTCAAAAAGTCGCGTTAAATGGAAGGGTAGAGAGTGTGAAAATGTCTTTCGATAGCTGCGGTCTATTGTAGCTGTTTGTTGGTAAAAACAGTAGTCCATACACGTATGGACTACTGGGGGGACTCAAAAGGGAATTATTGTGCGTTGTGCAGATGTTTTTCCAAGAAACGCTCCATAGCACGGTAGAAGTCAAAGCGATTTTCTTGATTGGCAAAGCCGTGACCCTCATTGTCTTTGACCATATATTCCACGTCCACACCACGTTGGCGGAGAGCATCTACCATTTGGTCGCTTTCGGCTTTGTTGACTCTAGGGTCGTTCGCTCCTTGTGCTACAAACAAGGGGCATACAATCTTGTCAGCATGGAGTGCTGGTGAAGTGGCCGATAGTTGAGCTTCATCGGTTTCGGGGTGTCCCACTTGTTCATACATCATTTCCAACATCGGACGCCAATAAGGAGGAATAGTTTGCATAAAGGTGAAGAGGTTAGACACGCCTACATAGTCGATGGCACAACGGTAGAGTTGTGGAGTGAAACATGCGCCAGCTAGTGCCGCATAACCTCCGTATGAACCTCCGTAGATAGCAATTCTATTGGGGTCAGCGATGCCTTGTTGCACCAAGAGTTGCACACCTTCTGTGATGTCGTCTTGCATTTTTAGCCCCCATTGCTTATAACTTGACTCAAGAAATTTGCGTCCAAAGCCAGTGCTTCCGCGGAAATTCATTTGGAACACGGCATAACCACGGGAACAGAGAAATTGTACTTCTGATGAAAATCCCCAACTATCGCGCGCCCAGGGCGACCTCCATGAGGATTGACCACAAGGGGGAGGGGACAGTGGTTTCCAGCCAAGCCTAGTTGAGTCAAAGAAGTACTCAATTTAGCTTCTGTGCTTCCTTCTGTTTCCACCGCAGAAGAGTTTTGAAGGCTGTGATTTACCAAAGAAGCACCTTTAGGAAGGCTCAAATAGCCCTCAATCGTAAGTCCATCGCTCGTGGTATAAGTCACAGGGTACATTTCTACCATATCTTCTGCTGAAAGCCACGGTGCAGCGTCAGCCAGATGCGTCACTGTGTCGGTGTCGAGGTTGTAGAAATAGTAGGAACCGCGAGTGCGATCTCCCCCCACATAGAGTAGTTTTTTGCGTTCAGACTTGTCGCTTCCCATTGTACCTACGTGCTGCTGTGGAAAATGGGCTTGTATGCGTTCGCGTTCGGTGCGTGCTTCTTCGTCAAAATAATGGCGGATGGGCTCTCGGTGACCAGAGCAGAAAGCACCAAGCAACAATTTTCTCTTGCGCGAATAACTCAAAGTAGTTACATCGTAGCGATTGTTTTCATAGAGCACTTCTATTTCTTCTCCTGTGCGTGGGTCTAGCAGTACCAAAGCAGCTTTGTCGCGGTGCAGGTTACTAATGGCCCATACATGGCGATTATCAGGAGTGAAGAGACAAAGACTAACTTCTTCTTTGAAATTTGTGGTGAGGATAGGGCGGAATTGCTCATTCTCATGGTCGCGGTAGAGTAGTTGCGTGTTTACCCCATCAACAATGGCGGTTGCCATGCGGAGTTTTCCCTCGTGGTCAGTCATCCATCCCATATAATTTCCTGGGTTTTCAGCCAAAAGAGTAAGTTCTCCGGTAGAGAGATTCAGACGATAGGGGTCAAAAACTTCAGGATTGCGTTGATTGAGTCCAATGATGACCTCGTTGGGAATATCTTCTAGTTCATCAATGATGGAAGTTCGCACATGGGGGAAATTGGTGTAGGCGCGTTCATCAGTGCCATCCACACAAACACCAAAGAGTTGGTAGTTTTCGTCTCCTCCAGTGTCTTTGACAAACAAGATGCGATGGTTGTCTGCCCAGAGATATCCCCCGACACTGCGTTCCGTTTCGTAAGTGAGCTGTTGCATTTTTCCCAAATTTCCAGCGGCATCAATGGGGCGTACGAAGATGTTCATACGATCTTGATAGGGAGCCATAAAGGAAATGTGTAGCCCATCAGGAGAGATCTGATAACCATTGGTGTCGGAGTTGCGGAAAAAGTCTTCTATTGGAATCATTGCGTTGATAAGAAAAAATAATGAGAAGATGATGCGCAGATGCGGATAGTTTGAAGTGTCAAATCGCAACTACAGCTAACGTTGGGAGAGGAACGAAACGTAGGAAAAGAGAAGTAAGATTCTGTTTCGCCATAAATCCAGCGCAAAAATACGTGATTTTTCTTGTTTCTCGGGAGCAAGTCGGGATAAATTTGTATTTTTGCTCATTCAAGACGGCAAAGAAAGCCATATTTCTAGTTCAACATGGCGCGTAAGTGCCATATACTTCTCAAAACGACACTCATTTATTGCATTCCTTATGAATTGGCATTGGATAAAATCGCTTTTTCTTGCAGAATCTAAAGCATCTCTTTCGGGTATCGAACCGCTAAGAGTGCATAACTTGGTAAAGCAGTTGCTGAAACGTTTGCAAGTAGAGTGGGAAGTTACGGAGAGTGGTGAAGAAGAAGGCGCTGCTAGTTACGTGTTTTCTTTTCAGAAAGGAAACTTTCGACTAGTAGCCAATTCCCCGTCACACTTTTTGTGCGTGTCATTTTTCCCAAATTTTTTTATGAGGTAGGCCTGTCGCAGTTAGACAATTTGCGATTTGCGTGCAATGATTTCAATTTGAGACAAAGCGATTTCAAAGTTTATTACACGCTCAAAGACGAAGAGTTTGCCGTTAGCTCACATTTAGAGTTTAACTTTAGGTTAGCAGCAAATGACAAGCGTCAAGCACACGAATTGGGAACTATGCTTCAGTACACTTTTGAGATGGCTAGATGGTTTGCTCATATCTATCAGGCGATAAGTGATTCGGGGCATACCGATTTAGAGGAACACAATGCGCTCAGAGCGCAAGAACGTCAAATTTCGAGTGAATTGGAGATTTGGCACCAGCATCCTCAATTGACCTGGCGCGACAATGAAACGCATAAGCACACGATTGGGCAACTTTTCCGTACGTTTTATGAAGATGCCACACCAATTACTTTTTACGGCTTAAAGGTTTTGTCTTCGAATTGGGATAAGTCTTTGTCAGAAGAGGGTGTTGCCACTGATGACTCAGAAGCAACCTTGCCTGCCACTGCGCCTGTGTGTACATACGTTCTCAATGATTCCGCAGAAATATCACGTTTTGTGCTGCTTGATGCACTAGGTGCTCAAGAAACAGAATCCGATAATTGGCCTAGTACTCCAACCACCATTCAGGTATTGGCCACCGTTGGTGAACTTCAAAAGAAAACTTTTGTGATTCAGCTAGATGTGGAACATCGCGCAGCTGGAAAGGACTATGTGAGTGTCCTTTTCATAGAACCTACTTCACCTTTGTCACCAGTTAATTCGGAAACGAGTATGGCAGAGATGCGCAGTAATCTTACACATCGCTTCTTGATGGTGAGAGATGGTGCGAGCAATGAACAGAAAGAGGCCGAGTTTCGCTATCAGTGGGAAGAAACGCAAGATGCGATGCGGCGCGGCGCGGTGCTCAGTGATGAGCAACGTTTTATGGGTATGAGCGCTGTGCCTAATGTGGGCTATAACCTCTATTGGGGACGTCGTTATTTTTCAGATAAGCGTTACTATGACGCGTTGCAACATTTAGAAAATGCCTATCGCAGTCTTAGTCCAAACTTCGAAAAGTTGAAAAAGACGGCTCGTGAGCATTTCTTCGAAATATGCTACTTTATTGGCTTCTGTTATGCAGAACTCAAACTTTACGATCGTGCTTATTTCTATCTAGACATCGTTTATCCGCAAAATTCTGTGCGTTACACCACGGAATATGTGAATGTATTGGTGAACACGAAAGACTTTCGCGCGTTGAGCATCATTGAACGATTGCTGAAAAGCATCGAACAGGAATTGTCCAACTCAGAAGGAGAAGAGACAGACAACGACGGCTTGCAGACGTTTATGCGCTTTTTGCTCCGTCGCAAGGGCTATGTGCTCATCGATCATCGTCGGTTGGATGAAGCTGAGGCTGTGTTCCAATCTCTATTAGACTTCCCCGACTGCGAGAAACAAGCCATCGATGAACTAATGTACATAGAACATCTACGTGCAAAAGAAAACAATACAAAAGACTCCTAAATAAAACTCTCCACTATGACTATGGTTTCTCCCTCGTTGCTGAGTGTCGACTTTGGCAATATGCAACGCGATATTGAAATGCTCAATGCAAGCGAATGCGATTGGTATCATCTTGATGTGATGGATGGTGTTTTTGTGCCTAACATCAGTTTTGGTTTTCCAGTGATGGCAGCAATGGCCAAACACGCCACAAAGCCACTCGATGTGCATCTGATGATTGTGCAGCCCGAAAAGTTTATCAAAGAGGTAAAAGCTCTCGGTGCTCGTGTGATGAATGTGCATTATGAGGCTTGCATACATTTGCACCGCGTCATTCAGGCCATTAAAGCGGAAGGAATGATGGCGGGAGTGACACTTAATCCCCACACACCGGTGAGTGTGCTCGAAGAAATTGCTCCCGAACTTGATTTGGTGATGTTGATGAGTGTCAATCCAGGTTTTGGTGGTCAAAAGTTTATCCCCTCAATGGTCGAAAAAACGCGCAAACTTCGTGAGTTGCTCAATCGTACAGGTTCAAAAGCTTTGATTGAAATTGATGGCGGAGTGAATCGCGAGACTGGAAAGTTGCTGGTTGAGGCAGGGGCTGATGTGCTTGTGGCAGGAAGTGCTGTGTTTGGAGCACCCGATCCTGTGGCTGAAGTGGCTGCCCTCAAAGCCCTCTAATAAGTTTTCTCTGTTGCGGCACTAAATAGAAATCCTGATGTGGTAGCCGCCTTTTCGAGTTGTTCCCTTTGTGCGCATTCTCAAAATGCAATGGCCAACGGAACGAACGTAACTCTCTTCTAACTTGCCTGTCGTAAGGCAAGATAACTATTACTCCTTTATGGAAATATCTCCTCTTCTTTCGCCTGCCGAACTATTGCAATTGATGAGTATCATCAAAGACGCGCGCAACGTGGTTGTCACAGCGCATCGTGGACCTGATGGTGATGCAATGGGCTCAACCTTAGCGTGGGCAGACTATTTGATGCAATTGGGCAAGCACGTCACTGTTGTATTACCTAATCCTTGTCCAGACTTTTTGCGTTGGTTGCCTGGTGCAAAACGCGTGCTCTATTATTCCAAAGATGATATGCGCGGAGCAGCTACGCAAGCGGTGCAAAATGCAGACTTGATTTGTCTATTAGATTTCAATGCGCTTCATCGTCTACAAGAGTTTGCGCCTGTCATAGAACGAAGCAAAACAAAGCGTCTTATGATAGACCATCACGAAAATCCAGACACTTCTTGTGCGCAATTCATCCTTTCTCGTCCAAAAGCGAGTAGCACCTGCGAGTTGGTGTTCAAACTTATTTATCAGTTGGGCGGATTTGACAAGATGAGCCGAAATACGGCGGCCTGCATCTATTGTGGAATGATGACAGACACCGGAGGTTTCTCTTATGCGTCCAACGATTCAGAGATTTTCATCATCATTGCTCATCTTCTGACCAAAGGTATTGATAAAGATAAATCAATCGTAACGTCAATAACACTTGGTCAGAGAATCGCTTGCGGTTCTTCTCTTACATACTCACGGAGAAATTGAAGTTCTACGAGAGTAGTCGTGCGAGTCTTTTCACAATAACTCGCGAAGAAATGAAACGCTTCCATTACATTCGCGGCGATGCTGAAGGTTTGGTGAACGAACCATTAAAAGTAAAGGGAATGCGCTTAAGTATCAGTTTGCGTGAAGACACGGAAAAGGACGTCATTCGTATTTCTGTGCGTAGTGTAGATGATTTCCCTGCGAATGAACTAGCTGCAGAGTTCTTTAATGGTGGTGGCCACTTTAATGCTGCTGGTGGTGAATTGCCTTTCCCTTTGGAGGAAGCGATTGCTACGGCAGAGCGTGCGATTTCGGCTTATGCTGACAAATTGTAAATGTAAACTATACGCGTGGGGAGGGTAAGAGGCTGTTTTTGCAGCAACAAGTTCACATTTGGGGTTTAAACACCAAAAGGAGGTGCTGCAAAAATGAGTTTTGCAGCACCTCCTTGCGTTTATACGATAGCACTATTAGAACGTAAAAGTACTCAGCCGTTAGCCCAGGAAATCTAGTGAAGATGTCGGTGTGACTCAGCAGTCGATTGGACACTTATCTGTCTATAATAGAAGGAGTCTGTTTCTTAATCGAGAAAAGACAGTCTCATTAGCGAACGAGGACACGGTCGCCGAGAACCTTGGCAAATTCTTTCTCGATTTCGTTGATTTCCATCAATTGTTCAAACAATTCCTTCATTCGTTCCGGTTGCTGCATCAGTTCTGGTTGACGAAGTGCTTGGAGTACTTCTTCTTTTTGCACCCCAAGAATAGCGTGCTTGTAGTCGTTGATGATGCGAGGTACCAAATCGATAAGCCTTTTTTCTTCGGGTATGTAAGCTTTCTGCTGTTCCGTGGAAAGTGGATAGCGATCATCAGCCAAGTCTGCCGCTAAGCGATTGATGTCTGGGTCGGGATGAATGATAAAGTAGTTTCGAGAATTGAAGGTATCGGGATGCTCAAGGGTTTCTTGTGCTGCTTCGTCCAAAATCTGTTGGTGTTTCGCGAATTGTAACTGAATGTTTTCAGTCTTTAGTTCGTTCGAGATGTAAGGGGCAACTAAGGGACTTTCTTCTTCTGGTTCGTTGTTTTGTGGATTCTTCTTTATCCCCCAACATCCTTCCTCTTCTTTTTCTTTTACTATGATGGGATATTGTGCATATCTTATGACGAGTTGAACGAGTTGACGTTCGCAAGCCGCTAGATGTTGCTGTGCTTTGCTGCCCCCAAGGGCTAAATTGGAGAGAGCATCACTAGGAATTCCGTAGAGCGTTGAACCATTTTCTAAACGTGCAGAACCTTCTGTAGGAGGAGTCGTTGTGTCTGCATTAGTTGATGGCGGGAAGGTGGAACCTCCTCCATAGGCTTCTGGAGGGAGGTCGTACTCTGAGGGCGGAATAGTTGGTGGAACTATGGGGTCTGCCGAATCAGTTGGAGAAGAGGACGGTTTTGTTGATGTGTTGTGTACGCGTGAGCGAGATTCTTCCTTGCGTTTGCGAATTTCTTTGGCAACTTCATTGATGATGGCGGCTTCATCAATGTTGAGGCGCACGGCCAAATCGTGAATATAGACTTGGCGTACAATATCGCTGGGGATGACAGAGATGCTGCGCGTGAGATCGGTGATGACGGCTGCACGCTTCATTGGGTCGTTGCCCGCATCTTTAGAAGCAAATTGGCCTTAAACTGAATGAAGTCTTCTTCGTGTTGTTCCAGATATTCGCGGAATTGTTCTGGCGTTCTGGCTTGCGCAAAACTGTCGGGGTCTTCTCCTTCGGGAAGAAGCATGACTTTGATGCTAAGCCCCTCGGAGAGCAGGATGTCAATACCACGCAGAGACGCATGGATGCCGGCAGCATCTCCGTCATACAGCACCGTAACATTGTCTGTAAAACGGTGGATAAGTCGCACTTGTTCAGGAGTGAGTGCCGTACCGCTAGAAGCGACAACGTTTTCCACACCACTTTGGTGCATAGAGATGACGTCGAGATATCCCTCAACAAGGTAGCAACGATCTTGTTTGACTATGGCTTGTTTGGCTAGATACAAACCATAAAGTTCTTTTTTCTTTGAATAAATCTCGGATTCGGGAGAGTTGACATACTTCCCGACGTTCTTTTGTTCTGTGCTTAGGATGCGTCCGCCAAACGCAACGATGCGTCCTGACACGGAATGCACTGGGAAAATGACGCGCCCATGATAGCGGTCGAGAAGGCGACCATCGTCAGTGCGATAACAAAGGCCTGTGCTCTCGATGTATTTGTCTTCAAACCCTTTGCTATGTGCTTTTTGTGCCAAAGCATCGCGTTGCTCTAAGGAATAACCTAATTGGAATTTGCGAATGATGTCGTCGCGCAAGCCACGACGTCGAAAATAGCTCATACCAATGGCTAGCCCATCAACATTGTTGTGGAGAGTTTCTACGAAATAGTCACGCGCCCACTCATTGACAACAAACATAGCTTCTCGAGCCGTGGCTGCGGCTTTCTCTTCTTCACTCTGTTCTCGCTCTTTTACTTCGATGCCATAACGTCGTCCCAGCCATTTGAGTGCTTCGGGGTATGTCATCTGTTCGTGTTGCATCACGAACTTCACCACGTTTCCACCATTGCCACAGCTGAAACATTTGCAGAGTTGTTTAGAAGGCGACACCATAAATGATGGAGTCTTCTCATCATGGAATGGACAAAGACCTTTGTAGTTAGCACCAGAACGGCGGAGCGTGACAAACTCGCCCACAACATCTACGATGTCGGCGGCAGCCATTATTCTATCTATGGTACTTCTGTCAATCATTGTATTGGGCTAATGGTTTGTCCCTATGTCGTGTGTTTGTTTAGATAACTCCGATGATTTCGTGGATGTCTTTTACTCCGTGATTGTCGCACCATTCGTTGATGCCATCAATTACCTTAACGGTCACAGCAGGATCAATGAAATTAGCTGTACCTATCTGTATGGCAGTTGCTCCACACATTATAAACTCAATGGCGTCTTTGGCATTCATAATACCCCCTAGGCCAATGACTGGAATTTTTACGGCTCTGGCGACTTGGTGCACCATACGTAGTGCTACTGGTTTGACACAAGGTCCTGATAAGCCACCCGTGCCGATGCTCAAATTGCTGCGACGTCGTTCGATGTCTACGCTCATTCCCATCAAGGTGTTGATGAGCGATACTGAATCTGCCCCTTCCGCCTCAACAGCTCGCGCAATTTCTGCGATGTCTGTGACGTTGGGAGAGAGTTTTACAATCAATGTTTTGGGATAGGCAGCTCGAACGGCCTTCACCACAGAGGCAGCACCGGAACAGGTGACGCCAAAGGCCATACCTCCGTCGTGTACATTGGGGCAAGAGATATTGAGTTCAATGGCGGGAATGTTGTCGAGCGCAGCCACGCGAGCAGCGCATTCTGCATAATCTTCCGGAGAAGAGCCGCTGACATTGACTATTGCCGCCGAATCATAGTCTTTGATTTGTGGATAGATGTTTTCGGCAAAATAATCTACGCCTTTATTTTGAAGTCCAACGCAATTAAGCATCCCTTGTGCGGTTTCTGCCATCCTAGGATAGTCGTTGCCTTGACGTGGAAGTAGGGTAGTGCCTTTTACGATATAGCCACCAAGACGATTGAGGTCAATGAAGTCGGCAAACTCGATTCCGTAGCCGAATGTGCCAGAAGCAGTGAGGACTGGATTTTTTAGGGCAAGGTTGCCAATGTTTACGTTGAGTTGAGCCATAACAGGTCGAAAGAATAAAGAGGAAGGACGTTAGGAAGCTATCTAAATAGGCTAATTCCAACAGGAAATGAAGGAAAAGAAAAGAGGGATAAGGCTGTTAGGAGAGAGAGTTGCGTGAATTTACTGGTCGTTTGTCGACAAGCACAAAACGCAATCTCTAAGGTTGTGCTGTTAGTCCCAAGTGAGTTGGTCTATATTAAAGACTGGGCCTTCTGTGCAAACGCAGATGTTTCCTTTTACAGTCTTTTCAACGCAGCAAAGACAAGCCCCCACACCACACGCCATCAAGTTTTCAAGAGATACAAAACAAGGCGTATTATATTGGCGTGCCATCTTGGCAACAGCTTGCATCATGGGTTTGGGACCACAGGCAGCAACACTGTCAAATTGTTCGTTTTTCCAAATAGAATGGTGCGTCACGAAGCCTTTCTCTCCCAAAGACGCATCTTCTGTGGTGGTGAACACTCGTCCAAAATCAGCAAATCGTTCAAGTTCGAGAATGTCTCTCTGAGAACGACCACCAAGCAGAAATACTGGTTCGTGACCTGATTCAAAAAGTTGTCGACCATAAAGGAGCATTGGAGCTGTGCCCACGCCACCACCAACAAGAAGAAATTTCTTTTTTCCTTCGGCAATGGGAGGAACGCCAAAACCATTGCCTAAGGGGTAGATGCAATTGAGGTTTTGCCCCTTGGTGAGTTTGCTTAGTGCACGTGTGCCGTCTCCAACTAAATGAATCAAGAGTTCAAAACTATTGTTCTTGACATCAACATCATTGATTGATATTGGTCGACGTAGGAAGGTTGTAGGGGAGTTTTCAACTGCAACTTGGACAAATTGTCCAGGAAGCATGGGAGGAAGACTTTGGTTTGTATCCTTTAATCGGAGCAAAATGTAGTCTTCTCGTAAGAAGTCAATGCTATCTATGCGTAGGTCTTTGACAAATTTCTTCATTCGAAAGTAGGAAAATTGTTTGCTTGCTGACAAAGATACGATTTTTTTAGGTAATAAGCACCGCGTATGGTGGCTTTTCAGTATCTTTGTAGTAGAATTGCCCTTGCAGAACTAAAGGACGATGGAAATTGTACTTTGTTTGAGGGCTAAAATATGATATTAAGTCAATTAGTCAATCATGAAGATACGCGTAGAAGATGCTGCCCTCCGTGCGGCTGCCGAAGCTGGAATGGATGAATTTCTCCTTGTTGTGGTGAATGCTTTTCGTAAAGAAGTCGGCGAAGAACTCACAGCTGAAGCTATGGAGAAACTGTCGGGTGAACAAATAACGCTTTGGGCTTATATTTTGCTCCGAGACGAGTTGTGCGATGGTGGTTTCATTCAACTCATCCATAATGGTTATGGTGATTTCTTCTTTCTCAATCCTTTTGCAAAGGCTATGCGTTTGTGGGGATTGAAAGATTTGTCGAAACTGATTTATAAAGGAAGAGAACTTTTCGAATTGCATGGTGCAGAAATAAAGAAGCCTTGTTCGGACGAAGCCTTTATGGCGCTTTACGAGAGATTCCCAGAATTTGATGATTTAGACGATGAATTTATGGAACACGAAGAGGAATATACGACGCGTGTGGCGCAATATATGGACGAACATCTTCTTGACTTCATTGAAATTGTATAGTATATGAGTAAACAAAAAGGAGGAAAATCCAAAGTTCAACGTGTGCGCATCAAGAACAAGCGAGCCACCTTTGACTATGAGATAATAGATAAGTACACAGCGGGAATTGTGCTCACGGGAACTGAGATTAAGAGTATTCGTGAAGGCAAGGCTTCGCTGGTAGATACGTTTTGCTTTATCCACAATGGGGAATTGTGGGTGAAGAATATGTATGTGGCTGAATATAGTTATGGCAGTTACAACAACCACTCCACTCGTAGAGATCGTAAGTTGCTCCTCAACAAGAAGGAAATAAGTAATCTTCGCAATGATACGTTGTCGCCTGGTTATACTATTGTTCCTTTAGTCTTGTTCATCAATGATAAAGGATTAGCAAAACTAGATGTTGCTCTATGTCGAGGAAAGAAAGAGTTTGATAAGCGTGCTTCTATCCGTGAGCGTGACGACAAACGCGAATTAGATCGCTTTTATAAAGCGGTTTTTAACCCACTTTTCGCAAAGAATATCTCACTTTACGTGAAGGAAAACGTTCGGAGGACGTGTCAAAAAGCAATTGACACGTCCTCCGAAATCTATTTAGGCTGAGAAGTTAGAATTCGCTGGTAAAGTGGAAGCGTATGTTTTTGAAGTCTTGTTGCGCCATTTGCAACACATAGCCCGAATCGGCAAGAAAGACGTCACGCCCATCGCGGTCTTTAGCCATATATTGATATTTTCGTTTTTTGAATTGCTCTAACTCAGCAGGATCATCGCTTTCAATCCAACAAGCCTTGAAGAGATGCACGGGTTCCCAACGACATTTTGCACCGTATTCGTTTTCTAAGCGATACTGAATGACTTCAAACTGCAATTGTCCCACAGTACCGATGATTTTTCTGCCGTTGAATTCGTTGACAAATAACTGCGCAACTCCTTCGTCCATAAGTTGGTCGATACCTTTTTGCAGTTGCTTTGTCTTCATTGGATCAGCGTTCTCAATGTATTTGAACATTTCAGGAGAGAACGATGGCAGTCCTTTGAAGTGAATGAGTTCGCCTTCGGTTAAAGTGTCTCCAATTTTGAAGATACCGTTGTCGGGAAGACCAACGATATCGCCAGGATAAGCCTCGTCAATAGTTTCTTTACGTTGCGCCATAAACTGTGTTGGACTAGAGAATCTCACAGTTTTCCCATTGCGCACGTGAGTATAAGGAGCGTTTCTGACGAACTTGCCAGAGCATACCTTACAAAATGCAATACAAGAGCGGTGGTTCGGGTCGATGTTGGCCGTAATCTTGAAGATAAATCCTGTAAATTTCTTTTCTTCAGGGTCTACAACGCGCTCTTCGGCTTGAGTAGGACGTGGGGCAGGAGCTATTTTGACGAAACAGTCGAGCAATTCTTTGACACCAAAATTATTGAGTGCCGAGCCAAAGAAGACGGGAGCGATATCAGCAGATAGATATTGCTCTACATCAAACTCAGGATATACACCGTCAATCAATTCTAAGTCTTCTCGTAATTTTACTGCGTCAGCTTCTCCCACATTGGCTTCAAGTTCGCCAGGAGCGTTGATGTCAACAGCAATTTTTTCTGTCACCTTTTGTTTGGCGGCTTGGAAGAGATCGAGTTGTTGTTCAAATATGTTGTATACACCTTTGAATCGCTGACCTTGGTTGATAGGCCAAGAAAGTGGACGTACGCCAATCTGCAATTCTTCTTCAAGTTCATCAAGAAGGTCAAAAGCGTCACGGCCTTCGCGGTCCATCTTGTTCACAAAAACAATAACGGGAGTTTTGCGCATTCGGCACACAGTCATCAACTTTCGGGTTTGCGCTTCTACACCTTTTGCACCATCCACAACAATAATGGCAGAGTCTACAGCTGTAAGCGTGCGGAATGTATCTTCTGCAAAGTCTTGGTGACCAGGAGTGTCGAGGATATTCACCTTATAACCTTCGTAGTCAAACTCCATAACAGAGGTTGTCACAGAGATACCACGTTGTTTTTCAATCTCCATCCAGTCAGAGGTGGCTGTTTTCTTAATCTTATTGTTCTTTACTGCACCGGCCACTTGAATTTGTCCACCAAAAAGCAAGAGCTTTTCTGTGAGAGTAGTCTTACCTGCGTCAGGGTGAGAAATGATGGCGAAGGTTCGTCTGCGTTGAATTTCAGGATTCATATTGTTCTTTATTTCTTTTCGTTCGAATTAGAAGTTTTAGTTTTGCGTTTGCGAGAGAACAAATCAAATAGCGAATTAAAGTCACGCTTGATTTGTAGTCCTAAGCCTTGCGTTGTGAGTGTTGATTTTGAAAAATAGCGGTTGTTAGTTTCGCTATAGGCTTTGAGGTTGAACGTTCCAGTAGGGGTGAGGAGGTAGTGAGCGTTAAAGTCACCAACAAAATTCGTAGTTGCAGCTTCTCGTTCGTGATAGCCTACCTTCCCTGTAAAGTGTAAGCGGTTGTCTAAGAGCTTTCCCGATAAGAGTCCGTCTACTTCCATATCGCTCCAGCCTAATTGACCGGTACTAACGTTGGCACCAAAAGTCCAGTTTGTGTTTCCAACAGCGTTAGCAATGATGTTGTTGAGTTGTGACGAAAGTGTGCTTGAAAGCAATGACTTCATCATAATCTCAGATTGGCTACTGTTGGCGGCTCCCGCAATGTTTGCATAGTTATATGTGAAGAATCTCCCCACTCCTAAGAGATAAAGCACTTGCGTAGTGCGTTCTTCATCAGAAGCAATGAGATTGCGCACCATCATCTTTTCGTCTTCGCTTACATTGGGAAGGTCAAAATCAAGTGCCAAGTTCATATTGCTCACTTTTTCCTGTGAACTTTATCAAACAGTTGACTGGAGTTGTGTTGTTGGCAAAGGCATTACCAATGTTGAGGTCCCGCCAATGAAGCGGAGTTGACAACATACGAAGCCAATATATTTACGTCTGCATTGAGTGGATTTCCAGAGAAATTAACTGTACCTCCTGGACTAAGCGTAAAAGGCTTCTTGATAAAGTTTTGAATACTCAAGTCGTACGCACCACTCGCTATTTTTGTAGGTACCAAACATTTGGAATTCTCCTTTATTATAGAAGGAGGCTTGAATAGACCACTCCCTTGCACGGTGATAACATCGCCGCTTTTGGCATCGGTCACCATTCGAAGAGTTGCCTCGGGGCTAACGTCGACTTGAAAAATTCAGACGAATATCAGTCTTACTTGCATTGGTAACGGGAGATGTTTTTGGTGATTTGCTCAACACTGTCTTTTTTTGCTGAATGGTTTCTTCTCCCGTCTTTTTGGCGAAAGGTGAGGAGTTGGTGGTCTGCATCGTTCGGGTGGTCGAGCATATACGTCAAAGTCGTGTTGTTGTCCGTTTTAACGCGAATGTTGGCATTCAACTGATGCGGAGCCCCCCAGACGTGCACATCCCCCGTACCAAAGGCTGTGGCATAGAAAGGCAAATCAATGGATTGCGCTTGGTCATACATCAGAAGCTTTTTGCCTTGTGCTGTAAAATCGAAGTGCATATCCTTAAGATGGCGATGGCTTAATGCACCAGAGATAGAGCCTGTGCCTTGAAGACTATCACTTATCATCGCATTTTCAACAGAAAAAACTCCTGGAGCGATGTTTACGTCTGCATCTTTTACTTGGTATCTAACTCCCGTTACTGGAATAGTCAGCGCAGCCGAAGCGTGCTGTTGACCTTCAAAGTCAATAGCTTTGAAAGAACCAAAGATGCGCGTTGTCCCAGTGGTGCGACCTTGGATGTTATGAAAGATATCTCCAACGTAATAATTCAAGAAACTAATTGGAGTCTGGTTCGCTTTGATGTGAAGATCGAGGTCTTTGTTTCCAATGCTTACATAACCAGCCACTTGGGTACTACTGATGTTGGGTTCTTCTATGTTAGCTTTGAGAAGTATCGTTTGGTCTCCTCCACGAAATCCGCCTTCAATCTTCGCGTGTCCGAGAGGCGAATGGTTGAAGGTGAAATGAGGAATGTCGAGATTCGCAAAGACTTGCAACTCGTTTTGTGCAGAAGGACGAATGGTGGCTTGTCCTGTGGCACGTCCACCGAAGATGAGGTCTTCTAAACCAATCATAGACAAGGCATAACCTACATCAAACTGGCGGAGGTTTACCAAAAGACCATCACGATGTTGTGCATACTCACCCGAAACAGACAATCTTTGCTGTGCGTGTAATAAAGAGAGGTTCTGAATGTTCAATTGTCCATCATTAAACATTATATTCCCTGGTTCTATGTTCCATATCGTGTCATTGATGGTCAATGACGTAGGAAGTAGATTTACTTTCAGACGACTCTCTTTGATGCGCTGCAAGTTGAGAGTTTCAATAAGCGTTTCACTCGACAAACTGCCATAAAACTTATGATGTTGTTGTTCTGACCACAAGATGTCCGAGCGTAGTTTTCCGTTCTCTGTGTGCGCTTGAAGTTCTAATAGAAAATCAGCTTTGCGCATTGGACGTAAGACTTTGGCAATAAGTCTGAAATCAGACTTTTCACTGCGCGCAGTCATCGCGATATTATTTAGTTCCGTGTTGCCTAAACGTAAATGTGGAGCTTTGGCTTGGAGGTATAATTGACTACCATCTGCTGCCAAACGTCCTTCGGCTTCTACCTCTTGATTGGCTGCTACATCTATTTTGAACAAGCGTTGCAAGAAGTCCGTGCGTTTGAGGTGCAGTCCAAAGGACAGTATGCTCTTGTGGGACTGAGCCACAGATGGTCGCTCCTTATGGTCTGTTGAAGACGGAGAAAGAGTCGCAGCGGTCTGTGTTTCCGCAGATTCCATTTCCTTTCTCATCACATTCTTCCACCATAGGTCGGCAGCTTCGCGTAGAGAAGGGATATCTGTCGTTCCAAAAACTGTTGCGTCTGCAAAATCACTTTGCAAAGTCAAGTGAGTTCCTTCATTTTGTTGTCTAGCAGTGAGTAGAAGACGCTCAAAAGCGTAAGGAGCGTCAGTGTTCTTCAACGAAAACTGGCGTATTTCGAGTTCTCCTTGTGGATGTTTGAAATCTAATTGAGGAGCTTGCAAGTCAAACTCAAAGGCAAACAGTCCATTGCCCCATTGCTTTCCTAAACCTAAGTCGGAAGGAGAGAAACGATGAACTTGTCCCTTAGCAAAAAAAGCAATGATGGTTTCCATTGTTGGTCTAATGATGCTTTTTGCTTCAAGGCTTAAATCCAAAGACGGATCATTGGCTTGTAAGGATACGTCTGCTTTTCCATTAAAAAAAGAGAAGCGGTGGTTGCCAAGTTTTTTTATAGTGATGTTGCCTCCATTCGACCTCTGGAATTTTTGAGTTCAATTCTACCATTGGGCTGTGTTGTTCCGTTGAGTTGCAAATGGCCTTTCGCTTCAAGGCTAATCATTGTGGGTAAATTAGGAATTTGTTTCAACAGAGCAGGGCGCAAGTTGCGTGAAGAAAGCTGCCCAGTCAGATTTCCTTTCCAATAATTCGCGTTGAGTTTAATCTTCCCTATTGGCGAAATGATTTGTCCATCGAAATAGCTGCTGTGCGTTGTCGCATAGCGCAATTTCCTTTCAATTCAATTGTTTCTAAAGGACGCAACCATTCTGGCAACTCTTTGAGGTGAAGCGCATTCATTACAGAGCGCACAAAGTGTTGCTGTAGAGAGAGCTTCTGAAGTTGCGCACTTATTGCACTAAACTTGCCTTGTGGTAATGATAGAGTAGCATCAGTAGAAAGATAGAAACGGTCGGTTGCATTGCTCAACTGCAGATTTTTGAGTCTTACCTCACCTTTACGCACCGCAAACTGCGTGCTCATAAACAAAATCTCGTTGAGGGGATGCAATTGTGGTAGCAATGGGGCAATGTCATTGGTTGCAATGCGCGCATCTTCGATAGCTCCTTCGACAATTAGTGAATTGAAAATCTTTTCTACTGATGAGGCATCATAATAAGCCACTAGACGTTCTTGACTAATGCGAGATTGTGGAGTTTGCAGAGAAAAGTCGCGAACTTCAGCCTTGTGTCGGTTGGCACTAAGACGAAGTTGTAAATGAGAAAGTTTCCACCCACAAGCTTCTTCTGCTGAGAATTGTCGCACTCTCAAATTGATACTATCCTTGGTCAAACATTTCAGCGATAGAATAGCGTCTAAATTCCTTAGATTAACGTGATGCGGACTAAATTTTCCAACTTGCGCTTGTGGTTGATACCATTCATCGTAAGACAGGGCGCATCTTCTCATAATTAGAGAGTTTATACTCAGATTAAGCGCCGTAGAACTATCCTTGCTTTTACTACTAAAAGCATCGATAATGTATTGAAAGTTGGTGTTACCATCCTTTCTGTTCTTGTATAGTGCTATTTGCGCATCAAGCAAAGCGATGTTGCGCAGCGAAATCTGTCCATGCAGAAGCGGTAGGAGTTCTATTTTTCCAAATAATAATTTACTCTCTAATAGCTTTTTGCCAGATTTATCCTTGAGCAATACGTTATGCAACTGTACACTATTGAGCAATCCAATCTCCACAGAGCCTATTTCTACTTCTGATTGGAGTTTCTCTTCTAGTTGTTGTTCGATAGCATTGGCCAGATAAGTCTGAACTCCCGAATTGTTTAATGCAAAGACCAAAAGGCCGTAGGACACCAATAAGATGCCCAACGACCATTGAATAAAGAGGCGAATGTTTATTTTTCGCATATATCTTTGCTGTTATTCGAAAGCAGAAAGTGTCAATGTATGAGACTGTTATGTCTACAAAAAGCGCAAATAGAGCCACGCTAGTTTAGCGACGCTTGTCGCGTGGGAAGTCCATCAAATAGGTGAACTTAAACATTAGCGCATTGTTGGCCGATCTAGCAAAAGGATCTTTTTTGGCGTTGTGGAAAATGTCTGACAGTCCGTAGTAATAGCGCGCGTCGATAATGAAGTGACCTATTTTAGAGGAAACTTCAGCCCCAAGTCCACCGACAATACCATAGTCTAAACGATTTTCTATCGCTTTCCCATATTGTGCTATCACCCCGTTGGCACGGTTGGGTAGGGTGACTCCCTTAGAAGTATAAGTCGTCCATTGTGTTGAGCGCGCTTCGCGGTCACCGAATGCGTAACTAACTTGTGGCCCTGCCAAGAGGAATCCTTTAAATCCTCGATTTTCTTCACCCAAACCAAGATTGGCCATCATCGGAAGTTGGATATAATCGATGTTGCGTTGGTAGGTGTCAGGTAATGGATGCGAGGTAGACGACAGAATTTCTTCGCGCCATCCAGCGCGCCAGTAATTGGCTTCTAGTTGAATAGCGCAAATCAGTCCATAATACTTTTCGCTGGTGTAACGCGCTGTAAACCCGAGCACGGGAGCTGTCTGATAAAATTGGCGGATATTGGGAGTAAACAAGATTTTATTCATACTCACACCGCCATTGAAGCCTAGTGCCCATTGATTGCGTTGTTCACCAACTTGAGAATATGCAGAGGTTGCAGCACAAACAAGGCCACAACAGAGGAAAATTATCTTTTTCAGCATAGGATTATGCCCTATTAGTCTTTTAAATTACCTGCGAAGTTACAGAAAAATCCCCATTTACTCCCTTTTCTTTATATGAAAATCGCGTTTTCGTGTCTTTCATCTTTCCTTTTCTCAAAAGAAATGAGTAAATTTGCGGAGATTTTTTTGCAGCCTTCTCCTATTTAATTCGTCAAACTCTTTGTCAAATCTAGGAGTGACGATAGGGGGTATAAGCGAATCTGTTGATTTCTCGGCTTTGTTTTAAGCATAGACGCAACGTTGGCTTACTCAATTCTCATAGTATAGGCTGCTTCTACACTGCAAACGATATTGCTATATGAATATTTCCTACAAATGGCTGAAAGAGTACGTTGATTGCGAAATGACAGCCGAAGAAATAGCCGTAGCCTCACTTCCATTGGACTAGAAGTGGGAGCTGTGGAAGAAGTTCAGACCATCCGTGGTGGACTAAAGGGACTTGTTGTTGGACACGTCCTCACGTGCGAGGCACATCCCAACTCTGACCACATGCACGTCACTACCGTAGATTTGGGTAATGGCGAAGCACCCACGCAGATTGTTTGTGGTGCACACAATGTCGCTGCGGGACAAAAGGTTATTGTTGCCACACTTGGCACCAAATTGTATGATGGCGACAGCGAGTTTGTCATCAAAAAATCAAAACTCCGTGGCGTTGAAAGTCTTGGTATGATTTGTGCCGAAGATGAAATCGGTGTCGGCAAAGGTCACGATGGTATTATGGTACTCCCCGAAGATACTGTCGTAGGTACGCCTGCTGCTGAGTATTTCGGTTTGGAAAGCGATTATCTCATAGAAGTAGATATTACCCCCAACCGCGCTGACGCTTGCTCGCATTGGGGAGTTGCACGCGATTTATATGCTTATCTCCTGCGCAACGGCAAAAAGACTGCGCTACATCGTCCAAGTGTAGAGGATTTCAAAGTAGACAACAACGATTTGCCCATCAAAGTTTCTGTCTTACAAACTGAGGCTTGCCCGCGCTACACAGCAGTTTCGCTCAAAGGCTGTAAGATTCAAGAAAGTCCAAAGTGGTTGCAAGATAAACTCACCACGATTGGTCTCCGTCCCATCAACAATATCGTAGACATCACCAATTATGTTATGATGGCATACGGACAACCTCTGCATTGCTTGATGCCGATATGATCGAAGGAGGAGAGATTGTTGTGAAAACATTGGAGAATGGCACTAAATTTGTCACTCTTGATGGTGAAGAACACGAACTTTCCGACCGCGATTTAGCCATCTGCAACGCTAAAGAAGCTATGTGCATTGCTGGTGTCTTTGGCGGCAAGGGTAGTGGAACGTATGAAACAACTACCAATGTTGTTTTTGAAAGTGCTTACTTCCATCCCACTTGGGTGAGAAAGAGTGCACGTCGCCACGGTCTTAACACCGACGCATCTTTCCGTTTTGAACGCGGTATTGATCCCGACGGACAAATCTATGCGCTTAAAGCTGCGGCTTTGTTGGCAAAAGAATTGGCTGGTGGAGAAATCGCTATGGAAATTGTTGATGTTGAGCAACCCTCCTTGGTGAAAACTTTTGAGGTAAATCTTGAATACGCTTATGTCGATGGAGTGATTGGTAAGCACATTGAACCAGAATTGGTGAAATCTATTGTCACTTCTCTCGATATGAAAATCATCTCTGAAACCTCAGAGGGACTTTCTTTGCAAATTCCTGCTTATCGCGTTGATGTTCAACGACCTTGCGATGTTGTTGAGGATATTCTCCGCATTTATGGTTACAACAACGTCGAGATTCCTACGAGTCTGAAGTCTTCGCTCACTGTCAAAGGAGCTAACGATATTAGTCAGAAGCTACAAAACCTGATCAGCGAGCAGCTTGTAGGAGAAGGATTCCACGAAATTCTTAATAACTCTCTCACGCGCGAAGCTTATTATAAGGACTTGAAGACTTATGCACCTGAGCATCTTGTGCATCTCATCAATCCGCTTTCTAGCGATCTCAATGTGATGCGCCAAAGTCTTCTTTTTGGAGGACTAGAAAGTATTGCTCACAATGTGAACCGTAAGGAAGCCAATCTCCGTTTCTTTGAATTGGGCAACTGTTATCATTATGATGCTGACAAGCGCAACGCTGAGAAAGTGCTTGCTCCTTATAGTGAAGCCTTGCATCTTGGGCTTTGGCTTACTGGACGACGTGTAGAAAACTCGTGGGCGCACGCTAATGAAGATGCAAGTGTCTACGAACTCAAAGGTTACGCACTCAATGTATTGCGCCGCCTTGGCATTGCATTAGGTCAATTCTTGGTTGAAGAAGGTAAAAACGATATTTCTCTAAGAGTATTGCTGTCGTAGATCGTAACGGCAAGGTATATCTCGAATTGGGTCTTGTGAAGAAAGCGCTTCTCGTGGCTTGCGACATTGAAACAGAAGTTTATTACGCTGATTTCAATTGGACGCTTTTGATGAAGAAATTACCCAAGAAGGAAGTTTCTTACACCGAGCTCTCCAAATTCCCGGCCGTTCGTCGTGACCTCGCTTTGTTGTTGGACACTAATGTCACTTTTGGAGAAATTGAGCGCATCGCCTTTGCGTGCGAGAAAAAACTCCTTAAGCGCGTGGAACTCTTTGACGTTTACGAAGGCAAAAATCTTGAAGCCGGTAAAAAGAGTTATGCCGTTTCATTCGTGTTGCAAGATGAAAGCAAGACGATGAATGACAAACAGACTGAGGCCATTATGGCTAAAATCTTGAAACAACTCGAACAGCAGCTTGGTGCTGTGCTTAGAGGCTAAGTTTTAAGCAACATTTCTATTCCTTTCTCTGCAAAGCAGATGTGCGCTATATAATTCTGCTTTAGCAGAGAGAAGGGACTATTGATAGATACAACAATTACAATCCTATAATTATATTCCTATGGGAAGAGCTTTTGAATATCGCAAAGCCGCTAAGATGAAGCGTTGGGGGCATATGGCTCGCACGTTCACAAAGATTGGTAAACAAATCGCCGTTGCCGTCAAAGGTGGTGGCCCAGATCCCGACACAAACCCCACGCTCCGTGCCATCATTGCTACGGCTAAGCGCGAGAATATGCCGAAGGATAACATTGACCGCGCCATCAAGAACGCGATGGGTAAAGATCAAAGTGACTACAAAACGATGACATACGAGGGATATGGTCCTCACGGTGTTGCCATCTTCGTAGACACTCTTACTGACAACCCCACGCGCACAGTAGGTGACGTGCGTTCTGTCTTCAACAAGTTTAGTGGAAACCTCGGCACAATGGGTTCGTTGGCTTTCCTCTTCGATCACAAATGCGTATTTGCATTCAAGATGAAAGAAGGACTTGATATGGAAGAACTCATTCTCGACCTCATCGACTACGGTGTTGAAGACGAATTTGACGAAGATGAAGAAGAAGGTAGCGTAACGATTTATGGTGATCCTAAGTCGTTCAGCGAAATTCAAAAGCATCTTGAAGCAGAAGGTTTTGAGATTGTCAGTGCGGAATTCACTTATATCCCCAACGATCTCAAAGACGTTGATGCTGAACAGCGTGAAACCATCGATAAGATGGTTGAGCGACTTGAAGACTTTGATGATGTGCAAAATGTTTACACCAACATGAAGCCTGAAGCTTAATTCTTGCGTAATTCACACTAATATCTGGATAAATAGAAGCTGCTCCAAAACAATTTCTTTGGAGCAGCTTCTATTGTTTTCTGGCACATATTGACTAACCTTGAGAGAAAATAGTTGTGAGAAGATGGTTCTTTGAAATCTATTGCTGTCCGGTAAACTTACAAACGCCACAAGAAAGCTTCCCGAAGCCCTTTAGAATAGGACTTCGGGCTTTCTTTTTCAAAAAGCAAGCCCCCTAATCGAATAATGATGGTTCTGAGGGTGGAGATTTAGCTCTTTCAGCCCAAATTGCACACTCATCCTTTTGAGGATCTTCCATGAAAGCGATGAAATTAGTGTAATACATGAGCGTTAATCTAAGCATGGTTACGATTTGAGAAAAAAAGAAACGTGTCTTTTTATCATTCTAGAGAGTACTGTGCACAAGAGATTGGCAATGAGTACTACCCAGGTTTGTACCTGGATGGCATTCACGCTCTCACCATAGAAAAAGTGCAAAGGAAAATTCTGTTTCAGTTGTTTGTAGAGCGTTTCTATAGCCCACCTGCGCTTGTAGATTTCAGCAAGTTCCTGAACCGATAGTTCAAAAATTGTTAGTCAGCAACGTCACCGACTTACGAGAGTTATTGCTCCATAGCTCTACACATCGGGCTTCGTGCCTTACCTTCTCTTTCTCAAAAAGAATGTGTTTGTCGATATGAGTGACTAGACCATCACGAGAAACATAGGCTATAGAAGAGAGCTCCTTGTAGCTGAGATTCTTCTTCATCTTAGTCACATAGCAGACACCTTCTTCGGTAAGCCTTTGAAACTGTGCATAGTCTATGTAGGCTCTATCCATTGCCAAGGTGGCATCTTGGGGCAGGTGCACCTTTTTGAGAAGATAATGATCGTGTTTGGCAGCAGAGGTCAGTTCTACCACCATCGGTACACCTACTTGATACTTCATAATGGTGTGTACCTTCATGCCGCCTTTCTTCTTTCCGCTTTTAGGATGTCTACCTACTCCCTTAAGAATATTGTCAAAGAGCGTGATTGTGGTAGAATCCATCATATACAGCTGCTTCTCCCAGGCTTTTTGACAGCTCACAGAACGGCTGTCCGCTAAAAAAGGAGTGTAGCGTTCCAACAGGGAGGCATAAACTTTGGCAAAGAACTCTTGTGGTCGCCGCTGGTTGGCTTCTGCAAGTGTGCTGCGACGGACAACGTAGTCAAGCCCCAAGTGGGAGAGTTTCATGGTCTCGGCTTTCATGCCAATCTCCAATTCACGCAGAGAATCAAAGTGTTTGAGCACACCAAAGAGCATAATGATGAGGTGTTTCCAACCTGTCAAACGCTTAACATAACGCTCGCTCCCCTAGTGTTTCGAGACTAATTTGTTGAATTTTTGGCTTTATCCAGCAATTTAATGACCTGACTATAGACCGGCTGTCCGGTAAAATATGTACTTTTGCTCATGTTACTAGTGTTTTTTTCCAACAAGCAAAGTAACAAAAAGAGGCTGAAATCCTGCAAGAGGGTTTCAGCCTTATTTTTATCATCAGAAAAACTTTTACCGGACAGCAATATTTGAAATCATTCTTGTGGCTACTTGAGATTACCACCAAATCGGTCATTAGACCGTAAAAGCGCTACTTGAAATTGAACCCAAACCGATCATTAGACCGCCATGATGCTACTGGTAATTGAAAGATGAGTTCAAATCCTTCTTAATCTTTATGTTGGCATCTTGGTCTTCGTTCGTTCTCAAGGCTGTTTGCAATATCTTCGGTTTAACGACCAATCAACAGCTCAACCATCAAATGAAATCTATTCAGACCTAATGACTTTTGGGGCTTTAAAAACTGAGGATGCATACAATCTTCAAAATGAGCAGTAGTTTGTAAAGCCATCACTTTGGGATGCTGTCAACGAAGTGAGAAATCAAATTGTTTCAACTTCTTAATGGGTTTTACTTCTAACGCTTGTTTCTTGCGTTATGTCATAAATGTTCGAAATTGAAATGTTAAAGCCCAAGCCTCAAAATGACCAAGTTTTTTCTCCTTCTAGAAAAAAATGACGGCAATAAGCGGAGAAAATCTTCTTCTTTCCCGTTCTCGAATTTTGAAAAAAGGGAGTATTCTACAGCTTTCTCCGACTTTTCCACGATTTTGTCGGACATTTCCCCAATTTTGTTGGACGTTTTCGAAATTCCAAGGGAAGAAAAATAAATTCCGTGGGACATAATCTCAAAAAAGTCCCTTAAAATCTCACGAACAACGTGTTGTTTTATCACAAACGACGTGTTGTTTCGCTAGAAAGAGGGGATTTCTTACAAAAAGGTCTGAAACTTGCGATATTCGAAGTTTCTGAGAATCGCATAATTCCCAACAACTTTTTCTGAGTTCAAAAAGTCGCGTTAAATGGAGGAGTACGTATTGTAAAAATAACTTTACTGATTGTGTGGGCTGTGACCTCTTTTGGTTTGCCTTTGGGATTATCCCATAAGATGTGTTTGTTCAGCTTGGTAGAGACTGGAATTTGGGACATAAATTATGATTTGAGGAATAAAATAGGCTTATAAGAATGCACGGTATCTCAATTTTATCCTTATATTTGCACTACCGATCATACGTCATTGTTACACGTTTCATTTGCATCGCATATGGCTAAAGCACAATATGTCCTTCCTTACACGTTTTATCCCAAAGGGGAAGGACTTTCACCTGAAGATTTTGATTTGATTGAACAAGCTAAAGCAGCCACGCAAACAAGTTATGCTCCTTACTCCAATTTTTGTGTGGGAGCTGCCTTGCGTTTAGAGAATGGGGTAGTAGTTTGTGGAAGCAACCAAGAAAATGCTGCCTATCCAGCTGGTTGTTGCGCTGAGCGAACGGCAATGTTTTATGCTAATGCTCAGTATCCCAATACTGCTCCTGTGACCATTGCAATTGCTGCGCGCCGAGCAAGTGAAGAAGGTTTCTTGACAGTGCCAATTAGTCCTTGTGGTATTTGTCGTCAAGCTTTGATTGAAGCTGAAACGCGGTATCGGCAGGCGATTCGTGTGTTGCTATATGGTGAAGATGTAATTTACGAACTAGAGAAGGTGAGTAGTCTGTTGCCTTTCAATTTGATGCATCTGCTTTATAGGGATAAAAAATCCAACCCAAACATCAAAACAATGAAGATGTTTGGGTTGGAACTTTTATAGAACGACTTTGTATAAGGGAATCAATTGCCTAATCCTTATGGATATGTGCTTTTATTGCTGGAGGAGTTGTGGCATCTTGATTTGTTGTCCCACCTTAATGACATCAGGGTCTTTAATGTGGTTGAACAATACGACATAATTGGCGTAATTGGAGTTTCCGTAGTATCGTTTCGCTAAACGAGGAATGCTTTCTCCCGTTTTTACCACGTGCGATGCATATGTACCCACAATGATAGACTTTCCATGTGGAAGTTGTTGCCATTGTCGTGATTTTGCTAGCAATTGTTCCTTTTGTTGGGAGGATAAATGCTGTGATTTCACAATAATGGTTTGAGTCGTTGTGGCTTGTGGGGCAGTTTTTTCTTCCTCTTTAGTCTTGTCGGGGGAAGAAGTTGCGACCACATTATTGGTCGGAACATCAGAGGTGGAGCTGATGGTGTCCGTTGGTGGGGGAGTTTTTGCTGTGGAGTCTGAGTTCTTTCCTGGAAGAGTAGTTACGGTGTCAGACACTATTGGGTTATGTTGCGCATTATTATCTGGTTGTGTCGGCGGCACAACGTGAGATTGCGGACAGTTGGGGCACAGCCAATGGTAGTAACCTGCAAAATAAGATAAAACAACAAGTAGCAGTACGCAGGCAACAAGAAGCACATTAAAGCGAGTGCGATGGTGTTGCTCTTTATGATTCAAGTTGTCGGTAGTTACGTGAATTTCCCCTTGGATATTGGTGATATGCGAAGGTTTCTTCTCCGTTTCGGCAGGAATAGTTGTCAAGGTGACATCTACGCTGGCTGGGTTACCAGAAAAGTCCGAAGTCGTTTCTTGGCCTAACGCCTCTTCTTTAGTATTTGCATCGATGAGGATTTCTTCCTCTTCGTCTTGTCTAGACTCTGTTGATTCAGTGCTTGACTGAAGTAGAGAGTTTTCAGAAGAAGTCAGAGACGACAGATTATCATCTGCTGTCGTTGAAGAGGTAAACTCTATAGTATTAGCGTCTACTTGCGTACTACTATCTTCTAGAATTGTATCCGGGGCTGTTGTAGTAGAAAACTCTGTAGTAGAGGCTTTTTCATCCCCAGATATATTGTCGTTATCTTCGCTTGGAAATTCCTGGCTTGAAAGTTCCCTGCTTAGATTTTCTTGAGCAACAACGTCGGCAGTTGAGGTTGCTACGCTTTGAAGTCCTTTTGCAACTTCTTTAGAATCGTCTGTATGCAAACTATCATTGTGCAATTGGCTACTAGGAACTTCAGCAACGAGTACTTGTTCGCTGTCGTTGGTAACCACTCCTAGTGTCAGTGAATCTTCCGAGTCATCAGAGAAATCATCTTCTATCACTGGCACCGAATCTAATTCCTCCTCGGGAGTGTCATCAAAGAGTGTTGTTGTGCTGAGGAGTGCAAACGGACCATTCACTAAATCCCTCAATGTATTGTCGGGTGTGAAAGTTATTTTGCTGTGTTTTCCGATTTGAAAACGCTCGCCAGTGTGGATGTTTACACTTTCTCTCTCATTGACAATAACAAGTTTGGTGGTGCCAAAGCCACTCACTTTGACAAGGCTGTCTTTGAGGATACCTTCTTCAGTAAGTTCAAAAAGGTGCGCACAAACTCTAAGGCTTCTTGAGACGAAATACCTTGTTCTCTAGCCAATTGTTCTGCTAGATCTTGGAGTTGAAATTTCTTTTCCGTCATAAGCTAAGCGTTGATTTTGTCCTTGAGCGTTGGACTTGGCTTGAAGGCAACTACTAATTTGGGAGGAACAAGCTGGCGTTGCTTCGTTATGGGATGTATGATGATACGCTCTTTCTTCTTTTTCACCTCATAAGTTCCAAAACCTTGCACATTCAGCGTTGCACCTTCGTCTAGCATACCGGCCATAGTGTTTACTAAGGCTTCAATTTGCTGTTTCACCGCTTGCGGATTCTTTTGTAGACGGGTTGCCAATGCATTGACAAACTCTTTGTTGTTCATTGTTGGATAACTTATTGTTGTGAAAGAAATATAGTTACACTATTTCTGCGTATAAATCGAATTCTTCAGCAGAAGTGATGCGCGCTTCGTAAAACTCTCCCAAATTGAGTTGATAGTCAGCGCTTGAAACGAGTACCTCACAATCTACTTCGGGCGAGTCGAATTCTGTGCGACCAACATAGTAGCCGTCTTCTTCGCGGTCTATGATGATACGGAACACCTTGCCCACTTTTTCGGCAGAAAGTTCTGCTGCTATTTGTTCTTGCAGTTGCATCAAGCGGTCTAAGCGTTCTTGTTTCACTTCCGCTGGTACATCATCTTCGTAATGCTCGCCAGCGTAAGTGTTTTCTTCTTCGCTGTACGCAAAAGCTCCCATGCGGTCAATGCGTGCTGTACGCACAAAGTCCATAAGTTCTTCAAAATCTTCCTCCGTTTCTCCTGGAAAACCAACCATCAAGGTGGTGCGGAGGGTTATGCCAGGAACTTCTTCGCGAAATTTTGCTATAAGATCTAGCGTTTCTTGCTTTGAAATGTGGCGACGCATGCGAGTCAGCATATTGTCAGAAATGTGCTGTAGGGCGATGTCGAGATAGCTGCAAACGTTTTTGTTTTCACGAATCACGCGAAGCAAATCCATTGGGAACTTTGTGGGATATGCGTAGTGTAGACGAATCCATTCCACCCCTGGAATTTGCGCCATACGCTCAATCAGTTCGGGAAGGCATTGACGTCCGTAGCGGTCAATGCCGTAGAAGGTGAGTTCTTGCGCTATGATTTGAAATTCGTGTACGCCAATTTTCACCAGTTCTTCGACTTCATTGAGAATATCCTCCATCGAACGGCTTTGGTGCTTGCCTGTAATCAAGGGGATAGCGCAATAGGCACAAGTGCGATTGCAACCTTCTGAAATTTTGAGATAGGCATAATGTAGAGGTGTGGTGAGCACACGAGCAGTGAGCGCGTTGCAAGCTACTGCCGCAAGACTATCGGTCGTCGTAAGATCCTTAATCATGTCCTTCCAGTCAAACTTGCCATAGAATTTGTCTACTTCTGGAATTTCTACTTTAAGTTCTTCACGATAACGTTCCGACAAACATCCCATCACGTACACCTCTTTCAATTGTCCAGATGTTTTGTGTTCCACCAAATCCAATATTTGATTGATGCTTTCTTCTTTGGCGTCACCAATGAAACCACAAGTGTTGATTACAGCTATGTCGCCGTGCAGTTGTTCTGGATTATGGTGAAAGTCGCAGCCAATAGCTGCAAATTGGCGAAGGAGGTTCTCGGAGTCTACAAGATTCTTTGAACATCCCATCGTGATTACGTCAATGGTATGTTTCATTATGTCTATCTATGTCGTTGTGTTGTGGAAGGATAAGGGAGTTTTATCCCTCATCGCGGGCTATTGCTCTGTGGAGAAAAGAGAATTTACAAATTCGCGCGCGTTGAAGGGTTGCAAATCTGTCATTTTCTCACCAAGTCCAATATATTTCACAGGAACTTTCATTTGGTGGGAGATGCCAATCACTACACCACCTTTTGCAGTGCCATCGAGTTTGGTGATGGCCAATGAGGTGACCTCGGTTGCTTTTACAAACTGCTTAGCTTGCTCAAAGGCATTTTGGCCAGTGCTTCCGTCGAGTACCAAAAGCACTTCCTGAGGAGCATTGACGTCGAGTTTTTGCATCACCTTTTTTATCTTGGTAAGCTCGTTCATCAATCCAACCTTGTTGTGAAGACGGCCTGCGGTGTCAATGATGACAACATTGGCACCGATGGATTTGGCATGCGCTAAGGTGTCGTAGGCTACGGATGCGGGATCTGCACCCATTTTTTGTTTCACAACGGGCACTCCAGTTCGTTCGCCCCAAATGCATAATTGTTCCACAGCGGCGGCACGGAAGGTATCGGCAGCCCCGAGCACTACTTTCTTACCTTCTTCCTTAAATTGGTAAGCAAGTTTGGCGATAGTGGTTGTTTTTCCCACGCCATTCACACCTACCACTAGGATAACGAAGGGATTGTCAGAGTTAGGCACTTCAAATCCAAGGTTTTCTTCGTTGATTTGGTTGCCGTCGGTGACAAGTAGTTGCGTTATTTCCTCTTTGAGAATTGCATTAAGCTCATTTGTACTAACATATTTGTCGCGTGCCACGCGCTCTTCGATGCGGTGAATAATATCAAGCGTAGTGTCCACGCCAACGTCGCTGGTGATGAGAATGTCTTCTAGATTGTCGAGAACGTCATCATCAACTTTTGATTTGCCAGCTACTGCGTGGGCTATCTTTGAAAATACGCTTGTCTTTGTTTGCTGAAGTCCATTGTCTAATGTCTCCTTTTTTTCTTTTTTCGAGAAGAAACTGAAAAATCCCATAAGTATAGAGTTTGTGCAAAAATACGACAAATTCTTGGAATAAAAGACCTTATCTACTTGAAAGTTGAAGGGCTCTTCTTATTTCTTGTGGTGAGGAAATGAGAGTTTCACACTCATTTGCCGTAGAATGAAAGAGGTACGTATGAAATAAAAGAAGCTCTCGCAAAAAATGCGAGAGCTATGCTAGGTACTGCTTGTTAGAAACGAGCAGGAGGATTATCCGTTAGTTTAGTTCTTGAAGAATGCGTCAACATCCTCATTGCGAACCATTTGTTCATTAAAGATGTAAGCACCAGTTTTGGGGCTCTTTTCCATCTTGATGACTTTAGTGTACGAACGTCCATCTGTTTTACCAGCTTGGAACGAAGCGACGGTCTTTTTTGCCATAGTTAATTATGTGCGAGAAAGGGTGATTACTTGGATTATTTGATTTCCTTGTGAACCGTCATACGCTTGAGGATGGGATTGTATTTTTCAATTCCAAACGGTCGGGGGTATTCTTACGATTCTTGGTAGTGATGTAGCGGCTTGTTCCGGGCAGACCGCTTTCCTTATGTTCGGTGCATTCGAGGATTACCTGAACGCGATTACCTTTAGCTTTCTTTGCCATGAGTTATATATGGATTAGCCGATTACTTTAATATCTTTCCAGTTGAGGTAGCCCTTTTGAGCTGCGCTCTCGAGTGCTTGGTCGAGACCAACTTTATTGATGAAGCGGAGACCAGCTGCAGAAATCTTGAGCTGGATCCAGCAATCTTGCTCTACATAGTAGAACTTCTTGGTGAACAAGTTTGCGTCGAATGTACGCTTGGTGCGACGCTTCGAGTGAGAAACGTTGTTGCCCACCATGGCTTTCTTACCGGTAATTTGACAAATCTTAGACATTGCTATCTGTAATTTTCTGTTGCTTTAGTTGTAGTTATTCCCAATCGAGTGCAAAGTTACAACATTCTTCTCACACCTCCAAATCTTTGTACTGGTTTTTGTGTGCAATATAACATTTTCTTGTTTAAGGTGATGGTTTTGTTACTGAGTTGTGCAGTCCTTATCACTTCCTAGTTTATTCATCTCAATAGTCAGAACTTACGATGAGTAGAGAGGTCTTTATCTCGAAACATATTTGAATTGTAAAGAGGTGAGATGTTCTTATTGTGTCTGATATACGTGAGTTGGAAAAAATGCCATATTAGATTGTTCCTTTGGAGAATTATACGTATATTTGTGGTGCCCACAGTGCATCTACTGTGCTGTCAATCCGATACTAGTAGTGCTGTCATTGTTTTTACTCTATTGGAGACTCTATTTGAACTTACCTTATCAATCTGTTTTCTCATGAAAATTCGTTATCTATTTCTTGTGTTGGCTTTTTCTCCTTTTATCGTGATCCATGCGCAATCGCAGCGTGACAGCATTGCTGTCTATGCCAAAGTCATGGATAGCTTCACGCACGAAATGCTCAAAGGCGTAAAAGTCGAAGTACTACGTCCCGATAGTTCCCTTGTTTCGCAACACAACACTGATAAGAACTATTCATACGGTCGTTCCTCTTACAATTTCGGGGACGAGTTTCGAGGACTATTTCTGTTGCGCGCCGATTATATCTTTCGTTTCTCGAAGGAAGGCTACGTCACGCAGTATGCCAATCTCTACAAACGCGACTTAGGGCGCAGAGAACAGCGCAGGTCAGTGGGAGAAATCCTACTGAAGAAGATTGGTAAGCGTCGCGACGTCGAATTAGGTGCAGCAGAAGTGCGTGCTTCCAAAATTCGCATGGTTGTGAAAGGAGATACCCTCATTTACAATGCCGACGCCTTTCAGTTGGCAGAGGGCTCGATGCTCGATGGACTCATCAAGTTACTCCCTGGATTTCAATTGCGCGATGGACAAATCACCGTTAATGGTCAGTACGTGAGCAGTCTATTGGTCAATGGCGAAGATTTCTTTCGCGGAGACCCTCGCGTGGCATTGGAAAATTTGCCTGCCTACATGGTGAACAAGGTGAAGGTCTATCGCAAGGAACACCCATGGAGTTTCATCACTAAAGGCAAGGAAGAGCGAAAAGAAGATCTCCCTCTTGTGGTGGATGTCAATCTGAAACGCGAGTATTCCATCGGATGGGTGGGCAATGTTGGAGCCGGATATGGCACAGCCAACCGCTATCTTGGACGCGCCTTTGGACTTCGTTTCACCGACCACTCGCGCCTAGCCCTATATGGCAATGCCAACAACACGAACGACACGCGAGAACCAGGCACTTCCGGCAATTGGAACGCCAATGGTGCAGCCTCTGGTCGCACCGAGATGCAAACTGCTGGCTTCGAATTTCTCGTCAAAGGCGATAAGGACAAATGGAAATATGTGGGGCATGCTAAGATTTACCATCAAAAAAACTTTCAACCAAAGCATTACTTCTTCCGAAACCTTTCAACCCACGCTGCCTAATAGCTCATTCAATCGCGCACGTCGCGAAGCAGAGGGCAGTCACTTCAAGGTGCAGACAGAGCAATCCTATGAAAGAAAAAGAGATGAAGGATATCTCAATGTCTTTGGAGCATTGTATTATCAACATCACCGCAGTGACGCTTTGCACCAAGGAGAGGAATTTTCAGCCGATCCGAAAGATGCCTATCGCGCTGCGTCACTAGACAGTTTGTTTCAGACATCTAGTGAACGATTGGCGAAATTACTGGTAAATCGCCAGCAGAATCAAGAGAAGAGTCGCGAGCATGCGTGGTCGGGAAGGCTGAGTGCAAACACTTTTGCTAAGATAGCACACACACCAGACTATTATTCGCTAGACCTCAATGCAGACTTTGAACACAAAACTGGTACTGCTTTTTCCGCCTACCAATTGCACTATGGTCAATCAGCGCAAGTGCCACACACGAACGAGCATCAACTGCGCTACACAGACGCACCTTCTACAAAAGCCAATGCGAGCTTTAGTGCCAATTATAACTATCGCTCTGATTGGGTGAGCATAAATTCAACGATGAGCCTTAGAGAGGCTTACCAAAAAGGCGATCGTAATCTGTACCGCTTGGACAGACTAGGTGAAAATGCTCCTACATTCGGAAGCTTGCCTTCCACAACTGCGGCATTGTTGCAGACCTTGGATGCGCCCAACTCATATATGGCTAGCCGAAACACGCTCACAGGTACATTTCATATTAGGAGCATTATTTGGATAAACAAAGAGACGAGCAATGGCATCAGAATTGATCCTAAACTAGAATGGACAAACGATCGTCTTTCTTACGACCGCAACATGCTGCACGCGACTCCTCATCGCAACACTGTGGTGTTTTTACCATCTATTGCATGGAGTGGTGATGCGTTCAACGTGAGTTATCAGTGGAATTGTGCCTATCCTGATTTACAGAACCTATTGGACTATGTCGACAACTCCGATCCCCTGAATATATATCGCGGTAATCCTCATCTCCAACGCAGCACTACGCACCGTGTTGCCCTGTCTAGAAGTTGGACGAAATGGAGAGAAGGCAAATCATTTGCCATCGGTGGGGATTGGGATGTCACACGCAATGCCATTGCGCACGGGCAAACTTACGATGCTGCCACAGGTGTGCGCACATTCTCTCTCCGAGGAATGTAGACGGAAACTGGCACGTAGCTGTCCATCATTTCTTAGAACGACCTTTCGACAAGGAGAAAAAGACGCTCCTTACCAGTGAGACGAAGGCAGATTTCCGCAACAGTGTGGACTTTGTGACGGAACGAAGCACGGTACAAAACTTTACGTTGGAAGAATCGCTGCGGTTTAATGCTAAGATAAAGCGCGTGATTCTAGACGGAAGCATCGGAGCCCGCTATTGGCATGCTACATCGGAGCGCAAGAACTTCCAAACCATCAACAGTTTTGATGTAACCTACGGACTAAATGCTCAGATTGCTCTTCCTGCAGGCTTCGCGTTTAATGCAGACTGCAAGTTTTATCAACGTGAGGGGTATAGCGATGCAAATATGAACGACCTACGTTTTGTGGCGAATGCTCGTTTAGAAAAGACCTTCCTTCGCGGTCGTTTAGGTGTTGCTTTGGATGGTTACGACATCTTCGGCGGGCTCAGCAATGTGACGAAGGTGATTAACGCACAAGGTATTGTAGAGACGTGGCACAACTCACTGCCTTCTTATGTTATGCTACAAATTTCTTATAAGTTGAGTAAAGCACCCAGAAAGAAGAAAGAGTCTATGTGAAAGCGTTAGAAAACAATCATCGAGTTTCGTATAGAAAACTTACGAGGTCTTGATGAATATGCGGAAAGTGGGAATGCACTTCTTTCATCTCTCGAACTGATATTTATCCCAAATCAGCCATTAGACCGTTGCTAAAGAAGAGTTAGCCAGTTGTCTATGATTTCCGCGCCAAAAGGCGTGAGGATGCTTTCGGGATGAAATTGTACTCCGCGAAGATTAAGGCTGCGATGGCGAAAAGCCATAACCGTGCCATCGTCAGCGCGCGCCGTTACTTCTAAAATATGGGGAAGCGGTTCACTAACCGACCAAGAATGATAGCGTCCCACGGTGATGTCATTGGGAAGATTAGCCCACAAGCAATCTTCTGTGAGAAGGTGGCAGCGGCTTTCTGTGCCGTGCAAGGGTTGTGAATGCTGAAAAAGCGAAGCACCATAGCATTGAGCAATGGCTTGATGACCAAGACAGACACCGAGTATAGGTATTTGTCCTGCGGCACGACGAATGAAGGAAAGCAAATCGCCTGCTTCTTCGGGTAATCCTGGGGACCAGGAGACAAGAGCAGATGAGTATAGTTGGCAAGATCTATGTGCGCCACTTCATCATTGCGTAAGATAGTGACTTCTGCCCCCAACGCTTGCACAAGATGTGCAAGGTTGTGGACAAAAGAGTCGTAATTGTCGATGAGCAAAACGTGCTGCATATCAATAGGTCTAGAGATGAGATTAGTTTTAGACAAAGAGACAAAGCAGAAATGCTACTTATTCTCCTAAAATCTCAGCTTTATGAGCGAGACAAGTCGAGATGTCTTTATCACCTCGCCCACTCACATTGATCACCACTACATCTTCTGGTTGAAAGTTGAGATGAGGTAGAAGCGCGAGTGCGTGGCTACTTTCGAGAGCTGGTATGATACCTTCAAGACGTGTGAGTTCAAAAGCTGCACGAAGCGCTTCGTCATCGTTGATAGACAGTACCTCAGCACGATTTTGGTCGGCAAGATGAGAAATGAGTGGACCGATGCCAGGATAGTCCAAGCCTGCTGAAATAGAATAAGGTTCTTGTACTTCTCCGTCGGGAGTTTGAATGACCAGTGTTCGACTTCCATGCAATACACCTTCTGAACCAATGTTGATGGTTGCGGCAGTAGATCCGCTGTCTTTGCCAAGTCCTCCGGCTTCACCCAATACAATTTCGACGCGCTCGTCGTCGAGATAATGATACATGGCTCCTGCTGCATTGGAACCTCCACCAATGCACGCCATCAAATAGTCAGGGTAGTCGCGACCTTCCTTTTCCATCAGTTGCCCTTTGATTTCTTTGCTAATGAGACTTTGAAGGCGTGCTACCATGTCGGGATAAGGATAAGCACCCACAGCAGAACCGATGAGATAGAACGTATCTTCAGGGCGTTCGCACCATGCCATCAAGGCTTCGTTTACGGCGTCTTTCAAGGTTTTGTTGCCACTTTCGGCTGGCACTACTGTGGCTCCAAGCATACGCATACGTTCCACATTAACGTGTTGTCGCTCCACATCGAGGGCTCCCATGTAGATGCTGCATTCCATGCCCATACGTTTGGCGAGCAAGATTTGCCCCAAAGCATTATTGATTTTGTGTGCGCCTGTGTGGTTGAGATCTTCGCGCTTGAGATAAATCTTTGCCCCATATTTCTCACTAAGGCGACGAGCATGATAGAGTGGACTAGGGCGACCCACATAGTCCCTCAAGAGTTGGTGAAACTCGCGTTGAAAGTCTTCACTTTCAATGATAGGGAGATAGGCTTCTTGTAGAGCTTGAATGTTTGGAAGCAAGACGTCTGGCACGAAAGCACCACCAAACTTGCCGTAAAAACCATTGGAATCGATTTGAAAAGATGACATAAGCTTGTAGCGTCAAGAATGAATGTTGTGAGCATACGAGGTTGCAACGATTGACGTCAGGATTGTTGCGCGCAATTCACGACAAAAAGGCTTGCCGTGAGTAACGACAAGCCTCTGTATTTCGACGATGATGAACGAACGATAGGGGTACATGATGTCTAACTCACGATATTTCTATCTTGAGTTCGCCACCAACCCTTATTGTTATTGATATTCATCATTGTTTTATGCTATTGAATTGATTTTGATGATGCAAATGTAGTGCAATTTGTTGAATGTTCCAAACGTTCTGGCGATTTTTTGCCTGAAAAGGTCGTTTTTTGTGGAAATCCTCCATTATACTAGCTGATTATTGTTAGCCACTTCTTTTACCTGCTTTCTCGATGTAGGACGACACGGCTTCGAGAAAAAGAGAAACACTCAACTCAACAAACAGGATGAGTTGGGATTGTAAAATTATTAGTATTGGAATGACTGCAATCGAAGGGAACAATCTCTTGCTTTTATGGGGCAGAACGAAACAACAAAGCCGTGCCAAAGCTGATACTTTGACACGGCTCTGTTGAGTTATTTTTTGCGTTTACCTCTAGAGAAACTTCTAGTGGCTTTGCCAAATCGTTGAAAAAGTTTATAGCCCATCATTGCGCCATCAAATATACTCCACGCTCGAGAGGCAACATTAATCATTGTCTCAAGTTTGTTGTTTGAGGGGGGAGGAGGAGCTGTGAGTTCGTTGAAGTCCTCAGCGATGGTTTGTTCCAACCGCTTGAGTTCTTTTTGCACGCGCTTCTGCTCCCATTGTATTCTTTCTATAGTGTTGCTTGCTACCATATCAATAAAATTTTTGGGTTTGTATTAGAATTAGACGAATCGTCTGAATTCCCTTCTTCCCAACTTTCACCAAGAAAAATAGATGATAGAAAACGTGCAATAGGATTGATGAGCAATCTTTTACGGAATGCCACGAGGAGTATTCCCAAAAGAATAAATCCACCTGCAACAATGCCGCAGGACACAACTATACCACCTACTATAGGGGCAAGGGCATACACTAACGCGAAGGAGAGGAGTAACACAACGATACTAGCCACTCCTACCAACAACACAGCAACGACAAGAAACGTCAAGATTAATGTCAGCTTGCTGACGAGGTCAAGCTGGAAGCTTTTCAGACGAAGTTCTCCATACTTTTTGAGATTGGAGATGAGTCTTGCTATGATGTCTACATTATGGTCGTTAGAAAACACGCGTCAAAACTTTATTCAGATGCGGCACTAAGTTCTTCAGCAATGTCATCTACGAGGCTTTCAAGCTCTTTACCATTGAGTTTGATGCCGCGCTTGCGAATTGCTTCAGCAATACGTGAACGAGTATCTTCACCCTTTTCAGGAGCAAAGAGAATACCACAGGCTGCGCCTACTGCTGCGCCACCTAAAAAAGCTGCGAGAATGCTTAATCCTTTCATGATAATTTGGAGTTTATGTGAGTTATCTGTAAGTTTACTGCTTCAAAAAAATACCGCTTTTTTTCTTGGATTTGCCATACTATTTGGGCAGAAAAATTGTTTCTTTAATGTTTTTTTGTAGTCGTTTTCTTAGCATATTACCCATTTTTCCTTGTATATTTGCGGTTAAATGAATGCTTTTAGGGTAAGTTGAAAGCCTTCTTCTTGCTGAATGTGGGAAAGAATGTGATTTCTTGCTCATAGAAATGTTTTACTCAAGCGTTTATTACTCATCGAAAACAATCTACGTAAAAGATAAAAGGTATTTGAAATGAAGAATCACGCAATTCTCGCATTAGGTTTGTGCACAGTGGCTATGTTCACTGCTTGCAAAACTCAAGAAAGTGCTTATCGCCAAGCTTATGAGAAGGCACGAGCACAAGAAATGAATAAAACAACTCAAACGGTGACTATTGCTCCACAGCCACAAGAACAAGTTGCTCCTGTTGTAACTCAGCCTGTGTCTAACGATGATGCGACACCTGTACGCACTATTCAAGGCGGTGTAACTGTTGTAAACGGTGAACCTCTCAAGGCTTTTAGCGTAGTTGTGGGAAGTTTTGTGAACCAACAAAATGCTGAAGGCCAGATGTCTTCACTTCGTAGTCGTGGTTTAGCCGCTCGCGTGGTGAAAACTAACGAAACCATCAGTGGTCACACTGGTTGGTACCGCGTTGTTGCTTCTTCCTATGACACCAAAGGGGAAGCCGTACAAAGCCGCAATTCTCTGATTGGCATGTATCCCGGTGCTTGGATTCTTGGACGTTGATCCTTGCCTATCAAGTCATTTCGTAAAATTAGGAGGAGTCAAACTCGTTTGACTCCTCCTAATTTGTTTATTGCGCGTGTGGCAATGTGGCTACTAAAGCCGTTTTTTTGCGAGGATTAGTGTCCGCAACCACCGCCGCCAGTAGTGTTTACCGTATAACCGCCAGGAACTTCCACAAACTTTCCTTTGCTTTGAGGAAGTCTAGGAGTTGTTCTGCGCTCATATCGCTTTGGCTGCAGCTGTAATACGTTGCATCGTCCCCAAAGGTTTCGCGCATTGCAGCGAGGAGGGTTTCGTCTGTGAAGGTTTGCCCGATCATCATACCGAGCACTTCGTGTGCATGATATTCCATAACGTGAGTTGTTTAGTTATTATTGATATGTGTTGTATAATAGACTGAAGACTTCATCAAACGTGGTGAAAGTGTTTTGATTGGTCTTTGTCGTTTATTCGTTGTTGATAGATAGGAAAAATCGTGTGCGGACAGCCAATACTACGTTAGTAGGACAGATGCCAAGGAATCGCTAGCGCACATAGAGTGATGACAAACGCCAGTGGTATGTATCTAAGTAGCGAGTTGTTGTAGTGAAATGAGGCTGCATCAGAGAAATAGTGTCGATAACAACGATAGGCTGTAAAGCCTAAACTCGCTCCGAAGCAACTGCCAACGAAGAGGTCGCCAAAATAATGTGCACCAAGGTAAAGACGTGTCCAGCAATTGAGTAACACCCAAAGAACGAGGGCTACACTTGTGTTTCTATGCCTTATGACCAACGACAAAAAGGTGGCGATGGCAGATGTGTTTGCAGCGTGTGAAGAGAAAAAACCATAGAATCCCCCCTCGATAGCCTCTCACAACATCGACAGTATGCATAATTTCAGGCGTGTGAGTTGGACGCCACCGGGCTATCCAAGGTTTGAATACTGCCGAAGCAATTTGATCTGCGATAATGACGCAAATTGCTGTTGCGAGAATGATAAAGAGAAAATGAGAAAAGTCGTGTTCTCGAAAGAGTACATAGACAATCACCAACAAAAAGGGTAGCCATACCCAAAGTTGTGTTGCGTTCCAAGCGAAAGCGTCAAGATAAAGAGAATGGCTACCATTAAAGAAAAGGGTGATGGCTTGATCCATATATGAAATGAAGTCAATATTCTGCTATTGCATTGAGCCACCAACAATATCGAGCAACTCTGCTGTAATGGCTTGTTGTCGCGTCTTATTATATTGTAGAGTTAAATCGCGCAATAGCTCATCTGCGTTGTCTGTGGCGACTTGCATTGCAATGACACGAGACGCGTGTTCAGATGCTAGGCTATCAAGTAGAGCAGAATATAATTTTAGATGCAAAGACTTTGGGATTAGTTTCTCTATGAGATCCAGAGGACTAGGTTCAACTAGAAAGTTATTATTCTGATTTCCAACCGCATTTTCTGGGAATTGTATGGGAAGGAATTGTTCTTCAGTGAGAATTTGTGTGCCCGCGCTCTTAAAATGATGATAAATCAGGATAACTTTGTCGAAATCACCTTGAGTGAACTCATCCATAATTTGAGCAGCAAGCTCAGCTGTTTGAGAGTAATTGGGGTGATCAAGCAAAGTTGCTAATTCGCAGGCGGGGGTATAGCCTAGTTTTCGAACGGCTTCAGATATCTTCTTGCCAATAGGGTAAATTTTGGCTATTTCCACTCCTTGTTCTTTATAAGAGTCGAGGCTGTGCTTTAGCTTTTTCAGCGTATTGCCATTGAAGCCACCACACAAACTTGAGTTAGAGGAAAAGACCACTACGGCAACGCGTTGAAGTTCTCTAACCTCGGCATAAGGCGAACTAATGTTGTCTTCTAGCGAAGCTACAAAAGTGGACATAATGCCACTAAGTTTTTCTTCGTAAGGACGCATCTGTTCGATGGCCTGTTGCGCGTGGTGCAACTTTGAACTGGCAACCATCTTCATCGCACTCGTGATTTTGCGCGTGCTATTTACTGATGAGATTCTGGTTTTTACTTCTTTGAGTGAGGCCATAAAAATAGAGTAGTGTTGGGACATTGCAAAGCTTATGGAGAAGTTCACCCAGTTGGGGTGAAACTTCTACCATAGTCTATTTGCTTTGTCGCTAATTAGCGTTTGGCTTAAGCGTATTGAGCTGATACATCTGCGGCAACGCTACGGAGAGTTGCTTCGACTTCGTCTGTAAGCTGTCCAGCAGCAAGAGTAGCAAGAACACTTTCTTTGTGAGATGCACGAAGCACGTTGAGGAATTGTTCTTGGAAATCGCGAACGTGATCGAGAGGAACTTGTGACAACAAGCCCTTAGTTCCACAATACAAAATAGCAACTTGTTCAGCCACGGGCATTGGACTGTATTGCGCTTGGATGAGTAGCTGATTGTTTTTGCGACCACGGTCGATAGTCATAGCAGTCACAGCATCCATGTCGCTAGAGAATTTGGCAAAAGCTTCAAGTTCTCTATATTGAGCTTGGTCGATTTTCAGCGTTCCAGCAACTTTCTTCATTGACTTAATCTGCGCAGAACCACCCACACGAGAAACCGAGATACCTACATCGATGGCAGGACGGAAACCTTGGTTGAACAAATTTGTGTCAAGGTAAATCTGTCCGTCTGTGATGGAAATCACATTCGTTGGAATGTATGCAGAAACGTCACCAGCCTGAGTTTCGATGATGGGAAGTGCCGTGAGAGAACCACCTCCTTTGACCAAACCTTTGAGAGATTCGGGGAGATCATTCATTTGTTCAGCGACTTCCTGCTGATTATTGATTTTTGCTGCACGTTCAAGCAGACGTGAGTGCAAATAGAAGACGTCACCAGGGTAGGCTTCACGACCAGAAGGACGGCGAAGAATCAAAGATACTTCACGGTAAGCAACAGCTTGTTTGGATAAATCGTCATAAACTACAAGTGCGTGCTTACCTCTGTCACGGAAGAACTCGCCGATAGCAGCCCCTGCCATAGGAGCATAGTATTGCAATGCTGCACTTTCAGCTGCAGTGGCAGATACGATGGTAGTGTATTCTAGTGCACCTTTTTCCTTAAGGATATTAACGATGTTGGCTACCGTAGAGGCTTTTTGTCCTATGGCTACGTAGATGCAATAAACAGGATTACCTGCTTCGAAGTTAGCGCGTTGATTGATAATTGTGTCAATGGCAATAGCGGTTTTACCTGTTTGACGGTCACCAATAATCAATTCGCGTTGTCCTCTACCGATAGGAATCATCGAGTCAACACTCTTCAATCCAGTAGCTAAGGATTCAGTAACGGGTTGTCTGTAAATTACACCAGGTGCTTTACGATCGAGAGGCATCAAATACTTCTCGCCTTCGATGTCGCCGCCTCCATCCAAAGGTTGTCCCAGAGGATTGATGACGCGCCCTAGCATATTTTCATTGACCAAAATAGAAGCTACGCGGCCAGTTCGCTTTACACTTTGACCTTCTTTGATGCCTTCGGAAGAGCCTAAGAGTACAGCACCGACATTGTCTTCTTCCAAGTTCATGGCTACAGCCATAACCCCATTCTCAAATTCGAGAAGTTCGTTTTCTGTGGCCTTTGTCAAGCCAAAGATACGCGCCACACCATCACCAATGGTGAGGACAACGCCCACTTCTTCAAACTTTTGGTCTACGGAAAGGTCTTTAAGTTGCTGCAAAAGCACTTCAGACACTTCGCCAGGTTGGATATTGTTGGGCATATTCGTTATGTTTTTGGAATAGAAATCACGTCCTCATTTTAAGGACGACTGGGCAAACGAAGTTGTTGGCGCAGCTGTTCTATTTTTCCGCGCAGACTTGCATCCATACGATAGTCATCATATTGGAGAATAAAGCCTGCTCGGAGACTTGAATCAATGCGAACGTCAAGATTTACGACTCCGTTTGTGCGTTGAGCCACTAGATTGCGCAATCGTGCTTCAATAGTTTCTGTGATTGGTTGAGCCACAATAACTTCAGCACGTGTAATTTGCTTGGCAGTCTCATATTTACGCACAAATGACGATGCGATAAAAAGCATTTCTTCAATGCGTTTTTTTATCTACAACGAGTTGTAAGAATCGACGTGTAGAGATTGAAACCTCATCGCCGTGTTTTGATTGTGAAGCTGCAATAAGCAATTCCACCTTCTTTTCATCGTTGAAAATGGGATTGAGGAGTGTGGAGTTCAATGTTTTCACTTGCAGAAAACTATGCTGCAACTGAAGCATTTCTTTGTACACACGCTCTGCGTCTCCGTTTTTTTCAGAGAAAAGAAAAAGAGCTTTGGCATACCGTGAGGCAACGATTCCTGTATTCATCGTTTGTTTACTAGGTTGTGAGTGGCATTTGCGTTATCGTTTTGTTTGTTTGCTTTCTTGAATCATATTTTCAATCACGATAGTCCAATTGAACTGGAAATAAACCGGATAGCAAACAATTCTTCGTTGCAACAAATAGATAACACAAAACGTCCGCTCCGTTACTTACGCTCTACATCATCCAGCAGTTCGGAGATGTAGGAGGTTTGCGCCTCGCTCTTTTCTAATTCGCGAGCTACAAGTTTTTCAGCCACTTGAATAGACAAGTCAGCTACTTGAGCGCGAATATCAAGAAGAGCGTTGGCTTTCTCAACCTGAATTTGTTTCTTGGCGTCTGCAAGGAGTTTAGCTCCTTCTTCTGCTGCTTGAGATTTAGCTTCTGCAATAATAGCATTGCGAGTTTCAGCAGCTTCTTTAAGAATTTCGGCTTGCTTCTCGCGTGCTTCACGCATTACTTTCTCACTTTCGGCTTGAATGCCAGCTAGCTTTTCGTTTGCTGTGCGAGCATTTCTCAAACTTTCGTCGATAAAGTTTTTACGTTCTTCCACTGCATTGGTAATAGCAGGAAAACCAAACTTAGCGAGAAGGAGAAACAGAGCCACGAAAGCTACCAACATCCAAAAGAGAAGACCAAAATCAGGGGTGAGGATGGAGGGCAAATTCAATGACTCCATACTTATATTCTTTGGATGAATGAGAACTCTGGTTTATTTGATGAGGAATGCACAAGCGGCAACAGCAAAGAGAGCCACACCTTCCACGAGGGCAGCAACGATGATCATATTGGTCATAATTTTGCTTGCTGCTTCAGGTTGGCGTGCGATAGCTTCCATGGCAGAGCTACCAATTTTACCAATACCAAGACCTGCACCGATTGTAGCAAGACCTGCACCAAGTGCCATACCGAGTTGAGCAAAACCTGTGGTTGCTTCGAGAAGTGATAACATCATAGTTGTAATTGTTTGTGAGTTATACTATTTGAGTTTATTTTGTCTTTGGAGAGGGAGAGAGCCTTGTGCTTTAGGCGCAAACTTCAACTCCCTCAATTTATATTTAGTGAATCTTCTTATTCTTCGTGATGCTGGGGAAGTGATAAGCCTATAAACACTGAAGAGAGTAGGGTGAAGACGTAGGCTTGCAAGAATGCTACGAGCAATTCCAAACAGTTGAGGAATATCATCAGTAGAGAACTGAATACAGTGAAGATAGAACCCATAGTAGTACTAATCTGCCACGTCATAAAAATCACGAATGTAAAGGAAAGAATGATTGCGTGTCCTGCCATCATATTGGCAAAAAGACGAATCATCAAAGCGAAAGGCTTGGTGAATATACCAAAGATTTCGATAACAGGCATCACTGGTGGAATCTTTAACCAGATTGGAACATTTGGCCAAAGAATTTCTTTCCAATACTCCTTGTTGCCAAATAGATTGACCATCAGCATTGTTCCCACCGCTAAGAACAAGGTAATGTTGATGTTACCCGTTACGTTAGCACCTCCAGGGAATATAGGAACAAGGCCTAATAGATTGTTGGTAAAGATGAAGAAGAAGACAGTCAGTAGATAGGGAGCGTATCGACGATAGTGTTTCTCCCCGATTGAACTTTTGATGACGTCGTCGTGTATGGTCATCACCAACATCTCAATCGCTCCAACAAAACCTTTGGGCGCTTCTTCCTTCACACTGTCGTGACGCTTGTACCATCTTGCGCAAGTCAAGAATGTAGCCAAGAGAATGAGCACAACAAGCCAGATTTCTACAACATTCTTCGTTACAGACAAGTCCCATGGACGGACTGTTTCACCATTAGGAAGGCGCTCGTATATCTTATTGTGGTGTTCTGGAGAGAAGAAAAATCCTTGATAATCCTTACCTTCATGGGCTGCTTCCTTGATTCGCTCGCTACTAAAGACGTGCCAACCAGACGTTTCGCCCTTTACAATCACAGGAAGAGGGATAGATATATGATTATCTCCCCAAGTTGTGATATGCCACTCATAGGAATCAGCAAGGTGTTCCAAAACAAACTCCGAGACATTGATTTCGCCTTTTGCTTCTGTTTGAGAAGCCATTGAAGTTTGTGGAACTAACCAGCCAAGGGCTAGAGCAACAAAGAGAATAATACTATATTTAATGCGTTGTGTCATGAGTAGAATCTTTTTGCGTACTCAGTTTTGAGCGATGCCATGTAGAAAACGCTAGCGTAAGCAAGTAGAAGGCTGCGATATTGACGAATGCCAATGTGAAATTCATCAGCTCACTTTTTTTACAAATCAATAGAGCAATGATGGTGAGTAGCATCCGCAAGAGCGAGAACCCTAAATTCGCACCTATATAATAGGATGAATCTTTTCGCTTTTTAGCGCATTGCATACCACTAATTCAAGTAGGGTAAATGCGAAAAAAAGGCACAGAAGCGAAGAGTATTGAGCGTGCAATGTCATAGACAGTAGCATCGACAAGAGAACGCTCCGCAAAGAATAACAGGATTCCTCCAACAACTTGCAAGAAAGCCAACAGACTTCCCAAACGAAGTACTCTAATCATAGACTATTTTTCTGCTTCTACGCACAAAGTTACCGTATTTTCTTTGATTTCAACAAAGCCAGAGGCTATATTGAGTTCGAAAGGTTCATTTCCGCGACAAACAACTGTGCCGGCTGTAAGCGAAGAAATAAGCGGTGCGTGATTGCGTAGGATTTCAAACTGTCCTTTCTCTCCAGGCACAATCAGTGCTTCAACGTTCGCACTATAGAGCGTTCGCTCTGGAGAAATGATGACAGCATACATTTCGTTAGACTGTGCCATAGTTTTTAGGAATTAGCTTGAGAAAGCAAGTGTTCGCCTTTTGCAATAGCATCGTCAATGGTTCCTACATTGAGGAATGCTTGTTCAGGCAGATGGTCAACTTCACCATCGAGAATCATATTGAATCCGCGGATTACTTCTTCAATGGGCACCATTACACCTTTGACACCGGTGAATTTTTCTGCAACTGTGAAAGGTTGAGACAAGAAGCGTTGCACGCGACGTGCGCGGTTTACGGTTTGTCGATCCTCATCAGAGAGTTCGTCCATACCCAAGATGGCAATAATGTCTTGCAGCTCCTTATATTTTTGAAGAATCTGCTTCACACGTTGTGCGCAATCGTAATGCGCTTGACCAATAACATTTGGATCCAAAATGCGTGAAGTAGAGTCCAATGGGTCTACCGCAGGATAAATGCCCAACTCAGTAATCTTACGAGAAAGTACTGTCGTAGCATCCAAGTGAGTAAAGGTCGTAGCAGGCGCAGGGTCTGTCAAGTCGTCCGCTGGCACATATACAGCTTGGATAGAAGTGATAGAACCGTTTTTCGTTGATGTAATGCGCTCTTGCATAGCTCCCATCTCTGAAGCGAGAGTTGGTTGATAACCTACTGCAGAAGGCATACGGCCTAAGAGAGCTGAAACTTCAGAACCGGCTTGAGTAAAACGGAAGATATTATCGATAAAGAACAATATATCAGTAGCTTTACCGCTTTGCGCTCCACTATCGCGGAAGGACTCAGCGATAGACAAACCAGAGAGTGCCACAGAAGCGCGTGCACCAGGAGGCTCATTCATTTGTCCGTAAACCAAGGTTGCCTGACTTTTAGCAACTTCGTTGTAGTCTACTTTGGAAAGATCCCATTCTCCGCGTTCCATTGATTCGGTAAAGGCATCACCATATTTGACAACACCCGACTCAATCATTTCGCGCAGCAAGTCGTTACCTTCGCGAGTACGTTCACCAACACCAGCAAAGACAGAGAAACCGTCGTGTCCTTTAGCGATGTTGTTGATTAGCTCCATAATGAGCACCGTTTTACCCACACCAGCACCACCAAAGAGACCAATCTTACCACCTTTCATATAAGGTTCGAGCAAGTCAATCACTTTAATACCTGTGTAGAGCACTTCGCGACTAGTTTTCAAGTCTTCAAACTTGGGAGCTTCGCGGTGAATAGGGTAGGCCGTTTCAGGAGTCTTGTTTACAAGATGTAAACCGTCAATCGTTTCGCCAATAACATTCAGCATACGACCTTTCACTTGGTCGCCGATTGGCATTGAAATAGGCATTCCTGTTTGTCGAACTTCCAAACCTCGAGCTAGTCCATCGGTATTGTCCATTGCCACAGTGCGCACAGTATCTTCACCGATGTGTTGTTGCACTTCGATAACGATAGTACGGCCGTCGGGGTGGGTTACCTCCCAAGGCATCGTGTATTTTGGGCAGCACTTCAGCTGCATTCTTTTCGTCAGTAGGAAAACAAACGTCGACAACAGGGCCGATGATTTGGGAAATAAATCCAATATGAGTGCTCATATTCTTGCCTTTCTTTTATTAAATACTCAGTTCATTGAGAACCTTAATCAGTTGAGGGTCCATATCTTTGCGTTTCTGTACGGCTTCCAAGAAGGGAACATACACAATCTCGTGATTGCGAATACCCACCATCACATTGCGCTGTCCTTGCACCAAAGCATTTACAGCACCAACGCCGACGCGAGAGGCCAAAACACGGTCGCGAGCGGAGGGGCGACCACCACGCTGGAGGTGTCCTAGGATGGAAACGCGAACATCAAATTCGGGATATTCTTTATGTACGCGATCAGCATAATAAAGCGCACCACATTTGGGACTTTCACTCACAATCACCATACAACTCTTCTTTGACTTACGGATACCGCGCTCCATAAATTCAATCAACTGGTCTGCACCAGTAGTGTCTTCAGGAATGATAGCTGCTTCAGCACCAGCGGCAATAGCCGAATTTTGTGCCAAGAAGCCAGCATCTCGTCCCATTACTTCAATAAAGAAGATGCGTTCGTGTGAGTTTGCAGTGTCGCGAATTTTATCAACACAGTCCATAATTGTGTTGAGAGTCGTGTCATAACCAATGGTGTTGTCAGTACCATAGAGGTCATTATCAATTGTACCAGGCAATCCAATGCAGGGGAAATCATATTCCTCTGCCAGAAGCATTGCGCCAGTGAGAGAACCATTACCGCCAATCACCACGAGGGCATCAATGCCTTCTTTGATAAGTGTATCATAAGCACGCTTACGGCCTTCGGGAGTGCGGAATTCTGCTGCACGAGCTGTGCGAAGAATTGTGCCACCCGTTTGAATGATTCCGGAAACATCTTCCGTTGTAAAGGTTTAACCTCACCTTTCATCAAACCTTCGTAGCCACGATAAATACCTTTTACTTTAAATCCATTGCAAATAGCACTTCTTGTGACTGCGCGGATAGCTGCGTTCATACCTGGGGCATCGCCACCAGAGGTAAGTACACCGATACATCTTATTTTAGCCATATGTAGAGGGATAATGTTTTCTTAATTTGGAAGAGCGGTAGACGAGGCTCGAACTCGCGACCCTGGGCTTGGGAAGCCCATGCTCTACCAACTGAGCTACTACCGCAGTTGCAACAACTACATTGCGAAATTACTCTTTTCTCTGAGAATGAAAAAATCTATCTGCATTTTTTTTGTGCCTTCCTACGAAAAAAACGCATCTTTTCTGTCGGAATGGATATATTGTGAAGTTCAAGGAGGAAAAAGAGCCTCAACTGTGAAAAAATGGCCTGTTCATTTCGGCTTCTACACTAATTCGAGGAGCTCTTCTACCTTATTGATATAGAAATCCGCATTAAGTGTGCGTAGTTCGCTTTCATCACGGAAGCCCCACGTCACCAATGCGCAACGGAGATGAGCGGCTTTTGCTGTTTCATAGTCCACTTCACTATCTCCCACATAAAGTGTCGTTTCGGCTGTGGCGTTTAAGGCTTCCATTGCAAAGAGTAAACTGTCGGGAGCTGGTTTTCTTCTTACTCCCTCTCTTTCTCCAATAGCAATATCCATATACGTCTCAAAGAATTGTCGGTTGAGTTGTTGAACTGCTGCGTCTACCTTGTTACTGATGATACCCATTTTAACCCCTCTTTCTTTGAGTATTGCGAGTAGTTCGCGGATTCCTTCATAGGGGGCGGTAAAATCTAAACTATGTTCCAGATAATAGGCCTTAAACGCTTGAAAAACTTTATCCGTTAAAGCCGTTGACGTATCTTGGGGCACAGATTTCTCTATAAGATTTCGGATGCCATTTCCTAAAAAAGCACGTATTTCAGCCGTCGTGCGTTGAGGAAGTTGATTTGCATTTAAAGCATAATTGACGCAGTTGGCTAAATCTGTAAGCGTATTGAGTAGCGTTCCATCTAAGTCAAAGAGAATTGTTTTTATCATAAAGCAAAAGATAATTGCATTACAAAATTCAGGTTGTTCTTGCGTATAAAAAGAATGAAGTAACTCTTTCATTATTCGTGTCTTGGGACATTTTTATGAAGGAGTCACTTCAGTCTATAAATTTAGACGCTGTGAAGGAGAGCGTTGCGCAGTCCTGCGATAGAGCTTGGGAAAGTCAAACCGAAACGTTCGAGTTTATGGATGCTAAGACTGATGTTGCGTTTGAACGCTTCAGAAGGTTGCACCAATTCGTGTGGATCCATTTCAATAAATCCAGTTGTCATCAAAAATTGTGCAGCAGCGCGATAAGTATCGAAAGAAGAAACATCATTGGTTGAACCGAAATTATAGACGCCACCAGGCAACCCAATTGTACCTTCTATGCGACGAACCACTTCCCAAACGTGAGTGATGCCGCGATATTCTTGAGTTGAAACTTCCAATGGTTGGTTGTTTTTAGCGGCCTCCATCAGTTTTATTAAGATACCCTCGTTTTGTCGAAGCGGAGAAACGGGAATGTCATACATCCAGGTCAAACGAAGTGCCACAGCATTGGGCAACAAAGAGAGCATTTCGTTTTCTGCCGCTAGTTTATGTATTCCATAAATAGTTGTAGGACATTGAACTTCGTCTTCAGCAAAGCCTTCTTCTCCCTCTAATCCGCCATAAACTTGGTCAGAACTTGCAAAAATCATTTTGGCCCCAACTGCTGCTGCTGCTCGCGCAACGTTGATGGTGCCTTCTACATTGACGATTTTACTATCTTCAGGATTTTGTTGACAATAGGCAGGCGATGAAAGGGCTGCGAGATGTATAATCGCTTTAGGTAGATGCTCCATAACCGTGGAGTACACCGCTTCAGTGTCGGTGATGTCCAAATCCTTGCTGCTCAGCGCAACAACTTGATGCGACATTCCAAGAAAGCGAGCTACCCGGCATCCCACAAATCCATTGGCACCAGTGATGAGAATTTTCATATTTACTTATGCTTGAGCCGATACTTAGGCCTATTGTTCTATTGTTATTTGAATTTTAATGTCCTCTAAGGGACGATCTGCCATACCAGTGGGCACTTGCTGCAGACGTTCTACTACCTCCAAACCGCTTTCTACCTCACCGAATACAGTGTATTGGCCATCAAGGAAGGGAACACCACCAACTTCCTCGTAGACTTTGTACATTTCTTCTGTAAACAAGGGCTTTTTAGCTTTGACAGCTTGTTTTGCTTGTTGAATCAGTTGTTCTTGCAACTCCATCAATCCTTCGCGATTTCGAGAACGTCGCAGATTCATTATTTCCTCTCTGCGTTCTAACGACAAGCGGTTCACCTCCTGCTGTTCTATTTGTTGTAGCATTTGTTGCTCTAACTGCTTTAATTTGGCAGAAGAGTAGGTTTGTCCCCAAACAATATAGAACTGGCTACCGCTAGAATCTCGATTAGGATTGACTTCGTCTCCCATTCGTGCTGCAGCTAAAGCCCCTCTTTTGTGGTAGCAACCGCTTACAAACTCAGCGGGTAGCGTATAACCAGGATCACCAGTACCCAACATTTGTTCGGGAGTAGCGTTTCTACTGTTAGGGTCTCCGCCTTGAATCATAAAATTCTCGATGACGCGATGGAAGAGAGTGTCATTATAAAATCCTTCTTGCACTAATTTCAAGAAATTGTCGCGGTGGATTGGCGTCTCATCATATAAACGCACTTTGATATTCCCGAGAGGAGTTGTTATATTTATTGTTGCCATACTGGATGTGTCTGATTCTTTACTGCAAAAGTAATCATTTGCATCCAATTTACCAAGGAGTTGCAAATCAAAGCTCTCAAAATAGAATCATTCACTCGCACAAACGGTTAGATGTGCCACTTTTGCTCTCTCAGAATAACCCTATCCTTTTTGTTCTCTATGCAATCTTGTTTTGGAAACTCCTTGCATCAAACGATGCTGAGCGTAAAAACGAGTACTCTATTGTTTTCTGTACTATAAGTTGGGGCGATTTTTACGATACTATTCGGATGACATTACAAACTGTTGGCGGATTTCGTCTTTATCTCTGTTGTTATAACATTATTTGGCTGATTTCTTGGTTTTTCGTGTTAAAATCGAGAGGCAAAACTGGCTCAGTTTTTCTGCAAACTAGAGAGCGAAGCTACGACTTTTCAGAGCGATTCTCTGTCTAAAAGCTAGGCTGAATGTAACCGACGGCTTGTTTTTGATAAAACAACACGTTGTTCGAACAATTTTGTCGGACATTTCTCAAATTCCTTCCCTTGAAATTTCTTTTTCTTTCCACGCAATTTTGTTTTCTTCCCACGCAATCTTGATGAAATCGGACAAAACAGACTTTATCTTCGATGAAAACGGCATTTTTGTCCCAAAATGTTCAAAAAATAACTCGCTGAGAATCGCATATTTCCCAAGAACTTTTTCAGAGTTCGGATTTGGGCGTTAAATGGAAGGGTACGATAGGCAAAGTTTTCTTAAATATCTATTGACTTTCGGGTACGAAAGCAAGACTCTTTGTACAGTACTAAGGCCCTTTCAATGATAAGAAAACACAGGGTGTTTTATAAAGAGCAAACTGCTGAGTTATTGTCGATATTCAGCCTTGGCACGTACTTTAATAAGCTCGCTTCATCCTCAATCTCAATGCCTTGCATTATTCCCTTCATCAAACACCAAAAACAGATGCTGCAAACGAGTTTTGCAGCATCTACTTATCGGCGACCGCCCACAATGATGGTGCCATTCACCTCACGTGTGCTTCCGCTATTATTGTTATTTTCTTGTTTCACGGAAGAATTGCTTCTTACTTCCCGCTGAGATTGTTGAATTTCGCGCTGTGGCTGTTGAAATACGCTGTTGCCGCGTCTTCCAGAATCATAGCTGCTGCCGTAGTTCACTCGTTCGCTTTGTCTGTTTTGAGGAACTGAGTAGTAATTACTATTACTTTGACGACCATAGCCATAATATGCTCCACCATTTCCTTGATAACCACGATAATAGTCAGACGAAACTCCATTAAAACTTGAACCACCGCGTCTGCCATCGTAGATCTCGATGTTGCTTTGTGGAGAGGAATATCGCATAGCACCATTTCCGTAATACTCAGAGGATGGAGATACATAATATCCTCCATTATATCCTCCGTAGCGTCCATCGATGATTTCATAGGAAGCATTGCCACCACGACGGCCATCCAAGATAATCAAGGGTTCGTGCTGATAGGGTTGTGCATTGATGGGAACATTGTAATAGCGAGAATAAGAATCTCGCATACCTCCTAGGCGAAAGTCAAAAGAAATGCCCGAGTAGGGAGAATTTCTGCTAGAGATGCGCAAAGCCCAATTAGAACCTTGATAGCTATCATAGCAAGAAGGTCTACCAAAATAGTAGTTGTTGGCATAGTTATAACGACTATAGATATTGAAGACCCAAGAGCCACGTCCCCAAGTAAGAGGGCGATAGAAATAGTTGGCATTGCTGTAGTCCCAATACTGGCGATTAGAAAGAATGCAACGCAAATCGTCATCTCGATAGTCCTGATATCGCTCAACATCATAGGGTGAGTTGATGGCGAGGAAGTAGTCTAAGTTTACTTCGTAAACTCGTTCGTATTGAAGGGGCGTAAGATTTAGCTCATACGCCATTTTATCGGTCAAGAAATAGGCGTAATCACGAGCATCACGTACGTTCATCGCGCTTGCAGAAAGGGCTGCACTTGCGAGGATAAGGGAGAAAAAGATTCGTTTCATATCGCATATTTTTTAGAGAATAGTAAACTGATGGAGCAAATGTAGAGAAAATCTCTTATATAGCAAACAAATGTAAGATTATTTGTGCGTAGATTTGTCTTTGTTGCAAAAACTAACTGGTGGAACTTGAGAAATTGGCAATTACATATGAAACCGTATTTGCAAATGTCTTTCTTATTGCGAATCAAGACGACATAAGTCTATGAAATGCCTGAGAAATCTTGCCGTTGGTGCTTTAGCCGTCTTAGTTCTTCCCAAATTGGTGAATAGATAGACAACTCGTGATTGGCATCTTGTTGGAGTATTTTTCGTGCAGCCTCCCTTGCTTCCGACATCAATTCGGCATCGCCAACTAAGTTCGCAATTCTAAGATCGAAGGGAAGGCCACTCTGTGCTGTCCCCTCCAAATCTCCGGGCCCGCGGAATTTCATATCTGCTTCAGAAATAACAAAGCCGTCGTTGGTATCTACCATTATATCCATACGTTGGCGCGTTGCTTCAGATAGGTTATCCTTGGTGACGAGGATGCAATAGCTTTGTTCTGCACCTCTACTACACGCCCTCTCAGTTGGTGCAGTTGAGCAAGTCCAAAACGTTCGGCGTTTTCAATGACCATCACAGAGGCATTCGGTACGTTCACGCCAACTTCAATAACGGTGGTAGCCACGAGTATTTGAATTTCGTTGGCAGCAAAAGCTTTCATCACCTCATCTTTTTCAGTAGGCTTCATTCGTCCGTGAACACGTCCGACCTTCCAAGGGTGGAAGGAGGAAGAAACAGCTTCAAAACCCTGTTCTAAAGCTATGAGATCCAATTTTTCGTTTTCGTCAATCAGAGGATAAACAAAATAAACTTGTCGTCCTTTCTGAAGTTCTTGCACTATCCCAGAATAGAGTTGCTTACGCTGTGCAGAGCGATAGTGACGCGTTTGGATGGGCTTACGTCCAGGCGGTAGTTGATCGATGATGCTCACGTCCAAATCTCCGTAGACCGTCATAGCAAGTGTGCGAGGAATTGGTGTGGCTGTCATTACTAAAATGTGAGGTGGACGCGAGTTTTTAGCCCAAAGTGCGGCACGTTGTTTCACCCCAAAGCGGTGTTGTTCATCAATAACACAAAGACCGAGATTGGCAAAGCCACCGTTGGCTCAATAAGCGCGTGCGTACCGATGAGAAGTTGCACTTCCCCTGTGGCAACTCCCGAAAGAATTTCTTTTCTTCGCTTTCCTTTTACATTTCCCGTGAGGAGTTCAACGCGGATGCCCAAAGGAGCAAGTTGTGAAACAATGCCTTTATAATGTTGCTCTGCTAAAATCTCCGTGGGAGCCATCAGTGCAGCTTGGAAGCCGTTGTCTAGCGCAAGCAAACACACGAGTGTTGCCACCATCGTTTTGCCCGAACCAACATCGCCTTGTAGAAGTCTGTTCATTTGCTGGCCACTACGCAGATCGTTATGGACTTCTTTGATGACACGCTTTTGAGCTTCTGTCAGTGCAAACGGGATATGCTCCTTGTAAAAGGTGTTGAAGTATTGTCCCACACGAGTAAATTGCCATCCTGCTTGCGCAACCTTTTGTGATTGGTGATATTGCAAGATAGATAATTGAAGAAAAAACAATTCCTCAAATTTAAGTCTATGCTTTGCCGCAGAAACATCTTGCGCATTTTGTGAGAAATGGATATCCCGAACGGCTTTGTCGTGGCTAACTAATTGATGTTCTTGTAGAAACTCAGGACTAAACACTTCGGGCAGTGCAGTTGGCAATCGCTCCAAAGCTGTAGCAATCAATTCGTTGAGTGTTTTGGAAGAAATATGCGCACGCGTTAGTCGCTCAGTCAGATGATAGACTGGTTGCATACGCAAAAGTGGGCGATTCTTCACCTTATCGAGTTCTTCCATTTCGGGATGAGCGATGGAAAAATAGCTACCAAAAGTTTTGGGTTCTCCAAAGAGTTGATAGTCTACTCCAACCTTAAACGCACTTTCAAGGGACTTCGACACTCGAAACCACACTAATTGAATAAAGCCAGTGCCATCAGAAAAGTTTGCAACAAGCCTGCGCTTCGGACCTTCTCCGACTTTTTGAATCATCACAATGCGCCCGCGAAGTTGAATGTTTTGCATTCCCTCTACGATGTCTGCAATGCGATGAATTTTTGTGCGGTCTTCGTGTCTATAAGGATAGGTGTGCAGCAAATCTCCCACTGTGTTGATGCTGAGTTGTGACTGAAGCAATTGCGCACGATGGGGACCGACTCCTTTAACATAGGTGATGTCTTGGTCTAAATAGGAAATCATCGGAATGATAAGCTGCTAAAGAATAAACAATGGAAGAGAAGAAAACACCCAACCTAGATTGTGCTGGATAGATGCAACAAGATGGCAATATCCTGCACGATGCTAGTGAGATGAATCATAAGGAGGTTAGTCCATTCGGTCGCGATAATCCTCGTAACGGTATTGACGTAAAACTTCTATTGTACCATTTTCGCGTTGTAGGCAAATGGCAGGGTGGTGAATGCCATTGAACATATTTGTCTTTACAGTGGTGTAGTGAATCATATCCTCAAAAATGATTTCATCTCCGACTGATAAGGGTTGCTTGAAGCGCCAATAACCCATATAATCGCCACTCAGGCAACTGTTTCCGCCCAGTCTATAGACGCAGTCGGCAGTTTCTTGTCCAATCTCTGCGCCGTCTTCGAGAGTTTCGGCACCGCGGATACGTGGACGATAAGGCATTTCCAAACAATCTGGCATATGGCAAGTGAAAGATGCGTTGAATAGCGCGGTCTTAACGCCTGCGTTGCTGACGATGTCCACAATTTTAGCCACCAAAGGACCTGTTTGCCAAGCAAATGCACTACCTGGTTCCATAATCACTCGAAGGTGAGGATAGCGAGATTTGAATCCTTTGAGCGTAGATACAAGATGTTCTACGTCATAGTCGGCACGTGTCAAAAGATGTCCTCCACCAAAGTTAATCCATTCCAACTGGTCAAACCATCCAGAGAATTTCTCTTCAATGTGTTTCAGTGTATTTTCAAACGCGTAACTACTACTTTCGCAATGGCAATGGATGTGAAAGCCACGAATATCGTTCGGAAGTTGTGTGGGTAATGCACTGTTCAGCACGCCAAAGCGAGAACCAGGTGCGCAGGGGTCGTAAAGTGCTGTTTCAATCTCTGAGTATTCTGGATTGACACGGAGCCCGCAACCCACTTGTTGGTCGGCACCGTGTGTTTGGTTCCATTCGTTGACTAACGGCTGGAAACGTTCATATTGACTCAGGGAGTTGAAAGTAATTACTGACGAGCAACGAAGCATTTCGTTGAATGTTTCTTCCTCGTAAGCGGGAGTATAGGTGTGCGCGCGACTACCAAATTCTTCAAAGGCTAGGCGTGCTTCATAGGGGGAAGAGGCTGTGGTGTGGCTGATGTACTCGCGAAATATTGGGAAAGTGCGCCAAAGTGCAAAGGCTTTGAAAGCAAGAATGAATTCTACGCCTGCACGTTGAGCAACACTTTGTATAAGTGTCAAATTTCGGCGAAGAAGTTTTTCTTCCAATATGTAAGCGGGAGAAGGGATACCTGGGTATTGTGACATAGAGGAGGGAGTGTTCGAGGGAAGAGTCCGTTGGAGTCTTGATGATGTACTACAAAGATGGACTCATATTTTTGTAGTGCGTGGAAATAAGAAACATTTGCGCCCCATCCACGAGAATGGATAGGGCGCAAAACGTATGAAAATGAAGAAACTTCAGTGAAGTGTGTGCTATGGCTTAGTATTCGCCCATTTGTTCTGCCACTTCAGCGCGAACGCGTGCTGCGAAGTCTTCGATAGACATCACTTCTTGTCCGCCACCTTGGCCTTGCACACGCACAGCAACAGTGCCTTCTGCGGCCTCTTTCTCACCTACTACGAGGAGGAAGGGGATGTGCTTCATTTCGTTGTCGCGAATCTTGCGGCCAATCTTTTCACTACGATCGTCAATGAGGGTGCGCACATCGGCGGCTTCCAAACGATTGCGAACTTCACGCGCATAGTCATTGAACTTATCGGAGATAGGCAATACCACAGCTTGATCGGGCATCAACCAAAGTGGGAAGTGTCCGGCAGTGTGTTCGATGAGCACAGCAACGAAACGTTCCATAGAACCGAAAGGAGCACGGTGAATCATCACAGGACGGTGCTTCTTGTTGTCTTCGCCCGTATATTCGAGTTGGAAACGCTCTGGAAGGTTGTAGTCCACTTGAATTGTACCAAGTTGCCAACGACGTCCAAGCGCGTCCTTCACCATGAAGTCGAGTTTTGGACCGTAGAATGCGGCTTCACCATACTCAATCTTTGCGTTAAGTCCCTTTTCTTCACAAGCTTCAATGATAGCTTGTTCTGCTTTTTCCCAGTTATCTTCCGAACCAATGTACTTAGCGCGGTCTGTTTGGTGGCGAAGAGAGATTTGCGCTTCAAAGTTCTCGAATTTGAGAGCTTTGAAAATGATGAGAATGATGTCCATCACGTTGAGGAATTCCTGCTTCACCTGATCGGGACGGCAGAAAATGTGGGCATCGTCTTGGGTAAATCCGCGAACACGGGTAAGCCCATGCAATTCACCACTTTGTTCGTAGCGATAAACAGTTCCGAACTCAGCTAGACGGAGAGGAAGGTCTTTGTATGAACGAGGCTTCCACGCGAAAATAGCGCAGTGGTGAGGACAGTTCATGGGTTTGAGGAAGTATTCTTCGCCTTCTTCAGGTGTAGTGATGGGTTGAAAAGAGTCTTTTCCGTATTTAGCGTAGTGGCCCGAGGTGACATATAGATTCTTAGAACCAATATGTGGGGTCATTACTTGTTGATAACCGAAGCGTTTCTGGATGCTCTTGAGAATATCCTCGAGACGTAGACGAAGGGCAGTGCCTTTAGGCAACCACATTGGGAGACCTTTACCGACGAGTTCAGAGAACATAAAGAGTTCCATCTCTTTACCAATCTTGCGGTGGTCACGGCGTTTAGCTTCTTCAAGAAGTTCCAAGTACTCCTTGAGCATCTTTTGCTTGGGGAAGGTAATACCATATACACGCGTCAGCATAGGGCGTTTTTCATCACCGCGCCAATATGCAGAACTTACAGACATGATTTTGACAGCTTTAATAGAAGCCGTTGTCATAAGGTGAGGTCCGCGACAAAGGTCGGTGAAATTGCCTTGTGTGTAAGTAGTGATGTTACCGTCTTCTAGGTCGGCAATGAGTTCATTCTTATAGAATTGGCCACGGTCTCCAAAGAATTGAAGCGCCTCAGCCTTTGAGATGGGGCGACGCACAAGAGCTTCTTTCTTCGCTGAGAGCTCTAGCATCTTTTTCTCAATCTTCTCAAAATCTTCTTCACGAATAGAAACTCCTTCGGGTGGCATAACATCATAATAAAGCCGTTTTCAATGGCTGGTCCTATGCCGAACTGTGTGCCAGGAAACAATTCTTGCAAAGCTTCTGCCATAAGGTGAGCAGAAGTGTGCCAGAAGGTGCGCTTTCCTTCTTCGTCTTCCCATTTGTAGAGTGCGATAGTTGCATCTTCAGTGATAGGACGATTGAGTTCTACTGTCTTACCATTTACACCGCACGACACTACATCTTGTGCCAATCGGCTAGAGATGCTTTCTGCAATCTGAAGTCCCGTTACGCCGCTTTCGTATTCGCGAACACTGCCATCGGGAAAAGTAATCTTTATCATCGTAACCTGATGTTATTTTGTTGCTTTGGATAAATAATGCTTATCTGAAAACTAGAGCAGACTCTTGTCTTCTATGTCTTTATTTTGGCAAAGTTACTTTTTATGCGCCGAACTGCCAAACAATTCACGCCATTTTTATGCCTTTATCTAGGATATCCACATTTTTTCTGCCTATTACTTTCCACATCTCTACGATATTGTTTCGTTTAGTGGCAACATTCTAATGTTGAGTTTCGAGCAAATCAGAACTACATGGGAATACCTAGAGAAGAAGTCAATAACCATTGGCTAGAGGAACAACAATTGCTCTAGTGCGTGAGCAATGCCATCTTCTTCATTGGAAGTTGTTACAAAATCAGCAATCGATTTGACTTCCTCCACCGCATTGGCCATCGCTACACCTTGACCAGCAAATTGTATCATCGAGAGGTCATTGAAGCCATCACCAAAAAGCCATTAAACTTTCACGTTCCAAACCTAGATGCGTCAAAAGGCGTTGCAACGATTGAGCTTTGTCAATGCCTTTGGGAGGAAGTTCGAGAAAGAACGGCGCAGAACGAAAGACTTCCATCTGTTCGGAAAGCGCGGCTTTCATTTCTGATTCAAGTTGGATGAGCAGTTCTGGCTCGCCTGGAATCAAGAATTTGGTAGAACCGCCCGCAATTTGCATAGCTTCTTCCACAAAGTTTTGGGCAACGACTACGGGCATTCCGTTGATGCGCGCCTCTTCCGCCAAATACACTCCCTCGTTTTTGCTGGCCAAGATGGCTTCTGGAAGATAGGTGACGATAGGGAGTTGGGCTTTTTCCGCAAAGTCGTAAAGAATCGGTACGAGTTTCTGATCGACTACTTGGCTAAATATTACAGTCTTCTCGCACCAATCGATAATTCTTCCTCCATTGTAAGACAGCACATATCCGCCATAATCGGCAAGTTGTAGTTGATTAGCCAAGGCTGCTATACCAAATGTTGGACGTCCAGAGGCTAGCACCAATCGAACTCCTTCGCGTTGTGCCTTCATCAAGGCAGCAAAAGTACGTGGAGTAATGTTTTTCTCACTGTTTGTGAGCGTTCCATCCAAATCTAACGCAATGATAGAGTAGGGAAGTGCTGTCGATTTATTCATATATCATTATGGAAAAAGAAGACAAAGTGACGAGAGCGCAAGAAGTTGCGTCAGATTGTCAAAAACTCAAAGGACAAGACTTTGTAGTAATGTTCCGTCTAATTGGTAAAGGGAAATTAGTCCATTTTCGTATGTTGCAAAGGTTGGAGGATTCCCACCTTTAGGAAACGTTGGGCTACCAGTGTTGACGACTACTGCACCATTTTCAAGACGCGTGATGTGAGGCAAATGCGTATGTCCATTGAAAAGGATGTCGAATTGCGCACGCGGCAAATGTTTTTCCCCGTAAACATGGCCGTGCGTCAGAAAAATGCGCTTGCCATTGTCCATTACCCAAGCATAATCTCCCATCAGATCAAACTCGCAAAGCATTTGATCGACTTCGCTGTCGCAATTTCCTCTTATCGCAATGATGCGATCAGCCATAGCATTCATTTTTTGCACAATACCTTGCGGATCTATTCCTTCTGGAATGCGATTGCGAGGGCCGTAATTCAGTAAATCTCCGATGAAAAGAAGCTGGTCGCACTGCATCGTTTCGTAGTGTTCAAGCAGTTTTTCGAGTGCAGGGAGAGAACCATGGATGTCTGAACAAACTAGATATTTCATAATTGCGAAAATTAGGCTGCATATACAGCAGAATTGAGCGTGTAAGCCTTAGTGCTTGAGGTTATAGGTAGAGCATATCCGATTTCACGCGTTCAACCATCGTAGCATCCACAAAACGCGAAGCGATGGCGAAGGCAAATTCTACGGTCGCTCCTGGACCTTTTGCCGTGATGATATGTTCATCTTCCACCACCATCTCGTTGACATAGGTTGCACCGATAAGTTCTTCTTCAAAACCAGGATAGCAAGTTGCACGGCGTTCACGAAGAATGCCGTTTTTGCCTAGCACCATAGGCGCAGCACAGATGGCTGCAATGAGTTTTTTATTTTCGTTATGTTGAATGAGTGTCTTACGCAAGCCTTCGTGCTGCAAAAGATTACGAGCTCCAGGTATACCGCCAGGGAAGATCAAACCTTCACTTTGGGATATTTCGTTTTTGCGAAACACAGCTTCTGCCATTATGGACATATTGTGCGCACCGTGAATCAGTCTTGTTCCCGTTGCAGATACGATTTGCACTTCTAAACCACAGCGACGCAATATATCAATTGTCGTGAGAGCTTCGATTTCTTCAAAACCGTCTGCCAAAAAAACGTGTAACATATAATGGTGTTCTTGTTATTCTAATTAAGCGATGGAGTAAATCTTTAGACTTCAAGGATACTCCTTATTTATATAGGATTATTGTTCGGAGGAAGCCAAGCAAGCCAAATAGGCCTTGATTGTATTTTCCAATCCCAAGTAGAGTGCGTCACAAACTAAGGCGTGTCCGATGCTCACCTCATCTAGAAAAGGAATTTGTTCGGAGAAAAAGGCTAGGTTCTCCAAACTCAGGTCGTGCCCAGCGTTAATGCCTAATCCAATTTTGCGACAGTGAAGGGCACAGTCTACGTAGGGAGCGACAGCTTTATCGCGATTTGAAACATACATTGCGGCATAGGGCTCTGTATAAAGTTCCACACGGTCAGCTCCACAACGGAGAGCATAATCGGCCATTTCTTTATCTGGATCAATAAAAACAGAAACGCGAATATTTTCTTGGTGAAAACGTGCAATTATAGGAGAAAGAAAATCCATCTTTTCCTTCGTATTCCAGCCCGCGTTAGACGTTAGCTGATCGGGAGCATCAGGCACGAGTGTCACCTGCGCAGGTTTTACAGAGCAAACCAATTCGATGAAGTCTTCGCTGGGATAGCCTTCGATATTAAACTCTGTCGTTATACACTCTTTTAGGTCTGTCACATCTGCACGCCGGATATGTCGTTCGTCGGGGCGCGGATGCACAGTTATACCTTGTCCACCAAATTGTTCACAATCACGAGCAACTTGCAATAAGTTCGGATTGTTTCCACCACGAGCATTGCGCAAAGTGGCAAATTTATTGATGTTTACGCTCAGTTTAGTCATAAATGCTTGGTATAATGAGGAGAATACTGTAATTTTGCTTGAAGAAGCTTTGAACTTCTTCCCTCATCTATACCGCGAAATTACGAAATATATTCAAATTATGAGTATCTCACTTTCCGAAATGCGGCAATTTACAGTTTATTATGCACTTTTCTCCCAAAAGAATCGCCTTGTTTGGCAATAGCTATCAGGTAGATAAATTCAAATGCGCCATTCAAATCATACTCAAACTCCAGCAATTAGGACTAGAAGTACTTGTTGCTGAAGATTTCATCCCCGTTTTGCGTGAGCATACGCCAGATGCGTCCGTTTTAGAGGGAATAGGTAGTTTCTGCATTAAAGAATGCCAAGCAGATTTAGCCATTTCCATTGGGGGAGATGGGACATTTCTTCATGCCGCAGAACAATTGGGGCGCAGAAAAATCCCTATATTGGGCATCAATATGGGGAGGCTCGGCTTTTTGGCTGACGTCACTCCTGAAATGGTAGACAATGCCTTAGAGCGTGTGGCGGCTGGGAAATTCTATATCAGTAAACGCAGCTTGATTCAAGTGCAGACCCTAGGAGATGCACTCGAAACTTATCCTTTTGCTCTCAATGATGTTGCTGTGTTGAAGCACGATAATGCTTCTCTCATTGAAATAGACACCCGAGTGGATAGTGAATTACTCACTAAATATATGGCGGATGGTCTAGTGCTTAGCACTCCCACAGGATCTACGGCCTATTCGCTTTCTGTGGGTGGCCCAGTTCTTGACCCACAATCCGCTACGATTTGTTTGTCTCCAGTTGCTCCACATAGTTTGACGATGCGTCCCATCGTTCTTCGCGATGACGTTGTGATTCGACTGAAGATAGATAGTCGCACAGAGCGTTTCCTTTTTATCTATTGATGGCAGAAGCCAAAGTTTTTTTCGACGAATACTGAGGTTATCTTGCAAAAAGCCGATTACAAAATCGCCGTTGTTCATTTGCATAGTAATGCTTTCTTTCGTGCATTACGCGAAAAAATGATGTGGGGTGAAGACATACGCGGATAGTCTTTCTGCGAATGAATACTAATCCTCCTGCGTTTTCTCTGATTTTCTCAATCGTTGTGTCGTTTCCTTGAAGATATGAAGTTAAATATCCGTTCCTATATCCAATTTTTCGCGTGGATGAAACACTATTGGGCTCTTTATCCTTGTCTCAATCTGTTGAATCTGCTGTTAGGGGTGCTGGGTGTGGCTTTGAGTCTTTGTTTTGTTTATCTATTTAAGGCTGCTATTGACATCGCAACGGGTGCAAATCCTGGAAACCTGGCTTTGATTTTGGGATGTTATGTGGGAGGAACCATAGTACAACGCGTCATAACTTTTGTCGGGACTTGGACGAACACCATTTTGTTTACCAAAACAGAGAACGATATGCGAATATCGGTCTTCAGCAAATTGATGTTTGCAGACTGGCTTCAGTTGCAAAATTATCATAGTGGCGACATTCAAGGGCGGATTTCCAAAGATGTGGAATCTTTGGTAGCAATGACGACAAACACTTTCCCAGCAATTGTGACAATGCTGTGCCAACTCATTGGAGCGGCTTTGTTTCTATGTTTCCTGGATTATCGTCTTGTGTTGGTTTTACTCGTTATTACTCCTATTATCTATTTGTTGAGGAGATTATACATCGACAAGCAACGAGAACTATCCAAAGAAGTTCGTGATGAAGAAGCGCAGGTGCTATCGCACTACCAAGAGGCTACTCAACACTTCTTAGTTATTAAAACGCATCAAGCCTACGATTTTCTTTTAGAGAGATTGCATAAGCAACAAAGTTCCTTAGAATCGAAGGTTCGACAGAAACTTATTTTCTCTATTCGTCCCTTTTTGCTGATGCGCTTGGGCTTTGATTTGACTTATCTGATTGTATTTGTATGGGGAGTGGTTTGTTTGAAAAATCACTGGATTACCTATGGAACTGTAATGGCTTACGTGCAACTTGTAGCCCGAGTGCAATCCCCATTAAGGAATCTATCGCAATACGTCAACTCTCTGATTCAAGGACATATTGCGTTTGAACGAATTGTGGACCTTGAACGGCTGCCACCAGAGGATAAACAACAAGAGAGTAGAGCAGAGCAGGGTTTTACTAGTCCACAGACTCTTCAAAAAATGAGAGCTGGTGAATGTCCTTTCGTGCTTTCTTTATCAAACATCAGTTATCAATATAATCCTGAAGCACGTATTGTGCTGAATAACTTTTCCTGCCATTTCCCGCAAGGTAGTATCACTGCTATTGTTGGAGAAACTGGAGCAGGAAAAACGACTCTCATCCGTTTACTACTTGGATTACTCTCTCCTCAACAAGGAAAGATGGAATGGTTGCTAGATAATTATGTGCAACAACCTTATCACTATTTCGGAAGAGATGTTTTTGCTTTTGTTCCACAAGGAAATACGCTTTTCTCTGGGACAATTCGTGATAATCTACTTTTGGCTAATAGTCAAGCTACTGATGAAGCCATTGATTTTGCACTCCATCTTGCAGCGGCTGACTTTGTGTTTGGTTTACCACAAGGTCTTGATACGCCTTGTAAGGAATTAGGAGGTGGACTCTCGGAAGGTCAAGCACAACGCATTTGTATTGCTCGAGCAATGCTCCACGAAGCACCAATCTTGATATTAGACGAAAGTACGTCTGCTCTAGATGTTGCAACCGAAAAATTGATTATTCAGCGTTTGCTTTCCCATTGCCAAGGTAAAACATTGATATTTATCACACATCGCCCTGCAATCTTGGAACATTGCACCCAAATTATTCAGATAAAACGCTGCACAAATACGACTTTATGACCAAGAAATGCAGCTTATTTGGTAAGTATACCTGACATCTTAGGCTGAATTGAAAGAAAATCTACTTATTTTTCTGCGTTTTGTTTGGAGGATATGTAGGAACACCGTACCTTTGCATTGTTTTCATGGTATTAGATTTAAGGTTAAAAGAAGATTGGTTGTCGGGAGACAATCAATTTTTATTTTATACCTATCCCTTATTATCCCAAATCGGTCATTAGATCCTGAACAGGGTTTATTTGTTTGTTGAGCAGATTGTTTACCGTTAGTTTGAAGGCGTAGCGCGCTACGGCGAGAACGAACGAAAAACAAAATGCAAACAAGAAAATGAAAGGTGACAGAAAGTTATCTTCTCCATAACGAGCGGCACTATAACGGTCTAATGACCGATTGGAGATTATCTCCTTTCTCTGTGCTCTTTTCTTGCCTAGTCATCCGAACTTCCCAATAGTTGAATTTAGCAGGGCGTTTTTTTTCGAAGGGGAAAGAACATTTCTATCTCTCTAGTCTGCGGTTTTACGGCACTATCTCCCATTAGATTCCCGACCTAACCCTTGGTTTGCAGTTGAAATCCCATTTTTTTTGATGTATATCTTGCGCGATTAAAAAAGAAGTACTACCTTTGCCAATGATAAAAGCCGCTTATCTATTAGCGCTTCAAATAAATAACCTTTAGACATATACAATTATGCCACTATCTCATATTGCATTAAGCCTATATGCTGCTGGAGCATTGGCAAACACTATGCCCACAGACGGCAAGTTTGAACTAGTAAAACTGCCATACGAAACTTCTGCGCTTGAACCCATTATTGGTGCTAAGACCATTGAAATTCACCATGGCAAACACCTCAACACATATGTGACTAATCTCAACAAACTGCTTCCTGGAAGTGGCTTTGAGGGAAAGTCTTTGGAGGAAATCGTTGAAAAGTCTGAAGGAGGTATTTTTAACAATGCTGGACAGCTCCTCAATCACAATCTTTATTTCACTCAATTCGCAGCTCCCCAAGAAAATCGTAAGCCTGTTGGCACACTTGGCGTTGCCATTGATTCTCAATATGGTTCTTTTGAAGCCTTCAAACAAGAGTTTGAACAAAAGGGTGCTACACTCTTTGGTTCTGGTTGGGTTTGGTTGTCTACTGACAAAGAAGGAAAGTTGGTGATTTCACAAGAAGTAAATGGTAGTAATCCAGTTCGTCAAGGTTTGAAACCACTTATGGGCATCGACGTTTGGGAGCACGCCTACTATCTTGACTATCAAAACAGACGTGCTGACCACTTAGCTGCAATTTGGCAGATTTTAGATTGGAATGTCATTGAAGCACGCTACGTTTCAAAGTAAATCATCGTTGACAAAAGCCTTTTCACATTTTACATCTTATCCGCAGCAATTCTAAAATTCCTGCGGATGTTTTTTGTTTAAACCCCAATCGGGCATTAGATCCTGAACAGATTTCATTGAATTGTTGAGCAGATGGTTGGTTGTGAGTTCGAAGGTGTAGCGGGCTACGTCGAGAACGAACAAGAAACAAGATGCCAACAAGAAAAATGAAAGATGGCAGGAAGTTATATTCTCTATAACGAATTGCACTATAACGGTCTAATGACCGATTTGGCTTAAACTAATCTGGTAAAATCACAAACTCTCCGCACCTAGAATGCAATTGCTATCTTCACTTGTCTAAGTGACCGAGGTTTATTGGGATCATCTTGCAGAGCCCCGCGACTGTAGATTCTACGAGTACTTATTGGTTTTGAATATGACAAGTCTTTGTAGTGTATATTAAGGAAACGCGCTCTTGAATTGTTAAATCGAAAGGCTGAAAAACGCCTAACTTTTCTTCGTTCTAGAAAAGAAAACTCGAATTTATCGGAGTCTTGTTTCTTTCTATTCAGTCTATCAAGCTCTGTTTTCCGAGTTTTCCCCTAATTATATTCTACTTTCTCCAATTTATTTCCGACAAATTCCCGATTTTGTCCGTCGGAAATAAAATTTCGTCGGACGTTTTCAAAATTCCAAGGGAAGAAAAATAAATTCCGTGGGACATAATCCGAAAAATGTCCCTTAAAATTACGCGAACAACGTGTTGTTTTATCACAACCAACGGATTGTTTCGCTAAAACGAGGGAATTTCTTACGAAAACGTCTAAAACTTGCGATTTTCAAACGCGCTGAGAATCGCGTATTTCCCAACAACTTTTTCTGAGTTCAAAAAGTCGCGTTAAATGAAAGGATGCGATTTGCAAAGTTCTCTTAATCATCGCTCTGTTGTAATGATATTCAACTGCAGAAAAGGGACAGAAGACATTGCACATCTATATTGAAAGTAGGGATAGGGCTGCACTTGATGGTTGACTCCACAAATATGAAGATGCAAAGCATTAGTTGAGGGAAAACGGACAAAAAACTTGCTATTCTCAGCTTTTCTCTGTAATTTTGCTTTGCTATATCGTGGCATATTTTGAACTACTCATTTTTCTATGCGCATACTCTCTATTGATTACGGGAAAAAGCGGACGGGCATCGCTGTGACCGACACATTACAGTTGATTGCTAACGGCCTTACCACTATCGACACGAAAGAACTTCTGAAGTTTTTGTTGGATTACACCGCTAAAGAAGAAGTGGAGCGCATAGTCATCGGGCTCCCCGTGCAACCTAATGGTCAGCCATCTGAGAACCAAGCACGTGTGAGAAGCTTTACTGGTACGCTGGCTAAGGCTTTGCCGCACATACCGATTGAGTTTTATGATGAACGATTTACTTCCGTGTTGGCTCATCGGGCAATTTTGGAGAGCGGAATAGGAAAAATGAAGCGTCGCGACAAAGCATTGGTGGACGAAATCTCAGCAACCATCATCTTACAAAACTATATGGAACAACGTCGCAATGGATTTTAGGTCTTCTTACTGAGAATCCCCCGACTTTACACTCAAGAATTATGACATTACCTATCTATCTTTACGGACAACCTGTATTGCGTGAGGTTGCACAAGACATCACTGCCGACTATCCTAATCTTTCAGAACTCATTGACAATATGTTTGAGACAATGGAAGAGAGTGACGGCGTGGGTTTGGCTGCTCCTCAAATCGGTCTTCCTATCCGCTTACTCGTTGTTGGCCTAGACGGTCTATCCGATGACTATCCAGAATATAAGGATTTCAATCGTGCGTTCATCAATGCGCATATTGTAGAAGCTGACGAGGAAAATATTGGTAGCTACGAGGAAGGATGTCTTTCCATTCCTGGCATCCACGAGTCTGTGAAACGTCCTAAACGTGTTCGTGTGAAGTGGATGGACACAGAGTTTAACGAACACGATGAATGGGTGGACGGATTCTTGGCGAGAGTGTTGCAACATGAGATAGACCATTTAGATGGTAAACTCTTTATTGACTACATCTCACCAATGCGCAAACAGCTGATTAAAAAGAAGCTCAACAACTTGCTCGAAGGCAGGGTGCGTTGTCACTACAAGACTAAGGCTAAATAGCAATAGTCTATCATAAAGTCGAGTGCTCAGTCGGCTATTTTCTAACCTCTGCTCTCTATCATAATGAGATATTGGCGAAGTTTGGTTTTCTCTGGTGCTGGGTTGCTAAGATATGCAAGCCTAGTGATGGTCTGTGCTCTGTTTGCGCTCGCAAGCAGAGCACAAACTGATGTAGAAAACGTGCTTACCATGGGTAGAGTAGCCCTCACTTATGACGACTATATCACTGCAATTCACTATTTTAATCGTGTCATTGAAGCGCGTCCTTCTATGGCAGAAGCCTATTTTCACAGAGCTGATGCCAAAGCTCGCCTAGAAGACTATGATAGTGCCATTGCCGATTTAGATAAAGCCATTGGTCTTAATCCTTTTCGACTTGAGTTTTATGAACTGCGTGGGATGTGTCTTGGACAACATCGGATGTTCCCACAGGCTATTGCCGACTACGATCATGTTTTGCAGCAAAACCCATGGCAACAAAACGTGCGATTCAATAAGATTGTAAGCCTATTACAATTGAAGGATTACGCTAAAGCAACAGCTGAAACCGACTCTTTTATAGCACATTGGCCAAATTACTCAAAATCCTATCTTGCAAAGTAGAAATTTCACTTGCTCAAAAAGATACGCTTAAGGCTTTAGCTTGGGCGGACACATTGCTTCAACTCACTCCACGCGATGCAAATATGTGGAATTTCAAGGGACAATATGCTCTCCGCCACAAACGCTATGTTGAAGCTGATAGTTTTCTGACGAAGGCCACGATTATCGATCCGATGGAAGCCGAATCTTTTCTAATGCGAGCAGCCGTTCGTCACAGTCTTAGAAAATATGATGATGCACTCAAGGATTATGATGAAGTGATACGGCTTATTCCTCAGCATTTTGTGGCGCACTATAATAGAGGGCTTTTGAGATCGTTTGTGGGCGATGATAATCGCGCCATCAAAGATTTTGATTTTGTGTTGCACAAAGAACCTCATAACACGCTTGCGGCCTATAATCGTGCCATTTTAAGTGAGAGAGTGGGGAATTATGGTCAAGCGATAAAAGACTACACCACGCTAATTAAAATCTATCCTCGCTTCTGGGAGGGATATGCAGCGCGTGCTCGTAATTATAGACGACTAGGCAAGACAAAAGCTGCACTAATGGACGAAACTAAAGTGCAGCGGGCAGAACTGGACTTCTTTTTTGCGCCACAAAAGCGTGCTTCGATTAAGAAAGTGAAAACGCATTCTGAGTTTGAATTGGAGCAATATCAACAGCTGAAAGAAGAGCCAGAAGATTCTTTGCGAGTGCGATTGACAGCAACGTCAGGACGCATTCAGAACAAAAAGGTTGAACGAGTTTTCTTGCCGATGTATCGCGTCACAGCGACAACAGCAAGCAGCAATGGGTACAAAAGCGTCTTGTTTTTATCAACATCTTCTGTATTGAAATCGCACAATGCTGAAGTTTGTGCAGAAGAATCTAGTTCTATGGTCTCTTTGTCTGAACTGCGTAAATGGCTTCATCAGCAAACGGTTGAACATTCTGTGTTATTGCTATCGCAAGAAGCTTCTAGTTTAATTGAAGTGGATGGAGACAAAGCCTTGGCGCTTCTGAAACGTGCAGAAAGACTCCAGCCCCAATCTGCAATGATACATTATAATATAGGGTGTGTCTTAGCATCTCAGGGTAAATTGTCAGAAGCAGAAACGGCTTTCTCTCAGGCTATTCAACTAGACGATCGTATGGCTGAAGCCTATTTAATAGAGCTGTGGCAGCACTCCTTCACAACAACAACATAAAAGCTATAGCCGATCTCAGCAAAGCTGGAGAATTAGGCTTATATCGTGCTTATAATCTCATCAAGCAAGCACAGAAACAGTAACACTAAATGAGAACTATCGAACTATTGTGTCCAGCTAAAAATGCGGATATCGGCATAGAGGCAATTCGTCATGGAGCTGATGCCGTTTACATTGGCGGACCATCCTTTGGTGCACGAGCAGCAGCGGGAAACTCTATTGAAGATATCCAAAGACTCTGCGACTATGCTCATATTTTTGGAGCACGTGTCTATGTCACGCTTAATGTCATTCTGTATGACAACGAACTTGCAGAGGTGGAGAAAATGGTACATTCGCTATATACTGCTGGGGTTGATGCTTTAATTACGCAGGATTTGGCTTTGCTAAAGATGGATTTACCGCCAATAGCTTTGCACGCCTCAACGCAAATGGACACCGTAAGCCCAGACAAAGCAAAGTTCTTAGAACAATGTGGCTATTCTCAAATAGTTGTTGGTCGCGAACTCTCTATAGATCAACTAAGGAACATTTCGGAAACAGTGACTGTTCCCATTGAAGCCTTCGTGCATGGGGCTCTTTGTGTGAGTTACAGTGGGCGTTGCTATGTTTCTCAACATATTTGTGGACGCTCTGCCAATCGCGGTGCTTGTTCTCAATTTTGTCGCTTAAAGTTTGATTTGGTTGACGCTGACGGAAATGTGATTTCAACGCAACATCATCTTTCATTGCGCGATATGAATCGAACAAATAGCATCGAGCAAATGTTGGATGCAGGAGTAAGTAGTTTCAAAGTTGAAGGACGTTTGAAAGATGTGGGATATGTGCGGAATATCTCGGCACATTATCGCGAACAAATAGACCGCGTGATATCCCGCAGACCAGAATTTCAGAGAGCATCATTCGGAAAATCCAGATATACTTTCAAACCACAAGTTGAGAAGTCGTTCAATCGTGGTTTCACCGAGTTTTTTCTACAAGGCCGACTTCCCGACATTTGGTCAAAACGCACCCCAAAAGCAATAGGGGCTCCTGTGGGGAATGTGAAAAGAATGGGACGCCGCTCTTTCATTGTTGAAAGTTCAGTAGAGTTTGCCAATGGTGACGGACTTTGTTTTTTCGATAATGAAGGGAAACTACAAGGATTCCGCGTCAATAGGGCAGAAGGCCGTGAATTATTCCCACTAAAGATGCCCGAAGGTTTGTTGCCTGGCATAGAATTGTTTCGGAATGAGGATAGAGCCTTTGAAAAAACGATGGAGAAATCCTCTTCTGAGCGTGTGCTAACAGTGCGACTCTGCTTGCGCAAGCAAGACAATGGTGCAGAGGGTTTTACTCTTTCGGCTATTACAGAAAGTGGTGCCAGCGTAAGTTTGAATTTTGCAACGGAACTTCAAGAAGCGCGGTCACCTCAGCGTGACAACATCATACGGCAGCTCTCTAAACTAGGAGGAACTCCATTTGTGGCAGAGGATGTGCAAGTAGACGTCGAGGGAGAGTATTTCATCCCTGCCAGTTTGCTCAATGAATGGCGGCGTACTTTGGTAGAACATCTCATTAGAGCATGTCGAGCAAAACATACGCGCGATTTAAGACGTCCCGTTTCTGAAAACATTTCTCTTAAAGGTGTGCCACTAGACTACACGAGTAATGTGTCTAACCACCTTGCAGAAAAGTTCTTAAAGGAACACGGGGCACAATCTGTGGAACCAGCCTTTGAAGTTAAGCCACTTCCAGACGCAACACTGATGACTTGCAAACATTGCATCCGCTATGCCAATGGACAATGCCCACGAGAAACGAAACGTCCTCCTACGTGGAAAGAACCTTTAGCCTTGCGTATGTCGGATGGACGAACCTTTCCGCTGACCTTTGATTGTGCGAAATGCGAAATGAGCGTTCATACCAATCGATAAAGGAATCGCTGATTCTAATTTCAGCGTTGCAAAGGCTTGAAACAAAACGAGAAGGGTAGCAGTGGCTGAAGCGTTCTAGTAACTTTCGACAGTGGACATATCCTAATCCCAAATCAGTCATTAGACCGTTATAGTACGACTCGTATTTGAAAAGATAACTTCCTGTCATCTTTCATTTTCTTGTTGGCATCTTGCTTTTCGTTCGTTCTCGCCGTAGCCCGCTACGCCTTCGAACTCACAGTAAACAATCTGCTCAACAATCTAATGAAATCTATACAGGATCTAATGACCGATTTGGGCTAAACAGAAACGGCAATGAAAGTTTTGAAATCTCTTTACCTGACAAAGTTTATACTGTTGTTTTGTATCAGTATCTCGCTTTTTGTGGCGTGCAAGCACGATCGTCCGCAGGTGTTGAATCCTTGGGTGGGGGAGAATGTCGATTCCGCTTCATTCAGATCAAAATATCATTACTGGAACAATTTCAATTTCATTGCAACAGATACGATTCGCCTTGCCGCCTCTCCAACGAATACTATTGGTTTTTCTGAAGACACGGTATCTACAAGTTTGCAACAATGGGACGCTGTGGTGGTGACGAATGTGACGTCAGTGCCAACAGATACTATAGATAGTATGTGGGTGATGCTTGCACGCGATCCTCAAACAATTGGTTGGGTTCGCGCCAAAGATCTACACGATAGAGTAGTGCCAGACAACATTATTTCTCGCTTTATCTACTTGTTTTCAAGTTGGAGCATGCTCGTAGTCCTCTCTGTGTTGGCCTTAGGTGTCATCTTCTTTGGGATTCAAAATTTGCGTCATGCGCGTTTTCAAATGGTGCATGTCAATGACATAAAGAGTTTCTACCCCACGTTCCTTTGTCTTGTTGTGAGTAGCTCAGCCGTTTTATATGGAGCAATACAGCAATTTGTCCCTAATGTTTGGGAAGGGTTCTACTATGATCCAACGCTGAACCCTTTAGCCAATAATCCGCTTCCCATCCGTTTGTTCGTTATCAGCATTTGGACAATGCTAATCGTGTTGATAGCCGTGATAGACGACGTATTCAAACAGCCAGCTGTGGTTGATGCTGTGGCCTATCTAGCCTCACTCTTTGGGGTGTGTATGGTGCTTTATCTCTTCTTCACGCAGAGTGTACATATATATATAGGTTATCCCGTTCTGGCTGCCTATTGGTATTTTGCACTACGCAGACACTTTCAGCATAACCGTTCGCCATATCGCTGTGGACAATGCGGTGCAGGGTTAGAAACAAAAGGAAAATGCCATAAATGTGGAGCTATCAACGAATAGTTCACCGTGGCTTTCTTAGTTTCTAGCAATCATATTGGCCATTAAAGCTAGTTTAATTCGAAAATCCTTGGAGATTCTGCAATTTATTAGTAGCTTTGAAGATGAAAATCTCAACTCAAAATTCATACATCTATGTCACACAACAGTAGCTTGGTGAGTATCGCGGAGCTTTCTCGCGAAAAAATCCTCTATCTTATGGAGTTGGCTCAAGAATTTGAGCAGCGACCCAACAGAAAACTTTTGGACGGTCGCATAGTTGCTACATTGTTTTTCGAACCATCAACGCGTACGCGTCTTTCTTTTGAGACAGCAGCTCACAGACTAGGGGCTAGCGTTATCGGTTTTACCGACCCTAAAGTGACTTCGTCCACGAAAGGGGAAACACTTAAAGACACCATTATGATGGTGGCCAACTATAGTGACGTGATTGTTATGCGCCACTTTCTCGAAGGAGCGGCTCTTTATGCTAGCGAATTGACGCAAACGCCTGTTGTAAATGCTGGAGATGGCGCGCATCAGCATCCTTCGCAAACCTTGCTCGACCTTTACACTATGCTTCAAACGCAGGGAAGGCTTGACAATCTAAACATTCATCTAGTGGGTGACTTGAAATATGGTCGTACTGTCCACTCGTTGATTATGGCAATGCGTCACTTTAATCCGACATTCCATTTTATTGCTCCTAAAGAACTTGCTATGCCTGAAGAGTACAAGCAGTACTGCAACAAGCATGGCATTAAATTTGTTGAGCACGAGGAGTTTAATGAGGATACTATTGCAGCAGCAGACATTATATATATGACACGTGTGCAACGCGAGCGTTTTTCTGATTTGATGGAATATGAACGTGTGAAAGACGTCTATATATTAAGAGGTGATATGTTGGGAAAGGCCAAAGAGAATATGCGCATTCTTCACCCACTGCCACGCGTAAATGAAATTACGCAAGACGTTGATGACACGCCACACGCCTACTATTTCCAACAAGCTCTCAATGGGTTGTATGCTAGAGAAGCTATTCTTTGCGATGTTTTAGGCATTTCCTTGGAACAAGTCAAAGCAGACCAAACGATTATCAATGATAAACTAGAGATTGTCTCACAATGAAAAGAGAAAAACTAATGGTTGCCGCCATTGAGAATGGCACGGTAATCGACCATATCCCATCTAATAAGTTGTTCGAGGTGATTCGTCTATTGGGTATCGAAGAATTAGACCACGACACAGTATTCATTGGGTATAATCTGCAGAGTAGTGCGATGAAGAGAAAGAGTATTGTGAAGATTGCGAATAGATTCTTCTCTGAAATCGAACTGAACCAGTTGTCAGTTGTCGCGCCTAATGTGACTTTGAGCATTATCAGAGACTATACTGTCGTTGAAAAGCGTTCGGTAAAACTTCCTAAAGAGTTGAACAACATTGTGCGCTGCAATAATCCTAAATGTATCTGCAACAATGAACCCATGCACACACGCTTTGTTGTGAACGAAGATAGTTTGACGTGCCATTATTGCGATATGGAACAGTCATTGAACCAAGTGAAATTGGTATAGTTTCACTCATTATCCTCAACATCTTATTGAAACAATATGGATCAACAAATTTTCGACCTTATTGCTGCCGAGGAGCAACGGCAAGTGCACGGCATAGAACTAATTGCTAGCGAAAATTACGTGAGCAATGAGGTGATGCGTGCTATGGGGAGTGTCTTAACCAACAAATATGCTGAGGGTTATCCAGGACATCGCTACTATGGCGGCTGTCAAGTTGTGGATCAGATAGAACAAATTGCCATAGACCGTCTGTGTAAATTGTTTGATGCTCAGTTTGCAAACGTACAACCTCACTCTGGTGCGCAAGCCAACCAGGCTGTTTTCTTGGCCGTAATGCAACCTGGCGACACATTCTTAGGATTGAGCCTTGAACATGGTGGTCATCTTTCGCATGGTTCATCGGTAAATACTTCCGGCATCCTATATAAACCAGTTCCTTATCACCTTGTGAAGGACACTGGGCTTGTAGATTATGATGAAATGGAGTCACTCGCGCGCGAACATAAACCGAAACTCATTGTGGGAGGAGGTTCTGCCTATAGTCGTGAATGGGATTATGAACGTATGCGAGCTATTGCAGATGAAGTAGGTGCCTTGTTGATGATTGATATGGCACATCCTGCCGGACTTATCGCAGCAGGATTGTTGAAAAATCCTATACACTATGCGCATATCGTGACTTCAACTACGCATAAAACATTGAGAGGCCCCCGTGGAGGTGTGATTCTGATGGGAAAAGATTTCGACAATCCCTGGGGAATTACCAATCCAAAGGGAGAAACAAAGAAAATGTCTCAACTCATCAACAGTGCTGTTTTCCCTGGTATTCAAGGTGGACCTTTGGAACACGTAATTGCTGCAAAAGCTGTGGCTTTTGGCGAAGCTCTGCGTCCCGAATTTAAGGTTTGGGCTGCACAAGTGCAGAAGAATGCTGCGACTTTGGCAGAAGAACTCACCAAACGCGGATTTGACATCGTGTCTGGCGGTACAGAGAATCACTCTATGCTGATTGATTTGAGAAACAAATATCCAGAAATTTCAGGAAAGCAAGCAGAGAATGCGTTGGTGGCTGCTGATATCACAGTAAACAAAAATATGGTGCCATTTGACAATCGCAGTGCGTTTCAAACTTCTGGTATTCGATTAGGTACGGCTGCCATAACATCTCGTGGAGCAAAAGAAGACCTTGTGGTGAAAATATCGGAACTCATCGAACGTGTGCTCGACAACTACGATAACGAAAGTATTGTCGCTGAGGTTCGCTCTTATGTGAATGATTTAATGAAGGGCTATCCGCTTTTTGCCTGGTAGTTGTTTTACGCCCAACATATTCTTTCTGCTTACTCTGCCAATTTCATTTGATAAGTGCGTCAATGTATTTGAGTTTTTTCAGAAGAGCAGAGTAGAAGTACTGCAATAAAACGCGTCAAGTTTATGGCTTGACGCGTTTTGGCTTTCATTAATATGTGCAGTAGATTACTTGTTGTGGCGAAGATAAAGAATACCTTGGTAGAGATGACGCAACATTGGTATGAAATGACATAATCCTTTGCGTGTGCTATCGAAGGCAAAGCAAAAACATCTCACCCAAGCAGAGGCACCATATTTATAGTAGGTCAATGCCCCTTTTGAGCGCTGGACTCCTGCATCAACATAAATCATTGAACGTTTTAACATTGTGCTGGTTTCAACTATTTTCAAGGGAAAATAGCGGATGGATAAGCCTGCGCGCAAAGCGTCAAACAACCAAACTTCTTCTTCCCCACAGGTTAGGAAACGTGTACCAAGGCCAAAACGTTCATCAAAATGGACTTTACCTTGAATACTTTCTCTTCTACATACCATTTCTATGGTTGATATGGTATAATCATCGGGAATACTTGTGATTTCACGCTCAACTTCTGGATATTTCTTCAATAGCTTTCCTGTGTATGTGCTTGCACGATAAAAAGCAACGTCTAGTTGAGGATGCTGCTCAAAAGTATTCAATATGCTGTTCACAGCTTCAGTCGTCAAACGTGCATCGTCATCTGCAAACATCACCAAATCTGCTTTGGCTAACTCCAAAGCGTGGTTACGATTTGACGAAAGACCTTGACCTTTGTAGGCGCTGACTAACACGTCTACACGAGAGGATAGGGCAGCTGGTACCAATTCTAAATAGCGTTCGTCGGTGTATTGATATGAGACAATATAGCGAACTCCTTTGCGCTGAGGGAGTAACAGATCGTCTATGCGAACAATACCTTTATTTAGGGAGCAGATGAGTATGTCTAGGGTCATAATTAGAATGTATTGACGGTTGAAATGGCACGAACAACATTAGAGAGTTGGCAATAGTTCTTAATCGATCAATTTATTTGAACAGACTTTCTTTCTTCGCCAAGCATCATTCCTTCGAAATTCTCGTTGCTCGCTTGGTTCGTTAGCATTCTGTTCGTATCTTCTCAGAATCTACAAACACAATTGCCTTTAGCAACGAACATTTCTCGGAGCTTTCTCGACTTATGTTTGGCTTCGGCTGAGCGTTGAGAGAAGTGCTTTGAGAGATTTGGTACAGAACCAATTAAACATAATGACCATTCAAATGTTTTAATGAAGAATTCGGAGATTCCTTGAGAACTTCTTGACGTCCGCAGAGAATTACAGGCTAAATGAACAGGCGTCTCTAAGAGAAAATCGAACTTCCATTGAATATAGTCACTAATCAACTACGCGGAAAACCTTAGTGAGAGTTACAACGTATTTCAGAGCGGAACTTTTGTAAGAAATATCTCCGCCATCATTGGCAAGTCTGCCTCCTTGTGGTACTGATGCTTTTCCAATTCCTGCGACATCATAGGTGGCAACTAAAGTCACTTTGTAACTCCCTGCTGATTTAACCGTAATCGTATCCGTTGCATTTCCAGCTTTATCATCGTACACAACAGTAGACTTGTAACTCTGCACAACTTCATCTGCAGGAGAAACCGTCCAATGATAATTTGCTTGATAAAGATGTCGCCCCTGCTGGCTCTCTACTGCTGAAATAACGAAAGGAACACCCACTTTTAATCGATTATCATTGGCATTATTAACCAAAGTCTTTGCTTCGAATCCTTTGAAAACGGGAAAAGTTGCTTCAAATCTTTCATTATCTTCTCCGCAAGCAGCCAATACTGTCACGGCTGCTAATGAGCATATATATTTCACTGTCGTATTAAACATAACTTTGTTGGGCAAATTTGAACAATTGTTTGACTTTTAATTAGAAACCACGTAGAGTCTCAAACAAACTCTGCACCGGAAGCCCCATTACATTCACATAAGATCCTCTAATTGAGCGAATTCCAACAATTCCTATCCATTCCTGAATACCATAACTGCCGGCTTTATCATAGGGTTTATAGGAGTCTATGTAAAAATCAATCATATCGTCAGTCAGTTCTGCGAAAGAAACCTCTGCATCAACCGACTTTACTATAGACTTCTCTACACTAAGTACACCGAAAGCTGTTGTTACGATGTGCGTACGACCACTTAATTGCTTAAGCATATCGACAGCCTCTTCCCTACTCTTCGGCTTTCCTAAAACTTTCCCATCAATCCTTACGACTGTGTCAGCTACAATGAGTAATTGCTGTGGAGCAAGTTCCGGAATATAGGCTGCAGCTTTCTTTTTGCAGATATATTCTGCAACCTTTCCGTCCTCTAAATCTGTAGGATAACTTTCGTCTACGTTAGCTTTTACGTAGATTCTAAATGAGAGTCCCAGCGATTCAAGAAGTTCCTTGCGTCTCGGAGAATTGCTAGCGAGAATAACGTCATACTCACGAAGATGTTCTAGCATTGTTTCTATTTTTATACCAAAACGTCTACATCACTACCCTATTTTGAAGGCAGACAATAGAAGAAGTCTTGTTCGTGAAAATAATAATAAGCGATTACCAACCAAAAGCTTCAGAGTTATGCATCCAGCGACCTTGAGCACGCAACACTTGTTCTACAACGTCTCTAACGCAACCGTTTCCTCCAGAGTATTCAGAGACATACACCGAAATAGCCTTAATTTCTGGGGCAGCATCACAAGGACAGCACGGACACCCACAGCGTTGCATTACTTCATAATCGGGAATATCATCTCCCATATACAACACCTCATCAGCTTTTAAGCCATTCGCCAATAGATAATCATCAAAAACGTCTATTTTGACCGAAACTCCCATAAATATATCAGAAATTCCAAGTCCCATGTAGCGTTCCTTGATGGTTTCATTCTTGCCCCCGGTTATAATAGCTAGTTGGAGTCCCATTTTCACTGCGTGTTGAAGGGCATAACCATCCTTAGTATTGGCTGTGCGCACTGGCTGTCCTCCTAAGAGTAGGACATTACTTTCGCTCAACACTCCATCAACATCAAAAATGAGAGCACGTATTTTGGAAAGATCGTAGTTAATCATGAATGAAAGGTGTGATATATGCTTTCGCTTAAAAGATTATAGAGGGCGAGTTGCTCGGGAGAATCTGACAACAATTCCCGATGAACTGTCATCACGCGTTCATCACCTCGAATAGCAGGGCCAGTTTGAGCAGAACGAGGGGACAGCTTGGAAACTTTTGCCGCTGTTTCAGCAATCAGTGGACGAAGGTAGTCAAAAGGAAGTCCCTCAGCTTCCAACTGTTGTCCGGCAATGTCATAAATATGGTTGACAAAATTGCAAGCAAACACAGCAGATAAATGCAATACCCTACGTTGAGAAGACGTCAGTGAGTGAACTTTTTGAGAAATGCTATCAGCTAGTTGTTTAATGTTCAAAGTGGTCGAATCGTTGTTTCCTTCTATGAAACAAGGTATTTCTTTGAAGTTGACGGAGCATTCTTTCGAAAAAGTCTGCAAAGGGTATAAAACCCCACAAGGTAGTCCACAAGCAAAAAGCGATGACAAAGCTACACTACCAGAAGTATGCAGGACAATTCCGGACTTTAAATGCGTAGGCCAAACTTCTGCAATTTGAGAAATTGAATCGTCTTTTGCTGCAATGATATAATAATCAGCAAGTGGGAGCGTTTCAATGCCACTGGCAGCAACACACCCCTGCCCTATTTGGTTCGCAAGGCACTGGGCTGTTTTACCCGATGCACTACAAACAGCCACAACTTTATGCCCCACCTCCTTTAGAGCGAGAGCCAAGTGAGTGGCTAAGTTACCAGCTCCAATCAGGACTATCTGTTTTGCTTTTAAACGAACAATTTGTCATATACGGCAAATTTACACAATTCTCTGGACAAAACAAAGAAGTGCAGCACAAAAGTACCGCACTTCACTGTGAATATAAATAGAGGAAAACTTCTTATCCGTAGATAATTTTACCGTTCTCGTCTTCAAAGGCCTTTGTATCCTTTGCGTACTGATTCATAGCACGCATACTCATACCCATACTTGAAAAACCACCATCGTGGAAGAGGTTTTGCATCGTCACTTTACGGGTCAAATCAGAGAACATCACAACAGTGTAATCTGCACATTCGTCAGCAGTTGCGTTGCCTAGAGGAGACATCTTATCTGCAAAGTCCATCAAGTCGTTCATACCCTTCACTCCACTACCAGCAGTGGTAGGAGTTGGACTCTGAGAAATCGTATTTACACGAACGTGTTTTTCGCGGCCATAAATATAACCAAATGAACGAGCAATGCTTTCGAGCAAACTCTTAGCATCTGCCATATCATTATAGCCAAAGAAAGTGCGTTGTGCAGCTACATAAGACAAAGCCACAACTGAAGCATACTCGTTGAGTGCATCTTGCTTCTTAGCCACTTGCAACATCTTGTGGAAAGAAAGTGCAGAAATATCGAGAGTTTTGCTGAGATAGTTGTAGTCCAGATCATCGTACGTGCGTTGCTTACGTACATTAAGACTCATACCAATAGAATGGAGAACAAAGTCTATTTTTCCTCCGAGCAAGCGTTGGCTTTCTGAGAAAACCTTTTCCAAATCTTCTACGCTAGTAGCGTCAGCTGGGATAATAGGTGCATTAAGTTGTTCTGAGAGACCATTAAGTTCGCCCATACGCAGAGCAACTGGAGTGTTGGTGAGCGTAATGCTTGCACCTTCTTCTACTGCTTTCACGGCAACCTTCCAGGCAATAGAGTGTTCGTTGAGTGCGCCGAAGATGATACCGCGCTTTCCTTTGAGGAGATTGTGACTCATATATAATTTCGAGGATAATGTCTCTTCAACAGAGACTATGTTATGTATTATTCTGCGCAAATATAGTGATTTTGTGCAAGACAACCAACGAATATGGCCATAAATTGCTGGAACAAGGCTTTTATTCTTCTCTTTTTGTAAGATTAAACATAGCAAAACAAGGAACAAAAACGACTTTTCTCGAGAAAAACGGCAGGAAACGATAGAATGATATTTGTCTAAAAAGAAGATGGTTGAGCAAGTCTAATAGTAATCTTTGGGGTCAATGCAGAGTGTGGTAAGCATGTCTGCGCTTTGTAGCAACGGAACTATAGCATATTTGCGACAAGCATCATAAAAAGCTTTGCGCATCTGCGAACCGGCTTCCCCGGCTTCAAACGCTCCACGATGCCAACGAATTGCAAGTTGCTCATCTTTGTGAATCTTCATATAATAGGAAACAATGAGGTTTGATTTCTCACCATGTCCATATGGAAAGTCGTCTTCTTCAATATACCCAGAATACGTTTCCCATTGACCATTGAGCAACTTTCGTTTTTTCTCGCAAGGTTTGAATCGATTGCATTTCCAAACATCATGAAAAAGCGCCACAATGGCTAAACTTTCTTCGGGTATTGGGGCAAAACAAGCATCATCATCACTAAAAACGTGAGGTTGTAGCGTTGATTTGTATATACGAAGCAAAGTCTCAAAGACATTGAGTGAATGGAGACACAAGCCTCCGGGTTCATCTAAATGATGAACCGCAGAGGCTGGTGCTGTAAAAAGTCTGTTTTGTATTCTAAGTACTCAAGAAGTTCTTTAAGACCTTCTCGCGATATGTAATTCCTACACACATCTAGGAATGACTTTTTGTTTTTCAGAATATCTTCTTCGGAAATCATTAGAATAAGGTCTAAGGTAAGCGTTATAGGAAAGTGCGCAAGCGCATAGAGGAAACAAAGCAATCTCTAAACACTTCATCCACTTCGGGTTCACGATTGCGAAACAACCCATAAACAGAAGCACCGCTACCAGACATCGAAGCATAGACGGCTCCCATATCATAAAGCGTTTGTTTGATGGCCGCAATTTCAGGATATCTCTGGAAAACACTCACTTCAAAGTCATTTTTGATGGTGTCCTTCCAGGTTTCTATTGGGCGAGCCAAAGACAACAACAAGTTTTCAGTGGATGCACGCGGAGTAACCAGAGCATAAGCCTCTCGAGTTGAGACGTGTATTCGAGGTTTCACAAGGACAAGATTCCACCCTGCAAGGTCAAAATCTATAGATGTTAGCTGGTCTCCAATACCTGTGGCATAAGCTGGACGAGCGTGGTAAAAGAACGGGCAATCCGCTCCTATTTTACTCAAACGGAACTCAATATCCTCATCGGTCATATCAAGTGCATATTGCTCATTGAGCAAACGCATCATAAAAGCAGCGTCGCTACTGCCTCCACCTAGACCTGCACCCGAAGGTATTCGCTTGTGCAACCAAACTTCTATTGGAGGAATGTGAGCATAGTCTTCGCGTAATTGATGATAAACCTTGACAACAAGATTATTTTCAGGCATTCCGTCTAATTGAATTCCCGTTTCGTGCAGAAGACATGGCTGAGTTGCATTGGGAGCAGATACAACTTCCAAATTGTCGTGAAGCGGAATGGGATAGAAAACTGTTTCAAGGTCGTGATACCCATCTGAACGACGAGCTACAATGTTAAGACCTAAATTTATTTTTGCACAAGGAAAGACCACCATAGAGCAATCTGTTTTTGAAGTTTCACGGAATTAAGATTTCACAGAAAGGAGTATAGCGCGATGGGCATCAACCTTAATGTGGGTGTATCCATCAGGAGCAAGTGTAATGGTTGTCGATGCTCCAGACAATAAGTCGATGGCAGTGTACTGACCGCAAGGTAAAGACAAAAACTCGAAGGAATGAGCTGGTATGCGCACCCCGCAGGTTGATGGATTGTCTGAGAAATTGGCTACGCAAAGGAGGATTTCGCCCTCTGCACGCCTGAGGAAAGCATATTGACGCTGAGCATCAAACCCTTCTGCTCCATCATAGTTGACATACATCAAGTCATAGAAAAGACCTTCGCTTAAGGCTTTGTTGTCTCTTCTTAATTGAAGTATGCGCTCGTAATCTTTATACAACGATAGTTCGTTAGTACTCAGTTGTTTTTCTGCCGTATACTTACTTTGGGCAGAAGTCGAAATTGAAGCTAGTTTCTTTAAACTATCGACACACCAATAGTCAAAAATCGTGGTACGGCCATCTAGTCCTGAGAAACCTTCAGCGTCCATACCGCGTTCTCCTATTTCTTGGCCTGCATAAATCATCAGCGGATTAGTGTGCATACAAGCAGCCACTACAACCGCCGGAATCGCTTTGTGCGCATCTCCACAGAAGAAATCAGAAGCAATACGTTGCTCATCATGGTTTTCCAAGAAATAGAGCATATTGTCTTTGATATCGTCGGTGTTTTGCCACGCTTGAGTGATGTTCGATGCGGGAGCATGCTGACAAATCACCGCTCGAAGTGTGTCGTATAAACCTACTTTATCATAGAGATAGTCGAATCCTCCGTTGTGAATATAATTGCGATATTCGTTTGGATTGTAAACTTCTGCTATAAATTCAACATCATACTTTTCTTTTACTTGTTTAATGGCATAGTGCCAAAATTCCACAGGCACCATCTCCGCCATATCGCAACGAAAAGCGTCTACTCCCTTTGCAGCCCAAAAGAGCAGTATCTTTGTCATTTTATGCCACGTTGAAGGAATCGGATCAAAGTGCTGCGCTCCTCCTCCGTTGTAGTCAACACCGTAATTCAACTTAATCGTTTCAAACCAGTCGTTTCGATTAGGCCAGGCATGAAACACGTCGTTACCTGTTGCTTTGGCGGGGTGTTCTAAATAAGGTACACCACTCTGCCCTTCTGCTACAAAGTTCTCTGTATGCAAGGGCTCTCCCCAACAATAATAGTAGTTATTGTGGCTGGAAAAAGACATTTCATCATCATCTTCTGCCCCTAAATCTTCAAACCCTTTGGGAATAGCATCCGAACGATAACCGCGCGCTACGTGATTGGGCACGAAGTCCAATACAAACTTTAGCCCAGCCTTGTGAGTACGTGCTACTAAGGCTTCAAATTCAGCCATACGCTGTGAAACATCTCCAGCTAAATCCGGATCTACATCAAAATAGTCTTTGATAGCATAGGGAGAACCTGCTTTTCCTTTGACAATCCAAGGATGGTCTTGGCGGATACCAAATTTAGAATAGTCTGTTTGTGTTGCGTGTTCCAATACACCTGTGAACCAGACATGTGAAAAGCCATAATCTTTTATGCGCTGCAACTTCTCCGCTGTGAAATCATTGAACTTTGCCACACCATTATCGGCAATGCTACCATTGACTTTGTTCTTTGCGGGGCTGCAAGCTCCATATAGACGAGTGAAAATCTGATAGATGTTTATATTCTGCATGGTTAATCAGAAAGATAAGTCTGAGTCCATCCTCAATATATTTTTATTCTAGGAACGCATATCTTGTAAACCCACCCTTTGGAGCAATGACTAAGGTATTAATTCCTAATTTAGGGGATAGGATGGTAATGCAAAGGTAAACAATCCTTGTCACGTGACAAAATAGTAACCAATGATTTCCAACAGCTCACACACAATGACGAATTGCGCCAAGAGTTTAGTGGGTATACTCGTGCAGTTAAAATCCTAGTTTTATCCACCTATCTCTACAACTAACAGCCACTACTCAACAAACTCCAAATCCATTCTGTGTAAAGAAAAACCTCCCTATGTATAAAGTACTACTACTCCTACATAACATCTCTTTCTTCAGTTCGTATAATATCTAAATCCGTACTTTTGCACAATTTTCTATTAGCGTTTTGACTATATGTCAAGCAACAAAATAAGCACAAACCTAGCAATACATCTTCTGTCCCTTTTCTACAGTTGAATATCATTACAAGACAGCGACGATTAGGAGATGTTTGCAAATCGCACCCTTCCATTTAACGCGACTTTTTGAACTCAGAAAAAGTTGTTGGGAAATACGCGATTCTCAGAGCGTTTGAAAATCGCAATTTTCAGACGTTTTCATAAGAGATTTCCTCGTTTTAGCGAAACAACCCGTCGGTTTTGATAAAACGATCTGATATTCGCGCAATTTTAAGGGACTTTTTTCGGATTATGTCCCACGGAATTTATTTTTCTTCCCTCGCAATTTTGAAAACTTCCCACAAAATTACACAAACAAGCCGTTAGTTCTTAGCAAATGAGCCGTCGGTTGCGTAAAACGAAGCCTTTAGTCTGAAAAGATCTCCGAAAAGTCGTGGCTTCGTTCTCTAGTTTGCAAGAAAAGTGAGCCATTTTCGACCCTCTATTTTAACAGAGAAAGCCAACAAATCAGCTAAAAAAAGTTATATTAACGGAGGTAGAGAGGATAAGTATCCAGCGTTAGTTTTTCGAGCAAAGATAGTAAAGTTGGAAAAACACGAAAAGGCTGCTAGTATTGACTGCTTACAAAGTAACAGCATTGGTTGAAATCCTGCAACAGGGTTCCAACCTTATTTTTATCACCAGAAAAACTTTTACCGGATAGCAGTACTTCGAAAGAAAAGCCCCCAAAATAAGAGACCGTGACAAAATCTATCTTTTGTCACGGCCTCGAAATTCTATCAACTTTAGAAACATCCGGCAATTCCCTTTCTCGGTTCACGGCAAAAATGCTTTAGAAACATCTTTCAGTACCTTTTGAGAACAGAACTAAGGGGCAACCCTTGTGTATTGAAAGTTGAGTAAACAGCTAGGAGGATTATTTCTTGGCTGAGGCTTTTTTGATAGCCTTTTGTACTTCCTTGAGTGCCTTTGCTTTGGCTGCAACAAGAGAACTTTGCGCTTTTGCTTTGTCAGATACGCTGTTAGCCTTAGTCACTTTTTCATAAAGATCCCAGAGCTTGAGTTTTTTAGTTTGCTCATTCATAGCTTTAGTTGCAGCCTTAGCGATAGCCTCAACACTTGCTTCGTCAGTAGTGTTATAGGCGTGCTTGTAGCCTTTCAATTCCTTCCATTGACCACGCGTGAAATCAGGGAATGCAACAGCTGCGCAGTTGTGGTCCATTGACAATGTGCCGAGTTCAGCTAAACAGCTCCATTCAGCAAGGTCATAGACGTCCATATCCAAAGGTAATCCATTTTGCAAGCAATACACCAGACGCGCATCCATCATATAGTCCATACCACCGTGACCCATTTCGCGACCAGCTTCGCCGTATTTCTTGATGATGGGATGTTCGTATTTAGCTTGTAACTTTGGGCTTCAGCATCTGGAAGAAAACCGTGTGAGTTGATGTTATCCATATCAGGCTTCACTCCGCTTTCTGCAAGCTGTTTGCTATCGAGCGCAAACTTTGGTTGTGGATATTTAGTGGCATATCCTTTTGTACCCGTAAGTTTAAACAAACGGTTGTAAGGCTGAGGATTCATTACATTGTGTTGAATCTCTACCACTTTACCATTAGCGGTGCGCATCAACGTTGTGGTGTGGTCGCCATTACGGAAATCTTCGCAAGCTTCACCTGTATGCTTCTCCATGTATTCTTTGCCGTGAACAGACTTTGTGTCCATAGCTGTCAAAACAGTGAAACGATCACCACGGTGAATGTCAAGGCATTGAGCAACGGGACCTAGGCCGTGAGTAGCGTAAATATCCCCACGATTTTTGCTGTTGTATGCCATACGCCAACCCACTTTCTTAGAAAGCGAATCTGCAGGATTGTGCCAATACTCGCCCCAGAATTGATCGAGATTATGGATATAAGCTCCTTCTGCACGCAATACTTCACCAAAAACTCCATTTTGTGCCATATTCAAGGCATTGAGTTCGTAATAGTCATAGCAGCAGTTTTCCAAAATCATACAATGCTTTTGGGTCTTTTCAGAGAGGTCTACCAATTGCCAGCACTCATCGAGATTCATAGCAGAAGGTACTTCCACAGCTGCATGTTTACCATTCTCCATAGCACATTTGGCTACAGGGAAGTGGTGGTCCCAATCGGTTGCAATATAGACTAAGTCAATATCGGGACGCTTGCAAAGTTCTTCATATCCCTTCTCTCCTGAATAAACATCAGCGGGGGGGAGATTGCGTTCGCGAAGAAATTTTTGCGCATTCTCTGCACGTTCTGCTTCGTAGTCGCAGAGAGCCACAATTTGTACACCAGGAATGTAAGTGAATCGTTTTACAGCCCAAGGTCCACGCATACCAAGTCCAACAAAAGCCACTCTCACGGTTTGCATACGTGGTGTTGCAAGATTGAGAACAGACTTCTGACCAGCAGCACGCTCTGGAGTTTGCGTAACGATGGTACCTTGTTCCCATTTCCAGTTTTGGGGATTGGAATACTTAGAGGTGGATTGAGCAACCGCACTGCAAGTGAAAAGTGCCAGCGCGAAAGTTGTTGCCAAAATAGTTTTGATTCTCATTTCTTATTGTATATGAGTTATGGGAAAGAATTATTTTTCTAACGTAATAGCCGTTGTGCCAATCATTTGTCCATCGCAAAATATATGTGCACTGTATTTTCCAGCAGAGAGGTATTCGTTGGTGGTAGGCACAACGAGAGAAACGTGTTGTTCTTCTCCAGTGTATTCAATTGACTTGGTAGCAGAACTTTCTAATGTACGATTTTCGTAAGTGAAACTACTGCCACCGCTGATGACCCCTCCACTTGGATTCATCAAACGCACATAGACGGTTCTGTTGCCCGTAGAAGCAGTGACATTGCGGTTGATTGTAAAGGAAATCATAAAGCGTTCGATATCTTTTGACTTCTTCGCCTGCTTACCACTACGCTTCTGCGGAGTAATACTGATGCCAGACGCATTTAGTTGAGCAGCGATAGCCACTTTGTCATTGAGTTTTGCGCGTTCCTGATCAAGTGAAGAAACCATAGAATTAGCGTCATTCAATTGACTGCGCGCCACATCTCGTTCATTAGTGAGTCTACCATTTTCTCTCTGCAAAGAATCTACTTGCATCACAAAGGAGCGCAGCACTGAACGCACAGTTTCCAATTCCTTTTTGAGACGTTTAATCTCAGCAGCATCTGTAGATTTAACGCGTCGCAACTCTTCAAGAAGGTTCTTTGTGCGTTCTTGCTCGCGACCTAATTGACTCAATAACGAATCGTCCTTAATACCCTTTTTCAATTCATCATATTGCAAGGCGAATTGTTGGTATTGATTTTCCATCTCGCGACGATCCATGTCCGCAAGTTGGCGTAATTCTTCTAGCTCTTTGTCTTTTTGCTTGTCTTTCTCACTACGGCAACTGCCCAGAGTCAGAGAAGATGCGACAACGAGTCCAGCGATAAAGAGAAGTTGTTTCATTGATTGTTTAGAATGAAGGAGAAAACTAGTCTATAGTCGTAACCCAGCCGTGTACATCTTCTTCGATGCCATATTGAATGTTGCGGAGCTTGGTGTACAGTTGGGTGGAGATAGGACCAGGTTGTCCATTATCAGAGAACACGTAACTCTTTCCCATCTCGGGGTCATCAATACGCGCAATTGGACTAATCACAGCTGCAGTGCCGCATGCGCCAGCTTCCTCAAATGTAGCAAGTTCTTCTTCAGCAATAGGTCGAACTTCCACTTTCAATCCCAAATCAAGAGCTAATTGTTGGAGACTCTTGTTGGTGATTGATGGCAAAATCGAACTAGACTTAGGGGTAATATAGGTATTATCCTTTATACCAAAGAAATTGGCAGCGCCACATTCGTCAATGTACTTTTTCTCTTTGGCGTCAAGATAGAACTCTGCGGAATAGCCCGCATCGTGTGCCCATTTGCTAGCACGCAAACTTGCGGCATAGTTACCCCCACTTTGAATGTGCCGGTGCCATGGGGAGCTGCTCGGTCAAATTCGCGCGTAATCACAAAGTTAGTAGTAGCAAAGCCTCCTTTGAAATAAGGACCTACAGGAGTGACAAAAATGATAAACAGATATTCATCTGCAGGTTTCACTCCCACTTGCGCTCCAGTGCCAATGAGCAGAGGACGGATGTAGAGAGCAGCGCCACTTTCATAAGGAGGAACAAAGCGTTCATTGAGTTTTACAACCTTTTTCACCATCTCTACGAATTTGTCCGTTGGCATTTCTGGCATCAAAAATACCGCGAGAGGTGCTTTGCATACGCGCTGCATTATCTTCAATACGAAAGATTCTGATTTTTCCATCAGGACAACGAAAGGCTTTTTGCCCTTCAAAAGATTCTTGCCCGTAGTGCAAACAAGTTGCAGCCATATGGATATTGATGGTTTCTGAAGATGAGACTTCTATCTCGCCCCATTTTCCATTTTTGTAATAGCAACGCACGTTGTAGTCCGTTGGCATATATCCAAATGGCAAATTTGCCCAATCGATGTCTGTCATAATTGGTATTTCTATTTGAGTGATTATCTGTTATTCGATGATTTATGGAATGCAACGTAAGAGATTTGCGATGAAATCAAGGATTTCTTTATAAATACCTCGCAAAGGTACGCATAATCTATCAATTTTGTACACTAGATATGCGTTTTTTACGGCTTTACTGCGCTAAATAGAGATTTTCAAGCCGTCTTTGGCTAATAATGTGTTCACGAATACCTCTTGCGCTTCTGTCAAGAATACTTGCTCATCTTCGTAGCGTGCGGAGAAATGTCCTATAACGAGGCGCCCAACATTGGCATCCTTTGCAATAGAAGCGGCTTGTTTCGCAGTGCTGTGGTAGGTTTCTTTTGCTCTTTTAGCACATTCTTCTGTGAAGGTGGCTTCGTGATAGAGTAAATCTACGGATTTTAGTTGCTCGACTAATTGCGGACGATAAATGGTGTCGGAGCAATAGGCATAGCTTCTAGCTGGTTCTGCTGGGAATACCAACTTTTCATGCTCCCATTCTCGACCATTTTCATCAATCCACCCTGCCCCTTCTTTATGCTATTGATGGCAAACGAAGGGATTTGCAAGTAGTCTATCATATCTTTGCGAATATGTGGTAGAGCCGCCTTTTCTCGAAAGAGATAACCACAACAAGGAATACGGTGTTTCAATGGAATCGTTTCAACCGTTAGCGTGCGATCTTCATAGATGACAGACGCTTCTTTGTGGGGAACCGCATGAAATACAACTTCATAGCCCATTCCGCGACAAAAATATTCGATTTGAGGACGAAGAAGACGCTCCAAGTCTTCACCAGGACTATAAAGATGTAGTTTAGAAGTACGTCCTAATAAGTCGAATGTGCTGAGTAATCCTATCAATCCAAAGCAATGATCTCCGTGCAGATGGGAGATAAAGATGTGATTAAGCCGTGAAAACTTAGTTTTTGCTTTCTCAATAACAATTGCGTCCCTTCGGCGCAATCAATCATAAAGAGTTTATCTCTAATATCGAGCACTTGAGCGGTAGGAAAATGCTTAAGCGTTGGAATCGCGCTACCACAGCCTAATATATGAACATCGAACTTTTCCATTATTTCTACATATAATTAGTCGTAATTCCCTATCTATCTGATGAAAGCATTCGACAAAACACATTGTCAATATCGAGCAGTGCTTTCACTATTCGTCCAATTTTAAGCCCTAATTTGGACGCAGCAAAGCGTAGTTGCTTTTCAAAAACAAAAGCTACGCTACCCACAAAATGAACCTCTAGCTCTGGACGTTGATAAGCAATGATATTTCTTTCGAAGAATTGCGTGAATTCATTCACAACCAAGGCTTCAACACTGGGTTCAGACAAATGTTTCGACAAGAAATAGGTAAACTGCGACATAAACCGATTGGGATTAGGTTCACGATATACACGTTGTATTATTTCTGGAAGAGAGATAGCATATTCTTTTCTAAACGAATAACATACATTGTGAGGTAATTGTTCCTTAAGAATATCCGACAAGAGGTGTTTCCCCAAAGATGTTCCGCTACCTTCATCCCCAAGAATGTATCCCAAACTAGGTGTGGATTGTTCGAAAGATTCGCCATTATAGTGCGCACTTGCAGACCCCGTGCCGAGGATGCAAACGATGCCCGACTGATTACCACACAATGCACGAGCTGCTCCCAACAAATCAGAAGCCACAACAACATCTTGTGCCACTAATGTGGTAGACAACAAATGCTGCATACGTTCACATTGTTCAGGACGACAGCCTGAACCATAGAAACGAAGACTGTGCACTAAAGAAGACGCCGATGAAATCGAAGTTTTTAAGAAATCGCCACTAGAGTTTTCCGATTTCATCGAAGCACCATCGGGCGAGAATTGCAAGAAGTTTAAGATTTTCGGACGTACTTCACTGACCAAAATTTCGATGATTTGTGTATCATTCATCAAACTAGGATTGATGCCACGCGTTTGCCAACGCAATAGCTTTTGCGTCTTCTCGTTCTTAATCATCCAATCGGTCTTTGTCGAACCGCTATCTGCTAAAACTCTAATCATAGTTGTTGTTTCAATCTGAATACCTTGGCAAAAGTACAAAATATCCGAGAAAAGCACCTTACATTTCCACGGAAATCAGTAAATTCGCAGGAGTTTATCCCAAAAAGCTATTGTAGATATGCGTAAATTACTTTCTTCCCTTTTATTCCTTCCCATTTTAGGGGTAAATGCCCAGGTTTCTTCTGACGTAAAATCAGATTTTAATGCGATGTTCAGGGATTCCACTCTTCGCATTGACTATAATTTTACAGGAACGAGCCAAACACAAGAGATAGCTCTGGATGAACTACACGTTTCTAAGGGGTGGTATGGCCGCCGAGTCAATATGCAAAAATTGCCTCTTGCAGGAAACGGTCAAATAGTAATGAAAGACAGTCAGTCTGGTCGGGAAATTTACAAGGCATCATTCAGCACTTTATTTCAAGAATGGCAAACAAGCGAGGAAGCTACCCAAGTGCGCAAATCTTTTGAAAACACTTTCCAACTACCTTTTCCGCGTCGGGATGCGAAAGTAGAAGTTACGCTCTTCAATACTCACAGAGAACCCATTTATAAGTTCGAACATCAAGTTAAAGTAGACGACATTCTCATTCGTCCCCTCCCGACTCTACCGCAACATCCATATAAGTATATTCACCACGGGGGGGAATCTAATAAATGTATTGACGTTGCCATCGTAGCAGAAGGTTATACCGCAGCAGAATCGAACGTGTTTTACGCTGATGCAGAACGTGCTACCCAAGAGATTCTAAAGTACAAACCTTTTAGCGACTTCAAAGACCGTTTCAACTTTGTAGCAGTGGCAGTGCCAAGTATTGAGAGCGGAGTAAGCATTCCTCACAATAACGATTGGAAACAAACTGCATTGCATTCAAATTTTGATACATTCTATAGCAAACGCTATCTTACAACCTTGAAGTTGAAAGCGCTTAATGATGCATTAGCAGGTGTTCCATATGAGCATATTTTGATATTGGCCAATACTTCTAACTATGGTGGAGGTGGCATCTACAATAGTTATACGCTCTCGGCTGCACACAACGAACATTTTCTTCCCGTAACGGTACACGAATTTGGGCATTCTTTTGGAGGATTAGCGGACGAATATTTTTATGATGACCAATACGCTAATTACTATCACCCCAATATTGAGCCTTGGGAACAAAATATCACAACACTAGCTCGCTTTTCAGAGAAATGGAAAGATATGCTTCCCCCGAAGCGTAAAATTCCCACTGGAACGGACGACACAACAGACAGCGACACTCAAAGATTGGTGTCTACGAAGGTGGTGGCTATATGTCGAAAGGCGTATATCGTGCATTCCGCAATTGTAGGATGCGCACCAATGAAGTGCCCGTTTTTTGTGCCGTGTGCGAACGAGCTTTGCGCCGGCTCATAGAGTTTTACACGACACCTCAGCCTTGATTTTCAGCACAGCTTTGATGCTGCCTCCCCCCCTTGGTCTGAGCGGCAGTAGTTCGCCACTGGTGCGCGCAAGACTTCTAGCACTCACTTATCTCACACAAATTTATTCCCTAAAAAGGTACACACATACATTTTAAACCAAATCGGTCATTAGATCCTGAACAGATTTTATTTGATTGTTGAGCAGATGGTTTTTCGTTAGTTTGAAGGCGTAGCGGGCTACGTTGAGAACGAACAAGAAACAAGATGCCAACAAGAAAATGAAAGATAACAGGACGTTATCTTCTCCATAACGATTTGCACTATAACGGTCTAATGACCAATTTGGGTTTAAGGCGTGCCCGAAATTATCTCACTTCAAATGGCAGTAAAGTCCACTAAGAATAAACAAAAAGCCAAATCTAAAAGCTCATCCGCGAAGAATAAGCAGCAAGTGCTCAAAACGGAACTGAAAGAAATGTCTGGCATTGATTCCCGCAGCGATTATATCCGCTTTATCGTGGGAATGTTATTGATTATTGTCAGCCTTTTTCTTTTGCTCGCTATAATCTCCAACATCTTCACAGGAGGAATGGATCAAGCTGGTGTGATGGCAGGCGATTTGCCTCATCCCAAAAACTATGCTGGACGACTTGGAGCTTATGCCGCGCACTACATTATGGAGCAACTCTTTGGAGTGTTCAGTATATTGCTTCCAATTTTGACTCTAGCACTTGCACTCAAAATCTTTATGCGCAAGGCTTGCCCCATTCGTATGTGGCTTTTCTATTTGCACACTGTTATCATTATGGTAGTGGGAAGCCTTGATGCCAATTTCATTCAAGACAACTTTTTGCCGTCTTCTATTAAAGACGCCATGTCTTTCGAACTTGGAGGAATGCACGGCAAGGTGGTACTTGGGTTCTTGACTGATAATATCGGAACAATTGCTTCGGGAGCCATTTTAGTTCTTCTCACCATTTCCTATATAGGCTATTGGTTCACTCAGGTCTTCATTGCTATTTTCAAAGGAATCCACAAAATTGGCAATTGGATACTACCTCAGCCTAGAGAAGACGAAGAAGACGATGCAACAGACTTTGAAACTGATGATGAAGAAGGTACAGAAGAATTTGTAAATGAAGGAGAAGATTCTGTTCTTTCAGACGATTCTTTTGTAGACAATGAAGATAAAGGAGTTAGCATTGACTTACCTCCCTTAGAAAGCGAAGGTGTTGATGGTGTTGCCACTGGTGATGAAGGTTTAAGCACAGTTATAGACCTTGGCACAGATGTTGCCACGACTACAGATGACGAAATCTCTTCTGAGACGATTGCAGCTCCCTCAACGACAGCTGAGATGTCAGAATCAGCAAACGACATCACAACACCCAACGATAGTGAGGGACCAGAAATAGAATTGTCTGTCAAAGAAACGCTTGAAGAAGAAACAAGCCATGCACTAACTGCTGCAGAAGTGCAAAATTTACCTCCCATTGACCCACGTGCTGAGTTGAGCCGATACAAATTCCCTCCACTTTCCATCTTAGAGAAGCACGATGCAGGGAATGTGGACATAGATATGGATGAGCAACACGCCAATAAGAACCGTATTATTCAGGTGCTTGGCACGTTTGGCGTAAAAATCAATCAGATATCTGCCACTGTAGGTCCGACGGTAACTCTATACGAAATTACACCAGCACCAGGAGTTCGTATTTCCAAGATTAAGAATCTAGAAGAAGATATCGCGCTTTCGCTTGCGGCCATTGGCATTCGCATCATTGCTCCAATGCCTGGAAAGGGAACGATTGGTATTGAAGTGCCTAATAAAAAAGCGCAAATCGTTTCGATGGAGAGTATTCTCAAAAGTAAGAAATTCCAAGAGAGCGACTACGCACTTCCCATTGCACTCGGCAAGACCATCACCAACGAAATTTTCATGGTTGATTTGGCAAAGATGCCTCACCTCTTGGTGGCAGGTGCAACAGGTCAAGGTAAATCCGTTGGTTTGAATGCCATCATTTCTTCTTTGCTCTACAAGAAGCATCCAGCGGAACTGAAGTTGGTGATGATTGACCCCAAAAAGGTGGAGTTCTCTATGTACAACCCCATCATCAAACATTTCCTTGCTCAAGTGCCAGATAGCGAAGAACCGGTCATCACCGATGTAAAGAAAGTGGTGCAGACGCTGATGAGTCTGACAAAGGAAATGGACGACCGCTACGAATTGCTTAAGGCAGCACGTTGCAAAAACCTCAAGGAATACAATGAGAAATTCCTTTCTCGCCGTCTAAATCCGAACAATGGTCACCACTTCTTGCCTTATATCGTAGTTATCATTGACGAGTTCGGTGATTTGATTATGACAGCGGGTAAAGACATTGAGCTTCCCATTGCTCGTATTGCTCAGTTGGCGCGTGCTGTAGGCATTCATATGGTGATTGCCACCCAAAGTCCTCGTGCCACCATCATCACGGGTAAGATTAAAGCAAACTTCCCAGCTCGTATGGCCTTCCGCGTCTCTGGACGCATTGAAAGCCAAACCATTTTGGATCGTACGGGTGCAAACAACTTGATAGGACGCGGAGATATGCTGTTCCTTGCAGGAAGCGACATCACCCGTTTGCAATGTGCCTTTATTGACACCCCCGAAATTGAAGCGCTAACCGACTTTATTTCACATCAACAAGGTTATCCTTATCCTTATGAACTTCCACTTGTGGAAGAAACAGCAGATGGTGGCGGTGACACTTATGGCGGTGGGGGTGAAGGTAGCACCTTTGAACAAGTTGCACGCTTTGTAGTCAGCACTCAGCAGGCTCAACCTCGAAAATTCAGCGAACTTTCAGCATCGGCTTCAACCGTGCAGGACGTCTCATGGACCAACTCGAAGAAGCAGGAATAGTTGGTCCAGTGAATGGCTCAAAGCCTAGAGAAGTCTATGTTCAATCTGAAATAGAACTACAACAAATCCTTGACCAACTCAAAGCTGCTGGGAAACGTTTCGATTAACCCCCAATTGATCATTAGACCGTAAAAGGGTTACTGGCAATGAAAAAGAGACTTCCTTGCATCTCTCATTTTCTTGTCAGGATCTAATGACCGATTTGGATTAAAACCGAATGTTCCTTGCAGTCATCATAAACATTTAAGATATTCTTCAAACAATGAAGCTACGTTCTTTTCTTCTTCTTTGCGCTTTCACAGCAATGGGTGCTGTGGCGCAAACAGCAAAGTCTGTTTTAGACCAAACAGCCAGTGTTCTAAGTCGCGGATGTGTGGTTGCAAACTTTACGGCACGCGGTGCGATGGGCAATAGCAATGGTAACATCACAGTGCAAGGCAAAAAATTTGTGCTAACTTCCCCCCCAAGCTCGCATTTGGTTTGATGGTAAGACAGAATGGTCGCTTGCACAAGGTTCAGGAGAGGTAAATGTCACTAACCCTAGTGCTTCGGAGATTGCAGGCATCAACCCGATCAACTTTATCAACCTTTACAAACAAGGTTACAATAGCACACTCTCTGACAAAGGGGCTACTTATGAAGTACACCTCACAAGCAGCAACAAACACAATGCCATCAAAGAAGCTTATATCACCATCAACAAAAGCAATCATCACCCACAAAGCGTTCGTTTGCGCACAAATACCTCAAATTGGAGTACAATCAATATCGCTTCACTCCAAAGCGTAGGCAAAAAGAACGATACTTTTTTTAGATTCAATGCTAAAGACTTCCCCAAAGTGGAAGTGGTAGATATGAGATAAACAAAGTAAACAACTCAATATCCTATAAACTAGACTTCTGCTCCCCCACTTTTAGAAATAAGATGGTAGGTATTTGGTATCAGTACCGGAGCGAAGTCGCATTATTTTCTATTTTCTCAAAACTCAAACATTATGGAGCAACTCCAAACTCTTATTCTAGGTAGTGGCCCTGCTGGTTACACTGCTGCCATTTATGCTGGACGTTCAGGACTTAGCCCTGTTATTTATGAAGGTCTGCAACCTGGTGGACAACTTACCCAAACCACTGAAGTAGACAACTTTCCTGGTTATCCAGAAGGCGTAGATGGTAACCAATTGATGGCTGACTTGCGCAACCAAGCTTTGCGCTTTGGTACTGAAATCCGTAATAAGCACTGTGTTAAAGCTGATTTGTCTCAGCGTCCTTTCACACTCACTTTCGATGATAATAGCCAAGTTCAAACACAAACTCTGATTATTGCCACTGGTGCAAGCGCAAAATACCTAGGGCTTCCCGATGAAGAAAAATACAGAGGAATTGGCGTTTCTGCTTGTGCCACTTGCGATGGTTTCTTCTACCGTAAGAAAGTGGTTGCCGTTGTTGGTGGTGGTGACACAGCTTGCGAAGAAGCAACCTACCTCGCTGGTCTAGCTTCCAAGGTTTATCTCATTGTTCGCAAACCTTTCCTTCGCGCTTCTAAAGCCATGCAAGACCGCGTCTTTGCCAATGAGAAGATTGAAGTTCTTTTCGAAACAAACACACTTGGCCTTTACGGAGAAGATGGTGTGGAAGGTGCTCACCTTGTACATCGCAAGGGCGAAGCTGACGAACGCACTTACGATCTCCCCATCGATGGTTTCTTCTTGGCCATCGGTCACAACCCCAACACGGAACTTTTCAAGGGTCAATTGGAAACTGACGAAGTTGGCTACCTCAAAACGGAAGGTCAAACTCCACGCACAAACATTGAGGGCGTCTTTGCCGCTGGTGACGTAGCCGACCCTCTCTACCGTCAAGCCATTACAGCAGCTGCAATGGGCTGCAAAGCAGCTATTGAAGTGAAACAATTCCTAGACGAACATCCAGTCTAATTGTTCACGAAGTTTGTAGTAAGGCAAACTAATAAAAGCTCAAAAAGACAATGGAGGTGTTGCAAAACTTGTTTTTGCAGCACCTCCTTTTAGTGTTTGATAAAGAGAGAAAATGCGAGGCATTGAGGTTGGGATTGAAGGGAACATACTGAAGTACGTGACCAGAGAATACAGAAAATAACGCAGCTGTTTGCCCTTGATGAAACGCCCTGTTTTTGTTTGGTGAAAGTTTATAGCAAAACAGCACCTTCGTGGGCTAATAGAGCTATTTTGCGTTCGATACCTCCTGCGTACCCACACAAGTTACCTGTTGAACCTATGACACGATGACAGGGGAGTAGCACGGATAGTGGATTGTGTGCTACTGCAGCGGCTACAGATCGGATGAAAAGTTGTGGAAAGTCGCTCTTATGATGGGACGTTGATGATTGAAGCGATGTTTGCTCTGGCTGAAGGGACAATTTAGCATGTACGATTTTTGCCAATTCGGTGTAAGTCCAAGTCTTCCCCAAAGGAATATCTAGTAAAGATGTCCAAACTGTAAACCTAAAGGGGGAGCCATATATATGCAGTGGAGGTAAATCTGCAGAACCTTTGTCCATATATTGGTCTAGCCATTGTAATGTGCGAATGACGAAGGGCGCATCACGCACTTCTTCCCAAACTTGCGTATTTATAGTCTCTTTCTTTATTAATCTATCTTTGGGAATTTCTACTTCCCATCCCAACTGCAGTGCTGGGGCGTGAAGATGATTCTCAAACCACCATCCAGAGAGTCTATCTCCCTGTCCTGCTATCCAAACAACTCCCCATGGAGTTGTTATTTCTGCTTTTTGCAGGTTGCTGGGCAGTTGTGCTGTAGTTGAGAGTATATCGTGAGGCGTGGTGAGTTGCATCGTGAAAAATAGCTCAAGTGTGTAGAAGGAGATTGTTTGTCTTTTTGGGCTTAATGGGATAGTGTCCCAAATTTATGTGTAAGCTCCAAAGTTCTTATTTTTGTGGTGAACTAAAAAAATCAAGAACAATGGAGCTTACGATACCACAAATATCGGAATTCTTTTCCACATTTCTCTCCTCTGGGGGGCGTTTTAACACATTCGTAGAATCCTTATTGGTTGACTCTACACACTCATTCTTTCAATTTCTCTCCTGATTGTTTGGCTGTCTATTTTTATTGTCTTACTTTTGTCGTCGAAAGGGTTTACTTTTTGTTATGTCCTTTTCATCTAGTATTCGTTCCAAACATTCAACGTTTGGAAAAACTCAACAATCAAGAGCTTTCTGTCATCAAGGGTGGCAGAAAAGAAGATGAGGGAGGACTTTCTCTCATCGGCATTGGCGGATTTGACGATAATAAAAAAGGTAATGCCTACATTCGCATTCTGTTTTTCAAGATTCGTTTACCTTGGTGGTAAACCCTAGGTCATCCCCAGAGTAGCTTACACTTCTCTGGGGCTATTCTTAAAACACTTCTATCTATGTTCCGATTACTCATATATTCTCTCTGCACGCTCTACTCTCTCAGCCTTTCAGCGCAGCGCAAAGTCCATGTGATTGATGCAACAACGCTACTTCCTATTGAAAATGTAGTCGTTACCGATGCACAATCAGGGAAAGTTTTGGGGATTACTCCTAAAAACGGCCTCTTTCTCTCCACTTCTCAGGCCAAAAAGCTTAGCTTCTCGCACTTGTCCTACCAACCTTTGGCTACACCTGTCGCAGATACCGTTCGCCTCGTCCCACGCGACTACAACATTGCCCCAACGGAAGTCACGGCAAAGGCTGCAGACTACTAACCCCAATTCGGTTTAAGGTCACCTCTTTTTTACTCAGGTCATAGCACACAACGATTCTTTCGACCTTGTTCTAAGGCCGAAGATTCATTGTTTCACGCAAGTATATTTTAGAAAAGTGTGAGCTGCTTCACCTCTGCTTCTCCCTCCATCTCAAACTCCATATTGATAGAGGGTTTTGTGTCGTAGAAAGCATAAGCCGCCATTCCTGCCAAAAGGTTGACAATAAAGTTTGAGACACTTCTGTGGCGGGTATGAACAATGTGTGCCACGTTTTTAAGCATATCGTTGATGGTCTCGATAATACTCCTTTTACGGAGCATAATTTTGTCGTACACATCCATTAAGCGGTTCTTCATATTAGTGCGTATTCCCGTGACGATGTGAACTCCCCTATCGAAGAGAGAAGCAAAAAAAGTGATTGGGAAATATAACCTTTATCGGCATATAATTTTTCCGAATAAGTCCTTAGTCAAGTTGTTGAATACCTCAGGATTACGATCATCCACATTGGCTTTGGTGAGTGCAAAGTTGAGTAATTCTCCTCGTTCATTACACAGCAGATGCAGCTTAAAACCATAGTACCATCCCATCGTACTTTTCCCTTTATGAGCATAGCCCTTGAAGACACGATTAGAATACTCGCGCTTGTTTTCACACACGGGAATACGTGTCGAATCGATAAAAGTAATCCCTGTACATTCTCCCATCAGAGCTAGTTTAAGGAATAGCAAAAAGTGGAACTGCCACTCGTGGCATACGTTCCACAAATCGGGTATACGAAAGTAGGTTGGGAAACTCATCTTTTAGTTCTCGACAGACGTAGAAGAGATAGAAATGTTTGAAATTGCGAAACGTATTGCTGTGGAACAAGACAAGAATGGTAATCATTTCTGCATCGCTCATTCTTCCCTTTCTATTGCGAGTTTTAGGGGTGTTTGGAGAGGGATTTGAAAGCGAAAGTGCTTTTTTGTTCAATTCCAACTCATATTCTTTGCAGAAATCGTCTGCAATACAATAAATTTCCGTAACTTTGCTGATAAGTTTCATAGAGGATTGTTTTTATCGTTATCTGTTTGGTTATCAACAACAAATATACGAAAAATAATCCTCTTTTTTGGCTTTTGTTGAAACTATTTTAAGGCAAAAACAAGTCTTACTTATCCCGAATTGGGGTTACTACAGATTGCGCGCTGTCGTGCGTTCTTATCAGTATGTAGACAGCATCCCTGTGAACTTCGTGGATGCCGTCTTGGACTTTTACGTCAATGGCAAGGGCAATAAGTTGGAATACCGTGTACTTAAACTAGATGCTTACAAAGACAAAGCGCGCATTCGTGAGAACAATCTCAACAGAAGCAAGGTAGAAGTGGATGACAACGGCCTATTGGATTGGGTGAGCGCACAACATATCTCAACTAATAATGCCTATTTCTTGATGCAACAATTGGGAGAGGAGAAACTCATTCTCAAAAAGAAAACTCGCGAACCACTAGGTTCACTCACTTTCGACCCTAGTCAAAGAGCCTATGTCGCAAAGGTCAATCTACTCACTCCCAAAGACACCGCAACGCGTCACCTTTTCGGCCGTTCCATTAAGTTCAATCTCCACACCCTCGAGGAGCGTTTCCCAGCATCAGTGGACACCGCACGCCTGCGTGTCTATGATCTACAAAGCTATCGTTGGTTGCTACAGCGCGACACTTGGACAAAAAAGTATCCCACTTGCGTACCCCTCACAGAGATTCACGAGATTGTAGTCTTCGAACGCCAACGATTGAGCAAAGCGGACTACAAAAAACTCGATTTCGACACAGATTGGTACGACATTCCTCACTCTCTCCGCGGACGCGCTGCGACAGAAAACATCGATCTCTCGAAATACACTCTCCCCCTTCCTCAAGATATCCAATCGTTGTTGGGCAATCAGCTCCAACTACTGCCTTATAAGGACTAGCTATTCGGCTTAATGGTCAAATTCTTCTTCTTTGAAGATAGAAAGTGTAGGATTCTCCAAACACAAAAAATAGCCTCAGCTCGTATGAGTTGAGGCGATTACCCTTGACAAAATAAAAATGCTATTTCCTCTCATCACTATAAGTTTTTTCTTGTAGATTTCTACAAGAAAATCATGCACGCATCATCACAGAAAATGAATTATTAACCAAATACGCAGGTTTGAGTGTTAAATCGTAAGGCGAATTTTGGTCAGAATTTCGAGTAAACTAGGAAGAAAAGAATACACTCTACGTGAGTTCAAAATCATTCGCCCAACAAATTTTGCACGAATTCTCGAACTTTTCCCGATTTTCTCCGACTAAATAAAAATTTTCTCGGACGAAAAAGAAATTTCGTCGGACTTAATTTGAAAAATGTCCCTTGAAATAGAAGAAATGACGTGTTGTTTTACAAAAAACGACACGTCGTTTCTTCTCAAACAAGCCGTCAATTTCTATAAACAAGCTCAGATTACAAGAAAACGCGCGAAATACCTGAAAAAAACGTTCCCAAAATCTCTATTTTTCAAACGCTCTGAGAATCGCATAATTCCCAGCAACTTTTTTTCTGAATTCAAATTTGAGCGTTAAATGGAGGGATAGGATTTGTAAAAATATCTTTATTATAATGGATGAAAGCCCGGATAAACCTACATTAGTTTACCACGCCAGACAAAGCAAGGAGTGCCCTCAGTTAGTTCTATCTGCATATGCTCTTCTTGGGCATTGGGGGCAAAGGCTGCCACAAAGTGTGAGCATAGCATTGGACAAAGGGCTACTTCTTCGGCAGGGACTGTTTTGAGCTTCCCCTTTTCATCGATGTTTGAAACTACGGAAAGCTTACCTACTTCCGCCTCGTTTGACCTCCGTGCGGTCTTCCAAGACCAGCACATAGTCGTCTGCGTGATTGTTGTCCTTATTGATGCTATTAGTTGATATTTAATACTCTAAGAAGCAAAAATAAGGACTAAAACAACGCACTCAGTAGGCGGAGGATAAGGAAGGAAGAGGAAGGAAGAGGAAGGAAGAAGCAGGAGAATATAAAATTCTTAATGAAATACTTGCTTACTTGAACGCCAATCGTTATATTTGCACGTACGCACTATGTGCGAGCTATTTAGCTATACAATTATGAGACCATTATGAGCTTTTTGAAACTACCTCTAGATTTCTCCTCAGCCCTTCGAGGGACGCTGGCACGTTGCTCGCTGGCAGAGTCCATTGCGCAGCAGCTGATGCGTCGCTTCAAGAAACTCGTAGCACAACAGCCACCACAAAAACCTCAAGTAGATGGAAAATATTACTCAGCAGATTGACCAGTTTTGGCGAGTCATCAAAGCAGAGTTCCTAGCCCATCCAAGCTGGGGATACCTGCTACTCGTCCTTGCATTCGCAGTATATCTCATCGGTATCATTTTTAACAAGGACTGGGCAGTGCATCCTGCAGGCTACTATAGTGGTTGGCATATGATAGAGGATTTCTTCGGCCGTACAGGCTTGCGCATTGTAAGTGGCTTCTTCATCTTTGTCGCTATCCTTGGACTCATCTACCTGTTCCTGAAAACTTACTAGCATAACAGTCCTCTCACTCGTATATGCCTCGTCGTAACACTCCTGACCATAGCTATTTTGATAGCGTAATCACTCAGTTGGAACTGAGTGTAGTAAGCCAGCTTTCTGATGGCAGGGAAGAGGAACATCTCTCCGACAAGGAGGGCAAGTCATACAGCATCGTCTGCGACCAACTCGGTACGCCCACAGAGGAGTACGACGAGGAGGGAAAGGAAGTGTGGTATCGTCGCTTGGATATGAACGGCAAGAGCCTAGCGGAGACTCAGCCTGGGCTGAACCCCGAGGGTTATGTGTCGATACCGTTCCTCTTCCAAGGACAGTACTACGACCACGAGACGGGGTTGGCATACAACCGATTTAGATACTACTCGCCTGAGCTAGGTCGATACATCTCGGAGGATCCGATACGATTTGCTGGTGGAACGTTAGCACTGCATAACTATGTAGAAGATAGCAATAGCTGGCTGGATGTGTTGAGGTTAACATATAAGAACAAAAAAAGAACAGTATATAAACATATCAGAGTTGACTGTTGGACAGGCACAAGAAACTTCCTAAAAAAGTAGCACAGAAGCCTCGTGTCCAAGGCGCTCTTAAAAAGGCATTGGAGTATTGATGAAAAAAAGAAGCATAACGGTTCGCTATAACGAAGAGGGGATCCCGTATATTACGTCCAAATCAGGTTGTTATCTTTCCTTTCAGATCTCACCTATAGGAGGTGAGATTGAAATTTTGGGTAATAAAATCGGATTACAGCTTCTAGCAAGGAGCATCTTAGGTATAGCTAAAATGGAGGAGGTGGATATGACATATCATATCCACCTAGATGAATTGTACTCCTTAAATAAAGAAGGTAAGAGTTTATTATTCGTAAAATAGAGAATGACGATCTTAAGTGAAGAAGTATGGGGAGTAGTATGTTCTGCATCTACTCTTCGAATGAGTCTGATCTTAGACTCTTCGCTCAGTCATTCAAGGAGGCTTGTGCAGCCCCCCTATGTCTAGAGGAGATGCTACGAGGCTTCGGGGAGTACCTAGATTAGTATTCTCCTTCAATGAACTTAAAAGAGTAGGATAAAGAGATAAACGAATATGAGTCAGTTGTTTGCTTTGTATACACCTTTCATTCGTATACCAAGAGATATTCCTAATAGGATGCACATCACACTATCTGATGTCTATGTAGAAAAAGATAGAGATGCGACTATATCAATTACATTTAGTGATTGGATAAGTGAAAAGCCTGTTTTACCCTCTGAGATGTATCTCTTTGTTGAGACAAAGAGGAAAGAGCCTGTCTTTGATTATCTCTACTGTCGTACAGATACGTGGGTCATCTCTGAGTTGTTTACTCTTATCTCAAACCTTATATAGAACATCAGGCAGAGGTGACAAGATGTAGAGTGTTCAATTCCATCCGCTACGAGAGTACTCGAACTTATTACGTGATGCGAGTATACCGCTTTGATAATCGATTGCTCAATCGTCACGAGAAGGAAAAGATTAAACATATAGAAGATGCAGAGATCTTTTTCTTCCCCAGTATAAGCACGCGTAAGTCACAACCCAGCAAACCTGTTTTTTTCTTTGATGAACTGGGTTACAGCGAAGTGATGTTTCTTACAGAAGAGGGCTATCAGTGGGTTAAGCAACACTTATATAAGCCACAAGTGTACTTAGCGAGCGATTACCCAACTTTGTATATGCACGACCTTGAAGAAAAGTCGATTGCTCATATTCATCCACTATGATGCTGACCTCCAAAAGGAGGAGCGCAGGGCATAGGAAATCATTATATCCTAAATCAATGAATTATGATGTACTTTGAATTTATTGCCAACAAAGAGGCGGAAGATTTAATTTACTCCACCTTTTTTTCTGTATGGGAATCTATATACTATAGAGATTTACTCCCCAATATGGAAGGGACTATGCAAGGAGTTTGGACTTTAGAGGATTCTTGTTACTCTATTTACATAACTAAGTCTGAGTATAAAGATCTTATAGTGGAAGATGAAGAAAAGACTCTTGAATTTAGAGATAGCCCAGTCATAGACTATACCTTTCCCATAGTGAGAGATGATGGTTTATATGTGCCTGGTAGACTAGCATATTTTGGAGAGAAAGCCTTTCCTGAATTTAGGAAGGAATATAGTGCTATCATCAGGAAGATAAAGCGGCACTTTTGGTATTGTAAGGCTTGGTCTGTCTGGGTCCCTATTAGTATGGGTGAGGTTGTTCATGCTTATATCCCTAATAGAATGGTGGTGCTGAGCAAAGGATAAGGCTGTCCGATAAGGTGGGCAAGTCATACAGCATCGTCTGCGACCAACTCGGTACGCCCACAGAGGCGTACTCTTAACAAAGGGGACTATTTTATCTCGATAATCTCCATAAAGATTACATAGAAATATGCTCAGGTAAAGATCATTCTTCAAGAGGTGTACTAAATTTAGATGGTAGTTTAAACGCTGACAAAAATGAAAAGGCAAAAAAAAGAAAAGGACCAATGTATCGTAAATAATGCTCTTCAAGTAATTAGCAATAACGAACAATTAGAACAAGGGTCTTGTCTCTATGTGTTGGCTTATGAAGAACGTTTTGACATAAGATTATTCGATGAATTAATGCATTCAATATCTGTGGTTTCAACGTACAATAAGCCCATAGGAGTACAACTGTTGTATCAACTATATATCATACAACGGATAAGTCTAGTGTTGATGGCTAGTCACTTTAACCCAGAGGATTTGTATTGTATCGAATCAGAACCTGAGCACTGGATAGAGCACCTACACGAACTTGACGCTACGATTTGCATGTATAAAGGGACAAGCCTTGAAAGTTATCACCTACGGAAAAGAGGGGGCGTAGCAAGTGTGAGGCCATCCGATAGGAATGTAAACAAGATAGGGAATTAGTTATGTATTCAGTTCGCATTCAGAATGGAGCTATATGGAATAGTTTCTTTGATATTGAGACGCTGACATCTGAAAATGAATATCTCTATATAGAAAGTCTATACATAGATTTATTGTTAGAGATTGCTCGTGAGATTGACGTTGCGTTCTTTGTTATAGCGGAATTTGAGAATTATGATTCGTTCCCTCTTAAGGATGGGCAAAATATTAGCTTGGAAAAACTTCCTTTTGTAGCTAAGTCTATCCTCAGAGATAAGTGTTGGTGTAAGTTAGTCAATGATAGCATGGAGATCCATTTTGGCTATGATTATATTATGTATGTGGTAATCAATAAGGTCAATGTAAATATCAAGCCAATTCTTAATGAGTATACAGGAATGCTTGTGATAGACGAGAGAATTTCACCATACCTAGTGGAGAATAGTTAAATGCTATGTCGAAGGTGCAATAGGCAGAAATCCAATCATAACGATATAAATTTCAGAAAAAAGAATCGCGATGGCAGAGAAAAAAGTCAGACGTATGAGAAGAAATAAAATCTACTTCCAACTTGAAATGGATGAGGATGGATACCCACCATTTGATGTAGAGTCTCTATGGGTAAGCACTATTGATAAGGGAGTCGGCATTATTGACAACATACCTTTCTTTGTGAAAGGTATTGCTCTAGGTGATAGAGTTACTTTCGATGATGATTTTAACTTTGTCGCAGTAGAAGTTCCTGCTAATAATGCGACTATAAGAGTCTATTGCCCTAGTTGGGAAGAAGAAGTAGATATCAAGAATATACTCAAAGAAGAAAACTGCTCTTGGGAACTATCTCATCTATCCTCTTTGATTGCGATAAATGTCCCGAATGATAGTCTTGAGAAAGTACAGAGTTGCCTGTTTGAAAGATCTGACATTGAGCCACTGTTTGAGTTTGAAAATGCAACAGATGGAAGACGCATCTAAGGGCTACTGATGTCAGATAGCGAAGCTTCTGCAAAGCTTCACGGAAATAAGCTGTATCATAGCTCAAGGCATAGAAAATATACAGATATGGTTATAGGAAAACTCAATCGTATAAAGGAGAGATTTAATGAAGGGGAAATATCTAAAGAGGAGGCTGTAATGTATGTAAAAGCTCTCCAAAGGAGCCTTCGAAAAAAGATACGGAAAGGTAAGATTAAAACTAAAACATATAATGGCAGACTTGAATAAATACTGGGCGTTAAAACAGATAACAGAGAGATGTGCACCTGTCTCTATTCATGAGTGTGTTTTACATACAGCATTCTACGAAAAAAATCCTTGGAGCCTACGTCCATCGGATTATGGGGCTTGGAGAAACGGAAAATGGGAACGAGTGGAATTCCCCGAAGAGCTTTGGTTGATTAGTCCTGACAGGAAGTATAAGTTTGATTTAAGAAAGTACTATGATTGGTTCGTTGTCTCTGAACGATTTCTTTCTCTTTTGCTCTCAATGGAGGTTCAACCTTTCGTTTACAGGGAGGTATTCATAGTGAACAAGAGGAAGCAGTCTATTATTGAGGGTAAATACTACTTCATAAAATTCTACTCCAAGACAGACGACCTTATTGACAAAGAACAGTCTGTTCTACAGATGGAGAAGACTGGGGGGATAAAGCGTATAGAACGTCTCTGCATTAGAGAAAATGCCACTTGGGAAGCCTTTGTCATATCACCTAGTCCTATATCAACCACTTTGTTTGTTTCTGAGGAATTTCGTCAAAGATGCAAGGGGATGAAGCTCATAGGAATAGAATTCTCCCCTTCAGAAGAAGCTGGACTTAATAGGTTTAGTTATAAATAGATTTGTGTCCTCTCTTAGAAGTTATCATAGTCTATACGAAACTCTCCTACTCGTGCTCCTATGCCTCGTCGTAACACCCCTAACCATAGCTATTTGATAGCGTAAGCACTCAGTTGGAACTGAGTGTAGTAAGCCAGTTTTCTGTTAGTACGTAAGTTGCGTAAGAAGGGCCTTAGCCTACCACATAACCGAGAAAGAGATAAAAAATATCAAGTAGGATGCAAGGGAAAGAAACCCTAAATAAAAAATCATGAAGGAGCATATTATTATATCATTTCCAAGTGAAATATCAAACCTAACAAACCTAGAAATTAATCTGCAGGCTGTAGGAGTTAGGCTTAGCGAGATAGTAGATAAACTTGCGGAAGAACTTGATATGGGAGGAAGATCTTTGATTATTGCCGTTATGACTAGAGCCTCGGATAGGATTGGGGCAACTAAACGCTCTTTTCGCTGGGGAGAGCGGTATCGCTTATTTATCTCAATCCCCATTCCTAGTCATAAACAAACTCGATGGGGACTTCGAAAAGTAGAATGGTCTTTATGGAATCCGATTTCAGACAATAGGCACTTTTATTTTGTAGAAGAGGTAGATTACTCAAGTTATAATACAATAGAGGACTACGTTGTCGACGCAGCGACAAAAGCACTAATTCTACTTTTTACCAAAGGTGTAACATGTGGTGGGCATCGAATTAAATTCAGCAAATGCACTATTAACAAGTAATAGAGTTGGCAAGGTTAGAAATCTACCAACTTTGGATGAAATAAAGTTTAATGATAAAGGGTATAAAAAGCAATAATGACTCACGATGAAATAATTTCTAACTTATTTGCCGAGTACGATAAAGTATCAAAAGCGTGTCGTAGAATTATTCTTATCCAGTTTATCTACTCGGAAACTGTTATGGCGAATAGGATTACCTATTATTGCCATTATGAGAACATTCCCAAATCATCTATTTTGTGTTGCCAACAACTCAGTCCCCTCTAATATCTCACCTTGTCAAGTTTGTGGAGATTTTCAATGTCTTTATGAGACTGAAGAGGATATCTGTGAGTTTCTTGATGGTGGTGGAGTGCTAGCTCATTCTATCGGAGACTACTACTACGGATTGAAAGCAATAAACAGCCTACCCTCTTCCTCTCCACAGGAGGTTGATATAGGGATTTTCCACAAAATCATAGCTTGTCTCAAGCACTCTTCAGGTAGTATCCGTACCGTGCAAAGGGAACTGAAAAATATTCCAAATTTCAAGAGCAATGTAGAAGAGCGACGCCTACTTTTAGAAACCTTAGGGTATTGTGGCGTATTGTGCCCCCTTGAACATACTTCTCCCTATAATCACTATGTCCGCCTTAATAATGCTCCTCGCACCAGCCATTCATCAGACTGGAACTACCCTGCAGATTTTTGGAAAGGTCGAGATGGAGTTAATATTGAAGCTCTTAATTTTTGGTTTGGGGATTATCTCTTGTAGGTTTCATTGCAAGAAACGGAGAGAGGAGCTTAGTCGTTTTAGGAGATTGCATCATCCCCTTCCTCTTTCAGGGGCAGCACTACGAGCTTGACCTCAGGACTTGGGTCTTTCTGCTAATACATATAGAGTTCGCCACAGCTGGAATGACAGGCATTCAAAACGAACGTAAATCCATAAGTACAATGTATATCACAGCCTTTAGATGCACTATAGATGCTATCCAGAAAGCCTTGTTGGGTGTGATGAGTAAGACAGACCATTCTAATGGATGTCAAAGGATGCTCTCTCTTTGATCCTCGATGTGAGGAGCTATCTCTTTCTAATTTACAGTCACTATTATCACGTAAAGAGGATGTCTCTCCCAATAGCTATACAGCATTCTTCTATAGACCTCTGAATGCTCCTGATTTTGTATGTATGAAAACACCCCTTGAAGATGGTTGGCAGACGCTCTTCAATGTACTATCTTTGGAGTTGGCAGTAGAATCTTACAGAATATCTGCATCAAGTGTTAGGGATGATTTTTATTGCTTTCAGTCCTATCAGCAAGGCAAAGAACGTGTTGTCTATCTGATGAAGGATACTAAATGGATTTTCTATGAAAAAGGCGAAAGGTTTGCATTTGAACAAAGTGATATGTACGCCAAACGGCGAATAAGAGACCGATTAAACGAGCCTATGCTGCTGGATTACTTGTTGCAGGTCGGGCTTAATGCTCGTGATAGCTTGTTCTATCATTCCGAGGATAATATTTGGTGTTTTATTGTACTTGGGAAAGTTAGATATAAAGGTAAAAAGTAGATATGGGAAGAATGTTATTGGGGGGTGAAATCTGCAACTGAGCCTATTCTTGGTAGCTTCATAGCTTAAACTCTAACTTTTACTCTTGAGGGCTATGTATCGAAACTCTTCCTCATCCAAGGACAGTACTACGAGCACGAGACAGAGCTGGCCTACAACAGATTCCGATACTACGAACCTGGGCTGGACAGATACATCTCTGAGGAGCCGATAGGACTTAATAGCTCAAATATTGCTTTACATACATATTCTGAATAAATGAAACAGTTGAAAAAATGGGTGAAATATGCGGTCTTCTATATGGAGACGAGAAAGGGCATTTTCATCTTGGGACAGTTGTTGAACTTTCCTTATATCCGGTTCTATGAGGAGTTCACAGATGATCCTCAAGCACCGTTATCCGGTGAACTTAGGAATAAAAATATTCTATTTACTGTTGAGGCCTTATCCAGGGTCTTAAGGCAAGGACATTTTATTTATCGCAAGGATATAGATCCTGATAGAAGAGAAATAGATTCCAAGCTGTGGATTAGAAGTCTTGACGGATTTCGAGTGGTAAGGCTTTTTGAGGGCGAAAATATAGAATTGACTTTTCAAATAACAGGGAGGGAACCTGGAGGAATGCTTTTAGAGATTGACCCTTGGTGGCAACCAACAATGCAGGAACCTATCAGGAAAGGATATTATGGTATTTGTGATGATGTGCTTCTGTACAATATCCCAATAGAGGATTATAATCGGTATGCTCGATGTGAAGTCCCCATGATGTACTCTTTCCCTCTACTGAATGAAAGATTATATCTGAACTATAAGGCTCAACATTATGTTGATCCTATCAAGGATTTGATGTTTGGTCGTCCTATCCCAAGTGAGTATAACGTCTTCTTTAGTCTATACGCCAATTTTACAGAGCACAAGGAGCAACTGCTCACGCTTTATCTGTGACGTCTTCCCGTGAAGAATATCGATGAAATCTCGGGGAATATTTGGTCATATTAGGAGAAGTGTGTACTTTCGTAAATGACGATGGTTCGTTATAGGAATCCACTTGCTTTCAGTAGTTTGTGTCGGATTTAGCATAGCTGTTGCTCTAACTGCAAATGTAACTCGCTTTACAACTAAAGCCTATGGCATTATACGAATGGTCGGTCAGGTACCCCATTCATGGGTATCTCCGGCGACGCATGAATGGGTAACTAGTTCACTCGAACTATCGGAGCTTCCACGGAAGTAGATGAATGAGCACGCTCGGGTAAGCTTCCGCTACAACAACCTCGGCTAGCCTGTAGAGGAACGTTGTGATGAACATCTTATCAAGCGTAGATACGACAAGCACGGACTCATTCGCTCACTTCAGAGTAGCCTAGGAGCACAGCTGAGTTATGAGCGCAATGAGTATGGTGAGCTTATTTGTTTCAAAGCAAACGAAACAGAGAGGAATGCACGCTTCACAGTTGATTATCAGAATATTACTGGTGCGGCAGAGCATATATTTTTGGAGATGTTTTGCTTGATAATCGAAACCCTATTTTTAGCCCATTATGAACAAAGTAGATACTGAGAGATTGAAACATTTGATGGAAAGGATGAATGACTTCTTTCATCAACCATTAAATTTTGAAAAGAAAGAGGAGGTGATGAGTTTTGCGATGGAAGTATATCCTGAGATTCAATATTTCTATTACGATCTAATCCCAAGATTATTGGATACTGAACTTTCGGAAGATGCACATAAAAGAATCATTAAGTAAAAGACCACAAAAACATAAGTAGGCATAAAGTAACGGGGACAAATCCCAAAGCTATGGTACCCTCCGCTTCGATCTGGAACGCATACTCCCCGGTGGTATTTCGCAGAGTTTTACCTATGTAACATAGGCAGGCTCGTCTACAGCAAGACACGTCAGTCATCCAAGGGGGTAAGATCGAGTAGTCGGGCAAGTGGACTCCATAAGAAACATCCCCAACTTATTACGAAAAACAGGATGGATATAAATATGAAATGGTGGCAAATACAATTCCCCGAAGAGGAAACTCCCTCAACACCCCTAGCTATCTCTCCAGATGGGGGAAAAACCCTTATAGACTGGATGGAGACAATCGAATCTAACAAAAGATTTCCATTCCAATACAGACTATCCCCCCAAATGTCATTGGACGACTATATTGCCGACGACTTGGGTGTACCATTATTCTCAGAACAAGTTCGAAATATCATAGATGAATTAATGACAGGCGAGGAAGGAATTGAATGGTACGAAGTGTCCTTAGTTCAGTCAAGAAATCAGTATCGTTATTTTGCTCCAAAATTCACTAGAACTCTTGATATACTTAATGAAGACAGTTCTCTTTATGGCGTGAATAAAAGCATATTGATTAAAGCAGTACTCTCTACGGAGAAGATAAAAAAATACTCTATTGTTCCAATTGTTGGTTCCTCTGAGGCGTTTTTCTTCCCAACTAGAATAGCGATTTCTGACAGAGTCAAAAAGGCATTGAAAAAGGCACGAGTTAGCGGAATCAGTTTCTCCCCCATTAAAGTAGATTGATAGTTTTTATGCCTTGGGGCGTCGTCTCAGCAAGCTCGCCAGTGAATACACCCATTGGGTATGGAACGGCAATGTGCCGTTTGCACGAGTGGAATTCCAGCAGGGAATGGAAGGACGACGGCTGGCAACACTACGAGCTTGAGACCTCAAGGCCTGGGTCTTTGATAATGCTAGGAACTCCCCAGGAAGCAAGTATATTTGAATTATGAGTATCGTAGATCGCCTCTGAAGCCCAAGAAGTCGGTTCTAAGGTAAATAAATGGTTAACTAAAACATAAAGCAATGGATTACTATAAGTTATTTTTCAATTTGTCAGAGCAATATGACTGTCTCGATTTTTCATTTTCGACGAATTACGATGATTACGAATTACTTAAGATTGAATATGAACCTATGATAGAATTTGACTCTCCGATCGTATTCGATGTAGATCCTGATTCAGGAAAGATGAATTAGACTTGAATCTAAGCCAAGGGGGGAGTGTTATCGTCTCGCATCGATTTAAAGATGTTTATGGAGAAAGGGATTTTAGATATTTCCCTATTGTACCTTCAGAGTGCAATTTGAAGTTTCATTATTACCTTTTGGGATTTCGTAATTTTCTTGATTGCATTGATGAAGAACAGTCAATAGTTTCATTCTGGACCAAGGAGAATGCACATTTTAATCCTCTATTAGTGGGAACCTACAAGACGATTGATGATATAACAATATCACGAACAAAAACGTTAGGAGTTGATGCCTTTCGATTATTAAAAGCCACTGAAGAGATGTTTGTTAGCGAAAACTTCGTTAGGGAATTTTACGGGAACTCTCTCTCTGGGGCAAAGTTCACCAAGATCAAAATGGTGAGATAAAGTGTATCGTAGACAAAGAGTTGAAACAATGTCTTCAAACATTGGAAGGACTATCCTCCTTCTTTTTATTCGAAGAACTATGAGATAGCTTATGCATCGCTATACGCTTTCATATTTTGCAGATAGCATAGTAGTTCTCTTACTATTCGCCTGAACTGGGCAGATACAGCTCCGAAGACCCGATTGGTTTGGTGGGGGGCATTAAGCTGCAGGGATATGTAGAGAATCCTAATAAATGACTATATTTATTGTGTCTTAAGAAGTACTATGGTAAGAATGCAACAAAGAGGAGAAACCCTAAAGATGCCCCAAAAAAGATTCCGCAAGCTGCGCCATACCCTCGAGAAATAGACAGAATTGATGCTCCTGAAAGTACTGTTCCTGGCTCTCAATGGTATGCGCATGGAAAAGGAAAAAAAGGGTGGTACAATTAATTTAGATGGCACTATACACGACAGTGACCCTAACTTTAGTAGAAAGACGAAAGAATGGCTAAAACAGCACGGATGAAATTTATAACAGCAGAAGTTCATAGAAAGATTATTAATCAAGAGTTGTTTGATAAGATTTCCAAGGTGAACGTCCTTGATGGTCAGTATGAGGAAATACCATTAATTACCAGGTATAAAAGTGTAGATTTCTTGAAGGATTATTTTAGTAACGAAGAAATCTCTTTATACCTTGCGTCAATGGCTCAAATGTTGCTGTTTGATAGTAGAACTTACTTTCGAAAGCTTTATTCATCGATGGAAGAGCGAAGATTATTCAGTTGTTTGACCTTCGTTGACTTTGATAATGAAGTGGATGATGTTGGTTTTTGTATTCCAAATCTATTTTTTAGTACCCCATCGACTGTGGAGTATCTGGATAACCCTCTAGATGATATGGGGTTTGATTATAGATTTTCTACAACATATGCCCCAGTGCTTAAAAATCAACAGGTAAAGATCTATAAGACTTTTACAGAGCAGGGCGGAGTGAATACTAATAGGATTTATCTCGTGTTTCCAGATGATTGCAATGGTAGATATTGATTGGCTGTCTTGAAATTTGGAAAATACAAGAACATGGATAGAGTTCCACCCCCTATTAATAAATTAATAAATTAATAAACTGATATAATGGAAGCATTTGGATATAGTAACAATGGACGAAAACTCCTAACTCTGAGGGAGGTTACACTCCATTTATCAAAAATGGAGCTAGATAGACTAATCGAGTTTCTTAAGATTGTTCGCTCCAGACATCAAGAAATTGCATTAGAGATCGGAAAGCAGGAAGAAGAGATAAATCCTGATGAACCACTAGGTTTTACTCACCTGAAAGACTGGATGAAAACAAATAAGGAGGATGTGGATTTAGTGATAAGCACTCATTTGTACTAATTTTAGAGCAAAACAATGGTCATAATCCCTCTAATTACTAGACGGAGCATCCTGATGGACATATTGATGCAGGAATCCTGGTATTCCCAAACGACATGGGAGAGGGCGTATATAGAGTGATTAAAGCGCCTAATGGATGGGCTAGTAAATTCCTTGGTAATTGCTAAGTTTCACCTTTTACGATATAGATAAAATGACAGCTGTAATCAACAAGAGAAAATTAAAGAATGAGCTCTTAACCCATTTGAAGACGCTTATCGAAGAAAGTCTCAGCTCTCAGATTGAGATTCGGATGAGTGGAAACGAGGTCTTTTTTCTATTGGGAGACGGGAATCAAGAGATTTTAGGACTGAGATTTCTTACAGGTACTCATATTCCTATGGGGGCAATATTGGCAATTACATTTCAAGTAAAGGTTACAAATGGTCCCATTTATAGAGTGTTGCACTCATTGGTTGCGAAGGACGACATCCTTCCAAGCATTTATACAGAGTTTTCTTCTAACTTATCTAAGTACGCGCCCTTTAGGCATCATGGTGTAGTAGCTTTTTATCCCTATGATAATGTAGCGACGTTTGTCAAAACTTTATCCGATATTACTAAAGGAATTCATTCATCCTGCCTTTTTTCTCTTAAAAGGGGGTGCGGAAGTTATTGATAATGTCGTCGCCAAGCCCAAATCATACTCTTATCCATTAGCAACAATACTTGTGTCGCTATCAACGCAGGGAAAACTAGAAGATTATGAAAGTATTCTTTCTCTTTATACTGGGTTTAGCCCACGAGATAGGAAATTTGTCTTCACTAATGATTTGGTAGAAAAATTGAAACAGTTAGAAGATACATGTATCAAGTTTGAAGAATGCGCATTTTAAGACTGAGCTCTTGATAGTGCCATTAGAAAAGATGAAGGTTATTGCATTGTTCGCCTTCATTGCATTCGTCAAAAAGACTATGTTCGTGACGAGTCAAGGTATTAGCACAGCTTCGATGAGAATGTTAAAAACACCTCTAGAGGAGAGAAATGTGGAAAATAAGTCCGATATTTGTGAATTCATAAGCTCCATTGTCCACCACAAATAATAAGAACTTTGGATCTTACACACAAATTTGGACACTATCGTTTAGGGGAGCCTGTTTACTTTGCGCGCCCCTACCGCTCGATGGACAAGCCACACATCGAGCACGCCAATGCGCTGATCCGTCAATACCTGCCCAAGCACAGTTCGTTTGCGGGCTTGACGGCGCAGGAGATTAAGGAGATTGAGAGTGGAGTCTCAATAACCGTCCAAGAAAGAAGTTAGGGTAACCGTACGCCGCCATACGAGGTTTTCTACTTAAATTTGAATCCAAAGTATTGCACTTCGTTGTGGAAAATACACAATGAACGTCAAATGAAGTTTTGTGAGGCTCTTTTCTCTTTTGGATGGGCAGCTGATGGCAAACGAAAAATGCTATCTGAGCGATTTTCTCTAAACAAAGAGACTGTCTTATTACCACATTGCACTCACTACGCAAGAGGTTCGGTGAGACATCATCACCATCTAAACCTTCAAGGATTTAATCCGTCTATCTGCAAGAACGTTACCGAATGAAAATAAGCACTTTCACTCTGCTATTGCTTGTCTTTGGCATCATAGCAAATTGTTCCTTTAGTTTTAAGCCTAAAGATAACATACGATGGACTTCAGACAATACAGATAAGGGAATTTTATCGGTTATAGGGAAGACGAAAATATCTTTATATAGCTCAGTCCTAAAAGGAGATTTCGTAGATATCGAACCTCCCACAAGATTGATTACAACAATCATTAAAACTGCTACGACGGAGTCAGGATATACCTATCGACTCCTTAAGACCAAACTGGTTGGAGAAAACGATATACCAATCAAAGCGACCATTCTTTCTATCTCCAAAGGAAACAAGATACTCGATGCTGTCATTTTAAGTTTGGACTTCACATTTGAAACCGAACACTTTGCTCATTTTGTTGTGACTACAGATAGTATTCACATTCACAGATACGAAGTAGAGCATCTGGAATTCGACAAGGAGACTGGAGATATCATAGGCAATAGGAATACTCCTGACACAACGATATACTCAAGTCTTTACCTTATAAGAGACGGACACATCATCAAGCAATAAGCTCAAGCTATTCTTCACCGATAATCCTGCTCAGCTATTCTCAACCTCTTCTATCGATGGAAGAGCAGACTTGATCTGTTCGGGAATAGCCTTGGAGAGTTGATAATCGCTCACCCCGATGACCTGGTCGTAACCAGAAAGGTGCACACTCCACCGTTAAGTGCAGAGGTTAGAGACATAATCAGCAATTTGTCCTAACGATACAGAATGCGTATTTTAGCAATCTCATAATATCATAATCATGGAATATGTAAGATACATACAAGCTCTTATAGAAGAGCAAAGCCCTAGGGGCTGTAGAAGGAGAGGTGGTTTCAGAATATGGACATACACCTCTGATAGCCCCAGAGGCATATAATATCCATACATTTGCCCCCCTTACAGAAGAGCGACTTGCACTACTTGAACAAGTTCTTAATCGTGAGGTGCCTGAACAATATAAAATATTCCTCACTCTTGTCAGTAATGGGATGCATATTTTCAATCGCTGTCTTAGTCTCGACGGACTCCAAGGAAGCATAAACAGGAAACTTGGCATTCAAGGACCATTTGATTTGTCAATTCCAAATGTTTATGAGCGTCCTTCTAATGCAGATACTAGTTGCTTTTTCATTGGAGGATATAGCTATGATTGTTCGAAGTTATATATGAGGTCTGGATCGCAGAAGGTGTTTTATTGCCCAAGATGGGACATTACTCCACTCAAAGAGTGGAATAGCTTTTCTGAGATGCTCATAGAAGAGATTCAAAGACTCAAATCTCTACATGGCGCAGACGGAATGCTTCAAGTACCAAGAGAAGAGACTCTCCCGATTGCCTAAATAAATATGCCACAATATAGGTTGATACTTCCTCTAAAAGAACTCTCTTCCTTCGGATAGAAAACTAAAACTCGCAGAGTCCATAATTATGATTGTAAAGAGAATTCACATTAAACTGGAAGTTGAGTACAGTAAAATTCCTTCTCAAAATTTTCTGTACCAATTTTATCTAAGAAGTAGGCATATATTTAATTTCATAGAAAGAGAATGTCTTAAGAAACTCAGAAGAAAAGCTGATTATGATACAATTTCGATTGAAGTGCGACACGGCTTTGAGCCCCTTTATATGCAGCCTACAGCAGACGTTATTTACCATAATGTCCTGAAGATTATTCTACCTTTCAATCTAGAGGAGTATAGGCAATTATCAACGCAGAATGAGTACTATACATTTATAGAAAAATACTTGTGGACACTCTTGAGGTCGTTGGAGATTGCTTTAATTTCCCTGGTAATGAGATTCTTGAATCATATCATAATTTCCTCCAGCAAGGGGGTAAGAATACATGGATTCTACAGAGTAAGATTCTGGATAAAGAGAGTAAACTTAAAGTTCAATTGAAAGGACAATTAACTGAGAGCAAGTTTATACTTGAATATTTACTCTATGTGGGTAAGACTCTTGTGGCTTCACAAACTGTATTTACTGGAGATCCAGATGAACTCATCTTTTCCAATATAGTTAAGGAGGTTTATTGGGATGGCAGGTATATCGTAATTTCGGGGAAGAATGGTATTATAAAGCGATTAGTAGATATAATAAAGTCAAGTTAATTCGATGTGCTCGTCTTTCTTCGGATGCTATTTCGAGATTGATGAAGTAATAGGAATGTAGATATGAATACTTTCATAAGATTTCTCATCACTGTATGGCTATTGCTGGGATTCATCTCATGCCATAGTCACGAAGGAAATAAAAAAGCATCAATGCAAAAGCTTCGGTCAAAAGTCCCAATAAGCTACCTACCAGGTGAGCTCGATACTCTCTATCAGCCTCTTTCTCGAGATAGTTTCATATTACAAGAATTGCACGATGAATTTAGGAATCCAACAGAGAGGCTATTCCCAATGGAGCAACGAAAGGCACATAAGACATGGATTCTAGAATTCACTTGGAGAGAGAGAAAGCTGATAGTCTGATCACAGTATGGTATATAAGAGAAGCTGATACATTAAAACGTCTCAGATATTTCAGGTACTCAGAATTCGACATTTTCTAATATAAAGACTCCCTTAATCAGCCCCTTTAGATTCGGGGCATTCTTGATTCGCTCAATCTCGCTAGCGACCAGGGTTGGGATGTCCCGCTTCACTCACTTGTGGTGGTTGGTTCAGTCAAAATAAGATTATAACTTCATTCCCCGAAGAACAATTTATAACCTCATAGTATGCCTGTTTCTGTGCACCCCATAGATGATAGAAAAGGGAAACATGTATTGTTTTCCTTGTCAGACAAGGAAGTCTTTTTGCTTTCAGAAGAGTGTCTTTACCCCTTGTTTGGATGCCGAATTGACGATTATGGTAAAACGTTTTTGTATCCATGCCATATCCTAGCAATTCAGGACTTTCTCACTCAAAGGATAATAGACAAAGAGAAAACATACTGTTATGACAGAGATTATGCGACACTCATTTCTTTGTGGGAAAGGTTCGCAAATTTTTCCTCGGACACTGCTCTTTTTCTTCTTGGAGACTAAGTTAGACCATATGTTACCTATCCTCTTGAAGTTACTTTTGACATTTCTATGCACTGGACTATTTCATTTGAATTACCATTTCGAGCTAGACGCAGCGGATCATGTGGTGCACGAGTAAGGCTTCGACATACAGAACCGTACCTACAAGCGCGACAGTGCCGGTCGTGTGCTCAAGGAGTTCCTCCGCAGTGTCAAGTTCAAAGAGTACGAGTATGCCAAGTGTGGTCGAGTAGTTAAGACTAGAGTAAGTGGAGGTAAATACGACAAGATAGCAAGATAGAAAATCAGTAAGAACTGAACTTCAAGTAAGTAGATGTAATAAAGTCAAGTTAATTCGATGTACTCGTCTTTCTTCGGATGCTATTTCGAGATTGATGAAGTAATAGAAGTGTAGATATGAATACTTTCATAAGATTTCTCATCACTGTATGGCTATTGCTGGGGGTCATCTCATGCCATAGTCACGAAAGAAATAAGAAGACATCAATGCAACAGCTTCGGTCGAAAGCCCCAATAAGCTACCTACCAGATGAGCTAGATAGTCTCTATAAGACTCTTTACCGAGATAGTTTTATTTTGCAAGAGAAGCATGACGAATTTAGACACCCTGTTGAACAGCAGTTTCCAATGAAACAACGCCTGGCACATGATACATGGATACTGGAGTTTACTTGGAGGGTTAAAGATGATACTCTTATCACTGTTTGGTATATTAGAGAGTCTGATACCTTACGCATCTTGGATAAATATATATACTCCGAGTACGCTGTGTTTTAAGCATTTCTCTACTCCTTAATCAGTCCTTTTAGATTCGGGTCGTTCTTGATTCGCTCAATCTCGCTAGCAACAAGGGTTAGCACCTCTTGTTTCACCCGCTTATAGTTGGTTTCGATAGTCTCACGGAGATTATCGGAGCCATCTTCGTTTGTGAACTCCGCAATGATGGGAATGGACTAGTTGCAAGAAGTCTTGGAAGCCCAAGCAGACCGCCACTGTGTTAGAGCGTGCCGTGGCAATGAGGTTGTCCAAGCCACGGAAGTAGATGGTCGGTAGCTCGTCTATGATGACTGAGCTTCTGAGGTCTATAGGTCAAATTGCAGGCTGAGACACTGCGTAAAGTGTTGAATATGTTACCTTTGCATAAGGTTCAAATTCTCAAAATAAGGTATTATGAATAAGAGTAAATGTCCTTGTTGTAACTCAACACATACGAAGGAAAATGGTAAACGCAATGGAAAACAAGTCTATAAATGCTTAGATTGTGGCTATCAATTCCGTAGCAAGCAACGACCTTCCGAAGAAGAAATTTGGAATATATACCAAAGAATAAATCAGAGGAATTTAACCACCCCACACTACTACACACCAAACCTGTATTAAGAGACCTTTGCATATGGTACCCTTCCATTTAACGCGACTTTTTCGAACTCAAAAAAAGTTATTGGGAAACATGCAATTCTCAGAGGGTTTGAAAATCGCAAAATTTCAGAGTATTTTTCGAGATAAATCGGACTACTTTTTTTGCAAAAAAACAGACTTTTTGTGTCGAACAAATGGCATATTTTTCGTGCTTTTGTCCGATATCTTCACAATTCCTTCCCACGCCGTTTCAATTCCTTCCCTCGCAATTTATTTTTCTTCCCACGCGATTTTGAAAATGTCCGACAGAATAGGGAAAACATCCGACAAAATATGAGAAAGGTCAGAGAAAATCAAGAAAAAGTCGGAGAGTACAGAGGAAAACTTCAGAAGTTTCCCAAAAAGGAATGGGAAAAAGAGAAAAAAACAACAGATGTTTTTTTCTAGAATGCCCCAAAAATCTGGACAAAAAAATGGCTTGCCGATTTAACACGAAACCTGCAATTTAGAGTTAATATCTCAAAAATGACTAGACAGATATAGAACTCTACAATGACATCTCAAGCATTTCTTCTATTCAAACAGGAGAATGTCTACTAGAGACACATTCCTCTGCTGGATTAAGGACATGCACGGCCTTCTCAATTCAATTTAACCAATGATTTAGTAGTCGATAATCCGGCTAAATGGTCAACTGTACTCCTAGTAAATAGAACTAATCAACAGAAATTCGGCTTAAGGGGCATTTCGCTCCTTAAGCCGAAAAATAATAGAGAAATAGCCAAGCGTGAGGACGGGCAACTCCTCATACTGCCCTCTAGAAATCCAGAGGAGGTCGGTGCCCTTTCCGACCCTACGCAAGGCTATTATAATGTTTCAATGAACTTGATACTTGGGGTTAAGTTACTGTTTGAAGAGTAATTCAGCATCACGCGTGGCGGCTTGTTCTACCCAGTTCTCGGGTATGAACTTCCAGTTGTGGAATGGCTGTGGATTGATATTATATTGTCGTTCGATGTCACGACGCAAGTATTCTCTCATTTCTCTATCGCTAGTCCACAAGACTCTACTACGGAGTTTTTCTTGAGGAATACCAGCTCCATTGGTGAGAAGTCCGCCGCCGCCATTTGCGCGATAGGAATTTACAGCAACTCTGTACTTCTTTTGTAAATCGAACTCACTACCATCCGCCATACCGAGGATTGTAATCTTCTCCCCTTTAGGTTTACGTACATCAACTTCGTAGTTGATCCCAGCAGCAGAATCAAAATTATAGGAAGAATGTTGCAAACGTTGCCAAGGTTCAAGCGCTTTCAAAATCGGGACGGAAAAGAAGAATATGGTCTGCTGGACTTTGCATCTGATTGGTCCATATGCCATAGCTTTCTTCTAAATACTGTTTGATTTCACGGCCTGATAATTCCATCACAAGTAGTTGGTTTTCATACTTGTAGAGATTGAATAAATCTGCCATTTTGATTTGTCCCATAGGAATTGCAGCATCAAAGGACAGAGGAGCGGCAAAACTTATATCAGCACCTGTGGCAGCGAGTTGAATGCGATGTATGTAATCAACAAAGGCTGAGGAACCAAAGAATGCCGAACGTGTGTCTAAATGATTCTGATTGTAACCAATAACTTGCGAGGTATATTGTTTCACTGCATCAAAATCCTTCTTGAATTTATTCAAGAATTCAGCATCAGGTTGCTCACCTCGAATATCAACCACTTGTCCCTTTACTTGTTTCTTTACAACTTTTCCTTTGGCATCAAGTTGTAATGAGAAATCTGCTTGCGCCACTCTCATAGCATCAGCACCAGGATTGAGGATTAGAACCTTTTGTTGTGTACTGTCATTTTGTATTTCACGATGAGCTACACGGTGGTCGTGGCCACAAAACACAACATCAACATCTGGAACTTGCTCTGCAATCTGATAAGCACAATGATCTTGCATCGGCAAAGTGTTGTGTTCTTTGCCAACACCACTATGAATGACCACTACTACGACATCTGCCTTTGCAGCTCTTCGCATTTTAGGCACAATGCGTTTGGCTGTCTCTGTAGCATCCTTGAAATCTAAATCAGACCAAAGGTGCTCAGGAAGCCACTGAGGAATTGTAGGGGTGATTAGACCGAGAACCGCAATACGTACGCCATCAACTTCTTCCTGCACATAGGCAGTGAGATAAGGGCGTTGTTCTGAACGTTTGTAGACATTTGCTCCAAGAACAGCAAAGCCACACTCGTCCATCCACTTATCATAGACAGGATGTCCCGTCTCCACGTCGTGGTTTCCTAATGAGGCACAGAGATAGCCCATATCGTTGAGCATCCGTGCGCACAAATGTGTACTAGCGGTATCTACGTAATTATAATAATAGGCAGAGGGTTGCCCTTGGAGAATATCTCCATTGTCTACAAGTAGTACGCGATGATTGCCTTTCTTTTGACGGAGAGTTTTGACGTAAGAAGAAATGCGACTTAGACTCCCTTCGCCTGGCTTGTCGTTGATGAAGTCGTAAGGGAAATAATTACCGTGTACATCAGAGGTTTCTACAATGGAGAACTCTACTTTTTTGGCTATATTTTGAGCGAATGAGTGTGCAGACCATAAAAGTCCCAAAGACAGTGCCCAAATAAGGTTTCTTTTATTCATTGACGAGGTGTTTGTGTCTACGTTATGCGTTGCAAAGTTACACATAAACGCCCGACTACCCAAACTAAGCGAAAGATTTCGAAGATTCAGTTTTATAGTTCTACGAATATTATGACAAAAAGAAATCACCTTGGCTTTTAAAACCTAGGTGATTTGTAAGTAGTATTTCTGTTTTAGCTGATTAGTTGCTAAAACGTTTGGCTGCACGAAGCAGGTGTCGAGCATTTGAGATGATCTCTTGCGTTTCTTGAAGTGTGCTAAGATAGAGCAACGCGATATTTAGGCTGCTCTCATCACGCTGTATGCGGTCTTGGAGAGAGTGACGCACCTCTGAAACATCATTTTTGAGTACGCTACCCTGCACTAATACCTCATCGCTATTGCTAAAGTCGTTATTGACGATAGAAGTTTGGATGGCCTCCAAGAATTGAGAAGTTCGTTCCATGATTGGGACGTATTCTTTGACAAACTCTTCGGGAAGTGGATTGAAGTTGTTGTCCACGTGCTCTAGAATTGGCTCAAGCATACGTTTCAAGCCGTACAAAATCTGAGACAAACTGTTGGTGCCAAGATAGAACCAAGTATTTTTCTCAACAGCTTGCAAGCGATCTATTTTACGCATACCGATAATTTCCTTACGGCGATAGCGTTTCCACATATCACGCTCATCTTTGAGTAAGGTTTCAGCCGTACGAATGGAACGGATACTGTCGTTCATCAAGCCTTGAGCAATGCCCTCAAAAATTTCTCGTGAAGCTTTGAGCAAATGTACCTCTGTGAGTTGACAATGTTGTAAGAGAAGTTTCCAAGTTTCGCCTTTATCACGCGTGTTCATCATTTGGCGGAACAAGGTATCCACGTTTTCAGATTGTTGCTGCTTCTTCTTAAAGGCGCGGTTGTTGGCAATCATCGTGAAAATAATGATTCCAATGACACAAACCATGGCAATGAACCCTCCAAAGTGGTTAAGACTTGCAATGAGGAAAGCCATAATGAATGCAGCACCTGCAGTGATAAACCATCCACCGATAACAGTCATCACGCCAGTGATGCGATATACAGCGGTTTCACGTCCCCAAGCTCGGTCTGCCAAAGAAGAACCCATGGCAATCATAAACGCCACATAAGTAGTTGAGAGGGGAAGTTGGAATGATGTGCCGATAATGATGAGTAGACCCGAGAAAACAAGGTTTACACTTGCACGCACCAAATCAAAGTCAGCATTGGTTTCTTCAATACCCTCTTTGCTGAAACGTTGATTCACCCAATTAGCCACGGGCTCTGGTACATGTTTCACTACATGGCTACTAAAATTGAGCACATTACGAACGAGTCTTCTAGACATTTTAGAAGATGAGAAAACCTCTTCACTCTCACTCTGACTAGAGAGGTCAAGCGTACGCTGTACAACTTGTTGTGCCTTTTTAGAAGTCCAAATGGCTACTGTCATAATCACTCCTGCACCAATGAGGAACCATTGTACATTGGGCAAAGACGAATCTCTTGACAAGACAGTCATTTTGTGAGCAGCAGCTGCAACGTCGCCAGCATTACTGAAATCAAGGTAACTTTCCAAACCAGCAAGAGGAACTCCGATAAAGTTTACCAAGTCGTTACCTGCAAAGGCAAGTGCCAAGGCAAAAGTGCCGAGCAATACAATGATTCTAAAGATGTTCACGTGCATCAAGTGCAAGATTTGCACAAAAACCGTGGAACCAATGAAAGCGTAAAGAAGAAAGAGGAATGAATGTTCGTTTACAAAAAGTGCAAACGGTGATCCTTGGAAGAAAGAAGCGTTCTTCAAACTAACCGCAAGGATAAAGTAAATAATCAAAGTGACAGAGAATCCACCATATAAGGCGATGCTCCAACGCTGATGCTTTTTATAATTGAAGGTAAAGATGATACGGGTTATCCACATCACAATCAATCCAACAACAAAAGCGATGGCAACGGAAAGGAATATGCCCACAATTACCGTAAGAGCCTTGTCAGTATTGATAAGTTGTGAGTAAGCCATTCCATCTTTGATAATATAGGTAAGTGCCAACGCTGTGGAACCTCCTAGCAGACCGAATACCAATGAAACGGTTGTTGATGTGGGAAGGCCAAGCGTGTTGAAAATGTCAAGCAATATGACATCAGTTGCACTTACTGCCAGGAACACGCACATCACATCGGCAAAGGAATAGTGTTGCGGTTGCAATATCCCATGTCTGGCAACGTCCATCATACCTCCCGAGGTGGAAGCCCCAATGAAGATGCCGATAGCAGCAACAGACAAAATGACTTTGAACTTTGCTGCTCTCGCCCCTGCTGCAGGCGCGAGGAAGTTCACGGCATCGTTAGCAACTCCGACACTGAGGTCGAAGACTGCTAAAATCAAAAGGAAGCCGAGTACTACAAGATACAGAAGAATCCATGAAAAAAGAACTGTTGAATTGAGTTGAATTAGTTTCATTTCCTTGGCAAAGATACGCGATGTTGAGAAAATACGCGATACTTTTGAGGAAAAAAATGGCTGTTCACTTTAATCTTTCTCTTGAACGCGCACCAACAAACTGGTCTGAATCCATGTTTCTGTGCCATCGCTGGTTTGCACTCTTACCCATCCTTTTGCTGCATTTTCTTGCAGATAGACTACACTTCCGCTGGGAAGAACGAGTTCTTTCTTTGCATTTGTCATGGGAGAAGCATAAGATTGAGCTTCTTCAGCAGTTACAACAGCAAGATGATTGTGATAAAAACGGTAACGTTGTGCCACTGCAAAAATAGTACACACCACAAATGCTATAGTTAAGAAGAAAGTTGCAAACAAAGCACTTTTCTGCAGAATATGATGCGACGCTGTTCTAAAAAGAGTCCAACCAACAAAAGCAAGTAGGAGAAAGAGAAAGGAAAATGCAGTCCATCTCTTTACATTCCCTAGGTTGAGCAACAAAGTAAACGGACTTTCCCACGGCTGACTCTCTAAAGTCGTTGTACCGGGAGCGATTTTTCTGTTGCGTAAGTTGCAAATTATATCGTGCATCTTCATTTGCAGGATCGATGCGCAAGCAACGTAAATAAGCAATCACCGCTTCTGAGTACTGCTTCAGCCGATAATTCGCATTTCCCAAGTTATAATAGTTTTTCCGCTGTTGGTGTTTCTTGAACCGCTTTTTTTGAAGAAAAACTACAGCATTGACATAGTTTTTGCTCTGTATAGGATTTTTTTCGCCTTGCGCCGCAACCGACTGTCCCCATGCAACGATGGAAAACAGTGACCAAAGGACGGTGATGAAAAAGAGGTACTTTGTGCGCATAAAACAATTATCTAATGACATCATTGAGAGAATGGAGGAGTTCATTGGCTCGCTGATAAAGTTCGTGACGAGCATGATCAGTAGTGGGCGCGAAACGTCCGAAATCAATATCGGACAGTAGCGTTATTGTCTGTTCTATTAGTTCATCTTCAGCACCAAGCAGCGCCAAATGTTGTTTGATGACTTCTTGAGTAAGGGCAGCTCTATCTTGCTTGAGTTTTTCAGCCAAATAATCTGTAATGGCAGCAGAAAGAACGTCATAGAACTTTGATGTATCAGGAGAATGGAGCAACGACTCTGCTTGTCGCAGGCGTTTATGCGCCTTTTTGCTTGCACGTTTCACTGTTTTTCCTTCTAAATCTGAATGTGCTAACCAGAGTTTATGGACGTAACGGCTTACGAATGCACAGACAACAAAGGAAAGTAACAGCAAACACCAATAACTCCAACTACCTATCCACAAGACACCATCATCAGAAAAAGTTTCTCCATTATTGATTACTATGGGCTTTATATCTTCTGTGTTTGCAGATGAAATGGGAGTATAAGCTTTGGTTCCTTTCTCAATATTGAGGGTCAAAGCTTGCGTATTTGTGGTAACGTACTGCTTTTTTTGAGGATCAAAGTACACCAATTTTATAGGCGGTATGGTGAACGTACCTATGTTTCTTGGTACAAATGTATAGTCAAACTCCATTGAGCCATCAATTCCACCAGGAGTTATGCGTACTTTATCGTTTGTTTTTGGGGAATAGGTATCAAATCCTTTGGGAAAATCAACAACAGGAGTTTTGACTAATTTGAGGTTTCCAGTACCGCGTACCACCACACGCAAAGTTGCCACATCATTTGTTTTAGGCATCGGTGTTATCAACGATGCACTAATGGACAACTGCCCTACTCCTCCAGAGAAATCTGCAGGTTGAGGCTGAGGTAAAGGCAGTACTTCAATAGAAACAGCAGGAGCAGAGCGTTGAAGATCGACCTTCATACTTCCTCCGCCATTGAAAAAAGCGTCAATCTCATCAATACCAGTGGAACGTTGCTCAATAGCACAATCAAAAGGTAGTGCAGGTATGGTGAGTTTACCTGACTGTTGAGGAAAGATAAGATATTGTAAGTTTGTTCCTACGCGGTAAAGCTTACCACCAATGTTGGCCGCTTCTGGATGGAGATTGCGAGGCAATTCTACTTCTTGCGTCCAAAAACCTTTCATATCAGGTTTACCAGAGGGCATGATATTAACAACAGCAACCCCCTCGCGAATATGATAGCGATAGCTCAATATGATAGGCTCTTGCTCATAAATCCTTTGTTTAGAAGCTTCTGCTGTGAAATAGACATCTTTTGCGCCTATGTGACTCCCATAATTAGGAATATCTTGTACACCACGAGAAGACGCCGCAGAAGAATTAGCGTTGGGGGGAACTTTTTCCAGAAACTTGAATTTTAAGCGGATTTGTCTTGTAGACTTTGCCTCGCGCTTGAATAGAAGCACTACCTACTTGTAGCGTACCATTGTGTTTGGGAGCAAGGATATAGGTATAGATGGTTGAAGCCGAAGTCTTTGTTCGGCCGTTGATAATTACAATGCTGTTAGAAGTGGAAACATTAGGACCTGCCAACACATCAAAGTCGGCTAAAGAGGGTTGCTGAAAATTGCTGCCCTCCGCGCCATTGAGTTCAAACTGCAGTCTAATTTGTCCGTTGATGTCTATACGATTGGGGGCATTTACTTTGAATGTCACTTGCCCCACTCCATAAAGTGTAAAAAGAAAAGTGACGAGAAGACTTAGAAATCTACGCATTATTGCAATGTCGTTATGGAGAATAGCGAAATTCGCTCTTGTTTACCAATTCTTATTGAGTTGTTTTTGACGCGGTTGTCCAGCACGTTGCAACTTGTTGCGCGTTTGTTGCTCCGCTTGCTGGGCTAGATTTATCAATCTATCCGCATTGTCTTTGCTCATCCCCCCTTTTTGTTCTTGCTGTTGTGACTTTTCAGGTTGGGATTTCTGTTTGTCTGGCTTATTCTGTTGTTTATTTTTTTCCTCTTTCTCCTGCTTCTTATCGTTCTTATTTTGCTGCTTTTCTTGTTGATCCTCTTTTTTCTGCTTTTGGCAAAGAACTAAGTTGTAGCGCGTATCATCATCATGCGGATTGTTTCTCAATGCTTCTTTGTAGAAATCAATTGCCTTATCAAATTGCTTGTTCAAGTGATAAGCCACTCCAACATTGTGATAGGACAAAGCACGGAGATATTTGTTTGATTCTCCCTTAGCAGCTATTTGATATTGCTCAAGCGCCGCTTGGATGTTTTTTTGCGCCATATAGACATCCCCAAGATTAAAAGCAGCGCGCGCACTTCTTGGGTTCAGTTTCTGGGCATTTCTATATTCCACCTCGGCTGTTTTGTAATCGCCTCTCATAAAAGCACGATTGCCTTGATGCAGATGTCTCCATTCTGCGGACTGCGCTGCTGCCTGCAAGGCAATGAAACAAAAGAGAAAAAGAATAATTCGTTTATACATTGTCAAATCTCCTATGAATATGAGGTCGAGAATTTGCGTTATCTGCGTAGGAATGAGATTTTGTTCCACCAATTCTGTTGCCGTTCAGCAAAGAAAAGTTCTGCCAATAAGACAAGAATTAGTAGTGCTGCAATCCAAGGAAAAAGTTCATTGGGAGTACTATCGCTAGCATACGCAGATTCTGTCTGTTGCAATTGAGACAAAAGCTTGTTGCAGTTGGTCTTGGGCTGCATTTGTACCATCAACGTGGATGAATACTCCTTTTCCCGCTTGAGCCAATTCCACACACGCTTTCTCATTAAGGGCAGTTTTTACAATGGCACCCGTGTTGTCAGTCAAAGGACCATTTGCTGTGGGTATTTCTGCACCTGATGTACTACCAATTCCGAGAACAAAGACTCGCTTTCCAGAGTTAGCTGCCGCTTTTGCTGCTTCCAATGCTCCTTCTTCGTGGTCTTCTCCATCGGTGATGACAACTATTGCTTTGCCAACTTTCTTGTTATTGCTAAATCCTTTCTCTGCTAATTCTATTGCAGCTCCAATGTTTGTGCCTTGGAGAGATACCATATTGGTAGACACTTGATCGAGAAATAGGTTGGCGCTGACCAAGTCATTTGTCAAAGGAAGAATCGGATAAGCCTCTCCAGCAAATGTTGAGGCCTACTCTATTATTCTGCATCCGTTCAGACAGTGTAGAAATCAAAAGTTTACTACGCTCAAGTCTTGAAGGCTGTACGTCTTGCGCCAACATTGATTGCGAAACGTCTAAAGCAAATATAACTTCAATGCCTTGTTTCTTAATGGGTTTCCCAGCAGTCATCCCATACTGAGGTTGAGCCAACAATAGTATGGTTAAAGTGATTGCCAAAAGATGGAGCAACAACTTGACAACCATACGAAAAGTTGAAATTCCTGGTGCTAGTCGCAAGAATAAGACACGATTTCCCCATAATGCTTGGCGCTTACGATTGAGCCACTGGGAATAGACAAACAGTCCACCCAATATAGGCAAAATGAACAAAGCGTATAAGTATTCTGGATGTGCGAATTGAAACATATTATTATGGAATACGGCGAAGCCAAGTGAGACGAAGCAGAATTTCAATCAATAACAAGCCGAGAGCAGCCCAAGCAAAAGATGGATAAGCCTCATAGTACTTATTATAATGGTGTTGTTTCAGTTTGGTGCGCTCTAATTTATCAATATCTTGATATATACTTCTCAATTCTTTCTTCGATGATGCTGCATAATACAAGCCTCCCGTAGCTTTTGAAATGCTTTTTAGCGTGGCAGGATCCATATCACTTTTCACATTGGCATAGTAATAACTCCCATCAGGTAGAATCCCAACTGGTTGTCTCACCATACCTTGTCGGCCTACTGCAATGGTGTAAACTCTGACTCCCTTTTGCTTCGCTATTTCTGCAGCCGTAAGGGGGGGAGATGTCTCCAGCATTATTTGCACCATCAGTGAGAAGGATGACAACTTTGGAAGGAGCTTTACTTGTAGTAAGGCGACTTACGGCATTCGTCAATCCCATTCCTATCGCTGTGCCGGGAGAAATCGTACCATTGGTTTGCAAATCACAACTCACCCCTCTGAATGTAGACAACAAGGCTATATGGTCTGTTGTCATTGGACATTGCGTGAAGGCTTCTCCTCCAAAGAGAGTAAGACCTATATTATCATTCGGTCGTCCTTCGATAAACTCATAAGCAACTTGCTTTGCGGCTTCTAGTCTATTGGGGGACAAATCTTCCGTAAGCATACTTTGCGAAATGTCCATCGCAATCATAATATCGATGCCTTCGACTTCTCGCTCACTCAATGGCGTTTCGTTTGAGGACGCGCCAAAATAATCACAACGAGAACAAACACTGCAAGACGCAAAACAAAAGGTATATGCACAAGAATTGCAGAGAAATTAGATGATGCACCTTGTAAAGCTCGAGTCGTTGCTACTCGCAATGCAGGCTCACCAGACTTACGACTGAGCATATACCACAAAACTAGTGGAATGCACAACAATAAGAGGAAGAAAAAGGCGGGATATAGAAACGTCATTTTGAGCAAAACTATATATTAAGGAAGAATCATCCAAATCAAACTGCAGATGTAAGCAAAACATCCTAAAGCAGCTAATAAGATAACCACTAGCGAAACATTAAACAATCGTTTTTTTCGCAAAAGAACACGAGCTGCAATGTCAATGACCTTGTCTTCATATTCAGGAAGTACCTCTTGACTTTGGGTTGTACGCACATAATCGACGGCCTGCAGCAGCGCACGGTCGCTTTCTGCCAACGAGACTTGATGTTTCGCAAACTTCACCAAATCAGCTGTTTGAAGAATCTCTTTGAGTTCTCGCAAAGCAGTAGCGTCATTGACAAGAGAAAGTTGTTCTATTATCTCGTGACTGGTCATCTCTTTGGCATTAAACCCAAAGCGTTCATAGAGATAAGTACGCAAAATCCCCGTAAGTTCAATGAAATAAGCCTTTTGACTTTCTAATTCATTGGCGTCTTGTTCTCGTAATTGCTCAATAGCCTGCATTGCCGTCTGATGCGGAGGTGGTGCAGTCTTTACTCTGACTATTTTTTGCGTTGGTTGAGGCACAAAACTCTGTCGGAGCAAAATCACCCAACCTAAAACAAGTAGCCAAAGTAGAACACAACATCCTAATAATAGAAAGACCCAAGTAAAAATTCCTTCAATCGGTGCTTTTGCAGGACGAATATTGTCGGGATGTTTGAGATCTACATCTATCGTATTGACTTTTAAAGCTATTTCGTGGGGACTTTTGTAAGCCACTCCGTTGACGAACACTTCTTGTTGGGGGATTTTATAGACAGCACTGTCAAATGAGGTCAAGATATAAGAACGCTTAAGTTGCCATTTCCCTCCATCCTCTAAAACAACTGTATCTGCAGGCAAGGCTTGCAGCATTTCTACTCCTTGCGTCACATAACCTGAAGCAAAATTAGGAAACTGCACACGGCTATTAGGCTTGCAGTTCACAGAAATATGAAGTAACACTTGCTCTCCAACGCGAATAGCAGTAGAATCAAGCGATGACTCCACAATGGCGCGCTGTGCTACGCTAGGCAATAGGGCACAGAATAGGAATGATAAAAGAAAAATCCGCTGAAAATAGAACTTCATAATCATTTACTAAGGAGACAACTGCAACTACTGTCTTTGGGAAAACAGTTGCTTCAAACCTTTCACAAAATCAGTATCGGTAGCTATCGATGTATAGTCGACTCTTGCTTGAGCAAAACGCGTCTGCAACTGTTCGGTATGTGATGCCCACCAACTATGATATGCGTTCCTTACACTCTTTGAGGCTGTATTGACGTATTGCTGGTGACCACTTTCTGCATCTTCCAACTTCATCCATCCAACATTTGGCAGTTCAACCATTCGTTTGTCGTAGATTTGCACAGCAACTAGGTCGTGCTTCTGATTGACACGTTTGAGCAAAGGAGAATAGTCCTCTGAAGACAAAAAATCAGACATCAAAAAAGCCACGCTACGTTTACGCATAACACGAAGAAAGTACTCCAACCCTGTTCCTATGCTGGTACCACGGCTTTCAGGCTCTATCGTTAATAACTCTCGTATGATACGCAAGATGTGCCCTTTTCCTTTGGCAGGTGGAATGTATTTTTCAACCTTATCAGAAAAGAATAACGCGCCAATTTTGTCGTTGTTGCGCATTGCAGAAAAGGCCAATGTAGCGGCAATCTCTGTCATCTGCTCACGTTGTGAAAGTTGTCCAGAACCAAAATCAAGAGATGCAGATATATCTATGAGCAACATAACAGTAAGCTCACGCTCTTCCTCATAGACCTTGACATAAGTGCGATCAAATCGAGCAGAAACGTTCCATTCGATGTCGCGGACATCATCGCCGGGCTGATATTCACGCACTTCTGCAAAGGACATACCACGTCCTTTAAAGGCTGAGTGATACTCGCCTGCAAAGATATTGTTGGAAAGCGCGCGCGTCTTAATCTCTATTCGACGAACACGCTGCATCAATTGCAGAACATTCTCATTCATAAGTCTTTTTGTTAGGGAACTTCTACCGTAGCAAGGATTTCTCCGATGATTTTTTCTGTTGTTACATCTGCTGCTTCAGCTTCGTAGGTCAGTCCAATGCGATGGCGCAACACATCATAAGCCACGCTACGAACATCATCTGGAACTACATATCCGCGCTGACGAATAAACGCTAAGCTACGTGCTGCAAGTGCTAAACTGATTGTGGCACGAGGTGAACCACCATAAGAAATATAAGGACGTAGATGCTCTAGTTTATAGGTTTCGGGGAAACGCGTTGCAAAGACTAAGTCTGCGACGTATTGTTCTATACGTTCATCAATATAGACTTCTTTGACCAGTTGTCGAGCTTCGCGGATGGTTTGCAAATCAATTATAGGTTGAATCTTCTCATCTGCCAAATTTCCTCGCATTGATGCGCGAACAATTCGCTTTTCTTCCTCAATAGAAGGATAATCTACGACAACTTTAAGCATAAAACGATCCACTTGCGCTTCAGGCAAAGTGTAGGTTCCCTCTTGTTCGATGGGATTCTGTGTGGCCATCACCAAAAATGGGTCAGGCAATGCCATCGTTTCATCACCGATAGTCACCAATCGCTCTTGCATCGCTTGAAGTAATGCGCTCTGTACCTTTGCTGGTGCACGGTTTATCTCGTCTGCCAAAACAAAATTAGCGAAGACTGGTCCACGGCGAACTGAAAAGGCATCGTCTTTGCGACTATAAATCATCGTTCCGACAACGTCAGCAGGCAACAAATCAGGCGTAAATTGAATGCGCCCAAAAGAAGCGTCAATAAGTGAAGACAAAGTTCGTATCGCTAAAGTTTGGCCAATCCAGGAACACCTTCAAGAAGAATGTGACCATCCGACAGAAGTCCTATGAGTAAGGCCTCGGTGAGATGCGACTGTCCCACAATTACTTTTGACATTCCATCTTTGAGCAGGGTAATGAAGCCTGATTGTGCTTCAATGCGCGCATTCAATGCGCGGATATCTACGTTTTCTACCATAGGTAATTGGGTGATTTCTTATTTATATTGCGAAGTTAGTACTTTTCCCTCGAAGTGCATCCATTTTAACCGTAAAATTCTCATTTACTTTCTCAAGGATATTCAATTTTCCAACAAACGGCTTCCTACAAACGATGAAAATTACCTTGATAAACCTTATCATTCTAAATCAAGGACAGACTAAGTTTGCACTCTTTTGCGCTACTACTACCCTTCCTGCAACCACGCATCTATCATCTTACGAGCCAAACTAATTTTTCCAGGAAGTTCTGGGAGTGAATCTCTTCGAAACCAACCTCCACGTGCTATTTCTTCTTCCTGGAGTTTCAATTCTCCTCCTGCATATTCGGCACGAAAGCCTATCATTTGCACAAAAGGGAATGGCCACGACTGAGAAGCGACATATCTGACATTACGAATCTGCACTCCCGTTTCTTCAAAGACTTCGCGCGACACGGTTTCTTCCAATGTTTCACCAGTCTCGACATAACCAGCAACCAAACTATTAAAACTTCCGGGGAAGCTATGCGCGTGTATCATCAATATCTCATCATTATCTCTGTTTCCGTCTTTCGCAGGTTTCTCCACAAGTACAATAATTGCAGGACTTGGCGAAGGCCAATACTCACGGCCACAATTAGGACAACGCTTAGATATCTCAGTGTAGGTTGCTAATGGATGTGCGCAGTGGCCACAATACTGATGTACTTCGTCCCAATGTAAGAGTTCTTTAAGTTTACAAGCCAACTTGTACTCTTCATCATTCAACAATTCAAACGCTTGTCGAAGGTGCAACAAACGCCATTGTGTTGGCAAAGAGTCAGCCGGAAGAAAGCCCCACGAAAACAAACCCCAGCCGCATCCTTTAATGTGCGAACGTTTTGTTCCGCCACTAATGCAGGATTGAGTTCACGTCCTGTGGGCAAACGCATTGATTCCGAAAGCCAGATTTGATCTTTCGAAAAGATAATCCATCGTTCTTCTACCATAAAAAGTAGCCGCACTACTCCCAGGACGAAGTAATGCGGCTTGTATTTGAGAGTTTTTCGAAAAAGAGGGTTTAGAGTCCAAGGCTTTCGCGAACAGCTTCCACTTTCTTTTGAGCTTCTGCACGTACAGCCTTATAGCACTTAGGACATTCCATATCCCCACGTACTTCGATGTAGAACTTAATCTTAGGCTCTGTGCCAGAAGGACGCACACTCACCTTTGTACCATCTTCAGTAAACCATTGAAGAACGTTGCTGGTTTCTGGGAAATCAAGTGCAGTAGCATTACCTTGAGCATCAAAAGCTTTAAGCACTTTGTAGTCCTTGGTAACAACGACAGGAGAACCGGCTAATTCCTTAGGAGGATTTGCACGGAAACCGTCCATCATGGCCTTGATTTCGTCTGCACCACTCTTTCCTGGCTTCACAACATTGATGGTATGGTTAAGCGCAAAGCCGTACTCAACATAGATGTCCATCAACACATCAAACAGTGTCTTGCCTTGGTCTTTTGCCCAAGCACAGATTTCTGCCAACAGACAGCAAGCAGAGACAGCATCTTTGTCACGCACAATGTCTTGTCCCATAAATCCGTAGCTTTCTTCACCACCACCGATATAGGTTTCTTTGCCTTCGAGAAGACGAATCACACGAGCAATCCATTTGAATCCCGTATATTCGTCATACATTTTCACGTTGTTCTTATCGGCAATAGACTTTATGAGTTCTGTTGTCACAATAGTCTTTACCACATACTCATCGCCTTTCATCTTGCCCATAGCAATACGATTCTTGATGATGTAGTAAAGGAAAATCATACAAGTTTGATTTCCATCCACGAGCACCCATTCGCCTTCCTTATCTTTGCAGGCCATACCCACACGGTCAGCATCGGGGTCAGAAGCCATCACAATATCAGCATCAATTTTCTTTGCGAGATTGAGTGCCAAAGTAAGTGCTTCTCCGTTCTCGGGATTGGGCGACACAACAGTGGGAAAGTTTCCATCTTTCACCATTTGTTCTGTCACGGTGTTCACGTTTTCAAATCCCCAGCTCTTGAGCGCAGCAGGAATCAAAGCTCTGCCAGCTCCGTGAAGTGGAGTATAGACAATGCTCAAATCCTTTTGACGCTGAATAACTTCAGGATCAATGCTCAAATCTTTTACTCCTTTGAGATAGGCCTCATCGATATCAGCACCAATTGTCTGAATAAGTGCAGGATTTCCTTCGAACTTAACATCCTCTACACGCACTTTGTTCACCTCATCGATAATACCTTTATCGTGGGGAGCAAGCACCTGCGCACCATCTTCCCAATAAGCCTTATATCCATTATATTCTTTAGGATTGTGCGACGCAGTGAGATTCACACCTGATTGACAACCAAGGTAGCGAATGGCAAAAGAAACTTCAGGTGTTGGGCGAAGGTCTTCAAAGAGATACACTTTGATGCCATTTGCTGAGAACACATTAGCAACAGTTTGCGCAAAGAAACGGCCATTGTTACGACAATCGTGGCCAACAACCACAGAGATTTCTTTGCGATCAGCAAAGTTGTGCAGAAGGTAATTGGCTAAACCTTGAGTAGCAGCGCCAACTACATAAACATTCATACGATTTGTGCCTGCACCCATGATACCGCGCAAACCTCCAGTACCAAACTCGAGGGTGCGATAAAAAGAGTCGATGAGAGGAGTCTTATCTTCTGCTTCAAGCATAGCCTTAACTTCTTGCTTTGTAGCCTCATCATAGATGGGTGAGTCAAGCCATTGTTGTGCAACTTGCGCACATTGGGCAATCAGTTCTTGATTTTCCATGAAATATATCTGTGATTATATTATTGTCTTTGTGAGAAAGTGATACAGCAAAGTTACATATTTTTCTTTAGATAGGGCAATGCCTTCTTGATTTTCTGTATTATAATTCCTGCATCAGGGAAGTTTTGTAATATCTATGGGCTGAAAATCAAGCGGTATATCGTCCGCAATTCCTTCGTTAAGGGGAGTTTTCCAGATATAACGAATCCCCAAAAACATATCCCACCACATTGTCACGCGACCAACGCCTTTGGGCAAACGAAAAGCAGCCAATGTAATGCGCAGCAATGCGCCTATAAACCCATGAAACATATACAGCACAGCACCTTTGGCATGGCGTACTTTTCTGTTCGTTAGAAATTGACTACCCGTTGTTGGAGTTGATGAATCCAACAAAGTAGCTGAGGAAAAGAGCGCACTTTTGCTCCTAGTCGATGCGCTTGATAGAGGAAAACTTCCTCCTCACCGCACCCTAAGTAGGGAGATCCCAGACCAAACCTCACGTCGAAAGTGGGTAATGTTGCGTCGATTCGCAAGAGAATCTCATAACTTACAAAATAGTTTCCTTTAGGTTGACGAGCGTAATCAAACTCTTTATCAGCATAAGAACGAATGGGCTGACCATCTTCGTTGTACACTTGCAGACAAAAGACGTCTACCGTTGGATGAGTATCAGCAAGTGAAATAGCAGCCTTCAGAGTTTCAAAAGAATAGCGCACATCATCATCCGCAATAACAGCCAATTCAGTGGTACAATGTTTCAACGCATGGTTGCGATTCGCTGAAAGCCCTGCTCCAAAATACGGATATATAAATATGTCCTTTCTCTCATACAGCACAGGAGGTATCTGCGCTAAAAACAAATCGTCCGTATATTGCATCGACACAACATAACAGAGTTGCTCGTCATAAGGCAGAAGCATCTCTGGGACAGCAGCAATACGATCGTTTATGGTGCAGATGAGGAGAGAAAGTTTTGGATTACTCATTATTATATAGGTGTCAACGAATCAAACAAAACTGAAGGACGGTTGCGGGCTTTCGGCTCTTACTAGTTGATTTTATAAGTGAGCGCCGGATGAGCTTCGATGTAGTTAATCAGTTCCGCAGTGACATTTATTCGTGAGTCCTGACGACTCAGCGTAACGTACTGTCCTGTTTCGGGATCAGTGACATGGAAATTGAGCTGACTATCGCCTTGACTATTGAGCACAAGATTAGAAAGCTCCGCTACGAGCGTCATATCAATTGCATGAAGGTTGGCATTTATCGTGATGCTCTGCACCTTTCGGTCTTTGACATCGGCAAGCCAGTCTACTTTCAGTATTTGCAAATCGGGTTCTCCATCTCCCCAACGACGAGGAGCAACGCGCGCAGAGATGAAGACGGAATTTCCTACAGAGAAATATCCCTTGAACTGCGCCCAGGTGTCGCCAAAGATTGCTATTTCTCCAGAACCACTAAAGTCTTCTATGCGCACCTTACCGTATGCACTACCACGCTTTGAGATATATTCGTTCGACTGCGTCACCATTCCGCCCATTGTCACCTCTTGATTCAAACGGATTGAGGTCTTCAACCTCACTCATTGAGAGTGTACAGAGATTTTTAATGACAATGGAGTATTCATCCAAGGGATGGCCACTGATATATAAGCCCAAGAGTTCTCCCTCTTTGTTCAATCGTTCCAAATCACTCCATTTGTCATAGACGATAGGCGATTTGGGTTTGCTGATTTCTACAGCATCACTTCCTCCGAACAAACTGTTGTGACTTTCCTCTTGTTCTTGTTGGAAACGTTGTCCGTAAGAAATCAAGGTTTCTACAAACGTATAGCCTGACTCATTCTTTGCAAAGAACTGCTCTCGAGTAAATCCTTCAAAGCTATCAAAAGCTCCGGACAAGACAAGACATTCCACATTCTTTCTATTGCAAGCATTGAGGTTTACTCTTTCAAAGAAATCATATAAGTCTTTGAACTTACCATTCTTTTCACGTTCATCAATGATGCTCTGCACGGCATTATCACCTAGTCCCTTGATACCAGCTAGTCCAAAACGCACATCGCCAATATGGCTCACAGAGAACTTGCGGAAACTTTCATTGACGTCAGGACCTTTACACGCAATCCCCATTGATTTCGTTTCGGCTAGGAACTTGGACAAATCGGCAATGTTGCCCAAAGCACGGCTCATCACAGCTGCCATATATTGAGCAGGGAAGTTCGCTTTGAGGTATGCGGTTTGATAGGCTACCCAAGAATAGCAAGTAGCGTGGCTCTTATTGAACGCATAAGAAGCAAAAGCCGTCCAGTCTTTCCAAATTTTTTCTAGCGTTTCAGAAACATACCCGTGCTTTTCTCCGCCAGATACAAATTTGGGATACATATGGTTCAACTTGTCGATCAGCTTCTTACCCATGGCCTTACGCAAGTTGTCACTCTCTCCTCGCGTGAAGTCTGCAATTTCGCGCGAGAGAAGCATCACCTGCTCTTGGTAGACTGTAATGCCGTACGTATCCTTGAGGTATTTCTCCATACAAGGTAAGTCATACGTAATCGGTTCTATCCCGTGTTTGCGCTTGATAAACTGAGGAATGTATTCCATAGGACCAGGACGATAAAGCGCATTCATCGCAATCAAATCCTCAAAAGTGGACGGATGAAGCTCACGCAGATACTTCTGCATACCTGGCGATTCAAACTGGAACGTACCGATTGTTCGGCCATCACAATAAAGATCATAAGTGGCAGGGTCTTCAATCGATACCATATCAATATCAACTTCGATGCCTAGCGACATCTTGATGTTCTCCAAGGCTTCGCGCAAAATAGAAAGCGTTTTCAGCCCTAAGAAGTCCATCTTAATCAACCCTGTTTCTTCAATCACGCTTCCTTCATATTGCGTGCAACGGAGTTTTTCTCCCGTTTCTTTGTCAGTAGCTGTGGAAACAGGTACCCAGTCTGTGATATCATCACGACAAATGATGATGCCACAAGCATGGACACCAGTATTGCGCACATTCCCTTCAAGCATTTTTGCATACCTAATGGTGTTGCGCATCAACGGATCGGCAGAAGCTTCAGCATCGCGCAATTCAGGAATTGCAGCAATGGCATTGGGCAAATTCATCTTCGGAACTTTTCCATTTTCTCCGGCAGGAAGTTTATCAGGGATGAGTTTACAAAGACGATTTGATTCACTCAAAGGTAATTGCAACACGCGTGCAACGTCTTTGATAGCCAATTTAGTGGCCATCGTACCATAAGTGATGATATGCGCCACTTTTTCAGCACCATATTTATCTGTCACCCATTGCAACACACGGCCACGGCCGTCATCGTCAAAGTCTACGTCAATATCGGGAAGCGAGATACGGTCGGGATTCAGGAAACGCTCAAACAGCAAGTCATATTTAATGGGGTCAATGTCTGTAATGCGAAGACAATAAGCCACAGCACTACCTGCCGCACTACCACGTCCAGGGCCTACAAGAACACCTAATTCTTTACGCGCTACTTTTATGTAGTCTTGCACAATGAGGAAGTAGCCAGGGAAACCCATCGTCTTCATGATGTGCAATTCAAATTTTATGCGCGCTTCTGTTTCTTCGTCAAGGGGATTACCGTATCTCCAATAAGCTCCCTCATAGGCTAACTTTGCTAGATAGTCTGCTTCTAGTTTGATGCGATAGAGTTTATCGTAACCTCCCAATTTCTTGATTTTGGCTTCACCTTCTTCTCTACTAATCACTACATTTCCGTTCTCGTCTTGCGTGAATTCGTTGAAAAGATCTTCTTCCGAATACTTTTGTCGGTATCCGTCTTCGGTGCCAAACTCTTCGGGAATCTCGAAGTTCGGCATAATTGACCCATGATCAATAGAATACTCTTCCACCTTGTCTACAATCTCCTGCGTTGTAGCAAGTGCTTCTGGCAAATCTTGGAAGATTGCATTCATTTCAGCCTGTGTTTTGAACCACTCTTGCTTTGAATAGAGCATACGCGTCTGATCTGATACAAAATGGTTCGTAGACAGACAAATCAATAGGTCGTGCGCTTCTGAGTTATCTTCGTCAACAAAGTGGGCATCGTTGGTACAAATATACTTCACTCCGCATTTCTGAGCCAAGCGCAACAAACCTTCATTGGCTTTTTGCTGCAAAGGATAAGTTTCTCTGTTGGCTCGTTGCGCTGGATCTTTGACTTCGTGACGCTGCAATTCGAGGTAATAATCTTCACCAAAACGCTCCTTAAACCACATCACGGACTGTTCGGCACCTTCTTCGTCACCAGCCAACAATTTCTTGGGGATTTCACCACCAAGGCAAGCCGACGAAATGATAAGCCCTTCTTTGAATTCTTCCAAATCAACCTTATCTGTACGTGGCTTCATATAGAAACCATCAACCCACGCCCTACTCACCAACTTTACAAGGTTATGATACCCCGTTTCGTTCTTAGCCAACACCACTAAGTGCCAACCGCTTCTATCCTCTTTGAGTGTTTTGTCAAATTTCGTTCGACGCGCGCAATACATTTCACAACCGATGATGGGCTTAAAATCCATCACACGCTTTGCCTTCTCCATTGCCTTCTCTGTTTCTGCAATGGCTTCAGCCAGCGTTTTACCATCTTCTAATTGTACAGCGGATACCTCTACACCAACCTCAGCTGCCTTTGCTTGCAATTCTTGTAATTGCGCCTCAGCCTTCTTGAAATCCTTGCTTGCTCCCCCTTCTTCTTTTGCACATAGTTGTAAAAGTCTTTCACTCCCATCATACTTCCATGGTCTGTTAAGGCCATTCCACGCATGCCGTCAGCAATAGCCTTATCAACTAGGCGTGAAATGGAGGCCTGACCATCGAGAATGGAATAATAGGAATGGACATGTAAATGTACAAATGGAATCATAACGAAGAAAAGACAAAGAAAAAATGAAATTCAAAGCGACAAATGACTATTTGTCATAGCAACGTAAAACGACCGTGCAATAAAACAAACGCAATGTCCCTATGAAAAGCCATAGTTGAGCAAAGACTAGGACTGAGAGGTTAGTTGAAGAAGGTCCAACAAATGCCAAATTGCAACATCCGTTGGTTGGTTGGGTAGTGCGGTACAAGGAAATACTTTCCTTCAGATTGATTGACGTGATTGTAGGCCAAATAAAAACGTACGCCCTTAAGTTTGAAATTCACATAAGCATTCACCCAAGGATAGTTTCCCACAAGTGTGCGGTGAGAGGGTGCTTGCACAGCAAACATTCCCACTGCGGGAGAATATGCAGGAGCATAATATTCGGTGAAATATCTCACGTCAGCACCGAGTTCAGTGTCCAGCACCTTTGCTATGCGGAAACGCAAGAATAGATTGCTCCACACATTCAGGGTGGGAAGAGGAAGAACACTATTGGAAGTCTGTTGGAACGTCCATTCGTTTTCCCAATTTAAGACACCCCAACGCAAAGCGTGCGACAATGTGGCCGACACAACTTGGATATTCTCCTTGGTTTGAGCCACTTCTATCCCATATTTGCGTGTTGCCAAAGCTGCATTTGTGCCATTCTCTTGCGACTCTTGCAAATAGACATAGTTTTGAATACTTTCTATGCCCACTTTCAATTTTGCTTTATGGAAAGAAAACGTTCCTTCCACACGAGCGCGGAAAATCTTGTTGAGGTCTTCGTCCCACCAAGCATAGCGAGAGTGAAAAGACTTATAGTAAAAAGCAGGCGACTCATTGCGAACAAATCCGCCCGTTTCGAGTGCGAGGGTATCTCCCCACAATTGAAAGTGCAATCCTGCTTGACCTTCCAGATTAAACTCTCCCCAGTCCACACCAGTGGTTCTCATTTCGCCCAAAACATTGTAGCGGAAATGCTTTGACTTAGCGCGAAGCAACTCTGCTCCTACCGTGAAATAGTTGGTAGTAGTTGCATCATAAGTGCCTTTGGTATTGGGTAACGTGAAACGCGCCAACTCGTGTTTGGCAAACACACGCATACTCGATTTCACCCATTTGCGAAATCCTTCTTGCATCTCCAGCGCAATAGTGTTTTGCACTGAGATATAATGAGTACTGTCTTTTGCCAAAGCACCTGAAAGGTAAGGCGTGTTGATGAAATACTTGTCGATATTCCGACGGGAAGTGAAGTTGCGATAATTCGTTTCCACATTAGCCGTGTGCACCAACGAAGCCACTGGTACAAATCTAGTAATCAAAAGAGAGTCAGGGATGATCTTACCATCTTTTCCCGTGATTTGCAAAGGCTTTGTGGCTGTGGTGTCTGACTTCGATTGAAAAGTTCTACTTAGCACTCGACCTGTGGAATCGCTTTTTTCATAGAAACCCACAGAATAACGATGCGTCAGAAACAGTTTGTCCACACTTACCGTGTTTCTCACGCCTTCCAATCTCATTGGCATATCAATGGGACGATAGGTTGTGGGGAAACTCTCAGGATTGCTGACATAGTTTTCATCTTCAATCCCTCCGTTCTCCAAATTCTTTATATAGCCCGTTGTGTAGAAACTGTGCAGCTGATATTGATCTCCGCGGTAACTTCCATACAATGTTGCACCAAATGAAGAATGGCTCTGATTACGATAATAGCCACGCGCATATAAATAGTCAATATCAAAGCCTATTCCGGCTTGTTTATTGATGTTGGTAGCAAATCGTGCCTTAAAATGGTCGTCACCGTCTGTTTTATCGCCTGCGCTGTAGTAATACAAATCAGCAATAGGCGACTTTGTATTGGTAAAAACAAACTTATCGTTGGGAAAAAGGAAAAAGTCATAAGGCTTCGCAAATATAAATTGCGAACCCATCATATAATCTTGTCGACCGTTATAGATGCGATTGATACGAGGGGAACCTAATCCGCCCAAAAAGTTGTAGTTACCAAACACACCAACAGTTTGGTTGGAATTTTGAAAGAGATGTTGCACCGTATCAGGTTCTATGGGTTGCACAACTCCGAAACGCGCATCAACATTCCACACATAAATTCCTTTAGGCACAGTCTTCTCGTCCACACTATCTTTAACAGAGCCAAAAGGACTACGCGAACGCGACGCTCCTCCTCTATTATTACCGAAGTTACGAGAGGAGAATTGCGCATTGGCTTGAATGGCAAAAAGCATCGCCACAGCGATGCTTAATAAACTATTGGAAAATCTAGAGAATAAAGTCATAGAGAGAAAGCAGCAATAGCATCTGCAATTTTGTTTTTGGTGTCTTTGGAAACGGGAAGAAGGGGCAATCTCAATACTTCTTGAATTTCATCACGCTCTGCCAACATACATTTTATACCAGCAGGATTTCCTTCAACAAAAGCAAGGTGGAAGATGTCACGGAAGTCACGATGTATGTGTAGTGCCTCGGGTAAATCGTCGGCAAGCAGAGCATTCACCATAGCCCCCACTTCCGCGGGATACATATTGGCCACTACAGAAATAACGCCAGCTGCTCCCAGCGACACAAGTTCAAAAGTGAGAGAATCATCTCCGCTTATCACATCGAAACCATCGGGTTTGTCTGCCAGGATACTTTCCACTTGTTCTATTTCCCGAAGCCTCTTTGATTGCCACAATGTTTTCAAAATCGTGAGCCAAACGCAAAGTCGTTTCGGCGGTCATATTCACTCCCGTTCGCCCTGGCACATTATATAACACCACGGGGACAGGTGAAGATTGCGCAACAGCCTTATAATGTTGATACAACCCTTCTTGAGAAGGCTTGTTGTAATAAGGCGTAACAATGAGTACCCCATCAATACCATCGAAATCAGCGTTTTCAAGAAAGGCGCATACAGCTCCAGTATTGTTGCCACCACAGCCCAAAAGAATGGGAACACGACCTGCCACAACATCTACAAATGTTTCGACAATGCTTTCGCCTTCTTCTTGGCTTAGCGTGGGAGTCTCTGCGGTTGTACCCAAGGCACAAAGATAGTCTACACCACCCTCCCCAATCAAGCGTTCGATGAGTTCACGGAGAGCAAAGAAATCCACTTCACCATCTTCGGTAAAGGGGGTGATTACGGCAACGCCGGTTCCTTGGAAAGGATGATTTCTCATAAGGATACTTTGGAGGAAAGTGAGAGATGATGGGCTATTTAAGATGCGCCTACTAAACTTCAGCGACTTGTTTTCTGCAAAAATAGCGATAATTTTCCATTTGTGCAATTAGCAGGATTAGTTTTCCTCTCCAATCATCTTGAGGAAGGTCATTTCGTCCACCAACGGCACACCGATTTTTTCAGCTTTCTCACGCTTTGAAGGGCCGATGTTGTCGCCTGCCAATATAAAACTCGTCTTTTTGGAAATACTTGAAACATTCTTTCCGCCATGAGCTTCTATGATGGCTTTATATTCATCGCGCGAATGGCGAGTAAACGTTCCACTAATCACAATGCTTTGTTCTGCCAAAGCAATGCCCAATTGCGCTACTTCTGGCATCGACATTTGCAAACCAAGTTGCGCCAAGTCGTCCACCAAATGCTGATTATCGCTTTGTGCAAAATAACTAATTACACTTTGCGCAATGACCGTTCCGACGCCTTCCACTTGAATGATATCTTCAAGCGTTGCAACACGAAGGGCTTCCATTGTTTTGAAATGCCTTGCCAAAGTTTTGGCTACAACCTTACCCACAAAACGAATGCCTAAGGCAAAGAGAAGACGATCGAAAGTAACTGTTTTTGCTTTTGCAATACCATCTAGAATTTTCTGCGTAGATTTCTGACTAACAGGCATCATAGTCTTTTTTTCTTCTAGTGGTGCAAAAAGGGTTGGTGCTTGAAATTCCCCAATTGTCAAATACCATTGTCTGTCCCATTCGTGGAGGGTAAGACGAAATAGGTCTGCCGGAGTGCGAATAAGCCCATTCTCGAAATACTTATCTACCACTTCAGGGCCTAAACTCATAATATTCATCGCATCACGGCTAATGAAATGCTCTATTCTGCCTTTGAGTTGCGGAGGACAACTGTCATTCGGACAATAATGTGCGGCTTCTCCTTCATATCTCACCAAGGAAGTGCCACATTCGGGGCATTCAGTGATGAACTGCACCTTCTCTCCTAAACTTTCTCCACGCAATTCAGTGGCAACGCCCACAATTTGTGGTATAATTTCTCCAGCTTTCTCCACATAAACTTGATCGCCTATATGCAAATCTAACTGACGAATAATGTCTTCGTTGTGCAGCGAAGCACGCTTCACCATAGTACCTGCCAAAAGCACTGGAGTCATATTGGCTACTGGTGTTATGGCACCAGTGCGGCCAACTTGAAAAGTCACCTCATTCAAACAAGTGCAAGCACGCTCTGCTTGAAATTTATAGGCTATTGCCCAACGCGGAGATTTTGCCGTAAATCCTAATCGAGATTGTTGTGCAAGACTATTTACTTTAAGCACAACACCATCGGTGGCTACGGGGAGCGTTTTACGGGCTTCGTTCCAATGTTCTAGATAATCAAAGACTTCTTGCTGAGATGCACAAAGGCTTATGGCTTCACTGACTTTGAAGCCCCACGATTTGGCTTTTTGCAAATTGTCGTAATGCGAACCGCTCACATATTCGTCAGAGTCTACAATGAGATAATAGAAATACGCGTCGAGTTGTCGCTGAGCCACAACTCGGCTATCCTTGCTTTGAGGGTTCCGCTTGCTGCATTACGAGGGTTGGCAAAAAGATTCTCTTCTCGCGCTGCCCGCTCTGCATTTAGGCGGTCAAAACTCTCCCAAGGCATCAGAATTTCACCTCGAATTTCAAAACGATTAGGCCAATCACCACCCTCTTCGAACACCAAAGGTATGCTGCGAATGGTGCGCACATTGGCGGTAACATCGTCGCCCTGCATACCATCTCCGCGCGTCAAAGCACGAACCAACCTTCCTTCTTCATAAATGAGAGATATACTAAGACCATCAAACTTGAGTTCTGCGCAGATTTCAAAGTCTTCACCCAATCCTTGCTTCACTCTGTCGTAAAACTCGCCAACTTCTTCTTCATTATACGTATTGCCTAACGACAGCATCGGATGTTTATGGGCGATTTGCACAAAATCATTGGACAAGTCACTCCCTACTCTTTGGCTAGGACTATTAGCGTCATAGCATTCAGGACATTGTCGCTCAAGCTCGATAAGTTCGGCCATAAGAGCATCAAACTCCTGGTCTGTAACAGACGGAGCATTCTCTACGTAATACTGATAATTATAGCGATGGAGCATCGCACGAAGTTCATTAATTCGAGCGTTCATTGGGAGCAATCTGATGATTTTGAGAGAGCAAAAATACGGCTTTTCGCAGAATTATCACTAACTTTGCAATCGATTTTTCAGGAGAAAGATTTTTCTTCTCCACTTTTCTACTATAATTCAACGACTCATTCACGCCATTCATCTTATGCGCATTGACATCATATCTGTAATTCCCGAAATGTTGGAAGGTTTCTTCAATCATTCTATTTTGGCTCGTGCTCAAAAGAAAGGTTTAGCCGAAATCTACGTGCACAACCTTCGCGATTATAGTACTGACAAACATAAGCGCGTGGATGACTATCCCTATGGTGGTTCTGCCGGAATGGTGATGCAATGTCAACCCATTGATGATTGTATTGCAGCCCTCAAAGCCGAAAGAGATTACGATGAAATTATCTTCACCACGCCCGATGGAGAACAATTTGACCAACCTATGGCCAACGAATTATCTCTCAAGGGAAACATCATCATTCTCTGCGGACACTATAAAGGTATTGACTTCCGTGTGCGTGAAAACTTGATTACTCGCGAAATATCGCTTGGTGACTTTGTACTTACGGGAGGTGAATTAGCAGCTGCAGCGATGGCCGATGCTATTGTGCGACTCATCCCCGGAGTCATTGGTGACGTTCAGAGTGCACTCAGCGATTCTTTTCAAGACAACCTACTTGCTCCCCCACTCTATACACGTCCTGCTGACTACAAAGGTTGGAAAGTTCCCGATATTCTTTTATCGGGACACGATGCTCGCATCAGAGAATGGGAAATGACGCAAGCTCTTGAACGAACTCAGCGTTTGCGTCCAGACCTTCTTGAGGAATAAACACACCCTCTTCTCCCGTTACTTGTCTCCCTTTTTACGCTGTCTAAATCTACTCACCACTATCATCATTCTAAGGACCTTTTCACAATTTCCACCCTTCCATTTAACGCGACTTTTCGAACTCAGAAAAAGTTGTTGGGAAATTATGCGATTCTCAGAGCGTTTGAAAATCGCAATTTTCAGACGGTTCTGTAAGAAATTCCCTTGTCTTAGCGAAACAACACGTTGGTTGTGATAAAACAACACGTTGTTCGTGCGATTTTAAGGGACTTTTTTCGGATTATGTCCCACGGAATTTATTTTTCTTCCCTCGGAATTTTGAAAACGTCCGACGAAATCAGGAAAAAATCCGACAAAATCTGAGAAAGGTCGGAGAAAATCAAGAAAAGATCTGAGAGTACAGAGGAAAACAACGGATAGTTTTTTCTAGAATGCACCACAATCTGGTCAAAAATTGCTCACCGTTTTAACACGAAATCCGAGATTTCGAGTTAATATCATACAAAAACAGAGATAGAATAGACTTCAAGAATAACATCTACGACATTTCTTGTTTTATGCTGGCAAAGTGCCTACTGGTAAAACGCTCAAATGCAAAAGAAGAAGCAATAAAGTAGATTTCCAAGGCATAAATCGAAGGGGAGAAGGCAAATATACATTTAGAACTGCGATATTAGCGAAATAATTAGTATATTTGCTCTCGAAAATCGGCTACTACTCTAACCTAGTTGTAGAGCCGCATATAGCAAACAACATTAAATTAAAACAGCAAGACAATGAATGCATACGTTTTTCCTGGACAGGGTGCACAATTTGTAGGTATGGGTAAAGATCTCTACGAGAACCATCCTGTAGCTAAGGAATACTTCGACAAAGCAAACGAGATTTTGGGTTTCAACATCACCGAAATTATGTTTGCAGGCACAGAAGAAGAACTCAAACAAACTAAGGTTACTCAGCCCGCGGTCTTCTTGCACAGTGTGATTACTGCGCTTTGCTTGGGCGACCAATTCCGTCCTGATATGGTGACTGGACATTCACTCGGAGAACTTTCTGCACTTACCGCAGCTGGCGCACTTACTTTTGAAGACGGATTGCGCTTGGTTTCTAAGCGTGCTTTGGCTATGCAAGCCGCTTGTGAAGCTCGTCCTGGCACTATGGCTGCCGTGATTGGCTAGAAGACGCAGTGATTGAGGACATCTGTGCTGCTGTTTCACAAGAAACCGGTCTAGTGGTTGTACCTGCTAACTATAACTGCCCTGGTCAGTTAGTGATTTCTGGTGAACGTGAAGCCATTGAACTTGCTTGCACAAAGTTGAAAGAAGCTGGTGCAAAGCGTGCTCTTGTACTTCCCGTTGGTGGTGCTTTCCACTCTCCTGTGATGCAAGCCGCCAAAGAAGAATTGGAACAAGCTATTGCTGCCACAACCTTTGCTACGCCTAAATGCCCCGTTTATCAAAACGTTGACGGTTTGGCACACACTTGTCCAGAGGAAATCAAAACAAACCTTATTGCACAACTGACCTCTTCTGTGCTTTGGACAAAAGAAGTGAACAATATGGTTGCTGCTAAAGCTACTGTCTTCACAGAATGTGGCCCTGGTAAAGCTTTGCAAGGTATGATTTCTAAGATTTGCAAGGACAATCCTGAAGTTTCAGTGCAAGGTGCAGCTTTATAAACTATAAGATATAAGGAGCGGGAACTACACTCAAACGAAAGATTGTAGTTTCTGCTTCTTTTCTTTTGATAATCCTCCGTTCCCTTTATTTTTCCAATGTCACCTTTGAAGTTATCCGAACTCAATCGCATTGTGCAAAATGTTCTCTCCTTGCATTTCACTGACACTCTTTGGGTGGTAGCTGAAATTTCTGATTGTAGAGAAGCTGCCAATGGGCATTGCTATATGGAATTGGTTGAAAAGGAAGAAGAACGTTCGGGAGGTTTCACCGCTAAAGCAAGAGCCAATGTATGGCGCAACGTCTGGCAACAAGTCAAATATGATTTTCAGCGACAAACTGGCCGATCTTTGGCCACAGGACTGAAAATACTAGCAGAAGTTTCAGTACAATTTCACGAGGTGTATGGCTATTCGCTCACCATTCACGACATTGACGCGACCTACACACTTGGAGAGCAACACAAAAAGCGCCAACACATTCTTCAACAACTTGAAGAAGATGGTGTGCTTACGCTCAATCAAGAACTCGTACTACCCTCGCTCGTGCAACGCATTGCGGTGATTAGCGCTGAAGGTGCCGCCGGATATGGCGATTTTATGCACCAACTTGAAGAATCAGGTTATGGATTTCAGACTCAACTTTTCTCTGCAACAATGCAAGGGACTAAGGTGGCAGAAAGTGTGATAGCCGCACTTGACACGATTGCTACTGAATTTAGTTCGTGGGATGTTGTTGTCATCATTCGTGGGGAGGAGCAACGAGTGACCTTGATGGATTTGAAGATTACGAATTGGCAGCCAATGTCGCACAATTTCCGCTTCCTATTATCACAGGTATCGGACACGAGCGCGACGACACTGTCATTGACTTTGTGGCACATACACGCTGCAAAACCCCTACTGCGGTTGCAGCTTTTCTCATAGAAACGATGCAAGACGTTCACGCGGGGCTCAACCGATTAGAAGAACGTTTGTCCCAAGCCGCAGAAGAGCTATTGACTTCACGGAAAATGCACTATGAACGATTGGCGCATCGCTACTCTTCTGCAGCAGTAAACTTTGTGAATCGTCAACAGGTTGTACACCATCGTTTGTCACAACGCATAGCGCAAGGCGTTCAAGAACAACTGTTTGCACAAAACCACTCATTGCAAGCCTTAGCCACAAGACTACACAGCACGACAACACAAGTTTTGGAGCGAAACCAACATAAGTTATCACTATTTACCAAAACATTGCATTGGGCAGATCCGCAGCGCACCTTAGCGATGGGTTATTCTATCACCTACACGGCTGATGGAAAGGTGGTGAAAGTTCAAGAGTTGTTGCCTGGAACCCCAATTCGCACAGTCACAGCTGACGGCGAGGTGTGGAGTTCTGTGACCGAAACCTCAGAAAATCAACATTAAGTCCCTACTCACTATTATATATGCCTAAAAAGAACGTGCCCTCCTACGAGGAAGCCCTTTCCGAATTGGAAAGCATTGTCTCAGCCATAGAAGGAGGCAACTTGCCTATTGAGCAATTGACACCTCGGCTTTCCCGCGCGCAAGAACTCCTCGCGCTCTGCAAACAAAAACTTGAACAAGTCAATACAGACGTAAAGAAGATTCTAGATAATGAGTAAGAACAAATTGGCAAAATTTGCGGAGATGGCGACCTATGCACACGTCGTTGAATCTCCTTTCCAAACTCCCGATACACCCTATCACCCATTGCGCGGAAAATGGCATACAGAGTTTTTCAAAAACAACAATCCCATCGTTCTCGAACTTGGCTGCGGTCGAGGAGAATACTGTGTGGGACTAGGCAGAATGTTTCCCGATAAAAATTTTATCGGAGTAGACATCAAAGGGGCACGTATGTACACAGGAGCAACGGAAGCCAAAGAAGAAGGACTGACCAACGTTGGATTTTTGCGCACTCATATTGAATTTATTGAGAAATTCTTTGCTCCCAATGAAGTGGCAGAGATTTGGCTGACCTTCTCAGACCCTCAAATGAGAAAAGCAACTAAGCGCTTGACTTCGACCTATTTCTTGCACCGCTATCGTCATTTACTACAAGACAACGGGCTTATTCATCTCAAGACAGACTCAAACTTTCTCTACACCTACACTTCCGCAATGGTAGAGGCCAATCAACTGCCGGTGCTTTTCCAAACAGATGATTTGTACCACACACTATCGGCCGAAGAAGATGCAGAGGTGAAGGAAATCCTTGGCATTCGTACTTATTACGAACAGCAATGGATTGACCGTGGTCTGAACATTAAATACTTGAAATTTCGACTGCCTCAAGAAGGTAGCCTAGTGGAGCCCGAAATTGAAATAGAATTGGATGACTATCGTTCGTACAATCGCAGCAAGCGTTCGGGACTCACAACAAGTAAATAGCACAGGCTGTTCTGACAGTGCCTACTACTCTATTTTAAGTCTATCCTTTCCGTCAAAGAATAAGAAATAAGCTAAATCAATTGGTTCTGCGACAGTTTTTTTATCTCACTGATTATTATAAACAATAGAATATTATGCTCAAACACGTCGTAATGTGGCGCTACAAAGACGGCGCAGAAGGAAAATCTTCACTTGAACACGCTCAATGGATGAAAAGTCACCTAGAAGCTCTCGTGGGTGTTGTGCCTGAAATCCAAAGTTTGGAATACGGCATTGATGAAATGGCTACGCCAGCCTCTTACCACGGTGTTCTCACAGTGGTTGTTGCTGACGCAGATGCTTTGAAACGCTACGCCAATCACCCTGAACACCTGAAAATTGTAGAATATGCAGGTAAGGTGACCGAAAGCCGCGTGGTGGTAGACTATACGCTATAAAGAAAACTCCGACACAACAACTAACAATGACACTCTATCCTAAACTTATCACCGATGCTCTCGCGCAAGTGCGTTATCCAGGCAACGGCAAAGACCTCATCGAAGCAGGAATGCTTGACGATGATCCTCGTATTGATGGGATGAAAGTGAGCTTCTCAATTGTATTTGATAAGAATCCCGATCCTTTTATGAAGAGTCTTTTCAAATCTATTGAAGCCACCATTCATCGAGAGATTAGCCCCGACGTAGAAGTTACGATAACTCCTAAATATCGCTTGGCAGAACGTCCTGAAGTAGGAAAGCTCCTACCTCTAGTGAAAAATATCATAGCTGTAAGTTCTGGTAAAGGAGGCGTGGGCAAAAGTACTGTTTCCGCAAACTTGGCTGTCGCTTTGGCGGCTCAAGGCTACAATGTTGGGCTGCTCGATGCTGACGTCTTTGGCCCTTCTATGCCTAAAATGTTTAGTTTGGAAAACGAACCCATCTATGCGCATATGGTTGAAGGGCGACAGCTCCTTATCCCCGCGCTCAAATATGGTGTAAAACTCCTTTCAGTGGGTTTCTTTGTCAACGCCGAAACAGCAACTCTTTGGAGAGGTTCGATGGCTTCAAACACGCTAAAGCAACTCATTGCCGACGCAGACTGGGGCGAATTGGATTATCTGATTTTAGACACTCCTCCAGGCACAAGCGACATCCATCTAACGCTTCTACAGACTTTGGCTATCACCGGTGCGGTCATTGTGTCGACTCCACAACAAGTGGCATTGGCAGATGCGCGTAAAGGCATTGATATGTATCGTAACGAGAAGGTGAATGTGCCCATCTTAGGCTTAGTGGAGAATATGGCCTGGTTTACTCCTGCTGAATTACCCGAAAACAAATACTACATATTCGGAAAAGAAGGTGCTACACGCTTAGCAGAAGAACTTGAAACGCCAGTTTTGGCACAAATTCCTATTGTGCAGAGCATCTGTGACGGAGGAGACAGCGGAGAACCCGTTGCCCTCAATACCAACACCATAACAGGACAAGCATTTGCTCAATTAGCAATGCGCGTTGTGGAAGAACAGAACGTCGCAACCGCGAACAAGCTCCCACTCAAGTGGTAGAAATTGAGGTAAAGCGGATGGAAGACGTGAAGTAAAAACAAAAGACAAGAATAAACTCTCTTTTCTTGGCTGATTACTCCTTATTTATATAGCCCGACAGCTTTGCACCATAGGCAAAGTCTGTCGGGATTTTTATCCCAAATCGGTCATTAGATACTGAACTGATTTCATTAGATTGTTGAGCAGATTGTTTCACGTTAGTTCGAAGGCGTAGCGGGCTACGGCGAGAACTAACGTGAAACAAGATGCCAACAAGAAAATGAAAGATGACAGTAAGTAATCTTTTCCATTACCAGTAGCACTTTTACGGTCTAATGACCGATTGGGGACTATATTGTCGCACAGGTAGAGAGTCAATGCGCAAAAAAGTGATGCATCAAGAGAAGTAATTTAGAGAAAAGGACGATGCAACCACATTTTTTTCGTAATTTCGCAGTAACAAAATAGAGAGCACAGCACATTCCAACCAAGAATGCTTTCCATTTTTGCCGAATGCACTGCATTCCTCTCTAGAAGCTATAAAGCTATGCCAAAAGCAAAGAACAAAACGTGGTTTGTCCCTGAAGGTTCTCAACCAACAGAGTTAGACCTCAAAGTTTTAGAATATCAAGAGAAGGGGTTTGTTGTTCCTTCTCGACAACTCATTAAGACACCCGAACAGATAGAAGGCATTCGCCGTGCTGGCGTCATCAACACAGGTGCGCTGGACCTTGTTGCTAAATCAATCAAGGAGGATATGTCTACTGCAGAAATAGACAGACTTGTGGCTGAATATATTGCAGATCATGGTGCAATTGCTGCTTGTCTAGGCTATGAAGGCTTTCCCAAAAAGTTGTTGTACCAGCATCAACGAGGTGGTGTGCCATGGCATTCCCTCTGACGAAGAACTTTTTGTGGGATGGAGATATTATTAATGTCGATGTTACCACGATAAAAGATGGCTATTATGCAGACGCCTCTCGTATGTTTATGATTGGCAATGTTGATGCAAAAGCGAAACGCTTAGTCGAAGAAACCAAACGTTGCCTAGAAATAGGTGCAGAAGCTGCACGCCCTTGGGGCTTTGTAGGCGATATCGGTCGCGCCATCGAAAAATACGCAAAATCAAAAGGTTATACTGTGGTTCGCGAATTGGCAGGTCATGGAGTGGGATTGGAATTTCACGAAGACCCAATCGTAGACCATTACGACACTCACCATCGCGGTATGCTTCTTGTGCCTGGTATGGTGTTTACCATCGAACCAATGATAAACATGGGCGCACGTGATGTCTTCATTGACGAAGAAGACGGATGGACAGTTGTGACAGAAGACGAATTACCTTCTGCACAATGGGAACACACCTTCCTTGTTACAGAAACAGGTTTGGAGATTCTCACCTACTAATGCCCACTTTTTTATTTTCATTCTTATGCCTATCACACTTCTCGCTATAGAATCTAGTTGCGACGACACTTCCGCTGCAGTGATGCGCGATGGAGTGTTGCTTAGCAACGTAACTGCTTCACAAGCTGTGCATGAAATGTATGGTGGTGTTGTACCAGAATTAGCTAGTCGCGCTCACCAACAAAACATTGTTCCCGTGGTTGATGCTGCGCTCAAGCAAGCTGGAGTAGACAAATCTGAACTTTCTGCCATCGCTGTTACCCTGGGGCCTGGGCTTATGGGGAGTTTGCTCGTTGGAGTTAGTTTTGCCAAAGGTTTGGCGGCTAGTTTGGGAATTCCTCTCATAGACGTTAACCACCTGCATGGACATATATTGGCTCATTTCATCCTCACTCCAGACGAGCAAAAGGATGTTCCTCCATACCCTTTCCTATGTCTTCTCGTGAGTGGAGGAAATTCGCAAATTGTGAAAGTGAATGCTCACAATGATTTTTGAGGTACTAGGTCAAACCATTGACGACGCTGCTGGTGAGGCTATTGATAAATGCTCTAAAGTTATGGGACTTGGCTATCCTGGTGGTCCGATTATTGACAGAATGGCACGTCAAGGAAATCCCAAAGCTTTCACATTTGCGAAACCGAATCTCCCAGGCTATGATTATAGTTTCTCTGGACTCAAAACCTCTTTCCTATATTTCCTCCGTGATAAAGTAGCGGAAAATCCTAACTTCATCGAAGAGCATAAAAATGATTTGGCAGCATCACTTGAAGCCACCATCATTGACATCTTGATGAAGAAGCTAAAGCAAGCTGCCAAGGACACTGGTATCAAGCACGTGGCTCTTGCCGGTGGCGTAAGTGCGAATAGCGCACTACGCAAAGCTTTTCAGGACATGGAGGAAAAGGGAATCTGGAAGATTTATATCCCCAAATTCTCTTATACCACTGACAATGCAGCAATGATTGCTATGAGTGGTCATTATCGTTATCTTGATGGCGAGTTCTGCTCTCTCGATAAACCTGCATTCTCTCGCACTGTATTCTAACTTATTCATTCATCCATACCCACATCTCATATCTTATGGACTTAGATTTGAAAGTTGTCAGCAAGGAAATCAACGAAATCCTCTGGCGCAATCACCAAACTCTCTCTGTAGCTGAGAGCTGCACCTCTGGTCGAATCGCTAGCGTTATCACCGCCGTGCCTGGTTCCTCTCAATACTTCAAAGGTGGCGTAATTGCTTATGCCAACGAAGTGAAGATTAATATCTTGGGCGTTGACGCACAAGTCATCGAAGAGAAAACTCCTGTCTGCGAAGAAGTTGCTATTCAGATGGCACAAGGCGCACGCAAGACTTTTGATACCGATTATTCAGTTTCCGTTACGGGTTTTGCTGGCCCTGGAGGTCACGACACTGGCAAAAACTCTGTATTGGTGGGTACCATTTGGATTGCTGTGGCTTCTTCCACTAACGTTAAGACTATTATGCTTGAAGAAGACAATGGTCGTGACAAGAACTTGGCTTCGGCTACATCAACCGCCATGCACTTGCTTCTCGATTTGTTGAAAGAAGAACTTGGCTCTAACGAGGAAGCTCAAAACTAATCTAGAGCAATAGACGAAAGTCAAGCTCTTGCAAATAAGATAAGCCTACTTTAGGAACTTATCTAGCCAAAACATTTGCAATTCTCCCCAACAACAACCGCTATCAATGAGGTAAAACTCAATGATAGCGGTTGTTTTGCTGAAGGATAAGAAACTAGCAAGTTTACCATTGTGAAGGAAGCTGCAAAGACATTTCCATCAATTATAACTTGCGCATTTGTATTATCCCAAATCGGTTATTAGACCGTTATAGCGCAGCTCGTTATATGGTTATCGAGAGAAGTCGAGAATCATAACTCCTTTAGGTTCAAGATTGAGTTCTTTGTCCCAAGTAACTTGTTTGAGCAAACACATCGTAAGCGGTTTTGGCTGGAAAGACTTCCGCATAATGTTCAAGTTCAACCTTTCTCTCCTCATTTTTACCGTTGACCAACACAACGATGTGGCGATTATTCGAAGTTCTTGCGTAAACATAGACACCATTCTTCACTGTAAACTGCGTAAGTTTACCTTCGGAAATAGCCGTATTTCCTTTGCGCCATTGGAGCAATCGACGAGCGAAATCAAAATAAGCATTTTGTAGGCTGTCACGTCCTTCTGTTGTAAAGGCGTTTGCTTGACCGTCATTAAATCCTCCAGGGAAATTTGCGCGCAATACACCATCACCTTTTTCGCGGTTAGCAGCCATACCAATTTCATCTCCGTAATATAGTTGAGGAATGCCTCGGAGCGTGATCAATAGTGTGAGTGCTTGTTGGTAGCGTCGCAGATTCTTTGCTTTCTCTGGGGAAGAAGCGAAGCGATCTGTGTCGTGGTTGTCTAAAAACGTGAGGAGATGCATTGGGTCTGCGTACACAATATCTTGCGACAAGCAGTTATAAACTCGAGCTAATCCCTTGTCCCAATCATCGGTTTCCTCATCAACAGCCTGTTCGAGGGCATACATGAGTGGAAAGTCCATCACCGTTTTAAGTTGTGTGTTGCGTGGTGCAGCTAACTTACTGTCCTTTTGCCAATAGCTTACACTAACGCTGTTGTTAATCCACGTTTCCCCAACGATATTGAAGCCTGGATACTCCTTTTCCATACGTTGGTTCCACTCCGACATGGCCTGAAAATCAGCGTAAGGATAAGTGTCTTGGCGGATTCCATCGATATCCGCGTACTCAGTCCACCATATCGATGCCTGAATCAAATAGGTTTTGACTGCTGGATTCTGTTGATTTAGGTCGGGCATGTTCTTGACGAACCAACCGTCTTGCGCTAGTTTTCGCTCGTGTTGAGAAGCATGAGTGTCTGTTAGCGTGGCAAGTCGATAATTTGTTTGAATATATTGGCTATTATAATTGAACCAGTCATCTGAAGGTCGGTCACGGAAAATGAAATTCTCGTTTCCGCAATGATTAAACACCCAATCCATGATGAACTTTATCCCATGTCTGTGACAGTCAGCCACGAGTTCTTTGAACTCTTCGTTGCTTCCCATACGGGGGTCTATTTGGTAATAGTCAGTAATTGCGTATCCATGATAAGTATGGCTTGGCATATCATTGATAAGCATTGGCGTAGGCCAAACTGCTGTTACCCCTAAATCCTGTAGATAAGGCAACTTACTGCGTAACCCTGCAATATCACCGCCATGACGACCATCAGGATTACTTAAATCTACCTTGGTTCTTTCAGCCCTGGTACATTATTAAGTTTGCTATTACCAGAAGCAAAACGATCGGGCATTAGCAAATATAAAACGTCAGATGCGTTGAATGCACTACGCTTTAGCGTTTGTCGAGCCTCAAGTTTATAGGGTAAAGTCTTGCGAATCTTTGTTCCTTCCTTTAAAAGAATTTGGAAAGTTTGAGGTTGAGCCGAACGCGTGTCTACATAGAGAAAGAGATAGTTGGGATTGGTAGCGCGCTCGGTGCGGAGAAGTTTGACACCTTGTGCACGAAGCACTGGTTCATACTGAGAAATGTTATCACCGTGAAGCATAATTTGCAACTCGGGGTCTGACATTCCCACCCACCAATGAAGCGGATGAATATGTTGAATGTTTACTGTGGCTGCTTGCAGACCTAATACTGAAAAGGCGCAGCCGACTAAGAAAGAAAAGAGCTTTTTCATGGGAGATTTATAAATGAGAACTCCCTCTCTGGAAAGCCAGAGAGGGAGCGATTAAAGTAAAGAGAATGTGATTATCCACCGAAGTCGTCGAAGGAAATCATATCGCGCTCCACTCCTAGGCTATTAAGGAGATCTAGCACAGTCTTTGACATCATGGGAGGTCCGCAAAGATAGTATTCTATATCCTCTGGAGCCTCATGAGCCTTGAGATAAGTGTCACCCATCACAGGAGCAATGAACCCTGGGAGTGTACTTTATTCCAAGACTATCAGCCTTTGGATCGGGACGGTCTAGTGCAAGATGGAAGTGGAAGTTTGGGAAATCACGCTCGAGTTGCAAAAAGTCTTCTAAGAAGAACACTTCGTCGATGGCACGTGCACCATAGAAGTAGTGCATTTCGCGGTCACGCACATTCTTAGTCTTGAGAAGGTGCATGATTTGTGCACGAAGGGGAGCCATACCAGCACCACCGCCGACCCAAATCATTTCGCGCTTAGAGTTGTAATGCGGGTGGAAATCTCCGTAAGGTCCACTCATCGTCACTTTGTCTCCAGGCTTTAGCCCAAAGATGTAGGAAGAAGCGATACCAGGATTCACATCCATAAAGCCAGGGCCTTGTTCTTTGGGTTTAAAAGGTGGGGTGGCAATACGAACTGTAAGGGTTATGATATCACCTTCATCGGGATAGTTGGCCATTGAGTAAGCACGAACGGTTGCTTCTTCGTTCACACACTTCAAACCCAACAAACCAAACTTTTCCCAAGCAGGAAGATAAAGGTCGCCAATAAGACTCTTGTCAAAATCCTTGTCATAGTCAATTGAAAAGGCAGGGATTTTGATTTGTGCGTACGAGCCTGGCTCAAAGTCCATGTGCTCACCGGGAGGAAGTTGCACCTTGAATTCTTTGATAAAGGTAGCCACATTGCGGTTGCCAATTACCGTGCATTCCCATTCCTTCACGCCCATAACGCTTTCTGGAACCTTCACGCCCATATCACCTTTCACCTTGGCTTGGCAACCCAAACGCCAATTGTCTTTGATTTCCTTGCGAGAGAAGTGGGGCTTTTCTGAATCCAGAATTTCTCCACCACCTTCAGGAATTTGACAGCGGCATTGTCCGCAAGAACCTTTACCACCGCAAGCAGAAGAAAGGTGAGATTCCTGTTTTCAGAAAGTGTAGTAAGCACGCTACTGCCTTGCTCAACTTCAATTGTTTCCTTGCCGTTAATCGTCACTTTCACTTTGCCAGAAGGGGAAAGATAACGTTTTGCAACAAGCAGAATGGCCACCAACACGAGGATCACCACGAAGAAGACGGCAATACTAATCAGAATAAATTTCGTATCCATTGTTATTTCGTAATGAGCTGTTAGATTTTAAGACCAGAGAAACACATGAAGGCCATAGCCATCAAGCCTACAGTGATAAATGTGATGCCGAGTCCTTGGAGGGGTTTGGGCACATTTGTGTAGGCCATCTTTTCGCGAATAGCAGCAAGACCTGTGATGGCCAAAAGCCAACCGATTCCAGAACCTAGTGCATAAGCCACAGCGTCCCAAACGCTAGAAATGGCTTGTGTAGAAGTCGCAGGGATCCATAAGAATGCGCTGTTGCATGAAGAGAGAAGCTCCCATGATGGCGCAGTTCACTGCGATAAGTGGCAAGAAAATACCTAAAGCAGAATAAAGCGAAGGGGAGAAACGCTCTACTGCCATCTCAACCAACTGAGTGATACCTGCAATAACTGCGATGAAAAGAATAAAAGAAAGGAAGCTCAAATCCACTCCCACTACTAAAGCATCGGGATTGAGGACATAAACTTGCAGGAGATAGTCAACAGGAACTGTGACGAGAAGCACGAAAGTAACGGCAACTCCAAGTCCCAAAGCTGTTTTGACGTTCTTAGATACGGCCAGATAAGAGCACATACCTAGGAAGAACGCAAAAATCATATTGTCCACAAAGATGGAGCGGACGAATAGACTCAATAAATGTTCCATTGTATACTAATTTTGGATGGAATTACACATTATCTTATTTAGACTTCTTGCGATCGTTGATGGAACGATGTGCCCAAACGACGCAACCACAGATGATAAGTGCCATAGCAGGCATTGTCATCATACCGTTGTGGAAGAAAGCGCATTGATCGAGGAAAGCAATCTTATGCCCCAAGATAGATGCTGAACCCAGCAACTCGCGAATCAAACCTACAACAACGAGAATCCATGCATAGCCAAGACCATTACCAATACCATCGAGGAAAGAAGGCCAAGGCCCATTCATCATAGCGAAGGCTTCTAGACGTCCCATCAAGATACAGTTGGTAATAATCAGTCCGACATACACAGAAAGTTGTACGCTTACATCATAAGCAAAAGCTTTCAAAATCTGACTTACGACTGTAACCAAAGCAGCCACTACCACAAGTTGCACAATGATACGAATGCGCGAAGGAATGGTGTTACGGATTAGCGAAATCGTTACATTAGAGAAAGCCGTAATTACAGTTACAGACAATCCCATCACGATGGCAGGTTCTAATTGTGAAGTCACAGCCAAGGACGAGCAAATGCCCAATACCTGTGCCACAACTGGGTTGTCTAAATTGAGAGGAGCTTTGAGAACCTCTTGATTGTGCTTTGAAAAAAGACTCATATCGTTATGTCCTCTGTTTATTTGTGATTTGCACTAAAATACTTCTGATAAGGTTGCAAGCTAGATAGGAACATCTTACTCACACCATTGCTGGTAAGTGTTGCTCCAGTGATAGCATCTACTTGGTGTTCCTTGTCTTCTACCTTCTTGCTGAGAGAAAGTGCAACTTTTTTTGGAATGTGCTATCAGCGAACACCTTCTTATTCTTAAACTTATCTTGGAATTCTTCTTCAACAATACGAGCACCAAGACCAGCTGTTTCACTTTCGTGAGTGAAATAAGCACCATAAACAGTGTCGAAATCTTTCTTCAGCGCAAGATAACCAGAGATACCGCCCCAAAGTCCACGACCATAGAGGGAACTACATAGATGGTGTCATTGTTCACCTTGGCTACATAAAGAGGAAGCTTTTTACTAGCTGGGTCCTTAGCGGTGATGTCTTTGCTTTCAACATCGAAACCACCCTTTTCTTGCAATACCTTGCCGTTTACATCCAAAACAAGGTCATTAAGAATCACTTTTTGGTATTCGCCTGTCACATCTTCTACATTACGGATGTTGAGCGACGAAAGAATCTGTCCGCGTTTGTCATTTGCAACATTCGCATCTTGTTTGTCTTTTAGCACAGAAGTCACGAAAGCCAACAAGAAAGCTGCAATTATTACCATCACAGACGCATAAACGACAGTATAGACGTTGCTATTTGTATTGAATTTCATAATTGTGATGTGGGGAATTACTTTTTCACACGTGCGAGACGCTTATTAATATTGCGTTGAACTACAAAGTAGTCAATGAGAGGAGCAAACATATTCATAAAGAGAATTGCAAGCATCATCCCTTCAGGATAACCAGGGTTCAAAACGCGGATTGTAATGGCGAGTGCACCGATAATAAAACCATAGATGTATTTACCAGTTTCTGTACGTGCACTAGTTACGGGGTCTGTTGCCATAAAGACAGCACCAAAGGCAAAACCACCTAAGCACAAATGTTGTGCAACGCCCAAGTGCGCAACGGCATTGTCTGCTGCACCGAAAGCATTAAACAAAGCTGCCACAATAGCACCGCCGGCAAACACTAAGCATAATGCGCCAAGAAGCGATGCGTGTCCACAAAAGAATGGCTGCACCAATCATAATGGCGATGAAAGAAGTCTCACCAATAGAACCAGGCATAAAACCAGTGAGCATATCGCTAAAGGTAGAAGTTATGGGATGACCTGCACCAGCTTGTCCAAGCGGTGTTGCTGCGGTAAATCCATCAGCAAGTTGATTACCGAGTCCCATAAATTTCTCTGTGCTTACCCATACGGCATCACCACTCATCTTAGTTGGCCACGCGAAAAAGAGAAATGCACGAGCAACAAGCGCGGGGTTGAAGATGTTCATTCCTGTACCTCCGAAAATTTCTTTTGCAAAAATCACAGAGAAAGCAACTGCGACTGCAAGCATCCAAAGTGGTGTGCCAACAGGAACAACAAGAGGAATGAGCATACCAGAAACAAGATAACCTTCTTGGATTTCCTCGTTCTTCCATTGTGCTACCACAAACTCAATTCCAAGACCCACTGCGTAACTCACTACGATTTTAGGAATCATCACAGCAAAACCATAGAGGAACATCGTAAAGAGGGAAGCCTCTACATTTGCGTGAGTGTAGTTTTGGTAACCAATGTTGAACATACCCATCAACATTGCAGGAATGAGCGCGATAACGACAAAACTCATTATACGCTTAGAGTCGATGGAGTCGTGAACACTCACACCACTCTTTGAAGTTGCGTTAGGCACCAACGCAAAGGTTTCCATTCCGTCGTAAACACTACGAAGCGATTGGAGTTTACCTCCTGGTTCGAAGTGAGGACGAATGGCATCGAAAAACTTTTTAATCATAGATATAGTAGATACTAAGCATTCTCTTTACGAAGAATCTCAAGACCTTCGCGAACGATGCGTTGGAGTTCTAGTTTAGAGGAACAAACAAACTCAGCTGGTGCAAAGTCTTCTGGTGCAACTTCATAGATGCCCAAAGCTTCTTGCTGATCGATGTCGCCTGTGATGATAGCTTTCACCAAATATGAGGGATAAATGTCCATAGGGAATACACTTTCATATTCACCAGACATTATCATATGGCGTGCGCCACCCTTGATTCGGCTATCAAGATTGTATTCTTTCTTACCGAGCAACCAAGAAAAGTAGCTGCGGTTTACAGAGAATTGATTCAGGCGTGGGCAAATCCAACCCAACACTTCATTAACGTCATCACCTTCAGGAATAACTGTAATCTCTGTGGAATGAGCGGCCAAGAAATCTTCAATTGTTGCTTTCACCAACAAAAGGATTGCCATTGATGATACGTACACTGTGATTAGCGGGTTTAAGATTGTCTGCCAACACATCAGAAAGCTTAGCACCAACTTTGGCCTTCACATATTGAGGGGTTGTCACCTCACTACCAGCAACAGCTATGGTGCGAGTGAAATCAACCTGGCCTGTACGCAACAGACGACCCAAAACAACCACAATTTCAGGAGCAAGCGTCCAAACGACTTCGCCTTTATTGACAGGAGCTATTTTGTTAATCTGTACGCCTACGTTTCCAGCTGGATTCAAACCCTTGAAACAAGCCACTTCTACGTTTTCCGCTTCAATTGGCAAAAGTTTCGTATTTAGTTGTTCGGGATTCACACCAACGTGTACCTTAGCGATGTGAGCCAAAGCAGTAATACCAGACTTAAAGTCTTCTTCTTGACCAGATACGACAAAAGAGAAGTCGGCAGCCAAAGGCATCGTTGAAAAAGCACTCACAAAAATATCACGTGGTGCAACTTCTGGCGAAGGAACCACATCATAAGGACGCTGGCGGAGATAACCGAATAACCCTGTTTCGAGCAAGAGGGCTGTCATATTCTCTGCATTTCTCTGACCAGCAGTGGGAATCTCAAAAGCTTTTGCAGCTTGCACTGTATCAGGCTGAATGCGAATGCTAAGCAACTTACGACGTTCGCCGCGCTCAACATTGGTCACTATCCCACTCACAGGGGCCACAAACTTAACTTTCTCCGTTGCTTTATCCACAAACAAGGGAGTTCCAGCGAGCACTGCAACTCCTTCTTTCACAAGAACTTTAGGGGTTACACCTAAAAAGTCTAGTGGACGCAACGCATACTCCGACGAGGGCTTAGCCTCTACTACCGAATGCTGGGCTTCGCCAGTCAGTCTGAGGTCGAGTCCTCTTTTAATCTTATAAATATCCATTGTTGCGATTGAAATTTTACCGCAAATTTAATTAGAAACAAAGAAACTGCCAAGTAATTAGTATCATTTCTGTACTATATCTGTAATTTATTTGCGCGATGAGGCGTACCAGCCAATGTTCTAAACAGTTATTCCCATCAATACTCTGAGAAAATGAACTGCAACTCCATCTTTTTTTGTATATTTGCAGAGGTTTATAGCTCTGTTCTTCAAACCATCCAGACTTTCACAAAAGTGTGATTACTATTATACATCATATAGTAGAGGACAACAAACAAGATTTCAACAGATTACGACTTCAAATAAATCTCTATTCTCTTGATAGAAGTTCGATAAACCAATAAAGTCAAATCATTAAAACTCAAATAGAATGGCAACTGTAGACGATAAAAAGATTATCTTCTCGATGGTTGGTCTCACAAAAACCATCAAACAGACCAACAAAACGATTCTCAAACATTTATCTGAGCTTCTTTTACGGAGCAAAGATTGGTATTATTGGTCTAAACGGAGCTGGTAAGTCCACGCTGATGAAAATCATCGCTGGACTTGACAATGATTACCAAGGTGAAGTTGTTTTCTCACCTGGTTACTCAGTTGGTTACCTTCCTCAAGAACCACACCTCGACGATGCAAAAACAGTGAGAGAAGTGGTACAAGAAGGCGTGCAACATATTGTTGATGCTTTGACGGAATACGAAGAAATCAATCAGAAATTTGCTCTTCCTGAATACTATGAGGATGCAGACAAAATGAACGAACTCTTTGCGCGTCAAGGTGAATTGCAAGATATCATTGATGCTACTGACGCTTGGAACCTTGATAGTCGTTTGGATCGTGCTATGGCAGCTTTGCACTGTCCCCCTGCCGACCAAAAATGTGAGTTCCTCTCTGGTGGTGAACGTCGTCGCGTTGCCCTTTGCAGACTATTGCTTCAAAAACCAGACGTATTGCTTCTTGACGAACCGACCAACCACTTGGATGCCGAGTCTATTGACTGGTTAGAACAGCATTTGAACCAATATGAAGGTACGGTAATTGCTGTGACGCACGACCGTTATTTCTTGGATGATGTGGCAGGCTGGATTCTCGAACTCGACCGCGGTGAAGGTATTCCTTGGAAAGGCAACTACACTTCTTGGCTCGAACAGAAATCCAAACGTATGGAAATGGAGGAAAAAGTGGCCTCCAAGCGTCGCAAGACCCTTGAACGCGAATTGGAATGGGTGAGAATGGCTCCAAAGCACGTCAAGCCAAAGGTAAAGCTCGTTTGAATTCGTACGATAAGCTACTCAATGAAGATCAACGCGAAAAAGAACAACATCTGGAAATTTATATCCCCAATGGTCCTCGTCTTGGCAACAAAGTCATCGAAGCTCAACACGTGGCAAAGGCTTATGGAGAGAAGACACTCTTTGGTGACTTAAACTTCGCTCTGCCCCCCAACGGAATTATCGGTGTCATTGGCCCCAACGGTGCTGGTAAGACTACCCTCTTCCGTTTGATTATGGGATTGGAACAAGCAGACAACGGATCATTCGAAGTTGGTGAAACGGTGAAACTCAGCTATGTTGATCAGCAGCACAAGGATATTGATCCTAACAAGAGTGTATATGAAGTGGTGTCGCAAGGTAATGAATTGATGCGCATGGGAGGACGCGACATAAACGCACGCGCCTATCTTTCACGCTTTAATTTCTCTGGAGCTGACCAAGAAAAGAAATGTGGCGTCCTTTCAGGTGGTGAACGCAATCGCTTGCACCTTGCACTCGCGCTCAAACAAGAAGGTAACGTTTTGCTGCTCGACGAGCCAACTAACGATATTGACGTGAACACACTCCGTGCATTAGAAGAAGGTTTGGAAGCCTTTGCAGGTTGCGCAGTAGTAATCAGTCACGACCGTTGGTTCCTCGATCGTATTTGTACTCACATTCTAGCCTTTGAAGGTGAAGGCAATGTATTCTTCTTTGAAGGCTCATATTCAGACTACGAAGTGCATAAAGCAAAACGTCTGGGCACAGAAGAACCTAAACGCATTCGCTATCGCAAACTTGAAGAATAAGGACAATCAGCTCATTATTCCTTATTTATCAACAAACCAACAAGCTCTCAAAGCTTGCTAGAACTATATAAAGAACTCATCCGCAGTGCTCTATTAAGCATTGCGGATGTTTTTATCCCCTTGCAAATTGATGGAATGCAGATAAACCGATGAAACAATAGCGTCCGTTCTGTGGAGCGTCCCCATATTCAAACAACACCTCACCTCTAATCACCCCCCCCTACCTTGCCCTCTTCCTCAACCAAAAGAAGAATGCCATATCCCTATCTCCAAGCTGAAAATCTTTTAAGAGAACTTTTCAAATCACACCCTTCCATTTAACGCGACTTTCCGAACTCAGAAAAAGTTGTAGGGAAATATGCGATTCTCAGAGCGTTTGAAAATCGCAATTTTCGGAGTTTTTTGCTGGCTTATGGGTCGTTTTTTCAAAACTAGTGCTTACTTTTGAAGAAATGACGTGTCGTTTAGAAAAAAAGTGACGTGTTGTTTGTGCTATTTTGTCGGACATTTTTCCGATTTCTTCCCTTGGAATTTTGAAAACGTCCGACGGAATTTTATTTCCGTCCGAGAAATTCGGGGAAATCTCCGAGAAAATCGAAGAATAATCCCAAAACGCAGAGGTAACCCCATGAGATTCTCAAAAAGAAATTGGACAAGAGAGAAAAAAACACAGATAGTTTTTTCTAGAAGACACCAAAATCTGGTCAAAAATGACTTGCCGTTTTAACACTGATCTTACGATTTATAGTTAATCTCTCACAAACAAAAAGTTAAAACGCACCGCCATAAAAACATCTAATACATATCATATTCAATCTTTGAGAGAAGGATATACACAAAAAGACAGAAGCACGAATCGCTACTTCTGTTCCCCTTAAAGTCACGACAAATACTTTTATCGAACACCCATATTTTGATGAGCGTTCTCTACAACCAAATAAAGAAAACAGTCCATTTATTTCAGCATAGCACTTGCATTTTATCAATGAACAGCATACCTAACAGGCGAAATAAGGTCAAATTGAAGCATTATAGCGATAAATCGTTGTCAAATCCCAAGAAAATTCGTAACTTAGCACATCGAAATTGCCTAATTATGCACTATTTTTTCAGATATACCCTATTCCTGTTTGCGGTTCTCCTCGTGGCCTGCAATTCTTCTGCTCCTCAACAGTCAGAAGCACGACAAAAGGACGAGGCGAAAGCTAAAGACATTCTGTTGAATGTCAGGGCTGCTTTCCAACAAAAGCACTATGATGATGCAAGAAAGCAATTGCGCTCTCTCAGACGCAATTGTCCACTGGCATTGAACGCACGTGAATCGGGGATATTGCTAATGGACAGTATTGAGATTGCTGCAACATCCGATCGCATCCGCGAAATAGACAGCCTCGTGCAAATAGAAACGCAGCAGAAAGGCAAAGTAAGTGCCCCAACGCAGGCACAGTTTGAAGAACTTTGTCAACAAGCTAAGTTCTATCATCGCAAACTTCAACACGACCTCGAACACCGCAAACAACATGACTGATTCTTACCCTCCAATAGAAATGCCATCTGCTCGGCCTGATAGTTTTTGGCAATCCGAACTCAATGAGAGTCAGTGGGGCGCTGTTCGTGAGTGCGAACACCCTTTGCTTGTGATTGCAGGTGCTGGTTCTGGAAAAACGAGAGTGCTTACTTATAAGATAGCCTATCTTCTAGAAAGAGGCTATGCCCCATGGGAAGTATTAGCTTTGACCTTCACCAACAAAGCGGCAAAAGAGATGAATGAACGCATCAGTAGCATTGTCGGTGTGGGAAAATCGCGCGGTCTGTGGAGCGGAACATTTCACAGAATCTTCGCTCGTATATTGCGCGCAGAAAGTCAATTCATCGGTTTTGAAAGCAATTTCACCATTTACGATTCATCCGACGCTCGTTCGCTCATTAAGTCCATCATCAAAGAACTTAAACTCGACGATAAGACTTACAAACCCTCGAAAGTGCAAGGGCGTATTTCCGATGCTAAAAACCGCTTGATGCTACCGCAAGTCTATGCTGCAGACACGCATATGACGAGTCGTGATGCGCGCGACAATATGCCCGATGTTCATCGCATCTATACGGAGTATTTTAAGCGTTGTCGCACATCTCGTGCAATGGACTTTGACGATTTGTTGCTTTACACTTTCCTCCTCTTTGACAAAGCTGAGGAAGTGCGCAAAAAATATGCTCAACGTTTCCGTTACATTCTAGTAGACGAGTACCAAGACACGAATTACGCTCAACACGCGATTGTCAATTTATTGACCAAAGACAACCACCACATTTGTGTTGTCGGCGATGATGCCCAAAGCATTTACTCATTTCGTGGTGCAAATATCGACAACATCTTGCAATTTAATCGTCAATATCCTGAAGCCATCACGCTGAAGTTGGAGCGCAACTATCGTTCCACACAAAACATCGTCGATGCAGCGAACAGCATTATCAGACACAACAAAGAGCAAATCGAAAAGACGGTATTTAGCGAAAACGAGAAAGGTGACAAAATCCTACTGATGCCTTCGAGTTCAGACAAAGAAGAAGCCTCTAAAGTCATCGGACACATCTCTCGTCTTCATCGTTCTGAAGATGTAGCACTCAGCGAAATCGCAATACTCTATCGCACCAATGCTCAAAGCCGTTCCTTTGAAGATGCACTGCGCGAAAAGAACATACCCTATCGCATATACGGCGGATTATCTTTCTACCAACGCAAGGAAATCAAAGACATCATTGCTTATTTTCGTCTAGTCACCAACTTAAACGACGAAGAAGCCTTCAAGCGCATTGTCAACTATCCTGCGCGTGGCATAGGGAACACAACATTACAGAAGATTTTCACAGCTTCGCGCGAGCACAACGTGAGTCTATGGGCGGTGGCCGAACAACCCACACAATATGGTGTAGCCTTAAATAAAGGCACACTGTCTAAGTTAGAGAGCTTTTGCAATATCATTACTGATTTTCGTTCTAGGGTCACTAATATGGGAGCCTTTGATTTTGCGACAGAACTCTTACAGTATTCGGGCATCAAAGAAGATTTGCAAAAAGAAGATGGCCCAGAAGGGCAAAACAAACGCGAAAACGTGGAAGAGTTGTTGGGCGCAATTCGCTCATTCGAACGCGAAACGACCGAAGAAACCGGACGCGAAACAATAGTTCTCAGCGAGTTTCTCCAACAGAGTGCTCTCCAAACGGACGCCGACGAGCAAGACGATGACACGCCCAAGGTTACGCTTATGACGATTCACTCAGCGAAAGGTCTAGAGTTTGAGGCCGTCTTTGTTACGGGACTTGAAGATGGATTGTTTCCTGGTTCTCAAGCTCGTTTCTTCCCAAGAGAGATGGAGGAAGAACGTCGACTCTTCTATGTGGCTGTGACCCGCGCCAAACGTTTCTGCTTTTTGTCTTACGCACAAAGCCGCTTCCGCTATGGGCAGTTTGAAATCTCTGATCCAAGTCCTTTCATTGCTGAAATCAATCAGAAATTCATTCAAGAAGAACAAGTCGGTTTTGCACACAACCATTCAATACCAAGTGCTCTGCGTGAAGCCTTGATGGATGACGATTGGGAAACACCAAGTGTTCTCCCAAGCACCAGAATCGCTGGAAGTGCCATCTACACCAAACCCACCAAACGGCAAACGCAAGACGTAGCTTCAGGTAAACCACTGAAAGCGTCAGCAACTCACGTCAGTCGCTCCACTGCATCGTCTTCTGATTGTGCCTCAACGCTAAAACCCATACGCAAGGCACAATCAAAATCCTCAAATGCAGCACAAAAAGCAGCCATCAACGCACTGTCTGTAGGAAGCAACATTGAACACGAACGGTTTGGAAAAGGCACAATCGTTAGCATAGAAGGTTCGGGCGAGAACGCAAAAGCCGAAGTAGACTTCCAAGCGGTGGGACGCAAAAAACTTTTACTCAAGTTTGCTCTTTTCAAAATCCTTGATTAGTTACGCAACCATCAAGCAAACGAGCCAACTTGTCAAAACAATGAACATATCTATATGAGTAAAGATAGCACCAATCAAAGCAACTTTTCAGTCATCGCCGATTTTGATGGCAACATCAAAGATTTATTCAACATTAAAGTAGAAGGAACACTGCCAGTGCTCCCTCTGCGCAATCTCGTAATCTTTCCTGGTGTCGTCACTTCTGTGATGGTTGGGCGAGAAAGTTCTTTAGAATTGATTCGCTATATTGAAAAACGTGGTGATGATGCCTTTATTGCAGTGTCTTGTCAAGTAGATGCTGCGATTGACCATCCCACGATGGCCGATATTTTTCCCACAGGAATACTTGCCAAAGTGTTGCGCGTGGTTGAAATGCCCAATCAAACTCCTACTGCTATCATTCAAGCCTTTGGTAGAATCAGTCTGTCTCCTGAACCCACGCGCATCAATCCTTTTATTCGCACTCACGTGACTCCCCTTGAGGATGTTTTCCCTGAAGACAACGACAAGGAGTTCCAAGCCCTTTTTGACACGTTTAAAGAGGCGACATTCAAATATATCAAACTCAATGAGAGGTTGGGAATGGAAGCCTTTATGGCAATAAAGAACATCTCAAACCCGATTTTCTTTATCAATTTTGTTGCCACAAATCTTCCTTTCGACACAGAAGAAAAGGCTTTGCTGCTGGAAGAAGGCGATATGATGCGTCGCACTTTTGCTTTATTGCACATCTTGCAGCGTGAACTTCAATTTCTAGAATTGAAGCAGACCATCAGTGAGCGCACGAACAAAGAACTCGAACAGCAACAGAAGGAGTTTTATTTGCAGCAACAGATAAAAAACTTCCAAAAGGAACTTGGAAATGCAGAAGGGAACGACGCTGAAGAATTTCGTCGTAAGGCATTAGATATAGATCTCCCTCAAAATGTAAAGAAGATTTTTGAGAAGGAAGTGACCAAACTAGACAGGATGAACCCATCAGTGCCCGATTACAGCGTGGTTTACAACTATATTGACACTATTCTGTCTTTGCCATGGGGAAAAAACACCATCGACAATTTGGATTTGCAGCGTGCTCAGAAAGTACTCGACCACGACCACTTCGGTATGGAACAAGTGAAGGAGAGAATACTTGAGCACTTGGCTATAATGAAAGTGAGTCAAAAGCAACCAGCCACGATTCTCTGTCTTTATGGCCCTCCAGGGGTAGGCAAAACTTCTCTCTCTGTCGCAGTATTGCAGAAAGTTTGGGACGCAAATATCAACGCATCTCCCTCGGTGGTGTGCACGACGAAAGTGAAATCCGTGGTCATCGTCGCACGTATATTGCAGCGATGTGTGGACGCATCATCAAAAGCATCATCAAAGCAGAAAGTAACAATCCCTTGTTGGTACTCGATGAAATAGACAAAGTGGGAGGACGCACACATCACGGTGATCCGCAGGCGGCTTTATTGGAACTTCTCGATCCTGAGCAAAACAATACGTTCCACGACAATTTCCTTGACTTCGACTACGATTTGAGCAATGTGTTCTTCATTGCAACAGCCAATAATCTCACAGGAATTCCTGCTCCTCTGCGTGATCGTATGGAACTCATCAACGTGGAAGGCTATCTCACGGAAGAAAAGAAAGAAATTGCCAGAAAGCACCTCTTTCCACAAGCACTTTCTACTTTGAACTTGCCTTTCAAACTGAAAATGTCGTCAGCTGCAACAGAGTTTCTCATAGAGAAATATACGCGCGAGAGCGGAGTGCGCCAATTAGAGAAACAAATCGCCAAACTTGTTCGCAAACAGGTGTTGAAATATCAAACATCTGATGAAAGTGCGCAACAAGAAATGGCTAATATTACTTTGAAGCCATCCGATGTGCAAGAGATTATGGGTACTCCACCCTACGACCGCGACAAATATCAAGGCAATGATTTTGCAGGAGTTGTCAATGGTCTTGCTTGGACAGCAGTCGGCGGTGAGATGCTCTTCATAGAATGCGCTGTCAATCGCACAAAAAACGCGCGGCTCACAATTACCGGTAATTTAGGAGATGTGATGAAAGAAAGCGCACTTTTGGCTATGCAATATGTAAAAGGACATCTCCACGAATTGGGTGTAGACTACCGCGTTTTTGAATACTGGAATCTCCATCTCCACTTTCCCGAAGGCGCAGTTCCCAAAGATGGGCCATCCGCGGGCATCACCATCGCCACTTCATTGGCTTCGTCCCTTACCCAGCGCAAAGTTCGCCCACGTTTGGCTATGACAGGCGAGATTACTCTCCGCGGTAAAGTGCTTCCTGTGGGAGGAATCAAAGAAAAAATTCTTGCCGCAAAACGCGCGGGTATCACCGACATTATTCTTTCTCGCGACAATGAGAAGAACATTCAAGATATTCCCGAACGCTATGTGAAAGGCCTGACCTTCCACTTTGTCTCTACCGTGAGAGAAGTGTGGAAAATAGCTCTCCTTGATGAGAAAGTGGCCAATGCCATAGATTTAACTATTCCATCTTCCAAGAAAGAATTCCGACAATGACAAAGATAACTCCTAGCCTCCGACCAACGTGGCGCAAAGGCGAACTACTCTTTCAACTGCAACACACGGACGCAGGAAGTGCAGCACGTGCAGGACGCATCACCACTGACCACGGCGTCATAGAGACGCCAATCTTTATGCCAGTGGGCACACTTGGTACGGTAAAAGGGCTACACACACACGAGATACTCGATGAAGTAAAAGCGCAAATCATTCTCGGCAACACCTATCACCTTTACCTTCGTCCTGGCCTTGAAGTGCTTGAAGCCGCAGGCGGTTTGCACAAATTCAATGGCTTTCATAAGCCAATGCTCACCGACAGCGGAGGTTTCCAAGTATTTTCTCTCACAGGTATCCGTAAATTGAGCGAAAACGGTTGCGAATTTCGCAGTCACGTTGATGGTTCAAAGCATCTGTTTACCCCTGAAAGTGTGATGGACATTGAACGCATCATTGGTGCTGACATTATGATGGCTTTCGACGAATGCCCTCCTGGAACGGCTGACTTCGGCTATGCGCGACAAAGCCTTGATTTAACACACCGCTGGCTCGACCGCTGCATCAAGCGCTTTTCAGAAACAGAGGATAAATACGGTCACCACCAAGCTCTCTTTCCCATCGTCCAAGGTTGCGTTTATCCAGAACTACGTCGCGAAAGTGCGCAGTTTATGGCAGAACGCGATGCCGAAGGTTATGCCATTGGTGGCTTAGCCGTGGGTGAACCTGCTGAGAAAATGTATGAAATGATTGAAGTGGTGAACGAAATACTCCCCACCGACCGTCCTCGCTATCTTATGGGAGTAGGCACTCCAATGAATATCCTCGAAGGTATCGAACGTGGTGTAGATATGTTTGACTGCGTGATGCCGACTCGCAACGGACGCAATGGACAGATATTCACTTGGAATGGTATCATCAATTTCAGAAATGCAAAATGGGCAAAGGACTTCTCTCCCGTTGATCCTCTTGGCACTGCACATTGCGACCATGCTTACACGAAAGCTTATTTGCATCATCTCTTTAAGTGCAAAGAACTCCTAGCACTTCAAATAGCATCGATTCATAACTTGGCTTTCTATCTCGAATTAGTGCGTGTAGCACGCGAACACATCTTAGCCAACGACTTTGCAGAATGGAAACGAAACATCCTTCCACAGTTGGCTCACAGACTCTAACTCCACATCACTTATGGATTTCAAAGATAACGATGGAGAATTGACTGAACACTTATCTCAACCATTTGACGCTTCACCTTCTCCTCTCGAGAAGGAGGAAATACAAGGAGTATTTCGACAGAGATAAACGACACAGTTACAGACAATTTCGAATTTTCTTTTGATGCACCACAAGAAGAGTTTTCTTTTCCTCTGTTAGAGGAAGAAACTACAGAAGAAGACGCGACATCATTGACGGATGAGGCAGAAATGTCTCTTCCGCCAGCAGTGTCGCGCACTGCGTCTAAGAAGAAATGGCTAAAATGGTTGCGGTGGTTCTTCTTTTCTCCTTGGTATCTCCTCAAGGGGCTATGGTGGTTAATCAGGAATTTCTTCAAAGGATTGTCATGGTGCTTTCGCGGAGCGTTGCGCTTAATTGGATTTCGCAGAATTGATCGCTACATACTCAACAAATACCTTAGCACCTACTTTTTTCTTTTGGTGCTCATTATCACCATCGCTATTATATTTGACTTCAATGAAAACATCGACAAGATAACCAATGGTGGAGCGAAATGGACGGAGATTCTCTTCGACTATTATGCCAACTTTGCGCCTTATTTTGCCAATATGTTCTCCCCGTTGTTCGTCTTTATTGCGGTAATCTTCTTCACCACTAACCTAGCGAACCATTCGGAAATCATCGCAATGAAGTCCACAGGAATGAGTTTCCGGAGATTACTTCGCCCTTATATGTTTGGAGCAAGTTTCATCGCCATCATCACATTCTCTCTCGGGGCTTATGTCATTCCTAAAGGGAACATTGCGCGTGTGAACTTTTCCAATAAATATATTAAGAAACAGTTGGTCATTGATGAAGCCGACAATGTGCAAATGCAAGTGGACACTGGTGTGGTGGCTTATATCTCACATTTCGACAACCGTACCAAATCGGGTTCAGGTTTTTCTCTCGACAAATTCTCAGAGAAAAAATTAGTATCACGCCTTACTGCGCAAAGCATTCAATATGATACTCTAGCCGATCACAAATACTCGTGGACACTCCACGGCTATATGATTCGCACACTCACAGGCACTAAGGAGAAATCAAATCTGGCGACAAACTTGACACCACGATTGTGATGGAACCCAAAGATTTCTTCTTTATTCGCGGACAACAAGAAACAATGACAGTGCCTGAACTTAACGCTTTTATCGACCGACAACGATTACGCGGAGCTGCGGGATTAAGCACTTTTGAAGTGGAATATCACAAACGCTTTGCTTCTCCCTTCGCGGCCTTCATCCTCACCTTGATTGGTGCTTCTATCTCTGTACAAAAACGCAAAGGAGGGATGGGTACCAGCATTGGACTCGGACTTGCACTCACTTTCACCTACATTTTGTTGCAAACCATTTCATCGTCCTTTGCCACCAATGCTGGTATGGTTGCATGGTTGTCCGTTTGGCTCCCCAACATAATTTACTCAGTTATTGCTTTGTGGTTCTACCGCCGCACTCCGCAATAAGTTTTACGCGCTATTTGCGTACACTCCTAGAAACAAGATAATGATAAACGACACAATGAACTCGAAAGAGAATCAGATAATTTTTGACGCTGCACGAACAGTGGCACCCACTGCCAACTCTCCCTACCCTTCTGCTGAAGTTATTCCACTAGATGCCACTTTGGACGAAACGGAAGAAGTTGCGTCAACTGTTAAGCTCGACGAATCTCAAAATCAAATAGAAACACCAAACAATAAGACCGAAGAAGAAAAGGTAGCTCCTGATGTGGCTCCCGAACCAACGGTATATTTTGAAGATTTGGCATTGAGCGATGACGTGCTTGACGCGCTTTGGGATATGCGCTTTGAAAAATGTACTCCTGTACAAGCCAAATGTATTCCGCACATTCTCGAAGGGAAAGATATGATTGGCATTGCGCAAACAGGAACAGGCAAAACTGCAGCCTTTCTCTTGCCGATGCTCACGCTCCTTCACAAACATCCTCACCCCGCTGACGCAGTAAATTGTTTGATTCTCTCACCAACGCGCGAACTAGCTCAACAAATAGACCAGGCTCTCCAAGGTTTTGCCTACTACACCAAAACGAATAGCGTAGCTGTCTATGGTGGAAACGATGGCATCAGATTTGAACAAGAACGCAAAGCCTTTTCTCAAGGGGCAGATATTATTGTAGCCACACCCGGTCGCCTCATCTCTCATATTCAATTGGGAAATCTAGACCTTTCCCGCACCACACACATCATTCTCGACGAAGCAGACCGTATGCTCGATATGGGATTTTTTGATGATATTAAAACCATATTGAAACAACTTCCAGACAATAAGCAGACTATTCTATTCTCGGCTACGATGCCTCCCGAAATTGCTAAAATGGCACGAGAGATGATGCACAATCCTGTGGAAGTAAAGATTGCCGTATCCAAACCTGCAGAGAAAATTGCTCAGAGTGTGTATATCTGTCGTGATAACGACAAGACGCCTATCTTAAAACACATCTTCACCGAACAGCCCCCTGAACGTGTGATTGTCTTTGTTTCCTCCAAACAACGTGTGAAGGAGCTTAATGTTATATTAAAGCGCAAGGGATATAATTGTGCAGCAATGCACTCTGACTTAGACCAAGGTGAGCGCGATGTCGTTATGTTGGGCTTCAAACAGCGTAACATAGATATGCTCATCGCCACCGACATCGTGAGCCGTGGCATTGACATCGACGATATTCAAATGGTCATCAACTACGATGCGCCACGCGATCCCGAAGACTATGTGCACCGCATTGGACGAACTGCACGCGCTGGCCGAGAAGGTCGCGCCATCACTCTCATTGGGAGAGAAAGATCGCTATCCGCTCTCTAAGATTGAGAAACTTCTGGAGAAGAAAATCACCCGAAATCCTCTTCCTGAAGGTTGTTTACCCCCTGAAGAACCCGCGAAAAACGAAGGCAAACGTAGACCTTCTCGTGGAGGAAAAGGAGGTTATCACCATCGCGGTGAAAAACAACGCAACGGACATTCTGAAAAGTCGAACAAAAGCGGTAGTTCTTCTTCTAAAAATGGGGCTCAAAACCAACCAGGTCAAACGAAGACTAACGGGCAAAACAATAAATCTCTGCGTCATCACCGTCGCCCCAAACATAACAACCCCAATACTGGTACCCCAACGACACCACAAGTATAATGGAACAAATACTCCACTATTTCCCCACCCTCACCGAGAAGCAAAAGGAACAATTCGCTGCGCTCGATGCATTGTATCGCGATTGGAATGCTAAAATCAATGTAATTTCTCGCAAGGACATTGATAATCTCTACGAACACCACATTCTTCATTCACTAGGCATCGCCAAAGTTATTCGTTTCCGTCCTGGTTCATCAGTTCTCGACATTGGCACCGGCGGAGGATTCCCTGGTATCCCTCTCGCCATTCTCTTTCCTGAAGTCAAATTTCATCTTCTCGACTCCATTGGCAAAAAAGTTAAGGTGGCACAAGCCGTAGCCGAAGCCATTGGTTTGGAAAACGTGCGCTGCTCCCACCGCAATGTTATGGAAGACAAGGAAAAATATGATTTCGTAGTCAGCCGTGCGGTAATGCAAATGAGCGACTTGGTGAAATTGATTCTGTAAAAATGTGCACCACGAACAGAAAAACTCTCTCCCCAATGGCGTTATTTGCCTTAAAGGAGGAGATATTCAAAGTGAAATGCGCCCTTTCAAACATTGCTGCGAAGTATGGCCGCTTTCCACTTATTTTGAAGAAGAGTTTTTTGAAACCAAGAAAGTGGCATACGTTTCTCTATAATCCCTTAAAAGATTCTTGCTATGCTGACAATCAAGAGTTTTTTTATGCAAATGATGGGAGAAAACACCTATCTTGTCTATGATGAGGAGAAAAATGCGGTACTCATCGACTGTGGTGCGCTTCATGCCGAAGAACATCAAGCCATTGCCGACTATATTTCCTCTCACGGTTTGCACCTTTCACAGGCTTGGCTCACCCATGGACATTTCGACCATATCTTCGGTTGCCAATGGGTATTTGAACAATTTGGCATTTCCCCATCTATTCATCCTGCCGATGAGCATCGTTACACTCACGCAGGTGAAGAACTCCAATTATTCTTGCATCAACGTGTTGAAATCCCTGTGCCACCTCTCGAAGGGTTCTTGACAGATGGTCAAACTTTGCAGCTCGGGAAACACGAATTTAAGGTGATTCACACCCCAGGACACACTCCTGGTGGCGTTTGTTTCTATTGCGCTACTGAGCAACTTCTCTTTTCAGGCGACAGTTTATTTGCAGGCAGCATCGGGCGTTGCGATTTGCCAGAAGGCGATATGGATACTCTCCTCAACTCCATCACCACGCGCCTAATGGTGTTGCCTGATGACGTACAAGTCTATCCTGGACACGGCGAGAGCACTTCCATTGGTCGTGAGCGCGACACAAATCCTTATTTAGTTCACTAATCTCTTGGCTTATGCGTTTTCTTAGTTCCTTTCTGATTCTAGGATTTTTTGCAATTGTAGGCACTGCGCAAGCCCAACACCGCAAATCCCCTACACGAAATTCTGCAAAAACTCCAAGTGCTGTGGTAAAAGCTTCCCCAATGTCCACAGTTTGATTGAGCAATACGATTGGGCTAAGGCAATTTCCGCCTTACAATCATTAGTCAATAGCACAAAAGAAGCTACAACCAAAGATTCGCTTGAAGTTTTATTGCGCAATGCAAGACGCGCAGAAGAAATGATGGCTTCTACACAGCAGATTGTGTTCATCGATAGTGTTGTCGTTGAAAAATCTCAACTACTTTCTGCCTTAAAACTAAGTGAAGATGCGGGACAACTTCTACCAACGAGTCAAGTTTTCCCCAAGAAAAGCAACTCTCCACTTTGGTCTGCTGTTTCTTTTATCAATCCTCTTGCAAGTACAGCCATTTTTGCAGCACCAAGCAATAATGCACAACGCTTGCAAGCTGTCTTTCGTGCAGGAAATGGTTGGACAACAGCGTCTCTTTTAGCCGGAATTGATAGTCTGTTTGTCAAACCCGACTATCCTTTTCTCCTTTCCGATGGCACAACGCTCTATTTCTCTGCACAAGGCACAGAATCCATTGGCGGAACAGACATTTTTGTCACAAGATATAACCCAGAAACACGCCAATACGTCAAACCGACCAACGTAGGAATGCCTTTCAACTCACCTGCCAACGAATATCTCTATGCAGTAGACCCTAGTACAGGAATTGGAGTTTTAGCTTCCGATCGACGTCAACCCGAAGGCAAAGTCTGCATATACTCTTTTATCGTGCCCTCAGAGCGAAAAGATTACGATGCAGAATCGATTTCCATCGAAACTTTGCGAAATCGTGCACAAATAGCGAGTATCTCTGCCACTCAACAAGGTCAAAGTGGAGTTATAAAATCAGCTGCACAACGTAAGTCTCAACAGAACACTGCCAAAGCGCAAACCCTTGTTCCTTCGTTTCGCTTTGTGGTGAGCGATCATCAAGTGTGCCATTCCGAAGCTGATTTCAAACAACCTGATGCACGAGCACTAGTGAAGCAATGGTTGAATCTCTTTCAGCAAAAACAAGCGATGCAACAACAAGGCGATGCTGCCGAACTCCAATATGCACGCCAACGCACTGCAGAAAATCGAAAGAAGTTGGCCACTACAAAGCAAAAACTTACTGAGGTGAGCCAACAGGAAAAAGAACTTGCTAATAAAATTAGAAGTTTAGAATTGACGCGATAAGCTATTTGCCAAACCTATAAGCCATTGTTGTCACAAGCAACACAAAGGCTATAAAACACTCCGTTACATCTATAAAACCGTTTCACCATGGACAACACGTATTTTCCTGAATCGGAACTCATCATCAATCCTGATGGTTCGATTTTCCACCTTCATCTTCGCCCCGAACAACTGGCTAACAAAATTATTCTCGTAGGCGATCCTGGTCGCGTGGCTTTGGTGGCTTCTCACTTTGAAGAAAAAGAATGCGAGGTTGAGAGCCGAGAATTCAAAACCATTACTGGCACTTACAAAGGAAAGCGCATCAGCGTCGTTTCCACGGGTATTGGCTGCGACAACATTGACATTGTGGTCAACGAACTTGATGCACTCGCCAACATCGACTTTAGCACCCGCCACACCAAACCTCAATTTCAACCACTAGAACTAGTGCGTATTGGCACTTGCGGCGGTTTGCAACCTCACACGCCAGAAGGCACCTTCATTGCTTCGCAAAAAAGCCTTGGCTTCGATGGGTTGCTCAACTTTTATGCAGGACGCGATGAAGCCTGCGACTTTGATTTTGAGCAAGCCTTTATGAACCATATGCAATGGAAAGGCAACCAATGCATTGCGTATCCCTATTGTGTTGATAACGATGCTAGCCTCATCGAGCGCATAGCCCAAACAGATATGGTGCGAGGCGTCACCATTGCTTGTGGCGGTTTCTTTGGCCCTCAAGGTCGCAGACTTCGTCTTCCTTTGGCCGATCCCAATGCCAACGATAAGATAATGAATTTCCGCCACAACGACCTTTGCTTCACCAACTTTGAAATGGAAAGTAGTGCACTCGCAGGGCTGTCCAAATTGATGGGTCACAAAGCGATGACTTGTTGTATGGTCATAGCCAACCGTGTGGCAGGCAAAGCCAATCCAAACTACAAAAATAGCATCGACACACTCATTTCTTTAGTGCTGGAACGAATTTAGCACTCGATTTTTTGATTCAAAGTTGAATTCTACCAGAAAAACTCTGCAATAAGGCCGTTTTCTCGTCATTTTTCTACCTTTTATGCTGTACAACATAAAAAATAATTTGGAAATCTACTTCAAAAAGGCCGAACTTTGCAATCGTTATCCGTACGCTTCTCTCCTTTTTGAGAGAACTATTCTAACAGATTGTTAGAATTTAATACGGCGCGCTAGTGGGCGCGTCGTTTTTTGTACCCCAGACTCTCATTGCTCTCGAATGAAAGCTACAAAAGTGGTCCTCCTATTTGGGGATACTACCGAAAAGGTCGAGACCGTGTCAAATGAGTTATTGACACGGTCTCGTTTTATACGCGGTTGGAGTTTACCCAATAAGAATAATCCCAAATCAGTGCAGGATCTAATGACCGATTTGGGATAAGAGAAAGGTGGTAATTGCTTTTTTCTCTATGCATTACAACTCGCGGCGGAGTTGCAACAATGCTGCACCTGGGTCAGACTGAGACATCAAATAATTGCCCAATAAAACTCCGTGATAACCCGCTGCCTTCAATAGACGTACGTCTTCTGCAGAACGGACACCACCCTCTGCCAATAAAACTTTATCTTTGGGAAGTTGTTCAATCAAAGAAATTGCAGTTTGTATATCTGCTGTAAAGGTTGCAAAGTCGTAGTTCACCACCGCAATAATGTCTGCATCTGTTTGCGCATACGACAATTGATTTGCGTTGTGAATGGCAACCACAACTTCTAAACCAATGCTGTGAGCATAGGTGAGAAGTTGAGCATACTCTTCGGGAGAAAGGAAATCAGCATCTAGTTGGACGGCTGAAGCTCCAAAAAGTCGCGCTTCTAATAACTGGCGTTCGCTGATGATAACATCGTTGCGGAGCACAGGGATTATAAAACCATTTCCTTCGATTGTGCCATACGCAGTGCGAAGAAATGCGAGTTTGCTATCGAAAAAAGCTTCATTCGTTTGCATAGAAACGGCTGCAGCACCTGCTCCTGCAAAAGAAGGGCAAAGTACTTGTGGCACTGCCTCAGCATTGAGTACACCCACATTGGGACTTTTGCGTTTAAACTCAGCAACCAAACCATAGGCGTCTGTTTCGAGGGCCTTTTTCAATGACGAAGGATTGGCTAGATGCCCCTCTTCTTTCATTGTTTCATAGCGTTCAAGAATTGTTTGAGTGGTCAATGTGGTTTCGCGTTCGGCCAACTCTTGACGCTTTTGTTCTAGCATTTGTTCCTTGTAAGTCATAGTCATATAGTATTAAGAAATAGTATGAACCCAAATCGGTCATTAGACCGTTATAGTGCAATTCGTTATAGAGAAAATAACTTCCTGACATCTATCATTTTCTTGTTGGCATCTTGTTTCTTGTTCGTTCTCGACGTAGCCCGCTACGCCTTCGAACTCACAACCAACCATATGCTCAACAATCCAATGAAATCTGTTCAGGATCTAATGACTGATTTGGGATGAAGTAATTGCTCACGAGAGCAAAAGGTGTTGTTGTTTTAGTCTTTCTCAATCAAAGCAACACAATAAGCTGCAATCCCCTCTTCGCGTCCAACAAATCCCATTCGTTCACTTGTTGTAGCCTTAATGGAAATAGCATCTTCATCCACTTGCATCAAAGGAGCAAGACATTGTCGCATCGCCTCTACGTGTGGATTGATTTTCGGACGCTCAGCACAAATCGTGCAATCGACATTTCCCACGCGATATCCCTTGGTGGCGATGAGTTCGATGGTACGTTGAAGTAGCACTTTACTATCTGCACCTTTGTATTTGGGGTCTGTGTCGGGAAAGTGAAAACCAATGTCGCGCATATTAGCGGCACCTAATACAGCATCACAAATGGCGTGAATCAACACATCGGCATCACTATGTCCAAGAAGGCCGAGATGATGTTCTATCTTCACACCTCCCATCCAAAAATCTCGATTCTCAGCCAGACGATGCACGTCATAGCCATATCCAACTCTTATTTTCATTGCTTATTTGAAAGTTTTGTTGTGGATTCAGTGCTATACATTGTCGTTCGTCAATGAAGTCTCAATGGAACAGCCTGACATTTCCACTCTATAAATGTTTTTTCCTTAGTCTATCGACTGCGACGTCCAAAGATTTCGCGTAGTCCATCCATATCAAAGGATAGTGAGACACGCAATGTTTGATCTAAGGGATTAGAAGGTGTAGTAGCCACCACATATCCAGCATCAATATTGAGGACATTCATCTTAAAACCTGCACCAAATGTGAAGTACTTCCGATTGCCTTGTGCTGCGCTCTCGTGGTGATATCCTCCACGAAGTGCAAACTTATCATTGTACAAGTATTCAGCACCTATACTCCATTGCACTTCTTCGAGTTCGCCTCTGAAACCTTTTTCACTGTCGCTAAAACTTTTGAAGATACCAGAAATGGGGGAAAGGTCTCTATAATCAGATAATACACGCTCCTTATATTCCTCGTTGCTTTCCCCATCTTTTTGAAGTGGCATTGATGGAACGAGCAATTTGTTGGCCTCAGCAGAGATAGAAAACTTATTATATTCGTCTACAGGAATCAACAAATTGGCACCCAAGCGCATATTTGTAGGAATGAAATAGGAGTATTCGCTACCAAAATTGATTTTAGAACCGATGTTGCTGATATTCAAACCGAGATTCAACGCGCACTCTCTACGTCCTAAGAAGATGTAATTGTTCCAATACATCGCAACGTCAGCCGCAAAAGCAGAACCAGCAGTAATATCGTCAGTGTAATGACCATTGAGATCTGAATACATATAGCGAAGAGCTACTGCGGCAGAAAAGTTCTCAGACAACAAACGAGAATACGCCATATCCACAGCATACTCGTAAGGATGAACGACAATACCTAATTTAGGTACGGTTACTTCTCCCACAGTGAAATACTTGATAGACCCAGAAATGGCTTGATAATCTCCCAAACGAGCGTACCCCACTGCGTTGACCAAAGCAATACCTTCGGTGAGTTGTCTCAACCACGGTGTGTAGTTGAGCGCAAAACCTGCTCGAGACACGGTAAAAGGATATTTTGCTGGGTTCCAGTTTTGAGAATGCACATCGGCTTCTGTGGCAGCACCAAGGTCACCCATAGCCGATCCGCGCGCATCTGCGGCAATGGTTTGAGAAATGACGGCTGTACGCACTGGATTAAATTTCTGTTGAGTCTCACTTTGTGCTTGCACTCCAAGAGAGAAAGCAGCGAGTGAGAGAGGAAGGATTATTCTTTTCATTGAAAACAATGTGAGGATTCTGGGAATGAAGGGAAGGAAAATTGGAACTCATCGCTCTTCATAAGCGAAGATTAGCTCAATTCACCAAGAGAGGTAAAGACAAGCGGCAAAGCACTTATTCCACTACAACGAGTTTATAGGAAACTGTAGATTTACGACCATCCGCATATCGCACTTCTAAACGGCAGGGATATAGACCTGCTGTCAAGCGTGCGCCCGAATTGGTGCGCAACGACCACAATTGCGACCAACTACCCTGCCCTGATCCGAAGTTGTGATGGTGCTGATAGACAGCCGCGCCACTTGCATCAAAGATATCAAGGAAGAGTTCTCCCCCTTTTTCTGATGGAGGGAAGTTTGCTACAAGAGTTGTTGCCCCACGCGCTGGATTATCTGTTGTGGTTAATGTCGTTTCAGCAAGTCGCTGAGCAGAAGCGATAAAGCGTATCGTTGTTGTACTGGCATTATCATTGACATCCCATACACGAAGTTTCAGCGTATGCTGCCCAGGCGAGAGATTCGTAAGTGGGTAAACTATTTGTCCACGATTATAACTCCCCAATGCAAAGCTGAAGTACTTGTTCATAGAAATGGGCGCTTCGTTATCTAGCGTCATTTCCATATCGTGACCTAAATCTCCTTGGCTGGCATTGATTCCTGCATCGTCTGATATATCAGCAATCAAAGTTGCATTCTGCCCGGTGACGGCATAGTCTGCTTGTTCGATCTGGTTGAGATAAGCCACCACCTTGGGAGCTAAGGTGTCGGGAGCAGCCGTTTTTGCTGTACCATTGAGGAAAAATTGCTCATTAAATCCATTGCACTCAGTTTTCTTGTCGTCACTTACAGCATAAAGACTCAAACGTGACAAATCATTAGTATAACTGATGTTACGAGGTACAACAGCCGAGAAAGAGAATTTTCCTTTTTCTACTCGTGCGTTGCCCTTAAACACAACATTTCTGCGCTCGTTAAAGGTGAAAGGACTACGGTTGCGACTTGCTGCACTTCCATCATTGTCTTTGCAAACAACCTTCTCCATACGATCATAAATGGTAGCCGATAATAATCCAGAGAAGTTAGCGTCTAAATCTCCCGTATTCTGTGCACTAGTTGTGACGTGACCACTAAACCGCGCCACACTTCCTACTTCTAGTTGCATTTTAGTGCCTTCCGTAACGGGTTTGCCATTAATACTATCAACAACGACACTACCAGTTGGGATGGAAAGTACCAAAGCAGGGTCTCCAAATAGACATACTTGAGTTTGTTGATTGAGTTATCAACCTCTCTATAGCTTTTCCCTGAAAAGGTCAACAAATCATTCTTTGCTTTCCGAAGAGCTTCTCCCATTGCAATGCGCTTTCCACTATCGTCACGCCCTACCACATGATAGGCGAAGCGACGATTGAGCGCATTATTCTGTGTGGCATACACAGCTCTAGCTGCGCACATGAAAGCTATTGCCCCACCATTGGGTTGATAAAGGAATTCTTCTGCGATATTTTCTTCCTTACTATCAAACGGATAGATTTCGCAAGAAGCTAGTACCCACAAAGCTTGTCGATTGTTGTATGTTTTCTTGAAATCAACGAGTTGCAAAGGTGCTTCGTAAGAAATTCTATAAGGTGCACCATGACCACTATAATTAAATATAGCCGCCCCTTCCTTTAGAGCTTGAAGTGCTTGTTGTCGCACCATCGGATATACCAGTCCAATAGCACTATTCTCACGGCGATAACGATCCCAATAGATTTTGTTCATATTGAGACGATTGTTTGAGCCCTTTTCATATTCCTTCGACACACGTTCTGCATCTTCCATATGCTCATTAGCATCACCATCATCACCAAGCACCACGACATTGTTTTTCCAATCGCCAGCATCTTCGTTCCGGAGATATCGTTCCACTTTATCTACCAGCACTTTGGCTTGTTCGTTGGTAATCGCTGTCATTCGTCCAGTGGCAACGTCGGGTTTCTCGTGCTCAATGGCTTCACCTTCACCGTCATCTAATAGCGCAAAAAAGTCGTCAGTAGTATAACTATTGACAGTTCCAATGCTATAATTAGAAGCATCAGCTTCATAAGCGAGCAAATAATCATCAGGATTTTCTCGCTTCCAATCCTCGGTAAGGAATCTATTGTCCCAAGAACTCTTACCTAGGAATAATAAATAGCGCGGTGCAGCATTACGATCATCTGCACGATCATAGAGCATCTTCAAGTAGCGACGATAGGCATTAGCATCGGGAGTGCCAGAAGAGAACTCATTATATAATTGATCGGCACGAACCACTTTCACCTTCAAACCACTATGTTGTCGGTGCAAAGCTGCAAGACGTTCGGCTTGTTGCGTTAGTTTTCCACTCGCAGGTATAATGATGACATAGTCGATATTGGCATCTGCGTGCAGATTTTGCGTTGCAATCTGCCCCACGAATTGAGGTTCGGGGAAACGCTCTGCACTATTGAAAGCCACAAAACGACGCTTAGGAGTGTCAATGGTGAAAACTGCTCGTCCCTCTGCAAGTGATGCACGCGGAACTTCGGCTGTTGGACTTCCTTTTTGCCCAATGCGCCATAATCGTGTGGAAGGTGTCGCTGCTTGTATAGACAAACTAGTGGTTCCTTCGGTTAGAGGAAAAAAACTATAAGGATTTGCTGCAACTTTCAACTGACGAGGATAGGAAATCCTCACATAATCCATTCGCGCGGTATTTCCTGCTGTGGTAGTTACTGCAAAAGTGTTATGACCTTCGCGGATGCTCTGACGGAAGGTTTTCGTATCTAACGAAGCACTTGATGTAAGCGAATTATAAGCTGAGGCTGAAAGTTTTCCTAAACTATTGCCATTCAATTGTATATCTGCGGTAGTTGAAGAAGTGGTTGAAGAAGCAGCAAAAGAGACTTCCACAGGCAATAATCCAGCCTTCTCGGCTAAATCTGGAACTGAAACACTAAATGTCTTTTGATTCTGCGTGGCAAAATCGTGTCCTTCAAACATTCTGCGACCGCCATCAAACAAACCGGCCTCATCCTCATCCCAAATAGCAGCATACGGCACTTTTTCTACCGTATTAGAAACAGTTGATGTCACTGCAGACAAAGATTTCACGCGCAAAGGAGCATCACCTTCTGTGAGAAAAATAATAGCTATAACGAGAATAGAAGTTATTTTTCGTGCGACCATTTCTGCGTAGTTTTTGTCGTAAGTGCGAAGTTGAGTACCTTCTGCCCAAAAGAGAATTTGATTCCCCTCGGACAAAGTCGGAACTTCTACGAGATCATCGGGTACTCTTCGAGATAACTCACTTTCACTTTCCGTATCAAACAGGAGGCGTTCGTCTTGTAACAAACCACCATAGCCAAAAGACCTTTACACGAGAGGGCTGAGAAAAAAACCGGCTTTCCGCAAAAAGTCTACAGAAAGATTGTAGATACCCTCGCGCTCTACACGAATTTTTCACCCATCTACCTTGATTCAGCACAGAAGAACTTGCCCAACGCTGTGATGCTTTTTTTCAACGACTTCTGCATCGAAAGGCAAAACAGTTGATGTGTTCTGCTTATTCTCCTTACCTATAAAAAGTGGTACTCAGTGATTTTTGCACTAAGCGGCAACGTCCTTCTGTCGTGAAGATTTGACTGAGTATCGCCCAGCACCTTTAGTTTGCAAGACGTGATGCGTAACCATTTTCCTTCTTTGAAGACAAAAGGCACGAAAGTGACCACAAGACGCTTTTTCTTCTGCTCCACCACGGTCGAGATATCCAACTTAGGTTGCGACACTTTCCCAATTTCTTGCTCAATCTTCTTGATCCATTTACGTTCTTCAGATGATACAGGAGCATATTCTGGATAATAAAAACCTACGTCGCAATGCGCGCTCCCCTGCTCCACTGGCAATTCTTGCGTGAAGAGTGGCAAACTATCACTCACCACATAATCAGTTGTGGAGATATGCACAAATTCGCGCTGCGCCACCATAGAAAGTGGAGCAAAAGCGAGGAAAGTCCATAAAAAGCGTGGATGAATCATACTACGAATTATCTAAGAAGGATGGAAACGAGACTCAATCAAAACTTGTTTCAGCGGATTTACTTAACATTGAAAGACAACACACAAGTATCTCCTAAAAACGTTTCGACTCTATGATCGGGAGTTATGGAAATAGGAGCAGTAGGTGCGCCCATCAAAATAAGGTCTCCACGACGCAAGGTGAAATACTGACTAACCTCGGCTATTACGTCATCAACGTGACGCAACCAATCAGCCGTACTTCCTGCCATTTGTTCAACTCCATCAACACGCAAACTAAATTGCTGTTGTGACACCGTAGAAGGGTCTATTTCTATGAAATCTCCTAATGGTGTTGCATTGTCGAAGCCCAAAGCTGCATCCCAAGGTAGTCCCAACTCTTGTGTTTTCTCCCACAATGTTGGTGCTATGAAATGAGGCATCACTGTGACCGCATCGTAATAACGCGATGCAAAACGCGCTGATATATGACGTCCTAAACGACAAAGTCGCACTGCCAAATGCACTTCTAAATGAGCAGGGTTGGCATAATCAGGCAAAAACACGGGTTTACCATTGCGTTGCAAAGCCGTTTCGGGCAAAGTGTAATAAACAAGTTGCGACGACTTGGAAACATCCGCATCTTGCTGGGGAGCAAGAACTGCTTGATTGGATAACGTGGAAAAGTCGTAGTTATTGTGTAAAGCGAGAATCGTCATATCGTAAAACTACATTGCGACTTGCGCAGTAGACAAATGGGAGGCTAGAGAAAAACAAATGCTGCAAGCCTTAAAACAGAGACTTTGTAAAAAACTCTCTGGCGCGAGTATGCTAGCTCGCCGCCAGAGAGTTGAAATGAGTAGAAGAAAGAAAGCTTAAAAAGCTGCGGACTTTGGAGTACGTGGGAAAGGTATCACGTCGCGAATGTTCTGCATACCCGTTACAAACAGGATGAGGCGTTCGAATCCTAGGCCGAAACCTGCGTGGGGACAAGAACCGAATTTGCGAATATCGAGATACCACCAAATATCTTTGTGTGGAACGTGCATTTCGTCAGCACGTGCCAAAAGTTTATCGTGGTCTTCTTCACGCACAGAACCACCAATGATTTCACCAATCTGTGGGAAAAGCACGTCAGTACCCTGCACAGTCTTTCCGTCTTCGTTTGTCTTCATATAGAAAGACTTAATTTCCTTCGGATAGTCCGTGAGAATAACAGGCTTCTTGAAATGTTCTTCCACAAGATAACGTTCGTGCTCAGATGCCAAGTCGCAACCCCAAGACACAGGGAATTCAAATTTCTTGCCATTTGCAACAGCAGCTTCGAGCAATTCAATACCCTCTGTGTAGGTAAGACGCACAAAGTCTGTGTCTACCACAGAGTGCAGACGCTCGAGCAGAGTGTTGTCAATCATCTTGTTGAGGAACTCGAGGTCTTCCATACAGTTGTCGAGTGCCCAACGCACACAATACTTGATGAAGTCTTCTTCTAAATCCATCAAACCTTGAAGATCCATAAAGGCCACTTCGGGTTCAATCATCCAAACTCAGCCAAGTGACGAGGAGTATTGGAATTCTCTGCACGGAAAGTCGGTCCAAATGTGTAGATTGCACCCAAAGCCGTTGCGCCCAATTCACCTTCGAGCTGACCAGAAACGGTCAAACAAGTAGACTCACCGAAGAAATCATCAGAATAGTCGATGTGACCTTCCTTGTCCTTCTTCAAATCATAGAGATTCTTTGTGGTGACTTGGAACATTTGTCCTGCACCTTCAGCATCACTAGAAGTGATGATGGGAGTGTGGAAGTAGAAGTAGCCGTGTTCGTGGAAATAGCGGTGAATTGCCATAGCCATATGGTGGCGAATACGGAAAACAGCACCAAAAGTGTTGGTACGCAAACGAAGATGCGCGTGTTGGCGCATATATTCAAACGTCTGTCCCTTCTTCTGCATGGGATATTCGCTTCCACAAGCACCGAGCACTTCAATGGCGGTAGCTTGAATTTCAGCTGCTTGTCCACCACCCTGGCTAGCAACGAGTGTACCTTCGACACTCAAGCAGGCACCAGTAGTAACTAACTTCAAAAGTTCGGCATCGAACTTCTCCACATCGGCAACAATTTGCACATTGCTCAGGCACGAACCGTCGTTGAGCGCAATGAAATTTACGCTCTTACTTCCACGACGAGTGCGCACCCATCCTTTGACGCAAACACTTGCGCCAAAGTCAGTACGGGCCAAAAGGTCCTTTATCTTGGTTCTTTCCATGAGTTTAGGATAAGTTGTTCTAGGAAAATGGTATTTGCAGTTTATTCAAACGAGCCCATGCGAAGCATACGCACTTCTTCTTCGGTGAGGAAACGCCAGTCGCCACGCTTCACGTTCTTTTTGGTCAATCCTGCAAAATAAACGCGATCAAGCTTCACGACATTGTAGCCGAGACTAGCAAAGATACGACGCACAATGCGGTTCTTGCCAGAGTGGATTTCAATGCCCACTTGCTTTTTGTCTGTTTCGCTTGCATAATCTACAGCATCCGCACGAATATCGCCATCTTCGAGGGTGATACCTTCAGCAATCTGGCGCAAATCAGCTGCGGTCACATTGCGGTCGAGATAAACGTGATAAATCTTTTTCTTCAAGAACTTGGGGTGAGTGAGCTTAGAAGCCATTTCTCCGTCGTTGGTGAGCAACAACACACCAGTTGTGTTGCGGTCAAGACGTCCAACGGGATAAATACGCTCCATACAAGCATTGCGCACCAAGTCCATCACTGTCTTGCGGTTTTGAGGATCTTCGCTAGTGGTCACATAGCCCTTAGGCTTGTTGAGCAACACATAGATTTCTTCTCTGCCTTCACTTGTTGATCGTGGAAGAGCACAGTGTCAGTGCGAAGCACTTTATGACCAAGCTCAGTGATTACTTCTCCGTTCACCTTCACTACGCCTGCCTCAATATATTTGTCGGCATCGCGACGAGAGCAAACTCCAGCATTTGCCAAGAACTTGTTCAAACGGATGGGTTTCGTTGGATCAAAAGCCTCTTCTTTATATTCTATGCGACGCTTACCTGGATTAGAGAATTTGTTGTAACCTCCTCGGTTATAACCATTCTGTCCGTTGCGATTGTAGCCGCCATTGTTGTTTCTGTTACCATAGCCACCACGGTTGCCATAACCACCAGCATTGTTGCTATTGCCATGGTTAGAGCGGCTATATTCGCCACCTTGTGCACCATAACCGCCTTGCTGACGTTGGTAACCACCTTGCTGACGCTGATTGCCATAACCGCCTTGACGGTTGTAGCCATTGGCATTGCGTTCGCCACCGCCATAATTGCCACGATTATAGCCGCCACCTTGCTGGCGCTGATTGCCATAGCCACCTTGACGGTCATTATAGTTATTGCCACCGCGATTGTAACCACGATTGCCGTTGTTGCTATTATAATTTGAGTAACCGCCATAACTTTGGCGTTCCGCACTGCTCCCTTCACGGGTAAAACGCGGACGTGAAGGACGACCTTCGTGGCGGCCTCCGTTAGACGAAGTGTAGCCCTCGCGGCGGCCTCCGTCATAATTGTACTGATCGTAATCGCTCATTGCTGTTGTTGATTTAGTGTGTACGTTGTTTTGATAAATAACAGTCTCGACCTCACGGCCGAATGGTAAGGTATAAGGAGAATCTCCTTAAATACCTGTATAGTTGTGGGGAGTGATTTTGTGCAACTCTGCCTTGATTTCGTCACTCACATCAAGAGTGTCGATGAATTCCGAAATACTTTGTTCGGTGATTGCAGCATTGGTGCGCGTCAGCGCCTTGAGTGCTTCATAAGGATGAGGATAAGCTTCACGGCGAAGAATGGTTTGAATAGCTTCAGCGCATACTGCCCAGTTGTGTTCGAGGTCAGCCGCTAAAGTTTCTTCACGCAACAACAACTTGCCCAAACCCTTGAGTGTAGACGAGAATGCAATCAACGCGTGTCCCATAGGCACACCGACATTGCGCAAAACTGTTGAGTCGGTCAAGTCGCGCTGCAAACGACTGATAGGCAACTTCATGCTGAGATGCTCTAAAATAGCGTTGGCTACACCAAGGTTACCTTCTGAATTTTCAAAGTCAATAGGATTTACCTTATGGGGCATTGCACTAGAACCCACTTCTCCAGCCTTAATCTTTTGTTTGAAATACTCCATCGACACATATTGCCAGAAATCTCTATCGAGGTCAATGAGAATAGTGTGAATGCGACGCATTGCATCAAACACTGAAGCCAAATTGTCGTAGTTGGCAATCTGTGTGGTGAAAGATTCGCGCTCAAGTCCCAATTTCTCAGCTACAAACTTGTTGCCGAATGCTGCCCAATCAATGTGAGGATAAGCCACATGGTGCGCATTGAAATTACCGGTGGCACCTCCAAACTTAGCACTCAAAGGCACGGCCTTGAGTTGTTTGAGTTGTTGTTCCAAACGATAACCAAACACACGCACTTCTTCCCCAAACGCGTGGGAGACGCGGGTTGACCGTGCGTTTTGGCCAACATAGGAATATCCTTCCATTCTTCAGCACGCTGATTCACAGCATCAATGACTTCTTGCAAGAGAGGTATATACACCAACTCTAAACTGTCTTTGAGCATCAAAGGGAAAGCCGTATTATTGATGTCTTGCGAGGTAAGTCCGAAGTGAATGAACTCCTTATAGGCTTCCAAACCTCCGATTTTGTCGAATTCTTCTTTGATGAAGTATTCGATGGCCTTAACATCGTGATTGGTCACAGACTCAATGGCCTTGACGCGTGCTGCATCTGCTTCAGAGAAGTTTTCGTAGATGGCACGAAATCTAGGAAATAGGCTTGGCGCGCAATCTGCCAGTTGTGGCAAAGGAAGTTCACAAAGTGTGATGAAATACTCTATTTCTACGCGAACACGATATTTCATCAGTGCGTATTCCGAGAAATAGGGAGCCAAGGCTTCTGTTTTGCTACGATAGCGGCCATCAATAGGCGACACAGCTGTGAGAAGGTCTAATTCCATAGGAAGATTGATTATTTTGAGGGGATTATTGCGATAATAGAGTCATTGGAGCAACAAGAGAAGCACCAATTCACAACAACTATTTCCCTAGTCAATCATTGGTGCTGCTGCATCTTGCATTGCTTCAGCGCAGTCGCCAGCGATCTTTCACCCAAACAAATGAGAGCAAAATCTCTTCGTGGGTTTGGTTGCGATAGTTTACACGCAACGTCACATTAGTTTGTCGTCCATTGGCAGAAGGTGTGAGTTTCACCACGCGTGCCGAAACAACACCTCCCACTTTTTCTTGTTGCATAGCCGAATGTTGCTTATGCAAATCGGCCATCTGCTTGCGATAATTCTCGGGAGTATTATCGCAGGAAGCCATTTCAGCCACGTATGCAGCATATTGCCCTTGCTGATACAAGCCATACACGCGCTCTACCTCACCATTTTCCAAGGGAGGAATCTGGGAAGAGGTCGTTTTAGACTTCGCAGAAGTGCAAGACACACAAACGAGGCAACAGAAAAGACAGCCTAGCCACAAGAACTGACGCATAAACTTTTATTTCTGACGGATAAAGATATTGATAGGACAGCCACTGAAATCCCAGAACTCACGAATCTTGTTTTCCAAGAAACGCTTGTAGGGGTCGCGCACATATTGTGGCAAATTCGCATAAAACACAAACGTGGGTATTTGTGTGTCGCGGATTTGTGCGCAGTATTTAATCTTGATATATTTGCCCTTGATTGAGGGAGGGGGATAAGCTTCGATGAGAGGAAGAAGTTTTTCATTCAATGCCGAAGTACCCACGTGGCGTTTACGATTGAGGTAAACTTCTTTTGCCGTTTCAAGCACCTTAAAGATGCGTTGCTTTGTGAGCGCAGAAGAGAAGATGATGGGGAAGTCGGTGAAGGGTGCCATACGTTCGCGTATGGTGTCTTCGAAGTGAGAAATCACCTTTTGTGTTTTTTCTTCCACCGTATCCCACTTATTCACCACCACAACAAGGCTTTTGTTGTTACGTTGCACAAGCTGGAAGATATTCATATCTTGCGACTCGATACCACGAGTAGCATCAATAAGAAGGATGCAAACATCAGAGTTTTCAATGGCACGAATGGAACGCATCACACTATAAAACTCCAAATCTTCCGACACTTTGTTCTTTTTGCGGATACCTGCCGTATCAACCAAGTAAAAATCAAAGCCAAATTTATCGTAGCGCGTCAAGATTGAGTCGCGAGTGGTGCCTGCAATATCAGTCACAATGTGACGATCTTCTCCAATAAAGGCGTTAATCAACGAACTCTTTCCTGCATTAGGACGACCAACAACGGAGAAACGAGGAATATTCTCTTCACCTTCTTCTTGGGTTTTCGCTGGAAGTTCAGCAAGAATCAAATCTAGCAAATCACCTGTCCCACTACCTGTGGCAGCAGAAACACAATAAGGTTCTCCCAATCCTAAAGCATAGAATTCGGGAGCCCCATAACGATCTTCATTTTGATCCGTTTTATTAGCACAAAGAATAACAGGTGTTTTGGCGCGGCGCAAAATTTGTGCCACTTGTGTATCTAGGTCTGTGATGCCGTTTTGCACATCAACGACAAAAAGAATGAGATCCGCTTCTTCCGTAGCCAATACTACTTGCTTACGGATTTCTTCTTCAAAAATATCATCTGAGTTCACGACCCAACCACCCGTATCAACGAGTGAAAACTCACGAGTTCCCCACTCCACTTTACCGTATTGACGGTCGCGTGTGGTACCCGCTTCATCACTAACAATCGCTTGTCGCGTTCCTGTGAGTCGGTTAAAGAGCGTGGATTTGCCTACATTGGGGCGTCCCACGATAGCTACTAAATTAGACATTCGTTATAACGTTTCTTTTCGATAATAGGGAGCACAGCCTCACGGCTTTCTCCACGATTTATTTATGCGCGCAAAGATACGGATTTCTATGGACTACAGCAAATTTTATCGGTTATAATAAGAGAAACCCATCGTAGATTCCACCAATAGAGCCTTCATTTCATCAAATCGATTGATCATTCCTTCTCAAACGATGTATCATTTCTCATAAAACGACGGCTTGTTTTTCATAAAACGACGTGTCACTTTTCACAAAACGACGTGTCACTTTTCATAAAACAACGTGTCACTTTTCATAAAACGACGGAAAGTTTTTTTTCGAACAATCGGAAAAACCAATACGACCACAACGGTACAATAATACGCAAAAATCCTCACGCGTACGCGCGTATAAGGAGTTTTATCATTTTTGCTGTCACAAGTGTCACAGTTCTGCAACAATATCCTAATAAACAACACGTTATAACAATATTCGGAGTAAAGTCTTCTCGCTTCATTCTCCACATCATCGAAAGACGCCTTTTCCAACGCTTCATTTTGCGACTTTCCTCTCCCTTTTTCAGGACTTGTGTGACACTTGTGACAGCAAAAAATCAAAAACTCGGTTTGTAACGCGCGCGCATACGCGCGTGTAATACGCACGAGTAAACCTCTTCAACAGATTTTGTCTCCAAGCTTATCTGTACACTTCCCTGACTACAAAAAACTTCCTCACGAAATACCCTCGATTTGCAACACAGAAGTATCATTCAATACGTCTTCTTCAGAAGAAAATGCACTTTTTTGAGTTTTTACGCCTGTTTTGCGCTTTATCTCACCATATATGTATAGAGCAACTCATTTACCAACTATACCAAACATTTTGGACGCCAACCAGAGAAAACAATCCGTTTCATGATTTCAATGACTAAAAAGAAAAACTCAAAGGGGGAGAATCACAAAATCCACCGACTCACTCTCATATATCATACAAAAAACGTAACTTTGCAGTATGCAAATCTCGTCTTATCCCAAAATCGACAAGAAGTTAGCTAGTGAACTTCTCCGGCCTCGCCCTCTCGAAAGCCACAAAGGCATCTTCGGCCACCTACTTTTGGTGGCGGGACACCACGGTATGATGGGAGCAGCAGTGCTTTGTGCAGAAGCAGCCTTGCGCGCTGGGCTCGGAAAACTTACGGCGCACGTGCCAGAAACAGCAAATATCATCTTTCAAACACGGCTACCCGAAGCTATCCTACAATTCGACCAACAATCTCACCAACACTGGGCAAGTATCATAGAACTAAATGATTACAACTCCATAGTTATAGGTCCTGGATTGGGCACAGATGGCGAAACACAATGGGCTTTCCGCAATGTAATGAAGCAATTACTCGACCGAGAAAGACGGGAAACTTAATGCCTCTAGTGCTCGATGCAGACGCACTCAATATGTTGTCTGAGGACTATCAGTTGCTCTCCTTTTTGCCAGCTGAAACCATTCTCACACCGCATTTAGGTGAGATGAAACGTTTGTGTCGCGCCTTAGATTTGCCATATGAAACTCAGGAAGCATTGCTAGACTCGGTCCAAAACATAGCAACCTCACTACAAATTCACATCGTTCTGAAAAGTCATCAAACTCACGTCTGCACAAACACGGGGGAGGTTTTTCAACTCGACACAAAGGGCAATAGTGGATTGGCCACAGCAGGCAGTGGTGATGTACTTGCAGGATTGATTGGTGGACTACTGGCACAAGGATATCCGGCAAAAGATGCAGCCCTATTGGGTGTCTATCTCCACCACGCAGCAGCAGAAGAATGTGCTTTCCGATTACAACCACACTGTATGCTTGCGTCTGACATTATCTCGTGTTTATCTCAAGCTTTCACCTCCATAGTCTCTTCTAACCACTACTAGAATGAAGAAATATAATCTTTTATTTTTCATCTGTTTACTCTCCTTGATTTGGAGTTTTGCCTCAAAAGCAAATGCTCAAACAGAAGTGCATCCCTATCAACCAGGAATCACACAAGAAGGCATCACCTATTTTCTACCTCAAACTCGGCTGCACATCGTGGTGCGGGCTCAACGCGAAAGTTACACCCCAGGCGAATATGCACCATACGCTCAACGCTTTCTTGATGCTGCCAATGTGGAATTGCAACCCTACGACAGTTGGACGCTTCAAAACATCTCTGTTGTGCCCTACGGCGTGGCCGATCGCACACAAGCTTACACCATCAAAGTCAATGCGAAAACTTCTGCACCTCTTGTGGAATTAGCTCCAGACGGACGTTTGCTCAGTATCAACACGAATGCCGATGCACTACCCATCCTTGAAACTCCTTCTATGAAGAAAATCAGCAAAGAAAAGTTGGTGGGTAACAACTATAAAACGCAAGAGATACTTCGAGCTGGAAGCACCACAGCGCGAGCCGAAATTACTGCACAAGAGATTTACGACATTCGCGAAAACCGCGGATTACTGGCAAAGGGGCAAGCAGACTTTAATCCCAAAGATGGAGAACAACTGAAGACTATGATGGCTCAACTAGATGAGCGCGAGAAGGCTCTTCTCTCTCTATTCTTGGGCACCAAAACAATGGAAGAACACGTTTTCACCTTTGACGTTACTCCTCAACAGGCACAACAAACCATAGATTTGTTCCGCTTTTCACGTTATCTTGGTGTAGTGCCAGCAGATGAAGTGGCTGGTACTCCCATTCAACTGCAAATTGCAGACAGAGCCACTTTACCCGAAGTGGTAGAATCTCCCAAGAAAAAGAAGGAAGTCGAAGACCTGCGCTATCGCATTCCCAGCAGTGCTGACATTAGAATCGTGGAGCATCAAAAAGTCTGGTACGAAGCTATTGTTCCAATCGCTCAATTTGGTAGAATTGAACATCTTGGAGGAGTATTATTCAACAAGAAATTCAACACAAAAGTTCGCTTATCAGCTACGACAGGACAAGTTGAAAAACTCGACCTAGAACAATTGACCAAGTAAGCAATTTCACGCTCAGTTATGACAGACACTCAGCACATCAAAATACAAGATTATGCTTATAATCTACCAGAAGATCGCATAGCCAAATATCCTTTGAGTCAACGCGATCAATCAAAACTATTGCTCCGCGCTTGCGATGGTAGCATTCGCGAAGAGGTTTTTTCCGCGTTACCGAAATATCTGCCTCAAGATGCGCTAATGGTGTTCAACAACACGAAAGTCATTCAAGCGCGTTTACACTTCCACAAAAGTACGGGAGCCCTCATCGAAATATTCTGCTTAGAACCTTTTTCTCCCCTAGATTACCAACAATCATTTTCATCCAAAGGAGAAGTAAGTTGGGTTTGCTTAGTGGGAAATCTCAAGAAGTGGAAAGAAGGTGCACTAGAACGCGAAGTTCAGGTGCAAAATCACACAATTGTTCTCCGTGCGGAACGTGTGGGAGAAGAAGGAACAGGATTTGAAATTCGCTTTTCTTGGAATGATACAACGATTTCGTGGGCTGAGATTTTGGAAAGTATTGGTGAACTCCCAATTCCTCCCTATTTGAATCGTGACACAGAGGAGAGCGATCTCAAAACGTACCAAACAGTCTATTCGCGAATTAAAGGTTCTGTAGCTGCTCCCACAGCGGGTTTACACTTCACAGAAGAGGTGTTGCAACAATTGGATGAACGTGGCATCGAACGCAATGAAATTACACTCCACGTCGGTGCAGGAACTTTCAAACCCGTCAAGAGTGAGGAAATTTCTGGACACACGATGCACGCTGAGTGGATTGCTGTTCCTCGCACTTCTATCGAACGTTTGTTGGCACACAAGGCACAATGTATTGCCGTGGGAACAACCAGTGTGCGCACGCTAGAAAGTTTATATTATATCGGTGTGCGTTTGCACCAATGCCGCACAGAAGGACGCACTCCGTCTGACGAAGATTTGCACGTTCCTCAATGGCTTCCTTATGAGTATGCCACGGAGTGCTCTACTCCTCTGACTTCAGAAGAGGCTCTTCGCGAGATTTTGCTTTATCTAGATGCGAATAATCTGCAAACACTTCATACTGCTACGCAAATTATAATTGCTCCAGGCTACGAATATCATATAGTGCGCACCATCGTGACTAACTTCCATCAACCTCAATCAACTTTGTTGCTTCTGGTGAGTGCGTTTGTGGACGGACGTTGGAAAGAAATTTACGATTACGCGTTAGGACACAATTTTCGCTTCCTCTCCTACGGAGATTCTTCAGTCCTCAACTACGATGCACTAAAAAAACAGGTCTATAATCAATCCTCTGAGACATAGATAAAACAATGAATCAATATCCCAAATGGCTTCTAGCTATAAGCTTTCCCAACGTGCTTATCCCCATCGGCACGCTGATATTCTTTTTATTTGGTGGAGTGACTCTTTTCGATTGCAATGGTAGCACGTTTTTAGATGTTATTCAATACATCTTACTACAACTCTTTTGGCTACTACCTCTAGCGAGTTTTTTTGCGACACTTTTTCTTTGGGGCAACGCTCAAGAACGCGCAGCAGTGGTGACCACCATTGTTGGCTTGCTCATTTCAATCACTTCGATTGCCTTACTTTGGTCACAACGCAACGACACCGCCATCAACAAGCCTATTGCAACGGCAGCTGCCATACCATTCAATAAAACTGTATCACCTCTTACTTCTACGTTGTCCTTATGAAACAATACCAAGATTTGCTCCACCGCATTCTCAATGAGGGTGTGGTAAAGTCCGATCGCACGGGTACGGGCACTAAATCTGTGTTTGGGCATCAGATGCGCTTCGACCTTGCTCAAGGTTTTCCTCTACTCACTACTAAAAAACTCCATCTTAAAAGTATTATTTACGAGCTTCTTTGGTTTTTGAGAGGAGACACAAACGTGAAATACCTCCAAGACAATGGTGTTCGCATTTGGAACGAATGGGCAGATGAAGCAGGAGAGTTAGGGCCTGTTTATGGGCATCAATGGCGTTCGTGGCCTGACTACAATGGGGGACATATTGATCAGATACAGCAAGTAATCGATCAAATTCGCAACACCCCAGATAGTCGTCGTTTGATTGTTTCTGCGTGGAATGTAGCAGAGGTCAACAATATGGCTCTTCCCCCTTGCCATCTTCTGTTCCAATTTTATGTGGCTGACGGAAAACTCTCTTTACAACTCTATCAACGCAGTGCGGACACTTTCTTGGGCGTTCCCTTCAACATTGCTTCTTATGCTTTGCTTACAATGATGGTGGCTCAGGTGTGCACCCTCCAACCAGGCGAGTTCATTCACACAACGGGAGATACGCATCTCTACCTCAATCATTTGGAACAAGCTCAACTACAACTCACACGCACACCACGTGCTTTACCAAAGATGTGCATCAACCCCGAAGTAAAAGACATATTCTCTTTCAAATTTGAGGATTTCAAACTCGAAGATTACGATCCTTATCCTCACATTCCTGCTACTGTTTCGGTTTAAGGTCGCTCCAATCTCATATTGCAACGCAATTCTTCTTTGGTTCCTTACAACACTCCCTAGGATTTAAGGCGGAACATCTAACGTCAAATCACTAACGTCTAACGTCAAATCTCTAACGTCTAACGTCTAATCTCTAACGTCTAACGTCTAACGTCTAATCTCTAACGTCTAACGTCTAACGTCAAATCTCTAACATCTAATGTCTATCTCCCTCATCTGTGCAATTGCTGAAAACGGTGCAATCGGCTACGAGAACAAACTTCTCTTTCATCTCCGTGCCGATTTACAGCGATTTAAGGCGCTCACTTCTGGTCATACCATTATAATGGGACGTAACACTTTTGAATCTCTCCCTAAAGGTGCGCTTCCCAATCGTCGCAACATAGTACTTTCGCGTTCTGTGACAAAGCCTGGGCAAACACAGAAGTATTTCCTTCGCTAGCAGAAGCCGTAGCCAACTGTACAGACGAAGAAGAGATTTTCATCCTTGGTGGTGTATCTGTCTACGCCGAAGCATTACCATTAGCTGATTACCTCTATTTGACGCACGTGCACTCCATACCAGCACAAGCAGACACCTTCTTCCCGTCGTGGAACGCTCAAGAATGGAGGCTTCTTCAGGAAGAAACGTACCCTGCAGATGAACAGAACGAGGTGTCGTTTACCTTTGCAGATTATCAAAGACGCTAAGCAAAACACCGGTTCTCTTTATTCCCCAAAGGAATTAGGAAAGTAATAGACGACAAGAGGGAACACCACGTCTATTGAAAGGTTTTACACTCTATTCTTTTCCACTTATGCTGCATAAGTTGCACCACAGTTCGCAATTTATCAACACAAGTGGATTTTTTATGTCCATTTTTCGCTGTAGTTTCCACTACTCTCTCATTTTCTCGTAACTTTGTAGTAGCAAATAATTAGTTCAATATGGTCAAACAATGTACCATCCTCTTTGGTTGTATGGCTTTAGGGGAATTACTCGTCAAAATCACAGGTGTGAGCCTTCCTGGTAGCATCGTAGGTATGCTCCTTCTCGCTGCATTTCTCGAAATGGGGTGGATAAAACTTGAATGGGTCAAACAAATCTCCGACTTCCTCCTCAGTAATTTAGGATTTTTCTTCGTGCCGCCTGGCGTAGCGTTGATGCTCAACTTCAATACTATTGCCAAAGACTTTTGGGCAATCGCCATTGCCACTCTCGTTAGTACCATTCTTGTTTTGCTATCTACTGGCTGGACACACCAAATCGTTCGCAAATATGCAAAGTTTCGTCGATAACTTCCGTGAAATCTTGAGTAATCAGTTCGTACTCATAGCTCTCACATTCATCGTTTTCTTTTGCGCAAAAATTCTCCAGCGCAAAACAGGCTGGGTGCTGCTCAACCCAATTCTCATCACGATTGCAGCTCTCATCGCTTTTCTTAAAATTACGGGCATTCAATATGACACCTACCAACAAGCGGGTTCACAAATTGACTTTTGGTTGAAACCGGCTATTGTAGCTTTGGGAGTTCCCCTTTATCAACAACTTAAGGTAATCCGCAAACAGCTCATTCCCATTCTTTTTTCACAAACAGTGGGATGCATTGTAGGTATCATTTCAGCTGTGATCACTGCACAACTTTTTGGAGCTTCTAAAGAGGTTGTAATATCACTTGCACCTAAAAGCGTAACCACTCCGATAGCGATGGAAGTATGTCGCACTGCTGGTGGAATACCGTCGCTTACTGCTGCCATCGTCGTCATAGTAGGACTATTTGGTGCAGTGTCAGGATTCCGCGTGTTACAAATTGGTCGCGTCAAAAGCCCATTGCTCAAGGTCTCAGTATGGGAACGGCATCGCATGCCGTTGGCACATCTCGTGCTATGGAAAATGGTGCAAAATATGGTGCCTTCGCCAGTCTTGGTCTCATTGCTAATGGTGTGCTCACTGCTATTTTGACTCCTATTGTTCTTCATCTGATGGGAATTATCTAACCCCAACTACGAAAGTTCTCTTTGCGCCCTATACCCTAGGGGGGCTCCCTACCACTTCACTGCAGCAACAAAGAATGTAGCTTATACGAAAGCAACTTCTTTGTTGCTGTAAACATATTACTCCGAACAAGAAAAAGGTGCTGAAGAAAACGGGCAATACTTTACAAAGAACGCAACTTTCAATTTTGGCAATTTACTCAGCATCAGTCCCATACTACTCATAAGTTTTGGGAAATCCCAAAGATTGTACAAAGAATCGCCCTATGAACAACCTGCGGCTGAACTTAGGGCGAATTCTATGACCTAATAGATCAAACGTGTTTTCAATAATAAAGTTATTCAGGTCTGTGCTAAAGACGTACTTTTGAAAAGTTTACACCCTCACACAAGGCTGGGATAACCATTATCATCTCATATATAGCATTCCACATTTGTTGTTAGAGTCCGTACTTATTTTCGAAATTCTGAAACGACCTTTTGGTTTGTATGACATCCAATACAGAGTAACTATCTCATAGGATATTGGTCATCAACATTATGATAGAACAGACAACACCAAACTTGCACTTTTTCAGAATGTTCGTTTATGTTTATGCCACAAAAAGTAATATTTTTTTGAGAAACAGCAACTGTTTCTCTCAAAAAAAACGTTTCTCTTTCAATCTCACTCTTTATTGTTACTCCTATTTGGCAGAAAAGTCTCTTTGGGAGCATTTTACTTGAGATAAAAAGATTAGAACAAAATAGCCTATTTTCGCAAGAAAACATATAAGGAGGGCTTTCGTCATTTACAGTTGACGATGCCCTCCTTGTCTTATGCTTTAGATATTTGCAGCAGCTAAGATACTTGCCATTTGTTGTTGCACTTCTTTTGCGGCAGCAGCTGCAGATTGTGCAAAGGTTTCTCCTGCATCAGCGTAAATAATAGCGCGACTAGAGTTGACCAATAGTCCACAATCTTTGTTCATTCCATAGCGGCAAACTTCTTCGAGAGAACCACCTTGGGCACCTACACCAGGAACAAGTAAAAAATGATTGGGAACAATACGACGAATATCTTCAAACAACTTTCCTTGAGTGGCACCCACCACATACATCATTTGCTCTTCGGTGCCCCATTGTTGGCTGGTGCGAAGCACTTTCTCAAAAAGACGTTCCCCTTGCGTGTCGGTCGTTAATTGAAAATCGTGACTACCTTTATTTGAAGTCAAAGCCAACAAGATAACCCATTTTCCTTCGTATTGTAAGAAGGAGTCACCGAATCTTCTCCCATGTAGGGTGCAACAGTGAGAGAGTCTACTCCCGTTTCTTCGAAGAAACAACGCGCATACATAGCAGAGGTGTTGCCGATGTCTCCACGCTTGGCATCTGCAATGATGAATTGGTCGGGATAATTAGTTTTGATATAATCAATAGTCTTTTCAAACGCCTGCCAACCTTGCAACCCAAAGCATTCGTAGAATGCCAAGTTGGGTTTGTAAGCCACACAAAAAGGAGCAGTTGCATCAATGATGGCTTTGTTGAATGCAAAGATGGGATCTTCTTCTTGCAAAAGATGTTGTGGGATTTTTTTCAAATCGGTATCAAGACCAACGCAGAGGAAACTCTGCTTACGACGAATGTTGTCAATCAATTCTTGGCGCGTCATAGTGAATCGTTGTATTTATGTGTGTGCTGCAAAGATACACAAAATTTACCTTATGATGTGGTAAGTTACTCAAGAAAATACTGCAAAAACAGCAGCAAACATCATAGATTGTCACCCGCACCAACTCGACTTCTGTAAAAATTTGCGTTTAAACATATACGTTCCCCCTTTGCAACGAAGCTAAAAGACTCCTCTTCCAAACATAAAAGGTAACTCTTTCTGCCGACCTTGGGTGCTTCGTTTGGTCAATCGCACAATAATATGTATATTTGCAGCAAAACAATTCATTACTTTTCCACCATGAAATTCAAAATACTTTGGTTGTGGAGCCTTTTATTCTGCTCGTTGTGCACCTTGACCCTTGCAGCAGAAGGCAATGACAATCGATTTAACAAAGTAAACCTTCAATCCCTTCCTGCCTTAGAAGTATCTACAAACCAAGGTGTGTCAGGTGCATTTAGTGGGAAAATTTTAGGACAAGCTGTCGTTGCTGGTGGCTGCAACTTTCCCAACACACCTGCGGCTGACGGAGGAACAAAAGTGTTCTATAAAGATGTCTACACACTTCAAGCTCAAAAGTGGACAAAAATAGGCACACTCTCTCAACCTTTGGCTTATGGGGTGAGTGTTACAACTCCAGAAGGCATTGTATGTTTGGGAGGTAACGATGGAAAACAAAGTAGTAACTCTGTCTTCTTGCTCAACATCAAACAAAAAGACAGCGCTGGTGTAAGCATAACTTCCCTCCCCTCTCTTCCTCTTCCCCTAGACAACTTTGCAGGAGCTGTTGCACCCGATGGAACGATTTACATCGCCGGAGGACAAAGCAATGGTGTGGCCTCACAAAGAGCATTCGCTCTCAAAAAAGGTGGAAAACAATGGGAGGAACTTCCTTTGATGCCCGACAACGCGCGCATACAATCCACAGCTGTAGTGCAAAATGGTGCAAATAGTTCCTTATTCTTAGTATTGGGTGGCTACTCCAACACCACTAACAAAGTTGCTCCCGAAGGTCTTGTCTATGACATAAAGGCAGGTGCTTGGCATAAGACAGCTCCTATCGTGGCAGATGGAAAACCACTTGCCCTTGTAGGTGCTGCAAGTGTGTCTAGCGGTAGTATGTTTGTTGTTTGTTTTGGCGGAGTAAACAAAGATATCTTTGAAGCAGCCATACAAGGAAAATATGGCAAAGACTATTTGACACACGCTTCTGACTGGTACAAATTCCGCACCTCTCTTCTCATTTACAACACCATCACGAATACTTGGGTCACCGAAACAAGTTCACCTCTTCTTGCGCGTGCTGGAATGTCAGTTATTCCAATGGGTAATCAGTGGATGATGGTCAATGGAGAATCAAAACCAGGAGTTAGAGCTAAGGAGGTCACAATGGTCAAAATGGAAACCCACACCAATTTTGGGTGGTTGAATTGGACTGTCCTCATTGCCTATCTCTTGATGATGATAGCCCTTGGCTATTACTTTATGAAACGCGAAAGTGGTGCCGAAGACTTTTTCAAGGGTGGTGGACGCATACCTTGGTGGGCGGCAGGCATCAGCATCTATGCCACAATGCTTTCTGCCATCACCTACATGGCGTATCCCGCAAAAGCCTTTGCCACTAATTGGACTTACTATCCAATGCTGGTCACCATTTTGCTCGTATCTTTCCCCGTCATTCGCTACTATCTGCCCTTCTTCCGCAGATTAAATGTCACCTCTGCCTACGAATACTTAGAACATCGATTCAACGCGCCTCTTCGTTTGATGGCCTCTGCCTTGTTCATTATTTTCATGGTGGCGCGTATGGCACTTGTTTTATACCTTCCCTCGCTGGCTCTAACCGCAGTAACGGGCATCGACATATATATATGTATAGTACTCATGGCGCTCATTACAATTGTTTACTGCACTATGGGTGGTGTTGAAGCAGTGGTTTGGGGAGATGTCGTACAAGGCATAATCCTCGTAGGAGGAGCGTTTTTAGCCATTGCTTATTTGGTGTTCTCCACAGAGGGCGGTGCAAGCGGTTTTCTCCATATAGCCTCCGAAAATGGAAAGTTTCAACTCTTTGATTGGTCTTTCGACTATCGAAGTGCCACATTCTGGGTGGTAATCATTGGGGGTATGGCCAACAACTTGATTTCTTACACTTCAGACCAAACCGTAATTCAGCGCTATCTCACCACAAAAGACGAAAAATCGGCCAAACATTCCATTCTTCTAAACGGAGTAATGAGTGTATTTGTCAGCGTTGCTTTTTTTGCCATTGGAGCAGGTCTATACACCTTCTTCAAAACGCACCCAGCTGATATGGACTACACTATGGCGAAGAATGACATCATATTCCCCTTCTTTATGATGAGTCAACTCCCAGCCGGACTTGCAGGACTACTCATTGCTGCCATTTTCGCAGCTACCATGAGCACCATATCTAGCAACATCAATTCTGTGGCCACAGCATTTACCGTAGACTTCTATCAGCGATTCAACAAAAAAGCTTCAGATTGCAATATATTACTGACAGCTCGTTACTCAAGTCTTATATCTGGCGTTTTTGGCATGTTTATTGCACTGCTAATGGCTACATGGGATATCCTTTCCCTACTCGACTTCTTCCAAGAAATCCTTGGCTTGCTCTCTTCTGGACTAGGCGGTCTGTTCCTAATGGGCATTTTCTTCCCCAGAATTGGTGCTAAAGCGGCCACCATAGGTTTCATCGCAGGCATCGTTTCTGTGTTCCTCACCAAAAACTTCACCGACACCTCTTTCTTACTCTATGGAGCTATTGGTATGATGGTGAGTGTTTGCATGGCATGGCTAGCATCTTTTGTTCTTCAAGAAAAGCGTTCAGACGCTCTACTTACTTGGCAAGGGATGTCACAAGAAAAATAGCCTTCTGGAGAAGGACAAGTCAAGCATCTTTTAAAGATAATCCTTTCGATGTCTTCTGTTATCATCCAAGACGTCGTACATTATTCACTATACTAAACTATATCTATTATGGCAAACGTAGTAAACTCTCAGAAGTTCAATGAACTTAAGGCTCAAGACACTCTTCTCGTAGCTGATTTCTCTGCTACATGGTGTGGTCCCTGCAAGGCTCTTGCTCCCATCCTCGACGAAGTAGGTGCAGAATTCGAAGGCAAAGCAAACGTTGTGAAAATTGACGTTGATGAAAGCGACGATCTCGCCATCGAATTCGGCATCCGTTCTGTTCCCACCGTGCTTTCTTCAAGAATGGAGAAATCGTGGACAAGTTTGTTGGTGCTGTGCCCAAGGCTCAGATTGTTGAAAAAATCAACAACAACCTCTAATCCTCATATTATTCAATCGCTATGTTTGAAGATACCTCTCTTCATCCATAGCGATTCGCTTTATTCGGCGAAGCACTTATAAGCCCCTAGTTTTCCTCATTATCACTCACAACAACAATCCTATGGCTGTCCTCGACAACGAATTATTGGCAGATGCAGAACACGACGCTGCAGTCATTGCCCACACCCAAAGTCTTCTTTCACAAGAAATGAAAGAAAAATTCAACGAAGAACTACTCTACTATTTCCACGACGTCCTTGAAGACTACCTAGCCGACAGCGATATTCTTGAAGGTGAACCCGATGAGGAAGGCTATGTCAATGTTGATTTAGAAGAAATCGCATCGCACCTTTTGCGCCAAGCGAAAAAAGACAAAATGGGAGAATTCACCGCGGAAGAACTACTACTTTTGGCTGAGGCAGAACTCTCCTATGGAGATGATTTCGAAGAATAATCCTCTAATCAAATCCTAGGGATGAAGGAGTCATCCTTCCTTTTTAGAATGATAAACAAAGAGTTCGCCCCACAGTTGGGGACATAGAAACATACTTGTCAATAACCCCAAATCGGTCATAAGACCGTTATGGTGCAATTTCTTATAGAGAATATAACTTCCAGCCATCTTTCATTTTCTTGTTGGCATCTTGTTGCTCGTTCGTTCTCGACGTAGCCCGCTACGCTTTCGAACTCACAATCAACCATCTGCTCAACAATCTAATGAAATATGTTCAGGACCTAATAACCGATTTGGGATAAAAAAAGCCACTAAAATTTTGCTTAAACAAAGGATAGTCGTAACTTTGTGGCAGTAAAGCCCATCAAGTTCCCATGTTTACAAGATTGGGTGGCTTCTAAAATTTGATAATCACTATTTTAACTCATACAGTTATGATTAATTACAAAGACCTCGGCCTCGTGAACACTCGCGATATGTTCGCTCGTGCCGTAAAGGGTGGCTACGCTATCCCCGCTTTCAACTTCAACAACATGGAGCAGCTCCAAGCTATCATTAAGGCTGCTGCTACACAAAAGAGCCCCGTGATTCTCCAAGTTTCTAAGGGTGCTCGTGAATACGCTAACCAAACTCTTCTCCGCTACATGGCTGAAGGTGCCGTAGCTTACGCTAAGGAACTTGGTTGCGCCCATCCTGAAATCGTACTTCACCTCGACCACGGTGATAGCTTCGAAACTTGCAAGAGCTGCATCGACATGGGCTTTAGCTCTGTGATGATCGACGCTTCTCACCTTCCTTTCGAAGAAAACATCGCTCTTTCTAAGAAGGTTGTTGACTACGCTCACCAATTCGATGTAACAGTAGAAGCAGAACTCGGTGTTCTTGCTGGTGTTGAAGACGAAGTTTCTCACGCTGTTTCTCACTACACTAAGCCTGAAGAAGTAATCGAATTCGCACAACGCACTGGTTGCGATTCACTTGCTATCTCTATCGGTACTAGCCACGGTGCTTACAAGTTCACTCCTGAACAATGCACTCGCGATCCTAAGACTGGTCGTCTCGTTCCTCCTCCCCTTGCTTTCGACGTCCTCAAGCAAATCGAAGAGAAACTCCCAGGATTCCCCATCGTGCTCCACGGTTCTTCTTCAGTTCCCCAAGACGAAGTTGACACTATCAACAAATTCGGTGGTAAGTTGCCCGACGCAGTAGGTATTCCTGAAGAACAACTCCGTCTAGCTTCTAAATCTGCAGTTTGCAAGATCAACATCGACTCTGACTCTCGTCTTGCTATGACCGCTGCTGTTCGCAAGGTGTTCGCTGAAAAGCCCGCTGAATTCGACCCACGTAAGTATCTCGGTCCAGCTCGCGACAACATGCAAAAGCTTTATGAACACAAGATCGTTGAAGTTCTTGGTTCTAACAACAAGCTCGCTCAGCTCGACTAAGCAACATTTTTGTAGACACAATCTACAATTCCCCCAAGAGGGTGCATCAAAACATTCGTTTTGGTGTACCCTCTTTTCTATTGGCAAACTTCTCCTATAAACTTTCCCCAATCATCGTAGTTCTCTCTTGCCCAATTTCAAAACAAATCTGATCAGAATCTAATAATCGATTTGAGATTATTGGACTGACAAATCTTATTCTAAGTCATTTTCTCCCAATAAATTATAGTTTGGCGCGTATCTTGCAATAAGTCTTCTCAGCGATTCAAGAACACGTTATCCCAACTCAGTCATTAGATTCTGAACAGATTTTATTGGATTGTTGAGCTGTTTGTTTTTCGTTTGCCTTGGGCCTAGCGGGCTACGGTGAGAACGAACAAAATACAAGATGCCAACAAGAGAATGAAAGATGACAGGAAGTTATATTGTACATAACGAACTGCACTATAACGGCCTAATGACCAATTTGGGTTGATTATCACGGCATAGGCTATTCCGAAGGTTCAATCCACACCAGCGTTGAAGAAATGGCACAAGAAGCCATCGACTTTCTCTAACAAGCATAAACCATTTTCCCACGACTTTATCTTAACTCATTATGCTAGCTTTTCAAATATCACAATATAACGCCAAGGACATCTCAGTACAGTCTGTAGATATCCCCCGTCCCACACTGCGCCCTCATGAGATTCTCATAGAAGTCAAAGCAGCCGGTGTCAATCCTCTTGACAACCTCATCACACGAGGTGAAGTAAAACTCGTAACTCCCTACACTCTACCGCTCACTATGGGCAACGAATGTTCGGGAGTCGTAGTTGAAGTGGGGAACTCCGTCAAAAACTTCATTGTAGGTCAGAAAGTTTTCACTCGTCTTCCCACAAAGCAAATCGGTGCTTTTGCTGAATATGTTGCAGTGCCTGAAGATGCCGTTGCACTCATGCCTAACAATTTGTCTTTTGAGGAAGCAGCAGCCATTCCCCTCACTGCTCTCACCGCATTTCAAGCCCTCGAACTGATGCACCCTCAATCGGGACAGAGCATTTTCATTTCAGGAGGTTCAGGTGGTTTGGGAGCAATGGCCATTCCTCTCGCAAAGGCACGCGGACTTGTGGTCTACACTAATGGCAATGCTCAGAGCAAAGAGCGCGTGACGGCCTTAGGTGCAGACAAATATCTGGACTATCGCACAGAAGACTACCTCGAACATTTGCCCAAGGTCGACTTTGTGCTCGACAGTTTGGGAGGTAAAGAATTGGAGCGCCAAATGAATCTCCTCAAACATGGAGGAAAAATCGTGTCACTCCGCGGACTTCCCAATCGCTCTTTCGCACAACGCTTTGGACTTCCTTTGTGGAAACAATGGCTCTTTGGGCTAGCAGCATGGAAGACCACCAAGCAAGCGAGCAAAGTGGGAGCAACCTATGACTTTCTCTTTGTGGAAAGCAATGGTAAACAACTAGCGGAGATTGCGACTTTGGTGGAAAAACTTGATATCCATCCTTCAGTAGAACACATCTTCCCTTTTGCGCAAACTAATGAAGCCTTGCACCAAGTGGCACAACGCGGCTCATCAGGCAAAGTCATCATCCATTTTGACTAAGCTAGGCTCTTTCCACGTTACTCTACGAATCATTGCTGTCCGGTAAATTTCAAAACCGCAAAAAATCCTCTCCCGAAGCCCTTTACAATAGGACTTCGGGCTTTTAGTTTCAAATAGCAAGGTATTGCCCGAAAAACTTGCACACTTTTTCGGACAATACCAGAAATCTAGTAAATCATATTCTGCCCGTTTTCAACATTTCAATGTCATTACAGCACAGCAACGATTAAGAAGTATTTGCAAAGCATACCCTTCCATTTAACGCGACTTTTTCGAACTCAGAAAAAGTTGTTGGGAATTATGCGATTCTCAGCGCGTTTGGAAATCGCAAGTTTCAGACGTTTTTTTGTAAGAAATTCCGTCGTTTTCGCGAAACAACACGTCATTTGTGATAAAACAACACGTTGTTCGTGTAATTTTTAAAGGGACTTTTTTCGGATTATGTCCCACGGAATTTATTTTTCTTCCCACGTGATTTTGAATACGTCCGACGGAATTTTATTTCCGACGGACAAAATCGGGGAAATCTCCGAGAAAATCTGGAAAAACTCGGAGAAAATCAAGAAAATCTCGGAAGATGACGAAAAAAAGTTTGAGAATCTGTGCCAGATTTGTTGGGCGAATGATTTTTGAACCCACGTAGAAAAACATAAGTTTTTTTCCTAGTTTGTTCCAAACTCTGACCAAAATTCGACCTTCATTTTAACACTAAAACCCGCGTTTTTAGTTAATAATTCATTCTGTCCTGGTAGTATTCCAACATTAGCACTAATGATCTCAGGCGCCATTTGCATACGACTCCACCGCATCTGTACGATACCACTCAATAGGGGCTTACCCTCCGTGGTTACAGGCTTTGAGCACTCATACTATTGAGTTGTACTTGATGATTAACTCTACACCATTCTGAAAGTACGCTATTACAAGCTAGTTTCTACGCAAAAAGTCCTTCACAAAACAGTGAAATGACACTACCTAATAACCAGGATTTTGATGTAAAAGCGGATTCATTTGCAGTGTGCGGAACGGAATCGGGAAAACAGTGGTATAGGCATTGATTTCCTTTGCTAGTTGAGGACGCTCTTCGTAGGGAAGATGGAAAAGATGAAATCTAATGAGGTCTTGTCTGCGAGTACCTTCCCAAACTAACTCAAGCATTCTTTCTTTTAAAACGTCTGTTAGTGTGGCATTACGTAAGGGAGAGAGCCCCACCCTTGCACGTACCATATTGAGAGGAACATCACCATTCCTTCCTTGGCGAATCATTGCTTCCGACTGCATAAGCAAAGCATCCGCATAGCGATAAAGCACAATATCATTGTTTTGCAGCTTACCATCATCGTAGGCTGTGCGGTCAATCTCATACTTCTTCATTCGTGCTCCAGCTGTTTTTTCGTATTTCGCTCCTGTAAGCTGCATCTTGATAGAAAGAGGATGATAGACCAAAGGAGTAGTCTTGTTAATCATCACTACTTTATCATCAACCTTCACTGTATCAGCGAAGAAATTAAATTCAAATCTTGGATCTTGATGTGGGGTGCCATAGCCAAAAGTGGAAAGGGTGCTAAGCGTTGCACTACTTCCATTTTCAGCTCCGCGCCCTAAGGCACTACCGTGCACATAATGAAGAGTGCGAAAGAGATTTTTGAATACTGTGGCGTAGAGTGTTTTATCCATCGGGATTGTGAAGATATTCTCACGCGAATGTTCATTGGAAACAACGAAGTTATCCACGTAGTTCTTTTCAAGCGAATATCCTATTTCCGTGAGAGAGTCACAATAAGCCACCGTTGTTTGCCAAGCGTTTAAGGATTGTCCCCCCACTTGAAAATATATTTTAGTTCCGTCTTGCTTCAATTTGTCTGTCCAATCGTCATCCGAATAAACTTCTGCGTTGAGTGCTAAACGTGCCAATAGGAAATACGCAACAGATTTTGTCATATGCCCGTAATTGTTTCCCAACAAATTACTATGTTCTGATGAAAGATAGGGCAAAGTTGTTTGCAACTCACTTACGACAAAACGAAAGACTTCACTTCGCGCGCTTTGCTTCATCAATTTTGCTTTGGTCTCAGCTTCAATCACTAGCGGAATTCGGCCAAACAAGTCCAGCAATTGATAATAAAACAAAGCGCGAACCGCACGAACTTCAGCAACATAAGCCAACCGTTGTTTGTCGGTGAGTAAGTGCTTGTGATGTTCTATCAACTCAATAGAATTGTTGCAGAGCATCACCGTGCGAAGAGGTAGTTCCACATTGTTTGCAATTCAGGATCAGCTTCAGTCCATTTGTGGAGATAGAGATTTTGCCAAAAACCTCCATCGTACCAATCCCCTCCTCGTATGGGAATGATGGCTTCGTCAGTGCAAAACGTGTTGTAATCGTAAACTCCACGGTGAGTGCCTTGCAATCCTTCTCCGTCTTTTGTCCCGCCAATGTTATGATACAAGGAAGCAACAGCGGTGATATAAAGGTTGGTTGCATTGTTGATAGCCTTATTCTCATCGAGTTGGCCGTTGGGTTCAGTGTTTAAGCAACTACTGAAACATATAAGGCAAAGCAATGACAGATAGAAAGACTTCATAGCTATTGGCTTTAGAATTGAATGTTAAGTCCTACAGAATATGTGCGATAAACAGGGATAGACCGCTTATCATCTATGCCCATTGTAGCATTGAGCACGTGACTATTGATCATAGGTGTCAAACCGCTATAAGCAGTTATCGTAGCAAGATTATTCACACTCACCGAGGCTCTTACGCCCTGCACGAATCGACTCTTTATTGGAATGTTCCAACCGATTGTCACATAGTCGATATTGATATAATCTCCCGATTCCAACCAATAGTCAGACGCAATTTGATCTTCAATCTTAGCAGCAGGAGCAACCCTCAGCACATTGTAGTCCGGAAAACTCGACATATTCATATATGATAAAGCCGTGCCATTGTAAATTTTATGGCCAAAAGCCCCATTGATTTGAGCAGAAACATCGAAATTTCGATAACGAAGCGACAGATTGGAGCCGAGAATAATTTTAGGAGTGGCTTGCCCTGCAATGTAACGGTCGCCACCATCAGATAAATCAACGTTGTCGTCGTGATTCAAATCAGCAATAGCATAATGCCGTTTCCCCTTGGCATCAGTGCGCAAGCCAGTGCTGTGTGGCAAATAAAAGACACCCAAGGGCTGTCCTACTATTTGATATAACACATTATTATTTCCCCCGTGAAAACCTGCACCATTAAGTCCACCAATACTCGTGATGTTGGGGGCTCTCAATCGAAATCCGCGATAGTCACCATCGAGAGAAAGCAATTTGTTGCGCGACCACGTCAAATTGACATTGAGATTTAGTTCCCAATCCTTACTTTGAATTGGAGTGATTCCTAAACCGAATTCAACCCCTTCGTTGAGCATACTTCCATTGTTAGCCAAGAGTTTGTCTGTGGCAAAGGGAGGAATTGGCACATCATAATGATAGAGCATATCGAAAATATGAGCGTAATAGTATTCCGCTGTGAGCAACAAACGGTTGTTCCACCACCCTATTGAGCCACCGACATTGAAAGTGTTGCGTTTTTCCCAAGTTAGTTCGGGATTTGCGTTTCTCCCCACTCCCAAGGCCACAGTGGGGGTATTATGATAAGCTACAATGCCTTGAGGTTCCAAACGCTGTAAAGCACTATACGCACTAATGCCGTTTAGATTCCCCGAACGACCATAACCGATGCGCAAATTGAATTGGCTGATAGGCGAATAGTTTCTTAAGAAAGGCTCAGCTTTGAGGTTCCAATCTGCTGAAACAGATGGAAAAACTCCCCACGTATTGTCTTTGCCTACTAGAGAACTCCCATCCCATCGGCTACTCACTGACAAAGTGTACTTGTTATACAAACGATATTTCAAACTAAACAAAAAAGAAGCCAATCGCGCTGTTTCGTTATAACTAGATGTACCTCCATAAGGGCGCAAAGCACCTAGCGCAAGATTATCATATCCGATATCGTTGTTGTTGAATCCTCGAACGGTAGTGCCAAAAGATCTTATCGAATTGGTTTGATACTCACTCAATAGACGCAAATCTAATTGATGGATGCCAAAAGTTTTAGCATAGTCAAGGGCTGCATTCAGCAACCAGTCTTTGTGTTTTTCTTCTTTGCGCATAGCCATACCTTGCGCAAAGGTCCACGTAGGAAAGAATTGAGCATTTTCGATGGAAGTAAATGAATATGTTCCCAATACTCTCAAGGTCAATTCACGCAAAAGTCTCAATTTCAACGAAAGATGGGAATTCAAATTCTGATTGAAGACTTCATCTTTAATGCGCAGACGCGCTTGGGGCGGTGCTATTTGATTGGCTGTTGGATTTGTTGTCCAACCCCTTCCATTCCAAGCTGAAGGCAATGTAGGGTTTTGAGTTGCAGCTCCATAAAACAAAGCTTGAGGATCAGCGATATTGCGATTGTCTTGTGACGAACCAAAGACCCCAAAATCAATGGCCAAATAATTGTCGAAAGCCAACTGAGTGAAATCTAATTTGGCCACAAAATTATCATACCCAATATGACGTATCACAGTTTCGCGTCCTGTGTATGCCAAAGATGCTCGATAATTAGATTCGGATGTACCTCCAGAAAACGCAACGTGATGATTGTTGATGCTTCCTTCTCGTAGGGGAAATCCGTATAATTCTCATTGTATCCACCGTTTATGTAAGGAACTCCTAATCGCTGTGCTTCAGCAACATACTCTTGTGCAGAAAGCATTTCAAGATTACGATAAACACTTTCCCAACCATAGTTGCCATCATAAGAAATTTGGAATTTCCCTTCGCGGCCTTTCTTTGTTGTGACAACAATAACGCCTGCTGCTCCACGCGAACCAAATTGCGCAGTTTCTGCCGCATTTTTCAAGACCTCGAACTTCTCTATGTCGGAAGGATAAATCGTGCTGAGTGTGACTAAATCAGAAGAAATACCATCAATCAACACCAAAGGATTGTTTCCTCCAACAATGGAGGTATTGCCACGAACACGCACACTAGTGAGCATAGCCAAACGCTCTGCCCCTCCATTCCCAACATTGACCCCAGCAATCAGACCTGAAATCGTTCCTATCGGACTATTCACTAAGCCTCGATTGAGATGACTCTGCGCCAAACTTGTCTGTAGCAAATCCCTCCAAGTGGTTAGGCTATCATTGCGAGATGCTTTTGGGGAGTCTTTCCTAGTCTTTTGGATTCGCGACCTTTGAACAAGATGAGCGGACGATTTCGAGTTCGCATTTTCCGAATTGCCGGCTCTGACCACTTGCTTCGACGATGTTGCAGTGCTTTTAATCTTTAGCGAATCAGTAGCTTCTTCAATCGAACTGGAATGAGTGACAGTAGCTCCTAGAGTCAGGGAAAGAAGACTAAAAGAGGAAAGCAGGAGCAAGCTCTTGTTGTTCATATGCGTAGACCTAAATAATGCAAATGGCTAGTGGAAGCGAGATGAAATCGGACGTTCTGGTTCGCTACAAACGAACAAGTCCTCTTTTGAGCAATTCAAAGAAACAGTCTTTGGTCGCTCTGATATCGGCCATAGCATCGTGTGCACCATCAAATTCTTGACCGAAAAGTTTGGTATATAGTTCCATTAACTTTGGCCATTTGTAGCCGTAAGCTCCAGGGATTTGGCAGAAATCAATGGTTGCCAACATCGTACAGAGTGTAGGACGAGCAAACATAATGCGAGAGTCATAACCCAGACGCACATACTCTGCCCCAAAATGTGGAGATCGTAGTCAAGATTGTGTCCAACTACTAATTGAGATTGGTTGAGGTCAGCACCGAAAGCATAGATAACATCGAGCAGAGCCTCACCTTCTTGCAAAGCACGCTCAGTGGTGATGCCATGCACAGCAGAGGCTTCTTGGGGAATCTCAAATCCATCAGGGCGCACAATTCTATTACCTTCAGCCAAAACAACACCATTGTCGTCTGTGAGGAGCCAACCCAACTGCACAAGGCGAGGCCAATTGTCTGTGTTGGTGCAAGGGGCTTTGTAGTCTTGTGGAATGCCAGTAGTTTCTGTATCGAAGAAGAGAAATCTCTGAAAGTTGCTCATAATTCAAACAATAAAGTTTTACAAAAGGACTCAGAACTCAAATTCTGCTTCTGCAAATATCTAAAAAAAAGCCGATAGAAACAAGACGAAGGCAGAAGAAAAGGTATTCTTTACTTGAGTTTCTACCATTATATCGAGTTTTTTTGTACTTTTGCAGTACTTTACTACTCATTTAAGCCAAGCGTATTATGTCACCTATATTCCTTGCTGGTCCTTGTGTTATAGAAAATGCCGAACTACTGGATGTTGTTGCACAACGTCTCGTAGCGATTCGCGAAAAACTTCGTGTAGAAGTTTACTTTAAGGCTTCTTTTGACAAAGCCAACCGCACTTCACTTCGTTCGTTTCGCGGACCTGGTTTGGAAAAAGGTCTTCAAATGCTAGCAGACATCAAAGAACGCTATCAACTCCCCCTTACCACTGACGTTCACGAGACGTATCAGGCTGCAGCAGTAGGAGAGGTGGTGGATGTGCTTCAAATTCCTGCTTTTTTATGTAGACAAACTGATTTGTTAGTGGCTTCATCGCAAACTGGACGCATTGTCAATGTGAAAAAAGCTCAGTTTCTTTCAGGGGAGGATATGCGTTTTCCCGTAGAGAAATGCAGAGAAGCAGGTGCGAAAGAAGTGTGGTTAACAGAACGCGGTACGACTTTTGGTTATAATAATTTGGTGGTAGACTTTAGAAATCTGCCCATAATGGCACAATGGGCGGATAGAGTGATAATGGATTGTACACACTCTGTTCAACGACCAGGAGGAGGAAATGGTACAACTTCTGGCGACCGACAATTTGTGCCTGCTATGGCTCAAGCAGCAAAGGCTTTTGGCGCACAAGGCTATTTCGTAGAAACGCATCCCAACCCAGAAATTGCACTTTCTGACGGTCCTAATATGCTGTTCCTTGATGATTTAGAAACACTTATTAGTAGTTTGCTCTAAGTTGTCCCATTTCCAACATATAAACTTTGTTCCAACGCTACTTTTATAGATTATGTCTCCGATTTTAGCCACCGCCGTTCAATGTCTGCGCGATGAGGCGCAAGCACTTTTAGATTTGATTCCTAGCATCGGAAGCGAATTTCAACTCGCTGTGGAACTGATATTGCAATGCCGTGGGAAGGTTATAGTCACGGGCGTTGGTAAAAGTGGTCACATTGGTGCAAAGATTGCAGCAACCCTGTCCTCTACTGGCACACCAAGTTTCTTTATCAATCCTCTTGATGCTTTTCATGGTGATCTCGGAGTGATAGGCGTTGATGATGTGGTATTGGCTATTTCAAATTCTGGAGAAACAGACGAGCTATTGCGTTTCTTTCCTTATCTTCTCGCGAGAAAGATTCCAGTAATCGGTATGAGTGGCAATCCGGCATCGCTATTAGCACAATATAGTTCAGTACATTTAAGTATTGAGGTTGACAAAGAAGCCTGCCCCATGGGGTTAGCGCCCACAACAAGTACTACTGTAACTCTCGCTTTGGGCGATGCTTTGGCCTGCGCTTTAATAGTGGCACGTGATTTTAAGGCCAGTGACTTTGCGCAGTTCCATCCCGGCGGCGCACTTGGCCGACGTTTGCTCACTTGTGCCAAGGATGTGATGCACACAGAGAATCTTCCAACTGTTTCTCCCGACACATTGATGGGAGAAGCCCTTGTAAACATGACAAGTGGTCGCTTGGGTTTGTGTGTAGCCGTTGATAAAAACAATATCGTGGGCATTGTCACAGATGGAGATATTCGACGCGCTATGGAACGCTTTGGAGATAATTTCTTCAAACACACGGTGGCAGAAGTGATGTCTCCTAATCCGAAAAGCGTGGATCCCGAAACCAAAGTGGTCAAAATCGATGAAATGATGAAACAACACAAAATTCATTCTGTGTTGGTTGTGGGAGAACAAGGTAACTTGTTAGGCATTGTAGACTCCTTCTGCACTATGCTTTGAGTATTCTTTGCCAATCATTTACAGTTCTCTATTTATCGTACAACTCTACATATATGCGTTCAACGACTTTTTCAATTCTCAAAGCACTAGCCATCATATTGGTTGTCCTTGCCCATGCCGCGGCACCTACCTATTTGTCTAGATTTGCATATATGGTAGGTGTGCCTGCATTCTTCGTACTTTCTGGCTTTTTCTTTCGTTGGGACAATTTAGAACGTCCTTCAGAGTTTATCGTTCGACGGATAAAAAGACTCTATATCCCTTTCATCAAATGGGGTATTGTCTTGCTATTACTTCATAATTGGTTTTTCCAAATAGGTTTTCTCTCAGAAATTCATGGAAACGCAGAAGGGGGTGTGACTCATCCCTATGGTTTAATAGAATCCATCCAACACCTTTGGAGCATGGCCTTCAATATGTCGGGCTACGATCCCTTTCTTGCTGGTGCTTTTTGGTTCTTTCGTTCTTTGCTTTTGGCCAATATCGCCTTTCTGTTACTCTTAAAAGCCAGTCGAAAGTTCAGTTTTCTCAAAAGTCCGATTTTGCAAACCACGAGCGTTGTGGCCTTAGCCTTTCTTTTGGCTTTGTGGCAAGCTGGAATGGGACTTCACATCACGGGAGTGGCTCAAGGTGGATATAGAGAACTAATGGGTATTGTTCTGATGGGTATTGGTTTCTTATTGCGCCAACTAGAAGACAGTCCCCAAACAGGATTTTGGAAAAACTCCATCGTGATGTTTGCTGTCAGTTTAATTGTTTTACTAGTGTTGGTGTTTGTTTATCCCGTCTCTATGGCAGCGAAACCTGCTAGTATGCTTTCTGTTCTATTGCTTGCGCTTGCTGGTACGGCATCCTTTGTGTGTTTGAGAGCCACTGCACAACTTACAGAGAAATACTCCTCTAAATATAGTAAACACCTCCAGTTTATTGGAGAAAACACTCTGTCTATTTTGCTTTTCCACCTGATTGCTTTCAAACTCGTCAGTATGATTAAGGTGAGTGTTTACGGTTTGGACTGGGAAATGATAGGAGGACATCCCGTGGTTCAACACGAAGTTGGCGATTATTTTTGGATACTCTATGCAATTGTTGGTGTTTATATCCCTCTTATTCCCATCGCGGTGTGGAAAGTGGTAAATGGTGAACACGAATTCAATCTGCTAAACCCCAAAGATTGGTTGCGCATTTTCTTTCGTATCGGGGTCATGACTTATCGAGGTTTCAGAGCAACCTTACGTGGCTTGTACAACTTCATTATCAACCTAGGAAAGAACATAAAGTTCATAGTTATCAAGATTTGGGAGACAACATCCCCCAAAGAGAACTAGTATAACATTACACACAAGTACAGTTTTTCAAGTACATCTTTGTATTTCTTTGAGAAATTGATACTTTTGCATTATAATTCGGACAGATGGGTTTTAGCGTGTTGGTATAAAAAGCAATCCAACAAATAAAACACCGTCTATCTCCTTACATAGCAACAAAATATACTCTACAATGTATAGAACTCACAACTGTGGCGAACTGCGCATCAGTGAAGTTGGCCAGAAAGTAACCCTCGCTGGTTGGGTGCAACGCACACGCAAAATGGGCGGAATGACTTTTGTTGATCTCCGTGACCGTTATGGCATCACACAACTTGTTTTTAACGAAGAAACAGACGCAGAACTATGCGCTCGTGCCAACAAACTTGGACGTGAATTTGTGGTGCAAGTGGAAGGTGTAGTGAATGAACGCTACGCTAAGAACGATAAAATGCCTACGGGAGATGTGGAAATCATTGTTTCTACACTCAATGTGCTTAATGCAAGCGAAGTTCCTCCTTTCACAATTGAAGAAAACACTGATGGTGGCGATGACTTGCGCATGAAATACCGCTATCTTGATTTGCGACGTGCTAATGTTCGCGCCAATCTTGAACTTCGCCATAAGTTTTGTCTTGCCGTTCGCGAATATCTCGACAATCTCGATTTCCTAGAAATTGAAACGCCAATCCTTGTTGGGTCTACTCCTGAAGGTGCAAGAGACTTCATCGTACCTTCTCGTATGAACCCTGGACAGTTCTATGCGCTTCCTCAAAGTCCTCAAACATTGAAACAGCTTTTGATGGTTGCAGGAATGGACAGATACTTCCAAATTGTGAAGTGCTTCCGTGATGAAGACCTCCGCGCAGACAGACAACCTGAATTTACTCAGATCGACTGCGAAATGTCTTACGTAGAACAAGATGATATCATCAACACTTTTGAAGGACTTACCAAATACCTCTTCAAGAAAGTGCGTAACTACGATTTGGGCGACGCTCCTTTCCTTCGTCTTTCATGGCACGAAGCGATGCGCCGTTTTGGTAGCGACAAGCCCGATATGCGTTTTGGTATGGAGTTTGTTGAATTGATGGACGTCTTCAAAGGCAAGGGAGATTTTGCGGTCTTCAATGATGCAGCCTACATTGGAGGTATCTGCGCTGAAGGTTGTGCATCCTACACCCGCAAACAAATAGACGAACTCACCAACTTTGTGAAATCACAACAAGTGGGCGCAAAAGGATTGGTATACGCACGAGTGGCCGAGGATGGCAGCGTAAAAAGTTCTGTTGATAAGTTTTATGCGCAAGAAACTCTCGAACAACTTCGCGACACTATGGGCGCAAAGGCTGGTGACCTCTTATTGATTCTCAGCGGTGACGACGTCAACAAAACACGCAAGCAACTTTGCGAACTTCGCCTTTTGATGGGTGAACGTCTTGGCCTAAGAGATAAGAATAAGTTTGCGTTGCTTTGGGTTGTTGATTTTCCAATGTTTGAATATAGCGAAGAAGAAGATCGCTTGATGGCTATGCACCATCCATTTACTTCTCCCAAGCCATCTGACATTGCCAAACTCGACACAAATCCTGCAGAGGTTTTGGCGGATGCCTACGATATGGTCTGCAACGGTGTTGAAGTTGGTGGAGGTTCTATTCGTATTCACGACGCTGTGCTTCAAGCAAAGATTTTCAAAGTTCTTGGATTTACCCCCGAAAAGGCACAAGAACAATTTGGTTTCTTGATGAACGCCTTCAAGTATGGTGCACCTCCTCACGGTGGTTTGGCTTATGGTCTTGACCGTTTCGTTAGTCTCTTTGCAGGTCTTGATAGTATTCGCGACTGCATTGCATTCCCCAAAAACAATTCGGGTCGTGATGTTATGCTAGACGCCCCTTCTGTGGTTGACCAAAAGCAATTAGACGAACTGATGCTTGATCTTCGTCCTATTCAGTCATAACGCTATCTGATTAGAAAGCTTTCTATACATATTATATAATAGCACCTCGGCACGTGCGTCGAGGTGCTTTATTAGATATTTGCTATGATTTATTCAATGACCGGCTATGGCAAAGCCGATGCCTCCTATAACGGAAAGAAAATCCATATAGAAGTCAAATCACTCAACAGTAAGAATCTAGACTTGAGCACACGCATCCCCTCGATTTATCGCGAGAAGGAAATGGATATTCGCAAACTCGTGGCAGGAGAACTAGAGCGTGGTAAAATTGAATTGACTATTTGGTGCGAGAAAGGAACAGAACAAGCGGGATTAACCATAAATCCCTCGGCAGTGGCTTCCTATCTGCAACAAATGCAGACAATCAGTATCGAAACTCCTGGTTTGGCTATGCCCAATCCCTCTGAGTTGTGGAACATTCTTGTGCGCCTTCCCGAACTGACACAAGCTGCTTCACTCGAAACTGTGTCCGAGGAAGAATGGTATGTTGTATCTACAGCTCTTTCTCAAGCCATCCATCAACTCAAGGATTTCCGTCGCCAAGAAGGAGAAGCCCTTGCTCAAAAGTTCCTCAGCAACATTGATAGCATTGAGCTGTTGATGAAGAGCATTGAACCTTTTGAAAAGAGTCGTGTTGAGAAGATTAAAACCCGCCTAGAAGAGCGCATTGCCGAGCTTCCCAACCTTGATATTGACAAGAGTCGTTTAGAGCAGGAACTCATTTACTATATTGAAAAACTAGATATCAACGAAGAAAAGCAACGCTTGACCAACCATCTCGCCTATTTTCGTGAAACACTCGCAGGAGCACACGGACAAGGTAAGAAGCTGGGATTTATTGCTCAAGAGATGGGACGTGAAATCAACACAACTGGTTCCAAGAGCAATCAAGCAGAAATGCAAAATATCGTAGTGAAGATGAAAGACGAATTAGAACAAATCAAGGAGCAAGTGCTTAATGTACTGTAATTCGGAGACTTCTCTTTGTTTTTTCTTTGTTTCATCATCTATTATCAAGTTTATTCTCAATGACAAAAGTAATCGTTTTTTTCGGCTCCCTCTGGATCTGGTAAAAGCACCCTAGTACAACATCTTATTGAACGAGGGTTGAATCTTCATTTCTCAATTAGTGCCACAAGTCGTCCTCCACGTGGGCAAGAACAAAATGGAGTTGAGTATTTTTTCATAACTCCTGACGAGTTTCGGGCACATATCGAAGCTGGCGACTTTCTAGAATATGAGGAAGTATATACCGATCGTTACTACGGCACATTAACTTCTCAAGTTGAAAGCCAACTTGCAGCAGGAGAAAATGTGATTTGCGACATTGATGTCAAAGGCGGTGTCAATGTCAAGCAACATTATGGTGAGCGTTGTCTTTCTGTTTTCATTCAACCTCCTTCAGTTGAAGTCCTAAAAGCACGTTTAGAACACAGAGGAACGGAAACTCCCGAAGCAATTCAAATGCGCTTAGATAAAGCAGAGTATGAAATGAGTTTTGCGTCGCAATTTGACAAAATCATCATCAACGATGATTTAGAGACCGCAAAAGCGGAAATCTATAAAGTGGTGAGCGATTTCATCAATGAGGAATAAAGAACTCGTTTGCTGCATTCTTCTTTAGAAATTAAGCCAAACGACGCTTCTTCTTGTGTGCTTCTTTTTGGGCTTTATACTTCTCCCTATTCCACCCAACAGCTAATAATTTTCATTTTACGTATTATGATCGGAAGCATTATTCTTGGCTTAGTAGCAGGCTACATTGCCAACGTAATTCAAAAAGGTAAAGGACAGGGCTGCCTTATCAATTTGGTTCTAGGTATCGTCGGGGGAGTTGTCGGCAACATACTCTTCGGCATCGTAGGTTTTTCTTCAAATAGTGTTATTGGAGAGTTAATTTGTTCAGTAGTTGGTGCCTTAGTTATCCTCTGGCTTGTAGCCAAACTGAAATAAAGAAACACATTGCTCCTTTCCTACTAAATGGTAGTAAGAAAGGAGCAATATGTTGTTTAATGAAAAGACAAAAAAGAACATTCTACCTAGCGCAATAAAAGTGACGCTCCCACTTCGGGAACATAAGTAGGAGGTAGATTATTCCACTTATATAACTTTGTCATTTTAATGCCATAGCGCTGAGCGATGCTGTACATAGATTCGCCAGCAGCAACAATATGGTAGGTCTCGCGGATAGACTTCGCTACTCTACTCTTCTTTTTCGTAAGAAAAACAACCTCTCCACGAGATAATTCGTAGTATTTATCTACTTCGTTGTATTTTCGAAGCTTGCGTTCTGAAATTCCCATATCACGAGCAATGCTCTCAAAAGAATCTCCTGCGCCTACTATTACATAAACTAAATCGTTGCAAATGTAAAGCCGACGCGCCACAGATTCTGCTTTACGCTCCACGACGCGTTGAAAAACATTCTCAGCCACGTGCTCATAACGATCATATTGCGCCAAATCGTAACGCTCTATTACCCCGATGAGTAGCTCAGCATATTTAGGATTTGTGGCATATCCACAATTCTTCAGTCCATATGCCCATCCTTTGTAATCATTAGGAGCTAAAGCAAACAGAGAACTATAGCGTTTGCGGCCAGTCAAAAAGAGGGAATGATCCTCAAACTTTCGGCTGCAGAATTATATTTTCTGAATTGCTCATTAGGGGCATCATCTGTGCGCAACACAAATGGCCCCGTCCAACTTCCCCCCGTCTTAATTCCAAAATGATTGTTTGCAGTCGTCGCTAATAAGGAACTGCCTGCACTACTCTCCAAAAGGCCTTGCGCCAAAGTGATGCTCGCAGGAATGCGATAACGCAACATCTGGTCTATCGCCATTGATTTATAAGTTTCAATATACTGTCGATAGGCCTCAGTCTGAGCAAATATTGAAAAGATACTCAGACAAAATAAGGCGCAAGATAATAGAAATCGATGCATACAATAAGTCTTTTGCTACAAAGTTACGATTTTTCGAAGAAGATGAACGAACTCTTGCTGGTAAAATATGCAAAGCAAGCACTATATGCAAAGAAATGAGACGGAACTTCACTCAAATTGCAGTGCAAACAAAAATAGCTTCCCCAAAAGGCGACTTTGTCTGAGATATTATATGAATGCCTGCAGTCGTCTTCTGGGAAAGCAAAGTAAAAAAGAGTACGCGTGATAAACCGCTTAGAGAAACGCAGAACTAGTTGAGCGGATGCGTCATATCTTCGGGACGTACCCATTTATCGAAATCTTCAGCCGTAACGTAGCCCAAACGCACAGCTTCTTCCTTCAATGTGGTTCCATTCTTATGCGCAGTTTGAGCTATCTCCGCAGCCTTGTAATAGCCGATTTTGGTGTTGAGAGCAGTGACAAGCATCAAACTGTTATTGAGCAATTCCTTAATACGAGGATGATTCGGCTCAATACCCTCTACAAGATGCTCTGTAAATGAAACGGCAGCATCACCCAAAAGTTGAGCACTGTGTAGGAAGTTAGCCGCCATCACAGGTTTGAAAACATTTAATTCAAAATGTCCTTGCATACCGCCAACAGCAATGGCTGCATCATTGCCAATCACTTGCGCGCACACCATGGTCAAAGCCTCAGCTTGCGTTGGATTTACCTTACCAGGCATAATTGAAGAGCCGGGTTCATTTGCTGGGATAATTATTTCGCCGATTCCACTGCGTGGACCAGAAGCAAGCAAACGAATGTCGTTGGCAATCTTATTCAGAGAAACAGCCACTTGTTTCAAAGCCCCGTGAGTTTCTACCACAGCATCGTGTGCTGCAAGAGCTTCAAACTTATTTTCAGCCGTTACAAAAGGAAGACCAGTAAATTCTGCAATGAAACGCGCAACGGTTACATCATAATCTTTAGGCGTATTGAGCCCCGTTCCCACTGCTGTACCTCCCAAAGCCAACTCTGAGAGATGTGGCAAAGTGTGTTCGATGGCGCGAATGCCATGAGCTACTTGCGCTGCATATCCACTGAACTCTTGTCCCAAAGTCAAAGGAGTAGCATCCATTAAATGCGTTCTACCAATCTTCACCACGTCCTTCATTGCTTCTGCTTTGGCAGCAAGCGCAGTTTGCAGTTTGCGCAAGCCAGGAAGTGTCACTTCAACTACTTTTTTGTAGCAAGCAATATGCATTCCGGTAGGGAAAGTGTCGTTAGAAGACTGTGATTTGTTTACGTCATCGTTGGGCTGCAAAGTCTTCTCTCCTTCACCAATGACTTTCCAGCCAATTGATGAGCACGATTTGCAATCACTTCATTGACATTCATATTGCTTTGCGTGCCAGAGCCCGTTTGCCAAATTACCAGAGGGAACTGTTCGTTCAACTTTCCTGCAAGAATTTCATCGCAAACCTGCGCGATGAGATCACGTTTTTCAAGAGGGAGAACGCCCAAAGCGTGATTAGCATAAGCAGCACCTTTTTTGAGATAGGCAAAACCTTCAATGATTTCGTGCGGCATAGAAGCAGGAACACCAATTTTGAAATTGTTGCGAGAGCGTTCTGTTTGTGCACCCCAAAGTTTGTCGGCAGGTACTTTCACCTCGCCAAGGGTGTCTTTCTCAATGCGATATTCCATAATTTATGGTTTTAGAATGTGCGATAATGAAGATCAAAGTCTACAAATCTTCGAAAGATAGCAGGTGGGGAGTTTTCAGGCAAACAACAAAGGCGACTGAGTTGCCTCAGTCGCCTTTAGTATGAGATAGAAAATCGATGGAGACAATGTCGCAGTAGAACTTTCTAGAAGTCTATTGCTGTTTGCCTATGTCCTTCGATTAAGATAAATGCGTCGGGGCGACAGGATTCGAACCTGCGACCCCCTGGTCCCAAACCAGGTGCGCTACCAACTGCGCTACGCCCCGCGGTTATCGTTTAACCGAGTGCAAAAGTACGCACTTTATTTGAATCTTCCAAATTTTCGAACAACTTTCTTTCAAAAACTACTCGAATTTGATGGCTTTTGATGGCTGAATACGAGAAACCACGTAACTTGGGAGCACCAACGCCAATGTTGTCAAAACCAATGTGCCCACATTCACTAAGACTATTGCCCAGCCATTTATCTCTACTGGCACAGTTTCTACATAATAGTTGGCGGGATCTAGATGAATCAAACCATACTTTTGTTGAACAAATAGGAGTCCGAGAGCAACGGCATCGCCAATGAGCAATCCTCTTACGATAATGAAACCTGCAAAATGGAGGAATACATTGCGAATTTCGTGTTCGTCGCTCCCATTGCTTTGAGCACACCAATGGTCTGCGTGCGTTCAAGAATTAAAATGAACAAGCCACTCACCATTGTAAAGCCCGACACACACAACATCAACACCAAAATCACCAACATATTAAAGTCAAGCAATTGCAGCCAAGAGAAGATAGAAGTGTAATGGTCTATGATGCTAAACGCTTTGCGCCCTTGCGACTTCTCGTCATTGAGTTGCCTACAGAGTCGCTCCACAGAAGGCAGCGTGCGATCAATAGATTGCATATCATTTAACCGCATTTCGATGACACTAGCCTCGTCCCCTTCCCAATGGTTGAGCTTTTTCACCGCATTCAAGTCTGCGATAACGAACATTTTATCAAAGATAGCCATATTCGTTTGGTAAATACCACACACTTTGAAGCGGCGCATCTTTATTGTCTCTTCAAAGAAATAAGCAAATACGCGGTCACCCACTTTTAAGTTTAGTTCGTTTGCTTGTCTTTGCGACAATAAAATTTCATTACTAGCTGATGAAGTATTATCAGCGTCAGTGGCATTCTCGCTCTTTGCCCCACCCTCTCGCTTCGGCAAACGACCTTCCACCAAACTCTCAGCAAGAAAAGTTGTGTCGTAATCAGCAGGGATGCCTTTGAGCGTGATACCCATATAGTCGTTCTTCGTTTTGAGAATACCCATCTTCTGAGCCACTGGTGCCACGCTTCGTACTTCAGGCAATCGCTTCAGTTCGTTTACAAACAAGGAGTCCGCAGGAATAGGATGAGGCATCAGGAGCATTCAAAGAACCAACATCAAGTATTTCAATGTGACTGCCAAAACCTTCCACCTTTTTTTGGTTATCTCTTGCTTAAAGCCCAAGATAATACACACGGAAAGTACCATCACAATAAGTCCAATTGCCACTCCTGTGGTAGCAATTGTTGTGGTGAGATGAGAAGCACGACGTTGCTCTGCGCCTACATTGCTAAAAAAACGCCGTGCTACAAAGAAGGGAAAATTCATAACAACCGATTTTCTTTATCGAAACTCTTATTGTTTTAAAGGAAACACCTACATATTGATTGTTGGAGGATGTTTACTACGCAAGTTCTTCACGATTAAGACTCCAACCTACAAGGGTAAGCCTCCAGAGCATATTTAAGAACAACTAATGCACGCGCCAAATCTTCTTTGTTCAACACATAAGCAATGCGCACTTGGTCTTTTCCTGCGCCAGGTGTGGTATAAAATCCTGCTGCGGGGGCTAGCATCACAGTTTCTCCTTCGTAATCGAAGTCGCTTAAGCACCACGCACAAAACTTTTCTGCATCATCCACTGGTAATCGTGCGACTGTATAGAACGCGCCCATAGGAATTGGGCTGTACACACCAGGGATTCTGTTTAAGCCATCAATCAAGCAATTTCGACGCTCCACATATTCATCATACATTTCGCGCATATACTCTTTGGGGGTGTCGATGGAAGCCTCTGCCACTAACTGTCCAAGAAGCGGAGGAGACAATCGAGCTTGGCAAAACTTCATTACGGCATTGCGCACTTCTTCGTTCTTTGTGATTAAAGCTCCCACTCTGATGCCGCATTCTGAATAGCGTTTCGACACAGAATCAATGAGCACCACGTTTTGCTCCACTCCTTCCAAATGGCAAGCACTAATATAAGGCGAACCAGTATAGATAAATTCGCGATACACTTCATCAGAAAAGAGATACAAATCATATTTCTTGACTAAATCTCTAATCTGATTCATTTCTCTACGCGTGTAAAGATAACCCGTTGGGTTGTTCGGGTTGCAAATCAAAATGGCACGAGTGTGTTCATTGATAAGTTCTTCAAACTTCTCCACTGCGGGCAAAGCGAACCCATCTTCTATTGTCGTTGGAATCGTACGAATCTTTGCTCCTGCCGAAATGGCAAAGGCCATATAATTGGCATACGCTGGTTCGGGAACGATAATCTCATCGCCTGGATTGAGACAAGAGAGAAAGGCAAAGAGCACCGCCTCAGAACCACCTGTTGTTATGATAATGTCATCAACAGAAAGCTCTATGTCGTAGGCAGCGTAATACTGCACCAACTTCTGGCGATAAGAAAGAAAACCTTGCGAAGGAGAGTATTCTAAGGTTTTTCGATCAATATTTCTCAACACATCAAGTCCCACCTCAGGAGTTTTGAGGTCAGGCTGTCCAATGTTGAGGTGATAAATCTTTGTGCCACGTGCTTCGGCTTCCGTGGCTAACGGGGGGGCCAATTTGCGGATGGGCGATTGCGGCATCTCTATGGCACGCTCTGATATATGTGGCATACGCAGATGTTTAGGGTTTAAGTGCAACTGGCTGCATCTTATTAGCAAAAAACAGCACAGGCGTTACAGACGAACACCAAAGGTTGTGTAACCTCTCTACTCAACTGCACTATTAAAATGGTCTACTTCGAACTGTCCTTGCTTTCTTTGAACACAGAAAGGAAAGCTTTAGGTGTTGGTGTTTCAAAGTGCAAATGCTCATTCGTAATGGGATGATAAAAATCTAAGCGATAAGCGTGCAAACACAAACGGCCTATGGGATCGTCTCCATTTCCGTATTTAATATCTCCACACACGGGATGTCCCAAGTCTTGCAGGTGCACACGAATTTGGTTCTTGCGTCCCGTTTCTAGTTTGAGTTCTACGAGCGAATAGCCTTTACCCGTGCGCAATGTGCGAAAATGCGTAAGTGCATACTTACCGCCGTTATCGGTTGGTGAAGAATACGTGATATACGCTTTGTTGTCTTTGAGCCAACTTTCCACAACACCTTTCTTTTGGGTCATTTCTCCCGAGGCCAGAGCAAAATATCGACGATCTGTTACGATTTGTCGCCAATTATGTTCGAGAATTTGTTCTGCTTCTATCGTTTTGGCGTAGACCAAAAGCCCAGAAGTGTCGCGATCTAGTCGATGCACCACGTGAGCCGTGCACTTTTGTCGCGACTTTCGGAAATAATCATCGAGAATCGTCTTGACGCAAAATTGTCCCTGCGTGGAAGCCATCGACAAAATACCAATGTTTTTCTCGATAACAATGATTTGCGCGTCTTCATATACGATTTTCAAGAATTTACTCTGGAATTGAGTGCGAGGCTTCTGCTTAGAAATCTCCACCAACATACCAGGCTGTAACAAGAAGTCGTGTTGCGACACATTCTTCTTGTCCACTCTCACCCCACCGCCAACAAGAATGGCTTTGGCTTTTGAGCGACTAATGCCATCAAGGCATTGCATAATATAAGGCAAAAGCTCCGTGGCTTCGCGCACTTTGAAGAAAGTGTATTTGGGTTTGCGTGGATTGAACATTTCTGATAAGCTAGTTTGAGAAAGGAAAGAAACACAAACACTGATAGTCAACGATTTGTATTCTCTCAATCGAAAATATTACCCTACTGTATATTTCCGTCTGAAAAAGCGAAAACCACGCTCTCGAAATTAGAGTGTGGATTTGTTTCTTTGGCAAAGGTAGGGCTTTCTTAGAAGGTGACAAAGAAATGAAACGGAATATCGCAAAGCACACACTATCAAAATGTATCGCAGCGTACCCTAAATCAATTCTGCGTTGGTAGAATTACCACAGATTATTTGTCTTGGTGTGTTGGTTCTGCAACATTCTTATATGCTGAAAGGCGCGAAGGCAGTGCATTTGATAGAAAATGGTGCAAACGAAACTCAAATACGCCACGAACACACAACTATAAGGTAACAAAAAAGAGAAGCTTGACACTTCTGCGGAAACGCCCTAATTAGAGCAAGTCCACCCTTTGAAGGTATCAAACAACTCTATTATGCCAGCAAAGTTACTGAAGAATGTTGAGTTATACTACGAATGGGAGTTGATTTCGCTATGTTGGCAGTAGTGAACCTAGAAAAGCTATCAGTTGTATTGGCAAACAGCAGTCCAATTCCGCTGACGTCACCAAAACAACTAATAGCTTTAATTCTGCTGCAAAGATAATAAAAGAATTTGAGACGCCAAAACTTTAGGATGAAAAAGCGCAAGGGGGTAATAATACTATGAAGATAAACAACCTTCATTCAATCCCTCACCACACGTAGATAAGAGTTTGTTTCTTTGTATGGTAATATCGGGGTATGTCGTGTTGATGGATTACAAAAAATAGAATTACTTTGGGAGGAGTGCGCGAGTGTAGTTCCTACTACAGAGACCGCCTCTGCAAATGTTCCCACCCCATCAGCCACACAAGGCGGAATGACTGGGGGCAGCGCTTCAAACCAAAGTAATCCTTTCCGCAAAGATACATAATCTTCCGCTGGTGTACAAGAAGATGCTGATATTTCTTTTGCTGAGTCCTGTATGCTCTCGACAACAGCAAGATAAACGATGATTCACTAATTGAATTGGAATTTCTAATTTCCAAATAGGACAAACAAAATATCCAAGCTACCGCAAGAGAGAAAACGCGCAGTTTTGAAAAGTTCTTACAAATGAATGAGCCTATTAATATATTTACAGGAGAAGATTGAATAAAGCAAGCACTACTACAACTTGATATTGGAAACGACAAATAAAACACCAATCTTTCCCCGATGAGTGTTAAAAATACACCTATTGGCACATTATTCTTGCTATTTGTCTACCATTTATTCCCAGTTTTCTATATCTTTGCGCTATACATCAACATAAAAACAGACCATTATGAACAAGATAGCCCTTACTTGCATTGCGCTTTGTGCCGGTTTAAGTGCATTCGCGCAAGACGATGTTTACTTTGTACCCACAAAGAAGGCCATTCAAAAGGAACGTGAGGAAAATGTGGGCTATAGACAAAGCCGTGTTTACGAAGTTCCTACCGAAGATTTCGAATATGATAACTGGGCGATTGGACGCAGCAACGGCAATCGCGGTGTCGATGAATACAACAGACGCACATCTCGCTATGGGCGCGGAAAAGATTCTTTGAATCGTTCGCGCGCTTATGAAGAAGAGGCTCCGTACACTGCAACAAGTCGTATTGTCCGATTCCGTTCTCCTGGCATCTCTATTGTCACCTCTCCTTATTATTATGACTACTACGATTTCGTAAGCTACGATCCGTGGATTGACGATTGGGCATGGGGAGGATGGCGCACTAGCTTCAACCCATTCTATTATAATCGCTGGGGAAGTTGGTATACTCCTTGGAACTACTCATACAGCTACTGGGGAAGTCCTTGGCGTTATGGTTGGTACGATAGTTATTGGTCTTACAGTTGGGGAAGTCCTTACTACTATCGTGGTTGGTCATCTCCTTTCTACTACGATTATCCACGTTCGTATAGCTATTCAAGACCAACGCACAGCGTTTCTTACGGCACTACAACAGGACGCAATTCTAGAGATGGTGTCTTCAATAGCGCATCAAACGAATGGGGACGAGGTGTAGTTTATGGTAACACTCGAGCTTACAACAATCAACACGACAACACCAACTATAACTATGGTTCTGGGGCGTCCTATCGCGGAAGTCGTGTAAACACCGACCGAATGAATAGCGGCGATGGCTCATATTATAATAGTGGCTCGCGTGCTAACTCTTATAGTCGTTCAGGCAGTTCTGGTACAACCAATTCTTATCAGGGCTCTTACCAACGTAGTGGAAGTGTCTTTGGTAGTGGCAACTACAATGGAAGCAGCTACTCTGGTGGCACTCGCTCAAATAGTGGATATTCTGGCGGTGGTTATTCCAGTGGTGGAGGCTATTCCGGTGGCAACAGCGGAGGTAGCACTCGTCAAGGAGGTACAATCGTAGGCGGTAGACGATAACCTGTCATCACAATGGGAACATAGGCAGACCTCTTTGCTTCTTCCCAATTCCACACTTCACTACTCTATTGCAAACTCCACGCTCTGGTGCTCGCAAACACCAGATGTTCAATTAGCATTCAATGAAAAAGTTCTATATTTCAGCAGTCCTACTGAGCACACTTGCTGTACTTCCAGCCACTGCACAAGACATTTACAAAATCGAACATTTTTCGAGCACAGACCTCAATGGTGACGCTCGCTACATCGGTATGGGTGGAGCCATGAGTGCACTGGGCGCTAACCTTTCGGCCATTAGCACCAATCCAGCTTCTTCTGGTCTTTATCGAAAATCAGACTACTCTGCCTCGGTCAGCCTTCTCCACCAACACAATCGCGCGAATCTCAGTAATTCATCTGCAAGCAATTTCAAGGCTAGCCTTGACCAAATGGGCTATATCTATTCTCTCTATCTTGACGAAGGCGATTTGCGCTTTGTCAATATGGGATTCAACTACAGAAAGTCCAAGAATTTCTCCACCAATGCTCTTCTAAACATCGCGCCAATGCCAAAGGGGAACAATTTGTCTCAATCGATGCTCATGCGACAATTGGCACAAAATGGAAACGGATGGCTTGACCTCAACAACTCTGAAGCACGCGCCAGCACTTCACCCTATGCCAACTTGGGATATGAAGTTTTAATGCTTGACCCTGTGCTTGAGAACGGAAAAGTTATAGATTACAAGCATGGGCAGGCAGATGCTTATCATCAAAGCCGAGAAATTTCGGGGGGCATTCAAGCCTACGACTTCAATCTAGCCTTCAATTTTAATGATCGCTTTTATCTCGGTGCAAATCTCGGACTTTACAGTCTGAACTATGAGTCGTGGGGTAACTACGAAGAACAGAGTTTACAAGAGGATGGTCAGTATTTCGTTTCTAAATCAAACGAGAGAAAGACTTTTATGATGAAACACTATGAACAAATGACAGGTTCTGGTGTTGATGCCAAATTTGGTATCATCGTTCGTCCCTTTGAGGAAAATCCACTACGATTGGGTTTGAGTGTCACCACACCAACACTCTACTCTCTCGAAACAAATAGTCGTCTCCATATGTCTTCCCCCTACGAACATACAGAGATGCCGTCCAATACCTACTACGACTACACCGAGAACCAAGTATCTGTGAGCAACGACTATCGCATTGTCGCTCCTTGGAAGGTTAATTTCAGTCTCGGCACCACCATTGGCAATAAAGTTGCCCTAGGTGCAGAATATGAAATTGTGGACCACACCACTGCGCAAGCGCGCGTTTACTCTGACAACGACGAACTTTATGGTTCTAGAATGGGAACAGAAGATCAAGCTGTTGGCAATGAAATTGAAACTCATCTGCGCGACATCCACACCCTGCGCCTAGGAATGGAAATCCTACCTACACGCAATATATCCGTTCGCTTTGGCTACAATTTCGTGTCAAGTCCTTTTGCCAAAAATGCCTATTTGAATATGCTCACCAACGGACAAACGCGACGTTACTCCACAGCACCTGACTATATCAATTACGGCAACACCCATCGTTTCACCTTTGGTTGGGGATACCACACCACAAATTTCTATTTCGATGCCGCATTGCTCTACCAAAGACAGTCTGCTGAGTTCTATCCCTTCCATTACAACAGAGATATTACGTCTGCTGTAAACGAAGTGCCAGGCTATGAACTTAATTTGCGCCGTGCCACTTGCACTTTCACACTAGGATCCCGTTTCTAATCCTCTCACTATCATAGCAACTCCTTTGCGCGTTCTTCTTAGAATGCACAAAGGAGTTTTTTTGTTCCTACTCTCCAAAAGTTCTCACATCTTTCGTTCAATAGTACTCACAACCCACCCACTCGACAAAAGACATTTTCACAATTCATACCCATCCATTTAACGCGACTTTTTGAACTCAGAAAAAGTTGTTGGGAATTATGCGATTCTCAGCGCGTTTGAAAATCGCAATTTTCGGATGTTTTTGTAAGGATTTCCCTCGTTTTTGCGAAACAACACGTCATTTATGATAAAACGACACGTTGTTCGAGTGATTTCGTGGGACATTTTTCGGTTTATGTCCCACGGAATTTATTTTTCTTCCCACGCGATTTTGAAAACGTCCGACGGAATTTTATTTCCGTCCGATGAAATTGGAGAATTTTCCGAGAAAATCGGGGAAAAGTCGGAGAAAGACGAAAAAAGGTTGAGAATCCGTGCAAGATTTGTCGGAGGAATGATTTTGAACCCACGTAGAAAAACATTAGTTTTTTTCCCTAGTTTGTTCCAAATTCTGACCAAAATCCAGTCTGCATTTTAACACAAAAAAACTCGCGTTTTTTTAGTTAAACTTCATTTTCAAGACAAGAGATTTAGGAACTTCCTGACGAAGGTTGAAACTATGGATAAAAACGCGCGGTGTGGTTCATCGAGAAAAGAATGATGCTATGCACACTACGGACTTTTTGACACGCGTAGTTGAAAGATTACTCCAAAGACTAAAACAAACAATCCGCAACACCTTCAACAGGTATTGCGGATTGAGAAATCATACTGCTCTACCTCTAGGGAGATGCTCAGTTTCTAAGAGATACTTCACTTTTAAAAGATGCTGAACTACTTGGAGAGAGCAGTGAAAGGAATAAGCGCAGCGAGATTAGAATTCTTGCCAACTCTTGATTTCGAGGTCTTCCACACGAGTTGTGGTGAAGGCATAGATGAAGGCAGAAGCCAATCGAGCGTTGGTGAGAAGCGGAATGTTGTGATCGATGGCAGCACGACGAATCTTATAGCCGTTGGTCAATTCTCCGGTAGAGAAGTTCTTGTGGATGTTAACCACCATTTCAATCTTTTTCTCACGAAGCAAGTCTAGAGCACGAGGTAATTTCGCTTCTGGACTTCCTTCTGATAGAGCTTCGACTTCGCTAGGCCAAAGCACACGCACACTGGGGATGCCGTTCTCAGAGAGATAGCGCGATGTACCTTCGGTGGCATAAATGCAATAGCCGTGGTTGGCCAAACGCTGAGCCGCATCGAGCATATCGGCTTTGTTCTTACCACTACCTGTGGAGAGGAGTACATTCTTCTTGGGAATGCGAAGACCAACAGACAACAAACTCTTGAGCAATGCTGAATTGGCATTTTCTCCCAAGCACCCCACTTCACCCGTAGAAGCCATGTCTACGCCCAAGACTGGGTCGGCTTTTTGCAAGCGATTGAAGGAGAATTGTGAGGCTTTGACACCCACATAGTCCAAATCGAAGAGAGATTTTGAGGGTTTCTCAACTGGAAGACCCAACATCACACGCGTAGCGAGTTCGATGAGATTGATTTTGAGAACCTTGCTGACGAAGGGGAAAGAACGTGACGCACGGAGGTTGCACTCAATGACTTTAATGTCGTTTTCTCTCGCAAGGAACTGAATGTTGAAAGGTCCAGAGATGTTAAGTTCGCGTGCAATTTGCTTGGAAATCTTCTTGATGCGACGCGCTGTTTCAACATACAATTTTTGCGGAGGGAATTGAATCGTAGCGTCACCAGAGTGAACACCAGCAAACTCCACGTGTTCGGAAATGGCATAAGCAATGATTTCGCCATTTTTGGCTACAGCATCCATTTCCACTTCCTTAGCGTGTTGCAAGAACTGCGAAACAACAACTGGATGCTTCTTGCTCACGTTAGCTGCCATGGTGAGGAAGCGTTCCAAATCTTCTTGGTTGTGGCAAACGTTCATTGCAGCCCCTGAAAGCACGTAACTAGGACGCACCAAAACAGGGAAGCCCACTTCTTTGATGAAGGCATTGATGTCGTCCATCGAGGTGAGCGCGCTCCAAGCAGGTTGGTCTACTCCAATTCTATTGAGCATAGCAGAGAACTTTTCGCGATCTTCTGCATTGTCAATGTCTTTGGCTTGGGTGCCAAGGATGGGAACACGCTGTTCGTCAAGACGGAGAGCCAAGTTATTAGGAATTTGACCACCGGTGCTAACGACAACTCCGTAAGGAGCTTCGAGGTCGAGAATGTCGAGCACGCGTTCAAAGGTCAATTCGTCAAAGTAAAGACGGTCGCACATATCATAATCCGTAGACACTGTCTCAGGATTGTAGTTGATCATCACAGAGCGATAGCCTTCCTTGCGAATCGTGTTGAGTGCCTGTACGCCACACCAGTCAAATTCGACAGAAGAACCAATGCGGTACGCACCAGAACCGAGCACAACTACTGAACGTTTGTCGTTTTCGAAGCGGATGTCGTGTGCCACCCCACTATAAGTGAGATAGAGATAATTGGTTTGCGCGGGATATTCTGCAGCAAGTGTGTCAATTTGTTTCACGAAGGGCACGATGCCAGCACGTTTGCGGTGTTCTCTCACCAGGAGAGTGGCACGTTCAATGTCCATGTCTTGCTCCATACCCAGCGCACGAGCAATCTGGAAGTCAGTGAAACCTTGACGTTTAGCCTTAGCCAACAATGAAGTGTCGAGCGTGTTGATGTTGCCGCAAGCGTGCAACGCTAGACTGGTTTCATAGATGTTGTAGAGTTTTTTGAGGAACCACAAATCAATCTTCGTGAGTTGATGGATTTGTTCAATGGTGTAACCTTGTTGGAAAGCTTTTTCGATGACGAAAATACGTTTATCGGTTGGCGCTTTCAAGGCCGCTTCCACGTCGTCCAATTCCAAAGCGCGGTTTTCCACAAAGCCGTGCATGCCTTGACCAATCATGCGCAAACCTTTCTGAATGACTTCTTCAAAGGTGCGACCGATGGCCATCACTTCACCCACGGATTTCATAGAACTACCCAATTCACGGTCTACACCGCGGAATTTTCCTAAATCCCAACGAGGGATTTTGCAGACCACATAGTCAAGCGCAGGTTCAAAGAAGGCCGAGGTTGTTTTGGTCACAGAGTTTGAGGTCAAACAAGCCATAACCCAGTCCCAACTTGGCAGCTACAAAAGCAAGTGGATAGCCGGTAGCTTTTGAAGCAAGAGCGGAACTGCGGCTAAGTCGTGCATTGACTTCGATGACGCGGTAGTCTTCACTTTCGGGGTCGAAAGCATATTGCACGTTACACTCACCGACAATGCCCACGTGGCGCACGATGCGAATAGACAGTTCACGCAGTTTATGGTACTCGCTGTTGGTGAGCGTTTGAGAAGGCGCAATGACGATGGATTCTCCTGTGTGAATGCCCAGAGGGTCGAAGTTTTCCATGTTGCAGACCGTGATGCAGTTGTCGAAACGGTCGCGGACAACTTCATATTCTACTTCTTTCCAACCTTTGAGACTCTTTTCCACGAGCACTTGGGGAGAGAAAGAGAAAGCCTTTTCGGCAAGTTTATTGAGTTCTTCCTCGTTGTCGCAGAAACCAGAACCCAGTCCACCGAGGGCATAAGCCGCACGAATGATGACAGGGTATCCCAAAGTCTTTGCAGCGCGTCGTGCATCTTCAATGTTGTTTACGGCTTCACTCTTGATGGTTTTAACATCAATCTCATCGAGTTTCTTGACAAAGAGTTCGCGGTCTTCAGTGTCCATGATGGACTGCACGGGAGTGCCAAGCACTTGGAGATTGTATTTTTCCAACACACCACTTTGGTAGAGTTCAACACCGCAGTTGAGTGCTGTTTGTCCACCAAATGCAAGCATAATGCCTTGTGGACGTTCCTTCTCAATCACTCTCTCGATGAAATAGGGAGTGACAGGAAGGAAGTAAATTTGGTCGGCCACGCCTTCAGATGTCTGGACAGTGGCGATATTGGGGTTGATGAGAACAGTCTCAATGCCTTCTTCTTTGAGGGCTTTCAGAGCTTGGCTACCAGAATAGTCGAACTCTCCGGCCTCACCAATCTTGAGTGCGCCAGAACCGAGGAGGAGAACTTTCTTAATGCTAGGATCAATCATGATGGGATTATTTGAGAAGGTTTACGAAATCGTCGAAAAGGAATTCAGTATCGACAGGACCGCTGCATGCTTCGGGGTGGAATTGCGCAGAAAACCAAGGATGAACGGTGTGTCGCACACCTTCGTTGGAACCGTCGTTCATATTTACAAAATAAGGTTCCCAGCCTTCAGACAACGTATCGGTTTTGACTGCATAACCGTGGTTTTGCGAGGTGATGAAGCAACGATTTGTTCCCACCATACGCACGGGTTGATTGTGCGAACGATTACCGTATTTCAACTTATAAATAGTGGCACCCGCAGCTTTGGAAAGCAATTGGTTGCCCATACAAATGCCCATGCAAGGACGCACTTGTGGATTTTCGAGGAAAGCACGAATGTGCCCAACGGTTACGGCACAAGTGTCGGGGTCACCAGGACCATTGGCGAGGAAAAGACCATCGAATTCTAGTTGATTGAAGTCATAATCCCAGGGCACACGAATAACTTCTACACCACGATTGATGAGGTTGCGAATGATGTTGTGCTTTACGCCGCAGTCTACTAAGACAACCTTCGGTGCATTTTTCTCTCCATTGGTAGGAGCATAGCGAATCACCTCCTTGCAGCTCACCTTGGCAACAAAGTTTACTCCCTCATATTCTGCTTCAGGAACTTCATTGGGCATATCATCGAAGAGAATTTTGCCCATCATCACTCCGTGTTCGCGGAGTACCTTGAGTGAGTTCGCGTGTGTCGACGCCCGTGATGCCAGGCACTTTCTCACGCTTCAGCCATTCTGCAAGGCTTTCTTGTGCATTCCAGTGAGAGAAATTTTCACTGTAATCACTCACGATGATGGCACTCGCGTGGATTTTTTCGCTTTCCATAAAAGTGGCAAGTCCGTTTTCCTCGAAGGTGAAAGGAGGAACACCATAGTTGCCGACCAAAGGATAGGTGAGCACCATAAGCTGTCCAGCATAAGAAGGGTCGGTAAGACTTTCGGGATAACCCATCATAGCCGTGTTGAAGACAACTTCTCCAGCAACGGGAGCTTCATAGCCGAAACTTTCACCGTGAAATTGGGTGCCATCGCTGAGCAAAAGAGTTACTTTTCGCATTGTTGATGTAAGTAGAAAGATGAATTAGGAGTTACGTATGTCCTTTTTGCAAGGACTCCTATTTATATAATGTGCAATTTGTGTTGTACTTGGAAGGCTCTTAAGACCTAAAGCAATTTGTCTTGATGCGATTCCATATAACGGATGAAGGCTGCATTGACGCATTTGTTACCTCCAGGCGTGGGATAGTAGCCACTGAAATACCAGTCACCAGGACTGTTGGGACACGCTTTGTGCAAATCTTCGATGCTAAGATACACCATATGAATCTCAGTGTTCACGCCTGCGGGGCGCAGAAGTTCAATCATTTTCTCATTGATTTCTGATTCAGAGAAAGGCGCATAGAGTTCGCGAACATAATTGACCACTTCTTCTTTGGGAAAATCTTCTTGCGCTTTGCAGCGACGATAGATGTCGGTGAGCAAACTCATTGTTCCGCGCTCTTCGTGCAAGGCAATGGCAGCACGGAAAGCAATGAATTCGTTCATATTAGCCATATCGATGCCATAATAGTCTGGGTAGCGCACTTGTGGAGAACTGCTGACAATCACGATGCGTTTGGGGTGCAAACGATCGAGAATGCGCAAAATGCTTTCACGCAAAGTGGTGCCACGCACAATGCTATCATCGATAACTACAAGATTATCCACCTTTGGCTTGACACTTCCGTAAGTGATGTCGTAAACGTGCGCTGCAAGATCGTTGCGAGAATTGCCTTCAGCGATAAAAGTACGCATTTTGATGTCTTTCCAAGCCACTTTTTCTGCGCGAATGTGGCGCGAGAGCACCGTGGCTATGCGATTCTCCAACGCAGTTTTACTAGCTTCTGAATTATAGGCCGGATCTTTGAGCAACGCTGTAATTTCTTGCGTCTTTTGCTGATTGAGATATTCTTCAAAACCTTGACAAAGACCATAGTAAGCCGCTTCTGCTGTATTGGGAATATAAGAGAAAACAGTGTCGTCTACTTCATAGTTGATGGCTTTCAAGATGGAAGGTACCAAACGGCGTCCCATTGCTTTGCGTTCTTGGTAGATGTCTAAGTCAGAACCACGACTGAAATACACACGCTCAAAAGAACAAGCTGCTAGTTTCTGCGCAGGAAGTATTTGTTCGATGCGCATTTCACCTTCACGATTGGTCATAATGGCCTGTCCGGGCTGTAGTTCCACCACGTCTTCAGCTTCTATACCAAAAGTGGTTTGCAACACCGGACGCTCACTTGCCAAAGCAAAGACTTCATCACTCTTATAGTAGAAAGCAGGACGAATGCCCCAGGGATCGCGAAGCACAAAAGTTTCGCCACTTCCTGTGATGCCACACACCACATAACCGCCATCCCAAACGGGAGCAGACTCTCGAAGAATGTTAGCCACATCGATATGGCGCTCAATGTATTCCGTGATTTCGAGATCAGCCAATCCTTGTGCTTCTGCCGCTGCAAAGTTGCGTTCAGCCTCGCGGTCAAGACGATGACCGAGTTGCTCTAACAAGAGATACGTGTCGCTCAACATTCGCGGATGTTGTCCCTTCACTGCAATATGCTGAAAAATCTCGGGCACATTGGTCATATTGAAATTGGCGCACAAACAAAGGTTTTTGGCGCGCCAATTGTTTCTTCGTAAAAAGGGATGGACATACGAAAGGCCACTCTTGCCGGTTGTAGAATACCGGAGGTGGCCCATATAAATTTCCCCCGCAAAGGGGATATTCTTGCCAGCGAAATCGACATCGGCAAGTTGTTCTTGAGAAAAAGCAGAGAATTTGAAATGAACAGCAGAGAAAATCTGTTGGATTGCAGTGTTGCCTTGCGCTCGTTCACGAAACATAAATTCTTCTCCAGGTTGCGCTTGGAGCTTTAACGCAGCAAGTCCCGCGGCTTCCTGACCTCGGTTATGTTGTTTCTCCATCATAAGATAGAGTTTATTGAGACCGTACATCCAAGTTCCGTACTTCTCCTTATAATAGCTGAGGGGCTGGAGCAATCTAACCATTGCCACACCACATTCGTGCTTGATTTGTTCCATCAGAATTGCTGTGTTCAGTTTCTTTGTTGGCAAAGTTACTACTTTATTTTGAGTTATCGCCGAAAGTGCTGGCTCGTTTCTCGCTTTCTCTCTGTTTTTTTGCATCTTATTTACTATTTTGTCACCTTGGAATACCAAGACATCAAGATAAGCCCAACAAAAAGAGTACTTTCTATTAAAGATTTTCACCTTTGCATAGAAAGCACTCTGCAATAATAAGTAGCGTAGTTTATCTAATAGAGATTTGTCTGAAACAAACGACTAAAAGAAAGATAGTCCCACAGTGAGTGTTTGGAAGTCAGGACCATACCCTTTTTCAAACATAGATTGCGGAGTATAGCGCACAAAGATACCAAACCAATCTTTTTTGATTTCCCCATAGAAAGACACTGTGGCAGGAGAGAAATGTATGCCTTTTTTATAAGCATATTGTTGCTCTGTTCCTTTGGTATCCAGATAAGTATTGTAAATGCGCGGACGAACATTGAGATTTAACACAGAACCAAAGGTCAAACACATTCCACTTTCTTGATAGGTATAGAGCAGTGGGAAAGAATGTCTGTTAAGGCGAAAGACCGAACGAATCGGCGTTTGTCCTTCTGCGAAAGTTCCAATTGTGGTAACCCCATTATTGAGTTGAAATGCAAGACCACCATCAAGTGCAATCTTACTCCAGCCATAGCTCCAACCCAATGAGAAACGATGGTGTCTGTTTCGAGTAATGGTATAATTCAACAAATTGAGCTCAATATCAATATTGCGTCCCCATACATCTGAGTTGATTCCTTTAGGACCATTTTGAGTAAGATTAAACCCAAGGAGAAGCCTACCAGATGTCACTTCAGAAAAGTTCTTTCTGTCACCACTATTCTTTTTGAGAGTGAGCGGAGCTTCAGGAAATTTCCAACGGCTTGCAGCAGCATCGACAAGACCTGTGCCTTGTGTCGGAACGGTATAGACGTACTTTGCTGTTTTATCATTGTATGCTCCAAACACTTGGAGTTTTACAGCGCTGTCGTTGCGCGTCACCAACACGGAGTCGGGATGGTTGACCTTGACTAAGGTATCGTTCGATTCAGCAGCAAATGCAGAAAGGCCGAAGACGGCGAGTAGAGAAAGTAAATAGCGTTTCATTGTAAAGTAAGATAAAGTGTTATTATCCCAAATCGGTCATTAGACCGTTATAGTACGACTCGTTATTGATAAGATAACTTCCTGTCATCTTTCATTTTCTTGTTGGCATCTTGTTTTTCGTTCGTTCTCGCCGTAGCCCGCTACGCCTTCGAACTCACGGTAAACAAACTGCTCAACAATCTAATGAAATCTGTTCAGGATCTAATAACCGCTTTGGAATTACGGAGCGAATTTTCGTTTGAGTTCTTGAAGTGTGGTCTGCCCTTCCATATATATAATGGTGTAAGTAGGATTGCCGCGCGGTTGAAGTCCATTGTTTCGATAAAACAAGAAGCGATTAGACTTTGTAGGCTCAGTCTTTGGCAATTGATAAAAGCCATAGTACAATCGCCCGTGCTTTGAAGCGGATTCTTGTTCAACAGCCTTGTTCACATCCTTGGCCACAGCTTGCTCTAATTCTATGACCTCTTGCATACCCAATCCCATTGTGACGCTATGAAATTTGAGTAAACCATATTCGCGCAGAGATTCTCCAGAGAGTTTCACCATTGTAGCCTTGTGAGATTTCACAAACTTAGTGTCAAAGAAAGGGGCAACATTTAGTTTGCTTTGGGCTATGGCAGCCAACATCACCATCAGCCCGATTAAGAGTAAGCAAAAGCGTTTCATAAGAACCATTGTTTGATTATTGTTGAGGAGTTGCAAAGAAGTCGCGAAGCAACAAAACAGATTGTTCTTCAGAGTCGTCTTGAAGTGTTTCGGTCATTGTTTTCTGCATTTGCTGAAGCACCTCTTGTGGATTAGTCACCTCTTTGCCATTGATATATGCAATGCACTCATCGGAGTTTGTTGCTTTCCATCCCACCACGGCAGCTGTTACGATTGAAAAGCCGAGTATCGCAACTGCAGCCCAGCGCAGCATTGGTTTCCAAGGACGTAAGATCATTGTGTGCGCTCTATTCGATTGCTCTTCTTCGCTCGAAGAAGAAAGTGCAGAGAAAGAGATTTGCTGATTTCTGCGCCGCAAAACGGTTGTCAGTCCTAAAACAGCTTTGATTTCATCGAAATAAGCGTCATCAGCTTGGGGAGTCGTCAGAAAAACCCGCAATCGCTCTTCTTGCTCTTCGGTAGTTGTAGCTTCGAAATATCGCTCTACGAGTTGTTTGTATTTGTCTATTGTATTCATTGCAGCTTAATTGGGATATTGTTGTCGATATAATTCGCGTAGGTGCTTACGCGCTCGAGAGAGTTGCATTCTAACAGCAGTTTCTTGCATATTCAAGTGCTGAGCAATCTCTGCATACGTCCGTCCATCTACATCCCGCATCCGCAACACTTGCTGCTGCACGGGAGACAAACATTCGTCCATTAGTTTTTCGATGCGCTGCAAACGCAAGGTTATTTCATCGACTTCATCGTCCTCTTCTGAGGTGAACTGCTGATTCGACACCTGCTCCCAGTCCTCAGTTGGATGAGAACGTCGCTTACGCACTTCGTCTATCGAAAGATTTCGCACCGTCTTGGTGAGCACTGCTTCTGCTTGCTGAAAAGAATTCACAGATTGCGGATGTTTCCACAATCGCAAAAAGGCTTCCGACAAAGCATCTTCGGCTTCTGTGTCATTACCTAGTATGCTTGCCGAGATGATTTGCAACCTCCTCCGAATTTTCAGGAAGGTTGTCGTCAGTACAGTCTCAGGTGTCTGAGGGGAGTCTGATGGCTTGGTTGTTTTGTTCTTTTGAAAGGCAGGCATATTGTGACAGACAACACACACTCGCGGTGTTTGATTTATACTAATACGCGAAAGTAACTATTTTGTAACACATTCCGAAGTATTTTTTTCGTCTTTTCATTCAGTTTTCTGCTACAAAGCCTCTTGCTATTGACATCTAAGCCCACAATTTATTTGTCCCTTCTTCAGTATTTTGTAACTTTGCGCACAGTTTATTACATCTGTTCCATATCTACTTTATGCTTCCTTATAAAGACATTTTCCTTGACTTCGACGACACATTATATGACACACGCGGCAATGCCACGCTAGCCCTAGAAGAACTCTATGATGCCTTCCATCTTGAGGAGGTATTTGACAGCAAACGATTCTTCACCGAACACTATTGGGAAATCAACGAAAATCTGTGGGCGCAATACTCCCTTGGCGAGATCACACGCGACTACCTCATCATCGAACGCTTTCGTCGTCCCTTGGCTTTAGGACGTGGCGCCAACCTTTCAGACGAATTCTGCCTTGAACTAGGAGATGCCTTTCTCGAATTCAATTGCGCCAAGACTGGTGTGGTGAAGGGTGCACACGACTTACTAGATTATCTAAAATCTCGTGGCTATCGTTTGCACATCTGCAGCAACGGTTTCACAGAAGTGCAATATCGAAAACTGGATATGGTGGGAATGTCGGACTATTTTGACACAATTGTTTTGAGCGAACAAGCAGGAGTGAACAAACCCTCGCCAAAGTTCTTTGAATTTGCTTTTTCGCAATCAAAGGCAGTTCCGACGTCTACCATTATGATTGGCGACAACTTGAATACCGACATCCAAGGAGCGATGGGAGTTGGACTCGACACCATTTATTTCAATCGCTATCACCAACCCCTCCCCTACTCTTCATCATTAGCCTCCACAGTTCCCCGTCCAACTTTCACGGTATATGCGCTCGCCGAGGTGCAACAAATATTATAAAGGTAGCGACATTCTCCTCAAAAAACCTCCGTTGGCAGCTTCTTTTCCTTGCTGAGCAATAAAATTTGCACGGAAAGATGCACAAAACATTTCCAGAATGTGGTTCTAGTTTTTGAGATTTCTCTCAAAAAGCGAATTTTCAGAGGTTAGAATCAACACCGCAAAAACAAAAGAAAATCCCTTTTTCGCACCAAAATCCTCGTTTCAGAAGCGAAAAACAGGGGGAAAATGCAGAAAAAAATGCACTTTTTCCGAAAAAAATCACCAAAACATTTGGAGGTTTCAAGAAAATGTTGTTCCTTTGCAATCGCAAACCGATAAGGAATGCACCACACGGGAAAGTGCTACACGGCTAGCTCCTTTCAAATCCTCCAGGGCTTGATCGCAGCAAAGGTAGTTAGTTGTAGCAGCGCGATGTGGTTAGCTTTCCCACCCGCCTCTTTAGCTCAGTTGGCCAGAGCACGTGATTTGTAATCTCGGGGTCGTTGGTTCGAATCCGACAAGAGGCTCACTAAGACATCTAGTTTTCACTAGATGTCTTTTTGTTTTCTATTACTTCTACCCTCTTGCTATTATACAATTACTCCTTCCCCCTTCCCTCCAAAAACACAATACGAGTAACCGAAAGTGGTCTATTTGCTTGAAATATCAGATAATCTAACACAAAAACCCTCCATCTCAAAAAAAAAGAGTACTTTTGCACCTAAAGCGAAGTTGGAATCACGCGCTCAACGAACACTAGTTCTTGTATTTGAACTGCGCACAACTTATCGCTCATTCACCCTTTTGACATTTACCCCCTATGCTCATCGATATAAAAGGCGCAAACATTAGTATTGACGACCGAAAGGTACTTGAGAAGATTGATTTCCAAGTAAACAATGGCGAATTCGTCTACGTGATTGGACGCGTAGGCAGCGGTAAGAGTTCATTGTTACGTGCGCTCTATGGCGAGTGCGAAGTAGAAGAAGGAGAAGCTAAAATGCTTAATTTCGACCTTCTTCAACTGCGTAACAAACATCTACCTGAACTTCGCCGACGTCTTGGCATCGTCTTTCAAGATTTTGCTTTACTGCAACATCGCACTGTCGCGCAAAACTTAGACTTTGTGTTGAGTGCCACAGGATGGAAAGTAAAGGCAGAGCGTGAAACACGTATCAGAGAAGTTTTAGAACAAGTGGATTTATCGGCTAAAATCAACAATTTTCCCCACGAATTGTCAGGTGGCGAACAGCAACGTCTTGCCATCGCACGCGCATTACTCAACAAACCTGCACTTATTTTGGCCGATGAGCCAACTGGCAATCTTGATATGGAGACCGGTCAAAAACTTCTTGAGCTGCTGCGTTCGCTCACCAACGAAGACACAGCCGTTGTAATGGTTACTCACAACCGTTCTTATCTCACGGCTTACCCAGGAACGGTATATCAATGTGCAGAAGGGCATCTTATCAATGTGACGCAGCAATTTACCTCTGCCGAACATTGCCAACTATAAAGAGGCAAGACTTCAAAAGGATTACTCGTCTTTCCTCCTTTAGTTAGTGCGTACTTTGAGTGGCGCACAACATCATTGCCTATTTCTCAAAAGAGATAAGAAACAGTTCTCAAACAGCTTACACTAGATATTGCTTATCAATATGAAAGTCTATAAATTTGGCGGAACCTCCGTTGGTTCGCCCGAAAGAATGAAAGAAGTGTCTCGCCTCATCACAGAAGATGGTGAGTCAAAGATTGTGGTGCTCTCTGCAATGAGTGGCACAACCAACAGCCTTGTTGAGATAGCCGACTATTTGCGCAAAGGAAATCCTGAAGGTGCAAGCAATATAGTGAATAGACTTCACAATATCTATAAGCAGCACCTTCCCCTACTCTACACGAACGAAGAGACAACAAACAGAGTGCGCGAACGCCTTGACAATCTTTTCTTGCAACTCCACGAGTTTCGCACTCGCGAATTCAGTGAAGCTGATGAGAAAGCAATTCTAGCCCAAGGCGAAATTATGAGCACCAATATGGTGACAGAGTATTTGAAAGAATGCGGTGTCAAAGCCATTCTTTTGCCAGCTCTTGACTATATGCGTCTAGACCCCAATGGAGAACCCGATCTGCCCTACATTCGTGAGCGTTTAAGCTACTTACTTGAAAAGAATCCTGACTACGACATCTACATCACGCAAGGATTTATCTGTCGCAATGCCGAAGGGCAAATAGACAATCTCCAACGTGGCGGTTCTGACTACACAGCTTCTCTCATCGGTGCAGCCATTCGCGCAAGTGAGATTCAAATTTGGACAGACATCGACGGGATGCACAACAACGACCCTCGTTTTGTTGAAGGCACAACTCCCGTGCGTCAACTTAGTTTTGAGGAAGCAGCAGAACTGGCTTACTTTGGTGCAAAAATTCTTCATCCAACCTGTGTTCAACCAGCAAGATATGCTGGTGTTCCCGTGCGATTGAAGAACACCCTCGACCCTAAAGCTCCTGGCACACTCATCAATAACGACTGTGAAGAAGGGCGCATCAAAGCAGTTGCAGCCAAAGATAACATCACCGTAATCAAAATTGTCAGCTCACGAATGCTCCTTGCCACAGGCTTTATGTGCAAAGTTTTCAGCGTCTTCGACAAATACAAGACCAGCATCGATATGATTACCACGAGCGAAGTAGGTGTATCTCTCAGCATCGACAATACTAGCCACCTTGCCTCCATTGTAGACGAACTCAAAGAAGTTGGCACTGTCGTAGTCAACGAAGGTATGTGCATCGTCTGCGTTGTTGGAGATTTGCGCTGGACAAACCGCGGTTTTGAAAGCGACGCGACACTTGCGCTAAAAAACATTCCAGTGCGTATGATTAGTTATGGTGGTTCTGACCACAACATTTCCTACCTTGTAAGTATGGAACACAAGCAAGCGGCACTTCAAGCCCTGCAAAAATCTCTTTTCAAACAAGGGGGACTTAGAGGATAAACTGCTACGTTGTTTTCGACATTCAGCTTTGGTCACGTACATCAAAACACCTCCCCATTCTATGAATTGCATTTGTCCTTCTGAGCCTTCCGTTGCTCTCAAGGACAATTGCCTTTCTATTATATGTAGCCTCTCGCTACACGACTCCACATTTCAGCGTCTTATTCCACACTCCTATGAATGCTTCTCGCTTCGCACAATGCGAAACTCCCTTTTACTACTATAATCTCTCTGTGCTCCGTCAAACTCTCGAAGCCATAGCCAACGCAACCGCCGACGCTCCGCAATTCAGTGTACACTATGCACTCAAAGCTTGCGTTGCTCCCGAGGTGTTGCGCACAATTTCTCAATATGGTCTTGGCGCAGACTGCGTTAGTGGAGGAGAAATTGAAGTAGCACACCAATATGGTTTGCTCCCAACAGCATTGTCTTTGCAGGCGTGGGCAAAGCCGACTGGGAAATCAACCGCGCACTTGAACTTGGTATCCAATGTTTCAACGTAGAGAGTATTCCTGAACTAGAGATCATCAACCAATTGGCTGCGGATAAACAGAAAATAGCGCAAGTAGCTTTTCGCATCAATCCCAACGTAGATGCGCTCACTCACGCTAAAATCACCACTGGTCTCAATGAAAATAAGTTCGGTATTGCTTTAGAAGATACACTAAATGCCATTCGTCGCGCTAAATCCTTGCCTAATGTAGAGTTCGTAGGATTGCATTTTCATATTGGAAGCCAAATCACAGAACTCACTCCCTTCCGTAAATTATGCCAGCGCATCAATGAACTCCAAACTACTCTTGAGCAAGAAGGGATTTCCATTCCCACCCTCAATGTAGGCGGAGGACTAGGTGTCAACTATGAACAACCCGATGCCGAAGCAATTCCCAATTTTGCGGAGTATTTTGCGATATTCAAACAGGATCTCGAACTTCGCGAAGGACAAACCGTTCATTTTGAACTAGGACGCTCCATTGTCGCACAATGTGGAAGCCTGATCAGTCGAGTTCTTTATGTCAAAGAAGGCCACGCCAAACGCTTCGTTATCGTTGATGCAGGTATGACCGATCTCATACGCCCTGCAATGTATGGTAGTCTACATCAGATTGAAAACCTTTCACACCCAGAAGCACCCACCGCGCAATTCGATGTTGTCGGACCGATTTGTGAAAGTAGCGATGTATTTGCAAGCAACTACACCTTGCCAACTCCGCAAAGAGGCGACCTATTAGCCTTTCGTTCAGCAGGAGCCTACGGAGAAATTATGGCTTCACAATACAACTGCCGTCGTTTGCCTGGACATATTGCAGAATAGTTTTATCCCCAATCGGTCATTAGATCCTGGACAGATTTCATTAGATTGTTGAGCAGATGGTTGATTGTGAGTTCGAGGGCGTAGCGGGCTACGTCGAGAACGAACAACAAGATGCCAACAAGAAATGAAAGATGGCCGGAAGTTATATTCTCTGCAAAAATTGCACAATAACGGTCTAATAACCGATTTGGGTTTATGCCTCATTGTTTCTTTCATCGCTCCTCTCTTTTCCCTAAATTGCAGCAACAAATTAGCTAAGACAGGAGCGATGTTTCATTTATATTACGCTATGGCGGGAATCTACATCCACGTTCCTTTTTGTGAGAAACGGTGCAGCTATTGCAGTTTTTACAGCACCATTCACGGTGAAAGAGAGAGAAAAGCCTTTGTGCGAAGCCTTGTTGCAGAAATGCAATACCGACAAACCTCCAAAACAATTCACACAGTCTACTTTGGGAGGTGGCACTCCTTCGCAACTTGATGCAGATGAATTAGAAGAATGCTTCGAAGCTCTTCATAAAATCTTTCATATTGCACACAATGCAGAATTTACTTTCGAGGCGAACCCTGACGACATTACCCTCTCCAAAGCACAACATCTAGCAGCACTTGGCATCAACCGCCTCAGCTTAGGCATACAGAGTTTCGACGACACTCAACTTCTCACAATAAACCGCCGACACACTGCGCAACAAGCCCGAGAAGCCATCGACTTCGTCCATCAAGCAGGCATAAACAACCTGAGCATCGATTTGATGTTTGGTCTTCCCCAACAAACGCTCGAAGATTGGGAATGGGAATTAAAACAAGCCTTCTCACTCAACATCCAACATCTCTCTGCTTACGCACTCACTTACGAAGAAGGCACACCACTCTATTACGATCGCGCACGAGGGAAAGTGAAAGAGTGCGATGAAGAAACATCGTTGGCTATGTTCCGTCTGCTGTCAGACAAAGCGCAAAGCTGGCTTTGAGCAGTATGAGATATCCAGCTTTTCCCAACCTGGTTTTCGTTCGCGCCATAATTCAAGCTACTGGCAAGGGATTCCTTACTTAGGGTTCGGCCCTGGAGCACATTCCTACGATGGTGCGTTTATCAGACGTTTCAACGAGCACAAATTGCGTGCTTACAATGCTGCAAGTGCTTCCCACGCCACATTTGCTGACGTTCCGCATCAAATAGAAGAGCTTTCTCTCGACGAGAGATACGATGAATTTATTCTCACGCGTTTGCGCACAAAAGAGGGAATTCCATTGCAAGAACTCGAAGGAAATCGGTGCACCTACCTCCTAAAAACTGCGCAACCCTACCTCCAACAAGGGCTCCTTCGACTCACTTCTGACAATCGGCTGGAACTTACCCACGATGGCATCTTCGTGTCGGACGACATTATGAGCGAACTTATGTGGGTGTAGTTATGCCAGCAAACAATTGAGCAGTAGCCTTCTGTAAAAATCTGGTAAATCTCCATCTTGCTAATAAAAAACTCTTGGATAAAAGCGCAAAACACCTTACTTTTGCCATTATAGATTTCTAAACGCTATACAAATGGAAAAGAAAACAGTTCTAGTCCTCTTATTATCTGCTTTCTTTGCTCAAAGCAAAGCAAGCAACTTTGCAGCGACAACGCAACCAATGACCGCAGCGCAAACCTCAACCGCGGCGCAACCCGTAGACCTGACCACCGCAGCAGAAGCTGCAACTCCATCTGTGGTTTACATCAAGGTCTCTAGCACCAGTCGTCAAACGCAAGAGCAAGATTTCGATCCATTTTCCGATTTCTTCGGCGACTTTTTTGGTCGTGGTCAACGTAGTCCTCAACAACGTCAAGCCCCTAAACGCAGTGGTGCCGGCTCGGGCGTTATTCTCACTGCCGATGGCTACATTATCACCAACAACCATGTTGTAGAAGATGCTGATGAAATCCTTGTAAAACTCAATGACAACCGCGAATACAAGGGACGCATCATTGGTCTTGACAAGACCACAGACCTTGCTCTTCTCAAGATTGAAGCGAAAGATTTGAAGCCCATTACCGTGGGAAGTAGCGAAAACCTCAAAGTTGGGGAATGGGTATTAGCCATTGGCAATCCCTATGGATTCACCTCCACTGTCACAGCAGGCATCGTCAGTGCAAAAGCACGCTCCCTCCAAAGCAGCACCACCATAGAGAGTTTCATCCAGACCGATGCCGCCATCAATCCTGGTAATTCTGGGGGTGCTTTGGTCAATGTCAAAGGTGAACTAGTGGGCATCAACGCAATGCTCTATTCTCAAACGGGTGCTTACTCTGGATACGGCTTTGCCATTCCCACCACAATTATGAACAAAGTCGTCAAGGATTTCAGAGAATTTGGTGCCGTGCAGCGCGCCCTTCTCGGTGTCGTTGGTAGAGACGTTTCTAGTTATATCGATGCGCAAAAAGAAAAAGGTCAAGACCCAGACTTAGGAGTGCTGAGTGGATTCTACATTGAAGAAGTTTCAGCAGATGGCGCAGCCGAAGAAGGTGAATTGAAACGTGGAGACGTCATCATTGCCATCGACGGAGTGAAGATTGAGAAATATGGTAACTTGCAAGAACAAATGGCAAGCCATCGTCCAGGCGACAAGGTGAAAGTCACATACGTTCGCAAGAAAGACCTACACAGTCACACTGACCCTTCGCAATGTGCAAGGTACCACCTCCAAAATTGAAAGTGTCGACACTGAATCTATGGGAGCAGCATTGCGCGCACTCACCGATGCAGAAAAGTCTGAACTCAGATTGAAAAACGGCATTATCGTTAGTAGCATCAAGGCTGGCAAACTTCAAGAAGCTGGACTCGCCAAAGGCATCATCATCACGCAAGTAAACGACAAGGTCATCAATTCAGTAGCAGACTTTGAAGAAGCTGTGAAGAATGCCAATATGAGTAGCGACCGCGTGCTTTGGATTAGAGCCAAAACACAAAGCGGACTCAACCGTTCCTACACCGTAGAACTCGGTGAAAGAAAGACTACAACGAAGAAAAAGAAGTAACCCTAATAACCAATTAAGGAGGTGCTGCAAAAGCGAGTTTTGCAGCACCTCCTTTTGGTGTTTGATAAAGGAATAAGCGCAAGGTATTGAGACAGAAGGGAGCGTAGTAGTACGTGACCAAACCTGATTATCTAGAATAACGCAGTAGTTTGCCCTTTATCCCCCTATTATATGATTGTGTTGAGTGTACAACAAATTAATCAAATAAAATCTGATTAGGATCTCAACGACCGATTGGAGTTTGCTAGATGTGGATGGTTTGCTGATGAGTTTCCATTTCAAGTTATAAATCCTCGTCGTCTCTGTGGTATCTTTGGCGAAGAATGTGCGTGTCACCTTGATTGTAGAATCTCTCTGCAACTCCATTCTCCACAACGAGGCAGAAGTATATCGCAACGTCAGACCATTTTTCTTCTATTTTTTTCCAAAGACGTTTCACCGCCTAAGCTATTATTGACCACCGCTCTGTGTTGAGATTTTTGCAAATCCAACAAATCCATTCTAGCCTCAGCATTCAGCAAAGGAAGAATAGCCAAAGGCACCGAATAAAACAGCGTTTCAATATAAGAAATTGCAGAGGAGAAAAACATAACCAATCTGTTTTAATTGTCTTTAATCACGACGTCTAACAAAGGAACACTAGAAAGCCCCTTTAATCTTACGGAACAAGTCAGAAGCAAAAATGAAACTATTCAAACGCTCATTGTCCGCTGTCATCACTTCGTCTTTTGTTCCTTCCCATTCGCGATGACCTTCGTAGATATAAAGAATGTGATCCCCAATCCCCATCACCGAGTTCATATCATGCGTGTTGATGACGGTCGTTGTGTTGTATTCTTGCGTAATTGATTCAATCAATTCATCAATCACCAAAGAAGTTTTAGGATCAAGTCCCGAGTTCGGTTCGTCGCAAAAGAGATACTTCGGTTTGAGTGCTATGGCACGCGCTATGGCAACACGTTTCTGCATCCCTCCTGATATCTCTCCAGGATATTTATGCCCAGCATCGCCCAAATTCACACGTTCAAGACAAAATTTGGCGCGGCGTACTCTTTCCTTATAACTATCATCTGAAAACATATCAAGTGGAAACATCACATTTTCCTCCACCGTCAGACTATCAAACAAAGCCGCATTTTGGAAAATCATCCCCATTTCACGACGCAGCAACACACGCTCTTTCTTTGTCATTCGCACAATGTCGCGACCATCATAGAGTATGTGTCCTGAACTGGGTGCAAAAAGTCCCACGATACACTTCATCAACACCGTCTTTCCCGAACCGGATTGCCCAATTATCAAATTGGTCTTTCCTGCATCAAAGATAGTGTCAATGCCTTTAAGAACTCTTTTGTCCTCAAAGTCCTTGCAAAGATCGATTAGTTGAATCATGAGAGCAATTGTGTTAGAAAGAGGTCCGAGAACAAGATGAGCATCGAAGAACTAACGACAGCGTTAGTCGAAGCTTTTCCCACCTCAACCGAACCTCCCTCCACGCGATAGCCATAATATGCTGAAACGCTGGAGATGATGAAGGCAAAGACAAAACTTTTAATTACGCCCATCCAGAAATACCACTGTGTAAATTCGTGTTGTATACCTGCTGTGAGATGCGCTGGCGTCAAAATATGTCCGATATATGCCGTGGCATAAGCCCCTACAATACCGCTCGTGGTGGAAAACACCACCAACAGAGGAATCATCGTGAGCATACCCAAAATTTTTAGGTAGAATGAGGTAAGACGCAGAGTTGACACCCATAATTTCTAGTGCATCAATCTGTTGCGTCACGCGCATAGTGCCTAATTCCGAAGCTATGTTTGATCCGACCTTTCCGGCAAGTATCAAACACATAATGGACGAGGAAAACTCCAAGAGCATAATTTCACGTGTCACATAGCCACTCACCCACTTAGGCATCCAAGCGGTCTCAATGTTGAGTTTAATTTGGATGCAAATTACTGCCCCAATGAAAAAAGAAATCAACAAAACAATCGCAATGGAGTCCACTCCCAATGCGGCCATCTCTTTGACATATTGTTTCCAAAACATACGAAAACGTTCTGGAAGGGCGAAAACTCTCCACATTAGGACAAGATATTGCCCTAATGATTGGAGATAAGAGGTAAACAACATTGACTATTTCGTTAAAGCTGTTTCAATTTGATTTTTAATAATATCATTGCCAGGATAGCCACCTTCAGAAACATTAGAGAAAGCCACACTGCCATCCTTGTTCAAGAGCATATAAGCAGGAATACCCGACATATTCAATTCACCACCAAGTTCATTCCATTGCTTGTCGGTCAAACGAAAGTGTTCACCGCTAACCGATTTAATGAAACTATTCCATTCACCTTCGGGAGAAGTTTCACCCGTGATATACACGAACACGGCTCCCTTCTTTTGCAAATCAGGTTTAATTTCGTCAATGTCCTTCATTGCAGCACGGCAAGGAGGACACCAAGTTGCCCAAAAGTCAAACAACACCACCTTACCAGCATATTTCTTCTTGATGGTTTCAAAAACTTCGTGCCCCGTTTGTTCCGCATTGTGGCGAATAATCTTCACATCTTTGCCCTCATCCACAGTGGCAGCAGACGCGGTCTGTTCTTGCTCTGCAGCAGGAGTATTATGATTCGATTTAGAAGCACAACTTGTAGTTGCGAGCAGCAAAGATGCTGCAAGGAATAAAGGTTCTTACGCATAATAATCTAGAGTTGATGGGACGCCTTCATCAGTGCGTCACAAATGAGAATGCAAATATAATTGATTTTGTCGAGAAAACGTGTTTTTCACCATATTATATGCGTAATCGCTTCTTAAAAACACTTACAAGTCAAGTTTTTCAGGCTAAACGTCTTTAGTTTATTGGAAATTACTTATATTTGCAGCTGAATTGCTTGCTAGAATAACAATAATCTTGACCGAGCAATCCACTTAATTTCGAACAAACAAACATCAATAGAAGACTCTATGAAGAAAAATCTTATCCTAGCCCTACTGTTTGCAGCCTTTTCTTTTGGTGCTGCAAGTGCGCAGAATCAGGCCAACAGCCCTGTCCCTATGGAAGCCAGTATTCAGGCAATGGCCAATGAGGTTATAGCAAATCAAACTAACGACCCAGAAGCCGCTAACAAGTCCTTCGCAAAGTTGCTTTCAAAAGTAAAGAAGGATAAGGAACAACTCACTGCAGTTGGTCAATTCTTCTTGGATCAAAAGATTTATCCTTGCGCCAACCAATGTGCAAAACAAGTTTATCAACTCGACCCCACATACGTGCCTGGTTTGATGTTGAGCGGTCGCGTTTGCATCCTTCGCAAAGACTGGGGTGGCGCTGGACAAAAGTTTGACGAAGTGTTGAACTATGAACCCGACAACATCGAAGCTCTCAAATTGTCTGCACGCGTTTACAAATATGTAAACCCCATCGTTGCACAAGAAACGCTCAAAAAAATTCTCGAGAAAGAGCCTGAAAACCTTGATGCTCACAAGGAATTGGGTGATATTGCCTACACCAACCAATCCTTCAAGGACGCTGCAAAGGCTTACAAAACCGTCTTTGACCACACCAAAGAACTCACGCTTGAAAACGTGCCCGCTGGTGTGAACTACCTCACTGCTTTGATGCTCACCGGAGGAGATGCTTTCACCATCAAAGAACTTGCACAAAAACTCCTACCTCTCGATCCAAAGAACTTTGCTCTCCGCAGCCTTCTCTTCTTCACAGACATCGAAACGATGGACTACCAAAAGGCTAAAGAAGACATTGCCTACATCGAGAACAAGGAATACCCCGATAGCGTATATCGCTACACTGACTATCAGTATGCAGCGCGCTATTTCAACGAGGCGCTCAACGACAAAGATGCTGCCATCCGCTATTATAAGAAAGCAGCAGAAAAGGATTCTTTGCGTCCTGACACCTACAAGGAGATTGCCACTTTGATGCGCACCAACAAGCAAGCCATCGAAGCTATTCCTTATATGGAAAAATACATCAAACTTCGTGGTGAAAAAGCCGATAGCAAAGACCGATTCAGCCTTGGTCTTACCTACATCGCCGCAAAGAGCCAAGCCACTTCTGACGAAGAACGCAACAAATTAATTGAAGCAGGCGACAAAGTCTTTGAGCAATATATGACAGAACTCCCCAACAACTACGTTGGTCCATTCTATCGCGCTCAACTTTGGATCACCGATGGACAAAAAGGCCGAAGACAAACCACGCGAATTCTACCTCAAAGCCATCGAACTCATTGGCAATAATGCTGATTACATCGATCAAAAGAAGGCGGCTCTCACCTACTTGATGGTTTATCACCTCAAGAAAAATGAAGACGCCAAGTGTAAAGAATATGTCAACGAAATTCTCAAATTGGATCCCAACAACGCTACGGCGAAGAAAGTACAAAGCGTGTTGAAATAATCTAGTCACGACTAGAAACCCTCATTCAGATTGGAGATGTTGCAAAACTCGTTTTTGCAGCATCTCCTTTTCGTATTTGATAGAGGAACAAAAAATAAGACATTGAGATTAAGATTGAAGAGAGTGTACAGAAGTATGTAACCAAAGCTGAATTTATCAACCTCCTGTTTTTAGGTTGTAATATAAAGAAAATAAGGAAGAAACCTAAGAATAAACTTGTTCAAGTAAGAAGAAAAACGTAACTTTGCACCGCTGTCACGAGTTGACGGCACGAAGACAATTTAATTATTCATCGGGGACGTGTCCCCATAAAACCATTCAAACAATGGCAACTCGTATTCGTTTGCAACGCCACGGCCGCAAGGGCTATGCTTTCTACAGCATCGTAATCGCTGACGTTCGCGCACCTCGCGATGGTAAGTTCACTGAAAAGCTCGGTACTTACAATCCCAACACCAACCCTGCAACAGTAGACCTCAACTTTGAGCGCGCCCTTCACTGGGTAGAGTGCGGTGCACAACCCACTGACACTGTTCGCAACATCCTTTCTGACGAAGGTGTTCTCCTTATGAAGCACCTCCGCGGTGGTGTGAAAAAGGGCGCTTTCGACGAAGCTGCTGCACAAAGCAAGTTCGAAGCTTGGAAGCAAGAAAAAGAAAACAAGTCTGCTGCATTTGTAGGTAAGCTCGCTGAAGCTAAGAAGTCTGCACTCGCTGCACGTCTCGAAGCTGAAAAGGCTGCTAACGCAAAGGTTGCAGAAAAGGTAGCTGAAAAGAAAGCTGCTGCTGCACAAGCCGCTGCTGAAGCCGCTGCAGAAGAGCAAGTAGAAGAAGCTCCTGCTGCTGAAGCTACTGAAGAAACTGCTGCTGAGGCTTAATCTCTGCAGAGTCTTCTCAGGCTTTTCTTGTAGCATATCTTCTATGCTTCCCCTTTTGGTCTAAATCAACATAAAGTGTGTCAAAATCTTTTTGGCACACTTTCTTTTGTGCCTCCTCTCCCCCACGCTCTTCCACCAATGCAGAAACAACTTTCTTATTGTTTATGCGAAAAATACAGACGAAAGTGATGCACCATCAGAAAATACTCAAGAAAAGATTTGGTTATTCGAATATAAAAGCCTAATTTTGCACCACAATTCAACGGTGCGTTAGTTCAGCTGGTTAGAATACATGCCTGTCACGCATGGGGTCACGGGTTCGAGTCCCGTACGCACCGCTTTCGTAGCATTGCTCGTTCCTGAGCTGCTTATGTTTTAGAAATTCCCTTGGAATCGTCGTAGATGTGGTATCTCCGACGATTCTTTTTTGTTTCATTCTTCATTTGCAATAATCATATAACTCCCTCGTCTTTTTATCCCCAATCGGTCATTAGTTATTTGTTTGTTGAGCAGTTTATATTATCCCTCTTTCCTTATACCAATTCCTCTTGGGCATTGCCCTTCCCAAAAATCTACTAAGTGCAATGAATCATTGCGCAACACTTGAGTAAAACGACGGCTCATTTTACACAAAACGACGGCTCGTTTTACTAAAAAAGATGATTTATAAAATACAACTAATTGGAAATAAACAAGTTACCTTGTTTGTCAAATTGAATAGGTAACGATTTGGAAACGAGCGAACTACTTGGTATCGCTGTTTTCTGCCTAACAAAGAACGCTTGTTATTCTGTCTGCAAAGATAATACTTTGTTACCGAATAACAAGCGTTTTCAAAGAAATATTCACATATCTGCATTTTGGATTGTTGCTGTTGGAGTTGCTATAATCCTCTCCCTCGCTTCTTCTTTCTGTTAGCTTGGTTTCTGAGCTTGCGCTGCCATGCGGTCTCGGCATAGTCATCGCCATGTGTCGTTGGCGTAATCATTCCGCCTACTCCCTCCACCAAATCATCGGCTGTGCTGATGGCTGCATCTGCCATATCTCTTATAGTTTGTGCGATTTTTGGCGTTTCCTTAGTTGGTGGTAGACTATATGAACGGCTTGGGGGTACGAGTTGATAGCCAGCATCCTTAGTATCTGTATGCTTTGACGATTTGCGTATTACTTGGTCAGATATATTCGTATCGGCTTTTTTACCTGCCTCGAAGTTCTTCTGTAAGGAACGATAGCCAAACTCCCTGCCGACTTCCGATGCCTTGAACGCATATTCTCCGTATGAGAACTTCAAGCCATAGACCTTGCTCTGCTTGTTCTTCATACGTTCTATGGTTACTCCATGCTTGTTCAATTCATAGAGGAACATAGAATGTCCTGTGATACCTGTACTTTTGTACTTTTCAAGTTGGGTATAGCATATCCTTTGCAGTTCTTTCTTTGCTTCCTCCCTTGTGGGATTGGCTTTGATTTCTGATGTTTCCTTTTGATTTTGACTTCCTTTGCAATGGTTAAGCGTTTCTCCCTGCTGATTTCCTCTGTTATTCTTGCAGCCTTGTTGCTTACAAAGGTGGTATCATAAACTTCTCCGTATAGGCTGATGCGGTTGGCGATAATGTGGATATGCCTGTTGTCTGTATCCTTGTGCGTTACTGCCACCCACTGATGGTTGTCAAGTCCCATTTTCTTAGCAAACAGATGGGCTATTTGGGCAAGTTCAGAAACTGATAGTTTCTTCTCGTCCTGTGGTGCAATGCCGATTTCGATGCGCAGGAATTTGTTTCTGCATCTGGTATTGTAATCGCTGACCAACTTCATTTCCTCGTAAATAGCCTTTGATTCTCTGCTACAAAGGTTATGGAAGGCAAGCCGATTACCCAGTTTGCCCTCTCTGAAGATATAGTCCAATGCAGTACTTCCGTGCGCTATCGCCTTACACTTTCCTATCATATCTCGGCAGATTTAAGACCTTATATATATCGTCACCAATGCGGAAGTGAGGTTCGAAAAAACGCTTAAATGCTTCTTTGGCACATATCGAAAGGTTCTTGGTTATCGGCACCCATGACTCGTCCTTTATCCTGATGAGGTTGGAAACCTGTGCGTAGTACATTCCCGTCCGATGAAGTACGGCAATGGCTTCCCTTTCATTGTCGGTCATCTTGGGAACGGCAACCACTTCACCATTCAAAAGTATCTCACGGCAGTACTCGGAGAACTTCCGTCCTGTGCTTTCTGCCTTTGCCTTGATGCGCTGCTTCTCCTCCAAAGTACACCTAACCTTGATGAACTCCGTCTTGTTCATCTGCTTTTCTTGATTGTCCTTTTGCTGCCATTGGGTAGCTTTCCCTTGGTATTTCTTCATATAAGTTTCCTTAAAAGTTAATCATTATAGATGATTTATTGATGCTTAATTTCTGAATGCTGACCGATGAGAACGGAGTGATTACGGTCTAATCTCCCCGACTGTTTATCGAGGGGAGCAAGCGCAGTTTGTGGGTACAAACTGACGTCTTGCAATGCTACCCTAACAGACCGTTTACGCATAAGGCGTTTTGCCATAGAATAGTGAATACACGGCATTCCGTGTCTGACTGCGTTCGTGGCATTCCCACCGTTCAGTATGCTTGACAAATGTCCGTTTTCATACTCCCGAAAAAGGGTTGAGGGAGAAGTGAAAATGAAAGAGATGTTCCTCCTCTTATCCCCCTCGTCCCTTTCTGTCGGTTTACAATCTTCTCCATTTCTCTATATCCTCACCATATTCCTCCAGATGAAGGCGCACGATGTTCTCTACAAAACTTGAAAGGTTGCTGCCCCTGTCGCCCAATCTGCGCACGATGAAGTCCGCCCGCTCCTGTGTCTCCCTGCTCAGATAGACCGCCTTTCGGCCTATCAATTTGGTTGGAACAAGATAGGCTTGCTTGTAGGCTTCAAGCGTTTCCTTTCTCATCTTGGTGCTGATGCGTCTTTGAACGGCTGTGTTCTCTGTGTGCTGTGATGGCACTGCATCCTGTGATGATACAACATGCTGCTCATGATCCGAGTTCTCCGATGGAATACCCGACTGGTTTATAGGTGCTCTTTTTCCTGCTTCCTGACCTCTTCCCATTTAGGGATAAGTATGTCTTTTTGTTCAGTTGTCTTTGAAGAAGTATCTTCTTCGTTACCACCCAGGTAATATAAGAGGTCATGCTCCTCGTCTGTTGTTTTCTTCTTTTCCATTGTCTTTATCTCATTTTATATTTAACTTGTTTTGTCTTGATAGAATTGGTTTGCGGTTGTAATGTATTCAGTGATTGTCTTTTCTGCTGTCCACGCACCCTGTGGATATGGTACTCGTTGAGGTCTTTGAACCGTCCGTAATGCACGGACATATCCTCCACCTTGAAACCTGCCCTGATGAAATCAGTGGTTGCTTTCCGTCCAGCATCGTCATTGTCAAGGAAGGCACGGATATGGGTTAGGTGTATGTCGTTCAGATAGCGGATAGCCCTTGCAACGTTGCTTACGGAGTTCAGCACAAGACAGGCACTCGTTACTTCTTCTTTCATTGACAGGAAAGAAAGGAAGTCCATGAAGCCCTCGAACACACAGACTGGTTGTTTTTTGTCAGTTACCTTATTTCTCGACCTATCCATGAATATAGGGGTAATGTCCTTCGGGGCAATCGTTCCCTTGAACGAGCCGCTGTCCCGAAGCTCATAGCCACCCGACTGATTGGCGAAGCCGATGGCTTGATAATGCTGCCCCCTTACCTCATAGCTGATACATTTGAGGAATGGCTTTGCCTTTGCCAAATCAATGTAGCGTTCTTTCATGAGGTAGTCCTGCAAATGTGGCGGCAAGGTGTCTGATATGCCTGTCAGTCTCCTTGTCCCGTTTGCCGATGTAGCCTGTCCAATACTTTCCTGATTGGAAGTGCCATGTACACATACCATACGAGGACTGCACGTTGTATCGGGAGCGTTCCGCCCCAAAAGGCGGATGGCTTCCGACAGGCTGCATCGCTCCATGCGCATACAGAGGTCGATGATGCTTCCGCCACGTCCCTCGGCATAATCTATCCAGAGGTTCTTCTCCGTGTCCACCTTGAAGCTCGGATGCGTTTCCTCCCTAAGCGGTGAGCGATAAAGGGCATAGGCAGGGTGTCCTGCGTACAGGCTTGATGCCTTTCCTTTCAAGATACTCCACGATGGGGTATCGCTTGATGAGTGATAAATCTTCTTTCATTATTGCGATATTTATTGGTTGAACATTTCTTTCTTATCTCAAAATATTCTGTTCGACAGGACTCTACTTCCTTGATTATCTTTTCCAAAGTTTTTCCCTTCCAAACTTTTTCATCTTTCTTCTTACTACATACTAATATGTCGTAAGCCATTGATAATCAGTGATAATTTGTAGTACACAGAATACTACACGCCCTACTACATCAGGCTACTACAACTACTAAGCAGGGGACAGGGTAGTATCTTCCTTACTTTGTACACATAGATGGGACTGCCACCGTCACGCCTCCTGCTCACTTTCTTAAAGCCTGTCCTTTTCAAGGCTTCGCCCATGTGTTTTAAGGACAATGGATGATGTGTATAGGTACCTAAGTAGGTAAGTATCTCCGTTGTGGTCATATAGGAGCAGTGGGGACTATCCTCCGCAGGCTTCTCAAAGCAACGTAGCAGGAGTTCCATTTCTGCGGTCTGCACCTGAAATTCCTCGCTCTCTTTGTATAACTCCACTATCTCATCATCGTCAAACCAATATCGGAAGCCTGAGTTTATCAGGACTTTGGCTTCGGTATAGACGGCATCCATAGAAATAGCCTTTGCTCGTTCTATATCAATGGATAGCACCTCAAAGGGCAGGAATCGTCGACTGCCCGTGGGATCAGTCAGGAAATCGTTGCCGTTCACCGAAGCCACGAAGCTTGCCAGGTGTGGATGTTCCTCCACATACTTGTCGTAGGGCATACGGTATTTGACCATCGGGCAGGTGATAAGGTTCTTCAGTTCATTCTCGTCCCGCTTGTTGAGGGCTTTGAGCTGGTCGTCGATGTTCACGATAAGGTTTTGACCGATATAGGTAAGCGTGTCTTTCTCCTGCGGATATATTTTTCCAGTATAGCTGTAACCTTTAAGAGCAGGCGGACAAAGCAAATCGAGAAAGGTGGTCTTGAATTTCCCTTGTTCTCCTGTCAGTACAAGACAAGTATGATTACGGCACTCACGGTCATCCATAGCGTTGGCAACCACTGCAACGAGCCATTTGGTAAGATAGGATAGCCACTTTTCAGAATTGCGGACGGTAACACACGATGCAAGGTTGGCAATTGTGCTTTGGTTTATCTCTACCTTGTGCAGTACTTTAGAAGCATCAACCGTTGGCAAAGCCTTGAAGTATTCCTGTATGGGATTGATGCGTGGCGAAAGCTACTTTCGATGATGGAATAGAGATTGTCGGACGATGTAATGATGCCCACGTCGGAGTCAAGTTCCCTACGGAGAGAGTTGATTTCATAGCGACCAACCTTTGTGAAACGATTGCTTGCATCTGTACTGCTTCGGTATTCCGTCCTGCCCAGCACGGTATTATACCTGAACGCATAGTGCGCACGGAGATAGGTTTCTATCTCGCTGTTCTTGGAGGTGTTTCCCCTGCGTTCGGTAGAATTCCCAGTTGTTTTCATTCTGCTTTTATCTGCTTCATTTTTCATTGTTTACCCGTTTTGGTTTCCAAGAGTGAAGTTACGGCGAGAATGTCAATGTTCCAAGCAATCTGAGCATGCTTGCATAATGTTGCACTCATTGGCAATGAATTTCTCACGGATTTCTGACAGGAAGAAGCTGGAAAATAAGGATTTCAGGCTAATATAAGGGAGTAAGTATAGAAATACTACAAGAAAAGTATGTACTTATTTGCTCTAATCTGCACTGTATTACTTTGACTAAAACAAACCTAGAAAAAAGGAAAATAAGGACCGGAAGAAGAGTAAGAAAGATAACCTCATTTCCTTCTATTTCCCTATTCTTCCCTGCTGTTCCTTGCTGCTTTGTGGAATGGAAAGAAGCGCATACTTTTGCACGCAGAAACATGCGATAGAAAGCAAATCACAAAAGGAAAATATAAACAAAACAATATAACGCTATGGGATATTTTATCATTACCGACAAGCAATGGGCAATGCTGAGGGACGAAATTGTCGCTCTTGCCCAGACCTGCCACAAGGCATTTGGAGAATCGAGTAAGCACACTGATTGGCTGCACAACGGAGATGTATGTCAGCTACTGGGCATCAGCAAGCGTACCTTGCAGCATTACCGTGATACGGGCATGCTTCCGTTTACCCAAATTGGACACAAGTGCTATTACAAGCGTGAAGACGTGGAACGGTTGTTACAGACAAAATCGGAGAAAACCAAGAACAATAAATAAACAAAGAAAAAATGGAATCAGTAAGAGATTTGAATATGGATACGGACGATATGCAGGTGGTGCTGTCCGCTATCAGCAGTATGAGCAAACGGATAAAGAAGTGGCACAGACGCACAAGCCTCTCTTTGGCGGTGAGCATTTCTTAACAGGCAAGGAGGTGTGCGAACGGCTGTATATCAGCCCCCGAACCTTGCAGGACTATAGGGATAGAAAGATTATCCCATACACGCAGTTTGCAGGGAAGATACTCTATAAGGCTTCGGACTTGGAAAGGCTACTGGAGAAGAATTATAAAGAATACGAATAAAAACCGTCTTTAATAACTCGTTGGTTGAATTAATTTGTTCCGCAAGCGTATCGAGACCGTATTCGCACAATTGGACGACACACTGATGATGATACGAATTATGCCAAGCAAACTCGCGGACTCTTTACAAAAACAGCATGCAAGATAGCTGCCATAACTTTTATGCAATATGCAAATTTTATCAATCATCGGCCTATCGGGCAAATTAAGTATGCTTTAATTTAATTCAACCAATAAGTTTTAAGATAGTGATGATTTGCATTAATTGTAATACTTGGTCAAAGTAAAAAATGAAAACTTTATGTTTTTAGGCTTGCACTTTGGACACTTGGCACTTTAGCACATAGTTGCTACATATTATTGGCAAACTTCTTCTTATTTCCTTCACCTTTTCGATGACTTGCACAAAAAAAACCATAATGATAGACGATGGAAATTTGGGGAATTACATGCTATCATTATGGCTCTTTAGTTAGTTGGCATTTGTGACCAGATTGTTATTTCAGAGTCCTAGCTGCATTCAGCACAGCAAGCACCGTTACACCAACATCAGCGAATACTGCCATCCACATGGTAGCCAGTCCGAAGAAAGCGAGGATGAGCACTGCTATTTTGATACCAACGGCAAACCAAGTGTTCTCCCTTGCGATGCGCAGTGTGCGTCGAGCCTGACGGATAGCTACGGCTATCTTCGACGGCTTGTCGTCCATCAACACCACGTCGGCTGCTTCGATGGCGGCATCACTGCCCAGTCCGCCCATCGCAATGCCCACATCGGCACGTGCTAACACGGGAGCATCGTTGATGCCGTCGCCAACGAAGGCCATTGTCCCTTCTGCATTCTCTTTGAGAATTGTTTCCACTTGATTCACTTTGTCGCCTGGCAAGAGTTCAGCATGATATTCCGCAAGTCCAACGGTCTTAGCCACATCGGCAGCCACTTCTTCCTTGTCGCCCGTGAGCATCACCAATCTCTTTACACCTTCTGCCTTGAGAACATTTACCGCATCAGCGGCATCCTTCTTAATTTTGTCTGACACTACAATATGACCTGCATATTCTCCATCGATGGCAATGTGGAGAATGGTGCCCACTTTTTCACAGGGTTGCCACTTTGCGCCGACGCTCTCCATCAAATTCGTATTACCCACACTTACCGACTTGCCATTTATACGAGCCTTCACGCCCTGTCCAGCCGTCTCCACTACGTCCTTTACATCGCAACCGTCGTTTTTGTTTGGAAAAGCCTTTCGAATGCTGATAGCAATGGGGTGCGTGGAATATCGTTCCGCATGAGCAGCTAAGTGCAATAGTTCATTGGGGGCAATATTTTCGGGATGAATAGCAGTGACGTCAAACACACCGTGTGTCATGATCCCAGTCTTATCAAAGGCAATCGTGCGCACCTTTGCCAATGTCTCCATATAGTTAGAGCCCTTAATGAGCACACCCTTTCGCGATGCTCCACCGATGCCTCCAAAGAAAGTGAGAGGCACGGAGATAACGAGAGCACAAGGGCATGACACTACAAGGAATGTGAGAGCGCGATAGATCCACACGCTCCACAGCCCATTGACGAGCAACGGTGGTATAACTGCCACCAACAAGGCAAGTACAACTACTATGGGCGTGTATATTTTGGCAAACTTGGTGATGAAGTTTTCGTTCTTCGACTTATTTTCTGTGGCATTTTCCACGAGGTTGAGCACCTTTGCCGCCGTACTCTCGCCAAATGCCTTGGTTACTTTTGCTGTCACCACACCATTGAGATTTATACATCCCGACATGATGTCATCGGCAGGGCGAATGGTACGCGGTACGCTCTCGCCTGTCAATGCAACTGTATTCAGACTTGATGTACCATCGATAACGATACCGTCCATCGGTACTTTCTCTCCTGGTCGAATTACAACGATGTCGCCCACCTTCACCTCTTTGGGATTCACGTCCACCAGCTCTTCACCACGCTTTACATGGGCGATGTCGGGGCGGATGTCCATCAGCTGAGAGATACTCTTACGACTTCTACCCTCGGCAAAACTTTCAAAGAGTTCGCCCACTTGAAAGAAGAGCATAACAAACACCGCTTCAGTGAACTGTGGTTCTGCCCCCGGCATAAAACCGATACAAAGGGCACCTAATGTAGCTATAGCCATGAGGAAGTCCTCATCCATGCCCTTGCCATGTGCAATGTCCTCGGCAGCTTCCGTTAGGACTTCGTAGCCCGCAACCAAGTAAGGCACAAGATAGACAAGCAATAGTTGCCATATCAGCAGGTTCATTGTCCGTTCTACCAATACCGATCCTGCTAAGAGTACACTAGCAGAAATTATCCTTATAAGTTTGTTTCTATTTTCCTTTTCCACAATTTCACAACTTTTACTTTTGTAAAGATCGGATATATCTTTTGCAACTCAGTTGCAAAGATTCCCTACATCTGATTTAAAAGATAATTTGCGCAGTCGCACCAATGTTCTTCCCATCGTATAAAGGAGCTACGGACAAGAGAGTACTGACTATGAGAAGAAACATCATAATAACCTGTTTCATTCTATCACACCATTGATAAACATATCGGGCAATAGCTTGGTAGCGGGGTGGTCAATGATACGGGCATGCACCGTGACCGACTTGGAATCGTTGTCGAAGGCGGAGTTTATGTCGTAGACCTTGGCGCGGAAGGTCACCTCGGGGGCATTGGTGAGCGTCAGCTTCACCATCTGACCGATGCGCACCTTGGGCAAATCTTTCTCAAACACTTTCAGGTCGCAATGCAGGTTTACGTTGTTGACCACCGTCATGAGCGAAGTGGAGATGTCCACGAAGCTGCCCATACTGATTTTTACCTTCCCAACAATACCACTGATGGGCGATGTGACAGGAATGAGAGTGGTGAGCTTGCCTGCTGATATTGACGACGGATTCACGCCGAGCTGACTCAACTGACGTCCAATACCTACTACTTGTGCATTAGCAATAGCATAAGCCGACTCAGCCTGTTGCAAAGTTTTCAGAACACCTGCCTCTTGTTTCATCAGCGTGTGCTGTCGGGCAAGTTCTGTTTTGGCTGCAGAAAGCTCATTTACAGCCGTGAGATACTGGCGTTGCAGTTCGACTATCTGTGTATTTTCTATATAAGCCACCACTTGACCGCGGCGCACTCTAATACCTTCTCTAGTTGTGATGCGCCGAACCACCCCACTTGCAATGGGAGAAACCTCTGCTCTGTTTTGTGGATCGAGTGCTAATGTTCCTGTCACACGCACAACATTAACAGTTTTACTCAAGTCGGGTGCTGGATCTGCATCAGCATCAACCTCCTCTTCACCTTTTTCTGTTTCCACTTTCTCGGAAGCAGCATTCTCTTCCTTGTCACTTTTCTTATCGTTACCACAGCTTATCACCATAACCATAGTAAGCAGTATCAGTAGATAAAATCCTTTTTTTCTCATTTTCCTTGAAGATAATTCAGTTCAACAATAGCTTTATTATATTGGCGAGTAGCATCAGCAAAGTCTTTCCAAACCTCCAATGCACTCTGTAGGTTTTGCATTAACTCCACATAACCAATCTGTCCATATTCATAACTCACCTTAGAGATTTGTTCCATCTCGCGAGCTTGGGGCACTCCTATTTTTTGATAATAGTTGTAGGCTTTGTGTGCCGACACATAGTTGTTATAGGCTGCATCATAAGTTTGCGGAGCACGTACTCCTGATTGCGCACATTGAGTTGTGCCATCTCCACTTCCTTGCGAGCCGCCTTCACCCGCGCCTTTTGTGCACCGAATGCTAAGGGGATGTTCACTCCCACGGAGAAGCCCATAAAGTTGCCACCGCCATATGCGCTGCGGTCAATGTTGTAGGGATTGAATCCCTTGATGACGGTCTGCACGCTGGCTCCCACAGAGAATGTGGGCAGTCCATTGCGTTTCTCCAATTTCAGTTGTTGGTTGGCAACTTCTTCTTGACTCTTTGCTAAGTCGAGGAGGGGAACGTCTGCGATGGAATTGTCGGTAAATATGGGTTCATTTGTCGCTGTGGCAAGAGGTACCACCAGCGTATCGGTGTTGAGCCACTTCATCAACTGTAATTGGGCAGTGAGAAAGTCGCGCTGCGCAATGTCACTTTTGATGTCGTTCTCCTGTTTCAGTCGGATTGCATTCATCTTCTCTAATCGTCCAGTCTCTCCAGTTCTGAGTTTAGCCTCTGCCACACGGTTGAAATTTTTATAGATACTGTCTTGACGGGCATAAATGTGTAACAGATCCTGTGCGTAGAGCAAGTCGTAGAAAGCCAAGCTCACTTCTCGTCGCAGCTCATTCTCGCTCACCACCAATCGACTTTGGGCAGCGCTGGTTTCGGACTTGAGCAATGAGCGTCTGGCAGAATAAACACTGGGTAGAGCAAACGACTGACTCACCGTGATAGCATTGTCGGGACTTCCGCCACTGGTAGGGTCCTGAGAGAGCGACACGGATGTGGCATCCAGATGAAAAGCAGAACCTTGAAGGATACGGGTCTTATCCACCTCCATACGTGAGTGCTGCAATGTTAGGCTACGCTCGGCAGCCATTGCCAACACCTCTTGCAACGTCATCTGTCGGCTTTGTGCCGATACTAAGATGGGAAGAAAGAGGAATAGGCTGAAAATGATATATTGTTTCTTCATATCTATTTTTGTCTTTGAAAAAGATTTTTGTACATAGAGGGCAACACCACAAGCGTGAGAATGGTGGCAATGAGCAGACCACCGATGACCACCGTGGCAAGAGGTTGCTGCACCTCAGCACCGTCGCCTGTTGAGATGGCCATGGGCAGGAAGCCGAGCGAAGCCACGAGTGCTGTCATCAGCACGGGGCGCAGGCGTTCCATACAGCCGTTGATGATACAGTGGTTGATGTCGGTGATACCCTTACGTTTGAACTCGTCGAACTGGTTGATGAGTACAATACCGTTAAGCACCACAACGCCGAACAGGGCAATAAAGCCAACACCGGCAGAGATGCTGAAAGGTATGCCGCGCAACCATAGGGCGAGGATACCACCGATGGCTGCAAGCGGAATTTCGGTGAACACAATCAATATCTCACGCATGCTGCGCAGTGTGAAGAATAGGAGGAAGAGAATGATGATTAATGCAGCTGGTACAGCAATCAAAAGACGTTCCTTTGCCTCCTTGAGATTCTTAAACTGTCCGCCGTAGGTGTAATGATAGCCTGTTGGCAACTGCAATTCAGTGTCCAACTTTTTCTCTATATCGGCAATGGTTGTCTCCACATCCCTGCCTCGCACGTTGAAGCCCACGTAGATGCGTCGCTGCCCCTCGTCGTGGGTAATCTGCGATGGTGTATTTACATATTTTATATCTGCCACTTGCGACAAAGGTACGGTTCCCCCGCTTGGCACGGTGAGCAGTAGGTTCTGTAAGGTTTCAATCTTATTGCGCATCTTCTCGTCCAAGCGCAACACGATGTCGAACTTCTTGTCTTCCTCGAAAATACTGCCTGCCGTGGTTCCGGCGAAAGCTGATTCCAGCGTGCTATTCGCTTCCTTGATGGATATTCCGTAAGCCGATAGGCGACTACGATCGTAGATGACTTGCAACTGTGGCAGTCCCGACACACGCTCCACGATAGGCGTCCCGACACCCTCCACATTTTCTATTTTCTCTGCCACACGCTTAGCGATGTTTGCCAGCGAGTCGATGTTGTTGCCATAGATGTTGATGGCCACATCTTGCTTTACACCGGTAATGAGTTCGTTGGTACGCATCTGTATGGGTTGCGACATTTCCACACGCAATCCCTCTACCTCACTCATTGCCTCTTCCATCTTTTCAGAAAGTTCTGCCTGCGTTTTAGCACTCGTCCATTCACTCTTGGGCTTGAGTTGTATCATCATGTCGCCACGCTCCATAGGCATGGGGTCGGTGGGAATTTCCGAACTACCGATGCGTGTCACCACCTGTTTCACCTCGGGGAAACGCTTCTTCAGTATTTTCTCTGCCTCTGTGGTTTTAGCTATCATCCTCGACAGACTCGTGCCCTGCTTCATGCTTACTTCGGCGCAGAGGTCGCCTTCTTCTAAATTGGGAATAAACTCGCCACCCATGCGCGAGAAGATAAATAAGGCTACGGCGAGTAGGGCAATACCTGTTGCCACGATGGCTTTGCTGTACTTAAGACTGACGCGTAGTAATGGCAAATAAACCTTACTGATACGATGCATCATACGGTCAGAGAAATTCTTTCCATGCTCCGTTTTTCGTGATAGAAACAATGCACTGGCAGCAGGAACATACGTGAGCGAGAGAATAAACGCTCCGAGAACGGCAAAGAATACTGTCATTGCCATCGGTCTGAACATTTTTCCTTCGATGCCTACCAATGTGAAGAGGGGCACGTAGACTGTCATGATGATAATTTCGCCAAATGCAGCACTCTTACGTATCTTGTTGGCACCCAGGCTTACCACATGATCCATATCGTCCTGCGAAAGTACACTCTTATTGACACTCTTGCCATAAGAGACTATATAGGTGGTGATACACTCCACAATGATGACTGCGCCATCGACAATAATTCCAAAGTCGAGCGCACCAAGACTCATTAAGTTACCTCCCACACCGAAAGCCTTCATCATACCGAAAGCAAAGAGCATGGCAAGCGGAATGACCGATGCTGCCACTAATCCTGCTCGGATATTGCCCAAAAATAGCATGAGAACAAACATCACGATGAGTAAACCCAGTACCAAGTTCTCGGTGATAGTGAATGTTACGCGGTCTACCAACTGCGTGCGGTCTATGAACGGTTCAATGACCAAGCCTTTGGGCAAACTCTTCTGCACTTGGTTCATGCGTTCCTTTACGTTTTTGATGACTTGTTGGAAGTTCTCTCCCTTGAGCATCAGTGTAATACCACTCACCACTTCGCCTTCACCATTGCGTGTTACAGCTCCATAACGCATGGCCGAACCATATCGCACTTCTGCTACATCACTCACAAGCACAGGAACGCTATTGACAGTCTTTACGGGAATTTGCCGAATATCATCCAACGTGCGCGCCAGTCCGATACCACGGATAAAATACAGATTGTTGCCTTGTTCTATATAACTACCACCCGTATTCTCATTATTACCTTCTATGGCTTTATAAAGATCGACCACCGTGAGACCGAACGAGGCAAGACGGTCGGGATTAATGGCTACTTCGTATTGCTTTACATGGCCGCCCCATCCGTTCACCTCGGCCACACCTTCGGTACCTGCAAACTGCTTTCGTACAATCCAGTCTTGTATGGTGCGGATGTCTGATAGAGAGAATTTGTTCTCATATCCTTTCTCTGGATGAATGGTGTATTGGTAAATCTCGCCGAGTCCAGTGGAGATAGGAGCCAAGCTAACCTTGCCTGCTCCGCGTGGAATCTCCTCCTCTGCCTCTTTCAGCTGTTGGCTCACCTGCTGACGCGCCCAGTAAATGTCCACATTGTCGCGAAATACGAGCGTCACAACGCTCAATCCGCTGCGACTGATACTTCTACGCTCCACAATGTCGGGAATGTTGGCAAAAGCCATTTCAAGTGGCGTGGTTACGTACTGCTCAACCTCCTCTGCGCCAAGCGTGGGAGCTTGAGTGATGACTTGTACCTGATTGTTGGTAATATCAGGTGTGGAATCAAATGGCAATTGGCTCAGTGACACGGCTCCCCATACTATAAGAAGCAATGTCATAATACCAATCACCAATTTGTTCCGTATGGAAAAATTGATGATTTTTTCAAACATAATGAATTAGCTATTAATGTTTTATCAAAAAAGAACAAGGATAAAACATCAAGCTATAGGTGGACGCCATACGCCCGCAGTATACGCCTGCAGAAGAACAGCTTCATAATGAACTATTTGCGGGTTTGTTGCAATAGCCGCAAATTTGGATAGTTGGAAAAAATCGTTAGTTACGTATAAGGTGAAAGCATGCACTCTGGCATCTGCACAGAAAGGTGAACACATACCAGCATCAAACTTCTGCATGCCACCCTCGTAATTGTTGACAGAATGGAATTCTGCCACAGATTCTGTATGTTGAATTTGTGCATACACAACTTCCTTACATTGACAGGGAATCACTGCCAACAAAAAGACGTAAATGCTCAGGATGTATGCTATCAATTTCATATTTGACTGCAAAGATACGAAATAATTCTTGCAACTCGGTTGCAAAGATACATCATAACGCACAAGCCATCATTAATAAATGTTTTTATTTCTTAAACATCGTCTACTCAGGAAAGAAGATACTCCCAACTTCAAAACAAATATGACATGGCTATTATCTAAATAAATTTCTCTGATTCGTTCACTCTTATCAAGGTTATGCGTCCACTTTAAAAAGTGATTTTTCCAAAAATCTCCTACTGATAATCGGTGAGTTGCGAACTTAAAAATCGAGTTCCTTGACTTTTAAAGTGGACTCAGCTATTTTGCCTTGCATTCCACCGTACTTCAAAGTTATCGGCAAACTTGATAAGTTCAGTTTCTTTCTCTTTATGCCCGAGGGGCATACCATAGTTTTGACTTTATTCCACTATTAAAGAAAGCGCTTCCTTTCCGTTCATGGGTAGGTAGTGTGTAGTCATATCGTAGTAGTACATATAAACAACTACCAAATACAACATAATCCTTTTTCTTTCATCGTTCTATCCCTTTTGTAGTTATGTAGTAGGATAATATCGGTGAAAGAAAAGGATAGAGATAATTTAATGGGGTGTACTTCCAAAAAGGAATATCGGTGTTATGGTTGCGGACGGTCGCTGTAGCTCATGGATGATATACTTTCTGAAGAAATGGGCTTCTGTGCTATCCAACTGGAAGGACAGGGCGATGATGATTGGGAGGGGGTAAAGCCGTACATAGCCTACCAACTCGTTATCTCTGACCATTACCCTTTCACCTGCACTCCTTTCGTCAGGTTGCAGGTTGGGATTGTGGATTATCTCTTGAAGTCTATTGTTGAACTTCCTCCACGTTATTCTGAAAAATCTTGCAAGTTCGCCCTCCGTCATGGCTATTTCTCCATTTCCTTTGCGGAGGATTTGCATATTGCAACCCCACTCATAGTAACTGCGCTCTTTGTATTGAATGGATTTTTACTTCTATCTGTGATTTGTTCTTTGTATTCATGCCGTTTCCTCCATTTTTATAGATTGAAATATCTGAAGGTTCATAAACCTCTCTGACTCTATTCTATAGTTAATAGAAACATAATCTTTCCGTTCACTTGTTGGTAGTATGTACTCATATCGTAGTAACACACATAAGCAACTACTGACAACAACGTAATCCTTTCTTTCATCGGTTTATCTCATATTGTAGTAATGTAGTAAGAAAACAATAAAAGAAAAAGGATTGGTACATATTCAACTATTGACACCCCTGTCATATATGATGATAGGAATGACAGAGTTCCTTGGACGCATCAACTCACTGCACACATGCCTTCTGAACAGGTGGGCTTCTACGCAATCAAGTTGAAAGGAAAGGGCGATGATTGTCGGTAGTGGGTAAAGCGGTGCGTAGCCCCTTACCTCCTTATCTGTGACAATCTTCCTTTCACCTGCATTCCTTTCATCTGGAGACAGGATGGAATCTTCGGTTATCGCCCGAAGTCTGCCACTGACTTTTCTCCATGTAACTCCGAAGAACCTTGCAAGCTCGCCCCCGGCCATGGCTATTTCGCCTTTTCCCCTGCGGATAACCAGCATACCATTTTCCCACTCGAAGTAGCTGCGCCCCGTGTCCAGAGGGATTGCAGCCTTGGTCTTTATTCCATCTTCCGTATTCATGCCATTTCCTCCATGCTTTTGTTTCTGAATGTGTTGGCAATAGCCATTGTCCCTATGGTAATAGTTTCCATTACCGTTACCTTATCATCCTCATTGTTCTTTTCCTGATGTTTGGCGATGAGTTTGTCCATGTCCTCGGAAATCTTGCAGTCCGTTACCTGTGCATAAATCTGTGTACTTGCAATTGATGTGTGTCCCATCATCTTGGCGATGCTTTCTATGGGAATACCTGCACTTAGACACATCGTTCCGAAGGTATGTCTTCCCATGTGATAGGACAGGCGTTGCTTGATACCACAAGCCTTGCCTACGATGCTTAGCTTCGCTGCTAACACACTTCTGCTGCAACAGGGCTGAAAGATAAGGCGATTATCCATATCCGTGTTATTGCCTTCTTCTTTCACCGCTTTTAGTTGCCTTTGCTGCTCAATAATCGTCTTGGCTATGGGGTGTAACGGCACTATAAATTCTACTTTGTTTTCTGACGTTCCTTTCTTATATACATCTGTCCGTCCGCTGCGTTCTTGATATGCCCAAACGTCAAGTGTTCCATATCCGTAATGGCTAAACCTGTGAAGCAGGAGAAGATAAACATCCGCCTTGCAAGTTCGGCATCGCTATCACACATCTTCATTGCCATCAGGTTTGCCACATCACTCTTGCTAAGAAAACGAATTGCCTTTTCTACCTTTTCATATTCCGCATGCTCAAATGGGTTATAGCGAATAATGCGCTGACTTACTGCACGAAACATCAAACGGCTCAGCCAACAGAGATAATTGTTGATAGAAGACCCTTTCAACCCTTTCTTTTTAAGAAAGAAGCGGTATTCCTCAAACAGTTCCTCTGTTATACTTCGGATTTCTATATCTTTACCCCCCAAGTCTTTGATAAACTCGCATAACATCCTATTTGCATAGCAAAGGTTAGTGTATGTACCTTCTGCCTTTGATTTGCCCACACCTTCCTTTACCGATTGTAGTTCTGTATTGCTTAGCTCCAACAAAGTGGTGGGAGAAGTTGCTATGCCTTGCAATCTGTTTTTAAGCAGTTCAGCACTTATCACCCCGTCTTTTAGGAGCAGTTCCTGATAGGTCTTTTCTACTTGTTCTCTGAATGATTGCAGGCGAAGGTTTGTTTTCTTATCTGTAGTTATTCCTTGCTTGGCATTCCACTCCGCAGGCTTACATTCTTCGTTTGTAGTAATGACAGAGTTCTTGCCATCTATCGTGATACGGCAGAGTATGGAGGTAAGACCATTTGCTTTGGTCTTTTGTCTGTTGATATAAAACAGTGTCTTGAATGTACTTCTCATCATGATTTTAGTTTTAATACTACTATTGCTAAATACTCATCTGCATATCCTCCGTGAAAGAAAGGAAACGCTCAAACTCCAAAAACAGTTTCTGTGGTGTAACCTTTGCGTACCGTTCGGTCATACTCACGTTGCTATGCCCCAACATCTTGCTCACCGTTTCTATTGGTACTCCTTGTTCCAGTGTGATGAGCGTGGCAAAGGTATGTCTTGCTGTATGCGTGGTAAAGGGAAAGGCTATGCCTGCTCTTAGGCGCAATGCTTTGAGATACGATTGATAGGTGGCATATTTCATCTGTGGCAATAGCCTTTCCCTTTCATCGCTCTTGTACTTCTCTATTATCCTGATGGCTTCGGGTAACAACTTGATACGGCAAAGTACACCAGTCTTCTGCCTGTTGAACTTCAGCCAAAAGCTTCCCTCGTCATCACGCATAAGATGTGCCTTACTTAGTTCCATCAAATCACAATAGGCTGCACCCGTATGGCAGGCAAAGACAAACAAGTCTCTTGCGGTTTTCATTTCTTCCTCCAACTCTTCAAACTGTATGTTCATTAGTTTATCAAGCGAACACCTATCAAGAGCTTTGGGTAGCTTCTTATCTCCTCTTGCTATTTTTGCATTAGCAAACAACAAGGTGTCAGCTAATCCCTCACGGTATGCCAACCTACATACGGTCTTTATTTGGGAAGCTGCACCATAGAAACTGCTCTCTTGAAAACCTAATGTCCCCAAGAAAAAATCTCTAAAATCATAAATAAAGTTTTCAGATAGTTGTGAGAAAGCTAAATCCTCTACCTTATATTTCTCTTCGATGAATGTGCGAAGATTTCCTCGTGTAGAGTAATAATTAGATAGCGTCTCTTTCTTAATATCTATTCCAACGTGTTCTTCTTTCTCCCTGATAAGCCTATCAAGGCGTTCTATAAGCATACACCGAGATTGTACGCTCCCTTGAAATTGCTCCTTGATGTCCGTGGCAGTAAATACCTGTCCTTTGGACAGCAATGTTTGATAAGCGGATTGAATGGAAAGTACTAAACTATCCAGCTTTCCGTTCACTTCCACCGCCTCACGGCTCTTGCCCCTCATTCTACTCTCACGAGGACTCCACAAATCTATATCACAAGATAGCTTGCAACTAAATTGTACTATACTCCTTCCAAGTGTGATACGTCCCATAATGGGAGCTTTACCCTGCTTATCCTTTCCGCTCTTTTTGAGGTAGAGCAACACCTTCATTTTCTCTGTTTTCATACGCTTTGATATTTTGTGGCAAAGTTACCCAAATTAAAGCGTTCCTCACTTATGCAGAAAACTGCCGACCGAAGCAACAAACACACGAACCAAATAATTTCAGTTACCTACATCTGCATTTAGTTACCTACTTCAAATCTTGGTAATGATTTAGTAACTGAACTTCTGCTTAAATCCGCACTTTCTTGCCTTTTACAAATAGAGCAGTTTTATGCAACTTGCCTCGTTTCTATCTCATTACCAATTAGTTTGCATATCTTTCGATATTTCTTCATTTTCCTTGATTAGTTACACAAAACGACGGCTCGTTTTACACAAAACAACGGCTCGTTTTGCACAAAACAACGGCTCGTTTTACCAAAAACAACGGCTCGTTTTACCAAAAACAACGGCTCGTTTTTACCAAAAAAACAACGGCTCGTTTTTACACAAAACAACGGCTTGTTTGTTGTATTATCTTTGAAAGGCACAACACTGCAACAGTTGAAAAAACCAATTGTAAAAAGTTCTATAATCCCCACTCTCGCGCGTACGCGTACGCGCACATAACAGGAGTTTTATCATTTTTGCTGTCACAAGTGTCACAGTCCTCTTCACAATCCTCTAAATTCCAAGCATTTACGCCTATATTTTAGACTTTTTCAAACAAAACTCTGTTTCCCCCTCTCAATTCACTCATCGCAGCATCGAAAAATGCAGTTTTTCTCTCTTCTTTTGACCTCCTTTCGTCCCTTTTTCTTTCCCTTTTCGCACGCTATTGTGACACTTGTGACAGCAAAAATTAAAATCGCTGTAGAATGCGTGCACGCTACGCGTACGCGTGAGCAATCCACAACAACTTCTCACCTCTTCACCTCCAATTATTTTGAAAGAGCACGCTTTACAAATCCCGTTCCCTACGTTTTATCAAGTAGACTTGTCATTTTAGCTCCTCCTCAAAAAAAATACGCACTTTGTCGCTATTTTTTCACTCATTGTCTCCATATCTCCCCATATACTTATAGGGGGGCATCTCTAAATTCTCCCTTTGTTCGTACAACAATGTTCTCCTACCCAAATAGTAACGCTTTACCATCGATGAGCAAATAAGAGCCGAGCACCGTTGCTAGATTGGAGAAGAAATCGTAATTTTGTCAGAAAATCAATCCACAATATGAAAAAGATTCTCTTTCTTGCTTTCATCCTTTGCTTCGGCTTCACTCTGACCAGCGGAGCACAAAGCCCTGAAAAAGCTCAAGTAGCCAATGTGAACAACTATCTTGTCGGTGCAGTGCCTGAGAAAAATGGTCAAGTAGTCTTTGAACAAACCTATGCTGTGCCAGGTAAATCTCAATCCGAGCTCTTTGCAACGCTCAAAACATACGCGCAGAGCATTGTAGAAGGCGAAAACAGACTCCCCCACTCTCGCATCACGGAGATTAGTCCAGAACAAGGCATCATTGCCGCTTCTGTGGAAGAAACTTTATGGTTCAAACGTACTGCTCTTGTTTCCGACTTTGCAAGTTTCTTATCAACTTTTATTTGAAGTGTCGGACGCGCAATTCAAAGTAACGATGCGCCGTCTGCGCTACAACTATGAGCAATCAGACAATGCAGCAGACAACAGCTTGATGCTGGCTGAAGAATGGATAACAGACAAAGAAGCCTTGAAAAAGAATGGCACCCAATTGCGCCGCGGCACTAGCAAGAAGTTGCGCATTGGCACCATCAACAGAAAGAATGAGATTTTCCAAGGTGCTGGTGTGGCTTGCGGACTACCAACAGCACATTCTGCCTTCTAACTCAAATTACATACAATCGGAGGAGGTTGAAAAACGTCCAGACTTTATGAATAAAACCATGCAATTTATTCGTACTTGGATGCTAGCCATCGCCCTCGTTCTAGGTGTTGTGCTATACTTTCTTGGCGATGCTTTGTTGCCTAGTGCAAGTGACAAGGATTTTGCGATGCATTGCATCAAAACTTTGCAGCCCATTCTCATCTTTGTGATGCTCACCATCACGTTCTGTAAGGTGGAACCACGCAGTCTGCGCTTGGCACGTTGGCACGGATATTTGCTGGCGCTGCAAACAGTTGGATTCTTGGGGGCTGCCCTTGCCCTCTTGTGGTGTGACGCCGCCCACCGCCCAATAGCAGAAGGCGCACTACTCTGCTTCATCTGTCCCACAGCGACCTCCGCAGCGGTGATTACGGATAAACTCAAGGGCAGTGTGTCGGGAGTTGTTTCTTATACTTTTTTGGCGAACATCCTAGCCGCCTTGTTCATTCCTGCGCTTGCCAGTTTATTCCTTCCCTCACAACAGGACTTTTTGCCCTCTTTGTGGCGCATTCTATCGAAAGTTTTTCCGATGCTCATTTTCCCGTTTTTTGTAGCGTGGAGTATTCGCACATTTTTTCCTCAGATGTTGAAAATCATCTTGGCTATCAAAGATTTGGCATTCTACATTTGGGCTGTTTGTCTCACACTGGCTATCACCACAAGCACCAGTGCTTTGCTGCATAGTCACGCTCCGTTCACGATCTTGATGTCCATCTGCTGCGTGAGTTTCGTAAGTTGCGCGTTGCAATTCGGTTTGGGGCGTGTCGTTGGTCGACGTTATGGGGAAATGGTCGCTGCTTCACAAGGCATCGGACAGAAAAATACGGTCTTTGCTATTTGGGCTGGCTTCACTTTCTTTGATCCGCTGTCTTCCTTGGCAGGCGGCTTTTATAGCATCTTCCACAACCTGTGGAACAGTTATCAACTGGCGCAACAGAACAAACAGCAACGACGCGCCTAAAGATGCCAACAAAAAATGAAAGATGACAGGAAGTTTTCTTCTCCATAACGAGCGACACTACAACGGTCTAATGACCAATTGGGATTAAATGCTGCGGATGGATATTTGGTAGAACGCAAAAAATATAGTACCTTTGCTTTGTCTTAGCAGGGGTGTCGCTCACGCTCTGTGTGTCGCAAGATAAGTTGTTAGTAAGCTGCTTGCGCACAGCAGACATTGCTTTTGCTTTGCTACTTTTCAACATTCACTCCTTCTCAACATTCACTTCTCCGTCTTCACCCTTTTCATAGGTATCATATGATAGAAAAAGCATTTCTTCTTGGAAGATGCAGATCCCGCCATTTTTTTTGGAGCGGGCAATGCCAACCTACGCTTAGTGCGTGCGCTGCGTCCCAAACTGCGCATAATGGGTCGGGACAATGTGCTCAAAGTGATGGGGGCTGAAGAGGATATGGCAGAATTTGAAGAGAGTTTCAAGCGTCTTCAACAATATTGTGTGCATCACAATCAGCTCGATGAAGAACAGGTGATTCAGATGTTGAAGAACACAGCGACCCACACTGAGCACAGCGACAACGAAACGATTGTGTATTCAATGGGCGGAAAACCCATTGTTCCTCGAAGTGCTAACCAGCGCAAAGTGGTGGAGGCTTATCAAAAAAATGATATGCTTTTCATCTCTGGCCCTGCAGGTTCAGGAAAAACATTTTTGGCAATTGCTTTGGCAGTGCGTGCGTTGAAAAACAAGGAAGTAAAGAAAATTATCTTGAGTCGTCCCGCTGTGGAAGCTGGTGAAAAATTGGGTTTTCTTCCGGGAGATATGAAAGATAAGATTGATCCTTACCTTCAACCGCTCTATGACGCGCTTCAAGAGATGCTTCCTGCAATGAAGTTGCAAGAATACATTGAGAATCGTGTCATTCAAATAGCTCCATTGGCTTTTATGCGTGGACGTACGCTCAACGATGCTGTCGTGATTTTGGATGAAGCGCAAAACACGACAACTGCGCAAATCAAAATGTTTCTCACACGTATGGGTTGGAACACTAAAATGATGGTGACTGGCGACCCAACGCAAATAGACTTGGCTCCCTCACAACGAAGTGGGCTGACTGAAGCCAGCCGCATTTTGCGCGATGTCAAAGGCATTGCCTTCATTGATATGCAACAAGAAGACATTGTGCGCCATAAATTGGTGAGCCGTATTGTGGCTGCTTACGACAAAGACTCGGCGGCTCGAAAAGAAAAACAGAAAGAACAGGAAGCACCTACACAAAGTCCTGTTATGAAAGACTGATTGTCTGTTCATAGCGCGCCTTGTGTAGGTGCTTACTTTCTACCTGATGTTTCTACCTAATGGAACATCAAGACTGCGCGGTCAAGAAACGACAATGCAGTTGTTGTTTGACTCCCATTTGATCCACATCTAAATGGTGCATTCTCACAATCGATGGTGCGAGGCGCGCTGTTTTGCTAATCGTTGCAAGACATTGCAAGCCATTGTAAACCATTCCTTTTCACTCTTCGCTATTTATCCCTCAAATTTCTCTATAATATGAGTGCTCTTACAAAAACCGATTTCCATTTTGTTGGACAAAAAAGTGTGTACCACGGTAAGGTGCGCGATGTGTATAACCTCGGCGAACGCCTTGCAATGGTGGCTACTGACCGTATCTCCGCTTTTGACGTTGTGCTCCCAGAAGGTATTCCTTTCAAAGGTCAAATGTTGAACCAAATTGCAGCTAAGTTTGGATGCAACTACCGACATTTGCCCCAACTGGAAACTGGCAACTCCCGATCCAATGGTTACTGTTGGTCTTCTCTGCGAAGGTTTTCCCATCGAAATGATTGTGCGCGGCTATCTTTGCGGTAGTGCGTGGCGCGCTTACAAAAGTGGTGTGCGTGAAATCTGCGGCATCCGTCTCCCCGAAGGTATGCGTGAAAATGAGAAGTTCCCCACTCCTATTGTAACTCCCACTACTAAGGCTGAAATTGGCGAACACGATGCGGACATTTCTAAAGAAGAAATTTTGGCACAAGGTTTGGCTACTCCCGAAGAATACGAAGTGTTGGAGAAATATACTTTGGCTCTATTTGAGAGAGGCACAAAAATGGCTGCTGAGCGCGGTCTTATCCTCGTAGATACAAAGTATGAGTTTGGTAAACACAAGGGTGAAATCTATTTGATGGACGAAATCCATACTCCCGACTCTAGCCGCTACTTCTATGCTGAGGGCTACGAGGAACGCTTCGCTAAGGGTGAACCTCAAAAGCAACTTTCTAAGGAATTTGTGCGTGAATGGTTGATGGAAAATGGTTTCCAAGGCAAAGAAGGACAACAAGTGCCTGAAATGACGCCTGAAATTGTAGCGGGTATTTCTGAACGCTACATCGAACTCTACGAACACATTACGGGCGAACGCTTTAACCGCGAAGAGGATGAAAATCTTGCTGCTCGCATTGAAAAGAACGTTAGCGAATATCTCGCACAATAAGAAGAAACAAACGCTAGATGTCTTGAGTCTGACACAACAGACTAGATAAAATCAAAGAGGCTGCATCAAACTAACGAGTTTGACACAGCCTCTTCTTCTTGCTATTGTGCGAAAGATGAGCGACTAACCAAAATTAGTCTTGCTCACTCAGCTAAACGTTAGAAACAACGCTTTTCTCCTTGACCATTGACGTAGATTTGTCCAGCTTGTGGCTGCTCTACACGTTGTCCTTGGAGATTGAACCACACGTTAGGCTTAGCAGTTCCACGCAAACGAGAGATATTTGTCACCGTTTCTGTCTCATCGCGTACCACATACTTTCCATCGCGTTGTTCGGTGGTGATGACAAAGTAGCGGTCGCCCGTGATTTCATTGACATCTACAGATTGGGGGAACCATTACCCGTAGAAAACACGACATTAACGAAGTAGTCTTTGGCCGTGATGTCGAAGGTTTGATAGTGCCAAGTTTTATCTTTCACTTGCTTAGTTTCAGTGATGAGCTTACCGGGCCAGTTTCCGTTCATATTGTTGTTGCCCTTGTTGTTCCACACATGGAAATTGATGGTCGGCCAGTTATTTTCGTTGCGCACATATATTGTCGCTTTGTGTTCTACAAAAGGTCGAATGATGTAGTTGCGCACCACAACATTGGAAACTTGACCATCAGCAGAGAGTACTCCTACCTGCAATGTTGTATTTTGAGTTATGCTGATGTTTCCATCGGCTGGAACACGAGGTGACTGTGCTGTGGGGACTGTACCATCGGTGGTGTAAACAAGAGTTTGTGCCTGTTCTGTCACTCGAGTCACTTTAACCGCAAAAGCGGCATCATACTCCCCTGAGGGTTTGTCCAACAAAAGGGCATCTGCCTTGCGACTGAGGAAGTAATTAAAGTGACTTCCACTCAATACTTTTACAAATTCCTTTGCATCGGGAACATAGCTGTCAGCATCATCACCCAACACGCAAAGCAATTTGCCTTTGGTGCCTTCCACTGCTACTACATATTGTTTGGAAGCATTAGCCACCACAGAAGACACAGACGTGTTGGTGATACCAGCAGCACGGCGCACTTCTATCATGGCTTTGATGGCTTGTTTGTGGTCTAGCCAATGACGATAGAACACACAAGGTGTGCCAGGCATAGCCAAAAGATATGCATTTGCAGCAAGGGTGTCTTTCTTGATGGGATCGAGTTGTTCGCTTTCGCTACGCTTTTGCGTATCGTGATTCTCAACAAAAGTTACAGCATATTGACGGAAACGTTTGTCTGAAATAAGCGGTACATTTCCGTCGTTTTGAAGTTTGCTCCAATCTCCACTGTTGGCAGCATCGCGCACGGTGTAGCGGAAGGGGAAATCGAAGGCTGCAGATTGCGGAACATTCTCAACGCGTGTCTTCAAAATCCACATTTTAGTATTGCTGCTATTGTCCCAATACTCTCCGACACTAAACTGAGGTTTGGTGGTATGGTTATATTGTCCCACATAATTGGCTCCATAACCTTTCACCATATCGTATCGAAAACCCGTGTAACCCAAATCTTCTAGGAGAAATTTGAGATAAGCATTATAGTTGTTGCGCACATTTTCACTGCTATGGTCTATATCGCGACAACCCGACCAGTCTTCACCAGAATCATTGTTCGCACTGAGGGATTGTCCGTTCTGCCTTGCCCAAGCGGCTGTCTTCCCACCATCATCATTGCCGACGATGTCAGAAGGTAGCATCTTGTAAGTGACTCCTTTATAGGTTTCCGCAGGATAGTCCATCCATGCCCCATTCACTCCAAGATTGTTACGATGATTGATCACTACATCTGCTATGATACCCGTACCTTTTGCCTTATAGGTCTTTATCATCGAACGAAGTTCTGCTTCTGTTCCAAAAGAGCTATTTTGATTGAAAAGATAGACTGGCAAATAGCCCATCACATTGCTGCTGGTATTGCAATTACCACTTTGAGGCACCCAAATAAGATTGAAATAAGGAGCAATTTCGTTGCTTTGTGCTTCTAGTTTCTTCCAACGAGAGTCGTTGTAGGAATCCCAATAGAAGCCTTGCAACATGACTCCTTCATAATTCGAAGGCCATCCTTGCGCAAAGTTCTGCTGTGAGATGCTTGCTGCAAGAGCTAAGAGGAGTAGAGTTTTCTTCATAATACAGTAGTTTTGAATAAAGAAATGAGTTTCTGTCACCAAATGAATGACGACTCTTTTCATAGAAACCAAAAGGGTGTGCCAAAAAACATGGATTTGACACACCCTCTTTGCGGTAGATACGCATTACACCTAGTAAGGTATGCGTGATAGGTTTACTTATTTCGCAGTCAACGTAGCGCGAATGGTCTTACCGTTTTGTTGATTCAGGTAAAGACGAACGAGATATTTACCTTTGGCTGACTTCAAGTTCGGACCTCCAGAGGTGAGATTATTCAATGAGCCTCCAAGGTTGATATCCCAACCTCCGTTGAAGCGGAACTTATATTCTCCATCAACAAAGTCTGTAGTGACTTCCCAGCAATCTTCTGTTGCATTGTAGGTCATTGGAGTATCTGTGTGACCATCGTTACCCCAATTATTGAGTGAACCTACCACTGCTACACGAGTGATAGCTGTAGGAGTCAACGTAAATTCATCGTTTCTTGACATCAGCACGAAGCAAATAAAGTCCAGCTTTAGGAGCCGTGATGTTCTGTTGGGCATCAGCAGCGAAATTTCCATCAAGCAAGAGGAAACTGTTAGCCTTCAACGAAACAGTTTGCTTCTTATGGCCGTATTGCAAAGTGAAAGGTGCATCAACTTGAACAAAACCTTCGTAGTAGCCATTAAAGTCTTTGGTTACCAAGCTAGCCACAGTTTTGCCACCTGCTTGCACATCCATAGTTTCTGAATAGGTTTGAGCTACTGGAGTGAAACGCACAGCTGTTTCTGATTCAAAACGATATACCTCGTCATTGATATTGGCTAAGCTAACGACCTTCGCAGTCAATTGACGTTGACGGGGAGCCTTACCATAATAAGAAACAACAAGGTTTTGCAAGTCTGCAACAGAAACTTTACCCAAAGAGTCTGCAACCAATATAGTCGGATTCTGATCTCCCACTAATCCTTCAGCGGGAGTGAAAGTGATTTGATGAGAAAAGGCTGAGCGAGGCGCACCTGTGACAGTGGTCTTCAAAACTTCGACCTTAGCACCTTCACTTTGTTCTCCAAGCATATTCATATCAATTGCTTTCACACTGTCTACAACAGCAGTGAGGTTCTTTGATTCACCTTGAGGATGGGTTTGAGGTTTAGCCCAGTCTGTATAGTCTTCTGTACAAGCAGCGACAAGCGTAGTCATTGCAAGTCCTAGGAAAAGAGGTTTCAACATAAGAATAAAATGTTAGAAAGATGACTTTCCTTAGTGTCCTCCCTAAATGCTTCTACAGAAGAAGCAATTAGGAAAGGACTATCAGGAAATTCCGTTTTTATTTTGCTACTTGAGGAATGAAGTTATACTCACCAGTGAGATCGTTGAAGTAAACTTTGTAGGTTCCCTTCTTCATCTTCATATTGGGTCCTCCCTTAGAGGCTACTCCATAACGAAGCACTGTAGAAGAGCCCCAACTTAAATCCCATTTCTTGTTGGCTCTAAACTTCACTTCAGAGGGTGCATCAAGCTTCAAGACAGCACTCCAAACGTGGTTAGGAGCTTTATCCGACTTAGAAGCAGGATTCATCACGAGGTCGTTACCCCATCCGTTGAATTCGCCCACAATACCAATGCTACCCTTATTAGATGAGTCGATATTGTCACTAGCATCAGTCATTGTAAAGGTATGCTTCACGTTGTCAATAACGATAGTGTAGTAGCCTGCCTTAGGAGCTGTGATGTTAGACCATCACCGCCACCATCGCGATAACGTGCAGTACCAGGCTTACCATCAACACCGACATAGGCAAAATCCCAAGCAAAGTTATTACCATCCTTGGAGATAGTGGGTGAGAACACCTTAAACTCGCCTTTCTCTGGGAAGTAACCAGTATAACTTACGCTACCGAGACCTGTCTTCTTGTCATAGTTGGAGTTAGCAATGGGGAAGAAAGGCAAAAGACCGTTACCCGCATCTGCAACATTGTTGCTCCAAGTACCTGCGATGTCACTACCTACAATGTAGTCGAGTGCGATAGGAGCATCACTCAATTCTACATAATAAGGAGCAACTTGCACTTTCACAACATTTGAAGCAATGCTCACACTACCATCTTGAACGGGAGCGTTGACTCCTGCAAAATGTGCGTTAACGCGAACATAAAACTCTAGTTTTGCAGGCTTTGCCGCATCGTCAGCCCAAGTATAGAGCATATTGAGAGCTTTGTTCAAAGCCGCTGCATTGACATCAACAGAAGTATTGTAATACTTTTCTTCGAGTTCAATGTAGTCAGCAACCGCCTTACCTGTTTGGTCGGCTTCAGCTTGTGCCACGGATGTATTGAAATTACCATCTTTAGACAATTGCACAGCATAAAAACCAACTCCAGCCAAAGGTGCTCCCTTGTCGGTCACATGGGGTTGTGACCACACAAGGTTGAGATGCTTGGAAGTATGCAAATCAAGCACTTGATTAGCAAATATAGGAGTATTAAGACGGAACTCTGTGGGTTGCACCAAAGTGGGATTAGACTCCCTATCGTCAGCACAGGAGGAGAAAAGACTAGTAGCTGTGAAAACCACAAGTCCCATTGCGAATATCTTATTCATATCAATAATGAGCTTACGTGATTAATAGCCTGGATTTTGCTTGAGGTTCTTATTGGTGTTCAACTCCGTATTTGGCAAGGGGAATAAATTCATATCCTTGCTGAAGTTGGCGCCAGTGATTACACCGCTCTTCCAAGCCCAATTGTAGTTATTGTTACCTCCAAATTTGTCGAAACGGATGAGATCAGTACGACGGCGACCTTCAAAGTAGAATTCGCGTGACCATTCATCAAGAATTTCGTTAAGAGAGAAACTGGTGAGTTGACTTGCACCTGCACGTGCACGCACTTGGTTGATGACTTTTGTGCCTTCAGCAGTTGTGGTACCACCATTGAGACGAGCATCAGCTTCACCAAAGGTGAGATAAGCTTCTGCGGCGCGCATCAAGAAGAAGTCAGCATCTGGGAACAAAGTGTTTTTGGTCTTTGCATTGTCGGTGCGATAGTTCGTGAACTTAGTTACACCATATCCTTCTACAAACTTAGTGGGATCACTGATCTTCAAAGAGCGTTTCTTACCCCAGAACAAAGCACGATCGTCGCCAGCTGCTGTTTGTATAGCCTTAGTGGTGTCTTTAGGTGCTTCTCCTTCTGGGAAGAACTTAGCCACAAGTTCAGGACGAGCACGATGACCTTGCCATTTACCAGTGGTGTTGTTACCGGAAACAAACTGACCATCGTTCATATCATCGTTGAATGCACCAGCCATAAGGAAGAGTGTCGTACCATAAGAGGTGGTTTTCTCTCCATCTTGCAAAAGTGCGAGAATAGCTTCTTCAGAAGCTCCATTGCTACCATTGTCACCCATAAAGAGTTGTTGGTAAGCTGTCCAACCATTGACTGCTTTTCCAGTGTGAAGCTTGTAAGGTGAGTTTATCACCTTCTCAGCATATTCCTTTGCCTTTTTCCATTCGGGTTTGCCCGTATACACCTCTGCATTGAGATAAAGACGTGAAAGGAGCAACCATGCAGCAGCTTTGTCAGCACGACCATAACCCTCTTCAGTGTCCTTTTCGGGTTTAGCCTCAGCCATGTTCTTTTCAGCTTCGAGCACTTCAGACTCAATCCATTTGTAAAGTTCAGCACGGCTCATTTGTGCAGGCTTGTCCGAACCTACAGTTGTGCGGAAACCGATGTTGCCCCAACCATCCATAAGATAGTAATAATAGAGTGCACGGAGGAAACGCACTTCGGCAGTCATCGTAGCATCATGATTTTTTGCCACCTCCAAATAGTGGTTGCAAACAGTTACGCCAAAGAAAAGACGATAGTAGAAACCACGAAGGAAGGGATGCTCAGAGTTCCACTGGTTTTTATTGAGAGGTTGCACACCTTCGTCACCCCAAGCACTGATTGCTTCATCGGAAGTCAATTCTTGAGAGTTGAAAAGTTGGCGCAAGAAACCAGAAGTACCGCCATCAATACCGTCAACGTCAGAATCACCATTGGCACCTCCATTACCAGCTACGGCCATATTGGCGTAGCACTTATTGAAGAGGTTGTCGGGAGTAACAGTCATATTTGTCTTGGGATCGATGGGCTTCACGTTCAAGTCACCTACACAAGAGCTAAGTCCCAAGCTGAGTGCTAGAGCAGCAGCAGGAAGAAGGGATTTTATATATAGTTTCATAAGACTATGCTATAATAGGGTTAGAAATTGAGCGATACACCAGCCAAGATGGTAAATGGACGTGGATAGACATTTTGTCGATTCCGCCAAAGACATCAGGGTCAATTCCTTTATACTTGGTAAGTGTGAAGACATTGCTAGCTGACACGTAAAGACGGCCATTCACACCTTGATAGCGCGCACCTTTGAAGAGGTTTTCGAAAGAATAACCTAGGGTGATGTTCTCCATGCGGAGGAATGAACCATTCTGAACGAAGCGATCAGAGAAGGCGTTGTCTTCTGTAGTCCAACGAGGTTGAAGACTATAAACAGGACGGTTGCTCAAGAAGCCCTTACCAAACACTGTAGAAACGTTGGCAGAACCAGCTTCTAAGTCATTGTAAACATAGTTATCGAGCGAAGCACGGAGGCTAAAGCCAAAGTCCCATTGCTTGTATTGCAATTTAGAGGTAAAACCACCCGTCCAAGGAGCCATAGGACTCTTGTAGAAATACTTGTCGGAGTTATTGATTTTACCATCTCCGTTGCGGTCTACGTAAACACCTTCGAGGGGCACTCCGTTCTTGTCATAGACTTGTTGGTAAACATAGAAGCTGCTGGCAGGATGCCCCACGGCGTGCGCTTGAATGAAACCACCAGTACCTGCAGAAATGCCACCAGTTGGGACGCTGTAATTGTCAGCATTACCACCCACCAATTCAGTGATTTCGTTCTTGTTGTAGGTAGCATTAACACCAATTTCCCAGAACCAATCCTTTTGTGCAATTGCCTTCCAGTTAAGTGTCAATTCCACACCTGAGTTCGTGAGCGAACCAATGTTACTGCTCACGCGGTTCTTAAAGTTAGAACCCGCAGGAACGTCTACAGTGTTGATGAGGTCAGTGGTCTTACGATAGTAGTAATCGATGCTACCTGAGAGTCGTTGATTCCAGAAGCCGAAATCGAAACCACCATTATAGGTTGTTGTAGTTTCCCAGCTGAGTTTGCGGTTGTAAGCGTTAGGCAAATCCAAGTGTCCGGTACCTACGATAGGATAGTATGAATCAGCTGCGATGTTCGTGTTGTACGAAGCAAAATAGTTGTAATCACCGATACCATCTTGCTGACCTGTTTGACCATAACCCAAACGCAATTTCAAATCGCTGAGCCACTCTACGTTTTTGAGGAATTGCTCATTATTGATTTTCCAACCGAAAGCGAAAGAGGGGAACATCGCCCAGTGGTTTTCAAAACGGCTTGAACCATCATAACGGAAAGTAGCCGTGAAGAGATAGCGATCAGCAAGCGAATAGTTGGCACGACCGAAGAAACTTACGAGGTAGTTTTCAGTCTTCCATTCATCTTTCTTAGGTTGATAAACCGTGCCACGAAGATTTTCAACATCGTTTGTTTGAGGATAGAAACCAGAACCTTTGCTGAAGCCTTCGCGGTAGAAGTGCTGCCATTCATAACCAGCCATCACATCGAAATGCTGTGTCTTGCTGAAATCCTTGGTATATTGTGCATAAGCATTGTAGGAGAAATTGTATTTATTGATTTTCTCCCAGCCTGAATAGCCATAATAAGTATTTGTACCGGAAGCAGGACTAATCTCTGTATCTTGACGACCGCCTGAAACGTCAGCACCAATGTTCATGTGAAGGCGCAAATCCTTCAAACCATGCACTTGATAGTCTAATTCTAAGTTTCCAACAAAAGCATTAGACTTAGCCACATCGTTCTTCAAGTCAATCATTGACAGAGGGTTAGCTGTGGCAAGGTCGATTTTTGTTTCAGGCCACTTGCTATCCTTGAGCACACTACCCTCTTGCAACCATTGGTAATAACCACCAAAGTTCTTAAAGCGAGGATCAGCAGTACGAACAGGCTTTGTGGGATCCATTCCTAATGCTGCACCCATTGCACCACCATCTGCATAGACCGTCTTAGCAAACATATACTTTGCGCTAAGATTTACCTTCAAATGATCATCAAGCAATGAGGGGTTTACGTTCAAACTTGCAGTATAGCGATTGAAGTCAGAAGTACGGAGAATACCTTCTTGGTTGGTAGCACCAACGCTCGCACGGAAAGGCACATTCTTCACACTACCCGTCACCGTCACGTTATTATCAAACGACAAAGCGGTACGATAGATTTCTTTCTGCCAATCGGTGTTGTAGAACTTTTGCTTGCCATCTTCCATCACACCCAAGGCTTTGTAGGCGTCAGAACCTTCTCCATAGTAGGTCTTCACGAACTCTACAAATTGATTCCCAGACATTACCTCTTGCACACGGCGCTTTTGGTTGACAGACATACTTCCGTTGTAGCTCACCTTCAACTGAGCACCTTTGCGGCCTTTCTTGGTGGTGATGATGATTACACCATTAGAACCACGGCTACCATAGATAGCAGTTGCAGAAGCATCTTTAAGCACAGTGAAGCTCTCAATGTCAGCAGGGTTTACCATAGAGAGGGGGTTGGAAAGACCCTTCACACCTTGGTTGTCCATGGCCAAACCGTCGATAACGATCAGCGGATCATTAGAAGCATTCAAAGAAGAACCACCACGGATGCGGATGGTTGCACCAGCACCAGGAGTACCGCTACTTGTGGTAACGTTCACACCGGCGATTTTACCTTGGATCATGTCTTGTGCATTCACCACAAGACCCTTATTCTTTTCATCGGGCTTAATGGCGGACACAGAACCTGTCATATCGTTCTTCTTGGCAACACCATAACCGATGACAACAGCTTCACTGAAACTATTGTTAGATTCTTTCAATACGATGTTGAGAGCCTGACCTTCCCATTTCACTTCTTGACCATCGTAGCCAATATAAGAAATACGGAGGGTTTGACCCACTTTAACTCCTTTGATGGTGAAATTACCCGCTGCATCAACGGTTGCACCGTTAGCAGCACCTTTCACCATTACTGACGCACCAATCAATGGTTCGCCATTTGCGTCTTTCACAGAGCCCTTGGCTACTGAAGACTTCTGTTGTTGCACGGTTGCCACCTCTGAAGGAGCATTGGCAGCCATCATTGCACCTGAAGGAAGTGCCATCAACAGCGTCATAAGACCTACTGACTTGAATTGCTTATGCATATATGGTTTAGACTTTTAGTTTGAAAAACCTATATTGATAATTGCGTGGCGCGCATTCCCCACTCGAGGGAATTGCGCCACATATGTCTATGTTGTATCTTTTTGAAGAGTGAATTTATTGTATGGAAATCGCAAAACCACCTCCTACACCAGCCACAAGATTCTTGAGTACTGTTTATTGTTCACTTTCATCTTTTTAATGACGTAGGATTCAGGATTCTTGTTCCAAGCTGTTCCCTTTGCATCGGCATATATCGTTGCCGTGTAGGTCTTGCCTGGGGTAAGGAAGTCGAGCGCGATGTTCGTTTTGTGACCATTGTCGCCAGCAGTGCAACCAATATACCAGGCATCTTTACCTTTTGCTTTGCGAGCTGTGACCACGTATTCACCGGGTTCAGCCTCTAAATAAAGACTCTTGTCCCAATCAACGGCAACGTCTTTGATGAATTGGAAAGCATCGGGACGCGCTTCGTAATGTTCAATCACATCGGCTGCCATTTGCAATGGACTATAAAGTGTGACATAGAGTGCCAACTGACGCGCTAGTGTGGAACGCACTCGGCTGGTATTTTCTGGGTTCATTTTTGAAACGTCCATTACAAAAATACCAGGCGTGTAGTCCATGGGACCACCGATGCAACGCGTGAAGGGAAGAATGGTAGTGTGATTTACTTCATTACCTCCAAAAGCCTCGTACTCGGTGCCACGTGCACTTTCATTACCAATCAAGTTGGGATAAGTGCGACAAAGTCCCGTGGGACGAGTGGCTTCGTGAGCATTCACCATTATCTTATAATCGGCTGCCTTCTTCACAGCATAGAGGTAGTGGTTGTTCATCCACTGACTGTAATGGTGTTCTCCACGAGGAACAATATCGCCCACATAACCACTTTTCACGGCATCGTAGCCATTATCTTTCATAAATTGATAGGCCTTGTCGAGATGACGTTCGTAGTTGCGAACAGACGAAGAGGTTTCGTGATGCATGATGAGCTTCACATTCTTGCTTTTCGCATAATTGCTGAGCCCTTTGACATCAAAATCGGGATAAGGAGAAACGAAATCGAAAACATAGTCTTTCTGATGACCGAACCAGTCTTCCCAACCTTCATTCCAACCTTCCACCAAAACGGCGTCAAAACCATTCTTGGCTGCAAAGTCGATATATCGCTTCACATTTTCAGTGTTGGCAGAGTGTTTACCATTGCTGGGCAATTTAGAATAATCGGTTTTACCCAACTGCACACTAGAAACGGCATCAGTATAAGCCCACTTGCCACGACCGGTAATCATGTCCCACCAAACGCCAACATATTTCACGGGATGAATCCACGAAGTATCTTCAATTTTGGAGGGTTCGTTGAGATTCAAGGTGATGCGGCTCGCAAGAATATCGGTAGCCTTACGTCCCACAATCACCGTGCGCCAAGGAGACACGGTTGGTGTTTGAAGATAACCTTTATCGCCTCGTGCATCGGGGGTGAGATGACTCACGAAAGGTGTTGTTATTTTTCTTGATAGGTGAGGTGCATCGTGGGATAATCTGTACAAGCAGCCTCATGAAGATTGAGATAAAGGCCATCGTCAGTGCGCATTTGCAAAGCCGTCTGCACTGTTGTTGGGCCAATGGGAGTGCTAGATGCATTCTCAGTGATGGCACGTTTCATTCTCCCCCTAATTTCAGACAATTTCGTAGTCTGATAATTGTATTCTTGCGTATCGTAGTCGCCAGCCACCCACCAAGCAGTGTGATTGCCTGTCATGGCAAATTCTGTGAGTTCTTCAGCGACAACGAAATAAGTCAAATCCTTTTGGTCAGGAAATTCGTAGCGAAAACCAAGACCATCATCAAACAAGCGGAAACGAATATTGAGAAAACGATTGTTCTTTGTTTGCTTCAATTGCACGAGCAACTCATTATAATGGTTGCGGATGCTACTCTCTTCTCCCCAAACTGGTTTCCAAGTTTCGTCGAAGGAATTATTTTCAAACTTCTCTAGAGTGAAATCGCTAAAGAAGTCTGCTTTTCTGCTAGCTTCTTTATCTGTAGCGCGCGAAGGTTTCCAATCAAAATCAGTACTCTTCTCACCATTCTCCTTTTTAAGCTGGTAACCAAGATGGGAAGGAGCAACCACCGTTTTGCCATCAACACGGAACGTATAAGTGGGACGTCCATTGTCGAGAGCAAACGAAAGTTCCATCTTTCCATCGGGGGAGGTTACTTTCTGAGCCATTGCACCAAGTGCGATGCAAATCAACGCTGCGGATAAGAGGATTCTCTTCATATTGTATATTACATTAGAAAAACTGCATATTTTGCATCCATACAGATAGCAGAAACACGCAAGACAAGGCCAAAACGAATAGACGTAAATCTACCGATTTCGCTATGTCTACAACGCAAAATTACACATTTCATTTGATACAGCCATATCAATCAGAAAAAATATAGAATATCAAAACAACGGTTTTATCATTTTCCACTGATTATCTGTACTTTATGGACAACGTTTTTCTGAAGTAATATAGACTGCAACAAATCAGTTATAGACAAAATGGAGAGATTTCTGAAGATTTGAAACACCTTTTTATCAAACAAACCTTGCAAAAGCACCCATTTCACGTCACTTTTTGCTAGATATTGTCCCATCATTCAAAATTGCATAAAAAGAACGCGTTGATATACATTTCTTATTCATTTTCTCCTGCATAAAAAGCCTAAATACTACAATTCGACTTCTAAAGATATAAACTAAATCCCATTCACGTACGCGCGCATACACTGTAGTTTACATCTTTTGCTGTCACAAGTGTCACACAACAAGAGGTAATCAACAAGAAAACACGCACTTAACACGTATTGATAACACTAGTACTAAAACTAGACGCAAAAGAAGAAAAAATCAAGACAAATCTAACAATTACATCCCCAAAAACTAGTATTTCTCTTTCATCAAATAACGGGTTGTTTTACTCAAAACGACAGGTTGTTTTATCAAAAAAACGACAGGTCGTTTTTACCCAAAAACGACGGGTTGTTTTTACCTAACAAGTGTGACACTTGTGACAGCAAAAAAAAACAAATCGTGTAGTATGCGCGCATACGCGTAAGGGCAAATGATGTGTAATTTCTAATTAGCACCACATTTTTTTCAGCAAAAAAGCGAGAAATCTCGTGGTTATATCACGAGAAATAGGTAAATTTGCACGCAATTTAATTTCATTCATCGCCTTATGACTGCCAATTTTATTGCCGACAAAATTGTCATGGATGGTCTCACCTACGATGACGTCCTTCTCATCCCAGCTTATTCCGAAGTTCTTCCACGAACTGTGTCGCTCAGCACGAAGTTTTCGCGCAACATTGAGCTTCAAATTCCCTTTGTCACTGCCGCAATGGACACCGTGACAGAAGCACCTATGGCTATTGCCATTGCTCGTGAGGGAGGTATCGGTGTAATCCACAAAAATATGTCGATTGAGGATCAAGCTCGTCAAGTCGCTATCGTGAAACGTGCCGAAAATGGTATGATTTACGACCCTATCACCATCAAACGTGGCAAGACAGTGCGTGAAGCCCTCGATTTAATGGCTGAATATCACATTGGCGGTATCCCTGTGGTAGACGATAATATGCACCTTGTAGGCATCGTCACCAACCGCGATCTCCGATTTGAACACAACCTCGACAAGGCCATTGACGAAGTGATGACCTCGGAAAATCTGGTAACGACAAACACAACCACAGACTTGGCTGCTGCTAGCGAAATTTTGCAACAGAACAAGATTGAAAAGCTCCCTGTCATTGACAACCACGGCAAATTGGTGGGTTTGATTACCTATAAAGACATCACCAAAGCAAAAGACAAACCTATGGCTTGTAAAGATGCTAAGGGTCGCTTGCGCGTTGCAGCTGGTGTGGGTGTCACCGCAGACACTATGGAACGCATTGATGCGCTCGTTGCTGCTGGTGCTGACGCTATTGTCATCGACACTGCTCATGGTCATTCAAAAGGCGTGGTAGACAAACTCAAAGAAGCAAAAGCGAAATACCCTGAAGTAGACTTTGTGGTGGGTAACATTGCCACAGGAGAAGCTGCGAAAATGCTTGTAGAAGCGGGTGCAGACGCGGTGAAAGTCGGCATTGGACCTGGCTCTATCTGCACCACACGCGTCGTAGCTGGTGTGGGTGTTCCTCAATTGTCTGCTGTTTATGATGTGGCAAAAGCCTTGGAAGGCACAGGTGTTCCCCTCATTGCTGATGGTGGCTTGCGCTATTCTGGTGACGTTGTCAAGGCTCTCGCTGCTGGTGGTTACAGTGTGATGATCGGTTCATTGGTGGCTGGTTGCGAAGAAAGTCCTGGTGAAACCGTCATTTTCAATGGTCGTAAGTTCAAGACTTACCGCGGTATGGGGTCTTTGGAAGCAATGGAAAATGGCTCTAAAGACCGCTATTTCCAAAGCGGTGTGGACAGCGTGAAGAAACTTGTTCCCGAAGGAATTGCGGGTCGCGTTCCTTACAAAGGCAGTGTTCAAGAAGTGATTTATCAACTTGTGGGTGGTCTTCGCTCAGGTATGGGCTACTGCGGTGCGGCTACAATCGAGTTGCTCCACAATGCTAAGTTCACACGCATTACCAATGCTGGTGTGCAAGAAAGCCACCCTCACGACATCACTATTACAAGTGAGGCTCCCAACTATTCTCGCAGCGAATAGGATAAGCCTTCATTTCTGAAATTCAAACTATTAGATACTAGTGGTTAAATGATTAGATGAAATGAATTACACCTACAAAACAATATCAAAATAAGGTCGCACACAAGGGTCTTTGGGGGATTAAATCTCCCGAAGACCTTTCACGGCCTAAACAAGAAACTGCGTTTTTGTCCGCTCGTTTGCGTGAAAATGAGAATGATTTTTCCTTAACTTCGTTCGCACGCTCCAGACTCATCCACCAACGCTTCAGATATTTCTCTGTTCTTATGAAACAAATCCTTGTCTTCTTCTGGTTATGTTGCGCTACGCTATCCGCTGTGGCACAGTCCACGAACCGCTCTGTAGTAGCCACGATTGATGGACGCCCCATCTCTCGTGAGGAGTTTGTGTATGCCTATCAGAAGAACAAGGTGCTGAGTGGTCAAGTTTCACTTGCGCCCCGAGATTATCTCAATCTTTATCTCGATTATCTACTGAAAAGTTGCTGACGCACAAGCAGCAGGACTTGACACCTCCAAAAGTTTTTCGCAAAGAATTTCGTCTCTATCGCGACAGTCAATTGGCAAAAAGACTGGTCAACCAAACTTTCATTGATTCTGTAGCAAAAGTTGTCTTTCAAAAAGAAGAACAGCAACTTAACGGAAAAGACAAACTAGAATTATCTCATATTCTCCTTGCTGTTCCCTCCACTGCGACAGCTTCACAGAGAGAAGCAATCTCCCAGAGAGCTGACAGCATTTATCGATTGATTTTATCGGGAACAGACTTTTCGCAATTGGCGCAAAAATATAGCGAAGATCAAGGGACAGCGCGCAACGGCGGACGCCTTCCCACCATTTATCCAGGTATGACGGAACTTGCCTTTGAGGAAGCAGCCTACCGTTTGGGGGAAAATCAAGTGAGTCGTCCCGTGCTTTCCTCTTATGGCTATCACATTATCTTGATGCGCAATCGTCAGCATTTACCACCATTTGCAGAGGTTTACCCAAGCATCGTAGAAAACTTGCGCAAGAACGACATCGAAGAGATGGCAGCTCAGCAGTCATTGGCACTGATTCAACAAAAAACGGGACAATCTCGTGCAAGCATTATGGACAGTTTAGCACGAACGCTTCCCACCGAAGACAAGACTTTGGCATTGCTTCTCCAAGAATATCACGACGGACTGCTGGTTTATGAGATTTCAAAGCAAAAAGTTTGGGATGCTGCTGAAAAAACCCCCATTGCTTTAGCCGAAGTGTTTAAGCGCAATCGAAAATCTTTGAAATGGTCGCAACCGCGTTTTGTTGGCTATATTGTGGGAGCGCAAACGAAAGCTTTGGCCAAACAAGCGAAAAAGTTGCTCCGCAAAGGAGTTCCTGCAAATATGGAAATCCGAGATTACCTAGCTTCGACACTCAACAAAGATAGTGTGGTTGCTATGGCTAAAGGCCGATATATCGTGCAAAAAGGCGAGATCAGCACCATCGACAATTTGGCATTTGGTGTGAAAAGCGCCAGAGTATTTCTGTTACACGAAAATATGCCATTTACGATGCTAGCTGGTAGCATTGAAAAACGTCCTCAATCGTATGAAGACGCGCGCAGTGAAGTGTTAGAACTTCGTCAAAAAGAATTAGAATCGATGTGGTTAGAACAACTAAGACGTACGCATCGCATCACCATCAACGAAGACGTAGTCAAAACTATTCCCATGGCGCAATAAGCCAGTAGCTATTGCTTAGTTCTAGGCATTCACCCTACCCTAAAAAGGCTATGCAATGTTTGCCCTACTTTCTTCACTAAAACGTTCCGTGCATTTAGTGCGCAAGACGCTAGAATAGACGCAATGCGCAAGATGCTCCGTCTAGACAACGACAATTGCAAGACGCATCGTTAGGAAAGATGACCAACAAGACGTTGTGTAAGAAGTATGAGCTTCATTCAAAGTCAATAAGTCCAATTCCCCATTAAGCTATCCATATATGAATAAACGCTTCGCTATTTTTGCAGCAGGTTTTCTATTACTCGGTGCTGCCTTTGCCCAAATTCGTCAAAAAAACATAGTAGACGAAGTGATTTGGGTAGTCGGTGATAGTCCCATCCTTCTATCGGATGTAGAGGATTATCGCGTCAATGCAGAGGCTGAAGGACAGGTGTTCAAAGACCCTTATGCACAGATTCCAGAGCAAATCGCCATACAAAAGTTGTTTCTCCATCAAGCCGAACTCGACTCTATTGAAGTGACCGAGGCCGACGTTGCGTCTTATGCAGACGCACTCCTAGCGGAAAATGTACGCAAAGCAGGATCTAAAGAAACACTCGAGGCGATTATGCACAAAAGTTATGCACAAATCCGCCAACGCTACATACAACAAACGCGCGAACAGCAACTAATGGACGGAGTGCGCAGAAAGCTAACAAGCAACATTAAAGTGACTCCAGCGGAAGTTCGCGATTATTTCTCCAAAGTCCCCAAAGATAGTTTGCCCACCGTCCCCACGGAAGTTGAAGTGCAAATCATTACGCAACAACCCAAAGTGTCGCGCGAAGAAATAGAACGTATTGAAGAACAACTCAATGGCTATGCCAAACGCGTGAACGATGGTGAAGATTTTGCACGCATTGCACGTATGTATTCTCAAGACGGAAGTGCGCGCAATGGTGGAGAATTGGGACTGAGTGGTCGCAACCAATGGGTGAAACCTTTTGCTGATGTGGCCTTCTCTCTCAACGACCCTAAGAAGGTGTCGAAAATCGTAAAGACCGAGTTTGGTTATCACATCATTCAATTGATTGAAAAGCGTGGCGACAAGGTTAATGCCCGTCACATCCTCCTAAAACCAGAGATAAAGGCAGAGGAGGTGGAGCGTTGCATCTCGCGCCTTGACTCGATAGGAACAGATATTCGCAACAACAAATTCTCTTTTGAAGATGCAGCCCGCGAATTGTCTGATGACAAGGACACGCGCAACAACCACGGATTGATGGTGCAAATGAATCCCATGCAACGTGAGATTCAAGCGCGCTTTTGAGATGAAAGACCTTCCGCAAGACATTGCAAAGGTGGTAGATACGCTCAAAGTAGGGGACAAGTGTCGAATGCTTTCACCATGATAGACCCCTAAGACAGGACAAGAAGTTTGTGCTGATTGTCAAAACTTCGCAGTCGTATCGAAAGTCACCCTGCCAACTGCAACTGAAGACTTCCAAACTTTGCGCAATGTATATCTCAACCATCGCAAACAAGAAAGTTATTCAAAAAAATGGATTGTCGATAAGATAAAATCCACTTACACGCGCATTAGTCCCAGAATGGCGTAATCATCAGTTCGAATATTCTGGATGGATTAAGTAGACTTCTGTCTGTTCTTTGCAAAAGCACTTCGCTTGTAGAGTACTATTGCTCCCAGAATCCGTATCACTCATGGTAGACTTTTCTATTCTGCAATAGTATCGCTCATACGTCTCTAGACTTCTTCTTTATATTTTTGAAGCATTTTTTCCTCTTTCGTCGCTCATTTCTGTTTGCAGTAAGCCTACTCTTCGTATGCTTACTGCAGGCTTATGCACTCACCTTGATGCCTAGTCGCAAATGGACTAAGCCACGCGATGAACGCATTCAGATTCATCACGCTGATTTGCTGTTCCGTGATGTTGCCACCACAGGAGATGGACAAGTGCTCAAAGGCAAATGTGCTGTTGTCGCATAGCGGAATGCGCTTATCGTGCGATAGTGCTGTTTTCTATGAAGCCTCCAACTCATTTATGGCTTACGGCAAAGTGAAGTTTCGACAAGGAGATACCCTATCTTTGACGGGCGACTCATTATATTATGATGGAACGTCGCAGTTTGCGAGGGTATTTCGCAACGTTGTGATGAAACACCGCAAAATGACGCTCTACACCGAACTTCTCAACTACGACCGCATCAAAGGTAGTGGGTTTTACGATACGGGAGGAAAAATCGTAGATGGGAAAACGGTGCTCACATCACAAAAAGGAGAATACTTCACGGCAAAAGCGCGATGCGCAATTTAATGAGGACGTGTTGCTCATCAACAATAAAAAGGATAGTCTTCTCACCAACGATTTGCACTACGACACACGCAGCAAATGGGCACACGCCACAGGACCAACCAATCTCTTTAGTGGTGGGAGTCACATCTACACCATTGACGGAGAATACAACACCCAAAACGGAACGTGCAAAACTCACCAAACGACCGCAACTCTTCAACAAAGGAAGAAAATTGGTGGGCGACAGCATCAGTTACGACAAACATCGCGGATATTCGGAAGCTTTTCGCAACATTATTTTCATCGACTCTGTAGACATCAACAACAAAAACATTTTGTTGGGAGATTATGGCTATTACAATGAGCCGAAAGGAGAAGCAATGGTGACAAAGCGTGCACTCGGCAAAAACTTCTCACGTGGAGCAGACACGCTTTTTGTCCACGCAGACACCCTCCGTCTTTACTCCTACAATCTCAAGACTGATTCGGCTTATCGTGTGTTGCACGGCTATCCCCACGTTCGGTCTTATCGCACGGACATACAGGCTGTTTGCGATTCGCTCGTGTTCAATTCGCACCTAAACCTTCTCTCCCTCTATCGCGACCCCATTGCGTGGAGTGACGACCGCCAAATCTTGGGAGAAGAAATCAATGTCTTCACCAACGACTCAACGATAGACTCTGTTTACATTGAGCGACAAGCGTTGATTGTGCAATCTCTTCCCGACAGTGCGCTCTTCAACCAAGTAGCGGGCAATTTGATGCAGGCTTATTTCCGCAATGGCGATATCTATCAGACCCGCGCGGATGGGAATGCCATCCTCGTAAACTTCCCGATGGAGAAAGATAGCACCTTCCTCTATCAGAATTACTGCGAAGCAGCAAAGCTCCGCGTTGATGTGCGCGACAAAAAGATGCAACGTTTCTGGGCTGGTCCTAATCCTATTGCTAAAGACCTATCCCATCGGAATGGCGCCTCCCGAACATAATCGTTTGACAAACTTTGCGTGGTTTGACAATATCCGACCAAGAGGAGCTGAAGATCTTTTCGAATGGCGTCCGAAAAGTGCTGAAACGCGCTTGAAAGAAATGCCAAGAAGAAATGCTCCTCTCCAATCTTTACACCTCCAAACTGCCGCCAATGACTCGACGCAACTCAAAATGGAGAATACAGAACCTAAGTCTTCTAAAGTAGCTAATTCGGAAACAAAAGCAACTACTTCGCAAGCAAAAGCAACTACTTCGCAAAAAGCAACTACTTCGCAAGCAAAAGTAACAGCTTCACAAACAAAGGCAACTACTTCGCAAAAAGCAACTACTTCGCAAATAAAGGAAGCACAAGAAACGAAGAAAACGAAAGCAACAAAAGCGACTAAGGCGGCAAAATAAGCATTTATCACTCAAACATCAGGATAGCCTATGGCTGACATCATTCATCTCCTTCCCGACTCAGTAGCCAATCAAATTGCAGCTGGCGAAGTTATTCAACGACCTGCGTCGCTGATAAAAGAGCTGGTGGAAAATAGTATTGATGCAGGTGCCGATCGCGTGCAAGTCATTGTGACAGATGCCGGTAAGACCTGCGTGCAAGTCATTGACAACGGCAAAGGAATGAGTGAAACAGACGCAAGATTGTCCTTCGAACGTCACGCTACTTCTAAGATTCAAAAAGCAGACGACCTCTTTTCGCTCCAAACGATGGGGTTCCGTGGCGAAGCCTTGGCATCCATTGCTGCTGTGGCACAAGTGGAACTGCGCACTCGCACGGCAGAAGACGAATTGGGCGTGAGCATCCAAATAGAAGGTTCGAAAGTGACGAACCAAGAAGTGATTGCGTGTCCTGTTGGTGCCAACTTTTCTATTAAGAATCTGTTTTTCAACATCCCTGCGCGACGCAAGTTTTTGAAAAGCAACCACACGGAATTGTCTAACATCGTGGCTGAATTTGAGCGCATCGCACTTGCTCATCCTAAATTGTCTTTCCATCTCAGCACCCCCGATTCCGTTCTTTTAGATTTGCCTTCTGGCAACTTCCGACAACGCATCGTCAATATCTTTGGACGTAGTCTCGACAAACAAATCATTCCTTTGAAGGTGGAAACATCGATGGTCACGATAGTCGGTTTTGTGGGAAACCCCGAAAGTAGCAAGAAAAAAGGCGCACGACAATTCTTTTTTGTCAATGGTCGTTATATGCGACACCCTTATTTCGCCAAAGCGGTGCAAAATGCCTACGAACGACTCATTCCCGAAGGAGATCAAGTGCAGTTTTTTTCCTTCAAATGGTGGTCGATCCCTCAAGAATCGATGTAAATATCCACCCAACAAAGACAGAAATCAAGTTTGAAGATGAGCAGGCTATTTGGCAAATTCTTCGTGCTGCGGTGAGAGAGTCTTTGGGAAAATTCAACGCCATCCCAACGATTGATTTTGAAGCTGGCGAATCGCTCAATCTACCTGTATTTCAAGAAGGAGATTTCTCTGACGTTCAAGAACCAAGCATCTCCATCGACAATGATTTCAATCCGTTCCTCACGGGAAATGCTGGCGACACGTCCATTTTTTCCACTTCTACAACAGCCAACAGTGGACTCGCAACAAACGGAAATGGTTTTACGAATTTGTCGACAAACACTGGGGGAACTTCTCAAAACGCAGCTACTTCTGGAGGAAATTCACCAAGCACACACACACCACGGGGGTGGGAAAATGCCTTTGATGTGTCGCAAGATGAGAACTTCACGTCTACTTCTCACGGCAATCCTGCGCTCTCTACTCCCAATGCTTCATTTCAGTGGGAAACGCCAAAGCACGACAGACGATCAACCCACACTTTATGCGCAACTCGGGGAATCCGTTCAGCAACATTGGGAAATTGCGACCCTCGATTTCATTCAATATAAAGGACGCTACCTCCTTGCTCCAACCGACGAAGGTCTACTCATCATAGACCAGCATCGGGCACATATGCGCATCTTGTTTGATGATTATGTGAGACAAATCTCTAAACACGAACAAGCCGCACAAGGACTACTCTTTCCGCAAATCATTGAAGTAGCTCCCAATCAAATGGCTATTTTTGCAGGCAATCGAGTCGGAGCTCACAGACATTGGTTTTGAACTTTCCTATTTGGGCAATAACAGCTACTCTGTGTTGAGTGCTCCAGCCAGCATTGATGGCATCGACCCTGTCTTGCTACTGCAAAACATTCTGGATGATGCACAACAGCACGACACAGAAATTCACGAAGAAGTAGTGAATAGCATAGCGCTCTCAATGGCTAGAAAGTCCGCGCTTCCTGTTGGACAATTTCTCAACACAGATGAAATGAGAGATTTAGCCACGAAAATTGTTCCAAAGTAGCGAACCTTCGTTTGCTCCAAACGGCAAAACAATTTTCCAAATCATTCCTCATCGTTTGCTCACGCAGAAATTGGAATAGGCAGATTTTGACATTAAAACCTCGAACTTATTACCCCATTATCCCCTATGAGCGACGGCAATTTTAATCGCAGTATGCTTCCCAGCAATAGTTTTCAAAGTGGAGTCCGTGCGGGACAAGCTCGTATGCAACAGTTTGCTCAAGAAGCGTTCAAAGCAACCTTAGATCAACACAAGTCATTGGTTTCTCCTGATGTTGCGGAGCAATTATTGACGACTTTTCTACAGCAGTTGAAGCAAAGAGGATAACGAGATATTCTCTTTCCCTTAGATTGTTTAGTTTACTTCCCTATGGATGTCCCCATAGATGTTCTACGGCGTCCTCAAATCTCTAAGGTCTTCTCAATGAACAGAGAACCCAATAGGAATACACAATCAAGATTTACGCGGACAACAACAAATAGAAGCAGCTTTATATATTGGAGTTGCTTTCGCCATAGAAGTAACATAGAACTATAAGATGAATATATCCCTGCATAATCACCCAAAATGCGGAGATTTTGGCAAATAAACGGGAGAAAGGGGCAGAAATCAAGAAGTATTGCGTAACTTTGCAGCATAGATAACCAGTGTAAACTGTATTATTCTAATTCGGATAGCAAACAAACCTGTGAAAGTACTACGTAAACTACCATGGGTATTCTCCGTTATGTTACTTATCGTAGGATGCCAGAAAACAGAAAAACAATATCATATAGGCGTGTCTCAATGTTCTGATGATGCTTGGAGAAATAAGCTCAACACTGAGATGCGCATTGGCGGATATTACTACAACAATCTTGATATTTCCATTGCTTCAGCGCAAGACAACGACGATTTGCAAAATTCAGCAAATCGACAGCCTTGTCGATGCTGGAGTAGACTTGTTGATTGTCTCTCCCAATAAGCTAAGCACGATGTCTGATGTCATCGATCGGGCTTACGACAAAGGTATTCCCGTTATTCTTCTGGACAGAAAAAGCAAATCTCCCAAATATACAGCTTATATTGGCGCGGACAACTATGAAGTTGGACGCACGATGGGCGGTTATGTGGCTGGCAAACTCAAAGGAAAAGGGAATGTGGTGGAGATTATGGGATTAGATGGTTCTTCACCAGCCGATGAACGCCACCGCGGTTTTGTGGACGCACTGAAGAAACATCCCAACATCAAACTGTTAGAAAGCAGAAATGCGGATTGGACAGAGAAAACTGCACGCGCACAAATGGACACGCTTCTGGCGCACCACTCCTCCATTGATTTAGTTTTTGCACACAATGACCGTATGGCTTTGGGAGCGCGTGAAGCCCTCCAAGCTGCCGACCGCAAAGACAGTATGCTCTTTGTTGGTATTGATGCACTCCCCACTCCTCAAGGGGGCATTGATGCCGTGCGCAAACATCGTATGACTGCGTCGTGCCTTTACCCCACACGAGGAGATCGCGTCATAGAATTGGCGATGAATATCCTCGAGGGACGTCCCTATGAACGCAACAACAAACTCAAAGTTGCCATTGTGACGCAAGACAATGCGACACTGTTGCATATGCAAGCCGAAGAACTCAACCGACAATACACCCGACTGCAAGATATTCACGGAAAAGTGGACGAATATCTCACTCGTTATCAGCTGCAAACGCTATTAATCTTCCTTTGGTGGCTGTTATTGTCTTGATTCTGGCTATTTCTGTTTGGGTTTTCCGCTACTACTCCTACAAGCATCGCATAGCCGAAGAAGCCTCAAAGTCGAAACTCAATTTCTTCACCAACGTTAGTCACGAATTCCGCACACCGCTCACACTCATTGCCGATCCGATTGAGCGGTTGTTGGAAGACAATAGTCTGTCTTCTCAACAAAATTCATTGCTCAAGGTGGCGCACCAAAACGCACGTGTGCTACTGCGACTCATCAACGAGATTCTCGATTTGCGCAAAGCACAAAGTGGCACAATGCGACTTAGAATTTCTCAATTTGATTTGACCACTCATCTTAAACTTTGGGTGGACAGTTTCAAAAACCTCACACAACAACGCAATATCTCCTTAACACTCGAGGCTCCCGACGCTCTTCCCTTCGTGGGTGATTTGCATCGTATTGAATTGATTTTCTACAACTTACTCTCCAACGCCATCAAATTTACTCCTGATGGGGGTAAAGTGGATGTTACGGTTTCAAAAGAGAAGAAAGGGGTCGCTATCAAGGTATCGGACACGGGAAAAGGGATCGAAAAGAGCGAACTATCGCACATTTTCGAGCGTTTCTTCCAAGGCAACAACAACCAAGGAGGCACGGGTATTGGACTTGCCGTGGTGAAATCCTTTATTGAATTGCACCAAGGCTCTGTTCAGGTGGAAAGTGAAGTGGGCAAAGGCACTTGCTTCAACATCTATCTCCCTCAACTTCACTTGGAAGAGCAAGAAGAAAGCCTTCAACAAGTGCCACAAACAATAACAAACTCAACGGATGTAGATTTAGAGGAAACTCTCTCCGAATACATCTCTACCACTCAACAGGATGTTGCCAAAGAGCAGCTCACCAACCTAGATCAAGAGGGACAAACTCCAACCTATGTGTTGGTGGTAGATGACCACGCTTCTATTCGCGACTACGTTTCGCAGCTTCTGAGCGAAGCGAACTACAAAGTGCTCACAGCCTCCAACGGAGAAGAGGGATGGAATTTGGCATTGCGTCAAGTGCCCGACCTCGTTGTTTGTGATGTTTCTATGCCCATTTTGGGAGGATTGGAACTTTGTCGACGTCTCAAAGACCATGAGATTACGTCGCACATTCCCGTAGTTTTGCTCACAGCAAATTCGCTTGACGATCACCGCGCTGAAGGCTACAACAGTGGAGCCGATGCCTATATCACCAAACCATTTAACGGTAAAGTGCTTCTCTCACGTATCGAAATCTCCTCGTCAACCGTCAAAAACTTCGCAATCTTTTTGCCAACATCACCGAACCATCCTCTACTCCAACCCTCGATGTGGATGGACAGTTCATCGAGAATTTCAAAGCGAAGATTAGGGAACAACTTTCCAATGCTACACTCACCGTGGAAGACTTGAGTGCAGAAATGGGAATGAGCCGCGTGCAACTCTATCGCAAGGTGAAAGCACTGACCGATGTTTCCCCAGTGGAACTTATTCGTATCACTCGATTGAAACGTGCCGAATCACTTCTTCTGCAAGGGGGTAAAACCATTGCTGAGGTGGCTTACGAAGTGGGGTTCTCTTCGCCTTCTTATTTTTCCAAATGTTTCAAAGAACATTTCGGCTGTCTTCCAGGCGAGAAACTTCGCCCTTGACTCTTTCAAATGCTCAGATTATCTATAACACAACGGATAACTTTTACAGATAATCTAGCATAATGAGTGACTTTATCGCTCCTTTTCTCCCCCATTTCGTGGGTACTTTTCTCACAAAGGGTGTATTTCGATGTATCTTCGCTCCGCAAGGGAAAAGTATGTCTATCTAACTGATTTTCAAGCAACGTAGCACCAATGTAACGATGTAACAAATCGTACAATCAGTAACAAATATGATACGTGTACGATATTTTTCATCATCCGCAACAAGTGTGACATAGCAAATCGGCGGAATGCCTTACCTTTGCACTGCAATCCGAAAAGAACGGGCAATTACACTGCGCTTCGAACGAGCTTCAAACCTCATTCTAACGACAGAATTTTGCTCAAACTTCCCTCACAGAACAGCGTCGCGTTTACTCTAAAACAAAACGACGCTCCCAAAAATCTCTGTCTGTTCGTTTCCTCAGACAACAACGAACGCTCCCCTCATCAAGGGAGACCATAGAGGAAACTATACATTCCCTCACAGACCTAAATACTATCTAGCTTCAAAAGCTATGCCACAGACAGAGTAAACTCTTTATTCCCTCACAGATCCAATTACTATCTCTAACTACAAAAGCTATACAATAGACAAAGTAAACTTTAACCTAAATCGGTCATTGGATTGTTGAGCAGATAGTTTGTTGTGAGTTCGAAGGCGTAGCGGGCTACGTCGAGAACAAACGAGAAACAAGATGCCAACAAGAAAATGAAAGATGACAGGAAGTTATCTTCTCTATAACGAATTGCACTATAACGTTCTAATGACCGATTTGGGTTTAATCCCTCACAGAACGATTTATAGCTTGATTATGCAAGCAAAAGTGGTGTCAAGAGTAGCCCTCTTGATGCCCTTTTTGTTTTATCCACTTCTTGCTGTCTCCTCTTCTCCTCCTACTCTGACCGATGACACTGGTAATCGGACGCAAGGTGTGCAATCGTACTACCAATGTGCGTAACACAACAGCGCAGAACGGCAGTCGGAAATGTTAAATCTGAGAGCGGAAAATGGTACGAGTTTTCTTAATTCTAGGAAAGCAACAATCCACTTTTTTGTCGCCAATCAATGATTTTGGGAGAAAAAATCTGCATTCAACGCAGGCGCAGGCAATTTTGTCGGACGTTTTCAAAATTCCGTCGGACGAAAAAGAAATTTCGTGGGAAGTTTTTTTTGAAATGTCCCACAAAATTGTACGAATGAGCCGTCGTTTCTTTGCGTCTAAGCACAAACAACCCCAAAACGAGCTGATTTCTTGCGATTTCATCAATAAACTGCGATTTTCAAAGGCGCGGAGAATCGTGTATTTCCGCCCAGGGTTCTTGTCGCTTGAATTTTCGTGTTAAATGGAGGGGTAAATCGCGCAAAGTTTCCTTAAATCAAAAATCAGAGTCAGAGTTATAAAGTGAAAGTATTCGCTACTGTGAAATAAAAGAAGCCGCACCAGCAATCAATATGCTAGTGCGGCTATTGCGTAAACAACAAATGTTGCGTTATTTCTTTTGGGGCTTAGCTTGCAAGCCGTATCCCTTCTTCTTGTCCAGGATGAAGAGGACAACAGCAAGGACAACAGAAACGACACCAAAGCAGGTGAAAATCATCATTGAGCTGCGATAAGTGGGGTCGGCTTGGTTCTTACTACCAATCCACATGGGAACGAGAGAAAGTCCGATGTTTTGGATGTAGAAAATGATAGCGAAGGCAGAACCTAACAATTTCATGGGGATAATCTTCGGTACACTAGGCCACATGGCAGAAGGAACCAAAGCAAACGCGATGCCAAGGATAACCATCAAAATCACAGCGAACCATCCGTAGGGAAGTACATTCGTCATAAAGGTGAAGTGCACAGCGGTGAGCATGGCTGCACCGATAATCATGAGAGTTGCACCCTTACCGATGCGGTCGTAAACAATGCCGAAAATAGGAGTCAAGACGATGGTACCAAAAGGCAAAACACCAGGGATGAGTCCAGCAAACGCTTCGGGAACATTATAGTTAGCAATCATGAGTTTGGTAGCAAACTTGAGGAAGGGGAACACTGCGCTGTAGAAAAGAAGACAGAGCAAAGCGATGATCCAGAAACCAGGATTAGAGAAAATCGCACCTAGATCGGAGAACTTGAAATTGTCTTCGCTCGATTCTTCTGTTGCTTTCTTACCTTCAACCGCAACGATGGACGCATCTAATTTTCTATCCATCACATTGTAAGCAATGAAGCAAAGCAAACCAATGATCAAAAGACTCGTAGCAAACAAAACAGGAGTTTGAAGACTGCCAGTACTTTTTGCAAGAATAGGGTTTAAGCCCAAAGCAGCAGCAGTACCCAAACGCGCAAGACCTACTTGCACGCCCATTGCTAACGCTAGTTCGTGACCGGTAAACCATTTGGTAATTGTCTTAGAAATCGTGATACCGGTGATTTCTGCACCCACACCAAAGATGGCAAAACCTAAACTGGCTACGGCTGCAGACATGGGAAGATGAAGCTGAAAACTCAGTACATCTACGCTGAACACAGATGCTCCAAATCAACAGATACAGCGAGATATTTAATGATAACTCCGATCAACATCAACGAAGCACTGAGCAAACCAGTGAAACGGATGCCGAGTTTGTCGAGGATAAGACCTCCAAAGAAGAGCATCAACAAGAAGACATTGATAAGTCCGTAACTTCCAGAGAAGAATCCGTAGTCGCTAGCAGACCATCCAAGACCACCTTCCGCAGTGGACTTTGTGAGAATGCTCTCCAACGGAGAGAACAGGTCGGTGACGTAGTAGCCCATCATCATAGTGATCGACACGATGATAAGCGCACTCCAACGCGCCTTAGGCGAGTCGTTGAGTTTTTGTGTGATTGATTGTGTAAGAGACATATTGATATTTGATTGATTTTACAAGTTAGGAGTCAGCACCTCCGATTTTATTTCAAAGCTTTTGAACGACGGCTACGCGCTATTTCAAATACTTATCGAGCCAACGGAAGAAGGTGCGTTGCCAAAGAATACCATTTTGCGGACGCAACACCCAGTGGTTTTCGTCAGGGAACAACAAAAGTTGAGCAGGCACTCCACGAAGTTTTGCAGCCGTGAAAGCACTTTGCGCTTGCGTGTATTCGATGCGGAAATCCTTTTGTCCGTGAATGCAAAGGATAGGAGTGTCCCAACGATCGACATACAAGTGAGGAGAAGTGCGGAATATCTTCTGTTGCTGACCTTCTGCATTCTTGTGCCAAGGTGCGGCGCCCATATCCCAGTTGGCAAACCAAAGTTCTTCCGTCTCGGTATATTGTTGTTGCGTGTTGTAAATGCCATCGTGCGCAATGAAGGCTTTGAAACGCTTGTTGTGGTTTCCTGCCAACCAATAGACGCTAAATCCTCCAAAGGAAGCACCAACTGCACCGAGGTGTTCACGATCTACATAAGGTTCATTGGCAAGGTCATCAATGGCAGAGAGATAGTCTTCCATGCACTGACCGGTGTAGTCGCCACTGATTTGTTCCAACCATTCGTGCCCAAAACCAGGAAGTCCACGGCGATTAGGAGCTATGACGATGTAGCCTTGAGCAGCCATAATTTGAAAATTCCAACGATAGCTCCAAAATTGGCTCACTGGACTTTGAGGACCGCCTTCACAAAACAGCAAAGTGGGATATTTCTTTGCAGGATCGAAGTGAGGAGGATAAATCACCCAACTGAGCATCTGCTTTCCATCGGTTGTTTTTGTCCATCGCTCTTTTACTTCTCCCCACGCAAGATTGTCGTAGAAGTATTTATTTTCTTCTGTTAATTGAGAAGGACGACCTGTTTTCGCGTCTACCAAGAAAATTTCATCGGCAGCTGCCATAGAATGACGCTTTGTGAGTAATTGTTTTCCCCCATTGAGCGGAGCCACCAATGAATAGTCTGCTTGTTCATTGGTGATTTGGCGCACTTTTCCTTGGAGATTGGTGACATGAAGATTGGCTTTTCCGTGCCAAACTCCCACAAAAAATAATTGTTTGCTGTCAGCACCCCAAGCAAAGCCGTCTACCCCACTGTCGAAGGACTCTGTGACGTAGGTCTTTTTCCCTGATTTCAAATCATAGACGCACAAACGCGCACGATCGCTTTCATATCCATCGCGCTCCATGCTGCTCCATGCCACGCATTTACCATCGGGAGAAAATTGTGGATTGATGTCGTAGCCCACATTCGCATCAACATTTGATTGATTCACCGCTTGATGCTGAAGACTTGTGGTGTAGTCTGTAGAAGTGGGTGCAGTCCATCCCTCAGGTTTGCAGAGATTGCGCGTTGTTCCAGAGGGGATATCATAAAGGAAGATGTCGCTGTCGGTGGAAGTGGCGTAATCACGACCCACTTTCTTGCGACAAGTATAAGCTACTTGTGCGCTATTCGGACCCAAGCCAATTGCTCGTTGCCACCAAATGGCATCATAGGCGATTCAAAGGGTTCTCCCTCCAAAAAGGTCTTTTTGCCACTGTGACGCGCTCACCATCAAATTCAGCCAAGAAGGGATGAGGAGCAGAGGTGACATATTGATCCCAATGTTTGTACATCAAATCGTTGATGACCATACCCGTTGCTTTGGGTAAGTCGGCTTCTTTGGGTGCAATAGCCGTATGTTGTGGCACTTCTTTGACCAGAATGACGCGCTTTCCGTTGGGAGCGAAAAGAAAATCCACCACATCGTCTTCTTCGTGGGTGATTTGTTTGCGCTCTGAGCCATCAGCTTTCATCGACCACAACTGACTGCTTCCGCTCTCGCTTGAAAGGAAAACGATGCGCTCTTCATTGCCGAAGCGCACCCACACTGCGCCTGATTCGCTTTTCGCAGAAGTGGTGAGTTGTTGCGACTTTTTGTTCTTAATGTCTAAGAGGTAAAGCACAGAGTGCGACTTGTTCTCCGCCACACTATAATAACTAACAGCATACACGGCATGAGTGCCTGCTGCATTGGGAGATACCGTACCGATGCGCCCCATAGCCCATAGTGCTTCAGGCGTCATACGGTCAGAACTCAATTTCGGCATTTGACGACCGATGAAAGTTTCAGCAGCGGCTTCTGATGCTGCTGTGGTGGTCAGTCCTGCCACACTCAAAGCTGTGGCAGCTATCATGGTGGGTATGTTCATAAGCGATGATATTATACGAGAGTCGGGAGTGTAAATCCTTCAAAAGAAATGTAATCTCAGAAAACAGAAGGAAACAACCAAAGACAAATATAGGAATATCCAATAAGTATAAGCGGTTGTGCAACCAACTTATAATATACCCGGAGAGACGCACTCTCACGGGAGCGCGTCTCTACCTAAGTTCCTTGTTTTATTTCTGTTGTTCGTTGCGCTTGCGCTGTTCTTCAACGAGCTTTGCTGTTCTGCAGCCAAAGCTGCCAAACGCGCGCTCAAGCCTGAAGGCTTCTTGTTGGGATTATTCTTATTGCGTTCGTAGGTTGCTTCCAACTTTTCCAACAATTTAGCATCATCTGTGCTCCAACGCAAATACCACATGGTGAGCGCGCTGCTGAAGAGCGAGATGAAATAGTAGAAGTTCAAACCAGCGCTGTATTTGTTGAACATAAAGAAGAACATCACAGGCATCAAGAACATCATATATTGCATAATCTTCATCTGCTGACCTTGTTGTCCAGCTGCCGCCATAGAGTCTTGTTGCTGACGCATGGTCATCATACTATACAGCACATTGGAGAGACAGAAGAGTATGCAGAAGAGCGAGAGGTGATTGCCCAATCCCCAGATTTCGCCCGACCAACTGATCAAATCGTCATACGCAGAGAGGTCGTCTGCCCAAAGGAAACTTTGTTGACGCAACTCGATAGCGTTAGGCACGAAGTTGAACATCGCAATCCAAATAGGCATTTGAATGAGCATCGGCAGACATCCGCCCATCATACTCACGCCGTGTTGAGAATACAACGTTTGAATCTCTTGCTGACGCTGGAGCGCGTTATCTTTGTCCTTATACTTCTCGTTGATTTTTCTACCTTCGAACGCAACACACGTTGCTTTGCGCTGCTCATAAAGCTCTTGCGCGTGGAGGGGAACACAATGGCGCGCAAAATCAGCGTGATGAGCACCAAAACAAGCCACATCGGAAGGTTGAGTGAAGTGAGGAAGTCGAAAACGTAGATGGTGAAGAAACGGTTTACCCAACGCACAACAGGCCAACCTAAATACACCAACTTTTGGAGGTCTATGTCTTGTCCTTTGTTGAGCGAGTGCTTGTCCATCGATTGGAGCAAGCGGAAATTATTGGGACCAAAATACCATTGGAATTGCGCTGGAGTTTTGCCAGAAGCATCAAAGGCACTCTCCATTTGCGCAGAATACTGCTTGAGATAACCATTGTTGTTCTTCTCATCTTCACTTTCACTCGTGAGTTTCACGTTGGTGAGCGGAGATTTAGCAATGAAGCAAGAACTGAAATACTGATTTTTGAAAGCAATCCATTCGAGGTTTTCTTCGATTTGCTTCTCATCGTTACCGCGCTCTTTGAGGTGGTCGCTACTTCCTTCCACATCTTTATAACTGAGTGTGGAGTATTGGTTTTCAAAATAGAAACCCTTCTCAAACTGACGCACGTGGTCGGTGAGCGCAATGCCCACTGTCTTAGTTTTTGGCGACACCTCTTGTGAAAGTCCTTCAGAGCGCAGGCTCATATTGAGCATATAATCTTCAGACAACACATAGTCGAAAGCCAATTTCTCGCCACGCTTACCCACTGCTTCCATTGTTACGGAATTCTTCGTGACTTGCACGGGCTTGAAATAAAGGTTTTCTGTGTCAATGTTACGTTGCTTCGTTTCGATGGTAAAGTTCATCGAAGCATCGTTGGAGTTGTACAACACTAAAGCGTTGTTTTTCCCTTCGTTATAGTCCTTATATGACTTATATTCTTTGAGCAAAACTTGACTTACTTGTCCACCTTTGGGAGCAATCGTAACTTCGATTTTGTCGTTGCTCAACACCACAGGCTTCAAAGAGTCGTTAGCCACACTGGCTTGTGCAAAAAGTGCCGTGCTATCAAGGGTTGCAGCATCTGTTTGTTGCACAGACGCGGCATTAGCAGCAGACTTCTTGTCCTTTGATTGAGCCACAACCTCAGTGTTTTGCGTTTGTTCTGCAGGTTTGTTGCGCGATGACCAATAAGAAAATCCGAAGACTACTAAAGCCATCAGCACAACGGCAGTGACGGTATTTCTATCCATTGAAATTTGTTTGAAATTCGAGAAAAAGTACCTCGAATAAAGGTTCTGTTTGTAGTAAAGTGCGCTGACGTCAAAGCCAGCGCACTCTTTTTAATTTGCTACGCTATTCCGAGCCAGACTTTATGCTTCCACTTCGCTCTGGTGAGCAATGGCAGTCTTCACAAAGTCGAGGAAGAGCGGATGAGGTTCGAGTACAGTGGAAGAGTATTCAGGGTGGAACTGCGTACCAATGAACCATTTAAGTGTAGGAATTTCCACAATTTCTACAAGTCCACTTTCGGGGTTAGTACCTACGCACTTCATTCCCTTTTCTTCATATTGTGCAAGGAAGTCGCTGTTGAATTCGTAACGATGGCGGTGGCGTTCGCGAATCACATCGCTTCCGTAAATCTCGCGTGAACGAGAACCTGCTTTCACCGCGCATTCGTAACCACCAAGGCGCATTGTGCCACCCATATTGGTAATGTTCTTCTGCTCTTCCATAATATCGATGACGTTGTGTTTCGTCTTGCTGTTGAGTTCGGTGGAGTTGGCATCAGCATATCCCAACACATTGCGAGCAAACTCTACCACCATCATTGCATACCGAGGCAAATACCGAAGGTAGGCAAGTTTTGTTCGCGGCAATAGCGAGTAGCAATGAGTTTTCCCTCCGTACCGCGCTGTCCGAAACCTGGACAAATCACATAGCCTGCCATTCCTTGAAGCATCTCAGCCACATTCTCATTGGTGATGTTCTCAGAATTGATGAAATGGCAACGCACCTTGCGGTCATTGTAAACACCGGCTTGTTGAAGTGCCTCGATGATAGATTTATAAGCATCTTGCAAATCATACTTACCCACCAAACCGATGTGCAATTCTTCTGTGGCATTGTTGCGACGATCGAGGAAGGCGCGCCAAGGGCCAAGACTTGGTGTTTCACCAACGGGCATACCCAACTTTTCAAGAATCACACGGTCGATGCCTTGATCTTGCATACACACAGGCACTTGATAAATGGAGGGCATATCAGGACTTTGGAACACAGCATCGGGACTCACATTACAGAAGTTAGCCACCTTCTTGCAAAGTCCTGCATTGAGTTCGTGTTCAGTGCGGAGCACCAAGATGTCGGGTTGAATACCTTCGCTCTGCAACTCCTTCACAGAGTGTTGCGTAGGTTTGGTTTTGAGTTCTCCTGCAGCAGCCAAATAAGGAACATAGGTGAGGTGGATGCAAACGGCATTCTTACCCAATTCCCATTTGAGTTGTCGGATGGCTTCCACGAAAGGCAAGCTCTCGATGTCACCAATCGTTCCACCAATTTCAGTGATGACAAAATCATAACCGCCTTTTTTACCGAGATAAAGCATATCGCGCTTGATTTCGTCGGTGATGTGAGGCACCACTTGAATCGTTTTGCCCAAATAGTCGCCACGGCGTTCTTTGTCAATCACACTTTGGTAGATACGCCCCGTGGTGAAGTTGTTGTAGCTCGTAGTTTTGATGCCAGTGAAACGTTCGTAGTGACCGAGATCAAGGTCAGTTTCTTGTCCATCATCGGTGACATAGCATTCGCCGTGTTCATAGGGGTTGAGCGTACCTGGGTCGATGTTGATGTAAGGATCAAACTTCTGAATCGTGATGTTAAAGCCGCGCGCTTGGAGCAGCTTACCAATAGAACTAGCAATGATGCCTTTACCAAGAGAAGAGGCAACACCACCTGTGACAAAGATATATTTGGTTTCAGCCATAGGATGAATATGATTTTACGATGAATGAGGGGGAATTAGTCCAAAACGACTCCTTCTTGCTTGAGTTGTTCCAACACGCACTGCACATCGCTCTCCACCTTTGTTGCAGGAGCATCGTCATAGTGTTGAAGAAGAAAAGAAACGACGTCAGCCAGTTGAAATTCCTTTGTGGAAAAGGCTTGATAAAGGTCGAAAGCCGTTTCGTTGAGCGTGATGAGTCTGTTGAAATCAACGAGTGCGGCATCGCTCGCGAAAAGCACGTGTTCGCCACACACATCACGCAGTTGAAAAGAAGGATTGAACTTCATTGATATATTCCGAGATTCGTTGTAATTACTTGCGAAGAGAAAGAGCATTTGTGACGCGATGCCACCCTTCATAAAGGAAAAGCAAGGGTCTACGACAGACGACAGATGCAATCCATAGACGCGCATAAAGTTGCCAAAACCAGTGAGTTGCGGAATAAAATTTCGACTTTCTCTGAAACTGCACTACTTTGCCGAGTATGTCAGTGCGCTTGCATTGTTCTTGGCTTCCGATGTTGCCATCTCCTTGTAACCAGCAATCGCTGTCGTTGCAAGCGATGATGCGATGCAACATCCAACGGCCGTCAAGGGTATAGGCTAAAACGATGTCGCCACAACGATAGGAGGATTCTGCAAATCGTTGCAAAACCACCGAATCGCGATGATGCTCTAGCATAGGGCGCATACTCCGTCCGCGCACGCGCATTTTCACTTGTCGCCCTTGGAGGAGCAGGCTACGGATTTCCGCAAAGAGTACCTCCGTTTTCACATCTTTCACCACCCTTTCAAGCACCATTCTTACTACTTAAAGTGTGGTAACTCAACTCTGCGGCTTCCCGATTGGGCAAACATTTCAGCTGATAGACAGGCACTTGAGCCACAATTTTCTCCACAGTGGCACAGATGGCAGCATACATCGCTTTGTCCCACATCATTGCGGAGCAAGAAGCCAGCAACGAAGCAAAGGCTTCAATGTTTTTTAGCCGCGAAATACTGTTTTCTCCAGCTTGTTGCAAGCGCAAGGCTCCTCCTAATGAGCAACAAACATTGCGGTAGCAGGGAGTTTTTCCGCTCCACGGCGTCCCCCACACCTGCACTTGTCCGTCAGCTGCGATGCGCACCACGGGGTTGTCGTCATTGAGCAACGCAGTGTGGGGAATATGCTCCAACCATAATTGCGAATGCGTGCTTTTTCCCGTTCCACTGCGCCCTTGAAACAAAAAGGCTGTGTCGCCAATGTGAGGTACGGAGGCGTGAAAAAGGAGGGTTTCGCGGTAAGCCCCTGCAAACGCATAGCAGAGCATTATCGCATTATTGATGATTGCATCCTCATTTCTTGCTCCAGTAGCCAACACCAATTTTGTTTGGCTAAATTTCTGATCGGCATAAAGGACAGCACAAGGGACATCGCCCTCCAAATCCATCATCATAACGTAGTCACCATCTGCATTGCGCCACATTTCAAAGACAAAATCCGAAGCAGGTACTTGCGCGACATACAGAAAAGATGCGACAGGAGGCACAATTTCGCCATATTCCACCTGCAAATGAAACAAGAGATTGCTTTCATCGGCAGATGCTAACTCAAAATCCGCGTAGGCACTGGCTATTTCGCCACACCAAAGTGGACATTCGGCAGAGCGTGTTACGACAAAAGAATGTTCAGCAACAGAATAAACGTATTTCACAGCAGACGTGACGCAAGATAAGCAGTTGCGCAAAACTAGTTTCCGCTAGCCACTTCTATTTTCTTGAATTGGAATTGATCTTTGAAGATGTCTTTGACCACAACTTTGTCAAGTCCCACCTTCTGTCCAGCGAGTTTCTCGCGCAATTTTTGACGCACATTTTTCAAGTTTCTCCGCTTTGAAATCGAAGAATACGACAGCGGTTTGATAAGTAGTTGCAAAAGTCTTTTTCCACATAAAGGCGGAATTGCTCTGCATACAAATCACGGTCGGTGAAAAAAGATTTCTGCACCAAATTCGGCGCAGTGATACTGGAGATGTCAGAAACATAGGCCACAGAATCACGAAGATTTTGCGACACCCCAAATATAAAGAGTGTCTGCTCCTTGGTTTCAGCGGTGGTTTGATCGTCGGCTACCGGAACAGCAGCGCGAGACATACCCGTGAAACCAACGAGCAGCAATAAGAGCCATAAAACTTTTTGCATAGATGGTCGTGAGTTTGGTCGAATTATGTGGTTGAGTTGGTTGCTTTGCGTATTGTCGTGGGAAACAACTTCCTTCGACTCGCAGAGTTCCACACCTTTCGAAAATAAACTATTGTGCAAAGTTAGAGATTTATCTTCAATCTTACAAACAGAATTGAGGGATATTTGCAGTGAACCAGCATTTGTCTAGCAAATCTACACGTTTCAGCCTATTCCCCTATCCTTTTCCTAGACGTTTGTCACAGAACTATGGACTCTTCCCAAAAGTTCATTCGAACGTTATAGTAGTGCTCATTATAGAGAAGGTAATCTCGTGGCCTCCATCTTTTTCTGTTTTCCTCTTTTCTTTGCGTTATCTCTTTGCGCATTGCGCATTTATTACTATTTTTGCGGTATTAAGGTGGAACAAAATCATTTTCTGCGTATCATTCAACACCCAAATTCCTTTTAGATTTCCAGAAGCCACCACCAAAACAACCTCGCGCATCGACAGGTTACTTACTTCTATTGATTCATTCCCTCGGGACTGATTCGAATATTTCTTATCTTTGCAAATATCACGTTATTATGAACTACGAATTACTACTAACCGCCGTTGGACTGGGAGTAACAATTCTCAGTGCTATGTGGGCAGGCTTTGCTTGGCTCAACAACCAAATAAAAGACGTGCGCAATGAACTCAAAGGTGACATTGAAAACGTGCGCTATGAACTCAAAGGAGACATCAAAAGAGTTGAAGATAAGTTAGACGTCAAAGAAAGAGAACTGCGTGTAGATTTCAAGACAGACAACGATAAATCTACCTCTGAAATGATGGAATTGAAGTTGAGATTGCAACGTCTATCGTTGAAAGATGAAGAACGCGAAAAGACAACACGCGGATTGCAAGAAAGCTATGCAAATCTCGTGGCCTCTCTCAAACGTGCCCTCCCAGAACTCAACATCTAAACAGCTACATTAATCCTAGGCCAATGGAGAAAGTTTGAAGGACTTTTTTCTGTTGCACAAAGTAGCTTTGGACATAGAGATAATTCATTCAAAGTTACACTTCTGTGGACACCACCCACTCGTTGTTTGATTTAAAACAACACGTCGTCTGACGAAAAACAACACGTTGTTTGATGAAAAACGACACGTCGTTTGACGAAAAACAACACGTCGTTTGATGGAAAACAACACGTCGTTTGATGGAAAACAACACGTCGTTTGATGGAAAACAACACGTCGTTTGATGGAAAACAACACGTCGTTTGATGAAAAACAACACGTCGTTTGATGAAAAACAACACGTCGTTTGATGAAAAACAACACATCAGTTGCAAAGGAACAAGTACTCGTTTACCCAACACAACCAACGAGGGTACGAGCAACAACGGGGGAATGTTCAACAAGTACACTCCCTTTCATACAACAAATGTGAAATAGCAGTGGAATACCCCTCTCTACGCGCGCGCGTAAACAGGAGTTTTATCATTTTTGCTGTCACAAGTATCATAGGTTACTTCGTATTTTCCTATGTTCCAATACATTATAACCAGACCTCAGACATATTTTAACAGATAAGTGGATCAACCACTCAAAATCGGCCTATCACAACAACGAGAAACACACTTTTCGCCCTTTCCTCTTACTGATTTCCTCCATCTTTTTCTCCTCCATTTCCCTCCTTGTGTGACACTTGTGACAGCAAAAAAACAAAATCGCTGTCTAGGATGCGCGCGAGGGTGCGCGTACTACGCGCAGGCGCGAAGACACCAGCATTTTCTACATACTTTTTCGCTTCTCTTTTCCGCCAGGTTTTTCCGCGTGGATTTATCGCTTAGGTTTCCTGGGAGTCAGATGCAACACACGCCAGAACACCCAATTATGCTATACCGGTATAACAAATCAAACAATTCACACAATAAATTCTTCACTTTTCCGCAATTTTTTCCCTCTTTGGAACAATTTCGACCCATATACTTATAGGGGGGACAAACAACGAAGAAATAGAATGAACGTAGGAACACAACAAATTCAGAAACACAACAAACTCAGGAACAGAGAGCGGCTAACGCTGCAAAATCTTATTCCCAACAATACGAAGAGAGGGTAACATTGGCAACGGAGGAGATGACACAGACACGCACTACGACACGATATGCTCAAGAAAAAGAACGTTTCGTTAAGCCAAATGAGCAGAACCGAGCTTGCTCTGGTTATGCCATGGCGAGAAAACGAAGGATGGAATCCAACTACTCAATAGTGCCTTGGGGCACTTCAGCAATGAGTTGAGCAAAGAGGGGGACGCGATTCAACACATCGGGATTGCCCACCAAAAGCGTTTTTTCTCGGGCACGCGTCAAAGCCACATTGAGTTTGCGATCAATCACTTGACCTTGTGCATCTTGAAATTGCGAATCACAAAGGAAACTCAGTTGGGAGGGACGACTTACTGTGAAACCATAGATGATGGTATTTTTCTCCGAACCTTGGAAACGCTCCACTGTGTCGATGGTGGCTTTGGCCAAAAGAGGATGAACAGACTTTTGCAACAAGCAACGCACCATCGCAATTTGGTGACGATAGGGCACAATGATACCTAATTCTTTGTCCACGTCAAACTCCCCCTTCTTCTGCATCACTTCTTGGTACGTTTGTTCCGACAGCGTCACAATAAGTTTGGCTTCATCGTAATTCAGTTTAGCGGAGGGCACCGTGCTGATGTCTCCAGCAAAAAAGTCATCACCTGGTTGCTCCACTCCATCTTCTCCATCCAACAAATGAGTAGCCGCAGAGGGATAGCAAGGATAGAAGACCACACGCGGTGAAGCGAGAGTTTCCAACTGATGTTGCAATCCGCAATCGCGCAATTGTCCACCATAAAATTGTTGATTGGCAAAGGCTGCAACCTCAGGGTGCATTCGTCCTTGTTTGGTGAACTCGTGAATACAACATTTCGGGACGCTATTGTAAAGACGCTCAAATAGAGAATTACGACAATCGGTCAGTCCGATAGCGAGCAATTCTTCTTCCTGCACACGGCTATCATTAGCCGTTTGTTGCACAACAGCTGGCAATTGTTTGTGGTCGCCAATCAAAACGAAGCGGTCAATGGCCAGATGCTCTCCCTCTCCTGCCATCATCAAAGGGAGTAAGTGAGGTTCCAGCAATTGCGAAGCCTCATCTACAATGGCAAGCGAGAATCCTTGCAGCAGAGCAATTCAGTCATTCCCGAAAGCGAAGACACAGTGCCAACGATGATGCGCGTGCCGCGAATGAGTTCATCCACTTGATTGACATCCGGCAATTGATGGACTTTATTTTCCAACAAAAACTCGTGGAAGGCTACTTCACAACTGTGTTTGTTTCCCACACGAAGGAATTCCAAACTATCTTTCACCAATTTGCTGCAAATTTCATCGACAGCACGATTGGTGTAAGCCGCCAATAAGACATTGGTCTGTGGATAACTAGCCAATTCTTCGCGCAAAATCGACATCAATCCAAAAGAGGTTTTCCCTGTACCGGGAGGACCTACTAAGAGGAAGAAATCGCGCGCTTGTTTGGCCTTGAACACCATAGCGTTTCTCTCTGCATCTTGGTGATCTAAGCAGAGTGTTTCTGTGGTATCAACACTGGCTGTTTGCGGAGAAAGCAAGACATTTCTTCTACGTTTTGCCCCTGAAAGGAAGGCAAACAAACCTTTGAAAAGCGACGATGAAGCCGAGTCCATAAAGTCCTTCTCGACTGCCCAACTGCGTCCGTGGCGTGTGGCAAATACGGCAGTGTTGGTTTGAGGTGCACGGAGTTGAAGAGTGATTTCTTCTGCAGAGAGTTCAAGAATGGTGGCACGAAACACGATGTCCTTGCACATATCGGGGATGCGATGCGATTCGTAGGAATAGAGTACGACAATGTCGCCCACTCTGAAATTGGGAGCAATGACAAAATCTCCTTCCACCTTGGACAATTGCAAGCACAACGATTCGACGGCGCCTTGGGCATTGCGCTGGCATCCGTTTTCCACAGACAAAGATAAGCCTGCAATGATGCCTCCCACTTCTTGTTTTTCTTCAAAAGTGGCATTCCACGCTGCAGCAAATCCGCTGCATTCACGTTGCTGGTTGCCCACCATTCCCAATCTACGTTCTAAAGAGAGGAAACGATGGAAACGATTGAAATAGCTTCGCGCTACCTCACTAGCCGTACGATAGGTGCTGATGAAGAGTTCCAACTGGGGACGCTTATATTTCAACCATAGAGATGGAGCTTTGCCGTCGGTGAAACTGTCTACATCGAAATCTTCTAAATAGTGACCGATTCCTTCGGTGGAGAATTGCAATTCGCGCGCCACAATTTCATTGCGCACCTCCATCGCTTTGCGCAAATAAGGCATCATCGTTTCTATGCGCATCAAGCCTTCTGTGGGGGCATATTTAGAATAAAGGAGATAGGCTTGCATATCGTTGAAACGGATGTCGTGACCAAAGTGGAGGATGGCGCGATAGAGTTGCAACTGAATGATATGTTCCAATTGCGCACTATGATTCCACTCATCGCACTTTCCACTCTTTTGTTCTACCACCGTGGTGAAATCGAGACTCAACAAGTCTAGACGGCCTTGCAACCCTAACAATTCGCAAAAGAAAGTGGGTTCGAGCAAGATGTCGGAAGTGGCATTGAGATGCAAATCGTTGTGCAACTGATGCTGCACCATCTGACGCAGGTTTCTCTGCTGTATCTGAGCATTTTTGTGAAATTCTCGTCTAACACTTTCACTTTCAAAATCGCTACAAGTGTAGCATTGTACAGCATTTTGAGTGAAAAAACTGCGGATAGAATCGACATAAGCATATTGGTGACCGTGCAATTCTTCATCCAACATCTGTCCAGCGAAGTTTCCCAACAAGATATTGGCGTTGACGAACGAGGGTTGCAGGCGATTGACCACCTCATACTGCGCACTCGCTCCACAAGCCACGAAACACTTGGCAATGGTGGTGACAGGAATCAGGAAATCGGGTTCTAACACAATGAATGTGGGTTCGAAAGCCTCTTCCACCCATTTCACCTCTACTAGATTGAGGTTGGTGTTGGGCGCAATCAGTGGGAGCAAAGCGGAGAAATCGCAATTATTGTCTACCAGACTCTTGAGTCGGACTTTCTGCTCGTAACCTTCGTTGATGCAATAGACCAACAGATGGTCTTCATGTTTCTCCAACACCACCACACGGAAATTACCTAGAAATCTGCCCTTACTGCGTTTACTTCAGGGAGGAGTTGTGGCAGTCGCTCTTTGAGTGTTTCGGGAATTGCTTCTTCTTTGCGCCACGCAATGAAGCGCGCAAAGCGCAACATATCATAAGGAAAGTCGGCACGCAACACCACTTCATCGGTGATGGACAACTGCTCCATTCGCACGCGGTAATCATTGAGTCCGATGTAAATGAGTTCGTCAGAAGATTTCCTATTCTCAAAAAGATGGTGCAGTTTGGCAAAACTACCCGACAGATAGACACCGGCATCACTGGTTTCTTCCTTCAGAAATTCTTGAAACAACAAATAGGCGTTGCGACAACGCTCACGAATGGGCAAATTGACGTGAAGGAGTTGTTTCAAAATCTCTTGATAGTAGTATGAAGCTGCAATTTGTGTCATTAGGAAAAGGCTTGAGAAGGGAAATGCGAGGCGTCAGTGCGAACAAAAAAGGGGAAACTAGAGGAATTTGATATCATAAATGATGATGCTTTCCACTGCAGCATTGAGCTGTTGCACCAATTGTGCGCGCATCATAGAAAGTTGTGTGCGCAGGGCAGGAATTTCGACACGCACCCACAAAGTTTGGTTGCGCACTTCCAAGGCTTGCGTGGCGGTGGCAATAGTTTCATCAATCACAGTTGGCCAGGCTTGCACCAATTTATATTGTAGATAAGGTGTTCCAAGGCCGCTATCGTGGAGGAATTTTTGTAAGATATTGTCGACTCTTTCAGTGTTTCGTCTTTCCATAGAATGCAATACGATGTTATGTATTAGGCGCCTTATCTTCGGCTGCGGCTAGGTCGGAAAGTTGATGTGCGCTATGGTCTTCCAACAACTCCACTTCTCCCCCTTTTACCTCAAAGAGTTTATAGTCGCGTTGCGTGGCTGCTAAAATGCTGTCGAGGTGTTCGCGATTGGTGTCGGTGATGAAAATTTGTTCAAAGTCATCGCCGCTCACATAGTCCACAATACACGCTACGCGCCCTGCATCTAATTTGTCGAAGATGTCATCGAGCAAGAGAATGGGCGTGCGGTGTTCTCCCACAGATTTGAGATAAAGAAACTGTGCCAACTTCATAGCTATGAAGAAAGTTTTGGTTTGTCCTTGGGAAGCCTCTCTGCGCACTTGGTGATTGTTCATCAGCAACTCCAAATTATCTCTGTGAGGTCCGAGGAGAGTATAACCCACAACGCGTTCTTTGGCACGTTCACGCTCAAAGAGTGGGCGCAATTCCCCGCGTTGACTATGAGATTCGTAGCGGATGTTGACCATTTCGGGAGCTTCATTGCAAAAACGCGCATACATTTCTTGAAAAATGGGCACAAAATCGCGGACAAAATTCTTTCGCTCACCATAAAGCAAAGCGGCATCTTCTGACATCATCTCCTCCAACACCCCAAACAATTGTTCATCGGGTGCATCTTGTTTCAACAAAGCATTGCGCTGTTGCAAACATTTGTTGTAGCGCATCAAAGCCTCGAGATAGGCTGGCGATACCTGAGAAAGCACAACATCCATAAAGCGACGACGCTCTTCACTTCCTCCCGAAACCAACTGTTCATCGGCAGGAGAGAGCATCACCAACGGAATCACGCCAACGTGTTCGCTAAGTCGCTTATACACCTTGTCGTTGCGACTCAAACGTTTACGCTGTCCTCGTTTTATGCCACAAGATATCATTTCTTCTTCACCGAGAGCACTGCGATATTTACCTTGGAGCATCAAGAATTCGGTTTCGTGACGAATGCACTCAGCATCGGTGAGCGCAGTGGCACTTTTGCCTAACGACAAGAAATAGATGGCATCAAGCACATTTGTTTTTCCTTGTCCATTGGCACCGATGAGACAATTCACATTGGGCGACAACGCAAGTTGCGCTTGCTCTATGTTCTTATAATTGAGAAGAGAAAGTTGCTCTAAGATCATATTGAAAGTTAGAAACGTGGTGTAAGAAAGAATTTGTGTACAAAGATACGAAGAAATCTCACTATTTTTTGAGGGAAGAACTAAAAAAACTACGTTTTATTTCGCTACTCGCTTACTATTTAGTATTTTTGCAGGCAAATCGCGCGCGCTTCCCAAAGAGGTGTGTGCCAATACTCAAGCAAAATAAACATACACATACTTATGAGTCAAGTAAAAAAATCGCTGGATGTAAACGAAACGCTCGTTAGCACTGAAGCATTCCTCATCAAGAACAAACAAAAGCTCGTTATCGCTTTGGTAGCTGTTGCCGTTGTGCTTGTTGCATTCTTTGGTGGTCGCTATTATCTCAACGGCCAAAACGAAGAAGGACAAGCTGCTATCGCTTTGGGTCAAACCTATGTGCAACAAGGTGATTGGAAAACTGCAGTGGAAGGCGATGGTGCTCAATTCAAAGGCTATAAGAAACTCGCTGAAACCTATTCTTGGACAGACGCTGGTAACATTGCTCATATGTATGCTGGTCTTGCCTATTTCAACTTGGGCGACTACAAGAAATCTATCGAACAACTTGAAAGCTTTTCTCCCAAAGGCGATGAAACAGTTTCAGCTAATGCTCTAGCTGCTTTGGGTAACGCTTATGTTGCCGACAAACAATTTGACAATGGTGTGAAGTATTTGAAGAAGGCTGCTGACAAAGCTGACAACGAAGCTCTTTCTCCCGAATACCTCATCCAAGCAGGTCTTGTTCTCGAAAATCAAGGCAAAAAGGCTGAAGCCAACGAACTCTACGAACGTGTGAAGAAGGACTACCCACAAAGCCGCTATTCACAATCTGTTCCCCAAAATGGCGTAGCCACCAGCCCTGAAATCGACAAATACATCGAACGCACTAAATAATATGGTTCATCCGTCGCACATATTATATAGGTATCTAATGATGTGCGGAATGTTTACCTTATAAATGTAATGAGGAATTAGGAACAAGGAGCAATTCGCCTCTGATCTCCTAACTCCTCATTACGCATAACAAGCATATTCTCTCCTCGACGGAGATATTTCTACCCCCTTTATGTCCTCTTTCAATTTTCTTCAACACAATGCAGACAACGTTCCCGACGCCTCTATGATGCGTTTTGGCATTGTGGTCACCGAATGGAATTCACACATCACCGAACAGATGCTCAAGAGTGCAATTGCCACACTCACCGAGTACGGTGCGGCAGAAACTAGTATCACTGTTCGTTACGTGCCTGGCGCATTTGAATTGGTGTATGGCTGCGCACAGTTGGCCGAGCACGGTTATGTGGACGCCATCATTGCTCTAGGCTGTGTGATCAAAGGCGACACTCCTCACTTTGAATACATCTGTCAAGGCACTACTGCTGGCTTAGTGCAGCTCAATGCGACGGGAAAAATCCCTATGATCAATGGTGTGCTCACTGTGAACAACGAACAACAAGCTGAAGAACGTGCTGGCGCACAAATGGACAAAGGTCGCGAATTTGCCATCACTGCCATTAAGATGGTAGACTACGTGAAGTCTTTTGAATAGTTTCACAGAGAAGAAGTCTTCACTCCCCCTCTTCTTGCATCAAGACGAGTGGAAAACAGCAATAAATCAAGGAAGAAGCTCCTAAAAGGGGGCGTTCTTCCTTGTTTTTCGCATCTGCAAGACAAAAAATGCCGAAAAAATTTGGTTATTCACAGAATAAGCCGTATTTTTGCACTCGGTTTTATGAACATCCTCAGAAATTTCGAGATGCGTTCCCCTTACTAAGGGTAGTTACCAGAGTGGCCAAATGGGGCAGACTGTAAATCTGCTGGCTTACGCCTTCGGTGGTTCGAATCCATCACTACCCACGACGAGGAGACTTACAGCAATGTAAGTCTCTTTTCTTTTTTCTCTGTTGCTCGCGCCTTTCATTTCTCATTATCGATAAAGTGAGAAAAGAGAAGGCAGGACGGAAGTTTTTTAGGTGGGGCATTCAAGATAGATTACCGTTTGCTTTCGCTGGCTTTCTCTACAATCAAGACAGATACGCAGAAAAACACAACTTTTCGCAATGCTACTTTTGCCACGTCCTTAAAAGTTTGTATTTTTGCACCCATATCGCACCTTTGTGCAATCTAGGAACAACGAAGCGTTGCCTGCTGCTGTTTCAATCCCTCCTCAAAGCTGTTTTTCTAAAAAGCATAGAGGAAAGAACGAAGCCACGAGTCATCCAACGCAACCAACGAACAACTCTTCCCCTAAAATGGAAAAAAGAAAGATTCAATTCTCGCTTGTCTATCGCGACATGTTTCAGAGTTCTGGTAAGTTTCAACCACGCAAGGACCAACTAGAACGCATTGCTCCCGTCATCATCAAAATGGGTTGCTTCAGTCGTGTAGAAACCAATGGTGGTGCTTTTGAGCAAGTAAACCTTTTGGCAGGTGAGAACCCCAACGAAGCCGTTCGCGCTTTCACAAAGCCTTTCAATGAAGTCGGCATCAAAACTCATATGCTCGACCGTGGTCTCAACGCCCTCCGCATGTTCCCCGTTCCGGCTGACGTGCGCCGATTGATGTATAAGGTGAAGCACGCACAAGGCACCGACATTACTCGCATCTTCTGCGGACTCAATGATGTGCGCAACATCATTCCGTCTATTAAATATGCCATTGAAGGTGGAATGACTCCACAGGCAACTCTCTGCATCACCACTTCTCCTATTCACACTGCTGAATACTACGCTGGTATTGCAGACCAACTTATTGAAGCTGGCGCTCCCGAAATCTGTTTGAAGGACATGGCTGGTATCGGACAACCCGCAATGTTGGGTCAACTCTGCCGAATGATCAAGGAAAAGCACCCCGAAGTAATCATTGAGTACCACGGTCACACAGGTCCTGGTCTCTCTATGGCTTCTATCTTGGAAGTTTGCCGCAATGGTGCTGACATCATCGACACAGCCATCGAACCTCTCGCATGGGGTAAGGTACACCCAGATGTGATTTCAGTGCAAAGTATGCTCAAGAACGCAGGTTTTGACGTTCCTGAAATCAACATGGAAGCTTACATGGAAGCTCGTAAACTCACCCAAGAGTTCATCGACGAATGGTTGGGCTATTTCATCAATCCTGGTAACAAGTTGATGTCTTCTCTCCTCCTCGGTTGCGGACTTCCTGGTGGTATGATGGGTTCTATGATGGCAGACCTCACAGGCGTGATGGATGCTATCAATGCAAACCGTCAAAAGAAGGGTGAAGAACCACTTTCAGAAGATGCTTTGCTCGTGAAACTCTTTGACGAAGTGGCTTATGTTTGGCCTCGTGTGGGCTATCCCCCATTGGTAACTCCCTTTAGCCAATATGTGAAGAACATCGCCTTGATGAACCTTCTCACAGAGTCAATGGACAAGCCACGTTACTCTATGATGGACAACGCCATCTGGGGTATGATTTTGGGTAAGAGCGGTAAACTCCCCGGAGAACTCGCTCCCGAAATCGTGGAATTGGCCAAAGAAAAGGGATACGAATTCAGTACGGAAGACCCACAAGCGAACTATCCCGATGATCTCGAACGTTTCATCAAAGAAATGGAAGAAAACGGTTGGGATCGCGGTCAAGACGACGAAGAATTGTTTGAGTTCGCTATGCACGAAACGCAATATCGCGACTATAAGAGCGGTGCGGCTAAGAAGCGTTTCCTCGCTGACCTCCAAGCTGCTAAAGACAAAGCTAATGCTTCTGGTATGACTCCCGAAGAAGCTGCAGCACTCAAGCACGCTAAGGCAGATGCCATCGTGGCACAAGAAAGCGGTATCGTGCTTTGGGAAATTGGCGGTGACGCAGAAAACGTCAAAGCTATTGAGCCATTCATTGGTAAGGAGTATAACGAAGGGGACTTCTTCTGCTACATCGAAAATGGCTTCGGCAAGATTATCGAAATCCCGGCTGCCCTCGGTGGTCGCTTGGTGGAAATCAATGCCAAACAAGGCTCACACGTTCAAAAAGGCGACATCATTGCCTACATCGAACGTTCTAACCGCGCTTAATCGTATTAGACGCAATACCATTTTGAGGCCGCTCCTTGTCTTAACAGCGAGGGGCGGTCTCATTCTTTTCGTCTTTTGCCTAATCCTCTTTTTATGTTCCGTTTTCTCTTCAGTTATCGACTCACACTTATGTTGAGTTTAATAATTCTCACTTTCTGCCTGATAACCGTGCCCCAGACGCAGTTGTCGGGGGTGGACAACATCGACAAAATAGTCCATTTCATCTTCTTTTTGGGGCTTGCGCTTATCGTATGGTGGGAAAGTGCAGGGAGAAAACAACGTCATCTCAGTTTCTGGACACGTTTTTTCATCATTGGTGCAGCAACCGCGGGCTTAGGTGGAGTGATAGAAGTGTTGCAAGATACGATTACAACCAATCGAAGTGGCGACTGGCTCGACTTTTTAACGGACTGCGCTGGTGTGTGCGTGGCGCAAATCATAGGCGGCTATCTATTCCATAGATATATTCCCCGAAAATCTCACTGAGTTACAGATTGGAAGCAACCAACTTCTCTTATTTGTTTATATTCTGACGAACAACCCTCACAGCAGTTCTGACTAATAACTCTCACAGCAAGTCTTCCGCATTCCGTTCCTCGGTTTCATCCTAGTTCTCTCCTTTCTCCTATGCACTATCTCCATCTTGGCGATCAACAAATTCACTACGTCATTGATCAATCTTCATCATTGTCCGTTGCAGAAGGTTCACTTCCTTTTCAGCATTGGCAATGGGACATTCATCGTGACCAGCCGATTCCATTATTACTGCAAAAGATAGCAGAGACTGTGCCCCACCCTTCTCAAACTCCTTTGCACGTCGTTGTGAATGGTTCGGCAACGCTCATTCCGATGGCTAATTTCGACGAGGGACATTGCAAAGCGCATCTCGAGAAACTCCTTCCTCAAAGTGCGGAGAGCATTGACCGCCGTGTCTTCTACGATGTGATTCCAGCCTCCAACGCTATCCTTGTTTTTGGCATCTCCGAAACCATTTGTTCTGCTTTTGAACGACTTTGGCACAACGTCTATTACATCTCTGCGCAAACAGGATTGTTGCGAAGATTCTCTGCTCTGCAAGAACATCAACAAGAACAACGCTGTTTCATCCACTTGCGCCCACAAGCTATCGACGTGGCTTGTTTTCAAGGAAAGCGACTCTTGGGTTACAACTGTTTTCCAGCCATTCAAACTGCTGACATCATTTATTATGCTTGTCAATTAGCATCTACCCTTGGCTGTTCTCCGGCAAACACTCCTTTTTATATATGTGGAGAAACAGCACAATGCGAATCATTGGCACAAAGTCTGAGCGACTACATCAGTCATATCGAAATCCTTGAGCCGCAAGTTGAATTTGCACACCACCCTCTCACCACACTTTCCCAACTTCCCTTTGAATTTATCACCCACATTCTTTCTGTATGAGAGTCATCACCCACATTCTTTCTGTATGAGAGTCATCACTGGAAAATATAAAGGAAAACATTTTGACGTTCCACGCTCTTTCAAAGCACGTCCTACCACAGATTTCGCCAAAGAAAACCTCTTTAATGTACTGCGTGCCTACCTAGATTTTGAAGAAACGCGTGCACTCGACCTCTTTGCAGGAACGGGAAGCATCACAATTGAGCTTCTATCTCGAGGATGCAAAAGAAGTGATGAGTGTGGAACGAGATCGTCAGCATTATTCCTTCATCCAAAGTATGCTCCGACATCTTGACGATCCTGCAGCTACGGCTGTTTGTGGAGATGCGCTTCGTTTTTATCAGCAAAGGATGCAAAAGAATTCGACTTTATCTTTGCCGACCCTCCCTATGCACTTCGTGAAATTCCTGAAATTCCTGAACGTGTGATGGCAAGTAAACTTCTTGCTCCTGGAGGGCTCTTTGTTTTTGGAACACGGCAAACAAAATGATTTCTCCGACCATCCCGATTTCTTAGAACATAGAGCCTATGGTTCTGTAAACTTTTTCCTTCTTTAGACGTCCCGAAACGTCTACCGTTTCAGAAGAAAACGAAACGCCAACCACTCAGGAAGCAGAATAAAATTCTTTTTCCCTCCACTCCTCACGCTGCCGCTCAACCATTATGATAGAAGATCTCTTTGCCGAACATATAGCAGCTGAATTTCCACACGCGCTTACTCAACAACAACAAGAAGCAGCGCGACAAATTGGTGCATTCCTCGCAGATCCACGTAGCGACCGCGCCTTCATTCTTCGCGGTTATGCAGGAACGGGTAAGACGAGTCTTATATCGGCAGTTGTGCGCGTTTGGAAAAAAAGCTCAAACGTCCTGTGCTTTTTGCTTGCACCCACTGGACGCGCTGCCAAAATTTTTCTCCCTGCATTCTGGACTTCCTGCTACAACTATCCACAAAGCCATCTATCGTCAACAAACTTTCAAAGGCGAAGACACAGTGTTCGATAGAGGTTGGAACAACGCCAAGGAAGCACTCTTCATTGTCGATGAATCTTCTATGATAGCCAATCAAGGAGGAGGAAATAGTCAATTTGGCACAGGGCAACTGTTGGACGATTTGGTGCAATTTGTTTATGGAGCAAGTGGATGCCGAAACTCCTCCTAGTGGGCGACACTGCGCAGCTTCCTCCCGTGGGAGAAACAGAAAGCCCGGCTCTGCAACCTCGCACAATGGAAGGATACGGACTTCACGTTCGTAGTTTCGAACTTACAGAGGTGATTCGTCAAACCAAAAAAATTCTGCTGTACTTACCAATGCCACACTATTGCGACAATTCATTAGCCACTTAGCAGCGCAGCACAATTCCTTTGACTCTATCGCACAAAACGAACAGTGCAACGAACTTCCTGCTGAAGCACTCAATGAAAAAGGGCTTCCTCTCATCAGAGTTGGGGCAAAGACAGAAGTCAAAAATCATTCCAGGCGATGAACTCATCGAGATCGCTTGAACAGAGCTATCGCAACTGGGGTACTGACGACACCATCATTGTGACGCGCACCAACAAGCGCGCTAATATTTTCAATAATGGTGTGCGCTCTCGCATCCCTTGATCGTGAGGAAATGCTCTGTCGAGGAGATTTAGTGATGGCAGTGCGCAACAATTACCATTGGACTGCGCTCTTGCAATCGCAACTTCCCGAAGGACAACAACTGCCCCTTTCTTTCATTGCTAATGGCGACAGCGCGGAAATAGTGCGCTACCACAATGTCCATTCTATGCACGGCTTCCAGTTTGCCGATGTCACTCTACGCTTTGCAGACTACGAAGAAGTAGAAATCGAATGCCGCGTACTGCTCGACACACTCCAAGCTGAAGCTCCTGCACTCACCTCTGACCAACAAGCACAACTCTACGAGATCAGTGCTAGCTGACTACACCCACATTCCTAACCAACGAGAACGGATGAAGGCCATTCGCCAAGATCCCTACTATAATGCTTTTGCAAATCAAATATGCTTACGCCGTGACTTGCCATAAAGCACAAGGCGGACAATGGCACGAAGTCTATGTGAGATCAAGGTTATTTGCCCGAAGACCTCGAACCGCTCTCTTATTTCCGTTGGCTCTACACTGCATTCACACGCACTTCCGGCAATCTCTATCTTGTTAATTGGCCAAAAGACCAAACCTATTCAAAAATATGATCGCAATTCTTTTCAACGTCCTTGCCATCATCGTTGGCAGCGCCATTGGTGCAATCGCCAAACGTGGCATTTCAGAGAAGTATATCACAGTGCTCAACACTGCAATGGGACTTGCAGCCCTTGTCTTGGGCATCAACGTAGCAATGGGAAACATGGCTAAAAGTCATTTTCCTGTGCTCTTCATCTTCTGTCTTTCATTTGGAGGACTCCTCGGCACAATGCTACGACTTGACCAACGTATGGAAGCCGCTACCAAGCGCGTTTCTCGCAATGGTAATTCTCGACTCACCGAAGGCATCACCACTTCAGTACTCTTTTGTTGTGTCGGCACACTCTCCATGATGGGGCCCGTGTTGTCTGCGCTCAAAGGCGACAACACCTACCTTATGACAGCCGCAACCCTCAACCTCGTCACAATGATTGTGGTAGCCTCAAGCTATGGCTTTGGAGTTAGTCTTACCGCCCTTGTTGTCTTCGCCTGGCAAGGTGGCATTTATGGCATCGCCAAACTCTCTGCCGACATCATTTCTGAAGAACTCATTTCCGAAGTTTCGATTGTCGGCGGTGTACTCATCGCTGCCGCGGGTTTAGGTGTGATGCACATCAAAGATTGTAAAACCATCAATCTTCTTCCTGCGCTCTTTATGCCGGCACTCTACTTTTTAGTGAGAAATCTCTTGGGAATCTAGTCTTTATTGACTATCTTCGCAAAAACAAAACATCTATGACGTTTATCTCCAACCTCCATAAAGGCATTGTCGCACTAGGATTAGCACTCTTCTCCATCAGTGCTTCTGCACAACCCAAAGTTGCATTCACCACGCAAAACGTGAAACTTGGTGACATTGCGTGGAACATTCCTGCCTTGGCTCGCTTTGAGTTGAAAAACATTGGCAATCAACCGCTGCAAATCCTTGACGTTCGCACCGACTGCGGTTGCACCACCGTCAATTGGAACAACAGTCCCGTTGCTCCAGGAGCCACAACGACCTTCACTGTGAGTTATGACGCCAACACCTTAGGCACTTTCCACAAGAGTATCATTGTCACCACAACAGCCAACCCATCTCCTCTACGATTCACGCTGCAAGGACGTGTTCTCAGAGAAGTTGTCAATTTCGACAAAGATTTTCCCGTTCACATTGGTGACATCCGCCTATCTACCGACGACATAGAATTTGACGACGTCAATCGTGGAGAACAACCGCAGGCCACTCTCTTCCTCTACAATGCCGGCAAGAAAGACTACAGCCCAGAATTGATGCACCTTCCCAAATATCTCTCGGCTTATGCAGAACCAGAAGTCGTTCGCCCTGGTAAAATGGGAAAACTCATTGTTACGCTCAACAGCAATGAGGTGCGAAATTTCGGACTCACACAAACCAATATCTACCTCTCGCGTTTCTCAGGCGACCGCGTGGGTGCGGACAACGAATTGGGCACCTCTGTCACCCTACTCCCCCACTTCACACAAGCTGAAAAGGACAATAAACTGGATCCCAAAGCCAGCATCCCCACAAGCATTGACCTCGGCAGCTTTGGCGAGAAAGAAGAACTTCGCGGCACACTGTTGCTCACCAACAACGGTCAGTCACCACTCAAAGTGAATATGCTGCAAGTCTACAAGCGCGGCATTAACGTTTCTCTCTCCAAAGGTACATTGAAACCAGGAGCATCAGCCAAATTAAAAATCAGCATAACCAAGAGTTCCGAAGCCCAACGCGGTAATCCTCGCATCCTACTCATCACCAACGATCCCCATCTCCCCAAAATCACGATTGAAGTAAAAACGAAAAAGTAAGGAAACACTTTCGCCATATCACCAAAAATCACTAACTTTGCTGGTGCAATCGGAAAGTAGCGCAGTTGGTAGCGCACTACGTTCGGGACGTAGGGGTCGGGCGTTCGAATCGCCTCTTTCCGACATAAACTTCTTTGGAGATGTTGCAAAACTCATTTTTGCAGCATCTCCTTTTTTCATCAAAAGGTGAAATACAAGGCATTGAAATGGAAGCTGAAGGAAGCGTGTTGAAGTACGTGGCCAAGGCATTACCCGAAAACTTACACCCTTTCGGACAATACCATTAGAATGTGTGATGGGTTGAAATGTTCGTTTGCTTGAAATGTTCGTTTGCTTGAAATGTTCAATGGATGGAAACGGGAAATAGAAAAGAGAATGAGGTGTAAACCTTCAGTACTAAGAAAACTTTTGCCATTTTGCCCCCCTAATTTAACACGCCATTTGCAACTCCAAAAGAGTTGGTCGGAAATAATCGATTCTCAGCGCTTTGTTTTTTCGCAACTTCTTGATGTTTTCGCAGGAAATCGGCTTGTTTTTTTCGGGATTTCCCTTCTTTCAGAGGAAAACTGCGCACTTTCGTGAAGAAATAACGGCTTATAATCGCAAAAACGTCCGAGGAAATAAAAATTCCGTCGGACGAAAAAGAAATTCCAAGGGAAGAAAATAAAATTCCAAGGGAAGGAAAATAATTTTCGTCCGACGGAATTAGAATTCTGAGGGAAGAAAAAGTATTTCCGAGGGAAAAAACCTAGAACACCTCCCATTTCTTGGAATTTCGATGCCACTCTCCAAAAGTAAAATGCTGAGAGAACACTTTTTACTTTCCTAGAATTAAGAAAACTCGTACCATATCCTCCTCCCGATTTTAACATTTCACTCTCCCATCTTGGGAACGTGAAATCCACTCGTCAGTGAGAGAGAAAAGAGAGTACATTAAGAGAGAAAAGAGAGAACTTTCGTTTTTGCAGGATACTGAAAATGTACTCCATTCATCCCTAAACGGTCATTAGATTCTGAACTACACTATAACGGTCTAATGACCGATTGGGGAACAAAAGCAAAAGCAAAGGCATCTCTCTGCAATGTATGCAGAAAGACGCCCATTAAAAAGAAAACAGTTGGACGATAAGCCGGGTTTTGTGCCTTGATTCAGAAGAAACAAGGTGTCCGTCATTTATCTGGGTGCGCTGTCACCAACGCACTCTATCGTTCTACCCTCTGATGTGAGTCAAAAACTCTCGGACGAGCCGCCCTGATGACACCAGTTTACGTGAACTTTCAACTTCCGAGGTGCACAGCCCGTGTGTCACCACACGACTGGTGGGCTCTTACCCCACCTTCTCACCCTTACCTCCTCTTAGTCTATCATTGAGAACCAGTTGGTTCGCAACTTTTTCACTAGGAATAGGCGGTTCTTTTCTTCTGCACGTATTCGCTCTCACGAACGACTTCCCATTAAGAAGCGGAATGCTCTATGTTGCCCGGACTTTCCTCGTTTGCCACAGGAGCAAAAGCGACGGACTGCCCAACTGCTAATTGTAAATTTCACTGCAAATGTAAGAAAAAAATAGGGAGAATGCGCTATATCCTCGTTTTTTTGTGTAATTTTGTGGCATAAACCCCATTATCTCAGCATATGAAACACATAGCTTGGGCAGTTGCAGCGTTCTTTGCCTTGGTGCAACCCATTAAAGCGCAGCACTACCAACCCACTCGCGAGAATATCCAAAACCGCCAGCAATTTGCAAAAGATAGATTCGGCATTTTCATCCATTGGGGACTCTACTCCCTTTATGGTCAAGGAGAATGGTATTTGCAAGATGCCAAACTAGATCGCAACGAATACGCCAAAGCGGCCAATGCTTTCTATCCTCACGCATTCAACGCTGAAGCCTGGATCAAAACTTTCAAAGACGCTGGGGCGCGTTATGTCACTTTCACCACAAGACACCACGACGGTTTCTCTATGTGGAACACCAAGCAAAGCGACTACAATATTATGCACACGCCCTATGGCAAAGACATAGTGTTACAACTTGCTGAGGCTTGTCACAACAACAATTTTCCGCTTCACCTCTATTATAGCCATATTGACTGGACGCGAGAAGATTATCCGCTGGGAAGAACCGGACTACACAACGGAAAAGACCCCAAAAAAGCAAATTGGCCGAGTTATTTCGCCTTTATGAACAATCAGCTCACCGAGCTTCTCACGCAATATGGTGCCATTCGCACCGTGTGGTTCGACGGATGGTGGGATCAAGAAAGAGCAAAGCCCGCATTCAATTGGCAACTCCCCGAACAATATGCGCTAATTCATCGTTTACAACCAGCTTGTCTTATCGGCAACAATCATCACCAAACACCCAACGAAGGTGAAGACATTCAACTCTTTGAGCGCGATGTTCCAGGTGAAAATAAAGCTGGGATGAGTGGACAATCCGTTAGTGCACTACCGCTCGAAACCTGCGAAACAATGAACGGAATGTGGGGATATAAGGTGGCTGACACCAACTATAAGTCTGCCGATGAACTCGTGCGACTATTGGTACGCACTTCAGCCAAAGGAGCCAACTTGTTGCTCAACATCGGACCTCAACCCGACGGAAATCTCCCAGCCACTGCCGTTCTTCGTCTTCAAGAGATGGGAAAATGGCTGAAACAATATGGCTCAACCATCTACGACACAGAGGCTGGCGGTCTAGGTGATGCAGACAAAATGGTGAGCACTCGCCGAGGAAAAGAAATTTATCTCCACGTACTGGATGCCTCACTCCGCACCGCACAATTGGAATGTGCACTACCAGTGAAGCGAATTACGAAGTTTGGCGATAATGTTCCTCTGCGTTTCAGTCAAAAGAAGCATCAACTCACCTTCAACTTACCCGAAAGTCAAGAAGTAGACCGCATCTTTGTGCTTCATCTCAAATAGATGCGCTACACTTCAAAAACAATAATCAATGAAACGCCTACTGCGCTATATTCTGCTGCTAATAGCTTGCATATTTTGTGGTTGGACGCAAGCCGTGCTTCCACAAAACAAAGTGTTGCGCAATGATATTCGCACGCTCCGCACTGAACAAGCTGGTGCACTCACCGCAATGCCAGTGCTCACGCTTCAAAGCCAAGACCGCGTGGTGGTAAGTTTCGACCAAATGTCGCACGACGGACATCGTTTCTTCTATCGCGTTCAACATTGCAACTTCCTTTGGCAACCCACTGACGGGCTTTTCCAGAACGAATTTGTGGAGTCGAACCAAGAAGACAACTGGATAAATAAAGGTGTAGAAAGCCAAAACACGACAACGCTCTATACACACTATCAATTCACTTTCCCCAACGCAGAAGTTCACCCTTTAATTTCGGGAAACTATCTGCTCACCATTTACGATGACGCGGCAGCATCGCCCGAGGCCGTTGCGGAGGTTCGAATTCGAATGGTAGAACCTTTGGTCAATATCTCAGGACGTGTGCTCACCAACACCGATATTGATTGGAATGCCGCCCATCAACAAATAGAAATGGAAGTGAAAGCTGAAGGACTTGCAGGCGATTTACGCGCAGGCCTTCACGCGATTGTCGTGCAAAATGGACGCGAAGACAATGCCGCCATCAACGTTCCTCCCACTGCACAAATGGGAAATTCGCTCATTTGGCGACACGCTCCCGGGCTTATCTTTGAAGCCGGCAACGAATACAGAAGGTTTGAAATGCTTTCTGTGCGCACTCCTGGTATGCGCGTGCAAGAAATGCAATGGTTTCCGCCACAATATCATGCCACAATATCTACCGACGCTATGCGACGCAGTTATTTGGTGCAAGGCGACCGCAACGGCACTGCCGTCATCAGGAACACAGACAATCTGGATGCCAACACAGAAAGCGACTATGTGCTCACCCACTTCACCCTTGAAGGCGATGAATTGACCGATGCGTCTATTTTCATCAACGGACAATGGAGTGTAGGTGGATTGTTGCCCGAATATCAATTGCAATATAACGCAGAAAGACAGGCCTACGAAGCAACCCTTTTGCTCAAACAAGGCTACTATAATTATCTTTACCTCACACGCAAAAACGGAGAAAAGAAAGGAAGCACGGCTGCAACGGAAGGAAATTTCTATCAGACGACAAACGACTACACGATTCTCGTATATGCTCGTCTTGCTGCCGACCGCTATGACCGACTCGTCGGAGTGGCAACGTTAAAATCCTAAAGTTCAGCGCGTAGCATCGTCTAGCCCATTGATTTCCTCTTCGCTTTTTGCTTCTCTCACCCATTCAATCTCTCCACATCGCAATCTCCCTCCCACTTATGATTACTCTTCCTGAAATCACTTTCGCCAACGTCCTCGACTACATCGGAACACTTGCCTTTGCCATTTCCGGCATTCGTCTAGCAAGTGCGAAGAATTTCGATTTGTTTGGTGCATACGTTGTGGGACTCGCCACTGCCATCGGTGGAGGAACAATGAGAGATTTGATGCTCGATGTTCCTGTCTTTTGGATGAACAATAGCATCTACTTCATCATCAATCTGCTAGCACTCCTCTTGGTCGTGCTTTTTGGTAAACTCGTGATTCGACAGAAGAACACCTGGTTTATCTTCGACACCATCGGCTTGGGAATGTTTGCCGTCATTGGCATTGAAAAGTCTTTAGCCGTGGGCTATCCCTTTTGGGTAGCCATCGTGATGGGTTCTATCACTGGTGCAGGAGGTGGTGTCATTCGCGATGTCTTCCTCAATGAAATCCCCCTCATCTTCCGTGCCGAAATCTATGCCGTAGCCTGTGTATTGGGCGGTCTTGCTTATTGGATTTGCGACGCACTAGGAATGGGCAACGTGCCTTGCGGTCTTGTTTGTGGCACAGTAGTCATTTATCGCGCGTCTTGGCAGTGCGCTATCACATCAATCTTCCAGTCTTGCGCGACGAGGAAAAGAAAGAATAACCTTTTCTTTCTCCCCTTGTCCTCTTCTACACCTTGTCATTTGTAAAACACCAAATACTATATATAAAACACTAAATACTATATTTATGAAACACGTTTATCGTTCGTGGCTCCTACTGCTTTGTTGGGGAGCTACGCTTACCGTTTCTATTGCAGCCATAACTCCACCTCCACCCACAGAGATTGCACCAAACAACCGAGTACACGCCCCTAAAGATGGATACTATCTTGTGGATAAGCCTCAAGATTGTCTAATAGGAGGATACTATGTCTTGGGAAGTTCAGTGCTTTCAAAAGAGGAAACAGTGCTTGACCAAACCGATCAGCAAGAAAGGAAAAGACTAGGCCAAACAAACACTCACTTTGTCAATGGTTGTTTCATCTCTCCTACATCTGTACCTCAAACTGCTATATGGATTTACAAAGAAGAGTCTGATGTCAGATATTTCATCAATGCTTCTACACAGCTAGAAATGGCTGTATGGAGCGATAACGCTAATAAACCGAAAGAACGCTTGTACGATATTTTTACGGTAAAACACAAGAAGAAGAAAGAAACAGAAGTTTACAGAGCAGTTACGTTTCAACCAGTGCCTTTCAAAACAATGGAACTTCGAACCTGCGATCTTCCTAACTGGTTCGGTTTATTCTTCTATGATGATAAGTATAAGCATTCTTCAGGATTGATAGAATGGACGGACGACACCTCGAAGGACAACTTTAGAAGCTATTATCTCTCCAACACTACAAGAACCAATATCGCAATTTTCCCCACGCGCATTTTCCGATACTATGCAAAAGGCGAACTCCTCCCCGAATTTTATGCAGCAAGTCACAAAGTTTCATTCGACAAAGCAGGCTATCGCACCTTTTATGCACCTTGTGCCTACACTTGTCCCGATGACGTGAAAGCATATCGTGGTGTGGTAAAAGGGCAAAACCTAGAACTTTTTCCGGTTGGAAAAAATATCCCTGCCAATACTGCTGTGATTCTCTACAAATCAACAGCGGGTGACGTTACCTTGCACTTGACTTTTGAGGATATTCCGCGCAATTCCAAGCAAAATGATTTATGGCCCACAAGACGGTACATCACAGAGGAAGAAGCAAAGAGCTCCTACTATCAGTATTATGGTTTAACGCCCGATGATGAAACTCAAAATACTTGGTGTTTTGCGAAAATCAACTGTGCCATTCCCCAAGGAAAAGCTGTATTGGCCTTTGATAAGAAGATAAAATCTTCTGTAACTCCTCAGCTACTCAACTTTATAATTCACGAGGAACCAGTTCTCACAGGACTATACGAGCAGACTGCAGCTGGTACTCCCAAAGCCAATCAACAAATGTGGGATTTGCAAGGACGTCCCTTGCAGCATCCTCGCCATGGAGAACCCTACATACAAGGAGGAAAACTGAAAATGGGAGAATAATCCAGAAAGTTATCTTCTCAATAGCGAGCGACACTATAACATTCTGATGCCCCTCTAGCGTTAATCGCCAAAAGAAGTCCTGCCTTCCACGAAATTGAAGTGGAACGTAGGACTTCTCATTATGTAAAACCTATCGCAAAGCTCTGCCCCAAAACAAATTGGGACAAATTCGCTCTGCGAACAAGCGGCTTCTTATTTAGCTTGCGCTTCGGCGTTTTGAATCATTTGTTGTGAAGCATAGAGGTAAACTTCTACGCGGCGATTGTCGCGCTTACCAGCCACTGTGTTGTTGTCTGCCACAGGGAACTCTTCGCCATAACCCTTCACCTCGCGGATTTGTGTGTACTTCGCACCTTTGCTTTGGAGGAAACTGCTCACACTCTCAGCGCGTTGCAATGAAAGTTGTTGGTTCTTAGCTTTAGATTCTTCAGCAGTGCTGTTTCTCCAACCAGCGTTGTCGGTGTATCCCATGATAGACACGTCCATGTCAGCATTGGGCACGAGCACCTCATTGGCAAACTTGGTGAGAGAAGCTTGAGCAGAAGAAGAAAGTTGAGCGTTACCCGTAGAGAAAAGAATACCGCTATCGAAAGTAACCTTCACATACTTCACACCATTCTGACCTTCAAGCACTTCAGCCTTAGCGTTAGCCACTTTCTCAGCAGCCGCCTTAGCTTTGTCCATACGGTTGCCAATGATCACACCAGCACCTCCACCAACGGCAGTACCAATAGCAGCACCAATAGCAGTTCCTTTACCATCTTTGCTGATGAGGTAGCCTGCCAAAGCACCAAGTGCAGCACCAGCACCACCACCTAAAAGACCACCTTTGGCCTTACTGCTCCAGTCACCGCAAGAAGTCAGCATCATAGAGGCACATACGGCAACAGCCGCAAATTTAATTCCTTTCATGTATGATATATTTGTGTTTAATGTCTATATGTCCGATTCTTGTTCCCATCGCTAACTACAGTTTTCTGACAATTGCGAAGGAAAAACTCTCTTTTTTGAGATAATTGACTGCAAAATTACTCATTACTAGGTAAGAAACCAAGGAGATATAGAAAAAAGTTGTATCTTTGCACGCAAAACGCAAAAGTGTGCCATACCCACCAATCGGACATTAGACCGCTTTAATGACCGATTTGGGATAAATTTCGGTGCTCTTTTCTGTTACCATCTAACTCATAAGCCATTATTATGGAAGATTCTCAATTTCAACCCCAACAACAAGGGATGTCTGATGTGGAAAATCCCTCAACCACTGGAGGTAACTCTTCTTACAACAACAGCACATCACAAATAACTGCCCACAATGGTCAATCTGGAGAAACCCCTTCTTCCCTTCCACCGAAGAAAAAGACTTGGGTGTATGTTTTGGTCGGCATTGCTGTCGCAGCTGTTATCGGCTTGGGAGCAACCTATTACTTCTATCAATCTTCACAAAGCGAAGACAAAGCTTACGTTATGCTTGAAGGAAATGAAAATGTGCAAGATTATGAAGACTATTTGAAGAACTTCCCTAATGGTCCCCACACGCCGAAGAGGTGCGTCAGCGTTTGGAAGAACTCAAAACGATGTATGCAGACTGGACGCGCATCCAAAACAGCGAATACGCCACCGACTTTGAACGTTTCAAGGAGAGCCATCCCACAAGCACACTCGTGAAACAAGCCGATATGAAAATCGACTCTCTCGACTGGGTGACTGCACAAAAGCTCAACACCCCCGAAGCAATGGAAGAATATCTGGACAAACATCCCGAAGGTCGCTACATCTCAGAAGCTGGCATTGCCCAAAACGAATTGGCCAACACGCAAGTGAGTGACGCAGAACGTCAAGGCATTTCAGAGAGTCTGAATGGCTTCTTCCAAGCATTTGCCAACAACGATGAGGCTTCTCTTTTCACCTACATCACGCCCACAATGACGCAATTCCTTTCTAAGCGGAATGCCACAAAAGCCGATGTGGGAAACATTGTCAAGAACACCTACTCAGAAGACATTGAAAATTGCTCTTTTGTGCTCAACAACGATTACCAAATCACCAAGAGTGTGAGCAGTGACGGCAAGGTGGCTTACAAAGTGAGCTTCAGCGTTGACCAACACATCCAACGTTCAGGCGAAGGAAAAACCTTTGGTTCTTACACTGCCAATGCCACTTTGACTGGAGATCTTAAACTCTCAGCCCTGACTTTGAAAGAAATCTCACGACAAAACCAATAGGATTCAATCAAGACAAACATCAATCTATAACGCAAACTTATATGCTCGTCATCAACAATTACGAAGAATTTGCTTCGCATCTTGGACAAGTACTTGGTACTTCCGAATGGCTTGAAGTTCCACAAGAACGCATCAACCTCTTTGCCGAGGCCACTCTCGACCACCAATGGATTCACGTAGATGCTGAAAGGCCAAGAATGGCCCCTTCGGTCAAACGATTGTGCACGGCTATCTCACGCTTTCTCTCGTACCCCACTTGTGGAGTCAAATCATTGACGTGCGCAATTTGAAGATGATGGTGAACTACGGTATGGACAAAATGAAGTTTGGTCAAGCCGTGCTCTCTGGTCAGCAAATTCGTCTTACCGCATCACTCGCATCTATTGCTGATCTCCGTGGTGTGTGCAAGGCTGAAATCAAATTCACCATTGAAATCAAAGATCAAAAGAAGCCTGCGCTCACTGGGGTTGCTACCTTCTTGTATCATTTCGCTTAATATCCTTTTCCTTTACACCGCGTGTGGATTGTTTTTGCTAAGCGACCTTAGCGCATCTCTGCCTTTCGTGTCGTCTATGCACTTCAGTCCACACGCGATGTTTATCTTTTACCAATCGTCTTGATTTCTGTTCATTGCAATGGATACTTATTGCACAATTTCAACCGCTGGAGAAGCTATTTATACCGAAAAGCGGAGCAAATTTCTAGCTTTTGCAGAACACGTGCCTAACGAAGAGGCGGTAAAAACTAGAATTGCACAGTTGCGCAAACAGTTTTACGATGCGCGCCACGTCTGCTATGCCTATGCCCTTGGCAATGGTGGAGATGTCACGCGCGCTAACGACGATGGAGAACCCTCTGGCACAGCCGGTCGTCCCATTCTAGGGCAAATTCGCTCTGCCAATCTCACCTATACGCTGGTGATTGTGGTGCGCTATTTTGGAGGGGTCAAACTGGGAACGGGAGGTTTGGTGGTGGCTTACAAAACTGCTGCTGCGGCGGCCATAGAAGCGGCAACAACGGAAGAGAAAATTGTGATGGAACAGTTTTGCATTGAAGTGCCTTACACGGAAGCGGACACTGCGATGCGCTTTGTGCGTGATGGCGAAGGCGAAATTGTGGAGCGCGACTACACAGCAACGCATCAGTTGCTCACCATTGAAGTGCGCACCTCTCTACTTGCTCCATTGCAAGAACGCTTGCGCAAAATTTACTCTTTGACGATTAAAGAAGAGAAGGAAAGAACTTAAAACACAATCGGTCGTTAGACCGTAAAAGTCTTACCGATAATGCAAAAGATTGCTTCCTGTCATCTTTCATTTTCTTGTTGAGCTGATGGTTTGTGAAGATAGATGCTCGAAAGGTGGTGGCGAAAAAAAATAGCAGTAATCTTTGCACCAATTGCCCTCGCTCACGCTTGGACTCTTCGCAACACGTTCGCGCCCCCTCGCGCGCCCCTCTCACGCGCGCGCGTATTACCCAGGAATATTGTTTTTTTGCTGTCACATCTTTCACACCTCTTCCCGGATGAAGGAAAAACAAACTACAAAAGCGGTGAAAAAGCAGCCACAAAACGCCCTTATTTTGCTGTCACCAGATTAGAAAAGCAAGAAGAATCTTCACCGTTGCGTGAAATTCATCCTCTTTGCAAGTCAGGATGCTGAAAAACAACGATTTAGAAGGGATGTGTGACAGATGTGACAGCAAAAAGCATAAAACTCTTGTCCATATACGCGTACGCGCGCGTGGGAGAGAACCCAATTTTTCACCTATATCGTTATGACTGAGAAAAACATACAAGTTCTAAAAGCTTTCCCTCAGTAAACACATCGTGTTTTTGGAAAGTTATCAAGATAGCGGTGAAAAACAAGCTACATTTCTCAGAAAACAAGCTACATTTCTCAGAAAACAAGGCACATTTTCCAAGAAACAAGCCACATTTTCAAGAAAACAAGGCGCATTTTCCAATAAACAAGGTTCCTATTTAAGCCCAATCGGTCATTAGACCGTTATAGTGCAATTCGATATAGAGAAGATAATAGTCCAACTCGCAATTGCATTCCAAAAGGTAGTTTGTCAAAACTTCCCTCTAGTCGCGTTTGCGCGAAGGAAGCGCATCAGAATTCAGATTGCCTTTGCCATCAAACAAACCGTAGGTGGTGCGCAACACTCGAAATTCTGTGCGACGATTAAGCGCGTTGCAAATCTCCTGCTGTTCAGCTGGCAGTTTCAGAATAAAATCTGTGCTCAGCGTGTCATTCTCGTGCAGGAAAGGTTGTTCTTCAGCCAAACGACGATTCACGATTTTCGGCATCGACTTGCCATAGCCTTTGGGGGTGAGTCGCTCACGCGCAATGCCTTTTTTAATCAAATAGTGCACCACGCTCTCCGCTCTTCGCTGAGAAAGACTCACGTTGTAGGCGTCACTTCCGCGATAATCGGTGTGGGCAGCCAATTCAATGGTGATGTGCGGATTATCGGTGAGCAATTTTGCCAATCTTTCCAAAGCTGGAGCCGATTCTGGCGAGACCTCTGCCTTGTCAAATGGATAAAACACATTGCGCACAAGCACAGGGATGTTCATCGAAGGAAGAGGGAATTGCAACACATATTGATGTTCTACCTCGGTGGTGGAATCAACCTCCAATTGGTTGGGAAAGTTCAAATAACCCTGACAAGAAGCGAGGAAAAGATAGTGCACTCCTGCTTGTACCTCTTGCTCAAAGGAGCCATCGGGCTTCACAGGCACTTTAAGGTTGGTGCCATCACTCCCCACAATTTGCACTTGCGCTGCTGGAAGTTCGTAAGCATCTTGTTCATACACCCAGCCTTTGACCGTCAGCAATCGTTCGGGATAGGAGAACTCATAGATTTTGTCCCAACCTCTTCCACCTGTGGCGCGCGAAGAAGAGAAGAAACCGCGATTGTGCCATCCATCGAAGGTGATGCCAAAGTCATTTCCGGCAGAGTTCATCGGCGCAGGCAAATGCTTCACCGTCCAATCTCGCGATAGGGTGTCTTCCGTGGCAAAATATAAATCTAAACCTCCCAATCCAGCGCGACCATCACTCGAAAAGAACAGTTTTCCGTTGGGGCGAAAACTAGGAAAGCACTCATTTCCAACTGTGTTGATAGAACTCCCCAGATTTTCTAAACTCCCAACGCCCTTTCCATCGCGGATGTCAGCGCGCCAAATATCCGTTCCTCCATAGCCACCAGGCATATCAGAAGTGAAATAAAGCCATTTTCCATCGGGCGAAACAGTGGGATGCGCATAACTGGACAAAGTGTCTGTGCCGATTTTCAGCACTTGGGGTTTGCTCCACGCAGCATCGTTGCGCTGCGCAGTCCATATTTCAGCCATTCTTGGATATTGCGGATGCTGCTGACAAACGGTGAGATACATTGTTTTGCCATCAGGAGAAAAGGCCACTGCGCCTTCGTCTTGCACGGTGTTGAGGGCAGTCACAGCTTCGGGCGCCTTCCATCGACCTTTTTCGTCCAATTGCGAGAAAAATATATCTCCATTTTTCTGTGCAGTGATGCCCGAGATGTCATTTCCCATCACTGCGGAACGCGTGGTGGTGAAATAGATTTGCTGTTCTTTGCCTTGTCCGAGCAACATAGGGGCATAGTCACTGCGATTGCCATTGAATAGGGTGGCTGGTTTCACCGTGTAGAGCGAAGTTTCTCCCTTCTCCTTTTGGGCTTTTCGTGCTTTCTCGATTTGCAGCAACGCACGTTGGTGAGTTTTGGTAAGCAATTCAGAAGTTTGCTCCACTTTCAATTGTTGTTCGAAGGCTTGTAAAGCCCCTTTGTAGTCTCCCAGAAGCATCGCCAATTCTCCTTGACGGAAATAGGTCAAAGTGTCGGTAAACTTATAGCGTTCCGCTGTTCGATAGGCAGCCAATGCGCGAGAAGCTGCGCCATATTTGGTAGCTTTCCCCGAGGGCATAAGCCAAACGACCTCGTTTTTTCTTGTCACTGACAGGCGTCAATTGATAGGCCTGTTTATAGTGTGCCGCAGCTTCGGCATACTCACCAATGGCAAGGGCACGCTGGGCACGAATTTCGCTCTTTTCGGCAGAACCGCAGGCGGTCAAGAGGGCAAAAAAGGCGATATGTAGGAGGAAGAATAGAACTTTTCTCTGCATAGACAACAAAGATAACAGAAAAAGTCGGATTTTAGTGCCTTAGAAATGCTTTATTTGTAGAATTATTTTGTACTTTTGCTTTGAGAAGCACATTTCTCTCGAAAATGGTTGGTCGCATAGCGCTGACAGGCTTCTCGGACTGCGTGAAAAATAGCTCGCGTATGTCTTTTTGAAGTGGATGGAAGCTGAGGTTTTTGTTTAGTTCTGCTCGCAGGCGTAGTGATAATACCTCCAAAGCAGAACAAGGCGTAGCAACCATTGCAGATATCATCCTCGCAATCAAAAGAATTCATTTGTTTCACCCTAACAACCATTATATCTCATGCTTAAGCAAATCACCAATGGTCGAATCCTCACGGCCGACGGTTGGCTCGAAGGCGGTAGTGTTATCGTCGATGGGGGCAAAATCCTTGAGGTATCCAACAACGATCTCCCCGTAGTAGGAGCTGAAATCATTGACGCTAAAGGATGCGACATTGTGCCTGGTGGCATTGAACTTCACATCCACGGTGGCGGTGGTCGCGACTTCATGGAAGGCACAGAAGACGCTTTCCGCACAGCGGTTGAAGCTCACATGCACTGGGGCACAACTGCCATTTTCCCCACTCTTTCTTCTAGTAAGCGCGAATGGATTGACCGCGCCATCAAGACTTGCGAAAAGTTGATGGCAGAACCTGGTAGTCCCATTATGGGGCTTCACCTCGAAGGTCTTACTTCAACCTCAAGAAAGCTGGTGCGCAGATGCCCGACATCATTCGCAATCCAGACAAGAAGGAATATGAAGAGATTTTTGCTTCTACCAACTGCATCAAGCGTTGGGACGCTGCTCCAGAACTTCCTGGTGCAGAAGATTTCTTCAAATGCTGCGTAAAGAATAATTGTGTGGCGTCTATTGCTCACACCGATGGCGGATGGGAAGATGTGAAACGCGCTTACGATGCTGGTGCACGTTTGGCTACGCACTTCACCAATGCTATGAGTATGCTCCGCAAAGACCGCGAGTTCAAACAAGTCGGTGTGGTGGAAAGCGTGTTTGCGCTCAAAGATTTCAATGTTGAAGTAATCTGCGATGGCATCCACGTTCCTCCCGTGCTTGTGCGCGAAATTTTTAACGCAAAAGGTGTGGACAACATGTGCCTCATCACGGACTCCCTCGCTGTGAGTGCTATTCCCGAAGGCAGCGATGTTGATCCAGGCATCATCGACCCACGCACCATCATCGAAGATGGCGTTTGCAAACTTTCTGACCGTAGTGCATTGGCTGGTTCTATTTCTACAATGGACCGCCTTGTGCGTACCGCCGTGCAAGAAGCGGGTATCTCTATGCTCGATGCTTGCCGCATGATTGGCGAAATGCCTGCACGCTTCATGGGCATTGACGATCGCAAAGGTTTCCTCAAGAAGGGATACGACGCGGACATCATCATGTTTGACCAAGACCAACAACTTAAGTTTGTGATGCAAAACGGTAACGTGAAACGCTGCGAACTTTAATCTATTCACTCTCTCACGAAGGCTAAGGCTTTCGTGGGAGAGTTTTTCTTTTTTGGCTACTACAAAGCGACAAACAGTTCCACGGTATTTTTTCTGTAAAAGCAACCAGAAGAGGATCGTTTCTCGCTAGCAGAAAGGCTTGTTGTATTTCATTATAGTCGGCACCTTCGGGGCAAATGTATTAGAATGGCTTTGTAGAACCTCACCACTCAATGAAAACGTATTTTCTTATCTATAAATCGCTCTTACTCCTATGAGTTTCAACATTGTTGTACTTGCAAAGCAAGTGCCCGACACACGCAACGTGGGAAAAGACGCAATGACTCCTCAAGGCACAGTGAACCGCGCTGCACTTCCAGCGATTTTCAACCCTGAGGATCTCAATGCACTTGAACAAGCGTTGCGCATCAAAGACAAATTTCCCGACACTCGCATCACCATTCTCACCATGGGTTTGCCGAAAGCTGCCGACATTTTGCGCGAAGGCCTTTTCCGTGGCACTGACGCTGGTGTCTTGGTCACAGATCGCGCCCTTGCAGGGGCTGATACACTGGCGACTTCTTATGTGTTGTCACAGACCATTCGCAAGATGGGCAAGGTGGATTTGGTGATCGGTGGTCGCCAAGCCATTGACGGGGACACCGCACAAGTGGGACCACAGGTGGCACAAAAATTGGGCATTGACCAAGTGACCTATGTGGAAGAAATCAACGAAATCACAGACAAACATCTCGTGGTGACTCGAAGAATTGACGGAGGTATCGAACAAGTGAAGGCTCCCTTGCCTTTGATGCTCACCGTGACTGGCTCGGCTGCGCCATGTCGTCCTAGAAATGCAAAGTTGGTGATGCGCTACAAACGCGCACTTGTGGAAGCGGAACGCAATACGCTTCCCGAAAAGTATGCACAACAATGGGAGTCGCGTCCAGAACTCCACCTCACACAATGGGGAGCTGCAGACATTGATGCTGATTTGAATCAATGCGGACTTACTGGCTCACCCACCAAAGTGAAGAGCGTGCAAAATGTGGTCTTTGCCACCAAAGAAAGCAAGCGACTCTCGGCTAGCGATAGCGACATCGAAGCCTTAATCACCGAACTCTTAGACAGTCACACCATCGGATAAGCCATGAACAAGAACGAAAATAACAGTGTCTACGTATATTGCGAGCTGGAAGGTAAGCAAATAGAAGAAGTGAGTTTTGAACTCCTCACCAAGGGTAGAAAGTTAGCCAATGAATTAGGGGTCAAACTGGAAGCTGTAGTGGCAGGAAGTGGCATCAAAGGCGAGGTGGAAACACAAATTCTGCCTTATGGTGTGGACGTGCTTCACGTCTTTGATGCTCCTTACCTTTCTCCTTACACTACGCGCCCTCATACGGCTATTTTAGTGAAACTTTTTGAACGCGAACAACCCCAGATTTGTTTGATGGGAGCTACTTCCATCGGACGCGATTTGGGGCCTAGAGTGAGTTCTTCGCTCACCAGTGGTTTGACGGCAGATTGCACCGCTTTGGAAATTGGCAACTTCGAAGACAAGAAGAATAAAAAGACTTACGAAAACCTTCTCTATCAAATCCGTCCTGCTTTTGGTGGTAACATTGTGGCAACGATTATCAATCCCGACAATCGCCCTCAAATGGCTACCGTGCGCTCTGGTGTGATGAAAGCTGAGGTGCTGGATGCTGCCTACAAGGGGGAGGTGATTTATGAGGACGCCGATGCTTTTGTGGCTGCTGAAGACAAACTCGTTGAGGTGATTCACCGTCAGGTGGAAAAAGCGCAAAACAACCTCAAGGGTGCGCCCATCGTTGTGGCTGGAGGTTATGGCGTGGGTTCAAAAGAGAATTTTGACTTACTCCGCAAATTAGCTAACGAACTTCACGGAGAAGTTGGTGCAAGCCGTGCTGCGGTGGATGCAGGCTTCGCCAATCACGAAGAACAAATTGGACAAACAGGGGTTACGGTTCGTCCGAAAGTCTACATTGCTTGTGGCATCTCTGGTGCTATCCAGCACGTGGCAGGAATGAAAGAAAGTGGCATTCTGATTTCCATCAACACTGACCCCAACGCTCCCATCAACGACATCGCTGACTATGTCATCACGGGGAGCGTGGAAGAAGTAGTGCCCAAAATGATTCAGTACTACAAACAACACAGCAAATAATGTTGAGCACTTCAAGAGGAGGCTAGAAAAACGGAACCATTGTTCCTTGCTTCCTTGGCTCATTATCCTATAAAAAATTATGGCTAATCATTATACGGATCATCCCGAACTCCAATTTGAACTTCGCCATCCTGAGATGGAGCGTATTGTTGCGCTTAAAGAACGCGACTTCCGCGATGCGTCAGATTTTGACACTGCTCCCCTCGACTTTGAAGATGCGATGGATACCTATCAACGCACACTCGACATTGTCGGAGAGATAGCTGGTACTATTATTGCTGACAACGCAGAGGGTGTGGACTTAGAAGGACCTCACCACGAAGGCAGTCGCGTGCGCTATGCGAGTGGCACTCAACGAAATCTTGATGCTATGGTGCAAGCTGGGCTCAATGGTATGACTATGCCACGTCGCTACAATGGCTTGAATTTCCCATCACGCCTTATACGATGTGCGCAGAACTTGTTGCGGCTTCTGATGCCGGGTTTGGCAACATTTGGTCGTTGCAAGACTGCATTGAAACTTTATACGAATTTGGCAACGAAGATCAACACGCGCGCTTCATTCCTCGCGTGGCTGAAGGGGCTACTATGTCTATGGACTTGACAGAACCCGATGCGGGTAGCGACCTCCAAAGCGTGATGCTCAAAGCCACCTATTCTGAAGAAGAGGGTTGCTGGTTGCTCAACGGCGTGAAACGCTTCATCACCAATGGCGATGCTGACATTCACCTTGTTTTGGCACGCTCTGAAGAAGGTACTACCGATGGTCGTGGTTTGTCGATGTTTATCTATGACAAACGCAATGGCGGAGTGGATGTGCGCCGCATTGAAAAAAAATTGGGCATCCACGGAAGTCCTACTTGTGAACTGGTTTATAAAAATGCGAAGGCTGAACTCTGCGGTACTACGCGTATGGGGCTCATCAAATATGTGATGGCGCTGATGAACGGTGCACGACTGGGCATTGCTGCACAATCTGTGGGTTTGTCGCAAGCGGCTTACAACGAAGGTTTGGCGTATGCGCGCGAACGTGAACAGTTTGGTAAGGCTATCATTGAGATTCCTGCGGTATATGGTATGCTGGCGACAATGAAAGCCAAACTAGATGCAGGACGCGCCTTGCTCTATCATTGCGCACGCTGCGTGGATGTTTACAAAGCATTGGAAGATATTTCTCGCGAACGAAAGCTTACTCCCGAAGAACGCAACGAGATGAAGGCTTTCAACAAACTGGCTGACTCTCTCACGCCTTTGGCTAAGGGTATGAACTCTGAGTTCTGCAACCAAAACGCCTATGATGCGCTGCAAATTCACGGTGGTTCAGGCTTTATGATGGACTATCCTATTCAGCGCATTGCGCGTGACGCTCGCATCACCAGCATCTACGAAGGAACAACGCAACTCCAAGTTGTGGCTGCCATTCGTTTTGTGATGAATGGTTCTTATTCTGCTCAACTGCAAGAGTGGGAGTCTAAGAAGTGTCCGAAGAAATGCGCCCATTGCAGGCAGTTGCTCAGCGTCTTTCCAGTTTGTTCAACGAGGCTGTGGCGCGTGTGAAAGAAGTTGGCGAACAAGAATTTCAAGACCTCTGTGCTCGTCAGTTGGTGGAAATGGCTGCGAATGCTTTGATGCTTCACCTTCTTCTCTACAACGCTTCGCAATCTCCTGAACTCTTTGCAAATCTGCCCGTGTATTTGCGAGATTTGCAGAATCTGAGGCTGCCAAGCATCACCTCTTTGTGATGAGCCTTACCGCGGAAGAAGTGGAAACTTATCGCCACAACTAGCGTTTCTCTCGTCTTTATCATTATTGGGGGGTATCCTCACTGCAAAGTGTCAGTGGGATGCCCCTCCATTTGCTTCGAAGTATAGGTCAAATTGTAGTCCTCCCCAAAATCGGTGATGATTAGATTGTAAAGGTGCTACTCGTTATTAAGATGACAACTTCCTATCTTCATTCATTTTCTTGTTGGTATCCTCTATATTCTAGACGAAGTGGCTGCACCTGCAAACTAGCGGTAAACAAGATGCGCTACAATCAAAATCTGATTGGAATATACTGACCGATTTAGTTAAAATCGGGAGGAGAAAATGGTACGAGTTTTCTTAATTCTAGGAAAGTAAAAAGTGTTCTCTCGGCATTTTACTTTTAGAAAATGGCATCGAAATTCCAAGAAATGGGAGGTGTTCTAGGTTTTTTCCCTCGGAATTCTGATTCCGTCGGACGAAAATTATTTTCCTTCCCTTGGAATTTAAATTCCTTCCCTTGCAATTTCTTTTTCGTCGGATGGAATTTATATTTCCTCGGACGTTTTTGCGATTATAAGCCGTTATTTCTTCACGAAAGTGCGCAGTTTTCGTCTGAAAGAAGGGAAATCCCCCAAAAAACAAGCCGATTTCCTGCGAAAACATCAAGAAGTTGCGAAATTCAAAAGCGCTGAGAATCGATTATTTCCGACCAACTCTTTTGGAGTTGCAAATGGCGTGTTAAATTAGGGGGCAAAATGGCAAAAGTTTTCTTAGTACAGAAAGTTTACACTCCATTCTCTTTTCTATTTCCCATTTCCATCCATCGAACATTTCAAGCAAACGAACATTTGACCATTAAGCCGAACATTTCACCCCATCACACATTCTAATCCACCAAATACGCCAATCTATCAATTTATCAATCCATTATACGCTCCGATTCATCAAACATTTCAAGCTATCAAACAAGAGATAAGGCTGAACCCCAATGCAGGTTCAGCCTTATGTATGTGTAAAGTGGCGTGAAATGTGCTTTTTAGCGTCAAATTCCCACAGGCAGACGGCTCGTTATCATATAGCAAGCCGATGCTGTCTTATCGACTACGCTCAAAAGTAATTTCGTAAAAATAAGGTTGCGTGCGGTCTTGTGCCACACTATGTCCTTCTGTGCTAGGCACAATGATGCGCAACTTAGAGATTTCATCCTTTTCAGAATGCTGACGTCCTAACTTAAGATAAGGGAGCGGAATCAACCACCCCGATGGAGCTTTGGTGCCATAATAGCGACGCATAATGCCTTCCGCCATAACTCCTATAAGAGAACCATTATTATTTTCTAGGCTCATCACGTCTGGTCGTACAGAATCGAAACCATATAAATTGCTCGAGCGAATACTGTCTGTTGCGATGTTGTATTCAATGTAACGACAGAGCAACATCACGTGCTCGTTAGGTTTGATGGGAGAACCAGTACCACGGCGCACCACTTGTGCATAAACTCCAGAGCCAGCGAAAAGAACATACTGATTTTTACGGACATCAGTAGTACTATCTTGAGCGATGAACTGTGCTTCGCTGATGACTTGTATGTTACCTGGCACGTCGAGAAGTGGACGACCGTATTCCTTGTCATCAAGATGCGCACCGCGCTTGAGAAACTGTTCGATTTGTTTGTTTTTCCTTCTCACGACGTTCTGCATAAGTTTCTTGTTTATCGCACGAAACAAGGGCAAAAGCTAAAAGAAGAACGCAAGATATGATGAAAAAGAAGCGTTGTTTTGTAAACATAGTGCTATCAAATGATGTATTTACGAAAATGATGCGAGCAAAGTTACGAAAAACTTATGGTAGAATTCGTTTCTTAGGAAAGAATTTTACCTTTTCGCTCTGCTCCAAAGGAGAACGGACTGAATGTTGTAATGCAAAATACACGCACTAAAAAGCCAAATCTACTCCGACAGACAGATATTCGTTGACTTGAAAGAAACTCTGGTTGGTGTTCGCTTTGCGGTTTACACCATCGTCAAATCGGGGAAAGAGGAAAATCTTTGTAGAAAGGTATTTGTTGGCTCGGAGCGAGAGCGTGTTTTCCCATTCTGCCACGACCTTGGAATAACTGGTGAAAGCGTAGAAACGTGTAGTCCACTGCAACCAATCGGAAGGAGTCCACTTCACGTTGATTGTCACAGTAGAACCTAAATCAAGGCGCGAATGTTTGTTTTTTTCCACCCCATATCGTTCCGACAAATCCAAACGCGACACATATTTATAGTTGGCTGCGATAGGTGAGAGCGTGGCTGAAATCTCCATCTTCGAACTTTTATATTTGTAATCCATACCGATGGAGAAGACCGTTTCAATGGGAGAAGCAAAATCAGAGAACACGCGTTTATCGTTAGCGTGATAGCCCGGATAAAACTGCGACCAAGTCTGGAGCATCGCCGTGTAATACCAATGTTTGAAAGCTTGCAAACCTAGTTGATTGGTCATACGCAACAGGTCGGCATTCGTCTTGTACTTGTGCAACGAATCGGATTGAGTAGTCTGAAAACCCAATTTCATTTCCAACTTGTTCGTAAAGGTGAGCTTCTGTTTGTCGTCGTAGTTGGCTTCAAAAATAGCAGAAGTCAAGAAAGAATTATGATTTTCGCCTCCCTTGTACCAGTTGTCGGAAACCAAATACTGCATAAACTGCAACGACATTGCTCCCTTGAAATTCCAGAAGTTCGGACGATGAATGTCGAGATGGATGGGAGCAAAATCATTCCACTGCGCCAGTTGTTGTTTGGTCACTTTCGGCAACACCGCAGGTTTTTCCTTATCGATGGACAAAGCAGATGGCTTAGCATTAGACGAACTTTTGAGTGGTTCTTGATAATAAGCCAAATTATATTGCACCAATTCAGGACGAAGTGTGTAGACTTGCATTAAAGCTTGCGCTATTCCTCTTTGCAAAGAAGACGCTGTCGGTTGCAAACTACCGAGTTCTAGACGAACTGGAAAGCGGTAAAAGGTGTTAGCCGCAAACAAAGGAAAAAAGTAAGGATCCTCAAGATTGTCCGTGTCGCTCTTTGCTTTCTCCTCCAGCGACCGATTCAGACTATCAAGCGAAAAGGCATAGCGACGCGCTATCGCTCCGAGGGAGTCTTCAAACGCCGTATTACGTCCTCGCACAGTGCGTCGAGTGCTCTGGGCATAGCTACCCAAAGCAAAGCAAATGAAACTCAGTGTGATAGCAAATAGCTTCAACTTCATAGTCTTGGTTTGTCTGATTATCTTTATTATTAGATGCTTCGTTAGATGCCTCATTGAAGAACCTTCCCCCTCGCCGTACAGCGTGGGATTGCTTCCTCCTAAATGTAAGGAGCATTATCAAAATACTCGATTCCTCCCATTAAGAACGGATGCCACGAGCATTGAGTGCGGCTGCATACTTGGCCGCATTCTTTTGATGCTCCGCATAAGTGGTAGCAAATTGTGACTTCCCGAGAAATCTTCTTTCGCACACATATAGAGATAGTTGTGATTAGCGCGATGCAACACTGCATTGATGCTTTCCACCGAAGGAATGCAAATAGGTCCAGGAGGGAGTCCCTTCACTTTGTAAGTGTTGTATGGACTATCCACACGAAGATGTTCGTGGAGAATGCGACGCAAAGCAAAATCACCGAGTGCAAATTTGACAGTAGGATCAGCTTGAAGCGGCATCCTTTGATTCAAACGGTTCAGATACATCCCAGCCACCATAGGTTTTTCGGGATTGTAAGCCGTTTCTTGTTCCACAATGGAAGCCACCGTCATCACTTCATCGGGAGTGAGTCCTAATTGCTTTGCTTCAAGCACACGTTTGTCGTTCCAAAACTTTTGTGCCTCCTTATTCATACGTTCCAAAAGCGCTTTGGGTTGCAGCGTCCAATACAATTCATAAGTATTGGGAACGAAAAGACAAATAGCAGTAGCAGGTGTTTTTTGGAAAGTAGCCAACAAAGCACTGTCCTGCAACACGGCTTCAAAATCTTCAGTACTAGCTTGGAAGTTTTTTCCTAAAAATGCCGCCAAATCGTGGTTCGTACGCAACACAGGAATCGTAAGTCGCACAGGCGCTTGTTTTCCATTTCGCAAATTTCGATACACTTGCAACACAGACGTAGAGTTGCCCACTTCATAACGTCCAGGTTTGATGTGTTTAGGATAGCCCGTCAGCACGTTGAGCAGAGCAAACACAGGACGCGACAAGATGTTGCGATCGGGACTTGTTTTGACATAAATCGAGTCGATTGTATCGTCATTATCCACAAACAAGATGCGCGATTCGCTCACCGTGAAAGCGCCAAACAAAGCTCGGCTAAGAATAACCACCAATGTTAGTACATAGCAAACCAACAAAGAAAGCTTCTTCTTCTTTTTCTTTTCCATAAAGAGAGAATAATGTATATGAAAGACAAAAGTATGGTCAAAATCTTAGCACCTTTCCAACACATTGACAGAAGAAATCTTGCGTCAAAAACTTGAGATGCCATTTGCACCGACAAAATTACACAAAAATATCGGGTTGTGTGCAGTTTCTCTGCGCTTTCTCCTTGCTAAGTCTCAAAAATATCGTACTTTTGCACATATAGAAATGGATTGCGCAAGTAGTTTGCCCTCTTGATTTCGCATATTAGCGCAGTAACGACAAAGCCCATCGCGCCCTTCGTCTACGTTTCTTCTCAGTTTGACATAACATCTACATTGTTACAATGGAATACCAATATAAAGACTTTAATCGTCTAATTCAAGAAAGCATTTGCACCCATTGGGATCGCAACGCACTCACCGATTACAAAGGAAGTACGCTACAATATAAAGATGTGGCGCGCAAAATTGCAAAACTCCACATCCTTTTTGAAACAGCAGGCATCAATCCTGGTGACAAAATTGCGGTTTGCGGTCGCAACTCTTCGCAATGGGCAGTTGCCTTCTTAGCCATTCTCACTTATCGCGCTGTGGCAGTGCCCATTCTCCACGAGTTCAAGCCTGAACAAGTGCACAACATCGTGAACCACTCCGAAGCGCGTTTGCTCTTCGTCGGAGATTTGGTCTACAACGCCCTCAAAGGCGACAAAGAAGAATACCTTGCAGAAGAGATGCCCAACTTAGAAGGTATTGTCTACATCCCCGACTTTATGCTCAAATTGAGTCGCAACGAGGCACTAACCGATGCGCGCGAACGCCTCAACGCGCTCTATGGCGAACGCTATCCCAAATACTTCAGAAAGGAACACGTGATTTATCGCGAAGCTCCCAACGGAGAAGACCTCGCCATGATCAACTATACTTCAGGCACTACGTCTAACTCAAAAGGTGTGTTGATTCCTTATCGCGCTTTGTGGTCGAACTATGACTTCGCCATTGGCGTTCTCGGTGACAAAGTGCAACACGGCGACCGCATCATCTCTATGCTCCCTATGGCGCATATGTATGGCATGGCTTTGAGTTCATCTTCGAATTCCTTTTCGGACTTCACGTGCATTATCTCACCAGCAAACCCACTCCAAAGGTGATTGTGCAAGCTTTTGCCGATGTCAAACCAAAGGTTGTGGTGAGTGTTCCTCTCATCATCGAGAAAATCATCAAGAAGATGGTGATGCCCAAGTTGGAAACTCCATCAATGAAGCTACTTTTGCGCTTGCCCATCATCAGCGATCGCATCTTGACCAAAGTGCGTTCTGCCATCCAACAAGTGTTTGGTGGAGAATTCTACGAAATCATCGTTGGGGGTGCGGCGCTCAACAAAGAAGTAGAACAATTCCTCAACAAAATCGGTTTCAACTACACCGTGGGTTATGGTGCCACAGAATGCGCTCCCATCATCTCCTATGAGGATTGGAAAAACTTCGTGCCTGGTTCTTGCGGTAAGGCTGCCCCCCGCATGGAAATCCGCATCGACAGTCCCGACCCCACTCGCGTTGTAGGTGAAATATTGACGCGTGGCGCCAACGTGATGCTCGGTTATTACAAAAATCCTGAAGCCACAGCCCAAACGCTCGACTCAGAAGGCTGGTATCACACAGGAGATTTGGGTATTCTCGATGCAGAAGGCAACCTCTTCATCCGTGGTCGCAGCAAGAATATGCTACTCGGTGCAAGCGGACAAAACATTTATCCCGAAGAAATCGAAGACAAACTCAACACGCTTCCCTTTGTGATGGAGAGCATTGTCATTCAAAAAGGAGAAAAGCTCTATGCGCTGATTCATCCTGATTATGACGAAGTGCACAAAGCCGCCCTCAGCGATGAAGAACTCCAAACAAATGGAAGCCAACCGCCGCGAACTCAATGCGATGGTCAATAGCTATGAGCAAATCTCTGGTTTCCGCCTTTATGAAGAAGAATTTGAGAAAACGCCTAAACGTTCCATCAAACGCTTCCTCTATGCCGATGCCGAAATCTAGGCAAACGCAATCCTCCGCACTACCCTTTTACTAATCTATTTAGCAAGAGCTTTGTTGGTTTATGCCAACAAGGCTCTTGCAGCAATAAATTATTGAGCCATAATTTCGCTCAAAACACACTAAGAGATATGATATTTACAACATCTTCTTCTCTTCATTGGAATAAACGTCTGTCCATTTTGTGCGCAGTGGCTTGCATAGCCCTGCCCCAATTTGCAGAAATCGTGTCGCCAACAACAGCTTTGAGCATCGCACGACAATACATCAACGTCAAAGCCAAAGACAAACAACTCGTCAGAACGCTCTCCACAAAGCAGCACTCCAAGAAGCACGCTGCAACCCCACTCCCCTACTACCTCTTCAACGATGCCCACGGCAAAGGCTTCGTGTTGGTAGCAGGCGACGATGCTATGGGCAAAGTTTTAGCATACAGTCAGGAAAATGCGTTGGACACCACTATCGCACACCCTGGTTTGCAGTATATGTTGGAAGGATATAGAACAAACTTTGCCACTTTGCAGCACTACAAAACGGCACCCCTTCGTGCGAAAACGGCAGCAGCTTCTGGCAAAGCCGTTGCTCCTTTGCTGCAAACCAAATGGAACCAGATGGAACCTTATAATGCGATGCTGGGTAAAGCCGGAAGCAAGCCCTATCCCTACACGGGATGCGTGGCCACGGCCGTTGCTCAAATCATGAAATACCACAACTGGCCAGTGCAAGGAAAAAGGCACACACGAATACACCGTGCCTTACTATCAAGACCGCCTTCAAGTGGATTTTCAACAATCGCACTACGATTGGAACAACATGATCGACGACTACACTAAAGGAAGCACTGAAGCGCAACGCAATGCCGTAGCAAAGTTGATGAGCGATGTGGGGGTAGCCATGAATATGGGTTATACACCGTGGTATAGTGGTGCCTTTGGATGGCAAGCCAAAGACGCCCTCGTCAAGCACTTTCAATATGACGCTGTGATTATCTCCAAAGTATCTGAAGGTAATGACGCTTTTTCTCAAATTGGTACAACAAGAAATCCGCGATGGTTATCCCGTCTATCTCGATGGTTCGCCTTCTCTCGGCAACAATGGCCATGCTTGGGTGGCAGATGGTCTTGACGAGAAAGGACTGGTGCACATGAACTTCGGTTGGGGAGGTTTGGCAAATGCTTACTTCTCGCTCGAATCTCTCTCTCTTTCACAAGCTGGAGCAGAGTTTGGTGGAAAACCATTAAGTTTTTCAAAGAACATGAATGCCATCTTGGCGCATCCCCACAAAGGAGGTGTGAACACGCTTCCCATGGCTTACAGAAACACAGACATCCAAATTGCAGGCAAGCGAGAAACCACCATGAGATTGCCTGAAGGTGCAGCACGACAACAAGAGAAGACGACCAATTTGGACGTTGTTTTCCAACATTTCATCAACAAGGGCAATGCCTTCGAGGGACGAGTCGGACTGGCTATCTACAATGCGCAACAACAAATGGTAGGCACTCCGCAGTGGTATGCCCCAAAAGTCACATTCCAACAGAGCGACCAAATCAACCAAGACCGCATCCAACTCTCTTTCAACACGAGCCACTTTACCGATGGCACCTATTTCGTGGCTCCTGTGGTGCAGCCCACCAAAGAAGAGAACACCGACAACTACTACCCCATTCGCAATGTTCCTCAATTAGAATTTGAAATCACGGCCAACAAACGCTATGTGAAAAATGAATTCTACTATGGTGCGGGTTACGCTTGGAACGGTAAACTTTGGAGCGAAAAATCTCTGCGCGTAGGAACAACGCAAACGCTCTTCTGCCCCATCCGCACCTTGCAAGGCGACTATCGCGTGGGTTCTCTCATTTTCTCTCTTGTGGACAAAGCAGGGAAGATTGTTTTGAAGCAAACGCTGCAAGACATTGTCAAGCACGATGAATTCACCACTAAAAATGTGCCTGTTCCGATCAATATCCCTGACAATTTCACGCCTGGCACCTATGCTGTGAAAGCCCAAGTGCAAATTGATGGTGGACAGTTGTATGACGTTCTCCCACCGCACGATGGCACTTTGCCCGAAGTCGTGGTCAAAGAGAACGATCCGGCTGAAATGACACTGCCGAAAGTGCTTTATACTTATGTCTTTTCCCCATATGCAGGAGAGGGTAACCAAGTTTCTCTCACCAAAAGAAAGCTCACTTTCGGCACCGACGACCATCTAGTCTTTGCCATTCAAGCCGACAAGACAAGCGGCTTCAACGGAAGACTGAAATACTATCTCGAAGAAGAAAGTACCAAGGTGAGAATACCCCTCGGCAATGAGGCTTCAGCAGAAAATGCGAACATTCAAGCCAATGCCACGTTCTCCTCTCAAGAAATTCCCCTCCGCATCGAGCAACTCAAGGTGCGCAACGACCAACACTATCGTGTGGTCATCGTGCAAGATTTAGGAAATGGCGAACAACGTGAACTTCCCTTCGGAGAAAATGCACAGCGTGAATTTGAATTTACCAATGCGCGCAGCAAGGCTCCAGAAATGGTTTACGTTCCTGTGGAGAAAGACTTCTTTGTCTTGATGCTCCCACACCAATCGGCTTATGTCGTTGCGCCCCATCCGCAGCACGTAGAGAACAGCACATTATCTTCCACCACCACTGCGCAAGACAGTGAAGCCAAAAACAACATTCGCGCCATTTTCTATCGTCTAAACAACAAAATCATCTCTCTTTCCACAGGCAGAGTTTTGCAATTAGACACCGAAGAAATCAATTGGACAAAGGCTTTGACTTTTGCTCCCTACTCCGATGAAGGCAGCGAACTGCAATGGGTGCAACAAGATCGTCAAATTCGCCTACGTGGTGTAGCTGAAAACAACGTCGCTCTGTCCACACCTATGGTGGCTGAACGTGTGGAGGTGCTCCCCATCAACATTGCGCAACACGGATATGCCACTTTCTTCACTCCCGTACAAGGACGCATAGAAAATGCAAAAGCTTATCGCGCGGTGAAGGAGGGAGAACGCCAACTTACTCTCCAAGAAATACAAGGTGAAATTCCTGCCAACACGGCGTTCATCGTGGAAGGAACACCCAACGGACAAGCGCAATTTAGAATTAGTGCATCCACAAGTGATAAGGTGGCGTCTTTCAAGGAATCGGAAAACGTGCTGCACGGTTCTGTGCTCGTGCCAGCACGGAACAATTCTGTGACATTCTACGCGCTTTCGGGTGACGAAAAAGCGTTCTATCGTCTAACCACTTGGCAACGACCTTTCCGCGCTTTCTATTCCGACAACACTGCCAACAACACGCTTAGAGCAATTTCTTTCGTGTTCCCACAAACCACCGGTGTTGCTCCCACTTTGTTCTCACCTGTCACGAGCGCTCCGTTCTTCGACCTCTCCGGTCGCCGTGTCCTCCACCCTCAACCAGGACAAATAGGGATCCAAAACGGACAAAAGGTGATGCAATAGAGTCAATCCAATAGTACAACAAACGCTTATGGAGATAAAAAAAACAATAGTAAGTCGATGCGCAACCTTTTCCTGCGTGGAATTGCCCTTGCAGCATTCGCGACAAGTTTTCTACCCAACAAAGCAGAGGTAGTAAGCCCATCTCAAGCCCTAAAAGTGGCTCGACAATATGTGCAAGTAAATCGTCAAGACCACCTGCACATACAAACTCTGTCCACACAGCACAAAAAGAAATCTCAAAAACAAGTTCCACTCCCCTATTATCTTTTTAACGATGCCCGCGGAAAAGGTTTCGTGTTGGTAGCAGGTGATGACGCAATGGGACAAATTCTTGCCTATAGCGATGAGCAACCATTAGACACACTCCAAGACAATCCTGGCGTGCAATATCTGATGGCGGCATATCGTCAATTCTTTTCAGCCATTCAGCATAAGGAAATTCCCGTTTCATCTCAAAGTACTCCCTTTGGACGCTTTTCCGCTAAGGAGAAAGGAAAGATCAAAAACAGTAGAAAAGCTGTTGTTAAGCCAGTTCGACCGATGCTAACAAGTCTGTGGGGACAACAAAGTCCTTACAACCTACTAATGCCTGAATTTGCTCAAGGGAAAGATGACCTCATTAAAGCCCCAACAGGCTGTGTGGCTACGGCTCTCGCGCAACTTATGTACTATCATAAGTGGCCTGAACAAGGAAATGGTACCAAATCCTATACAACAAGAACCAAGAATCTTACACTAGCAGCCGACTTTTCCTCCTCGCATTATGATTGGAAGGCTATGTCTCCACGCTACAAAGCTACAGACAACACATCGGCTGGTGCAAAAGCAGTAGCACTCTTAATGCGAGATGCGGGCTATGCTTGTGAAATGGACTACACTCCTCGATCTAGCGGTGCACTAGATGCAAAAGCAGCCCAAGCATTAGAGCAAAATTTCGGCTATGATGCCGTGTTGTTGCGCCAGAAAAAGATGGGGAAAGACGATTTTATTCAAACTCTTCGCGAGGAAATCAGCAATGGTTATCCCTTATATCTAGCTGGTAGTGAGCAAGGAGAACCTGCAGGTCACGCTTGGGTGGTTGATGGCTACGATGCCAACGGTCTCTTTCATATGAATTTCGGATGGAACGGACTAGCCAACGGCTACTACTCCCTTTACGCCATTGCTCCCACAGCCACAGGAGATGAATTCGGTGGCAAGAGATACAACTTTAGTTACGATCTAGAAGCAATTCTAGCTCATCCACATCGCAACAATATCAACACACTGCCAGCCAAATTTCGCGACAAAAGAATTGATATAACAGTCTACAAGAATTCTTTCTTCAAACTGAATGACAACGCACCTCACGTTAGCCCCAAAAATCTCCCTTTACAACTCGAATTAGGGGGTATTGCAAATTACGGAGAAGACTTTATAGGTAAAATTGGTATCGCTGTCTACAACCAAAGGCAGCAAGTAGTACGACTGGATTGGATTGACGAAGAATTTAGTTTAAAACACCTCCGAGTAATCACTTCCCCCTATAGTTTTTCAATCAATCTCTCTTCGCTCCCTGATGGCCAATACACAATGGTTCCTGTGGTGCAAGACCAGCATACAGAGAAAGAAAATGATTTTGTGAAAATAACCAATTTTCCAACCCTAGACGTACAAATCAGTAATCAAAATCTAACTGTATATTCACAATACTCTACTGAAGCCAGATTTAGTTGGGAAGCCTCACCCACAGTCACCAAAGAGTTATACCCTGGAACAAGTGCCACGCTACATTGTGCCATTGGTAACCTTTCAGGGCAAGCTCGCACTGGTAAAGTTCGACTTTCATTCTTGAATGCTGCACAACAAGAGGTCTATACCACAGAAACGCAGACAGATGCTCTGTCCGTGGATGCCTTTGGCATCGCTATTGTTCGCGTTCCTGTAAGTCTACCGTCAGACATCATTCCGGGCATCTACACTGTTGCTGCGAAAGTCATAATTCCGTCATCCTCTAGTCAGAGTGAAACGCAAGAACTATCGGTGGAAACGCCCAATGGGGTAACACCCACTATTACTATTTCTCCATTGCCTGAACAACAAACAGTAGTAGAAAAGTTTAGTTTTCAGAAAACAACCACTCCAACTGGTAATAAGACTCAACCGTATGTAGAATTACGTATCACCGCAAAAGATATACATCAACTAGAAGGTACGTTGAAGATGTATTTTGAGAACGTCGAAACAGGAGTTCGTGTACCACTACCGGCAGCATTTCCGAAGGAGAAATTTATTGTGCAAAATGACACAATTGTATGCCCTTCTGAGCCATTCTCCCTTAACGATTTGAAAGTACAAAAAGCCGTCAAATACTATCCTATTATTGTTCGAGAATTGGAAGACGGTCGTCAAGAAACCATACCTTTGCGATCGACACTTAATCATATTTTGGAGACTCGCCATTTTAGTTTTACGGCTTCATCCAACATTTCTGCCATCTATCGCCCACAACCACACGATTTCTTCCGCATTCGACTTGCCAACAGCAATCAGTATGTGGTTGACAACAACAATATCCAAGAAGTTTCTCAAGGGGTTCAACTACAATCTGTCTCTACAAACGCAGAAATTGACAATGATGTGCGCGCCATCTTCTATCGAGAAGACAAGCAAATTATATCTCTTGCAACGGGAAGGGCCCTACACGCCGACCCCAAGGAACCTATGGTGCAGAAAGCATTGCAAGTATCCCCTTATGACCAACTAGGTAGTGACTTCCAATGGCTACAACAAGACGGACACATTCGTCTGCGCGTCGGAGATAAAGTTGCTCCCACCCTCCAAATGCCATTTGAGGTAGAACCCGTGGAAGTACTCCCCGTCAACATTGCGCAACACGGATATGCTACTTTCTTCACTCCCGTACAAGGACGCATAGAAAATGCAAAGGCTTATCGCGCAGTGAAGGAGGGAGAAAACCAACTTACTCTCCAAGAAATACAAGGTGAAATTCCGGCCAACACGGCGTTCATCGTGGAAGGAACACCCAACGGACAAGCGCAATTTAGAATTAGTGCATCCACAAGTGATAAGGTGGCGTCTTTCAACGAATCGGAAAACGTGCTACACGGTTCTGTAATCGTGCCAGCACAGAACAAGTTTGTGACATTCTACGCGCTTTCGGGTGACGAAAAAGCGTTCTATCGTCTAGCCACTTGGCAACGACCTTTCCGCGCTTTCTATTCCGACAACACTGCCAACAACACGCTTAGAGCTATTTCTTTCGTGTTCCCACAAACCACCGGTGTTGCTTCTACTTTGTTCTCTCCTGTCACGAACGCTCCGTTCTTCGACCTCTCCGGTCGTCGTGTTCTCCACCCTCAACCAGGACAAATCGTTATTCAAAACGGACAAAAGGTGATGAAATAGTTTTGCTGTATCGTTCAACCCCAATCGGTCGTTAGATTCTGAACAGATTTCATTAGATTATTGAGCAGATTGTTTATCGTGAGTTCAAAGGCGTAGCGGGCTACGGCGAGAACCAACGAAAAACTAGATGCCAACAAGAAATGAAAGATGGCAGGAAGTTATCTTTTCAATTACGAATCGTACTATAACGGTCTAATGACCGATTGGGGTTCAATAACTCCCATATCTTTCCAAGGATGTGGGAGTTTTTGTTTGGCCTCGCTGTTTGCTTGTCGTTGCCAGCAAATATCGGCTTAATATTCAAATATATTGCTGTCCGGTAAAAGTTTTTCTGATGATAAAAATAAGGCTGAAACCCTCTTGCAGGATTTCAGCCTCTTTTGTTACTTTGCTTGTTGGAAAAAAACACTAGTAACATGAGCAAAAGTACATATTTTACCGGACAGCCGGTCTATAGTCAGGTCATTAAATTGCTGGATAAAGCCAAAATTCAACAAATTAGTCTCGAAACACTAGGGAGCGAGCGTTATGTTAAGCGTTTGACAGGTTGGAAACACCTCATCATTATGCTCTTTGGTGTGCTCAAACACTTTGATTCTCTGCGTGAATTGGAGATTGGCATGAAAGCCGAGACCATGAAACTCTCCCACTTGGGGCTTGACTACGTTGTCCGTCGCAGCACACTTGCAGAAGCCAACCAGCGGCGACCACAAGAGTTCTTTGCCAAAGTTTATGCCTCCCTGTTGGAACGCTACACTCCTTTTTAGCGGACAGCCGTTCTGTGAGCTGTCAAAAAGCCTGGGAGAAGCAGCTGTATATGATGGATTCTACCACAATCACGCTCTTTGACAATATTCTTAAGGGAGTAGGTAGACATCCTAAAAGCGGAAAGAAGAAAGGCGGCATGAAGGTACACACCATTATGAAGTATCAAGTAGGTGTACCGATGGTGGTAGAACTGACCTCTGCTGCCAAACACGATCATTATCTTCTCAAAAAGGTGCACCTGCCCCAAGATGCCACCTTGGCAATGGATAGAGCCTACATAGACTATGCACAGTTTCAAAGGCTTACCGAAGAAGGTGTCTGCTATGTGACTAAGATGAAGAAGAATCTCAGCTACAAGGAGCTCTCTTCTATAGCCTATGTTTCTCGTGATGGTCTAGTCACTCATATCGACAAACACATTCTTTTTGAGAAAGAGAAGGTAAGGCACGAAGCCCGATGTGTAGAGCTATGGAGCAATAACTCTCGTAAGTCGGTGACGTTGCTGACTAACAATTTTGAACTATCGGTTCAGGAACTTGCTGAAATCTACAAGCGCAGGTGGGCTATAGAAACGCTCTACAAACAACTGAAACAGAATTTTCCTTTGCACTTTTTCTATGGTGAGAGCGTGAATGCCATCCAGGTACAAACCTGGGTAGTACTCATTGCCAATCTCTTGTGCACAGTACTCTCTAGAATGATAAAAAGACACGTTTCTTTTTCTCAAATCGTAACCATGCTTAGATTAACGCTCATGTATTACACTAATTTCATCGCTTTCATGGAAGATCCTCAAAAGGAGGAGTGTGCAATTTGGGCTGAAAGAGCTAAATCTCCACCCTCAGAACCATCATTATTCGATTAGGGGGGCTTGCTTTTTGAAAAAGAAAGCCCGAAGTCCTATTCTAAAGGGCTTCGGGAAGCTTTCTTGTGGCGTTTGTAAGTTTACCGGACAGCAATAATTCAAATACCGCTTGCAAAACGACACGTCACTTCTCATAAAACGACACGTCACTTTCCATAAAACGACACGTCACTTTCATAGAACGACACGTCACTTTTCATAAAACGACACGTTACTTTCCATAAAACGACACGTCACTTTTCATAAAACAACGGCTCGTTTTATCATCCGAACAACAGTAAGAAGTGAAGTGTAAAAAGTTCTGTAATCTCCCTTCTCGCGCGTACGCGTACGCACGCATTACAGGAGTTTTATAGTTTTTGCTGTCACAAGTGTCACAGGGTTATTCATAATGCACTATTTTCCAATGAATTACCCACTTATTTCAGATATATTTTAACATAGCAACAAAACGACCTCCTATTCTTACTCTTTTTGAGGGTGAAAAACTTGTATTGGGCTCTCTTTTTCTCAAGAATTTCAGATTGATTTTTCTCCTTTGTGACACTTGTGACAGCAAAAAATCAAAATTGCTGTGGATGCGTGTGCGCGCGACGCGTGCGTGAGAGAATCTCCCACAATCGGACATTGAGTCGTAACCGTGCTACTCGTTATGATAGAAATAATTTCCTGACATCTTTCATTTTTTTAGATGCGAATCCCCTTACTTTTAAGATTTTTCTAGCCTATAATCAATAGGAGACAATGAAACATCTTCACGTCTTCTTTGTGAAATGCAAAAGAAGAGCAACACGAAAGTATAGAAAACGACAAGTAGCTTCCTCTAAACACAGTCAAATATGTTAAATTCGACAATATTTTGGTTTTTTCTCAGCAAAAGATTTGGTCAAGTAGATAAAAACTCAGAGATTTGCGGTGTAATACAACACTATCACACACAAACACAACAAATCACTCCTACTTCATCGTAGAATTTACAAACTTAGATGGTATGATTACAATACAACATCTTCATTTCAACTACAACAGTTCAAGCAGTGAAGTCTTCCACGACTTTTCGTTGAACATTGCCGACGGCAAAATTGTTGGTCTTCTCGGCAGGAACGGCACAGGTAAGTCCACTCTGCTCTATCTCCTTACGGGGTTGCTTCGTAGCACACAAGGTGCAATTCTCGTGGATGGTTTTAATCCCCAAGACCGACAACCAGAAATGCTCCAAAACATTATGCTGGTGCCCGAAGAAATAGATCTTCCTGCGGTAAAATTCAAGGAGTTCATCAAAGTCAACCGCGTATTTTATCCCAACTTCTCTGATGAGGTGTTGCACCAAGTGCTCAACGACTTTCAACTCCCGGCAGACATTCACCTTGGTGCACTCTCAATGGGACAAAAGAAGAAAGTGTTTATGGCTTTTGCACTAGCCACCAACACCAAATACCTACTGATGGACGAACCCACCAATGGTCTGGACATTCCTTCAAAAGCACAATTTCGCCGCACCATCGCTGCTCAAATGAATGAAAATCGCACGATTTTGATGTCCACGCACCAAGTGCACGATGTGGAACAGCTCATAGACCACGTGGTGATGATAGATGGTCAGTCGCTAATGCTCGACACGTCGATGAGCCAACTGAGTCAAAAAGTGCGCTTCGAGCAACGACCTTATGGCACTCCCATTGACGATGCACTCTATGCAGAACCCTCACTCACGGGTACTGCGGTGATTGTGCCCGCTCAAGGCAAGGAAGAAACGCCTATCAGTTTAGAACTTCTGTTTAATGCCTTGGTGCAAAATCCAGCACTACGTCATCACTTAGAAGACACCGAGGCGAACAACACTGGTTTTCACTAATTTCATTGCACTCCTAAAGCACACTAGATTATGAAATTTCTCAATATCGATTTCCAACGCGTAGGTTGGTTGCTGCGTCAAATAGTATCGGAAAATTGGAAGACTCAGGTGCGTTATTACCTAGGTATCCAAATAGGTTTTCTCATCACTTTTCTCGTATTCGTTTACAATGCATTCCACGCTTTTCACAACAGTTTCGATTACTACAGTCAAGATGATGTCGCAAATACATTGTGGAGAATGTCGGATAGTATGTCAGTCATTGGTACTATGGCTATTTATGCGGCATTTATTTTTAGTGCATCGGCAGTCTTTTTCGCTCAAAAACAGAACGTAGCAAAAGAATTGTTCAACTGATGATTCCTGCCACAACAGCTGAAAAAGTGCTTTCTCGTTTCATTTACTATAATCTCGGCGCAATTGTCCTCTCCTTCACAGCACTCCTCATCACTGATGCAACGGGATGCCTTATCGTGGAAGTTTTAGGCTTCGACTATACGTGGTTCATTCCAAAGATACTAGCCAATATCAGTCATTCATTGATATTTTCTCAGACTTACATTGATCCGAGCATTCATCCACTCATAGGAGTTTGGTGTCTGTCCATCTTTCCCATCTTTTCCATTATCGTTTTATGGAGTTTCTATCTCTGGGGAGGTGCTGTGTTCCGCAAAAAGTCATTTATTATGACGTCCTTGGTCTGCTTCATCATTTTTGTGGTCTTTATCACCTTTGGAACAATTATGGTGCTCAAATACACGAGTGATGGTCCCACTCGTACAGAACATTTTCGATTTGTGATGAACCTCCTTTATTCGATTTATTTTCTCATTGCCTGCCTCTGGCTCGTATTGAATCTCTATTTTGCCTACCGCATTCGTAAACGCGCATCACTGATGCCTCGTCATTGGTATGGTCAATAAGGCACTATCTTCAAATAACAATAATTTCACCCTATGAATTTCCACGAAGGCTATCCCATTTATCTGCAAATAGCAGAACGCCTGATGGACGAAATCCTCGCTGGACTGTACAAATCCGACGAACGAGTGCCAGGGGTTCGCGACTATAGTGCCCTGCTACAAGTCAATGTGAACACCACGGTGAAGGCTTTTGACGTGTTAGTGCAGAAAGGTATTCTCTACAACAAACGCGGCTTAGGCTCATTTGTGAGTGAAGATGCACGGCACATCATAAGTAATTCACGCCAAGACGATTTGCTCAACAAATTGCTCCCCGATTTGGCGCACCAAATGCAGCATTTAAACATCCCACTAGAGAAGGTGATAGGTCGCTTGCAGCAATTGCTCAACACTCCACAAGAATCTCTCAACAACGTGGCAGAAAATACTGCGAAAGTCTAGGCTGTTTGATGCTAAACTCAAAGATTTCTCCAAGACAAACTGTTCATCAACACAAATAATTTCGCTTATGAAACGAAAGGTATTATTGGTTGCTGTGGCTATGCTCAGCACCTTGCTCTGCACTTCTTGCGATTTCTTATTCCGCAAATCGCAAGCAGGCAACATCATTACTTCAACTTCCTCAACCTCGCAAGGAGGAAACACCATCACCCTTGGCAATTTGGGACATTTTGATGGGGTGAAGGTGGCCGATGGTATCACACTAAAATATGTGGCAGAAGGCACACCCAGCATCACAGTAACAACGAGTAACATCTCCCCTTCAGACGTGATGGTGCGCGTGGACGATGACGAATTGAAGATCAACTATTCCAACGCAATTCAGGTGGCAAACGAGAAAACCGTGGTCACTATCACGGGCTATGCTATCAAAGACTTTGAGCTCGACAATGGCGGTATGATAGACATCGCTCAACCGCTTAATGTGGGTGGTAAACTTAGTTTTGAACTCAACAATGGCGGCATAATGAAATTGGTGAGTGCTAAGGCATCGGAATTGGACGTAGAAGTGAACAACGGTGGTATATTCCAAATCGGAAATGTGGAAGTGGCCAAGTTGGAAATGGACGTTAAGAATGGTGGCAACATCAACGTGAACGGTGCTACGGTGAGCGAATCTGATGCCGAAGTGTCGAATGGCGGTGATATTGCACTAGCGGGCACTGCCAATGTGAGTAAATATCAAATCAACAATGGCGGAACGATTCAAGCAGAAAACTTGAAGAGCAAACGCGCTGCTGTGGAAGTCTACAATGGCGGTACGCTCCACTTCAACGCACAAGTGTGTTCAAACAAGCAGTGATGAACGGCGGTCAGGCTCAAAATCATTTCAAATAAACCCAAAGGCTGTTGTAATAGACAACACCTTATTCTATTTCTTTTGCTCTGGACACCTCTTTGCCCACCGCAAGGCACTGAGGTGTCCGAGTATAAGTGTACCATTCAGCTTCGTGCGTTAGAAAGTCACGCTTCACAACTCAATACACCAGTTTTGCATTATGATTCACATCAAAAACCTACATAAGACTTATCAAGCTGCGCAACCCTTGCACGTACTCAAAGGCATAGACTTAGACATCGAAGAAGGGGATTTTGTGAGTATTATGGGAAGTTCGGGTTCTGGCAAATCTACCCTGCTCAACATATTGGGCATACTCGACACCTATGATGAAGGGGAATACTATATTGCAGACACGCTCATCAAAAATCTGTCGGAAAACAAAGCTGCCGAGTATAGAAATCGTATGATAGGTTTCATTTTTCAGTCGTTCAATCTCATCAACTACAAAACGGCGTTGGAGAATGTGGCACTTCCGCTTTACTACCAAGGGGTGTCGCGCAAGAAGCGCAACCTGCTGGCGATGGAACAGTTGGAACGATTAGGACTGAAAGACTGGGCGCATCATTTGCCCAACGAATTGTCGGGCGGACAAAAGCAACGTGTGGCAATAGCGCGCAGCATCATCACCAACCCTCAAATCCTCTTGGCAGATGAACCGACAGGGGCTTTGGACTCCACGACATCGGGCGAAGTGATGCAATTGCTCACCGATCTCAATGCGGAGGGTCGCACCATCATTGTGGTGACTCACGAAAGCGGTGTGGCTTATCGAACGAAACGCATCATTCACCTCTCGGATGGCGTGATTGGGCGCATCGAAGAAAATGATCCCAATGCGCTGCAACCATTTGGAGATTTGATGAAATAGCCTTATCACTTCCCAACCTTATGACTGTTTCCAAGAAAGTTTGCCTTTCTTGTCACTCCTATAACGTAGCGAACTATGTGGCACGACATTTTCATACGACTCCAACAAAACAAGCTCCGCACTGTGCTCACGGGGTTAAGTGTGTCGGTGGGCATCTTTCTGCTCATCGTATTGCTCGGCGCAGGCAATGGACTGATTCACGCCTTTAATCACAACAATCAGATGTTTAGCACCGATGCTATCTCCATCTACCCTGGACGTACATCTAAACCCTTCAAAGGTTGGAAAGAAGACCGCAACATTAAATTTGACAACATAGATGTTGACAACACAGCGATAGTGGCAAAGAGCAAGGTAAAGTCTACTGCTGGTAAACTAACTAGCTCAGAAAAACAGCTTCTGCACACCAACATTATTTCAAAACAACTCTATACGGACAATCTCCTGAAGCCTACAAAATAGAACGATTATCCCTCGCAAAAGGACGATATATCAATGAACTAGACCTCAAAGAGCAACGTAAAGTGGTGGTGATACCTGACTATAGTGCAGAAGAAACATTCGGCAGCATTGAGGCAGCTATTGGCGATTATCTGAACATCGACTCTGTGTCCTTCCAAGTGGTGGGAGTGCTGAATCGAATGGTAATAAAGGACAGAGCCGATGCCATATCCCTTTTACCACATTTCGCACCATCTTTCACTCGGGCTTTGATGTTCCAGAAATTGTGGTACAAACATATAAACCTGAAGAGGATGAATCTTTTGAGGCTTTGAGAGCGGCATGGTGTAAGAGTTTAGGGGTTCGCCACGATTTCGCAGAAGACGACGAAAGTGCTGTATGGATATCCAGTGTTGCTCAAGGAGCTAAAGAGCAAAATTTAGCTTTGACGATGCTCGAACGTGCATTGTGGGTGGTCGGATTGCTCACGCTGATGAGCGGTGTGGTGAGTATTTCGAACATTATGCTCATCACCGTAAAAGAAAGAACTAAAGAATTTGGTATCCGCAAAGCACTGGGCGCACGTCCCTGGGCGATACTTCGCGGTGTACTCGCAGAAAGTGTAATCATCACGCTATTCTTTGGCTACATCGGTCTTGTAGCTGGAGTTGCTACCACCGAATGGATGAATGTAGTGTCAGGGCAACAAGTCACTGAATTTCTCAATTTCAGATTCTACACCTTCCTTGACCCTACGATTGACATGGGCGTTGCCTTCTCTGCTTTGCTGACACTCATCATCGCTGGACTCTTGGCAGGATTCTTCCCTGCAAGACGAGCGGTAAAAATCAAGCCTATTACGGCACTCAATGCTAAATAGCAGTTGCTGTTTCACCCAACCCAAACAATAAAATATATGAGTTTCTTCGATCTTGACTACTGGGCTGAAATCTGGCAGACTTTAACCAGAAACAAGGCGCGCTCTCTGCTTACAGCCTTTGGAGTGTTTGGGGCATTTTTATGCTTACTCTCTTGATGGGAGGAAGCAATGGTTTTCGTGCAATACTCAATAAGAATTTCAATGGATTTGCACAGAACTCTTATTACTTCATGCCGGGAACAACGACAAAGCCGTATAAGGGATTTCAAACGAACAGAAAATGGACTTTGCATTTGGATGACGTGGATGCTTTGCCTAAAAACGTGCCGGGTGTGAAGTTTGCCACTCCGATTGTGTTGGGGCTTTTCACTGATATGACCTACAAAGAGAACAAGGAGCAAGTGTCGCTCAAAGGTGTTTATCCTCAATATGACCAAATAGAAAATCCTCATTTGGTGATGGGTCGTTTCATTCAAATGTCTGATGTGGTGAACCATCGACGGGTGTGCGTGTTGAGCAAAAAGATTGCGAATGGTCTTTTTCCCAATGACCCAAATCCTTTGGGAAAATACGTGAAAGCGTATGGGATGTATTTGCAAGTGGTGGGAATTTCACACATCGTGAGCGATTTTGGCGTGGGAGGAAATAGTAGTATGTCGGTGTTTCTGCCCTTTTCAGTGGGGCAAAGTCTCACCAAGTCAGGCAATGATGTCAATCTTCTTGCGGTGGTGGTGAAAGATAATGTGTTGATCAGCAGTATTCAACCACAAATGGAAAAATATCTTTGTGAGCAACATTCGGTAGATCCGACAGATAGTTCTGCCTATATGAGTATAAATATGGAAATGATGTTTCAAATGGTGAATTCTCTGTTTGGTGGTGTCAACACATTGATATGGCTCATTGGTCTTGGCACTTTGCTCTCTGGCGCCATTGGCATCTCCAACATTATGATGGTGGTGGTGAAAGAACGAACCACAGAAATAGGTATTCGTCGCGCTTTAGGGGCTAAACCCCGCACTATTCTCACCCAAATTATGTCGGAAAGTGTAGTCATCACCTTACTTGCAGGCATTGGAGGTGTCATTGCTTCTATTTGGATGTTAAGTGCAGCAGACGCCATAGTCTCTTCTCAAACAGAGTTGTATCCTAGTGGCGGTTTCTTTTATAGTTTTACGCTGGCTGTTGCCACGCTGGCTGCACTTTCTGTGATTGGTGTTCTGGCAGGCATTGCTCCTTCACTTCGTGCATTGGCCATCAAACCCATAGACGCTATTTGCGATGAATGATCAGAAGACTGTGCATCTAGTTTTCGCAAACTTGAATAACATAGACCTCAATAATAAGTTTTATTCTTTCGTCTTATGAAAAAAGCAATCAAATTCATTGGTTTTGCCCTCCTTGGCGTGATTTTCATTGGAACATTTGTATTCCTCTACAACAAAACACAACAAAAGGAAGTTAGTTTTGAAGAGATAACTCCGGCTTATCTCGACTTGAAACGTACAACAGTTGCTACGGGTACGATCGAACCACGCAATGAAGTGGACATTAAACCACAGATTTCTGGCATCGTGGCTGAACTCTACAAAGAAGCTGGACAGTCGGTGAAAAAAGGAGAGCTGATAGCGCGTGTGAAAGTGATACCAGACATGAGTTCGCTCAATACGGCAGAAAATCGCGTGCGTTTGGCTCAACTGAATTTGGCTCAAGCACAACGTGATTTCAATAGAAACAAACAGCTCCACGACGAACAACTCATCTCTACAGAAGAGATGGAAAAATCGCAACTCGCTTTGCGTCAGAGCCGTGAAGAATTGACGAATGCCGCTGAAGCACTTCAAATTTTAAAGGAAGGAGTGAGCCGCTCTATGGCAGCACAATCCACAACTTTGGTTCGTTCTACGATTGATGGCATCATCCTTAATGTCCCTGTGAAAGTTGGTAATTCGGTAATTATGAGCAACACCTTCAACGAAGGTACAACGATTGCGACGGTGGCTAATATGAAGGATTTGCTATTCAAAGGAACTATCGATGAGACTGAGGTGGCTATGCTCAACAAGGGGATGCAAATGGGACCTTTCAGTGGGGGCACTTCCTAAAAGCCAAACTTGGCGCTAAACTGGAATTTATTGCTCCTAAGATCAGTGCAGGAACACAGAGCAACCAATTTGAGATAAAAAGGCGCAATTATGTCAGATAATGGTTACACGCTTAGGGCTGGATATAGCGCAAATGCTACTATTGTGTTGGGAATCTCGCCAGCACGTACTTACGGTTCCTGAAAGTGCGATTTCACACGAAAACAACCAAACGGTGGTATATGTGGTGACGAGTAAACCAGGTGTTTCTCCCCAAACATTTGAACGTAGAGAAGTGGTGATTGGATTGTCTGACGGAGTGAATGTAGAAATCCTCAAAGGCATCACCAGCAAGGACCACGTGCGCGGAAATCAACTGGAGGTACAATCAAACAATCAGAAGTAAACAAAGAATCGACTTCGACTTTAGTCTGCTCTTCACTCAAACAAAGCATCGATTATGAAGAAAATTATAGGCTTATTGCTTAGCATAAGCGCTCCGTTCTTGCTCAATGCTCAAACGCTCAATTTGCGCCAATGCATTGATCGTGCATTAAACAGAAATATCAGTGTTCGACAAGCGAAAGTGACTCAGCAACAACAAGCTGTTTCTTTGGAAATGGCCAGACAAGCGAGGCTCCCAGAAGTGGGTGGAGACGTTAATCAAAATATCTCTCTGGGACGTGGATTGACAGCCAACAACACATACGACGCGCGCAACACCTACTCGTCTTCAATGGGAATCCATTCTAATATGCCTCTTTTCATGGGAGGACGCATAAGTAATGAGCGCAAACGCGCAGAATTGAATTTGAAGGCTGCCACGATGGATATAGAAAGACTCAATGAGAACCTAGAAATCCAAGTGACCCAAGCCTATTTCCAAGTGCTCTACCAACAAGAATTGCTTTCTCAAGCGAAGACGAATTTGCAACTCTCACAAATGCAGGCTCAACGTCTTTCTGGACTCATCGAGGCTGGAAAGGCGGCGCAAGTGGAACTTAGTGAAGCAACCTCGAGAGTGGCACAAGATCAGGCTATACTGGTGCAAAACGAAAGTCAATATAATCTTGCACTGCTAGAGTTATCTCAACTTTTGGAGTTTTCAACACCTGATAGTCTACAGATAGCTGCGCCTAATGCGCTACAAATTCCTCATCTTCCAGAAAGTGCTGATGCTGTGTACGCTCTTGCACTACCACAACGTCCTGCACTAAATGTGGCTAAACTTCGCACGGAAGCAGCACAAATAGGTGTAAAACTGGCACGAGCAGGTTATTTGCCTACTCTTTCACTCTCCGCGGGTATTGGAACAAATTATTACAACACTTCGGGATTTGCTAACGATGCGTTCAGCAAACAACTTAAAAATAATTTGGCTACTTCTCTGGCACTCTCATTGAGTATCCCTATTTTTGATAGACATACCACGCGCAACAACGTGAAACAAGCTAAACTTGCGGTTATTAATCAACAATTGGAAGAAGAAAATATAAAGAAAACACTCTACAAAGAGATACAAGATGCTTACTATAACGCAGTTGCAGCACAGCAAAAATGGTCGGCGTCACAATCTGCAGAGAAAGCTTCTGAAACAACCCTCAACTTAGTGACCAAAAAGTATGAAGCGGGCAAAGCCAATGGTTCGGAATATGATGAGGCTAGAAAAAAACATACAAATGCAGCGAACCAACGGCTATCGGCTTATTACGAGTATCTTTTTCGCTCGAAGATTCTAGACTTTTATGCAGGAGAAAAACTGCAATAAGTTGTTTCAATGTTGCTTAGATAGGACGTTTTGTTTCTCGTTTGTTCTCGACGTAGCCCACTACACCAAAGGCAAACGAAAACAATCTGCACAACAACCAAATAAAACCTGTTCAGGCTCTAATGCCCGATTGGGATTTAAGAATTATCTCCCCAAACAACATCCCCGAGTTCTTCAGTAAACTCAGGGATTTCTCGTTCAAAATGGACAAAGAACGAGAATTCTGGGCAGAACACGATGGAATTTGGGAGGTTGATTGTAGAAAAAAGGCGGTCTATGGACTTCATACGAAATAAAATGCTTATCTTTGTATGGTCAAATCGACGATAGATTTCATCGATATCTTTTCATCCAAAACTACACATATACTTTCCTTCACCATGAGAGTTATCATCGAACCTAACTACGACAAATTGTCGCAATGGGCAGCAGACTACGTTGTCAGCAAAATCAATGCAGCAAACCCAACCGCTGAAAAAAACCCTTTTGTATTGGGATTGCCTACTGGCTCTAGCCCAATGGGAATGTACAAAGCCATCGTAAAGGCTTACCAAGAAGGACGTGTTAGCTTCAAGCATGTTGTTACTTTCAACATGGACGAATATGTGGGTCTTCCTGAAGAACACCCAGAAAGCTATCACTCTTTTATGGCAACCAACCTTTTTCAACCACATTGATTGCCCTAAAGAAAACATTCATATCCTCAATGGTAATGCCAAAGACTTAGTGGCTGAATGTGCAAACTACGAGAAGATGATTGCTGACTTCGGTGGTATCGATCTTTTCCTCGGTGGCATTGGTCCCGATGGTCACATCGCTTTCAACGAGCCTTTCTCTTCACTCAACAGCCGCACTCGTGAAAAGACTTTGACGACAGATACTCGCATTGCTAATAGCCGTTTCTTCGGTGGAGATCCCAATGCAGTTCCTGCCACTGCACTCACTGTTGGTGTTGGCACCGTGATGGCTGCAAAAGAAGTGCTCATTCTCTGCAACGGCCACAACAAAGCACGTGCTTTGCAAGCTGCTATCGAGGGTCCTGTTTGTCAAGCGTGGACTATTTCTACTTTGCAAACTCACCCTCACGGCATCATCGTTTGCGACGAAGCTGCTTGCGAAGAAATCAAGGTGGGCACCTACAAGTATTTCAAGGATATCGAAAAGGATAACTTGTAATCCCTACACTTTATCACTTTCCTCTATTTCAACGTGTCTTTGCTCCACCTTATCCTAGGTGAGCAAAGACACGTTGCTGTTTTCTAGAAGACAGTTCGTCTTGCAAGGAAGCCCAAGTGACTTCGATATTCAGCCCTCGTACTTCAGAAAACAGATACGCTCACTTTGCCTGTTGGGGCAAGGATTTCTCACCATATTCTCATAGACATGCACCCTATTCACCTGATGCCGAAACCAGGCGGTTCGGCTTGTAACTTGGATTGTACCTATTGCTACTACCTTGAGAAGCAAAAACTGTATGCAGCCTCAGGCAGACAAGAAATGAGTGATGAGCTGCTAGAGAAATATATTCGTGACTACATAGCAACACAACCAACAGATTATGTGTTGTTTACCTGGCACGGAGGAGAACCTTTAGTGCGGCCGATGAGTTTCTACGAACGCGCTTTGCGTTTACAAGAAAAATATGCGCAAGGTAAGACGATAGAAAATGCTTTGCAGACAAATGGAACTTTACTCACACTGAATTGGTGTAACTTCCTAAAAACAAATAATTTCCTTGTGGGAATTTCTATTGATGGTACACAAGAACAGCACGACCATTATCGACTTTCTCGTTCTGGAAAAGGCACGTGGCGACAAGTGATGCGCGGTGTGGAAATGTTACAACGATGTGGTGTGGATTGGAATGCAATGGCGGTTGTCAATGACTATAATGCGCAAGATCCACTGTCTTTCTATCGTTTTTTCAAGTCAATAGGCTGCGATTATTTACAATTCACGCCCATTGTTGAACGCATATATCGACACCCTGATGGAAGACAATTAGCTTCTCCCATAGAAGGATTGACCACGGCAGAAATGGCACCTTTTAGTGTTTCTCCCAAACAATGGGGCGACTTCTTATGTGCGATTTTTGACGAATGGGTGCGTTGCGATGTCGGTAATTTCTTCGTGCAGATATTTGATTCCACCCTCGCAGGATGGATGGGTGTGCCAGGAAGTTTGTGCACAATGGCAGAAATTTGTGGACATGCCACTGCCATGGAACACAACGGCGATGTTTATGCTTGCGATCATTATGTGTTCCCCGAATTTAAGTTGGGAAACATCATGGAGAAATCCTTGGAATCCATGGTGTTTAGTGAAGAACAAAAGACTTTTGGCGAGAATAAACGCAAACTCCTAACTCAACAATGCAAGATGTGCGAATGGAGATTTGTATGCAACGGAGATTGTCCTCGTACTCGCTTTATAAAGAACAAAAGATGGCGAATGGGGACACCCCTATTTGTGCGAAGGATGGCAGCATTATTTCGAACACGTTGCTCCTTATATGGACTTTATGAAACGACAACTGCAAGCTAACCTTCCTCCTGCAAACATTATGGATGTGCTCGCAAAACGCGGAAAACTATAGGGTTTCTGCCTTAGGGTTTGGCAGAATGAAGAATAAATGCTAAATTTGCAGGAAGATATAAAGGCGTTTTTCATAAGAACAGCCCTAATTATAAGATAATCAACGAAACAACGAACATTTTTTGATGTTCATCAAGTTACAGCCCTATGGGAATACTCTCTAAACTCTTTGGTGGTTCTAAAAAAAGCGTGCAAGAACAAGGATGGCGCGTGGGAGGTACTGAAGATTTTATGACGCTTATCCGCGTATATTACCAAGCCGTTATGGCTTCTTCTTTTGGTCTTCGCGATTTTCGTGCTCTTCCAGACCTCAGAGTCTTCAAGCAAACACTGAAAGTGCAAACGATTAACAACAAAATCGGAGTTGCCGAGAAAAGTAAGTGTAAGAAGATGATGAATGAGATATACGGTATCTCCGACAACTTCTTCAAAGAAATTGATGAAAGCATCAAACGTCGCTGCAGAAATGTCAATGATATGCAGACTTATTTATTTCAATTTCAAGGATTTCTCAAGAATTGATGATGCTGATGGGAAATTTGATGAATTGGAAGTTTCGTCTCCCCTCATTTTTGCGTGGTGCATTGCGAAACCTCACAGAAAAGTCTGTGCGCGACATTTTCACCAAAAACACTTGGAGCGATGCGAGTGTGCAAAAATCAGTGATGAACGTACGCAATTATCAAGCACAACTAGGATATTCACAAGAATGGATGACTGAATTCGTTTACAATGTGCTTATTCTAGCGAAAAAAGAGCCAAAGGCGAACACCAAAGATGCGTAGACTTTGGCAAGATTATTCATTGAAGGATTTATGACAATCTATGACTGCCGAAGAAGAAAAGATATTACACCAGTTTGAGACGCGTGTGAGACAGCTCATTATTAAGCATAAATCATTGCTTACCCAAAACGCTGAACTCACTCAATCGCTCGACGAAGAGAAATCTCGCGTCAAAGAACTGGAGCAACGTGTTGCCTCTCTCGAGCAACAATATGCTAATCTTAAAATGGCCAAGATGATTGAAATCACTACGGCCGAGAACCAAGCTGCACAGAAAAAGGTGAACAAATTAATTAGAGAAATCGATAAATGCATCGCCCTTCTCAACGTGTAGGTTGCTAGCACACAAATATGCCTAATACAAGCGACAAATTGCAAATCAGATTGTTGATAAACAATCAGCCTTATACGTACACTGTACTTCGCGAAAAGGAAGAATTGTTTCGTAAAGCAGCTGATTTAATCAACAGTAAATTCAATAAATATAGAACTGCTCAACCGAACCATAGTGCAGAACGCTATAGTACTACGGTGTTGGTTGATATTGCTGTGCAACTACTACAATTGCAAAAAGATAAAAGTGTGGATCCGATTGTCACTTCGATGAAACAGCTCAATGCTGAAGTAGAAGAGGTTCTCAACGAGGAATAAATAGTGGTTTCGCACATTCTCATCATACATTGACAACTACAAGACATAATTATATTCTTAAGCAATGCTCTACATAATCATAGCTTTAATAGCACTCATCATAGGTGGAGGCGGAGGTTATCTCTGTTTTCGCTACGTTCTAACATCTATCTATCAGCAAAAACTCAATGAAGCCTCAAAAGAAGCAGAGGTTATCAAGGAGAAAAAACTCTTGGAAGTAAAAGAGAAGTTCTTGAACAAGAAAGCTGAATTGGAAAAGGAGGTACAACAACGCAATCAACAAATTCTTCAAACTGAGAATAAGTTGAAGCAACGCGAGATGAACCTCAACAAGAAACAAGAAGAAATCAATCGCAACAAACAAGAAGTAGATGCACATCAAAATCGTGTGAAGAATCAAGAGGTACTTCTTCAACGCAAAGAAGAAGAACTCAACAAGATGCATCAACGCGAGATTGAGAAGCTAGAGGAACTCTCTGGAATATCAGCAGAAGACGCTAAAAATCAACTCATTGAAGGTTTGAAAGCAGAAGCACATAGTCACGCTCAAAGCTATATCAATGAGATTATGGATGAAGCGAAAATCAATGCCAACAAAGAAGCGAAACGCATTGTTATTCAAACCATTCAACGCGTTGCTACAGAAACTGCAATTGAAAACAGTGTAACTGTATTCCACATTGACAATGATGAAGTGAAAGGTCGCATCATTGGTCGTGAAGGTCGCAACATTCGCGCTCTAGAAGCTGCCACTGGTGTAGAAATTGTGGTAGACGATACTCCCGAAGCGATCGTGATTAGTGCTTTCGACCCCGTACGTCGTGAAATCGCTCGTCTCGCTCTCCATCATTTAATTTCCGATGGTCGTATTCACCCTGCTCGAATCGAGGAAGTTGTTGCGAAAGTGTCGAAACAAGTGGACGAAGAAGTCATTGAAACTGGTAAACGCACTGCCATTGACCTCGGCATTCACGGCTTGCATCCCGAATTGATTCGCATCGTAGGCAAGATGAAATATCGTTCTTCCTACGGACAAAACCTCTTGCAACACGCTCGTGAAACCGCTAATCTTTGCGGCATAATGGCAGCCGAACTGGGATTGAACCCCAAAAAGCTAAGCGCGCCGGATTGCTTCACGATATTGGTAAAGTGCCTGATGAAGAAACGGAACTTCCACACGCACTTTATGGCGCAAAAATCGCTGAGAAATACAAAGAAAAGCCCGACATTTGCAACGCTATCGGAGCTCACCACGATGAAATGGAAATGACTTCTCTCATTGCTCCCATTGTGCAAGTATGTGATGCTATTTCAGGTGCACGTCCTGGCGCACGTCGTGAAATTGTAGAGGCTTATGTAAAACGCTTGAACGACTTAGAAAACATTGCAATGAGTTATCCAGGCGTACTGAAAACCTATGCAATTCAAGCTGGACGCGAATTGCGCGTCATCGTTGGTGCAGATAAAATCGATGATAAAGAAATTGAAACGCTCTCCAACAATATTGCAACGCGCATTCAAAATGAAATGACATACCCAGGTCAAGTTAAAATTACCGTTATTCGCGAAACCAGATCTGTGAGCTACGCAAAGTAATTCAACATTGAAATTGGAGAAGGCAATGCAAGTTAGCACGCCTTCTTCATTTCTTTGCACGACAGTGCAATAAATCAAGAAGAAAGACGTTAGCTACAAAACGAGAAGGCTTGTCATTCCCACAGACAAACCTTTATCTAGTTTATCATGCAACAACACAATAGTTTCCCACCATCCGCATCTATTGATAAGAAAGACAGGTATGCGATGAAAAAGCCAGCCCTTCTTCATCGCTTCATAAAACGTCTGTTCGATTTGCTTCTATCTTTTACAGGCATTGTCCTCATTTCTCCTATCTTTATCCTTGTACTCTTACTTCAATGGTGCACCACTCCAGGTACTGCATTCTTTCGTCAAGAGCGCATCGGCAAAGATGGAAAGCCTTTTCACATCATCAAGTTTCGCACTATGGAACTTGATGCAGAATCTGACGGTCCTCAATTAGTCAATATCCAGAATTCCTCACGATTCACACGCTATGGACAATTTCTGAGAAAGCACCATCTTGACGAACTACCACAATTGTGGAATGTACTCATTGGAGATATGTCCTTTGTCGGTTATCGTCCAGAACGCGCTTTTTTCATAAACCAAATTATGGAGAAAGACAAAAGATATGCGATGCTTTTTGCCATTAGACCTGGTATCACCTCTGAAGCAGCCATTTATAATGGTTACACCGATACTATGGAGAAAATGCTGCGTCGTTTAGAAATGGATGTTGATTATCTCAATCATTTTTCTGTTTGGACTGATATTAAAATCATCTTATTGACAGCATTTGTGTTCTTCTCAGGAAAACAAGATGCGTCACAAAATAGTAAGTAACATTAGGATTATGAAAAGTCTTAAAACCATACTCCTCTCTCTCTTTCTTTCTTTTTTTGCTACACTCTCATCTTTGCTCAATCCACTATGACAGATAGTCAGATTATGGACTATATTGTCAAAGAAAATGCAAAGGGTACTCCTCGTTCACAAATTGTCACTCAACTGATGGAACGTGGAATCACCGTTGATCGCATTCAAAAGATTCGACGCAACTATGAACGCCAAAAGAAAAAGGAAGTTCAAGGTGCCGTGAACATCTCTGGTGTGAAAGACGGAACAGAAGCACGCCTGCGCAAAAATAATGGAGAAGAACGAGAAGATCCCAAGAAGAACAACAAAGACTTTCCTACAAAAAACAAAGCGAAGGTAGACGAAAAGACACTTACTCCTCACCAACGCAAACTTCATCGCGAACAACAAGAATTTGATTTAGACGAATCACTCAATTTCATACTTCCAGACTCACTAGAAATGTATGAAAAAGAGATGCTTACTGTTTCACAAAAGAAAAAAGTCTTCGGACGCGACATCTTTAATAGTAAAAAACTCACTTTCGAACCCGAAATGAATATTGCAGCTCCTAGCGACTATCGTTTAGGACCTGGAGATGCAGTGTATGTAGATGTGTGGGGAGCCTCACAAAAACAATTTGAAGCCACCGTTTCTCCCGAAGGTGTCATAAACCTCGAGGGATACGGACCAGTGAATGTTAATGGTTTGACCGTAGCACAAGCCAACCAAAGGCTTCGCAACACACTTGGTTCACGTTTTGGAGGCTCACAAATAAAACTCACTGTAGGACAAACTCGCACTATCACTGTCAATGTGATGGGTGAAGTAAAAAATCCTGGCACCTACACCGTTTCAGCATTTGCTACCGTATTCCACGCGCTCTATATGGCAGGTGGTGTCAACGACATCGGTACACTTCGCGGCATCAAAGTACTCCGCAAAGGACGCTTAGTGTCCACAGTAGATATCTATGACTACATCCTCAATGGTCGCCTGTCGGGCAACATCCGTCTCACCTCCGATGATGTCATCTATGTCGACACTTACGACTGTCTTGTAAACATCACGGGTAAGGTGAAGCGTCCGATGTTTTATGAAATGAAGAAAACCGAAAGCGTCAATACCCTTTTGAAATACGCAGGTGGTTTTACTGGAGATGCCTACAATGGCAACGTCACCCTCATCCGCAAAACAGGAGGAGAAATGAGTATTTATAGCCTCAACGAATTTGAACGTGGCAAATTTCAACTCCAAGATGCCGACTCAGTTTCAGTAGATTCGGTGCTCAATCGCTACAAAAACCTTGTCGAACTGCGCGGTGCTGTGTTCCGTCCAGGAAAATACCAAATGGATGGCAACATTTCAACTGTTCGCCAGCTCATTGAAGCAGCAGGGGGACTCACTGAAGAAGCAATGCCCACTCGTGGCATCATCCATCGCTATCGTGCCGATCGTACACTCGAAGTCAAAAACTTCAACGTTGGACAGCTTCTTCAACACAAAGAAGCCGATATGCCGCTGCAGAATGAAGACGCCGTGTTCATACCCTCTTTTAAAGATAGCAACGAAGAACTAACGCTTAGTATTTCGGGAGAAGTACGCTACCCTGGTACTTACCAATTTGCATCAAATAGTTCTATCGAGTCACTCATTTTGCAAGCTGGAGGACTCACCGATAAAGCCAGTGTTGCAAAAGTAGACATTGCTAGAAGATTTCGCGATAGAAAAGCGATTGCTTCAGGCGAGCAAGTAGCACAATTCTTTAGTTTCTCAATCAAAGAAGGATTCATCATCGACGGTAAACCAGATTTCACACTCCAACCTTTTGATGAAGTTTATGTTCGCACCTCACCGGGTTATCAAGAACAACAACATGTCAAGGTAGAAGGTGAAGTTCAATTCCAAGGCACTTATGTGATGACGAAAAAGAACTACCGTCTCACCGACCTTATCGCTGCAGCAGGCGGTCTAACCAAGGAAGCCTATGCCAAAGGTGCTCGTTTGGAAAGACAACTCACTGATGTCGAAAAACTGAAGCAACAAGAACTCATCAAAATAGCCACGCTCAACGATAGCACAGACATCCGAAAAATACAGATTAACGATGTCCCCTATGTAGCTATCCATTTATCTGAAGCCCTCAACAATCCAGGCAATGACCGTTGGGATGTAATCCTTCGAGAAGGTGATCGCCTCATCATTCCACGCTTCACCAACACCGTAAGTGTCAGCGGTGAAGTGATGTATCCCACAACACTAGTCTATACCCCTGGTGCAAGTCTATCCACCTACATCAACCAATGTGGAGGTTATAGCTTAAAAGCAAAAGGTAGCCGTGCGTTTGCCATTCAGATGAATGGTACAGTGAAGCGCATTCGCTCCTCTCGCGACATCCAACCAGGAAGCAACATAGTTGTTCCAGCTAAGCCCAAATGGCAAGGAATGAACATCTCGCAACTCATATCCCTCATCGTCAGTCTCGCAACATTAGGTGCTGTAGCAGTAAGTGCACTGAAAAGATAAGTATAAAATAAAACACAATGGCAAAGAGCATAAACGTATATCTATTTTGTAAAAGCGTTATCCTTTCAAACTTGCGCTATTACCTCATTTGGTCATTTCTCATTATGGCCATAATGGGTATATATGTATTTAGCTTACCACGCACTTATGAATCTTCTACCAAAGTAATTCCAGAAACAACTTCAGAAAATGGAATAAGCTTGCCCAAAAGTCTTTCTGGACTATCTTCACTTGCCGGAATCTCATTAGGAAATACGGGAGGAAAAGATGCAATCAACCCAGATATATACCCCGACATCTTTAACTCTACCACGTTTATTGTTGATGTGCTCAAGCTAAAAGTAAAGAATGTCAAGGGAGAAACAATGACATTCCATCAATACCTAGTTTCTGCATCTCCACAACCATGGTGGAAAACTCAATTTAATAAGGGTAAATCAGAAAACCAAGAACTTCTAAAACCAATTTCACCTACTCATTTCACCAAAGACCAAGAGATACTCATTAAGACTGTGCAAAATAGTATTGTTTGCAATATCGATAAACAGACGGGCATGATAGACTTGAAGACAAGAACAACAGACCCTGTTGTCTCTGCAACATTGGCAGATGCCATCATGGAGCGATTGCAACAATATATAATTGAATATCGAACAAGCAAAGCCAAAGTAGACCTCAACTATCTAGAGCTTATTTATAAAGAAGCTCAGCAAGAATACACCAAAAAACAACATTCTTATGCAGCTTATGCAGATAGTCACACAGATTTAACTCTTGCGTCTTACCAAACAAAACTAGAGGATTTGGAAAATGAGATGCAGAATACATACAACAAAGTAACTCAACTCGGACAACAAGTGAGTACTGCGACAGCACGCCTGCAAGAACGTACTCCTGCATTTACAGTCATTCAACAAGCAGCTGTCCCAGTGCGCCCTTCTGGCCCCAAACGTATGCTCACAATGATATTCAGTTTTATGGGTACTAGTATGCTATGCTTTCTCTATTTCTCATACAAAGCACTAAAAATGCTATAAATCTAGCGGAATGAATCAAAAGCCAACACGTACTTTAGGGGTGTTTAGTTGGAGCTTAATTGAAAACCTTTCGGGAACGGGAATAAACTTTCTCGTTGGTTTGATTCTTGCTCGCCTTCTAGGCCCCGACGTTTATGGCATCATAGCTGTTGCTCTCATCTTCGTGGCCCTCTCGAATGTTCTCATAGATGGAGGTTTCTCCAACTCTCTCATTCGTAGGAAGGTTGTTTCATCCGAAGACTATAATACCGTTTGTTATCAATGTATCCATAGCCGTCTTCATCTATGGACTTTTTTTCTTGCTTGCACCCTTTATTGCTAGTTTTTATAGCAATGCACAGCTAACAGAGGTTATACGATATATCTGCATCACAGTGATAATTGGAAGTTTTTCCATTGTCCCTAAAGTTTGGCTTACAAGAAATCTAGATTTTAAACGACAAGCCATTGCCTCTATTTTAAGTTCAACCTTGGGAGCTGGTGTAGGTATAATGCTCGTTTTTGCAAACTGGGGAATATGGGCTTTAGTCGCTCAACAACTTGCAAGACAATCAGTCTACACAATAATTCTACTATTGATTGTTCCTCAACGCCCTCGCTTCAGCTATTCTTCTGCATCAGCAACCAATCTATTTGGATACGGCTCGCGCATCCTCCTATCTGGCATCATAGACAGCTTGTACAACAACTTATACCTGTTTATCATTGGTAAAATGTTTAGTCCACGACAACTAGGTCTTTATAGTCGTTCTGAGCAATTCTCTTCTTTGATTTCAGTAAATTTCTCCACTGTATTGCAGAAAGTAACTCTCCCCATTTTCACAAACACTTGAGTAACAGTCTGTCTTCACTGCAACAGTTTTATATTCGGCTAACACACAATGTAGTGTTTCTTTCACTAGTTATTATGCTAAGCATATGTGCAGTAGCCAACAATCTAATTCTGGTCATACTAGGAACCGCTTGGGTTGAATCCACTCTCTATCTTCGCATACTCTGTTTTTCAGCTCTATTTCAGCCCCTAATCATTATCAATCAAAACATCCTTCAGGTATTCGGCTATTCTCAACTTTTTCTCAAAATAGAAGTATTTAAGAAGTCTCTCTCATTGGTTGCCATCGCATCATGCTTTTTCTACGACATTACGACCCTTTTGTGGTTGATGGTTATAATAGCAGCCATTTCGTTTGTCATCAATGGATATTTCGCCATAAAATACTTGCCCAATATCAACTATAAGCAGCAGATGTCATCCTTCATTATCATTTGTAGTTGTGCCATTTTACCTTCAATTTCAGCTTATTTTCTAGGAACAATCTTAGCAACAAAGGCTTTATACACTTTAATCATACAATTGCTACTGATAATAGTTTGCAGTGGACTGATATATCTCTTATTGCGTCAAATTGGTGTACTCAACAATCCTCAACAAATCTCTTCTATGTCTGATGAATAATATAGATTCTTCCACTTCTCCATTGGTGAGTATTGTTACTGTCGTAAGAAATGCAGCCAAAGAAATTGCAAAAACATTTTCTTCTATTCGCTCTATCAAAAACGAATATGTTGAGTATATCGTTATAGATGGAAACAGCACAGATGGCACGCAAGAAGTAGCAGCACAATATGCCGACACTATAGATGTCTTTCTCAGCGAACCAGACAAAGGGATTTATGATGCAATGAATAAAGCCTCCAAACTGGCTAAAGGTCATTATATTCTCAATATAAACGCTGGTGACACATTGCTATATTTACCCTACGACATTCTACAAAACGCTATAACCTCACAAGTAGATGTTCTATGCGGTTGTGTCAAAACGGAGAAAGGGCTTGTTGCTCCTTCATGGAGTAAGCAGATGAAGTATCACAACACGCTCCCTCATCAAGGATGTTTCTACAGTCGCCAACTCCTTTTGACTCATCCATACAATCTGAACTACCGAATTTTTGCGGATTTCGATGTAAATCAAAGACTTTTTCAACACAAAGTCAAAACTCTTATCATTAGCGACATCATAGCCTTTCATAGTGTAAATGGTATTTCCAACGATTCCCATCACGCTACTGAGCTATTTCAAGTCATCCGTAACAACTTTAGTTTTACAGCTGTAGTGAGAGCATGGTGTCATTTTAAGTTTCAAGGTCTTCGTCAACGCATCAAATATGGATTTGGTCATTCTCGTTGTTGTTTATAATCTTTCTCCTGAAGAATCTGCAACTTTGCAGTCTTTGAGTGTTTGTTGTGATTTTCTGAAAACTCACAAACATAACATTATCATCCGCGACAATAGTCGCAAAGGATACTCTCAAAGTCAACATAATACCCTCTCCCAAATGCTAAATGGTGCATCATTCACCTATTGGCATGACGGAAGCAACCTTTCTCTTTCAGAAATATACAACATTGTTATCACTCAGCAACTCAAAGCTGAACAAATCCTTGTAATATGGGATCACGACTCCCAATTTACAACAGACTATTTTGTCAAACTAGCACAAGCACAAACAGAGAATAAAGATTGTTCTCTCTTTCTTCCCATTATCACCAACCACGACGAGATCGTCAGTCCAAGCAACCTATGGGGATTCAAAGGGAGCTATTGGAAGCATCCACAATATGGTCGTCTTCAAGCACAAAACCACACAGCCATCAATAGTGGTATGGCAATACGCGGCGAATACTTGCTGCATAGATTTCCGGGTTACGACACGCATCTAAAGTTCTACAACACCGACAACTATTTTATGTGGCGCTACGCGCAAACAGAAAAAATGCTTGTTGTGCTTCAGACAAACATCAACCACCAACTCAATTTCTATAGTCCTAGTGAATCGTTTTCACAACAAGCTGCACGATATTCTGAAATGAGAAGTTCAGCAATCTATCTAGCGGGACTGAAAAGTTTCTGGCTTAAACTTATCACCTATGTATATTACGATATTTTCTCTATCAAGTTAGCCTATAAACGACGCGACATTCGATACGCTCTTCTCCGTTAAACAAATGATTTTCAATGGATATTGACACATTTCTAATCATCGCAGCTCTAAACTGGCCAAGTTATCTATTGGCACTCCTCATATCTATCCTTACACTACTTCCCATAATGAAGAAACATACGTATGGATGGTTAGATCCACTATGCATCACTGTAATCTTTGCGATGTTTGCGAATGCTGTTCCCATTTTCTTCTTATTCAACTCCCTCATCTCTGTAGAAAATTTCGTCTATTTTGGTCTGTCTGAAACACTCTTCTGGATAGGTTTCCTGGTTTTCTCACGTAAACACGCGCACTTTAACAGACAATTCAAAATAAAATTCGACCAACAACTCGCATTCCAATTATACCTCATATTCTTTGCACTCTACTTCGGTTTCACCATTCTCAACTACATCATTGTTGGTATTCCTCTATTCAGTGATAGCAGCCGACTTGCTGTCTACTCCAACTCTGGAGGTTTAGGCATCCTTTCTCGATTCAATGGATTCTTCAATATATATATATTAGCCTATTCCTTCTACCTACTTCACTACAAACAGCGCAGACTTCTTGCTAGTTGTGTGATTGCTATTTGTTGCATCTTTCTTGTGCTAACAGCAAGTAAATCAGCCTTTCTCAACCTAGCTTTTGCTTATTGGGGGTTTCAGGTGTATTACAGAAGCCATATCCCACGCTCGCGCTATATATTTGGTGTATTCCTCCTTGGTGGATTTGCAGCTCTTTTGATTATTTTTCTTCGTTCACTCAACGAAGGTGGCACGTGGCTTACCAGCATCATCAATATAATGGTACGTTTAGCTGGAAGCGGGGACGTTTATATGGCAGCCTATCCCAATAACACATTCGACGTTGTTCGCATCACTGATCCTGCCACCACACTTTTTTCTGGTCTTCTTCAACCTCTGCGTCTCATAGACTCTCCTCCACCTTCTATAGGCAACCAATTGTCTTGGTTCACTTCTCCAGGCACTGCTGGAGAAAATGTAGGACCTAATGCAAGAATGCCAGTTCTTAGTTTTATCCTTATGGGTTGGGGAGGTCTGCTCCTTTCTGCTGTAGCAGGATTCATCACATCATTCCTACTTTCAAACTTCCACAATATCTGCCTAAAGGTATGATTTCAACGGCACTAATGACTTATATTTACGTAACTGCCGTTTTAGGAATCACAGATTTTGCCTTGGGAATAGGACTTTGGTTCGACTTGTCTATCAATATCTTCGTCCTCATCGTCTTTATGGGCTTAATCTCAAAACAACTCAGTCATTCTTCTAACTAGACGTTCTCTCAACAATGAATATCCTTCTCGACAATCTTATTTTCTCCTGGCAGAAGTCGGGTGGTGTTTCTGTATTCTGGGAAAATATCTTGAAACTTGCGCTTCGGCTGAACCAAACTCATCATATAGAGTTAATAGAATACCCCAATGCAGCAGATAATATAGTTCGTAAAACATTAGACCTATCATCACTCTCAACAAATGTTTTATGCCCTTTTAGTTTCAAATGGCACCGCTATCAACATTTAGATTGGAAAGCGTCTAAGACTCCCTTTATTTTTCACTCATCGTACTATAGAGTCTGCACAAATCCACAAGCAATCAACATTGTCACGGTACACGATTTCACCTACGAACATTTCATTTCTGGCCCTCAAAGATGGCTGCATACCTGGCAAAAAAGACGTTCTCTTCAAAAAGCAGACGCCATAGTTTGTGTTTCGCAAAACACGTGCAATGATCTACTGCACTTTTTCCCTGAGATTCCGGAACAAAAGATACACATCATCCACAATGGTGTTGACAAGAGTTACATACCGAAATACAACAGTGAGCCAGAAAGTACACGTAAGCAACTACAATTGCCAAAGCAATATCTCCTATTTGTCGGTAATCGTGCAAACTACAAACAGTTTCCTTATGCTGCTCAATTAGCTAAAGCCGTTGATTTACCTTTGGTCATCGTAGGAGCTCCACTCACAAAACAAGAACAAAAATTCCTCGCCAATCTTCAGGTGAACTACCAAGAGCGAAATTTTGTAGCCAACCAGGAGCTACAATCCTATTATTCATTAGCAACTGCTCTTGTTTATCCATCCTTGTATGAAGGGTTTGGTATTCCTGTCATCGAAGCCCAAAGATGTGGGTGTCCAGTAATTGCTTATAACGCATCCTCCATTCCAGAGGTTATTGGTGAAGATTACCCTCTCTTACTTTCTCAACTAGAAATAGCACCGGCAGCCCACTCGATTCAGAAACTAGTTACTGACTCCGATTTCCGCAATCAAATCCAACAAAAAGGCATTGAAAACAGTTTGAGATTCTCTTGGGAAAAAATGCAAGATGAATATCTCTCATTATATACTCAACTGTGGACTATGCGTTGTTCTATTGAAAATTGAACACATTTACTACCTATTCCCATTATGACCATCTCTATCATCACCGCCACATTTAACAGTGCTGCTACGATTGCTGACACGCTCAATTCAGTGTTACAGCAAACTCACCAGGATTTTGAGATAATCGTGGTCGATGGAGTATCTTCTGACAACACATTAGACATCGTACACTCTTTTGAAACCAAAATGCAAGGGAAACTACACATCATCAGTGAACCCGACAAAGGCTTATACGATGCAATGAACAAAGGTTTGAGAAGAGCAACCGGAGAGGTTGTCGGAATCCTCAATAGTGACGATTTTTTTAGTAGCATACACAGTTTAGCATATATCGCTCAAGCCTTTGAAAACAAGGACATAGAAGCCTGCTATGGCAACCTATATTTTGTGCATCCCAATGATTTGAAAACTCCTGTGCGATATTACAATTCTGGGCATTTCCGCCGATGGATGATGCGATTGGGATATGCTCCACCCCACCCCACGTTCTACTGCAGAAAATCTATTTATCAGCAGCTACCTCTCTTTGACCTAGATTTGAAAATAGCCGCAGATTTTGAATTGATGCTTCGGCTCATCTACGTGCAACGACTATCCACCCTTCACATACCACACAATCTCGTCACAATGCGATTAGGGGGTATCTCGACTGCTGGTTGGAAAAGTTATTGGCAAGGATTAAAAGAACGTTTGAAAGCACTGAAAAAAAACAAGGTATATTCCAATTTGTTCCTCCTATTGTTCCCTTATTGCTATAAAGCACTGCAAATGCTGAGAAGTCGCTTCAAATAGGAATCGCCTCACATAGCTCTCTCCTCTGCTTTCGACTGCAGCCGTTCGCCTAATATGTTCCCCTCCCCTATGCAAGTATCCACCTTTTCCTTCGATTCATAGAACAAGGAAATAAAAGTAGATGGAAAAGATAGGAGGGCGAGAGAAGTAGTCGCCAATTCTTGTTAGATTGAGAGATTATTACTACTTTGCACATAGTATTGCGCGATGCAATTGCTCTAACATAAACTTCACTCAACACACTCACTATGAATCGCAAAAAATACGTTGCCCCTGCCATTGACATCATAATAATGCAAACTGAAGGAATGATTGCAGGTAGTAACCATCAACCCAGCATTCCCCTCAAAGATGATCAGGTAATTGATAATTCCAACGGTATCTATTCTATTGAAACCGAAGAGCCCGCTTCATTCGATTTAAACGACAATTAGTATTCACACAATTCGTTATTGGCTTGGTATGCCCCCTCATTACCAAGTTTCGAAACATCTCCCTATAAGTATATGGGGAGATACCGCACCAAAGAGGGAAAAAATGACGAAAAAGTGAAGTTTTCGCTGCGAATCACCTCTACTCTGAAAAACACAGTTTGCAAAACGATATCAAAAAGACAAGATTTGCTCGTTTTAGTGGCCTTGCAGGATGCAAGCGGAGAACCTTCTTTCTGCTCTGACAAAACAGTGTCAAAAACAAAAATTGAGTAGGTGTCTTTCCCTCGCGTATATACGCGCGCGCATCCTAACAGGGTTTTACTCTTTTTGCTGTCACAAGTGTCACAGCAAGCACTTCGCCCACCTTTTTTTCCTCTTCAACCAAGATGTTTCACAACAAGTAAAACGACACATCGTTCGAAGAGAAACAACACGTCACTTTTTCAAAACGACACGTTGTTTGAAGTAAAACAACACGTCACTTTTCATAAAACAACACGTCGTTTTGTGTGAAATGAGTGCTTGTTTTCCTGATACGTAGACTCATTATTCGAGGATATACGCATCTTTTCGAAGCTTTATTCCGACAAAAATAGGCGGTTTCCTTAATGGAACATAAAATCACACCTCAATAAATTAGTAATTAATCAATTACTCCACAAGGTGTGACACTTGTGACAGCAAAAAGACGAAAACTCCTGTATGGCGCGTACGCACACACACACGCGAGAGAGCGTTTTTCAGAATTTATTAACAGATGAATTTCTAGCCCCAATCCATCGAACAAGGAGAAAAAGGTAGACGGAAAAGATTGAATCCCAATCGGTCATTAGACCGTTATAGAACGATCTCGTAATTGAAAGAATAACTTCCTGAACAGATTTGAGTTGAATGGTGATAGAAGTAGTCGCCATTTCTTGTTAGATTGAGAGATTATTGCTACCTTTGCACAAATCGTATAATCCATTTCTCTAAAATCCTCTCTTTATGAATTGCAAAAAATACGTAGCACCAGCCATAGAAATCATCACTATGCAAACTGAAGGAATGATTGCTGGTAGTAACAACAATGGTTCTGGTGGCTCTACAAATGGTCCTGGTGGCTTTACAATTGGTCCTGGTGAGGGCAGCATGGGTGCCGCAGAAATGACGTCCTTTGAAGTAGAAGAACCCACCTCATTCGAACTAAACAATTAGACTTTCGATGCAAATTGTGAGACGTCGATAGAAAATTGAACCATCTTCCAATGTTTCAAATAGTTGAAGCAAGAACGACTCCATTTTGAACCACTTCTTGCAAAGCTACCTCAAAACAGAAGACCAAAAAGGCACGCAAAAACTTTGAAATTCGAGGGTGAAAGCGTAACTTTGCATCAATGAATGAACTGAATTTACATATCAGCAGATTGCTTTTGGAGCATAATTGTGTGATAGTCCCTGATTTAGGGGGATTTGTTACACAATATTGTCCTGCACATTTCGATGAAGTGGCAGGATGTTTCCTCGCTCCTAGCTATCAAGTGGGGTTTAATCCCTTGCTCCAAACAGATGATGGTGTGTTAGCTCATTCATTCATGATGGTCAATCAGACTTCTTATGACGAGGCTGTTCACGACATTCGTCTATGCGTGCACCAATTACGCGAAGCACTCCGTACACGCAAAGAAGTGACGTTACTCAACATCGGCACGTTCAAACAGAGTGCATCGGGGGTATATGATTTTACCCCTCTCAAAGAAGGCATCGCCACTCCAGTTCTCTTTGCTCTACCTCCATTGAGGATCAAAAAACTGGATAGAACCGAACCAGAAACCATCGTATTGCCTTTGCAAACTCCCAAAGATGGTTACACATTCCACATCAGCAAATCAATGCTCCGTTCAGTGGCAGCAGCTGCTGTGGCCATCGTTTTCTATTTTGTGTGGGCTGCTCCCCTCAATCGTCACGCTGACATTCAGACCAACGAGGCTCAAATGTTTGAGCTAATCACACAGATTTTGGGAAATGTCTCTGCTTCTCCACAACAAAAAACGGAATATTTCCAACAATTTGTGCATCAAGCAGACGAAAACGAGAGTATCAGTGCAGAAGAGTTGATGCAGGGTAAACAATCACAGTTCCCCTCTGCGCCAACCTCTACACGCGAAACAGACGCTGCTCCATCGCCACAACAACCTGTGGCGCAACAAGCAAAGGCGCAACCTCAACAAACGGAATACTCTCTTGTTGTGGCGAGTCAAGTGCCAATGAGCGGTGCAGAACAATTGGTGGAAAAGTTGAAAAAGTCAGGTCACGAAGATGCACGCGTGCTCAAACGACACCATGTGGTGCGCGTGGTGGTAGGCAACTATCCCACATACGCAGAAGCACGCAAAGTTCTCAAACTAATGCGCTCCAGCTCAAAAGACTTTGCAGAGTCGTGGGTACTCAAAGAAGAAGTTCAATAAGCGACTCCAACGAGAAATCCTTGTTCCACTACGCATTGACATCTCCCCCCAACGACTTTCCGCTGAAAGCCCCACCAACATACATCATTCTCCCTTTGCAACACCACAGGAACATCCCCAAAGGTGCTGCTACATTGATTGAGAAATGATGGTTTAGAAAGAAACATTATCACATTGCCCCTCTTTGATGCTGCTGATAGACAAGCAAGTTGCATTCGAGAGTGGCACTTTTCTATTTTTACTCTTATGAAAAGAATTCGCTGTCCGAAATGCGACGAAGCCATATTGTTTGACGACTCTCTCTACACTCCGGGGCGCACTCTCGTGTTTGAATGCCCCACTTGTCGCAAACAATTTAAGATTCGTGTCGGCGTCAAGGCTGCCACTAGCAACAATGCAGAACAAGATTTTGACGGCGAACAAAACGAAGAAGAACGCTTGCCGTTAGGACACCTTGTGGTGGTGGAAAATGCCTTCCATTTGCGTCAAGAGATACCACTCTTTTTAGGAAAAAACAGTGTGGGACGACACGTCAAAGGCACAAAAGCCAACGCTGCTTTCAAAACCGTGGATCCGAGTGTCGATCAAACCCATTGTCACATCACGGTAACAGTGAACAAAAATGGCAACAAGAAATTCGTTCTCCGCGACGGCCCATCAGGCACTGGTACTTTTCATATGAACGAACTGGTGGGATTAAAGGAGAGTGTCAATGTGGAAGATGGTGCCATCATCACATTGGGAGCAACAACACTGATTTTGCGTGACACACCTCCCAACGAAACAGAAGAATAATCTTTTAGAGAAAACTTAATATTCCCCTTATGCTACGTTTTCTTTTCACCCTAACATTCTTGTTAGGCACTATTTCCAGCGTGTTTGCTCAACACACATTGGAACAAACTCAAACCCCTTCTACTACACCAAACGTGCCCATCAGCGACACGCTCACTGGCACGTTCTACAATGACGAAATCGGTCTCCGTCTTCACGTTGATTTGGGAAAAGAGCGGCTCATCGTTCCAGGAATGGACTTCTTGGGTCCCGTTTATGCCTATATGGATGGACGCATCTATGGTAAGTGGATGCTCGTGAAGAAAGAGGTGAAAAAGGGAAAAGCCATTTTACGTTTTACCAACGAAATTGGTTCGGATTCTCAAGACATCGAATTGACACAAACTGCCGATGGCAATTATTTCTATCGCACACTCGGTGGCAACAACGTCAAAAAAGTAGTAGGCCGTCGTTTAGTAAAAATAGACGATAGTATGCCGATGAAGAGAAGACCTCTCGATCAATAGTGGCAGATACTCACACAAACGATAGTGTATCGATGTGTTTCCTTTTCATTGAGCGACAATTGTACTTTTAAAATTGACGCGCTCATATCCAATAGATATTCCAAGCCCGCAAAATGATGGACGGATTGATAAAAGTGGCAACGGCTTTGCCTCGTGTTGAGGTGGCTAATGTGACCTTCAACACCCAAGACATAGAAAACCTCATCGTGAAAGCCGAAGGAAAAGGAGTAGAAATACTCTGTTTTCCAGAACTGGCGCTCACAGCTTATACTTGTCAGGATCTCTTTGCTCAACAACTTTTGTTGGACGAAGCCGAACAAGGTCTACTCAAACTACTTGAATTGAGTAGAAATGTTCAGTTGGCTGTGGTGGTAGGAGTTCCTGTGAGTCATCGCGGTATGCTCTTCAACTGTGCAGCAGTGGTGCAACAAGGAAAAATCTTTGGTCTTGTTCCCAAAACTTATCTTCCCAATTATCACGAATTTTACGAGAAGCGGTGGTTTTCTTCGGCTTCTGCTTTGTCTCACAATGAACCTATCAGAATTTGTGGACAAACAACTGTGATTGGTGTAGAACAACTTTTCCATATCAACGACGCAACTTTCGGTATAGAAATTTGCGAAGATTTATGGGCTCCCGTTCCTCCTTCCAACAATTTGGCGCTTCAAGGAGCGGAAATCGTGTTGAATCTGAGCGCATCAAACGACCTTGTAGGCAAAACAGACTATGTGCGCCAACTGGTGAAAGGACAAAGTGCGCGTTGTCATTGCGCTTATCTCTACGCAGGTGCAGGTTTTGGAGAGAGCACTCAAGACTTAGTCTTTGGGGGTAGAGCGTTTATCGCAGAAAATGGAACTATCCTCGCCGAGTCGACTCAATTTTCTCTCGAACCTCAGTTAATTATTAGCGAAGTAGATGTAGAATTATTGCGAAGCGAACGCAGATCTAACACTTCTTTCTCGCAATCCATTGCGCAACAAACGGCACAGCAAATGCCATTTAGGGTGGCAGAACTCGAAATGGTGTTGCGAGAACAGGCGTCCACGCGCACTTATGATCCACTTCCCTTTGTGCCGCAAGGTGCACAATTGGCCACACGTTGCCACGAGATTCTCAACATCCAGAGTTTAGGATTAGCCAAAAGATTGAAGCACACACACACCAATCATTTGGTGGTTGGCATCAGTGGTGGATTAGACTCAACACTCGCTCTACTCATTGCGGTGCATACTTTCGATCTCTTGGGATTGGAGCGCAAAGGTATTGTCGGCATCACGATGCCAGGTTTTGGCACCACCGACCGCACTTACAACAATGCTCTCCTGCTTATGAAAGAGTTGGGAATCACCATCCGCGAAATTCCTATTGCAGCAGCAGTGCGCCAACACTTTGCAGACATCAACCACAATGAAGAAGTGCACGATGTGACCTACGAAAATGCACAGGCGCGCGAACGTACACAAATACTAATGGACGTGGCGAACCAAGTAGGAGGAATGGTGCTAGGCACAGGCGACTTGTCTGAACTGGCGCTCGGTTGGGCTACTTACAATGGTGACCATATGTCAATGTATGCAGTCAATGCGTCAATTCCCAAAACTTTGGTGAAACACCTGGTGCGCTGGGTGGCTGACAACATTATGGAAGCCAGATGTCACGATATATTGTTGGACATTGTAGACACTCCAATCAGTCCGGAACTTCTACCCGCAGATCAGCAAGGACAGATTACCCAAAAAACAGAAGATTTAGTGGGTCCTTATGAACTGCACGACTTCTTCCTCTACTATACCTTGCGCTATGGTTTCAAACCCAGCAAGATATTCCGCTTAGCAGTGAGTGCTTTCTCCACTTCTGATGCTTCACGCAATGTGTGTAGCTATCCAGAAACAACAATTGCACATTGGTTGCACGTGTTCTTCCGCCGCTTCTTCCAACAACAATTCAAGCGTAGTTGTTTGCCTGATGCTCCCAAAGTAGGCAGTTGTTCGTTGTCTCCACGCGGAGATTGGCGTATGCCTTCCGATGCTTCAGCAAACATTTGGTTGGCCGAATGTGAGCATTTGCTGCAAGCCTATGCTCCCGTGCAACAAGACGTAGAATTATAACCTTCTTTCGCAAGTCTCTCATCTAGAGCATAGTTTTGTTTTGCGGAACACTCACGACCCCAAAGTATTTCATTGACTTGCGGAGCAATCGCATTTCAAGCGTAGTGTTTGGCAGCAAACGTCCATTTTAGAGATACAATCTTTTCCCATAAACTGCGACTAAACAATGATGTTATTGCAAACTATATGGAACCTTACACGAGGAATGTTTGAGCGAATGACTTTGGCAAAAGTGGCCTTGCTCATCACCTTATTCTATTGTTTTCCAAAAGATCAATCCATCTATGCTCAACGAGCTTCTACGAAGAAAAAAGCAGACTTTTATGCGGAGATTTCATCGCAGCGTGATTCGCTAGTTGTGGGTGATAGTTGTTTAGTTAGCGTCATTCTCTACGCCAATCTCCCTTTTGAGTCAGTGGAACAAAAACCGCGCAACGTCATCTTTCCCAAAGATGTTCGCGTCACACCAATCCAGACTGACAGAACGCAACAACAAGTGCGCACAGCGCGTGGAGTGTATTACGCACTTGTTTGGCAGCACTACCGAGTAAGTCGCAAAGATGTGGGACGAATTGTGTGGCCAGAACACCAATTTACTGCTGAATTAGGGGTTTATCAAGCGGTTGATGATGGTTTTCTAGATTTCTTTTCTTTTGCACCTTCGATGCGCTTAGTAGAGAAACGAAAAGCCATTTGCAAAACTCCCAAATACTCACTTCCAGTTGTGGAACGTCCCAAACGCAACACACAAGAAATACTACGTTCTGGACGACAAGTGATGTAACATCACTATTAACCCACAACAGCTCTATCCTCCTGAGCAACTGAAAGTTGCGCAACAAAGCAGCACTTGCGCGCTCACTTTACTCACTCAAAACTTCAAGACAATATGGTTATAGCCGTAGATTTGATGGCACAATTGTAGAACATCGCTATCCCGAAATCGGAAAAGAAATACCCTTTGCAACAGCAACTCTCAGACAGTTGATTGCAGATGGACACGAACTCATCCTCTGGACGGTGCGTGAAGGAGATTTACTCCAAGATGCTGTGGATTTTTGTAGAAAACGCGGGGTAACATTCTTTGCCGTCAATCGAGATTTTGAAGAAGAAGATGGCTCTAATAGTGATTTTTCTCGCAAAATCCGAGCCGATTTATTCATTGACGACCGCAATGTTGGTGGGTTACTCGATTGGGGTACTATCTATGCCTTGATCAACAATGGAAAAACATTAGAAGAACATCTCATCGACAAAGGAACTCTCCCCAAACCTAAACGCTGGTGGTGGCCTTTCTAAAGCACAACACAGCGAGATTTACCAGCAGTAGAGCGAGAATTCGTATAGAAAAACTCACCTTTCTCATAGAAAATGCTGCTTGCTACCGCAAAAAAAGATGTTTACACTTTGTTGGTCATCAGCTTTACTGTAATTTTGCTGTAGTTTAGTAATACATCTTACAAGAAACATGGACTCAAAATCACGAAATATCTTTCAGCGTCTCTTTTCTCCTATTATATGGATGCTGAAGAAATGTACACAATTTGGACGATGGTATCGTTCGCTCTATAAAAACGCACCTTGGTGGAAGAAGATTGGAGTAGGCTTCATTTCTTTCATCGTCTTCATCTTCGTCTATTGCTTATCGGTGCAATTCAATCTGTTTTGGCTCTTCGGAAAGTCGCCTTCGCTCGACACCATCATGAATCCCAAAACTGCTGCTGCATCAGAAATTTATAGTGCAGATGGTAAATTGTTGGGTAAGTTTTTCAGTGAAAACCGCACTCCCGTTTCCTACGATTCTATTGCTCCCAACTTCTTTGATGCGCTGATTTCAACAGAAGACGAGCGTTTCTATAGCCACCACGGAGTAGACTTCGTGGGAATTGGTGCTGCGGCTAAAGACGCCGTGACAGGCCATGCACGTGGAGCGTCCACCATCACCCAACAGTTGGTGAAAAATATGTTTCGTGTTCGCACTGAATACTCCACTGGACTTTTAGGCTATATTCCTGGCATCAAAATGCTCATTATGAAGAGCAAAGAGATGATCATTGCCACAGAATTGGAATGGTTTTGCAGCAAACAAGAAATCCTCACGATGTATGCCAACACCGTGGACTTTGGTTCGAATGCTTATGGCATCAAAACTGCTGCAAAAACCTATTTCAATACTACTCCCTCCGAACTAAAAACGGAACAATCGGCCGTTTTGGTCGGGTTGCTTAAAGCAACATCCGCTTACAACCCAAAAACCAATCCCAAAAACTCCCTTGCTCGTCGCAATGTGGTGTTGGAAAATATGTATAATCACGGCAAATTGTCAGTTGCAGAACTGAACGAATTGCGTGAAAAACCCATTGAACTCAATTTCAGTGTTGAAAACGCCTACGACGGAGAAGCGTTATACTTCCGTCAAGCCGTAGCCGATGAAATCAAGAATCTGGACTTAGGATTAGACCCCTACAAAGATGGTTTGAAAATCTACACCACCGTGGATAGTCGTATGCAAAAGTACGCTGAACAAGCCATGCTGGAGCAAATGAAAATAGTGCAACGCAACTTCGATGCACACTGGGGCAAAAAAGATCCCTGGGTAGACGAGAAGAACCAACCCATTCCCGGATTTCTCGAAGAGAAGTTGAAGCAAACAGAAGCCTATAAAATGCTGTCTGCGCGCTATCCCAACGAGCCCGACAAAGTGATGGAACTGCTAAATACTCCCCACAAAGTAAAGCTCTTCAGTTATTCCAATTCCGATTTGCAAATAGAGCGAGAAATGTCTTCTGTCGATTCGTTGCGCTATATGTTGCACTTCATGCACGCTGGTTTCATAGCTATGGAACCTCAGTCGGGAGAGGTGAAAGCCTATGTGGGAGACGTTGATTTCAACACATGGCAACACGACAATGTGAAAGCCACTCACCAACCGGGTTCTACCTTCAAGATGTTTGTCTATGCCACAGCCATAAAACAAGGATGGCTCCCCTCTGATGCACGTCTCAAAGACGAATACATCCAAATGAATGTGGTAGACGAAAAAGGCAAACCCAGTGTCTGGCGTCCACACAACGCCAACGGCAGATTTTCTAATGCCAACATCCCCCTCCGCGCAGCCTTTGCACAAAGCATCAACACCATTGCGGTGAAACTTGGACAAGAAGTAGGCATCCCCAATGTGATAAAAACAGCACAGGATATGGGCATCACGAGCAAACTCAAAGACGCTCCGTCCTTGCCACTCGGTGCTAGCGATGTCCACTTGATGGAGTTAGTTGGAGCTTACGCCAGTGTAGCCAACTATGGTGAATATGTGAAACCAACGATTATCACTCGCATCGTAGACCGCGAAGGAAAAGTGGTCTATGAAGCGCGCAAAGAAGTGCGCACAGTGCTCTCTGATAAAGAAGCCTTCTACATGCAAACCCTCTTGGGAGCTGGTATGACAGATGCTGGCGGCACGTCACAAGCTTTAGCGAGTCAAAACTACATCGGACAATGGTTCTGGAACAAGCGCATCGACGCTGGAGGTAAGACTGGAACTTCCAACTCTCATGCAGACGCTTGGTTCGTAGGTGTCACCCCTAACCTCGTTGGTGGCGCTTGGGTGGGTGGCGAATATCGTCAAATCCACTTCCGTTCCGGTGCATTAGGTCAAGGATCTAAGACTGCACTTCCCATCTTCGGTTTGTTTATGAAGAAAGTGTTGTCGGATGGTGCTCTCGCTCCGAAATACTTGGCACGCTATCGCATTCCTTCTGGAGTAAACCCAGCTGACTTACAAGGTACGTTCCAATATCCCGTAGCGGACACAGTGCGACACGACACCATCAGTGAGGCAAGCGAAAACATTGATTTTGCAACCGAAGAAGAAAGCGATAATCCACATAATTCTGCTCCTTCTCACGATGAAGGCGCAGCACAGGAAAGCGCAAAAAAGTCTTCCTCAACCAACGAAAAGAAAGACCCAACGGAAGCTTCTTCCAACAAATCAGAATCCATCAAATCTGCAAAAACAAAAACAGACTCTGGGAACAATAGCACTGCAAACAACAAAGGGTCTGCTAATACATCTTCAGGGAAAACGCACAGGCCAGCAAAGAACGATGTGTTCAACTAAAGCCTAAATTCTCTGCTGATCCTCTCAGGTTTACTATTTTTGCTAGGCCATTGAGTAATACCTCGACAAAGGCTGCTTCAAAACAACAATTTTGAGGCAGCCTTTATACTATCACATCCAAGGATAAACACCAGATTATCCCAAAAGAATAGAAGCACTCCTCCACTTCTCAGCCATTTTTCGTAAATTTGCAACGAAGAAAACGCAGCGACAACTATTCTAAAGCAATCGCTACTCCCTCACACCCAACGCCCACATCAGAGTAAGACACAAATCTACTGCTACCTCATCATGCTTACACCTCTCTTCATCATCATCGCCCTAGTTGTTGGCATTGTGCTAGGCTATCTCGGAGCCCGCAAATCAATGAGCGACACCCAACTCATGTATCAGCAACAAATTGAGGAAATTCGCAAAAGCGCACAAATCAATGCAGCGCAACAAAAAGAACTCTTCCAGCAACAACTCGAAACCGTGCGCCACGAACTCACGGGACAAACCGAACGCTTACTCAGAGAGCGCAGCCAACAACTCACCGATGAGAACAAAAACCAACTCTCTTCTGTCATCGCACCGCTGCGCGAAGGACTAGATGAGATGAAACAATATGTGGCGAACAACAACGAACTCCAACTCGAGAAAATACTTAGGCTCGATGAGAGCATCCAAATCACATTATCAAAGACCGAGCTGATAGGAGAACGAGCTGACCGTTTAGCAGCTGCCCTCACTGGGGAAACAAGACACAAGGTAATTTCGGAGAACTTCGCCTGCGCACCCTACTCGAAAGTATGGGACTCCAAGAAGGTTTGCAATTTGAGGAACAAACCACCCTGCGCGATGCCCAAGGCAAAGTGACCAAACACAACGAGACTGGTAAAAAGTTGATTCCCGATGTGATTCTCCACTTTCCCGACAAGCGAGATGTCATCATCGATTCAAAGGTTTCGCTCAAAGCATTTGAAGACTATTATAATGCCACCAACGAAGACGAAAAGTCAGAAGCTTTGCAAAGACACATCACTTCCGTGCGCGCTCACGTCAAAGAACTGTCCCTAAAGAGCTACGCCCAACATGGTGCAGCAGGCCGACAACAACTCGATTTTGTGGTGATGTATCTCTTCAGTGAAAGCGCACTCAGTTTGGCATTGAATGCCGAACCCACCCTTTGGAAAGAAGCCTACGACAAAGGCGTTTTCATCACCAGCAGTCAGAACCTTTATGCGCTACTCCGCATGTTGGAGATGTCGTGGACACAACAACGACAAATGGAAAACCAACATAAAATTGTAAACCTAGCCAACACCATCGTGAGTCGCGTGCAACTCTTCTACCAAAGATTCGTCGAAGTAGAAGAAGCCTTTGGAAAAGTTTTGGACAATTTTGAGAATACCAAAAAACTCTTATCTCCTTCAGGACATAGCATCATCAATGCCGCCAATAGCCTAGTGCAACTGGGAGCTAAAGAAGATGCAAAGCGCAAAAAAACTCTCCCCAAAGCACAAGAAACACTTGCGCTAACAGAAGAAGAGGAAGAAAATAGCCAATCGGCTCAGCTTCAGCGGGAAACCGCCTACCCCTCTCCCAACAACAAAGCCGAAAGCGCAGACCTCACAGATGGCGCAAAAAGCCAAGGTGAAGAAGCCAATGGAGGCATCGAAGATGAAATTGGCATCGAAGACACCACCTTCAACACAGCTATGGAGGACGACGACGAGCCCCTCTTCACCATCACTTCTCCCACCCCTCAACAATAGTTTCTCCCCCACTCCCCTACTCAACATCATGCACATAGCCATTTCTGGAAACATCGGTAGCGGAAAAACCACGCTCACCAAAATGTTGGCAAAACACTACAACTGGAAACCTCTCTTCGAACCCGTTGACTACAACCCTTATCTTGAAGACTTCTACAACGACATGACCCGATGGTCGTTCAATCTGCAAATCTATTTTCTCAACAAACGTTTCAAAGACGTTGTTTCCATTGCACAAGCCAACGATGCCGTCATTCAAGACCGCACCATCTTTGAAGATGCCAAAATCTTTGCACCCAACCTCCACAAAATGGGTATGATGAGCGACCGCGACTTTGACAACTACACTGACCTCTTCAATCTGATGATGTCGCTCGTGGAATTGCCCGATTTGATGATCTACATCCGTTCGTCTATTCCCAATCTGGTGTCGCAAATCGAAAAGCGCGGACGCGATTTTGAGAAAACCATGCGCATCGACTACCTCCAAGGTCTCAACGAACTCTATGAGGGATGGATTGCAGACTACAAGGGAAAACTTCTCATCATTGAGGGCGACAAACTCAAGTTTGAGAGCGACAGTCACGCTTTTCGTGAAATCACCGACCGCATTGATGCAGAACTCTTCGGACTTTTCCCTGCTTCACAATCCTAGTTCCCCTCGCCTGCTTCCAATGCTGCAACAGGCATTGAAGACAAACGCATTTCCCCCAAAAACACCCTTCCAACGCACCCACCTCATGCAAGAAGAATTGATTTTGATTCGCATCACTGGCGAAGATCGTCCAGGACTCACCGCTGCCTTCATGACCATTATGGCCAAATACAGTGTAGATATTCTGGACATTGGACAAGCCGATATTCACTCCACCCTCTCGCTCGGCATTCTCATTCGTACCTCCGCCGACACTTCTGGACAAGTGATGAAAGAAGTGCTCTTCAAAGCCTCCGAACTCAATGTCATTGTGCGATTCTATCCCGTAGAAGAAAGCGAATACACCCACTGGGTTGCAGCGCAAGGCAAATCGCTACATCCTCACGGTTCTTGCCAAACGACTTACCGCACAACAAATGGAAGCCGTCACTCTCCTTGTGGCCAATCAAGGCATGAACATCGATGGTATCCATCGACTCACTGGGTGCGTGCCCCTCACTCCACCTTCCACTCACGATGTGCGCGCTTGTGTGGAATTTTCTCTGCGCGGCACTCCCAACAACAGAGAAGCCATGCAGTCAGAATTGCTCCGTCTTTGTGCCGAACTAGAAATGGATTGTTCTTTCCAACACGACAATATGCACCGCCGAATGCGACGACTCATTTGTTTCGACATGGACTCTACACTCATCAAAGCTGAGTGCATCGACGAACTTGCCGAGCATGCAGGAGTCGGCGATGAAGTGCGCGCCATCACCGAAGCTGCAATGAGAGGAGAAATCGATTTCAAGGAAAGTTTCACACGAAGAGTTGCACTGCTCAAAGGCCTAGACGCCAAAGCGATGGAGGATATAGCCAACCATCTCCCCATCACAGAAGGTGTGGAACGACTGATGACTGTGCTGAAGCGTTGCGGATACAAAATAGCCATTCTCAGTGGTGGATTTGCTTTCTTCGGAGAGCATTTGGCGCGTCGTTTCGGCATAGACTATGTGTATGCCAACGAACTGGAGGTGGACGAGAACAACAAACTTACGGGAAGATATGTGGGAGACATCGTGGACGGCCAACGTAAAGCGGAACTCTTGCGTCTAATAGCGCAAGTGGAGAAAGTGGATTTAGAACAAACCATTGCAGTGGGAGATGGTGCCAATGATTTGCCAATGCTTTCCACTGCAGGGCTAGGCATAGCCTTTCACGCCAAACCCCGTGTGGTGGCCAATGCCAAACAAAGCATCAACACCGTAGGCATCGATGGGGTGCTCTACTTCCTTGGCTTCAAAGATTCTTACCTGCAAGATTAAACCCTAATCGACCATTAACCCCCAATCAACCATCTACTCAACCATCTAATGAAATCTGCTCAGGATTTAATGACCGATTTGGATAAATCATTGCATACTTTCCTCTAGAAGCCTGGTTTTCCACCAGAAAAGGCGAAAAAAGAGGGATTTCAGCAAATTTCTTGGTAAAACACTTGGGAGATTCAAGAAATCGTTATATCTTTGCACACGCAATCGAGAAGCAAGACCACTTGCAAGCTCGAAGACGCGCTAATTGTTCAGCCCAACCCCCTGGTGCTGATTGAAACAATGAGTTGCGTAGCAAGAATGGAGAGGTGGCGGAATTGGTAGACGCGCTACTTTGAGGGGGTAGTGTCAATTGCGACGTGGGAGTTCGAGTCTCCTCCTCTTCACATTCTGCGGAAATAGCTCAGTTGGTAGAGCACAACCTTGCCAAGGTTGGGGTCGCGAGTTCGAGTCTCGTTTTTCCGCTCAACGCTTTTTACACTTTATGGGGTGTTGCAAAATTCATTTTTGCAACACCTCTTTTCTTTGCTCATTAAGGAACAAAACACAAGGCACTGATGTTGTAGTCAAAGGGAGCGTACTGAAACGTGAGCAAAGCTGACTATCGAAAATAATGCAGTAGTTGCCCTTGCGTGCTTATGGATAAAGAGCATTTCTAATCAATGAGCATTTAGTTGGCACTATGGAAAACCACCCTGAATTCACGAGTAAATGACGGCTTGTTCTCAAAAAACGACAGCTCACATTCAACAAAACAACGTGTTGTTTTCAAAAAAACGACGGCTCACTTTCCACAAAACGACGTGTTGTTTTCAAAAAACGACGGCTCACTTTATACAAAACGACGTGTTGTTTTCAAACACACACGAAAGCAGACGCAAACTAAGTAAGAAAGGTAAATCCACCTACCCAATTCTACGAGCAGAGAGAGAACAATTTGAAATTGTGAAAATACTCAAATCCATCCTCCTCGCGCGTACGCGTACGCGCGCAGTACAGAGAGTTTTATCTTTTTGCTGTCACAAGTGTCACAGACCCACACATAAAACATTGATTTACAAACAACTAAACAAAAAGTCACACAAATTTTAACAACAAACTAGTCCCGATGTCCAAATTTCTAGCAAACGAAAGAGAAAAACAGACTTTCTACTCCTTCGTTTTTGCCTTTTTTCGACTAGCTTTCTCTCCTATTTCACACCAAGTGTGACACTTGTGACAGCAAAAAAACAAAATCGCTGTTGAGAGGCGCGCGTTACGCGCACACGAGAGAGCAGTTGCTCTCTCTCTCTTTTCCCATCCCACTTTCCTCATCGAACATTGACGCAACACTACTTTACGACAATATCACCGTATTTTGCGAACCATAGACATCAAAATCTACAACTTCGAAAAGTTTTTGTCACTTTTCTACGATTTTTTCCCTCTTTGGGGCTGTATCTCCCCATATACTTATAGGGGCACAGCAATGAAATGTCCTCCGACTTAGTCAGAAACTTCTTCTGAAGCCGAGGTGTCTTGGTTGGTATCGCGTTCGATGACAGGAGCACCTTGACCACTCAGTGGCAAAGTGAGTTTATAGATTAATCCTCCTTCATCATCACCAGGAAGATTGAATTGCGCTCCGAAACGAAACCCTTTGTCATCGATTTCATTGAAGGCAATGCCACCCAACACCAAATTTATGGACTTTGCCACTTCGGGTTGACTTGAAAAGTCGGCTTTAGTCAGTACACGTTTGGTCAATTCTTCGCCATCGCGGGTGATGGTGATGGTCACTTGGTTGTCAAGAAAAGGATCACCAAAACGGTCTTTCACCTGCGTCAGAGAGTCGCCAGGTGTGCGCTCCACTAAGATGTGATATTTGTGGCCACCCCACTCTTTGTCGGTAGTAATGGTCTGATTGTCATCGTGTCCAGGACCTTGTTCTTGCGCCAAAGCAATTTGCCCCGTATCCGATGACGAAGCATTCTTAGCTTCGTTTTTATGTCCACAAGCAGCAAACAGAAACAACAGTGCGAAGAGACCTATAAAAGAATATTTGTGTTGCATAATCATCAACTGACGTTTGAATTTGCAGCGAAGATAATAAATAAATCCAATATAGCAAGGTCGAACGAAAATAATTCGTTATTTTTGCTCTTCATAGGTATATATGTTCATGAAGAATTTAATCCTCATAGGGCTACTTTTGGTGTTGACAGCTTGTCACTCCTCAAAGACTCCCTTCAATTCAACATCTGACTCGGCACAAACAGCGCGAGAAGAAGTTGCCATTGACACCATTGCAACTTTGGTGTCAAAGGTACAACAACAAAGTAAACTTTTTGCTGCCGATTGCAAGGTGCACAAAGTGGTGCTTTTCACAGATCAATCCCAAATAGATGGTGGCCTACTGAAATTCAACAAAGTGGGGCATCGAAAAATAGCCATCCCTATTGACGTTACGCTCAAAGGATATATTGATTTCTCTGACTTCTCTGTATCCAATGTGCAGCGAGAGGGTAATTTGCTGGTGATTACCCTCCCCGATCCGAAGGTGGTGCTCACAGCATCGAAAATAGATCATCAGAAAGCACGACAGTTTGTGTCGCTCACGCGCTCCAACTTTACTTCTGATGAGGTGACGCGTTTGGCGCACCAAGGGGTAGATAGCATCCGTAGTCATGCCAACAGCTTTGGCATCATCGAATTGGCGCGTGCTTCGGCAGCGCGAACACTCATCCCCATTGCTCAGCACTTGGGATATGCAGAGAACAATGTGGTGGTGCGCTATCGCAAAGAATTTAACAAGTCTGACTGGAAACAAATTGTTAAACCACTCAACAGTGACCGCCCATGAATGAGAATTTGAACACAAACCTCGAAGAGGGACAAGACCCTCATTCTGATGGTATTGCTGTTAATGGTGATTCGACTAACGCAGAATCTTCTTCACTTCAACCAGCAACAAATGAACATGAACCCTCGAATGCTGATGACGCTTCGTCAAAGGTTCTTCCCCTAGAAGTGAAAGCCAATAACACGGACAGTTTGGAAAATCCTCCCGTTGCTCAAGAAAAATCTCGCTTAGGCTGTTGGAGTGCATTGTGGTGGTGTATCAAAAAGACGGTAAAACATTGGCGCATCACGCTAATTCTCATCACATTTGCGTTAATTGCTTATGGTGTGATGGTGGTTTATCGCTCATTCACTTCTACAGACAGTGCCGTGGATAAGCCCATTGCGCAATCGCCTGAAGAGATTGTACACCTCCGCTCCATCGGACAGTGGGAATTTCTCTCTGTAGAGTCAGAAGAACTGGTGGAACGTCACCACACTGGACTGATGAGCGATCGTGATTTAATTTGCATCTATCGTGGCACACTGCGCATCGGTGTTGACCTTCGCAAGCTTCCCGAAGACTGGGTGGAAGTGAAGGGACGCAATGCCATCGTTCATCTGCCTCAACCGTCTTTGCTCGATGAAAACTTCTTAGACGAGAGTCGAACCACGGTATTCATGGAACAAGGTTTGTTTCGCGCAGAAGAACGAGAAGCGATGATAGCTGAGGCGAAAAACAAAATGAAACAACGTGCGCTGAGTACAGACAATTTGAGCATTGCACGCAGAAATGCAGAATCTCAATTCCAAAAACTCTTCCTTGCTATGGGGTATGAAGACGTGATTGTTGAATTTACTTCTCCAAAGGACACCCAGCACAAAAACTAGAACTAGAATGAAACAAATTTCTTCTCTTTTGCTTGTTATCATTGCGACGCTATTGCTGCCAGTGAGTTGCATAGATTACGAACCAGAACCTTATGAGCCGACAGTGTTGCCGGGCACTCCTTTCAAGAGAACCGTTCTCGTGTATATGGCTGCTCAAAACTCATTGGGAGCTAAAGGGTTTGCCCGTGAAGATAGTACTGAAATGGCCGAGGGTTTGAAATATCTGCACGACAAAGAACGTGTGCTGATGTTTTTAGACGACAACCGCGCACCTCGACTTTATGAATTGCGCAAAGGGCTGCATACTCCTCGTTTGCTGCGCAAATGGGAAACGGATGTAAACTCAGCAGACACGGCACAACTCACGAGTATGCTACGCTTTATGCAAGAGTTTTCTCCATCTGAATCCTATGGTCTTGTGCTTTGGAGTCACGCTTCGGGCTGGGTGCCAAGTCCTAAATCTGTGGCGATGGAAGAGCGTTACAATGCAGCAAACACAGGAAGTACATTTGCCCGATCAAGTAGCGCACACTCTGCAACCTGCCACAAGTCACATCGCGCACCACGCGCAATGGTTTGTGGGAAACAAACACAACAACAGCTCCAGCAGCACAATCTTCGCTCGCTAGACGCAAATCCATTGCTTTTCATCCCCAAAGTTATGGTATGGACGTAGGGCCTAATGGCAATTGGATGCGAGATAAAGCCGTATTGGGAGGATGGGCTGACGAAATCAATATAGAAGATTTGAGTGAAGCTATCATTGCATCGGGCATTCACCTACGATTCATTCACTTCGATTGTTGCTTGATGGGAGGTATCGAGACTTATTACGAACTGCGCAATACGGCCGACTATATCGCAGCTTCTCCGATGGAGATTTCTGCCATCGGTGGCTTCTACACAGATATGTTGCGTTGGGGATATTTCTCTGACGAAATTAAAGATTTGGGAATCACTTACTCCAACTATTACATCAACAAGGGAAGTCAGCCTTACTACGATAACTTCGGTCTTACTTTTTCGATTGTGCGCACCGACCGTTTACAAGCCATTGCCGACACTATGAATAGCGTGGTGAAAGAGTATTATCCTGCTCGAAAAGCAGACGGAAGTTGGAATTATCCTGCTGTTCAAGAAGCGCAAGACTATTCTCGTTATACAAGTAGATTTCATTATCGTCCGCACTTTTACGATATGAATGATGCGCTGCGTCGCACCTTGCCTGAAAAGGATTGGAACCGCGTGAAAAAAACAATTGATGCTGCAACGGTGTATAAGTTTTCTACTTCGCGTTTCTTTACAGGGTTAGACGCCTATGATGAGATTCGAGTGGATATGGACAATTATTCTGGTATTTCGATGTTTGTTCCTCAACAAATTTACACTAATAACGGTAAGAAATCAGCACACGGAAACGTCAATGAACAATTCCGCAAAACAAAATGGTATTCTGCTGCGGGTTGGAAAGCCGCGGGTTGGTAAACAATTCTTCAATCATCACTCAAAATAACGTATTTATGGGCGAAATCATCGCTTGGGTGCTCAACCACCTCAACTATTGGGTCATCTTCCTGGGAATGACCATTGAAAGTTCTTTCATTCCTTTTCCCTCGGAAGCGGTCATTCCTCCTGCTGCGTGGATGGCAAACAACGGAACACTCAATATCTTTTGGGTGGTAGTCATTGCCACCCTCGGGGCTGACGCTGGCGCACTCGTCAATTATTATCTGGCTTATTTCTTGGGACGACCTGTCATCTATCGATTGGCGGACACAAGATGGGCTAAATTGCTGCTCATTGATCGTGCTGCTGTGGAGAAGTCTGAAGATTTTTTCCGCCGTCATGGCATCACCTCTACCTTGGTGGGACGTCTTGTGCCAGGTGTGCGACAACTCATTAGCATTCCTGCGGGATTAGCCAAAATGAATCTCGGGAAGTTCTTGCTCTACACCACGCTTGGCGCAGGGGCTTGGAACATGGTATTAGCTTTTTTGGGCTTCTACCTCATTCCTCAACTCTTTCCGAACGTCACCACTCCCGAACAGGTGATGGAAAAAGCGAATCAATATAGCCACATCATTGGATACGTCATTGCGGCTGTGGTGGTGTTGGTGATGGTTTATCTCATTTACAAAGTGGTTTCCCACAAATCAAAAAACTAAGAAAGGGGCTGCGCTCAACATTCGTCTAAAAGAATAGCGTTTGCGCTCACCCTACTCCATTCCTTTATGCCTTTCCTCCCTGAGTTTCCTCAAAAACTGCGTGCTTCGGTGTCGCTCCCCACGAGCAAAAGTATCTGCGCTCGAGCACTTGTGGTGCAGCACCTTTGCCTGCAACCTGTTGCTTTGGTGGGATTGTCAGACTGCGACGACACACAAGCCATCAAACAAGGATTGGAAACAGTGAAGGAAGAAGGAGCGTTGCCGAAAGTGGTGGACATCGGTGCTGCCGGAACGGCTATGCGATTTCTCACCGCGCTTTTTGCAGCAACTCCTCATCTCGAAGTTTTCCTCACAGGGAGTCAGCGGATGCAGGAACGGCCGATTGGCGCACTCGTGGAAGCACTGCGAAAGTTGGGAGCAGACATTGTTTATGCCAAGAAGGAAGGGTTTCCTCCGTTGCACATCCGCGGAAAGCAATTGGCAGGTGGCACCGTTTCTCTCCCTGCCGACATTAGTTCGCAATATGTGAGCGCATTGTTGATGATTGCTCCCACTACCCTCCAAGGCGTCTCGCTTCAACTCGTGGGAAAAGTGGCTTCTGCTCCCTACATCAAGATGACTATCGAGGTGATGAAGTCCTTTGGAGTGGAAACGCGATGGGAAGGTGAACGCATTGGTGTGGAAGCTGGTCAGCACTACACACGCAACTGTCCTTATGTTGTGGAGAGCGATTGGAGTGCAGCGTCATATTGGTATGAAATTGTGGCACTTCACCACGATGCACAGGCGAAAATCGTGCTGAAGGGATTGCGTGAAAACAGTCTTCAAGGCGATGCTGTGTGTGCGCAGTGGTTTGAAAACCTTGGTGTCAAGACGACATTCATCGAAGAAGGCGCAATTTTGGAGAAAGTCTTCGCTGAATCTGATGCAGCTCACATGGCTACTTCTAATTGGTCTACCAACTCTTGCTCACAAAAGAAGGCTAACGAACCGATTCTCTCTCTAGATTTCACCGATGCTCCCGATTTGGCGCAAACTTTTGTGGTCACTTCCGCTCTGCTCTCGCGTGCTTTTCGTTTCAAAGGTTTGAAGAGTTTGCGCATCAAAGAGACCGACCGCATTGCAGCGCTCTGCAGTGAGTTGAAGAAAATGGGAAAACAGCTCATCTGCGAGGGAGAGGGAGAACTCTACTATACTCCAACGGACGATGCTCCAGCGCAGTCTTTGATTGTGATTTCTACCTACGACGATCATCGTATGGCTTTGGCTTTTGCACCTGCTGCACTTCGATTTCCTCACCTCTTCATAGCTCATCCCGAAGTGGTGGCAAAATCTTATCCCACTTTCTGGACACACCTCTCTGAATTAACTCAAGCTGCTGAAGAGAAGCTTTGCTCTGAGAAGATGCCTACCTTTGAGTAGAAGTTTTTCTCTGAGAAGATATTTTCTCTGAGTAGAAGATTTCTTTCTAGCAACTCGATGCTCTGCATCAATAGTACAAACCTCTCAAACGTTTCAATTGTGTATTATCTCATCCTACTGTTAATCTCCCTCGGACTACTAGCCGCAGTGGCAGAAGCCATTCGTCAATGGTGGCTCCGACAGAAAGTAAAGAACGGCGAACTCTCCGAGATGCCAACGATACAAGAAAATGCTGCGGCTGGTTGTTGTGGTCTTCACGAAACCTGCGAAGTGGAAAGTCTTTTGGCTGGTGTGAGCAAAGACATTGAATACTATGAGGATGAGGAACTCGATCGTTTCAAAGGACGTTCGGGAGAAGACTATAATGATGACGAAATAGAAGAATTTACTGAGGTGCTGACAACACTCAAAACGGAAGAAGTTGCTGGATGGATTCGCTCTTTGCAATTGCGCGAAGTCAATTTACCCATCGAACTCAAAGACGACATCATTCTTCTCGTTGGAGAACAGCGCGAACTGTCGCACAATTCGTGATAATATAATTGCTATGTTCACCATATTTAGTTACACGTTTTTCCAAAATGCACTATTGGGTGCGCTACTCTCCAGCGTGCTCTGCGCCTGCATCGGCACGTATGTTGTGACGCGGCGTTTGGTCATTGCAGGCGGTGGTATGGCTCACGCTTCTCTGGGTGGCGTGGGAATGGGCGCATATTGGGGTTTCTCCCCCATAGTTGGTGCAGCTGGTTTTGCGCTTGCCAGTGGACTAGGCATCGATTGGCTGAGTCGCAAAGCAGAAGTGCGCGGCGACAGTGCCATTGCCATGATTTGGACACTGGGCATGAGCATCGGCATCCTCTTTGCCTATCTCGCTCCAGGGTTTATGACCGATCTTCCGGCCTATCTTTTTGGAGATATTCTCAGCATCACGCACAAAGATTTGATGGCAATGGGCATTCTCACAGCCATCACGCTCATTTTCTTCTTCGTCTTTGAACGCAGCATCATCACCCTAGCCTATGATCGTGATTTTGCACGCACACAAGGCATTGCCGTACGCACTTTTGAGACAATGCTCACCGCACTCACCGCACTCACCATTGTGGGATGTTTGCGCATGGTGGGCATCGTGATGGTAATTTCTCTCCTTTCCATTCCACAACTCACTGCAGCTCTCTACACACGCACCTTCCGTAGTATGATTCTTTGGTCAATGCTCATCGGATTAGTAAATTGTCTGGGAGGACTCACGGTTTCTTATCTGCTCAATGTGCCTTCTGGTGCAGCAATTATTGTGGTGAGCGTGGTGCTTTACTTCTTGTTGCGAACAATAAAAGTTTGCTTCAAACGTTTTTCTGCATAAAGAAATTGTCTCTTTCAAAGCGAACCTTCTCTTTCAAAGTAAATAACGACTGCAAAAGATTCAGTTGGATTTCATCCTTCGTTTTCTCGCCATGGCATAACTCGATCAAGCTCTGTTCTGCTCATTTGGCTTAACGAAAACGTTCTACTTTCTCTTATCTTCTATCTTCTCCATACGTTGAAGCATCTATTCTATCTTCTGCTTTTGTGTGTCGTCACAGCTTGTGGCACCAGTCGCAACACGGCAACGACACGATGGTGGCAATCTTTTGTCACTCGCTACAACGTATATTATAATGCTTCAAAAGCCTATCACGAGGGAGAAGCTGCGCAACGCGAAGGTTTGAAAGATGATTACACACAATTGCTTCCTGTTTTCGGGGTATCCTATCAGCAACAACAGAATCTGGGGAAAGGTAACTTTGAAACGGCAATCACGAAATGTGAAAAAGCCATTCAGTTGCATAGCATCAAAAACGTCCCGAAATCACACCAGGACGCAACACTTCTCCTCAAACGCGCGCTTATCTTTCGCGCAAAGAGTTCAATCCTTTTTTGAAAAACGCCTGGATGTTGATGGGAAAATCTCAATTCCAACAAGGAGATTTCCTCGCAGCTGCCTCAACATTTGCTTACATCGCGCGATTCTATGCTCCCGAACCGCTTGTTGCGACAGAAGCTCAGCTTTGGTTGGTGCGCGCACAAGTGCAACTCGGATGGTTGTACGATGCGGAAGACGTGCTTCGTCAGAGTGAGAAAATGGTGCTTCCTTCTCGTCTTCAGCGCGAACGTGATCTCACGCTAGCGCACTTTTATTTGGCACAAAAACAATATGCGCTTGCTCTTCCTTATCTGAATCAGGCAGCCCGTGCTGCTTCGCATCATTTTGATAAAGCTAGGCTGTATTATCTGTTGGCGCAAGTCAATATGTTTTTGCAAAAGAAGCAAGACGCTTATCGTGCTTTAGAACGTTGCATCGCACAAAATCCGCCTTATGCAATGGCTTTTCAAGCACGTATTTTGCAAACAGAAGCACTGACGAATCGTCAAAATTCGCACACAATGTTGCACAAACTGCAACGAATGACCAAAGATCCGAATAATGCAGACTATTTGGATCAAATCTACTATGCACAAGGTAACATTTATTTAGCACAAAACGACACTTCCGCCGCTATAAAATGCTATGAAACAGGAAGATTTCGCGCCACACAAGCCACTCCAAGTAAAGGTATTCTGTTGCGCACTCTAGCCGAGCTCTACTGGCAACAGCAACGATTTGACAAAGCGCAACCTTGCTACACAGAAGCTATTGGTTTGCTCGATAAATCGCAACCTGGTTATGCCGAAATCCTGCGACGCTCTGCCATTCTCGACCACTTGGTTCCTTCCACCCAAATCATTTCGAACAAGACTCTTTGTTGCAACTTGCATCTATGCCTGAACCGCAGCGCAATGCAGTGATTGATGCAAAAATCACCCAATACAAGAAGGAAGTTGCAGAAGCAAAAAAGGCAAAAGCAGACAGTGCTTTGCGCGCTGCACGAGAAGCCGCAGGAGAAAGTCTTCCAGAGGCTCCTCAACTTCCCACTCCTCCACGCTCCTCCGCGGCTCGTTCGGGAGGTTGGTATTTTTACAACACTCAAGCAGTGCAACAAGGGAAACAAAGCTTTGCGAAACAATGGGGACGCAGAAAGAATGAGGACGACTGGAGACGCGCTAACCACACTGTAGTTGCTGACGCGCAAAACAAAGGTTTTGACTATGCGGCAGATGATAGTATCAACACTCTCCTCCGGCAGCGACGCGACAGTCTGACCTTGGCTGGTGTGGCAAAACGCGACATTGATGCACAACTTCGCGACTATGCACAACAATTGGTGGAAGGACAAACTAGTGTTTCCAGTGACACTACGTCTTCCGCGGATAAATCTGTTGCGGAAAACCAAGATCCGGCACAACGCGCCTATTATCTTGCGCAACTTCCCTTCTCTGCAGCAGCACAACAAGCAGCGCGGAGCAAGATTCACGATGCGCTCATCGAAGCTGGTTTGGTGGAAAAAGACGAACTCGAGGATTTCTCTTTGGCACGTCGCACCCTCCAACGCTTTGTGCGCGAAGCTCCTCAACACAGTCGTGCGGCTGAAGCTTATTACCATCTATTTCTCATTGCACAGCGCACTCAACAACACGCAGAAAGTCAAAAGTGGAAGAACTTTGGTGCATTCCTTCCCCAACTATCCTATGACGCGTGTCATCTCTGATCCCAATTTTGAAGATAATCTCCGCTTTGGTCGTGAGCGCGAAGATTCGCTCTACACCGCTGCCTATGCAGCCTATTTAGCAGGAAAGAAAGCAGAAGTTGCGCAATTGGTAGCGCGCTCCACACAACAGTATCCCACAGGAGCAAACCGTCCTAAGTTCCTCTTATTGCATAGTTTGTCGCGACTGCAAGATGCATCGCGCGACACGCTCCAGCGCGAACTCACGGATATAGCCAAAGATTACCCAAAATCTGATGTAGCAGAATTTGCAGGTATGATTGCTCGTGGACTTCAAGAAGGACGCACTGTTGGTAAATCCTATCGTCCCACAGATTTGTGGACGCGCCGATTGAATGATGCCAAGATTGACGCAGCCACTTCGGGAGCCAGCACCCAACTCTCCAACGACCGCAATGTTCCCTTTGTCTTCCTCGTGGCGTTTCCCACCGACTCGCTCGACAACAACAAAGTACTTTTTGCTTTAGCGCAATTCAATATCTCGAAATTCACTTCGCGCAATTTTGACATCCAACAAGACCGCAACAACGGTCTAACACAATTCCGCGTTCAAGGATTCCGTTCTTTCAAAGATGTGCACTATTATGCGCAACAACTTTACGCAAATCCTCAACTGCGCGCCCTCTTCCGCATGGCACGCACTGAACTCATCAGTGTTGCCAATCTTCGTCTACTTGGCACCGTTGTTTCGTTTGAGGATTATCGGAAATTCTACAACACTCATTTTGCGCCACTCAAGATAAAACCTTATCTCCCCTTGGAGTTTGAAACGGAAGATGCGCCAAAGCAAATCTACGAGGACGAACTTCCCCAAAAACAGACGCAAAATCAAAGTCAATCGAAGGAAAAATCTCAGCAGCAAACCGAAGACAACGAATACGAATACGAGGAATAAGCCGATTTTGGTGCAATCATTATCCAGCAACGAGGAACTCTTTTCGAAGTTTCCTCGTTTCCTCTATTACCGCTCATTAGTTACCCAATCACTCAATCTCCAACTCATGACTCTACAAGAAGCTCAAAACATGGTGGACGAATGGATCCACACCTATGGTGTTCGCTATTTTTCTGAACTCACCAACATGGCAGTGCTCACTGAAGAAGTGGGAGAACTGGCGCGAGTGATGTCGCGTCGCTATGGGGATCAATCATTCAAAGCAGGAGAAAATCAGGATCTAGCCGATGAAATGGCAGACGTGCTGTGGGTGTTGCTCTGTCTAGCCAATCAGACCGGCGTCAATCTCACCGAAGCCTTACAAAAGAACTTCGAAAAGAAGACCAATCGCGACCGCAATCGTCACCACAACAATCCCAAATTGCAATCATGAGAATTATCATTATGGGAGCCTCCTCTGGCATAGGTCTCAACACAGCCCGCGAGTTCCTGCAATTAGGACATCGTGTGGGAGTTGCCGCCCGAAGACTCGCCCCTCTTCAAGCCTTGAAAGCTGAATATCCCTCACAAGTGGAATGCGCACAAATTGACATCAATGCGTCGGAAGCTGACCAACAATTGCTACAATTGATTGAAACATTGGGAGGAATGGATCTCTACTTGCACAGTTCAGGAGAAGGACACGAAAACAAAGAACTCCAACCTGCAGTTGAACTCAGCATCCTCACCACTAACGGCACGGGATATGTGAGAATGGTCACCACTGCCTATCACTACTGGGTGCAACACCAACAAGTCGGCCATCTCGCAGCCATTACCTCTGTGGCAGGTACCCGCGGTTTAGGTATTGCTCCAGCTTATAGTGCTACCAAAAGAATGCAGAGTCAATATCTTCAAGCACTCGCTCAACTCTCCCATCAATCTCACCACAACATCACCATCACAGACATTCAACCAGGTTTTGTGCGCACTGATTTCATCACCGAACGCAACTACCCGATGCTCATTTCTCCCGAAAAAGCCGCTCGCCACATCGTCAAAGGCCTTCTCAAACGCCAACGTCGCATCGTCATCGATTGGCGCTATCGTGTGTTGATACTGTTGTGGCGTACCATTCCTCGCTGCATTTGGGAACGAATGCCTTTCCCTGATTTCGTGTTTCATTTCGTGCGATAAATGCTCCCCAACAACTTCTCGCATTCGAAACAGATGCGCTACACACTATCACTACGCCCCCCTATAAGTATATGGGTAGATATCGCCTCAAAGAGGGAAAAAAACGCGAAAAAGTGACAAACTTTTTTTGAAACATTCAAAAGTGCAATATAGAGGTTACATATACATTGGTTTCAGGGTATTTCAAGTAGAAGTAAACGAAAAAGCGGAAGAGGGGGAAAAGTGGAGCCAGAGGAAAGTAGAATGGGTGGAAGCAAGAAAAAGACAATAACCCCAAAGCCTAGAATGCAGAAAAGAATTCCTCGCGCGTACGTGTAGCGCGCGCCTTCCAACAGCGATGTTGTTTTTTTGCTGTCACAAGTGTCACACTGGGAATGAAAAGGAAGGGGAAAAAGAACGAAAAATCAGAGAAAAACGAAGAGATGAAAAGTCTGTTTTTCACTATTTTTCCATCGAAAAATGAAGGGTGAAACCATCTAATTGTTAAAACACACCAAAGAAAAACTTTAATTCTCTGTTATACTACAACTTACCAACAAGCGTGTGACACTTGTGACAGCAAAAACAATAAAACTCCTGTGATGCGCGCGTACGCGTGCGCGCGAGAGAGACGATTATAGGTATTTTCACAATTCAAAATGTTCCCATCTCTGATGATTGATTCAGGCGTACAGATTTTCGATTCCCGATGGGGCAAAAACAATATCTGATTGTTCATCAAAAACAACACGTTGGTTGCAACAAAACGACACGTCACTTTCATCAAAACGACACGTCGTTTTCATCAAAACAACACGTCGTTTACGTCAAAACATCAGGTCACTTTTAGAAACAAATCGTCTATCAAGAGGGGCATCAAATTTATACAGATTATGAAATGGTCGGTCAAAAACAAAAGATACAGTCCGAAAAACTTACACACTTTTTCGGAAAAACCTGGTTATCTGTTGGGTATTTCGTCTTCGGGGTAGTGACCGTTCGCGACAAAAAGATAGTCCGCTACTATATCGTAGAAACTGGGCAGTGATTGTTGAATATCGTACGTTTGTTTTCCCCAAGATGTAAACATTACCATGAGAAGGGGGAAGGGAATGCCAGGATAATTTTTACCCCCTATCCGTTTGTAACAGTCTGTTTCTCCTTCAAATTCTCCATTACACGATACATAGACTCTCTCCATATCCCAATACCAATGAAGAGAATCACTATCAAAAGGACATTCTTTCTCTCCCCCGTAATATCGACATTGTTTGATTAGTTCTTCTCTGGTCATAATATTGTAGTTGAATGTATTATGATGGAAAAATAATCAATATTTTTCCCAAAAGGTTCGATGTCCTAAAGTTGCATTTCGCAGATGAGAAGGTCGCGCATCAAACGAGCGAGAAGCGGGGTGAAACCAACGTGTTGGAGTTCTTGAATGGCATCATCAAACAAATTTTCTGGGACATAACTAACGTGTTCTTGTTCGAAACAAGCCATATACAGTCGAGTGGCCATTGAATGGTCGCCCAACAACAGGGCACAATGTGCGGAGAAGAACAGAATGTCTGACGATTCTGGATGTTTTTCCAACAACGAAGCATATAGTTTTTGGGCTTCTTCCAAACGCGACATCATCAAATAGCACTGGGCTTTCAACTGAAGGGCTTCAAAATGCTCGGGTTCGTGATAGAGGATTTTGTGTAACTGGTCGAGGGCATCGCTATAGAGTTGGAGATCCAGGAAGCGCTTCGCTAAGTTTTCAGCGAGTTCTAAATCATTGGGCAACATTTGCTCCAAACGAATCCACAAAACAAGGGCGTCTTCTGGTCGTTGCAAGGCATCATAGCAATTGGCGAGTAGACGCAACAATGCTTCGTCCTCTTCTTCTGTGGCTATGGGTTCTAAATACTTAACGGCTTCATCATATTGTTGAGTGGCATGATAGCATTGTCCCAAACGCAGGCGCACATCACGATGCTCTTGTGGAAGCTGTTGAAAAAAGTCTAGTGCGTGAGCATAGTTTTTGATGGCGAAAGTAAACTGCGCCAATAAAACGAGGATTTTCTCTTCTTGAAATGCTCCACGAAACAGTTCATTATCAAGCAACATCAGATTGTCGCGATAAGGGTTTTCTCTTTCGCTACGCTCGACAAACAAGTGGAAGAAACGATATGTGTCGTGAATGTAGGCGATGTAGCGTGCTCTGAGAGCACGGGCTTCCAAATTGAAGGATTCAGGCGAAATTGGGTTCGTGTCGTCTCCTGGTTGTTGTTCCATTTGCTGAAAGATGCCGAGGTTTCTTTGGAAATCTCCAGCGAAAGCACGGTGGGTTCCCCTTCTGGCATAGACACTTCATTGGGCATTGCCCCTTCTTTGTCTCCGATGATTTGATCTAAATCATCTCTCATATTTTCCAACAACTGTTTGCGAGCTGCCTCAGCTTCTTTTTGCAAATAGAGATCGGTGATTCCTAAACTGTGCTTTCCAAATCCGAAGAATGGGTTGCAAGCTTCCTCAGAAGGGGCATCGGACTGAGTGTCTATTAGGATGGGGACGAACCAACGAAAGGCTTCGTTGAACTGTTCTGTTCTGCGATATAGTCTTTTGAAATCTTCGAAACCGAGGTCTACTCCAGCCAATCCTCCCAATAAACGCTCGGAGAAAGCTGACGAGACTTTCTGTTTCAAATCATTGATCATTTGTGCGGTGGATATATTGGCGTCAGAAGAAAACAATTCTTTCATCGATAATGCCATGCTTTTGGCCGACTTCGCAGTTGCCAACAAAGTGGATTGCACAACGCATAAATCCTTTTTCCAGGCTGCACTTGTCACCCACTCTTTCCACTGACGCACTAAATGAGGAAACAAATTGATTTGTGCTGAATGATGCACTCCCACGTACACCAATCCCACACAAAGGCGAACGCGCAACAAGGGCGACAACGCCTTTTTCGTTTGAAGCAAGAACCAAGCGCATTGCATGGGGTCGAAACTTGACAACAAATTGAGGGTCACGGCTGAATAGATGATGGCTATGCGTGCACACGCATCAGCTGCTTCACCTTCGGGCATTGATGCTTCTACGACTTTCTCCGTTTCTTCTGACCATGGTGCTGCACAATACAACCGCTCAAAGATAATTTTATCGTCATTTGCAGTGAGAAGTGCTTCCTCTAGAGGTGCATCGTCTGCGTATTTATTCCACAACTTGGCGCGGTATTGTTGGGTCTTCTGTGTCGTGAACTTATGATGGAACGTTTGTCCCTGTTGATAGATACGCAAAAAGATGGCTTCTGTTTGCTCCTGATAGTTTGCATCGATGGCACCTTGGCGGAAAGCGTGCAACAGTTGCTGGTAGTCAGAAGAGATTTCTCACATTCTTCATGCTTACTGCGTCTAGTGACAATGGGTACGAGAAATTTGAGCATATTAAGTGCATCAAACAGGCTGTGTTTGTTGATGCATTTCTCGAAATCTGCACGAAGGGTGAGATAGGTGGACGTATCCATACGGGGAGGTCTATGAAAAGAAGGGAACGACGAGAGAAGGGGAAGAAGAGGAAGAAGGGGAAAGTATTTTCTCTTGTGGTGAAAGGAACTTCAGCGGAGAGATTATCTTCCCACTATTTGGCTACTTTCACAGTTTGATAGCGTGGGAGACGCAGGTGTTTGATTTGCTCGGGACTGAGTTGGTAAGTGCGAGTGAGCACACTGTCTAAGACTGCTCCTGGATGGTGGTTGAGTTGCTCAACGGCTAGATTATACACTTGTTGCAACAAACCGGCTTGTTTCGATTTCTGAGCATTTTGTTGTGCATCTGCACTGAGATACAACGAATGTTGATGATAGGTAGAAGGGAGTGTGGCAAGAACGCGCTGACCGTTGCTTTTGGATTTGAAAGCAAAGGGTTGGGGCAACACGGCTGCATCGATTTGCTCATTGTCTAACATTTGTTGGCGCACGCGGTAGTCGTTGATTTGGGGACGAAGCATATCATCGAATTTCCAACGAAGACTGTCGCGCAAATGGGCGGTGTATTGATCAGAACTACTGTATCGTGCAATGGCAATGGTGCGTTGCTTGAGTTGCTTCAATTCTGAAATACGCAAACGGGCATTTACCAGCAGTTGCCATTCGCCTTGTAGTGGTATCCAAACGATTTGACCGCGCATCTTTCCTTCGGCAGCATAGTGTTTTTGACGCACGAGGTCGGTGACTCCTGCATCAACGGTTGTGCCTAAGAGGGCTGTATCGGCATCAAACTGTGATTGATAGGTTTTTATGCGCAAAGGGAGTGACAAGGAGTCGGCTATTCCGGCTTCCTTGGCATAATAGAAGGGTAAACTCTCAAAGGTGGGGAGACACGCTATGATGAACGACAAACTGTCGGGAGTTTGTGCTGTGGTTTGCGCAGCAGCGGATTTGGCTTTTTCAGGCTTTGCACCGCAATTGGTGAACAAAAGACTTAGAGAAAAGACTGCGAAGATGAAAAGGAGGGGGAGTTTTCGGCTATTCATAAGCAAAAAAGTTATAGAGCAACGGTGATGGTGCACCGCTGTCCCTATAACTTTATAGTTTTATCGATTAGGATTTAGCGTTAGATTAGCCTTTGATAGCTGCTACACCGGGGAGTTCCTTACCTTCGATGGCTTCGAGCAAAGCACCACCACCAGTTGAGATGTAAGAAACTTGATCTGCCATACCGAACTTGTTGATGCAAGCTACAGAGTCACCACCACCGATGAGAGAGAATGCACCGTTCTTGGTAGCCACAGCGATAGCTTCAGCGATAGCACGTGAACCACCGGTGAAGTTGTCGAATTCAAACACACCAGCAGGGCCGTTCCAAAGGATAGTCTTAGCGGGTTCGATGGCAGCAGCAAATGCCTTGCGGCTTTCGGGACCTGCATCAAGACCTTCCCAACCTTCGGGGATGTCGTCCACGGGAACAACTTGTGTGTTGCAATCGTTCTTGAAGTCGTCACCAGCTACGCAGTCAGTGCCGAGCACGAGATTCACCCCCTTAGCCTTAGCCTTCTCGATGATAGAGAGAGCGAGGTCGAGCTTGTCTTCTTCGCAGAGAGAAATACCAATCTTGCCACCGAGTGCGCGTGCAAAGGTGTAGGTCATACCACCGCAGAGGATGAGGTTGTCCACCTTGTCCATGAGGTTTTCGATGATGCCGATTTTGGTAGACACCTTAGAACCACCCATGATAGCGGTGAAAGGATGCTTGATGTTGTTGAGCACGTTGTCAACAGCAGTCACTTCTTTTTCCATGAGATAACCGAGCATCTTGTGGTCTGCATCGAAATAGTCAGCGATGACAGCAGTAGAAGCGTGCTTGCGGTGAGCGGTGCCGAATGCGTCCATGATGTAGTAGTCAGCATAGCTTGCAAGCGTCTTAGCAAATTCCTTTTGGCTTTCTTCATTGCCTTCTTCGCAGCTTCGTAAGCAGGGTCTTCCTTGTCGATACCAGTGGGTTTACCTTCTTCTTCAGGATAGAAACGGAGGTTTTCAAGGAGAAGCACTTCACCAGCCTTGAGAGCAGCAGCAGCTTCTTGTGCCTTTGCGCAGTCGGGAGCGAAAGAAACAGGGGCGTCGAGGGCAGCTGCAACAGCGTCCTTGATTTGTCCCAAAGAGAATTTAGCATTCACTTTACCTTTGGGCTTACCCATGTGGCTCATGATGATGAGTGCGCCACCATCGGCAAGCACCTTCTTGAGGGTGGGCAACGCACCGCGGATGCGAGTGTCGTCGGTGATTTGTCCATTTTCATTGAGAGGCACGTTGAAGTCTACACGAACGATAGCCTTCTTTCCGGCAAAGTTACAAGAATCGATAGTCATAATGATATGATTATAGGGATAGATATTTGTTGTTTGGGGTGTTTCTCCTGCTGTTTCTGCTCACGGATATAATCAGTTGTAATGAGGCTTTTCTTCTCCTCTTCAACTTGATCAAACGCATTGTCAAGAAGCAACACAGATTGACAAGGCAAATTTACGAAAAACTTTGGTAGCTTTGCCTATTTCTCTAGATATTTTTTCTTTTCTCTGAGAAATCAATGATAATCTTCGTGATTCTTGATGAAGGTTATAGGACTTCATCGTGATTTTTGATGGAGATTATATGACTTCTTCGATGAAATCCTTATCAACATACCAAAGATAGCCTTTCACATGCTGTTTTCCCATTTGCTGAATGAGTTGACAATAACGTTTCACCTGGTCGTGATAACTTTGCTGTTGCGCACCAAATTTGTAATCCACCACAATGGCTTCATCACCACGCATCATCACACGGTCGGGACGTTGAGTGACGACTGTTCCTTGCGCATCGCGGGTGAGAATGCTACATTCGCGATAGAGTTGCCAAGTGCCGTCAAACCACGCTTTTGCCACTTCGTGTTCCATGGCTTTGCGCAACATTTTTTTCAACTCTCCAATCTCTTCGAGAGGAGCTATTTTTCCTTCACTAACAGCAGTTTGCAGCACGCGTTCCACGTCTTTCTCGCTTTCTATGTCTTCCATCAAACGGTGAAGCAATGTTCCGCGACGTTGAGCAGCTGCGCGTTTTGCAAAGAAATCGGCATCTTCTTTCACAATGGGATTCAGAGATTGAGGTGCACCCTCGCTTTCCTTTGCACGAACTTCCTCGTTCAAAGCTGCAATAAACAAACGCGCATTTTGCGATTGACGGAATTTTGTCTCGTTCTTGCAAAGCGTCAATTCTATTTTCTCTGTAACAGCATTGATTTTGAACGGATTTTTCACATTTTCCTCCGCTGCACTACCCTGCTCTGTCGATACGCAGTCTCCCTCATTTGCATCATCTTTTTCCGTTGCTTGCGATGGTGCGACGCACTCTGCGCTGGAAGGTTGAGAGATTTCAAGAAGCATCTTTGTATCATCTTCTTCAAATCTCACATTATCTACAGATTTATTCAGAAACAGTTCTTTTATCGTTGTTTCCAAAGCAGGCACAATGCTGTTTGCATTCCCCTTTGGCACACAAATCACCAAATTCTGACGTGCTCGAGTGAAAGCAACATACAGCAAATTGAGATTTTCAATGTGTTGGTCGCGCCTTTCGAGCTCATACTCATCCTTATAAATGCTATTCGCTGCCAGTTTATTCATTTTCACGGGCAACACAGGAACTGCATCGTAAGGTGCTCCTTTCGGTTCTGTCCAAACCACTGGTTGCAGGTTGTCGGCACTGACCAATCCCCAATTGCAATAAGGAATAAACACGCTGTGGAAATCAAGTCCTTTGGATTTATGAACCGTCATTATGCGCACTCCCTTCACCACAGAAGCGGGTACAGAAACATTACCTGCACTCTCGAAATAATCAAGGAAACGTCCGATATCTGGCACATTATCGTCTAAGAACGACACCACCATATCCAACAAAGCATACAAATAACTAGCTTCTCCCGGTTGTTCATAGAGTTCCAGGTGCTGAATAAGTTGCTGTATCAAATCGTAAAATGGAAGCATCCGATACCCCATTCCTTTCCATTCTTCCAAAAGTTTGTGTACTGCTTCTCTATTCTTCTCAGGACAATGTTTGAGCACATATTCCAAAGACACGCCGTCGGTGGAATTGCGGATATATTGGAGCGCTTTGATGATGAGTTGCACACCTCTCGATGCCGTGAGTTTATAGGCTTCGTCCGACACCAATTCTATATGCACGAATCCATCATCCCCCTTGTGTTTGTTCTCATAATCCGTGAAATACTCAATGAGTTTGCTCGTTTCTTTGTTACCACGCACCAAAATCCCCATTTTGTCAAAAGGCACTCCTTCTTTGTGAAGGCGCAGTATCTGCTCTCGCAAATCATCTTCGGGGGAAAACTCTCCGGCAGTTTGTCCTAATTCCTCGGTTGAATATAATTCCTCCGTCGATTCTTCAACTTTTTGAGCAGCACCACTTTTCTTCGAAGTCTTATCCATATAAACGCGCACAAAACCTCCTTTGCGCACAGGGTTTTGCTTCACCAAACTTTCTTCATACAATGAAGTTATCGCTACTTTTCCTCTAACATTACTATTCGCAAACTCTTTATACTCAAGTTCTTCTATCACCTCAGCCATCTTCACAAAGAATTTGTTATTGAAATCCACAATGACTTCACCGCTTCGGTAATTAGAATCGAGCGTTTGCACTTCCGTCAGCGCATCGGGCTGAATCTGAGCCAAACCCAACCAGTCTCCTCCGCGCCAACGATAGATACCTTGTTTCACATCTCCCACCAACATACAACTGTTGCCTTGTGAGATGTTCTCTAGAAACAGATTTTTCAAATTCTGCCATTGCAATTTTGACGTATCCTGAAATTCGTCTATCATCACGTGATTAAACTGCGTTCCTGCACGTTCAAACACAAACGAAGCTTCGTCTTTCCCCACCAACTCTGCAAACAGAATGGGGGTATAAGCCAAGAGAAACGTGTCGTTATCGCTACTGATGGACTCCACCGACTTTGCAATGGCATCCAGCAAACGATACTCATTAAAATATCGCAAACTCAAATCGCAAGAATTGATATGATAAGCTGACTTTTCAACCTTCGCCAGTAGTGCCTCCAACTTATCAGACAAATCATCTGCCCAAGAGCACAGCGAACCATTCTTCTTATCTGCAGCTTTTAGAGCAACACTGCTGTCTTTCGCGATATTGACTACCGTATTGCTCGGATCTGTCTTAGAAAAATTATACTCCTTCGCACGCACCAGGTATTTTTGAACGTTGCTTCCGCGACTGATACTTTTATACTCATTCGTTCCTACTATAAATTTATCTACACTCTCTGCCTCTTTTGTAATACCAGAAATCTGTTGCTTCTTATAAGCCGTCAAATCCTTGATATACTGCTGAGGATTTTTCGTCGAGAGTGAGCTGTTGTTCATCAGACGCTTTTTGCTCAAATAACTCTCTTTGGTCAGTTCCTTAGAAAACTCGAACAACGTACGCTCCACACGCCAACTTTTGTCACTTTCTTCCACCAACTTTTGCTTGATGTGCTCCGATATGCAGTTCAATTCATCTGAATCAGGCGTTAGTTCTGACAGCATTTTGTCTACTGCACGACGCAACACATCATCATTATTGAGGTCTACTTTGAAAGTCGCTGACAAACCTAATTCGTGTGCCAAATTGCTCAACAACGACTGAAAAAAGGAATCTATCGTCGTCACATAAAACCGATCATAACTATGAAGTATCTGGCGCAATATGATTTGAGACCTCACCGAAATCTCCTCATCACTCATTGCCGAAGACAATTTATTTCTAACAGCTGCTAGAAAGCCGAATTACTCCCTCCGCAATGCGCCAATTCATAGAGATTTTCCAATATACGCTCTTTCATCTCAGTCGTTGCCTTCTTCGTGAAAGTTATTGCCAACTGATGAGCATGAGTTTCCTTCGTCTTACCGAAATCATTCAATAAATTGGCTATAAATTCTGCCGCAAGCGCAAAGGTTTTTCCCGAACCTGCCGACGCTTTATACACATTGATGAGTTTCTTGTTACTATTCATAACCAATCTATTTTATGTTTTCTGATGACTAAGACTCCACACAACGAGCATTTTCTCGCAACTCACTCCTGTGTAGAGTTTACTCCCTCCTTAGACCACAACTCGCAGCACATTGTCTCCTTCTTCTTTTACAACAAGAGATGGTCACCCAAGAGTCACCATCTCCATCGCAAGTGCAAAGTCTCTTTCTTTATTTGCAAAGCCCTACGACTCCTTATTTTTCACTTTTTCCCAAACGATACACCTGCTTTGCACCTTTCGCCACCAGACTGTCTGCATCAAGTTTCAAAATCTCCACGGTGTCGGCCTTCGCTGCAACATTGAGTAGCAAACGCCCATTCATCACTTTATAATCTTTGGTGCAAGCCTTCACTTCCGACACATTGATGGCGCAATCTAACGCATCACCTCCATCCGTGGTCGTCAAAGCAAATTCATCTCCCACGCGCACATCCCCATATATCGTGGCTTCTCCACCATCTTGATGCGAACGCAACAATTCCATCTCTTCTCCCGAAGCCAATTGAACCGCAAAAGTGCTCATACCGAAATCGTCCACCACTTTTCCATAGAGGGTACTGTCTTTTTCTACTTGTTGCTCCTCCGTAGCCGACTTAGCATCAGCCACTCTCTTCGATTTCAACCAAGAACAAGCCACAAGAGCAACGAGCACCACGGCTACCACGACAAAAAACAATTTACGCATAGTGTAATGTGATTTATTTAGGAGCAAATTTACAGAAAAGAAAGCACCACAACAAACAAAAATTGAGAAAATATCTCATCCACAAACAAATAACTCTTGAAATCACACTAATTTCCAGAAATAATTGCTATATTTGCAGCGAATTACGCACACAAACGCGTCATTCACCATTGAACTGTCGGTCAAAGCGAGTGCAGCCCCCGTTTCTCCAATATGGGACACCCACTTTGCACGGACGCTCGATGGCACATCATTTATTCATTTATTTATCTACAAACTTAACATTAATGGAGAATCTCAAAAACATTGCTCCTTTGGCCGATTTCGACTGGGACGCATTTGAAAATGGTAGTGTAGCTGGCGAAGCTAAGGAAACTCTCGTTGCTGCCTACGACCAAACTCTCAACAACGTTCACGAGCACGAAGTTGCAGAAGGTGAAGTTACCAACATCACCAAGCGTGAAGTTGTGGTGCGCATCGGTTCTAAGAGCGATGGTATCATTCCCGTAAGCGAATTCCGCTACAATCCCGATCTCAAGATTGGTGACACTGTAGAAGTTTACGTGGAAAGCCTCGAAGACAAGAAGGGTCAACTCGTACTCTCTCACAAGAAGGCTCGCGCTAGCAAGTCTTGGGAGCGTATCAACGAAGCCCTCGAAAACAAGGAAATCATCAAGGGTTTCATCAAGTGCCGCACCAAGGGTGGTATGATCGTAGACGTATTCGGTCTCGAAGCGTTCCTCCCCGGTTCACAAATCGACGTGAAGCCCATCCGCGACTACGATGTATTCGTTGGTAAGACTATGGAATTCCAAGTTGTCAAGATCAACCAAGAATACAAGAACGTAGTGGTTAGCCACAAGGCTCTCATCGAAGCTGAACTCGAAGCTCAAAAGCAAGAAATCATCAGCAAGCTCGAAAAGGGTCAAGTGCTCGAAGGTACTGTTAAGAACATCACCAACTACGGTGTGTTCATCGACCTCGGTGGCGTTGACGGTCTCGTTCACATCACTGACCTCTCTTGGGGTCGCGTGAGCAATCCTCGCGAAGTGGTTCAAGACGACCAAAGCTCAACGTGGTTATCCTCGACTTCGACGAAGAAAAGAAGCGCATCGCACTTGGTATCAAGCAACTCACTCCTCACCCCTGGGATGCACTCGATCCTAACCTCAAGGTGGGTGACAAAGTTAAGGGTCGCGTAGTGGTTATGGCTGACTACGGTGCATTCGTTGAAATCGCACCTGGTGTTGAAGGTCTCATCCACGTTTCTGAAATGTCTTGGAGCCAACACCTCCGTTCTGCACAAGACTTCCTCAAGGTAGGTGACGAAATCGAAGCTGTGATCCTCACACTCGACCGCACTGAACGCAAGATGTCTCTCGGCATCAAGCAACTCAAGGAAGATCCTTGGAAGGATATCGAAGTGAAGTACCCCGTTGGTTCTCAACACACTGCTAAGGTGCGCAACTTCACCAACTTTGGTGTATTCGTTGAGCTCGAAGAAGGTGTTGACGGTCTCATCCACATCTCTGACCTCTCTTGGACTAAGAAGGTGAAGCACCCCAGCGAGTTCACTCAAGTTGGTGCTCCCATCGAAGTTAAGGTGCTCGAAATCGACAAGGAAAACCGTCGTCTCAGCCTCGGTCACAAGCAACTCGAAGAAAATCCTTGGGATGTATTCGAAACTGTATTCACCGAAGGTAGCACTCACGAAGGTACTATCACCGAACTTCACGACAAGGGCGCTGTTGTTCAACTCCAATATGGCGTTGAAGGCTTCGTAACTCCTAAGCACCTCGTGAAGGCAGACGGTAGCAAGGCTCAACTCAACGAAAAGCTCAACTTCGTTGTTCTCGAGTTCAACAAGGAAAGCAAGCGCATCCTCCTTTCTCACACTCGCACATTCGACCAAAGCGTATCTGCAGAACGCAGCGAAAAGAAGACTCGCCGTGCTGCTGCTCCTCGCAAGGAAGAAAACACTGCTAACATCCAAAACCAAGCTGCTTCTACTAGCCTTGGTGACATCGATGCTCTTGCAGCGCTTAAGGCTAAGATGGAAAAGGGTCAATAATCTCCCCTCTTTCTCTTCTCACCTAGCACCTACTCCACCTCGGAGTAGGTGCTTTTTTTTTGTTTCCCCCAATCGCCAAAAGGTTATTACATTCATAACAGATTTTATTCGATTGTAGAGGAAACAGCATACCAATAGCTCGAAGGCGTAGTGGACTATGTCTAGAACCAATGAGAGATAAGATGCCAATAAGAAAATTATTGCTGTCCGGTAAACTTACAAACGCCACAAGAAAGCTTCCCGAAGCCCTTTAGAATAGGACTTCGGGCTTTCTTTTTCAAAAAGCAAGCCCCCTAATCGAATAATGATGGTTCTGAGGGTGGAGATTTAGCTCTTTCAGCCCAAATTGCACACTCATCCTTTTGAGGATCTTCCATGAAAGCGATGAAATTAGTGTAATACATGAGCGTTAATCTAAGCATGGTTACGATTTGAGAAAAAGAAACGTGTCTTTTTATCATTCTAGAGAGTACTGTGCACAAGAGATTGGCAATGAGTACTACCCAGGTTTGTACCTGGATGGCATTCACGCTCTCACCATAGAAAAAAAGTGCAAAGGAAAAATTCTGTTTCAGTTGTTTGTAGAGCGTTTCTATAGCCCACCTGCGCTTGTAGATTTCAGCAAGTTCCTGAACCGATAGTTCAAAAATTGTTAGTCAGCAACGTCACCGACTTACGAGAGTTATTGCTCCATAGCTCTACACATCGGGCTTCGTGCCTTACCTTCTCTTTCTCAAAAAGAATGTGTTTGTCGATATGAGTGACTAGACCATCACGAGAAACATAGGCTATAGAAGAGAGCTCCTTGTAGCTGAGATTCTTCTTCATCTTAGTCACATAGCAGACACCTTCTTCGGTAAGCCTTTGAAACTGTGCATAGTCTATGTAGGCTCTATCCATTGCCAAGGTGGCATCTTGGGGCAGGTGCACCTTTTTTGAGAAGATAATGATCGTGTTTGGCAGCAGAGGTCAGTTCTACCACCATCGGTACACCTACTTGATACTTCATAATGGTGTGTACCTTCATGCCGCCTTTCTTCTTTCCGCTTTTTAGGATGTCTACCTACTCCCTTAAGAATATTGTCAAAGAGCGTGATTGTGGTAGAATCCATCATATACAGCTGCTTCTCCCAGGCTTTTTTTGACAGCTCACAGAACGGCTGTCCGCTAAAAAAAGGAGTGTAGCGTTCCAACAGGGAGGCATAAACTTTGGCAAAGAACTCTTGTGGTCGCCGCTGGTTGGCTTCTGCAAGTGTGCTGCGACGGACAACGTAGTCAAGCCCCCAAGTGGGAGAGTTTCATGGTCTCGGCTTTCATGCCAATCTCCAATTCACGCAGAGAATCAAAGTGTTTGAGCACACCAAAGAGCATAATGATGAGGTGTTTCCAACCTGTCAAACGCTTAACATAACGCTCGCTCCCTAGTGTTTCGAGACTAATTTGTTGAATTTTGGCTTTATCCAGCAATTTAATGACCTGACTATAGACCGGCTGTCCGGTAAAATATGTACTTTTTGCTCATGTTACTAGTGTTTTTTTCCAACAAGCAAAGTAACAAAAAGAGGCTGAAATCCTGCAAGAGGGTTTCAGCCTTATTTTTTTATCATCAGAAAAAAACTTTTACCGGACAGCAATATAAGAAAATGAAAAAGGAGAGGTCCTAATCTTTTCCGTTACCAGTAACGCTTTTACAGTCTAATGACCAATTTGGGTTAAAAGCAAAGTGCTACATTATTTTCGAGCTTCAGCTTTGTTCACGTACTTCAGTACGCTCCCTTCAGCCTCAATGCCTTACATTTTATCCCTATAATAAAAGACCCAAGAAACACCGAAAAACCTCATAACAACACGTAGAGCCTCAAAAAGACATCTCAACACACAAAATCGCCTCACAAGGAAAAACGCTGCGGAATTGAGGTTAAAAACAAATAGATGCTTAATAGAAGCCTTAGTCAGGCTTCAATTAAGCACCTATTGGAGGTCAAGCAAGGCTTAGTTGCGATGCAAGTAAGCACCTGTAAGGATTGGAATAAGGAAAAAACAGGACATTATGCCCCACTCTTTTGGGATGGGTAAGTGAAGTCCTCCTTTTATTTTTCAGTATAATCTGCGATGAGCTGCTGGAGTCCTTCTTTTGTGCGGGTGTCATATTTGGCAGCATCCATGCTCGGCTTATTCAGATATTCCGTAGTCAGCTTAATTCTTTTCTTCTCGCTTCGTGTACCTAATAATGCTTTGTCGCCAAGATAGATAGCTTCCTTTCTGTCCTTCAGCTTCAGATAAAGTTCATTTTTATCTAATGGATGTTCCAGGATGTAATTGTCCTTTCCGTCGGTAAAGAGTACCTCGAAGAACTGTGGGTGGCGTGTTCCGATATTAAGAGAACCATTGCCGCCGGCGTTTCTTAACACACCGTCTTTTGAACCCTTTGCACCGATATAGGTTTTGCCACCTGCATAGACGGTTACGTTGTCTGCAGCCTTGAACTTCTGTTCGGTCTTGCCGTTCGCACCGTTGTGCGTCAGTGTTACGGTTGATCCCATTGCCGGTGCGTCAAGGTCGAGGATTCCCACTGGTTCCTTTTACCCATCTTCTTTTCAATAGATTCATATACGATAGTGATGTTGCCTTCATGTGTTGTGCCGTCAGCAAGTACCACCTTGCCGGGCACATTATAGATGTTCACGGAAGCATCTCTGACCTCTTTCACCAACTGTCGTTCCTCTTCGGCAGCCTGTTGCTCATCTGCTTTTGCCTTGTTTGCCAGTCGCAGCTTGATATTCTCCGTCATATCTCCCAGTGCATAGCCGTTTGCAAGCAGTTTTGATACCATACGGCGCAACATCTCGTCCTCGGAGAGTTTGGATGCAGTATTGTATTGCAGGAAGGGAAGTTTTCTATTATCACAGGTTGTTATGTTGCTGAAATTCTCGCTCCTGGTCAAGATCTGAGCTTAATCTCCGCTACTTGGTTGCCCACACGGTCCTTGACATAATAGTCTCTTTTGCCTAATGAATGTTCATTGACAAAAACCTTTCCCACCATCTCTTTGTTGATGATAATGTCACCATTGTTGTTGATGGAGAAGGGATGCTGTGCGGTAAACTCCTCATCGGTTTTCTCCATATTTTTGACTATGGTATAGAGGCTGTCCCATTTTGCAGAGAAAGGACGCGAGCCCTGCTTGAAGAGGTCGTCAATGGTGGATGTCTTGATACCGTCCACTGCGATGATCTGGGGTTTGCTGTCTAACAGTTTGTAGACAAGGTACTTCGTGGTGGACAGTACAATCCTGTCTTTCGGGTTTTGCAGTTCAAAGACTGCGCCCTCAGGTGATGTGAACTGGAGCCAGTCTTCTGGTGTGATGATGCCTTGTTTTGTCTTGTTCGTAATGAAGAATGTGAACACCTTTTTCCCATCTGGCGTAGAAAGGTCGCAGACTCTTTTCGCTTCTTTTACAAGTGCTACTGGTGTTCCGCCAAGTAATACCTCCCCTTTCTTTATTTTCAGGTCTTGGGCATGTGCGGAAAGCAACATGAAGCTGGCGATGAAGCCTAATACTGTTTTTCTCATCTTACTTATTTGAGTTTTAGATTGATATGAATTGGCTGCAAAGGTAGTGATTTTACATATCACCTCAATTCCGCAGCATAAGTTCTTGTGAGAACTCCAAGTGCCTAAGAAACATAGTTCTCAAAACTCTTGGAACTGTCAGAAATTTCACCTATCTCGGTGCTGTAAACATAACAAGTAAGCAAAAACTGACATGGCAAAGGTAGCAATTAAAAACGAGAATATCACTTCTTTCGGTGGAAATTATCATATTATGGACGTTTTCTCAAAGTTGGGTTTTGAAAAACTTACCGAATCTGTATTGGGTAAACGTGGAAGTAGTGGCAAAGCATTCTGTTATGGAAGTATTTTTGGCTCTCTCTTCTTCAGTTACCTTTGTGGTAGAGAATGCCTTAAGGACATCAATGCGCTTGTAGGGCAGTTCAAGCAGAGACCTGATACGCTATTACCGAGTGCCGACACTGTGGGGCGCGGACTAAAGGAGTTTGCCGAGAAAACTATTGTCTAAAGAGCGAGACCTCCGACAAGTCCTATAGTTTCAACACGGCACAACATTTTTTCACCGTGAATTTCCTCGTTTTTAACCCAAATCGGTCATTAGATCCTGAACAGATTTCATTAGATTGTTGAGAGATGGTTGATTGTGAGTGCAAAGGCGTAGCGGGCTACGTCGAGAACGAACGAGCAACAAGATGCCAACAAGAAAATGAAAGATGGCAGGAAGTTATATTCTCGGTAACATATTGCACAATAACGGTCTAATGACCGATTGGTGTTTAAGTCTCATTGGCGCATATATTCATAGAAGGTGTCACCACAAAGTGCAACAATCCTTCCCCTCCTTTCTCTTTCATAAACTCAACATATAACTCAATTGACCTCAGCAAATCAGCCTAAAACCCAGAAAATGCAAACTTGAGATGTAATTTTCCGCAGTTTTAGTTGGTCAATTCGAATCTTCTTTGTAATTTTCGGCCGAAAACAGAGCCACACAGCTTTCCAACCTTTGAAAGACCTCGGCTCATCCCTGATTTGACCTCCGATTCACTCATCGGACAATCTTTACCCACCACGATGTGCCTTTCCTCACGTCTGTGCACACCGCCTAAATCTTTACCTCGTATGAAAGTTTACAACTCTCACGACATCAAACATTGCCCTTCTTGGCAATGACCGTTCTGGAAAAACCACCCTCACGGAGTGTATGCTCTACCACGCTGGAGCACTGCCACGACGTGGACGAATCACACAGAAAAATACGGTTTCTGACTACTTCCCCGTTGAACAAGAATATGGCTATTCTGTTTTTGCCACAGCTTTCCACGTGGAATGGAACGAAAAGAAACTCAACATCATAGACTGTCCAGGGTCTGACGACTTTGTGGGAGCAGCAATGACTGCACTCAATGTGACAGACACCGCCATCCTCCTCATCAATGGTGCCTTTGGCCCTGAAGTGGGTACGCAAAACCACTTCCGCTACACAGAAAAACTCAACAAGCCTGTCATTTTCCTCGTCAATCAACTTGACCACGAGAATTGCGACTACGACACCATCCTCGATGATTTGCAAACCATCTATGGTGAGAAAGCCGTTCCCGTGCAATATCCTTTGGCTACGGGAGCTGGATTCAACAGTCTCATCGACGTGATTTTGATGAAGAAACTCACGTGGAAAGAAGAAGGCGGAGCCCCCGTCATTGAAGACATTCCTGCTGAAGAAATGGAACGCGCCACTTTGCTTCACAAGGCTTTGGTGGAAGCTGCTGCTGAAAATGACGAACAACTCATGGAGAAGTTCTTTGAAACAGAGCAACTCACCGAAGACGAAATGCGCGAAGGCATCCGCAAAGGTATGGTCACTCGCAGCATCTTCCCCGTATTCTGCGTTTGCGCAGCAAAAGATATGGGCGTGGGTCGCTTGATGGAATTTTTGGGCAACGTGGTGCCTTACGTTAATGAAATGCCCACTGTGTTCAACACGCGCGGTGAAGCCGTGGCTCCTCAAGAAGATGCTCCCACCAGCATTTATTTCTTCAAAACTGGTGTAGAACCTCACATCGGCGAAGTGCAATACTTCAAGGTGATGAGCGGTGTGGTCAAAGAAGGCGACGATTTGCAAAATGCCGATCGCGGTTCTAAGGAACGCATGGCACAACTCTTCGTTTGCTCTGGTGCCAACCGCGAAAAGGTGAGTCAACTCTCCGCAGGCGACATTGGTTGCACGGTGAAACTCAAGGACGTGCGCACCGGCAACACGCTCAACGGCAAGGGCTGCGAACATCGTTTCAACTTCATCAAATATCCTAATCCCAAATTCACCCGCGCCATCCGCGCCGTGAACGAAGCCGAAACGGAAAAGATGATGGCTGCGCTCACTCGTTTGCGTCAAGAAGATCCCACATGGGTGGTGGAACAGAGCAAGGAGTTGCGCCAAGTGCTCGTGCACGGCCAAGGCGAATTCCATCTGCGCACACTCAAATGGTGTTTGGAAAACATCGACAAGATTCAAATCGAGTTTTACCAACAACGCATCCCTTATCGCGAAACCATCACCAAGGCTGCGCGTGCCGACTATCGCCACAAGAAGCAATCGGGCGGTGCAGGACAGTTTGGTGAAGTGCACCTCATCGTAGAACCCTACTTTGAAGGTATGCCCGAACCCACTAATTTCACTTTCAACGGACAGGAAATTCGCATCACACCACGTGGCAAAGAAGAGATTTCTCTCGAATGGGGTGGCAAACTCGTGTTCATCAATAGTGTTGTGGGTGGTGCCATCGACGCACGCTTTATGCCTGCCATCCTCAAGGGTGTGATGAGCCGTATGGAACAAGGTCCTCTCACAGGATCTTATGCTCGCGATGTGCGCGTCATGGTTTATGATGGCAAGATGCACCCCGTAGACAGCAACGAAGTTTCATTTATGCTCGCTGGTCGTCACGCGTTTGCCGAAGCCTTCCGCAATGCAGGACTAAAGATTCTCGAACCCATCTATGACGTGGAAGTATTCGTTCCCTCTGACAAGATGGGCGATGTGATGAGCGACTTGCAAGGTCGTCGTGGTATGATTGTCGGCATGAGTTCTGAAAACGGCTACGAGAAGTTGCAAGCAAAAGTTCCGCTCAAAGAAATGAGCAACTACTCCACTGCTCTCTCTAGTCTTACCGGAGGTCGCGCTTCCTTCATTATGAAGTTTGCTAGCTACGAACTCGTTTCCGGCGACATCCAACAGGCACTGATTGCCGAACACGCACAAAAGGAAGAAGAATAGGCTTTGCCAATTCTACTCAAGCAACTACAATGTTTTGACGACATAGACCTCTCTATACAGACATCCCCCTCAGCACCGAAAGATGTTGAGGGGGGTGATTTTTTGGAGACTATGCAGTAATAGAAGCTAGCATAACAACACAAAACCAAGTTGCCGTAGCATCTGCACAAAGAAAAGGGTCGGTGCTAGAATTACACTATATTAGAACCTTACAACTCTTGTATCCCTAGCGTGGGCATAGCGTTGCAGTAAATCTTGTGCCAAGTCGATACTTTCTTGAAGCAATTGCTCATTGCCGTCATAAGCATTGATGATGAAAAGTAAATGTTGCGTGGTGGGAGAAAGCATGGTGCGCGTGCTGTCGGAAGTGGGCGAAGCAATGGCACCCACTGCATCGCGATAGACAGGAAGTCCCTCTATGTTGAGAGGACCACGACCGATGCCTTCATAGGGTTCACCAGCGCGACCGATGCCAAGTTCTATCGCATCACCCACAATTTTGTCGGCATCGAGGAGCCCTGTGGGATAGCCACTGAAAATGGACACCAGATTTCCCAAATCGACTAAAGTGTCTACACTGTATAAGCCTTTACCTTGCAAAACACGGCGTGAAAGTTGCTCACTAGCAGGACGATAGCGCGAAGGGTCTTTGCCACACGCCTTGTAGGCAGCCCGCGTGGCGGCTATGCTGGAGCGTGATTTAATGGTGTCTGTGGTGAAATCGGCTTGTAATTGCTCACAACTGGCTTCGATTTCCGCCCAGAGTGTCGGCGAAGTGGCTGAGTTTTGCACAGTGACTTCGAGGAACGCTCCCTTAAATTGGGGCACGCGCGCTGCAAAGTCGGAAGAAACAGATAGGGAAAGCATGAGATTGAGATTTTATTCTAAAGCGGTGATTAGAACTGGAACTAATTTTGGATAAACGAAAGACGACTGTACGTTATCTTTTCACGATTACGGTCTGATTACTAATTGGGGTTATTGATAGCACAAAGAGAAATAGGGGCAATTGCTGCAAACACTGTTGGTTTTGGAGGCGTTTGGCGTGGGATTAAATGTTGTTTCTGGATTGAGGATTTCTTCTACCAACTGAACCAACCTTGTTCTGAAATCATCTAGTTTCTCACGAAAATTGAGCACTTCCCTATTTTCGAGCAATAAATAGGGAGAATAGTTTTGCTTATACAATTTGTGGATGAAAAACAGCGATGGAGCAATGGGAAGAGTTGCATGCGACAGGCGTAATTTCGTATCGCTTTTTTGCGACTGCGACAAACGGTTTTGATTAAATTCATCGGCTAGCACCGCAGCATAGATGAAAGTTTGCAGCATATAGTGCTTTTGCTTGTCGCCTTCAGTAGTGAAAATTTCATCTAAATTTGCCGCTTTCTCCATATCTCCCCCAGTTTTGTAGTCCACGATGCGGAGCATTTTCTGACTATCTTCATCGATGGTGTCTAATCGGTCGATGATTCCCCCAATGGTCAACGAATCAATGTGCGCACCCTTCGAAAGCGGGAGTTTCATCCAGTGATATTGTTCTAGTTCTAAAACACTAAATTGAGGATGTTTCGCATCAAATTGAAGAAGAGATTTCACAAAAATCTCAATCAAATTGTACAGATAGGGAGTGCTTGTTACTTTTAGCTCTGCAAAAGCAGCTTCGATATAGTTTCTCAACCTTTTGTCATCATTTTGAAGCGCAGTCAAATAGGCATTGTTGTCTTTTACATTCTGAATGCGGAGGTCGTTGTAGATGCGTTGCGCTGCGTCGTGGAAGATGCTTCCCAAGGTGTTGGGTTGCACTTCGTTGTCAGTGGCTTCGGGCTGTTTGATTTTGAGGACTGTCTCATAATAGAATCGCAGCTGACAGCGCAAATAGGTGTTGATGGCGGAAGGAGAAAGACGAACTTCCGCTTGCTCTTCTTGATTTTCTTGATTCTTTTTCTCCTCTTGACTCTCTTGATTCTTGTTGTGTTTGAGGAGTTCAATCAAATTCTCTGGTTTCTTCACAGACATTGGGGTGTCGTGCTGCGAAGCTGTTTCACTGGAGAGTGCGATGTGCTGGATGGGTAACTGAGACTCCACCATAAGCTGGGTCAAGAACCTTGACTTTTCCCCCGTGGTAATGCCTACTGACGATGAGTTGTAGACAAGACGTAGCCGCTTTGCACGCTGTATCAAACGATAGAAATAGTAGGCATAGACGGCGGTTTTTCGCTCGGGTGTGGTGAGTCCGAAGGCTTTGCGCAAGATGTAGGGGATGAATGAGTTGTCGTTAGATTTCTGCGGAAGTGCGCCTTCGTTAACGGAAATCATGATGATGTTGTCGAAATCCAAACAACGCGTTTCGAGTACTCCCATCACTTGCAATCCCACTGCGGGTTCTCCAGCAAAAGGGATGACGGACTGGCGCACAATTTGCCGCAAAATGCGTCGGAGCGTGGTGGGATTGACCATCAGTCGTCCGCTTTGTGCAATGAGCAATAACCGATTGAGCAGCGCGTTCATCTGGGCATAGGCTTCCGACTGCAAGATGTGTTCAAAGCGTTCTGTGTCGAAATTGGTTTCTTTCACCAAACTCTCGGCTTCTTTTTCCACTGCAGACAGCAATTTTGTGAGCGCATCTACTGTGGACAGGCTTGAAGCGTCACGCTCCATCTTTCCGAGTTCGGACTCCACAAGCGTGGAAACGGCAGTGTGATTGAGGGGGAAACCCTTGGTGACATTGACTTCTTTGACATTGCTAGGGAGCGTATGAAGGAGGGGCTGCAACAAAGACTCGTTGCAAAGCACTACGGCTGTGCGCTTGGCATCGGGGGTGAGATGGTTGGTGAGCCATTGTCCGACACTTTGCACCTGAATGCTCTCGGTGGAGGCTTCTACCATTTCCACCGTTTCAATGTTGCAGAGATTATCGAAGTTGTCCTCAGAGAGTTCGTTGGGAAAATCTGATAAGTTCTTGCGCAGAAAGTATCCAGCTTCAGCATCTTCCACAGGCACTTGGCGAGATTGACGCGCGGTCAGAGCATTTCCTACATTTATGAGGTGCAACAAACGGTCTTTCTCACTCGGCAAATAGTATTTGTCGTAATCCCAATAGAAGAGGGCTTTGCCTTGTTCTTTGAGATAGGAGAATAGATGTCTTTCTACTTCATCGAGCACGTTGAATCCGACAAATACATACTTTTCTATATGCGCAGAGAGTTCTATTTCGTCTTTTTCTAAGCGTTCCACGGTGTTGCGGAAAGCCGCTCCTTCATAGGCTAATCCTTCTTTTGCAAGTTCCTCATTGAGTGACTGATAGATGGTGAAAAGTTGATTCCACAATCGACTAAATCGTTCGCGGATTTCGCTTTTTCTGTTGGGATCAAACTCCTTGAAAAATCGTTGTAAGACGCTCTTTTGCTCCTCATTCAAAAAGTCTATTTTCTCAAACTCACGCAACTCCTTCGTGTTCTGAAAGAGTTTCTCAGCATTCACCATATTTTTGTCGATATCGTCAAAATCGGAGAGAATACGTTCAGCCCACCCATAAAAATAATCCAAAGAAACGCTATCTCCCGTGGCTTTCGCATAGTGCTGCTGCACACGACAGACGGTGTCGATGGGATCGTTTATCTTCAAATTCCCCAAACTATTAAAGAGCTGATTGATGGTGATATAGGAAGGCGCCCAGAGAGGTTGTGAAGATGATTTTCCTAAATGCTCATTCAGAAACAACGAAGCGCGTTTGTTGGGAAAGACTACGACCAAACGACTTAAATCGTTTCCAAACTTTTTCATTAAATCTTGGGCTACTAGTTCCAAAAAATCAGCCATAGGGAGGAGGACTTAAAATGTTATGAAAAATCTGAGCGAGAAAACGCTTCTACAAAGATAAGGATTTAAACGAAGGCACACAAGAAAGGGCTCATCATTTTCAACCAAGGAGGCAAAAGATGAGTATTTCCTAAGTAAGGATGGAAATCTCCTGAGTAAGGTAGGTGGATAATGGAGAAAAACAGACATTTCTCCCAAAAACTTTCAGACAACAGCAACTAGTCTAAAATTTAGTTGTAACTTTGCCACATCAAACTTACACTTTCTGTCATTTAACGACAAATATTCTATATGAAAAAGACCATCCTTGTCACTGGTGGCACGGGCTTTATTGGTTCGCACACCACAGTTGAACTTCAGGCAGCAGGCTATGAAGTGGTTATCATTGACAACCTGAGCAACTCTAAGGCTGAAGTTGTGGAAGGTATCGAAAAAATTAGTGGCGTGCGTCCTGCTTTTGAACAGGTGGACTGCTGCGACCTCCCTGCACTTGAAGGCGTTTTCCAAAAATATCCTGACATCGAGGGTATCATTCACTTTGCAGCGTCTAAGGCTGTGGGCGAATCCGTGGAACAACCTTTGAAGTATTATGAGAACAACCTCTTGAGCTTGATTAACCTCCTCAAGTTGATGCCTAAATACAATGTGAAAGGCATTATCTTCTCTTCTTCTTGCACCGTATATGGACAACCCGATGCAAAAGACCTTCCTGTGAGCGAACAAGCTCCCATCAAGAAGGCGGAATCTCCTTACGGCAACACCAAGCAAGTGAACGAAGAAATCATTCAAGACTTCATTCACAGTGGGGCTCCCATCTCAGCAATCATTCTTCGCTACTTCAACCCCATCGGTGCACACCCCACAGCGCTCATTGGCGAAGTTCCCAACGGCACACCTGCTAACCTCATTCCTTATCTCACACAAACTGCTATCGGCATCCGCGAACAACTCGCTGTCTTTGGTGACGACTACAACACTCCCGATGGGTCTTGCATCCGCGACTTCATTTATGTAGTTGATTTGGCGAAAGCACACGTGGCTGCCATGGCGCGCATCGTGGAAGGTAAGAATGAAGAACCTGTGGAAATCTTCAATGTAGGTACGGGCAACGGAGTTAGTGTGTTCGAACTCATCAACACTTTTGAAATGCACTGGTGTGAAACTCAACTACAAGGTTGTACCTCGTCGTGCTGGTGACATCGAACAAGTTTGGGGTAATGTTGACAAAGCCAACAAGGTGCTCGGTTGGAAAGCTGTGCACACACTCGAAGAAGCGCTCTCTTCTGCTTGGAAATGGCAAGAGAAACTTCGCGAAGATGGTGTGATGTAATCTTTCATTCCCCGCTTTTTCTCTATTTCTCTGAAATAGAAGGACATTTGCTGCAAAGCAGTACAATAAGAGACCGTGTCAAAATAAATCTTTTGACGCGGTCTCTTACTTTTTGAATCTTATGCGCTAATGTTTTCGCTTTTTTATCCTTTTTCTTCTGCTTGTTCTCCCCTCCTTGCTCTCTGGTGTGACACTTGTGATAGCAACTAAAACAATTTGCTGTTGAAAGGCGCGCTCACGCGCGCGAGGAGGAAGTGCTCTACTTGTCATTGCGGCAAAATAATTGGACAAAACGAGGGCTATTTGCACTCTTCGCAGAGATTACAAGATATTTTATCACAGAACACTCTCGTTTTTTGGGTCTGTTAACCCTTATATTTATAGAACGGCATCGAAAAACGTTTTCTACCTATGTGTTTCTCCTCTTCCTTGATGCCGGGAAGCGAAGGAACATTCACCCTTAAATAATTTAATATTATTGCTGTCCGGTAAAAGTTTTTCTGATGATAAAAATAAGGCTGAAACCCTCTTGCAGGATTTCAGCCTCTTTTGTTACTTTGCTTGTTGGAAAAAAACACTAGTAACATGAGCAAAAGTACATATTTTACCGGACAGCCGGTCTATAGTCAGGTCATTAAATTGCTGGATAAAGCCAAAATTCAACAAATTAGTCTCGAAACACTAGGGAGCGAGCGTTATGTTAAGCGTTTGACAGGTTGGAAACACCTCATCATTATGCTCTTTGGTGTGCTCAAACACTTTGATTCTCTGCGTGAATTGGAGATTGGCATGAAAGCCGAGACCATGAAACTCTCCCACTTGGGGCTTGACTACGTTGTCCGTCGCAGCACACTTGCAGAAGCCAACCAGCGGCGACCACAAGAGTTCTTTGCCAAAGTTTATGCCTCCCTGTTGGAACGCTACACTCCTTTTTTAGCGGACAGCCGTTCTGTGAGCTGTCAAAAAGCCTGGGAGAAGCAGCTGTATATGATGGATTCTACCACAATCACGCTCTTTGACAATATTCTTAAGGGAGTAGGTAGACATCCTAAAAGCGGAAAGAAGAAAGGCGGCATGAAGGTACACACCATTATGAAGTATCAAGTAGGTGTACCGATGGTGGTAGAACTGACCTCTGCTGCCAAACACGATCATTATCTTCTCAAAAAGGTGCACCTGCCCCAAGATGCCACCTTGGCAATGGATAGAGCCTACATAGACTATGCACAGTTTCAAAGGCTTACCGAAGAAGGTGTCTGCTATGTGACTAAGATGAAGAAGAATCTCAGCTACAAGGAGCTCTCTTCTATAGCCTATGTTTCTCGTGATGGTCTAGTCACTCATATCGACAAACACATTCTTTTTGAGAAAGAGAAGGTAAGGCACGAAGCCCGATGTGTAGAGCTATGGAGCAATAACTCTCGTAAGTCGGTGACGTTGCTGACTAACAATTTTGAACTATCGGTTCAGGAACTTGCTGAAATCTACAAGCGCAGGTGGGCTATAGAAACGCTCTACAAACAACTGAAACAGAATTTTCCTTTGCACTTTTTCTATGGTGAGAGCGTGAATGCCATCCAGGTACAAACCTGGGTAGTACTCATTGCCAATCTCTTGTGCACAGTACTCTCTAGAATGATAAAAAGACACGTTTCTTTTTCTCAAATCGTAACCATGCTTAGATTAACGCTCATGTATTACACTAATTTCATCGCTTTCATGGAAGATCCTCAAAAGGATGAGTGTGCAATTTGGGCTGAAAGAGCTAAATCTCCACCCTCAGAACCATCATTATTCGATTAGGGGGGCTTGCTTTTTTTGAAAAAGAAAGCCCGAAGTCCTATTCTAAAGGGCTTCGGGAAGCTTTCTTGTGGCGTTTGTAAGTTTACCGGACAGCAATAATTTAATATGAAGAGAATACTTCTTTGTCTGCTATTTGTTCTTGCGTGCTTGAACAGTTGTATCACCACTCGCGAAGTTCGCCATCAAATGACGGTTCACGATACGTTGCGCCTCAACCACCACGACACCTTGCGCCAATGGAGCATCCGCCACGACAGTGTTTTTCTCCACGACAGTATTTACTGGCAAGGTAATCAAATGGTGAAAGAGCGTTTGCGCGAACATTGGCATTTGCAGCACGACACCCTTCACAGTACGCGCGTCGACACGCTCTATCGCAGCAAAATGCAACAAAAAACAGAGCACACCACAACCCCAAATAAAACAGGAAACAATTGGGCTAATGCCTTACGTTTCCTGTTGTTGGGAGTCATTTTGGGAGCTATTCTGATGGCGATGAAGAGATGGAAATAGTGTTGTAGGGCTTTCAGCGATGCAGTAATCGCACTTCTCTAAAGTGCTAGATTCTGCCATGTTTGCCACGCTGCTTCGGCCTGAAGGTGCAGCATTTCAAGACCATTTTTCACAACTGCTCCTTGCGCAAGACCGAGTTGCATAAATTGCGTTTGTAGTGGATTGTAGACCAAATCATACAAAATATGGGCGGAGGTGAGTTGTGCATAAGGTATCTGTGGTGCAGCTTGTACCAGCGGATACATCCCCATCGGAGTGGTGTTGATGATCAAAAGATGGCTTTTCATCACTTCAGGCGTGAGTTCGTCATAGGTGAGCACCGACACGGATTGCCCCCCCACTTTCACCCCTTCGCTTTTGGCATAGCGACTGACGTAAGTGGGAGAGATGCCGAGATGGCGCAGTGCCACAACGACAGCGCGCGATGCTCCTCCAGTGCCTAAGACAAGGGCATGCTGGTTGTCGGGACGAAGCAAGGGACGCAAACTCTCAGTAAATCCTACACAATCGGAATTATCACCCAATAATCGGACGTTTCCTTCAGCACTGCGCACGCAACGCACCACATTGACGGCTCCCACCTCTGTGGCTGCAGGTGACAAGGCATCGAGTTGCGCTATGATGCTTTGTTTGTGAGGAATCGTGACATTGAATCCACGCAAATGAGGGCGCGACTCGCACCATTGATGCAAATCGGGGAGTTGAGAAAATTCAAAATTCTCATAGACAGCATGGATGTCTTCACGCGAAAACTTTTCCGCAAAGTATTTTGCAGAAAAACTATGTCCGAGCGGAAAGCCGATGAGTCCATATACATCGACAAAGGCTGTTCCTTGGGAAGAAGGAGAAAGCGATTGATCCATAACTCGTTGCTACAAAGTTATTTCTCTGCCGTGTAGAGGGTGGAAAGACCGAAGGTGAAACGGCGAAATTTCACCGATTGAAATCCGGCTTTTTCGATGATGCCTTGCATCACTTCACCTTGTGGGAAGGCTTCCATCGTAGCAGGCAAGTAGGAATAAGCACGACTATCGCGCGAAATGAGCTTTCCCACCAAGGGCATCCACACATGGGCATAGAGCCAGAAGAGCTGTTTCATGGGGAAACGCACAGGACTGGTGAGTTCGATGATGACGAGTCGTCCTCCAGGTTTGAGCACTCGGAGCATTTCGCGCAGTCCGCAATCGAGGTCTTCAAAATTGCGCACACCATAGGCCACAGTGACAGCGTCGAATGTGTTATCGGCAAAAGAGAGCGCCATGCAGTCTTCTTTTTGCATGGTGATAATGTCAGACTTTCCAGCGCGTTCCACTTTCTCTCGTCCCACATTGAGCATACCTTCGGAGAGGTCGGCACCTACAAGCGATTGGGGTTGCAAACGCTCTGCAGCCATGAGGGCAAAATCGCCTGTCCCCGTAGCCACATCGAGGATGCGTTGTGGAGCATAGGGTTTCAAAGAGTCGATGGCGGCTTTGCGCCATGAGCGGTCGATGCCAAGTGAGAGTGTGTGGTTGAGAAAATCGTAGGAATGGGCGATTTGGTCGAACATACGTTCCACTTGTTCGCCTTTTGCTCCATCTTCGGAGTAGGGTTTTATGGTTTCTTGCTGATATTTCATGATGTTTCTATGGGTGAGAGGACTTATTCTTCAGAGAAATCTTTCATTATTTCTCGATAAGCACTGTAAAGTTCAGAACGGCTGACATAACCAACAAAACGATTGTCGATATCAACCACAGGAAGTGTGCCAGCATCATCGACTTGGAATTTGTCCATAATGGCGAGCATTCCATCATCTGTGCGCAGCGTGGCGGAGGGTTGCGACATGAGTCCGCGCACGGTGAAAGTGTTGTAGAGTTCGCTACGGAAAATGATGTGTCGGATGTTGTTGAGATTGATTTGCCCCAACAAAGTTCTGTCTGGACTACACACTGCAAAATGAAGTCTTTTGCTGGACGCTACAATTTGGAGCATATCGCCGAGGAGAAGATCGGGCTCCAACACAGGACGTGTTTTGTCGATGACGTCTTCGAGATTCATCAACGCAATGACGCTTTGGTCTTTATGATGTGAGAGCAGTTGTCCACGACGTGCTAAACGCATGGCATAGATGCTGTGGGGCTCGATGGTACGAACGAGGGTGTAACTCACGGAAGAGACTATCATCAAAGGTACGAGAAGTTGGTATCCTCCCGTTAGTTCGGCAATGAGGAAGATGCCGGTGAGAGGGGCATGAAAAACGGCACTCATCACGGCTGCCATGCCATAAAGCGTGGCGTTGGTGTGGGGCATCACTAACCCAAAAGGTTGAAAGAGATTCCACACTCCGGCAAAGACATAACCAGTGACGCCGCCCAGGAAGATGGAGGGGGCGAACGTACCACCGCAACCTCCTCCGCCCGTGGTGGCAGTGGAAGCAAAGACTTTCACCAAAGCCACGAGAGCAAGGAAGAGAAGGAGATATTGATTGTGTCCGTAGAAAAGAGAGTTGTTCATCACGGAGGAGGCGTCTCCCACACTATGGCTGTTGAGCAGTGTGGATATGGTGGAATAACCTTCTCCATAGAGAGGGGGAAAGAGGAAGATGAGAGCCGCCAAGACAATAGCCCCTAGCACGAAACGCGTGATCATGTTTTTGCGTTTAGCGAAGACTTGCTCGAAAGCGTTCATGGAGCGCGTGAAATAGAGAGCCACGAGCCCGCAGACCAATCCGAGAAGGATGGTGCCAGGCACACGTTCTACGACAAAGGGATCATGTAAATCGAAGTGGAACATCGTGGCATTTCCCGAAAGGAAATAGCTGATGCACGCGGCTGTGGTGCAGGAGATGAGCAAGGGGACAAGTGACCACATGGTGAGGTCGATCATGAGCACTTCGATGGTGAAGACCAGACCTGTGATGGGGGCTTTGTAGATGCCGGCTATGGCTCCTGCGGCTCCACACCCCACGAGAAGCATGATGGTGCGGTGGTCTTGGTGAAACCAACTTCCTATGCGGCTACCGATAGCGGAACCCGTGAGCACAACAGGGGATTCTGCTCCGACTGAGCCACCAAATCCGATGGTGATGCCGGAGGCTACGATGGACGACCAGGTGTTGTGCGAACGGATGTGGCCTTGATTGCGCGAGATGGCATAGAGGATTTTGGTGATGCCGTGTCCTATGTTGTCGCGCACAATAAACTTGATGAAAAGCGCAGACATGAGATGCCGACTACGGGATAGATGAGGTAGAGGGCATTGGAACTATCGACGTTGAAATTGTGCGTGAGCAAATGCTCTACGAAATGCACGAACCATTTGAGTAGATTGGCAGCGAGTCCCGAAGCAATTCCAACCAAAAAACTGAGAATGAGGATGAATTGCTTGTGGGTGATGCTTCCATTGGTCAATTTCTTGAGCCACTCTGGTAGACGGAGATGGGGAGCAAGGGGTATGGAGGCTATGCTGTCTTTGGTGTTGCCTAAAATTTCTTTGGGAGAGATGGACATTAGACAGTAGAGATTAGACGTGAGAGATTAGACGCTAGAGGGCTAGTGATTCTAGCTTTCTAGAGATTCTAGTAATTCTAGTGCCTCTAGTGCCTCTAGTACTTCTAGAGCTTCTAAGGACGTATCACGGTGACTTCTGAAGAGGCCGTGAGTTTGATAATGGAAGAAGCTGCCCCATTGTCGGGTTCATCGCGGCGAGAAGTGCAGACGTAATCGACAGCAGCGAGGATGTCGGGAGAAATGTCGGCAAAACAACGGGGAGCAGGTTCTCCACTAATGTTGGCTGAAGTGCTGACAACGGCTCGCTTCATGCGCATGCAGAGTTCTTTGCTAAACTCTTCTTGAGTGATGCGCAAGGCGGCACTGCCGTCTTCTGCGAGCAGATTAGGAGCAAGATGACGCACGTTGTCGTAGATGATGGTGAGCGGACGTGTGGTACACTCTAGCAATTGCCACGCTACATCGGGAACATCGGGCACGTAGAAATCTACTTTGGCTTCGCTGTCTACCAAGCTGATGAGGGCTTTGGCATCTTCTCGGTGCTTGATGGCATAGACTTTTGCCACGGCTTCTGGGTTTGTGGCATCGCAACCGATTCCCCAGATGGTGTCGGTGGGATAGAGGATGACGCCACCTTGGTGCATCACGTCGATGGCTTGCTTTATGTCTTGTCGTTGTTCGTGAGTGAGCATAATATCTTGTTTAAGAATAACTTATAGAGTCTTTGGGGAAGACGAAGAACCTAGAATGTCTGTTCTCGGGGTAAATGCTTGACAATACGAGGTTCAAGATGGTGGTGATTGTCGGCTTTGTTTCCACCACGTGCGCAATGCGAGGTCAATGCGTGCAAGGATATAGGCAAAGGTGATGAAAAGAATAACGCTCTCCATCAGTGCCACGACATTGTTTTGTGCAGCGGCTTGGGCGGCTCGAGGTAATACTTCTTCACGAATGATGGGATGATACACAAAAAGTGCAGACGAATAGAAGCCGATGTGCTCCCAACCGAGTCGCCATACGGGACGCTGAAATATGACGGTCAACGGTACAATAGCCATGATGGCGAAGACAGGTGAAAAAAGCCAAAAGATGAAATGGAAGGCTGAGTAATAGAGCAAAACAACACCGAGAATGCATGTTAGAATGGCTATGATGTTTCGCAGTCTGTTTGGACAGGCTTTATTCCACTGTGCAAGTATCTCTCTCCCACTCTCGCGTGCTGTGCTAATACCAATGGCAAAGGGAAGGAGATGTCCGAATGCAGAAACACGGATGTAATGTAACAGTGAACTTTGGCTGATGCTTAGCTGTAGATGTGCATCGTTTGCCCACCACATAACCACTAGACTCAACACTACGAGTCTCCATAGAAAGAGGGGATTTTTCCACCGATAAAGCACTAAACGATAGAGGATGTAGAATTGCAACATCAATGAAAAGAACCACCAAGGACCATAGAGAAGGGTGTCAAACTTAAAGAAGTTTCCAAGAAAGGCGAAAGTGAGCCACAGATTGCTATCTTTGAGTTGCAGGGTGAAGGTATTCCAATCGATGAGAAAGAAGAAGGCGACTACAAATCCTGGTAGCATCAATCCCCATAACTTTTTCATGTGTTGCCAAATGAAGGATGGGAGGGGAGGAATCGATGAGGAACTTTTTTCATATTTCATCACTAATCCATATCCACTGAGGAAGAGGAAGATGGATACACCATAATGACCGAAGTGAGAAATCAATGCTGAAATGATGCCCCAAACATCGTGACTATGATGAAACTCATAGACAACACGATGTATGTTGCGCGCTGAAAACTCAAACTCATTTTCAGCAACGGCTCTTGGCAACAGGTGCAAGAGATTGTGCAACATGATGCTCAAAATAGCGATGCCTTTCAGCAGATGATTATCGGACTTGGTGAGCATTTGACAAGAAAAAACAATGGTGAAGTGAGTGAAAGTGTGAACTACTAGAACTCAGTGGACTTTTGTCGCTACAAGGCAGCATCATAGTCTATTTTGTCGCGCAAAGAGTCTGCGCTGTGGTTGAAATTTGGGTGAGAGGGGGTCACGCTGCGGTTGGTAATATGGTGTGGAGATGCCTGAGATACCAAGCAGCAGATGGGACAAATCATCGTGCGAGAAGGGACGATGCTTTGCAGACTGAATTTGCGCAAAGAGGTCTGGATGTCGCTGTCGGAACTTATTACTTCCCCATATCATAAAGGGAACTTCATACTCGTTTCTAATAACTGTGGCTGATGGTTGTTCATCGTGAATGCGCCCGTAGGCATTGACACCAGCGTCATAGACTTCTTCACCGTGATCGGAAAAATAGATGACCAAAGCATCTTGTTGCGCGAAATGGAGCAAGATGCGATCCACAACTTCATCGTTCCAACGTGTTGCATTGTCGTAGTGTGCAACGATGTCGCGTTGCGTATTGTTCAAATCACTGCGTGGAATATCTTGCGCAGTGAAAGCGGTTTTGTCGGACGGATAGCGATATTTATACTCCATATGCTGTCCCCAAAGATGAAATAGATAGAGATTGCGCTGTCCGGATTCAAAACCTTTCAACAAGGTGAGAATTGTGCCATCGTCTTTGCTTCGAAAACGATTGCGAAATCAAAACATTGGGCTTCGACTTGCGCATCGTTCAAAAAGAATGATCCATTGAAATCGATGCTTCCTTGTGAGGCTGTGTGGAAGAATTGATTAGAAAGAAAAGCTACGCGATAACCCGACTGTTTGAACAAAGCAGGAAAAAGTATGCCATCTGTCCATCTTCCTCCTTCATCGGAACTATGGGTAGAGAGAAAAGCACGGAATGCATTGCTTGTAATGTTCCAAGGACTGATGACGTCATCAAAAACAATCAATTCTCCGCGTTTGGCACGTTCGCTTAGACGTGGGGTTGTGGGCAAGGGATAACCATAAAGTGCAGAATGATGTTTATTGTAACTTTCTCCCACAATGAGGACGATGTTTGGACAACTGTCTGTTGCAATCTCCGTTTTAGGCAAATGTTGCATACGCGCTATCAAAGCATCGGTTTCGTGAGCGGCAATCTTTACGAGATGGATGGCTTGAAAACAACGATAATATGGGGAGAAAAACTCTGATTCGGCGATGTTTTCTGCGCATTCACTATGCCTATTGGAAAGAAATTGGAACATCTTATACTGATGGTTGCACCACGGCACAAAAAGGGCACACAATATAATTCCAACGAGGTATGCACCAACGTGTTGGTTTGAATTGCACCTTATTTTTTTTTCGCTGCAACGAGGAATCATCTACTAACGTGTTAAGCGTTATTGCGTTTTTCCTCCAGATGATTCGTTTAATATTACAGATGATTCGTTTAACGAAGTGTTGCGCTTTGGCTTGTTTCCAAAACTCCAGTAGGAAACTCAACAGTAGTAATGTACTAGTAGAAAAAAGGACGTTCCAAAAGATATTATTGGAAAACATACCTTCTACAAATTCACTCGACTCTGCAGGGGAGGTTTCAAGTAACAGATGAACCACAGTGGGAGAGATGCAGAGATGGAAACGCTCAAAAAGGAAGATTTCGATAGTCCACAACGCAAAAGCAGAAAAGTAGATGATACTTTTTAGCATTGGTCGCAAAAACACGCTCAATCGTCGTGGAGAGATATGTGCCGATAGATCAACGAGAAGAGCTAGAAGATAGCTATCGAAGAGGGCGACCATAGTGTAATACCACCAATAGTGACTAGGACGTCCTGTGATGCAGGCATTACTCAAAAACAAGACCATCAATAGACTCACCAATACGTGTTCTCGCTGCAAAGGATGAACAATGAAGCGAATGAAACGAACGAAAGATGAACAAATGAATGGCATAAAGAGGGGATTGAGCAAGTAAGTAGGCTACATTGGGTCTAATCTAGCGTTTACCAAGAGATAGAGCTACCTTAGACTGAAGAAATGTAGCCTTAACCTTACCGCAAATTTACCATTTTTTGAGAGGGTATGCAAGATTTCCGCTTGTTTTATGCTATAAGATGGTATCAAGTCTCTGTTCTTGTGGAGCAAATGCAACCTTCTGCACTATCGTTGACTGATGGTGACTTGTGGGAATGGGAACTCAATACCAGCTTCATTGAAACATTGGAAGACCTTGAGGTTGAAGCCATGGGTGACGGTGAGAACGTCGGAGGTTTTCACCCAAGCGCGCACCATAATGTCTACACTGCTTGCGTTGAGCGCAACGACTCCCACATAGATATCTTGTTCGTGAAGCACCAGTTCATCAGCTTGCAACAATTCTTTAAGTAGGGATATGGCTTTCTCCACATCACTGGCGTAATCAATGCCAAACGTCCATTGCAATTGACGTGTTTCTTGCGCTGTGGGATTGATGATGACTCCACTGCTCAAAGCTCCATTGGGAATGAAGATGACTTTATTCTCAATGGTGGTGATGACGGTGTGGAAAGACTGACGCTTTTGACCGTACCCTCCACATTCTGCACCTGGATGTAGTCTCCAATGCCGAAAGGTTTGGTGACAACAATGATGACTCCACCGGCGAGATTCTGTAATTGTCCGCTCAATGCCATACCTACAGCGAGACCCATCGAAGCTAACACGGCTGCTAGACTGACACTTTTCACACCTAAGATGCTGATGATGGCGATGCCAACTGCAATATATAATAGTGCAATGACAATGGAGTTGATGAGGGATACCGCTACACCTCCAAAATGGCGACGATTCATAATGTTTTTGATCAACTTGGCTATTCCGTTGATGACCCATCGCGCAACAAAGAAAAAGATGAGTGCAAGCAACACGCGGATGCCGAAATTGATGAGGCCATCTTTCCAGTTGTCGAGCAAGGACAAGAATTTGTGTTCATTGATATGTATAGGTTTTGCCATTCCAGAAACAATTTCCTTTGTAGGTTTATCTTTGCTGGTGACAAGCATTAAGTAACGAAAGACGAGGGAGGTGAAATTCATTGTGGTTATATTTGAATGAGAAACAAAATGCAAAATCACCCATCTATGTTGGGAACATAGATAGGCGATTATCGCTATTAAGATACTACTTTTTTAAAGAGATGTCTACTCTTCGTGCTACTTGCGCTCCTACATCAGATTGATTGATGGCATATTGTTCAAGTTGAACACGATGAGCGGCAATACCGTGCTGCAACAAATACTGTTGTACCGTTTGTTGACGCTTTTGAGCAAGTCTGATATTGAAACTTTTACGTCCTTCGGGGGATGCATAACCGCGAAGCACTACACTTACTTGAGGATAGGTGTTTAAGAAGTTCAAAGTTTCAGCAAGTTTCTGCTTTGCATCTGCACCAAGACGTTCACTGCTTACACTAAAAAAGACTGAGCGTTCAAAATCTGCAGGAATCAGCACTCTTTCTGCAGCATTATTCACAACACTGGAACCAAGAGAGCTCGCATATTCCAAACTGGGTTTCTCTTGGATAATAGTCAAATTCGGAGAAATCGTTTGCAAATAAGAAGCAACTGTTGTGGTATCTGCATCGGAATTATTTTGCAATGCCCCTATCTGCCCTTGCAAAACCTTGATTTGATGTACCAAACTATCATCACGTGTTGCATTAACAGGCAAAGGAATGGAAACTATAGCCGCAGTATTTCGCTTTGCTTCGGGACGTCTGTTGAGCTGTTGCAATATCACTGATTGTTGATAAAGAATTTGTTGCAAAACAGGAGTGAGGTCTTGCTGAGGAGTGCGCTGAGTTTCCACTAATTGTTGAACAGTACGTTCCAATTGTGACAAGCGCATTGCCACTGAAAATTCTTGCGAAATCGTTTTTACGGAAGTAGGTTGAGGATTTGCTAATCCCTCTACCAACAATTGCGTACGAAGCCAATTTTGAAGTTCAGCACTATGTTGTGGATTCAATTGCTGCTGAAGTTGCACCATTTTAATCAGTGATGCCACTAATTGTTCTTCGTCAACAACCAAAGACTATCGCTCACCAACTGAACTCTAGGTGCTACCGACACTTTTGTTGTGTCGGCAGCATTACCTATTTTCGGAATCAATGCAAGCACACTCCAAAGGAAATAATAGATAATTCTTTTCATAAACGAGAATTATAAGAGATTATACCCAGGAGGTGATTATTGAGCAGTTTTAGAAGGTGCTGCTGGTGTGGACGTTGCAGGAGTGTCCGCTGCAGAAGTAGCAGAAGTAGTCGAGTTTGCAGGAGCAACTGTTACTTCTGTGGAAGTAGGTGATACTTTTACTTTCTGTACTTTGCTTTGCTGCAGCACTTGTTGCTGCAATTGCTGAATTTGCTTCTGCAACTGCTGAATTTGCTGTTGATAATTCACCTCCTTACCAGTCTTCACGTTAGTGTTTTTAGGCTGCTGGGATTGTACTTGAGGGAGCACTTGTTGAGGAACAGTACCATTGCGCAACGCTAAGATGAGGAGAATCTTGTCGAAATCGGACATCGAGTTAAACGAAGCGTTGGTTTGCACTTGGTTTTGCTGCGTTGCTTGAAGCACTCGCTGAACGATACGAGACAATTGTTCCTCGGTGAGCACCGTAAGACGGCTTGTAGAAGTCAGAACTGGTGTTTTAACAGATACCGTGTCTGCAACGGTTTGAACTTCATTGTTGGTGTCCACTGTCGAAATGCTTTGGGCTACAACTTCTTCTTTATTCGTCTTCACGACGTCAGCAGACTCTGTAGCCGTTGTATTAGTCGTTGCCTTTGATTCTTGAGACTTTGTTGCAACGATTCCTTCACTAACACACGTTGGCGCTCAGCTTCAATCATTCTTTGGTAAACGGCACTACCATTCTTGGCTTTCAATCCCAAGTTGAAGCGAAGACCAAAACGATACATCCAATTGACATTGATGGAAGAAGGACTGCTAGCATCTGTAAGTTTAGGATTGTCTTGCTCCATAAGCATAGCTTCAGCAGAACCAAAAGCACTTACCACGCGATGCAAGGGTACTTCGAGACCACCACCACCAAGTGCGAACCCACCACTTTTGGCATTGACGAAACGAGGATCATTGTTTGAGTACTTGTCATCAACATTCAGATAACCTGCACCGAGAGAAAGATAGGGAGTTACACCACGAGGAACATTGAGACGTGTGATGAGATTACCACCATAAATGTTGAGTCCTCCATTCAACTTAGTGCTAAGAGCACCAGGTGTATTGGTAGCACGATAATAAAAACCGCGTACTCCTACGAGGGTAGTAAAATCTACTCCAGCAGAAACTCCGACTAACCAAGAATCTCCAAAGTTAGAATTCTCACGGAAATTAAGATATGCAGCTGAAGGTTCTGCTACAAAACGCAATCCACGAAAACCTCCACTGAAAGTTTGACGATACGCACGACTCACTTCGTCTTTTGCAGCAGGTGCACCACCAAGATAGAAATCAAGTGAAGCTAATGCACTCCAATTTTGCAGAGTCTTGTTGCTTTCTGTTGCAGTATATGGACTATTGGGTGAAGCATTGAAGAACAAATTGCGTGCTTCTAAAGAAAAGGCAACACGAGGAGTGAAATTGATTTTCAAACCTGCACCTACATTTCCATAAAGTTGTTCTTCGTGCACACGACGTCCTGCCTGGACAACATCATCGTAATGGAATTTGAGCACCCCAGCACCACCAATCACATAAGGGGTGAGACGAGCATTGTTCCACAAATTCAACTTGAGATCGCCGCCCATTCTTTCATAAGTTATTGCGGAGTTCTCTAATTTATTTGCAAATTCATTGGCAACATTCCAACGAGCACCTTGCAATTTCCTTTGAGGTCGAAGCTACGCTCATAGTTGGCACGAAGTTCCAAGATGGGTCCGAAACCAAAACCCACGCGAGCTCCATAAAATGCAGAATTACCCACATTGAGTTGGTTGTTCCAGAAGGTGTATCCAGCAGTAGGACTGACAATTACACTTACATCGCTCACTTGAGCTTGAGTGTGAAGAGGGCTTATCAAGGCTAGTGCAGCCAATGCGCTGAGAATAGTTTTTTTCATTTCAAATATTCCTGATTGTGTTAATAAAATAATGATTTATAGTTCGCTATCTTTTAGACGCTCTGCATTTTCAGCAACGATGAGATGGTCGATGCAGTCCTGGATGTCACCATCCATAAACGCAGATAGGTTGTAAATAGTATAATTGATGCGGTGATCTGTGATGCGACCTTGAGGGTAGTTGTAAGTGCGAATCTTTGCAGAACGGTCACCAGTTGAAACCAAAGTTTTACGACGAGAAGCGATATCATCTACATATTTCTGATGCTCTTTGTCGTAAATAAAGGTGCGCAAGCGTGCCAAAGCGCGTTCCTTGTTCTTGGGTTGGTCGCGAGTTTCAGTACATTCGATGAGAATCTCTTCCACTACGCCGGTATTGGGATTCTTCCAATTATAGCGCAAACGCACTCCAGACTCCACCTTATTGACGTTCTGTCCACCAGCACCAGAGGAACGGAAAGTATCCCATTTAATTTCCCCTTCATTGATAACAACATCAAAGGCTTCGGCTTCGGGAAGCACAGCCACCGTTGCAGCAGAGGTGTGCACACGACCTTGCGTTTCCGTTGCAGGCACACGTTGCACACGATGCACGCCACTTTCATATTTCAACGTACCATAGACATCAGCACCAGTAACAGAGCATACGATTTCTTTATATCCACCAGCAGCTCCATCAGAGAAACTTGATACTTCTAGCTTCCATCCCTTTGTTTCGCAATACTTGCTGTACATTCGGAAAAGGTCACCAGCAAAAAGTGCGGCTTCGTCACCACCTGTACCGCCACGAATTTCAAGAATAGCATTCTTTGCATCCTCTGGATCCTTGGGTACTAGCATCAGTTTAATTTCGTCTTCCAACGTAGGGATACGTTCTTCACACGCAGACACTTCTTCACGCGCCATTTCCTTCATCTCTGCATCATCTTCTGTCATTAGGATACTCTTGCTTTCGGCAAGATTTCCAAGAAGATTAGCATATTCTTGACGCGCCTTCATCAGGTCTTCAAGATCCTTATATTCTTTCGTCAGACGCACATAGCGCTGTTGATCTGCTATGACAGCAGGGTCGGTGATTAGTGTAGAAACTTCATCGAAACGCGCGACAAGTCCGTCGAGCTTTCAAGAAGCGTTGTTGTTTCTGCCATATAATGATGGTTGATTTTCAAATAAAATGGGAACACATTTTGCGCCTATTCCAAAGAAAAAGGCATAGATAGAGAGCATCGAACGTAAGAAAGAATACTTTCCTGAGAAAACTTACTAATAGTGGAATTCTCCAAACTCACTTTTGATTGTCAAAGACTTCTCTCCTTCCTCAACACGTCCCACGATTTGTGCATCAATGTTGAAAGACTTCGAAATTTCAATGACACGTTCTGCATGTTCGGGAGAGAGATACACTTCTAGACGGTGTCCCATGTTGAACACTTTATACATCTCACTCCAGTCTGCTCCACTCTCTTCTGCGATTGTACGGAACAAAGGAGGTACAGGGAACATATTGTCTTTGATAACTTTACAATTGTCCGACACGAAGTGCAACACTTTCGTCTGCGCACCACCAGTGCAATGCACCATACCATGAATCTGTGGACGCAATTCATCCAACAGTCGTTTCACCACTGGAGCATACGTGCGAGTAGGACTCAAGACCAATTTACCAGCATCAATGGGACTGCCTTCCACTTTGTCTGTCAAGTGATAATGCCCGCTATAAACGAGTTCATCGGGAACAGCTTTGTCAAAACTTTCGGGATATTTCTCTGCAAGATATTTTGCAAAAACATCATGTCGCGCAGAAGTTAATCCATTGCTGCCCATTCCACCATTGTATGCAGTTTCATACGTGGCTTGACCACTAGAAGAAAGTCCGACAATCACATCTCCTGGACGTATATTTGCATTGTCAATCACCTCACTGCGCTTCATACGACAAGTCACCGTGCTATCCACGATGATTGTGCGCACCAAATCGCCAACATCTGCCGTTTCACCGCCAGTGGCATAAATGCCTACGCCCATTTCGCGAAGACTTTGCAGCAATTCGTCCGTACCATTGATGATAGCACTGATTACTTCACCCGGTATGAGCATCTTGTTTCTGCCAATAGTAGAAGAAACTAAGATATTGTCTACAGCACCCACGCAAGCAAATCGTCTGTATTCATAATGAGTGCATCTTGAGCAATGCCTTTCCACACAGAGAGATCGCCAGTCTCTTTCCAATACATATAAGCCAGACTTGATTTAGTACCCGCACCATCTGCGTGCATAATGTTGCAGTAGTCAGGGTCTCCACCCAGTATGTCGGGGATGATTTTGCAAAAAGCCTGTGGGAAGATGCCTTTATCAATGTTCTTGATGGCAGCGTGCACATCTTCTTTCATTGCGCTTACACCACGCATCATGTAACGTTGGTTCTTGTCCATTGTAGATGTTATGAAAAGAGTTGGAGGAAGAAAAAATCAGAAATTCACACTTGGTGCATTTTGAGCTCCTGCCGAAGCTTCAAACATAGAGCGTTTCTCAAAACCAAACATACCAGCTAGGATGTTTATGGGGAAACGTCGCACGCTCACGTTATAGTCGCGCACTGATTCATTATATTGTTTGCGCGCTTCATTGATGCGATTTTCCGTACCTTCTATTTGCGCTTGCAGCATAGAAAACTGCTCATTGGCTTTGAGATCGGGATATTGCTCTTGAAGCATCATCAATTTTCCTAGCGCTTGCGAGAGTTCACCTTGCGCATTTTGATAAGCCGCCAATTGTTCGGGAGTTGCTTTCGAAGGATCAATGGTAATTTGCGAAGCTTTTGCTCGTGCAGCCACGACATTCTCCAGCGTACTACTTTCGTGCTTCGCATATCCCTTTACCGTATTCACGAGATTCGGTATCAAATCGGCACGGCGCTGATATTGATTTTGAAGATTTCCCCATACTTGGTTAACAGCTTCATCTTTTGTCATCAAACTGTTATATTGACAACCGCCGAATCCCACGAGCACAACCACTACTGCTAGGATGATCCACAGAATTTATTGGAACTTTTCATACGATATTGAGCATTGAATTGATTATTATAACTCTATTTTTTCAGGAAATGCAGTTTAGCAACGACTTAGAAGCGTCCACCACTTCCACCTCCTCCGAAAGAGCCTCCACCAAAGGAACCTCCTCCGAAAGAACTTCCTCCAGAACCTCGTCCTCCTCTCATCAACCCACCGAGGAGCATCCCAGCGAGGAGTCCAGTGCCCGAAGAACCACCGCCCTCATCGTCATAACGTTCTTGCGTGAAAACTTGCTGACAATTGGTGCAACGATAGGTCGTCACAACACAACGTCTCTTACGACCATTGTACAACCGCCATTCTTGGTGTTCACTCACTTTTATGGCTTTTCGCTTCTGACAATGCGGACATTTGGGTTGAGAACTAGCTACAACAAACACAAGGCAGAGGACAAAGACTACAAACATAGCCAAGCCAAATCCAAAAGAAGGAGAAGAACTTTCTTCGTTTGGTGCAACCAATTCCTGGTCGCCTTGCGCCACTTTGTTAATGGCTTTCACAGCAGCCAGCATTGCACCATCCCAATCGCCTTGTTTCAACAAAGGGATGAAATATCTATCTTCAATGAGTTGAATTTGTCCATCAGGCAAAGTTCCTTCCAGACCTTCGCCAGTGAGGAATTGATAACTCCGGTCTCCGGTAGCTAGCACTATCACCAGCCCCGTATTCGTTTTTTTGCTCCCTACTCCATGCTTTCTGGCTAGCGACATCGCAAAACTATAGGGATCATTTCCTTCTAGTTTGTCGAGCACCGCCACCAGCGTTTGCACTCCTTTGGTGACTTCCAAGTGGTGCAACATCACATTAAGACTATCCACCGCACTTTGTGAAAGTATCTGCTCGGGATTACTCACATATTCCATGCGATTTCATATCTCGGCACGGGAACTTCATCTGGGGTCCAAACTCTTGCCGTAGCACTAGCAACAAAACTCAGCATCCCCACGAGGACAAATAGCCATCGTAAGCAAAAGCGTTGAGAAATTTGTTGTAGCATATCGTTCAAAGATGAAAAGAAGGAGAGCACCATCTCATGCTTTACTTATGTAAGCAATTCAAGGACAGAAAATCTCTTAACTGCAAAGATACTAACAATCGGACAACAAACCAAGTTTAACTATCGATTTCGAGTGGTCATTTGCCACGTCGCAACAAACGCACACATCACAGTGCACCTTCAATTAGCGCACTGTGATGTGAAAACAGGATTGATGCACTTCGTATTTGACATAACATGTGCCGCGTTTGCGTTGATCGTTCAGCACCTCTGCTAAAACGCTTTTGAGTGTCACTGCCCACGTTTCGACTTGAGGAGGAAGTTCGGGGTCTTGCACGCGGAGATAATGATTATAAGAAATGTCGAACGTCGTGCCGAAGCGATGGCAACTGTTTTCGGAAGCATTTCCATTATGTTGTCTCAACAATTGCACATCTTCCTCTGTCCGCAACACAGAGGTTACCACCAATTTGTGAAAGGGTATTCCCTTTGTGGTCAAACTGTCTAAGAACGAATGTCCGATTTCTTCTAACAAAGTAGCGGCTTTAGGCACAAGATAAGGGATGCTATGCGCCAAAGGTTTTACCACAAAATAGGGGTTATCGCCTATATAAACGAGTTTACTGCCGTGACGAGTAGCCTCCGTTCTGTTCTTACACGACTGGATGCCGAGTTTTGACGCCGTTGCCAACTGCACATCGTTCAAATCGGGGAAAGCCTCTTCAAAAGTGGGTACGGAAGTGACGCGATTCTTCACGGGTTTTCCCTCCTTGGTCAACCAAATGGGGTTGTGGCGCGGTGCACAAAACAAACTATCCACCTCTCGACTATGCTTTGACACAGAATCATCAGCCTGCACGAAATGGGGCTCTGAAGAAACCATCAAACACGCTATCTGTCGTGAGGTCCATTCGGGGAATATCATCTTCACACCATAAAGCACAGCAACAACTCCCCAAAATACCATCAGAAAATGATATCGGGTAAAGCCTTTTCTGTCGCGTCGAAATTTCCTTTTGTGTGTCATTTATTCTCCTTAGATACGATGCGCATCTATCATTTATAAAATCCAAACATCAGTTGCTGGTTTCCAGTTTTCCTTCTCGGTTTGCTTTCCAATAGTCAGAAAGTTGTCCCAAAAACACAGAAACATCCTTAGTAGCCGTTTGAGTTTCCTCACTCAAAGTCTTTTTTTGCAAGCGCAGCAACATCACCCCATAGAGCAACTCAAAACAGAGTTCCAATTCTTGAGCTACTCCCATTCCATCCTCTTTCGATGCCGCATCTTGTTTCGCTCGAAGTTCCACAATATAGGGCAACACTTTGTAATACATTTGTCTGTAATAAGGATACTTCGCATTGTCAATGAGCAGTTCATGCACTTCTGCCAAACCTTCAATCACATTTGTTGATTTGCAAATGTCCATGTTCTGTCACTCCCTCTTCACGCATCATCACGCAAAGATTCTCATACCAAGCCTCCATTTCAGCACCCACTTCTGCTGCCACATCAAAGCGCGCGAGATACTTCTCCCGAAGTTCATCAATGCTGCAATGATGCACACGCAATATATCTTCTACCTGCCACATATAGAGCAGGTATTCAGAGCGACTAGAATACTGGAGTTTTTGAGCAATAAGCATATAAGACTAAGCAGCTAAAGGTAGATGCACTTGAATATGAAACAAAGTGAGGAAGGCATAAATCACACTCACCGTGAGCACAATCACACCAATCGCACGATTAAGAATAATCATACCACGATACCCAAAAGAATTTTTCATTCTGGTGATAATAGCCGTCAGACCACCCCACCACAACATCGCACCACCGAAAATGGAGAGATAACCCCACAATGCACCAAAAGGATTTTGAGGCACAGTGAAGGTGAGTTGCGCAAAAAGTGCAATAAAGAGGAAGATGATGAGAGGATTGGAAAGCGTGAGAAAGAACGAAGTCACAAAATTGTGCACCAGATTGCCACGTTTATGTTTATTGCGTCTAATCGCCTTGAGGGGATTGCTCAAGAGCGTGTGCAAACCAAAGGCAAAAAGAATGGCACTGCCACCAATCTTCATCCAATAGACATTTTGTTCTTGTTCCACAAATGCCATCACCAAGGTCATACCTGCACCAGTGATAATGGCATAAATCATATCTGACAGAGATGCTCCTAACCCTGTCACCAAACCCACCGTACGTCCGCGGTGCATCGTGCGTTGAATGCAAAGCACACCCACAGGCCCCATTGGCGCAGAAACAATGATGCCAATGAGTAAACCTTTGACGATGAGTTGAATAGTACTGCTGAATATCGCCCAATTGATGAGCGAACCTTCGAGAATAGACATATTGTCTGCAAATTTCGCTATTTATTGTGAGAAAAAAAAGTACTGAGCAAAGAAATTGCTCAGTACTTTTCCTTTTCAATAGACTTTTGACAAGTCGCTATGTCTAAATGAGGTGTGTATGTCGTTGGTCTCCACCATCACCCAAGATAGTCAGAAGAGCAGCACACAACATTAGGTGATTTAGCAAAGTTTGCGTGCGCCATCACCGATAACGACATCGATGACGATAGGCTCTTTGCCAAACTTAGCAGCGAACTTTTCTTCACCACCTTGCAGAAGTTGTCATAGAGTTCGTCAGCAACGAGGTTGATGGTGCAACCACCGAAGCCACCGCCCATGATGCGTGAACCAGTCACACCTTCTTCACGCGCAATGTCGTTGAGGTAGTCGAGTTCTACGCAAGACACTTCATATTCTTTTGAAAGTCCTTCGTGAGTTTCATACATCATCTTACCCACTGTTTCGTAGTCACCCTTTTCGAGTGCATCGCAAACGGTAAGCACACGTTCACGCTCACCAATCACATAGTGTGCGCGGAGTGCATCTTCTTCGCTCACTTGACCACGAACTTCATCGAGTTGTTCGTAGCTTGCATCGCGCAAACTTTCCACTTCGGGATGGAGTTTGTTGATGGCTTCAGCCACACGTTCGCAACTGCGACGACGATCGTTGTAAGGAGAACCCACGAGTTCGTGCTTCACTTGAGAGTTCACCAACACGAGTTTGTAACCTTCTGGATTGAAGGGGAAGTATTCGAATTCACCGCTACGGCAGTCCAAACGCATCAACGAACCAGCCTTACCGTGTACAGAAGCAAATTGGTCCATGATACCGCAGTTGCAACCCACATATTTGTGTTCTGTGCGTTGACCCACGCGAGCGAGTTCCATCTTCTCTACTTTGTTGCTACCCCAAATGTCGTTGAGCGCAAAAGCATAAACAGATTCGAGTGCAGCAGAAGAACTCATACCAGCCCCGAGGGGAACGTCACCAGCAAAAGCTGTGTTGAATCCTTCAACGGGAACACCGAGTTCCATCATTTCACGGCAAACACCAAAGATGTAGCGTGCCCAGCTAGCAGATGGTCCTTGAGCATCGTCCAAAGAGAATTCGGTGTAGTCCTTCAAGTCGATGGAGTAAGCACGAACAGTGCGCGTGCCGTTGGGTTTGATTTCAGCGATCATGCCTTGTTGCACTGCGCCAGGGAAAACAAAACCATTGTTGTAGTCAGTGTGTTCACCAATCAAGTTGATACGACCAGGTGAAGCATATACAGAACCAGTAGTGCCGTCGAAGTGTTTTTGAAAACGGCCACGAACGTCATCGATAGTAAGTTTCATTGAGGGAAAGATTTTGAGGGGTTATAAGAATTACCTTGTGGACAATGCGCTCCCTCAGTGGGAGGCATTGCCACTAGGCTATGAGAGTTCTAGAGAATTAAGCTTCGTCGCGACGGCTTACACGGCTACCCACAAGAGCGTAGAAGAGGATGTAAGCAGCGCAGAAGACTACTACCCAGAAGCTAGTGTTGTAATCGGTGATGTCGGCCACATAACCTTGGATAGCCATCATCACAGCGCAACCGAATACCATCGTCATGAAGATGCCACTTGCAATTGCAGTGAAACGACCAAGACCTTCTACAGCGAGGTTAAAGATTGCTCCCCACATCACTGAGGTGCAAAGACCTACGAGAAGGAGAGAGAAAGTGCCTACAGGAATGGGTTGCCAAATGAGTTCGAGTGTGCTCCAATTTACACCAGGGAAGCTCACCAAAACATCTTTAGGAGCAAACATACCAAAGAGAACGAGCACGAGAGTTGCCACAGCAACGGTAGTAACCATGGTGCGGCTGCTTACCATGCTACCGATACTAGCACCTACAAAACGGCCAACGAGCATCATAAACCAATAAACAGCAACGAGCAAACCTACAGTTGCAGCTGGAATGCCTTGAGCCACCAAATCTTGTTGTACGAAGTTAGGCACACCTACTTCGATGCCCATGTAAAGGAAGATAGCCAAAGCACCGAGAGCGAAATGACGGAAGCCAAGTGCGCCAGCAATGAGTTGACCAACAGAAAACGTGTTTTCTTCTTTTGTTTCTTGTGCAGGTTCTTCAATCTTAGTGAGGAAAATCACCACAAAAGCAATAGCAAAGATAGCGAAAGCAATGAGCAACGCAGGAGAAGCATCAGAGATTTTTGCTTTAGAAGCCTCACCAATGAGGGCACCCATGAGGATGTAGCAAGCCACAGCAGCAGAAGAGTTGAACACACCACCCAATTGGATGAGTTGGTTACCTGAGTTACCACCGCCACCAAGCACATTGAGCATGGGGTTTACCACACTATTGAGGATAGCCATGCAAAGACCAGCGATGAAAGCACCAGTGAGATATACAGCAAACACCAAACCGAGATTTGCTTGTGCATCGAGTTGTCCGCTAAACCATTGGATTGCGATACCCACCATGCCTACTAAGAGACCTCCAAGGGCTGTTTTCTTGTAGCCAAATTTAGAAATGAGCAAACCAGCAGGAATACCCATCACGAGGTAAGCCACAAAGTTTCCGTAGTTACCAATCTGTGCCAACACATTGGAAATAGGACCTTGGTTCTTGATAATAGTTGCCATGGGTGTGCACAAGTTGGTCACAAAGGCAATCATTGCGAAGAGGGCAATCATCACGATAATCGCGCCCCATTGTTTGGTTTTTTGAGCCATTGAATGTATTTGAATTTGATTTTTATTTGATGATATTTCAACAGAAAAGGCTCGCGCTGAGACATTACTCAGCGCGACCTGAAGTTTTCATTAAGATTCTACGCCAAACTTATAAACAGTCTTTTGGGTATATACCTCACCAGGATTCAACACAACGCTGGGGAAATGAGGTTTGTTGGGACTGTCGGGGAAGTGTTGCGCTTCGAAGCAAAGTGCTGAGCGGCGACCGAAGGTGGCTCCTTTATAGCCAGGGAAACCATTTGCCCAGTTGTCTGAATAGAATTGCAAACCGGGTTCTGTGGTGTAAACTTCCATCGTGCGACCACTCACGGGTTCTTTGATTTTAGCAGCAAACGAAAGTTCTCCGACCTCTTTCTTGTTCAACACATAGCAGTGATCGTAGCCTGCGCCATTCTTGATTTGTTCGCAGTTGGGATCGTCGATGCGTTCGCCCACCACGTGTGGAGTGCGGAAGTCGAAAGCAGTACCTTCCACTTTCTTAATTTCTCCAGTGGGAATGCAAGTTTCATCGATAGGCACGAAGAAATCAGCATTGATTTCGCAGATGGTGTCCATCGCAGTGGGAGTAGGATTGCCCAAACCTTGGAGCGAGAAGAATCCGTGACTAGTCATATTCACCACCGTCTTCTTGTTGGTAGTGCCGTGATAGTCGATTTCGAGTTCGTTGTCATCAGTCCAGGTGTAGCGCACGGTCATAGCAAGTTCACCGGGGAATCCTTCTTCATAGTAAGCAGACACATAGCGCAAAACAAGGCTTTGTGCACCCACTTGTTCTGCATCCCACACGCGAGCGTGAAAACCAGTAGGTCCTCCGTGGAGGTGGTTAGGACCGTTGTTCACGGTGAGATGATATTCCTTACCATTGAGTTGGAATCGACCACGTGCAATGCGGTTGCCATAACGTCCCACGAGTGTAGAGAGGAAGGGTTCTGGAGAATTGATGCAAGCCTCGATGTTGTCGTGAGCCTGAATCACGTTAGTGCGTTTCCATTTTTGTCGGGCACCATAATGGCGAGAATTGTGCCGCCATAGTTGGTAATTGCCACTTCATTGCCTTGGATATTGCGCAGGAAGAAAAGTTCCACTTTCTTGCCTTCGATTTCTTTGTCGAAATCTGCGGGATTTAGACCGCAAAGAGCTTGAGTTTCCATATTTGTAGAGTAAACAAATGGGAGGATATTGCAAAATAGTTAACCGAAGTGCATGGCCTTTTTGACCTTGATTTGCTTTCTTCGTGTTGCAAATCTACGAATTTATTTCATTCGTACAAAACAATTCTTCAAAAAAAATGGAGGTTTGAAATGAAGTTTTCAACGCACCTCTAAAAATGAGCGAAGTAGCAGAGTAGAAAATGTAATCTTCCTTTCGCTCTTCCTTTTCAAAATCAGCATTTTTGGCGATATCGTGATCTGCATCCCCACTTTGCCTCTAATCTACTGTCTTATTTTCTCCCCCTTATACTATATGGGTAGATATGAGGCAAAAGAGTGAAAAATCGGCAGAAAAATGGAGTTTCGAGATTACCAACCCATATTTTTACCACGCATACACAGCAAAACGAGTCTATTATCCCCAATCGGTCCTCTCCTCGCGCAACACACACGTACACGCGCGCATCCTACAGGATTTTTGTTTTTTTGCTGTCACAAGTGTCACAGCAGTCCCAAAAACACATATTCATTTTTATTGCTGTCCGGTAAAAGTTTTTCTGATGATAAAAATAAGGCTGAAACCCTCTTGCAGGATTTCAGCCTCTTTTGTTACTTTGCTTGTTGGAAAAAAACACTAGTAACATGAGCAAAAGTACATATTTTACCGGACAGCCGGTCTATAGTCAGGTCATTAAATTGCTGGATAAAGCCAAAATTCGACAAATTAGTCTCGAAACACTAGGGAGCGAGCGTTATGTTAAGCGTTTGACAGGTTGGAAACACCTCATCATTATGCTCTTTGGTGTGCTCAAACACTTTGATTCTCTGCGTGAATTGGAGATTGGCATGAAAGCCGAGACCATGAAACTCTCCCACTTGGGGCTTGACTACGTTGTCCGTCGCAGCACACTTGCAGAAGCCAACCAGCGGCGACCACAAGAGTTCTTTTGCCAAAGTTTATGCCTCCCTGTTGGAACGCTACACTCCTTTTTTTAGCGGACAGCCGTTCTGTGAGCTGTCAAAAAGCCTGGGAGAAGCAGCTGTATATGATGGATTCTACCACAATCACGCTCTTTGACAATATTCTTAAGGGAGTAGGTAGACATCCTAAAAAGCGGAAAGAAGAAAGGCGGCATGAAGGTACACACCATTATGAAGTATCAAGTAGGTGTACCGATGGTGGTAGAACTGACCTCTGCTGCCAAACACGATCATTATCTTCTCAAAAAGGTGCACCTGCCCCAAGATGCCACCTTGGCAATGGATAGAGCCTACATAGACTATGCACAGTTTCAAAGGCTTACCGAAGAAGGTGTCTGCTATGTGACTAAGATGAAGAAGAATCTCAGCTACAAGGAGCTCTCTTCTATAGCCTATGTTTCTCGTGATGGTCTAGTCACTCATATCGACAAACACATTCTTTTTTTGAGAAAGAGAAGGTAAGGCACGAAGCCCGATGTGTAGAGCTATGGAGCAATAACTCTCGTAAGTCGGTGACGTTGCTGACTAACAATTTTTGAACTATCGGTTCAGGAACTTGCTGAAATCTACAAGCGCAGGTGGGCTATAGAAACGCTCTACAAACAACTGAAACAGAATTTTTCCTTTGCACTTTTTTTCTATGGTGAGAGCGTGAATGCCATCCAGGTACAAACCTGGGTAGTACTCATTGCCAATCTCTTGTGCACAGTACTCTCTAGAATGATAAAAAGACACGTTTCTTTTTCTCAAATCGTAACCATGCTTAGATTAACGCTCATGTATTACACTAATTTCATCGCTTTCATGGAAGATCCTCAAAAGGAGGAGTGTGCAATTTGGGCTGAAAGAGCTAAATCTCCACCCTCAGAACCATCATTATTCGATTAGGGGGGCTTGCTTTTTGAAAAAGAAAGCCCGAAGTCCTATTCTAAAGGGCTTCGGGAAGCTTTCTTGTGGCGTTTGTAAGTTTACCGGACAGCAATAATTCATTTTCAGAGAAACAACACGTCGTTTTGGGTAAAACAACACGTCGTTTGTGGTAAAACAACACGTTGTTTACGCTAAAACAACACGTCATTTTGTAACGGAAAAACGCTATATTTTCCAGAGGAGTAAGCAGAAAAAAAGAAGAAAGTATGCGCAAGTTCACGAAGAAACATGCACATACTTTCTTAAAATGCAAACTAATGATGTTCTCTCTCAAATTATCACACAATTTGCAGAGCACCATCACCACTTTCTCTTCCTACCAACGCTTTTTTTGTCATTTTTTTCCCTCGATTGTTGGAAGGAAAAGCGCTTTTTTTCTTAACGAATGTACAAAAACACCGATAATCACATATTTTTTTCAACAACTTACGAATGATTGTGTGACACTTGTGACAGCAAAAAGAGTAAAACTCTAGTGGGCGCGCGCGTACGCGCACGCGAGAGAAGAATAAGAAACAATCATTAACACGAAAAAGAGTCTTAGATGTTAGACGTTAGATGTTAGACATTAGACGTTAGAGGGAGTTCAGCGGTTAGTCTAATCGGTAGCCAAAGGCTTCGAGACGGCGGTCGTTTTGACGCCAGTCTTTATCGACTTTTACGTAGACTTCCAAGAAAATGCTCTTTTGGAAGAACTTCTCGAGTGTTTTGCGCGCTTCAGTGGACACTTTTTTCAAGGCGACTCCCTTGTGACCAATGATGATGCCTTTTTGGCTATCACGCTCTACATAGATGATGGCTCGGATGCGGATATTATTTTCGGTCTCTTTGAACTCTTCTACTGCAACTTCCACGGAATAGGGGATCTCTTTGTCGTAGTATAAAAGAATTTTTTCACGAATGATTTCGTTGACAAAGAATCGTGCGGGTTTGTCTGTCCACTGGTCTTTGTCGAAATAGGGAGGAGAATCGGGCAACAACTCTTTGATGCGCGTCAACACGGCATCGACATTGAATTTGGCTTGGGCAGAAATGGGGAAAATCTCTGCTGTAGGCAAGACTTCGTGCCAAGCTTCGATGAGTTTCATGACACCTTCTTGATTGGAAAGGTCGATTTTGTTGATGAGCACGAAAATGGGTATCTTCATGCGCTGCACCTTGGTGATGAAATCTGCATTTTTGTCGGGTTTCTCCACTACATCGGTGACGTAGAGCAAAATGTCGGCATCCTGCAAGGCCCCTTCAGAAAAGGCCAACATCGACTCCTGCAACTTGTAGTTTGGTTTGAGCACACCGGGGGTGTCGGAAAAACACGATTTGTGCATCATCGGAATTGATGATACCCATGATGCGATGGCGAGTGGTCTGGGCTTTGAAGGTGGCAATGGAGATGCGCTCGCCCATGAGGAGATTCATAAGAGTGGATTTTTCCGACATTGGGATTTCCCACGATGTTTACGAAACCGGCTTTGTGCATAGGGAGAAAAAAAGAGTGGAAGTTGAAGAAGTGGTTGCGATGAACGCAATGAACGCAATAAACGCGATGAACCCGATGAACGCGCTGTACGTGATGAATAAAAAGTAGATTGAGCGAGAAGCGGGAAGGAAAAGAAGAAGCGACTTTCGGCAGTGCCAGTGCAAGACCGAAAGTCGCTTATTGAAAAGTTACAACTTTGGAAGAGCAAAGTGCAACAATGCTTTATCTATGAGATTATTGACCATCATAACCCCACTTCATGTAGGCTGCACCCCAGGTGAAGCCTGCACCGAAGGCGGTGAGGACGATGTTGTCTCCCTTTTTGAGTTTCTTTTCGTAGTCCCACAATGCTAGGGGCAATGTTCCTGCTGAGGTGTTGCCATAGCGTTGGATGTTGAGCATCACCTTGTCCATAGAGAGTTCCAAGCGATTGGCTACAGCTTCGATGATGCGCACGTTAGCTTGGTGAGGAAGCACCCAGGTGATGTTGTCGCCATTGAGGCCGTTGCGCTCTGCAATGGTGGCGCAAGCATCGCTCATATTAGTCACTGCGAAGCGATAAACGGTGCGACCTTCTTGGTGCAACTTGTGCATTTTGTGGTCGATGGTGAAATAAGAAGGAGGACAAGCCGAACCACCAGCGCGCATGCAGAGGAAAGGAAGTCCCTTACCATCGGCACGAAGGTAGCTGTCTTTCCAACCGAGGTCTTCAGTGGTTGGTTCTACCATCACTGCTGCTGCTCCATCACCGAAATAGGACTTGTGGCGCGGTCGCTATAGTCTACAATAGAGGACATTTTGTCGGCACCAACGACTACAACCTTTTTGTAACGACCACTTTGCACCATTGATGCGGCCATGTCCATGGCGAAGAGGAAACCGCAGCAAGCTGCTTGGAGGTCAACACAGAAGGCATTTTTCATACCTACTCGTCCTACGACTACGCTCGCTGTGTTGGGGAAGGGATAGTCGGGCGTGGTGGTGGCCAAGATGACACAGTCCACTTCTTGTGGGTCTGTGTTGGTCTTTTCGAGGAGTTGTTTCACGGCTTTGCGCGCCATGTAGCTTGTGCCAAGGCCTTCTTCGTTGAGAATGCGGCGTTCTTTGATACCAATTCTCGTCATGATCCACTCATCGTTAGTGTCTACCATGCGAGAAAGTTCTTCGTTGTTGAGTACGTATTCGGGGACGTATCCGCCTACACCGGTGATAACGGCATTAATTTTTTCCATTGTTGGAGAAAGAGAATAATTGAAGTGTCCAAACTTTGTCGTTGTGCTGAGGAAAAGCTAATGAAACTAGTCGCCGAAAATGCAAGCGGCGGTGCGACATTGGTCAATCTTCCTATTGATGCACGATGCAGGGGTTGGACTTTGCCCCTTGAAAAAACAAAAAACGGTTTTCGGTGTGCTAGATGAGCCACCGAAAACCGCAAAGTGTTGTAGATTACTCAGCTACCTCAGCCTTTACGATAGCAATCTTGCCACGATAGTAGCCGCAAGTGGGGCATACAGTGTGGTAGATGTGGAATGCACCGCAGTTGCTGCACTTAGCAAGTGTAGGAGCTACTGCTCCGTCGTGGGTGCGACGCTTGAGAGTACGAGTCTTTGATTGTCTTCTTTAGGATGTGCCATTGTTCTATTGAATTTTGTATTATTATTCTTGGAGTATCGCGCACCATTTACAAGATGATTCTCTCGAATATATTGATATCGAAAAGTGAGAAACCAATAAAATGATGCAACGCTGCAAAGCCAAAGACGACGAGGTTGCCAACTTCTCCGAATTAGGCTACGGAGTTTGCCGTCCTTGTCTTATGCTATGATTTCAAAATGAGATTTCTGTGCTATTGTCTTCGGAATCCTCCTCAGCGGAGAAGCGGCTCATCATATCAGCATTGCACTCGCCCTCTGGGTGCACTCTTTGGAGTGGCAAGTTGAGCGCAATGGATTCGTAAATATCCCATGCTGTGTCGTAGTGAGTCTGCGAGAAGGGAATGACAATCAGATCTGCATCTGTGTTGTTATCATCATCATCATAGCCCACTCGGAGTTGTTCATCGAAAACGACGGGACTGTGGTAGGTTCTAGACAGCGATCGCACGCTACTACTACACTACCCTCACCCTTATAAGAGAAAAGATAGGTTTCACCTGCACCATATCGTACGTGCATTTCAACAGTGACATCGCCACCGAGGATTTCGTCTTGCTCTAAAGCAGCAAAATACTCATTGTCGAGGTGAAGTGTGCGTGTTACAGCTTCGCGCTGAACGCTACGCAGTGGGACTATGTATGCGTCTTTACTAGACATATCGAGTGCAAAGGTACGTCTTTTTTGTGAAACGAATAAGTTTTTCGATACAAAAATAAGGTGACAAGGCTAAAAAATGCCTTGTCACGAGATTGTTAGGGGATTTTTGCGAACAAAATGCTCCTTGCAAAGGGCTTACTTGTTCATTTTCATCAAGAATTCTTCGTTAGAACGTGAATCTTCAAGACGCTTTTTCACAAAGTCCATGGCCTCAACGCTACTCATATCACCAATAAACTTGCGGATGATATACATACGGTTGAGTGTATTTTCTTCGAGAAGGAGATCGTCGCGGCGTGTGGAACTTTGAATGAGATTGACAGCTGGGAAGATGCGCTTGTTGGCAAGGGTGCGGTCGAGTTGCAATTCCATGTTACCTGTTCCTTTGAATTCTTCAAAGATGACTTCGTCCATCTTGGAACCTGTGTCGGTGAGTGCTGTGGCAATGATGGTGAGCGAACCTCCGTTTTCGATGTTACGTGCGGCACCGAAGAAGCGTTTGGGCTTTTGGAGTGCATTGGCATCGACACCACCGGTGAGGATTTTACCAGAAGTAGGCGCAACGGTGTTGAAGGCGCGCGCAAGACGCGTGATGGAGTCGAGGAAGATGACCACATCATGACCACATTCTACCATACGTTTTGCTTTTTCCAATACCATTTGAGCGATGCGCACATGATGCGTGGCGGGTTCGTCGAAGGTAGAGGCGATGACTTCTGCATTGACGGTGCGCGCCATATCGGTGACTTCTTCTGGACGCTCATCGATGAGGAGCATCATGAGATAGGTGTCGGGATAGTTGGCGGCAATGGCATTGGCTATTTGTTTCATCAAGATCGTTTTACCGGTCTTGGGTTGCGCTACGATGAGTGCGCGCTGCCCCTTACCGATGGGTGAAAACAAATCGACAGTGCGACAAGCAAGGGGGGCATTGGGTTGCGTGGAAAGTTTGAATTGCTCGTCTGGGAACAATGGGGTGAGATGTTCGAAGGCGATGCGGTCGCGCACTTGGTGGGGTTCAAGCCCATTGATGCGCTCGATGCTGGTGAGTGCGAAATACTTTTCTCCTTCTCGGGGCACTTTACTTTACCTTCAATGACATCTCCCATTTTGAGAGCATAGTTGCGCACTTGCTGTTGGGTAACAAAAATGTCGTCTGGAGAAGGCATATAATTGTAGTCGGAGGAGCGCAAGAAACCTGAACCTTGTGGAGAGATTTCGAGAACGCCACTTCCTTCGATGATAACATCTTGTTGCACAGGGGGAGGTGCAACGGGAACTTCCGGAACTTCCTGTGCATCCACACGATTCAACAACTGTGGATTTACCAACGCGTCATCCTTGAACTTGCGGAAACGAGGTGTTTGTACGGGTTCTCCACTTCCATAATAAGAAGTTTCTTGCGATTCGGAGATGTAATTAAAATCAAGACTATCGATTACGGGTACGTCTTCGACGATAACGAAATCTCCTGTTGGCACGCTATCTAAAACAGGTAAGTGCGCAATGCTGCGCTGTTGGAAATTTTGAGAAAGAGTAGCGAGTGGATTGTGCAGTGCAGGGTGTCGCTCTTGATTTTCGGCTTGTTTTTCTTCCTGTTTTTCCTCTTGTTCTTGTTTGTTTTCTTTGTCCTTTTCCAGAACAGACTCTGTGACGATAATCGCAGGTTGCTGACGCATTTGTTCCAAGATGAAATCAGGCAAGTCGGATAAGTCAGTGGGATCGACCGCACGGGTTGTCTCTACTTCAGCTATGCTAGGCAGAACACCATTGCTTGCGGAATTTTCCTTATGTACCGCTGTCTCTTCTGAGTCGTGTGCGAAAGTGTGAAAAGCTTTGGTACTTTCCGCAGTGTCAGAGGCAGTGGCGTTGGTGGGTTGCTCTTGGTCTTCTTTCTCCAACAGAACAGCTTGTGCCTGTCTTTCTTGATGCAACAGGGCTTTCTGACGAAACACCATCTCTTCATACGCCTTACGATGTTCCACCTCAGCTTTAGTGGGGCGTCCTCTTCTGCGTTTAGGAGGTTCGGCAACCTGATCGGCATCTACAAGTGCCTTCACAGCTTCAGCTTCAGATTCGCGCGCCTTTGCAGCAACCATCTTTTTTGCAGCACGTTCGTCTTTCACACTATCAAATCGCTCACTGTTTCCAGCTTGACTTGCGGAATAAACGTGGTCTTGGCCATAGGAATTGATGCGCTTGCGTTTGGGAGCGGCTTCGACAACACTACCCACTTCATCGGCCTGAGCATCGATGATGTCATACACGAGTTGCTCGCGTATGCTACTAGTGTGGTTGGGCGTACTCATAGCAGTAGCCATCGATTGGAGTTCTTCGACGGACATTGCTAGAAGCTGTTCTTTTGTATATTTAGGCATAGAGGGAATATAAACTTCGTTTTTATTATGTCTCTCCATTCACAATCACTGCGAATGGTTGCTTTAATGAGAATATATAAAGGTGTGGAGAGGACTGTTCTTCAGAAATATTATTCTTCAGAAATAAGAATCAAGATGATGGTTCTGTTGTCAAAAAAGCGATTCTCACCGCAACAGTTATGCAATACTGACGTATTGTTGTAGACTGTTCATATGACTTGAACAAAAAACACAAGGTTTTCAGCTGCAAAAATAAAACAAATCTCTCAATTATGCGAATTTACTCCTCACTTTTTTGTAAATTCGCTTCATAAAATTCCGATTTATGGCTACTCCCTACCTAGATATACAGAATTTAACCAAGAGTATTGGTGATTTAATCCTCTTCGAAGATCTCTCTTTTAGCGTTGCTGAAGGACAGCACGTGGGGCTTATTGCTCGCAACGGAGCAGGAAAATCAACCTTGCTTGGACTGATTGCCGGAAAAGACACCGCTGACTCGGGAGATATTGTTTTTCAGAAAGGCATTCGTGTGGGGATGCTGGAACAAACTCCTGAATTTGACCCTGAGATGCCGGTGAAAAAGGCGGTTGCGAGTCGTTTGAAAGCTGAATATGCTTCGCTCCTCATTGCCGATGAGGGGCAGTCTTTGCAAGCACACACGGATGCTTTCGATGCTGATGAGGAATGGACGGAGGTGCAACTCCGCGCGCAACAAATTCTCACTCAACTGAAAATCACTCAACTGGATAAACCTGTTGGTTTGTTATCGGGAGGACAACAGAAGCGCGTGGCTCTGGCTTCAGTGCTCATTGCTAATCCCGACTTGCTCATTCTCGACGAACCCACTAACCATCTGGATTTGGAGATGATTGAATGGTTGGAGAAATATCTGCAACGCAATACTAAGCTCTCCTCTTGGTGACGCACGATCGCTATTTTCTCGACCGTGTGTGTCAGTCGATTGTCGAGATTGATCAGCAAACGGCATATAGTTATAAGGGAAATTATGCCTACTATTTGGAGAAACGCGACGAACGCATTGCGGCTACCAATGCTAATATTGACAAAGCGCGCAATCTCTATCGCAAAGAACTCGACTGGATGCGCCGACAACCGCAGGCACGAGGACACAAAAGTCGTTCGCGCAAGGAGGCTTTCTACGAACTCGAACAACAAGCGAAACGACGCACTGAGGAACGCGCTGCACGACTCAATGTGAAGGCTGGATACATCGGTTCGAAGATTTTTGAAGCTGAATATGTGTCGAAAACTTTTGAGGATGGTATCGTTATTCTCAAAGATTTCTACTACAATTTCTCGCGCTTTGAGAAAATGGGTATCGTGGGAAACAACGGTACGGGGAAAAGTACGTTCATCAAAATGCTCCTTGGGGAAGTTCCTCCCTCTAGCGGGCGTTTTGTGGTGGGAGAAACCGTGAAGTTTGGCTATTTCTCTCAAGATGGTTTGCCGATTGATACGCAGATGAAAGTGATTGATGTGGTGCGTAATGTGGCTGAAACGGTGGATTTGGGAGGAGGTCGCCACCTCACGGCGATGCAATTTCTTACCCATTTCCTCTTTCCTCCAGCTCGTCAACAAGATTATGTCTACAAACTGTCCGGAGGTGAACGACGTCGTTTGCAACTCTGTTTGGTGTTGATGCAAGCTCCGAACTTCCTTATCCTTGACGAACCGACGAACGACCTTGACATTGCTACACTCCAATTGCTCGAAGAGTATTTGGCAGACTTCCGTGGGTGCGTCATTGTGGTGAGTCACGATCGCTATTTCATGGACAAGGTGGTGGATCATCTTTTGGTTTTCAAAGGCGATGGTGTGGTAGACGATTTCCCAGGAAACTACACACAATATCGTGATTATCTCCAAATTAAAGAGAAAGAGGAGGTAAAGGAACGCAAAGAACAACGAAATGAGGCTTCAGATTCTCGCAAACCCGTGCACGAAGGTAGTGATCGCCGCCGTAAACTCACCTTCAAAGAACGCAGAGAGTTTGAACAACTTGAAGCAGAAATTGAGACTTTAGAAACTGAAAAAGCAAACATCCACGAGAGTCTTTCTTCTGGAACAATCTCTGTGGACGAAATCACGGCACTTTCCAAGCGTCTTCCACTCTTGGAAGAGGAATTGGAGGAAAAATCAATGCGCTGGCTCGAACTTTCCGAATTCGCTTAACAACACATCAACTTCTTCTATTATAACACGTCTAACGTCTATTCCCTCGAGCCACGTCGTGGCGAGCAGAGGGTTTATGACCCCTAACGTCTAATTTCTAACCTCTAACGTCTAGTCCCTAGAGCCACATCGTGGCGAGCAGAAAGGGTCTATGACCCCTAACGTCTAATCTCTATTATTTGAAACCACTAGCCGAACGCCTACGTCCCACCTCTCTAACCAACTACATCGGTCAAACACATTTGGTCGGTGAAGGAGCTGTATTGCGCCGAATGATAGAGAGCGGACGCATCTCATCTTTCATCCTCTGGGGACCTCCAGGAGTGGGGAAAACCACTCTCGCAAAAATCGTAGCTTCCACCCTCAATGCACCGTTTTACACACTCAGTGCAGTCACCAGTGGAGTGAAAGAAGTGAGAGAAGTCATCACCCAAGCCAAAAACCAACAATTCTTTGGTTCCACCAATCCCATTCTCTTCATCGACGAAATCCATCGTTTCTCCAAATCTCAACAAGACTCTCTCTTAGCCGCTGTAGAAACAGGAGAAATCACACTCATCGGAGCCACCACGGAGAATCCCTCTTTCGAAGTCATTCGTCCCTTACTCTCTCGCTGTCAAGTGTATGTGTTGCAACACCTCAACGAAACAGAACTCCTGCAACTCGTGGAATATGCCACACAACACGACTTATTACTCAAAGAGCGCAAGTTTGAAATCAAAGAAACAGAAGCACTTCTGCGATTTAGTGGTGGAGACGCGAGAAAGCTCCTCAACATCCTTGAACTTCTCGTCAATGCCACCGAAGACGAAGCAACTATTCTTATCGACAATGCCACTGTCACCCATCGTTTGCAGGAAAATCCGATGGCTTATGACAAAGAAGGAGAACTCCACTACGACATCGTCTCAGCCTTCATCAAGAGCATCAGAGGAAGCGACCCCGATGCTGCCATATATTGGTTAGCGCGAATGATAGCTGGAGGAGAAGACCCCAAGTTTATAGCCCGTCGTCTAGTCATCAGCGCAAGCGAAGACATCGGTCTCGCAAATCCCAACGCGCTACTCATAGCGAATGCCGCCTTTGATGCCGTCAATAAAATAGGATGGCCGGAAGGGCGCATCCCACTCGCAGAAGCCACCATCTATTTGGCAACTTCTCCCAAATCCAATTCTGCTTATAATGCCATCAACCGCGCACTCGCCTTTGTAGAACAGTCGGGCAACATTCCTGTGCCACTTCATCTGCGCAATGCACCAACCTCTCTGATGAAATCGCTCAACTACGGCACGGACTATCAATATCCGCACGACTATCCACAGCATTTCGTTCCACAACAATATCTCCCCGAAACCATCCAAGGCACACAATTCTGGCAACCTGCAGACAACGCAGCAGAAGTTCGCCACCAATCATGGCTCTCGCAATTGTGGCACCGTGAAGAATAACCACTTTCATTCGCAAAACATCCGCAGTGCTTTGTTCAATGTATCATCTATTTTAGGAATAACCGACAACATTCATCTTATGCGAATCGTACAAATGCTCGAATTGGAGCAAAATCCAGAACTCATCCGTCAATATCGCTATTTTCATTCTCCCGAAGGCATCTGGCCAGAGATTCTCCAAGGCATCAAAGATAGTGGTATCCTAGAAATGGAAATCTACCTCTTAGAACATTATCTCTGTATGATTGTAGACCTCCCAGAACACCTTTCGTGGGAAGAAGCTATGGAGCGCATGGCTAAAGCACCACGACAAACTGAGTGGGAAGCCTTCGTTGCTCAGTTTCAACGTGCAGCTGCCAATGCCCGAAGCGATGAAAAATGGCAACGTATGGAACGCATCTTCCATCTCTATCCCAATGAGCAATCGTAACAAGCCGTATAGTTCACCAACTACTCACACCTCTTTTGCAGAAAAATATTTTTCCTGCACCAACCGCATCACCTCCGCTGGTTTGTTTGCATCAAACCAACACACTGACGTGTCTTTGTTGAGCCACGTCATTTGTTTTTTAGCAAAAACGCGCGTATTCTTTCGCATCCTGTCGAGCGCCATGTCCAACGGCCACTCACCATCGAAATAACGAAATATTTCCTTGTATCCCACCGTGTTGAGCGCATTGAGTTCGCGAAAAGGCAACACCCGTTTCGCTTCTTCCAAAAAACCTTGTTCCACCATTTGAGAAACACGCACATTGATGCGCTCGAACAACTCTTCTCGAGGACGTTGCAATCCAATTTTTACAACATCAAAAGGTCGCTCTTTAGGTTTTTCCCGTGAGCAATTCACTCACTTTCTGCCCGCTCTCATAGATAATTTCGAGCGCGTGCACCACCCTCTTAGCATTCTGCGTGTCCACGCGCGCCAGATATTCGGGGTCGCGCTCCTCCAGTTCTCTCAGCAGCGCAGGCAGTCCCTCTATTTCTAAACGCGCATAAAGATGCGTGCGCACTTCTTCCGAAATTGTGGGTAAAAGGTCTATGCCACGACACAGCGCATCAACATACATCATACTTCCCCCACTCACCACCAGCGCATTGTGCGTTTCAAAGTGCTTTTGACAAATGGCAAGTGCCTCCTCCTCAAATCGCGCAGCACTGTAATAGTCAGTCAAGGCAAGATTTCCCACAAAGTGATGCGGCACACGCGCCAAATCTACAGCAGTTGGAGCCGCTGTGCCAATGGGAATATCAGCAAACATTTGTCGAGAGTCAGCACTGATGATGGGACAACGCAAAAACTCAGCCATTTGAAGGCTGAGTTCTGTCTTTCCCACAGCGGTAGACCCTGTGAGTACAAAAAGTATGGGTCGAGATTCTTTCATCTAAAAAGAAGGACTATCAGATATTTCAAAACCCTCAATGTCTATTTCATCAGAGTTGAAGGAGTCAATGCCGAAATCATCGAAATCATCGGCACTTCCCTCCACACTGGGAGCTATGGAGAAATCTATTTCTGCAATTTGTTGGGGAGCATCTCCCACAGCTTTCACCACTTCAGCCTCACCACTTCCGGGCAACTCGTCACGAAGACAGAGAGAGAACACACGGTCGTTGAATGGGTCGAACACATATTCCAAATTAGTGATACCCTTGTCGAGGAATTCATTCAATGCAGTGTCTGCCATCGTGTAGAAATCCACATCCGCGTCCGAAGAATCATGAACATCCTCGCGTGTCACTTGTTCGCCGCGTTCCCATTCTTCATTGCAGATGAAATGAAGTCATTTGATCGTCAGGATAACCACAACTTTTGAGCAGCACATTGCTCAAATCGAGGAAAGTGGCATCATCGTCTATAAGAATTTCGCGACGGAAGTCATCCACTTCATCGCTGACCACTCTAATGAGATATTGCATAATTGAGAAATTCAGTTTTTATCGTCCAATGAAACCACGTTTAGAGTTGACCAAGAAGTCTATCAAATAGTCCACTTCTTTGCACTTAGGCACAGTGGTACGGATTTCTTCGATGCGTTCGTTGAAAAGTTTTGAGTTTTGGTAGAGAATCAAATAAGCTGAGTGCAACGCATTGATTACTTCCATAGGGAAATTTCTACGTTTGAGTCCCACCATGTTCAGACCGCAATAAGCCACAGGCTCGCGCGATGCGATGCAGAAAGGAGGCACATCTTGTGGGGTGCGCGTGCCGCCGCCAATCATCACATAAGAGCCGATGTGGCAAAACTGGTGCACCAACACGTTAGCAGAAAGGATGGCAAAGTCATCAATCACCACTTCTCCAGCAATTTTACTAGAATTACCAATGATACATCCATTGCCGATGTTGCAGTCGTGTCCCACGTGCATTCCCTCCATCAAGAGGTTGTTGCTTCCCACCACAGTCTTTCCTTTAGCCGCCGTGCCGCGGTTGATGGTCACATTCTCACGAATCGTGTTGTTGTCGCCCAATTCCACAGTCGTTTCTTCTCCACGGAACTTCAAGTCTTGAGGCACAGCACTAATCACAGCACCTGGAAAGAACGTGTTGCCACTGCCAATGCGCGCGCCACTCAAGATGGTCACAGAGTTCATCAACTTATTGTTGTCGCCTAGCACCACATTGGCATCGATGTAGCAGAAAGGACCTATTTCACAGTTCTCACCGATTTTTTTGCATCGGGATGAATAAAAAGCTAGAGGAGAAATCATAGGTTCTAAGTGTGTTAAGAGAACAAATGTTTGAATTTGGCACGCACCATACGAGCAAATTTATTGTTGGCATCGTGACCAGGACGAATGGCAATGATGCGTCCTTTGATGGGGCGACCTATTAGTGCCATATCACCAATGATGTCGAGCAATTTGTGACGAGCAGGCTCATTGTCCCATTTGACAGGACGTTCTTGCAAATAGCCTAGATGCGACGCATCAAGTCGACGCACGCCCAAAGTTTCAGTGAGTTTATCAAGACGCTCCTGCGACATCATGCGTTCGTAGATGACCAACGCGTTGCTCAAGTCACCTCCCTTGATGAGCCCCATATTGAGCAAAGCTTCAATCTCACGCACAAAAACAAAAGTGCGTGCTGAAGCGATTTCCTCGGGAAAGTCTGACATGTGCTCTAAGGTTGCACTTTGTCGTTGCACAAACTGACTATCAGGAAACTCTATCGTGGAGTCGATTGCAAAGCGATCGGCAGGTTGCACGCGCAAGCAAGAACCAGAGATTTCGTCGTAATACTCAAAGGGTTCGTTAATTTCTAGATAATTGCGAGGAACACCTTGATTTTTGAGTCCTACCTTTTGGATTTGTTCCACATAGAGAATAGAACTTCCATCGAGAATGGGAAACTCGGGACCATTCACCTGCAGCAGACAGTTGTCCACTCCAAGTGCAACGAGAGCTGCCATAGCGTGTTCGATGGTCGAAACGCGGCATTCAGGAGTGCCCACCACCGTGCCGCGAGAAGTGTCAATCACGTTTTCAGCGAGTGGCTCAATGATAGGCTGACCTTCTAAATCAACACGCTGTATTTTGTAGCCATGATTGGCAGGAGCGGGTTGAAAAGTCAAAGTGAGTTGAAGGCCAGTATGCAATCCTTTTCCTTGCAAGGAGAAGGGTGCTTTAAGGGTATGTTGCATAATTATTATGTCTTACGTTTAGCACGAACTTATCGTCCCAACTGAGACTTTAGTTCGTCGAGTTCTTTGCGGAGTGCAAGCATTTCTTTGCGCATATCGGGCAATTGCTTGAACACGGCACTGGAGAGCGCGAAATTCTTCGCATTGATGGCTGGTGTGCCCATCACAGGCGCGCCATTGTTGCGCGCAGTGTGGATGCCAGCTTGTGCGCCAGCTTGCATGCCATCGGGCAAATGCAAATGACCAGCCACACCCACTTGTCCGCCAAACATGCTCCATGCGCCAACTTTCGTGCTACCAGCCACGCCCACTTGCGCAGACATCACGGTGTGCGCACCTACTTCCACGTTGTGCGCGATTTGCACCAAGTTGTCCAATTTCACTCCTTGGCGCACAATTGTGCTGCCCATGGTGGAGCGATCCACGCAACTGTTTGCACCGATTTCCACGCAATCTTCGAGGGTGACGATGCCTATTTGTGGGATTTTCTCATAGCCTTCAGCCGAGGGAGCAAAGCCAAAGCCGTCTGCGCCAATGACACATCCGCTGTGCAAAATAACTTCATTACCGATTTTGCAACCACGATACACACTCACATGGGGATAAAGCACACAGTTTTCACCGACTTCACTCCCCTCTTCGAGCACCACATGGCTGTAGATTTGCGAGCCACTACCCACTGTCACTCCATCTCCAATCACGGCAAAGGGAGCAACATAAACGTCTTCGCCCAATGTGGCTGTGTCACTGACAAAAGCCAAAGGATGTACCCCACTACGCTTCTGCGTCATACTCTCATAGAGCGACAACAGCTTAGCAATGGATTCGTAAGCATTCTTCACGCGAATGAGTGTGGCCGAAGTGGGTTGTTCAAGCACAAAATCTTGATTGATCAAGACGATACTCGACTGCGTTTCATAGAGGTGGTGCGCATATTTGGGATTGGCCAAAAATGAGAGGGCACCAGGCTCTCCTTCTTCTATTTTCGCGAAGGTTTTCACCACTGTTTCGGGGTTTCCCTCCACAGTTCCTTCTAAATAGGTGGCTATTTGTTGAGCGGAAAATTCCATTATATCATTATTCTATAACTGCAAATATACTATTTCTCTCTCAAACAAAGAAAAATATCGGCTATTTCTTTGTTTTTCGTCCTTGGAAAAGTCCTTTTTGGCGTATTGGGCTTTAGAAAGGCCATACGAAGAAGGGAAACAAATGGCCTTTGGTCTGAACATTTGACACTCATCGTATATCCTCTCACTATCGAGAAAAAGTACAAGTATTTTCTTAGTAAAACGACGTGTCATTTCTCATAAAACGACGTGTCGTTTCTCATAAAACAACGTGTCACTTTTCATAAAACAACGTGTTGTTTTTCACAACCCCACGATTGGGAAGAAGTTGGAAATCTGCAGAAGGATGAATTGTAAAACAACTATAATTGCTTGTCCTCGCGCGTACGCGCACGCACACCCTACAGGAGTTTTATCCTTTTTGCTGTCACAAGTGTCACACCAATCTTTGTAACACACCAAATACAAACAACTTATGAATTTTCTTTATGCAGTTTTAACAAACAAGCGAATTGTGCTTTCATAAACGAATGGAAACGACATTGAAAAACCTAGTGATCCATCCTTCCGTTTTTGCAGAATTACTCTTCGCGTTTTCGCTCTTTTTTTCCTCATGTGTGACACTTGTGACAGCAAAAAAATGCAAAACTGCGGTTGGAAACGTGCGCGCGACGCGCGTACGCGTGAGAACTGCTCACCATTTTGCCTTCGCACTTTTACTTCTCCTCTTGAGATGCAGCAGATTGGCCATCATAAACACCGACTTTTGCAACATACGCCTAACAAATCAAAGGACTCTTGTAGCAAAAACTTCACTTTTTCGCGGTTTTTTCCCTCTTTGGGGCAATATCTTCCCATATACTTATAGGGACAGCATCCAAATAAGCGTGCCACCATTTTACATTCTACTTTCACGGCGGAAGCCACTCCAATATACCATCCCATATGCCACTAAACTCATTGCCCTTCTATCAACTCAAGCTGCATCAGCAGAGCCACCGTCACCCAATGAAGATGAAAGGTAGGGTTAAACCCAAAGGAGATGCTGCAAAAACGAGTTTTGCAACACCTCCTTGGCGTTAAGAATTAGAAATTAGAACCTTTGAGGAATTTCACTCAAATCGTTCCACTGCATTAGTTTCGCGTTTGAGGAGCAGGAAGATACCAGTTGCTAGGTGTCAGCAATTTGCCGTACAAATTACCTGTTAACGTGGGTTGCTCATAAGGTTTGAGCTTTAGGTCACGACGAGAAACCAACCAAGCCAACCAAGAGTTATCGGTAACTTCATCCTTAGCTTGATTGCGGTGACGTTGGATGCGCATCAGGTCGAAGAAACGTGTTCCTTCAAAAGCGGATTCCAAAGCCATTTCGTCAGCGATGATTGTTTCCACAGCAGCAATTTCTTCTGAAGAAGGAACAAGCGGGGTGAACTTGTAGAACACGCGCTTGAGTTCGTAATCATCTCCCGTCACAGTGGTTTGTTTTTGAGGTGAGGCAACAGAGTCTTCCACCATTTCGACCTTAGTGGATAGTTTGGGCAGAGGAATAGTTTTGCCTTGGCGCGCAGCCTCATCCACGATGCGTTGCGCTACCACTTTGTTATATACCCAAACAGTATCTGCATCTGTCATACTACCACAACCTGCTTCGTGGATGCCAACAATGTTACGGTTGATAGTAGAGAAGTTGAGATAAGGCTTACCCTTAGCACGTTGGAGGGTGCTCAAATCTATGGAATTAGCTCCATGACGTGTAGCGGCAAGATCAGGAGTGATGGACACCGTGATAGTGGATAAATCAGCCTTCGTATTGTCGGTAAAGGTTGAGTCACTCTTTAAGTCTTTGGATAGACGTGGCACAGAATTGAGTGTCAAACCACTACGCAATACATCGAAAGCCATACGAGGATATCCAGCACGATTGATGGCTTCAGCATATTTCAACAAGATTGTACGCACACGATAGAGCGGAATGCCGTAATTAAAACTAAATGCTCGAGGATTAACCACAGCGTCAATTGAGTTGACAAACGATGGAGAGAATTTGTGAATGAAACGCATCTTATTGCCTTCCTCAGTTTTCACCATTGGTGCACTAAGACTAGCACGTAAATCGCCCTAATGCAGGATACTTCAACTCCTTGACTTTCTCACCACGAGCGTCTTCAAAAAGTGGTGTAGACGAAAAACTTGGTTTTTGGTTGAGACTGAGATAAGCATTAGAAGGAGCTACTTGGCGATGACGTTCATCAGCTTTTACAGAGATGCTACCTGATGCAGTAGTCACCTCCTCCGTCTTACCAGAGGCATTGGTTTGCTTACCAGTAGTACGCGCTGAGGTGAGACTCTGTAGCAAATCCATAGATTTCAGGAATGCGCGTGAGCACCTGTCCAAAAGAGTTGTTGGCAGCAGAAGGCATAGCAGTCACCATCTCGCCGACATTTTCTGTTTGTGAGAAGATAGAAGACCACTTGCTTTCTCCTGAATACTTTCCTTCACGCCCTTGGTCTATGGGGAAACCTTTGGCCACGGCAGTTACGGTTTGTTTGGTGTAAATATCCAAGAAAGTGTGGTAGTGAGTGGCTGCCTTTTCGTAGTCTTGTGTACCTTTACCACGAAGCAAATAGAGGTCGCCATAGATGAGGTCACCATTGAAGACAGTGAGAGGTTGCGCAAAATTGCCTGAACCAGTGGAGAAGTTGGGATAGTTGATATAGCCTAACGCTCTACTATAAGCATAAGCTTGCTTGAGTCCTCCGTCTTTCTCAAGTTTCTCGAGCAAATTGTCTGCATCTACAGTGCCAAGAGGAGGATTGGTTTCCCATCCGGTGTTGGCATTGGTGACGGGATCTACAATGAAAGGCACTTTCCCATATTGCTGCACCAACTGTAGATAAGTCCAAGCACGCACGAGTTGTACTTGCGCCAACTCACGGCGCATGAAATAGGCATTGTTGCGCAAGGCCATAGAGTCGGCTTTCGCCAAATAGAAGTTGCACTGATTGATTACCTTGTAGTAGGCTGCACGATTGAGCAAACGGCTGCTACCATCGGAAAGGTCACCAAAGTTGATGATATTGTTGATGGAGTCGGAGGTGAACTCTGTGGGAGTAACTAAGTCTCCTCTCAACTCACCGAGCAGAATGTTCTGCTCTACTACACCTTGAAGGTTGCGAAGAATGCCGAAATAGAAATTGACAGTGTCTTTGCCTGAGAAGTTCTCGGCATAACGGTCGATATTTGGAGTAAGCATATCTTCGCAAGAGGTGGTGAGCGCACCAAAGCCTACGAGGGCAAAAATCAGCGATAGAAATGATTTCTTCATGATGATGAAGTGTTGTATCGATAGTGAATGATGGAAGAGTGTCGGAGGAGGTGCAAACAAGTTCGCCATGATTGACGAGACTTGCTGCACTCATCCTTGTGACGACTCTAGGGAGAATTAGAGGTTGATGGTCAAACCGAGATTGAAGCTGCGATATTGTGGCAACAAACCAGCATCAATGCCTTGGTAGAGTACGCCATTACCAGCGGTTACTTCGGGATCGTTACCTAAGTATTTGGTGAGCGTGAAGACATTGTTGGCTTCGCCCCACACAGAAAGTCCTTGCAACCAAGAATAACTGATGGGAAGTTCGTAGCTAAGACGCACTTGTTTGAGTTTAAGGTAGGAACCATCTTCAATCCAACGATCTGAAAAACGCTCATTGTTGACCCAGAAGAGCGATTCTGTGCTCATCACGCGAGGTTGATTGGTGACTTGACCTTCTCCTCTCCAACGATTGACAACAGCTGTAGTTTGGTTCCAGATGTTGTTGCCGCTTTCGAGTTGCATGCGCTGATAGTTGTAGACGTCATTACCCAAAGAGTATTTGAAATTGACATCGAGGGTAAAGCGCTTGTAGTTCAAAGTGGTGAAGATGTTACCATAGAGATCGGGATTAGGATCACCAATCTTCACACGGTCGGCTTCGTTGATCCAACCATCTCCGTTTTGGTCTACGAAATGCACATCGCCTGCGCGAAAATCGCGAGAAGGATGAGAGGTGAGTCCGGTGGGATACTTCAACCCTGCGGCTTGCGCTTCTTTGGTGGTAGCAAACACGCCTGCTGTTTTGTAGCCATAGAAAACACCTGCGGCTTCTCCGACCATGGTGAGGATGTTGTCCTTGCCATAGATGGAACTGGTGTAACCTTCACAACTTGCTCTCCCACTTTATGAGCTTTGTCATCGAGTTTATAAGAGCGAATGATGTTATTTTCCGTTTCTGGAAGTTTGGTAATTTGGTTCTTATAGTGAGCTACACTGAAACCCAAATTCCACTTGAAATCTTTATGGTTGATGAGAACAGCATTGACATTGAGACTTGCTCCTACGTTGGTGAGTTCACCATCGTTGCTCCATTGGCGTTCCACACCTGTGATGTCACTCACATTGCGACGCGTAAGGAGGTTTGTGGTCAGAGAGCGGAACACTTCAGCACCAACAGCAAGACGATTATGGAACATATTGAGTTGCAAACCTGCATTCAAACGATGGGTAGTTTCCCATTGGATTTTGGGGTTCTCAATGTTGGCCAATTGCAAAGAAGTGGCACGATCCAAGAACTTGATGTTTTCGAAGTAAGTGCGCGCTGCATAGTAATCAACAGCATCGTTGCCACTGGCTTCATAACCTGCGGTGAAGCGGGCATAGTCAATAAAGTTGACTTTGAACCAGTCTTCGTTGCTGATCACCCAACCTGCTTGCAAAGAGGGGAAGAGTCCCCATTTCACACCTGCAATCTTGATGCCGCTCTCTGCTTGTTTACCAAAACGAGAAGAGCTTTCGGCTGAAGCAGTGAGTTTCACAAAATAACGGTTGAGGTAGTTGTAGTCGGCATTGGCATAGTAGGCAATGTTTACCCAACGGTCGTTCACACCATCATTGTTGAGATATTGCAAACGATAGCTCAAGTTAGGTGTCTTGTCACTACCATTGTTGTAACCCTCTGAATTACTATCTGAATAGGTGTAAGAAGCAAGACGAACGCCACCGAAAGCATCCCATTGGTGCTTGCCGTAATTCTTAGACCATTCTAAGCGGAGGTCGTTGGTGAGGGTAGTTTCTTTGCCAAACTGAGAACCGATAACGTTTGCACCATTCCCAGGCCGTTGACGGGCTTCTCGGGGGTACCATTACGAGGCATAAAATACTTCTCATTGCTACGATTGAGCAAATAAGCAAAGCGGTTGCTCACCACCAAATTCTTGTTGATTTGATAGCGAGGAGCTACGTTGAGCAAGAATTGAGTTTGCTCTTGGAAGTTCTTGTTGTCGCCTTCTCCGTTCTGAAGCACCCAATAGGGATGTGCAAGCCCTGCAAAACCGAATCGTTCGGCAAAGGTGAAAGGATTGTTGAGATCGCTATACTTTTCCCCCGTATAGACTCTGTTGTTGTGCACCAATCCGAGTTTGTTATTACCTAAATAGCGGAGATAATAAGCATAAGGATCGACGAAGGGGGCTTGAATAGTACCCAACACGTTAGGCGAAGCGATGTTCTTGCGATCGTAGTTTTCAGCCCATCCGTTGTCGCGCAAATTGTTTGCATTGCGCACATAGGCCATATCAATGGCTGTGGTGAAACCGTCAAAAAGGTTGATGTCAGTGTTGAAGCGGATGTTGAAGCGGTTGAAGCTATTGTTCTTTGCAGTAGCATCACTTTGTGTGTAACTAATGAAAGGCTATACATAGCGACTTCGTCACCACCTTGCACGTTGACACGGTAGTTTTGTGTGAAGGCTGTTTTATAGAGTTCCTTTTGCCAGTCAGTGTCGTTGTGATAAAGTTTATAATACACATATCCCTTGTCTTCATTGAGGAAAGGAATCAACATGTCGCTGGAACGGAACTTAGCTTCTGAAGTTGTGCCCAAAAACTCTGACAAGTAGTTCTTATACTGCTGGGCATTCATCACAGAGTAAGCACGTGGTGCTTGTTCGAAACCGCCATAAGCACGGAAGTTGATGCGCGTAGCCATAGAATGTCCCCGCTTGGTGGTAATCAAGATGACACCGTTGGCACCTTCTGAACCATAGAGTGCCGTGCCATTGTGCATCACTTCAACCTTCTCAATGTCTTCGGTGTCGATGAGATTGAAGATGTTGTTGAAGAAACCTTGGTGAAGTGTGTTGCGATTATATTGCATGTCCCACACCACTCCATCGACAACGACTAGAGGTTGTGCGTTGGTGTTGAGGGAATTGATGCCATTGATGAAGAGGGCTGCTCCTTGACCGCGCAAACCTCCACGATTGATGCTGCGCACAGCTCCTGCGAGACGTTGCTCGAGGTCGTTTTCAACAGAAATAGCACTAGACTCCTCTAAACGCTGGGTGTAGGTTTGAAGAAGTGGAGTACGATTTTCGTAGAGTGAAGGAAGTTGATTACTGTAGAGGTAGACGGTATGCTGTGCTTCACCACGAAGTCCAACTTGCACTCCGTTGTAGCCATCAGTAGCGACGTAGAGTGAGGTGATATGTTCTGGTACACTGATAGTGTATTCACCTTTTTCATCGGTGAGTGCACTATAAAAACGATTGTTTAGCGCTTGCACTCGCACACCTCCTAAAGGTTGACGAGTGGCTGCATCATAAACTACACCCTTCACCTCTTTCATTTCATAAACAGGCTTGGATGTAACTTTTTTCTTGGCAGCCACCTGAGTGCTATCGCTCGCATCTGCTGCTTGTGCATTGAGCACGCACGCGCCCGATAGCACAAAGAGGCTAACTCCACAACGAAGGGCTGTTTGCATCATTGTATTGCGATGATCGATATTCATAATCTTCGATGTTATTTTTAGATGGCTTATTGTCCACGATAGGGTTTGAGATTGATGGCAATGAAGTTGAGTGCGCGGCAACGAATAGAAGATTCCCTGCGACCTTTACCCTTCATCTTGATGATCAAGCGTGGGAAAGAATCGACATTTGAGGGCAGACCTATGTAAGCCTTGGGGAACTCAATATACTTGCCTAACTTAATGTAGTTGACTTTACTTTGATCAAATTGAGGAGTGCCATCTGCATTCTGTACGTCTTGGTCAATGACGATTTCTTTCACCTGTTTTCCGTTTTCATCGATGAAATTAATCGTGTTGCCTTCGTCGTCTTGTACACTAGCGGTGAAATAAACACGCTCATCATTTGCATTAGGGAAGTCGAGGTCGACCTTTGAGGGCAACATTACCATCTCCACTTCATATTTTGTAGAGAATACTTGAGGAAGACGCCAGTGCAATTCTGACTCAGAACGTTCATTGTCAATTTCAAAGCGAACATAACTCTTGTTGTAGATGTCCCCCTTAATACCCGTCATCTCGATTTCGCCTTTCTCATTCTTTACGGTATCGTTCTTTTCATCAAGCTTTGGACGATAGTTATTATAATTGCCTTCTTCCAAATGAATGAAAGTACCTGCTGTGCGGAAGTTTTTATGCGATAGAACCTTGAAGGAATTATATATGGCATATTCCTTAATTTCTTTCACCCAAGCGAAAGAGGGGTCAAGATCATAACGTGGGAGGCGATAGATGTAGCCATTGGATGCGCGATAGGGCTGAACTCCATTTAAGGCTGGATTCAACGAGGCATTCAATGCACCTTTCTTTGCCGCACTGTTATAGAAAGTGACTCCGTAAGTGGAAATCAATGAGTCGGCATGCTGAACATAGTGGTTGAGCTGAGCTGAATCTTTGCATCTATGTTTTTCATACGATAAGGTGCAAAAAACAGATTGAACGCAATGTTCAACTTAGTGTTGAGTTGTTGCAAAGAGTCTGCCTTTGTCATCTTGGGGTTGGCTGCCCATGTTTCATCTAAACGAAAAGCTTGAGGGCCTTTACGTCCAAAGTCAGAACCATTCCACTCGTAGTTATAGCGTGCGCCGTATTTTACGATTTTGGAGAGTTTATCGGTAGCTTCTTTCCATGCTTCATTGGTGGGAATGAAAGCTACATAAGTGGAGTCTTCGTTGCGGATGCTGGCACCAGCACGATTCAACACTTCATTGTAGCGAATGTAAACACTATCAATGAAGACCATTTTGCCTTCTTCATTCAAAGAACCAGGTGTGGAAAGTGTATTACTGAATTCTTCATGATTGATGACCTTGTCATTAATATAGGCATTGATGCTCGTGAATCCAGCGTAATGACCAATATAGTCATAAATGTTGTAGGCGAAGGGAGATGAACCCTTCAAGTAATGCAAACTACCATTACTCGTAACAAGAGGGCTGCCTGTGACGGGGACATTGTTAAATTGAGTCCCTGTGTAGTTGACGTTCTTGTTGTTGAGAAGTTTGATTTCTTGACGACCAGTATTGCCTTCGTAGTTGAAACGTGCGAGGTGATTGGCTACTAATTGATTCCACACTTTATAGTTGAGGTCAAGAGCACGCAAACGTCCTTCGCTTGTTCCGGATTTAGCATAACGCTCAGCTTCATCAAGGGAGTCATTCCACGCTTTTGCATTGAATGTGCCATTGACGGGAGCCCAAATAGTGAAGGTTTGGGGCTGATTGAGCAATTCAGCAGCCGTGAGCGTTGCTTTGTGGTCATTGTCTGCTTTAATCACCTTGGTGCGTTTGAGCAGAGTGGCAAGTCAGACAACTGAGCATCGCTTTCGATGTTTTCCCAGAGGGTCTTATCTGAGCCGAAGTTATTTTTGATATCGAAATGGTCATCACTGCAAGCTACGAAAGCAAACAAAGCAGATGATGCTAACACACTTCTTGAAATCCATCGGGTTATGTTATTCTTCATTTGATTTGAAAACTGAAGGTGGGAACATTTATATTCTGGTGGTGGTATCACTAGGATACCCACCACTCAAAATACATTTTACCATTGGTCTTCCGGTTCTGTACCATTAAAGACGCTACGGGGTACATATTCGAAATAGTCAGAGAAGAATTGCGCATCGCTCTGGTTGAGAGCCGACTTGAATCGGAGGTAATAAGTCTTACCTTTCTCCAGACGTTGCACGGTGATGATGCGACGCAAAATTTCACCGCTACCTAAGTTGCGAAGGTCTGTTTCTCCCTTACCATCAGTAACAGTGAAGGAACGAGGAGCCTTCATCCAACCACGGTTGCGCATATTCTTATCGTTTTCTGCATTGACGGATTCGTCTTTACCATCAATCACCCAACCGATATTGTCATTTCCTTTACCATTTTGACGCATATCAAGAGGTAGACCAGCAGGTATGAGATTATTTGGACTGTCACCAAAATAGATTTGACACATACCACGAACAGAGTTGTTAGAGCAGCCCATACGGATTTCGTATACTCCATCGTTGGGCACTGGAGGAAGTTTAAGCACAAAGTCATAAACTCCCAAAGCCATTAATTCATCACCTTGGTAGTCACGCCAACCACCACCACCAACTACTGAAGAGTGGAGATATAACAAACGCGTGCTTTCGCTTGCATTGGTGATGTTGTTGAAGTATCCACGAGGGAAATAGGCGTGCTGACGAGCAGAACGGCAACCATAAGAAAGCAATTCTGGCAAACAGGTGGTAATGTCAAAACGAATGCGCTCACCACCAAGTGCTTTGCGTGAAACCTCGTCGAAGAGCAACACTTTGTTGATGGGGAAGTAATATCCATTGAGCGCATTGTTGTCAATAGTCTTGCCATTAAGGACATTTTCAGCACTTACAAGGATACCTTCTTGCGATACCTTTTGAATCTTCGTATAATCCGAGGGATCGTACGTGGTGACACGGTTGATGTGAATGTTCTTATCAGCAGCTGTTTGAGTGATTTTAAGTATTTCTGGTTGCTTACCTACTGTTGTGAAATAGTCAGAAATATCAATCGAATACTTATTTTGCTGAGGGTTGTAAGCATCACCATATTTATAGCCCCACTCATTGAAGTGGGCTACAAATTGGTTATAACCTAAGCGTCCCATCAAGAAGTGATAAGCTACAAACTTGTTGATGGCATTTTCTTCGTTAGTGAGGTCGCCTGCTGCAGCGTTTCCATAAGCAGCTTCACACTTAGAACGAATGGCAGAGATGATGGCATCCATATTGCTAACGGTCTTACCATCAGCAGCCATCACGGGAGCAGGAACACCCCACTCTTTTGCAAAAACATCATCGGTTTCTACAAAACCAGTGAATCCGTAATAGCGGTGATCAGCTTCTTTAAAGCTTCCTTGTACATTAGGAAAACGACGAGGTTCAGTCTCGTGTTCCTTATTTTCGTAAGCTAAATCGATGCTTTCCACGAGTTTTTGTCCCAGCCTGTTGCAGCCAAAAGACCTGCCATCACATTGAGGTTTCCGGCTTCTGAAATCAAATCAGGAAGATATTTATCGGAAGGAGCTATTACAGCATTTACTTCATGCAAATAGCCATTGCTCAATTTGATATCTGCCTTAACCACACGTGAAGATCCATTGACTGCATAGTAGGTGTCAATGGGCTTTTTTGTACTGTCAGTGAGCTGTTTGATGGAAATTGAACGGTTGTTCAAATCGCCTTTTGGAAATGCACCATTTTCAGGGAAGTTAGGACTTTCATAAGCTCCTTCACTACCATTATCGATGATACAACTATAAGCGATTCGTTGCGCCTGTTCATCTGTGAGATTGTCAATTGTTTTTCCTTCACCAAGAATTTGCTTCAAATAAACATTCATAGCAGAATCTGTGGGAGCAAAAACTGTGTAGTTTCCACGTGCAGACAATACAGATGCCAAAGCAGAAGCTGATTCTTTATTACCCAGTTTTACACGTTGAAGAATCTTGAAGATTTGTGAATACTGAGTATTATTGTGAAGATGGTCGGTAATTGTTTCTTCTTTGCTAATGGCGAAATTGCTAGAGTCGATGGTTTCTTTACAACTCTGCAAAGTGCCCAAGAATCCGAGACCGAAAGCAACTACGCAAGCATACGTAGCAAACTTTTTTATGCTTAAACTATTCTTGTTCATAACTATTTAGTCGTTGGATTTAGGCATATACTTCTCCCAAGCCGGGTTTTGCACTAACTGTCCTTGTGTATTGCCGAAATAGTTTTTACCATTTACCTTGAGTTCATCTACAAAAATAGGATTGTAGAGTGACCAAATGGATTGTAATCTATTGCGTACAGAAGTGGGAAGACCAGCAGACTCGAGGCCGCTTTTGTTTTTGTTGGATTTACTATTGTACTTAAATTCGCAATCGCGAACAAGGTCGAACCAGCGTTTTCCTTCGCCGAGAAATTCACGTTGACGTTCGAAGAGAACATAACTTACTGCATTTCCATAATCCGCATGTCGTTCATTCCAAGCATCATTATACTTTTTCTCTTTTTCTGCATCGGCTGCTTTGTTGCGAATATCATTTTCAAATTTATCAGAGCGAATGCGCTTACTAAATTTCTCGCTATTCACATTGGACGTATCAGCACCTGGATTGTTGCGACGGAAGATATCGTCTGCCAACATAAAGGCTTCACGACTTGAATAAGCAGGATTATTGAAATCAGAAGAAAGACGAGCGATAGCCTCCGCGCGAATCGTCATAATGTCCGTCAAACGATAAATAGGCCAGTTTGCACTTTGAAAACTTGCTACTCGCTTGGAGTGATCAACCTTTGCACGGGTGTTGGTGATGTCAATGCCTGTCGTCGTCGTTGCAACACCCTTGATGATGGGAGTTGTTGAACTCTTCTTTCTTCTGCAATGTCTCCATAAGAAGCCATACGCAAATCGGTGATGCCATATCCTTTCGTTACATCAACTTTTTCTGTAACATTGAAAAGGCCAGAACCTGCCACCATGACACCAGCAGCATAACCACCAGATTTGTCACTATAAAACATCTCTGAAAGTGTACTGTTAGATACGTTCGTGCCATCAAAACCGAGTTCTAAAATGCTTTCTGGCGAATTTTTACGTCCAAATATCATTTCATATACGTCATCAGAAATGCGTTCTTTGGAGTCACTATTTCGATAAAGAGGATAACGAACTTTGGCACGATAATCATCGGGCTGGATATTATTTTGAGAGAGGAACTCTTTGTACGTTTTCCATGCCTCGTCCATCACAGGAGTTGTGTGTTCTACGCACTTCTTGAGTAGTTCTTGAGACAGAGCCTCTTCTTGTGCCTGCGTTAGCTCTGCTCCATTTTCTCCCTTAAGCGGAAAACCTTTATCCTTCGAGTGAAAGACCAAACCCGCGCGCCACAAATACATATCTGCTAGCAGAGTGTGGACACCATTGCGAGTAAAACGGTTTTTGTTATCCTCATTTGAACCATAGCTAGTGGGAGTTTTAGACAAATTGGCTTCCAACTCTTGGATCAAGATATTCAAAACCTCATCACCAGGTGTGGCTGCAATGCGCGCTTCACGAGCCGCTTTATCGGTGTCTACCGAATGGAGAACCAAAGGAACATTACGATAGGCACGAACAAGATAGAAATAGTAAAGTGCACGCAAGGCCAACATTTCGCTCTTAACAGGAGCAAAATCACTTTCCGTGAAAGCTGGATCGACTTTCTCTCGAACCATCCGTTCACCATTATCCAAGACTTCATTGCACAAATTGATACCTTTGTACATAGATGCCCAATCATAGATATTTTCAGTGGGTTGCAATACACCTTCTTGCAAACGGCGAAACTCATTTTTCTCTGTTTTGTTGAGTTCCACATTGTCAGAACGAAATTCTCCCCAAATGAGAATCTTATTAGTGTTCTGGGTAAGTTGATAATAGGCAGCATTACGCACGTTGTCCACGTCATTGCGACTCGCCCAGAAATCTTCTTTGGTAATCGAGTCGGTGGGATAGAGCGTCAAGAAGTCGTTACAAGACATCATCCCTCCTAATGCCGCAAAAGCACCAACCACGAGACATTTATTAATGATATTTCTTTTCATAAGGTCTTATATAAAAGAGTGACGGTGTCTACTCTATGATAAATAAGATGCGATTCGGTAAGTTTCTGCAATGATGACTCCCCTAGATGATGAGAAGTCATCATGCAGAACTAAGAATATGCTATTGTCATTAGAAACCAAATTCAAGCTGAATGTAAATGAACGTGAGTTTGGTGTCTGCTGATTGTCGATAGCAGGGTTGTAACCACCTGAAGCGTGTTCTGGTTCTACACCAGAGTATTTCGTCCACAAGAACAAGTTGTTTGCAGAGAAATTGATGGTCATATTGGAAAGTCCAAACTTCTTAAGATGTTTGGCATCCACAGAATACCCCAACTGCATGTATTGGAAGCGCAGATAGTCAGCAGCTTCTACATAGCGGTCGGAAGAAAGTGCGTTGTAGGAATCTCCTGCTGTAGCATTTTTTGCACGAGGAATTTCTGTTACGTCACCATTCTTACGCCAGCGCCAGTTCACTGAAGCCATCTGGTTGTTGTTGCTTCGCATATCTTCGGCAACCATGCGCGCCATATTGATAATTTTGTTACCAACACGGAAGTTGAAGTTTGTCTTCAAAGTCCAACGACCATAGCGGAAGTCAATACCAAAACCACCATTTACCTTAGGATTGGAAGAACCAAGATAAACAATGTCGAGTTCATTGATTTGACCGTCGTGGTTGATATCTTCGTAAATCACATCACCTCCTTCAAAACGATAGTTCACACCACCATAATTGAAGTACATAGGCAATGGGTTACCAGCTTTATCGTAAATGATATTACCGGCAGCATCACGAGCAATAGGTGCAGTTTTACCAGCCACCTTAGCTGTGTTTACACGACCTTGACCATCATAGAACTTATTTCTCTTCATTTTGGAAATAACCATTGTGGTCGTAGTCATAGGCATAAACGCCCTTGTAGCGGAAACCATAGATGCCGCCCAATGCATGACCTATTTGCACACGATTGACAAACTGCTCATTTCGATTGTTGAATTGACCATTCATGGATGTCAATACATTCTTATCCATTTCGGTCACAACATTCAAGTTTTGAGCCACGTTAGCACGCAAAGTTACATTGAATTTTCCTACATTCAAGATAGGTTTCGTGGTAACAAAGAGTTCCCAACCTTCGTTTTCCATCTTTCCGACATTGGCATTCGCGATGTTTGAATAACCAGTGGTAGAAGGAATACGTACGTTAGACATAAGAAGGTCGGAAGTGTACTTCTTGTAAACACTCAAATCAAATTGGAGCAAGTCATCCAACAAGTTCAAGTTAAATCCAAGGTTCCAAGACTTCGTTTTCTCCCAACGAATCTGAGTCAAACGAAGGTTGTCAGGTGCAATACCTTGCGTGCCAAGGTAAGAGCCATAAGAGCTATACTTGTTGTAAATCAAGCCTTCACCAAACCACGCATTACCGGTAATACCATAACTAGGACGGAAGGCAAGCATGTTCACATACTTTCTAAGTGGTTGGAAGAACTTTTCGTCTGAAACGTTCCAGCGTCCTGAAATACCAGGGAAGAAGCCCCATTTATTACCAGAACCGAACTTGGTCATACCATCTGCACGCAAAGTGAAGTCAAAGACATACTTCGAACTATAAGCATAGTGCAGTGTTCCCAGGCGTTCATGCTACGTTGTACGCTGGTTGAAGAACCTGTACCAGTGAGGTAGCCTGGTACTGTGGGGTCACTGATACCACCTGAAATACCCGAGAACGACAAGTTTTGGTTGGTAGAACTACTTGTATGAATTTCGTAACGTCCCAATACTTGCAAAGAGTGATCCTTTGGCATCAAAGGACGGAACATCAGGATGTGGCGAGAGGTGAAAGCAAATCGCTTAGAGTCGCTATTACTAGTGAGGTCCACTCCTTGCGACCAATTCTTTGAAGTCAAAGCGTGAGGAAAGTACGAAGAGTTTGACTCCGTATACGCATTGATGTGTACCTCAGCCGTATAGTTAAGCTGAGTTGACTCCTCATCCTTTCCCAAGAACTTATATTCCAAAGAGAACTGTGGATTGATGGTATAAGTGCTTTGTTCTCTCCAAGCTAGATTTGCAATAGCCACTGGATTGCCGTTCTCCACCATATCACCAAGATAATATGATGAAAGACCAGAGTTATTTGGCAACAATACATTACGATATGTATCGCCTGCCTTGGGAGGCATCAAATAGAATTCACCAGTATCAAAGTATTGACCCGTTTTTTGATCATATTCCCAGCGATTCACCGCCATATTAGGCATTGCTTTATATGCCTTCGCCAAGATATTGTCGTGGTTCTTGTTGTTCTTTGTGTAAGTCAAAGAGAACTCAGACATAAACTTGATGCGATCAGATACATAATAGTCCAAAGCCAAACGCGTAGTGAAACGATCGAGAGATTGTTTGATAATCGTACCAGTTTCGTGGTCATAACCAGCTGACATACGGAATGAAGCTTTCTCACCACCACCCGATACATTGACACCATAACTGTTTTTGTACCGAATTGAGTTACTGCATCTACCCAATCCGTATTTTTATTATAGTTTTCGTAATAAGCTGGATGGCTACGGAGGTAAAGCAACTCTACAATACTAGCAGCATAGTCACTCTGTTTGGGATTGAAATATGCTTCTTTCAACATCATAGAATAACCTGGACCATCAAGCATCTTGAGACCTTCGGGCTGCCATGCACCATTGAAACGATAGCTGAAGTTTACTTTAGTCTTACCGCGCTTACCACGACGAGTCGTGATTTCAATGACACCGTTCGAACCTCTTGCACCCCATTTTGCAGTAGAAGCAGCGTCTTTCAAAACAGTGATGCTGGCAATGTCATCAGGGTTCACCTGCAAGAGGGTGGCAAACTGTTCTTGGTTATCAAGATTATTGAAGTCCAAAGAAGAGGCATCTTGTCCTTCAAGAGGATAACCATTGACAACAATCAGCGGTTCTTGCGAACCATTGATAGAACTCACACCACGAAGGCGCATAGATGTTCCAGATCCCAAGTTACCAGAGTTGGAAATAATGTCCAAACCTGCGATTTCCCCTTGCAAAGCCTCACCTGCTGTGGTAAAAGACAAGCCTTGCTTGCTATCCATATTGAGCGTTTGGGTCGCAGTAGACACTTCTTTGGGAGGAATCTCCAAACCATTAGAGTGCACACGACGCTTGCTCACAACATTCACTTCAGAGAAAGAGTTGCGGTCATGCAATTCAATTCGGAACGAAGTTCGAGCTCCAATAGTCTCAAAACGAGCTGTTTGATAGCCAATGTAAGAAACTTCAAGTCGGTTATTAGGATTCTTAATCGTCATAGTGAAGTTACCGTTCGCATCGGTTTGCGCCTGCGAGATCACACGGTTACTTTTATCCTTCTCCACGACGTTAGCCATAACGATGGCACCATCTGCCTTGCTAAACACGTGACCCGAAATACGCTTTTGTTGCGCAAAGGCCGCCGTTGTGCAACACAGAGCAAGTACAATCGTAGAAGTATACTTTATGTGGTTCATAATGGCTGAGATTATTCTTTGATACGATATTTAGACAAGAAAGCCTTTGCTTGCTTTATACTGCTCCATTTGCGAGCATTTGAGCCTGGCGTTGCAAGAGATTTGTCAAAATGAAGTGCTTGATTGATGGTGTGGACAACAGCATAAGAACTGCTACGGATATAGAGAGGTGATGAAGAGTCGAAGTTTGCATCACGAGCTAACAAGTTGTATGGCTCCATCACTTTTACCGCATTTCCGGCCTTATCTACTACAGTCAACGAATTATTACTTTGACGCACTTCAACAGTTTCATACACTTTCGTTTCATTGTTTACGCTTGACGTAGTATACTTATCAGTGTTGTTCACATTGTCAACAAACAAAGACTGATCTTGGAAGTGATACTTCAAGAAGTTCACTAGCAAGTAATTTGCACCTGTGCTTTAAGTTTTACCTCATCATTATGCTTCTTAATAGCATCTACTTCAGCCTGATTGCTCTTGTCTGCCGCCAAAGCAACATCCTTCTTCAAGTTTGCAGTCAAGTAAGATTCAATGCTTTCCCATGTAGGCAATTTGTTCACATTGATTTCATGCAAAATAGCTTCGTTCGTGGGAGCATAAACCGTGTAGCGGTAGTTATTAAAGAAGCGCACCAATTTGTCGCCTGAAGGAACATAGAATTGTTGTCCTCCCTTCTGACCTGCTACGAAAATAGAGTATTTAAGATCTACTTTTCCACGTTCTACATCATTGTCTTGCTTCTTCGCACGGAGTGAATCGTAAAGCCCTGCTTTGTCGAGCAAATCAGAACTTACGCCTTCGCAAAGTTTTAAGAACTCTGAATAATTAGTATTTCCTTGCAATATCTTATAAGTGGTATTGGTGGTAGCCTGCATCGGACGATCCAAGAAGTAAGTCATACCATTACCGTAACCACGACTTTCGCGCGTTTGGTCGTAAACTGCAGTAATTGTTGATTCATAAGCAGCACCAGTGCCCTTCAATTGCTCCTGGAATCCGCCCATCACCTTAGCACCGACACCTCGGGTACCATTGCTTTCAACGATAACAGGAGCACCATCACGAGAAATAAAATATTTGCGGTTAGCATTGAATCCTTCGCGATCATCATTATCGTGAACCAAAATATGGTGATTCACCATTTCAATCAACAGATTCTTCTTTACATAACCGTTACTACCAAGTAGTTCAATAGGAGAGTGTCCCTCACTTGATTTACTAGTCACTTCGCGGTCGCCTTGCTTAGCACCTGTAGCTGGATTCCACTGCCATGCAGTTTGTCTTACGGCCAAAACTTTCACTCCACTAGGTGCACCCTTTGTTGTAGAAGGCGTCCATCTGTAATATAATTTTTGAGCCTTAGACATTGATGCAGGATCAAAATATCCTGTCGTACCCAAACCTTCATCCGTAGGAACAAAGAAGGTGAAGCGGCTTTGCATTGCCTTCAAATAAGTAGAAAAATATTGCTGCAAAGGCGCTTTTGCGTAGTCACTACCTTGTACAAATGAATCGTCTGCACGCACCACAGTACTTACAATCTGAGTATTACTACTATAAAGCGCTGGTGCCAAAACAGAAGCATAATCGGCAGGCGAAATCACACGATTAAGTACATAAATCACACCATTGTTCGCCAATTTGGTCTTATCAATAATGCTCTTGTAAGCATCCTGACTTGGATAATCACGCAAGGGGAACATTGGGTCGCGCGCATCATTCGTAATCGTTAGATACTTCGAAGGAACACTCTCATTGAAAGAAGCCTTCATCAAGTTATTCAACAAAGGCTGAACAATTTTGAGAGGAATCTGGTCGATATTCACAAGAAGATTCTCATCTGTATTCTCGAGTACTCCATAACGTTCAATCAACACACGACCACCACCATTAACAAAGTAATCGCGCATTGCCTTATCATTTGGCACAAACATCGCGGCCATATCATTCTCCTTCAAACTACCTCCAGCAGGCTTATAAGAATTCCAACCTGGATCATAATTCAAGAGAGGCAAATCATTATTCGCAACACGATCTGGCCCAACATTCAAACGTCCGGTCTTTGTATTTACTGCAAAGTAACGTTTCTCAAACACAGAGTCTACATTGGCACTATAAAGAGCTTTGTAGTTAGAAGTCAAGGTTGCGTCGTAATAAGGAGCACTAAAACGCTCCAACATATGACTAAAGATTTGCGTTTCACTATCTTTTCGCAGCTCTTCAGCCATACTACTTGGTGGCACAAGCACTTTATCCAACACATGTACATAACCGTTCAAGCAAACAATGTCTTGTTGCATCACGCGCGAATCATAAACATAAGAGCGAGTAGCATCACCATCATTCCATCCATTCTTATCTCCAACGATAAACGCCACGTCACCACGAGTCACACGCTGCTCCTTCATGTTATTTTCCAAGAAGTGCGTCATCATAGGCTCTGAATCATCAGTGGCCATCACAATACTCTTTGCCACACCTTCTTTATGAAAACGTTCCCAGAAGTTTTTCTCTTCTTTGTCTCGCGTATAGTTAAAAGGCAACTCTTCAGGCTTCCACAACTTGACACTATCCACCACTGCGGCCGCAGTATTTTGACGGAGTGCCAAATTTTTCGCGCCATTCTCACCATTGCCCATCATTTCGATAACATAGGCATTGTTCAATTGGTTACCATTAAAAAGAATGCGCTTCTGTGCAGGTGACAACTTTTCATACGAAGTCACCCCCCATGGATTATTCTTAAAGAAATTATCATAAGCCGCATCAGGAGCCACAAACACTGTTTTACTACCCGTCTTTGACATAACCTCCTTATAACCAAGGTCTTCAATCAGACGCACCGTGTAGTTAAACGTATTACGACTCTTTAGTTCGTCATAAATGCTACCTCCCAAGAAACTCGGACGAGTTTCATCGAGTTTATAGTCATCTTGACAAGAGTACGTGATGCCGCCAATTGAGAGCAACAGGAAAGCACCAAACATGGTCTTACCCATTCTGCAAAAACGGTTTTTCATACACATGCTTTTTATCATTTATTATGCATTCGTTTGATTATTGCTAGTTAATTTGTGCAGGATAAAGTGCTATTATCTCCACACGACATAGCAAAAATAACAGAAAACCTCCGTATAACCAAATTTCTCGCCCGCAAATTTACTCCTTCGTGTAATGTTTTTAATTGACAAAGTCAAGCGTGAAGAAAAAAAACGATTTTCTATGCTTTTAGAAAGCAATCCCTGCATATTTTTTCGATATTCATTTAAAACCCAGGATTTATAGAGCGATATAGGCGACTACACTTTGCAAAATGGGGGAGTAAAATTGACACTCCACTTTACACCAGCATCGCAAATCCAAACAACAAAACGCCACAAACCGTAAACATTCTATAACACACTAAACTAAAAACGACAACTACACTAAGCACATTCCTTCCCACACTCTCCTGCCCAAATCCTACTATGGAAACTTCAAACATCCCCCCAACATCCACTTCCATGCAACATACCCCAACCACAACGCAACAAAACCACAGAAAGCGAAACAAACAGTACCGCACTCGAGAAATACCACATCATTTTCTCTCAAAAAAATCCATACGAGTTCTCATACATTCCAAAAAACTACAAGGATTAATCTCCCACCACTCAGAAATGACAATAAATATCAGAAAAGAAATCGACATATAAAACACACCATAAAGTTCTAATATTCAGAATATTTACATTCAAAACAAAAGACATAAAACTATATGATGATATTCTCAGAATATAGAAATTTAAAGACATTATAAACCACACAAACCATGCAACTTCATCACAAACCACCACGCAACACACTCCACCAACCAGCGACCTCTGGCTGAATAGTCAAAACACGCCCCAACCATGCGAGCGCAAACCACCAGCCTTCTGGTTTGTTCATATCACACAAAATCAGTATCTTTGCAGATGGTTGCCCTATGCGCAGCCATAATAGCCTATGTATTACATCTCCAAACGCATCGAAATAGCCTACTCTCACCAACTCAAACTCGACTACGAGAGCAAATGTACGCGCCCACACGGACACAATGGCATCGTTACGGTCTATTGCTGTGCCGAAGAGTTAAACGAATATGGAATGGTCGTCGACTTCACCCACGTCAAACAAAAGGTGCAAGACAAACTCGACCATCGCAATGTCAACGAAATTCTCCATTTCAACACCACCGCCGAAACATGGCACACTGGATTTGCGAACAAATCCCCAATGCCTACAAAGTTTCCTTCCAAGAGAGCGAAGGCAACGTGGCGGTCTATGTGAAACCAGGATTTGAGCATGCAGCGCTCTAATCAACTCGCGCGAAAACTTCCTATCCTCCTAGACACAGAAAGCGTCTAGGCAACTCACCCCAATGAAAGTAAACGAAATATTCTATTCTCTTCAAGGCGAAGGATATTGGACGGGAACGCCTGCGGTGTTTGTTCGATTAAGTGGATGCAATCTCAAATGCTTCTTCTGCGACACCGCACACGAAACGGGAGTGCAACAAAAAGAAGCCGACATCGTGTCGGAAGTATTGAAATATCCTGCTCACCACGTTGTCATCACAGGAGGCGAACCCTCGCTCTTCCTCACTCACTCTTTGGTTGAAGCCCTGCACCAAGTTGGAAAATTCGTAGCTGTGGAAACCAACGGCACACATCCTCTTCCCGACAACGTCGATTGGATAACCCTCTCTCCCAAAGACGCTTTTGTGCCCAACGCCACCCCAACGCTCACACGTTGCAACGAATTGAAAGTGGTTTGCGACGGCACTCCACCTCCCACTTATCCCAACATCACGGCCGACCATCGTTTCCTTCAACCCTGCGATGTCGGCAATCAACAAGAAAACCAGCGCATCATGGCCGCCACCGTGAACTTCTGCTTAGAAAATCCGGAATGGCGACTCTCCTTGCAAACCCATAAAATCGCTGGTTTCCAGTAATCCTACCTAAAAAATTCCCTCATCTCATAAGGCTCATGAAGCATATCCGAAATTTCTGCATTATCGCCCACATTGACCACGGTAAAAGCACTTTAGCCGACAGACTGCTGGAACGCACGTCTACCATAAAAGTCACCGAAGGTCAGATGCTCGACGACATGGACCTCGAAAAGGAACGTGGTATCACGATCAAAAGTCACGCCATCCAAATGAACTACAAAATGGATGGTCAAGACTACGTGCTCAATCTCATTGACACTCCGGGACACGTGGACTTCGCTTATGAGGTGAGTCGCTCCATTGCAGCCTGCGAAGGTTGTCTCCTCGTAGTAGACTCCACGCAAGGCGTTCAAGCACAAACCATCTCCAACCTCTACATGGCCATCGAGCACGATTTGGAAATCATCCCCGTGCTCAACAAATGCGACATGCCCAACTCCATGCCTGAGGAAGTGGAAGATGAAATCATCGAACTCATTGGTTGCAAACGCGAAGACATCATTCGCGCCTCCGGCAAACCGGTGAGGGTGTCGACGACATTCTCCGCGCCGTTATTGAGCGCATTCCCGCGCCCGAAGGCGACCCCGATGCACCTTTGCAAGCACTCATTTTCGACTCCGTCTTCAATTCCTATCGCGGCATCATTGCCTACTTCAAGATTGTCAATGGTTCCATTAAAAGTGGAGAAAACGTCATCTTCGTCAACACTGGACGACAATATAAAGCCGACGAAGTGGGAGTGCTCAAAATGGAACTTTCTCCCAAAAAACAACTCTCCTGCGGTGATGTGGGTTACATTGTGAGTGGCATCAAAACAGCCACTGAAGTCAAAGTGGGCGATACCATCACCACTGTGGAGCGTCCGTGCGACAAAGCCATTGAGGGTTTTGAAGAAGTAAAACCCATGGTCTTCGCAGGTGTATACCCCATTGAAACAGAAGATTTTGAACTCCTTCGTGCATCGCTAGAAAAACTTCAACTCAACGATGCTTCTCTCTCCTTCCAACCCGAATCATCAGTGGCACTCGGTTTCGGATTCCGTTGCGGATTCCTAGGATTGCTCCACATGGAAATCGTGCAAGAACGCCTAGACCGTGAGTTCAACATGAACGTCATCACGACAGTGCCCAACGTAAGTTATAACATTTACGACAAGCACCTCGACATGAAGGAAGTGCACAACCCTGCTGGTATGCCCGATGCCATGGAAATCGACCACATCGAAGAACCCTACATCCGCGCTTCCATCATCACGCGCACCGACTTCATTGGCAACATCATGACCCTTTGTTTGGGCAAACGCGGTGAACTCATCAAGCAGGAATACGTTTCGGGCGACCGCGTAGAATTGCACTACGATATGCCTTTGGCTGAAATCGTCATTGACTTCTACGACAAACTCAAGTCAATATCAAAGGGGTACGCCTCTTTCGACTATCACCCCATTGGTTTCCGCCCCTCAAAACTCGTGAAACTCGACATTCTCCTCAACGGAGAACCTGTCGATGCGCTTTCCACATTGACCCACGTTGACAACTCTGTCTATTTTGGACGTCGCATGTGCGAAAAACTCAAAGAACTTCTCCCCCGTCAACAATTTGACATCGCCATTCAAGCCGCCATCGGTGCAAAAATCATTGCCCGCGAAACGGTGAAGCAATTGCGCAAAGATGTTACCGCAAAATGCTATGGAGGTGACGTGAGCCGTAAGCGCAAACTCCTCGAAAAACAGAAGCGCGGTAAAAAGAAGATGAAGGAAATCGGCAACGTGCAAGTGCCTCAAAAAGCCTTCCTCGCTGTCTTGAAACTCGACTAAATTTCCCTTCTCAAGCCTCCAACTCTTGACTATGCTTCCGCTCGCCAGTGAGACGAAGAGGTCCTCACCTCTCCTCCTGCTCCACTTGCCATCATAGTCAGCACAACATATTCGGAGCTTTGCTCCCTCTTTCTCGATAAAAATTGACATCATGATAGAGAAAATCAAGCAGTTGCTCGCTGAAGTGCCGAGCCTTGCTGCACAAAATGACGAACAGCTAGAAGCACTTCGCTTGAAATATCTAAGTAAGAAAGGCCTCATCAATCAACTGATGGCGGATTTCCGCAATGTTGCGGCCGATCAAAAGCGCGAAGTTGGTGTGCACATCAACCAGTTGAAAGATGCTCTCCAAACGCGTTTCAACGAACTCAAGACGGAGCTCTCTACCACAGAGGAAGACCATTCTCATCTCGACCTCACACGCACCCCCTACCCCATCGCCCTCGGCACACGTCACCCTTTGTCGGTGGTGAAACAAGAAATCATCGACATCTTCTCTCGCATGGGATTCTCGCTTGCCGATGGTCCTGAAGTGGAAGATGACTGGCACGTGTTTGGTGCTATGAACTTTGCAGAAGACCACCCTGCTCGCGACATGCAAGACACCTTCTTCATCGAATCGCACCCCGATGTCATCCTCCGCACCCACACTTCTAGTGTGCAAAGCCGCGTGATGGAGTACACTCAACCTCCCATTCGCGTCATCTGCCCAGGACGTGTGTATCGCAACGAAGCCATTTCTGCTCGCGCACACTGCTTTTTCCACCAAGTGGAAGGCTTGTACATCGACAAAGATGTGTCTTTCACCGATTTGAAACAAGTGCTCCTCACCTTCGCACGAGAAATGTTTGGTGCCGACACGCAAATCCGCTTGCGTCCCTCTTATTTCCCCTTCACTGAGCCTTCTGCCGAAATGGACATCTCCTGCAACATTTGTGCAGGTGATGGCTGTGGATTCTGCAAACACACTGGCTGGGTGGAAATTCTCGGTTGCGGTATGGTAGACCCCGCAGTGTTGGAAGCCAACGGTATCGACTCCACCGTCTACAAAGGCTATGCCTTCGGTATGGGTGTGGAACGTATCACCAACTTGAAATACCAAGTCAAAGACTTGCGTCTCTTCTCTGAAAATGATGTCCGTTTCCTCGACCAGTTTATGGCTGCTCACTAATCGGACTTCTTGCCTAACATCAATCCCCGCTATTTTCTCTCCTTGAAAATAGTGGGGATTTTGCTTTTGTTTCCCACTTGCACAGACGCGAACAACTGTGTTTTTCAAACAGCAGCACCACTTTAGCCTTAGATTTTGCGCTTTGATAAGGGGTGATGAAACCATCCACAAGAGTAAAGTGACAATGAAAAGTATCCTGTCGTAGTCAGACGATTGAAACGTGGATTTAGTGGAGATAATGGAGAACCTAGGTGTTAGATTTGAGATTATGGTTTTGCCGTGAAAGCAGAAATGAGCGAGAAGCAGACTTTATGATGCGCCCTTATAGATATAAGCACACATAAAGGCTCAAAGAGAGAAAAAATCGGGAAAAAGTGAAGAAAAAATTGCGCTACCCTTACTCTTTATCATCTACACATAGCAAAACAAGCACATTATATACAACTGTTCAGATGCACCCGACTAGAAAAAAAGAATGAAGCAGGCGGAGATGGAGCGCAACTATCAAGACGAGAAGAATCTCTAAAAAATGCCGCGCTACTTCCTCGCACGCGTGCGCAATGCGCGCGCACTATCTACAGCAATTTAGTTTTTTTGCTGTCACATCTGTCACACACGCTTCAAAAAGCAAGCGAACAATCTAGAAAATCCCACCAAACAAACTCTCTCAAAAGGAGAGATGCGATGATGCCATTTGAGGGCTTTGAGTTAAAGTATATAAACAACATACTTAACACATTGATTACAAGTCATTTCCAACAAGTATGTGACACTTGTGACAGCAAAAATACGAAAACTCCTGTATTGTGCGCGTATACGCGCACGCGCGAGGATGGTGAATTATAGATATTTTACCATTAAAATTCAAACATTGAGGCGTGTCGGACGTTTTCTTCAAAACAAGGGACTTTTTCTTCAAAATAAGGGACGTTTTTTCCAAAACAAGGGACTTTTTCTTCAAAACAAGGGACTTTTCCTGAGAAAAGTATTAGACTATTTGACGAAACCAAAGCCCCTTTCTCCAACACCATTGGAGGGTTTGATTTACGATGTGGCAACCCCCTTAATAAATCTATGGCCTTTGATTTGCCCCTCGTTCTTTTTTCGTAAATTTGCAGGTAGAGAGCAGGATGCTCACACCACTTTTTTTCAAGATCAGCACAAATGGAACTAGATATTCTCCCCCTCGGCCTACCCACAGACGCACAGCAACCTTTGGTGATAGCCGGCCCCTGTTCGGCAGAAACCGAAGAACAAGTTGTCCAAACGGCACAAGCTCTAGCGGAAAAGGGTTGTCACATCTTTCGCGCTGGAGTGTGGAAACCACGCACAAAACCCGGTGGTTTTGAGGGAGTTGGAGAAAAGGCTCTGAAATGGTTGCAACGAGTGAAAAAAGAAACGGGAATGCTAGTAGGCACTGAAGTGGCCACTCCCGAACACGTGGAACTTTGTTTGCAGCACGACATTGACCTGCTGTGGATTGGCGCGCGCACCACAGCGAATCCCTTCGCAGTGCAATCTCTTGCCGACTGTTTGCAAGGAGTCGATGTGCCTGTGCTGGTGAAAAATCCCGTGAGCCCCGACTTAGAATTGTGGATTGGTGCTATGCAACGCCTCAACCAAGCAGGCATCCAACGCATAGGCGCCATTCATCGTGGTTTTTCCAGTTACAACAACAAACTCTATCGCAACAATCCAACGTGGCAAATTCCCATAGAACTGCGACGTCGCATTCCCGAACTCCCCATCATTGGCGACCCGAGTCACATTGGAGGCAAACGCGAGCTTATAGCTCCCCTCTGTCAGCAAGCCATGGATTTGGGCTTCGATGGTCTCATCATCGAAACGCATTGCACCCCCGACAAGGCTTGGAGCGATGCTGCCCAACAAGTCACTCCCGACGTGCTTCATTACATTCTCTCGCTCCTCGTTGTTCGCGACAAACGACAACAAATGGATGAGATTGCCGACTTGCGCCAACAAATCGATGATATAGATCATCAGCTCATGGAACTTTTGGCACATAGAATGCGCGTTTGTCGCCAAATTGGTCAATATAAACGCAATCACAACGTGACTGTGTTTCAAGCCAATCGCTACAATGAAATTTTTAGACAAACGAAGTGCGCAAGGTGTTTTGTGTGGCATGAACGCAGAATTTATTTCCACTATTTTTGAGAGCATTCACGAAGAGTCGGTGCGACAACAGATGGACGTCATCCACCAATAGAAAAGGAGGTAGATTTATAGGTTCGAAAACAATCAACAAAGTCCTTTTCTGATGCTAAACCATCAAGTTCTAGCCTTTCTTCTTCAAGAATTTCAACCCTTAGCAAAGTCTATTCGAATCACCCCAAAGAAGAATAAAAGAGAATGCCATTAGTAGCTCATTTTCATGCGTAAAATTGAGGTCATCTCATAAGAAAGTAGTAACTTTGCTCTATACCTCAACACAGCATCAGTGTTGCAGAAAATGATTTGTTAACTCCACACCCTCACACATGATTTCCTCCCTCAACACTTCCAGCGCTATCCACTTGATTGTAGTGGACTGCCAGCACGATTTTTGCCATCCTCAAGGTGCACTCTATGTGCCTAAAGCCGAACAGGCTGTGCAACACGTGGCTCAACTTCTGAAAAAGTGGACTTGTGGAACGCGTGACTTTCACGCTCGACTGGCATCCTCTCGATCATTGCTCTTTTTGTCACACAAGGTGGACAGTGGCCTGTACACTGTGTGCAACACACACGCGGAGCAGGACTCGACGAACAATTAGATTTGCGCGAAATGACTACACTCTCTCCCACTTTTTGTGACAAAAAGGTGCTGACCACAATCGAGAGGAATACGGGGCTTTTTTTCAAAGCCATCGCCCGAAGAACTTGCGTTGCTCCAAACGGGAAACGTGGTGGTGTGTGGCATCGCTGGCGACTATTGTGTGCTGGAAACACTGAAAAATGTGTTGAAAGTGCGTCCTGACGCTCAAATCTTTCTCGAAGGCATCGCTTCTATCGATGGCGGAGAATCGCTCAATGGCTTCTTGGCGCAACACAACGTTTCCACCTTTCAAGCAAAACTTTCCTAACCTCTGAAGATTTCACCGACATGAACGCAACAACATTCAACGAACGCAGCATCGCTCTGCTCACCGATCTCTACGAAATCACAATGGCTAACGGCTATTTTGAGGAGGGAAGACAAAAAACAGAAGTTGTTTTCGATGTGTTTTATCGTCAAATTCCTGATCAGGGTGGTTTTGCCATCTTTGCAGGACTAGAACAGATTGTGGAATATATTGAGCAACTCCATTTCTCGGCAAAAGATGTGGACTATTTGCGTTCGCTCCACCTCTTTTCGGAAGAGTTCTTGAACTATCTGGCAAATTTTTCCTTCTCTGGAAGCATTGACGCCCTTGCAGAAGGTACGATAATTTATCCCAACGAACCCTTGCTGACAGTGACGGCACCCATCATTGAGGCGCAACTCATTGAAACGTTTTTGCTCACACAAATCAACCACCAGAGTTTGATTGCCACTAAGGCCAACCGCATTGTGCGCGCTGCTAAAGGGCGCAGAGTGGCTGACATGGGCGCACGTCGCGCTCACAACATTGACGCTGCAGTGTATGGTGCGCGCGCGGCCTACATTGGCGGTGTGCACAGCACAGCAACAGTGTTGGCTGGACAGCTGTTTGGCATTCCCGTGGTGGGAACGATGGCGCACAGTTGGGTGATGTTCTTCGATGGAGAATATGATGCCTTTAAACGATATGCTGAAATCTATGGCGATGCTTCCGTCTTCTTGGTGGACACTTACGACACGCTCAACTCGGGTGTGCCCACTGCCATCAAAGTGGCAAAAGAGGTGTTGCACCCCAAAGGACAACGCTTGAAGGGGGTGCGCATAGACTCAGGAGATATGGCTTATCTGTCGAAAAAAGTGCGCAAGATGCTCGATGAAGCCGGACTGAAAGATTGCTTGATTATGGCTTCTAACAGTTTGGACGAGCGCACCATCTCTTCCATCATCGCACAAGGCGGATGTGTGGATAGTTATGGAGTGGGTGAACGTCTCATCACTGCCTACAGCGATGCTAAATTTGGCGCAGTCTACAAATTGGCTGCCATCAAACAAGGTGACCACTTTGTGCCGAAAATTAAATTATCAGAAAACATTGGAAAAATCACCAACCCTGGTGTGAAACAACTCTATCGCGTCTATTCTGACAAAGGGGCATCGATTGCTGATCTCATCACCAATACAGGAGAAACCCCAAAGGATGGCGAGGATTTCACCTACATCTGTCCCGATAAACCCTGGAAACCTCGTGTGTTCTCCAATTGCACCTTCCGTCCGCTGCTGCAACCTCTCTTCCGTGAGGGTAAATTAGTGGCGAAATTGCCGAAGTTGGAAGAAATTCGCCAATATGTGCAGCGACAACTCCAGAACGAAGTGTGGACGGAGGAACAGCGTTTTGAAAATCCGCACCAACACTATTTGGATATGAGCGAAGGTTACTACCAAATGAAACTGTCGCTGATGCAAGAACACAAATAGTTCTTTGAGCGGTGTTTGAGTTGATTAGTTGTTTTTACACTTGCAGGCAGCCCCTACACACTTGATGGTTGCCTCTTCAAATGAGGATTACAGACACTGATGGCAATACTTTTCGGCGTCTCAAGGTGCTACAATTTAAGAAGAAAGTGTATCTTTGCAGTAGGCAACAAGTTAGTGACGTCTTCTCAAAAATTACTCTCTATATAATAGCAAAATGGCAAAAAAAGAAATAGTAATTTCCGACAATAGCGCGGACAAACTTAAAGCATTGCAAGCTGCAATGTCGAAGATTGAAAAGGACTTTGGTAAAGGTTCTATTATGAAAATGGGTGACCAAGAGGTGGAACACGTGGATGTGATTCCTACGGGTTCTATCAGTCTTGACCACGTGCTCGGCGTGGGGGGCTATCCTCGTGGACGCATCATTGAAATCTATGGTCCTGAATCTTCTGGTAAAACGACCTTGGCTATTCACGCAATTGCAGAAGCGCAAAAGCGCGGTGGCATCGCTGCATTCATTGATGCTGAACACGCTTTCGACCGCTTTTACGCGAAGGAGTTGGGAGTAGACATTGACAATCTCTACATTTCTCAACCCGACAACGGTGAACAAGCTTTGGAAATTGCCGACCAGTTGATTCGCTCTTCTGCTATCGACATCATTGTTATTGACTCTGTGGCTGCACTCACGCCTAAGGCTGAAATCGAAGGCGATATGGGTGACAACAAGGTGGGGCTTCAAGCGCGCTTGATGAGTCAGGCTTTGCGCAAAATCACGGCTACCATCTCTAAAACCAACACCACTTGCATCTTCATCAACCAATTGCGCGAAAAGATTGGGGTGATGTTTGGTAATCCCGAAACTACAACGGGGGGTAATGCCTTGAAATTCTATGCTAGTGTGCGCCTCGACATTCGTCGCGCGAGTGTAATCAAAGATGGAGAAACTCCCATTGGTGCCATCACACGCGTGAAAGTGGTGAAAAACAAGGTGGCTCCTCCTTTCCAACGCTGCGAATTTGAAATGGCATTCGGTAAGGGTATTTCTCGATTGGGTGAAATCGCTGACCTTGGTGTGGAATATGGTATCATCAAGAAGAGCGGTTCGTGGTATAGTTATGGTGAAACACGTTTGGGGCAAGGCCGTGAAGGTTTAAAGCGCGTGCTGACTGACAATCCTGAACTCTGCGACGAAATCAGCGAACAATTGGTGGCAGCTATGAAAGGTGTGGAATTATCTCCAGGCAACCCTGATGCCGACACAGATGCTGCTGATGCTGGCGAAGAATAGTCTCACTATGGAGATTTATGACGCTTACCATAGTGGAAACTCAGCTCTAATATACAACAACGGAGTGTTTATCTCGTGATAAACACTCCGTTGTTCTTTTCACCCCCAATCGGTCATTTAAGACTAAACAGATTGGATTGTTGACGAGTTTGTTCGGTATTGTCCGAAAGGGAGAATGTCTTCCAAGATGAGGAAGAGATGCTGTGACTATCGTTGTGCGATTTCTTCGAGCATTTTCCAGCACTGCAAGAGTCCGCGTGGCACGTGGAAACAGCCTTTCCACTTTCCGCCTTTGAGGGTGAGCAGCACTTCGCCTTGACGGTTGAGATAACCAAACCATTCTCCTCCCTTTTCGGCATCGGTGAAATGCGACCACACATAATCGTGTACACGCTCGAACCATTCTAAGCACTTTTCATTGCCGGTGAGTTGATAGCCCTTGAGCATGGTGATGAGTGTTTCGATGTGCACCCACCAGAGTTTCTGATCCCACTCGAGTTGCTGAAGGGGACGTCCTAGACGATCCATAAAATAGAAGATGCCGCCGTGCTGTTTGTCCCAACCATATTCGGCTTCTGCTAAAGCGATTTGGCAGGCTTTTTCGATGAGTTCCGGACGATGGAGACGTATTCCCAAATCCATGATGAACCACATGGCTTCGATGGCGTGTCCTGGATTCATCAAACGACCGTCCATGCAGTCCACAAGTTCGTTGTCGAGACTGAGATGCTCGACGATGAGTCCTAACTCGGGACGATAGAACACGTCCATCACTTCGTGAATGCAGGTGTCGATGGTTTGCTGCAAGAATTCGGGGGTGAGGAGGTGTTCGATTTCGAGTGCTACGTTGCAAAGAATCATGGGAAGCGCGAAACTCTTCATGGCTCTTGCTCCAGCAGCGGCTTTGTTCCAACGACCTTTGGGATTGTCTACCTTGGAAAGCACAATATCAAATGTGCGACGCGCGATGTCGGCATATTCTTCGTTGCCTGTGGCTAAGGCTAGTTGTCCGAAGGCGATAACGGCAAAGGTGTAGGAGAATATGTTGTAGGGTTCTACGAGGGGACGTCCTTCTCTGTCGAGCGAAAAATAGAAGTTGAGCTGTCCATCATGGGCTTTTTCCTTTAGGAATTCAGCTCCCTGAATGGCGGCATCCAACCATTGTTGGCGTGTTTCGGCAGATACCGTGGGTTCTTGTACTGTGTTGTAGAGTTTAGCGAGCATCCACACTTCGCGTCCTTGCATCCACACGAATTTGTCGGTGTCGAAGACGCTACCATCGCGCTCTAAACAATGAAGGAAGCCTCCAAATTCATGGTCGATGGAATGATTCATCCAAAAGGGGATGACTTGTTGCAGGAGTTCTTGCTTATATTGTTCGGCAAGTTTTGAGAAATCAATCATAATGGGGTAAATGGTGTGGGGTTGTTGTAGGGCAAAGTTACGACAAACGCAGGGAATAAACAACAATGCTGTGGGAGAATACAGCACAAAAATGAGCGAAGGAGGATAAAAAAAAGAGTTGATGCGCTTTGTAGCACACCAACTCATTTGATGATATTTTGGTTTTGACTGAAATCGTTGTTTCAGTCGGTAGTTCTGGCTTATTCGTTGCGCTATTATTGATTTTCTCTTTCTTCGTGCATATCAATTTCTTGACCGTTTTGGTCGATGAATTTGTAGTCGAGGAAAGCGAGGCTCTGATCAGGGATAATCTTGAGGGCGCGGCTGTAATGAAATTGCCAACGACGATGCAAAGAGATGAATCCTTGATTGATGTAGGCTGCAACGAACGGATGAACGTGAAGTCGGAACTTCTTAATACCTAAGTCTTCTGTGATCATTCTGATCTTCCCCTCCAACGCGTCTGTGAAGAGGTAAGATGATTTTATTTTTCCTGTGCCTGCGCACGATGGGCATTCTTCTTCTACCTTGACATCCATCGCAGGACGTACGCGCTGTCTGGTGATTTGCATCAAACCAAACTTTGATAGGGGCAGGATGTTGTGGCGAGCGCGGTCTTTCTTCATATTTTCCACCATACGCTCATAGAGCTTTTGGCGGTTTTCAGGCTGCGCCATATCAATGAAATCGACCACAATGATGCCTCCCATGTCGCGCAAACGGAGTTGTCGGGCTAATTCGTCAGCGGCTCCGAGATTGACGTCTAGAGCGTTGACTTCTTGTCCTTCGACACTCTTGCTGCGATTTCCAGAGTTGATGTCCACCACGTGCAAAGCTTCTGTATGCTCAATGATCATATAGGCACCGTGCTTGTAGGTGACGGTTCGGCCGAGGGATGACTTAATCTGTTTGGTAACAGAGAAATTGTCAAAAATCGGCACGTTGCCTTTGTAGAGCTTCACAATGTCTTTGGCTTCAGGAGCGATGAGTGATACGTAGTCGCGCACTTCTTCAAAGACATTCTTGTCGTTGATGTGGATGCTGGAGAAAGAAGGATTGAATAGATCTCGAAGGAGTCCCACGGTGCGGCTGGTTTCTTCGTAAACAAGGGTTGCTTTGTCTAGAGAGTCAGCTTGCTGTATGTTGGCAATGGCGTTTCCCAGCGACTTTCAAGTATGCGCAACTCTTGGTCAAGTTCTGCAACACGACGACCTTCTGCCACTGTGCGGATGATGACACCGAAACCTTTGGGTTTGATGCTGTGCACAAGTTGTTTGAGACGGGCGCGCTCTGCGTCGCTTTTGATTTTGGTGGATACACTCACCTTGTCGGTGAAGGGGATGAGCACCAAATAACGTCCAGCAAAGGATATTTCACAGGTGAGACGGGGTCCTTTTGTGGAGATGGGTTCTTTGACGATCTGAACGAGTACTTCTTGACCAACTGAAACGGTGTTTTGTATTTGACCGTCTTTTTCGGTGTTGGGCTGACGAGTGACTTTATTCAGCGGAAGGGGTTTTCTTTTCCCCCCTTTAATCAGACTTAGATAGTGTTCAAACTGACGATACCTCACTCCTAAATCGAGATAATGGAGGAAAGCATCGCGTTCATATCCGACATTCACGAAGCAAGCATTGAGCCCGGGCATGATTTTCCGAACCTTTGCTAAGTAGATGTTGCCCACTGCGAACTGTTCCGATCGTCCTTCTTGTTGAAACTCTACCAGACGTTTGTCTTCGAGTAGGGCAATCGAAATGTCGTTCTTTTGGACATCGACGATAACTTCGCTAGTCATGATGTTTGTGGTTTTGTGGCAAATCGGCAACACACTGCGCACCCCTGTCGCGAATTTCTAGTATTTGCAGACAAGTGCTTGCACACTAGAATTTGCAGACTAGTGTTCGCGAACTCCTGCCGCGAGTTTCTAGTATTTGCGAACTAGTTGTCATCCGATAATGGAAGTGTGCACTTGAGGTGAGCCACGCCACAGTTACAGTAGTCAGTAAAACAGAAAAGTTAAAAGCCAGCACCTTCGCAGGGCGAAGCCACATTGACTTTTAACTTTCCAGCCGTCATTGCAAGAGATTACTTGCTCTTGTGACGGTTCTTGCGCAGACGCTTCTTGCGCTTGTGGGTAGACATCTTATGTCTCTTCTTTTTCTTTCCGTTAGGCATGATGGTTGAATTTAACTAGTTAATGAATATAGGAGAGAGCGTTGTGAATGAAAAGCGATGCTCTAGAAAAGAGCGTCTCCATTTCGTGACAGCTTCACTCAATTGACATCGAGCACAGCGTCTTCACAGCGTTGCATTATTTCTTGATGAGTTCTGCAAAAGTCTTGGCAGGCTTGAATGCAGGAATATAGTGCTCAGGAATGATGAGCGTAGTCTTTTGCGTAATGTTACGCGCTGTCTTTGCTGCACGCTTCTTGAGGATGAAGCTGCCGAATCCACGCAGATATACGTTTTCTTCTTTCGCGAGCGACTCCTTTACTGTTTCCATAAATGCTTCTACGGAAGCAAGCACAGTTGCGTTCTCAATGCCAGTCTTTTTGGCAATCTCCCTTACGATGTCTGCTTTGGTCATCTGTTCCTTGTTTTGAGTTATTGTTGAGGGCTATAGTTCAAATTGATTGCAAAGTTAATAATTTTCAGTGGATTATACCAAGTTCAATGCAAGTTTTTTTGTTTTTCCCTCATTCTTCGTGCTATAAACGGACAGAAATGGGGACTATTGTGCAACGGGAATTTTAGCAACACGCGCTTCGTGGCGGCCTCCTTCAAATGCCGTGTTGAGGAATTCGTCCATAATGGCAGCGGCGGTGGTGGTGTCAATGTATCTACCAGGCATCACCAACACATTTGCGTCGTTGTGCAAGCGTGTCATGTGTGCAATTTCGGGCATCCACACCAATGCAGCACGGATGTGCTGGTGTTTGTTGAGCGTCATTGAGATGCCTTCTCCGCTACCGCAAATGGCTATGCCTTGTGTGCAATCGCCTTTTGCTAAACCATTTGCTAAAGCGTGTGCGTAATCGGGATAGTCACAAGAGGCTTCACTCTGCGTGCCGTAATCCACATATTCTATTTGGTGCTCTTCGAGATATTGTTTTACAAAGGTCTTCAATTCGTAGCCGGCATGATCAGAAGCCAAACCAATTTTAGTCATTGTATCCGAGGTTTTATCGTGAATAACGCGCAAAACAATTCGTCTATTTCTTTTGCGCTAGAATATACATTGAAAGCAACGAGCAGAAATGAGCACCTTTTTTTCCAAGATGTTACTCATTTCTGCTCGCTTCTATGGGTTATCGACCGAGATAGTTCTTCACTTCTCCGAAGATATTTTCAGCGGTGAAACCGAACTTTTCGTCTAGAACGGTGAAAGGTGCACTATGTCCGAAATGGTTCAAACCATAAATGCGACCATTGCCAGCAGAAAGTGTTTCAAAGACTACGGGAAGACCAGCAGTCAAGAAGAATTTCTTAGCGGCAGTTGGGATTACGCTTTCGCGATATACCTCATCTTGGTGACGGAAAAGTTGTTCTGAAGGACAGCTCACCACGTTGGCGCGGATGCCTTCTGCCAAAAGCAATTCGCGAGCAGCCACCAAAGTGGAAACTTCAGAACCGCTTGCCACCAAAATCACATCGGGATTTTCTTCACTGATTACAGTGTAAGCACCACGACGCGCTCCTTCGTAATTGGTATTTCGGGTAAATCTTTCACGTTTTGACGGCTAAAAATCAAAGCCGTTGGTGTGTCAAGATTTTCCATTGCCATCTGCCAGCACATAGTCGTTTCGTGCACATCGGCAGGACGCAACACGCGCACCGAGTCGCGACCAGAATGGTTTTGGAGTTTCTCCATCAAACGAATCTGTGCTTCTTGTTCCACAGGTTCGTGCGTAGGTCCATCTTCACCAACACGGAAAGCATCGTGACTCCACACAAACTTCACGGGGAGTTCCATCAGAGCCGCCATGCGGATAGCGGGTTTCATATAATCGGAGAACACAAAGAAGGTGCCCATCGCAGTTTGCATACCTCCGTGTAGTGCAATACCAATGCAGATGCACGCCATAGTCAATTCGCTCACCCCTGCTTGGAGGAAACCGCCAGAGAAATCGTCGCGTTTGATTTCTGTAGTATGACGCAAGAAACCGTCGGTCTTATCTGAGTTACACAAATCGGCAGATGAAACAATCATATTACCCATGTGTTCAGAAAGCATCGCTAAGCACTCTGCAGAAGCATTACGAGTGGGACCATTGTTCTTCTGTTGCAAATCTTTCCAAGGCATTTCAGGCAAGCGTTGCGCCCACCAGTTTGCCAGGAGTTCTGCTTTTTCAGGATTTTCAGCAGCCCAAGTTTTCTCTTCCTTATGACGCGCAGCAACAATCTGCTTGAGTTCTTCTTTGCGATTTGCATAGAGTTCTGCCACTTCCGGACGAATCACGAAAGGATTTTCAGGATCGGCTCCCAGATTGCGCACTGTGTTGAGGTAAGCATCGCCACCGAGGGGTGCTCCGTGGGTGCGGCAGTCGCACTCATAACTAGAACCATCGGCTTGACGGCATCCCTTACCCATGACGGTGTGACCAATAATCAGCGTTGGACGCGCATCTTCTTCGTTGGCAGCACGAAGCGCTTCACGAATCTGCTCGGGATCATTACCATCAATTTCCAGCACATTCCAGTTCCAAGCGCGATACTTCATCGCTGTGTCTTCTGAAATCACATTCGCTGTGGGAGTTGAAAGTTGAATCTCATTAGCATCGAAGAACATTATGAGGTTGTCCAAACCAAGATGTCCTGCCAAACGACCTGCACCTTGAGAAATTTCTTCTTGCACGCCGCCGTCTGAAATATAAGCGTAGATGCGTTCCTTTTGGAAACCCTTGTTGCCCGTGCGAGCATAAAGAGCCTTAGCCGCAATCGCAGCACCAACAGCAAAAGTGTGACCTTGTCCAAGCGGGACCACTTGTATTCTCAATGCCGCGCTCGAAGTTCACTTCAGGGTGACCAGGCGTAGCCGAACCCCATTGACGAAATTCTTTAAGTTCATCGATAGAATAACGTCCGATGAGTGCAAGTTGCGCATAAAGCATTGGCGACATATGTCCTGGATCGAGGAAAAATCTGTCGCGACACTCCCATGTGGGACGTTCAGGATCGAAAATCAGAAATTCGCTAAAAAGTACATTGATAAAATCAGCACCGCCCATTGCACCACCAGGGTGACCAGATTTAGCACGTTCTACCATGCTTACTGCGAGTGTGCGAATGTTGTCAGCTGCGAGATTGAGAAGTTGGGTGGAGTTTGCCATGAGAATCGAAAAACTGCTATACGAAGCTCGATGAGGGATAAGGAGAAATATGGGTTAATGAAGTAATCTGTTTGAACAACTTCGCGCTCTTTTTTCCCAAAGAACCCGATGTATGTCGCATAATTACCCTTTTCTAGGGGCAAATATACGATTTTTTAAGCACAATGACAAACAAAACAACCCTAATTGCAAAGACGACTTGCGAAACGACGCTGTTTTGTTTGTTCTAACTGCGCAAAATAACCACAAACGCGCGCACCATGTTTGTAAATCACGCCATGTTCTTTCATCAGCTCGAAGAATGGAGAATGCTACAAAAACATATGCTCTAGCCACTCCCAATTTCGGAGTAGCTAGAGCATACAATTGAGGGATTCATATTCATTTCCAGCACACAGCTGAAAATGCACGAAGATACAAGTTACGTTGCGAAAACCTTCAAAAGGATTGCCCAGAAGAGAAGCAAGCACCAATGCTTCTTCCTTCTCCGCGCTTCAACACGCTGCACAACGATTGTATGAATTATATAGCAAATCTATTTGATGATTTCCAACTTGCGGAACACGCCTACAAGCGCTGCCACTGCGCGATCCACTTGTTCGTGCGTGTGGTTAGCCATCAGTGCAATGCGCACCAACGTGTCGGTGGGATGACAAGCAGGAGGAACAACAGGATTGATGAACACGCCTGCTTCAAAAGCCATTGCAGTAGCTGCAAACGTCTTTTCGAGGTCGCGCACATAGAGCGGAATGATAGGACTCTGTGTGTCGCCAATTTCGAAACCTTCTTCTTTGAAGCGTTTCAGCGCATAGTTCGTCACTTCCCAAAGTGCTTCCAAACGCTCGGGTTCGCGCTTCAAGATGCGCAATGCTTCCAAGGCAGAAGCTGTTGCGGCTGGTGTGTTAGACGCTGAGAAAATATAGGTGCGCGCTGTGTGACGAAGATAGTCGATAATGGCACTGTCGGCAGCGATAAAACCACCTATGGAAGCCAAACTCTTAGAGAATGTTCCCATGATGAGATCCACATCATCGGTGAGTCCGAAGTGGTCGCAAACACCGCGACCCTGACGACCAAACACACCAACACCGTGTGCTTCATCCACCATCACCGTAGCTCCATACTTCTTCTTGAGTTCAATGATTTTGGGCAAATCGCAGAGGTCACCTTCCATAGAGAAAACACCATCCACAACGATGAGTTTCACGGCATTCTCTTCACACTTTTGGAGTTTGCGTTCCAAATCCTCCATATCGTTGTGCTTATAGCGCAACTGTTTTGCCATCGACAAACGGCGTCCATCTACGATAGAAGCGTGATCGCGATCGTCGCAAATCACATAGTCGTGAGGACCAAGGAGTGCAGGAATCACACCACTGTTCACCGTAAATCCAGTGGAGAAACAGAGGGCTTCGTCCTTACCCACAAACTCAGCGAGTTCTTTTTCCAATTCCACGTGAAGGTCGAGCGTACCATTCAAAAAACGGCTACCCGCACAGCCTGCACCATAACGGCGCATAGCCTGCACACCTGCCTCAATGACACGTTCGTCACCCGTCAATCCCGTGTAGGCATTAGAACCCAACATAATGACGTGATGACCGTCCATTTCAACTTCTGTGCCTTGCTTCCCTTCGATTTCGCGGAAATAGGGATAAAGACCTTGCTTTCTCACCTCATCAGGGAGAGTAAACTTAGATAAGCGTTCGTGAAGAATATCCATTGGTTTTGTGCATAGCGGACTACAGGAAAGTGGATTTTGAAGCGACATTACGACTTGCATTTCGCATCAGATGAACCCACTTTTCAGTACTTCCATCTTATTTCGTTATTTCTATTGGGTTGCAAAGTTACACATTTATCCCAACAAGTGTGCAACAATTGTATGAAAAAATGCCTTTTCATCGTTTTTCATCCCCTTCTTTACCCACAAACTCTAAAGTTTCAACTATCTTTGCAGATACATCAATTCCATTTCTTTTATGGCTCAGCGCATTCTTTTCATCATCAACCCCATTTCTGGCACCACTCGCAAAGGCAAAGTGGTCAAAGCCATTGAGCGACGCATTGACACCCAACGTTTCGCTGTCGAAATTCGCTACACGGAATATGCAGGTCACGCGGTGGAGATTGCGCGCCAAGCTGCCGAGGAGGGGTTCGACATCGTGGTTGCAGTAGGAGGAGATGGCACCATCAACGAGGTGGCACGCTCTCTTGTTCACACCAACACCGCGCTTGCCATCGTGCCCTCTGGAAGCGGCAACGGACTTGCGCGCCATCTGCTCATCCCTATGGACATAGAAAGCACTCGACGTCATCAATGCCAATGTTGTTACAGAATTAGATTACGGTTTAATCAACGATAAACCCTTTTTCTGCACCTGCGGAGTGGGATTTGATGCTTTCATCAGTTTGAAATTTGCTGAAGCGGGCACTCGAGGACTGAAAACTTATTTGGAAAAGACGCTCACTGACGGACTGCGCTATAAACCCGAAACTTATCGCATCTACATCGGAGGAGAAGAAGAAGGGGGAAATGCAAGAAATAGACGCTTTTCTAATTGCCTGCGCCAACGCCTCGCAATATGGCAACAATGCCTACATTGCCCCTGATGCTTCGATGAAAGACGGACTCATGGACGTCATCGTGTTGCAACCTTTCAGTATGCTCGAAGCACCCATTGTGGCGATGCAACTCTTCCAGCGCACCTTGCCCAACAACTCGCACGTCAAGACTTATCGCACCAACCGTTTGTGCATTGAGCGCACTGCCGATGGACCTGCCCACTGCGACGGTGATCCCTACGAAACGACAGCGCGCATCAATGTGGAATTGATTCCTGCCGGTTTGCGCGCCATCATCAACGAGAAGGCTTTGCTCACTCCAGCTAAATCATCGGTGCAATCTAATATGCTGCTCCGCACGCTTGAGCCTTTCCAGAAGCAAATCACCAACTTCCGCAATCAGGTGAATTCTCTCTTCGACATTTCTAATTCGTTGTTCTGCGGCTCAACTCCTCTTCACAGATTTCCTATGACCACGCTTCGTTCTTCATTGTTTTCCCTCCTGCTTTGCTCCACTGCAAGTGCTGCTTTTGCACAACAGTTTGAGCAACCTTCCCTGCCCGATTCCACCACTATGGTGCAAATCGGCACGCTAGCCACGGCCGGAGGGGGCAACTATCAGCCTTTTTGGTTCACCGCCAATCGCTGGGGGGCTGTGAGTGTGGAAGGACACCAACCCACATTCACTGTGGGTGTCTATGGAAGTCCGCTAGACATTGGGCACGGATGGAAAGCCAACTATGGGGCGACTCTCGTGACTAACCGCGATCTGGACAACAATGTCAGAGCCCTCGACGTATTGCTTTCTGTCGAAAAAGGTTTATCGCGATTTGCTTTTGGCACGCGCAGCCACGACACTCCGCTCAACGATGCAGAACTCTCCACAGGAGCTTTCGCCCTAGGTCGCAATGCCACTCAACCTCTAGCCATTTCGTGGCAACTTCCGCGCTGGTGGCGCATCGGAGGGGGGAGAAGAGCCTTTTTGCGTTGCGCGGTCACGTGGCCTTCGGATGGTTGCAAGACGGAGGATGGCAAGAACGCCGTATGGCTCCTGTGAGAGGACGCTTTGCCACTGAGGTGAAATACTACGAAAAATCGGGCTATCTACGCATCGGAACTGACCATTCGCGCTGGGAATTCATCGGTGGTTTGGAAATGGCCAACACCTTCGGAGGAACCATTCACCACTACAACACCACGCCCCTCAAAATGCCAGAGCGACCTTCTGACTATCTCTTTGCCTTTATTGGCAAAGGCGGTGGCGACCCCACTGACGGCGAAGGCTATGCCAATGCTTCGGGCAACACCATTGGTGCGTGGCGCGCTGCACTCACATTTCGTCCCAAAGGCGACTGGCAAACGCGTGTCTATTACGACCACTTTTTGAAGATGATAGTCAGGCTTTCGACGAATACGGATGGCTCGACGGACTCTTGGGAGTGCAAATCAACTTCCCCCGCAACCGTTGGGTGAGCAAAGTTGTCGCTGAATGGCTCAGGATGGACTATCAAAGCGGCCCCGTATATCACGACCACACACGCGAAATCCCCGACCAAGTGAGCGGTATCGACAACTACTACAACCACGGTCTTTATGCTGGATGGCAACACTATGGTATGTCGATGGGAAATGCGCTCTTCGCCTCACCCCTCTATGACGGCAACAAGAGTTTGATATTTGCAGCCAACCGTTTCCGCGCTCAACACTTGGGCATCGCCGGAGAACCTTCTGCGCAACTTCACTACCGCTTGCTCTATTCTCATCTAAAAAGTTGGGGCACCTATGCACAACCCTTCGATGAAATTCAACACCAACATTCTTTGCTCGCGGAAGCACGCTGGGAAGGGGGGCGCATTCTCCTACAATAGATTGAACGGAAGTTGCTTTGCCACGGTAGCCGTGGGGGCTGACTTCGGCTCTCGACTGGGCAACAGACTAGGGTTTATGCTGGGTTTCGGACTTAAATTGTTTGGCAAATGAATTTGACGGCTATCGTTTTGAAGCATTTCTCCACAAATGCTTTCGTGAAGACGGCACTTCACCGCCTTCTGCCTACTTCTACACGCTTTCTTCGTGGGGGAATTATGCTCATCTTCACCACCCTTCTCTTCATAATGAGCGGTTGCGACAAACTTCCGCGCAATGGCAAATTAGACGGCCACTGGCAACTGATGGAACGCGATGGAGTGTCCGTGAAAGCGGAACGCACATATTGGTCTTTCCAACTCGATTTGATGCAATTGAAATCGTACACTCAAACACCCATCACCGCTGTGAAATACTCGGGAGGTGTCGTGGCGCGTTTCGAACATCGCGGTGACAGTTTGGTACTCACCAAGGGCTATCTGATGAATCGCGACCACCAACAAGACATCCTCATCGACGCGGCGCACTCGGCCGACCTTTCTGGCTTCGGCATCACATCTCTTCCCATGGGCTATCGCGTGACACTGCTCACAGACGAAGAAATGATACTTTCCTCAGGGCAGCATCGTCTAGTCTTCCGCAAATTTTAACCCAAATCTATGCAGCACATTGTGCTGGTTACGCTCAAAACAACGTGTCGTTTTCCATAAAACAACGTGTCACTTTTCATAAAACAACGTGTCGTTTTTGAGGAATGATTTGAAGATACTTCCGACCCATCTGAAATCAAAAAACAAGGCTTCGGCACGAATGTCTGGAGATGGAGAATTTGAGTTGTAAAAATATCTATAATCATCCTTCTCGCGCGCACGCGTACGCTCGCATTACAGCGAGTTTTATCATTTTTGCTGTCACAAGTGTCACATCATTCTTTGTAACACAATAGTTTTCAACAAATTACAGCATATCCTCGAACATATTTTAACAATCTATCAACTCAACACCCCAAAATCTAATTCTCACACGCTCGAAAAAGCACGATTTACGCCCTTCGATTGGGCATTTTACCCTCCATTTTCTTTCCGTCTTCTACACTCACTGTGACACTTGTGACAGCAAAAAATCAAAATCGCTGTAGGACGTGTGCGCGTTACGCGTACGCGCGAGAAACTTCCCTTCTACTTTTGCGCGTTCTTCGCACTTCTCCTTCTGGTTATCATACGCCAAACACCATATCCCACAATTTTGCAAACTCCACCTATCATATAAGACGATTTCAAAAATAAAAATGCACTTTTTCGCGATTTTTTCCCTCTTTGGGGCCATATCTCCGCATATACTTATAGGGGCGCATCGCTAAGCGCACCCTCATTTCAACGCCACTTTTACGGCGCAAGCCACTCCAACATAATCTTCTCACGGTGCAAATGGCATATTGTCTGCACTACTCCACTATTCTCTAATGCAAAATCCTTCTTTTCCTCTGAGACTGTATTGCTTTATAGCATAACGAAAACTATTTTTCAAAAGAAATATTCGATTTTATTCAAGGAATAAATCAAGATGGCAAGTGTATTTGTTATACTTTTTGTAACTTTGCAAAATAAACAGATAATCTAAATAACAGAATTATGAAACATCGTTGTATTCTTCTTTTAGGCCTGTTGCTGGTGAGTCTTTGGACTACTATGGCTTTTGCACAGGTGAATGGTGATCTAACTTTTGACGCTAGCAATTCGACTTCACGAAAGGCTTTTGAATATCACGTGAAAAATGAAAGTGGACTTTACGTAAAATCGAATATCAGTGAGGTGGAAGAGGTGAGAGGAAGCTACAGAATGTATGCCTACGATAAACACAATGAAGTGCTCTATGTGGTGAATGAAGTGGGCAATTTTGCCATCACCTTGTCACGTGAGCAAGTCCGCTTGATGAAACGCAACAAAGATGTGCCTCGCCTTTCGGGTTCTGATTTGGAAGATGCCATTGCGAAGGCTACTCTTGAAAGTAGAAGGCAGATGGCAAAACGCAACGAGGTGCGAGAAAATGAATTGCGCGAAGAAAGACGACGCGCAGAAATGGCTAGACGTCAGCGTGAGGCAGAGGAAAGACGTAAGGAGGAATTACGTCAAGAGCAGGAACGCTTGGAACAAGAGCGTCGAGAGAAGGAACGTGAAGCGCAACGAAAGAAGGATTATTTCAACAGCCATAATGCAAACTTTGTCCCCACCAACGGTGCTAAACTAAGTTGTAGTTACGATGATTGTGGCATTGAAACCGAAGAAGATTCTGTGTTTCTGATAAGTTTAGACGGAAACTTCATTTATTACTTGACCAGCGAACCTTTTCAAATAGGAGAAACGATTAGCAAATTACACGGTGCGCCTATACCTAGTGGGATGAACAACAGTAATGCTTTCAAATTTCACTGCGAGGTTTTCAAAGACAGCATTCCCAGAGAAGAAATCACCCAAGAATTTGTGGAGAAGTTTAATTCACTCCAATATGAAATGGGCGTGGAAAAGGTGAAAAACGCTGCTCCTCACGGCTATTTCTTGAATTGGGACTGGGATCAAAATCCCAACCTTACCTTTCGATGCAATTTCTTCAACCTTGACTCCCGCACCATCAAGGAAATGGTGATACACTGGCAATTGACAGACGATGATGAAGAAGTGCTCAAAACAGGGGTGTTCCGCGCAGCAGGACTGAATGTGAAACCTTATCTATGGCGGGCTATGAAATGGAGTCATTCTTCATTCACCGTGCCAGAAGAAGCTACTAATATGTATTTGACAAAAGTGGTGATTCGATACACAAACAATGAATCGGAAGTGCTTGGGGAGGATGACATTTTCACGAACGAGGAGAATGAGGTACTGCCAGGACAACCTACTGATGGTGAGGAATATGAATATGATCAGGCAGAAGTGGGTTATAAACGTCCGCAAGCTCCTAGTGTGGTGTCGCCTAAAAAGAAAATAATGAGAGTGACTCCTGGACAACCTATCCGTCGCGTGAAGAGAAACAACTCTCGCTCGGACGTGTTCAATTAGTTGTTTTTTACGTTTCCCTTTTTCTTGTGGAACAAGAACTAGACAGGTACAAACAATCAAAAAACGTATTATGAGTAGTAGTATTTGTTTACTTGCAATTTTGCTCTTTGTGGTTGCAATAGGTTTCATCGTTGCTTATTTCATAAGGAAGCATCCCGAGAAAATTTCTGGATTCGACGTGGAAGAGTTCGACAATAATATTGTCGCTGCAACAAAGTGGGTCAATTTACTACGTCGAGTGATAGTCATAGCTAGCATTATCACCTTAATCTGCGGAATAATAGCTGTTTACTTGGAGAGTATTCTAATATTTGCTTTGTCCGTTTCTGTCCCCATTATTGTAGGATTTATATATGCGTATAGTAGAAAAAAAGGGGGGCATAACGCAAAAGAAGGCAACGTGAATAAACCAGTCCTCATCGTTATATCATTTTCCTTTATACTTCAATTAATAGTGGTGGTGGCAGTTTCAGAACAAGCTACTAGCGACCTAGATGTTGTCACGAATAAAGAAGAATTGGTAATCAAAGGACAATATGGTACAAGCATATCATATAGTGACATTAAAGAGATTGCTCTTAAGAGTGATTTGCCCAATATAAAACTTCGCTCTAATGGTTTTTCAGCAGAACACACCAACCTGGGGAATTTCATTACCCAAGACGATTCACATATAATGTTGTTTACTCATTCCGATTCTTGTTTCATACGGATTGTCACGAAAAAAGACGAAATATATTATTTGAGTTGTCAGGAATCTGGTAATACAGTCAAGGTTTTCAATGAAATAAAAAAGGCATTCGCAGGGTTATAAAATGCTTTTTTTAACCCCAATCGGTCATTAAATCCTGAACAGATTTCATTAGATTGTTGAGCAGATTGTTTACCGTTGGTTCGAAGGCGTAGCGGGCTACGGCGAGAACAAACGAAAGACAAGATGCCAACAAGAAAATGAAAGATGACAGGAAGTTATCTTTTCAATTACGAATTGTTCTATAACGGTCTAATGACCGATTTGGGTTTAACACCAATCGGTCATTACAACTGAGATACTTACAAGTTGTTCTGAACTATACCATTTTACCCTTATGATACCCCAACGGAGTTGCTGCAAAAGCGAGTTTACAACAGCTCTATGGACAGACAAAACGTCAGAATTTTCTAAACGGAAAATCCTGACGTTCCTATTATTTCAGTCCTATAAGCTAAACAGCTGAAGGAAGGGGTTGAGCTCAATCCATAAGATGAATCACTACTCCACTGCGCAGTTTGGGTTCAAACCAAGTGGCTTTAGGCGGCATAATGTTGCCAGTGTCGGCTATGCGCATCACTTGATTCATGGTCACGGGATAGAGGGCAAGAGCAGCCTTCATATCTCCGCTGTCTACTCTGCGTTGAAGTTCGGAAAGTCCGCGCAATCCTCCCACGAAGTCGACGCGCTTGGAACTACGCAAATCGGTGATGCCTAAGAGTTTATCTAGAATCAATCGGGAAGAGATGTCTACATCGAGGACACCTATGGGGTCGGTGGCATCGAAAGTGCCGGGGCGTGCATCGAGCGAATACCACTGATGGTTGAGATAGAGCGAGAATTGGTGCATTCGTTCGGGCGCATAAGGTTCGACACCGCGAACTTTCACCTCAAAATCTTGTTCCAAAGCCGTCAAGAAGGCTTCATCGCTCATGCCGTTGAGATCGGCTACGACGCGATTGTAGTCTAAAATGGTGAGTTGATCGGCAGGGAAGCAGACTGCAAGATAGTAGTTGTATTCTTCGTCGCCTTGGTGATCGGGATTGGCTGCTGCGCGCTCTGTGCCTACACGAGCTGCGGCTGCAGAACGATGGTGTCCGTCGGCTATGTAGAGGGCATCCATAGCTCCAAACTCGCGTGTGATGGTGGCGATGTCGTCGGAGTCGTCAATGACCCACAAAGTGTGGCGGAATCCATCAACATCTGCCACAAAATCGATTTCGGGTTTCCCCTGCGCTATGCGATCGATGAGACGCACCAAGATGGGATTGTGCTTGAAGGCTAAAAAGGCAGAACCGATGTGGGCATTGGTGGCAAAGAGGTGCTGCATACGGTCGTCTTCCTTGTCACGGCGTGTGAGTTCGTGCTTTTTGATGAGCCCCTTGTTGTAGTCGTCAACATGAGCGGTGAGTACGATACCATATTGGGTGTGGCCGTTCATGGTTTGGGCATAGAGATAATAGCAAGACTTGGTGTCTTGTACCAACCAACCTTGTTCAATGAAATGGGCAAGTTGTCGCTGTGCTTCGGGATAGACACAAGCGTCGTGTTCGTCAGTGCCTTCTGGAAAATTGATTTCGGGACGAATGATGTGGTAGAGTGATTTCATTTCCACAACATTCTTCACGCGCTTCTGCAGAATTGAGTACATCATAGGGACGACTGCTGACTTGGGCGGCGAGATGTGCGGGGGGACGAAGTCCACGGAAGGGTTTTACTCTAGGCATAATGGTAAGAATTTAAGGATCAAATGGGTTATGTTATGTTGTTGTCTTCTACTGTGGGGACAGTGGGCGAAAGATGTCCTCAGAGGAAGAAAAGGAGTGTGCAATTCTTCCTCTGGGACTGTTGTTCGAGGAGTTTTCTCTGCATCACGCTGTGCTTGATGGTATTTTCTGAAATATGATGCTTTGCTCTCTATGGGGAAGAAGAGCACGCTATGAGGAGCACAGCGCGGTTAAGCGTTGACTTGGAAGGTTTTATCGCCAGTGGCAAAGAATCTTGCTATTTGACGCGCTGCAGCGAGTCCGGCATTGGTGTTGGCTTCTGCCGTTTGTGCTCCCATCTTTTTGGGAGGTGCAAAATATCTGTCGCCTAACAGTGCTTGAAATTCTTCGTGACGCTTGGGCGGAATGTCGGTGATAAAACTCAAGTCGGTGCGCTCTTGCAACAAGGCAAGAACTTCGTCTTCATTGATGATTTCTTTGCGTGCGGTGTTGAGTAACACGGCTCCGGGTTTCATCAAGTCCAACATTTCTCGGTTGACAAAGCCTATGGTGCGCGGAGTGGCTGGGGTGTGCAGGCTGACGATGTCGCAATTTTGCACCAAATCGTAAAGATTATGCTCAGCATATACACCATCGCTCTCGATGCGTTCCACACGATGGAAGAAATCATAGGCGTGAACATCCATGCCGAAGCCTTTGGCAATGCGTGCCACTTCGCTGGCTACATTGCCGTAAGCCAATAGTCCGATGCGTTTGCCTTTGAGTTCGCTACCAATTTCCGTTGAAACGATGTCGAACGTGAAAGAGCAAATAAGCAAAGACAAGTTCGGCAACGGCATTGGCATTTTGGCCAGGAGTATTCATCACCACAACGTTGTGAGCTGTGGCAGCGGCTAAATCGATGCTATCGACGCCTGCACCAGCACGAACGACGATTTGCAAACGGGGAGCTGCGTCGAACACTTCGGCATCGAGGATGTCGCTGCGCACGATGAGGGCATTGGCAGTGGCCACAGCTTCGAGTAGTTATTGCTTTTCGGTATATCGTTCCAACAACTGAAGTTGATGACCAGAAGTTTCTATGATTTCACGAATCCCACTTACAGCAGCAGCCGCAAAAGGTTTTTCGGTGGCTATAAGAATGTTCATACGAGATGTTTTAAACGATTAATGTTCTTGTTCGAATTGTTGCATCGTGGCCACCAGGGCTTGGACGCCTTCGAGGGGCATAGCATTGTAGATGGATGCGCGGAATCCACCCACAGAACGGTGTCCCTTGATGCCATGCATACCTCGGTCTGCGGCAAACTTTAGGAACTCTGCTTCGAGTTCTTCCTTACCTTCTGCCATGACGAAGCAAACATTCATATAACTTCTATCTGCCTTATCAGTGACGGTGCCTCGGAAGAGGGAGTTGCGATCGATTTCTGCGTAGAGAAGCTCGGCTCTTTCTTTGGCGCGACGCTCCATCTCAGCAACTCCACCTTGTTGTTTGATCCAGCGGAGGGTTTGCAAACAAGTGAAGATGGGCAAAACGGGCGGTGTGTTGAACATACTACCTCCAGCAATGTGGTTGCGGTAGTCAATGATGGAGGGAATGGGGCGAGTTACTTTTCCCAAAATGTCTGTGCGCACGATGACGAAGGTGACGCCTGCCATGGAGAGATTCTTCTGTGCTCCTCCATAGATAAGGGCATATTTCGACACATCAATTTGACGAGAGAAGATGTCGCTCGACATATCTGCTACAACGGGAACTGGACTGTCGAGATCTTCGTGCAGTTCTGTGCCGTAGATGGTGTTGTTGGTGGTGATGTGGAAATAGTCGGCTGTGGTGGGAATGGTATAGTCTTTGGGAATGTAGGTAAAATTATCGGCTGCGGAAGACGCAACTTCCACCACTTCTCCAAAAAGTTTTGCTTCTTTGACGGCTTTTTTAGCCCATACTCCCGTGTTGAGATAGGCTGCTTGGTGTTCGAGAAGATTGAAGGGGACGTAACAGAATTGTGTGGATGCTCCACCTCCAAGAAAAAGTACTTCGTATCCTTCGGGCACTTTCAAAAGTTCTTTTACGAGAGCTACTGCTTCGTCGAGGACGGCTTGGGAAATTGCTTGTGCGGTGGCTGATTTCCATAATGGAAAGTCCCATTTGGTCAAATTCTAGACAAGCGGCTGCAGTGGCTTTGATGACTTCTTGGGGAAGGATAGAGGGGCCTGCACCAAAATTGTATTTTTTCATAATTGTATAGAATTGAAATGTTTGAGTTGTCAATGCTATGCAATAGACAGTGATGCGAAACAGAAGGTCTGAGCAGCGACTCTTACAAGTCGTTTTTTGCAAACTCTAGTTGTCACACCACGAAATTACGTATTTCAATTGAAACTCCCAAATGAAAAACGAAAAAACTCGAAAGTTCTTTGTCGCACGCTGATGTGCTATATAAGAACTTCCGAGTTTGGAGGTAAAAATAGGAATTAAAACCTAAGTACTAGTCCATCATTTTGAGGAGTTTAGTACCTGCGAGGATTATACGATGTATTTACAAGGACTAAACGATGCCTTTACCGTGGCAATTCTTGAAAGGTTTTTCAGAACCGCAGGGACATGGGTCGTTACGACCTGGCAATTGTTGTCCTTGGAAAGGTTGCTGCAGGTTTTCAGCTGGAGCTTCTGACACTTCTGTTGCTTCTGCTGCAGATGCGCTGGTTTCTTCAGCGGCTTGTGCCTCTTTTTCATTGCTTTCGCCTACATTGTGAGTGACTACGGCTTCTTGCAATTCGGGGGAACTTCTGCACCGGCAATGTGAGCACGCATCAAAGTGGACACAGAGGAGTTGTTGATGTCGTTAACCATTTCATCGAAGAGTTTCACACTCTCGATTTTGAACACAACGAGCGGATCCTTTTGTTCGTAAGATACGTTGCGAACAGAGTGCTTGAGTTCATCGAGGAGACGGAGATTTTCTTTCCATGAGTCGTCGATGTTGTGGAGGAGAATGAGTTTTTCAAACTCGCGCACCACGCTCTTTGCTTCGCTTTCGTAAGCTTCCTTGAGATCTACGCGTACGTTGTAAATCAAACGACCATCGCTGATGGGAATCAGGATGTTGTCGTACATTTCAGCCTGGGTCTCGTAGACTTGCTTAATCACGGGGAAAGCTACTGAACGCAACAGCTCTGTCTTGCGATTGAAGGCACTGATGGCGGCTTCAAAGGCGCGTTCGTAGAGGTCGTCGCGCTTAGAACGATTGAGTTCGTCTTCTGTGAAGGGCACTTCCATGGCGAAGAGTTCGATGAAGCGGTCTTTGCAACCTTCGAAGTCGTTGTTTTGGATGGTGTCTACCACGCGATCCCAAATCATGTTGGAGATGTCCATGCCAATGCGTTCTCCCATGAGAGCGTGACGGCGCTTTTCGTAGATAACGGTGCGCTGTTTATTCATCACGTCGTCATATTCGAGCAGATGTTTACGCGTACCGAAGCTGTTTCTTCAACTTTCTTCTGCGCGCGTTCAATGCTCTTGCTGATCATGTTGGCTTCAATCATTTCACCATCCTTGAATCCCAGACGATCCATGACGGCGGCGATGCGTTCTGAAGCGAAAAGACGCATGAGTTTGTCTTCGAGAGAAACGTAGAACACTGAACTACCCACGTCTCCTTGACGTCCTGCACGACCGCGCAACTGACGGTCTACGCGACGGCTATCGTGACGCTCTGTGCCGATGATGGCAAGACCACCAGCAGCACGCACTTCATCAGAAAGTTTGATGTCGGTACCACGACCTGCCATGTTGGTGGCGATGGTGACTGCACCAAGGAGGCGTTCTTCTTCGTGCTTGTTGCCGTTTTCATCGGTGATTATGACCTTGCCTGGTGTACTTTGACCCGCGAGTGCCACGATGTCGGCTTCCTTTTGGTGGAGTTTAGCGTTGAGCACTTGGTGGGGGATGCGACGAAGATTGAGCAGACGGCTGAGCAATTCGGAGATTTCCACAGAACTTGTACCTACAAGCACGGGACGTCCTGCATTGCGCATCTTTTCTACTTCTTCGATGACGGCATTATATTTTTCACGCTGTGTCTTGTAGACACGGTCGTTCATGTCGTTGCGCTGAATGGGACGGTTGGTGGGGATTTCTACAACGTCGAGTTTATAGATGTTCCAGAATTCGCCTGCTTCCGTGATGGCAGTACCCGTCATACCAGCCAACTTGTGGTACATACGGAAGTAGTTTTGGAGGGTGATGGTAGCGAATGTCTGAGTAGCGGCTTCCACACGCACGTGTTCCTTCGCTTCAACGGCTTGGTGCAAACCATCACTCCAACGACGACCTTCCATAATACGACCTGTTGATTCGTCAACAATCTTCACTTGACCATCTTGAATCACATAGTCGTCATTGAGGGTGAACATGGCATACGCCTTCAACAATTGTTGGAGGGTGTGCACACGGTCGCTCTTGATGGCATAGTCTGCCATAAGTTCATCTTTCTTAGCAACGCGCTCTTCATCAGGCAAGTTTTGTGATTCGAGAGCAGAAAGTTGCGAGGTAATGTCGGGAAGCACGAAGAGTTCGTCATTTTGCACGGCTTCTGACAACCACGCTGTACCCTTGTCTGTGAGATCGCAAGAACGTTGCTTTCGTCTACCACGAAATAAAGAGGTTCTACCGCTTCAGGCATACGACGGTTGTTGTTCTCCATATAGATTTCTTCCGTCTTCAACATTCCTGCTTTGACACCAGGTTCTGAAAGGAACTTGATGAGCGGACCGTTCTTAGGTAATGCCTTGTGTGAACGATAGAGCGCAAGATTACCCTTTTCGCGGTCTTCTTTATTGTCGCTCTTGAGCAAACGCTTTGCTTCTGTGAGATATTCTGTAGCTAATTTCTTTTGAACAGCCACCAAACGCTCTACGAGGGGTTGATATTCTTCGTACATTTGGTCATCTCCACGTTCCACAGGACCAGAAATGATGAGCGGTGTACGAGCATCGTCAATCAACACGGAGTCTACCTCGTCGACAATTGCGTAATAATGTTTGCGTTGCACGAGATCGGCAGGACTCATCGCCATGTTGTCGCGGAGATAGTCGAAACCGAACTCGTTGTTCGTACCGAAAGTGATGTCGCTGTTGTATGCACGACGACGCGCTTCACTGTTGGGTTGGTGTTTGTCGATGCAATCCACGCTCAAACCGTGGAATTGATAGAGAGGTCCCATCCATTCGGAGTCACGTTTAGCCAAATAGTCATTGACAGTCACCACGTGCACACCGCGTCCTGAGAGTGCGCGGAGGAAAACGGGACAAGTTGCCACCAAAGTTTTACCTTCACCGGTAGCCATCTCAGCAATTTTACCTTGTGTGAGCACCACACCACCGAAGAGTTGCACATCATAATGCACCATTTCCCACTTAAGGTCGTTACCTCCAGCAAGCCAGTGGTTTTGGTAAATCGCTTTGGTACCATCTTCAGAGATTGTCACAAAGTCGCGAGTCATCGCCAATTCGCGGTCATAATCGTTAGCCGTAACTTCGATTGTTTCGTTCTGAGCGAAGCGGCGCGCAGTTTCTTTCACGATAGCAAAAGCCTCGGGAAGGGCTTCTTCGAGCGCAACATCCATACGCTCAAGCACTTCTTTCTCGAGTTTATCGATTTGTTGAAAAGGAGTTCGCGATCTTCGATGGGAGTTTCCTCGATTTTAGCACGGATTTCAGAGATTTGCGCATTGAGTTCGTCACCAGAACCTTGGATATTGCGTTTAAGTTCTTCTGTCTTTGCACGCAATTCGTCATTAGTGAGTGCTTCAATGGTAGGAGAAACAGCCTTAATCTTTTCCACCCACGGTTGAATTTCTTTCATATCGCGGGTTGCCTTGCTACCAAAAATCTTGGAAAGGAGTTTATTAAAGTCCATAATTGGAATATATTTCGTTGTAAGTATAGTTTGAAAATAGGGGAACCGTGGGATAAAACAAAACTTATCCGTCTAAATCGGCATTATAACAGCGGTGCACGCGTGCAAGCATTGGGAGCGCGGATGCGAAGTGCTTTTGACAGCGTGGGAGCAATGCAATCCACCGTCACAGGTGTAGTAATCAATTCCGGTTTCACCCCCGTTCCGTAAAGAATAATGGGGAAAGCCACATAAGCCTCGCGCATTATCTTCGACTCTTGCGTGTCGGCATTGACATATCTCCAACCAGGCATCACCTGAATCGTCACATCACCAGAGCGTTGTTGGTTAAATCCTCCGCGGATGCGCGAAATACCCGGTGTCCAAGCACCTTGCATCAAACGATGCGCCGTGTAAACATCTTTGACCCCAGCCAGTTGAATCAGGAAATCCTGCACTCGTGCTTGAAATTCCGACAGATTGATTTGTCGATTTTCCAGCAAACGATGATTAAAATAGATTTCCGTGCCGTAAGTGGCTTCTATATAATTGCCTTGTCCGTAAACCGCCACGAGATACATCCCCAGCAAACTCACGGTTCGGCGCATATCAAACGTCCCCGTAGGGATGCGATATCTCGAAAGATCTGTTGTTTCCTCTTCAGTGTATCCCGTAGAGGTCAGTGTAAAGAGCACTTTTCCCACTCCAGCTTTAGCCTCAGCCGCTCGAATGATTTCGGCCACCGCACGATCAAGTCGCGCATAAGTGTCTTGCAACTCTAAAGCTCCTTCTGAAACAGGACGATTGCGATAAGTGCCAGCGTAGAGCGCAACAGAAAGGTAGTCTGTTGTGGCATCTGCGCCAAGATGTGTGCCAATGAGCGCAGCCGAAGTCAAAGCCGCCACCTCATCGTTCACCAAAGCAGAAGTCTTAAATTCGCTAAATCTTCTACTTCCTTTGAAACGATGCACGAAAGGTTTTTGCGCTTCACTCGTCACGAAGTAGGAGAATTTTCCCACTCGCTCATTAGAAGGCTGCCACGCTTCCGTTTGCAAACGCACATCTACATTATAATAGGTGTTGCGATGATCAGCCCACGCAGGGAATTTGCCATAATAAGACGAAGAAACCCAATTTCCCGTATTACTATCCATCCAAACCACCTGGTCGGCAGCGTGTCCCGCTGAGAGGATGGCCACATCGGCTTCGGGTGCAATGGCCACCACCTGCGCTCTACCGTGTGTTGCCACCTTGAGTTCGTCGCTAATGGTGCTCACATTGAGCCATCGTGGAGAATATTGCTCCACCGTCCCCAAACCTTTCACTTGTCGGTCTTCCACGCAGAACATCGGACGCAGCGTTTCGCGATTGAGCCAACGCCAAGCCACTATGCCGTGATCCGCAGCCGTAGTGCCCGTGGACAACGTTGCTGTCGCCGAAGCACGATCAGGACGCGCCAAAGGATATTCCGCTTGTTCATACACACGTCCCTGACGCATCAGTCTGTTCAAACCATCTTCTCCGTAGAGTGGAGAAAATGCCTCCAAATAATCTGAGCGAAGTTGATCAACAAGGATATTCACCACCAAACGCGGCACTACATTCTGTTCTCCATCCCACGACAAATTAGCCCCCTTAGCCTCAACCGCGGCTAAGATGGTCATTGCAGTGATGAAAGACAGTATGAAATTATGCTTGCGCATAGTGTGAACGATATTGATAATAGTATGAAAATCTCGACAAACCAGGAGAAATTCCTGCGCTATCTTATGCTATGTGCCACCTGATGAGGAGAACGACACGCGGTGCAGCCAGAACCCCAAACTATCATAACAACACGCACCAAAGCATGAGTGCAATGGGCACTGTTGCGATGGGGAATTGTTGATTTCCCAAAGAAATAGGCCACAAAATAACCTAAAACTCCTACAAGAAGCACAATAGCCATCACCTTTCGGAAGACGATTGCGCGAGCCCAAAACAGCGAGAGCCACAGCAGGAAGGCAAGGGGATGGAATATCGTAATCAGATAATTCGTTCCCACAGCAGGATGTTCTGACCAACCAATCATTATGGTGAGCAAAACGCCCACAACGCCTGAGCTCAATAACAGCACTGTGTCGAACGAGCGCGACCAAATGCGCCAAGCACGCTGCGTCATTGCATTTCCCTTGCGTGCACGCCATTCTCCATAGGAGAGCAACAAGCAGAAAGCAAACAACGTGCCAAACACCACTAAGGGAGTCAAAGGAGTCGCCTTTTGTTGAGGAGAAGTCACCATTGGCATCAGTGGAGCACTAGCCACCACGAGCGGACGCAATTTACCATCGCGCCCTCTAATCTGCGCTCCATCAAAAATACGCAAGGCATAAGAAGGCAAAAAATTATAGCGCAATTGTGCTTCTGCATCAAACTTTCGGTCTACTTCGGGCCCTAGAAGAAGGTCTTGTCCGAATTCGTACCACGGACTGAAACGCGTAAATTCGTGAATCATATCACGCTGTGTCATCACCGATTTGTCGCGCTTGAGTTTGGGAAACACCAACGTTTCTCCATTTGCTTTCAACGCAGCTTTAATGGCTGCCACCGCCCGAGTGGTGCAGTTATCGTAAAGGAAATTGTAGCGATAAGTCCAATCAGGTTTGTCGGCAATCAACGTGTCAATGCCATTGATGCCCTGCACAGGATAGGTGTTGCGTTCAAACTTATATTGTTCAAAAAACCGATTCTGCAAACGTCCCACATACGCCACTTCCGCAGGGGTGAGATTCAGCAACTGTTCAGTCACGGGCATCTGTTCATTCGCAAACTCGTAAGCAAAGAGCGACAAACTCTCGCGCGATACGGAATAGTCTGTCAATCCGAGGATGAATTTCAGAATAAATCCCGACTGTCTCGGACTGAAAAGTCCATAATTATAGACAAAGTCTGACTCTCCTTTGACACCCCGCACGCGAAGTGCTGTGTGACCATACAAGCGATAAAGACTCTGACCAGGTGCGCAGGTGAGCAAACTCACGCGACTACTATCGTTAGCAGCCGACATTTGCGAAATATCTGGAAAAGTTTGTGCCCTCACCGCTAATGGCAAGAGCAACAAAATGAGCAGTATGTGCAGTATTTCTTCATATTTGCACAGTTATTGACGAGCAAATTTACAGAAAAACGAGCAGAGAACAAAATTTCGCCTTGTTTTTCTGTACCTCAGCGCCCAATATGTCTTTATAAAGCCATTTGCGGTGTTGAAAACACGAGTTTCAACACCGCAAATTATCGTATTAAGCGTACGTCTAGCGACTCAAGAACCAAGCATTGAAGGCGGCACCAATGGCAAACTCATTCTCCGAGCGGTAAGCGCCACCAGCAATGGTGCGATGTGTGTAGTCGGCTTTCAATACGATGTCTTTGCCCAAACGATAGTTCACACCAGCCACCCACATAGAGGTTTTGAAGGCATCATTGAGGGGAGATTTCTCATCGCGCACCGCGAGTTCTTCCATCGGATTGTAGTATTCGTAACGCACAAAGGGAATGACGTCGGGAGCATTTTCATTACCAAAGAAACTCTTCAGATTCAAGCCCACTTCTGCGCCGTAACTCAAAGCGCGTTTTGCCAAAGGAAACGCATGTTCGGCTGCTTCTCCATGTTCGTGACTAGAAGCTTCACCGTGTTCATTCGCCACAACGAATTTATCTGCATTGCCCACCTTACCCGAAACGATATCGGCGCGAGCTTCTACATATTTTCCCAACCACTGTGCATCGATTGACCAGAGTGTCACGGGATGCTTCGCTGTGTGTTGGAGTTCCTCTTTTGGGGTGAACGAATTCAACGCAGTGTTGGAACAATGATAAAGACTAGCCCCGATTCTCAAACCGTGAACTCCCACCCAATCCAAGTGAGCCAGCCACGCAGGATTGGTGAAATCATCTTGTTCAAAAAGGCCTTGTTGACCGTGGTGCACCCACTGCGCACCACTAAAACCTTTGGCATTCAATCCAGAAACAACCATTGCCTGATAGTTAAACTGACCTAAGTCTTTACCAAACGTACCGTAAGCAGCCAAACCCGATTCGTGCCAGATATAGGGTAAGATGCTAGCCTCTCCTTCGGGACGTGCCGTGCCAAAGAAGTTCATGGGTTCGTTGTGTGCGTTGCTCAACCCCATAGGCACGACCATTTGACCAAAACGCAAGTTAAAGGCGGGATGCAACAATCGGGTGATGTAAAATTGTTCCACATTCACCTCACCGCCTTTAGAAAGAGAGCGCTCGGTGCGTCCAAATTCCAATTCATTGGCAATTCCCGTACCGCCCGATTCAAATTCTATTTCAGCTCCCACAATCCATTTTGAATTGATTTTATAGTCCAAAGCCAACACAAAACGAGGAATGGAGATGGTGGCACGATTTTCTAGCGTATTGCCGAAAGGAGTTGCCAAACGGTTCAAGCCATAACCCTTAAAAGCCGAAATCATCTCACCATAACCGCCCAAACGAAAACGGTTAAAACTGTCATAATCTTCATCCGATTCACGCAATTTGAGCGCATTGTGAGGATGATTGCCGTCACAGTGTAATTCGCAGTGCACATCTTGGTTATGGTGACAATGCTCTTTGTTCACATCGTCATTTGTCCGTTCACCACTCCTTTGGGAGATGATTTTTTGGTGGCATCAGCCGAACTAAACACGCCATCTGGCACGCGCGCATTGAGTTCTTTTACAGGGTGATTGCCCATAATTTCATCTTTGATGGGACATTGCGCCATCGCGTTGAGAGAAGCCACTCCCAACATCGCAGTGAAGATATATCTACCGTTGGTCATTGTTATTTTATTTATATTCTAACTGCAAAATTACGACTTTTAGCGAGAACAACCAATCCCTGCAAATGAGTATTTTTCCCATATATAGTCCACAAAGGGAAATTTTGGTGCAAGAAAATACCTATTTGTGAGGATGGAAATGAAAAAAAAGTTTGTATCTTTGCAATAGCATCGGTAAATTCTCAAAGTTTCATTGCTTCACAGCATCGCCAACACTGAGATTCTCCCTTCCAAATGCGCCATCACTCTCTACTATTATCTATGACTACTGGCTATACTGAGCATAACAAGATGAGTGACGTCATTGCGTCACAACCTTCTCTCCTTCAAATGATTTCTCGCTTCGGCATCCAACTGGGTGTGGGTGAGAAAACAGTCTTAGAAGTGTGCGAAGCATCAAAGGTAGACACGACAACTTTCCTTGCCGTGGCCAACGTGATGAAACAAGGTGCTTCCGCTGCGGGATATTACATCGACAAGATTGATATGCCGACAATGATGCGCCACTTAGAGTCGGCACACGAGTTCTTCTTGGATTTTCAACTCCCACACATTCGCAGAAAACTACTGGAAGCCATCGACTGCTCTCGCCAAAACGAAGTGGCATTTCTCATCCTCAAATTCTATGATGAATATATGCACGAGGTGCGCAAGCATATGGAATACGAAAATGACCACATCTTCTCGTATGTCAAGCGCCTTTTAGCTGGAAAAAAGGTGACAGATTTCCGCATTGCTCAATACTCGAGCAGCCACGACGGCATGGAGCACAAACTCCAAGAACTGAAAAACATCATCATCAAATACTATTCTCCCAGCGAAAAGACCTCTTGCGACCTCCTTTGCTACGTGCTTTTCAGTATCTACAATTCGGAAGCTGACCTCCGCGCACACTGCGACATGGAAGACTCTCTCTTCTTCCCTGCTGTGCAATTGCTCGAAGAAAAGATTGCCAACAATCAGTTCAACGTCGCAACGGACTCAGAAGACGAAGACGGTGAAACACTCACCGATCGCGAAAAACAAATCGTGGCTTGCGTGGTGCGTGGACTGACCAACAGAGAAGTGGCGGAACATCTCTACATTTCCATCAACACTGTGCTCACCCATCGTCGTAACATCTCGCGCAAACTCGACATTCACTCTGTCAGTGGCCTCACCATCTATGCCATCGTCAATGGCATTGTGCAAATTGATGAAGTGTCACTCAACTAATTTGCGAAGGTATTTCATCTAGAAATACTTCAAACCATCTTCTTATTTTTCGAAGTTAAAACTCATTCATCCCAAGGAGATGTTGCAAAACTCAATTTTGCAGCATCTCCTATTTTTTTGCCCCTACTTCTTGTAGCAAAAAAAGTTGTTCCTAAAAAATCGGCAATTTACTTTTTCGCTCTTACTCTCTTTTCAGCAAAAGGAGATCGAAGTTTTATTCCCCTATTTGGGTTTAAGCCCAATCTTCTCGCGTACGCGCGCGCGTCACGCGCATACTACAGGGATTTTATGTTTTTTGCTGTCACAAGTGTCACACCTCACCATCTAATCACCTGTATTCTATACAATTACATCCTTTTTTGCTATTTCACCTTCATACCTAGAAAAGAATTCGCAGATTTCGCCCCCAAAACAACACGTTGTTTGATGAAACAACACGTCGTTTTATGAGAAACAACACGTCGTTTTGTGAAAAACATCACGTCGTTTTGTGAGAAACAACAGGTCGTTTTTGCACAAAATCTTTGGTAAGAACAACACCAAAAACGGATAAATCCTCTCACTTTTTTCAACTTTCAATCTCAGACCAGCGAACAAAGTTCCTAATACCTCTACATTTCATTGATATTCTGCATCTTACCGAAAACCTGTGACACTTGTGACAGCAAAAAATCAACATCGCTGTTGGAAGGCGCGCGCTGCGCGTACACGCGCGAGAGTTTTCCCTCTCCGCTCACCTCTCTCTTCCCCTTCGCTTGGGCAACAACTTGGTTATCCTATCGTTTTTGCGTACTTTTGACAGGCGAGAATAGCAAAATAGAGTTTTTCGAAAAAATATTGTCACTTTTCCGGGATTTTTTCAATCTTTCCGCCATTTTGAACCCATATATTATAGGGGGTTAGTAGTGAAAAGGACTCAGCGCAAGACAAGGGGCTAAAAGGTAAGGATTGCAGCAAATCCGGGAGAACATTGGGACACATCGTAAGTGGGAGCAATGAAAAAATCAGATAAATCTCTGCAAAACCGCATTTTTCTGCAAAATAATTTTGCCATATGTTTTTTTTTGTGAACTTTGCGATCAAAATAGCAATGTGATATCCATACAAACAATTTAAGACATAGAAAAATGAAAAAAGTCTTTTTTCTGATTGCTAGCATCTGTTTAGCAACCAACGCATTGGCTCAGCAAAAAATAAGCTGGGAAGCACAAGCCGGAATCGGTAGCACCTCTTTATCCAGCGATGCCGGCAGCCTCGTGCAGCCTAAAATTGGCTTTCAGCTTGGTGTGCGCGCTACTAAAGACATCCCTTCAATTGCACAGGGAGTATATGGTAATGCCGGAGCATTCATCGCATCCAAAGGAGCAACTTTCGACATTGGAATTGCAAAAGCTGACATTACAGCTTACTACCTAGAAATTCCCGTGCATCTAGGATACAAGAAAGCTGTCAACGAACAATTCACTTTATTTGGAGAAGCCGGTCCTTATCTCGGATATGGCATAGTGGGAAAGGCTCATTCACAGACAATATCCTTTAACGGCGGAACGATAACTGACAATGAAGATGTTTTCAAAACAAAAGACCGCATAACATATGGATTGGGTCTTCGCTGTGGTGCGGAATTCAAACAAAAATACACGGCTTCAGTTGGCTACGCATTCTCTAAAGACATTAATAGCCTGACACTCACTATAGGTTATAAATTTTGATCCACAACAACAGCATCAGACAACACTATTACAACCAATAAAACAAAAGCAAAATGAAAAAATCACTCTTTCTGGCCGCCTTCTCTCTGTTGGCAGCAGGAGCATATGCTCAAAGCAACACGATATGGGAAGCACAAGTAGGCCTCAATATGGCTAACATTAGCGAGAGTCCAGCTGGTTCACACATTGGCTACAACCTCGGTTTGCGTCGCACCCACTTTTTTTCATCATCCACCACTGGCACATACTACAACGCAGCAGCCTTGCTCTCAAACAAGGGTGCAGGCACAGGTGAAGAGGGCTTTAGCCTTAGCTACCTTGAGGTTCCCGTGCATTACGGCTACAAATTTGCTGTAAACGAGAAAATAGGTGCTTTCGTTGAAGCAGGTCCTTACGTTGCATATGGTTTGTTTGCCGCAAACAATGCATTTGAATTTATGAAGCGTCTTGATGCAGGTGTAGGTGGTCGCGTTGGTGTTAATTTGAGCAAGTGCTCTCTTTCTCTCGGCTACGATATGGGTCTGTTGCCTCTTGTAGAGGGGGGGAGGGTCTAACCGCAATCTTGCCATCTCAGTAGGTTACAAATTTTAAGTTTGGAAACACGCATCATTAGATGCATCTTCCATTGGTTCAAGCTCTCTTGCATTGCTCCGTGAATGCAAGAGAGCTTATATTCAAATGGCGGTAAACGATGAAAACAAAACACCCTCTTGGTTTAATTCCCATTATTATGCTTTGTGCGACATTGGTGTCAAGTTGTGTGCCAACATACGATGACGACGAACCTAATCTTAAACCAAAACCAACAATAGAAGTTCAAAATGTCAGTACATCTTACTACTCAGGGACACACCAAAATAAAAGAACATATTACATATATGATGCATATTGTCAAGACAATGATGTTCCCTATCTTCGCGAACGCAATCGCCCACTAGAGTACTCATTTTATACATATATTCATAATGAACCCCAAGCTCGAAATGTGTGGAGAACCTTCGGAGTGGATTGGAGCTTTGTAGTAAAGGGAGAATTGCATCAAGGAAAGGAATTAAGCTTGGAATATAATAGTTGGAATCCTGTGTGGACGTGGTTAGGGGAAATTAGTAATAAATACAAGGCTTCAGGTACAGCTGTAGTGACATCATTGACCAACGAATATGTAACAATAACCTTCGAGGATGTCAGTTTTCAGGGAAACCATATAAGCATCAACAGGAATCCTCCATCAGAAAAATATACATTCAACGGCGTTGTCAAATACAAAAGAAAGAAGTACAACGACGATTAGTCAATACAAAACTCTTCGCTATGATTTGGTGAAGAGTTTTGTTTTTGTTATGAGAACACAAGTGTGTTGTACAAAACAAGGAACTAAAAGGTAAGGGTTGCAGCAAATCCAGGAGAACTTTGGGACGCATCGTAAGTGGGAACGATGAAAAATGAGGTTGAAGCAGAAGATTGCGGGGATGACTTATGTGAGGTTTGGACACGATCCCAACCAAAAAGTTTCTTTTCTAAGGGAAGAAGAAGCAATCCCAAACGCACAGAGGCAAAACCGCAGGCAGCTCCTCCCAAGACGTCATTCACCCAATGGCGATTGTTGTACATTCGCAACACTCCCACGGTGGCCGCCACAGCATAGGCTCCCAAACCAGCCCAATTGCCATATTCCGAACGCACGAGTTCTGCACCCATCACGGCAGTTGCCGTGTGACCCGATGGAAAAGAGTTGCGCGCACTCGCATCGGGGCGCAGCGATTTTACGGTGTATTTCGTGGCATTGACCATCGCTCCCATCAGGGCATAAGAAGTGGCCCCCACAAGCAAACGTTCACGGAAGTTGTGTCGCGCTTGGACGCCAGGCACAAAACCGAGGGTGAGAAAGGCAGGAGTGGCAAGATATTGAATATAGTCGTCCACGCGCAAAGGTTTGTCATTTCGCCACTGAAGGAATTGAGTACAGAATCGACTCGCGCTGCTGATGATACCATCCGTTGTCGAGGACTCCCCACACACCTAAAAGCGGCTAGTCCAACAGGGATGCCGATTTGCAGACTTGGAGACAACGGACGCTCGAAAACGGAGGAGGACAGCGCAGTACTATCTGCCGCGACCTTGTCGGTGATGCCTTCCATCACATTCGCCTTGGATTGAGAGGGTTCTGCTGCAATTGCTGTAGATGGTGCATCGAGGGCACAATGCGTTACGGACATTGTGGATTGACCCACACAAGACAGAGCCTCAACAATCATGCTATCAGACTGTGTTTGTGCACGGAGCAGCAGAGGAGCGCAGAGAAAACCAACCAAAGAGAAAAGGACTACAAAGCGGTGACGCATGGAAAACAGGGGAATGATGTGAAAGATGAAAAAAGAAGGACTTGGTGAACCTATGATGAGTCTATGATAAGTCAAAAATGAGACAATAATAAGCAAAGGAAGTCCTTGCGAGGGGCAAAATTAGCGATTTATCGTCAGATAGATGAGCATTGATGGAGAAAAGTTGGTGTAGAAAGGTCGGAAGAAAAGGAAAAGGCTGCACCAGACGATGGATATCTGACACAGCCTTTGAGCAAGGAAGACCACTGACTAGTAGGTGTGGTGGCTATCTTTGAGTTCGTCTTTGGTTAGACTTTTGCGGTCGATGCTATACCAAGCATAGACGATGTAGGCTAAGACAAAGGGTATGGCAATGGACACAACGCTCATGGCGGTGAGGGTAAACTCACTGGAGCAACTGTTTGCAAGCGTCAAAGAGCTTTGTGCATCGGCAAGTGAGGGATAATAAGCGGTGTTGTTCAAACCAGCGATGAGCAAAAGTCCCCAAACGGCTAATACCGCTCCGATACCCGAGAACCAAATGCCACGGAGATAAGTTGTGGAAAAAATGGTTCGGGCTATGCCTACCAACACGAGCACTACTCCCACCAAGAAAAGCACGAGGACCGCAGGAAGAGCTAGGAAGTTGTGGAGGTATTTGTAGGCTTCCATTGACACTACACCAGTGTTGGCGTCAACCGCCCATCCGTCCATGGTGAGCAAATGAGCAGCAAAAGCCAAAAAGAGAAAGAGGAATGGCACTGTGTCGGAGAGAACTTGACGACGAATGCGTGGAGTGAGGGTGTCGTCGGCAATGTTGTTGAGCATATAAAGGCTTCCCAACACGCGACTCAAGAAGAACACCACCAAACCGAGAACAACATTCCAAGGATTAGCCACGGCTTCAAGACCATGCCAAGCAGTGGTCCATTGACTGATAGCAGGGGCGAGTTGATCGGTCATGACTTCTTTGTTGACTACGAAATTAGCACCGTGGAAGAAGGTGCCAACGGCTGTGCCGAGCAACACTGGACCGAGAACGCCATTGAGCACTAAGCACCAACGATAGGTGTTTTTCCCAAAGAAGTTGCCAATTTTAGACTGAAATTCATAGCTCACAGCTTGCAGCACGAAGCTGAAAAGAATGAGCATCCAAACCCAATAGGCACCTCCGAAACTGGTGCTATAGAACAAAGGGAAAGAGGCGAAGAATGCGCCACCAAAGGTGACGAGTGTAGTGAAGGTGAATTCCCACTTTCGTCCGGTGCTATTGACGATGAGCGCGCGCTCTTCTTCAGTGCGTCCGAGATTGAAAATTTGCGTGTTTGCACCTTGCACGAACATGAGGAAGACGACAAGTGCACCGAGGAGGCTGACGAGCAACCACCAATATTGTTGGAGAAGTTGATAAGTAATCATACGGCAATGAGATTATTCTTGTTCGTGCTTGTTGATGGCTTTAAACATGATGCGCAATTCTGCAATGAGCAAAGCTGTGAAGACGAGGAAGAAGAGGGCAAAAGTGATTTGCACATTGTGCACAGAGAGCGAAGACACAGCGGCATTGACGGGTAGAAGGTCTTGAATAGCCCAGGGTTGGCGGCCCACTTCGGCTACAATCCATCCAGCTTGTTGTGCAGCATAAGCGAGTATCACGCTCCAAAGACCGGCATGCAACAACCAACGTTTGTTTTGGAGCTGTTCTTTGCGACTAAACCACCACAAGAGTGCCATTAAAAGGATAAGACCGAAACCTGTGCCCACCATGATGCGGAATGACCAGAACATCAATCCGCGATTGGGCACTAAGTCTTCAACTTTCTTGACGTAACCATAACCAAAGTAGGCTTTATTCTCTTCAAAAGTCTTGCGAGCTACTGCAGCCTTTTCGGGATTTGATTCGCGATTTTCACGATATTGTTTGAAGGCAGCAAGAGCCACTTTACCTTTCTCCATCTTTTCAGTAGCAGGAATGACCTTTTCACCTTTGTGCGTGGTGTAGCCCTTGTAGAGAATGTCATTTTCGCCAGGGATAAAGCAATTAGGATTCTTGAAAGCTATCAAAGAAAGCGCATAAGGCACTTTGACACCAGGCACAACCGTGAAACATGCTCCACACTCTCCGTCTTTGAGTCCTTCGGCAGCAGCCAATTTCATAGGCTGATGAGTGGCGATGTCTTCTCCACTAGCGTCACCAGTACCTGCAGTGATAATAGCGGCAACGAAACCGACAGCGCTGGCTACTTTGATGCTTTGCATAGCCATTTTCACATTGCGATTGCGAAGCAAATACCAGCTGCTCACGGCAATGACAAACACAGCGCCTACCAACCAGGCACTAGAAACGGTGTGCGCGAACTTGTGGACTGCAAAGGATTGGAAAGCGACGGCAAAGAAATCCATCATTTCGTTGCGCACGGTGTCGGGATTGAAGTTCATGCCCGTGGGATGTTGCATCCAGCTGTTGGCAACCAAGATCCACCACGCTGAAAGTGTGGCTCCAAAACCAGTGAGCCAAGTGGAGGCGAGGTGGAAGCCTTTGCTGATTTTTCCCCAACCGAAGAACATCAACGCGATGAAAGTGGACTCCATGAAGAAGGCAAAGATGCCTTCGATGGCGAGCGGTGCACCGAAGATGTCCCCCACAAACCAAGAGTAGTTGCTCCAGTTGGTGCCAAATTCGAATTCGAGGATAATACCCGTGGCAACACCAATGGCGAAGTTGATGCCGAAGAGTTTTTGCCAAAATTGGGTGGTGGTTTTCCAAAACTCATTCCCAGTGCGGTAATAAATGGTTTCCATAATGGCCATCACGAGTGCAAGTCCGAGGGTGAGGGGGACAAACAACCAGTGGTAGCAGGCCGTAAGGGCAAATTGGGCGCGCGACCAGTCGAGGACTGCCGGGTCCGTGGCTTGTAAAAATGTCATATCTGTTCTTATTTAAATTGTCTATGATTCGAGATAGAAACGCTATATAATATTGTCTATGAATTTACGAGATAGCAACTCCTTATATATTATAGAACCTCTTCATATATAATGATACAGAAAGTACAAGTAATATATGTCGCAAAATGGTTACTTCGGTTGCTCCTGCACAAAGTTTTCTCCTACTTTCGTGGCTTTTTGCTGTGCGTCACCTTTGAGGGTGGGCTGAAAGAAGAAGAGTTTGAGCACAGCAAACATGACAAAGAGTTTTATCAAGGCGATAATCCACAATGTTTTGCCCCAAGTCATCCCTCGGAGTCCCTCGGCATAGATGCGGAAAAATGTTTTAAGTGCAGAAAACATATAATTTAGACGATTGAAATGTTGCTGCGAAAGAGAATGGCTCACGCAAAAGCGTATGGTTGTTGCGAAAGACAATATTTTCAGAGTTTTCACGAATTGTTCTCTTGAATGGAACAAAAAGCGAAGTGGTGAAATCGTTTTCTCTGACGAAGCGCTCTTGATTGTAATATCGACTTTGTATTATTTGAGATTACAAAATTACATCGCACGCGTGAAATATCCAAACTTTTTTCCTCATAAATGAGGATTTTCCATCGAATTTATGGTCAAGAATGAGAATTATACCCTTTTCTATCACTATTATTTGGTCTTTCCTTTGCTTCGTTGTAACTTTGCACAGCAATAATTGAAGCTATATGAAAATCATTGATACGGTTGCAGCCTTGCAACTTGCTGTGACAGAAGCAAAACAACAAGGATTGTCCGTGGGTCTTGTGCCTACGATGGGTGCTCTGCACGAGGGGCACGCTTCGCTGATTCGCCAGTGCGTGGCAGAAAATCAACTCACCGTGGTGAGTGTGTTTGTAAATCCCACACAATTTAATGATCCCAAAGATCTTCAACACTATCCAAGAACTTTGAGGCGGATGCTCAACTCATCGCTTCACTGGGTGGAGACATTGTGTTTGCACCAAGTGTGGAAGAGATTTATCCTCAAGAAGATAAGCGTGTGTTTTCATATCCCCCCATCGACACGGTGATGGAGGGTGCACGACGTCCTGGTCACTTCAATGGAGTATGCCAAATTGTCTCAAAACTCTTTGACATGGTGTCTCCCGACAAGGCCTATTTTGGTGAAAAGGACTTTCAACAAATTGCGGTGGTGCGCGCCATGATGCGCGATTTGGGCTACAAATTCCAACTTGTGTCCTGCCCCATCGTTCGCGAAACGAGTGGTTTGGCGCTCTCTTCTCGCAATGCTTTGATGAGTGAAGATGAACGCGTGCTGGCTACGAACATCTATCGCACGCTCCGCGAAAGTGTGGTGTTCTCACAAGCGCACACCGTAGAAGAAACGCAACAGTTTGTGGTGAACCAGCTCAATGCCTTGGAAGGTTTGGAAGTAGAATACTACGAAATTGTGAACGGAGAAACGCTTCAAACAGTGACTTCATGGGAAGATGCTGCGCAAATCCAAGGTTGCATCACGGTGTTCTGCGGTGCGCGTCCGGTGCGTCTCATCGACAACATCTCTTATCGCTAGTCGCAAAACCACTCCCTTTCTCTTATCTCAAGACTTACACGTCAGACATATACTATATTATTATGATTCTCAGTCTGCTCAAATCAAAAATACACTGCGCAACCGTCACCGAAGCCAATTTGCACTACATGGGGTCGATAACCATCGACGAAGCACTGCTCGATGCAGCCGGTCTCATCGTTGGAGAACACGTGCACGTGGTCAATAATATGAACGGCGAGCGCATCGAAACTTATGTGATACGAGGAGAACGCAATTCGGGTTGCATTTGTTTGAATGGGGCTGCTGCACGTCGCTTTCAAGTGGGCGACGAAGTCATCATTATGGCATATGCCGGTTTCACCCCTGAAGAAGCGAAAGACTTCACTCCGAAAGTTGTATTTCCCAACGCACAAAATGCTCTGGACTAATGCGTAGAATTGGGGTTTTCGGTGGGTCTTTCAATCCGATTCACTTGGGACATCTAGCCGTGGCACAAGCGGTGATTCACCAAAACTTGGTGGATGAGGTGTGGCTCATGGTTTCTCCCCAAAATCCTTTGAAACAAGCGGCAACTGATTTGGCTGCCGAACAAGACCGTTTGGCACTGGCACGACTTGCTGTGAAAGATTGCAGCAATGTCTTTGTTTCCGACTTTGAAATGCAACTTCCTCGACCGAGCTATACGTGGCGCACGATGGAAGCTCTGCAAGAAAAATATCCCGAACAGCGATTTTCGCTCATCATTGGTGCCGATAACTGGTTGAATTTCAATCGATGGGCGCATCACGAGGAATTATTGGCAGCATATCCTTTGCTGGTTTATCCTAGAGAGGGTTATCCCATTTCAGCCGACACACTTCCTCCCTCAGTGCACCTCATCGATGCTCCACTCTTTCCTTTCAGTAGTACGAGCATACGCGAAAGCATCAAAAACGGCGCATCTGTGGAACAACAAATCCCCACTTCCATCCTTGCAGCTGCCAAGACGCTCTACCAATAGAACGCTGTAAACATTTCCCACTTCTCATTGTCCCACCCCTCAACAACACATAAAGTTCACTTCAACAATAAGTTGCTGGCGATTTATTTGCAGATTTGTGCAAAAATGCGTATTTTTGCAATCTAGAGTTTCAAAACGAACGATATGTCTACAATTCATAAAGTAAAACAACACCGTCTTCACAACGAGGGACGCGCTACGCTCACGCTCGGTGGCATAGCCTTAGCCGTGATTATCGCCTTAGACTATTGGCTGTTTTATACATACTGTCCCATAGCCTTCTACACAATTTTGGCCATTTTCGTCATTGTCTACGGCATCGTAGTCAATTTCTTCCGTTGTCCCGTGCGCATCTTCCCAGGCGACACCCACAATGTGGTGGTGGCTCCTGCCGATGGTCGCATTGTGGTAATTGAAGAAGTGGAAGAAAATGAATACTTCCACGATCGCCGTCTGATGGTGTCTGTCTTTATGTCTGTGACCAACGTACACGCCAACTGGTTTCCCGTGGAAGGTACGGTGAAATTAGTGCGTCATCACAATGGAAACTTTGCCAAAGCATGGTTGCCTAAGGCAAGCACAGAGAATGAACGTAGCACAGTGGTGATCAGCACCCCTTCGGGTCACGACATTTTGGTGCGACAAGTGGCTGGTGCTGTGGCGCGACGCATCGTGACTTACGCAACAGAAGATCAACCTTGCAAAATCGATAACCACCTCGGTTTCATCAAGTTTGGCTCGCGTGTCGATGTTTATCTCCCACTAGACACAGAAATATCTGTGGAAATGGGACAAGCCACAACGGGTAACAGCACAATTTGGGTCACCTCAAAGACAAAACAGCGCCTTCTTCTCAAGAATAAACGCACAAAGCAAACGACGCCCTTCGACCTCACGAGGGGCGTTTGCGCATATCACAAAATAGCACACTAAAAAATAGAATAGTGAAACGACACATTCCCAATACAATTACGAGTTTGAACTTGGTGAGCGGTTGCATCGCGGCTTACTTAGCAGCAAATGGAGAAATAAACTTTGCCCTCTACTTTATGTTGCTCGGACTCCTCTTTGATTTCTTCGATGGATTTACAGCTCGACTCCTTGGTGTGTCTAGTCCCATTGGCAAAGAATTAGACTCTCTTGCAGACGGGGTGACCTTTGGTGTGACTCCTGCGCTGATGCTTTTCCACGTGCTACAACTCCAACTCCCTTGCAGCGGAGCACCCGCTTTCTGCCCAGCGCGTGTGGTGCCTTATTTGGCTTTCGCCATTGCCGCATTTTCCGCTATTCGATTGGCTAAATTTAATCTCGACACACGTCAGTCGCACAGTTTCATCGGTCTTCCCACACCGGCTAACGCGCTTTTCTGGGCAGGTTTGACCACTTATCTCAACGAAAACGGACAATCCCTCCTTCCTACTCCCGTTTTTGCAGCAACAAGTGTATTGCTCATCGCATTTTCTTGCTGGATATTGGTGAGTGAAGTGCCCATGTTTGCGCTCAAATTCAAGAATTTCTCCTTCAAAGACAATCGCGTTCGATTCTGCTTTATGCTTGTTGCAGCCGCCATTGTGGTCGGAGGCATCGTGTTTCAAGTTTATCCCTTGGCACTTTCACTCGTCATCGTGGTCTATGCACTGGTTTCCCTTTGCGTTCGTGAACAGTAACGGAAGTATGGCACGGTTGTTGCAATACATCTAAGAACATCTCATTTCGTCATCACATAACATTTCACAATATGGAGACATTCTTAGGTTGCCTATTCGCTCTCTTCATCGGAATATTCTTTTTTTCACGCTTTCTACTCAAATACGCGTTTCGATTTCTTCTCTCACTGATGGGCATCAAACTCCCCGAAGAGGGACAAAGCTTTCAACAAGGCACTCAAGATCAATCGCAAAGTGGTGAACAAGCTCATCAACAGCAACAGTCGAATGTTCACCAGCATTCCGGCCAAAACGGAACTTCTAATGGAAAAATTTTCACGAAAGACGAAAGCGAATATATAGATTTTGAAGACGTACCTTAAACGGTGCGTCTTTCTTTTTTCCGCAAGTCGGTCATCTCAAGAAAAAAAATGGGATACTTTGCACAAAACAACGGCTTGTTTTCCATAAAACAACGTATCGTTTTCCATAAAACAACGTATCGTTTTCCATAAAACAACGTATCGTTTTCCCAAAAACGACGGCTCACTTTTGGTGCAAGTTCCGAGGTCGAATCTAGATTAAAGGAAACAAGCACCGAAGAATGAAATTTCAGATTGCAAAAATACGTAAAACCGTTCTCTTGCGCGTACGCGTACGCGCGCGTTACAGCGAGTTTTATCCTTTTTACTGTCACAAGTGTCACATACGACTTTATAACAAATTAATTATCAGTAGTTTGAGTCCAAACAACAAACATTTTTAACATTTCCAAGCGTTCACACCCCAAATTTGGGGAATAAAACAGAGAGAAAAACGTTTTCAGAACCACTATATTCCACACTTTCTGCACTTTCTACTCACCATTCTTTCTTCTCCGTGTGACACTTGTGACAGCAAAAAAACAACATTGAAGTTGGAATGCGCACGCGTACGCACGAGAAAGGCTCACTGAATTTTCTCCCTCCACTGTTTTTCTCCTTTTCCCTTCCCCCTTCGCTCCTCCCTCGCTTTCGTCTTCTTCTCGTCTGGGGGTGTCGTGCTTCAGCACTCACAAACACTATCTTTTGATATTAGGATATTGCATTTAGTATTATGCAAAGAAAAACAAGCACTTTTCCGCGATTTTTTCCCTCTTTGGTACAATATCGACCCATATACATATAGGGGCACAGCAATGAAGCACGCGCCACTCGACGCCCCTATCAGTCACTGGCTACTGAACAAATTTGAATTTAGCGTGCAGCACAGCCGCATTAGGCTCGAAAAAACGCGATATTGCGTGATTCCCTTGCACTTTTGTCCATAAGATAGCGCAAAAACGTGCAATAATGCGTAACTTTGCACGTTATGTAGTATAGCGCAATCAGTGCTCGTGGACATTGCAGAAAAAACATCAGTTTCCGGCTGATTTTTCAAGCAAATTTCCATCCATTTTTTCACCTCAAACGACCATACAATATGATTACTTATATCAAAGGAAGTATTGCAGAACTTACCCCCACAGAAGTGGTGATAGAGGCTGCGGGCATCGGCTATGCTGTGGCCATTTCACTCAACACTTTTGCGGCACTTCAAGGCAAAGAAACTGCTCGCGTTTACATCACCGAAGTGATTCGCGAAGATGCTCACCTGTTGTTCGGCTTTTACAGCAAACAAGAACGCACACTTTTTGAAGCACTCACCTCGGTGAATGGCATCGGAGGACAAACTGCGCGGATGGTACTTTCTGCTTATTCCCCTGCAGAACTGACAGAAATCATCCAAAGCGAGCAAACTGCAATGCTCAAAAGCGTGAAAGGCATCGGTCCGAAAGCCGCAGCGCGCATTGTGCTTGACCTGCGCGACAAAATTGGTAATCTGCTGGGAGAAGGTACACTCGACGTTGCTCCCTCTGCAGGAGGTGGCATTGCTTCTGCCGACAAAGCTGTGGCAGAAGAAGCCATTTCGGCATTGTCCATTTTGGGCTTCCAACCAGCAGCCGTGCGCAAGGTGATTGGCAACATTCTCAAATCAGAACCCGGACTTGATGTGCAACAACTCATCAAGCGCGGTTTGAAAGAAATAAAATAATCCCTAGTCTTTCTCCTCAACACGACAATTTATCACACTAGTCATCTCTTTTACTAGTCATTTCATTCACTAATCTTTCACACTATGAAATTTTTCTCTCCAAGTAAATGGCAGCTTTGGGTCGCACTTCTCGGTGTGACGCTTTGTTGTGTTGCCACTTGGGGAGCAATTCGCACCGCTTTTGTAGCTCCTTCAAACCCAACGGGGACTGAAAGCACCACTACACAAGCCGTGCGCGACAGTGTACCAACACAACGCAAGACAGAACAACAGCACGTGGTGCCTTTCAAAGTGCGCCCAACATCGAGCAGCAACACAAAAGACGACAAACCCCACTCGGGCGATTTGAAAGACCCGGACAACCTTGTCACTGGACTCTTTTATGATGAAGCGACAGGACTCTATAAATATGGCACAAAAGTGGGAAATCATTTTGTGTATTCTCCCATCTATATGGGTACAGACGAAGTGATGCGCGAAGGCATCCGCCGCTCTATGCTCGACTATTTCAGAAATCGCAATAAAGAGGAATATCGGAGTCAAGGAAAAAACAAATTTGATTTCACCGATATGCAGTTTTCTCTCGGACCCACAGAGAAAATTTTCGGCCCGGGAGGTGTAAGAGTACGCACGCAAGGAAGTGCAGAACTGAAATTGGGGGCAAACCACAGATGGACGGACAATCCTGCTCTGTCGGAGCGCAATCGCAGTGTTTTTGGCTTTGACTTCAACGAAAAGGTGAATCTTTCTCTCAACGGAAAGGTGGGTGACAAGGTGAATATGGACTTCAACTACAACTCTGAAGCCACGTTCAACTTTGATGCACAAAATCTCAAATTGCGCTACGAAGGAAAGGAAGACGAGATTATCAAACTCATTGAGGCGGGTAATGTCTCTATGCCCACGCAGTCTTCGCTCATTCGTGGTGGACAGAGTTTGTTTGGTCTCCGCACAGATATGCAGTTTGGACGCTTGAAACTGCAAACGATGATTGCTCAGAAGAAAACGGCTGCGCAAACTGTGAACTCACGTGGCGGAGTTCAACTCACTGATTTTGAGTTTTCGGCTTCCGACTACGACGAAAACAGACACTTTTTCTTGGCGCATTTCTTTCGCAACCACTACGACCAGTGGATGTTACAACTTCCCAATGTGCTTTCGGGAGTGACAATCAATCGCATAGAATTGTGGGTAACCAACAAAAATGGAGCGACCAACAACACGCGCAATATCATAGCTCTCACCGACTTAGGAGAATCTCAGAAATTCAACAAAAAGGTATGGACAGCAACGGGAAATGAGGTGGTGCCTTCCAATCGCTCCAACAATGCCTACAATTTCATCACGCAAACTGCGCCAAAAGTGCGCGACATTTCACAGAGCAACACGCAGTTGGATGCGATGGATTTGGTGGGAGGAGAAGATTATGAAAAACTCGAAAGTGCACGTTTGCTGAATAGTTCGGAATATTCGCTCAACACTGCACTCGGATATGTGTCGCTCAAATCTACGCTACAACCCGACCAAGTGCTGGCGGTAGCCTATGAATATACCTATCGCGGACAAACCTACCAAGTTGGTGAATTTTCCACCGACATCAAAGACAACACGCAAGCGCTCTTGGTGAAATCGCTCAAAAACACAGCCAACACCCCCAAAATGGGTAACTGGAAGCTGATGATGCGCAATGTCTACTCTCTCGGAGCGACAGCGGTGCAGCGCGAGCATTTCACTCTGGACATCAAATACTTATCAGACACGACCGGAGTTTATTTGTCTTATCTTCCCACACCGCGTCTCAAAGACAAACGACTTCTTTCTGTCCTTGGTTTAGACCATCTCGACAACAACGCGCGACGTGTTCCCAATGGTTATTTTGACTTTGTGGAAGGCTATACCATCGACCCTTCTTCTGGTCGTGTTTTCTTCCCACAAGTGGAACCTTTTGGCAGTTTTCTCACCAAAGTCATTGGCGATTCTGCGGTGGCGCGTCCCTTTGCCTACACGGAACTTTACGATTCCACGCGCACCATTGCCAAACAAGTGGCAGAGCACAACAAATTTGTGATTAAAGGTCGCTACAAAGCCACCAAAAGCGACGAAATCGTCCTCAACACTTCGGGAATTCCGCAAGGGAGTGTTGTGGTGACAGCCGCCGGACAAGTGCTCACCGAAGGCACAGACTACACCGTGGATTACAGTGCTGGTGTGGTGCGCATTCTCAACAAGAGTATTCTCGATGCAGGAACTCCCATACAATGTTCTGTGGAATCGAACACGGACTATGGGTTGCAACGCAAAACGATGTTGGGACTGAACTGGCAATACGATTTCTCTCGCGATTTTCAATTTGGAGGTTCACTCTTACATCTTAGCGAGCAACCGTTAACGTCGAAGGTGGCAATGGGGAGCGAACCGCTCAACAACACGCTTTGGGGGCTGAATATGGCTTGGAAACAACAGAGTCAATGGCTCACCGATATGGTCAATCGCCTTCCTTTTGTACACACTTCTTCGCCTTCGTCCATCAACTTTACGGCTGAATTTGCGCATCTCATTGCTGGTCAAAGCAGCGAAGTGCAAGGACGTGCTTCCTACGTGGACGATTTTGAAAATGCCAAAACGGAGATTGACGTTTCTTCTCCTCAACAATGGACACTCTCTTCGGTGCCATCGATGTTTGCTGAATCGCAATTCAACAATGATGTGCGTTCGGGCTACAATCGCGCACGCTTGGCGTGGTACACCATCGATCCCCTCTTCACACGTCGCAACTCTTCGCTCACTCCAGGATACATCAAGTCGGACTTGCGACAACTTTCGGATGCACGTGTGAGAGACATTTACGTCAGCGACCTCTATCCTAATAAGTCTTTGAACTACAAGGATGCAGCCACGCTTCCTGTGCTCAATTTGGCATTTTATCCCAACGAACGCGGACCTTACAACCTCGATCCCTCACTCGACCGTGACGGACATCTCGTCAATCCCACCCAACGATGGGGAGGAATGATGCGTCGTCTCGAAACTTCCGACTTTGAAGCCGCTAATGTAGCCTACATTGAGTTTTGGATGATGGATCCTTTCACTGAAATCGAGGGAAAAACTCCCAACTACACGGGTGATTTATATTTCAATTTGGGAGAGATTTCTGAAGACGTGCTCCGTGATGGTCGCAAATTCTATGAAAGCGGTATGCCAGTGGATGGTGACCGCTCGCAACTGACGCAAACGGCTTGGGGATGGGTGCCCAACCAAAATGCGGTGACGTATGCTTTTAACACCACTTCCGACAGTCGCCGCCTGCAAGACATTGGCTTCAACGGATTGACTTCTGAAGAAGAACGTTCTTTCGGACCTTATGCAAAATTCCTGCAAGAGGTGCGCAGTCGCGTACGTCCTGAAGTCTATGACTCCATTCTCCAAAGCCCATCGGCTGACAAATACCACTTTTACCGCGGTACGGACTTCGATGAACAGCGCACGAGTATTCTAGACCGCTACAAATTTATCAACAACCCCAATGGTAACTCGGTGGCTGCGGAAGCCTCTCCCGAACGCTACTCTACTGCCTACAAAACGACTCCAGATGTGGAGGATATCAATCAAGACTATACCCTCAACGAATATGAGAAGTTCTATCAATATCGCGTACAAATTCGCCCTGAAGCCATGCAGGTGGGACAAAACTACATCGTAGACAGTCGCACCATCAACGCTAAAACACGAGACGGCAAGACTCCCGAAACAAAATGGTATCTCTTCCGCATCCCCATAGAACAATACGAACGACGGTTTGGCAATATCAGCGACTTCTCTTCCATTCGCTTTATGCGTATGTTTATGACGGGCTTCAACCAACCCGCCGTGCTGCGTTTGGCAACGCTCAATCTGGTGCGCGGAGAATGGCGCGACTACGAACAACCACTCTACACCACTGGTCTCGGTGGACAATCGGGACAGATGGTGGTGAGTGCCGTAAACTTTGAAGAAAACAACGAGAAAACGCCTGTCAACTACGTGCTTCCTCCAGGCATTAGTCGCAGTTTGGAACCTGGACAAGAACAGGTGCTCGAAACAACGAGCAGGCTCTTTCTCTCACCATCAAAGACCTTTCGAGCGGAGATGCACGAGCGGTCTACAAGAACACGCAACTTGACTTGCGTCGCTACAAACATCTCCAACTCTTTGTGCACGCTAACGCGCTCCCCGGTGATAAGGATTTGACAGACGGACAAATGAGTTTGTTTGTGCGCTTGGGGTCAGACTATAAAAACAACTTCTACGAATATGAAATTCCACTCACCCTCACTCCCGAAGGACGCTACGGTGGTGAAGTGGGACGTGGTGCGGTGTGGCCACAGGAAAATATGCTAGATGTGGATCTAGATTTATTCACTCACTTAAAAGCTAACAGAAATCGAAAAAAAGCGCAGGGAACAGCTGCGTTCACACAATTATTCTCTGAATACGATCCTCATCGTCCCAAAAACAAGGTGAGTGTGCAAGGTAATCCATCGTTAGGCGAAGTGCGCACCATTATGATTGGTGTGCGCAACAACTCACGCGCTCCACGCAGTGTGGAAGTATGGGCAAACGAATTGCGCTTGCAAGATTTCTCTAATCAAGGGGGATGGGCTGCACAGAGCCAACTCAACGTTCAACTCTCTGATTTGGCAACTATCAATTTGAGCGGACACATCGAAACCAATGGCTTTGGTGGATTGGAAGAAACGGTTAGTAAGCGTCGAAATGACGACCTTTCTCAATTCTCCATCACCACAAACGTAGATGCCGGAAAATTGCTTCCAGAAAAGGTGAAGCTCACCGCACCTATCTACTATTCTTATTCTAAGGAAGTGGTGACTCCGCGCTACAATCCTCTCGACACAGATATGCCAATGGCGGAAGCTTTGAATGCTCTGCCCTCTGCTGCACAGCGTGACTCTCTGCGCGAACTCACGAGTCGTGTTGTTGTCAATAAAAACTTCTCTGTTTCTGGTCTGCGCTTCAACCGCACCACGCAAGGCACACCTATGCCTTACGATTTGAGCAATTTCACCGTGGGTTTTGCACAATCTTCGCGCCACACCGCTGGTACTACGACGGCTTGGGAGCGAGATATGAATTGGAAAATGAACTTTGCCTATGCCTATTCGCCAGGACGTTTTTCATTTGAGCCGCTTCGTGGTATCATCAAATCTAAATCTCCTTGGTTGCGCATCTTTAGAGATTTTGGCATTAACTATTTGCCACAAAGCATAGCTTTCAATTCCGACATTTCACGACACTACTACGAATTGCAGGAGCGCGATATGGAAAAATCTGGAAAACAAGAGTTTACCGCTCACGTTCTCCAGCGACTTCTTGTGGGAATCGTAGTTTTTCAACTTCGTTGGGATCCCACCAAAAACATTCATTTCAATTTTTCTTCGGGAACAAATGCCGAAATCGAGCAACCCAACACGCCTGTTAATGAAGCCTTGTATCCCGACCGCTACACGGCTTGGAAGGATTCCATCACACGCAGCATTTTGGAATTGGGACGTCCCTTGGCTTACCAACAAAATGCGGAATTGTCGTGGAACGTGCCTCTCAACAAGATTCCAGCACTCGATTGGGTGACGGTTGATGCTAAATACTCAAGCTCCTACAATTGGACACGAGGCATCGAAAGCAGCACAGGTCAGTCGCTAGGAAATACTATTGCTAACCGACGTGACCTCTCTGCCAATGGTCGCTTCAATATGGAAAATCTCTACAATAAAGTGGAGTTCTTGAAACGCGTGAATCGCAAGTTTTCGCAAACGAGCAACCATAACACGAAACCAGAGAAAAAATTGTACGAAAAAGAAATTGTGCTACGCGCTGACACGTCCTTCATTGTGCCTCACAATCAAGGGAGTAAGAAGCTGCGCGTGATTGCCATTCGCAAAGACGGCACACGATATGCACTGAAATATAAAGTACTCGACATCAACCGCATAGAAGTTCTGACGCGTGGTACCGACTCGCTCAAAATCACCGTTTCTGCTCGCAAACGAATGGAAGAACAAACGTGGTATAAAATTGCAGAAGTGGGAGCAAGAGGTTTGATGAGTCTTCGCAACTTCAATGTAAGCTATCGCAACAACAACCAACTCTCACTACCTGGATTTATGCCTAACATTGGAAACGTGTTCGGGCAATCTCGCTTAGGAGGTATGTTTGTTCCTGGACTTGACTTTGCCTTTGCCACTGCGGGTGAGGACTACGTTCAACGCGCCAACGAACGCGGCTGGTTGCTCAGAAGCGACAGCCTTACTGCATTGTCCACCTTTGCTCAAACTGAGGATTTCCAACTGCGCGCTCAAATAGAACCCGCACGCGATTTACGCATCAGTGTTTCATTCTCTCGCAACCACAATCGCAACAAATCCATTCAATATATGTTTGAAGGGATGCCCACTTTGCAAAGTGGCTCATTTGCTATGACTACCCTCTCCCTGGGTAGTGCATTCTCCTCTAGTGGCACAGCCGATAATGGCTACCGCAGCGCACTTTTCCAACAATTCCTTGGTGCACTCAATCGCTATCAAGCGCGCATAGAACAACAATATGCAGGCACCACCTACCCTGCGGGGCTTGGCACGTGGAGCGGTAAAACCTACAATCCCGAAAACGGCTCTGTCGGAAAATACTCTAGCGAAGTGATGATTCCGGCTTTCCTAGACACCTATACCTCAATGGGAAGCTCTGTCGAGATTTTCCCACTGCTCACAAAACTGCTCCCTAACTGGACACTCACTTATTCAGGTTTGTCATCACTCCCAGCCTTCAAACGCTGGTTCCGTGCATTCAACATCAACCACAGCTATCGTAGTCTCTACAACGTAGGTTCTTATAGCAGTTTCCAAAACTATCGCGCCACCATAGACGGACTCGGGTTTATCAACAATGTAGAAAATGGGCGTCCTCAACCCTCCTCACAGTTCGACATTTCGACCGTGAGCATCAACGAAAACTTCTCTCCTCTCTTGGGAGTTGATGCCACCTTCCACAACAATATGACGGCAAAACTCGAAATGCGACGCACACGAGTGCTCACACTCTCTATGGCTTCTCAATTGCTCACCGAAACCCACTCCAATGATGTGGTGTTTGGGGTGGGATATCGCATCAACGACTTCAAATTCCCCACGTTTGGTGATAATGGTATCAAAGGAAAAGGCAAAAAATCTCGTAACTCATCTGCTTCTTCCTCTACCGATTATTCCAACAGCAGCAACTATTCAGAGGATGCATCGGGAGGTTCCTCCGATGGTTTTGCGCATTCTCTCAATATGCGTCTAGACATCTCCTTGCGCGAACAAAGCGCACTTCAACGCAACATTCTCACCACAATCTCTCAAGCCACCAGCGGCAACAGTGCTATACAAATATCCTTCTCTGCCGACTATGCCGTGTCACGTTTCTTCACGATCTCTGCCTACTACGAACGCCAAATGAATCGTCCTCTCCTCACCTCTTCTGCCTTCCCCACCACAGTTCAAGACTTCGGTCTCAACCTCAAATTCCAGTTGGCGAGATAAGCCCCAATCGGTCATTAGACCGTTATGGTGCAATTTGGGATAAAGAAGACAAGAGCAGTGAGTATCTACAAAACACAATTCGGGGCTATGCAAGACAACACTTGCATAGCCCCCATTCTTAATCAGATCTATAGGTCTAATTACAGGCTAATTTGAACTACACGCCTCCAAAAGGAGATGCTGCAAAAACAAGCTTTACCCCCTCCTTATGTTTCATTTCAGAAGTTCGTTTCTGTCCAAATAGGCAATGAAACCTTGGATAATAGTTTCGTTACGATGAAGAATGTCTGTTTCTGTAAATTCGTTTTTCTCCTTTGCCATCGCCAAGAGTTCAGAGATGAGTGTAGGACTCTTTTCGCCCTTCCCCCCTTGTAATCCTTTATAATACATTGCTTTGTCCGTAAATCTATAGTCTGAAGCTCTGATATTGATGCGCTGTTCAAGCAAAGTTTTGTTGCCCAGAAGCTCTGCATTCCATTCATCTTCTAAAGGCTCATTCTTAACCCGATTTCTCGCATAGATATGCTCAATGTCAAATTTGCTGTCAATAGAGAGCAATCCTTGTTGGTTGTGCTGACAAGTCCACCATGTAATCATAGAACGAGTGATTTGTCGTTGATTGAGAAATTTATAACTCTTGAAAATGTTTTCGATGTTGGTTCTCTCAAATTTGAAATCAGAGAAGGTCACCTCATTCCCATTGATGATATTCACCATTTCGCGGTAAATGGGTGTACGAAGAGCATTTACACCTGGATTCGTCAGAGCATATGCCCAAATGAATCCAATAGTCCGTTCCAGAAATCTCACGAAAGCACTCTCCTCCAACGATTCGTCAGACTGTTTGTTATGCATAAAATAGACAGACACAAAATAGTACCACATACCATTAGGTGCATAATTCAGAACAAACAGAAGTTTTAGCACCTTATGAGAAAACCGCTTCGAATCTTGACTCTTGACAGCATACCAAAACTTTATAAGCACTTCTAGTTCATCTAAAGTTGTCTCATTCTTCAAGGCTTTGTAGGCATCCTTTTCATAAAACCGACGCAAGGCCTCCGTAGTCGTATTTGTATTTCCTTGTTTAGCTCGAAGAAAGTACATATACAGCGTGAAGAGTTCGTCTAAAGGAGAATCCTTGCTTGAATTAAACGTTACTGAAGACAATCGCTCTAGCTCTCTCCAGCGTTCTATAAACTCCTCTCTTTTGCCATTTTGTGAATAGAATTTGTAGAACTCAGCGTTGAAAATGTCTGCATCAGAGAGAGGTTTTCCTCTATCGTTCAGTGTGGAGAAAATCCGTAAGGCTGTGTCTTGATTCTCGGCTTCAATAGGCAATAAAATGCAATTACTAAGAATTCTAATCGGTAGATAAGGGAAAAATGTAGGATAATTTGCTAAGAAATCATCAATCTTCTTTTGAAAGAAACGATAGTTTTCAGCATATCTACTTTTGTATTTATTGGAAGCTTCACCTTTTTTGAGAATATCCAAGAACTCATCTTTGTCATCATCTGTAGCTACGGCAGAATCGATTTTCAGAGCTTCTTTGTCTGGTTCATCAAATTCATTGGTCTTCCAAACGCATTGCTCTATCATCTTCCGCATGCTCTTAGTTCCATTATCCTTCATCACTCCCGAGCGCTCATAGAAAGCTCTCAACAAAAGCATTAACGTGGTGAGACGTTGTTGTCCATCAATAATTTCCTGTTTACCACTTTCATTCTTGAAGGTAACTATTGGTCCAAGAAAATACTCTTCGTCCTTCTTAAAATTGGTTGCATCGTCTTCGGGAATTGCAAACACAAAAATGTCATCCCAAAGTGTTTGACACTCTGTTTCCCCCCAAGCATATGGACGCTGATAGTCGGGAATAAGAAAATCCGTTTTCTTGTCCGCAAAAAGTTGCTTGATAGTCTTTTGATCTATGTTAAGCTTCGACATATTATTATCTTTGGTTGAATGTTATTGTTCTCTTGATTGTTGTCTTTAAGCATAGCCAAACTACTCACCCCAATGATACAAGGCATGATGTTCATTGTTTGAGAAGTTGCGATTTTCCTATCCGCAAATATACATCAGAAATTTTGATTTCACAAAAGAAATGACTGTATTATCGTCCGCAGACTCAACCAGCAAGTGCAAATTCTTATTTTTACACCTCATACAACTCGTTTTGCTATGATTCATTCACCAACGGCTATGGCCTCGCACATATCGAGCATAAGTCAGTGCGTTTGCTCAGTCATCACAAATGAGCACTTGTTTTCAAAAAACGACGTGTCACTTTTCAAAAAACAACGTGTGGTTTTTCATAAAACGAAGTGTTGTTTCAATTGATCAAAGAAGAATGAACAAAAAGAAATTGTGAAAATCTTCATAATCACCTTCTCTCACGCGCGCGCATACGCGCGTATGTACAGGGGTTTTCGCTTTTTTGCTGTCACAAGTGTCACAGTATTTATGGTAAATAGCTATGCAACAGTTGATTAGGGTTCATTTTAAGATTTATTTTAACAGTCTAGTGATTTCTACCCCAAAATTCGATGGTATGTGAGAAGGAAATACGCTTTATCGTCTTTCTTCTTACAGTCATCTCATCCTTAATTCTGCGCATTTGCACCCCACGTGTGACACTTGTGACAGCAAAAAATCAATATCGCTGTTGGAAGGCGCGCATATACGCGTGCGCGTGAACATCCAACCCTCTTCTGTCACTATGCTTTATCCCTGTTTTGGGTGAAGTGCAATCACACATTCATTACCATTAAATTTTGGAAGATGCAAATAGCAAAATGAATACATCTCAAAAATTGTTTGTCACTTTTCGGCGATTTATTCACTCTTTGGGGCTATATCTTCCCATATACATATAGAGGGCTACGAGAAAAAGCAGATGGATGTGCGAGAAATGCAGGCACAGGGAATGGAGAATACGAAAACAAAAATGAACGGGAGGAGGGTTGAACCCAAATCGGTTATTAGATTCTGAACTGATTTCATTGGCTTGTTGAGCAGATGGTTGGTTGTGAGTTCGAAGGCGTAGCGGGCTACGGCGAGAACGAACAAGAAACAAGATGCCAACAAGAAAATGAAATAAGGTAGAAAGTTATCGTACCTATAACGAATTGCACTATAACGGTCTAATGACTGATTTGGGTTGATAAAAAGGTGGACACTTCACAAAGAAGTATCCACCTTGAAAAGGAAAGCGACACTATGCGCTTGGAGTTACAAAATGCGAGAATTAGGTGACTCAGACTCCATAAGAGAAGGTGTCGAGATAGCTGTAAACGCAACCCAAGATGCCGAGGAGCAAAACGCCTGCTACGCAAATGGCGATGGCAGTGCGAGAATAACAGTCGCTCTTGAAAGTGGCAATGGGATTCTCGCTAGGATTGATGTACATTGCTTTCACAATGAGGAGATCGTAGTAGAGTGAAATCACCGTGATTGACTATCTCGAGGACGACCACGAAGCCTTGATTGCACATTTAGCATAAGGTAATAACGTGCAATAAAGGCTATTGCATTCGTTGCTAATTCGAAAAGAGACCGCATCAAAACTAAAGCGTTTTGATGCGGTCTTTTCGAATGTCAAGAACGATCGCTGATGTCTATCTCCATCGAGATAGAGTTTAAGGTTTAGCGTCCTAGATAGACTTTCTTGCCATTAAGGATGTAGAACCCTGCAGGTAAGTGCTGGGTGTTGCCATTCACGCGCTTTCCTTGAAGAGTAAATACTTTTGTAGCATTATTTCCATTATAGCTTACTCGTCCTATAGCCGTAGGTTTGGGTTGAGTGAAATAGCCTGTTTGAGGATTTGCCATTCTCACATCGGTTATATTTCTATTAAACGGCACGGCTCCCTTTAATTTGCTGCAAAAAAGGAACATATCTCGGGATTTCTCACATTCCCACGTACCTGCACTGTATATCGTAGTCAAATTAGAGCACCAAGCGAACATACTCCCCATTTTGGTCACTTCAGACGTATTGAAGCTAGAAAGGTTCAGTTCTGTCAAACTAGAGCAACTGTTGAACATAAAACTCATATCCATCACAGCAGAAGTGTTGAAGCTAGAAAGGTTCAACTCCTTTAAATCAGAGCAACCATAGAACATACTACTCATGTCCGTCACTGCAGAGGTATTGAGGTTTTCCAAACCTTCGATAGACGATAACTTTTGTTGCGATTTAAACCAATCAATCTTGATAGGCAAGAAATCCTTGAACGAAGGATCAAAAATCATTTTTTTGATTGTAGAGCCGTATTTCCACGGTGCGGTCAAATATCTTTCCCTTTCAAATGTCCAAATAGTTCCAGCTTTTGAGGAGCGAAGACTGTCATAGAAGAAGGTGAGAGTAGTTTCGTCTGCGCTCTGCACTACATAGGCTTCGCGATTCTGCGCAGCTAGGTCGGAATTGCGTCCTAAATTGAGAACACACTTTTTCGGACAATACTATTCTTGGTGAAAATGATGAGCATTGATTTATCCAGTCGAACAACTGAGAATGCAAAAAAATGGTGGACACTTCACAAGGAAATGTCCACCATTGATGAGGTAAGAGAGAAGTTATGCTACGAATAGCAAACTACAAGAAAGCGCTTATCACACACCATAAGAGAAAGTGTCGAGATAGCTGTAGACGCAACCCAAGATGCCGAGGAGCAAAACGCCTGCTACGCAAATGGCGATGGCAGTGCGAGAATAACAGTCGCTCTTGAAAGTGGCAATGGGATTCTCGCTAGGATTGATGTACATTGCTTTCACAATGAGGAGATAGTAGTAGAGTGAAATCACCGTGTTGATCAAGGCGATGAGCACTAACCAATGATAACCTGCGTGGAAAGCTGCCATGAAGACGAAGAACTTCGAGAAGAAACCTGCGAAGGGGGGGAATACCTGCCAAAGAGAACAAACAGAGCGTCATGATGAACGCGAGCTTGGGATTGGTGCGGTATAGTCCATTGTAATCGTCAATGCCAATGAGTCCGCTGTTTTGCTCTACGACATTCATCACGGCAAATGCGCCCATATTGGCTGCCATATAGACGAGGAGATAGAAAACCATGGCTGTCATACCTTGCGCTGTTCCTCCCATGAGGGTGAGCACGAGGTAACCGGCTTGAGAGATGGCAGAGAATGCCATGAAACGCTTGAGGTTTTTCTGACGAATGGCGAAGAGGTTGGCAATGGTGATAGAAGCAATGATGATCCAGAAGAAGGCAGTGTTCCAGGCTTCAAAGAGACCACTGTTAGCAGAGAATACTTTCGTGAGCACTGTGAAAAGCACGAAGGCTGCACTACCCTTAGAAATCACACTCAAATAACCCGTAACGACGGTGGGTGCACCTTCGTAAGTGTCGGCTGTCCAGAGGTGGAAGGGGAACAAGAGAAATCTTGAAGCCCATGCCGGTGATGAAGAAGAGCATGCCGAGGAGGGTGAAGGGTTTTGCATCGCTCAGAAGCGCGAAGACTCCATCGAAATACAAGGTGCCTGTGCCTCCATAAATCAACGAGAGACCGTAGAGCAACAAACTAGCGGAGAAGAGGGCGAGCAAGATGAACTTGGCGCCGGCTTCGGCACTTTCGTAGCGATATTTATCGTAGCTCACAAGAGCTGCCATTGGGATAGAAGCTAACTCGAGTCCGATGAAGAACATGAGGAAGTGTCCGCTGGAAATCATGAAGTACATGCCAAGGAGGGTGAAGAGGGTGAGGATGTAGAACTCACCTTGTTTCACCAAATTCTCTTGACGTTTCATCCACCCATGCGCCATAAGGAAGGTGATGAGTGTGCCGATGCTCAGTACGGTCTTAACGATGCCACCCATGGCAGTAGTGACATACATGCCGCCAAAGCGGTGGTGGCTGCATCACCACTGAGTGTGGGAACGAGGTTCAAGAGCGTGTGTGCGGCTAAAAGGATGACGGGGAGCGGGGTGTTGTAGATGCCTTTTTGCTCCTTGCCGTCGCCACTCATGAATAGATCAGCAATGAAGAGGATAACAATCACTGCGAGGAGTGAAAGTTCTGCTTGCATGCTAAGAAACTGTGAAAAGTCCATGCTGTATTGATACGTTTAGGAGTTTACAAAAAGGGATTACTATGACTGTTCAACAGAGAACCTGCTTGTTGGAGGTGCTCAATGACGGGATGCACGCCAGTGCGAATCATGTCGCTAACCCAGAAAGGTGCAAGACCGAGGGCTGCAACGGCGAGGATGAGACAGATGACAGAGAAACGCTCGTCCCAAGTGGCATCGGTGAGTTTGAGATGATGCTCGTTGGTGGGCACTCCATAGAGGATTTTACCGACAAGTCGCAAGATGTAGACTGCGGTGATGACGATGGAGGTGCAAGCGATGATGGTCATCACGGTGTAGAAGGTGCCGGTGTTCTCGAACGACCCTACGAAGATGGTCATTTCGGCAATGAAACCTGAAAGTCCGGGAAGACCGAGGTTGGCTAAACCAGCAATGACGTAGCAGACTGCGAGGAAAGGCATAATCTTCATCAAACCTGCCAACTCGCGGATGTCACGCGTGTGGGTGCGACCGTAGATGAAACCGATGAGCGCGAAGAAGAGTGCAGTCATCAAACCGTGAGAAAGCATCTGAAGGATAGCACCGGTGCTGGCTGTTTCAGTGGCCATGCAGATGGCGAAGAGCACGAGTCCGCAGTGAGAAACCGATGAATACGCGTTGATGTATTTGAGGTCTGTTTGCACACAAGCAGAGAAAGCACCATAGACTACAGAGATGCCGGTGAGGACGAGGAAAATCCAACTGAGTTCGTTGGCAGCCTCAGGCAAGAGATACATAGCGATGCGGAAACATCCGTAACCACCAAGTTTCATCAAGACACCAGCGTGGAGCATAGACACCGCAGTGGGTGCAGAAGCGTGACCGTCGGGTGACCAAGTGTGGAAGGGGAACAATGCGCCGAGGATACCGAAACCTACGAAGGTCATGGGGAACCAAATGAGCTGCCAGTTGGTGGCAATGGCGTGTGCTCCGTTGGTGTGATTGGCAATGTCGATGATGTTCATGGTTTGACCACCTGCACCATAGAAGATGCCGAAGATGCCGCACATGAGGAAGGCTGAACCTCCCATCAACATCAGGGTCAATTTCATCGCTGCATATTCTTTGCGTCCACTACCCCACACTCCGATGAGGAGATACATGGGGATAAGTGCGATTTCATAGAACATGAACATGGCGAACATGTCGGTAGTGATGAAGAACCCAAACACACCCATAGAAAGGAGGGTAAACCAAAGGAAGTATTCCTTGGTCATGGGTTTGAGTTGCCACGAAGCGAAGGTACCGGTGAAGGTGATGATGGCGGAGAGGAGCAACATGGCTACGCTGATGCCGTCAACACCAACGGTGTAGTTGATGTGAAGGGGTGGAAACCACTCTACACTGCTCACAAAGAGCATTTCGCTGTGAGGATCGAGGGCTCGCGCATCGAGGAAGGCGAAGACCAGATAGACGGAGAGTGCCAAGAGGGCTGTGCTCCCGGCTACCATGACGCCTCGAACCTGATTGAGACTGCGCGCAATCCAAAGCGCGGGCAGCATCAAAAGGGGGATTAGTACGAATATCGAAAGAAAATTCATAGTCGTGATGTTAGAGTATCATGATGAGTAAGAGCACCAAAGTGCCGAGGAGGAAGACAAACGCATAGGTTTGTACGCTTCCGTTTTGCAAGCCTTTGATGCAACGAGAAACGCGCTGCGCCAAGTCGGCCAAGAAGTCGAAGAAGCCATCAATGATGTGGCGATCGAACCAGGCGATGGGACGAGAAATGTAACGGAAGATGATGCGATGAGTCACAAATTGGTAAACTTCATCCATATAGAAGCGTTTGTAAGCCCATTGATGGAGATTTGGCAAGCGGCTTGCATCTTTTCTGCAATGGGTTGTTTCTTACCAGCATATATATAAGTGGCAAGGGCAATGCTCAACACAGCAATCACACTGCTAGTGATAGCAATGCTGCTGTCGAGATGGATGTCGTAAGCTGTGCCTGCCGCAGAGATGAAATGACCGAAAGGCATCCAACCTGCACCAAGGGTGATTACACTCAAAATGATGAGTGGGAGCGTCATAGTCCAAGGTGATTCGTGGGGAGTGTGGTGTGCATATTGCTCACTATTGTCTTGTCCCCAGAAAATGCCGTAGTAAAGACGGAACATATAGAAGGCAGTCATGGCAGCTACCATGGTCATCCACCATCCCAACACAGGACTGTAGTGGAAGCAGGCGGTGATGATTTCATCTTTGGAGAAGAAACCAGAAAGTCCGGGAATACCTGCAATGGCTAAGCAACTGATGAGGAAGGTGATGTGGGTGATGGGCATATATTTGCGCAAACCACCCATTTTGCTCATTTCGTTGCTGTGAACTGCGTGAATGATGCAACCTGCGCCCAAGAAGAGGCAAGCCTTAAACATGGCGTGGGTGAAGAGATGGAACAAACCTGCCATGTATCCGAGGGAAGCGTGATTATCAATCAAAGCTCCTTCGTGACCTGGAAGGCTAGCACCGAGTGCCACCACCATGAAGGCGATTTGTGAAATCGTGGAGAACGCAAGTACGCGCTTGATGTCGCTTTGTGCGCAAGCCACTGCAGCCGCATAGAAAGCGGTAATGGCACCTACCCATACTACGATGGAGAGTGCAGAGGGGGCATATTGCATCCACATGGGGAACATACGCGCAATCTGAATGACACCTGCCACAACCATCGTAGCAGCGTGAATCAAAGCTGACACTGGAGTGGACCTTCCATTGCATCGGGCAACCAGATGTGGAGGGGGAACATGGCACTCTTACCTGCACCACCGATGAACATCAACACCAAAGCAGTGGGGATGAGGAAACCTGCAGCGGCAACTTCCTTGCTGATGGCAACGGGAAGGAAGGTTGCGGCTCCAGCACCATATTGGATGTGCGCACCGAAGTCGAAGTTGAACGTGTGCGCAAAATATCCAAAGATGAGGATACCCACCAAGAAGAACATATCGGCAAAGCGAGTGACGATGAAGGCTTTCTTGGAAGCTGCGATAGCAGCAGGACTAGTGTAGTAGAAACCGATGAGGAGATAAGAAGACACACCTACCAATTCCCAAAAAAGGTACATTTGGAAGATGTTGGTCGCCAACACCAATCCGAGCATCGACATAGTGAAGAGGCTCAAATAGGCATAGTAGCGTTGGAAACCACGCTCACCGTGCATATAACCGAAGGAGTAGAGATGCACCATCAACGACACAGTAGAGATGACCACGAGCATCATCACAGAGATGGGATCGAGGAGCACACCAAGGTCGAAGTGCAAGCTACCCAAAGGCAACCAAGTGAAGTTGAAAGGCACAATCGTTGGGAAAGTGCCGTCAGCAAGGCGTTCAGTAGCAAAGAAATACTGATAAGCCGTTGTGTAAGACAATATCGTCACCAAAGCCAAAGAAATGGTACCGATAAGTCCTGCTGCTTTATGACTCCACACCTTTCCAGTTTTGGTGATGTCGAGATCTACAACACCAATCAAGAGGAAAGATAGGAGAGGAAGTAGGAGGATAAAGATAGTAAAATCCATTGTTTATATTTGCTTTGAGTCGTTACCACTTCATCTTCTTCAACTGATCCACAGAGAGATTGTTGAGATGACGATAAATGTTAATCATAATGGCAATGGCGATGGCACTTTCTGCAGCGGCAATGGCTATTGCAAAGATGGAGAAGAAAAGTCCTTCGTGACCACCGGGGAACAATAGACGATTGAACACTGCGAAATTGAGATCGGCTGCATTGAGCATCAACTCAATGCTGAGCAGAATTGCCAAGTACTCTTTCGCGTGAGGAAGCCATAGATGCCAGCAAACAGCATAACAGCCGATACGACTAAGAGACATTCGATGGGTATCATAGTGTTTTGTTCTGAATGTTGAGGGTTATTGCTGAATGTTGAGTTTATCGTTTGCGAGCAATGACGAGTCCTGCTACGATGCAAGCGAGGAGGAGCACCGAAACGGCTTCAAAGGGAAGGAGGAAACCACCTTTGTCCCCAGAAATCATATTGACACCGATGTCGCTCATGGAAGGCACTGCGCCTTCTGAGGGTGCGGGCAAGAACACTTGTCCAAAGCCATGTGTCCAAAGATGCCTCCCACCACGGCTAAGCCAACAAGACTGAGCACAAGCGCGCTTAGCGTTTTGCAGCGTCCAACTTTGGTGAGCTGTTCTTGCTGTCCGCTGGTGAGCAAGATGGAGAACACGTAGAGCACGATGATACCTCCTGCGTAAACCATGATTTGCACCGCACCAAGGAAGGTGTAGCCCAGCAGGAAATAGAGTCCTGCGGTGCCGAGCAGCACAAACAGCAGATAAGTGGCTGCGCGAATGATGCTCTTCGTCACCACCGTTGCGATGGAAGAACAAAGTATCAGCACGGCAAGCACCACAAACATAATATTGTATGCGTTCATTTCGCTGAGTTTATGAGATTACTTTTTAGGCTGCACCACCGAACCGGGGTGATTCAAATACTTCACCAATTTGGTTCTATCGAAAACAGCATATTCAAATTCATTGTCAAAATCCAAAGCACCGTGCGGACAGTTCGTCACGCAGAGCATGCAGTACATACAACGACCATGGTCGTAGATGTGATGCACAAGTACTTTTTTCTTACGTCCTGTTTCTGGGTCCTCCTGCATCTCTGTTTCGATGACGATGGTATCATTAGGACATACATTTTGACAAACTCCACAACCAACGCACTTGTGCTGGTTGAGTTCATTGTGCGGAAGGATGAGTTGTCCACGAAAACGCTCAAACATCTTGTTCTCTTTGCGGTTTTCGGGGTAACGCTCTGTGATTTTAGGCGTCCAGAACTCGCGCATCGTGGTTTTCAATCCCGTGAGCAAGCTCTTCACACCTCCTACAAGTCCAGAGAAATAATTTTGATTTTCCATTGTTATATCTATTTGGAGGTGAGATTAGAAAGTCAAACCGAAACTAACGAGCACTGCCATCAACACGAGCAGCACCATTGAGATAGGCATCAAATACTTCCACTCGAGGCGCAAGATTTGATCGACGCGCAAACGAGGGAATGACCAACGGATCCAGAGTAGCAGAGCCACGACAAAGAATGTTTTGCCAATGAACCACACAAAACCAGGAACGTAAGCCATCACAGCATTGAAGCCATCCAAACCAGGCACAACCAATGGTGCCCAACCACCCAAGAAGATGGTCGCTGCCATACCGGCGCAGATGACAATATTGAGATATTCGGCGAGATAGTAGAAACCGAAATCCATACCTGAGTATTCAGTATGATAACCTGCGGTCAATTCACTCTCACTTTCAGGCAAGTCGAAAGGTCCACGGTTACACTCTGCATTACCAGAGATGAGATAAATCACAAAGCAGGGATAGCCACAATGTGACCACGGAAAATGTTCCAGCCCAATTCTGCTTGTTGCTGACAAATCTCCGAGAAACTCATTGTTCCAGTGAGACAAATCATAGTGAGCATCACCATACCAATGGAGAGTTCATAGGAAATGATTTGCGCACCAGCACGCATTGAACCCACAAGGGCAAATTTATTATTAGACGACCATCCAGCGAGCAAAATGCCCACAACGCCAACGCTGCCCACAGCCAGGAAGAAGAACACACCTACATTGAAATCAATGATTTGTGCCCCCTTGTTCCAAGGTAAGCAAGCAAAGGTAACCATTGAAGCCGTCACCACAAGGAAAGGCGCGATGCGGTGCAAGAACTGGTCGGTCTTGCGGAAGTTGATGACCTCTTTGGTCATCATTTAAGCACGTCGCTGATGACTTGCAGCAATCCCCACTTACCCACACGGTCAGGTCCGATGCGGCATTGGAAAGCTGCGCAGACTTTACGCTCGGCATAAATCATGATGATGGCGAAAATGGCATAAATGGTGATGATTACCAAAGCCACCAACACGCATTCCACCAACACTGCCAAACTGTCTCCCATCCATCCAGAGAGCAAGCTGTGTAGCCAGGTCGTCACGACAGAAAAATCAAACATAATCTGTTTTGTTATTGGGTTAATTCTTGAAAGAAATTAGCTTTATCGGTCAATATCAGGAACAACATAGTCTATCGTTCCGCCGATGGTGATTAAGTCGGCAATCATATTGCCACGGCAAGCGGTATCCATCACCGCCACTAGGGGAAGACCCGTGGCGCGATAGTGCAAACGATAGGGGAACTTATCGCCACGGCTCTCGAGATAAACGCCCAAGATACCACGACTGCCTTCCACCGCTGAGTAGTAACTACCTGCCGGCACTTTTATCACGGGCTTCATCTTCTCTGCGAAGTTGCCCTCGGGGATGTTGTCGATGAGTTGTTCGATGATGTGGAGCGATTCGCGAATTTCATCCAAACGAATCATATAGCGCGCAAAGCTGTCGCCTTCGGTGCGCACCACTTCTTTGAAATCCACACGATCATAAGCCGCATAAGGACGGTGCTTACGCAAGTCGTTGCTCCAACCTGAAGCACGACCCGTACCGCCGGTGCAACCAAACGAAATGGCTTGTTCCTTGGTGATGATTCCCACACCCTTCGCACGTGTTTGGAAAATCACATTTCCCGTGAAGATGTCGTCGTACTCTTTGAGATTCTTGCGCATCGTCACAATGAATTCCTTCACGCGTTTTTGGAAATTGGGGTGAATGTCGTAAGCCAAACCACCAATCATATTGTAGTTGAGAATCAAACGACCACCGCAAGTTTCTTCAAAGATGTCGAGAATGAGTTCGCGGTCGCGGAAACCATAAAGGAACGCCGTTGTCGCGCCCATATCTTGGCACAAGCAAGAGAAGAAGAGCAAGTGAGAGTCTATACGTTGCAATTCGTCCATGATGGTACGAATCACTTGCACGCGATCGCTCACTTCCACTCCCATGGCTTGCTCAATGCAAGCGCAAAGAGCGTGACGGTTTTGCATCGCACCGAGATAGTCCATACGGTCGGTGAGCGCAAGCGTCTGAGGGTAAGTCAGTTCTTCACTGATTTCTCAATACCACGGTGAATATAGCCGAGGTGTGGATCGATTTTCGTAATCGTTTCACCGTCAATACGCGTGCGGAAGTGCAACACACCGTGCGTTGAGGGGTGTTGAGGACCGAGGTTGATCACATAATCATCTTCCTCAAAGAGAGGAGTTTCGGTTTTATTGAGCGAACCATCTTGATTGAGGGTGTAGCACACTGCCAAATCAGAGATTGGTTCATCGCCAACAGCGATTTCCTCGTTGTGTTCTTCAGGTTTGTCGTCCTTGCGGAAAGGATGTCCCACCCAGTCTTCGCGCAAGAAGATGCGGCGCATATCGGGGTGGTTCAAAAATTTGATGCCGTAGAAGTCATAAACTTCACGTTCGTAGAAATTGGCAATATCCCAAAGATCGCACACAGTGTCGAGATAAGGTTCTTCCTTGTTCTCTGCCACTGCCTTGACGTGCTTCATTTCAAAGGTTTCTCCGTGAGAAAGGGAATAAACCACTCCCAGTCCCTCTTCTCCCCAGTCCACACCGGTGAGGTTTTCTAGGAAAATGTAACCTTCTTCCTTGAGTTTTGCCAAGGTGCTGTGCAGTTCCTTAGCATCGACCACTTCTGCTTTCACCTCATTTTTCGCAGGTGCAGCAGGTTTCGCCGCTGGACGTGGTGCCGCTGGACGTGGTGTTGCAGGTGCAGCAGGTTTTGAGGCTTCTGCCTTGGGGGCTTCCGCAGTCTTGGGTGCTTCCGCAGCAGGAGCAGCCTTTTCAGCAGGAGCAGCCTTTTCAGCGCAAACTTCGGCCACTTGAGTTGCTTCTTCAGCAGGAGCAGCCTTTTCAGCACTAACTTCTGCCACTTGAGTTGCTTCTTCAGCAGGAGCAGCAGTTTCAGAAGTGCTTTGAGCAACTTCCGCAGCGGTATTTTCCGTTTGAGGCGTCAATTGTTCTTTTTCTTCCATTATGCTTCCTCCTGTTCGTTAAGCAGTTCTTTATATTCTTGTTGCATCTCGTTCTTGTAGGGGTCTTCTTCTTTGCGGTTCACCGTGCCAAAGAAGTTTTCCACACGCACTTTGCGCTGCAATTGCATCATACCATACAAGAAAGCTTCGGGACGTGGAGGACATCCTGGCACAAACACGTCCACAGGAATCACCTTGTCCACACCCTTCACCACGTGATAACTCTTGGTGAAAGGACCACCCGAAATGGCGCATCCACCAATAGCCACCACATATTTGGGATCAGGCATTTGGTTGTACAAACGCTTCAACACAGGCGCCATTTTGGTGGTAATCGTACCATTCACCAAAATCACGTCGGCTTGACGCGGACTGTTACGCGTGATTTCAAATCCGAAACGCGCCATGTCGTAGCGCGCAGCAGCCACAGCCATAAACTCAATGCCGCAGCAACTAGTTGCAAAGGTGAGAGGCCACAATGAATTGCTGCGTCCCCAGTCGATGAGTTTATCCAACTGTCCCACCATCACCCCTACTCCATTCTCGTTCAATTCTTGCACGAGTTTTTCGAGCGTCTCATTGTCTTGAAACTCTTCGTAGGGGATATTATTAATTTCTGGTCTTTTATTTACTGCCATTCCAACGCTCCTTTCTTCCAGGCATAAGCGAGTCCTAGAACTAAGATAAACAGGAAGAAACCAATGCTCAACAACGCCGCAGGACCTAACGTGCGCATCACGACAGCCCAGGGGAAGAGAAACATGGTCTCCACATCGAACATAAGAAAGAGGATGGCAAAGAGGTAGTAACCTACACGGAATTGCATCCACGAGCGGCCGCGAGTGGGGATACCACACTCAAACGGGTCTTCCTTTGGGGATTGTAGCTGCGAGGTGCCAATAGTTTTACGAGCACCGACACAAGTCCTACAAACCCGAGTCCCGTCAGCAACGCTGTGACAAAAAGGGTAAAGTTCATTGTGCTAAGTGGAGATATTTAAATTGTTATTTTTGTTGTATTCGAAGTTTCTACGCCGAAGCGCGACCATTCTCTAGGTGTAAAGCCAACCGATTTGAAATGTTTACAAACCAGGAAGGCACGCCTAATCTACTAGGCGTGCAGTGCAAGAAACAGAGAGAGAACAGTCCGATTTCTCGTGCTTTATACACTGATTTTCAATGGAAAACATGTTATGCCAATGATTTAGATTGGTGACTATGTTCACGATTCATCGTTGTTATGTTCCTGCAAAGATACAATTTTTTTATACATTCCGCGTGCTTTTCTCTGAGTTTTTACCTTCTATTTTTCACTTTCTGTGCAGAATACGCTATTTCCAGCATTTGTTCTGCCCGAAAATTTAGGGGTAATCAGTCCCAAAAAACAGGTATTGGTCATAGTGTTTCTCTCTTCCCAATTTGAAATAAATTGTTTTGCTTGAACTGATAGCGCTGCATCGCTGAGCACAGATTTTGCAGGACAAATATCGACTAAAAAACTCATACACGTACGCGCGCGCGAAGTACAGGACTTTTACACTTTTTGCTGTCACAAGTGTCACACTTTTCTTATAGTAAACTCATTATCAATAAAATACGATAACAATAGGACGAACGTGCGTAATCTGTCTCCAAAATCAATGTTGAAAGGGAAACAAGCACTCATTTGAAGAAAAACGACGTGTTGTTTTGAGGAAAACGACGTGTTGTTTTTGAGAAAACGACGTGTCACTTTTTTAACCCACAATGGAAAACAAGCCAAAAGTGACATTGACTTAGAATTTAAGAATAGATAACACGATAAAGAACTCAAGAAATTAGCAACAAGGGGCAAAGCGATGCAATGTAATGCGAAATTGCTACCATATTTCAACGTCTATATCGCACACGGCTGTGACACTTGTGACGGCAAAAAAAGAACATCGCTGTGGAAGGCGCGTACGCGCATACGCGCACGGGGAGATTTGCACTTTCACTTGTGGGCAACACGAGGGAAAAACGAGGAATTTCTCAGGATTTTGAGAGGAAGAACATCTTTTACCTTGATATCCTCGAGAATTAACATTTAACAACCCACTAATATATAGAGGGGCAAAACAAAAGGAACAAAAAAATGAAAGCAATGAGTACGCAGGCAGAAAAAATGAAAGAGAAAATGGAAAGAGAAAATGGAAAGAGAGAAGAGGGAGAAGAAAGGAGAAAGAGAGAAATGAATGGCACGCAAAATGCAAATGGGTAGCGCACGCAAGGCTCACGTTCATTCGATGAGTGTGGCATCAAGCACCACGACACGGATGTAGTCGCGAAGATGCACTCCCCAACGTCCTGCCCCACCCTGCGCATCGCTTATGCAGAGAATGGTTTGACGACCGTCAGACAATTGTCGACCAAGACAACAACCTTCATAGTTGGCTAAGTTGCGATGAAAGACGTCTAGGCGTGTGTGCCACGAAGCTACTTCGGTAGCTGAAACAGAACTTAAACTTCTCCCCAAATTTTCGACATCACCAGCAGGGAGATTGGAGAAATCGGTGGGGGTACGCCGTAGAAGTTGTTCGTCGGAAGAAACATTGGCCGCGGCATAGATGCGCGAAAGTTCCGTTTGAGGAACAAGACGCAGACGGATGCTGCATTTGGCACCAACAAAGAAACGTGGCACCGAGAGTTCTCGCTCCATCACGAGCAATGCGCCATTGGAGAGCAGACACAGGGCTGGAATGCCGTGCAAATAGTATCGCGCTTGTTGTGACAGTTGCGCAGCGGCCATCTGGTAAGGCAGAAATCCTATGGGTTTGTAGGTGTTGTCCCAAAAGGTGAGTCGAAGATTGAGAGGTGCAGTCGAGGGTAAGTTCTCGGGACGGTGGCCTGCATCGCATCGCAAGGGAGATTCGCTGGTGCTACACCACATTGGGACGCGAGGATGATAGGTCAAGGCTTCAAATCCTAGATTTTCGTAGATACTATCTTTGGAGAAATAGGAAGGAATGGCGAGGGCACTGACGCTTTGTTGGGTGAGCGTGTCGTAACCGGTGACAGTTTGCGTTCCTTCATCGGCCACCCACAACACTCCTCGCGCAGCGTCGAACACGATATCTTCAACATCGGTAGAGGCAGTAGAGACGGAAGAGGAAGTAGACGAATGAGGGAAAGAAGCAGGAGGCAGCAAGGAGCGAAACCCGCAATTCGTGACGCGTTGGACTAGTCCAGTCAGACTGTCTTGCTGAATATGCCACACAAAATAGCCCAAACTAGGGGCTTTGTCACTGACCACAGCATAATAGTGCTGACCTAAAGGGGTGATGCCACTGTAATTGCCTGCCGGTATGTGCCATTGCTGCAAGGCTTGTTGGGGCAAGACGTGCGACAATGGTGTGGATGGAGAGGATTGTGAGGATTTCGAGGATTGTGCTTGCAGTTGCAGGGATTTTCCCCCAAGGCAGAGGAGGAGTGCCACGATGCACCACGTCTTATTGAAGAGCTTGAAAAGCGAAAATTGAAATCCAATCTTCCAACGGCTAAAAATAAGACATCGATGGTTTTGCAGGAGAGAAAACCATCGATGTTGCAGAATGGAGCTCAAATTATTCATCGAGCAAAAGAGGTAATTGAACGGGTTGACTGCCGAGCAGGAGCGCAGCAAGACCACCAGCAGTGAGTACATTGTCGGGGCGTTCTTCCAAAAGGGTAACTTCCCCTTCAAACAGTTCGTAATATCCGTTGTTTTCAGGGATGTCATCATCGTTTTCGATGCCAACGGTGAGTTGCAAACCAGGATGCACGCGTCCGAGGAATTTGAGGAAGCCGAGTACATCGACCACACGTGCCATGGCATAGGGTTTGGACTCTTTGAAACCGTGTCCAGGACATCCTCCCACAACGGCTACGTCCTCTACTTCAAGGAGTTCCCCGATGCGACGACGGAAATGATAGACCACGTTGGGGTCTGTGGTGAGCATGAAACGGATGTGTCCATAGGAGTCTTTCCTGGAGGGCTTTCCGCTTTTGAGAATGCGAGGTTGTTTGCATACTAAACAAAAACCTACAATTTTTCCACGGCGACGCGCCACAAAGAGTTGACCGCCTTGTTGCAAATGCCACGTAACAGCAGTTTCAAAACTATCACGATCGTGGCGGATTTCGTAATCGTGACGTCCTCCAAAAGTGTTATAGAAAGTCCACAACTCGCGCCCCCACGTGTTTTCGGGCATGATGTTGAGATTCAAATCGGGGCGATAGTCTTCGGGTGTTTCAAAGGGTACGAGCAGACGGTGTGTGGCTGTCCAGAAACTGCCCATTTGCTCCTTTTCAAAGGCTTTGCGCTGCTTTTCGTCTTCGGGGATGAGGAAACTCAACAATTGTCCTTCTTCATACATTTTGCGGTGGGCTTGACGTACCACTTGCGCGATGTTCTTCTCATGGTTTGCACCACTTTCGGCACAGAGTCCGTTGAAGACTCCCACAGGGAGGGCTTTTCCTCCGAAAAGGAATTTGAAAGGGAGGACTTGCACAGCGGCCTTCACTTGTGCATCATGGCGCACAGTGACATTTCGTTCGTCGGCATAGCGACGTTGGAAATAGAGGTCGAGAAAATCGGCCGTGAGTTCGGGATGGGTAGTTTCCCACAAAGCTCGAGTTTGTTGTTGTATGTTTTCTGGTGATAGGAGCATACGTTGAAGTGTTTTGAAAGGTATTTATTGAGAAGACGAAACATCACGACTTGCGCATAGAGATGGGTTGCAACTAAGCCGAGGGAGGAGACTGCAGATTGAGAATGGGCAGGTGTTAGTAGGGGAAGACGGCTTGGTATTGCCCTTTCACGGTGTTGATGTTGAGCGCAATGCTATCGACTCCGGGGACAAGCCACTGAGAGAATTGCTGGATGGGGCAAGACAGATAGGTTTCCTCAAAATAGTCGCTGCGGTCGGCGTGGGCATCGTGATAGAGTTGCAAGTGCAATTTACGATGGCCGTTGTGCGTTGAACTTATTCCGCGGAATGACCAGCCTATGATATGATTTCCTTTGAAACTCTTGGGGATGCCGAAGCGCAGATTGATGTAGTTGGGAGTTTTCCACAACGAGAGGAGTTGGATGGGTGCTGTGCGCATGGCTTCCTCTTTGATTCTGATAGGGAGTGCAGTGGGAATCAGCACTACTTGGCGCAGTTCAACTCGCTTGCTGTCGGTGACGTATCGGAAAGTGGCCAACGCGCGATAGGTGGTGTCGGGACGCACTCCTTGTAGGATGTTGGTGGGATGTAGCACTTGTCCTTCGTCGGTAAGCAATTTGTCGATGTCTCCGTGGGAGGTGGTGTGAACCATCAACAACTCGGAACGATAGGGTTCGAGCGGTGCTTCATCTTTGTTGCACTGGGTGAGCAGCAGCATTCCTCCACTCCACAAGATGAGGAGGAGGAGACGAATGAAGCGGTGCTTGAGAGTGGAAGAAAGCATAAACTATAAGGTGAGGGAACAGCGGAAGATGACGGCTATTCTTCGTGAGCCTTGAGATAGTTGTAGAGAGGGTTGGCATACATGGTGAGCATCCTTTCTCTCAAATAGGCTTCGTCTTTGTTGGGCAATTCTATGAGTTCGAGCCGACTTTGGAGATATTTCTCAAAGGTGGCGAGGTCTTTGGCTGTGTAATGATGGGCAAAGCGTTGACCGCCTTCGAGCAAATCGGCTGCGATGTAGTTGTTAGGATAGATTTCGTAGCCGGCATGGATGTCGCGGTCGATGCGTACTGCTACGGCTTCGAAGAATTCTTTAGCAGGGAGGTGCTTGTAGTCGTCTAACCATGTATTGATGCAGTCGGCAGTGCGATAGAGCACGCGTCCTTTCTTCCCTAAAATGCCGACACGCATGTTGTCGAGGTCGTCTTGCTTTGACTTTGAACGAAGCATCATCGCGCTTTTGCTGGAACTCTTTGGCTTTGAGGTAGTCGCAAGGATCATACTCATAAGAGATGGTGAGCGGAACGAGTTGCATGTGACGGAGATTCTCATAGTGATTGCCTTCTCCTCCGAGGGTCATCATGCGCAAGACAGAGGGCTGTGTGCGGTCGTTGGAGTCTTTTGCTCTTCCTTCGCGTTGAGCAATCCAAATGTTGTCTTCGCGCGTGCCAATGACGTAGTGCATGTAGCGACTCATGTGTTTGCTGGCTTCGAGCAACTGTCGTGCTCCCACCGAACGGCGCACGAGGAAGGCTTTGTTCATGCGCACAAATTGTTCTATCCAAGGATGGATGAGCAGATTGTCACCGATGGCGATTTGTGCGGTGTTTGGGAAACCGTTGTCGATGAGTATCACGTCAAGCATAGCGACATCTAACACGATGTCGCGGTGGTTGGAGATGTAGGTGTATCCTGCTCGTTTTTCGCGCAAAGCACTGTGGTCTAATTTCACATCTTTTGTGGTGCGCCACATCAGAAGGTGCATGGCACGGAGCATATATCGCTTCTGAAATCCCAAAGCAGTGTTGACTCCGATGAAAGTAATTTGCAAAAAGGCGCGAATCCAACTCACGGGCAACCAGGGCACGAATCCGCGGAGCACGCGCATGAAGAGCCTATCGTGGAGAAGGGCTTTGAAACTGGGGCGAATCTCGGCATCGGTGCGCGAACGGATGTCGTCGAACTCAGAGGGAATGTGTTGCATAATGTGTTTCTTGCGATTAAGCGAATTTTCCTTCGATGATTTCTGACAACACATCGGCAATTTCGAATTGAGATGCACGCACTTGTTGGGGGATAAACGAAGCGGGCGTCATGCCGGGTGTGGTGTTGATTTCGAGAAGGTTGATTTGCTCTTTTCCCTTTTCTCCGGAGAGGATGTAGTCAATGCGAATGATGCCGTAGCAATCGAGCTGACGGTAAATGTATTTCGTCATTTCACTGACGCGCTCTGAAGTCTCATGAGCGATGCGCGCAGGTGTGATTTCATCACTTTTTCCTTCGTATTTGGCTTCGTAGTCGAAGAATTCTACACCTTTCACCACTACTTCGGTGATGGGGAAGGTGACGACTTCTCCATTCTTACGACGGAAGCATCCGCAGGTGATTTCTGTGCCGACGAGCAAACGCTCTATCATCACTTCGTCGCTCTCGTTCATAGCTTTTTCAATGGCAGGAAGCACTTCGGCTTCTGTCTTGACCTTGGTGACACCGAACGAACTTCCTCCAGCATTGGGTTTGATGAAACAAGGAAGTCCTACGCGTTCCACGACTTCTGCGGCGGTGGGAAATTCCATGCCGCGACGCACCATCAGACTGTCGCTCACATGGAGCTGAGGGAGAGAGCGAAGATAGTTATTGAGCGCAAACTTATTGAAAGTCAAGGCTTCTACCAATACTCCACTGGTGCTGTAAGGCATACCGATAAGATCGAAATATCCTTGGAGGATGCCATTTTCTCCGGGGGTGCCGTGGATGGTGATGTAAGCAAAATCGAAGGTGCAACGCTCGTCTTGATCAATATAGGAGAAATCGTGGAGATTCATGGGAATCTTTGGTCTTCGATGAGAACGTGCATTGCGTTGCCACGTTGTTCGACGATGTGGCAATCATATTTTTCTGCATCCATAAAAGAAAGGATGCCTGCTGCGCTGCGCAGCGAAACGTCGTGTTCGGAGGAGTCGCCTCCAGCGATAATAGCGATGTGCTTCTTCATTGTGATATATAGAGAATTAGCGTTGCGAGTTTGGGAAAGAAAGGACTGATGGGTTTCTATGCTAAGCGGTAGTTTCTCAATGCAAAGTAGAGAGTTTTCAATGCAAGGTAGAGGGTTTTCTATGCAAAGTTAATGGTTTTCTATGCAACCAATGGCTTATATCGTTGAGAACCGCTTAGCATTAGCTTCAAATTGCTAGTTGAATCAAAGAAAGATTAGCGCGTTTGTTGCAACCCTCCCACATAAGTGCGCCATTTGTCGAGAAGTGCCACGATGTCCTCAGCGAGAGAGGAGGTGAAATCCATTTCTTCGCCTGTGGTCGGATGCTGAAAACCGAGAGTGAGTGCGTGCAACACTTGACGCGGACAGAGATTCATACAGTTGTGAATAAAACTTTTGTAGGTACCACTGTTCGTTCCCCAAAGTATTTGATGACCACCGTAGCGTTCGTCAGCGAAGAGAGGATGACCGATATGTTTCATGTGCGCACGAATTTGATGGGTGCGACCTGTTTCTAAAACACACTCCACGAGGGTGACGTAGCCGAAGCGTTCTAGCACGCGATAGTGAGTGACTGCTGGTTTTCCAATTCCGCTATCTACGGGAAAGACTGCCATTTGCATACGATCTTTGGGATGACGACCGATGTTTCCTTCGATGCGTCCTTCATCGGCTTGCACATTTCCCCAGACTAAGCGCGATATTTGCGACGCGTAGTTTTGTGGAAAAATTGCGCACAAAGATGCGTTTTCGCTTCGGGAGTTTTCGCCACCACCAACAGTCCGCTTGTGTCTTTGTCGATGCGATGCACCAATCCCACCGTGGGATCATTGGGATCGTAGTTGGGATTGTCGCGAAGATGCCAAGCCAAGGCATTGACCAAAGTGCCACTATAATTGCCGCACCCAGGATGCACCACTAATCCCGCAGGTTTGTTGATGACGATGAGTTGCTCGTCTTCATAGACCATGTCGAGGGGTATATCCTCGGGTTTGATGCTGCTATCGAACTTCGGTCGATTGAGCATCAGTGTCACCACATCATTGGGTTTGACGCGGTAGTTGCTCTTGACGGCACGACCATTGACGTGGATGCATCCGGCTTCGGCTGCAGCTTGGATGCGATTGCGAGAAGTGTCGTGCATAAGATTGATGAGAAACTTGTCTACGCGCAGAAGTTGCTGACCTTTGTCGGCTACAACTCGATAATGCTCATAGAGTTCACCTTCTCCAGAAGTAGCGGTGATTTCCACCGACTCTTGAGAAGGTTCAGACATTTCGAGATCATCGAAATCAAGTTCTTCTTCAAAACTCATATTTTGCGTCATATCTATAGGTTTCAAAAGGGAATACTAGATAAACTAGAAAGACTAGAACTTCTAGAAAGACTAGAACTTCTAGAAAGACTAGAACATCTAGAAAAGCTAGAACATCTAGAAGAATCAGAGAGAAAGCTGCAACACCCTCGCCCTACTCTTCTATTGTAGATGTTGAGGTGGTGTCGCGTGAGAAATAGAGTCTATCGAGCGAATCGTTGCCATTGAACACTTCGTCTTCGGCACCATCTCCCACCACCAAGGTGAGGGGGATATTAACATTAAGTTTGTCACCCTTGCGCACTTCTTTTCCTCTCGCCTCAACAGCATAGACCCAATCGAGGTCGCCACGGATGCGACGAATGGGAGTCAAACGAAAGCCGAGGATTTCGAGTCGCATTTTAGCTTCGCGCAAAGAGCAATTGTCGGCTATATCGGGAAGCGTTACGGGACGTGGAGAAGCGGCATTCACCGTGAGACGAATCAAGCGGTTCACTTTGACTTGATATCCTGGTTCCAAATCTTGATCGAGGATAACATCGGCCAATTCTCGCGGATTATAACCCGTGTCCACCACTTCACCTCGCATTCCTAAAGCCTCTAGTTTACGCATCGCTACCTCAGTGCGTTGCCCGCGCAAATCAGGCACAGCAATGGTTTCGCCGTGATGCGTGTAGAAATTGAGGAAGACGAACACTCCCACGATGACCACCACAAGCGTGAGGAGCATCGCTAGGAGATTGCCCCATAAATATCGCCCGGTTATTCTTTGGTAAAATTCTTTGACGGTCATAATACTGCAAAGTTACAGTAATATCTCCAATATACAAAATATCCCTTCAAGAAAGAAAGACCATTTTCAGATTATAGAAGCGATGATGTGCAAACGATCACACAATCCTATTTTGCATTTACCCAAAAGGAAAACAACTCCGCATCTATCCCAAAAAGTCAGATTCTTCACAACAAAAAAAGAGCAACTCTTGCGAGCTACTCTTAGTAGGTTCAATCTTCAAAATAAGGTAGAAGGTTTACTTCTTACCGTGTACTTCGTCAGATACAGTGAGCTTCTTGCGGCCCTTAGCGCGACGAGAAGCCAAAACACGACGACCGTTTGCAGTCGCCATACGCTGGCGGAAACCATGCTTATTGTTTCGCTTGCGATTGTGGGGTTGGAACGTTCTTTTCATTGTTGTTTTATATCGATATTATTATTATTCGTGAGTAACGGCTCAGTCATCAAATGATAACTTAGGCCATTCGAGGTGCAAAGTTAGCACTTTTTCTTCGCACAGCCAAAAAATCTGCGCATTTTTCACAAACACCTTATTATTTTCCGGCTATTGCAACGAGATTAGTCTTGTGCAAAACGCTTTGCTTGTTCCGCAATCAAAGCTTCGTCATCGAAGTAGTTGATTTTCATAGCGCGGCGCACATCAGCCAAAGTGTCTGCTGCCACGGCACGAGCGTCTTCGCAACCACGACGAAGCATATCGTAGATGGCTGGAATATCTTTTTGAAACTCAAGACGACGAGCGCGGATGGGTTCAAGCGTTTCATTGAGCACCTTTTCCAAGAATTTCTTGCACTTCACATCGCCAAGTCCGCCACGCATATAGTGCGCTTTCATCTCATCGAGATTAGCATAATCGGGGAAATAAAGTCCGAAGTGTTCATCACGACAGAACGCATCGAGGTAGGTGAAAACCGTGTTACCTTCCACATGACCGGGATCGTTCACCGAGAGGTGAGTGGGGTCAGTGTACATCACCTTCACCTTCTTCGCCATTTCGTCAGCGGTCTCGGAGAGGTAGATGCAGTTGCCCAAAGACTTTGACATTTTCGCCTTACCATCAATGCCTGGAAGACGCAAGCAAGCCTGATTGTCGGGGAGCATAATGTTGGGTTCTACGAGCGTATCTCCATAAATATGATTGAAACGACGCACAATTTCGGTGGCTTGTTCAATCATCGGACGTTGGTCCTCCCCCACTGGCACCACATTAGCGCGGAAAGCAGCAATGTCTGCTGCTTGAGAGATGGGATAAGTGAAGAAGCCTACAGGGATGCTTCCTTCAAATCCGCGCATACCAATTTCTGTTTCACCGTGGGATTGCGCTGCAAACGACTCACCGTGACTAGGTTTTGGAAATAGAACGCCAGTTCGCAAAGTTCAGGAATTTGACTTTGAATGAAAATAGTAACTTTCTCAGGATCTAGACCACAAGCGAGGTAATCGAGCGCCACTTCAACCACGTTTTGGCGTACCTTTTCGGGGTTGTCTGTGTTGTCGGTCAAGGCTTGAGCATCGGCAATGAAAACAAACATTTTGTCGAAATCACCTTGATTTTGGAGTTCCACACGACGACGGAGCGAACCCACATAGTGACCTATATGAAGACGACCTGTGGGACGGTCGCCAGTGAGCATAATTTTGGGAGTTGCCATAATTTTATTCTTTCATTTGTCTGCAAAATTACGATATTTGCGTGGAATAACCAACTCGCTGTGCAGAATTGCCAAGGCTTTAGCCCAAATCGGTCAAAGAGCTACGCTATAACAGTCTAATGTCCGAATTGGGTTTAGCACTCAATCGTCAAACCATCATAGGCAAAACGAAAACCTTCAGGCAACTGTTTGTCCATGTCGGCCTGTCGCCCTGCAGTGTGGCACATATGGATGAAATAAGTGTGCTGAGCCCCCACTGCCCGACCGAAAGCAATGGCCTCTTCTATCGTCTGATGCGTGGCATGAGGTTCGTGGCGCAGCGCACTCACCACTAGGGTTTTCACCCCAGCGAGTTTTTCCATTTGTGCTTCGCCCAATTGCGACATATCGGTGAGATAAGCCAGAGCACCTATGCGAAAACCGAGAATCGGGAGTTTGCCATGAAACACACGGATGGGCATTATTTCATTCTCGCCAATGGTGATGGGGGTGTTCACGTCCAAATGATTCATGGTGAGTTTAGGAGCACCGGGATAATGCTTGTCGCCAAACACATATCCCATGTGGCTGATGATGGGTGCGGCCACATTCGGTTCTGCCCAAACATCGATGGGATGAAAATAGCTGAAAGGGCGCAAATCATCGAGTCCCGCCACATGATCGAAATGCTCGTGGGTGAGCAACACGGCTTCAATGCGCGGCATGGCATAATCAAAACGTGGTGCTTCGTGGAGTCCCAATTTGCGCGCTTGTTCATCGCTCATTTCATTCATTTTGCGCACAGAATAGGGAATGGAAGTGCCTTCTGAGTAAGGATGTTCTGCCATAAATCGCAGCATCTGCCCCCGAAAATCTGGTCCACAATCAATGAGAATCAGTCGTTGATCGTCTGTTTCAATCAAAGCCGAACAGCGCAATCGTTTGTCGCGGGCATCCTCTGAACAACAAACGCTACAGGAGCACCCCATTTGTGGGACACCAATGGAAGTCCCAGTTCCTAGAAAATGAAGTTTCATACTTCTCTATGCTTATTTTTAGATGCGAAGTTACACATTTTTTTATCGGGGCTATCAAGACTATCTAACTAGAAATCTGTATCTTTGCAAACCTTTCGCTAGAAAAGCCTTGCCTTTTCAGCTATTTCATCTTCCCCCGAAAAAACATTCACAGATTTCTCAGAACACTCCCTCACCATTCCCGCTCTCTTATGTCGCAAAACGCATCATCATCACAATCTCCCAAGTTGCTCACCAACTATTCCTACCGAGACATTTGGAAAATAGCCTTTCCAGTGCTCATCAGCGTTTTAGTGGAACAGCTGATAGGCATCACCGACACGGCCTTTTTGGGACGCGTGGGCGAAATTGAGTTGGGAGCTTCAGCCTTAGGGGGCATTTTCTTCATTGTGGTGTTCATGCTCATTTTGGGATTTTGCTCTGGGGCACAAATCCTCATGGGACGCCGCAATGGCGAAAAAAACTATCAAGACATCGGTGTGGTGTTCTATCACAGCCTTGCTTTCCTCACTGTCACCTCCACAGTGGTTTTGGTGCTCATTCAATGCTCCGGCACTTTTTTATTATCGCATCTCATCAGTTCGCCCAAAGTCTTTGAAGCTGCGTGGACCTATTTGGAGTGGCGCATATGGGGCATCTATTTTAGCATGGTAGCCTGTCTGTTTCGCGCCTTTTTCATTGCCACCACACAAACGGGCACGCTGAAATTCAACGCTGTTGTGATGGTGTTGTGCAATGTTGTGTTTGACTATCTGCTCATTTTCGGCCATGGTGGATTTCCTCAACTGGGCATTGCTGGAGCTGCCATAGCTTCTGCCCTGTCCAGTGGATGCTCCATGCTCTTTTTCATTGTCTACACTTGGTGGAAAGTCGACTATCGCAAGTTTGCTCTCCACCGCCTTCCCCAATTCAAGTGGCGTCTTCTCGGCAAAATGCTCAACATCTCCATTTGGACGATGGTGCAAAACTTCCTTTCGCTCGCCACTTGGTTCATTTTCTTCATTGCTGTGGAGCATTTGGGATCGCGCGAACTCGCAGCTACCAATGTGATGCGCGCCATTTCCAATTTCATGTTTGTTGCCCTTGTGGCTTTTCCTCCACCGCCTCCACACTCACCTCCAATCTTCTCGGAGCGGGGTTGCGCGAAACCATCACTCCCATGCTCAAACGCAGCATTCAAATGGCGCTCATCGCCATCATTCCGCTTTGGATTATTTTGTTGATTTTCCCCACACCCATCATCAGCATTTTCACCAACGAAGCGGCCACCATTGCTGCCTGCATCTCCCCCCTTCGGGTATTGAGCCTTAGTTTCGTCGTTCTCATCCCGGGGTTCATTCTTTTCAACTGCATCTCGGGCTCGGGCAACACGCGCTCCGCTCTGGCCCTCGAACTCTTTGCACTTTTCTTCTACACGGTCTATGTGGGTTACGCCATTTTCTACCAACATTGCTCCCTCACAGTGGCCTGGGGTGCCGACCTGCTCTATTCTTGCACTCTGCTCTTGGGCAGCACGTGGTACATCAAACGCGCCAATTGGCTCAACAAGAAAATCTAACTCACGCAAAGATAAAACTCTATGAAGATGCACCCCTATAAGTATATGGGGAGATATCGCCCCAAAGAGTGAAAAAATCGCGGAAAAGTGACAATCTTTTTTCGTAGCCCCCCTATTTTGCTATTCTCGCCTATCAAAAGCACCCGAAAACAATACAATCATCAAGCTGTCACCCAAGCGAAGGTGAAAAGCGAGGTGAGAAGAGAAGGCAAAACCCTCGCGCGTGTACGCGCAGCGCGCGCCTTCCAACAGCGATGTTGATTTTTTGCTGTCACAAGTGTCACACTTGGGAGGAAAATGGGAAAGAAAAACGATGATTTTTTGGAAAAAAGAAGGAGCAAAAAGCGTGTTTTTCTCTGTCGTTTCATCGATTTTTCGGGGGTGAAAACGCTGGAATGTTAAAACACGCACAAAAAACAACCATAATCCACTGTATTATAGAGGATTACGAAGTAACGTGTGACACTTGTGACAGCAAAAACACAAAAACTCCTGTACATACGCGCGTATGCGCGCGCGTGAGAGAAAGAGGTTACAGGTATTTTCACACAATTCAACACCTCGTTTTTCGTATCTCGATTTCGGACACCTCTTTTGTCTGTTGTGACTCCAAATTGTTCTTTGAAAAGATACACATCGATTGCAAAAAATGACGGCTTGTTTTCAACAAAACAACGTGTCGTTTTCAATAAAACAACGTATCGTTTTCAACAAAACAACGTATCGTTTTCAACAAAACAACGTATCATTTTCAATAAAACACGTGTCGTTTTCAACAAAACAACGTGTCGTTTTCAACAAAACAACGTATCGTTTTCTATAAAACAACGGCTCACTTTTCATAAATAAGGAGATGCTGCAAAACGCGTTTTTGCAGCATCTCCTTATCAAACATCCTGTCGGTTGCGAAAGAAAAATCCCAAGTGCTCGCAACCGAGAGAACATTAAGTAGTTAGAAACGTTCGGCCGTGAGCTTCACAATGTTCACCACCACTTCACTGGCCTTTTCGAGGTTAGGAATGGGCAAGAACTCGTGTGCCCCGTGGAAATTCAAACCACCAGCGAAAACATTGGGACAAGGAAGTCCCATAAACGAGAGTTGCGCACCATCAGTGCCACCGCGAATGGCTTTGATTTCTGGTGTCACTTCTGCCATTTCCATGGCTTCTTTCGCTATGTCGATGATGTGCATCACAGGTTCCACCTTCTCACGCATATTGTAATAGGTGTCGCTCAGCGTGAGTTGCAAAGCTTCATAACCATATTTGGCATTCATACCTTGCACCAATCCACGCAACATAGCCTTGCGCGCTTCAAAGCGTTCACGATCGTGGTCGCGAATGATAAATGCCACTTGCGCACGCTCCACTGTGCCCGACAAATTGGTGAGGTGGAAGAAGCCTTCGAAGCCTGTGGTGTGTTCGGGGGTTTCAAATTCGGGCATCTTTTGCACAAGTTCTGTGGCCAGACGGGCGGCATTGATCATCTTGTCTTTGGCATAACCAGGATGGACACTCACTCCGGTGATGTCTATTTTGGCAGAAGCGGCATTGAAATTTTCAAACTCCAATTCACCGCGCTCACCGCCGTCCATGGTGTAAGCCCATTCGCAACCAAATTTCTTGACATCAAACTTATGCGCGCCAAGTCCAATTTCTTCATCGGGATTGAAACCTACACGCACTTTCCGTGTTTGATTTCGGGATGCGCCAAGAGGTACTCCATAGCAGAAACAATTTCAGCAATACCTGCTTTGTCGTCTGCACCAAGAAGGGTGTGTCCGTCAGTGACAATGATGTCTTCTCCCACGTGGCGAAGGAGTTCTGGGAATTTTTCCACACTCGTCACAATGCCGGCTTCTGCATCAAGCACAATGTCGGTGCCATCATAGTTTTTCACAATGCGCGGACGCACATTCTCGCCCGAAGCATCGGGACTCGTGTCCATGTGAGCTATGAAACCAATGGTGGGTACTTTTTTGTCGATGTTGGCAGGAAGAGTGGCATATACATATCCCATTTCATCCATTTCCACTTCAGACAATCCAATGGATTTCAATTCTTCCACTAAATATTCCGCCAGTCGAAATTGCTTCTCCGTGCTGGGAGTGGTGGTGCTGTTTTCGTCGCTTTGCGTGTCGAAACTTACATATTTAAGAAAACGGTCTACGATGTTCGTCATTTTATTGTTGTTCTATGATTTGGGTTTGAAATGATTCATTACAAAATGCACCTTTATAGATTTTTCCACGGCACGATTCACCACAAGAAGGAAATAAACGCTTATAATGTGCGGTCGATACTACAAAAGTAACTACTTTTTTTTGGAACTTCAGCCGTTTTGTGCTATATTTGCGGTATAACATTCTCATAAATCACACAATGAAAGCCTTTTTGCTATCTCTCACGATATGTTCTAGCCTTGCCATCGGAGCACAAGCTCAAGTGGAAAGGGTGAACCCCGTGCCTCATAGCGTGACTTCTTCGCGCCATTTGTTTGCAGCTCCCAAAACATGGTCAGTGACTGCCGACCGTCAAAGACTAACGTCCTATGCCGTGGCGGCTCTCTCTGACATCAATGTAAAAAAAGCCACAAAGTCTGCGCCTTTCCGCATCACTCTCGGCGTTGTGGGCGACCGGAGCGTCAATAAGTTCAAAAAACTGGTACCTCAGCATGAAGAAGGCTACTATATGGCAGTGGGGCCTAAGGGAGTGGTCATTGCGGGTCGAGATGAACGCGGACTTTATTATGGTGTACAAACCTTGCGCGACATGATTTCCAAAGGACAACTCGAGACTTGTACTATCCAAGACTGGCCCGATGTGAAATTCCGCGGTGCGATCGAAGGTTTCTACGGACGTCCATGGAGTCACGAGCACCGCTTGCGACAGATTGACTTCTATGGTCGGAACAAAATGAATGTTTACATCTATGGACCTAAGGACGACCCATATCACCGTCAGCATTGGCGCGAAGCATACCCTGAACAGGAAGCAAAACTGCTCCAAGAACTCAATGTTCGCGCTCACCAACGCGGTGTGAATTTCTACTGGGCGATTCACCCTGGACTTGACATCAAATGGACGAACGAAGATCGCGACAATCTCGTGAATAAACTCGAGAAGATGTATGGTCTTGGCATCCGTTCCTTTGCTGTTTTCTTTGACGATATTTCAGGCGAAGGTTCTCGTGCAGAAAAACAAGCGGAATTGCTCAACTATGTTGACTCTGCGTTTGTGCGAAAACACGGTGATGTTTCTCCCCTCCTGCTCTGCCCCACCATCTACAACCGTGCATGGAGCGGCAAGGGAGATGTTTATCTCCACACTTTGGGACAACACCTTCGTCCTGGCATCGAGGTGATGTGGACGGGCAACAGCGTGGTGCACACCATCGAGAAGGAAGGGATGAACTGGATCAATGAGCGCATCCGTCGCAAAGGCTACATTTGGTTCAACTTCCCCGTCAATGACTTTGTGCGCGACCACCTTCTCCTCGGTCCCACCTATGGCAATGGGCTTGACATTGCAGACGATCTCTCGGGTTTTGTGAGCAACCCAATGCAATATGCCGAGAGTTCTAAGATTTCTCTCTATTCTCTCGCAGACTATCTGTGGAATATGAAGCCTTACGATGCAATGAGTTCTTGGAAACGCGCCATCGAAGACTTGCTTCCTGCGCAGAGTGAAGCCTTGCAGGTGTTTGCTTCTTACAACGAAGATTTGGGTCCTAACGGACATGGATTCCGACGCGATGAGAGTCGCGATTTGAAAACGCTTTGCGACCAAGCGATGAAAGGCGACCTCTCCACAGCGACTCAACTTCGCGAACACGCGCAGTCGCTCGCCACTTCGTGCGATATCCTCATGACGGATAAGACGAACCCTTGGCTCATCGAGGAATTGCAACCTTGGTTGCTGCAAGGTAAACTCTTGGCGCAATATGGAGAAACGGTGACGAATATTGCTGAACTCGTGGCGAAAGGTCAAGAAAAAAATGGAGACAATGGTGCTCCACTGATGGGTTTTGACGCTCAATATCAGCGTGCTCGTGCTTTGCAAAAACAAATGTATGATCTCGAGGCTAACCGCAATGTGCTCCACGAGTATCAAACGGGCATCAAACTCGGAACACTCCGTTTTCTTCCTGCACTCAACAAACTCTTTGCGGTGGCTACCGAGAAGATGAATGCGCAGTCTGGTACTCACTACGAAGTGGTGACGCAATATCAACCCTTCACCATCGACACCGACGTGCCTCAACTCAAGCTCCAACCTATCAGCATCTATGGTAGCGAAGTGAAAGTGGCTCCTTCTCACGAAATCATCACCTGGCCTGTGGGTTCGCACTTCACGCTCACCACTGATCGTCCTGTTACACTCCGCGGTATGGACTTCAACTTTGGCAAGACGGGCACTGCTCCTCTCTTCCAACTCGAATGTCTTCGTCCCGATGGTTCTTGGCAAAAAGTGGCTTTGCTCCACTACAACGAAAAAGACCAAGTGATTCACACGGGCAATGAACTGGGTGGCATGACGGTGCGCGCTATTCGCATCACCAACATCAGCGGTGCTGAACAGCAATTGAATTTCCGCCATTTCAAATTTGTAAAAGACTAAAAATCAACTCATATAAGTTGCATTTCCAAGGCCGTTTTTTGCGTAAGTTGAAATAAAGCCGTAAATTTGCAACCGCTATTTTCTCTCGAAACAATAATAACAAACGAATATGCAAGAAACAATTCTCGCAATCTCCGGCAAAGCTGGACTCTTCAAACTCGTAGGTCGTGGCAACAACACGCTCATCGTTGAAACGATTGAAGAAAACCCTCGCCGCACCTCTGCTGGTGCACGCGACCGCGTCACCTCTCTCAGCGATGTCACTATGTACACCGAAGCTGACGATGTGCCCTGATGCAAGTATTCCAAAACATCAGCACTGCGCTTAAAGGTGAACCTACTGCCTTTGCCTACAAAACAGCTACTGAAGCAGAACTTACTCAATTTATGGACGAAGTTGCGCTTCCTGCATGGGATCGTGACCGCGTTCGCGTGAGCGATATCCGTAAATTGGTGCAATGGTATAACATTCTCGTGAAAGCTGGCTACAAGGATTTTGTTGTTGTAGTGGAAAATGCTGAGGTTGTTACCGAAGAAGCTGTAGAAGAAAAAGCTAGCAAGAAGTAAGTTTCTTAGCAAATCGATATCTACCATTCCTCTCTTGATGTGTAGAGTTTAGTTCTTTTCTAATAAAGGAGCGAGAAGGTCATAAAAATGATGCCTTCTCGCTCCTTTCTTTGGCTATTGTCTGGATGAACTGTTATCTTTTCAATAACTAGTTGAACTATAACGATCTAATGGCTATTGTCCGAAAAGTGTGTAAGTTTTTCGGACAATACCCGATTGGATTTAACGCTGCACTTTTGTGGAATCTTGCGGAGGAAGCAGTCGTTCTCCGCTCTTGATGAATTGATCGGCAAGATAGTTTGCACCAAAGATATTGATGTGCGTTCCATTGCAAAGCACGGACTTTCCATCGACCATCAAATCAGCAGGAAGCATCGGAAGAAGATTTATCCAACGCACCTGAGGGAAATAACTATCGATTTCTTGTTTCACCTTTGCAAAATCTTGCTCAGCTTTCGCATATTCCTCATTGCGCAAGATGGGTTCGGGAAGCATTTGCGCGAGCAGGCTGCCTTTTCCCATCACTTTATGATAAGTTTCTGCAACACGATACGTATTATAGGTAAAACAGCTATTCACAAGAATCACCTTTTTCCCCTCCTGCAAACAATGCGCAATCACATTTTGAACAGGAGGTAAAGCCTTCTCAATGAACCCCGGATGCCACCAGTTGAGACTGATGATAACGGTGCTATATTTGTCGAGTTCTCTCGCAAGACGATAGGTGCGCAAGGCATCTAACTCCTTTTTCTCGTCCCCTTGTTCCCCCACATGTGGCAACATTTGTTCATACTGTTCGGCTGAAATCGTAGGAACACCAGTATATAAATGTGGGAAATGACCTGAAACTCCCGAGAATGTAGCATTCCACCCCTCGTTCTTTCCCACCTTATCAAAGAAATCGTGCTACTGAATCGTATGGGAGTTACCAATAATCAACGTGTGATTGTCAGCAAGAGAGTCACCCACTGTTTGTAAGCCATTTCCTTCTCGGAAACATTCACACTTCCACGATACACGTAAGGGAACATCTCTTTAGGAATCTTTCTTCCCTGCATATACAGTACCCCGACCACAAGCACAGGTAAAACATAGTAAACCAGTCCTGTGCGAGAGAAAGACCACTGACGATGACGAAGAGGTTGCTCTATGAAATAATAAGAAGCAATGCTGAACAACACCGTGAGCAAGGCTACCACCGCGAGCACTTGAGGCGTGAGTTGTTTTCCCAACAGGTAGTGAGCAAATGCCAACAAAGGCCAGTGCCACAAATAGAGAGAATAAGAGATTTTTCCCACAAACACCACAGCGCGATTGGAAAGCAAATTCTTCACCCAATTCGTTCCCAAACCTGCGTAAATCACGGCAGCAGAAGCGATGCAGGGAATGGCAGCAGCAAAACCAGGAAACCACGGAGATTTGTTAGGGAAAGAAATAGTCAAGCAAACAACAAGTACCAAAAGTCCCAGCGAACCCACTACATTAGCACGCGTAGAAGAGATTTCTTTTGTCGCGTTCGACACCGCAACCGCCAGAATAGCTCCGATGAGGAGTTCTCCAAAACGAAGATGAGGGAGATAATATGCCACCAATTCTGAGTCATGATAACTCATGGGGAAGAATGCGCGTGAAAAACTGAAGACAGCCAACAAAATGAGCACCCAAATCACAGGAGTATTCAATTTTTTTCCATTCTTACTCGCACTTCTCACCACAAACATAATCACCAACAGAATGAGGGGATAGAGGAAGTAGAATTGTTCTTCCACCGCTAGCGACCAAAGGTGATTCAGGGGTTGCAATTCAACAGTTGGTGCAAAATAGTCCGTGTTTTGTGCAAAAAAGATGTTCCCAGAAAAGAAAACACTCCACAGAGCAGAGCTTCGTGTGGGATTCCAATCATCGCTACCTGGCACCATCAGTTGTCCTCCCACTACGAGAACAAAGATGACCACCGCGAAGAAGGCGGGCAAGATGCGGCGCATTCTTCGGAGATAGAAGTTTTTGAGCGAAAAAGCATTGGTGGAGAGTTCTCGGAAGAGAATTCCTCCAATGAGATAACCTGAGATGACGAAGAAAATGTCTACTCCGAGGAAACCACCAGGTAACCACGAGGAGTTGAGGTGAAAAAGGATGACAGAAATCACCGCAACCGCGCGCAGTCCATCAATGTCGGGACGATAGGTCATTATATTACTTTTGTTACGAGAGTTGTCTTAGAAAGTTGAGTTATTTATAGAAGTGAAATCACAGTGAAGTGAGTTTATATCCTAAGCCTAAACAAAGGATGCCACCTATAAAACTGACGATGCCGTAAAGTAAGGCGATTTCCCACTGTTGGTTGCGTCCAAGGAGAAAGAGATCGTTGGTAAAGGTGGAGAATGTGGTGAATCCTCCACAAGTCCGACAGTGAGAAATAGTCGAAGGAAGGGGGAGGGATGATGTTGCAAAAACCAACCATTGAACAAGCCTAGAAGCAGACACCCAATGAGATTGGCAGTTAATGTTGCCCAAGGAAAATGTTGTAGGTTAGGAGTGCCCAACCATAGACTCAGGAGATAACGCAAAACACCTCCTAGAAAACAACCTAAACCGACGGATAAGAAGTTAGACATTAGACGTTAGGGGTTAGACATTAGAGGCTCTAGAAGAACTAGAAACTCTAGAAAGACTAGAAACTCTAGAGGAACTAGAAGCTCAAGAAAAACTAGAAGAAACTAGAACAAAAACAGGCTCTCTCTTCGCTGGCTACTAGCCTGCGTAAATCAAGAAAATGGCAGGCGTCTTGCCTAAATCGGGAAAGCCCGTCTGTTTCCACGCTTTGAGCGAACGCGTACAAATCCACTCTTGTTCGGTGGTGATGCCGGCTGCCACACAAAGACGCGTCTTGGGAGAACAAGCGGAGAGAATGTCTGCAAAGAGTTTTGCATTGCGATAGGGTGTCTCGATAAACAACTGCGTCTGGTGCTCCTCGCGCGAACGACTTTCCAATTGTTTCAAACGCTTGCTGCGCGCTCCGCCATCAATGGGGAGATAGCCGTGAAACGCAAAACTCTGTCCATTGAAGCCTGATGCCATCACAGCTAAGAGGATGCTGGAAGGCCCCACGAGGGGGATAACTTTCAGTCCTTCTTGTTGGGCAATCGCCACAAGGTCTGCCCCTGGATCTGCCACGGCAGGACAACCGGCTTCACTGATGATGCCCACGTCTTCGCCTTTGCGCAGGGGATTAAGATATTCGCTGAATCGCGAACGGTCAGCGTGCTTTCCCATTTCATAAAAGGTGAGACTGTCGATGTCAATGTTGCGATCAACGGCTTTGAGAAACCTTCGCGCAGTGCGAATTTCTTCGACTATGAAATGGCGGATACCACGCACTATCTCTGCGTTATATGCAGGTAGCACGCGGTCGTGGGAAGTATCTCCCAAGGTGACGGGAATGAGATAGAGACTAGACATAAGCTAGACGTTAGGGGTCACAGACCCTTTTGCTCGGCTTCGGCTTCGCTCGCCTCGGGGAGCTATTAGACATTAGAGGGGAAAAATCAGCTTCTTTGCATAAAAGCAGAGAAAGTTTTCTGTCCTTTGAGGAAGAAACCAACAATCAGGCTCCGATTGACGCGCTCGGGAATAGGATTGAGCACCATTCGAGAGAGATTTTCTTGTCGATCTTTTACAAAATCGGACTGCCATTGGTGGAAATCTCGACGCGCTTTGCGCACGGCTTTGGCATTCGCCCAATCGCCTTTCACGAGAAACTGCACAAAAGCCACAAAATCCAGAAAACGACGCACACGCATCACGTGCTTCAACTCCGCATCTGGCAGATTTTTGAAAAGCATCGTGAGATTGTTGCGAAAGTTGAGATAAGTTTTGCGCGGATGTTCCTGTGGCAATGTACCACCACCCACGTGATAAACCACACTCTGGGGAACACACACAATGCCACGACCACGAGCGCGCAGACGCCAACAGAGGTCAATCTCCTCATTGTGTGCAAAGAAGCGACCATCTAGTCCGCCCACATCCCACCAGTCTGACAGACGAATCAGCAGTGCCGCACCCGTAGCCCAAAAGATAGACGCGTTGTCATCATATTGCCCGCGGTCTTTTTCCACCACAGAGAGCAGACGACCACGGCAGAAAGGATAACCATAGCGGTCAATATATCCACCGGCAGCTCCGGCATATTCTAAAGTGTCGTGCGCCCATTCAGCACGCACCTTCGGTTGCGCAGCCGCCACTTCGGGATGTTGCTCCATATATGTATGTAGCGGACGAAGCCAATCGGCAGTGACGCGCACATCGCTATTGAGCAACAAATAATACTCATAGCGTTGAGGAGCAATGATTTCCAACTGTCGGAAAGCCTCGTTGTAGCCTTCGGCAAAACCATAGTTGCGGTCTAATACGAGGGTGCGCACTTCGGGAAACTCTTGTTGCAGGATTTCCAAAGACTCATCGGTCGAACCATTGTCCGCCACGATGACTTCGCCCAAGGGGTGAGAATGCTCCACCACCGAAGGAAGAAATCGGCGCAACATCTCGGCACCGTTCCAGTTGAGAATGACGACAGCTATCATTGTTGTGATGTTTGATGATGAAACAAATCTACGCTCTCCGCTGTGGAGAGAGGTTTAACCCAAATCGCGATCGTTAGACCGTAAAGTGCTACTGATGATTAACTCCTATCAGTCATTTAGTCCACAGGGGTAGCAATCAAGGCATCTTCATTTTCGGTGAAATTACCCAATCGCACGCGGCCGAGTTCATCGGGATGAGGAATAGCCCCTTCAGCCAATTGCACGCGGATGTAATTGTCCGTCCAGCCCATCAGCGGTTTTCCCTCACGCAGATGCTCCCACAACACAGTGCGCTCAGATCCGATGAATTGGCGATAGTGCGCCTTACGTTTCTCTTCAGAGAGCGCAAGCAAACGTTTGCTTCGTTCGCGCTTAGCTTGCGCGTCTACCACGTGGGGAATGCGCAAAGCCGCCGTACCTGGACGTTCGGAATAACTGAACACGTGGAGTTGCGAAATGGGAAGCGAAGCAATGAATTCGTAGGCTTCTTCGAAAAATTCGTCCGTTTCACCACGCGTACCCACAATCACATCGACCCCAATAAAGGCATCGGGCATAATGCGACGAATGAGTTCCACCTTCGAACGGAAAAGCGCAGTATCGTAGTGACGTTGCATCAATTTCAACACCCCATCGCTACCGCTCTGCAGCGGAATGTGGAAGTGCGGCATAAAAGCGCGACTCTTGCTGCAGTAGTCCACAATCTCATCAGTGAGCAAGTTGGGTTCGATGCTCGAAATGCGATAGCGCGCAATGCCCTCCACTTGGTCAAGCGCCTGAACGAGTTGAAAGAAGTTTTCCCCCGTGGAGCGTCCGAAGTCGCCAATGTTCACCCCGGTCAGCACAATTTCGCGTCCGCCCGCAGCAGCAGCTTCTTCAGCCTGCGCCACCACGTCGGCAATAGTGGCATTGCGCGACAAACCGCGTGCGGCGGGAATGGTGCAATAGGTGCAGAAATAATTACAGCCATCTTGCACTTTGAGAAAATAGCGTGTGCGCTCACCTCTGGAACAAGAAGGCACGAAAGTCTTGATGTCTTTGAGCGGAGTGGTATAGAAGATGCCACCGTGCGATTCCGTTTCAGCTTTCACGCCCATAGAGTGCGCTTCGTAGTGTTCCTCAATGAGTTCTATGATGCGACCCTTTTGTTCCTGTCCCACCACGAGGTCCACCCCTTCGATTTGGCAATGTCTTCGCCCGAAAGTTGAGCGTAACAGCCCATCACGGCAATGAAAGCATTGGGATGTTCGCGATGAAGACTGCGGATGGCGTGTCGGCACTTGGCATCGGCTTCGCCCGTGACACTGCACGTATTGACGATGCAGATGTCGGCCGTTTCTTTTTCTTCGGCAGGCAAACAACCGCGTGCAGTGAGACGGTCGCGCAGCGTGGACGTTTCGGCATAGTTGAGTTTGCAACCCAACGTCACGAAAGTCGCCTTTTTATTGGAGATGATAGAAGAAGATGATGGCTCAGCAACTGTGGTTTCCACCAGCTTTTGTGGAACTTCAGCAACTGTTGTATCTTTCTTATTATGAGTAGTCAAGTCGTTTGTATTCATATTCAAGTGCAAAATTACGGCTATCTCGTGGGAATGCCAAATTTTGAGCGTGTTTCGTGTGAAATCTTTAGAGTTCTGAGGAGAAAAACAAAATATCCCTCGCAACTTTAAAGTTGCAAGGGATATTTTCTAGGGTGACCGATGGGATTCGAACCCACGACATTCAGAACCACAATCTGACGCTCTAACCAACTGAACTACGGTCACCAGGTTGCCCTTTCATCTGAAAGGCGATGCAAAAAGTACGCACTTTCCGTGATACTACCAAATATTTTTCGGCTTTTTTTATCTCTAATGGTCGATTTTTCTTCGTTTTGGGGTTTTTCTCTCCCAAATGGCCTAGGAATTTTGCAGGAACAATGTCGCATAACTCCAATCTACCAACTCTACTACCCTACTCTCGCTTTTCCAATCACATATTACATCTAAAACAACGGCTTGTTTATCATAAAACGACGTGTCACTTTTTGAAAACAACGGCTTGTTTTACACAAAACGACGTGTCACTTTTTGAAAACGACGGCTTGTTTTATACAAAACAACGTGTCGTTTTCTATGAACGCTCCGAAACGGCAAAAGTTCTGCCTGTTATCGAAAAATTCGTTCGACTCACTCATCGGAGATAACAAAATTCAAATTGTAAAAAAGTCTATATTCAACCTCTTCGCGCGCACGCGTACGCACACAATACAGGAGTTTTTGCATTTTTGCTGTCACAAGTGTCACACCATTACGTATAACACCTTAATGGACAGTTAATTACGGATGTTTTTAAGATATATTTCAACAATAAGACTGTTTAACTCTCAAATTTTCGACGATAAAACGAAGAAAAACACCCTTTTTGCTCCTTCTTTTATGCGAAATACTCTCCTTTCTTCTCTCATTTTTCACCTCGAGTGTGACACTTGTGACAGCAAAAAAACAACATCGCTGTTGGAAGGCGCGCGCTACGCGTACGCGCGAGAGCCTTCTGCCATCTCTTTCATCTCGATTTCAACTTCTCTTAGGGCGACTTACCACCCAATTTGACAAGTAGTGATAGCAAAACACAATCTATTCAAAGGGGATTTGTCACTTTTCTGCGATTTTGTCCCTCTTTGGGGCAATATCTCCCCATATACTTATAGGGGCGCACCAATGATATGTGCGTCACGCTTCATTTCTACTTTCACGGCGAAAGCCAACCCAACATATAATCCCCAATCGGTCATTAGACCTCCCCCAAAAAGGGACTGCGGCAAAAAGATTCTCTTTTGACACAGTCCCCGTGTGATGCAGGGCAAGAAGTTAGCAGAAAGACTAACGAATTAAACCCTAGAAGAAGTGGCTTACATTCTTCCTCCTCCGAGAGCTTGATAGAGTTTTATGGCCGCTTGCACCTTTTCAAAACGGTTGTTGATGAGCGACAGACGACCATTGAGCAGATTCATTTGCGCAGTCAGCGTTTCGAGATAGGTTGTCGTATTTCCATTGCGAAACAAAAACTCGGTGTCATCATTGGCTTTTTGCAATTCCTTGAGACGCTCTTGCGCAATGGCCGTTGTGGTGGACGCAGTGTGATACTTATTCAAGGCGTTGCTCACTTCTTGACCAGCTGTAAGCAGTGTTTTCTCAAAATCTATTTGTGCAGCTTCCTGTTGAAGTTTAGCCACCTCCAAACCACCTTTGAGTTTGCCTTGTGCAAAGAGAGGTTGAGTGAGCGAAGCCACTCCCGATGCAATGAATTTACCGGGATTTACCACCATTCCTCCGAGAGCATCAGTGAAACTGCCTTGCGCAGAAATCGTGATTTGCGGATAGAAAGTACCACGTGCCGACTGGATGCCATAGAAGGCATTCGCGAGTTTGGCTTCGGCAATGGCCACATCCGGACGACTACTCAAAAGTGAGAGGGGAAGTCCGGCAGAAAGATGTGGGGAAGTTTTCGGCAGAGAAGGTTCCGCGCTCAATGCCGTGAGGTGTTTCGTGAAGTAACAAACAAAGTGCATTTTCAGCTTGACTAATGTTGTCGGTGAGTGTGGGCACAGTGGCTTCGATTTGCAACACTTGCGCTTTGGCACTAGCAAGGGCAGCGGAGTTGGTGTAACCAGCTTCTTTCATCGCAGTCATCGCTTCGATGTTTTTGTGCCAAAGTTTCAACGTGGCTTGCGTCGTGGCGAGTTGCTCATCCAGCATTTGCAGGCTGTAATAGAGATTAGCCACCGCAGCGACGATGCTAGTTTGCACGGCTTGCTTGGCGGATTTGGCTTGCAGCACCGAGAGTTCACCTTGTTTCTTGGCATTATAGAGTTTGCCAAAAGCATCGATTTGCCACGAAGCCTGAACCGGAAAAGCATAACTCTCGTTGGTGGTCATTCCCTCCACAAAGACTTTTGACACTGTGCCCGATGGAGAGAGCGCAATTTGTGGGAGGTAAGCCAGACGATTGAGACGCAACCCCACTTCCGCTTGTTGGATGGTGAGTTGGGCTTTGCGGAGGTCAGCGTTACGCTCTAAGGCGGTGGAAATGAGTTGTTGCAAATGGGCATCATTGAAGACTTCGCGCCAGGGCAAATTACCAAACGAAGTGGTGTCTGTCGTGGTGGACGCGCTATCTTGCTGTGGGGTGCTGCGGTAAAGATGCTCCACGAATGAAGCGGTGTGAGCAGTGTTGCGCTCATAGGTGCCAAACAGAGAGTGACAACTCGTGAGGAGCGTAGCAGCTGCCGCAATATATAAGAATGATTTCATAGAAAATTATCGTAATGAATCGTGCATATTGTGAGATTTCATCTCATTGAAATCTTCAAAGGGGGAAAAGTGGCGGTTGCACACCTTCCCCCAGAGAGATCAATTTGTTTCCTCAGATGCTTCTTCTAGAAGGGGTTGTTCGTTGGAAAGTTCCGCTTCGTTATTGTGAAGATGTGAGAAATCAATAGGTTTAATGCGCTCTTGCAAGCCTTGGAAGATGCGGAAGAGTGCAGGCACGACAAAGATTTGGCAAATCATACCAATCAACATACCACCAATGGCTGTGGTGCCGAGCGAGCGGTTGCCGTTGGCACCGACTCCAAAGGCAAACATCATGGGCAACAACCCAATAATCATTGCCATAGAGGTCATCAAGATGGGGCGCAGACGGGCTGCTGCTCCTTCGAGAGAGGCTGTGGTGATGCTCATGCCGGCTTTGCGACGGTCGAGGGCGAACTCAACGATGAGGATGGCATTTTTTGCCAACAAACCGACAAGCATGATGAGGGCAATCTGCACGTAGATGTTGTTTTGCGCTTCGCCAAAGACGGCTCCCATAATCTGACCAGCCACTCCGGGGAGTAAGCTCAAACTGCCGATGCCTTGGATGAAAAGGAACGAACCGAGCAAACCAAAAGGCACGGAGAGGAGCACGGCGAGAGGCAAGAGATAGCTCTCATATTGCGCAGCGAGCAACAAATAGATGAAGAGGAAGCAAAGACCGAACACAATGGCGGTGGTGCTGCCACTGGCAGATTGTTCTTCGCGCGTAAGACCTGAATATTCATAGGTGTAGCCCACGGGCAGACTTGCTTTTGCCACTTCTTCCACCGCTTGAATGGCTTGTCCCGAGGTATATCCATCGGCAGGATTACCATTGATGGAAATGGACGTGAACATGTTGAAGCGGTTGATGTTGTCGGGGCCTTCGGTGGGCGTCAGCGTCATGAACTGCGTGATGGGTGCCATCTGTCCGCGTGCATTGCGCACCTTGATGTTGTTGAGCGACTCAATGTTGGCGCGTGCACTAAATTCGGCTTGCACGATGACGCGATAAATCTTACCAAATCGGTTGAAGTTGGAAGAATACAAGCCACCAAAATAACCTTGCAAAGTGGAGAGAACATCGCGCGGAGAGATGCCAGCACGTTTGCATTGCGCAGCATCGATGTCGATGACATATTGAGGGAATTTAGTGTCGAAGTTAGTTTGCGCGGCCTGAATTTCTGGACGCTTGTTCAATTCGGCAATGAAGTTGGTGGCAACGTCTTTGAACTTAGAGAGTTCTCCACCCGTGCGGTCTTGGAGGTTAAGCGAGAATCCGTTGGACATACCGTATCCCATAATCATAGGAGGTTGGAAGAAGAACACTTGCGCGTCTTTGAAGGATTTCTGCGACTCAATCAACAAGTTGATGAACACCATTTTGGAACTTTCGGTGATGGCGTTGCGCTCCTCCCAAGGTTTGAGTTTGATGAAGAAAGAACCATAAGAAGGGCCCTGTCCTCCCATCATCGAAAATCCAGAAATAGCCATCGTATTTTTCACCAAGGGTGAAGCCATAACCATTTTCTCTACCTGTTGGAGCACTTCGTCTGTGCGGTCTTGAGAGGTGCCAGGAGGCATGGCTACGATGCCCATCAACGTGCCGGTGTCTTCTGAGGGCACAAGGGTTGTGGGGGTGGCTTGCATCATCCAAAACAAACCTCCGATGGAAGCAACCACCAAGCCCATGGAGAGCCAGGGACGGCGTACGAAGTGATTTACATTCTTCTTGTAACGCTCCAAGATGCGCTCATACCATTGGTTGAAAGCGGTGATGAAACGGTCGGAGAAGAGTCCTAAAATGGCGACAATGGCAATGCCCCAAGCGATGATGCTGATGATGACGTGTTCGAAAGTGTAGAGTCCTACGACCATCATAACGATAGTGACGATGAGCAACAGCAGCGTGAGCCAAGGGGGCAGAGAAAGACCGAATTTCTTGCCGTTGACGGCATATTTTTCTTTCATTTGCTCCAAAGCGGCTTTCTGAGCCACCTGCACACGCTCTCCCAAACTGCGATGGTCGTTGTGCGCTTTGAGGATAATGGCGCACAGGGCAGGAGAAAGGGTCAAGGCATTGAGCGCGGAGAAGCCGATGGCTACTGCCATGGTGATGCCGAACTGGCGATAAAATGTGCCACTTGTGCCACCCATAAACGAAACGGGGACGAACACGGCCATCATAACGAGTGTGATGGAAACGATGGCACCGCCTAGTTCACGCATTGCATCGAGAGAAGCGGTGCGCGCTGAGGTATATCCCAAATCGAGTTTGGCGTGTACGCCTTCCACCACGACAATGGCGTCATCGACAACAATGGCGATGGCGAGAACTAGGGCAGAAAGGGTGAGGAGGTTGAGGGAAAAACCAATGAGGTTGAGCACCAAGAATGTGCCTACCAAGGCTACAGGAATGGCAATGGTGGGAATGAGCGTGGAGCGTAGGTCTTGCAGGAAGATAAACACTACCAAGAAGACGAGTACGAAGGCTTCGATGAGGGTTTTCACCACTTCGTGGATCGACGCAAAGAGGAAGTCGTTCACATTTTGCGCCATGTGGATTTCCAACCCAGCGGGCATTGAAGATTTGCTTTCTTCTAGGGTTTTCTCAATGTCTTGAATGATTTTTGTGGCATTGGAACCGGCTATCTGAGACACCATGCAACCTACGGATTTGTGTCCGTTGGTGCGGGTGCCAAAGGAGTAGGATTCGCTTCCTAATTCTACACGGGCGATGTCTTTCAAACGAATCAAGCTTCCATCGGCATTCGATTTGATGACGATATTTCAAACTGCGATGCTTCCTGCAAGCGTCCACGATAGCGAAGGGTGTATTGAAACGTTTGGTGCTCGCGTTCGCCAATGTTACCGGGCGCAGCTTCGATGTTTTGTTCTGCTAAAACAGCAGAAACATCGGTGGGAATCAAGCCATAAGACGCCATTTTCTCAGGATCGAGCCAGATGCGCATGGCATAAGAACCGGCAAAGACTTGTGCATCTCCCACACCGGCTACACGTTGCACTTGGGGAATGAGATTAATTTTGGTGTAGTTTTCCAAAAAGTCAGAAGAATAGCGGTCCTCAGTGTCTACCAAAGAGAAGACCATGAGCATAGAACTCTGACGTTTTTGCGTGATAACCCCCACTTGAGTTACTTCTGCAGGCAACAATCCGGTGGCCTTTGCCACGCGATTTTGCACATTCACAGCAGCCATGTCGGGGTCGGTGCCCATTTTGAACGTGATTTGTATGGAGGCTTGACCTGTGTTGGTGGCTGATGAGGACATATAGTCCATGTTTTCCACACCGTTGATTTGCTCTTCAAGCGGAGCAATCACGGAGTTCAACACGGTTTGGGCATTGGCACCCATATACGCTGTGGACACCTGCACCGTGGGAGGAGCAATGTCGGGATATTGGGTGATGGGGATTTGCATCAATCCCATCGTTCCCAAGATGACGATGAAAATGGAAATCACCGTCGACAGCACTGGGCGGTTGATAAATAAATCGAGTTTCATAAATATCCTATACTTGTGGGGATGGAATTATCCCCAATCGGTCATTAGACCGTAAAAGTGTTACTGATGGAAAAGATGACAGGAACTAATCATCGATTTGGGATTATTGTCCAGGCATTTTCTTTTCTGCCATGTGTTGTTGCGACTTTTTCTGTTGTGCTTCGCTTTGTTGAGGAGTGATGGGTTTGATTTCCATGTCGTTGCTCAACTTGTTCACACCTTCTACAACAATTCTGTCGCCGACGTTGAGACCTTTGGTCACCACATAAGTTTGTCCGTCGTTTTGAGGCAATACTTCAATTTCGGTTGCTTTCACCTTGTTGTCTTTCCCACTACATAAACAAACTTCTTGTTTTGAATTTCGTAGGTGGATTTCTGCGCTACGAGTATTGCGTTGGTGTGGTGAACGGGGAAGGAGATTTGACCTGTTGCACCAGAGCGCAAAATGCTTTGGGGATTGGCAAAGGTGGCACGCATTTTCACACTACCTGTGGATACGTCGAGCACACCAGACAGACTGCTCACTTTTCCTTTTTGTTCGTAGGTGGTGCCATCAGCGAGAAGGAGCGTGACTTCGGGTAGGTCTTTGACAGCTGCTGAACTTCCGCCGCTGGTGCGCGTCATTTCGAGGAGTTGTTTTTCGGTGAGGGAGAAATAAGCATACATGGTGCTGAGATTTGACACCACGGTGAGAGGTTCTGGACTGGAAGGTCCTACGAGTGTTCCCAAACGATAGGGAATACTTCCAATGACGCCTGAACTTGTGGCGCGAATGGTGCAGAAACTCAACTGATCGGTGGCAGCTGCAAGTGCTGCTTTGGCTTGTCCGAGTTGTGCGCGCAACGTGGCAAGTTGATTGACAGCAACATCCAAATCAAATTGCGACACAATGTCGCGCTGACGAAGCATGCGCTTGTTTTGCACAGTCAATTCTTGAGTTGCGATGGATGCTTTGGCCACATTTACAGCGGCGCGCGCTTGCGCCACAGCACTACGATATTGTGTAGGATCGATTTGAAACAAAGGCTGACCTGCTTTGACAAAATCGCCTTCGTCTACCATTTGTTTGACGATGTTACCCGACACTTTTGAACGGATTTCCACATCTTGCACTCCTTTAATGATGGCAGGATATGTGGTATTGAGATCTGCTGTTTGTGGACTGATGGTTTCGACAGCAAATTCGTTGCTAGATGGGAGAGAGGCTTGCTGTTTTTTGCCAGAGCAGGCAACGAGCGTGAGTGCCAAGAGAAGATAAGCTACTTTTTTCATTGAAGCATTTGTTTGGTTGCTGTTGTTGTTACGTGTGAAGACCGAAGCTCACCGTTCTAGTGAACTTTGGTAGTTGGAAAAGAACCTAAATCCAATAAACGTCGTTGGATGAGTTGTGAGATAATGTTGATGCGTGAATGATGAATGAGAAGGGCTATTCTCTCTGTCTTTGGGGAGGGACAGAGGCATAATCTCCTTTGAAAATCATTATAAGTTCTGGTGCATCTCATTTCAAGAAACGTTTATCTTGCTGAAATGCAGAGCAAAGGTACAATAAAAACGTGGAGAGTTGATGCGTTTTTCTTGCAAAACATGGTCGAAAATGCCCTAACTTAGGATTTTTTACAAGAGGATGAAATACGAGATACTCGTTTGTAAAATGATATATTACAAAAAGCGACCGAAAAATGTGCGGTAGTAGCCGAAAAAAGCCTTGCGTTGAGAAAACGCGAGGCTGATTTGTGGGAAATAGTATGTATTAGTCACGGAGTTTGATGAAGCTTACACAAAGAGCTCCCACTGCGAGCAATCCTCCCGCAACAACGAGCATCAAAATTTCAGGAGCAAGTTGTCCGGGTACAGTAAAGACTTTCAAATTAAACCACCGACCACTGCTGCCACGATTTGTGGGAGACAAATGGTGCCATTGAACAAACCGAGATAGGTTCCCATGTGTCCTCCTTTCAATGAATTGGTGAGGATGGTGAAAGGCAAGGCGAGCATTGCTGCCCAAGCGCAACCGATGAGGAGGAAACTTACGAAGAGAAGGTATTGATCGTGGATGAAATAAACCGAAGCAAAACCTACACCTCCGAGAAGAAGGCTCAGCGCATAGATGAACTTTTGATTTTTGAAGAAGGGAATCACCGTTGCCCACAACACCGAACCCACGGCTTGCACAGCAAACAAGACACCGACCCAATTGCCTGCTTCATTGTAAGCACTGCTCGTGGTGTTCAACACAACCACTCCGTCTTTCAACATTGTTGGTGTATGGAAAATGTTGTTTGCTATCGAACCATTGGTGTAAGTCCACATAAACATAAAGGCTGCCCAGCAGAAGAACTGCACCAAACCTACTGTCCAGAAAGTGGAAGGAGCCTTAACTAACAGTGCGAACACATTGGAAGACTCCGATTTCTGTTTGCTTTCTGTTTGATTGCTTGCGTTTGTCGCAGCATTAGGAGTAATTTGGTGATATTCGTTGTAGAGCTGAGGAGGATATTCCTTTACCGTCAGTGTGGTGTAGATGACACAGAAGATGAGGATGGCTGCACCACCATAGAAGGAATAAATCACCGTGTCGGGCACCTTTCCTTGTTCTGCTGTATTGCTCACTGCCAACCAAGTGAGGACTATGGGGAAAAGATATCCCACAAGACTACCTGCATTGCAGAGGAACGATTGAATGGAGTAAGCCGTTGATTTTTGCTCTTCGTTCACCATGTCGCCCACCATCATTTTGAAGGGTTGCATAGCAATGTTGATACTCGTGTCGAGAAACATGAGAGAAATCAACCCAAAAATCATTGCCACTCCCACGCTCATACCAAAACTTCCGGCATTAGGAAGAAGGCACATCACCAAAACAGCGATGAGAGCACCCACAAATAGATAGGGTATGCGTCGTCCGAAGCGTGTCCACGTGCGGTCTGAGAGTACACCGATGATGGGTTGCACCAAGATACCCATCAAAGGGGGGAGAATCCAAAAATAAGAAAGATTGTGTGGATCTGCACCGAGGGTAGAAAAGATGCGAGAAATGTTAGCACTTTGCAGTGCATAAGCGATTTGTACGCCGAAGAATCCAAAACTCAAATTAAAGAGATGAGAAAAGGGAAGGCGAGGTAGGTGTTTCATTTTATAGCATAGCTTGCGCATAGAGGCTTAGCGTTGGGTTTAACCCAAATCGGTCATTAGTTCATTATAATGCAGCTGTTTTTCCTCTCTGCAATGTAGTGCTCTAGAACTAGAGCCTACTACATTGAACAGAAAGTGAATTGTTGCTGCGCCAAGGCAGTTGTTGCTGCATCAAAGCTGTTGCCGCTGCGCGTGTGAGGTATCAGATAACTATTGTCGGCCGCTTTGTTCCACCAAAGAGGTTACACGTTGATTGAAAGCGGTTTGTTGAAGCAAACTTTCGATGCTCAAGTGCATACGATAGCGCCAGTAGTGACGAGGATTTGCAGGAACGTTGATGCGTTCGCCTTCTACATCAGCAAAGCGCAGTTTCATCCATTGCAAACCAATCTTGGAGTGCCAAGATGGCAAGCATAGAAGGACTATTGAGATGACGGCGCACCACTTCTTCGCACACCCAACCTGGAGCATCTCCAGGAACTTCACCGCCGAGGTGGAGCACATCGTAGTAGTAGCGACAAGTTTGACTATAATCTTCACGCCACCAACCACGGAATGTTGCCATGTCGTGCGTGCCAATGGTGCAAACAGAGCGTTCGGGATACCATTCCACATGACCAAATTCGTGTTTCGGATCTTTCGGCATGCGCTCAATTTCGAGAGAGAGCAATTGGAGTTCGTTCATCACCCAGGGCACACAGTCGGGCACCATTCCCAAGTCTTCGCCACAAGGAAGCATCGGAGCCGCTTCGCAAAGTTCTGGAAGTTTCTCCATTGCGCAGTCATACCAGAACTGATTGTGACGTTCGTAGAAGTAGTGATTGTAAAGACTATTGAAAGCATTCTTCTCATGTTGCTGCAATCGTTCGAAATCAAACTTTGTTGAGCAGCAATGCGAGGATGATACATGCCATGTTGTTTGTGATCTTCCACAAAAAGCACGTTGTTGATGAGCGAGAACACACCATTCTTCAAAGCCTCAGCATTAGGCAACGACTTGCCCTCCTTGTTGAAATAAGCCTCCACCGCACGCTGTGTGGCATATTCTGGACGGAGCGACCAAACATCATAATGGCTATGTTCCAAGAAGGTCTGTTTCACCCATTCGCATTGTTCTCCAAACACGCGATAAAGAATATCCTCGCAGATGAAAGGAGAAGTCATAAAGTCTTTTTGGAAATAAAGACCGAAGCGTCCTATCTCTTCTGGCGACATAGGAAGCGCAGGAGAGAATTGACCGAGCAATCCTTGCACACTGTGACTTGGAATTTCCCAAATGCGGAAGAATCCGAGAATGTGGTCAATGCGATAAGCCGTGAAATACTCCGCCATTTTTGCGAATCTGCGTTTCCACCAGCGATAACCGTCTTGTTTCATCACTTCCCAGTTGTAAGTGGGGAAGCCCCAGTTTTGTCCGTTGGCAGAGAAAGCATCGGGTGGCGCACCGGCTTGACCATTCATATTGAAATAATAGGGTTCAATCCAAGCTTCAACCGAGTTGCGCGAGATGCCGATGGGAATATCGCCCTTAAACATCACACCTTTGCTGCGTGCGTAGTCGCTAGCAGCAAGAAGTTGCACGTGCAAGAGATATTGTATATAATAGTAGTAAGCCACCGACTCCCAAACCTTGCTTTCGGGTGCGCAAAGTTTCTCTATTTGGGTTGATTCGTAGGTGCTGTGTTCAGGCCACTTACTGAAATCGGGAGTACCATATTTGTCGCGAAGATAGGAAAAAGCCGCATAAGGACGCAACCAATGTGCGTTGTTGTCCAAGAAGGCGGTAAACTCTTTCGTCTTGAGCAACTCTTTTCCCGTTTCTCTGAATGAAAGCAACAAATAGTCGCGCTTTAGTTTATTGACGCGGTCGTATTCCACTTGAGGAAGCGCGTTGAGTTCGCGAAATTCTTTGTCGAATTGTGCTTGTTGCGCAGCATTTTTCAACTTTGGCACTTCTCTCAAGTCCACATACATGGGATGGAAAGCATAGATGGAGATAGAGTTATAAGGATAAGAATCCACCCACGTTCCCGTAATCGTGGTGTCGTTGATGGGCAAAATCTGCAACGCCTTTTGTTTAGTCGTCACTGCCCAGTCCACCATTTTCTTCAAATCTCCGAAGTCGCCCACACCCTGACTACCTTCGCTGCGAAGCGAGAATACAGGAACGGCAGTACCCGCCACTCGTGGATGAATGTTGGAGAAATAAAGTTCTATTTCAGGCGCAAAATAGTGCACACCTTCAGCGAGTTCAGGCACCACCAAGAGGCGATTGTTACCGCCTTCCCATTCTTCCACCTTGCCATTGCTGTCTACCGCCACAAATTTGTAGTCATAGGCTTTTGCAAATTGTTGCGCATCGAGAGTCAGTTGCCAGTGGTTGGCTGCCACTTCTTCAAAAGCGATAGCCCCTGTGGGTTGCCATGCGCCCAAAGCCTTACCTTCTCCCACGATAGCGAGTTTCAGTCCGCGCTCACGGAGTGTGGGACAAAGCACACGCAGCGTGTAGGTAGATTTAGCCAAAGAAGCTGAAGCTGGATGCCCCTTTCCGAAATCTCCTGAAAAGGCGAGCGAGAAGAGAGCATTGTGTTGAGGCAAATCGCGCCAGTTGTCATTGGCGAAATAAGCAGCTTCTACTTGACTTTCGGCGTGAATGATGTGTCGCTGTGCACCACGTTCTTGGCGTACGCGTTGATGTCCACGCCACACACTGTATCGATAAGTCACCAATTGTCCAGCATGACGATCAGACAATTTGACGGTAGTCTCCCAGTGTTGGCCATCTTCGGTGGATAGAGCGACAGGCTGATTAGCATTGCCATCGATTTCAACAGCAATGTGCTCTCCCCATTGAGTGAGATAATTGAGTTGGAAGTGGATAATCATATTGCGTTACTTTGTTCAATTTTATCTTGTGACTTCTTTGCTAAGAAAGTGTCATTCGGTCTCCAAAAATACAAACTTCTTTCGACTTAGCGTACTTTTTTTACCCTAAAAATGCAATGCGAACTCAACAATTTTATTCCGTAGAGCCCTTTCTCACTACTTTCGCGAATTTATATTTACCAATGCCCCAAAGATATACCACATCTATACTAAAACGGTATTGTCCGAAAAGCTACACAAGCGGATGGGTGAGGCAACAAAAGCCCCGAACATCTCACGGATGCTCGGGGGGGAGATTGATGAATAAGGAGGTAGTCAGTACCTTGAACTCACTTATATTCCTTTGTTTTCTTCATATTGTAGAAATCCACATCGCGGCGATAAACTTGGAAAGCTGCAAAAGAAGTATCGTATTGTTTAAAGAATTCGAAGGCGGCAGTGCAGACCTTTTGGATGTCAAAGGCGAGGAAGTCCACATAGACATGGAAGCGTCCTACAGCACGGCCGATGAAGTCAACATAATTGCCTTCTTGGTGCGTGCGGAGGTAGTTCTCGAGGGCAGAGCATGCCGCATTGATGGCAGCTTCTCGTTCGGTTTCGTCCATTTTGTCAAGCCCAGGCACGTCGAAGGCAAAGAAGCCCCCCACGCAACCGAAACGATGGAAGAGGTTCATGAGCCCCGATTCGTCTTTAGCAAATTCGCTTACGAAACGTGGAATTGTCGTGGTGCCAGTATGGATGTCAAGGCGGAGGTCGCTGGGTTCTATATCCTCTGTTTCTTTGAAACGATAGTTCATTGAACCTTGTAAGATGACATCAATGTTCTCCCAGCGTGGATCCTTAGAATAAAGCATGGCAAGCATATCGCGAAGTTCTGAGAGTTTGATGCAATCTTCTTCGTTCGGTACTTCTTCCAACACGTTAATCGCTGATACAAACTCCGTGTTGACCAATTCGCCCACTGCATTATCGACCACCACTTCGGCACGCCACCAAGCGGGGCTGTCGCCCTCTAGCAATAGTGGGTGGTAAACACCTACACTAACGCTTTTGCCACCTTCATCTTTGGTGAAATACACTAGCACTTCTTTTGCTGCAATCACACCTTCACCGAAATTGACAGACAAATCAGGGGTGGCAGTGCGGCCAATGGAGAATTCCCAATGCTCGCGCACCGATTCGGGCATACGACTCAGGAAAAAGCGGAAAAGGGGATAGAGCATCCAAATGCCATCGGCAGAAAGGATGATGTGGTAATTTTGCGAGCCAATCTCAAACGCCAGGTTTGGGAAAGCTAGTTTCAAACTAGAGAAAGCCATCTGTTGGATTTCATCACCAGAGGCTCCGTTGTCCACGAGCTGGCGCAACTCTGCTTCATGCTCCACAAAGGCTTTCCACGCTTTTTCCACGCGATCGGCAAACGAACCTTGGGTGTATTTGGGAAAGGCAAGGAACTGATAGCAATCGGCAAGCAACTCTTTCGTGTCGGCAGCAAGCGACTCATAAGGCTCACCCTCAAGTGTGCGAATAAAGTATTCGGCAGCTTCCCCCTCGCGGTCAAGATGATAGAGCGCGAAGCCCATACGATGATTCCAGAGTTCGTCTTTTTCCGTCTCTTCGTCTCTAATGCTTTCGAGCACGCGAATCGCTGTTTCGTAGTATTCTGGGTTATCTTCTTCTGCGGCTAAATTATTGTAAGCTCTTGCCAACCAACCCACGCGTTCGCGGTTGAGTTTATCTGCAGGGAGTGATTCGAGCAATTTGATAATCTTGGCAGGCTCGTCGTTTTCATGCCATTCCGCAATTTGGCTGTCGATGTCTTTGAGCATAGATCTGTAGTTGTGAAGTGTTCTGGGAATCACTAATGAAATGGTCTATCACGCAAAACGTAGGCATTATTCCCAACCCAAGGCAGAAGCACCGAGCACCGCTGCTTCAGAACCTTTAAGTGTAGAAATGAGGAGTTTAGCCTTAATCTTGAAAATCTTGAGCACGTGTTCGTCATATGCACGACGGAGTGGCTCCATCAAGTATTCGCCAGCCTTGGCAAGACCGCCGAAGAACACAAAAGCTTCGGGAGTGTTGAAAGTGGCAAAATCTGCGCAAGTGCGTCCCAGGAGTTGCCCTGTAAATTCAAAGATTTCGAGCGCAATTTTGTCGCCTTTCTCTGCTGCTTGGAACACATCAAATGAAGTGATTTTTTCGGGATCGATGTCGCGAAGAGGAGAGGGAGCGTCAGACTTTGACAAGAATTCGCGCGCAGTGCGTGCCACACCCGTAGCCGAGCAGTACGTTTCAAGACAACCCTTGCGACCGCAACCACATTGGCGACCAGCTTCAGAGTGGTCAATCACCACGTGACCGAGTTCACCGGCAAAACCGTCAGAACCATAAACCACACGACCATCCACAACGATGCCCGAACCGACACCAGTGCCAAGGGTTATCATAATAAAGTTTTTCATACCACGTGCCACACCATAGGTCATTTCGCCCAGTGCAGCAGCGTTAGCATCATTCGTCACGCGAACAGGGATGCCAAGTGCTTCTTCAAAGAGGTCGCAAATGGGAATTTCTCCTTGCCAAATGAGGTTGGCAGCGCGTTCGATGGTGCCATTATAGAAATTGCCACTTGGCGCACCGATGCCCATACCACGAATGTTGTCAATGCCACCCACCACATCGAGTGCAGGTTGCAAGGCTTTCACAGCAGCGGCCACGTAGTCGTTGATGTCGGGATAGTCTTTGGTAGCAATGACTGTTTGCGCGAGAATCGTTCCACGCTGATCTACAATACCGAATACGGAGTTCGTGCCGCCCATATCGAGGCCAATCACGTAAGGTTTATCGATGATTTCTTCCATAATGGATTATTATTGTGATGTATTATACAATGTTGTGGAGCCCAAATAGCTCATTTCAGTGCTGCAAATATAAAAAGAAAAATCAACTCTCCAACGCTTAAAGGGGGATTTTTACAAGTAGACCTGACATTTTTATGTAGAAGAGAAGAAATAGAAGGAACATCGGAGGAAGAATAAAAAAGCGTGCGCACATCAAAAAAAGCGTGAACAAACCTTTGCAAAGTACGGAGTTTTTGTATCTTTGCATTGAAAATCTTTAACCCAAATCGGTCATTAGATCCTGAACAGATTTCATTAGGTTGTTGAGCAGATTGTTTATCGTTGGTTCGAAGGCGTAGCGGGCTACGGCGAGAACGAACGAAAAACAAGATGCCAACAAGAAAATGAAAGATGACAGGAAGTTATCTTTTCAATTACGAACGTACTATAACGGTCTAATGACCGATTGGGGTTTAACGTTAGAAACTCTCATTTATGAAACATCTCGTTGCCTTTATGGCCTGTGCTGCCAGTTGTTTGTGCGCTTCTCAGGCTTACGCCAGTGATTTGAACCCCTCGATGCACTTGCAAGAGGACACTGTTGCCAAAACACCAACTGCATTTTCCAGATCGTTGGAAGAAGCACCTGCTTGCACCTCAAAAGAGGGAACTCCAAAAGTGGAAGAACCCTTCAAACCCACTGTGAAACTGGGTGGTTGCATTATGACGCAGTACTCGACAACAGACCGTGAAAATCTAGCCACCGATGGCGGTTTCAATGTACGCATTGTTCGTGCCTTAGCCAATGGTATGGTCTGGAAAGATGTGGCTTATCGCTTGCAATTAGAACTCAGCGGTGCGCCTGGCGTGGACAGAGGACCGAGAGTGCTTGATGCCTACACCGAATGGACGCGATACAAAGAATGGCAACCTCGTTTGGGACAATTCAAGCGTTGCTTTGGTTTCGACAACCCTATTCACCCCATGATGGTGGGGTTCGGCAGTTTCTCACAAATTGCCATAAAATTGCAAAGCATCGGCGACCGAATTGGCGAACACGTGTCTAATGGTCGCGACATCGGTTTCCAAATGCAAGGAGACCTGCTTCCCCAAACCGACGGCCATCGATTGTTGCACTACCAAGTGGGTATTTACAACGGTCAAGGCACCAACCACAAAGACGTTGATCGCCACAAGGATTTGATTGGCGGATTGTGGGTGATGCCCACAAAGGACTTGCGCATTGGTGCATTTGGGTGGAATGGCTATTACACCGACGAGAAAAATCCCAAGAACACGCTGCGCCGTGCGCGCTACGACATAGGTTTCACCTACGAAGGTGCGTGGAGTGCACGTGGAGAATATGCTCACAGCGTTGGAGGAACGACTAAAGGTGGCCCCACAGAAAGCGATGGTTGGTATGCTATGGTGGGAGTGCCAGTGCCACAATGCAAGGATTTGAAGGTTTATGGTCGCTGGGACTGCTATCGCGATGATGCCACGCGTTGGAACAGTTTGATAACCAACTGGGGATTAGCCCTCAATTACTATCTCGGCAAACAATATGTTTTGCAATTGAACTACACGCACACAGTAGATCGCAATTTGGCGGTGCGTGGTGGCCATTACAACACCCTAGACTTGCAAGTGAGTGCTAAATTTTAGTTGCTGACACATAACTATATTATAAGGTAAGGAGATGATGCAAACCTCGTTTTTGCATCATCTCCTTTTTGTGTTTGGTAAACCCCAATCGGTCATTAGATTCAGAACAGATTTCATTGGATTGTTGAGCAAATGGTTTGTTGTGAGTGAGAAGGCGTAGCGGGCTACGTCAAAAACGAACAAAAACAAGATGCCAACAAGAAAATGGAAGATGGCAGGAAGTTCTCTTCTCTCTAACCAATTGCAATATAACGATCTAATGACCAATTTGGGTTAAAGTTGGAGTAAGATAGAAAGCGAAGGATTGTTCAAACACAAAAAATCGCCTCAGCTCGTATGAGTTGAGGCGATTAGCTTCTTGATCGAAAAAAAGGGTAAGTCTTAAAAATCAACGGCAACCTTCAGAGATACGCCACCAATACCTCTACTTTTCACTTGTGAAAGACCATTATCATATCCAACTATAACATCAGCTTCCTGCGCTTCATAACCGACGCTAACATTTAAACCCACGCGTTCTGACAAGCCTAAACGGCAGCCCAAAGAAGGACAAAGATAGAAACCTTTTGCATCTACCAAGGGACTATAACCTACTCTCAAATCCAAGAAAGGAGAGATGTTACCCTTGATAAAATGACTGCGAACGTTTGCAAAAATGGGAATACCTATTTCTTCACCTCCTGCGTAATAGTTCAAGGCAGCTCCAATTCCGACGTACAGGTAGGGATTAAACTGTACTCCATTAACAACGCCCACACTAAGCCTATCCCTGCCAAAATCCCCTGCACCAATAGTGCATCCAAAGTCTACATACCCCTTGTATCCTGCTGTTAAGCCATTGCCAGCAAATCTACGAGGAGATGTCTCTCTAAGCTCCTTAGTCATCTTTTCTACAGCATCTATTTGGTACACAAACAGACTTCCATCGGCTGTTTGGAGCTTGATAGATTTATTGGGAACTTGTTCTACTATAATTCCCTTTACTACGCTACCATCCTTGAGATAGACGACATCTCGCATTTCCTGGGCAAAGCCACAGAGAAAGCTTGTCAAAAAAAACAGAACAAGAAACAGACTTTTCTTTATCATAACTGTTCTAAAATTATGCTTGTAGTTTCCCAGAACCCAGCTGTAACAACAAAAAGTAAAAGAGCGTGGGAACTATTGCCAATTATCTCATTGAGGCTGTGGAAGATGCCCTAAACCGATAATAAAGCAATAGCCCACGCCCAAATACATTCCCCACACAGACTCGAAGTGGGGGGAGAATCCTGACGTGAACGTTATTGCTATCATCGCAGTTTTGTTGAAACTTCCATATTTCAATGAGGGATAATACGTCAAACGCTCTACATTGCCGCTATCTATGCAAGAAGCAATTCAAAGAAGCAAATGCACTACAAAGATAAGCAAAAAAAACAATTAGCAATATCTGAAAGATGAAGAAATCGAGATTTTTTCAACGCATTATCCCCCAAAACAGCCTGCAATTTGACCTATACGCCTTAATTTATTGCACTCTCTACGTTGAGTTGATATTTCTGGCAATAAACTTCACAATACAGGCCATTCTGATTTCTGAGGCATTAGGCCGTAGGACTTTTATGCACCACTCCCCTACTCTCGTTGCATAGAAACCCAAACAGTTCTATCATCAACACGTTATTCATCACAAAACAACGTGATGTTTCATAAAACGACGGCTTGTTTTACACAAAACGACGTGTGGTTTTACACAAAACGACACGTCACTTTTTTCAAATGACGAGTCGTTTTGGATGAAGGTGCTGAAATTGCAATAAGTCTATCGGAAAACGTTCACTGGAGATGAATACTTTACAATTGTAAAAATACCTATAATCACTTCCCCTCGCGCGCACGCGTATACACGCGCTTCCAAGAGTTTTTATATTTTTGCTGTCACAAGTGTCACAGCATCCACTGTAAACCACTGAGAAACAAGAGATTAAACACATATTTAAGATATATTTCAACAAATCGCGAAATATATAGTGTCGAATCTCGATGAAAGAACAAAGAAAAAAGGGCTTATTGCCCCTTTGTTTTTCCCTTTTTCTCGGTTTTATTGCTCTCATTTGGGAAACGAGTGTGACACTTGTGACAGCAAAAAATAAACATTGCTGTTGGAATGCGCGCTACGCGTGTGCGCGAGAAAGTTCAGCTCTCTCCTCCCCCTTGCTTTCTGACACTGTCATTGCACAGCGCAATTCCGCATCGTCATCTTCTAGTTTTGGAAACTACAAATAGCAAAATAAAATGATTTGAAAATATATTGTCGCTTTTCCGCGATTTTTTCACTCTTTGGAGCAATATCTTCCCATATACTTATAGGGGCGCACCAATGATGCACGCTCCACACTTCATTTCTACTTTCACGGCGAAAGCCAAACTAAATATATTACCCCCCAATCGGTCATTAGACCGTAAAAGTGCTGGTCAGGCAATGTCCACTATTTATTGAACCACACTGGCACGGTCACCATCACAGGAGATGGAACTCCACCACGGCGTCCAGGTTTCCACTTGGGCATATGTTGCACCACCGAAACGATTTGGTGCTCCAAAGCATCATCAAGGTGCTTGGTGATTTTCACATCGGTGACGTTGCCATCGCGCTGCACCACAAACGACACTTCGATGACGCCATTCACCCCTCGACGCTGTGCGCCTCCTGAGAAAACGATGTGCTCATCGAGATATTTCACCAAAGCCACCATACCTCCAGGAAATTGCGGCATCTCCTCCACCACTTCTGTTGCGGTGAGTTGAGGTCCTTCCACGGGTAAATCCTTTTGATCGGCATTGTGATGAATGTCCTGATCGGTCAGTTCGTCATTGGGTTTGAGTTTGCTATCATCGGGGCCGTCAATGCCTATGGGTGATGATTGCACAGGTTCGTCGACAACGACAGGCGTTCCATTCTTCCCTCCAGGAGTGGTGATGACACGAGACACAGCTCGACCAGCCGACACTCGTTTGCGTTCAAAACCATCGCGCGCATCGAGTGGGCGCAATTGTTTGACCTCTTGTTGAATTTCGGAAGCCATCTCTTTCACCTTCTGGTAAGCCACAAAACCCACGGCTCCTCCGATGGCGAGAAAAACCAACAACACAGAGAGAAATACATACATCACGCGACGATAACGAAGCCCTGTTTCCTTTCGGATGACATAGGCACCGTATGCTTTATTTCGGCCTTCAAAGACCATATCGCACCATTGTTGGGAAAATAAGTCTGTATTCCTCACGTTATGCTGTTATGAAACTCTGCTACGTAGTGCAAAGAGTTTATTCAAGAATTACACCAAAAAGTTCAGTACGAACTCGTTTATCAACGACTTTTGAGTGGCTTGCTTCTCACTTCGATGAAAGAATGCACCATCGTCATCGTTTTTCGTGGCAAAAGTACTGCCAAAAAGGAAAATATGTACTAACTTTGTCCCTATATTTTATCATTTGAAATGAAAGAAAGTCTAATTCTCACGCTATTTTCTATCCTTGTACTCAATCTGCAAGCTCAAGAAAGCAATTCGGCCTACCGAGTGTTGCAACTGCCCACCTCAGCTCACGTGATGGCAGTGGGTGGAGAAAATATCACGCTCAACGAGGACGACCCTGCGCTTGTGCAGCACAATCCAGCCTTGCTCACCAACGTGAATGCTCAGCGTTTGGGACTTTCTTTTCTCTCTTTTGGCGAGCGCGGCAGTTGGGGTGGTGCGCAATATGTGCGCCCCTTTGGCGAACGACACACGGCTGCGGCTTTTGCTCAATATCGTGGGTATGGCGAGATGACTGCACGCGATGAACAAGGTCTAGCCTTGGGAACTTTTTCTCCCAAAGACATCATTGCTGGTGTGGGCTACGGCTATGTGTTGAGCGACCGCTGGGCTGGTGGTGCCAATCTCAAATTTGTGCACGAGAATTTGGGAGATTATTCTGCTGCTGCCGTGGCAGTCGATGTGGGGCTCAATTATTATGATGAAGCCGAAAACCTCTCGCTCTCTATGGTGTTGCGCAATGCAGGTGCACAATTCAAGAGTTTTGATGATCGGTTGGAAAATGTGCCTCACAATCTCCAAATTGGTGTGTCGAAACGCTTGGAACACGTGCCACTGCGCTTTCACGCCACGCTGACCGACTTGACGCGATGGAGCACAACAGACTATGTGCAAACTGACGAGAAGAAACTTTCTACGGCGCGATTAGTGACCAATCATTTCGTATTGGGTGTGGACTGGATGCCAAGCGACTATATCACACTCTCTGCGGGTTACAATTTCCGCCGTGCCTATGAAATGACCACGCTCGGTGGTGCGCACGGTGCGGGTTTTTCTCTCGGTGCGGGTCTCTCTTTCTCACGCGTGAAAATCGATGTGGCTTGGAGCAAACAGCACGTTGCGTCTTCCAATCTGATGGGGACTCTCTCGCTGACGCTATAAACTCATAATGACACAATGGGTTTCCACGTTGTCGACTGGCATATTCCCCCATCTCAGCGCGCTACAAACTAACAACACAACAACTTAACTACTAGACTATTATAATAATGCTACATATCGAAATCGACTCGGGTTCGGGCTTCTGCTTTGGTGTGACAAGCGCCATCAAGAAAGCCGAAGATGAGCTCACCGAACGCGAAGTTCTCTATTGCCTTGGCGACATTGTGCACAATAGTCGCGAGTGCGAACGACTCCGCGAGCGTGGGTTGGTGATGATTGACCACGCCACCTTTGAAAAACTGCACGATGTGCGCGTGTTGCTCCGCGCTCACGGTGAACCTCCTTCCACCTATGAAACCGCGCGACGCAACAACATCACCTTGGTCGATGCCACTTGCCCTGTGGTGCTCAATCTGCAAAAACGCATCAGACGAGTTTATCACGAAATGGGCAACAATCCGCAAATCGTGATTTATGGTAAACACGGTCACGCAGAAGTGCTTGGACTCGTGGGACAAACCAACAGCGAAGCGATTGTGATAGCCGATATGAACGAGATTGACAAAGTGGATCTCACGCGCAACACCTATCTCTTCTCACAAACCACCAAACCCCTCGAAGGTTTTCAAAAGGTGATTAACTACCTCACCGAACATATTCAAGCTCCTGCGGAATTCAAATGTTTCGACACCATCTGTCGCAGTGTGTCAAACCGCTTACCAGCTGTGCAAGAGTTTGCGCGCAAACACGATGTGGTGCTCTTCGTTTGCGGTCTCAAAGTAGTAATGGACGTGTGCTCTATGAGGCTTGCCACAAAATCAATGAGCGCACTCACCTTGTGGATGACCCTGCGATGCTCGATACCACATGGTTTGAAGGTGCGCAGAGTGTGGGTATTTGCGGAGCGACTTCTACTCCTAAATGGTTGATGGAAAAATGTGCCGAACGTGTGCGCGACATCACCACTTAATCGAATGATGCTACGCATTAAACCAAAGTTCTACTCACTCTTTTAGCCCACAAGCTGAACCTTTCCTTTGCCCTTGCCGTGTTCTTCTGCGGCAATGATGGACAACTCAACAACAATAAGACCTTTTCCCAAAATGAATATAGCTCTTTTGCTCTCAGGCGGTGTAGACAGTGCCGTTGCCACCCATCTTTTGGTGGAGCGTGGACTGCGACCCGACTTGTTTTACATCAAAATCGGCATGGACGATGACGAAGACCTCACCTGCACCGCAGAAGAAGATCTCGAACTCTGCCAAGCCATTGCGCGCCGTTACGGTCTTCCCCTCGAAGTCATTGATTTGCAAAAAGAATACTGGGAGCGTGTGGTGTCTTACACTATGGATCATGTGAAACAAGGACTCACTCCTAACCCCGATGTGATGTGCAATCGTCTCATCAAGTTTGGCGCGTTCGAAGAAAAGGTGGGACACGGCTACGACCGCATCTGCACAGGACACTATGCACGCGTGGTGCGCGATGACGAACTTTTTGCCGATCCGCGCTCCGGAGAAAGCATCGACCTCTCAAGCAGTGCTTCGTGGTTAGGCACTGCTCCCGACCCCATCAAAGACCAAACCGACTTTTTGGCGCAACTCGACCGTCATCAAGTGGAAAAAATTATGCTTCCTCTCGGACATCTTCGCAAAGAACAAGTGCGCCAAATCGCATTAGACAACAAACTCGCGCCTGCGCGTCGCAAAGACTCACAAGGCATTTGTTTTTTGGGAAAAATCAACTACAACGACTTCGTGCGCCGCTTCTTAGGTGAGCGCGTGGGTGATGTCATCGAACTCGAAACGGGCAAAAAGGTGGGAGAACACCGCGGCTATTGGTTCCACACCATCGGTCAGCGCAAGGGTTTAGGCCTCGGAGGCGGCCCGTGGTTCGTAGTCAAAAAGGATTTAGCAGAAAACATTCTCTATGTTTCTCACGGCTACGACAATCTGCTTCAATACGGTCGCTCGTTCAACATCGCAGGTTTCCACTTCCTCACAGGCGACCCTTGGCCGTCTTCGGGCAGCATCGATGTCACCTTCAAAGTGCGCCACACCGACCGCTGGCGTACAGGACTCCTCACGCGCACCACAGATGGCGGTTTCCACATCGATGGTGACGACCCCATCCAGGGCATAGCACCAGGACAATTTGGAGTGGTCTATTCTCGCGATGGACGCATCTGCATCGGTTCTGGAGAAATTGCCATTTGAACTCAAATCGGTCTCTTTCCAGAACAAACTGCACTATAACACTCTAACGACCAATTTGGGTTTAATCCAACATCAGTGATAATCTAAACACCAATGGCGAAACCCTACACTTCCAACTTCAGTGCGAAGCGAATGGCAAAAATCTACATTGAGGTGCTGCGTCTGCTCCAACTCAAACGGATGTCGCGCAATGCCAAAGTCAGCGCGCGCGACATAGCCCAAGAAATAGGTTGCGACCACCGTGCCATCAGTGCTGCCATCTCCACACAATGCGGGTTGAATTTCCACCAACTCATTGCGAAAATTAGGAGTCACGAAGTGGCTTTGCTCCTCGTTAATCCCAAATTTTCTGACTACACCGTTGAAGAAATCGGACTCCATTGCGGATTTGCTTCGCGACAATCCTATTATAATGCCTTTCATCGCAATTATAATATGACTCCCCACGACAATATCGCCTGCAACACCTCAAGAAATCTTGAGACGTTGCAGGCGATAGCCTTTTCTAATACTTACGTCAAGAGAAACAATGCTTCCTAACACGTCTGTTCGTCAGCGAAGTTTCTCGCGTCACCAAACAAGGTGAAGAAACAGTCGCATCATCACGCTAATTTCTCATCCCTCACATACGTCATAAACTCATCGTAGGGCAAGAATCTTCCGCCCAATGATTGAAGATGTTCGGTGCGCAATTGACAATCAATCAACCAATTGTCGCGCTCTTTCAATCGTTCTGCCAACGTAGCCAATGCCACTTTCGAAGCATTGGGAGCAAACGAGCACATACTCTCGCCACAAAACGTGCGACCAATCTCCACCCCATACAAACCGCCTATAAATTCGTCATTTTGCCACACTTCAACACTGTGTGCTATGCCGCGTCGATGCAATTCCAAATAGGGTTCCATCAGATGTTCTCCCAACCACCGACCGCGTTCACGATGCCGCCCATTCACCGAGCTGCAACCACGCATCACGCGCTCAAAGTCTTGGTCGAAAGTCACACGATATTTCCCACTCCTCAACAATTGACGCAGCGAATGCGAAATGTGCATCTCATCGGGGAAAATAACAAAACGCCCAGGCGGACACCACCAATGAGGTTCATCCTTATCATCAAAGCATACCACTGAAAAATCCCCAGTTCATAGCCCGCCATCACCCATTCTGGCGTAACCTTTCCACCAATCGCCAAAAGACCATCATCATCGGCATCATGCGGATCGGGAAATTCTATGTTATTTTTGTCGAGGTAATAAATCATAACTCATTTAATGACCGATTTGGGTTTAATCGTCTGACGGCTTAGACGTTTTCTTTGTTGTTTTTTTTCGTTGTGGACTTCTTCTCAGCAGCTTTGTTGGTAGATGCACTCTTAGCGGACACCTTCTTCGAGTCAGCTTTCTTTGCACTCTTTGGCGAAGACTTTTTCTCCACACGCGCGGTCTTGGTCTCTGAAGAAGAAGCATTTACAACCGCGTCTTCCTCCTTTTCAGTAGAAACAGCCAAAGGCGTAGTCGTCACCACCAACTTCTCCTCTGCCACATCCACGTGTGCCACTCCACCGTGCTTCAAATCACCAAAGAGCAACGAGCGAGTGAGTAGCGGTTTGAGTTCACGCGCCACAATGCGCTCAATTTCGCGCGCACCATATTCGGGAGTATAGCCCAGATTGAGCAAATAGTTTTCAGCAGCAGCAGAAAGTACCAAGTCCACACGGCGCGCTTGAAGTTTATGGCGCAAAGCATCCACCTTCTTACCGAGAATGAGTTTCGCCATCTCAGCATTCATAGCGTTGAATACCACCGTTGCAGAAAGACGATTGAGGAATTCGGGTTTGAAAGTCCGTTTCACCTGTGCCAACATCGCCTGTCCAGGCGCAACACTGCCACCAAATCCCACTGACGCTTGGTGCGCGTGCTGCGCTCCAGCATTGGAAGTCATCACCACCACCGCATGACGGAAATCGGCTTGACGCCCTCTCGTGTCGGTGAGCGAAGCATTGTCCATCACTTGCAGCAGAAGGTTGAAAATGTCGGGATGCGCCTTTCAATTTCGTCTAAGAGCAACACGCAATGGGGATTGCGACGCACTGCATCGGTGAGCAATCCACCATCTTCATACCCCACATAGCCTGCAGGCGCACCAATGAGACGCGCCACTGTGTGCTTCTCGGCATATTCACTCATGTCGAAGCGCAACAACTCCACACCCATTTCTTCAGCCAGCACTTTGGCCACTTCCGTTTTACCCACTCCTGTGGGCCCTACAAACAAAAGCGACGCCACGGGTTTACGCTCATCCGTCAGTCCAGCGCGCGACAGCAACACAGCCTCGGTCACAGCCGAAATGGCCTCATCTTGACCGAAAATCTGACGCTTCATGGCCGGTTCGAGCGACTGCAAATCAGACACTTCGCTTGTTTCCACATCGCGCAAGCTTTCCACTTTGCAAATGCCGGCCAACACTTCATCGATGAGCGCCTTGCTCACCACTTGATTTTCGGCTGGATGCACCTCACGATAGGACGCAGCCTCGTCAATGAGGTCAATGGCTTTGTCGGGAAGTCGACGATCATTGATGAATCGCGCAGCACGATGCACGGCATGGCGCACGGCACCAGGCGCAAAGGTCACGTTGTGGAAACTTTCGTAGCGCGATTGCAAGCCCTCGAGGATGCACACCGCCTCATCAATGGAGGGTTCGGGCACATCGATGGTTTGGAAACGGCGCACCAAAGCTCCGTGACCAGAAATGTGTCGGTTAAACTCTTCGTGAGTGGTGGCTCCCACAAATCGGATACGACCTTCTTCCAAGAAGGGTTTGAGCATATTTGCCGCGTCCATTGCTCCATCAGTGGTGCGTCCTGCCCCCACAATGGTGTGAATCTCATCGATATACACAATCGCGTTGTCGATGGTGAGCAAACCGTCCATAATCAACTTCCAGCGTTTCTCAAAATCTCCGCGATATTGCGTCCCTGCCAAGAGCGTACTCACATCGAGGGAGAAAATCTGCGTATTTTTCAAGCGTTCTGGCACTTCTCCGGCCTTTATTTTGGCAGCAAGTCCATAAATCAGAGCTGTTTTTCCCACACCAGGGTCGCCCACGTGGAGCGGATTGTTCTTGTCGCGACGACAAAGCACACGAATGGTGCGCTCCAATTCGTCTTCACGACCAATGAGCGGATTGCGCTCCTCCAGATGGTCGTTCACGCACGTCACCCATTTTCGCCAATCGTCAGGATTGCGCTTTCCACGTTCTGAAGGTTCTTCATCCTCCATCATATCGGACATTTCACTAAAATGTTTGCCCAATTCCTGTGCCAAATCCAAGATGCCATTGCGCGCTTCTGCAAACTCAGCATATTTTGCCACGTCCTCATCCTCGTAAGGCAAGTTGCCACAAAGCCCGTTAAGTTCTTCTAAGAAAAACTCAAGATCGTCTATGTTGTCGCGCAACAAAAAATTAGCCCAACACTCGTCGGTGCACAAAATTTCGCACATCAACTGCGTCACGGTGACCTCCTTTGTGCCTAATTTTTCCATAGCTTCGCGCGCACGCAAAAAGCACTGTCCCAATTCGTAAGAGAGTTCCAACTCTCCCAACTCCAAGGGTTCGGGCAATCTCTCCATCGTTTCTGAAATGATCACCTCGAACTCCTGCATCACATCATTGTAGGAGAAATCGCCATCGAGAATCATCCATTCTTCAAGGACATAATACACAAACAGTTCTGGTGTGATGCAGTCATAACAAGAGGCTTGGACATACTTGTGAAGACCAGCAATAATTTCATCGAGTGGGAGCTTATTTTTTTTCTTTCTAGGCATATGTAGAGAGAGTGAGGAAAAGTAACGAAATAGACGCAACGATTAACCCAAATCGGTCATTAGATTCTGAACAGTAATGGTCTAATGACCGGTGTGGGTTTAGTCTTCAACAACAGGTTCGATGCTGAAATCAAGCGGAAATCCTTCGGCTTCGGCAGCTCGTTTGGCACGGCGCACAATGGTTCGAGCCATATCGAGCGAACGATAGGTTTTCACTTCACACTGACCTTCTTTGTGCACCTTGAGCATCACCTTCATACTTTCATTGTGGGTGAGACGAAAAATTTGCATCAACACATTCACCACGAAGTCCATCGTGGTTTCATCGTCGTTGTGCATAATGACGACATAGGAATGAGGGGGACGCAGGCGTGTGCGCTCCATAACGCCTGACGAAGTGTGATATTGTGGCATAGAAATTACGCTAAATGATGAGGAAATGTTCGGAGGTAAGCAGCTAGAACAGATTTGGCAAATCGACAGAAAAGATGTATTTTTGCAATACATCCTTTGGTACGATTGTTCTGGCCATTTTCCGTAGATTTTTCACCTATTCCATCTGCAATTTTTATGCCGAATCCCTTATATTTTCGACAAATACTTCAGCGCATCAGACTTTTTCTCGCGCGTCTTTCTTTCCGCACGGGATTGTGGTTGTTGGCAGCCTGCGGGGTGAGTTATTTGTTGGCATTTGCCCCGATTTTATTTCCACTTTCGCTGACCACCAAAGGCGTGCTTTGGTTCATGTTCTTTGGACTGGCCAAGGCATTGCAATACTCCGCCGTGCTCGTGCTCGGCAAAGCTGGTGGGCATCGACTGCGCGACTGGTGGCGCAGACTCAATTTTTTAGCATCCCCTACTTCCCAACAGTCTGAGGAAATGCTAAAAGAGAAGGAAGAACATCAAAAATAATGCCATTTAGGACTTACAAAGGTTTTTACTATCCCCACGAATTGACCCTATAAATCTAACGCACAAAGTTTTTTCTCTTAGGGGGATAAAAACAACACGTCGTTTGAGGAAAAACAACACGTCGTTTGATGGAAAACTACACGTCGTTTGATGGAAAACAACACGTCGTTTGATAGAAAACAACACGTCATTTGATAGAAAACAACACGTCGTTTGAAGAAAAACAACACGTTGTTTGAAGAAAAACAACACGTTGTTTGAAGAAAAACAACACGTCGTTTGAAGAAAAACAACACGTCGTTTGATAGAAAACAACATATCGTTTGATAGAAAACAACATATCGTTTGATAGAAAACAGCACGTCGTTTGAAAAGACACTTTTCTGCATTCACAGTGTAGGGCAGATTTTACCGATTCGCTTATCCCATCACTCCTTCGCGCGCGCGTATAACAGGAGTTTTACGCTTTTTGCTGTCACAAGTGTCACACTATCCACCTAGTCCTCTGACATTCAGAACATTGCGCATTTATCAAAAACATCGTTTGTGTTTCACCCTCTCCGCCACAACCAAAAGGAGTAATTTTTAAGATGAAAAACACCCCCAAAAGACAAGTTTTTTGTGCGTTTCAGAAAGACACTGTGACACTTGTGACAGCAAAAAAATAAAACTGCTGTTGGAAGGCGCGCACGCACGCGTGAGAGAGAGAAGGATATGTTGTTGAACCTTAATTCGTTTTTAGACCGATATAGTGCTGCTCCTTATTAAGAAGAAAATTTCTTGCTATCTTATGTTTTCTTGGTGGCATAATCCCATCTCTGCTCCTGCAAGAGACAAACGACAGTTTGTATTGATAAATCTGCTTTGCATTTCACCACCCAAAAGAAAATTTGTTGCGCAAAAAACGCAGATTTCAATTCTTTTAACGCAGATTTTCCCTCTTTGGGGGCATTTCGACCCAGTAGTATAGTATAAGCCTTTTGCAAGTGCAGAAGGTAACCACCATTTATCTTAATACACCATGAAAGTAATTTTTTTGGCTGCTTTGCAGCACTGCGCCAAAGTTTGGCGTCAACTCTTTGGAACGTCTTCCAACTCCACTCCTCAACCATCGGCTCCTGCTGCGACTCAACCTCGTCGCAACTCATTGTTTCAACCTGCCACAACCTCAGCCGAACGCTATACGCGTGGCCCGCAACAAGAGAAGGCCTTGCAACTGCTCCAAGCCAACTACGACTTGCGCTACAACGTGATAACAGAAGAAGCGGAATATCGAAACAAACACGAAGAAAATTCGCAATGGCATTCTGTGGATTTGCGCACGTTCAACTCTATGACCATCGACACCATCGAAGCTAAAATCGGCATTTGGGGACGCGATATTGATCGTTTGCTCCACTCTCACAAGATGCCAAGTTTTCATCCTTTGCAAAACTATATGGCGCAATTGCCTGTCTGGGATGGCCGTGATCGAGCCACTGCATTGGCGCAACGTGTGAGCAACAATCCTTTGTGGTTGAAGGGTTTTCGAGTTTGGTTGCGCAGTTTATCCGCTCTGTGGATGGGACATTCCACCTGCCGTAGCAACCAATTGGTGCCGATTTTGGTGAGCGAGAAGCAGGGGTGGCATAAGAGTAGTTTTTGCCGTCTGCTGATGCCCACTGCGTTGCAACGCTACTACACTGACCTGTTTGCTCTCAACAGAAACTCGGAACAATGTTTGGCACGTATGAGCCTCATCAACCTCGATGAGTTTGACCGCATTTCTCCCTTGCAATGGCCGAAACTGAAAAACTTGATTCAGTTGGAACGTTTGTCTGTGAGACGACTCTACAAACAGGAAATGATGTCGCTACCTCGCACCGCTTCGTTCATTGGCACTAGCAATGAGGTGGAACTTTTGAGCGATCCCACGGGTTCACGGCGTTTTCTCTGCATTCGTCTGGAACACGACATTGATTGCAGTCCAATTGACCACGCGCAACTCTTTGCGCAACTGAAAGCGGAGGTGTTGGCCGAGGAACCTTTGTTTCTCTCCAAAACGGAAGAACAGGAATTAGAGGAACACAACCGGACTTTCTGGCGTCGCTCTCCGATGATGGAGGTGTTGTGGCAATGTTTTCGCCTGCCAGAAGGACAAGAAGAAGGTGTTTGTTTGACGGCTGCACAAATTTTTGTGGAACTGCAAAAACGTTTCCCGGCTGCTATGCGCCAACAATCTCCATCGGGGCTTGGACGGCTGCTGCGTGGCGAGGGTCTTCGCCCCTTCCACACACGAAATGGAAGCACCTACAGATTAGAAGTTAGAGATTAGACGTTAGAGGTTAGACGTTGGAGGCACTAGTGCTTCTAGTTATTCTAGAACTTCTAGTGCTTCTAGAGCTTCTAGTCTTTCTAGTCCTCAGCCTTACAGGGTGCCACCACAAGAAGCCAAATCTTCGAGAGAGCTGCAACCTGCATCTTGGAGTTCGCGGAGGAAAACTCGAGCACACATTTCGGCATCGTCACCAGCCCGGTGATGATGTCCCAAGGGAATATCTAATTGTTTGCAGAGATCGTTGAGCTTGTTGCTATCAAATTGGTAGATGCTGCGGGCAGCGCGACAACTGCAATAATAGTCCACCTCTGGCTTGTCAAGGTCGTGAAATTCCAACGACTTTCTGATGCACGAGATGTCGAAAGAAGCATTGTGCGCCACCAAGACCGGGCAATCCTCTAGATAAGACAGAATTTCTTCCAAACCTCGGGAAATTCGGGCGCATCTTCAGTGTCGTCAGGACGAATGCCATGTATTTTGATGTTCCAATAAGCATAGGCATTGTCTTCGGGGCGTACCAACCAGGATTGGGTTTCTACTATTTTGCCATCTTTGACTACACAGATACCCGCTTCACAGATGGAAGCATGCTTACTTGTGGCTGTTTCAAAATCAATGGCTACGAAATTTACTCCTTCCATATTATAATAAGAAAAGCATAATCCCCAATCGGTCATTAAATCTTGAACCGTTTTTATTTGATTGTTGAGCAGATGGTTTGTCGTTGGATCGAAGGCGTAGCGGGCTACATCGAGAACAAACGAGCAACAAGATGCCAACAAGGAAATGAAAAATGGCAGAAAGTTATCTTATCAATAACTAGGTCCACTATAACGGTCTAATGACCGATTGGAGATTATAGACCATCTAAACAAAAGCCACCCCACTCAAAGAGCAGGGTGGCAGTGAAAAAGTTACTTATAGAACGAGCTAAGATTAGCCGTTAACCTTCTTCATGTGAGCGATGAGGTCGAGCACCTTGTTAGAGTAACCGATTTCGTTGTCGTACCAAGATACAACCTTAACGAAGGTATCGGTGAGAGCGATACCAGCCTTAGCGTCGAAGATAGAAGTGCGAGTGTCACCGAGGAAGTCAGAAGAAACAACTGCATCTTCAGTGTAACCGAGAACGCCCTTGAGTTCACCTTCAGCAGCAGCCTTCATAGCAGCGCAGATTTCGTCGTACTTAGCAGGCTTAGCCAAGTTTACAGTGAGGTCAACTACAGATACGTCGAGAGTAGGAACACGCATAGACATACCAGTGAGTTTGCCGTTGAGTTCAGGGATAACCTTACCTACAGCCTTAGCAGCACCAGTAGAAGAAGGAATGATGTTGCCAGCAGCAGCACGACCACCACGCCAGTCCTTGAGAGAAGGACCGTCTACAGTCTTTTGAGTAGCAGTAGTAGAGTGTACAGTAGTCATCAAGCCATCAACGATACCCCACTTGTCGTGAAGAACCTTAGCGATAGGAGCCAAGCAGTTGGTGGTGCAAGATGCGTTAGAAACGAATTGAGTGCCCTTCACGTAAGAGTTGTGGTTAACACCAGTTACAAACATAGGAGTGTCGTCCTTAGAAGGAGCAGACATTACTACATACTTAGCACCAGCGTCGATGTGACCTTGAGCCTTGTCCTTAGAAAGGAAGAGACCAGTTGATTCAACAACGTATTCAGCTTCTACTTCGTTCCACTTGAGGTCAGCAGGTTGCGTTCTGCAGTGACACGGATCTTTTGACCGTTCACGATGAGTACGTTTTCTTCAGTGCAGAAATCGATAGTGCCGCTGAATTGACCGTGCATAGTGTCATACTTGAGCATGTAAGCCAAGTAGTCTACTGGGCAGAGGTCATTGATACCTACAATCTGGATGTCGCTGCGGTTTTCTACAGCGGCGCGGAATACGAAACGGCCGATACGACCGAAACCGTTGATACCTACTTTAATCATGATAGATGTTGTTATAAATTGAGTTGTTTGAATCAGATTTTGAACATCGAGAAGATGTCTTCTGAACGAGAAACTAAGAAAATAGGGTGTGTAGACACTTTTTTCAGTCTTTCGTACCGCAAAAGTACGAAGAAAGTTTTACTTTTGCAGTGCATTACAGATAAAAAAATCAGACTATATGTCGAAATCCACATTTTTTCAAGACTTTAAGGCGTTTGCGATAAAAGGAAACGCAGTTGATTTGGCTGTCGGTGTCATCATTGGTGGTGCCTTCGGTAAAATCGTTTCTTCTATCGTAAACGACCTCATCATGCCTCCCATTGGCTGGCTGATTGGGGGTGTGGATTTCAAAGATTTGTCTTTGAAACTTCCAGCTGCCATTGAAGGTCAGCAAGCGGTGACCATCAATTATGGTAACTTCATTCAAACCGTGTTTGACTTTGTCATTGTGGCTTTTTGTGTGTTTATGCTTGTTCGCGCGCTTCAATCATTGAAGAAAAAAGTAGAACCCGCTGCACCTGCGCCCCCTGCCGGTCCAACTCAGGAAGAATTGCTCACGCAAATTCGCGATTTGCTTGAGAAACAAAATAAAGCATAAAGCCCAAGTGGCGCGGACGCACGGACGTTTGCGCCACTTGCTCTTTTTTCATTGCTACACGTTCCTTGTGTTTTCTCTCTTATTTGTGGTGCCACTCTATCTCGAATGAAGGTACTGCATTTGCCCATAAGCGTTCTAAATTCTATATATGCAACAGAAAATTATTATCCTCGACTTCGGTTCGCAGACCACTCAACTCATTGGGCGTCGCGTCCGCGAAATGGACACTTTCTGCGAAATTTTGCCTTACAACAAATTTCCGCACGATGATCCTTCTGTGATTGGTGTCATTCTTTCTGGTTCTCCATTCAGTGTTTATGACCCTGAAGCCTTCCAAGTGGACCTCTCTAAAATTCGCGGCCGTCTTCCCATCTTGGGCATTTGCTATGGTGCACAATATATGTCGCACATCTATGGTGGAAAGGTGGAACCCGCCAACACTCGCGAATATGGTCGTGCTAATCTCACCACATTTGAACACGAGAACCCTCTCTTCCGTGGTTTCCACGAAAACTCTCAAGTGTGGATGAGCCATGGCGACACTATTACGGCTATCCCCGAAGGTTTCCGTTGCATTGCTTCCACTCCTCAAGTGAAATTTGCGGCTTATCAAGCTGAAAATGAAAAACTTTGGGGTGTGCAATTCCACCCCGAGGTGTTCCACTCTCTTCAAGGTAGCACTTTGTTGCGCAACTTTGTAGTGGACATTTGCGGTAGCCATCAAGACTGGAGTGCAGCGTCGTTCGTTGACAGCACTGTGGCAGAACTGAAAGCGCAACTCGGCAACGACCGCGTGATTTTGGGACTTTCTGGTGGTGTGGATTCCTCCGTGGCAGCTGTGTTGCTCAACAAAGCCATCGGTAGCAACCTCACTTGCATCTTTGTGGATCATGGTATGCTCCGCAAAGATGAGTTTAACGCGGTGATGGAAGACTACAAGTGCCTCGGTCTCAACGTGATTGGGGTGGATGCTAGCGAAAAGTTCTTCAACGAACTTGCCGGTGTGGAAGAGCCCGAAAGCAAACGTAAAATCATTGGTGCAGGATTTATCGATGTGTTCAACGCTGAAGCGATGAAAATCACTGATGCGAAGTGGTTGGCACAAGGTACTATTTATCCCGACCGCATCGAATCACTCAACATCACTGGTAAGGTGATCAAGAGCCACCACAACGTGGGAGGACTTCCCGAAAAGATGCACCTCAAGATTTGCGAACCACTCCAATGGTTGTTCAAAGACGAAGTGCGCCGTGTGGGTCGCCAAATGGGTATGCCCGAACATCTCATCAATCGTCATCCCTTCCCTGGTCCTGGTCTTGCCGTGCGCATATTGGGGGATATTACCCCCGAAAAGGTGCGCATTCTCCAAGATGCAGACGACATTTTCATCCGTGGTCTGCGCGACTACAAGGTGAAGATGGACGTGGACACAGCACGTCGCGTGCTGGCGGCTGGTGTGCCCAACGATGCTCCCGAACATGGGGAAATCGAAGTTTCACTCTACGACCAAGTGTGGCAAGCGGGTGTAATTCTTCTCCCCGTGAAGAGTGTGGGTGTGATGGGTGACGAACGCACCTACGAACAGGCGGTGGCACTGCGCGCCGTGACCTCTACTGACGCAATGACTGCCGACTGGAGTCACCTCCCTTACGACTTCTTGGCAAAGGTGAGCAACGAGATTATCAACAATGTGCGTGGCGTAAACCGCGTTTGCTACGACATTTCCTCAAAACCACCTTCAACCATCGAGTGGGAATAATCCTCTCACGACTACCCTATCCCTACGTTTCATATCAGAAAATTGGGTATAGAAAAAGCAACACCTCATTATGGCATTGAGTCATAATGAGGTGTTTTGTGTAGTGCTCTATCCTATGGAACTAAAGGCGCAACCTTTTTGAACTTTTCCCAAAGGACAGAGGGGGGGATGGAGAATAGAAGCTACTTGATGTAACTTGTGAGCACCTTGATGTTGCTTGAAGGGGTCACCGTCATGCTTGTGGCGCAGGCAGGAACAAGCACTGTTTCACCTTGACGTAAAGAAACGGTCTTGTATTGTTGGTCGATGTTGTCGCCTTCCACAGTCACCGTACCTTCGCCTTCAGTGCAGATGACTATGGTGAAGGAATCTCGATCTGCCAATCCTTGGGTAAGAGGTTGTGTCAAATCCAAGAGAGAGGTAGTGAAGTATTGGCACTCAACCAAAGGAGTATTTTCGTTCTTACGCGTCACATAGTCGGTTTGATAATCCGAATACACTTTATAATCGATAGCATCTTTCGCCAGTTCCGTGTGCAGCTCTCTGGGCTTACCATCTAATCCCATACGTCCGTAGTCGTAGATGCGATAGGTGATATCGGAAGTCTGTTGGATTTCTGCGATGAAACATCCACCACAAATGGCATGAATGCGACCCGCAGGTAAGAAGAAGACATCGCCTTTCTTGACATTGTGACGAGCTATGACGTCAGTAATGGTGTTATCTGCCACCATTCTTTCGTACTCGTCGGGGGTAAGTTCTCTGGAAAGTCCCGAAAGTAAATTTGCATCTTGGTCTGCCTCGATGACATACCACATTTCGGTCTTGCCTTTTGGAACCATTGTGGCGAACACCTGCGAGTTCATCGTCGGGATGCACTTGGATGCTCAAATCGGAAGCTGCATCAATAAACTTGATGAGCAAGGGGAACTGATTGCCTGTGTTGTCGTAGACATGACGTCCTACAATCTGTTCTTTGTACTCTTCCAAGAGTTCTACGATGGTCTTTCCAGCAAGACTTCCTTCTGCCACTACAGACTCATTGCCAGGCACGCCAGAGATTTCCCAGCTTTCGCCGACATTGTGTTGGTCGGTCTTGAGACCTTTGTATGGTGCAATTTTTTCTCCACCCCAAACCAAAGACTTCAAGAGGGGATTAAACTTAATAGGATACAACATATTCATTAGTGATTTGATAGCTCATCTAGTTTAGAAAGGGCAAAAGCATAAGCGCCGAGTGAGATAGCAGCAGAAGCTCCAATCTTTGATCGCATGATTCCAATGCGCTTTTGTGGATCATAGACCACAGTTTCTTCTGAGCCATAGATTTTGATTTCACGAGCCTCACCTTTGACGAAGGCTTCAAACTCGGCATCATCGTCGAGGTTATATACTTTCATCAACACGCGATCGAGTTCGTCACCAGCGAGTGTATGAATCTTACCACGCAAGGTTTTGAGGATGCTAGGCATCAGCAAGTCATGACTTCCCATGATGCCTCCACCAATAACGACAAGTCCATCCATGAGGGTAACGGCTACTCGAATGGCTTCTCCTGCCACTTCTCCCATTTTCTCAAACGCCTTGATGGCTGCTTCTTGATTGCCCTCTTTTACTCCGTGAGCAATGGCGGCTATGTCCTTGGGTTCTAATCCGTGGTAGAGGTCACCAGACAACTCTCCATAAACTCGTTTCACTGCGCGAATGGCTGCGCCATCTTCTATGATGACATCGCGATTGTCGGGATGGGGCAAGCAGAAAGTTTCTACGCAGGAGTTATCTCCGATGTTTAGTTTTCCACCAATGACACAACCTATGCCGAGACCTGTGCCGAAGGTGTAACCAATGAGATTCTTGTATTGTTTCTTTCCGCCTTTGTCTGCAATGGACTTGTTGACTTCTGGCAACACACCTCCGAGTGCTTCGCCATAGGCATAGAGATCTCCATCATTGTTGATAAAAACAGGGATACCAAACTTGTTTTGCAAGAAAGGACCAAGTGCCACACCGTCGCGGAAGGAGGGAAAATTGGGAAGGAATCCTCCAATAATACCATTGGGATAATCAGCAGGGCCAGGGAAGGCGAAACTGATAGCAAGCGGTTTTTCAGAGAGTGTTTCGATCACACGGTTGAAACCTTCGACCATCGTGTTTAGACATTTGTCTAAATTGTCGGCATTGGAAGGTAATGTTACTGAGAAAGAGGTGGGTTTACCGCCTTTCATTGCTCCGAACACCATATTTGTACCGCCTGCATCCAAAGTCAGCACAGTACGATTATCTTCATATATATTCATACTTTGATGTTTATCGTTGTTCTTTGTTTAATTCGGGAAGGAGAATGAAGTTATTACTTCGTTCTTAGCGTTGAAGGCTGTTTACCCCAAATCTGTTCAGAATCTAACTATCTACTCAGGACTATACCACACAATGGGTTTTGCTCCCATATAGAATGTGAGTTTTCCGCCTTTCACGATGTCATTATATTCTATGTAAGGCTTTTCCACACTTGACCATCCAGCGTGATTTTTTGGATATACTTGTTCTCTTTGCTGTTATTGACGGTGGTAATGTCAAATTTCTTCTTTCCGTCTTTGCTCACCACAATCGAAACTTTGTCAAAGAGTGGACTACCAAACCAATACTTGGTGGAAGCTGGTTCTACATTATAGAAACCCATTGAAGACAAGATGTACCATGCCGACATCTGTCCCACATCCTCATTACCGGAAAGTCCATCAGGCTTTGCTCTATATTGACTTTCCAATATCTCACGCACTTTATCTGCTGTCTTTCCAGGATTACCAGACATAGTATAGAGATAGACTATGTGGTGACTTGGTTCGTTGCCATGGACATATTGTCCTATCATACCAGACATATCGGGAGAAGCTCCTTCTCCGAGATCTGTGGGAGCTTTGAAGAGGGAATCCAAACGCTCGGTCATCTTCTCTCTTCCTCCGAACGCCTCTATCAGACCTTTCAAATCGTGGGGAGCGAGCCATGTGTATTGCCAAGCATTGCCTTCACAATAGTCATTGGCTCTATGTTCCGAAAAGAACGGATTGAAAGGTGTGCGCCAACCGCCATCGGCAGTGCGACCTCTCACAAACTGAGTTTCTTTGTCAAAGAACTTTCTCCAACTGTAACTACGATTTCTGAAGAATTGTTCATCATCATAATGTCCAAGTGCATGAGCTGCATTGGCTACGGCTGCATCAGCAATAGCGTATTCCATGTCGTTGGCACAGGCTTCTTGATACAGGTCACAAGGGATATATCCATATTTCTTGCGCAAATCTTGTCCACGCTCGTCAAGCATCACAGAAGCTTTACAGGCTTTGTAGGCTCTCTCTTTGTCAAAACCATCAATACCTTTGACGATAGCCTCAGCCACTGCTATCACACCTGGATTACCCACCATACAATCTGTCTCGTTGCCCATAAGATGCCACACAGGCAATTTTCCTTGTTCATCGTAAATATCGAGCATCGTGTTCACCATATCCGCACGCTTTGACGGATGAATGATGTAATATAAAGGCATCGCAGCGCGATAGGGTGTCCCAAAAGCGACATTGTCGTGTAGACATTGTGAGACTTTTTGTAGACCTTGCCGTCAGCTCCACGATAGGCTCCATCAACATCAGAGAAGAGCGAAGGAGCAATCATCGTGTGATAGAGTGCAGTGTAGAAGATTTTTTGAGAAGGTGTGTCAGAAGTTTCGATCTTAATTTTAGCCAGTTCTTTGTTCCAGCGTTCCCAAGCCTGCTTCTTCGTCTTTTCAAACTCCCAAGCGGGTTGTTCCTTTTCCACTGCTTTCTTTGCCCCCTCCATGCTCACCGCAGAGATACCCACCTTCATCAACACTTGTTCACCTTGTTCGGTGTGGAAGGGGAAGCGGGCATATCTTGTCTGTCCATCTTTTTGGATGAACATATTCTCACTCTCTATAAAGGGTTTAGAAAATTCGGCATAGAAAAAGACTTTCTGCGCCTTCGCCCATCCTTTGGAGTGACGCCAACCACGTATGCTGTGCTCGTCTACGACTTCTACGTGAGTATCTTCGGCTTTATCCCAGCATCCTCCATTCTCGAGGTCGAGCACAATTGCCGCCTCATCCGATTTTGGAAAAGTATATCGATGAAGCCCCACTCTGTCCGTTGCGGTGAGTTCTGCTAAAATCCCGTAGCGCGTGAGAGGAACACTATAATATCCTGGGATGGAAACTTCTTTTGAGCGATCGGCATACGACCAAAGTCCGCTTTCGGGTTTGTCCACTGTACCTCTTTCATACACGGACTTCCCAACTACCGGCATAAGGGTGATATCAAACAGATCGCCGATACCTGTGCCACTTAAATGCGTATGAGAAAATCCTATCACCGTGCTGTCCGAAGCATGGTAGCCCGATGTCCAGTCCCATTCTTGGGGCACACTAGTAGGTCCCAATTGAACCATACCAAAAGGAACATTTGCTCCAACAAAAACGTGACCATGTCCTCCAGTACCAATGCGCGTATCTACGTGTTTGGCGTAAGTGTCCATCTTTGCATTGACACACGACAAAGCACTGCACGACAAAGCCGTCAACAGAGCCAACGTGCGGAAGTCTCTCAGCACTTCTTTGAAACTAAATCCTCGGTTATTTTGCACTATTTCTAAAATCCACTTAATCAATTGAATAACAATTAAATATAAAAATCCTGGTTGCTTTTGCACTATTCTTGCACGGATTGTGACTTACTGAACATTTTGATGAGACGCTCTTTGTCGCGAAGGGAATGCTCGAGTAGACGTATCTTTTCTCTGCTCGTGGCTAGCTCTCTCTCCAGAAAGGAGATGCGCGCTGCATAGTTGTTCTTGATCTCTTTTTTGTTGTTGACATTGACGGATGCGCCATTGAAACTGTGATTTGATTTGTGGCCTATGGCTACGTTGGGATCAATGACTAGCGGAGAGAACTCTGGAGGGAAGAATGTGCTGATGCCGATGCCGAGGGTGTTGGCGATGAGCTCGAGGTGCTGTGCCTTGATGGTGCCGAGGCGAATGCAACGATAGAGGGTTGATTTGCTCATGCCGGTGACTTGAGCGAGAGAGGCCATTGTGGAGGATTGGGAATCGACAATCGATTTGAGAATGCTTAAATCCATGATTTTGGGCTTTTGAAGTTAATAATGTGGCTCATACGATGATGTTTTGACGTTTTGCCGATAATTATTGGGAGCGAAATCAAAAAAAAGAGGTTCACTAGTGATATTTTATAGTGCCATTTGTTGCACTAGTGATTCTTTTTTCGTACTTTCGCGGTGTAAAAATAATAATAACAATGATAATGAACAAGGAAAACAGTAGAAATGTGGAAAAAAAAATGACTGCAGCTATGTTTCGCGGTCTTGAGGTGGGCGAAAGTTTTCGTGTGGACATCTCGAATTTGCTAAAGTTGAGCCCTTATAAATCGCTTTATGGTCGTTCTTTGGGGCGTAAGTTTGCTTCAGTGGTGGATGCTGAGAATGGTTTCATTGAGGTGTCTCGTGTGTTCTAACAATGATGTGCAATATGACTGAAAAAGAACCGATTGTGGACAAAGATGCGCGCTATGGTTTGCGTGATGCTGCTCGATTGCTGGGGGTTTGTCGTTCGACTCTTCACACGTATATAAAGTGTGGTGATTTGGCGGTGGGTGTTCACCATTACACGGGTAAGAAATTTGTGCTTGGGGCGTCGATATTGGATTTCTGGCGCGGTGAGCCGATGCGTAAATCGTGGTAAATGATAACTTGATGCAGTATTAGAAGTAGGAACATGATGAGTGGTGGCGTGGTTTTAGATATGCTACTCTTATGATGAGCTAAATTTGCTACTGCGTGATATTAAAAAGAAGAACTATGTATGGTATTTGTGAACTCTTTAATGCGTCTGAATTATGATTAGTGCTGAACAATTATATCGTGCGACGAATGATGGTTTGGACATTATTCTGATGGTTTATCCACAGGCGCATGTGTGTCTGGAAGATAAGAAGGCGAAGTTTAAGTGTCGTTTGGGTGAGAAAACGCCTAGCGCGGTTTTGTGGGAGGGTCGCGACTCTTCTGGTAATCGTGTGTGGAAGGTGGTGGATTATGGTGATGAGGGGCACGCTCTGAGTCCGATAGACGTGTATATGAAAGAGAGGGGTGTGCTGCGTTTTGGAGAGGCTGTGCTTCAATTGGCGCAGTTCTTTGATGTGCGTGATGAACTGAACAAGGCGGTGAATCGCTCGGAATGGGTGGAACGTGCTGCAGAAGCTGACGAGGATGAGGGACAGACGGTGTATAAGTTGATGGAGAAAATTCCTGCTTCTTGGTTGTCTGTGCTGGGTCCGAAAGTGAAGTTGGAGGATGCGGAGGCTTTGCATTGGTATGCTGTGGAGGAAGTGGGTGTGGTGAAGAATCGTCGTGTGAAGTTGGAGCGTAGCAATGAGCATTACCCGATATTTATGCGTGAATGTGTGGTGGAGAAGTCGGATGGGAGTAAGGGTGCGTTTTTCAAGATATATAAGCCTTTGAATCCTGAGAAGCAATATCGTTTTTCGTATTGTCCGAAGGGTGAGAAGCCACAGCGATATATCAATGGTTTTGCGGAGCTGAAACGTATTTACGAGGATTACAATGCTTCGTTGGAGCGTGAGTTTTACAATGATCCGGCAAATGAGAATAAGCCTTTCCGACAGAAGAAGTTGGAAGAGGTGGTGATTTGTAGTGGTGAGCGTGATAGTCTTTGTTGTAAGAGTATGGGATATTGTCCGCTTTGGTTTAACTCAGAGACGTACCAGGTGAGCGAGAGCGAGATGAAGGAGATCCAGAAGTATGTGAAGGTGGTTTATAACATACCTGATTTGGACGCGACTGGACGAAAGAAGGGTCGTGAATTGGCTTTGCGGTTTCCAGAGTTGAGAACGGCTTGGTTGCCTGAATGGCTTTCGACGTATCGTGATAATCGTGGAAATGCGAGAAAGGATTTGCGTGACTGGATGGAACTTCGTCACGACAAGAAGGATTTTGTGGGGCTGCTGTCGATGGCTGCTCCTGCTCAATTTTGGCGCGAACAGACGAATAAGAAGAGTGGAAAGGTGGATTATTACATTGACACTGTTTCGTTGTTGGCTTTCTTGGAACTGAATGGTTTTCACACGCTGCGTGATGAAGAGAGCGATGCTGTGAGATATATTCACGTGGAGGGGACGACTGTGCGCGAGGTGAGACAGCGTGATATTAGACGTTTTATGAGAACTTGGGCTGAGGAACGAGAATTGAACTCGGAGATCCGTAACTTGATATTGAATAGTCCGCGTTTGGCTGGTACTGCAGTTATTGAGAATCTGAGTGAGGTTTCGTTGGATTTCAGCAATTCGACTCCAGAGAGTCAGACGTTCTATTTTGTGAAGACGCGTGATGAGAAGGTGACGGTGAATGTGACTGCAAAAGGCATTGAAGAAACGCGTGAGAATGTGGGGCTTTATGTGTGGGAAGACAACATTATACAGCACCGTTTAAGAAGCTTGAGCCTATGTTTGAGGTGACGGAGCGAGAAACGGCTGATGTGCTTCGTGGAAAATGTGACCCGATATATGACATCAATGTGTTTGACTGCAGCGCGCCTTTGTTTGGGTATCTGATTAACACTTCGCGAATACACTGGCGAAAGGAATTGGAGTTGCAGTGGGGGGATGATATGAAAAAGGCTGCTGAATATGCGGAGCAGCACCGTTTTTGCATTGATGGGGATGGTTTGACTGCTGATGAGATCAGAGAACAGAAGCAGAATTTGATAAACAAGATTTTCTCTGTGGGATATATGTTGCACCGCTATAAGTCTCCGTCGTGTGCGTGGGCTCCACAGGCGATGGATCATAAAATCGGTGAGGATGGTGAATGTAATGGTAGAAGCGGTAAGTCGTTCCTATTTAAGTCGTTTGAAACTTTTGGCCGTATGGTGAAATTGTCGGGTCGAAATCCGAAATTGATGGATAATCCTCACGTATTTGACCAGGTGGACAAGAATACGGATATAATTTTGGTGGACGACTGCGCGCGGTATTTGTCTATGGGTGTGTTTTACGATATTGTGACAGGCTCTATGACGGTGAATCCAAAGAACAATAAATCGTTCACTATTCCGTTTCGTGAAGCTCCGAAAATGGCTTTTACGACAAACTATGTTCCTACGGATTTTGATGCTTCTACGATGGCGCGTTTGCTTCCTATGGTGTTCTCAGACTATTATCATCAACGAACGGATGATAATGATTATCTGGAGGACCGTTCTATTCGCGATGATTTTAATAGGAACTTGCAAGACGATGAGTATCCTGAAGAGGATTGGAATCGGGATATAAATTTTATGCTCCAGTGTTTGCAGTTTTATCTCTGTATGTCTGAACGTCACGTGAAAATTTTGCCTCCTATGGAGAATATCTTGAAACGTAAGTATAAGGCTGACATGGGTGCGAACTTTGAAGTGTGGGGTGAGACTTATTTCTCTCTAGAGGGTGATAATTTGGATCGTCTGATTGTTCGCAGAGAGGCTTTCGAGGATTATGTGAAATTTGCTGGGAATGCTGGTCGCTCTTATACGATGCAGCATTTTACAAAGCAGTTGAAAGCGTTTGTGCAGTGCTGCGCTCATGTTCACGCTCAAAATCCAGAACCACTCCTAAATCGTCAGGGGCGTATCTCTCGAAGGGTGGATGGTAAAATGGAGGATTGTATTTATCTCCGTTCTGTCGATGCTGAGGAAAAGAATGAGCCACTCAATAATTCTTTTGAGGTGGTGGATGAGGGGATGCCGTTTTAGTTGTGAAGTATAATAAATGAAATTTTCTATGGATAAGATTTTTCTCGGTGTAAGAGTTTCTATGATGTTCTTCTGTACTCCTTACGTTGCTGCTGTCATTAGGTGTATAGTTTCCTCAAAAGGGAGTTCTTCTGATCACAGACGTATTCTAGGGATGCTTCGTTTCTGTACTCTATTGGTGTTTATGAATGTCACTATATCCATTGGAGCCTATGCGCTGGCTTCGTTCATTTATGTTTCGGAGAAGCATATGATGGAAAAGTACAAAGTATTGAAATTGAAGTGCGATGAAAAGGTACATGTACAAAGGCGTTGATGTTCGTTGTGCTGACTATTACGAAGAGCAGTATTGGTCGCACGCTGAATTTCGTACGCTAGAGAATAAAGTTGTAGATTATCTCCGCACAATGTCTCCTGGGGCTTCTCTCTCTCTCTTAAGAGGTATAATGGAGAGAAACTAGCATGGATAATAAGCATAGTCTGTCGTGTTATGGAGCGTCAGATGCTACATAAACAACCTATGGAGTATATCTTTTCTGATGACTACTCTATGCTGAAGAGATTACCTATAGCAAGACCTATACAAAGAGATTGGAGAGGTATGATCCTGAACTCTTATTAAGCGTGTCGGAGCGTCCTACATACGAGAGATTGTATGTAGGACGCTCTTATATTATTTCTCTTCTTCTTAGAAATACGATTAAACATAACATAGTCATCTTATTCTGATACATTAACTGTTTTGGTAGGAAAAATCTGTATTATATTCCGCACGTCGCTGTTTGTCCTTTCCTCCTCCTATCTTCTTTTTGTACTATTTTTTTGTATCCTTGTATCAAGAAAGGAAGAAGAGAGAAAGTAGTAGTAAAAATGGGATAAGTTTTGATACAGTTGATGATACAAAAGATGATACAAAGATGATACAAAGATGATACAAAGAGATGTTCCTACCCTTCTATTTGAGAGCGGATTTGGGGGATTTCTTGGTTTTACAGCTCTAGAATATAGAAAAATCCTGCTGCAAATGTTTTGTATCACTCAATACATATTGAATATCAAGTATTTGCAACGATGATACAAGATACACAAAAATCTAGCTTTTTCAGAAGTTGATGGAAAAAGAGAATAGATTTGGCTTATAAATCGCACGGTCAAGTTCTTGCTTTTAACACTGATATTTCTTATCTTTGCAACACATTATTCTATTGAGAATGAAAGATATAACCTGCATATTGTTTCTCCCTCCGTACTTAAACGATTATATAGTGAATAAGTATGGTTCGCCTGCTAAATTTCCTAAATTATCACCTATCAATGATTTGTTATCTACTTTTTCAGAGAGAAGAAGAGAAACAGCATTGTCTGTTCGTGGTGTTGCTACATTTATAGCACTTCCTGATCATAGGTATAAGAAGCCAGAGTACTATCACCATTTTTCACGTCGTGCTCATGCGCAGCTTGTGAGATGTTTGGTGCGTAGTCTACGTGTTGATTTATGGGGGTGGATGCAGCATGTAATTCTTAATGGTGAACCTGTAGGACAAGGAATAGACGTATGGTGCACTGCTCGCGGTATTAGTGTTTCACACCGTGAAGCAGTGAGACGTATGTACTACAGACAGCGCGCTTCTATTTTGTGATAAGAAAGTTTTTCGATTTGATTGGTCTATCTGTCACTGTAACGACTGATACGAATCTACATATCTTGAAAAAAAATAGAATGAGTCGCGAACGCACTTGATCAGGGCGTGCGCTGGCTGGGGAGGGAGAGAGGTGGACTGAATGAACTTCGTGAAATAGTCTTCTTTCTCTTTTTCAATGTGTTATAGTTTTGAGGGGGTGGACAACAAAAAAACGGGTAAAACGACTGAGAATTTCCTGTAATTAGGTCGTGTTGATGTGTTGGGTGATATTGAGTTAGTGGGTGGTGGTTGTGGTGGGTGATATTGAGTTAGTGGATTGTGGTGGTGGTGGAATTGTGTAAAAATTGGAGATGTAAAGGGAGATGTGTGATTAAGGTTGTGGCGGAGTCTTTGGGTGTGTTGCTTAATCTTGTGATATTGGAATGAAATGAGGGTGATTTTGTGGTGATTGGTAGGAAATGAGGTGTGATTTTGTGGTGATTGGTAGGAAATGAGGTGTGATTTTGTGGTGATTGTTAGGAAATGAGGTGTGATTTTGTGGTGATTGTTAGGAAAAATGAGGGGTTGAAAGTGTCATTTTTTATAGTGTTGATATGAGGTATCTTTGCGAATGCTATGGGGATGGGTAAGTGAAGGTGTGTTTGGGGATATAGAGTTGGTGGAAAAAGAGTTGGTGAAAAAGAGTTGGTGGTGGGTGTATTTGTTTTGGAACTAAAGAGAAAAGGTATGAAATATGATTTGCACATAGACGGTCCGATAGGTTATTGGATGACGGCTAGTAGTATTCGTTCGAAGATGGAGGAGATATGCAGGAAGGACGGTGAGGAGTTGACGGTGCGGATTTGTTCGCCTGGTGGTTCGTTGTCTGAGGGTTTGGCAATCTGTGCGTTGTTTAGGGATCATGGGAATGTACATGCTTATATACAGGGGATGACGGCTTCGGCAGCGACGGTGTTGGCGATGGGTGCAAAGAAGGTGAGTATGTCTTCAGAGAGTGTGATCTTGGTGCATAATGCTTCTTATATGTTGCTGGAGTGGGAGCAGGCGAATAAGGAGCGTTTGGCGGAGAAGCAAGAAGAATATGAGACACTTCGTCGTGATTTATCGACTTTGGATGGTGTGATGGCTCGTTTGTATGCAAAGCGTAGTGGTCGCAGTGAGGAAGAGATGTCTTCTTTGATGACAGATGAGCGTTGGTTGAGTGCCGAGGAAGCGTTGTCTTTGGGTTTGGTGGATGAGATAATCGGTGATGAATCTGCGGATGAGGGTGTGGGTGTTTCAGCGGGTGCGAGTGTTTCAGGGGGGGTAGGTGCTTCAGTGGGTCGTGGTGTTGATGGTGTCGGTGTGCGTAGTGGTGTGAATATGGGTGCTGGTTTTGTTCGTGCCTATTGTGCAAGTTATGGTTTGCCGGCGTTGCAGGTGGTGGATGCTCCACGTTCTGGTGAGGTTGTAGGTGAAGGAACGTCGGGAAAGGCGGTGTTGGATGGTGAGAAGTCGGTGTTGGATGGTGAAAAGCGAAATTTTTGGGCAAAGTTAGTAGAGTTCTTTGCCGATAGTAGTAATCCAAAAAATAGAAAGGACATGGAAAATCCGGAATTAAAAGCAATGACGGAGGAGCGTGACAAGTTGCAGGCTCGTGTGGGTGAATTGGAGGAGAAGGAAAAGGCTGTGACGGCGGAGCGTGACAAGTTGCAGGCTCGTGTGGGTGAATTGGAGGAGAAGGAAAAGGCGGTGACTGAGGAGCGTGACAAGTTGCAGGCACGTGTGGGTGAATTGGAGCAGGCAGCGAAGGCTGATGGTGCAGAGACCCCCGTTGTGGAGGGTGTGAGTGGTGAGCAAAATGATGATTTTGGTAATGTGGTGGCGAGTGCTCGTGAGATGCTGAAATCATTAGGTGAATTATAATGTAAGAAAGGAAAGGAAATATGGCTACAATTACAATTTCAGATGCCGAACTGAAGAAATCGGCTACCAAGTATAAGCAGCAGTTGATCATTACTCCGATTATTTCTGCTTCTCGCACACTTCAGCATATGTCGGGTCGTCCTGGTATTGCAGGTCGTTTGGTTGTGGGTCAACTGTCTGGTGATATCGAGTTGGGTCCTTACAATGCGAGTCGTGTGGATGAGAATGGTGTATCGATTACGCCCCGTGTGTTGGAAACGTATCTGGGTAGCGTAGTGAAGCGTTTTGATCCAAACGAAGCAGCGAAGACGATTTGGGGTCTGTTGACAGCACAGGGTGAAGGTTTGAAGACGGCGGACATTAGTCAGCAAGTATTGACTTACTTTGCGAGTCGTTTGGGAAAGAGTTTGGGTGATTGCATTTGGGGTGCAGTTCGCAATGACAGTGGAACGAAGACGAAGGATTTGTTTGACGGTTTCGACACGATTACGAAGAAGGAAATCGACGGCAATAAGATTTCGACGGCAGAGGGTAACTTGTATGAGTTTGCTGAGGAGATTACGAAGACGAATGCCGTGGAAATGCTCCAGTCGTTTTATGAATCCGCTTCAGACGAATTGCAAGATCAAGAAACGAAGCTCTATCTTCCTGTATCCGTTTACAACGCTTACAAGAAAGACTACCAAGTACGTTTCAATGGTGTGCCTTACAACACGAGTTATGAGAAGGTGTATTTGGAGGGTTCGAATGGAAAGTGTGAGCTCGTTCCGATGTCTAGTAAGAAAGGCAGCCCCTATCTTCATTTGACGACAGCTAGCAACATGTTGTATGGTTATGGTGCTGGTTTGAGTGATGAGAATATCGCGATTGAGAAGCACCACGAATTTTTGCTTTCTTATGTGAGCACGATGTATTTCGGTGTTCAGTTTGAAAGTATTTCTAAGGAGCTGCTTTGCGTGGGTAAGCTGCACTCTTAATTTAGTAGTTGCTGTTTAGGGATGGAGGTCTAATATAAACCCCTAAAAAGAAAAGAAAATGGCTTCCAAATGTAAAGAAGTTCCTAGTTTGCTAGGTAGTATAGAATTTTGTGCCGGTGAGAGTGTTCGTCCTGGTATTCGTCCACACGCTTATGTGATTTCGAAGCGTGACATTGTGAGATGGCCTAGTCGTCCGAAGCTGAGTGATGCTGGTGCGACAATGTCGAAGTTGGCTTCTTATAGTGGCGACTTCGTGTTGGCCGCGGACAAGAAGTGGATGAAGATTGATGCAATTCCGAACAAAGGTAGTTTTTCTTGTGAAAAGCAAGGAGAGTTTCCGAGTGTGACCTATCTGAACAAGATTTCATTGACACACCCTGGTATTGGTGATGAAGCGACGGGTTTTTGTCAGTTGTGTGTGACAGACCATTTTGTGATGCTGGTGCCACAGCGTGACGGTCGTTATCGTGTGTTTGGTAATCCAGACTATGATTTGGAGTTGAAGCCAAAGCTAGAGTCTGGTGAAGGCACAAACGGTGGTGGTACTTCGATTGAAGGTGAAGTGACAGACATTAGTCCGGCACCTTTTTATCCTGGTAAGATTGAGACGTCGGATGGTGTGATTTCGGGTGCAGATGGTACGATGATGAGTGCTGCTGCTGGTTCCGTAAGTCTTCCCTCATAGAACAAAAATAGAGCTTAGAGATGCTAGATAAAGAATTTACGAAATCGATCTCTGTCTGGTTGTCCACGTCGCGTGAAGAACGCGACGTGGTGGCTGGTGCAGAGTTGTTGCTCCGCTTGACGGGGAATCGTCAGTTTTATGCGACGGCTTGTGTTCGTCCGGATGTTGTTCACGATCATGTGGAGTATGAGTTGAAGAAGCATTTGTCGATCCGTGAGGCGGGGCATAATACGGAAACCCTTCGTGCGTTGGAGCGTGGTTTGTTGTCCGAGTTGTCCACAATGGAAGAAAGTGCTGTGATTTCCGTTGCAGATGAATCGACGGAGGATGATGCTTATGTGGAAAGAGCAGCAGGAGAAGCAGAACACGTGGTGCGTCGTGGTCGTCGTGCAGATCATGATGAGCTTCCTGAGTATATACAGCAGATTGTAGAAGACAATTCTGTTCGCTATGAGCAAATGCGTGTGTTGTATAATCGTTTGTTGTCGCTGCAAGATGCTGCTCCGTGTGATCGCAAAGAAGATATTTTCCAGTTGGATAAACTTCATAAAGAATGGGGTGCAGCTTGGAAAGTTTATGATCATTATGGTACTGCGGAAGCTTTGGCAGATGAACAGGATGATGAAGATGCCGCTTCAGCGGATGATGGCGTGGTGATGGATGGTTTGACGCTGTCGAAGAAGGTATCCGCGGCGAAGCGATATCTGCAGAAGCACAAGAAGAAATTGTCGGAGCTTCAGGAAATAGAAAATCCAGACGCGTCGGTATTGTCCAGTATCACAGACGAAGAGTCAAAGATCTTGGAAAAGAGCGCGGAATTGTCCGCATTGTTGAAATTAAACACAGTAGAAAATGAGTAATCGTAACATATTTATGGATATGGGTGCGGATACAGAGGTGGAGCTTCATTTGAAAAGCAATGCGATGAGCTTTTCAAAGTTGTTTGGTGATGGAGAAAAGATAAAGAGTGAGTATTTGCCCGAGAATGCGGGTGGTGGCAGTGTGGATTTGGGACTGTTGGAGGCGCGTGTGGCAGCTTTGGAGAAAGATTTTGGGGTGGCTGATACGTCGCATGGGGAGGTACCGCCGAAAGGGTTTATTACTGTTTTGCGAGAGGGGGTGGCACAAAATATTTCGGACATTGCCAATCACACGCGGCGCATTGTGGCACTAGAAAGTAGACCCGTCCCTGAGGGTGTGAATTTGCAGCCATTGACGGAGCGTGTGGCAGCGTTGGAAGGGAAGGAAAACATCTTGGGAGAGGACGGCAAAGTGAAGGCAGACCTTTTGCCCGATAGTTGTAAGAATGAACATTGCGAAGCGCAGCCGTTACCGAGTGATGTAGTAAGAACCGCGGACATTGAGGACGTGGTGAGAAAGTCGGCACTTTTCGACACGACGCACAATATGATTTTGCCCGAACTTATTCCCGAAGCGGAGGTGGCTGTGAAGTGGTTGAAGGGCAAGGGACGCCCCGACAAACCCGAAACAACGGAAGGCGCGATTGTGGGAGATGAAGCGGAATGCACGCGCTATCTCTCCACGGATGGTGCAGGCACAGGCGCGTGGGAATGGGAAAAACGCGGTGGAGTTTGGCACGTGGTGAGAGGTGATACGGGATGGAGAGAGTTTGAGAACCCCGAAAAGTATTTAGGAAAAATCAAACTGAGAAGAACGAATGATAGAATTTCGATAGAGTTTGGAGGGGGGGAATGGGATTATTTCGGCACGGTGAAACTCTCACAATCGGCTAAGATTCCAAATAAGGGAGATGACATCAATGGTTATAGAATCGAATTACACCAACTTTCGGAGGGTTTCCGCAGTTGTACAAATGCGATAAATCAAATCTTTGACGACGAAACGAACGCGCAAGTCGGCATGGTTTTAGTGGGAGGAGTGAAAGACAATCTAGGGATGGTTGACTTGCGCTTTGCAATGACTGTGAACAGAGAGACGAATTTCCGAAGTTTGCGTATTGGTATTGTGACATTTCCCACAGTAGACCGATGGCCTGAAACTTTGGGTGGTGTAGCGTCTGAAAGTTGTCCTATTTAATTTGAAGATGATGGAAACAGCATATATGGAATTTGCTGAACGTCATTTGTATTTGCACGTAGCCATGATCTCCCTGTTTACCGGGGCGATCTTGGTTGCGATGTTTGTGGACTTGGTAGCGGGAATCTATAAAGCAAAGCAGCGTGGCGAAGCAACGACCTCAAGAGGTTTGAAAATGACGGCGAAGAAGGCGGTGCGGTATTTGGTGCCTTTCTTTGTGTTGTGTTTGTTGGATATGGTATCTTCTTTTTTGTTGCCGGCTCCGTTTTTTAGTATGGCTTGGACAGGTTATATTTTGCTGGCGGAGTTTTGGAGTGTTCGTGAGAGTGCTTGGACGAAGGAGGAGATTTCAAAACAGAATCGTACGGTGAGAGCGATAATCGTGGGCAGGGATGATCCTGAGAAGGTGGCTGATGTGGTGCTGAATGAGGGAGGGGATAGAGATTAGAGGTTAGACGTTAGAGGGGCTAGAGAGACTAGATGCTCTAGAGGGACTAGATGATCTAGAGGGGCTAGACCTTAGACGTTAGAGATTAGACGTTAGAGATTAGACGTTAGAGGGGTTAGAAGTGAGTTGAAAAAACAGAAAAAAATAGAGAAAGGAATGTCAAAGACGCTATTGGAACGTGCTTATACGATCCGTGATGAAGTATCAGAGGCCGCGAACAGTGCTTATCGTGTGGGGCAGCTGTTGGTGGATATGTTGTTGCAGTTGCAGCGTGCTGGTGGTGACTATTTGTCGTCTGTGCGTGACAGTGTGGCGAATGGGCATATCACTTTTGAGAAGGGTGCGACGGTTCGTGGTGGTTTGGCGGTGGAAGATGGTGCTTCTTTGAAAGGTGGTGCGACGTTTGGGGATTATGTTGGTGGGATGTTGGGTGGTCGTGGTGGGAAGATTGATGAACACGGGAATGGTGAGTTGGAGAGTTTGACGATTAGGAGTTATCTTCAGACGGCGGAGTTGTTGATAAATCGTATTACAGCGATAGAGGGTGACTGGTTGATGACAGAGAGTGGTACGGTGGAGAGGGTTCGTTATGATGGCGATCGTCGGTATCGTCTTTGGCTTCGTCGTCGTTGGGATGGTGATTTCACGGCTTTTGCTCCACAGGACGTGTTGAAAGGCGTTGTGAATACGTTAGCCGCGCGTGCCTTGGGTAGGACTGAAGGTGGTGATGCTGTGGGTGGTGATGGTGCAGTTGGAAAATATGCGACATCTTGGATGTTGGTGCGTGATGTGGACTTGACGGATAATAGTATCGGTGTGGAATTGTATGTGGATGACGTGAAAGTGATCCCTGGTGGAAAGAATTTTGCTCCGGTGGTGGGAATGAATTTGGCACGCTGGGGGAATGTACAGAACAAGACGCGTCAGAGTTGCATTTATTTGTCGAGTCGTGAGGGTCGTATTGTGCATTTGAATCACGTGGACAGTCCAATGTTGTCGGATAGTGATGTGATGAGTTCTTTTGGGAGTGTTCCAGAGTTTTTGCAGGGGTTGTTGGGTGATGTGTTGTCAAAGCAAGAGGACTATGTTTTTGCTCGTGGTTTGATTGTGCAGGATATTATCCGTTTGGGTGCGGACTCACAGCCTTTGGCAGAGGTGGTGGATAGGGGTTTGTGGCGTTCGGATGCGTCGTATTACCACAAATCTAGAAATATGGAGAGTGGTGTTTGGGAGATTTCGGAGGTGTGGCACGGTGGGAGCAAGTGGCGTTGTATGGTGGGCTGTGTGGGTGTTGTGCCTGGTGCAGGTGCGGAATGGGCGTTGCTGCAGGCAGCCCCCCGTGATGGTGCAAAGGGAGAACGCGGTGAGCGTGGTGCGGATGGTGCAAAGGGAGAACGCGGTGAGCGTGGTGCGGATGGTGCAAAGGGAGAACGCGGTGAGCGTGGTGAGAAAGGCGATCAGGGAGAACGTGGTGAGCGTGGGCAGGCGGGTCGTGATGGTGTGGCAGCGCAGGCGAATATGCTTTTGGGTACGGATTTTAAGGGTGCTTTTGGGGATAGTGAAGTGCCTAGGAAATGGTATAAGCGTAAGACTGCAGGGACAAAGTTTGGTGATGCTCGCATTTCTACAGCTGTGAGTCCAGTGTTCGGGACTAAGGTAGCGGGTATAAGTGCTTCTTACTTGATGTCAAACACGAAAGATGAGTGGAGTGAACTTGTGTATCGTGCTGAAAAGAGCCTTATCCCTGGAAAACAATATGTGTTTTCCGTCTATGCTAAGTGTGCAGATGTGAGGGAGTGTAAATTTTGGTTGTGCGGTTGGTATGCAGGTTTTCAAACGGCTTTTGTGGCCGTTAGAGATTGGGAACGTTTTTCATTTTCGTTTGTGGCTGGGACGGCGAGTATGAATTTCAGTGTGCGTGTGTGGAATAAGAAAGGAGATAAGCCTGACTCCAATGGGATTTTGTTTGCTGCTCCGAAGTTGGAGGAAGGAACTGTGGCGACTCCGTGGTGTTTGGCGGAGGAGGATAAGAAGGGAGAGCGTGGAGGAATGCTTCGTCCTCGTGGGCTGTGGAGCGAACTGAAAGATGGTGTTCAGTTTGAGTCTGGGGGTGAGAGTGATTTTGTGGACGTAGTGACTGTGGGTGCCGGTGGTGGTTTGGAGACTTATTATTGCACAGAAAGACATACGAAGAGTGCGGACAAGAAGCCGAGTGCGAATAGTGGGTATTGGCGAAAAGGGGATAGTTTTGAGTTGGTGTCTACTCGTTATGCTTTGATTGGTGATGCGACGGTGGATAGTGCGGTGGTTCGTCAGCTTCGTACGGCACCAGAGGGACACGATCGTGTGGTGAGTGTGGGTGCAGAACAGCGTACGTATGCCGCGGGGAATGCGTACCCGAGTATTGTGCAGGGTTTTCGCCAGGAAGGTGATCAGCGTATTGCGGTATTGGAGTTTTATGATGGTAAGACGGGGAAGTTGCTTATAACTTGGGGCCAAATGGGATATTCTCTGCTTTGAACAAATATGGGAATAGGTGGACAGCAGCGAATGTGATTTATGTGGGTGATCAGGCACTTATTCGTCATTTGTTGGAGTGGGTGGAAAATGATCAGCGTCCCCCTTATGAGCTGCCAACAATGAGTCGTCCGGAGTATGGTCGTGAGGGAGAGAGTATGGATATGTTCCAATTTGGTACTGGTATATGGTTTGAGGAGGGTTATACGGTGCTGAATAATATCGGTGCTGGTGGTGAAGATAGTAAGCTGTATAACGTGTCGAGAAGGAGTACTCCCTTGTATGAGAATAAGTTTTTGAAGCCTGGTGAACTACAGTATGGTGGTAAGCGTTTGTATATGTGGACTGGTTTGAGTTTGGACACGATGAATGCTGAAAACTATGCTCCGGCGGATCTGTTTGTGGGTCCTGATGGTTTTGAGAATGGTAATGTGGAGAATTTGGTGCCTCGCGATGGTTGGTATTTGAGTAGAAATCAGAATGGTAATCATAGTGCGACGGATGAGGGGAAGAGCTTTTGGAATGGCCGTTTGAATAAGTATCTGAAATTGTGGTCTTTGGAGTTGCTGTATATCCGTGGTGGTGTATATGAGAAGAGTGCTAGGATTTATTTTGCTCGTGAGGATGCTTCTACGTCGGGTAGTACTGCGGAATTTGGGCGTTATTCTAATGGAGATCCGAAGAGGGAGGTTCTTGAGGGGCTTTAGAGGGACTAGAGGGACTAGATGCTCTAGAGGGACTAGGGGGACTAGAGGGACTAGATGCTCTAGAGGGACTAGGGGGACTAGGGGCTCTAGAGGGACTAGATGGACTAGAAGGACTAGAGGGGCTAGAAGGACTAGAAGAACTAGAGGGGCTAGAGGGGCTAGATGCTCTAGAGGGGCTAGACGTTAGAGATTAGACGTTAGACGTTAGAGGGGGGGAGGTGTGAGCTATTGGTAATCAAAAGTAAGAAAGTTATGGCAGATTTTAGAAAGATAATTCCTTTTGTGATCTTGTGGGAGACTGGTGTGAGTGGTGTGGGTTTGAGCGGTGAGGGTCTGTTTGAGAAGGCTCGTAGTCGTGGTTTTGCTCATTTGGTGGGTGATAGAGGGGGTGCGACGCAGACGGGTGTGACGTTGTCGACGTATGCAGAGTGGCGAAAGAAGAAGGGTTTGAAGAGTCCGAGTGTGACGGATTTGCGTAGGATGAGTTATGGTGAATGGTGTGAGATATTGAAGGAGAAGTTTTGGGATCGTTGTAAGGGGGATGAGATTAAGAGTCAGAGTGTGGCAGAAATGGTGGTGGATTGGGTTTGGCACTCGGGGACGGCGGGTGTGAAAGGTGTTCAGAAGGTGTTGTGCGTGGCGGTGGATGGTGTGTTTGGTGGTGAGACGCTCCGTGCGATCAATCGTAGTAAGCCGGAGGTGTTGTTTCCGGCTCTTCGTGCGGCGCGTTTGCGTTTTGTGGAAAGTATCGTGCGCCACGATAGTAGTCAAAAAAAGTGGTTGAATGGGTGGGAGAAACGTATAAAAAGTATTACCTTTGTAGGGTAAGAAAAATGATGTCATCAATGAAGTATTTGTGTCTATTATTCACGCTATTATGTCTGTCTTGTTCGAGTGTTCGTAGAACTGTGCGAACAGTAGAAAGGCAGTCAGACAGTGGTCGTATGGTGGTTCACGACACTGTGCGAATGGTTCGCTATTTTCGGGATAGTGTTTTTGTTCGCGACTCGGTGTATTTGTCGGGTGGTGTTCTGGTGAAGGAGCGTTGGCGCGATCGTTGGCGGGTGCGTTTGGACACTGTTTATCGTGTGCGTCGTGACACTGTGGAGCGTGTGCGTGAGGTGGAGCGTGTGTCGTCGGATGATCGTCGTGTGGGTGGTGTGTTGGGTGGGGTGAGTGTTTGGGGTTGGGCCGTGTTGGGCTTTTGTGTGGTGGCGGTTTGTGGTGCGTTTGTTGCTCGTTTTGCTCTGAAATATGGTTAGTCGATGTCAAGATATTATTTTGCAGAAGAATTGAACGATTGGAGCGGTGCTTCGAGTTCAGATCGTCCCTTGCTGGAGGTGAGTGTGGCTGGTGCTGTGGTGTTGTCGGAGCGTGTGCGCAGTGTTGGTGGTCGTGTGTCGCATTTGAGTTTGGGTGATTTGGTGTTGTCTTATTGTGGTGGGAAAGCGTGTGGTGTGTTGGTGAAATTGGATGGTGCTGTTGTGGAGGATGGTGTGGTGTTTCCACAGCGTTTGCGTATGGGTGTGAGTGCGGAAACGTTTTGTCAGCATAATTTTTTGACGTTGGGTGGTCGAGATCGTTATACTCACTTGAATGCTCCGGAACAGTTGAGTTGGGTGGGTAATGATGTGCTGACGGTGACTTGTTATTGGTGGCGTGATGGGGATTTGGTGACGAGTGTGCACAGTGCTGTGTCTCGTGTGGATGGTGCTGTTCGTACGGCGGATGTGGGTGGTCGTCAGTTTTCGGGTGTGGGTGAGTTGGTGGGTTATCGTGTGGTTTGTGGTAGTCGTGAGAAGCGTTATCACGTTGTGCCAAAGGGGAGTTTGTTGTCGGTGAGTGGTGTGTTGTTTCGCAATGGTTTTGGTGTGATGGAGTATGCGATGATGACGGAGCGTTCGGATGAGGTGAAGGGTGAGATGCAAAGTCTTCGTGTGGGTGGTGAGCTTCGGAATTATGATAGTGATGCGAATTTGCGTATCCATTTGAGTTATCTTCGGATGACGGCGAGTGGTGATGGTGTGTTGGGTGATATGGTGCATAGTCGTGAGTGCTATGTGTTGCCCGGTCGTGAGCCTGGTGTGCTGTATGGTGTTCAGGGAAATTTTGTGGATGATCATAGTGCTTTGCAGTGGGGAGAGGTGCTGTTTCGTCCTCATGGTGCCGGTGTGGTGTTGGGTGGTTTGGGTGGCGGTGGTGTGTTTGATGAAAGTTTTGATGCAAGTTTTGAATAATGGAAAAAAAACGTCGTTATCCTCGAGAGATACATCACAGAGAGGCTCGTGCTTTGCTTCGTGATGGTCAATGGCACCGTTTGCGTTTGTGGAAAAAGAGTACGGGTGAGATTTTGCTTTATCCTCGTGCGCAGTATCATAGTAGTTTTACGGATGGTCGTCGTACTCGTGTGCGGTTGTATCCGAGTGGTGAAATTCGGTGCTTTGTGAATGTGCTGCTGTTTGAGATCGATGATATGCGGATCTTTATGTAGGGGGAAGGGGACTAGAGGGACTAGAGGCTCTAGAGGGACTAGAAGCTCTAGAGGGACTAGAAGAACTAGAGGGGCTAGAGGCTCTAGAGGGACTAGAAGAACTAGAGGGACTAGAGGGACTAGAGGGACTAGATGCTCTAGAGGTTAGAGGTTAGAGGTTAGAGGTTAGACGTTAGAAAAGAAAGATCAGGATGTCGAAGAGTTTAGAGGTATTGGCACAACAGTATTTGTTTGCTGATGAAAAGACGATGGAGAGTGCGAAGGTGCCGGAGGCGACTCGTGCTCGTATGTATCGTCTTCGTGAGGGTTATAGTTATTGGCTTCGTTATCCGAATGCGAGTGGTGGTGAGTTGGTGGAGCTGCTGTGCACTAAATATGGGATATGTCGAAGTGCGGCATATGAGGATGTGAAGGTGATCAAGTGGTGTATTGGTGCGATGAATCAGCATAGCGTTGATTTTGAGCGTTGGTTGTTTGTTCAGCGTACGGATTTGGCTTGGGAAAAGGCTTTGGCGGAGGAGGATTTGAAGGCGATGTCTTCGATATTGGCTACTCGTGCGAAGTATATGCGCTTGGATCGTGAGGAGAGTTCGGCACCGGACTATTCGACGATAACGCCGCCATTTTTGGAGATTACGGGGGATGTTTCGGTGGCTGGGTTTGAGCCTATCCCGAATGTGGAGGAGCGTGCTAAGAAGTTGCTTCGTCGCTATATTAAAGATGAAGCTGAAGATGCGGAATACACTGATGTAGAGGGAGGTGATGATGTGGAAGAACAAGAAAAAAGCTAGTGTATGAGATCATATATAAAGGGTGTTCGTGTGTTGAGCGTGGAGGAGTTGGAGCGTTTGAATCCTGTGCCAGATCGGTCGGGTTCTCGTGTTCGCTTTTTGCTGGATGGTGGTTTGCGTGCTGACTATGGTGAGCGTTTGTGTGTGTGTGGTTTGAGTGGTTTGAAGGTGGAGAGCGAGATAGAACACGGTGTGCGTTCGTATCATAGTCATTTGCGTTGTCGTGTGTATGGTGGTGGTGATGTGCGTTTTGGTGGTCGTTATGGTTTGTTGCTAGAGGACACGAATGGCGGTTTGTATTTGCTGGGTTTGCCTTGGGGTCCGCTGGTGCGTGAGCGGTTGGAGTTGGAGAGTCCGGAACGTTCGAGTGAGTCGGTGCGTGATGTGTTGGAGTTTAGCTGGCGTGGTCTTTATGCTCCGCTGTTGGTGATGGGTGGTGAGATATAATGCTAATCCGGTTACATACTGGTTATATACTGGTTACAATACGGTTGAAATTCGGTTATAATTCGGTTAAAAGTCGGTTATAAGCTGGTTGAAATCCGCTTAAAAGTCGGTTATAAGCTGGTTTAAGCTGGTTAAAATCCGGTTATAATTCGGTTATAAGAGCAAGAAGAAAAAAATGGATAAAGAAAAAAATCGTAGGTATCGTGGGTGGTAGTGAGTTGTTGACGATTGGTGAGAGTGGTATTCAGGCGATGATGACAGAGGTGCCGAGTACGACAGAGGTGTATGATAGTAGTTTGGGTCAGGTGAAGAGTCGTGGTGTGCCTGGTCGTCCTGGTGAGTTTTACATTGCGAATGGTGAGAATGACGATTTGCCAAAGGTGCTGAAGGAGTTGATAGACGGTGATGAGGTGACGGCTCAGTGTTTGCATTTCAATGTGACGGCGACTTATGGTAGTGGTTTGCGTTGGGATGGTGAATTGAATGATGCTGCTCGGGAATGGCTTCGTCGCCAGAGTGTTGAGACGTTTTTGTTGGAGCAGTCTACAGACTTGTTGTTGTATTTCTATACGGTGTCTGTGATTATCTTGTCGCAGGATGGGACACAGATCAACAAGTTGGTTCATAAAGAGAGTCCGTATATTCGTTTGGCGAAGGCAGATGCTCAGGGGAGAATCCCTTATGTGTATTATGCGGATTGGTATGGTGGTCGTTTGACGAAAGAGAGTGTGGAGCGAATAGACTGTTTGGATCAGCGTGATCCGTTGGGTGATTTGCTGGTTCGTTTGGGGAAGGTGGAGAATCCTCGTACGGGGCGGAAGGAGCGTGCTACGAAGGTGCGTAAGTTTGCGATATTGACGCGTTTCCCTACGGCTGGTTGTCAGTACTACCCTGTTCCTTATTGGACGAGTATTTTGCGTGGTGGTTCTTATGATGAGAAGCGTTTGATTTCTGTGGGTAAGCGTGCGAAGTTGCGAAATCACACGAGTGTGAAATATCACGTGGAGATAGAGCGTGACTATTGGGACAAGATATGCCGTGAGGAGTTTATCAGTGATCCGGAACAGATGAAGGCTCGTATCAAACGTGAGAAGGAGAATATCCGTAAGTTTTTGTCGGGTTTGGAAAATTCGGATAAGGTGTGGATCAGTAGTTTTTACAGTAGTCCGGATGGTCGTGAGGTGCGTGATGTGCGGATAAGTTTGCTGGATGGTGCGAAAGAGGGGGGTGATTGGAGTGAGGATGTGCAGGCTGCTGCGAACACGATCTGTTTTGCTTTTGGTGTGCACCCGAATATGGTGGGTGCAGTGCCTGGTAAGGCTCAGATGACGACTTCGGGTACGGATAAGCGTGAATTGTACACGATGAAACAGGCTTTGCTGACTCCTACAAAGGATTTGCTGCTTCGCTCTCTTCGCTTGTGCTGCGCTTTCAATGGGTGGAATGTTGAGCCTCGTTTGCCATTGGTTCAGTTGACGACGCTTGATGAGAATAGGGATGCAAAGGAGGTGAGTGTTTAGACGTTAGAGATTAGAGGTTAGACGTTAGAGGGGCTAGAGGGACTAGAGGGACTAGATGCTCTAGAGGGACTAGATGCTCTAGAGGGGATGGGGGTTAGCAAGAAAGACAGAAAGAAATGGTAAGAATAGATCAAGAATTGTTTGAGAGCTACGTTCCGGCTTTTACGAATGCGACGGATGAGCTGTGGTTGATGGTTCGTCCGCTGGTGGAGCGTGCTTTGTCTGGGTTGTCGGTGTATGGTGACGCTGTGGCGCTGGACAAGTTGAAAGAGAAGGTGGCTTGTTTGATGGGTGCTCGGGATGTGATCCCTCACGTGGATATGGTGGCGACTCCACAGGGTTTGCCGTGGTGAGGAATGAGCATTTGGTGCCGGCTTCGAAAGACCGTGTGGATGCTTTGAAAGAGAGTGTTCGGCGGATGCTTTCTGATGGGATGGATGCTTTGCAGATGACGGCTCTTCGCTATGGTTGGGGAGAGCGTGCAGAGGCGAAGGCATTGGTGAATAATTTGGTGTGGTGTGCTACGATCGCTCGTGAGATTGGTTTGCACGCTCCGAATGATGCTTTGCACGTGTCGGGACAGCGGAGTTTGCTTCACGATAGGGCTAGTGGTCTGATGGTGTATGACACTGAGTTTTTGAATATCCACCCTCGTTTGATGCGTGCTCACTATGATTTGTGCCGTGTGATTTCTCCGGAACAGATGGCTGTGTTGTTGGGTTGTGAGTTGTCTCCGGGAAGTTATACGCCTGCTTTGTGGGTGCTTCGGAATGTTTGTATGGACTATATCTGTGCTCACTTTTCGGGTTATGAGACGGTGGTGCAGGAACGTAGGTTGCTGAATGTGCTTCGTGGTGATGTTTCGTCTTATGGTGCTTGGGCGGAGAGTGCTGTGCGTCGGAGTCAGGAGATGGGGGGCTATGAAAATAGGGATGGTGATGCTGTGTTTTTCTTTGGATAGGCTCTAACCAAATCGTGAACGTGCGACTCGAAATAGAAAGGATGTTATGCTAAAATTGTATCTGAACTCAAAGCCGGCTGCGTTGAAGGAGAAATCTCAGTTGAAATTGACTCGTGAGAATCCGTTGTTTACGGATGCTGGTGACTATACTTTTGAATTGAGTTTGCCTTTGGTGAACAGTGTGGAGAATTTGTCGATATTTGGTGCTTTGCATTGTGCAGAGGTGAAGAAGGGGGGGTGGTTGGGTCGTCGTCTTCGTGCGACGTTGTTGGCTTTGCCTTTGAAGATAGAGGGTTGGGCGATAGTGACGAGTGTGACGGAGACTGAGGTGAAGGTGCAGTTGCTGGGTGGTCGTAGTGCTTTGAACTCGAGTTTGCTGGATGCTCGTGGTCGTGATCGGTATATCGATGAGTTGCCGAGTTTGGGTGTGGCGATGCAGGGTGCTTTTGTTCGTGCGATGGGTGATGGTGTGGCGCAGACTTATGAGCGGACTCGTGACGCGATGATGCGTGGTAAGTTGATGTATGAGCGTGTGAGTGGTGACAGGACGACGCTGTATGTGGGTGATGATGACTGTACGGCTTTGCCGATTTATTCGACTCGTGAGAAGAAGTTGGTGAATGAGCTTTGTGAGACTTATACGCAGACGTTGGGTGTGTCGGGGAATGGTCGTGGTGAGCTGACGAGTCGTGGTAATTCGGTGTTTGGGAAATACCTCGGTCTGTATGCGCCATTGAAGCGTGCGGCTTCGAGTGTGGATGGGTATGTGTTTGCGGATGGGTATGTGTTTGCTCCACAGCCTTATTTGTTGGGTTTGGTGGAGCGTGTGTTTCGTGGTTTGGGTTTTGAGGTGGACCCGCAAGACAATGAGCTTCGGGGTACGTGGTTTGAGCGTCTGATTGTGGCGAATGTGCGCCCTACCCTAGACTATCGTCAGATGTTGCCTCACTGGACGGCTCGTGAGTTTGTGACGGAGGTGCAGCGTTTCTTTGGTGTGATGGTGGAGGTGGAGGGTCGTAAGATAAAGATAATCAGAAGGAAGAATTTGTACTCGAAGGATGCTCCGCTGGTGTCGCTGGATGTGGTGGGGGATGCTTACACGACGACGATGGAACAGCGGGGGAAGCGTGGTGATGTGGCGAATGCTCGTGTGGGTTATAAGTTGTCGGGTGTGCCGGTGGGTTTGGCTTTGCCTGATGATGTGTTGGGGAAGGCGGAGCGTGTGCGTTTTTCGGACTTTGCTCATTTCTCAGAGGTGGATGATTTGAACAGTGCTTATGGTACGGGTCGGATTTATGTGAATGAGACGACGGGTTTTAGTCACACTTATCTGTTGGAGCACGGTACGGAAAGCCGTTGGGGTTTGGGTGTGGTGGATGTGCTGGGTGATCACTATGTGGAGGAGGATGCTGCTGCGGTGGGTGATGGTGAGGAGCGTGCGGATGAGCGTAGGGAGAGTGAGATAAAACTGCGTATTGTGCCGGCTTTTGCTGTGGAGGGTGAGAAGCGTTCGTGTGGGGTGTCGTTGGTGGATTTGTCTTTGGAGCCGACATTTACTTCTGTGGCTTATGGGTATATGGCTACTGATGATGCTGCTACGTCTTCGGAGTCGGATGTGTTTTCGGTGTATCGTGCGATGTATCCAAAGCGTGAGCGTAAGGAGGTGAGTAAGCGTGATGTGCTGGATGTGGCTTATTATTCGGGTGTGGTGCCTAGTGGTGTGGAGGAACGTAGGGATGGTGCTGCTGGTGCTCGATGGGTGGGTATCCCTGGGGGGTGTGGTTGTCCGTTTTATGTGTCGCAGGAGCGTTGTCGGACGATGGTGGATGCGAGTTATCGTTTGTTGCTGAATTATCGTGGGTACAATGAGAAGGAGGAGGTGGTGGGAAATGATGAGGGTATGGTTCGGGATGTGCTGACGGGTTATCGTCCGGCTGATACTCGTGTGCTGACGAGTGTGAGTTTTTTGCACCGTGGTGTGTTGTCTCCGACTTCTCGGTATGTGTTTCGTGGTCGTGAGTATTTGTGCCAGAAGCTGGAATATACGTTGACGGAGGATGGTGTGAGTGAGTTGGTGAAGGGGTATTTTTATGAGGTGGATTAGGGGTCACGGACCCTTTTATGCTCGCCGCGTGAAGCGCGGCTCGGGCTAGAGGGGCTAGATGCTCTAGAGGGACTAGAGGGACTAGATGCTCTAGAGGGACTAGAAGAACTAGAGGGACTAGGGGCTCTAGAGGGACTAGAAGGACTAGAAGGGGATGAGTGAGAGATAAACAGAAGAACAGAAGAACAGAAAAAGGATCTGCAATGGAAATACCGAGAAGTTGGACGGAGCTGAGTGATGCTGCGCTGGGCTATGTGTGTGAACTGCTGGCGATGGAGAGTTATACGGTGCTGGAGCTTTGTGCTTATGTGCTGCTGCGCTGCTGTATGACGGAGGAGGAGCGCGAGATGGTGCTGCGATTAGGGGCGGATGGTGAGGGGGGATGTGGTGCAGTATTTGGCGGATGAGCTGGAGGGGTTGTCGTGGTTGGGGGATTTGCCGCGTGTGCCGGTGCGTGTGGGTGTGCTGGATGGTGCTCGCGCGGTGTCGGCAAATTTGGATGGGTTGAGTTTTGGGGACTATCTGCGTTGTGAGAATTTGTTTCAGGGGTATTTGTCGAGTGAGAATAAGGCTGCTCTGGGGGAGATGCTGAAGTTGCTGTATCGTGGGGAGGATGGTGGTTATGGTGTGGATGTGGGGGTGACGGCTGGTCGTTGCTATGGTGTGCTGCTGTGGTGGGTGGGTGTGAAACAGTGGTTGGCGGTGGAGTATGAGAATTTGTTTGTGGGTGGTGGTGATGGTGTGGATGACTTCGGGGAGGAGGGTGATTTGAAGGCTCGTTTGAAGTCGTCGATGAATGCTCAGATTAGGGCTTTGACGGATGGTGATGTGACGAAGGAGGGTGATGTGCTGGGGATTGATGTGCACCGTGCTTTGACGGAGTTGTCGGCGAAGGTGCGCGATGCTGCTGCGCTGCGTGCGCATAGTGGATGAGGTTAGACGTTAGAGGTTAGAGGTTAGAGGGACTAGAGGGACTAGAGGCTCTAGAAGGACTAGAGGGTCTAGAGGGACTAGATGCTCTAGAGGGGGGGGATGGAGATTAGAGGTTAGAGGTTAGAAAAGAAAGTGTGTTTGCGATGAAAGTGTATATGAACAGGATGCAGCGTGAGGTGCTGTCGATTGGTGCCCGTGACAATGTGGTGGTGGCGGGTCGTGGTACGGGTAAGGGTATGGTGCAGGCTGCGGTGTTGCTGAATGTGTTGCAACAGATGCCGCGGTGCACGGTGGGGATCGTGACGCCTAGTGCTGTGCGTGCTTTGACGAACACTTTGCCGTCGATGACGGTGCATTGGGAGCGGTGGGGGTATAAGCGTGATGTGCATTGGTGCATTGGGCACCGGCCGCCGCGTGCTTTGGGTTGGGATCGTCCGTTGTATGAGCCTTATAGTTGGGACAATATGATTGGGTTTTACAATGGTGCGGTGTGCCAGATTGTGTCGCAGGATCGTAAGGGTACGTCTAACTCGAAGAGCTTTGACTTCCTGGCGATTGATGAAGGTAAGTTTGTGAAGTTTGAGCAATTGAAGGATGAGACGTTTTTGGCGAATCGTGGTCAACAGGTGGAGTTTGGGCATTGTCCTCTTCATCACGGGATGTTGGTGACGTCGGATATGCCTACGACTAAGGCGGGGTCGTGGTTTATGAACTATGAGGGGGAGATGGACCGGGAGTTGATTGAGGTGATTGTGGGTTTGAAGCGTGAGCGTGAGTTGATTGTGGCTCGTTTGCGTGGTGGTGATGCTCCGGGGTATTTGGAGGGTCGTTTGCGGCTGGTGGAGCGTCAGTTGGTGGAGCTGCGGAAGCACGCTTTGTATTATGGTGTGTATTCGAGTTTGACGAATTTGGAGGTGCTGGGTGAGGGTTACATTAGACAGATGAAGCGTGATTTGCCGCCTTTGGTGTTTTTGACGTCGGTGTTGTGTTTGCCGGTGCGTCAGTTGCGGGATGGTTTTTACAGTTCGATGAAGGAGCGTCACTTGTATACGGCTGCGGATTTTAACTATCTGGACAATTTGGAGTATGACTTTGGCCGGGCGAAGGTGGGTGCTCGGAGTATGGAGGTGGATGCTGACTTGATGGGTGATGCTCCGCTGTGCATTGCTTTTGACTTTAACCGGAACATTAACTGGCTTGTGGTGGGGCAGGCGGATGAAGCTCGGGGGCGGATGAACACGGTGAAGGCTTTTTGGGTGAAGTATGAGCGAAAGTTGGTGGAGCTTTGTCGGGATTTTTCTCAGTATTACCGTTTGCGGAAGAATCGTGAGGTGGTGTTTTATTATGACTCGACGGCTTTGGGTTCGAACTATGCGGTGAATGATCGTGACTTTCGCAGGGTGATTGAGGAGACGCTTCGTGCGGATGGTTGGGTGGTGAAGAGTGTGTATGTGGGAAATCCGATGAATCACGGTGAGAAGCATTTGCTGATTAATCAGGGTTTTCAGGGTCAGGGTCGTTTGACGCCTTATTTGAATCAGGATAATTGTGAGGATTTGCTGGTGTCGCTGCAGACGGCGGGGGTGTATAATGGGAAGAAGGATAAGCGCGGGGAGAAGTTGGCGGAGACGGAGGAGGACCGACTGGAGACGCGTACGGATGGTTCGGATGCTTGGGACACGCTGTATATTGGTTGTGAGAAGTTTCCACAGCGTGGGGGTGGGTGGTTTTTGCGGTCGTCGAATTGGGATTAGGGTCACGGACCCTTTTATGCTCGCCGCGTGAAGCGCGGCTCGGGCTAGAGGGACTAGAGGGACTAGAGGGACTAGAGGGACTAGAGGGACTAGAGGGACTAGAGAGACTAGAGAGACTAGAGGGGGACAGAGAACGGGGAGAAAAAACAACATAAAAGACAGAAACGATGGAAGAAAAGAAACTGAATGTGGGTAGCGTGATGGAGGGTAAGCATTTGTTTGATTTTTATGCTTATTTGCGTGGTGTGTTGGGGAAAAATGTGCTGGCGCGGCGGGAGGGTTTTGTGGTGACGACGTGTTCGGGGGTGAATCATTTGGAGGGTGTGCTGGAGGAGCTGCGACGGACGAAGAACTTTGTGTGTGTGAGCGATGTGACGGATGGGAGTACGTTTCGGGAGAGTGGGGGTTGGTTTCAGCGTCGTGTGGTGGAGGTGTTTTTTTGAGTCGCTATAAGGTGGGGGATCGGGAAGACCAGATGCGGGTGATGGGTGTGGTGCGAGAGTTGGTGCGCCAGGTGGAGAGTAGGATTGTGCACGATGCGGAGTATTTGCAGGGTGAGCACGATTTGTATTTGCACTTGGACGGGATGCCTACGACGGAGTTGGGGGGTATCTTTTTGGTGGGTGCTACGGGTGTGACGTTGTCGCTGGCGGTGGATGAGCCGGTGAGCCTTTGTTATGCTGCTGAGGAATGGGAGGAATAGGCTATGGGAGAGGGGAAAAGTGGCTTTGAGCTGTATGTGCGGGAGTGGCACCGGATGATGAGCAAGATTTGGCTAGACCGTTTGGCGCTGCTGGGGGTGTATCATAGGGGTTCGCTCCGTGAGAGTGTGGCGGATGCGGGGACGAAGCGTTTGGAGTTTGGTGGGGAGTATGAGGTGCACGCGACGTATGGGTTTTTGACGTATGGTTTGTTTGTGGATGCGGGTACGGGGAAGTATTACAAGAGGGGGAATGGTGGTGATTTGAAGTTTTTGGACAAGAGTTATCGTGCGGAGCGTGGATATGGGAAGATGCGTGAGCGCAGGCCGTGGTTTAGTGTGTCGTGGGATATTAGTAGGCGGGTGCTGGTGGACCGTTTGGGACAGGTGGTGGGTGGTCATTTTCTGGGGATTTTGGCGAGTATGCGTTAGGGGTTGGTGCGAAAAGTGAGAAAAAAGTGTGCGAAATGTTGGTCACGTGAAAATGATGTATTACCTTTGCAGTGATAAAGGTTTTTGACCCAAATCAGTCGTTAGACTTTTGGGGTTGATAATGAAGTTAGAAAACGAGGATTTCGCTGGTGAAGGTTGTAGCCCACTGCACGAGTAATCGTGTATCCGCACCACTCATCACATCTCCATCCCCTATGACTGGATCTGGTGGGATCTTCGCTCAAACGGCGGCCGTGTTAGAACGTAATGTTTTGACGCGGTCGTTGCTTTTGTGTGTGGTGGTGGGGTGTGGATAAGTGGGTGAGGGTGTGGAAAACTCTGTGTGAGGTGTGGAAAACTCTGTGTGGAGGTGAGGGAGTAAAAATAAATAGCAAAATAATTAGTAAAAAATTTGGCGGTGTGGAATGTTTGTTTTACTTTTGCAGCGATCAAATTTCCAAAAGACCTATGAATGGTCTTCAAATCTTATTGGTTAAGGCCGTGGTAGGGCTCCATAAATGGAGAATGCTTAGATTTTTTATATAAGTGGCACTTGCACCCCTGTTCGATGACTTAATGGTCTCGAAAACTCTCTTTTGGAAGTTGATCAACAGGACAGGCAGGTGTCACGTTTTTTTGTTTCAAAGACAATGAATATGATCAAATCCAAAACGAGTGTCGATGGTCCTTTGGTGGCTATGGCATTGGAGAAGGTGTCTTTGCTGGTGCAAAGGGCTGGTGTGGAATTGGGCCGTGTGGCTCGGAGTGAGAGTGTGCTGGCTCGGTGGTGCTGGGATGTGTGTGTGAGCCGCTGGTGTATGGCTAAGGCTTTGCTTGGCGAGGCTTTGGTGATGTGGAGCTTGCTGAGTGTGGGTGGTGTGTTTGGCCGGCTGTTTGTGCTGGTGTGTGGTGTGGTGCTGTGCTGGGACCCTGCGGTGGAGCTGTGTGAAAAACTGAAAGAAGTGGAATCAAAAAATGATGGAAGCTATGAAGACTGAATGCTTGAATGATGTGCTGGTGCACTTGGATTTGATCAGGGACTGGCGCAGGGATGGTGTGTCTGTGCGGAAGATAGCTCAGCGTTTGGATGTGCCTTTGAGCCGGTTGATTTATGCTGTGCGGTCGGTGAATCCGGAGTTGCTGTTGCCTGGTGGTCGGCGGCCGACTGGTGCTGAGATGGTGCGTTTGCACTATGATGAGATTGTGCAGTGGCGGGGGGAGAAGCGGGGTTGGCGTGAGATTGCTCAGCTCTTGGGGATGGATGTGACTGGGACTCAGTTGAGCCAGATGTTTGGGTATGTGGAGCGTGAACAGCTGCTGGAAGATGACTGTTTGAATGGGTCTTTTGTGGACCCGGCGAATGCTCCTTTTGTGAAACATATAAGATTTAGATAGTATGGAAACGAAAAACAAGAATCAAGAAAAGAATGAGGATTTTGTGTTCGAGACGACTCGTGAGAATGTGATGGAGTTTCGTGACGACAGTGTGGCTCGTGCTGCTTTGAAGGCGGAGTTTACGGAGAGTTTGAAGGGGCTTCGCCGTCACGTGGAGAGCTGGCTGGATGCTGCGGGTGTGGACGAGGAGCGTCACTGTTTGCTGTTGCCGCTGGTGATGCGTGGTGATGGGATGAAGCGTGGTTTGGTGTGTGGTGAGGTGACTGAGGATGGTTTGTGGGGGATGATTGAGTTGGTGCAGGCTGCGCTGGATGACTTGTATGGTCGTTGTGCTCGTTTGGCTGAGGAACGCGGTCGGAGGAGGGTGTTTGATGCTTGGAATGCTGAGAAGGCTAAGGAGTATCAGGCTTTCTGGATGAGTCGTTTGCGGATGCAACGGAGATAGAACTGGATGATGAAGTGGTGGGAAGCGATGTGGAACAAACAAATAAATGATAGCGTTATGGTTACTTTCAATAATAGAAATCAGTTGGTGATTGTGGACACAGAGTCTCGCTTTGGTGATGCTAAGGCTGTGTTGGATTTGTATACGGAAATTGTGGAGGTGCTCCAGTTGGCTAGTGAACAGGGTATGGAGTTGCCGAGTTTGCACCATTTTTTGAGTTTGCTGTTGCCTACTCGTCGTCAGATGCACGCTATGGTTTGTGCGACGCAGGAGGGTGTGGACACTTGTGATTTGCCTTATGATCCGAATGCGAGTTTTCGTGGTTTGGTGTTGGATTTGCCTAGTCGTGCGGCTTATGAGCGTGACAAGGCTTTGCTTGCGGAGCGTGGGAAGGAGTTTGAGGTGAAGGCTATGGCGGATGGTTTGGGTGTTTCTGCTGGTGGTGATGGTGGTTTTGTGGATGAGGAGACTGTGGAAGCTGAGTTGCGGGCTATGGGTTGGATAGACGAGGATGGGAATGAGATAGATGATGTTCCCTCACAGAACGATGATGATGAGGATGATGATTTTTAGGGTTTGATGTTGTTTAGCTGCTGAATGGCTTTGCCGTTTGGCAGCTTTTTTGTAGCTTTGCGGTGTAATCGATAACCGCATAAAAGAAAGGAGTTTGTGATGCTTACAATTTGGACAATCGTATTTGTGGTGGGTTTGCTGCTGGTGGGTTTGTGTTTGTGGATTGCTTTTTGGGTGGTGTGTACTATCGTGGTTTCTATTCATATGATAGTCCGTGATATAGCTTATCGTAAGGCGGAGAAGCGGTGCCCGGGGATCTATGCTAGGATGCAGCGATATGTGGATGCTCGCTATGCTCGTTTGGCTGCGGAGCGTAAGGCGAAGGCGGAGCGTAGGAAGATGGCGGATAAGATAGCTGCAAAACGTATCTCGGAATGGTATGACCGACACCCCGGTGTTTACGGTGCTGCTTGGGACTCGCTTACACATTGAAATCGTAGTTTGTTCTTCATAATGCTCAAAAAAGTTGTCATTTTACTGTATTGAGAATTGTCGTATCTTTGGCGTAAAAACTAAAGATACGATTTTTTTATGACAGAGAAAGACATTAAATAGTTGAGCTTCGTGTGAATGGTCGTCAGGCTGCGGAGCAATTGTGGGAGCTGAAGAAGCGTGTGAAGGAACTTGAGGAGGCGAAGGCAGAGGCGGAAAAGACGATGGGTGATGCTGGTGCTTCGAAGAAGAAGCGGAATGAGGCTGCAAAAGAGCTGCGCAGTGTGACGCGTGAGCTGAATGCGAAGAATAAGGAGCTTCGGCTGAGTGTGACGCGTATGGAGACTATGGAGACGGTGTTGAGACGCTTGGACAAGGCGACTCCAAAGCAACTCCGCGCGACGATAAAGGAGCTGAATGCGGAACTGAACAGTGGACGTGTGGAACGTGGGAGTGAGGAGTGGAATGCTTATACGGAGGCGATAAAGACTGCTCGCGGTGAGCTGAAGAAGCTGAATGATGAACAGCGCGCGTTTGGTGATGAGAAAGGTGGTGGTGATGGTGGTTTTGGGAAGAAATTGAGTGAATTTGGTAAGAACTGGGTGGGTATCGTGTCTGTGGCGAAGAATGCTATGGATGCTGTGACGGGTGCTGTGAGTGGTGTGATGAATGCTATGCGTGGGTATGTGGAGGAGTATGCGGAACTTCAGGAGCATATGTCGGGTGTGGTGAAATATACGGGTCTGAGTGCTGAGTCGGTGAATGATCTGAATGAGCGTTTTAAGGAATTGGACACTCGGACTCCGCGTGCTGCGTTGAATGATTTGGCGGCGGATGCAGGTCGTTTGGGTATCCAGAGTAAGGAGGAGGTGCTGGAGTTTGTGGATGCTGCTAATCAGATTACGGTGGCTTTGGGGGAGGATTTGGGGGATGATGCTGTGAAAAACATAGGTAAGATTACGCAGTTGTTTGCTACTGATCCTGGTGCTAGTTTGCGGGATGGTATGCTGGCGACGGCTTCGACGATTAATGATTTGGCGCAGAGTTCTTCTGCGTCGGAGCCTTATTTGCTGGAATTTACGGCTCGGTTGTCGGGTATGGCGAATAGTGCGAAGATTTCTCAGACGGATATATTTGGTTTTGCTTCTGTGCTGGATCAGTCGATGGTGGGTGTGGAAAAGGGTTCGACGGCTTTGCAGAATGTGCTGAGTGCTTTGTTTAAGAAGCCGGCTGAACTGGCGAAGGTGGCGGGTCTGAATGTGAAGGAGTTTACGGATTTGCTGCAGACGGACGCGAATGCTGCTTTGTTGCAGTTTTTGGGTGCTCTGAAGAATAGTGGTGGTATGGACAAGGTGGCTCCGATGCTTGAGGAGATGAAGTTGTCTGGTAGTGGTGTGACGCAGACTTTGACGGCTTTGGCGAACAATTTGGATAAGGTGCGGAGTACTCAAGAACAGGCTGCTGCTGCTTATGCTAAGGGTACGTCTGTGACGACGGAATATAACACTGCGAACAATACGCTTCAGGCTCAGTTGGAGAAGGCGCAGAATCGTTTTTCGGATTTGCGGACGGAGCTTGGTGAGAAGTTGAGCCCTGTTTATGTGGCTTTGCTGAATGGTACGGTGGGGTTTGGTCGTGCTGTGATGGTGGCTGGTGGCTATGTGAGTCGTTATGCTGCTGAGTTTGGTATTTTGGCGACGATGGTGGGTGTGATGATTGCTCGGAAACAGTTGTTAGTGGCTTGGGAACAGCGTCACGTGGCTGTGGAATTGTTGAGTGCTGCTGCTTCTCGTGTGGGAACGATGCTTCGTGCTGCTTGGTCTGCTGCGACGGTGGTGGCTACGACGGTTCAGGGTTTGTTTACCGGTGCTGTTTCTCTGTCGACTTTGGCTATGACGGCTTTGAATGCTGTGATGTCTGTGAGCCCTGTGGGTTGGTTGATGGCTGGTTTGTCTGCTTTGCTGGGTGTTGTGACGCTGTTTCGCTCTGCGACGGAGAAACAGACGGATGCTGAACGGAAATTGAATGAGGAACAGGAACGTAAGGGTCGTCTTCAAAAGGAGTTGACTTCTGCTCAGGAGGAGGCTAATCGTAGGACTGCTGAGGAGGTGGCAAAGATAGATCAGTTGAAGCGTAAGGTGCAGGATCAGACGCTGTCTTATCAGGAACGGAATGCTGCTTTGGAGGAGTTGAAGCGTTTGGTGCCTAGTTATCACGCTTCTCTGAAGAAGTCGGGCGAGTTGGTGAATAACAATGTTGAAGCTCTGGACAAATATATTGAGAAGCTGAAGGATAAGGCTTATGCGGAGGCTTTGCAGGAGAAGTTGGTGGAGGCTTATAAGAAACAACAGGATGCGGAATTGGTGTTGAGACGTAAGAAACGTAATGTGCAGGCTGTGAAGGATGAGATGAAGAACCACCCGGGGAGATATGAGGATGGGTATGTTATGGTGACTGATCAGACTACAGGGATGGAATATCCGGTGAAAACAACTAGTGGTAAACGTATGTCAAAGTTGGCGGAGCTAGATACTCAGGAGGCGGCATTGAAGAGTGCTCAGCAACGTCTGGATGCTGCGAATCGTGATATTGATGATTTGTCGAAATTGGCTGCGGAGGCTCGAAAGAAGGTGGATGCTTCTGGCGGTGGTGGTCGTGGTGGGAATGGTAGTGGTGGAAATGGTGGTGGAAATGGTGGTGGAAATGGTGGTCGTGGTGGTCGCGGTGGTGGTCGCGGTGGTGGTGGAAATGGCGGTGGTGATAAGTTGTTGGAGAAGGAACGGAAGGAGGGTGCTGCGCTGGAGCGTGCGCTGGATGCTGAACGTAAGGGACGTGTGGAGGGTCTTCGTGCTGAATATGCTTCTGGACAAAAGACTTATGCGGAGTATTATGCTGGTATGGTGGAACTTGATATGGGGTATTTGGTGAAAAACGTGATTTCTATAAACGTGATGTGTCTGCGCGTGAGAAGTGGCAGAAGGAGATTGAACGGTATGGTGAGAAGGAGAAGGAGATGCGGGTGAAGTGGTCGCTTGAGGAGATTGCTAAGAATGAACGTGAGGCTTTGTCTGTGCTTGAGGTGCAACAGGCGCAGGGGGTGATGAGTGAACGTGGATATGCTGATGCGAAGAATGAGATTTGCTGAAGTCGCTTCAGGCGAAAAGGGATTATCTGAAGAAATGGGGGTCGGTGGATGAGAGTGAGAAGGCTTCGGCTTCGTATGATGAGGAGATGGAGCGTCAGCGGGTGGAACGTGAGAAGTGGTATTGGGAGAGGGTTGGTGAGCTTCGCCGTGAATATGCGAAGAAGTCTCCGTCGGAACAGCTTGAGGTTGAATTGGCTTTGCTGAAGGAGTTGCACGATAAGAAGTATTTGCAGGAGGAGGAATATAATCGGCTGGTGAAGGCTTTGCGTGAGAAATATGCTGCTGATGAGGTGGCTGCGGCTAAACGTAAGGATGATGAACTGGAGGCTGCGGGACGTAAAAGACTGGAGGCTGCTCGAAAGTCGGTGGGTGACTCTGGTAAGGATGATGGTGGTGGGTCTGGTGGTGGTGACTTTGGTGTGGGTGCTTTGGGGGCTGCTGTGATGAGGATGCGCTTGGATGAGAAGGCTTATGCGCATTTGCGTGAGCTTAGGGATAAGGATTTGGTACACGCTGCTGAGTATGATAGGGCGATGCGCTTGCTGGATGAGGGACGTATGGAGAATTTTAAGAATGTGGCTGGTGCTGCTTTTGGTGCTGTGGGGGCTATGCTGAGTAGTTTGTCTTCTTATAATCAGGCTGCGGGACAGGCGGAGGAGGCTCAGGTGACGGCTCGATATGATGCGGAGATTAAGGCTGCTGAGGGTAATGCTGAGTTGCAGAAGTCGATTGAGGAACGGAAACAGAAGAGTTTGGCTAAGGTGAAAAGTGAATATGCTGAACGTGCTACTGCGATGCAGATTGCTCAGGCTGTGGCGCAAACGGCTATGGCTGCGATCAATGCTTATGCGTCTGCTGCTGCTGTGCCTGTGCTTGGTGTGACTTTGGCTCCGATTGCTGCTGGTGCTGCTTTGGCTGCTGGTGCTGTTCAGATTGCTGCGATTAGAAAACAGGCGGAGGTGCAACGTGAGGGTTATTATGATGGTGGTTTTACGGGGGGGACGAATTTCCGACGTGAGGCTGGTGTTGTGCACGAGGGTGAGTTTGTGGCTAATCATAGGGCTGTGCAGAATCCGTCTGTGCTTCGTGTGCTTCGGGTGATTGATTATGCTCAGCGGACGAACACTGTGGCGAGTCTGAATTTGGATGCTGGTGTTGGTGGGGGTGCTGTGGGTGCTGCTGCTGCTGGGGGTGGTGGGGGTGGTGGGAAAGATGGGGTGACTGCTGCTGCTTTGACTTCTACGCTGGAGCGGTTGACGGATATGCTTGAGCGTGGTATTCGCTCGACGGTGACGATTGATGGGGATGATGGTGTGGCTTATCAATTGGAACGCTATAATGTGCTTCGGGGTTCTAAGAATTAGGGGAAAAAAAGAAAAGCACTCTCCGTGATGGGAGGGTGCTTTTTGCTGTGTGGGTGGGGATTATGATTTGAGTAGGTAGTCGATGACGGCTCTGTTGGCGTTGTCGACTTTCTTTTGGTTTCTGTTGATGTAGATGTCTGTGACTCCGTTTTGTCCGTGTCCTAGTGCTGCTGCGATGGTGTCTGTGGGGATGTCTAGCTCTGCTGCGAATGTGGCCCAGGTGTGACGGGCCCAGTACATTGAAATTCGATGTGGTATTTTGAAATCGATTTCCGAAAGTTGACAGAGGATGCTCGATATCTTTTGCTTGGGTTGAAAGGCTTTGGTTTCTGTTTTGTAGCGGTCTATGATTTGCTGTGCTTCGGGTTCTACTTTGATGTTGTAGAGTCTTCCTGTCTTTGCTCTGTAGTACTCTACTCTTCCATTGATGGGGGGTGCTAGGGTCTTAATGTCTGTTGTGTTGATGCCTATGAGGAGGAATGAGAGTTTGAAGAGATCGAGTGCTGCTTGCTCTGCTGGGGTTGCTGGCTTGTAATTCCAGACTGTACGCATTTCCTGAAGGGTGAGTGAACGCTTTTTTGTGGTCTGTTTTTTGACTTTGACTTTCTTGACGTTTGGGGAGATTTCGATGCCGCTGTCTTGAGCTAGATTGACGATGTGTATTAGGTTTACAATTCTCAGAGAGAGTGTGTTTTTGCTATTCTTGAGTTGCTCTGTGGCATAGATGATGTATCTGCGTAACCAGTCTGCATTGATTTCTTTGACTTGCCTTTCTCGAAATTTGTTGTCAAATGTGATGAAGGTCTTGAAGCTGGATTTGTATGACTTTTTTGTGTTTTCCTTGATGGACTGCTGTATAATAATGTCGCAGATTTCTCCTACTGTTTTCTCTGTCTTCTTGCTTTCGTTCCAGAGTTCTTTTGTGATGATGTCTCTGATCTGAAAGACTGTGAGGGTGTTTAGTTTTCCACTCATACGTAACTCAAAGACGATGTTTGAGGCTTTGTGGTATAGGTTTGTGAGGATGTCGTTGAATTTTCGCCTGTTGATGTGATAGGTGACTTTGTTTGCTTGCTTGTCCCACTGCTGTTTGGGTACGAGTATTCCTGTGCTGATCATAGCTGTTTGGTTCTGATGCCTGATGACTAGCTTGACTGGAGCTGGATTGTCTTTCTTCGCTGCTCTTGTGTCGTGATAAATGGTTACTTTTGCCATATTGGGTCGTTGTTTTGTTGCACGGATTTTGCACGGATTTTGTACAACTTTGCTCGCTTTTGAACGCTTGGTGTTTTGAATAGCTTTGAAAGAAAAAAGCATAGCCACCTGATAATGAGATGACTATGCAAATTTAGAGATTTAATTTGAAAGAATCAAGATTGAGAAATGGATTATTTTGCATAATCCCTGACAAATTCTTGATGTGTAATTCGGTGTTTCTTAATTTTCTGATCCTTACGAATCACGTATTTCCCATTGATTTCAACACTGTCAAAAACAGGAGGGAAAAGCGTGTATTGCGGTTCACCAGGACAATCGGGATACATTCCCATCATACTAAACACTGCCCATGCAGACATTGCTCCTGTATCATCGTTCCCGGGTATGCCGTCAGCTCGCGTAGAATAATACTTTTTCAACAAAGTCTCCACCGTTTTCACTGTTCTATATTCCTCACCCTTAAATCGACTAAAAAGGAAAGGATAAGCTATATCGGGTTCATTTGCAGGATCATAAAGTCCTTCATCAAACACTTTCTGCAGTTTAGCCACAAAGGCTTTACTACCACCCATAGCCTTTGCCAGACCTTCTATGTCGTGCGGCACATAGAATGTATAGTTCCAAGCACTTCCTTCGTGAAATCCAGGAGTATTTGAGAAATCTGCCCCATCTTGGGATTGAAAGGAGAAAGGAATGTGCCGTTACTGTTCAACGGACGCAAAGTACCTGATTCTTTACTATAATAATGTCTCCAACCTTTGGAGCGTTTTCTATATTCCTTCGCATACTTTCTATAAGCAGCCTTTTCTGCATTGTTTGTTGTTTCTTCTGCCAACTTATCCGACAACAATGCCAATGCGTTGTCAGCCACATAATATTCCAAAGCGTGAGACACGGAGTTATCTCCCGAAAAGTCTTGCGCAAAATACCCTAGGGGAATGTAGCCTTTCGTGATGTAAGGATCTACATCAGGGCGAATCTTGTTGTCTTTCCCCACAGTATTTGCCGATTTAAGACAAGCCTGATAAGCCGACTTGATGTCAAAGTCAGTAAGTCCCTTCAAATAGGTATCTGCTATCACAGGAATTGCGGGATCGCCTTCCATCGTAAAGGTTTCGCGACCATACAATTCCCATTTGGGCATCCATCCCCATTCTTTGTACATATCCACCATACTGCGCACCATATCGATTTGTTTTTCTGGATAAACCAAAGTGAGCAGTTGGTGCAGATTGCGACTCGTATCCCAAAGCGAGAACACCGTATACCGATTGTGACCTTTTGCCACTTTACCGATGCCAGTTTTCACCACTTCAATACCATTTTGTGCAGCATTTTGTCCTCCTTGCATCAAAGGATATTCTCCATTCACATCATTGAGCACATTAGGATGCAAGAGCGCGTGATAGAGTGCAGTGTAGAAGATTTCTTTCTGTTCCTCGCTTCCACCACTCACTTTCACCCTTTCAAGCGCATCTTCCCATTGGCGATGCGATTCAGCGCGAACTTTATCAAAGTTGCATATGGGCTGCTCCGCCTCTAGATTTTGACGTGCATTTTCACAGCTTACAAACGAAACACCGATCTGCACGCAAATCTGTTCTCCATCCTCTGCGTCGAAGGTGAAACGATAACCAAGGTCATCCCCAGCCATTTCGCGCGCATAGTCAGTATAGACCTTATACTTTCCTGCATATTCGTCCCATTCTGCTTCGGCCGTCATGTTGGGTTGCTTCTTCCAAAAACCAGCAACTTGCGGTTTCTTGCTCACGCGAATCACAAAATACTGTGGGAAAACAGATTGAGAATGATAACAAAAGCCACCACACAATCTCATCCCTTCAATTTCTGTATCGCTAATCTTTCGGATGAAACCACCCGATTCGTTCGTGAGTCCTTGTCCGAGATTGACAATGATATGCGCCTTTCCCTTACGAAATGTATAACGCTCGATGGAAGTGCGCATCGTTGCCGCCACCTCGGCCAAGATGTCATATTTTGAAAGTTTCAAGGCATAATAGCCCGGTGTTGCCGTCTCGCTCGTATATTCGCTCCCATACAACTTATAGTCTGTCAAAAGTTCTCCTGAAGTGGGCATCGTCAGAATGGTTCCCAACTCTGGACACCCCACTCCACTAAGATTGACGTGAGAAAAACCCGTGAACCAACAGTTGTCGGAAGTGTAGGGAGTAGACCACCATCGGCTGTCTTTGTCCCATTTATTTTTGTCCGAGCCAGTGACGTTGAACGGAGAAACGCTCATCATTCCGTTAGGACATACAGCACCAGGGTTAGTCGTCCCAAAATTGGACGACCCCACCCATGGATGCACATAGTCTGTCAACTTTGTCGCACTGGAAAAGAGAGGAAAAAGTAAAGCGATTACGGCGACAAGAAACCTCATTTCTATTTCAATATGTTGGTACGTTTAGTAAACTCAATGATTTCGGGAATATATCCAAAAGCCAATCCTGTCACGGTGTCCGCACATCCGTAGTAGACGGCGATTCGTCCCGTTTCAGGATCGTGCAATGAAGCACAGGGGAAAGTCACATTGGGCACATCGCCTGCCAATTCATAGATTTCGCGAGGAGAAATCAAATACTGACCGCTTCTAGCCAACACCTTCCAGGGTTGTTCCAAATCCAAAAGCGCAGAACCAAAGGCATAGACATAGCCATTGCAAGAATGGAGCACGCCATGGTAGATGAGCAACCAGCCTTCAGAAGTTTCGATAGGCACAGGACCAGCACCAATCTTCATACACTGCCATGCACTCTCTTTGAACTCAGCAGGTGCCATCACGTGACGATGACGTCCCCAAAACTCTAAATCGGGAGATTCGCTATAAAGATATCACCAAATGCAGTATGTCCTGTGTCTGATGGACGTGAGAGCATCGCAAAGCGTCCATTGATTTTCTTTGGGAAAAGCACACCGTTACGGTTGTAGGGCAAGAAGGCATTCTCCAGTTGATGGAAAGTCACAAAATCATCCGTCCATGCCAAACCAATAGTAGGCCCATGATGATCATTGCACCACGACACATAGTAGCGGCCATCAATCTCAGCCACACGAGGATCGTAGCCATAGCCCCATTCAGCCACCTCAGGTGCAGCACCTTCAAACTTGATGGTGTCGGGGTTCATATCCCATTTCAGGCCATCTTTCGAAAAGCCCACGTGCAGCGTCATTCTTCGGTTCTTGTCATCCACACGAAACACACCAGCATACCCATCCTTGAAAGGAACTACGGCTGAGTTGAAAATACTATTACTATCGGGAAGAAGATCACGTGGAATCACGGGATTTGCAGAATATCTCCACAAAACATCATTGCACGATTCGGGACGATTTTCCCAAGGCATATTGGGGAGCGGTGCTCCAGCTATGGTCAGTTTGTTATCCATTATGATAATTTAGTTTGTATTTCTGTCATTTTCTTCGTGGTCAAAGGATAGAAGAACAGGCACAAAGCACCTAGAAGTGCTCCTAACGCAGGAATCCAACTCATCAATGACTTAATAGCAGCCAATGTTTCCGGAGCCTGCACCGTGATGTCCTTATTATAGGCTGCAAAAGCAAGCACCTGCAAAAGGATGAACCCACCAATTGCGCCACCAAACTTTTGTGCCATTGAGGAAGAGGAAAATATCAATCCTGTGCTCGCATTGCCGTGTTTCCAAATGGAATAGTCAGCCACGTCCGCCATCATAGACCAAATCATAGGTGCGCCTACTCCGATGCCGATGCAAATGGCGATTTGACTAACGATGAGTCCAATCATACCGGCATTCGTATCGACGGGGAGGAACCATATCACAGCACTCACCACCGCAATAAAGATGAGAGAACCGAAGAAAGTGGTCTTCTTACCTACTTTTTGAGCAAGAGGAACGGCAAAAGCCACACCAGCCATCTGCGCCAATTCACCAATGGTCAAGAACACAGCACAAGTGATGAGTACGTTCGTACCCAATATATTCGCAAAATAATAAGCCGCAGCCCCTCCACGAATAGAGCCAAACAACAACTGACCTATCCCTGCACCCAACAACAACCACCAAGGACTGTTTTTGAGCAAGTTTTTCATATCCTTCTTGATAGACTGCTTCTCCTTTTGTTCAGGCAATTGCACTCTTTCACGCGTCAACAGAAAGCACAACACAAAGAGAATGGCACAAAGTGCAGCAATGACTGTCACGATGATTGTCCACTGCATAGGAGAAGCATCACCCACCCCTTTGATGACCTTGCCAGCTTCATTGACTGTACCAATCACCTCTTTCTCAAAGAGTCCAAACAGACCCATTGCCAAGAAACTACCGATATAAGCAAAGAACATACGATAGGACGAGAACACAGATTTCTCATTACTGTCTTCTGTCATCACACCCAACATAGCTCCATAAGGCACGTTGATGGCCGTGTACACTGTCATCATCAGCAAATAAGTCACATAGGCATAGATGTGCTTAAAGTTATAGTCAGCATCAGGCGTATAAAACGAAAAGATTCCTACCACTGCAAACGGCACAGCCACCCATAGCAACCACGGACGATAACGTCCCCAGCGCGTACGCGTACGGTCGGCTATCAGCCCCATCACGGGGTCCGATATCGCATCATAAAGTTTCGTAATCAAAAGCAGCATCGCTGCGTGAGCAGGCTTCAGCCCGAACACATCGGAATAGAAAATAGGAAGGTAGTAGGAAAATATCTTCCAAAACATACTAGAAGACATATCACCCAGGCCATAGCCTATTTTTTCACGGATAGAAGAAAAGTTCTTAGGGGTATTCATATTGGCTCTTATTTTCTTGACAAGTAAGAAACGACAAGCATCGAAAATTCAAGAAGCACGTGCACACTAGAATAAAATGGTAATGATTCGGTTTGATTTCCTTGCAGTGAAACAAATGCAGGTTGCTACTTGAACAATGCTATCGCAAAGATAAGAATTCTAGTGCAGAAAACAGTATATTTCTCGAATTCTTTTTCATAAAAAAATATTCCCACCTCATTCTCTGCCCCACTCTGCCCTTACCACAATTCGATGATGCTGGCTAAACGTTGCTCCAAATCTTCCGATGTCAGACGCAAGGTCAACGTACCTTTGTAGGCCACTGAGATGGTGCCAGTCTCTTCACTCACAATGATTGCAAGACAATCTGTTTTTTGGGTAATGCCAAGTCCCGAACGATGACGCAATCCCAAATTCTTCTGGATATTATCGTCGTGCGACACAGGCAGCAAACAAGCAGCGGCTTTGATGCAACTCTTGCTGATCACCATTGCCCCATCGTGGAGAGGACTATTCTTGAAGAAAACTGTTTCTATGAGACGTTGAGAAATCTTGGCATCAATCGATTCACCCGTGTTTATCTCGTCTTGCAAACTGCCCAGACCTTCCACTACAATGAGCGCGCCCACTTTCTGCCGCCCCATATTCAAACAAGCACGCACAATCGGCATAATGACTTCACGCGACGCATCGTTCTCTTTATCCCGGCGCATCCACTTAAACAACACCGTCGCTCGCTGCCGACCGATGCTCGAAAAGAAATGGCGTATCTCAGCCTGAAACAACACAATAATGGCCAGCGCACCCACATTCACCAAACGATCCAAAATGCCCCCCAACAAGCGCATTTCTAACACTTGCGACACGAAAAGCCAAACCACAATAAACACCAACACCCCCGTGAAGATGTTCACAGAACTCGACTCGCGCATCAAGCGATACAAATAAAACAATAATAGTGCCACAAGCACTACGTCTAGCACATCCTTAAATCCGAACTCTAACATGGGTTGATTTCTTTAGCTGATGTTCTCCTCACTGCATAGCAGGGCAAACACCGTTATTCATTTTCAGCCGACGACCACATCGTCTCTAGCAGACTACGTGCCTCTACTGCTGCTTTCACATCGTGCACTCGCAACAGGTGTGCTCCTTTCATCATTGCAATCGTGTGGAGCACTGTCGAACCATTCAACGCTTCTTGAGGTGTAGTTTCCAACAACTTATAAATCATCGATTTTCGGCTCACCCCCACCAAAGAGGGGCGTGCAATTCGTGAAAATCTTCGAGTCTATCCATCAATCGATAGTTGTGCAACAAAGTTTTTCCAAAACCAAATCCCGGATCTACAATCACATCTTTGCCACCGGCTTCAAAAAAGCGTTGTTGCTGTCGCGCCAAAAACTCCAACACCTCTGCCACAACATCTTTATATTCGGGAGCCTGCTGCATCGTTTCTGGCTTGCCCTGCATGTGCATGATGATATAGGGCACACCAAGCTTTGCTACCACCTTCGGCATAGATTTGTCCAACACTCCTCCGGAAATATCATTGATGGCGTCCACACCAAAATGCTCCACGCATTGTCGAGCCACATCCGCTCTAAAAGTGTCTACTGACACATACACATCTGGCGCAACATTTCTCACAGCTGCAAGTGCCACCTCCAAACGTTTCATTTCCTCCAAAGGCGAAATATCATCCGCACCAGAACGAGAAGAATACGCTCCAACGTCTATCATATCAGCACCTTCTAAAATCATCTTTTCTGCACGCTCTGCAATACCAACAGGCTCTGCCATTGGTGTACGAGATTCCGCATAGAAGGAATCGGGGGTGACATTCAATATGCCCATCACCCAAGGACGTTGCAATTCCACTAATTTACCGCGGAAGTTTAAAGTGTAGTGTGGAGTTGGATACATAGCCGTTAAGTTTCCTGCAAAGTTACTTTTTTGTTTCTCGACAAACAAATAATTGCATTATATTTTTCTTTTTCAACAATAACTACTACTTTTGCACTTAAATCCATTCGTTCATGTCTATAGCAGAATTCTACGAACTCTATCTTCGTCACCCACACATCTCCACCGACACGCGCCATTTGGTGAAAGACAGCTTGTTTTTCGCCCTCAAAGGTGCTAGTTTCGATGGCAACCAATTTGCACTCCAAGCCCTCGAAGCTGGATGTGCCTACGCAGTGGTAGACGACATCAACATTGCCCAACAAGACAAACGTTGCATCTTGGTGGACAACACGCTCACAGCCCTTCAAGTATTGGCTGCCTACCATCGTCGACAACTCAAAACCCCAATTCTTCAAATCACGGGCACTAACGGCAAGACCACAACCAAAGAACTCGTGGCTGCCGTGCTCTCCGAGAGATTCAATGTGCTATACACCGAAGGCAATTTCAACAACCACATCGGTGTGCCCCTCACGTTGCTCCGCCTCACGGAGGAACACGAATTTGCTGTCATCGAAACCGGTGCCAACCACATTGGAGAAATCGCATTGCTCAGCGACATCGTCGCGCCCGACTGCGGCATCATCACCAATGTCGGCAAAGCACACATCGAAGGATTTGGTTCGTTTGAAGGAGTCATTCAAGCCAAAACAGAACTCTACGAAACATTCGTCAGCGCAATATGAAATTGCTCGAAGAGGTCGATGGCAATGTGCAATTTCGCGAAGGTTCTACTCCGCTTTTCGTTTTCCTCAATGGAGACAACCCCCACCTCGCGCCACATACAGAAGGATTGCCCACACTCACCTATGGATCGCCCAACCACGGCTATGTTGTGGAAGGCGAAGTCGTGTCGTGCGACCCCTTCCTCACCTTCCGCTGGCGCAAAAATGGGGGACAATGGCACGAAGTAGCCACACAACTCATCGGCGCCTACAATCTCGACAATGCTTTGGCCGCTGTACTCGTGGGACTCACCTACAACGTCCACGTGGCCTCTATCGACAAGGCCTTGCGCCACTACGCTCCTCACAACAACCGCTCGGAATATCGCAAAACGGAGCACAACCGCCTCATCATCGATGCCTACAATGCCAACCTGTCTTCGATGCACGCTGCACTCCACAGTTTTGCACAAACGGAAGACGCCCACAAAATGATGATTCTCGGCGATATGCGCGAACTCGGCGATGTTTCTGCCGATGCCCACAAAGAAGTGTTGCAACTGGCGCTCACCACCGGCAGCCAACAAGTTTGGGTTGTAGGCCGTGAATTTGCCCAAGCCCTCACCACTCTCTCTGCCGATGAGGCTGCACTGTTCCGCACCTTCCCCGATGTTGAAGCCGTGAAAGCCGAACTCCAAGCGCACCCCCTTTCCGATCAACTCATTCTCATCAAGGGGTCAAATGGCACGCGTCTGTTCCAACTTCCGGAGTGTCTCTAAGGCTTTCGGGCAAATAGAAATTCAGTCGTCCAGGTCGCATTTGAGAAAATATGGCATATGATTTTGCATTTTTCTCTTCAAAAATTTGGAGGATAAAGAAAAAGTCGCTACCTTTGCACTCGCAATTCGGAAATAACCGAGACGCAAACATTAGATCGCGGAGTGGAGCAGTTGGTAGCTCGCCAGGCTCATAACCTGGAGGTCGTTCGTTCGAGTCGAGCCTCCGCAACAAGGAACAAGACATTAGAAAACTCTAGTGTCTTGTTTTGCATATACAGAAAAATATCTATTTTCATTACATCATACTTAGTATCTAGGACATAATGAGAAAGATCTTACCTACACTATTTTTCATCGTAGCCGTTGTTTCTTGTGACAAATCAGAAACTATTGTTGACTCCACAAGTCAACTTGTGATGCTTGATAATTCTGTTATTCACGTATACACGGATTCACTGGTTCAGCTAAATAGATCCGTTATGCAACCCCCATCTACTGTAAGAACCGACAATGTTTGTGCACAAGGTAAAGGTGGAACACGTTTGAAGAAAACCGAGAAATGGTTTTTGTTACATTTTCAGTTCAGGCAGCTCCTAAAGGAATCATCCCTAACAGAAAGTATTATGCACAACTGCAAAGCTATTCACAGAGCTTTCCTTTCGGTTGGTCATTCTATTTAGAACCCAATATAGGAAAAGAGAATATTATGGGGTTCTCACCAGATTACCCTATATCCATGCAACGTTCACTAAACAAGAGATATGATGCAACCAAATACTCTACTACATTCTACACAAATCTACTATATATAGGTTATGATGAAACCAAAAACAAAGTAGGTATCTTTTACCCCTGCGATCCAGACTCTCTAACATGGAAATTTAATGTTCAATCTATCAATTGGTAATATGATAAAAAGTCGTTTTATTTTGTTCATAGCCACGGCTTTCAACGCCGTAATGCTATCTTGCTCATCGGATACAGAGCCGATGCCACAACAAAAAAACTTTTCTCAATCGACTCTGCATTATGCAGAAGCAACTTCGGAGGGTATCAAGCCTATTTCGGCAAGTTCATTCTTTTTGGGAAAAGAAGGACTAGAACTAAGCAAAGCAGATGCATCTATAAAAGAGGCTTTTGGTATATCTTGCGTACCCCCTAAAACAAGAAGTGAGATAGATTTAACCCCAAGTGGTGCTATCGTTAGAATGAGAGGTTACACAGAAGACAAAGTTGTTTACAAAGGTAAGTTCTATCTTTCTGAAGACATGACATTAGAAATAGGTAGTATACCTGGCATTTACTACATTGAGATACACAAAATCATCGCCAAATTGCCTTGTGCCAAAGGTTTCACGATTGTTCCATTTCCCGATTACGACAAACTTCCCAACTATGGGAAGCACATGGGAGTAGTAGATCAAGACACTCGTTCAAAAAGAGGATACACCTCAGACGCACCATCTGTAACCGAAAAAGAAGACTTCGAAGGTACAACATACTGCATGAAAGTTTTATACGATATGGGTGGCCGACGAGAAGACAAATGGTGGCCTATAGAGCCAAGAGATGTAGTTTGGGTATACCTCATTCAAAAACCCATTGTGTGGGAATCCAATTCTGAAGGCATAAGCTAGAGCTTTCATAGAAATTCAGAGCTCCACACAATAAGCCCCTATTTAAACCTCATAGGATCATTACTCTCTAAACGAGAGCTTCAACGAAGAGAGCGGACACTTGTCTGCTCTCTTCGATTTTGCACAGCACTTTGTGGCTGCACAGACTTTCCACACATACGCAAAACCAAGAAATTGTGCAAAAAATGGGACGCACAATCCCCTAGTTTTGGTTTTTATTGCTAACTTTGCAAACCCATACACGACATAAATGTGCGTGCTTCTACAATCCGCACATCCACCTTCTCCTCCTATGGCTCAACCCTATCTCATAGATATAGACCAGATTTTGCACAACAAGATGGGACGGAAAGCACGTTTCGTTCCAAGATTCTTGGTGCGCTATCTCAAAAGAATCATTCACCAAGAATGGATCAACGAATTTATCGCTAAAGAAGGAGAGATTCAGGGAATACAATGGTTGGAAGACTGCATGCAATATCTTGACCTCAAACTCAACGTGCATAGTCTAGAGCATCTGCCTTCTGATGCCGACGGGCGTCGCTTCACCTTTGTGAGCAACCACCCTTTGGGCGGTGCCGATGGTGTGATACTTGGTGCTATCCTAGGACGACACTATGACGGACGCATTTGCTATTTGGCGAACGATCTTCTCATGAACCTCACAGGTATCGCTCCCCTCTTCGTGCCCATCAACAAAACGGGACGACAAGGACGAGAATTTCCCAAAATGGTGAATGCCGCTTTTGCTAGCAACAAACATTTGATTATGTTCCCCGCAGGATTGTGCTCTCGACGCATCGAGGGACGCATTCAAGACCTCCCTTGGGCAAACCTTTGTGAGCAAGAGCATCGAAAATCAGCGAGATGTCGTGCCCATTCATTTCGGAGGAAGAAATTCAGATTTCTTTTATGGATTAGCCAATTGGAGCAAGCGACTAGGCATCAAGTTTAACCTTGCAATGCTCTATCTTGTTGACGAACTATATCATCATCAACACAGCACCTTTGACATCCACATTGGAAAACCCATTCCATGGCAGTCCTTTACCGCGGAGAAAACTCCCACACAATGGGCTGCTGAGGTGAGAAATCTCATTTACACCCTCCCCTCTTCCTCCACACAACTTTGATTGTCATCAGACACTGTTGAACAGCTACTAAGTGTTACAATTAAGCACAACATTGCTGAAAGGAAGCACAATATATCGCTGAATTTAAGCTCAGCGCGGCGTTTCAACAGACAAAAATCCACAATATGCAACCCATCATCGAACCCGTATCTCGTGATTTGCTTCTCCGCGAACTCACTCCCGAGTTGCAGTTGCGCAAAACCAACAAAGCAGGCAACGAGATTTACATCATCACCCACCACAACGCGCCCAATGTGATGCGCGAAATCGGAAGATTGCGCGAAATTGCTTTCCGCGCTGCTGGAGGAGGTACGGGACAAGCCTTAGACCTCGATGAATTTGACGTTTGCGAACATCCCTACTATCAACTCATCGTTTGGAACCCCGATGCACAAGAAATCCTCGGTGGATATCGCTTTCTCCCTCCTAGCGACATCACCTTCCGCGAAAACGGACAACCCTACCTCGCAACGGGACATATGTTCACGTTTCCGACAATTTCATTGAGAATTTCCTACCACGCACAGTAGAACTCGGTCGCTCTTTCGTCACACTCGAATACCAAAGCACGCGCAACCTAGCCAAAAGTCTTTATGCTCTCGACAATCTCTGGGACGGACTCGGTGCACTTACTGTCATTATTCCCGACCTGAAATACTTCTTCGGAAAAATGACGATGTATCCCAGCTTCGACCGACCAGCACGTGATATGATTCTCTATTTCTTGCATCGACACTTTGGTGATCGCGATGGACTCATCACGGTAAACAATCCCGTACTGCTCGAAACACCAGAAGAAGAACTCAAAAAGATATTTGTAGAAACAGACTTCCGCGCCGACTATAAGTTGCTCAACAAAGCAGTGCGCGAACGCGGTTTCAACATTCCTCCTTTGGTAAATGCCTATATGAATCTCTCTCCAACGATGCGCGTGTTTGGCACCGCCGTCAACGACGAATTCGGCAACGTGGAAGAAACGAGCATTCTCATCGCTGTGGATGAAATTCTCGAAGACAAGCGAAAACGTCACATTGAAAGTTACGTCGATCCGCAAAGTTTGACCGACATCCCCAAACTCTTTTTTGAGGAAACAAGATAAACTGCACCACATAGCGCCCCCCAAAAAGAAAAAAACACTAGAAATACTAGAAGAACTAGAGAAACTAGAAGAACTAGAAATTCTAGAAACAAAGAAAGAGGATGCTTCCACAATGAAAGCATCCTCTTTTTACATTTAGTGAGAGAAACAGCAATCTGGAGCAGACTATTGAATCTTCTGCCAATACATACGCTTGAAGAAAGGTCCAAGTTTACCCTTCACCGTGAGCACATTAGGTTTGTCGAAATACATTTCCACGCGATACACCTTACCGCTTGTAGGATCGTAAATTTCACCATTCTCCCACGTGTCATCACCATCAAACGTCACTTTGTCCACCAAAACAATTTGGTTAGAAGGCGTGTTGCGCTTCTTAGGATCAGGATTCTTTTGGTCAGTGCGCTGACTACCATCAGGGTTTTTCATGTTCTCGAGCCACACCACCTGAGCACGATAACCATTGCCATACTTAAAGATTTTCACTTTAGAATTGCGACCCTCTTTCACCACGTGATACAAACCGACAATTTTGTCAGCAGCAGACTGCGCAGAGAGAGTAAGCGAAGTGGCTAAGAAAGCCATAAACAAAAACGAGAGTAATCGTTTCATAGAGCTAAATATTGAATGAAATGTTGAGTGAAATACAGAACTAAACCACAGAGAAATGCAGCGTAGAGAGTAAAGTGTCGGAATCTTGTTACCAAGAATTTCCTGCACACCTTCTTTAATTCTGTGCAAAGTTACAACTTATCCGATAAATAGCACAAGAAGAAACGCAATAAAATGGAAGTAAGCGAAAAATAGTCGATGTTTTTAGGAGAAAACTTTGTGAGTTACAAGAAAATGCTTATTTTTGCAGCGCAATAAATATACTCTCTAATTTACAAACCCAAATTTATCGACATTTGAGACCCAATAAAAACGATAAACTCAAGCAGCAATATCGCGTCAACGAGCAAATTCGTGCGCGAGAAGTGCGTGTAATTCCTGAAGAAGGTGATAGCGTGGTGATGCCCGTGCGCGATGCCTTGCGTATAGCGCAACAACAAGGCGTCGATTTAGTAGAAATCAGCCCCAACGCAGAACCCCCTGTTTGTAGATTAGTGGATTTCTCCAAATTCATCTACCAACAGAAGAAGCGCCAAAAGGAACTCAAAGCCAAGCAAGTGAAGGTGGAAGTCAAAGAAATTCGTTTCGGTCCACAAACCGACGACCACGACTACAACTTCAAACTCAAGCACGCGAAAGGCTTCTTGAGCGAAGGCGACAAAGTCAAGGCATACGTGTTCTTCCGTGGCCGAAGCATCCTCTTCAAAGAGCAAGGCGAAGTGTTGCTCCTCCGTTTTGCCAACGACTTGGAAGAATACGGTAAGGTAGAGTCAATGCCCGTGCTCGAAGGCAAGCGAATGACTATGTACATCTCGCCAAAAAAAGCCCCCGTGCGCAAAGAAGACATTGAAATCGACCCCCCTCACGAGGTTGAAGCTGAAGCAGAAACTACAGCTGCACCAGCCAAGAAAGCCCCCAAAGTGAAGGAACGTCGCGAATACACTGGCCCCAAAGTAGAAGGAGAAGACTTCTAATCTAAAGAGGATAACCCATCATCTGAAGAATTAGAAGAAGAAACCCCTCATCTGAAGAATCCAAAGAAGGAAAAACCTCATCTGAAGAATCAGAAGAAGGAAACCTCATCTGAAGAATCCAAAGAAGGGAAAAACTCATCTAAGAATCTAAAGAAGAACCCCCTCCTCAAGGTCAGCTCACACAGGATAATCCGGACAAGAGGACATTCTCGGCGGAACTACCCCAGTTTCCATACATCACTAAAAAGCATCCGTCGAGGCGCTTACCCTTGTTTGTTTTATTATACGTCGCGCGTTGTGCCAGGTATGCGCAACCGCACACATTATTCATCATTTAATTCACAAACAAATGCCTAAAGTAAAGACTAATTCTGGTGCTAAGAAGCGTTTCGCCCTCACCGGAACCGGTAAGATCAAGAGAAAGCACGCTTTCCACAGTCACATTCTCACGAAGAAGACTAAGAAGCAAAAGCGTAACCTCGTACACGTTGGTCTCGTTGACAGCACTGACGTAAAGCAAGTTCGCGAATTGCTCTGTATGCGCTAATCTCTTTGGTTTTTGTATCCACAAAACCTCTTACCAAAGTCATTTATTTCATCGAATGTCTGGCTCAAAAGCGCTGCACAACTAGCAAATGCAACTCACAATCACTGCAAATGCCAACAACGCGTAGCCGCCAGCAATCAAAAACAACATTACTATGCCAAGATCAGTAAATCATGTCGCATCTCGCGCTAAGCGCAAGAGAATCCTCAAGCTCACACGCGGTTACTTCGGTGCCCGCAAGAACGTGTGGACCGTTGCCAAGAACACTTGGGAAAAAGGTCTTACCTATGCGTTCCGTGATCGTCGCAACAAGAAGCGCAACTTCCGCGCTCTCTGGATTCAGCGTATCAACGCTGCGGTTCGCCTCGAAGGTTTGAGCTATTCTCAACTTATGGGTGGTCTTCACAAGGCCGGCATCGAGATCAACCGCAAGGTACTCGCCGACCTCGCTGTAAACAACCCTCAGGCTTTCAAAGCCATCGTTGAGAAGGCAAAATAAGCCAGGCTTGGCCTAATCAATCAACTATTCCCAATCCAATCGAAAGGCGTGCTTCTACACAGAAGTCGCCTTTTTTTCTTGCCTTCTCGTTCATTACACCACCTTTGCTCACTGATAATCACCCAACCTCAATCGGTAATTAGACCATTATAGCGATTCTGGTTATTGACAAGATAACTTCCTGTCATCTCTCTCATTAACAGTGGCACTATTCCAATCTAATGACCAATTTGGGATTATCCACAAGTCCTCCCTATGTTTCGTTTTCAGCAATTCACTATCCACGACGACCGCTGCGCAATGAAAGTAGGCACAGATGGTGTCCTCCTCGGAGCTTGGTGCCAGATGCCCACATCCTCCACAGACACTGCCCCCACTTCGCCCCTCAAGATACTCGATGTTGGCACAGGGAGTGGACTCATCGCACTGATGTTGGCACAAAGATTTCCGCAAACTCACATCACAGCATTAGAGTTGGAAGTTGCAGCTGCCCAACAAGCCCACGAAAACGTCATTTCCTCCCCTTTCTGCCCAAGTGGAAGTGAAGCAAGGCGATTTCCTTGCCGAGGATTGGTGCCCCAAAGCCAGCTTCGATGTTATCGTGAGCAATCCCCCCTATTTTGAAGAAACTCTCCTCTCCCCCAACCAGCAGCGCGCACAAGCCCGCCACGTCCACCACGGACTCACCTTTGAAGCCCTCACCCAACAGAGCGCACAACTCCTCAAAAGCGGAGGATGGTTGCAAGTCATTCTCCCAAAGTCAGCGCAACAACGCTTCGTGCGCAGCGCACAAGACGCAGGTTTTTCTCTCATCCATCAGACCGATGTGCACACCGTAGCACAAAAATCTCCCAAACGCGTACTCCTCCGTTTTCAACTCCACTACACGCAACCCAGTTCCCCCGCAGAAGCACAGCCCATCATTGGCGATTTTCTCCAAATCGACCATCTCATCTTGCAAGAAAACGGACAGCGCAGCCCACAATATCAACAACTTTGTGCCGATTTCTATCTCACGAAAGGGCAACTCGACGCAAGGGCTTCCAAGGACGAAAAGATATAAAAACCATCTCGCTTTGCAAATATCCACACCACACCGCAAAAAGCAGCGAGAAAACAAAGCAAAATCTTGTCAGTTCGCGAGAAAAGAAGTAATTTTGTAGCAATATAATTTCAAACTCCAATCTAACAATCAATATGGAAAAAAGCGCATTGCAAATTGCTCGTGCTGCCTACCAGCCCAAACTCCCCGCAGGTCTTCGCGGTAACGTGAAAATCGTAGAAGGTGCACCCACCCAAAGTGTAGACAACCAAGAGGAAATCAAAGCCCTCTTCCCTAACACCTACGGTATGCCCTTGGTAAACTTCGAACCCACGGACGAGAAGAAGGAATATGCTCCCATCAACATCGGTATCATCCTTTCTGGTGGTCAAGCTCCTGGTGGTCACAACGTGATTTGCGGTCTCTATGATGGCTTGAAGAAGCAAAACCCCAAGTCTAAACTCTACGGCTTCCTTATGGGTCCTGGAGGTTTGGTTGATCACAACTACCTCGAAATGACCGATGCCCTCATCGACGAATACCGCAACACTGGTGGTTTCGATATGATTGGCTCTGGTCGTACGAAGCTCGAAGAAGTAGCTCAGTTCGAAAAGGGTATGGAAGTGATTCGCCAACTCGGCCTCAACGCTATCGTCATCATCGGTGGTGACGACTCTAACACCAACGCTTGCGTGCTCGCAGAATACTACGCATCTCAAAAGTATGGTGTACAAGTGATTGGTTGCCCCAAAACCATTGACGGTGACTTGAAGAACGACCAAATCGAAACTTCTTTCGGTTTCGACACTGCTTGTAAGACTTACGCTGAAGTGATTGGTAACATCCAACGCGATGCTAACTCTGCTCGCAAATACTGGCACTTCATCAAGCTTATGGGTCGCTCTGCCTCTCACATCGCTCTTGAGTGCGCACTCCAAGTACAACCCAACGTGTGCTTGATTTCTGAAGAAGTAGAAGCTAAGGAACAAAGCCTCGACGACGTTGTGACCTACATCGCTGAAGTAGTGGCTAAGCGCGCTGCTGCTGGCAACAACTTCGGTACGGTGCTCATCCCCGAAGGCCTCATCGAGTTCATTCCTTCTTTGAAGAAGCTCATCGCTGAACTCAATGACCTCCTCTCTACTCCCGAAGCTGCTCAAGTGGAAGCTGCCGACCAACGTGCATGGGTGCTCAGCCGTCTTTCTGCTGAAAACGCTGCCATCTACGCTTCTCTCCCCGAAGGTGTGGCTAAGCAACTCACTGCTGAACGCGACCCCCACGGCAACGTACAAGTTTCTCTCATCGAAACTGAAAAGCTCCTCTCTGAAATGGTGGCAGAAAAACTTGCTGCTTGGAAGAAAGAAGGCAAATACACTGGCAAGTTTGCTGCACTCCACCACTTCTTCGGTTACGAAGGTCGTTGCGCAGCTCCTTCCAACTTCGACGCTGACTACTGCTACGCACTCGGTGCTTCTGCAGCTCAACTCGTGGCAAACGGCAAGACCGGCTACATGGCTATCGTGAAGAACACCACTGCACCAGCTGCAGAATGGGTGGCTGGCGGTGTGCCCATCACTATGATGATGAATATGGAACGTCGTCACGGCGAAATGAAGCCCGTAATCCGTAAGGCTCTCGTAGAACTCGACGGTGCTCCCTTCAAAGCTTTCGCTGCTCAACGCGAAGCATGGGCTGAACAAACTGCCTTTGTTTACCCTGGCCCCATCCAATATTGGGGACCCACAGAAGTTTGCGACCAATGCACCAAGACGCTTGCACTCGAACAAGCGAAATAATCTGCGGAAGCATCATCGCATAACAGCATAAACAGTCAAGGGGTGCAAGCGCAAGTTTGCACCCCTTATTTTTTCCTCCATGACTAAACAGAAACGCTCCACATCAACTAAGAGAAAGCGCACTTCAACTCCTAAGACGAAGAAGAAAAAGAATGCGCTCACCTGGGCTGAACGTTCCTTTGGACACAACTACAAACGTGTCTTTTGGATTGGGCTGCTCCTCGTCGCTGGAGTCTATCTTTTTGTTACCTATCACTACATCGTAGCCCCCACCTCCAACCTCTGGCAGGGGCTTTTCGGATCCACCAAATACCCTGATGAATATTCCGTGCGCGGCATCGACATCAGTCGCTACCAAAGCGAAATTAATTGGGAGAAAGTGGCTGCCGCCAAAATCGACCAACAGCCCATTCGCTTTGTCATTGCCAAAGCAACGGAAGGGAAAGAGCACGTGGACAAAAATTTCAATGATAATTTCTACCAAATCGGTCAATACGACTTCATTCGTGGAGCTTATCACTTCTTTTCACCCAAAGTGTCAGGCGACGAACAAGCCAAACACTACCTCAAACAAGTGCATCTCGAACCGGGAGATTTGGCTCCCGTGCTAGATGTGGAAACCAGTGGCACACTCTCTCCCGAACAACTGCGCAGAGAAGTGGCAGAATGGCTCAACATCGTGGAGAAGCACTACCACACCACGCCCATCATCTACACTGGACTGAAGTTCAAAGAGAAATATCTCAACTCTCCCTCCTTCAACCGCTACCACTTTTGGATAGCGCACTATTATGTGAAAAAGTTGTCCTACCAAGGAAAATGGAAATTTTGGCAATTCACCGACCGTGGCAAGGTAAATGGTATTTCTGGAAATGTGGACCTCAATGTCTATAATGGTTCTTCCTACGACCTCCAGCAACTCACCATTGGTGACAACGAAGATCTTTAAACACTAGGCTTTGCCCTACGACAACGACAGCTTGTTTTTCATAAAACAACGGCTTGTTTTCCATAAAACGACGGCTTGTTTCTCATAAAACAACGGCTTGTTTTTCATAAAACGACGGCTTGTTTTCACAAAACGACGGCTTGTTTCTCATAAAACGACGGCTTGTTTTTCATAAAACGACAGCTTGTTTTTCACAAAACGACGGGTCGACCATCTGCAATAGAAAAATGCCTGCACGAGCATTTTATGCAATCAATATGCAGATTTATCTTTCACAAACAACCTGATTTTACTCCCTTACCATAGAGTTTAGTTTTTTGCTGTCACAAGTGTCACACTCTCGACGTAATCAATTATTTTTCAACGCATTACACATATATCAGAAAATTCTTCCTTATTTCAACCGCAAAAACGCATATTTACACTACAAATCGCATATAAATACGGTCTGATTATCGCGTTTTCTGTGTGCATCTGTGGAGCACGCCAATCCCATTGAAAAGAGTGAGTGTGACACTTGTGACAGCAAAAAATCAAAACTACGGTTGGAAGGCGCGTGCGTTACGCGCACGTACGCACACGCGAGAAAGACACGAAAAGACACAAACACACATCGTCAACCTCTTGTTCATACTTTGAAACCACAAAATCTTACCCGTACGATCAAGCATTTTCTACCACTTTCCCAAGAAACTTATGGAAATCGCTACTCAAAGCCTAAAAATTGTCTACACCAGCATTTTTTAACGACGTTTTTCCCTCTTTCCCCCTAATTCCACCCATATATAAATAGACAATTGTTCATACAACGGCAAAACTGAAGACAGAACACCATACGAGTTCTTGGCAAGAGATAGACAATCGTCGCGAAAAAGGAAGATTGACCGAAAAATTGCTGTCTTCAAACGAGATTAATTGAAAATTTGCAGCCTAGTTGCCGAATAATTTGTAACTTTGTGGCAGCGTCAACACACAACGCTAAGTCAGAATAACGCCAAGTCAGAAAAAGTAGGATGTCAGCTCAAAAAACATTTTGCTATTTCTCTTTCGCGCACTCTATCAGAATCATCAAAATCAACACTAATGAAACGAATACTGCTACTCTTTGTCGCTCTCTTTGCCTTGGCTGCATCGGCTTGCACCAACTTGCTAGTGGGCAAAAAGGCTTCTAAAAATGGCGAAGCCTATCTCACTTATAGTGCCGACTCTTATGGTATGTACGGCCGACTCTTGCACTACCCTGCCGGCAAACACGCACCTGGCACTATGCGTCGCATCGTCGATGGCGACACGCACAAATACCTCGGTGAAATACCCGAAGCTCCCGTCACCTACAACGTGGTGGGCAACATCAACGAACATCAAGTGGCCATCACCGAAACGACCTTTGGCGGTCGTCATGAACTAGCTCCCAAAGACCCTATGGGTGGCATAGACTACGTGTCTTTGATGGCACTCGGTTTGCAACGCGCCAAGACAGCTCGCGAAGCCATTAAGGTGATGACCGATCTCGTGGCTCGCTATGGTTATTCTTCTGAAGGCGAATCTTTCTCCATTGCCGACCCTAACGAGGTGTGGATTATGGAGATGATTGGCAAAGGCGATGAGAAAAAAGGTGCCGTTTGGGTGGCGGTTCGCATCCCCGACGATTGCATCAGTGCGCACGCCAACCAAAGTCGCATCCATAAGTTTGACTTGAAAGACAAAAAGAATGTGATGTATGCCAAAGACGTCATCAAGTTTGCGCGCCAAAAGGGCTATTTCAACGGAAAAGATGCCGATTTCTCTTTCTCTGCGGCCTACTCTCCTGCCGACTTCGGTAGCCAGCGTTTCTGCGATGCACGCGCTTGGTCGCTCTTCAACCATTTTGTGGACGGTATGGACAAATATGTGGACTTTGTGGATGGCAAACACATCGGCACTAGCGAGGTGATGCCACTCTATTTCAAACCCAAAGCTCCACTAGAACTCTCTGACGTGATGAGAGCAATGCGCGACCACTACGAAGACACGCCTTTCGACATCACGAATAATGCTGGTGCAGGTACGAATGGTGCGCCTTATCGTCCTTCTCCTCTCACCTGGGAATATAAAGGTAAAAAGTATTTCAACGAACGTCCTGTGTCTACGCACCAAGCTAGTTTTGTGATAGTGGCTCAACTGCGCGGAAATCTCCCAAATGCAGTTGGCGGCGTGCTGTGGTTTGCCAATGACGAAGCAAATACCACGCCCTTTGTGCCCATCTACTGCTCACTCACCAAAGTGCCTGAATGTTTCGATGACGCTACGGCCAACGACCACACTTTCTCGTGGAAGAGTGCTTTCTGGCTTTGCAACTGGGTGTCAAACATGGTGTATCCTCGCTACGAACAACTCTTCCCCACGGTGGAAAGACGTCGCGAGAGCATGGAAAAATATATGACCGTTGCGCTGAAGTCGGCCGACGCTTCACTTTTGCTCACCTTGAAAGAACATCCAGAGAGATTTGCTGAAGAGGTGAATGCTTATGCGCAAGATTGGTCGAACACGTTGATGACCGACTGGAAAGATTTGGGAGAATATCTGGTGATGAAATTTAATGACCAGGTGGTGAAAAAAGAAACGCGCGATGGCAAATGGGAACTGACACCCGATGGCATCTGCGTATCTCCCGAACGTCCTGGATATCCCGAACAATATCGAGGTGTCTTGATTCGCGAAACTGGCGACAAATACCTCGTTCCTGAAAACAAATAGCGGTGATGGAGAGCTTGCTCTCGATGGTCTAGCCGGAAATGCTGTGCAGCACAATCTTCACAGCATTTCCTCGCTCAGACAAGGCCGCGCATTGCAGCACTAACACGCTAGCCTATGAATCAATTTGCACCCCACGATTTCACCGACAAGCGATTGATCGCTGAGTTTGGATTTGATGCACAAGACATTGCTGCTGCCACACTGGCCTTGGCGGAACAGGAGATTGGTCTGAAAGATTGGACGCCTTCTGCCGAAGACATTGCGGCTTTTGAACGTGTGCACGAACTCGAATCGCTCAACGAAGAGATGTTGAAAACGGACAATTTCCGCAATCTGCTCGTTTCGCAAGCTGCTGATATGCGCGTGGTGTTACTGCTCATTGCTGGCTGTGTGGTGATGATGCGCCGCGTCAAAGACACTACCGCAAAGTGGCGCAACGCAGACTCTCCATTGAAGCTGCGCACATCTATGCTCCGCTGGCACACAAACTGGGACTCTACAAACTAAAATCGGAATTGGAAGACCTTTCGCTCAAATATCTGGAGACGGAGGCTTACTATATGATTAAAGAGTCGCTCAATGCCACGAAGAAATCGCGCGATGCTTATATTGAAAACTTTCTTGCTCCAATCCACACGATGTTGCAAGAAGTTGGACTGCGCTACCACATGAAAGGACGCACCAAAAGCATCCACTCCATTTGGCAGAAGATGAAGAAGCAGAAGTGCGGATTTGAAAAGGTATACGACCTTTTTGCCATTCGCATCATCTTAGACTCCGCACCAAGCAAAGAAGTGGCGGAGTGCTGGAAGGTGTTTTCGCTGATTACCAACAAGTATGAGTCGAACCTCAAACGTCTGCGCGACTGGGTGACTGTGCCGAAAAGCAATGGTTATGAGAGTCTGCACGTGACGGTGCTGGGCCTGAAAACAAGTGGGTGGAGGTGCAGATTCGCACGGAGCGTATGGACGAAGTTGCCGAACACGGTCTGGCTGCTCACTGGAGATACAAAGGGGTGAAGAGCAGCGAAGGGGGCGTGGACTCGTGGTTGGCGGGCATTCGCACCGCGCTTGAAGAGGGTCGCGACCCGCACGTGGACGACCAGGAGGGACTGAAAGAAAACTCCATCTATGTGTTTACTCCCAAAGGCGACTTGTTTAAGTTGCCCGTGGGCAGCACGGTGCTAGACTTTGCTTATCTCATTCACTCCAAAGTGGGCAACCGCTGTGTGGGGGGCATCGTGGATGGCAAGAATGTGCCTTTGCGCCAGGTGCTTGTCAGTGGACAACGTGTGGAGGTGTTGCTCTCCAGCAACCAACAACCGCGCTTGGAATGGCTCAACATTGTGGTGTCGGGACACGCGAAGTCGAAATCCGTCAGTCGCTGCGCGAAATTAAGAGTCGCGATAGTGCGATGGGTAAAGAGGTGTTGGAACGCAAACTAAAAAATCGCAAATTGGAGTGGGACGAGAGTATCCTCAACCAGTTGATTAAGAAGTTGTCCTACAAAGAGGCTGGCGATTTCTATGCCGACATTCTTGAAAACAAGATAGATCTCAATGCCGCGCTCGACACTTATGTAGAACTGCAAAAGCGCGAGGCTGGCGTGGCCGAACGGGCTGAAACGAAAAGTGCAGAGGAATTTAACTTCCGCGATGTTGTAGAACCTATTTCGGGCGCGTCTGACGATGTGTTAGTGATAGACAGCAATTTGAAGGGAGTGGAATTTCAAATGGCGCGTTGCTGTCATCCGGTTTATGGGGATGAAGTGTTTGGCTTCGTGTCAGTGTCGGGGGGCATCAAGATTCACCGCGAAACTTGTCCTAATGCTCACGATATGCGGACGCGCTTTCCCTATCGCATCGTGAAAGCGCGATGGGCAGGTAAAGGGGGGCAGCACGTATCCGATTACGCTACACGTGGTGGGGCAAGATGATTTGGGCATTGTGAACAACATCACGTCAATTATTGCAAAGGAAGAGCACATTATGTTGCGTAACATTTCGATAGAAAGCAATGAGGGTTTGTTTTATGGCGAACTCACGGTGATGGTGGACGACACAACACAACTCAATGGTTTGATGAAGAAATTGAGAACCGTGCGCGGTGTGAAAGCGGTGAGCCGATAAGTACAACAACGATGTAATGACCGATTGGGGATACCCCCCCTATTCTAGGTGATAAAGCGCATCAACAACGATATAAAACAAAAAAACGCATATTTCCCTTTATCTTATACGATATTTTCGGGGTAGAATGAGTCATTCTTCCCCGAAATTTCGTATCTTCGCAGGCACGTTTTTGCCCGAGATGGGCAATCTTGTGAAATTACAAACTCAACATAGCAAAAAACGACTAAAAAAGTTTGGAGAATTGCTGAAGTTGAGTTATATTTGCAGCAAAGAATATAATCAAACAACACAAGCAATATGGAACAAGTAAAAAGAGTGTACACTTTCGGTAACGGACAGGCTGAAGGTGATGCTACAATGCGTGATCTCCTTGGCGGTAAAGGGGCCAACCTTGCAGAAATGAACAAGATTGGTGTGCCTGTTCCTCCAGGTTTCACCATCACCACCGACACCTGCAATGACTATTACAAAGTAGGTCAAGAGGAGATTATCCGTCAACTCACCGAACAAGTGGATTTGGCTATCGCGAAGACTGAGGAAAGTATGAACAACAAGTTTGGCGATCCTAGCAACCCTCTCTTGCTTTCTGTACGTTCGGGTGCTCGCGCTTCTATGCCAGGTATGATGGATACGATTCTCAACCTCGGTTTGAACGACACTGTGGCTGAAGGTCTTGTGGCTAAAACGGGCAACCCTCACTTCGTTTACGACTCTTATCGTCGCTTCGTGCAAATGTATGGTGACGTGGTGCTCGGTATGAAACCTGAAAACAAAGAGGATATCGACCCATTTGAAGCTATCATTGAAGAAGTTAAAGCGATTCGTGGTATTCACCTCGACAAGGATTTGACCGTTGATGAACTCAAAGACTTGGTGGAACGCTTCAAAAAGGCAATCAAGGACGGCACTGGCCACGATTTCCCCACTGATCCTAAAGAACAACTTTGGGGTGCAGTTTGCGCTGTATTCCGCAGCTGGATGAACGAACGCGCTATCCTCTATCGTAAGATGGAAAGCATTCCCGATGAATGGGGTACTGCCGTGAACGTGCAAGCTATGGTGTTTGGTAATATGGGCGAAACATCGGCTACTGGTGTTTGCTTCAGCCGTGATGCGGGTAATGGTGAAAACCTTTTCAATGGTGAGTATCTCGTGAACGCACAAGGTGAAGACGTTGTGGCTGGTATTCGCACACCTCAACAAATCACTAAAATTGGTGCACAACGCTGGGCTGAACGCGCTGGCATTAGCGAAGAAGAACGCGTGGCAAAATATCCTTCAATGGAAGAGGCTATGCCTGAAATCTACGCTGAACTCGATGCGCTCCAAAACAAACTCGAACAACACTATCGCGATATGCAAGATATGGAGTTCACCGTACAAGAAGGTAAACTTTGGTTCTTGCAAACTCGTAACGGTAAGCGTACCGGTACGGCTATGGTGAAAATCGCAATGGATCTTCTCCACGAAGGTATGATCGACGAAAAGACGGTTATCAAACGTTGCGAACCTAACAAACTCGATGAACTCCTCCACCCTGTCTTCAACAAGAAGGCTCTGGCTGGTGCAAAGGAAATCACTCGCGGTCTTCCCGCTTCTCCTGGCGCAGCTTGTGGGCAAATCGTATTCCATGCTGATGATGCTGAAGCTTGGCACGAAGCTGGTAAGAAGGTGATTATGGTACGCATCGAAACATCTCCCGAAGACCTCGCTGGTATGGCTGCAGCTGAAGGTATCCTCACTGCTCGTGGTGGTATGACTTCTCACGCTGCTGTTGTGGCTCGTGGTATGGGTAAGTGCTGCGTTTCTGGTGCTGGCGGCATCGTGGTAGACTACAAGGCTCGCACGATGACTGTTGACGGAGTGACCTTGAAAGAAGGTGATTTCATCTCTTTGAACGGTACAACAGGTTGCGTTTACGCTGGAGAAATTCAAACCGAAGCAGCTGAATTGAGCGGTGACTTCGCAGAATTGATGGAACTTTGCAGCAAATATGCAAAACTCCAAGTTCGCACCAACGCTGACACTCCTCAAGATGCAAAAGTGGCTCGTGACTTCGGTGCTGTTGGTATCGGTCTTTGCCGCACTGAACATATGTTCTTCGAAGCAGAGAAGATTGTTGCTATGCGCGAAATGATTTTGAGCGAAACAGCAGAAGGTCGCGAAAAGGCTTTGGCGAAGATTCTTCCCTACCAAAAGGCTGACTTCCTCGGCATCTTCCGCGCTATGGATGGTTGCCCCGTGAATGTTCGTCTCCTCGATCCTCCTCTCCACGAATTTGTTCCTCACAACCAAGCTGGTCAAGAAGAAATGGCGAAAGCTATGGGTGTAACCGTGGAATACATCCACCAACGCGTGAACAGCCTCGTTGAAGCGAATCCTATGCTCGGTCACCGTGGTTGCCGTCTCGGTAACACCTATCCCGAAATCACCGCTATGCAGACTCGCGCCATCCTCGGTGCTGCTGTGGAATTGAAGAAGGAAGGTCTTGATCCTCACCCCGAAATTATGGTTCCACTGACGGGTATTCTCTATGAGTTTGAAAACCAAGAGAAGGTGATTCGCGAAACTGCGGCTGCACTCTTCGCAGAAGAAGGTATGAGCGTAGACTACAAAGTGGGTACGATGATTGAAATTCCTCGCGCTGCTTTGACTGCTAACCGCATCGCTACTCGCGCTGAATACTTCTCATTCGGTACGAACGACCTCACGCAGATGACCTTCGGTTACTCTCGTGACGACATCGCTAGCTTCCTCCCCGTTTATCTCGAGAAGAAGATTTTGAAGGTAGACCCCTTCCAAGTGCTCGACCAAAACGGTGTTGGACAACTCGTTGAAATGGCTGTTGAAAAGGGACGTTCGGTACGTCCTGAGCTCAAATGCGGCATCTGCGGTGAGCACGGTGGTGAACCTAGCTCTGTGAAATTCTGCCACCGCGTAGGTCTCAACTATGTGAGCTGCTCTCCTTTCCGTGTACCCATAGCGCGTCTCGCTGCTGCTCAAGCTGCTGTTGAGCAACTCTAATAAAAGAACTTTAATCGCAGGAGTTTCCCCTCTTCCGATTGAGTCTAAAATAAAACTTCATCTGCTTCTAGAGAGGCAGATGAAGTTTTTTTATAACAATAATTTGATTTGGTATTTTCTCCCAATAGAGTGATTATACCCTAATCCGGTTCTGCGACATAGAGCAAGAAGGTGCCTTTAGCATGGACTGCAATGTCGGGACGAGTGGCAACGTTGAGAGTGCCTTGCCAGAGTTTGGTGAAATCGTAGAGCGGATACATCAAACCTTCTGCAGAAAAATAAGATGCACCGAAATTCCAAATCGAAACTTCCTGACCGGGATTTACAGACAAACGCTTGGTGTCGCAACAAGGATAGAAGGTGCCAAAGTCGCTCACCATCATCACATCGGCGTGCTCCTTAGCATAGTCCATCAACAATGCAAGATTTGCCAAAGCATGATCTTCGCGCTTACCTGTTGCTCCGAGAATCACAAACGAATCGCGTCTTCCTAACTGGAGACAATGATGAAATGTCTTCGACAAATCATTCGTTTCTTGTTCTGCAATGCGCACCACTCTATCTGCATAGCGTTCCATCACATTTGGAGCAATGGAATCACCATCTCCCACAATGACGTCGGGTTCAAAACCTGCTGCAACACAGGCATTGGCTGCGCCATCACAACAAGCTAAGAAATCGGCTTCACGTAGATAGCGCAATGCGCGTTCGGTGGTGGGAAAGTCCGGAGGCTAGAATAACTGTCATAAAGAATTATAGAAAAAACGTGTCTTTGAACCCAAACCGGTCATTTGACCGTTACGGTACTTATACAACTAAATTAATGCTGTGGATGCAACCGATAGTGAGGAAGAGTTTGATGAGATTGAGAAAATAACTGCATTAACCGCTACTGAATTTGCTGTTGGTGATGCAATTTTCGCCATTCTAACCATCCCACAACAGACATCACGAGATAGACGAAAAACAAACCTGCCCAGAAATAGTTGAGTTGCACGGCATACATCCCCACATATCCCACATTGACGACAATCCAAATGAGCCAATTTTCCATATATTTTCGTGAAATCAGCCACATTCCGGTGCAGCTCAACGCTGTGGCAAAGGCATCTAACCACGGAGTGGGCGGCACCGCAACAGGTATTCCCAAAAAGGTTGTTCCCAAAATCTGCTGCACATGACTCAAAAAAGCATAGAAAACAAGCAAAAGAACGACTGACATCACCAGCAAAATGGGATATTTCCGCGTTGGAGTGCGATAAATCAAGAACACTCCCTCGTCTGTCACTTCTTCTTTCTTAAAGAATATCGCCTCAACAGCCACATACAAATAGTAGGTAAACAAACCTGCCGTTGCAAAATTGCCTTGTACAAAATTGACATAGATGAAAGGCAGAGCATTGAGTGCAGACGCAATCCAAAATTTCGGACTAGCCTTATATTGCAAGTATACATAAGGAAAACCGAGTAGTGTGCCAATGAGCACCAAGGCACCATTCACCACGCTATCGGGAGAAAAGAAGAGTAGAAAATCTTGAATTGTAGTCATATACAAGAGAAGAAAATCCTCTTGGAAGAGGGAATTGTCGAAAGAACAAGCTGCCACTTGCGGTCAGAAAAGAGACTACAAGTGGCAGAAATCATAGATATAATAATTGAGTATCCTGCAAATGTGTTGCATCATACTGACTGCTACACCACTCAGCAAAGTGATAGTGCAAATTCATTCGGAGTCTGCAACATACTGCTGTGCAAGACACTCATTACACTTTAGAACTTCAAGGTGAGGTTCACCATAAAATTGCGTCCTGCCATTGGATAATACATCGAATAGCTCGTCACCTTGTTGTTTGCATCCAATGAAGTCACGGAATAACCATTCGTTTCGTACATCGCATTGAAGAGATTATAAATCGTTCCACCGATGGTGATTTCTTTGCAGCGACGCAACGCAAATGTATAGCTTGCATTGAGGTGCGACACAAAGTAAGCATCGAGAGAATTATCCTTCAGTTCGAGATTATCTATGTATTGACGACCCACATATTGCGAAGTCAAACTTGCGGCAAATCCCTGAGATTGTAGGAAATCACACTATTCGCAACTACAGAAGGAGAGAACGAAATCGTCGTAGTCTTCATTGTAGGTTGCGCCACAGACTTTTCCCAGTTCGCATCAGGGAGGTAAGGTGTGTAGTCCTTAATTTTATTTTGACTCAACGCCACATTTGCGTCCCAACGGAAGTGAGTATTGGGTTTCCAAGCAGCGGCCAATTCCACACCAAGACGATAACTCTTGTCCACGTTTTCAGAAATAGCCTCACCAATCTCATTCAAGCGACCATTGAGCACAAACTGATTCTTGTAGTCCATGTAGTAACCACCCACACTCGCCTCCCAAGTGCGATTAGCAATGCGATAGCCCACTTCATAGTCCATCAAACGTTCAGCAAGTGGAGAACGGGCATTGTCAAATTCCTTCTCATAGGTATTGCGCGTAGGTTCACGATGCGCCACACTGAGCGAAGCATACGCCTGCTGGTTGGGAGCAATGAGCCAAGTGGCACCCACTTTGGGGTTGAAGAAATGAAATTCCTCGTTGGTGTTGTGCACCGCCTTCTTGTCTGACGTACCATCGATGCTATAATCAATGTTGCGATATTGCAAATCGGCAAAGAGATTCAACTGATCGAACAACTTGTAGTTAGCACGCGCATAGATATTATAATCCAATTTCTTACCCGTGTTGTCGTAATATCTGCGCTGAGTGTCGAGAGTTCCCACGTAGTCTTTCACCCAATGCACTTCACCGAAGTGATTGTTGTTGAAATAGTTGAGCGCTTGTCCAAAACAGAAGTCGAAATCTCCATTCTTGTAATCCAAAGAAGCAATAGCTCCTCCGAAATTACCCTCCAGATTCTTGCGACGCACGATGTCAGTCTTGGAAATTTCCTTTCCATCAAGCACAAACGGTTTCAACCCAAAACTCTTCAGTTTCTTACCATTTTTATATTCCTCGTAATAGCCAAAACCATAGGTATAGTGCAAAGCGGCATTGAAATTCCAATGTTCGTCGATGCGTTGCGTGAGCAAAGCCTGCACATGCTGTTGGAAATAATAGTCAATTTGGTTGTCGTAGAAAGACTTCGTCGCCTTGATATACCCATTCGGGTTGTAAGTGCGGTTCGTCTTCAGTTGTTCTTTCGTGATACCGTCCCACGCGTGATAGGTGCGTTCCTTACCTCCAAAGCAATCAATTTGAAGGTGGTGCCATCGTTGATGTAACCCAATTGCGCAAAATAAGAACCTAGACGCGCACTACTGCGGTCACGATAACCATCAGAAGAAAGATAAGACAAACGGGCATCAAATGTCCAATGATTATTCAACAAGCCAGTTCCCACTTTCACCGTATTCTTCATACTGTTGAATGAACCAAACGCACCTGCATACAAGGCATAGGGAGTGGCACTCAAACGGTCGGTTGTCATATTCACACTCGCTCCAAAAGCTGCCGCACCATTAGTGGAGGTTCCCACACCGCGCTGCAATTGGATGTCATTGACTGAAGACACCAAGTCGGGCGTATCCACCCAATAGAAAGTATGTGCTTCGGGGTCGTTGAGAGGAATTCCGTTGTTGGTCACGTTGATGCGCTCACCCACCGTTCCGCGCACACGCAAACTCGTGTAACCGAAGCCGTTACCAGCATCAGAGGTTGTCACAACGTTGGGAAGTGTAGAAAGAAGGAATGGAATGTCTTGACCAAAATTCACCTTTTCAATCGCTTTCTTGTCCAGATTGGAGAAAGCAAGAGGAGTTTTTTGGGTAGCGCGATTGCTCACTACTTGGGCTTCACCCAAATTTCGCACGCGAGTGGTGTCAGCCTTTTGTGCTGACGCCATCAAAGCTGCTGCAAAGCAACTGAGGAGGATGGTTTTTCTCATTAGAAATGAATTTAATTACTACGCCGGCATTATCCGGATCAGTTATTTAGGGTCTGTTCTCAGCTCCGTAGTTATCGGGGCACCCCCTTAAATGCGGTGCAAAGGTAGCGAATTATTTCTAATTCTAGTACTTTGTCGCAGGTATTCTACTCTTTTCTGCGATTTACAACAAGAAATTGCTATTTGAAAACAAGAATATAGTAACTTTGTGGCAACCTTCGTCAGCTCACGATTCATTCTCGTCCGATCATCATTCATTGTCCTCAGTTCACGATTCACAAAAGAAAATACTACGCACCTCAACTCTATTGACACTCACCTTCAACCATAGTCTGTGATATCTATGAAAAAGAACTTCTCCTCTTTCTCACGCCAACAACAAGGATGGCTGCTGCTTGCCATTGCACTAGCCTGCGCGGCTTTATTGAAACTTCTGGTGCTTCCGCTCTTTTCTCCGTCTTCTCCATCAGCGGTGGTGAATTCTCCGCAAGAGCAACAGGAAGTTTTGGCTTTCGAACAAAAACGCCTGCAAGACTCTCTCGACCGTGTAAAGAAATGGACTGCCGAACGCGAAGCGCGTCAATGGGCTCGTGAAGAAAGGGAACGCGCCTACTTGCAACAACGTGCCATTTGGGATGCAGAAAAAGCTGCTCGCGCTGCAAAACGGGCTGCAAACCAAGCTCACTACGACAGTTTGATGCGCAGCCGTCCTCAAAAACTAACCAAAGGGATGCGCCTTGATGCCAACACAGCCGACACTACTCAATGGCAACGCGTGCCAGGTATAGGCACTGCTTATGCACAAGCCATCGTGCGCTATCGTCAACGTCTTGGCGGCTTTGTTTCGTCCACACAACTCCACGACATAGCTCAACTCCCTCACGACATCGACCGCTACGTCACTGTGGCTCCACACGCTGCGGTGCACCGCATAGCCATCAATCGCGCCTCTTTCAAAGAACTCCTCCACCACCCTTATCTCTCCTACGATCAGGTGAAAGCCATTATGCAACATCGTCAACGCATCGGACCATTGCGCGGCTGGGAAGATTTGCGCGGAAATCCTAATTTCTCAACTGCAGATTTTTGAGCGACTCCAACCTTATTTTTTTCTCTTTTTAGACTGGTGGGGGCAGGTTTTTTTCTAGAGATTCTAGTGGTTCTAGATGATCTAGTTCTACTAGTTCCTCTAGAAATTCTAGTTTCTCTAGCTCCTAATTGCACACACCAAAACGTGAGCAAAAAAGAATGACATCCACCCACAGAGAAAGCCTCAAGAAGTAGCCATAAACTGCATAAAGCAACAAGTACCGAGCAAAAGTTATGTTAAATCTATCCACATTTATGAGATTCTCCAGCATCAAAATGTGCTTTTATCTCAAAATTCATTATTTTTGCAAGTATGAAGAAGAGAACAATTTGGGGCATTGCCATCGCGATGGGCATCGCACTTGCAGCACTCATCGGCACGCAGTTCTACTATCTCAACGAGGTCGTGGAAACTCGCCGCAAGCAGTTTGACGAAAACGTGAAACGTGCGCTCTATCAGGCTGCCCGCAATTTGGAACTTCGCGAAGTGCAAGACAATCTTGAAAAAGAATTGGACAGCAATGAGCCCAAGCAAAATCAGCTGCAACAAAAGAGTGCTGCAGAAACAGCCAAAGCTCTTCAACTTGCTGATGCCACTGCCGATAGTGCGCAGAGAGGCAGTGCTTATCCCACTCCCATTCGCCTTTCCGACAGCACCGCCTTCTCCTCTGTAATGACCGAGAAGTTGCGTCAACGGTTTTTACACCAAAAAGACTTGCTCAACGAAGTCGTCTGTAAATGTCTCTATATGTCTGAGGATCGTCCCTTGGAACAGCGCATCCGACGCAGCGACGTAGACAACGCACTCAAAATAGAACTTCAACACAACGGCATCGATTTGCGCAAAGTGGGCTATCATTTTCAGTTGCTCACCGTAGATGGACAAGAAGTGCAACGATGCCCCGACTTTTCTACATCGCACGACGAAGCAATCTATCGCGAACCCGTCTTCGAGCACGGTTCACCCGCCCATATGGGATTCTTGGTCGTAAGATTCCCCGGTGCCAATGAATTCATCAAAAGCTCCACAAATTTGTTTTCCCCTCCATCGGATTTAGTTTTTTGGTGCTTGGCATTTTCATTTTCACCATCTACAGCATCTTCCGACAAAAGCGACTATCGCAGATGAAAACTGATTTCATCAACAATATGACGCACGAACTCAAAACTCCCATCGCGTCTATTTCCTTGGTGTCGCAGATGTTAGCAGACGAATCAGTGCAATTTAGCGAAGAAACACTACGTCGCAACTACAAAGTGATTAGTGATGAAACGAAACGACTGCGCCTACTCGTGGAAAAAGTGCTGCAACTCTCGATGTTTGACAATGCTCAAGCCGCCAATTTCAAATTCGACGAACTCGATGCCGACACCGTTGTAGCAGAAGTGGCCTCCACCTTCCAACTCAAAGTAGAAGCCGCTGGCGGAAAACTCGAAACACACCTCGAAGCAGAAGATCCCATCATCTTGGCCGACTCTATGCACTTCACCAATTTGATCAACAATCTTCTCGACAATGCCCTCAAATATAGTCGTCCCGACGTTCCACCCCACCTCATCGTCAGCACTCGAAATGTGGGAAAGGCACTCAAAATCAGCATCACAGACAACGGACTCGGCATCAAGAAGGAAAATCTAAAACGCATCTTCGAAAGATTCTACCGAGTGCACACGGGCAATTTGCACAACGTGCGCGGAGTAGGCATCGGACTCGCCTATGTGGCAGGCGTGGTGAAAGCCCACAACGGCACCATCACCGTGGAAAGCGAATATGGCAAAGGCACCACCTTCAACATATCGATTCCCCTTCTTTCTCCCTAGTCTTCTGCGCTGTATAACCATAAACTACGCGCTATCCGCACACATTTGCGACTAACATTTGTGGCTAGCATTCGACGACAATAACACTCGCTTCATTCATTTTATCAACTGGACAAAGAAAGGTCCAATATTGTGGCTAATCCCACAACAAACAAGCAATTATTCACCTATAAAACCCATACAACTATGACACTGGACGGAAAAATGAGAATCCTCCTTTGCGAGGACGATGAAAACCTCGGTATGCTCCTTCGCGAATATCTTCAAGCAAAGGGCTATGATACCGTGCTGTGCAGCGATGGTGAAGAAGGCTATCGCGAATTCTTGCGTAGCAAATACAATCTCTGCGTCTTCGACGTGATGATGCCCAAAAAGGACGGCTTCACACTGGCCAAAGAGATTCGTATGACCAACTCCGAAGTCCCCATCGTGTTCTTGACAGCAAAAACACTCAAAGAAGATGTGTTTGAAGGCTTCAAAATCGGTGCCGACGACTACCTCACCAAGCCTTTCTCTATGGAAGAATTGACCTTCCGCATTGAGGCTATCTTGCGTCGTGTACGTGGCAAGCGTCACCGTGAACGCACGCAATACACCATCGGTTCGTTCTTCTTCGATGCACAAAAGCAAACGCTTACACAAAATGGCGAAACGAAGAAGCTCACCACCAAGGAAAGCGAACTCCTCGGTCTGCTCTGCGCGCATATGAACGAAATTCTCCAACGCGACTACGCGCTCAAGAAGATTTGGATCGACGACAACTACTTCAACGCTCGCTCTATGGACGTTTACATCACCAAACTCCGTAAACACCTCACGGGCGATCCCGATGTGCAAATCATCAACATCCACGGCAAGGGTTACAAACTCATCGCCCCTGAATTGGAAGAAGGCAACTAATCGCTTCAAAAGTGAATCTATGCTGCACCAGAACATTTGTTTTGGTGCAGTTTTTTGTGCAGCCACGCAGTCTAGGCAGAAAATAGTGGCTTTATTCAGAACCTTCTCATAAACCGCCCCCACAGAATTTGCCCTTTGAAAACACACCACAGGCACGTTTACAAAGTTTGCAACGCAGGTTACGCGAATGCTCGAAACACCGAAAAGAAACATCAGAAAAAGAAGATACAACATAACAAAATCAAGATGAGGGTGAAAAACTAAAAATGATAGCCGAAAATAGAACATCGAAAACCGAAAAGCAAAAGACTACAATAAACAGTACAACAGTTCTCACTCACGGTATTCACCAGGGCAAAATTGAGCACTCGCTCTATAAGTATATACCCCAATTCGGTTTAAGGTCACCTCTTTTTTACTCAGGTCATAGCACACAACGATTCTTTCGACCTTGTTCTAAGGCCGAAGATTCATTGTTTCACGCAAGTATATTTTAGAAAAGTGTGAGCTGCTTCACCTCTGCTTCTCCCTCCATCTCAAACTCCATATTGATAGAGGGTTTTGTGTCGTAGAAAGCATAAGCCGCCATTCCTGCCAAAAGGTTGACAATAAAGTTTGAGACACTTCTGTGGCGGGTATGAACAATGTGTGCCACGTTTTTAAGCATATCGTTGATGGTCTCGATAATACTCCTTTTACGGAGCATAATTTTGTCGTACACATCCATTAAGCGGTTCTTCATATTAGTGCGTATTCCCGTGACGATGTGAACTCCCCTATCGAAGAGAGAAGCAAAAAGTGATTGGGAAATATAACCTTTATCGGCATATAATTTTCCGAATAAGTCCTTAGTCAAGTTGTTGAATACCTCAGGATTACGATCATCCACATTGGCTTTGGTGAGTGCAAAGTTGAGTAATTCTCCTCGTTCATTACACAGCAGATGCAGCTTAAAACCATAGTACCATCCCATCGTACTTTTCCCTTTATGAGCATAGCCCTTGAAGACACGATTAGAATACTCGCGCTTGTTTTCACACACGGGAATACGTGTCGAATCGATAAAAGTAATCCCTGTACATTCTCCCATCAGAGCTAGTTTAAGGAATAGCAAAAGTGGAACTGCCACTCGTGGCATACGTTCCACAAATCGGGTATACGAAAGTAGGTTGGGAAACTCATCTTTTAGTTCTCGACAGACGTAGAAGAGATAGAAATGTTTGAAATTGCGAAACGTATTGCTGTGGAACAAGACAAGAATGGTAATCATTTCTGCATCGCTCATTCTTCCCTTTCTATTGCGAGTTTTAGGGGTGTTTGGAGAGGGATTTGAAAGCGAAAGTGCTTTTTTGTTCAATTCCAACTCATATTCTTTGCAGAAATCGTCTGCAATACAATAAATTTCCGTAACTTTGCTGATAAGTTTCATAGAGGATTGTTTTATCGTTATCTGTTTGGTTATCAACAACAAATATACGAAAAATAATCCTCTTTTTTGGCTTTTGTTGAAACTATTTTAAGGCAAAAACAAGTCTTACTTATCCCGAATTGGGGTTATATGGATGGATAATGGCACAAAGAGGGAAAAAATCGCAGAAAAGTGCTTTTTCACCTTCACCAACCAATTATTTTGCAACACACAGATGACAAAACAGCCAGTCACAATCAATCAATCATTAGATGCTGAACTGGGGGAGAAACTCGTTTTTACAGCATCTCCTTTTGAGCTTTGATAGAGATGACCGATGGTGTGCAACAACATTCGTGCTTTGCCCTAGCCTTTACCATCCCCTTATCGCGTGCGTTTTCGCACGCGCACGCATACGCACGCGTTTCAACCGCAGTTTCATTTTTTTGCTGTCACAAGTGTCACACCACCTCCTCACAAGCCGCTCATTTACTCGCAAACAACACATCGTTTTCACCAAAACAACACATCGTTTTCACCAAAACAACACATCGTTTTCACCAAAACAACACATCGTTTTCACCAAAACAACACGTCGTTTTCACCAAAACAACACGTCGTTTTCTATAAAACAACACGTTACTTTCACCAAAACAACACGTTACTTTTTCCGTCCAAATGAAGCAAATCGCCCTAGCAAAAACAGCAGAACCTTAAATTATATATAAAATTCACTATAATCCACAGTCAATCAGAGCATTACACAAATGCGTGTGACACTTGTGACAGCAAAATATCAAAAACTCCGTGTAACGCGCGCGCACGCGTACGCGAGAGAACGAAGGGAAAACATTTTTTAGCATCATTTTTCGGCCTACAATGCAGAAACATCCGCTCCCTACTTTTGGCTCATCTTTGCCATAACTTTTGCGTCGCGCTTACACGGCATTTTACGAAACTATTTAGCGAGGCTTCCGTGATTTTCATTTTCTTCTATCGTAATTCTTTCGCATTCCACCAAAGAGAAAGATGAAAAACAATAAATCTACATAAAAACACCATCAAAATGGCAAGTCTACTTGGCTAAATCAAGGATTATTTCTAAATTTGCTCTCGGAAAGTTATTTCTTAGTCAATGGACAGCTTATCTTTCACGCTGGTACAAAGACTCCTCTCATTCATCCAACAACAACCCTCGTTTTCTCCCTACAAACACTCGCCATCACTTTCTCACTGACGCTGGATTTTTAGTGTGAAACGAAATCCCTATTCCCCCTTTATGAAACATTCTACTAAAATGCTCCTTTCCGCCTTGTTGCTTTCGGGCATGGCAGTGCCATCTGTCAGCTTTGCTAGCAAGGCGAACGTTGAGGCTTTACTGCAAAAAGGCGGTCTGTTCATGCTCAAAAACAGACGCTCTGGCTTTTATGCCAGTGTCAATGGCTCAACAAATGACGTCGTAGGTGCATCTAAACGCTACGGCAATGACATTTACAGCCAGATTTGGATTGTCAAACCTATGATGCCAGGTCACTACTATGTGAGCAGTGCACTCAATTTGAACTACCTCAACGACAAACCAGAAAAAGTGTCGGGCAATATGCTTCCCCTGCAAATCTTCTACAGTGGTGGCAACGCAAGCGACAAAGCCAATACGAACTATGTGACGATTACGTGGAGCAACAAAGCCGAAAAATACGAAAATCCCAGTTTCAGCGATGCTAACGACAAAACTAGTCTGAACGAAACCCCCAGTCATACTATGGCGGGTTGGTACGCTAACCGAAAAGCTACCCCTGACGAGGGTTCTGACTGGGAACTCATTCCTGTCACCAACATCACCACCGAACAAGTGCGCGCCAATGTTGCCAAAAGATTGGGTGCAACAGAAAAGGTGGAAAATGGCTGGTACTATCTGCAAAACATCGGCGTTGGAGTTAATCTCACAGCAAGCCTTACAGCTCCTAGTATCACGGGTTTGCCACAACAAAACAATGACTATTCGCAGTTGTGGTATCTCACCAATGTAAACGGCCGATACACCATTAAGAACGCCCTCAACGAACACTATATCATCGGGGTGAGCGACGCAAGTCAGAATTATCAAACAGGTTCTACTCAGTCTACCTTTTCCTTCAACAGCACAGGCGATGAGTATGCACCTTCTTTCTACATCAAAGACCAAAGCGGTGTGGTGATGAACATCAACGGAGGTACCAAAAATCGCTTTGTCGTGGTATGAAAACGACCCAGCATCTAAGTGGTATCTCATTCCTGCAAAAGTCGACGAAACAAAATTGGCTGAAAAGCGCGGCAATGCCTCTGAACTGAAAACCATTAGCAGCTATGGTTCGAGATATAACGAAGTGCTCGACAAATTCTTCAAAGACAAAGCACGTACCACTTTGAAAGATGAATACGCTTCTCTTTCAGACGAGGCACTCACCAAAGCTCTCAACGAGACTACGGCTGAAATTATGGCAAAATTTCCAGCTGCTCCCAAAGATTTCCCTGCAACTCTCGCCAAGGTGGTACTCAAGGTGAAGAACAACACTTGGACGCACCGCGAGAAAGAATTCCGTGTCTACGACTACAAACCTTATTCTGATCCCAATAAGTGGAACGCAGATGAATTTGTGGGCACTGGCTATCAATTCAGCCCTCAAACAGGTCCTACGGGTATCAGTGTGGAACGTGGCGAACCTGTTATGCTGTTTGTAGGTGCACAATCACTGAAAGGCAACACGAATCTTAAAGCAATGGTGTGCCCCGAAATGAACGTGACTGGTCCAACCTACGACCTCAAACCAGGCTTCAACTTGATCGTGTCTGACGAGAAAGGCCATTTGTTTATCGACTATCGCATCACAAGTGTAAGCACGCAATTGGCTACCGTTCCTTCCATCCCCATTCACATTGAAGGCGGACGCGTCAATGGTTATTTCGACATCACACGCGGACACACCAACAAAGATTTTGAAGATATGTCTAGAACGATTTTCAAGGATCCTATTGTCCACTTGAAGAATAAATGGTATCAGTTTAATGTGCATCTCAGTGGTGTGAGAAAAGAACATTCTGAATCCCTGAAAGGACTCAAAGGTGGCGCAAACTTTGTTTATGCCGATGGCGTTCCCGCTGGTATTCAAGGAGTGTTGCAACGTTGGGACACTCTCGTGACAGTGGAACACAACCTTATGGGCATCGATCAATATCTCGATCGTTTCAACTGTATGCTCTCTGCATCAGCATCTTCTAAAGGTAACCCCTACGCCTCTACCTACGGTACATATTACCCTGGCACTGGCGACTACCTCAATCAGGCTAAGTTTACCCAAGGTTGGGAAAACGACGAAGGTGCTCCTATCTGGGTGGTGGCACACGAAACCGGACATATTCACCAAAAAGCCATCAATATGGCGGGTGACACGGAAATGTCTGTGAACTTCTTCTCACAAGTCTACTCTTGGTATCGTGGTAGCAACGTGGGTCGCGGTCGTCCGCTCTCTAACCCCATTGAGTCTTTCCACAAAGGTCAGTTCCGCGATGAATATGAGATTTGGATGCGCTCTCGCTTGTATTTCCAACTCTGGATGTACTATCAATTGCAAGGACATCATCCTAACTTCTTCCCCGAAGTGTTTGCACGATTGCGCAAGACTCCAATGAGATACTCCACTGACGAAAGGAATCCTATCAGCGGCCTCGAAAACTACTTGCGCTTTGCTATGGTCTGCTCTGACGTGGCTAAAGAAGACTTGAGCGAATTCTTCGATTTCTATGGTTTCTTCAAACCTGTGAAGAACCACAATACGGGTGACTATCACGCCAACTGGTTCACCACCACGCAAGCTGACATTGACAAGGCAATTGCGCATATGAAACAGTATCCTAAGGCGCACCCTGGTATCATCTTCATCGACGAACGCATCGAAAGACTTCCTGCCATCTATCCTGGTGCTCCCAAGGGCGCATTCCGCGTAGCAACTTCTCCTGATGCGACTCCAGCTGATGCGAAAGAGGTAGGTGACGTTGGTTTGTACGCCACTTCACCAATGACAACGAAGCTCAGGCCTACAAAACTAAGATCAGTGGCAACCACATCACAGTGGATCGCCAAAGTGGTAGAGGTGCAGTAGGCTTCAAGGTTTACGACTTGAAAGGTAAGTTGAAACGTGTGTCTAACACCTTCAAATTCGACATCCCTGCAGATCTCGTAAAAGCTGGCTACTTTATGACGATTGCTCACGGTAACGGTAAGGAATCTATTGCACTCGACCCCAATGGCGTTGCGAAAAATTTCGTATCAGAAGACAGACTTCTCACAGGTATCTCTTCTGTCACCGTTGAAACAGACAACAATGCTGCCACTGAAACTTACGACCTCTCTGGTCGCAAAGCTGAAAAGGCGCAAAGAGGTGTGGTGATTGAGAATGGTAAGATTGTGGTGAAATAATCACTCATATCACCCTTATATTGTACAAAGCGTCCTCGCGAATTAACAGTTCGTGAGGACGCTTTTCTTTGGCTCTATTGAGTTACTTATTGCATTCTGTATTGCAATTGCATTCAGTGCCAAAAACAAAATCTCCGAACAACGGCGATTCGCTGTTCGGAGAGAAGGTGTGATGAAGAACTCGACAGGTTCCCATCTTGCGAACAAACACTTTCTTATCCGCAGTGGAAGAATCGTTCTACAAGACGCGCCATCTCTTTAGGTTTATCTTGGAGTTCAGCACGCAAGGTGAGGTCCTGGTAATTGCGAAGTTCTTGTGCAATGCCGTCAATCATAGAAGGCGAGAACACATTTTGGGCTTCATAGACAGCGCGCTGTGCAAGAAGGCGGTCGGCAGAAGCCACACAACTGTCGGGCAAAGTGGCCAAACCTGCAAGACGGTCTGCGTGTTCTGCAGCGTGGATGTTTACATCTACATAAGTTTGTTCCGCAACTTCGAGTGCATTGGGCATTTCAAAACCGTGACGAGCGGCTACGCAGATGCCTGCAAGGAGTTGATACACATCGGCAGAACCATCTCCATTTCTGATTTCCACCGTTTGTTTGAGAGACGTATCAACATTCTGTTGTGGTTCCAGTGGATTTGCCAAATGGCACATATCTGTTTTAGCAGTCCATCCGAGCGGCACGCGAATGAGCACAGAACGATTGCGGTCGCCCCAGCATACATTGGTAGGTGCTTCTTGGTGGGGAACAAGACGGAAATAGGAAGTGGGATTCTTATTACCAAAGGCTGTGAGACTGGGGGCTAAATCAATCAAACCAGCGATCATGCGGCGGGCATCGCTGCTCAACGTTCCATTAGTATCGAGCATCTTGTTGACGCCATTTTGCATGATGCGCATGTGGATGTGAAGTCCCGAACCTGCCTTCCCGGTGGTGATTTTGGGAGCGAAGGTCACATTGAGTCCTTCTTGATAAGCAAGATTGCGAATGATCCACTTGGCAACAACCAGTTGATCGGCTGCTTGACACACGGGAACGGGCAAGAATTCGATTTCTCCTTGTTCATAGACCAATTCGTCTTGCACAAAATTGCCTACTTCGGAGTGGCCATATTTGATTTGACCTCCAGCACGGGCAATATAGTCCATGCACTTCACACGGAAATCATTGGTTTTGGCGAAGGGTGCAGACTCGTGATACGCACGTTGGTCTACTGCTGGATAGCGTTCTTCGTCGGGCTTAATGACGTAGTATTCCAATTCTCCCATTGCTTCGAAATCCATGCCTGTGGTTTCTTTGAAAGCTCGCGCCGCTTTGATGAGCGTTTGTTCGGGAGAAGAAGAAAGAGGTTGTCCGTCTTTGTCGAAATAGGAACAGAGCAAGCAGAGTGTTGAGATTTCTGCAAAAGGATCAACAAAGGCGGTGGAGAAACGTGGCACGACATAGAGGTCGCTACTACCGGCTTCGATGAAACGAAAAAGGCTGGAGCCGTCTACACGCTCTCCACAGGTGAGCACGGTGTCGAGATAGTGATAGTCAGTGATGACGAAATTGAGTGTTTTGAGGCGTCCATCTCCTGCGGTGTACAGGAAATTGAGCATTCTAATGCCGTTTCGGCAACAAAACGAAGAATGTCGGCCTTGGTGAAGTCTGTGGCGGGTTTCTGAAGATAAGCCACTAAGGCGTTTGCATTGTAAAAGGGTGCTGTCGTTTGTGACATGGTAGTGATATTTAGGTGAATGTTCTGTTTTGCAATGAATACAACGTTAGTTTGTGACTACGAATATAAGAATAAATTCTCGGACTCAATCATAAATCCTTTTATTTCTCATAAAAAACGAGATACACGGTGATGTGTACCTCGTTGATTGCTTTCAGAAACAAGATTAAGCCTCTGAAGATGGGACTAGAATATGTTGAAGAACTGTCACTGCCGCTTCTACACTAGGTACTTGCTTGATGCGAAGGAATCGTTTGCCCTTCTTTTCTCCAATCTCGCAACGGCGCATCTGCGCGGGATGGAGGGCAAAATCAAGGATTTGCTGAAAAATTTGGCTCTTATAGAAAGGACTTTCTGCATTGGCCACAAAATAAAGGGTCATACTGCCGGCTTTGAGCACCAAACGCTCTGCACCACAACGACGACCTTGGCGACGCAAGGGCACCACGCGCAGGAGTTCTTCGGCTTCGGCAGGAAGTTCTCCAAAACGGTCTTGCAGTCGCTGACGGAAGGCAGTAATTTCATCATCTGTTGCAAGTCCATCTAGTTCGCGATAGAGCAACATTCGCTCACTGGCTCCTGGCACATAGGTTTCGGGGAAATAAGCTCGGAGGTCGCAATCGACATTGCACTCAGCCACAAAACTATCACCTTGTTGAGCCGTGTTTTGTTGCGCAAGTTCTTCGGCAAAGAGTTCTCCAAACTCTTCATTTTTGAGTTCTGCAACGGCTTCGGCCAATATCTTTTGGTAGGTTTCATATCCCAAATCGGCTACGAATCCACTTTGTTCCGCACCGAGGAGATTTCCAGCTCCACGAATGTCGAGATCTTGCATGGCGATGTGAATACCACTTCCCAAATCGGAGAAGTTTTCAATGGCTTGCAAGCGACGACGACTGTCATCGGGCAACAAACTCAAAGGGGGTGCCATGAGGTAGCAGAACGCTTTGCGACTGCCGCGGCCTACTCTACCACGCATCTGGTGGAGATCGGAGAGTCCGAAATGGTGTGCGTTGTCAATGAGTATGGTGTTGGCGTTAGACACGTCTATCCCGTTCTCAATGATTGTTGTTGAAAGTAGAACATCGTATTCGTGATTGACAAAATCGACAATCACTTGTTCCAACTTTGAAGGCTCCATCTGTCCGTGACCGACAACGACACGAGCATCGGGCACGTGCTTACAAATGAGCGACTCGATGTTGCTCAATGAGGATATGCGATGGGTGACGATGTAAACTTGGCCGTTGCGACTGAGTTCAAAATTGATGGCATCGGCTATGATTTCGTGACCAAAGGTATGGATTTCGGTCTGGATGGGGTGACGACTAGGGGGTGGTGTGTTGATGACACTCAGATCGCGTGCTCCCATGAGCGAAAACTGCAACGTGCGCGGAATGGGGGTGGCGGACATGGTGAGGGTGTCAACATTGACTTTGAGTTGTCGGAGTTTTTCCTTCACACTGACCCCAAACTTTTGTTCTTCGTCGATGATGAGCAGTCCGAGGTCTTTGAATTTCACGGACTTACCGATGAGTTTGTGGGTTCCCACGAGGATGTCTATTTTTCCTTCTCCCAAATCTTTGAGCAAGGCTTTGGTTTGCGCTGGAGTTCGCGCTCGTGAAAGATAGTCTACGCGAACAGGGAAGTCTTTCAAACGCTTGAGGAAGGTTTTGTAGTGCTGCAAAGCTAAGACGGTGGTGGGCACCATCACGGCGACTTGCTTTCCATCGGTGGCGGCTTTGAAGGCGGCACGAACGGCGATTTCAGTTTTTCCAAACCCAACATCTCCACACACCAAACGGTCCATAGGACGCGGACGCTCCATGTCGGCCTTGACTTGCTGCGTCACCTTGAGTTGATCGGGGGTGTCTTCATAAGGGAACGAACCTTCTAGTTCGTGCTGCATAAATCCATCGGGAGAGAAGGCATATCCTTGTTCTTGACGGCGGCGACTGTAGAGGAGAATGAGGTCACGCGCAATGTCTTTCAACTTTTCCTTGGTGCGTCCTTTGAGCTTTTCCCACGCTCCAGTGCCGAGCGTGGAAAGACGAGGAGGTTCTCCTTCCTTTCCTTTGTATTTCGACACTTTGTGCAACGCATGAATGGAAACGAAGATGGCATCTCCTTTTTGATAAGTGATTTTGATGACTTCTTGCATCGTACCATCTGCACCTGGAAGTCGCACTAAACCAGCGAATTGCCCGACGCCGTGATCGACGTGCACCACATAATCACCGGGTTCGAAGAGCATAATCTCCTTGAGCGTTAAAGCGATTTTGGCATTGCGCGCGTGGTCGGAACGAAGGGAGTATTTGTGGAAACGATCAAAGATTTGGTGGTCTGTGAAAAGGGCTATTTTTCCCGTCAAATCTTCGAATCCTGCGTGAAGTGTGAGATGAACTGGGGTGAACAATGTGGAGGACGACTCATCGCTGGCTGTGGACGAATGGGTTGCGATGTGGAGTTTCTCTCCTTTGGGCAAGCGCACTCGTGGGTGTCGAAGACGTGCGTTGTTGCAACTCATTGAGGATGTCGTGCAAACGCTCATTTTGCTTTTCGCTATCAGCCAGTACATAGGTGCGGAAACCTTCTGCCGTGTGACGTTGGAATTGTTGGAGAACAAGGTCGAAGTTTTTATGAAACAAGGGCTGAGGACGGGTGTGAAATCCCACGCGCACCACGTTCTTATCGAGCGCTTCGTCTGTTGTTTTGTTGGTGGATGCGGCAACAATCCATTGCGGATGTTGATACATACCACGCAATAGCGTTTCTCCCGAAATGAGTTGGTGAGCTGCAGAAAATCTTTCGTGAGCTTCAGCGAGTTCCATCTCAGAGGTGGCAGCTTGTTCCGCAACAGCTTGTTGCGCAAATCCTTCTTCAAAGATTTTCGTCACAACATCTCCTACAAACTTCAAATCTTTTGCCACAATCGTGGTGTGTTCAGGCCAATAATCGGTTACAGCTACAAGTCCTCCCACACTGCTTTCTGCCTCTACGTCGGGCACTATGCTGATGCTCGAACAGACGTCTTGCGAGAGTTGTGTTTGTACTTCAAAGGTGCGGATGCTCTCGATGTCGTCTCCAAAGAAATCAACACGGAAAGGATATTCTGAGGAGAAACTGAAGATGTCGAGAATGGAACCACGGAGTGCGTACTCTCCTGGTTCATACACATAGTCGCGGCGTTTGAAGCCCAAGTGCTCTAATGCTTTGACAAATTGTGTGACGTCTTGCTCTTGCCCCACACTCAGTGTGAGGGTTTGTTCGTCCATCGCTTTGGGTGATGCCACTTTTTCTGCTAATGCGGCTGGGAAGGTGACCACAAACAAAGCATTTGTTGACGAACATTTCGAGGAGTCTGACAACGATTTTGTCGAAGAATTTTTCGAAGAATGCGAAGTACCAAATCTTGTGAGCTTTGATAAGACATCGGTGCGGAGAATCTCGTTGGCAGCATCACGATGTCCATATTTTACCGCGCGGCGATAGGAAGAAGGGAAAAATAAAACAGATTCGTCTCCCAAAAGTTGTCGCAAATCATTGTAGAAATATCCTGCTTCTTCCTCGTCATTCAGCACGACCATAAAGAGTCCTTGCGCAGTTTGCGCAGTTGCAGCCAACATCACGGGTGCAGCAGAACCTTGCAACCCATCGAGAAAGACGAGAGCTTGCTGTTCGTTCCAACACTGTGTAAGTGCTCTAACACCTGGATGATGCTGAAAGAGTTGAATCAATTCGGATAGTTGCATAGAAAAACAATGTAAAGAGCATCAAAATAGAGATCTTCTCAAGGAAAACTTTCGCGATGAAAAATCCTATCAATAAAAAGATTCTCAAGGAAATCCTTCGCGATGAAAGTTCCTGTCTACGAAGAGATTTTCAAGGAAATCTTTCTCAAGGAAAACTTTCGCAATGAAGAGATTATCAATGAGTACTTTCTTGATAAAGAAGAACGGAGTCGAGAGATACAAACTCCCAACTCCGTTGTATTAGATAAAATCTGGAAAACAGATTGTATATGTTTGCGACAAAAACAAATTCAAGATTTAGAATTTGTAGCGGTTGTCTTGAATCTTAGCATTATGACGGAGCACAAAGAATGTAGCTTGACCCAATGCTTGCATCATTCCTTGCTGTTGCTGTTGCATTACTGCCTTAGCGTCAAACTTCTCTGTTGAGATGTTCTTGCGATCGATAACGCGAGCAATGTACGCACCACCTGCACCGAACACCATGGGAGTGGTTGCTCCCTTCTTGGTAGCAGCGATGGCTCCTGCAAGTTTGGGTTCGTTTACTCCGACTGCAGTAGCAGAGGTTTGACCTGCAAAAGTGAGATTTTCGACATTTTCTACGACAGCTCCTTTGGCTTTAGCCTGAGCCACAGACTTGATGCCAGCATATTTCTGTTCTGCCATCTGAGCCAATTTTCGCGTTTCACCAAAAGCGTGAGATAATCCTTCACTTCTTTGCTGTCCCAAGCGTAATAATCATCATCGTTTACCTTAGACAAACCGACTACCAAGAGGTGGTTGTTGGCTTCACCCACTTGATAGAGCGAAGAAACTTCACCTTCTTTGGCTTCATCAAACACCCACTTCACAGCGTCTTTAGAACCACGTACTCCTGGGTTGTAGCCATCGGCACCGATGTTGCGTTGAGAAGTCGTGAAGTTGTTTTGATCTACAACACGATAACCTTCCTTGGGAGCATTCTTCACCAAGTCGGCAAGAGTGTGATTCGCAGCAAGGAAACGATTCATCTTACTTACTGCAGCATCATAAGTAGCTTTTGAGAAATCTACGGGAACTTTCACCACAGCTGCAGTGTACTTTGTCTTCATAGCCTTGCGATCGAGCACTTGCAACACCACTTTCATACCTTGCATCTCCATCACAGCATATTGCTTTAGAGGAGCACTGAGCAACGTCTGCACAAATTTGAGATTATCTCCAGAAAGTTGGGGATTTTCAAACTGTTGTGCGTTAACCCACACAGAATCACTAGGAACACCAGCTTTCTTTGCGAGTTCTGCAAAAGAAGCACCGCTATTGAGTGCCTTAATCATTGAGTCTGCGCGAGTAGTTGCTGCCGTTGCATCTGCAGCTTGCACAGGAATCGCACGATATAAGATAGAGTCAGGTGACTGAGATTTATTCACAAGTTTCACGATGTTGATCGTGTTGTCTTGCGCATTATATTGAGGAGCATTCAACTGTCCAGGTGTCATCTTTTCCAATTCTGCCTTCACGTCAGCGGGGAAAAGATTGTCAGAAAGTGAAAGTGGAATATCCACGTAGTGCATCACGCTTTTAGAACTGTTGACGAGCGTTGCGAGGTCACCACCAGCTTGCATCTTTTGATAAAGTTCTTGCATCTTGGTGTCGAGTGCTTTGCGGTCTGCTTCACTAGCCGTCACTTCTACATCAATATATTTGAGATTGCGTGACTCTTGATCCAGACGGAAGATTTCCTTGTTAGCCTTGTAAGCCGTTTTCAAATCTTCGTCAGTGATTTTCAAGTCCTTTTGAGGAAGCGTTGCATAAGGGAAGCTAGCTACTTCAGCGGTTGAAGCCATAGAACGAGCGTCATACTCCATCTTTGCAGCGACGGGGTTGGTGGTAAACGAACGCATGAAAGCTGTTTGATACTTCACCATCAACAATTCACGACGCAATTGCTTTTCTGTGTAAGCCCAAAGCTTATTGATTGTTGCAATTTGTTGCGCAACCTCAGGATTAGTTTGTTGTCCTTGCATTGCCTTTGCCTGCTTCAAGAAGTTTGCAAAGCTGTATAATCAAAGCGACCAGTAGGTTGCATAAACATTGGCACATTTTGGAAAGCTTGAGCAGTACCTTCTTTAATCGCTTGCTCCACTTCCTTGTCTGTCACCTCAAGACCTAGTTTGTCTGTTTCATGCTTGACGAGTTCATACTGAACATAGTCATTCCAAACCTTATCGCGAATTTGGTCTGTTTGTTCATCTGAAAGACTTCCGCCCGAGGTCAACTTTGCAACTTCTGAGGCTTCGTTCACCATTTCATAAAATTCTTGTTGCGAAAGGCTATTGCCATACACAGAACCAGCGTTGTTGCTGGAATTTCTCAGCACAGACAAGGTGTTTTGGTCGAGCACCATGGTGAGGATGAAAAGAAACATGCCCACACCCATGAGACCAATGATCCATGAACTGCTTCTGATTTTTTGTAATGCTGCCATTATCTATTTTGTTTATTGTTTTTATTCTCAACACGTTAGCACCCTTACAAATCACAAGGGTACAGATTTGGGGACAAAGTTACACAAAAAACCTCAAATAGAGGAAGATTGCTCACGAAAATAATGTTGTAGTACAGAGATTTATTGTAATTTTCTTCGAAAATGATTCACCTGAAAAGCGCAAGCACTCACCGCTCATCAACCAAGAATCAACGCCAGACAGACGCTCGCTCTGCAACATCTCACTACTATAAACATTGCCTTAGCGAGTGAAACTATTGCAACTCCATCAACTCCGAAGGAACGGTGCGTCGCAACACTTCCACCATAGGTTTAGGAGAAAAGGGCAAAGCATCCACGGCTTCTCTCACCGTTGTAGCCGCTTTTTCTGGATGGTTATTTTCTTCACTCAAGTGACACAGCCAAATGCGCTGCGTCACAGGGGTGAGATGCGTGCGCAACGCTGCTGCAGTGAGCACATTCGCCAAGTGACCGCGCCCACTCGTGATGCGATCTTGAAGATATTTCGGATAGCGTCCATTACTCAACATCTCCGTGTCATAGTTCGCTTCAATCACCAAGTATTTTGCACGTTGCACAAAAGGAATCATCTCATCTGTAAACTGACCGGCATCGGTAATCAAACAAAAAGTCGGCAGTTCCACACCCTTTGCAGCGTCCATTTCCGCAGATTCGGGAGCTATCAATTCAATGAAATAGCCATTGTTGTCATTAGAATCGTGTGGCACCGTAAAAGGAGTGATGCGAAAATTCCCCACCTCAAACACCTGATTCACAGACGTGACACAGCGCAACTCTGCCGGTATTTTCTTTGTCATAAATCGATTGCGGTCGATGCCTTCGTGCACACGCTGTGAGGCATATACCGGAGTGCGATAGGTGATTGCCATCGGCCCCACCGCCTTGATGTGATCCGTATGATCGTGCGTCACCACAATCGCTGCAATTTTAGGAATCGAGAGTCCATAATTACTCATGTAGCGTTTGAAAGCGCGGATACCAATCCCTAAATCAATCAGTATTGCCGTGCCATTCGACTCTAAATAATAGCAGTTACCAGAACTTCCGCTACCAAAACATATAAATTTCATAGAATATCTTTGCGTATATAATAATGAAGTGCACACACCTGCTTCTCCCACTAAAACGGCAGCCCCACAGCAAAGTGCAAAGCCAAGTCGCGCGACAAATTGGGAGAAAACATCGGGTAATGCCCACTTCCACTAGCCACAGCCGGATTGATAGCCTTCATCCCTCCATCCAAACGAATGATGAAATAGTTGAGATTCAGTCGCAACCCCAGCCCATAAGCCACAGCTATCTGTTTGTAGAAGGTGTTGAAATGAAATTGCCCATCGGCAAAGTCCACATGATGACGCGTACTCCACACATTTCCTGCGTCAACAAAGGCCGCTCCCTCAAATTTCCAGAAAAGCGCAGCACGATATTCCACAGAAAAGTCCAATTTTAAGTTTCCCGTTTGGTTGATGAAATCGATATTTCCATCGCGTCCCACATATCCTCCAGGCCCCAAAGTGCGCACATTCCAGCCGCGCACAGAGTTGGCTCCACCGGAAAAATACCGCTTCTCATAGGGAATTATTTCTGAATTGCCATAAGGTATCGCCACCCCAAAAGCAGCGTGCAGCGCAAGCGAACTCGCCTCTGTAAATCGGAATGATTTGGAATAATCGAAGTCAAATTTCACATATTGCGAGAAGGGGATATTGAATATGGCATAAGCATCATTCGCATTCTTATGGATATCGAGCACCTTCGCCACCCCATAGAGCAAATTACCAGCCGTTTCCACATTTGCTTTGATTTGATACCCATCCGTTTGGTTGAGCGAACCACCATTTCTCCCACGCAGAGAGTTGTAAACTATGCCGTAAGCAGAGCGCATAATGAAAAGATTTTCATAAGAATTGCGCAACACGGCATAGCGTGGATTATCGCCTTCCAAATAGTCGCGACGGAAAGTGGAGGAAATCCACGGCATAAACACATAGTTGAGCGACACAATGTCGAAGCGGTGCAACAAATTCGGGTTGCGATGCGCATTCCACGTGGTAGCCCAAGTACCAGTGAGCAAACGCCGATAAAATTCGGGACGATTCTGCGAGTTGTAAAGCAAAGAAAACTCCGTGACGCCTCGATAAGTGCGAAACCTACGCTCTCCAAAATAGAGTGGCAACGAGGGGATTCTTAACGCAGCCTCAGCCCCATATTCTAAATAGTTTTGATTGACATAGCCTTGCAAACGACTAATCGTTTCATACGCTCCACGTAATTTCAGAGAGAAACTTTCTGCCCCCTTAAACAAGTTGCGATGCGTATAAGTAAATGAAGCTGCACCTCCCAAATCTCCTGCCGTGTTGGTGCCTTCTATGTCGAAACTCACTCCTTGCGATTTTGCCAGCTGCACCGCCACATTCACATCCACCGTAGAATCTCCCACTTCGGGCAAGTTGTAGTGGATGGTAGAAAAGTTTATCGCTCCCAAACTATTCAAATTTTGGTAAGAATACTGCGTGGCTAAATCCCGGTAAAGACTATCGGGCTCGATAAACAAATGGCGCGCATACACTCCGCGATTGATGCGTTGCCCATTGTGCGACACAAAATAGAGTTTTCTGTAAAACGACGTGTCGGCTTTTGCCTCTTCCAACGCATTTTCTTGAATTGTCACTTTGCCAATGCGATAGCACTGATACGCCAACCTGCCCTCCACTTTTGGCGGAAGCAGTAGACGCATAGTCAAATCCACAGAATGGCTATTGACGGTGGTGTCTGCCGTGAAAGAAATGAACTCATTGTTGATGTTCATATATCCCGCATTCTGAAGTTGTCGCACAATGCGCGATCTCTCTTCATTCAGCACTCCCAAATCAAGCGGCATTCCCTTGTAGAGCAAAGACGCTGCCGAGTCGCGCTCCACCTCTTTGCGCACGGCTTCATTGTCAAACTCGCGATAGACATTGACCACATAAGCACGCTGACGCGGGTGCATCGTATAGTGCAAATGCATACGTCTATCGTGCACCGTAGAATCCACCGAAACAGTTGCCTGCAAATAACCTTTCGCGCGAAGTGCAGAAGTCAATGACGCCTGCGAATAGCGCATCAACGCAGGATTGTAGACCACAGGGGCTTCTCCCACACGGTGCATCAAACGATTTACAAGCCATCTATCGTTTGTTCCTGACAAACAATAGATACCTAAGGGCACTTTTACGATACTCAACCACCGCGAATTGGGCTCCTGTCGCACATAAGTTCTAAAATCCGCAGGAACGACTTCTGCCTGATCACTACGCAAACTTACCGTCGACAACAAACAACGGTCATCGGGTATGAAACGCGTAGCCGAGCACGACGATAATATCACCGCTATGCTAAGCAAAGAAAGCACTGATACGCTTGAATTTGCGCACAGCACCTATATATATATGAGGATTTATTGCAGAACTTCACTCAGATGGTCTATTTTTGATTTGCAAAGATAGTTCTTTTCAGAAAAAGCGCGTACTTTTGCAGCATCTTTTTCATCTAAAAAACCACACAACAATATGATTGGCAAAAATCGCATCAAACAGATTCGACTGCTGGCGCAAAAAAAACACCGCGATGCTGAACAACTCTTTCTGGCTGAAGGAGCGAAAGTGCTGCGCGACCTCCTCCCACTGTTGGAGTGCAAATTGTTGTGTGCCACTGAAGAGTTCCTCCACGATTGTGCCCCTCAATCATTGGAGCGTGTGGAAGAAATCGTCACCATCACGCAGCGCGAACTGGAACAAATGTCGCAACTCAAAACACCGCGCGCGGGTTTGGCGCTTTTCCGCATCCCCAAAATGGTCGATGAAGCGACCCTCAACCATGCGGCGCAACACCAATTGGTGCTGGTGCTCGATGGAGTGCAAGATCCCGGCAATCTGGGCACCATCATTCGCATAGCCGACTGGTGGGGCATCGAACACGTGGTCTGCTCTCACGACACAGCCGATGCCTTTGCGCCCAAAGTCATTCAAGCCACTATGGGAGCTATTGCTAGGGTAAAAGTGTCGTACGTAGATTTACCCCAATGGCTCTCGGATTTGCCCCACAACGTAGCTGTCTGCGGCACCTTCCTCGATGGTCAAAACATCTATGACGCTCCTCTCCCCCACTTTGGGGTGTTGGTGATGGGAAACGAAGGAAAGGGTATTAGTCCTGCTGTGGAAGCCACGGTGAATCAACGCTTACTCATTCCCAGTTTTCCTGCACACCGCCCCACCAGCGAGAGTCTAAATGTGGCCATCGCCACGGCCGTTGCCGTTGCCGAGTTTCGCCGGCAAGTTTAACCCACGGTCATCCCCCAAATCGGTCATTAGACCATAAAAGTGCTGCTGTTAATGGAAATGACTACTTCTTGTCAGCTTTCATTTTCTCTTGACGCTACCCCACTCTTCTCTCCCTCATTCATCGTTTTCCTATGCTGCAAATCATCATTTCTGCTGCTCTTTCCCTCATTCTAGCTTGTTGTGCATTGATTTATGGTCTGTGCCGCACATGGAGTTTTCGCAAACTCTCCCGTCTCGTACGCCAGCAAGCCCAAACGCCCTTACCTTTTGTGGCGGAACTGGCAGGAAAAATCAATACTCCTTTCCACTCGCGCTCTGTACGACCTGAAATCTCTGTCATCATTGCCACCGAGAACGATGACTGGTGGATGGAACGTCATCTTGCGCAATGGTTGCAACAAAAAACGACCTTTCCTTATGAAATCGTAGTGGCAGATGCTTCTGACAGCGAAGACGAAACACGCAACATTGTACAGAGATTTCAAAACGATCACCACAACCTACGCTATACCTTTGTGCCACAATCGCATCGCAATTTGCATCCACGCAAATTAGCTTTGACACTTGGTGTGCGCTCTGCTCGCGCTCCTTGGGTGGTAGTGGTGACACCCAACAGTGTGCCAACTTCCGAGAATTGGTTGGAACGCATCAAACAACAATGCACCGAAGACTGCGATGTCGTGTTGGGCATTGTGGAAGCCACTTCGGAGAGCGAACAACGCAAAGCACAATTCCAAACTAGGGAATGGCAGGCCTGCAATTTCCGTCTGTGGTTGAAAAAAACTCCGGCTACCTGCGATTCCACCAACGTTGCCTTGCGCAAGTCTTGGGTCGAAGAACAAGGATATTTTGCCCAAAGCCTTGACATTCCCTTCGGAGAATGCGCCCTTTTGGTACATAGTGCTTCCCCAGACCGTGTAGCACTGTCGCTACACCCCGATGCAGCAGTGCTACGTCCGCTTCCCGACGAACCATTGTCGCAAGAAACAGCACAACGTGAAGCACGCGCCCTGCGCGATCGCCTTGCACAACGAGGGGTGCATCTGTTTCGCAGCAAAAGCGCAGCCACTTTTTCGTTGTTCATCGGACTTATTGCCTTCCTTGGAGTAGGTATTTTCCGCATTTTTCAGAGTGAGCCAGAGGCCAACAACTGGTTGAATGCAAAGATTGTCCCACTCTCCTTTGTTGTCTACGACTACTGGCAAATTCTTTGGGATGGCATTCCCACGCTCATCCTCATATTGCTCATCATCCAGCCTTGGTGCAGTCGACGCGTCATCACACGCTTGTTTGCCCATCCCACTGATGCACAAGAATAACCCTACCCCTTGCCATTCTTTCTTTTACAAAACCCTCTGGCTTCATTGTTGGAACTAGTCCTCCCCTCACTGGTCTACTCGGCATCTTCCCTTTATCAAACACCGAAAGGCGGTGCTGCAACACCTTATATTGCAGCACCGCCTTATTGTTTGCAGACGATTTTCACATCAACAAAAAAAAACCAGTAGGAACAAATGTTCCAACTGGTTTCAATTCTCTCAGTTGCCCTAATTAGGGCACGTAATCCTTAGATTACTTGTAGCTTTCTGCTAATTATTTTGCAGCAGCAGGAGCAGCAGCAGAGTCAGCAGCAGCAGGAGTAGCAGCAGAATCAGTTGCAGTAGAGTCCTTAGCAGTAGAATCGTTAGCAGAAGAATCTACAGCAGTAGTATCAGTAGTTGCAGGAGCTTCAGCTTTGTTACCGCAAGAAGCGAAAGAGATAGCTGCGAGAGCTACGAACATGAAAACTAACTTTTTCATTGTCTTTTGAGTTTAGAGTGAAACAATCAATTGCTATTAAAACAATGCAAAGGTACGTACTATTTTGAAGCTAGCAAGTGTTTGCCCATTTTTTTTGTAGAAAAAATCACTTTACCCCCTAACTTTCTTTCATACACCCCATTTTTCGCAATTCGACATTACATTTCCGATAGATTAAATTAGATTTCCTCTTCATTTTTCACGCTCAAATTAAAGTTTTACTGAAATCAAACAGATCTGTAAACTAGAAGTTACTCAAATTCCTCCTTGCCATCCATTTGACAAGGTGACTTTAACTCACGTGCGCGCGTTACGTGCGCGCGCAATACAGAAAGTTTTGTTTTTTTGCTGTCACAAGTGTCACACAAGGAGAAAAAAATCGGGAGATAATGAGAAGTAATCAGTGGGGAAACCAGCAAAAAGTGGGAACAAATAATGCTTATCGATGCCGTAATCAACATTTTTAGAGGGAGCAAAAGCATCCTACTGTTAAAAACCGCATAAGCACATCATATAAACCCCTATAAGACAGAACTTTACAGAACTTCTGTGACACTTGTGACAGCAAAAAAGTAAAAATTCCTGTTATGCGTGTATACGCGTACGCGCGAGAAGGATCGGAGAAAGTTTCTTTCACAAATTGATATTCAGCTATTCTTTTCTTTCCTCCTTCGTTGAAGGGAAGAAAAAACGAGCCGTCATTTTCATTAAAACAAGCCGTTGTTTTCATCAAAACGAGCCGTCGTTTTCATCAAAACAAGCCGTTGTTTTGCGACAGAAATACAGACAATGCGACAAGACGTCAGAGAATCATTGGCCAAAATCGGATTTGGCACAGATGTTGCAAACATACTGGCCATATTAGTCATTCATCATCAATAAAACGCTGACAACATGGCCACACAAAAAGGACACATCGGCATCACGACCGAAAACATATTCCCCGTTATCAAGAAATTCTTGTATAGCGACCACGAAATTTTTCTCCGCGAAATCGTAGCCAACGCAGTTGACGCTACACAAAAACTTCGCACCCTAGCCAGTAAGGGCGAATTCAATGGCGACACCACAGATGCGAAAGTGTCGGTGAACATTGACAAAGAAGCTGGCACACTCACCATCAGCGACCAAGGTATTGGTATGACGGCAGAAGAGATTGACCGCTACATCAACCAAATCGCTTTCTCGGGTGCTACTGACTTCCTCGAAAAATACAAAGACGACGCGGCCACCATCATTGGCCACTTCGGTTTGGGCTTCTATTCTTCGTTTATGGTGTCAAGTCGTGTAGACATCGTGACCAAGAGCTACCGCGAAGGTGCGGAAGCTGTGAAATGGAGTTGCGATGGTACTCCAGAATTCACGCTCGAACCAGCCGAAAAGGCGGAACGAGGCACAGACATCGTGTTGCACATTGACGAGGAAAAATAAGGAATTCCTCGAAGAGGGTCGCATCCAAACTTTGCTTAACAAATACTGTCGCTTCCTCCCCATCCCCGTAGCCTTTGGCAAAAAGAAGGAGTGGAAAGATGGTCAACAGGTGGACACTGCTGAGGACAACGTGATCAACGACACGCACCCTCTCTGGACAAAGACGCCTTCTACCCTGACTAATGAGGATTATCGCAATTTCTATCGCAATCTTTATCCCATGCAAGATGAACCTCTCTTCTGGATTCACCTCAATGTGGACTATCCTTTCAATCTCACGGGTGTTTTTGTACTTCCCCAAGATTAAAAAAACAACATCGAAATCCATCGCAATAAGATTCAACTCTATTGCAACCAAGTGTTTGTCACAGACTCTGTGGAAAACATTGTACCCGACTTCTTGACACTCTTGCACGGGGTTATCGACAGTCCAGACATTCCCACTCAACGTGAGCCGTTCTTATCTCCAGAGCGACCGCAATGTGAAGAAGATTTCGCAATACATCACCAAGAAGGTGGCCGACCGCCTTTCTTCTCTCTTCAAGAGCGACCGCGCTCAGTTTGAAGAAAAGTGGGATGACCTCAAACTCTTCATCCACTACGGCATTCTCTCTGAACCCGATTTCTACGATAAGGCGAAAAAAACTTCGCTCTTCTCAAAGACATTGACGGTAAGGCTTACACCTACGAGGAATATCGCGAAGCGATCAAGGAGAACCAAACCGACAAAGATGAGCAATTGGTGTGTCTCTACACCAACGATCGAGAAGCGCAATTCTCTTACATCGAAGCTGCGAAGGCGAAGGGCTACAATGTGCTCTTGCTCGATGGACAACTCGATGCTCCTCTGGTGAGTCAACTCGAACAGAAGTGGGAAAAGACTCGCTTTGTGCGCGTGGATGGTGATACTCCCGAACGCCTCATCCCCAAGAAGGACGAAACGGTGAACGAAGCTGACAAGGCGGCAAACGAAAACTTGACTTCGGTGTTCAATGCGGTGTTGCCACAAGTGGAGAAAGCGCAATTCCACGTAGAAATTTCGGCTATGGGTGCGGCTTCTGCGCCTGTGCTCATCACTCAGAGCGAATATATGCGTCGCATGAAGGAAACTGCACGCTTGCAACCAGGTATGGCTTTCTATGGAGAAATGCCCGATATGTACAGTTTGGTGCTCAACACAGACCACCCGCTCGTGAAACAAGTGGGCGAGGGTGTGGTGTCGGCTACGGGCGAAAAACTTGCGCCTATCGATGCCGAACTCCGCGGTTTGCAAGCACGTCGCACTGCGCTCGAAACTGCGCAAAAGGATTTGAAGCCTGAAGATGTGACTCCCGAAGAAAAGGCGGAACTCGAACAAGTGAACAACGACATTGCTGCGCAATACACACAGCGCAATGAGGCGCTCGCAGATTATGCTCGCGAAAACAAAGTGGTGTCACAACTCATTGACCTTGCACTCTTGCAAAATGGTCTGCTCCGCGGTGAAGCGCTCAATGCGTTTGTGAAGCGTTCGGTGGATCTCATCAAGTAAATTAGTTCTTCATAACATGCAGATTGGGTAGTGGAGAGGGTTACGGCCTTTGCTCCACTGCCTTCTTTGCTTTTTCATATTTTCTGAGCATCATGGTTTTACTCAGTATTTTCAGCCTACTCTTTTCGTTGTGGACGTGCCTGCCGTGGACGCAAGACACGAAGACGTTGCAAGAAAACAGCGCACCTTCTGTCCGTATGCTAGACTCATCAGATCGTTTGCCACAAGGGGTGGTGTGTGCTGTTGCAGATGCAGCGGAGGTGCAACGACTTCTTGCTGATAAGTCGCTCAAGACTCCGCTAGATTTTGCACGCAAATTTCTGGGACGTCCTTACGTGGCGGCTACTTTGGAGGTGGCAGACCCAGAACAGGTGGTGGTAAATCTCCAAGGTTTGGATTGTGCTACTTTGGTGGAGACGAGTCAAGCACTGGCGATGACGCGTCGCGAAGGGAAAACGGACGTGGCGAGTTACACACGAAATCTGGAGAAAATCCGTTATTTCGATGGAAAGAATCGGGGGTATACCTCGCGTTTGCACTATCTGTCTTTTTGGATGGCTGATTTGACGAAGCGCAAAGTGGCAAAAGAAGTGTTGCTGCCTCAAACACTTACTCAACCATTGGAGATTCATCTCAACTATATGAGTACGCACGCGAATGCTTATCCTTTTCTCAAAAATCATCCTGAACGTGTGCGCGAGATTGCAGGCTTAGAGCGCAAATATTCGGGAAAAGTGGGTCGCTTTCTTCCGAAATCGAATGCAGGACTTTCGCGCCAACAGTTGGGGGCTATTCACGATGGCGACATCATCACGGTGGTGACGCAAAAAGCGGGATTGGACTACTCTCACCAAGGTATTGCTTTTTGGGGAAATGATGGAAAACTCCACATGCTCCACGCTTCGAGTGAGCGCAAACGTGTGATTGCTGACGAGCGCACTTTGGAGGATTATCTAAAAAGGATTTCGCACGCTAAAGGCATCCGCGTGTTTAGAATCCGCAACTAGTGATTTTAGAAATCTAGAAGTTCTAGAGGTTCTAGTGATTCTAGCTTTTCTAGTGGTTCTAGGGTCTAATCATCGTCTAGCAATGCCCGAGCCACGCTTGTCGTTGCGAGCAGAAAGGGGGCTGTACCCCTCTAACGTCTAATCTCTAACGTCTAAAGTCTATAATGTCTACTTCTACCATCTGTGCTGTTTCCACCGCTCCGGGCGGTGCAATTGGAGTGGTTCGCGTGTCGGGATCACAAGCCATTTCCATCACCGAGCACATATTTCGAGCCGTCAATGGCAAACCACTGAGCGAACGCAAAGCAAGTTCGCTCACCTTTGGGCACATCGTCGATGAAAACAACAAAGTCGTCGACGAAGTGTTGGTGAGTCTTTTTCGCGCTCCCCATTCCTACACAGGAGAAGATGCCACGGAAATTTCGTGTCACGGTTCTTCCTACATCCTCCAGCGCGTGGTGCAGTTGCTCCTTGCCGCAGGTTGTGAAGCCGCTGCTCCTGGCGAATTTACGCAACGCGCTTTTCTCAACGGCAAGATGGACTTGTCGCAGGCTGAAGCCGTGGCAGATGTCATTGCTTCCACTACTGCAGCGAGTCACCAAGTTGCTATGAGCCAAATGCGCGGTGATTTCAGTAAACAACTTGGGATGTTGCGCGAACAATTGGTGCATCTCACCTCTTTGCTCGAACTTGAATTGGATTTTTCCGACCATGAAGATTTGGAATTTGCCGATCGTTCCGCGCTCGATGCCATAGCTGCGCAGATTGAGAGCGTGACACAACGTCTTGCTGACTCTTTTGCCACGGGAAACGTGTTGAAAAACGGTCTTCCAGTAGCGATTGTGGGCAGTACGAATTCGGGAAAATCTACGCTTCTCAACGCATTGCTCCACGACGATCGCGCCATTGTGAGCGATGTGCACGGCACAACGCGCGATGTCATCGAAGACACTTTCACGCTCGGTGGCACGCTCTTCCGATTTATTGATACAGCAGGACTACGCTCCACAGAGGATGTAGTGAACAAATGGGTATTGCACGCAGCCGTCAAAAGTTGGAAGAGGCTAAAATTGTGCTTTTCGTGGTAGATGCCACACAAGTGGCTTCGCAGATGGAGGCACTCGGCACGGAGATTCTCGAAGCGATGAACGGACGTCCGTTGGTGGTGCTTTTCAATAAGGCTGATTTGCTGGAGGAAAAAGCGATGAATGATTTACTCACTCAACCGCTGGCGCATTGGATTTCGGGAGTTTCTCTCTCTTCTCAACAAGAGCCGCCGATTGTAAAATTGTCTATCAGCGCAAAAGAGGGACTGGGTCTTGACACGCTCACCGACACCCTTGTTGGTTTGGCGCAAGAAAACACGACTTCTGCTGGCGACATCATCGTGACCAACGCGCGTCACTATGCTGCGCTCACTGCTGCGCTTGCCGACATCCGCCGTGTGCGTCAGGGTCTTTCCACTCACCTTTCAGGCGATTTTGTGGCTCAAGATTTGCGCGAATGCCTTTTCCACCTTGCCGAAATCACAGGTGGTGCAGTGACCACTGACGAGGTGTTAGGCACGATTTTCAAAAACTTCTGCGTAGGAAAATGATTCCAGATTACCAACGATAATCAAGCATCACCAAAACTCACAAAGGCGCTCATTATGAGTGCCTTTTCTTTTGCCCTTTCTGTTCATTAGGCATCATCTGTTGCCGTTCTTTCGCTGTTTTTTGTACCTCATTTGTACCGCACGCTTCTCGCCAACCTTTCAGCCCCTCGCGTATATACCGAGATGCAGGACAAAGTGAATAAAGGCTGACAATAATTGACGATAGTGGACAAATAACGTCGAAATAATAACCCCAATTCGGTTTAAGGAAAGCAAAAGTGCTTTTTTGTTCAATTCCGGTTCATATTCTTTACAGAAATCGTCTGCAATACAATAAGTTCCCGCAACTTTACTGATTAGTTTCATAGAGGATTGTCCTATCGTTATCTATTTGGTTTTCAACAACAAATACACGAAAAACAATCCTCTTTTTGAGCTTTTATTGAAACTATTTTAAGGCAAAAAACAAGCCGTTCTTGTCCCGAATTGGGGTTAAAGATAACAAAACTTGCAGATTTAGCAAAGGATTTAGACCATTATATTACTGAATGACAGATGATAAACATCTTGTTAAGGGGCGACAAACTAGTATTTTTATACTTTCTCGCAATAAGGAACATCATCATAATATTGCGATATTACAAGACCATATTCCTTTGCTTCCTGAATCTTATCATAACTAATATGAGAGATTGCGTTTACAAAGCAAAAAATAGCTTGTCTGACTGTTCTAATAAGATTCATTGAAATCTCTTCAAAATCTTCTCTAGAGATATACAAAACAGTAGATTCATCCTCCATAACACCTTGATCAATAATCTGAATGGATCTATGTTCCATAGCATTCCTTACCATCTGCAGAGATTTTGTCTCTTCGGCTTGAAGGAAAGAATCACTCCCCCCATATATGTCGTTTCTAATGAATAATAGTCCCGCTAAGGATATCACTTTTGTATAACTTAATATCTCAGGTCTTAGTGTCCTTTTTTTCTTGTCGCTATACCAAAAACTATTGAAGGAAATGTTTTTCTCTTTAATACCCAAACTTAAATAATCATTCAAGGCAAAAGCTATCTTGTCTAGTAGTGAATATAATGATCTAAAAGCAGCTTTGGCTAGTTCTACGTTGTATGAATAGTTTGAACACTGATAGTTGTCTAGTAAGATTACATTATCATCAGAGAAATGACAGGAACCTGATTTTTGAAAGTACTCGTACAACATATATCTAGCAGATACGTATCCTTGTTTAATCTCATTCAGCATTGATATTAAACGAAAGCTACTTTTCTCTTGCCCCTTGGGGGTAAAGATAGACTCACAATACAGGTTGTCTTCTTGAGCTAATTTCGAATGAGAGTTCACATCATTATAGGCGTTCAGCCTCAAATAATGGTCATTCACCCACATAGAATACATATCTTTCTCCGTTTCATTGTACACATAATTCTCATCAATTACTTTAAAAGGTGTGTTTAATCGCTCTATTTTTTTGTACAGTTCTAAAGCCGAATGACTTGTCTCTGGTTTATCAAGAATTGGTTTTAGAAACTCTTTTGCTTTTTCTATTACAAAAGGCTGGGTTCGAATTTCGTAGTAACCATACATATTGCCGAGTGAAAATCCAATATTGAATTTCCATATGTAGTCATTAGGCATTAGTGTTCTTGCAAGAGAGTATGAGTGCAAGGCATCCTGATGACGACCGATATGGTCGTATACATTTCCAAGATGAACATAAGCCTGATACGCACAACGGAGAGCTGTAGAGAAAAGACTAAGCAACTTTTTTTGCATAATTCCATTAACAACGAAAAGGGTCATCCGATAATAATAGATTTCTTTCATTGCTATGTGATTATTGTACATCGCTTCAGAAGGAGCATACAGCTGGCACTTCTTCGTACAATAAGCATGCCCCAACATATAATAGGACATAAGTTTGTCAAAAGTATTAAGTTGACCTTCTAAGAGCCATCTTTCAATTGTATCAATCATACTATCTAGTTCAGAGACGTCTACTTGTCCAATCTTAACTTCTTCAATAAGTTGACTATACACTCGAAGTTTGTCAGATATCTCTGTAACTTGTGATTTTCTTAATGTCTCTGTCATATCTCCCTGCAATTTTCTATTGTCTATTAACTTTGTCGAGACGTGGTCTTGACTTGCTCTAGTTCACTCACAAAGCGTAGCCCCACTCCTGCTTTCTCAGAGAGGTCTATTTGTGTCAGTTTATATTTCTTGCGCATCTCCTTCACATACTACGCTATGATTGTCCTCACTACCATCTTACATCAATTGCTTAAAGTTCCACACTCAAGGCATATCATTGTGCACTGCACACTCCGCTCAAGCCATTATATACCTTATCAGTGGCAAATATAAGAAATATAAATTATTATACCCCTTTTCGGGGATATTATTTCCAGTAAAAGAAGAAATTATGCCCAATAGGGAGTGCTATGACATTTTCCTACGCATCATTTTGCTTTGATATGCTCCGAAATGGGTAGTTTTGTAATGAGCAAGGGTGCTAAAAATAAATGAGAGGTATTGTAATTAGCTGACTAACAGACAATATCGACAAAAAGAAGATTGAAAGAGTGAGAACTAAGTCATGCGATACAAGCACATAACTACCTATAAAAGAGTTAGATAGAACTGATTTTTTATTTATTTTAGGGTGCCTTGTACCGATTGAATGGCTAATCAACTAAGTGATAGAGGGGTAATGATGTTGCATCGGCAAATGATTTGTTGGGGCAGAGCATCCTCTATTGCAAAAAACACCCACAGAAATTGATAAAATCAATAAAGGCGTTCAATACGAACGCCTTTATTTTTGTTTATACTAATCTTTGGGTAACTCGAGAAATCATTCATTATCCATTGCATCCCAGAAGTCCATGTCCATTTTCATGACTTTGAGCACCTTTTCGGTTTGCAAGCCAAAACCATAATCATAAATATATTCTGTCAACTGCTGACCATTTATTAAGATAATGGTAGGCGTTCCATTCAGACTTTCCACAAAGTCTATTGCTCCTTTACTGTAGTCTGAGGTAGTGATAAACACTCCTTTCTTTGAGGGCGTCCCAGCAACAGCACCCACGAAGCTTTGAACTTCGTTACGATTTACTTTATTGTCCAAAGCATATCTCTTAGCTTGTATGGAAATATGATTGAAGCCTAATATATCTTCTTTGATAAAACCATCAATACCACCGTCATTTGATAACTTCGTAACGATACCTGAGTTCTTGACTTCCCCACCATATCCCAAAGTCTGAAGTAACTTGACAACCAAACGCTCAAATTCTTGTGGATGCTTACTTAATATAGTAGCAAGAATTTGAGATTGTATATTCTTCTTTATTCTATCATAGGAATCCTGTAATTCTTCTTCAGGTGTTCGTTCTTCTTCCTCAATTTCAGCAAAAAGGTTTGAGTTGTGCTTCTTTTCTGAAGGGTTCTTCAAACTTTTTGCAAGAACCGTTTCCTTGATAAACATTTTTAATTTCATCTTCCTTGCACGAAGAAAGCATAGCTGATCCTCTCTCACTGATTTTTATAACTCCCTTTCTGAGGTTTTTTTCTACAAGACCTGCAATAAAGAGATAGGACAAAGCCCACGAAAGACGACTTGTGAAAATGCCGCCATTTCCAGAAGGAAGCCTAGCTAGAAGCTCATCCTCGGTCAATTGAAAGAACTTTGCCAAAGGGTCACGCAAATCTTTAGCTCGCATCACGTTTCCCGTTTGCAATTCTTTGAGTGCTGGTATTTCTATTTCGTTATATTTAGGTATCATGACAAGAAGTTATGGAGTTTTTCATTATAACCTACAACCACTATTTATTCCTATGCAAGAGGGGGAGGACGTAGTCGCGCAAAGGAGTGGAGTCTACAGACAAACGAGAGAGTTCGTTTTCAGCTTCTTCAAAGTAGGAAACGATGCGTTGCTGACAGCGATCTGCCACATTGTAGCGCGTGTAGACGGCCATAATATCATTGATTTTTTCGGATTCTGAAGCATACAAAACCGAAGAGTCTCCTACGGGAGTGGAAAGTTTTTGCAAGAAAGTCTGCGCTTCATCTGCTGACATCTGTGCAGTGGCAGCGTGGACGAGGAATGTCTTTTTTCCACAAAGGATGTCGCCTCCGATTTTCTTGCCAAAGACTTCGAAATCTCCGAATGCATCGAGATAGTCATCTTGAAGTTGAAAACCTAATCCCACTTTTTCAGCAAAGGAATAGAGTACATCGCAATCATCGGCAGGAGCATCGGCTAGAAGTGCCCCCATCTTGGTGGCACAACCCAACAGGACGGAGGTTTTGAGACGAATCATCTCAATATATTCGGCTTCGGTGACGCGTGTGTCTTGTTCGAAATCAACATCATATTGCTGACCTTCGCAAATCTCTAGTGCACTATTCGTGAATAAGCTCAAAGCTTCGTGCCAACGACCGATGCCAGTGGAAGAGATGAGTTTGTGAGCGAGCAAAAGCATAGCATCTCCAGAGAGAATAGCCGTGTTGTCGTCCCATTTTTTGTGTACTGTTTCACGACCTCTGCGCATATCGGCACGATCCATCACATCGTCGTGCACCAGAGTGTGGTTGTGATACATCTCGATTCCCACTGCTGCAGAAAGCGCACGAACATAGTCTTCTCGATAGAGACTATAGGTGGTGAGTAGCAACATGGGACGCAGACGCTTTCCTCCTCCAGCAAGGATATATCGGATGGGTTCGTACAAACCTTGAGGACGTGCGGGATAATCTAAAGCTTCGATGGCCGCTTCTATGTGTTTGAGCATTGGCATGGTGGTGAGATTTTGGCAACTCACGCTTGTGATGGTTAAGCATAGCTCCATTTTGCGCTGGGATTACACGCCAAAAGAAAACTATGCGATGCGTGAGTGATGAAATTATAATTTGAACAAGCGTCTTGCGTTTTCGCAAGTGATGCGCGACACTTCCTCGGGTGATACTCCGTAAGTTTCGGCTACTTTGTGGAGGATGAGTGGGATATGCGCGGGTTCATTGCGTTTGCCACGATAAGGTGTGGGTGCAAGATAGGGGGCATCTGTCTCGAGGACGATGCGCGAAAGGGGAATTGTGGTTTCTAGCACAGCGGGAAGCGTGCTCTTTTTGAAAGTCACTACCCCACCAATGCCGAGATAGAAGCGTTCGAAAGCAAGTAGATCTTCCGCTTCCTTCGCACTTCCACCAAAACAATGGAAGATGCCACCTGGAAGTTCGTCTTTGAGAGGTGACAAGACCTCGAGCAATTCGGTATGGGCTGAGCGCATATGGATGACGAGTGGCAATTGAAAGCGAATGCTCCATTCTGCTTGTCGGCGCAACACCTCCATTTGTTCTTCTCTTCGCGAAGCATCCCAATATAAATCGACTCCAACCTCTCCAATAGCGATGAAAGGATTGTCTTTCACCATCAGCATACGCTCCATTTGGTCGAGCAAGGGAGTGGGATTGGGAGGGAGTTCCATGGGATGCAATCCCATCATGGGACAACAAAGTTCGGGCCACTCATCGCAGACGGCTAACATAGGTCCAACGGTGTTGGCGTCAATGTTGGGAAGGAGTATTTTTCTGCTCCAGCTTCGAGCGCACGCGCAACTACTTCTGCGCGATTTTCGTCGAACTCTTCGGCATAAAGGTGACAATGGGTGTCGATAAACATTATTTGAGATGAGCTTTGAGGTAGTTCAAAATGCGACTAAACAAGTGGTAGCGGGTGTTTCCACCATAAATGCTGTGATTGCGATTGGTGTAGACTTGCATATCAAAAGGCTTGTTGGCTTGCACCAACGCCTCAGACATTTCAGCGCAGTTGCGGAAATGCACATTGTCGTCGGCAGTGCCGTGAATGAGCAAGAGATCACCGTGGAGTTTATTCACACGAGCTATGGGATTGACAGCGTCATAGTTTGCATTTTCCTTGGGAGTGCGCATATAACGCTCGGTGTAAACGGTGTCGTAATACTTCCAGTTGGAAGGAGCTGCCACAGCAACTCCACAACGGAAAACGGGACGACCGTCAGTCATAGCCATCAAAGTGTTGAAACCTCCGAAGCTCCATCCCCAAAGTGCGATGCGTGAGGCATCTACATAAGGCAGAGTTGCAAGATATTCGGCAGTAGCCACTTGGTCTTGCGATTCGAGATCCCCCAAACGCAAGTAAGTGCATTTCTCAAACTGCGCACCGCGAGCACCTGTGCCGCGACCATCAACAATGACGCTAATAAATCCTTCTTCAGCAAGGACACTTTCCCACTGTCCTCCAGGATAGAAACCTGTGCTCCAAGCATCTTTCACCTCTTGACTACCAGGACCGCTATATTGATACATCACAACGGGATATTTCTTCTTCGCATCAAAATTGCGCGGCTTCAGCATCCAACCATTCAACACTGTGCCGTCGGCAAGTTTGAATTGGAAGAGTTCCTGCGAAGTACCTATTTCATCGAAGCGTTTTTGCAGAAGGTCGTTTTTAAGAAGCGTAGTGAGCACTGCGCCATTGCGACCATCGCGCAAGGTGGTCACTGGCACCTTTGCTAAAGCGGAGTGGACATTGAGGAAATAGCGGAAATTGGAAGAGAATATTGCGGCACTCGTTCCCTTTTCCACAGTGAGGCGTTGCATCTGTCCTTTGAGATTTGCCGAATAAATGGCAGTTTGCAAAGGACTATCTTTGTGAGCTGCAAAATAGAACTTCTCATTTTTGGCGTCATAACCATAGAAATCGCTCACTTCATAGTCTCCCTTGGTGATTTGTCCCACCAGTTCTCCCCCAAGCGTGTACCAATAAAGGTGTTGATAACCATTCTTTTCGGAGAGCATCGCGAAATGTCCTGGATAGAATTTCAATTGAGTATAGGCGGTTTCTCGGAGATAATGCTCATTGGTTTCACGCAGCGCAAGTTTTGCTACCCCACTGCGCGGATTCACCATATAAAGATCCATTTGCGATTGATGACGATTGAGGGTCACCACCGCAAGTTTGTCCGCATCGCTCGTAGCCACAATGCGAGGGATGTATCCCTCTTCGGGAAGGGGCACAGCAAGCTGTCGCGTTGCACGACTTTTGAGATCATAGCTATGCACAGAAACCGTGGAGTTTTGCGCTCCAGCGATGGGATATTTATAGTCGTAGGTGCCAGGGTATTCCGCATATTCTGAGTGACGTGGAGATTGTCCTTCAAACATCTGCATACGATACACTGGTACTTTCGATTCATCGTAGCGCACCCAGCACAACATCTGACTATCGGCTGTGAAATCGAAAGAAGCATTGGTGGAAAACTCTTCTTCATTCACCCAGTCGGGGATACCATTGATGATTTCATTGCGCTTACCGTCTTTGGTCACTTGCGTTTCAGCATTACCATAGAGGAGTTTCACCACAAAGAGATTATTATCGCGCACAAATGCTACAACATTTCCATCGGGAGAAAAACGAGGGGACATCTGCGGTCCACCATCAGAAAGGGGAGTAAACTTGCCGTTTGCTACATCATAGATGTAATAAACAGCCGTTGATGTGCGACGATAAACCGCTTTTGTCTGCGTGCGCAACAGGATTTTTTGCTCATCAGGACTCATAATGTAGCCATCGATTCGCGAGAGCTTTGTGGTGCCACGCGCTTTTTCCACATCAAAAATCACTCCTACTTCTTTTCCCGTCTTAAATGAACTGCGAACGATGCGTTTACCATCATCGGAGAGTTGCGAATAACTATCACCATCATTGAGTGGATGCACACCATAGATATAACCAGGGGTGTACACACCATCGGCAACATCCCTGAGCTTGATGCCTGTGTTGTCTTCGGGACGCGTCTCAGCGGAATGAGCCGCGGCTGTTGGAATCGCTTGACTAAAACCGAGTCCAAGCAACAATGTGTAGAAAAGTGTTCTTATATTGATTATGCTCATAGGGGGAGTATTTAGGGAAGAAATAAACAATGGGTATTTGAAAGAGAGTCAGCAAAGAGAGCCTATATCCTGGTAAAAGCCGCGCTTAAATTTGTACTTCAGCACGACTGGCAGAAAGGCGCACGCTACAACCACTGAGTGCAGCCCCCATCGGAGGATTATCCTTTTGCACTTCTACCGTGGCACGCACCACTTGAGGGAAGTGCGCCAAGATGGTTTGCAACATACGCGCAGCCACGTGTTCCAAAAGTTGAGAGGGATGCGCCATCACTTCTTTTGCCAAGGCATAAACTTCTGCATAACTCACCGTGCCTTCGAGGTTGTCGTGCAAGATGGCCTCCCAACTAGGTTGCACCATCAAATGTATTTGCATTGTGAACCGTCCACCAACTACTCGCTCTTGCGGCAAAACACCGTGATACGCATAGAAATGTAAATCTTTAAGACTGATTTCTAAGGGAGAGAATTCTAATTTTGAGGGAGAAGAGTTCATTTCCGTGGAAGAAAAACCTGCTTTTGATAGAGAAAAATCCATTTCCAAAGGAGAATGCGAAATTTGCTGCGAAGTTTTGTCATCTTCTAACGATGCAACCTCCGCGTGAGATGAGGAATTTGAAGTCTGCATAAGCGAATCAGCTGTTGTTTGCACCGTTCTTTTTAGTCTTGCATCGAGGAGTCATCGGCATCTCCCACGTTATTGGCATATTTTTTGAGTGCGCGCACCACCCCAACCTTCCACGTGTTGATGGTGTCGCTTTCCAACTGCAAGGAATCGATGAGTCTAATCACGTTCTCCACCGGCATACCATGGCGCAGCACACCCGAAATGAGTTTGGCGTAGTTCCAATACTCCTTATTAAAGCGTCCTGAAAGTCCTTCCACAGTGGTCTTATATCCTCTTCGATTTTGAAATGAAAAGTCATAGCGAGACGGACCATCGGGGTTTGTGTTTTTCACAATCCAACCAGCATTCACGCTTTTCGGTAGCACAATCCCCTCTTCATCGTCTTGCAACCCCGTGAAAATCTCATAAGGACGACCTTCGAGCAAACCCACAAAAGCCACCCATTTCTCTTTCTTATTTTGAAATCTCCACACATCGCAAGCCAAACTTTGCGGACGCTGCTCAAGTCGTGCCATAAACTCACGATCTTTCACGTGCTCAAGCGCCAGATGCGTTAAACCCTGTATCAAAGCCGACGAACATCTGTCAGTTTCACCCACAGATGTCATAGACGACGAAAGCGCGCGCAACAAGAAGTTCTTGACCTCCTCCTCAGCACACTGCGCCTTCACCGCATCAATTTGCAGCAAAGCCTGCGTCAAACGTTCAACATCCGTTGCAGGCACGGACTGTTCATTGGAATTCAGTGCATTCATCATTCTGCAGAAAGTTTTTGCCAAATCCTCCAAGTCATCCGACAGTCCCACCATGAGTTCTTGTCCCAAAATCATCGTATCATCGTCAATGAGGAAGAGCTCCGCCACCGTTTGTTGCTCATCGTCAAGCAATACAAAGGCACAAGGACGCAACACGGGCATATTTTCGAGCAACGCTTCGCAACGCTTTATCGCGGTGCGCAACACAGGTTGAATATCGTTGTAGAACGATTCGCTAGCATTGCCAATCCATTCTTCCACAACACAACGCGTAATTTCGCGTTCATCATCGTCAAAAACGAGGAGTTCCCCACTCTCTTGTCGCACGAGCAAATAGAAGTCGGTGAGCACTGCATCTTCTTGAGAAATCACAGCAAACTTTTCGGCCGTCTTCTTGAGGGCTCGTTCAATCTGGTGGAGGGTTTGTTCGTTGGTATTCATAAAATCACTGTTGTCAGATGACCATTTCTACAGCAAAGTTAGTGGCTACTCAGCGAAATACAAAGATAAAACTTGCTTTTTTTCTCAATAGGCCGTAACTTTGCCCCTAAATCCTCATTATTTCCCCTCTTTTCCCTATGACGCTCACCATCGATCTCGGCAACACGCGCGCGAAACTCACACTCTTCAGTGCACAAACTGTCGCACAAACCACAGAGAACACCGCCGTGCAAACCGACATTTTGGAGCATCATTCTGTGACGCACCAACACTTAGTATCGCAACTCCAACAGATGCTTGAGCAACATCCCAACATTCAGCGCATTTGTTGGTGCGCAGTAGGTGAAGTGCCCACCGCGTTCACACATTTTTTGAAAGATTTGCCTTGCCACGTACAGCAACTTCTTCCCACTGCTCCTCCAGCTGGCATCACCATCGGCTATCGCACGCCCGAAACACTGGGAGCCGATCGCTTAGCAGCCGTTTTGGGAGCACAGTCGCTCCTGCCCCACCACACGGTTTTGGTCATTGATGCTGGCACCTGCATCACCTTCGATCTTCTTCGTTCCGATGGTCACTATTTAGGGGGAAACATCAGTCCAGGATTAGACATGCGCCTCAAAGCCATGCACCACCACACCGCAAAATTGCCTCTCGTCACTACCCAAGGCGCACAACCCTCTTGGGGTTACGACACCCCCACCGCACTCCGCAGCGGAGCGATATGGGGCATCCACCACGAAATTATGGGATATATTGCACAAGTGCGCGCAAAGTATCCCGATTGCTGCGCATTTTTAACGGGAGGAAATCGCAACGATTTCAACATTTCCACCCAAACGTGCAACTTTGCCGCTGAAAGTGATGCTATTGCCACAGATAATCGTATCTTTGCAGACGAATATCTCGTAGCACGCGGACTCTATGCACTACCGTAAACACCCCTAAGCACTGCACATCGCGCCTTTCGCTCTCTCCACACTGTGTATTGCACTAATCATTGGGCTTCGTCCACCACGCTCACACTTTTTCTTCACAAGATTTCTCTGTATGAAAAAAATACTGCTCTCTGCTCTCTTGCTGTCCTCCGTTTCTCTCGCAGCTTTCGCTCAAGAAACGGGCATCAACTCTCCTTTCACACGCTATGGTGTGGGACGCATCACCGATGGTTCGCTGGGTTTCAACAAAGCCATGGCAGGAACAGGCTATGGATGGTACGATGGCAAGCAACTCAACGCTACGAACCCTGCATCTTATGCACACCTCGATTCCCTCACCTTCCTTTTAGACGTAGCCGCAACGCTGCAAGCCACACGCAACACAGATGCGCAGCAACACAGCAACACCAACAGTCGCGCATATTTTGACTATGTCGCTGGTGGTTTTCGCATACGTCCAGGTTTAGGTATTTCGTTTGGTCTTCGTCCCTTCTCGCAAGTAGGCTACGACATCAAGACCAATGATGTAACCTTCCAACACGGATTTTCAGAACTCACCACCGTTCGTCAATACAATGGCGAAGGCGGTTTGCATCGCGCCTACGTTGGATTGGGATATGCTCCCTTCCGCAATCTTTCCATCGGTGTAAATGCCAGCTATCTTTGGGGAGTCACCTCACACACCGCCACCACCTCGTTCACCGATGCCTCAGTGCCCAGTCCTCGTGTGGCTTATGAAACAGAAATCCGCGCACTCCACTTTGATTTTGGTGCACAATACACCGCACGACTCAACCCTCAAAACGCAGTCACCCTCGGTTTGACCTTTGCACCAGCACACACTCTCCCCGGCACCACCACTGTGGACAACCAATTCGTAGCCAATCGTGGCATCACCTCTTCTCACGCTTTCTCCATTGAAAATGCCTACAGTCTGCCCAACACCTTTGGAGCGGGTTTGATGTGGCAACACAATGAGCGTCTACGTCTTGCTGTGGACTACACGCACCAAGACTGGTCGAAAGCCAAACAAGCCGAAGCCCTTGCCCACGACGGCACCTCAGGTGTCACCTTGCGTAGCACTTCTGACAACTTCACCGACTTAGACAAAATCTCTATGGGATTGGAATACGTGCCTGCCCCTCAAGGCTACACTTGGTCGGGTCGCGTGCGCTATCGCCTTGGAGCAAGCTACTCCACCCCCTACACACTCGTCAATGGACGAAAGAGTGCCGAAACCTTTGTGGCTACAGCTGGTGTAGCATTGCCCATCCTCACCAACTACAACAACCGTAGTTTCCTCAACCTCAGTGCTTCTTACGAACAATTGCGTTTGCAAGGCTCAAATGCCCTCACCGAACGCAATTTCCTCCTCACCATTGGGAGTCACCTTCAACGAACGATGGTTCAAAAAGTGGTTGGTAGACTAAGTGCTTGGTAGACTAAGTTGGTTTGTAGACTAAGTTCACACTACAATTAAGTCACCATTACTCATTTACCACAACTCAAACCACAACAGTTCCCTTCGATTCTACGGAGTACTGCATCCTTTTCTCTCCATTGCGTTTCACATCGACATGCGCCAACTCATTCCCTTCTTTTTCCTCACCCTAGCCATCGGTTTGGGAGCTTGTGGCAACGATGCTCCTCCCCAAGCTGCAGCAGTGCGACATCGCGATTCCTTACCGCTGATGACGAGTTACGGTATATCCAAACTCATCAGCGATTCAGGCGTGGTGCGCTATAAAATTATGACAGAAGAATGGCGCTTCTTTGACCGCACACATCCTCCACGCAACGAATTTCTCAAGGGCATCTTTCTGCAACGCTACGACGCCAAATTCAATGTAGATCTCTACATCACGGCAGACACAGCCTACTGGTACGACCAAAAACTCTGGGAACTCCGTGGAAGAGTACGCGTGAGAAATTTGCAAGACGGCACCACCTACACCAGTGAGCAGCTCTATTGGGACAACGAGAAACACGAGTTTTATTCCAACGTGCCGATGCACATCGTCACTCCCGACAGAGACCTGCAAGGCGACCGCTTCCGTTCTGACGAACAACTCACTCGCTACGAAGTGCGCCGCACACGCGGTTTCATCCCAATGCCCTCTAGCATGAGCAGCACCAACACCGCAAGTTCGTCTACAACAGCAGACACCACAAAATCAGCGCAATAAACCTTCCGAAGAATAAGCAGACTCCTCGTTAGTTCGAACAAAACAAACAGCGCAATAGCCTCAAAACTATTGCGCTGTTTTCATTTTATATTGCAAAAGTGTTGTCCACTAATCAACAGCACTATCGCAAATCCATTTCTAAATCGTCTGGTCTGCGAAGAGTTCAGAACTGAGCACTGCGCCCACCGTAGCACTCGACGCATTGCGCTTGAAATAGAGCCTTTCACGGCGAGCCTGCCCATTCGTTGGCGTCACCACCGTATATTCGTAGAAGATTTTCTTGTTGCGAATCACCAATTTGATGTTCTGATTCGTGTAATCGTCTTTCAGCGGAGTCAACCCCTTGGCTTCAATGAGCACAGTGTAAGGGAACAACTGCGCAGGAATAGACCCTGGCACATCGAAGGAAAGCTCCATCCAATTGCCCTGCGCAGACGATTGACCACTACCATTGGTGAGCGAAGCATTGAACTGATAGGGTTGTCGCAAAGTGACATTGATGGTGCGCAAGATACGCGAAGGATTGGTGCCCTTACTATCTCCCACCACCAAGAATTTATAGCTCTTCTTTTGCGCTGGATAGGGGTTGCGCGTCGTAATCGTCAGTTTGCCGTTGTTGAACGATGCCGACTGAATGTAAGGATCACCGTTGAAAGCTGTGGCCACTGGCGTGCGTTTGTAATACACGTTCACATTGCTGAGCAGATTGTTCGACTCTTGTCCCACCTTCACAAACGAAATGTTGGTTTCATAGGTGGAAGGTTTCGTCAAAACGACCTCCGTTTTGCCCACATCGAGTTTATACTTCCCATCACTGATTTGCGGATAGTCTTGCAGTTCCACAGAAGCAAAGATGTTGTTGCCGGCTGGAGCTTGAAGTGCCTCTTGCATCGTTTCGTAGCCCTTGTTGGCTACACTCCTCACCGTCACCACATAAAGGTGATTGCGCACAATGTCATAAGGGTCGCTTCCCACATAGTTGCCTCTAATCTCCACATCCTTTTTGAGGTCTATTTTGTAGTACCCCGGGCGTTCCCAACGACCATTCAGGCGCACCTTCCCATACATAATGAGCGACACTTGCTTGTCTCTGTCGGCTTCCGAGTTGCTATATTCAAAGAGCGCGATATTGCTTTTGTTGGTTTTCCAGCCTTCGGCATTAATATCGCCATGTGCACTCAGCACGTCATAGACATTCTTGTCGCTCGTCAGCGTAGGTTCATCGGGAGTGGTGGGAAAACTATAGAGCACATCGCGGTAGTGCACATCTGGGTCAGAGTTGTTGAGTGCCTGTTTAGACACATAGGGTGCCACCGTCCCTCTTCGTGGCGCATTGTGCAGACAAAAGCCACTGAGTTCAAAGTTCACATTGGGATCCATCACAAGTTGCACCTCCGCCTGATTGCGAAGCAAATGGAACACCTTGTTGTTGAAAGAAGTGGCACTGAGTCCGTTGAAACTAAATGCTCTCCACAACGTAGGTTTTCCGAGGTATTGCGCCTGCAGTCCACTCATGAACTGTCCTTCGTCCATATCCTTGAGCAGATAGTCTTCTTGTCTGTTAGCAGGTATATCATAGTTCGCCACAAAGTGGATGATGCGTTTACGGCTGGTAGCGAGCAGTTTCACAGAAAAGTTGCGCACTCTGCTGTCGAGAACAGCAGTTTGTCCCCCTGGCATATGCGTTTCAGATCCAGGGATTCTGTCGCCAGGAATGAGTTGTGCGGTAGCACGCTGCACAAACGATGGTTTTCATCGAAGACAAAAAGATTGAGATTTTCAACATCCCCCACGGTGGAGCGAGTTTCTCTCACCATGTCGGGCATCATCAAGCTTCCGGTCACAGTGATGCTGTCGCCCTCTTTCGCCACCCGCTCAGTGTGAGCAACTTCGCTTTGCATGAGTTCGGGTGGCATCTCCTCCATCGACTGACAACCGGTGAAGACAACTCCTCCCACCATCGCGAGAAGGGAGAGTATAAAGCCTTTATATTTGAGATTCATAACTATCTGTGTTTGTATATGTCAAAGATAGGAAGCGCAAAAGCAGCAGGTCCAGTCGTTGTTTGACCATTAGATGTATTAACAATTACTCCAGTTTGTGCAGCCCAAGCATTGGGATAAGGCAGCAAATGCTTTACGGCACTATTTGGATCATTTTGGATTTTAGATACCAACTGAAGCTCAGCTGTAGTAGGCAAGCGCCAAGAACCATGATAACGGAGGGGCTCTCCTTTGGAGTTCAAATATGGAAAACCGTCAGACGCAACGTAATATACAACCTGATCAGATCTAAGCGGCCAATTACCTTGATATTTTCTCATTGTTGGTTCATCCATACCAACAATTAAATGTAATCCACCAGGTCCATATTCATCTTCGTAATACTGTTTTGCCAACTGTTCAGCAGATTTATACACTCGAACACGATAAGGGGCAAATCTATCTGCGGTAAAAAGTCTGTTACCTCTGTCGTCAAGTGGAGAAACTGCCACTAGTGTTCTCTGTTCGGGTTGAAGATAGGCATCCTGTCCGAAATATGAAGTTCTCGCCCAAAAACGAAAGCGACCACGTTCATCATACAATCTCCCCAACTCTTGTTTTTCATTCCATGTACGCCCGCTTTTTGACTCTAGTTGTTCAATTCTTCGAAGTACCCTATGTTCGTACCAAGCCCCATTTTTAATCTCATCATTAGTATACTCACCAGATTGAGGGGCAGATTGATTGTTACTCCATTGCGAAGCGATAATAAACTCTGGAGAAATAAGTTGATTTGACTCAGCGTCCTTCTTAGTACTGCCATCTGAAGACGCAGCATCTCCCATCAACATACCTTTTTGAGGTACAATAGTGTGTACTGAATACAAAATCCCATTTCTAATGACAGAACTTCCAACCCTTGCACCAAAAGCCGAATACCAATAAGTTCTAATCCCATCCGAAATTTTCGCTGTGACATAGATAGGAGGCAACTGCGACACCGTCACGGGTACGGGTGGGAGCACATTGGAGTCTTTTTGCTTAGCCGTGAAATTGATGGTGAGGGGAACATAGTTGATGGGGACAGGGCTCTTCACCTTGATGAAAGTGCGACCTTCTCGTGAAGTGAGAGAAACTGCTATCTTCGACATATCGGGAGTGCCATAGGTGATACGTCCTTCACTATCATAAATCGGATAAGTAGCTCTTAATGAATTTCTGAGTGTCGCCTCATCGAGGGGGAGGTCAGAAATGTATTGTATCTCAAGTTCGTCTGTGGCACGCATTTCGGGGTTCGTTTGCGTCACTACCAAATAGTGCGCTTCGGCAATGCTGCCATCCACTGGATCAGTATCCGCCCATTTTTCCACTGCAATAGAAGACTGTATGGTCACAGGGTTCGTGGGTTCTGCACTTCCCTCTACGGTGATGGTGCTCTGAATGTCATAGACCGTGTTGCGCACAATGCGATTCCAGTTTTCCACCGTGCCGCTCGAAGGAAGCACGTTTTTCAGCGGAATCTTGTAATAACTGTCCTTATCGCCATTGTTGGCATGAAGACGGAGCTTGATGAGGAGATAGGTTTCATTGTTCACATCGTTGCCCCAAGCATGCGCATAGACATAGAAAGGAATGGGGCGCGCAAAAAACTGCGTACCGTTGAAGGTGCGTTTCCCCATGTCTTGGAAGGAAGTTTGCCCGTTGTTGATATAAGTGCGACCACTTTCCAACATGGTTTCAGACAACACATTGGTGTTGCTCACCCCATTGACGAGGGCAATTTGAGGATTTCCCACAACGGTGAAGTTCTCACCTGCATTACCACGGATGTTGGTGGGAGGAGTGAGACGCACTCGGAGCTTGGCAGCAGCACGGCGCAAAGCCACTGTGCCATTCACCGCTATTTCTCTTTGGTTGTTGTTCCAACGATAGGTTTGCACATTGGCATCACCGTCCATCAGGAAGTCGGTTTGCTTTTCCGTTGGATTGTTTTGTGCGCCCAACACGTTTGTGCCCGAAGACACCAGAGCCTTGAGCTGAGTCAAGGTTTTGCCTTGCAAGTCGGTGAGTGCGCCATGGAAATTGGCAATCACCACCAGTTTCAGGTTTTTGCCTTGATAGGGGTTGCCATTCTTTTTCACAAACACACGCGCAGCTCCTTCCACGGCATCCACGGTGCTGGTGCCATCGCCAGACAGATTGGAGGGATAGAGCAACAAATCCCCCTTCACAGTACTATGGAGTCCGCGTTGGGTTTCCCCTTCATAGAAGAGAACATACATATTGTTGATTTTCGTCTCGTTAAGCCCGCCATTCACAAAGAGGTTGGCGTCCTCCGTGGCGCGAGTGGGATTTGGCGAAGCTATGGCTCGAGTGGCAGGGGTCACGTTGTGCAACGAAAAACCAAACGACATGACGTCGCTGTTGGCAGTGTCCACAAGCACAGCCTGTGGAGCTTCGAGCAAATTGACATCGTTGGCACAACTTCCGTTGAGGAGCAGGCTTGCGCCCAACCCCAGCACAAGAGTTGTTGCCAAACAAGTGCGAGATAGCCAAGTTCCCCATCGGCTCTGCTCGACCGTAGTTTTCGTGGGAAGGAAATGAGAGAAATTCATACGAGTTATTAACTTGTTTGACGAATCAAAATGCGATTGCCTGGGCCGACTCCAGCACCGAGAATGGGCACTTCTTTGCCATCTACGATGAGATACAATTCTGTGCTGCGCAGCACTCCCGTCCAGGGTTTTCTAGCTCTCACAGTGATGGTAATTTGTTGGTCACTGGTGAGTCCATATGTGGTGCTTTCGTCGTCAAAATTAAAATCGAGATTGTTGGTGAGGGTGAATCGCCAATGCGCTCCCGATGGTGTCTTCACTTTGAACTTCAGGGTGACAAAATCTGTGCGGTCGGGATTGATGTTGATCCAGTTGGGATGACCAGATTGAATGGTGATTCCTGGGTTTGTTGCCGCAAGATTGTTGTTGTTGTTTTCCACCACTGCGGGTGTAAAGTCCTTAGTGGAGGTTTCTTTCTCCCAAGGTTGCACGCTCCAATTGAAGCGCGCCACGTTTTCTTCCCAACCTTTCACTTCTATGTCTGCCTGATAGTGCGTATTGCGCACCATGCTGGCAGCATCGGCTTGTCCTTTTAAGGCGTCGCTATATCCGGCATCGCTGAAGTTTGTCTTTGCTGCGTTGGACTTGGGAGAGAATGCACCGCTGATGGTTTTGGTTTCGCCATGCTTGGCAAAGGTCACCTCATATTTCAATGCACTACTCTGTTGCGCCACATATTCTGGCACATAAAACACACGAGAGATTTTGCCGTTGCCGTTGGGCGAAATGTTGGTGGTGAAGGTTTGTTCGCGCGTGCTTTGTGGACTTCGGAGCGCGTTGTTGTCCACAAACAGCGGATAGTCTCCAGCGATGTTGAGCAGCTTCATGGAGGTGACGGTCACTGGTGCTGCCTCCTCAGTGGGTTGCCCCTTTTGTGCTCCAGCCGTTTGGAGCGTGCGCTGGATGTTGAGCGTGAGTTTCGCCAAAGTGCGCACGAGTTTCACGTTGAGGCGAAGTGAATTGCCCGTCTTGTGGTTGACAGTGACCGTGCCAGAGAGTCGCGCGGTCATGGGGATACCCACATTGCGGTCAATCCCTTCCATCAAGGAGCTGGGAGAGGGAATGTGTGCCAAGAGATTGCGAAAGAGAGCATCTCTGAAAGTCACAGCATCGAGGGCGGTGGTCATCTGCGGAGTTTCGTTCGCCACAAAGAAGAAGTCATATTCTCCCGTGGGGAGTGCAATTTCTTTCTGAAATTGATGAGGTCGGCCAAAGGATGCACTTCATTGTGCACCACGTCGCCATCCTCTTTGAGACAGATGATGAGTCGAATCTTATTGACTCGGTCTTCATTGTCTACATTGTCTTGGTTGATGGATTCTCCCGTTTGAGCGCGAGTGTTGAAGGTGACAATGCCCCTTGCTCTGCCATGAGACACCACGGGCTGTTCTTCCTCGTAAACGCGATTGCAGGCCACCATCCCGAAGAGGACGAGTGACAAGAGCAGAAACAGTCGACTGAAATACTTGAAAGTCATAGGATGATTATAGGGGGGGATAAACGATGCATAGACTTGCGGAGCGATGTGGCTATTCTAGTGTCACTTTGTTGAGTGGCACGCCCGACCAATTTTGCACCACCACATTGGCTGAAATGAATGTCGGTGTCTGATCGGCGGGTTCATCGGTGGGGATGGGTGGTTCAGGACTGCCCAATCGAGAAACGCTGTTGATGGTGATTTTGTAGATGTGGTTGCGCACCACGCCATAGCGTCCGTAGGCATTGAGCTTGGGTTGCTGCGTGTCGTCGAAATGACGAATTGGCACGAGATAATAACTGTAACCACCTTGAAAGAACTTGAGCCCGTAACGATCAAACGATGGTGCAGTTGGGTTGACTTTCACACTATTGTTATACAATTCCGTCACAGTTGTCTTCCATCCACTAGGCATATCCATCGATTCATCTGTGGTGTTATCCTTACGAGCAGCTTTATATTTACTCTCTAGAGTGGCATAATCCATATAGACGCCTTTGTAGTAAGCCCAAGTGGTGGTGGTGTCAGGTAGCCCTTTGGGGATGTACTTCAACTTCACCAAGACGTGTGTGAGTTGGTTCATCTGCTGGTTATCGGCATTGACGGTGTTTTCCGTAGCAAAAATCCCTTTATCGTCCGCCCAACCTCCACTCTTTTGGACTGTCATTCACTCCAAATTGAGAGGTGAGGGCTGCGTCCGTGAGTTTCGACATATTGGGATCGACGGAATATCTATTGTTTTCGGGCGTAAACTTGTTTTCTGAGGTGAGAACAGCGTCTGTGGTGGCAGTGCCATTCGTTTTGAGAGCAAGATTGGGGCGTCGCACATAATACATACTTTTGTTCACCCCCCTGAGCGAATATTCGATCACTGTAGCCCTTCCCCCAGCAGCATTGGGAGCAGGCACTGTATTGTTGGCACTCGGACTCACGAAGATCTTAGCCACAGCGCGTTCGAGGGTGACAGCAACGGGGTCGTTTTCTGCTTTCGCCTTTGTGTCATAGATGCGCCAGTTCACCAAGGGCGCCACTTCTCGAGGACACATGGTGATGGAGTTATTGGGCAGCAATTCGGTCAGACTTGCCACATTTGCCGCACCTGTCACCACGCTTAGGGGCTGGTGATTGCTGATGCAAGTAGTAATGAATTGAGAAGGATTGGCCACAACGAGCACATGATAGTTGCCCTCTTTGAGCTTGCGGGCCTTCACCTTCAGTGGGTTGCTCGCGAAAGAATTGCCAACGACATCACTAGCCCCAATACTGAAACTAGTGACGAAATCGCCTCCATTATTATAGATAATCACCACCATACTCTTGATGACTCTGTCGCTCACATTCCCCACATAAGTGTCGCCCGTGTTGCCATTGGCAACACTATTGGCAGCCGCACGAGTGGTTGGTCCTCCATCGGGGTTGGTGGAGAGAGGCGTGGGCAGATTGATGCTAAAAGAAACCCAACCCGACTCTTTGGAATTGTCGCCAGAGAGTTCAGCCCAATCTTTGCTGCACGAAACGAAACACTGCAAACCTAAGACGAACAGCGCAAGGGGAACAGTCTTTGAAAAAAGAGAAGACATAGCTGTAAAAAGAAGACGAAATACTTGGAAGTGAGTAAATAAGATAAGGATGTGTTTGCTAACAGAGGATGAGTGCATCACCTCTAAGTGCTACACGAGTATTCGCCAGACCAACTAGTACGTTGATAGGCTTCCCCTCGCGCATTAATGCAAAAAGGGAGAGAACTGAGCCTATGCTATACATCACGCAAGTCCAGAAAAGACCAAGAAAATGTCTCTCTGAACAGGCTGCGACGAGCATCGACAAGGATAAATGATTCAACCTGAATACAACTAAACACAATTATTCGGATGCAAAATTACGACACATCGTTGTCTTTTTCAAACTTATTGCACAATAAAACATGCATAGCTCCGCTACCCCCCCCCCATTTTTGAAAAGTAGAGTTTTCAAAATAGGACAAAACAATAAATACCCTCAGGATATCAACCGACGCTGTGGAAGCTTCAGCACCCATCGGTCACAAAATGATAATCGTGTTACGCAGCCGTGCTATTCACCCCCAATCGATCATTAGTCCGTTATAGTGCTACTCGTAATTGAATAGACAACTTCCTGTCATCTTTCATTTCTTGTTGTCATCTTGTTTTTCGTTAGTTCTCGCCGTAGTCGCTACGCCATCGAAGCCAAGATAAACCATCTGCACTACACACGATTGAAATCTGTTCAGCATCTAATGGCGGATTTTTGGGAAAACCTTCCACTAACAAATGCTAACGGAAGAATTTTACATCGCTCTCGCGCGTGCGCGTGCGCACACACTACAAGAGTTTTGCACTTTTTGCTGTCACAAGTGTCACACGAACCATTACATCCAACTAACAGTCAATGGATTATGCCATAATATAAAGTTATTTTAAGAAAACAGCAAATCAACTGCCCCGAAAAAGTCTTTTTTCAGCAAAATTCGGGTGCATTTTAGTCGGTGATACTAGTGCGTTTTGCCCTCCAAAGGAACAAGGGGCACAAAAAAACGAACTTTGTTATAAAACGACACGTGGTTTTGGAGAAAACGGCACGTGGTTTTGAGGAAAACGACACGTGGTTTTGAGGAAAACGACACGTGGTTTTGAGGGAAACGACACGTGGTTTTGAGGGAAACGACACGTTGTTTTGAAGAAAACGACACGTTACTTTCAAGGGTTAGAATAAGCAGACGGCAATCAACTGATACTGTGCTTTTTACGATGCGTTTGGCGGAAAAGTGTGACACTTGTGACAGCAAAAAACACAAACTGCTGTAGGGTGGGCGCGTAGGTGCGTACATACACACGCGCATATACGCACGAGGGGAGCAAATCCACGGTGTTCTACCCTTCTTTTTTGTCTGGGCTCATGTCGAGAAACCCGGATTTTTGCAATCTTCAAACAACAAAACAAAGTAGTTTAAAAGAAAAAAGTGCAGTTTTCCGCGATTTTTTCACCCTTTGGGGCAATATCCTCCCATATACTTATAGGGGGCAGCTCATATAATCTACTGTTTTAATCCAAATACTTATGATGTACTGGACACTTCTTTCTATGCTTTTGCCACTTGGCGCACTCGTGAGGTGCTGGCCTGTAACAACATTTTTCCCCATTTGTGCTTCTCGTCGAAACTCAAACGGGGAAATGATGATGCAGCGTGTTGCGCTGTGCCTGCGTGCTGCAGAGGGTGAGCAGGGACTATTGCGCAAGCTGTTGCTGAATGTAAGCCTCCATCTTGGGAGTAGCTTCTTCTACGCATTCAAGCAAGCGGAATTGGTTGGCCGCGCGCTCCAAGTTGTGCAAGGTGTGCGTGGTCTTGAAGTAGGTGTCGCCATTGAGATAGTCTGCCAAGAAGCGGATGCTCTGCATATAGGGAAAGAGGGCTACGGCATAGGGCAGATTTTCAATTTCGATGGGGGTGAGGAAACTTTTTCCTCCTGCGAGATAACCTCCTGCGAAGGCTTCAAAGACGTCGAAACGGAAGGAAACGTTGTCGAGATTGGGGTCGTCTTCGCGCGTGGTGTTGGCTGCGGTGCGGAGGAAGTCGCCGAAGTCGGAGAAGATGAAAGAGGGCATAACGGTGTCGAGGTCGATGACGCAGAGCACTTGTCCGTCTTTGTCGAAGAGGATGTTGTCGACTTTGGTGTCGCAGTGGCAAATGCGTTTGGGGAGTTTGCCTTCGCGATAGAGTTTTTCGCTCTTGGTCATTTCGTCTTCACGCTTGAAGAGTTCGTCGAGCAAACGCTTTACTTCGGGTTCTTCTGCGCGACTGGCCTTGTTGTCGGCTACGGCTTCTTTGAGTTGGCGCAAACGGAATTCGATGTTGTGGAAATCCTTGATGGTTTCTCCCAACTGGGTGGGAATATCGGCAAGCATCGCCTGGAATTCGGCAAAGGTTTTGCCCACAATCTTTGCATTTTCAAGGCTTACACCGCTCTTGGAGGTCGTATCGGAGATGAGCACCATGATGCGCCAATATTTTTCTCCATCGTGATAATAGTAGGCACCGTCTTGTGTGGGAACGAAGCGCAACACTTTGCGTTCGAGGTCGGGCGTGCCGGCAGCTTCGAGTTTCTTGCGGATGTGCGAAGTAACTTCGATGATGTTGTTCATGAGCAAGTCGATGTCGGGGAAGATGGCGACATTGACGTTTTGGAGCACATAGTCGGGGGTGTTGCCCGTGGTGACAACGGCGTAGGTGGTGTTGATGAGTCCGTTGCCGAGGGGACGAATATCGGCTATTTCGCCTTGGATGGCGAATTGTTGAGCGATGTTTTTAAGTTGTTGTTCCATTGTTATGGGAGCATTAGTAGGATTTGTGAGCGAAGATACGCAAAATTTTCTATTCCGGCTTACTTACACCCAGAAAAAAATGCAACTGCATTTGGCAAAATGAACCAGATTTACACAGAATCCGTCGCTAAATCGATAGGAATTTCACAGAATCCGTCGCTAAATCAACATGAATCTCACATAATCCGCCGCAAAATCGACGAGAATATCACATAATCCACCTCAAAACAGGCTGGAATTTCACAGAATCCCCATTTAGGAAAGTGCATTTTAGCGCATAAAAAAACGAATATCCTTCGAACATAAACAAGAAGAACACTTGTTTATCTCAAAGGAAATTCGCATCTTTATTTTGTAATCGAAAGGGGTGCCTCCCTTAAGGATTACCGCAACTCAACCTAACGCGTAAGTGGTTGCAAGTTGAACCCTCAAAAGTAATAGCAATGTATTTAATCGACATTTTCGGTTACATAGTTGAGCTAAATGTCACATTCAAGTTCAGATTACGCAAGCGCAGAAAGGGCGAAAAGCTCTAAGCGCAAAGGGGAAGGGGCGAAAGCCCCACCCCCATACTTTTGAGGGAACACCGCAAAAATACAAACAAAATGAATAACACCCAAGAAACACCTAGTAAAAAAACAAGAGGAGGTGCAAGAAAGGGGGCGGGGCGTCCAAGAACCATTGCAAAGCAAATCACAATAGGAATACCACAAGATGCTCTAGAGATTTTCCAACAGCAATCAGACCTTATCCAGTTTTTTTTACAGGGGTAGAAGAGTATGCCTAATTCAATTTTCAGACGAAAATGCGCAATAGTGTGTTTTTCTAGACAAAAACGATGCAATCAACTGATAGTCAAATACTATGTAGTCTAATCAGATAAAAAAGAAAATCCTCGCTCAGTATTCTCGGGGAAAACTAAGCGAGGAAGAAAGAGTTTAGCATTAATACTTTTACGCTATAACGACCGATAGGGGTTTATTCATTGACCAAAGGCAAGAAATGATAGTCGCGAGAATAGCGGAGGTTTTGCGCATCGAAAGCCTCATCGTAACTGATGGTGACATCGGTGATGTTGCCTTGAGCATCGCGAACAGCTTTGTAGACAGGATTGATGAAACCTTTGTAAGGAGAGAGTTTCAAACGAGCATAGCGTTCAAGGATTTCTTTGTGCACCTTGGCGTCAACCTGCACACCATAGGTTTCTACGAGTTTGCGCGCGCCCTCGTAGTCGCCTTCGCTCTTGATGCGCTGAATCTCAGCAAGGAGATTGCCAAAGAGATGACGCATCTCAGCATAGTCATTGACGCGAACAAAGGTTTTACCTTTTTGTTTCACCAATTCCACACAGGGTTTAGCGGTCTTTTGCGACTTGGCTTGTTCGAGCACCCAGTGAGCAATTAAAGCGCGATTGCGCATGTGGGCTTCTTCGATGGTGTTGCCAGGTTTGATGCGCACCAACTGGGTGAGGGCTCCGTTTTGGATGTAACTATAATAGGAGGCTTTGTGGGCGTCCATGTTAGGAGTGAGTCCAAGTTCTACGAGTTTGGGATCAGCCAAATAGTAGAGCGCGAAGAGGTCGGCGCGGGCTTCTTCGATGGTGGAACCATAGGATTTCAAGGAGTCGGGGTCGGTGCCGGGAAGGAGTTGTCCGCTGCCGTGACCTAGACATTCGTGGAGGTCGGTGTGGAGATCGTCGCAACGGTCGCCATATTTGAGTACCAACTGACGCGTGGGTTCGTCGATAATGAACTCTTTGTCCATTCCGCTGCCGTGAGCGGCTTTAGCGTAAGCTGAGGTAAGGTTGGAAATGGTGACGGATTTAGAACCGAAATCACGACGAACCCAGTCGGAATTGGGGAGATTGATGCCGATGGCGGTGGAGGGATAGAGGTCGCCTGAGAGAATGGCGGCCGTGATGACTTTTGCAGAGATGCCTTTGACTTCTTTCTTCTTGAAACGCGCATCGACGGGGCTGTTGTTTTCAAACCACTGCGCATTGACGGCTAATTGGTGAGCGCGCTCGGTGGCTGCGATGTCTTTGAAATTGACGATGCTTTCCCACGATGCTTTCATGCCGAGGGGGTCACCATAAGTTTCGGTGAAGCCGTTGACGAAATCTACCAAACTCTCGGTGTCTTTGAGCCACTGAATGGAGTATTTGTCGAAGGTGCGGAGGTCACCGGTGCGATAGTATTCGATCAAACGACGAATGACACCGGCTTGTTGTGCATTTTCTGCAAAAGGTTCTGCTGCTTCGAGATGCTTGACGATTTGCTCAATGGCTGTGCCGTAGAGTCCGCCCACACGCCAAACGCGCTCTTCGAGAAATCCAAACTCTCCGCGTACCAAACGAGAGTTGAGTCCCATCATCACAGGACGTGGATCGCCTGAAGGTTTGCGCTCTGCATAGAATTGTTCGGCTTCTGCTTGGGTGACGTCGTGACCATAGTAGTTACCTGCGCTGGTGAGCACGAGGTCGTCGCCATCTTTCTGATTGACACGCATTTTGAACGTGTTGGGATTGAACATAGCATCGAGCACTTCGTCTTCTACCTTATAGTTAAGGCTTGCAAGCGTGGTGCGCAACCATTTCTCAGAAAATTCGGGAACGAACTTTTCGTTGCCGTAGTGGTGATGGATACCTGCTGAGAACCACACGCGTTTGAGATAGAGGGTGAGGCCTTGGAAATCTTTTGACTTGCGGTCGCCTTTGTAGTCGCGATAGACGGTTTCAAGCATTTCGCGGATGCGGAGGTTGTAGCGTCCGTTTTGATCGAAGAGGATGTCGCGACCTGCGAGTGCTGCTTCAGACAAATGGTAGATGAGTGTTTTCTGACGCAAAGAGAGTTTTTCGAAACCTTCCACTTTGTAGCGGAGCATCTGGATGTCGGCAAACTGCTCGTTGGTGTAGTTGAAATTGTCTGTTTGGGCATTGGCCGTTGCGGCACCGCCAACTCCCATAGCTGAGAGGGAAAGAATCATAGTGAGTAGTGAATGCTTCATTTGATGAGTTTAGGGGAAAATAGTGAAAGGGAGTGCGCGAAGTTGTGCTTCGACATCGGCACGGCCGTCATTGAGGAGGATGAAATCTGCCAATTTCTGCTTTTCTGTTTCGGGCATTTGCAGTGCAATCCATTTTAACGCGGTGGCGCGGTCGATGTGATCACGAGCGATGATGCGCGCTATGCGTTCTTCTTCGGGACAAGTGACGAGCAGGCTTTTATCGACCAGGCGTTGCCACCCTACTTCAAAAAGGAGCGCGCATTCCATATATATAATAGATGCGTGGGAATGTGCCTTTATAAATTCGCACCAAGCGGTTTCTACACGCGGATGCACGATGGCGTTGATGCGCTGACTGTTTTGTTCGCCTTGACAGAGGTAGGCTGCGACTACGGATTTCACCAACTGCCCTGCGCTGTCATAGACTTCTTCTCCCAAAAGTGCGCGGAGTTCTCGTTGCACTTCGGGATGTGTACGCATGATTTGTTTGGCAGCATCGTCGGCATAGAATATGGGCGCGCCGTACTGTGCGAGTATTCGACAAACGTGGCTCTTGCCGGAGCCGATGCCGCCAGTGATGCCTATGGTTTTGAGGGAAGTAGTCATTGTGGGAACGTTTCTTTTCCGAGAATTTCTAGCACGAATCGGGTAGTTCTAATCGTTGATGAAAGTTGCCAATCTATGGCGCAAATAGATTGTTCCATTCACTATTCGATGGAGTAAATCTATTGTGCAACTAGTTATTCCGTTTCTCCGCTATTGTCTTGGATGATAAACTCCACTTGTTCGGGACGAACGCGGACACGACGCACTCCTGGTGGGGTGGAACGTGGTTTCGCAGAGAAGGTGTTGCCGGGAAGATTGATGAGATCTTCATAACGCACGGCTATTACAAAACTACTGGCATCGATTTTCTCATTATCGCGCACGCCAACTTGATATTCCACACGAACTTTTGCAGGATTGGTGTGCAATACTTTTGCAGCAGGGAAATTGATGCCTTGCACAGGAACTTCTACGGCTTTATCCATCATTCTATCGGTGATGATGCTCACTCGCACTGACGAAAGCGTGCGCTTATCGGAGTCGAGCGACACGAATTTCACACCGGGCACTTTCACAAAACCACAATGGAGATGGAGCGTATCTTTGACGTTGCTCAAATGAACGGGCTTGAGTCGAGCAAATTGCATCGTGTCGATGATGTGTTGCGGACCGTAAACCATCACACGGGGTTGAGAAAGTTGGGTGTCTAACCACGTGTAACTCGAATCGGCTACCACTGTGCCTTGAAATTTCACATCGAGGGTGCGACCTTTGCTATAATAATTGTAGTAAATCTCGATGTTTTCGGGACGACAAGCCACTAGTTGAGAACCTTCATACTGCGCGCTGACAGATTTTAGAAGATCGCGCGTGCGAAGTGTGGCGTGTCCTTCGTTGTTTTCCACCTCTTTCCAGTGAATATTGATTGTAGGAAAAGTAGACAAGAAGCGATAGCGCAACAACGTCACTCCTTTGTCGCGAAGGGTGATGTGGATGTAGGCTGGCGGCTCCGTGGTGATGTCTACATTACTGGGTACATCAACCAGACGAACGGGGATGATAAACTCGCGCTCGTAGACTTCATTGACCTTTTGAAACACCCAAAAAGAGGTGGAAAGGAGGAGAAAAAACAAAAACGTGAGGAACTGCTTATTATAGATGAGAGATAAGCAGTTCTTCACGAAACGAAGTAAACTAAATTCACTGCGCATGATGATGGAAATTTTGGAGAAATGAGAGCCAGTATTCCACAAAATGACGAGAAACTAAGTGTAAGCGTTGCACCCACACTTAGTTTCTGACGTGAGATGGGCTAGATTATGCCTGTGCGGGTGTGGTGCCTGTGGGATTGATGGCAGCCTTTTCAAAGGTGAGGTCTACTCCGTTAGATACGTGGAGCACAACTTTACTGTCGTCCATCGACTTGATGGTGCCGTGCAAACCTCCAATAGTGACCACGGCTTGACCAACCGTGAGAGAATTGCGGAAGTTATTGATTTCCTTTTGTTTCTTCTGTTGAGGACGAATCATAAAGAAATACATCACTCCGCCGAGTAACACAAACATCAAAATAGTGAGCCACATTGAGGGTTGTTCAGCGGTTGCTGCAAGCATAGTGTTGAGAAGAGTTGTCATAGAGATGAAAATAAATGAGAGAAACGAGAAATATACTGAATTCTAAATGAATTATTTAAGCAAAATACCGTCTTCTTTCAGACGCTTGGTAATGCCTTCTAGCACACCGTGAATGAATCCCGCCGAACGAGGAGTGCTATACACCTTAGCAATATCAAGATATTCGTTGAAAGTAACATTGAGCGGAATGCTGGGGAACTCAAGAATTTCGGCAAGTGCAATTTGCATAACGACTAAATCCATAAATGCAATGCGATTGAATTGCCATTTCTTTAGGTTGTTCTTCACAAGTTCGCGCAGTTCATCGCAGCGCTCAATCGTGATTTTAAACAGACGACCCGCAAATTCTTGGTCTTCCTGAGCGGCATACGCTGGGAGTAATTCTTGCGCAGCACCATTTTCGGGTTGAAAACGCTTGATGGTTTTCACTACAAACGAATCGACAATCTCCTTGTCGTCGTTCCAATACAGACTTTGTTCCTCGAGCAAAGCGTCAAATTCTTCCGACTTTTCGACGTGGTTTTTATAGAGTTTGCGCACGAGTTCGCGATCACTCTCATAGTCGTGTTCCTTGGTGTCGACATAACGCAAGAAAATGTCGTCGTTGAGCCAAGTATCGTAGAGTTTTTTGAGGAAAGTGTCTTCGCTGTTCCAATTCCATTTTTGAGCGGCTTCAAACTCAAGAAGTTCTTCATTCTCTGCCAATTGCTTCAAAAACAAATTGTTTGCCAAAAGTTTGTCGTTGGAAGGTGCATCTCCGCCTCCTACTCGCAATTTCTTAGCCTCGCGAGCTGCGTCCACACGCTCTGCTCTACGGCGAAGCTCTACCAAGAGTAGGAGCATAAGACGATAAAGGTCGTAAGCCTTTTGAAGGCTAAAATCAAGTTCTTTCAAGGCTACCTCTGTAGTTTTGCCTTCGTTCTGATAGTAGGCATAGATAAGTTGAACTACTTTCAGACGGATAAGTGCACGATTAATCATTGTTGCAAGATTTAATTCTAGATGTGTCTCCGTTGAGACGTTATATGCTCCACAAAGTTACAAAGAAATGCTGAAGTGGCGAAAACTTTAGGTGGATTTCGCTGGAAAAAAGCAGAAAGCAACGAAAAACGCAGTGCGAAGTTGAAAAAACCGACTATTTACTTGGTATATCACAAAAAAAAATGCAATTTTGCTGTAGAAACACAAGAGGTCTTCGCTCAATGCGGCGACTTCTTCCTAACTTTTACACTGAAAATGAGCACTCCTTCTGAACAATGGAAAGGGCAAGGCGATAGCGACATCCTTTTCTCGCGTGTTGTCAAAGCCGGTAAACGCGTCTATTATATTGATGTGAAGAGCGATCGTCGCGGAGAATACTATCTGTCGATGACCGAGAGCAAACGCGTGAAAGACGGCACAGAAACGGAACGTCCCGTGTTTGAGAAACACAAGATTTTCCTCTATCGCGAAGATATGCTGAAATTCTTTGAAGCATTTAGCGATGCGGTGCACTTTGTAGGCGACCACACTAGTCTGGCGAGCCGACACAACGATGCCACACCTGCGCAAGACGGTACTGTTCCCTCCACTTCTGAATCAACAGAAGGCATCACCACGAGCTTCGACATCGAGTTCTAAGTATAAAAGTTACCAATAAGCACAACACTTCAAGCATAGACGCACATTCCCAGCGTCTATGCTCTAGTATTTTGCGCCGTTGCAATAGCGACTTATTCAGGCGACAATCTCCTTTACTTTTGTACCCCCACAAAAAAATGGAAAAAACAGCGTGAAAACCACACTCACCGCGGCTTTTTCCCCTCAAAACTTGCTCATTCAGTGAAGAATGCGTAACTTTGCACACGAATTTGTCCTCCATAGGTCTAACAAGACCATTGTGTGATGGCGAATTATTCAAATCATATTGTTTAATTCAGAGTAACACAACCCAAACTCATGAAGTCAATCTCTATTACTGGTACTAAGCGTACCGACCTCGGTAAGAAGGCTACCAAGGACGTTCGTAAGCAAGGCCTCGTTCCCTGCGTAATCTACGGTGAAAAGAAGGACGCTAACGGCGCTCCCGAAGCTCTCCACTTCCTCGTTGACGAAAAGCAAATCAACAAGGTGGTTTACACTCCAGACATCTACTTGGTAAACATCGACATCGATGGTCAAAAGTGCCAAGCTGTTGTCAAGGAACTCCAATTCCACGCTGTAAAAGACAACGTGCTCCACGTTGACTTCTACGAAGTAACTCCCACTAAGCCCATCGTTATGGGTGTGCCCATCGCTCCTATTGGTCTTGCAGAAGGTGTGCGTGCTGGTGGTAAGCTCGTTACTATGGTTCGCAAACTCAAGGTTCGCGCCACTGTTGACGCTATCCCCGAAAAGCTCACCATCGACGTGACTAGCCTCGGTCTTGGTAAGTCTATCAAGTGCGGTGAACTCTCTTACGAAGGTCTCGAACTCGTAACTCCTAAGGAAGTTGTTGTAGTGACTGTCAAGATGACCCGTGCTGCTATGGGTGCTGCTGCTGCCGCTGCCGCTGCTGCCAAGAAGTAATAGCACTCTTCTGTGCAAAACCCTATGTGCCAGTGCCCCTTGGGGTGCTGGCACTTTTTTATCATTCATTTCTCTATCTCCACTCTGCGCCAACGCTAAGCGCAACACTTCGCAAGCACCTGCTCCAACGCAGTTCAATGCAACACAGCAACCACACGCAAAGCTGGTACAATCGCTTAGCACAAAATATCAGAGCTATAGGAATAATTCAACACATTATGACGCATCTCATCGTTGGACTCGGCAACATCGGCGCAGAATATGCCGGTACGCGCCACAACATTGGTTTTGATGTAGTAGACAAACTCGCAGCCGACGCAGGAGCCACCTGGGAAGACCGCCGATATGGCGCAGTATGCACCATTCGTGTAAAAAATCAAGTACTCGTCCTCCTCAAACCCTCCACCTATATGAACCTTTCGGGCGACGCCGTGCGCTACTGGATGAAGGAGAAAAATGTGGACATAGCACAAATGCTCGTTGTGGTCGACGATTTGGCACTTCCCTTTGGACAACTCCGTATGAAAGGCAGTGGTAGCGAAGCCGGACACAACGGACTTCGCCACATCACACAAGTATTAGGCACACAAGGCTATAATCGTCTGCGCTTCGGCATTGGCAACGACTTCCCCCCGCGGTGGACAAGTGGATTTTGTACTCGGACATTTCGAAGGCGAAGATTTGGAAAAGAAACCCGAAGCATTGGCACGTGCTGCTGAAGCGGTGAAAAGTTTTGCGTTGCAAGGACTTGCTCGCACGATGAATCAATTCAACCGATAAACTCCCGCACCGCCTCACACCTCAGCCACCGCTGTCCACACTAATCTCCGGCACAACCATTCTCCCAGAATTCTCTCCAACTCCCCCTACCCTCTTTTCACCTCACATTTCATTGTTTCATTTATGCCAACAGAAGCTCGCATAGACAAATGGCTTTGGGCAGCTCGCATCTACAAAACGCGTACGCTCGCTGCCGACGCCTGCAAAAACAACCGCATCACCATCAACGGAGCTGCGGTGAAACCCTCACGCTCTGTCAAAGTGGGAGACGAAGTCGGGGTGAAAAAGGCGCCCGTCACCTACACCTTCCGCGTGCTTCAAGCCATAGAAAAACGTGTGGGGGCAAAACTCATTCCCGAGATTTTGGAAAACATCACCGCTCCCGAACAATACGAACTGCTGGAAATGAGTCGCATCAGCGGATTTATCGACCGCGCGCGCGGCACAGGACGTCCCACTAAGAAAGATCGTCGTGCCCTCGATGACTTTGCAGACGTTCCCCTCTTCTTAGACGATGATTTCGATTTAGAAGAAGACGACTAACGAAGAGGCATTTTCACACATTCAGAGATAAACATAGAAGACACTACCTAGTTTGAGAAAGGCTCAAGGAATTTCATTGGGGTTTAACCCCAAATCTTTTTCCCTTTCACTCTGTTCTCTTCTCTCCCAACTATTGGCTGAACTGCAATTGCAGTTTGGCCTTTTTCATACTCCCACATATTGAAATCCACTTGAAAACTTATATACATCAAAACAAAATCTCTCTTCACTAACTCGTTGAAGCATTCCGTAAATCCCCCAAATCTATCTAACAAAATATATTAAATAGCCCAATACTCTTCTGTATTTTATCGGAAATTGGTATATTTGCAGCGAAGCATTCTATATGCTCACACTTTTTTGGTAAAAAGAGGCGTTATGCCCTATTCTTGTATGTACGAAGCCTGAGAAACTTCCCAACAATGTGACAAGAAAGGTCGTAATAGTCTCCACGCGTAACGCGTGGGGCTGTTATTCCCACATCTGTCACAAATGGTTTTCTCAGGGCCAGTACATTAGGACGTGGAGCATACAGTTCCACGCTTTTTGTTTCAGTACACTAACACCCAATAGGAACTGTAAGGGAATAACAGTTGCACCCGACACAAATAAGGGGTTTAATATGATTGCAGATGTAATTCTGAAAAATGGTTGGTATCAATCATTAAACGAATCTGGCAAAAAGATTCAAGAAAGGAGTGCGAGCTCAATGGGTGAACTCATGGGATTCACCGACAAATTTATGGTTTTCTACAAAAATGGATGGTTTCAAACATTTGACGAAACATTCCATAAGATTTCAGAGAAGTCAGACAGTAGCGTTGGTATGTTCAAAAATGCAGTTGGAACATCAATGATTTTTGTCAAAAATGGCTGGGCAGTTACCTATGATATGCACTTCAAGAAAATAAGCGAACGACACATCTAAAACATTTTAAACCAGCAGAGTTATCCATGCATAGCTCTGCTGATTTCTATTTATTTTATGGAAGCACTAACCAACATCGCTGCAATGCTCTCAGGAAAGAGTATTGTCGTTCCAAACTATCAACGCGCTTATTCATGGGAAACAGACTTGACAGACAAAAGTCAGAAACAAGTAAATACGTTCCTAACAGATTTGCAGAACTATGTCAATAGCAAATCTTCAAGTCCTTATTATTTGGGACATTTCCTTCTCGAAGAAAGAAACACATTTGAATATGGAATTATTGATGGACAACAACGTCTAACTACATCCGTGATTTTCATTTCCGCATTGTATAGACGTTTGAAAGAAATCAAAAAAACAGAAAGCATCAAAGATTTTGATGATGATTTATACGTTGCTTATTGCAACACAATCAAGCAAGGTTCATCATACAGATTTTCCACTGTGGAATATGATAATCAAATGTTCCGAGATTATGTAATAGATCAAACTCTTCATGATCGAAATGAGCTAGATACAATTTCAAAGGAAAGAATAGCAAATGCCTTTGATTTCTTCTGCAAAAAGCTAGCTGACAAAAGTGAGGACGAACTCTTACCATTCCTAGAAGCTATTAGTAAGGCGTCTTGCACAACTCACGTGGTAAAGGATGAGATTGAAGCTGTCCAAATGTTTATTTTCCAAAACAACCGTGGCAAAAAACCCACTAAGTTGGAAATCATCAAAGCGCAGTTTATGTATCACATACATTTACATGCTCCATTTGAAGAAAGAAACACTATACTGTCTGAAATTACAACAAGGTTTGAACACATATATAGGTCAATTACACAAATAGAAGACTATATTGATGAAGACAACATCCTAAACTACACAGTGAAGGTGTATAGAAACAATTTGGATGACATCAGTTCCTCAAACTTCGTCAATGAAAACTTAGCTAAAGCTGATAGCATTTCTTTTGTACGTGACTTTACACGATTTGGCTTCTTGCTTTTCGCAAGCGGCTACATTTCTCCACCAAGAAAAGGAAAATGCAGCTTATCATGCTCTGCTCGTTTCGGCAGACAAAGCTATCATGTTTCCCTTCATTATCAAAGCCTTGCGCAATGGAATGCAACAAGATGAACTTAACCTACTAGCAAAATCTTTGGAACAAGTGTTCTTGCGCAATCGCATTATCGGAACTCGGGCTAATTTGCTTTGGCGACTCAATAAATGCTACCAGGAAATGCAGTCTGACGCGATGACTGTTTTCAATCATATTAAATGGATGAAAACACGAAATGATTGGTGGGGTTTCTGGAATAATGAAGAACTAGCTAGATGTCTCAATACAGGAATAAATCTATAATCCGCAAAACGAAAAGTTGCATCGAATTAAAACGAAGAGTTGCTTAGCTGAAAACGAAACGTCTCCTATAAAACTCCACCCCACACTAGCACAATAATGCCCCTCTGCTATTATTATAACGGCAGAGGGGTATTATTATAAACCAGTTGGAGAGGAACTCAGGATAACAGCAAAAAAAAAAAAAAGGAGGGCTACCTACTAGGCAGTCCTCCTTGCTCGTTGGGGCTGGATTATCTATCGGGGTTGAGTATCTTGTCTAGATATCCCAAATGGTCGAGTACTTCCTCTATGAGGTAATCCCACACCGCCTCTGGCTTATAGCGGAAGGCATTGCAGGGTTCTCCATCCTCGTCTTCGTAGTCGTGCTCGAAATCAGGCATAAACTCATCGGTATATTCCTCGAGGAAGCTAGCGTAGAAATCAGCTGCTGCGTAGAGGTCTGTAGCTCTGAGCACCTTAAGAACAAGGTCTACTTGGAGTTGGCGAGCAAAGGAGTATTGAGCGTTGCGAGTCACAAAAGTACGGTTGTAAACGGTAAGCATAATGCGTTGAGAATTTGAGTGTTAAACGTCTTTCCACTACTCTAGGGGCTTCCCCTTGGTGGCAGTGCAAAGATGCGTACTAATGGTGGGACACGCAAGTTTATCTGAAAAACAAACAAGTTGAATAGCAACAACTTAGCTTAGTATAAGAGTTCCGCGCGCCATATTAAGAGATGTATGGAGAGTGAGGACGAGAATCCTGCCAAACTCTGAGGGCTAGGACACCTTGGCAAGCATGATATCAGTGTAGCCAGCAGTGTAGTTAAGCGCAACAACATGCTCATGGCGAACAGCATCTACAAAGGGATTGCCCAGCGATGGATTACGTCCCAACCAGTCGCATAGTTCAAAAATCTGAGACTTGCTACTGGTAAAGTAGACAAAGCGGTGACCGTTGAGGAGTGTGAGCACATCTAGATAATCAGAGAGAGACCACGACATATTATAAGTAGTCGTATCAGTGGAGAGATACGGAGGGTCGAGCAAGAATATAGCGCGAGGATTATCCTTGTATCGCTCAAAGAGCTCGCGATAGTCGACTGACGCTATCTCTATGCCATCAAGGTAACCCTCAGCAGAGTAATCACTCCGTCGCACGTTATTGTAGAGTTGCTCGCGGACAAAGCCATCTAAGGAGGTCGCATACTTGGATGAGAAGAGGAGCGAGGACGAGAGCGTGATATAATCCACATATCCTTGCTTATCGGCTTGTTGCAGTATGTCAAGGATAGTAAGGCGCGTCTCATCAGGGATGCGCGCGTGTCTAGCAACATTAGCCACAAGGGGGCGGATGCGTGCCAGCAGTGCGTTGGTTGTGGGGATAGCAGCAATGCGCTGGCGGTAGTTGTCGTAGTCGTTGTAGACCACCGTAGCATTGGGCTTAGCCACGCGCGTGGCATGGGAGAGGAGACCACTACCTCCAAAGAGGTCAACAAAGATAGCATCATCGGGTAGTGTGGCAAGCAGGTCGCGGTAGATGCGCACGAAGTTGCGCTTTTGACCTTGAAAAGGGAGAGGAGCAGCATTGTACTGTTGCATTGATTTGAGATTTAGAATAGGTGAATAATGGAGTTATATTGGCATCCTAATGCCGTTTGCAGGTGAATGGTTTTGCGGAGTGGAGAGAATGTCGTACCTTTGCAATACTTCTCACAATTCTTATCCACGCAACACGCCAGCAAGGCGCACATACGGCAAAGGATTTACCCTCGGTCGTGTGTGTGTGCCTTGCTGGCGTGCGTAGCATTAAGAAGTGTGAGAAGCTTTTTTATGAACGACCGAGGGCTTTTTTTATTCTCCGTCGTTAAGATTGTGGTGTATCTGTTTTTGTGGGTTTGAGAATTATGCGTATATTCGCAGCATCTCAATATTATAACTATGAAACGATTACTACTAATGTTACTGACTGCGCCACTGCTCATGGCATGTGGCAGCGATAGCCCCTGAGGTGCCAAGCACCAAGGGCAAGATACTCCCCGACCAGCTCGTCCGAATCGAAGCAGCGCAAGGCGTGCGCACTCGAGCTGCTGAGGCGGAATATACCGAGGATGGTGAAAAACTTTTGACCGCGCTAGAAGTTGTAAAGCAGGGAGAGGTTATGGCTGGTACATTCTTCATCCAACCTGACACATCGCTTATGTGGCAGCCCTCCTACTATCATTATGGCGAGCGAGGTTTTGGAGACAACATGCGTGACACCATCTCGGCTACTCCAGCTTTGCTTATGTTCAGCGATGACATCCTTACCTCAAAAGGGTTATACCCTAATTTTTTGAAGGCGTATGATGTTTTAGTTTTGGGTAAAATCAAGGAAAACCCTCGCCGTGACGAATATGGATTTTGGGAAAGAGACACCATTGCCTACGTCCCCAATTCCGTGCTGAGAGAAGCCGAAAAGAAGATTTATAAAGCCTATGCCGACAGCAACTACACCGAGGTGTATCGCTTGTTCCATGAGGCTTACAAATTTAAGCCCATCACGAGTAAGCAATGGCAGCGTCTGAAAGCTGCTGGCAAACTCTAACCCATACAAAATACTCCGTTGGTCGTCCCACGTTATCTTCATGATGCGTGGGGCGATTTTTCGTATATAGCCCTTACTAGTTGCGCCCAATGATGGCGAAGGTAAAGGGAGTATTGGTTAGGTTGCAATTCCGCTGCACGTCTCGGATAAAGCACCAAGCCGTGTCTATTGTCTGCATAGCCAATTGTCCTACTAGCAGATTACCATTGCCGATGGGAGTGATGATGATGCTATAGTCTGTGTGACCTATGCTGTGCAGAATCAGATACTCCCCCGTTGAGCGACGATACACTTTTGTAGCGAGCCCCCACAAAGATAAAGGTGACCCATCTGCATTGACACTGCCACTCGCAAGTAATCCAGGCATGTCGTGCTTACCTTTGATATGGAGCTTTCCCTCTTTGATGTAGGTGTATTGCGAAGGTGAGTGGAACGACATAATACCATCACTAGCAATGGCATTGAAGGGAGTGACAAGCCCCTCCGTATATTCCGCAGTTCTAGTCCTAAAGAGAGCTCTTGCATTGTCCATGTTCGCGCTATTAAAAGACAAATAGATGCGGTATTTTCCTACGGGCAAATTGACTAATTCGAAACTACCCTCTCTGTCATCAGCACCACTATTTATAGAAAGGTCGGATATCCGGAGGTGTTTGGTATAGAACTTAGCTCCTACTCTATGTTCCAAAAAAACGATAGCATCTACATACGCTATTGTATATTTACGTGCAGAAGCATCGATGTGTTTGGGGATGCCACTAACACTTAGCGTATACTCAATCTTACCACGCCCATAAGGAGAGGTTACTTCGAATTCTCTTGAGTATTTATTTGATTCACTATCCAGTCTGCTTGGTGAGATGATTATCTTATGTTCAGCACGTTGCACTAGAGCATTGATATTACAGCGAGGTTGACGTGTCAACTCTGTTAGCACAGTCCCATCATCTCCACGAGTAAAGAGCGACCCAGTTCCATCAATATGTAGGTCACCAATGTGACCACTACCATCAAAGTTGAGGGCAATAGCTTCTTTTTCGTCTGCCTTTCCAAAGTTTCACTCCTAGAGCGAGTGCAGGTCGTGGTGCATTCCCCACCTTGGTAGAGCGTAGTCCACTCAAATAAGCTGCAACCTCTCCATTGGTTGCACCATTGGTTGGAATATCTCTCATCTGCAACATCGAGCCAAAGAGCAAGCCCCCCTCGATGCCAGCGCGCTGTTCAAACACCTGTTTGAGATAAGCCATGTGCGCCTGCTCATAGGCAAGTTCAGAGAGCTTTTTCCACGCGCTGTCTACCTGCGGAGTGGTTGTCACCACGCGTCCATCCGTAAAAGTAACGCGCGAGCGCGTCCAGAGGTATTGCCCTTGTTGCCACGTGGGTAGTGTTGTGCTCCATCCCGAGGAAGGAGCAGAGTTTTCCGAAGAACTCACAGCATATTCAGTGACCACAGCAGACACCCCCACACCATCATCCCCTTTGAAGTCGGCTTGCGCGCGCAACCAAGGGGTAGCGACTCGACCCTCCTCGAGTTTTGGAGCTGCGAAATAGACTTTACCCGAATTTCTTTGCCCAGCTTGAAACCATGAACGCAGATAAGCATTTGCACCTCCGCTCTTATCAGCAGTAAAAGTCACTGCATACCGTTTCCAACCATCGGGGAGTCCATTCTCTTCCACTTGTTTAGTTTCGACCAAAGGTTGGTGTACTCCAATAGGCCAAGTAATAAGCCAACCACTGTTTGCACCTTTAGCATAGACCGAAAATGTGTATGTTTTACCTGATATAAAAGAGAGATGTTGATATAGTTCGCCAAAAGACTCTGACTGTGGAGCAGCGAAAGCTGCCCACACATTTACCCCAGTGATGGGAGGAACAACGTTACTCTCAAAGTTGATAGAACCTCCATTGTTGGTGTTCTTGTTCCATGCACCTAACGTCAGAGGCAGGTGAGCATCGCGCAGCAGGTTGGGCTGTGGGGTGAGACCATCTTTGCCGTTCTGTCCATCGACAAGTTGGTGTATGGTAAGTCTTGATTTGGCGTGTCGCATATTGAGAGGGATTTAGAACTAGAAGTCTAAGAAGAACTCGAAAGTCGTTCCAGAACCACTAGCGGTGAGTAGGTGGTCATTTTTGATGCGGATGGTGCGGTTGGAAGTGGTTGCGGTTTGTCCCGAGGAGGAAGAGTAGGTGCGTTTGACCTCATTGCTCGAGATAGTCCACCCCACAAAGTCCGCTTGGGATGGAGACCAAGTGTTATCCTTGGCATCTGCAGCCGTGAGTCGGTAAAATCCTAAGGTCTTGCCCACGTAGAAGCCCTCCGCCATAGGTTTGTAGCCTTGCCGAACGATAAGCTCAATAGGCAATCCCATCGAATTACCGCGACTAAGATGCGTGCCTTGCTTGGCATCGGGCAGAATATCATAGGGGTCAGTTGTGTCGAGTACACTCTGGATAGCCTCTGCCGTCTTGTTGTAGGTTGAGGAAGTGCTATCGGTGTCCTTGGCTATCAGCTTGATTGTGCCGATGTTGAGGATGGCATCAGAATTTACCGTGATGGTCTTGCTTGTCCAATTGGCAAAGAGATTGCCCGATGGCAATCCACTACCTGCTGGAGCAGTCGCAGCCGTAATGGGATAGAACTGACCATTAACCCCTTGGATGTGCCAATCGTATTGTACGTTGGTGGTGTCCTCAGCCCCTCCACGGAGCATCCGTCCCTCGAAGCGTAGCTGCTTGCTAGCACCTCCTTCGGTGACAAAGATATTGCCATCAAGAGGGAGTATCATAGCCATAATCATGGTGCCTGCATTTTCCACTTGCGATAGAGTGATCTCTGCTTGCAATTGAGTGCTCAGTCCCGTCGTTGGGTCGGTGTGTGCATACTCGCAGGTGACACGCGTGGTGGCAGTCGTCATATTTTGCCCAATGGTCAGCGCGTAGGGCGCAGTCGTAGCGATAGTCATGCCGTTTGTCCACTTGTCACGCGTGAGCCATTGACATACCACGTGCAAGCTCCCTTGACTTGATTGCCCGATAGTCCAGGGATGCCAATATGGGGAGTAATCACCTGTGCAGTCTTAGTGTAGTCAGGAAGGAAGGACACGGGGTCTTTGCTTTTGACTTGGGTGCTGCCTTGGGAGGTGGATAAGGTAAATGATACGGTTGTGCCATCGACGAGCTGATGAAACGTGAGGCGCGATTTTGCTTGTACTGCCATAGTGATAGGGATTATAGGGATTGTTTGTGAGTTGATTCGGTTTCCCCGTTGGGGGTATATAGGGTGCAAATGAGCGTCGTTTGTCCTGCAAGATCATTGGTGGTGATTTCTATCTCTCGCGCGAGGTGAGCGTGCTGGAGAGCCCAGTAGTTGTCGTCTCCCTCACTCTCGCGTGTCCACTTGATGCGTGAGGGATGGACAGTGTCGGTGATGTCTACATTGTCCTCCTCGAGGACAGCGCGAAATGTCCCAACATAGCCTTGCCCAGCGCGATAAAATTGGCTACCACGCACGCAGTCAATGAAGAAACGTTGTACGGGCTTACCTGCAAATCGTACGGCATCGCTCCACGCTCCATGCTCACCCTTGCGTTGGCGAAGGTATTGGTCACCATCTTGAGCAGGCGCGTGCCAATCGGTCTTGCCGTCCTTGCTGTACTCTAGATAGAGCCTACTGTCAGCAATCTTGCCATCTAAGTCATGTACCACATCGCTAAAGTCGCGCAGCTTGCCGTCTATCACCACCTTGCCCGTGAGGTAGACATTATCGGCAAATAGTCCGACCCCTGATATCTCACTGGGGTAGCCCAGCTCATGGAGGTTGTCTAGTTCTCCCTGCTGCATCGCCACGTGGCTCGCAAGGATGTCCCACTGATTGACCCCACGCAAGTAGCGTGTGTAGGTGCGCGTGTGGATGGCAAAGTGCTGACGCTCGGAGCGAGACACGGAGCCACGGCTGGCGAAGGTCATGTGAGGTTGAGGGTGGAAGGTGGTGTTGGGGCGCAGCGAGTAGGTAAACCACTTGCGCTCGCTGTCCACTGTCTCCACCTTGAAATACGTGGTGGCGAAGCCTGCAAAGGTGAGGTTGAGCCGTCCATCGTCTGAGTCCTTGGTTGCGCCCCCTTGGGCTGTGGTGGCGTGGAAGATGCCCGTGAGCAAGTCGCCCACCTCCACTGTGGCGAGTTCGCCCTCTTGGAGCTTGAGATAGACCTTGCCCACCTCATCGGTGAGTCGCTCCACGCGCTCAATGATGCCAGCAGCTGGCGACTGCAGCTCGTAGCCTATGTGGACGTTGGTACGATTGTAGCGCAGCTCGGGGACGTCTAGATGTTCATCGATGGCGAGGTCGCGCAAGTGCGCGCGTCCCTCAGCATCGACGTAGTAGGTAGGCAAAGCTCCAAACACTGCCCCCTCTTGCAGGTGGGCTTTGCCTTTTGCGGTCAATCCCTTATCAAAGGTGATATGACCTTTTGCGGTGTCGTCTTGAATCTTGGAGAGGTAGTTGTCTAACTTGCTCCATATAGGGGAGGATTTGTCTACATCTCCTGCCACATCTGCCCATCCTGCTCTAATCTTATGGGGCTGGCTGGATGAGTTAGACCCTTGCCCCTCTGCCCCCTCGTTGGGCTTGTCGCTGGTCGGGGCAGCAGCTAAGTAGAGGTAACCATCGTTGTCGGTCGTAAAGCGTTGTAATAGCGATAGATTGTTGTGCTTATGCCACTCTAATGGTGTGCCACTGCCGTCTGTCTGACCTGCGGAGTTGCCCATCGAGGTGGCATGCCCTCCTCGCGCGCCTTGAGTGGCACGTGGAGTGAGGTGCTGGGTGAGGGTATAGACGTTAGACATTAGACGTTAGAGATTAGACGTTAGAGGGTCGGAAGCTCTCGGGGCTAAGCTCCACGAAGGTAGCTTCTTGTGTGTCTTCTATGAGATTGGCTGTAAGCCCAGTGGCGATGAACACACGGTCGCCTTGGCAGGCTTCAGTGAAGAGAGAAAGTGGATGTTGAGCGAGGGCACACACTCCAGAGAGTTTCGTGTGTCGCGTGGAGAATTGTGAGAAGATGGTGTTGAGCAATAGTCGCTCAGGCGAGCCTTTGTCGCCTGCGCGCTGTAGCGCGGTGAGTGGGGCTATCTGCGTGCGCCTGCCATTGGTGTGATGCTGGTAGAGCTGTCCACGCGCGGAGGGTGCAGTCTCAGGATGCGTGCCACAAGCCAAATCTAGGCTCATGTGTTCGCGCGCATCGGGATTGACCACTGCACGGTGCTGCACATCGTCTAGCTCTGCAGCTGCAAAGTTACCATAGCAGCGCGCTATCTCGAGCTTGGGGGCTTTATAGAGCATCCAGCGAATCTTATTTAGCAGGTCATAATCATCAGAAGTAGACCAACCTCCTTCTTCTCCATAGTCGAAAAAAAGTGATGCCATAAAAGACTTTCACCTCTACGTATCCGTCGATGGGGGGGATAGGGGATGGGTTGCCCCACGCCAAAGCTGTCGAGGATGTCGTAGGCGTGATTCTTGTTGTTGTCGGCTAGGGGCAAGAAGGTGCGCTCTTGCCTGTCGGCACGTCCGATGCAGGGGCGATTGCTAGCCCAGCCCGAGAGACCAGTGTTCTCCACGGGGTCTTTGGGGTCGTAGTAGGCGAGCCACGCATCGCCATATTCTCCTTCTCCCTCTTTCCACGTCCCTCCCAAGCCTAGAGAGGAGAGGATGCCTGCCGACTGTGCAAGACCGCGATTGGTGTAGTGCATCAGAGCGTTGCCCTGCGCATCATAGAGGTTGACAGCGATGGGCAGAAAAGTCCATCCTGCGCGCACCTTAAAGTATTGATAGTCGTTGCGCTCTGTTTCGTTGACGGGCGAGGCTTCTTGGAAGGGGTTGTAGCGCACATCGACCAAGATGGGCAGTGTGAGGCGCAGCATATAGTCGGGCGAGGAGCAGGGAGGCACATAGGCGCGGTGCGAGCGCATCACCACCTCATTAGTGACTGCTCTCGGTTCGTTGAGTAGTCGGAGGTGGGTGGTGTCTGCATTGGCTGCTGCTGTGGCGAAGACCGACCCTGATGACCACGTGGTGTCTTTGAGTCGCTGATTGGCTATAGTCCACGCCACGCCTGTGGCTTGGCTGCCACCGCTCAAAGGCAGGAGCGAGAAGTATTTTGCCCCATTGTACACATAGTCCAAACCCTTTCCTGCTCCGAGGAAGATGGCAAAATCATTGATGGCAGGCGCATTGCGTGCATAGGGCAAGGGCTTAAAGTAGGTGTGAGCAGTGCGGATGTTGCTGATGCTTGCTGGGTCGGTGTAGGTGACTTCTCCAGTGAGCAGTGTGTTCTCCACGTTGGGGCTGAAGGTGAGGGTGCAGTCGTTGACCACCTTGTCCACGCTGAGCGTTTGGGTGCTGCCCATCCAGTGTATTTTTCGCGCTGCGCGGTGGTGTAGAGTCCGTGCAGGTCGTAGAGATAGAGCCTTCCGCCACGGCTCACAAGGCGCAGGGCAAGAGGCTGGAGCATGTCGGTGAGCACTTGCTTGAGGGAGGCATAGGTGCCAGTGTCGTCGCGCCAGTTGTCGGCATTCACGGCTATGGTGTCTATCTCCATCACCTCTCCTTGCTGACCTTGGAGTGAGAGCATGGAGGTGTCGAGTGTGAGCCGTTCGAGTGCAGCGCATTGCTGTGCAGTGGCGATGACGTCTCTGAGGGTGATGAGTCCGCGCAGGGGGGAGTGGCACGCGGTCGAGCAGGCCGAGGTCAGAGAAGGTGAGTGAGACCACGTAGGAGTCGCGCATCTCATAAGGCTCCTCGTAGAATTCGGCATCGAGCGTGCCTGCCCAATAGAGCAGTCCTTCTCTGTAGATGTGTGCTCCCACGCTGCCAGCTTTGATGGTGTAGAGGTCTTGGTAGGTGCCATCGGCAGGGGAAATCACTTTGATAGTAGCCGTGCTGGGACACAGAGGCTCTTCTTTGGACGTCTCTCCCCACTCTATCAGCACACTCTCGTTGGCATCGAAGCGCAACTCACCCAATTCGCTAGAAGATTCATTGCTATCGCGCCATATCTCTACACGCCACACCACGTTGGCTTGCGACACAAATTCTCCTTGGTAAATTATAGGCTTGGACATAGGAAGGGGGTAATGACTGATGTTATTATAGATTTCTCTTGCTGCGGTGTTGCTCGTTTCTCAGGACACCCACGAGATTGCGTCCTTTGATTTCAAACTCCACGCGTCCGCCCACGCCTCCTCCTCGGCTGTCGATGTCGAGCAGGTTTCTGAGCTTGTCGAGGGGAGCTACGACCTCGGGGTTGGTACTCGCGCCTGCGTACTCACCAAAGAGACCGAGGGTCGGTCCGTAGGCGATACCACCATTGGCAAACTTAGGGACTGAGTTTTTGGCACTCACGACTGAAGCGAGCAACGCACCTACCATCGCAGCACCGATAGCCACACCCACAAAAGGCATCCATGCATGCGCTTTAAGTGTTTTCGCTGCTGCTGCGGTGGTATCTGCTGCTGCTTCTGTTCCTGATGCGGTGGCTGCGGTGAGCGATGCGGTCGCTCCTGCTGTAGATGCAGCTGAAGCAGTGGTGGTAGCCACAGCATGTCCTTCCTTGGCAATCGTTCCAGCCGTGGTAGCTGCTGTCTGAGCTGTGGTAAGCGTAGTAATGAGTTGCGTGATGGTGGCTACATTTTGGAGGATACTTATTACGCCATCGACAACAGCAGTGAGCTTTTTCCAAGCATTATCATTGCCTTCGAGAGCCGTTGTAATGTTGTCTATACCACTAGCCACGCTCTTAACACTTCCCCAACCCGATACGAATTGTTTACCTAGACTCTCGCCAACCTTCCCCACATCCTTGATGACTTTTGCCTTAGCCTCCCACGATTGAATCTCGCGGTTGATTTGGGCTGCTTCCTCAAGAGAGGCGGTTTGGAGCTTGGATGAGAGGAAATCAATATTGCTATTAATATCTTTGAGTGTGGAAGCAGCCCCATTAAAGACGGCTTCTTGACCAGCATTGCGGATACTTCTGCCTAGCTCATCCCACTTTTTGATTTGGCGGTTGATATCAGCAGCTTGTTCTAAGGTCGCTGTTTTGAGCTGTTCGGTAAGGATATCAATATTCGCATTAATCTGTTCGAGTGTATTGGCCTCTTCGTTGATGGTAGTTTTCGTAACGAGACCAGCATTCTTGATAGCATCCTCTTTGTCACGCCAAAGTTTAATCTGCTTATTGATGACAGCAGCTTCTTCTAAATTGGCTGTTTGAAGTTGCTCAGTAAGGATATCTATATTTGTAGAAATGTCTTTGAGCGTAGAGGCATCTGACTTTATACCCTTTTGCTGAGCACCTGCACCAATTTTATTAAGTCTATCTAATTCCTTCTCGTACTGAGTGATTTCTTCGCGTAAAGCTTTGATGGATTCCTCGCTGGTGGCTTCGCGCAAAGCATTACGAGCTTTTTCAAGTTTCTCCTCTGTCTTAGCAATAAGACCTACAGATGGTTTATTGATGGTATTAGTATTAGCATGACCACCACCCCCACTATGTCCCCCTATTGCATTTCTAGGAGGATTTGTCTTTGGAGGTTGAAATTTATCTGTATTGGTATTCTTGCCACCTCCCCTATCTTTCGTCTTGGTCTCGACTGTTATGGTCTTTGTATCGTCTAGTCCCAAGAATTTCTTGAGCCATTCCCAAGCTATCTTGATTTTCTCAATTACCCAGTTGAAGGCTTTGACAAGGGCATCCTTAATGATACCAGCCAATTTCTTTACCACGCCCCAAACCTTGTCACAAATAGCACGGAAGGTATCGCTCTTTTTGTAAGCCAACACAACAATAGCAACGAGAGCAGCAATAGCCATAATAACAATCCCAACAGGGTTTGCAGATAGAGCTACGTTGAGAGCCCATTGAGCAACTGTCCATGTTTTACTAGCAAGTGCCACAGCTTTTTGTGCCACAGCACTTGCTATAATTGCAGCCGTGAGTTGTATGTTAACAGCACGAGAAGCTATGGATGCAACGGTAGAGCGTACCGTAGCTGCAGCAAAAGCTACCCACGCTTTAATGTCAGCCCATTTTGCAGCTGAAAATGCCCATATAGCTTTAGAAGCGATAGTTATACCTTGTCCGAATAACACCAAACCAGAAGTAGCTTGACCTGCTAACGCAATGTAAGTGACGTAGGGCTGAGCAGCAGATGCAATAGCCCCTATCCACGAGAACATTGAAGATAGTTGGTTTTGTAGCATCTGTGTAACCGCTTCTCCCGACCCCGACATACTCTCAAAGGCTGCGTCTATCGTCCCACCTGAGTCCGCCATCGCAGAAACGTTGTTGCGATACGTTTCTGCTAGCTCGCCATTAAGGGGTATAAGCGCACGTAGTGCTTCCGCTGAGCCAAAGAGTTTGCCATATATCTCCTCGGCTATCATGCCGTTGGCAGAGGCATAAGCCTTGACCGTGCCATCGAGGTTGGTCAAAAAGTTTGAAAGCCTCCTGCTGCCTTGATGGCTGCTGCGTCAAACTGAATGCCCATGGCTTGTGCCATCTCGGTGGCTTCGGAGCTAGGCTTGACGAGAGCCGTGAAGATGGCAGCCATCTGCGTGCTCACCTCGTTGGTGTTGCCCGACACGCCAGTGAGGGTGGCAAAGCTCGCCATGAGCTCATCGACAGTGACTCCCAGCGTGGCAGCATTACCCGTGACGCGTGGCAGAGCTTGGGCAAGCTGCTCGAAGGAGGTGACCCCATTTTTGGCGGTGGTCTGTATCTTGTCTTGCAGGGCTGCAGCTTCGCTCCACTCCAAGCCATAGTTTTTGATGAGGGTGGAGGTGACGGTGACCGTCTGCCCGAGGTCGGCAATGCCCCCGACGGCAGACTTCGACGACTGCTCCAAGAAGGCTATCCAGTTGTCTTTGGGCACACCATTGGAGATGACCTGATAGAGCCCCGATGCCAGCTCCTCCTTGGCAAGGGGGATGGTGTTGGCGAGCTCTTCCACTTGCCCCGTGAGCAGTGAAAGCCCCTCTTTGCTCTCTCCAGCCATGGTGTTGACAGCGCGCATGCCCTTGTCGAAGGCGTTGAAGTCTTGGGCAATGCCCGAGATGACATCTTGCAGACGCCCCACCACCTCTATGGAGGAGTTGAGAGCGAGGGCAAAGCTGCCCATGTTGGAGAGAGAGGAGGTGGCACGTTGCGCCACATCGGGTATGTCCCCGATGGCTTTGCGCAGCTCTTCGGTGCTAGCCGTGACAGAGTGGAGGACCTTTTGCCCGTTGCTCTCTATCTCGACGCGAAATTTCACGGTTTTGTCCATGGGGATGGTAGAGGTTAGACGTTAGAGATTAGACGTTAGAGGTTAGACGTTAGACATTGTCGGACATTCCATATCGCTCAAGGGCAGCTTCGTAGCGTGCTTTGCGCTCTTGTGGCGAGAGTTGGGGCTCGCTGGGGAGCTGCTCCTTGTCCCAAGGCAGGGGGAGAACCTCTGTAGGGGTGAGCGATTGGGTGGAGTGTGGCTGGAGCGTGCAGAGTGCGAGGATGCGTGTTTGCTCCCACGAGGTGCGCTGCTGCTGTTGTTGGTGCTGCGTCCATGCGGTGTGTGCAGCGTGAAACTCCGTGGGTGTGCATCCCTCAAAATCGGAGCGCGCCATGCCCATGGCTCCAAGTGCAATGCCTAGCAGTTGGTCTATGTCTAGGTTTCGGGTGTCTCGGTTTTGGGGGTCTCCGTTTCGGGTGTCTCCGTTTCGGGTGTCTCTTTTTTTTCGCTGTCGGTTGCCGTGCTAGCCATGTCGGCATAGAAGTTTTGCATGTCGCTGGGAGCGAGGAGGTCGGCAAATGTGAGGAAGTCGATGTTGCACTCCACTTTGTCGGCATTGCAGGCAGAGAGTAGGCAGCAGTGGAGGAAGAGGAGGTTGTCGGCAGTGTCTGTGGCATCGAGCTGTGAGGCGTCGCGACCTGTTTCGCGTTTGAAACGAACAAATGCGCCCATGGTGACACGGCAAGGATAGGTCTTGCCATCAAGAGTGAGAGTATTCATATAGCTTTTAGAGATTAGATGTTAGACGTTAGAGAGATGAGACGTTATGCTGAATGGGTTTCGGAGGATTCAGGTGTGGATGCAAGTGTGGATGCAGCACTGGCTACTGTTGCTGTGCGCTCTTGTTTGGCAGCGAGGGTCTCAGCTGCTACGGCTCCAGAGTTTTCGAATGTGAGGGAGTATTTGGCGTCATCTCCAGCAGGTGCATCGAGGTCGAGAGAGGTGATGATGTAAGTGCCAGAGTAGGCAGCGGTTTCTCCCACGAAGCAGTAGGTGAGCTTGACGGGCGTGCCTTCCAGCATGAGTTTCTTGAGGTCGGCATAGGGCGTGCGAGAGCCTGTCACTTCAAATCCCTCAGTGGTGATTTGCTCGGAGACGGATTTGACGTATTTTTCTTTGAATCGTCCCTCGCCACGCTCCTTGGTGACGCGCTCGCCCGTCTCGGTCGAGTTGGAGATTTTGCACGTGGCAGAGTAGCCCATGGGCTTGCCATTGAGCGAGAGGATGAGGTCAGTGCCTAGTTTGTAGTCAGACATGATTGTAGGGTTTAGACATTAGAGATTAGACGTTAGAGCCAGCTAAACAGATGGCTGCGGATGGCGATGTAGTAGAGCAGCACTGCCACAAGTGCGATGCCAAGTACGAGGGCTACCCACCACGAGGCTGATGTGCGTTTGACCTCTTGGTGATAGCTCTGCAGGGTCTGCTCTGCCAGCAGGGCATTTCGCGCTGCGGTGCGCTGATAGGAGTTGCTGCGCTGCTGATAGTAGGTGACAAGCTGTTGGAGGCTATCGCACGAGGCATCGAGATAGAGCGTGTCGTGGAGGGTGCGGATGGTGACTTGGGCGCGCCCCTTGCGCTGTGTGTAGCTTGCCCCTTGGGGGAGGTCACGGAGGTTGGTCAGCGGAATCGTCATCGAGAGACTGTCCGCACTCACTCCCTCTCGCCTCACTATGGTCGTCTGTAGGACAGAGTTTGCGGTGCGCAGGCTGTCCGCGTGCTGTGCCACCACTTGGGTGGACGAGCTGGAAGTCGCTGTCACGCGCCTTGAGCTGCTGCAACTCGCTGCGCAGAGGACAAGTGCCGTAATAGCGACACTCCGTAGCGCGACGAATGGTAGCTTCAAGGCGGAGGATGGCGTCGTGGAGTTGGGAGTTATCATGCTGTAGGTTGATGAGTGTGCCTTGCACGTCCTCATACATAGCCTTGTAGGTGTCGTGCACCTCTTTGGCAGTTCGTGCTTGGCGCAGAGTTTTGCTGGTGAGCCACACAATGACCGCTCCCACACTGCCAGTGGGCAAGAGCCATTGTAGAAGCGTGATGAGGGAGTCGATCATTGGTTGCTATACATTAGAGATTAGACGTCTAGAGTATTACCTTAAGCCACGCGCTCACATCGAAGCTGGGGCAAGCCTTTGCTCGATTGAGGTCGCGATGTCCCACGATGCGAACCTTAGGGTGGCGTTTGTGAAACTCGCGGATGTAGCGTGCCATCTCGGAGCGTTGCAGGGCAGTGCGCGTGTCTTTGGGCGTCTTGCCGTCTTTGGCAAGTCCACCCACGTAGACAATGTGGCGCGACACGGAATTGAAGCCTGCTGCACCATTGGTCAGCTCCCAAGGGTCGACGTTGGCGTCTTCGTTGTTCTGAACGAGACGCTCCACGCTGCCATCGAGGTGAAACATGTCGGTGTAGCCCACTTGTTTCCAGCCACGCCCACCCTTACTCACGGGGTCGGTGTGCCAATGGCGCAGCTCGGCAGCACTCACCTCCCTCCCCTCGGGAGTGGCGGTGCAGTGGATAACGAGATATTTGAGTTCAGCCATAGTGCATTAGGGTTTGTGTGCACTCATGATCACTGCTCCAGCGTCTTGCTTCTTGGGCATGGCGAGGAAGTAGTGACGGAAATTGATGAGATTGCGTTGATGTTGTGGGTCTGTCCCAGCCTCGGGAGTAATACATCTTGGTAGAGCCCGTGCAGCGGAAGACGCGCTGGTCAAAAAAGGCAAAAGAGCATTGGAACTCTCCCGTTTCTGCCTTCGCACCTACAGACTTCTTCTCGCCAGCCGTGGTGTAGATGGGCGTGAAATCAAACTCATAGATGTCAAAACCATATAGACGTCCAACTCTGCCATCAGTGCGGTCTATATTGTATTGCTTCTCGAAGTTCTGGTCTGTTTCAAGCAAATCGTTGACGTGGTCGGAGCAAAGCACTAGGCGACGACCTACTGCTGGTACACTCAACTTGTCAAGGGCACGCTTAAGATTGATGACGTCTGCCATGACCATCTTGACACGACCCGTCACAGGGTCTTTTTCGCCAGTGGTCTTAAGCACTGGGGTTTGTGGTGTATTCTTTTGGGCGCAAAAGGCGTGAGCAGCCTTGACGAACTTAGCATTGCTGATAGCAATAGCGTGAGACTCTTTGACACGCGCCATCTTATCATACGAGCTTGCGTACAGCTCATCGTCGGTGACGGGAGTAGGCTTGGTTTGGAACTTGTCGAGCTTGAGCGCGATATCTCCGTCTTTAAGATTTTGCACCTCGATGGGATAGGATGTGTTGTTAATGAGTACATCGGGGTCTACACCGACATCTACAAGGTGGATGACATCATTTTCGGCTAAACTAGAGGCATCGGGGATGCCATCCAGCCAAGTGGCTTCTTCTGCGCGATGGAGTTTCTTTACCATCTCGCCTGTCCAGATTTCTTTCAACACCCCAGCACGGAGGATGGGATACTTGCTAGCAGGGAGATAGATGGAGAGCAATACGCTACCCACAATGGCAAGGATAGCTCCCCAAATAGGAGGGATGCCCAAGAGGAAGGCAAGGGTGGCTCCCGATAGAGTGTTGAGCAAGAGAGCCGTGACAGCTTGTAGGATTATTTTCTGCATAATTTTGTGGTTTTGAGGTTAGCAATTAGAGTTCACAGTCAATACCGTACTCTGCCTTATAGAGTTGCTTGTAGTGGTCGGGGTCGCTCTCACGCAGCTGCATGAGCTCCTCGCTAGGCACATCACTGAGCTTGGCATAGGTCTTGGGCTGGACAGCCTGACCCGAGGAGTTGAGTGTGGCAGAGAGTTTTTCGCGTGGTGACATGGATTGCAAGGTGGTACGGAGATTGTCTGCACCGACAGACTTGCCAAGTTGGAGGAAGTGGTCGCGCATCTTCAACTCGATTTTTTTCTCTGCGACTGCGCCATCAACGAGGGCTTCGACCTCACGCTGAATGACCGCTTCTTTCTCAGCACGGAGGGTTTCGACTTCTGTGCTGGTGGCTTTGATTTCATCGATTTTGGCATAGATAGCCGTTTCGTCTGCCCCTTCGGGCAAGCCCAATTTGAGGGCTAATACTTTGGTGTCCATTTCGGTAGGATAGGTTGATTGAGGTTGGTTAGATTGATTATATAGTGACGGCAGGGGGCATGCTCCGCCTGCCGAGAGGTTGAGTTGCTGTCCTTGATAGTTGAGACGGATGGCATCATCGTTAGCACCGATGTCTACCACGCTCACCTCAGTGAGCTTGCTCTTGGTGATGGTAGCCATGGTCTGACCCTCCACTGCAAGATTGGGGTCATCGCTCCACTCTAAGATGTCGATGCCAACGCTCACCATGCGCAGAGAGCCAAACTCCCATTGCTTTTTGCAGCGTTGGCTAAGCTCGGAGGCTTCATCGAAATTAAGTAGCCCCGTAATCTCTCCATGCTCTCTCATGAGGTCGGTGACTGTACCGATGACTTGACCACGATAGTGCATCCAGAGCAACACGGGGTTGCGATTATATTGCTCGATGTCCAAGCCATCGGTCAAGACTCTTGTGCCGTAAGAGTTGAGAGAGTCATTGGTCAGTCGGACTCGGTTAGAGGTATTATTTTTTTGCCCATTGTCTTTTTGGTTGATTTGATGATTATGCCCTTTGAGAGCGGGATTTCTAGTGCAATATTACTGCGTTATTTCGACCCTCAAAAAAATTAAGTTTGCAACCCTTGCACAGATATATGCAACGGTTGCAAACCTTTTTACACCCCACAAAAAAAGGGGCAACTTTGCACTATAATCCATCATTTACAGCGCATGAAAAAAACAGAAAATGAAAAAAAGAAGTCGCTTGCTCGCTCGCTCTATCTCTCGGGGATGGAGCAAGCAGAGATTGCGGACAAGATAGGGGTGACACGCGTGACCATCTCTCGCTGGTGCTCAGCTGAGGGGTGGAAGGAGCAGCGTGCAGCCAAAAATATCACCCGACCCGAACTCGTCAATAAGCTCCTGCTTACCATAGACAAACTCATAGAGCAAGTACATGAGAGTGACGACCCAACCCTCATCTCTGGACTGGGCGATAAGCTCGCCAAACTAGCCTCCGTCATAGACAAACTAGACAAAAAGGCAAATGTGGTAGATACCATTGAGTCCTTCATGGCTTTCTCAAAGTGGCTAGAATACCGCTCACAGACAGACAAAAACCTTACACCTGAGCTGCTCAAACTCTTCAATACCTACCAAGACAAGTACATCGTGGAGCTGATGTCGCAGTAGACTAACATTATAAGCACACTCGAACCCTATTATAATCCCCTTATGACACAAACCGAACGTAAGAAAGCCCTTGAAGAATGGAAGGAGCATTGTAAGCGCGTACAGTCCCAAACAGCAGTAGCTAGTACACAGGAAACAGCCGTCGAAAAAGACAAGCGTATCGCGCGCCTGCAAAAGGACTATGCAGCCTTCTGCGAGTACTACTTTCCTCACTTTTTGACCCTGCGCGACAAGACTACAGGGGAGGTGCTGCGCACCATCCACAACGCACCTTTCCACAATGCTGCTGCGAAGAAGGTAAAAGAAACACCCAACCTCAAAGCCGTCTTCAAATGGCCTCGCGGTCACGCCAAAAGCACCCACTTTGACATTTTTGTGCCTATTTGGATGATGACACAACCTCAACCCCTTATACATGTGATGGTGGTTGTCGGTAAGAGTGAGGATGCTGCTAAGACGTTGTTAGGCGACTTGCAAGCAGAGCTAGAGTATAACCAGCGGTTGATTGCAGACTTCGGTCAATTCAAAAATGTTGGCTCGTGGGAGGATGGTCAGTTTGTGACCCAAGGGGATATTGCCTTTTTTGCACGTGGTCGCGGACAATCTCCACGTGGTCTACGTTATAAGGAGTCACGCCCCGATTACATCGTCATTGACGACTTAGACGATGACGAGCTCTGCAAAAATCCACGACGTGTGCGTGAACTAACCGATTGGGTCAAGGAAGCATTGTTTGGCGCGCTCGACGTGGGTCGTGGGCGTTTCATCATGGTCGGCAACTTAATTTCAAAAACTTCTGTACTTGCCAATATAGCAGCCACTAAGAGTGTCCATGTCTCTGAGATTAAGGCTGTAGACCGTGATGGTAACCCTGTGTGGGCAGAGAAATGGACGAAAGAAGAAGCTGCGGAATATGCAGCCTTTGCAGGATACCGCTCTTGGCAGAAAGAGATGATGCACAATCCAATCATGGAGGGGAGCATCTTCAAACAAGAGTGGATACAATTCAAGAAACTCCCCAAGCTCGACAAGTACGATGCGCTTGTGTGCTACACTGATCCATCCTTCAAATCGCGCGGTAATGACTTCAAGGCATCGCGCCTTTGGGGAAAGATAGGCAACGAGCTGCACCTTATCAACTGCTGGGTGCGCCAAGATAGTGTCAATGCCATGGTGCGCTGGCTCTATGACCTCTATGAGAGTCTACCAGAGGGCGTGGCAGTACAATTCCTCATGGAGGCTAACTTCATGCAGGACATCATACTGGACGAGTTTGTGGCTGAGGGTGAAGTGCGTGGCTATCAACTCCCCATCATGGGTGATTACCGCAAGAAGCCCGACAAAAATACAGCGCATTGAAGCTGTATCTCCACTGTGGGAGCGTGGTTTTGTGTGGTACAACGAGGCTTTGCGCGACAACATCGACATGCAGACGGGCATAGACCAGACGCTCGCACTTGAGCGCGGTAGCTCTGCCCACGATGATGCGCCCGATGCTGACGAGGCGGCTATTTGGAAGCTCCAAAAGCACACCCGACAACAGCGGTATGAGCCTAAGATGGGGATGCGCCCATCGGCAAAAAAACAAAGTATGGTAACTCTATATATAAGACGATATGTTTGTCACTCAAGAAGATTATAAGGTGGTCATTGGCGAAGCTGCTCTAGGCGTACTCTCACGCATTGATGCTGCTAACATCGCTAATGCGGAAGCCGAAGCCAAAGAAGAGATATGCTCTTATCTCCGACCCAAATACGACTGCGAGGCTATCTATGCAGCAGAGGGGGAGGCACGCAATCGACTCATCGTGATGTACACGGTGGACGTTGCACTCTACCACCTATCCGCATCTACACAGCAGCGTATGGGAGCGGAGGTTCGTAAGGAGAGATATGAGCGCGCCATTAAGTGGCTAGAGGGGGTGGCAAGGGGCTTTATTATCCCCGACCTCCCTTTGGCTGGTAGTGGTAGCAACGGAGTAGATAATAGCCCATCGAGCTTCTCGTATGGTTGCGAAAAGAAACAACATTATAGCTGGTAATTATGAGCTTAGTATCCAAATTTAAGGGCTGGTTTGCCCCACAAGAAGATAATGTATTACACACTGCTTATGGCACTTACAACCTCGCCAAGAGCAGTGACCGCGCTACGCTAAAGCGCACCGTAGTGGAGATGCAACGACAGACAGATGCACTCACACGCAAGGACTTGCAAGATTGGCGGTCGGCTTGGCAGATGGCTATCAATGTGGATAACCCTAATCGCGCACGACTCTACGACTTATATCGAGATGTAGATGTAGACTTGCACCTATCGGGCTGTGTAGGGCAGCGCACAGGATTTGTCCTCGCGCGCTCCTTTAAGCTAGAAAAGGCAGACGGCACGGCAGATGAGGAGGCTGTAAAGTTATTTGATGCCCCTTGGTTTAAGCAATTTATCACGCAAGCCTTGAGTAACATCTATTGGGGATATACTCTCATTGAGTTGGGAGATGTCATCGTTAATGAGGACGGCAAGCGGATGTACACAGAGACCAAAATTATACCTCGTAAGCACGTGCTGCCTGAGTTTGGCGTAGTGGTGCGCCAAGTGGGCGAGGACGCTAAGACTGGGGTTGATTACCGCGCGGACAACCTGCGCGATTGGTACATAGAAGTGGGTAGTGCTGATGACCTTGGACTCTATCTCAAGGCTGCCACACAGACTATTCCGAAAAAAAATGCCCTCGGCTTTTGGGACACCTTTAGCGAGATTTTTGGTATGCCCATGCGCATTGCCAAGACCACCACGCGTGACGACAAGGAGCGTGCCAAGATGGAAAAAATGATGGAGAGTATGGGTGCTGCCTTGTGGGCGGTAGTGCAAGAGGGTACAGAGATTGAGGTCGTGGAAAATAGCCGTGGCGATGCTTACAACGTCTATGACCGACGTATCGACCGCGCCAACTCTGAGCTATCTAAGCTCATCCTACAACAGACCATGACCATCGAGGACGGTAGCTCCCTCTCTCAGTCCCAGACTCACCTTGAGGTCTTCAAAAACTCATCGAGCAGGACTGTGACATGTTGCGAGATATCATCAACAATCGTCTCTTGCCACGCATGGTGCTGCATGGTTTCCCCGTGCAGGGCTTGTCCTTTGAGTGGGACTACTCTGTGGACTACACGCCTGAGCAGCAATTGGCATTCGAGCAAATGGTGCTTAATAACTATGAGGTGGATGGTGCTTACTTTGCAGAGAAATATGGTATGCCCGTAGGTGAGCGTTTGAGTAACAGCATTATGCCTTTGGATGGTGGTGATGATGACGGCACGGATGACAAGAGCAAGGATAAGGATAAAGATGCTGACAAGGATAAAAAGGCGAAGAATCAGAAGTTGATGCAAGACTATTTTGCGCGCTTGAGCAAAGAGATGGAGCGCAAATCTGCCGACAAGATAGATGCACGACGTCTTTGGCTCGAGACGCTTCAAGCACAAGCCAACACTCAGAAGCCTTTTTTCGACTAAGCCCCTCTGACTATGAGGGGCTGCATGCTCGGTATCGCGCGCTGCTCACCTGCGACCATGGAGAGGGATGTAGCTGTGGCTGCACTCACATCGAGATGGGACGCAAGGATATCCCTGAGACAGAGCGCGAAAAACTCAAGAAAAAGTTTAAGGGGATGATGCGCGCTCTCTACAGACAAGAGGGGGCGATGCTAGACGTGGAGGTTTTGCGTGAGAGTGAGGTATTAGATTTTATCGATGCTCACGCTGCTGTGCTTGATAGTACGTTTGACAAGGTCAAGATGAGTGATAGTATGCGCTTATCTCTCCAAAAAAGCGACTGGATTTTCTCGGGGATGAAGGCTTTCCATCAGCTCCATGAAGCCTTTCCATCCTTGCTTGATGAACACGGAGAAAGAAAGCCATTCGAACGCTTTTACAACGACGTTAGAAAGGTGGACGAAACCTATAACCACAACTACCTACGAGCGGAGTACAACTTTGCTACTGCCTCTGCTGAGATGGCTGCCAAGTGGGAACAATACGAAAGGGATGGGGATAGATACTACCTGCAATATCGCACGGTAGGAGATAGTCACGTCCGCGAAGAGCACGCTGCGCTCAATGGGACTACGCTACCCGTGTCACATCCCTTTTGGGACACGCATTATCCACCCAATGGGTGGAATTGTCGCTGTTTGGCGGTGCAGGTGCGTAAGTCGTCACACGAGCAGACGTCAGAGGAGGAACTGTCTAAGCGCACCAAGGCTCTTGCTGAGCAGCAGGCAAAGAGTAAGGGCAAGAGTGAGATGTTCCGCTTTAACCCTGGCAAGCAACGTAAGGTGTTCCCCGACTACAATCCTTACACTATCAAGCGATGTAACGACTGCGACTTGGCAAAAGGGAAGTTTGGAAAGGCGGATGCCAATGAGCTTTGTGCTGGGTGTGCTTTGCTGCGTGACTGCATGGACAGTGCTGGGTGCATCACAGACAAAGAGTTTGGAAGACGTCTGCTGATAAGTAAGCAAGCCGACCAAAGAGAGATAGAACTCAACACTGAGGCAGCTCGTATACTACTTCGAAATTTCCCGATATTCATATCAAGATAAGAGAACACATAACAGATGGACGTAAGAATCCCGAGTATCTTATCAATGGTAAGAAAGCAGACAGAAAAGGTATTCATGGAGTAAATGGGGTTACCAGTGGTTTCAAGAAAGCTATCAAGCAAGAATGTAAGATTGTCGTGATAGACCTAAACGAACACATGGGAGATAAAAAATTGCAGAGCCATAAGCTAGCAGGAGAATTAGCAAATAGATATCTTGATTTTCATGACAGCATCATATCTAGCTGTTATGTCATATACCTCGACAAAGCCGCTGTTTTAACTATCGAGGATATGCCGACAAATCCAGCATTTAAAAAAGGAGTAGACAAAGAAAGAAGAAAACAGCACATCATCTCTATATTAGACAAAATAGCCACACCTTAATGGTGTGGCTATTTTATCAAGAAGACCGAGCTTGAAGTTATCGTGCCGTCCTGGCGACATCTTGATTGATAGGGCAAAGATAACAAGAACTCCGCAAACCACCAAATGATTTGCGGAGTTTTTCTTCACCCCCCGTGTTATATGCCCCAAGAATCTATACACATCGATATTCTCGAGCAGCTCTTCGTGGTTGTGGTTGGTGTGGGTCGTGATTAGCTCCATGCCGTGGAAGTTCTCACCTCGTAAGCCTCTAACAACGGAGCAAATGCGCTCTGACAACTCGAAGGCTGCAAAGTCATCAGTGTCTTCTCCCAAGGTCGTGCTACCCACCCAATCGGTGACGATGTGCAGCGATACCGTGCCTTCACCACGCATCGCATTGGGTTGTCCGCCAAGTCGCTGCCAATTGATTGCACCAAACTCAACAAACACCGCAGGACGCGACCATTGCTGCTCCTGCTCGATAAATTCCACGTTGTGATTCCACAAGTCTATGTGCTTGATTTCACCGCCTAATGCTGTGCGCAATTGCTCTACAATGCGCTGGTAGATTTCTTTTCTGACCATATTCTAATGCTGTTATATTATAGTTCGTACTGTTTGAAAAACTCATCTAGACATTCATCGATAATACTTTCCACGATGCGCTCCACCTCAGGAGATGCACCAATGAATTGTCGTTTGGGAATGGTGATGGTGCTACCTACTTTCATAAGTGCCATGCGCTTCCAAAATTCCGCTGTCGCGCCTAATTGTACATTTTGCTTATTCGCCCTCAGCTCGCCATTTTTTCGCCTTCCCATTCCCTTATTGGCTTCGTAGTACTTAGCCCAAAAGAAACGCTTCATCTTGGCTGTGACAACGATTTCTCCACCTTCGTTGTGAATAGCAGCATAGGGCAGCGTACTCTCCCAAGTGATCTTACCTGCACTTACCTTACCACGGATGCTGCGACGGAGCGCACCACTGTCCACCAGCACGTGTCGTCCAGCCTTAGAGGGATGCTTAGCGCGCGCCCATTTTTCCGAAAAAAAAGCTTGTCTCTCAAAGTTGCGGTCAAAGGCATCATCTAGCTCAACACGCACATCTTGCAGGATATGGCGGATTATTTCGCTGAAGTCTTTGTTTGTTGCCATAACGGTAATCCTTGTTCGGGATGCAGCAAAGCCGAAGAGGGCAATTTGTCCTCTTCGACTTCACGGTTGATAATGTTGTTAAAGGTGCGCTCGCAGATGCAATACTTAGGATAGATGTACCGTCGCCAAATCTCTCGGTTGGACAACCCTACTTTACTCCATTTATCATAGATGGCTTGTATCTCCAAGACACGCTTAATATAACTTCGTCCCTTTCGGTGCTGCATAGTTGGTTGATGTTAGACGTTAGCTTCTCACACTTCCGTCATGTTTAGGGGGATGCTTTGCCAAGCTCCATTCTCATCTTTTCGCTCGGCTCTGATGTACTGTTTGGTTACTGTAGGTTGATAACTTTCTTCGATGATGCGTACACCTTCGCTGAATTTCTCATCGCCAACCTCGTCCGCCATCTTGCGGAGTTGAAGCACTCGAGAGGCTTTGATTTGTCCAGTTGCATCACGTGCCAAAAGTCTGAGGACTGCGGAGACGAGAGCTTTGGTGGTCTCGTCCTTTGCCAAACTCTCGATGTAATTCTTGACCATTACAATACCGTCTTCCACTGTGTCACGGTAGCCGTCAATCGTGTTGACGCCAAGCATAATTCGGAATTTGCTATCAGAGGTTGTGAAAGTGTGGCTGCGTTGATTATCCTTAGGGAGACCTATCACCTCACTCTTCATGTCTAGAACTGCAGAAAAATCATTGTACACTTTTTCCTTGGTAGCTTTAATTTGCTGGCTGAGAGATTCAAGCTCTTCCACGGCTTTGATGACTTCGATATCTACTAGTTCGGCATATTCTACACGCGCCTGCTTGCGTGCTTCTTCTGCTGCCTTTTTTGCTTTTTCTGCGCGGAAAGCTTCAAACTCTGCGCGCTCTTCGGGGGTTATGGTTACTTGTTCCATTGTGGGGAGGTTATAAATTCGACAATATTGGTTTTACAGATGGATACGACCTCCGTCGAGAGGTCTTGTGATTCATGTAGTCCTTCTTCTTTGATTGTGGCATTTAGTCCACCTTCTAGGTCTTCTCCCTCAACATACACTCTACGAGGGACTTTCTTGACTTTGCCTTTCTCGGTGAGTTGATATTCATGTAGAGTGACCTTGTAGATGGCTGGTGGTTCAGGATTCTGATAGCAGAGCGTTGTGTTCTTTTGTCGAACGACACTCTCTATTTCAACCATTACGTTGCTGCATCCTAGCCAGTGAGCAACCACGACACCTGCACTCTCTTCGGGAGTATGCTCAACTAGGTATCTCTCACTCTTGGCGACGTTGCTGTTTCGCGCTTCATCGGAGCGCATTACTTTGGCGGTGACTAGACTTATCATAGGAGATAGGGATTAGGGTAAAAGGACTTGTAATACTTTTTCTTGACGTTGATACGCCCAATCGGCAAGACGTCCGTAAAACTTGGCACGCTGGGTCAAGGTGTGGTCTTGCATCTCGATGCGTATCTCTTCTTTGACTTCTTCCAAATAATTTTTGAGGTCTTCTTCCATGGTTCTAGGAGGGGAGTTGTTGTGAGTTAATTGAGGATTTGTAGTAGAGCATCTTAACCTTTGGTACAGTGCTCTGCGATGGTCTTTTTTTGTCTATGGCTCGTAACTTGCGAGAGAGTGCCGTAAGTTCAGCGAGGCTAAGATACCGAAACGGCTTGCCTGCGATTCTCGGCTGTAAGCAAAAAGCATCTACAGCTTGCCAATCATGGGTCTTAATGCCCATCTGCTGCATCTGTCGGAGTAGCGCGCTACGTCGTCTGCGGAGGTTATCACGGATTCCCATGCGCTCCTCGAGGAGATAGCAAAGACTGTTGTACTCTTGCAGGCTAAGCTCACGTAGTGAGGTTGTGCGCCCTTGACTTATCTCGCTGACTAGTTGGGCTTTTTGGTCGTCGTCATCCCCATATTTGGGGAGTTTGGCGAAGAGGGTGTAGAATCTTGAGTAGTTCATACAGCTTAGGTTTAGTTATTGAGTGGGAGGGCAGGAGTCGAACCTGCGGTGCGAGCTTGCTAAAGATTTTTTGCACCTCCGTCGACAGCTCTCTGTCGTTACACTCCCTTGGAAAAGGTGGGACGAGCTATACTCGCGTACCACGCGCCCCGATATCAAATTATAACAATTCGAAAACGTAATGGTTTATTTGGGTTGCCATCGAGTATCATCATAATCACTCAACCATTGTACGGATACTATAGCCCTGAGCCGTCCTGTGCCTTTGCAACGGGGGCAGGGGAATTTCCTCGTTATGGGCTATACCGCCTAAATATCCGCGCGCACAGCAGTTCGGGCATAAAAATCCTCGAACTTGGTGAGACTTCTCGTATTCGAGGTCGTCGTAGCGGCTGGGGTGCAATTCTAGGTGTTGTACTAATTTACTCATTGTTGTAGGGGGGTATTGTTCTATTTTACTTGCCCTCCGTTAGGAACTTCAGCTTCACTTCGATGTCGAAATTTGTCATCTCTAAAATGATGCTTGTCGCGTCTAGCGTGGGCTTGGTGTCTCGGATTAGGCAACAGAGAAAAATCCGCGCTGCTTCTCGAAGGGGGAGGTCTTTTGCGACTTCCTTGACGGCTTCGTAGAGTTTATCTTCGTAATCTTGTTTCATTGTTTTTTTGTTTAGCAGTTTGGAGGTGTGATAATTTGTCCTTTCGTCCATGGAACTCTTATTGTTGAGAAGGATAGATTCTCTTCATAGAGAGCGTTGAGCCACACGCATGACCAATAAAGAGCATATCTTCGTATTCATTCTTGAGTATCATTCTCTCCGCGCGACCATAATCGTTGGAGGCTGCAGCTCGCAAGCTAATTTCATCTAATTCGGGGTAGAAGCCTGCAGTAGGGATATGATATCGATGTTGCCGAATGCGGATATCTGTCCATTTCCACCAAAGGAAGCGATGCGTTTCTCTAATGACGTGGGTATAGACTGAGACACCATCAATACACGACTCTATCGTAGCTAATAACGTTCTCATTACTTTGAATTTTTCCTGATATGTACTTTTAGGCAGCCATGCCATTGTTGGATATGTGAAGCAAAAATCACATCACTTGTTTCAATCACCGTATGCCCTTTTGTCTTGGCTCTTCGAAGGGTGAGATTGCAAGCTAGATTTCTCGCTAGCCACTCCTCAATCACACCACTCACGCGGTCGTTGGGTAGGAGTTGTAGGTAAGTTTCATTCGGTATCATCGTTCTCTCCTCCTTCTAATCGTAAAATGCCCTCTTCCCACACGGGGTAATAACTACCTGTCTTTCCCGAGTAGCGACCTTGGCAAAAAGCCTTAAAGCCAGAGACGCGAACCTTCACGCCTGCTGCGTAACGTAATCGGATGGCTGGTTTACCGAGAGGTGCACCTTTGTCCTCCTGCGAGATGAAGATGAACGTCTTCTTGGGATAACGCTCTGTGAGGGCTAGGGCTTGCGCGTACGTCCATCCAGCGTATTGAAAGCTATCGATGATGATAAACCGAGCACTGCGCTGTTTGGACAATCGCTCAATGAGTTCCTCATAACTATCAGACGTGGCGACAGCAAACGTCCTACTTACTTCACTCATTTGATAGCGTTCGATGCGCTCTTTGAAACTCTGCGAAACACCTTCCTCAAGAGAGAGGTAGAGGACTTTTCCGTAGTTACAAAGCTCGCGAGAGAGCTGCATCACAAGCTACTCTTACCCGATGCACTTGCACCCGTGATAAACCACATTTCGCCTATTGCTGGGCGTCCAAAGGCTTCTTCCCATTGACCTTCCCAAGGGAGTACTTCGTAACGTTTACGGATGATTTCTTCAGGACTGTAGAGTTTTCTGCTCATTGGATTTTTGGGGGTTAGGATGGTTGTAGTTTCAACTTTTCGATTTCGGTGTAGACTCTTCGTAGTCCACCAGCGGTCTTTCGCACGATGCTGCCAATATCTGTGCCTTCAGGAGCGTTGACCATAGCCACCACTCGGGCTTGCTCGCGCAAGAATGCTTCTCGGTCACGACCATCGTCGGGGGTAACTCGTGCGTAGCGGTCGCCATATCGACTCAGCATCTCGGTGTATCCCACTTTTTGCGCATCAATGCTACGTGTTATTTTAGCGCGCAAGCCATCTGCACCCATCATGTACCACGCGCAGCAGCGTTCAGTAGCGTTCCATAGGGCTTTGAGTTCCAAAAAGGCTTCATATTGGAGGTCGCCTGCTTCATCGAGGATGATTAGAGGGCGGTCTATGCTGCGCAAGTAATACACAAGGTCATCGTAAACATCGGCATAGCGTCCGCGAGCGGTAACACCAAATTCAGCAGCAATGGTGCGAATCAGCTTGAGTTTGGTCTTCACCTGCGAGCAGTCTATGTAGACCGCATTGCGGTGACTTTGACATAGTGGCGAGCCGTAAAGGTTTTGCCGATATTGGGCAGGTCGCAGAGGATTCCGCTAAGGCTAGACTGTTGGCAGACTTCTAATTGCGCGCTGACAAACTCAAATGTGGCAGTTTTGGCAGCCTTCCATTCTACTTCTCCGCGCAGGTTCACACCCAAACGTCGGGCGATGGTTACCCATGCACCATCACTCAGCACGCGGTCTGTCTGACCTTTTTTTGACGGCACTATATACTGAGGTCGTCATACCCAAGGCTGCTGCATGTTTCGCGTCTGAGGGATAGTTGACGCGGTTGGTAGCGATAGCAGCCGTAATCTTTTGCTTTATCTCCGTTGTAATCATGTTCTAATGCTGTTATAAGTGGAACTCTGTAATCTGTTATAAGCTCTCCAATGCTCGTGCGCGGTAGTCTGTCGCTGGCGGTGGGAGGTAGTAGTCGTCCTCGTCTTCGGCAGGGGGAGATACGATGATCTCTGCGAGAGAGGGAGTTGGTTTGAACAGCTCGGACTTGCCATACTTGACTTCGGGCTTGATGATGCTAACCTGTGGGACAGCATTCTCCGCAACGTATTTGCTGAACTTGGCAACTTTCTGTTGTTGCTTGGCAAATTTCGCATGGTCTTCGGTTGTTTGCTCAGCCATCACGCGATTGTAGGTCTCTACGCGTTCTACGGTGTCAATGTAGCGGTCACCTTGGAAGAGGTGCACCTCAGTGGGGTGTCCTTCTTCGTCGGGTAGGTAGCAGGCAACAACCTTGTAGTTGTTAGGCGCAAGTCTTTCGAGTACTTCGGTCTTGCTCAACCACCAATCTTCGCCCATCACACGCACCGTGGAGTTGCGTCTAACGCTGGTCTCTACGCGCTGACCAATGTAGCGTGCCAAGGTCAGCTTGTCGAGCGGTTGCAGTGTGGGATTGATATTAGCCACTAGCACGTCCCAACGGCTCATGTTAGGGTACTTCTTCTGATTGGGATGCAGGGCTGCGTTCCACTCTGCGCAGTCTCTACGGTCGTCAGCTACTAGCTCATCGTAGGTGTAGTATTGCTTGTCCTCGTAGAGCTCGTTTGTGGCATCGCTCACTTTCTTGGCTTCTGTCCGCCACTTGCCCTTGCCGTAAAATCGTCCGATACCTTCGTGGTTCTTGTGGATGATGCTGCGCTTCTTTGCACCATTGAGTGGTTCTGCATACTTCTCTTGAGAGTTTTGCGCTGCGCAGAAGCGAACGAAGGGGAAAGCTACACCTGCCTGCAAAAATCCACTCTTGTATTGGGTCATTAAGTGGTTCTCCACTTCAATACCTGCTGGCATCCCCCAACCTTGACGGTCGATAAGCCTAAACATATCGCGGAAGCAGTCAAGCACCAGTCGCTCGTCCTTTTTCCTTGCGTAGCTCGCTCCGATAACGCATTGACTGACCACATCGTAAGCGTAGTAGGCGTGGATGCGTTGTTTCGTGTCCTTGAGCTTACGCGTAAGGTCTACGTCATCCATCGTGATTTGCGATAAACTAAATGCGCCAGCATGACGGTGCATGTGAGGCATCTGCTCGTGCATAAACGTGGTGTAGCTCTCGTGCGCCTTAGCTATGAGGAGGCGGTTCTTGGGGCGGTTGAGGTAGTTACTGATGGTGCTTTCGCTCAATTCCTTTGGATTGCCATTCTTGTCCACAAACTCCTCGGGGTCGAAGAGTTCACCTGTCTCGGGGTCATAAACTTCCAACTCTCCGCAGACGAATTGATTGTACATCTCGGCTACGTTGGAGTTGAAGGGCTTATTAGGTAGGCAGGAAATGCCTATGATGAGCTTTTCTGTCTTGTGGTCAACCTTGCGTGCTGCTTGGTTGCCGAACTTGCCACTAATCAAGACTCCGTAGCCTCCTTTCTTATATTCGTTGGCTTTCTTCCTAAAGCGGAGGGTGCTACTCGGTAGCGTGTGTCCGTAAAGGTCGCGTAGTCCTTCAATCACTGCACACATCTTGTCCCAGCTGAATCGCTCCTTGAAGAGCTTATTAGTTGCGACGGTGTGACTGTAGAGGTAGAGGGCGCAGTTCAGCACACTGGCGTTGGTCACATATTCGTTCACCTTCTCGATGGGCAGGTCTACTCCGCATTCTGAGGGACTCGAGTAGTAAGCCATGGCGCGCTGGTCTACTTCGTAGTTCTCGCGCAGCCAATTCTCAACCATTATCCGATGCTTCTCAGGATAGAGGGCGTTGACCTTCTCCTTATAGGCTGGTGGTAAGCTATCCACTGCAATGAGCGCGCAACAACCAGCAGCACCACCGCCACGACGCACCACGCGGATGCGACCGCGAGCTGAGAGTTGGTCATAATTGGATTTGTCACAATCCCCTTATCTATCAACTCTCGCGCTGATATGCATAGCTGTTTGTTGTAATACTCCATTGTTGTCGTTGTTTGCCCATTGGGCGATTCTACTTCAAAGCTGCAACCTCTTGCTGTAATGCGTCAAGTTCTTCGAGGGTTAGAATTTCAACCTCCTTCACGACCTTGTTGTAATGAGTCACTACACAGCGACCTGTCTGCATCGTAACTTCTAGTACTGCGCCATTTGCAAAGGTCTGTCGCATCTTACCGTTGCTGGTGTGGATTGTCTCACACTCAAGTGCTGATACCATCACTACTGCACCATGCTCCATGGCTGTGCGACGAATCACATGAGCTAGTCGGCTGTCGCTCCATTCTAAGAGAGCCTTGTTTACCATACGTGGAGTTACATTCCACATTTCGGCTAATTTAGCCTTCAGTTCTGCGCTAGCTGCAATGCTGCGCTTGGGGGTTTTTGTCTGTTCCATTTGTGGGATAAGTGTTAATGCGTTCATTATTTTTGGCGAAATTCTTCGCTGAAATCGCCCCTTTTTCGTACCTTTGGGGCGTATTCTAATTGGAATACACTGCAAAGTTAAGGACAAAATTTCAACCAAGCAATAGTTGTGGACAAAAAAACTTACCATAAAAAGAAAGAATTTTTGACCTTTCTGGAGATGAGAGGTATCAAAAAGACCGAGTTTTTTTCCAAAGGACGGGAATTCAGAGCAGCAATTTCAAAGGAAAAAAAATTTGCTGAGTCAGATTGGAGGAGATATGATAGTCAAAAATTCTGACCGAGTATAAAGAACTCTCTCCTTCATGGCTTATGCTTGGTGAGGGAAATATGCTTTCAAACGACATCGACGGCATTAGTCCGAACTGTGTCGCTGATATGCATCAAATAAATACAGAAGAGAAAGGCATCCCATTAGTTCCAATAGAAGCTGCAGCAGGATTCTTCCAAGGCGAACAAAATGTACTACTCTCTGATTGTAAACATTTTCAGGTTTCTATCTTTCCAAGTGCTGACTACCTTATTCCCATCAAAGGAGATTCTATGCTTCCTAACTATAGTAGTGGAGATATAGTAGCATGTCAAAGAATTAATGCTCAGAGTACGTTCTTTCAATGGGGCAAGGTATACGTAGTGGATACAGAACAAGGAGTACTTATAAAGAGATTATTCGAAGGCACTTCTCCTGCCACTATCCGCCTTGTATCTGACAATGCAAAATACCCTCCTATCGAAGTACCACGCGCAGAGATTTATCACATGTCTGTTGTTCTAGGCACGCTACGCCTAGAGTAATACGATGTGTCACCTCTTCTATCCCCCAAGCCACCTTTCCACCCCATAACTAGCTATATATTTGAGAAACAAAAGGGCTAATCCATTGATTTTCCCTTATATATAAGATGAGAGATGAAAAAACAAGGGTGTATTTCACCCCATAACTCACCCCCTATTTTTAGAGTTATCACCGAAAACTGTATATTACGACCTACCACTCACACCCCATTTTTTGGGTATTTTGTAAGCCCACTTTCCCTAATGTGTAAGCCCACTTTGTCAGCCCAGCTGTCAGCCCACCCACTCATTTCCCCTCTCTCGAAATCATTCTGTTATCTTCAGCAAAACGATGCTCTACCCACAAAACAAAGCCGTCAGAAAGCCATTATAACGACCTTCTGACGGCTTTTCTATGCCCTTATGCTTCAGTTCCTCCACTGCACCTTGAAACCAACCTAAAACGCACGAAAATCTCTACTATCCTCAATTGCCACCTCCCTTAACTCTCCCGATAAACACACGCATCTCCGCCTATACACAACAAAAGGAGCAGCCACACAGCCACTCCTTATATTAACGCGCCAAATAAGCCCATTTCTAGCCCTTCTCGCGTCCTTTTTTACTTCCTGCGCACCATTGTGCCACCTCATGTAATCCAAACGTGCCTACACGTATCATCTTTGCAGCAACACTCCCATCATTTTGCCCCCAAATGTAACCCAAATGTAACGCCATGTATCATTTCGTTTTGTGGTGCACTTTCTGTGATTTCGCTGTAACCCTTTCATTTCTCGATTGTTATCGGTGGTTCTCGCATATCTTCAATGATACGCTTCGTTCTGTGCCCCATAAATCATCAAACAGCCAAAATACTCTTATGGAAATACGAAAACCATCTGATTCTGAATGGTAAATCCGGCTATACTCCTATAAGGTATGACAGTATTGAAACTCCTCACCTTGAGCACATCGCACCACAGACCCAAAATACAGAAATAGACAATGGTTATTGTCCTTATGATGAGGAATTTTATAACCGCTATTTAGAATGTTTGGGCAACTATCTTCTGCTATCTGGCCTTCATAACATATCGTTGAGTAATAGCAGATTTCAGATAAAGCGTGAGAGCTATACGCACCTGCTACAACAGTTGGAGGTGCAGAGAATGACAGAACATGATCTACACTGGAATAAAGAGAAAATTCAACAGCGTCACTCAAAGATCGTTGATTTTTTAATGCAAATTCTTTAGGAATGACACTATGAGTAATAAATTAGAAAAGGCGATTGAATGGTGCATCTTTCAAAGTAGATGGCTTCAAGTTCCTGTATATATTGCTATGTGCCTAATTATGGGAATGTATTCATTCGTTTTTTGTAAAGAAGTAGCCCACTGCTTGATAAACATAGCGTCTTTTACAGAAAAGACAATGCTTATGCTAGCCATCGGCATTGTTGATGTGGCAATGGTTTTGAATTTAATCCTTGTGTGTGTAATTGGAGGATACTGGTCATTTGTCAGCAGACTAGAAATCATAGAAAACGACAAAGACTGTCATCAGTTTAGTTATCTTGGTAAGATAACACCAAATGCGTTAAAGCACAAATTGATGACGTCTCTAATTAGTATTTCTGCCGTTCATTTATTGGAAACATTTGTATCCGATAATATTGATACCCAGCAGACTATAATGCAAATTAGTATTCATATTATGTTTCTTTTATCTGCATTGGGGATGACATATATAGACAAAATCGGACATTCGAAAGACTAAATAGATAAAACGGCATTTGCCCTTTACTTTTTTTCAGAGCATACGGCTTGTCGCTCCCTCCTTCAACGACAATAAACAATAGACTGAATCGCTAGACGGTTCAGTCTTTTTATTGCCTTCCTCAAAAAATCAGAGAAACTTTTTCGACAAAACAACACAACGGACATCCCTAAACGACAGCTTGTTTTCACAAAAGCGACTGCTCGTTTTCACAAAAACGACGGCTCGTTTTCACAAAAACGACGGCTCGTTTTCACAAAAGCGACGGCTCGTTTTCACCAAAGCGACGGCTCGTTTTCATAAAAACGACGGCTTGTTTTCACAAAAGCGATGGGGTCTTTTTTATCACCCTTTCAGAAGGAGCAACTGAACATAAAGAGCCCAAAACAAGAGATGGAGATTTTAGGATTGTGAAAATACCTATAATCACCCTTCTCGCGCGCACGCGTACACGCGCGTTACAGGGAGTTTTATTGTTTTTGCTGTCACAAGTGTCACACATTTTCTCGTAAAACACTCTATTACAACCTTTTGCGGGTACTCTCAAAACATAATTTAATATTTCGTCGATTCAGTTCCTCGAAACACGCAATACACAACAAGGAAAAACAAGCTTCTCATCACTTTCTCCTGTAAATTTTTCAGCCTTTTTTCTACAATTTTCGTCCTCGTGTGACACTTGTGACAGCAAAAAAACAACATCGCTGTTGGAATGCGCGCGCTACGCGTGCGTGAGAGAGCCACTTCCAAACTTCCCTCCCTCTTGCCTTCTTGGTGTTCACTTTTGGGATAAGACTTCCGCAGCGTTCTAAAACACAGTTTCTGCAAAACAGAGTTATCAAAACAATCCACATCCACAAAAATATCTTTACTTTTTGGCGATTTTTGCTCTCTTTGAGGCCATATCTACCCATATACTTATAGGGACGCATCGAAATAGCACGCACACATTTCTCATTTTCTTTCACGGCGCAAGCCATCTCAAAATAGAACAACTATGACGCAGACAACATCACTTTCCAACTTATTGAAATGGGCAGCACAATTTATCGCAATGTTGCTGGAAGTACTGTTTTTCCCCTCTGTTTTCGAGGAGGGACAAACGCAAAAGGCACTCACCTTTGGGACAGCAAAAGCGAGTACCTTAAACCCAACGACGATGAAGACTAGCGACCAATGCGCTGAAACGTCAGATGCAAACCATCTACCAACAAAAGGCTGTCGGACAATTGCGTGGGCAATTGCAGCAGATATTTCACGGCTTCTGTGGCAGCAAGTGCTCCCAAGAGAGCTGGCGTGGTGGTCATCACCGGAATGGGTTCGACGGCAGCAGAAGGAGAGGACGAGTTGCCTTCGACATCAGCAGGAAATAAATCACCGTAAGCAAGATGATGTCCATCGAAAAGTGCGATTTGTCCTTGCCAACCTTCCACAGAGATGTAGAGCCACGGTGTGGAATGCGCTTGGGCATAGCGATCGAGCAAGCGTTGGGTGGACTCATTGTCGGTGGCATCGATGATTAAGTCGCAGTTATCTAGAAATTGATGCGCATTTCCTCCACCAATCGCTCGGTGTAGACCTTAATGTCGCAATCGGGATTGCTAGCGCGCAGATGTTCAGCAGCAAGTTGCGCTTTGCTTTGACCTATTTGCGACACGGTGTAGAGCGTTTGTCGAGGGAGATTGCTGAGCGAAACGACATCGTTATCACAAATCACAAGATTACCCACTCCACTTCCCACCAAGAGGGGCAAGAGGGTGCAACCCAGTCCGCCAGCACCCACCACGATAACGCGCTTTTGAGCGAGGAGGAGCTGACCTTTTTCTCCCACTTCGGGTAGGAGCAACTGACGCTGATAGCGTTCTCTAAAATCATTTGACAACATAAAGAGGCTGTATTTGAATATAAACCTGTCATTTGTTCCTAAACAGATTCAACTTTGATGAAGGCACAGTTTGTAACATAGATTTCTTAGCCTTTGTAGGGGGCTTCTAGGAATGCTTCACAACCATCCATCCCAGTCTTTCCACACAGGTTCGTAGCCCACAGAGCGGAGGTATTGCGAGCGCTCGGAATCAAACGAGAGGTCGGATTGGTCGCGCCAACGGAATTCAAATCAGGCTTTGTTAATGGCATAATCGCACACGAAGGGTGAGGGGTGTCCTTTGGCTAGGTCTGCTGCATGAGCGGACAAATTGTAGGCGACGACTTCTTGGCGCTCATCATCGCGTTCGGGCAAACCGAGATGTTCTTTTTGTGTGACATAGCAGAGCATAGCGGTGCCGAGATGCCCAATGATGGAGGCTCCAATGGCGCCTGTGATGTGGTCGTTGCCTGCTCCGATGTCGGAAACTAAGGGTCCGAGGGTGTAGAAGGGAGCTTCATCGCAGTCCAACAATTCGCGCGTCATATTTTCGGGGATCATGTGCATAGGGATGTGGCCTGGACCTTCTATCATAACTTGCACGTGATAGCGCGCAGCAATGCGATTGAGTTCTCCTAAGGTTTTCAATTCTGCCATCTGCGCTGCATCGTTGGCATCGTGGATGCAGCCGGGACGAAGTCCGTCACCCAGAGAAAGGGCTACGACATAGCGCGCTGAGATTTCACAGATTTCTTCGAAATGCTCATAGAGAAAACTTTCTTGGTTCTTTGCGGTGCACCACCCTGCTATGATGGCTCCTCCACGACTGACAATACCGGTGAGACGGCGCAGAGTGAGTGGGATGTGCTGCTTGCGAAGCCCTGCGTGGATGGTGAAATAGTCTACTCCTTGCTCTGCTTGCTCGATGAGGGTGTCGCGATAGATTTCCCAAGTGAGGAATTCTACTCGACCCTTCACTTTCTCCAAAGCTTGATAGAGGGGAACAGTGCCAATGGGTACAGGACAGTTGCGGATGATCCACTCGCGAGTTTCGTGAATGTGCTTACCGGTGGATAAGTCCATCACGGTGTCGGCTCCCCAACGTGTGCCCAAACGGCTTTTTCAACTTCTTCTGCAATGCAACTGGTGGTGGCGGAATTTTCGATATTCGCATTTATCTTACAGAGAAAGTTGCGACCGATAATCACAGGTTCGCTCTCGGGGTGATTGATGTTGGCTGGGATGATGGCGCGACCGGCGGCTATCTCATCGCGAACAAATTCGGCTGTCACCACGGTGGGAAGCACGGCTCCTTGCGAATCTCCACCTAAAATGTGACGCTCTGTGACGGTTTCAAGCATCTGATTTTCACGCATAGCGACATATTCCATTTCTTCGGTGATGATACCGCGGACTGCATAATAGCGTTGGGTGATGCACTTATCTTTCGCACGGAGGAGATGGGTTGGATGTTGGGATAACACAAATGTTGTAGCGATTCATCAACTAGACGCTCACAAGAATCACTACTGTCTAAACCGGCTTGCTGCTCAGTGTCTTGACGACTGTCTATCCAGGGAGCACGGAGTTTGAGAAGTCCTTGCTCGAGATTGACTTCATAGGCTACATCTGTGTAGGGACCGCCGGTGTCATAAACGATTACGTCTGTATTGGGGGTGTAAGTTCCGTCGTCGTTACGCGTAGCCATCAATGGGATGCAACGCATTCCAACACGAACGTGTGGGAAACGTGGACTGGTGGCATAGATTTTCTCTGAACCGAGGAGGGAACTATGGGCAACAATCTCTTGAATTTGCATAAGGATTGATTATTTCAGAAAGAAAAAGATGGTAATAAATCAACCACGGAATTAGATGTTAAGAATTAGTACGATTGCCACTGAAAGATAAAGCATTTCGAAATGGCTAAATAAACAAATTGGAATGAAAAGGAAGGGCTAGCGCACTATTTTGTCTCCATTAGCAACACGAAAGCGTGTTTGAAATGGCATAACAATGCTTATCCACCAAAAGTAGGATGGATGAGCAATAATTCATCTCCTTCATGCAAAGGAGTACGAGCAAATTTATCACGAGAATGACTTGGACATTGACGGCAACTGCACAATGGGTTGCTAAGTCAATACGGAGTTGTTGAAAAACATCAGTAAGCGTACAAGATGGTGCTACCAGCCGAACTTCACCATCTAGAAGGATCTTCATAACGGCCACATTTAGAGTACAAATTGTTAGTGTCTAGTTGAATGCGACTCTGAGAGCTATTGCCCTTCATTCTCTCTCGAATGAATTGTCATAATGAAACCAAAAGTTCAATAGAAGATCATAGTAGATGTTTGATTTCGTGCGAGTATGTGGTTCGTACTTCACCGCACTCTTTGCATAGGCCAGTATTATTGGGATCAGGTCTTGGGTATAATCTGAGCTCAGTAATAAAGTTGCCTTTCTTTTGTGACAAAACCTTATGCTCATCATTCGAATCAAATGTCGCTAGAAACAACTTGTTTACTGGCACCCCTAGAGTTACTACCTGCAAAGATAATACTTAATCTGAAAAAGCAAGTATGTGGGTAAGAAAAGACGACATAGCACAATTAAACTCTACTAAGGTCATAAAGCAATCTGAGCAAATATACAAAAAAAGCCCCGAGTTCATTTTGAACTCAGGGCTTTCGTAAAATGGCGGCGACCTACTCTCCCGCGGGTGTGCAGTACCATCGGCGCGGTCGGGCTTAACTTCTCTGTTCGGAATGGGAAGAGGTGGAACCCCGTCGCTATAACCACCGGAAATATCGTTTGAACATGCAATCTTGACAAATAACGCTAGTCATTTGAACTAGATTTCTAGAGATTCTAGAATTACTAGAGCATCTAGTTCTTCTAGCTTCTAGAGATAAACGTAGCAGCCTTAAGTGTATTCCACCTAAAGGAATGGAAGTTTCGGGCGATTAGTAGTGCTCGGCTTTGACGTCACCGTCTTTACACCTACACCCTATCAACGTCGTAGTCTACAACGACCCTTATGAGGAAATCTAATCTTGTGGCCGGCTTCGCACTTAGATGCTTTCAGCGCTTATCCGATCCCGACGTAGATACCCGGCGGTGCAGCTGGCGCCACAACCGGTAAAACCAGAGGTCAGTCCAACACGGTCCCTCTCGTACTAGTGTCAGAGCCACGCAAATTTCCTGCGCCCACGATAGATAGAGACCGAACTGTCTCACGACGTTCTGAACCCAGCTCGCGTGCCACTTTAATGGGCGAACAGCCCAACCCTTGGGACCTTCTCCAGCCCCAGGATGTGACGAGCCGACATCGAGGTGCCAAACCACTCCGTCGATATGAGCTCTTGGGAGGATCAGCCTGTTATCCCCGGAGTACCTTTTTATCCTTTGAGCGATAGCTCTTCCATACGGAACCACCGGATCACTATGCTCTGCTTTCGCACCTGATCGACTTGTAGGTCTCTCAGTCAAGCGCCCTTTTGCCATTACACTCTACGGCCGGTTACCAATCGGCCTGAGGGCACCTTTAGAAGCCTCCGTTACGCTTTTTGGAGGCGACCACCCCAGTCAAACTACCCACCAAACGCGATCCTCTCATCTGAGAGTTAGGAACCAGACAGCCAAAGGGTCGTATTTCAACAGCGGCTCCACAAACACTGGCGTGCCTGCTTCTAAGCCTCCGACCTATCCTACACATCGACTGCCCAATTACAACGTTAAGCTATAGTAAAGGTTCACGGGGTCTTTTTCGTCCCATCGCGGGTAATCGGCATCTTCACCGATACTACAATTTCACTGGGAATCATGGTTGAGACAGTGCCCAGATCATTACACCATTCGTGCAGGTCGGAACTTACCCGACAAGGAATTTCGCTACCTTAGGAATGTTATAGTTACGGCCGCCGTTTACTGGGGCTTCAATTCAAACCTTCGACCGGAGTCTAAGCTCTCCTCTTAACCTTCCAGCACCGGGCAGGTGTCAGACTGTATACTGCATCTTTCGATTTTTGCACAGCCTTGTGTTTTTTTGTTAAACAGTTGCCTGAGCTGATTCTCTGCGCCTCACATTGCTGTGAGGACACCCTTTATTCCGAAGTTACGGGGTCAATTTGCCTAGTTCCTTAACCATGAATCTTCCAAGCGCCTTAGTATATTCTACCCGACTACGTGTGTCCGTTTACGGTACGGGTATCTTTGTTGTTAAGCTTTAGCGGATTTTTCTCGGGAGTAGGATTACCTTCACTATTACATTGTCCGAAGACGCTGTATACTATCGACTTTCAGCTCGGATGGTGGATTTGCCTGCCATCCTCATTACCTACAATCTTTAACGAGCTATTCCGTCAGCTCGCGGAAGTGTCACTCCTCCGTCTCCACATCGCCAACAAAGATAGTAACGGAATATTAACCGTTTCTGCCATCGGCATCACCATTAGGTTGAACCTTAGGTCTCGACTGACCCAGGTCGATTAACGTTGCCCTGGAAACCTTAGTCTTTCGGCGAGAGTGCATCTCACACTCTTTATCGTTACTTATACCTACATTTGCTTTTCATGAAGCTCCAACAGAGGTTATCCTCTATCTTCAAGGCCGCATGAATGCTCCCCTACCGATATCTTAAGATATCCCACGGCTTCGGCAATAGACTTTATACCCGATTATTATCCATGCACAGTCCCTCGACTAGTGAGCTGTTACGCACTCTTTGAATGAATGGCTGCTTCCAAGCCAACATCCTAGCTGTCACGGGAATGACACTTCGTTAGTTTAACTTAGCCTATATTTCAGGGCTGTAGCCGGTGGTCAGGATTCTTCTCCTCTCGGGCGTGGGACCTTAGCACCCACGCCCTCACTCCCGGGCTTAGCCTGTGTGCATTCGGAGTTTGTCTGGACTTGATAGGCGGTGAAGCCCTCGCATCCAATCAGTCGCTCTACCTCACACAGGGAACGCCCTGAGGCTGCACCTAAAATGCATTTCGGGGAGTACGAGCTATCTCCAAGTTTGATTGGCCTTTCACTCCTACCCTCACCTCATCCAGAAGCTTTTTCAACGCTTATTGGTTCGATCCTCCATCCCGTGTTACCGGGACTTCAACCTGGACAAGGGTAGATCACTTGGTTTCGCGTCTACCACCGCCGACTATGCGCCCTTTTCAGACTCGCTTTCGCTTCGGCTTACGTGCTTCATAGCACTTAACCTTGCCGACGACGGTAACTCGTAGGTTCATTATGCAAAAGGCACGCCGTCACACCATAAGGTGCTCCGACCGCTTGTAGGCGTACGGTTTCAGGAACTTTTTCACTCCTCTAAAAGAGGTGCTTTTTCACCTTTCCCTCACGGTACTGGTTCGCTATCGGTCTCTTACGAGTATTTAGCCTTGGCGGATGGGCCCGCCGGATTCAGACAGGATTTCACGTGTCCCGCCCTACTCAGGATACCACTATGCTTCATACGATTGTCGAGTACGAGACTGTCACTCTCTATGGTCGCTCTTTCCAAAGCGTTCCTCTAAACGTACTTCTTGCAACAGCGTGGTCCTACAACCCCATATAGACCGAAATCTATATGGTTTGGGCTCTTCCCCGTTCGCTCGCCACTACTAGGGGAATCATTATTATTTTCTTTTCCTAGGGGTACTAAGATGTTTCAGTTCCCCCCGTTAGCCTCCCGCATTCGCGGGATAACAGGTCTTCAACCTGCTGGGTTGTCCCATTCGGAAATCTGCGGATCAATGGTTATTTGCACCTACCCACAGCTTATCGCAGCTTATCACGTCCTTCATCGCCTGTAAGAGCCTAGGCATCCACCGTACGCCCTTAATTACTTCTTTTTTTCCTTATTCTAGACGTTAGAGATTAGACGTTAGACGTTAGTCTTAGCTAATCCTTTCGTAACTAGAAGGTGAGAATATACTTAAAGCTGTACTTTCGTTTACCTTTGTTTCGTTACTTGGATGATTCTCTGTTATCTCATCTCACCTTGCGGTGGATGGAGAACAAGAATCAACTTGTTGCGTGTTCAATATGTCAAAGATCTCTTGCTCTGTCATTGTGCCGTGATGTTTCACCATCGTAGCGACTGAGCAGTAGAATGTGTGGAGAATAACGGATTCGAACCGTTGACCCCCTGCGTGCAAGGCAGGTGCTCTAGCCAGCTGAGCTAATCCCCCAAATCGTTCGGAGCGCGGTGCTCCACTTGCAAGTAGTCCCAGGCAGATTTGAACTGCCGACCTCCACATTATCAGTGTGGCGCTCTAACCAACTGAGCTATAGGACTGGCAGAAAAATCCACTCAAGACAAGCTATCTCGGAGCTGCTCGGCTTCATCTTTCTCTTATGCTTATCATAACCTATTGCGAGAAGTCAGGTGACAACCAAATCGTTGTACCTTCATTGTTTCATTTGTTCTCCACCAGAGTAACTTGGTATACTGAACTTTCCAGAAAGGAGGTGTTCCAGCCGCACCTTCCGGTACGGCTACCTTGTTACGACTTAGCCCCAATCACCAGTTTTACCCTAGGCCGACCCTTCCGGTCACGGCTTTCAGGCACCCCCGGCTTTCATGGCTTGACGGGCGGTGTGTACAAGGCCCGGGAACGTATTCACCGCGCCATGGCTGATGCGCGATTACTAGCGAATCCAGCTTCATGGAGTCGGGTTGCAGACTCCAATCCGAACTGAGAGAGGTTTTTGAGATTGGCATCCTGTCACCAGGTAGCGACCTTCTGTACCCCCCATTGTAACACGTGTGTAGCCCCGGACGTAAGGGCCGTGCTGATTTGACGTCATCCCCACCTTCCTCACATCTTACGATGGCAGTATCCCTGGAGTGCCCAGCATTACCTGATGGCAACCAAGGAAAAGGGTTGCGCTCGTTATGGCACTTAAGCCGACACCTCACGGCACGAGCTGACGACAACCATGCAGCACCTCCAAGAGTGTCCGAAGAAAGATCTATCTCTAAATCTGTCACTCTTAGTTCAAGCCCGGGTAAGGTTCCTCGCGTATCATCGAATTAAACCACATGTTCCTCCGCTTGTGCGCACCCGTCAATTCCTTTGAGTTTCACCGTTGCCGGCGTACTCCCCAGGTGGTATACTTAATGCTTTCGCTTGGCGGCTTACTGTCTATCGCAAACCGCGAGTATACATCGTTTACTGTGTGGACTACCAGGGTATCTAATCCTGTTTGATACCCACACTTTCGAGCCTCAGCGTCAGTTGCAGCCCGGACACCTGCCTTCGCGATCGGAGTTCATCGTGATATCTAAGCATTTCACCGCTACACCACGAGTTCCCAGCATCCCTGTCTGCACTCAAGACTACCAGTTTCAATGGCTAACGATGGTTGAGCCACCGTCTTTCACCACTGACTTAATAATCCGCCTACGCTCCCTTTAAACCCAATAAATCCGGATAACGCCTGGACCTTCCGTATTACCGCGGCTGCTGGCACGGAATTAGCTATCCTTTTTCTGAAGGTACATACAATAGAGGACACGTCCTCTTTTTTTATTCCCAACTAAAAGCAGTTTACAACCCAGAGGGCCGTCATCCTGCACGCTACTTGGCTGGTTCAGACTTTCGTCCATTGACCAATATTCCTCACTGCTGCCTCCCGTAGGAGTCTGGACCGTGTCTCAGTTCCAGTGTGGGGGACCTTCCTCTCAGAACCCCTACCGATCGAAGGCTAGGTGGGCCGTTACCCCGCCTACTACCTAATCGGACGCATCACCATCTCATACCGATAAATCTTTGGTTATATCACCATGCGGTAACATAACAACATCGGGTATTAATCTTACTTTCGCAAGGCTATCCCCGAGTATGAGGCAGGTTTGATACGCGTTACGCACCCGTGCGCCGGTCGCCATCAGAAGAAGCAAGCTTCTTCCATGCTGCCCCTCGACTTGCATGTGTTAAGCCTGTAGCTAGCGTTCATCCTGAGCCAGGATCAAACTCTTCATTGTAATATGATATTTTGTTTTGATCTGTTTTATGTGCTCAGTATCCTATCTTGTTACTTTGGATTTTTGGAGTAGAAATTTGACGGTACAATTCATTTTACCCGAAGCATTTCTGCTTCATTGTTGATTGTTCCTTGTACTTCTCTACAATCTGTTATGTAATCGTTTCAATGACTTCGTGTAGCTCATTTGCCACTGTCAGGCGTTCAGGCTGTCAAGCTTCATCTAACTAAGCGCGTTGTGTCTTAGCAAGTGACCCTTGCGTCCCGATTGCGATGCAAAAGTACGGCAAGATTTTGAAACCACCAAGGGATTGGAGAAAAAAAATGCAAGAAAAATCTCAAATAGTAGATTTTGAGGGGTAGAGATGGCAGAATAGACATTAGACGTTAGACGTTAGAGAGTAGACGTTAGAGGGGGAGGTTTTCTAGAAGGACTAGAAGGACTAGATGGACTAGGAGATCTAGAAAGACTAGAAGTTCTAGAAGAACTAGAAAGACTAGAAGCACTAGAAGTTCTAGAAAAACTAGAAGCACAACAGCGCGCAATGGCCAAGCTCAAGAGAAAGCGAAATAACATCACGCAATACGCGCGCGCGTATACGCACACTACAGGAGTTTTGTATTTTTTGCTGTCACAAGTGTCACACAAACTCTATAACCCATTATGTAAGGTTCATCCTACATTTGGAGTGATGTGCCCCTCCCCAAAAAAAAGAATAACCTGATTTTGCACTTGCTGGTTGACTATACAGTATTTATTTCAATTTGCAAAGCAACAAAACAGACTGAAATCCTGCAAGAGGGCCTCAGCCTTATTTTTATCACCTGAAAAACTTTTACCGGACAGCAATGTATAAAAACGGCAACGCGGTACACACCACATTGCCGAGCATAAGAAAACAATAAGACTTGGAAAACTCCCCACTATGAAAGGAGTTTACAAGGAAATTATCCTAAGTATTTGAGCAAAATGCTCACATTGGCCTCTTCGCGAAGACGACGCAAAGCACGCTCCTTGATCTGACGCACACGCTCACGAGTGAGGTTGAGCGTAGTAGCCACCTCTTCTGCAGTCATTTCTGCACGACCAATACCGAAGAGCATTTTCACCACACTGCACTCACGCTCTGAAAGCACTTGGAGTGCGGTGTCAATGTCGGTAGACAAAGACTCACGCTCCATACTGTTGTCGGTGCCAGGTGCTCCTTCGTCGGTCATGATGTCGATCATGGAGTTCGTTTCGTCGTCTTGGAAAGGAGCATCCACACTCACCTTCTTACCGCCTGCATTGAGGCTATCTTTAATGCGGTCAAGGTCAGTATCGAGCAAATCGGCCAATTCTTCTGCTGAAGGACGACGTTGGTGGAGCTGTTCAAACTCGGTAGTGGCACGACCAATCTTGGCCTGCAAACCCACTTGATTGAGCGGCATGCGCACAATGCGGCTTTGCTCACTAATCGCCTGGAGAATGCTTTGACGAATCCACCATACAGCATACGAGATGAACTTAAATCCACGCGTTTCATCGAATTTCTGTGCAGCTTTCATTAAGCCGATGTTCCCTTCGTCGATGAGTCGTTGAGCGACATCCCCTGATTTTGGTACTGCTTGGCAACCGACACCACAAAACGCAAATTGGCTTTGACCAAACGCTCCAAAGCGGCTTGATCATTATTGCGAATGCGCTGTGCGAGTTCCACCTCTTCATCCATAGAGAGGAGTTCAAGACGACCAATCTCGGTGAGATACTTGTCAATCGCGGCATCACCACGGTTAGTAATGCCCTGAGAAATTTTTAGTTGTCGCATAACGAACGAGGAAATATATGATAAGTTTAACAGCTAGGGCGCAAATGCTCTGCACAAAGCAAGAAATTCCACAGCGCAAACACCCAAACTGTTACAAATATAGCATACATTTCTTGGGAAAACAAGTTTTCAAGGCAGAAAATCACCACTCTGCATCTTTTTTCAAATATTTTGCCCACTTTACTTGTCAGATTATTCATTTTATAATAACTTTGGAGTCTAAAAGCCTGTGCTACCCAACAATACAAATTGTCACGACAACGCAGACTCCCTGAAATGAAACTGCGATTTCGTCTCTCCAGTGAAACCCACTCACCGAAGCTAGTCTGAAACGCCCTTCTCCTCTTTCGAATATGAACGACTATTTGCAACAATTAGACCATTCGGTCGACGAAATGTTCGATCGTTTATCACAGAGATACCAAGCCGACGACATCATTCGCCTACGACAAGCCTACGCATTGGCTAGAGAAGCCCACAATGGTCAAAAACGCGCTGCCGGCGAACCCTACATCATGCACCCTGTGGCTGTGGCGCGCATTGTAGCTGAAGAGTTTATGCTCGATGCCAACTCTGTGGTGGCGGCTTTTTTGCACGATGTCGTGGAAGACACGCCTTACACCATTGAAGACATCAGAGAAAGATTTGGCGACGATGTGGCTTTTTTGGTCAAAGTCGTCACCAAACCCAGTAAAGTAGTGGGAGCTGCACCCGATGTGCGCAAACAAGAAAACAACTTTCGCCAACTTCTCGACTCTTTGCGCCACGACATCCGCGCTGTCTTCGTCAAACTTGCCGACCGCCTGCACAACATGCGTACACTCGGCGCCATGCTCCCCGAAAAGCAAATGAAGATTGGCGGAGAAACTGACTTCTTCTACGCTCCCTTTGCCAACCGTCTGGGGTTGCACAACCTAAGGCGAGAATTGGAGAACCTGTCCTTTCGTTTCAGATGTCCCGAACGCTACGAACGTTTGCAGCAACAACTCCAACACGACATTGCCGAACACCAAGAGGAACTCTCACAACTCACTTCGCGCATTGAACAGCTCCTTGCTGAAAAAGACCTCCCCGTGCGCACCGAAGTGCGCTATCGACTGCCTTATAGCATCGACACACGCATGCGCAAATCAGGACGCGATTTTCAGCACATCGACCATCGCTATGTCATTCGCGTCATTTACGACCGCACTCTCCTCAACGAAGTAGACAAAAAGCGCACCGACAAAGCCATATGCTTGCGCATCTACGGCATTTTGACCAATCATTTTCAAGAAAAAGTGGGAAGCTCCATCAACTATATTGATGTGCCCAAAGAAAATGGTTATCAGTCCTACCACGTCCAACTGCTCAGCGGTTGCGGTCGATGGGATGAAATCCACATTTCATCTGAAGAAATGGTGACGCGCACCAAGTTAGGACTCATCGTCAACCAGATTGAGACGCACCGCAACAGAGAGCACAGCGCAGGTGTCAACCAACTGTTGAGCAAATCGGACAAACAATGGATCGACAAATTTTGCGTCCAACTCCAACAAATCGCAGAGAGCGACGGTGATGGCGATTTTATGGAAGGCGTCACCGCCAGTCTCTACAGCGAAGACATCACCATCTACGACATCGATGGCACTCCCGTGCGCTTGCCACAACAAGCCACCGCTTTAGACTTCGCCTTTGAGCGCAATCTCGGCAAACACGCACAATATGCGCGCATTGACGGCAAGTTGGCTTCCCTTCCCACAGTCCTCACACACGGTTGCTGTGTGGAAATCGGCACTCACCCACAAGCGCACCCCTTGCCCGAATGGGAAAAGGTGGTCACCACCTATCGCGCCAAGAGCTATCTGTCGCGATTCTTCCAAGACGTTCACACAGAAGCCCCACACCGCTGCCCCATTTGTCAGCCCTGCCTGGTCAAGAAGTCATCGGTTTCACCAACGAAGCCCAAGGAGATGGTCGCGTCGTGATTCACCGCCGCGATTGTCGTCGCGCCATCAGTCTGTCTGCCCAGCGCGGAGACGACATTGTTAATGTAGACTTCCCCGTGAGCGACTACACCTATGAAGTGCGCACCCGGCTGCGCGCCATCGACCGCTTCGGACTGCTCAGCGACATCACAGAATGTCTCACCCAAGGTTTACAACTCAACCTCTATCGCATTGAGATGGAAACACGCGACAACATCGTGGAATGCACACTCCACTATGCCGTTCATTCTGCTGAAGAACTGCGCACCGCTGTTCGCTTCCTCAGTGTCATCGAAGGGGTAGACGAGGTGCTTAAAGCCTAAATATAAAGCATAAGCATTCAAGCACATAGCGCTCAAGTATAGAATAAAGCATAAGGCAAGTCAACTACCCTCGCTCCAAAACTCCCCCTTGTGTTTCCCCACCCAACATTAAAAAACTGTCATCTCGGGTTTACTCCTCACGTGCAAACACACGCAATCACGCACATTAAGGAGTAAACCCGAAAGCATTCTTCGCATTTCTTGTACTTGAAATTCGGGATAATTCAAAATAAAACAGTAATTTTGCAGCCGTAAAAAAGCGAATGCACGCAAAACAAGCCTGTCAAGCGTGTGGCTGAAGCCCAAGGCATAGAGAGGAAAATCTCTACGAATCCACATTGATTCACAGCAAGTTCGCGCTAATCCTCACCCAAATGGACGACTATCATTCGGAAACTTATCACCGCTCGCTTGGATAGGACGAAGCAAGGCTTTCTTCCTACCCACACCTCCTTTTTGAAATAAGAAGAAAGCCCGTTATGCTCACATATTGGAACTACAAACAAGGTCTGCGCACGCAAGACGAATGGACTCCCAACTGCTGGATTCAGGCCACCTGCCCCACTCCAGAAGATGAAGAATATCTCACACAAACTTTACAAGTACCCGATTATTTCCTTGACGACATTCGAGACAAGGACGAACGCGCACGCTACGACTACGACGAAGGCTGGATGCTCATCATCCTCCGCATTCCCTACCAGAAAGAAGAACAAAGTCGCACCCCTCACACCACCATCCCTATGGGTTTGATTCTCAACAAAGACGTTTGTTTGACGGTGTGCCACTACGAAACAAACATGATGCTCGACTTTGTGTCCTATCAACAAAAGCGCAATTTAGGTTTCACCGACTCTGTCGATTTCGTCTTTCGCCTTTTCCTCTCTAGCGCAGTCTGGTATCTCAAGCGTTTGAAACAAATCAGCACCATTATTGATGCCGCCAAAAGAGATTTGGATCGCCCCATCAACAATGCCGACCTCATCAATCTCTCGCGCCTGCAAGACTCGCTCACCTATTTTGCCACCTCCATCCGTGGCAACGAAATGTTGCTCTCCAAGTTGAAATTTAAATTGCCCGTCGACGAACTCGATGCCGACATGATTGAAGACGTAAACATTGAGATGAGTCAGGCACGCGAAACCACCAACATCTACACCAACATCTTGGAGTCTACCATCGACACCTACGCGGCCATCATCAACAACAACATGAGCCAAACGATGAAGACTATGACCTCGCTGAGCATCATCCTTATGTTCCCCACGCTCATCGCCAGCATCTACGGGATGAACCTCATTAACGGCATGGAGCATTGGGTCTGGGGTTTCCCACTCACCATCGGAGCCTCCATCTTCGTCACCCTACTCTTCTTTTGGTATTTCCGCAAAATCAATTGGATTTGATGCTCCATCCACAATTCAAAAGTGGGGAAACCACAAAGTAGACCACAAAAAAGACACGCTAGAACTCAAAATCTATCGTTTTCTTAGGTTTTCTGTTCCATAAAATGCAGATTTCGGCAAAAAGATTTGGATATTCCTATCTTTTTGCCGTTATTTGCAGTATAGGATTGCCCCTTTCGGAAAATTCTCTAAATCCATCGGGCAATCGAGTTCTTTGATTCACATCTCTCAACCACTAAACGACACTCCCTCAAATGAGTGAACAAGTAGATCCTCAGCTCCAAGTAGCTGCCCCTGAACACGTCGCAAACGACGTCACTGAAACACCAACAACTGCTGTTGAAGTTGCTGCCAACGCGCAAGAAGACAACACCTCTGCGTCTGCTGCTCCCAAATTCGCTTCTCAAGAAGAAGTGATGGCTCACCTCAAAACCCTACTCGAAAGTCCAGAAACGGCAGACCGCACGGTGCTCGAGGCCTGCAAAAGCAATTTCTACCGCTTCCACAACGAAATCATTGCCAAAGCTCGCCAACAATTCGTGGCAGAAGGCCATGAAGAAGCCGACTTTGTCGCTCCCAAACTCCCCTTGGAAGAAGAATTCAAACAGTTGTTAGCCGACATCAAAGTGCGCCGTGCTGAAATCGCAGCAAAAGCAGAAGCGGAACGACAGGCTAACTTGGCGCGCAAACTCGATATCATCGAAAAGATCAAAGAGTTGGCCTCAGATGCTGAACTCATCGACAAAAAAACTACGACACTTTCAAGGCGCTCCAAACCGAGTGGAAAGAACTGGGTGCCATCCCTGCCGAACGCGTGACAGACACCTGGAAAAGTTTCCAACACGCCGTAGAACAAGGTTACGACCTCCTGCGCATGAACCACGAAATGCGCGAATATGACTTCAAGAAAAAAACCTTGAAATCAAAAACACGTCTGTGCGAAGCTGCCGAACAACTCACCACTTCCGACAACGTGATCGATGCTTTCCACCAGTTGCAACAACTGCATGCTGAATATCGCGAAACAGGTCCCGTGGCCAAAGAATTGCGCGATGAGGTGTGGAGCCGTTTCAAAACTGCCTCTACCACCATCAACAAGCGGCACCAAGATTTCTTCATCGCACAGAAACAACAAGAAGAGGAAAATCTGCAACGCAAAACGGAGATTTGCGAGCGCGTGGAAGCCATCGACCTTGCCCCCCTCCGCACCATGAACGACTGGGAAACCGTTGCCCAACAAATCATTGCCATGCAAGCGGAGTGGAAAACCATTGGTTATGCGCCACGCAAAGCCAACCAACAGATTTTCGAACGCTTCCGCACAGCTTGCGATCGTTTCTTCATTGCAAAATCGCAATTCAACAAAGAAATGCGAGAAACTTTTGCGGCCAACTTAGCCAAAAAGACGGCGCTCTGCGAAAAAGCAGAACAACTCTCCGAAAGCACCGATTGGGCTGCCACCACCAAACAACTCATTGCGCTGCAAGCGGAGTGGAAAACCATCGGTAGTGTGCCTAACAAAGCGAGCGACACCGTTTGGAAACGCTTCAGCAAGGCCTGCAACACTTTCTTCGATCGTAAAAAGCGGCTAATAGCACCGGTAGCGAAGAAGAAACTGCCAATCTGGCCAAAAAACAAGACATCATCTCCCGTTTGCAACAACTCATTGCAGAAGGTAGCGACAACCTCCACGATGCAGTCAAAGCGCTGCAAGCCGAATGGAACGAAGTGGGTCATGTGCCTTTCAAAAAGAAAGAACAAATCTATCAGGCCTATCGCAAAGCCTGCGACACACTCTACGAAACCCTCCACGAAGAAGCTGGTCGTCGTCGCATAGACAACATGGTGCGCCGTGCGGCTTCGCAAGGTGGCAACGAACGCCAACGCTTGCAACGCGCTCTTGACGAGAAAAAATCTGAGATTGCCAACTACGAAACTAATCTTTCGTTCCTCACTGCAAAATCGAAGTCGGGGTCTTCACTCGTGGCCGATGTGGAACGCCGCATCGAACTCCTCAAAAAGGATCTCGTACTATTGACCGAGAAAATCGCTCAACTTGGAGAATAACTTTTCTCTACAAGGTGCACATACAACCATGCTCCATACCGACAGCTCCTCTTTTGTCTGTTTGTATGGAGCATTCTTGTAAACGAGTACCACTACAACGATATAATGACCGATCGCGGATGATTCTTCCATCACGCGCTCTCACTAAGTCCTCATCCTCCCCCCCTTTTCATTTCCTCCCTTTCGCAAAGTCCTCAAACCCTATGCCCATCATTCCCCTCACCTCGCTCAACCATCCTGGCATTGAAATTTTCACCTCGCTCACAGAAGCACAATTGCGCAATCGACTGGACGTATCGCAAGCCATGTTCATTGCCGAAAGTCCCAAAGTGATTCAAGTGGCACTCAATGCAGGCTACACCCCTCTGGCATTACTTTGCGAAGCGCGCCACATCACCGGAGATGCGGCAGACATCATCGCCAAATGTGGCGACATTCCCATCTACACTGGCGAGCGCGAACTCCTGGCTGCTCTCACCGGCTACACCCTCACGCGCGGTGTGCTCTGCGCCATGCGGCGCCCCGCTCCACTTCCACTTGAAACGGTGTTGCACAACGCACAAAGAGTTGTGGTCATCGATGGTGTGGTCGACTCCACCAACATTGGTGCGATCTTCCGTTCTGCTGCGGCCTTAGGCATCGATGCCGTATTGCTCACTCCCAGCTCATGCGATCCGCTCAATCGCCGTTCCGTTCGCGTGTCCATGGGAAGCACGTTCTTAGTGCCTTGGACGTGGCTCACCGCTCCCCTTTCTTCCCTGCACGACTATGGGTTCACCACAGCAGCCATGGCGCTCACCGACAACTCCATCCCTCTGGGCGACCCAAGTTTGCACCAACACGAACGACTAGCGCTCATCATGGGCACCGAGGGTGACGGACTTGCGCCACAAACCATTGCCGAAGCTGATCTTGTAGTGCGCATCCCAATGTCGCATCAGGTGGATTCTCTCAATGTTGCAGCTGCCTCTGCTGTTGCCTTTTGGGAACTCCGCAAAAGACCCTAATTCATATTCATCCTGCATGGGCCTACCCATAATTGAAGTTTTATGCTCATCAATCGACCTGTCGTTTTGCCACAAACAACGGGTCGATTATTATAAAACAACGTATCGTTTGGGTGAAAACATCAGCTCGTTTTGAGAAAAACAACGTATCGTTTTGGTGAAAACAACGTGTCGTTTTGGGAAAAACAACGTGTCGTTTTATGAGAAGTGACGTGTTGTTTTCAAACAACAATCGGATGTAGAAAAAGCTATCGATGAGCCACCCATCAAAAACAGAGTTTTTCGAATTGTAAAAAAATCTACAATCACCCTCTCTCGCGCGCACGCGTACGCGCACATCACAGGACTTTTTGCATTTTTGCTGTCACAAGTGTCACAGCCAGCACCGTAATACCCTATATTTCAAACTATTACGCAACACATAGGACCTATTTTAACAAATATACTCTATAACCCACCTCGACACCATCGAAAACACCTCGAAAAACGTCCATTTCTAGTCCACATTTTCCACTATTTCGAGGTCTTATTTTCTCCCCCATCTGTGACACTTGTGACAGCAAAAAATCAACATCGCTGTTGGAAGGCGCGCGCATACGCACGTACGAGAAGGAAAACACAATTACACCCAAATTTGCCATATGAACAATACAAAATAGAGAGCAAGAAAAATATCTTGTCACTTTTTCCGTGATTTTTCCCTCTTTGAAGACTTTTCAACCCCTATATCAATAGGGACGCATTCACGATGCACTTTCACGATGCGTATTCCCAATTATCAACTCCACTTTCACGGCGAAAGCCTATCCACATATACCCCATCCTCGGGAGCATCCTCCAATGCACCATCCATACAGCCCCTGCAACTGGTTACGACTCTTCCTCTATGCTACAAGTATCTCGCTAACATCGTAACTTTCAGCACCAACCATTCCACACGCGAACATAGCTTAAACACAAACCCCAAACGAACTATTCAAGATAATTAAGATTAAACTTCAGATTCTTCGCTCAAATGTTGCAAGAAAAAAAAACGCTTATATTTGCAATTCTTAAAGGCACATATCATCCCCAAAAGAGTGGCAAAGAAACACTCATCAGGGAAAAGACATTCAAATATCGGACGATAAACTAATGTTTCCCAGGGAGATAGACTGCACAAACAATTCATTATCAAACATCAAAATCAAATCATTATGCTGAATGATTTCTCAATGGAAGAACCTAAGAATGCTTCCGACAAACTGCACTGCATTTTGGTGCTAGACACCTCAGGCTCTATGTATGGAGCACCTATCGATGAACTGAACAACGGTCTTCAACGCTTTCAAGAACAAGTGCTCAACGATGGCAATGCCGCCGACAAAGTGGAGGTTTCTATCATCACCTTTGGCTCAACAGTGACCCAAATTCAACAACCAGCAATGCTGGATCAGTTCGACATGCCTACACTCGAAGCTTACGGCACTACTCCCATGATTGAAGCACTCGAACAAGCCATTCTACTTGCAGAAGACCGCAAAACGTGGTACAAGAACAATGGTTTAGGTTACTATCGTCCATGGATTATTTTGATGACCGATGGCGCCCCCGACACTCCTCATGAAGTACCCGCAATGGCAGCAAAATTGGCCAATTTGCAAGCACAAAAGAAGTTCCAGCTCACTGCAATTGGTGTGGGTGATGATGCCGACATGAACGTCTTGCAGCAATTATCGCCAATGAGCCGCAAATTGAAAGGGCTAGACTTCACAGGCTTCTTTCAATGGCTCTCTGCCAGTGTGAGCATGGTGTCGCAAGTATTCCTGGTGGTTCTGTTTCAATTCCTGATGGTGCGGGTATTTGGGATACAATGACATTCTAAAAACTACACATCTCCCATCTACCGCATTTAGTGTGCGGTAGATGGAGTATTATCTCCGAGACGTCTCTCAGACATTACCCAAAGAGAAAGAAGACAGACAAAGAAAAGACACATGAAAGACTACTTCCACATGAAGCGCATTATCCTCTCAATCACTAAAATATTCTGTTGCAAAAAGGGAACACAAAAGAAAAGTTTATTCAGAGGCTTTCGTAATTTATTTCCTGCCAAGAAAGTAACAGAGAAACAGTTGCACGAGTTTGTTCGCAGTGAATTGGAACAATTTCTCAAGCATCCAGAATTGTGTACCAAAATCAGAGAGATTGTTGTTAAGGAATTAGAGAAAAGAAAGCCACAAACTGGTGCAGGGGTAGCAACAAACACCACTCAAGTTGCAGGAAAAACAATACAAAAGAGTCTTACTACTGCGATCTCATCTGCGCCTTCATCAGAACAAAAAGAGAGCAATCCTCACAAGAACGACAAATCGCTCTCTCACAGATCTGATGGTTGGTCGGTAGTAGCTGGTTCGGTGATAGGCAATGGACACATCAAGGGAAATCTACCCTGTCAAGATCATCATGCGCACAAGGCTATCGACGACCAATGGGGCATTTGTGTGGTTTCTGATGGCGCAGGTTCTGCCAAGCGTTCTCATGAGGGTTCGGAGTTTGCGTGCAAAAAAGTGATTGAATATGGCACAAAATGGCTCAATGACAACAATTTGGAGTCAATCAAGGCACTCCCTACAAACGAACAATGGGCAGAAGTGGCAAGAAAGATTCTAGGAAAAATAGCACAAGACCTCTATTTCAAAGCCGAGAAGGAAAATGTAGACATGAAAGTGTTTGCTTGCACCTGCATGTTTGTCATTTACACGCCTTTTGGCTTGCTCACAGCGCACATAGGCGATGGACGCGGTGGATATTTTGACAAAGACAAAAAGGAATGGCTGCCACTCTTCAAACCTCATAGTGGAGAAGAAGCCAATCAAACAATATTTATCACCAATGAATGGTTCAAAGCCAAAGAGTTAGGTGGTGTTCTTCTTCCAGAAACGCACGTGATTGCTGGTAATATCGATGCTTTTTGCCTGATGAGCGATGGCATGGAAAAGTCTGTGTTCGACTGTGCCATTTGGGATGAAGGACAACAAAAGTATGTTGACCTTAATCGTCCGAATGCAAAAGTGGTGGATAATCTTGTTCAAGCGTTGCGCAAGAAATTTGAGGACAAAGAAGACTTAGGTAAAATTGAAGAAAGTTGGAAGAATCTACTCGTTGAGGGAACTCCACGAATAAAAAACGAAACGGACGACAAAACTCTTTTGCTGGCGATAAACAGTAATCAATAATGAAGCTATATACAGAAAAGAAACAAACCATCGATATCGAATCCACTCCTTTTAGCAAAGGGGGCGAAGGTGGGGTGTATCGTATAACGAACACTCGCTATACACAAAAGTATTGTGCCAAAGTCTATCACTGCAATACTCCTCAAGACAGAGCTAAATTGGTGAACATTGAGCGAAAAATTCGCTATATGCTGACCAACCAACCCGACGAAGTGGAAGGCAACAATTGGAAATTGTCTTGGCCTGTGGCGCTTCTGTTTGATGCACAAGGGCAATTTGTGGGATTCATTATGCCGCTGGCTTATCCAAAGAGCATCAAACTCACAGAGATAATGGGCAGTCCTGACGCTCCATCTCCAAAAAGAAAAAGCATTTGGAAACATTGGACGACGCACGACTGGGATAGGTTTAGTATAAGACAACCTCATGGACTAACTTCACGACTAAAGGTGGTGGTGAGCATCTGCTTCCCAATCTACAAAGTGCATGCACAAGGGTCGTATGCGTTTGTGGACATGAAGCCAGACAATATCCTCATTAGTCCTAAAGGGGAAATCACCATCTGCGACATCGATAGTATCCAAATACTAGACAAAAATACGGGACATCTATTGTTTCCCTCATTGGTGAACACGCCTGATTATAGTCCTCCCGACACTCTACGAAAAGTCGTCTTAAATAGCCAAGGATTGAATGCTTCAGCACAGCAAACGGGTCATCAGTTCAATGAAACGTGGGATCGTTTTAGTTTGGGAGTCATCATCTATCAATTGCTCTTCCTGGTGCATCCTTTCGCGTGCACAGCAAAAGATAATTCATTAACTGCAACTTGCCAAAAAATCAAACATGGGTTGTATGTGCACGGCACAAAACGACATGAGATTGACGTCTACAAACCATGGCACGACAATGTTTCCAAATTCCCTATTGAGATTCAGAATTTCTTTTTCAACACGTTCGATCCATCTAGGGATTGAGCAATCCTCGATTAAGAATATCTGCCGAGAAATGGGGAAACGATTTATCAGTTGCTCATGTCCAGCAAAAGCAGTACTTCACAAGGCCGTAGTAGCACAGGGGCAACAAGAAATAGCAATGGCGGCACCACAAGTGGAACACAAAGGACGAGTGCTGCGAGTGGAAAAGGAAGAACTAGTGCAACGAGCGGAACGCAAAGGACAAGTGCGACAAGAACAACTGCAACAAGGCAGAGTGCACAATCTCCTCAACCAACACCACAGACGCAAGCATCCGCTCAACCATACGTGCAACCACAACCTGCGCAACACCAACAACCACAACAAACGACATATAACACATATCATCCTGCGCAACCTTCCACAACCACGAACAGCATGGCTGCTTCCCCAGAGCCCGAATTAAATTTGCTGGAGTATTTTGGAACGTGCGTCTTTGACAAGTTTTTTATCACAGAGGGACGAGCAAGAAGAAAGGAGATATGGGGATTTATGCTTTTTGCGACACTCATCTACTTTGTACTACTCTTCCTCGTTGCAGTAGGCATCATTCCAGAAGGAGTCACCTACTTCTATGCGCTTATTGTTTTTCTTCCCAATCTAGCGGTAACCATCAGAAGACTGCATGATTTAGGGTTTTCAGGGTGGTGGCTACTTGCTGGTTTAATCCCTTTCGTTGGATTACTAGGTGCCATCCCACTGCTTTTTGTTGAAGGAGAGAATAGAGCCAACCAATACGGTCCTAACCCGAAGCGTTGATTCGACAAACTGATGAAACAACAAAGTGAAACTTTGACAAAGGGATAAAGGATGTTACACATAATACAAACAATACCCTTAGCCCGAAGTACAATCCACGTGCTTCGGGCTTTACTATACCCAGAAGGATACTGAACTAGAAACGACACAGACATCTCCACATTAAGGTATTGCCCGCAAATAAGAACTTTGGAGGTTACACACATTTGTGGACAAGACCAAAATCAGTATCTACAGACCTTTGAGGGGTTGAACACAATGGCAAGAGAGGAAGCAAACATAGAAAGAGCGAAACAAAAAATCCCCACTCCCTTTTGAGGAGTGAGGATGGCATAAGTATGTGGTGTAAAATTACTCTGCAGTTGCAGGTGCCTCTGTTTCAGCAACAGGAGCTTCGACCTGAGCTTCAGCAGCCACGGGAGCTTCTTCAGCAGCGGCCTTCTTTGAACGACGAGTACGCTTAGCCTTCTTTTCAGTCTTGGCCATGTTCTCGTTGTAGTCAACCAATTCGATAAAGCACATTGGCGCTGCGTCTCTGCACGGAAACCAGTCTTGATGATGCGGGTGTAACCACCAGGACGATCACCAACCTTGACGCTGACTTCTTTGAAGAGTTCAGTTACGGCGAACTTATCTTTGAGGTAAGAGAAGACAACACGACGTGAGTTGGTGGTGTCCTGCTTAGACTTGGTGATAAGGGGCTCGACGTACTTTTTCAACGCTTTAGCCTTAGCGACAGTCGTAGTGATTCTTTTGTGCTTAATCAACGACACAGCCATGTTTGAAAGCATAGCAGCGCGGTGAGAGGCAGTACGACTGAGATGATTGAATTTTTTATTGTGTCTCATTTGGGTACTTGTTGTTTAATGGGATAGTTGACTAATCATTCCGAATGTTCGGGATTAATCCTTGTCCAATTTGTATTTTGAAATGTCGGTTCCAAACGACAGATTCAGACTCTCGAGCAAATCATCAAGCTCGGTGAGCGATTTCCTACCAAAGTTGCGGAACTTCAAGAGGTCGTTTTTGTTGTATTGAACGAGTTCGCCGAGTGTTTCAACATCTGCGGCTTTCAAGCAATTGAGAGCGCGAACAGAAAGGTTGAGTTCAACGAGCTTCGTTTTGAGCAACTGACGCATATGCAATACTTCTTCATCGAACTCTTCATTGTCTGCATCGGGTGCATCGTCCACGGTGATTTTCTCATCGGAGAAGAGCATAAAGTGATAGATGAGGATTTTTGCAGCTTCTTTCAGTGCATCCTTTGGGTGAATGGAACCGTCCGTTGATACTTCAAGCACGAGCTTATCGTAGTCAGTCTTCTGCTCAACGCGGAAGGGCTCGATAACGTACTTGACGTTACGGATGGGAGTGTAAATAGAATCGATGGGAATTACGTTGACATCGGTGCAGAACTCGCGATTTCATCAGCGGGAACATATCCGCGACCCTTGTTGATCGTAACTTCGATCGTCATCGTGGCTTTGGAATCCAAATGGCAAATTACCAGTTCAGGGTTGAGCACCTCAAAACCTGACAATTGTTTGCCAATGTCACCTGCTTTGAACTCCGTAGAGTTCGAAATGGTGATACTTGCTTTCTCAGTCTCGAATTCTTCTACTAACTGTTTGAAGCGTACTTGCTTCAACTTGAGAATGATGTTGGTTACGTCTTCCTTCACACCGGGGACAGAAGCAAATTCGTGTTCCACTCCATCAATCTTGATAGCGCAGATGGCGAAACCTTCTAGAGAGGAGAGAAGGATGCGACGTAGAGCATTGCCGACGGTGGTACCGAAACCTGTTTCCAAAGGACGGAATTCGAATTTTCCGTACTTAGAATCGTTTTCGAGCATAACCACTTTGTCGGGTTTTTGGAATGCTAATATCGCCATGAAAAATCGTATTATGAATTAGTTCTTAGAGTAGAGCTCGACAATCAACTGTTCCTTGATGTTCTCAGGAATGTCAGCACGCTCGGGCTTGTGGAGGAGCTTACCAGACTTGGTTGCTTCGTCCCATTCCACCCAAGGATACTTAGAGTGATTGAAACCAGCGAGAGAGTCAGCGATCACTTCGAGTGACTTAGACTTTTCGCGAACAGCTACCACCTGACCGGGCTTTACGCTGTAAGAAGCGATGTTAACCACGCGACCATCAACGGTGATGTGCTTGTGGTTTACAAGCTGACGGGCAGCAGCACGAGTGCCAGCAATACCGAGACGATATACGACGTTGTCAAGACGACATTCGAGAGCTTGGAGCAAAAGTTCACCGGTGATACCGCTGGCCTTTGCAGCCTTGTCGAAGAGATTGCGGAATTGCTTTTCGAGAACGCCATAGGTGAACTTAGCCTTTTGCTTCTCGGCGAGCATGACGCCGTATTCAGAGGTCTTGCGACGACGCACGTTTTGGTTGCGACCCTGCATACGCTTGGTAGTGTTGCCGAAGATGTCTTCACCAAATTTGCGTGAAAGACGAACCTTAGGACCTGTATATCTTGCCATATTGGTTGATTTACTTTGAAGTTGTTATCGTTATCTTAGGGCGACTTCAGTCCACTGCATCTGGAAGGTTCCAGAGTGCGGTGGTTGAAATCGTTCTAGTTTGCTTTCTTCCTCTTTCGTTGAAATGTCGTACCTTGTGAAAGGGTCGGCATCTTAACTAAGCTATATGATCAGCCTCATATGAGAACAGTTTACAATATAGCGGAAGAGAGCTCAGGTTGTCTTATTACACACGACGGCGCTTGGGAGGACGGCAGCCATTGTGAGGAAGTGGAGTAACGTCAACGATTTCAGTTACTTCGATACCTGCACCGTGGCAAGCGCGGATGGCGCTTTCACGACCGTTACCAGGACCCTTAACATAGGCCTTAACCTTGCGGAGACCGAGATCAAAAGCTACTTTTGCGCAGTCTTGAGCAGCCATCTGAGCAGCGTAAGGAGTGTTCTTTTTAGAACCACGGAAGCCCATCTTACCAGCACTAGACCAAGAGATAACTTGACCTTCGCCGTTAGCGAGTGAAACGATGATATTGTTGAAGGAGCTGTGTACGTGGAGCTGACCTAGGGCGTCAACCTTCACGTTGCGCTTCTTTGCAGAGACAGTTTTCTTTGCCATAAGTTTACTTATTATTTAGTAGCCTTCTTCTTGTTAGCAACGGTCTTCTTGCGACCCTTGCGAGTACGAGCGTTGTTCTTCGTGCTCTGGCCACGGAGGGGAAGACCAATACGGTGGCGAATACCACGATAGCAACCGATGTCCATGAGACGCTTGATGTTGAGTTGTACTTCAGAGCGGAGGTCACCCTCTACTTTGAACTCAGCACCGATGATTTCACGAATCTTAGCGGCTTGATCGTCCGTCCAATCTTTTACTTTGATGTCTCTGTCAATCCCGGCCTTGTCAAGGATTTTTGCCGAGCTACTACGACCAATACCAAAGATATAGGTCAAAGCGATTTCGCCTCGCTTGTTTTGAGGCAAATCAACACCAACAATTCTTATTGCCATATACTTATTTTATTATTGTCTGTTGGATTAACCCTGACGTGTCTTAAACTTAGGGTTTTTCTTGTTAATCACATAGAGGCGGCCCTTGCGACGTACAATCTTGCAGTCAGCAGTGCGCTTCTTCAAGGATGCTCTTGTCTTCATATCTTGATGATGTTTTATTTGTATCGAAATACGATTCTGCCTTTTGACAAATCGTAAGGACTCATTTCCACCTTCACTCGGTCACCAGGAAGAATCTTGATGTAGTGCATTCGCATCTTTCCCGAGATGTGGGCGGTAATGGGATGACCGTTCTCTAACTCTACACGGAACATTGCGTTGCTGAGAGCTTCGATAATGGTTCCGTCCTGTTCAATTGCAGTTTGTTTAGCCATAGATGTTCTAATAGAGGTTACCTTCCACTCGTTCGATTTCTTCAAACGAAGAAAGAATATCAGCTTTGCCATTGTGAATGGCGATGGTGTGCTCGAAATGAGCGGCCACGCTTCTGTCTCGGGTTAGGATGCTCCACTTATCGGGGTGCAATCCTATTTCGGGACTGCCTAAGGTGATCATAGGCTCGATGGCAATGCAGAGACCATTCTTGAGTTGCTTTCCGGTTCCTTGCTTCCCGTAATTGGGAATGGAAGGTTCTTCGTGCATTTCACGACCAATGCCGTGACCTACAAACTCTCGAACTACCCCGAAACCTTCTGCCTCACAATGTGATTGAACTGCGGCTCCAATATCACCAATTCGACGATTAGGAAGAGCAGCGTCAATCCCTTTGTAGAGACTTTCTTTTGTGATGCGGAGGAGATATTTCACTTCTTCGCTGACTTCACCAACACAGAACGTGTAGGCTGAGTCACCACAAAAACCATTAAGCAGTGTTCCACAATCGATAGAGACGATGTCTCCATCTTTAAGTGGTTCTGCCGTTGGCAGTCCGTGCACCACTACTTCATTAACAGAAGCACAAATGGATGCGGGGAAAGGATCAGTGTCGGGAAAACTTGCGGGAAAACCTTTGAAAGTAGGTATCGCGCCGTGATCTCTTATAAATTGTTCTGCCAAGGCGTCTAACTCCAAGGTTGTGACACCAGGCTTCACAACTTTTGCTATTTCAGCAAGCGTTGCACTTACCAATTTATTGGCAGCACGCAACAACTCAATTTCTTCTTCTGTTTTCAGATAAATCATCTGACGAGATTCTATGTGCCTTATACGTTTGAACGGTTGCGAGTGTGTCCTGCATTGAGCATTCTGTCGTAGTTGCGCACTGACATATGACTGTCAATTTGTTGGATGGTGTCTAAGACAACACCCACAAGGATGAGCAACGACGTACCTCCGAAGAAGTGAGCAAATGCTTGGTGTACTCCGAATGGCTTCATTTGTGCGAAGACAGGGAGAATAGCAATTGCAGCAATGAGGAGCGACCCTGGCAATGTGAGATGCGACATCACACTGTCGATGTAGTCTGCGGTATCTTTACCGGGTTTTACACCTGGAATGAAACCGTTGTTTCTCTTCATATCTTCAGACATCTGCACGGGATTCATTGTGATTGCCGTGTAGAAGTAGGTGAATGCAACAATGAGCAATACGAACACTACATTGTAGAGAATGCTATCGTTATGAAGGAATTGTTGCAAAATTGTGCTTTGCATATTGAGCGACTGTACAAGCATCATTGGGATAAACATGATGGCCTGAGCAAAGATGATCGGCATCACATTAGCCGCAAAGAGCTTTAAAGGAATGTACTGACGCGCACCGCCAATTTGTTTTTGCGTCCTTCAATACGTTTAGCGTACTGTACGGGAACTTTACGTACCGCTTTTACCAAAAGGATAGCAAATGCCATCACACCAACGAAGGCAAGTATCTCAGCAAGGAACTTGATGAGTCCACCACCTTCAGCACCAGAGAGTGCAGAGGTGAATTCCTCAATGAAGGCTGCTGGGAGTCGAGCAATGATACCAATCATGATGATGACAGATACACCATTGCCGATGCCTTTATCTGTGATGCGCTCTCCAAGCCATAACACAAACATCGATCCTGCAGCGAGGATGATGGTCGACATGACCATAAATCCTAATCCATCACCCATCAAGAACGCACCGCTACCATGCGTCTGCGTCTTGAGGTTGATGAGATAGGTTGGAGCTTGGAAGGTGAGAATGGCGAGAGTCAAAAAGCGAGTGTACTGATTGATCTTTCGCGTTCCACTTTCGCCTTCACGTTGCATCTTTGGAAATAGGGAACTGCAACTGCCAAGAGCTGAATAACAATCGAAGCTGTGATGTAGGGCATAATACCCAAAGCAAAGATTGACGCTTGAGAGAATGCACCACCAGAGAACATATCAAGAAGCGACATGAGGCCGCCCTCCGTCTGCTTGTGCAGATTAGCCAAAGCGTTTGAGTCAATACCAGGAAGAACCACAGTAGAACCAAAACGATAAATGGCTACGAACAGGATGGTGATGAGAATGCGCATGCGCAAATCTTCGATTCGCCAGATGTTCTTGAGTGTTTCGATTATTTTTTTCATTCGACTCTTAGAATTTCGTTATTTAGAGTTGAGCAGCCGTACCACCTGCTGCTTCAATAGCAGCAACAGCAGCCTTAGAGAAAGCGTGAGCTTCTACGGTGAGCTTAACCTTCAATTCACCATTAGCAAGGATCTTCACGAGTGCCTTACCGTTGATGAAACCTGCTTCGATGAGTTCTTGAACACCAATCTTTGGAGGTTCTTAGCCTCTGCAAGAGTTTGAAGTGTGCTCAAGTTGATGGGCTTATACTCAACACGGTTGATGTTCTTGAAACCAAACTTTGGAAGACGGCGTTGGAGAGGCATTTGACCACCTTCGAAACCAATCTTCTTGCTGTAACCAGAACGAGACTTGGCACCCTTGTGACCGCGAGTAGAAGTACCACCGAGTCCAGAACCAGGACCACGACCGATACGCTTGCGCGTTTGGGTAGAACCGTTGGCAGGTTTGAGAGTATGTAATTTCATAATGTCGTTACGTTTTGGATTATTCTACTACTGTTACCAAGTGGTGAACCTTGCGAATCATACCGCGAGTGCAAGCATTGTCTTCGAGTTCTACAACATGGTAGAGCTTAGTGAGACCTAGCGCATCGAGAGTACGCTTTTGATCTACAGGCGCGCCGATACGGCTGCGAGTTTGCTGAATCTTAATCTTTGCCATGTGATTATCCTCTGAAAACTTTATCCAATGAAACACCACGATGTTGAGCCACTGTGCGTGCGTCACGCATTTCACCAAGAGCTTGGATAGTAGCTTTTACCAAGTTGTGGGGGTTAGAAGAACCCTTAGACTTAGCCAAAACGTTGGTGATACCTACACTTTCGAACACTGGGCGCATAGCACCACCAGCAACTACTCCAGTACCTTCAGAAGCGGGGAGGATGAGCACCTCAGCACCACCGAAACGAGCAGCTTGTTCGTGAGGAACAGTACCCTTGATGATGGGCACCTTCACGAGGTTCTTCTTTGCAGCTTCAACACCCTTAGCAATAGCAGCGGTAACTTCGCCAGCCTTACCAAGACCGTAACCGATAACACCCTTACCATCACCAACTACTACGATAGCAGCGAAAGTGAAGGTGCGACCACCTTTGGTAACCTTCGTTACACGATTGATAGCAACGAGTCTATCTTTCAATTCTTCATTGTTTGCATTTACTCTGTTTGCCATAATCTTTAGAATTTGAGTCCACCATTACGAGCGCCTTCAGCAACTTCCTTCACGCGACCGTGGTAGAGGTAGCCGTTACGATCAAAAACTACAGTAGTGATACCTGCTTCAAGAGCCTTCTTGGCTACTGCTTCACCCACCTTGAAAGCTTGTTCCTTCTTGGGGCAAGCTTCAAGACCGAGAGAAGAAGCTGCAACGAGCGTGCTGCCTACTTCATCATTGATGACTTGAACGTAGATTTGCTTGTTGCTACGGAAAACGCTCATACGAGGACGTTCAGCCGTGCCAGAAATCTTATTGCGAACGCGATACTTAATCTTTACGCGTCTTGCTTCTTTAACTTTTGTCATAATCTTGTGTCGTGATTAGAGATTACTTAGCACCTGCCGACTTACCAGACTTACGACGGATTTGTTCACCGACGTAGAGGATACCCTTACCCTTGTAAGGTTCAGGCTTGCGGAAAGAGCGAATCTTAGCGCAAACGAGGCCAAGAAGTTGCTTGTCGCAAGAGGTGAGGCAGATATAAGGGTTCTTGTTACGCTCCATCTTAGTTTCCACGGAAATTTCCTTAGGAAGTTCGATCAAGATGGGGTGAGTGTAACCAAGAGCGAAAGTAATGAGATTCCCCTTGTTCTCTACACGATAACCGACACCCACAAGTTCCATTTCAGCCTTGTACTGTTGAGTCACACCAACAACCATGTTGTTGACGAGGGCGCGGTAGAGACCATGGAACGCTTGCTTTTGCTTTTGTTCCACTTCGCTATTTTCATCAATAGCGAAGGTGATGTGGCCATCTGCGATAGTGACAATGATAGAGGGATCAACAGCCTGAGAGAGTTCACCCTTCGGACCTTTAACGGTCACTACATTATCCTTCAGGGTAGCTTCTACGCCTGCAGGAATGTTAATCGGCAATTTACCAATTCTAGACATTTTGTTCCTTCTGTTTATTAGTATACATAGCAAAGAACTTCACCACCAATTTTGAGGGCAGCAGCTTCTTTGTCAGTCATAACACCTTTAGACGTGGAGATGATAGCCACACCAAGTCCGTTGATTACGCGAGGCATGTCACGATAACCAGTATACTTACGCATACCTGGAGTAGAAACACGCTTGAGCTCTTAATTGCGCTCACCTTAGTGGCGGGGTTGTACTTAAGAGCGATTTTGATAGTGCCTTGAGGCCCTACTTCCTCAAACTTGTAGTTGAGGATATAGCCCTTGTCGAAGAGGATCTTAGTGATGTCCTTCTTCAAGTTTGACGCAGGAACTTCAACTACGCGATGCTTAGCTTGGATCGCGTTGCGAAGACGGGTCAAATAGTCTGCTATAGGATCAGTCATTTATTGAGAGTTTTAATTTATCGGGAAGTTCCCGACAGTGTTAAATGCTAGTTGTTCTCAATTGAGAAATGCATCTTACCAAGATGCTTTGCGAACGCCAGGGATAAGACCTGCAGAAGCCATCTCGCGGAATTGGATACGAGAGAGACCGAAGAGGCGGATGTAACCCTTAGGACGACCCGTAATCTTGCAACGGTTGTGCAAACGGATGGGGTTAGCGTTGCGAGGAATGCGTTGGAGCTTTTGAGCAGCTTCGAAAGCAGCTTGAGGATCATCGCTGTGATTTACGATTTCCTTAAGAGCAGCACGCTTAGCAGCATACTTAGCAACCATTTTGGCACGCTTCACTTCGCGTGCTTTCATTGATTCTTTTGCCATATCGCTGATTAGTTGTTATTAGCGTTCTTGAAAGGAAGACCAAATTCCTTGAGGAGAGCGTAGCCCTCTTCGTCTGTGGGAGCAGAAGTCACGAATGTGATGTTCATACCCAAGATTCGATCGATAGAATCGATGTTGATTTCAGGGAAGATGATTTGTTCTTGGATACCGAGAGTGTAGTTACCACGGCCATCGAACTTGCTTTCAATACCCTTGAAGTCACGGATACGTGGGAGAGCCACACGAACGAGCTTTTCGAGGAATTCGTACATTTGCTCACGACGGAGAGTTACCATCACGCCGATAGGCATCTTCTTACGAAGTTTGAAGTTTGCAACGTCCTTCTTAGAAACTGTAGCAACGGCCTTTTGACCAGTGATAGCAGTAAGTTCGTTGATAGCCACTTCGATAATTTTCTTATCAGCAGTAGCACTACCAAGACCTTGGTTGATAACAATCTTCTTGAGGACTGGAATCTGCATAGAAGAAGAGTAGTTGAACTGCTTCATCAACGCAGGAGCAATGCGCTCCTTATATTCTTTCTTGAGTTGTGCGGTATTCATTACTAAATCTCCTCTCCTGATTTTTTAGCGATGCGGACGAGTTTACCTTCAGCATTGCGCTGACGACCGATACGAGTGGGCTTGCCGGTCTTAGGATCAACCACATTCAAATTGGAAATGTGAATGGGAGCTTCAGTTTTCACGAAGCCACCCTGAGGATTCTGTGCGCTGGGTTTTTGGCTCTTTTGAACCATATTGACACCTTCCACGATAGCGCGTTGTTTGTCAACGAGGACACGAACGACCTTACCAGTCTTGTTCTTATCCTTACCTGCAAGCACGCATACAGTGTCACCCTTCTTAATATGTAACTTACTCATGTGAGATGTTAGTCGTTATTAGTATGGGATTAGAGTACTTCGGGTGCCAAAGAAACCACCTTCATGTTTACTGCACGAAGTTCACGAGCCACAGGGCCGAAGATACGGCTACCTCTCAACTCACCTGCATTGTTCAAGAGAACGCATGCATTATCATCAAAACGGATGTAAGAACCATCGGGACGACGGATTTCTTTCTTCGTACGTACAATCAGTGCCTTTGAAACAGCACCCTTTTTGATATCGCTGGATGGGATGACGCTCTTCACAGAAACGACAATCACATCACCTACAGAAGCGTAGCGACGCTTCGTACCGCCGAGAACGCGAATGCAGAGTGCTTCACGAGCACCGCTGTTGTCGCAAACGGTCAATCTAGATTCTGTCTGGATCATGATTACTTAGCTCTTTCTACGATTTCAACAACTCTCCAACGCTTGGTTTGCTCAAGGGACGAGTTTCCATGATGAGCACGGTATCACCAACGTTGCAATCGTTCTTCTCGTCATGAGCGTGATACTTTTTCGTCTTGGAGATAAACTTACCATAAATAGGGTGCTTCTCTTTGAACTTTGCGGCAACCACGATGGTTTTGTCCATCTTGTTGCTCACAACAACACCCTGACGAGTTTTTCTTAAATTTCTTTCCATTCTGGATTGTGTATAGTTTGTTGGTTTGAACCTCTGTGCTATGTTCATGTCTATTCTTTGGAGCGCCATCATCGCATCGTCTCATCATTTAGCCCAACCAGAGCATAGCATGAGCATAGACATCAGTTCGTCACCGATTTACTTTTCGTTCAACACAGTCTTCATCTTAGCGATGGTACGACGGAGCGTCTTGATCTGTGCAGGATTTTCCAGGGGAGAGATGCTGTGGTTGATCACCAAATTGTCATAGGCTGCAACCTCAGCTGCAAGGCGTTCTGCTAGTTCGCCTTTGCTTTTCAGTTCACGAATTTCTGCAATCTTCATAATCAAGCTTTTTTGTCGTAGTCGTGTCTAACAATGAACTTAGTGGTAACAGGGAGCTTTTGCGCTGCGAGGCGGAGAGCTTCTTTTGCCACTTCGAAGGGAACGCCTTCGATTTCAAAGATGATGCGACCAGGAGTGATGGGGAACACAAAACCTACGGGGTCACCCTTACCTTTACCCATGCGGACGTCGGCAGGCTTCTTAGTGATAGGTTTGTCGGGGAAAATGCGAATCCAGCTCTGTCCTTCACGTTGCATGTAACGCGTCATAGCGATACGTGCAGCTTCGATTTGACGACCGGTAATCCAGTGCGTATCGAGGCTCTTGATGCCGAAGCTACCAAAAGCGAGTTGGTTACCGCGCTGGGCGTTGCCTTTGCTGCGGCCCTTATGAGGGCGGCGGTACTTAGTTCTTTTAGGCTGTAACATAATGCTCTAAACGGAATCGATTAACGGTTTGAATTTCTCTTGTTGCGGAAGTTACCACGACCTTCACGGCGACCGCCTTCACGACGACCATTTTCCTTTTCAGCAGTGAAGTTAGGAGCGAGGTCACGTTTGCCGTAAACTTCACCACGGCAGATCCACACCTTGATGCCAAGGATACCCACCTTAGTGAGAGCTTCAGTTTGGCAGTAGTCGATGTCTGCACGGAAAGTGTGGAGAGGAGTACGACCTTCCTTGTACATTTCGCTACGAGCGATTTCAGCACCGTTCAAACGACCGCTGATTTGTACTTTGATACCTTCAGCACCACCACGCATTGAGTTTTCGATAGCCTTTTTGATTGCGCGACGATAAGCAATTTTGCCTTCGATTTGACGAGCAATAGACTTAGCTACGATGTTAGCGTCGAGGTCAGGTTTCTTCACTTCGAAGATGTTGATTTGAACATCCTTGTTCGTAATCTTTTGAAGTTGAAGTTTGAGTTGTTCTACATCCTTACCGCCTTGTCCGATGATCATACCTGGACGGCTAGTGCACACGGTGATAGTCACCAATTTGGGTGTGCGTTCGATAACGATGCGAGAAACATATTCATAAACGCTGGTAAATTCTTTCTTGCTAGCGTTGCGACCGGGCTTTTCGATGTAGTTCTTGAAACGAGCATCGAGGTATTCGCGGATCTTGCTATCTTCGAGAATGCTATCACCGAAGTTAGAACCACCGAACCAGTTGGAGTCCCAACCGCGGATGATGCCAAGTCGGTTGGCGATAGGATTAATCTTTTGTCCCATTTCTTATTCTAATTAGTCGTTGGTTTCTTCTTTAGTGCCCACGAACACAGTCACGTGGTTAGAACGCTTGCGGATGCGATAGCCGCGGCCTTGAGGTGCGGGGCGCATACGTTTGAGCGTTGCACCGCCGTCAACGAAAATCTTCGTGATGAAGAGTTCTCCTTCTTCAGCCTTGCGATTGTTCTTTGTTCCCAGTTAGCGATAGCAGAGCGAAGAAGCTTTTCAACGTCGTTAGACGCAGCCTTCTTGCTGAAGCGGAGCGTGCCAAGAGCGCGATTCACTTCCATGCCGCGCACCAAGTCAACGACGTAGCGCATTTTGCGGGGAGACGAAGGACAATCATTCAACTTTGCAAAATACTGGGTTTTGAGAGCCGCTTTGCGAGCTTCAGCGGCGAGTCTTTTTCTAGCTCCCATTATTTAGAGATTGAGATGTTGATTATTGGAATGGATTGATTTGTGTGGGTAATCAAGTGCGAAGTAGATTACTTCTTCTTGTTGCCACCGTGACCACCGAACTTACGGGTGGGGGCAAACTCACCGAACTTGTGACCTACCATATTTTCAGTCACGTAAACGGGGATGAACTTGTTACCATTGTGCACTGCGACAGTGTGACCCACGAAATCGGGGGAAATCATCGAAGCGCGAGCCCAAGTTTTCACCACATTCTTCTTGCCACTTTCGTTCATAGCAAGAATTTTCTTCTCGAGAGAAACTGCGATGTATGGACCTTTCTTAAGAGAACGACTCATATTGCGATTCTTTTAGTGCTGTTATTTCTTACGTCTTTCGATAATGTACTTGTTGCTCTGCTTCTTAGGTGCACGAGTCTTAAGACCCTTAGCATAGAGACCAGTACGAGAGCGTGGGTGTCCACCGCTTTGGCGTCCTTCACCACCACCCATAGGGTGGTCAACAGGGTTCATCACAACACCACGGTTGTGAGGACGACGACCAAGCCAGCGGCTACGACCTGCCTTACCAGAAGATTCGAGAGCGTGGTCGGAGTTACCTACGCTACCGATTGTAGCTTTGCAAGCACTGAGAATTTGACGAGTTTCTCCAGAAGGCAACTTGATAACACAGTATTTACCTTCACGAGAAGTGAGCTGAGCGAAGTTACCAGCAGAGCGAACGAGGAGTGCGCCTTGACCGGGACGAAGCTCAATGTTGTGGATCACAGTACCCACAGGGATATTTTGAAGAGGAAGTGCATTACCTACTTCAGGAGCAGCTTCAGCACCAGAGAGGAGCTGATCGCCAACCTTCAATCCATTGGGAGCGATGATATAACGCTTTTTCGCCGTCAGCATAATAAAGAAGAGCGATACGAGCAGAACGGTTAGGATCATACTCGATTGTCTTTACCACTGCGGGAACTCCATCTTTCTCACGTTTGAAGTCGATGAAGCGGAACTTACGCTTGTGACCACCGCCGAGATAACGCATTGTCATCTTACCGACGTTATTGCGACCACCGCTAGCACGCTTACCGCTAACGAGAGATTTTTCCGGTACTGATGCAGTAATTTCTTCGAAAGTACCGATAGCTTTGTGTCTTTGGCCCGGAGTCGTGGGCTTAAATTTACGTACTGCCATTTCTTTGTTTAGATATTGCTATAGAAATCGATGGCTTCGCCTTCCTTCACAGTGACAATAGCCTTCTTGAAAGCGTTGGTGCGACCACGAAGGAGACCAGCGCGAGTATAGCGAGACTTGCTCTTACCAGCGTAAACCATTGTGTTTACGTCAGTAACCGTCACACCGTAGCGTGCTTCTACCTCAGCTTTGATTTGGAGCTTGTTGGCAGTTGGCTTCACTACGAAACCGAACTTATTTTGCTTTTCTGAAAGCTCGTTCAGTTTTTCCGTAACGATGGGTTTAATAATGAATGCCATTACTTCGTTGTTTAATGAGATGATTACTTAGCGAGTACTTCTTCAACCTTTGCTACTGCGCTCTCGGTGAGTACCAAAACAGAGGCATCAAGCACACCATAAGTATTGATATCAGAAGCAACAGCAACTTTTGCCTTTGGAAGGTTGCGAGCAGAGAGATAGAGATTCTTATCGCTACCAGCTGCTACAACGAGCACCTTCTTACCTGCGAGATTAAGATCGTTGAGCAAAGCAATGAAGTTCTTAGTTTTGGGAGCTTCGAAAGTGAAGTCTTCCACTACTACGAGCGCATTTTCTTGTACCTTGTAACTCAAAGCAGAGCGGCGAGCCAATTGCTTCACCTTCTTGTTGAGTTTGAAACGATAATCACGAGGTTTAGGACCAAACACGCGAGCACCACCTACGAGCAATGGAGAGTTGATGTCACCACGACGTGCACCACCACCACCTTTTTGACGGCCGAGCTTGCGAGTAGAACCAGAGAGTTCGCTACGTTCTTTTGTTTTTGCAGTTCCTTGACGTTGTGCAGCAAGATATTGCTTCACATCAAGATAGATTGCGTGGTCATTAGGCTCAACACCGAAGACACTGTCGTTAAGAGTCACCTTCTTACCAGTGTCCTGACCCTTAATATTCAATACACTAACTTCCATGTCTTACTTTTCTACGATTACGATTGAACCATTGCAACCAGGAACACTACCCTTCACCAAGAGGAGGTTGTGTTCAGGGATTACCTTAATAACCTTCAAGTTTTGAGTAGTCACGCGCTTACCGCCCATTTGACCACCCATGCGCAAACCCTTGAACACCTTTGCAGGGTAAGAGCAAGCACCAATAGAACCGGGCTTACGGAGGCGGTCATCTTGACCGTGAGTAGACTGACCTACACCACCGAATCCGTGACGTTTCACAACACCTTGAAAGCCTTTACCCTTGGAAGTTCCGACAACATCAACGAAGTCATTTTCACCAAAGAGTTCTACAGTCACAGCTTCACCGAGATTGAGCTCTTGTTCGTAAACAAACTCAGCCAAGTGACGCTTGGGAGTAACACCAGCCTTCTTGAAGTGACCGAGGAGAGGAGCAGAAACATTCTTTTCCTTTACATCCTGAAAGCCAACTTGCACAGCAGAATAACCGTCTTTTTCAACAGTCTTAATCTGAGTTACTACGCAAGGACCGCATTCAATTACAGTGCACGGCACATTTTTGCCGTCGGCACCGAAAACGGAAGTCATTCCGATTTTCTTACCTAATAATCCTGGCATTTGGAATTTTATTGATTTTTGATTTCGTAGCCCGCCTCAGCCACTACCTCAGCGGGGCGAATGGTTATTATTCAAGTTTTAAGTCATATAACCTACTGATTATCACGGCTTATAGCCATAGAAGAGCACACAGCTCTTACTTTTGCGGTACAAAGGTACGAACTTTTTCTGAAACAAACAAGCAAATCGGCTAATTTTCAAGCATTTTCTACTATTTTCTTCTCAACAATGCAACGAGCAACAATCCTCCCATTCCACAGAAATGTCGTTCCAACAAAGTTTTTTTTATTTTTCTGCCAACCGAAAGCGGAGATGAGAAGCATTTTTTATAGCCATCAACTCAAATACTTTTACGCCAAGACCTCACAACTCTCCTATCGCCAACCCAGATTCGGCCTACCCTCTCAGCGATTTACAAGTGCACACTTCCCGCGCAATTCGTTGATTTCAACACTCTTACACAGCAGCCTTGCGAATCGCCAGCAGTAGTTTGTCATAAGTAGGCACTGGACTATCGATGAAAACAGCAGTCACAACCCCTTTCGGATTGACAACATAGACACGCGGAATCGTTCGCTGCGCAAATCGATGGTACAACGTTCTATTGCCCGGTGCATAATAAGGTATATCAAGCCTTTCGCTTTCCAGTAGTCGGCCACTTCCGCCGTTGTTTGCTCGCGCGCAATGGCACAACAACGCACAGCAACTCCGTCAAGGCTATTCTCTTGCGAACGAAGCTTCGTCACGAGTTTCTGAAACTCGGGTAAAAACCGCTGACAATCGGAGCATTCTGTATCGAAGAAAGCCACCACTTTCACGGAGTATCTATCAGCGCGTGATTGAAACAGACTTCCATCAGACAACTGAACATCAAACTTAGGTACACTATCGCCCACATTGATTGAAGCGGAGCTCTCCACCCGTTCTTTTTCTCCAATACAACTTTGCAATGCACTTCCCACCATCACAACAACCCCGAAAAACAAAACTAACAAAAACGTTTTCATAAGCATAAAATATAATAAAAATCATTCGCCATAAAGACGACTAAGCAATGAGATGAATGAAGCACGACAGCCAACAAGATAATCTAGAAAGCGACGCGCTACATTTCGCAAATGTACGAAAAACAAGAGAAATAGAGATACAGATAGAAATAAATTCGTAAATTTGCAGTCACTATTTCCTTGGGGCACTCTGTCTACTCCCCTATATGCTGCACGCATCGACAGTCGGCACAGCCCCTTCACCCCAATGAGCAACTCCGCTCTGAGTCCAAATATGAACGAGAAAGAACTACAATCCGTCAAACAACGCTACGGCATCGTTGGTAACAGCGATGCGCTCAATCGTGCCATAGAGACAGCCCTCAAAGTGGCAAGCGTGGATTTGTCTGTCCTCATTCAGGGTGAAAATGGTGTGGGTAAGGAAATCATTCCGCGCATCATCCACGATGCGAGCCCACGCAAGCGAAAAAGATACCTCGCCCTCAACTGCGGTGCCATTCCAGAAGGAACCATCGACTCCGAACTCTTCGGTCACGTCAAAGGGGCTTTCACAGGCAGTGTAGACAGTCGCGAAGGCTATTTCGGCAGCCGATGGGGGGACACTCTTTTTAGACGAAGTGGGCGAACTTCCGCTGCAAACTCAAGTGCGCCTTTTGCGCGTGCTGGAAACTGGCGAATACATCCCCGTGGGGTCAAGCGAGGTGAAGAAAACCAATGTTCGCATTGTGGCGGCTACCAATGTCAATATGCAACAAGCCATTGCAGAACGACAATTCCGCCAAGACCTCTACTACAGATTGGCCGCAGTGCCCATCTCCATCCCTCCCTTGCGCAATCGCGGCAACGATATAGACATCCTGTTTCGCAAATTTGCGCTGGAGATGAGCGAACGCTATCAGATGCCCCCCATTCGTCTCAACGAAGCCGCCCGCGCTGCCCTCCTCTCCTATAGTTGGCCTGGCAATATCCGACAACTCAAGAATGTGGCAGAAACGATGTCCGTCACAGAAGACACTCGAGAAATCACTCCTGAGATTCTGGCACAATATATCAATTTCCAAACGGAACACACGCAAATCACGGTGAGCGGTGGACACAAGGCAATTGAACCCACTGAGCCTAACGTGCGACTTGAAACGGACACGAACACCATTTTACAGATGATTTTGACGCTACGTCACGACATCGAACAACTCAAGTCTGAAGTGGCACAGTTAAAACAAGGACAATGGTCGCCCATCAACAATGCGCCTAACAATGCTCCAAACTTGCTGACCTATCACGTCGGTTCTCCCAACATTGCTCACGAAATCATTGACAATGCCGAAGAGATTGTTGACGACGTTCCGGTCCCCCCCCTTCCAACAATGCGCCCTTGCGCACCAAGAACGATGTGGAACGCGATTTGATTGTTCAAGCGTTGCATAAATATAATGGCCACCGCAAACAAGCAGCCGATCAAATTGGTATTTCCGAACGTACGTTGTACCGCAAGATAAAGGAATACGGACTAGAAGATTTATAATCCCACAATTCACCATGCGCTTCACATTGTCCTCACTAAGGGATGCTCATTCCCGACTGCAAAACTGGTTGATGCTTTGTCTCCCCACGCTCCTCACCTTCATTTTGGTGGGATGTAGCGTGTCCTACAAATTCACGGGAACCAATCTCAACTACGATTTGATCAAGACCTTGCAAATCGACAACATTGCCAACCGCGCCCCATATGGTTGGGCACCGATGCAGGCCATGTTCAACAACCGCTTGCAAGACCAATATGTCAATCAAACGCGCTTACGGATGGTGAAACGCAACGGCGACTTGCACCTTTCGGGCGAAATCACCGGCTACGACCAATTCAACAAATCGATTGCGGCCGATGGTTACTCTTCTCAGGTGCAACTCCGCATCACAGTGAATATTCGTTTTGAAAACCGCAAGACAAACCAACGCTGGGAAAGACAATTCTCTGCCACAGCACCCTATGATGCCAACCTGCAACTCTCGCAAGTGCAAGAACGACTGGTCACAGAATTGATACGCGACATCTGCGATCAGATTTCAATGCCACCGTTGCCGACTGGTAATCGCTCCCCCACAAACACCTTCACACTACACACACTGTTGTGCTCAGCACGCACCACTGCTCCACGCACTATTTCACGTAATAATGGATATAGCCTATCTTCTCGAACATCCCGAAGTTCTCGACGATTCGACCTTTCAGCATCTCAGTAAGATGGTGGAGGAATATCCCTATTACCATGCAGCGCGTTTGCTCCTGGTGCAAAATGCGCACAAAATCAAGCACGAGCGTTATGAAGAGGAATTGCGCAAAGCCGCAATCCTTCTGCCCGACCGCCAACCACTGTTCCAACTGGCCAAGGCTCACGAATATGACTTGCCCCAGAAAGCAGTTCGCAAATCAGCTCCACCGGCCAACGACAGAATGGCAACGCTCATCGACGGATTCCTCAATCGCACCAAAGGAAAAGAAGAGGGTGCCAACAGAATGCCCACTGCCGACCCCACTTCCGACTATATGAGCTATCTCTTCCAACAAGAAGCCATTGCCGTGGCCGTGGCATCACAATATGGTGCAGAAGCTCCCCCAAAGTTGGAAATCCCAACGACCGCACGCAGTCGCTGATCGACCAATTTATGTCCGTTCCTCCCGAAGAGCGCATCAATTTGTCAGAGGCTCCACCGAGTTGTGCTGACGGTGTCAACAACTCCGACACAACATTGGCAGAAGATATCGTGGCAGAAGGCTGTTATTCCGAATCATTGGCTAAAATCTGCATCCAACAAGGACGATATGAGCGCGCAATTGCAATTCTGACCCAAATTCATTTGAATAATCCAAGAAAAAGTGCTTACTTTGCAGATCAAATACGCTTTTTGCGCAAATTAGCAATCAACAATAAATACAAATCATAAACCCATCATGTACACGCTTTTTGTTATTTTGGCCGTCATCACCGCCATCCTCCTTACCATTGTGGTCCTCATTCAGGAATCTAAAGGTGGTGGTCTCGCCTCTAACGTTTCAGGTGCCAACTCAGTGCTCGGTGTACGCAAGACTACCGACTTTGTGGAAAAAGCCACTTGGACGCTTGCTGCATTCCTCGTAGTTTTTAGTGTTGCCACCAGCTTCTTCATGCACGAAGACACAAGCTTCGATGTGACCAACATCAAGGAAGCAGCTCCTGCACAACCCCAAATGCCAGCTCCAGCACCTGCTGCTCCTGCCGCTAAAACTCCTGCGGCTCCAGCTGCTCCTGCGGCACCTGCTGCACCCGCTGCTCCTGCAGCAACCAAATAAGGAAACGAACCGCACACATTGGTGCGCGAAGTCGAACCCCTATTCAATGGCTGGGGGTGTTGCAAAACGAAGTTTTGCAGCACCTCCTTTTGGTGTTTCATAAAGGGAGAAAAAGCAAGGCATAGAGATGTAAACCAAAGCTAGACATTGAAAATCAGGCAGCAATTTTCCCCTTGTGAAACACGCTGGACATTTTCTCCTGCTATGCCTACCTACTTCCCTATCAAAATCTGTACTCTGACAACTAACCATACTCACTGTTTTTTGCTGTTAAGAAAACTATATCATCCCTTCTCGCGCGTGCACGCGTGCGCACCCTACAGGGATTTTGCATTTTTTGCTGTCACAAGTGTCACACGTTGTCACATAACCCTCTGTACGTAAATTAGTTGGCCCCATATTATAACATTCGTTACACATTTTCGCCCAAGAAGTGGCAAAATGAGCTGAACCCAACAACAAACGACGGCTCATCTTCACTAAAACAACGTGTGGTTTTCACCAAAACGACGTGTTGTTTTCACTAAAACGACGTGTTGTTTTCACCAAAACAACGGCTCACTTGAAGGTAAAAAACACTAGTCTGAAAAAGGTCTGTGTGACACTTGTGACAGCAAAAAATGCAAAATCCCTGTAGGACGCGCGCGCACGCGTAAGAGCTTGGCAGGCGATAACGGAGATTGGAAATAAACATTGGAGATTGGTTGTTGAAGAATGAGGATTGAACAATCAATGCTCCTCTCTCGATCAATAACATTTCTCGAAGAATAATTGCAACAAAACCCAGTAGTTTATCATCTCTACATAACAAACAAAGGGTGTTTCTAAATTTATTTGCACTTTTCTGCGATTTTTTCCCTCATTGCGCCCATATCTACCCATATACTTATAGGAAGCATTGAAGATTTGCTCCTCGTTCAAGACAACTTCATCAGAAGATGCAACAACGGAAGTTGTGGAATTTGAAGAATACCTAGAATCTCGAAAACTATGGAAACAAAGAACAACCAACAGCGGAATGCGGAGAAAGGAAATAGGCGAAGAAACACAAGCCGGAAATCAAAGGGAGAGAAAGCAACAAGAAAGAAATAAACAAGAGAGAAAACACGAAAAAGAGACTACATCAAAACACTATGTTTCAATGTAGTCTCTGCTATAATCTTTTCGCGTGGTTGCTTCAGATGTTGAACCACGAGAGGAATGCTTTAGAACATCTTTTCGGGATAAACACCATCAGCACCGAGCTTAGCGAACTTCTCTACTACCTCGGGACGATCTTCGGGATAGGTGACACCAAACCACTTAGACGTGGTGTCGAGTACTTCGCAAGTGGCTTCTCCCTTACGGATGAGGTGATCGACCATCAAAGGAATGAAGAATTCACTCTTCAAGTTTTCAATGTTCTTGGGATCAGCAAGGAATTGCTTGAAGTATTCTTGAGAATGTGCAAAATAGTCGGGAGTGAAGCCCCAGAAGTTCATGGAAACGGGAGTAGTGTCGGCAATAGACACCCATTCGCCTTTCTCATCGAGATATTGCACCACACCATCGTGACGCTCAATCTTGGTGCGTTCCACCACAGAAGTGAGGAGATTCTTATCGTCTACCTCGCAAACACCACGGCTCACGGTGCCACTTTCAGAAAGTGTGTTGCCTACACGGAAACCCACCATGGCATACTTGCCGGTGCTGCCTTCGGGAAGCGAAGAAAGGAATTTGCCCATAACCTGGAAAGCATCGCGATCGTAGAAGTCATCGCAGTTGAGTACCGCAAAAGGTTCTTTGATGACGTCTGCACCCATCATGACAGCGTGGTTCGTGCCCCAAGGCTTTTCACGTCCTTCAGGGCAAGTGAAACCTTCAGGAAGTTTGTCAAGAGCTTGGAAAACGAGTTCGCAAGGGATTTTATCTTGATACTTGGTGAGAACGATGTTGCGGAAATCTTCTTCAAAATCTTTGCGAATGACAAAAACGAGTTTGCCAAATCCTGCATTGATGGCATCATAGATGGAATAGTCCATAATGGTTTGCTCTTGTGGGCCGAGTTTGTCGAGTTGCTTCAGACCACCGTAGCGGCTGCCCATGCCGGCAGCGAGGAGGAATAGTGTGGGTTTCATTGTGATGAGTACTATTAAGTTGTGATGCAAAGTTAGCAAAAAGCACTAGAATAGACGAAGGAAAAACAAAGAATTATGCTTCATCACAAAGAAAATTTCGGCTTTTGGAGTCTAGTGCTCCAACAGGCCTATATAAAAGGGTAAACCTCGAGGCCTAGTCCTTGGAAAATGTGAGTCGAAGCACGGTATGGCTTTGATTTGTAGTGGCAACTCTTTGCGCTATGGTTTCTCCCACGAGCCAAATGATGCCTTGTGCATCGCAAACCACGAGCGCGCGCTGTTTTTCGATGCGCGAACGATGGCGATCGGTGAGATAGTCGCTCACGAGTTTACTGCCGTGGTGCATGCCGAAGGGGGTGAATCGGTCGCCTACTTCAACGGTGCGACACGTCAATTCTCCTTCGACACAGGCAGCATCGATAGTGGCACAAAAAGCGTCGCGACTGGGAGAAAACTCAGCACTGATGGCTTCCGCCTGCACCGACAGTTGGGGGAGTTCAAAGTTTTTCTGCGCCAGAGTTAAAAATGCTCCGTGACGGCAAACGTGGTGAGTGGGAGAAGTCATCAGAAAACCTTCTTGGGATTGCAGGGCTTGTTGCGCCTCATCGGTGGAAAAACCAAATTGCAAACAGCATTCTCTCCACCATAATTGACCGGCTTCTCCCAATTGTTGCAACGCATGGAGTGAAAATTTTCGGACATATTGTCCCCACAAGGGATGCAGCGTACTGGGGGTGTTCTCCACTTGCTGACCGATGTGTTGCAATCCGAGTTCATAAACAGACAAGGCTTGGCGCATTCTAGTTGCAGTTTCAGTCAAAGTGCGCGACATGGAGGGATTGACTTCGCACAACATCGGTAGGAGTTTATGGCGCACCCAATTTCTGCGATAGTGGGTATCGGTGTTGGTGGAATCTTCCACAAAGGCTTGATGCCGCAGGCGAAGATATGCTAGTAATTCACTACGCGGAATATCCAAGAAGGGTCGCCAGATGCGGTCGCGCTCCACAGCCATAGCAGCTAAACCGCGCAGTCCAGTGCCGCGAATGAGTTGCAACAAGAGGGTTTCGGCTTGATCGTCGGCATGATGTGCCACACAGACATAACCGCCTTGTGCAGCAAACCAATCATAACGCAAAGTGCGTGCGGCCATTTCGATACTTTCGCCTGTTTTTTGGCACTGCGCGTCGACATCGAAATGCTTAACTTTGAGGGGTATATCGTGTGCTGCACAAAATTCGCGTACAAAGTACTCGTCGGCATCGCTTTCGTCACCGCGCAAATGGAAATTGCAGTGCAAGGCGGTGAAGGGCAATTGCAATTCGTGCATCACCAAAGCCAAAGCGATGGAATCGGCTCCCCCACTCAAGGCACAAAACAAACCTTCGCTGCACCAGAGCGCAGCGCGAGTTTCAAAAAATGGGTAGACTTGAAGAGGGAGTTGCATCGAGACAGAGGTAAGATTTTGCGGAGGAGACTAATAAGAAACGGAGCACTCGAGTCCGAGAGCTTTGACTTGCTCACCGATGGCGTCTAGCACTTCGGGACTGGCTTTGCGGAGTCCTTTGGCGGGTGTTTCGCGGTCGATGGTGTAGATGTAGACAGCTTCGGGACGTATGCGCGCTAAGGCCTTGAGCCAAGGCTGCACATAAACATCGGCTGTGTTGTCTACTGACTGTCCTTGATATTCGCCACTCATGAATAGGGTTTGCACCTGCACTTTCCCTCAAAGGCACAAAGTCGTTCCACCATTTCTTCGGCATCGTATTTCAACACAGGGCGATCGACGAGGGTAATGTATTCGTTGGAAAGAGTATCGAGTTTCAAAATGTTGTTGTCTACTCTTCGCAGTGCTTCGTGCACAGCGGGTTGGTGACAATAGGTGGCATTACTCAACACGCTAATTTTGGCATTGGGAAAATAGTGATTGCGCAAGGCGATGGTGTCGTCAATGATGCCGGGGAAGTCGGGGTGCATGGTGGGTTCTCCGTTTCCAGCAAAGGTGATGACGTCGGGGCCGCGGCCTTCTTGCTCCATCGCTTGCAATTTCTGCTCAAGGACTTCGGCAACCTTTTCGCGAGTGGGGATGCGCAGTTTGGGTTTGGTGTCACCATTGAAACCGCATTCGCAATAGATGCAATCGAAGGTGCAAAGTTTTCCATCGGAGGGTAGGAGATTGACGCCAAGCGAAACTCCCAATCTTCGACTATGCACAGGGCCGAAAATCGGGGATGGAAAGAGTATAGTGGACATATCTAGTAGTTGGATTTCATCCTTCGTTTTCTCGCCATGGCATAACTCGAGCAAGCTCGGTTCTGCTCATTTGGCTTAACGAAAACGTTCTTGTGTTTGTGTGAGGTGGTGGGCAGGGGAATGTCCCTTAGTCGGGGAAGTAAAGCAGAAGTTGCTGCAAAGAGGCGGCATCGTTCCAACTCCACCAACGGTCTTCCATCAGGTTTGAAGGCGAGTTTCATGTCATCTTTCACTTCTTTCTTCACCCATCTTTCACGAGCGGCAACGATTCTACCTTTGAGACTGAAATAATAGGTGTTTTGCAACGGATAACCTTTGTTGGCTTGTTGTTCTGACCCACTCATGTCGAGAAACATATCGCGGTTGAGTCCTCCCATTTCCAAAGAAACAAAGGGAAGGTCGGTGTTGCCACCTGTGATTTCCTTATATTTCGCCATGTCGATGGTGGTGACGCAGAGCAAACGATTGTTGCCACGTTCGGCTATGATGCGCCCCATGGCGAGATTGTCTACTTTTTGATAGCGGATGCTGTCGAACTCAACTCCGACGATGCTGGCATTGCTGGCTTGATAGACTTTTCCGTCTTTCTCATCGATATAGCACAAGGCGGCATTTTTATAGAGGATATTGGCACGAGCTTTGACAAAACGCCCGAAGGTTTGTAGCACTTTGGCTTCCTTAAAATCGGAAAATACCAATTGTCGGTCAGCGCGTTGCTCAACTTGCTGCTGTTGGGCTTGGGCAGTGCCCCACCCTATGAGGAGGAGCAAGAGAAGGATATAGTGTTTCATTTATGACGCCATTATATATATTGTGTAGAAGATATGTTTGCGCGAGTGAACTTAAGGATGATGTGCTGTAAGAAATGCGCTGTTGTTTGGACTGTGCTTCAACCCCAATCGGTCATTAGACCGTTATAGCGCAAAACGTTATGGAGAAGTAACTTCCTGTCATCTTTCATTTTCTTGTTGGCATCTTGTTGCTCGTTCGTTCTCGACGTAGCCCGCTACGCCTTCAAACTAACGAAAAACCATCTGCTCAACAATCAAATAAAATCTGTTCAGGAGCTAATAACCGATTGGGGTTCAATCTGCTTGGCAGCAGTTGTCGTAGCATTGTCGGCAGAGCGGTTCGTAGGTTTGCATTTCTCCCAACATCACTTGGTTGTCGCCCTCCACCAAACGATGGCTATATTGCGCCAATTCCCCACAGCGCACACAGACGGCGTGGACTTTGGTGACGTCTTCGGCAACGGCACAAAGATGGGGCATCGAACCGAAGGGTTTTCCTCGGAAGTCCATATCTAAACCGGCAATGATGACGCGCTTGCCTTGACTGGCGAGAGTGTTGCAGACGTCAACGAGTGGCGCATCGAAAAATTGGGCTTCGTCGATGCCCACTACATCAGCATTTTGCGCCAATGACAAAATGTCCTGAGCTGCACTCACGGGGATGGACGAGAGAGATTGGGCATCGTGAGAAACGACTTCGACCTCACTGTAACGCGTATCGACAGAGGGCTTGAAATTTTCACCTGCTGCTGCGCAATTCTTGCTCTCTTGATGCGACGAATAAGTTCTTCTGTTTTTCCAGAAAACATACTTCCGCACACCACTTCGATGCGGCCTCTGCGAGGAAAGTGTTCGTGATAGGGCATAATGTTCGGTTGATTTAAGGGCAAAAGTAACAATTATTCTTGGTTACACCAAGCAAAACATATATCTTCGCTGCATGAACTCACAAGCTACTCCTCACACACTCCGCGCTTGGTGGTTGGCAGCTCGACCGAAAACTCTTTCTGGCGCATTGGTTTCGGTGGTCACTGCCACTACTTTGGCTTTCACCTGCGACACTCCACACGCGGCCGCTCCGTGGCTCGCTGCACTTTGCATTATTTTTGCTGGTTTGATGCAAATTGCTTCCAACTTTATCAATGATCTCATTGACTTCCGCCGTGGCCGCGATGGGGAAGACCGGTTGGGGCCTGAACGCGCTTGTGCGCAAGGTTGGATTACGGCGCGCGCTATGCAATGGGGCATTGGGGTGACGCTGCTCTTGGCGGCTCTAGTGGGTTTGGGCATTTTGGCGGTGTTTCTCACAGTGTCGCAACATTCGTTTTTGTCTTTGACGCTAGGACTCGGTCTTGTGGGACTTAGTTGTGGTGCGGGGGCTTTTCTCTACACAACACATCTGAGCAGACTTGCGCTGGGAGATGTGATGGTGCTGATTTTCTTTGGATTAGTTCCTGTGGGAGGAACTTATTTCTTGCTCACGGACCATCTGACGGTTGCTGCGGTTTTGTTGGGAGTTGCCATTGGTTTGGTGGTGGATTTGCTGTTGGTGGTGAATAATTTTCGCGATCGCGAGAATGATGCGCGCGTGCAGAAGCGAACACTTGTGGTGCTGTTGGGAGAATCGAAAACAATCGGATTCTATATGCTGTTGGGGGTGGCGGCCTTTGCTCGCGCTTTTTTTGGAGTTTGCGCTACTCTTCCCTGCAACGGAAGACATCTTGTTGATGCAATTTCTTCCTGCGCTGGAAGCTTTGATTTTCTTTCCGCTTCACTGGCGCACTTGGAAAGCGTTGCAACGCATTCGTCACGGTCGTGCGCTGAACGCGCTTCTGGGAGAAACATCGCGGAACATCCTTGTTTTTTTGCTTTTTGCTTTCTGCCTGGGTTTGTTGCTTCAAAGCATTTGGTGATTTGAAATGATTGAATTTTTAAGTTGAGTAGATTTTTTTATAATTCTCTATCCTTTCAAAAAAACGAATTTCTAATATATTTTTGCAATTCAACTAAAATTACTTGTTAGATTGAACATTTCTCCCTATATTTGCACCCACTGGTGAGTAGTACTCGATAGACTTCGAAAAGACTTCATTTTCACGACCTACTCACTCTTTGGCTTTCTTCTGAAGAAGATGGCACATCTGTTTTAAATTATCTCGCAAATACCCATCACTATGACTAAGAAATGGTTTTTACCATTGACCTATTTGGCAATCATTACGGGAAGTGCCTTCGGTTTTGCACCGAAAGCTATGGCGCAATCCTCACGCACGGGTTTCTTTATGGAGACTTATAAATACGCGCATCAACACAATGCTGCAATGCTGGAAGATCGTCCCTACACGGCTATTCCTCTAGTGGGTAATGTGTATTGTAACGCATCAACTAGTCATCCTTTGAACGCGTTTTTCTATAAAACAGCAAATAAGAATGGAAGCACGGACTATAACTTTTTCACTGAAAAAGCTGTTCCTGAGCAGTTATTTTATCAACGTTTGGGAAATCAAAATGTGATGAGCAACGCAGAATTAAATCTCAACATTCTTTCGTTTGCTTCGGCATTTGGTTCTGGCACTTCGCTCTTTGAAGTAAACCTGCGTTCCAACGGTTCTCTTGAAGTTCCTAATCAACTTTTTCACTATTTTAATAATCCTAAATTACAGAATAGTTATGGCTTCAATCAACTCTCACTCCAACATCGTACTTATGGCGAAGTTGCTTTGGGATATGCTCACACGGTAGGTAACCATTTCACGGTGGGTGCAAAGGTGAAGGGACTTATGGCACTGGCATACGCAGATGGTAAAGTACAGGATGTGCAAGTGAAAACGGGCCGTGAACAGTGGGTTGCTTCGGGTCGTGCTTTCGCTTCTGTAGTGGTGGGAAATACTGAATTCCAATTCGACAAAAAAGGACATTTTCAAGAACCTAAAAACTTGAGCATCGCGCCTGCAGGTTGGGGACTTGCCACTGACCTCGGTGTCACCTACGAAGTGCACGGCGTCGAAGGACTCACGCTGAGTGCAGCTGTCACGGATTTGGGTTTTATCCACTACAACAAGGTGCAGAAATTGGGTAACGAAGTGAATCGTACGTGGACGATTGAAGATGCGAAAAAACGTGCAACCAACCTAGTAAACAACGGAAATAATCCTCATGTTCCCAATACAGATCCCTCTGCCGTTGTGAAAAAAAAAGTTTGAAGGTGAACTTCAAGATGTTTTGGCTCTCAACGATAATGGTACAGCTGCAATGACTTCTCAATTGCGCACTACCCTCAACCTCGGTGCGACTTATGAACTTCCCTTTGTGAAACATCTGAACGTGGGTGCACTCTATTCTAGATATTTCGATGGTGATTTCCAACAATCTCAACTTACGATTGGTGCGGCTTGGCATCCCATTCAACCTATTGAACTGGGGGTTAGCAGTACTTTTGTAAACAATCGTGTGAACTATGGCGCAATGCTGACGTTGCAAGCTCCACGTTTCCAAGTGTTTGTAGGTACTGATGTTATTCCCACTTCATTCGGAACGGACGGATTATTGGAGCGTTATGCGGGCAATATCAACCTCGGTGTAACCATTCCGTTGGATTAAGGATCTACAATGAGGATACCAAGAAGGAATAGTTTTCTTCTCTACAATAGACCCTTTCAATCCATTTGTCATGAAGCATTTCCTTTATTGTCTTAAGCACTATGCCGACTTCGGCGGCCGTGCACGCCGTTCGGAGTTTTGGTACTTTCAGCTCTTCAACTTTCTGATTGAAATTGGTATTTACCTTATCGTTTTAGCAATAAAAGAAGTAATAGGAATAGATTTGGGCTTCTTGAGATTTGTATATCCTATTGCCTTATTTATTCCTAATTTAGCTGTATCAGCTCGACGCTTACACGACACGAATCGAAGCGGTTGGTGGCAACTATTGACCATCATTACTGGACTCATTATGTATGGTTTTGTAATGACCTTCGCGTATCTGCTATGCTTATATGCCATATGGGGCATAGATATGCCTGGTTTCTCTATTTTTATGGAAGAAAAGCTGCTTTCAGTCCCCTTGTTCGTCTCCATCATTTGTCACATAGCTGCAGAAATTCTTCTACTGGTTTGGTATTGCAGAGACAGCCAACAAGGGGTAAATAAATTTGGCCCGAACCCCAAAGAAGAAAACAACGCGAATCCAGATCAATAGGCTTCCCATAATGGTGGACATCTAAATCAACAAGGTATTCATCTCAAGGAAAAGCAATAATTGAAGTGCTAAAACATTCATCTCAACAATAAACCCTTTAAACAATCATTTTATGAAGTATTTCCTCTATTGTCTTAAGCACTATGCCGACTTCGAGGGCCGTGCACGCCGTTCTGAGTTTTGGTATTACACTCTCTTCCATTTTCTCTTCGTCTTTTTACCCATATTTATTGGTCTTATTCTATTACTTGCGGGTGGGGCTTTTCAAGACTATTCAACCTCTGGGTCACCCTCTGCACTTATACTTGGTGCTCTGCTATCGTTTGTCGGTATCATTGCTTCTCTCGGATTATTGGTTCCCACTTGGGCTGTAACAGCACGCCGTCTACACGACACCGGAAAAAGTGGTTGGTTAATGCTCATTGGAATGATTCCCTATGTGAACATTATCACTGGCATTGTGCTCCTTGTTTCTATTGCACGGATAGCACTCCAGGCGAGAACCAATATGGTCCTAACCCTAAAGGAATAGGAAATAACGGCAACTATTGGGGAAATCCTAATGGTCAAGGAGCACCTTATGGATACCAACAATCCAATAATGGAGGATTCCAACAACCCAATAATGGAGGATACCAACAACCCAATAACGGTGGATATCAACAACCCAATAACGGAGGATACACCCATCAACAATAAGCTCCTTTAGGAGGCATTTCCTCCCAACTCTCTCACACATTGAGCGATTCCGTCACAATTCGTGGCAGAATCGCTCGATTTTTGCTCAGAAAATTGTAACTTTGCACCAAATAGATTAGAATTCAGTATGATGACTGCAAACGAAATACGCGAATCTTACAAGCGTTTCTTTGAGGAGCACGGACACCTCATCGTTCCCTCCGCTCCAATGGTGATTAAAGACGACCCCACCCTCATGTTCACCAATGCGGGTATGAATCAGTTCAAGGACATTATCCTCGGACACGCAGAACCTAAATGCCGACGTATGACAGACTCTCAGAAATGTCTGCGCGTGAGTGGTAAGCACAACGACCTCGAAGAGGTGGGACACGACACCTACCACCATACGATGTTTGAAATGCTCGGTAACTGGTCATTTGGCGACTACTTCAAAGAAGATGCCATCACTTTCGCCTACAAATTCTTGGTGGAAGTGCTCAAGATTGATCCCAAAAATCTCTACGTCACTGTCTTTGAAGGCGACAAAGAAGCCGGACTAGAGCGCGATGATGAAGCAGCTGCCATTTGGGAACGCTACTTCCCCAAAGACCACATCATCAATGGTAACAAGCACGACAATTTCTGGGAAATGGGTGACACCGGCCCTTGTGGTCCTTGCTCAGAAATCCACATCGATGGACGTTCCGAAGAAGAAAAAGCCAAAGTTTTTGGAGCTTCTCTCGTGAACCAAGACAACCCTGAAGTGATTGAGATTTGGAACCTCGTGTTTATGCAATACAATCGCAAAGCCGACGGTTCTCTCGAAGGACTTCCCCACAAGGTTATCGACACCGGTATGGGATTTGAGCGTTTGGTGCGTGTGCTTCAAGGCAAGAACTCCAACTACGACACCGACATCTTCCAACCTATCATCCGCAAAATCGCAGAGTTTTCTGGTTTTGCTTATGGAAAAGAAGAAGCTACCGACGTGGCAATGCGCGTCATCGCAGACCACTTGCGCGCCATCGCGTTCTCCATCGCAGACGGACAACTTCCCTCCAACGCGAAAGCAGGTTATGTGATTCGTCGCATCTTGCGTCGTGCAGTTCGCTACGCTTACACCTTCCTCAACCAGCGCGAAGCCTTCATTTGCCGCCTCATTCCCACCCTCGTACAAGAGATGGGAGGTGCATATCCCGAACTTCCTGCGCAACAAGAACTCATCACCAAGGTGATTCGCGAAGAAGAAGAATCATTCCTCCGCACCCTTGCCACAGGTATCAACCGTTTGGAAAATATCATTGAAGCCACCAAGGCAGCAGGCAACAAAGTGGTGGAAGGAAAAGAAGCCTTCACCCTCTTCGACACCTATGGTTTCCCCTTCGACCTCACCGAACTCATCTGTTCAGAAGCCTGCCTCACCGTGGACGAAGCTGGTTTTGATGCAGAAATGCAACAACAAAAAGAGCGCGCGCGCAATGCCGCAGCCACAGAAACAGGCGACTGGGTGGTTTTGGCAGAAGGCGACACCACTTTCCACGGTTGGGATTACACCGAATATGGTTGCCGCATCTTGAAATATCGTCAAGTGCAACAAAAGAAACAAACCTACTTCGAACTCGTACTCGACAACACCCCATTCTATGCAGAAATGGGTGGACAAGTAGGTGACACTGGTGTGCTCATCAATGAAGAAGAAACAGTGGAAATCTTCGACACCAAGCGCGAAAACAACCTTCCCATCCACCTCACCAAGGCACTTCCCAAGCATCCCGAAGCAGAATTCATGGCATGTGTTGATGAAGATCGTCGTCACAAAATTGAAGCCAACCACACCGCTACCCACTTGCTCGACCAAGCACTCCGCGAAGTCCTCGGCACCCACGTAGAACAAAAAGGTTCGCTCAACAACGACCGCAGTCTTCGTTTCGACTTCTCTCACTTCCAAAAGGTAACTCCCGAGGAATTGCGCCAAATCGAACGCATCATCAATGGTCGTATCCGCGAAAACATCCCCTTCCAAGATCACCGCGATGTGCCCATCGAAGAAGCCAAAAATATGGGAGCGATTGCCCTCTTCGGAGAAAAATATGGTGACCGCGTACGCGTTGTTCAGTTTGGCGACAGCGTAGAGTTCTGTGGTGGTACACACGTCAGCGCAACCGGTAAACTCGGTTTGTTCCGCATCGTCAGTGAAAGCAGCGTAGCCGCAGGTATCCGCCGCATCGAAGCCATCACCGGTGAAGCAGCAGAAGAAAGCATGTATCTCCAACAAGACATTCTCAGCAGTGTCAGTGCCTTCTTCAACAACGCCAAAGACGTGAAAGCCGCTGTGCAAAAAGCCATCGACGAAAACGCCGACTTGAAGAAGCAAGTGGAAGCTGCCGTTCGCGAACGCGTGGGACAACTCAAAGGTCGCCTCATCGAATCCGCCAAAGAAGTTGATGGTGTCAAAGTCATTGCACAAGTTCTCCCCATGGACGTAGAAGCAGGTGCAGTGAAAGACCTCGCCTTCCAAGTGTCAGGACAGTTGCCCGAAAAGACCTTCCTCGTTCTCGGTTCGAAACACGACGACAAACCACTCCTCACTGTTATGGTGAGCAAAGACCTCATTGCAAGTCGTCAGCTCCATGCTGGTAACCTCGTCAAAGAAGCCGCACGCCTCATCCAAGGTGGTGGCGGTGGTGCTCCCCACTTCGCGACAGCAGGTGGTAAAAATACCGAAGGTCTTGACGAAGCCGTTGCCAAAGTGCTAGAACTTGCAGGTTTCTAACGAGTTCAATTCATCTTCACAACAAAATCCCCATCTGCGTCAAGCAAATGGGGATTTTTCGTTATAACCCTGATTTTGGAAAAATACTAAGCAGAACAAAGCGCAGTTCTTTTTTCGAAAGGAAAAAGCTCTACAACGCGCTATTCTTTCTTCAAAAGAATCTAAGCAGCGCATCACTCATTGCAGTTCGCATACCTCAAATCCAAGAGAACTGCGTCAAACTTGCTAGTATTTCGCCTTCATAAATCGATGATAGAAAAACGCAAAGAGAAGCGCAGCCACCATCAGCGAGATAGCAAATGAATAAAAGATACCTTCCACACCGCCCTTCAGCGTAAAGCCCATCAAATATGCCGCAGGCATGCCCACCACAAGGTAAGCCACCGCAGAACTCCACGTCATCGGCAACACGTGTTGCGTAGCGCGCAGCGCATTAGCGTAACAAATCTGCAGCGCATCAGCAAATTGGTAGACCACCAAAGGCAAAAGTAACGCAAGCGACGCAGTAATCACAGCCTCATCCTGCGTAAAGAGATGAACAATCACATTACCAGCAAAATAAAATAGCATCGAAGACAAAGTAGCATTGAGCAAAAGCAAATTTCTTCCCGCTTTTCCAGCCAACAAAGCCTCAGCCTTATCATTTTGTCCCAAGAAATAAGCAATGCGGATGCTCATACTCGCTCCCAAACTATAATACAGCGTGAAGCCCAACGTACCCAAGGTCATCAAAATTTGATAAGAAGCCAAAGGAATCTTCCCCAACCATCCCGTCATCACAGCCGAACCCGCAAAACAGAATGTTTCCAAACCAATTTGCAGACTCACCGGCCACGACTTACTGTGGATTTCGCGCAACGAGGGCAACTGCGAGAGGGTATCAGCCGAGAGGGGAAGGCGAAAGTCAGCAAAACGATTTCCCCAGAAGATAATACCAAGCAGCACCACAGCAATCAAGATGCGACTCACCATCGTGGCGAATCCAGCCCCAAAAAGTCCCCATTCCGGAAACGAACCGATGCCGAAAATCAGCAAATAGTTGAGCAAGATATTGACAATGTTTCCTGCCAAAATGAGCCACATCGCCAACCTCGTGTAGGTGATGCCATCGGTGAATTGTCGTGCAGCGGTGAAAATCACCACAAACCACAACGACACCCACAGCGTGACATAATAAGACTGCATCAGCGGGAGCAAATCTGACGGTTGCCCCAGATAGGGTAAAAGAAAAAAGAGCACCCCAAAACACAAAAGCACCGCAGCCCCAAACACGAGGTTTGCCACCAGTCCACGACGCATAATTGCCCCCACTTCAGCCTTGCTTCCCTGACTAAACTTCGAGGAAATGAAAGGCGTCAAGCCGTAACTATAGCCCAAAATAATCATTGTGGCCAAGTTGAACAGACTATTAACAAAAGAAGCGGCAGAAAGTGTTGGAGTACTATAGTGCCCCACCATAATAGTGTCTGCAAAAGCCAAAACAATCGTGCCGAGTTGCGCAATAGCAATGGGAAGCCCCAAACGAAGCGTAGCCGAATAGTGCGAAGAATGATTCATCAACGTCTCAAAAGTTCTATACTAAAAGATTTCATCACCTGCAAACGTCCGTTGCTTGTAGGGAGTGCCACTTGGAACATCAATTCTCGCTGACGCGCATTAGAGCGCACCACCACTTCTGCTTGGTAACGCACAGCGCGTCCCACAGGCAATTCGCCAATGATGGCAGTGGGAGAAACATTCACGCGCTTATAGTCGCAAGACACCACAGGCGCAATGTTGTAGAGCGTACTTCCAGAATTATTGTAGAGGTCGAAAGTAATCTGCGCACGCTCTCCAGGCTGCAAACAGCGGTCGCCATTGTAATCGGAGAAAGTGAGATTCGACAATTCAATCCCATTGAAAGTGGCATATCCGTCACTACCCTCATTGTAGCGACCATAACCCACTTGTTCGTTACCATCGCGCGTATTATACGTATCGTAATTTCGTGCCCGCTGTTCTTCATTTTTGGCTGCCGAAGCCGCACCAATAGCCGCACCTGTGGCACCTCCAATCAGCGTACCCAAATCTGCACCGCGATTTCCACCGAGGATGCCTCCCACTGTGGAACCAAAGAAAGCGCCCAAACTCATCCCAGTAGTGGTGCGATTCCAACTATCATAGCTCACACAACTGCTCAAAAGGAAAGGCAACACCAATAACAGTGCCCCGAGTCTTCCTGCGCGTGCAGGACAATTCATTATAGAAAAACGTTTCATAATCCGATAAAATTAAACCCAAATCGGTTCAGCATCTAATGACCGATTTGGGTTAAAGTATAAAATATACAGGAACAATTACTTCACCGTAATCACTAGATACTTGCTCACACTCCAGAAGCGTGCAGGATCAGTGATGCGAAGCGTATATTGTCCTTGCGCGTCTTTGTCGAGCGAATAACTGCCTTCGGGGTGCGTGGTCATCAGGCGCGCACTCTTCGAATAAAGACGAATCACCTTGTCCACGCGGATGTCGATTTTGGTGAAATAGTCCTTGTTGAAATTATTACTGCGCAACACCTCTCCTCCCTTGAGGATATTTTGTTCCTTGAGTTCGCTCTTCGTGCCAAACACATAGTAAGCACTGTTGAGTTCGCGGTCTTGCGATGCCACGGTGCGCGCTTTCGTTTCGTTTTGCGCACTGAGTTCGTTCACATTGCTCTGAAGATTCGCGTTTTGTTCGCCAAGTTCCGCAATTTTAATGTCTTTCTTCGCCAATTCAGCGCGGAGGTCTTCCGCTTGTTTCGTCAAATCAGCAATCTGCGCTGTAAATGCAGCCACAGATTCCTCCATCTTCTTGCGCAATTCTGTGTTGTTTGACTTAGAAGCCTTCACCTGTTGGCGAAGATTGTTGATCAAATCGTTGTTCAGACGAATGGTGTTTTCGATGAGTTTCACATCTTCCACGATGTGTGCACGATTGCTTTGCTCACCTTGTTTGCGTTCGATGGTAATGCGACCTTGCGCTTCGTTGATTTTGCGGAAGCCTTCTTGAATATCATTCATAGTCGTCATCATATCCGCCATTTCCTTGTCTTTTTGCGCTACAATCTGCTGCAAAGAGTCAGTAGCCGAGAATTCAGCCACCTGTGCTGTGTCTTTCTTTTTGCTGCACGCAAAGAAGAATGTAGTGCAGACAATAGTCAGTAGGAGAAATGCTATCTTTTCATAAGCATAAGAATTTATTCTGTTGAATAATTGAAAAATGAAGCCTTATCGGTGTCGCTTGCTGCGTCGCAGTTCGGCTTTGTCCGCAGGCTCTATGGATGCAGGTTGAAGCGGTTGCCCCGTGATGGGGTCGCGCTCCACGGCTGCACGTTTTGATTTTGTAGAATTTACAGTTTCACATTCACCACCCTCACCCTGTGGAGTTCCCCCCACAACGAGCACAAACTCTCCACGTGGTTCTGTGGTTTGGAAGTGTGTCAGCACCTCTTGCAAAGTGCCACGCACGCTCTCTTCGTGGAGTTTGGAAATTTCTCGGCAAGCACTGCATGGACGCGATGCCCCAAAAAACTCCACCATCCGTTCGAGGGTTTTGACCACGCGGTGCGGACTCTCATAGAAAATCATCGTCCGCTCCTCTTGTTGCAAAGCTTGGAGTTTAGATTGTCGGCCTTTTTTCTGGGGGAGAAAACCTTCAAAACAAAATCTATCGCAAGGCAGTCCGCTCGCCACAAGTGCAGGTACAAAAGCCGTTGCTCCTGGCAGGCATTGCACCTCTCCACCTTGTTTCACCACTTCACGCACAAGCATAAACCCTGGATCGGAAATGGCGGGTGTGCCAGCGTCACTGACGAGTGCCATTGTTTCTCCGGCCACGATGCGGGCAGCAAAAGCCGCTGCCGTTTGGTGTTCGTTGAACTTATGATGACTCACCAAGGGTGTGGAAATGTCGTAGTGTTTGAGCAAAACTCCACTGGTGCGCGTGTCTTCGGCCAACACCACATCGACCTCTTTGAGGATGCGCAAAGCACGGAGCGTGATGTCTTCCAAATTGCCGACAGGAGTGGGAACGAGATACAACATATAGGTGAGAAATAGGTTCGTTTTCAGACTACATTTGCCAAAGTAGTAGATTGCAAAAATAGTACTTTCGCCCCATAGCAACAAATAATTTGCCCAAAAGTTGAATAACAGACAAGAAAAGTACTATCTTTGCAGACATCTTTTTCTCACTCGAAGACAGATGACCAACTGCCTTCAGGCGCATTTGCATCACCTCTTCGGTCACTTGCCTTTCCAGCATTTTCTATTGTTTATGCAATTATTTCATCAAGAAATCACTTTCGACCGCTTCGTACGCGGTGCCCTCTTTTTGGCACTCATTGCCTTACTAGTACTCGGTCTCAACTGGTTGAGTGCTGTGCTCATTCCTTTTTTTGCAGCCTGGGCCATAGCCTGGATTCTAGCACCGGTGGTGCGATTTCTCCACAATCGTTGCTACATCAGACCGCGTTTTCTAGCCGTCATCCTCACCCTCATCGGTGCCACAGCCATTGCGGTGGGGGCTTTGTGGCTCATCGTTCCGCCATTTCTCGACGGCATTCTCCACATCAAAGATGCCCTCTTGCGCTATCTGCAAAATGATAACGGACACGTAGTTTTGCCCAACTGGATGCAAAATTTGCTGCAAGAATGGTTGGATTCGCTGCAACTAGAAAACAAACTCAAACAGGGCAACGTGCTGCAAATGTTGCGCAGCTCACTACCCCATGTTTGGAATGTGGTGCAATCCACTGCCAACGTGGTCATTAGTCTGGCTAGTTCCGCTTTCGCCCTGCTCTATCTCGTGCTCCTGCTCGCCGACTACGACCACTATGCCACGATTTGGTTGCAATATGTGCCACGCTCACAACGTGCCTTTTTGGAAAAACTCTCCAACGATGTGGCACACAACATGCGCGGTTATTTCCGTGGACAGGTGCTGGTGGCACTCAGCAACGGGGTGATGTTTTGCATCGGATTTTGGCTCATCGGCCTCCCAATGCCAGTGGGAATGGGCATCTTCGTGGGAGTGTTGAGCTTTATCCCTTACATCCAAGTGCTGGGCATCTTGCCGGCGGCCTTGTTGTCGCTGCTCAAAATGGCCGATACGGGAAGTTCCTTTTGGGGACTTATGGCACTTGTGCTCTTGGTTTACGTGGTGGTGCAAGTGCTGCAAGACACAATTTTCACTCCTCGCATTATGGGGCAAATTATGGGACTTTCTCCTGCCGTGGTGTTGCTTTCCCTCTCCATTTGGGGCTACATCGCTGGCATCATCGGCCTGATGGTGGCTCTCCCACTGACCACTGTCTTGCTCGCCTACTACAAGCACTACGTTCTCGAAGACGATTTGTCCGAACAAGCGTCCACCGAAGAGTCCTCGCTTCCTCCATCGGCGGAATAACGCTGTCCCGATTGCTGTTCCCCCTATTAGTATATGGGTAGAAATCGCTCCAAAGAGGGAAAAATCGTCGATAAAATGCACTTTTTCTTGCAAACACCCACAAATCTGGCATCTCCACCTAGCAAAAAGGACGGATACTGATATTATTTGTCACTCGCTTACTACGTTGGCCATCGAGTGAATAGCAGCAGTGATGCAACATCGAAAACTATCCTCACGCGATGACACGCGCATACACGAGTACGCGCGCGCCTTCCAACAGCGATGTTGTTTTTTTGCTGTCACAAGTGTCACACAGGATTGTTTCCTCCCCCCTTTTTGAGGATTTTCCCAACCACATTCACCCCAAAATCTACACCCCTCTAAACGACTTTTTGAGGAATAAAGGCTCTCAAATTGTTAAAGGAAACGACAAAACAGCGATAATAGTATCATTTACAAAACAATAGACTAAAAAGTGTGACACTTGTGACAGAGAAAAGTGTAAAACTCCTGTTACACGCGCGCGAGGGAACAAAGAAACAGCAAATTTGCATTTGTTAGTATTGCGAAATCGGTGAAAATGAGGAATGATAGAAAAGAAGGAAATTATAGTCCTCATCAGTCGAAAAAAGTATTCCCCAAGAAGTATTTATTTTCATCACAAAACAACGGCTTGTTTTATCAAGAACAACGGCTCGTTTTATCAAAAACAACGGCTCGTTTTGCCAAAAACAACGGCTCGTTTTACTAAAAACAACGGCTCGTTTCTCTACGAAGAAAAACAAGTGCAGAAGCTTTTGCAGTAATTTCTCCCCGTGCCCACACCCTATTTTACTCTTATACAAGCCTTCGCAAGGCAAAAATTGCGCAAACATCACCAATTTGCGCAGAAATAAATCTCATAATACGAAATAAAACACTAACTTTGCCAAATCTATTGAGGGTATTTTAGGGGTGTTCTCCCTTATGCGCACTAGCACTATGCAACAACACATCAGGCACACCTCCTATCGTTTCATCCCTCTGAGTTCATCAACAGTATGGCAATTGCCATCGTTACTCCTATCGCACAATTTACCCAATTATGCAAATACTTTGTCATCTCTCTCAACTTATTGAAAAATCCGCCGAACAATATGGCGAGAAAATCGCGCTAAGCTATCGCGACTACGACCGCGAACAGTGGATGGGGATTTCTTGGAATCTCTTTGCCCGCCGTGTAGACCAATCTGCACGCTCACTCGTGGCTTTAGGGGTGGGAGTGCAAGACAATGTGGCGGTGTTTTCACAAAATAAACCCGAAAGTTTGTTTGTGGAATTTGGTTGTTTTCGTGCGCGCGCTGTGCAAGTGCCTTTTTATGCCACTACGGCTGGGGCGCAGGTGCAATATATGGTGAACGATGCGCAAATTCGCGTAATTTTCGTGGGCGAACAACAGCAATACGACACTACTTGGAGTGTGATGAGCCTTTGCCATTCTCTGGAACACATCGTTATTTTCGACCCCAAGGTGGAACGTCATCCCAACGACAATGTTTCCATGACGTTTGAAGAATTCTTGCGTTTGGGGCTCAACGAACCTCGCTTCCAAGCGGAGGTGCAACGCCGCGTGAACGACGCACAAGGCGCAGACGTGGCAAACATCCTCTACACCAGCGGAACCACGGGACAATCTAAAGGGGTGATCTTGCTGCACTCGCAATATAATCACGCACTTGAGGCACACACCAAAATACTCAAAATCACTCCCGACGATGTCGTCATCAATTTCTTGCCCTTCAGCCACGTGTTTGAAGGGGGCTTGGGCTAAATTGTGCCTGAGTTGCGGTGCAAGACTTGCCATCAACCTCCGTCCACTAGACATTCAGCGCAGCATGCGCGAGGTGCAACCCACTTGTATGTGTGCTGTCCCCCGATTTTGGGAAAAGGTGTATCAAGGGGTGCTCGAAAAAATGGAATCGGGCAGTGCGTTGCAGCGCAACCTCATCAAAGATGCTCTGAAAGTGGGGGCTGAAATGTGGGAAAAATATACCTCGAAAAGGAAACAAGCTCCGCTCGGTTTGCGATTGAAATATGCAGCCTACGACAAAACGCTGCTCCGCGTGCTGCGCAAGACATTGGGACTCACTCGTCCCAACATCTTCCCTGTGGCAGGGGCTACGATTTCCTCTGAAGTGGAACGTTTTGTGCACGCTGCAGGTTTCCCAATGGTGGCGGGCTATGGACTGACGGAAACCTGTGCCTCTGTGTCATTTGACCACCCCGACAAACCTGTGTCGCTGGGCAGCATCGGACGCCCCCTCCCTGGAGTGGAGGTGAAGATTGAGGGAGAAGACAATGAGATTTTGGTGCGCGGTGCTACGGTGACTCCTGGTTATTACAAAAAAGAAGAAGAAACGCGCAAGGCTTTCACAGAAGATGGATGGTTCCACACAGGCGATGCCGGCTACATCAAAGATGGCGAACTCTATATCACAGAGCGCATCAAGGATTTGTTCAAAACGAGCAACGGAAAATATGTAGCTCCGCAAGCGATTGAAGGTAAACTAACCATCGATCGATATTTTGAACAAGTGGTGGTGGTTGCCGATCAACGCAAATTTGTGTCTGCACTGATTGTGCCTAACTATAAGGCGATTGAGGACTGGGCAGCTGCGCAAAATTTGTCGTTCGAATCGCGCGAGGCATTGTGCAACAATGCACAAGTGAAAAAGTTCTTGGCACAACACATCGACACTTTGCAACAAGATTTGGCGGCTTACGAAAAAATCAAACGCTTTGTCTTGCTTCCCGAGGCATTGTCGATGGAAAAAGGCGAAATCACCAATACACTCAAAATTAAGCGCAGAGTGGTCTATGAACGCTATGCGCAAGAAATTGAAAGTATGTATGCCGAATAAGGCACAACTGCACAGTAATACAGCACAGCACGTACCTAAAATGAGAACTGGCGTGAATGCTCGAACAAACAATTTCACCGGCAAAAAGCCAATTCTGTAAACATCTGAAAGTTTTGTGAGATTTATTCTTTCAAAAGTTTTGCAACTCTCCAAAAAACAACTACCTTTGTGGCAGATTCTCTCACAATAAACACGCATTCATTCTATAATCTGATGTATAATATGAAAAAAATCAAGCTATTCCTCCTGACACTAGTGGCTTTGGTGGTCACTCCCGTAGTGGCACAGGATGCTTTTCCTCCTCTCCCTGTGGACAAAGAGGTGCGCATCGGCAAACTCCCCAACGGATTGACCTACTACATCCGCCACAACGAGGAACCTAAAGGACAAGTGAACTTCTACATTGCGCAGAAGGTGGGTTCGGTGCAGGAAGACGACAACCAACGCGGTTTGGCGCACTTCCTCGAACATATGGCCTTCAATGGTTCGAAGCACTTTGCCAAAGACGGACAGCTCATCAAATACTGCGAAAGCATTGGTGTGAAGTTTGGAGAAAACCTCAACGCTTATACTTCTACTGACGAGACTGTTTACAACATCGACAATGTTCCTGTGAAGGGAAGCAACGTTGATTCTTGCCTCCTCATCCTCGCAGACTGGTCGGGCGGTTTGTTACTCGAAAAGGAAGAAATTCAAAGGAACGTGGCGTGATTCACGAAGAATGGCGTATGCGCTCTAGTGCTGTGATGCGTATTCTCGAACGCCGTTTGCCCGAACTCTATCCCGGCAGCAAATATGGCTATCGTATGCCTATTGGTTTGATGGAAATCATCGACAACTTTGAACCCGATTTCCTCCGCGCATACTACAAAAAGTGGTATCGTCCTGACCTGCAAGGCATAGTGATTGTGGGTGACATCAATGTGGACGAGGTGGAAGCCAAGGTGAAGAGTATTCTTGGTGCTGTAGTGATGCCCGAGAACGCTGCGAAATATGAAACTTATCCTGTGCCCGAGAATGACAAAGCGATTTATGTCATCGATAAGGACAAGGAATTGACCATGACGGCATTATCCTTCATGTACAAAACCGAACCTATGCCCGAAGAGATGCGCGGTACAGTGGCTGAGATTATGCAAAACTACCTTTTGTCGCTCGCTACGCAAGGCATCAATGCTCGTTTGAGCGAAATGGCGCAGAAGGAAGATTGCCCATTCCTCAACGCTGGTGTGAGCTATGAGAACTATTTGCTCTCAAAGACGGCTGACTGCTTCTCTATAAACCTCACTCCTAAACCAGGAAAAGATGCGGCTGCTGTAACTGCTGTGATGGCGGAAATTCAACGCGCTGCTAAATTCGGTTTGAGCAAATCTGAGGTGAAACGTGCTTCTGAAAACGTGCTCAGCAACATCGAAGCGATTTACAACAATCGCACGAAGCAAAAGCACAACTTCTATACTTCGCAATATGTGCGTCACTTCTTGGAGAAAAAGGCTATCCCCAGCATCGAGGACGAATATAATGCCTACAAGATGCTTGCGTCTATGATTGACGCTGAAGCGGTGAATGGTATGATCAAGGAATTGACGGCAGATAACGAAAAGAACTTCGTGTTCTTGGGTATGTATCCCGACAATGAGAAGGTGAAGGTGGCTACCGTAGACGAAATGAAGGCTGCCGTGGCTGCGGGTGTCAATGCGAAGGTGGAAGCTTATGTGGACAACGTGAAAGCGGGTCCGCTTATCACAAAACTTCCCAAGAAGGGTAAGATAGTAAAAACTTCGACTACCGACTTTGGCTATAAGCAATGGACGCTCAGCAACGGTGCTCGCGTGTTCTTCAAAAAGACGGACTTCAACGATGCACAAGTGCTCTTCCAGGCTAGTAGTTTTGGAGGAACCAGCAAATTTGCTGAAAAAGATCTCGCGAATGCGCGCTTGATTGAACCAGTGATGGAAAACGTGGGTTGGGGCGGATTCACTTCTACCGAACTCGAGAAGAAACTCACAGGCAAACAAGTGGCATTGTCTAGCGGTTTGAGCAACTACACCGAATCGCTCTCAGGTAGTTCAACCCCCAAAGACTTGCGCACGCTCTTCGAATTGATTTATCTCCGTTTCCAACGTCCTATGAACGACGCGGATGCGTATCGCACGGTGATCAATGCTATGCGCACGGGATTGGAAAATGCCGACAAAAATCCTCAAAAGGCATTTGGCGACTCTGTTCGCACAACAGTCTATGGAAAGAATCCTCGCAAAGCGCAACTCACGCTTGCTGATTTGAAAAAAGCCAACTACGAAAAGATTAAGCAACTCTATGCTGAGCGTTTCGGCAAAGGTGGCGACTTCGACTTCTATTTCACTGGAGCTGTAAACGAGGATTCACTCCGCGCTTTCACCGAACAATACATCGCTACGCTCCCTGCAGTACAAACGCGAGACTTACACGAAGCTCAACCTTGATGCGCGCAAGGGTGTTGTTGAAAATCGCTTCGAACGCCAGATGGAAACTCCTCAAGCGATGCTCCTCCAAATTTGGCAAGGTCAAGAACCTTATAGTTTGAAGGAAGCGCAAGTGGCTAGTGTGTTTGGTGCTATCTTGACGAAACGTTATCTCAAGTCTATCCGCGAAGATGGGGGTATGGCTTACAACGTGGGCGCAGATGCAAGTCTTAGCTATGGTGTGAAAGATCTCTATTCTCTTCAAATCTTTGCACCCTTCACTCCTGAAAAGGTAGACTCAGTGCTTCTGCTTATGGATCAAGGTCTCAACGAGATTGCCAAAGATGGTGTGACCGATGAGGAATTGAGCGAAGTGAAGAAGTTTGAGCACAAGGAATATGAAGAAGCTCAACGCAGCAACGGTTACTGGCAAGGTTTGATGGTTGCCAAAAACAACTGGGGCAAAGATGGGCAAAAGACTTACCTCGAAACGCTCGATGCCGTTACTTCAGAAGACATCAAGGCTTTCGTGAATCGTGTCCTCCTCCGCGACCGCAACCGTGCTACTATCATTATGCTCCCCAAGGGTGTGATGACTAAGAAATAACTTTCCGTTTTTCCACAAACTCCATGTAGTTTGTGAGAAGATTTACCAAAAACCGCATCAAAACATTGATTTTGATGCGGTTTTTGTTGGTTGTTAGGGAGGGGGGAATTATGGATTAAGGCTTAAGGGTCAAATAAGCTCCTGGAAAGGGTGCTTAACCCAAATCTATTCAGAGTTTAACCTCAATCGGTCATCAGATTCTGAATCGATTTCATTAGATTGTTGAGCAGATTGTGTGTTTGTTTGTGCAAAGGCGTAGCGGGCTACGGCGAGAACACACGAAAAACAAGATGCCAACAAGAGAATGAAAGATGACAGGGAGTTATATTTTCGATTACGAGTCATACTATAACAATCTAATGACTGATTGGGGTTTAACATAACAGAAAAGAGGTCGGAAAAGATATTCGCCACATCGAATGCACAATTGCAGACAACGATAAGAAAAACAGAGAAAAACCTCCCTGAGGACTACCTCCAACTCGGAAAAAATAAGTAACTTAGCCTGCCGAAATACGGCTTGTCCGCTCCTAAGCGAATGAAACATCACTTTTTTGGCCGAAACCAAGGCAGAAAATGGTGAGCAGACGTTCATTTTCCACAAGAAAAAAACTCTCTGTCTAATTGCGCTCACCGTGGACGTCTCACCGCTTTCCCACAAACGCTCCTGCACTATGATATATAAGTGGAACTACCACCCTCCCTCGCTCGAAGAAGCCAACGAAGCTGCCCGACTTGCTGCACAAGTGGGCGTGCATCCGGTGTTCGGACAGATGTTGCGCGAACGCGGCATCTATTCTCCGTTTGAAGCGCGGCGTTTTTTTCCGTCCGCAGCTCACCGACCTGCACGATCCTTTCTTGATGAACGATATGCAAGTGGCAGTCGACCGCCTCAACGCGGCTATTGCACGCAAAGAGCGGATTATGGTCTATGGCGACTACGACGTGGACGGAGTGACTTCTGTGGCTTTGGTCTATAAGTTTATCCATCACCACTATCCCCACATCGACTACTACATCCCCGACCGCTATGACGAGGGTTATGGCGTGTCGCGCAAGGGTGTGGAGTTCGCGGCTGAAATGGGAGTGCGCCTCATCATTGTGCTCGACTGCGGCATCAAGGCCAATGAGGAAATAGCTTATGCCAAAGAACTCGGCATTGATTTCATCATCTGCGACCACCACGTGCCCGACGAAGTGTTGCCGCCTGCAGTGGCGATTCTCAACCCCAAACGCCGCGACAACCGCTATCCCTACACGCATCTCTCGGGCTGCGGTGTGGGATTCAAGTTTATGCAGGCTTTTGCAGCGGTCAATGGCATTGAGTTCAACCGTCTCCACGAATTGCTCGATCTCTGTGCCGTGTCCATTGCGTCCGACATCGTGCCCATAATGGGGGAAAATCGCATTTTGGCGCACCACGGTTTGCGACGTCTCAACTCCAATCCGTCCATTGGTCTACAAGCCATCATTGAAGTTTGTGGGTTGCGCGATCGCGAACTCACGATGAACGATATCATTTTCAAGATTGGCCCTCGCATCAACGCTTCGGGACGTATGCAAAATGCGAAAGAAGCCGTGCAACTCTTGGTGGAACAAGACTATCAAGTGGCATTGGAGCAAGCTTCGCACATCAACCTCTACAACGAGGCGCGTAAAGACCTTGACCGACAAATGACAGAACAAGCCACCGAGCAAGTGAGTCAGATGCAGGGATTGGAGGAACGACGCGCCATTGTGGTCTACAACGAACTGTGGCACAAAGGTATCATTGGTATTGTGGCTTCGCGCGTGACCGAACAATACTATCGTCCAGCTGTGGTGCTGACGCGCACGGGGGATATGGCTACGGGGTCGGCACGCTCTGTCACGGGATTTGACGTCTACAAAGCCATTCAAAGTTGCGTGGACTTGTTGGAAAAACTTTGGCGGACACCCTTATGCAGCTGGGCTCACGCTTCCGGCTGAGAATGTTCCGGAGTTTACACGGAGATTTGAAGCTTATGTGGCAGACCACATCTTGGACGAACAGACGCAGGCAACACTTGACATCACTGCGGTGCTGGATTTTTCAAGACGTGAATTTCGAATTCTACCAACAATTGCGCAAATTTGCTCCCTTTGACCTGTGCAATGAGCGTCCGCTCTTTTGCACACATCGTGTCTACGACTATGGCACGTCAAAGGTGGTGGGACGCGGACAAGAACACATCAAACTCGAATTGGTGGACAACAAGTCGAACAACATTATGAACGGCATAGCCTTCGGACAGAGTTCGCAAGCGCGCTACATCAAGACGCGCCGCGCCTTCGACATTTGCTATGCCATCGAAGAAAATAGTCACAAACGCGGCGAAGTGCAACTGCAAATTGAGGACATTCGTCCCTGCGAATAACCGAATCCTCCACACTGGGGAGGAACTCTCGTTTGGTCTTTTCTATTTGTCATTTGTCTTTACCCCCTTATGAGCGAAATCATTCCTTCCGACGAACTTTCTCTCTCTGCACTTGACCAACAGTTGCAGGAGGTGCTGGGGGTGCCGACAGACAATCCCACAGACTACGAACCGCCTTCTTCTGATTTGCCCTTGGTAAACAACATCGGTGCTGACGAAGAAGGAGAAATTCCCACTGATCCGCGCGTTATGTTGCAACGCGTGTGGGGCTATCCCGACTTTCGCGGCATTCAACGCGACATTGTGGACAGCATCTTGGAAGGGCGCGACACACTGGGACTTATGCCCACAGGCGGTGGCAAAAGCATCACCTTTCAGGTGCCGGCCTTGATGATGGAGGGTACTTGCATCGTCATCACTCCGCTCATCGCTTTGATGAAAGACCAAGTGGAGCATTTACGTAAAAAGGGCATCCGCGCCACAGCCATCCACTCGGGACTGTCGCGACAAGAAATCAATCAGGAGTTTGACAACGTGATATTGGGACGCTACAAGTTTCTCTATCTCTCTCCCGAGCGTTTGCACACGGAGATTTTCAAACTCAAATTGGCTTATATGAAGGTGAGTTTCATTGCGGTGGATGAGGCGCACTGCATCTCGCAATGGGGTTATGATTTCCGCCCTTCTTATTTGCAGGTGAAAGTGATTCGTGAGTTGCTGCCCGATGTGCCGATTCTTGCGCTCACAGCTACGGCAACCAACCTCGTGGTGGATGACATTCAGGCGCAGCTTTGTTTTAGAGAAAAGCGCGTGTTTCGTATGAGTTTTGCACGAACAAATCTCACCTACATTGTGCAAAACAGCGAAGACAAACTGGCCGATTTGATGCATCTCCTCGAACAAAGCGAAGGTTCGGCCATCGTTTACACACGTTCGCGAGGTGGCACGCGTGACACTGCGCTTGCGCTACAAGCAGCGGGATTTTCTGCGCTCTATTATCACGCTGGATTGGCGACAGCCGACAAGTCTTTCCGACAAGAATCGTGGCAGCGCGATGAGGCGCGAGTGATGGTGGCGACAAACGCTTTTGGTATGGGCATCGACAAACCCAATGTGCGGTTGGTGGTGCATCTGGATCCTCCCGACTCCATCGAAGCGTATTTCCAAGAAGCAGGACGCGCCGGAAGAGATGGACAACCTGCGCGCGCCATCTTGCTCTTTAGCCATCACGACACGCGCAATTTGGCGCAGCGCGTGAGTCAGACTTTTCCTCCCAAAGAGAAGGTGCGTGAGATTTATGATGACGTGGCTTTCTATCTGCAAATTGGCGTGGGGGAAGGCGAAGGCAAGGTGCGCGAATTTAATTTGGAGAAATTTTGCGCGAAATTCAGGCATTTTCCGCTCACCGTGGTCAATGCTTTCACCATTTTGGAACGCGCAGGCTATTTGTCGTATGCCGACAAACACGACACGAAGTCGCGCGTGCTGATGATTGTGCAGCGCGATGAATTGTATCGCATCAAACTGCGCATCGGCAATGGCGACAAGGTGCTCACGGCTTTATTGCGCAACTACACGGGCTTGTTTTCTGACTATATTTTCATCGAAGAGGCTCTGTTGGCGAAAAAGTGCGAACTTACTGAAAATGAAATCTATCACGCGCTCAAAGCTCTCAATGCAGAACGAATCATTCACTATATACCCCGCAAGAACATTGACTCTTTGACCTATTTGTTTCAGCGCGTCAATGGGCAACAACTTGCGTTGACTCCGCAAGTGTATGAGGAGCGGATGGCACAATATGAGCACCGCATCAACAGTATGATTGATTATTGCATCAACGCATCGACGTGTCGCAGTCAGCTGTTGCTGGCTTATTTTGACGAACAGCACTCGACTCCTTGTGGTCAGTGCGACACTTGTCAAGAACATCCTTTGTCTGCACACAGTGCGGAGGACATCAGCGAAATGATTTTGCACTGTTTGGCAGACGGACAAGGACACGCAGCCAGTGAATTTAGTTTTTCACAAATTGATGCACACCGCGTGGAGGAAGCACTTGGCGCATTGCTCAACTCGGAAGCGATCACTTTTGATGGCGCGCTTTTCTACAAGGCAACTTTTTAGCATAACGACATTTATAATTTCTATTCTCGTGGTACTCAACTACATTTGGTTAGCTTTTTTCCTCATCGCTTTTGTCATTGCAGTGATGAAATTGCTCTTCTTTGGCGACACAGAAGTGTTTCCCAACATTATGGCGTCTACCTTTGACACTGCCAAGACAGCTTTTGAAATTTCTCTCGGACTCACGGGAGTGTTGTCGCTGTGGATGGGCATTATGCGCATCGGTGAAAAGGGCGGTGTCGTGGCGATATTGGCACGATGGCTTGGACCACTTTTCAAACGCCTTTTTCCCGAAATCCCAGAAGGACACCCTGTGGTGGGCAACATCTTTATGAATCTCTCTGCAAATATGTTGGGACTGGACAACGCGGCTACTCCGCTGGGACTGAAGGCGATGGAGGGATTGCAAGAACTGAATCCGAACAAGGAGCGCGCTACGAATGCGATGATTATGTTTTTGGTGCTCAACACGAGCGGATTGACGCTGATTCCCATTTCTATTATGGTGTATCGAGCGCAACAAGGGGCTGCAAATCCTACGGATGTGTTTATCCCGATTCTGTTAGCTACTTTTTTCTCCACGCTGTCGGGCATCATCGTCACTGCACTCTTTCAGCGCATCAACCTCTTGAACCGCACGCTATTGCTCACTTTGGGTGGTGCGAGTGTGGTGGTGGCTGGCATCATCTATGGTATGGCTTCGCTCAACGAAAAGATGATGAATTTGGTGGGGACGACTGCGGCAAACGTCATTTTGTTTTCCATCATCATTGCTTTCCTTCTCGCTGGTATGCGCCGCCGCATCAATGTGTATGAAACGTTTGTGGAGGGTGCAAAATCGGGCTTTGACACTGCGGTGCGCATCATCCCTTATCTCGTGGCAATGCTCGTAGCGATTGGGGTTTTCCGCGCCAGTGGTGCGATGGATGCACTCATCGGCGGGGTGCAATGGTGCGTTGCACAATGCGGACTCGATGCACAATGGGTGGGTGCGCTTCCCACGGCTTTGATGAAACCTCTCTCGGGTTCTGGGGCGCGCGGTATGATGGTCGATGCGATGCAGACGCAGGGTGCCGATTCGTTTGTGGGTCGTCTTTCGTGCATTTCCAAGGCAGCACTGACACTACATTCTATATCTTAGCGGTTTACTTTGGCAGTGTGGGTGTTCGTCATACTCGACACGCAGTTACTGCTGGTTTGCTAGCCGACCTTGCGGGCATCATTGCAGCTATCGCTATTTGCTATTTGTTTTTTGGATAATACACTTTTTCAAAAAGAATAAATGACGCAAGACAGCATCTCAACTTCTGAATTTATGGAACAACAGGTGGTGGAAACCAGTAGCGTTTTCACCGACTTCAGCACCATTGCGGCACGAGGATATAACATTATCTCCCGAGCGCGCCGCAATGGTCGCTGGTGGGTGCTCAAAAGTTTGGAGGAAAAGGTGCGCAACACCGAACCCTTTGTGTCGATGCTCCGCAAAGAGTTTGACATTATGGCGTCGCTACAAGATCCAAACATCGTCAATGTGGTGAGCATTGAGGAGGTGGACAAACTGGGATTGAGCATCGTGATGGAATGGATTGATGGGGTGACGCTCGGAGAATGGCTGAAACAACCGCACTCGAAGAAAGAAAAACTCAGAGTACTCCATCAGTTGATCACAACATTAGGCTATGTGCATCAGCACCAAACGGCTCATCGCGATTTGAAACCCTCGAATGTTATGGTGACTCACCGAGGCTACAATGTGAAACTCATTGACTTTGGACTCTCAGACACCGACAGTTTCGACTATATGAAAGTGCCTGCTGGAACGGTGGGTTACAGAGCCCCGGAAGTGGAAGCCGTAGATGCCGTGGAGGCTTCAGCCACTATCAACTATCAGCGTGCAGATATCTACAGTTTGGGACGCATCATCGAGGATTTCCACCTCGGTAAGTGGTCGAATGCGGTGGTGCAACGTGCTTGTGCTTCGCTCGATTCGCGCTTTCAAAACGTGGAGGAAGTGGGTGAAACTGCTTCTTGCAGAGAAAATGTTTTTCTGGAGATGGATTGCCGTGGTTCTCTTCGGCATCTGCACCATCATACTCGGTGGAGGATGGGTGCGCCAACAAATTCCTGGATGGTCTGCAACTGAAAATGCTGCTACAAAAACGCTTGAAAATGAAAGGAATATCCTGGGAACAGGAAAAAAGGAAGAAAACGAAGGAAAAGAGACGAACAATTCGCAGCAAAACGAGGATATTTCGCAACACAGTTCTACTTCTGCATCTCCATCTTCTGCTCCTTCCCTCTCGGCATCGCAAAATTCTTCGAATTCTTCACCATCTGCTCGAACGGCTTCGCAAAGTTCCACTTCCACTGCGAAATCTCCTTCAACACAAACCACAGCTTCTAAAACAGCACCGAATGCAGGGTTGGGTTGGGGGAATGATGCATCGCGCACTGCGTTGGAACGTGGAAAACGCATCATTGACGACAATGCGAAAGAAATGCAAACCTTGATGCAAGACCCTGATTGGAACACCGATGAGGGATATATGCGTCTAAACAAAAAGATGGATGGAGTGATGGACACGTATTATGCAAAAATCAAAAAGTTTGCCTATGAACAACCTTTTGATGAAACGACGCAAAACGCAATTTATTCTGAATTGATGTTTTATTCGATGAACCATCACAGCAATCACTGGATGGCACAACTGAAGAAATACTATGAAGCGTATTCTCTACGCAAAAAGGGAACAAATAAGCAGCTTATCTCATTCTTTAGATCTCACTCCACGTCACGCCACCTTGTTTTCCCATGGCATAGTTGCCCATCGATTTACCTTCGCGCATAAGTTGAGAAACAATGAGCAACTCCTTTTGAAAAAACTGAGCACACACAAACGTGTCACCCACCATAAGTTTTGAGTTGAGTGAGCTCTCCACCACAAACTTATTCTCTCCCAAATAACTCAACTCGCATCTGCGATTGGGTGCCCAACAGAGCAAAACCTTGTCACCTTCATGCAATTCATCCGCATAAAGCACAGCAGCATCCACAAAACCACTCTGCACAACTCCCTGTTGCTGACTGAAATGCTCAAAATCACGATACCCCAAAAAGCGCGACAATAAATTTAACGTATATTTCCGAGGGTTATTCTCCTCATTAAGGTAGCCCCACAAACGTTTGAGCGTAGTTGCCGAAATGCGTTCTCTCATCCGCTCCGTAATCATACTGGAGAGGCAATCAAAATCTCTTGAAGTTTGAAGCGGTTTACCAACGGTCGCTTCAAGTTCACGGCACAACTCTTGGAGTGAAGACATACTAATACTATCCGTTTTATTGCTACGAGTTATCATTTTTACTTCGAATCGAATAACGCACCATAACGGTCTAATGACCGATTGGGGATAATATATTCGACCTTCTTGCATTCATCTACAAAGATACAAATTATACCTCAAATCTACAAGTCTATTCCCCCTTTCCTCCCTTTTCTCGCTAGGTTACAAACCGTTACTCACCCGACGGCATCACAGCCCAATATGATAAAATAGACAAAAACGCTGCACCACCGCAAAGATTTTGTCTTTTTCCTTTGCCGTTTCTAAAAAAAAAACTAATTTCGCTTCGTAAATCAGTGTTTAGCACTAAAACTTCTTCCTTTGGAAGAGTTCTCTATTGCTCGCAATTCTGCAACACTATTCTACATCTTCTCACTGCAAAGTGCATTTTCTGGCTACTTTCTCTCTCCCAAACACCAGAGTCAGCAGGTTTCTACACCCTCTATCTAGTCCAAACCAGTCCAAATACCACAAATTCTCACTTTCTTTCAATATGGACTAAAATGGACAAGTTAGGTTCACAAAGAAAACTGCAAATTTGCACTGCAAACCAGCGAGACGGGCTGTCAAGCACACTCCACTCGCGAAAACTATTAACCAGTATCGAGGCATCGATACACAAAACTTACCAATATGTCATATATTGACCAATTTAACGATGAGTACAAGCCCCTGGTTTTTGCTCTCGTGCATGACGACGAAATCCTTGATTTCGTCACATGGGAAGTTCCCTGGCACGGTGAAGACGAAAATGGTTCTGACCTCACCTTGGACTTAAACACCGTAGAAGAATGTTTGTCTTTCTACATTGACAACGTTGACGGCAGAGAGAATATCGCAGAATGTCTCGGATTGAATGAACGCAAGTCCCAACTCATCCTCCAACATATTGAAGCAGATGATTACTCCAACTTCCGAGACCTCCGAGATGAGTATTATGAAACCCCCGAAAAGCATGATACCATACGTAAAGCGGTCAGCATGTTTCGCAAAATAGGGCAATGGATTTTCAATCCTGAACGTCAAGCAGCTTATGGGGTTAACGAAGACTTCTGCAATAAGATCTATCCTCAACTCATTACCTGTATGGAGGACTACTTCTTTGACACTTTTCCTTACGACGAGGCTGTACTCACCGTGGCAGATCTTGAAGCGTATGCCAAAGAAAATGGTCCTTTCTATATAGCAAACGTCACAAAGTTGATGAGCGAAGCCGAGGATTTTAACTTCGACCGTGATTTCGACGAGATGAAAGAAGAAAAAGTCGTTAAGGATAATGGATTAGATCCACACATCCCCGTTTATCCTGCAGTTGCAGGTTTCCTTCTTCCGAAAGATTGGTATGAATACATTAGCTTCTTAGAATGGAATGGACTTGCCGGAAGAGTCCTCGAAGACGGTATCTTTGACAAAGGCGATGTTCTGAAATTCGGTTAATCCAACTCAATTCTAACACTCACCTCAACACTTGTTCTCAGCTCACATCTTCGTGAGCTGAGAATGAGGTTCAAAAAATAGCATACTAAAATGGCACTACACATTACACCTGACACTAAATCTGCTAAACCGACATTTGAATACAGGGATAAGCATCAAACCATTTTCTATGGTTCTCCTGGCTGTGCTCTGGATATGGCTATTCATAAAGCCATCAGAGAATGGGGTGAGCAAAAAAAGATAGACGAAAAAGACTTTCAGCTCTTTCACACAACATTCCATCCTGCAACCACCTACAATCATTTCGTAAGCAGCGAAAAGACGCACACCCAAAAGAATATCACCACCCTAGAATACAATTTAAAAGTCTTTATGAAAGCCTACGATGCAGCGCGCCACAAAGACACTCCTGTCATTCTTATCATCAAAGACATTCATCGCGGTGATGTTCCTAAGATTTGGTGAATTCTACAGCCTGCTCGATCGACAGAACGGAGAATCCGAACATTCCGTAGAAACAGACCATAATTTAGCAGTTGCACTTAATTCAGGCGATTCGAGAATCTCCAAAACATCGATATCCCTCCCCAATAATTTCTACATTTGGGGCACAATGACCACTGGAGAAGAAGCAGCGTTCCCTATGGATTACGCCTTCCAACGCAAATGGTATTGGGAATATGTCCCCCTCAACATTGAAAATAGTAGAAATTTCGACATTGAAATAGGACACAATTTTTATCGATGGTACGACATTCTCAAAGCCATCAATGATGTCATTCTCCGCTACACACATTCTGAAGAACAACTACTAGGAGAGCTCTTTATCGACGACGACAAAAACTTCTATATATGGAAGTCATCTGATTTTAAGAACTTTGTGATGCGCCATTTGTGGTACACCTTCTGCAAGGACAACTATGGCACGGACAAGAACTTCTTCCGTTATCAAGATCCCCAGTTCAAAGGTGCCACTGTAGAGTTCACTTTCCAACAACTCTTCACTTCAAAAGGCGACGACATTCTAGAAAAGTTCTTGGAGTTCATCGGGTGTTCGTATACCTAACATTCTGATGCATTTGGAGTCAAGGAAAATAAAGCAACAGCCATTTCCCCCTACTACGAATTTGCAAAGGAGAAACGCTCTCACAGTTCATAAGAAGCGCACATCACTAAAATGATACACAATGATACCTCCCGAACTAACACAAATCATTAAAATCGCAGCTCAAGATCAATTAATCACCTCTGCAGAATACCATTCTATCATCAATAAAGCGAAAGAAATGGGCGCAGATTTGGACGAGGTTGAAAAAGCGATTAAAGAAAATGCTATATGCACAGTATTTTCGTATCCAGCTCTGAAAATAGCACAAGAACGTCTTCAACAGCTGAAAATGCAAAAAGATCTAAGCATCACCGCTATTTCAGACTATAGAGAAAAGGCAGAATACGAGGCGGATTACATAGATTGTATTGCATTAAATATTGAGGCACTGTCCTGCCCGACTGATGCCAACAATCTTCGTGAATTGTACCTGTTCGCCTTCAACCGTTCATTACACGATGAGTATAATGATTTGCGCATCATCTGGGAAAAAAAGGTAATAGAATGTTTAGGACTTCTTTTAGAAATACTAAAGAACAACCAAGCAGCCAGTGAAGAAGTCACCTTAGTGGCTTTAGAGTACAATCGGGAAGTTTGCAATAGTGTGCCACGCGCTTTAGAAATGATTGAGATTCTCAAAGCAAAAGCTGAAGAGGAATACAAAGCAACAAGACCTTCACTTTTTCAAGGTTGGCGCTTTAAACTAATTGTTGCAGGAGTTGTACTTGCAGTACTGCAAATTATTTTCTCTTGGCACGTTGGTCTCAAGACATTGCTCTGGATCACTCTCATTGTTGTTCCTATTGCAACTTGGTACTTGGAAGCAATGCGCATACGTGATATGGTTTATGACAAATATCACCTCAAAGAAGAAGCAAACGCAAGCAATAAATTAAGATAAAAGCAAAATAGAAATCTCTATATTGCTACCCCCTATACAACTTTTGAAAGGTGATTTCTATAGCCTAAACATATAGGATTCTCAGTCCACCTTTTCAAAGATAAACCACAAGTACAACGCTTACTAGGACTGAATAAGCAAACAAATACTCAACAACTATGGGTCTTATGATCACTAGAGGCAAGGAGCTCATTCGCATCAACCCTGCCAAAAATGCCGTTGAATATTCAAACAACAAAGGTAGCAACTGGTATCTACGTTTTGCTGCAACATCATCTATGGGCACCTTGCAAGATCTTGCTGATGGTGGAAAAGACTTGTTGATGACCACAAGCAAAGGTTTGTACTATTCCAACAACGATGGTCACAACTGGTATAAGCGATAGTCGTTTTCATCGTCGACCATGATATGTGGTGTAACCCATCTATACCCATATTATCATCTATCTGCAAAGAGTATTCTGACACATAAGGTTTGTGTCAGAATATTCAGCAGATAATCATTTTGCTACAAAAGACACCAGCACTCAAGGTTGCCACAAATACCTATAAACTACGCATAAAATCATGTTACCTCGCGAATTAGAATTACTCATTAAAATCGCAGCAAGCGATGGCGTCATCACGCCAGCAGAAAGAAGATTTGCTCAAAAAAGCTGCAAGTTTAGGCGCAGATATTGATGAGGTTGAAAAAGTGCTTGCCACTTATGAAAAGACAACGAACGAAACAGAGTCTCCACTACAAACCCTGCAAAACCAACTCAAAGAGTTAGCCCAACAACAAAGCACTGCGCTACTAACGATAATAAACAAGGAAGAAAGAGAAGAGTGCGAATATGCTTTCATAGAAGAAAAACGCTCGCTCATCACTTCTTTCATATTACCAGAGACAGAAAAGGAACTTCGAGAAGCCTATAAATACTGTCTAAAACAAGAAACAATAGCCAAAGAGCGATACTATAGAAATGAGTGGAGACAGAAGTCCTTAGAATGCTTTGCTGAGCTTTTGGAACTTCTAGAGGACAATCTTGATGCTTGCTTGGCACTCATTTCAGACGCAAAAGAAAAGGGAAATGAGGAGTTCATAACCAAGACTCCTCGGGCTAGACAGATTCTCAAAGCTGAGCGAGAAAAAGCAAAACAAGAATTTCAAGCAGCTCGCATAGAATTTCTTTTCAAAGGCTGGGGCTGGCGTAGGATACTAGCAATTGTAACAATTGCTATCTCTACCCCTGTTGGCATCTATCTTAAGTTTTATAACGAGAAGGAAGAGGCTATCGTGCTACCTATTGCATTCTGTGCAGTGATTTTTGCGTTTCTTTTTGCGAATTGTATATCCTCGTTGAATTCAATTGAAGAGGATATCTACACGAAACACAATCTCAGCCAAAAGGACATGGACGACAACAAATAAGAAGAACCTCAAAGTAATTTTCTCTTTTAACAAAGAAACTTATGAACAATTCAACACCGTTTGAGCTGTTTCAGAAACGGTTCAAACAAATAGAGGAAGCCAAAGAAGCAGCTTTTACGATGCTCAAATGTCAATCATTCAACAATGACTTCCAATTTCAACTACTGGCAAAGGACATTCTCAACGACTACAAAAACAGTGCAAAAAAACGAAATTGCATTGCTCCCTAATTATGGAGACACTCAGGATATGCTTGCCATCATAAACTATGCAGTTTCATTCATCCAAGATGCTGTAAGAAAGAAAGAGCAAGAAGGCAGTGACAATGATCCTTTTCTGGCAGACGAACAATTCTGCAACACATGGCTAAACAAAATAGTCTCCATCTGCAACAATATCAACAACTGGACCTATCTAAATGAAAGTTCTCTCGATGCAGTTTCTAGCATTATGGAAGGACTCGAATATCAATTAACTGGTTCTCAATCTAAGTTAGTTGCTTCGGTTTCGTCCGTACTTTATGACAGAGGGAAAGAATACAGAGAGAGAGAAAGAAATGTCAATAGAAGAGCCGAGCAGCTAAAAACTGAAGCCAAGCAACAAGCCTGGAAAGATGTAGAAAAGAAACTCACAGAAATATCAATTCAAGATACAAAGTCAGATCAGTATTTGATAAATCTTTTGGTTGCCCAAATCGAATGTTGTGGAAATAGTGAGTTCCGTTCGTCTTTTATTGAGGATGTTATCAGTATGTTCGATAAAAAAGGAACACCCGATCAAATGTATCAACTATTTGTCTGGTACATCAATCAGGCTGATTATTACAGAAATCTAGACTATAATATTCGTTGGAAGATTTGTGATAAAGCCTATTATCTTTGGCAGGAAATGCCAAAATGGATAAAAGACAAAGCCTTGCTAAGCGATTCAACAATTCTACTTGATAGGCTTCATTATTTTGACGAAGAGAATCTAGCAGAATCCAAACGAATGAAATGATAAAAGCTGAAATGAGTTATAGGTTCAATCAATAAGCTAATGGAATAATTGATGTCCTACACAAGTCTCTCTATATTATTTCATCGCATCGATTTGATGCACAATTCAAATCATTATGTCAACGACAAATGCAACAAATGGGAAAAAGAGAGTCACTTCTTTTTCTGATGTAGTCATAAAAGCGTTAGGCGTTTATGTCTATGCCCTCGTAGATCCAAGAGACAACAAAATCTTCTATGTGGGAAAAGGTAGAGGAAATCGTGTTTCAACATGCGCAAGAAGCAAAAGCTTCGGACTCTACTCAAGTAGCATCTGAAAAGATTCAACAAATACTTGATATCCTGAATGAAGATAAAGACGTGAAATGCTTCATCCTTCGTCATCACTTGGAAGCAACGAATGCGGATGAGATTGGTTTCACCATAGAATCTACCATCATCGACTTGTTGAACAGTGGTCTCGTATCAGTAGATTTCAACCTCACGAATGGGCAAACAGGACATCAACAACACGAGTATGGCATCATGACAGTGGACGAAATTATACAAAAGTACGATCCACTTCCTGAGTTGAAAAGACGTAATGGTGACGAACTTGTTGCGGTGAAATTGAATAAAGTGTACCGCAAAGATATAACCTCTGATGAACTCTATGAAGGCACTCGCAAAAGCTGGGTGATGAGCCTTGATAGAGCAAAGAAGATCACTCACGTTTTAGGAACCTATCTCGGTCGCGTTGTAAGTGTAGTCAAAGTGACAGACGCTGAAAAAGATACGGATAATTCCAAACGAGTGATATTCACGGGTGAATTGATTGATGACAAGGATTATCTCAACAAAAGCGTAGCGGAATACACAAAATGCCAAAATCCGGTGACCTATCTTGAAAAGATTAGCGAACTGAAAGACAAGGCTGTCTGTGTGAGCCTTGCCAAAACCTACGAACTCGCGACATCTAACAATGCTTTACTGAGCTTGTATGATGCAGTTCGCGGTAATTGGATGATGGATTTTGAGAAAGCAAAAACAATGAATCTCGTGCTTGGTGTCTTTAAGAATGAGATTGTAGCCGTGTTGAAAGTGGAGAGTTGTTCACAAGTTGAAAACGCACGTGTTGCCTTCACTGGTAAATTACTTGAGGACTCCAAATACCTTGGCGTTGCAACAGGACAACTATTTTACGGTAGCGCTGTCCGCTATCTTGACGTAGATAAGCTGATGTAGGCTTTAATAAACTATTTGTGATTGAACATTGCTAACGTTCATAGAATCCTCTTCTGAATTTCTTGACAAGGAAATTACAGAAGAGGATTTTATCGTTTATCACCACTCTTAAGCACAAAAACGATACGTTGTTTGGGAGAAAACAACACGTTGTTTGAGAGAAAACGACACGTTGTTTGAGAGAAAACGACACGTTGTTTGGGAGAAAACGACACGTCGGTTGAAGTGGAAGGAGGAATCGGAGAAGGAAAGGAAGATTTTAAGGAGATGATTTCGGATGAGGAGGAGAGTAAAAGTGGGGATTTTGAAGATTCATCATTTTCACCGAAAGTGTGATAGTAATAAATGCTAAAATGGATTTTTTGCTCGCCCACGCGCGCACGTGTACAAGAGTTTTACACTTTTTGCTGTCACAAGTGTCACAGAATTGGGATATTATGCTGTAAATAAGCGTATTATCGATATTTATTCATTTCTTTAACACTCTTAAAGGGAGAATTGTTCAAAATGTCGTTTGGGGGAATGATTTTGGAGGAAGGAAAAACTTGGATAAGTAGGCAAAAGAGGGAGGGAAAAAGGATGAAAAATGGTGGTGAAAATAGATTGGTGTGACACTTGTGACAGCAAAAAATCAAAAATTCTGTTGGAAAGTGCGTGTGCGTACACGCGCGTGAGGAATTCATCGACATTGCTTGACGGTCGGGTTGGTCACAAGAGGGAGAAGGTCGGGGATAAGGAAAAGATCAGGCGATATGGAAAGGGAAGGAGTATCGGAAAAAGGGAGGAATCGCTGGAAGAAGAATCGCTAGGGGAAGAATCGCTAGGTTAGCGTTGTTATCTCAATATTTTGCAAGGTCTAGTTATCAGAAAGTCAAATACAGAGAAGAAAAAGTGCATTTTCACGATGATTTTTCCCTCTTTGGGGCGAAATCAACCCATATATGTATAGGGAGCAATCGCAAAGTGCGCGGTGCAAACGAAATGGTGTTTTGAATCGCGAGGGAGGTTTTCAGAAGAAAAAGAACTTGCATCTCAGCCTTTTTCCGTATCTTTGCTTGTCTTATCCCAATGGGCAAGAAAGACCAACACATTAACGACTAACAAAACGACTTTATCAACTACGTTCATGGACAAAATGACTATGACATACGAAATAATGGCTCCTGTGGGTTCACGCGAAGCCCTCGCTGCTGCCCTCAAAGCTGGTGCCGACTCCATCTATTTTGGCATCGAATCGCTCAATATGCGCTCGCACTCTGCCAGCAAGTTCACGATAGAAGACTTGCACGACATCGCCGCGCAATGTGCCGCGAAGGGTGTGAAGAGTTATCTCACGGTGAATACCATCATCTATGGCGAAGACCTGGAACTGATGCGCAAAATCTGCGATGCCGCCAAAGAAGCGAGTATTTCAGCGGTGATTGCTGCCGACGTGGCGGTATTGAGCTATTGCCGCACCATCGACCAAGAGGTGCATCTCTCCACCCAACTCAACATTTCGAACGAGGAGGCATTGCGCTTCTACTCGGCTTTTGCCGATGTGGTGGTGTTGGCGCGTGAATTGAACATGGAACAGGTGCGCAAAATCGCTGATTTCATTGAAGCCAACCAAATCAAAGGACCTAATGGCGAATTGATTCGCATCGAAATGTTTTGCCATGGCGCACTCTGCATGGCGGTGAGTGGCAAATGCTATCTCTCGCTCGACAACCAAGGACGCTCTGCCAACCGCGGACAGTGTATGCAGCAATGTCGCCGCAAATATACGGTGACCGACAAAGAGACGGGCGTGGAGCTCGACATCGACAACGAGTACATTATGAGTCCGAAGGACTTGAAAACCATTGGTTTCATCGACAAAATGATGGCAGCCGGTGTGTCGGTGTTCAAGATTGAAGGTCGTGCGCGCTCAGCCGAATATGTCTACACCGTGGTGCAGTGCTACAAAGAAGCCATTCAGGCGGTGCAAGACGGTACTTTCACAGAAGAAAAGGTGAAAGCGTGGGATGAGCGACTAGCCACGGTGTTCAATCGCGGTTTCTGGGATGGTTATTACCAAGGAAGGAAATTGGGCGAATGGACCGACAAGAATGGGTCGTCCGCAACAGAGAAAAAGGAATATGTGGCGAAAGGCACGAAGTATTTCTCCAAACTCGGTGTGGCTGAATTTTTGGTGGAAGCCGGCGAAATCAATTTGGGCGACAAACTCGTGGTGATTGGTCCCACAACAGGCGTGGTGTATATAGACGTGACATCGATGCACGGCGACAATGGCCCCGTGGAAAAGGCCACAAAGGGAATGTCTGTGGCTTTCCCCGTGAGCGAAAAGGTGCGTCCAAGCGATAAACTCTATAAACTAGTGAAGACAGGTAATTGAACAAGTGTATGAAACTCGTATTTGACTTCGGCGCAGTGTTGGTGGATTTGGAAAAATCGGATGCTATCGCCGCATTTGACCGTTTGGGAGTGGACATTCGTCCTTACATCGGCACATTTCGTCAAGGCGGTGTGTTTGCTCTGTTGGAAAATGGCGACATCTCGCTGAGCGATTTCTACGATGAGATGCGCAAAATAGCCAACAATCCAGCATTTACCGACGACGAAATTCGCACAGCGTGGGAGGCTTATCTCAAAGGCATTCCGGCGGAGCGTTTGGAGATGTTGCTCAAGATTCGTCAGCACTACGAAGTCTATGCGCTTTCCAACACCAACGAGATACACTGGACGCAGAGTCTACGCGATTTCTTCACGTGGGACGGACATACGGTCAAGGACTTCTTTGACGGTCTGTTTCTCTCTTACGAACTGCACAAACAAAAACCGGATGTCGCTATCTTTCAACGCGTCACGAAGTTGCTCCACTGCGAGAAAGACGAGATTTTGTTTTTCGATGACAGTGCCGCCAACTGCGAAGCTGCACAAAACTATGGTTGGCAGGCTTTGCTAGCTCCTGCTGGTGGCGAATGGCTCAAGTATTTTGATGAAAATGGACGTTTACGCGATTGATTCTCCCCATTTTTCAGTTCCCATAGCTGAGGTGTTTGTGCTGAATCGTGCGGCATTTCAGTCGGCAACAAAGCACAACGATGCTCCCGACTGTGGTTTTGCGCTGGGCGAAGTGGCCTGCACCGTGGGCTTCTTTGACGGTGTGCATCGCGGACATCAATATGTGTTGCAAACGCTGCGCACAGCTGCGCAACAACGGGCATTGCCAACGGTGGCGGTGACCTTTGCGCAGCATCCGCGCTCGCTGGTGAGTAAGACCACTCCCCCTCCGGCACTCACCACACTTGGCGAAAAAATAGAGCGGATGGGGGCGTGCCACATAGACGCTGTGGCGGTGCTCAACTTTACTCCCGAAATGGCGCGACTCTCCGCACAAGAGTTTATGGCACAAGTGCTGCGCGAGGGATTGGGTGCGCGCTTTCTGCTGATGGGCTACGATCATCGTTTTGGTCGTCCGAAAGCCGATGAAGGTTTTGCCGACTATGTGCGCTATGGTGCAGATTTAGGAATTGAAGTTGCCTTGTGTGACAAAGCCGAAACCGCGTTGCAACTTTCGTCTTCATCGATTCGCTTGCTGCTCGAACAGGGCAATGTGGCAGAAGCCAATCTCCTACTCGGACGCTACTACAAGGTGTCGGGCGTGGTGATTCACGGTTTTCAAAATGGCCGAAAGTTGGGATTTCCCACGGCAAATTTCCAACTAGATGCTTCCAAACTCGTGCCTCATCTGGGGAGCTATGCCACCTGGGTGACGTGGAAGGGACAACGCTATGCAGGTATGACGAACATCGGTAGGCGTCCCACGTTGGACAATGGGGAAGAGATTAGTTTGGAAACCCATTTACTCGACTTCAAAGGCAATCTGTATGACGAAACACTGACACTCGAGTTCGTGGCTCGTTTGCGCGATGAGAAACGATTTGAGGGTTTGGAACACCTCAAGGCGCAGTTGGAACAAGATGCTGCGAAAACGCGCGAAGTGCTGGGCTGTTCTTCCCAATAAAAAAACATTTACACTGAATTGATATGACATTAATCACCAAAGATTTCTTGAAAACGGCAGGTATTTTTCTGTTTGTTTCTCCTCCTACAATTGCTCATTCCCCTGGTGGCTTGGGGTTTGTCTTCACTCCCTGCTTTTTGCTGGAACTGTATACAACATTCCGGGGGAGAATGCTACATTTAGCATCACCATTCCAGCGTTGGCTTTCTCCTTTTTTTGTGGTGCAACTGGCTTTTTGTGCTGTTGTTACATTTCACGGGATGGGTGAGAATCAAACTATTCAGCGGAAAATCAGCCAATTTCGGTTTTTTTCGGGAATGCCTATTTTTCCACTTTGTAGGCGTGTTTGTGGTGCTTTCGATGGGTCTCCAACTGATGTTGCTGCCTTTGCACCTAGATGATGGTAACACGAACGCACTGTTCAAACAACTATCCTCAAACATTTGGGGCGTGCTGGGTTTGGTAGTCGTGGGCACTTTGGTCGAAGAATTGACTTATCGTGCAGGTGTTTTTTTCAACTCACGCGCAAACACATTGGCAACATCGGAGCAATGTTTCTTTCTTCTTTGCTCTTTGCTTTGGTACACGGCAATTTGTATCAAGCCATTCCGGCTTTCTTCCTAGGCTTGGCTTTGGCTTATCTCTATCTCCGCACGGAAGATTTGCGTCTGTGTTGGTCGGCGCACATCGCCAATAATGCGCTGGCAGTATTAGCCTTTCACTACGCTCCTCTCGCTCATTTGGGAGAACAATGGCCAGTTTGGCAACAAGTGGGTGTGGGTGCGCTGATGGTGGCGATGGGTGGTTTCGGACTTTTGATGAAAGGGTCGCTACTCAAAAAAACTATTTGGGCGCGCTAAGGGATAAGGGCTAACGTCTCATCTCTAAGGCTCGTGGTGAGCATAAAAGGGATCCGTGACCCTCTAACGTCTAACCTCTAACGTCTAACGTATAGAATGCAATTAAGAAATCTCAACCTTGGTCATCGTCCAGTGCTGCTGGCACCAATGGAAGACGTCACCGACATCGGTTTTTCGTCTACTCTGCCGCAGACTCGGTGCTTCAATGGTATATTCAGAATTTGTGGCAGCTGATGCCCCTAGTGAGAATGGTCAATAAATCGTTGCAGAAACTCACCATCTGTGATGACGAACGACCGGTAGCGATTCAAATTTATGGTCGCGATCGAGGAGCCTTGGCCGAAGCCGCAGAAATAGTGGTGGAAACAGCACATCCCGACATCTTAGATCTCAATTTCGGTTGTCCGGTGAAGAAAGTAGCCGGAAAGGGTGCTGGTTCGGGGATGCTGCAAACTCCCGATTTGATGCAAGAAAGCATTCGTGCTGTGGTGGACAGAGTGGGCAACCGCGTACCGGTGACAGTGAAAACGCGCTTAGGTTGGGATCACGAACACCGCATCATTGTAGATTTGGCAGAACGCATCCAAGATTCCGGTGCTGAGGCTTTGACCATCCACGGGCGCACCCGTTGTCAGATGTACACAGGAGAAGCCGATTGGACGCTCATTGGTGAAGTGAAACGCAATCCTCGTATGCACATCCCCATCATCGGCAACGGAGATATTGCTTCGGGCGAAGATGCATTGCGCGGATTTGAAGACTATGGAGTGGATGCTGTGATGGTGGGACGCGCCACCTTTGGTCGTCCGTGGATTTTCAAAGAGATTCGCGACACACTCGATGGCACACCGTTCGATGTTTCTTCGGCAGTGCAGAGTGATTTCGCTCCGATGTCGGCCGACTGGCAACTCGATGTGCTCAAAGAGGAAGTGCGCCAGAGTGTGGAGCGGATTGACGAATATCGCGGTATTCTACACGTGCGTCGTCATTTGGCGGCAACTCCTTTGTTCAAAGGGATTCCCAATTTCCGACAAACGCGCATCGAAATGTTGCGCACGGAAAAGATGGACGAACTTTTTGAGTTACTCGAGAGCATCCGTCCTCTTCTCCACACAGAAAAGGAGGAAGAATAAGTCTTCCAAAGAGCATTAAAATAAATCGGATTTCTCAATATCTTTTTCTCTCACCTATCCTCTCATCTATTATTTCAACCCTATGTCTACCCTTACTCCTGCTGCTCAGCGCATTGCTGCACTTCGCACAGCGATGAAAACGCATCATCTTGACCTTTACATCGTGCCTACTGCCGATCCCCACAACAATGAATATGTGGCTGACCGATGGAAGGGACGCGAATGGTTGAGTGGATTTACAGGAAGCGCAGGAACGCTTATCGTTTCTCTCGAAAAGGCTGCGCTTTGGACGGATTCTCGCTATTTTCTTCAAGCTGAAAAGGAACTTGCAGGTAGTGGTATCGAACTGATGCGGATGGGTGTGGAAGGTGTGCCGAGCGAGAGCGAATGGATGAAGTCTGTGGTGGGATACACTTTGGAGAATGGGGATGAATTGTCTTTTTCTCATCTTGATCACAATCCACGAATTGGATTCGATTTTATGGGTGTTTCCTATGAACCTCAGATGGATATGGTCTACGATTTGGCAGATTTCTTGGTAGATATTGACTTACTCGAGGAGATATGGGAAAATCGTCCAGCACTTCCGAACCACGCTGTTTATCTTCAACCCGAAAAATGGACAGGAGAGAGCATCGTTGCGAAAATGGAGCGATTGAGAGCGTTTGTGAAACAGCAACACGCACAATATTATATGACAAATGATGCGTCAGAAATTGCGTGGTTGCTCAATCTGCGCGGAGAAGACATTGCATATAATCCGGTGTTTTTGGCTTATCTCATCGTGGGAAGTGAAGATGTGCACTTGTTTATCACCGAGGAGCATCTTACTCCTGAGGTGAGGGAATATCTGAAACGAGTCAATACGACTTATCATCCTTATGATGGGGTGCTGGATTTTATCAACAAAGCGCCTCAACAAGAGAACACTTTTCTCTTTGCTTTCAACATCAACTATGGTTTGTGGGAACGCATCACACAATCTCCCATCGGGTTTTGGACTCCCGACCACGGGGTTTCTCCGATTGCTCAATGGCGTGCGCACAAAAATGACGCAGAGATTGAGGGTTTTCGACAGGCAATGCTTCTCGATGGCGCAGCACTGGTGCGTTTTCGCAGAGAATTGGATGAAAAAATTGCTGATGGCAGCATCAACAACGAAACGGAATGGAGCATTTCTGAGAGATTGGAAGCTTTTCGTGCTGAAAATGCGGAATATCGCGGTCTTTCTTTTGCTACGATTGCAGGATATGCAGGCAATGGTGCTATCGTGCACTATGAAGCAACGGCAGATGATCACGCACAACTTTCCAACAAAAGTTTTCTTCTTCTAGACAGCGGTGCGCACTATGTGAGTGGAACTACTGACATCACGCGCACCATTCCACTTGGTGCACTGACTGAGGAGGAAAAGAAAGCCTACACGCTGGTGCTCAAAGGGATGATTCAGCTCTCTATGGCGCATTTTCCAGTGGGAACCACAGGACTTGCGCTCGATTTTGCAGCACGACAATCCATGTGGCGTGAGGGGTACGACTTCGGACACGGCACTGGACACGGAGTGGGTAGCCATTTGTGTGTGCACGAAGGTCCTCACCAGATTCGCAAAGATCGACGCGCAGCAACAGAGGTGCCTTTCCACGTGGGAATGACGGTGAGCAACGAGCCTGGTATCTATGTTGCGGAGAAATTTGGTGTGCGTTTGGAAAACGTGTTGGTGGCTCAACCTGCGCAGAAGACGGCATTTGGCGAATTCCTTCATTTTGAAACACTCACGCTTTGTCCCTTAGACGTGACGCCTATTGTGGTGGAAATGCTGGAATCTTCTGAGCGCAACTGGCTCAATGCTTATCACACTATGGTGCGTGCAGAATTGCTCCCACTGCTTTCGGACGAAAAAGACAAGGAATGGCTCATCAATGCAACGAAAGAACTATAAATCAACAATTATAGATGTTGCATTACCCTCCACACTCCCCAACAATCTTTATAATTACTCTCCCCAAAGCCAACTCTAATTAAATTATTATCCTCACACCCAACTATCATTATAATTACTCACCACCCAAACCATCTCTAATTAAAATTATTATCCTCACACCCAACTATCCTTATAAAAAGCCTGTCTGATGAATGAAATGAAACAACCACTTTCCAACAACTCCACGACGTTTCACGACTCTCGAGATCGGAAATGGGATTTTCTTCGCGGTCTTGCCATATTTCTTGTATTATTAGGACATAGCATTCAATGGTTTGATCCCAATTGGAAGCAAAATCCGCTCTTTGAGGGAATCTACTCTTTCCACATGCCGCTTTTCATGTTCATTTCAGGCTATTTTCTGAGAAAAAACCTCGATCAAGTGCCATTTTGGGAATGGCAAAAACAGAAAGCAAGACAGCTTTTTCTTCCCAGCGTCGTCAACAGCATTGTTTTCTCATTGCTCATATACTTTACGATTTGTCAAGGATGGAGCGATCTAAAACCCATCTGGTATCACGAAGCTCTGTGGTATCTCAACACGCTTTTTGCTTTTGTCGTTGTAGCACGCATCATTGCAATTTGTCGAAATTCCAGTATTAGAGTATTACTTTGGATGCTCTTCTATGGTTGTACGTTCTTTCTCAAATTCTATCCCATAGGAATGTATCTAAAGTTCATGCTTCCCTTTTTCCTTCTAGGAATATCCTACCGAAAACTCACGAACTTCAAACCATCTTTGCAGTATTACATCATAGTTCCAGGAGCATTGCTCGCTGTTTGGGTGTTTCCCATGTGGAATTTCTCGCACTCCATCTATATGTTGCCTTATGCTCCACTAGATCCAGAGAATATTCAGCATTTTCTCATCCTCTATGCCAATGGTTTCGCTGGGATTTGTGCAACAATGTTACTCATCAACAGCATCTATCCACTACTCGTTAGCAAGAAAAGTCTTGTTCCTTTCGTCAAAACTGCAACTTGGGTTGGCACCGTCACTCTTCCTATTTATGTGGTGCAAACGCATTTCTTTGTGGTTCGAGAAATTGTTGATGGTTTCTCTCAAAATTTTGTATTACAATGCGCCACTGCACTCGCGCTCATCCCCTTCTGTTGGGGAATTTATCGCACGATAAGTTTCAGTAGCATACTCAAACTCCTCTTCTTTGGAGAAAAAACAAGAAAACGAGAGTAACAAGGAGCTTAAAGATACAAGAAAACGAGAGTAACAAAGAAAGGAGAAAAAACAAAATCACCTCCTAAAGTCAGGAGGTGATTTTTAGTTGGTGCGCCTGATAGGACTCGAACCTACACGTATCGCTACACCAGATCCTAAGTCTGGCGCGTCTACCAATTTCGCCACAGGCGCGCTTTTGATGCTGCAAATTTACGGCAGATTCCGCAAAAAACAAAGAAAATCGAGCACTTTTTTTGCTCTTCGGCTGCAAATTGGTATTTTTGCATAAACAAGACTACGCATATGACGCATTTTTTTCACTGCATTTTCTCAAAGACTCACCCACACTTGGTGCTTTCTTTTCGTCTGCTTCTCTATGGTAGGCGTCACAGTGCAGGCGCAAAACGCAAAACTCCCTAGCGTCAATCCCAAAATGTCTTTCACCAACGCGGAAGGACAAACTGTGCAAGAAGATAATTTCAATGGTGGTGCACCGCTCCACGTTGTTTTTGAAGCCAACCCACAAGACCTCGGAAATTACACCCCTTTATATGAGTGGCAATTCCTACGCGAAAACAGCACAACGCCGTTTCTCACACGCTACGAACGAACCACTCACTACGATTTCTCAGAAAGTGGCAACTTTCGCGTGCGCCTACTCGTTTCTTTCGTCTTAGGGCGCGACACCGTCAATTATGCGCAAGACGAACCCTTTGTGTTGAACTTCGCAGAAAGCAAACTTGAATTCCCCAATGCCTTCACCCCCAATGGCGATGGCATCAACGACATTTTCAAAGCCAAAGATGGTTTTCAAAGCATCGTCAGTTTTCGTGCCGTTATGGTAAACCGCTGGGGAAAACAAGTGGCGCATTGGACAAATCCTGCCGAGGGGTGGGACGGAAAAAACGGAGGAAATGAAGCTCCCGAAGGAGCCTATTTCCTCAACGTCACCGCTCGAGGAGCCGATGGAAGAAATTACAACATCAAGAAAACCATCAATCTCTTGCGCCGTTACGATGCTGTCAGCAAATGAAGCGAAATTCCGCTGCATTGCACACAAAGTTTAGCCCAAATACCTGCCATCATCCGCCAATCCTGGCACCAAGATGGCACCTCATCACATTCTTCTCTCCCATAGATATAGCACACAGACTTCAATATGAATCCCACGCACTCCTCTCCCACTCCCTCTTCTACCTCCCCATCTACCGTTCCCACACTCGAGGACGGCAACATTGAGATATTGGGAGCGCGTGTGCACAATCTCAAAAACATCGACGTCACCATTCCTCGCAACGCGCTCACCGTCATCACGGGTTTGAGCGGAAGCGGAAATCATCTTTGGCTTTCGACACGCTCTATGCCGAAGGACAACGCCGATATATTGAAACATTTTCTGCCTACGCACGCAACTTTCTCGACAATCTCGAGCGTCCCGATGTTGACAAAATCACTGGACTCTCGCCCGTCATCAGCATTGAGCAAAAGACCACCAACAAGAATCCGCGTTCCACGGTGGGCACCGTCACAGAAATCTACGACTTTCTGCGTCTGCTCTTTGCTCGCGCTGGAGATGCCTACTCCTATTTGAGTGGAGAAAAGATGGTGAAATACACCGAAGAACAGATTCTCGAACTCATTCTTCAGCAATATGTTGGGAGAAAAATCTATCTTTTGGCTCCTCTCGTCAAACAGCGCAAAGGTCACTACAAAGAACTCTTTGAGTCTATTCGCAAGAAAGGTTTTCTCAACGTTCGAGTCGATGGTGAACTCCGCACGGCGGAAGCTGGAATGCGCGTGGATCGTTACAAAAACCACGACATCGAAGTCGTCATCGACCGTCTCAAGGTGCAAACCAAAGACGCAGAACGATTGCAACAAAGTGTGCAACAAACTTTGCAACAAGGCGAAGGATTGATGCTTATTCTCGATGCAGAGGACAACAGCATCCGCTATTTTTCTAAGCGTTTGATGTGTCCCACCACAGGGTTAGCTTATCGCGAACCAGCACCGCACAACTTCTCGTTCAACTCTGCGCAAGGGGCTTGTCCCAAGTGCAAAGGACTAGGTCACGTGAATGTCATCGATTGGGAAAAAGTATGCCCCGATCCCTCACTCAGCATCAAACAAGGCGCACTCGTTCCACTCGGAAAAGCCAAGAACGCTATGATTTTCTGGGCTATCTCTGCCTTGCTCGAGCAAAATGATGCCACACTCAACACTCCCGTCAAAGACCTTTCAGAAGAAGTTTTGGATGAAATTTTGAATGGCACCACCGAACGCCTGCGCATCCCCAAACACATCGCAGGAACAAGCGACGACTTTTACACCGAGTTTGGAGGTTTGGTGAAATACATCCAACAGATGGCTGATGCAGAAATGTCTGCCGAGTCGCAACGATGGGCAGAACAATTCTCTCGCACCGCAGAATGTCCCGAATGTCACGGCGCGCGACTCAACCGCGAAGCACTCTCCTATAAGTTTGGCGACAAAACCATCGCAGAACTCGCTGCCATGGACATTGCCCAACTCAAAGAGTGGACAGACGAAGTAGCTGTGAATCTGAGCGGAAACAGCTTGCCATCGCCACGGAAATTCTCAAAGAAATTCGCACGCGTCTCTCTTTTCTGCTCGATGTCGGTCTTGACTATCTCTCCCTCTCGCGCGCATCGATGACCCTCTCCGGTGGTGAAAGTCAGCGCATTCGCCTCGCCACACAAATTGGTTCGCAGTTGGTCAATGTGCTCTACATCCTCGACGAACCCTCCATCGGTCTTCACCAGCGCGACAACGTCCGGCTCATCCAATCGCTCCGACAACTGCGCGACACCGGCAACACCGTGGTCGTGGTGGAGCACGACAAAGACATGATGCTCGCTGCCGACTACGTGGTAGACATCGGTCCCAAAGCCGGACGACGCGGAGGAGAAGTGGTGTTTCAAGGCACACCGGCGCAGATGCTTCAGAGCGACACCCTCACTGCAGGCTATTTGAATGGCAATCATTTCATTGCCATCCCCCAACGTCGCAAAGGCAACGGCAAACAACTCCGCCTCATCGGAGCCAAAGGCAACAACTTGCGCAATGTCACTGCCACCTTCCCCCTCGGCACTCTCATTTGTGTGTCGGGTGTGTCGGGTTCGGGCAAATCCACACTCATCAACGACACCCTCCAACCCCTGCTCTCGCAACACATCTATCATTCTTTACGCGAACCCCTCGCTTATGACAAGATAGAAGGATTGGAACACATCGACAAAGTGGTGGCTGTCGATCAAAGTCCACTCGGACGCACTCCGCGCTCCAACCCTGCCACTTACACGGGCGTGTTCAACGACATCCGCGCTCTCTTTGTCAATCTTCCCGAAGCCAAGATTCGTGCTTACAAACCCGGTCGTTTCTCGTTCAACGTCAAAGGTGGTCGCTGCGAAACTTGTCGCGGCAATGGTTACAAAACCATTGAGATGAATTTCCTCCCCGACGTTTATGTGCCTTGCGAAACCTGCCACGGCAAACGCTACAACCGCGAAACGCTCGAGGTGCGTTTCAAAGGGAAAAGCATCGCCGATGTGCTCGACATGACCATCAATCAGGCAGTAGAATTCTTTGAAAACGTGCCCAACATCCTGCACAAAATCAAAGTGTTGCAAGAAGTCGGACTCGGTTATCTGAAACTCGGTCAATCGTGCACCACCCTCTCGGGAGGAGAAAGCCAGCGCGTGAAACTCGCCACCGAACTCTCCAAGCGCGACACGGGCAACACCGTCTACATTCTCGATGAACCCACCACAGGACTTCACTTTGAAGACATCCGCGTGCTCATCGATGCTTTGAACAAGTTGGTAGACAAAGGCAACACCGTGATTGTCATTGAGCACAATCTCGATGTCATCAAAGTGGCCGACTACATCATCGATATGGGCCCCGAAGGCGGTCGCGGAGGCGGATACATAGTTGCAGAAGGCACTCCCGAAACTGTTGCCCTGCAAGGCAAAGGCCCCACCGCTCCGTTCCTCCAAGAGGAATTGGCAGTTGCACAACGCCACACTCCAGACCAACAAACTGCAAAAGCAGAACAATAATACTCTTTTCATAGCATATCAATCAATTCAATAATCTCCTAATTCGCTAACAATGTTTGAAGGACAACCCAGAGGGCTTTTCGCTCTCGCTCTCGCCAACACTGGCGAACGCTTCGGCTACTACACCATGTTGGCCGTCTTCGTGCTGTTCCTCCAAGAAAACTTTGGATGGAGTGCAGGTCTTGCCGGCACCTACTACTCAACATTCTTGATGTTCGTTTACTTCTTGCCATTTATTGGCGGTATCCTTGCCGACAAATTTGGATATGGCAAAATGGTGAAAATCGGCATCAGCGTCATGTTCCTTGGTTACGTGCTTTTGGCTGTACCCCTCGGCAATGGTGGTGCTGCCGTTGGTGCCGTGATTGGTGCACTTGCACTCATCAGCATCGGCACAGGCCTTTTCAAAGGCAATCTCCAAGTGATGGTCGGGGATCTCTACGCTTCTCCCGAAATGGCAAGCAAGCGCGACTCGGCTTTCTCTCTCTTCTACATGGCCATCAACATCGGTGCACTCTTTGCTCCCACTGCCGCCGTAGAAATTATGAAGTATGCGCAAAAGTCTCTCGGTTTTGAAAAGGCAGATAGCTACCACTTTGCCTTTGGAGTCGCATGCATCTCGCTCATCATCTCCATCTTGATTTACTTCGCCACACGCAGCACCTTCCGTCATGTTGAAGGCGGACACACCGCTGTTGCTGCATCAGACAAGGGCAAGTCTGTTGCCACAGAACCCGAACTGAGCAAGGAAGACACCAAAGCACGCATCGTAGCCCTCTGCCTAGTCTTCGCTGTGGTGATTTTCTTCTGGATGGCTTTCCACCAAAATGGTTTGACACTCACCTATTTCGCTGCGGAATTCACACAACAGTCTTCAACAGGCATTCCGTCAATGCTTTTTGATGTCAAAAACCTCGTGATGGTTATTATCGCCATCTATGCTTCTTTTGCAGTTGTACAGAGCAAGACGCAGAAAGCTCGCATCATCGCCACCGCTGTCACCCTTCTCTGCGCAGTGGGCATCATTTATAATGGTTTGACGGTAGGCAACCACACTGTCGATGTGAGCGCCCCCATTTTCCAACAATTCAACCCCTGTTTTGTTGTTGGTCTCACCCCCGTGAGTGTAGCCCTCTTTGGGTGGTTGGCATCTCGCAAAAAGGAACCTACCGCTCCTCGCAAAATCGCCTATGGTATGATTGTGGCAGCCATTGGTTTCGGCATTATGATTTTCGGTTCTACTGGCATCAGTCCCTTAGAAAAAGCAAGTGACTGAAAAGTTCAACATCGACGAACAACTGAAGGTACAGAAAGAAGCAAATGATAAAGAGTTCAAAGCCTTCACTACCAAAGTAGAAGACAATTTCAAGCAACAGAAAGAGAAGATTGAAGCTGAAGTTCAAAAAGGTTCAGAAGCAAGAAGAGGAAAATAAAGTTGCAGCTTTAAGCACAGCTAAAGACCTAAAACAAAAAGGCTGATATCAAACTCAATTCTAACCTCACCAAAAATCAAGCAAGACGCTCTCAAGAACCAAGAAATTCAAAAAGTTGCGCAACGAAGCAGACACAAAAAAATCAAAGCTTTCGAAACAAGCATTCAAGAAAAAGAATCTTGTAGCCGACACTGAGGCTAAGGTAAACAAAGCCCAAGTAGAAGCCGATATCGAAGCATCTGGTATGCGCGTTTCTCCCAACTGGCTTATCCTGACTTATCTCATCCTCACCTTCGCCGAACTTCTCCTTTCGCCTATGGGCATTTCCTTTGTGTCGAAGGTGGCTCCTCCCAAATACAAGGGTATGATGATGGGTGGTTGGTTTGTGGCTACTGCCATCGGTAACTTCCTCACCGTTATTCCTGCGCTCTTGTGGTGCAAAGTTCCTCTCGTGGTTGTTTGGGGTGTACTCGCTGGTCTTTGCTTGCTCTCCTTCCTCTTCATTTTCTCTCAGATGAAGAAACTCGAAAAGGTGGCATAAATCTATACATTCGTTTCAAACACTAGGCATTCCACCTAGTACTCAATTGGTCGCATCGAACTCCCCTTTTTCGGTGCGACCTCTTTTGCACCCTTCCTAACACATCACCCTCTAAACATATAAGCATTGAAATGAGGGTAAAGAGTGAAAAAATCGCAGAAATCTGCACTTTTTTCTTTGAAACACACCCAAAGTGGCAACCCTATATTGCAAAACAATCAATTTCTTACAAAAAGTATCCAGAGTAAGAAGACAGTCTCTCGCGCACGCGTATGCGCACGCCTTCCAACAGCGATGTTGTTTTTTTGCTGTCACAAGTGTCACACTTGGGAGGAAGATATGAGGGAAAATAGGGCGATATTGAACTCAAATTGGCGGCAAAATACACATTTTTCGATGGCCTTACCGTTGATTTTTTGAGGGGCATACGCCTCATTTTGTTAAAATTCATCCCATAATTAGGGTAATCTCTTGTATTATAGCAGATTAAAAAGAAGTCTGTGACACTTGTGACAGCAAAAATCATAAAACTCCTGTTATGTGTACGTACACGCACGCGCGAGAGAGGGTTGTTATAGGTATTTTTACAAATCAACTTTCCAATATTCCCATACTCAATTCCCATACTCTTGCAAAGCGGAAAAATGACTAACCCATCACCTGAAAAAAACGACACGTCGTTTTCAATAAAACAACACGTCATTTTCAATAAAACGACACGTCATTTTCAGTAAAACAACACGTCGTTTTCAATAAAACAACACGTCGTTTTTAGAAAGTAACATGTCAATTGAAGAGAAGTGACTGCCTAGTTCTTGCAGAATTTGTCTAGCACAAAAGGGAAGTAGCCAATGAACAAGGAAAAAGACAGAAATATCTGTTTCTTGGGCACTGCGCAAGAAACACAAAATAAAGCATTCAACGGCCAATGCACTTTTGCAGAAAATTTTGATGCACATCACCCGAAAAAAATCATTCAACCTTTGATTTCCTCCCAGAGAATCACTACATTTGCAGAAATAACTGCGGAAAAATGTGATTTTCTACACTTTTCTGCACTTAAAAGTGTGATTTCCCAAAATTATAAGCCTAATCAACGGCACGCACACTGAAAAAATACACAAATTCACAAGAGCCTATTTATGGAAGACTACAACAAATATCAAGGGAATTATTCAGAAGGCGGTCTATGGAATACCGTTAAAAAGTGGACAAGCAAACTTGGAGAAGAAGCCATTTACAACATTTGCTTACTTTATTACCTAGCGAAATCACCAGACTTACCAGCTACGGATAAAATGAAAGTATTAGGCGTGTTAGGCTATCTAATTCTTCCTGCCGATGTCCTACCAGACATCACTCCAATCGTCGGATTTAGCGATGATTTAGCAGCGATTGTCTTTCTCCTTAAAAACCTATCTAAATATACGACATCGGAGATTAAAGAAAAGGCTCGAGAAAGAGCAAAAAAATTGCTTCGCTAGATTGTAAACATAGAAGATGGCGAACGAGTGATAGTATGAACTAATGATAGGAAGAGAAGATGTGTGTGATGATAATTCATTCAAATCTTTGAGGAAATCATTCCAAATCTAGGTGCATTTCCCACAAATTGATTAACTTTGCAAGAGATGGATGGATTCATCATCCTAGGATTTATCACTTCAAAAAAAGAATATTATGCTCACTACAACTACTCCTCAAGTTGACGGCCGTCCCATTCGTCAATATCTAGGCGTTGTCAGCGCTGAAACCATCATTGGCGCCAACTTTCTCAAAGACTTTTTAGCTAATCTCACCGACTTCTTCGGAGGCCGTTCCAAAACTTACGAAAAGGTGTTGCGCGAAGGCAAAGAAACTGTGATGCAAGAATTGCAGATGGAAGCTACAAAATTGGGCGCAAATGCCATCGTGGGCATTGACATAGACTACAACACGATAGGTGGAAATGGTTCGATGCTGATGGTTGTTGGCACGGGCACGGCCGTGGTGCTATAATCTCCAATCGGTCATTAGACCGTTATAGGACAGATTGTTATGAAGAAGACAGCTTCCTAGGATCTAATGACCGATTTGGGTTTAAGTTTTTTCCCATCAACACCCCACGCTGCACCACGTGGGGCTGTTGTGCGCGCTACTTGCTTGCTGCACGGGCAGAAAGTGAGGATGCTCAACGCGTGTTTGCCGTTATTATGCTACAATCTCTCTTTAATACAGAACAACTCCTCGAAGCGGGTTGCGATGAGGCTGGGCGCGGATGCCTAGCCGGTGCTGTGTTTGCAGCGGCTGTGATTCTTCCTCCAGATTATCAAAACGAATGGCTCAACGATTCCAAACAACTTTCGGCTAAGAAACGGCAAGAATTGCGGGCTATCATTGAGCGCGATGCGTTGGCATGGTGTGTGGCGCAGGTGGATCCAGAAGAAATAGACCGTATCAACATTCTCAACGCGGCCATTCTGGCGATGCACCGCGCACTCGATGGACTGACGCTGCGACCTGAATATATCATTGTCGATGGCAATCGTTTCAAACCTTATCACGAACCGCAAAAGTTGGAGGAGAAGACGGAGGATAAGGTGAAAAACGACAGGAAAAAAACGGATTCAGTCATTCCCCACACTACGATTGTGAAAGGGGATGGTAAATTTTTGTCGATTGCTGCGGCTTCGATTTTGGCTAAAACCTATCGCGATGAGTATATGGTGGAATTGCATGAGCAATATCCACACTACGGTTGGGACAGGAATGCAGGTTATCCCACGAAGCAGCATCGCACGGGCATTGCCGAATATGGCACAACTCCTTTTCATCGTATGACTTTCAACCTCTTGGGCGATAAGGCTCAACTGGAATTGGATTTCCAATAATCCCAAATCGGTCATTATATCCTTGGAAGTTATCTTTTCAATTACGAATCATTCTATAACGGTCTAATGACCGATTTAGGATAACCTCTTCATTTCATTATGGCTCACTACGCAGACATCGTTCTTCCTTTGGCAGTGGCAGGTGCTTACACCTATCGCATTCCTCCCACTTTGGGCGGCAACTTGGTGGTGGGCTCTCGTGTGGTGGTGCCGTTGGGGAAATCAAAACGCTACACGGGTATTGTGATTCGTCTGCACGAGGGACAGTCTTCAGTGAGTGACGACAAAATCAAGGATATTGAGGAGCTGGTGGACGAACATCCGCTGCTACTTCCGCCCCAAATAGAACTTTGGCGATGGATGGCGCAGTATTATTTGTGCTGTCCTGGGGAGGTGATGAAGGCGGCGCTTCCTGCTGGACTGAAACTGGAGAGTGAAACGCTCCTTGTGGCTACCGAAGATGCCGACCCAGATGATGAGCAACTGACGAAGACGGAACAAGCGCTGTTGCGCGCGCTATCCAAAGCGCAGAGTTTGCAACAAGTGCGTAAAACGCTTCCTCTCCCTGGACTGACGCGCGCGGCAAAACGCCTCATCGAAAGCGGATTCGTGGAAGTGGAAGAGCGTGTGAGTCAGTCGTTTAAGAACAAGACAACGACTATGCTCAGACTGGCAGAGGATTATCACTCGGAGGAAGCTCTCTTGGCTCTCGACAACCAGTTGAAACGTGCCGAACGTCAACGCGAGGCGCTCCTTGCTTTTCTTGATATGGCGGGCATCGACAGTGTGACGGCTTTGAAACTTTGCTTTGCTCCAACCTGTGCAGCGACAATTGCTGCAAGAGCGATTGGGAGATTCTACCGCGGGCATTCCTGCGCTGGTAAAACGTGGGGTGCTGGAAACTTACAATGTGGAGGTGGGGCGACTTAAACTACACAAGGCGCTTCCCGAGGCTTTGCACCATCCGCTCAGCGAAGCACAACAAAAGGCGCACGATGAGATTGTGGCTTTGTGGGAAAAACAACGCGTGGTGCTGCTCCATGGGGTGACTTCAAGTGGAAAGACGGAAGTTTACATCCAGTTGATTAAAGAAACGATTGCGCGCGGACAACAAGTATTGTTTCTCCTCCCCGAAATTGCGCTTACCACACAAATCACCGACCGATTGGGACGCGTGTTTGGGGAACAATTGGGGGTATATCACTCTAAATTCCCCGACAATGAGCGCGTAGAATTGTGGCAAAAGCAATTGTCGGATGCGCCTTTCCCACTTATTCTTGGTGTGCGCTCATCGTTGTTTCTTCCTTTCCAAATCTGGGTTTGGTGATTATCGATGAAGAGCACGAATCGAGTTATAAACAACAAGATCCGGCTCCGCGCTATCATGCGCGCGACACGGCTATTATGATGGCGCACCAGATGGGGGCTAAGGTGCTATTGGGCACGGCAACTCCTTCTGTGGAAACTTATGCGCACGCTCAAGAGGGGAAATACGGCTATGTGGCATTGACACAACGCTTTGGAGACGTGGCACTTCCCGAAATTGTGGTGGAAGATGTGGCGGAATTGCGCCGCAAACGCTTGATGCCGACACCTTTTTCTCCTAGATTGCGCGATGAAATCGAAGCGGCGCTCCAACAAGGACAACAGGCGATTCTGTTTCTCAATCGTCGAGGTTATAGTCCGGTGCTGCAATGTCGCAGTTGTGGATGGTCGCCACACTGCACGCGCTGCGATGTGCCGCTCACGCTTCATTTGAAAATGAAGAAAATGGTGTGTCACTATTGTGGCACTTACTATGACATTCCCACCCATTGTCCGCAATGCAAACAAGCTGATTTGCGCGACATTGGGGCAGGAACGGAGAAGATTGAAGCGGCCATAGAAACTTGTTTTCCCAAAGCTAAAGTGGGACGTATGGATTTAGACACTACGCGCTCACGCTCGGCATATGAACGGATTATCCGCGATTTTCAACACGGAGAAACGAACCTCTTAGTGGGTACGCAGATGGTGACGAAGGGTTTGGACTTTGGAGGTGTGAGTGTGGTGGGGATTATCAACGCAGATCAGTTGTTGAACCAATGTGATTTTCGCGCGCACGAACGTGCTTTTCAAATGCTCTCGCAAGTGGCAGGTCGTGCCGGACGAAGAGGAAAACAAGGTCGCGTAGTTTTGCAGACGCGACAAGCGACTCTTCCGGTGGTGAAACAGATTGTGGCGAATGACTACGAAGGGATGTTTGAACAGGAGATGCGCAACAGAAAGGCGTTTCGATTTCCTCCTGAGGTGCGTCTGATTGCAATCTATTTGAAACACCGCGATGAACGTGTGGTGGCGGCGGCTGCGCAACAACTGGCCGTGTGGCTGCAACCTCAATTTCAGGGTGATTTCCTCGGGCCCGACCGTCCGCACGTGGGATATGTGCAATTGCTTCACATTCGCAAGATATTGCTGAAGGTGGATGCTTCGCGCTCTGCAACAGAGGTGCGGCAAATGCTTCGGACTTATCAAAAGGGGATTACCGATCTTCCTCAATTTCGCAGTGTAACGATTTATTTCGATGTGGATCCGGTCTAAAAACTCACAAAAAAATTCTGCACTTTTCGCTCCATTTCTTGCCACATTCGGAAATTAGATTTATCTTTGTCGCAGATATGCTTCGTATGTTCAAACGCAAATACAAGGCAGTGATGATGGCATGGGTTATGCTATTATCGTTTTTTTGCCTCAAGTGTTGGTGAAGGGATTTCACCAGCATGGACGCAGTTTGGACAAAGTGGAATGCAACTTTGTGGCACAGTCTTCGCAACGCTCTACTTCACTAGAAAATGGTGAAAATGCGCGTGCGAAAGCGGTGAATGCACGTGCCAAAGACAAGCAGCACGAGAAGCACCGCAAAGACTTAGCACAACATCAGAAGAAATCTTCTGACGATGGTCAGGGAGATAAGGAAAATGGACACGATTGTGCCATTTGTCATTATCTCATCTCTCCTTTTACTCCTCCTTCTTTCACGGCTTTTTCTTTTTATGCGCCTTCGGTGCTTGTTGTTTATCAACAACAAGCTGACGATGTGCGCACGGTTGCCGTGACCACTCCTCAACTTCGCGGACCTCCGCAGGCATAAAACTTTGGCGTAGATTCCTTTCACGTGGTGTAGACTTTCCTTTAAGAAAGCCTATACTCGTTCGTCTTAGCCATGATTTGCTCAAAAAGCAAATCTTCTTCCCTTATTTTTTCTTTTTTGTATTCTCATTACGGAAACATCCCTTTTGCTTACGAGGTGTTTCTGCTGCTTCGGCATTTGCATCTGGGATAACTATCACTATTGCTATCCGGAGCGTAAGACGATGACTAGTAACCCCAATTCGGTTTAAGGTCACCTCTTTTTTACTCAGGTCATAGCACACAACGATTCTTTCGACCTTGTTCTAAGGCCGAAGATTCATTGTTTCACGCAAGTATATTTTAGAAAAGTGTGAGCTGCTTCACCTCTGCTTCTCCCTCCATCTCAAACTCCATATTGATAGAGGGTTTTGTGTCGTAGAAAGCATAAGCCGCCATTCCTGCCAAAAGGTTGACAATAAAGTTTGAGACACTTCTGTGGCGGGTATGAACAATGTGTGCCACGTTTTTAAGCATATCGTTGATGGTCTCGATAATACTCCTTTTACGGAGCATAATTTTGTCGTACACATCCATTAAGCGGTTCTTCATATTAGTGCGTATTCCCGTGACGATGTGAACTCCCCTATCGAAGAGAGAAGCAAAAAGTGATTGGGAAATATAACCTTTATCGGCATATAATTTTCCGAATAAGTCCTTAGTCAAGTTGTTGAATACCTCAGGATTACGATCATCCACATTGGCTTTGGTGAGTGCAAAGTTGAGTAATTCTCCTCGTTCATTACACAGCAGATGCAGCTTAAAACCATAGTACCATCCCATCGTACTTTTCCCTTTATGAGCATAGCCCTTGAAGACACGATTAGAATACTCGCGCTTGTTTTCACACACGGGAATACGTGTCGAATCGATAAAAGTAATCCCTGTACATTCTCCCATCAGAGCTAGTTTAAGGAATAGCAAAAGTGGAACTGCCACTCGTGGCATACGTTCCACAAATCGGGTATACGAAAGTAGGTTGGGAAACTCATCTTTTAGTTCTCGACAGACGTAGAAGAGATAGAAATGTTTGAAATTGCGAAACGTATTGCTGTGGAACAAGACAAGAATGGTAATCATTTCTGCATCGCTCATTCTTCCCTTTCTATTGCGAGTTTTAGGGGTGTTTGGAGAGGGATTTGAAAGCGAAAGTGCTTTTTTGTTCAATTCCAACTCATATTCTTTGCAGAAATCGTCTGCAATACAATAAATTTCCGTAACTTTGCTGATAAGTTTCATAGAGGATTGTTTTATCGTTATCTGTTTGGTTATCAACAACAAATATACGAAAAATAATCCTCTTTTTTGGCTTTTGTTGAAACTATTTTAAGGCAAAAACAAGTCTTACTTATCCCGAATTGGGGTTAGTATTTCTCTATGAAGCGATTTTTCTCAACGAATTTCGCCTTGTGGTCGATGGTTGTGCTGTGCCTACTGTCTACCGCATTGCCTACATTTGCTCAAAATTCTAATTTCTTCCGCATCATTGTTTTTGATGCAGAAAATGGTGTCCCCGTGATGGGAGTTAGCGTGGCGCGACACAAAGACATCGCTCCCTCTGCTAGCGACGGCACATTGCACATCGCGTCTTCTCAACTCAAAGGCGACAGTTTGCTGCTTCGCGCAGTGGGATATTCACCTTTGGCAGTAGCTGTGGATGAAGTGCGCCACCACCAGCCGTTGCGCGTGCAAATGAGATTGATGAGCAATCAACTCAATGAGGCTGTGGTGAATGGACAACGGGTGATGCACACGCAGAATGCAGTGTTTCGCACCCTTGGTGCAGCAGAGATTTCCAAAAATCTGGGAGGAACTTTCGCAGAAATGCTCTCGCAAGTGTCGGGAGTGAGTATGATTCAGACGGGAGCTACGATAGCGAAGCCCGTGGTGAACGGCATGTATGGCAATCGTTTGCTGATTATCAACAATGGGGTGCGACAACAAGGACAACAATGGGGTGTGGATCATGCGCCCGAATTAGATGCTAACACAGCGGGACGCATCACCGTGGTGAAAGGTGCAGAAGGTGTGCGCTATGGTTCGGAAGCACTCGGCGGTGTCGTGCTGATGGAAGCACAGTTGTTGCCTTATGGTCAGCGAAAATTGATGGGAAAATTGAGCGGACTGTACGGCACAAACGGACGAAAGTTTGCCTTCACGCAGCAGTTGAGTCAAGGTTTTCCTCTCTTGGGAGGCAATGCGGCTTGGCGCGTTCAAGGAACTTACGTAAATGGTGGTGACCGCAGCACCGGAAGTTATTTGCTCAACAACACTGGCGTGCGCGAAATGAATGGTTCGATGACCTTCGGTTGGCGCAATCCTCAATGGGAAATACAAGGATATTACAGTCTTTTCTCCACAGAAATTGGAGTTCTTTATAGTGCACAAATGGGAGACGAAAGTTTGCTTCGCGAGCGCATCAAGATAGGTCAGCCGGTGAATTTCTATCCTTGGACGCGACAAATCGACTATCCTCACCAAAAGGTGCAACACCACGTGGCGAAAGTGGAAGCAAAATACACTTTTTCCAACGGAAGTCGCTTATCGCTGCAGTCGGCTTTTCAGCACGATGATCGCCGCGAATACAACCAACGCAGAAATTATCGCTCGATGGTGCCCACTTTGGATTTGCGTCTCAATAATGCTCAAACCGATGTGCAATGGAAACATACTTATGCTGAACATTGGTCGAGCGAAGTGGGAGTTTTCTACGGAACGATCAACAACTACAACGAACCTGGCACGGGAGTTGTGCCGATTATCCCCAATTATAGTCAACAAAACCTAGGTGTTTTTGGTATTCAAAAATACACCGGACGCGATTGGGGTGCAGAACTTGGGGTGCGCGCAGATCGACAAACACTTGATGCGCGCGGAAAAGACATTTTTGGAGAAGATTACGGTGGTTTGTCGCACTACACCAACTTCACCTACTCCGCCGGAGCACACTATCATCTGTTGCCGCAACTCGATGTCCTCTCCAACTTTGGCACAGCATGGCGCGCTCCGCACGTTCACGAACTCTACAGTTATGGTGTGGAACAATCGAGCGGACTCTTTGCACGTGGTGACTCCACGCTGCGTCCAGAAGTGAGTGCGAAATGGGTCACCTCTTTGCGTTTCACCACTCCGCGCTTCTCCGCTTCGGTAGATGCTTATCTCCAATGGATAGACAATTATATCTATGACGAACCCACAAAGGAGGTAATCACCATGGTGGCAGGAGCCTATCCCGTGTTTCAATATCGCAGTGCAAATGCCTTCTTCCGAGGATTCGATGTCGACTTCTCAGCAACCCTGTTTCCTAAATTGCGCTATGCACTGAGTGGAAGTATGGTGTGGGCTAACGAAACAAAGACCAACCGGATGCTACCATACATCCCTTCTTTCCGCACCACGCAGAGTTTGAGTTGGGAAATCGGAGATTGGGGACATCTGCACGACATTCACGCTAAATTAATCCATCGTTTTGTGGCAAAACAGCACCGCTTTGATGCAAAAGCCGACTTAATCGACCACACTCCGCCTGCTTATCAACTGTGGGGTGCAGAGGTAAGTGCCAATTTTGTGCTGCGAAATGGTCATCACCTTCACCTCCTTCTCACGGCAGACAACATCTTCAACCTCACTTATCGCGAATATACGAATCGTTTCCGCTACTACGCGCACGATCTCGGACGCGATGTGCGCCTCATGCTCACTTGGGATTTCTAAAATAAAATCGTTATCACAAAAATCTTTCTAACACAACCCTTCGATATGAACAAATTATTCTCTCTCGTTTCATTCCTATTTGTTTTACTATTCGGTTTCGCCAGTTGCGACACCACCGTGCACGAAGCCGTCGACGAACGAAAAAGCAAAGACCACGGCGACCCCATCAGTGTGCGCTTGACCTTGACTCCTGGACGTCTCGTGAACCTAGTGTTTACTCCGCTCATTAATCCCAAAGTGGAACAAACGAACAGTCAAACCATCGAATATATGTTGCAAAAGCACATCGGATGGGCGCCAATTTCGAGCAGCAAATCAGGCTTCGACGTTTTCCAAAATTCAGAAGACACAACCCTCGTTTATCGTCTCGACATCAAATACTTCGACCTTCTCCACAAAGACATCACTTATCAATTTGTAGAAAACGGTCAAGACAAGATTCACCAGCACTTTTTCACTGCCGACAGTCTTTACACGCAACAAGGAAAGGTGCGCAACAATGAAAAAACAAACCTCATCTTGTCTTACACCTACGGCGACACCGACCCTTGGTCACAAGAAATGGGAACAAACGGTGTGCGCTGGATAGGAAAAGACAATCCTATCGGCTTCAAAGGCTACTTCCGTTTCCACAAAACACAAAAATTCGACCTCAACATCCGCCTCATGCACGCGCGTGTGTCCAAATATAGCCGTCGCAATCACGCACTTTCTCCCTTCTATGCGCCCTCCCCTGGACAACTCAGCGAAGACGCTTGGGATTTGAGCATGCGCTTCCCCATCACCGTCAGTCGTCAATAGATTTCTCATCCATAACTCTTACTTCAACAATTCCTCATTTTTCTCACTTCATTCATACATTTCACTATGAACAAAAAGATTCTCTCCCTCCTCGTTGTGCTACTCAGCGGATTTACTTTTGCAGCTTGTGGCAAAGAAGAACTCGGAATCACCCCCGAAACCAAAATCGTCAAAACCGACACCGTTGCGGCTCACCACGACAAAGAAGTGGCAGCCGATGATGCACCTGCCAAAGTGCAACTCACTCTCGCCGGAGGACACTTCCACGGAGTGGCTTTTCACCAAGATGCTGACGCCAAAGGCATTCTCTACAAAAAAGCGGTGCAGCACATCACCCTCGTGCGCGAAGGCAACAAATGGAAACTCGCAGAAGGCAGCGACTCTGTATTTCGCGTGATGAGTGCCAACGAATACCAATATCCCTATGGCTTATGGATCAAGTATTTCGACAAAAATGGTAAAGACATCACCACTGAAATTGCGGAAAACGGCGAGAGCAAGTCGCACCAACACTTCTTCCAAGCCAAAGACGTGGTGCCCACTTTCGATGGCAAGCAACAGCAAGACGACAATGTCACCGACTCTTTGTTCAGCTACACCTATATGGACACGAACCCCACCAACGGCATTTTGAAGCAAACCACAGTCGATGGTAAAGTCGTACCAGCTGCCACACTCCGTGGTTCTCGCGTCATAGGTGATAACAAATTGGGATTGATTTTCACCCCTGAAAATCCCATCGGAACGAAGGGTTTCTTCCTCTTCAAACGCGAGCGCAAGCGTTTCAACATGAACATCAGTTTATATCATTTTGAAAACAACGCCAAATTCCTCGGCGGCACTCCCACAGGTTTTGTAGCTCCTCGCGCTGGTCAGCGCAATTTGGCACATCTCGAGGCGCAATTCACCGTGCCTTTCATCGTTTACGCATCGCGTGAAGAGACGGGTTTGTGGGAAAAACTCGAACGCGTCACCTTTGCCGACCTCAATACCGACGAACAACGCTTAGTCACTTCCACAGCACGTGCCTACAACATTACCATTCCACAAGCCGTCAACGAATGGCTCGAACAAATCTTGGGTGAAGTAGACAAAGAAAGCGGTAGTCTCTAGTTCTAATCACTACACTACTCTATCTTATACAACAATCCGTGGACGAAGATTACATCGTCCACGGATTTTTGTCTATAAACTTGAACTACGCTAAATGTCGTAGGAGCATTTCGATAGTATTCTAAAGTTGTGTGTAAGCGCCAAAGTTCTTATTGTTGTGGTGAAAAAAGAAACAAATGGTACTATCGGAAAAAACTTGTAAGATTCTCTGTTCTCTCTCCCTTTTGTCAGGCTAAATATATCTAATAGCTCCACCACTACCGAAAGGGTAATCACTGACATCTTTATTCATATATGGAGAGTCCAGACAGTTTTCCCCTACAAAGCAGCAACGAGGTTTTGAAAAGAGGGTTCCATCATCAGCTTGCGTAACAAATGAATGGTTGTCAACCTTAATAACACATCTCACAACACCTTTATACACGCCAAGTACATAGTCTATTTGTTTAGCCTTTTCACGGCATATTTTCCAATACTTTCGTGTTGACTCGTAGATATCGTTTCTCTTATACACTCCTTTTGCTTTAGTCTGATTGTAACTTTGATTGAGATTTACCAAAAGTATATAATCTCCATCCTTTACTTCAATCTTTGCGCAATCATATAAGACGTTGATTTCTTCTATTGTCTTAATACCTTCATCCCATTGATGGTGACAGGCTACGAGATTTGTTAACTGGTTATCATGATTGAATGGCGAATATGTCAGCACATCTATCAAGGTGGCTTCTACTAGATATGCTTCTTTTTCCTCAAGATTGTGACGAATAATGTAATAGGCAACCTTTTTTCCCTCCGATATGATGCTTCTAATGGTGTCAAGCTTCAAATTAGGAGCATCCTCTAGAATATCATCTAGAGCACCCTTTGCATGTTGGAAAACCCTGTTTTCCTTACCTTTGCCTATGTAGAATATTTTACTATTTCTTGGATCAACCAAGGCATACACATAATACCCTAAAGGCTCTTTGACTTTCTGTCTGAATTCCATATCTACAATTATTCGTTATTTGTAGCCCGTATTTCGGACTAAATCACGCCTTGTGCCATCATGGCTTTTGCCACTTTCATAAAGCCCGCAATGTTCGCGCCTTTCACATAATTCACATAACCGTCAGCTTCTGTGCCATATTGCACACAAGCCGCGTGAATGCTCTCCATGATTTGGTGCAAACGTGCGTCCACCTCTTCGGCAGTCCACGACAAGCGCGCAGAGTTTTGACTCATCTCCAAGCCCGACACAGACACGCCACCAGCATTGGCAGCCTTACCAGGTGCATAGAGAATTTTAGCTTCTTGGAATACCTGGATAGCCTCGGGAGTGGAAGGCATATTTGCCCCTTCACTCACTGCAATGCAACCATTTGCCACCAGTGTCTTCGCGTGCTCGCCATCGAGTTCGTTTTGCGTAGCAGAGGGGAGCGCAATATCTGCCTTGATGCCCCAAGGCTTCTGACCTTCAAAGTATTGCGCCGTGGGATACTCCTCTGCATATTCGCGAATGCGACCACGATACAGATTTTTCAACTCCATCACATAATCCAGTTTTTCGCGGTCTATGCCGTCGGGATCGTACACAAAACCGTCGCTGTCAGAGAGGGTGAGCACCTTACCCCCAAGTTGCAACACCTTTTCGGCGGTGTATTGTGCCACGTTGCCAGAACCTGAAATGAGCACCGTCTTGCCTTCAATAGACTCTCCACGAGTAGCCAACATCTGTTGGAGGAAGTAGACATTGCCATAGCCTGTAGCTTCCGGACGGATGAGGCTACCGCCAAATTCCTGTCCCTTGCCCGTGAGCACACCTTCAAATTGGCGCGTATATTTTTTGTAAGCTCCAAACATATAGCCCACTTCGCGACCGCCCACACCGATGTCACCGGCAGGCACGTCGCAGTCTGCGCCAATGTTGCGATGCAATTCCAACATAAAGGCTTGACAGAAACGCATCACCTCGGCAGCACTCTTGCCACGTGGGGAGAAGTCGGAACCTCCTTTTGCTCCACCCATAGGGAGTGTGGTGAGCGCGTTTTTGAACACTTGCTCAAAAGCCAAAAACTTCAGAATGCCCAGATTCACCGAAGAGTGGAAACGCAGCCCGCCTTTGTAAGGACCGATAGCATTGTTGTGCTGCACACGATAACCCATGTTGGTGCGGATGTTGCCTTGATCGTCCATCCAAGTGACGCGGAAAGTGTAGACGCGCTCGGGAATGCACAGACGTTCGATGAGGTTCACCTTGTCAAACTCAGGGTGTTTGTTATACTCTTCCTCAATCGTTGAGAGTACTTCTTCCACAGCCTGGTGATACTCAGGTTCGTTGGGAAAACGATGTTTAAGGTCTTCGAGAACTTTTGAAGCGTTCATAAGTAACAAATTTGAAAGAAAGACAGAAATAAAGCAGTGTTACTTGCTTTTCGATGCAAAATTACCAATTTCCATAAACACAAGCAAGCAATAGCCGTTTTTTTTCTCATCGCATCTTCATTTTTTTGAGAAATCATTTGAAAAAAAATCGCTCTTTACTCCACGATTCCAAAAGTTATCTGTAAATTTGCTGTATAGTTCATCAATCATCAACAGATTATATATCTATTCATCTATTATAATTCCAATAACAATGGCATTTTTAACTGACGAAAAACTGGTAATTGTTGGCGCAGCTGGTATGATCGGCTCCAACATGGTACAAAGTGCGCTTATGATGGGGCTCACTTCCAACATCTGCCTCTACGACGTATTCTCTCCCGAAGGTGTGGCTGAAGAAATGCGCCAATGCGGATTCAACGATGCTCGCATCACTGCTACTACCGACGTAGCTGAAGCTTTCAAGGATGCCAAATACATCATCTCTTCTGGTGGTGCTCCCCGTAAGGAAGGTATGACTCGTGAAGACCTCCTCGCTGGTAACTGCAAAATCGCTGAAGAACTCGGTAAGAACATCAAGACTTACTGCCCCGATGTGAAGCACGTGGTCATCATCTTCAACCCTGCTGACCTCACTGGTCTCGTGACTCTCCTCTACTCTGGTCTCAAGCCTGGTCAAGTGACTACGCTCGCTGCGCTCGACTCTACTCGCCTTCAAAGCGCACTCGCTAAGAAGTTCGGCGTGATGCAAAACGAAGTGAAGGGTTGCGCCACTTATGGTGGTCACGGTGAACAAATGGCTGTATTCGGTTCAGCTGTTGAAATCGCTGGTCGCAAACTTTCTGACATCATCGGCACTGCTGAGTTCCCCGAAGAAGAATGGGCTCAAATGCGCAAGGACGTGACACAAGGTGGTGCTGCTATCATCAAGCTCCGCGGTCGCTCTTCTTTCCAAAGCCCCTCTTACCTCTCTGTAGAAATGATTCGCAGCGTGATGGGCGGCGAAACCTTCCGCTACCCTGCTGGTACTTACGTGAAGAACGAAAAGTATCAAAACATCATGATGGCTATGGACACTGTCCTCGACGCTAACGGTTGCAGCTACAAGATGCCCGTGGGTACTGCTGACGAAGTGGCTGCCCTCGATGCTAGCTACGAACACCTCTGCAAGATGCGCGACGAACTCGTTACACTCAACATCGTTCCTCCCGTATCTGAATGGAACAAGATCAATCCTAACCTCTAATTCGGAGGTTTACCTCACTGCACACCGATTTCGATATGTAGTATTATAAACACGGAAGATGTTGCAAAACTCGTTTTTGCAGCATCTTTTTTTGTTGTTTCACAAAGAGAAAAAAGCCAGACATTGAGAGGAAAGGAGCCAACAAAATTTCGCCACCTAAGCTAAACTCTAAAACACACTGCAATTTCCCCTTTATGAAACATCGTCTATTGCTTTTCTCTACCTACTTTTTGTAAGCTATTTCTACTTCTTTCTTCTCAATCAACGGCTTGTTTTATTGAAAACGACGTGTTGTTTTGCAGAAAACGACGTATTGTTTTACTGAAAATGACGTGTTGTTTTATTGAAAACGACGTGTTGTTTTACTGAAAATGACGTGTTGTTTTACTGAAAACGACGTGTTGTTTTGTTGAAAACGACGTGTTGTTTTGCTGAAAACGACGTGTTGTTTTACTGAAAACGACAGCTTGTTTTTTTCAAGTAATGGGTGGATACTTTTCCAACTTTGAGGAATGATGAAAACAATGAGAAAGTAAATTGTAAAAATACCTATAATCTCCCTCTCTCGCGCGTGCGCGTACGCACGCATCTACAGGGGTTTTATCATTTTTGCTGTCACAAGTGTCACAGCATTCTCGTAAATCACTATACTTCAACACATTGCCCATATCCTCGGACATACTTTAACAGATAACAAAATTTACAACTCCAGGAGCCAGGGCAAAAGCATTCCAAAGTACTTTGCAGCACAGTTGAGTCTCCATTTTTAACTTCCCATTTTTCCCCCTAGTGTGACACTTGTGACAGCAAAAAAACAACATCGCTGTTGGAAGGCGTGCGCACACGCGTGCGCGAGAGATGCAATCACTTTTCACCAGTTGCTCTCCCTCTCTACACTCTATCATCCTCTCCCCTTCTTGTTCTCACACTAGTCTACACACAGCGTGCAGTTCACAGACTTATTTTGCAACATCCACATAACGCTTCACATAGTCTACAAAGAAAAAAGTGCAGTTTTCTGCGATTTTTTCACTCTTTGAGGCCATATCGACCCATACACATATAGGGACACCAAGAACTTTCACGGCAGAAGCCACTCCAATATACACAACCATAACCCCAATCACTGTAGATTCTTATTATCATCGTGGTTCTTAAACCCATAAACCAATTGTCATTAATCAAAACGATATATATTAGAAGTCTGCTCTATCTCTCGTATAATATTCATAGCTTCTAAAGACCCCAGTCCGTTATCAATGAGATTACAATAGACGTTGGCATATTCATTGTAGAGATTTGTGACAAAAATACCAGGATCATCTGTGCCAAGCACTATGGGCGGTACAGACTTCCCAGCTTTACGCCACTCCATCCAGCGTTTAAGGTGGTAAGTATCAAAATTGGCATGTCGTCCAATACGAACATTGCTTGTCGGGAGTGTCTCAATCACTATCTCATGTTTACACATTACATGCAATAGAAGCAACTGAAGTTCTTCAAGCTGTTGTAAAGTAAATATTTCTGTTGGATTGACCTCTATAATCTGTTCATATCCTTGACGCTCATTATGATATTTCCAGAGCAGACAATCTACATCATTCTCAAATCTTTGAACATTTTCTGATACTAGAGCATCAAGTAATTGCTGTGCTCCTTTACCTAAATGTCCACACTGAGCACAAAGGTTCATTACCTCAGCATAACTCTCCAGAGAACCACACCTAAAAGATGAACAACGCGCATACCTCCCATAGGTATCCAGTGGATCCTCTCCACGTAAGCGCCAAGCAGATTCAAGTTTTTCAAAGAGTAGGAACCGCCATATACTTCAACTGATAATTCTTTTATGCGATGTTTTAGAGGTAAAAAGACATCATGTAACAACCCAGTGCCTTTTGACTCATTGAAAAGCAGACAATACGTAAACAGCAAATCGTCCAGGTACTCTCCTTGACGCATGTAGAACCTATTCCCGACACTTTGTTGCCAAATATGAGGATCTAGTCCAGCAGCTACAGCATGTCCTATACGATCACCTGCGTTTAGCTCACAAAACACAATAGCTTCATAAATGGCTCTAAGCCCTCCCAGCAAATGATAGAAATCCTCACCAGCATGATAGGTAAAATGTTTAAAACCTCTCTTACGCAACCAGCGAAAGATGGGGGCAAAAACCTCTGGAGGCGCATCAAATTCACTGGATGCTGCGTCAATCCCTTTAATGAGACCACCAAGTTCAGGATTATCATTACAAAAATTGAAGAGTACCTCTGCTTTGTGACTTAAATCCTTCCTAAGTTCAGCATGTCTAACACCCGTACTAGTATCATCCTTTCTTTTGATAAAATGAGCAATTAAGCTAAGCTGTACTCCTTCTGTTGCTCCAAACTTATCTTTAAACTTTCTCCAGCCATCAACAATGTCATTTACTAGTTTATGCGTATCTCGATTATTATCTTTAGGAGCAAAGCGTCCCTCAATAAATCGGAAAAGTCTTTTATCAGCATCATTTCCTGCAAGTTGAGTGAAGCGTTCAAAGTAAGACTTCTTCTCCACATACCACCGCAAATCATTCATCGTGATTTTTGGAATTGATCAAAACCAACTTGCCAAGTTTGTTGAACTATCAACTGATGAAACGCTCCTAAAATTAGGAGATAGAAGTGATACATAGAAGCAAAGGTCTTACTCTTTGTATGCTCGAGACGAGTCATAATAACTGCATGCATCAGACCCTCTATTGCCATTGAATATTCTTCGGAGTGGAAGGCTGTAGGAAGAAGAATAGCAAATGGATGGCTATTAGAGGCTCGGAATGGAAGTTTAGTCTCTAGACCCCGAGCTTCATTAAGTATTTTACAGAGCAATGTTTCACGAGAGATTAATTCATCATCCAGCAAGCTACGCGAGGTAAAACATGCCCAATAAAAGAAGCTTCTCAACAATCTTGCACAAAACAGAAGCGTTCTTATGTCCATTGCCCCAGTAAAAGGAGTCATCACCTCCTCAAATTGCTCACGCGCAAGTCCATCACGCTCTAAAGTCTCTTGTACAGTCTCGTAAATGAGATTGGGAGCAAACAGAAATTTTTGCCAAGCAACATCTGTCTCAGTCGTACCATTCAAATGAATGTGTAGTTCTTGAAAACCTTTTGTCTCCAGCATGAAATGCTCAATTTGCAACACCTTCGGGGTTGGTAATGCAGTATACCTAAGATTAGGAAGTAAGTACCTTTTGAAATATCGCAAATACTCGCCTGAAGTGGCTTCAGAATAAATCGGTTGTTCACAATGCAGTTTTGCAACCAGCAGAGGTAAAGGAGGAATCCAAGTTATTAGCTCCTGCCAATAATTCATTTCAGAAGCTTCCACCCTCACTAAGGCGCACTCTTCTCCACACTGTTTACTATTTTCTAAGAACAAGGGTCTAGTTACTAGAGCAGACAAACCATATTGAAGAAACTGAGACAGAGAAGACTCTTGGCGTTTATCTAAACTGTTGGCTAAATCAAACCTCTTCTTCATCCGATGGTAATGATCAGCTACAGTAGGTCGACTTTCTCGCTCGAGCAAAAACAGCCTTCTTGTAATGGAAGCCATATCTGGACACTGCCCTCCAACATAATCTCTCAATGAAAGTCTATCGGAAAGCAAGTGTCGGAATATAGTTTGAGAAAACTCCATAAACGTAGAGAATTATAACACGAGTCCTTTTAAGTATGTTGCTATGGCATTTAAAACAAAATACGACTAACAACAGCAAGGGTCATTCACCTATGGGATGTAGGGAAAACATTAGTTGGCACTTTTTTTACTAGAAGCTTTTATCTCTTCCAAAGCCTTTTCGTGAGTTGCTCCTTTTTTACGAGCTTTATGATATGTTTTATACCACGCTATACGCTCACTCTTTCCATTTTTTCCAAAACTAGCAACTGATGAGAGAATCTCTTCCTCTAATTCATCACAAGAATAAGAACTAAGACGCTCATACAATAAATCAGCATTTTCTCTCATTTTTTCCATCGATGTTACATCAATCTTTCTTTTGGAAATTAGTACTTTTCTCAACTCTTTATAGACAGAATAATCTTTTATCGATTGCATTGCAGTTTGCATCTCAGAAATGGGTTTCAAAAAAACAAGCAAAAGCGGACAACCTAACAACCAACTTGCAAGAGTTGGTAGAGCATGCTCATTATCCTGTTGCACTTTATTCAGATTCGCTATAAATCTGTTATCGTCTGAAATCACATTATTTAAGCTAAGACCATTAGGCAAAGATGATTCTTTCTCAGTACAAGTCTCAACAAGAACTGCGTTTAGAAACAATATGATACAACGGTGCATATAGTCTCCAAGATTTGCTATCTCAGAAGCACGGCTGATTAAAGCTATACCACGCTGCAAACGAGATAAAATTCGCCCAACCAAATGTGGTGAAAAAGACATGTCTTCAGGCACGTTTTTAACCCAACTCAGTAAGACTTCCAAAAACGCTTTATCCTTGTCCGTGAATTCTACAGAATATTGTTCATCGTCATTATCTAGTATGTCTTTGGGATTGGAATTAAACTCAGCTCCTAAACGTCCTAACAAAGGCATTGCATACGTCCTTCTAATTCCAGCACTTTTCAGAACACTAAACAAATTATTTATATTCGACAATTGGGATGTTCGTGCACATTTTAAAAGTTCACCAATTGTAGCCAATAGTCGATGAAAAGAAGCACAGACTATAGTAGACTGTTTCCAACTTGAAGTAACTACAGTTACAGGAAGATAGGCAATTGTACGTTTTAAAATGGAACTATCACGTAATTCAAAATCAATTCTCCCCTTTTGTTCACCTACCCCCTGCTTGGCTTTTCCTGCAAAACCTCTTAAGTCTAATACTCCAGAATTTTCTAACGTTGTTACGCCACCTTTCACTGCACCCTGGAGAAAAGCTATAATGTCTCCACAACACTTGCTCAGCCCACGCTCTTGCACTAGTTTTGCAAAATCAACAAAAGCATTGAATGCATCGAATTCATCGTTAGGTTTTTCACTATTCAATGAAGAGAAAACACCATTATCAGACAAAGCAAGAGGCAGTCCTATACGAATGAAGTAATCAAAGAGAAGATAAGGGTAATTCGCACTATAAATGGAATAGGTTGCAGTAAGTGCAAATAAAACAGCATTAATATTTGACTCTTGTAAAGTTGGCTGAAACTTATAAGCCCGAGAAAGTAATTTCTGCTCCTGCAGAAAGCGAAGCATCACCATCGTAGTATATCCTGGATTTGAACGAATCAAATCTATATCAGCTTCCAATACATACAATTCACTAAGAAACACATCAGTCCAAGCTTCTACCCGATTTTCTGTATAAGAATACAAAGCTGTAAGTAGACGAATTTGTGTACGAATGGGTAGACCTAGGAGAAAATTAACATAGACTTCTCTCTCTAAAGGATTCACTATGCCTAACACCTTTAGCTGCTCTTTATAAGCCTCCTCAATATTTATAGATTCATGACTAGTGGAGCTGCTAGCATCTATTTTAACATCAACATACCCTTTACCCTCAAACTTTTTCTCCAGTAAAGTTTTGAGGTAAATACGATTATTGGGTGAAAGGACTTTTTGTATATACTGCCCTTCCATTTGAGTCACCAAGTTATCGAAGGCTTTAAGGCGTTCAAGTTTCTCACCTTCGTTCACCAGCAAAGGCCTACCAAAGTTTTTCCATTGCTGCTTACGAATCGCCATCGAATAAAGATCAAAATCTCCACTCAATAAAGTTATAATCAAAGGGGTCGTAAGATATTTTCGCAAAGTCTCTAAGACTGGCCACCCCTTAAGAAAATCCACATCTATATCATCCAAAGCGATTAAAAAGGCTTTTTTGTCGAGAATTTTTAACGCACACTTAAGAAGACTATGAAAATTCTGAGCTAAATCACGTGCCCCCTTCACACGTTTCAGTCCAGATTTCATAATGTAGTCTGCATCTTGCCACTTTTCAAAGCTTGGTTCCATAACATCCAAAGTCGGAAGACCTTCTGCGAGGCTTTTTAATTGTTCTTCCCATCGTTGCCGACATACCTTTCTGCAAGAACTGACACAAACATCTTCTTTTTCAAGACGAGAAAGCACTAAGCTATTTATCTCAGCAATAATAGTTAGAAAGGGGTGCCCTTTTTCTTCTATTAGTGTTGGATCCAAAACACCTAGAATTTGAATTTTCTCATCCGCCCATTCAAGGTTTAGCAAACTCTTCATAAAAGAAGTTTTACCACTACCACGTGTTCCCAAAATTGAGATTGTGTTGTATTTAGGGATAAAATCCTCACAATTTTCGGAGCGACCTAGGGCCAAAGCAGCATCCTTAGCTTGATTTCTAATCCACTTCTTTGCACGATTAAATTCTATATGATTAATAAGATTTTTCTCCTCGAACGCACGCGCATCACCACTTTCTTTCAGTATGATAAGCGATTCTAGGTTCTTACTTTCATTTTCCATATTAAACTAATTTCTTATCAGGTAAGCATTTACTATAAACTCCCTAAACAAAAGGAAGGACATATTACGCAACGCAAAGATAAAAAAAAACACAAAAGAGACAAAGACAAAAGCATAAAATTACATCGGGGCAAGCTCACAATAATGTAGAGTCCACCAGCAAGTGCAAAATTACATTATTCTTTTATAGAACTCTTTTTGGGCGTGTTTCAAAATTAAGTTTCTGTCTGGGTATATTATTGATTTTCTTTTGTATGCTCGCAATCTTTTTTTTCGGTGTATAGTAACAAGCTTCTGAGTACTCATGCGTCGAACGATTTCTATCCAGAAACAAGACTCTCCCTTTAACTCACAACGGATGGTGTTACCCATCCAATAGGAAAGTAAACCAAAGAATAGATGCGTATCACAGCGAGTATCTGTTTTATGATAGATGAGACGAGGGTTAAGGTCGTTCTTTAACAGCTTGTTGGTGCATTCGATTTCAGTATTGTCCGTTAAACGCTAATCGGTCATTAGATCGTAAAGGTGTTACTGGTACAAAAGAAGACTCCCTGTTCTCTTTCTTCTTTGTTGGCATCTTGTTTCTCGTTTGTTCTCAACGTAGCGCGCTACGCCATTTGAGCGAACGAAAAACAAACCGCTCAACCATCCAATAAAATCTTTTCAGAATCTAATGACCGATTTGGGTTAAAACTATGGCTTAGGAACAATCAGATTGACGGATTGACCATTCGATAACTTAGTGAGAATTCTAATCGCATTCGGATCAGAATGTTTAACGAGATTCCCCGTCAGTCGTTGTTCACCATCAGGCAAATAACGCACATTGTCTCGAGCATAGTCGATTCCTCTCGCCTTAAGTGTAAAAGTTACTGTACTATCAGGAGATACCTGACAATTGAGCACCTGTACATAACTAGTAGCGGGATGATCTCTATCTTTTGACATGAGGAAACTCAGGGATTTACCAGCTTTCTGCTTTTTGCAGTATATTTGACAGTAAACAGCGATACCTGCTTCATATCAAACACTCCATACGGAGCTGAAATCTGATCAAGTTCCGAGACTTTTACCTTGAGAGTATAGGTCTTCCCCTCTCCCTTGAAAGTAAAAGTATGTGTCCCTGGTTTGTAGCCCTCAGCAGTAATCGAGATACGATTTCCTGAGATCTGTACTTTGAAACCAGCGACTTGTCCTTCTTGTTTCAGAGTTCCCTTGAAATTTTCAAGAGTAACACTCACAACATTTCCTGGACTGACACTCACCTCTGACTGAGAGAAGTGAATATTTACTGGAGGCTGATGAGGAGTAATAGGATCATCCTTATCACATGAGTACAAGGAAAACCCCAGCACCATCATCAGCATCACAGCAAGATTTTTAAGCATCTTATTCATAACTGTATATGTTTTTTAGAGTTAAGCCAGACTCCAAAGACCAAACGATCTCTGAAGTCTGACTGTTTTTGTTTATTGGTTGAGATCATAGCCTATTTCATAGAGCTGATCATTACCAGAGAGAATCCTAACGATCAAGCGACCGCCTCTACGATTTGCATCGAGAGTAAGTTGCTTGCCACTAGGAGTGAGTGGAACGAGTTCCGAAGTCGGAGTTGCCTGCCAGTAGTAGCGATAGATCGGAGTTTCTGATACAAATTCAGTAGGATTTACATCCATCCAAATCAGATCAAAAGCCTGACCTCCTCTAAACTGAGAAAATCCTTTCAGATAAGGGGTTATAGCCTCATCTTCGTTAAAGTTCTCAGTCATAAAGGTTGCTTTCTTAGCTTCTGAATCAAGCTTACCTTGAGCTATTGCAATGATCTCATAGCGATACTCTTGTCCAGGACTAAGATTACCAAGCTCCACACGTGGAACTTGAGTAACGATAGGATCTCCAAGGATTTGATCAGCTTGATAAAGCTTGATCTGCCAGCTCGTTGCTGAGCCTGCATCCCAAGTCAATATCGCCTCTCTTTGTCCAGTAAGCACCTTTACCTCATCTACTCCAGGAGTATTGGCTACAAAGACTGCTATCAAGGTTTCATCTTTCTCCACGGTATAGGTCAGTTTCGCAGTAGTTCCAACTCGCGTTCCCTTACCATTTCCCAGCGGGAAAAGACATATCCCTCGTTAGCTCGTGCTTCCAAGAGCACTTTTGTGCCTTGATCTGCAGTGATACTCGTTTGAGTTTCCCCATTGATCGACACCGTTCCGCTTCCATCAGTACTTACCATAACCCTCAGAGTTGCCTTAGCAGGAGCATTCTTGTCAAAGACTGCTATCAAGGTTTCATCTTTCTTCACGGTATAGGTCAGTTTCGCAGTAGTTCCAACTTGCGTTCCATCACTATTTTTCCAGTGAGAAAAGATATATCCCTCGCTAGCTCGTGCTTCCAAAGACACTCCCGTACCTTGATCTACAGTGATACTCGTTTGAGCTTTCTCATTGATCAAGACACTTCCACTTCCATCAGCACTTACTCCGACACTCAGAGTTGCCTTAGTAGGAGCTTTCCGCTCAAAGACCGCCTCCAGAGAGAGACTTCTCTTAACATCAACTCCAGCCCTAAGCGTACCATCGCTCAGCACATCATAATACAGCCTACTGGGATCAGTATGAAAATCTGCATACCTTTCCGTCAGCTCATCGGTCTTCTGAGAGAACAACTGATTTACTCCATCAATTCTCCATCCCACAAAAGACGCATTCGCCTTAGGCTTGACATAGAGTGTCATACGACTGTCTGAAATAGCACGCTGTGAGTTCTCGACAGCATCAAAGCTATCCTCCCAAGAAGTCGATACTGCAACTTCACCAAGTGAAGCATCACTTGATCTCACAGTAACCAGCTTGCGAGCCTGAGTCAGTGTCACGATAAACTCCTCATCAGTACTCACCAGGTAGTCTACCACTAGAGATCTAAAGACTCATGTGGAGAAGCATTGCCTATTTGAGTTTCTCCTATCCGATAGAGTACCTTTCCCTTGTTGGTCACGACACTATGGATAGTATAGAGCTCATCAGAATCTTCGACAATATCAACCTTGACTTTTGCCTTTTTCCCATAGAGAGGTCGGGCTTCATCAAGACGTTTTCCATCGATGAGTATTTGTACCTTACCAGGAGCAGTGACTGCTGGAGTGTAGGGCTTCCCTGAGCTATAGCCATCTAGGACAGCAATATTGCTCGAGAGAGAGAGTAGCTCCTCCTCCTCTGATCGATCACTCGGATATAGGTAAAATAACCTTTCCCTTCAGATTCATTCGACAAATAACGGGGAGGAACTACTGCTATAGCACGAGAAGAAATACGCACGGTAAAGTCTAGACTATCAATCCCCTTTGAATTTGGATCGGAATTAGTTGCTTCAGTATGAGGATAGCGCTGAGCAATAGCTCTCATCTGAGCGATACTAACTCCTTTGCCAAAGTCATAGTCTCCTCCCATATCCACAGATTCTCTCATGTCATAGGGAGCATCTGGAGTTGGCATCCGATAGTCAATAGTCATATTTGAGCCACGGATTCCCGTTTCCCTTGAGCAGGATCCTGTACGGTGATATAGTCATTGAGCTGACGATCATCAGTGATCCGATACTCATAAAAGGCATTGATAGACTCTCTTGCCATCTTGAGCTCTGTGAGCGAAGTAGGCAGAGTAGCTACCCTTCTCGGATCGAGCTCAAAGTCAGCACCTTTGCTATGGAGCATCGGCACATTGTAGGGAATCACCACAAGTTTTAATCTTTGAAATTCCCCAACCTTATCCATATAGTCAAGATGAATCATAACAGTACCTCTCGGATCCAATATGGGATCTATTTTAACAACAGGATTTGTTCCACCTCCTATCCAATTGGAGAACCGGGAAAATCTACTCATATCTACGTAGATCGATCCCCCATTTTTGACATAGACATATCCTCTCCAATCATTCAGATAGTTTAGGACTTCTGCCTTGAGGGTATCTCCAGGATTGACCAGTACTGCCGGATCGAGATGATCACTGATGTTAGCTCTTGGCTGTGCATTCAGTACTACTGAGCACATCATGAGCATAAGCAACATCCCAAAAACTCGGATAAAATTTTTCTTTTTCATAATCGTAGGTATTTATTTAGTTATCTTTTCATCTTGGATCTGAGCTCAGAGTGAGCATCAGATTTTTAGCATGATTGTAGTTTACTTTTGCCAGAAAAATCAAGTTCGAATGCATAGGATGTATAGATGTTTCTATATTGTCTTACTGATTGGTAAATGATTACTTTATCAAAGATTTTCGCTTGATTCGTACTCCCCAGCTTGTATATGTCCAAAGGATTTTTCGTCATGATACATCTTATGAAAGCGAACGTTTTTAGCCCATTTATGGCGTTTGTTCAGTTTAAGAACATTCGTAATTGTCTTTTCATGTTCCGGGTCACATTTCAAACCAAAATAGATGTCGGTTATTCGGCCAGGAATTTTTATGGGATGATAACCGCCACGAGCATTACAATCAAAATAGATGAGCCGCAGTTCAGACTCATTCTTCCAACAAGTAGCTTTTGTTGAGAATACTCTTCTATAACACTCATCATTGATAGAGGACAAATCAAAAGTATTATAATCGACATCTAGTAAACAAGAAAAGGAGGACTCTTCATTTGGTAATTTGTGGCAATTGATTTTGTACTTTATACAGACACCTCTATGGGAATCAGCGTAATGGGACCACAATAAGATATCCTCTTCACGGTTACCGTCATCACTACGAAGTGTAAAACAAGTTACCTTCAAACATTCCTTAAAGACCTTTTCCAGGGCTTCGTTGTTACCTGGAAGTAGTTCGATAGGACAATCAAAAGGGTCATTGAAAAAAGAAGGAGGGGCTAGTCTAATTTCTCCATTAATAAGAGTTCTAAACAGATACTCTGAACAGCTAATAAATTTGTAGGCAATGATGTTACGTTTTCTCTTTGGTTCATTGCCAAGTTCATTTCTCAGCTGCGTTAATATACTCTTTCTTAAACTAATATCATCTGTCATTATTTGGGATTATATTATCAGGTTGTGAGGAAAGTAGTAATAAATTACATGGCTATCGAAAAAACACTCCCCACCAAGTGGAGGACTCAGTGAGGAGTGTCGGGAGGTTTAGCCCACAAGGGGCGAGATGTGAGAGAGATTAGTCTTCAGACTTCTCATCAGTGTTACGCTGATAGTCATCGATATCGCCAACCACGATGCGGTTGAATTCGCGGAGACCGGTACCGGCAGGGATGAGGTGACCACAGATCACATTTCCTTCATACCTTCGAGATAGTCGGTCTTACCAGAGATGGCGGCTTCGTTGAGTACCTTGGTGGTTTCTTGGAAGGACGCTGCAGACATAAACGACTTGGTTTGAAGTGCAGCACGTGTGATACCTTGCAAAATCTGAGTAGAAGTGGCTGGCATAGCATCACGTACAACAACAGGTTTGAGGTCATGACGCTTGAGCTGTGAGTTTTCATCACGAAGCTTGCGAGCGGTCACAATCATACCCTTCTTCATAGTTTCAGAGTCACCTGCGTCAGTCACAACTTTCTTACCCCAGATGCGATCGTTCTCTTCTGCAAAGTCGTTTTTGTCGACGATTTGAGATTCGAGGAAACGCGTGTCACCGGCTTCGTTGATTTGCACTTTGCGCATCATCTGACGAACGATAACTTCGAAGTGTTTGTCGTTGATTTTTACACCCTGCAAACGATATACGTCTTGTACTTCGTTGACAATGTATTCTTGAACGGCAGTGGGCCCTTGGATGGCGAGGATGTCACCTGGAGTGATGCTACCATCGGAGAGAGGTGTACCAGCGCGAACGTAGTCGTTCTCTTGCACCAAGATTTGCTTGGAGAGGGGCACGAGGTATTTCTTGATTTCACCGAGTTTGGGAGGTGACGATGATTTCGCGATTACCACGTTTGACAGTACCCATAGTGATTTCACCGTCGATTTCAGAAACGACTGCAGGGTTGGATGGATTGCGCGCCTCGAAGAGTTCGGTTACACGAGGCAAACCACCCGTGATGTCGCCTGCAGAACCTACAACACGAGGAATCTTGACGATGACATCACCTGCTTTGAGCACTTGTTGGTCTTCAACTGCCAAGTGACCATTGATGGGGAAGTTGTAGGTGCGGAGGGTTTCACCACTTTCGTTGACGATGTGTGCGGTGGGCACTACGCCACGTTCCTTAGATTCAGTGATGATGCGTTCACGAAGACCAGTGGCTTCGTCTTCTTCCACACGATAGGTGACACCTTCTTTCACATCTTCGAAGATGATGCGACTGCCACTTCGGTAACGATAACGGCATTGAAGGGGTCCCACTTAGCCACAACAGTTCCTTTGGTGAGGCTTTGTCCATCGTTGACGAAGAGCTGTGAACCATAAGGCACGTTTTGAGTGGAGAGAATGATGCCAGTGTTCTCGTTGATGAAGCGGACTTCAGCAAGACGAGAAACTACCACCTTGCCAGGTGTGCCATCATCACCCATCACGTCTACAGTGCGGAGTTCGTCGAATTCGGCACGGCAATCGCTCTTGGCTACGATGGTGGCATTGGCAGCAGCACCACCAGCGATACCACCGGCGTGGAACGTACGGAGTGTGAGCTGTGTACCAGGTTCACCGATGGATTGTGCAGCGATGACACCGACAGCTTCACCTTTTGTACCATCTTAGAAGTGGAGAGGTTGCGGCCGTAGCATTTCATACATACACCGTGACGGCTTTCGCAGGTGAGCACAGAACGGATTTCCACTTCGTCGATACCTGCTGCTTCAATAGATGCAGCGATGGACTCGGTGATTTCTTCACCACTGTGCACGAGGATATGTCCGTCTTCGGGATGTGCGATGTCGTGAACGGACACGCGACCGAGGATACGTTCTGCGAGAGAAGAAACGATTTCTTCACCATTCTTCAATGCAGTGCAAACAAGTCCGCGGAGTGTGCCGCAGTCTTCTTCGTTGATGATGACATCGTGAGAAACGTCTACAAGACGACGAGTGAGGTAACCTGCGTCGGCCGTCTTCAAAGCGGTATCCGCAAGACCCTTACGCGCACCGTGGGTGGAGATAAAGTACTCCAACACGGACATACCTTCCTTAAAGTTAGAAAGGATGGGGTTTTCAATCGTAGAACGAGTGTCGGCACCAGCTTTTTGAGGTTTTGCCATCAAACCACGCATACCGGCAAGCTGTGCAATCTGATCGGCACTACCACGCGCACCAGAGTCGAGCATCATGAAGACGGCGTTGAAACCTTGGTCGGCTTCGGTCATTTGCTTCATGAGGGTGCTCTTGATGTCGCTGTTTACCTTTGTCCAGGTGTCGATGACTTGGTTGTAACGTTCGTTGTCGGTGATGAAACCCATACCATAGTCACCCATGATTTGTTCGATGCGATCATTACCGGCTTTGACGATTTCGGCTTTTTCCTTAGGAATGATGATATCGTCGAGGTTGAACGACAAACCACCTTCGTATGCTTTGCGATAACCGAGGTTCTTGATGCCATCGAGGAATTCGCAAGCGCGAGTCATACCAACGCATTTGATGACCTTGGTGATGATGTCGCGGAGGGACTTCTTGGAGATGATGGTGTTGACGAAACCTACTTCTGCAGGGATGACTTCATTGACAATGACACGTCCCACAGATGTTTCTACCAAGTGACGAATGGGGAGACCGCTCTCGTTGATGTCGTCTACCAACACTTTGACAGGGGCGTGCATAGCCACCTTGCCTTCGTTGTAAGCCACGATAGCTTCTTCGGGGGCCGTAGAAGGTCAAGCCTGTTCCCTTGGCACCGGGACGAAGTTTGGAGATGTAGTAGAGACCGAGCACCATGTCCTGCGAAGGCACGGTGATAGGTGCACCGTTGGCAGGGTTGAGGATATTGTGGCTCTGGAGCATGAGCATTTGCGACTCCAAGATGGCTTCATTGGAAAGGGGAAGGTGGACAGCCATTTGGTCACCGTCGAAGTCGGCGTTGAACGCAGTACATGCCAAGGGGTGGAGCTGAATGGCTTTACCTTCAATCATCTTGGGCTGAAAGGCCTGGATGGAGAGACGGTGAAGCGATGGTGCACGGTTGAGGAACACGGGGTGACCTTTCATGACGAGTTCGAGGATGTCCCAAACGATGGGATCACGACGATCGACGATTTTCTTCGCACTCTTCACGGTCTTGACGATGCCGCGTTCGATGAGTTTGCGAATAACGAAAGGTTTGTAGAGTTCTGCTGCCATGAGTTTGGGCAGACCGCATTCTCCCATTTTGAGTTCGGGACCTACCACGATTACGGAACGACCAGAATAGTCGACACGCTTACCGAGGAGGTTCTGACGGAAACGTCCTTGCTTCCCCTTCAATGAGTCTGAAAGTGACTTGAGGGGGCGGTTGCTCTCACTCTTCACTGCGCTGCTCTTGCGGCTGTTGTCGAAGAGGCTATCCACTGCTTCTTGAAGCATACGCTTTTCGTTGCGGAGGATGACTTCGGGTGCCTTGATTTCGAGCAGACGTTTGAGACGGTTGTTGCGGATGAGCACACGGCGATAAAGGTCGTTCAAGTCGGAAGTGGCGAAACGACCACCATCGAGTGGCACGAGTGGACGCAACTCGGGAGGAGTGACGGGGATGATTTTTCATAATCATCCACTCGGGTTTGTTGCGATCTTTGGATGCGCGGAATGATTCTACAACTTGAAGACGCTTGAGAGCATCGTTCTTTTTGGCTACAGAACCATCATTGTTGGCGCGGTCGCGAAGTTCATACGAAAGACTGTCGAGGTCGATGCGTTGCAAGAGGTCGAGAATGGCTTCTGCACCCATCTTTGCAATGAACTTGTTGGGATCGGTATCTTCGAGATATTGATTGTCGCGGGGGAGCTTTGACAAAGCTTCGAGATATTCATCTTCAGTGAGGAGATCGTTTACAGCGAAATCGTCAGCAAGAGCACCAGGTTGAACCACAACATAGCGTTCGTAATAGATGATTTGATCGAGCTTCTTTGTGGGAATACCCAAGAGGTAACCCATCTTGTTGGGGAGTGAACGGAAATACCAGATGTGTGCAACGGGGACAACGAGCTGGATGTGTCCGGCGCGCTCACGACGCACCTTTTTCTCAGTCACTTCAACACCACAACGGTCGCAGACGATGCCTTTATAACGGATGCGCTTATATTTCCGCAGTGGCATTCGTAGTCCTTGGTTGGACCGAAAATGCGTTCGCAGAAAAGGCCATCGCGCTCGGGCTTATAGGTGCGATAGTTGATGGTTTCGGGTTTCAATACTTCACCATAGGAGTTCTCCTGAATTTCTTCAGGAGAAGCCAAGCCTATGGTAATCTTGGTGAAATTAGTTTTTATCTTTCTGTCTGTCTTGAAAGCCATAACTAAAATATATGTGGGTAAGAAAGATGCTGTTGATTAGTCGAGCGAGATGCTAAGACCGAGACCACGGAGTTCGTGGAGCAACACGTTGAGTGATTCGGGGATACCTGGTGTAGGCATGGGATCACCTTTGACGATTGCTTCGTAGGCCTTGGAACGTCCTGTAACATCATCGGATTTGATAGTGAGGATTTCTTGAAGCACGTGGCTGGCACCGAAGGCTTCAATTGCCCAGACTTCCATTTCTCCGAAACGCTGACCACCAAATTGGGCTTTACCACCGAGGGGTTGCTGTGTGATGAGGGAGTAGGGTCCGATAGAACGCGCGTGCATCTTGTCTTCTACCATGTGACCGAGTTTGAGCATATAGGTCACACCTACGGTTGCCTTTTGGTCGAACTCTTCACCAGTTGCTCCATCGTAAAGCTGAGTTGCGCAATAGCGTGGGAGTCCGGCTTTGTCAGTCCATTCGCAGAGATCTTCGAGATGAGCACCGTCGAAGATGGGGGTAGCGAACTTGAGACCGAGTTTCTTACCTGCGTAACCCAATACTGCTTCAAACACCTGACCGATGTTCATACGAGAGGGCACACCGAGAGGGTTGAGCACGATGTCTACGGGAGTACCATCAGCAAGGAATGGCATGTCTTCTTGACGCACGATTTTGGATACGATACCCTTGTTACCGTGGCGACCTGCCATCTTATCACCGACACCAATCTTACGCTTCTTAGCGATGTAGACTTTTGCCATTTGGATAATGCCGCTGGGAAGTTCGTCACCAATGGTGATGGCGTACTTTTCGCGCATGCGTTTGGCATCGAGTTCGTTGAACTTGCGGAGATAGTTGATGACCAGTGCACGGATCATTCCGTCAATGCGAGCATCACCTGTCCAGTTTCCAACTCGAGTGCGGTGAAGTCGAGGGTGGCAAGAAGGCTCTTAGAGAATTTCGCTCCCTTAGCCACTACTTCTGCACCGATGTTGTCTTTTACACCAAGTGAGGTGTAGTCTTTGGTGAGCGCAACGAGTTTATCGAGCATGATGCTCTTCAATTCGTTGGTTTCGTTGTCAAACTTGGTGTCGATTTTCTCAAGACGTTCTTTGTCCTTGAGTTTTTCGGCACGAGAAAGTTTGTGTACACGGCTGAAGAGTCGCTTATTGATGACAACACCAGAGAGGGATGGATTGGCTTTCAAAGAGGCATCTTTCACATCGCCGGCTTTTTCACCGAAGATGGCACGAAGCAGCTTTTCTTCTGGTGTGGGATCGCTTTCTCCCTTAGGAGTGATTTTACCAATGAGGATGTCGCCAGGAACGATGCGAGCTCCTACACGAACAATACCATTTTCGTCGAGATCCTTCGTTGCGTCTTCTGACACGTTGGGGATGTCGTTGGTAAGTTGCTCCATACCACGCTTGGTTTCACGCACTTCGAGTGAGTACTCATCTACGTGAACGGAGGTGAGGATGTCTTCGCGAACCATGCGTTCGTTAAGTACGATAGCATCTTCATAGTTGTATCCCTTCCAAGGCATATATGCAACGAGGAGGTTGCGACCGAGTGCTAGTTCACCATCTTCAGTAGCATAACCTTCTGTGAGGATGTCTCCAGCCTTGACGCGTTGACCTTTATCGCAGATGGGACGAAGGTCGATGGTCATGTTTTGGTTGGTGCGGCGGAACTTGGGGATGTTGTATTCAACAGTTGCGGGTTCGAAAGCAACAAATTCTTCATCTTCCGTACGATCGTAGGTGATGACGATTTTGGTTGCATCTACATAGTCAATAACACCATCGCGCTCTGCAGTAACCATGGTACGGCTGTTTCGCAGACTTGCTTCTCAATACCAGTTCCCACAATTGGTGCTTCAGAACGGATGAGAGGCACAGCCTGACGCATCATGTTAGATCCCATGAGTGCGCGGTGAGCGTCGTCGTGTTCCAAGAAGGGAATCAAAGCTGCTGCGATTGAGGCAATCTGCTGTGGTGCTACGTCCATCAATTGCACTTCTGAAGGGGCTACTACGGGGTAGTCAGCGTCTTGACGACTCTTGACGGTTTTGCGAATGAAGCTACCATCTTCGTTCAAAGGTGCATTACCTTGACCGATGATTTTGCCTTCTTCTTCTTCTGCACTGAGATATACAGCTGTGGTGTTGTCGAGATTTACTTTGTAGATGTCGTTGCCTTCTGCATCCTTCTCACCGCTGTTTTCAATGACGCGATAAGGAGTTTCGATGAAGCCGAGATCATTGATTTGCATAAACGCAAAGTGAAGAAATCAAACCGATGTTTGGACCTTCAGGACTTTCAATCGGACAGAGACGACCATAGTGGGTATAGTGCACGTCGCGCACTTCGAAACCAGCACGTTCACGAGACAAACCTCCAGGACCGAGTGCAGAAAGACGACGCTTGTGGGTCACTTCTGCCAAGGGGTTAGTTTGGTCCATGAATTGTGACAATGCGTTCGTACCGAAGAACGAGTTGATCACACTAGAAATGGTCTTTGCGTTGATGAGCTCTACGGGAGTGAAGACTTCGTTGTCACGAACATTCATTCGCTCGCGGATGGTGCGACTCATACGTGCCAAACCGATAGAGAATTGGTTGGAAAGTTGTTCTCCAACGGTGCGCACACGACGATTGGACAAGTGGTCGATGTCGTCTACTTGTGCTTTTGAGTTAATGAGTTCAACAAGATACTTGATGATTTCAACGATGTCTTCGCGAGTCAAAACGCGTACGTCGAAGTCTGTGTCAAGACCGAGTTTTTTGTTGATGCGGTAACGACCTACATCTCCCAAATCATAACGCTTTTCTGAGAAGAAGAGGTTGTTGATGACTTCGCGAGCACTGGCTTCATCAGCAGGATCAGAGTTACGGAGCTGACGGTAGATGTACATCACAGCTTCACGCTCTGAGTTCGTAGCATCCTTTTGGAGGGTGTTGAAGATGATGGAGTAGTCGCTATTTGAAGTTTCCTCATGGTGCAACAAGATGGTGTCTACACCAGACTCGAGGATGTCGTTGATGATGTCTTCATCCAACACAGTTTCACGTTCTACGATGATTTCGGAACGCTCGATGGAAACAACTTCACCAGTGTCTTCGTCTACGAGATCTTCTACCCAAGTACGCACGACGCGACCTGCTACTTTTCGACCAACTACTTTCTTGAGGTTGCTACTAGTAACTTTGACTTCCTCTGCAAGGTTGAAAAGAAGGAGAATGTCTTTATCGTTAGCATAACCAATGGCGCGCAACAATGTAGTAACAGGTAATTTCTTCTTACGATCGATGTAAGCATACATCACGCTGTTGATGTCAGTGGCAAATTCAATCCAGCTTCCCTTGAAAGGAATGATACGTGCACTGTAAAGTTGTGAACCATTTGCATGTACACTTGAGCCAAAGAACACACCAGGAGAACGGTGCAACTGAGATACAACGACGCGTTCAGCACCATTGATGATGAACGTACCATTCTCGGTCATATAAGGAATAGGACCGAGGAAAACGCTTTGCTCTACAGTTTCAAATTCTTCGTGATCAGGATCGGTGCAGAACAACTTGAGTTTTGCACGAAGGGGCACACTGTAGGTGAGTCCGCGTTCTAAGCACTCTTCGATGCTATAACGAGGCGCATCGATGTAGTAGTCCAAAAACTCAAGTACGAAGTTGTTGCGGGTGTCTGCAATAGGGAAGTTCTCCGCAAACACCTTGTACAAGCCGTCGTTCTTACGTTGCTCAAAAGGAGTGTCTAATTGAAGAAACTCCTTGAATGATTTCAACTGGACGTCGAGGAAATCGGGGTACGGCATCGGATTGTTTACCGATGCGAAGTTAACGCGATTATTGATTACTTGCGACATTCTGAAGTCTTTATCTTTAATTATTATTGGTGACCACAAGTGGGTATCAGCCGCTTGAGACCTAAGTCCTGCGAAATGCAGTGTACGCAAAACGACTCGTTGAGAAATGTTTTTGCACTGGAAACACCATCACTCCGCGATAAGACACAAAAAGGTTAAGAACCCTCTACCAGAGGATCCTTAACCGTATTCCCTTTAGGGGAGGTAGACTTGGATTAAGCAAGTTCTACTTCAGCACCAGCTTCTTCGAGAGCCTTCTTCAGTGCTTCAGCTTCTTCCTTGCCTACGCCTTCCTTAACCTTGCTAGGTACACCGTCAACGATGTCCTTAGCTTCCTTCAAACCGAGACCGCAAGCTTCCTTCACTGCCTTAACGACTTGGAGCTTAGCAGCACCAGCGCTCTTGAGGACAACGTCGAAAGAGCTCTTTTCTTCAGCGGCAGCAGCACCAGCTGCACCAGGAGCAGCAACAGCAACAGCTGCAGCGGCGGGTTCAATACCGTACTCTTCCTTGAGGACAGTTGCGAGTTCGTTTACTTCTTTTACAGTAAGATTTACAAGTTCTTCTGCAAGGGCTTTGATATCTGCCATAATTGTATGTATTTATTGATTATGTTTTGAGTGAATACATTTGCATCTTACAAGTCAATGCGGCGATACAAATGAGGAGCTTGATTTGCAATAGCTTGTTTCGCTATGCACAAGCATTAAGCGTTCTTCTTGCCGATAGTTTCAAGCACACCGTGAATAGTTGAACCTGCGCTGGTGAGTGCAGAGATAACATTCTTGGCGGGACTTTGGAGGAGAGATACCACTTCGGCGATAACTTCGTTCTTGCTCTTGATTGCGCAGAGAGCATCGAGTTGGTTAGCACCTACGTAGAAACCTTCTTCTGCGTATGCAGCCTTGAGTGCAGGAATACCAGTTGCCTTACCAGCTTCTTTGATGAGCTTAGCAGGAACGTTAGCAGTGTTGCAGAACATTACAGCAGTAGTTCCTTTGAGCACAGAACGAGTGGGCTGAAGTCAACATCTGCCTTGTCGAAAGTCTTTTCGAGCAAAGTATTCTTTACAACTACCATTTTGATGCCTTCAGCGAAGCACTTGCGACGCAAGTTGCTAGTAGCTTCAGCATTCAAACCCGTTACGTCAACGAGGTAGAAGTGCGCATATTCTTTAAGTTGTTCACCGAGACGCTCGATGATAAGGGCTTTATCTTCTTTTCTCATGATGCGATAACAAATTAGGCTTCTTCAACTGACTTGGGGTCAATCTTGACACCCTTGCTCATGGTGGAAGAAAGATAAATACTCTTTACATATGTACCCTTGGCAGCAGCAGGCTTCAACTTCATAATAGCAGAGATGAATTCCTTGGCATTGCCAATCATCTTCTCAGTATCGAAAGAAACCTTACCAATGGAAGCGTGGATAATACCAGCTTTGTCCACCTTGAAGTCGATCTTACCAGACTTAACTTCGCGAACAGCCTTAGCAACGTCCATGGTTACAGTACCACTCTTGGGGTTAGGCATGAGGCCACGAGGACCGAGGACTCGGCCGAGTGCACCAATCTTACCCATGATGGCAGGCATCGTGATGATTACATCGATGTCAGTCCAACCACCTTTGATCTTTCAATGTATTCGTCAAGACCTACGTAGTCAGCACCAGCTTCCTTAGCACTAGCCTCTTGATCAGGAGTGCAAAGGCAGAGTACGCGTACAGACTTACCAGTACCATGAGGAAGCGCAACAACGCCGCGCACCATTTGGTTGGCTTTACGAGGGTCAACGCCGAGACGTACGTCGATATCGAGGGATGCGTCAAACTTGGTAGTAGTGATTTCCTTTACCAAGCTGCAAGCTTCAGCAAGTGAATAAGCCTTGCCAGCTTCAACCTTCCCTGCTACCAACTTTTGATTTTTAGTAAGTTTACTCATTGTTCAGAAATTGGATTAATGAATTAAGCGGGAAAGTCACCCTTAACTGTGATACCCATACTGCGTGCAGTACCTGCAACGAGGCGCATAGCAGACTCAACAGTGAAGCAGTTGAGGTCGGGCATTTTATCTTCTGCGATAGCCTTAACCTGATCCCAAGTAATTTCAGCGATCTTATTACGGTTAGGCTGAGCGGAACCACTCTTTTTCTTGGCAGCTTCCAACAATTGAATTGCCACAGGAGGAGTCTTTACGATGAAAGAGAAGCTCTTGTCAGAGTAGTAAGTGATTACTACGGGAAGAACCTTACCAGCTTTCTCCTGAGTACGGGCGTTGAACTGCTTGCAGAAGTCCATGATATTGATACCCTTGGAACCGAGAGCGGGCCTACAGGAGGACTTGGATTCGCAGCACCACCTTTAATTTGGAGCTTGATTTGTCCAGCAATTTCTTTTGCCATTGTGATTATACTTATTGATGATATTGAATGAGAGGATATAGATTTGCGTAACCGAATCTATTATTCCTTCTCGACTTGCATAAAACCAAGTGTCAGTGGTTGTGAACGACCGAACACCATAACGGATACAGTAACAGTTTTCTTCTCTTTGTTGACCTCTTGGACAACTCCTGAGAAACCACTGAAAGGACCGTCTTTGACCTTCACGCTATCGTTAACTTCGTAAGGAACAACCATCTCTGCCGGTTCGGTGTCGAGATCGTCCGCTTTACCAAGAATACGATTCATTTCGCTGGTTCGCAGAGGTTCGGGATTATCCGTACCTCCTAAAAATCCAAGGCAGTTGGGAGTGCTTCTGAGAATATGAGCAATTTCGCCCACCAGGTGTGCTTCTACAAGAACATAACCCGGCAGATAGTTTCTTTCCTTTACAACGCGTTTAGAGCCTTGCATTTGGTAAACCTTCTCTGTCGGGATCAATACTTGCGCTACGAAACCACCAAGCTGACCATTTTTAATTTCAGCATCGATGTACTCCTTTACCTTGGCTTCCTTTCCACTTACGGCACGCATTACGTACCACTTAAATTTTTCGTCAGCCATAAGGTGAGTATTATTTTCGTTGGTAGACAAAGTTCATAATCGTTTCAAAAAGCTTATCTTCCGCGAAGACTACAATTGCAATGATTATGGAAGCAATGAGCACTACAATTGCGCTATGCGTCATCTCCTTGCGTGTAGGCCAAGTGGTATTATGCGCTAATTCTGAATACGAATCTTTGCAGTATTTGATAATCCGATTCATTTTTCTTCTTATTGGCACGGGAAGAGAGGCTCGAACTCCCGACACCTGGTTTTGGAGACCAGTGCTCTACCAACTGAGCTATTCCCGTAAAGTGGTCTCCAGCTCCGAAGAACCGGAGACCTATTCGAAATCTTTTTAGCCTAAGCAGCTAAGCAGAAATTAGTCGAGGATTTCGGTGATTTGACCAGAACCAACTGTGCGACCACCTTCACGGATAGCGAAGCGGAGACCTACGTTGAGAGCTACAGCGTAGATGAGGTTTACAGTGATTTCCACGTTGTCACCAGGCATTACCATTTCAACGCCTTCGGGGAGAATGATCTCACCGGTGCAGTCCATGGTACGGAGGTAGAACTGAGGACGGTACTTGTTACCGAATGGAGTGTGACGACCACCTTCTTCCTTCTTGAGGACGTAGATAGAAGCCTTGAAAGACTTGTGAGGTTTGATAACACCAGGGTGAGTGATAACCATACCACGCTTGATTTCTTGCTTGTCGATACCACGGAGGAGGAGACCTACGTTGTCACCAGCTTCACCTTGATCGAGGAGCTTGCGGAACATTTCCACACCAGTTACAACAGACTTCTTGTCTTCACCGAGACCGAGGATTTGAACTTCGTCACCAACCTTAACGATACCAGTTTCCACACGACCAGTAGCAACAGTACCACGACCAGTGATAGAGAACACGTCTTCAACAGGCATCAAGAAGGGTTTATCGCGATCGCGAGGAGGTTCTTGAATCCATTCGTCAACAGCGTTCATGAGGTTCATTACGCTTTCAACACCCTTAGCATCACCGTTGAGTGCACCGAGAGCAGTACCGCGGATGATAGGAGTATCTTCTTCGAATTCGTATTGACCGAGGAGGTCTTGCATATCCATTTCAACGAGTTCGAGCATTTCTTCATCTTCAACGAGGTCGCACTTATTGAGGAACACAACGAGACGAGGAACGTTTACCTGACGAGCGAGAAGGATGTGCTCGCGAGTCTGAGGCATAGACCGTCAGTTGCAGCAACTACAATGATAGCACCGTCCATTTGCGCAGCACCAGTTACCATGTTCTTCACATAGTCGGCGTGACCTGGGCAGTCTACGTGTGCGTAGTGACGCTTCGCAGTTTCGTATTCAACGTGAGCAGTGTTAATAGTGATACCACGTTCCTTTTCTTCAGGAGCGTTGTCGATTTGGTCGAAAGACTTAGCTTCAGAAAGACCAGCATCAGCAAGCACCTTAGTGATAGCAGCAGTAAGAGTAGTCTTACCGTGGTCAACGTGACCGATAGTACCAATGTTCACGTGCGGCTTGGTACGCTCGAAATGTTCTTTTGCCATTGTAGTTATTGTTAGATTGTTAAATCAGATACTGAAAAAGACTGGAGAAAAAGAGTATCACCCTCCCCAATCTCTATGAGAGCTGTTAGTGAGACTTGAACTCACGACCTCTTCCTTACCAAGGAAGTGCTCTACCGCTGAGCTATAACAGCATTCCCAAATTTAGAGCGGAAAACGGGGCTCAAACCCGCAACCCCCAGCTTGGAAGGCTAGTGCTCTATCAATTGAGCTATTTCCGCAGTCCCCGACCTTAGCGGGTGTGGGTAGTGATGGATTCGAACCACCGAAGGCGTAAGCCAGCAGATTTACAGTCTGCCCCATTTGGCCACTCTGGTAACTACCCAGTCGAAATCAGATTAGCACAGCAAAACAGCGCGTATTTCCGATTTCGAGTGCAAAGGTAGGCATAAATTTCAAACCTACAAATTTTTCCACGCTTTTTTTTCGCTTCATCCGCGATTTTCTTTGTTTTTACTCAATTCGCGGCGCGCTACATCCACGCAAAGATCCACGGCTTCCTCAAAAGTGTCGGCTATTTTCTCCACATGGATTGTGCGACCCACAACCACGACATTGAGTCGAGCTTCTTTGTTCTTGGCGGTTTCTGGTTTCACCACCTCAAGCGTCAATTCTGCTCGCTGCACGCCTTCGTGCTTTTTGAGCTTTTCTACCTTCTTTTCTACGTATGCCACGAGCTTTTCCGTAGCAGTAAACTTGTTGGTGTTTAATTTGAATTCCATGGTGTCCTCCTTTTCTTTAAGTGAATGGACTGTAGATGCCAATCATAATATGTGACATCCTTTCTTCAATGGCGAATATAAGGACTTTCACAACAACGGCCAAACTTTTTCGGCACTTTTTTGGGGATTAAGATTGTTTTTTCTGTCGCGGATGTGCTTGAGCATATTGTTGTTGCAATTCTGCAAGTGTGGTGTGGGTGTAAATGGCCGTAGTTGCCACACTTTCGTGCCCCAAAAGTTGTTGAATAGCTTCTAGCCGTGCCCCATTTGCGAGCATCGCCGTAGCAAAACTATGTCGCAACACGTGGGGTGTCTTCTTCGTTTGCGTGGTCACTGCCGACAATGTGGTGTGCACCATCTTGCGCAGCGCATCATAAGCCATCGCACGCCCTTGGACATTCAAAAAGAGTTGCTCAGCATGGGGAACATCTGCAAAAAAACGCTGTCTATATTGCAAATAGTCCATGAGCGTTTCTTGCAACTCGTCGCCAAATGGCATGATTCGTTGCTTATTACCTTTACCCGTGACACGAAGTTGCTTTTGCACCAAATCCACATCAGTGGGCACGAGCGACAAAACTTCTGCTGCGCGCAACCCTGTGTGATAGAGCAGCATCATTAAGGTGCGATCGCGACATCCTTCGTAATCATCGGTAAAAGGATAGTATTCGAACAACCGATCCATCTCGCTCTCGCGGATAAAGGTGGGCAATCTTTTCCCCTTCTTCATATTGCTCACCAAGCGCGCGGGATCAACTTCTACCCTCCCCTCACGAAGCAGATATTTGAAGAAGGAGCGCAAAGCGGAGAGCGATCTATTAATAGTGTTTGCAGCATATTTTCTCTCCGCCATATTCCCCACCCAGTGACGCACGGCCTCGGTGTTCACAGCCGGCCAAGACTTCACTGTCGTAAAGGCTTGGAGAAAATTGTACGCATCGTTCAACGCTATTTCGTAGGTGTCAATCGTACGCGGCGAACATCCTTTCTGCGCCTGCATATAATGGAGAAAGTCTTCCATCCACTCCTGCATTTCCTGCATTTCATTCGTTTCCATCATCACAATTTTGTTTTTCGTCCAATGCTAATATAAAGACAGTGTGATTATTCTAAAAACACCGCAGCACGTGCAGCCAGTTACCCCAATCGGTCATTAGATCTTCATAGAATTCGAAAAAGAAAACGCGTCATCTCACAACGGAGACAACGCGTAGAACAAAGGAGGAAAGAGAGAATTAGTCCTCGTTGCGGTGCAATTGTTGCACGTAAACTGCATGTTCCATAGCCAAACGCTTACGTACGCTGGGCTTGTCGAACTGCTGACGACGACGGAGTTCCTTGATTACTCCAGTTTTTCAAACTTTCTCTTGAACTTTTTGAGGGCGCGTTCGATGTTTTCGCCTTCCTTAACGGGTACTACAATCATTGTTGTGGTGTATTATTATTATTGATTTTATGATTTGCACAATTATCGAGGTGCAAATGTACAGATAAATTCTGAGTTACAAGATATTCTGGGCTAGTTTTCGCCACTTTTTCTCAGAATTTGTCGTTTTTGCACGTATCACACGGCAAAATGACAACTTTAACCCAAATCGGTCATTAGACCGCTATAGTGCAAATCGTTATGGAGAAGATAACTTCCTGTCATCTTTCATTTTCTTGTTGGCATCTTGTTTCTCGTTCGTTCTCGACGTAGCCCGCTACGCCTTCAAACTAACGAAAACCCATCTGCTCAACAATCAAACAAAATCTGCTCAGGATCTAATGACCGATTTGGGTTTAACAATGGAAATGATGATTGTATTTTCTATGAGGTTGAACAAGAATGAACCGCCTATTTGACTAGTCCATCACTCTCTTGTTGTCTAACACCTCAAATCAGGAACTACCCTCCTTTCTATAGACTAAAGTATGCAGGAGCGCAATACTTAGTGAGAAATTTGTTTATTGAATGATGCGACGCGCACCAACATATCGTCGGCTGTAATACGCATCTGTAGAAGAATCGACTTTAATACCCGAGGAGATGCTTGCGTGGATAAACTTAAAGCTTCCCGCCTCGCGATTTACCTCTGTGACAATGCCCACATGGCTACTCCACCGCGTGCACCTCGACCTCCGAAGAACACGAGATCGCCTTTTCGCAAATCATTCACCATGGCTATGGGTTGCCCCTCAGTGAACTGACTACGCGAAGAGCGCGTAAGGCTCAGATTGTTTTGTTTATACACATAACTGGTGAAACCGCTACAATCGAATCCATCAGGACCGCTTTGTCCACTGCGGTAGCGCACACCAAGAAAACTATATGCTGTGTTGAGCAAACGATCAACCAGTGCAGTTGACGCATTGGAATTGACATTGTTGAGAGCTGTTTCAGCCACAGCTTTTTCTTTGCGGTAATTTTGAACAGCATTGGCCAAGTCTATCACACGCTGACGTGGACTAACTTTCTCCATTCTTGCTTGCAAGGGGAGTGTATCGCCGGCCACTACCGCTTCGTAGTCAGCAACGTCCTGTTCATATTTTGCTTGTACGCCATTGATTTGCGAAGATGCCAACCAACCTGTCAGCACTACGGCAACCATAGCGAAAAGATGTTTTGTTTTCACTGTGTTCCTTTCTTTTATTGGGGTTACACATTTGTCATTCGCCGTCCTTTGGATGAAATTTTACGATATCTCTTCGCAAGAATTTCTCCGCCAGAAACCTGCACAAGACAACGAACAACCGCAAAGTTACTCATTTTTGCTGAGTCCACCAAACAATTAGGCCTTTTATATTGAAATCAAGGCATCTTCTGCGGTTTTCAGCAGTTTTTCATCAACAACTGCCCCCACTCGAAGAACACATCGGTTATCACTTTTTCGTAATCCGCGCCAGATAAGCCGTAGAAGTGGTGTCTTGGCGCAAAATTTCTACTTCATAGTTGTACTTTCGCGCTTCAAGCGTCAAAGTCTCGCTGTCAATATAGAGCCAATTGAAAGGTTCTCCCTCCACGGCTTCATAACTCATACGATAGTCCACTTCTCCATAATATCCTTCCACTCCCGTGAGATCGAGGAATCCGTCTTCGTCTTCATAGATATACGATAAATCGCAAGCATCAGTGATGACACTGCCACCAGGTGCGAGCAGTGTATCGAGACGCGAGAAAAAAGCAGGAAGCTCATTGAGTCCTCCACAAATGCCTAGACCATTCATCAACATAAACACCGTGTCGAAATCCTGTCCAAAATCATCTGTAAAGAAATCGGCCAAATGCACTTGTTGTACGCCCCTCAAGCGCATCGCTTCCACACATCCGGGACTCACATCTATCGACACCACATCGGGTACTTGCTGTTGGAGTGCCAGCGCGTGACATCCGGCTCCGGCACCTACATCGAGCACTCGACCACGCGCATAACTGAGTGCAGCGCGTTCCAACAAGGGCATTTCGGCCACAGTGCGAAAAAGATGTTCTACGGGCATCTCGTCATCATCAAAAATAGTAGAGCGAACGGTGATGGATGCTGCCTTGCCGTTTTTCAAATAGTCGAGCACGGCTTGCCCCATAGGGTCGTGCAAAGGGGAAATCGTCATAAATACAAAGGAATAAGAGAGAAAGAGGATTTTTCTTGATGCAAAAATAGTCAATATATTCTGCAATAACAGCCATTGAGGAGAAAAACCTACAAAGTTTTGAACGAAACAGGATTCACTTCGGTTTATCGAAAGAATAGTTTTAGCAAACTCTTTTCTCATCCCATTCGCTATTTCAACCTCATCGGTCATTAGTCCGTAATAGTGCCCTTGCAAAAACACACCTGTTATTCCTTCAAGCAAAACAACACGTTGTTTTTCACAAAACGACACGTCACTTTCATCAAAACAACACGTCACTTTCATCAAAACGACACGTGGTTTTCCTCAAAACAACACGTCGGTTAAAGAAAAACAAGTGCAAGGCATTATTTTTTTATAGAAAAATGGATTTGCGAACCCTTTGATAGCAAATCCTTCCTAATCGACCAATCAGCATACCTCAACACCCTTGCCACGCGCGCACGCGTACGCACACATTACAGGGATTTTTTGTTTTTTGCTATCACAAGTGTCACACTACAAAGATATCTCATTATATTTCAATGAAATAGGGAACAATCAGAAACAATAGTCGGTAAAGGAAGATAAAAACATCTGTTCAGCACTCAAAATTTCATCATTTCATCCCCACTAACTAAGCATTTTCTCGTTCGAACTCAGGAGCTCTGTCATAAAGGAGATGCTGTAAAACGAGTTTTGCAACCCTCCCCTGTGACACTTGTGACAGCAAAAAATGAAAAACTCTGGGAATGCGTTCGCGTATATACGCGCGCGAAGCAGTTCCCTAACCGCGTAGCCCGACGACAATCACTCACCCCCCACTTCGCAAAGGAAAAACAAAAGAAACAACATCATTTCACGCACAGACCCCGTGAAATTAACTTTCACCAACCCATATATTTATAGACACGCTCCACGAGAACAAAAAAATCACCCTTCAACTTGCGTCAAAGAGTGACTTTCGTACTTCGAGCCGGGGTCGAACCGGCACAGGTTTCCCTATCGGTGTTTGAGACCGACGCGTCTACCGATTCCGCCATCGAAGCATTTGGCAGCACTAGTAGTGCGAACGTGATGCAAAAGTACTACTTTTTTCTATTCCCACCAAATCTTTCCTCAAAAATCTTCGTCTGATGATGTATTTCTCTATTATTTTCTTCGTCATATCGTTGCTTATCGCTATATTCGCTGTAGTTAATTCATTTCATTCAATGATGAGAACTCACGATTATTGCATCATTTTGGCAGGCGGCCAAGGTCGCCGCCTTTGGCCAGTGAGTCGTGCGCAACATCCGAAGCAATTCATCGATTTCTTCGGCGTGGGTCGCACCCTTCTACAACTCACTTTCGACCGCATCTCACGTTTCATACCTATTGAAAATATCTATGTTTCCACGTTTGCAGACTATGTCCCCCTCGCGAAAACACAACTACCAGAACTCAAGGCAGATCAGATTTTGGCAGAACCAGCGCAGTTGTCCACTGCTCCTGCTGCGGCTTGGGGCTCGTGGTATATTGGTCAGCGCGATGCTGAAGCCTGCATTGTGGCTTCGCCTGCCGACCAGTTTATCACCAACGAAATGGCCTTCAAACAGGAATTGGAACAGGGTTTGGACTATGTTCGTCAACATCCGGAGTTTTTGGCGATGAGTGTCAAGGCTTCTACTCCCAACACTGCGTACGGATATTTGCAAAAGGGACAGACGATTGACGACTGCCGATTCACACGCAAATCGTTTACAGAAAAACCACCCATCGATTTTGCGAAAACTTTTGTGGAAAGTGGAGAATTTCTGTGGAACACGGGCCTTTTCCTCTGGCACGTGCAGACGATGGCGCCACACGTTTCGGAATTGCTCCCAGGCATTGGTCTGAGTGCTGTGCAACTCACGGCCGAAGAGGCAAAAACGACATTGGCCCGCTACTACCCTGCTGCGGAATATGCAAGCATTGACTCTGCACTCCTCGATCGCGACTGGCCTACGGTGGTGCAAGAATGCTCCTTTGGTTGGCGCGACGTGGGTTCGTGGCCGGTGATGAAAGAAGTGCACGACACCGACGGTGACGGCAATGCGGCTGTGGGCGGTGCTGGTGTGATATTCCAAGGCACGCGCCACACGTTGGTACACCTTCCTCAAGGGGTGGGAGCTGTGGTGCGCGGACTTGATGGCTTCGTGGTGGCGCTCGAGGGAAATATGCTGATGATTACTCCCACTGACGAACCAGCTCACACGAGACAGTTGGCGAATACGGCTCAGCTGAAGTTGGGACAAGAATTTGGTTAAGACGAGGATGCTTGATAAAGGGCAAACTGCTACGTTGCTTTCGATGTTCGGCTTCGGTCACGTAGTATATTAGAAGGTTCCCTGCAACCCCAATCGGTAATTACCCCCTTATAGTGCAGTTAGTTTCAACTATCCCACAAGACTTACATTTATCGCTAAAAAAATACCCAACGGAGGTGTTGCAAAAACGAGTTTTGCAACACCTCCGTATAATTGTATGTACAGAAAATCTGTGGGTTAGAAACCGAGTTTGAGTTGTCCTGTCAAATCGTCCATCAAGTCCGACTCGCTCTGCGATGGAGTAGGTGCATCTTGTTGCAAACCCTCATCGTCGGCTTCCGTGTCTTCTGCATTGTCGGTGGGTTCAGGGAAACGAGTAGGCTCGAGTTGTTTCACAGAGGCGACATTGAAGGTGGTGACGCGTTTTCCTTTCGCCTTAAAGCCTTTGACAGCGATGAATTCTTCTGCATCCACAATGAGCGGTTCGCGGAAATCATCGGGCGCAGCATAGTTGACTTGGAAACGTGGGAAGGCTTGGTCGGTGAGGGCAACAAATTTGCAATGTGGATTGTCGCCCATAAAGTTTTGGTGACGAGCCTGAGTGGCACGTTCAAAATTGAAACGCTTGAGATAGAGATTATTGTCGTTGTCAGCATCATAGAGCACAGCTGTCCAGACTTTGGTTTCGTCAAACTTCTCTACGCGCAACAGTCCCGTGCTTTCGTAGTGGTTGTTGGGGTCGAAATTGGTGGTATAGAAATCACCATTTTCCAGCACAACGAGTACCATATCTTCGCTATGGAATTCGCCAAGATAGTCACCGCGTTCATCAAAATTGAGCCGCTGCACATCGTGGTCGAACCACACTTTTCTTCCTCCCAACGTGGAACTTCCGTGCGATTTGAGGGTGATTTTGTGCACGTCGAGTCGGGTGAGGAGATTACCGCGAGAACCACGACCTTTCACTGCGAGTTCGCTGAACGATTTTTCAAACGAGATGCGACGCAATTTGGGATTGGGCTTCAAAGTGACCTTGATGGTTTCGGCTTCCCCATTGGGGTTGGCAGTGAAATAGTGGATTCGAGAACCGGGTTCGCCTTGCGTTGCATCGTATTCGCGATCGTGAATGATACTCGTCACATTGAAACGCTTCACATAGTACGGACCGTCTATTCCATCGCGATAAGCCACATTGTAGACCGTGCGTTGGTCGTTCTTCTTGAAAACGGCAATGTGCACAATTTCGGCTTTCTTGTTATCGGCTTTGGAGCGTTCGGTTTCGCCAATGTAAACTTTTTCGGCTACTCGGGTCACCTTGTAGGTGCCATCGCGATAGAAGATGATGACATCGTCGATACTGGAGCAGTTTTTCCACAAATTCGTCCTTTTTCAAGGCCGTTCCCATAAATCCATCAATGCGATTAACATAGAGTTTCTCGTTGGCTTCCACCACCTTAGCGGCTTCGATGGTGTCGAAGGATCGAATTTCTGTGCGGCGCGGATGTTCGGCTGCATATCGGTCGTAGATGGTGGTGAACCAATCGATGGTGACATCGGTGAGATGGGCAAGGTCGTGGTCAATCTGCGCTAATTCGGCTTTGATGCGCGCAATGAGTTCGTCGGCTTTGGCTTTGTTGAACTTGAGGATGCGCGCCATCTTGATTTCTAACAAACGCAGGAGATCTTCGCGCACCACTTCGCGCACAAAATCGGCTTTGAAGGGGTCGAGTCGACTGTCAATGTGCGCCAATGCAGCGTCTATGTTGGCAGCATTTTCGTAGGCTTTGTCTTTATAAATGCGTTCGTCGATGAAGATGCGTTCCAAGGAAGCAAACATCATACTCTCCAACAATTCTCCACGGCGAATTTCCAACTCGCGCTTCAACAGGGCTTTGGTGTTGTCGACATTGCTTTTGAGCACATCTTTGACGGTGACGAAGCGCGGAGTATCTTTGTCGATGATGCAGCAGTTGGGGGAAATGCTCACTTCGCAATCGGTGAAGGCGTAGAGGGCATCGAGGGTTTTATCGCTCGACACACCGGGAGAAAGATGGATGAGAATCTCCACATTCTCTGCGGTGAAGTCTTGGATTTGACGGATTTTGATACGCGCTTTGTCGGCGGCTTTCTTGATGCTTTCGCAAAGAGAGTCTACCGTTTTTCCGTAGGGGAGTTCGGTGATGGCGATGGTTTTGCTATCGCGCTTTTCCACTCGTGCACGCACCTTGACGGCTCCTCCGCGAAGTCCGTCGTTATAGCGCGAAACATCGATGAGTCCGCCGGTTTGGAAATCGGGATAGAGGGTGAAATCTTCTTCCTTCAAATAAGAGATGGCGGCTTGGCAGAGTTCGCCAAAGTTGTGGGGAAGGATTTTAGCACTCAACCCCACGGCGATGCCTTCTGCGCCTTGTGCGAGCAGGAGGGGGAATTTCACTGGTAGCGCAATGGGTTCTTTATTGCGACCATCGTAGGAGAGTTTCCATTCTGTGGTTTTGGGATTGAACAGCACATCGAGGGCAAACTTAGTGAGTCGTCCTTCGATGTAACGCGGAGCTGCGGCCTCATCGCCGGTGAGGATGTTTCCCCACGAACCTTGGCAGTCGATGAGCAAATTTTGGCGTCCCATTTGGGTGAGTGCATCCACAATGGAGGCATCACCGTGGGGGTGAAATTTCATAGTTTCACCGGCAATGTTGGCCACTTTGTTGTAGCGTCCATCGTCCATTCGCTTCATCGTGTGCAAGATGCGGCGCTGCACGGGTTTGAGACCATCGTAGAGATGGGGCACTGCGCGCTCCAAAATCACATAGGAGGCATAATCGAGAAACCAGTTTTGATACATTCCGGTGAGGGGATGCACATTGACTGTTTCATCTTGTTTCATCTCTGCTGGGTCGAAATCCACTGCGGCTTCCGCAGCTTCCGAGTGGAGCGCGGTGTTGGTGCTTTCTGCTGCGGAGTTAGGTTCAGCATTAGGGTTTTGCATTGCGTCGTTAATGGGCTGTTCTTCCTGCATCGTTAGTGATTGTCATTTCGTCGTTGGAGATAAGGGCATTCTGCCTCTAGGCAAAGTTACTGATTTCGGGAGATGCTAGGAATTTTACCTCGGCTTTATCGTATTTTTATGAGGATTCCGCTGTTTAGCACCTTTTGGAGCGGGAAATTAGCGGTATAAACCTAAGGGAGTTCGGAGAAAATGCGTAACTTTGCACTCGTGCAAGTATTATTTTCTCTTTGCCGCGCGCTGTGGTGGTTGTGTTCCATTCTCCCCCTGCGCCTGCACTATTTTTTTGCAGACAGTCTTGTCTTTCCGCTGGTGTTTCACGTAATGAAATATCGGCGCGAACTTGTGCAACGTCAGTTGGCAGAGGCTTTTCCTGAACGTTCGCAGGAGGAACGTGCAAAAATTGAGCGTGATTTCTACCATTGGTTTGCAGACTATATTGTGGAAACGCTAAAATTGATGTCTATTTCTCGCAAAGAACTCTATCGACGCATGGATTTTGTGAACCTGCACGAAGTGCTCCGTGAACTCCGTGAGGGAGAACATCAATTTGCATTCATCTATCTTGGTCATTTGGGCAACTGGGAATGGGTTTCTTCGTTGCCTTTGTGGAGCGAAGGTGGGCTGCAGTTTGGACAAATTTATCATCCGCTTCATAGTCCGTTGATGGACAAACTTTTCTTGCACGTTCGCGGCAGAATGGGGGCTACAAGTATTGCGATGAAGGAAACGTTGCGCACCATTTTGACGTGGAAAAAGGGTGGAGAAAAGGGAATGATTGGCTTTATTTCAGATCAGGCTCCGAAATGGGAGGCGATGCACCATTGGTGTGATTTTCTGCACCACGAAACGTCTTTCTTTACGGGTGCGGAGAAAATTGGTCAAAAAGTGGGTGCGCGCTACTTTTATCTTGAGGTGACGCGTCCTCACCGCGGTGAATATCGTGCTGAACTCATTGAATTGCATCCTGATTTCCAAGATTCTTCTAAACAAAACGAAGCGGATAAAACAAAATCTGCGGAGGTTTCTCCCTACCCTATCACCGATGCTTATGCACGTGCTTTGGAAGCGAGCATCGAAGCTCATCCCCATCTCTGGCTCTGGACGCACAACCGCTGGAAACGTACAAAACAGGAGTGGGATGAGAGAAACAAAAAGAATACTGCTCATTGATTGAGTTGCTCCATATAGCTATATAATTAAGAACGCGTTTATTGAATTCCTCACAACGCACAACGTCGTCGAGTATGGTAAAAACACCTGTCGCTTTTTTCTTTAATGCTGAATTTCCCGGCGGTGGTACCGGAAAAAAATTTGCCTTGACATTGTAGAGCAATTGGCTGCAAATGGTCATAAAATTACTTTGTTTTGCTACAAAGCTCCCTCCACTCGAGATTCGTTGGATTATGAGGTGATTGAGATTCCTCATAAACAACCGCAAAAAATGAGGAAAACAGAAGCAGAAGCTTTGCCTTTTCTCATAAAATCGCTCAAAGAAAGAAACATCCAACTTTGTTTCATTCCAGGCTTTTATTATCGCTACACCAAAGAACTCCGCGAAGGTGCTGGATGCAAAATTATTTACAGTTTGCACAGTATTCCTTTCTGGGAAAGTATTGCAAATCAGCAAACTGAAAGCGTTGGCTTTGACAAGTCCTAGCCGTGTGTTGCGCTGGATGTTTCACGACTTCTGGAAAATATATGTTTTTCAGGTTTACAAGAAAAGACAATTGCGTCGCTATTTCACACGACTTCACGAAGTTGATGCTTACACTGTGCTCTGCGAGGGATATCGCCAATCGTTATTAGACACGTTTTCATTTGACAAGGGGTTAGCACAGAAAATCAAGGTGTTACACAATGGGAGTAAAACTGTAAATTCGCCCGCTGTAGACAAAGAAAAGGTGATTTTGTTTGTGGGACGCATTGAATTTGCAGACAAACGTCCCGAAAGACTCTTACAAGTTTGGAAAAAAGCGCATCACGAACTTCCAGACTGGGAACTTAAATTTGTGGGTGACGGACCTTTCCGAAAGAAATTGGAACATCTCGCACAGAAAGAAAAATTGCCACGCATCACATTTGAAGGGTACAAAGAAGACGCTACTCCATATATGGATAAAGCCTCTATTCTCTGTTTGACTTCTACCTTTGAAGGTTGGCCACTCGTGATTACAGAAGCGCAAATGTGCGGTGTAGTGACAATGGGATTTGACGTTTGCGACGGGATGCGCGAACAAATGTCTCCTCAATGGGAGAATGGTGTACTCATTCCTCCTTTCGACATTGACGCATTCGCTACTGCTTTGGTAAAACTCGCAAAAGATGATGAACTGCGACAAAAGATGAGCGAAAATGTGCGTGTTCAAGCAGCGCGATTTTCTCTTGAAGCGGCTGCAAAGGAATACGAACAACTGATTGAACAACTCACAATTGGTTGATGAAGCGCAAATCTCTCAAAGAAAACAACAACACTCTCCCAAAACCCTGTGATTTTGGGAGAGTGTTTATCTGTGGAGAGAGTGTTGCTTTATATTGGAGAGAACTATTTTCTCGTTACTCCTTCTTTGCTAACCTATCATACCAAAGTTTGAGAAGTTTCGGATGACTAGATGAAAATTTTCTAGCAAACATATGCGGACTTTGCACCAACAAATCATAATCTTCTTCCTCAAACGTGTGGGGATGTCCCTCCTTTCCTCTAGTCCAATCAATAAAACGCTGTGAACAGTCATTAGGTATCGAATTGCAAGAGTACAAATGTTCTGCAAACGGAGAATCCATCAGCAACGTTTGTTTGTAGAGTTCATCGGAACAGAACGTATAACGGAAAGTCTTCAGAATCTCAGAAGTATGTTTCACCAAATACGCACAAAAATCAAGTGTAAAACTCCCCCATTGCGCGCCATAATAGAAGGTCTTTTTGCGAGAATAACGGCGAAAACGTACCGTTTCCTCCACTCTCGTCAGTCCTTTGCTTAAGATTTTCTTGAATATGTCTAAGAGGGTTCTATTCTTCCGTTTACACAAAGATTTCAAGAAGAGGTAGTGACGATTGGCGCGTTTAAAAGCAACGCGTTTGGAAGCCTTATCAAAACCACAATGCAGAAATTCCTTTCCTTGATGTTTTGCAAAAAAAGCGTGGATTTCATCTTGCGACTTCAAAGGAAGATCCATTCCCGAGAGCAAATGACAATAGGCATAAGGCTCGTTTTGCTGCAAAGCTGCAGAGAAAAGCAACAACTCAGCACGTACAATGCTCACTTGTCCCCAATCGGGTTCCACTCTTTCGGTAAGAAGGAAGAAACGCGCCGACTGCGGTTGCCAATCCTTGAATTCGTCGTAAAGTGGTTGAGAACGAGCATCGATGTGCAAATAGATATCATTGCGCGCATCATCGATGAGTGTGAGCAACAGACGAAGAACCTCAGGTTCGTGATGAGCTAAGATGAGATAAGCGTGTTTCATACTTGTGTTGACAACTAAGCAGCAAAAGATTTATGCCGATAATTGAGTACAAAAATGGTGTTGATAACTAAGTACCGAAATAATTTTACTGCGATTTTGACTGCGATTTTTTCAGCACTTGCTGATATTTTTCTTGCAACTGTTCCAAAGATGGATAGCGCGAAATGAGTTTATAGAAAATTTGTTTGAAGAAAAATTTGCGTCTTTTCCATCCTTTCAAACTTGCGCGAGGGGATTGTGGAGATTTCATTTGTGCATTTTGCTCCCACCACAGATGATGGTAGGGATGTTTGCGCTTGTCGTCAAACCAAGGTGCGCAACCTGCAAAGTGAATAATGGCAGGACGATACAAACAATCGCCGATTTCCGTTTGGAAACGCGCATTTTCATAATAGTCTGTGCGCTCCATATCGTTGTACATCACGTTGTAGCGCAAAGGAAGCCACGACACATCATCCTGCAACACCACATTGAGTGCATCCTGGTCAGGAAATCTCAATCGTTTTTGATGTTCTTCGCACCAATCAATGAGTGATTGTGCATAATCCTTCTCTCTCCAAATCGATAAATTAATCAGCAAAACTCCCGCATTGAAATAGAAAGCGTCTTCTGGAAGTTGCCACTTTTTGCGATGTTTTTGATTCCAAAACTCAGGAACAGCAGCTATGGCAGTGTCGGTTGGAGCAAGAAACAACTCCGAAATATCATCAGCAACCAAGAGATCCACGTCTAAATACAACACTTTATCGACCGCAGGAAGCACAGTAGGCAAAGGAAGCGCAGATAAGTGTAGATGGAATACCCCAAATCAGGAAGTTCCGAAAAAGATTCAGTAGACACCACGTGCACTTCGAGTCTAAAATCGGCTCGTTTGCTCACGATTTCTTCCAGAGATAGAATGCTCCCTTCTGACATACCATCGGTGAGTATATGAACAATCCACTGCCGTCCTTCAACTTCGGGTTGATGAGACAGAAGACTCTGCAAAGTCACCGCAAGATATGGCACATAGGCATCGTTACTTGCGAAAGCGATATGAAAAGCATTGACTGACATAAAGAAAACTCTCGATTTCAAGAAAAATGAAGAGGAAGAATAAAAGTGGAGATACGCAATGAATAGTGAACTACGGAAAGTAAACGAAGAGACAGCCAAGTCAAAAATAGAAAACTACATACTACACAGTCCAACCATTCAAGACCAAAAGCCATTCTCACCCAACTATCGCCCGAGAAGGCGATTTCTCGCGGCAACAATATGTTGAAAACATTCTTTTGCGTCAAAACCACGCTCAGCAGCATAAGTTTCTGCCACCAACATTTGCTGTTTTTCAGACATTCCTATGCGCTGAAAGTTGGCACATCCCAATTCCTGAGAAACCTTCCCCAAGCGCATACGATTGAGGTCGATGAGTTCTATTGCTATTTTATAATCTTGGTGCGCAGATGCAGTAGCATCTAAGGGATTTCCCCCTTCGTCCACTCTATCCCAAAGGATATTGTTTCCCGATAAATCCTTGTGCCAAAAACCACCTTCGTGCATTCGTGCCACAGTTTTCGCCAAAGTGCGCAAAAACTTATCCTCATCGGGCTGCTTTCCATTCACGGCTTCGTGATAGTTATAGCGCAACTTTGAAGTGCGCGATGCGTAATAACAATATCCCACTTGCCAGAGGGAGCCTGTGTCGCAGAAGCCGAGAGGTTCGGGAGAACCGACACCAAGCGCACGAAGTTGCATAGCATATTCATAGGAACGCTGCGCCTTACTCTTGCGCAACCAACGATAAACAAACCGATTGAACGCAATGGGAAGCGTGAATTGTTTCACCACCACCGAATCGTCACCGAGTTCGTATTGACGAATGGCATTGCGATTTTTGAAAATCTCGCGACCCTCTTGCGAAAATCGCCAAGGGAGATAATCTACAAATCGTTTCACCGTTGGTGCAATCCCTTCTGCCGTAACCACTTTGCAATAGCGCAGCGGACGTGTAAGGAAATTGATCCAGCGCGACCAAGAGCGCATTTTGCGCAACGGCCCTCCGAGTTGCTCTTCAAAGAAAGCACGATATCGTTGATTGAGCACCGCAGTGACGTGCGCCTTCAATTTGCGATCACGAATGCGCTTCGACTGCTTTCTCACTCGATAATAATATCCCACTTCGGGCAAACGCACCACATCACCCCCATCTTTGAGCACAGCAATCCAGAAATCCCAATCTTCTCGTGCAATAATCGTTTCACAATAACCACCCACACGGTCGAAATCTACACGACGATAGAGCGCGCAAGTATCGATGTGGTTGCGTCGCGCCAACAAAGCGAGCGAAAATTCCGGAAGTTGCCAAAGTCCTTGTTTGTCACCGATGAATTCCATCGTAGGACGCACCACTTTCACGCTAGGTTGAGTTTCTAAATGCGAACGGCTTGTGCTATAAACTGAGGAGCCAACAAATTATCGGCATCTACGGGAAGAATGTAGCGACCTTGCGATGCAGCAACAGCCTTGTTGCGCGCGCAACTAGGCCCTGCGTTCTCTTGCTGCAACAACATCACACGCGCATCTTGTGCTGCCATTGCTGCCACAATGCGAGGAGAAGCATCCGTGGAACCATCGTCCACCACAATCACCTCAATGTTGCGATAACTTGAGGTGAGCACACTCCGCAACGTTTCCCCCACAAATTCCTCCATATTATAGAGCGGTATAATCACCGACACCAGGGGTAAACTTGCAGAGATATTGTCCTCCGAAGCGGAGGAAGCTGACGCTGTTTGCGCACACAGCTTCGACAAATTGTCGGCAGTCCGTGTCGCACTTAAATTTTGTCGAATCCCTTCGTCCATTTTATCCAATAGTATTTGAGTGGATTCTTATATTTCAGTTGCTTCCACGGACGACTACCGTGGGGACGATGCAAGACCGTGAGATGACAAAAGAGATAATTGTGCAGTTTTGCTGCCAAACTCTCGTGAGAAATGGTCACATCAAACCAATTCTTGCTATCGTCTAATCGCTGAAAATCAAATGCAGCGAGCAATTTTGGAGTGAGTAGTGAGCAACAAAAAGAACAATGTTTGCGCGAATCGACAATCCCCTCCCAACCTTTCGCGTAGAGATAAGGATAATTCACTTGTTCTTCAGCATCGACCGTGACGGCTGCTGCAATGCCGCAATCTTCACGCGCCAAAGCTCCATCCACCAATCCTTGCAAGGTGTTGCGCTTCACCGTCACATCACTCTCCACAATGAGCAAACCAGCATCAGCGGCCAAACATTCTTGCTGACAACGACGCAACACAAAGAGATAATTCGGCGAAGGATGATCCGTCAAATCTGACAAATCCACCACCTTCACCCCCATTTTTCTGCCTCGCTGTGAAGTCGCGCAGTGTTTTCGGGAGTGGAATTATCGTTGTAAATCGTATAGACATACGGCATTGTCAAATCGCTATCCAGCACAGCACGCATCGTTTCGAGCGTACTGTCGATGCTGTCTTTGACGGGAGTGATGATATGCAGAAATTTCATAGAGAAACAACTGTTTATTTAATTCCTTTTTTTGCTTTGTAATCATTGATGCGCGCTGCAAAAGCTGCATCTTTCTTATTTCCAGGTCTCGGTGAGAAATCCAAAATTTCGGGAATATCCTTACCGCGGTCGATGATGGTGGAGTGATCGTGCATTCCTTTGACGATATCCACGCGATCATACAATTTTCCGGTCACCGCATTATAGACATTCATCGAGAGTGTATCTCCATGAATAGCAACGTGTTGATAAGTCTGAAAACCCGTACCGAAACGGTCGAAACGGTCGTCAAAACTAAAGCGATAGTATTTTGGGGAACAATGACTCACGGTGTAGATGGGTGGCACACGGCGATTTCCCTCCCACTGCGTCATTCGCGCATAAGCGTGTTCGTGTCCTTGCAACACCAAGTCCACATTTTCATTGAGCAAACTAGCAAATTCCCATCTTTGCAACAAATCGTTGGTTTTCGATTTGATGGAATAAATGGGATGATGCAACACCACCACTTTCCAGCGCGCGGTGCTCTCGGCTAATTTCTGGCGCAACCAAGAAGCCTGTTGTGCCAAATAAGGCCACTCTCTGTTGGAATCAAGGAGAAACAATTGCACCTCTCCGTAGCGCAGCGTGTACACTTGGTTCTCTCCCACCATCGATTTGAGGAAATAGGAGAATACGAGTGAGAAACGGCGTTCCAATTTCCGCAAAGGATATTTCAGATATTCGTGATTGCCGGTCACGCAAAGCACAGGCAGTCGCTGACCAATGGAATCCAATCCGCGGAAGGTTTCTGCCCAATAAGCATCAGTGGGACGCTCGGTCAAATCTCCACCAAACACCACAAAGTCTGAAGCTGGGTGCTGCCTCCAAGCCTGCTGAATGAAACGATGGCTCACTCCGTTGATGCTATCTTGCACATCGCCAAAGAAGAGAAACGATACATCTTTTTTCGTGTCTGGATTCGTCACTTGAAAATCATACCAAGGCGATTCCTTCCCGTTGGTCACAGCTCGATAGCGATAGCGCACTCCGTCTTGCAATTGTTTGAGACGCGCCACATAATAGGCGGCTTTGCCACTGCGCGAAGCAAAAACTTCTCCTTCGGCTTTCACACAAAAAGGTTGCGTCGCACCTTCCGGTTGCACTTCGAGGTGAGCTTCACGCACCACCGTGTCGCACATCCAACTCACATTGCGCGACATTTCTCCATTATCACCAAAGGTGAGCAACACGCGTGTGGGAGTGGCACTCGGTACATAAGGAGCTTCGGGAGGATTGCCAAACCAAACTTCCCAACGCACAATGGTGAGCACGATGAACCCCACCAAGAGTGTGGCAAAACAGCCCAGTGTTATTTTCTTTTTCAACGTCATTGGTTTCCAATATTTACTTTTGCACCACCATTCGGTCGTTTATCATATTCGACATATACGATTGGATGATGGCTTTCAATTTGCGTTCCATCTCGCTTTGACGCGGAGATTTCCCCACAAGATTGTGCTGCATCATCACATCGTGCTTTTTATCATTCCAAAGTTTTATAGTCTTGCACAAGAGCCGTTTTGTTTACCGTGCGAATCAAGGAAAAAGGGGTGTTGAGCACAAGGGCTGCTTCGGCGGGTTGATTCACATATTGATTGGCATTGCTCAACGTGATGGGACGAACGGCTGTCGTAAATCCACCACGCATTCCTCCGATGCAAAGCGGCACAAAGATGCCCAAAGCCACCACTTGCACGAGATAATACTTCCAGCGCGGACGCAACTCGGGACGATAGGCGCGGGGTTCTACATATAACCGCCAAAGGAGAAAGATGAGCACTACACCGAATAAGAATACTCCAGGATGGTGCAGCACTTCTTTGCCCACAATCGAAAACAGATTTCCCTCGTGGCTAAATTCTTGAAACACGCTCATCGTGGTGCGGCGACCAGTGTAGCGAAAATAAACAACGTCTGCCAAATTCACCGCCACAGCAAGGGCATTCACCACCACAAACACCCATTTCGAGATACGTTTCCACCAGGGACGCTCTTTATAGTGCAAAGGCAGCAAGAGCAATAGTGCATAAAGTGCGTTGGTGTAGAGAATAGCCGATGTGTCGAAGAGGAAGGAGCCAGTGAGCAACTGCTGCAACTCTAATTTGTCGAAACCAGCTGCAAACAAGTCCCAATTGCTCCAAAGGAAAAACAAACGGCAAACGGCATACAGCACATACACCATCAGCATATTGCACAAAAAAGCAAGTGGTGAAGAGAATATTCCCTTCCGAAGTTTTATTTGTTTCATACGGATTGTCTATTTCTTCCAGCGCGTCACGCTCTCAAACACCAATCGACCTTCATTTTCATCGTTTGCGAGTGGCTATGCAGCAACGCGAGTTACAAAGTGTCAACGAATCAAGTCTGCTTTTTCCATAGCGCAGATAAATTTCATAGATACACTTCTTTTCAATTTGCAAAGATAGTCAAAAACGCTGACTGAAAGCCCAAACACTGCATAAAAATTGACACTACTATCCACTTCTTGCAAATTTGATATAGAAAATAAGAGAAATGAGATAAAATAGCGTATCTTTGCTTCCACAAGTGACCAACGATATAGGCCGCATTCTTTCAGACAAACATCTAATTATGCTAGTTCTCACCCCTCTTCCTGACAAACTTGTAGAAATCATTATTCAAGGGATTTACGCATTTGGTACTTGGTTTTTTGCACAAAACATCTCAATCAGTCCTGATCCACCACAGCAAAAGTTGGCGGCTGAAGCGGGTGTGCTCAGTGGCATCAGCTACGAACAACCCATTGGCGGTAAGTTTTCTCTCGTAGGCAAAGTGGGACTTTCATTGTCTGACGAAGGAAACCCTTGGACATACGCAGGATTTCAACCTAGTTCAGAATTAGGTGTCCGCTGGTATTTTGCTGGTATTTCTCCCGATGCCAACAATGAGGGAGCTATTTTTTTCGCTCCGCGCACATTGGGCATATCAACGCTGGGCTTTTGCGCAAGCCTATCCTAAAGAACATAACCAACAATCTACGTTTAACTTGAGTTTGGTGTGGGGAGAACTTGGAACCTCTCCAACCGCTGGGCCATAAAATCTCATTTGGGAATTGGCTTGCACAATGCTTTTTGTCAGCGACCCTGCAATCCTGGCAAAATGGACACAGCGATGATTACCACGTGGGCAATAATGAAGGTATATTTTTGCCCTATGGATATCGGGCTCGTCTACAGATTTTTAACAAGATGCCAAATTGCGCAGCTTACTCTATCTACTCAACGCAATGCGTTGTTTGTAGAAAAAAACGACACGATGTTTACTATAAAACGACACGTTGTTTACCACAAAACAACACGTCAGTTTCTATAAAACAACACGTCGTTTTTTCTAAACCACGTATTGGATGAAAACCTCTTTGTGCAAGATGCTTTGTGAAGAAGCCACTTTTTGAGTAACCTGATTGAAGGTGCTGTAAAAAAGTGGCTTCTTTTTTTGAGAACTTCCAATACATTGCACACACTAGATGCAGTGTATTCATTAATGTTAAATTCGTAAACACAATCTCCTCTCACGCGCACGCGTACGCGCGCAGTACAGGAGTTTTCGCTTTTTTGCTATCACAAGTGTCACAACATTTTCGCAACGTACTAGTTATCAAGACACTACATTACGAAAGGGCATATTTTAACAAATCGCTCATTCAAGCCCCTCAAATTCGGTGGACAAAACTTGAAAAAGTGCGGTTTTATTTTATCATCTTCCCCAAAAAATCGACTGTTTTGGCATCGCTTTCTCCTTTGGTGTGACACTTGTGACAGCAAAAAAACAACATTGCGGTTGGAACGCGCGCGCGTACGTAGCCGTGCACACAAGTAGGGACAGCACAAATGCACGGTGCTAGCACATATGGGAGGCGCAACCTTAAACAGGAAACAATGTAGAAGGGAAAGAAAAACTAGCATAGACGTTATTGCCAAGTACAAATAGCAAAAAGTGACATCTTCAGATTGAAAATGTCACTTTTCTGCGATTTTTTCCCTCTTTGGGGCAATATCGACCCATATATATTTAGAGGGGAATCCTCAGCGTGAAGCTTCCTCTTTTACTTTCACGGCGAAAGCCAATCAAATATATATCCACTTTCCAAACATTGCGTCGGAAAAGTGTGCCAGTTGTTCTCGTCCTCCTCCCTTGGATTGAGAAATCTCATCTAAAAAGGAAGGAAAGAATGAACAGAAGATTTGTCCTGCAAAGAAAAACAGCGTGAGGGGACGATGGACTACTTGAGATAGTCGTCAAAATAGCGGGTGATACGCTCGTGAAGATGAATCATATCGCGCCCCGTCATGTTGTGGCCTTGTCCAGGATAGACAAAATAGTCGGGCTGGGTGCCAGCATCTTCGGCAGCGCGGAGAAACATCAGGGAGTGTTGCAACACGCAGGTAGGATCGTTGTAGCCTACGATGATTTGCAAACGACCTTTTAAATCCTTGGCGCGGGCCACAAGATTGGCAGCGGCATAACCTTCGGGGTTGGATTGAGGAGTTTCCATATAGCGTTCGCCATACATCACTTCGTAGTATTTCCAGTCTAGCACGGGGCCACCAGCAACTCCCACTTTGAAGACGTCGGGGTGAGTGAGCATGAGGTTGGTGGTCATAAATCCTCCGAAACTCCAGCCGTGCACGCCAATACGTTTGGCATCGACATAAGGCAGAGAGGTGAGTTTCTACACCCTTCATTTGGTCTTCCATCTCAATTTTACCGAGCTGGCGATGGGTGCAACTTTCGAAGTCGAAACCACGATCGCCCGAACCGCGGTTGTCAAGGATGAAGAGCACATAGCCGCGATTAGCCATGTAGTATTCCCAAGGGCGAGCTTGATAGTTGAACGATTCCTTGACATTTGTGGCATGAGGTCCACCATAGACATAGACCACTGCAGGATATTTCTTCGTTGGGTCGAAATCTACAGGTTTCACCAAGCGGTAGTATAGCGGTGTTTTGCCATCGGCAGCGAGGAGAGAACCATTTTCCACTTGAGGCATGGTGAATCCGCTCCAAGGATTGTCTGCATTGAGAAGGGTTGAGAGAGTTTCTTGCTTTTCGGTGCTTTTGATATCGATGTGGCGGTAGTCGGTGGGGGTGCTCCAGGTGTCGCGGAGATAGCGTCCATTTTCTGAAAGACTAGCGCGGTGCACGCCTTTGCCATTGTCGAGGAGGGTACGGCGACCGGTATTGAAATCGACAGCGTAGAGGTTCTCGCGAATGTGTCCGCTCTCATTGGTGCGCAAGATGATGCTACGTTTTGCAGTGTTGAAACCGAGGAGTTCTAGCACTTCAAACTTACCTTGGGTGAGTTGGCGGAGCATCTTTCCGTTGGTGTCGAAGAGATAGAGGTGGTTAAACCCATCACGCTCGCTTTGGTAGATGAACTTGTGGTCATCCCAAGGCAGGAAAGTGAGGGGATTTGAGGTTCTACGAATCGCTCGTTAGTTTCTGTGTAGAGTGTCTTGAGACGTTGGCCGGTGGTAGCATCGTAAGCTACGAGATCGCAACGCTTTTGACTGCGAGGCACCTCCATAATGTAGAGGGTTTTTCCGTCGGGACTCCACGAGAGATTGGTGAAATAGCGGTCGGTGACATCGCCGAGTTGCAACCATACGGTACGGTTGGTGGCTGGGGTGTAGATGCCCACTGTGACTTTGTGCATCGCCATACCTGCCATGGGGTATTTGTCGGGATCTGGCTGTGCCACACGCACTTCGGGACTGACCAAGGTGTTGACTTGTGGATAGTCGGTGACCATGGACTGATCCATGCGATAGAACGCGAGTTGGTCGCCTTTGGGACTCCCAAAAGGTACCTTTGTGGATGCCAAACTCATCGCGGTGAACGGAAGTACCGTAGAGAAGTTCGCGATTGCCGTCGGTGGAAACTTGGTGCGTGCGGCCATCGGGAGTAGTGACGAAGAGGTTGTAGTCTTTGGTGAAAGCCAGAGAGCGTGAAGCTATGCAGAAGTCTTCGTGTGCGATGCCTTGTTCGAGGGGAAGCGACCAAACGATGGTCTTTTTCTTCCAGTCGTAGGCTATAATGCCTTTGGGGGTTGTGATTTTGGCAATGGTTTTGTTGCCTTCGGGGAAGGTGGTGCCAATGAGGTTGTAGACTTTTCCAAAGCGCGTGGTGTCGATGGCGGTATTCACGGCTTGAAGGTCGAAGAGCGTTTGTTGGGATGGACGCACGCTTTTCCCTTTGTGGGGGAGGAGCAAGGAAACTTCTTTGACATTGGTTTGCACCAGGGCATCTCCCCACCACGCGGTGTAGGGTTGTCGGGGTTGAAGATTCCAATAGTTAGTACCTCCCCACATCAAATCGTCTAGGGTTGGTTTTTGTTTGGTTTGTGCCATAGCGGAAAGGAAAAGGAATGGCAGGAGGAAGAGAAGAAAAACTTTTTGTTTCATTCCAAAGGTAAAGATTTATTGAGTGGTGGGAAAACAGATGGGACTTTCATGGGGAAGCATATTCCGTGTTGGTGGCCACTCAGGGAAAACTAAGCATTCCCACAAGCTGAACGGGGCAACTTGTGGGAATGAATCACTGCATTACTTTAGTCTTCGCGACGTTTGCGGAAGTTGCCACCGCGTGGAGGACGAGAGAAGCCTCCTTCTTGGCGAGGACGACGTTCGAAACGACCTTGAGAACGATCGAATCTGCCGCGTGGTTCATCGCTGCGTCTTTCGCGGCGGTCATCGCGATTGAAGTCTTTGCGGTCTCTATCGTTTCTTCGCTCAAACTTGTTGTCACGAGGTTTGAAATCGCGGCGTTCACTGCGGAAATCATCGCCTTCTCCGCGTGGAGCGCGAGAGAAAGAACGACGGTCGTCACGCTGATCTCGCGAGCGGTCGTTGTCGCGGCGTTCAAAGTTGCCACGCTCATAGTTGCCGCGTTCTTTACGCTCACCATTTTCGAAGCGTTCTTTGTAGGCACGAACTCCTTCAAATGTGTTGTGACGAGCACGAAGGGTGCGATAGGTGGCGGCTAGTTCAGGATCGTCTGAGAAATCAAAACCGGAGCGGTAATCACTTTCTTCATAGCGTGGACGACGATCTTCGAATCGGTCTTTGCGGTCGAACGGTTTGCGATCTCTGTCGAAGGGTTTTCGGTCTTTGTTAAAGGGCTTTCTCTCTTTATCAAAGGATTTGCGCTCTCTATCGAAGGATTTGCGCTCTCTGTCGAAGGAGCGTTCACCACGGTCAGAGAAGTCTTGGTCGCGGTCGTCATCGGCAAAGCGTTTGCGCGAGAACTCACGCTTACGACCATCGCGGAAACGGCCTTTTTCACCCATTCGTTGGAGTTCGGTGTCGGTTTTCACCTCGTTGCCTTCGGCGCGAAAACCTTCGAGTTTACCATCGAAGGTGATGAATTTGCGGAGTTCGCAGTCGAGGGAACCATTGTTGAGCGGAACGCGGAATGAGGCGCGCAGGCGCATATCGTCGAAGAGTTCTTCCTTGGAAGAAATGACCCACGTGGTGCAGCCTTGACACTCTTTCTTGAGTTTCATGCCGAGTGTGCGGTAGATTTGCGAGAGGTCTTCGGGACGGAGACGCTCACCATAGGGAGGATTGGTGACGATAGTGGCTTTTTCACAACCTTCGGGGAGCACGAAATCGCGGATATCTCGCTGCTCAAATGTGATGAGTTCCTCAACACGGGCTGCTTTTGCATTGGCTTGCGCAGCTTCGATGGCGCGTAGATTGAGGTCGAATCCGTAAATCTTGTGATTGAATTCTCGCTCGTGGCTGTCGTCATCGAAGATGTTGCTGAGGAGTTCGGGATTGAAATCTTTCCAGTTTTCAAACGCAAACTTACGGCGGAAAATACCGGGATAGATGTTGCGCGCCATAAGTGCGGCTTCAACAAGAATGGTGCCGGAACCGCAGAATGGATCGATGAAATCGCTATTGAAGTCCCAACCGCTCATTTTGACAATGGCTGCTGCCAACACTTCGTTGATGGGTGCTTCCACAGTGGCTTCGCGATAACCACGAAGATGTAGGCTCTCACCACTGGAGTCGAGGGAGAGGGTGCAAGTTTCTTCTGAAATGTGCATATTGAGACGAATGTCGGGATTCGCCACGCTGATGTTGGGACGCTTGCCAGTGAGTTCCATGAAATAGTCGACAATGGCGTCCTTGACTTTATAAGCAACAAACTTTGAATTGCGGAATTCTGTGCTGTAGACTGTGGTGTCTACGGCAAAGGAGGTGTCAAGATCGAGGATTTCATTCCATTCAATGCTCTTGACAGCTTTGTAAACGGCTTCGGCATCTTTGGCACGGAAGTGGAGAATGGGCTTCAACACTCTGACTGCGGTGCGCAAACAGAAGTTAGCTCGGTACATCATTTCTTGATTACCGGAGAATGAGACCATGCGGCGGCCGATTTGCACATCGTCTGCACCGAGTTCGATAAGTTCTTGCGCCAATACTTCCTCTAATCCTTGGAAGGTTTGGCAATGAGTTCAAAAGTTTGTTGCATTAAAGTGGAGCGGTTGTTGCTGAAAACTGGCAAAAATAATAGCAAAAATACGATTTTATGGCGAGTAGACCAAGGATTCTGCCCATTATGCGTGCAAAGAGGGTGCAATCTCTAGCAATATAGAGACTGTACCCTCAATAATATGCAGTTGGTTGCGCAAAAAAGATGTGTTGCGCGCTACTGTTTTTAGACTACCGTTTAGGCTTGTTGGAATGCTTCAAAGATGGCGGCAGCGATTTCAGCCATTTGTTCGGAAGATACTTCCAATTTGGGTTTGCGGAAATCCATATCTCCTTCTTCTTTCAGGGGAATGAGATGGATGTGTGCGTGGGGAACTTCCCCAAACCGATGACAGCCATTCCCACCTTCTTGCAAGGTAGCACTGTCTGTATGGCGCGCGCCACGCGTTTGGCAAAGAGATGATATTCCGCGAGGAGTTCGTCGTCAAGGTCAAACACGTAGTCCACTTCTTGACGGGGAATCACCAATGTGTGTCCCAATGCAACGGGATTGATGTCGAGAAAAGCGTAGAATTTGTCGTCTTCTGCGCATTTATAAGAGGGAATTTCTCCCGCAGCGATTTTGGAAAATATACTCATATTCAATGGAAATATAGAAGTTTCACTCGAAATGTCTCAAATGACGAGTTCGATTGGGGATTATTTGCGACTACCCACCACTTGAAGTTGTGGAGCGTGCTGATTCTCTTTGCTGTCTTTGTTCTTTTTGTTTTCGAGAGTTTGCACCATTCCGCGGATGCCATTCCACGACCAAGCATCGAAGGGATCATCAAAATCACTAAGACCATAGTTACCCCAGAGTCCATAGTTCAACTTGCGGAGATCGAATCGGAAACGAGAATTTTCTACATATCCCGTGAAATAGCGGTTATTGAGTTCATAGTCATAGATACGCACGTTGAGTGCTGGTTCTCCTGGATAGTTGATATGAAGCACTCTACCATTCACCTCCCACACAAAGTGGTGATAGCGTTGACGAACCGGTCCATAGTTATAGAAGTCGATTTGCTTCCCGGTGCCACGTCGAGCATTCCAATAGTCACTTTGGAATAGAATATAAGAATGGGTGGCATCAAATTGCGTTGCGCGCTGGGTATAAGGATTGACAGCGGTATAGAACATACCGAAATCACCTTGCCATTCTCCAGATATGACATTAGCACGCGCACGGTCGCCATCATACTCGCCGTCGATGTAAAACTCACAAGAGGAGAAACTCAGCACTGTCAGCATTAACATTGCGCAGAACGCGAGGAGGGTATTTATTTCTTCATAATCTAGGGTTGCTAAATTGTAAAAGGATTTACTATAATGGCAAATGTAAGGTATTCGTGATTGATTACCAAACTTTTTGCTACGAAAAAACGCTTTCTCCCCTAAATTTTAATATTTAAGAAGAGAAAGCGTATCATTTAGTTGGTGAATCCTTCATTAAGTTCTCTGAAAAAGAGCGCACTCACTAAGGCTTCTTCAGAAAGAACTTTCTTAGCAGAAAATTATTCAGAAAGAACTTCTTAGCTAAGAATTCTCCGCTAGGAACACCTCAGAAAAGATGCTTCAGGAAGAACACTTCAGAAGGAATTCCTCAATAGATTCGGTTTATTCAACGGTGATTTTGAGAATCTCAAGCTGAATCACACCGCGAGGAGTTTGTGCGTCCACCACATCTCCCACTTTATGTCCGAGGAGTGCTTGAGCAATGGGAGTGGTGCTAGAGATTTTCCCAGAGCGAAGGTCGGCTTCGCTCTCAGAAACGATGGTATATTTCATCACTGCACCGAGTTTCACATTTTTCATCTCCACTGTAGAGAGGATTTGCACCACATCTGTGCGAATCTTTGTTGTATCGATGATTTTCGCTGTAGCAATGATCGCTTTCAGTTCGTTGATTTTAGTTTCGAGAATAGATTGTGCTTCTTTTGCAGCATCATATTCTGCATTTTCCGAGAGATCGCCTTTGTCGCGCGCTTCTGCAATAGCAGCAGAAGCAGCAGGGCGTTCGATTTGCTCCATATGTCGGAGCTGTGCCACGAGCTTATCGTAGCCTTCTTGAGTCATATAGGCCATTGTGATGGGATATATTTTTCTTGTCTTTTGCTTAATGGAGAAGTTCTTCCCGAGGTGGTGAAGCACTTCTTTTTAATCGGTACTCAATGGATGCTTAGTTGGCAGATGCAGCAGCATCGTTACGCTTGCCTTCACCTTGTGTAGTATTGGAGCGATTACCTCCGCGACGTCGATTGTTTGGACGTTTTCCACTGCCCGAACGATTGTTTTTACGCTTTTCATCGCGCATCTCCTCGCCGTTGGTGTTAGGCAGTTCAGCCGTTTCTGCTGGAGAAATCTCAGACTTTGTGGTTTCCACCACCACGAAATCATCAATATCCACGTCTAGTTTGAAAGACTCTGCCAACTCTTGTTGCATCTTCTTCACCTGACGCTTACGATTTTCCTCCTTGCGCTTCTCAGCTTGTTCCTCTTGTTTGCGAGTCGCCTTTTGCGCACGGTGACTCTGTTCGGCAGGGGGAAGAGTTGTGTTGGCGAAGTTCGCAGCATTTTGTCGCTTATTTTGACGACGAGCGCGTTTCTTTTCCTGTTCAGAACGCACACGAGGAGCATTTTCCTCTGCATCCACCACAGCTTCCACTGAGCTGGCTACTTCTTTCGAATCATCCACCACAACTTCCGCTGTTTCTGCACTTGTAGTCTCCAGCTCAGGAGTAGTTGCTTCCGCCACAGGTGTTGCAGTTTCTTCTGTTGCCGTTTCTTTTACTGCATTTTCGTCAGAAATAGGTTCGGATACCACCGCCTCATTGACGCTTTGAGCATTTTGTTCCGTGGAAATCGCTGCAACTGATTCTTCAGTTTCAACAACTTCAACTTCTGTTGGCGAAATAACCGCATTTTCTTGTGCGACATCAGCAACTTCTTGAGAAGCTGTCTTTTCTGTTGGCGCAAATTCGCAAGCGTGTTCTGCTGCTTCCACCCAGTTGTCTATTTCTTTTTGCAAATCCTCAAGCGAAGGTTGCGCAGCAGTTTGCTTTTTCTTGAGAAGCGACATTCGCAACAACGGGTTCTTCTTGCAAACCCTCAAACGAAGGTTGCGCAGCAGTTTGCTTTTCTTGAGAATCGAGTTCTGCAACGGTTGGTTCTTCTCGAGAATCGAGTTCCGCAACATCGTGAGTTTCTGCCGATTCTGGTGCCAAATCAACGAACTCAATGGGAATTAGCGTAGGTGCGTCCTCATTGCTCACCACTTCTGCGTTTAGAGTCGCAGCCGCTACACCAAAAGCCGCAGCAGGTTCTACTTCAGCATTGTCCTCTTTGGGAGCTTCCGCCAATGGTTGTGTGGGAACAACAACAGCTTCCTCAGTCTTTTCTAGTTCAGCAATTGCATCTTTCTTTTCCACTGCACCTTCCACCTTAGTGGGTTTCGGTTCGCGCGGAGCGTTCGTTTTTTGCGCTTTAGCAGGTTTGCGGTTTTCGTTTTCTACAGATTGTGGTTGTTGCACAGACTGTTCTTCACGAATCTTTTGCGCTGGCTGAGCATTGTGGTTGCGCTCTTCACGGTTATTTTTCGCATTTTCACGCTCATCTTTGCGTTCTTCACGATTGTTTTTCGCATTTTGACGCTCTTCTCTGCGCTCATTCTTGCGCTCTTCTCTTTGCTCTTCCTTGCGTTCCTCCTTTTCAGACTTACGCTCGTTGCGCTTTTCGTCGCGCACATTCTTCTCGGTTTTGCGCTCATTCTTGCGCTCAGCACGATTGTTGTTGCGTTCCGATTTCGCAGCACTGCGTTCTTTGGCTATCTCCTCGTCAATTTCAGAGATGTGAGGAAGCGCGAAGAATTCCTCGGCTCCCATAGCCGTGCGCTTTTCTTTTGCACGGAACATCGCATCGAGAAAATCTGCATCGCGACGCATCTGAGTAAGCGCATCTTTGGCAGCCGCCTGATGACTTTCCTTTTTGGAGAAACCCTTACCTTCACCAGCAGGAATACCTTCAATAACCACTGTTGTGTGGAACGAAGGACTCGTGCTGTTAGAATTGTTTCCGCTACTATCTACGAAATCGAGGTGAATGCGATTCTTCTGTTTCCATTCCAGCAATTTACTTTTGAAATTCACCTCCTTGTTAGCCACGGTGTCGAGGTCAAGCACAGCACCGATGATGCGTTTTTCTATGAATTGGAATGCATATCGGAACCCACGGTCAAGATAGATGGCACCCATCAGTGCCTCAAAACTATTTCCTTCGAGGTACGAGTTGTGTGTGCGTCCGTGTGTTTGACTTTGTATCAAGCGGTCGATGCCGAGTTCTTTGGCCAATTTGCCGAGCGACTCGCGCGACACGATTTTAGAACGTGTGTTGGTGAGAAATCCTTCGCGTTTGTTGGGATATTGACGATAAACAATGTGACTCACCACAGTTTCCAGCACGGCATCACCGAGGAATTCCAAACGTTCGTTGTTGAGAGGCTTGTTGCCTGTCTTTTTAGAGCGATATTCGTGCGATTTATGGGCAAAAGCTGTGCGATACAAGTCAATGTTGTGCGGACAGAAGCCCATGATTTGGTAGAGAGCGGAGCGAAACTCCTTGTCTTTGCAGAAAAAGAGTCTAGCTCTGTCGAATATATTTTTCATACGTAATTGAAGTTGTCCAACACAAAAATACTTTTGTACGCTTAGCCGATACAAGGTATCTGCCAAGCGTACAAATAATCTTATAATTGTGTGGGCGTTTTTTCGACCAGACTGTGTTAGTCTTGATACTTCTTCACGATGCAGCAAGCGTTGTGTCCGCCAAATCCAAAGGTGTTGGAGAGAGCAGCGCGTACAGTGCGTTGTTGTGCCTTATTGAAGGTGAAGTTCATCTTGTAGTCGATGTTCTCATCGCAGTCATCTTCGTCGTGGTTGATGGTGGGAGGAATGATATCGTTTGCACAGAGAGGCAGCAAACGATAGCTTCCACAGCACCTGCTGCACCGAGCAAGTGACCAGTCATAGACTTCGTAGATGAGATATTGAGTTTATAAGCTTGTTCACCGAACACCTTGCTGATAGCTTTCACCTCTGAGGGGTCGCCCACAGGAGTTGAAGTGCCGTGCACGTTGATGTAGTCGATGTCTTCGGGTTGGAGTTCTGCATCCTTGAGTGCGCGTTGCATCACCAAGCTAGCTCCAAGACCTTCGGGGTGCGAAGCTGTGAGGTGGTGAGCGTCTGCACTCATACCAGCACCAGCCAATTCGCAGTAAATCTTTGCACCGCGAGCCTTAGCGTGTTCAAGTTCTTCGAGAATCAAGATACCGGCACCTTCACCCATGACAAAACCATCGCGGCTTGCGCTGAATGGACGGCTTGCGCGAGTGGGATCATCGTTGCGAGTGGAGAGAGCGTGCATAGCGTTGAAGCCACCAAGTCCACCAGGAGTGATAGCCGCTTCAGCACCACCAGTCACCATCACATTAGCCTTGCCCAAACGGATGAGGTTGAAGGCATCAGCAATAGCGTTAGTTGATGAAGCACAAGCAGAAGTTGTGGTATAGTTAGGACCGTGGAAACCATATTGGATGGAGATACGACCCGAAGCAATATCCGCAATCATCTTGGGGATGAAGAAGGGGCTGAAACGAGGTCCCTTTTCTTCGTGGGTGCATGCGTATTCGCTGATTTGTTCTTCAAAGGTGTGGATACCACCGATGCCCACGCCGAGCACCACGCCGATATTGTCTTTATCGACAGTCTCAAGATCCATACCGCTGTCTTTCACAGCTTCCATTGCTGCCACGAGCGCATATTGCTCATAGAGATCCATTTTGCGAATCTCTTTGCGGTCAATGAAATCTGCTGCCACAAAATCTTTGATTTCGCAGGCAAATTGCGTTTTGAACTGAGAGGCGTCAAATCCTTTGATTGGAGCGGCACCGCTAACACCCTTGAGAAGGTTCTCCCAAGTAGATTGAATATTGTTACCAACGGGGGTAATTGCACCAAGGCCGGTGACTACTACTCGTTTTAGTTCCATTGTGAGAATGAGTTGAATAGTGGAGAATATGTTTTCCTGCCCTCTTTGACACGAAAGCGACAGTCAGCACTAACTGTTTAATCTTAAATGTGCTAATATGTTGGCCACACAAGGTAGCCTGTACACATTAGCACATTCAATCTGCAAGGCGGTCGTGCGTGGCGACCGTACCTTTTTGGCGCAGGCTAAGATTACTTGGCGTTAGCTTCGATGTATTCGATAGCTTGACCTACAGTAGCGATCTTTTCTGATTCTTCTTCAGGAATGGTGATACCGAATTCCTTTTCGAGATCCATCATAAGTTCTACAGTTTCGAGAGAGTCAGCACCGAGGTCGTTAGTGAAGCTTGCTTCTTCCTTAACTTCAGCTGCGTCAACGCTGAGCTTCTCAACGATGATAGCCTTTACTTTTTCTGCAATTTCAGACATGATTATTGTTATTTTGTGATGAATTAATTGTCGGTTTTGCTATTTTACGGCTGCAAAGGTAAGCGTTATTTTCAACACTCACAAATAAATGACCAGGAAAATGTATGTTTTTTTGCGCAAAAAAATCTTTATTTTTGTGCATTTTCGGGCTGATTTTTTTGTGCTATTTTTTTCCTCCTTTGCTGCGCCAAAATGGCTCACATTCTGAGTAAAATCTCTTTTCTGGAGAAAAAATCAGCGCACCGCGATACATTCTATCTCCACACGCGCGTTTTTGGGCAAAGTTTTCACTGCCACTGCGGAGCGCGCAGGGAAGGGTGCAGAGAAATAAGTGGCATACACTTCGTTCATAGCTGCGAAGTCGGAAAGGTCTGCGAGGAAAACGGTTGTTTTCACCACATTAGCCATCGTTAGACCTGCTTCTTCGAGCACGTGCTTCATATTGGTGAGCGACTGGTGGGTCAAAGCCTGGATGTCGCCTTCGGCAAATTCGCCTGTTTTGGGGTCGATGGGCAATTGTCCGCTCACGAACACCATGCCACCGGCTTCAATGGCTTGTGAGTAAGGACCAATGGCCGCAGGAGCTTGGTCTGTTTGAATAGGAGTCTTCATTGTACTGTACTTTTTTTGTGGAGGTTTCCCCTCCGTGTGTGATGACTGCAAAGGTAGGAAATGTTATTGAAAACACCGCATTACATAGGCGAAAAGAATTCTCTTCAACCCAACAATTTCTTTTGCCTATACAATTTATGGGGAGAAAGCTGCGCTCGGTTGAAGTAAAACAACACGTCATTTACTACAAAACGACACGTCGTTTGCAACAAAACGATACGTCGTTTTCTATAAAACAAGCCATCGTTTTTTCGAAAACAAGCCGTTAATTGCAAGCACTGGACGCAAGATAGATATTTATTGTTAAATGCCTAAACACTCTACCCTCTCGCACGCACGCGTACACGCACTATACAGGAGTTTTCGCATTTTTGCTGTCACAAGTGTCACATACTTCTTTGTAATTCATTATGCTTCAATCCAATAAAGCTAATTCTGGAAGTATTTTAACAAATCAATCATTCCAACTCCCAAAATTCACGGGAAGGAACTTGGAAAAAGTGAGTTATTGTTGGGTCATTTTCCCAAAATATCCGTTGTGTTTAGTACGATTCTTTCCTTTGGTGTGACACTTGTGACAGCAAAAAAACAAAATTGCTGTTGGAATGTGTGCGCGTACGCGTGTACACGCGTACGCACATACGCAATTCGTGTGCGCATGCACAAGGGGGGTAGACGAATGTCTGTGCGCTATGGGCAAGCCGTGAACTAAAAAAAAGCAATACACCGAGACTATGCAATGCAGACATAGCAGAATCAAGGTATATAGAATTTAAAATGTCACTTTTCTGCGATATTTTCCCTCTTTGGGGCAATATCGACCCATATACTTATAGGGGCGCATCATCACAACGGAAGGCACGAAGCGCATATTCCAAGTGAGTTCCCATATTTCATTTCTACTTTCACGGCGTAATGCCAACACAATATATCTTCGCATAATCCCAAATCAGTCACTATAACGGTCTAATGACCGATCTGGGATAATCCTTTCATCTTCAACCCACAGTAAAACCGAGAGGAGACGCTGCAAAACAAATTTGTCAACATCTCCTCGCAATGAAAAGTGAGTAGTCGTAGAAAGGATTGTCACCAAGGTGGTGACGAAGAGTAATTTGCAGACAACCCTCTCCTTATTTGCCATTCGTAGTAGCCGAGCCATCAGTGCGGAGTTGGTCATAACCTACAAAGCGACTTGAAGAGGGATAACCACGACGGAGTTGGTCGGCTTGCACCAACTGCAAACGACGCAAAAATTGGTCGTAGTTGCGGCGCGATTGTGGAGTCCAAGCCACTTCTGCTAGTGCCAAAGCGCGAGGGAAAGCTTGATAGTACACGCGTTCGGGCTGGGGCATACATTCGCTCCACAGCGTGCCAGTGACACCAAAGAGGAAATCGCGCTCAAAAGCCTCATCTTGTCCCCAACGCGGGTCAAGTTCATAGACACGTTTGAGACTCGTCACAGGCATTCCCCAGTTCACTTCGGGCAAGTCGCCTTTGTCCATGGGATAATCCAAATAGCAGTGCTCACCTGGGCAGAGCATAATCTTAGCCTTGTTGGCACGCGCTGCGTCAATGGCGGTTTTAGTGAGACCGTGACGCCAAGCAAAAGTCACACATCCGGGTTGAATTTCCTTGAAGTCCGTTTCATACCAGAACATGGGCGTCTTGCCGAGCTTGTCGCGCAGATGCGCAATCACTCGGTCGAAGAGATATTTCTGCAACTTCCAGTTTTCGGAGCGATCGCGCGTGGCGATGCCGAGTTTTTCTTTGAGGGCGATGCAAACAGAGTCAGTGGTCCAATCATCAAGTGGCGGATTTCCGGCTTCATCTCCTCCGAGATGCACATAAGGTGCAGGGAAAACAGTGGCGAGTTCATCGAAAACATCGAAGAGGAACTGATAGGTGAACTCAGAAGCTGGATTGAGGAGGTTGTTGGACACACCGCTGGTGGTGCGTACATCCACTTTTTTGTTGCCTACGGTGAGTTGCGGATAGGCGTGGATGGCAGCCACTTCGTGTCCTGGCATTTCAATTTCGGGAATCACCATGATGTGGTGTTTCGCTGCGAAAGCCACAAGTTCGCGCATCTCGTCCTGGGTGTAAAAACCAGGACTGGTGTATTGCATATCGTCCAACGCTGGACGTTGGCTACTTTCGGCTACAAGGCGCGGATATTTTTTGATTTCAATGCGCCATGCTTGGTCGTCAACGAGGTGAAGATGAATGGCATTGTATTTGTAGCGCGCCATTTCAACGACCATTCGTTTGAGTTCTGCAAAGGGAATGAACGTGCGCACGGGATCGACCATCAATTCGCGCACACGAGTGCGAGGAGCATCCACAATTTTCACCGCTTCCAGTGTCTTGGGTTGTGCGGTGAGGAGTTGTTCGAGTGTGGTGAGGCCATAGAAGACACCAGCAGGGGTGCTGCCTTTGATGACGATGCCTTTTTTGTTGACCACTAATTCGTAGCCTTCGGTGTTTTGCACCATGGCATCAAGGAGGAGCTGCACTTTTGCGCCCCCTCTCAACACGTTCAATCCGGCGCGTTCGCGAAGGATGCGACGCGCATAACCGGCTTCATTGGCTAGCGCCGGTGCAGCTTCGATTTTTCCGATGCGACTCACGTCGAGGGCTTTGCCTTGCTGCACTTCCAATTGCGCGGGGTAAGGGATGAGGGAGTATTTCTCTGTTGCAGCCTTTGTCCAAAGGTCGAAAGTCGCTTGTGGCAAATTAGCCGTGGGCACTCCTTCAAACGCGGCAAATCCTACGTTGCGCAATGTGGCACGGGAAAGGTCGAGTTTGCGAAGCGCGGAGCAACCATTGAAGGCACCATCTTCAATGCTTTCAACAGAAGAAGGTAATGTGATTTCTTCGAGGTTTTTGCAATTGAAAAAGGCTTGACGACCGATGCGTTTCACCCCATTGGGCAACACTACTTTGCGCAGTCCGCGATGTCCAAGAAATGCGTTGTCGGGGACTTCGGTGCAGGTGGCTGCACTGAGGTCGAGCACCTCAACATTTGGGCAGAGATCGCGGATTTGACGAAAGTCTCCATTACGGTCGCTGCTCAATGTGCCAGTGAGCATAAGGGTGGTGGCATAAGGTTTCAGTTCTGCTGAAAGCAAACGCACATTGTTTAGCGTCACATGACTCACATTGACGACTTCTGTTGCGGAGTTATTTGATGTGGAGGTGCTTTGTGCATTAATCGGAAGAACCAAAAGAGAGGAGAGCAATGCTGCGAAGCATCGAGAAAATGGGTGCATAGATTAGGCTAAATGGATGAGCTGATAAATGAAAAACAGAGAAAGCTAGACACAAAGACTAGTCACTAGGACTAGTCTTCAATGGTAACCTTGCGGCGACCGTCGGACAATTCTTCGATTTCGACGCGCACGGCGTTGTCGGGCAAGAGAGGCTCGATGAGTTCGAGCCACTCAATGAAACAAGGTGCTCCAGAATAGAAGTAGTCGTCGGTGCCAATGTCGAAGGCTTCTTCTACGTGTTTGATGCGATAGAAGTCGAAGTGGAACACTGGTCCTTCCAGCACTGCGCTGTGGTATTCGTTGACAATGGCGAATGTGGGTGAATTGACCACATCGTCTACTCCCAAAACATCGCAGAGTGCTTTGACAAAAGTAGTTTTGCCGGCTCCCATCTTGCCGTAGAAGGCGAAGACGTTGCGGCTTTTATTGCGGAGATCGACCGCAGCGACAAATTCCTGTGCTGTGGTGTTGATGCTATCGATGGTTTCTATGATAAATTCCATACCGCAAAGTTACAATAAACCTTGAAATAGAGCATATTATTCGAAGAAAAATGCAGTTCTTCTCCCTTTGTTTTAACATTTGCAGAGAGCTTTTAGGGCTGACTCTCACAATGTTTCCAGCAAAAAAAGCGCGCATTCCCCTCGTTTTCTAGGAAATGCGCGCTAAATTTCAAGTTGAGCGTTTTCGTTTACTTGCCTTGAGCAAGAAGTTCGCGAGTGATGCGTTGCAAACCTGCAATGAGTTTGTTGAGCGGCACTCCAGAACGGTCACTCATTTTCTGCACATCGGCTTTTTTTGCCATTATTTTGCCGAAAGGCGTGCGTAGCATTGCGAACAATGAGGAGATTTCTGTCAAACGATTGCGCAAGTCGGGGAATCGAGTCAATAAGTCCATCAAGTGAGTGGTGGGGGTGATGACTACTTGTCCTTCGCTGTCGTATTGCAGTCCTTCGTTGTTGGAAGCACTGTCGGCTGCATCGTCTGCGTCAGGGGTTGAAGCGTTGGTGCTAGTCGTTGAGCTTTCGTTGACAGAACTTCCGTCAGCTTCAGCGGTGGGAGTTGTGGCAGTGGTAGGCTGCGCGGTGGGAGCTGCTGCGTTGTCGGTGGGAGCTTCCGTGGGAATGCCTTCATCGGTCGCCCATTTGAGGAGAGTTTGTGAGCCTTCGAGGGCGCGGATGTGGGTGCAGTCTTGCATCACTTCGATGACTCCGCGGAAGTTGCCTTCAGCATCGCGCACCGCTACATAAATGATGTAGATGAAGAAGCCGGGTTTGTTGATCCAGAACTCAGCTTTGTCTTGTTCTCCACTGCGGAGTTTGTCGATGACTTCGCGCACCACGTGAGCGCTCTTGCGAGGATGGCAATTCATCACCTGACGACCAATGACGTTTTTGCTGCGTGGGAAGATGCGGTGGTCGGTGTCGGAGTAGAAGCAAACGAGTTCGTTTTCATCTACATAACTGATGTCGAAGGGAAGATGCTGATAGATGAGATTGATTTGCTCCAAGGTGAGTTTGCCAGTGGTGACATCGAGTTTCTCGCTTCCTCCAGCAGAATATCCGTATTTGGAGAGAAGTTGTTGCAAATCGGCTGCAAACCCAGCGGCTTCGGGTGTGGAAGATGCAGGAGTGTCTGTGGGTTTTCCAGCAACGGTTGTGCCTTTGACACGCTTCTCCGCAGGGGTGAAGAAGGCGTATCCAATTTCCAAATCACCCTCTTTCATATCTTCAAATTCCTCGGCCGTGATCATGGCATAAGAAGTGGGATAGAGGATGGTTTCTTCCTTCTCCATCAAATCGCGACCGTAGAAAATAAGTTTTTTGCACGACTTGATGAACTCTTCTTCGTTGCCTGCTTCGAGGAGATTATAGGCATCGCGGATGTTGTCGCGCACCATATCGTCAAAAGTCCACATCGTGGTAGTGGGACGGTCGAAGCCTTTGTTCCAAAAGGGGATAGAGCTGGTTTTGCTTGCGCGAATAGTGGATGGGGTATTTGCGAATTTGGTCAAAAAGCTCCAACCACTGATTCTTGATGACGGGATATTGCACCAAGTCTTCCACGGCAAGGAGGAGGCGCTTCATCTCCTCGTTCTCTTGATAATAGCGAGAGAGAGGATGATCTTCGGGGACATTGGGACGAGAATAGTCCATGTATCCTTCAAAGAGTTGGATTTTTTGCGCCATGTTTTCGCGGATGCACTCTTCGTCGGTGTGTTCGATGAGCGTTTGTTCGATGAAAGCGAGGTGGAAAGGACGGATTTTCCCCACACGCTCTGCCACTTCTTTACGTCCTTCTTCGAGAGTTATTTTTCCTGTGACATAGCGTGTCTCAATATCTAAAACAGCTTGCATCTTGTCCAAATCGATTTGTGGAAGATGCGCTTGCATTTGATGATTCATAGTTAAGTATGCGTGTTGTTTGTTGTTGTATTGTTTGTTGTGTGGAGCAAATGTACAAATTTCTCAACACTCCACAAAGTAGCGTCTGCATAAAATATAAATTTACCATTAAACTACACATTTTCTGACGTAACGCTTTGGTATTTCTATGGAATTCTACTAACTTTGTCATTCAGAAACGGATTGTTTTTCCGACCTTTATGGTCTGTATTTTTAAGGAGATGAACCTCTGGAATCTAAGACCTTATTTATTACCTCACCTATTTCGGACTCTCTTCGAGAAAAACTCACTGCTTATGGACAAAAAGACCCTTATCGCTCTTGTACTTCCCTCATTATTGGGAGCTTCTCAAATGCAAGCTGAGCGCACTACAAATACACCTCCACAGAAGGACGCGACTACGCAAACTTTCAAGGACTTGTGGAAAAATGTGGAACAACACCGCAAGCAGGATTTACCCCAAAGTGCGCTCAAAGTAGTCAATGCAATTCGTCAAAAAGCACAGAAAACCAACAATGCTTCGCATCTGATTGCGGCGATGCTCTCCACTTATCAGTTGGAAGAAGAGATTTCTTCCGATAGCACTCAAAGGGTGATTGAAGAAATGGAGCAATTTTGCGCTGCTGACACCCACACAGTGTCTCGTGCCTTGTGGAATTTCGTGCTGGCTCAAGTACTGTATCAAGAATACTTCCCAGACAATGTCTTTGATGACGAATCAATGGATATAGAAGACGATATACAGGATGAATCTGCCGAAAATATCGGAGAAGAAAGTGAGAAGACTCAAAGCAACTCGCACGTTCGCTCAAATATTTTCGAGCAGCCTTTGAGTACCTTCCAGAGTTGGCAGCTGCTAAAGTAGAGGATTATGACGCACTCTTCGATGCTTCTCCCAAAGCTGCGGCAAGCATAGACCACAACCTTCTGGTGGTACTACTCCAACATCTATTTACAATCGAAGATGCTTATTCCAAACGTCCATTCAGCGTTGCAGAATTTATCGCACTACTCGAAAAGTCGCGCGACCTATTTCTCCAAAATCACCAAGAGCGCGCTGCGTTGCAGACTGAGATTTTGCTCCTTCAAGCGAAAGGAGGCTCTTATCTGGAGAGTTTAACAGAAACACTCTCTTTGGAGAATGACGAAAATGAGAGCGAAGAATTGCAATTTGCCTTCCCATCAGCACAAGTGACTTTGGAAGCGATGGAGAAAGTGCTGACACGCTATGGACATCTCCCAGAAGCTGGCGAGGTGGCAGCACTGCAATGTCATCTCTTGGTGAGTGATGAGGAGAATCACGAGATGCAGTTGCCTAAAGCGATAGCATTGGCGCAAGAATACGCGAAGAAGTATGCGGACTACACCCACGAGTTCAAGAATTTCATCAAAGAACATACTTATCCCACCTTTGAAGTGGATTGGACCGACTACAAATTAGAGAAAGTGGATCACGCGCTCTACCCAGAAACAGAGATGGTGCTCTCTGTTAAGTTCCGCAACGTGCAGAATGCAAGTCTGCGACTCTATCGTCTCAATAACATTTCTGCTACAGACTTAGAAAGGCGCGTAAAGAGGACAAAGCACAAGAGAATCTTCAGAAAATCCTGAAAAAGCACGGAGAGAAAAAGCCTGTTTTCACAAAATTCTTCTCTCCCGCGGTTGCTCCGGACTACGAAGAACGCAAAGACACGATTTCATTTCAAACTCCTCAATCAGGTGTTTATCTGATGCGCCTCTCCATAGATGGTTGGTATGACGAACTAGTTCCTTGTTTCGTGTCGCGCGGTCAACGTCTAGTTTTCCATAGTGCTAGTCGACACCAAGATGCTCCGGAATATCTCGTAGTAGATCAGCGTTCTGGCGAAGAAATCACCAACAAAGCGGACTTGGACGCTCTGCCCATTTTTGCAAAAATCCCCAACTGGCTGAAGCTCTCGCACACTCGTTTGGATTTGAATGTGAAGCACAATTTCGAAGTCTACACCGATCGTGAAGTCTATCGTCCTAGCCAAAAGATGGAAGCCTCAGCTCTGCTCTATACGCAAGAAGGAGATATCTATAAGGTACTCCCCAATGCGCGAGTGAGAGCGCGACTTTACGACACCGATGGCAAAGAGGTGAAGACACAAATGCTGACTTCTGACAATATGGGAGTCGTACAGACTCAATTTACTCTCCCCAAATACTGCAAACCAGGGAATTTCTCTGTGGAATTTGCTATGGTGGATGACAATAACAACCCATATCCGGTAAAGGAAACCAAGTATTTCCGAGTAGAAGAATATAAACGTCCGAATTTCTCTGTGAAACTCGACGACTTCACTCGCAAACTTGCGCTAACAGACAGCGTGAACTTTGAAGGAGTGGCAGAGACTTTCGCAGGAATTCCTGTTGCGAATGCAGTGCTTAAGTGGAAATTAAATTTCGACAGCTGGTATTTCTACCACAACAGAAACAAAGGAGGAGTGGATCGTTCGTTGAAAAATCGCAGTGGTAAGGCAAAGACAGACGAAAATGGGCGTTTCTCTATCCCCGTAGATTGGACATTTAAAGATGAATCATCCCTCAGTCTGAACCTTTCTGTGGAGGTTGTAGCTCCCGATGGCGAAGTGCAGAGCACTGGGTTCAGCCAGTGGATTTCTCCACGAACTGAAGAGGAAGAGGAACAACCCCAAAAACCGCTCTTTGAGGTGACACATAATGATGCTAAAGACGAAGCCAAACTCACCATCAACGGCAGTGGTCGCCTTTTCCTCCGCTTGGTGAGTACTAATCGCGGTGTGATTGAGCGCAAAACGATAGACGTAAAAGACGGATACACCCGCACATTCCAATGGAGAGAAGAAGACAATCTCGGCGATGCGCTGACGGCTTATCTCTACCTATTGAAAGATGGAGAGTTTCACACGAAAACCATCACCGTGACTCGTCCACATCCCGACAAGCGTTTGCAACTTTCGTGGAGCACTTTTCGTTCTCAACTCACTCCTGGACAATGTGAAGAGTGGCAACTTCGCGTCACAAATCCCGACGGCACACCGGCTGATGCCAATGTCATCGCACGATTGTATGACGCTTCGATCGATGCTCTTCTCAACAAAGGGAAGACTACGGAGAAAGACCCGTGGAAATTCTCCTATCTTTTTCCGCGCGAAAAGCCTTCTGGAGATTGGTATGACCCCAGTCTGTTGATGCCTACCTTTTTTCCTCACTTTTCTTACAATTCATCCTACGATGAAGATCACCCAAGCGTAAATTGGCGCGATGGTTTGTTGAAATCCTTTTCAAACGCTCCTATATATTATAATTGTATCTCAGTCGCGGCTGCTGACGATGCAATGACCGTTGAAGAGACCTCTATGGAAGAAGAAGAAGTGCGAGCTATGCCACTAAAAGCAAATAGGACAGCGAAAGTGGAGCAAAACGGGGATAGTGCTGATGCCGCTAACGATGTTCGCAAAAATTTTGCAGAAACGGCTTACTTCAACCCAACGCTTCGCACAGATGCCGAGGGAAAGGCAAGCATCAGTTTTATCCTCCCCAGTAGTTTGACGGAATGGACGTTTAATGCTTTTGCCTTCGACCGCACGCTCAATTCTGGAACACTGACTGATAAGGTGGTGGCGCGCAAACTACTCAACACGCAAGTGGCAACTCCGCGTTTCCTCCGCGAGGGAGACAAAATGCAATGGCCTGTTTCCCTATATAATAGGAGTGAGCAATTGCTCAAGGGAAAACTACTGTTGGAAATCCTCGATGCAGCGTCTCACAAAGTGCTCAAAAGTTTCACTCGGTCTTTCGATTTAGAAGCTGGAAAATCCCTCAATCAGGTGTGGGAATGGGAAGTTCCCGAAGCCTGTGCTCCAATTTTGGTGCGCGCTGTGGCAAAATCACCCGCGTTTTCCGATGGTGAAGAGCACGAAATTCCCATCCTCCCTCGCAACATATCTCTGACTGTGGCACAACCCTTCGTAGTGCGCAGCCAAGAAGACAAGAACACTATCGTCGAGAAGGCTAAAGCTGATTTGCAAGAACGAATAAGTAAGCACAAAGAGGCAAAAATTGAAGTGCTAACGGAAAGAAATTCCTACCAAGAAGTTGCCGAACTGGTGCCACAATGGATGCAAGTCGTCAAGGGTTCTTCCTATGATCAAGCCGTCAACCTCTATGCCATTCAGTGCGCTATGACCCCTGCGTTGCGCCCCTTGCTTTCCCTCTCCGACAGTGAGATACTAGCCTACCAACAGTCTGCCTTCGACCGTCTAAAAGCAAAACAAACCGCTGAAGGTGGTTGGAGTTGGTTTTCCGGTATGGAGGCTTCGCCTTACATCACCTCGCAGATAGCCATTCTTTTGGCGCGAACCGAAGTGCTACATCAGCAAAAAGATTTCAACCACGAGTTGCTCGAACCAGCATTGAAATTTCTTGACGAGAAGATGAAGGAGCAAATGATGGAGAATAAGAAGAAGGAATGGAAACCATACGTTGGCGAAACCGAATGCAACTATCTCTATCTTTGTCAATTGCTCCAGCGCAAAGAAACCTCAACATTGCGCTATTGGCTCGATGCGATGGGTCAGGACGACAAGTATCCCTATTCGATGTATGGCAAAGCCGTACAATCACAAGTCTTCACATCCACCAAATTCGACGAACTCGCACAAATCGCTTTGCAAAGTCTCCTCGAACACACCGTCGTTTCTCCCGAAATGGGACGCTATTTCGACACATATCGCGCCCTCCAAGGCTATGATTCCTATCGCATTCCCACACAAGTGATGACACTCGAGGCTTTAGCCAAGGCATCAGAGGCCGCCTGTCAGCGTTTGCCCCTTGGACGTCAACAAATCACGGAGGAAATGCAACTGTGGCTCCTGCAATCGAAACACACGCAGGTGTGGAACAATTCGCGTGCCACCACAGACGCCGCTTACTCCCTGTTGTCTTCACTCGACACCTCGCTACGCGGCCTTACTTGGGGCGCAGTTTCTGCCACCTACACCGCCACTCCCGAAGAAATCACAGCACAAGGCAGTGGTTTCCAAATAGAGCGGAGCTTGCAAGTGCTGCACGATGGCAAGTGGAAGACACTTTCTGTCAAGAACAACCAAACATCTCAAGCTCTCAAAGTGGGAGACCACGTGCGCTGGGTCTACACGCTCAAAGCTGATCGCGACTTCGACCACGTTTGTTTGAAATCCGCGCGTCCTGCCGCCTTCGAGTCGAAACATCCATTTTCTGGAATGACGTGGATGAACGATTTGACTGCTTATCGTATGGTGCGCGACACGGAAACGAATACTTCTTCGAGCATCTCCCCAAAGGGGAATACCGTTTCGATGACGAGATGGTAGTCATCCGCTCTGGAGAATTTAGTGGAGGCATCTCAACCGTGCAATGCACCTTCGCACCCGAGTTCATAGCCCACTCTTCTGCCCTGGATGTTCTGGTAAAACACTAATTTTCTTCGACAAGGAGCAATTCACTAAGAGAAATTTGCGCAAAATCCTCAGAACTGTGCCCTCCTCTGACACTAGTTTTCCACCGAAGAAGGGGTTATTACCCTCTATTTTGCAATATATAAGATAGCAAAAACGGAGGTTTTAACATTTGCAAGGTCGCTTTTCTCAAAAAACTATGGGAAAGGCGACCTTATTTTGTACCTTTGTGCTGTTAATATGGCAAGGCCGAGCTAGAGAAGGTCACAAAACGCTCATTTTGTGCTTTCTCTTGGGAAGGCAAAGACAGGACAGAAAAGTAAATGGCTGAAAATGAAGACGAAGCAATATATTGTCAATCATCGTTTCAGATTCAAGACTCACCATTTGCCCCTTTTCTCCCGTTTTTAGTATTCCTTGGAGCCGTTCCCCCTGCCACGGAAGCTCCAGCTCCTCAAATTCCCATTTGAGTGACCGCATTGTTTCCACTTTGTTCAGCAAAGTCGAAGGATGTGCCTTGTCGCAAATCACAAACAATGCATATTAAATCATTTGCCGTAGCCCTCTTGGCTTCGCTAACCTTAGCAAGCAGTGCATTCGCCACTAAACAAACCGACGAGAAGCACACCAAAGTGGGAAACGCCACCTACTATGGCGACCGATGGCACGGTCGTCGCACTGCCGACGGTTCGGCCTACAACAAAGACTCCCTCACTTGTGCTCACCGCACACTGCCCTTCGGGACGCTCCTCCATGTGCGCAACCCCAAAAACGGCAAAGTTGTTGTAGTGAAAGTCACTGACCGTGGACCCTATCGTCGCAACACAATCATCGACCTCTCCAAAGCTGCCGCCAAACAAATCGATATGGTGCAAGCAGGAGTGGCATCAGTTGAAGTTACTCCCGTGGTGAAAGCCACCGCTCCAGCCAGCAAGGAGAAAACTTCTCCCATCCTACCCGAATTGCAATTGCTTGATCCCACCACGGGACGCTACTACACCATGACGCAATGGCAAGAACGCGCCGACAGACGCAAGGAAATGGCAAAAAACTCTGCCGCCAAACAACCTCAACAGTTGATGGCCAAGAAAGCCACTCCACGCTATCGGGTAAAAAGTTCCGTCAAACTGGCCAACGCCAAGAAGCGATAACCCAGTCCTTTGACCTCTCTTTACGAAACTCTTTAGGATGATGTCTTTCATCCACATTCTACCAAGCGAGCCTAGCCGAACAACTCTCGACTAGGCTCGCTTTTTGCCATCATTGATTTGCCCTACGAGTAAAACGAACGGTCTAATGCCCGATTTGGGGTTATATTGGGAAAAGTCTGTACTTCTTACCCCCCAGCAGAAGTTTACAACTTATAATTGACTCCAACTGCAAATGCCATAAGGTCAGGATATCCTGGCACAAAAATCGTAGCAAAATCCAGTTTCGAACTAATCGCAAACTTGTACTCTAATTCTCCTCCATACCATAAAAACTTGTACTGCCATTTATCTGTCGGGGTTCCTTTGTAGTATTTCGTATCTACATAGTTAGGGATATGATACCAATTATGTCGATAAATCCACGTTGGACCAATTCCCCCTAAGAGGCTATGCCGACCAATTTGGAAAATACGGGCACGCAAACCAATACTCGTCACACCAGCCAACTGGGCAGCACAGTCCGCATATAGCCCCTGTATAAACTTAACAGAAAGCACATCAGGCACTATAAAGTATTCATACGAAAGGAGAGCCCCTAAGTCCAAAACAAAATAAGCTTGTTTATCTAAACGATTAGGCATCAACTCTGCATTGGGTTTTCCACTAAGCGGATGAAAGCTAAGCCCCATAAATTTCAAACCAATGCTATTGCGCATCGATTTTTGTCTAGGAACGGAGCATTGCGACTGTGCCTCAACACCTTTATTCTCATCAATCGAGTCGTTGAGTGATACCCCCTCTTGCCTATCTCCGCAATTCTCCAAATTAAGTTGTTTGTGTACAACAACTGCAAGGTCTTGAGACTTTTGCACACCTAAAATCTGAGCACCAGCATTCATAGCCATCAAGAGCATTAAAAGGCTGACTACTCTTCTAATTCTAATCCTTATCATTACTGTTATATATTAACCAAACCAATTTTCTACTATTCTAAGCTGACAACAGACAACACCTTATCGTCGTAGAGTCAACCTGCAAGTGCAAAATTACAATATTCTTTTGTAAACTCATTTTGAAAGGAACCCCAAATTAGTTTCTGTCTGTGTCAACTGTTGATCGTAGAGTCAAGCATCAAGTGCAACCCAGAGGTCGAGTTGGTGGAACAAAATTGCACTGTGGTGATGCACCCCTATAAGTATATGGGTCGATATTGCTCCAAAGAGGGAAAAAATCGCAGAAAAGTGACATTTTAACTTCATGTTCCTAATATACTTTTAACAAGTCTATAAACTCTAGTCCCCACAGTCTGAGGCCATCTATCATGAGGGCTACAATCCAAGCTGCTAGCTCTTATGATTGCATCTTCAACGTAAGGGAGAAGACTTTTAGCATCGTATTTCGATTCACTATAGCTATCCATGAGAGTACGAAGTCTTCGTTTTGTCCAAGTGGAACCCCTGCCACTGTTTCTCCGATTCTCAGACAAACTCTTCAAGTCTTCTGGAGTATACTGTTCTACATCCTCAAAATGCAAAATTAGCCATAGCTCAAAACAAGGGTTACTGACACAGAAATTGAAATATCTATTTGGTGACATTTCATAGCAACTTCAGACAGCATTCTCTCCGGCCAGTTGTCTTTATCAACAACTGCCCATAACTGATCATCATCATCAAGATCATATTCAGTAACAAAGCCTTTAATCTGACGATAGACCTCTTCTGGACTCGAATTATTTGTTTCTCTTCGCAATACCTCTATATGTATGTCAGAGGCATGCATAAAAGCCTTCATCGCCTCAAAGTAGATATTCTCTGTTTCCCGACCTTCTGCAGCAATGACTATAAGTCGACCAGATTTGACACCTTCTTGACGCTCAAAACTCTTGCGACTTCTCATAGTTTACCATTTTAGACTATTAATAGGTGCAAAGAAAGGTATCGCACCATATCTACCTTGAAGATAGCCTTTACGAATATCTTCCCTCGGCTTGTACTCTGCAAGTGAAGTAACATGAGAAACTCCATCTGTATCTTTTTCCACAAACCAAACCTCATCAGCACGAATCAGATTTAAATTAAGCAGATTTGATTCGTGGGTGGAGAAGATAAGCTGAGTGTCTTTACCATCTTTGAGATACCTGAAGTAATACTCTAGAATCTTTTGAGAAAGCATTGGATGCATACTTCTATCAATCTCGTCAATCAGATAGACAGCCTCGTTCAGACGCAAATCAATAAGTATGGGGATAAAATCCATTATTCTTATAGAACCATCAGACTCTTCATTCATTTCAAATCCAACCTCTGTATCATCTTGCCCCTTGTGTATGGTGTTCTGCTTATATATGGTCATCATGCCATTTTCATCAGACTCAAAGAAGTAGATTTCAGAATTGGATGGAGAAGCTACAACAATTCCTTTACCAGGTTCGGCTTCCGAGAGAATGTCTGTAACCAACTCCTTTGGTAATTCAACATTTTCCTTTGCTACTTTAACTCGTCTTATATCAATAATACCAGTATTGAAATATTCTAGGAGTGATTTTGTGGCATCAGCAAATTGTTTGTCTTTTTCCACACGGATTGACAGACCTTCAAACCTGGTCGTAGGAAAGACGATCTTTAGATTCTCCCTCATCCAGCGATAGACATCACTGATTGCACTGATGCCTTTACCGTTCCGCTTGATATATTCAGAAAGAAAACTGTCACTTTTAGGGGTACTCTTGCTGATAAATCCCACAAGCTGTTTTTCCTCGTCACTAGCCGTGTAGGTTCCAAAGGTAAAAAAAACATCATCTGCCGATACCTTACGTGTGTATATCTCCATGTCAGAACGACTATTAATCTCGAACAGCCATTCTTCAGTAATACCCTTAACTGAGAACTCGACACCATAGGCATAGTATTTCGTACCAACCTTAAATTCCATTTCTACTTTAGAAGGCATATCACTTAATCTCGCAAGTTTAAAAGGTTCCACATCATTTAGGAACACCTCCCAAAGCAATCTTCTGAAGTAGTGCAACAGCCTTAATGATATTACTTTTACCAGAGGCATTGGCACCATATATAATACTAGCTTTCAGTACAGAAATGTCATCACGCTTTTCTGCGCGACAAACCTGCAATGAATGCTTATCGCTCTTACCCGCAACAAAACTTATTTGAGTTTCTCCTTTAAACGAGAACAAATTCTCAACTGTTACTCTTAATATCATAGAATGAATTTTTATCCCAAATCGGTCATTAGATCCTGAACAGATTTCATTAGATTGATGAGCAGATTGTTTACCGTAAGTTCGAAGGCGTAGCGGGCTACGGCAAGAGCGAACGAAAAACAAGATGCCAACAAGAAAATGAAAGATGACAGGAAGTTATCTTTTCAAACATAATTCGTACCATAATGGTCTAATGACCGATTTGGGTTTATGAATTGTCTAAGTTGCAAAGATAGTCAAAACAATTACATTTCCCAAGTTTCATGTCAAATACTTGCAATAATTTCACCAAAGCACAAACTTGAGGGGGATACCCCTTCACCCACATTCTCTAAAGCCAGCCTAGTCGAACAACTCTCGACTAGGCTCGCTTTTTGCCATCATTGATGCTCTCCTCTATAAGTATATGGGTCGATATTGCCCCAAAGAGGGAAAAAATCGCAGAAAAGTGACAATTCAATTTCAAACACTGTGATTTTTGACACTTCCATATTGCATTCCCTGGGTGTTATTGTATTTTTGTGCAGTACACTTCGCACGTGTTGCGCTCGCCTGCATAGCATATACTAGCCCTGCACCACCCTACTCGCAACGGCGCAGATGCCACAACAGATAACGCGCCCGCAACCGCACAGATGAAAAACAGATAAGCCTCGCGCGCACATAGCGCATACGCGTGAGTGTATGCGCACGCGCGCCTTCCAACAGCGATGTTGTTTTTTTGCTGTCACAAGTGTCACACTTGGGTGAAAATCAGACGAAAAAAAATAGTGTTTTAGGAAATACATCTCGGTAGTTTTTCGATGATTTTTCAGTGATTAAGTTGCCTAATTGTTAAAACACATCTAAAAACAATCATAACAAACAGAATAACAGCGGGTTATTAAGAAGACTGTGACACTTGTGACAGCAAAAAGATAAAAACTCCTGTGATGTGCGCGTACGCGTGCGCGCGAGGAAGGGTGATTATAGGTATTTTCACAAATAAAATTCCCGGTATTCGTTTCTCTTTCTTCTATGTTGTTTTTCCACTTCCAAACATCCATAGAAAACGACCTGTCGTTTTGAAAAAGTGACACGTCGTTTTTGAAAAAACAACACGTCATTTTCGAGGAAACAACACGTCATTTTCGAAGAACAACACGGCGAAAAAAAATGGAGGTGTTGCAAAAATGAGTTTTGCAGCATCTCCATTGGGGGTGTCACGAAAGGATAAAGGCAAGGCATCAAGTGGAAACAGGATGGACGTGAGTAAAACTGAGTTTCAAAATAACGCAGTAGTTTGCCCTTAATCTCCCTCTTGGCATTGTAAACTATTGATAAATCAACGTGTAGCGCGCGTCGGGACGATAAATGTCGGCAGCTAATTGTTGAATTTGTTCGGCAGTTACGGCTCGAATGCGGTCGTAAAGACGCGAGATATTGCGATGAGTGCCACCATGGGCAAATTGTTTTGCCATCGCCAACGCTGCACTTTCTGCATTTTCGGTGGATATGCCGATTTGTCCGCAAAATTGCTCTTGCGCAGCACGAAGTTGACGAGGCGTCAGGAGTTGCTGCGACAGTTTTGCCAATTCGCGCTCGACGAGTTTACAGCAACGATCGATGTCTTCGAGGTCGCAACCAAAATAGAGGTTCCAAAATCCCGTGTCGGGATAGGTGTTGAGATAGGCATCGATGCTATAAACGAGTCCGCATTTCTCACGAACTGCCATATTGAGCCGCGAATTCATGGCAGGACCTCCTAAGATGTTGTTGAGCAATGCGAGGGCAGCACGGCGCGAGTCGCTTGCACCAAAGGTGATGCCGCCCATCATGACGTGCGCTTGGTGCGTGCCGCGCTTCACACGACGAAGACTCGGAGCCGCGGGAACGAGGTGCGGTTGAGCATTTTGCGATTGAGCAAAATCCTCCTCATCATCTGTCTCTGGCGTGTTTCCTTCCTGAATATCACCAACGAGTTTGCAGCCGTGCCACTTCTCTAAATGGCGAATGATGGTGCGCAATTCCACTTGACCAGAAACATAAAACACGGCGTTTTGCGGCACGTAGTGCTGTTGCGTGAAGCGCAAAGCATCGGCTTGCGTGTAAGTGCGCAAGCGTTCGGGATTTCCCAAAATGTCGCGTCCAAGAGGGGCATCGCCATAGACCAATTGTTCGAATTCATCGAAAATCAATTCTGCGGGACTGTCGCGATAACTATCGATTTCATCGATGATGACTTCCACTTCCTTGTCGATTTCTGCTTGGGGATATGTGCTGTGGAAAACAATGTCGGTGAGCACATCGACAGCGCGCGAAAAGTCTTTGCGCAGCACAGTGGCTGAATAGACTGTTTCTTGTTTGCTGGTGAAGGCATTGAGTTCTCCTCCCCCCGCGCTCCAGATAGTCATTGACTTGTCTAGACCGACGACGCTCCGTTCCTTTGAAAGTCATGTGCTCTATGAAGTGCGCCATGCCACTATCCTCGGGAGATTCGTGACGGGTGCCTGTGCACAACACGTAGCCACAATGGAGCACTTCAGAGGAGTGATGGCGCACCACCACGCGGAGACCATTTTCTAAGCGGAAACTCTTGATTGACATACGAAGATAAAGGAAACGAATGGACGAATGTGAAGATTTAGAGAAAAGAGAATTATCCCTTGCGGAAGTATTTTCCCACTACGGGGAGGGAGGAAAGGGGGAAGTCGGTGCGTACAAGATAGACGAGGAACACCACAATCAACAGGGTGTTGAAGGCGATGCGCAAAACACCATTATCTACAAATTGTGCAAAGATGCCCATGCTGGCATAGAGCAGGACGCTCAAACCGACATAACTGAAGATGCTTTTGAGGGGATAGTTGATGGGATAGTACTTTTGTCCTACGAAATAGCTCAACAGCATAGCTACACTATAGCCGGCAACTCCCGACCAGGCGCAGGCCATGTAGCCATAGCGAGGGATGAAGAAGAGGTTGCAAGCCACCAAAACGACACAACCAGCGGTGGAAAACCACGCTCCCCAGATGGTGCGGTCGGTGAGTTTATACCAAAAAGAGAGGTTGAAGTAGATGCCTTTGATGATTTCACCCACCATCACCACAGCCACGGTGGGGAGTCCTTCCCAATAGTCGCGACCCATCAGATATTTCAACACATCGATATAGGCCATGACGAGGAGAAAGGCTGCGAGGGTGAAGATGATGAAGTATTTCATCGTGGCAGCATAGGTGGCACGATTGTCGCCCGAACTGTTGTTTTTGGCTGCTGCAAAGACGAAGGGTTCATAGGCGTAGCGGAAGGCTTGTGTGATGAGCGCCATAATCATGGCTATCTTGACAGCCGCTCCATAGATGCCTAGTTGCACACTGCCTTCGTGACCGGGCACTAACCAGGGGAAGATGATTTTGTCGATTGTTTGATTGAGAATGCCTGCAATGCCTAACACCAACATTGGCCAGGAATAGGCTAACATGGGACGGATGAGGGAACGGTCGATGCGCCAACGCACACTGAAGAGTTCTTTCCAGAAACCCAAGGTGACGAGTCCTGTGCAGAGGAGATTGACAAAGAAGACGTGTCCGACCTCGATGTGCCAACTCGGCACTACTTTGGGCAACACCACGAAATAAAGTAGGTTGAGCACGATGTTGAGTGCTATGAAACTGAGTTTTAGCGTGGCAAATTTCAGAGGTCGCTTGAGATAGCGCAAATAGCAGAATGGCACTGCTTGAAAAGCGTCGAGGGCTACGACAGCTGCCATCATGAGCACGTAGTTGTGGTGATCGGGATAGCCCATTTGTGTGGCAATGGGGTCGATAAATGCCCACACTAAAGCCATGAATAGGATGCCGAGGCTTCCAACCATGGTCAAGACAGTGGTGTAAACGCGCTCGGGGTTGTCTTCTCCATTTTTGTTGAGAAAACGAAAGAGCGTGGTCTCCATGCCAAAGGTGAGGATGACAAAGAGGAGCGCGGTGTAGGAATAGACGTTGGTGATGACGCCGTTGGCGCCAGTGCTGGCAGCAAAGACGTGAGTGTAGAGCGGAAAGAGGAGGTAATTAAGAAAACGCCCTACAATGGAACTCATTCCGTAGATGGCGGTGTCTTTGGCAAGTGATTGTAGAGATGCCATAATCCGTAGAAAAAGATGAAGGTGAAGACTAGGGAAAAAGAGGAAGAGTATAAGCACAAAAAAGCGCTAATCGTCAGCGTCGATAACGCAGCCAATCAGCGCATTTTGTTGGGTCACCGGGATTCGAACCCAGAATGACAGAACCAAAACCTGTAGTGTTACCATTACACCATGACCCAATTGCGATGCAAAAGTACGAACTCTTTTTGAAACTTGCAAGAGTTTCCCCGAAAAAAATGCAGAAAAAGTGCATTTTCGGCTGTTTTGGGGCATTTTCAAGCGAATAAAAGGGATATTTTGGCGTGTTTTCAAGATTTTTCGAGTGATTGTCGAGTTGTTGGCGAGTGATTGTCAAGAAGGAGTCTATCAACAATTGTGCAACGATTGTAGAAGAGTTCGACTGCATCTCGATGATGTTTCAAAGACATTTCTAGAATCTTTCTATGTATCTCGAAGGCTTCTCGCGGGTGACGCACCAAGACGAAAAGCGAGCACGATCATATCCACTTATATATATAATGAGAAAGACAGGAAGAACATTGGCTATCTCATATTTTTTTTGTAACTTTGCTCCGTTATAACCACACATTTGTATGGAAGAAAAAGAACAAAAACCAGCGGGGTATTCCGCATCCAACATTCAGGTGCTCGAAGGGCTTGAAGCCGTTCGCAAGCGCCCTGCGATGTACATTGGCGACATCAGCGAAAAAGGTCTGCATCACTTAGTCTATGAAACGGTGGATAACTCCATCGACGAGGCTTTGGCAGGCTACTGCACTCACATTGAAGTGACCATCTGCGAAGATAATTCTATTGTGGTGCAAGACAATGGTCGCGGTATCCCCGTGGACATCCACGAAAAAGAAGGCGTCAGCGCGCTCCAAGTGGTGATGACTGTGCTCCACGCTGGAGGTAAGTTCGACAAAGGTTCGTACAAAGTCTCTGGTGGTCTGCACGGTGTCGGCGTTTCTTGTGTGAATGCGCTTTCTACGCACATGAAATCGCAAGTTTTCCGTGATGGAAAAATCTATCAACAAGAATACGAAACGGGTAAACCGCTCTATGAAGTGGAAGTGGTGGGCGAAACCGACAAGCGCGGTACACGTCAGCAGTTCTGGCCTGATCCAGAAATCTTTACCACAACGACATATCGCTACGACATTCTAGCCAATCGTATGCGCGAATTGGCTTTCCTCAACGCGGGACTCACCATCATTCTCACCGATGAAAGAGAAATTGACGAAAACGGCAAGCCGCTTTCTGAAACTTTCTACTCCGAACAAGGTCTGCGCGAATTTGTGCGTTACCAAGACGCAATGCGCACTCCTCTCATCCCTGATGTGATTTACATCAACACGGAAAAAGAAGGTATCCCCGTGGAAGTTGCTATTGTTTATAACACAAGCTATTCGGAAAATCTACATTCTTACGTCAACAACATCAACACCATCGAAGGTGGTACTCACCTCGCGGGTTTCCGCTCTGCGGTGACGCGTGTGTTGAAAAAGTATGCGGAAGAAACGGCGCAAAAGCAAATTGAAAAAGGCGAAAAATCGAAATCACAGGTGAAGACTTCCGCGAAGGTCTCACGGCGGTGATTAGCGTGAAGGTGGCTGAACCTCAATTTGAAGGACAAACCAAAAACGAAACTCGGCAACAGCGAGGTGATGGGTGCTGTGAACCAAGCTGTGGGTGAAGCACTCACCTACTATTTGGAGGAACACCCGAAGGAAGCGAAGTTGATTGTGGACAAAGTGATTCTTGCTGCTACTGCACGTGTGGCGGCTCGCAAGGCTCGCGAAACGGTGCAGCGCAAAAAAATCCAATGAGCGGTGGCGGTCTTCCTGGAAAACTTGCGGACTGTTCTAGCAAGGTGCCTGAGGAGTGCGAACTTTTTCCTTGTCGAGGGTGACTCGGCAGGTGGTTCTGCAAAACAAGGTCGCAGCCGTGCTACACAAGCCATTCTTCCGCTCCGCGGTAAAATCCTCAATGTGGAGAAGGCAATGTGGCACAAAGCTTTCGAGAGTGATGAGGTGAACAACATCATTCAAGCACTCGGCATCCGTTTTGGTATCCAGAAGGAGGGAGAAACCGGAGAAGTGGATTCAAAGGAAGCGAACATCGACAAACTTCGCTACCACAAAATCGTGATTATGGCGGATGCTGACGTCGATGGTCAGCATATTGCAACGCTGATTATGACGCTTTTCTATCGCTACTTCCCACAAGTTATTCGCGAAAACCACCTTTACATTGCGATGCCACCACTCTATCGCTGCCGCAAGGGTAAGACGGAAGAGTATTGTTACAACGACCGCGAAAAAGATGCTTTCATCGAGAAATATGGTGATCCCACGAAGGGTGAAAACTCTATCACCCTGCAACGCTATAAAGGTCTTGGTGAAATGAATCCCACACAACTTTGGGATACGACAATGAATCCTGAGACGCGTATGCTCAAACTCGTCACTATTGAAAATGCTGCTGAAGCTGACCACATTTTCTCTATGCTGATGGGTGATGATGTGGAACCTCGTCGCGATTTCATCGAACGCAATGCGAAATATGCAACGATTGACGCTTAAACATTGTCGATTGAAACGCGAACTGTTGATGTGTTGATGCCATAACAAATGGAATATGGACGAAACACGAGCTTCGTTATCAAACTAAACAAAAAATCCTCCTCAATCATCGAGATTGAGGAGGATTTTCATATTTAAGAATGAAGTATTGCCATAGTTACTTTCCTTCTACGGCTATGCTTCGAAAACAAAGTTTCATCAACTACACTTCGATAACTAAGCCTCAACGATGCCTGTGACATTATTGTGGTGCGGATGCGGACGACGACGATATTCGTCGCAGGCGGTCATAATCCACGATAAACACTGCGCAGCATCAGCCTTTCGCAATGCAGCATAGTGATGCGCCAAACGCTCGAAGAAGAAAGGAGTTCCCACCAAACGAGCGAAGTTTGCACATCCTTGCTCCACACTCACTGCTTTTCCCCATTTCACAGAATTCGTGTCGAGTAGCGTGAAATGATAGCGGTCATCCACCAAATCGAAGAGGATGTTTCCAGCGGAGAAATCGCGATGCACAAAACCATTGCTGTGCAAGCGAGCTGCATAGCGCGCAAAATCTTCGGTAACGCGTTCGAGAACTTCCGCCTCCAACGATGGGATTTCTTCCATCGAATGACGATAATCAGAACGCAAACTCACAAAATAGTACGTAGCATTGAGCCAATCTTGTCGATAGCTCACGAAAGCTACCGGTTCAGGAGTGTCAAAACTGCGTTCCTTCAACATCAACGAAGAAACGTAAGCACGCTTCGCCTTATTACTTTTGTAGAAACGAGTTGCCAAACGCGTGGTAAACGGCATACGTCCGTAGCGTTTCACCACAAGCGTCAAACCATCCACCTGAAGAGTGCGAAGCATATTGCGCCCTCTGTGGAGTTCGCGGCCATCTCGCTCAAAATGTTCATTGATCTGCGAGAGATAATCTTTTAGGTATTGGTATTTAGGGTTGATGACAATACGCATAGCGATAAGTTATGTGATTAACTAAGTCCGGTGATTTCACCGTCTTTGTAGTCGATTCGGAGTGCTTGGGGAGATTTGGGAAGTCCTGGCATACGGATGATGTCGCCTGCAAGAGCCACAATCATTTCCGCACCAGCATTGATGACGATATCGCGAATTTGGAAATCAAATCCTTCTGCAGCACCATATTTAGTGGCATCCGCCGAGAAAGAGAACTGCGTCTTTGCGATGCACACGGGGAAGTGCGCCATTCCGTTCTCTGTAGCCTGCTTAAGTTTGCGCAACGCAGCAGGAGCAAACGACACGCGTCCGGCACCATATATTTTAGTAGCCACAGCAACAATCTTCTCTTGCAAACCATCTTCGTCTGCATAGGGGAACTGAAGGGGTTGCGAAGGCGTTTTCTCAATGGCATCTACTACGATTTGTGCCATTTCCGCTGCACCCTTTCCACCTTCCATATAAGCGTGATTGATGACGAAAGGAGCTTTCAAATCTTCTTCACAGTGCTGACGCAAAAGTGCCATTTCTTCGTCCGTGTCGGCAGCATATCGATTGAACACCACAACCACTGTTTGTCCAAAATTGCGAAGATTGCGCACGTGTTTGTCTAAGTTGGGGAAGCCCTGTTTCAATCCCTCCAAATTGGGTTGAGCAATCTCATCGAGCGGCACACCACCGTGCATTTTCAACCCCTGCGCTGTCGCCACAAGCACCGTGAGCGAAGGTTGTAAACCCGACTTGCGACACTTAATGTCGAAAAACTTTTCAGCTCCGAGGTCTGCACCAAAGCCTGCTTCAGTGATAGTGTATTCGGCATTTGACAAAGCCATCTTTGTAGCGATAACAGTGTTACAACCGTGTGCAATGTTGGCAAAAGGACCTCCGTGCACAAAAGCCGGAGTATTCTCTGTGGTTTGCACCAAATTGGGTTGCAACGCATCCTTCAAGAGCACCATAATACTTCCAGCTATGCCGAGATCGCTCACTCGGAAAGGACTTCCATCATAGCGATATCCCAAGATGATGTTTTCAATGCGACGACGCAAATCGTCTTCATCGGTTGCCAAACAGAGAATAGCCATCAATTCGCTAGCAGGAGTGATGTCAAATCCTGCTTGCGCCTCAATGCCATTGGCAGCAGGTCCAAGCCCTGTTACAATTTGACGCAAAGAACGGTCGTTCACGTCGAGCACACGACGCCACAACACTTCTTTGAGTCCAAAACCTTCTGCTCTATGCTGATAAATATAGTTATCGAGCAAAGCCGCAATCATATTGTGCGCTGAGGTGATAGCGTGAAAATCGCCCGTGAAATGGAGATTGATTTTCTCCATAGGCAACACCTGTGCGTATCCACCTCCAGCAGCTCCTCCCTTCATACCGAAGCAAGGTCCCAGTGAGGGTTCGCGGAGCGCAACCGCTGCTTGTTTGCCGATGTGGTTCAGACCAAGTGCCAAACCAATGCTCACAGTTGTCTTACCAATGCCGGCTTTGGTGGCAGTGATGGAAGTGACAAGAATGAGATGATTGCGTTTTGCCTTCGCTTCGTCAATCAGTGAGAGCGGCAATTTTGCAATGTGTTTGCCATATTGTTCCAAATGATCGGCAGAGATACCTAATTGTTGTGCCACTTCTGCAATGGGTAACAGTGGTGTCGATCTTGCAATTTCAATATCGGTCATAGCGGTGGGGAATGTTTGAAAGGGTGAGGGGATAAAATCGCAGAATGCTCATAAAGTTCACCATTATCACAGGGGAAACTTTTCGTGAAGGGGAAAAGCCTAGACAAACAAGCCATCTCACCGCACTAATTGCTATTTCTGCAAAGCAAAGATACAAAAAACTTCTGATTAAATACTATTTTCGACCCATATAGTCTATAAAAACTACTAACACCCCGCGTCTACCGCCTTATACACCAGAAATGTATCATCATCCCTAATGAGACAATGATACATTTCTGAGTTAGAACATCAAAAAGTTGATGCGTTGCAACGATTTCCTCGGTTATTTCTCAAGAATCGTGCAGACAGCCACACTATTCCATTCGGGCTCTGCATACAGTTTGCCGACACCCTGTCCCGTTGCCACGATGCGGTTCTTGGAAATTCCATATTGTGCAATGAGTAGGTTTTGCACAGCCTCTGCGCGCAATTGTGCAATACGTATGTTTGCAGACAAATTGCCACCAGGAGAAGCATAACCGCGAATTTCCACACGTGCATTAGGATATTTCTTCAGATATTTCGCCACGCGCTCCACATTGGGGAATTGAGTGCATCCACCACGGCTCTACCGTTGCTGAAACTTACCACCGTTTCAAGTGGACGATTAGCTGCTGCAGTTGCACCAGCACCACCGCGCGCACCACCATTAGCTTCAAGTTGAGCAATACGCTTTTCTTGTTTAGCAATCACCGCATCGCGCTCAGCCAAATCTTTGTGCAAGAAGCGCATAGCCTCCAGCAAATCTTCGTGCTGATTTGCCGACACCGTCACGGGAGGTTCGAAAATAGAAGGACGAGATTTCGCACCAAAACGATACACCAGTGCCAACGAAAGATTAAATTCTGCACGTTCGGTGTTGAAACTCTCATAGTCTGGTTTACCATCGTTGCGCAAATCGAAACGAACATTCGGACGAAGGCTAACGCCCCAGCGTCTGTTGGCACCAAAATTACAAGTCACATCAAGCCCACATTTCGTCACCAAATAGTTAGCATCAGGACTGTTGCGATATGCTCTATTGAAAATATGTCCCCAGCCTGCAGAAGTCTTCGCTTCCACATCAAACAAATGGGGTTTACCCGGATAAGCACCAAACAAATTGCACAAATTGAAACTACCCACCACGTGAACTTGCATTCTTTCATAGCGTGTCAGCAACAACCTGTTGTTCCAAGAAACATAATCCCAATCCACACCAAGGGCAAAGACTGGAGTTAGTTGCTTTTTCAACCCCACGGTCATCGAAGGCGTCAAAAGTTTCACCTCAGGTTTGTAGACCAAGGGGTGCGTCACCCCACCTCCCAAACTCACAGACCAGTTGTCTGAAAACTTGGGAAACATTGTATATTGCGCTCGAGCAGTGAACAAAGATATCACTGCAAGAAGAAAAAAGAGGATTCTTTTCATATCGAAATTATTCGGCAAAACTTGATATATCACTGACAGCATCGCTCTTTCAAAAGCAAATCTGTCACAGCAATTGGGGAAAAGGCTCAACCACCAAAAGGTTGACGACATCAGTGACACACCACAAGAACCAGCATCCGCCATTCTTATGCGTACACTCGTCCACGCAAGCATCAGCAAAGGACAAGCACACCAATCCCCCTAGTGCAAATTTACGGGCAAATTGAGAGAAAACCAAATAATTGCTGAGATTTCTTGCACATCGTTTGTTTAATTCCCCCTTTTGTGCTATATTTGCTTACGATTGTCAGGTCACAACAGCAAGACAACCGTTTGGCACAGTTATTGCCTTACAGTCACACATAAGGGTTCAGTCAACGCAACAATGCATTTCTGGCAGCACTGACAACATCCCACGCAATTCACATTTCATCATTCCTATAACTTGACCTCATTATGGCACAAGAACAAGCACCTCAGCAGCTCCAAATCGAGCTTACTCCTGAAGTAGCCAACGGCAACTACAGCAATTTGGCTATCATCAACCACAGCAACCAAGAGTTCGTCCTCGACTTCGTAGCTGCACTTCCTGGTTTGCCCCAAGCTCGTGTAAACTCACGCCAAATTCTCACTCCCGAAAGTGCAAAGCGTTTGCTTTTCGCTCTTCAAGAAAACGTTGTGAATTTCGAGCAACAATTTGGCACCATCCAACTTGGTGTTGCTCCCGAAGCAGCTGAAGTTCCAGAAGGCATTGGTCGCACAGCCACTCCTTTCGGTCTCCCAGAAGGCAACGCATAATTGCCCGCTCTCTCAGAGCAAAATAAATAATATCCCACTCGTCACAAGACGGTGGGATTTTTCTTTTTGTGAGAGTGAGGTTCACTTTCTTAGCAGTGAGAAAAACTTTTCATCATAAAAAGGAACTATCTTCATTTGTATTTCGTAAATTTGCCACACAATAAACATTGCAGTCCCCCTTAATACATTCATATGCCCAACACCATTAACAAGGAAAGAGCAATCCGTAGCATTGTCAGTAGTTGCGTAAAATCTTATGCAAATGGTTTTTCTACGCGTCATATAACAGAAGTAAATAACCCAGAAGGTGTTATCAACATGAAGATACACAACGTCTTCATAGCAAAATTAGGTGCAGAAATACAATACTACTCTGCCTTAGCACGTTCACTCGACAGTTCTTTAGGCAATATGCTAGAGAGCATGGCTATAAGCATAGCAGAATTGAATTACACAGTGAAAAAGCATGTAGAAGGCCATCTATATCAAGAACAAACAGACTATATAGCAGAACTTCTTGAACAATATAAAAGAAAAGAAGATAGACGTGTCCCAAAATCGGAAGACTATAAGGGAATTTCAGCAAAAAAAGGCGCAGCTCACACTAAGCGCCATGAAAGTGACTACTATCTTTTTGATGAAGATAGCCAAATGCACTATCTCATAGAACTAAAAATAGGAGGAGATCTTGACAATAAAAAAGCTCGTTCCGAAAAGGAATCACTATTGGAACAATATTGTATTTTGACAAACAACCTTGGTTCAGAAGACAACGTAAAGATCCTCTTCGCAACTGCTTATAATCGATATGGTGAAGGGCAACCATGGAAACAAAGTCGCGTTCGCCAATTCTTCTCTGACGAAGAATTATGCATTAGCAAAGCCTTTTGGAATCTTGTGTGCAAATCAGATCAGGGTTACGACATCGTCATCGACGAATACCAAAAGAATGCTCATTACATCAACGAAGCACTTGATGACATAAAAAGTGTTTATCTTTACGACTCAGATAAATGAAAGACCCCAAGTGGCGTAAATGCGTAATCCACGATGACAGCCGAGAGATTATCAAACGCATTCCAGACAAGTCTATCGATTTCATTTTTACGGATCCTCCCTACAATTTGGGACTACACTCAACAGGCAATATACATTTAGCAGGACGTGCTGCAATAAACAACGATGTTGCCGATTGGGACAAGATTGATTTCAAACCAGAAGAATGGGCGGACGAATTTATTCGTATCTTGAAACCTACAGGAAATCTTTTCATTTTCACCTCTTACAACCAACTTGGTAGGTGGTATAATTGTCTTGATCACAGGTTTGATACATCAAACTTTATGATATGGCACAAGACAAATCCTGCACCAAAGATTTTCAAAGCTGGTTTTCTAAATAGCTGCGAGATGATTTTTACCTGCTGGAACAAAAAACATACTTGGAATTTCATTTCACAAGCTGAAATGCATAATTTCATTCAAAGTCCAATATGTATGCCACCTGAGCGATTAAAATCCCCCAAGCACCCTGCTCAAAAACCTATTTCAATTTTGAAAAAGATAATAGAGATAGCCTCAAACAAAGACGATATCATCTTTGACCCATTTATGGGAGTTGGGTCTACTGGGGTAGCAGCTCTTGAATTAGACCGTCGTTTTATCGGAATCGAACTTGATGAGACATATTTCATTGCAGCACAAAAAAGAATTGAGAAGGCATTAGTAGTAAATAACAGCCCCAAAAACATGACCGAAACCACCTCTTTATCAGAAAATAATACCTCAAGAGAATTACACGACACAAATGTCGCTTACCATACAAGTTCTTATGAGCTTGATGTTTTTTTCAACCAGGAGAATAACCCATCAACAGCACCAACTTCTGCCAAAACAGGACTTCAGCCACTGTTGAAATGGCCTGGTGGCAAAGAAAAAGAGCTTAAATACATCATTCCCAACATACCTGAATTCAAAAGATACTTTGAACCTTTTGTTGGTGGAGGATCCGTATTCATGGCTATGAAGGCCAAAGAGTATTATATCAACGACTTCTCCTCTGAACTTATTTCATTATATAAGAACATTGAATCCTCCAACAAGTATTTTTTCTCGTATGTAGAATTAATAGATTCCTCTTGGATGAACTGCTCAAGGTTTTTCCAAAACAACCTCACGCTAGTCTACAAATATAAAAAATACCGAGAAGAAAAGATTTCGAAGGAAGACCTTAAAGCCTACATTGATGAATTTTGCCAAAGCAAGAAAGAAGATATTCTCGCAATTGTTGGCAAGGAAATCAACATATTTCCCTCTATACTAGTGCAGGAGATGGCAAAAAATCTATTTCGAAAAATGACGCGAATGCGTGAATTAGAAATAAAAAAGCATATACTACCTGAGAAAGATCTGAACGACAACATAGAAACAGCTATTAGAAGCGCCGTGTACATGAATTATCGCCAGCTCTACAATAACAGTAGCATTGCCACGACCGAACCAATCTTACATTGTGCACTATTCTTTTTCATGCGCAATTACTCATATAGCGGCATGTTTAGATATAGCAGTAAGGGCGATTTCAATGTTCCCTATGGAGGTATAGCCTATAACAGCAAACTCATGGCCAAAAAGTTAAAATACTATCGTTCCTCGCCTTTATTACAACACTTTGCAAATACCCATATATATAATCTGGACTTCGAAGTTTTTTTAAGAACAACAAGGCCTTCTGAAGAGGATTTCGTGTTCTTAGATCCCCCATACGACACTGAGTTCAGCACCTATGCTCAAAACGTCTTCACTAAGGAAGATCAAAAGCGTCTCGCTGATTATATGATCAACGAATGTCGTGCAAAGTGGATGATGATTATCAAGAATACTGACTATATCTATAGTCTCTACAACAAAAAGGGCATCAACATCAAAACCTTTGACAAAGAATATCTCGTTAGTTTCATGAATAGAAATGACAAAAAAGTGACTCACCTTCTAATAACAAACTATTAACAAGCGCGCAAGCGAACATACAAAAGACATTCGTATTTTCTCTACACGACATATCGTTTTAGAGAAAACAACGTATCGTTTTGGAGAAAACAACGTGTCGTTTTAATGACAACGACTCGTTGTTTTTTATTGGATATGCGGAAGGAAAAAAAGAACTATCGGAGAAAGTTAAACTGAGAACAAGAAAATGATTTGTAAAAATATCCATAATCAACCGCTCTCGCGCGTACGCGTACGCGCACACATTACAGGAGTTTTCGTGTTTTTGCTGTCACAAGTGTCACAGGGCATTTGTAAATAGCTATATTCCAGATAACTAGGCATTTCGCAGACATATTTTAACAGACGAAGAGAGAAAGAGCTCCAAATTGCGTTGGAGAGTTCTGCGCAAATCGTTTTTTTGTGTGGCTTAACTCCTAGATTTGCTCAAAATTTTTCCTTTGTTTTTGAGACATTTTCTCTCCTAGTGTGACACTTGTGACAGCAAAAAATCAACATCGCTGTTGGAAGGCGCGCGCGTATATACGCGCGCGAGGGCTCGAGGACTCGATGTGGATAAACAAAGTGAGGATACGAGAAGGAAGGGATACGAAAAGGCAGGGATATGAGAAGACTAGAAGAGAAGAGGAATGGAGGAATGCTGGAAAGCATTGTTATACATAGACATTGCTATATGGGGAAAGCAAAATCAGGAGTACATAAAATTAAACTATCACTTTTCTGCGATTTTTTCCCTCTTTGGGGCTATTTCCTCCCATATATCTATAGGGAGATGATGTACTTTCAAAATTAAGCAGAATATCTTTTACCTTCTACTGATTATCGGTATTATGCTTATTTTACAGCATTGTTTTAACATAGTATTCTAAACCCCAATCGGTCATTAGACCGTTATAGTGCTGCTCGTTATGGAGAAGATAACTTCCAGTCATCTTTCATTTTCTTGTTGGCATCTTGTTTTTCGTTCGTTCTCGCCGTAGCCCGCTACGCCTTCGAATTAACGGTAAACAATCTGCTCAACAAACTAATAAAATCTGTTCAGGATCTAATAACCGATTTGGGCTAAATGGCAAAAATAAGGATTGACACGAGGTACTTTATAGGGTGAGGATGAGACGAGAAGAGAAGGGATATATGAGGAAATACAGAAAAAACAACGACTACACAAAGATAATTGTCTTGTTATTTGCATAGCTAATTATAATTGTGTAAGTTTGCGGCAGATTTCAGAAAGATATAACAAATGAAACTTGAACAATATACTAAAGCACAATCAGGACAAGGTATACGAGAGCTTACTCATGAGTTCTTTGAATATCACCAAAACTACATTCAGCAAGTCGGAAATATTTATTGGAAAGAAACTGATTCTTCGGTCTCATCAAAGATGTCGCTATCTTCGCAGCCTCGCTCACGAATGATTAGTTTCGTTTCGAATGATTATCTAGGGCTTTCACAGCATATGCAAGTACAAAGCGATGCTATTCGTGCTATCAATTTGTACGGGACTGGTTTTTGCGCTGCTCCGAGTATAGGAGGGTATTCATCCTTACAAAAGAGATTAGAGGCTTCTTTGTCATTATTTTTACACACTGAGGATACCATTACATTCAATTCTGGCTTTTCTGCTAATGTTGGAATGATGTCAGCATTAGCCCAAAAAGATGATGTCGTCTTCTTAGATAAGGGGGTTCATCGAAGTGTCTTCGAGGGTATAAAACATTGTATCTGCAAAGTACTTCCACATAATGACCTCAATGCATTAGAAAAGGCTTTGCAACGCTATAAGGCAGATGGAAGAAATCTCTTCGTGATAATAGATGGTGTGTATTCTCAAGATGGAGATTTAGGACTCGTCCAAGAATATCTTGATGTATCCGAAAAGTATAACGCAATGTTCATTGTGGACGATTCACACGGTATAGGAGTGTTGGGCAAGACGGGTGCAGGTCTGTTAGAAGTTAAAGGTATTTGGGGAAAAGTGCCACTCGTAACAGGCTCTCTCAGTAAAGCTTTTGGTACAATAGGAGGCTATGTCTCTGGGCGTAAAGAACTGATTGATTATATCCGCTATTATGCTGGTAGTTATTGTTTCTCTGCATCGCTTCCTCCTCCTTGCCTTGCGGCAGCATTAAAATCCTTAGAGCTGATTCAGAAATATGCCGAAGAAAGAAAAGAATTACTAGCTAAAGCGGAATACGCAAGAAAAAAGCTTCAAGAGGTCGGGTTTTCTATTACGAATTCCTCTTCACCCGTAATTGGAATTTTGTCACCAACATACGATGACGCTGTTTTGTGGGCAGAGCGTCTCCTTGAAAGAAACATCTATATTGTTCCTATAGGCTACCCTGCGGTCTCAAAACGACATCCTCGTTTGCGTTTGGCATTATCACACTTACACTCTTATCGCGATATCGACCAATTTATAGCGAAACTAACACAAGTATCAAAACCTGATTACCAATATATGGCAAAACAAAGACGCTCATCAGCTGAAATCTCAAAACTTATAGATCAAGCTACTCAAGAGATTATTCGTGAAAAAGGATTCTCAGGGCTTTCAGTTCAAGAAGTTTGCACTAGGGCAGCTATTGATCCTACAATGTTCTATCACCGTTACCCAGAAGGATTTGTGTTCTACATTGAGAAATTTATCCGTGAACACGATTTCTGGTTTGATTTTTACAATACGCATTCTCTGGAAAACTTGCTCGGTACCCCAGAAGAGTTAACGAATATCCTAATGTCGCTTTGGAGTAGTTTATGCAATGATGGACTTCTCAAGGCATCTTTACGTATTGCGCTACAAGATAACCCTTCTGAAGCATCGATTGAAATTGCAAAAGAAAGAGATAAGCAAGCATTACCTCTCGTTGAGCGATTCTCTTCCTCTTCCTCCAATCCCCAAAGGAAAAAAATTCAATTAGCGATTCTTACTGCAGGGATCCAATATCTGGCTCTCCACAAGGATATTTCTCCATTCTGTGGTATTGATTTTAATGATCTACCGATAGAAGAACTGAGAGAAGCCTTGCAAGAAGTTATTGATGAACTTGACCAAAGATAAGTACAATCTCCAACTCCTTAAATTGAAAACATCGATCAATATAGAAGTGTAACTCCTCTTCCAACATTGATAATACAATCATAAACTATGGAACGTAGAAGACTTTTTGCAGCTCCCGTCATTCTTTTGTTGATGTGGCTCATCGCTAGCAGCAGTTATGCACAGCAGAAAGCACTCGTCACTTTTGAACTCAGACAGGTGGTAACAGAGGAAATAATCGTGCAACCCAAGTTCGAGCTTTTTTTCCAAGACAGCATTGCTGTGCCATTTCAAGAATTTGCTATTCACGAAGCCAATAGCGGTGTGCACTCTTTGGAGTTTGAATATAAACCAGGACGATATACACTGCGAATCAGCAAAGAGGGTTACCAAAATGCAGAGAAACAATTTCTGGTGCGCACACGCCGCAATTCGGCGTTTGGCATCGGTACAATCCAAATGAGCAAAGCCAAAGACTACAAATTGGGCGAGGCGGTAGTGAAAGCTACGCACATTAAATGGTGATGCGTGGCGACACCTTGGTCTACGATGCTGCGGCTTTTGAGTTGGCCAACGGTTCGATGCTTGATGCGCTGGTGGCACAGCTCCCTGGTGCAGAACTCAAAAACGGACAAATCAAAGTGAACGGTAAGCATATTGAGAGTCTAATGATCAATGGCGAGGACTTCTTTGCTGGTACACCCAAGGTAGCTTTGGAAAATCTACCTGCTTACACCGTGAAGAATATCAAGGTCTACGACCGCGCAGCCAATGATGCCTACCTTCGTCGTCGCGCTACAAGTGGAAAGAAGCTACCGAACGAAGACGAACATATGGTGATGGACGTTCAGCTCAAGAAAGCCTACTCCACAGGCTGGATGGGCAATGCTGAAGCTCACTATGGTGTGCCCTCCGAACGCTATTTGGGCAAGGCTTTCGGTTTGGGATACTCCGACCGACTGCGGCTCGCGGCCTTTGTCAATATCAATAATATCAAAGACACGCAGGCTGGCAATGCCTCGGGACAATGGGGAGGAGGATGGCCACAAGACGGCTTGCTCAACCTCAAAATGGGTGGTCTCGACTATCTCTATAAGGTGAGAAAGACCAAAGTCTTTGGCAACGTGATGCTCACCCACGAAGATGTGGACACCGAAAAACAGACAAGCAGTGTGAACTACTATACCAGTGGCAACGTGTTTGGACGTACACTTTCACAGCAAACTGACAAGAAATTTCACTTGATTTCGTCGCACACGCTGCAGCACTTTGGAGAACATATGTATCTTCAGTTTGCTCCCTCCATTGACTATCTGCGCAATGACTACACTTCTCTCTTGCGCACTGCAAGCTTCAAGGCTAATATCTATGAAAACTACCGATTGGCGTCCCTCGACTCTCTCTACTCTCCTCTCGGTCTACGCGCTTCACTAGCACAACATCTGCTCAATAGTACTAATCAAGAGAAAGAAGGACGCTCAGGGTGGTTCATTGGAAGGCTGAATGGTGGGGCTACTATTTCATTCCCCGACTGGGGTGATAACCTCGAGATAGGAGTGAACGGAGAGTACAGACACAACACAGACCGACCGCTTATGGCAACGCATCGTTTCTGACTTTCAGACGTATGCCCATGGTACGGGAGATCGCCTCAGCCAACGTCAGGATGGGGCATCCACCTCCTACAACATCAATGGAGGAGCAGCATACTCTCTCTCTTTGATGCCTTATAATCCTCAAAATGGGCACTATGGAATCGTACAATTCCGTGCCACTTATGGTCGCCAATACAATAAGCAAGACGACAACTATTGGAAATTGCGCGAACAACTTGCCAATGGAGCGATGACTACGCTCTTACCTCCTTCTGCCATTCGTCCTGAGGTATTGCAACAAGATTTGAATAATAGTGTACATTCCGTTTATACACGAGACACCTATTCCCCAGGAGTGGAAATGGATTATGTGTATCAACCCGACATCAACGTTGAAAGACGATATGACGTCAATCTCAAATTGGCGAGCAATGTACGTCGTGAGTCATTGCACTATCTGAAGCACCAATTAGACACGACTCTCATACGATGGGCACATGAGTTCTCTCCTGCGCTCTCTCTCCAATATAACTACAAGACTGGCATTAGTGCGAAGGAAGCCAAAATTAGTTATGCTTTCTCCGAAGGCATCCCTAGCATCTACTATCAGTTGCCAACAGTGAACGATAGCGACCCGACCAACATCTACGCCAACAATCCCAACCTGCGCCGCTCGCTATCACACAGCGTCAATGGGTATTACTCCTATCAACACCACAGCACACACAGCAATATCTCTTTCAGCACAGGATACGGACGCACGGATCGCGCCATTGCCTACGCACGTCAATACCAGCGCCACACGGGCATAACCAAGTGGACACCGCAAAACATTGACGGCAACTGGAACGCAAATGCATCCTTGCAATACTCCACTCCCTTGGGCAAGAAAGAGGCTTTCCAACTGCAAGGCACTAGTGCAGCCTACTACCTCAATTCTGCAGACTTCACCACCGACACCGATGAGATGACACGCTCTGTGGTGCGCACCCTCACCCTCTCGCAGCATTTAGGCTTGACTTACCAGTTTGGCAATAACCGTGTTGGACTGGAAGGACGCGTTTCTTGGTTACGCAGTCGCTCGGAACTGCGTAACTTCCCATCCACCGACGCTGTAGACTACACTGCCAAAGCTAGTGGTCTTTTCCACCTGCCTCAAGATTGGGAAATCGGTAGTGATATGAACTTCTATGCCCGTCGCGGCTACAACGATGCGACGCTCAACACTACACACTGGGTGTGGAACGCTTCTCTCTCCAAACTTTTGATGCGGGGTAACTTAGTCGTCAAGCTTACTGCGGTAGACTTACTCGCGCAAATAAGCAACCTGCAATACAGCATCAATGCCCAAGGTCGTACCGAAACGTGGATTAACACTCTGCCCCACTACGTGATGCTCGGTGTGCAATATCGTTTCACATTATACCCCAAAAGAAACAATGATAGATACTCAATTTTGAAACTTCAAAAAAAGAATACTACAAAAGAATATCGTAATTTGCACTTGCTGGTTGTCTCTACATAGAAATGAGAGAAAAGAAAGAGCAAAAGAAAACGTCTATTTCAGTTTCGCTGAAATAGACGTTTATTCATAAAAAAGTGGACCAGCTTGGGCTTGAACCAAGGACCTCCAGATTATGAGTCTGTTGCTCTAACCAACTGAGCTACAAGTCCGTAAAAAGGAAAAATGCCTTTTGTGCAGGCAAAGTTACATATTTCTGTTGAGATAGCCAAATCTGCACACAAAAAAAGCCAGCTGTCAACAAGAGGACAGCTGGCGGAAGAAAGCGCAAAAAGTCGCGCTAAAACATTGCAACCTCAAAATAAGAGAGAGTAAGTAACAAAATCAAATGTTGCAATGTGTAGGTTCAAAAAGGATTAAGCCTTCTTGATGCGCTTGTAGCCATAAACAGCGAGGTCACCAAGTTCTTCCTCGATGCGGAGGAGTTGGTTGTACTTCGCCATACGGTCAGAACGGCTCAAAGAACCAGTCTTGATTTGACCAGAGTTGGTGGCAACTGCGATGTCAGCGATAGTAGCATCTTCAGTTTCACCAGAACGGTGAGAAGTTACTGAAGTGTAACCAGCGCGGTGAGCCATTTCGATAGCGTCGAGAGTTTCAGAGAGAGAACCGATTTGGTTTACCTTGATGAGGATAGAGTTACCGCAACCGAGTTCGATACCCTTCTTGAGGAATTCAACGTTAGTTACGAAGAGGTCGTCACCCACGAGTTGGCAACGGTCTCCGATAGCCTTGGTGAGCATTTGCCAACCTTCCCAGTCGTTTTCAGCCATACCGTCTTCGATAGAGTCGATGGGGTATTTGGTAACGAGTTCGGTGAGGTAAGCCACTTGTTCTTCACGGCTGCGTTTTGCACCCTTAGCACCTTCCTTTTCAGTGTAGTCGTAAACGCCATCAGCGTAGAATTCAGAAGAAGCGCAGTCGAGACCGATCATAACGTCCTTACCAGGCTCGAGACCAGCAGCCTTGATGGCAGAGATGATAGTGTCGAGAGCATCTTCAGTACCGTTGAGAGAAGGAGCAAAACCACCTTCGTCACCTACAGCAGTAGAGAGACCGCGATCGTGGAGCACCTTCTTAAGAGCGTGGAACACTTCAGCACCCCAGCGGAGACCTTCGCGGAAAGAAGGAGCACCAACGGGACGAATCATGAACTCTTGGAATGCGATAGGAGCATCAGAGTGAGCACCGCCGTTGATGATGTTCATCATAGGAACGGGGAGCGTGAAGGTGTTAGTACCACCGATGTAGCGGTAGAGGGGGGAGGTTGAGACCGTTGGCAGCCGCCTTAGCCACAGCGAGAGAAACACCGAGGATGGCGTTAGCACCGAGCTTAGACTTAGTCTTAGTGCCATCGAGTTGGAGCATGAGGTTGTCGATGCCGCGTTGGTCGAGCACGCAGTGGCCTACGAGAGCAGGTGCGATGACCTTGTTCACGTTTTCAACAGCCTTGAGGGTACCCTTACCACCATAGCGAGCCTTATCGCCGTCGCGGAGTTCGAGGGCTTCGTTTTCACCAGTAGATGCACCAGAAGGTACAGAAGCACGGCCGAGAACGCCGTTTTCGAGAGTTACATCAACCTCAACAGAGGGGAAACCGCGAGAGTCGAGGACTTCGCGTGCTACGATTTTTTGAATTTTCATCGTGTGTATGAAATTTGGATTGAGTATGTTTCGAAAAGTAATTACTTCACGAGTTCTACCCATGCAGCGATGCGGGCAGGATTGTTGTCGGCGTCAGCTTCATCGAGGCAGAGACCTACGAATTTGCCGTCTACGTTCACTTCGCTATCAGTGACTTGGTAGCCTTCGGGTTCGTAAGCTCCAACGAAAGTGCAACCGCAATCTTGGAGTGCATCGTAGATTTGACGAAGTGCACCGCAGAAAGTGTCGCCGTAGCCGTCAGAGTCACCGCAACCGAAGAGACCTACTTTCTTGCCATTGAGGTCTTGTGCCTTCAAAGCATCGAGGAAGTCGTACCAGTCGTCTTGCAAATCGCCTGCACCCCAAGTGGATGAACCGAGAAGAAGTGTGTCGTAGTCAGCTACAGAAGCTGCGTCTACGGAACCTACATTGAACACAGCGTCAGTGCCGAGAGCAGCTGCGATGTCTTGTGCTGCAGCTTCTGTGTTGCCAGTGGTGCTGCCAAAGAAAATTCCAATCATTGTCGTACGTTTTGAAAGGTTATTAATATGTAGCAGCAAAGGTAGCACATTTTCTTGGTAGCCGCAATTACTGCATGTGGTTTTTTTTGTGATGCAAATATAAGAAGTTTATTTGAAATAGCCGAATATTGCGTGATTTTCTCACTGGATATAGTGATATTTTCCTCCTTCGCTCCTTCTTTGCAGTGATTCTGCTTGGTTCGCACACACAAAAGAAAAATAGCCTCACGGGGTGCTCTTTTTCGTTATACTTTCATCTCGATTCTTGCATGAGGTTTTGTGGTTTGATGATGCAAAGATGCAAGACTATTTTGAACGAAGTAAATTTCTTGGTCAATTCGGGGAAATACGTTATTTTTGCCAACAAAATCCACAACAAATAGAATAAGATTCTCCTAAAACACAACTTATCGAAATGCAAAGACTGGACGACATTGACATCAAAATCTTGAGAGAGTTGCAACAGAATGCGAAACTTACGGTGAAAGAGTTGGCCGACAAGGTGCATCTTTCCGCTTCTCCCACGTTTGAGCGACAAAAGCGACTGGAACGTGAGGGGTATATTGAAAACTACGTGGCGGTGGTGAATCCTAAACGTGTGGGAAACTCTATCATCGCGCTTTGCAACATCAAACTGAAGCAGCACAGCAGTAGTTTGAGCCGTGCTTTTATGGAGGCAGTGCGTGGCATTGAAGAGGTGTCGGAGTGTTACAACACTTCAGGTGACTACGATTTTATGATGAAGATTTATGTGCGCGACATGGAACACTATCAGGAGTTTGTGCTCAACAAATTGGGTAAAATCGATAGTATTGGTAGTCTTCACAGTATATTTGTGATTGGTGAGGTGAAAAACACGCACAAAGTTCCGATTGTGACGGAAGAGGATTTGTAGAAGTGAGTAGGGTTTTCCGAGCAAAAAAAGCGGAAAACGGATAAACGCAAAAAGCAAACTGGCACAGTGCAAACAAAGGTTTAGTAAAAAAAGGAATGCTCCCCAGAAACGGCTATTCGTCGTCTTTGGGGAGCATTCCTTCTGCTTTGAGGGCTTCAACAAGCGCCAGAAGTTCGTCATACCACTCTTGTCCGAATCGGCGGATGAGGGGATTTTTCAGGAATTTGTAGATGGGAAGTTTGAGTTCTCGCCCGAGTTGGACAGCGGGTTTGCAAACAGACCATCGATGATAGTTGAGGGCGACGTTTCCATTGGAGAGTGCTTGTTCGCGAATGGGATAGAGGTAGCAACTGATGGGTTTTGCCCAGTCTATTCTGCCTTCTCTGTGTGCGCGGTCGGTGGCGCAGAGACAGATGCCGTTTTTGTCGTAACAGGTGAAACAGCAGTCTTTGCCATTGACGATGCTTGTGACTAGATCTCCGTCTTCGTCGCGATAGGCTACTCCTTGATTGTTGAGCACTTTTCGGGCTTTTGGATCGAGTTCCATCCACACGACAGGTAAGACGCGCTCTAGCTCTTTGACTTCGGCTGGTGTGATGGGGGCTCCGGCTTCTCCTTCGATGCAACAGGCTCCGCCGCAGGCTTCGAGGTCGCAGCAGAAATGTTCGGTGAGAATGTCGGGCGAGAGCAAAACATCGCCTACTTGGAGAATGGGGAGCATAAATTGTGGGTCTAGTCTATGTGTGAAATAAGCGCGCGCAATAAGGATGTATATGTAACGTGCGAAGTAAGCGCTTTTAAGGAAGCAACGCGGAAGTATGCGTTTTCCTTAAATAAGCACGGAAGTATGCGCTTTTAAGGAAGAAAAGTGCTGCGCTTGGGGTTGGAGTTGAATGTGAAGTTCGGTTTGCGCCTCAGCGTTTACCACTGGATAGGACTGTGTCCGTGCTGGGAGAGATAAGCATTGGTCTGTGAAAAATGATGCAATCCGAAGAAGGCTCCTCCGTGATTTAATGCCATAGGGGAGGGATGCGCAGCAGTGAGTACAAGGTGGCGCTGCGTGTCGATGTTCTTGGCTTTCTTGCGCTTTGCGTCCCCACAAGAGGAAAACTACGTTTTCTCGCTCGCGGTTTACGCGGTCAATGACTGCATCGGTGAATTGTTCCCAACCTTTTCCGAAGTGCGAACCGGGTTTTCCTTCTCTCACGGTGAGGGTGCTGTTGAGCAACAAGACGCCTTGCTTAGCCCAATGGCGCAAACTTCCGTCGGTGGCTATGGGTTGTTGCAAATCGTCGGCAATCTCTTTGAAGATGTTGCGCAGCGATGGGGGGATTCTCACTCCTGAAGCGACGGAGAAACAGAGTCCTTCGGCTTGCCCTGCTCCGTGGTAAGGATCTTGTCCGATGATGACTACTTTGACTTGTGAAAATGGACAGAGATCGAAGGCTGCAAATATCTGTTTTCCGGGAGGATAACAGACATTTTCAGTATATTCTTGGCGCACAAATTTGACCAATTGTTCAAAATAGGGGGCAGAGAATTCATCGGCTAAGATGTTGCGCCAAGAAGGTTCGATGTTGATCATTTCAAGACATTGTAGATTTGACATGGATGGGGACGTTTTCCCTTGATGGTGAGCGTATTGGTGTTTATTTTCCCGAAATAAGCATTCTAGCAAGGGAAATCATCGGAGAAGACGGACTTGTGTAGGTGCTATTCGAGATAGGTGTAGCCGTATAAACCAGCGCGATAGGTGGAAATGAATTCTTTTCCTTCTTCGACGGTGATTTTTCCTTCGTTTACGGCACGACTCACCCACGATTCGAGACGGCGCACCAGGCGCTTGGGATCGTATTGCACATATTCCAACACGTCTGCAACGGTTTCTCCATCAATGGTTTTGTCGATGGTGTAGCCGTCTGCGTCGACAGAGATGTGCACTGCGTTGGTGTCTCCGAAGAGGTTGTGCATATTTCCCAAAATCTCTTGATATGCGCCTACGAGGAACACTCCGATGTAGTATTTTTCTCCTTGTTTGAAACGGTGGAGCGGAATGTAGTTGGTCTGCTGATTGTAGTTGACGTAAGTGGAGATTTTTCCATCGCTATCGCAAGAAATGTCTTGCAAAGAAGCGCTCACTGTGGGACGCTCTTCGAGTCGATGAATGGGCATGATGGGGAAGAGCTGATCGAGTGCCCAGTGGTCGGGAAGAGACTGGAAGAGTGAGAAGTTGCAGAAGTATTTTTCAGACATCATTTTGTCCAACTTGCGCAATTCGTCGGGAGCGTGCTTTTGATGGTGCACCAATTCTGCGACTTCCGAACAGATGCTCCAATATAGGCTTTCGATTTGTGCACGTGTGCGGAGATCCAAGAGTCCGTGACGGAACAATCCGAGTGCTTCTTCGCGAATGTCTTCGGCATCGTGCCAGTCTTCGAGCATGGAGCGTGTGGAGAGTTTATCCCAAATCTCGGTGAGATCGTGCACCAACTTGTGGTCGTTCTCGGAGGGATGGAAATCCTCTGCCATGTGAGGAACTTCTGTGGTTTCGAGCACTTCTAAAATCAACACAGAGTGGTGAGCGGTCAGAGAACGTCCACCTTCGGTGATGATGTTGGGATGCGGCACTTCATTCTCGTTGGCAGCTTCGCGGAGGATGTAGACAATGTCATTGACATATTCCTGCACGGAATAGTTTACCGAACTCTCTGAGTTGGAGGAACGGGTGCCATCATAGTCCACACCGAGGCCACCTCCGCAGTCTACAAATTCGATGTTGAATCCCATCTTGCGGAGTTGCACATAGTATTGTGCCATTTCGCGGAGTGCAGTACTAATGAGACGGATTTGGGAATCTGACTCCCGATGTGGAAGTGAATGAGTTGCAAACAATCTTTCAAACCTTTCTCTTCCAGACGCGTCAAAGCTGTGAGCAATTCTGCACTGTTCAATCCGAATTTTGAGGCATCTCCTCCAGAACTTTCCCATTTTCCGGTAGAACGACTGGCGAGTTTGATGCGAATTCCCAGATTAGGACGCACTCCCATGCGCTCTGCCACTTGTGCAATGATTTCCAACTCGTGGAGTTTTTCAATTACCAAGAAGACACGCTTTCCCATCTTTTGCGCCAACAAAGCCAACTCAATGAAGTTTTGGTCTTTGTGTCCGTTGCAAACAATCACCGAATCGGAGTCCATGTTGGTGGCAAGCACAGCATGAAGTTCTGGTTTAGAACCACATTCCAATCCGAGATTATATTTCTTTCCGTGGGAGATAATCTCTTCTACCACCGGACGCATTTGGTTTACCTTGATGGGATAGACGATGAAATGCTCACCTTTGTAGTCATATTCCTTCTCAGCTTGTTCAAAACAAGCCGCAGTTTTCTCAATGCGATTGTCCAAAATGTCGGGAAAACGCAAGAGTACGGGAGCAGTGATGTCACGTTGTGTGAGATCACTCACGATGTCGCACAAATCAACCTCTACATTATCTTTGCGCGGACGTACAAAGGCGTGACCTTTTTCGTTGATGCCGAAATAGTTTACACCCCATCCTTTGATGTTGTAGAGTTCTTCTGAGTCTTCAATACGCCATTTTCTCATCGTCTGTCAGTTATGTTATCTGGGGAAATTGGATTCTTATTTATATATTATATATGTATAGTTCAAAACACATCGGTGGGGGTATCCATCAAGATGTTATATACCCATGTGTCGTGAAGAACACCTGCTACGCTTACCTAATTGGTCGTTTCGAGTTTATCGAGAATCATATTCACCACATCTGTGATTTTTCGAACGAGTCGAGAATATCAACATTCACAATGTGGTGCGCCTTCTCGTAGTAAGGTGCTCTCTCTTCGAGTTGTTGTCGCACAAACTGGTCTGTTTCTTCTGCCGACAAGCCTTGCAGAAGTGGTCGCGTACCTTTGCTCACCTTCAGATGTTCCAAAATCGTTTCGGGAGAAGCCTGAAGGTAAATCGTTTCTGCCACTTCGTTCATGTAGTCCATATTATCGAAGCGCGTAGGAGTGCCGCCACCACAAGAAAGTACGGTGTTCTCAAACTCCGCAGCTTCGTGAAGCATTCGACGTTCCAAATCGCGGAAACGCTCTTCGCCTTCTTCAGCAAAAATCTTAGGAATCTTCTTGTGAAATCGCTCCTCGATGTACCAGTCTAAATCGTAAAATCCGCAATTCAATCGTTTAGCGAGTTGGCGACCTACGGTGGTTTTGCCCACGCACATATACCCTACTAGCACGATACACTTCATACGCAGATACTTTTAGGGGCATTCCACCCGATTATTCTTTTGTTGTTGTTTTGGTGCGACTCGTTGTAGTTTTCTTCGCAGGCGATTTCGTAGTCTTCTTCGCTGTCGTTTTCGCTGTTTTCGTAGAAGTCTTTGCGAAAGATTTCGTGGAAGTCTTAGAAGTTTTCGTAGATTTCTTAGAAGCTTTCTTGCCATCCGCTTCCACAAATTTCATACACTCCTCGAGCGTAAACGAAGCCACATCAGCATGACGCTCTTTGGGAATGCGATAGTTGCCACCTTTATATTTGATGTAAGGACCATAACGTCCGTTGAGCACCTCCAATTCAGGTTCTTCTTCAAAGCTGCGCAAATGACTATTAGCTACCACTGCGCGCTTCGCCTCGATGATTTCTATCGCACGTTCCAGCGTCACAGCCATAGGGTCCTCATCTTTGGGAATGGAAGTGTACGTCTTTGCGTGCAACACATAAGGCCCGAATCGTCCTACGCCAATTGTCACCGTTGTTCCTTCAAATTCTCCCACAGTGCGTGGAAGTTTGAACAACTCGAGTGCTTCTTCGAGCGTAATTGTCGTGATGCTCTGTCCCTTTTTCAGACTCGCAAATTTGGGTGTTTCATCATCACCTTCGCCACCACCGATTTGCACCATCGGACCATAGCGACCAATCTTCACACTCACCATACGACCACTTTCAGGTTCATTGCCGAGATGTCTTTCTCCCACACGTGTTTCCGTGCGTTCTTCCAGTACGCGCTCCACCTGAGGATTAAACGTATCGCAGAAAGAACGAATGATATTCGTCCATTCCTCCTCACCTTCTGCCACGCGGTCGAAATCGTGTTCCACCTTTGCGGTGAAATTATAGTCCATAAAACCGGAGAAATGTTCCAACAAGAAGTCGTTCACCACAATACCGATGTCAGTAGGCACAAGTTTACCACGATTGCTACCGAAGTTTCGGTGCGTGTTTCAGAGGTAATGCTGTCGTCCTCCAAAGTCGCCATCACAAACTCACGCGCCTGTCCTTCACTCTCGCCTTTTGCCACATATTCGCGCTTTTGGATGGTAGAAATCGTTGGCGCATATGTTGAAGGTCGTCCGATGCCGAGTTCTTCCAACTTGTGCACCAGCGAGGCTTCACTGTATCGTGCAGGTGCCTGAGTGAAGCGTTCCTGCGCAGTAATCGTTTGTCGCTGCAACAACTGTCCTTCAGTCATAGGAGGAAGCAAACTGCTTTCTTCCGCATCACCGTCGTTTTCTTCCACACTTTCGCGATAAAGGCGCAAGAAACCATCAAATTTCACCACTTCGCCGGTTGCAACAAAGTGATGTTCCGAACCGCTCACGCTGATTACCGCAGTTGTTTTCTCCAACTGCGCATCCGCCATCTGACTCGCAAGCGTGCGCTTCCAAATCAAGTTATAGAGTTTACGTTCTTGCGGAGTTCCTTTGATGTCCTCTCTCGACATATCCGTTGGACGAATCGCTTCGTGCGCTTCTTGAGCCCCTTTCGACTTGGTGTGATAATTGCGACGCTTATGATAGTTCGCCCCCATACGCTCTGCAATCACGGGTTCAGCCGTGTCAAGACAGAGTGTAGAAAGATTCATCGAGTCGGTACGCATATAGGTAATCAATCCCGACTCGTAGAGCGTTTGCGCAAGACGCATGGTGGAAGCCACAGAAAATCCAAACTTTCGAGCCGCCTCTTGTTGCAACGTTGATGTAGTAAACGGAGGAGCCGGTGTGCGTTTGGTGGGTTTCGTGGTCAAACTATCAATGCGGAATTCTGCCGTTTTGCAGTTTTCCAAGAAAGCATTCACCTCATCAAGCGTAGCAAAACGATGGTTTAATTCAGCTTTCAACGCCACCGTCTGTCCGTTGTCAGTGGGCACACCAAAGAAGGCCGTAACGCGGAAGGCACTTTCAGCCTGAAAAGCCTCAATTTCACGCTCACGTTCCACAATGAGCCGCACCGTCACGCTCTGCACACGTCCAGCAGAGAGACCGCGGCGCACTTTTCTCCACAACACAGGAGAAAGACGAAATCCCAGCACACGGTCGAGCACCCGACGCGCTTGTTGCGCATCCACCAGATGCAAATCAATCGTGCGCGGATGAGCAATAGCGTCCAGGATAGCCGTTTTCGTGATTTCGTGAAACGATACGGCGCGCCGTAGCAGGATCCAATTTCAAAACTTCCGCAAGGTGCCAAGAGATGGCTTCTCCCTCGCGGTCTTCATCGGATGCCAACCACACCGTCTCCGCCTTCTTCGCAGCAGCACGAAGTTCACTCACCACTTTCTGTTTGTCGGCCGGAATTTCGTAATGCGGTTGGAAGGTTTCAGGATCCACACCATCGTTTTTCTTATCTAAATCGCGGATATGTCCATAACTCGACATCACTTTGAAATCATCACCGAGGAATTTTTCAATCGTTTTTGCCTTAGCAGGACTCTCCACTATGACCAAATTCTTTTGCATAGCATTTTTATTTGCTGCAAAATTACGCCACATAGTGAGATATTACAAGAAAAAAGGGCTTTTTTTGTCCCTTCACTCATCTTTTATATAGAGAAGCGCAATTTCTGCACGCCAAAAAGCTTCATTCTCTCGCCATTTTGTATAAAAAATCACAGCACGCGTCTTGCATTTCAACAATGAAAATAGCAGAAGACACGTGCTGTTTTGCACTCATTTGAAAAGGCTATTCCCGAAGCAATCGTGCAAGTTTGCTCCGAGGAGAAATCACTGCCTAGCGGAACACCACAGCATAAGGTTCAACCCCCACTGTCTGACGGCTGAGCAAATGTCCCGTACCCGTATAGGTGTAAAGATAACCAGGTGTAGTATATTTGGTTTTAGGATCAAGCTCACTATGCGAAGTCACCAACACACGACCAGTGCGAGGGTGCACATTCATAGCAATGGGATCCAGAGGCCAATTGGGTTGCGCAAATTTTTCCACAAGTACTTTACCATTCTGTGAATCATAGACTTTCCACGTCAAATTCACCTCTCCAGTTTTCCAATTTGAGGTTTTATGGATAACGTGCAGCGTATTGCGATGAGTTGCAATAATGTTGCCAGCTGCAAAAACACTGGTTTTGTCGTCTTTGCTCACTTTCCACACGCGCGCAGGGATTTGAGCATAATCCCCCATACACACCACAAAGATATTGCCATCTTCCGCCAACACCATTTGAGTAGGATTAACACCTTCTACTACGGTCTGGTTCTGTCCATTCTCACCATTACCAACCACTGTTTGAGTGGTTTGAAGTTTCACCTCACCCTCCTTGTGGAAGTTCGCCAAATTCACTTTGCTCAAACGCTTACCATTGACATAGCCTTTTTGATAATTATATCCGTCGCTGATGCTCACATAGAGCATCCCATCGCGCACCACCACATCCACGGGATTGGTCCCACTTCCACTTGTTGTTTCACTTGCAAATCGAGAGTGTCTATTTTCGACACCTGACCCGTGTTGTTCGCCACATAAACATGACCACCATGCGCCACAATACCCTGAGGTTGCGCTGTTTCAATGGTACGAATCAGTTTGTGACTATTGGCGTCAACCACTTGCACGGCATTCGATCCCCACAAACTTACATAGAGTTTTGAGCCATACACCACTCCATCTTGCGGTGCTTCACCCAAAGAACGACCATTGACAGTGCTAAACACACTGTTGTGCAACACATTTTCCTTCCAATCATAGAAGGAATAACTGCCTTCTATTTTAGCACCTTGATTTCCTTGATTGAGCACAAACACACCTTCTCCCAACGATGTTGCAGGAGGAGGAGTGAGTCGAGGTGTTTCCTCATCGATACACGAGGCGAAACTGAGTGCAGCCACAAGAAGAGTGGCTAAAAACTTGAATTGTTTCATTTGAATATTGAAATTATGATAAGATATTACGAAGTATTTACAAGATGAGGTGTGTACTAGAAAGGAAAAACAACACACATCTCCGATAAACATCTAAAAACTAATGATGTTGCGCCACATCAGACTGCGACCGGGTAGTGGGTAGCCACGCACCAATTCGTAGTGAGTGTTGGTCACATTGTTTATCACTCCCTGCGTGAGCCATTCCGTGTTTCCCCATCGAAATGTGCGCCCCACGGCAGTGTGCAAAGTGGCATAAGGGGCTAGGCGCGCTTCAGGCCAATGATTCGCCGTGGCGTGTCGCTCCGCGCAATAGTCGCCCGTGAGCGAAACATCACACCACGGATGGCTCCACACCAGCACGAGATGCGCCGTGAATTCGGGGATATAAGGCAACTGCAACCCATAAGTCGGTGAGGTGAGGTTGCTCTCATCGGTCACTCGTTGCCACGAAGCCGTGAAAGTCCCCTCCACCGCTTGCCGTGGCGCAATCGTGCAGCGCAATTGTGTGCTCAGATCTAAGCCTATGGCTTTGACGCGGTCTAAATTTGTGGTGCGCCACACGTTTTGGTTCACCGGAATGCCCAAAATGCGGTCCAACACTCGATTGTGATACACATCGACACTTCCTTTCCACAGCAGCGAGGACGCCTGCGGCACGTGCTCCACCGATAGCCCCACCGACATTTGTTGGGTGCGCTCAGGACGCAAGTCGGCATTCCCATAGTGATGATAGTAGTTTTCGGTGAAACTCGGCATTCTGAAAAGGGTTTGCACCACACCGCGCAGGGTGCCTCGCGTGCTGCGCCACTGCCAAAGTTGCTGCGCTGCCGAGCAACTCCACGTCCATCTGTGTGCATCGGTAGCCACTGTGGTCGTTTCCCACGGCATCAGTGCATAAGCCTCAGCTCCACGCCCTTGCACGTGGTGCCAAAAGTCGTGTCGTAACAAGCGAAGAGTGAGCATTGAACGCTGGCGTACAAACGCAGCGAAACGCTTTGCTGCAAAGCCATCCGCGCCACCTCATCAAACCGCCCCATATTACTGTGCAAGGCCGTGTGCGTGGCATCCACGGCATAAGCCATTTGCCACGAAGGCGCAAGTTGCACTTCACCACCCAAACTGCTCCACCATTGTTGCTGGCGATAATCTTCCTCGCGCAAACCTTTGGGATATTCTCTGCCAAAGTCCACATAATTCAGGTGTTGTGTGGCATATTGCCCTGCCCACTGCCAAGCGCAACTTTGGTTTCTTCCACGGTGCGACAGTTGAACAGCAGACTGCGCGGTCTGCAAATCTTCTCCATCGCGCGTGGTGTAGTGCACCACGGCTCCGGGCAATTTCTGCACCTGTTGTTGATGCACCAAACGCACTTGGGTACGTTGCGCTGTTGTTTGCCAACGCCAAAAGGCCGCTCCCTGCCAGCGTTGCCACGGACTTTGTTGTCGGTGGCCATAGTCGTAACCATTGCCATTGACCACACGATAGGGAAAATCATTGTCCGCTCGCGCAAAACTCCCCTCGGCTCCTAGCGTATGCGCACCTTGTGTGCGATGGGCAGCGGCGTCTACGGCCACTTGCCCGAAACTTCCCCACTCCACTCCGATATGTGGCACGAGGTCTGTCGTACTCAGTGCCAAGTGCGCAGCCCCCAGACTTCTCACACTCGTCAGCAAAGCAGGTGCATCAGCAATAGACCACTGCATTGACTCACATCGCTCAGTCTGAACCTACTCAAATCGACCACACCGCTTGCCATTTCTCCAACGGGAAAACCATCGACCGTGACCACAGTGTGAGCTGCCCCCAGACCACGCGAAGATAGGCTCACGAGTGCGCCCGCTCCGCCATAGTCACGCAATTGCACGCCCGGCAAAGTGCGCAAGGCGTCAGCCAAATGTACAGTGCCTTGTCGTTGCCACTCGCGTTGTTCGATGCGCCACAATTGGTGGGTCGCCATTTGCTGTTCCACACGCTGTGCACTCACCTCAACGGGAGAAAGATGGCGCAGCGTATCTTCCCCTCCACCGAAGAAAGACAAAAGAGTAAAAAGACAAGTGGAAAACAGACTAGACAACATAGGCACAAAATTACGAATTTATCCCAAACTGGTCATTAGATTCTGACAAGATTTTATTTGATTGTTGAGCAAATTGTTTTTCGTTTGCTCGGTGGCGTAGCGGACTACGTCGAGAACAAACGAGAAACAAGATGACAACAAGAAAATGAAAGATGACAGGAAGTAGTCTTTTCCATTACCTGTAACACTTTTACGGTCTAATGACCGATTGGGGATTATCCCTGGCTAAAACAATAGCCTCTATAAAATATATGGGAGGATATGCACCCAAAAAGTTGTAAATCGGCCAAAAACTGACAAGAAAACTTTATACGCACACTATTTTGCAATCTTGACCCATCAGAATAGATAGATTTTACAGAAAACTGCACTAGGGGGACTTCCTTCGCGCACGCGCGCCTTCCAACTGCGATTTAGTTTTTTTGCTGTCACAAGTGTCACACACCTCCTCAAAAACACTGATTTATTTTGAAAAAACGATTACTCCCACACTCACCATCACCGTCTTTTTTCCACCCTCTTTTCTTTATTTCAGCCCCCAAAAGCAAACAAATCCTAACAAAACACCATATTCCACTATATTTCAATCTATTACGCGGACCACTGTGACACTTGTGACAGCAAAAACACAAAAACTCCTGTTTACGTGTGTATGTACGCGTGCGCGAGAAGCTTCTCGCACCCATCATTTCACATTTCTCAACACGATATGTTCACTCCCCATCCTCTCCCATAAAAATTCCATCTCCCCCAACCTTCTTTTTCACCTCTTCCCGATGCCTTCTCATCCATTTTCGACTTTCCACAAAACGACGGCTTGTTTTCTATAAAACGACGGCTTGTTTTTCACAAAACGACGGCTCGTTTTCCACAAAACAACGGCTTGTTTTTCATAAAATGACGGCTTGTTTTTTCTCCAAAACAAGACACACGCAGCTCTACTACAAAACTTTCCGACATTTATAGTCTGGGCAAATCATCTCATTGTGTTACACAAATTTTCAGAAAAAATCACTTTCACTTTGTCAGAACAAACATTATCTCTATATTTGCATTACATATTCACATCTTAAAACATTTTCCATATGGATGCTAATCAAGTAAACAATTTCTTTGCAGCAAATGCTAAGTATTTTACTGCGCAACAATGTGTAGACTTACGCAATCGTATGCTGCAACTTCCTGAAGGCTCAAATGCGACTTTCTTCTCCTCTGATTTGAAAGATCCTACAACAGCACTACTTATTTCTCTCTTTGCAGGAGGTTTGGGAGTCGATCGTTTCTATATTGGAGATGTAGGTCTCGGAGTGGGTAAATTGCTTACTGGTGGTGGCTGCGGTATTTGGGCAATCATCGATTTGTTCTTGATTATGGATGCTACTCGCGAGAAGAATTACCAATCAATGCTACTCGCCCTTAGTCAATTTTGCTAAGTCACATTGTGTAGGTGCTACACATTGAACTAGCCATCAAAGGTTTTATTTGATGGGAAAATAAAAATAGCCGTTTCAATGGGTTTCATTGAAACGGCTATTTTCAGTTCAAAAGAAAAGTTAGCACTGATATAAATTTCGGATGATAACCCAAAATATGGTTATCAACACATAGACCAGGATAGCCGGAGCGCTCGACAGTCGAGCGCGAATAAATCGGCCTTTTTCAGAATATCTAAGACATTGAAAAATAAGCAAGAACACAACAGCCCAAGGCAAAAAATAGTTGTAGCGAATGGCCTCTAAAAAGTGTCCGTGCATCAGAGCATGAAGGGCTCTTTGAGCACCACAACCCGGACAACTATATCCCGTTGTAGCGCGAAACAAACAAGGTAGTCCCCATACTTCGTCTTGGCTATTCTTGAAAATCCAGAACCCAACGACGAGGAAAAAGCAAAGAACGAGAAACAAACGAGATTTCTTCATAAGGAGAACTAAGAAATATAGGACAGAGTGAAAACACGCAATCAAAATTAGTGTGTGTGGTTACAAATATAGCAATAAACCCAACAATAAACAACCTGTTTTTCAATTTTCTTCCGACAAAGTTTATGGTGGAAACGGACGTATCAACCTTAAAACCAAACCTGTTCAGGTTCTAATGACCGATTTGGGTTAAACAAAAATAGTCGACACCGAGAGGAGGTCAGGCAGAAAAAGAGCAAATGGATTATCTACTCACAATCAAACACTTAGTTTTTATCGACTGAAGTAAAATTTCACAGGGCATTTTTTTTTCAAAAAATAGAGGAGAGAAGTGATGAGAAATTAGTAACTTTGCTTGCTACTATAACGTATATCCCTTTGCCAATGCATACAATCTGCCCTACATACCACGTTCCTGTGTTGCTGCACCCCACTGTCGATGGTCTTAACATACGTCGCGATGGCGTGTATATTGATGCTACTTTTGGAGGTGGCGGACATAGTAGAGAAATCCTAGCACGATTGGGAGATGATGGTCGATTGTTTAGTTTTGACCAAGATGCGGATGCCGTGGCAAATGTGCCGGAAGGCGAAAATAGATTGACCTTTGTGGCGAGTAATTTTCGTTTTCTCTCACGATGGATGAGATATTACGACTGCGCAGGCGAGGTGGACGGTGTGTTGGCTGACCTAGGGGTTTCGAGTCACCATTTCGATGCCGAAGAACGAGGTTTTTCTTTTCGTTTTGACGCTCCCCTCGATATGCGTATGAATGTGCGCGGAGGAAACACAGCAGCGCAAGTGCTGAACACGGCTTCGGAAGAAGAACTAGCGAAGGTGTTTCAGATTTATGGTGAGTTGAAAAATGGACGCAGACTTGCAGCAGCGGTGGTGAAACATCGAGGCGAACGTGCTTTTAGCACAATCAATGATTTGCTTCAAGTGGTGCAACCGTTGATGCCGCGCGACCGTGAGAAGAAGGATTTGGCGAAGGTGTTCCAAGCGCTTCGCATTGAAGTGAACCACGAGATGGATGCACTGGAAGAGATGTTGCAAGCAGCACTCCGCGTGTTGCGTCCTGGTGGACGTCTTTCGGTGCTAACTTATCACAGTTTGGAAGATCGTATGGTGAAAAACTTTATGCGGTCGGGCAACATTACGGGTAAGGTGGAACAAGACTTTTATGGCAATCGTCTTTCTCCTTTGCGCCCCATAAACAACAAGGTGATTATTCCCTCGGAAGAGGAACAATTGGCTAACCCTCGCAGTCGTAGTGCAAAATTGCGCATCGCAGAGAAATTATAGCTCGTGGGTGCATAGAAAGACATTAAGACTGAGTAAGTTTGTAGTATTTAGACTCTTCAATCAGAAACAATGAAAGAAGTAGATTTCGACATCATCATTCCCCAAAAAGAAGATATGGTGGCTCCGCAAGATGAGGACACACTAACCCAATCGGACGATTCCAGCGTGGCGACATCAGATGAGGAGGAAACAGAAGACGTGAAAAAAAAGGAACTGACCAATGTGCCTCAAGATGAAGACGATAAGCCACAAAAAGAGGAAAAAAATCAACGGTGAATTGGCGCCAATGGTTGATGGAAGATGATGAAAAGGCTGGATCGGGAAATGCTGAGAGAGTTTATAAAAAGCATCGAATTTACGACTTTCTTTCGCAACAACTGGAAAATCATTTTTGGTAATTGTGGTTTATTCCATCATCTATGTTTCTATGGGATATTATCACCGCAATCTCTTGATTGAAAACGACAAATACACTCGTGAAGTGTTGGACAGACGCTACAAAGCCTTGACGCGATCTAGCGAACTGCATGAGCGCACACTTGGCTCAAAAAAATTGAAGACCAACTGCAAGACACTACGTTGCAATCGTCAACAGAAGCTCCTTACGAATTGCCCGTGAACGCAAAAAGAAGATTAGGTAGTAGAGGTTTTCAAGAATAAAGAATACTGAGCGAGCAAAAACGAGTTTCGCCAAAGATTAGCAAAACAAACGGATTAACATAAGCGTGTTCTGAATTGCAATGGATATACGATCAAAGTTATCGAAATGGTTGAATGAAAACATATACTCCGTAGTTTGGTATGGTTTCATCTTCGCCTTCCTCCTTGTTTTTAGGGAAGACGGCATACATTATGTTTGTGGAACACGACTATTGGATGACGGTGAGTTTGAGATATGAGAAAAAAACTCAAACCACTGCCGGCTACTCGTGGGAATATCCTTTCGGCAGACGGACAGGGTGCTGGCTACTTCACTCCCCGAATATCGACTTTTTTTCTTGACCCGATGTCGTGGGAGCCTGACTCGGCTCGCCGCGTGAAAGACCAAGTGGTGCGCGACTCTATTCTAAACACCAAATTGGACAGTATGCTCACGGGAGTGAAACGCATTATTCCCGACTTTGAAGTGGAAAGAACGCGCGAAGCCATACTCAAAGGACGCAAAAAAATGCAGTCACTCTATTTCTTTGTATCCGAAACGTGTGACGTATATTCAATTGACTGAACTGAAGAAATTACCTTTGCTCAACCTCCCTTTGGGAAAGAGTGGGTTTTACACGGAAGAATATCGCCGCCGCAAGAATCCTTATGGACGCTTGGCAATCCGTACCATCGGAAGTTTGCGCAGCGAAAACGACGAACCGCTCAACGGGTTGGAACTTGCTTTTGACTCCCTACTCAGCGGTAAACCAGGCACTTATCACAAGTTGAAGGTAGCCAATAGATATATTACGCAGATTGACACTCCGTCTGTGGATGGTTGCGATTTGGTGACCACCATTGACGTGGGTATGCAGGATTTGACCGAAAAAGTGTTGGGAGATCAACTGCGCTCAATTGGTGCGAGAGCGGGTATGTGCATCTTGATGGAAGTACAAACGGGAAATATCAAAGCCATTTCATCGCTTTCTCGTTTGGAAAATGGTGGATATGCAGAGATAGATCCGCGCGCTGTGACCAACATGATGGAACCTGGGTCGGTGTTTAAACCTATGTCGTTTATGGTGGCGATGGAAGATGGAAAAATCAACATGAACACCACTTGCAACACAGGCAACGGCATTCGCGAGATGTATGGTCGCAAGATGCGCGACTCCGACTGGCGCAAGGGAGGAAACGGTGTGCTCACTGTGCCTGAAATCATCAAGAAATCATCGAACGTTGGGGTGAGCACGCTCATCGACAACGCTTATGCAAGCAATCCCGACCAATTTGTAGCTGGTCTTCAGCGCATCGGCATCATGGAAGATTTGCACATCCCCATACCAGGCTACAAAAAACCGCGCATCCGCTATCGCAAAGACAATCCCGACCGATGGTACGGTACCACTCTGCCGTGGATGAGCATCGGATATGAAACGCAAGTTCCACCTATTTCTACACTGACATTCTATAATGGTGTAGCCAATGGCGGTAGACTCGTGGCTCCACGTTTTGTCACTGAAGCCCGAAGAGGAGATGAAGTGGTGCAGGAATTCCCTACTGTGGTGCTGCGCGAAAAGATGTGCAAACCCGAGGTGCTGCGCAACATCCAAATTTGTTTGGAAGGCGTCGTAGGTAAGAACACCGGTACGGGTAAATTGGCTTATTCCAAATACTTCTCCGTAGCTGGTAAAACGGGTACGGCGCAAATTTGGAGTAAGGGCGGATTTGCTTCCAACTATCTGGTGAGCTTCGCAGGTTATTTTCCTGCCGATCGACCTCGATATTCTATGATTGTCTGCATAGAAAAGGGAGCACCAGCCTATGGCGGTATTCACTGTTGCCCTGTGTTTAAGAAAATCGCGGAAGGGGTGATGGCTAAAAACCATAAGACGAACTATGAAGCGGCTATCGACACCACTGCTTTGCGCACGGCTCCTCCTATGATGCAGAGTGGTAACTTAGTGGCTCTCAGCGAAGTGCTCAAAGAACTTAAACTACCGCACCGCAACAACTACCACACGTCGGAAGGTCTTGCGTGGGGACAGCCTTTGAACCAAGGTTCGCTCTTGCTCAACAACGAATCCACCCAAAAAGGACTTCCTTCCGTCATCGGTTACGGATTGCGCGATGCCGTTTATCGCCTGGAACGAATGGGAGTGAAGGTGAAAGTCTCTGGATTTGGTAGAGTTGTTGCGCAAAGTTTTCCCCCTGGCACACCTATTAAAGCTGGAATGGTGGTGCAGATTCAGTTGTCTATGGAGAAAAAACCAAACATTGACATCGAAATGTCTGAAGAGTCGGCTGTGACTCCAGAAACAACTACTCCATCTTCGAATGCAAAAACTCCATCTTCGGGTGCAACTAATTCATCATCGGGTGCTACCACCGCTTCTTCGAATGCAGCAGCTGCAAAAAAACGAGAAAACATCGTCAAATGCAGCAGCGAAAACCGAGAAAAAGTCTGAGAAAAAGGTAGAAAAGAAAGACAATTCTTCTGGTAATAAGGAGGAGAAGACGAAGAAACAAAAACGCTTCGGCTAAGGAAAAAGACAAATCTTCGGAGAAGAAGTCTGAGAATAAGCCAAAATCCTCTGACAATAAGTCGAAATCTTCTGCCAAATCGGAAGCCACTAAGCAGAAAGAAAAAAAGCGAAAAAAAGGAAGAAAGTTCCAAGAAAAAGAACGAACCTTCCAAAAAAAGCAGATTCTTCAGCAAAGAAAAAAAGACGACTCCTCCAAGAAAAAAAGACGATTCTTCAAAGAAGAAAGACGCTCCCAAGAAATCCAAATAAGTAACAAGCATAACGTGCCTCGGCACGCATAACATACATAGATTCAATGCAATGATTCTAAAAGAAATCCTAAGCCACGTAGACGTACTCGACTACAAAGGCAACTTAAATTGCAACATCAGCGGCATCGACATCGACTCACGCAAAGTGAGTGAGAGTCATCTTTTCGTTGCCGTCAAAGGAACACAAACAGACGGACACGCCTTCATCGACAAAGCCGTTTCGCAAGGCGCAAGTGCCGTGGTGTGCGAAGAGATTCCGACAAATGTTCCCGAAAACGTCACCTTCGTTCGTGTTGCCAACACCGAACAAGTGGTGGGCATCCTTGCTACAACCTTCTACGGTGATCCCACGGGTCGATTCAGCCACCCCTCCACAGAGAAGGCCGAAAACCACACAACGTTGTCAAAACAATCCGACGCAGTTTCCCATTCCGATGGGCAACAACCCACCGACGTCTGCACGAGGAAAAGTCCGCTCAAGTTGGTAGGAGTAACCGGCACCAATGGTAAAACAACCATCGCCACTGTGCTCTATCAACTCTTCCGTGGATTAGGCTATAAAGTCGGACTCGTCTCCACTGTTTGCAACTACATCGACGACCAAGCCGTGGAAGCCACCCACACCACGCCCGACCCCATCTCCCTCAACCATCTCCTCGCCGATATGGTAGAAGCCGGTTGCGAATACGCTTTTATGGAATGCTCTTCTCACTCCATTCATCAACACCGCATTGGAGGTTTGAAATTCACAGGCGGCATTTCACCAATCTCACCCGCGACCACTTAGATTATCACAAAACATTTGAGAACTATCGCGACGCGAAGAAAATGTTTTTCGACAATCTCGACAAAGAAGCCTTTGCCATCACCAATCTCGACGACCGCAATGGCGCAGTGATGGTGCAAAACTGCAAAGCACAAGTGCGCACCTACAGCACACGCAGCATGGCAGACTACAAAGGACACATTGTAGAAGAAAGCATCGAAGGTATGTTGCTCGACATCAACGGCAGCGAAGTGAGCGTACCCTTTGTGGGTCGTTTCAACGTGAGCAACCTCCTCGGAGTCTATGGAGCCGCAGTGATGCTGGGAGAAGAATCCTCAGAAGTGCTCCGCGTACTATCCACACTTCGTCCCGTCAATGGTCGTTTTGAAGCCATCCGTTCCCCCAAAGGTTGCAGTGCCGTCATCGACTACGCCCACACCCCCGATGCTTTAGAGAATGTGCTCTCGTCCATTCAAGAAATCCTCAACGGCAAAGGTCAAATCATCACCGTTTGTGGTGCAGGTGGCAACCGCGACAAAGGCAAACGTCCTCTCATGGCGCAAGAAGCTGCGAAACGCTCCGACCGCGTCATCATCACCTCCGACAATCCACGTTTGAACGTCCCGAAGACATCATAGCCGATATGCTCGCAGGATTAGACGAAGTAGGACGCGCCAAAACACTCGCCATCACCGACCGCCGCGAAGCCATTCGCACCGCTGCCGCACTGGCACAAGCCGGAGATGTCATCCTCATTGCAGGAAAAGGACACGAACCCTATCAGGAAATCGAAGGAGTGAAACACCATTTCGACGACCACGAAGAAGTACGCGCCGCTTTCGGCATCGCTTAAACTCCCACTTTCCATCATCCCATACCCCTAACGTGCATCCCTTCTTCCGATGCACACTCAATTATAGTATAGGAAAATGCTCTACTATTTCTTTCGATTTATCGAACAATTTGGCATCCCCGGTTCAGCCATTTGGGGATACATCTCCTTTCGCTCCCTCCTAGCTCTAATTCTAGGACTCATCATCTCCATGTGGTTCGGTGAGCGCTTCATCCGTTTCATGCGTCGTCGCAACATTGGTGAAACAGCCCGCGACGCCAGCATCGACCCCTTTGGAGAAAAGAAAGTCGGTGTGCCCTCCATGGGAGGCATCATCATCATTGTCGCCATCCTCGTCCCCACACTTCTTCTCGGTCGTCTGCGCAACATCTACACCATCCTCATGATTGTCACCACCTTGTGGTTCGGACTCATCGGATTTCTAGACGACTACATCAAGATTTTCAAGAAAAACAAAGAAGGACTTGCTGGAAAATGGAAAATTCTCGGTCAAGTCATCATGGGACTCATCGTAGGACTCACCCTCTACCTCAGTCCCGACGCGGTGATTCGTGAAAATGTGGAGCGCGCCCGCGTAGGCGATAAAGTAGAAATCGTGCACAAGAGCGAAGCGGTGAAGAGTACCAAGACCACCATTCCCTTCTTCAAAAACAACAACTTCGACTATGCCGATGTTGTCGGTTTTCTCGGCGAACACAAACAAGCTGTCGGTTGGGTAGTCTTCGTTCTCATGGTCATCATCGTCACCACAGCCGTGTCCAACGGAGCCAACCTCAACGACGGTATGGACGGCATGGCCGCAGGAAACAGTGCCTTCATCTGCATTGCCCTAGGCATACTCGCCTATGTGTCGAGCCACATCGAGTATGCCTCCTACCTCAACATTATGTTCGTACCAGGTTCGCAAGAACTGGTCGTTTTCATCTGCGCCATGGTTGGTGCACTCATCGGCTTCTTGTGGTATAACGCCTATCCCGCACAAGTCTTCATGGGCGACACAGGTTCGCTCACCATCGGAGGCATCATTGCCGTCTTTGCCATCATCATTCACAAAGAACTCCTCATTCCCGTGCTCTGTGGCGTCTTCTTCTTCGAAAGCCTAAGCGTCATCATCCAAACACAAGTGTTCAAGTTCTTCAAACGCAAAGGCAAGCGCATCCGCGTGTTCAAGAGCACCCCCATTCACGATGCCTTCCGCCGTCTCGACAGCCAACTCGACCCCACCTCCCAATACGTATTCCGCAACTGGCCGCGTGGAGCCTGGCACGAGTCGAAATCACCGTGCGTTTCTGGATCACCACCATCCTCCTTGCCGCACTCACCATCATCACTCTCAAGATTCGATAACCCCCTCTCTGCAAATCTTCTTCAACGATGAAACTTGCCGTTCTCGGTGCCGCCGAAAGTGGAGTCGGCGCCGCCATCCTCGCTCAACAAAAAGGTTATGATGTCTTTATCTCCGATATGGGCACCATTCGTCCACACTACAAAGAGATGCTCGATGCCCATCACCTTGCGTGGGAAGAAGGCAAACATAGCCCCGAACGCCTGCTCGATGCCGACGAAGTGGTGAAAAGTCCCGGCATCCCCGATGATGCCCCAATGGTTGTGGCGCTACGTGAGAAAAACATCCCCATTCTCTCCGAACTCGAATTCGCAGCGCGCTACACCAACGCCAAGATGCTCTGCATCACAGGCTCCAACGGCAAAACCACCACCACATCTCTCATCTTCCACATCCTCCAGTCTGCCGGATTCAACGTAGGATTAGCCGGAAACATCGGTCGTTCGCTCGCACTTCAAGTAGCAGAAATCGAAGAAAAAGGCAACCGCGATTGGTATGTATTGGGAAATCTCCTCTTTCCAACTCGACAATATGTACGACTTCCGTGCCAACATTGCCGTGTTGCTCAACATCACCCCCGACCACCTCGATCGCTACAACTTTGAAATGATGCGCTATGTTCGTTCCAAAATGCGCATCACCCAAAACCAAACGGCCGACGACTGCTTCATCTACTGGGCTGACGATGAATACATTCCCAGCGAACTTGCCAGTCACAACCACGGACAGAAGATGCTGCCTTTTGCCGACCACCAGCGCGAAGGCATCATAGCCTATGGACAAGGCGAGAGCGGCAACGACTCCTATGGTTTTGCCCCCAATGCAACACTCAAAGTAGACCAACCCCGTCTCTTCGAAGTAGCCCTTTCTCAACTTTCCCTCCCCGGCAAACACAATCTCCGCAATTGCCTTGCGGCTGCTCTTGCCGCCCTTGCCGCAGGAGTAGACGAAGCCACCCTCACCCGCTGTCTTAGCGACTTCCCCGGAGTAGCACATCGTCTAGAGCGTGTAGGCACTTTCCACGGTGTCAACTACATCAACGACTCCAAAGCCACCAATGTCGATGCCTGCTACGTAGCCCTCGATGCACAAACCACCCCCGTGGTGCTCATTGTCGGAGGACTCGACAAAGGCAACGACTACACCACCCTCTTTCCGCTCATCACGCGCAAGTGTCGTGCCCTCGTCTTCTTGGGTGCCAACAATGCCGCCCTCCACGACGTCTTCGACACTCTTTGTGCCGAACACAACATCGCCATTGCCGACACCAACTCTATGCAAGACTGCGTAGCCGCTTGCCGTCAACTGGCACACGAAGGCGACACCGTGCTCCTTTCCCCCTGTTGCGCATCATTCGATCTCTTCAAATATGGGAGATCGCGGTGATCAATTCAAGACCCTCGTACAACAGCTATAACCCACCAGCAGATGAAGAATATTTTCAAAGGCGACAAAGCCATCTGGTACATCTTTATATTATTGCTCTCCATTTCTCTCATCGAAGTGTTGAGTGCAGGCTCCTACTTGGTGATGAAAGAAGGGAGCTTCACCGCTGTTATTATGCAGCAGGTCACTTTTGCCTTTATATCCTTAATGGCTGCTTGGAGCATTCACTTCATCAAATGCTATAAATACAAATTCTTGCTGTTATTCGGCAACTTTTTTTCCATTTTGTTTCTGATAGTGGCACTCGTCTCAGGACAATCCGTCAACAACGGTGCAAGATGGGTCCACATTGCTGGAATTACTTTCCAACCCTCAGAAATAGCAAAGGGAGTACTCATTGTGGGAACTGCCACATTGATTGCCAACGAATACAAAATGGGGAAAACCTCAGCAAAATCTCTCTACATCACCACGGGGCTATCATTGATAACATTCCTCTTCATTGTCACTCAAAACCTGTCTACGGCACTCATCGTCTTTGCCTGCTCCTATGCCCCTTTCATCTTCTTCCCCCCCTCCCTTCAAAGCCATCAAAAAGGTAACTACTATCTTGCTTGGCTTAGGCCTATTCGGCGTGTTTTGTTTCAGTCTTCTCCCCAAAGATCCCGACGCTGAAATCTATAAGAATCCACTGATGCAGCGTGTCAGCACGTGGCGCAATCGCGTGTCGGGCGATTCATTTAAGAAAACAGCCAACCCCAACGATTTGAAATCACCGACCGCAACAGACAGGTTGTCAATGCACGCATTGCCATAGCTCGTTCACACGGACTTGGGGTGCGACCTGGACGCTCCGTGCAGCGCGACTATCTTTCTGCAGCCTATTCCGACTTCATCTATGCCATCATTGCCGAAGAACTTGGATTAGCCGGTTGCATTTTGGTCGTCTTCCTCTACCTGTTCTTCCTCTATCGTTGCATAAAACTTGCCCAACAGAGTCCAACCATCTTCCCCGCCGCGCTCATTATGGGACTGTCCATTATGATTGTGGGACAAGCCTTTGTCAATATGGCGGTGGCTGTCGGACTCGGGCCCGTCACCGGACAAACCCTACCGCTCATCTCCAAAGGGGGAACATCAGCCATCATCACAGGTGCTTACTTTGGTATGATTCTCTCTTGCAGTCGCGAAATTATGAAGAGAAACAGTGAGCGACAACAACTCATTGCCGAAGCCAATGCCCAATTGGCGGCTGCAAAATAGAGCAGTAACTTCCCGACCCGAAAATGCTTTTTTCTATGAAGCAAATACTCCTTCTTTTGCTCAGTTGCTTTGTTCAACTTGGTTTTGCGCAAGCAACGCCTAGTGTACCTCCTTTGCAACAGGACATCCAAGTGGAGTTTCAAACCACGATGGGAAATTTCCGCGTTCGACTGTTTCGCGACACCCCCATCCACTCCAAGCATTTTGCGCAACTCGTGAAAGAGGGGTACTATGATGGACTACTCTTCCACCGCGTCATTCGCAACTTTATGATTCAAGCGGGTGATTCCACCTCGCGCCACGCTCTATCGGGTCAATCTCTCGGAGAAGCCGATCGCAACTACACCCTTGCTCCCGAATTTCGCACCCCAACTCACTACCATCATCGAGGTGCGCTGGCAGCTGCTCGCGAGAGCGACGATGTCAATCCGGAGCGGAGAAGCAGCGCAACTCAGTTTTATGTGGTGTGGGGCAAAAGGTGGACGCCCAATGACCTTGCCAATGTGCGCGAACACGTGGAAGAAGAAACAGGCATCAACGATCTCATCACCGACAATATGGCACTCGACTACTACACGCGCGGTGGTTCACCCCATCTGGATGGTCAATACACCGTATTTGGAGAAGTTGTAGAAGGATTAGATGTCATCGGCAAGATACAAGGTGTAAGCACTGATCGCAACGATCGTCCGCGCATTGATGTCCGCATCCTCACCGCTCGCATCATACCCACTGCCCCACCTAAGTGATATGTGCATTTCGCCGTTCCGGTCAAACCCTTCTCAACCAACGATTGCTCCCAAGTGTCGCCCATTCTTGGAACCAACTCCATCTCCTCGTTTTCACATCCCCCTATAATGATATGGGTCGAAACAGAGGGGGAGATAAAAAAAACGTAACTTTCAATATGGAAGTACAAATATTGGGGGGGGGGATTCGTATTTAATCATTATCTTTGTAGCATTCAGTGTTATTGAGCAATTGACAGATAATGAACAAGTACGGTAGAAATACATATTATAGAACAGGCAGTAAGTGCAATGAAGCAACAATGGGGAGAAAGTGGACTCAATATCACCTATGATTTAACCCCACAAAGTAATCCTATTACTTAAAGGACGAGTGAACATCATAGGAATAGACTTTCTTAGCCTTGTAGAAAACGAGGTGAATAATATCAACATTGGCCGCATTCAGGATTTGATAATGGGGTGTACATGAAAGAGAATAGTTTTGCAAAAATAATGAGGCGCATGCTATCCATCATAATGCTGCTGTTTTTCTTGACGAGTGTGTCGGGAGTAAACATAAATATTCACTATTGCGATAGTGAATTGGTAGGCATGACCGTGAATGGCATTCATTTTAAGACTGAAGCCGGACAGAAAATGGCTGATTGTTGCAGTGAGAATACAGGCTGTCCGATGTGTAAGCATGTCGCGTCTCATTATCAGCTGCACCAGCAATTCATACAAAGCAGCACGCCACAGGTGCATCCTTTGCTCCTAGCCAACGATTGGTTTCATGGCGTAACCATCAACTTTGATTACTTATTATTTGATTTATACCTGCAGAGGAGGGCAGTAACAGCAACGCTTATGCGTATGTTAACTCCTACTTGGGCTTACTTTACCTTACGTGTAGCAGCCTTCGTGCTCCTCCTATGATGAAACGGATTTCGTTTCAACATTTATTTATGGTATAATTTGACCGAACCGAAAGTTTGATTTTCACAAGAAAAGAGACCAATCGTACAGATACTATTGGGCGATGCTTTTCTTTTGATAAGTCTTTAGCATGGGTGAGGTTGTTAAATAATAAATACATTCAATGCATAAAATTATTGGATACTTTCTTCACAACCGTTTAATCACGGCGCTTGTGTTGATATTGATTATAATAGGTGGGCTGTCTACCGTCCCCTTTAACTGGCATAGCGGTCTCATACCACGCAATCCTGTGGCTGTAGATGCTATCCCCGACATTGGTGATAACCAACAAATCATCGCAACAGATTGGATGGGGCGCTCGCCAAAAGATATTCAAGAGCAAGTCACATACCCCCTAACAACGGCATTATTAGGAATTCCCGGTGTAAAGACCATTCGGTCATCGTCGATGTTCGGCATGTCATTTATCTATATTATCTTTAATGATGGTGTCGACTTTTATTGGAGCCGGTCACGCATTTTGGAAAAACTTAACTCGCTTCCTGCCGGTTTATTGCCCGAAGGAGTGAAACCAACACTCGGGCCAGATGCCACGGCATTAGGCCAAATTTATTGGTATACGCTCGAAGGACGAAACCCCAAAACGGGGAAACCTACCGGTGGTTGGGATCCCCAGGAATTGAGAACCATTCAAGATTACTATGTAAGATACCAATTAGGTTCGGCCGAAGGGGTCAGCGAAGTGGCTTCAGTAGGTGGTTATGTGAAAGAATATCAGGTTGACCTCAATCCCGAAGCCATGCGCGCTTACGGACTGAATCTCGTACAAGTCATGTTGGCTGTGAAGAATTCGAATATCGATGTAGGCGCGGGAACAATGGAAGTGAACCGCGCAGAATATTTGATTCGCGGCCTTGGTTACGTCAAAAAGCTGAAAGATTTGGAAGAGGCTGCCATCACAGATCGCCATGGTGTGGCCGTAAGAGTTAAGGATGTGGCTAAGGTTTCGTTTGGACCCGGCGACAGGCGTGGCGGACTTGACAAGGAAGGGCAAGAGGCTGTGGGCGGCGTTGTCGTGGCACGTAACGGCAGTAATCCCATGGAAGTCATCAACAATGTGAAAGCAAAGATTGCCGAAATGCAAGGGGGGCTTCCTGAGAAAACGTTAAAAGATGGCTCTAAATCACACGTCACCGTCGTGCCTTTTTACGACCGTACCAGATTGATTAAAGAGACGATTGGCACACTTGAGAGCTCACTAATGCACGAAATTCTCATCTGTATCATTGTTGTTCTTATCCTGGTGCTCAACCTACGCGCTTCTTTCGTGATTGCAACAATGCTGCCTTTGGCTGTATTAACCACGTTTATCATCATGAAACTCTTAGGGATTGAAGCCAACATCGTGGCACTCAGTGGTATCGCTATAGCCATTGGTGTGATGGTTGACGTAGGAGTTGTGTTCATGGAAAATATGGTTCGTCATCTGAGCACTACTCCCAATGCCCGCGGTAAGCAATTAGAAGCATTGATTTTGAATGCTGTTCATGAGGTTTCGGGGGCAGTTATGACGGGCATGGGCACTACGATTATCAGCTTTCTACCCGTATTTGCCATGCAGGCACAAGAGGGAAAGATGTTTCATCCATTGGCTTTCACAAAGACTTTTGCCCTATTGTCGGCCCTGCTTTTAGGCATTTTAATCCTCCCGACGTTAGCTTATTGGATTTTCTCACTAAGGATTCCAAAACGATGGGCATTGAAAATTTTCAAAAGACGAGTGCCACGCACCTTCAAAATCATGCATTGGACAGTCAGCACCAACATGCTGATTATTGCCATTGTGGTGCTTTTAGCTACCTATGAGCTTTCAAGTGTGTGGCTTCCTTTAGGACCACAGAATGGAATGTTACTCAATTTACTGTTCGTCATCGTTTCTGTGGGGGCCATCCTATCTATCCTTTGGCTTCTAGTGCTCAAGTATGAGCAAGTCCTTCGTTGGTGTTTAAACCACCGATGGAAGTTTATGTCTATCCCCATATTGACCCTGATTGCCGGCGGAATGATTTGGACAAAGACGGGAAGTGAGTTCATGCCCACCTTAGATGAAGGCACTTTCATGCTCATGCCCACAAGTATGCCCCACAGTGGTGTTGAAAAAAATATACAGAATTGCAAGATTTGACCCAGCGCATAAAAGCCATTCCCGAAGTAGAATCGGTTGTTGGCAAATGGGGACGTGTGGAAAGTGCTCTCGACCCGGCACCCATTCAAATGTATGAGATAACCATCAACTACAAACCCGAATACCAATTGGATGATGATGGTAAACGCATTCGCGACAAGAATGGCGACTATATACGTCTGTGGAGAGACGAGATTAAAAACGAAGATGACATTTGGAAAGAGATTGTTAAGGCTGCTAATCTCCCGGGATTGACCGGAAGTCCGAAACTACAACCCATTGCAACTCGGCAAGTGATGCTGTCAACGGGGATGAAAGCCCCTATGGGATTAAAGATATATGGTCCTGATTTGGCTTCGATTGAGCAGGCAGGCTTGCAAATGGAGAAGGCTTTGAAAGCGATACCCGACATCAACTCATCCTCTGTGTATTATGATCGTGCAGAAGGAGCACCTTATATAGAGATTCATCTCGACAGAGAAAAACTCGGACGTTATGGCATTCAAGTGGGGACTGTGCAAAGTGTTATCGAGACAGCTATCGGTGGAATGCCTGAAGGAAGCACCGTTGAGGGGCGCGAACGATTCCCTATTCGTGTGCGTTATGCACGTGAATTGCGAGACGACCCCGATGTGTTAAAGGGAATACTTGTCCCAACAGCCGAAGGAACACAAATTCCTTTGGGTGAACTGGCAACCTTTCATTTCGTCAAAGGCGCGACGATGATTCAGAGTGAAAACACGTTTTTAGTGGGTTATGTCACGTTTGATAAGGTGGGAAACAAGGCAGAAGTGGATGTTGTTCATGCAGCTCAAAAACACATTGACGAGCTTGTAGCTCATGGAAAGATTAAACTTTCTAAGGGTGTCACGTATAAATTTACGGGCACTTACGAGCAACAGATTCATGCTGCAGAACGCCTTCAGGTGGTCATTCCTATTGCGTTGATTCTCATTTTCTTGGTCCTTTTCTTCCAATTTAAAAGCGTCACGGCCTCAATGATACACTTCTCAGGTGTTTTTGTAGCCTTTGCAGGCGGCTTTATCCTGGTTTGGCTCTACGGACAAGACTGGTTTTTTAACTTCAATATCGCGGGAGTGAATATGCGAACCCTCTTTGGTATGGGACAAATCAACCTCAGTGTTGCCGTTTGGGTAGGCTTTATCGCACTCTTTGGCGTTGCTACAGACGATGGTGTTTTGATGGGAACCTACATCCATCAGGTGTTCTTAAAACGACAACCCCATAGTCCTTTAGAGATTCGCGAGGCTGTTGTTGAAGCCGGAATGAAGCGTGTTCGCCCAGCAGCAATGACCACTGCGACAACACTTATTGCGCTATTGCCCGTGCTTTCATCCACAGGAAAGGGCTCAGATATTATGGTTCCGATGAGCATTCCTATCTTTGGCGGTATGTTAATACAGACCATGACAATGTTTGTTGTGCCAGTTTTCCAATGCTGGTGGCGTGAATCGGCCTTGAAACGTGAACAAAAGAAAAGTATGATTGCAAACAAAAATGAGCATGAAGAATAAGATTTTATATTTCCTGTGCATAGGACTATTCGCCTGCTATGGCAGTGCTTATGCGACAGGAATTGACAATAAGGAAGATAGTTTGGCCGTGTATATTGCCGAAGCAATACGCAACAATCCCGGTCTGAGGAGTGAATATCAGGTCTATCAGGCGCAAAAGGCCAATGCGCAAGGTGCGGGTGTCTTGAGCGATCCACAGCTAAGTGCCGGCCTTGGAAAACAGTTTACAACCATAACCATTATGCAGATGTTTCCATGGTTTGGCACACTGAAAGCAGATCGCGAACAAATGGAATATAAAGCCCAAGCGGCCTACCAGAAGTTTCGCGAAAAAAGCTTATCGATAGCTTTCGACGTTGAGAAACAATGGTATTCCATACTCGCAACGCAAGAAAAGGTGAAAGCTGTAAAACGGAAACGCGCGCTTTTAAACGATATTAAAAAGGTGGCTATCTATCTTTATAAGAACTATACTTCAGGGCGTCACACGAAAATGAGCGACCAATTACGCCTTGATGCAGAAGAGGAGCGATTGAAAGAACAAACGGAAAGTCTTGAAACCCAACTGACTTTACAAAAGCAGCAGTTTAATATCACGCTGCATCGGCAGCCAAATGTAGCTTTGTCCCTCCCCGATTCCATCCCATTACGGCAGATGCCCACCTTTAATTGGACGGAGATTGAACAAACAATCCCAAACTCGCACAGTATTCGGCTATGCAAAAGGCGTTTAAATCACAAGAAGAGCAGGCCAGAGCAAAAGGTATGCCCATGATAGGTGTGGGACTTCAATATATGCGCAATGGGAAAGTTGACATGCCAATGATGCCCAACATGAATGGAAAAGGCATGGTGATGCCCATGGTGAGCGTCACAATCCCCATTTATCGCAAAAAGATTACGTCGGCTATCCATAGTGCACAACTCATGGAACGTAGTGCAGCCTACAATTATCAAAGTCAGTTGGATGCACTTCAAAGCACATATCTCAGCATTGAACAGCGTGCTGACGATATAAAACGCAAATTGAAGCTTTATGAGAGTGAGGTGAGTTTGCTCAATAGAACGCTCGAACTGATGCAGAAAGAATATGCTACGGGGGCGGCATCGCTCACAGATATTCTTCAAACGACACGCGAAAGCATCGACTACGACCTCTTAAAAGCCGAAGCCAATGCGCAATATAACACCATCACAGCAGAGGCTATCCAGCTCCTTGCGCACGATGTGAAGTAAAAGAATGTACAACCCAAAGAAGCAAAAGATGATGAAAGATTTTGTGAAAAAACATATCCTGCTATCGTTTGCCGTTGCGCTGACGATAGGACTCCTATTAGGGTGGCTCCTCTTCCGCACCACTCACGCAACAGATGCACACCAACATTCGGGAGGAAAAACGATGTATACTTGCTCTATGCACCCTCAAGTGACCCAGGATCACCCCGGAAAATGCCCCATTTGTGCGATGGATCTTATCCCTGTCAACGATGAAAAGCAAAGCGCAACAACAACCGATTCCAATGCTGTTGTGATGAGTGATGAGGCCGTGGCATTGGCAAATATCGAGACAGAGGTTGTTGGCAGCGGAGCAACAAACAAAGAAGTGCGCCTATTCGGGAAGATATTGCCCGACCAGCGCTTAGAACAAACGCAGTCATCTTACGTGGAAGGACGCATCGAGAAACTATTGATCAATGCGTCGGGCGACCGTGTTAGTCGTGGACAAGCATTGGCTGTAATCTATTCTCCGACGCTATACGCCATTGAACAAGAACTGATTGCAGCACTGAACTTCCCTGAATCGCCCCAAAAGAAACCGCTAATTGACGCAGCTATTGAGAAGCTTAGACTGCTGAATATTACGCAAGCACAGATTAATCAACTGATGCATACACGCAAAGCCTCCCCCTACACCACGCTGAAGGCAAATACTTCGGGCACTGTGATTGAAAAGAATATCAATCAAGGTGACTATGTCAAACAAGGACAAGCGTTGATGAAGATTGCAAATCTCGGTAAGGTTTTGGGCCATGTTCCAAGCATATGAAAGCGACTTACCATTTATTCATGTTGGCGAAAAGATTCACTTTACTACCGAAGCAATGCCTGGAGAAGTGTTTACAGGTAGCGTAAGTTTCGTGAGATCCCATGATTGTTTCTTCCAGTAGGACAGCTGGTGTGCGCGTAGAAATGAATAATACAAATGGAAGGTTTAAGCCCGAAATGACCTTGACTGGCAACATTGTGGCTAATATGAAGCAATACCATGGTGAGATTATCGTGCCAAAGAGTGCCGTGATGTGGACAGGAAAACGAAGTATTGTCTATGTAAAAAGACACGGGAGAAACGCAAGCTACCTTCAGATTACGACGTGTAACATTAGGTCCTTCGCTTTCCAATGGCTATGTCATCACGGATGGTTTGGCTGAAGGCGAAGAGATTGTGACGAATGGAACCTTCGCTGTTGATGCCAGTGCACAGCTGGCTGGCAAAGAAAGTATGATGAATCAATAACATTATCTTATTTGTTTAATATAACAAGAAAATGAAAAAAAGTGATTTTTAACAATGTTCACTGTTGCAGCCATGAGCACAACTATGCAGGCCAAAACAGTGAAAACAGAAATCCCAGTAAACGGGAACTGTAATGACCTGTGTAAGCCACGCATAGAAAAAAAGCGGCTAAATCTGTTTCTGGGGTTCTATCAGCTACCTGGAACCTCAAAGCGCAAAAACTCGCCCTTGTGTATGACAACACCAAGACAGATACCAAGAAAGTGCAAAAAGCGGTAGCGGCTTCAGGCCACGATAGCGGCAATGTAAAAGCCTCACAAGCCGCTTATAACAAACTCCCTGGATGCTGTAAATATCGTAAGTAAGCAGTAAATGTCAGACCAACTGGCGTATAAAGGAACGATTATCATCGTCCTCTATTCGGAGGTTGGTCTGTTCTTATACTAACTATTGCTATCCGGTAAAAGTTTTACACGGCAAAAAAATAAGGCTGAAACCCTCTTGCAGGATTTCAGCCTCTTTTGTTACTTTGCTTATTGCAAAATAAACACTAGTAACATGAGCAAAAGTACATATTTTACTATTGCTGTCCGGTAAACTTACAAACGCCACAAGAAAGCTTCCCGAAGCCCTTTAGAATAGGACTTCGGGCTTTCTTTTTCAAAAAGCAAGCCCCCCTAATCGAATAATGATGGTTCTGAGGGTGGAGATTTAGCTCTTTCAGCCCAAATTGCACACTCATCCTTTTGAGGATCTTCCATGAAAGCGATGAAATTAGTGTAATACATGAGCGTTAATCTAAGCATGGTTACGATTTGAGAAAAAGAAACGTGTCTTTTTATCATTCTAGAGAGTACTGTGCACAAGAGATTGGCAATGAGTACTACCCAGGTTTGTACCTGGATGGCATTCACGCTCTCACCATAGAAAAAGTGCAAAGGAAAATTCTGTTTCAGTTGTTTGTAGAGCGTTTCTATAGCCCACCTGCGCTTGTAGATTTCAGCAAGTTCCTGAACCGATAGTTCAAAATTGTTAGTCAGCAACGTCACCGACTTACGAGAGTTATTGCTCCATAGCTCTACACATCGGGCTTCGTGCCTTACCTTCTCTTTCTCAAAAAGAATGTGTTTGTCGATATGAGTGACTAGACCATCACGAGAAACATAGGCTATAGAAGAGAGCTCCTTGTAGCTGAGATTCTTCTTCATCTTAGTCACATAGCAGACACCTTCTTCGGTAAGCCTTTGAAACTGTGCATAGTCTATGTAGGCTCTATCCATTGCCAAGGTGGCATCTTGGGGCAGGTGCACCTTTTTGAGAAGATAATGATCGTGTTTGGCAGCAGAGGTCAGTTCTACCACCATCGGTACACCTACTTGATACTTCATAATGGTGTGTACCTTCATGCCGCCTTTCTTCTTTCCGCTTTTAGGATGTCTACCTACTCCCTTAAGAATATTGTCAAAGAGCGTGATTGTGGTAGAATCCATCATATACAGCTGCTTCTCCCAGGCTTTTTGACAGCTCACAGAACGGCTGTCCGCTAAAAAAGGAGTGTAGCGTTCCAACAGGGAGGCATAAACTTTGGCAAAGAACTCTTGTGGTCGCCGCTGGTTGGCTTCTGCAAGTGTGCTGCGACGGACAACGTAGTCAAGCCCCAAGTGGGAGAGTTTCATGGTCTCGGCTTTCATGCCAATCTCCAATTCACGCAGAGAATCAAAGTGTTTGAGCACACCAAAGAGCATAATGATGAGGTGTTTCCAACCTGTCAAACGCTTAACATAACGCTCGCTCCCTAGTGTTTCGAGACTAATTTGTCGAATTTTGGCTTTATCCAGCAATTTAATGACCTGACTATAGACCGGCTGTCCGGTAAAATATGTACTTTTGCTCATGTTACTAGTGTTTTTTTCCAACAAGCAAAGTAACAAAAGAGGCTGAAATCCTGCAAGAGGGTTTCAGCCTTATTTTTATCATCAGAAAAACTTTTACCGGACAGCAATAATATTTTACCGGACAGCCGGTCTATAGTCAGGTCATAAAATGGTATTGTCCGAAAAACTTACACACTTTTTCGGACAAAACCAAAACAACACGATGTTTACAACAAAACGACACGTCGAATAAGTAACTGCAAGCCATGCAGAAACAACAACAGAGAACAATACCCAGAGAGAAAGAAGAAGATGCAAGGGCTCGCTCTTTCGCAAAAAAGAGGTGCTGCAAAAACAAGTTTTGCAACACCTCCTTATTTCGTTTGAATAGAAATATCAGCGCAAATGAGGAGCTACGAATGAGCAGTAAATCACCGCAGCAGGGATGGCAAGAAGTGCAGAATCAAAGCGATCTAGAATGCCGCCATGGCCTGGCAAAACATTTCCACTGTCTTTGATGCCTAACTGACGCTTGAAAAGACTCTCCACCAAGTCGCCCCAAGTGCCAAACACGCACACCACAAGACCTAAACCAAGCCATTGTGGAAGATTGAGCAATTCTGGACGAAAATACCACAATACGGCAGCGACGATCAGCGTGAGCACTCCTCCCCCGATGCTTCCGACCCAAGATTTTCCAGGGGAAATGCGAGGAAACAATTTAGCAGGGAAATAGCGACTAAGGGCTGAACCAAAGAGATAGGCTCCGCTGTCGCTGCTCCACAAGAAGATGAACACGGAGAGGGGTAAAAACCAGTCGAACACCACCAGTCCATTCTTTATATCTAGATGATAAGCCAACAAAGATATCATCGAGAGCGGTAGAGCAACATAAAGCTGAGCAGCAAAGGCGTAAGCCCAGTTCTTCAAAGGGTTTTCGGCTTTGCGATAGAGTTCGCTAATGAGCAAATAAAGCAATGTACCGACAAAGGGGAGGAACAAGGCGTAATTTGCTTGCATCGAACAGCAGCGTCCCACCGTGAGCACCAACACCACTGCAGCCATTGAAGCAATGAACGGATTGACAGCGGCACCAGCATGGCGGTTTACATTGGCAGAAAACTCCCATACTCCCAATCCTGCAATCAGTGCAAAGAAGAGGGCAAAGGACATTTCACTCCAGACCACGCAACCGACCAGCGCGGCTACGAAAAACACACCCGTGATGGTGCGAGTCACTAATGTTTTTCATTATTGTTCTTGATGGGTTTCTTGAGATTCAACCGTTGCTGCGACATCTGCATCACCTTGAGCTGAAGGCGCGAGCTCGTTGCTAGCATCTTCCGACACTTGAGCAGCAGGTGCAGAGTTGTTCTGTTCAGTGGCTTCCCGCCTGCTCAGCGCCAGTAGCTGTGAGTTGAGCAAGTTGAGCCGCTTTTTTCTGGACTTTCTTCGAGAATCACATCAGCACGACTCTTCCACGGACGCGGATGAAGATATTTTTCCACATCGGCGGCAAAAAAATCACTTCGTGTTCGCAGAGTAAAGTCGGCCAGTGCATTATGCTGAGCGGCGTGTTCGCGGAGTATTTGTTTCGCGCGCTCATACTGTTCATTGATGAGTTGTTGCACTTCGTGGTCTATGCGACGCGCAGTTTCTTCAGAATAGGGTTTCGTGAACTGTTCTTGATTGGAATAGTAAGAGATTAGGCAATCCCTCACCCATACCCAAATAGGCAATCATGCCATAAGCGCGCTGGGTGGTGCGCTCGAGGTCATTGAGTGCACCACTAGAGATGCGTCCCAAGAAAACTTCTTCGGCAGCGCGTCCAGCGAGTGTGGCACAGATTTCATCGAGCATCTGTTCTTTGGTAGTGATGCTGCGTTCTTCGGGCAAATACCAAGCAGCACCCAAGGATTGTCCTCGAGGGCACAATCGTCACTTTGACTAGCGGATTGGCGTGCTCGATGAGCCACGACACAGAAGCGTGTCCAGCTTCGTGGATGGCAATGGCTCGTTGTTCCTCGCGCGTCAGAACTTTTTGTACGCTTTTTCCAAACCACCAATGATGCGATCCACAGCGTCTAAGAAATCTTGCATCGTCACTGCCTCACGGTCGTGGCGTGCAGCGATGAGCGCAGCTTCGTTGCAGACATTGGCAATGTCAGCGCCCGAGAAACCAGGAGTTTGACGTGCCAACAATTCGACATCTAAGCCCGACTGGAGTTTCAAAGGAGCAAGATGCACTTGGAAAATGGCTACGCGCTCTGTCAAATCGGGGAGATCGACATGGACTTGTCTGTCGAAACGTCCAGCACGCAAGAGAGCTTGGTCGAGGACATCGACACGGTTGGTGGCCGCCAAGACAATCACTGCTGAGTTGGTGCCAAAACCGTCCATCTCGGTGAGCAATTGGTTGAGCGTATTCTCGCGCTCGTCACTTCCTCCATAATTTCCTTTGGAGCGTGCACGTCCTACGGCGTCAATTTCATCGATAAAGACAATAGAAGGTGCCTTTTCTTTGGCCTTTTTGAACAAATCGCGCACACGGCTAGGGCCTACACCAACAAACATTTCGACAAAGTCAGAACCGCTCATAGCGAAGAATGGCACATCAGCTTCACCAGCCACAGCCTTTGCCAAGAGAGTTTTACCGGTTCCCGGAGGGCCTACAAGGAGCGCGCCTTTGGGAATTTTACCTCCGAGTTCGGTGTATTTTTGGGGATTCTTCAAGAAGTCTACGATTTCCTGCACCTCTTGTTTTGCACCTTCCTGTCCGGCAACGTCTTTGAAGAGCACTCTGTCGTTGTCTTCTTTGTTGAACTCCTTCGCTTTGCTCTTTCCCACAGAGAACACGCCACCGCCGGAACCTTTAAAGAAAAAGGATGAAGCGAAGAACCAAAAGCCAAAGAGTAAGACGAAAGGCAGTATGCTCGTGAGCAACCTATACAGTAAGCCGTTATGTTCCTCTTCGTAGGTCACTTTGCCTTTATAGTCGATAGAGGTCAAAAAGTCATCGAGTTTGTCTAATGAGGGCACTGGACTTTGCACAGTGGGAGAAGCTCCAACTTGTTGCACACCTTGCGCAAACACTTCGCGCGTTTTTTCGGGAACAATTTTGATGCTCACCTCTTCGGATGTTTTGTTCACCGTAATATCTTTGGTGTACCCCTTAGAGATGTAGTTTTTCAGTTCTGAATAGCTTACTTCTTTCGTGGCATCGCTGGGGGGAGTCGGAAGACATCCACATCGCGATTCCTAAGCAAGCAATGATGATGAAATAAATCCAAGTGAGATTATACCGCGGCATCTTTGATTTTTGCGGTTTGTTGGAAGATAGTCTTGACATAAAAGGAGGATTAGCAGTAGGAGTGTTCTAAACGATGAATCAATGTGCAGTCGTTACCCACAGAAATTAGTCTAAGTCAGCAATTTCCGTGAGCGCTGCATCACTCCACAAATGCTCGAGATCATAAAACTCACGCACTTCGGGAAGAAATACGTGTACCATAACATTACCAAAATCTAATGCCACCCATTGCGCACCAGCACGACCAGCCACACCTCCGGGACGCTCCCCGAGTTTTATGCGCGCTAAGTTTCGATATTATCGACAATGCTCTCCATTTGTGCAGGAGAATTGGCGGTGCAAATCACAAAAGCGTCGGTAGAAGCAGTGATGATGGGGGTTAAATCGGCCACTACGATGTTGCGGCCTTTTTTATCTTGAATAGCTTCGATGATAACGTCAATCAAATCTTTTGTCATAAGTATGTTTTATTGTTATTGAGGTGGCACATTTCTTTTCCCGAGCAGCAAACACCACTCGTTGAGTTTCAACAAAGCAAAAAGTGTGCTAAACTCTTGCCTTGTGCCACAATTTGTTCGTATTTTAGAATATATTTAGAGAGAAACGCGACCTACTCACGCTTCGGTTGCATTCTGTTCAGGTTTCAGTTGCATTCTACTCTCTTAGCTGCGACTGATTTGCAAACCTTGGGTGGAGAGGGTCATATCTACAAAGCGTGCAGAGGGTGCAGAGGGTTGCTCCGATAGTATTTGTTTGATGCGAATCGCAGCATCGGGATCTTTCGCCACCATATATAAGTAGCCTCCTCCTCCTGCACCGGGCAATTTGTAGCCACTGCACAAGTCTGCCACGCGATGACATAGTTCTGTCACCATCGTTGGAGAAGTGCCTGCATCTAAACGCTTGTTTTGCGCCCATGTCTTGCCAACCAATGCACCATATTCTGCTAAATTGCCGCGCTGAATCACTTCATACATATCCATAGCGTGCTGCTTCATCTCGTTGAGCATAAGCAAATGCTCACTGCTGTTGAGAAACATACCGCGCACAATCTCGGTTAGTATATGCTTTGCGGTGCGTGTCAATCCGGTGTAATAGAGCAAATGGCAAGCTCGATGTTCGGGTGCGGTGAAAAGGGTGTCGGGCAACCATCGCACCACGGGGGTTTGGTCGAATCCGGCTTGCGTTTGCAGGAGTTTCACCCCGTGAAGTACTCCTCCAAACTGATCTTGCCAACCTCCACCAGTGGTGAGCAGTTGTTCTAAAATCAAGGTGCGGTTGCACACTGTCGTCTTGTCCCAACCCAACTGACAGAAGTCGCTGAGCGCGCCCAGCACTGTGGCGGCTAGATGCTGCTCGTACCCAATCCCGAACCCGCGGGAATAGCTGCAAGTAAGGTGATTTCGATGCCACTGCCGAAAGCGGCCAAAGTGTCGCGCAAACTAGCGTGACGCTCTTGCGCAAATTGGGGAAGAAATCCACAGAGAGCCAGAGCGGCTTTGGGAATAGAAAAGGGAGAACCCACTTTATTGAAAGCGGCCAAATCCTCATAGGTGGTGATTTCTTCCATCGCTCCGAGGTCTATGCTGCGACACACCACTTTCAGTTCAGCACAAGGCTTCACATAGACTTGCAGAGGGGGGGTTGTCCGTTGAGTTCTATGGCTAAATTCACCACGTTTCCTCCAGTGTTCAAGCAATAGGGAGGGGTGTCCGACCATCCTCCAGCCACATCAATGCGCACTGCACTGCGCGCCCACACGATTTGGTCGTGGTGCACCGCAAGTCGGGGATTTTGTCTATCTTCCAAAGCTGCTGCCGTGAGTCCTTCACTCAAAAGTTGGAAAGCACGACGCTCTTCTTCACTTCCGTCTTTGTCTTGCAGAGAGAGATAGCGCGAACGGAACATAGCGTCGCGAATCCGCGGCATCAAAGGACCATCTTTCGGAAGTGCAGGAGGAAGCGCAAGGTCGTTTGTCACAAACTTCTGAGCGACATCGCCTAAATCTATTTGATAGAAGACGCTTCTATCGTGATGCTCTGCCAAGAGTTGCAAATTTTCTTTGCGAAAGGCACGACGCTGTGCCTCTTGTCTCAACAAATTGGCGCGAGCGGCTAAATCATCAGCCGACAGACGCGGAAGTTCTAGATAGAGATTCCAAACATTGGCGAAACCATCGGAACATTTATCGAAACCATCAGCACCGAGCATCCATTTTAGCAACACTTCCACGTCTTCCAGTCGTTGACAAACCGGAAAGAGTTGCGCAGCTTGAATATCCACCGATTCACCGCCTAAATCTTGAGCCGTGAGCCGATGTGCCGCCAACCACTCAGACAGGGGTTTTCCCAAATAGTGAGTAGTCGTTGCACCTACTTCACCGCGAAAGGCATCGTCAAATCCATACGGACGCACCACCCAACTGCCTTCGTCCACGGGCACAATCTCCACACATTGTCCTTCAGTCAAGCGCAGTGACCAGTTATTTTCAGGTACTCCCGTTATCACGTGATTGCGCTCCAACTGCCAACTCTTAGGCAAGTGCGCATTTTCCACCCAAATGTTTTCTTGAGCATTGTCAAACGAGTATTCCACACGCGCATTTTGGGTAAAAATCGAAGGATGACGTTTCACTTCACGTTGCAGGATGAGACGCTGATCTTTCACCACATTCTGCAAAGCTGTTGTAGAAGCTATCAACTCAGGAGTTGTGCCGAAATGATAGAATTCTCCTCCGGGAAGAGGGGAGAATCGCTACCGAAAGTTGCGCTAATTCTGCATCTTCCTGCGAAGGATGTAATCCAAGAGCGCAACCCATTTCACCATAAAGGTCGTAATTCACGCGGTCTCCCGCAGCATTCACCGACCGCTTGCGCAGCAATTCCACAGCACGATCAGACAGCAGCCAAATACCGATATCCATCAGCGCAAAGTGGGTGGAAGAAAGCGCATTAAGCTGTTCCAAACTCGGTTTTTGCAGCATAAAATCCAATTGCGTTGGATTGTTTTGCGGCATCATAAACACCCCGTGATGCGTAGCCTGCGTGGGTTCTCCCCAGAGTCCATAGCAAACCACGTCAGCTTCAGGCACTTCTTGCAGAGGTTGCGTGGCTCGTGTGTAGACATCTCCGCTCGCCACCAACGTATGCAGCGAAGCAGGAGCCGCCGCCATGATGCGTTCATAGAGGGGAATTTGCAAATCTAGCAGCGTTTGATCGATGCGCTGTCCTCTAGCCCAACGAAACACAGGAATGGGAAGCATCACCTTGCCGCACGCTGCATAAGCAGGCAAACGTCGACTCTGTCCTCCAGCGTGCAACAAGATGCGTTTCTCTTGTTTCAACCACGCGGAAAAGTCGTCACCCTCTAGTCTTTCATTTTGAAATGCAGCTTCTAGCAACCACGTTGTTCCTCCGCCACTACCGAGTTTTTGATCAATAGGGTCGGAGGTACAAAAGAATTCTTCGTGAGAGCGTTCGCTCACTTTATGAAATTGCGCCACCACATTGGGAGGCAAAGACAGGAGTTTCTTCAAGATTTTTCTATTTTAGACACTTGTTTCAGAATCTACTCCACAAAGATACATCTTTCTCTGCGGTGAGGCAAACATTCTGGCATAAATCACACTATTTCATACTGCCTTTTTGGATAATCTATAAAGAAAGCACCGCAGCGTCATCCACTAAGTGATAAGAAATTTACAGCAAAAACGAACGTTTTCGTTAAGCCAAATGAGCAGAACCGAGCTTGCTCGAGTTATGCCATGGCGAGAAAACGAAGGATGAAATCCAACAGCAAACAGCGCAGAAAACCACCCAAAACAGCCCCAATCCACGGAATCAAACAAGAAAAACACAAAATAATCGCGTTTTTTGATACATTCAGTTTGCAGTTTCAAACGAATATTGTAACTTTGCACGTGATGGGAAGGGGATAAAGTGTTTTTATCTCTATATATCACATCATTAACTCTCGATTATTCACTCACAGCCGGAGCATATGGAGACTTTCTTTCAATCACACGCTTTCCTCGTAGAGCACACCAATTCGCCGATTAGGCGAGGTCTTATGGACACCATCGATTGGAGCTACCGCCTCATTGGCATTCGTGGCCCCAGAGGTGTAGGACGCACACAATTCTTGCTCTCCTACGCCAAGGAAAACTTTGACCCCCGATTGCGACAGTGCCTCTATGCCAATATGAACTCCTTCTATTTCCAAGGACGAAAATTGGTAGACTTTGCTGCCGAATTCATCAAACTCGGAGGACAAGTCTTGCTCATCGACCAAGCTTTCAAGCTCCCCAACTGGAGAGAACAAATCATTGAGTGCTACAATCGTTTCCCCTATCTCCGCATTGTCTATTCCACCACTTCGGTGCGCGGAGGAGAAAACGACCACACCGAGCTCAACACCCTGGCGCAGCAATACTGGTTGCACGGATTCTCCTTCAGAGAATTCATCAACCTACGCACCGGAGAGAACTTCCGCGCCTACACTCTCAAGGAGTTGCTCGAAGACCACAAGTCTATCCTCAAGAGCATTCTTCCCAAAGTCAGACCTTGGGAATATTTCCAACAATATCTCCATCACGGCTACTACCCCTTCTTCTTGGAAAGTAGCAACTTCACCGAGCAACTGTTGCGCGCTATGAACACGATGATCGAAATCGACATCTTGTTCATCAAGCAAATCGAACTCAAATATCTCGAGCGCATCAAGAAATTGCTCTACCTCCTTGCTGTCAGCGAATCCACCTCACCCAATGTGAGCAAACTCGCAGAGGAAATTGGCACTTCTCGCGCCACCGTGATGAACTATCTCAAGTATCTTGAGGAAGCACGCCTCGTCAATCTCATCTACAAAGAAGGAGAAGACTTCCCCAAGAAGCCCGCATCGGTCCTCCTCCACAACCCCAATTTGCTCTATTCCATCTATTCTCCACAGATTTCAGAGCAAACCATTATGGAGACCTTCTTTGTCAATTCCCTCTGGCGTCACCACACCGTCAACAAAGGAAAGCGCGATGCTCTCTATCGCATCAACAACAACACCGACATTCAGGTGTGCGACCGCAGCAAGCGCGTCAAGAGTGATCCCAACATCTTCCTCGCGCGCTACAACACCGAAGTGGGACGCGGCGACAACGAAATCCCACTCTGGCTCTTGGATTCCTCTACTAATCGAGATTACCAACTCTATTGAGTCATTCTTACAACACCCTGCATCAACATTGCTCACGCTGTGCTGATACAGGGTTTTCCTTTTCATTAAACACCCAAAGATACGCAAGAAAGAACAAATAGAAAAGCTCCAAAACTCACAAGGAAGAGCAGAAAGAAAAGTCCAAAACGAATAAGAAAGAACAAAGAGAAGTTCCCCAAAATACACAAGAACTCCCCAAAAGAACCTAGCTAGAAGAGGAAAAAACAGATAAACGAATAGCGATTTCGAGAGAATATAAGACGAATATATACGAGCAATAGCGGAAAATGAACGAGAAACCAGAAGAGTAGACACACCGCAAAAAAGTAACACTCAGTTTTTCATGGAAATGATTGAGAAAGAACATAGAAAACCAAGTCCGAACTCCTAATCAATATACGAAAAGCACGTCAAACACAACGTTCATTTTTGCATAATGCACATACCAAAACAAGCATAAAGCATACATATACCCATTATTTGCACCAGAGATTGCTTTTTTTTACATAATCCTCTTTATCTCACCCATTTTTGTTTGAAACTTTGCTCGAATGCAAGCATCTGAAACCTCTTTGTCGCAAGACAAAAGGGTGCTGAACGAAAAAACATCACTCACAGCCCTACTAACAATTCAAGCAACTTATTTAGCAGAGCAGGACTAAATGAGAGCGATTGCCGTCCAACAGTAGCACGCTTAGAGAGTGTGCCACAAACCAGTTCGACTGATGTCCAACTTCAGCACTCACAAAAAGCGCGAAGAACTCTTCAATTTTAAAACAAAGAACAAACTATAATGGTGAACCGAATACTCCACATATTCATCGTTGGTATCGTTTCATTAACAAGCCTCACCGCCTGCCGCGACTACGATATTGAATCAAACAACCCACTAGAGAACCACGACAACACCGCCGAGGCTTATATGAACTTGGCTTTCTCCGTTGCATCCACCACTTCCTACTCATCCAGCAACTCTAGAGAAACAAGAGACGGAGGAGGCGGAGGAGGTGGCAGAGACGTAGAAGGTACTGCCAATCAGAGTTTTCTGCATTGGGCAGAATGGGAAGGAAATGACACCATTGAGAAAGTATATGCTTACATTTTCAAAGCAGAAGGCAGTGACTTCACCTACGAAACCCAAAAAGAGTTTACAGGAAACCAGTTCACCAAAAGCGGTACAACTTATTCGCTCACCGAACCATTTGAAATAACAGCAGGCAACAAGCAGGTGTTTGTGGTGGTGAACCCTAACACACGCATTGTCAACAGAATAGCAGCACACATCACTGCAGGTGGCACCTCCTACACGGCTTCAGCCTTTAAAAGCTTCCTCCAAAGTAGCGGCTGGTCAGATCCTGCCATCCCCACTGCGCCCACGTCAGAACAGACCCAGACACGCGCTGATGAATTTGTGAGAACCATCGATGGAAAAGATGTTATCGTGATGACAGGCGAACCCGTCAACGTGTCTGTCACCGCAGCTTCCAAACAGGAAGTTCAAAAATTTTCCAGAAACACAGTTACCCTCAACGTTGAACGCGTCGTGGCCAAGGTACTTGTGAGCATCAGCAAGGATATCGTCCTTCACGAGACTGATATGGCGGAGGTGGATAATACTTACAAGAAATACAAACAAGCTAAAATTGAAATTCGAGATGCAACCAACGCGTCCAGTACAGCCTACCTATCCAACCTCACTTGGGCAGTGGCACAAGGGGCGAACGACCTCTATCTACTGAAGAAACCTGCTGGAGCAAAAGAGAACATCACCTTCCAATACAATAATTACGACATCGAGCCCCAAGAATTACCCACGGAGGAAACAACCGTCAAAGGGAAGAAGATTGATAAAGCAGATTTTTGGCAAACGGTAACTCCCGAATACGCCAACTTCTCTGACTACTACGACTATTCTGGTTTGTGGAAAAAAGGAGGAAACTCCGAGATTCCCTATGGTTATAACGTCGCCTCCTTGGATAGATACAACCCTGGTAATGTAAAAAAAGAAACGAACAGTGTGAAGGCTGCCGCAGTAAGTAATCATAGCGAATACCTCCTCCCCACCTTCGTCGGCAAAGATACTCCCCAACAAAGAGGAAACACTCCCTATATTCTCATTCGTGCTTTGCTTCAGCCTCTAAGATATTTCACACTGAGCGGTGGACAATCCAAGAAAATGTATCCAACAACAGCTGGTTATGCCTTTAACACACCTAAAACATTTTACTTCGACCCCATATCCAATATCTTCGGAGATAGTCCAGAAGCAATAAAAGCATATCAAAGAGAACATAGTGTTGCAGATCACGACGTCATTCTAAAATATGAAGGAGGATATGTCTATTATTTCCTTTTGCCCAATGCCAACAAGCCAACGGACAAGAATACTTCGGATTATTCTCCCATCTTGCGCAATCAGTTCTACCACGTACAAATAAACGAAATCACAGATATGGGATTCCCCTGGAATTCCCTTGTGCCCTATCCCAAAGGCACCAGTGGAAGCAGATTCCCCATTCTTGCCAACCCACAAAACCCGAACCCACGTCCTGCTGACAATGCAGGAACATCTAATTTAGAGACTGGCATCCACCCCTATACCCCCATATCATTGTGGGTTCCCAGAAAGAAAGAAAGAACAGAGTTTCTCAACAAGTTTACACGTTCGGCTCAAGAAGAGGTCACCACAAATGGGCTCAAAGTCACTTATGGATTTCCTCAACAATAGCAAAGTGCATCATTACTGAGCACACTCTCGTTCAAAGTGTTGGGGAAGCAACCCTACGCAATCTACTCCTTCACTTCAACAATCCTCAATCTCATCTGCATCGGACAAAACCATTGTTCCCTGCGATGCAAAATAATAACACCATATGAAAAAGCAATTTTTCATAACTGCAGTTGCACTCACACTAGCCACCTCTTTCTTTGGTTACTCAAGAGACTATTGGGACGAAATCAATAGTCCCACTGTAGAATTGACTGACACCACACCCACCACCTATATGTCAGTGGCTTTTGAGTTGCCCCTCCCCGCCTCACTCACTCCTTCAGAGACTCGCGCAGCAGCTGATGGACAAGATTTAAACAATCCCAATTTCAACTTCAAAGGGAAATGGCCTGGACAAGATAAGATCAAGAAAGTTTCGATCTATGTGTTCAAAGGTCTCAAGGACTACGCCACTTTAGAAGCCAAACAAGACTACGCAGAAAACGAACTCACAGCTAATGTGGCTAATAGAACATTGGTAGTGAAACCCCAAAAGGCCTTCCGCGTCACCAGTGGCAAGAAAACCATCTATGTGGTGCTCAATCCCACTCCTGAAACAGACCTTCTGCTACCATCCAATCTCAACTCCACCTCCTTGGCACTCTTCAGGGGAAAATATGAATTGGCAGAATTCTCACCCACCAATAGCGCCAACGGGAGTGTAGCCGACAAATTGGCGCACGTGGAAGATGGGAAGAACGTCATCGTGATGACTGCGAGTGCCAAAACACTCGATGTGAAAGACAATGTGTCTGAAACAGACGCAATGCAAGGAAGGAGAAACTATCAGAAAATAGAGTTCCGTCGTGCTGTAGCACATGTGCTGGTCACCACCTCCAAAGACAGTTACACCCTCGCTGCTATGGATCCTGCCACTGGGAAGGAAACACAAAACTTTCTCACCATCAGCGATCTTCACTATGTAGTAGGACAAGGAGAGAAGAAATTATACTTGAACGAAAGACAAGCACAGACGGCACAGCAGCCTACACCTCCCCAGCCTTCTCTCAAGTGCCCACCAACACCCAATACGGCACTCAGGACTACACAACAGAATATCAACGAATCGGCCAATACTACGACTACTCTGGTTTGCTCAAAAACCAAGCCGACAACACCAGCACTGTCAAAGGTTTCACCGTGAAACGGCGCACTCCTTATTCCACAAATGTCGGCAAAGAATACCAATTGGTGGAAGCCGATCTCAAAGCCGATCTCCGCGGTGAATTCGTCTTACCTACCCTGCACAAATACAGTAACAACGATGCCTTGTCGGGCTATCGCAAAGGCAACACGGCCTATGTCATGGTGAGGGCTCGCATCACACCCCAAAAATACATTGGCAACAATGGAAAGGTCAGCACCGCAACCCTTTCGCCCAACACAGATTTGTATTATGGACAAACAACGGGCTATTTCTATGTGAATCCTGACCACGTCACCAATCCGATGACGCGCGGTATTTCAGGTCAAAAGGCATATAAATACACCAAAGGAATCGCCCTCTATTTCTCGTGGATTAATCCCGATGTAGTGAATACACCAGTAAACTCCCCCGTGGTGCGCAACAACCTCTACCACATCCAAATCACAGGGGTTGAAGCCTTGGGTTCAAACTGGAATCCACTCGTGCCAAAAGGAGTGAACAATCCCGATCCATTCCCCGAAGACAATCCATTGGAACCAGAAACACCGAGATTGGCTCCGCACGAACCCCTCAACGTTTACACCCCACTTCCTCAACCTAAAGGTGGCGCACTTCCCCAAGACAACGTTTGGATGACAGTCAAGGTGAATGTGATGCAATGGCGCATCCACAGTGCCCTCACAGCACTGAGTGGCCTCTAAACTCCAACGTCCATCTTCTAACTCTCGCGACGCTAACCCCGCAAGCGTTGCCAACATAATCCCACTGAAGAACCGCATCACACCCACTGATGCGGTTCTTTTGGGTTGTTCAGTAACCTTTTGCAGAGAAAGGAACAAACCCTGAATGTGCACAAGAAAAACGGCCAAAAGTGTCAACACCATAAACTGATGCGGTAAAACAAGAGTAGGGAAAAGAACGTAGTTGAATAGTACTAGAAAAAGTGGCATAATTTGTAGATTTGAAGCTTACACCATCAATATGAAATAATGAAGGCTGGGACTTTTGACAGACCTTCTATAAGTATATGGGTTGAAACAGCCCCAAAGAGTGAAAAAATCGCGGAAAAGTGACATTATTAATCTGCAAGCATCGTATTTTGCTACCTCTACTTATCATTGTCGCCATAAATTGTTGTTTTGTGAAATGGTGGCTAGTGCCCGCCAAAAGAAATAGCCAGCAACCCAGAATAAGCGCAGACACACAACTCACGCGTGCATACGCGTGCGCGCGCCTTCCAACAGCGATGTTGTTTTTTTGCTGTCACAAGTGTCACACACCCAGAAAAAGCCAGTGGAAAAATCACCCAATTTGGTAATCTTTTCCAGCGTATTTTCTGCGCTTGAAACACCCATTTATTAAAACACACACAAAAATCACTCATAACAAACTGAAATACAAAACTTTATCAGTTATAGTGTGACACTTGTGACAGCAAAAAGAGAAAAACTCCTGCTAATGCGCGTGTACGCGTGCGCGCGAGAGGGGGTTGACATAGGTATTTTCACATTTCGAAATCCTAGCATATGGATTGCCTGTCGCTCTGAGGTTTCTTCACATCAGAACGTGCACAGAAAACAACACGTCATTTTGATGAAAACGACACGTCACTTTATGAAAAACAAGCACTCGTTTTATCGAAAACAACACGTCGTTTTGGTGAAAACATCACGTCGTTTTGGTGAAAACATCACGTCGTTCTATAGAAAAGTCTCTATCATTGGCAGTAAAGCAAGTAAATCCAACACAGACGCCTGCATAAATATAAGCATAAAGAGGAATTTTCAAGCCCAAAACCCAAGGAGATGTGCAGAAAACAAGAGAAGAGATGTCGAAAAACAAAGGAAAAGCAATGAGGATATTGCAAAGCAAAAAAGGCATTTACCCCCTATTTGCCTAAAAAAAGTCTATTGAAGTAACCAATTTGATATATTCTATCCACCAAAAGACCAAAATATCAAAACAAATTGGTAACTTTGACGCCATAAAAATTTCATATTTATTCCATCGGTACGTTGGAAGTCACCTTTTTCTATCGTCAACAGCTCGTTGTGTCATTAGAAAGCATCGCTGCATAAGACCAACAACAAGACGCACCTCAAATTTGCCCACCGCAAAGCGGAGTTGCAACGCTTGACCAGGAGAGAGGAAAGGACTTATGCGCACCACATTGTTATTTATCCACATTTTCTATGAAGAAAAGGCTCTCATTGATGCTCTTTGGCCTGTTTCTCTGCCTCGGGGCTGTGTTAGCACAAACACCTGTGTCAGGTGTTGTGACAGCGGCCTCCGACAATCAACCCCTCTTTGGCGCACGTGTTTCGGCCGATGGCGGACGCACCTTCACCGCCACAGACGAAGCAGGTAAGTTTTCCCTGACCATCAAGGGAAAGAACCACAACATTACCGTGAGTTATCTCGGCATGCAGTCGCAAACACTGAAAGGTGCCACCGACATGAAAATCGCGCTGAAAGATGCGCAATCGCTGGGCGAAGTGGTGGTGACGGGGTTGACGAAAACTGACCGTCGAATGTTTACCGGTGCTGCCGACAAAGTGGATGCTTCTGCAGCACGCTTGAGCGGTGTGGCCGACGTGAGTCGCTCGCTCGAAGGACGTGCAGCCGGTGTGTCGGTGCAAAACGTGAGTGGCACGTTTGGTGCTGCACCTAAATTCGTGTGCGCGGTGCCACGTCCATCTTCGGTGCTTCCAAACCCCTTTGGGTGGTGGACGGCGTGATTATGGAAGATGTGGCCAACGTGGATGCCGACAACTTGGCTTCGGGTAATGCCGAAACGCTAATCAGCTCGGCCATTGCAGGACTGAACGCAGACGACATTGAGAGTTTCCAAATCTTGAAAGACGGTAGCGCAACCTCCATCTATGGTGCGCGCGCCATGTCTGGTGTGATTGTGGTGACCACCAAGAAGGGTAAGCAAGGACAGTCGCACGTGAACTACACTGGCGAATTTACCACGCGTTTGATTCCCTCTTACAGCAATTTCGACATCCTCAATTCTCAAGACCAAATGAGCATCTATCGCGAGTTGCACGACCGCGGTTGGCTCAATTTCTCCGAAGTGCTCAATGGTAGCGACTACGGAGTGTATGGTCACATGTATGAATTGATCAACACGTTCAACCCTCGCACAGGTCAGTTTGCCCTGGCCAACACAGAGGAGGCGCGCAACACCTATTTGCGCCAAGCAGAATTTCGCAACACCAACTGGTTTAAGCACTTGTTCTCTAATGCTATCATGCAAAATCACTCTGTGAGTTTGAGTGGCGGTACGGAGAAGTCAAATTACTATGCTTCGATGAGTGCGATGTTGGATCCAGGTTGGTATAAGCAAAGTGAGGTGAACCGCTACACCGCGAACTTCAACGTGACGCAACATTTGCTCGAGAATTTGTCGTTCAATGTGATTGGTGGTGCTTCTTACCGCAAACAACGCGCGCCTGGTACGCTGGGACAAGACGTGGACGTGGTGGATGGTGAGGTGAAACGCGACTTCGACATCAACCCCTATTCTTATGCTTTGAACACTTCGCGTGTGCTCGATCCACACACTTACTATGTGGCGAACTATGCACCATTCAACATTTTCAATGAATTGGACAACAACTTCATCAACTTGAATGTGCTAGACGCAAAGTTCCAATTTGAATTGAAATATAAGCCTATCGCAGGTTTGGAATTGGCAGCTCTCGGTGCTTTAAGTATGCTGCAACGTCGCAAGAACACAACGTGACGGAGAATTCTAACCAAGCGATGACCTATCGCGCGATGTCTAATGCGATCATTCGCAACAGCAACCGCTATCTCTATCGCGATCCTGAACATCCCTATGATTTGCCCATGTCGGTGTTGCCCATCGGTGGTATTTATCACAAGAATGAAAACCGCATGAGCAACTACGACTTCCGTGCTACGGCGACTTATACACGCACTTTTGCCCAAAAACACACCATCAATCTCTTTGGTGGTGCTGAAATGACCGACCTTTTGCGCACACGCACAGGTTTTGAGGGTTGGGGTATGCAATACAACTCTGGTGAAGTGCCTTTCTACATCTACCAATACTTAAAGAAGGGCATCGAGGACAGCAAAAACTACTATTCGCTGACCAACACCAACTGGCGCTCGGTGGCGTTCTACACCAACATGAGCTACTCTTATCGCGGTCGCTATGTGTTCAACGGTACTTACCGCTATGAGGGTTCTAACCAAATGGGACGCAACAGCAATGCGCGCTGGATGTCTACGTGGAACCTCTCGGGTGCGTGGAATTTGCACGAAGAAGATTTCTTCTATCGTCTGCGTCCCCTCTCTCGTTTCACCCTCCGCGGTTCTTATAGTTTGACAGGTACTCCTCCCGATCCTTCTTACAGCAGTTCGACCACGGTGTTCCGTGCAGGCAATCCTTTCCGCATCTATGGTGAGGACAGAGAGCCCGTGATTGGCATTTCGCAAGTGGGTAACGCCACTTTGACCTATGAGAAGAAGAACGAGTTTAACTTTGGTTTTGACGCTGGACTGTGGAAAAACCGCATCGGTGTGACGTTTGACGTGTACACGCGCAACAACTTCGACGAGATGGGCATCATGGTGACGCAAGGTCTTGGCGGCGAAGTGGAACGCGCAGCCAACGTGGCAGAGATGCGCTCTAATGGTATGGAATTGAGCATTTCATCGACGAACATCAAGACGAAGGACTTTTCTTGGAACACAAGTTTTGTCTATTCTTACTCCAACACAGAGATTACAAAGCTTTTCAACAGCGGTAATGTGATTGCGCTGGTGAGCGGCACTGGTTTCCCCAAACGCGGCTACCCTGCACGCGCACTCTTCAGCATTCCTTTTGTGGGCATCAACGATGAAGGTGTGCCCATGGTGATCAACGAAAAGGGCAAGGTGACGACCGATGATATCAACTTCCAAGAACGCGTACACACAGACTTCTTGAAGTATGAAGGACCCACAGATCCAAGATTCACGGGGTCGTTGGGCAACATTTTCTCTTACAAGAATTTCCACTTGAATGTGTTCCTCACTTATTCGTTTGGCAATGTGGTGCGCTTGGATCCTAAATTCCGCGCTCGCTACAACGATTTGGCGTCGATGACGCACACTTATCTCAACCGCTGGGTGAAGGCGGGCGATGAGAAGACAACGAACGTGCCGGGCTTCTTGAGCTACCGCCAATATGCTACGCACACCAACTTGCGCTATGCTTACAATGCCTACAATTACAGTACGGCGCGCATCGCCAAAGGTGATTTCGTGCGCCTCAAAGAGGTGTCGCTCACTTATGACCTCCCTGCTCAATTATTGAAAGGGAAGGCAGTGCGCAATGTTTCGTTGAAATTGCAAGCCACGAATCTCTTCTTGCTCTATGCAGACAAGAAACTCAATGGACAAGATCCTGAATTCCTCAATGCCGGTGGGGTGTCTTCACCACTTCCTAAGCAATTCACCCTCACGCTCAAAGTTGGTATTTAATTTCTACTGCATAGACAATAAACGATACTTCCATGAAGAAGATTAAACTCAGCATATTTCTCCTTGCAGCGGTTGGTTTGATGACAAGCTGCAATGACTTCCTCAATAAATATCCGGACAACCGCATGGAGTTGCACACGCCTTCTGACGTGAGCAAACTCGTGGCTTCGGCTTATCCCGATGCTTATCCGGCTTATTTGCTTGAAATGTATTCGGACAACACGGACGAACAGGTGCACAACACTTGGTCGTCGATGGATAGATTTCAAGAACAAGCCTACGGATGGGAGGACATCACTGAAACAGGGGTGCCCGATGTGCCTCAAAAACTCTGGAATGCAAGCTACACGGCAGTGGCAACGGCAAATGCTGCGCTGGAATTTATAGCGACGCAACCCAACAAAGAGGCTTACGAAACGCAAAAGGGCGAGGCTAAATTGTGCCGTGCTTATGCAATGTTCCAACTGGCGAATGTGTTTTGCCGTGCCTATGATCCGAACACGGCAGACAAGGAACTGGGACTTCCCTACCCTTATGCGGTGGAGAATGATCCTCGTGCCACTTATCAACGTGGTTCGCTGGCACAACTCTACAAAAACATTGAACAGGATTTGACGGAAGGGTTGGACTTGATTGGTAATGCTCACTTTGCACAACCTAAATTCCACTTCACTCCGGCTGCTGCACACGCTTTTGCTGCGCGTTTCTACCTCTATGCGCGTCAATATGACAAGGCGGTGGCACACGCTGATGCGGTGCTGGGAAGCGATGCAACAACGATGCTGCGCGATTGGGAACAATGGCGCAAACTGGGTGCGAACGATCAGGTGCAACCTAACGACTACATCAAGAGTGACAAAAACACGAACTTGTTGCTCCTCACGGGTATGAGTATGTGGGGGTATATTTCGCGTCCGATTGGTTTGGGCAACAAATATGCACACGGCAAACTCTTGTCTTCTACTGAAACACTGGAATCGAAAGGTCCTTGGGGTGAAGGTGGCACTGCGCTGAACTATATGGTGACGAGCGGTAGCAATGTGTCGAAGGTGGGTTTAGGAAAGATTCCCTTGAAGCTCGACCAATATGACACGCAAGCGAAGACGGGTGTACCTTATGCGGAGTTCTCGGCTTTCAATGCTGATGAAACGTTGTTGGTACGCGCCGAAGCAAAGGCACTCTTGGGACGCTATGATGAAGCTGTGGCTGACATCAACACCTTGCTCAAAGTGTTTGTGCGCAGTGAGGCGAAAGCTACGGAAGCCACACGCACACTGACGCTCAATGGTATCAAGGAGTTCTACAACAAACTGCGCTACTACACGCCTCAACTTCCCACAGTGAAGAAACAATTTCACACGGATTTCACCATCGAAGCGACTACGCAAGAACCGCTCTTGCAGTGCATCTTGCATCTTCGCCGATTGGTGACACTGCACGAGGGACTTCGTATGCAGGACGTGAAACGCTATGGGTTAACCATCTATCGTCGTCGTGTGAGCGTGGAAAATCGCGTCATCGAAGTCACAGACAGTATGAAGGCGAACGACCCACGTCAGGCGATTCAGTTGCCACAAGATGTCATCACCGCTGGATTGCAGGCTAATCCACGCTGATTTGTTTCTCATTTCAATGATTCATTCTTATGAAATTATCCTATCTATATAGTAGTCTTTTGGCAGTAGCTCTCCTGGGCGGTGCTTACTCGCTGGCGGCTTGTTCCGATGACAGTCCGAAAGGGTCGTCTATCTTTGACACTTCGATGGTGAAGCGCAATAGTTTTGAGAAGTGGTTGGTGCAAAACTACACTAACCCTTACAACATTCGGTATTCGTACAGACTGCGCGACATTGACACGGAAACGAGCTACAACTTGAGTCCGGCAGATAGTGCGAAGGCTACGAAACTCGCCATCATTTTCAAATATCTCTGGCTAGATGCTTATGCGGAAGTGGCTGGTGCTGACTTTGTCAAAGCCAATGCACCACGCACCATCGTAGCGATCGGATCACCTGCTATCAACACGCAAGGACTACAAACCGCAGCTACGGCAGAAGGTGGTTACACGGTGCGTATGTATCGCGTGAACGAATTGGACCAAACGACTTTGGAAAGCCAAGAGCTCCTCACGGAATACTATTTCCACACGATTCACCACGAGTTTACCCACATTCTCAACCAAAAGAAGCCTTACCCTGTGGCATACGACCAAATCAGCAAGGCGGACTATTTAGGTTCGGAGTGGATTCGCAAGAAAGATCCTGAGGCTCTGCGCGCAGGATTCATCAGTCCGTATTCTATGGAAAATGCAGGCGAAGACATTGCTGAATTGCAGTCTTACTACATCACCACGACTCCTCAAAAGTGGGAGGAGAAACTCACCAAAGCCGGAAAACCTGGTCGCGCCATCATTGAGCATAAACTGGAAATCCTGCGCAATTATCTCAAAACATCTTGGAACATTGACCTCGATCAGCTTCGTGATGCGGTGCTGCGTCGCTCTCACCAAGTGACTTCTCTCGACTTAAACCATCTCAACTAATTGCCACATGCGAAAATATCTCTCCTCTCTGCTTTGCTGTGTGCTACGCTCACGTGGCAATCGTGCTTACACGAAGACACGAATGTCTTCTCGACATCTGCCATTGATCGCATTGAAAATGCGGCTCAAGAAACTCAAAAAACGCTGGAATCTGCACCTAATGGGTGGCTGCTTCGCTACTATGCTGGTGAAAACTACACGGGGCCCGCTTATAGCATCTTGATGAAGTTTGCCAATGGTCACGCCACGGTGGCTAGCGACTACGACCCTGACAAGGTGACGACGGCGGCTTATTCCATAGCGAAAGACCAAGGCGTGGTGCTCTCGTTTGATAGTTACAACGAAAGCATTCACCAATTCTCTCGCGTATGGGAAGGTAGCGGTGCACGCGGCATCGAAGGCGACTACGAGTTTCTGGTGCTTTCTACGTCTGCTGACACGATTCGTTTGCGCGGAAAGAAGTGGAAAAACAATATGGAGTTGGTGCGCGTTCCCGAAAAGACGGAATGGAAGTCGTATCTCACGAGCATCTATAATCTCCAAGAACAACTCACCACACAATTCTTCACGCTGCAATTAGGCAAAGACACATTGGCTGAAGCTACGCTAAATCCGCAACTGCGTCGTCTGTCGTTCACGCTCAACAATCAGAGCTATGATGCACCTTTCACCTTTGCTCCTAATGGTATCAACCTCTTGCAACCCATCACCCTCGGTGGAAAGTCGTATGCTTCTTTCAACTGGGAGAAGAGCAAGAAGAGTTTTGTGAACGAGGAACTGAGTCTTGGACTGATTATTCCCAAAAGTTACCGCAAACGTGAGGAATGGATTGGTGACTGGCGTCTCAACTGCACGGCTTTCAGTTTGAGCCAAGCGGTGAACACACGTCGCTTCCCTGTGGTTCTCCACATTCTGAAATTCAGCGAACGTCAGAAAGATTTGTTTGAAGCCACACTCACCTTTAATGGTCAGACGTATGGTCCGCTCAATATGGTGTATGATCCTGCTTTGGGTACAATCAAACTACCTGGTGGACAAATCCTCGCAGACAGATCGGGGAAATATCCTGGTGGTATCCTCCTCACTCCTGGTATCGTGAAGACGGGAACGCTCGTGCAAGAACCTGAAATCGGGGTTACTTTCAAATGGAATCCTGAGCAAAACAAGGCTGATGCGCAATATGACGAAACCACACTGGGCAAACTTGATTCGTTTATGGGTATTGGTATCAACTATCAACACGAACCTATGCTCGATGCTCAGAACAAACCTGTCGTTCCGATTCTTATTGCCAACATCCGCGACGTTTCGCCCGTCAAACGCTAAGAAGGTGTTGACGTGGCATTCATCACCATTCAATTCTATTTCGATATGAAACATATAATGCTTTTCTTCTCTTTCGTCGCACTGTTGGGATGTACTGTGAGTTGTGGTTCTGACGAGAATCTAGAAGTTCCTGCTCCTGCTGTGGAAGTGCTCAAAGCGGAGACTTTCTTCCCAGTGCTGGGTGGAGAAAAACAAGTTGTTGTGGCGCAAACGCCTGCACAAGCCTACGCACTCAACGACTGGCTCAAAGTTACCAAAAGCGATAAGACGATAAAACTCAGTACGTCGTTCAACAATACGCCTCAATCGCGCAACACGCTCTTGGTGCTCAAACGATAAGGGCGACTCTACCAACATCAATGTGATGCAGGAGGGTGTGAACTTCGGTCTTCCCCAAGAAAAGGCTTACTATGGCGGGGATGAGAGTTACAAAACGACAATTCCCGTGACTGCGAATGTAGAGGTAAAATATTCTTCTACTGCCGACTGGCTCTCTGTGGTGCACGAGGGCAATCAACTCAAAGTGCAAGCGGAGGTGAACAAAACTCGACGCGCGCGTGTGGCTTACGTGAAAGCGGAAGCACTGGGACTGCAAGACTCTATCGTCTTTGTGCAGGCTTCTATCAATGATGTAGCGGGAAAATATACGCAACATGCTTTACGTTTGAAAGACAGTGTGATGGTAGAAACCACCAACGAGGTGGAGATTGTGCCTATCACTTCAGCAAAAGCGCACTTTATCATCGACAAAATCTATAAGTGGGAGATTGATTTTACGCCTGGTAAGGGTTTTGTCTTGTCGAATGGTAAAATCTTACGCGAGGAGAAAGATCCCCAAAAGGGTACTCCTATCTACATAGAAACTGCGCTTGCTGTAGACAATTTCAACTACAAATCGCAAACTTACATTATGGGTACGCGCGACTTGCTCGACTTGCGCGTAGGTGCAAACGGTGAGTTGCAGTTCCAACAACACGAAAAATTGGATGACACTCGCAACTGGGCTTCTTATCTCCTTGCACGTTTCAGCACTAAAACTCCCGACCGCGGTTCTTTCCAAGGCATCTTGACGGAGTTCATCCAACCTCGATTAGTGCGTAAATAGCCTTTTGCATCTCTTCGCCTTTTATGGCGATTTTTCATAGATAAATTTCGAAATGATATTTGTCTATTTCGTCTTCATCGTTGTTTCTAGATGAGGTATGTCGATTACGTCTTCATCGTTTAAAGAATCGACCGCATCAAATATATGTTTTGATGCGGTCGATGTTTTATCTATTGAGTAGAATAAAAAGTATCCAAATTGCAAACTAGAGATTACAGCGCATTTCAGGACTATCAAAGGATAAGAAATCAAGTGTCAGCGAATGACGAGCAATTGATGCGCATTCCTGCAAAGTTGGGCTATCAAAAAGGCAATACAGCATTATTCATTTTTGTCGTTTTTTTGGTCAGAAAATTTGTCATTGAGCGCATTCCTTCGTAATTTTGCAAACGTAATCAAGGATTACAGCGTACACAGATAACATAATAACAAAAAGGAAACGGCTAAAAGTTGCAGACACTTTGAGCCGATAATCAACTAAATTAGAACAATATGAAACAACAAAAAAATGATCGACGAGCTGATGTATCGCATCGACCGATACCGCTCAATGGGAAACGGTGCTATGGCACAAGCCCTCAGTAAACAACTCCGCGAACTCAATGCGCAAGTGAAGTGAAATTCTCTTGAAGACACGATTTCTGATGCTTAGTAATCAGCGTTTCTTCTTCGCAAACTGCAGCGTTTGCACTCACTTTTTTTCCACCTCCGTCTTCCCAATTCGGGGAAGTCGTGAGCACTGGTTCCAACTTTATTCACCTGTTGTCGCAACAAACCGTTGCGCACAACACAGACGACGAGAAAGCCTTTTACGGCTTTCCTTTTTTTGTCCTTATTTCTTCTCTATTTTTTGCTTTTGGGGAGAGGTGTGTTCTCTACCTTTCTTTCTGCTCCTCTTCTGGTCTTTCTTACTGCTTTGTACTCATTTATTATCGAGATTGGGTAGGATTTTCCACCAAGAATGTTTTGATGTATGACACTTGTGACAGCAAAAAATATAATTTGCTGTTATCACGCGCGTATACACGTATGCGCGTGTGAGGGGGTGAGAGGGTGAGAGGGTGAGAGGGTGAGAGGGTGAGGGTGTGATATTGGGTACAAAAAAAACTGCATAGGCTTGTGAGGGACTATGCAGGGAGAGAAGATATCAGCAAGATAGTACTGACTAAAGAATTTTGATGCCAGGAAGATGTTCGGCAAAGATGCGTTGCGCATTTTCTTTGCGCTCCTTGGAGAGCGGGTCAACGCCTTCGAGCGGATATTTGAGGCCCATCTCCTGATACTTGTACGTCCCCATCACGTGATAAGGCAAGACCTCGACACGCTCAATCACTGTGTAGGGTTCTAGATATTTGGCCACGGCATGGAGACGGTCGTCTCTGTCGGTGATGCCTGGCACCACCACGTGGCGCAACCAAATGGGTTTTCCAATTTCTTGGAGATAGTCCAAAAAGCGAGCATTGTTTTGACGCGTCACACCGATATATTCTTTGTGGATACTGTCGTCCACGGTTTTCACATCGAAGAGAATGAGGTCGGCTTCGGCTGCTGCACGGCGTGCGGCTTCGTTCCAGACAGAACCCGCTGTGTCGAGTGCGGTGTGGAGTCCCTCTTCGTGACAAAGTTTGAAATAGGCCTCCACAAATTCCGCTTGCACCAAGGGTTCTCCGCCTGTGCAAGTGACTCCTCCGGTGCGAATGAAGTTTTTGTATTTTCTGACTTCTCTCATGAGTTCTTCTGGGGTCATCTCGTATTTGGTTTTGGCAGCAATGTCCCAAGTGTCGGGATTGTGGCAAAATTGGCAGCGCATGGGACACCCTTGCAGGAAGGTGACAAAACGGATGCCAGGGCCATCTACGGTGCCCATGGATTCGAGAGAGTGTATGCGTCCAATGATGGGAGAAGAAGTGCTCATGATGAGGAAAGAGGATGAAAAAGTGTGGAAGAGTTGAGGCTTTGCTCAAAAAGGGCAAGACACCCAATGCCGGGGCAAGCCGCAGCGATGAGTGTCTTGCTGAGAGAGTTCTCGTAGGGATTGCGCAACGAAGGCGCAAGGTCGATTAGCAGCTAGCGCTAATGGTACGAGAGATAACGTCAAGTTGTTGTTCGCGAGTGAGCTTGATGAAGTTCACAGCATATCCAGACACACGGATGGTGAGCTGAGGATATTTTTCGGGATGTTCCATTGCATCATAGAGCAAATCGCGATCGAATACGTTCACGTTGAGGTGTTGTCCACCGTCGGGAGTGAAGTAACCGTCCATGAGGTTCACGAGGTTAGTCTCACGGCTCACTTCGTCCTTACCGAGCGTGGCAGGAGAAATTGCCCAAGTGTAAGAGATACCGTCGTGTGAGTGTTGGAAAGGCAACTTAGCTACAGATGCGAGAGAAGCTACAGCACCCTTGGTGTCGCGACCGTTCATAGGGTTAGCACCAGGAGCGAAAGGTACACCAGCAGGACGACCGCAAGGAGTAGCACCAGTGTGCTTACCATAAACCACATTAGAAGTGATGGTGAGCAATGACTGAGTAGCGATAGAATCGCGGTATGTGTCGTGCTGACGCATGTAGTTCATGAACTTCTCGGTGATCATCACAGCGAGTTCGTCAGTAGCTTCGTCGTTGTTACCGAAGGGCACGTAAGAACCTTCTTGTTCGAAACCAACAGCAAGACCACGTTCGTCACGAATCACGCGCACCTTACCAAACTTGATGGCAGCGAGTGAGTCGGCAACGATGGAGATACCTGCGATACCGCTGGCACGAGTGCGAATGATGTCGCCATCGTGGAGCGCCATTTCGAGAGCTTCGTAGCTATATTTGTCGTGCATGTAGTGGATGATGCGGAGGGCGTTGCAGTAAACGCGAGCCAACCAGCTCATCATTTGCTCGAACTTAGCCATTACCTCATCGTAATCGAGGTATTCGCTAGTGATAGCAGGGAAGAGGGGAGAGATTTGCTTGCCGTTGAGTTCATCGACACCACCGTTGATGGCATAGAGAAGACACTTAGCGAGGTTGGCGCGAGCACCGAAGAATTGCATTTGCTTACCGATGCGCATAGGAGATACGCAGCATGCAATACCGTAGTCGTCACCGTAGTCAGGACGCATGAGGTCGTCGTTTTCGTACTGGATAGCAGAAGTTGCGATAGACATCTTAGCGCAATACTTCTTCCAGTTTTCGGGAAGACGAGTAGACCAAAGCACAGTGAGGTTAGGTTCGGGTGCAGGTCCGAGGTTGGTGAGGGTGTGGAGGATACGGAAGCTGGTCTTAGTCACCATGGTGCGACCGTCCATGCCCATACCACCGATAGATTCAGTTACCCAAACTGGGTCACCAGAGAAGAGAGCATTGTACTCAGGAGTGCGGAGGAAGCGCACGATGCGGAGCTTCATCACGAACTGGTCGATGAGTTCTTGAGCTTCTACTTCAGAGAGCTTACCAGCCTTGATGTCGCGTTCGATGAAGATGTCCAAGAAAGTAGACACACGACCAATAGACATAGCAGCACCGTCTTGGTCCTTGATGGCAGCGAGGTAAGCGAGATATACGTATTGTACAGCTTCGCGAGCGTTTTCAGCAGGACGAGCGAGATCGAAACCATAAGCTTCACCGAGCTTGATGAGTTCCTTCAAAGCGTTGATTTGCTCAGTAGTTTCTTCGCGGAGTTGGATGGTCTTATCGTTCATCTCTTGGATTTCGAGACGATTGAGATAAGCTTGCTTGTCTGCGATGAGGTTGTCTACACCATAAAGCGCAACACGGCGGTAGTCACCGATGATGCGACCACGACCGTAAGCATCGGGCAAACCGGTGATGACGTGGCTGTTGCGGCAACGACGGATGTCGGAAGTGTAAGCAGAGAACACACCTTCGTTGTGGGTCTTGCGATACTTGGTGAAGATTTCCTTAGTCCAAGGATCGAGTTCGTAGCCGTAAGCGTTGAGTGCATTTTCCACCATGCGCACACCACCCTTGGGGAAGATACCGCGCTTGAGAGGAGCATCAGTTTGAAGACCTACTACGACCTCTTTGTCCTTGTCGATGTAGCCAGCACCATAAGTGGTGACACTTTGGGGAAGACGAGTTTCAACGTCATAGAGGCCTTTCTCGCGTTCCACTTTGAACATTTCGCTCAATTTGTCCCAAAGGGCGAGCGTGTTGTCAGTGGCGGGGGCGAGGAAGCTGTCATCGCCTTCATAGGGAGTGTAGTTGTACTGGATGAAGTCGCGAACATTGACTTCGCGTTTCCAGATGTTACCTTCGAAGCTACCAGCAATATCGGTCAGTTTCATATTGGTTGTTGTTTGTAGTGAATGATTGTCGAGAAGACCTCCGTCAGTTGTGGGGAAAGGAGAGGAGCGGTGGAAAGTGAGGGTTGTATTTCGGAATGAAACCAACGACCAGACGGAATGAAAATGCAAATCGTCTGCATTTATGCACTGCTTGCGCTTCATTTCTCACTGCTGATGGAGATCCGTCGCGGGTTATTTATCTCAGACGATACAAAAATACGATATCCCCAGATATATAGCAAGTATTTTGAGGAGAAAGTGCAATAAAATTGTGTTAATTGCTCTGTTTGCTCTCGCTGATGCACAAAAATGGCCTTTTTGCGCAGGTCGTTTTTGATTTTAGGCGGAATTGCTATCTCCTGAATTTGCAAAATAAAGGGGAAAAAGCGATGAATAATTTTCGGATTGAAATGATTACAATTTTGACGAAGAGAAATTCACGAAAGGTCTTGTTAGTTTTTGCAACATTGTGTTGTAGACGGAAGAGGAAAAAGAAAAGAGGTTGCGCCAAACCGGAATTTGGTGCAACCTCTCGGAAGAATGTACTGAACAAGGCTTCTCGAACGGAAGCCAAGCTCAGTAGAATTGCGCAATATACACATTATATACGCGCTGCGTTTCAGTTTACGCAGGTGTATCATTTTTGAACACCAGCGATTCGCCTTGTTTCTCCACGAGGATGGGTTGTGCGGAGGAAACTTGACCACCCAAAATGGCGCGTGACAAGTCGTTGAGCAAATGTTGCTGCAATGCGCGCTTCACTGGACGTGCACCAAAGTCGGGATCGAAGCCTTCTTCGGCGAGGAAACTGATGGCATCATTGTTGACACGAAGAGTGATGCCTTGTTCTTCCAGTCGACGAGCGATGGTGGCAACGTGGATGCGCACGATTTGTTCGATTTCGCTACGCGTGAGGGCATGGAACAGGAGGATGTCGTCAATGCGATTGACAAACTCGGGGCGCAATCCAGGAATGGGCGTGCCGTTGGTGGAAAGACGCGGTTGCGTGAGTTGATTGACCAACTTCTGTCGTGTGGCTTCAGAAATCTGGGTGTTGTCGGCATCTTGATTTCCAAACTTCAGACTCTTTGCCAGTGAGCAAGTTGGAAGTCATGATGATGATGGTGTTTTTGAAATTCACCGTGCGACCTTTGTTGTCGGTGAGGCGACCATCATCGAGCACTTGCAGGAGAATGTTGAAGACATCGGGATGGGCTTTTTCAATCTCATCGAAAAGCACGACAGAGTAGGGTTTGCGACGCACGGCTTCGGTGAGTTGTCCTCCTTCGTCATAACCCACATATCCCGGAGGAGCACCAATCAATCTCGTTGCAGAAAACTTCTCTTGGTATTCGCTCATGTCGATGCGCGTCATCATATTTTCATCGTCAAACAAGCATTCTGCGAGGGCTTTGGCCAATTCCGTCTTACCCACTCCCGTGGCACCGAGGAAGATGAACGAGCCGATGGGACGTTTGGGGTCTTGCAAACCAGCACGACTGCGGCGCACAGCGTCGGCCACTACGGTGATGGCTTCGTCTTGTCCGATGACGCGGGCGTGGAGTTCGTCTTCGAGGTGGAGCAACTTCTCGCGTTCGCTCTGGAGCATGCGAGTCACGGGGATGCCCGTCCAGCGACTTACCACATCTGCGATGTCGTCGGCAGTGACTTCTTCCTTCACCATGGCTTCTGCACCTTGACGTTGTTGGAGATTTTGATGAATCTCTGCAATCTCCGTTTCGAGTTGTTGCAACTTGCCATAGCGAATCTCGGCTACCTTGCCGTAGTCCCCTTCGCGTTCAGCGCGCTCTGCTTCATATTTGAGTTGTTCGATTTGTTGCTTGTGGTCTTGAATCTTTGCCAACAATTCGCGTTCGCCTTCCCATTTTCCCTTCAGATTGTGCTCTTCTTCCTCAAGCGTTTGAATCTCTTGGTTGAGCGCGGTGAGTTTAGCTTGATGCGCTTGCTCTGCAGTAACGCCTGTTGCGTTGGGAGCAGGAGCATTTTGAGCAGCTACCTCGGCTTCACGACGAATGGCTTCGCGTTCAATCTCCAATTGACGCAATCGGCGTGAGATTTCATCGAGCTGTTCGGGTTGAGAGTCGCGCTCCATGCGGAGTTTTGCGGCAGCTTCGTCCATCAAGTCGATGGCTTTGTCGGGCAGAAAACGGTCGCTGATGTAGCGATGAGAGAGGGTGACGGCAGCAATCAATGCATCATCTTGAATGCGCACGTGGTGGTGGTTCTCGTAACGCTCTTTCAGTCCGCGAAGAATGGAGATAGCATCTTCTGGTGTGGGTTCGTCCACTAAAACCGTTTGGAAGCGGCGTTCGAGCGCTTTGTCTTTCTCGAAATATTTTTGGTATTCTTCGAGAGTCGTCGCACCAATGCTGCGAAGTTCTCCACGAGCGAGGGCAGGTTTCAAGATGTTGGCAGCGTCCATGGCACCTTCTCCCTTACCAGCACCGACAAGTGTGTGGATTTCATCGATGAAGAGAATAATATCTCCGTTGGCGGCAGTGACTTCGTTGACTACACTCTTCAAACGCTCCTCAAATTCGCCTTTATATTTGGCACCAGCCACGAGCGCTCCCATGTCTAAGGAGAAAAGACGTTTGTTGTGCAGATTTTCGGGCACATCTCCGCGGACAATACGCTGTGCTAGTCCTTCCACAATCGCCGTTTTACCTGTACCAGGCTCACCGATGAGGATAGGATTATTCTTCGTTCTGCGCGAAAGGATTTGCAGCACGCGGCGAATCTCATCGTCGCGACCAATCACGGGATCTAACTTTCCGTCACGGGCTTCAGCCACTAAATCGCGCGCATATTTATTGAGTGCTTGGTAAGTATCTTCAGCACTGGCTGAGTCTACCTTCTTTCCTCCACGCAATTCCTTGATTGCAGCAGCGAGTGCAGTCGTAGTCATTCCAGCATCTTTCAGCATCTGCGCAACCACGCTAGGTGTGTTGAGCAAAGCCAAAAGGAGAGGTTCTAATCCGGTGAACTGGTCGCCGTCTTTTCGCGCAATCTCTTGTGCAGCATTGAGCACTTTGTTGCTTTCGTTGTCGAGATAGGGTTCTCCTCCTTCAACGCGGGGGAGACTCTGCAAGTGCTTATTGAGCGTTGCAGTGAGTACTTGCGCATTGACGCCAGTTTTTCCAAAAAGAAATTGAGTGACATTCTCTCCGACTTCCAAAACTCCATAGAGTAGGTGAGCAGGAGTGATGCTTTGTTGGTGCAATTCCGAAGCACGTTGCACTGCGTGTTGCAAAGCTTCTTGTGCTCTGATGGTGAAATTGTTGTAGTTCATATGTTTTGTTGTTTTAATCGTTAGAAAATAGTCGATAAGGAATGAAGAACGCTTTTTATATACAAGAACTTAAGTTCAATCGGTTGAGGATTTCTGTTGAATCGTCAAGTGTATTCTCAAGAACCGTCAAGTGCATTCGTTCCTTTTCACTGGAACACCGACATCCGCAATCGTGCAACAGCTTTGCCAATGGCTTTCTTATTCTTGCGAATCCCACAAGAATGCCGTTTTGTCGTGAAAACACTGCAATTTTGTCCGTAAATCGCTGAATATAAAAGGTTTGTGTGACAAAATTTCAGTCATTTCATTGAGTTAACGAGTAGAGAGTTAGAAAAACCTCAAGATTTTCTCGCGAAAATTCAAACTTTATTTGGCAAATTGACAAGTAGATATTACTTTTGCAGTGGAAAACGACCGACTCTCTGTTTCTCGCTCGTGGTACACTCCTTATTATAGGATTTTGTTGATGATTTGTGGTTAAAATGGCTCAGCAAAGTTTGTTTTTGGGAGTAAAAACGCGAAGAGGTGAGAAGAAGGTCTATGTATAATTTTATAATACCTGATATTACGATGGCTTTTATCGAAAAACTCCAAGAATATCTCAAGAAGGAAGGTTATCTTCCTGAACTCACCGAATTCGGTCTTCAATTCAAATCTGAAAACCTCGATTTCCTGAGCTTCAAGGACGATCAAGACGAACTCTTCCTCAACCTTTTCTTCCCACAAATCTTTGAGGTTACTCAAGAAAATCATCAAGATGTGCTCGTTGCTATCGACAGAGCAAACAGCGAAGTGAAAGTAGCTAAAGGTAGCGTACGTTTTGGAAATGCAGTTTGGGTAGGTGTTGAAATGCTCCTCTCAGAAAACTTTGATCTCAACGACATCGTTCCACGCTCCATCAATATGATGAAGTACTATCGCGATATTTTCTATCAAGCTTTCTCAGAAACTCCTTCTGGTAAGCTCGCCATCGAAGCTGCACAAAAACAACAAGCTGGCAAGTAATCTACATTAGATTGCAAAACCAATTGTAGTGAGAACATCCCTGCTAAATACCCCTTTTGCACTGCTCACTCGGTGCAAAAGGTATATTCCAGATAGAAGTTCGCCTCCACGTTTTTAGCATCTTGTTCAATTATATGAGCATTTTGCTTCCTAAAAGCACATTCATACTATGACTCTCATTAAATCCATCTCCGGATTCCGTGGCACCATCGGTGGTCGCACTGGAGATACCCTCAACCCCGTTGACATTGCCAAGTCTGTAGCTGCCTACGCTAGTTTGCGTGAAAAGGTGGTGAGCCGAAAATATCGCCGCAAAATTGTTGTAGGTCGCGATGCGCGCATTTCTGGTGAAATGGTTTCTCACGTTGTGTGTGGCACCTTGATGAGTATGGGCTTCGATGTCGTCAACATCGGATTGGCGTCTACTCCCACCACAGAATTGGCAGTCACCCTCGAAAGTGCTTGTGGTGGCATCATCATCACCGCATCTCACAACCCACGTCAGTGGAATGCACTCAAATTCCTCAATGAGCGCGGAGAATTCCTTCCCCCAGCTGAAGCGAGCGAAGTGGTGCGTTGCGCAAATGCAGACTGCTATGAGTTTGCAGACGTAGACAATCTAGGTTGTGATATTCAAAATCATAGTTACGACCAACGTCACATTGAGATTGTCAAGCAACTCGAATTGGTGGACGTTGAAGCCATTCGCCGTGCACACTTCACCGTCGCTCTCGATGCTGTAAACTCTGTGGGTGGTGTCATCATCCCCAAGCTTCTCGGTCAGTTGGGAGTCACACAAGTCACGCTACTTAACTGCGAACCCACGGGAGATTTCGCACACAATCCCGAACCTCTCAAGGAAAACCTCTCCGAAATCCGCAATTTGATGCGCAAGGGTCGTCACGACATCGGTTTCGTAGTAGACCCTGACGCCGACCGTCTTGCACTCATCTGTGAAGATGGTACTATGTTTGGAGAAGAAATACACTTGTAGCTGTTGCTGACTATGTGTTGCAACACACTCCTGGCAACACCGTGAGCAACCTCTCTTCCACTCGTGGTCTTCGCGATGTCACCGAGAAGCACGGTTGCAACTACACGCCTGCTGCTGTGGGTGAAGTCAATGTAGTCACCAAAATGAAGGAAACCGGTGCTGTGATTGGTGGTGAAGGTAATGGAGGAGTCATCTATCCTGCTGCACACTCAGGTCGCGATGCTTTGGTGGGTATTGCACTCATCCTCACGCATCTCGCAAAACTCGGTTGCAAAACTTCTGAGTTGCGCGACAGTCTTCCACAATACTTCATTTCTAAGAACCGCATCGATCTCAATCCCACCACCGATATCTTTGCTTTGCTCCAAAAAGTCAAAGAAATCTACAAAGACGAACAAATCACCGACATCGATGGTGTCAAGATTGATTTCGCCGACAAATGGGTGCATCTTCGCAAATCAAACACCGAACCCATCATTCGTGTTTATGCCGAAGCACACACTCGCGAAGAAGCCGATGCACTCGCCCAACAAATTGTGGATATGGTCTATGCCATGACTCAACAATAAAAAGGCAACATCACTAATGCAAAATCCCCTCTGCCTCAAATTGAGGGAGAGGGGACTGCTTTTATATAGCTTGACACATTTCTCCTATTCAAAGGTACAAATTGTTCAGATAGCCTGACACATACCTCCAACTCCCAAGGAACAAATTGACTCTATGAAGAAAAGCCTTCTTCCCCTAGCCGCCTTGTTGCCCCTCTGCGCTGCCGCTCAGCAACGCTACAACATCGTCTACATCATGACAGACGACCACACGGCACAAATGCTTTCTGCCTACGACAGTCGCAACATAAAAACTCCCAACCTCGACCGCATCGCACAAGATGGTGTCAAATTCACACACTCTTTCGTCGCCAACTCCTTGAGCGGCCCTTCTCGCGCCTGCATGCTCACGGGAAAACATTCCCACAAGAATGGATTTACCAACAACGAGCACGGCATCTTCAATGGAGCGCAACAAACCATGCCTAAACTCCTCCAAAAGGCTGGTTATCAAACATCAATTGTTGGTAAGTGGCACTTGGTGAGCGAACCTACGGGTTTTGATCATTGGGATATTCTCCCTGCACAAGGCAACTACTACGACCCTGATTTCTACAACGCAAAGGGTTCGTACAAGGTCAAAGGTTATCTCACCAACATCATCACCGACAAAGCCATTCAGTGGTTAGACGAAGAGCGAGATCCCAACAAACCCTTTGCCCTCTTTGTGCACCACAAGGCTTGTCATCGCGATTGGTTGCCCGAACTCAAATATCTTCGCGAATATGAAGATGTCAACTTCCCACTTCCTGCCAATTTCTACGACGACTATGCAGGTCGTGAAGCTGCTGGCAAGACAGAAATGGAGATTGACGACCATATGACGCTCGACTACGACTGCAAATCATGCCCAAGGATGGAAAAGGTTCTCACCTCTTCTCCTCTTATTTAAACTTCCTCGGTCGTCTCAATACTGAAGATCGCGCTAAGTACGACTATTTCTACGACAGTATCAGCGTAGATTTTCATAATCGCAACCTCTCTGGCAAAGCCCTCGCAGAATACAAATTCCAACGTTACATGCGCGACTATGCCAAAGTGGTGAAATCGCTCGACGACAACGTGGGACGCCTGCTCGATCACCTCAAAGAGAAAGGATTGCTCGACAACACCCTCGTGGTCTACACCTCCGACCAAGGATTCTACATGGGAGAACACGGATGGTTCGACAAGCGATTTATGTATGAAGAATCATTGAACACTCCGCTCCTTATGCACCTCCCCAAAGGGTTCAAGGCGCGAGGCGACATCAACGAGATGGTACAAAACATCGACTATGCGCCCACCTTCTTAGAGTTGGCTGGTGCTCCCATCCCATCTGACATCCAAGGTGTTTCGCTTGTGCCACTGCTCAAAGGGCAGCATCCCAAAAACTGGCGCAAGAGTGTCTACTATCACTACTACGAATATCCTGCGGAACACAGCGTGCGCCGTCACTATGGTGTGCGTGGAGAGCGCTACAAATTGATGCATTTCTATAATGACAACGATGCGTGGGAACTCTATGATTTGAAGAACGACCCCACAGAGATGCACAATCTCTATGGTGATCCCAAGATGAAGCAAGTCACCAAGGAAATGAAAAAGAATTGTTGCGCTTGCAAAAGCAATATGACGATAGCATTCGATTCCAGCAAAAACTCTAATCGTTTGCTCCCTTTTTAGTGACACGAGGCTCCCTAGCTTCGTGTCTCTCACTTTCTATGGCTAGGAGCCCTAGAAGAACTAGAAACCCTAGAAGTTCTAGAACCACTAGAAATGCTAGAACATCTAGAAGAACTAGAATCTCTAGAACTTCTAATCTCTAATCCGAGCCGCGCTTGACGCGGCGAGTATAAAAGGGTCTGCGACCCTCTAACGTCTACCTCGTATGCTCGACAAACAACAGCTCACACAACTCTATCTCAAAGACACCTCGTTTGTCAATCTCATGACGCGGCGCATATTCAATGTGTTGCTCATTGCCAATCCCTACGACGCCTTTATGCTCGAAGACGATGGACGTATAGACGAGAAACTCTTCAACGAATATGCCGCACTCTCCTTGCGCTATCCACCACGTTTCACGCAAGTAAGCACAGAAACCGAAGCCTGGGGAGAACTCCACCGCAACTCCTTCGACCTCATCATCGTCATGCCCGGCACTGACAACAGCGACACCTTCGACATCGCACGCGGCATCAAACATCGCTTCCAGCACATCCCCCTTGTTGTACTCACCCCTTTTAGCCACGGCATCACAGCGCGCATCGAGCACGAAGACCTTTCCGACTTCGAATACGTCTTCTGCTGGTTGGGAAACACCGATTTGTTGCTCTCCATCATCAAATTGATTGAAGACAAATGAATCTCGATCACGACATCGAAGAAGGTGGTGTACAACAAATCATCCTCGTAGAAGACAACATACGCTTCTATTCCTCCGTCCTGCCCGAGTTGTACAAATTTGTGTTGCAGCAAAGCATGGAGTTCGCCACCGAAGCCCTCAACGAACACCAACGCACCCTCCGCATGCGCGGACGTCCCAAAATCGTGTTGGCGCGTACCTACGAAGAAGCCACAACCCTCTACGACCGCCATCCCAACAACGTATTAGGGGTCATCACCGATGCACGCTATCCCCGTGGAGGAGTGGTAGATCCACAAGCCGGTGTGCAACTCTTAGCCGAATTGCGCAAGCGCGATCCCTTTTTGCCCCTCATCCTCGAATCGGCAGAGTCAGAAAATGCCCTTCAAGCCAAAGCCTACAATGCCGATTTTATCGACAAGAATTCAAAGAAAATGGCTGTCGACCTCCGCGAAGTGGTGAAACAACGATTCGGGTTTGGTGATTTCATCTTCCGCGATCCGCAAACTCACCAAGAGGTGATGCGCGCTAACAATTTGAAAGAGATGCAATCCGCCATCCTCACCGTACCGGCCGAGTCCTTACTCTATCACATCACACGCAACCACGTTTCGCGCTGGTTGCGCAGTCGCGCCATGTTCCCCGCCGCCGAGTTCGTCAAACAACTCTCCTGGGAAGAACTCCAAGACATCGACGCCCACCGTCGCGCCATCTTTGAAGCCATCGTCGACTATCGCCGCATGAAAAACCAAGGAGTCGTTGCCGTGTTCCGTCGCGATCGTTTCGACCGCTATTCTAATTTTGCACGCATTGGCGAAGGTTCTCTCGGAGGGAAAGGCCGCGGCCTTGCCTTCATCGACAACATCGTCAAACACCATCCCGAACTCAATCAGTTCGACAATGCCACCGTCATGATTCCCAAGACCGTAGTGCTCTGCACCGACCTCTTCGAGGAATTCATGGACCACAACAACCTCTATCAGCTCGCACTCTCCGATGCCGACGATGCCGTCATCCTCGATGCCTTCCGCCGCGCCACGCTTCCTGCAAGTTTGGAGGGAGACATCCTCACCTTCATCGAAGCCACCAGTAGTCCCATTGCCGTCCGATCCAGTTCATTGCTCGAAGACAGCCATTATCAACCCTTTGCCGGCATTTACAACACCTACATGGTGCCCCTTCTCGACAATCGCCACCGCATGCTCCATATGCTCTGCGATGCCATCAAAGGCGTTTATGCGTCTGTGTTTTTCAAAGATTCAAAGCCTATATGCAAGCCACGCGCAACGTCATTGACCAAGAAAAAATGGCCGTGATTTTGCAGGAAGTAGTCGGCAGACAATATGGTGATCGCTACTATCCCAGTATGTCGGGTGTGGGACGCTCGCTCAACTACTATCCCATCGGGGATGAGCTTGCCGAAGAGGGAATCGTGAGTCTAGCCCTCGGATTGGGAAAATATATTGTAGACGGTGGACAAACCTTGCGCATCTGTCCCCATCATCCTGGAAAAGTGTTGCAGATGTCGGACACTGAAATGGCATTGCGCGAAACGCAAACACGATTCTATGCCCTCGATTTGAAGAATATGGGAGAGAATTTCTCTGTCGACGATGCCTTCAATCTCTTGAAACTCTCCGTGCGAGAAGCCGACAAAGACGGTGCGTTGCAATATCTAGCCTCCACCTACAACCCCACCGACCAAGTCATCTATCCCGGAGTCTATCCTGAGGGAAGAAAAATCATCAGTTTTGTCGGAGTACTGGAACACGACGTAGTGCCGCTCCCTCATCTCCTCCGCGAGGTGTTGCACCTCGGTCAAGAAGCCATGCGCCGTCCGGTGGAAATCGAATTTGCCGTGGAAGTCGATGCCGCCACCCGCAGTTGCGTGTTCTATCTGCTGCAAATCCGCCCCATGGTCGATGTGAAAAGCGATGTCCATATCGATCTCTCCGAGATTCGCACCGAAAACATCTTGCTCCAAAGCGACAACGCCCTCGGACACGGACAAATGGACGACATCGCAGACGTGGTTTATGTGAAAACAGATGGCTACAACGCAGGCAACAACCCTTTAATTGCAGAAGAAATTTCGCGCATCAATGCCAAATTCCTCGACAAAGGCGAGCACTACGTCCTGGTAGGGCCTGGTCGATGGGGGTCTAGCGATTCGTGGTTGGGAATTCCTGTGAAATGGCCTAACATCTCGGCTGCACGCATCATTGTCGAAGCCGGCCTGATCAACTATCGCGTTGATCCTTCGCAAGGCACTCACTTTTTCCAAAACCTCACCTCGTTTGGCGTGGGCTATTTCACCATCAATGATTTCAACGGCGATGGCATCTACAATCGCGCCCTCCTCGATGCCCTCCCTGCCGTCGAAGAAACCGCTCATGTGCGCCATGTCCGTTTCCCAAAACCGCTCACCATCAAACTCGATGGTAAGAAAAAACTCGGTTACGTGCTCACAGCTGAATAGACCACATCATTTTGTTGTTTCCGCTATCTCCTATAATGATATGGGTCGAAATAGGGGCAAAGCGTGAAAAAAACGCAGAAAAGTGACATTTTCAATTTGAAAATGTCACTTTTTGCTATTTCAACCTATCATTTCAAGTTGACAAAACACATTCCTTTGCCACATTGTTGTTACTCCTCTAATGGGCATCCTCCTCCCCTACTCTTACCCTTTACCCCAAATCTGTTCAGAATCTAATGACCGATTTGGGATAATGTTTAGCTATCATTGCTAAAAACGATGGTCCACAGTCCATAGAATCTTGTTGAGATCGTATTCTCGTATTACATATTGAGTCGCTTCATCGATTCGGTTGCAGAATCCTTTCTTTGGCGGATTTCCTTTTGATTAAATCGATAGCGGATCTGGATAGAAACACTGCGAGTGTCGCTATAATTCTTGTCATATAGTCTGACACCCTCCATTTGTGTTAATCCTGTATTCCAAGCCGTTTTCAAAAGGTCCGTCCCAAGAATAGACACATCCATTTTCCCTCCTAAAAGTTGTTTGCGAACTTCAATATCCAACTGGTGTTGCTGCCCAACTTCAAAGCTTCCAGTTGTTAGCGGACTTCGATAAGTATAGTTCAATTCGATATCACACCATTTTGGCACAGTTAGTGTTTGAGTTAGTCGGGTATAGAACAATGGTTTTTCCTTAATACTTAGATTGTATTTTCTACCATCAAGTTGTTCATATTGCACCATGCCTAATAAATTGGAAGAATACCATCCCCAACTCTTAGACACATTCCCCATTAGTTGGACTCTATGGTGGTGATCAAAATTGGTTTTGGAGATGACGTAACCTGACGCTAAATCATCCTTTTTTTGAACATAGTTGTCAATGTGATCACGTGAGTACTGATAGTTTACAGCAAGATAAAAGATATTATACATAAACTCATATCCTACTCGATAGTTCTTCTCTGGCAATAAGTTGGGATTTGCATCTGAAGAAACAAATTGGTTAGAGTAATAACGATTGTTGCTTAAATCTTCCAAACTGGGTCTGCGACTCCCTGAAGTAAAACTGAAATTGTGCATTGACGCTCCCAACGTTCCAGAGATCTTTCCTACAAAGAAAATATCATTGTAGCTACGGTTAATGCTGTTCAGAGGTTCATTGGGCACTAATAGATAACTATTTGCATGCTCAAAACGAAGCCCCAAAGAGGCACTCCACCTGCTTAGAGGGAATGAATAATTGAAATACCCCGCATATACTCTTTCGTTGTTAGTACCAACACTTGGATAAGTCGCATCTGTGGTTTGCTTTCTATCCCCCTTTATTTGGTACAAATCGGCACCTCCTTCAAGAAAGTGTTTGTCCGAAAAGCTATAAGATAGATATGGCGAAAGTTGAAAAAGAGCATAAGATGCGTTAGTGGAGAGATGATGATTTTCTATTTTGCCCCTCTCCCTCTCTCTCGTGATTTGCTGACGTTCCAGATCTTTGACAATAGCATCAGCATTGATTTCAAGTTTTAGTCTATTGGAGGCTTTCCACTCTGTATAGGCATTAAAATGATGGAAGACACTTGTGTTATCAACAGAAGTGTTGGACTCCAAATTTTGCCATCCTTGTTTACTTGTATTATAGCGCGTGTTATCTCCGCCATGACTATTGATTTTGCTGCTTGACAAATTATATCCTATCCCCCAAGTCAACGTTTTAAGAGGAGTAAAGTTTGCCTTCATGAGTATGTTTCTTGACAAATCACTTATTGTGTCCGCAAGTTGAGTTTGTAGGTCCAACTGAGGAATGACTTGAGCCTCAATGCTGTGTGTATTGTTCATACGGTTGTTCCCCTGATTAAGCTGAAGACTGACATTGTATTTATCATTGGCATAGCCCAACAAGAGATCACCTAAATATGAAAAAGCGTGGTTGAATTGCCCCTTACTTTTTACTTGACCTGTGAAAGTATCTTTTTGACGCTTAGTTTTGATGTGAAGTACAGCATTTACACTGCCACGATATCTTGGACCCGGATTTCGTTCAAGCGTTATAGACTTGATTACTTTGGGGTCTATTGACTTTAATTCATCGTGAGAAAAGCTCTCTTTATTATCCAATAATATGAGAATCTTGCCTCCGCCAAGTAATGTTACACTTCCATCTCCATCCACTGCGACTCCAGGGAGTTGTGCCAACAGTCGAAAGATACTCGATTGTTGTGCCAAAGGTGTACCTTCTACATTGACTTCTAGTTGATGATTACTCAATTTAATGTTTCTTTTGTGTCCTCTTGCTATCACCTCGCCCAAAGTGTAGGACAAAGGGTGCATTTCCACTTTTGCAGGGAGTGCGTTTATGTTTATCTTTTGTGACTCATATCCTATACGAGTGAAACAGAAGTAACTGATTGGCAAGGATTTCCCAAACCGAAATACACCAGTACTATCAGTAACTACTCCCTGCAACAATGTACTGTCTTTGCTATAAGCAACGACATTACAGAGTTCTAATGGCTGCTTGTTCTCATCTATCACCACGGACTTAATGACTTCTTGTCCCCATAGAGACGATACGTTGAGACATAAAGCCAAAAGAACAAACAAAATTCTATATGCTTTCATATTCGTGAGTTATTTATTATGATAAACCATACAATTGGGGGTTCCAAAAAGATCTCTCTTGTATTTGAGAGTACAAACCCTTCTATTTTTCCTATTGTAGGGTTGAAGGAAATGACTTTTCTTTTCGAGTTGTAGTTTGCTCCTTTCTACACTGATGTTTTATAGTTATCGAGCAATTAGTTGAATTATTTCGTAGGAAAGGCAAACACTCCTAAGAACAAGAATGAACATCATCTGTTCTTGCTCTATGATTACATTATTGCTCGTTTATAGGTGCAATATTATGTATTAAAAACAACACAACCAAACTTTATTGCATTTTCTTTTTTTGAAAGGGAAAATGTATCGTAGTGTGTAGAGTCAACCATCAAGTACAAGACCATATTCTGGGGTGATGGATTGCTTTTATAGGTGTATTGTATTTTAGTGCCTTCCTGGGTCTGAAATAGATTTCTTCTGGATGCTTATGATTCTATTGTCAGTGTATTTCTCAAAAGAGACTCCTTTTGCTTTTGTACTGGGCACACCTTGCTCGGGTAAATCTGATGCCTTTATGAACAACTTCACGCACACACATACGAGCGCACATACGCGCGTACGCGCGCGCTTTCCAACAGCGATGTTGTTTTTTTGCTGTCACAAGTGTCACACGCGGAGTAAATTTGGGTGGAAAAACCTTCTATTTTTAGACAATGAAGAAGAGAAACAAAGCCTTTTTCGGGGTCTTATTTTGTGTATGTTCGGCACTTGAATCACGAATTTGTTAAAACACATTCAAATAAACATTGTATCAAACTGAAATACAGCGGGTTACCACATTCCTTGTGACACTTGTGACAGCAAAAATGCAAAAACTCTTGACAGGAGCGTGCGCGTACGCGCGCGAGATAGGGTGTTTATAGGTATTTTCACAATTCCAATGTTCCCTTTCCTATTTCTATTTCAGAGCGAAGGATTTCTCGGCTTCTACCCCTTTATTGAAAACGACACGTCAGTTTCAATAAAACGACACGTCGTTTCCAACAAAACAACACGTCGTTTTCAACAAAACAACACGTCAGTTTCAACAAAACAACACGTCGTTTCCAACAAAACAACACGATGTTTTCGACAAAACAAACCGTTGGTTGAGAGGAAGCGGCACGCGCTTTCGGACAATACCCTCTTCGGACAATGCCCAATAAACGGAAGGGAACAGAAAAAACAGCAAAAAACAAAATACCCTTGATTTGACAAGTTAGAATTGTCAAAATCAAGGGTAAGAAAAATTTTTTGTTGCTTTTCGGCCTTTTTTTCACGCTTTTCCCCTATTTCAACCCCTATATCAATGAGGGGGATGAAGTGAGGAGAAGAAAATGTGACTACGAAAAGTACCGAAAAGCCGTAGTGCATTTAGCGCGTGAGCAACTCCAGTGTGGAAAGTTTGTGGAGCACACTGGCTTGAATCATTTGTTGCGCTTGTTCAAGTTCGCCCATTTGGAGGGATTCACCATAAGCTTGCTTGTAGTATTGCTCCGCTTCGTTATACTTCTTGAGTTCACGATAAGAGTCGCCTACCATCACAAGATAGTTGATTTTGTTCATCAACACTTTCTCGGAAGGAATCGCCACCTTGAGCCATTCGATGGCTTGTTCGTGGTCGGCAGCACTGAGTTTATTGCCAGCAGCGTAATAGAGGGATTGCGCAGCCATGGCATAGTCGGCAGCATTGGCGTCAGCACCGAGGGTGGCAAGATATTGGCGCATGAGTTTGAGATACAGTGCCACATCCTTGTTCTTGTAGATGGCAAAGAGGGCATTGTAGTAGTCGCGCGACTTGTCGTAGGGGGTGGCACTGGTGAACTTGATGACGTCGTAGGCCTTCTTGTAGTCGGTGCGGATTTTTTCGAGATAGGTTTTGTAGCTCTCATCACCTTTCTTGACGAGTTTGAGCATACGTTCATCGTTTTTCTCCACCACGTAGTAAGCAGCAGGCTCACCCACAGCAGCCATCCAAGCATCCATATTCTTGCTGATGTAGTCTACCAAACGATAGGTGGTTTCTTCGTCGTCGCCACCGAGATAACCAATGATGATGTAGTCTTTGCGGTTGATAAGACTATTGTCGCTCATCTTCTTCTCGATGTAGGCTTGATAGATTTGCGCACGCGCACCACCCATTTCTCAGCGTCCATACCATCTTGTGTGGTGAGAAATTGGGGAGCAAGGGTGAGCAAATCTTGCTGAATGGTGAGATCGTTGGGGTTTTGGCGATACTCCTTGTAGAGTTGCTCAAAACCTTTCACTTCTCCCACGGCAGTCTTGGCCATAGCCATGAGTTCTTGAGCGTTCATATAGCCCACATTGATGGACAGGGCTTTACCTTCTCCATCGAAGATGCCTAGTGTGGGGAAAGCCTCAACTTTGTAGGTCTTGGCAACATCTACGTTTTCGGGCTTTTCAGCATCAAGTTGAACAGCAACAAAATGCTTGTTGAAGTATTCTCCCACTTCTGGCTGGGTGAAGATTTGTTTCTCCATCTTTTTGCAAGGTCCGCACCACACCGCGTAGAAGTCGACAAAGAGGGGTTTCCCTTCGGACTTGGCTTTGGCGAGGGCTTGTGCAAAAGTGCCTTTGAAAAATTGGATGCCTTTGCCTTCTTGCGCCATAGCTGGGAGGGCTAGGAAGGTGCAGAGAAGAGCAAAGAGGAAAATGCGAATTTGTTTCATTGTGCCTCGTTTTAGTTGTTAGCAACTGTTGTGTTAGTAGAGGTGGAAGCGTCTGAAGAAGCACCGGAAGCGTTATCAGCGGGTGCATCGGCAGAAGCATCTTCGGTGGTTTCAGCCTTGTCTTTGACGATGAAGGTGAAGAGTCCCTTGAGTTCGCGCGAATAGCCCTCGTTGGTGACACGGAGATTGACGGTGTAGCGTCCATTGGGAAGTGTCGCCACGGCTTTGGGGAAGAGGTTGATGGTGCCTCCACTCACGGTGACGAGTCCTTCTTGCACGGCTTTGTTGAAAGCCGCTGCATCAGCGCCTTCGCTCACGGTGACGCTTTGGAAATAGAAATTGACGGGGTTAGTGCCCGACACCCCTTGTATGCGCTGTGACGACCAGGGAGCAGGATATTCGTGGGTGAGGCTGTGCACATCATCATCGCTCACTTGACGATAGACCACTAATTCTTTGTTGGAAAAAGAAGCATATTCTGTGTCAAGATAGCCCACCGTGGTTTCGTGGCACGCGGTGAGGACTGAAGTGCTGAAAAGACTTGCGAGCAGCAAGCAGGAAAGGAGGATTCTTTTCATATCACAAAGGAAGTGAAGATTAGAATTCGAGGAGGGTGAAATTGTATTGTAGAGAGTGCACGGTTCCGGTTTTTGTGCGGATGTTGTGTGAAGCCACGGTACGCTCTATTTGTGTGGTGGGCGACACCACGTGAAGGGTCAAAGGACCTGCGCCGGCTACTCCTCCGAAGGTGGAAGCAAAGGTGTACATCCACAACTTTGTGCCAGAGGCCATGGTGTAGATTTTACCGCCTGTGCCGATGGCTTTTTCCGCTGGTGGATTTGGCACCGCGTACAAAGTTTTTCGAGGAGGAGATTTTTCATTGGGGATGACGTGCGACAAAACGATTCGGCGACACTCCTCGACACTGATTTCGTCAATGAGCTGCATAATCTGACTGTCGGTGGCGGTGTTCTTGTCGAAAGCGGCACGCGTGGTCACTGTGGCTGCATTGTTGAGAGTGTCAGAGCCTTCAGGAGTGCCGGGAGTGGCAATCGTGTCGGGGACAGTGGGGGTGACCGTAGAGTCGTTGCCATTGCCCGTGTCTGTGCTGTCCACTGGATTGTTGGTGCTGGTGGAATCGTTTTCTCCGTCGGCGACCACAGGAGTGTGGGTCTTGAGCAGATAGCGGCGGATGCTGTGGTTGGTGGGAGCTATGAAAGTGATTTGATTACCATATTCACTTTTCCCCTCAAAAACGTCATTGAGTCCTGCACGTTCGATGAGATGAACGAGATAGCTATAATTATAGGGATCTCCTTTGAAATAAGTGAGCATCGAAGTGTCGTGGTAGGCTTGGGCACGTCCTGTTTCTACGAAGTCGTAGTCGGTGCAGGCTGTGAGGCAACCTATGAAGAGGAGGCAAAGAAAGAAGATGCCTTGTTTGATGCGATGTGTCATATCTTTGATGTATTTCCTTCGTGAGGTTCGTGGAAAACTAGTTGTTATAGCGGTGCCAATAGGGACGTTGCAAAATCAAACCATTGATGACTTTGCCGTCTTTGTCACGCTGTGCACCATAAGGCACGGGAAGATTGAGCGCACCATCGGCAATGTCTTGCTTGGTGAGTGTGCTCCATTTTCCAGGGAGGTCAGTTTTGATGTAGCCATTGCGCAAGATGTCGTAGTAGCGTGTGTCGTTTTCCAACACAAATTCGCGTTCACGCTCGTGGAAAATAGCGCGTTTGAGGTCGCTTTCTCCGTTGGCAGGATAGGCTGCAGCACCCGCACGAGCGCGAATGACATTGAGATCGGCCATAGCTTCGGCAGTGCGTCCTAGTTTGTTGAGACATTCTGCGCGCAACAAGTAGATGTCGGCCAGACGCCAATAGACATAGTTGGCATCGATGCTCAAGAAGGATTTTCCGGCTTCAGTGCCTTGGTCGACGGTGTAGACGGCATTGCGGAACTTGTAGGGCACGGCATAGTCTGTGCCTCCTGCCATATGCGCTTCATCTTGCTTGTAGAAGAAAGCGGTGCGACGCAAATCTCCTGCATCGGGATAAAGTTTGTTGACCGTGGAGCGGTGCAAACGATATTCTGCTTGCGCGAGGTCACCTTCGAGTTTGGTGTCGTTGACTGGCCAAGTGGCATAGAACGTGGCGACATCATTCTTGGTGGTGGCTTCGTTGTCACGGCTTTTGTCGTAGGCTATAGAGAAAATCTCTTCGGGATTATTGGCCGTGGGGTTGGAGAGGAGTTGGCAAAGGGCTTCGGGACTCTCTACCAGGCTGTAATTGCCGGCATCGCCTTTGATGAGGTGAGTGGCATATTCCACACTCTTTTCATAGGCGGCTTTGGCATCTACGTTGGAGTAGCCATAGAGTTCGGCCATACTTCCTTTCCACGCATAGAGATTGGCGAGGAGGGCTGCTGCACTTCCTTTGGAAGCATATTGCTTGCTCGCAACACTTGCTCCAGCTGCATTGCGGAGTTGAGAGTAGTCGGGAAGCATATTGTAGGCTTGCTCAGCGTGAGTGATGCCTGCTTCGAGCACTTCTTGTGGAGAGGAAAGGTTGTAGACACGAATTTCTTTGGCATCGGTGGGCACAACGGCTTGCCCGTAGGCGCGTGCGAGTTGGAGGTAACCAAAGCCAAGGGCGAAGTGTGCCTGACCCGCGTGATAGTTGTAGCGGTCTTGGGTGAGTCCTTTGGTGGAACCGATGTTTTCGAGCAAGAGGTTTGACTCAAAAAAATCATTCGATAGATGCCAACCCAATCGGCAGAACTTTCCAGGATGGTTCGTGGGTTTCCTTCACGAAGTTGTTGGTCGAACTGCGATTCGTCAGCAAGAAGCCCAATTCGCGTGATGGGTCGCACAGCGTCCATAGCATTATTGAGATAGAAATGTATGGTGCTTGTGGTGGTGTTCAATTCGCTTTCTGAGGAAAAAGCGTTGGAATAGGTGATGGCATTCTCTGGTGTGAAATCTAAGTTGCAAGATACCAATCCCAAACTAAGAAAAGCGGAACAGAGATAGGGGATGAATTGATGCTTCATTAGAATTTGAAATTAAGCCCGAGGGTGAGTTGACGATTCAGAGGATACATTGCGCCGGTGTCTTTACCAGTGGCAGGGTTGATGATTTCAGGATCGATGCCAGAATAGTTGGTGAGGAGGAAGAGGTTTTCTCCTGTGAAGTAGACGCGTCCCTCAGTGAGTCGAAGTGCCTTGGTGATTTTTGCAGGAAGGGTGTAGCTGAGGGTGAGTTGTTTGAGACGCAGGTAGCTCACATTTTCAATGTTGCTATCGATTTCACCGTCGAATTGTCCGACATAGCCGTCGTCAGCAAATTCCAACGAAGGATAGTCTGCACGGTCACCTTCTTTTGCCCAGAACTTGGCTTTGGTAAAGTCGTTCATCACTACACCAAATTTCTTGTTGAACAAGAAGGCTCCGCCTTTCACCATATTCATCATACGCTGACCAATGGTGTAGGTGGTGAGGAAGGTGAGGGTGAAGTTTTTGTAGGTAAAGGTGTTGGTGATACCTCCCTGAGCAATGGGCAGAGCCGAACCTGCATAGTAGAGGTCGTTGCTATTGATGATGCCATCGCCGTTTTGGTCTTTGATTTTGCGACCACCGGGGCGAAGGGGATGGGTCAATGCACCGAAGGAGAGGGGCACGCGTTTTCCTTCCTGACTATAATAATAGGGGATTTGGCTCTCGTTTTGCACAATTCCTTCATCGTGATAGGTGTAGATGCCGTAGATGGGACGACCGAGGACTTTGTCGTTGAGGTCTTTGCCATCATAAGAAGAGAGGAATTTGTTCCAGTTGCGAGAGATGTTGAATCCTAAATCCCAAGTGAATTCTTTGGTGCGATAGAGTGAGGCGGTGACGTCTAGTTCCAAACCTTCGTTGGAGATGGAGGATGCGTTTGTCCAAACGTTTTTGGAGATGAAGAAGTTACCAGGCGTGGGCACTTGCATCAACAAATCGTGGGAGTGCTTGTAGTAGTAGTCGGTGCGCACCTTGATGCGGCTGTTGAGGAATTCGAGGTCTAAACCCAAATCGTATTGGTCGCTCTTCTCCCAAGTGAGGTGACTGTTTGCCATTTCACTGGGTTGCAAACCGGATTCTCCCATAAAGATGTTGGACTCTTCCATCAGTCCGTGCGCCAAATAGGCTTCTTGGAACTTTTGTCCGCTTCGTCCCCAAGAGGCGCGGAATTTACCGTAAGAGAGATACCAGATGTCGCGCATAAAGTTCTCCTGACTAAATGCCCATCCTGCGGCTACTGAGGGAAAGGATGCCCAGCGCACATCGCGACCGAAAACGGAAGATCCGTCATAGCGCACGGAGGCTTCGAGGAGATAGCGACGATCGTAGTTGTAGGCGATGCGACCGAGATAACTCATCATTTGTTGTTCTTCGCGATTGGTCTGTATGCGTTGAAGATACTCTCTGCGACCTTCTACATCACGTCCTTGTGGCCAGCCTTCACCAATTTCATAGATTTGTTGGTGGGGCCGCCAGAAGCGTTGCCTTTGATGTTTTCGGAGAGGTCGTAGGTGGTGGTGAAACCTCCTAAGAGTTCAAAGTTGTTCTTTTCTTTGAGGGTGAATTTGTAGGTGAGGGTATTTTCCCACTGTATCATAGCCGTCATAGAGCGTGTGCTCTCCACCGATGAGAGGTTGTTGTTGTTCAAGTAGGTGGGACGGAACATATGATTGTTGGAGAAGTAGGCATCAACTGAAGCTGTGGTGAGGAACTTCAAACCGGGGAGGAAGGTGTAGTCTGCTCCCATAGTAAGACGTGGATTGAACATACCATTTCGGGCACGAACATCACGAACGCGCTGCAAGGTTTGCTCTTCTGCCACGGAACCAGCTCCTGGGTAGACGGTGGGCATTTGTTTGGGATCGACTTCTAGACCTTGGATGCTGGAACCGCTGATGGCGCTTTGTTTGGCATAGGAGAGGTTTACTCGGGTGAAGAAGTTGAGTTTTGGCGAAAGACGCAAATCTAAATTGGTCAAGAAGTTGAGACGTTGGAATCCGCTATTGATTTGGATGCCAGTCTCATCATAGAGACCAAGACTCACGAGATAGCGGGCATTGTCGGTGCCGCCGCGAGCGTAGAAGTTGCCCGAGGTGACTTTACCAATTTGGAAGAAGTATTTCCACCAGTTGGTGTCGTTATTGTAGAAACTATTGAGGGAGTCTTGCACGGCTGCAGGTGCTGTGCCGTCTTCTCCGAGCACATTACCATTTCCCCAGAAATAGTCGTAAGCACCATCACCAAATTGTGACCTGCCATAGGATTGCCCGTAGCCGTTGGGAAGGACGTAATTGCCTGTGATGTAGTCGTAATAGCCGTAGCGTTGATGGCGCGCAAGGAGATTGTGCACATAACGCTCGCCATTACCGCGCATTTGCAATGGGGTTTGGGGAGGAAAGAAAGGCTTTGCGAGAGAGTGACTCCGAATTCGGGACGACCGAGACGACCTTTCTTTGTTGTAATCAATACGACGCCATTACCTGAACGTGAACCATAGAGGGAGGCGGAAGCTGCGTCTTTCAACACTTCTACGGACTCGATGGTTGTGGGATCTAGTCCGGCAAGGGCATTGATGCCGCCTGTGGCTTCGGCTGAGACGTTGGAAATGGGCACTCCATCGATGACGAAGAGGGGGGTGCCGTCGTTTACACCTTTGGTGTTGAGCGAACTGATGCCGCGAATGTTGATGCGTGCACCACCACCTCCAGGAGAACCGGAAACGTTGGTGACGGCTAGACCTGAGAGTTGACCTTGCAACAGGTTTTGAATGCTAGGTGCAGGGGCATCTTTGAGTTTGTCGGCTTTGATGCTGCTCACGGCTCCTACGAGTTCGCGAGAGTTGCGCTCACCATAGGCAACAACAGTGGCTTCTCCTAATTGGGTAGCCATTTCTTTGAGGGTGATGCGGGGCACAACACCATTGGCAAACTTCACAGTGGTGGATTGATATCCGATGGAGGATACCAAGAGTTCACCACTCTTGACGGTGGTGGGCAACACGAAGGTGCCGTCTTCTTGGGTCATCGTGACGAAGGTGGTGCCTTTGAGCTGCACATTGGCTGACATTACGGGGTGTCCGGCTCCATCGCGCACCAATCCGCGCAAACCTTGTGGTGCTGTTTGCTGAGAAGCGGTGGCATTGGTGGCACCAGTTTGCGCTGCGGTGGATGGCGTTGCAGTAGCGGCATTGCGCATCACGCGCAACTGTTTACCTTGCAGGCTATAAGAGAAGGGGGGTGTTCTTAAAAAGGAGGGCAAGTGCTGCTTCGGGAGTGGTTTCATCGAAATCTACCGTGACAGCAACGGGGGATTGGCGCACGGCTTCTCCACCTTCGAGTTGATAACCGCCTTTTTGAACGACATAGTTGAGCACCGTCCACAGGTCTTTTTCCTTGAAGGAAACGGTGAGTGTGGTGGGTGTGGTCTGCGCTTGTGCTGTCATTGCAGGTGTTCCAGCAAGAAGGACACCTCCCATAAGGGCGACCAGACTTAGACGCAGAGGTGAGTTATGTTGTGACATATCTTTATAACGAGGTTAGGAGAGATGAAACTTAATTGTGTTCCCACTTTTTATTTTCGGGAGCTTGACTCTTGACGATGATGAAACGCTGACGTGCATCGTTGAGGAGTCGTTGCAAAACTGCAGAGAGGTCGGCGGGTTTTACATCCGACACGCGAACGCTTTGCTCTGCTGGTGCTGCTGTATTGGCTTTGTTGGAAGTGGCTGCATCGGCAGATTTCTTTGCGCTTGTGCCTTTGCCATTGCCTGAAACGCTTGTAGTTTTGCTAGATGCATTTGCCACGGGCAGTTCTGGCACCTTTCCTGTTTCGACGTAGTTGTTGAGGAGGGCAAGCCATACTCCGAGTCCTAATTGCGAAGTTTGCTGTTTGTCGCGCTCTTCTTCGTCTAGGATGAAGGGTATTTGTACCTTTTTGAAGGCGTCGTTGTCGATGTTTCCTGCTGCCATTGCGCGCAAAATCTCTAAAGTGCGTGCCTTCAAATGATCTGCTTTTTCACGAGAAGTGGAGAAGTGGATGGAAAGGGTGGCACGTCCTACGGGTGACTCCACGTGATTGGTGCTGACGGCAATGCTATAGGTGGCTTGTTCGCGCTCACGAAGTTCGTCGAAGAGAACATTTTGCAAAAGTGGTTCGATGAGGGAGAGGGCAAGTGCCTGGCGTTCGCTGAGATGGGGCTGATCAAGTATGAAGGAGAGTTCTACTTCTCCCATATCTCCTGGGGTGTCTACTTCGAATTGTCGATCAATGATGCGTTCTTTGCTGGTGAAGTCGCGAGCAGCATAGTCGGCTGGAGTAAATGCTTTGCGTGGTTGTTTTGCATCACCAGGAAGGGCTGCGAGATAGGTGGTGACGAGTCGCTTTGCTTCTGCTTCTGAAAGGTCACCAACTAGGCAAGCATTAAAGTGTGCTGCGTTACCGAAGTGTTCTTTGTAGAGACGTTCCAGGTCATTGAAGCGCATCTTGGAGAAGAAGGCTTTGTCTTCGCGTGGATTGTCGGGGGTGATGGGAGAAAGTACTTCTTGCACTTGACGATCGACGGCTTCTTTTCCGACTTGTGGACGAGAAGCCCAGACGTATTCTTTGCGTTGCAACCACTTGTCGAACACGGGTTGTGAGAAGTTTTGACGAGCTAACACCAAATACAGGTAGGAGAAAAGGGCATCGGCTTCATCGGTTTTGCTGCGGGCTTGGAGTCCATCGAGATAGTCGTTGATGGTGAGGTCTACTTCAATGGGGCGGTTGCCTAACCAACTGGCGAGTTGGTTGCGAGAATACTTATAGACTCCGGACTGCATAATCAGTCCTTGCATAGCAGCAAAGGAAGCTAAATCTTCGGTTTTCACCAACATCTGTCCGCCTTTGGCTGCTGCGAGAAGCATCACTTCGCCTTTTAAGTCATTGGGGAGGGACTTGTAAACGACTTTCATGCCATTGGAAAGTGTCCATTCCACTGCTTCAAGCGAAGGCAAGCGTTGTTCGCGCACAATTTTGCCTTGGGGAAGTGCGAAGTCGATGAGATTTTTGGGTGCTGAAGCTTGTTGCGGTGCTTCTCCATCATCAGCTTTTACGGAAGCGAGGAGTTTTTCGGCCTCATCTTGAGTTATCGCTGGTTCTTTTTCTGACGCGGTGTAAGCTACAAAGGCGAGATTTCGGGTGTGTCCCATCTTCTCTTGCAACCAGGCTTGTAGGTCTTCTGCTTCGAGTTCTACAAGTGTTTCGAGGTTGTCTTGCAACTGTGCTCGGAGTTCTTTGAGCGGAGTTCCATAGAGGAAATTACGACGATATTGGTCGAAGAAATTATCGGGAGTTCCTAAATTTTTGTCGTCTTCCAGGGCTTGTTTCATGCCATCGTAGAGCGACTGTTTGGCATTGTCAAAGAGTTGCTCGGGAATGGGTTGCAACAAACGGCTACGTTCGTTCAGCTCTTGTTTCATTGCTGTGACGTCTTTGCCACGATAGGGCACTACATCCCAGGCAAATTGTCCGTAACCGCGCACCAATGGGGAATAACTTACGGATGCTGCGATGAAATCTTCGCGATTGTCATTGCGCAAATAAGCAAAATACTTGGGTGCGATGTCGTTAAACAACTGCTGAAACAGGAATTCCTTGGTGGCTGCCTGTCCTTGCAGACTCGTAGGCGTGGCTACTCGTTGGTAGAGTCCATAAGAGTGTGACTGATTTTCTGCATCTACAAAACGATAGTAGAGAGGCGTTGAATTATCGGCAATAGCAAAATCTGCGCGCACCTCGGCTTTCTTTGCCTTCTTGATGCTACCGAACATTTCTTTTACCTTTGCTTCATAGACTTCTGGATCAATATCTCCCACAATGACGACACATTGAAGGTCGGGACGATACCAAGTGCGGTAGAAACGTTGCACGTCTTTGCTGTGAGTGTTTCTAGCGACTTCAAGGGTCCGATGACGTTGCGCGCAGCATATTGTGAGTTGTTGTAAACCACAGCAGCAATGCTATCGCTCAAACGCTTCGACACCGTGTTGCGCTGACGCCATTCTTCTATGACGATGCCGCGCTCTTTCTCTGTGTCTTTGTCGGTAATGTTCACTCCATCGCACCAATCGCGGAGCACCATCATCACAGAGTCTGTGAGTCCGGGTGCAGCAGTGGGCACTTCACTGATGGAAAAACGCGTTTCGTCTTGTCCTGTGCGCGCATCGTAATCGTAGAGTCCGCGCTGGCGCAACCATGTCATCACTCCTTGAGGATAATGCTTGGTACTATTGAACGCCATGTGTTCTAGGAAGTGCGCAAGCCCTTGCTGTTTGTCGTTTTCCAACAATGCACCAACATTTTGCAACAAATAGAAATGCGCCGTGCCTTGTGAACCTCCTGCATCTTTGCTAATGTAGTAGGTCAAGCCGTTGGGAAGTTTTCCCGTGCGGAGCGTTGATATTTGTGCGTGCGCTGTGCCGATGCCAACAAAACTAGCGGCAGACAGACAGAGCGAGGGCAGGAGTACACGGTGGGTAAGTCGAGAGAAAAAGTTCATCTGTGATAAAGGTGTTAAAGCGCGAGTAGAAACTTCAGCGTTATTTCAATGAAGATCTGAGGTTTCTACTCACGCTCATCAATGATTTCATCGCACGTGCGTGGGAATATCTTGATTATTTCTTAGTTGGTTGAGTGCTTCTTGGACAATGTTGTTTCGTTGATTGACAAATGATAGAAGTCGCTCGATTCATACAATCCGTTGATAAACATAGACTTCAGACTAAAACGCAAATCTTCTATTGTATTTGCGAGTTCTTTGTCGTCTTTGGGGGTGATTTTCTTGGCCTTTGCTGCGGCTAAGATTTCATCTATCAGCGACTGAGGAACAACAAAGTCGCGCTCAAAGGCTGCAAAGGTCTTATATTGCTGACGGAGTTCCTTGCGATGATTGTCGATATAGCGTAAAGTTGTCTCTGTGATGAGGTTGTTGCGACGAAGTGCAACGTGAAATTTGGTGATTTGTGCCGTATCCAGCGGTACAAACACATCTGGCATAACGCCTCCACCACCATATACCACACGATTATCCACCAAAGTGTGGAAAACTTGCGAAGAATCCAAACGAATAGAGTCTTTATGCAGGAGTTCTCCGTGTGTGTAGCGTTGTTCTAGATCTTGCGCATACTCATCTTTCTTTCCTTTTTCATAAGGTTTCTGGATGCAACGTCCTGAAGGGGTGTAATAGTGACTGGTGGTCAAACGAATCATCGAACCATCGGGTAAATCTATGGGACGCTGCACCAAGCCTTTACCAAAGGTGCGACGACCTACCACCAATGCGCGGTCGTGATCTTGCAAAGCTCCAGTGACGATTTCGGCAGCTGACGCACTATACTCGTCTACTAACACTATGATTCTACCTTGACGGAACAAACCACCACCTTCTGAATTCAACACTTGCTTGGGTTGGTTGCGACCTTGTGTATAAACCACTAATGAACCTGGACGCAAGAACTGTCCTGCTACATCCACAGCCGCTCCCAAATAACCTCCGCCGTTGCCTTGAAGGTCGAGAATCAAATCCTTCATTCCTTGCTTTTTCAATGTCTGCAAGGATTTGCGTATCTCTTCACCTGTCGTAGCTCCAAAACGGTCGAAACGAATATACCCCACTTCGGGAGCAATCATATAAGTAGCTTCCACAGTGTTCATAGGGATTTTGTCGCGAACAACTACGAAGTAGAGTACTTCTTTCACTCCACGACGCACAATGCCTAATCTCACTCTGCTTCCTTCGGACCACGCAGCAATTTGACAATGCTGTCTTGGCGCATCTTCACACCAGCGATGGCACGTCCATCTACAGAGACTATGCGGTCGCCATTGACAATTCCAACCTTTTCAGAGGGTCCTTTCTTGATGGTTTGCACCACAACCAGTGTATCTGATAGGATATTAAATTGGATACCAATCCCCTCAAAGTTGCCTTCAAGTGGTTCGCTCATCTTCTTAGTTTCCTCAGGATCACTATATGCGGAGTGTGGATCGAGTTTATCGAGCATTCCTCTGATTGCATCTTCCACCACTTTCTTTTGGTTTACAGAATCTACATAAAGTTGTGTAATTGCAAGTTGTGCCATCTGGAGTTTGCGCACTTGCGTCACATCTACATCGGAAATAGACGAACGAGATTGTGCAAAACCGCAAGACACACTGGTGAGCAAAAGCATCACACTAGCAAGAATGATTCTGAAATAGCGATATGACTGCATAAATGTTGGGATAATGTCTGAAGTTGAAAGAGTAGAAGAAGCTGCAGAAAATGAAAGAGCTGAGGGAGTAGCAGGAATTGAAGGGGTTGAAAGTTATTGCACATCAGGGAGATTGTGGATATATCCTCCAATGCCTCGGGAAGTGCATTTGACAAACCTAGTCGTTCTGCGCTACTGGGGGAAGAAAAGCACCTACGTCTTTGCCAAAAGCCCAAAGTTCGCGCACGATGGTCGAGGAAATGTCTGCATATTGAGGTTCGGTGAAAAGCAACACCGTCTCCACTCCCGACAATCGATGATTGATACTGGCAATGTCGCGCTCATACTCAAAATCTTTGACCGAACGGATGCCACGAAGCACAAAACCGGCTCCTTCTCTACGTGCTAAATCAGCAGTTAAGTCGGAATAAGCCACCACGCTCACTCTTGATTCTGAAGCATAGACTTTTTGGATAGCTTCCACACGAGCTTCTGGAGAGAGAAAGGAGCGTTTATTCGTGTTGTACCCCACCCCAATCACGATTTTATCAAACATCTCTAGTCCTCTTCGCACAATAGATGCGTGACCGATGGTGAAGGGGTCAAAACTCCCAGGAAATATAGCAATGCGCATAGTTGGATAACGCGATAATGGTCTAGTTATTATGAGAATGTGGGGAACGAAACCAGAGGATCCCGAAATCTGGATAGACTTACACGGAGTGAAGAGAAAACACGAAACTAGAAGATTCCGAAGTTTGGAGAAATCTAGATGAAAAGATGAGCAAATGAGAAGAAGTGGAGAACAGAAGACGAGGTCATCTGAAATCTACGAGAACTCTAACACTGAAAACAAAGGATGCAGTGCAACCTTTTCCGACCTCGCTACACTTCCTCCACCAAATCTTCTTCTACAACGAGATTGTCGATGATGAAGTTCTGACGTTCCATTGTGTTCTTTCCCATATAGTACGCCAACAATTCTTTCACCTTGTCGCTCTTGTGCAACGTAACAGGCTCAAGACGCATATCGGCTCCGATGAAATTCTTAAACTCATCAGCACTAATCTCACCCAATCCTTTGAATCGCGTGATTTCTGGATTTGGAGACAAGCGCTCTATCGCTGCCACACGTTCTTCGTCGCTGTAGCAATAGATAGTTTCAAACTCTGTGCGACCAGCTTTCCGTTTTGCACCACTTGTCTTGCCGGCTTTCGAGGTTTCTTCCGCTGATTTGTCGATGGAATCGGCATTTTTTTGCCGTTTTTTTACCCTTCGCGGTCGCTTTTTTTATATTCTTCCGCTACTAACTTCTCAGCTTTCTTCTTGTTGCGCACACGGAATAGAGGCGTTTGCAAGATGTAAACGTGTCCTTTTTTTCACCAAATCGGGGAAGAATTGCAGGAAGAAGGTCATCATCAACAAGCGAATGTGCATACCGTCTACATCGGCATCGGTAGCAATAATCACTTTGTTGTAGCGCAAACCATCCAATCCATCCTCAATGTTGAGAGCAGCTTGCAGGAGATTGAACTCTTCGTTCTCATACACCACCTTCTTCGTTAACCCATAAGAGTTGAGCGGTTTTTCCGCGAAGCGAAAATACAGCTTGCGTATTGACATCGCGACACTGCGTGATGCTTCCCGAAGCGGAGTTACCCTCGGTGATGAAGATGCTAGAGTCGAAACGCAAATCCACCACTTCATCTTGTCCGCGTTTGGGTTTGGGAGGTGCATCGTTGAGGTGCACGTGACAGTCGCGGAGTTTCTTGTTGTGAAGATTCGCTTTTTTGGCGCGTTCGCGAGCAAGTTTCGTCACACCAGCAATGGCTTTGCGTTCTTTTTCGCTTTCTTGTATTTTTTGTTGGATAACTTCTGCAACATCTAGGTTTTTGTGCAAATAGTTGTCCACTTGTTCTTTGATGAAATCCCCCACAAACTTATTGACACTCACGCCACTAAGTGCAAAAGGATTACCATTCTTATCTTTATCGGGTGCCATTGTCAGCGATCCCAATTTGATTTTGGTTTGCGATTCAAACATCGGTTCCACCACACGCACAGCAATTGCTGCCACAAGTCCGTTGCGTACATCTTGCACTTCGTAGTTTTTACCGAAATACTCTTTGATGGTGCGCGCTATGTGTTCCTTGAAAGCACTCTGGTGCGTACCGCCTTGCGTGGTGTGCTGACCATTAACGAAGGAATAATACTCCTCGCCATATTGTCCCGTGTGGGTGAAAGCAATGTCGATGCTCTCGCCTTTCAAATGCACGATGGGATATAAGCCCTGTGCAGTCATATTGTCGGTGAGAAGATCTTCCAATCCATTGCGAGAGATGATGCGACGACCGTTATAATAGATAGCCAGTCCCGTGTTGAGATAGGTGTAGTTGCGCAACATCGTTTCGATAAACTCACTGTGAAAGCGATAGTTGAGGAAAAGCTGAGCATCGGGTTCAAAATAGATAAATGTACCATTATCTTCCTCCGTTTCTCCTGTCACGTCAGAAACGAGTTTTCCACCTTCAAAGATGGCTTCGCGATATTGTCCATCACGATGCGTGCGCGCAATAAATTTCTTAGACAGTGCATTCACGGCTTTCAAACCCACACCGTTCAATCCCACAGAAGCTGTATATTGGTCGTTGTCATACTTACCACCCGTGTTGAGTTTGGACACCGCAGGCACCAAACTTCCCAAGGGGATGCCACGACCATAGTCACGAATCGATGCTGTGAGATCGTCTTTGATGTCTATCTCGATTTTCTTACCAAAACCCTCGTTGAATTCGTCAATAGAGTTGTCTATACTCTCTTTGAGCAACACATAAATGCCGTCTTCTGCGTGTGCACCATCTCCCAAACGTCCGATATACATACCCGGACGCATACGAATATGGGTCATATCGTCAAGATGACGAATCGAATCTTCGCTATAATCGGCAGCATTACGCACGTTAGCATCGAGAAGTTCAGACATAGAGATAAACTATAAACAACTGTTAGGAACTTAACATAAAGGGTACGAAAACTAGGCTGGTAGAAGATGCCCTCATCGAGCATTCAATGTCTATCCACTTCCTATTTCTTAAACCAGGGATTTTTGAAAACAACGACGACGTTTGTGCACCTCGTTGTCGAGCGCCTTCCACTGGTCTTGCGTGGGTTGGTTGGTTTCCAACTGAGGATTGCTCTCAGCGTATTCAAAACCAAGTTCTTTTGCGATGGGGATGATGTCGGCAAACATCAAGGCATTGACGCCTTTATTCTGATATTCAGGGAGCACAGCTATGAGCAGTAGCTCCACAACCTTTGATTTCTTGAATTTCAAAGCTTTCAGCAGATGCCACCAACCGAAAGGCAAGAGTTTACCTTTCGCTTTTTGCAAAGCACGAGCTAAAGACGGCATACAAACCCCCATTCCAATGGGTTCTCCCTCATCATTTTCCACCACGGTGAGCAAACGCAAGTCGAGTAGTTTTAGATATTCATCGGCATATTTGTCTACTTGTTTGCGAGTGAGTTCACTAAATCCGAAAAGAGGTGCATAAGCCCTATTTACTACGTCAAATATCTTATAAACGTAGCCATCAGTCTTCAGTTCTTTGACAGTCTTAAACTTACGCACTCTTAGTTTCAAACGCTCCCCCATACGACGCGCCACATTGAAATAGCGTTCCTGGTCGGCTTCATGCCCATTCACAGGCACAAAGATTTACGTTCTACCCAGTCTATCTCGCGTTCATATCCCCAATGCTCTAGATGTTTGGGATAATAGGGGTAGTTGTAGATGGTAGCCATGGTGGAAAGTTTGTCGAAACCTTCAATGAGCATACCTTCAGGATCGAGATCAGTGAACCCCATAGGACCAATGATTTTGTCACAGCCCTTTTGTTTCCCCCACTCTTCAGCCTGGTTCAACAAAGCGCGACTCACTTCCAAATCGTCCACAAAGTCAATCCATCCAAATCGAGCATTTTTCGTCTGCCAAGTAGCATTTGCCTTGTGATTGATGATACAAGCCACGCGACCCACGATTTCACCATTGCGTTCTGCCAAAAACAAATCCGCTTCGCAAAACTCATATGCCGCATTCTTTGCTGGATTAAACGTACCCAACATATCTTCGAGTAATTCAGGTACTGAAAACTCGTTATCTTTATAAAGCTCGTAGTTGAAACGAATGAATTGCTTAAGCTCTTTTGAGGTGGTTACTTTCTTTATACGAATAGACATAACAATGAGGAACAAGGGCGTGCACCAACACAAATGTTTTTTCTCCTGTCGGCATCATAAAAATGCCTCACTTTGAAGCCACTTCCGCTAGCACACGATTATGTTATCTTGCAAAAATACAATTTTCTCAGCACTTTATCCCTTTTTCTGTTCTTTTTTCTGCAAAAACCGCTATTTCACCTATGATTTTTCAAAAAAAACACCCCATCTCTTTGCAGAGATGGGGTGAAATTTGTGTTGTTTCTCCGAGTGGAGAAAGAGTGATTTAGTGCTTCACACTTATTTTACCACTTGCTTTTGACCATTCACGATGTAAACACCAGCAGGGAGGTTGTTAGTGTTGTTCACACGAACACCAGAAAGCGTGTAAACACCAGCCTTAGCAGCAGTGCCATTCACAATAAGAACATTGCGAAGTGCAGTGATCAGACCTTCAGCAGCGATTTCCTTATCACCCTTCTTGTTGGTTTGAGGCATCTTAGTGAAGTAACCAGTGTTAGCCCATGCCTTGTCGTTTTCTTCAGAGAGAAGAACCATAGTGCGGTCATTGTTGAAGATACCATTGTCAATGTTAAGCTTGGTATGTTCAAACACAGGCACAAGACCATTAGCAGCAGCCTTAGGAGTGTGAGTGTACATCATCTTAGTGTAGTCGGTCACACCTTCTGGAACATTGAGGTACAATTTATTATCCTTGTTCTCAGCAGCAGGTTCATAGATGTATGCCACACCAGCTTCGAGGACAGCATCTTCTGAAACCTTCTGCAACTGAATCATATTGTTAGCATCTTGACCAATTACAGTGTAGAAGCTACCAGATTCAGCGTCAAATTCTGCATTGAAAGGAAGGGTTACAATCTGAAGTTTGTTAGCATCAACATAAGTTACAACCTTACCGTCATTGTCATCGAAAATCTTCTTCTCGAGATCTTCCTTAGCAGGAACAAATTCAAATGCAGAGTTGTCTTGACCAGTTGCTGAGTTCCAAAGCACGAGGTTGTCTGCCTCAGCGTTCATGTAGATCTTCTTGCTATCAACATCAGATTCGCGAGCTACGAGGTTGAAGCTACCAGGATACTTAGCAAATTGTACTTGGAAGACATAAGCAGTGTCCACTTGAGTCATCATAGTTCCCTTAGGAGATGCATAGAGACCAGTGTAGAGATTCTTCAAGGTGTAGCCGTTTTCTACCTTTTGAACATCCCAGTAAGAACCGAGTACGTTTCCAAAACCAGTTTCATCTACATACTCACCCTTCTTTTCCTTGTTCTCTACGCGACCACGCATCTTTAAGTTAGATTCGCGAGAAGAGTTCACAGCAGTAACCATACGCCCAGCACGTTCCTTTTCATTAGAACTGCTCTTGATGCGGTAGATACCAGACTCAGGCATAATGAGTTTTTTAGCGAACTCAGCGAGCGCAGCATCAAGTTTAGCGATGTAGTTGTTGATTTGTTCTACGTTAGGAGTTTGTTTAGCCTTTTGTGCATTGAACTCACTTTCAACTTGATCGATCACAGTCTTAAGTGCAGTCTTAGCACCAGCCTTGTAATAGCCTACACTCTTGTTTTCTGTTTGTTCTTCTGCAGCCTTTTCGATAGCCTTAGCAGCAGTGAGTGCAGTAGTCACACGAGTAGGTTCGGGATAGTTCTTGAGGAACTTGTCGTAAGCAGCTTGAAGTGCAGCGATGCTTTCCTTAGTTGCCTTCTCCGTCTTCAATTCACCATTTACCTTAGCGATAGCAGCTTTGAGCGCATCCACATCAGCAGTAGGTACAGAAGCGATGAGTGAATTTACAACGTCATATGCTCCCTTATAAACACGGAATTCAGAACCATAGAAGAAACGGTTGCCATTGCCATCGGCTCCAGCACCATTTGCGCGAGAAACAACTTCAAGGCGGAAGTTCTTGTAACCTTCAGGAATTTGAAGTAAGCAGTACCCGCATAGTTGTTCTTTGTAGTTTCGCCAACCTTGATAGCATAAGGATAAGTAAAGGTAGAAATAGCGAGAGAATCCCAACCTTGCTTCTTCCAAGCGTCGTAATCCATCACTTCTTCACCGGCGGCATTCGTCGTATTTTCTTTACCCTTTTCAAGAGCTTCTTCAGACTTCGCACCCCAAAGTGTCACCTTAGCAGGAGCACCACCATTAGCATTGTCGTGCACACGCTTCACCCACTTGAGAAGGAGTTCTTGTTGTGGAGCTTCGAGTTGGAATTGAAGGAAGTGATTTCCCTTCCAAGCATCTTCACCACCGTGCCAAGTTGAGTGGAAGAAGGTGTTAGCATCACCGTCGAGGAGTAAGTTCAAGTCTGTACCTTCTTGCTTATCAGCCATAGGACACTTGAGATGGTCCCCGCAGAAGTCACAAGACCTGGATCTTTATCCTTGCTAAAGTCACCAGAGTTAGCAAATTCAAGTCGAACACCATTAGCATCAACAGCCATATATTGGTAACCACGATCAATAGCAGTTTGTGCTTCGTTCACGAGTTTCTGTGCCTTGTCGTTGTTGATGCCTTGTTCAGCTACGCTCAAGAGAGCATCCACTTTTTCCTTGGTGAGTTCTGTAGCTTGGAATGCAGAAGGAGCTTCTTGCCAGTCCCACACTACGACATTGTTGTGGTCACCACCAGCGTGCAAACCACCGAATTCCCAACGGTCACCGCCGTTGTATCCCCAATAGTTGCCAGCCCCCTTCCAAAGTTGTGGAGAATAGAAGCTATAGAATCCAGGTTGGTTACGGTTAGCCACAATGTTGTATGACACAATAGGAGTGTCAGTCATCTGAGGAACTTGGTTTTGCTTCTTTCTGGAGTATCACCGATATAACGGTTGGTGTACATATTCTTGAAGAAGAAGTAGCCAGGATGTTGTTCGTCTTTTTCTACCTTCCAGATATACTTCAAAGAATTGTAGTCAAGTTCAGCTTTGGGGTTGTAAGTGACGTTGTTCTCACCCTTATAGGTCCACTTCAAGTTCTTACCCTTAGGATTAACTGCACCTTCGTCATAAAGTGCACCACCGTCATAGTTGGCTTCCTTCACACCACGGTAAGACTGCACGATGTAATATCCTTCACCGAGGGGTTTACCAGACTGTTTGAAATCAGCAAAAGCCTTAGGAAGTTTGTCTGTGAGTTCGTCAATTTCAGTATCCGTAGCCTTAGAACCCTCTTCCTTCGCAGCGAGAGCTTGGGTGTAGAGCGCCTTAAAGGCGTCATACTTAGCCTTTGAGTATTGACCAATGTTATCGCCTAATTCATAATTACCTTTAGCAGTAAGTGCTTCGAGATCAAAGTTTTCACCGAAGGTTTCTGCCAACATATTATCGAGAGCCTCTTTGGCACTGTTCTCTGTAGCCTCAACAAGAATCCAAGAGTTGCGGTCGTAGTTCGTACCCTTTGTCACTGAGAGGTCGCCAGCGTTGTTGGTGAGCAAGAAATTGAACTCTGCATCTTTCTCTACCTTATTAGGAGCCTTAGACTGATAAGACACAATCACACTTGCATCAGTAAAATTCTGCCAAGTGAGTGAACTCAAATCAAAAGTATTTACTTTAGGATTTTCTTGGCTTGCATCAATAGACTCTTGAATCCAAGCACGCACTCCCGTGAGCGTGACAGTTGTGTCAGTTCCAGCTGCAGTTTGCGTAGCCCACGAATACTCATGTGTTTTTTCCTCATGACGAGCAGCTTTCACCATCACCTTCCAAGCACGGTTTTTGGAAGAGGTGTAGAAGTTGTTGGAGCCTGGGTTGGCAACATACTGATTGGTGGTTCTGCCGTGAACTTTCAAGAAGTAGACATTCTCAAGTCCTGTAACGGGTTCGAATTCGAAGACACCATCTTTAGAGACAAAGTTTCTCTACAAAAGCTTCACCTTGCAAAAAGCGTTTTTTATCACTATTTGTAGCGCTAAGACCTTGCAATGCGTAGGTCTGTCCAGCCTTAACCTGATCAGCTGGAACAGCATCGCTACCAGGCGTCCAGTTGCGAGCAGCCAAATTTGTTGCACCCACAACAACAACGGTAGCAGCAGCAAACAATTGGTAAATCTGTTTCATTGAAGATTGGATTTATAATTAAACATTTTAATGGATTTCGTTTTCATTTGGAGACCGCAACGCAACATTTATCGTGTCGTTTTCTTCGTTACTCTCCCGTGCGATTCTCATAGAGCTTTTATCGAGATTTTTGTTCTTACAAGAATCGCATGACAAAGGTATAAAAAAAAAACTGGACATTGCAGTTTTAGAGAGAAAAAAACGCATACAATGTGTTTTTTTCAAGTCTACACAACAAAATCGCACCAAATAGGCGATTTTTTGCTTACTGCTTTGTCCAGTTTTTTTTAGGGGAGTTTTTACATTCCGGTCTAATAACCGATTGTGGTTTATCCCTTGACACGTTTGATGATTTGCGCAGCGTGCTCTTTGGTGCGAATTTGCCCAGGAGTGAAGATACTCTCTACTTTTCCTTCTTCGTCAATGAGGAAAGTGGTGCGCAAGAGTCCTATGGTGATTTTTCCGTAACGATTTTTCTCGCCCCATACGCCCATAGCGTTGATGAGCGTTTTTTCTGTGTCGGCAATCAAACGGAAGGGTAATTGATGTGCTTCGATGAACTTTTGATGACTTTCCACGCTGTCTGCACTGACGCCAATCACTTCATAGCCCATTTGGGTGAGTTCTGCGTAATTGTCGCGTAAGGAACAGGCTTCTGCCGTGCACCCAGGAGTTTGATCTTTGGGATAGAAATAGAGTACTACTTTACGACCTGCATATTCGCTGGTGCGCACTTCTTTGCCATTTTGATCGAGGCCTAACACCTCGGGAAGTTTGTCTCCGATATTCATATTTAGACGTTAGAGATTAGACGTTAGAGGGGTCCCAGACCCTTTTTTGCTCGCCACGGCAAGCGTGGCTCGGGATAAAATAATTTGTCGTTAGAGGGGCTAGTGCTTCTAGTTTTTCTAGAAGTTCTAGTTATTCTAGAGGGTCTAGTTTTTCTAGTTCATCTAGAGCATCTAGTGCCTCTAGTTTTTCTAGAGCATCTAGCTTTGAAAAGGCAATCCCCAACTTGCGACAACAAATTGGGGAATGCAATGATAATTCCTCCAGCGGAGGTAATTCTTAATCTTCGTAGGGCACGAAGTCTTCCTTCGTTACGCCACAGATGGGGCAGCACCAATCATCTGGAATGTCTTCAAATGCTGTGCCGGGTTCAATACCAGAATCGGGATCTCCTTCTGCGGGATCGTAAATATAGCCACAAGGCTCGCAAAGATACTTTTGCATAGTTGTCGTTACGTTTAAATTGTTAAGTTTATGTCGAGATGGTGGGGAGTGCCCGCGACGGCAACTCGTAACCTTCACTGCAAAGTTGGAAATTTATTTCCATTCTCCCAAATCTTTTCGCACAAAAATAGATAAATTTCTATCGTTTACGACTATTTTGTCGTCTAGGCTTGAAATTTAGGGTGTTTTATTCGGCTGAAGAGAGGTAAAAATCAGCACAAGATCACAAAGACGACGTGTTGTTTCCTATAAAACGAGTGCTTGTTTTCATCAAAACGACGTGTTGTTTTCACCAAAATGACGTGTTGTTTTCTATGAATACTCTGAAGTAGGAAAACTTCAGAGCAAAACGCAAATCAAAAGCCAAGATCCCGAAATCTAAAAATACCTATAACCTACGCAAAACGCGCGCACGCGTACACGCGCTATACAGGAGTTTTTATGTTTTTGCTGTCACAAGTGTCACACGGTTATTTGCTCCATCTTGTTTTTCAGATTGTTACGGGATTGTCTGTGGTATATCTTAACAAATAAGCGTTTCAATCGAGGAAAATATGCTGGAGAAGACAAAGAAATAGGGCATTTTTTCGCCTTAATAGCTCCCCAAATTGGCGTTTTTTTCCACCAACTTTTTTTCTCCGTGTGTGACACTTGTGACAGCAAAAAAACAACATCGCTGTTGGATATCGCGCGCACGAACGCGTATGCGCGCGTGAGAGAAGCGCAATTGAATTACCGACTATACCTTGGGGGACACCTACTACGACTGCACAAAAACTATTTTTACACATCCACAATGATAGATGGAGATAGCAAAATAAACGATATTCAAAAATTAAAATATCACTTTTTCCGCGTTTTTTTCACTCTTTGCCCCTTTTTCCACCCATATACCTAGTAGGAGGACAACGGCACTAAGCCTGCGTTCTGACCTGCATACAGTTATGAAACACGCATTTGATTTGGTCAATTCCACATTTTTTTGGTTACTTTTGTCAGATATACTATTCTCACTTGGATGAAAGTTCTCATTGTAAACACCAGCGAATCCACAGGAGGTGCGGCCGTGGCGGCTCATCGACTCATGGATGCTCTCTGCGCCAATGGCGTGGAGGCCGCAATGTTGGTGCGCAATCGTTCCACCAGCGACCCTCGCGTTTATGCCCCCAACAACCGTTGGTGGCTCAAGTGGTGTTTCCTCTGGGAAAGACTCGTGATTTTCTTTCATCTGCGCTTTTCGCGCCAAGGACTTTTTGCGGTAGACATCGCCAACGCAGGCACAGACATCACCTCTCGCCCCGAATTTAAGGCGGCCGATGTGATTCATCTGCATTGGATTAATCAAGGTTGGCTCTCCCTCAAAGGCTTGCAACGCATTCTCCAAAGCGGAAAGCGCGTGGTGTGGACGATGCACGATCTTTGGCCAGTGTCGAGCATTTGTCACTATGCCGAGGACTGTGTGGGCTTTCACGAAGAGTGTGGGCACTGTCCGCTGCTTCCTCAACCTGCGCGCAACGATTTGTCTCACCAGGTGTGGCAGCGCAAAGCAAAAGTTTACCGACAAGGCCACATCACATTTGTGACCTGCAGTCGTTGGTTGGGCGAACAAGCACAAATGGCTCGTCTGTCGCAGGGGCATAAGGTGGTGAGCATCCCCAATGCCATTGACACGACGGTGTTTCGTCCCCGAAATCGCAGCGAAGCGCGCCAAAAGTTGGGACTCCCCACGAATCCAGAGTTGAAAATCGTGCTTTTCGTGGCGCAACAGATCACGAATGTGCGCAAGGGTGGTCCTTATCTGATTGAGGCTTTCCAAAAAATGCTGGCAGCGCATCCGCACTATCGCAGCAACACAGCCTTGCTCATCTTGGGTGGTGCAGCCGAACAATACACTTCTGCTTTTGACGTACCGGTTTTTCCGGTGGGCTATACCGAAGATATGGATCGGATAGTGCAGATTTACAATGCGGCCGACTTATTTGTCATTCCTTCGGTGTCCGACAATTTGCCAAACACCATTATGGAGGCTTTGGCCTGCGGAGTTCCTTGCGTAGGTTTTGCAGCCGGCGGCATTCCCGAGATGATTGACCACCACACCAACGGCTATGTGGCTCGAGCGCAAGACACGCAAGATTTGGCCGAAGGTTTGCACTGGGTGCTTCAAGCAGATGCAGCCGTGCTTCAACGAGCGGCATTGGAAAAGGTGCATCGCTGCTATTCCCAACAGAGTGTGGCGCAACAATATCTCGCCATCTACCAAGGAAAAGAACTAGAAGGACTAGATGCTCTAGAAAACCTAGAACGTCTAATGTCTAATGTCTAATCTCTAACGTCTAATATGACTTTCACCATAGCCACGGTTTGCTTTAACGCAGCCGACACCCTAGAGCGCACCTTGCAGTCCGTGCGCGAGCAAGACTACCCCCACGTGGAGCATCTCATTGTTGACGGAGCCTCGAAAGATGCCACGCTCAATCTGTTGCACCTGTGGGAAAAGCAGAGCGAAGAAAGCGAAACTCCCCACAAGTTGGTGGTCGTTTCTGAACCCGACAAAGGACTCTATGACGCGATGAACAAAGCACTCCGACTAGCATCGGGCGATTATGTGTTGTTTCTCAACGCAGGCGACTGCTTTCACAGCTCAACCACCCTCAGTGACATTGCGCGCAGCGTGGCCGAAGCGAATTATCCCCCACAACAGTTGCCGGCAGTGCTTTATGGCGACACCGATTTGGTAGACAACGAAGGGCAATTCCTCCGTCACCGACGTCTTTCGCCCCCAGAAAAATTGTCGTGGCGCAGCTTCCAACAGGGAATGCTCGTTTGCCACCAAGCCTTCTTCGTTCGCGCCGATTTCGGACGTGAAATCAACTATGATTTGTCCTATCGTTTTTCGGCCGACTACGATTGGTGCATCCGCATCATGCAGCGCGCAGAAGCCGAGTCCCTCCCCCTCCACAACACCCACCTCATCGTGGCCGACTATTTGGCAGAAGGGATGACGACACGCAATCACCGTGCATCACTCAAAGAGCGTTTCCGCATTATGGCACATCATTTTGGACACACCAAAACCATCGCGCAACACGCTTGGTTTGTGGCGCGCGCTCTCCTCAAACGATAAACAACTACCCTATTCAATCTCATTCTTTCCCATCTCAGTATGAAGATAACGGACAAAGACACAGCGTGGTCGTGGGCAACCGACCGATGTGCGCGCCGCGAATGTTGTCGTTTCGACATCGAACAAAAGTTGCGTGAGACACCACTCTCTGCAGCTGACCGCGAACTGGTGCTCGATGCGCTGGAGGATGAGAAATACATTGACGCTGCACGCTATGCACGCGCTTTTGTGCACGACAAATTGGCTTATGTCCGTTGGGGACGACTCAAAATGCAACAAGCACTGCGGTTGAAACGCATCCCACAATGCGACATCACTGAGGCTTTTGCAGAAATCATTGAGCCCGAAGCGTACAAAGAGGCGCTCCGTGGGGTGATTGCCACCAAATTGCGCTCACTGCGCTTCGATGCTTCCGATAAACAAGCGGTGTTTGCAGCTTCTCAAAAATTGGTGCGTCACGCTGCCTCTCGCGGATTTGAAGCGGATTTGATTTTTTCCGCCATCGATGAGGTTCTCAAAGGTGCTTTGGAAGAAGACTGATATTTTCTTCCTCTGGGGCAAGATAGTCGTTAGCAACATTCATAAAATAACGCTCATATATATATGCGTAAAAACAATATGCGTAAGATTCGACATTTTCTCCTCGTGTTGTGCGTGGTTGCACTGGGCAGCGGTTGGGTTTCCACTGTGTTTGCGCAGACAGCCATCGATTTGCACACGGGACGCGTGACAAAGGCTAGTCCCAACGAGAACCCGATGAGCAAACAGCGCATTATGGCGCGCGACCGTGCCTTGGCGACACAAGATTCGCTTGATTACAACGAAGCGGTGGCGAAAGCCTTCCTTTTGTTGCGCAAAGACTCACTGTCGCAAGCGCAGCACGAACTAGAACGTGCGTTGCACCTGCGTCCGAAAGCGGAAACAAACGCTGTGTTGCGACTGAACCTTGCCAAAATCTACTACTGGCGCAAACAATGGCACGATGCTGACCGCACTTTGCGTGAGGTGAGAGAGGATTTTGCACGGCAGTTGGCACAAAAGGGAAATGTGAAAACTTCGCTTGAAGCAGGTACTAATGGAAATTTGCAATCACTTCTCAACGAAACTTGTACGTGGCACTGCAACACGCTCTATCAATTGGGGAAATATCAGTTGGCAGCGGACAGCATACAGGCTTTTTTGCAACAAAAACCAGAACTTTCTCCTCACGAAGAGATGGATGTTTGCACCCTCTTGGGTGATTGCTATTTCGCACTCAAAAATTATGATGCCGCTGTTGCAGCCTACAAACGTACGCTGAAGATAGAAGCGAATGCCTTCGAAGCTCTGCTGCCTATGGCTCAGGCATTGCAGGCTCTTCACCGCGAGGAAGAAGCCCTGATGTGGCTCAACTCGGCGTTGCAATATGAAAATTATGAAGAACCGCTCGTGGCACGCGCAAAACTGCACCGCGCAATGGCAAATGAAGAAGCGGCGCTGGCAGATTGGGAGGTGTTGGTGAAAGAAAATCCTCAAAATCTGCAATATCAAGTGGCACGCGCTGAAATGCTGTTGGCGGTGGGTAAGAAGAAAAAAGCCAAAGATGCGGTGAAAAAATTGCTCCACGCTGGTTTTCCTCACAGAGAACTGCCTGCGCAGTTGCAAGAAATCAAATAATACGACTAGTTTTACCTATTTATATGCGAGTTATCTCTCGAATTTTCTCGATTTTTTTTCCCAAATACTTCCTCTCGATGCTGGTGGGGTTGAGCTGTCTTCTCCCGATGGCAGCACAGTCTTACCTTGTTCCTTCACCTCAGCGCGAAGTGCGCGCGGTGTGGTTTTGCACGCTGGGCGGAATGGACTGGCCGGGACATCAATATGCGCAAACGGCTTATAAGGCAGAACTGCAGAAACAACTATTGTGCAAGACGTTTGATGAGTTGCAACGGGCAGGCATCAACACGATTCTCTTCCAAACGCGTCTGCGCTCCACAACGGCTTATGCTTCGCGCTATGAACCGTGGGATGGTGCTTTCTCTGGCACTCCAGGAGTGGCACCGCCTTATGATGTGCTGGCTTTTGCGGTGGAAGAAGCGCATCGTCGCAGTATGGAGTTGCACGCTTACTTGGTGGCTTATCCCATCTGTTCGGTAGCTTTGGCAAAACAATTGGGCAAAAAGTCGCTTCCTGCGCGCCGTCCCGACTTGTGTGTGCGCGCTGGTGACAAGTGGATGATGGATCCGGGCAGACCAGGTACGGCTGAACACATTGCTGCGATGGCGAAGGAGATTGTGGAAAACTATGAGGTGGATGGTATTCACTTGGACTATATTCGCTACCCCGAAAAGGAGATTCCTTTTAACGACAGCAAAACATATGCGCTCTATGGACACGGACAACCGAAAGCACAATGGCGTCGCGAGAATGTGACGCGAACGGTGCGCAAAGTGGCTGAAGCGGTGCGAAGTGTGCGCCCGTGGGTGAAGGTGTCGTGCTCTCCGATTGGGAAATATGCTGATCTTCCGCTTCATCAATCTTTTGGTTGGAATGCGCGCGATGCAGTGAACCAAGACGCCCAGGGGTGGTTGCGCGAGGGATGGATGGATATGCTCTTCCCGATGATGTATTTTGATGGAAAACATTTCTATCCTTTTGCCGTGAATTGGCAAGAACATTGTAATGGTCGACCAGTTGTGCCGGGATTGGGCATTTATTTTCTCGATGCGCGAGAGAAAGACTGGGAGGTGCAACGCGTGGTGCGACAAATCAATTTCACGCGACAAATGGGGATGGGGGACAAGCGTATTTTTCGCAGTCGTTTCTTGCTCAACAACGTGAAAAGGGGTGCTCGATTTTGTGACGGATGCTTATCAACAACCGGCTTTGTCTCCTGCAATGACGTGGCGAGATAGCATTGCTCCTGCGAGTCCGAAATGGAAGTCTGAAATTGTGGGACAGTCTTTGCGCTTCTCTTGGCAATCTGTTGCGGACAACACTCCGGTGGTGTACAACATTTATCGTCTTTCTCCTCATGGGGCGCAGTTGGTGGCTCATCATTTGCGCAACACTTCTTTTGACTATACTCCTGCGCTTCCAACGCGACTACACGATGTTTATGCCGTTGTGGCAATGGATGCTTACGGCAACGAATCTTCTCTTCCTAAATATCAACCTTATGCGCCTTCTTCTCCTCGCATTGTGGGCTTGCCTTCCGCTGTCGCTCGCAGCAGAAAATAAGGATTTTTCCTTCCACAAAAGAATAAATAGGGGTTTCATCGACCACAAAGCGGAAACTACAACTGAGGCTTCCACCATTGCTGTCCCTGAGGGTAAGACCTCAATGGCACAGTCTCTGGTTTCGGGCGATTTGAAACAAACGTATCTTCTGGGTGCTGGACTTAATCACGTCTATGACAGTTATTTATCTCCACTCGACTACAAGGGGAGTGCGTTTAGCTTCACTCGCATCGGCGAACGAACGCTGGAACGTGCGCAGGGACGATGGAGTCAGATGACTTTTTTCGATTTCTACGCATCGCATCTCACCAATCCTTCTCAAACTGCGACAACGTGGGATGGTGAATTGCAACTCAACTATGGACAACATTATCATTGTGTTGCGCTCCCCACGTGGAATCTTGCGGTGGGTGGTTTGCTTGGGGCGCACGTGGGGGGAACTTACAACACGCGCAATGGTAACAATCCTGCACAAATGCGCTCTGCTCTCGATTTGTCGGCTTCAGCGGTGGCTACGCGTCAGTTTTCGCTGTGGAAAAAACGCTGGACGTGGCGCACACAATGCGACATTCCTCTGATGGGAGTGTTCTTTTCTCCGCATTATGGTCAGTCGTATTATGAGATTTTCACGCTGGGACATACGGACGACAACGTGTTGCTGTCGCATCCCTTCAATGCTCCCTCGCTGCGGTTGATGACTTCTTTGTCTATTCCTTTTGGTCGCAACAGTTTGACCTTCGGCTACAAGGCTGACCTACGACAAAGTACTGCGCACCATCTGGATCGTCACGCTTGGCAACACTCTCTCCTCATTGGTTTTACCACAACATTGCAAATTCCGAAATAATGATGCGTTTCTGGTTTTCTACGCAACGAATGCTCACTGCATTCTGTTGTTTTCTTTCGATTTTTCTTGCAAATTCCTGCATTTCTTCTGAAGGATTTGGCACTCGTCCGAGAGATGACTTTGAATCGCTCTGGCGCACTATCGATCGCCACTATTGTTTCTTTGATTTCAAACACAAAGAGTATGGTTTGGACTGGAACGAGGTGCACGAACGCTACCGCAAACAGATTTCTGACTCGATGTCGCCGCAAGCGCTCTTTCAGGTGTTGGGGAAAATGTGCAACGAACTCCGCGATGGACACGTGAATCTGTGGTCACCTCAAAACACAGCTCGCTATACGCGCTGGTATGAGGCTTATCCTGTGAATTTTAGCGACAGTTTGCTGCGACGCGCTCTGGGTTCTTCCGATGAGTATCGTTTGGCTTCGGGAATGCAATATAAAATCTTTGATGATAATGTGGGATATCTTCGTTGTGCTTCATTTGATATGGCACTCGGTGCGGGAAATCTCCATGAAATTATGCGTTATCTCTCCACTTGTGATGGACTGATTGTGGATGTGCGCAACAATGGCGGAGGTTATCTCACCTCAGCTGAGACCCTCGCGGCAGTGTTTACCAACGAAGAGAAAGTTGTGGGGTATATTTCTCACAAAACTGGTCCTGGTCACTCGGATTTTTCTACTCCTAAACCCATTGTGCTGAAGCCAGGGAAGGGAATTCGTTGGCAGAAACCAGTTGTGGTGTTGGCAAATCGTCGCACCTACAGTGCTGCGAACGCGTTTGTGATGTATATGAAGGCTTTGCCGAATGTGACTTTCATGGGCGACCAAACAGGAGGTGGCTCGGGGTTACCTTTTTCTTCAGAACTTCCTGGAGGTTGGAGTATCCGCTTTTCTGCAAGTCCTATTTATAATGCGAAAATGCAACACACGGAGTTTGGCATCAAACCCGACATTGCTGTGGGGATTACGCGAAAAGATTATCAACAGGGTGTAGACACGATGCTGGAAAGAGCAAAGGCTTTTTTGAAAAAGCGAAAGCAATGAACGGAACGCGCGGCATTAGTTGTACACACTATGATTTCCACACTATTGTTTATGAACACGAACGTGTTTAATCAAACGTATCACGAAGTTGCGACTTTTAGTTGCCGCCTTACGAATTTCAGGTTTTTCGGCAAACACAAAGCTATACCGTCCTTCATCGCATAGATAGCGTACTTTATGTCCTTGCACCTCAACATAAATTTGGGTAGCACGGATGCTTTCTAGCAATCTATTTACAGTTTCTAATGCCTCGCCGTTGAAATTTCTCGCTAGAATGGCTGCTTCTTCTTTCGTAGGAATACTCCAATTCGATTCACCATCTTCCTTGTATTCCGCGGCATAATTCACCGCATCATTTGCTCCTCCTGCAGTGGAATTGGCTGATTCGAATCTTCTTGTTGCTCTTTTGCCAACAACATCACATCTGCTTCTGTGTCTGTGATGCGGTGCACCGAAGCCACCAAGAACTTTCCTTTCCAAAGTGTGCCCACTTGTGGAAAACCTACCAAATTTTCCTCACTAGGGAGTTTAGGATGAGAAGGATTGGGACGCGGTTTTGGCTCTACAGGAGAGGGAACGTTGGGTGGAACGGGCAAATTCGGTTGCAGTTCATTGGACTCGTCGCCACCAACAACCGATGAATTGCTACCAAAGGAGAAGTGTTGCTCCACAATGGGACGCCATTCTGTGGCTGTGAGATTTCCCGCCAAAGTCAAATGCTTGGCTTCGGCTTGAAATGTCCCCAAAAAGCGATAAGGCGTGCCAGCCGTGAGCGGTTGTTCAAGCGTGTAAGCATAGTGTTGTTCTTCATCGTGAGTGATGAGTGCAATCGTGGCCACGGTGCGTTCACTCGTCGTGGGAAAAACATAGCTTTGTGGAACAACCCAATCACCATTTTCAGTACGATGCGCATTCAAAGTCACTGCGTTGGGTTGCTCATAACGTCCTTCCCAATTGATGGCACCATAAAGTGAAGAAAGACGCACACGCACCTGTTCTACTTCTTGAGGAATCTGCGAAAGACGAAATTCCACCGCACTCATCGTGTGTCCTAAGATGATGTCTACAGCGTTGCGTTTCTTCCCCACTTCCACTTCTGCTTCTCCGCGCATCAATGCAATTCCTGCGGGTAACTGTACACCAGCGGATGACGCGGTGGAGACAACATTAGCGTCTAGAACGCTATGACTAATTGTACTTTTCAGCGTGACACCTCCGTTAGGGAAAACGTAGTTGCCAACTCCTGAAAATGCCACTAATCGATATTTACCTTCGCTGAGCGATAACGTCAGTTTATCTTCTGATTTTGTAAGACGTTGGTGCGCCACATAACTGCCATTCTCAGAGAAAGCAACAACATCTATGGGAAGTGCTACTGTTTCTTTCGAACTAGAACGCGTATAAATCGTTACTTTGTGGGATTTTGTCTGTTGTTGCGGTTCATCCGGGAGTTCGATGGTGCCACAACCAGCCATCAAAAAGCCAAAGAAAAGCAGCAATCCACAAAAATGGACTTTGCGCAACATCAAAAAAGGAAAATGGAAGTGTGCCATAGCCATAGAAAGGTTTACGGTGGTTAAATTAGATTTCGGTAAAGAGCAATAGCATCTTCGCTGCAGAATTACAGGTTTCACCAACGAGAAACACTTGTGCATCTGAGAGAGAAATACCATCAGTCTTTATCTAGTACTAGTGAGAAGTATTTGTATGAAGGCAAAAGTAATAAACCCACCCGAGATAACCAAATCAAATACAGAATTTTATTGCACTTCGATTTTGAAAGTACAGCTTGAAAGTTGGTGAAATAGACTTTTATTTTGAAGCTACAATTGAAAGTACGCACTCCCATCTTGAAAGCAAACTTCAAAAGAACATTGAGAATCTCATCTATATACACTAAAATGCTAAGCAGGCTTAGAAAAACAAGGCAGGGAAGTACCTCAAAATCAAATTAAAGTTGTAAATTTGCCACAGAGTGTATAATAGGGTTGGGTATCCCTCATTATGCAACACCTTATGGACGCCAATTTGTGTCCATCCTCGACGAAATAATCCATTATAAAAGTATAAGATGAACGTTATTACAAAGACTGTCTCCCTGCCTGATGGACGCACCATCAGCATTGAGACTGGTAAGCTCGCGAAGCAGGCCGATGGCGCAGTGATGCTGCGCATGAACAACACCATGCTTCTCGCTACCGTTTGCGGTGCCAAAGACGCTGCCCCTGGCACCGATTTCATGCCGCTCCAATGTGACTATAAAGAAAAATACTCCGCTGTGGGTCGATTCCCCGGTGGATTCACCAAACGCGAAGGTCGTGCTGGCGACTACGAGATTCTCACTTCTCGTCTTGTTGACCGCGCCCTCCGTCCCCTCTTCCCCTCTGACTATCACGCTGAAGTTTTCGTCAACATCACCCTCTTCAGTGCTGATGGCGTAGATATGCCCGACGCTCTCGCTGGTTTTGCTGCTTCTGCCGCTTTGGCTTGCACAGACATTCCTTTCGACGGCCCCATCTCTGAAGTGCGCGTAGCTCGCATCAACGGAGAATTTGTCATCAACCCCACTTTCGAACAACTCAAAGGCGCAGATATGGACCTTATGGTCGCTGCTACCGAAGAGAACATCATGATGGTGGAAGGTGAAATGGACGAAGTGCCCGAAAGTGCTCTCCTCGAAGCCCTCAAAGTGGCTCACGCTGCTATCAAACCTATGTGCCAAATCCAAAAGGAACTCTCTAAGGAATTGGGTAAGGACGTGAAGCGCGAATACTGCCACGAGGTGAACGATGAAGACCTCCGCGCGCAAGTGAAGAACGACTGCTACCAAAAGTGCTACGACATCACGAAGTCTGCACTCGAAAAGCACGAACGTTTCGACGCTTTCGAAGCTGTTCGCGAAGAATTTAAGGTGGCTTACGCTGCGGCTCACACCGAGCTCACCGAAGATGAACTCGCTGAAAAGAACGCACTCGTCGATCGCTACTATCACGATGTAGAAAAAGACGCAATGCGTCGTTGCATCCTCGACGAAGGTGTGCGCCTCGATGGTCGTAAGACTACTGACATCCGTCCTATCTGGTGCGAAGTAAATCCTCTCCCCGGTCCTCACGGAAGTGCCATCTTCACTCGTGGTGAAACACAAAGTCTTTCTACCACTACCCTCGGTACGAAGCTCGATGAAAAGATGGTAGACGATGTGCTCGACAAGAGCTACATGCGCTTCCTCCTCCACTACAACTTCCCTCCCTTCTCTACCGGTGAAGCTCGCGCTCAACGCGGTGTAGGTCGTCGTGAAATCGGTCACGGTCACTTGGCATGGCGCGGTTTGAAGGGTCAAATCCCAGCAGACTTCCCTTACACTGTACGTGTGGTAAGTGATATTCTCGAGTCTAACGGTTCTTCTTCTATGGCTACCGTTTGCGCTGGTACGCTCTCTCTCATGGATGCTGGTGTACCCTTGAAGGCTCCTGTCTCTGGTATCGCAATGGGATTGATCAAGAATCCAGGTGAAGACAAATATGCTGTACTCTCCGACATCCTCGGTGACGAAGACCACCTCGGTGATATGGACTTCAAGACCACGGGTACGCTCAAAGGTTTGACCGCTACGCAAATGGACATCAAGTGCGATGGTCTTTCTTACGAAATCCTCGAAAAGGCACTCGCACAAGCTAAGGCTGGTCGCGAACACATCCTCGGCGAGATGATGAAGACTATGGATCATCCTCGTGAAGACTACAAACCTCATGTACCTCGTATCGAAGCCTTCAACATTCCTAAGGAATTCATCGGTGCTGTCATTGGCCCTGGTGGTAAGATTATCCAAGGTATGCAAGAAGAAACGGGTGCTACCATCACCATCGAAGAAGCTGACGGCGTAGGTAAGATTCAAGTTTCTGCTCCTAACAAGGACAGCATCGACGCTGCAGTGGCTAAGATTCGCGCTATCGTTGCTATCCCCGAAGTGGGTGAAGTATACGATGCCAAAGTTATCAGCATCATGCCTTATGGTTGCTTCGTAGAATTTATGCCCTCTAAGGAAGGTTTGCTCCACATCTCAGAAATCTCTTGGAATCGTCTTGAAAGCGTAGAAGAAGCTGGTATCAAGGAAGGTGACAAACTCCAAGTGAAGCTCCTCGAAATCGACCAAAAGACTGGTAAATTCCGTCTTTCTCACAAGGTTTTGACCGAAAAACCCGAAGGCTGGGAAGAACGTCCAGCACGTCGCCCTCGCCGCGAAGATGGTGAGCGTCGTCCACGCCGTGAACAACGCGACTAATCCTCTGTACTAAATCTTGAGTTGTGCTCTTCGCAACTTAGGAAATACAATATATGTCCTCATACTCGACCTTCGAGTGTGAGGACATTTTGTTTATTCAAGCCTTCGTTCCACAAACGTTGCACAAAACAAGCTGTTTCAGCGCGCTAAAGAGCTTTTATAGTAGGAGGCAGGCATAGACAGCTCTAAACCATTTGCAAAGCAGGAGCAGCCAAGAAAACGCAGAAAGACAATCAGCGAAAAGAAGAAGATCTATACCCAAGCAAGTATTACGTTTGGACAAACAGGTACATCTCTAACACAACAAACATATAAAAAAATCCGCAGCCCCTGGAAGGAACTGCGGATAAGCTTCATTGTTCAAGCTGAAAAGCGTAAAACTACACCTTGATTTCAACTTCTACACCACAAGGAAGTTCGAGCTTCATGAGAGCATCGATAGTCTTGGGGTTAGAGCTGTAGATGTCGATGAGACGCTTGTAAGTAGAAACCTCAAATTGCTCGCGGCTCTTCTTGTTTACGAAGGTAGAGCGGTTCACAGTGATGATACGCTTGCGAGTGGGGAGAGGAATTGGACCGCTAACGATAGCGCCAGTAGCCTTAACGTTGCTAACAATCTTCTCAGCAGACTTTTCTACGAGAGTGTGATCGTAGCTCTTGAGCTTGATACGAATTTTTGACTCATTGTTGTATTGAATTTGCTCCGGTTCGGCGGAGGTGGGATAAGAGTCGTTCGCTATCCCACCAGCCGAGTGCGGAAAGTTGTTTTTAGGATTAAAATCTCAATCAGGATTATTTGATGAGATCTACACGACCCTTCATTTCTTCGAGTACAGCCTTAGCGATACCGCTAGAAACAGGAGCGTGGTGGTCATACTGCATAGAAGAAGTTGCACGACCAGAAGTGATGGTACGGAGCGCAGTCACATAACCGAACATTTCTGCGAGAGGTACAGTAGCCTTCACGATGCGAGCACCAGAACGGCTGTTTTCCATACCTTCCACTTGACCACGGCGCTTGTTCAAGTCACCGATCACGTCACCCATGTTTTCTTCAGGAGTGATAACGTCAAGTTTCATCATTGGCTCCATGAGTACAGGACCAGCTTGTGCGCAAGCATTCTTGTAAGCTTGGAGAGCAGCGATTTCGAAGGAGAGTTGGTCAGAGTCAACGGGGTGGAATGAACCATCGAGGAGTTCAACCTTGAGGCTATCGAGAGGGAAGCCACCGAGGACACCGCTCTTCATAGCGTTTTCAAAGCCCTTCTGTACAGAGGGGATGAATTCCTTAGGAATGTTACCACCAGTCACCTTGTTCACGAACTGGAGACCGCCTTCCTTGAAGTCTTCATCAACAGGACCTACGTTCACGATGATGTCTGCGAACTTACCGCGACCACCAGATTGCTTCTTGTAGACTTCGCGGAGGTTTACAGTCTTCGTGATAGCTTCCTTATAGTTCACCTGAGGCTTACCTTGGTTAATTTCCACCTTGAACTCACGACGGAGACGGTCGATGATGATGTCAAGGTGAAGCTCACCCATACCAGAAATCACAGTTTGACCACTTTGTTCGTCAGTCTTCACAGTGAAGGTGGGGTCTTCTTCAGCGAGCTTAGAAAGACCAGTAGAGAGCTTATCGAGATCCTTTTGAGTCTTAGGTTCAACGGCGATACCGATAACGGGATCGGGGAAGTCCATAGATTCGAGTACGATAGGAGCACCTTCTTCAGCGAGGGTGTCACCAGTGCGGATGTCTTTGAAACCTACACCTGCGCCGATGTCACCAGCACCAATCACTTCAACAGGATTTTGCTTGTTAGAGTGCATTTGGAAGAGACGAGAAACGCGTTCCTTCTTACCAGAACGTACGTTGTAAACGTAAGAACCAGCTTCTACCTTACCAGAGTAAACACGGAAGAAGGTGAGACGACCTACGTAGGGGTCAGTAGCAATCTTAAACGCGAGAGCAGAAGTCTTTTCGTCTTCAGAAGGCTGGCGAGTTTCAGTTTCACCAGTCTCAGGGTTTACACCTTCGATAGCAGCAGTGTCAAGAGGAGAGGGAAGGAACATCACCACGTAGTCGAGGAGAGTTTGTACACCCTTGTTCTTGAACGAAGAACCGCAGGTCATAGGAACGATGTCGAGTGCGAGCGTACCCTTACGGATAGCAGCAACCACTTCTTCTTCAGTGAGGCTGTTGGGATCGTCGAAGAACTTCTCCATAAGAGTCTCGTCTTGCTCTGCAGCAAGTTCGATCATCTTTTGGCGCCATTCGTTGCATTCGTCAACGAGTTCAGCGGGGATGTCTTCTACGTCATATTCAGCACCCATTGTTTCATCGTGCCAAAGGATAGCCTTCATACGGATGAGGTCAACGATACCTCTGAACTTTTCTTCAGCACCGATAGGCACAGAGATAACGCAAGGAGTTGCACCGAGGACGTCCTTCATTTGGCGCACTACTTCGAAGAAGTTAGCACCAGAACGGTCCATCTTGTTCACATAACCGATACGAGGTACGTTGTACTTGTCAGCCTGACGCCATACAGTTTCAGACTGAGGTTCAACACCACCTACTGCGCAATAAGTAGCGACAGCACCATCGAGCACACGGAGTGAGCGTTCTACTTCAGCGGTGAAGTCAACGTGTCCCGGAGTGTCAATGAGGTTAAACTTATATTGAGTGCCGCGGAAGTTCCAGAAAGCGGTGGTTGCAGCAGAAGTGATAGTGATACCACGTTCTTGCTCTTGTTCCATCCAGTCCATGGTTGCGCCGCCTTCGTGCACTTCACCAATCTTGTGCGTCTTACCAGTGTAGAAAAGGATACGCTCAGACGTGGTGGTCTTACCGGCATCGATGTGCGCCATGATACCGATATTGCGCGTCAAATGGAGATCTTGCTTTGCCATTTTGTTAGTATGCTATTGTGCGATGTGCTAAATTAGAAGCGGAAGTGTGCGAATGCGCGGTTAGCTTCTGCCATACGGTGCATTTCTTCCTTACGCTTGAAAGCACCACCTTGTTCGTTGTAAGCGTCCATGATTTCTGCAGCGAGCTTGTCGGCCATAGTCTTACCACCACGCTTACGAGCGAAAGCGATGAGGTTCTTCATAGACACTGACTCCTTACGATCAGGACGGATTTCTGTAGGAACTTGGGAAAGTTGCACCACCGATACGGCGGCTCTTTACTTCCACTTGGGGAGTTACCTTATCGAGAGCTGTCTTCCAGATTTCGAGTGCGCTCTTTTCTTCGTTGCTCATCTTTTCGCCTACGAGCTTGAGAGCTGAGTAGAAAATTTCGTAGCTCACGTTCTTCTTACCATCATACATGAGGTGGTTTACGAACTTAGATACTTTTTGGTCGCCGAACACGGGATCTGGAAGGATCAGGCGCTTCTTTGGTTTTGCTTTACGCATAGGATTTGTTTTTGGTTTTGTAAGAGGCTGCAATGTGGCTTCAGCATCTTAGTCTGACTTCAAAAGTCTTCAACTAGAGCTTACTCAACCTTTGCTAACCAATACTTTGTGGTAAAAAATACGTTGTTATGGTCACGAATTGATGGCTCCGTGCAATGGTCGTCAGTGCTTATAAGCAGTGCACCTTGCAGTTATTAAGCAATCCTTCATCGTTGTCAGTGTATCATTTTTGAGAACATCCGCAACAAATTACTCTTCGTGCCACGGTTAGGCTGTTTTATTTTTTAGCAGCCTTAGGACGCTTAGCACCATACTTGGAGCGGCGTTGAGTGCGGTTAGCAACACCAGCAGTGTCGAGCGTACCGCGAACGATGTGATAGCGCACACCAGGAAGGTCTTTCACACGACCACCACGCACGAGCACGATGCTGTGTTCTTGGAGGTTGTGACCTTCACCAGGGATGTAAGAGTTCACTTCCTTACCGTTGGTCAAACGAACACGTGCTACCTTACGCATAGCAGAGTTAGGTTTCTTAGGCGTGGTTGTGTAAACGCGCACGCAAACACCACGGCGCTGAGGGCAGCTTTCCAAAGCAGGCGACTTTGACTTGTCGGCAGCTACTGAACGTCCCTTGCGCACAAGTTGTTGAATAGTAGGCATTTGGGTTGTCTTTTAATTGTTTATATTGTTGATTTTATTTCGAGTCAAAGAGCGACAAAAGTCGCATAAAGGGGTTGAGAATAGTGCATACTATGCCCCTTTGGGGTGCAAAGTTAGCGTTTTTTTCTCGGGTAACCAACAATTTAAGGGCTTTTATTACTCTAAAAAATTGCATTTTTGTCGTCGCTGTGTCATCCAGCAAGAGAAACCCCATTTCCACCCTGCAAATCCACACATAGAGAAGACCTAGTCACCCTTGCTCTAACCAAAAGTTATCACTACATTTGCAGCAAAATCGCTCTCAACTCTCGGACATGAACTCCACGATTCTCACGTCTACTTCTACACCTTCGCCCCAAAATTCTCCTTCGCGCATTGATGCTTTGGACTTTCTCAAGTGCATTTTCGTACTACTGATGGTGGCGTTCCATCTGGCCTATTTTGCAGATGCTCATCCACTCCTTAAGCAGTGGGTCTACACCTTCCATATGCCCGGATTCCTCCTCATTTCGGGCTACCTTATGCGTGTAGACCGCCCTCTGCGCCAATTTTCACGCACCCTACTGTGGTTGTTTGTTCCTTACCTTGTGTTGGAATCGAGCTACATCGTTGCTTCGGCTTTTCTGCCTGTGCGCGATGGGATAGCCCAGCTTTCTCTGAGCGTTTTTGCTGAAAAATTATTCCTCCACCCCTTAGGCCCTTATTGGTATCTCCACACGCTCATTTTGTGTGGTATAGCCTACTATGCCGTGTGGCTATTCCGACAATGCAACCTACTCACGCGCTTCCTTTGGTTGGCTTTTTCCTTGGGAGCCTTAGCCGCTCTGCAACTCGTGGCTTGGGACGTGAGTTTGTATTTCTTTTTGGGGGTCGTCATCCGACAAAGCCGACTAACCTTCTCTGACGTGTTCCGCCCTTCCTTGTGGGCTTTCGTCGGACTTACCATTTTGGGTTTCTTCCCCGACACCTTTCACAAGGGCACCATCGGAGGGGTGTTTACGGTCTATTTGGCCATCACGGCTTCATTGGCTCTCCTCCCCCACTTGCCCACGTGGTTACGCCGTAGCACACTCTTTCTCGGACGCAATTCGCTGGCACTGTTTCTCTTCTCACCCATTTTCACGATGGGATGCAAGGTCTTCATTCCCTACCTGGGCTTCGACTCCTCGCGATGCCTGTTCCTACTCATTTCGCTCCCACTCTGTGTGACAGGTGCACTTGCGGTTTGCCGACTACTGGATGCACTGCATCTCTCCCCCCTTCCTTTTTGGTCGCAAAAAGGCTTTGCAATAAACCAATCTACACCATCGCGACTTTGGTTACTGACAGACTACCCAGGATTCTTCCTCTAACTCGCATCTCTCGTACATCTCTCGTACATCTCTCGTGCTTCTCACGCGCGCGTAGGCGCGCACACTACTGTATTTTGGATTTTTTGCTGTCACAAGTGTCACACGCGGAGAAAAATGGGAGGAAAATAGGCGATAAATCTAGTTGACTGCAGAGATAAAAATCCCTTTTTTGAAGTACTTTGGAACACGCCAACGAGTAGGAATTTTGGCATACGTTAAAACACGCTCCCAAAACAACGATAACACACTAAATTCCAATAAATTAAATACTATGCTGTGACACTTGTGACAGCAAAAAAGGAAAAACTCTTGTAATGTGTGTGCGCGCGTACGCGCGAGAGAAATAAATTACAGGTATTTTCACAATTTATTTTGTGGTTCTCCATTTGCTTTTTAATGAGGGATATTTCTACTCCAAAGCGTCCGATAAAAACAAGCCGTCGTTTTATGAAAAACAACACGTCGTTTTATGAAGAACAACACGTCGTTTTATAGAAAACAACACGTCGTTTTACAAAGAACAACACGTCATTTTATAGAAAACAACACGTCGTTTTTAGAAGGCATTTTCGTTCGATTGGGAAGATCCTCAAATTGGGCATTCGCTATGAGAGGTTGAAAAATCGAGACCATCAAAGATTTGCTCAAGAACGTGGCGCAGAATGTTCATACTCGACACAGAAGTGTCTCAAACTTTATTGTCGACCTTTTAGCAGGAATGACGGCTTATGCTTTCTACGATACAAAACCTTCTATCAATATGGTGTTTGAGATGGAGGGAGAAGCAGAGGTGAAGCAACTCACACTTTTCTAAAATATACTTGCGTGAAACAATAGAACTTCGATCTAAAACTAGGTCGAAAGAATCGTTTTGTGCTACAACCTGAGTAAAAAGGAGATGACCTTAAACCGAATTGAGGTTAGATAATGAAATCCGAGATTTAGTCTATCCCCCAAAGAGGGCATATAAATCGAGAAACTACCAAACCGTATCATAATTTCCAGGAATAGTACTTCATAGACATCTCCATATCTTTTATCTTTTCTCATAGGTCTTCAGTGATGGTTTCCATCGAGTTATAGTCCTACTCCAGACCATCGATAATCTTTTGAATATGTGGAGAAACCTTATACTCTGCCTGCTGCAGGTATGGAGCATAATGTGCTAGCATGGCGTCTGAGAATTGTAGATTAGCAATGTCAAGTTTCCGTTTGATGAGCCAATATCTGTAGAGAGCAAATGCCTCCACAGGGAATAAGCTCCATGTGGGATCTGTGAAAGGGCTGGCTATGAAAGAATCAATATGATAAGTCTTGAGGTGATATCTCATCAGTTCGTCTAGCAAATCCTCCACCTCTTCTGCAGAGCAGGTAGCAGCATTCGCTAGCACCTTGTCGTAGGGTGCTATGGGTACGTCTTCCTTCTTCCCCCAGATGACGCCTTTCCTTGTGAGAATATCTTGATAGAGAAACGTCGCAAGGGGAAGGGTGGTAACGTGTAGCTTAAACTGGTTGCGCGTTTTATAGTTCAAAGCCTCTGTGGTAACGTCTACGATCCGTTCTTTAAGCATGTCATCTGCAAACATCGACATAGCAAGCAGAAAGCCAGGCAAAGTAGTAAGTTCCGATGATAACGTTAATTTCTTTCTGCTCTCAGCTCTTCATTCTTTTTCCACATAGACCAATATGCAATGTACTGGATATGGAGAGCATCTACCATTCTTTGGAAAAGCTCAGGACTAGGATTGTGCCAAAATTGCAGTTGACACATTTCAGACTCCGTGTGGGCAACAGTATTTAACTGGATAAAATTCCATTTCTCCAAAGATGGATTTGCTAAACGCTCCAAATACTCCGCCTCGTTAGTGTAGCCCTTCCAGTTTGAGAAGAATTTGTCAATGCGTTTTGTGTACTCTGCTCTCGTTCGCTTTTTCATATGCTAATGCCATTTATGTTCTGTATGGGAGGTTGCATACAGCCCTCCTTTTGCACCTCGTTGTATCGTTACGTGCATTACCTTAAGATTTGCAAGAATATCCTCCAATTGGGTTGATGTTTTTTCCTCAAAAGTTACTCAAGGATTGTTAGTATTTTTTTATATCTATCTTTTAGATATTCACTTTTTGTTTCACTATATTTCAAACTGAAGTATTGAATCAATTCTGACTTATACATCATAGGTACAAAGTAAATGTATTCTTCGACCAAGTTAGTAAAGTATTCCGCAGAAGTCTTTTTAGGAGAGAGTTTAGGTATACTCATAAAATAGGCCCATTTATTCGGGAATTCCTCAAACATTTTCATCTTAGGGAGATGAAATGCTACAAAAAGAGCTACTCCCTTTCTTTGAATATTCGCTAACATAAGGCGATATATTTCCTCACTCTCAGGAAGCTTATACCTCCACATCATCATTCCAAGAGCAGATACTATACAGCGATTGATTTTACTGTTTTCCGCATACTTATTTGCTATTTGCACCAAAACACCCGCAAATTGAACATCTCTAAAAAGCTCCGTATAATAAGAAGACATTTCTTGCCTAGGCTGTTTCTCAAAATCAACAAGAAGCTTTTCGATCTCTTCGCTTGTTTGAATTTCCCAATTCTCAATATGATGCTTCAGTTCGATTATTTTATCAACTCGAAGCTTAATTTTGCTGTTCATATTTCTAGTGAGTATTATTTATCATATGTCCTTTGGAATCAACTTCTGCTGTTTTTCCCTGACTCATTTTTAACTCAATGTCATCTTTAGATATAAAAGTTCCTCCATCTTTGACATTGTTGGGGTCATATGAATGATAGAAGCCACCATCATTTCTTCTCTTATTCAACTGACTCTCATTCAGTTGATTGTGATGCAAAGAAGACCCCTCCATATCTCGAGCTGCAATATGATTTCTAGGTCATCTACATATCTAACGCTCGTGAAACTCTTTCCGTCATAAGCATGTTCTATCAATCGTTCTTGTACAGGCCTCTTAGTAATCCCCTCATAAACAAGAGTCTCGCCATTGAATAACTGATAAAATGTATCTAATCGCCAAGGATCCACCCAGGCATTCACGTCGTGTACATACGCATACAGGTTTGTCAGCCCCGCTTCCAGACGAATGGGGTCTTGACTAATGTATGCTCCTGTTTCGGGAGAGTAGTATGTTTTTAGCCACTATGCCTTTCTCGAAATTCCTTGAGCTTTTTCTCTATGAAAGAGAAATCTCCAATCGCTTTATCTTTGTCTTTAGCTCGGTCATATTTAGCAATCCATTTAAGAATACCAAAAGCGTAAAACTTGAAGCCTTGTTCTGTTAAATCTCCAATTGTTATCTGGGATTCGTCGGTAGCTTTTTCTCCCTTTCTTAGGATTTCCCTTGTGGTAAACCCGTTGTCTTGCAAAAAGTGAACATAATTTTCAAAGAAACGATATATTTGTTCTTTATATTCCTGAGTTACAGGCTGTGGAGCTAATTTAGATTGAGTTATCCAGCTCAACTTCTCCAGTACTTTGTTTCCATCCATTGATTTTTCGTTTTAATGAGGACTAACCGTTTCATAAACAGGAGTCAAAGGTCCTATATTATTTCGGTGATGCCCTCTTTTCCTTTTAACCCCAATTCGGGATAAGGAATTCTTGTTTTTTGCCTTAAGATAGTTTCAACAAAAGCCCCAAAAGAGGAGGATTTTTCCGCATATTTGTTATTGAAGACCAAACAGATAACGATCAAATAATCTTCTATGAAACTTATCAGCAAAGTTACGGAAATTTATTGTATTGCAGATGCTTTCTGCAAAGAATATGAGTTGGAATTGAACAAAAAAGCACTTTCGCTTTCAAATCCCTCTCCAAACACCACTAAAACTCGCAATAGAAAGGGAAGAATGAGCGATGCAGAAATGATTACCATTCTTGTCTTGTTCCACAGCAATACGTTTCGCAATTCCAAACATTTCTATCTCTTCTACGTCTGTCGAGAACTAAAAGAAGAATATGCCGATAAAGGTTATATGCCTCAATCACTATTTGCTTCTCTCTTCGATAGGGGAGTTCATATTGTCACGGGCATACGCACTAATATGAAGAACCGCTTAATGGATGTGTACGACAAAATAATGCTCCGTAAAAGAAGCATTATCGAAACCATCAACGATATGCTCAAGAACGTGGCGCAGATTATTCATACCCGCCACAGAAGTGTCTCAAACTTTATTGTCAACCTTTTAGCAGGAATAACGGCTTATGCTTTCTACGATACAAAACCTTCTATCAATATGGAGTTTGAGATGGAGGGAGAAGCAGAGGAGAAGTTGCTCACACTTTTCTAAAACAGACTTGCGTGAAACAATGGAACTTCGATCTAAAACTAGATCGAAAGAATCGTTGTGTGCTATAACCTAAGTAAAAAGGAGGTGATCTGGAAACGAATGGGGGGTAATAAGTTCATTAGCAAGACGCGCTGTTTGATTGAGCGTATCTTTGGGAGTATTCGAAGGTGGTTTATGGGAGGGCGATGTCGCTACCGAGGTTTAGAGCGAATGCATACACAGAATGTACTAGAAGACATAGCATACAATCTCAAACGTATGCCAGGGCTTCTCATGCTTCAAGGCATCAAATGAGCGAAAAACAGCCGGTTTCGGGAGTGTTAAGCTACCGAAATCGAGGAAAGAGGAGGTACATCAGCGGCTCACCTACTCTAATTCAAGACAAAATTTAATCCTAGAGGGAGATCATGCCGAGAGAAGAGAATTACACAATGGTCTCTAATATTGGAATGCGCTTCAACTCTCCAAATAGGAAATTAACACTTATTTCTGATTTCAGAATACTCTCCGCTTCTTCTACAGAAGAAATATGTATGCTCTTGATTAAATCCAGACTTAGATGATAATTGGATAACTCTTAACAGTATGGTTGACAGATTGTCGTTGCAAGTATGACGTAATTCGCAGCGTCATCACTTGGCATAATTATTGCATTTGCTTAAAAGGTGTCATAGGCACTTGCTTGCTGAAAACCTAATAGGATGCAGCGTTTCTACTAATCTTTCGATATAAGATAGTGGAGCTTCAACTCCATTATAAAAGGGGAGTTTACATGTTTAACAAGAATAAAACCATATGGCAAATTTCTCAGAAGACACTATACAAGAAGTATGGGAGAAAGCAGATACAGTTCCAGGGTATGATGCACAAGAATGGAGAAAAGACCAATGTAAGGCTTGGATTCAAAGAAATCAATATGGAAATAGACAAAGTAATTATGGGTGGGAAATAGACCATATTACTCCAGTGTCTAAAGGCGGTACTGATAATCTTTCAAATCTTCGTCCTTTACAATGGAAAAATAATGCATCACGTCAAAACGACCGATTGGTTTGCAGAATCACTTCTTCAGGTAATAAAAACACTGAAGGATAGCGATACATCTCATTTCACGTTATTGCACGATAAATGAGTCTTCTCAAAGCTGCTGTTATTTTGACACCATAACAGCGGCTTTTCTTTATTAACTTTGTTATAATAACAATCACATATTTGATTAATTATATCAAGTATAGGCTTAAGGGTCAAATATGCTCCTAGAAAGGGTGCTTTAATCAATTGAATTTCAACTAAGGGGCAAAAAGGCTCCTAAAAGTGTTCAACTTCCCTTTCTAGACCGAGATTTATAGGCAACTATAAGATTGGAAATTAGCTTTTCTCTTCGGTTGCGTGAAATGCCAGAATGCAACTGCAGTTTCTTCTTCAACAAACTATCAAACGACTATATCGCATTGTTTGTGTTTGGCATCGTTCCAGTGGGAAAATCTTGGTAACCCCAATTCAGGATAAGGAACTCTTGTTTTCGCCTTAAAACAGCTTCAATAAAAGCCCCAAAAGAGAATTATTTTTCGTATATTTATTATTGATAACCAGGCAGATAACGATAAAACAATCCTCTATGAAACTTATCAGCAAAGTTACGGAAATTTATTGTATTGCAGATGCTTTCTGCAAAGAATATGAGTTGGAATTGAACAAAAAAGCACTTTCGCTTTCAAATCCCTCTCCAAACACCACTAAAACTCGCAATAGAAAGGGAAGAATGAGCGATGCAGAAATGATTACCATTCTTGTCTTGTTCCACAGCAACACGTTTCGTAGTTTCAAACATTTCTATCTCTTCTACGTCTGTTGGGAACTAAAAGAAGAATACGCCGATAAATAGGTTATATTTCTCAATCACTATTTGCTTCTCTCTTCGATAGGGGAGTTCATATTGTCACGGGAATACGCACTAATATGAAGAACCGCTTAATGGATGTGTACGACAAAATAATGCTCCGTAAAAGAAGCATTATCGAGACCATCAACGATATGCTCAAGAACGTGGCGCAGATCGTTCATACTCGACACAGAAGTGTCTCAAACTTTATTGTCAACCTTTTTGGCAGGAATGGCGGCTTATGCTTTCTACGATACAAAAACCTTCTATCAATATGGAGTTTGAGATGGAGGGAGAAGCAGGGGTGAAGCAGCTCACACTTTTCTAAAACATACTTGCGTGAAACAATGAATTTTTCGTTCTAAAACTAGGTCTAAAGAATCGTTGTGTCCTATAACTAGAGTAAAAAAAGAGGTAACCTTAAATCGAATTGGGGTTTCGTACTTTTTGCCAGACACAACCGCAAGACAAAAAAAGAAATATAAGTTTTTTTCATAGAAATCTTTGGCAGTTCAAAAAAACTCTTTACTTTTTGCAATATCCACATATCAATCGAGCCGATATTCCCTTTCAAAAAGTTATTCTTGAAATAAATCACCATTATGAAAACATCTCTCATTGCAACAAGCTAAGCATACGGGGTATGCAGATAAGATGTATTTTGAGCATCCATATAAATAAACTAATAATGAATTAGACTATGAAGAAATACTTCTTGATTTTCGCTCTCTTAATAATATCTTTCTACGCTAATGCACAGAAAGTGACCATTGTGGGCACTACTTATGACGGCTTGATACAAAGAGCTTTGGCTGGCTGCGTGGTGAGCCTCAGAGATGCAATTGCCGACACCCTACTTGTGCAAACACAAACTGCCCTGCAAGAGGAACGAATTGAGGAAAATGGCAGTCTAATGGTCTATCAAAATTCTCAAATAGGTGCGCGCTTTATCCTACAGCTGAATGCTCGGGTTGCTCCCAAAGGCTATGTATTAACAATCGAAAAGGATAAGTATGAGCGCATCGAAAAGAAAATCTCTGCTGAGAGTTTACAAAAGGGAAGACTTGACCTGGGCGATTTCTATCTCCTTCCCAAACGTAAAGAGCAGACAATCAAAGAAGTCGTTGTGAAAGCGACAAAGATACAGATGTATTATAAGGGAGACACGCTTATCTACCATGCAGATGCCTTCAATGTATCGCAGATGGATAAGCTCCGAAGTTTAGTGGCACAACTCCCAGCCGCAGAATTTGTAGATGGCGTGCTCAAAGTGAAGGGGCGTGTGATCGAAAACCTTACACTTAGCGGTAAAGATTTTTTCAATGGAAATATCCAAACGGCACTGGACAATCTCCCTGCATTTGTTGTCAGCAAAATAAAGGTCTACGAAAAGGCTGGCGAAATGAGCGAATTGACGGGACGAGATATGTTCGACAAGACCTACGTAATGGATATCAAACTGAAACGAGAGTATATAGGCACCTGGATAGCAAAGTTGCAAGCTGATGGTGGCACGAACCAACTTTGGGGAACTCAGGGAATGCTGATGCGAATGGACGAGCGGCAGATGTTTACTGCCAATTTTGACGCCAACAATTTTAATGAAAAGCGTGAAATGTCAGATATGGGAGATTCGGAAGACCTCTTTCCCACTGGTCGTATCAAGCGATGGAGTGGAAAGGTTAATTACTTCTATGAGCCTAATCAGCACTGGCGTTTGAGAACGGAGGCACAATTTGAGCGACAAAACACTTTGCTCACGGAGCAAACCTATCGACAAACTTTTCTCGCACAAAGAAACTTGATTTCTCGCTCAGTACAACAGAGTGAGGAACACCAATATGCAGTAGATGCCTTTGCCGCTCTACGCTATCGTTTGAAGAAGCAACAGCACGAGCTACAATATACCTTCCACTTGGGTCATCGTCGCAAGCAGTCTGAGGGCATTGCCCTCTCGTGGTACGACAGCACCGCGACAAAGGGTTGGGCAAATCTACCGCTCGATACGCTTTATAAACAGGAAAGTAACAACCCACAAACAGCTTTGCTCTCAGCCCTCCTTAATCCAGCTTTGAGTGAGGAACCCAACCAGACACATACGCTCTCTCTAGCCTCGGCCTACACTTTAGGAGAGAATGTGTTGAAAACAAATCTCCGCTACCATACGACTGTGAAACGCTCTCTCAGTATGAAAATTTTCGTCTGACCCGTTATACGCCACTCTTGGCTGACTGGCGAAGAAACTATCTCTGGGAACGGGGAAAAACACATCAGGCAGAATATCGAGCAGAGTATATTTGGAAATATGATGGCAACGAAAGATACAACGGCGGTTTCACACATTATATTGAATACAAGTATAGTCACGGAGATACAAGGCATTCGCTTTATCGCTTAGATTGGGATAATCGTTTCACAATGAGCGATTGGTCTTTCGCCTCGCTTGGTATCTTGCCCGAAGGCGACTTCCAGAGCATTTGCACCGACCATACCAACTCTTTTTACGCCATTCCGACAGAGCATCGGGCTGTCGTTGGCACACAATTCAATCATCACTCTAAAACGAGCCAAGGGCACGTCATTGACCTAACAGCTAAAGCCGAAACATTCTACGCACACCGTCTTTTGACCTATGAACGTAACGCTCACACCTACAATATCCAACGCCAACCAATTCTCTTCGCTCCTAGCTTCACAGCCAAGTGGGAGGAAGCAAAAACGGATAGTCAGAACTGGCACGCGTTGACAGAAATAACCTATCAAGGGATACCGCGCCTTGCCAATCTTTTGCACCTTCTGCCTGTTCGTGATGATAGCGACCCTAACAACATCTCGTTGGGTAATCCGCAGTTGAAAAATGCTTGGGAACACCACTTACAATGGAGTTTCCAAAATCGACACCGCACCTTGCAACACCTTTGGCAGTTGGAGATGCAATGGCGACACATCGCCAACGACTTTGCAATACTTTCTGCTTACAACAGTAGCACAGGACAGCGCACTTATACGCCGCAGAACACTGACCGCACGCACTGGCTCGAAGGCTCAACAAGCTACGCCTTTCCATTTAGCAAAACCTCAAAGGTTTGGCTCACGGCTAAGCTCTCGGGGGATTATTACCAAGGTGAGATTTTATCGCATATAGATGGTGCGCCTTTGTCTGCTACCAGCCTATTGCAATCTTTCACGATTACGCCACAACTATATCTTACTGCATCGATTGGGAGTAAGTTTCGGGCATCGGCTTTGTGGTCTTCTGCTTTGCAACATGTGAGACAACCCTATGCAAAAGACAATTACCGCAAAACGCAATTAAAGATGGATTTTACTTGGCAACTACCTTACGGTGTGGAGCTTCAGTCGAACATAAACACCTTGCTCTATGCAGGCTATGCGGAGCGGTTGCTCAACCAAACTTCCATTCGTTGGGACTCCTCTCTCCGTAAGTATTTCGAGCTTTCGCGTGGTACATTGGCGGTTAGTTTCAAGGTGAGTGACATTCTGAACCAAGCGAATTATCTGCACACTTCTCTCGACCAATTTTCTCGTACAGAGGTCTATACCAACATTATGCCTCGTTGCGCCTTGTTGTCTCTCGTCTATATGATAGATTGGACTAGTAAAAAATAATCCCAAATCGGTCATTATATTCTGAGCTGATTTCATTCGGTTGTTGAACAGTTTAATTTGACTTTAAATGAATTGGTAGAGTAAAAACGACACACCAGAAAGTAGCGGCGCTACTTCCTGGTGTGATCGTTCGTCATTAACGAGCGGTATGATGATCGTTGTGGGAGACGAAGGGGAGAGAGAACTGAAACCAAAGGGTTCAGAGGGGTGTTTTAATAAGCAATTGGCGCATCAGTCTATCTCATATAGGGGTCAAGGTCTTTCAGACGCTTGTGGGAGTGTATCGTTGGTGACTGCCATTTTCAGGCCGTTTTGCAATTGTTTGTAGACATTGTGCTTGTCCACGCTGTCTGTTTTGTGGATGGTGCCAACAGCTTGCAGGTCAAGAGGCACATCAGTGGTTTGAACTACGAATTTCTCAGCGGTGCTTCCCACTGCAATCAAGAGTACCACGGCTGCGGCTGCCTTCCACAAGGGGCGCAGGCGAGCACCGAGGGTCATTCTCAAGGCTTTGACGTGAACCTCTGGCATATCGCCTTTGGCTCTCAAACGCGCTAGGAGTTTCATCAAATTCTTCACCAAGCACTGTGGGCACTTCGGCTTCTTCGGCTGTGAAACGGAAGAGCGGAATGTATTGTTGCAAATGACTGGGCACGTTGCACTCTGCTTCCGTGAAGAAAGCACGGAGAATGCGTTCTTCGGCTACTGAAGTTTCAGCGGCGAAGTAGCGTTCAATCAATTGTTCAATGTATTGGTAGTTCATGATGAGTATTTTCTTGTGAAGACTAGAGGTGAAATTTGAGATGACTGAGCATATCTTTTAGCGTTTGTCGGGCGCGGTGTAGCGTCACTTTGACATCGCTTTCTGAGATATTCATCGCGGTGGCTACTTCTTGGTAGGTGTGTCCGTCGATGTCCCTCAACTGTAGAGCTGTTCGTTGTTTTTCGGGCAATTTCTCAAAAGAGCGTCTCACCCATTTCAATCGTTCATCGGCTTCTAACTGTGCATCGGGAAGGGCTGCGGCATCTGCCGTTGCATTCAAACTATCGTCGAGGGCTGTATGCTGCGCATCTTTGCGTTCTGCGCGGTCGAGTGCCAAATTTCGACAGATGGTTGTGCAATAGACTTCTAGATTTTCCACTTCGGAGAGCGTTCTACGCCGTTCCCAGACACGCACCAACGTGTCTTCCACCACATCTTCAGCCTCTAAACTGTCGAGGGTGATGCGCTGCGCTAGGCGATAGAGTTTATTCTTTAGCGGCAGCAGGTCGTTTTGGAAGTCTATTTCTTTCATGCCTCTGTATATAAGACGGACTAGGGGTGGGAAAAGTTACAAGAAAATGCGTTTTTTTCTGCGGAAAATGTGTTTTTTTGCCAAGTCACCAGATGCTTCCTTACATAAAACACTGACAATCAACCTATTTCAAAAACCATTTCTTGTAACAAAAAAAATGAGTGATGGAGAAAAAAGGATAGAAACCTGTGCGATACTTAGGATTTTAGCAGCAAAATTGGCTCAGAAGGTGACAGACTATTGCGCTGCGACGGAGGACGTTGTTGCTTTTTCTGTGATGATGATGACCTTGTCTTCGTTGGCCGTGGTGCAAGCAAAGAGATAGTGCTCACCGCCTTCTGCAAGTTTGAGTCGTTTGCGGAGTTCAGCAACGGTGGTGGGAAAATTGCGCACGGTCAAATTGGCTTTTTTCAAAGCGGTGATGCTGCGCAAGGCTTTCTTTTGAAATCCTACGACTTCGACAATGCGAAAGCACCGCGCAGGAATATCCACACGCGCCTCATCACCAATATAAAGATGGGTGTTGGGATGGAGTTTTTGCAAACCGTAGCGCACACCAAATGTTTTGTAGGCTCCGGCTTTCATCACGGCTGCATCGGGTTCGTAGAGATAACCCGATATTTGCGACACCAGGGACAGACGGTGGTTTGTTCTTCGTCAGACGTGAAGCAAAACTCGACTTTTTCGCTGCTGCAACACCAATGTATGGTTTGTTCTGCTGCTTTCTCCCCCTGCGCTGAAGATGTTTCTGCGTGAGATTTGAATATCTGCAAATGACACAGCAAGAGTACTTCTTTGCATTCTCCATCGACGGCTACGAGATGCACTTCCGACACGCAACCCAGCGATGCAATGGCTTGATGGACATCAAGCATGGGTGAGAGTTTTACAAGCAACCATTCTGTTTTCTGTTGCAAGAGCGGCAGGAGCTCCAAAACATTGGGGGTGCAGTCTTCGATGCGCACCGTTTTTCGTCCATTCTCATCGCGGCGCGCTGGATCAAGATACACCAAATTTACCGGTGTCATCGAGGACAAGTGGGCAACTCCATCCCCACAACGGCATTCCACTTGCGACAAGCCCAAAAGGGGGAAATTATGTTGCGCCAACTGGACGAGTTCTTCACGCTGTTCGACATAGGTGGCGCAATCGAAGTGGGGCGCAATGAAAGAAAAATCTACTCCTAATCCTCCTGTGAGATCTACCATCGACCATTCTCCTTGAGCGGAAGAAGGGGTGGAAGATTTGATTTTTTCTATCAATTTTGCTTTATACTCCGCGGCACGCTGACTACTGCACTGCTCCAAAGACAGCCGTGGGGGATAGATGAGTTGTGGTGTTTCGCTCCAACGAGGAACTTTTTGCGAGAGTTTTTGGGCACCTTCTATCTGTCGCACGATAAAAGCCGCTTCCTCTTTGTCAAATCCTAATTTCTCTCCTTGATTAGCCAAAGTGAGAGCTACAGACTCGGGACGCTCACTGCGATGAGCAGCGATGAAATCGGAGGTTTTTAGCAATAAGGAGGAAAAATTGGGGTGCATATCGTTGAAAGGTAGTGAGGAGTCTGAGAATAAGTGAGGAGTCTGGGAATATCAAATTAACATCAGCACACTAAACAATAGAGTTCGGGGCATTATCTTCGGTTTCATCGCACTATTTTGTAGTGTGCTTTGGCTTGTGCCCTTGTTTTGAAATTAAAGTGCCACCATTCAGTGGGCAAAACTTTGAAGCCAGCAGCTTCCATTGCGTTGCGCAACCATTTTCGCCGTTCTAGGTGCGCCTTGCTGAGCCATCCGCGCTGAAAATGCGCGGTTTCATCGCGCACGTGAGCCAATTTTCCGAGGTAGTCGATAGGGGTTCCCATAGACAATCCTGTGGTGTCGCCAGCAGTATGCAACAACTTGCCTTGCGCTGTGCGGAGATCATTGCGCCAGCAGAGGGTGATGTCTACGGCAAGACCATAGTTGTGCAACCCTCCTCCATTTTTCGGATTGCTCACATAAATAGATTTGGAAGTACCAGCCACTATGTTCCACATTTGTTGCTGCACCGACATGGGGCGCGTGGCATCATAGACTTTCAAACTCAGTTCGGGGTGCGCTTTTTGTAGAGCTGTCTGTGCTTTTTTCAAAGCTTCGGCTGTTTCGGGCAGGAGATAGGCGCGATGCAAATCGCGATACATCACACGTCCTACGAAATTGTTGGAACGCGCATACATCAAACTGACGTGGATGCCGGGAACAACGGTGGTAATGTCTACGAGTCCTTGTTCTTCCATCCGGAGTTCGGTGGGAGATTTCTCAATCGGTTTTGCGTGGGAGATGGTTTGATTGGGATTTACCCAAAACTGAGAGAAAAAGGAGGCAAGAGGTGATGAACATAGGAAAATCGTTCAGAGGAGTGGGATTAAAGCGATGTAACTGAAGAATTTCAGTGGAAACTGCGGTGCTACGAACGCAATCTCCACAAAATTACAATTTTCTGCGAAGATTGCGAAGGTAAACTCCAACGTTTTGATTAACTTTGTTGTTCATTAAATCTTCTAAGACGCTCTATTTTTCTATAAAATAGACTATTTCCTCGCTTAATATACCCTTTCTTCTATGCCTTTTTTCAAACATCTTTCTCTGGCTTTTCTCCTTCTGCTACATTGCACTACTTTATGGGCGCAAAATGCGGACTCTCTCCGTGCAAATTTCCAACGTGCGGAGCAATCTTTTACTCCGTGGTGGCGCGTGGATGCGGTGGAAATGGGAGTAACTGTCGGGAAGATGCTAGTGACCGACCAATATCAACGGGCTTGGACGCAACAAACGGATTTGTCGGCTATTGTTTTGACTTTGCGACACCGCACTACTGCTGATTCTATCGATGCTTTTGCGCACGATTACAACCATCCTTCATGGGGACTGTCGCTGCAATGGGTTGATTTATCTCGAGCGAAGATGCAAAAGATGGCCTCTCCTTGGTGGGGACAACTGCAACCGGTGGATTACGCTTCGCATCCAGGACATCTTTTTTCTTTAGCAGGGACGTTTTCACGACCGTTTCAGCATTTCCGTTGGGGGGGAATGGGGATATAGCCTTGAAGAAGGAGTGGCTTTCAACACGCGACCTTACAACAAGGGGAATAATGCCGACAATGAACTCACGGGTTCGCCTTTGCTTTTTCATTTCGGCGCGAGTCTTTATGGTGAAGTGCGCTTGAACTCGCGTGTTTCTCTGCGAGCGGATTTGGCTTTTCGACACGTGAGCAATGGAGCAACTCATCGTCCTAACAAGGGGGCTAATATGTGGCAACCAACACTTGCGTTGCAATACGATTTGACCCCTCAACCGAGCTACTCCTCCACGATGAAATCGGGCGTTTTTGTAAAAGGAAAAACAAATACCTCGATGGAATCGGACTTTTTTGAGGATTTAGCTCCTTATCGTTTTTCTCCTTATTGGTGGTTTCACGTAGAGGGAAATATCGGTGTGCGCACGCTCCTGGAGGAGTGGTTGCAAACGCAATATCATACAGCTCCTTCGGATGCGAATTACCGCACCGACCATTTTCAACGTCACACCGTCTACAATCTGCAAGCAGACGTGATGCGTAGATATACCAGACGTTGGGCGCTAGGTGCAGGATTGGACGTTTTCACCTTGCCTTATGTGAAACAATTGCAGAAATTTGCGCCTGACGATGGAAAACATCGAGCGTTTTCGCCTATTTCATTCGGTATTGCTTTGAAACACGAAAGTTTTTATGGTAGACTCTCGAGCTATATCCACTTGGGTTATTATATTTATCGCGAAACGGGAAGACTAGCTTCGAGCGATGAACTGCCTTATTACGAACGCGTGGGACTTCGTTATCGTTTAGGAAAAAGAAAAGGGGGAACTCAAAGAAATGGATAATCAGGGAGCGTGGGAAAAAGAGGTGAGGAGCAGAAATAGAGGAGTGAAATATAGTGGAATTACCTTCAACATAGGGATAAAAAGCACACAAATTAAAAGCCGACTTTGCAGAAATCGGCATTGGTTGGGATTTTTAGGCGATTATCTCGGGATTATTGCGTATCTTTGTCGCATAATCTCACACCTTTTCTAAAAAATCCAATGAAGTTTTTCAGCAAACTCTGTTTGGGAGCCGCATTTATTGCTTTTTCGCTCCCGATGATGGCGCAAACTGCTAGTTGGCGTAAGGGGGCTCTCTACCGTCTCCAAGCCACAACTTCAGGACGCGTGCTCGATGTTTCGGGCACAACAGCCATCACCGCGTCAACAGATGCACAACGCACACAGCAATACTGGACAATTGCTCCGCTTTCTGGTTCGTGGCGCATCCTTAATCCTTTTACCCAACAGGCTTTGCGCCACAATGGTGACCGAGTAGAAGCCGGAGAAATCAATGGTTCTGACGAGAATCAGTTGTGGAGCATCGAACAATCGCCTGCGGGTGTGGTGCTTGTGCCAGCAACACGTCGCGACAAAGCTGTCGGTTTGGACAAAAGTGGACACTTTCAACTCGTTGATTTGGCGAGTTTGAAGGGAAAACAACCTCAACTTCGCGCTGTTGCGGCAGGTGTTTCGGGGTTTGACGATCAACAAACTTATCGCTTGCGTCTTCTCAACAAACCAGGTTTTGTGTTGGGTAACGGAGAAGTGGCTGAAAATGGTCGTCCAATCTTAGCAGAACCTCAAGATTCTACGCATCGCGGTCAATATTGGTCGGTGAAAATGCTCGATCTCAACCGCCGCGTGGTGGAAAATGCTTATTTTGTGCAACATTTTGATGATGGCGGCAACAATGCTTCGATTGACTACTTGTTGCAGTGGCCTGCTTCGCTGAGAAATCCTGGAAATGCGCAACTCACCATCCTGCCTGTTCCTGGACAAGAAGGTGCTTACGTCATTGCTTCTTTCAACAAAAAAAGGAGAAGATGTTTGCGTTGCGCGGGGATGTCATGAAAATTGTGCCGCTCAATCTCAAAGATTCCACAGCTTGGGTGGCTTTTGACGAGGTGAATAAGCCTAAAATCAAATCTCCTTGGTGGGAAGATGAAACCATCTTTGCGCTCAATCGCTTGCCTGCACACACCACATATCAACCTTATGCGAGCGAAGCAGAGATGCTCAAAGACAAGACTTTCTACAACACTCCGTGGTCGGTGCCCGTGAGTGAGCGCTATCTTTCGCTCAACGGCACGTGGAAGTTTTATTTGGTGAGCGAACCCAAACTTCGTCCCACAACTTTCTTCCAAGAAGGCTTCGATGTGTCGAAATGGGACAACATTCCTGTGCCTTCCAACTGGGAGATGCAAGGATATGACCATCCTATTTATTGCAATGTGGAATATCCTCACGCTAACACCCCTCCTTATATTATGGCCCGTCCAGGATACAACGATGGGGGTGCGAACTATGGCATCAACCCTGTGGGTTCGTATGTGCGCACATTCGATTTACCCAAAGGATGGTCGCAACAACGCACCATCATCCACTTTGCAGGGGTATATAGTGCCGCAATGATTTGGATGAACGGACACTTTGTGGGCTATCGTCAAGGGGCCAACAACGTGAGCGAATTTGATGTGACGCCTTATCTTCACGAAGGAGAAAACCGTCTTGCGGTACAAGTGTTCCGCTGGAGCGATGGTTCTTACTTGGAATGCCAAGATATGTTCCGCATGTCGGGTATTTTCCGCGATGTTTATCTCTTCAACGTGCCCACAGCTTACGTGTTTGATCACCAAATCACCACTTCGCTGCGCAATAACTACAAAGATGCTACCTTGCAATTCAACTTCGATGTGAGAAATCCAAGTGCAGAAAAGCAAGAGAAGCAACTGGATGTGAAAGTGTTTGACCCCAAAGGCAAACTCGTGGCGAAAGATATGCTGCAATTCACGGTAGATGCACACAGAGATTCCACTTTTAGTCAATACACCCTCAATCTCGACGTCAACAATGTTGCCTTGTGGACGGCTGAAACACCTCAACTCTACACCGTGCGCTTCGTGCAACGCAATGGCAACGGTGCAGAAGAGATGGCTTGGAGCACAAAAGTTGGCTTCCGCGAAGTAAAACTGCAAGGTTCTCTGCTCTATATTAATGGAAAGCGCGTCTTCTTGAAAGGAGTGAACCGTCAAGACACCGATCCTAAACTTGGTCGCGCGGTGACGAACGAAACGATGCTCCGTGACATCTTGTTGATGAAACAAAACAACATCAACACCATTCGCACCTCTCACTATCCCAACAATGCGCGCATGTATGCGATGTACGACTACTTTGGATTGTACACCTGCGATGAAGCCGACCTCGAAGACCATGCTAACCAAAGCATCTCCGATCTCAAAAGTTGGGTACCCGCCTTCGTTGACCGCATTGACCGATTGGTGAAACGCGACTTCAACCACCCCTCTGTCATTATGTGGAGTTTGGGGAACGAAGGAGGAAACGGTGAAAACTTTGGAGATTGCTACAACCACGCCGTCAAACTCGACCACACACGCCCTGTTCACTACGAAGGCACGCGCATCCACCGTCCTTTTGGTGGAGAACGCTTCTCGGATATGTATTCCAAGATGTATCCCGACATGAACTGGATGAGCCAATACACGAACAACATGGATAAGCCGATGTTCATTTGCGAATATGCACACGCCATGGGTAATGCGATGGGTAATTTCGGAGCTTACTGGGATGCCATCGAAGCGAGCAACTCTTGCATCGGTGCTGCCGTGTGGGACTGGGTGGATCAAAGCATCTACGACCCCAAGGAGATGAAACAAGGCATCTATCGTCTACACACCGGCTATGACTATCCAGGACCTCACCAAGGAAACTTCATGAGCAATGGTATTCTTCCAGGTACTCGTGAGGAGAGTGCAAAACTCAAGGAGGTGAAAGCTGCACACCAATTCGTGAAATTCCGTCTGGCGAACGTAGATATGCAAAAGAACACCGCGCAAGTGGTGGTGCGCAACGGATATGCCTTCACCAACCTCCACGATTTCGACCTCCACTGGACGACCCTGCGCAATGGATATGTGCAAGGCACGCGCAAAATGACCCTTCCTCCCGTAGCTCCTGGAGATAGTGTGATGCTCACCCTCGCACTTCCCAAAGTGAAACTCGCGAAGGCAAAGGAAAATGGCGAAGAATGTCTGCTCAATCTCTATGCTTTCCGTCGTGCTGCCACTCATTGGAGCAACAAGCAGCACGAAGAAGCGATGAAACAATTTGTCCTCTCTCAACGCGCTCCCTTAGCACAAGCACAATCTCTCGCAGCAGAAGTCAAAGAACTCCGCAACGGCAATGAAATTTCCTACACTGCCGACCAAGTGCAACTTACTTTCGATGCTCAAACTGCCGAACTCAAGAGTCTTCGTTGGGGAAATCGCGAAATCCTCGGTCAAGGTCTCAACCTCGACTACACCAACTTCCGCTTCATTGAGAACGACCGCCAGTCTAACACCAACAATGGTATGACCGCAGCAGGAAAAATCTCAGCATCTCGCACGGCTGATGGTTATCAAATCCTCACCAAGCGCACAGGTTCTTTGAGCGATATGACCATCGTCTACACCCTTCGTGGTGGAAACGTGGTAGATATGAACGTGCAGTTCGATCCGAAGCGCGGCGACCTCCGTCGCACTGGTTTCCAAGTAGGTCTTGACAGCACGCTCCAGCACATCAACTACTGGGCTCTCGGACCTTGGGAAAACTACAACGACCGTCGCGATGGAGTCACCGTGGGACGCTATTCCACCACTCCCCTCACGTCGATGGAACGCTATATGAAACCCCAAAGCACAGGCTACCGCTATGAACTCCGCGAAGCCACTTTCACCGACAACAAAGGTCGCGGTGTGCGCATCGAAACCGAAGGTGAAGTGGGATTCTCTGCCCTCCCCTTCAGCGAAGAAGATTTAGCACAAGCCAAACACACTTGGGAATTGAAGAAACGTCCCTATCTTGTGTTGCAAATGGATGCTACTTATCGCGGTGTGGGTAATGCCTCCTGCGGTGGTGTAGACACCATCAAGCCTTTCTGGGTACCACAACAATCACAATCTTTCCGTTTGCGTCTAACCCCCGTAAATTTGGTGAAATAAGTGATTCAGTAGCAATTACAAAACACAAACACTCTCGTAATTTCTTACGTTGACTCTCTTTCCGCGGAGTTGCCTTCTTTTCAGAAGCGCAACTCCGCTTGTTTTGTATAGTTCTCCTCCATCACCCTTCCCCACTACCCAAGAGTAGGAAAGCGGAACTAGAGTGTCCAAGATGAAAGCGTGAGTGTTTGCTCAACACGCTGTTCCACGGCATCAGGGAGATTATGGAAGAAGTTGATACCGGTGAGTTTTTCAAGCGCGGAGATGCTCACAGCGTGTTTACCCATCTCTCGGGGAATACCATTCTTACCATAGTTTTTGTGTTCCACCCAAAAGCCAATGCTACTGTAAACTCCATTTTTCACTTTGAGCAAAGCCATAAAATAGTGATGAGGAACGGGCATCTTCCCATTGGCAGCGTAGCCAAAGGAGGAAAGCGGAGTTAGGGTGCCACCTTTCACCACATAGAGGGTGTCAGCAAAGGAGGGATTGCGTCCTAAATCTTGTACCAGGCTTTCAAGTCCCGTCCAATACTTTTGGTTGAAACTAGACAATTGCGGACTCATATTTCCCATATAAAAAGTTTGGTCGTTGGCTTCTCGCGAAAAAAGACGATCGGCGGATGCTACCAGATGACCGTGGTCATAATCGCGTCCGAAGGAGAGATCGCTAGGGATAGCCCAAGCCGTGGGAAGTTTCGGGTCGCGAGGATACTGAGGTTTGATTTTATAGTTCTTGCGCCCTACCGTTTTGGAACGTGTTTGTGCATCAAATCGGAAGGCAACCCAACGAGAATGATAGGATTGAGGAAGATAGGCATAGGCATAGTTGACGATGGAATCGCGCCCTTGTGGGTTGGCTACGCGGTGAACGATGAAGAGTTCTCCATTTTCGCCTGTGAGTAGTGGCATCTCCATCCGTGCAGCATCCTCGCGTTGTTGTGCATTCAGCGGCAACGCAGGACTAGGCGAAGGATTGTTGGGAGAAGGCTGTGGATTAGGTTGGGGGAGGGCTCTGGGGAGGGCTTAGGCGAAGGTTCCGGAGAAGGTTGAGGTTGCGGAGCCGGAAGATCGGGTTTTGTGTTATCTTCCCAATGGATATTAGGGTTATCTTCTCTTTCGCAAGCCGAAAAAGTGAAACAAAGCGCGCAGCAAAGTGAAAATAGAAGGATAAAACGTGAAGTCATTGCGTGAAAGTTTATACTGTTCTGTGGGAATATGGGAGAGTGGAGAAGAGAGTGCGCTTTTCGCTAGATTTACTGTTTCTTTCTAAACCTCCATCGACTTTCGAAATTTCGGCCTTTTCATCTTCAGAGAAGCAAAATATCTACTGAAAAAGGCAAAAAGCTGCATCTCAATATGGATAAGCAAAGTTAGAAAAAAACGGAAAGATTCGCCATCACTCTCAGCATATTTCGCACACTAAGGCCAGTTTTTTAATGTTTCCTCATATTTTCCGCAATTTCGAAGCCTGCAAACTGCGTGTGTTCCAACAATGTTGCGTAATTTTGCCGAGTAATTATCTACATATCCCTAGAAATAGCAGTCAACTCTTTTAGATGAAGCACTTTTTTCTTACACTCCTTGTCCTTGTGTTGGGAGGACAACTCCACGCTGCTGCACAAAAGAAAATCCTTTATGGTGTAGCCTTCTATAATGTCGAAAATCTCTTCGACACCACACACGACCCTGGCAAGGATGACCACGAATTTCTTCCCACAGGTTCTTATCAGTGGAACGAACAGAAGTATCAAGCCAAACTCCACAATATGTCGCAAGTCATCAGTGAGTTGTGCACTGAGGTGGAAAACACCAAAAACCCTGCAGGTGCTGCTGTGGTGGGGCTGAGCGAGGTGGAAAACCGCCACGTTCTCGACGACTTGCTCCAACAACCCTCTTTGTCTAAACGAGGATACAAAGCTGTTCATTTTGAAGGTCCCGACCGTCGCGGCATCGACGTGGCTTTGCTCTACAACCCTAAAGCTTTCCACTTAGAATCAGCTATGCTCGTGCCTTTCGTTTATCGCGATTCGCTGCAACCGGATGTTGATTTGGGATTCTACTGGGACGCTGACGGAAAGATTCAACCCCATTCCAATAAAAATGGGGAACTCATCGGCGACACCACCTACATCACTCGCGGTTTTCTCACCGTTGGCGGACGCTTGGGAGATGAAAAATTCTTCTTCATCGTCAATCACTGGCCTTCTCGAGGTGCACAAAGTCCTGTGCGTGAACGTGCAGGCTACCAAGTGCGCAAGTTGAAAGAAGCACTTCTCCAACAACATCCTGGTGCGCGCATTGTGATTATGGGTGACCTCAATGACGACCCCAACAATGCCTCTGTGGATGCTCCCGAGGCGCTCGGTGCTAAACATCAAGCAGCTGACGTCACTTCACCTGACGATTTATACAACCCTTGGTGGGATATGCTCTACAATAAAGGCATCGGCACGCTCTACTACCGAGGTAAGTGGAATCTCTTCGACCAAATCATTTTCTCTGCTGGATTCCTCGACAAGTCGCAACCCACTCGTTTGCACTTGCTCACCAACGCGGTCTTCTCTCGCGACTATCTCCTCCAAGCTGAAGGAAAATACAAGGGCGCACCCAAGCGCACCACAGCCGGAGGCACCTGGCTCAATGGCTACTCCGACCACCTTCCCACGCAGATTTTCTTGGTGAAAAATGCGAAGTAAAACTCTTTCCTGTGGAGCAAAGACGCTTTGATTTCCACACCCCTAGACACAGATAAACAGAAAAGGGGCATTCCCCCTCCAACTTCCAACGACTCATTAGCTCTATGGCACAGAAACCCTCTATACCCAAAGGTACGCGCGATTTCGGATTCGTCGAAATGGCACGACGCAACTACATCTTCGACACCATCCGCAGTGTTTACCGTCTTTATGGTTTTTCACAAATCGAAACCCCTGCGATGGAAAACCTCTCCACCCTCATGGGGAAATATGGGGAAGAAGGCGACAAATTGCTCTTCAAAATTCTCAATAGCGGAGACTTCACACGCTCTGTTTCCACTGAACAATATGAAGCGGACTCCGCAGCTGCCCTTGCCGCTAAGTTTGCGAGAAAGGATTGCGCTATGACCTCACTGTGCCTTTTGCACGCTATGTGGTGCAACACCGCGAAGAACTCCAACTTCCCTTCAAGCGTTTCCAAATCCAGCCCGTTTGGCGCGCCGACCGTCCTCAAAAAGGACGCTATCGCGAATTCTATCAATGCGATGCTGACGTGGTGGGTAGCGATTCTCTTCTCAACGAGGTGGAATTGATGCAAATCATTGACGAAGTGTTCACACGCTTTGGCATCCGCGTTGCTATTAAAATCAACAACCGCAAACTCCTCACCGGTATTGCAGAAGTGCTCGGAGCTGCCGACAAAATCGTGGACATCACCGTGGCTATCGACAAACTGGACAAGATTGGTCTCGACAAGGTTAACGAAGAACTGCTGGCTGCCGGTCTGTCTGCTCAACAAGTGGAAACGCTGCAACCCATCATCTCTCTCTCTGGAACGAATGCCGACAAAATCTCTACTATGCGACAAGTGTTGGCTGCAAGTGAAGTGGGATTGAAAGGTTGCGATGAACTCGAATTCGTGCTCAATGCGCTTGGAGATTCGCTGAAAAACGTGCTAGAACTCGACCTCACACTTGCACGCGGTTTGAACTACTACACGGGCTGCATCTTCGAGGTAAAAGCGCTCGATGTCGAAATTGGTTCCATCACAGGTGGTGGACGCTACGACAATCTCACCGGCATCTTCGGACTTCCGGGACTCTCTGGCGTGGGTATCTCCTTTGGTGCTGATCGCATCTACGACGTGCTCAACCAACTCGAACTCTACCCTGCCACTACGGCCGCAAGCGTGGGACCTCCTCTTCATCAATTTTGGTGAAGTAGAAGCAGCGCATTGCTTGAAGTTGGCACGTGCCACTCGTGAAGCTGGCATTGCCACCGAGGTATTCCCCGATGCAGCGAAGATGAAGAAGCAAATGAACTATGCCAACGCGCGCCAAATCCCATTTGTGGCACTTGTGGGAGAAAGCGAAATGGAGCAAAATCTCATCGCACTCAAAAATATGACTACAGGCGAACAGCAACAAGTGTCGCTCGAACAACTCATTCAGCTCATTCAAGCTCAATAAATTCAAACCTAATCTTTGTCGCTGCAAGGGGACACATTTCTCTTGCAGCGACAATTGGCACAAGACATTATGATAACCGCCGAACAACTCAAAGCACTCCAAGACCGTGTGGAACAACTCCACCGTTACCTCGATATTGAAGCCAAGATGATGCAACATTCTGAAGAGCAAATTCGCACCCAAGACCCTGCGTTTTGGGACGACCGCGCTCGTGCGGAAGAGCAAATGAAACTCGTGAAAGGATTGGAGAAATGGATCAATGGCTACAAAGAAGCGAAGTCTATGACCGACGAAGTGCAACTGGCTTTCGAATTCTACAAAGACGAGATGGTGACTGAGGAGGAAGTGGATGAAGCACACGCACGCGCACTGGCGGCTATCGAAGATTTGGAACTCAAATATGCTTCGCCAAGAGGAAGATGCTATGTCTTGTGTGGTCAAAATCAATTCTGGTGCAGGCGGCACAGAAGCGCAAGACTGGGCTTCGATGCTTATGCGTATGTATCTGCGCTATGCTGAAGCCAGTGGATACAAAACCACCATTGCTAACTTGCAAGACGGTGATGAAGCCGGCATCAAAACCGTTACTTTCGAGGTGGAAGGCGATATGGCTTATGGTTTTCTCAAGAGTGAAAATGGCGTGCACCGCTTGGTACGTGTGAGTCCATATAATGCGCAAGGTAAGCGCATGACTTCCTTCGCTTCGGTCTTTGTCACCCCCTTGGTGGACGACACAATTGAAGTTTTTGTCGATCCTTCTAAAATCAGTTGGGATCTCTTCCGCTCTGGTGGTGCTGGTGGTCAGAACGTCAACAAGGTGGAGACGGGTGTGCGTCTGCGCTATCAGTATGTGGATCCCGACACCGGTGAAGAAGAAGAAATCCTCATTGAAAACACGGAGAGCCGTAAACAGTTGGAAAACCGCGAAAATGCCATGCGCTTGCTCCGCTCTCAACTCTATGACCGCGAATTGCAAAAGCGAAAGGCGGCTCAGGCGAAAATCGAAGCCGGCAAGAAGAAAATCGAATGGGGTTCTCAAATTCGTTCCTACGTGTTTGACGATCGCCGCGTCAAAGACCACCGCACCAACTATCAAACTTCTGACGTGAACGGAGTGATGGATGGTAAAATCGATGGTTTCATCAAGGCCTACTTGATGGAATTTGCCGAAAATCCCGAATAAAGAGATTGCAATTCATTGGGGGGGCGTATCCATATTGGCTTACTCAAATGATTTCCTCGCGCGCGTACGCGCACGCACACATACAGGGATTTTAGTGTTTTTGCTGTCACAAGTGTCACGTGTGACACTTGTGACAGCATTTATTTCCCTAAATTTCAGCATTTAACGAGGATTGAACAACGCCAATTTGTACCCCATTTCGTGTAAACTAGTTTTGCTCTCCAAAACGACGTGTTGTTTTTCACAAAACGACGTGTTGTTTCTACTCACCTATTGCAAGTGATGAATTGGAAACTTTTATTCCTCATAAAATCAAGAGATTAGACCAAGAAGTGTGACACTTGTGACAGCAAAAAACACAAACTCCTTGTACCGCGTATGCGTGTGCGCGTACGCGCGCGGGGAAATAGTCTTTGGGAGTTCGTATGCTTTTCTTGTTCTCCTCCAGAAAATAGTTCTAACTTATGGCTCTCGAAATTGAACGTAAATTTTTAGTTGTGGGCGACTATCAACCGGTCGCCACCGAGCAGGTGCGCATCACGCAGGGGTATCTCTCGGTAGACACGGGACGCACTGTCCGCATCCGCCGTTGGGGCAACAAGGGGTTCCTCACCATCAAAGGAGCTTCAAGCGACAATGGACTTTCGCGTCTGGAGTGGGAAAAAGAAATATCTCTCGAAGAAGTGCTATTGCTCCTCCCTTTGTGTTTGCCTGGCGTCATCGACAAAACGCGCTGGCTCGTACCGTGTGGTGATTTCACCTTCGAAGTCGATGAGTTTCACGGTGACAATGCTGGTTTGGTGGTCGCCGAAATAGAACTTCCCTCTCCGGACACCTCTTTCCACCAACCCGAATGGCTCGGACAAGAAGTGACAGGCGACAGACGCTATTATAACAGCCAACTCACTCAACATCCCTTCTGCACGTGGGATAAACATTAGACCTTAATCCCCAATCGGTCATTAAACTTTTATTGCGCAACTCATAATAGTACTACTCGCTATTCTTTCCAGAAACGGCTGGTGATGTCTTCGCTTTGCCCATTTGTTTCATAGCGATAGAGTCGCTGATTGGTGGAACGACTGTTGAGTGGACCACACTCGGCGCGCCAAGACCCCACTTTGACGTAGGTGGGTGGAATGTGTTCGGAGAAAAAAGTGGGAAGTTGGTCGCGACCACTATACCAACCCGTGTGGAGATGAGGAAATTCTTCGCGAATTGTGGCCAAAAGCGTCAATACACTGCGCGGATCGTTGTCCCCTCCCATAAGCGAAAGGCACGTGATGGAGTTGCCATAGTGGGAAGCTAAGGCACGGAGACGCTCCAAGGTGAGTTCTTCGCCATTGTCTCCCCACAAATAGGTGCTGTGGCAGCCCGGACAGGCACAAGGACAGCGCGAGAGGTTGATGGCGAGTGTGACTTCGTCGGGAAATTCTTGGAACACGATGTCGTGATTGACGTATTTGAGCATAGAGGGGAATACCTAAATAGGTGAGAAAAATAAGCCACGCTTGAGAAGAGCGCGGCTTATTTTTGTTGTGAATGACCAATTGGCGATTACTTCTTAGACATCACCGCATAATATCTGCGTTCGGCTTCGCGCTGGCGGTCGATGGAGAAGTTGGACACACGTTTGAGATAACCAATGATGCGCGTGAGATAGTCTACGTCTTGACTCTCGCAGTGCGGGCATTTGGTGAGATATCGCTTGTCGATGTGTCCGCAGTGGTTGCACAGCGTGTTGGGGATGTTGAAGGTGAAATAGTTGCAACCCTCTTGTGCAGCTACGCGGAGGAGATGACGATATTGTGCTTGCGACAGATGCTCCTCGAGGTTGCAGTGGAGCGCGCTTCCGCCTGTGAGATGGTCGATGTAGCGACGACCGTGGAGACGGAATTTCTCGATGGGGTCGATGTTTTTGTTTTCCACCACATAGAAATAGCTGTTGTAGCAATCGCGAGGCACATAGTAGCCATCGGCTTTGTCCCAACGTGCGTGTTTCACTCCCACGTTTTCAGCAGGAATCATTTCGCAGTTGAAGAGGAGGTCTTTAGAGCGATATTTCTTGTTGTAGTGTTCGATGAGCGAGAGGATGCGTTCCACAAAGTTAGCATACTCCTCGTTGTCGCTGATGGTGATGCCCAAACTTTCTGCAGCTTCCACAATGCCGTTTACACCGATGGTGAGATATTGGCGCTTGATGTTGATGTAGCCAGCATCGAAGAGGGGGAGAAGTCCGCGCTCACGCATCCAGTCGAGGTTGGCATTGTAGGCCATTTGCGCCTTGTGCATGAGGTCGATGATGCTGTCGAGATATTCCACGTAGTCGCGACCTTCGCGCGTGGCTTGTTGCACGCAGCGGTTGATGTTGACGGTGAGCACTGACTTAGAACCTGTGCTCACACCACCTGCACCGAGGGAGTAAGAGAAGCCGTTGTCTTGAATCTCATTGCGCAAACGGCAGCAACTAGCGAGAGAGTCGGCATTGTCGCTCATGTAGGTGAAGAAGGAGTGGCCTTTGGCATACATTTCTGCGGCGAAATCGCCATATTCTTTGTCGATGACGTCGCCATCTTTGCAGAGCAAAGCCATTGTTTCGACGGGGAAGGTTAAGACGGTCTTGGTGCGTTCGGCATTAAACCAATTCATAAAGCGTTTTTGCAACCAAGAGAGGGGTTCCCAGTGGGGACGAGAGCCGTCGGGGAAGATGAATTCTCCGAAGAGGGATTCGAAATAAGGACGGTCGTAGTAGGAGATATTCCAGAATACAGATTGGAAATTACGCGCTCCTGTGGGTTGGTTGATGGAGTAGACGATTTGTTCAAAACAGTCGGTGATGACCTTGTCGAGGGTGCGCTGACGTTTGGAAAGGTCCACCACATCGTCTGCATGGAGGTAATAGTCTTCACCATATTCCTTCTCCAAGAAGTGACTCATATACATCAAGAATTCCACTGTGGCGCAAGCACCGCTAAGCATAGAGCTGACGATGAACACCATGTTGATGAAACCGCCGCAGAAGGACTTCAGATTGGTGGGCGCTGAGGAGTTGCCCCCGATGGCCTTTGTGCCGTTGAGCAACCAGGGATACATGGTGATGGAAGCGCAATAGTTTGCCAACGAAGTTTCATCGTTTTTGTAGATGAAGTGATTGTTGAGCAAGTCGAGATAACGCTCCGCAGCTTCTTTGCCGTACATCTCTTTGAGACGGTCGCAGAGCAAACGGCGATTCAAACGAATGAAATCGCCTTTGGGAAGTTCACCAATGAGCGTAGCCAAGTTTTTATTTTCCACATTGGCATTAGAGTCGAACTTAGAGCCTGTGGCTGCATTCGCTGCGTTGCAGTAATCCACCAAAAAACGGAGCTTTTGCAAAGTTTGGCGGTCTTCGGTGTGCTGGTTGCGATAGACAATGAAGGCTTTGGCAGTGGCAAAGAGTCCTTCGGCCATCAATGCCATTTCCACTTGGTTTTGGATTTCCTCAACGCTCATGTCTTCTGTGAAGAGGAGTCTGTTGAGCAGTGCGTCCATTTGTGTGGCGCTGAGAGTAGTGGATGTGGCTTTTGCCGCTTTGATGATGGCATTTTTGATTTTATCGAGCGAGAAAGTTTCAGACTTTCCGTTGCGCTTCTTAATGAGTTGGGGGAGAGATTGCATTGTGATGTGGAAATGAGTTAAATGTGTTGGTATATATCAGCTGTATATTGTTCGTTTGTTGTGACTCCAGACCATTATGGGATTTTATAGAGGAGTTGCGTAGAGCTATGTAGGGTCGTTTCCGTAGCTTCCAACTGTCTGCGTTGGAAAATATCTGTTGTTAGAATCTTGTTGTGGTGTGGAGTTGCGCTGTTTTCTGAGAAAATCAAGTTTTTGTGCGAGAAAAAGGCGCAATGATGAGCAGAGAAAGCCAGTTGATGAGAAAGAAAAGGGGAAATCTGCTCGGGGTGTGAAATCACGTGGCAAAATTAGTGCGATTTTTCTGAATTACCAACTAATTTCTCAACTATTTTCTCACTATTTTTGGAAGTGCCTAATAATCAATTATTTTCAAAAATGGAAAACTTTTACGATTTACATTTTCTATCGAGCATTGAAAATCAAGAAGTTACAAAATAATTAGGAAAACTTTTGATACTGAAGGTTGTTCTTTTTGTCTGAAATGAGAGAACTTTAGCGCGCGCGATGTATTGCGAGGTTTTCTTGCGAATGGATTGGGGAAACACCCCAAAAGGGCGTGTAGAATGGGGCGGAAAGTGCCCGAAAATGCGCCGAAATGTCGCAAGAAATTGCGTCTTCTCTCAAAGATAAGTCTGCGATTTTTCTTGTTTGCGGAAAAATAGCAACGCGTTGGAATTTGAAATAAGAAAACCGTCGAAAAAGCATCGATAAGTAGATGGCGAGCGAAGAATGTTCTATGAGCGTGTGACGCGTTATTACAAAAAACTTCAACCCAACAACGATGAGGTTGCTGGGTTGAAGAATTTAAGCCAATGGAAAAAACGCGATGCGCTTTCCTCTGATTGAAGCTTGTCGTCTTATTTCAAAACTTCGAGTTCTTTGCCCACTTTGATGAAGGCTTCGATGCAGCGATCGAGATGTTCACGAGTGTGACCTGCTGAGATTTGCACACGGATGCGCGCTTCGCCTTTGGGAACCACGGGATAGTAGAAACCGGTGACATAGATGCCTTCTTCTTGCAAACGAGCAGCGTAGTCTTGAGAGAGTTTTGCGTCGTAGAGCATTACTGCGCAGATGGCACTTTGCGTGGGTTTGATGTCGAAACCTGCAGCGAGCATTTTGGTGCGGAAGTATTCCACATTTTCCACAAGACGGTCGTGGATTTCATTGCTCTCATCGAGAATCTTAAACATTTCGATGCCAGCACCTACTACTGAAGGGGGAATGGAGTTGGAGAAAAGATAAGGACGGCTGCGTTGGCGGAGCATATCAATAATTTCCTGACGAGCAGTGGTGAATCCACCCACTGCACCTCCGAAGCTTTGCCGAGAGTGCCGGTGTAGATGTCTACGCGACCATAGGTGTTGAAAAACTCTGATACACCGCGACCGGTGGCTCCAACTACGCCTGCAGAGTGACTTTCGTCTACCATGACAAGTGCGTTATACTTTTCGGCGAGGTCGCAAATTTTGTCTACTGGTGCCACATTACCATCCATAGAGAACACACCGTCAGTGACAATGACGCGGAAGCGTTGTTCTTGCGCAGCTTGGAGTTGGCGCTCGAGGTCTTCCATGTCGGCATTAGCGTAGCGATAGCGCTTAGCCTTGCACAGGCGCACACCATCGATGATGGAAGCGTGGTTGAGTGCGTCGGAGATAATGGCATCTTCTGCAGTGAGCAGGGGTTCGAACACACCACCGTTGGCATCGAAACAAGCGGCATAAAGGATGGCATCATCAGTTTTGAAGAAGCGAGAAACGGCAGCTTCTAGTTCTTTGTGCATATCTTGCGTGCCGCAGATGAAGCGCACGGACGACATACCGTATCCACGAGCATCCATAGCATCTTTTGCCGCTTGGATGAGGCGAGGATGATTGGAAAGTCCGAGATAGTTGTTGGCGCAGAAATTGAGCACTGTCTTGCCGCCTACATTGATTTCTGCCTGTTGTGGACCTTCGATGAGGCGTTCGTTCTTGTAGAGACCAGCTTCGCGAATAGCAGCTAGCTCAGATTGGAGGTGTTGCTGAAATTTACCGTACATAGTTTGAGATTGGGCGGAACACTCCGTCGCATGGGTTATTGAATGATGCAACAAAGGTAATGAAAATCTCTAGATATTCCTCTCTCTTCTTGAGAAATATTGGATTAATGATAAACTTTCAAAATTGAAGTACGGCACTTTCAAAATCGAAGAACAAAAAGACGAGCTACTTTTTGAGAAGAATATATGCAAATACGTTGTGATATACCAAAGAAAATGTTATATTTGCAGTCATAATATCATAAAAACAACCAATGAATACATTCAGAAAATTATTGTTACTCTGTTGGGCTTTGCTAGTGCCCCTAATGAGTATGGCTACATCTTCGATGCCGAAGATGAGCACAGACAAAGAGGTGCATTGGTATCTCTTGAAGTTTACGAATAGCGGAATGGTGGTGGAAGCCGCCAAACCCAATGCCGGTGCGCGACAAGCTGCAATGACAGGTATTGATGCACAGTTGTGGAAAGTGGAAGGTTCTGCTGCCGCAGGTTACACGATTACCAACAAGCTGGGTTTGCAACTCTATGTCACCAACACCCAAGAAATGGGTATGGTTGAGGCTGCGAAGCAACCGACCAAGAACAATAAATTCGTGATTGCTCCTTGCAAACAGCGAATTTCACTTCATCGTTTGAAATTCATCCTAAAGCCAACGAACAAGTAGGTTTTAACCAATGGCAAGGAGCTGGTGCTGGACACGCCATAGGTCTTTGGGGATCTAGCAAAGACCAAGAAGGCAACAATGCTTTTAGCTTTGAAACTACTGCTGCCTTGGACGCATATAAGAGTCTCCCTCCTTTGGTGCCTTATCCCCAAAACATCAAAATCGAACAAGGGAAGCATCTTGATTTGCGCACCTTGAAAGTCATCACCTCACCCGTTGATAGTTTGAAGGGCATGGTGTATGAGTTCTCAGAAGAAGTTAAAACTCGTTTAGGAATCACCCTCTCCTTGCAATCTTCACCTGCTGCGGCAGCTGATGGTATGGTGGCTTTGATCACCGATAAGAGCATCGTGGGCACAGAGGCCTATGCTTTGACGGTGACCGAGAAAAACATTGTAATCAAAGCTTCTCATCGTGCTGGCTTCTTCTATGCTTTGCAAACCTTGCGTCAGTTGATGACGAAGGCTTTCTATGCCAAGACGGCTGCGCAAAGAGAGTGGAACATCCCTGTACTTGACATCAAAGACAAACCGCTGTTGTCTTATCGTGGATATATGCTCGACATTGCTCGTCACTTCTTCGACAAGAACGAGGTGAAGCGCATTCTCGACATCATGTCGTTCTACAAGATGAACCGTTTGCACTGGCACTTGACCGACGACCAAGGTTGGCGCATCGAGATTCCCGAATACCCCAAACTTACCCAAGTGGGAAGCCGTCGCAAAGGCTCGTTTGTGAGCGATGGCATTGAAAATGGGTTCTTTGACGACACGGAATATGGTCGCGGAATGTATTACACCCTCGACGACTTGCGCGAGATTGTGGCTTATGCTGCCGAAAGAAACATCGAAATCATCCCCGAAATCGATATGCCAGGTCACATGGTGGCTGCACTTGCTGCTTATCCAGAGTTGAGTTGCTTCCCCGATCGCACCTATAAGGTTCGTGTCACGGCTGGTATTTCCAAAGATGTGTTGAACATCGGCGACGATAAAGTCATCGATTTCCTCAAAACGGTGCTCGACAATGTGGCCAAAGTGTTCCCCGGACGCTACATCCACCTCGGTGGTGACGAATGCCCCACCGACCGCTGGAAGGAGAATGCCCTTTGCCAACAACGCATCAAGGACAACAACCTCAATGGCGTGAACGAATTGCAGCCTTGGTTGGTGCACGAACTCGCGGTTTATCTCAAGAAGAAGTACAACAAAGACATTGTGGCTTGGGATGAACTCATCGAGACCAAGACCGACAACTATTGGAATCGTCACAAGGGCGAAGTTTCCCCGCTCATCATGGCTTGGAACCTCGGTAAAGATGGCTCAGGTCGTTGGACAAACTGGACGGACATTTTAGCGGCTTCCAAAGGTTTCCACACAGTGATTGTGCCTTACAACGTGCTCTACCTCGACTGGATGCAAGTCACAGCTGACCAAGCGGATGTCAATGAAGGCTACCGCGGAGGTTGGGGCGATGGCAGCGTGAACAGCGTTGAGAAATCTACAACTTCGATCCGCTGGAACGTCTACGCTCTGCTGGTAAGACGGAATATGGTTTGGGTGTGCAAGGCAATATGTGGACGGAAACGACCAACAACAATGCAGAATTGGAATACCAACTCTTGCCCCGTTTGTTGGCTATCTCAGAAATCGGTTGGTTGCCAAATAACCAAAAGGATTGGTTGAGCTTCTTCTATCGTCTGCAAAATCACGGTAGAGTATTTGAAGATCGCAATTTGACCTACGCAAAGCATTTCTTCTTGAAAGAAGAGAAGGCTCCCCTCCAAGAAAAGATTGACGAAGCTGAAAAGTTGTTGGCAGAGACACACGCTGACGAAGTGGGCTATGTGTCAAAAGCCACTTTCGATGCTTTGAACACGGCTGTGACCACTGCCAAAGCAGCTGCGGCATCTGACGAAGCACAACAACTGGAGGCCATGACACAAGCGCTTGCCACATTCAAGGCTGCCCCCATCACACAGCCCGTTGCTGGCAAGGTGTATCGCTTGATTTCTGCGTCTACCTATTACAAAGAGAAGTTTGCTGGTGCAACACTCTATGCCGATGGTACAAATGCACTGAGAGTGCACTACACCGATCAGCAAATGCCAGAAGAACTCTTCACTTTTGTGGCTGCAAAAGAGGGATGGGACCTTGAAATCGCTCCACAACAATCGACAAATCCAAATGGGGGCTTATGATCAACCATTGCGATTTGTAACGCTAAATGCCGCTCCCATCCGCATTGACCGCGCTTCTGTGCCTGCGCAGCAATATGACTACGTGCCTGGTGCTGTGGTGCTGTCTAAGGTGCAAGGATACAACGCAACTGCAACTGGTAAGGTGCAAAGATTTTTCATCAAGTCGTTTGGTGGTGACCGTAACAGTGATGTACCTGCCGAAAACAAGGTCGTTGCTTTCGACAATCCCACCTTGTGTCATGCCGGAACATGGCGCATTGTTGAGGCTGACTTCCAGAAGATGCTCGCTGCCTTGTTGCAACGCTGTGACCATCTCATCGAAGATGTGGTGCCCAACGAAGAAGGCCAATTCACGCAAACGGCTATTGCACAATTGCAAAAAGACTTAGCTCCTGCTCGTACATTGGTGGCTCAACAAGCTGCAGTTTCTCAACAGGTGTATGAAACTTATGTAAAAGTGTATGAGAAGTTTTTGGCAGCTCCTAAGACTACGGCATTGGATGCACTGACTTCCGACCACTATTATGTGATTCGCAGCGCAAATCCTCGTACACCAGGCTTTGTGGCCAGTTTGAAAAACGGAGTAGTTGTGCCCGAAGAAGTGGCAAGTGCTGCGGTGACGCAGGAGATGCCCTCCGTTCTGTGGAAGGTTGTGCGTCAAGATGATGGAAGTTTCGTGCTGATCAACAAGACAGAGCAACAATATGCCGTGGTGCACAAGTCGTCTTATAGCGAGAGCGTTGTAGCCAACAAAGCTCCCTTTAAGTGGCAACTAAAATATCGCAAACAAGGCGACGTTACAGGTTTTTGGATTATGGCAGGAACATCCAACTATGGTTGGTATATGCCTGAGAATGCGACTTTGCACATCACCTTGCGTGTTCCCAATCAATGGAATAATTTCTGGAAACTAGAACGTACTCCTATCCCAACAGGTTTGGAACGTTTACCAGTTTTTGAAAACACTTCTGGTGTGACCTACGATCTTTCTGGTCGTGTGGTGAGCACTCCCCAACATGGCGTTGTGATTGACGCCGCAGGACACAAGCAAGTGCGATAAACCAATGCATCAAGGCTATTTCCCTTGAATGATAACAAAGAAATCCCGCCATTCACCGTGTGTGAGTGGCGGGATTTTTGTGCGTGAAATACACTCAAAAGAGAGTGTACTTCGTGAGGGTTAGAACCTATAGGTAGCCGTGAGGTTGATGTTGCTAGGTGCACCAGGGAAAGAGCGGAAGCGATCCAGACCACCGATGTAATAGTGTTTGTCGAGCACGTTGTTCCAGTTGAGTTGCAACTGCATATCTCTCACTTTGTAGTAGAGCGCAAGGTTGAGCAAAGTGTAGCCAGGGTAAGCGACGGGTAGTGCTCTTCTGCCCACTTGTCCCTCACGACGGCTTACGCCATTGACGCCAAGTCCAAAACCTAAGTCGCGGAACGCACCAGAGGGGATGATGAATTTCGTCCAGAGGTTGGCAGCGTGGCGAGGTGTACCAGGACGTTGGACGTTGAGGTCTTTAGTGCCGGGAGCCGCCTTGGTGATTTCAGCAACGTTGTAGGTGTAGCTTGCCATAATGCTCCAGTAAGGAAGAATGCGACCTGAAACGTCGAATTCCGCACCGCGAGACACTTCTTCACCAATGGCCACCATCAATCTAGGTCTTGCAGGGTCGCCTGCATTGTAAAGACTATTGTTTTTGCGGATTCTGAAGAGTGAAGTAGTCACGCTCAGACGCTTGTTGAGATATTCACCTTTAGCACCTACTTCCCACAGTTCGCTCTTCATTGGGTCAAACGGACCACCAATTTCGGGATCACTTTGACGAGCAACAGATTGAGGTTCGAAACCGCGAATCCAAGAAGCATAAACGTTGGTAGAAGGAGTGAGTGCGTAGACCAAACCTACACGAGGAATGAAGGCACTTTGTGTGGTCTTCTTTTCAACACCCTTGTTTCTTGTGACATCAGTGAACCATTCCACACGTGCGCTCAGCAGTGCTTGCAAGCGTCCCCACTGGAGTTGTTCTTGCAAATAAACACCATTAGAGTAGGTGCGTATAGCATCGCCTTGACCATTGGGGTTTCCAGCACCACTTGTGTAGATATACTTAGTTACATCTTGGATGCGATTACCCATAGTTGAGTTCAAATCGAAGCTAGGCACGTTGGTGCGTGGGTTGCCGTTTTTGTCTAGAATGAACTTCTCGAGATATTTAGCATCTTTGGCAAGTTTGTCTTTGTCGAAATCGCCTGTTGTGCCGTCCTTTAGTAGGTATCCACCAGCCGAAAGGGAACTAAGACCAGGAGCAATAGCGGTGTTGAAGTAATCGTATCCCAAGAGGAGTTTGTGCTTCGCAGCGCCTGTGGCAACATCCCAAGTGAGGTAGTTGTTGAAGTTGTTGGCGGTGATGTGGCGATAGCGTTTGTCAAATCTCATTTCCACCTTTGTAGGATCTTCTGTGCCATTAGCCATCAGTTGATAACGGTGTTGTGTAGTGTGTTCTTCGCCTCTATCCACATAACTAGAGTAGAGATAGGTGCTGTTGAAGAGCAAACCTTTTGCCAACTGGTGAGAGAGCGCAAACGAGAGGTTGAAGGTATTTTCGCTCAGATAGTCGCTAGCCGCCCCTAGAGAGGAGTAGTAAGGCACAGCAAAGATGTCACCTTTGGCAGGTAGGGAAAGTCCTCTGTCGGGATTACCCATATTGTTGTTGTAAGTGATGTCGGCGTTGAGCTGCGTGCGATCGGAGAAGATGTAGGTGAATGAGGGAGCTACAATGAAGGTGGTGACTCCCTTGAAGGTCGCGGAATCCGTCGGTGTTCTCATAACCGAGGTTCAAGCGATAGAGAATGTTTTTCTTCTCGTTGAGAGGGCCAGTGAAATCAGCATATACATTGGAGGTGTTGAAACTTCCTGCAGTGAGCGTCACAGAACGGCGTGCGACGTCAAGAGGTTTCTTCGTCACCCGGTTCACTACACCACCAGGTACAGCATTTCCAAAGAGAGCAGAAGCTGGACCTTTGATAACTTCCACGCGCTCGATGTTGGCGAGTGATGATTGACGCCACAATGGAGTGAGTCCGCGCATACCGTTGAGGAGATTACCCGAGTTGAGGTTACCCAATGAACGGAAACCACGGATGCTGAAGTCGTTGTAGGCGGAGTATTGACTGATACCGCTGATATTTTTCACCACATCGTTTACGGTGATAGCACCTTGGTCGAGCACAAGTTCTTTGGTCACATAACCAATGGACTGTGGCACGTCTTTGAGGGCGGTTGCCGTTTTGGTGCCGACAAACGAAACGGAGTTTTTATACGACTGCTCGCGACGACCCATCACATCGACTGTGGGGAGAGCATCAGAGCGTTCTTGCAAGGCAAAATTGACACCTGTATAACTCTTGTTGCTGAGTTGAAGTGTGCGTTGTTGAGTAGCATATCCGATGGCGTGAACGAGGATAGTTGTTTCTCCACTTGGGAGTTCACTGAGGGTGAAATAACCATTACCTTTGGTGCGAACGGCACGCTTCTGTCCTTTCACCGTGATGATAGCTTCGTTGATGGGGTTGCCGTTGTTGTCGGTGATTTGTCCACTGATTTCAGCAAAAGCCCCTTGTTTTTGTTCGTTGCCACTGGTGGCACGTGTCACGAGAGAGTCATTTGCCACCGTGTTGGTTTTATTGATAGACGCATTGCCACTCAGTTTGCTGTCGCTCTTTGCATTGCTGGCAAACGAAGCGGCAGGAATGGTCATAGCTGCAGCAAGCATTGCAACAGGAATGATAGAGGGAGTCATAAAATTAGGAAGTATAAAGTTGAATTGCTCGGGAAAAAAGCGGAGTTCTGCTTGTGCTGTCCCCCGTAGTTTGTTCTGGATTGCTTCTTTTGGGCAAATCCCTACGCTTTTCAGCCCGATGAATAAGAGTGCTAGGAGGATCAGCGACTGCGAAATTACTGATTTCACTCGTCCGCGAGGTAAAGAATTGCACATTATCTTATGAAACGTGTAGAAAAATACCTAGATTTAGTGACAAGAAAAATCGGTTCTGCTATGCATATTTATCAAAATCTCTGATAAATCGGTATAAAACCGCTGAATTCGGTCTGAGAGATAATGAAAATCATTAGAAACAGCGCATCATAGTTTCGAGATTGACTTCTATTTCTTAGTTGACGCTAAACAAAACAGGATTGGTAAGTCTATTTTTTCGAACGATTACTCCTAGGGCTGAAGTAGGTTTGCTCTTCCGAAAAGCCCCACCATTCATACTATTATGCGAGTGGTGGGGCTTATATACGAGGAATGTACTGAAGCAAGCAATCAGAAGCGGTAGTTTATGGTGAGGTTGATGTTGCGGGGAGCTCCTGGGAACGAACGCAAGCGATCATAGCCTGATATATAGTATTGCTTATTGAGCGCATTGTTGAGATTCACTTGAATCTGCACTTCTTGCACTTTATAATACAGTGCGAGATTTAGCAGCGCATAACCAGGATAGGACACGACATTCTCACGACGTCCCACTTGTCCTTTGCGCTCGCTCACACCATTCAGACCAACGCCAATGCCAAGATTGCGCAGCATACCTGCAGGAACGATGAATTTTGTCCAGAGGTTAGCAGAGTGGCGCGGAGTGCCTGGACGTTGCAAGTTGAGATCCTTTGTTCCTTCTGGAGCTTTTTGAAATCTCTGCAACATTGAAGGCATAGTTCGCCATAATGCTCCAATATGGGAGAATGCGCCCAGAAACATCAAATTCGACACCACGAGAAAGTTCTTCCCCAATAGGCACCATGAGGTCGGGTTGTCCTGATACCCCAGCATTGTAGAGTGTATTTTTCTGACGGAGACTGAAGAGAGCCGTAGTGACGCTGAGACGTTTGTTGAGATATTCGCCTTTCGCCCCAATCTCCCAAAGTTCGCTTTCTACAGGATCGAATGGTCCTCCTGAGCCAGGATTGCTTTGCACGGCAACACTCTGAGGTTCAAAACCGCGAATCCAAGTAGCGTAAACATTTGTCGAAGGAACCACTGAATACACCAATCCCACGCGAGGGGTGAAGGCGTGTTGGTGAGTTTTAGACTCAGAGCCGTTCTTGTTTTGCGTCACGTCAGTAAACCATTCCATGCGTGCCCCCAAGAGCAGTTGAAGTTTGTGCCAAGTGAGCTGTTCTTGAAGATAAACACCATTGGTATATTGGTCGCTAGGTTTCACATCTTTAGATTCATAGATATATTTGGAGATATCTTGGTAGCGATTTCCTGCAGAAGAATTGAGGTCAAAGGCTGGAACATTCGTACGAGGGTTTTTGTTTTCGTCTAACAGATAATCTAAACTTTTCTTCACGTTGAAAGTTTTAGCTGTTCCTCCATTTTTAAGCAAATATCCTCCAGCTTCGATGTAGCTAGAACCGGGTGCAAGTTGCGTATTGAAATGATCATATCCCACAAGGAGTTTGTGCTTCATTGCCCCTGTCGTCACATCCCATGTGAGATAATTGTTGAAATTGTTGTTGCGGAAGTGGCGTTGTCGTTGTGTCACACGCATCAGTACAAGCGAAGGATTGTCCTTCCCATCAGCCTTCTTCACAAAAGCATTGTCTTGAGAGTGCTCCAACAAGTCTTCATCATAAGAGGAGAAAAGGTAAGTGCTATTGAAAAGAAGACCTGGTGCTAGTCGATGAGAAAGTGCAAACGAAAGATTGACACTGTTTTCTCTCAAATAGTCATTTGCAGCAGACTGAGTGGCAGATATAGGACGCGAAAACAAACTACCATCACCAAACACAGCCACACCTCTATCCAACTTACCTTGATGATTCACATAAGTCATATCAATGTTCAGTTGTGTTTGCTTTGACGCACGATAAGTGAAAGACGGTGCAACGATATAACTCGTAAGTCCTTGAAGATCGCGGAACCCATCGGTGTTTCATATCCGAGATTAAGGCGATAGAGCAGCGTCTTTTTGTCATTCAAGGGCCCCGTGAGGTCTGTGTAAGCACGTGTCGTGCCGAAGCTACCTGTGGTAAGCGTCGCAGAGTGTCTTGCCACATCGAGAGGTTTCTTCGTCACACGGTTGATAACCCCACCAGGAGCGGCATTACCAAACAAGGCCGAAGCAGGTCCTTTAATCACCTCCACACGTTCAATGTTTGCTAGTGACGATTGACGCCACAAACTCGTCTGGGTGCGCATACCATTAACAAGGTTACCCGAGTTGCGATTGCCCGTGGTGCGGAAACCACGTATCGAAAAATCATTGTAGAATGAATAAGGATTCACTCCACTCATATTCTTCACCACATCATTCACGGTGATGGCACCTTGGTCAAGTATCAACTCTTTGGTCACATAGTTGATAGACTGAGGCACGTCTTTCAGCGCGGTTGCTGTCTTGGTGCCTACAAACGAAACTGAGTTTTTATACGACTGCTCGCGACGCCCCATCACATCGACTGTGGGGAGCGCGTCAGAGCGTTCTTGCAACACGAAATCAACACCTTGGTAATTCTTGTTGGTTAATTTGAGGGTGCGCTGTTGAGTTGCATAACCGATGGCGTGAACGACGATAGTAGTTTCTCCATTGGGGAGTTCACTGAGAGTGTAACAACCATTGGCTTTCGTGCGGACGGCGCGTTTCTGCCCTTTCACCGTGATGGTTGCTTCGCTGATGGGGTTGCCGTTGTTGTCTGTGATTAGTCCACGGATTTCAGCGAAAGCCCCTTGTTTTTGTTCGTTGCCACTCGTGGCACGTGTCGCGAGGGTGTCGTTTGCAACTGTATTGCTCTTATTGATAGACGCATTGCCACTCAATTTGCTGTCGCTCTTTCCGTTGCTGGCAAACGAAGCGACAGGAATGGTCATAGCTGCGGCAATCATTGCAACAGAAATGATAGAGGGAGTCATAAAATTAGGAAGTTGTAGAGTTGTTCAGAGCGAAAAGCTAAGTTCTGTTGAGTGCCTTCCCCCATAGTTTGTTCTGTGTTGCTTTATATTGGCACACCCTTACGCTTTTAGTCTGATGAATAGGGGGGAGAAATAAGCGACTACGAAATTACATATTTCACTCATCTAGGATGCAAAGAATTGCACATTATCTGATGAAACGTGTAGAAAAATACTTAGATTTAGTGACAAGGAAAAGCGGTTCTGCAAGCTATATTTATCAGAATGTCTAATAAATTGGTGTAAAACCGCTGATGTCGGTCTGAGAGATAATGAAAATTATTAGAAATAACTTCCTGTCGTCATTCATTTTCCTTTCGGCATCTGATTACTAGTTAAGATTCAATCAGCAGTAAGCGGTTGTTTCTCCCCCACCCCTCGAATGCAGCGTTTGTTGCTCTTCGATTTTGAATGCACAGCCTATGAAGGAACCTGTATGGAACATAGAAAATAGATATATTGGATTGGCCGTAGCCGTGAAAGTAGAATTGGAAATTGGGAATGCGCAACGTGAATGCGTCCCTATACATATAGGGGTCGAAAAGTCCTCAAAGAGTGAAATCTAGGAAAAAGTGACAAGACATTTTTCTTTACTCTTATTTTGCATAGTGCAGATAACAAATTAAGGTTATATCAATTTTCTTCTTCTCGTACGCGTGTACGCGCGCGCCTTCCAACAGCGATGTTGTTTTTTTGCTGTCACAAGTGTCACAGAAGGGGGAAAATAAGACCTCGAAATAGAAGAAATAGTAGACAAGAAATGAAGGTTTTTCGAGGTGTTTTCAATAGAGTTGAGGTGGATTAGCGAGCGTATTTGTAAAAACACGCTTAAAACGACCAATAACAACCTGAAATACAACAAATTCCAATAAATGCTGTGACACTTGTGACAGCAAAAAAACAAAAACTCTTGTGATGCGCGCGTACGCGTGCGCGCGAGAGGGGTTGGTTATAGGTCTTTTCACACTTCGAAAAACTCTGTTTAGGATAGGTAGTTCATCGATAGTTTTTTCCGCATCTGAACACACTTGGAAAACAACACGTCACTTTCCACAAAACGACACGTCGTTTTCACTAAAACGATACGTCACTTTTCATAAAACGACACGTTGTTTTATGAGCAAAGACAGGTTGTTTAAAATTGATATCGCAACCATAGGCCACAATGGAGAGAAAAAGCAGAAGAGGATGATGGCTCCGTGGAGGAAGAAAGCGGAGATGTTTCGGGCAAAGAGTGCGCAGAAGTGGCAATGCGCCAATGATGAGTGAGGGGCCAATCGGGTGGAGATTGACCAAGCGCGAGAGGGAGTCCACGACACTACGGCAACGCCGGAACAACCGGTGCCGTAAAAACTGGGGAAGGCTCCGGCACCCGGCAATTGAGGTTGGTAGGCATAAAGACGCGAGGAGAAACTGTCGCTAGAAAACAGGCTGACAAAACCTGAAGCGTGCCACGCTGTTTGGGGAGCATAGCGCAGCCGCAAAGAAAGCATCGCTCCATAGTGCAACGCGCTATGCAATTGTTGATGACTGGCGGTAACATCGGCAGCAGTTTGCAGGGAAAAGTCGTCAAAGTTTCGCTGATGGAGCAAGCGGAAGGACTGCCGCGTGACCCACTGCAACAAAGGAGCGTGTTGCGGAATGGTTTGTTGGCGAGAGGTCAAACGATAGCGCAACGACCACTGTTGCGCACGATGCGGAGCGTAAGTGAAGAGTGTTTGCCAGACAAAGCCTGAAGAGGGGGCGGCAGCACGCCAAGTGGGAAGGGGATGGTGGTCGAATTGCAGGAAACTTTGCCAATGGAATTTTCGTCCAAAAGCTGTTTCATAGCCGAGAAGTCCGCCCCATTCATTTTGCACGTGTGCGCCTTGTTGGAAGGTGCGCGCAGCAGGTGCTGCATTGTGGGCACTGAAATGGCGCAATTGCAGCAGCAAAACATCGGTAGAACTGAGTTGCCAGCGCAGGAATGTGGCAAAGGCTGTGCTTCCGCTCTGGTTGAGGGTAAATTCGCTCTGTATGCTCCAAGCACGGGCATAGTGTGCAAAGTCTAGACTCAATCCTAGGGCGGTGTTCCCCACCATTGGGGAGGGGATGGAGCGAGAGGAGCGGACAGAAGGAAAAGGCTGTGAGAAATGCGACCCGACGAAGCCGATGCCCCATTGTGTGGCAGTGGGTTGCCACGAAAGATGAGCCCCATATTGGAGGTTGCCAAGAGTGGACATATGGCTGCGCTCAAAGGCATTGCGATGGAGTCCGTTTTCATAGAGTGTTTTGACCATTCCGTTTTCAATACTGGCATCTTGTCTGCGATAACTCACGAAAGCAGTCCATTGGAATGCACCTTTTTGCTGTTGCCAGGCAATGCCGCGGAGGAAATGCGCCTCATCGGTGGAGGTGTTGGGGCTGATGCGTGTGAGTCGTCGGGGAAGGTCGAAGAAATAGGGTTGAATGAAGGTGGCAAATCGATGGCCGACGAGCAACCCTTGTGCGAACTGCGCGTGATAGTCGCCGACTATGATTTGCCCTTGCTGATGGGCGAGATGTTTTTCCACAAAGATGGAGGTGTGGTCAAAAGGCAGATTGCGATAGGCCGCAAAGGGTTCTCCCACATCTTGATCGGAAGTGAGACCAGCGCGCCAGAGTTGCTGCGACTGCACCCGATAGCGCAGGACGTTGCTCCACGGCAGACCGAGAAAACGATGTTTGAGGGCGGTAGCAGTGGATGGTTGGCGAGAGAAATGGGGCGAAAGTGGTAGGGGAAGTTGTGCGCGCCACTCCACACTATGGCGCGCTTGGCGCAGTTGTTCTCGCCAAGTGAACTGCGGTCGGAGGGTGTCGCCGATTTCGACAAAGAGGGGAGAGCCAGCGCAGTTGCTGCGCTTCAAGTCCGTGCACCATCATCAAGTCGGAAGGGGAAGAGAAGGCGCGAAGGCGACTGCGATAGGCCAAAATGGAATCGACTTGTGAGGCAGAGAGGAAGGAGAGGTCGAGAAGGTCTTGGCGCGTGGCGAGATTGAGGTTCAAGGGGTTTCTATGTTGCTCTTCAAGATAGTCGAGCGTGGTTCCACCCCCGATGGGCGAAGGACTGTCTTCGTCCACTCCCCTACTCTCCAGATATTCCACAACAAAGTCGTCCCACGAGAGAAGGGGTTTCCCTCGCACGATGGTTTGCGCGGAAAGCAATTGCAGGCAGCAAAGCCCCAAACAAAGAAGCAGGCTCTTCATAATAGTAGTTCAAAGTAGATTGTGGAGAAGGTAGAATGTATTAGAAGGCGAAGGGGATGAATGGTAAGAGAGCAGGAGGAAGGAAGAAAAAGAGGCGCACCCTCCTTTCGCGCAATGAAAAGCGAGAAAAGAGGGTGCGCGAAGCGGTATTTTCTTTTTCGGGATTTAACCCAAATCGGTCATTAGATCGTTATGATGCAATCTTAGAATTTAGCACCAAGACCCACAGAGATGTTGGCTTGTGAGAAATTGCCAGAAAGCACTTGTTGGCGAGCTTCAGCATTGACAAAGAGATTGTTAGAGAGGAAGTATTGCACACCTCCACCGAAGTTGGCACCCAAAGAGAGGTGGTTGTACGCATATATCATATTTCCAGACTTTGTTTCCTCACCATAACCAGCAATCACAAAGGAGAAACCAGCGAGTGGGTAGATGGCCCATTTGGGATTAAGACGGAACACATAGTGCGCGTTGAGGTTAAGCTCCCAAGCGTTCATATGATTGTGAGGGAAATAATATCCCAAAGAACCTTCAAGACGCACGTGGTTGTCAACGTATTGTTGGTATTTCACACCAACACCCAAGTTGTTATTGAGGCTACCAAAAAGGAGATTTACACCCAAAGCCTTAGAAGGGACGGTGGTGGGCTGTGGTGCGAGGTAAGCTTGAGTGGTAGTAGTCGTTTGTGCTTGGCTTTGCACTGCGAAAGCGAGCACTGCAGCCAAAAATAGAGTTTTTTTCATCTGATGATTATGTGTTGATAATGCTAATTAAGTTGTTTCCACACTGGTGAAATACGTGTAGACGGTGCAAAAATAGTAAAACTTTCTGGATATTGTGAGATGATGCGCCGACAATGTGGGACAAAAGGCTTGAAATTAGCCTATTTCGATGATTTTTACTCCTTCGGGCAACGGAAAATGTGTGTCGTGACTGACCACAACAATGGCGCGTTGCTGATGCTCTGCCAAGAGTGTGGCGTAGAGTTCTTGGCGCGTAACAGTGTCAAGATGGGTGTCGGGCTCGTCCAAGAGGAGGAGTTGAGGGGAACTCACCAAGGCGCGTGCTAAAAGTGTGCGCTGCCATTGTCCTCCACTGAGTGAGGAAATGGGACGTTGGGCGAGTTCCAACAAATTGAGCGACTCAAGGATGTTCATCGTGGTGGCGCGCTCCGACTGTCCGAAAGGTTTCCACCAAGGGAGGGTGCACTGCAGACCGCTGCGCACGGTTTGGAAGACAGTGATGGGAAATTGGCGGTCGATGCTGCGATGTTGGGGCAAATAGCCCGTGGTGAGTGCGTTGGCTCGCTCGATGGTGCCACTCGTGGGACTGAGTAGCCCAGCAATGATTTGAGCAATGAGGTTTTTCCTCCTCCGTTTTTTCCACGTAGCACGATGAAATCTCGCTCTGCAATGGAGAGCGAGATGTCGGAGAGGATGGTGCGACGATGGTCATAGGAGAAACTGACGTCGCTCAGCGTGATGAGAGTGGACATTAGTGAGAGGTCTGTGCGAGGGTTTGTGCGATGTGGAGCATTTGTTTGTCCCATTCGGCAGAAAGCGGTGCGATGCTTATGATTTTCGTCTTTGCGCTTTCAGCTATGCGCTTTGCTGCACGACCAGCTTGTTCTTCTTGAATAAACACCACTTTCACTTTGTCGCGTTGCGCCTGAAGAATGAGTTGCTGCATTCGTTCGGCCGAGGGTTCACGACCATCTTGCTCCACGGAAACTTGTTGCAAACCATAGTCACGCGCATAATACCCTAACGCGGGGTGATAGATCATAAAGGTGCGATGGGCGAGAGGACGTAGTGTTTTGCGAATCTTACTATCGAGAGAGTCAATGTGGTGCACCAAACTGTCGTGGCGGTGCTGATAGAGAGAGGAATTGGCACTATCCACTTGACACAAAGCACGCAGCACATTGTGGGCAATCTGTTTGCCCGATGTGGTAGACATCCAGGTGTGGAGATCGATGCCGTCTGTGGAGTGAGTCTTATGCTCGTGGTGATGGTCGGTTTGGAGCAGAGTGATGCTGTCGGAGCAATTCACCACCATAAGATTTGGTGCGTTGTCGACGAGTTTCTGCAAACGGGTTTGCTCAAAACCAAGGGTTCCGATGCTGAAATAAGCTTTGCTATCGCTTGCTTGCACCACCTGTTGAGGCGTGAGTTCGTAAGTTTCGGGACTTGCTCCTGCTGGTACAAGGGTGTTGATTTGGAAATTGTTTCCTCCAATGGCTTGCACAAATAGCGCAAGGGTTCGATGCTCACGGTGAGGACGGGACGAGTGTCGACAACATCGTGACACCCCATCAAAACGAGGGGGAAAATGAGGAGAAATATATAGCGAAGTGTTGAACGCATAACGAAGATATAGAAATGTTTAGAAGAAAGATTGCACTCCCTCTGTGGCTGCTATGACCAAACAATAGCGAAGAAATTTTCCAATAATCAACATCAAGATGGTGAGTGGAAGATTTACTCTCAAATATCCGAGGGCAATGGTGATGAGCGAGCCTAGAATGGGAAGCCACGAAAGGAGTCCTCCCCAATAACCGAATTTGTGCACATAGCGTTTGCCACGCTCCAAAGCTTGGGGTTTGACACGAAGATAGCGTTCTATCCAGTCTTCGCGTCCTAAACGGCCGATGCCATAGTTGGTGGCAGAGCCGAGGGTGTTACCGAGGGTGCTGACTAACAATAATTCTATCGGAGCTACACCAGCCGCAACAAGCGCAGACAACACCACTTCTGAGGCTAATGGGAGGATGCTACCGGCAAAGAAGGCGGCAATGAACATTCCCCACAGGCCGTGGTTGATTAGAAATTGGATAATAGCGTCCATAAGTTAAAGTAGTTGGCGGTGCCGTATAAGAAAAAGAGGATGATCCACAAGATGAACCAAAGATTCAATCCGCGTCCTTTGGCAAGGGCAAAATAGTGTCCGATGAGGGGGGGCGAGGGTGACGATGCACAAAGGGAAGGTGGTGGTGAAATGCTGAGGAAACAACCCCAAAATCACAAGTAGCGGAATCACTTGCAGAAGGAGCAGATAGTGATATTGTCGGGTGCGAATTTTGTCGTTGTAGGCGGTGCGCAGAAAGTGCACCACACTCACTAAACTAATGACCAGGAATAGTGCTGTTCCCACCCATTGAGATAACGGCAGTTGCTGATAGAGATGGGAGAGATGAGAGGGTTGAAACAGTTGCAGCGGGCCTTGTAGTTGGTGGTCTAGTTGCCACAAACCAAGATAAGGTATCAAGGCTTCGCGCGCAAATAGATATACAGGAAGTAGTAACCAATAGGGAAGACTTACACCGAGAAATGCGGCAGTGGCAGATTTGACCGTGAGAGCCCGAAGGTGACGATTGGAGGAGAAGATGAGAAAGGGCAGCAAGAAGAGGAGTGGAGGGAAGACGATGCTTCCTAGCCCGATGAGGAAGAAGGCATGGAAGAAATAGCCTTGGGGGGAATACTCTCCATAGGTGCGAAAGAGCAGGAAGTATGCGCCGAGCAAACAAACTCCTGGAAAGAGATGCCAACCGAGGGGATGGAGTTGAGGAAAGACAAGAAAGAGATAGAGGAAGATGACGCTATTCATGCGCGAACGCACACGAATGAGTTGATATTGCGCATTCCAAGCCACTACTAAATAGGACATCAGTCCCACCACGACCAACCCTCCCCACAATGCAACGCTCTGGATGTTGGGAATGATCCAGAGAACGGAGGCTATGACTGCCAAAATGGGGAGTGAAGCCATACTTTCGGAAACGCGATGGCGAAATTGCGATGAGCGCATTAGGGGAAGGAGAGTTTTAAAAGGAGGTGAGGGGAATGGTCAATCTATCAGACAGAAATGTGTTGAATGATTGGCGCATTCCCCTGACGCTATGTACCTCGTTACAAGTCAAAACCGATGTCTCTGCGGAAATATTTTTTCTCAAATTCAATTTGTTGTGCACCGCGCATTGACTTTTCAAGTGCTTCTTCGCGGGTTGCTCCATAGGAACTCACGGCGATGACGCGACCTCCTGCAGTGACGAGTTGGCCGTCTTGCAGTGCAGTGCCTGCGTGGAAGACAACACTGCCTTCTACTACTGCATTGGCAATGGGGAATCCTTTGTCGTAGGCTTCGGGATAACCACCGCTTACACACATCACACAGACGGCTGCGCGTTCGTCGAAGACAATTTCACGCTGGTCGAGATTGCCTTCGGCAACTCCTTCGAGAAGGTCCACCAAATCACTCTTGATGCGGAGCATAACACTCTCGGTTTCGGGATCTCCCATTCTGCAATTGTATTCAATGACTTTGGGTTGGCCGTCGCAATTGATGAGTCCGAAGAAGATGAAGCCTTTATAGACGATGCCTTCTGCTCGCAACCCTTCGACCGTGGGACGAATGACTTCGCGCTCTACTTGTGCCATCCATTCGGGAGTGGCAAATGGTACGGGAGTGACTGAACCCATTCCTCCGGTGTTGAGACCGGTGTCGCCTTCTCCGATGCGCTTGTAGTCTTTGGCTTCGGGAAGGATTTTATAGTGTTCTCCATCGGTGAGGACAAACACCGAGCATTCGATGCCGGAGAGGAATTCTTCGATGACGACGCGACTAGAGGCGTTGCCGAACTGTCCTCCAAGCATTTCTTTGAGGGCTTTCTGGGCTTCTTCGAGGGTGGGAAGTATCAACACTCCCTTTCCTGCGCAGAGTCCATCGGCTTTCAACACGTAGGGTGCGGAGAGTGTGGCTAAGAATTGACATCCTTCTTCAACTTCTGTGCCATCAAAGGTTTGATAAGCTGCAGTGGGGATGTGGTGACGCTGCATAAAGGCTTTGGCGAAGTCCTTTGAACCTTCGAGCACTGCGCCTGCTTTCGATGGATGATGACGGGAATATGCGCGGTGGCAGGGCGTGAGAGGAAATCATCGTAGATGCCTTTTTACCAATGGATCTTCGGGATTCCAACAACTACCATATCCACTTGTTGTTGCACGACGAAATCTGCCAGTGCATCGAAGTCTATGGCGGCAATGTTCACGTTCGTGCCGACTGCTGCGGTTCCGGCATTACCAGGAGCAATGAATAGTTGCTCAACTTTAGAACTTTTGGGCGATTTTTCCAGGCTAGTGCGTGTTCACGACCGCCAGAACCAAGAAGTAGAATCTTCATGCGATGTGTGGTGAATGGGTTGAGGGTTTGTGTTATGTGGAAATAGTGGCTATTTGTGCAACAATTTATGATAGTGTTCTTTGTCTAACAAAATGTCGATGGACTCTTTTACAGCTTTGTCTTCATTGATTTTATAAGCATAGAGTCCTTCATCTCCATAGTGGTAAGAAACGAGAATGTACGCTATGAGTTTTCGCAATTCCACTTCGTTGCGTTTGAGGTCGTCCACCAAATTGGGTTTGAGTTTTGCTTCCAAAGCAGCCAATTCTGATCGAATGTTATCGCTGTATCCTTCAGAATCGGAGATTTCTTTCAGACGTTCAAACACACGCTTGGTTTGCGTCTGATAGTTGTAGGAACTTTTTCCCATATAATTGAGAAATTCTTGGAAATCTGCATCAGAAATACGGAACGATGCTGGTGCTTCCCACTCGCGATGCGTGTTGAGATATTTCACAACATAGTCGAAAAACTCTTCAGACAACGCTAAATCTCCCAACAAATCAGGAATGGAGTCGAAAGGAACGGTAACATCTGGCGTAATTCCACCACCGTCTTTCACCACGCGGCCATTACTCGTCTTAAAAATTTTACAGAGTGAATCGGGCAAATGGCGGGGTTGGCCGTCTTCGCCACGATTTTTGAAATCATAAGCTTGCACACAACGGCCAGAGGGGATGTAATACTTTGCCGTGGTCAGTTTGAGCATCGCATCATAAGGAAGTGGACGCTGCGATTGCACCAGACCTTTGCCATAGGTGCGTTCTCCCACAATGATTGCACGGTCGTAATCTTGGAAAGTGCCCGAAGTAATTTCGGCAGCAGAGGCAGTTCCACCATTCACCAGCACCACCATCGGCATGTTGTCATCAAGAGGGGCTTGTGTGGTTTTCAAAACACTGTTTTGCATCGGGTCTTTCCCACGAACTTCTAGTACTTTTCGGCCTCGAGGAATGAATAGATTCACTACTTTCACGGCTTCTTCCATCAAACCTCCACCATTATCGCGCAAATCCAAGACTAGACGCTGTGCACCCTTAGCTTTGAGTTGCTCAACCGCTTTGCGCAATTCGAGAGAGGTGTCTTCTTGATAGCCAGTTAGCACCACATAACCCACGTGATTGGGGAGCAGCTGAGCATAAGGAACGCTTTGCTTTTTGATTATTTGCCGCACCAATTGGAAACGCAACAGTTTCTCTCTCCCAGGACGCTTGATGGTAATCGTCAATTTCGTACCCGCATCACCGCGCAATAGCGTTGTGATGTTGGTGGAATAGTCTGAAGTACTTTGTTTTCCACGCACACCGACATCTTTGTCGTTGATTTTCATAATGATATCTCCCGTGCGCAAACCTGCTAAGCGCGCTGGCATCCCCAAAAAGGGACCATCAAAGACGCAGCGATCACTGCCTTTGTGAAAACGAATGGGAGAACCAATTCCAGCATACTTGCCTGTGGTGAGCGTTTTCAGTTCATTGGTGCGAGAAGCTTTATAGTACTCTGTATAAGGATCAAGTCGATGCAACATATATCGAATGGCATCTTCTGTGATTTGCTCTGCATCGAGCGTATCAACATAGCTGAGGTCTAATTCTTCACAGAGCGCATTGAAGATATCCAAAGCCTTGGTGGTTTTGAAATTATGCGACTCTTGTGCGTAGGAAATCTGCATTCCTACTCCACAAATAGAACAATCAGGAGGAAATATCTTTTTATCATTTTGCTATTTTTCCACACGAACCTAACCATGCGCTCCATACGATTTGACGCAAGCACACAGGGTGTGTCTACAAAGTTACGGCCTTTTTGAGAAATTCTTGTACTACTGCGCGCTTATTTCATCAAAAAATGCACCTTACACGCTTACTTGCTATTCTTATACGCTTTTTTGACGCAATTCTGTCCAAGTTTCGGCAGACAGATGTGTACCCATCACTTGAATCACAGCAGCGGCACAGCGTGCGCCGGTTTGCAAACATTGTTGCAAAGTCGCTCCTTTCGCGTGTTCATAGAGAAAACCGCCTGCAAAGAAATCGCCTGCGCCGGTGGTGTCTTCCACTTTCTCTACCTTCTCTGCGGTCACGCTCACTTTTTCGTCCTTCGACACTGCCACAGCTCCCTTTGCACCGCATTTCACCACCGCAATTGGACAAATTTCTGCCAACCATTCTGCCGCCGCTTCACCGGTTGTTCCGGTCATAGCTTGTGCTTCCTCTTCATTAGCAAACACAATGTCTATCTTTGGCAATAATTGTTTGAAAAAGCCGTGTTCTTCTTCTACTATGTTCCAAGATGCCAAGTCTAAACACACTTTCACCCCATTGCGTTGCGCTAACTCTACGGCACGAAGGATGAGCGCGTGATTTTGCACCAAATATCCTTCGATGAAGAGATAATCCACAACCGCAAAATCCTTTTCAAACAAATCTTCTGCGCTCACCGTGGCGGCTGCCCCCAGATAAGTGGCAAACGTGCGGCGTCCATCAGGCAAAATAAAGGTGGTTGCTACTCCTGTGGGTATCTCCTCCGAGATAGTGGTCAAAGGCTTCACCCCAGCTTGCGCGCACGATGCAGCATAGAATCGACCATTGTTGTCATTCCCCGTGCGTCCCACAAAACGAGCATCTCCTCCCAAAGCTGCAACACAATGCACTGCGTTGCTCGCAGAACCACCGGTTCTACATTCAAAAGGTACATTTTGCAGACTGTCCACGATTTTTTTTCTCCGCTCTGCATCAATCAGTGTCATACCATCTAAAGAGACACCTAACTCTTTGATTATATTCTCATTATCCACTTTATACAAAGCATCTACAAGCGCATTTCCTACACCTAAAATCTTCTTCATTTCATTTTTTCTTGAAATTTTCTCTGCAAAGATAGTGCTTAATTCGAAATAAAGTACTACTTTTGCACTGCAAACGAGAAATCAAGGACATATTTCTCTGAGTTTTCAGCTCAAGACTATTTGTTCTCTTCTCCAATGCAAATATGCTTTATCTTAAGCAAAACATCTGCTTCAGTAGCTCAGTTGGTTAGAGCACATGACTGTTAATCATGGGGTCGTTGGTTCAAGCCCATCCTGAAGCGCCACTACCAAGTCTGCGGTAGTAAAATAAAAAAGACACCTGCTTCAGTAGCTCAGTTGGTTAGAGCACATGACTGTTAATCATGGGGTCGTTGGTTCAAGCCCATCCTGAAGCGCTTGTATCTGAAGAACCGCTCGGAAGGTGGTGACATTTATCAACGGATAAATGTGTTCTTATAAGATACAAAAATAAGGAACGTAGTTGAAGTCGTAAGGCCTTTCCTGAGCCGTAGTACACCACTTCGCTACGTTCCTTTATTGTCTAGCATAATACTCTGCTGTTAGGTTCCAGATTAGTAACAAAATAATAATGCAAAGACAATATACTTATGCTAAACATATTGTTTACCCTTAAGTTCGGGGATACACCAACCAAATTCTTTCAGATTTTCTTGTAATGCATAGTGCATGATGCTTGTGCGCTGGTAAGCACGTGTTCCTTGTTGGAACTTTTTTTGTTTCTCTTTATCTTTCAGTACTTGCAATACTTGGTTGTAAGCATCGTATGTCCCTCCAACCTTTGTTTGTATATAATTGAGATAGTACACTAGCTCATGACTTTCGAGATAAGTTTCCAACTTCTTCTCTACTTGACTGACAAGCTCTTGGGATGCTGGGCAGCTACAAGATGCTTGTTTTTCTTTTTGGACTAGAACAGCACCTGTAAATTCCTCAAAAGGATTCAGAGGTTCGTCACCTTCCTCCCAAAGTTTCTGTAAGCCCTCTTTCGGATGTTTCTTTGTATAGATAATCAACAACAAAGAAACTATTTTGCGACCTTCTTTTTGATAAGGCACACAATCAAACCAAACCTCGCTATTACCTTGGTGATATAGCTCATAGAGTTCCTTTTGAGCAGGATAGATAGCGTACTTCATTAAGTTTGCAAAATTGCTATACTTCTCTTTTGACAAAACTTTCCCTGTGCGTTCGTCACGCTTTTTCACTCAAGTCAAGCAAATAGCGCAATTGTTCTATCCGAATAGGAAAGACATTCTTCTTAAAAAGCTAGGTCATAAGACTTTGCACGAGGATAGCGATAATTGCCTGAGAACTCACAACAGAACTCGTAAAGTTTCTGAGAATATTTTTGAACGCAGGGACAGAGCGGTTTGTGCGCAAAACGTAGTGAAGGATCTTGCAAGATTGATGAGATAGGGCATCAGCTCTGGAGACATACGTACTTCGTATCGCTTCGTTTCTGTGTTGTACATAAAAGTATCAACCCAATGCACTCTACCATGGATGAGTTGCTTTTTCTCATTGTTATAGGAAACTGGCATGAACTTCTCTCCCAGCTCACTAAGTGCTTCATAAGTTTGAAGGACATGAGTTTTCCCACCGATAACCCCAAGGTCACGGTCGGTTAATTCGAAACAAAGATCTTTCCACGCTTCAGGCGCGTCAAGTCCTTTATCAATAAAGCGATGCTTGATTTGAAGAGAGAGAAAGTATAGAACTCTCTTTTCGAGAAGACTAAAGACAGCAGGAGAATTGATAAGGCTATTACTCCACGTTACTGTCTCTTGCTGTTGCAACTTAGCAGGTGCAACACTGAAACAAAAATCTGTCATAGAGAAAATCGTAATACCTATCTGTGAGTCGCTGGTTGGAAGGTGGTGCGAAGAACACATCAAGGCAGTAGTTATTACTATTTCTCCAGATAAAATCTGGAAACCACTGCAAAATTAGATATTTTGACTAGAGTAGCCAAACGAATAGCCTTACTTTTTTCTTGCAATGGCTTACTTTTCCCTTGCAATGGTTTACTTTTCCCTTGCAATGGCTTACTTTTCCCTTGCAATAGGTTTACTTTTTTCTTGCAATGGCTTACTTTTCTCTTGCAATAAGTTTACTTTTTTCTTGCAATAGACTCTATAACTTCCCCTATAAACACAAGGAAAGTCGTTGCTCGTAAATAAAGCTTAGATAAATATCTATATAAATAGAGCTTTAAAGCTTTTCGCGTGCGCGCGAGAGAATCGTCCTTTTGTTTTCGACAAAAGGGAAAAGAAGATTAGAAGTTGGTGAATTCCGTGTAGCCTTTATCGTTTTTGCAACGCTCAGCACGCTGTCGGATGACATCGAGCAAAGGGAAGTCGGTAGATATTCCTTTTATCTCTATTAGGAGGTTACCTTTATCTGAACAGGTTACTAGAATAGTCTTTAGCCCTAGCAGGCGCTGAAGCCAGCTTTGCTGCTCATAGTATCCTGTAACTCTGCGAAGTTCAAAATAGACTGTGGATGCAGAGAATACACCGCGCTTTTGACTGACTATTTCTGTTCCAATGATCCAGCTTGAAGAATAAAGATAGAGCAAGCGATAGAGGGTCAAAGGTATAAGTACAAAAAGCGGAAGCAAGCAGAATGCAAAAGCGAGGGGCATATCATGGCGATAGCACATCAGCAACAATAAGCCGATAGGCAGAAACCGCCATACGAATCCATACAAGACACAGAGGTACTGTTTTGAGGGGGGACGAATTGCGATATCAGAGAATACATCATTCTGTATAGACACAGTTTCGGTGACTTTGTGTATAGTGATATTTGAAGGAGTGGTTGTCATCATCATTGAGAATAGTTGTTAGGGGTATGAGATGTTGAGTACATCTAGGTCAATAGAGACAACATTTCTCTATATTGCAAATGTACTATTTCTTTAGTGAGGAACAATCCATATTGTATTTTTTTAGTCTGTATTTCACGATTTCTTCAAATGGGATTTCAAGAAATCGTGAAATCTTTTCTAATGCAGTTATGTCAAACTGCTTCATAATTTGTGGCAAAGGGGAATTCGCTTTTCTGTATCACCTTCTGCAAAGGAAATACAGCCTACCCTTTTCCCCTTTTGCTGTTTTTTGAGTTTCATGAAATCAAGTTTCAATGAAACATATAGGCACGAAATCTGTTTCTAGGTCATTCTACAAATCACCATTCACAGATTTCAAATTTGTGATATTCTTGGTTAGAGGAATTGCAAAATTCCATTTACACAATCACTCAAACCAAGAAACGCAAATATCTATATTTCAAGAAATAAAGATGATTTTGCTATATGTTTTTATAGGCATTTTTCTTTGTCTGAATGCTGCAAATTTGTAATTTTGCAGCATGTGAAGCAAGGTGTACTTTTGTGGGTACAAAATTGCCTTGCGGCACTTTTTCTCCCTCCAAAGTATCCTTGCCACTTCGTGGTCAAATAACTCGCAACTCGTTATTTTATGAAAGAGAAAAATCGGAAATTCAACTTCAAAATTCGTCTTTCAGAAGATGAATATAGAATGTTTACATCGAAATCAGCAGCCTTCGGCAGTGTTTCTTCGATGGTTAGAACCGCTGTAGAGCGGTTGGACTTGAGGGAAATTAAGAGCAAGTATGCTAGATTGGAGGAGTTTACAGAACTTTTTCGGAGTTTTGATTTGCAATTTCGTGGTGTCTCTGCGAACCTGAACCAAGCAATGCACCATGCTAATCGTTTGGCAATTGGAGATAATTTGACTAAATCATACTTTGCTGAGACTATCATTCCGTTATCACAGTCTATACACAAAGATATTATGGAATGCAAGAAATATCAGAAGATGATTTACGCGAAACTTCTTTCGATGGATTGATGATTTCCGTTTCTTTGTAATTTAAGTATAGATAGCTTATGTTATACCCTATCACAGATTTACAATATACTTTCTCCCTTTAGTTATGTTCTTCCATAATGGGAGTTCACGATTATATGAAATCACAGTTCCCCATTTCTAGATTCTTGGATATATGATTGTTTCGATTCTTTATTCCTCTCCTACCTTTGAAGCTGTAGATTATAATGAACGGAAGGTGGCAAATGGTGTGGCAAGTTTACTTGTTGCAGAGAATATGGGATACTTAGAAGAAGGACAAGTACATTCTGCAAATCAATTAAGACAACAACTCATAGATTACTCTTCGCAGAATGAACGCATCACGAAACCTCAAATGCATGTAGCATTCTCTTGTCGAGGAGATGAAATGAACAATGATGAACTAGTAGACTTTGCTCGTAAATGGCTAAAAGAAATGGGCTATGCTGACCCTAAACAACCGCTACTTATATATAGCCATAATGATACAAACAACAACCATATTCATGTTATTACTTCTAGAGTAGACCCGCAGGGAAAGAAGATAAACCACAACCACGAAAGGGTGCGGTCAAAGACTTTTGTCGAAAAAACGCTGGGAGAGTAGATACACGCGCTGAGTTAAACAAAGCCGTAAGAGATTCTTTGGAGTATCGTTTTTCTTCTATAGGAGAATGGAGAGCCATCATGGAAGCTAGAGGGTATGATGTAAAACAAGAGGGGGAAGTAATGAAGATAGCGCGCAATGGAGCGTACCAAGCTACTTTTCCCTTAAGTACTATTCTAGACAACGCAGCATCAAAAGAGGAGAAAATAGATAAGAAACATCGAAATCGACTAAAGGCTTGGCTGCTTAAGTATCGTGACCTTAGTTGTTGCAAAGAGGAATTGCAAAAAGCCATGAAACGAGAGTTTGGGGTGGACTTGGTATTTTTGGGTGACAAGGATAATCCACGTGGATATTTTATCATAGACAATCGTCTAAAACAGGTGGTGAAAGGTAGTGCTGTTGTGAAACTATCAACGCTCTTGCAGTTCGAGACACCAGAAGAGAAGCTGAAACGCATGGAAGCTTTTGTGGATGCTCAGCTGGAAGCCAATACAAAATTAACTCCTCATGAACTTAATTGTAACCTAAAGGAGTTTTACGGAGGTTGGTATAAAGAAGGAGTTGTACATTATAAGGGTATTGAGTACGTCTTGCCAGAATATATGCGTGAAGCCCTAAAGTATAACTTTAAGGTCGCCAAAGTCTCTCGATTTGCATTCGCTGACGAACAAGCGAAGGAAGCATTATGCGAGTTCTTCAAAATTAAAAGTGAGGATGTATCCAACAAAAGAATGGGGGATTTTACAGAAATGCAGCAGAATTTTCTTGAGGAACACAGAGATTTCATTTCAAAGATGGGAGAAGACGATGACAAGCTAAATTACATCAAATCCCAAGGTCAGGTGTATGCTATTGATACGCATAATATGGTTATCGCAGCGCACAATTATCATAGAGAAATGGTACAAGACATGGGAGATAACAATAACAAGGATAAAGAAAGCAAGAAAGAAGAAGCAGCAATGCAGGTGCATAATGTTCTTCCACGCAATAAGCGAGGAAAAAGCAGCGGTAGAGGGGCTAACAGAGAATGGGAGGTTGGAAAACCAGGATATGATGAATACGATGACGCAAGAAGACTAAACGATAATTTGATATTGTCGAAACTTTTTACTATCTTCTTCCACACAATCTAATCATCTTATCTATTTTGTATGGAAGACAAATCCATCTATGATTTGTGGGCGATGCTCATTAGTCGAAAAAATGCTGGAACTGCACGGAGTTACCAAGATGCACTTACTCGCTTTTGCAAAGACAATGGTAAATCTATGAAATGGGAGAATATCACTCCTGAGTTTGTGGATGCTTGGAGGAAGAAGATGCTTAGCGAAGTATCTCGCACTACGACTAATATCTATCTTCGTGCTTTCTCAGTCGTACTGAACACCGCCTTTGAAGCACATTTAGTTCACGTACAACCAAAGTTTTTATTTCGAGGACTAGGTATCTTCTCTCCTCATGCTAGTAACAGTCGTAGATTTTGTTATCTACCAACTAGTATGTGGAAAGAGTTGTGGCTCTTCTATATCACTAAAGGAATAAAATATCCTGAGGTAAGAAAATGGAGAAACGATTACAAGAAGAAATACTTTGAGTCCGTTGGGTTAATGCTATTAATGTATCTAGGTAATGGTATGAATCTACGCGACCTTTGTATGCTGCGATACAATCGTTTCTATTTTCAAACAGGGGGCAACAATTACAGTTCTGCAGACACAAGACCGCAGAACGTACTAATGCGACTGTTGAGCTGCCTATCCTTCCCGAGATGCAGATTATTCTACAAGACCTTGCAAATCCTCCGAAAGAGGGAGAATTAATGTTTAATTATCTAGCTGACGTGATAGGAGATGAAGCATTAGAATATGAACAAACTTCTCTACTTGGGAGTGTAATTCGTAAACGCATGAAATCTGTTTGCAAAGTACTTGGTTGGGATGCTGTGCCTACTCCAACATGGGCGCGACATTCTTTTGCTACAAACCTTATCCAAGCTGGAGTTCCGAAGGATTATGTTAGCTGGGCAATGGCGCATTCCTCTAACGATGTCACTAGTCGGTACATCGCAAGCTATGGTTATGAACAGATGGTGGAATTCAACTCTCTTCTCCTTTGTCCTAAACAAACGAGTAAACACATTCTGTCGCAAGTTGCCACTCTTTCAACTGAAGAAAGAGAAACTAATATCAGAATTCCTCAAAGACAAGGGGATATATGGGTAGAATGTTGTATATTTGCCACACAAAACAAACTCAATATGCTTTCTAGTTCACAAATAAAACCTATCTATAAGATATTACTCAGTCCAAACACCGCTTTTACTCCTGCATCAGCAGCTGCAACAGTCGGGGTGAGTGAATTTACTACTCCTATTGATAAGATCTTAAGGTATTATTCAGAGCAAAAGGTTTTACGAAAACTGAGAAGGGGTATTTATGTCAAACCTGATTATAACCCACTTGAGGTGGCTGTTAGGCTTTACCAACCGAGCTATATTTCTTTGCAATACGTTCTTCAACGAAGTGGGGTGATTTTTCTGTATGATGAATCCATAACTTGCGTGAGCTATCTTTCTAGAGAAACTGAGATTGATGGTAATAACTATACCTATAGTCGTATTAAAGAATCTCTGTTTGTTCACTTTAAGGGAATAGAGCAGCACAGAGGGTATAGCATTGCAACTCCTGAGCGCGCATTTTTGGATTTGTACTATCTTTTTCCACGGTTCTATTTCGACAATCCTCATATTCTCAATAAAGAGAAGGTAAAGGAGATTTTACCCATCTACAACAATCGCAGTCTTGAACGAAGAGTTTGTAAACTTCTTGGAATTACCGATTATAAACGAACAACTGATGAATAACGATAAGCACAAGCTATACATGCAGTTCTTCACATAGCAGTCAATGCACTTCTTGTTTGTAAAATTCCCTTTTTCGATAGCTCTCTCCTCACAAATTCTGCCAAAAGCGCATAGTATCCCTTTCCCCCTGGAGAGAGGGAGGTGTACCCTCGAAAACTATACATTATGAACTTGCAGCGTTAAAGATGGACCAATAGTGCAGACATCTATCTGTTGTGTAAATCTTCAACGTCAATTGTCTGGCAATCTGAACCTATTTTGTAGGAACAGCAATGAATGAAAAGATAAAGCGCTTAAGCCTACTATTCATGTCAATGCAGGGAAAGACACAGACGATTTTGCAACCTTCGAGTTATCTGAGCGCATTTGCTCCGTTATTAGAGGGTTACGAGGCGAACACTTCCATGGTATGGAACTGATGACGACCCACACCAACCACAACCACGAAGAACTCCTCGAGAACATTGATGTATATCGGTTTTTGGGGTAAATAACAAGATAAGAAAGCAGCCGTGCCAACTCTACTTAAAGTTGACACGGCTGTTTTATGATTGAGGAGTCTTTTTATCAACATCATCAATTAAAGATAGTAACCCGATAGAGTAGATATCTCGAATACTAAATAATGTCGTCCATACTGGTAACAATGTGAGAAAAAGTAACAAACCATACACAATGCGATTTATCCAAAGTTCCCATAGTTCTGAAGAAACATGATAGATAGAAACGTCCTCGAAGAACTTCTGCAAAGGAATATGTTGCTGCGCTATGGTTTGAATTATTAGAGCTATCATAAGTCCGATTGACGCAAACATTAAACTTACTGCGAATGTTGCATTAAGGCCTTTTGTTAGTCTTTCCCCTGCAGGACGATGCATAAGATTGGGGAGATGATTATTCAAGAGGAAAGATACAACTAGCGTATATGCAGCTAAATAGAACGCTGAAAGCGTAATCAGTACAGAAATCGCCGTATCAGCTAGCGTGCAGATTGTTTGATAGATATCTTGGTTATAGCGAGCTACACCAAACGTCACAATAATGGAAATAATCAAGGGTGGAAGAACGTCTGTTGCAAGCCCTTTCCATCCCTTGTAACTTCTCCACATTTCGTTCCAACTTAAAAGGGATTTCAAATTAACCATGATAAATACTAGCTTTTATAGAAAAAAGTCTTTGACGCGAGTAACAAATTCGAGAAGTGAGCTGGTTTTCCCTATTTCTAGCACTCGTGGGTGCTCGCTCGTGTCAATAATAGTCGCACGGTCATCTTCGCTCTCCTTAACCTTGGCCTTGAGAGTACCATTCTCTTCCGATAGCTGCGCAATAGCTTCTATCAAACTATTCTCTCCACTTTGCAGAGGGCGTTGTTCTGATCCTTCGAGAGCAAACTTTGCACGCGCAGTCTCACTTTCTCTGAGTTTGGTGTCAAATACATCTAGGAACTCATCAAAGTTACCAGGGTTACTGTAAGAAATATCAGCTTCAATCGACAAAATACAGTGGGCATTAATGATTCGTTCTATGGCTGCGCGATCTTTCACTGTATCAACATCAAACTCTCCTCTCTCAACTACATTGAGGCATTCTGACAACATTTCTATTAAGCAAGAAGACTTAATACATTCGCCTGACTTAATTAAAAGTTTGTGTATAGAGGGAATGAAGTAAGCTTCTGCCTCTTGTTTGTTAGCAAAAAAACATTCGGAGGAAGATTCATCGGATAGTCTTCTTCCGAATCTCTGTCATAGAAAGCTCCCTCGATACGCTCATATTTGATAATCTTCAATACGAGATAGACGGGTGATTCGTCATCTTCTTTCAATTCACTAGTCTTCGACATACACCAATTCTAAGTACTTACCATTGGTGTATTCATAAGCATGCTTGGTTCTTGGGATTTCGCATATTGCATTCACGTAATGAGCTGGGTGCTGGTTATGTCGGGCTTTGATGTTAATGACAGCCCATTTTCCCTTTCTAAACTTTCTTTCTTCCATGTAGGGTACGTTTTTAGGATGTGGTGCAAAGGTAATAGTTCTCAGATACATATCCAAATTTCCAGAAGTGGTATTGAAAAAAACTGCAAATTATTTGGAGGTTTGCGGAGTTGTCGTTATCTTTGCGGTGTTATAAAGAAGCATAGAAGGAATGGCTACCTGACGTATTGAGTCTAACTGTCGCCTTTTCTGCTTCTTTATTTGTCGTTTATAGAGTAAAGAACATAGCTAGTTTTTATCTGACCACTTTTTGCTTCTCTCTTCGATAGGGGAGCTCACATCGTCACGGGAATACGCACAAATATGAAGCCCCCTTAATGGAGGTGTATGATAAAATTATGCTTCGTAAAAGAAGCATTATCGAGACCATCAACGATATACTCAAGAACGTGGCACACATTGTTCATACCCGCCACAGAAGTGTCTCAAACTTTATTGTCAACCTTTTGGCAGGAATGGTGGCTTATGCTTTCTACGATACAAAACCCTCTATCAATATGGAGTTTGAGATGGAGGGAGAAGCAGAGGTGAAGCAGCTCACACTTTTCTAAAATATACTTGCACGAAACAATGAATCTTCGATCTAAAACTAGGTCGAAAGAATCGTTGTGTGCTATAACCTGAGTAAAAAAGAGGTGACCTTAAACCGAATTGGGGTTGATAGAAATACACAGTCATTGAAACGGTAACAGAAGAGCTACTCACTTTAATTGTGGGTAGCTCTGCTATTAGTTTTAATGCGATGTTGATTGTTAATACTGAGAGATTAGGTTTAACTTAAGGATTAGACGTTTTTACTGGATTATTGTCTGGAGAAAATAGTACAGAAACAGAATCTTCCTCAGGCATATCGTGATTAAATACATGAGAGAGGAGACTATAGATAGCATCAATCGCAAAAGTGTTGTCTTCTGGACAGAAATCATAGAGGTCTTTACAAATTCTTGTAAGTTGAGACATTAGCGTCTCTATCAGTTTTTCTAAAGTCTGAAAGACTGAAAAGTATTTGCTCTTAGCTGTAACACGATTACCATCAAGTGTTCGAAATATCAACGAAAGCGGATTGACATGTTCTAAGACAACAAAAGATTTGGAGTTTAGTTGCTTTAGTTCATAAGTCATGTACGCTACTTGTAAGTAGGCTTGGATTCCATATTTAGAGTGTGCTACTCTACAGATATCATCAATCTGTTTAGTCAGAGACGAGAAAAGCTCTACCTTTTGCTGAAGGTGCTCATATACATCTCTATCCATTTGACTTAAGTCTTTCTCAAAAATTTTGAATAGGTTGAGATTTGCCATTGTTCTTGTTTTATGGAATAGGAATTTCAAAAGTACGGAGAACTTGTTTTCCCTCAGGGTCTACAAAGTTCCAACGTTCAGCCACATACTTGTTGCCACGTGCATCTGTGGCTTGATAGGTTATCTTTACTTTGTAGCCACTGAAGTTTCCTTTACGCATAGGGTGTAAGAATAGATCTCGTACTGCATTGTTAGACTTCATTTGTCGCTGAACAGCTGCAATAGCTGCAGGGGACATGTCTTCGATATTTGAAAACTTCTTAGTGTACTTGAGTACTTTTTGTGTACCTACACTTGTACTCTTGAATATATGATCTAGTTCTTCCTTTGTGAAATAGTTTAGACCAAATGCAGAGTCTACAGGTGCGACTTGTAACAATTCAAAGTTATCACTATTCTCAAGAGATAACTTGAGATTTCAAGAGCCGTATCGTGAGCTTGTTTTGATGGATTTGAACAAGAAAAAGCAACAAAGATAGGGAGGAAAAATATAAGATTCTTCATGGGTTAATATGATTTATAATCTTCTATGATGAGGTTTGCGATTGCTTCACCTTCCACTAAGTTATACCAAGTATCAGGAGTCAAGACTAGAACTAGATCAGTTAAGCTGAATGTCTGAATTTGCCAGCTGAGTAGCCACAAGGAAGTAGAGATATCCTCTAAATGCCTTACGACTTCATTCAGGATGTAGTAGCGCTCTGAAGCATCGAGAAGATTGACCTTCTTCTTATCGATTGTTCCATCACCATTTCTCTGATTGTAACTTCCTGAAGTCACAAGTTGTGCAACCAACGGATACAAGGTGCGTGAATTATTTTCCAAAGCTTTTATTTCATCCGAAGCTATAGTAGCTATAGCAGTGCCCATTGCATGACCTTTAATGGCAGAACGAACAGCACTAATATTTTCTGGGATTTCTGTTTTGAAAAGCTCGTAGCATCGTTTAAGCTGATAGAGATTCTGCATTGCTCCCTGAGCATTAGACAAATATCCAAGCATTTTATTTTCTACTTTGTGTATTTGAGCCATTGCACCATTGATAGCTGTTTCTGCTACAATTATTGCATTCTGATGTTTACTGCGCTCTTTGTAAACAGACTCTAGTTCAAAAGTCTGAGTTGTCACTGCCGTCACAAGAGCTGGATCGACATCGACTATTCCTGCTTTGGTTTTGGGAATTGCAATCACTCCTAAAGCGAGAATTAAACTAAGGATTCGTAACTTCATAAATTCGCTTATTTGATTTACACATTTCTACCCGATCACGGATTATACTCATTAGTGGAGTATGAACAGGTACTCCCTTAATCAGTAGATGTGGAGTTGTTTTATCTGTACTCACGAGGATGATATTCTTTATTCTAAAAACCTGCTGAAGTGGGCTTTGAACTTCCTGATAATCTATGATTCGATAGAGTTCTAGTTGATCTGTTGTGACATAGGTTAATCCGTGTCTCTGATAAATGACTTCGTCTGTTATCGTCCAAACAAAGGACTTGAGGGAAAAGTATTTGTAGGCTAGAGATAATAATATAATGCACTCAAAAATAGAAGAATATAGCGCGTAGGGACTTTCTAAAAAGAACAAATAACTACTTATTCCTATGGCGAAGAAAAAGATAAATATGAAGCCTATATTCTCACACCAATACTGACGTAGAGAAGGCTGTATAGTGACGCTACTTCTATTTCTGTGGAGGAGGGGAGTTTGTTGCATGATTTTCCTCTGGGTTGATTAGTTTGATTGCACCTAAATAGAGATAAGAAGGGGGTGAAGAAGAAGGGGGAGAGCTGGATAAAGGAGCTTTTTTCATTGTACTTATCGTTTTAATCTTGTTTGACGGAGATTATTGGCTTGTTCGTATTTGTTATGCTGCTGGAGCTGCTTATTCAGAACTACATCATTCCAATCTTTGAACTTGAGGGGGGCTTTCCAACGAGAAATTTTGGTAGAAAGATGATAGTCGTTCGCAACCTTAGCAGGAGAGATCGTTTTTTCGCTATATGTCTTTTCTATGCCGTTGAGTTTTATATGAAGACTGTTGGTTGATTCATCACGACTACTTTCAAATTTGGCATCATTGAGAAGTGCTAGCATACGAATACCATAGATTTTACCAGCAAGGTCATTATCGAAGCAGTCTACAGCGATTGCATTGCTATAATGGTGCATGATGGACTTTATTTGATTGTCACTGAATGTTCCGCCTATAGAAACAAAAACAGAGCTATTTAGGTCTAACTGAGCTTTGTTGGCTTGATAAAAAGCCAGGATATCAAAAGCACTTTCTGCGAAAAAAACATGTTGCTTGCTTTGAGGATTCATATCATCAGATAGATCTACTATCCAAGCTGCCATATTACTGTCTGTACCTGCTGCTTTAGACTTAAAACCGTTATAACCCCGAATCTCATAACCGACAATCTCATTGCTATATGGACGCGTATAGGGAAAAGCGATATTGTATTTGTCAAATTGCTTGTTATAGGTGTCTTTGAGAAGGGTCATATTGCCCGAAAAAACTTGAATCGTAGATTCTGTGAGCCCTCTAGATGATAGTAGTTTTGTCACTCTTTCTAAATCTTCGGTCACAGATTTTGTATCATAACGTTTTGCTACAAAGGGCTGAGCACCCTTATAACCAGCTTTAGCTATATACTTGCTTGTTTCTTCGATGTAGGTTTGTGAGAAATCCGCAAGAATTTCTGTAACGGCAGCCCACTGATTACTAGAACGGTGATTAAACTGATTGAGATTCTCCAAAACAAAGCTGACTACATCACCGCCTTTGCCCATTGTGACGGAAATAAGTCTGATGGGCTTTATCTTGGGGATTCTTGATTACTATCTTATCTGACCCATCGGGCAACATCATTTCAATGTATCGTCCTAACCCTGCTGCTTTGTTTATACGATACCCTAGTTTGTAAGCTACATCATCTATGCCAACTTTTGATTTGAGGGTTTTGAAATCTACACTCATAATTTATAGCCTTGAGATTTTGTAGAGTGAGGAGAAATGAAGGAATGATTATCAAGAATATATTCCTTCAGAAAGGACTCTTTATCAGATGAGTTACCCATTTTCATATAGGCAATGGCACTCTCCTGATTCATTGGAATTAGACCTGTGTCGTTTCCCATAACTTTTGCGCGAACAGCAAAATCTCCATTATTCAGCTTTACAAAATTGACTTCTTCAATTTTGGGATCTACTATAGCTACTCTGTTGTCTGCTTTCACTAATTGGGGAAGAAATGTATCTAATTGTTCTCTATTAAAGGATGCAAGCAGCAGGGGATTTTCTGTTCCCTTTTGTAAATGCTGTGCTGTTGAAATACCTAGTACTTTAGAAGCTATTTCTGCATCTTTGTTATAGAGTTCATAGTTTTGACCATGACGAACAAGAATAAGAGTATCAGGATACTCTATTTTTGCTTTTATAGAAGTTTCGGAGAGCATTTCCATTGCAGAGGTCGCTTCTGGCAACTTTTTAGTCAGGTGCTGGCTCTGTTTTTCTATTTCTTCCATTATCAACCCTTGAGCCTTACCAACCTCTGACAGGACTGTGTAAATAAACTTAGGCTCTTCTTTTAAAGCCTTCACCCAATTTGAAAGATACATTGCACTATTATCAGTAACGTGCTTATCAAATCCAAGTTGCTGGCTTACAGTAGCTGCTGTAAGCTCTGCTACTAGTTCTTCCTTCGCATATTTTTTATCGCCAAATTTTTTACCACCTTCTCTATTTAATCGCTCTGGAGAACCTGTTGAATGAGCCATTTCATGCAGAGCAGTACTATAGAACTCCATACCGCTACGATATACCTCTTCAGCAGAAGTTCCCTTCTTGAATTGTTCTTTTAGGGGGAGAGTGATAGAATCAGTACTTGGACGATAAAAAGCTTTAGAACCTGGCTTGAGCTCTATTGGACACAACCACTCTTGTTCCTTAAACATTCGATCTAAAGCCGGATTACTATACATACCTTGGGTATCAGGGAGTTTCTTACGGAATACTCTTTTTGTAAGGCTGCAAAGACGTCTGGCTTTAGCTCTTTGAGATTGGTATCAGAAACATTAAATACATCATATTTTTTGACGAAAAAACGCTTGTCTAGTTCAGCAATTTCTTCTTTGGACATTTTGGAGATTTCTGCTTCTGATACAGTTCTTCCTGTTTCATCCTTATAAACTACATCTACATAGAATACAGGAACAGAATGAGCACCTTTATTTATATGTAATCCTTCTTTCTTTGCCTGATTGAAAGTCATAAAAACAGGTAGTTCATGTCCTTTCATTGAGGTAAATAAATCGAGAATGAACGAATTCATTCCATTATATGAGCGTCCAGAAAAATTTCGTGCTATACCCTGATAATTATTGTTGAACCATGGCTGAGACCATTGTGCAGATTTTAGGGCTTCCATACGCTCTATTATAAGGTCTGCAACTTTTTGCAAGGCCTTATCCGTAGGACTAAGTTGAGTACTATTGTTCATGGCTAATCCAGTTCAAAATGAGGTGCTACAATAGAATCAAAGTCTTTCTTTTCTGAGAAGAGAAAAGCGGATTCTTCGGATTCAGACAGCCCTGTTTCTTTGCACCACGCACTGTACTCTTCTGAGTATTCGCTTTGATGCATGAACTCTAGCCATGTAATTTGATTGCTTTGGAGTTGTTGATACAACTCGTCTGTAGAAAATTGGGTAGACATATCACTAAATATTTGAGGATATATCCACTGAGTTTAAGGTGCGCGCAAAGACCATCAATCATGAATTGATAGTCTTGTGATTTTCATTACGCGGTGAGAATTTTCCTGATTCTAGTACACCTTATTTCAATGAAATATCAGAGATTAGTTAGGGAGGTATTATTATCGCATCATCTTTTGCTGAGAGGGGCGAGATTCTTTGCGATCGAGAGGTTGCGTGTGTTCGGACTTTGTCTGCAAAGACAGAACTACCTGCTGGTATTCCCAACGATTTTCATCTGTCTTTACAAAGCCTACGAAGCCAGGATTTAATCTGTCATATTCTTCTGCTTGTCGTTGCTTCCACAGCTCCATATCGCCCTGAAGATTTTTGAAGCCTGTTGGCTCTTTGAGATTGACGCCTACAGTGACTTTGCTGTCACCTACAGAGAGTTCTACAGGCTTCCCATCATAGATTGCCTTTTTCTGCTCTAAGCCAAGCTCGATATTTCCGATTTTCTCTATATCTTTGATTCGATCACTTAAGCGCAGATGAATAGCGTCTTTCTGCATAATGGACTTTGTTTCGCTGTCTAGCTGATAGTAACGTTGAGTACGTTTACCATATTCGCTTACTTCTTTACGGAGAATATGCCCCTCCTTAAGACGGTCTATATCCGTACGACTCAGATTTAAGTCATTCAGAACCTCTTTCTCATAGGAAACGTCAAGACTACAACTTGATTGGCTGTATTACGAGTAAGTTGCAACTTAAGGGGAACACGATACAATTCTCCAGAGTGGGTTTTTACTGCTCCCATTATTAGGGGAGTCACACGACCAGACATTAACGGCTCTACGAATTGAGATGGTAACCTCAGTATATCGTTTTGCTTTATTCCAATCTTTTCTAATTGGGAATAGGGCAATTCTTCTGGAAGAAATACGTTTCTACTTATCATATATGAAATATTATGAGTAACTTTGCCACAAAGTTACTAAATACATTCCAATAAAAAGATATGAAGTCGTATGTTTTTGGACTATGCTTATTATTTTCCTATTGTGCAAACACGCAAGCACAATTTTTTACTGCAAAATCAGATTCTGATCGTATTAGACCATACGCTCTACTCAAAGAGAGAAAAATCGCAAAGGTGGATTCTTTTGATACAATTCAAGCAAATAACAAGAGGAAACCAAGCAAGGAAAAGGCACATAAGGGAAAAGAAGATGCTGATAGCTTATCAGAAAAAAAGAATGTAGGAGAACAATTAGCTGAGCTTGTCCCCAAAAGTAAAGACTTCTCCAAAGCTAGTCTGTATATTTGGGACTTTACGATGGATAAATTACAAGAAAGACTAAATGTTTGTATGCCCCTTGATGAGTTACAAATTAGCTCTAGATTTGGACATAGAACTGACCCTTTTAGTAAATGCTTGGCTTTTCATGACGGAGTTGACCTCGTCTGTCACAAAGATTTTGTATATGCGATGCTTCCTGCGGTGGTCACCAAGGTTGTATATAGCAATAAGGGATATGGAAATTATGTAGTCTTAAATCATGGTAGATTAGAATGTTTATATGGTCACTTAGATAAAATTACGGTCAAGGAAAATGAGAAAATCAATGCTGGAACGATTATCGGTATTTCTGGGAACTCTGGGAAATCGACAAATTATCATCTTCATATTAGACTGCGTAATCATGGGCGCAGCGTTGACCCTCTGGGTTTTATTGGTGTGCTTCGAAATTACATCAAACGTCTCAATGAAGATTTGGCTATGGTTGTACCGCCACCTGAATATAAAGCGAGGGGCGCGGCTCTGAATAGGGGAAATCTCTATGCTGAGATTATTCGTCAAGAAGTTCTTTTTCCCTAAAGTCGTTTTTAGCACAGGCTTTGCTAGAAACAGGTTACTTTTTCCTCTAGGGTATGCTGGGAGTTAAACAACTTGTTTGGGTTGAGAAAACGAAATGGAGAGTATATGAGATTTGAAAAAGTGGGAGGATTCTGTGGCTGCTTACAGAGATTATGTGCAATATAAATACAAGGGGGAAATTATTTTTGATTTCTTGAATCGAATTGGGTATGCAGAAGATAAGACTTACACCACTAAAGTCAGACAGATATTCCAAACTATTGATTAGTGGATACAATAAGAATTATGCTAAAGTTTGTATTATTAGATACCATTCGAGTATCTTTTTCTATCTTTGCCGTAAACTAAAACAGAAATCAAATGGAAGTAATTAGCGCAAGAGAATTTAGAACAAACCAATCAAAGTATCTTGGTATGGTCAAAAGAGGAGAGGAAGTTATTCTGAAATCTAGAGGTCTTGGAAGTTTTCATATTCGTCCTATAACCACCCAAGAAGTTGTTGTAAACAAGACAGACCTTACTGAACGTCTACGTATGGCACTGCAGGAGGTGAAGCTGATGAACGAAGGGAAAATCAAAGAACTTTCAATGACTGAACTTCTCGATGAGCTTTAAAGTTATCCCTACTCCTACATTTGCCAAGAGCTTAAAGACTTTAGCAAAGCGTCACAAGTCGATGAAAGCTGATATGAAGGCTTTTGTAGAAGGACTTGAGAAAAAACCTATACAAGGTGTTGAACTCTCTCCTGGTATTCGCAAAATTCGAATGGCTATCAAGTCTAAAGGTGGGGGAAAGTCAGGAGGAGCGAGAGTAATTACCTATAATGTTCTAGTTTCGGAACAAGAAGGAAAGATACATCTCTTGGAAGTTTACGACAAATCCGAGTACACTTCCGTCAAAGAGGAGGTTCTTAAGGAAATAGTCAAAGACTTGGAATTATAATCTCGATGAATCGTAACAACCGCAGATGGGGCAATTCCTCACCTGCGGGTGTCTTTATCTTCTTCTTTGATGAAACTACAACAAGCTGATTGCGTCGGAGAGCGTAGTTCTTATCTCCTCGCTGGCTTTCTGAAGGCTATCTAAAGCGATCTTTGTAATACAAGAAGACGTTCCTTAGCGAGTTTGCTCATTGCATAATTGTTGGTGAAGAGATTCTGATAGGTAACAAAGTCTATCTTCTCTGAGAACAAAATATCAAGAGATATACTCTGAGAATAGAATGCTAATAGCTTTAGAAAGTCGGGAGTCGTCACAGTTGCACCCTGCTCTATCTTTGAAATTTTGAGCTGCGATGTTCCTATGATTTCTGCTACTTCTTGCTGCTTAAGTTGCAAGCCCTGACGGACTAACTTAAGTCGAGATCCTATTTCCTGTGGAGTGAGTCTGTCTATCTTTTCGTTCATGTGGTTGTTTTGCCTATCAACTCTTTGATGAGTTGGGTGATTTCGTCATTGATTCGCTTAAAATTGCGGTTCAATTCGATTTCTTTCTGAGTTGTGTTGGCAAAGATACAGATTTTCGGGAGGTTTACATACTTGCTTTCTTCTTTTTTGATGCGTTCCATATCAAAATTGGTCTTGCAAAAATATTTTGTAGTGCTGAATTCACTACTTTCTTCGATATTGATGCTACGGAACTGATCTTGCGTAGTGGCGGTGAAGTCTCGTGCTGTTTGTCCTGCCAACCATCCTGTAGCCATATCCGCTATTTTTGATGCTGGTACAAGAAAGTCCATTCGTTCCGAGATTGAGGTGGACACTTTATTGTCATTTATACTAACAGAGTGTGAGAGTTGTTTGGCTTTGCCAAATACGTCATTTTGCGCCCACTCTAATGTTTCTTTGTTACGTGCTGCGCCCATGAAAATATTACCACAAGTGGTGATTATTTCTGCATTCCTGTTTTACCATAGTCGGCTTCTAATTGGGGCAGTTCTTGAAACCCTAGGGTTACTGCTACTTTGTTGGAACGTGCTGTGCCAATTAAACGGTCTATCTTATGGAAATACAACGTGGGTAACTCATCTACGATAATTGACACTGGAATATTGCCCTTGCTATTGATGCGTGTGATAAGCCTATTAAGGATAAGGGCATTGAGAGAACCAATCACTTGCTCTTTCTCTGGGTCATTTGCTATAACTAGGTAGGAGGGATTTCGTTTATCGGAAATTTTGAGGTCGAAGTCGTCACCACTGAACACCCAATAAGCTTCTGGAGAAACTAGTCGGGCTGCATTTACTCTAAGTGTACCGACCATTCCTTCTAACTGATCCATTGCCTTGTTTTGATAAGCTGATGCAAAGGGAGACATTAGGGACATGATTTTTTCGTCTTGCATGAGGATTTCGAAGACCTCTTCATACGAACGACCAAGGAAGGATAGGACATGGGGCATATCGCTGTACGCTCCTGTTATCGTGTCTGGCTCTACTTCTTCTCCTTTCGCTGTTTCGTACCAATCACGCTCGATGGTGACTTCGTGGTCATCCAAATCTTTATACGTATATCCTGTGAGATTGACGAACATTCCGTGTTCGTCAATTGAGGTGCTCTTTCCTCCTTCTGTGGTGAAGTTAAGAACTTGATTACCCTTTTCGTCTACTGCGATATAGTCTGTCCATTTCCGATACTTCAAGAGAAGTTTTTGCCCATTATAACTGATGTAGTGGTTGAGCTTTTGGCCGTTCTTATATCCTGTGGGGTGTAAGTTGATGAAGAAATAGATAATGGCTGCTAGGAAGTTCTCTGCTGAGTTTTGGAAGAAGGCTTCTGAACCTCCCTTTTTGCCCCCTCCTCCTTTGTTGAGAGATTCTAGCAACGTGGCTGCTGTCTCTGATGCTGCTGCAAGGTCGGGGATGTACTTTTTTTGAATCGGGTTGATGCGATGCGAATATTCTATATCTGTGAAGTTGATAATATGGAATCCACAATTCTTTGGTAATCGATTGTATTTCTTATTCTTATGATACTGATAGTAGAGTGTTTTGGCAAGTGTTGGGAACTTATAATCATAGATATTGCTGTCCGGTAAACTTACAAACGCCACAAGAAAGCTTCCCGAAGCCCTTTAGAATAGGACTTCGGGCTTTCTTTTTCAAAAAGCAAGCCCCCTAATCGAATAATGATGGTTCTGAGGGTGGAGATTTAGCTCTTTCAGCCCAAATTGCACACTCATCCTTTTGAGGATCTTCCATGAAAGCGATGAAATTAGTGTAATACATGAGCGTTAATCTAAGCATGGTTACGATTTGAGAAAAAGAAACGTGTCTTTTTATCATTCTAGAGAGTACTGTGCACAAGAGATTGGCAATGAGTACTACCCAGGTTTGTACCTGGATGGCATTCACGCTCTCACCATAGAAAAAGTGCAAAGGAAAATTCTGTTTCAGTTGTTTGTAGAGCGTTTCTATAGCCCACCTGCGCTTGTAGATTTCAGCAAGTTCCTGAACCGATAGTTCAAAATTGTTAGTCAGCAACGTCACCGACTTACGAGAGTTATTGCTCCATAGCTCTACACATCGGGCTTCGTGCCTTACCTTCTCTTTCTCAAAAAGAATGTGTTTGTCGATATGAGTGACTAGACCATCACGAGAAACATAGGCTATAGAAGAGAGCTCCTTGTAGCTGAGATTCTTCTTCATCTTAGTCACATAGCAGACACCTTCTTCGGTAAGCCTTTGAAACTGTGCATAGTCTATGTAGGCTCTATCCATTGCCAAGGTGGCATCTTGGGGCAGGTGCACCTTTTTGAGAAGATAATGATCGTGTTTGGCAGCAGAGGTCAGTTCTACCACCATCGGTACACCTACTTGATACTTCATAATGGTGTGTACCTTCATGCCGCCTTTCTTCTTTCCGCTTTTAGGATGTCTACCTACTCCCTTAAGAATATTGTCAAAGAGCGTGATTGTGGTAGAATCCATCATATACAGCTGCTTCTCCCAGGCTTTTTGACAGCTCACAGAACGGCTGTCCGCTAAAAAAGGAGTGTAGCGTTCCAACAGGGAGGCATAAACTTTGGCAAAGAACTCTTGTGGTCGCCGCTGGTTGGCTTCTGCAAGTGTGCTGCGACGGACAACGTAGTCAAGCCCCAAGTGGGAGAGTTTCATGGTCTCGGCTTTCATGCCAATCTCCAATTCACGCAGAGAATCAAAGTGTTTGAGCACACCAAAGAGCATAATGATGAGGTGTTTCCAACCTGTCAAACGCTTAACATAACGCTCGCTCCCTAGTGTTTCGAGACTAATTTGTTGAATTTTGGCTTTATCCAGCAATTTAATGACCTGACTATAGACCGGCTGTCCGGTAAAATATGTACTTTTGCTCATGTTACTAGTGTTTTTTTCCAACAAGCAAAGTAACAAAAGAGGCTGAAATCCTGCAAGAGGGTTTCAGCCTTATTTTTATCATCAGAAAAACTTTTACCGGACAGCAATAAATCAAGAACAGTTTCTATATCAGCTTGAGCAATACGATTTGAAGCGTCAGGAAGACCACGATGTCTTTTTGCTTTGGCTTGGAGTCCGCGGATTAGCTGACGTTGTTGTGGAATTTGAACAACTTGATTATAGATGACGCAATCTGCATGGGGAATAGTGGGAAGAAAAGACATTAAATCAGTAACTATACCAACCCCATTGATATTCATCTGCGCAGAGGGCTTGATATATGTGGGAAGATCTACTTCATCGATATTGACCAAGGAGTAGGTTTTGACTGCTCGATCACCATATTTCAAACATTCATCGCTGGATCTTATATTGGAGACGCTCAGTTTAGCAGCTTTAAACTGAACTGCTAGATAACGATAAAGGTAGTCGTGAACTTCCGTTTTGTTGAGTTTCTTATAAGGAATACCGCGTTCAGAAAGGACAGAGATAATCTTGGCGATTTTTGTTTCAAATTCTTTTGCCTTCTGAGGTTCGAACTTAACAAAACGACCTTTCTTTACTTCCTGAGTGATGATGAGATAGGTTTGTGTAGAGGTATAAACACGACCATTGAAATACTTGAAATAACTCTTGCTGAGATATTCCATTTCTTCTGATATTTCATGATTGTATTCTTGTTTACTGAAAACATCTTGCTTTTGAAGAAGGTATCCTTCTCCTAAAACAGCCACTAGATTGTTTAGTACATCTAGATAAAAGTAGTACTGTTCTTCATCTGCACAGTACTTCTGCACAGGATTTTCTATTTGAATGATTACACTTGGTTCTCCACGCTTAGAATAAAGGATGGTGTTTTGAACGTTGCCGTTACCATCCTTCACTTCTTCTAATTGTGCATAGAGTGAATCAAAGGTGCGCTTCTTTGCCATCCTTTATTTGTTATTTTATTGTCGAGTAAATAGTGTTTTAACTATATAGATGTCTTTGCTACGTGGTTTGGAGTGAAGACCATGAGTTTGCATTACTCGAGACGCCCCATATCCACCTAAAGCAACAACTGCAAGTATTGCAAAGCCTACTAGCTGTCCTATAAATATGACTCCGATAATATAGCCTAAAAATCCACCGCCGATTGCCCCTGCTATGTAATAGAGAAAACGGCCACGAATCCCCATAAATTCTAGCGGTCTTTGTAGACCTTTGAAGACTGGATATCCGTCATAATTGATTTCCATAACTTTGTATTTGAATGTTTACTATGAATAGCCCTTTTATAGAGCCATTCATAGTAAACTATAACTTACTTGAAGATATTTGCCCCTTAATGCTTGAAGAACGCTGGTAGAGCTGTTGCCATAGCAATAAAGGCTACACAACCACCGACAACTTGCATGATTGTCTTCTTCACATCCTGATCACCATTTTGAAGCTTAGCAAAGATGCTGAAACCACCAAGGAGTGCAATGATGGCTGCAATGGCATACAACAGATTTTGAACAGGAGTTAAGTAATTCTTAAAAGCAGTTGTTACACCATTAATAGCCCCTGCTCCTGCTGATCCGGCATTTCCTTGAGCATACGTCATTGTGTTATAGGCTATTGTTGCACACGCTAGTACGAGTGCGCGCTGTTTGGACTTTCCAAACAGATTCTTGAACTTTTGTTTCATAGAAACCTGAGTTTGAGAGTTAATAAAAAGAGAGTTTTAGATTATTCGCTAGAAACTACTCATAGCTCGTCACAACAAACTCCAAACCTTCTGGGGTCTTCATCTCATTGACCTGCTGACACAAGTCTTCGATTAGAAGCCCTCCATTCATTGCTGGAGCTACTTGTTGAGACTCTACTATCGTAGTATCTTCTGAATAATCTTGATTGAAAGAAGCGGTCTCAGTGACTACTATCTCTTCTTCGTCTACTGACTCTTCCTGTGGAAGTTCTGTAGACTCTTTTGAGCTAGCAGACACAGAGGGGGTGTACGAAGACGTTGAAATTGCATTGTCTTCGGCTGCAATTTCTATTTCTTCGTCTTCGACTTTGAGCTGTTGGTTTTTGTCGTTAAAATACAGATCGTAAATTATTACGACTGCATAATAAACGACATACACAACAACTATACCAATAAGTATAGGAGTGAAAGCCATAAATAGACATTATTTGTAAACAGAATAATATCTTCGTGGCAGAGTATGGAGGAGATACAAAAGGGAAACAAAATGTTTTCCTTAGAATTTTCCTGATTCTAGTACACCTTATACGTTGCCGTGGAGATTACTAATGAAACTCAGATTATTTAGTACGGAGTAGTTTCTGAGTTTTCTTGTGGAGACGGAGAAGTTGGAGCAGCGGAAGAAGAACGAACAACTTTCCACGCATGGTTTGAACCATACCAACTGTCTTTGTAAAGACGAGCATCGGTATTATAAGATATGGTAACCTGCTCACCTATTTGTATCGCAAATGAACTTATTTTATCCGCTCCAAAAACCTCAAAAAGGAATTTATGGGGATACTGTTCTATTGTTTCTAATACATACTGTTGTGATTGCCATTCGCCTTTAGGTGATGTACCACTCTTGAGGGGGAGGACTTCGATGATTTTACCTGTTATTTCCATAGGATTATTGGATTAGTGAAGGAGTCGGTTTGAGGAGGGTACGTAGATGCAACTTGTGTTCTTGTATGAATGTGAGCAAAATTGCATTCACAACATTTGTGAGGGAATTCTTTCCAAAAGTACAGAGTTCAAGCACATCTACAATATTTTCATCTATGCAGTATTGTCGAGTGCGTGAAGTCTTTTGTGATTTCTTTTTGATAGATTGGAGATTCTGTTCAAAGATTTCCCATTGTGAACTATCTGTTTCCCTTTTGTCTAAGGAGTCAGTTGGAAGATCTGAATCTCCTTCTTGGAAAGACTCTTCACGTGCATCTTTTACTAGTCCGTCTATGTTGATGGACATTAGATTAGGTGAATGTACAGCTTTCTCCTTTTCTTCGTTGTTGGAGGATTTCATACAAGCGGTTATATGTAGGTTGAATAATAGTGGATTGACTATCTAGGAGAGAGAGCGTGTTATAACGCATCATATCAGCTTTGTTGGATATACGAGGGAGAACTTCTCCATAACAAGTAAAGGCTTTGTCTGTTTCGTCCCAAAGTTGAAGTTCTTCTTTCTTACCAATTCTTTTATCATAACGATTGGGCACTAATACAACTTGCGTTTGCATTATTGGTACTTTAGATTTTAGTACTTCTACGAACTTCAAGAAAGTCACTGTAGACTGTAGGCTTGCTGCATCATAGAAATAGGGACAGACTATAATATCCGAGTAAATAAACAATGGTAATAGTCCCTGCTGGGATAAATGACCTGGAGTGTCTATTAGCGTTATTCCTTCTACAGCTTTTACTTGTTGCATCAGTGCTGATGTCTTATCAGCATCTGCAATATCAAAGCGCTGTACATTATAGCTAAAAGTGGCAGTTGAATACTTTTGTTCATCTGAGTGTCGCTTCTCTGAGATGGAGCTTTGGTTGTCGCAATCAAGAACCAACAGACGTTCTCCCTTTTCTGCGAGATAGTTGGCAAAGGTGGTGCAGAGGGTCGTTTTACCCACACCGCCTTTTTGATTGGCAAAGGATATTATTGTGGACATATCAAACTAAAGATAAAGACCTCAATTACTTTTTCTTTCTTCTTGTTTCTCTACTCTACTAACATCCTTACTAGAGTTACCAAGAGAGAGGTCAAGTATCATAGAATTAGGTTCTAGATAGAGAGTTTCGTCCTTTACTAGTTTCCCATTAAAGTATCCTTTGAAATTATAGCCTTCTTTTTTACCTTCTATAGAAGAACGATCTACAGGAAGACTACTCAAATAAGCATAAGCACCATGAGCTTTTGGTGTAGTTTCAAAAACTATTGTAGATTGAAATAAACTGGGATAATCTCCGTACAATAATTCTATATGCCATTTCTTATATGCAGCCATTTCAGGGTGCCACTCTTTCATATGGTTATAAACCGAATCTGCAATATGACCAAGTGCAGGGGTGCAAGATGAAGAATTATACTCCCCCATAAACTGAAGCAAAGGAATATAGCTGGTTCCTTTTTCCAATTTGGTTACTTCTATTCGGTACACACCTTCGGGCGCATTTTCTTCGAGCAATTCTTGAAGCGTTTTCTCGTTCACAACATCGTTCTTATCGCATGAGGAAAAAGATGATGCGATTAAACCAATGCTCACTGTAAGGAAGAAGAGTGAAAATCTTGACATAGGAAATGTTTTTACAAGTGAAAAAGGAATGGTAACAAGCGTCTTTTGTGACAGCCAATTTTCATAGGCGCAGGGCTGTTTCTAGTTGCCACGAAATTAGATATTTATCATGAGATGAACAAGGGATTAACCAAATATTTTCTTCGGATATTCTGTTTTCGATATTTCCGAATGTATTATCACTATGAAAAATAGTTTTTCTTCGATGATAATATACTTATTCCCCATTTTAGGATACTCAAAAACTCATAGAATAGATAAAAGATCCATATCGCTTTTACAACGATACGGAGCGACTGTTAATCATGGGGTCGTTGGTTCAAGCCCATCCTGAAGCGCAACGCGCAACATTCGAAAGAGTGTTGCGCGTTTTTCGTTTTGTATTTTAATCACTTGTTTCCGCTTGTTTCTCTACTCTACTAACATCCTTAGTAAAGTTTCCAAGAGAGAGGTCAAGCAGTGAAGAATTAGACTCTAGATAGAGCGTTTCTTCTTTTACTAATTTCCCATTAAAGTAGCCCTTGAAGTTATAGCCTTCTTTTTCCCTCAATCGAAGAACGGTCTACAGGAAGACTACTTAAAGCAGCATAAGCACCATGTGCTTTCGGAGTAGTTTCAAAAACTATTGTAGATTGAAACAAACTGGGATAATCTCCGTACAATAATTCTATATGCCACTTTTTATATCCAACGAATTCAGGGTGCCACTCTTTCATATGGTTATAAACCGAATCTGCAATATGACCAAGGGCAGGAGTGCAAGATGAAGAATTATACTCTCCCATAAACTGAAGCAAAGGAATATAGCTGGTTCCTTTTTCCAATTTGGTTACTTCTATTCGGTACACACCTTCGGGCGCATTTTCTTCGAGCTGTTCTTGAAGCGTTTTCTCATTCACAACATCGTTCTTATCGCATGAGGAAAAAGATGATGCGATTAAACCAACGCTCACTGTAAGGAAGAAGAGTGAAAATCTTGACATAGGAAATGTTTTTACAAGTGGAAAAGGAATGGTAACAAGCGTTTTTTGTGACAGCCAATTTTCATGGGCGCTGGGCTGTTTGTAGTTGCCACAAACTTAGATATTTATCATAAGAGAAGCAAGGAATTAACCAAATATTTTCGGTTCATCTGACATTTGGAGTGACGGGGGGGTAAAAGCAAAAACTGCCGAACATTTTGTATTTGCCTCTTAATCTGGATATATGGGTAGAATATTGTATATTTGCCACATAAAACAAATTCAATATGCTTTCTAGTTCACAAATAAAGCCTATCTATAAGATATTACTCAGTCCAAACACAGCTTTTACTCCTGCATCAGCAGCTGCAATAGTCGGGGTAACTGAATTTACTACTCCTATTGATAAGATATTAAGGTATTATGCAGAGCAAAAGGTTTTACGAAAACTGAGAAAAGGTATTTATGTCAAACCTGATTATAACCCACTTGAGGTGGCAGTTATACTATACCAATTGAGCTATATTTCTTTGCAATACGTTCTTCAACGAAGTGGGGTAATTTTTCAGTATGATGAATCTATAACCTGTGTGAGTTATCTTTCAAGAGAAGTAGAAATAGATGGTAATCGCTATATCTATAATCACATCAAAGAAAATCTGTTTGTTCACTTTGAAGGAATAGAGCAGCACAGAGGATATTGCATTGCTACTCCAGAGCGTGCATTCTTGGATTTGTACTATCTGTTCCCACGCTTCTATTTCGATAATCCTCACGCTCTAGACAAAGATAAAGTGAAAGAAATTCTACCTATCTACAATAATCGAAGTCTTGAACGAAGAGTATGCAAACTTTTAGGTATCACCGATTATAAACGAATAACTGATGAATAACGATAAGTACAAACTTTACATGTTACGCATCTTAAAAGACGTGTTCAATGATCCTGAACTGTCACAAATTCTGGCATTCAAGGGAGGGACTTCATTGATGTTCTTCTATCAGTTACCACGTTTCTGTTGATTTGGACTTTAATATCCTAGATATCACTCAGAAAGATATGGCATATCAAAAGATGCGTGAGATTGCTCTCAAATATGGAAGAATCGCAGATGAACAGTTGAAACACAATGATTCTCTAGTTATTCTCGACTATGAAAAAGGTGAGCGAAATCTTAAACTAGAATTTTCTACTAGATTCTTTGATAATCACTACGAACTAAAGAACTTGGCTGGAACAAACATAACTGTTATGGTTGAACCCGATATGTTTGCTCATAAACTCTGTGCATTGTTGGACAGAGGGGGTATGGCAGGTCGTGACGTGTTTGATATACATTTCTTTCTTTCGAAACAAACCCCCATCCATGCTGATATAGTGGAACAACGAATGCAAAAGCCATTTGCAAACTATATCGACGATTGCATTACAGCACTGCAAACTGTTTCAACAAAAGAGCTAATGCAGAATGTAGAGGAGTTTATAGAAGGGAAACTTAAGCAAGAAGTGAAAAGTGGCAAACTCATAGACCGAACCATTGAGATGCTGGAAGAGCGTAAAATAGTTCCATTCATTACAGAGTATCCACGAAACAGAATGCCTATTGAAGATGTCACAATTACTCACTCTCCAGAAGGAAAGAATATCTTGCTAGCGCAAATTGCAGGGAAATCTTTTATGGAAAAAGAAATTTCCACAAAGGATTTTTCCATCTTTCAGGCTCTTCCCAAAGATGAGGATCGCAAGAACTTCTTAGTGCATCTTGCACGAGAGAATTACTTTGACGAATGGCAAAAACAATCTGTTAGGAATACGCATTCGTTGAAACGATAAAAACAGAGCTACTCACTTATTTGTGGGTAGCTCTGCTATTAGTTTTAATGCGATGTTGATTGTTTATACTCAGAGATAGGATTAAACTTAACTCAACTTTAACGGGCATTTTTTCGGAATTTTTCGGGGCATTTTGAGAGAAGTCAATTTCCTAAGCCACTTATAATCAACTATCGTAGCAATCAAGAATCAATAACAGCTCACCTTTTTCAACCAGATAGTTTGCCCAGATGGCGCAGAGCATTACTTTTTCCAGCCCCTTTAGGCTGACCAAGCATATCTAGATTGACCAAGGATATCACTGCGGTTATCGTCACTATCAGTCTATTATAATTTAATTTCAGGCATATCGAAGTTTCCTAGTTCAAAAGTTGTATCAAGATTATTTTCTCTATCACTAGAAGGAGAAGAGTGCCATTCTACTTCCTTCACAAGAATACTATTATAGTATCCCTTAATCGCAATCTTAACAGCAGCCATCTCATTTAGGGGGAGCAGAGACGAAACTATTAAAGTGCAACCATGAGAATTTGACGGTGTTTCAATAACAAATGGTGCATAAAAGAGAGAAGGATTATCAAGATAGGTAGCCGAAATCATAAATGAATCGGCAGGAGTTATATCTACATCTTTACGTCGGAGCAATGAATCAGCTAATGCAGTAAATTCTGACGAACTAGACTTGCGATTGAACTTCCCCATATAAAAAATAGTTGGAACATATTCTTCTAAATCGCCCGTGATAGCAATCTCTAGTTTGAAGACAATCTACTACTCTGCCTCCTATACCCTATGAATTGCAATGTACATATAACTACTTGAAACAACAAGACGATCACGAAGTTGCGAAATGCTATCTTTCGATGGCAAAACACAGAGTATTTATTGCTGTAATTGCTGAATATCACCCCATTTGGTTAAAATATAGCAGGAAAAATGCAGAAAAACGCATCTGAACTTGTTGTTTTGCTATCTTTACTGTAAATTTGTGGCAGATTATGAGTGCAGACCATAGAAAATAATGCAACATAGTCAACTATTTTACAGGAAGTGAAAACCGAACTCATTTGTGAGAACTCTTGATACTTCTCTTTTCTCGAATATATCAAACCACAAACTCCTATATGAAAAGCGTCTTCAAACTTGCTTTGCTCGCTGCAGTGGGACTTCCTGCTGTATCGCAAGCTCAGCCCGTTGTCGATCGTAGCAAATATCCTGACTACGATCCCACCGTTCGCCCCGATCGTTCGCTCCGCCGCTATGGACTTGCTCATAGAATCAAAGGCGGAGAAGCACCTGCGGTGAATCAACGTCCTGCCTATGTGAACAATGCTGCAAACATGTATTTCCCACCCATCTTTAGCCAAGAAGGTGGTTCTTGCGGTTCTGCATCACGCATCGGATATATGTTCACCTACGAACTCAATGCTTATCGTGGCACTGATGCTTCTAAGATTGAGAATCAATATCCCACTCACTTCGTTTGGTTGCTCACCAACGGTAACTCTGGTAAAGATCAATTTGTGCAATACGTGGGTGTACCTTCTGCAAAAACCTATGGTGGACGCATGAACTCTGCTCTATTTGGTTATAGAGAAGAAACCAACAACGACTTCGGTTGGATGACTGGTTACGACAAATGGTTTGAAGCCATGCACAACCGTATGTATCAGCCTGCCCACATTCCTAATAATTTGGGAACAGAGGAAGGTCGTGAGCAAATGAAACTGGTTGTGGAACCACAATGGCGACACCGACTTCAAGGCCGGCGGCATTGCTGGTATTGGCGTTGCAGCTGCTATAATACAAAATGGCATCCCTAACACACCTACCAACCAAGCCGCTGGTGTAGTGGGTATGAACTATGTGAAATACTGGGGATCTACAGTCAATCACGCCCTTACGCTTGTGGGTTATGACGATCGCATCGAGTTTGATCTCGATGGTAACGGAAAAGCGGGTGAAAAGGATAAAGACGAAGTAGGTGCTTGGATTATTGCCAACTCATGGGGACTCTGGTCAAACAATGGTCTCATTTATTGCCCCTATGCTTATGCTTTCCCTGCACATGCTGAAGCAGACTCTAAGGGAGTGCGCCGTCAAAGCGGTGGTTTTTGGGAACCCGAAATCTACCACGTGCGCAAAGACTATCGTCCTTTCCGCACCATCAAGGTGAAGATGGACTATTCTCGTCGTTCTGAGCTTCTCTTGCAAGTCGGTATTTCTGCCAATCTCAATGCCACTCGTCCCGATGCCATTATCGACCTCCACCACTTCCGCTGGGCGGGTGATGGTCGCGGAGGTGACACCGGCACAGGAAAGGATGACCAAAAGGAATTGCCCGAAATACCGATGTTGGGACGTTGGGCAGACGGTAAGTTGCACACCGAACCCATGGAGTTTGGTTACGACCTCACCGATTTGAGCGCAGGTTTCGACCGTTCACGTCCTTTGAAGTACTTCTTCATCATCAACAGCAAAACAAAATCTGGCATTGCTAGCAGAGCCAAAGGTTCAGGACATCTCTATAATGCGAGCATCCTCGACTACGAATTTGACCAAGGCGGTATCGAAACACCTTTCAAATTGGAAAGTAAGGCTGAAGATGGAAGTGTAGACATCAAGAAAGGCACCATTGCCACTTATAGCACCATTGTCTATGGCGAACAATTCTTTGCTCCCACCAATGCTGCCATCAGCAATGGCAAATTCACTTGGTCTTCACCTCAATCCAGTGGTCACAAGATTAAAGAATACAAAGTCTTTGTAAACGGCACCCTTCGTGGCACCACTCAAGAACTCTCTTACCCTGTCACTGACGCAGGTAGCTATGGTGTGACTGCTGTTTATGAAGGCGGCCATGAAACATCTATGATTTCTGCCATCTCTTCTGTGGCTCACCAAGAAAGAATGTAGCAGTAGATTTCAAGAAGACAGGTTTCACAATTCCCGATGTCTTCAAGGAAACATACCCTGATTGCACCATCGAGTTTTGGTTGAAACCGCACTCTATTAGCGACTGGAATCAACAAGGTGGTCCAGGTTGGGGCACCTTCATGTGCCATGCGAATGCCAACGGCACCTACACCGCTGGTTGGGATGCTGTAGGCAACGCTCGCGCCAATGCTTCCAATGCACTCCGCGTGAACCAATGGAGCCATATCGCTATGGTTGCTCAGAAATCCAGTTTCCGCCTCTACGTCAACGGAGCATTCAAAGATGCAGCCCCCAACTCTGCGGGTCATAGTGGTCTCGGTGGCTTTGGCAACCTCGTCTTTGCAGGTGGTAACAATGGTCAAGATGCTGTTTATGATGAAATTCGCATCTGGAACAAAGTACGCACAGAGACAGAAATACGAAATGCTCAGCTCTATGATTTCAGCGGAGAACTCCTCCCCGCAGGTCTGATTGCTTACTACAAGGGCGACATCATCACCATCGATGGCAAACCTTATCTGCGCGACTGTGTGGGTGGACACCATGCACCTTTGACGGGGGCTAACTACAAACAAGTAGAATCAGACCAAAAACTCACTTCTCCTGCGGGTAGCAGTTTCACTAGCCTCAATTCTAGCATCAAGGGGGGCAGAACGGTGCAAGCTGGACAACCCATCACCTTTACTGCCGTCTACCCCGACCACACGAAGGCTCTAGTATGGAATGCTCCAGATGCCAACGTCAGCAACTACTCAGGTAATGAACTCACTGCTGTGTTCGCTAAGCCTGGAAATTATGTTGTGAAGCTTCTCGTCAAAGGTGATAACGACAAACACAGATTGGTGGAACACAAAGTCACTGTCACTGAAGGAACACCTTGCAATGCAGATTTCGTGGCATCTCTCAAGGAAGTAGCAGCTGGTCAGCGTGTTAGCTTCAATCCCGTGCAACCTGTCGCTGGTTATCAATATGCCTGGACAATGCCAGGAGGCGTCGTGGCAAACTCTAATGCCGTCTCTGCTGCAACGGCTTACGATCAACCCGGACAGCACGAAGTCACCCTCACCGTCACCTCTCCCACTGGTGAGAAGAAGACAACCAAACAAATCGTGAAGGTGGTGAATGTGGCTCCCGAAGCAGCCTTCAACATCCAAGACGCATTTGTGCTGAAAGGACAGAATGGAGTGATGACCAATGAGTGTAAATATCATCCCACCAACCTCGAATGGGTGTTCAATAGCGGAAAGAATGTTCTTTCTAAGCATGTGGAAATCAAAGAACAAAAAGACAACACGCTTAATTTCAAGGTGCAACAGCCAGGAGTGTACGATGTGACCCTCAAGGCACGCAATGAAATGGGTATGAACGAAGTTTCACTCAAACGCGGTCTGACTGTTGTTAATGCCGACTCAAAGAGCGGTTTAGCTTTCAATCATGCTGGTGCCAACGTTGTGTTGAGTCAGCAACCCATCACCAAAGACACGAAGAACTTCACCATCGACTGGTGGATGAATCCTTCTAAACTCTCCGACTTCTGCTGCGGTATTGGTGACATCGATGGCACTTTCCAAATCAAAACCGACTATCGTGGAAGTTTGCAAATCCACAAGAAGGGAAGCAAAGTCTCTACGGGAGAAGACGTGGTAAAGCCGGAGAATGGCACCACTATGCAGTCTCTGTGAGCAACGGTGGCAATATCAAAGTCTATGTTGATGGTGAATTAGTGCCAAGCACTGGCAACATCTCAGCAGGTTCGATGCCTAATCTCGCTCGCTTCACTCTGGGTAATGAATCTGCCGACATGAGTGGGCAAATCGACGAATTCCGCATCTGGGATAAAGTCCTTACTCCTGCAACTATTCAGAAATATGCCAACGTGCCTCTTGAAGGTGACTTGCTCAAACAAGCCAAAGAAGAAGACAAGTTGAAAGTCTACTACGATTTCAACCAAAACTCTGGTGACGTTATTGACCGTACGGGCAATGGTTACACTGGTGTTCGTCACAACTTCGGCCCTGAAGGTGATGCTTGGGGACTTTCTCGCGGAGTCTTCAGTTTGAACTTCGAAAACACCACTGAGGATGTTTCCAATGTACTCAAACAATCATGCGTACTTTGCACATACCAACACTCAAGTCAACAATACTCAGAGTGGCCGCTGGTATCAACTCAAAGACTGGTTGGTAGAAAACACGGTCAAGGAAGGCAACATCACTGCTGGAGCGCACTATGACTACGGTAAGAGCGGCGAATTCACTGTGACTTCTGGATGGGACAAATTCCCCAACCTCAAAGATCACAAGGTTTACCAAGTGGTTCATCTCGAAGCTGGTGCTTATACCCTCACCACCACCTTTGGTCAGCATGGCGAAAGCGCAAACTGCTTCCTCGTTGCAGCATTAGGTGGCAAGTTGCCCGACTCCAACAAGCTCGCAGAGGCTTTGGCAAGTACACCGCTTCAACCTGGTGGCAATGGTTCTGAAAACACCCTTCAATTTGTGCTTACCCAAGACACTGACGTGGCGCTGGGTATTGTGGCAAATATGTCAGGTAAAAAGATTTTCTGCATCAAGAATTTCAAACTTGTTCGCAGTAGTCTTTCCACCATCACTGGCATCGGTAGCGTCAAAGCTAATGTGCAAGGCCATAATGCAGAAGGTACTTACGACCTTTCTGGTCGCCGTGTAGAAAATACCGAAAGTGGTCAAATCTACATCCAAAACGGTCAACGCATTGTTGTTGAATAACAACTAAAACTCTGTCTTTCTGCTGAAGAAAGCAGTCATCAATAAGGGCACATCCTGCAAGGGGTGTGCTCCTTTTTTTGTCCCCACCTCTTCTTCTGACAAGAAAATTCGGCTACCGTAACCAATGTTACGCTTTGCCTATGTGCAACTTCGTATCTTTGCATCGACAACTAAACTAAACTACTTGGGTGCGCCCTGCATTGCGTGTCAGTGTTGAGGATTGCACCAGATGAGGCGTCAAACGCTGTTTTGACTTTCCTCCATTTCCATTAACCAACACGAGAGCGATTCGCTCTCCTTGTTCTTTGTTTTAAGCTGCGTCTGATTGTTCAGATGCAGCTTTTTTGCTCTCACTCACACACACTCTCTTCCTTTCTCTCACCTTCTCCCTAATTTTCGCTACACCTTCACTACCCCTTTTCATTGTTCGCTCATTGTTTTCTTTGTTTCTGCCGTATCACATATGAGCAACATATGTCCAACCAGCCCCTATAAGGATATGGGTCGATATAGCTCCAAAGAGTGAAAAATCAAGGAAAAAGTGACAAAATTATTGCTGTCCGGTAAAAGTTTTTCTGATGATAAAAATAAGGCTGAAACCCTCTTGCAGGATTTCAGCCTCTTTTGTTACTTTGCTTGTTGGAAAAAAACACTAGTAACATGAGCAAAAGTACATATTTTACCGGACAGCCGGTCTATAGTCAGGTCATTAAATTGCTGGATAAAGCCAAAATTCAACAAATTAGTCTCGAAACACTAGGGAGCGAGCGTTATGTTAAGCGTTTGACAGGTTGGAAACACCTCATCATTATGCTCTTTGGTGTGCTCAAACACTTTGATTCTCTGCGTGAATTGGAGATTGGCATGAAAGCCGAGACCATGAAACTCTCCCACTTGGGGCTTGACTACGTTGTCCGTCGCAGCACACTTGCAGAAGCCAACCAGCGGCGACCACAAGAGTTCTTTGCCAAAGTTTATGCCTCCCTGTTGGAACGCTACACTCCTTTTTTAGCGGACAGCCGTTCTGTGAGCTGTCAAAAAAAGCCTGGGAGAAGCAGCTGTATATGATGGATTCTACCACAATCACGCTCTTTGACAATATTCTTAAGGGAGTAGGTAGACATCCTAAAAGCGGAAAGAAGAAAGGCGGCATGAAGGTACACACCATTATGAAGTATCAAGTAGGTGTACCGATGGTGGTAGAACTGACCTCTGCTGCCAAACACGATCATTATCTTCTCAAAAAGGTGCACCTGCCCCAAGATGCCACCTTGGCAATGGATAGAGCCTACATAGACTATGCACAGTTTCAAAGGCTTACCGAAGAAGGTGTCTGCTATGTGACTAAGATGAAGAAGAATCTCAGCTACAAGGAGCTCTCTTCTATAGCCTATGTTTCTCGTGATGGTCTAGTCACTCATATCGACAAACACATTCTTTTTTGAGAAAGAGAAGGTAAGGCACGAAGCCCGATGTGTAGAGCTATGGAGCAATAACTCTCGTAAGTCGGTGACGTTGCTGACTAACAATTTTTGAACTATCGGTTCAGGAACTTGCTGAAATCTACAAGCGCAGGTGGGCTATAGAAACGCTCTACAAAACAACTGAAACAGAATTTTTCCTTTGCACTTTTTTTCTATGGTGAGAGCGTGAATGCCATCCAGGTACAAACCTGGGTAGTACTCATTGCCAATCTCTTGTGCACAGTACTCTCTAGAATGATAAAAAGACACGTTTCTTTTTCTCAAATCGTAACCATGCTTAGATTAACGCTCATGTATTACACTAATTTCATCGCTTTCATGGAAGATCCTCAAAAGGATGAGTGTGCAATTTGGGCTGAAAGAGCTAAATCTCCACCCTCAGAACCATCATTATTCGATTAGGGGGGGCTTGCTTTTTGAAAAAGAAAGCCCGAAGTCCTATTCTAAAGGGCTTCGGGAAGCTTTCTTGTGGCGTTTGTAAGTTTACCGGACAGCAATATGACAAAATATTTTTCTGCGTCCTTGTTTTGCATAATGTAAATGACAAAATAAGCCTCATCGTGTTTCTTGTTTCTCGAACACGTGTACGCGCGCGCCTTCCAACAGCGATGTTGATTTTTTGCTGTCACAAGTGTCACACAAAGGGGAAATTTTGATGGAAAAACTGACCATTTTTTGGCGGGCGGAAGAGAACTAAAAACGACTTGTGACTCGCGTTCTCGGTGTGTTTTCCATCTTTGAGCCCTATATTTATTAAAATCTATCAAAAATACAACGTAGAAACCTGATTTATAGCGTATTGCATATATCCCTGTGACACTTGTGACAGCAAAAAGACAAAAACTCTTGTACTGTGCGTGCGCGCGTACACGCGAGAGAGGGAGAATATTGATATTTTCACAATCCAAATTTGGGGCTGTTGATTTCCGCTTCACTCTTCTGTCTATTTCCACTTTTGAACGTTCATTGAAAACAACACGTTGTTTTGTGAAAAGTGAGCCGTCGTTTTATGAAAAACAACACGTCATTTTGTAGAAAACAAGCCGTCGTTTTGTGAAAGTATTATGCACTTTCGAACAGACGAAATCGATTATTTAGTGGTTTTGCGCTGAAAACAATTGAATTTCTTATGATTCCCCCGTGACCACTTGCCAAAAACGCCCCATTCCCCCTCGTTTTCGTGGAAAAAATGGCCTATATCTTTGGCTAAGCACCTTATCAACACGTTGATTTGCAGCACTGTTTCACCGCAAACAGAAGTCGGGGTAACGTATGTTACGTTTTTCTACCAATGCGCTTTGTAACTTTGCAGCGACATAAACTAACATAGACATAACTTATGGATCCTAAAATGTTTTGCTTTCAGTGCCAAGAAACGGCACACAACACAGGTTGCTTAATCAAAGGCGTTTGTGGTAAAGAAGCCTCAACAGCTCGCTTGCAAGACCTCCTGCTCTTCGTCGTGCGCGGTATTAGTGTGGTAGAAACGCTGCTTCGCCAACGTGGTGAGGCTATTCCTGCCGAGGTGTATCACTTCAACACAGATGCTTTATTCTGCACCATCACCAATGCTAACTTCGACGATGACAGCATTGCTGCACGTGTGGAGCGCGGTCTCTCTTTGCGTGATGAACTTGTGGCTCGTTTGCAACAACTCGAGGTGGAATTGCCCAACACTGACGCGCTCACTTGGAGCGATGTGCGTGATAATTTCGATGCAAAGGCAGCAGAAGTGGGTGTTTTGGCTGAGACTGATGCAGACAAACGCTCTCTCACCGAATTGATTATTTATGGTCTTAAGGGTATGGCGGCTTATGTGGAGCACGCCGAACGTCTTGGCTATGAAGATCTCACCATCAATCACTTCACTTGCGACGCTTTGGCTGCGCTCACTGTGGGCGATCTTGATGTGGCAGCCCTCATCGACCTCACCTTGCGCACTGGTGAATATGGCGTGAAGGCTATGGATATACTCGACCGTGCCAACACAGGTACTTACGGCCATCCCGAAGTGACAGAGGTGTCTATTGACGTGCAAAATCGTCCAGGCATCTTGATCAGTGGTCATGACCTCAAAGATTTGGAGCAATTGCTCGAACAGTCCGAAGGACAAGGCGTAGACATCTACACGCATGGCGAGATGCTTCCAGCGCACTATTATCCAGCTTTCAAGAAATACAAGCACTTTGTGGGCAACTACGGAAATGCGTGGTGGCAACAACGTGCAGAGTTCACGGCTTTCAATGGTCCGATTCTCTTCACCACTAACTGCATCGTACCTCCACTTCCCAATGCCACCTACAAGGACAAGGTGTTCACCACCAATGCAACGGCTTTCCCAGGATGGAAACACATTGTGGCTGATGCAGACGGCCGTAAGGATTTCTCTGAAATCATAGCTTTGGCAAAAACTTGTCCTGCTCCGCAACGCATCGAGACCGGTAAAATCGTTGGTGGCTTTGGTCATAACCAAGTGTTTGCCCTTGCCGACAAAGTGGTGGAAGCTGTGAAAAGTGGCGCCATCAAGAAGTTTGTGGTGATGAGCGGTTGCGATGGTCGTCAAGCAGGTCGCGACTATTATGGTGATTTTGCGAAAGCACTCCCACAAGACACGGTGATTTTGACTTCTGGTTGTGCAAAATATCGCTACAATAAATTGGCGTTGGGCGACATCAACGGCATTCCTCGTGTGCTCGATGCTGGTCAGTGCAATGATAGTTATTCACTCGCACTCATTGCATTGAAGTTGAAGGACATCTTCGGACTTGAAAGCGTGAACGATTTACCCATTGCCTACAACATTGCCTGGTACGAACAAAAGGCGATTATCGTCTTGCTCGCGTTGTTGTATCTTGGTGTGAAAAATATCCACGTGGGTCCCACGCTTCCTGCTTTCCTTTCTCCAAATGTGGCGAAAGTATTGGTAGAGAACTTTGGCATTGCTGGCATCACTGATGTAGAGAACGATATGAAGATCTTTGGCATCGAACCCTGCAGTCAAGCTTGCTAATAGTTTGGCAGCTTGGTTTTTAGCACTACAAACGAAGCCGCGTCATCACCGAAATGGTTATGACGCGGCTTTTATTTTGTCATTGCACAACTGTTTGGGAAGGGGAATGTCTTCCCCCCTAAAAAGGTTGTGAGTATAGGGAAACCAACTTAGGCTTGTCCGGTGAGGATTTTGCGAATTTCGTGCAAGCGATTGAGGGCTTCCATAGGCGTGAGGTTGTTGATGTCAAGATGGAGTATCTCATCACGCACGGCCGTGAGCACAGGGTCGTCGAGTTGGAAAAACGACAACTGGGTGTTGGGCGGTGCCACGTGTAGTCCATCGGTGGGTGTTTCAGTAGGTGCAGACACATTGTCGCGGTCGTTGGCGCGATTGGCTTCGAGTTGCTGGAGGATGGCTTCCGCTCTGCGCACGATGTTGTTAGGCATACCGGCTAAGCGCGCCACGTGGATACCGAAAGAGTGTTCGCTACCACCACGTGCAAGTTTGCGGAGGAAGACGATGCGATGGTCTACTTCGCGTACCGACACATTGTAGTTTTTGATGCGTGCAAAGCGATTTTCCATCTCGTTTAGTTCGTGGTAGTGCGTGGCGAAGAGGGTGCGCGCATGAGCGGTGGGGTTTTCGTGGATGTGCTCCACGATGCTCCACGCAATGGAGATTCCATCGTAGGTGGAAGTGCCGCGTCCGAGTTCGTCAAAAAGAACGAGCGAACGGTTGGTGAGATTGTTCATGATGTTGGCGGCTTCGCTCATTTCCACCATAAACGTACTTTCTCCCACAGAGATGTTGTCGGAAGCCCCCACGCGAGTAAAGATTTTGTCAACCAATCCCACGCGTGCGCTGTCGGCAGGAACGAATGATCCCATTTGCGCAAGGAGGGTAATCAGAGCTGTTTGGCGCAAGAGTGCACTTTTACCGGCCATATTGGGACCGGTGACGATGACAATTTGCTGACTATCGGTGTCGAGCTGGATGTCGTTGGCAATGTATTCTTCTCCCACTGGCATCAAGGTCTCGATGACAGGGTGCCGACCGGCTTTGATGTCGAGGGCTGTGGTGTCGTCCACAACGGGTCGCACATATTTTTGCGCTTTTGCCAGTTGCGCGAGAGAGTGGTAGCAGTCTAAGTCGGCAAGGGCTTGAGCATTGCGTTGTAAGTCAACGATGCAGGCCGCGGCGGCTTCAACCAACTGACCATAAAGACGCGTTTCGAGAATGAGGATCTTGTCTTCCGCACCGAGGATTTTTTCCTCATATTCTTTGAGTTCTTGGGTGATGTAGCGTTCGGCATTGACCAGCGTCTGTTTGCGAATCCACTCTTCGGGAACAAACTCTTTGTAGGTATTGCGCACCTCCATATAGTAACCAAAGACGTTGTTGAATCCTATCTTCAAACTTTGGATGCCGGTGCGTGCGATTTCGCGCTCTTGGATTTGAAGGAGATAGTCTTTGCCCGAGGTTTGGATGTTGCGCAGTTCATCGAGTTGTGCGTCCACTCCTTCGTTGATGACTCCGCCTTTGTTGAGCAAGAGCGGAGGGTCGAGTCGGAGTTCGCGTTCGATGCGCTGACGAAGTTCCGTGCAAGGCGCGAGTTTTTCTCCGATGGCGCGTATGCTTTCTTGGGGCGAAGTGGAACAGATGTTTTTGAGGACAATCACCGTTTCGAGAGCAGCACGTAGTTGTTGCATTTCGCGCGGATTGATGCGCCCCGTGGCCACTTTAGAAACGATGCGTTCGAGGTCGCCCACTTTACTGAGCTCCATTTCGCAAAGTTCGCGAAATTCGGGGTGGCGGAAGAATTGTTCCACACTGTCTAGGCGCGTGTTGATGTCTTTGACCGAGCGCAGCGGAAAGAGCACCCATCGGCGCAATTGTCGCGCTCCCATCGGAGTGAGGGTGCGGTCGAGCACTTGGAGGAGCGAACGTCCATCACCGTGGTTGGTGCTCACCAGTTCGAGGTTGCGGATGGTGAATTTGTCTAGGCGGACGAAGCGTTCTTCTTCGATGCGTGTGATGCGCGTGATGTGGTCGGTGTGGTGGTGTTGCGTTTGATCGAGATAGGTCAAAATGGCTCCGGCAGCAGTGATGGCCGCGTGGAGATGGTCGATGCCGAAGCCTTTGAGGTTTTTGACATCAAAGTGTTTCAACACCTTGTTGCGCGCAGAAACATCGGCAAAAGCCCAGTCATCGAGTTCAAAAACAAAGTATTTTCCAGCGAAGAGATTGTCGAATTTCCCCTTCAACCCACGTTCCACCAGGATTTCTTTGGGCGAAAATCCCGCGAGAAGTTTGTCGATATATTCCACATCTCCTTCGGCTACAAGATATTCTCCGGTGGAAATATCCAACAAAGACAGTCCCACATCGGTTGAGCCGAAGTGTATGGCAGCTAGGAAGTTGTTTTCTTTGCTCGCTAGCACGTTGTCTCCCAAAGCTACGCCGGGAGTCACCAATTCCGTAATGCCGCGTTTTACGAGCTTCTTGGTGAGTTTCGGGTCTTCAAGTTGGTCACAAATGGCAACGCGGTGTCCAGCACGGATGAGGCGTGGAAGATAGTTGTCGAGCGCGTGGTGGGGAAAACCGGCCATGGCAATAGAACCCGACGAACCTTTTTGGTTACGTTTTGTGAGGGTGATGCCGAGGATTTGCGAAGCCACCACCGCATCATCACTATACGTTTCGTAGAAGTCGCCACAACGGAAGAGGAGAATCGCATCGGGATTCGTCGCCTTCATGTCGTGAAATTGCTTCATCATGGGGGTGAGTGCTTCTTGCGCCATAAATATATCGTTGTTTACAAAGATTTTTTGCCTTGTTGTGATTGTTGGAGTGGAGCAAAGTTACAAAAAATCAGTGGTTTGAGCAAATGTATGATGAGAGGGAAGAGTGTTGCGTGCTGGCTGTGGGTATTGTCAGAATTTCAATTCCAGATTAAGGAATATGCTAATGTTTTACCCAATCTCGTAGACAATGATATGAGGAACCTCAGAAACTATGGATATCATACGACAGATAGAGCAAACGTCAAGTATTTACTGATTCACTTAACCTCATCCCGAATTCGCATCAGAACATATTGACCACACGTTGGAGAGATTGGATGAAAGCATCCACCTCCTCACGCGTGTTGTAAAGTCCAAAGGAGATGCGCGCCATACTTTCTACCCCGCAACGCGCCATCAGTGGTTGAGCGCAATGATGCCCCGTTCGAATGGCGACGCCTAAACGATCGAGAAGCGTGCCTAAATCCATCGGATGAATAGTGCCCACATTGAAAGAAACTACAGACGTTTTCGCAGCAGCCGTTCCGAAAAACGTCATACCCTCAATTTCCTGCATACGCTGCATAGCATATCGCGTCAAATCCTCCTCGTGCGCTGCAATTTTGTCCAAACCTATCGATTGAATATAGTCCAGTGCAGTAGCCAAAGCGTGCGTACCCACGTAGTCAGGAGTACCGGCTTCAAATTTATAGGGAAGACGTTCGAAGGTCGTGTGTTCAAAACTCACGCGAGCTATCATTTCTCCACCACCTTGATAAGGGGGAAGTTGTTCCAAGAGAGTTTCCTTGCCATAAAGCACCCCAATCCCTGTGGGACCATAGATTTTGTGGCCACTAAAAACCATAAAATCGCAGTCCAGTTGCTGCACATCGACGGCAAAGTGTGGAACACTCTGTGCGCCATCAAGCAAAACTTTAACTCCATGCTCGTGCGCAATGCGAATGATGTCGTACGCTGGGTTGATAGTTCCCAACACATTGCTCACATGGCAGATGCTCACCAATTTCGTTTTTCGGTGAAGAGAGCACGATAAGCCTCGATGTCCAATTCTCCAGCATCGTTCATAGGCACCACCTTAATGACAATACCTTTGCGGTCACGCAGCAGTTGCCAAGGCACAATGTTAGAATGGTGTTCCATCACAGAGAGAATCACCTCATCCCCCTCTTGCAAAAAAGTTTCTCCAAATGAAAAAGCCACGAGGTTGATGCTTTCAGTAGTGCCACGTGTGAAAATGATTTCGCTCGTGCTTCTCGCATTGATGAACTTGCGCACAGTTTCGCGCGCCGCCTCGTGCAATTCAGTCGCTTGTTGCGACAAATAGTGAATGCCACGATGCACATTAGCATTAACTTCCGCATATTCGCGCGCAATAGCATCGATGACGCACTGCGGTTTCTGAGTGGTGGCGGCATTGTCGAAATAAATAAGAGGATGCTTGTAAATCTCTCGGGAAAGTATCGGAAAATCTTGACGATAGGAGTTCATAGAAGTGGGAAATGACAAGTGGGAAATGACAAGTGGGAAATGAAAAACCAGAACAAAGCCTAGGTTGGTTATCAACAACCGATTTGGCATAAAAAAACTTCCGCACCGCAGCGGCTCTACCCGATAGCGGTGCGGAATACTTTGTTGACGATAGGAGGATGAAATTACACAGCAAATCTATGCTAAATCCACAACAAGCGTTGAGATTTGCGCGTCAATCTCCTCTTTCGCGTTATGAGTGGCAATCTTGACAATGGTGCAATTCACCGCGGAAACGGAGTTCCACCAGATGCGACAAACGCTCACGGAGCGCCTCAATAGGAATGCGTTGAAGCACATCGTTCACAAACGCGTGTTGCAACAACAATTTAGCTTCAGCTAGAGGAATACCGCGCTGACGCAAATAGAGCAAAGCCGTCTCATCGAGTTTACCAATCGTAGCTCCGTGGTTACAGCGCACATCGTCAGCATAAATTTCAAGCATCGGAAGCGCGTGCGCGTGCGCCGTAGGAGAAAGGCAAATGTTAGCACTGTTTGTTGAGAAAGCGTCTTTTGCGCATCAGGACGCACCATCACTTTACCAGCAAAAATAGCAGTACTCTCCCCATCTAGCACATATTTGTACATCATATCCGACGTACAATTTTCTGCCACGTGATCCACAAGTAGCGTGTTGTCCACGTGTTGTTTGCCATCAGTGATAGCCATACCGCCTGTTTGACAATCCGCACCCTCTCCCAGCAATCGAGCGTTGGTCATTGTGCGAGAGAAACCAGTGTGGAGTGTTAAGTTATTGAGCGAGAAACGGCTCTCCTTTTGTTGTTCTACGTAGATGTTGGTGAATCGACTATGACCTTCGCGTGTTTCTTCAAGATTGTAAATCGCCACCGCTGCACGTTCATCGAGATAAACCTCAGTGACCTGAGTGGAAAGGCTATCTTTCAATCCCTTCGCGTGTTCGCAAATCAGAATCTCGCCGAAGCTATCGGCTTCCCCCACCACCAGCAAACGGCGATTAGCCATAATAGGTTGCTTGGACTGGGTGTGAAACACAATTTGGAGTGCCTTGTCAAGCTTGGCCCCTGGAGCAAGATGCACCAAAATGCCATCTTGCACCAGCAAGGTGTTGAGCAACGTCACCGTATCATATTCCGTGCGCTCCACGTTTTTGTGGGCATTGGCAGGTTCTTGTTGCGCAGCTTTGTGATAATACTTTTCGAGAAGTTCCGGACATTGTGCAGCCGCTTGAGCAAAACTCAACACCGTCACCCCTTCGGGCAAAGTTTCTTCGTCAGAAAGCGGCACCACCACATCGTTCACCACATACATAGCGTAAGTGGGAAGATCCGACACACTGCATTTGCAGAGTTGATGAACTTGTGCGCCTCCTAGAAGACGTTTGAGATTAATGCCAAAGTCGGGTGCAAAAGCCGCATCAGCATTCGTATATTTGTAACGCTCCACCTTAGTGTTGGGGAGCTGACGACCTTGCAAGAGTTGCGCCACTTCTTCACGACGTGCATTGAGCGCAGCACAACTATGTTGATCGATGAGCGCATGCGCTTCGCGATAAAGGTCGAGATATTGTTGTAGACTGGACATAAGTTGAGAAGAATTAGTTGAGGTGTGAAGCAAAATACATATAGTAATTAGGCATCAGCACAAAACGTTGAGAGATTCAACAACAAATGTGTCGTTGAAAATCGAGGGGGCACAAACTTATTGACCTCCCCTTCCGTCAGCGTCATTTATTGTGCCAATTCTTCTTTAATCCAGTCAAAGCCACGTTTTTCAATTTCGTAGCCGAGTGCCGCATCACCCTCTTTCACCACTTGACCATTCACCAGCACGTGCACAAAGTCAGGCTTCAAGTAATCAAGCATACGTTGATAGTGGGTAATCACCAGTGCAGACGTTTCTGCAGTGCGCAGTTGGTTGAAACCTTCTGCCACAATGCGGAGAGCATCCACGTCAAGACCAGAGTCTGTTTCGTCCAAGATGGAGAACTTTGGTTCGAGCACTGCCATTTGGAAGATTTCGTTGCGCTTGCGTTCGCCGCCTGAGAAACCTTCATTGACACCACGGCTCATAAAGTGAGCATCAAGGCCAACGAGTTTGCGCTTTTCGCGAAGCACTTTGAGGAAGTCAGAAGCCGAAAGCGGTTCTTGACCAAAGTATTCGCGCTTAGCATTGATAGCCGCACGCATAAAGTTGGTCATCGACACACCAGGGATTTCAATCGGTGCTTGGAACGACATGAAGATACCTTCGTGGCTACGTTCCTCGGGTTCGAGTTCGAGGAGGTTCTTACCATTGAAAATGATTTCACCTTCCGTCACTTCAAACTTAGGATTTCCCACCAGCACATTGGAAAGTGTAGACTTACCAGAACCGTTAGGACCCATAAGCACGTGAACTTCGCCATCGCGGATGGTGAGATTGATGCCGCGAAGAATTTCTCGGCCTTCTACTTCTGCGTGAAGATTGCGTATTTCGAGCATAATGTTGTAAAGCTGTTTAGTTTTTTCAGAAAGAAAACGGCTGTTGATGTTCCACCAACCTCTGTTTTCTCCCTTGTCACTCCCAAGGGGTAGCCCCTCGCAGAGCAACAGATGATATAGTTGTGTTGTGTTTAGTTACTTATACATATATTCCACCCAACAGCAGCTGCGCACTAATATGCGTGCCAAAAACTGCGGAGCTGCAAGTCGAAAGTAAGCATCGAACCTGCAGGAATGGATTGCGTTGTGGTGTTGCCGTATCCGCCTTTCGCTGGAATGAACACACGCCAGCGGTCGCCAAGGTGCATTTGTTGCAAGGCAGTGGAAAATCCCACGACTGTGGTTGATACGGCCAATTTTGATGCGGTGTTGAACATCGTGTTGAACACATCATTTTCCGAGGAAGATGGTCCTGTATAGTCAAAGATTTTTCCCTTCGGCTCTTCCGCCGTAGGCATCAAGCGACCGATGTAGTCGACGCGCACCGTGTCGGTAAAGAGAGGACGTGCTGACTTGAGTGTCGATTCTTGAGGTATCGTTTCCTCAGAAAGACGACTCAGCACGCGCACCACCACACTGTCTTTTGACGTGGGATTGCCCCCCTTGCCCAGCGTGTAGTTGCCATAGACGCGCCAAGGAGTGTGCTCCTCCCATTTTTCGCCATATTGCGCGCGAGCTTTGGCTATTTCTGTACGTGCCACACGGAGCGTGTCAGCGAAAGCCGCCGTGTTGCGCACCGTCCAATTGTCATAAACAGGGTTGGAATTGTCTTCACTCGTGCAAGCAGCAGCCAACAAGCCACAGCTCACCAAGAGAAGCATACAACAAGCGCGTAGAGTTTGGGTGAAAAATCCCACTAAACTCCGTTTCGAGAGATGAGAAGCCAACATATAGATGGAAGTAAATCTTTGACAAATAGAGTAGCACCCACCCTGTCGGCATCGGCAGGGTGGGAACGACGATAGATTACTTAAGTTTTTTGAGCAAAGAAGTGATAGACACTTTGTCTTCGATCAAAGCACGGAGGTCTTCAATCTTCACACGTTCTTGCTTCATAGTGTCGCGTTCACGAATCGTCACGCAACCATCATTGAGGGTTTCGTGGTCAACGGTGATGCAGAAAGGCGTACCGATGGCATCGTGACGGCGATAACGTTTGCCGATAGAGTCTTTCTCTTCGTATGCACACTTGAAGTGGAAACGCAAATCGTTCATAATCTCGTGCGCCTTTCGGGAAGACCATCTTTCTTCACCAAGGGGAAGATGGCCAATTTCACGGGAGAAAGTGCAGCAGGCAAACGAAGCACCACGCGGCTGTCGCCACCCTCCAATTGTTCTTCCTCGTAGGCGTGGCTCAACACGCTCAAGAACATACGGTCTACACCGATAGAAGTTTCGATGACATAAGGAGTGTAGCTTTCGCCCAATTCAGGATCGAAGTATTCGATCTTCTTACCGCTAAATTTAGCGTGTTGCGAGAGGTCGAAGTTGGTGCGAGAGTGAATACCTTCCACTTCTTTGAATCCGAAAGGCATCTTAAACTCAACGTCACTGGCTGCGTTGGCATAGTGAGCGAGTTTTTCGTGGTCGTGGAAACGATAGTTTTCTGCGCCAAAGCCGAGTGCTTGGTGCCAAGCCATACGTGTTTCCTTCCACTTGCTGAACCACTCCAATTCTGTGCCAGGCTTCACGAAGAACTGCATCTCCATTTGTTCAAATTCGCGCATACGGAAAATGAACTGGCGCGCAACGATTTCGTTGCGGAAAGCCTTACCGATTTGTGCAATACCGAAAGGAATCTTCATACGACCCGTCTTTTGCACGTTGAGGTAGTTCACGAAGATACCTTGTGCAGTTTCCGGACGGAGGTAGATGGTTGAAGCACCTTCTGAAGTAGAACCCATTTCCGTCTTAAACATCAAGTTGAATTGGCGCACTTCCGTCCAGTTGCGAGTACCGCTAATGGGACAAGCAATCTCTTCGTCCAAGATGATTTGGCGCAATTCTTCGAGGTTTGCATCGTTGAGTGCCACTGCAAAGCGTTCGTGCAAAGCATCGCGCTTAGCAGCGATTTCTAGCACACGACCGTTGGTAGTGCGGAATTCCTCTTCGTTGAAAGCTTCTTTGAAACGCTTGCGACCCTTTGCCACTTCCTTTTCGATTTTCTCGTCATATTTGGCAATTTGGTCTTCGATGAGCACGTCAGCGCGGTAGCGTTTCTTAGAATCCTTGTTGTCAATCAAAGGGTCATTAAACGCGTCTACGTGTCCAGAAGCCTTCCAGATGGTGGGGTGCATAAAGATGGCAGAATCGATGCCCACGATGTTTTCGTTGAGCAAAGTCATAGCCTGCCACCAGTATTGTTTGATATTATTTTTGAGTTCAACGCCGAGTTGACCGTAGTCATAGACTGCGCCCAATCCGTCATAGATTTCACTTGAAGGAAATACGAAACCATATTCCTTGCAGTGAGAAACTATCTTCTTAAAAACGTCTTCTTGTGCCATTGGTTGTGATTATCATTTGACTATTTGGTGCAAAGATAATCATTTTCTTTGAAATGCCCCATTTTCTGCACGTTTTTCAGTGCCTTATCGTTTCTAAACGTACCATTGAGAGTGGATGCTGTGTGTGCTATGAAATTTAGAATCCCGATTCACCACAAAACAAGTCTTTCGTTCTCTTCAAACGACGTGTTGTTTTGAGGAAAACGACGTGTTGTTTTAATGAAAACGACGTGTTGTTTTAGTGAAAACGACGTGTTGTTTTCAGTGAAAGGTAGAGAGCGCGAAAACACCTATCCGCGAAACAGAAATCGGGAACATTGCATTCGAATTGTGAAAACATCTATAACACCCTTCTCTCGCGCGCACGCGTACACGCACATCACAGGAGTTTTTGCATTTTTGCTGTCACAAGTGTCACAGAAGAATAGACAACACACTATAATTCAATCTATTACGACATATATCAGACATATTTTAACAAACGCGATTTTCAAAGACTGAAAATAGGCTGAAAACTCGACCAAAAGTCGTTTTTCTCTCTCTTCCGCCTTCCAGAAACTGATTAATTTTTCCCTCCAAATTTCCCCCTTGTGTGACACTTGTGACAGCAAAAAATCAACATCGCTGTTGGAAGGCGCGCGTACGCGCGTACGTGAGACAGGGGAATACGAAGAAGCGTCATTTTGGCAACTTCACCACACAAAACAAAGGCTCAGAAAAATATTTTGTCACTTTTTCCTTGATTTTTCCCTCTTTGGGGGCATATCGACCCATATACCAATAGGGAGGGAAACAAAAAGCAAAGGGAGAAAAAAGTTCATCCGACATTTGGAGTGATGGCGTGGAAAAAGCGAAAACTGCCGAACATTTTGCATATTTGAATTACCACCAACAAATGTACAGTTATGAACAGCAGTTTTCTATATCAAGCCTGGGGATTGTATCAACACAATTGCTTGCGTGAGGATTGCCCCATCACTCCAAATGTCGGACGAACCTAATCTAAAACCTTTAATAAAATAAAGGAGGATTCGTATCCAAATGATTTGAACACGAACCCTCTCGTTTGTCGAAGTGCGTATCGTCCTAGAAACGATAAGTTCCTGAGAGCGTTACGATGCGCCCATTACCTCTTACATATTCAGCATCACGAGCAATAAGCTGAGACTGAACAGTGTAATAGTTATTGTTGAATAGGTTCTCAACACCTATGCCGTAAGTCATCTTACCTAGGTTAAATCCTGCGTTGAGATTTACGAGTGTTACAGGCTCTACTTTTCCTTCGCCTTCGTCGTAAGTGCGTACCCCATTCTTGCCAGCTTTCATCTCAAAGCGGTCTCTACTACCTGTGTTGATGAGGTGCATACGTAAGAATGTATTCTTGGTTGGACGATAGGTTAGAGAGGCTGTGAGCTTAGCAGGAGGGATAGATAGCCCACTCATATAGTGGTTCCAAGAACCATTCTCTTGCTTTTGTCCCTCAAACCAAGTAAAGGCTGTTCCTAATTGGAGCTTTTTACTGAGCGTAGCATTAGCACTGAGTTCAAACCCGTATACCTTCTGAGGAGAGCGGTCTACAACCCAAAATCCATTGCGAGAAATAAGGTCGCTTCCGAGAGCAGCATAAGTGTAGAAGGCAGCTCCTTGCAGTTCGAGTTCTGTATTTTCGCCTATGAAGTTCTTAAAGTTTGAATAGAAACCCGCTTCATAGTTCTGTGTGCGCACAGGTTCAGTCTCAATGTTGTTGAGTGCATCAGAGGTCTTGGCATCACGTACGGCACCACGTCCCAAATCGTAGATGGCGAAGCCTTCTGAATAAGCAATGAAGGGTTGGAATGCCTTGTATCTATTGTAAGATAAGCCTACATTGAAGCTCAAATTGTTGTACAGAAGGTCTTTACCAGTAACGCGTATGGGAGCATCGGTAGACTTATTCACAAGAACGTTATAAGTAGGAACCTTTACAGTAATGTGGTCATATCTCAATCCGCCCTTGAAGTTTAAGTCATTGGCGAACGAAATTTTAGATTGAAGGAATACGGCAGGGTTATAAGCCGTCATCTCAGGAACCCAATAGCGACCGTCTACAAGAGGTTGGCTTGTGCGGTCAATAGTAAAGTCTACTCCATAAAGGAATTGAGATGCAATATTTTCGCTGAGAGGTATGCGAGAGAGGAACTGAGAGCGAAAACCCACTTGGTCAGAAACGATTGTAGCCTGTCCGCTCTTTCCTTCCCAACGAGAATTTTTCTGAGGGTTAACAGTGCGATAGTCATAGACCACCTTGAGACTACGAGCTTGAAGAGAGGCTTCAAAGTTCGTGTACTTGAAAATATCTCTACTTGTTAGCTTAAGGTATGTATTATGATTGTAGGCAACACCTTCAGGAATAGCTTCTTTAGGTTGCTCGCCACGTACACCGATGCGAGGACTTTCAAGGTACTTACCTCCCGAAGCGATGAGCAAGCTATTCTGTTGTGACTTGTATAGATTATACATTAGCTCAAGGCTAGTCTTTTCGCTGAAAGAGTAACCAAGCTTGACAAGGGCATTGTGCGCACGTGTATCTCCTAGGCCTTGTCTTGGCGATAGGTATTGTCCGTCGGCATCTACGCTACTACCAGTCTGCGTGAGAGATCCATTAACGAGGTAAGTGAACTTGCCTAAGTTGCCGTAAAGTTGCTGATTAACTCTGTAGCCGTGGGTATTGGGCGTGTTGTTGCTCAGGGTATGGTCAGAGACTGCTAGGTATGTTTCACCTCCGAAAGATTTGTGTGCAGCGTTCTTCTTCGTTACAATGTTGATGATACCGCCATTAGCACCATTACCATAAACGGCTGTTGCACCCTTGATGATTTCGACACGCTCTACAGCGGCTGGGTCTATTGATCTAAGATCACGACTTGACAGTCTGAGCGGTGTAGACTGGGGAATACCATCGATAAGTACAAGTACACTTCTACCTCGTAGGGTATTTGTACGTTCGTTTACAACGTTACTCGCAGGAGCAGCACCGGGAACGAGATACCCAATGATAGAGGGCATATCCGGGAGGAAACGACTAATGTCTTGCAGTTCCTTTGATGTAATAATGTTGATACTTGTAGCGGAGTTCTGCTTGACTTCAGGAATACGAGTCGCTACGACAACAATCTCGGACAGATTGTCTTTTTGTCCTCTTGACCACTAGCCAACATAGGGCAAAGTAGTGTTAGTCCGAGGACAAGCACTTGCTTTTTCATCATTTATTAATTAGGAAGTTTTGGGGGTTGAGAGTAATACCACTACAAAGGCTATCTTTAAGTCGGTAATCCGTCTTTAACCTGAGTAATGTGGCACAAAGATAGTAATCTTAATTCTGCAACACTATTATAAATCAAACTATTAAGTATCTGAGCTACAAAAAGTTCTTGAACAAATCAAGCGACAGAACCGAGCGGCTAAGACTTTTGCCACATCGGATTTTTCATTTATCTTAGTGTTGCAAAAAATAAGAGAATCCGTCGATAGACACGGCAAAGATACAAATTAAATCTAAAAGACTCGCTCCTTTTGAGGGATTATTTTCAATTATGGAGCAATTTAATTCCACTATTTGGTCAAGAATGGTTTTAGGAACGAAAGATACTTTGAGCTGAGATTATATGCCCTGTACGATTGCAGCATCACTCCAAACGTCGGATGAACCCCAAAAAAGGCAACTACTGAACAACAGAAGCGCGCAACACTACCCTGCTCTCGGGGGCCCCATATTGAACAAGAGGTCAACGATGCTGAGGTTGGGCAAGAATCCGTGTTTGGCAGCAAAAACTTGATAATAGTGTTGCGGAGAGAACGAGGTGTCGAAACGAAAATCAATCTTGGGGCGGATGGTTTCACGAAAATCTTGACATCTCAACGGAGCGGATAAAACCTCCTCACTTCCTTCGCGCTGAAACGCGAGAGTAGATGCGGATTGGAAAGTGCGAGCAGACTCGGATTGGAGAGTATGAGCAACTGCGGACTGCAAACTTGCACTGGGATTGAGCAAACAGCCTTGTTCGTCTACCGCGAGATAGTCTTCTTGATTGACCACAATTGTGGGATGCAAATCGAGCAATCGCAAGACCAAACGTTGCAAATCGGCATTAAAATCCACGAGTTTGTCGTAGGGCGTTTGATAGATGGCTGCGAAATCATCGGCATAGAACTCAAAGAAAGGAGTGCGGTCGTAGGCCGAAACAAGGGCATTCCAGTGGAGTTGTCGCCAACGAGTGCTGTCGATGATGCGCATAGCCTTTGTGGGTGTCTTGTGGTCGCCACCTAAATCTTTGCACCCCTGCACCGGAATGGTGAGTGCCTGCACCCCATCGGCCGTGGCAATGAGACAACGATTGCGAAAAGTTTGTTTCACATAGTGCTCTGCACGCTCTTCCACCACGCAAGGAGCAGCGACGAGCTTGGTGTAGTAGTGCACAGGGGCAAGATAGGCAGAAGTGAGGAGGGGGAACATAACAATATCCGATGAATACAAACAACTTGGGAAGAGATAAAGGGCAAACTGCTGCGTTATTTTCGATATTCAGCTTCGGTCACGTACTTAAAGTACGCTCCCCTCAGCCTCAATCTCAATGCCTTGCATTTTATCCCTTTATGAAAAACAAAAGGAGATGCTGCAAAAACAAGTTTCGCAACACCTCCAATGTTAGAAATGAGTGGAAAGTGGGCAGTGCGTGTCTTCGAACGCGAGACGAAGACGGAAAGACGCCACAGCAATCTTCTCTTATTTGATGCTGCCCACCCATTTGAAGGTGCGTCCCCAACGGATTTTACCCTCAAAGAGTCCATAGTCGGGATCCAAAGAGAGCCACACCATCAAGGGTTTACCCACAATGTGATCTTCGGGTACAAAACCCCAGAAGCGGGAGTCGGCAGAGAGGTCACGGTTATCGCCCATCATCCAATAATAGTCCATTTTGAACGTATATTCGTGGGCTTCTTTGCCATTGATGAAAATTTTGTCGCCCTTCACTTGGAGTTTGTTACCTTCGTAAACAGCAATGCAACGTTCATACAAGGGGAGTTTGCTCAAATCGAGGGGCACAGTGGCACCTTTGCGAGGTATCCAAATGGGGCCATAGTCGGAAGTGGTCCACTTCTTCGCCATATTGAGCGGGAAGAGCCAGTGGTTCCAACTGGGTTCTTTGCCTTCGATAGTAGCCACTTCGGGATGCTTTTGGAAATAGTTGTAGAGTTCATTCGTGAGCGGCATACTCACAATTTGTCCTTCGCCTGCGCGAGAAAGATCTTCGCGCGTCACCCCATTTTCTTTGAGGAAATCGATGCTCGGAGCTTGTTTGAATCGCACGTTGTAGACTAACTGCATATGCTCGGGACGCGCTTGTTTTTTGCCATTGACGTAGATGTCATTGTGCTTAACCTCGAGTGTCTGACCGGCAACGGCAACGCAACGCTTGACATAGTTTTCGCGACGATCGACAGGGCGCGCAATGATTTCTCCAGTCTCAGCACTTTCTTTCAATATCTGCTTACCGATGCTGTAGATTTTGGCAAAGGCTGCACGCTGATTTTGCGGAGAAAGTGAATCGCTAGGCTCGTTGATGCCAAGGGCTTGCGCACCAGTGGAATAAACCAACCCGTAATAGTCTTGATTGGCAAAATTAGTAGCAACGGTGTCGCCCGAAGGATAGTTGAACACAACAATATCGCCGGGTTGCACGTGTCCAAAACCTGCAACTCTGCGGTAGTCCCATTGTGGCCACTCGATGTAGCTTTTTCCACCTCCCAACAAAGCAGGCAGATTGTGCTGCGTGAGGGGCATGGTGAGGGGAGTTTGCGGAATGCGCGAGCCATAGCTCAACTTAGACACGAGGAGATAATCGCCCGTGAGGAGTGTTTTCTCCAAAGAAGAAGAGGGAATGACAAAGTTTTGGAAGAAATACTGGTTGATGAAATAGATGGCTACGAGTGCAAAAACAATGGCATCGACCCAACTCATCACAGTGCGCACAATGGGGTCGGGACTGTCGCGCCACCATCCCCAATTGATTTTTCGGGTGATGTAGAGGTCGAAGATGAAGGGTAGAACGAGAAGTCCCCACCAAGAACCGACCCAAAGGAGGAAAAGGAGATAGAGCGCGGTGATGACTCCGAAGAAGGTCCATTGTCGGCGCGTAGCAGTAGGCAGTTTGAACATAAATCGAGGATTTATCGGAAATCAGTCATTAGTGGCTAGAGAGATTTCGGAGATTGTTGAGCAGTTTGTTTACCGCTTATGAGAGCAGGAGTTGTGCACCTGTAAGCGTCAGAAATTGAAGAGGTCGTCGGCCGTGAGCCAACCTTGGTGCTTGCTCACATATTCAGCCGCCAACACAGCTCCGAGGGCAAAACCTTGACGCGAATGTGCATCGTGGGTGATGGTGATGGAGTCGGCTGGAGAATCGTAGCAGATGCTGTGGATGCCAGGCACTTCGTCGCGACGGATGGCATCGATGCGGAGTTGCTCGGGAGCGTTGTGGGTGCTTCCCGTCACACTGCCGTCAGCTTCGTGCACTTGGCCTTTCGTCCAAGAAGATTTGCGGTCTAGACGTTCCACCATTTGTTCGGCAAGGGTGATGGCCGTGCCAGAAGGTGCATCCAGTTTGTGAACGTGGTGCGTTTCGGTCATCGTAACATCATAGTCCGAGAAGCGGTTCATAATAGTGGCCAAATACTTATTGACAGCACTAAAGATGGCCACCCCAAGTGAGAAATTGGAAGCCCAGAGGAGCGTTTTTCCTTCTTGAGCGCAAGCCGCTTTGAGGGCTTCTTCGTGCTCAGTGATCCATCCTGTGCTACCGCTCACCACTTTCACACCTTGTTTCCACGCTTTTTGGAGATTGCCGTAAGCCGCAGTGGGATTGGTAAATTCGATGGCAACTTCTGCCGAACGAAAAGCATCGCTGTCGAAGTCTTCCACATTGTTTACATCAATAATCGATACAATTTCGTGACCACGCTCTTTGGCGATGTCCTCAATCATATGGCCCATTTTGCCATATCCAATGAGTGCTATCTTCATATTATTGTTGAATTATCTGCTTATTTACAATAGATTTAGGGACAAATACGGCTTTCTGCCGACTGTCGCAAATGTTTCTACGTTTTTACAACGAATATCTAGGTAAAAATCTCTTGCAACACCTCCCAACTCTTCAATTCGGGCAAAGCGGGGATGTGCAAACGATAGTAGGTGAGGATGAGTTCTAAGATGCGATTGCGCTGCGTTCGACTCAATTGGAACAGATGCATCGTGGAAAAATTCATTCGAAGGAGTTGAGCAAAGGCTTTGGCTTCAGCCTCACCTATATAATACGCGTGCGCAGGCGCGCGAGAAACGAATTCCGCAGCCATAAGATCGAAATAAGGCTGTTCCACCTCGGTTGTATTGGGAGAAATGCCTAAGAATTGTGCCAAACGCATGAGAAAAAGGAGATGGAAATTGGCGTAGCCGTCTTTTGACGTATCTAACCACGTGAGGCTGTGCACCACATAGTCAAAGAAAAGCGCGCCAGACTGTTCTTGTCGGCAGACTTGCAACAAGAATTCTGCGAGAAAGAGGGTGATGGCCGCCTTGACGGGCGAGGTGTGGAGCGTTTGCCACGGTTGTGCCACGCGTGCAGCCAGCGGACGAATCAATTGGGCGCGTGGTTTTTCCTCCCATTGCACTTCTAGAAGTGCCATCGGTTGGAAAATGGTGTGTCGCACTTTGGCTCGCGAAGAGTGAGAAATGCGCACCACCAATGCAATTTTGCCATAATTTTTCGCCAAACCTTCAACAATTATCTGGTCGTCGCCATATTTTAGTGCGTGAAAAATGAGAATTTCGTCGTGAATGGTCATATATTTCTTCATCAAGTGCTCAAAAAGGGCACAATTTGGGGGTGAGAACAAAGTTACGTTGAAAAGTTGAGTTGAACGAAAAAGCAGCAGAAAAAGGGCTGTTTTTGGTGGAAAATCAAGGGAAAAGTAGAAAAAACGAGGAAAATCAGAAAAAAAATGCGGAAAGGCTTGGTGGTTTCAGAAAAAGTCTCTACCTTTGCATCGCAATCGGGAAACAACGGCACACCACTAGATGCGACGCTGACCCAAACGCACGGTCCCTTCGTCTATCGGTTAGGACGAGAGATTTTCATTCTCTAAAGAGGAGTTCGACTCTCCTAGGGACTACCAAGTAATCGAAGTGGGGAGTTCTGCAAAGAATTCCCCCTCTTCATTCTTATTCGCAATGGCTACGTCTGAAGCAGCACCGTCGTGAGACGTTCTAAATTCCTCCTGCTGAAGAGTGCCGGCAGTCAATTCTAAGTTTTAATCAATCAAACAACTCCATTTCACATGGCAAACCACAAATCATCGGTAAAGAGAATTCGTCAGACCGCCACTCGTCGCTTGCACAATCGTTACTACGCTAAGACTATGCGTAACGCTGTTCGCAAGCTCCGCGCTACTACCGACAAAGCTGTAGCAGTAGAACTTCTTCCTAAAGTACAGAAGATGCTCGATAAGCTCGCTAAGACGAACATCATCCACAAGAACAAGGCTGCAAACATCAAATCTAGCCTTATGATTCACGTTGGCAAATTGGCTTAATACATCGCCTTTTTTCAACAAACTAAGAAGCCACTCCAGCAATGGGGTGGCTTCTTGCTTTTATCTATTCCGTTCTCGAAGAATATATTCTGAAAACTTGAATCCTTCACTCCGAACATGCAGATGCAGAAGAGGAGGAAGATAAACCCCAATCGGTCATTAGACCGTTATAGTGCAATTCGTTATACCTAATGACCGATTTGGGTTAAAAATCGGCGAGAAGCCTGACTGATTTGCTCAGCGATATAGGCTTCCAACTCGGGAGCGTCTACTATTTCTACATCTTCGAGGAGACCCATCACAAAACGGCCGATGCCTTTCATGGAGCAATACTCATCTTCCCACAACCAGTGGGTTTCGTCTTCTTGCTCTAAATGCGTCTCTGCTTGAGGATATTCATCGAGCAACACACTTTTGGCGAGTACGCCCAGACGCAATTTGACAGTGGTGGTGGTTTCTCCCGAAAAATGAAATAAATCGACCACCAGAGGACGATGCTCGTGGCGAAAACTCCATCGTAAGTCTACGATCTCCACGGATTCAGCACGCGAAAGGTTGAAGGTTTTGTTGGTTTTACTGTTGATTTCAAAACAACGTACATCGCGATTGCCTGGGAGGAAGGCATAGGGTTCGACAAAGCGGTTGGATTTTTGACTGCGCGAGGAAGTATAACCGCGCAACACGACAATGCGCTCTTGTTCTATGGCTTCGAACATGGTGCGGATGTTGCGACCTGTCACTTCATCAACACCCGGGGGAATAAAGACACCTTCGCTGGTGGAACGCTCCAACTTCTCGCGCAATAGACGTGCTTGCACAGAATTGTTGGGCACAGCGGTTAGGATTTGCCGAAGGGTGAGCACTTCGTCGGGCGTGAAATGAAGATAAGAGGTGATGCGTTTGACCAAAGGGGCATCGGCTGCGAGACGATAGGTGTGTCCTTTGCGCTCAAGCGTCAAACCCATTGTGGGATAAACTTTCAACAAGCGGTAGACGCCTCGCGGATGCAGACGAGTCCGCTCCACCATTTGAGCCACACAGAGATACTGTCCTTCGGCGAGTATTTCGAGCAATTGGAGGGCGCGAGCGAGCGTTTCGTGTTCCATATAAAAAGAGTTTTTTCAATCACAAGTACCCCTATCGCGGTCTAATGAGCGATTGGAGGAGGTAAATGCGCAAGCCGACATTGCAGATATTCCACAAAGCTACGAAAAAAGAATGAATATCAAGAGATTGTAGTACTAAAAAGCGAGATAGCTCGGCAGAAATGCGTATCTTTGTAGTGTGTAAAGCACGACAATGAGCTAAACGGACGAGACAACAATGGTATTGCGCAGTTCAAGAGTGCAGTTTTTCTCATCGAGAGAAGGAATAGCTGCAAATATGCGCAGGATTGGTTGGTATCAAAATGGCTGACGCGCCCAAATGCTTATTGTTGTTCTCTAATTTTGGTGTTTTTCTTCCATTTCTGAGCCAGGTTGCAGTGCTCCCCTCCGTGGTTTGCGGAGAGTAGTTGGGTGGAAACAGAGTTTGAAGGCTCTGCTGTTATTTTCTTTCCTAAAAACACCGTAGTTTCTCATTTATTTATCCCCTTTACTCCTTGAAAAGTTTTTCAGAACTCGGTTTGCGAGAAGAACTCCTCACCGCAATTAGCGAGATGGGTTACGAAAATCCCACTCCCGTGCAAGAAGCAGTGATTCCTGTTCTTCTGCATCAACCCAATTTCCCTCAATCTCTTTCTACATCGGCTACGGACGAAGAAACTGCAGAAGATGCTGAATATCTTTCTGCAACGGCTACGAATGAAGAAGTAGCAGAAAACGCTGAGACTCCTTCGTCGGAAGCTGACAAAAAGCATCGCGACGTCATTGCTTTAGCACAAACGGGCACAGGTAAAACTGCTGCTTATGGTTTGCCCGTGCTACAAAACATAGACCCCAGAGATCGCACCACGCAAGTGGTGATTTTGAGTCCAACACGCGAACTTTGTTTGCAGATTGCTGACGACTTGAAAGATTATAGTCGCTACATTGATGGGCTTCACGTGGTGGCTGTCTACGGTGGCACCAGCATTGAAGGACAAATTCGTCAACTCAAAAAGGGTTGTCAAATCATTGTGGCTACTCCTGGACGTCTCATCGACTTGATGCACCGCAAGGTGGCGCAACTGCATAGTGTGCGCAACATTGTGCTTGACGAAGCGGACGAAATGCTTAACATGGGCTTCACCGATAGCATTGACAAAATTCTTGCAGATTTGCCAGAAGAACGTCAAACGCTTCTTTTCTCTGCGACAATGGGACCAGAGATTGAGCGCATTGCGAAGAGTTATCTCAAAGATTACCAAGAAATTGTGGTAGGTAGCCGCAATGAAGGTGCTGAACACGTGAATCATACGTATTATCTCGTGAAAGCACAAGACAAATATGCTGCACTCAAACGAGTTGTGGACTACTATCCTCGCATCTATGGCATTATCTTCTGCCGCACACGTCTCGAAACGCAAGAGGTGGCTGATCAACTCATCAAAGATGGGTATAGTGCAGAGGCTTTACACGGAGATTTGGCACAAGCGCAACGCGATTTGACTATGCAGAGTTCCGTCAGCATCGCACACAACTTCTCGTGGCTACAGATGTTGCTGCACGTGGACTTGATGTGAACGAACTTACGCACGTCATCAACTATGGTTTACCCGATGATGTGGAAAACTATACGCACCGCTCTGGTCGTACCGGACGCGCAGGAAAACGCGGTACTTCGATTTCCATCATCCACGTGCGCGAAAAAGGTAAAGTGCGCATCATCGAACGCGTCATTGGTAAGAAGTTTGAAGTGGGTGTTTTGCCTGAACCACAAGAGATTTGCAGCAAGCAACTCTATAAAGTCATTGATGAACTCGAACACACTGAGGTAGACGAAGAGCAAATTGCACCTTTCCTCCCTGAGGTGATGCACAAATTGGAATGGCTATCGAAAGAGGAACTCGTGAAGCGCCTTGTTCAAAACGAATTTGGTCGTTTCCTCTCCTATTATGCCCATGCTCCAGAGATTGTGCAACCCACCGACCGTCCCGACAAAAAGGGTGAGGCTGCTGCCGAACGCCGTGTACAGCGCAAAGAACGCGCAAAACAAGGTGGTGGCGCGACGCAAGAAGCCGAAGAGGGTTACAAGCGTTTGTTCCTCAACTTTGGTAAGAAAGACAATTTCTTTGCGCGCGAAATCATCAACCTTGTCAATCGCTACGTGAAAGGTAAGGTGGAAATTGGTCGCATCGATTTGCTTCCCACTTGCTCCTTCTTTGAAGTTCCCGAGGAAGACGCTGAACTGGTGAAGGCAAAGATGGCGAAGGCTAAAGTTGGCGAACGCCGTGTGGTGGTAGACGATGCCGACCGCACAGATGCTGATATGAGTCAACGTCTGCGTGGTCGCGAAGGAAAGCGCGGAAAGTCTGAGCGCGGTTATGAGAAATCTGATCGTTATGCCGACCGTGGTGCAAAGACTTACGGCAAGGGTGCAAGAAATCCGATCGTAATGGCTACGATGCTAAGCCTTCTCGCAAGAAAAATGCGAAAGATGGCTTTGACGGTCGCAACAATCCTCAAGATAACAAATATAAGAAAGACGACTGGATGCAATTCTTCGGTCGATAACTCCTACAAAGTGGTGCATTTGCTTCGGCATTTTCACCACTTTGGTGCTTTTCCTCCACAATGTAACCAGCGAAATCTTCTCTTTATAAGAAGCAAAATATTCTCTTTCAAAGACAACATTTCCTTACTTCGAGAAGCGCATCACACAAAAGTAGGTATGCCCCACTACCCAAATCACACAAAAGTAGGTATGCAGAATGGAGAAAATCCTCACAAAATAGACAATTTATAGTTCTACACACTGATAGGGCGACACGCTCACAAAAATAATTCATCATCAAAATGATGAAAAGTAGAGCAATTAGAAGCACAAGAACCCTATTTCTGCAATACTAGGTTGGCAATACCGCAGAATATAGCATTTTTCACTCACTAAAACTAGTGATTTCACCATCATACGAGCCGATGATTACACAAAATCACTGCAAATGAGTATTGTGCAAGGTTGAAAAAGTGCCTACCTTTGCAGTGCAATCTGATAGCAAGGCCGCTTGAGATTTTCAAGCCTGTTGCCCATCAGAGTAAGAATTTAAATTGTTATGTCTATGTTCGAAAGATGGCCGTCTTCAGTGGAAGATGGCTACTTTCGTTTTTAGAGGTTAAGTACTACACTTTCACACAAGCACACAACTACTCACCTACAAACAGCACAACCCTTCTGACAAATGACTCGTGCGCGCCCTTTCAAATGTAGTAAGCAACAATTTCACACTTGAAATTACGCGAAAATATACAAAATTCTTGTTTCAATGCCGAGGAATCATTATTTTTGCAACTATCCAAGCACGTTTACACGTTGAAATGCTACATTAAGACGAAACAATGTAACGCTATCTCCAAACGGAATAGAGAGATGGGACAATAAAACGTTTCATCAAAGCATAATTTCCAACGGAATATCGAAACATCACACAAACGTCTCATCGAAACATCACGTAGGTATTCATCAACGCGCGGAAGATTTTACAAAGAAGCTCCAGTGAGCGCTCCACAACACAAACAAATTGACTTATCACCCTTATCCCCAAGCACTGTTATGAAAAAAATGCTCTGCACTCTTGCACTCTTGACCGCATTCGGCGCAAGTTATGCACAAAAATACGCTATTGAAGGTAAAGCCTCATATGGTGTGAAGACTATCTATTATAGAAACATTCAAGACAATAAGATTGATTCACTCTCCACAGACGGCAATGGCGCATTCAAACTCGCGGGTACTGCTGACAAAAAGCCTTTTCTCCTCTTAGGTGAGAAAAAAGACTTAAACAATGCACTTATTGCCGTGTTGGATGGTGATGTGCGTGTGGATTTCTCCTCAAAGACAGTGAGCGGAACCACTGAAAACCATCTGCTCAATGAAGTACAGAGCAAACTCAGTCCGCTCGTGCCACAGGTTTTGGGATATACCCACCAACTTATGGCTCTCAAACAAGCCGGAAAGACAGAAACTGAAGAATTCAGCAAAGTCTACCAACAATATGTTCAAGATCTCGGTAAAATCTCCGCTATCGTCAAACAAAGCGTCAAGGAGCATCCCGAAGCTCTCTACAATGCTCCTCTGGTGTTTCAATACCTAGGTGTGATGGAAGAGAGCGACATCAAAGAACTCATCGCAAGCAAAGCCGCTTGTTTCGAATCTGACTTGCTCAAACCCATTGTGGCGCAAATCAACGATGAGATGCAATTAGAAGAGAAACGCGCTCCTGGTAAGGACTTCACCGACTTCAAAATGGCTACTCCTACAGGCGCAGTGAAAACACTCTCCAGTTTCGTCAAAGCCAACAAACTCACGCTGGTCGACTTCTGGGCATCGTGGTGTGGCCCCTTGCCGCAGAGAAATGCCTCACGTGAAGAAACTCTATCAAGATTTCCACAGCAAAGGTTTGGAAATCGTTGGTGTGAGCTTCGACGAGAGCAAAGAAGACTGGACAAGTGCCATCGCTAGTATGGGACTCAAATGGCCTCAACTCTCCGACCTCAAAGGATGGCGCAGCGAAGCCGGACAAATCTATGGTGTTCGCAGCATTCCTGCCACACTCCTCATCGATAAAAACGGCAAAATCGTAGCTTTCGGTTTGCGTGGTGCAGAACTCGAAGCAAAAGTAGCCGAACTCCTCAAGTAATCTTTTTATTGATGGGAAATGCTCCTCGAAGGACAACACGCTCAACGACAAAGTCAGACAGAAAAGTCCCCACAGTGGACAATCCTTCACTGAAGAGCATCCCTGAAACGCTCATTCATCACACAATTATAACACGATGAAACATAAACTCTCCCTCCTCCTCCTCACCTTCATCGCAAGCTTACTCTCTGCCGCGGCTCAGGTGCACTTCAGCGTTTCTTATAAGCGCGTCAGTCCCACGGAGATAGACATCGTCTTCACCGGTAAAATGGACAAAGGTTGGCACGTCTATGGCGCAAACATCGGTGCAGGTGGTCCCACTGCTGCCACCTTCGGCACAGACAACCTCAAAGGCGTTCGCGTCGTAGGAAAACTCAAAGAAGGTCCTGGTTTGAAGCACAAACAAGACCCCATCTTTGAAATGCCCGTCACCTATTTGAAGGCTCAGCGCAGTTCACACAACGCGTAGAAATCCTCGAAAAGGACTACAACCTCAAAGGTTATCTCAAATATGGTGCCTGCAACGACGAAAACTGCTTGCCTCCCACCAGCATCGACTGCGCAGTGAAAGGTACAGACGGCCCTGCCAAAGGCGCAGCTGCCGCCACTGATAAAAAAAAAGCAGAGGCGGAAGTAGCAGCAACAAAAGCCGTTGATGTTGACCCCATCGATGGTTTGGTAGACACCGTTGCCAAAACACAAGAAAGTGCAGAACTTCTGCCTTCCACCTCTCAAGAAGAAGCAAGCACGGCAACTCTCGACTCTGCCACGCTCCGCAAAATCTACGAACCCTCCATCGAAGCCCTCAAAGCCTATGGCGATGGTAACCACACCGACCAAAGCCTTTGGGTCATCTTCGGACTCGGATTCGTAGGTGGTCTGCTCGCCCTCGTCACTCCCTGCGTGTGGCCCATCATCCCCATGACAGTGAGCTTCTTCCTCAAGCGCAGTGGAGATCGCAAAAAAAGCTCTTCGCGATGCCTTCACCTATGGAGCCTCCATTGTCGTCATCTACGTAGCACTTGGCGTCATCGTCACCTCCATCTTCGGAGCATCCGCGCTCAACGACCTCTCCACGAATGCCATTTTCAATCTGCTCTTTTTCGCAATGCTCGTAGCCTTCGGCACATCATTCTTAGGCGGATTTGAAATCACCCTTCCCTCCAAGTGGAACAATGCCATCGACTCTAAAGCCTCCAACACCACGGGATTGTTGAGCATCTTCCTCATGGCATTCACCTTGGCTTTGGTGAGCTTCTCCTGCACAGGTCCCATCATCGGATTCCTCCTCGTAGGTGTTAGCACCTCAGGTGGCGGAGCCATTGCCCCCACTGTCGGCATGCTCGGATTTGCCATCGCCTTGGCACTCCCCTTCACCCTCTTCGCACTCTTCCCTACCCTCTTGAAGAAGACAAGTCGCGGAGGTTCGTGGATGAACAAAATCAAAGTCACCCTCGGTTTCTTGGAATTAGCCTTCGCCCTCAAGTTCTTCTCCGTTGCCGACTTAGCTTACGGCTGGCGCTTGCTCGACCGCGAAACATTCCTCGCCATTTGGATTGCACTCTTCGCACTTCTGGCTTGCTATCTTTTCGGATTCATCAAATTCCCCCACGACGACGAAACAGAACGCAAAACCACCGTGCCCTCATTCCTCCTCGGCATAGCCTCACTCGCCTTCTCCATCTATATGATTCCCGGTCTCTGGGGTGCGCCCACCAAAGCAGTGAGTGCCTTTGCCCCCCCCATGAGCACCCAAGACTTTAACCTCGACGCTGTCAAAGTTGAAGCCAAATTCACTGACTACGAGAAGGGAATGGCATACGCACGCCAAGTAGGCAAACCCGTCCTCCTCGACTTCACCGGTTTTGGTTGCGTGAACTGCCGCAAGATGGAAACAGCCGTTTGGCGCGATGCACGCGTGCGTGACCGCATCAACAAAGACTATGTGCTCATCTCACTCTATGTAGACGATAAAACCGCACTCCCCTCTCCCATCGAAGTGCAAGAAAACGGCAAAACCACCACGCTCCGCACCGTTGGCGACCGTTGGAGCTATCTCCAGCGCAACAAGTTTGGTGCGAATGCACAACCCTTCTACATCCCCCTCGATGGCGAAGGACAACCCTTAGGCCCAAGCCGTAGCTACAATGAGAATGTCTCCGAATATGTTAAGTTCCTCGATAACGGACTTAAAGCTTACAACAAATAATCGCATCCACTGCTACTGGTGTATCTGGTGATTTACCACCAACACCCAGTTTACTTCATAGATTTCCACTTTCAGCGACTGTGTCAAAATCCTTTGGCACAGTCGCTTTGCGCATCTCCACCACTCCCCTCAACAACCCCACGACTCCCCATTTCATCGAAGTTGAAAATCCCCACATTTTCGATTCGTTTCTGCCCTATCTTCTCAAAAATCATTACCTTTGCAGTATGACAGAAGACACCTTCGACATTCGTTCCGAACAACAAGCTCCGGCAGTGACCGAGCGCGACTTTGAAAATGCCCTGCGCCCCCTTTCCTTTGACGATTTCACCGGTCAAAGCAAAGTGGTAGAAAATTTGCGCATCTTTGTGGAAGCCGCACGCCGACGCGGAGAGCCCCTCGACCACACCCTCCTACATGGTCCTCCTGGATTGGGTAAGACCACCCTTTCCAACATCATTGCCAACGAACTCCAGGTGGGTTTCAAACTCACCTCAGGTCCAGTGCTCGACAAACCCGGAGATTTGGCAGGATTGCTCACCTCGCTTGAGCCCAACGACGTGCTTTTCATCGACGAAATCCATCGTCTTTCGCCCGTAGTCGAAGAATATCTCTATTCGGCCATGGAGGACTATCGCATCGACATTATGATAGACAAAGGCCCCGCCGCACGCTCCATACAGATAGACCTCAATCCCTTCACCCTCGTAGGCGCCACCACACGCAGCGGTTTGCTCACCGCTCCCCTACGAGCGCGCTTCGGCATCAACCTCCACCTCGAATACTACGATGCTTCAACGCTCAAAGACATCATCCAACGCTCCGCACATCTTATGGGGGTAATGATTGATCCCAAAGCCGCTGCTGAGATTGCAGGACGTTCGCGAGGAACACCCCGTATTGCCAATGCCCTCTTGCGCCGTGTGCGCGATTTTGCCCAAGTCAAAGGCAACGGCAGCATCGATGTGCCCATAGCGCGCTATGCTCTCGAAGCCCTCAACATCGACAAATATGGTCTTGACGAAATCGACAACAAGATTTGCTCACCATCATCGACAAATTCAAGGGAGGTCCTGTGGGCGTGAGCACCATCGCCACCGCCATTGGCGAAGATCCCGGCACAGTGGAAGAAGTCTACGAACCCTTCCTCATCAAAGAAGGTTTCATTCGCCGCACCCCTCGCGGTCGCGAAGTCACCGAACAAGCCTACACTCACCTCGGACGCACTCCCGAATATGGCAGTCCCGCAGCCCCTGAACCCACCTTGTTTTAACAACTCAAATTCAGTGGGAGCAAGTTTTTTTCTAGAGAATCTAAGGTTCTAGGTCTTCTAGAGCTTCTAGGTCTTCTAGTCCGCCTAGCCTCTCCAATCCCCAAGCAATGATCACATTCAACAGTCTTAGTCTTCCCATCCCTGCGCTAGATGTTCGCACAGAAGAAGCCTGGTTGCGACGCGTAGCCGCCCAACACGAGCGAAGATTGGGAGAAATCAACTACATCTTTTGCAACGACGAAGAGATACTCGCCACCAATCGCCAGTATCTCCAACACGACTATTACACCGACATCATCACCTTCGACTATAGTGCCGGTGCAGTTCTTGCCGGCGACCTCTACATCTCGCTCGACACCGTGCGCACCAATGCAGAAATGCTAGGAAAAAACTACGATGACGAACTCCACCGCGTGCTCGTTCACGGTGTGCTTCACCTCGTAGGCATCAACGACAAAGGCCCCGGCGAACGCGAAATTATGGAAGCCGCTGAAGATGCCGCCCTCGCTCTGCGCTAAATCCATAGCATCGTCCCAACTCAACAGCAATCGCCACAGCAAAACTTGTCTGCAAACGGCAAAGAAAATCTGTGCAACATCTTGGCTATGTCGGCCGTTGGCCGTATCTTTGCAATGTGGATGGGCGCGCACCCAATAGGCAAAGCCTACAGCGCAAGCACATAACCCACAAGAAACTCAATAAAACCTCATATAACTCTTATGAAAAGAATCGTACTTCTCCGCCACGGCGAAAGCCAATGGAATCTTGAAAACCGCTTCACTGGTTGGACAGACGTAGACCTCACCGAAAAAGGTATGGGTGAAGCCCGCAAAGCTGGTGAACTCCTCAAGAAGGAAGGCTTCAAGTTTGGTATGGCCTACACTTCCTACCTCAAGCGCGCCATCAAGACCCTCAACAACGTGCTCGACTCAATGAACGAGGACTGGATCCCCGTGCAAAAGAGCTGGCGCTTGAACGAAAAGCACTACGGTATGCTCCAAGGTCTCAACAAGAGCGAAACCGCTGCTAAGTATGGTGAAGAACAAGTACTCGTTTGGCGTCGTAGCTTCGACATCGCTCCTGATGCTATCGCTGAAGACGACAAGGAACGCAACCCCAAATATGAAGCTCGCTACGCTGAAGTGGCTGACGCAGAACTTCCCCGCACCGAGTCTTTGAAAGACTGCATCGGTCGCACACTCCCCTACTGGACCGCTGTCATCTTCCCCACACTCAAAAAGGTGGACGACCTCCTCGTTGTAGCTCACGGCAACAGCCTTCGCGGTGTCATCAAGCACCTCAAGGGCATCAGCGACCAAGACATCATCAGCCTCAACCTCCCCACAGCTCTTCCCTACGTGTTTGAGTTTGACGATGATCTCAACCTTGTGAAAGACTACTTCCTCGGTGATCCTGAAGAAATCAAGAAGCTCCAAGAAGCAGTGGCTAACCAAGGCAAGAAATAAAAAAGTGAGTTCCCCAGCTCCTAACGAGGACTCACTATGAGGACACTCCCCTAGGAGCTAAATCACTTACTTTCTTCACAAAGAGGCTGTGTCAAAACATCTTGTTTTGATGCAGCCTCTCCTTATAGGAAAATCACGCACTGCAACGACTCTCGCTTGCTTCCCCCAACAACATACCCTGCGCGACAATCCACACACTTCTACCCTCTGGGGCAACGCATATGAAATTCTCTTCCCAACTTCCTTCCCTTCCCGGCATACTCTTCATTGCTCTCCTAGCAGGAGCCGCCACCGCCTTGAGCACCCTTCCCTTTTTCCAACACCTATCCTTCTCTCCCCTCATTGTCGGCATCCTCATCGGCATCCTCTTTGCCAATACCCTCGGCCGATACCTCCCCGAACAATGGCGCAGCGGACTCAAGTTTTGCAGCAAACGCATCTTGCGCATCGGTATCATCTTCTTTGGATTCCGACTCACCCTCAACGACGTGGCACAAGTGGGACTCTCCGCAGTAGCCCTCGATGCCATCATCGTCTGCTCCACCCTCGGACTCGGTATCCTCGTGGGGAAGTGGCTCAAAATGGACAAAGAAACCACCCTGCTCACCTCCTCGGGCAGTGCCATTTGTGGCGCAGCTGCCGTGCTAGGCGCAGAAACCACTCTCAAATCTGAAGCCTACAAAACTGCAGTGGCCGTTTCCACAGTGGTTCTCTTCGGCACACTCTCTATGTTCCTCTATCCCCTCTTGTATCGCAACGGATTCTTCCCCCTTTCACCTCGCGAAATGGGACTCTACACCGGTTCCACAGTCCACGAAGTGGCACACGTTGTGGGTGCTTCCAATGCCATGGGAAAAGACGTGGCCGAAGTGGCTGTGATTGTCAAAATGATACGCGTCATCATGCTCGTTCCCGTGCTCCTCTGTTTCAGTTGGTTCGCACGTTCCAGCAGTAAAACCTCCACCTCAGGACAACGCAAACTCGTCATCCCCTGGTTTGCCATTCTCTTCCTCTGCGCCATCGCCCTCAACACCCTCCTCGCGCTCACCCCAGCAGTGACAACCCCCATCCAAACTCTCGACAACTTCGCGCTCACCATGGCCATGACCGCTTTGGGTTGCGAAACAACGCTCGACAAATTCCGTCAAGCCGGTTGGCGTCCCTTTATTTTAGCACTCGTGCTCTATGTTTGGCTCGTGTTGGGAGGATTCTTGGTGGTCAAAGGCCTTTCTTGGGCAGGTTTCATCGCCTAATCTAGAAAATATAGCAACAACAAACACCCTCATTATGAAGAAATCACTCTTTTCCATCCTTTTCTTGGGTATGAGTGCCATCGTGGCCTCAGCCCAAAACGTGTTTCCCACACCATATGTGTCGCTCACCAGCAAAACGCCCATTGCGTTGTCATCCCCCAAGGCTGATATTATGAGGCAATCTTACACCTCCGATTTTACTACGCTAGAGTCACCACAAACTTTGTTCACCACAACAACGACCGAAGCTTCACACCAACAACATACTGACGGCCAGCGTCGCAAGTTCCGTCCCCATTTAGCAGGCATTGCCGATATCGGCATCGGCACAGCCCTCGATTTCAACCTCACCATTGGTTCACAACTCACCTCTTTCTTCTACTTAGGCGCTGGTCTCAACACGATATATTGGCACGATGGATTCATTAAGCAGAATAACAGAGCCGACATCAATGCCATCATCAATCCTCGTTTTGAAATCCCCTTCCGCTCAAACATCATCCCCTTCGTAGACTTAAAGACAGGTATTGCTGCCACTCACAAACACGGAGCATTCGTCTCCCTCAGCACAGGATTGCAGCTAGACAATTTCCTCATCGGCGTTGGATATACCATACAAACCACCAATGAAGAATACACTGACTACACTGTAGGTGGTGGTGGTATAGGCACTTACTACACCAACTACGCTTACGAGGGTTTCTCCCTCCGTATGGGGCTGAAATTCTAGTCCTCCATCCAAACAGCCGGCAAGTCCAGTGAAAACAAAAAGTGTGAAAAATACCTATAATTCACTCTCTCACGTGCGCGCGTACGCGCCCCTACAGGAGTTTTTTTGTGTTTTTGCTGTCACAAGTGTCACACATTGCAGCATAGTCACAGCATAGTCAACTCATTATCAAACTATTAAGTAGACCCTTTAACATCTATCTAGGTTTTTACCGGCAGACAAAGGGGAAATGAGTACAAAAAAATAACACGTTGTTTTTGGATAAAACGACACGTCACTTTTTCATAAAACGATACGTCGTTTGAAGTAAAACAACACGTCACTTTTTCACAAATCAGCCCAAGGGGGATGGTGACACTTGTGACAGCAAAAAAATGCAAACTCCCTGTAAGAGGGGCGTATGCTGCGCGCACGCTACACGCGCGAGAGGGAGACAGGTACACACGCTTTCGGCAGTTATCGCTAATAGGAGAAATTGGCGACTGCATCGCAGTGAAAAAAACACATCCGTATTGCAATATGAGAATAGCATTCTCGTGTTGTAGAAAAAAATTTTTTTGTCACTTTTTCTGCGTTTTTTTCACTCATCAGGGCAATATCTACCCATATACTTGTAGAGGGCGCATCGAAAAAGGTGCAGCACTTCATCACATTTCTACTTACACGGCGAAGGCCACACCAACATATCACGCAAGAAAATCTTGCACACCTTCCTCCTCTCTCACGATTGAGAGAGAACCTCTCGGCAAATTGACGATTCAACTCGTTTGGTCGAGAGCAACAGAATAATAAACCCAAATCTAGGTGTATTCTCACAGGAAGTGGGAAAAACATTGGTCACCTCGAAATAAATCAGTAAATTTGCGGCGCAAAGATTGCACACTTTCCCCAATAGTGAGCTAAGAAGAAAACGAGTCGGGAGAAAGGTTGCTTGTGGTCAGGGCAACAATCGCGGCCCGATCCATCGTCAATGACAAACAAACGCACTAAAAAAATATGAGTGAACAACAAAAAGAAAATCAAGCAGCTTGTAGAGCTTCGCGCAAAAGCCCGTCTCGGCGGTGGCGAAGTAGCAATCGACAAGCAGCACGCTAAGGGCAAAGCAACAGCACGTGAACGCATCGCCCTTCTCGTAGACGAAGGTAGTTTTGAAGAACTCGATATGTTCAAACTACATCGCTGCCACGACTTCGGCATGGAAAAGAAACACTTCTACGGTGACGGCGTGGTGTGTGGTAGTGCCACCATCAACGGCCGTTTGGTGTATCTCTATGCGCAAGATTTCACAGTCAATGGCGGTTCGCTCTCCAAGACCATGGCTGAGAAAATCTGCAAAGTGCAAGACCTCGCTGTGAAGATGGGCGCACCCTGCATCGGACTGAATGACTCTGGTGGTGCTCGTATCCAAGAAGGTATCAACGCTTTGGCTGGTTTTGCCGACATTTTCCAACGCAACATCGAAGCTTCGGGTGTGGTGCCTCAAATCTCTGGTATCTGCGGCCCTTGCGCTGGTGGTGCTGTTTACTCTCCTGCTTTGACCGACTTCATCGTGATGCTCGAGGGCGTGAGCTACATGTTCCTCACGGGCCCCAAAGTGGTGAAGACGGTGACGGGCGAAGAGGTGACACAAGAAGAACTTGGCGGTGCAAGTGTGCACACCAAGAAGAGCGGTGTGGCACATTTCAGTGCAAAGACTGAAGAAGAATTCGCAGGTCTCATCCGCCGTTTGCTTTCTTTCCTCCCCCAAAACAACCGCGAACGCGCTCCTCGCGTGGAATGCACTGACCCCATCGATCGCAAAGAAGCACTCCTCAACGAAATCATCCCCGACAACCCCAACATGGCATACGACATGTATGAAGTGATTGGCGCAGTGGTGGACAATGGTGAGTTCCTCGAAGTGCAACGCGATTTTGCACAAAACATCATCATCGGTTTCGCTCGCTTCAACGGTCAGAGCGTGGGTATCGTGGCCAACCAACCTAAGGTTTACGCAGGTGTGCTCGATGTGAATGCTAGCCGCAAGGGTGCACGCTTCGTACGTTTCTGCGACGCCTTCAACATCCCCATCGTGAGCTTGGTAGACGTGCCTGGTTTCTTGCCTGGTACGGGTCAGGAATACAACGCTGTCATCTCCAACGGTGCGAAGTTGCTCTACGCTTACGGCGAAGCTACTGTGCCTAAGGTGACTGTAAACCTCCGCAAGAGCTATGGTGGTTCGCACATTGTGATGGGTAGTAAACAACTCAAGACCGACGTGAACTATGCTTGGCCTTCTGCAGAAATCGCTGTGATGGGTGCTAGTGGTGCTGTGGCTATCCTCAGTGCTAAGGCTGCCAAAGAACAAGCAGATCCCAAAGCCTTCTTGGCTCAGAAGGAAAAGGAGTACAACGAATTGTTCACCAATCCTTACAAGGCTGCTGCCGAGGGTTACATCGACGATGTAATCGAACCTCGCAACACTCGTTTCCGCATCTGCCGCGCACTCGAGCAAATTGCAAGCAAAAACGACAGCCGTCCTGCTAAGAAACACGGCAACGAACCGCTCTAATGAGCACGAATCAATGTCTGTTGGTGGTGACTGTGCCACATCAATGGTGGCATAGTCTCAAACAGACAACGAATCGCTCTAATTTTTAGACGACAATGAAAGTATTTGAATATAACTTTGGTGGACGTGCGGTGCGCATCTCGCTGAGCGAGCAACAAGGCACCATCGTTGCGGTGGAAGAAGATGGCCAAAAATATCAGCCTTCTGAAGCAGAAATGCCACTCTATGCAGGCCTCATCAGTCTTGCACTCGCACAATATGACTGCGAAGAAGTGCACGACGAAGAACCAAGCGTGCTGACCTTTAAGGCGCAACCAACGGTGTGGAACGATCCCGCATTGCAGTTCACTCAAGACTCATTTTCCAATAGATAATCCATAATGAGAACATATAGTTACACGATCAATGGTGCACGCTATGACGTGACCATCGAATCGCTCCGCGACCAAGTGGCGAAACTCAATGTCAATGGTGTCGCTTTTGATGTGGAAATCCTCGGTGCTCCCCTCTCTGAAGGCGATCTTCCCGAAGTGGCTGCAGCTGCGGCTCCTGCAGCTCCCGTAGCGGCTGCTCCTAAAGCTGAATCAGCTCCTGCGGCTCCTGCGGCCAAAGGTGCCGCTGGTGCAGGCGAACCAGTGAATGCTCCTCTCCCTGGTGTGGTGACCAAAGTATTGGTTGCTGCGGGTCAGGCTGTGAAGAAGGGCGACACTGTGGTGGTGCTCGAAGCAATGAAGATGGAAAACAACATCACCGCAGAGTGCGACGGCACAGTGACGGGTATCTGCGTAGCTGCTGGCGACAGTGTGCTCGAAGGCACTACTCTCCTCACCATCGGATAATCCGCAATCGGTCATTAGCCCGTAATAGTGCTACATATGCCGCATTTTGCGTGGCTCAACCTACAAAAAGCCTCTTGCTTCACCGCAAGGGGCTTTTTTAACCCAAATAGGTCATTAGATCCTGGACAGATTTTATTTGATTGTTGAGCAGATGGTTGGTTGTGAGTTTGAAAGCGTAGCGAGCTACGTCGAAAACAAACAAGAAACAAGATGCCAACAAGGAAATGAAAGATGGCAAGAAGTTATTTTATCAATAATCAGGGTCACTATAACGCTCCAATGATTGATTAGGTATAATACAAAAGGCGCGACACACCCTCCGTATGTCTCGCCTTTCGTATTAATCATTATGCGTGAAGAAGTATAGTATTCTCTATGTGTGTGCACCATTCTTGATTCAAGGCTTTACAAGCCATATTTTCAACAGTTGTTCAAGCAAACCACCGAGAAATCATACTCTTAAAGCATTATCACGAAAACAGCCCCTATTAGTGGCTACGTAGGCTGCTACTAATGAGTAGAACGCACGCCAACAGCACAAGAAGCACTGGATAAACGAACACCTCAATGGGTGCGCCAATTTCAGGGTTGGATGAAGAGAGTTGTTGCATAAAAGAGTACCAGAAAAACACTAGAGGAAGCATTCCCAATACCCAAACCACCACTTCAGCAATAAGCAGTCGACTACGAAAACGACGTTCTTGTTCGCTCTCAGTTTTGACAAGGAAAGGTCCCCAGATAGCCCCAAAGGGCAGGATCAATCCCAACAACGTCCACAAAATCATTTTTTTACAGTAGGTTTCATAAGCTTGTTATTTGGAGAAAAAAATTAGAAATATAACATACAAAGCCATTTATCATTAAATATCAATTACCTCATAATTAAACCGAGAACCTCATTACCGGCTTAATGTAGTTACATCGAACAATCCTTATTACACGTTGCAACATTGAGGAACTGAACAGTTGCAAATGTATAGAATTTAATCTTTCCTCCCAAACAAATATCCAGCATTCTACAAAAAAACTCTCAACTTTAACAAAACCCCAATCTAAACTAGACGAAACTTACCAAACGAGCAACTACAATTTACACATAAAACAAAAAACAAGCAAAACAAAAACACAAAGACAGATTTCCGACTAATTCCATTACACATTCAATTTGTCCTAAGGTAGTACACAGCCTTTTTTAACGTGCAAAAGACAACGGAATTCTGTCAAAGTCGTAATTTTGCAACCAACTTGCGGTGCTGTCCGCAAATTTTGAATCCCAATCGGTCATTAGACTGTTATAGTTCTGCATCGAATGACCTATTTGGGTAAAAACTCTACACTATTATGACGGTTCTTGCATTCACTTTCATTCTCCTCTTCGGAGCTTTTGCTGCTGGTCTTTTGGGTTCGCTCACCGGACTGGGAGGAGGTGTGGTGGTCATTCCCCTACTGACACTGTGTTTTGGCATCGATTTCCACTACGCAGTTGGGGCGGCTTTGGTGGCATCCATCGCCACTTCTAGCGGTTCGGGGTCGGCTTACGTGAAAGAAGGCATCACTAACATCCGTTTGGGAATGCTGCTCGAAATTGCCACAACGATTGGGGCGGTGATTGGCGCAGCAGTGGCTGTATATTTCAACAACAGCGTGCTGGCGGTCATCTTTGGTGTGGCGCTCACGACTACTGCACTGGCGCAACGACGCAAACACGCTGACCACTCCAACGTGCAAGGCAGCGAGATGGCGCGCAAACTCAAACTCTATGGCAATTATCCTTTGCCCGATGGCACAAAACAGGCTTATCAACTCACCAACGTGGCCGGTGGGTTCTCGGTGATGGCGTTAGCAGGCTTTGTCGGGCATCCTCGGCATTGGTTCGGGTGCGCTGAAGGTGATTGCGATGGATGGTTGTATGAAAGTACCGTTCAAGGTGAGTACCACAACCTCAAACTTCATGATTGGTGTGACGGCTTGCGCCTCAGCCGTGGTCTACATTCAGCGAGGTAACATTGTGCCAGGCATTGCTTTCCCAGTGATGATTGGTGTATTGGCGGGTGCGCTCACTGGTGCGCGCTTGTTGAAGAAAATGAACGTGAGTTTGCTCCGCAAAATCTTCTTCTATGCTATTTTGGCGGTAGCCATCAACATGATTTACATGGGTTTTTCAGGAGGATTGCGCTAAGGATTCTCTGAAAATCGCATTATTATGGTCTACTCGTGCTTCGTTGCAACGGTAGACGCAACGAAAACAAGACTTCTCCACACCTTTTCAAAGAACAAACGATATGGATATCCAACAACTCATCGGCAATACCCTGCGTTGGGGCGTGATTCTGGCTTGTCTTTTGGCGAGTATTGGGGGCATCTATTACTTGCTACAACACGGACTGGACACGGTGCCCGACTATCGCCATTTTGACGATGTTTCCGCTGCAGCGCAGAGTAACATCACGACTTTCAATGGTTTGTGGCAAGGCATTCTCCATGGTGACGCAGCGAGTTGCATACAAGTGGGCGTTATAGTGCTCATCCTCACTCCCGTGGCGCGCGTGGTGCTGTCTTTGTTTGACTTCATCGTGGAACGAGATTGGCTCTATATGGCGATTACCGCGTTGGTATTAAGCATCATCGTGAGCAACTCCCTCGGTGGGGTGCACCACTAATCGAGATGTATCTATCTGACCGTTTTTCAAGAAGCAAGATAGTTCTATCAGTTGGGTTCATCACCAAATTCGATATATCATTTATCTTGTTTGTTCACTAAATTCGATTTATCACACACTCTAATTACGCTATTTTCATATGAAAAAATGTATTTTCTTAGCTCTCGCAGCTATGGTTGCGCTTTTGCCTGCTTCTGCAAAGGAGAAACCAACCTTTGATCCTAACCAAGCAGCTACTTTTGGTGCGCATATCTCTGCTGGATATGGCATTGCACTCGGTGTTCAAGCTCAATATAATCTCGACGAGCCTATCCGTCTTGAAGGACATGTATCCACTACACTTGCTGATTTCCCTTATATTATTTTTGGTGTGAATGGTCACTACCTCTTCCCCATGAATAAACAAATCACACTCTACCCAATCGTCGGAGTAGAAGCAGGTTTGGGAAATGCTCCTGGCTACATTGGGGCTAACTTTGGCGGTGGTGCACAATTGGAACTCACCAACAATATTTTCCTCACCACAGAATTGACTGGAATCATCAGCCGTGCTTCTACTGGTCGTCTGACGGTGGGTATGCACTATCGTTTCTAATCAACAAAATTGGAGGAAAAGAGGCTCAAACGTCAAGAGATGCTTCTTTAACCTTCCTCTTCTATTTCGTCTTCTCAAGACTGCGTCAAAACAGAATTTGGCGCAGTCTTGCTTGTTTTAAAAGAGATTTTCCCACAAAATGTAAGGAATAGACGATGAAACAACGATATTTAGAACCATTGTGGGAGGAAAACAAAAAAAACTTTGTATTTTTGCACGATAGTAGGTAGTTCTGCCTATTGAATATGACGAACCAATGAGTGCTCGTTCTGAAAATGGGACACAAAGAACGCATTCCTACTTTTTTATCACTGTAATCTCTATTCGCAACAGGTGTAACCAACACATCCGTGCCACAATGAAACAGTTCAAACTCATCAACAACATCGCAGGTTGGCTCGTGTTTCTCATCGCAGCCTTTACCTACATCTCGACAGTAGAACCCACGGCTTCGTTCTGGGACTGTCCTGAGTTTATCACTACTGCCTATCGCCTAGAAGTGGGTCACCCCCCTGGTGCTCCTTTCTTTATGCTCACGGGCAAGTTCTTTCTCTCTCTTTGCTTCAAGTCCGGAACAGGTGGCTTATTGGATCAACGTGATGAGTGCTACACTCTCCGCGTTCTGTATCTTGTTCCTATTCTGGAGCATTACGCACTTGGCGCGCAAACTCATCTGCACGGACGGTGTGGTGAACAGCGTGGCACAGACCATCACCATCATAGCTTGTGGTGTGGCTGGTGCTTTGGCTTACACTTGGAGCGACACTTTGGTTCTCTGCCGTGGAAGGTGAGGTTTATGCCTACTCTTCTATGTTCACCGCGTTGGTGTTTTGGCTGATTCTCAAATGGGAAGACAATGCAGACGCTCCTCATTCTGACCGCTGGCTCGTCCTCATCTTCTATCTCACAGGTCTTTCCATCGGTGTCCACTTGCTCAACCTCCTTTGCTTGCCTGCCATCGTGTTGGTGTATTACTACAAGAAGTATCCCAACGCAAATCTCAAAGGTTCGCTCCTCGCACTCGGTTTGAGCATCGTGCTTGTCGCAGCCGTGCTCTATGGTGTCGTACCAGGCATTGTGAAAGTGGGCGGCTGGTTTGAGTTGTTCTTTGTGAACACAGTCGGTTTACCTTTCAACACAGGTTTGGTGATTTACATCCTAGCCTTGATTGGCGTGGTGGGTGCTGCAATTTGGAGCACCACACAACAACGTCGTGAACTTGCCATCGGACTCTACCTTGCGAGCGTGGCGATGTTGGGTATTCCTTTCTATGGTAAGGGTATCGTGGGACCTCTCCTCATTGGTGCTGTGGTTCTGGCACTACTTGGCGCACTCCTTTATTGGAAACGCAACGGAGAATACGTGGTGCGCAAACGCGCGCTCAACACTTCACTGTTGTGTATGCTGATGCTGATGATTGGTTACTCCACTTATGCGGTGATTGTCATCCGCTCCGTGGCGAACCCTCCGATGGATCAAAACTCTCCTGAAGACATCTTCTCTCTCGGCACTTATCTCAACCGTGAACAATACGGCACAAAACCTCTCCTCTATGGTGAAGCCTACACTTCGCAAGCTGTGGGATATACCAAAGAAGAGACTGTGCAACGTCACGAGAAGAAAGATACCAACGAACCTGACCGCTACGACGTGGTGGAGGTGATGGGACAACCTGTGTTCCCCAGTGCGCAAAAGATGCTCTTCCCCCGCATGCACTCACGCAAACACGCTGGTCTCTACAACGAATGGCTCGGTGGTGTGGAAACAAAGTCGGTGGATGTTTCTGGCGAATATGAGGGACAACCTTATAGTTTCGCAGGAGAAATGCCTACGCAAATGGACAACCTCCGCTTCTTCCTCTCCTATCAAATCAACTTTATGTACTGGCGCTACTTTATGTGGAACTTTGCCGGTCGTCAAAATGACGTTCAAAGTTATGGAGAACTGGAACACGGACAATGGATTACGGGTATTCCCTTCATCGACAATGCACTCTACGGTGATCAGTCACTCCTTCCCGATGATTTGAAAGCAAACAAAGGACACAATGTGTTCTATTGCTTACCCCTTCTCCTCGGTTTAGCAGGTCTTTCTGGCAAGCTTATCGCGGAAAGAAAGGTATCCAACAGTTTTGGGTAGTCTTCTTCCTCTTCTTCATGACAGGACTAGCCATTGTACTCTATTTGAACCAAACACCTAGCGAACCTCGTGAACGTGACTATGCTTATGCTGGTTCGTTCTATGCGTTCGCCATTTGGATTGGTTTGGGTGTGGCAGCCATCGTCGAAGGTCTTCGCCGTGTGAAAGTGCCTCATCTCGCAGCTGCCGGCATTGCTTCTGTCATTGCAGTGGCTATTCCGCTGCAAATGGTGAGCCAAACTTGGGACGACCACAACCGCTCAGGACGCACTGCCGCTCGCGACTTTGGTTTGAACTATCTCAACTCTCTTGATGAAAAGGGAAATCCTGTTATCTTCACCAATGGCGACAACGACACCTTCCCTCTTTGGTACAACCAAGATGTAGAAGGCAACCGCACCGATGCGCGTGTCTGCAACTTGTCTTACCTCTCCACAGACTGGTATATCGATCAAATGCGTCGTCCAGCTTGGAACAGTCCTGCACTCCCCATCACCTGGAATCGTTGGGAATACGTGGACAATGTGGGTGGACACGATTTCATTCGCATTGAGCCGATGAACGACAAGTTGGAAGAACTCAAGCAACAATTCGCTGCAGAAGGCAAAAAAGTCGACCCATTTGAACTCTCTTATGTGATTGACAACTTCGTGCGCAACAAAGACTTCGGCTTCATTCCCACAGACTCGCTCGTGATGACTGTAGACAAAGCCGCCGTTTTGCGCAGCGGAATGAAATTGCCTAACGGAAAAGACAGCATCCCCGACAAGATGGTGATTTCCCTCAAAGGAAAGCGCGGACTCTACAAGAATGATATGATGATGTATGAGATGCTCGCTCACCACAATTGGACGCGTCCGCTTTACATGAGCACGACGCTCGGCAGCGATTCTCAAGCCGGTCTCGAGAAATTCTTGATGCTCGAAGGACTTGCAGCGCGCATCACTCCATTTGCTTCGCAAAATGAGAAAGTAGACACGCAGCGCATGTTCGACAACTTCATGAAGAAGTTCCGCTTCGGCAACATTGCTGACCCCAATGTTTATGTTGACCAAACGATTATGCGTATGTGTCTCACCCATCGTATGCGCATGGTACAACTCGCAGCGCAACTCCTCAAAGAAGGTCGCAAAAACGACGCACTCCTCGTGCTCAACAAGTGCGAACAAGCCTTCCCAGAGCGACAAGTCCCTTACGATTTCTTCTCACTTGGATTTAGCCCCAATGGCAACAAGTTCTTGATGCCCGATGTTTATCGTCAATTAGGACGCACCGCTGACGCACGTCGTCTTCTCGTGGCAGTTGCCAAAAATACAAAAGCAATACATCAACTGGGCTAACACACTGTCCGAGAGTCGCCTTGCTTCTTACGGCAACACCTTGATGCAAAAGATGCAAGTACTGCAAATAGCTCTCGAAGGGCTCACAGAAATCAAGGCTCCAGAAGCAAAGGTTTACGACAAGTTCTTGCGAAACCTCGAGCGCACTCCTGCTGGACAAGTGATCATCCAGCGCATGATGGAACGCGAACGCCAAATGCAGCAACAGCAAAGTGCCACGCCTGCAATGCTTGACGAAGCTGAATAATCTCTCCGAAATTCGCCCCGGACCTTATGTGTCTGGGGCAGATTTCTATCATCGTGACAGCAGTTGCTGCCCCTCAGTTTTGAGTGTACACTATGATCATCGAACAACCCGCTTTTTTCCTCCGTTGGCTCTATCCAAATGCTCTCTGGCGTATGGATCCCAATGAGCATTCGGTCTATCTCACCTTCGATGACGGACCGATACCAGAGGTGACACCTTGGGTGCTCGATGTGTTGGAAAAATACAACATCAAAGCCACATTCTTCATGGTGGGCGACAACATTCGCAAATATCCCGACATATTTGAGGAAGTGCGTCGCCGCGGACATCGACTGGGGAACCACACCTTCAACCACATCTCGGGGCATCTCCACGGCATCAGCAGTTATGTGCGCAACGTGGAGCGTGCCAATGAATATCTCCACACAGACCTCTTTCGTCCACCGCATGGATGGATGAAATGGCGACAATACAATGCCATCTCCAGAAGATATCGCGTGGTAATGTGGGACTTAGTGACCCGTGACTACTCCTCTCACCTCACAGGAAAGGATGTTTTAGCCAATGTGCGCCACTATGCACGCAATGGAAGCATCATCACCTTCCACGACAGCATCAAGAGTTACGAGAAACTCCAATACGCGCTCCCCCGAGCCATAGAATGGTTGCTGAAACAAGGTTACGAATTCAAGGTTTTTCCCTAACCCACACCACATCCCTGCCTTCTCTCCCTACTTCCGTGGTTCACTCCACAGTTCTCTCAACACAGACACAACACATGATTCTTTCCTCCAAATACATCAAAGCCGAAGCACAACGCCTCGGTTTTTTTGCTTGCGGCATCTCTCCTGCGCTCCCCATGGACGCAGAGCACGTGGCACGGCGTCAGCAGTGGCTCGACAGTGGTATGCACGGAGAAATGAGCTATCTCGAGCGCAATGAAGACAAACGTCGTGACCCGCGCCTTCTGGTCGAAGGAGTGCAGTGCATTGTTTCTGTTGCACTCAATTACTATACGTTCGTTCCCGAAGAAATCGCACCAGAGTACCACCCAACAGAAGACAAGACAGTAGAAAACACAACAGAACACGCAACATCAACCACCTCCCCCAACACTTTTGATGCAGAAAACACAAACCGCTCGTCCATTTCCCCTGTATCCACAACAAATCCGCGCAGAGAAAAGCAAAAAGAACGCTATATTCCCATAGCGCGCTACGCCCGCGGCAAAGACTATCACGACGAGATGAAAGCCCGATTGTTTCAACTTTTAGGAAACATCCGCCAACACCTCATTGACAACGGCCACACCGCAGCAGCCGAACAGTTAGAAACCTCTCGTGTGTTCACCGACACCGCCCCCGTCGACGAACGCTACTGGGCATGGAAATCGGGACTCGGTTGGATTGGGAAAAATTCTCAGTTGATTATCCCCGGAGCTGGGAGTTATTTCTTTCTTGGAGAACTCTTTCTCACGCTCCCTGCCGATACCTTCGACAGTCCCGTGGAGAATCGTTGCGGCACCTGCACAAAGTGCTTGCGTGCCTGCCCTGCACAATGCCTCAGCGAACGAGGATTGGATGCACGCAAATGCCTTTCTTACCTCACCATCGAATACCGCGGAGAAGAACTGCCCGAAGGCACAGGAGAAAAGATGGGAGAAATGTTCTACGGTTGCGACCGTTGCGGAGATGTCTGTCCGTGGAATCGCCTAGCGCGTCCCACCAACATCGAGGCTTTCCAACCCTCCCCTGCCCTCCTCTCAATGACTTGGGAAGATTGGCGCCATCTCACCCTTGAACAATATCGCACCCTCTTCAAAGGTTCTGCCGTAAAACGCGCCAAATACGAAGGATTGACGCGCAACATCACAGCCATTTCCCCTACTACTTCCCCTCCAGACGTCAATACAACTTCCACAGCCCCTCAATCGCAGACAGAGGATTAGTTCCACCACAACACCGATACAGCGTATTTTCCACCAACGCAAGAAACAATCTATTAAACGCAGGAATATAGAAGGAGGTGGTGCAAATCTTGTTTTTGCACCACCTCCTTTGACAAATCAAATCCTATTGGGATCAACCCAATTTTGCGCGGAGATTTTTGAGCATATCAGTCGTCATCGTGTCCAAATCGAATTGAGGTTTCCAATCCCATTCTGCACGAGCAGCAGAGTCATCCAAACTGTTAGGCCAAGAATTAGCAATAGACTGCTTGAGCGCGTCCACTTGATACTCCATTTCGAAGCCTGGCACTTGCTTTTGAATAGCCGCTAGAATTTCGTTAGGTTCAAAACTCATCGCTGCAATGTTAAAACTATTGCGGTGGATGAGACGATCGGGATTAGCCTCCATCAGTTGCACACAAGCATTCAACGCGTCAGGCATATACATCATATCCATATAGGTACCTGCACCGATGGGACAAATAAACTTTTCACCCTTCACCGCAGAATAGTAAATGTCTACAGCATAGTCCGTGGTACCGCCTCCAGGAGGAGTGACGTAGGAAATGAGCCCAGGGAAACGAACCGAACGAGTGTCTACGCCGTACTTGCGGAAATAATAGTCAGAAAGCAATTCAGTGGTCACTTTGGTGACGCCGTAGATACTGCGCGGACGCTGAATGGTGTCTTGTGGAGTAGCATCTGCAGGCGTTTCGGGGCCAAAGCAAGCAATAGAAGAGGGGGTAAAGACAGAGCAACCATTTTGACGAGCCACTTCGAGAACATTCCAAAGACCATCTACACCGATTTCCAAGCCAACTGGGGCTTTCCTTCAGCCACAACAGAAAGGAGAGCCGCCAAATTGAACATCGCATCAATTTGGTATTTTTTGACCACAGCATCCAAACAAGCCGCGTCAGTGACGTCACAAATGGCAGCTGGGCCCGATTCGAGCAACTCGCCCTTGGGTTCTGCCCCTTTGATGTAGCCACACACCACAGCATCGTTACCGTAGATGCTGCGTAGTTTCATAGTAAGCTCTGAGCCGATTTGCCCAGTGGCACCAATGACCAAAATCTTTTTCATTGAAATGAGAAGAAAATAAACGTGAGAAGGTGATGAATGTCTGTCGAACCTCGTGCAAGATTTTGCAGGAGATGCAACTGACCTGAATTTTTGCAAAGGCAAAATTACAGAATGCCCACAGAAATACAAAAGAAAAGAGGGGCTTTTTTCTGAGAAATGCACTATTGCTTGGGATATATACGGAATTTATGCAGAATTATACCTTATTTCCGACATTCATTCAAAATCTAACCCAACTCAGGCATTTGATCCCGAATAGATTTCAATGGATTGTTGAGCAGATGGTTGATTGTGAGTTCGAAGGCGTAGTGGGTTACGTCGAGAACGAAAGGGCAACAAGATGCCAACGAGGAAATGAAAGATGACAGGAAGTTCTCTTCTCCATAATGAGCTACACTATAACGGTCTAATGACCGATTTGGGTTTAATATATTGGATTGGCTTTCGCCGTGAAAGTGGAATTGAAGATTGGGAGCGCACAACTTGATTGCGTCCCTAAATATATAGGGGTCGATATAGCCCCAAAGAGGGAAAAATCAAGGAAAAAGTGACAAAATATTTTTCTGCATCATCGTTTTGCGTAGTGTAGATGACAAAACACTGCGTCGTTGTGCTTTTCTTTCTCACGTACGCGTGTACGCGCGCGCATTCCAACAGCGATGTTGATTTTTTGCTGTCACAAGCGTCACACTAGGAGAAAAATTCGGAGAGAAAACAGCTCGAAATTCAGTCGAAATGCAGAAAAATCCCGGAAGAAAAGACACAAAACACGCATTTTGCGCTGCATTTTCAAGTTGATTTCAGAGGGACAATCTCCCCATTTGTTAAAACACATTCGCAATCACATAATAACTAACAGAAAATCAACACCTTACCTCCAAACCTGTGACACTTGTGACAGCAAAAACACAAAAACTCCTGTAACACGCGCGTACGCGTACGCGAGAGAAGGAGTGATTATAGGTGTTTTCACTTTTCCACAAACTCAGTTTTTGATTTCCGTTTCTCCACTAGTCTTTTTTGTCCATCCCATCGTGCATTAAAAACGAGCCGTCACTTTCCATAAAACGACACGTTGTTTTCGTCAAAACATCACGTCGTTTTCCACAAAACAAGCCGTCGTTTTCATCAAAACAACACGTCACTTTTTAGGGCACAACACTTTGATTGGAGAGAAAAGAAACTCCCCAATCCAAGATGTGTGGCACACACAGCACAAAAAAAACATAAAAAAGGATCTGTGTTTGGAGCAATGAAAAGAAAGTTGTAAATTTGTGGCCGAATTACGAACGAGGACAGATTTGACTGCTTGCAACCTCAAGAAAAATGCTAAAACGATAAGTCACTATCCCCACCCTATGCCATCGACTTGGATGGACATATCGGAGGAAGACTTCAAACATTTTATTCTTGCTCTCGCACACACACTGATTTGTTCCGTTCTGCTTTCGCTATTGCGATGGGCAGACGATTTTGTTTGTACCTACGCAAATCAGTATTTATTTAATCTACCCCTCTCTACAACATCAACCCTATTATGGCATATCTCTTTACCTCAGAATCGGTGTCGGAAGGACATCCCGACAAAGTGGCAGACCAAATCTCTGATGCACTGCTCGACCAATTTTTAGCCTTTGACCCTAGTTCGAAAGTGGCGTGCGAAACGCTTGTGACCACGGGACAAGTGGTGGTGGCTGGCGAAGTGAAATCAGAAGCTTACGTGGATCTACAAGACACGATTCGTCGCACCATTCAACGCATTGGCTACACCAAGGCTGAATATATGTTTGACGCCAATAGCTGTGGCATTTTCTCAGCAATCCACGATCAAAGCGATGACATCAATCGCGGTGTGGAGCGCGAAGCTCCCGAAGAACAAGGGGCTGGCGACCAAGGTATGATGTTTGGTTATGCCAACAACGAGACAGACCGCTATATGCCGTTGCCCCTCTCGTTGGCACACGACATCTTGATTGTTTTGGCCGACATTCGTCGCGAAGGCAAGGTGATGACTTATCTTCGTCCCGACTCAAAGAGCCAAGTGACGGTGGAATATGACGACAACGGCCGTGCGGTGCGCATTGACACCATTGTGGTGAGCACGCAGCACGACGACTTTGTTTCGGCAGAAGAAGCCGGTAGTCAGCAGGCTGCAGACGAGAAGATGTTGGCGCAGATTCGCAAGGACGTAATTGAAATTCTCATTCCTCGCGTGCTTGAACAACGCGTGACTACGCCTGAAGTGAAAGCGCTTTTTGAACAAAGCAAAATCACCTATCACGTGAACCCCACGGGCAAGTTTGTGATTGGTGGTCCGCACGGCGACACTGGACTCACGGGTCGTAAAATCATTGTAGACACCTACGGTGGTAAGGGTGCTCACGGCGGTGGTGCTTTCTCTGGAAAAGATCCTTCAAAGGTGGACCGCTCTGCGGCTTATGCTGCGCGTCACATTGCCAAAAACATGGTGGCAGCAGGAGTGGCCGACGAGATGTTGGTGCAGTTGGCTTATGCCATCGGTGTGGCTGAACCCGTGAGTGTGTTTGTGGACACCTATGGCAAGAGCCATGTGGAGTTGAGCGATGGTGAGATTGCAGAACGCGTGAAAAAGCTCTTTGCGCTCCGTCCTCACGACATTGAGAAGAACCTTCGTCTTCGTCAACCCATCTACGAAGAAACAGCTCGCTATGGTCACATGGGTCGCAGCAACCGCGTGATCACCAAAACTTTCCAACCTAAGGGTGAAGAGCCGCGCACGCTCGAAGTGGAACTCTTCACCTGGGAGAAACTGGATCGTGTGGAAGACATTAAGAAGGAATTTGGGCTCAACTAAAAGATGAATATCACTGTTTATGCAGCATCTTCGGGACAAGTGCCTGAAGTTTACACCAAAGCCGCCGCTCAGTTGGGAGAAATCCTGGCCGAGCGTGGGCATACCCTCATCAACGGAGCCGGTCGCACAGGACTCATGGGTGCCACCATCGATGCTTGTTTGGCGAAAGGGGGGCAAAGCTATTGGGGTTATTCCACAATTTATGATTGACGAATCGTGGCAACACAAGGGGATGACCGACTTGATTGTGACTCCCAACATGCACGAGCGCAAAACCTTGATGGCAGAGCGTGCCGACGCGTGCATTGCGTGTCCAGGAGGTGTGGGTACCTTGGAGGAATTGCTCGAAGTCATCACGTGGAAACAGTTGGGACTGTTTCTCAAACCCATTGTCGTGCTCAACACTGAGGGATATTTCGACCCTCTTTTGGCACAGTTGGAGCGTTGCGTAGAGCAACAATTTATGCGTAGTGTGCACAGCGACATTTGGAAAGTGGCTGCTACAGCAGAAGAAGCTGTGCAACTCTGCGAGGAAACTCCACTTTGGGACAGTAGCATTCGCAGATTTGCTGCTTTGTAAAACCCCAATCGGTCATTAGACCGTTATAATGCAGTTCATTATGCCCATTGACAGTCTTTCCACAAATAGTTCCAGCGCAACTCGTGCAGTGAGTGGGCGCACCCTTGATGCGGCTCCTGGGCTGAAGATGGAGCCGGCAGATTCTGTGCTGAAAGCACAATTCAAAAGGGAGATTTTCTTTGCTCCCCCTCCTCCGCGTCAGCAGCCGCAATTAGACACGCAGTTGCCTATGCAGACGGACAGCGCAACTGATGCGCAGTATTGGAAATTGTTTACGAAGGATGTGAGAAAGCTGTTGGCAACGCACTATCATACCACCCAATTGCAACAAGGAATTTCAGGGATGCCGATAGGCTACGAACTGCGCAATGATGATGTGGTGACCTCTGTGTTACTCCTCAGTTTTTGTGATTATGGCGTGGGTGATTGCGGCTTCGTGGAGATTTCTGCGCATTTCCATCAAAGACTTCTTCTACCACCGCACGCGTCACAATCTCTTCATTGACCGTGCAGACACGGTGTTGCGCGGACGATTTTTCTTGGTGCTACAAACAAGCTTCTTGCAAGGACTCTTGTTTTTCGGCTTTGTGCAGTCGATGCTTCCAGAATTGTTTGAAGGCATTTCTCCCTATCTGTTGTTGTCGATTTCAACACTCATTATCTTGGGATATTATGGTGCAAAAATAGTACTTTATCGATGGGTGAACAAGGTGTTTTTTGCGAGCGACAGCAATCAGGCGTGGAACAACTATTATCTGGTTTCGATCCTCACAACGGGAGCACTTTTGTTACCCCTCACGCTTTTGGTTGTCTTCTTTGATTTATCCTATCGAGAAGCGATAATTGCCTACATTTTGCTTTTGTCAATTATCAAAATGCTATTACTCTATAAGTGTTACCGCACATTTTTCAAAGGCGTAGTAGGCTATTTGCACATTATTTTGTATTTTTGCGCCCTAGAAATTGTACCCTACATACTTCTCGGAGGAACGCTCATAGGCGTGGCCTATCGCAATGCTACCCTCCTGTAGTTTGCAACGAGATGAAACAGTTCTTCTCTAAACACTCTAACCTTTCACGATGATCAAGAAAATTCTTGTTTCGCAACCCGCACCCGCCACAGACAAATCCCCCTATCACGATATAGCAAAAAACTTGGGCGTTGAATTTACGTTCCAGCCTTTCGTGAAGGTCGAAGGCCTAGAGGCTCGTGAGTTTCGCAGCCAAAAGGTGAACATTCTCGATCACACCGCCATTGTGTTCAATTCACGCAATGCAATTGAGCATTTCTTTCATCTTTGCAAAGAACTTCGCATCACGTTGCCTGAGGATATGAAGTATTTTGGGATTTCGGAGAAGGTGATTCTTTACATCCAAAAGTTTGTGCAATATCGCAAACGCAAGGTGTTCTTCAGTCCAAGTGGACATTGGCCTGATTTGCTCACCGTGATGGCAAAGCACAAAACGGAGAAATATCTGGTGCCTCTGTCTGAAGGTACTTCGCTGGAAATTGCAGGACAACTCGACCAGAAGAAAATCAAACATACAGAGTGTGCAATGTTTCGCACGGTAGAAGCGGAACTTGACCCTGAAACTTTCCAAAACTATGATATGATTCTCATTTTCACGCCTGTGGGAGTACAGAGTCTTCTTCACAATGTCCCCAACTTCAACCAAGGCAACATCCGTTTGGGCTGCTTTGGTGATGCCACGGCAAAGCTATTGAAGAAGCTGGTTTGCGCGTAGACCTCAAAGTCAGTGGATCTATCGCAGAGAGCCTGGGCAATTTTATCCGCGAAGAAAACAAATAAGTTTTTGTTTCTCTATCATAACGGTGGCCACTTCCTCCACGCTAGTGGACGAGTGACCACCTTTCTTTTTTAGTATAAAGGCTGCATTGTCTTTCTCAAACTAGCTAAGGAGATGCACCTTCTCTTAGAATTACTCCATTTCCTATGGAAGATGAGATGCAATCAATAATGTTGCTCCATCTCTTTTGGAAGATGTGAGGCAACTCTGGTTCCCCAAATACGGATAATTTTCAGTTCCTATGCGTCATAAATTTCCCAAAGCCGAACATCTCTGTCTTAAACGCGACATCGATCAACTGTTCACGGCAGGCACACGCTCGGCTGTGAGTTTTCCTCTTCGTGCTATCGTGCGAAAACGTCCTCACGACGGAAAGTCTCCACGCGTGCAGGTGCTGATTTCTGTGGCAAAACGTCGACTCAGACACGCTGTGGATCGCAATCGTGCGAAACGACAAATTCGCGAAGCTTATCGTCTGAACAAGGAAATTATTGGGGAACAATTGCCTGAAGGTGTGGCGGTTCATTTGGGACTTGTATGGGTAGCTGATCAACCTCAAGATAGTGCATTGGTGCAGAAGCGTCTGGTCAGTCTGTTGCACCGAGTGGTGGAAAAGATTGTGCCTTCTACTTCGGAGAAAGATGCGGCTATTCTTGCAGAATCTACAACGAAGACTTCGACTTCTGCAACCGATTTGTCTACTTCTCTAACAGACGCTTCGGTATCTTCTGTTTCGACAGCTGACACATCGAAATCCTCAGCTTCGGCAGACGCTTAAAGACTCTTCGACATCTTCCTCTACCAATGAAGACAACGCTCATTTATTATGATTTTTAGTCGCATCTCTCAGTTTATTTCAACGCTACTCATTCTTCCCATTCGATTTTATCAGCGTTTCATTTCGGTGCACACCCCACCCTCTTGCCGTTTCACCCCAACTTGTTCGCAATATGCTGTTGAAGCCTTGCGCAAACACGGTCCTATCAAAGGGATGTATCTTGCTGTGAAGCGCATTTTGCGTTGCCACCCTTGGGGAGGTCACGGCTACGACCCTGTGCCTTAGCAGGGGAATTTTTGTTTATTTCGCTCTAGTTCTCGAATGAAATATGGTTTGAAGCATACGAAGTTTTTCCGAAAATCGTTTCATTCGAACATCGTTTTAGTTATGGATTTCGATTTCCACACCCATCGTCTTGACATCATTCCAGGTACAGGCATCGTGAGTTTGCCACAAAACATTGTGCGACAGCCTGAAGTGTGGAAAAACTATCCTTCTGCTCAGCAACTCCACCCTGAAGGACGTTATGCAGCAGGCATTCATCCGTGGTGGACGCTTGATGAGGATTTCAAACTTGACGACTATATGGAGAGTTTGCAACAACTCTGGTGCCTGCCACAAGTGGTGCAGATCGGTGAATGTGGGTTCGATCGCCTGCGAGGGGCTTCTCTCGAGGTGCAGTGGAAGGTGTTTTGCACACAAGTGGAAGCCTCTGAACGTCTTGCACTTCCGATGACTCTCCACGTGGTGCGCGCTTTCGATCTGGTGTTGCAAGCCCGCAAAACGCTGCGTCCTCAACAGGTGTGGACCATCCACGGCTTTCGCGGCAAACCTGCACTGGCACAACAATTGCTCAAGGCTGGTTTTGACTTGAGTTTCGGCACACATTTCAACGAAGCGGCTTACCAACTCACTCCTCCCGAGCGTAGGCACCGTGAAACAGACGCTTTAGCTTGATTTTTTTTGGAAAATCTGCAGAAGAAATTCTCTTTTTCTTTTGAATTGTCGAAAGACTGTCGTATATTTGCCTAAAATATATCCAACAATATCCACGAAAAAGAACGAAAACGATATGTTAGACGTAAAGCAACTACTTGCTGAATGCGAAGAACGCATGGAAATGAGCGTGATGCACCTCGACGAAACTCTTTCGCACATCCGTGCGGGTAAAGCTAATATCCACATCCTCGACCAAGTGATGGTAAATTCCTATGGCTCTATGGTACCTGTGAATAATGTAGCTGCAATCACTACGCCCGACTCTCGCACCATCGCCATCAAACCTTGGGATAAAAGCATGTTTGCGCCCATCGAAAAGGCTATCATTGACTCTAATGTAGGTATCATGCCCGAGAACAATGGTGAGGTGATTCGCCTTGGTATTCCTCCGCTCACAGAAGAACGTCGTCGTGATCTCACCAAACAATGTAATCAAGAAGGTGAAGACTCTAAAATCGCTATCCGCAACGTGCGTCGCGATGGTATCGACAAACTCAAGAAGAGCACAAAAGACGGTGTACCTGAAGACGTGGCAAAAGATGCAGAAGCTGATTTGCAAAAACTTCACGACAAAATGATTAAGCGCATCGAAGAACTCTTGACCAACAAGGCTAAAGAAATTATGACAGTGTAAGGCTTCTCGGCTCGATCGCTTTATTTTTCTAATTTATCAAACCCTTCGAGCCCTGGTGCATCGGAGGGTTTGCTTTTCAATCTCCCACAATTTGGCGCAATCATCTAAGTCTACTTCAAAGAAGTCCAAAACGACTTCTAAGAAGCCTCATTCGACAGTAACAACAAATACTCCAACAACAACGTCTTCTTCTGTTTCTACCCCCAAATTAGCGGCTGTAAGCGCGGAAAACTCATCCTCCTTACAACAGTGCCACGGCATTGTCATTCGCAACACTGGAAGCAGCTATATGGTGCGTACCGATGAAGGAAATGTCGTGGAGTGCAGGGTGAAAGGAAACTTTCGCCTGAAAGGCATCCGCACCACCAATCCTGTTGCTGTGGGAGATGGTGTTTCCATTCGTCCGGCTGCAGAGGGAGAACTCGCCTATATCGTTGCCATCGACAATCGTCGTAACTACATCATTCGCAAAGCTTCTAATCTCTCCAAACAGAGCCACATTCTTGCTGCTAACATCGACCGCGTGTTGCTGCTCATCACCGTAGCCCGACCAGAAACGACTACAACATTCATCGACCGCTTCTTGGCTTCTGCCGAAGCTTATCGAGTGCCAGTGACGTTGGTGTTCAACAAAATCGACGATCTCAGCGAGGAAGAACGCGCTACATTGGAGTACCTCACGTGGATTTATCGCGACATCGGCTACGAAGTGTTGCAACTTTCTGCACTTCAAGGTCAGGGTGTGGAGCAACTTGCGCCTTTGCTCACGGAGAAAATCACCCTTTTAGCGGGGCATTCCGGAGTGGGAAAAAGCACACTCATCAACCGTTTGATTCCTAACGCTGGTGCTCGCACTGCTGAGGTGAGTGAAGCTCACGGCACAGGTATGCACACTACCACATTTAGCGAACTCTTCGATTTACCCTCGGGAGGTGGACTCATCGATATTCCTGGCATCAAGGGTTTCGGTACGTTCGACATGGAACCCGAAGAGATTGCGCACTATTTCCGTGAGATATTCCGCATCAGTAGCGACTGTAAGTTCAACAACTGTACACACACTCACGAACCAGGTTGCGCCGTTCTGGAAGCTATTGAGGATCATCAAATAGCTCCTTCGCGCTACACCTCATATCTCTCTATGCTCGACGACAAAGAAGAAGGAAAGTATAGGGATTAGTGATTAGCGTGAAAAACGATAATGACGAAATCTGTCAAAAAAACCTTGTACCACCACTAACACGATTATGGAAGCACTCTTACACTATGTTTGGCAACATCGACTGTTTGCACCAATCGCGCTCAAAACAACGCGAGGAGAAAGTGTGGAAGTTCTCGATGTCGGACTCCATAATTCTGACGCTGGCCCCGATTTCTTCAATGCAAAACTACGCATCGCACAACAACTTTGGGTGGGAAATGTGGAAATTCACCTGCGCTCCTCCGATTGGTTTCGACACCAACACGAAACGGATGCGCACTACGACAATGTCATTCTCCACGTTGTGGGAGAAGCTGACATGGAAGTTACCACGCTGTCGGGACGCACACTTCCGCAACTCATCATCGAAGTTCCCGATTTTGTACGCGAGAACTACCAAACACTGATGGCTGAAGATGCTTATCCACCCTGTCACAGACTCCTTCCCTCACTTCCTATCTTTGAGGTGCACTCTTGGTTATCCTCACTGACCTTTGAACGATTGCAGCAGAAAACAGAACGCATTGACCAGTGGCTCGCACAAACTCAAGGAGATTGGGAACGCGTAGCCTTCATCGTACTGGCACGCGCCTTTGGTTTTGGCAAAAACACCGATGCTTTTGAACATTGGGCGGCTACACTCGACCCTCAACACACAGGAAAACATCGTGATGATGCGCAACTCATTGAGGCTTTCTTTTTCGGACAAGCGGGTTTGCTAGATGATTCCGCCACACCATCCAACGAACAAGATGCTCACTTTCTCTCTCTCGTGCGCGATTACAAATTTCTACAACAGAAATTTTCGCTCTCACCCATTTCTGCTCAAGAATGGAAATTCCTAAGGCTTCGTCCACAAAATTTTCCTCACGTCAGACTTGCTCAACTTGCTGCGCTCTATCTGTCTCGCTGTTTTTCACTCGCTCACATCCGTCAGGCTTCTTCCTTAGAAGATTTACACAACATCCTGTCTTTCAACACTCTACTCTATTGGGAAAACCGCTATAAGTTTGGAGACAAACAAGAGAAATCCACGAAAAAGAAAGACATTACCAAAGAAGTAAAACAGAGCGACGAACTACAAAACTTCGAGGGAAAGGTGGTTTCTTGCGATTTCCCTAGTAATAAGAAAAAGACAATATCAAAAGTTGCGAGCTGCATCTCAACAGCAAGTCAAGATTTGCTCTTAATCAATGCAATCATTCCGTTGCTCTTTGCCTTCGGCCAACACCATCAAGACAACGCTTTGATGGACAAAGCCGTGAATTGGTTGGAACAACTCAAAGCGGAACGCAATCACGTGGTGCAAATGTGGAAAGAGGTGGGTGTCACAGCAGAACACGCTGCAGACTCTCAAGCCTTGCTCCAACTGAAATGGCAATACTGCGACCGCCACGACTGCCTGCGCTGTCGTTTCGGCACTCGCTATTTGCAACAACGTAAACATCTGTCCTAAACATTCATCCCAATTTGGGTTCAAAACGCTAATCTATGCAACCTATTTTTACCCTTCCTATGGAAGTGCGCGACTACGAATGCGACCTCCAAGGCATTGTAAACAATGCTGTTTATCAAAACTACAATGAGCATTGCCGAAGCGCATTTATCGCATCTCTCGGCATCGAATTTGCAGACCTCCACGCACGCGGCATCGATGTTGTCGTGGCACAATTGAATATGCGCTTCAAAGTTCCGCTTCGTCCAGGTGACAAGTTTGAAGTGCGTCTTGCGCTCGAAAAACAGGGACTGCGCTATGTGTTCCATCAAGACATTGTACGATTGATCGATGAGATACGCGCCACCAAAGATGCTACCTATCAGAAGGAAGTGCTCTCGCTTCGCGCACAAACTGACATCGTTGCCATCATCAATGGACGCCTTTCCGACTGTCCAGAACTCAATGAAAAGTTCGGATTGTAACCTCTAATATATCCAACTCCTCTTCACAGTGGAACTACCAACTCACGTAGTTCCACTTTTTTCGTCTTGTTTTTCTGGGAAATCATCTATTTTTTTGATTTATTAAAAATTCAGCATCTAAACAACAAAAAAACAAGCGATTTCATCGCAAACAAATGATGATGAAATCCGACAAATACGAAGAATAGACACAACCAAGAGCGATTTATGCCTGAGTAGCGCAGAAAAGACATTCGGTTATCTGCCCGAAAATCATTAACTTTGCAGAATATGGACACGATATTTCACTATGATGTCATTGTGGTGGGAGCAGGACACGCTGGATGCGAAGCCGCTTCTGCAGCTGCGCGTATGGGTGCGCGCACAGTCCTCATCACCATGGACATGAACAAAAATAGCACAAATGAGTTGCAACCCTGCCGTGGGCGGGATTGCAAAAGGACAGATTGTGCGCGAAATTGACGCGCTAGGGCGGACAAATGGGACTCGTCACCGACGCCACCGCCATCCAGTTCCGCATGCTCAACCGCTCCAAAGGTCCCTGCCATGTGGAGTCCACGCGCACAGTGCGATCGCATTCGATTTATTGCAGAATGGAGACACCGCATCGAAAAACACCAACAACTTGGATGTTTGGCAAGATGAAGTGAGTGAACTCATCGTTGACAACGGACGCATTGCAGGCCTAAGAACCATCTGGGGCGCAGAATTCCGTGCAGGTGCTGTGGTCATCACCGCAGGCACATTCCTCAATGGATTGATGCACATCGGCAAAAAGATGGTACCAGGTGGACGCTGCGCAGAACCCGCATCAACCTTTCTCACCGCGGCTCTTAACGAATTAGGGTATCAAGAGCCTACGCATGAAGACTGGAACACCAGTGCGCATCGACGCACGCTCTGTTCATTTCGATGAAATGGAATTACAGCCTGGTGAAAACGACTTCCACCGCTTTTCCTTCATCTCCCCACAGCGTCCGCTCCCACAACTCAACTGTTGGACGTGCAACACCAATGCAGAGGTGCACCGTGTGTTGCGTCAAGGTTTGGAGGAATCTCCCCTCTACAACGGACAAATCCAATCCATCGGCCCACGCTATTGTCCATCTATTGAAACAAAATTGGTCACCTTCGAAGGCCGCGATTCGCACCCCCTCTTCTTAGAACCCGAAGGTTTAGACACCAATGAACTATATTTGAACGGTTTCTCCTCATCACTGCCCATGAACGTGCAGATTGAAGCCCTCAAACAAATGCCTTGTTTCAGAGATGTCAAAGTCTATCGCCCAGGCTATGCCATTGAATACGACTTCTTCCCTCCCACACAACTCCACCATTCGTTGGAGTCGAAGAAAGTGAGCGGACTCTTCTTTGCAGGACAGGTGAACGGAACCACGGGGTACGAAGAAGCGGGTGGACAAGGCATCGTAGCCGGCATCAACGCAGCACTTTCTTGCAACAGCGACGAACGATTCACGCTCGGTCGCGATGAAGCCTATATTGGCGTTCTCATCGACGATTTGGTCACCAAAGGTGTAGACGAACCCTATCGTATGTTCACCTCTCGCGCAGAATATCGGATTTTGCTTCGACAAGACAATGCCGACATGCGCCTTACCCCCTATGCAGAGCGATTTGGCATTGCCACGCCCGAACGTTTGGAGCGATTCCATCGCAAACAAGACATCATCAAACAGATGATAGAAACGGCAAAGATAGGAAACATGAAACCCAGTGAAGTCAATGCACTTTTGGAACAACATAGTTCGCAACCGCTCAACCACGGAGCAAAATTGTTTGAACTCATCGCACGCCCAGAACTAAAAATCGCCGATTTCGCCCATCTCCAAGATAATCCTACGGTATCCACCTTCTTCGCAGCTTCAACTCCTGACAATCTAGATCAGGAAGAAACGATGGAAGCCACAGAAATTCTCATCAAATACGATGGCTACATTGCTCGCGAGCGCGCCCTTGCCGATAAAATGCAGCGACTCGAAGACATTCGCATCCGCGACCGTTTCGACTACACTGCGCTCACTCAGCTCTCCACCGAAGCACGTCAGAAGTTGGCAGCGGTGAATCCTGAGACATTGGCACAAGCATCGCGCATTCCTGGCGTATCTCCCTCTGACATTTCCGTTCTCCTTGTGCTTCTTGGCAGATAAAACAAAACTTCTCTCTCTTAATATCAGCGAATTACACATCGCTGTTGTAGTTTCTCTCCAAAACACAAACAGTAAAACAGGAACATTCACCGATGAAATCGCCATTTTCCGCGCAAAACTTCGGAAATACCTATGTTCCACGTGAAACAAAACAGCGACATTCGACGAATTATCAAACACTTATGAATACAGAATTGTTACTTTCTCACCTGAGAAACATCCCCGATTTTCCTAAACCCGGCATTCAATTCAAAGACGTTTCTACCCTCTTCATCGAACCTTCGTGTTTGAATGAGATTCTTGACGAATTGGTACGACTCTATCAAGACAAAGGCATCACTAAAGTGGTTGGCATCGAAAGCCGAGGTTTTGTGATGGGTGCCATTTTAGCGCAACGCTTAGGCGTCGGTTTCGTGATGTGTCGCAAAATTGGAAAGCTGCCAGGTGAAACACGCAAACAAAGTTATCTCAAAGAATATGGAGAAGACGTCATCGAAATCCACACTGACGCGATTTCACCAGACGACGTGGTGCTCATTCACGATGACTTACTCGCGACGGGAGGTTCGATGAAAGCGGCAATCGATCTCGTCGACTCCTTCGGTGCCAAGAAAATCTTCGTCAACTTCCTCATCGAACTCAGAATGGAAGGATTGAAGGGTAAAGAATTCTTGGGAAACAAAGCGGACATCACCGCTTTGCTCACGCTCAATGAATAATCTCCAAACGGCCATTAGACCATTGTCGAAATAAAACAGCGACAAGAAAGCATTGTTTTTCCAGTAACACAGACCAAAGACGACCTCTACAATGGATTTTCCTAAGCATCCAAGCACGAGGTCGTCTTCTTAGTACAATAGCACCATGAACAAGGCAGAACAAGAAGAACTCCAACAAAAACTCAAAGGCATCGTATCGAACCTTCCCGAAAAACCGGGGAGCTATCAATACTATGACGAAGAAGGTACTATTATATATGTGGGAAAAGCGAAAAATTTGAAGCGACGCGTAGCGTCATATTTCAATAAAGACCAAAATCGCAAGACCAGTATTTTGGTGTCGAAGATCAGAAACATCACCTATACCGTGGTGAATTCGGAAGAAGATGCCCTATTACTCGAGAATGCGCTCATCAAACAATACAAACCGCGCTACAACGTCCTCCTCAAAGACGACAAAACCTATCCTTCCATCGCCATATCGCAGGAATATCTCCCACGCATCTTCAAAACGCGCCACAGAGAACGAAGAGGTGCCACCTATTTCGGCCCATACAGTCACCTACCCACAATGTATGCACTGTTAGATTTGTGCCAAAAACTCTACAAACCGCGTCCTTGCCACCAGCCCATGACTGAAATCGGGGTGAAATCGGGAAAATACGAATTGTGTCTCAACTACCACATCCACAAATGCGATGGAGCATGTATCGGAAACAGTCCCACGAGGAATATATGCGCAACATTGACGCTTGTCGAGAAATCCTCAAAGGAAACACACGCGCCGTGGCACAACATCTGCGCGATGAAATGGCTCGATTGTCCGAAGAAATGCGCTTTGAAGAAGCCGCCATCCTCAAACGGAAATACGATTTAATCGAAAACTTCCGCGCTAAATCAGAAGTCGTGTCACAAATCAGCTATGATATAGATGTTTTTTCGATAGAAAGTGACGAAAAGCTCGCTTACATCAATTTTCTCCACGTGGTAAATGGTGCCATCACACAATCCTTCACCTTTGAGTTTAAGAAAAAGCTCGATGAAAGCGATGAAGACTTGCTCTCTCTCGGCATTGTCGAGATGCGCGAACGTTTTGCCTCCACATCAAAAGAAATCGTTTTGCCTTTTGAAGTAGAACTTCCCGAGAATTACGCCAAAATAGTCATTCCACAACAAGGAGGAAAGAAAACACTCCTCGACTTGTCGCGACAGAACGTCAAACAATATAAGTTCGACCGCTTGAAACAAGCCGAAAAACTCAATCCGGAGCAGAAACAAGTTCGGCTCATGAAGGAGATACAAACCCAATTGGGACTACCCACACTCCCGATGCGCATCGAAATCTTCGACAACTCCAACATCTCGGGCGACGATGCCGTAGCAGCTTGCGTTGTTTTCGAAAAACTCAAACCAGCAAAGAAAGAATACCGCAAATTTCACATCAAAACCGTGGAAGGTGCAGACGACTACGCTTCCATGCGCGAAGTGGTGCACCGCAGATATTCGCGCCTACAAGAGGAAGAGGCCACGATGCCCAATCTCATCATCGCCGACGGAGGTCGCGGACAAATGGAAGCCATTCGCGGTGAAATCGAAGCCCTGGGACTCGACATCCCCATCGCAGGACTCGTGAAAGACCACAAACACCGCACGCGCGAACTCCTATTTGGCAATCCTCCAGTGTCAGTGAGCATAGCACTAGACAGTTATCTATTTAAAGTACTCACCCAGATGCAGACGAAGTGCACCGCTTTGCCATCACCTTCCACCGCCAACAACGCAGTAAACGGCAAACGTCCTCCGCACTCGACAACATACCGGGCATTGGCGACAAAACCAAACAAACGCTCATTCAGCATTTTGGTAGCGTAAAACAGATTGTAGCGGCTTCTCCCGAACAACTACAAGATGTGCTAGGAGAAAAGCGCGGAGCAAAACTCTATGCCGCACTTCATGCCAGTAACGAGGACGAAAGCAAAGCGGAAAAAGAAACATCCTAAGACTGCAAACAGGAAGGAAAAAATACTTTTTAAATCAAAGGGAAAAAGCAGTCTGAAAGAGAGAAACTCACCAGAGAAATAGATAGAATCCAAAGAAAAACGTAACTTTGCAAGTATGAGAGTAGTCATTCAACGCGTGAAACACGCACAAGTTGCCATCAACGGCAATATTCACAGCCAAATCAAGACCGGCTTGCTCGTCTTACTCGGTATCACCCACGACGACAACGAAGCAGACGCAGAATGGCTCGTGCAGAAAATCAGCAAAATGCGCATCTTTGATGACGAATCGGGAGTAATGAACCGCTCAGTAGTAGACATCGATGGAGAAGTGCTCGTGGTGAGCCAATTCACCCTTATGGCCGCCACACAAAAAGGCAACCGCCCTAGCTATATTCGCGCAGCGCGTCCCGAACACGCCAAACCTCTCTACGAGTATTTCATCGCCCAACTCAACCAAAGCCTCAACCACCCAGCAGGCACGGGAGAATTCGGTGCAGATATGCAAGTGACACTCCTCAACGATGACCCCGTCACCATCCTTATGGACACGCACAACAAAGAATAGATACACCTCAACAAACCACGAACATCAACTCCTAACATACTATCACTATGTCTGAACATCACTGCGAATGTGGTCACGACCACCACGAAGAACACGAATGCTGCTGCCACCACGAAGGGCACGAGCATCACGAAGGACATCATCACGATTGCCAATGCGGTCATGACGACCATTGCGATGAAGACAATCAATATCAGCAAGCCTTCTCCAAATATGAAATGCGACTCAGCGATGAGAAAGTGAGCCAAACGGCGAAAGAAATCATTGCCCAAAATCGAGAAAAATATAACACTCCAGAGGTGCTCCACACCCTCCTATCCACCATCGAACTCACCACGCTCACCGTCACCGACTCACAAGAAAGTGTGTTCAATTTCACCGAAAGTGTGAACCGCTGGAGCGACCAACATCCCGATCTTCCACCACTCGCCACCATTTGCGTATATCCCAATTTTGCAGGAACGGTGAGTCAAAACCTTCAAGCCGACAACGTCAAAGTGGCTTGCGTGAGCGGAGGATTTCCTGCCTCACAAACCTTCCTGGAAGTGAAAACTGTGGAAACCGCTTTGGCTCTTGCTGACGGTGCAGACGAAATAGACATGGTGCTTTCAGTAGGTGCGTTTTTGAGTGGTGACTACGAAACCTGCGCGGATGAAATTGCAGAATTAAAATCCGTTTGCGGAGAACATCCTCTCAAGGTCATTCTCGAAACCGGCGAACTCAAGTCAGCATCTCTCATCAAGAAAGCCGCCATCCTCGCCATGTATTCCGGTGCAGACTTCATCAAAACCTCCACGGGCAAAGTGGCAGTAGCAGCCACTCCCGAAGCCGCGCTGATGATGTGCTCCGCCATCTTGGAATACAAAGAGCAAACTGGGCGTCTTGTTGGATTTAAGGCAGCAGGTGGCATCAAGACGGTAGATGAAGCCATCGACTTCTACACCATCGTGGCCGAAACGTTGGGAGAAGACTACATCAAACAAGGTCTCTTCCGCATCGGCACGAGTCGTTTGGCTAATCTCCTCGCTTCTGCCATCGTGGGCGAAGACATCACACCCTTCACGAGCAAAGCTGTCAATTATTAATTTCGCACACAACACTCTACCCCACTCTCTCTAATCTTGTACAATCCCGCAAGTAGGGGGAAAAACAAAACTTGCGAAACAAGAAAAATAGAAATCCTACGAATCGCAAGTTTTCGACAGGACAGAGTATTTCCATCATTGCGAATCGGAAACAAACAAAGTTATTGGCGAAGGTCAAAACCAATCACTATCCAAGGAGGTGTTGCAAAACTTGTTTTTTGCAGCATCTCCTTTTTGGTGTTTCTGTCGAAAACAAACGAGAAACAAAAAGTCAACAAGAAAAGGAAATCTGTTCAGAATCTAAAGTCCTATTTGGGGATAAAATCACATATAAGGAGAGACAACATTTAGAACGATTCACCTTGTTTGTCTTTATATTTCGCGAATCACAAAAAGGAAGCAAAACAAACAAGAAGAAAGAAAAGCAGACACAAAAGCGTATTATACAACTGAAGATAAATAAGTTACAAAAGAAAAGAATACTCACGAAATAAGAAACGCTTCCCCAACAATACACAAAGATTATAATCTCCAAAAGTGCAATGATGATTGCATTGCTGCAAACACACTATGAATATGCAGGAAAATAAGACAAAGAGAAAAACGACAAATTGCACAATCCGAAGAAAAGTTCAAAAATAATGGCCAGGCAGGAAATAGTTAAAGAATACTTCTCGCTATCTATGAGCCTACAAAACATAGCTGAAAACATCCCCCTACAGGGAGTTTTGTTTTTTGCTGTCACAAGTGTCACATCCATTGGGATAAAGTATTGATGGATAGAAAGATAAAACATTATACAAACATTTATTTAGATTTACTCCCCCAAATATAGAGAGAACGAGAAAAACAAGCCGTTGCTTTGGGAAAAACGATACGTTGTTTTATGGAAAACGACACGTTGTTTTTAGTAAAACAAGCCGTCGTTTGAAGATGAACAAGCCGAAGAAACAGAAAAATGTGATAATGGGTGCAGAAATAATGTTCGAAGAAAGAACAACAAAAAGCAATGACGAAAACAAAAAAGGAGGTCAAGAGTAATAAAATAGAAAAAGTTACCCTCAGAGTGTGACACTTGTGACAGCAAAAAATGCAACTTCCTGTATGTACGCGTACGCGCGCGAGAAATGAGTGAAGGGGAAAGGCAAAAGAAGGAGAGGGAAACAAACGAAGATAGCGAAGAAGGAAGAAAGGAAGAAGAGTGAAGAAAGGAAGAAGAGTGAAGAAAGAAGAGAGCAAAATTAAGAAAAGGCAAACAAGCAAGAAGATGAAATCTATTCAGGAGCTAACGACCGGTTTGGGTTCAACGCGGCAGAGAAAAGCAGTAAAACAAGGAGAAAAAAACGACAAAGGAGGAAAGAAAAAGGTGTTTTCAAGTCAATGAGGCTGAAAAGTGAAAAAAAAATGGTATATTTGCAGGCTGATAAGTGTACCTTGGAGAAGACTCTCATCGCGAAGGTAGAGAAAGTTGTTCCCCAATAGACATCCCTATCCATTCAGAGGAAATCAAACAACAATAAAATAAACAACAATTCAAATGCAAAACAAAGGATTTGTCAAAGTAATCGCCGTATTGCTTAGCCTTATCTGCGTCTACTATTTGAGTTTCAGTTTCGTGACTAACCACTACGAAAGAAAGCTGAAGCCATGGGCGTGGAAGCAGGAAAAGCATACCTTGACTCTTTGCGTCAAAGCGACAAGGGCGTATGGTTGGGACAAAGCTTCAAGAAGTGTGAGGCACTTCAAATTGGCTTGGGTCTTGACCTCAAGGGTGGTATGAACGTGATTCTCGAAGTGTCGGTGCCCGATGTGGTGAAAAACCTCGCTGGCAGTGGCGCAGAAGATCCCAAAGTGAAGAAGATTATTGCCGAAGCGCAAGCTGAAGCAGCCAAAACTTCTGAAAACTTCCTCGATGTATTTGTGACAAAGTATCAAAAAGAGGTAGGTGCCAACCAACTCGGTGGACTCTTCTCACTTCGTCTCAAAGAAGAAGGCATCACCCCCAACAGCACAGACGCACAAGTGAAAGTTGCTCTCGAAAAAGAGATTAAAGCAGCGGTGAGCAACTCCTACCAAGTGGTGCAACAACGTATTGACCGCTTCGGTGTGGCTCAACCCAACATCCAAATCCTTGAGGGTCGCGGACAAATGGGTCAAATCATGGTGGAAATGCCTGGTATCAAAGAACCCGAACGTGTGCGCAAACTCCTCCAAGGTAGTGCAAACCTCGAGTTTTGGGAAACTTACACCCTGAGCGAAGTGCAAGGCGCACTCCAAAACCTTGACAGCCGTTTGGCTCAACTCAACTCTGGCAAATCGTCTAAAGACTCTACGAAAGTAGACAGCGCGCAAACAGTGCAGAAGGCTGAGGCTGTGACGCAAAAGGTTTTGGCATCATTCAAGGCGAACAGAGCTGCACTCAACAAGGAAGGTGCTTCTGTAAAAGAAGATGCAGCTCGCAAAGAAGCGTTGAAGGTACACCCCCCTTCTCGGTGCTTTGCAATTTGGTAATCCCCAATCAGCCGTAGTGGGTTATGTGCGCGCTACAGACACTGCCGCTGTGAACAAGGCAATCCACTCAGAAGTGGCGAAGGAAGTGCTTCCTGCCGACCTCAATTTGGCTTGGGGCGTGAATGCCGAACAAGGTGTTTATGAACTCTATGCGTTGCGCCGTAACAACGGTGGTGCAGTGTTGGCAGGTGAAGTCGTGTCCAACGCAAAGGACGACTACGACCAATTCCACAAGCCAGTGGTTTCCATGACTATGACTCCTGAAGGTGCTCGCGAATGGGCAACTGTGACTCGCAACAACCTCAAGAAGCCTGTGGCTATCGTACTTGATGGCGTGGTGTATAGCGCACCCACCATCCAAAACGAAATCAGCGGTGGTCAGTCACAAATCAGCGGTAATTTCACCGCTCAACAAACCCAAGACTTGGCCAACGTGCTCAAGAGTGGTAAAATGCCTGCTCCCACCAACATTGTGCAGGAGGAAACAGTGGGGCCAAGCCTCGGTGCAGCATCTATTCAAGCTGGTTTCACTGCTTGCGTGGTGGCCTTCGTAGTCTTGATGATCTTCATGTGCGCATTCTATGGCGTTATCCCTGGTATGGTGGCCAACATCGCGCTTATTCTCAACTTCTTCTTCACCTTTGGTATCCTCACTTCGTTCCAAGCTGCACTGACCTTGAGCGGTCTTGCAGGTATGGTGCTGTCGTTGGGTATGGCGGTGGACGCAAACGTATTGATTTACGAACGTACGAAAGAAGAACTCCGCGCTGGCAAGAACATCAAACAAGCACTTGCTGACGGTTATGGCAACGCCTTCTCTGCGATTTTCGACTCTAACCTCACGTCTATCATCACTGCGATTATCCTCTACAACTTCGGTACAGGTCCCATCCGTGGTTTTGCCTTGACGCTCGCCATCGGTATTGTGGCTTCATTCTTCACCGCAGTATGGCTCACTCGCATTGCTTACGAACACTTCCTTGACAAAGACAAGTGGCTCAATCTCACCTTCACAACTGGTCTTTCTAAGAAATTCCTCACCAACACCAATTTTGGTTTTATGAAGATGGCTTCGAAGACGAATATCCTCGTAGCAATTTTGGTGATTGGCGGTATTGCCTCATTGGCTACTCGCGGTTTGCAACGTGGCATTGACTTCACCGGTGGTCGCAACTACGTGGTGGAATTTGAACACAAAGCAAACCCCGAACAAGTGAAGAAGGCTGTTGAAGACGAGATTACAAAAACAGGTCAAACAGGTACGGTGAATGTGCTTTCTATTGTGACCACACAAAACCCTGCACTTCGTATCTCTACTTCTTACAAGATCGATCAAAACGACGAAAAGGTAGACCAAGAAGTAGAACAACTCATCTGGCGCGCGCTCCACAACAACAAGTTGGTGAATGCAGACTATGCAACCTTCAAGGATCGCGACAACCGTAAGGGTGGTTCTATCATCTCTGCTCAAAAAGTAGGTCCTAGTGTGGCAGCCGATCTCACTCGCGGTGCTATCATCAGTGTGATTCTGTCGCTCATGGCTATCTTTGTCTACATCCTCTTCCGCTTCCGCAGCGTGGCGTTCTCAGTGGGTGCAATCGTGGCTTTGGCAGTGGATACCTTCATCATCATCGGCATCTACTCAGTGTGCTGGGGCTTCTTACCCTTCTCGTTGGAAGTAGACCAGACGTTCATCGGTGCTATCCTCACCGTGATTGGTTATTCGATCAACGACAAGGTGGTGGTGTTCGACCGTATTCGTGAAAACATCGGTCTGTTCCCCACTCGCGACCCCGAACGTCTCTTTAATGACTCCATCAACAACACGCTCACGCGTACGATCATGACGTCCTTCACTACCCTCTTGGTGCTCCTCTGCATCTTCTTCCTCGGTGGTGACGCTATTCGCTCATTCTCGTTTGCTATGATTCTCGGTGTTGTAGTAGGTACTCTTTCTTCTATCTTCATGGCTGCACCTATCGCTTACAAGATCTATGGTCGCCGTCAAGCGAAGAAAGCACACGCTTAATAACAATTACCGCTCATCAGCCTTTGGCTATCGCAGCGGTTTAATCCTTACTCTCCCATTCCTCACTTCGAGGAGTGGGAGTTTTTGTTTCTCCCTAACATAGTGTCAGGGATGGATACTAGGGAAAAGAGAGAGAGGTTATAATGTTAAAAAGATAATTATAGAACATCAGTCGCTACTTAATTTGTAATTTTGCAGCAAATTACCCGCATTCCACCCTTTTCATTTGATGGAGAGGGCTAAAACCTGCATACCGTCTCACAATGAGCAAACGAAAACCACGTAGCAACGGACGTTTCAGTTACGTCACCACAGGCATCAGCACAACTTTGGTCTTGATACTTGTGGGCACAGTTGTGTTTTTTGGCACCATGGCCGACAATTTGGGTCGCGCCTTGCGTGAAAACTTTACAGTAGAAGTGCTGCTTTCCGACAGCATCAACCACAATGAAGCGTATGATTTGCAAACTACGCTCAAACGGCAGCCCTATACGCGCAGCGTTGCTTATATCTCAAAGGAAAAGGCTACGCAACTGCAAAGCGAGGCTTTAAACATCGACCCGAAAGAGTTTTTGGGATATAGTCCCATTCCAGCTTCGTTTGAACTGCATTTGAAGGCGGAATATGCCGATGCAGACTCGCTGAAAGTGTTTATGCCGAAGTTGCAAGCGGACAATCGCGTGGTGGATGTGGTGTATCCCGAAGATTTGATGCAAAACATCAACAGCAACATCAACAAGGTGAGCATCGTGCTCTTGGTGGTAGCTGCACTACTGGGCTTCGTAAGCCTTGCGCTGATCAACAACACGCTGCGCATGAGCGTTGCGAAACGCAGACACTCCATCCAAATCATGAAACTCGTGGGAGCTAACTGGAGCTTTATTCGTCGTCCCTTCCTTTGGCAAGCCTTCTACATTGGTTGTTGCGCCGGACTCTTGGCAGACCTGGTTCTCTATGGCGGTATGTATGGTTTGATGAAATGGGATCAAGAGATTTCAGCGCTCATCACTCCCACGGTGATGGTAATAACGCTGGTGGGTGTGCCTTTGATTGGTGTGTTGCTCACGGTGATTAGTGCTTTCTTCTCGGTGAACAAACACCTCGGTATGAGTCGCCAAGAGGCTTATCTTTATTGACAATATCCCTCAATCGGTTTTCCGCAGAGAACTTTTCTGTGGATATGCTAGAAACAAGGTGTATCGGTTGCTTTTCCCAATAAGAGGAGAGCTGCTCGATATAACTACTAATATCTATTATTCTCAACAACTCTGCTAAATTCTGCGCTATGCAAAAGAAACAGCAATTCGCATTTTCAGCCATCAACTTCTATCTTTTGGCTGTGGCTATCATCACCGTGCTCATCGGCTTTGTGCTTATGAGCGGAAAAGGAGCTACGGGTGACCAATTTGACGCTTCTATTTTCGACAACACACGCACGGTTGTTGCCCCACTGGTGTGCTTCGTGGGTTATCTCTTTATGATTGTAGCGATTCTGTATCGTCCGAAAGAAAAGACATCAGATGAGACGCACAACAACGTACAAGATGCGAACAATGATGAATCATCCAAAGTAGAAGTATTGACCACTCTGCACGCTGATGCTCCACTAGAAGCAAATTCTTGTGCTAGACCGACTCTTGAAGCATGAATCTGATAGACCTTATTATCATCTCCATTGTTGAAGGACTGACGGAATTTCTTCCGGTGAGTTCTACTGGACACATGATGATTGCAGAAGGACTGCTGGGCGTTGAAATGACGACCTTCGTGAAGTCGTTCACCGTCATCATTCAGTTGGGGGCAATCCTGGCGGTGGTGGTGCTCTATTGGCGCAAGTTCTTCTATCCCTCGGCAGATGCACTGGGCACGACAGCCTCAACCACAGGCGATAACGCTTCGTCAAAGGAAACAAAGTGGGTTTATCGCAATGGTGGTCGCGCATTTGGCCTTTCTATCTGAAACTCATTGTGGGCGTGCTTCCTGCCGTGGTGGTGGGTTTGAGCCTGAAAAAGGTGATTGACCAGAATTTGGAGAGCGTGACTATGGTGGCAGTGATGCTCATCGTTGGCGGTGTGTTTATGCTCTTCTGCGACCAGATGTTTGCGCCAAAGGATAAGGCGGAAGTGGAAAAACTTTCGCACAATGCAGTGACTTATCGTCGCGCACTGATGGTGGGGCTGTATCAATGTATTGCAGCGGTGCTCCCCGGCACTTCGCGCTCAATGGCAACCATTGTGGGCGGTATGCAACAGAAACTCACGCGTAAGATGGCGGCAGAATTTTCCTTTTTCTTGGCTGTTCCCACGATGTTTGGCGCAGCGCTGAAGGAAGTTTACGACTTGATGAAGCACGGCACGGACATCACGCTGGCGAACGGCACGGTGCAACACCTCACCGGCACTCAAGTGCTCACGGCAGATGGTCATTTGACTACCCTACTCCTGGGCAGTTTCATTGCTTTTGTGGTGGCATTGATGGCGGTGAAGTATTTCATCCACTACATCGCGCGCTATGGTTTTCGTGCTTTCGGATGGTATCGCATCATCGTGGGCGCAGTAATTTTGGTTTTGCCACTGTTTGGGGTGAAACTCCAAACGGAAAACGAAGCGGATGCGGCTACAAAAACGAAGTCAACATTGACCACAAAAGAAAAGGCGACTTCGCTCCACACAAACTATTCTCAACAACAACCTAAAACAGCAACGTATTTCCCTGTATGAACTTCTTGACAGGTCAAATCCTCACCTTTGACAAACCGCTTGGTTTGACTTCTTTTCAACTAGTGGCAAAAGTGCGCTGGTTGCTCACTCGCGCTATGGGAGGTGTGAAATCAAAGTGGGACACGCTGGTACGCTCGACCCTTTGGCTACGGGCGTTATGGTGGTTTGCACAGGACGCGCTACGAAACAAATAGACACGTTGCAGGCTGGGGTGAAGGAATATATTGCTACGCTTCGATTGGGAGCAACCACGCCTAGTTTTGATTTGGAACATCCCATCGACCACACCTACGCTACTTGTCACATTGATCACGCTTTGGTGGAACAACAACTCAAGAAATTCATTGGCGACATTTGGCAAACTCCTCCGGCTTTCTCTGCTGTGAAGGTGGACGGAAAGCGCGCGTACGACTTGGCACGCAAAGGGCAGGAGGTGGAACTCAAACCGAAACTCTTGCGGATTGACGAACTCGAACTGCTGGATTGTGCACTGGCTGGAGCGGAGAAGACTTTGACGCTCCGTGTTGTTTGCTCCAAAGGTACTTATATCCGTGCTTTGGCACGCGACATTGGCGAAGCTCTGGGCAGTGGTGCGCATCTCACGGCATTGCGACGCACTCGCGTGGGAGAATATCGCGTGGAAACTGTATGCAGCTCGACGAATTTGAAAGTTGGTTGTCACAACAGACCATAGAAACAGAAATACCTCAATAAAATTCATCAATAAAGACGGAACGCTTTCACAACTGCGGTGGATGGTTCGTCCTCATTCCAACAATTTACGCTTTCACCTATGAAACTTTCTCAATTTAAGTATGAACTTCCCGAAGAAAAGATAGCAGAATACCCTACGCCTCATCGCGATGATTGTAGGATGTTGGTGCTGCATCGCACAACGGGAGAAATAGAACACCGAGAGTTCAAAGATTTTTTGGAATACTTTGATGAGGAAGATGTCTTTGTGTTTAACGACACGAAGGTTTTTCCGGCTCGTCTTTATGGTAATAAGGAAAAGACGGGGGCGCGCATTGAGGTGTTTCTCTTGCGCGAATTGAATCGCGATCTTCGTCTTTGGGATGTGCTCGTGGATCCTGCGCGCAAAATCCGCATCGGCAACAAACTTTACTTCGGTGAGGACAACTCTATCGTGGCTGAGGTGATTGACAACACTACGAGCCGCGGACGCACTTTGCGCTTCCTCTACGATGGTGACCACGATGAGTTTCGTGAACAACTTTATGCGCTAGGAGAAGCTCCCATTCCTCACGAAATCATTAAGCGTCCTTCTGAACCCGAGGATTTGGAACGTTTTCAATGTATTTTTGCGAAACACGAAGGCGCAGTGACGGCTCCTACGGCTGGACTGCACTTCAGCAAAAATATGATGAAGCGTATGGAAATTAAGGGCATCGAATCGGCTTTTATCACCTTGCACTGCGGTCTGGGCAATTTCACACAAACTGATGTTGAAGACTTGACGAAGCACAAGATGTATAGCGAGCAGATGTTTGTGCGCAAGGAGTGCTGCGAAATGGTGAATGCTGCCAAGGAAAAGGGGCGCAAGATTTGTGCTGTGGGTACGACGGTGCAACGTGCACTCGAAGCGAGTGTGAGCACTGAAGGTCGCATCAAGGAATATGATGGCTGGACGAGCAAATTTATCTTCCCTCCTTACGAGTTCTCTGTGGCGAACGCGATGTTCTCTAATTTCCATATGCCGGAATCCACACTTTTGATGCTCACAGCAGCATTTGGTGGCTATGAGAATGTGATGAAAGCTTATGAAGAGGCTTTGAAGGAGAATTATCGCTTCGGCACGTTTGGTGACGTTATGCTCATTGTTGATTAAACTGTATCCTCGCTATGCAAATACATATCGCCTTTGGTGCGAACCTCGGCGACCGCGAAGAAAATATTCACCAGGCTGTGCAATTGATGTCACAGCAGGTGGGGCCGCTCATTCGATGCTCTTCTCTCATTGAGACTGCACCGGTGGATATGCTCTCTGACAATGCGTTTCTCAACGCTGTGGCTATTTTCGACACTAAACTCGCTCCAGGACGCATTCTCCAAATTGCTAAACGCATCGAAAGACAACTTGGACGTGAACACAAAAGCGATGGAGGAGAACATTTCGATCGTCCTATCGACATTGATTTGCTGCAATATGGGAGTCACCACATTCACAATCGAGATTTGACTCTTCCCCACCCACGATTGGCGGAGCGCGACTTTGTGTTGCGTCCGTTGGTGGAAATTGATCCTGATGGGGTTTATGTGGGAGAAGGTGGTGGAACTTTCCGCCAATTGCTCGATAAACTTACACCAGACTATCATCTGTCGTTCTTAGAAGAACCCACACAAGCTGACTTGGAAGGCATCAATCATTTGCTACCTCAACTCACACCGGGTAGGAAATTGGATTGGACTTCGCTGGAACGCATCGCTCAACAACCTAACATTCATCTCATTTTGATGCGAGCAAATCGTTCGGGAGAGATGTTAGTAGTCGGTATGGCGACGGTATGTATGATATTCGCTCCCTCTGGTACTAAAGCCTATGTGGAAGACGTAGTGGTGGATGAACTTCACCGCGGAAAAGGTTTAGGACGTCGTCTAATTCGCGCTGCAAAAGATTTGGCAGCTGAACAGCGAGCTATTACTTTGCACCTTACTTCTCGACCTGAGCGCGTGGAAGCGAATGCGCTCTACACCTCTGAAGGATTTGAGCGCAGAGAAACTAATGTGTATTGCATTAGATTGTGAGAAGGTGGGAGCTGAAATTGGAGGTTCGCACTGAGTTCGAAGGAATTCGAGTTTCGAGCTAGAAAGAATTCCATTTCAAAGATTTCGAATTAGAAGGAATTCGAGTTTCTAGTTCGAAGATTTTAAGTTTCTAGTTCAAAGTCAGACGCTCATAAGTGATCACAATGTTCAACCTCATATATCGTTCTGTTTATGTCTGGTGTCGATGAAAATTTAGACGATTACGTGGCAAACCACACCACAGCGGCACATCCTTATCTGCATCAACTGTATCGGGCCACGCACACGCAACTCATTCGTCCGCGTATGGCGAGCGGTCCCTCTCCAAGGACGCTTGCTCACTATGCTCTGCCAGATGCATCAACCACAGACGGTTGTGGAAATTGGTACGTATTCCGGCTATTCTGCCTTGTCAATGGCGGCTGGGATGCCACGAGGAAGTGTGCTCCACACCTTCGAAATCAACGATGAACAAGAGGATTTCACCCGTCCGTGGTTAGAGAACTCTCCTTGGTCGAAAGAGGTGGACATCCAACTACACATTGGCGAAGTGGAACAGCTCCTTCCTCCTCTGCAACTCAACATTGATTTGGCTTTCATCGATGCTAACAAGCGAGATTATTGTGCTTATTTCGACCTTCTCTTTCCTATGATGCGCGTGGGAGGTTTTATTCTTGCCGACAACACGCTCTGGGATGGACACGTGGTAGAAACGGAACGCAATGACGCGCAAACGGAAGGCATCCGTGCTTTCAACGATAAAATGGCGACTGACGAACGGGTGGAGACGCTGATTCTCCCCTTGCGCGATGGACTTTCTCTCATACGAAAAGTAAAAGATTGAAGAAAATCAGACGTCACTCTCTCATCAATACCTATCATTCTTTTATGGAATCAACAAGACAACAAAAAAATATCGCGACTTCTTCAAAAAAAGAATTGAGCGAAATATTCCTTTTACAAACAAAAATCAATGGCAGGAACCCTCGTTTCTGTAAGTAAATGCTACATTAGTCCCGATATGAGCATCTGTCGCGCATATCTCAGCGTGTTTCCCTCAGAAAGAAGCGCAGAGATTGTGGAAAACATCAACGGCAATGTTCCAGCTATCCGCTTCGAATTGGGAAAACGCGTGCGTCACCAACTGCGCATCATCCCCGAACTGAAATTCTTCGTGGATGACAGTCTTGACTATCTCGAAAACATTGATCGTTTGCTGCAACAATAAGACAACATAACGCACAAAGTGAGCCATACAATGAGGGTCGTTACATCCACGGCAGCACGTTTGTAAGAGGAAACATTAGTTTCTCAAGCAGCATTCACTTTGCGACCGTTTTAAGCGAATAAATCCTATGTCACTCTCCAACATCATTGCACTGCGCTATCTTTTTTCAAAGAAAAGTCACAACGCCATCAATTTCATCTCCGCAATTGCTGTGGGAGGTATTGTCGTGGCCACCGCGGCTATGGTGTGCACGCTTAGCGTCTTCAATGGTTTTCGCGATCTTATCGGAAGTCTTTACACCACATTCGATCCACAAATTGTGGTAGTTCCCACGCAGGGAAAATATGCTCCCGATGATGACGCTTTGCTCCAAAAAGTTCAGAAACATCCTTCCGTAGAAGCCAGTAGCGCAACCTTAGAACAAAATGCGCTGATTCTCTTCCGCGGACATCCGCTCGTCATTTACGTGAAAGGAGTAGACAAAAACTTTGACAAGGTGACTGCCATTCGCTCCATCCTCGTCAATCCCAAGCGGAAACCGTTCACGTTGTCAGCAGCAGGTGTGGAATACGGCGTCCCCGGACAAGGACTCGCACAACAAATCGGCACACTCGACTTCGAACAACTCCAAATTTGCGCACCTCGAGAGGGAGAACGCATCAACTTGGCAAACCCGATTGAGTCGTTTCGGTGCAAGATCTCCACAGTAGTGGGATGGCATTCAACGTCAATCAGAGAAAATATGATGAGAACTACGTCATCACCTCCAAAACTTTCGCTGAAAACCTCTTTGAAAAGCCTGGTCAACTCTCGAGATTGGAGTTAAAACTGAAGCCTTTCACGGATATCGAATCAGTAAAATCCGATTTGCGCAAGATTGTAGGAAATCGCTACAAAGTGCTCGATCGAATGGAGCAACAAGCAGACGTGTTCAACATTATGAATGTGGAAAAACTCATTGCGTATGTCTTTCTCACCTTCATCGTACTCATCGCTTGTTTCAACATCATCTCATCTCTCTCGATGCTCATCATCGAAAAGCGCGCAGATGCTGAAACATTGCGACATCTAGGGCTCACCCACAGTCGCATCCGCGGCATTTTCGTGCGCGAAGGTATGTTCATCTCCACACTCGGAGCCGTCATTGGCTTAACCCTTGGTGGACTCCTCTGCTGGTTACAACAAGAATACGGATTTATTCGGTTTGGAAGCGGACAAAACTTCATCATTCCCGCTTATCCCGTGAGCGTTCATCTCCTCGACATCTTCGTGATTTTAGGCACCGTCGTTGGAGTAGGTTTCATTTCTGTTTGGATCCCAGTGCAAGTCCTCACAAAGCGTCTCTTGCGTTAATCTAAAAAGCGCGACAACCAAGCGGAAAAAAACGAATAAGGAGTATCCAACAAATAGGAGCTTCCAACAAATAGGAGCATCTAACAACAAGGAGCATCCAACAATTAGGATAATCCATTCACAAGACTCAACACACATCAACATATACACATCACATCTACAATATGTCTGAAAGAAAAGTACGCGTGCGTTTCGCACCCAGCCCCACAGGTCCTCTACACATTGGCGGCGTTCGCACCGCGCTCTACAACTATCTCTTCGCACGCCAACATGGTGGCGACCTTGTTTTCCGCATCGAAGACACCGACTCTGCGCGTTTTGTGCCAGGGGCTGAAGACTACATCATCGAATCTTTCAAATGGCTCGGCATCCACTTCGATGAAGGCGTAAGTTTCGGAGGAGACAAAGGCCCCCTACCGTCAAAGCGAACGCAGAGAAATCTACAAGAAATACGTAGATCAACTCCTCGCTGAAGGAAAAGCATATATTGCTTTCGATTCTCCCGAAGAACTCAATGCAGCTCGCGAAACCACAGCCAACTTCCAATACGACGCATCCTCTCGCGGTAATATGTGCAACTCGCTCACCCTTTCTGCAGAAGAAGTGGAGCAACGCATTGCACGCGGCGACCAATATGTCGTACGTTTCAAAATCGAACCCGGTGAAGACGTCCACGTAGACGATTTGATTCGCGGAGATGTCGTCATCAATTCCACTATTCTCGACGACAAAGTGCTCTACAAAAGCGCAGACCAACTTCCCACCTATCACCTTGCCAACATCGTAGACGACCACTTGATGGACATCTCACACGTGATTCGTGGTGAAGAATGGCTCCCTTCTGCCCCACTCCACGTGCTCCTTTATCGCGCCTTCGGATGGGAAGACACTATGCCCCGATTTGCACACCTTCCCCTCCTCTTGAAACCCACTGGCAACGGAAAACTCTCTAAGCGCGACGGCGACAAACTCGGTTTCCCCGTCTTCCCCCTCGAGTGGCACGCTGCCGATGGCACAGTGAGCAGTGGCTATCGCGAAAGCGGTTATCTCCCACAAGCCGTAGTCAACTTCCTCGCGCTCCTCGGTGGAATCCCGGCGACGATCAGGAAATCCTCTCTATGGACGAATTGATTGAGAAATTCGACCTCAGCAAATGCTCCAAAGCAGGTGCTAAGTTTGACTATGTGAAGGGTTGGTGGTTCAATCGCGAGTATCTCCTCGCTGCTCCTGCCGAAACCCTCGCTCCTCAGTTGGTAGACATCCTTGCTCAGCACAACATCACAGCCACCGTTGCACAAGCTGCGGCCGTCATCGACATGCTCAAGACCAAAAACATTGAGTACATCGACGCACCAAGCGGTCAAACCAAGAAGCGCAATGTGAGTTTTGTAGCCGACCTCTGGCCACTCTGCGATTTCTGTTTCATCGCTCCCACAGCATTCGACAAAGAAGACAAGTTTGTGCGCAAAAACTGGAAAGAAGACAGTGCAGCCCTCATGACACAAGTGGTAGAACGTCTTGAAGTCCTCACCGACTTCTCTGCCGAAAGTCAAAAGGCTACTATCGACCCTTGGTGCGAAGCCGAAGGCGCAAAACCTTGGAACGCATGGCGCGTAGCCCTCGTAGGCACCGGTAAAGGTCCTGATATGTATGAACTTTCTGCCTTCCTCGGTAAGGAAGAAACTCTGCGCCGTCTACGTTTTGCCATCGAACAATTGGGATAACACCGTATGTACAGCATAGGAATATATCTATACGCCCTCATTGTGCGCCTTGTGGCGGCCTTTGGTCACCGCAAGGCGCGCGCTATGGTGCGTGGACAACACGACACGTGGCGCATACTCCGTGAGAAAATCAATCCCAACGAACGATACGTTTGGTTTCACGCTGCCTCTTTGGGAGAATTCGAACAAGGGTTGCCCCTCATCGAACGTCTGCGCCGTGAACAACCCGCACGCAAAATTCTCCTCACCTTCTTTCCCCTTCTGGATACGAAGTGCGCAAAGACTACAAAGGCGCAGATGTGGTGTGCTATCTTCCCTTCGACAGTCCCACCGCTGCAAGACGCTTCATCAAACTGGCGCGTCCCGAAATGGCTTTCTTCATCAAATATGAGTTCTGGCGCAACTACATCGACGTACTTTTCAAAAAGTCCATCCCCATCTACAGTGTGAGTAGCATATTTCGACCAGGTCAAATCTTTTTCCGCTGGTATGGTCGCAAATACGCCCGCTGTTTACGTCGCATCACCCACTTCTTCGTACAGAACGAACGCTCTGTCGAACTCCTTCGCAGCGTCGGTGTAACAGACAATGTGACCATCGTGGGGGACACACGTTTTGATCGCGTCATCGACATTCGCAACATTGCAAAATCTCTCCCCATTGTGGAGCAATTTGCGCAAGCCCAAGACGGTGCGCCTCAACCTTTCGTCCTAGTGGCAGGAAGTTCGTGGCAACCCGATGAAGACATTCTCTTAGACTACGTCAATCGTCATCCCGAAATACGTCTGGTCATTGCCCCTCACGTGGTGAACGATGCCCATATTCAAGAAATCGAACAAAAACTCACCACTCCTGCGTTGCGCTATTCGAAAGCCACGTTGGAAAATGTGCAAAACTACCGCGTGCTCATCATCGATGGCTACGGCCTACTCTCTTCCATCTATCGCTACGCCACAGTGGCTTATGTGGGAGGTGGATTCGGTGTCGGCATCCACAACGTGCCCGAAGCTGCCGTCTATGGTATTCCCGTCATCATCGGCCCCAACCACCAACGCTTTGCAGAAGCTGTGGCACTGATTGAGAATGGAGGATGCAAAAGCATTGAGAATGCAGAAGATTTCACCGCCATTATGGATGATTTCTTGGCAAATCACTCTCACATCACAGCAGCCGGAAGCGCAGCAGGTCACTACATCAACCAAAATGCAGGAGCAACTCCTGTGATTTACCAGCACGTCTTTGCACAAGCCTAGACCTAGCTGCACTAGACAATCTAGGAAAACTAGAGATTCTAGAATAACTAGAGGGTCTAGAAATCCTAGAACTTCTAGAATAACTAGTCCTTCTAGAAAATCTAGAAATTCTAGCTTCTAAGCTCTAACGTCTAACATCTAGCGTCTAATGTCTAAAACCCTACAAGTCGCCATTCTTCTCGCAGGAGGTTCCGGCCAGCGATTCGGAGCTGACCGTCCCAAACAGTTCGTTCGCATCGGAGAGCGTACCGTTTTTGGAGCATAGTCTTGCCGCTTTTTGAACAATCGCCACACATCGATGCAATACTCATCGTGTCGCATCCCCAGCACCTCGACGAAGTGCGTGAACTCCTCCCCTCATCGCAACACCCCAAACTCCTTGCCGTAGTAGCCGGAGGTGCAGAGCGACAAGACTCCACCCTCAATGCACTGCGCGCACTGGAGCAAGTCGCGGACGCTCCACTCGAGCAAATCCGCATCCTCATCCACGATGCTGTGCGCCCTGCCGTGAGTCAAAACATCATAGAGCGCGTGCACCGCACTCCACACCCACCAAGCCGCAAATCTCGTGGTTCCCGTCACCGACACCTTGTTGGAAGTCAACGACAACGGCACCACTGCCGCCATGCCATCGCGAGCGCGCTTCCGCCGCGTGCAAACACCCCAAGGGTTTCACGTAGCCACCCTCCAACACGCCTACGACGTTGCCCTCACCGACCCCAACTTTCAAGCCACTGACGACTGCGGAGTTGTCTTTCGCTATCTCCCAGAAGTCGAAATAGCTTTGGTCGAAGGAGAACAGCGCAACATCAAACTCACCTATCCCGAAGACCTCCACGTGCTGCACCATCTTCTCGTGAAATCCTAACGCAATTGCGAGCTACTCCACGGCACCTCCACAGTCATACATTGTAGTGTTTACGTCATCTTCTCCCACTTCTCCTAAACTCTTGCTTCAATGAATCTCACCCCCCTCGTTCGTCGCTTTTTCGCCCATCGCGTGCGCACCATACAGTCCTATCCCGAACAAGGTGAAATGCTGCAACGCCAAGTGTTGGCGCGCTTGATTCGTCAAGCCGCACACACCGCCTATGGCGAACGTCACGATTTCAGTTCCATCACCTCCTATGAGAGTTTCGCCCAGCGCGTCCCCCTCAACGACTATGAGAGTTTGAAAACCGACATCGACAATATGCGCCACGGAGCTTCAAGCATCCTCTGGCCAGGAACGGTGCGCTGGTATGCCAAGTCCTCCGGCACCACGAACGACAAGAGCAAGTTTATCCCCGTCAGCCAACAAGGACTCCAACAAGTCCATTATGCCGGTGGTCGAGATTCTGTGGCACTCTATCTGCACCACAATCCCGAAAGCCGACTCTTCACGGGAAAATCCCTCATTCTTGGCGGTAGTCACCAACCCAACTACGACTCCACCACTTCGCGCGTGGGAGATTTGAGTGCTATTCTCAACGAAAACGCTTCTCCTTTCGTGCGCCTGTTTCGCGTACCCTCTAAACGCGTAGCACTTTTGGAAGATTTTGAGCAAAAGCGCGACCTCATCGCACAAGAAACCCTCCGCGCCAACGTCACCTCCATTGCTGGTGTGCCCTCGTGGATGATGGCTGTGTTGATGCGTTTGATGGAGATTTCGGGTGCCAAAGATCTCACCGAGGTATGGCCCAATCTCGAAGTGTTCTTCCACGGAGGCGTAGCTTTCACCCCCTACCGCGAACAATACTTGCGCCTCATCCCTTCCCAGAAGATGCACTTATATGGAAACCTACAACGCATCGGAAGGATTCTTCGGACTGCAAACCGACCCCACGGACAAAGCTATGGAATTTATGCTCGACTACGATGTGTTCTACGAGTTTATTCCTCTCGAAGAAGTCGGTTCACCCCACCCCACTCTACTCCCCATCTGGGAAGTTGAGGCAGAGCGCAACTATGCCCTCGTCATCACCACTTCGTGCGGTCTTTGGCGCTATCAAATCGGCGACACCGTGCGCTTCACACAAGTGCGCCCTTGGAAGTTCATCATCTCCGGCCGCACCAAGAGCTTCATCAATGCCTTTGGAGAAGAGTTGATGGTAGACAATGCCGAACAAGGACTTAAAGCTGCCTGCGAAGCCACAGGTGCCGAGGTGAGCGAATACACCGCAGCTCCGGTGTTTATGGATGCAGAAGGAAAATGCCGACACCAATGGGTCATTGAGTTCCGTCGCGCTCCACAAGACCTCACGGCCTTTGCTCAACATCTCGACCAAGCCCTTCAGCGCATCAATTCTGACTACGAAGCGAAACGCTACAAAGACATCACGCTCCAACAATTAGAGATAGTGCCTGCCCGTGCCAACCTCTTCAACGATTGGCTCAAAAGTCGCGGCAAACTAGGTGGCCAACACAAAGTGCCACGCTAAGCAACACGCGCGACATCATCGAACAGATACTGGCTTTCAACGTATAATATGAAAAGATTTTCCCTTTTCCTCCTCGCTCTAGTGGGACTCTCCGCCCTCATCTCTGCCTGCGCCAATCAAGGTTCGGGCCCTGACGGCGGCCCCTACGACGAAACTCCACCGCACATTGTGGGAATGACTGCGCCCGAACGACTCAAAACCGGTAAACGCACCAAATTCTCTCTCGTATTCAACGAGCTGATCAAAGTGGACAACCCCACGGAGAAAATCATTGTGTCGCCTCCCCAAATCGAGACGCCCGAAATCAAGGTGTCAGGTCGCCGCATCACTGTTGAATTGCTCGACTCTATGCGTCCCAACACCACCTACACCGTGGACTTCTCGGATGCCATCACCGACAACAATGAGGGAAATCCGCTCGGACAATACACCTATATCTTCTCCACTGGACAAACCACCGACACTATGCAAATGTCGGGCTATGTGCTCAATGCCGAAGACTTAGAACCGATGAAAGGCGTCTTAGCCGGTCTTTATCAAAATCACAACGATAGCGACTTTGCCAAACGCGCCTTCGACCGCGTAGCACGCACGGATGCTTCGGGATACTTTTCCATCAAAGGGGTTTCTGGCGAAAAGGACTATCGACTCTATGCGCTGCAAGATGCCGATGGCGATTTCCACTACACCCAACCGAGTGAGATGGTGGGATTTCTCCACAGCAACCTCCGCGCTGGTGCTTTTCGCGACACGCGCTACGACACCGTGTGGGTAGACACCGTGCGCTACGACTCCATTCGCATCATTCCCTACACCCACTTCACGCCCGACGATTTGGTGGTGCGCGCCTTCAAAATCAACACCAACACGCGCCACTATCTCAAAGCGCAGCGCGATGTACCCGAACTTTTCACCACTTTCTTTACTGGGCCTAGTCGCAACTGCCCCACCATCAAGGGACTAAATTTCGATGCCTCCAAAGCCTTTGTGGTCAATGCCTCAGCAGGCAACGACACCATCGCCTATTGGTTGGCAGACACCACTCTTTTGCGACAAGACACCCTGCGCTTTGCCTACACCTACGACAATTGGGACGACTCTCTCGCCCAAATGTTACCTAAAACCGACACACTCGAACTAACGCCCAAAATCACCTTCACCAAACGCGCCGCCAATGAAGCCAAAGAGTTGGCGAAATGGCAAAAGCAAAAGGAAAAGCGTGAAAAACGCGGAGATTTTTCGCAGTCCAAACCACCGATGGTGGCCTTGCAACTGCGCACAGACGTCAGCAGTTCGTTAGTCCCCAATCGCAACATCCTCATTCAGTTCGACCAACCCCTGCGCTCCTTCGACCGAAAGAAATTCCGTCTGCAACTCAAGAAAGACACCACTTTCCACGATGCGCCCTACGAGTTGGACACCATCCCCAACAACATTCTGGCTTATCGACTGCGCGCGGAGTGGCGACCGGGACAGGAATATAAATTAGTCGTCGACTCGGCAGCAATGATCAGTCTCTACGATCGGGTAAACCTTCCCACTAGCAATACGTTCTCCATTGCTAAACTCGAAGAATTTGGCACCCTCTTCTTGTCGCTTTCCAATGCAGACACAGCCACAGTGGTGCAATTGCTGGGGTCTGACGGAAATCCCGTAGACCAAGTGACGGTGAAAAAAAATCGCGCGGAATTCTACTATGTCAAACCAGGTAAATACTATCTGCGATGCTTCTTCGACCATAACCGAGACGGCAAGTGGACCACGGGAAGTATCTCTCCGCGCCGCGACCCTGAAGAAGTCTACTACTATCCCAAGATGATTGAAGCGCGCGCCAACTGGGACACCAACGAAACGTGGGATGTCACTGCAGTTCCTCTCGACAAACAAAAGCCAGCTGCGCTCATCAAACAGCGCAAAGACAAACAACGCAACGACAGTCACCAACGCAATTTGGAACGACTCAGACAACGAGGAGAATAATCCCTAGTGTAGCAAAGGATTCCTCCACATCCCCCCATATTCCACAACATTCCCCCTCGAAGTGTCAGAACTCTAAACTCACTGACATCTTCGAGGGGTCACATTATCACTTCAACTTCCCAATGAAACTCATCATCGACGATAAAATTCCCTTCATTCACGGCCTTGCCGAACAACTCGGCTCTTGTGTCTACCGACCAGGGGCTGAAATCTCTCCCGAAGATGTACAAGATGCCGACGCGCTCATTGTCCGCACACGTACTCAAGTCAATGAACAGTTGCTCAGAGACAGTAGTGTGCAATTAGTGGTCACCGCCACCATCGGGCACGACCATATCGATAAAACCTATTTGGCACAACGAGGGATTGCGTGGCACAACTGTCCAGGCTGCAACGCTGAGAGTGTGGCACAATATGTGAGAAATAGTCTTTGGCGCGCCATACTTGCCGGTCACCTCTCCCCCACTCCTCAAGACATATGTGTGGGTATCGTTGGCGTAGGACACGTGGGCTCAGCCGTTTCTCGCGCGCTCCGTGCCGAAGGCTTCCGCACGCTCCACTGCGACCCACCTAAGGGAGAACCCAACACGCTGGCTGACCTTGCCGAACAATGTCAAGTCATCACGCTCCACACGCCCCTCACCACTGAAGGCGCGCACGCCACCTACCATTTGGCCGATGCCGCGTTCTTTGACGCGCTCCGCCAATGCCGTGTCTTCATCAATGCCGCGCGCGGAGAATGCACCGACACAGCAGCCCTCAAAGCAGCCATTCAGTCGGGCAAAATAGCCTGTGCTGTCATCGACACGTGGGAAAACGAACCCAACATTGACTGCGATCTCCTCGACCTTGCTTTCATCGCCACTCCCCACATTGCAGGATACAGCGCAGACGGCAAGCCAACGGCACGCGCATGAGTTTGCAACACGTCATCGACCATTTCCGCCCCACCCCTTGTCCGCAACTCTCTGTCCAAGCTCCTCAATTGCCCTCCAATTTTGACTATGCGCGAGAGGTTGTTTCACAACTTCCCTCTTCCCTTTCAGCCATCTATCCTTGGCTCACCCCAGAAAACACACTTCTTTTGCCTCACAGCGCGTTTTTACAACTACGGCAGTACGACAGCCTAGCCGACACGTTTAGACTGCGCTCTGCGCCAAATTCTTTCGAATTTCAACGAGGTCACTACCCTCTCCGCAGAGAATAGAAACTGTAGAGTCAACCATCAAGTGCAACACTATCTTATGAGTTGATGGAATGCTTTTATAGGTGTATTGTATTTTAGTGCCTTTCCATATCTATTCTATAAATCTCGAAAGTTCGTTCTAAAACTTCCCACGTTTTTTGGAAAATCTCCCACGTTTTTTGCGGAGCATCTTGAAGAAATCGCTACATTTGTCGTGAGTATTTCCATAGCACCGTTTATGTTCACCCTAAAACAATGTCTACTGATGATGTACCGCAGATTCTTCCGCTGGTGTTTATACAGCGTTCTTGTCGCACTCTGGACGATGCCCCTATCGTCTAGGGCGATGGCTTTTCGTTATGTCAAAAATTTCATGGTGATGGAGAGTACTTTGTTTTATCAAAACAAAGTGTTGCCCCATGAAGTGGGCGTCTCTACTACCCTGACGCACTGTCTGATGGATTCTACCTATGCCGTGAATGTGCTCAAGGTGGATGTTGCTCATCTAAAGTCGGCAGTAATCAATAAGAAAGAAGGAGGATACTATTCTTTGCAGTTAGACTCTTTGAATTTCTGCGGTGAAACCTATCGTAATGTCATGTTTGTGGTGATGGAAATGCAGCAAAAGTTCAAAGGAAAGGTGCCTGATCTCGTGCTGGGCAACAGCATTCTGAGCCATCACGCTTGGCATATCGATTTGCAACGACACACTTTCACTCCATGCAGTCCTGATCGGTATTATGGGAAAGTCCGTCTGAAATGCTCAATCGGTAAGGGGGTTGATTATGGTTTCGTTTTTCTGAAAGCAAAGGTGGGAGGACGGAAGGTGCGAATGCAATTTTCGCTCAATAAAGGGCAACATATCTTACCGCATGGGGTGTATGATTTTCCTTCACAGCCTCTGACCAGAGAAGGAGGTAGTTTTGATCGCCCTTTCTCGTTAGAGACCTTGCCACTCTATAAGGACGTTGCTACTCAAATCGGGGATTTTCACTTCGTCGCGGACTACAAGCTAGGATATCCAGGAGAAGACAAGGAGGGTATATTATATATCGATGCTTTAGAAGGCAAATCCTTCGTGTTGAACTACCCCAAAAAGGTGATAGAAATTTTGGAATAGGGGCATTAGCCTACACCTTTAGGCTGCGCTTTGCGCCAAATTCTTTCGAATTTCAACGAGGGCACTACCCTCTCCGCAGAGAATCATCCCAAATCGGTCATTAGATCCTGAACAGATTTCATTAGATTGTTGAGCAGATGGTTGATTGTGAGTTCAAAGGCGTAGCGGGCTACGGCGAGAACGAACGAGCAACAAGATGCCAACAAGAAAATGAAAGATGGCAGGAAGTTATATTCTATGTAACAAATTGCACAATAACGGTCTAATGACCGATTTGGGATGATTCGTCCTACCCTCAACAAATAAACCCAAATCGGTTCAGAATCTAATGACCGATTTGGGTTTAAACAAATCTTAAATGGAGATTCTCGCGTACGCGTACGCGCGCGCATTCCAGGAGTTTTTATGTTTTTGCTGTCACAAGTGTCACAGAGATTATTATAAAACACTATGGAACAATGATTTGCGACATCTTTATAACATTCATTTAGAGATATGCGTGATATGGGTTCAAATAAAAGGGAGAAAGACGTGATGTTTGATGAAACGACGTGTCGTTTGATGAAAAACAACGTGTCGTTTTGTTGAAAACAACGTATCGTTATATAGAAAACAACGTGTCGTTTGTGGGTCTATGTCTGAACGGAAGAAATGATGAGGAGAAAGTGCGAAGGGAGGTAAGAAAAAGGGAGGAGAAAGGGAGGAGAGTGTGACACTTGTGACAGCAAAAAATCAACATCGCTGTTGGAAGGCGCGTACGATAAGACGCGTATGTGTGGAGAATTTGTACGTTTTCGAAGAAGGGGCAATTCCGGAGAAGGGGCGAATGAGAAGCTCACTTTGGGTTTATCCTCATTGGAAACTTATTATGCAGTGCTTTTGCTCACCTTAGAAAGCAAAACAAGGTACATCAAAAGAAAATAGTGCAGATTTTGGCGGATTTTTCACTCTTTGCCCTTGTTTCGACCCATATGTAATAGAGGGCAATGTAAAAGAGCAACAACAAATAGGGGAATTGACAAAGAGAAAAGCAGGAGAAAATCGAGAAACACTATGCAGAAAGACACAATGCAAAAAAACGATGCAAAAAGAAACGGCGCAAAAAGAAACAGAGTGCGCCAAACGAATTTGACACACTCTGTAAAGATTTGAAAGACTAATCTAAGCGATTAGAGTTGGGGACCAGCAGCAACGAGAGCCTTACCAGCTTCGTTGGTGGTGTACTTAGCGAAGTTCTTCACGAAGCGAGCTGCGAGATCCTTAGCTTTTTCTTCCCATTGAGAAGCTTCAGCGTAAGTGTCGCGAGGATCGAGGATTTCAGTAGCAACGCCTTCGAGTTGAGTAGGAATTTCGAAGTTGAAGATGGGGAGCTTCTTGGTAGGAGCAGAGAGGATAGCACCAGAGAGGATGCCGTCGATGATACCGCGAGTGTCCTTGATAGAGATACGCTTGCCAGTACCGTTCCAACCAGTGTTCACGAGATAAGCCTTAGAACCGTTAGCTTCCATTTTCTTCACGAGCTCTTGAGCATACTTAGTGGGGTGGAGTTCGAGGAACGCTTGACCGAAGCATGCAGAGAAAGTGGGAGTTGGCTCAGTGATACCGCGCTCTGTACCTGCGAGTTTAGCAGTGAAGCCAGAGAGGAAGTAGTACTGAGTTTGGTTAGCGTCGAGGATAGAAACGGGAGGCAATACACCGAATGCGTCAGCAGAAAGGAAGATGACGTTCTTTGCAGCAGGAGCAGCAGAAACAGGGCGTACGATGTTCTTGATGTGATCGATAGGATAAGTTACGCGAGTGTTTTCAGTCGCAGTCTTATCAGCGAAGTCGATCTTGCCGTTAGCGTCAACGATAACGTTTCGAGGAGAGCGTTGCGCTTGATAGCAGCGTAGATGTCGGGTTCGCTTTCCTTGTCGAGGTTGATAACCTTAGCGTAGCAACCACCTTCGAAGTTGAAGACACCGTTGTCGTCCCAACCGTGTTCGTCGTCACCGATGAGGAGACGCTTAGGATCGGTAGAGAGGGTAGTCTTACCAGTACCAGAAAGACCGAAGAACACAGCAGTGTTTTCGCCGTTGAGGTCGGTGTTAGCAGAGCAGTGCATAGCAGCGATACCGCGGAGGGGGAGGTAGTAGTTCATCATAGAGAACATACCCTTCTTCATTTCACCACCGTACCAAGTGTTGAGGATAACTTGTTCCTTGCTAGTGATGTTGAAAGCTACAACAGTTTCAGAGTTGAGACCGAGTTCTTTGTAGTTTTCTACCTTAGCCTTAGAAGCGTTGTACACCACGAAGTCAGGAGTGAAGTTAGCGAGTTCTTCAGCGCTGGGCTTGATGAACATGTTGGTCACGAAGTGTGCTTGCCAAGCTACTTCAACGATGAAGCGAACAGCAAGACGAGTGTCCTTGTTAGCACCGCAGAAACCGTCAACAACGAAAAGACGCTTGTTAGAAAGTTCCTTCTTGGCAAGATCCTTCACCACGTTCCAAGCCTCTTCAGTCATGGGGTGGTTGTCGTTCTTGTACTCTTCAGAAGTCCACCATACAGTGTCCTTAGAGTTTTCGTCAACAACGATGAACTTGTCCTTAGGTGAGCGACCAGTGTAAACACCAGTCATCACGTTTACAGCGCCGAGTTCGGTTACTTGACCTTTTTCATAACCTTCAAGGGTAGCCTTAGTTTCTTCTTCGAAAAGTTGTTCGTAAGAAGGGTTGTGCACGATTTCGGTAGTACCGAAAATACCATGCTGGGTAAGATCTAATGCCATTGTGATAGATATTAAATAGAATAGATATGTTTGTTTCCTAGTGGGAAGTGCATAAGTAGCAGTCGTGGCGTCTTTCGTGTATTCGCGCGGTTGTGGTTTGCGCGGTTTTGTGGCTGTGATGTGGTGAGCCTTTCGTTAGAATCGACACACAACTTCGGTCTATGCGTGACAAAATTACGAAAAACTTTTGTGTGCTACCAACAATATCGGCTATTTTCTTTGTTTGAAATGTTGTTTTTCTGATTTTTGAGGAGCATCTCTCTTTTTTTTATGGGTGGGATATGCAAAAAAACTCCCGAATTTCGCCAACACGAAATTGACGAGATTCGGGAGTTGTGCGTTCACTCTATACTTTGTTGTGAGAAGCAAGAGGGAGATGGGGTTAGAATTTGTATCCCAAAGAGAGCATACCTCGATTAAAGTCTTTTGGCGCGAGGTAATAAGAGAATCTCACATCAAGGTGCTTTCCAAGCATCACACCAACGTGAGGAGCTACAAATCCGCTCCACTTGGCTGAAGTTGAGAAATTATCACCTCGGGCGAGAGCGTCATTTGAAACACCGACTGCAACACCTGCCAATGGTGAAATGAAGTTTTCGGGAGACCATCGATAAGTTCCGTTGAAGCCGAAGATAAACGATGAAACAGCACTGCTATAGGCAACGCCAGAAGAGTAGGGTACAACGACAGAAGAATAGGGTACGCTTTGCGCAGGAACGGAACCCGAAGTATTCACTTTACGAAGGCTACCTTCTGAAGAAATGGATAGACCAAGTTCTACGTTGCGGATTTTCTCATAAGATGCTTTAACGGAGAAACCCACATATTTGAAGGCTGTGGGGGTGTTACTGACGATTGGCGTGGTGACACCAAGTGTCCATCGAACAGCGCGTTGTGCTTGCAATCCCATAGGAAGGGCTATTGCAGCGACAATGGAAAGTACAAACTTTTTCATTGAGAGAAAGTAGAGAGATAATAAAAGGTTTTTCCGCGAAAGGTTTTTTTCCGCGTTTCTAATGCAAAGATACGAATAAAAGGCGAAATAAACAATACCTATTTATGGTTATTTGTAATATATTATCGTAAGTTCTTGCGACTTGATTATCTGTCTTCACAGAAAGAAAAAAACTCGAAACAGAACTCACTGAGCGTCTGTTTCGAGTGAAATATTATTGCTGATTAGATGCCAAGTTTGGCGCGGATGGCAGCAGGGATGGCGTTCTTGTTGATGATGATGTTCATCGTCTTGTAGGCTGCATAGGGTTTAGAGATGTACCAGAAGCCTTTATAAGGACCGTATTCACCCCAAGAGTTCTTCATCATAAAGTATTCTTTACCGTGTTGGTCTTTGGCAAGACCGTAGATTTGCATGCCGTGGTCGTCGGTGGTTTCCCAAGTGTCGTAACCCTTTTGGCGCATTTCTTGTGTGATGGTCATTTCGCCTTGTCCGTCAGCAGCATTGATTTGTGCACCAGCTTTTTCACCAGTCCAACGAGATTGGTCGCTACCTACGCCTGCACTTGACTTGGTGTTGGGGACAGTGGCAACGCAGCGGTTCTTGCCTGAGCGACGAGAGAAACCGTCTTCGCTGACGTCAGCACCCCAAGCAAAGGTGTAGCCATTGCGTACTGCGCTCTCCATCACTTCCATGAGTTCGTTGATGGGGAGGTTGTAGCTAGGAGCCCAACGCCAGTTGTCTTGCACTTCGATGATGAAGGGTTTGTAGAAAGGAACGTGGGTGAAAGAAGCTAAGCTGACGTAGTCGGAAGGATTGAGTTTGAGATAATCCTTGACATAAGATTGGGGAGTGTATTCCTTGCCGTCTACTTTGAAAGTCTTGGGATATTCTCCGAAATAGCCATCGAGCATTTGTTGCACGGTTTTCTTCCAAACGGGGTTGATGGTCTTCTTTCTTTGTCGGTGGAAACGCTCTTGACAAAGGCTTCGATGCCAGGCCAGAATTGACGGAAGTTGAAGAGGCTATCGCCATAGGGGAGGTTGGGGTAGGGCATGGTGCCTTCGGGAGCAAGTCCGTAGTGCTCCATGGCGTAGATGGCATCGTAGAAAGAGCCGCCTTGTGAGAAACTTGCGTCACCGTGGGTGCGAACGTTGCGGTCGGCACGGTCTGCATAGGTGTGGGACACCAAGAAGGATTCGCAGAGGTCGAGGTTTTCGGCTTTGAGTTGAGGATTCTTTTTCAACGCTTCGCTCTCGAGGAATGCCAAAGAAGAATATGCCCAGCAGGTACCAGAGTTGTTTTGGTTTTTGATGCTTGTGACGGGGTTAGCCACAACGGTGGTGAACACGAGGGTGTCTTTGGGAAGACCTTTCTTTTTGGGAGCAGCTTGCACTGCACCAGCCAAAGCTAGACCTGCAAGAGCGAGGGTGAAGAATTGCTTCATAAATGTGTATTTTGAGAGTTTATAAATGCTTGTGATGACTGCGAAGTGGAGGAATTTCTTACGTGAGAGAAATTTTCTTATGTCAGAGAGAGATTTTCTTACGTGAAAGAGAGATTTCGATGTGGAGAGAATTCCTCCGTGGGGAGATTTAGGCGAGTCCTTCGAGGAAGGCTTCTACGTCTTTGGCGTGGTAAGGCACGAGTTTATCTCCAAGGAATCGGCAACCGGTTTCGGTGATGAGCACATCATCTTCGATGCGGATGCCTCCGAAGTCTTTGAACTTTTCGATTTCGTCAAAGTTGAGGAATTGTGCGTTGGTGCCTTCTTTGCGCCAGAGGTCGATGAGATCGGGGATGAAATAGATGCCAGGTTCGTCAGTGACAACGTGACCGGCTTGGAGTTCGCGACCGAAGCGCAGACTTGCGAGTCCGAATTGAGAAGAAGGACGAGTTACGGCGTCATAACCGACATTGATTTGTCCGAGAGCTTCCATGTCGTGAACGTCCATTCCCATGGCGTGTCCTAGTCCGTGGGGGAGGAAGAGGGCGTGAGCTCCAGCGGCTACGGCTTCGTCGACGTCGCCTTTCATCAATCCGAGGGCTTTGAGACGCTCTGTCATGAGACGACACACGGCGAGGTGCACATCGAGATAGCGCACTCCGGGTTTTGCGACTTGCAAAGCGAGATCGTGACAATCGACTACGATGTCGTAGATGTCGCGCTGACGCTGTGTGTATTTTCCTGTGACGGGGGTGGTGCGGGTGTTATCAGAACAATAGTGTTCGCGGGTTTCACATCCTGCATCTACCAAAAGTAGGCGTCCACCACCCAACACGGCTTGTGAGGGAAATCCATGCAACACTTCTCCGTGCATGGAGACGATGCTGGGGAAGGAGACTTGGCTTCCGAAAGAGGCGGCGATGCCGTCGAGGACACCTGCAATTTGGGCTTCGGTGACTCCCTTTTGCACTGCCATTCGCATGGCTGTGGTGTGCATTTCGTAGCCAATGGCAGCAGCGCGGTCGAGTTCGGCTACTTCTTCCGCGCTCTTGATGTTGCGAAGGGTGACTACGGCATCAATGAGGGTTTGACTAGCAGCAGCGCGCTGTTGGTTGGGATGAATTCCACTCAAATCCATGAGTTGAATCATCAAATCGTGGCGATAGAGTGGGAGGAAATGGAGTTGTCTTCCCTGCGCTTTGGTTTGTGCGAAGACTTCTTGCAACGCGCTCATTGGAGCTGTGTGGAGAATGCCGCATTCGGCTGCCATGTCAGCAACAGAGGGCACGGCTCCCGTCCAAATCACATCGTCAATGTCGATGTCGTTACCCACCAAGGTTTCCGCACCGCTTTCGCAGTCGATGACAAGTGCAAGTCCATCGCGGTGTTGCCCGGTGAAATAGAGGAAAGAACTATCTTGACGAAACTTATAGGGGTTGTTGGGGAAGTTGCAAGGACTATCGTTATTCCCAAAGAGCACGATGACTCCGCTGCCTACCAATTGGCGCAGACGGCTGCGGCGCTCCGTGTATGTGGCTGTTGAAAAGAGCATAAGCGCAGATTATTAAATGATTATTTCGGCAAATATACGCTTTCCGTGGGAATCGTGTGTTGATTTCGTGATAATCGTGTACCTTTGCACAAATTTTAATACACAAGAACGACAGATGTTGCGCGGCACTGAGTTGTACGCCTGATTTTGTCGAAAAAACGAGGTATTGAGTTATGGTACAAACAGGATTAGTGTTAGAAGGAGGTGGAATGCGCGGTGTATTTACCGCAGGCGTTTTGGACTATATGCTCGACAACGGCATCACCTTTTCTTATGGCATCGGGGTTTCGGCTGGTGCGTGTCACGCGATGTCTTATTTGAGCAAACAGCGAGACAGAGCGCGCAAGGTTTCTATTGATATGTTGGAGAAATATCAATATATCAGTTGGAAACATTTGTGGAAAATGCACACGATTTTCGACCAAGAGACTTTATATGATCGGATGGTGAATGAGATTTTGCCTTTCGACTACGACACTTGTTTTGCTAATCCGATGCGTTTTGAGATTGTGACGACCAATTGTCTCACTGGACGCGCAGAATATCACACAGAAACGTCGTGCAACAATCGTTTGCTCAATCTGTGCAAAGCCTCTAGTTCGTTGCCTTTTGTGGCTCCCATTGCGGTGGTGGATGGCGTGCCGATGCTTGACGGAGGTATCACGGATCCGATTCCCATAGAACACTCCATCGAACAGGGATGTTGCAACAACATTGTGGTGCTGACGCGCAATCGTGGTTATCGTGACGCAGGAAGTGACTATCGTATGCCGAGATTTGTTTACAAGAAATATCCGCGACTTCGTGTGGCACTCTCACACATTAAACAGGTTTACAACGGAAAGATAGAACTCGTGGAACGTCTTGAAGAATCGGGACGTGTGCTTGCCATTCGTCCTGAACGTCCGTTGGAAGTAGACCGTTTTTGGCACGCGCACCGACCGACTGCAAGCTCTCTACGAGGAAGGATATGCTTGCGCAGAACAGGTGCTGACTTCTGATTACGGGAAATCTTTCTTGTAATTTCTTCTAGTTTTGGGAAATCAGCTTACAACTCTCTTCTGATTGTAAAAAAATCTCTCACAACTCTCTTTTGACTTCGGGAAATTTTCTCACAACTCTCTTCTGACTTCGGGAAATTCTCTTATAGATTTCCCATTCTTACTCATTTTCTTATGACACATACGCTTCATCTTTTCAATCCGTGGCACGACGAAGCACTCGCTGCCAATGTGCAATACTATTCTCCGAGTTTGGCTGGGAGGAAGTTGGCTTGCGCACTTGCGGAATTACCACGCATTTGGGGAAAAGATGAGGACGAATGTTTGAAGATTCCAGAATCGGGACGCGTGAAAGACTTAGTTCCTCCGGACTGGTCGAAGATTCAACACATCGCACCGTGGGGATGGGACAATCACGTGGTGGAGATTTTCCAACGCCTTGGTGCACCGGAATCGTTGTTGCCCCCTGAGGAACAGCTTCGCGTGATGCGCCATTTGAGTAGTCGTGTCAATGTCTCCGAGTTGTTAGCCAAAGACAGCGAACATCTGCTCCAAACTCATAGAGGAATTTCCCCTTTTAGTAGCACTTTTTGTCATTCTATGGAGGAGGTTACAGCCGCTCTCGAGCCGTTGAAAGGTCGCGCTATGTTGAAAAGTCCGTGGAGCAGTAGCGGACGTGGGGTATTCCCCATTAAAGGCACGCTAGATCCCGTGGCAGAAGCTCGTGTGCAAAAGATTTTACAGCAACAAGGGGGCATCGAGGTACAATCACTTCACGAGGTGTTGGGGAATTTTGCCTTTGAATATCACGCTCTTCCTGATGGAACGGTGGAATATGATGGACTTTCGCTTTTCCACGCAGCACCGGGTGGAGCATATTTGGGCAATCTTGTGGCTCATCCTCAGAAGATGGAGCGCGAACTCTGTCGTTGGATGGCTCCTCACGCAGTGGAGTGGGGGATTTCTGAGGAAAATCTTCCGCAACTCTTACATCAACTTCGCTCAATCCTTGCAGAACTACTCACAAAATGGTTACAAGCACGCTATGTGGGTCCGCTCGGAGTGGACTTGCTCATCACCCCTACCGGAATTCATCCTTGTGTGGAAATCAATCTGCGACGCACTATGGGACACGTGGCTGTGACTCTAGGAAAACAACAATCTCCTGACGTTCCTCTCCAACTCCTGCAAATTTCTCTCGAAGGTTGGCAACTTGTTCCGCTCTCTTCCAGTGAGTCTTTAGGGTAATCCACAATCGGTCATTAGGCCATTATAGTGCAGGATAATCCATTTCTCTTCCAAGACAATCCCGCACAAACGCAAAACGCTATGACAATCCCCCACAAATCCTTGATGGTTTGTGGGGGATTGTTTCTTTTTGTTAGACCAGACAAGCGAGATGTTATTTTCGCTTCCTAGACTTCTTTGCCTTCTTCGCAGCCTTCTTGCCTTTGCCAGATGCCGAAGCTGACTTACCAGAAGACTTCGCGCGCTTGTTCGCCTTCTTCTTACCAAAGCGTTCGGGAGTGAGTCCACGTTGCGACTGCAACACACTGCGCGCAGCACTCGACTGACTGTCGAAAGTCATCAAACTGTCTTCTTCTATAATCGAAAAATCTAGCTGACGACGTTCCATATTGGCGCGCTCCACACGGAAACGCACTTTGTCACCGAGATTGTAGACTCTTCGCGTGCGACGACCCACCAAACGATAGTTGTCTTCGTCAAATTCGTAGTAATCGCTCGAAAGATCACGCATCGGCACCATACCTTCGCACTTCGAAAGGACATCTTCTACGTAGATACCAAACTCCGTGACACCAGAGATGACACCATCAAACTCCTGACCGATGCGATCAGCCATAAACTCTGTTTGCTTGTATTTGATGCTCGCGCGCTCCGCGGTTGAAGCTATCAATTCTCGCTCAGAACAATGCTCACAGAGTTCCTCATATTTCTTTGCACTCACAGAGCGACCTCCTTCTGCATATTTAGCCAACAGACGATGCACCATCAAGTCGGGATAACGGCGAATGGGAGAGGTGAAATGCGTGTAATAGCGGAACATCAGACCATAGTGACCTATGTTGTGCACCGAATAGCGCGCTTTCATCATCGCACGAAGCGCCACCATCTCCACCACGTGTTCCTCTTTCTTGCCTTTCACGTCAGCAAGCAAGTTGTTGAGGCTCTTGGAAACGTCTGTTTGAACCTTCGGTGCGTACCTTGTACCCAAATTTTGCCACAAATCCGCGAAGTTTTTCCATCTTCTCGGCATCTGGCACATCGTGGATACGATAAGGCAACACCTTGGGTTGCTTTCCCTTCGGCACAATCGCCACCTTTTCAGCCACAGTGCGATTTGCCAAGAGCATAAATTCCTCCACCAGTTTGTTGGCGTCCTTCGCAATCTTGACATAAGTGGCTGTGGGATGTCCTTTTTCATCAATTTCAAAGCGCACCTCGGGACGATCAAAACCAATAGAACCGCCTTTGAAACGCTTAGCGCGCAACTGTTTTGCAAAATAGTCGAGTTGCAATATCTCTGCCGCCCATTCTCCCTGTGGATTTTCCTTCGATCCGTCCACTTCGGGATGTTCGCCAGGAAGTGCCAAATCATCGGGAGAAGCCTGTCCGTTGCGCTCAATGATGGTTTGCGCCTCTTCGTAGGTGAAACGGCGGTCGCTGCAAATCACGGTTTTAGCAATATCTGCGCGCAACACATCCGCTTCGTTGTTCATCTCAAAAATCACTGAATAAGCCAGTTTCTCTTCGTTAGGACGCAGCGAACAAATGAAATTGCACAAACGTTCGGGAAGCATCGGTATGGTGCGGTCCACCAAGTAAACACTCGTAGCACGACTCAAAGCCTCTTGGTCTATCACGCCATCTTCCAGCACATAGTGACTCACGTCGGCAATGTGCACTCCCACTTGCCACACATCGTCTGAAAGACGGCGAATGGAGAGTGCATCGTCAAAGTCTTTCGCATCGCGCGGGTCGATGGTGAAAGTAGGAATTTCACGAAAATCTTCACGTTTAGCGATTTCTTCTTCCGTAATGCCTGGATGGAGTTTATCGGCAGCACGTTCCACATTTTCGGGATAGGTGTAGGGGAGTCCATATTCCGCCAAAATAGCGTGCATCTCCGTGTCGTTTTCTCCTTCTTGTCCCAAGACGTCCACAACTTCTCCACGCGGACTCTTGGTGTCATCCGGCCAATCCACGATTTTCACAATCGCTTTGTCGCCCGTCTTTCCGCCGTGGAGCAAATCGCCAGGAATGAAAATGTCAGCACCGATTTGTCGTTCAGTGAGCAAGAAACCATAGCGGTCGTGTTCCACGTGAAGACGTCCCACAAAGGTGTCTTTAGCGCGGCGAATGATTTCCACCACTTCTGCCTCTTGCGTGTGACTGCGACGACGCGCCACCATCGACACACGTACCACATCACCATCAAGCGCATGATGTGCATTGAGTTCGGTGACAAGGAGTTCTTTTCCGCCATCGTTGGGCACAAACACATTGTGTCCGTTGCGCTTGCGACGAAAAACCCCTTCAATGAGTTGTGCTGCGCGTTCAGCATGACGATAATTTCCTCTCTGATCGGTGGAGAGAAAATCGTCTAACACGAGTTCTTTGAGCACATCGAGCACAAGCATCTTTGCAGGGTGAGTGAGTGCACCCACCATTCCGAAAATTGTTTTCACCTCGAGCTGCTGACCTTGACTATGCTCGAAGAGTACTAGTAGTTTGTTGCGCACCTCTTTCTTGGTGAGGCGCTTAGTCGTCTTTTTTGACATAATGTAAGACGTTAAATGTTATAGATCTGTGCTAGTGCCTGGGGAAAAGGCGCATTTACAGTGTGATTTGTTCCACCTTCACGTCTGTATCGGGCATAAAGATAGTGGCACTCTCGCGAAACTTTTTGGGCTCTTCTGTGGTGAGAAATTCCACCTTACCATTTTTGCCAAACGCGTTTCCATTTCGGGATGACGCTGCAAATAGTCGCGCAGTGAATGCGCCACATAGTCGCCTTGCGGCACAACGGTGATGCCACGCGGCACATGGCGCAGAATGGCAGGAAGCAGGAGAGGGTAGTGTGTGCAACCCAGCACCAAAGTGTCGATGTCGGGGTCGATGCGCAATATCTCTTCGATGCGTTTCTTCACAAAATAGTCGGCTCCGGGACTGTCAAATTCGCCATATTCCACCAGCGGCACCCACATCGGACAAGCCAAACCAGTGACGGTGACGTCGGGGAAGAATTTTTCTATCTCCAAATCATAACTTCTAGAACGAATCGTTCCTTGCGTTGCCATGATTCCCACATGTCGCGAATGGGTGATGTCGCCCAAAGCCTCCACCGTGGGACGAATGACCCCCAACACGCGTTTGTCGGGAGCGAGCGTGGGGAGGTCGTTTTGCTGAATGGAACGCAATGCCTTCGCAGAAGCGGTGTTGCACGCCAGAATCACGAGTTCGCAACCGCGATTGAAGAGTTCGCGCACAGCTTCTAAAGTGTAGCGATAGACCACATCGAACGAGCGCGAGCCATAGGGGGCACGTGCATTGTCGCCCAAATAGAGATAATCATATTGGGGCAAAAGTTGGCGCACTTGTCGCAATATCGACAATCCACCATATCCTGAGTCGAAAACACCAATCACGAGGTTAGAGGTTAGAGATTAGACGTTAGTGGTTCTAGTTTTTCTAGATGTTCTAGAACTTCTAGTTCCTATTTCAATTTCTCCTTCACAAAGGCAGTGGCATCTTCGCAGAGCGCAGGATTGAGATAAGGCAGCGCCTTGACATCTTCATCGAAAATAAAATCATATTTGTGCTCAGCACCCACCACGCGAATGGCAGCATCCACCTTATCCTCGATGGGTTGCATCAATTCAAGTTCAGCCTTTCGAAGCAACTCCTCCGCTTGTTTGCGAAAAGCCAACCCACGCTCCATAGCCGTTTGCAAATCACCTTGACGCTTCAACAAGATAGCCTCAGGGAGATTGCGCTGAATCTGGAGATATTCCGAAAACTGACGACGAAAAGACTCTTCGTTGTAGCGGGCTTCGCGTTCATATTTTGCGCGAAGACTATCGAGTTGTGTGCGCGCCATTTTGAGTTCTGGCAACTGCGCCAAAATAGCAGCACGACTGATGCGACCATAACGTGCAGCACTAGCCACATTTGCCTGCTCAACCGCAGCATTTTGTGCCACTGTTGGGAGAGCCACCACAGCAAAAACAAAGAGAAGAAAAGAGAAAATACGATTCATGAGCTGTTTGTTTTGTTTACCTTATACTGCAAAGGTACTTTATTTTGCTAATGCGCGCACGAAAATCCAGGTAAAACTTGTGAGAAGCCACTCAATTTTGTACTTTTGTATCGTGTTCGCAACAATTTTGTTGTAACTCCTTCAGTTTATCCTTCATCACAACTTGAAAGGCTCTACTGAAAACCCTAATTTATTTACTTTACTAACTCTACTATTTTTCTACTATGGCTACTATCAACGCCTTATTTGAATTCGCATCGCGTATTCTTCTTTCACTCGAACGTCATTTCTACACCTATCTTCGCATTGCCATCTTCGTTGTTATGGCTTGGATTGGAGGTCTCAAAGTGTGTCAATATGAAGCAGACGGCATCGTGCCCTTCGTTTCCAATAGTCCCTTTATGAGCTTCCTCTACAACAATTCTTCTAAGACTGCCATCAACCCTAAAAACGGTAAAGAAGTCAAAGAATACAACCTCCACAAGAACAAAGAAGGTGAAGTGATTGTGGAAAACATCAAATGGCACCAAGAAATGGCACATATGCTTTCTCTATCGGTCTTGGTTTGATGATTTGCACCATCGGTACCCTCGTGCTCCTCGGCATCTGGTTGCCACGCGTGGGTATGCTTGGCGGATTGCTCACCTTCGGCATGAGCATCGTCACCCTCTCGTTCCTCATCACCACCCCCGAATGCTGGGTGCCTAACCTTGCAGATGGCAACACCTATGCTCACGAAGGTCTTCCCTATTTCGTAGGTAGCCACGGCTTCCCCATGCTTTCTGGTGCTGGTCGTCTTGTCATCAAAGACATCATCATGAGCGCAGGCGGTCTTCTCGTTGCTGCTGAAGCTGCACGTAGATTTATGGCTACGCTCCGCAAATAAACCCAATACAACAACTCAACAAAAACTGACTTATGAACTCTTTTGAAAAAGGCGTAGTGTTCGCTCCCTCCACCGTGGTGGACTACGCCGCAGGAAACGTGGTTTCTCGTGAAATCCTTCGCAACAACGCAGGCACACTCACTCTCTTTGCCTTCGATGCCGGTCAAGGTCTTTCTGAACATACAGCTCCTTTCGATGCCACTGTCACCATTCTCGATGGAGAAGCCGAAATCACCATCGGCGGAGTGGTGCACCATCCCAAAGCCGGCGAAATGCTCATCATGCCTGCTGGAGTGCCTCACGCACTGCAAGCGGTGCAGCGTTTCAAGATGCTCCTCACGATGATTCGTGGCTAAGACGGCAGAGCGTTATCTAGAAAATTGCTTTTTCTTTATATGATGCCCCATCAGCGCAAGTCGTTGATGGGGTATTTTTGTGCGCCATCACACACAATCAACCGCCAAGACTTACCACGATTGCACAACCCTCTAATACTATATGGGTTGAAACAGGGGAAAAGAGTGAAAAATCCGCGAAAAACTGCACTATTCTTTTTGAATACCTCTATTTTGCTATCTCCGACAAGCAAAAACAAACCATATAAGATTTTAAAGCTAGTAAGCAGTACGACAATTGACTCTGACACCATTCCTCTACATCGTTATCCAACAAAACTTCCTTCGCTCTCATGCGTGCGTGCGCGCGCCTTCCAACAGCGATGTTGATTTTTTGCTGTCACAAGTGTCACACTCTCCCTTTCTTCGTCCTCTTGTATTGGACTTCTTCTCGCACTTCTCCCCACCGCTACTTCCGTTCCGACATTGACCAACAAACGACACGTTATTTTCAACAAAACGACACGTTGTTTTTCATCAAACGACACGTCGTTTTACATCAAACATCACGTCTTTTTCCCTTTTATTTGAACGCATACCGCACATATTTCCAAATGAATGTTATAAAGACATCGCAAACTATTGTCCCATAGTGTTTTGCGATGAACCCTGTGACACTTGTGACAGCAAAAAAGTAAAAACTCCTGTGATGCGCGCGCGTGCGCGCACGCGAGAGGAGGTATTTAAGATTTGTTTAAGGTATAATTTTCTACAAAAAAAGATTGCTGTCCGATAAACTGAGAATGGAAATCGCTTATCTAGTTTACCGGACAGCAAAGAGCGGGGGACTACAAATTATTTGATGCCCTTGAGTTCAATTTTGAAAATCAAAGTAGAGTAGGGAGGAATGCCGCGAGTGCCGCGTTCGCCATAAGCGATTTCGTAAGGCAAGCATACTTCATATTCTGCACCGACTTTCATCAACTTCACAGCTTCAGACCAACCTTTGATTACTTGGTTCACAGCAAAAGTGGCAGTTTCTCCACGCTTGTAACTGCTGTCGAAAACAGAGCCGTCGATAAGTTTACCTTCGTAGTGTACTTCCACTTCAGAAGTGTCGGCAGGCATAGCACCATCGCCCTCCTTGATTACTTTGTAGAGCAAACCCGAAGGAGTGGATTTTACACCCTTTTGTTTGACATAGTTTTTCAAGAAATCAGCGTTACGAGTCTTGAGTTGTTGAGTGTAGTAGTCGTATTGTTGTTGCTCAATCTTGGTGGCTGAATCCGCAGAAAGCGTGTTGGTCTTCAACAAACCTTCAGTGAGTCCCTTGAGGAAGGTGGCTGCATCAACATAGGTGGTATCGCCCTTGCCGGTGGCTTGCTGGTTCATACTTTGCACGATTTGAGGCATCTGCTTCTTGATGTCGATAGAAGCCAACAACGCACGGAGTTTTGCAGCTTCATCGGCAGAGACTTCTTTGCTGAGTCCTTCTACAAAGTCCTTGATGTGGGCAGAATCCACGCCAGAACGTTGCGCAAGAAATTGTGCCAAACTAGCAGACTGCGCCACACCAGCAGCGTAAGAGAAGTCAGCGGGGCTTACGGGCTTCACCATCACAGGCTGTGCCACTTTCTTGTTGTTTTCTTGGTTTTCTTTGCAGCAAATGCAGAGAAAGAGAGGGTAGCGGCGAGTGCCACTACGAGCATAGAACGAAATTTCATTTGTATTGAGTTTCTATGTTTCACAATAGTCAAAAACGGACACAGAGGAAACAGAGTTTAGTCCGTTTCCTCTGTGTGTGAATGAGAGATGTGTGGCAGAAACAAGCGAGGTTTTCCACCAACTTTGCATCACGCTTTGTAGTGAGTGGACTTACATACCCATTTGCATCTGAGGAGCTTCTGGTTGTGCAGGAGCATCAGACACACTCACGAGTTTGATTTTGAAAACCAACGCAGAGTAAGGAGGGATAGGACCTTGTTCTTGATCCCCATAAGCGAGATTCCAAGGAATGTAAACTTCCCATTCGCTACCTACCTTCATGTTGGTCAAAGCAATCGTCCAACCCTTGATGACTTGGTTGGCAGGGAATTTCACCGTTTTGTTTTGTGAAGAGTCAAACACCTTGCCATCGATAAGGCGACCTTCGTAGCTCACTTCGCACACTTGTGTTGCTTTGGGAGTGGCACCATTACCTGCTTTGATTTCCTTGTAGTATACACCACCAGGGAGTGCCTTCACTCCAGCAGTTTTTGCAATTTTAGCGATGAAAGCTTCGTTCTTCTTTTTGGCAGCACCATAGAGCTTTTCGTTGGCCTTTCTAGACATCATTTGCAACTTCTGTTGCATGTATACGCCTGCTTGTTCACGATGGAGCGTGTCCTTGCCAATCACGAGCGCACTCACGTTGTTCTTGCCGTCTACCATACCTGCGAGAACATTCTTCGCACTGAGGTGCTTAGTGCTGTCGCCTGCAAACACTTGACCTTCTACTTGAGGGAAGAGACGGGTCTTGAGCTGAATACCACTTTGCATACCGAGTTGATAAGCGAGTGCTTTCTTATCGTCAGCGGTGTTCATACCTTCTTTCATACCTTTGAAGAATGCATCTACAAAGCTGAATCACTACCTGCCTGCATGAGGTAGTCCTTGATTTGTTCGGGAGTGGGAGATTGTGAAAGACCCACAGCGTAAGACAAGCTGTCTACTTCGTCTTTCAAATTTCCAGTAGGGGTGGATTCATGTTTACCACCACCGCAAGCACTGAAAAGTGCAGTTGCAGCCACGAGGGCGCAGAAGAGTACTTTTTTCATTATAATTGTATTGTTTTTATCGTTGGAGAATGTTGTTCATCCGCTTCACAGTTGCTGTTGTTCAACTAGACGAGGTGGAGAGCGGACTGTGAACTAGACTTATTCGTTGATGCCAAGCAATTCAACGTCGAACACCAAAGCTGCGTAGGGAGGAATGGCACCGCCTGCACCTTGTGCTCCATAAGCCAAAGTGTAAGGAATGAAGAAACGGAACTTTGATCCGAGGCTCATAAGTTGCAAACCTTCTGTCCATCCCTTGATAACACCTTGGAGGGGGAAAGAAGTGGGTTCTCCGCGTTGATAACTGCTGTCGAACACGGTGCCATCAATCAAACGTCCTTCGTAGTGGCAGCGCACGCTGTCGGTGGCTACGGGCTTTTGACCAATAGCTTCGGTGAGGACTTCGTATTGCAAACCAGATGCTGTGGTGGTGACGCCTTCACGCTTGGCATTCTCTGCGAGGAATTTCTCACCAGATTCACGCACTTCGCGACCAGCAATTTCTTGCTGTTCTTTCATAAATTCTTGCACCATACCTTGTGCTTGCACTTCTGTCATTTCTGCTTTCGCCTTTGAGCACTTGTTCTACGGCGCGAGTAAATTCTGCGGTAACAAGACCGTCGATGTTCATACCCTTGAGATTATGACCGATGAGAAGGCCGAGGGCGTAAGAGAGTTTTTCCATAAAAGGGATTGCTATTATTGCTGTTGTTGAATTTCTAAATTATGATTGATGTTGCCTGACTTGCCTTCTCTTGCGCTAAATGCGAAGATGGAGTTTAAATAAGGCTACATTTTGAAACGCAAAAGTAATCATTTCGTTTCGTTTGAACGAACAACGCGCTTCTTTTTTGCTTTATCTACAAATAATCTGCGATTTATTGTGCTTTTTCAACCTTATTGTGGCGAACGAGCACTGGATTTGTCGCACTTCAATTTTAAAAGTACACAAGACATTGCTCAATTACGATGCAGTTTTGTCGGAATCATCACCAAAAGCCGCTGATTCGTTCGGATGGCCGCAAGAGGTTGTGGCTGCATTGTAGAAATGCTGCACGATTAAGCCGGCGAGTGTGAAACCAAACATCGCGGTGATGTGCGACATAGTGCCATTGATTTGCGCCTTGCGGTCGTTCCAGTTGTGAGAAAGCAATTCTTCGCGACCTTCTTGCGCATCTGTGATCTCTGCGATGGTGGGTTCGTAGCCGTCTATCTCGGCTTCTCCCAAATTGGGTAGCACTTCATCGCTATAGACGCAGAGGAATTTCTTGGCAGGTCGCTCTTTTTGGTGCTTCATCTTCTTGCGCAAGGCTCTTCCCAACGGACATCCGCGCACTTTCATGAATTCTGCCACTTGAATGCGCGTGGGATCCATTTTCAAGGCTGCACCCATGGAGGAGAAGAGTAGGGCATTAGTGCGACTGGCGGTGAGGAGAAGATGCGCTTTCTGCAAGAGAATCGATGGCGTCGATGATGACATCATATTCGTGCAACTTGAAACTCTCTGCATTTTCAGCATTATAGATGTCTTGCACGGCGGTGATTTCGGCAGAAGGATTGATGGAAAGTAGTCGCTGACGCAACACTTCCACTTTCACCTGTCCGATGGTGTCGGTCGTTGCCATAAGCTGACGATTCACATTGCTGATATTAACGCGGTCGGAATCGACAATGGTGAGGTGTTTCACGCCGGAACGCACGAGACTTTCGGCGCACCAACTGCCTACTCCTCCCACTCCGAAGAGAATGACGCGGATTTGATGCAGTTGCTGAAGGGGGGCATCTCCCATCAATAGACGGGAGCGGTGAAATATCTGTTGTTCTTGTGTGGGTGTGGACATAGATGCGAAAAGAAAGGAAGACGTTGCGGTCTTAAATGAGAAGGATGATGCGAAAGAGATGAAACGGAAAGAAATGAAAAGAGGATGAAATGAAAAGATGCGAAACGAACTAAAATGGAAAAAGGGACTTTCCCCGAAGAGAAAGTCCACTATATAGAAGTTGCAAATCAGTTTACTGTGATTTCATCAACGAAGAGGAAGGCGGGGTTACCGGCTGCGCCCTCGTGCCACTCTGGAATGCTAAGTTCGGGTTGTGCCACGATTTTGAGCAATCTTGCTGAGGTGGGTGCGAAATCATAGACGTGTCTGTGAATGCCATTCTTGTCGGCTTGGGTGAGTGGTGCGAAGTCTTTGGCTACAACCACCTGCCACGTCTTACCACCATCCATAGAAACTGAAATTTCTACACGACGAGCATCATAGATCCAGTCACCTTTCTCCACACAGGTGTTGAAACCAACTTGACTGATGGTGGTGTTTTCACCCAAATCAATGATGGCTTCCATAGGTTTGTTGAGGAATCCAATCCAACGACTTGAGTTGTAACTCGTGTTGCTTGCCACAAGACCGTCTACCAACACCTTTGCTCCAGCAAATGTGTAGCTGGGGTGAGGTTCATTGACCAAAGTGATGTTGCGCGCGGTTGACTTAGAGAAGTGGAAGTCTTCTTTTTCAACGTGACTCGCTTCATAACGTTTTGGAGCTCCTTCTTGTTGTCCAGGCACTTCGTGGAAAGCAATGGCACGGAAACGAACATCGCTCTTGAAATCTAAAGGCTGAGTGTAGCGCGTGCTTTGTTGTGTGGGAATCGAGCCGTCGAGTGTATAATAGATGGCGTCGTTAGGTTCATTCACTTGGAGAGTTGCCCGTATACCTCCACCATCGATGGAAGAGTAATTAGGCATAATGTCGTAGTAGTGCTTGGCGAAATTGTAGTTTTTCTCACCATAGAGTGCGAAAAGTTGAGGCAAACGCTTCAAAAACTCTGAATATTTGCGCGTGCCTTGCTGACACCACTGAATTTCTGCCAAAGCAGCCAAACGAGGCAATGCCATATATTCTGTTTGACGATGCGTCTTGAAGTATTCTGACCACAAATTAGCTTGCACTCCCAAGATGTGCTTTGCTTCTTCGGGTTTCAGCACCGCAGGCATAGGTTCGTAGCTGTACACTCGTTCGAGCGGCAAATATCCACCAATCGCTAAAGGCTCTTGACTGGCATCTTTTGCTTGATAGTAGTCGAAATAGAGATAAGTATTGGGCGACATCACCACGTCGTGACCGCTTTGTGCAGCCTCGATTCCTCCCGTTTCTCCACGCCAAGACATCACTGTTGCAGTGGGAGCAAGACCTCCTTCGAGGATTTCGTCCCAACCGATGATGCGTTTGCCATAGCGAGCCAACGTCTTTTCTGCATAACGAATGACGTAGCTTTGCAATCTTTCTTCGGCTGTGTGCTTACCTTCGGCTTGAAGTTGTTTTTCCTGAATGAAACCTTGGCACTTGGGACAAGTTTTCCAGCGTGTTTTGGGACATTCGTCACCTCCGATGTGGAAATACTTTCCAGGGAAAAGTTGCGCAACTTCTCCCAAAACTTTGTCAATAAACGCGTAAGTTTTGGGATTACCAGCGCAAAGCACATCACTACTTACACCCCAAATCTGTCCCACTTCGTAAGGACCACCTGTGCAACCCATTTCGGGATATGCAGCAAGCGCTGCCAACATATGACCAGGGAGGTCGATTTCGGGGATAATTTCGATGTTGCGATCAGCAGCATAGGCAATGATTTCTTTACACTGCGCTTGAGTGTAGAACCCTCCGTGAGGTTTTCCATCATATTTCCCAGTGTTCTTGCCAATGACGGTGGCAGCACGATGACTACCCACTTTGGTGAGCTCGGGTAATTGCTTAATTTCGATGCGCCAACCTTGGTCATCTGTCAAATGCCAGTGAAACGGTTGATGCCGTGCAAAGCAATCATATCAATGAAGCGTTTCACACTGTCGGGAGTGGCATAATGACGCGCCACATCGAGCATCGTGCCACGATAGGCAAAGCGCGGAGCATCGTTGATTTCCACACCGGGCAAAGCGATTCTACCATTTTTTGACATATATGCACGCTCGTTTTCACTGAGGTGGGGGAGTGATTTGCGCAAAGTTTGGATGCCATAGAACGCACCAGCCTTGGTACTAGCCGCAATGCTCACCGTTTTGCTGTCGATGCGCAAACGATAACCTTCGGGTGCGAAATCTTTTTCTGCACTGCTCAACACAATGGCAGGAGTTTTTCCACGTTTTGTTGCGATGGACAAAGTTAGTCCCGTGCGGTCTGCCACAAACTCTTGCAGCAACTTCGCATTTTTCTGATCGTTAGCCGATTTTCCGCAAACAATACGTGTTTGTGGAGTCAGTGCAAACGTGCCCCATTGTTGTTGCAGCGTCACCTTCTGAGGAAGCGGCACAACGTTGTATGAGGCTTTGGGTGCACTTTGCGCCGCCAAGGTGAGAGAAAATCCACTCAACAGGCAAGCACTTGCTATGTTCTTAATGAAATTCATGATATAAAGAATTGATTAGTGCTACAAAGATACGACTTTTTTGCACATATCCCACATTTTTCAGCCGCCTATCAGCCCATGCTATAAGTATGCACGCTTGCTCCTTGTGCAGAAGGCAAATAGTTGATGCCCCACCAACACATCTGCAGCAGCACGAAAGAAACAATCAATCCCCAAAGTGCTGCACGACGATAACGATCTGCGCGCAGACGCACATGGATATACGCCAAATAAGCAAACCAAGTGGCAGCTGCCCAAGTTTCTTTCGGGTCCCAAGCCCAGTAATGTCCCCAAGCCTCTTTCGCCCAGAGTGCACCAAACAAGATGCCGACTGTCATAAATGCCCAACCTACATGCACTAAGTTGTCGCAAATGTCGAGTTCGTGTTCGGTTATTTCGCTCTTTTTGAACCACAACAGATAGGCTGCCATCAATGCCGCTGCACCGAGCACGGCATAAGCAAACATATAGACAATGACGTGCGGAGCAAACCACGGACTTTGCAGCGCAGGCATCAGCGTTTTGTTGTGAATCTCGGGATTTACCAAGTTGATGGTGGTGAAACTCCAGCCAACAACGTGCTGAAAGCGAGTATCCAGGGGTAGCGCCAACGAGAATAAATAATCAAGCCTGCCGTGGGAAGAAAGAAGGCATACCACAAACGCGTTTCGCCCATGGTGCGGAGAGGAGGACGCTCAAGCGAGAACCACATCCCGAGAATGAAAGCGAAATAGACGAGAAGTCCCGCAACGGTAAACAAATAAGTGGGAATGGGACGCTTCTTCCAAGCTGTCCACGCACCACCCAACCACAACAACAAGGCAGGAAGTGCAAAATATATAAAGGAATTCCAAGTCATAACAAGAGAATTTTGAGAAAAGAGCTACCCAACGCTGGATACAAACGCACTAGAAATACATTTGATAGAAACATATTTGCGACAAACGCGCTAGCGAATAGCATTGTTGGTGAGCTGAATACTGATAAGCGGCACACGCCTATACCCAAAAGGGGTTAACGACGCTTTTGTGCTACGATGAAAATGAGTATTGCACCAGCCAGGAGTAAATAAAAACCTACATACACGGCTGGCAACCACGGATCTTTCACAAGTTCAAACGTGCTCGATTCGCTCCATCTACCCATCGACTCATCATAACTCAATTGATAAATCATCCAACTCTCCACTTTCACAGGCTTATTCACCTCCACCGTAGCCACGATGTGTTCTTGCGACTTCGTGAAAACCTCGATTTGAGAAGCATAGCGTTCGGGTTCGCGGCGTGCCATCACCAAACTCAACTGATTGTTGAGTTTAAGTTCTTGGAAGGGGAACATATAACTACCGCAAGTCACCCAACCCACAATGGGTTTTCCCGCTTCTTTGTCGCCATTCATCGGTTGAGCTTCCACCAAAAGCGCAGTCACCGCTCCCGAAGAGCCCCAACCCACATATTTTATCGTGTCTTTTGTCACCACAGGAGCAGAGAGTGGCAGATTTTGGCGCACTCGGATGCGCCAATGCATCAAGCGTCCCTCTTTGAAATGCTTGTCAATCAACACGACTTCAGGATTCTTCTCTGGAATCGTCTTACCCGTTTTGTTGTTCACCAACAAGAGTTTAGGAGGATATTCATCGATGGTAAATTTCTTGAGCTGAATAGCCAGCGGAAGTTCCACAAACCCCTGTTCTTGTGTAGCGCGCCATTCGGGCATATCCGTAGTAGCCTTGAGTTTCACGCGCTCCATGTCGGCACTTCCCAATGTTGCCGACACGATGGCGACAAACAACCCAACGTGGCAAAGCATAGATGGTAGTTCGCGCCAGCGAAAATGAGAAACTTGACGCAAAACGATTAATCCCACAATGGCAGCCAGCGTGAGATAAACCAGCACAAACGGCCAAAAAGACAACATTTGTGTCAAACCAATGGGGTCAACAGCGCGCTCGTGCGCAGGTACTTGACGCGTCAATCCCATTGCCACCGTGAGGGCAGCAGCATAGAGCAAAATGGGTACAGCAGCTTCAACTCTGTGGAAAAAGCCAAAGAAGCGCACTTTGTGGCGCAACACATAGACCAAACCAAGGCTGCAAAGAAACAGGAAGAGAAAAATGCCGTTGAGGGGAAATGCAAAATCCGACCAATGAATCGGACCAACGCTAAATTGCAGGGCTAATCCCACCACAATAAGTCCGGCACCGAAGGCAAAGCCTTCTTTCATTTTCCAGAATTTATTGAACATAAGGAGTAAGAGAAAATAATCGTAGAAAATAGTTGTAGTTAATCTGTGCACAAAACCAACCTCTCCATTCACCATAGACACAGCCACGGCGGCACAGCAAAGCGGAGAAATGTTGAGAGTAAGCGCGGCGGCAGACGGAGAGGTCTGTCGCCGCGATATAAAGAGAGGTCTAAACGACTCAAACCGATAGCACGGAATTAGAGTTCAATGAGTTTGCCTTTTTGTTTTGCTGATTGCACCCATTTAGGCACAACAGTGTTGAGGAATTTGGCTTTGTCTGATTGGAGTTTTTTGACGTCCAAACCGATATAAGCCCACGCCTTTTCCTTGCTTGAGATGTCGGGCATAGGCACATCGCCCGTAAATCCATGCTTCGCCAACACCTTAGCCACAGCAAGACGAGCTTCTTGTGCATAGCCAAGACTTTGTGCCAAAATGCGTGTCACTTCTTGAGGAGCGTGGAAAGACGCACCGTGACTCGCCACAGCAAAGTCCCAACGCCACTGACTCTTACGGATAGATTGGAGAGCCGATTTCATTTCAGCCTCGGTAGCCCCCTTGTCCCAAGCATATTTTGCTTCGATGTGTGCCTTCGCCAATTCCTTTTCCACACGGTTGCGCACATCGTTCACCATACGTTGACGGTCATAGACGTTCTGACGCAATGTTTCAGCATCTTCGCGGTGACAAGTTTGACAAGTCTTGTCGATTTTTGCCAAAGGACTCACAATTTGGTGATCCGTATATTTCACACCGCCTTCGCTCACATAAGGCATATGGCAGTCGGCACACGACACACCGCGTTGTCCGTGGATGCCCATGCGCCAAAGTTCATAGTCAGGGTGTTGCGCTTTGAGGATGGGAGCACGAGAGAGTTTGTGGGTGTAGTCGGAATAGTTCATTTCGTCATAATACTTCTCCATATCTTCCACAGTCCAACCCTTGTCTTGAGGGAAAGTGAGATATTTGCCATCACCCTTGAAGTAGTATTCTGTGTGACACTGAGCGCACACCAACGAACGCATGTCTTGGTGTGGCTGCTCGCTCACGTTCTGACCGCGACGAGCCCACGCTTCGTAGAGTGCAGGACGTGCAGGCTTCAACTTCATGGTGCGTGCATCGTGACAGTCGGAGCAACCAATGGTGTTGACAATTTCGTTACCCCATTTGCTCCAAGGAGCTTTGTAGAATTCTGCAATACCCTTTCGCGCATGATGCGAGGCACGTCGGGACTCTTACAAGTCCAGCAAGTACCAGGTTGCACGTCGCTATTGCCGTTCACACCAGGTGCACCAGTGCGAAGGATTTCGCGCATATCTTCTACGGCATGTTTGTGACCACGAGGAGTGTTATATTCCATAGCGAAAGAATAACCAGCCCAAAGCACCACCATTTCGGGGCGTTTTGCAAGCACATCCTCGCGCTGCGAACTATTGAATTCCCCTTTATAAGAAGTGTCGGCTGTCATTGCCCACGTTTGATATTCACGGGGGAAGTCTTCAGCAAACTTCTCGTTGGGAGAAACAATAGAATCTTCAAATATGTTTTTACGATTGTTGTAAATGCTCACCACCTCAGCGCGACGCTCGAGGAGAGAGGAAACGATGAGCCCGAGAACGAAGACTGCAACCATAGAGCCTCCAAATAAGAGCCATCCTTGCCAGCGTTTCAATTGTTGTGCCATGATTTTGTATGTCTTTTTTATGTTTGTGTTATCCTGTTTGTTGTGCCATCTTGCAGCCCACGCTTATTTCAGCATCTTCTGCAACCAGTTGGGTACGGGAGATTGGGGAAGGGGCACCTCAGCTCCAGGAGTTGAAGAGATCGAATTCATTTTGCCGTGTGCCACATCGCGATGACAGTCCCAGCAGGCTTTCCCTTCACCACATTTCGCATCCATATAAGTTATGCGACCTGTGTTCACCAACTCTGTGTTTAATGTGGTGTGACAACGCACACAGTTTTCCATAATCACCTCAGCACTCTCTTCTGAGGCTTGGATGGCTTGTCGCTCTTGGCGGGTCACGAATTTGTAAACGTGATTCATACCATCCTTCCCTTTGAAGAAATACTTTCGGAACACGTTGTCGTGCGGCACGTGGCAATCATTGCACGTAGTGTTTCGGGCGTGTGCCCCGTGCATCCACGTTGCGTAGTAGGGAGTCATAATGTGACAGTTCACACAAGCCGAAGGATCATTCCCCAAATAGGTGTGAAATCTGAGCAGATACAGGAAAAGTCCTCCTAACCCTACAAAAATTCCACCCACAAGCAGTAGAACTATCTTTTGACGATATCCCAAACGCGGCAGTCGTCGTAGCAATCTGTTCATGATGTTTTGATGTCTATGATTGTTTGTGTATGCTGCAAATATAAGCAACTTTTTTCTGATAACACAAATTCTTATCCTCATTTTTGAGGACATAGCCCTAAAAAAAGGTTTTATAAGTGAATTTCGAGTGACATTTAGGCCTTTTTTGGTGTTTTTCATACTGATACTTACTAAGATAGAGATTTAACAATACGCAAGACAAACGATACAATCACTTTTCTCTGTAAGGGATGTACACTTATTTCCTACACAGATGCGCCCTTATATATAGATATGGGTTTATAAGTCCTAAAAACGGAAGAATGTAAACCTAAAAATTGTTGGCATAGGCACAAAACAACATCACACCCAACTAGACGGTATTTTGTTCTTCATCCTCTCGCGCGCCTACACGCACGCGCAGACCTTACAGGGATTTTACATTTTTTGCTGTCACAAGTGTCACACAACAGACTTTATTCCTCAAACAACCAATTGATTTCAAACTATTTATATGGTCATTCGGCAATCATTCACCAAAAAGAGCCGTCGTTTTCACTAAAACAACACGTCGTTTTCACTAAAACATCACGTTGTTTTTACTAAAACAATAGGTCAATAAAAGGGAAAGATCGGCATCCTATTTTCTACATAATCAGACAACTTTCTCTCGGCTTTATCCTTGATTTTTCGGACTTTCAGAGGAGAGTGTGTAAACGAATATTAGAAAACAGAGATAACAAACGGATTTACAAGAACTTAGTCAGAGGAGTGTGACACTTGTGACAGCAAAAAGTCGAAAACTCCTGGGAACGCGCGCACATACGCGCACGCGAGGAGCAACGATTTACATTGATTAACTCTCCTCAAAACAGCCCAAGCCACACAAAAAAAGTTTCCACTCTCACGCGGAGAATGGAAACTATACCATAACCTAAAAAAGTCAAGTTCGGGATTACTTGCGGAGACCCAAAGCCTTAACGATGGCACGGTAGCGTTCGATATCACGATCCTTAAGGTAGTTAAGGAGGGCGCGACGCTTACCTACGAGTTTCACAAGTGAACGCTCAGTGGCATGATCTTTACGGTTGGAGCGCATGTGTTCCGTCAAGTGACTGATACGGTAGGAGAACAAAGCAACTTGGCTCTCAGCAGAACCAGTGTCGGTGTTGGACTTTCCGTATTGTCCAAAGATCTCACTCTTCTTTGCAGAATCTAAGTACATGTTGAGTAGATTTGATAAATGAATAAAAGTGGCTAGCTTTCGGGCATAGCGTGGCAAAGGTACGATATTTTGACTAACTCACCAAATTTCCCCTTCATTTTATAGAAAAATGACCCGTAATATGTGTTTTTTGCCACAAAAGGGCTACAAAAATTGGTAGCACAGCGCGATTGTTGTAACTTTGTGGCTGAAAATGGCCTATCAAGCTCCACAACACGCGCTCCTCGCTAGACACGCTTTTGTGCGGATGGCGATGATGATGCTCGTTCTTCTCGTAGGAATGGGAACTCAACGTGTGTTTGCTCAACAGGATGTGGCCTTTCTCCACTATTGGCGCATGGAAACACAATGGAATCCTGCCGCCGTGGGACAATCTCCCCAATTGAGCATTCAGAGTGCGGTGCAAACGCACGCCATGGGCTATGAGCAAGCCGGAAGCACAATGTGGGCAGGAGCTGATATGGCTTTTGCCTTGGGCAACACCCAGCATGGAGTGGGCGCTATGTTCCTCAACGACAACATTGGTTTGTTTTCTCACAAACGATTTTCACTGCAATATGCCTACCACCAACCTTGGAAAGGGGCTACCTTGGCTTTTGGGGTGCAGGCGGATATGCTGCAAGAGAGCATAGATGGGTCGAAAGCTGATTTGGGCAACAAAAGCGACCCTGCTTTCCCTTCGGCACTGGTGAATGGCTCGGCTTTCGATTTGACCATAGGGTCATACTATCAACGCAAAGCTCTTCGCCTTTCAGCATCCTATCATCACTTGGCTGCACCCACAGTGAGATTGGGCGAAACACACGAACTTCCCATTCGTGGTGTGTTAAACGTGGGCACGCTATACAATATACGCACCAGTTCTCCGTTATTCACCATAATCCCTTCGGCGATGTTGCGCAGCGACTTCACCGACTATCGCATCGATGTGACGCTCCGCGGACAATACTCCTTTGAAAATCGATTGATTTTTGGCGGCATCAACTATGCTCCGCAACGCAGTGTGGCGCTCTTTGTGGGAGGAACACTGCAAGGCATCGACATTAGTTATGGATACGAAGCCTACACTTCGGGGTTGGGCTTGGGTGCTGGACAACACGAGATTGTTTTGGCTTATCGTCTTCCCTTGGATTTGGGACGAAAACAACGCAACTTACACAAAAGCGTGAGATGGCTCTGAGTGACAAACACCGAACATTCTCCTTCGGATTTACCACTTTTCGCCTAATCCTTCTCTGAGTTTTTCCCTTTCCTTCACAATTCACATGAATATGACAACAACTCATCGACATATTTCTTCGCTCTTCGCTGGTTTGCTGATGCTCACCGCAATACTTACCTCTTGTTTTAGCGGTAACTCGCTGGCTATGCGCAATGGTGGCGAGGTGACAGGCACGCGTTCGTCAGTGCCGCTCGAACCCACGCCTTATGGTATGGTGGAAGTGAAACGCGGCTATCTGAAAGTGGGACTCACCGAAAACGACAGTTTGTGGGGATTGCCTAATCAACAGAAAGACATCTCTGTGGATGGTTTTTGGATGGATCAAACGGAGGTGACGAACTCTATGTATCGCCAGTTTGTGGAATGGGTGCGCGACAGCATTTTGCGGGAACGCATGTCTAATCCGGCTTTTGGCGGTGATGAGACTTACAAAATCGAGGTGGACAAATATGGCGACCCCGTGAAACCTCATCTCAACTGGAACAAACCACTCCCTTGGCGCAAACCCAACGAAGATCAGGAACGCGCGCTCAACAGTGTGTATCGCACGCATCCCATCGATGGAACAAAGATGCTCGACACGCGCCAATTGAACTATCGCTATGAGGTGTTTGACTATGAGAAGGCGGCTTTGCGCAAATATCGCTTGGATCCGAAAGAACGCAATTTGAACACCGACTTCGACACAAGCGATGCGCCGGTGATGATTTCAAAAGATACGGCTTACATCAACGACAATGGTGAGATTGTGCGCGAAACCATCAATCGTCCGCTTTCTTCGCTCTACGATTTCTTGAATACTTACATCGTTCCTGTTTATCCCGACACCACTGTATGGGTGAACGATTTCCCCAATGCGAACAATGGGACGTATTTGAAGAATTATTTCTCATCTCTGCCTATAATGATTATCCTGTGGTGGGGGTGACGTGGGAACAAGCACAGGCTTTTTGCGCATGGCGCACTGACTTTCTGCTTCGTGGCATGGGCCCAGAAGCGCGCTACATTCAACGCTACCGCTTGCCTTCGGAAGTGGAGTGGGAATATGCGGCTCGCGGCAAGGAGGGACACACCTATCCTTGGGAAGGGGCTGCCACTCAAGACAAAAATGGCTGTTTCTTTGCCAACTTCAAGCCAGACCGCGGCAATTACACGGAAGATGGCAATTTGATTACTTCGCGCGCTGGTCAATATGGCGCGAATGAAAATGGATTGTTCGATATGGCCGGTAATGTGGCGGAATGGACAAACACCGTGTTCACGGAGTCGGGGGTACAATCTATGGCTGATGTCAATCCTGAATTGCGATACGATGCGGCGAAAGAAGATCCTTATTTCTTGAAACGCAAGAGTGTGCGCGGTGGTTCGTGGAAAGATCCGCTCTCTTACATCCGCTCGGCTTGGCGCACGTGGGAATATCAAAATCAACCTCGCTCTTACATCGGTTTCCGCTGCGTTCGGTCGAAGGCAGCAACGGTGAGTGCTTCGGCCTCAACCAAAAACAGAAATAAACGCGAAAAGTGGTCTACTCGCTGATAAATGTCTAAACATTAACATCAAAACAAGATGTCCAAACTCAATATCGTCACTCGTTTGCAGCACTGGATGGACAGTGTGCCGGGTCAAACTTTCCTCAACTATGCTTATTCTTGGGGTGCTGCCATCGTGATTTTGGGCGCACTCTTCAAACTTACGCACTTGCCAGGGGGCAACATTATGCTGTTCTTGGGTATGGGCACGGAGGCTTTGGTGTTTTTCCTCGCTGCTTTCGATCGTCCTTTTGACAAAAAGGAAATTGGCAAGGAGTTGCCTAAGGATTTTGAAACGGACGAGGAGATTGAACGCGCAGAGGGACTGACGGTTGCGCAAGAAACTGCGATGACAGAAGAGTTTGTAGAGGAAACTTTGGATTTACCTGAGTTGAACAACGATGATTCTCAACCTGCAACGACAACAGAGGCTTGCTCGGCTCAACAAACAGACGCTGCTCCTGCGGTGATTTCCGAAGTGGCGACGACGGTAGCTCCAGCTATTGCTGCGCACTACGAAGCTCCCGAGGGACAAGAGAGTGTGGCGCAAAGTGCACAACAACTTTCTACAATCATTCGTTTGGCAAATGATGAGTTGCTGCGCCGCACGCAAGCTGTGCTTTCTCCCGAAATGGAAGCGGCTACGGAAGATTACATCGCTAAACTCCGCACACTCAACGAAACGCTATCAAAAGTGGATGAACAGAGTGCAAGACTGACGCGCGATTCGCAAGAGATGGAAAATCTCAACCGCACACTCATTGGTATCAACAAGGTGTACGACCTGCATTTTGCATCGATTTCACGACAGGTGACAACTATCGAAGAAATCAACAACCAAACACAACAACTTGCTGCAAAGATTGAAGAGGTGAACCGCATCTACACTCGTATGATGCAGACGCTCAACGTGATGGGAAATCCGATGGCTTCTGCCAACGAAGTGCAATAAGACTTCCAAGTTCGTCTTTGTTTCATCACTACACCTCACGCTCTGTCTACGATTATCAATTTAGAATAAAGTTTTAGCCTACAATGTCTGTAAAGAAACGTCCAGTGTCGCCGCGACAAAAGATGATCAATCTGATGTATGTCGTGCTTATGGCTATGTTGGCACTCAATGTGTCTACCGACGTGCTCAAAGGATTTGACCTTGTGGGCGAGAGTTTGACGCGCACAACTTCGAACGCGGAACAAGAAAATGAGGCGATATTGGCTGATTTTGCGCAACAATATCGTGCTAACCCTACGAAGGTGAAGCCTTTTTGGGACAAGGCGCAAGCGGTAAAGTTGGCTTCCGACAATTTGTGCAAAGAGGTGGAGGAACTGAAATGGGCGATTGCGCGCGAAGTGGATGGCGCGAAAGGAAATCCTGCTGCGCTTCGCAACAAAGAGGACTTGGAGGGGGCTGCTGCGGTGATGCTCAATCCAACAACGCTTCGCGGTAAAAAACTCTTTGAACGCATCAATCAATACCGCAATTTTGTAACGGCTTTCATCACCGATCGTCGCAGACAAGCCATTGTGGCGGCTAATCTTTCTACTGATGTTCCTAAATCTACGGACAATATGGGGAAATTGGCAAGAATATATGTTTGAATCGATGCCTTCTGTGGCTGCTATCACGATGTTGAGTAAACTCCAAAGCGATGTGCGCAAAGCTGAAGGGGAGGTGCTACACACGCTTGCCGCAAACATTGGGGTGAAGGATATTCGTGTGAACGAACTCAATGCTTATGTGTTGCCCGAGGCAACTACGCTCTTCCCGGGTGACGAATTCCGCTCGCATATCTTTATGGCTGCGGTGGACACAACACAACGTCCTGAAATCTTCGTGAATGGTCGTCGCATCTCTTCTGACGGTAAATATAATTTCCGCGTGGGTGCACCAGGTACTTACGATTTCCGCGGATATATCACGTTTCCCAACGCGTCTGGCGAGGTGGTGCGCCGCGATTTCTCTCAACGCTATACGGTGATTGCACCTCCCACTGGGGCTACTGTGGCTGCCGACTTGATGAACGTTTTGTATGCTGGCTACGATAACCCAATTTCGGTGAGTGCTTCGGGCGTTTCTTCCGACAAGATTCATCTTGCTATGACGGGTGGTTCGCTCACTTCGCGTGGTAATGGAAAATATGTGGCGCGTCCTGCTCACGTGGGACAAGAGGTGCAGTTCACTGTCACGGGTGAAGTGGGTGGAAAAACGCAAACAATGGGGGCATTCTCCTTCAAAGTGCGCAAACTCCCTGATCCTCAAGCGTTCATTTCACTGGGAAATGATCAATTCCGCGGTGGACGCATTGCGAAGGTAGCATTGTGGGTGCCACCAAATTGGATGCGGCTATTGATGATGGTTTGCTGAACATTCCTTTCCACGTGCAATCCTTTGAATGTGTGTTCTTCGATCGTCTCGGCAATGTGCTGCCTCGACCTTCTGCCGGTGCGAATTTCACAGACGCGCAACGCGAACTTATCCGTGGTCTTTCACGTGGTAAGCGTTTTTACATCAGTAATGTTCACGCAGTGGGTCCTGACGGTATCGAAAGAACCCTCAACGGATCGATAGAAGTCATTATAAATTAGAGGTTAGACGTTAGAGATTAGACGTTAGATTTTCTAGTGATTCTAGTTTTTCTAGAACTTCTAGTCTTTCTAGCTCTTCTAGAACTTCTAGTTTCTCTAGTTCGTCTAGTTCCTCTAACCCCATATAACTATGCATAGAATACTTTTCTCCCTTATTCTGCTCTTTTTCGCTGCACACAGTGTGGCGCAACCTCCTGCACGCTTGCGAGAAGCAACCAAGGGTGCGGCAAATGCAGGACAAAACGCACAGAACACACAAGATGTACCGAATTCTGCCGAAGAAGACAACATCTCTTCCACAAATCCTCAGCGAAAAGCTGCTGCACAACGTGGAAGCATCCGCGAATTTCCCACCGCAGCTCCAATGCCTGAAAATGCAGCCTGGAGACGCGATGTCTATCGTATGCTAAAACTCAGCGAAGATGCCAACGCTCCGCTCTATTATCCCATCACTCCAGCTTCCGGACGCGTGAATCTGTTTGTCTATCTCTTTCATCTGATTCTCAAAGGGAAAATTCACGCTTACGAATACACTCCCGACGCTATCGAGCATTTCGATGAGAAACATATCGTCAAGGGAAAGAAAATCATGGACGACAACCACATTTTCTACGAAGCCAATGAAGGACGTTTGCGCGTGAATGATGCAGATATTCCCTCTGAAGACGTGAAACGCTATTACCTCAAAGAAAGCGTCTATTTCGATCAGCAAACCGGTACGTTCCGCTCTAAAGTTTTAGCGCTCTGTCCCATCGTGGTGAGTGATTTCGGAGATGGTCAGTTGCAATCAACTCCGCTTTTCTGGGTCAACTACGAAGAAGCGGCTCCACATCTTGCAAACTCTCGCTCATGGCTAGCAATTTCAACAATGCGTCAGAGATTTCTGCAGACGATTACTTCAACACGACACGTTATCACGGAGATATTTATCAAACGAAGAATCTTCAAGACAAAACCATTGCACAAATGGCAGTCAGTGACTCGGCGCAAAACAAGATTCGCGAACGCATAGAACAAGAAATCAAAGATTTTCAAGAACGTATTTGGGGAAGCAAAGAGCAATCTTTGGTCAAAGATGCCGACAACGAGGTGACTCAACCCACCGACTCAGCAATGACAAATGAAAAAGAGGAAACTCCTTCGAAAAGTCGTCGCAATAGTCGTCGTTCCTCAGTCAAAACCACCACTCCCAAAGCTCCAAAGACTCCAAAACCAAAGATCACTAACAATCAGTCGGGAACGCTCTCCGTTCGCCGACAACGACATTAGTTTTATTCCGTAGCTCTGCTGGACATCCTCGCAGTGCACGATGGGTGTTTCCATTGAGGGGACACCTTTTTTGAAAACTTTTCAACGCAACTTCGGTGACAGGACGCTCAACTTCGATTCGTAGTGCTCAAACGAGTTGCACAACGATCAGTCGAGCTACAAAGTTTTCAATATCATCGCTACACAACGATCAGTCGAGCTACAAAGTTTTCAACTTCTCTCCATCGACATCAACTTCCATCGCTACAATAATTTCAATATATGAAAGTCATCAACTTCTCGGAACACAACACCGTCATCAACAACTATCTCGCTGAACTCCGCGACATCGATGTTCAAAAAAACCGCGCGTGGTTTCGTCAAAACCTTCGCCGCATTGGTCACGCCATGGCATTTGAAGTGTCGAAAACCCTCGACTACTCCAAAAAGATGGTACAAACTCCCCTCGCTGAGGCTGAAGTGAACACCACTGACGACCGCATTGTCATTGGCACCGTATTGCGCGCCGGACTTGCCCTCCACGAAGGCTTTTTAGACGTGTTTTCTGATGCCGACAGTGCCTTTGTGAGTGCTTATCGCAAGGAAGGACGCAAAGACGACATCGAGATTTGCGTAGAATATATCGCTTCTCCCAATCTCGACGGTAGCACCTTTATGCTCGTCGACCCCATGTTGGCTACAGGTGGTTCGTTCAATCTGGCTTATCAGGCTTATCTCACCAAAGGGACACCTAAAAAGCTCCACATCTGCGCAGTGATTGGTTGCGAAGAAGGCGTGCAACGTCTAAAAGAACTCTTCCCCTCCGACGATGTGACGCTCTGGATTGCAGCGATTGACCCCATCCTCAACGAACAAGCCTACATTGTTCCAGGACTCGGTGATGCTGGCGACCTCTGCTACGGTGATAAACTCTCCGAATAAGAGAAAAACTAATATCAGAAATTCTATCTCAGAAAAGCCTATCACAGAAAGGATTATCAAAACCCCAATTCGGTTTAAGGTCACCTCTTTTTTACTCAGGTCATAGCACACAACGATTCTTTCGACCTTGTTCTAAGGCCGAAGATTCATTGTTTCACGCAAGTATATTTTAGAAAAGTGTGAGCTGCTTCACCTCTGCTTCTCCCTCCATCTCAAACTCCATATTGATAGAGGGTTTTGTGTCGTAGAAAGCATAAGCCGCCATTCCTGCCAAAAGGTTGACAATAAAGTTTGAGACACTTCTGTGGCGGGTATGAACAATGTGTGCCACGTTTTTAAGCATATCGTTGATGGTCTCGATAATACTCCTTTTACGGAGCATAATTTTGTCGTACACATCCATTAAGCGGTTCTTCATATTAGTGCGTATTCCCGTGACGATGTGAACTCCCCTATCGAAGAGAGAAGCAAAAAAAGTGATTGGGAAATATAACCTTTATCGGCATATAATTTTCCGAATAAGTCCTTAGTCAAGTTGTTGAATACCTCAGGATTACGATCATCCACATTGGCTTTGGTGAGTGCAAAGTTGAGTAATTCTCCTCGTTCATTACACAGCAGATGCAGCTTAAAACCATAGTACCATCCCATCGTACTTTTCCCTTTATGAGCATAGCCCTTGAAGACACGATTAGAATACTCGCGCTTGTTTTCACACACGGGAATACGTGTCGAATCGATAAAAGTAATCCCTGTACATTCTCCCATCAGAGCTAGTTTAAGGAATAGCAAAAGTGGAACTGCCACTCGTGGCATACGTTCCACAAATCGGGTATACGAAAGTAGGTTGGGAAACTCATCTTTTAGTTCTCGACAGACGTAGAAGAGATAGAAATGTTTGAAATTGCGAAACGTATTGCTGTGGAACAAGACAAGAATGGTAATCATTTCTGCATCGCTCATTCTTCCCTTTCTATTGCGAGTTTTAGGGGTGTTTGGAGAGGGATTTGAAAGCGAAAGTGCTTTTTTGTTCAATTCCAACTCATATTCTTTGCAGAAATCGTCTGCAATACAATAAATTTCCGTAACTTTGCTGATAAGTTTCATAGAGGATTGTTTTATCGTTATCTGTTTGGTTATCAACAACAAATATACGAAAAATAATCCTCTTTTTTGGCTTTTGTTGAAACTATTTTAAGGCAAAAACAAGTCTTACTTATCCCGAATTGGGGTTATCAAAGGTATTTTCCTTTGAAATCGAACTTCTCTTCGAAGCAGAAATACAAAGTTAGAAAAGGAGGTGTTGCAAAACTTGTTTTTGCAACACCTCCTTTATCAAACACACAGCTCGTCTTCTACCTCAAAGAGATTACTCATCATTGGCAAGAAGACGCACTTATTTCAGATAAGTTTTTCCCGAAGCATTGAGCATTGGGTAGAGTTTTACAAGTGGAATCAACACAGAAGGACTGCCATCTGCGTAAGGTGCAATCTCATATTGCTGATAAACCAATTGCATACCCTTCTTGGTGAGCCAAGGATCAGCCTCGGGCAGAGGAAGAAGAGCCAATCGCGTATCCACGTCGTCGTATCCATCTATCGCACTGCACTGCAACACACCGCTCAATTCTTCCTTATTGCTCACTTCTAAAGCCTTGATGAGCCCTCTGATGAGTTGATGGCGCAACATTTTCTCGTTACCAATCATAGATTTATCAAACTTCCTACCATCACTCTTGCGGAAAGTGGCTCCCACCAAACTAGAACCGCCGTGAGCACCACCGCCATACCAATAAGTTTCTGCCTCTAACGTGATGAATTGCTCCGTCTCATAAACCTTGGAAATCGCAAAGTTGTTCTCGCCACCCGTCACATCCCTTTCTTCTTCACGCACCCAACGCTTCTGATAGTAGTTAAGCATCGCATCTCCATCATTGAGATTACCCTGATACTTCCCACCAAGTTGTTCATTCACCCATTCATTGATGGCGTTTGCCAGGTTTGGATTACTGTTGCTCTGCGCCAACACAAACTTATGCCATAAGCAAAGTACTTCGTCTTGAATTTTTTACTAAATGTCTGAAACGTGAAAGACTCTTCCTTCGGTTTTTCCACAACAGTGTCGTGAGCTACTGCCACAGAATCCTTTTTGGGTTGTGGTTCTGCCTGCGCCTTTTTACCACAAGCCGCCAGTGCAAACACTGCAAAGGCTGCAAAAAGAGTGAAAGAATAGAATTTCATAAATAAAGTAAGTTATAGGTTATTGCACCATCCATCGTTCTACTTGCACAGTCCTTTCATTTCCACACTGCCTCGACAAATCGGGGGAGATTGAAGCAATCGTTGATGATGCGGACGGACGTATATCCCATACTCTCAAAGAGAAGTGGCAACCGCCGCGGCAAAGTCCGTGTGAGTCTCTACGAGAAGACAACCCGAAGGACGAAGCGCGTGCCATCCCAAACGCGCCAACGCGTGATAAAACAACAACGGATTATCGTTTGGAACGAAGAGAGCCGAGTGCGGTTCGTGGTTCACCACTTGTGCTTCCATTGTTTGTGCTTCCGCTTCAGGAATATAAGGTGGATTGCTCACAATAGCATCCAAAGACTGCGGAGCAATCGTGGGAGTTTCGGCTTCTTTGAGCACATCTCGCAGTTGAAAATCCACAGACGCCCCCAGGTTGTCGCATTCGCTTGTGCCACTTGCAAAGCTCCTTCTGAGATGTCCCAAGCAGCAACACGCGCCAGTGGGAGAATTTTTGCCAAACTAATGGCTATACATCCACTTCCTGTGCCCACGTCTAAGATATTAGACAACGCGCCACAGCATCTCTCAGTTGCCAAACGCACCAAACCTTCCGTTTCTGGTCGAGGAATCAACGTGTCTGCCGTCACCCGAAAACGATGACCGCAAAACCATTCAACCCCCACAACTTGTTGCACCGGCACTTGCGCCAAGAGCTGTTCCACATCGCGCTGCGTTTGTTCCTCTTCTGCCGCAGAAAGCAACACATCATCGTTGAGCAACAGTTGCACTGTGGAGAGTCCGAAACGATCCGTCACGTAGCGCGTAGCAATTGCCGCCGCTTCGTGAGCATCGTAGAGACGTGACAATTCCTTTTGTAGGTGGATTTGTAGTGTTTTAGGTTTCATAGTTCCCTTATTATCTATCGTTTATTTCAGCGCATCCATATGTCGATAAGCCTTTTGCATAAAAGCCTTCACCTTTTTCAGTCGGTCGCCCTTAGCATCTGGCGTCACCTTCGACACACTTTGCGAATTGAGGTCAAAAATAGTCGTTCCCGTGCTGTCGATAAAGGTATATCCCTCCGGCCAAGTGTGCACGGCAAGCGGATAGGTGTAAGTCTGCGAGAGTACATCTCTGGAGAACGTGAATTTACTGTGGTCAATGCCCATTTGTCCCAAGAGGGTAGCCGCCACGTCCGTTTGGTTGCAGAGTTTAGCAATCACCCTACTGTTGCGCACGGCTCCTCCCGTCCAAATGAGAGGAATATGATATTTACGGATGTCGTATTCGTTGATGTCCGCAGGCCACGTCACACCGTGGTCGGGAAGAATCACAATCAGCGTATTTTTCCACGCTGGAGTTTGTCGGAAAGACGCGATGAATTGTCCCAGACTATAATCTAAATAGGCAAAAGCATTGAGCATCTTGTCGTTAAGGCGCGCATAAGGCACCTCCCACGGCTCGTGACTAGAGAGTGTCAAGAGCGTTTTGAACCAAGGTTTCCCTTGTTTTTCAGAAGCATCAATGTTCTTGCGGAGTATCTTCATCATCTCTCCATCGCACACTCCCCAAGGACTCGTGTGGCGCAGTTCAGCAGGAAAATCAGCATCTCCCAACACGCGATTGTATCCCGTGGCGAGGAAATAGGAATTCATATTGGTGAAATTCTTATCTCCACCATAGAGAAATTCTGTGTCATAGCCCACACCTTTCAAAGCGCCTGCAATGGAAGGCAACACGCGCGATTTAGCGGGCATCTTCATCACACTCGCATCGGGGAAAGAAGGATAACCCGAGAAGGTGCAAATGGTGCCACGGTCGGTGCGGAAACTATTGGCATAACATTGAGAGAAAAACACACCACTTGCTGCCAAACTATCGAGATGTGGCGTTGTTTGGTGATTACCTTCGGTGCACCCCACCACGCGTCCGCCACAACTCTCCATCAAAATAAGCAAAATATTCGGGCGTTGTGTGGTGAGCAAAGAATCTTCGGGCAACAACACACTCTTTGTGTTGTATTGCAGCGAATTGAATATTTTATCGGCTTCTTCGGGAGCAAAGTATTGCGCTTGTTTCGAATAATCCTGTTCTTTCAACAACGAATAGAAGAAGGAGAATACAGGATTTACGGCGGAATGGTTGTGATATTGCACCGTGGAATAGTAGACCATCCCCACATTAGCGGTAGATCGTCCCACTCCTCCGCGGATGCTCAAAAAGAGCAAACCGCCTATCAATCCCCACAAGAGGGAAAGACACAATCGTTGGAGCAAGAAATTCCCGCCACACCAGTGCGAATGACAGCAAGACGAAGTAGATTTTCCAGTAGGCAAAGATTGAGTTTTGGAAGAAAAGGGTAGTTTCCAAAACAGCCACGACACTCCGGCCACAATGCCAACGAAGAGCAAGAAAGCTAAAATGACAAAGCCCCATCCCAAACTCTCGGGAATGCTCGAGGGGTTGTCCAAATAAGACAGTGCCACCGCATCGAGTTTGAATCCCCAACTCTTGTAGATGATGGTGTCGATGATGATAATCATCAAGAAAATGGTGAGTAAAGTTGAGGTATAGATGCGATAAAACCAGCGTCCTATCTTTTCACTTGTGGGGTTCTTCCAAAAATGTCCAATCCACGTAGCGAGCCAAATGGGTGCAGTGGCATAGGCAGCTACCGACAAATCAAGGGATAGTCCGTGCCACACAATTTGTAAGAAATCTCCTCCGGCAGGAAATCCATTATAAGCAAAGAATATGAGCTTGCCCACAAAGAAAAGTGCAAGCCACGCGCAAAGATGCGCACCAGAAAAAGGAGTTGTTTCATAGAATATCTATTGTAGAAGGTAGATGTTAGACGTTAGAGATTAGACGTTAGAGGGCTAGCGCGGTTGGACTAGAAGTTCTAGAAACTCTAGAAGAACTAGAACCTCTAGAAAACTAGAGAAACTAGAAGAACTAGAAGAACCGAGCCCCGCTTGTCGGGGCGAGCGAAAAAGGGTCTATGACCCTCTAACGTCTAATCTCTAATTTCTAAAGTTGCTGCATATCATTGAGTCGTTTGTAGTAGCCATCAAGTTCGAGCAAAGTCTCGTGCGTACCGCGTTCCACGATGCGACCTTCGTGCAACACCAAAATCTCATCTGCATTGCGAATCGTCGACAAACGGTGCGCAATCGCAATCGTAGTGCGCGTTGCCATCAAGCGTTCAAGCGCCTCCTGCACCAAGCGTTCACTCTCCGTGTCCAGCGCACTTGTCGCTTCATCGAGAATCAAGATATCAGGATTCTTCAATATAGCGCGTGCAATAGAGATGCGTTGTCGCTGTCCCCCCGAAAGTTTTCCACCGCGGTCACCCACGTTAGTGTTGTACCCCTCTGGAGTAGCCATAATGAAGTCGTGTGCGTTAGCCACTTTCGCCGCTTCAATCACTTGTTCCAGCGTAGCATTTTCCACCCCAAAAGCAATGTTGTTGAAGAAAGAATCGTTGAAGAGAATCGCCTCTTGGTTCACATTGCCAATGAGCGCGCGCAAGTCCGACAAACGCAGCTGACGCACATCCGTGCCATCGATGGTGATGCTTCCGCCCACCACATCGTGATAGCGTGGCACCAAATCCACCAGCGTACTCTTGCCGCTTCCACTTTGTCCCACGAGGGCTATCGTTTGACCACGTTTCACCGTGAAATCCACCCCGCGAATCACCATTTTCTCCTTCGGTATTCCCACCGAAGGATCTACTCCTCCTTGACCATAAGCAAAGGTCACATTCTTAAACGATATACTGTCGGTGAGATGACCTATCGTCACAGGATTTTCTGGTTCGCGAATGGGATTTTCTGCCAAGAGTATTTTATTGACGCGCTCCATCGAAGCCATACCTTTGGGAATAGAATAGGCAGCGCGCGACAAATCTTTCAGCGGTTGAATCACGCTGTAGAGAATCACCATATAGAAAATGAAAGTCGGAGCATCAATGGGACTGTGGTCAGCAAAAATCAACGTACCGCCATACCAAAGCACTAAAACGATGAGGCAAGTGCCCAAAAACTCACTCACAGGGTGCGCCGAACCTTGACGTATTGCCACACGCGAAGCTATGGAACGATATTCGTTGGCTGTGTTGTCATAACGATCTTGCATTTTGCGCTCCGCCCCAAAAGCTTTGATGATGCGCATACCTCCCAAAGTTTCCTCCAACTGCGACATCGTTTCGCTCCATTTGATTTGAGCATCCATACTCGATTGTTTGAGTTTGCGACCAATGCGTCCCATACCCCAACCCATCAGTGGCAACACCAAGATGGTGAAAAGCGTGAGTTGCCAGGAGATATAAAACAAACTGCTGAAATAGACAATGAGGAGAATAGGATTTTTCATCAGCATTTCCAAACTGCCCATAATGGAGTTCTCGATTTCTCCCACGTCGCCACTCATTCGCGCAATGATGTCGCCTTTGCGCTCATCGCTGAAAAAGGAAAGTGGGAGCACCGTTATTTTCTTGTAGATGAAGGTGCGAATGTCTCGCACAATGCCCGTGCGCACAGGCACCATCGAGGCCACAGAAGCAAAATAAGAAGCTGTTTTCAAGCCCGTGGACACCACCAAAAACAGACCGATGAAGAGCAAAGCCGTGCCTGCTCCATATTGTGCCACCAACTGCGAAGTGTAGTAGTAGGCATTGTTGATGAGAATGTCGGAAAAAGACATCCCCTCTTTGCCCCAATCGATGAAGGAATAGACCTTATGCTCGGTGTTGAAAAGCAATTTGAGCATAGGGATGAGCGAAGCAAAAGAAAAGACATTGAGCACTGCACTCAGCACGTTGAAGAGGAGTGAGAGCACAATGTTGAATTTATAGGGTGCAACGTAATGCACCATCATTTTGAAGAATTCTTTCATACTTACATCGGGAACGCTGTTCCGCTAAACGGAAAATCAGGATGATTTGAAGGACAAATATACTCGAAAAAAACGAATTTGAGCCGGTTTTTGCTTACGAAATGATATTTCCCCGAGTTTCCGCACGTATTTCGCTACTACCCACTCGCATTTTCACTTATCATTTCTCTCTCAACGAGGCAAGAGCTACACTGGCATCTCCGTTTATATAGGTGTTGATAAATACTAAAAACAAGGGGATTGCCCTCTAAAAAATATAGTCGATACACATCAATTTAAAATCTTAGGCTTGCTCTCGCGCACATGCGCAATCGCGCATTACAGGGATTTCTCTCTATTTGCTATCACAAGTGTCACACTCCCCAGCACGATTTGTCTTTTCACCTCATTCTGTTTTCCGTTTTCCCCTTATATTTCGCAACTCTTCCGTTCTCTCTCAAAAAACAACACGTCGTTTTCAGTAAAACAACACGTCATTTTCGACAAAACAACACGTCGTTTTCAGTAAAACAAACCGACGTTTTCTGCAAAAGCGTCAAAAAACATTATAAAACAAAGGTAACCAACACAATAACAAGGAGTTATCCAGAACGTGTGACACTTGTGACAGCAAAAAACACAAAATCCCTGTAGTGTGCGCGCGTACGCGTACGTGAGAGATTCAATCACCACATTCATTAACTTTCCCCCTGTCACACTTCTCTCCTTTCCCCTTCCTGCCATTTTCTTGTTGACATATTGTTTCTCGTTGACGATTGACGTAGCCCACTGCAACTTCGAACTAATCACAAACCATCTGCTCAACCATAAATAAAATCTATTCAAAATCAAATGACTGATTTGGGATAAAATTTATAGTCGTAAAAGATATAACATCAGTAATTTAACAACAAATTAAGATGAAAACCTTGTTCAGTATAATATATGTTATCAACTTCATAGTAAATCACTAGATTTAGGTATTGCACACAAGGGAATAAAGTGAGAACTTTGCCCCCGAAAAACAAATACTGGCGGTAGAAAGTAGATTCTCTATGATTTCTATTTCCTCTATTTTCTCAACAATCAAGTTTATCCTAAATTAAACGCTTTGATTATGAAGAAAAACTACGCTCTCTTTTTGGCTTTGAGTGGTTCGCTTATCTCCACTTCTGCCTTTGCTGCGCAATTTTCTGATGCTTCAGCTTTGAGCTCTAATGCTCCTTCGCAAACAGCGATTGCTACAACGCAAACGCCTAATAACCTCCCTGCTCACATTGTGGGTCACGTGCGCAACACAGAGACGCAAGAGTTTCTCCCCCACGTGCTTGTGGAAGTGCTAGGTACTAAAATCTCTGTTACTACTGACGTGACTGGTCACTTCATGTTGAAGAATCTCCCTGTGGGAAAACTTCGCGTGCGCGTGGCTGTGCCTGGTTTTGAACCTCAAATCCACGAAATCACGACTACCTCTGACGCAACCCTCGTTTCTGACTTCGAGATTGTGCCTAACGATGTGAACCTTGGTGACGTGGTGGTTTCTGCCACTCGTAACGTAACTAAGCGCCGTTTGGCTCCAACTCTGGTGAATGTGCTCGATGCTAAATCTTTGACCGCACACAGAGTTCTTTCCTTTCACAAGCTTTGAAATATCAACCTGGCGTACGCGTGGAAGACAACTGCCAAAACTGCGGCTTCTCACAAGTGCGCATCAATGGTCTTGATGGTCCTTACTCTCAAATCCTCGTAGACTCTCGTCCTGTTTACAGTGCATTGGCTGGTGTCTATGGTTTGGAACAAATCCCTACCAACATGATTGAACGCATCGAAGTGATGCGCGGTGGTGGTAGTGCTTTGTTCGGTTCTTCGGCTATTGCGGGTGTCATCAATGTCATTACCAAAGATCCTACGTCTTCTTCAGCAAGTTTCTCACGAAATTCGCGGCATCGGTGGTTTGAACACGTTTGAAAATACCACAAACCTCAATGCCACCTATGTGACAGAAAACAATAAGTTGGGCATCACCATCTTTGGTCAGCTTCACCATCGTTCTCCTTACGACTACACTGGCGATGGCTATTCAGAATTGCCTATGCTCGATGGTAGCAACGTGGGTATGCGTGCTTTCTTCCGTGTGTCTGACTATTCTAAACTCACTGCTGAATTGCACAACACTCGTGAGTTCCGCCGTGGTGGTGACAACTTTGATGAAGAACCTCACAATGCACACGTGGCAGAGCAACTTCGTCACAACAACATCACAGGTAGTTTGAACTACAACTTCATTTCTCCCGATGCTAAGCACCGTTTCAATGCTTATGCTTCCTTCATGAAGGTGCAACGTGAGAGCTACTATGGCGGTGGTGAGAAGACTGTGAACCAATATATGACTCAAATAAAGGAAGACCTAGCAAGCTTCACCCAAGATGATGCAAAAGAAATGCGCAAACGCATGATCAGCTACGGTCGCACAAATGGTATGACCAATGTATTTGGTGCGCAATACTCTTACGACTTCGATCAATGCTTGTTTATGCCTTCACAATTCACCGTTGGCTTGGAAAGATCTAGCGACAATTTGGAGGACAAGAGTGGTTATCGCAAGGCATTCATCAATCAGAAGGTGAACACCAACTCTCTCTACTTGCAAAATGAGTGGAAGAACGATATGTGGAGCTTCCTCCTCGGTGGTCGTCTCGACAAGCACAGCTTGGTAAAGAAAGCTATTTTCTCTCCACGTGCTAACTTGCGTTTCAACCCCACGAAAGACCTCGTGCTTCGTGCCAACTTTAGCTCTGGTTTCCGTGCTCCTCAAGTGTTTGATGAAGACTTGCACGTAGCCAATGCTGGTGGCGACTTGATTCTTATCGAAAACGATCCCAACCTCCACGAAGAACGCTCTAACAGCTTCAGCCTTTCTTCTGACTGGTACACTCACTTCGGAGCTTGGCAACTGAACCTTACTGCCGAAGGATTCTACACCGAACTTCACGATGCTTTCTCGCTCACTCAGAAATCAGAAACTGAAAAGGGCTCCTACAAAGAAATCGTGAATGTTCGCAGTAACTCTCAAGGTGCAAAGGTGATGGGTGTAAGTTTGGAAGGTCGCCTCACGCTTCCTAAGACATGGTCGCTCCAAATGGGTGTGACTTACCACAAGAACCAATGGAACAAGGCGCAAAAGTGGGATGTCGGTGATGCTTACGAAACTCGTCGCATGTATCGCACTCCTGACCTCTATGGTTATTTCATCTCAACCTTCAACGTCACCAAACAGCTTGACCTTACCTTCACGGGTAACTTCACAGGTAGCATGTTAGTGGGTCACAATATTCCCACAGAGGATGATGGTAAGACCTTGTCCAAGGATGCTTATCTTGATAAACTTTCTTCCAACATCAAGTATGACCGCGTACTCTCTGGTGAGGGTCAGACCAACAAACCCGGAGAAGTGGTTGGACCTCGCACTTTCAAGACTCCATCTTTCTTTGAACTTGGTGTGAAAGCGCAATACTCTTTCCCATCTACAAATACTATAAGGGACAAGTATTCGCTGGTGTGCAAAACATCTTCAACTCTTACCAAGATGACTTCGATCTCGGTTATAACCGCGACTCAGCTTACATCTATGGTCCAATGGCTCCACGTAGCTTCTACGCTGGTTTCCGTGTGAACTTCTAATCTATTTCACACCATATCTCACCGACCGCGACAAACATCGATTTGTTGCGGTCGGTTTTGTTGTGCTGTGATCGGCTGAACCCAGCATAAACGAATAAGTCCGACATTCCACAAGGAGATGTCGGACTTATCATATTATGCTCCAATGAGCTTTTTAGTCAGTTCTTAGTGAGCTTCGAGCCAGTTGGAGCCTTCACCGCACTCTGCCACGAGAGGAACTTTCATTTGGAACGCGCGTTCCATTTCTTCTACCACCAATTGGCGCACTTGTTCCAATTCTGTGAGAGGGACAGAGAAGTTTAATTCGTCGTGCACTTGAAGAATCATTCGCGCCTTGAGTTGCTCTTTGCGCAAACGTCTGTCGATGGCAATCATAGCAAGTTTGATGATGTCGGCAGCCGTGCCTTGTATGGGCGCGTTCACAGCATTTCGTTCGGCATATCCGCGCACCGTGGCATTGCCTGCGTTGATGTCGGCAAGATAGCGACGGCGACCAAACTGCGTGGTGATGTATCCTGTTTCCTTGGCGCGCTCTATGCTTTCGTTCATATAGTCGCGCACTTTGGGATAAGTGGAGAAATAGTTTTCAATCAACTCTTTGGCTTCAGCGCGCGACACGCTCATTCTTTCGCTCAGTCCAAAGGCAGAGATGCCATAGATGATGCCGAAATTGGCTGTTTTCGCTTTGCGACGCTCGTCTCTGTCCACCTCTTCTACGGTTTTGTGGAAAATGCGCGCAGCAGTAGCCGCGTGAATGTCCAATCCGCTGTTGAAGTCGGCCACCATGTGTTCATCTTCGCTCAGATGCGCCATGATGCGCAACTCGATTTGTGAGTAGTCGGCACTGAAGAACACTTCGCCTTCTTCGGGCACAAAGGCGCGGCGAATCTCACGACCATCTTCCCCTCTCACAGGAATGTTTTGGAGGTTGGGATTGGATGAGGATAAACGTCCGGTGGCCGTGACAGCTTGGTTGAACGAGGTGTGAATGTGTCCTGTTTCGGGGTTGATGAGTTTGGGTAAGGCTTCAACATACGTGGAGAGCAATTTCTTCAAAGCGCGATGTTGCAAAATTTTCTCCACAATGGGGTGCTTATCTCTGAGCGTTTCCAAAACCTCTTCAGAAGTGGAATATTGTCCTGTCTTGGTTTTCTTCACCTTCGCAGAGATTTGTAGTTCGTCAAAGAGCACAGTTCCCACTTGTTTGGGTGATGTGATGGTGAATTCGTGTCCTGCGAGCTCGTAGATTTCCGTTTCCAGCTGTTGCATCCTTTCTGTGAAATTACGTCCCGTTTCTTCGAGCGCAGCTGTGTCAAGGCACACGCCATTGCGCTCCATTCGAGCCAGCACAGGGAGGAGTGGCATTTCAATGTTGGTGAACACGGAAGTGACTTCATATTTCCATTTCTTGTTTCAAAATGGGATAAAGTCGGAGCGTCACATCGGCATCTTCACACGCGTAGTCCACAATTTCTTTCGGTTCGAGGTCAGCCATATTGCGCTGCGTGCGACCGCTACCGATGAGAACTTCGATGGGAATGGTGCGATAGTGCAGATAGTTTTCGGCCAGCAAATCCATGTTGTGGCGCTGTTCAGGTTGCACCACATAGTGTGCCAGCATTGTGTCAAACAGTTTTCCTTCGACCTCAATGCCATAGTGCGACAACACCAAAATGTCGTATTTGAGATTTTGTCCCACCTTCTCAATCGTAGTGCTTTCAAAGAAAGGACGGAAGACCTCCACCATACGTTGCGCCTTTTCCGTTTCACGTGAAACAGCTACATACCAAGCAGTTCCGTTTTCCACAGCAAAGCTCATTCCCACCAATTTGGCGTTCATAGCGTCGATGGAAGTTGTTTCTGTGTCGAAAGCCACAAGAGAATATGTCAATAGTTTTCGGCATAATTCCTCTGCGTCTTCTTCTGTTTCAACGAGATGATATTGGTGAGGATAGTCGGCAAGTGAGCTGAGATTTTCTTGAAAATCGAGGGTAAGTTCTCCGTTCTGTTCAGAAGCCGCCAACGCGGGTTGGGAAATAGGTTGAGAAAAGAGGTCGGGTTCTGCAGTTGATGCAGCAGATGTGCCGGACGAACTATTTGCAGTAGAGGCAGAGGTTTCTCCATTGAGGCGGCGAATGAGGGTGCGAAATTCCAATTCTTCGTAGAGCGCCATCAAAGCCTCCTTGTTGAGAGTCTTGCGCTGCAAATCGTCCCAACTCACATCGATGGGGACGTCTGTAACGATGGTTGCCAAAACCTTTGACTCGCGAATTTGTTGCACGTTTTCCTCCACTTTCTTCTTGAGTGCACCTTTCAGTTGGTCAGTGTGAGAGAGGAGTTCTTCGATGCTTCCAAAATCAGCCAGAAGTTTCACGGCTGTTTTTACTCCCACTCCAGGGCATCCTGGAATGTTATCGGCAGCATCTCCCATCAATCCTAGCAAATCGATGACTTGCAACGGATTTTCCACTTCAAACTTAGCCTTCACCTCTTCCACCCCCAGACGTTCGTAGCCTTTTGCTCCCGATTGCGGACGAAGCATACTCACCCCAGGTTGCACCAATTGCGCATAGTCCTTGTCGGGAGTGACCATCACCACCTCGAGTCCATCTTTTGCGGCGCGATGAGCAAGGGTGCCAATCACATCGTCGGCTTCAAATCGTGGCACTTCCACCATAGCCACACCATAGGCAGTCAGAAAATTTTTAATCACGGGAACAGCCCATCGGATGTCTTCAGGAGTTTCATCGCGTGTGGCTTTGTATTGAGGAAATTGTTCGTGACGAAAAGTGCCGCCTGGAGGATCGAAGGCGACCGCCACGAAGTCAGGATTTTCCTTGCGGAGCAATTCTTCGAGGGTATTGATAAAACCGAAAGCGGCTGAGGTATTTTGACCTTTGCTGTTGATGCGTGGCGAACGAATGAGTCCGTAATAGGCTCTAAAAATAAGTGCATAAGCATCGAGAAGCACGAGTTTCTGCATATTTCAAATAGTTTGAACTTCAAAAGTACGCAAAAGAATTGAGTAACTGCACTTTTTTTCGTATTTTTGTCCGATAATAGTACTAACCCCCTTGCGTTTACTTTCCCAAGCCTTGGGGAAATATGGACATTTTCCTCACAAATTCTACTAGACGCCTGCCAATATGATAGAACTTGACCACATCAAACTTCCCATACTTGCCGAACTTGAACGCTACGTTGCACTGTTCGACGAGGTTCTCACGCACGATGAAGATTTTATGAATCAAGTGCTTTCTTATGTGCGCAGTAGAAAGGGTAAGATGATGCGTCCGATATTGGTGTTGCTCCTCGCTAAAGAGTTGGGAACTATCGAAGAACCCACTCTGCGCAGTGCCGTAACCCTCGAATTGCTCCACACTTCTTCGCTCATTCACGATGATGTGGTGGACGAAAGCGAAGAACGTCGAGGAAAGCCAGTGTACGACACGTCTACGACAATAAAATTGCAGTGCTTCTGGGCGACTATATGTTGGCACAAACCCTTGAGCAGTCGGCTCTCACCAAGAGTGTGCGCGTGGTGGAAGCTGTGGCGCGTTTGGGAGCTACACTTGCTGAAGGAGAAATTTTGCAACTCACGGCAGTGCACAAAGAAACGATTTCGGAGTCGGCTTATTATTCTATCATTACGCGCAAAACGGCATCGCTCTTTGAAGCCTGCGGAGCTTTGGCAGCCTTGTCTATGCAAGCCAGTGAGGAAGTGTTGCAACAATATCGCCGTTTGGGAGAAATCATTGGTCTTTGTTTCCAAATTCGTGACGATATTTTCGACTATTACAATGATTCCACCATTGGTAAACCCAGTGGAAAGGATATGGCTGAAGGAAAACTCACCTTGCCTGTTATTGCTGCGCTGAAATTGTCTAATTCTACCGAAGCCAACGAAATCGCGCTCCGTGTGAAACAAGGCGAATCTACGCAAGAAGAGCGCGAATGGCTAATCGACTTTGCCAAATCTCAAGGTGGCATTTCTTATGCTGAAGCCAAAATGGAAGAATTGAGCAACGAAGCGCGTCATATCGTGTCAAGTTTCTCCAATGAAATGGTGAAAACTTCACTCCTCTCTTACATTGATTTGGTAGTAGGACGAAATTATTAACCCTACATTCTTAACCCCAATATTCAAGCGCAAAGCTTGTAAAGCACAGCACTTCTTACAGCGAAAATCATAAAAAGCGACCGCAGCAAAACATTAGTTTTGCCACGGTCGCTTTCTTGTATTATCTTGATTTTGCGCTAATGACTAATTTGGGTTTAAGCATCAGTGCGAGAAGCACGTTTGCGCGCATTGTGATCGAGGATAATCTTACGCATACGCATAGACTTAGGCGTCACCTCCACATATTCATCTTCGCGGATGTATTCTAGCGCTTCTTCGAGAGAGAAGATGGTGGGAGGAATGATGCGCGCCTTGTCGTCAGCACCCGAAGCACGCATATTGGTGAGTTGCTTCGCCTTTGTCACGTTGATAACGAGGTCGTTTTCGTGGATATGTTCACCCACAATCTGACCCGCATAGACCTCATCTTGTGGAGAAACGAAGAATTTACCACGATCTTGGAGCTTATCGATGGCATAAGCAAAGGCAGTGCCGCCTTCGAGTGCAATCATCGAACCATTGCTGCGACGATCAATTTCGCCTTTGAAGGGTTGATATTCCTTGAAACGGTGCGCCATAATCGCTTCACCTTGTGATGCCGTGAGCACGTTGGTGCGCAAACCAATGATGCCGCGTGAGGGAATCATAAATTCGATGTCCACGCGATCACCGAGGTTGTGCATTGCCACCATCTCACCTTTGCGGCGCGTCACCATATCGATCATCTTAGAAGCGAACTCTTCGGGCACGTTAATCATAAGTTCTTCGATAGGTTCGTGACGCACGCCCTCCACTTCGTGATAAATTACCTGAGGTTGTCCCACTTGCAATTCGTAACCTTCGCGACGCATCGTTTCTACAAGCACAGAAAGGTGCAACACACCGCGACCCGAAACAATCCAGCGGTCGGTATCAGTGCCTTGTTCCACACGAAGTGCCAAGTCCTTTTGGAGTTCTTTCTCCAAACGTTCGTTAATGTGACGAGATGTGCAGAACTTACCTTCCTTACCAAAGAAAGGCGAATCGTTAATGGCAAAGCATTGACATCGTGGGTTCGTCAATGGCAATAGTGGGAAGCGGTTCTGGATTTTCAAAGTCCGTGATGGTGTCGCCAATCTCAAACTTTTCCAGACCAATCACGGCGCAAATGTCACCACTCGACACAGCAGTAGCCTTTTGGCGTCCCATACCCTCAAAGGTTTGGAGTTCCTTGATTTTGGTCTTTTCCATCGTTCCATCGCGGTGCGCAATGGTGATGTTCATTCCCTCGGTGATGGTGCCACGATGCACACGACCGATAGCGATACGCCCTGTGTAGTTAGAATAGTCGAGCGAAGTGATGAGCAACTGAGGAGTACCTTCTAGTCGTTCGGGAGCAGGGATTTTTTCGAGAATTGTGTCGAGCAGATAGTCAATGTTGTCGGTTGGTTTCGACCAATCTTCCCCCATCCAGTTGTTTTTTGCAGAACCATAAACCACAGGGAAGTTGAGTTGTTCCTCTGTGCCCCCAAGTTCAAACATTAAATCGAACACCATTTCGTGCACCTCTTCAGGGCGGCAGTTAGGTTTGTCCACCTTATTCACCACCACAATAGGTTTAAGTCCGATTTGAAGTGCCTTTTGCAACACAAAACGCGTTTGAGGCATCGGTCCTTCAAAGGCATCAACGAGAAGGATGCAGCCATCGGCCATATTGAGCACACGCTCCACCTCACCACCAAAGTCGGAGTGACCTGGAGTGTCGATGATGTTGATTTTGGTGTCTTTGTAGTTGATAGACACGTTTTTAGAAAGGATGGTGATACCACGTTCACGTTCGAGGTCGTTATTGTCGAGCATAAGTTCGCCCGTCTGCTGGTTGGCGCGGAAAAGATTGCCAGCCAGGAGCATTTTGTCCACGAGGGTTGTCTTACCGTGGTCTACGTGAGCAATGATGGCGATGTTGCGAATGTCTTGCATAAGTGATGTTATATTGAAAAGAGCCAAAGGCCTAAATCTGTTTACCCAAAATCGGTCATTAGATCCTGAACAGATTTCATTAGATTGTTGAGCAGATTGTTTACCGTGAGTTCGAAGGCGTAGCGGGCTACGGCGAGAACAAACGAAAAACAAAATGCCAACAAGAGAATGAAAGATGACAGGAAGTTATCTTTTCAATTACGAGTCGTACTATAACGGTCTAATGACCGATTTGGGTTTACCGAATGCCGGTGAAGTGAAAAGGCTTACAAAATTACGAAATTCGACTGCGTTGCGCAAATAATATGTGGTGTTTTAGACATAACGCAAAAGTTCAGTCGTAAAACACCACATAGACCCGACAAAATGAAGAGATTAGCGCACCTCTTTTATCCCAAGATGATTTTTTAGAGAGTGAGAATATTGCGCTGCAAATCGGCTGGTGCACCATAATTCTCCACGATAGTGCGATATTGTTGCATCTCCTCGGGAGAAAGTTGGAGTTCAACATCATTTCCCTCCTGGTTGAGCAGCGAAATCACCGATTCTGCCGTCACTTGGTGCACATCCACATTGATTTTAAACACCGCTGTTGAGGGGAGCGGAGCCTCCATCACCTCGTGGCTCTCCACCACACGGAATATCAACCCCACCTTCGCTAGTCTTTGCAATTCTGTTCCAGCAAATTCCGTCGAGATAGACAGTGTTTTTGCCCATTCTTTCACCGTGAGTGGCAAAGCATTGTCCACAAATCTGCGCGCCATCATCGCCATTATGCGCAGCGCAACAAGATTATGTGACTGAGCGTTGTAAGTCTTTTCGTCAAACAAATCGTCATCGTGTTCTGTGGCTTGCGCTGCCCGACACAGCAACACGCCCGTTAGCACAATTGTCCACGTGGCATATATCCACGCCATTAAGAGCGGAAGCACCGCAAACGAGCCATACACAGCGTTGTAACTGCTCAAAAACATCTGTCCTTTGATGTAAAACTCCTGCACAAGGCTAAACAAGAAACCCGAAATGAGCGCAGGCCACACAATGTGGCGAAATTCCACTTTGAGCAAGGGGATAAAGCGAAACATAGCTCCCAACACTGCACTAAACACCAGTGATTTGAGGATGAACACCAACAAAGGCATTGTGGTGTCTACCAATACGTGATGGGGTAAATAGTTGAGTAACTGGAGGATAAACACCCACACACCGCTCAAAAAGAAGATGGAAAAAGCCAGAAAAACAATGAGTCCGAGATAGGAAAGGGAAAATCCAAACAGACTCCGCGAAGTGTTGATGCCCCACATCGCATTGAATCTCCGCTCAATGTTATTCACCAGCGAAACAATGGTGAAAGCCAATACAAACCACTGACACCCACCATCACATCATCGTGTGTGCGTGCTATGTAGGAATTGGCAAACTCCATCAGTTGTCCGATCACATCCTCTGAAGTGTTGAGATTTTGACGCAATTGCAACTCTATGTAGTCTTGCATTCCAAAACCTCTACCCAGTGCCAACACCAGTGCCAGAAGCGGCACCACTGACAACACTGTACTATAGGTGAGCGCAGCCACGTGCGTGAAAATGTCTTGTGTCTTAGTGCCTTTTGCCACGTGCAACAACACTCTTGTCCAACGCCATTGAAGCACTTCGTGCCACATTGCTAGGCATTTTTCTTTGTCTATTCTCATTATTCTTTCAGGTCTTTCTTCTATTGTTTGTCTACTTTACTGTTAAGTGCCCCAAGAGGAGCGGTCTAGGTTACGATAGCTCACTGCCTCGGCGATGTGTTGCCGTTGCACTTTGTCGCTTCCCTCTAAATCAGCAATGGTGCGCGCCACTTTCAACACACGTTCGTAGGCGCGTGCAGAGAGTCCCAAGCGGTCGAGTGCCAAAGAAAGCGCATCTTGGGCTGCTTCGTCTAGCACCACAAGTTCTTGCAGTTGTCGCGCACTCATTTGCGCATTGCAGTGCACCCCCGGACTGTTGACAAAGCGTTCGCGCTGGCGTTCGCGTGCTGCCATCACCCTTGCACGAATGTTGGCAGAAGGTTCACCCTCAGGCGCATTGGTGAGTTCTTTCACGGGCACGGGCACCACCTCCACTTGCAAATCTATGCGATCTAACAGCGGGCCCACTGATGCGACTGAGATAGCGTTGCACCTGCGCCGGTGTGCAAGTGCACTCGTGCGAAGGGTCGTTGTAGTAGCCACAAGGACAAGGGTTCATTGCCGCCACCAACATAAAGGAACAAGGTAAAGTCACGTTGTAGCGAGCTCGCGAAATGGTGATGACGCGATCTTCCAGCGGTTGTCGCATCGTTTCAAGTGCATTCTTGGTGTAGTGGGGAAATTCGTCTAAAAACAAAATGCCATTGTGCGCCAAACTGATTTCTCCGGGCTGCATACTGGCTCCACCACCAATGAGTGCCACGTCTGAAATGGTGTGATGAGGAGAACGAAACGGACGAGTGGAAATGAGTGTTGCTCCTCTTTCTAATTTCCCGGCAATGGAGTGTATTTGTGTCGTCTCCAAACTCTCTGCCAGTGTGAGCGGAGGGAGAATTGAAGGCAGACGCTTCGCCATCATACTCTTACCACAGCCTGGACTGCCCACAAGCAACAGATTGTGTCCGCCGGCAGCTGCCACTTCAAAAGCGCGCTTCACGGCAGGTTGGCCTTTCACCTCACTGAAATCGTAGGGAAAATCGGTTTGCGAAGCATAAAATTCCGCACGCGTGTCCACTTCTGTGGGCTGCAATTCTTGCGTGCCATCGAGGTGTTGCATCACATCGCGCAGTTTGCTTGCTCCATACACCTTCAGTTGATTCACCACCGCAGCCTCGCGTGCATTCTCTGTTGGCACAATCAGGGCTTCATATCCCAACTTACGCGCTAAAATGGCGGCAGGCAATACGCCACGCACCGGACGCAAATCGCCATCTAAGCCCAATTCTCCGAGAAACATATAGCGATTCAACACGTCGGGAGGAAATTTCGCTTGTCCGAATGCGTGCAATAAGCCACAGCCAAAGGCAAATCGTAGCCACTACCTTCTTTTTTCACATCGGCAGGCGCAAAATTCACTGCCACATCCGCTGCTCCACGTGCGTTGTATCCGCTGTTTTCCATTGCCGAGCGCACACGCGTTTTGCTCTCCTTCACCGCACTGTCGGGCAAACCTACCATAACGTAGAGCGCATCTCGCGGTTGACTAAAAGGGGTCACATTGATTTCGATGAGCACCCGACTAGCATCGAGACCATTGATGGCTATGGTGTGAACTGTGGAGAGCATAGTTTGTGATTTTTGAGGTGAAACAAGGAGTAATAAGAGGATTAAAACAAGGGGGAAGGGGAGCGAAATAAGAAAGAAAGGGGGTGAAATAAGGAGGGAAGGGAGTGAAATAGACTTTACATCTCTGTTCTTGGGAGATGTTGAGAATGGCTATTCCATCACGGAACAATCATAGTCCGAGGGCGCGCCATTGTCGCACAAATTCCCACATCACCACACCGGCAGCCACACTCACATTCATCGAGTGTTTGGTGCCCATTTGTGGAATTTCGATGACGAGGTCGGAAGCATCCACCACGTCTTGCGCCACACCGTGCACTTCGTGCCCCATCACAAGTGCGAAACGTTGCGCACTGTCGAGTTCAAAGTCAGTGAGGAGAGTAGATCTGTGGCATTGTTCCACAGAAGCCACCACATATCCCTCCGCTTTGAGTGCAGCAACGGCTTCGGATGTGGTCGAAAAATATCGCCAATCCACCGATTCTTCCGCACCGAGTGCCGTTTTGTGGATTTCCACTGAAGGGGGTGTTGCGGTGATGCCACAAAGCCACACACCAGCGAGTCGAAAAGCATCGGCAGTGCGAAAAATACTTCCCACATTGTGCAGGCTGCGCACATTGTCGAGCACAACGATAAGGGGGAGTTTTTCGGCTGCTTTGAAAGCCGCCACATCCAGGCGGTTCATTTCTTCTATTTGTAGTTTTTGTGGCATAGCGTGCTAAATATCAAGGGGAATAAAGCAAAGTTACGGATTGTGCATCAACTGACCAAGTGCGCGTGCAATAAATCCCCCAAAAGTATGAAAACTAGTTTTGTTGAGAATAAGGGGTGGCTGTTTTCTCCAAAGGAAAGAGTTATTTCCGTCCAAAGTCGGCAGGGATTTCGCCCCATTCGCGCGTTTCCCATTTCAAAATACGAGTGGTGACACGACGCGCTTTGAGCCATTGTTCGGCACGCGCTATCATATCGAACAAAGGGGCAGTGCGTTCGTTTTTTTCAAGAGTGGTTTTGCACTGCTTGCGGCGCACCCAACTGATGGCGGTGCGACTATCACTATAAATAGTGATGCCTTTGAGTCCTTGTTTCTCTATCAGCGCTAGAGCGTGGACAATGGCGAGAAATTCGCCTATATTGTTTGTTCCCAACACTGGACCATAGTGAAAAATCTCCTCTCCTGTGCCGAGATAGATGCCACGATATTCCATAGGGCCGGGATTTTTGGCACAAGCGGCATCGACCACCATCGAAGCAAAACCAACCTTTTCCAGTACATCGGGCGAGGGCATGAGAATGGGACGCTCTTTTGGGGAGTGTGGAGAGAGGGCAGCAAGCGAATGATGAAATTTGTTTGTTGCACCTTGCGCTTGATTCTCCTCCACCTTTTGACCGATGTGTTGCTCTGGAGCTTCTTGAAAGGCTTGTTCGGCTGCATCGCGTGAGGAGAAAGCTTTATAGCGTGCATTGGGGAAACCTTTCACTTGTTGGGCACAATCATTCCAATTGTCATAAACACCGGGTTGAAAACCTTGCCAAACAACATAGAACTTGGGCTTTTTCGACATAATAAATTCAGAAGATGATGCGAAAAGGAGATGCTGCAAAAACACATTTTGCAACACCTCCATAGATGAAAGAAATAGTGGGGCTGCACTCAGCACTACATACGCTCGGGCATTTCGATGCCGAGGAGTTCCATGCCAAGACGCACCACCTTCGCCACGTTGCGCGAGAGGATGAGACGGAAATTGCGCTTCGCTGCATCTTCTTCGCGGAGAATTTGGAATTCGTGGTAGAATTGGTTGTAGAGTTTCACCAATTCGTAGCAGTAGTTGGCAATGCCCGAAGGTGAATAGTCTTCACCAGCAGCTTCTACCACACCGCGGAAGTCAGCCAAACGCTGAATGATTTCTTCTTCCTTCGTAGAGATTTCCACACCAGTTGGCAATTCTTCGGTGAGGACGATGCCAGCATCTTGTGCTTTGCGGAGGATGGAGCGGATGCGAGCGTAGGTATATTGGATGAAAGGACTGTGTTGCCGTTGAAGTCGATAGATTCTTCTGGATTAAATACCATGTTCTTGCGCGCATCCACCTTGAGGAGGAAGTATTTGAGTGCGCCAAGACCTACGATGCGCGCTACTTCTTGCTTTTCGGCTTCGCTCATGTCGGTATTTTTGCCAGCTTCGTCCATGGTGCGACGAGCTTGTTCCACCATGCCTTCTACCAAATCGTCTGCGTCTACCACTGTACCTTCACGACTCTTCATCTTACCGTTGGGGAGTTCGACCATACCATAAGAGAAGTGCACGAGACTCTTACCCCATTCGAATCCGAGACGGTCGAGGAGGAGAGAAAGGACTTGGAAGTGGTAGTTTTGCTCATTGCCCACCACATAGACCATCTTGTTGATGGGATAGTCGCGGAAACGGAGCTTAGCAGTACCGATGTCTTGGGTCATGTAGACAGAAGTGCCGTCAGCGCGGAGAAGGAGTTTTTCATCCAAACCTTCTTTGGTGAAGTCTGCCCACACTGAACCATCTTCGCGGCGATAGAACAGACCTTTAGCAAGACCTTCTTCTACCTTTTCCTTACCTTCGAGGTAGGTGTCAGATTCGTAATAGATTTTGTCGAACGACACACCGAGGGCTTTGTAGGTTTCGTCAAAACCAGCATACACCCATTCGTTCATCTTGCGCCAAAGACCACGCACTTCTTCGTCGCCTTGTTCCCACTTGCGGAGCATCTCGCGAGCTTCTACCATCAAGGGAACTTCAGCTTTGGCGCGTGTTTCAGCTTCTTCTTCGCCTACACCTTGAGCGATGAGTTGAGCCTTAAGCTCAGCCACTTCTGCGCGATAGTGTTGGTCGAAAGCCACATAGTAATCGCCTACTAAGTGGTCGCCTTTCTTACCCGAGGTTTCGGGCGTTTCTCCGTTGCCATATTTGAGCCAAGCAAGCATAGATTTGCAGATGTGGATGCCACGGTCGTTGACAATGTTGGTTTTCACCACACGTTGGTTGTTGGCTTCTGCAATCTTCGAAACAGCCCATCCGAGGAGATTGTTACGCACGTGACCAAGGTGGAGGGGTTTGTTGGTGTTGGGGGAAGAATATTCCACCATGGTGAGGGGACTTTCTGCAGTGGGGAGCTGAAGTCCGTAGTGTGCATCGGCATCGATTGTTGCGAGGAGCTGTAACCATTGAGCTGGTGCAATGACCAGATTGAGGAATCCCTTGACGATGTTGAAAGCAGCCACGAGGTCGGTGTTAGCCATGAGCCATTGTGCAATGTCTTCTCCTGTTTCTTCGGGCTTTTTCTTAGAAATGCGCAAGAAGGGGAAGGTGACCACGGTGAGATGACCTTCAAAGTCAGGGCGCGTCTTTTGCACCTGCACTTGATCGGCAGTGATGTCAGTGTCGTAGAGGGCTTTGATGGCCTTGACTACGGCAGCAGTAAGCAATTTTTTTCGATGTTCATTGTATATGAATCTTTTGTTTGTCTATTGGTTATCCTTGTTATCTTTCCACACAAAAGTGGCGGAAATGGGTTGGTGATCTGAATAAGGGGCTTCTTCGTCAACCTTAGCCTGAATGGGCTCGAAATCTTTGGAACAAAAGATGTGGTCGATGCGCACTCTGATGGCGTTGCGACGGAAGGTAAATCCAAAACCTTGACCGGCTTCGCGGAAAGCATCGGTGAGTCCTAAACCTGCCACACGATAGCGTGTGTAGGAAACAGGGGTGTCGTTGAAATCTCCGCAAAGAATGACGGGCTTGTCTTTATGTTTTGCCAAATAGTCTTCCACGGCATCCACCATTTCTGAGCGTTCTGTGGCACTGTGGGCTATTTTAGCAAACAATGTCTTGGTGTTGTTCCACTGACTGCGCTTGTCTTCTGTGGAGCGTCCGTGCATCATATCGGTGTAGCCATCGAGTGTGGGTCCCGACAAGAGGTTAGAACGGAAATGGCAATTGACGACGATGAGTTCTCCGCGTGGATGCTGCAAGCGATAGCCGTAGATGGCATTGCCAGGATAGGCAACAATGAGTTTTTGTTCGAGAACGGGATAGGCGCTTATGATGCCTACCACTTCTTCTTGCGTTCCCTCATAACTCAAATAGTGTGTTGGGGTTTGAGCAAAACGGTTTTCTATCTTCTTGAGATTGCTGGGATCGGCTTCTCCTTCTTGAAAACAGATGATGTCGGCGTGCTGGTCGATGAGATAGCGCATCAATTCATCTTGTTGATTGAATCCTCTTCCAAAAAAATAACTGTTGTAGCTCACCACTTTGATTTGGTAGGCAGTAGCAGTGGTGGTTTCATTGTCGATGAAGGGATGGATGGGACAATAGGTATAGATGCGCTGTGCGCAAACTCCCAGTCCTACTAATCCCAATAACCACGTTTTGCGCGGCACAAAGAGCAGTCCTATCACCCAAAAGAAGAGCGTGCCGAAGAGAAAGACGGGAAAGGCTAAGCCCAACAGGGCTACCCATTTGAAAAGACGTGGATCGATGTAGACACTAACAGCAGAAATCCACAATCCCAAGATGGAGACGCCTAATGCACCAGAGATGAGCATACCAAAGAAGCGCGCCACAGGAGATTGTGTGGGCGATTCTTTCCATAATTTCTGGAGTTTTGACTGTAACTGCATATAGTGAACAAGGGTGTCTAGTCTATTTTTCAACAAACAAGACAAAGTGTACAGAAATGAATGAGGATTTTATCGTCTACTGTTGTTGAACAATTCCTTTTTTTCTTCTTCAGTGAGCGAAGCATAGCCCGAACGTCGCACTTTTTCTAGGATTTTGTCGAGTTTTTCTCGCTGAGCGCGTCGTTGTGCATTGTAAGCTTGGTCGGCATTTGAGGGTGCTTGTGCAGAAGCATTGTTGTTTTGTTGCTGTCTAAATCCGTTGGAGGAAGAGGAGTTCGCAGAAGAGAATATATTTTTGAAGAATTTCGAGAGATGCGCCGAAGGCTTCAAAGGCCATTCTGATTTGTTGCAACAAACCTCCCTTGTTGTGGACATCATTTCCGTTGTATCCTCTGTTAGTTTGTGCACTCTGATAGTTGTTCCACCCTTGAAAGGCAGATTGACTTCTGGTGTTTTGCTTGCGCCAATAGCGGAAGAGGAACCATCCAAAAAGCATCCCTCCGAGGTGAGCAAAGTGCGCCACGTTTCCGTTGGAAGTGAAAGCAGAATAGGCTTCAATGACAGCATATCCGATGACAAAGTATTTGGCTTTCATCGGGATGGGAGGAATGAGGAGCATAATGCGCTGGTTGGGGAAGGTCATGCCGAAGGCCAGAAGCACTCCATAGCAAGCACCACTCGCTCCGATGGTGACCCATTGATCGAGGATACTACTCATGGGAATAATGTGGCCATTGACATTGGCAGCATCATATTGCGCCATTCCTGTGAAGTAGTATTCTCCAAATTGCCACAACTCTTGACAGAAAGCTGCACCAACACCACAAACAAGATAGTAGATGATGAAGCGTTTTTGTCCCATTGTTTCCTCTATGATGCGTCCAAACATCCACAAACTAAACATATTGAACAATACGTGACTCCACGAAGCGTGGAGAAACATATAGGTGAGTGGTTGGTAGATGCGAAAAGCTGGAGCTAACACAAAGTGCAGTCCGAAGAGTTCCGTAAGCACATCTCCATAGCGCACGGAAATCACCTGTTGCACCATAAAAAGAATGATGTTGATGAAGAGGAGATTGCGCGTGATGGGGGGGATATTTTTAAGCATAGAGAGAAAATAGAGGATATGATTTTGAAATCCTTCTAGAGTGATTCTGACTTGTTGGAGAAATCTATTTGAGTTTAGGAGAATTCAGTCTGATTTTCCGTTGGTTTTGTTCAAACTGTGGGAGGGTTCAAAAGGTTTTCTCACAAAAACGACATCGCTCGCGAGGCACTTCCACAAAAGTGGGAGCGCAACTCGCGAGAACGTCTATGGGGAGATAAATAATCCCCAATCGGTCATTAGACCGTTATAGTGCAATTCTTTATAACCTGAGCAAGGATTAGAATTCAAACTTTCGATTTTGAGAAGTCCGAATGATTTGAGTTGTTCAACGTAAGTGTTGAACTCCTCGCTAGCTGCATGTGCTTCAAGATCTGCAGCAGTAGCCCATGTTTCGCAGAACATAAAGACATCACTGCGAGTGCCGCTTTCAAACACATCGTAAGAAACACAGCCGTTTTGCTTTTGACTAGCAGCAGTAAGCGCAAGCGCAGCTTGAAGTGCTGCATCATATTGGCCTTCATTGGCCTGGAAGAAGCAGTTGATACGAATCATAATGATAGAATTTTTATGTTGGATTTCATCCTTCCTTTTCTCGCCATGGCATAACGCGAGCAAGCTCGGTTCTGCTCATTTGGCTTAACGAAAACGTTGGTTTATTTTTAGTGACTAGAAATAAATGGTGGCTTGCACGTTGAAAGTATTCAAACGATAAGCCGGCAAAGCCGTTTGCCCCATTTCCACATTACCAGCTTTGAGCACCTTTTTGCTCATGTCGTTGAGCGCAACATTGTAGCCGATGCCGAGATCGAGATGACCGCCGAGAGCCACACCTGCACCAATATTCCAAGTTGTAGTAAGGTTGTTCGTTTGATAGATACCTTTGTCCATCAACGACGACACATCGATTTTACTCTTTCCCAATCCATAAGAGAACTGAGGACCCGTAGCGAGATAAACACCCACTTTTTGCACCGTGAGATTGAGTTTCAAGTTGAGAGGAACATCCACCGATTGGAGTTTTTCGGTAAGTTCCGCTTTACCGCTCAACATTTTATATTCACGTTGGTTGTAGTGAATAGCACCTTCAACGCCCAAGCCTGCAAATAGACTCATGTAAGCTTTAGGTCCGATGAACCAACCCGAACCGTTCTTTCCCTCGAGTGTATGTTTCACAGTGGAATTGTCGAAAGAAGCCGTGGTGAGGTTGTAACCTCCAGTGACACCAAGACGGAAATCGCCAAAAGCATTCGCTGAAAGAGCAGTAGTAAGTAGCACCACCAGCGTGAGCAAAATCTTTTTCATATATCAGTTTTGTTTATTGTGGGAAGGATGCACCCCTTCCCACATATTAAACTAACAGAGTTTCTTACATATGGATGATCACGCGTTCCACGTAATACACCAAGATACCAGCAAAATAACCAGCAGCAGCGACCCAAGTGATTTTCTTCATGTACCAACCGAAGGAAATCTTTTCAAGACCCATTGCCACTACACCTGCAGCACTACCGATGATGAGCATAGAACCACCCACACCAGCACAGTAAGCTAGCAATTGCCAGAAGATGCCGTCTTGTGCAAAGTCGCCAGCTTGAACGATGGGATACATATTCATACAACCAGCCACGAGCGGCACATTGTCCACAATGGAAGAAGCTACACCGATGGCACCAGTAACGAGGAAGTGATTACCTCCCGACACTTCATTGAGCCACTGACCAAAGGCAGGAAGAACACCTGTTTCCTTCAAAGTAGCCACAGCAAGAAGAATGCCAAGGAAGAAGAGAATAGTGGTCATATCGATTTTGTGGAGAATCGTAGCCACACGTTGTTTCATTGTGCTATCGCGATGCGCTTTGCGACGATAGAACACTTCGGTCACTGTCCAGAGCAAGCCCAACACGAGGAGGATACCCATATAAGGAGGAAGTTCAGTGAAACTGTGGAAGAGGGGCACTGACAAAAGACCACCCACACCGAGAATAAAGATGATGTTACGCTCTATTTTTCCGAATTGATGACCAGCATGCGCAGCCACTTCGCTGCCTTCTGCAGGAGCACTTAATTCGCCTTTGAGTTGGAACTGCAACAAAAGGGCAGGAATCACCATCGCCACAAGGCTAGGAATGAAGATTTCTTTGATAACGCCGCCTGCTGTCAAGCTACCTTTGATCCACAACATGATAGTGGTGACGTCGCCAATGGGAGAGAAAGCACCACCAGCATTAGCTGCAATCACAATGAGTGAGGCATAGATGAGACGGTCGTTGTGGTTGTGCACCAATTTGCGCAACACCATAATCATCACAATCGTAGTGGTGAGGTTGTCGAGCACAGCAGAAAGGAAGAAGGTGATGAAAGAAATCTTCCAAAGCAAAGCACGTTTTGAGCGCGTGTCGAGTGCATCGCGCACAAAGTTGAAACCGCCGTTGGTGTCAATCACTTCCACAACAGTCATTGCACCCATCAAGAAGAAGAGTGTTTCGGTGATTTCTCCCAAATGTTCGCGCAAACTGTGTTCCGAAACGTATTGCGCTACACTGCCATCGCCAATGCTTTGCAGCACTTCGGGTTTAAGGAATTGAGCTGCGCCTGTGGTGTACAACACCCAGCAGATAACACACATGAGCAAAGCCACAGCCGCTTTATTTACTTTGAGCACGTCTTCGAGCGTTATGCAGAGATAACCCAAAAAGAAGACGGCTACGATAATTGAAGTGAGCATAGAATGAATAAAAATATGAGTTATAGATAGAATGCTTGCGCAAATTTCGCGAAAAAAATGGGCATAGGCAAAGTTTTTGACGCTGATTTACGTTCTCTTCTGCGAAAATACTCAATAAAGATGAGGAAGTCTCGATTTTTATCCTTATTTTTGCATAGATATCACACACTTATTCTCACATGAATGAGGGCTTCGTAGTTCAATGGATAGAACAACCCTCTCCTAAAGGGTAGATAGGGGTTCGATTCCCCTCGGAGCTACACTTTGAGATGTGCTGTTTTCTTGGCCATCTCCGCCTTTCTAAGCCATTTTTCTTTTTTCGCTATGTCTGCTCGCATCACATCTTTCGCACAGTTGCACCAACATTTGGCGCAACTCCCTTCGCGTTGCCGTGTGGCTGTGGCACAACCTGCCGACGAACATACCTTGCAGGCTGTGCTCAACGCGGTGCAACTCCAATTCGTCGAAGCGTTTCTGGTTGGAGAGGTCTATGCACCTCTTTTTGAACAACTGCCTTCAGAAATTGCCCCTTGGGTGCACCACATTCCCACTCCCGATGCTGCCACTGCTATGCAAACGGCGGTGCAAATGGTGTACGATGGTAAAGCGGACGTGTTGATGAAGGGATTGGTGAATACCGACGACTTGCTGCGACACGTGCTCAACAAAACCTATGGTCTGCGCTCAGAGGGAAGCATCATTAGCCACTTGGCAGCTTTCCACTTGCCACAGTTGGAACGCATCGTTTTGATGTCGGATGTGGCGGTGATTCCCACACCTTCGCCCGAACAGCGGCGCGCACAGTTGGTCTATGCTTCTGGATTGGCGCACCAATTAGGCATACAACAACCGCGTGTGGCTTTGTTACATTTTTGCGAAAAGGTGAGCGAAAAATTTTCACTCACCCTTGACTATGTTGCACTCAAAGATGAAGTGGCTACTGGAGAATGGGGAAATGTCCTCGTAGATGGTCCGCTCGATTTGCTTTGTGCGCTTTCTCCGCAAGGACTCGCCGACAAACAACTCAAGAGTTCGCTGGAAGGAAAAGCTGACGTGTTGCTCTTTCCCGACATCGAAACCGGCAATGCTGTCTACAAAACACTTTCTTTCCTCGTGCCTGGTGCTGACGCGGCCTCGATGCTCGTAGGCACCACACATCCGGTGGTGCTCACCTCGCGTGGCGACTCCATCACCACCAAAATCAATAGCCTTGCATTGGCGGCTCTTCAAACTTCCACGCCATCATCCCACTAAACAATAAGGACGAACTATGCGCATCTTAGTCATCAACCCCGGTTCTACCTCCACCAAAGTGGCAGTCTACGAAGACGAACGTCCTGTGCTGCTCCGTAATATTCGCCACACGGCGGACGAATTGCAACAATATGCCACGAGTTTTGACCAACTCCCACTGCGTCAAAACAAAATTGTGCAGACGCTCGAAGAAGAAGAGATTCCTTTTGATTTCGATGCCATTGTGGGACGTGGTGGTCTCACACACCCCATTCCGGCTGGCGTCTATCGCGTCAACGCGCAAATGCTCCACGACACGCGCACAGCCATCCGACAACACGTCTGCAATTTGGGTTGCCACATCGCGGCTGCACTCGCCAGCCAGATAGACCATTGCGAAGCCCTCATTGCCGATCCGGTAATTGTGGATGAAATGTGTGCCGAAGCGCGCATCTGTGGTAGTCCCAACATGTCGCGCAACAGTGTGTGGCATGCACTCAATCAGCGCGCCACGGCTCGCCGTCATGCCCTCGCCATTGGTCGTCGCTACGAAGACTTAGACCTCATCGTGGCTCACCTTGGAGGTGGCATCACCATCGGAGTGCATCACCACGGACGCACCATCGATGTGAACAATGGTCTTGACGGCGAAGGTCCTTTCTCTCCCGAGCGTGCAGGAACGCTCCCTTCGTCCGATCTCATCCGCATGTGTTTTAGTGGAGAATATACAGAAGAAGAGTTATTGCGGTTTGTTGGAGGAAAAGCTGGTTTGGTGGCTTGGCTCGGCACCAGCGACACGCGCGAAATTTTAGACCGCATCGAAAATGGTGACGAAGAAGCGAAACTCATCATGGACGCTATGATTTATCACATCGCCAAGGGCATCGCTGCACAGGCTGCTGTGCTTTGCGGTCGCTACGATGCCATTCTCATCACTGGAGGTTTGGCGCATGCCGAATACATCACTTCGCGTCTGCGTGAGCGTGTTTCCTTCATTGCTCCCGTACATATTTATCCCGGTGAAAACGAGATGGAGGCTCTCGCCGAAAACGCTCTGGCGGTGTTGCGCAATCAGCGCGAAGTTTTGGAATATCGCTAAGCCACGCACTTCCTACTGCATTCCTTGTTTCAATAAGCTCCTAATAGGCTGTTTCAATCTTTCGTGTTGAGACAGCCTAATTCTTTGCTCCTCGATTTGGGTAAAGTATAGCGATAAGTGCATCAAACAGAAAGCTCTAAAATATCCCCATTTCAGCAACGCGTTAAAACGAAAAGAAGCTCGTGGAAACCTGTGGACAAATAAGTGGAAAAACAGTGGATAACCTCTGTAAAAACTAGGGAAAACTACTTCCACTGTGGACTATCTTTCGCTCCTTGTCAAAAGACTTATTATCAACATATTTCCACAGTTTCATCAGAGTTTTACAACAGATATTCACCACCTTCTTTCCATTTATCCACACGATGGGAAAAACTACAAATCGTTCATTCTAAGGCATTGAGAGATAAAAGGACATTGTTATCCACATTTTCCACAAAGTCTATACAAACACCAAGTAAGTTCTATCTTTTTTTTAAGTAGGTTCTTTCTCTTCTTCTCATCTAAAAAACAAAGAAATAGATTAGTTTAAGTGTAGCAGAAGAAAAAGCATGTGGAAAAGTGGATAAATTCAAATCGATCATGAGACCATTATAGGGCTACTCATAGAGAGGACACTTCCTGTCATCTTTCTTTTTCTTGTTGGCATCTTGTTTTTCGTTCTCGCCGTAGACCGCTACGCCAAAGGGTAACGATAAAACATCTGTTCAACAATCTAATGAAACCTGTTCAGTATCTAATGTCCGATTGGGGATAAAGAGAGAACGGAAAAACAAATTTGTTTTTAGTAAAAGTTTGCGTTTCGTACCCCTCCATTTAACGCGGTGTTTGGAACTGAGAGAAAGTTGTTGAGCATTATGCGATTCTCAGCGGTTTGGAAAATCGCAATTTTCGGAGATTTTTATGGGGTTATGGGTCGTTTTTTCAAAACTAGTGCTTGTTTTTGAAGAAACGACGTGTCGTTTAGAAAAAGTGACGTGTTGTTTGTGCAATTTTGTCGGACTTTTTTCCGATTTCTTCCCTTGGAATTTTGAAAACGTCCGATGAAATTGGAGGAAAATGCCCAAAGTTTGAAATGAACGAGCCGAAAAAGACAAAACGGAGAAGGAAGAAGTGTGTTTTGATTTCCTAGAACGAAGAAAAAACTTGCGATTTTGGCCGTTCGGCATTAACATTTCTCCCTCGTGATTTTGTCTTGTTTAACCCCAATCGGTCATTAGATGCTTATATAATAATGTAGGCAGTTGGGAGAAAAACAAAAAGAGGAAGAAGTAGAGAAAACAGACGATAATGACGCCCTTTGAAGGCAGAAAAGGGGAGAAAAACAAGAAAAAAGAGAGAAAATCAGATTTTTGTTTCAGAATTGGCAAAAGTCTTTCTATTTTTGCATATTGATATATAGTGCCTAAGTAGGAACTTATTTTGAAAAGGTACTTTCACGCATACACAAGTAGCCATAATGAGATCAACCAACTCCCTCTTTCCTGCTATGGCGTGCCTAGCATTGGGCACAACAGTCTTGACTAGTTGTTTCAACGACAACACCACTGTGCCAGAAGTGCCCACAGACTGTGTGGTCACCGCTTTCCAATTGGACAAATTGCAACGCACGGTGCAAACACGCACCAAAGACGGACAGAAAGATAGCACCTATGTGCAAAACATTCCTGCATCGGCTTATCCGTTTAGCATCGACCAAGAGCGCAATAGCATCTACAATCTCGACTCTCTTCCCAAAGGAGCAGATTTGAGTAGGGTGAAATTGCAGACCTTTAAGGCAAATGGGCTGGCGCGGTTGGTGAGCTTGGTGAATAAATCCGACACCATCATCAGTGCCAACACGGAAGTGGATTTGACAAAGTCTCGCACCCTCAATGTTTATGGATTTGATGGGGTGTCCAAGCGCAGCTACACCGTGGAAGTGCGTGTGCACCGCGAAGAACCCAACGAAGTGACGTGGACACAACCCACAGAAGCACAGTGGACGGCTCAAAACTTTGAGTTCGAAGCCGCCGGAAGTTGGAGTGCCAATGGCCGTAAATTCCGCGTGAACGGCGCAACGATGTTGACCTCCACCGATGGTACCACTTGGAACACCGACAGTATGGATGTGGCTGATGCCGCTTTCTCCCCGATGCCAATGTGACGGGCGCATTGCTCGTATCGCGTGAGGTGAAGGGACTGCAAGAGTGGGTGATGTATGGCACAAAAGAGGGAAAGGCATCTGTGTGGTCGCGCAAATGGGACACCAATGGCACTTATCATTTCCGTTGGGAACGAGTTATTTCTCCCACAGAGCAAGGTTATGTGGCTCCCGTGTTGGAACAACCTCAAATGTTGGCCTTCGATAGTGGACTGTTGTTGGTGGGACGCACCGCACAAAACGAAGTGGTGATGCGCTTTAGTCGCGATCATGGTCGCACTTGGGTGCAACATCCCGACTTGGTGTTACCCACTCATTTCTCCAAAACACAGAAAACACTGCAAGCCGCTATCGACAAGAACGGACTCTTGTGGTTGCACACCGACAACGGCGTGTGGCTCGCTCGCTTGCATCGTCTTTCGTGGATAAAACCTCAGGTGACTTATTCTCTCCCTTCCACAAAATGATGGGAAGACTACACAATAGAAAGCGCAAAGCAGCCGTTATGTCTAGAAATGATATGCGCTGCAAAGTCTTGTTTCTCCCCTTTGTTGGTCAGAGCGGAAAAACACGAGGTGGCACTTTCGATTTCTTTGTCCTATGACACGAATTCTCCTCTTCCTTCTCACTTGCTGTTGTTGTTTTGTGGGTGCGCCTAGTCAAAGCCACGCGCAAAACGAAGAATATTTCACCAAAGAGTGGGGCGTGAGTGTGGGAATGTCGCAACCCCTCGATGACACTAACCCCTCGTTGTTGAGCCATCCAGGGATGAGTGTGGGTGGAGTGGTGCGTTGGATTTACAATCCGCGTTTGGCACTGCGCACTTCGCTCAATCTCCACACCATCGGTGGCAGCACAGCAGGGTTGAAAGACTTTTATCCGCCTTCCCCCTCGGCAGTGGGACAAGCGCGTTTGGACTATGCTTATAGCGGATTTTTGTTGGATGCCTCGGCACTCTACGAAGTGCATTTTCTGCCCTACGGCTATCATCGCGGCTATTTAGACCATCGTCGGCTTGTGCCTTATTTACAGTTGGGATTGGGCGCCGTTTACGCCAGCAAGTCAGGGAGCGTCACTCCGATTGTTCCCTTTGGTGTGGGATTGAAATATAAGGTTCGTCCACGGCTCAACCTTTCGCTCGATTGGACAATTCGCTTTGGACTTTCCGACCGTTGGGACGGACTAGAAGCCCCTCACGCGCTCAAAAGCGACTTTTTCAGAAACAAAGACCATGTGGGTCTGTTGCAACTGACGCTCACTTATGATTTTTCACCCAGTTGCCCCACGTGCAATAAAGCAGATTGATATATGACCACTCTCGATAACAACAGAATTCCTCGTCACATCGCCATTATCATGGATGGCAATGGACGCTGGGCAAAAGCGCGCGGACTGGAACGCTCCATGGGGCACCAAGAGGGCGCGCAAACTGTGCGCGACATCACAGAGGCTGCCTCTAATTTGGGAGTGAAATATCTGACGCTCTACACCTTTTCTACCGAAAACTGGAATCGTCCTTCTCACGAAGTGGCTGCGCTTATGGCACTCATCATAGAGAGTCTGGAAGAAGAACTCTTTATGAAAAACAATGTGCGCCTCAAGGTGATTGGCAATCGCAATAGATTGCCCGAGTTTGTGAGAGAAGCATTAGAGCGTTGCGAAAACAACACCGCTGCCAACTCAGGCATGACGATGGTGTTGGCACTTTCTTATTCTGCGCGATGGGAAATCACTGATGCTGCTCGACAAATAGCCGAGCAAGTACAACGCGGAGAACTGCGCGCTGAGGACATCACCGAAGAAGTGTTGCAAAAGAAACTCACCACGCACTTTATGCCTGATCCTGAATTGCTCATTCGCACCGGAGGAGAACTCCGTCTCAGCAATTATTTGCTCTGGCAATGCGCATACAGCGAACTTTATTTCACCGAAACTTATTGGCCTGATTTCACGGCCGAACATCTCTATGCTGCCATCGCAGATTATCAAAGTAGAGAACGCCGATTTGGCAAAACTTCTGAGCAAGTGACTACCGACAAAGCGTAGTTGCCGACAGACAGCACAAAGTCTTAGGGAAAAGATGCCCAAAAACTTGTGCGCAACAGAGCAACAAAACAATGATTGCTCGTTTCCATATAGCCCATTCACCGAACGCATCCCGTTTATGAAATATCTGCACCCTTCTCTTTTCAGTCTGTTGCTGTCGCTAGCCCCCGTGGCTGTTGCAGCGCAAAGCACGCAGACCATCACCAAGCCTGAAATCGTCTATTCTCTCCAACCGCGACAATATGTCTTGGGCGGCCTTGTGGTAGACGGTGTGAAAGGCTACGACAATGACCTGCTAGTGAACATCGCCGACCTAGAAGTGGGTCGCACCTATGCCGTGCCTGGCGATGACATTTCGCGTGCCGTGCAGAACTATTGGAAACAAGGACTGTTTTCTAACGTGCAAGTGGAGGCAGACAGCATTGTTGGCGATAAAATCTATCTTCATTTCAAACTCACCGCGCAACCGCGCATCTCCGCTTTGCGATGGAATGGTTTGAAAAAGTCGCAGCGCGAAGAACTGGAGCAACGTGTGCCCTTGCGTGTGGGCAATCAGGTGACGCCCAACTTGGTGGATCGCACGAAACTCCGCATCAAAAAGTATTTTGAGGAAAAAGGCTACAAAAATGTCGAAGTGGACGTGGTGCAACACGAAGATGTGACAGCCGACAATCATATGATTGTAGACATCAATGTCAACAAGAACGACAAAATCCTGATTCGTCAGATTCACATCACGGGCGTTGATGAAAAATTGGTGAACCCTTTGAAAAACGCGATGAAGAAAACGAGCGACCGCTCCACCTTCAAGAAGTGGATCACCTTTGCTTCTCGCAAATTCCGTCCCGAACAATATGAAGAGGACAAGGGTTTTCTCATCGACAAAATGAACAGTTTGGGTTATCGCGATGCCTTAGTGGTGAGTGACTCTGTGGTACCTGTTGATGCCACTCACGTAGATGTCTATTTGCATCTCAATCAAGGCAAACAATACTACATACGCAACATTGCGTGGGTGGGAAATACGGTTTATCCCTCTGACGCTTTGATGCAACAACTTCGCATCAAAAAGGGCGACCTCTACAACCAAACGCTGCTCAACAAGCGACTCAACGAAGAAGATGATGCCATTGGTAAGCAGTATTACAACAACGGTTATGTGTTCTATCATCTAGAACCCGTAGAAACCAAAGTAGAAGGCGACAGCATCGATCTTGAAATGCGCATCAGCGAAGGCAAACAAGCCAAGTTCAACCGTGTGCGCATCTCCGGCAACGACCGTGTTTACGACCACGTCATTCGTCGTGAAATTCGCACCAAGCCTGGCGACCTCTTTCCATCGAAGCTTTGCAACGCTCCGTGCGCGAATTGGCTGCAACAAAGCAATTTGACAACGAAGTGCTCCAAAGCGAAATCTTCAAAAACATACGCCCCGATGAAAGTTCGGGAACAGTAGACATCACCTATCCCTTGGTAACCAAAGGAAGTGACCAAATCGAAGTTTCTGCAGGTTGGGGTGTCACAGGCATCATAGGCCGTGCAAGTTTGAAGTTCACCAACTTCTCTATGCAAAACTTGTTTGGTCGCAATGGTTACAAGCGCGCAGGTTTCATTCCCCAAGGTGACGGACAAACACTGCAAGTGTCTGTGCAGAGCAATGCGAAATACTATCAAAACTATTCGCTCTCGTTCATCGATCCTTGGTTTGGCGGAAAGCGTCCTAACCAACTTTCTGTCTCGGCTTTCTTCTCACGCTACACAGACGTCAATTCAAGCTATTATAGCAGTGCCAACTACTACAGTGGTCTCTACAATTATGGCACCAATTCTAGTGCTTACAACTATGCCAGCTACTACGACCCTGACAAATATATGCAAATGTTGGGAGCAAGCATCGGTTTCGGTAAGCGTTTGCGTTGGCCTGACGACTACTTCTCTTTCAGTGCATCGCTCAACTATACCCTTTATAGTCTGAAAAACTGGCGCCACTTCCTCATCGCCAATGGGGTGAGCAACAATGTGAACCTTGCGCTCACCTTGGCGCGCTCCAGTGTCACCGACCCCATCTTCCCACGTGGCGGTTCTGATTTCTCACTTTCTGTGGCCTTCACACCACCTTATTCTATGTGGGATGGGAAAAACTACGAAGGATTGGCCACCAATCCTCAAAGCGGTTCCTATGTTCGCGAAGCACAAGAGAAATATCGCTGGATTGAATACCACAAATGGAGTATGAAATTCCGCACCTACACCGCGCTCAATTCCAGTCTTCGTCATGTGCCTGTGATTATGACCCGCACTGACTTCGGTATTTTGGGAGCCTACAACAAGCACCGCAAGTCGCCCTTTGAAACCTACTATGTGGGTGGTGACGGCATGAGCGGTGGAGGCTATGGATATGCTAGCGATGTCATTGCCCTCCGTGGTTATGAAAATGGTGCTATTGCCGGTAACGATGGTCTTGGTAAGAAAAACGCCTATGCCTATACGCGTTTGACACTCGAACTTCGCTATCCGTTGATGTTGGAAAGTACTTCCATCTATGCCTTAGCCTTTGCCGAAGCCGGTAATGCGTGGGCAGACATCAATAGAATGAATCCTTTCAAACTCAAAACTTCAGCCGGTGTGGGTGTGCGCATCCTCCTGCCTATGGTTGGTTTGATGGGTATCGACTGGGCCTATGGTTTCAAAGAATATGAACAAGGCTACAAGATTGGTGGCAGTCAGTTCCACTTCGTCTTAGGACAAGAATTCTAATCCCTTCCGCAATTTTTTTCTCACAAATTAGTGAAATAGAGAAAGAAACGCTCGCAGCTTTCAGAGAGTTGTGAGCGTTTCTTTTTTAGATAGGTCACTTATTCGTTGCAAGGTATTGCAAGTCTATCACTGCCTTCTCACAAGTTTGTCGCTGCTTCCTCACAATTAGTGCTGAATAAAATTGGAAAACCGCACAAAAATCGCTACCTTTGCCAAGGTAAACGCGTATAACCCCAAACATTCTTGCTTAAATGATTTCTTTTTTCCGTACACCTGCGAAGAGCATCATTGCTACACAAGTAGATCATCAGCTCTCCGACGATGAAGTGAAAAAACTTTGTTGGCTTTTTGGCGAAGCCACGCTTGAAGCTGCCCCCACACTTGAGGGTTGCTATGTTGGCCCCCGCCGTGAAATGATTACCCCTTGGAGCACGAATGCCGTTGAGATCACACAAAACATGAATCTCAGCGGCATTTTGCGTATCGAAGAATTCTTCCCCGTGGAAGATGCTTCTGTCGATCACGACCCTATGCTCCAAAGACTTTACGAAGGGCTCCATCAAGACATCTTCACCATCAGTCACATACCAGAGCCCATTCGCACTGTCGAAGACCTTGATGCTTACAATGAGCAAGAAGGTTTGGCACTCTCGCCTGCCGAAGTGGAATATCTCCACGGAGTAGAACAACAACTCGGCAGAAACTCACCGATAGCGAAGTCTTCGGCTTTGCACAACTCAATTCTGAGCACTGCCGACACAAAATCTTCGGTGGTACGTTCATCATCGATGGCAAAGAACAGCCCTCTGCGCTCTTTGCTATGATCAAGCGCACCACAAAAGAAAATCCCCATCGCATCCTCTCTGCCTATAAAGACAACGTGGCTTTCGCAGAAGGCCCAGTGGTGGAACAATTTGCCCCTGCACGTCACGACACTTCCGACTATTTCGTCATTCGCGACATCGAAAGTGTCATCTCCATCAAAGCCGAAACCCACAATTTCCCCACCACGGTAGAACCTTTCAACGGAGCTTCCACAGGTACGGGCGGAGAAATTCGTGACCGTATGGGCGGTGGCGTTGGTTCGCTTCCCATTGCCGGCACAGCGGTTTATATGACTGCCTATCCTCGTCTTGATGGTGGTCGTCCTTGGGAGAGCAATATGGCAGAACGTCCTTGGCTCTATCAGACGCCACAACAAATCCTCACCAAAGCCTCTAACGGAGCTTCCGATTTCGGTAATAAATTCGGACAACCCCTCATCGCTGGTTCTGTGCTCACCTTCGAACACGCAGAACACGGTGTGAACTACGCTTTCGACAAAGTGATTATGCTCGCAGGGGGGTGTGGGTTATGGCACAAAGCGCGACTGTCTCAAAGGTACTCCCGAAAAAGGCAACAAAGTCGTTGTTGTGGGTGGTGACAACTACCGCATCGGCTTGGGCGGTGGTTCCGTTTCTTCCGTAGACACCGGACGTTACAGTTCCGGCATCGAACTCAACGCTGTGCAACGTGCCAATCCCGAAATGCAGAAGCGTGCAGCCAACCTCGTGCGTGCGCTTTGCGAAGAAGAACACAACCCTGTGGTGTCTATCCACGACCACGGTTCTGCCGGACACGTCAATTGTCTTTCTGAACTCGTAGAAGAATGTGGAGGTACTATCGATATGAGCGCACTCCCCATCGGAGACACCACACTCTCTGCCAAAGAAATCATTGCCAACGAGAGCCAAGAGCGTATGGGCTTCCTCATCGAAGAAGAATACATCGACCAAGTGCGCAAAATTGCTGAACGCGAGCGCGCACCTCTCTATGTGGTAGGTGAAACCACTGGCGATGCTCACTTCGCTTTCGAGCAAAAAGACGGTGTGCGTCCCTTCGATCTCGACGTAGCACAAATGTTTGGTCACTCTCCTAAGACGGTGATGACCGACACTACGGTGAAGCGCGACTACACCGCTGCACAATACGATGCAACTCTCTTGGATGAATATCTCGAGAATGTGCTCCAACTTGAAGCCGTGGCTTGTAAAGACTGGCTCACCAACAAAGTGGACCGCTCCGTAACCGGTAAGGTGGCACAACAACAATGCCAAGGCGAACTCCAACTCCCCCTTGCCGACTGTGGCGTTGTCGCTTTGGACTATCGCGGAAAGCCGGTATCGCCACTGCCATTGGTCACGCTCCTCAAGTAGGTTTGGCCAATGCAGCTGCTGGTTCGGTGATGGCCGTTGCCGAATCGCTCACCAACATTGTGTGGGCTCCCCTCGCACAAGGACTCAACAGCGTGAGTCTTTCCGCCAACTGGATGTGGCCCTGTCGCTCACAAGAAGGTGAAGACGCGCGTCTCTATGAAGGTGTCAAAGCCCTCAGCGATTTCTGCTGTGAACTTCACATCAACGTCCCCACTGGTAAGGACTCCCTCTCCATGACTCAGCAATATCCTGATGGAGATAAAGTGATTTCTCCAGGCACCGTCATTGTGAGTGCAGGTGGTGAAGTCAATGATGTGCGCAAAGTGGTGCGTCCAGTTGTGGTCAATGAGCCCAACAGCAAAATCTATCATCTCGATTTCTCTTCACTCGCTCCACAACTCGGTGGTTCTGCCTTCGCACAAACCCTCGGCTATGTGGGAAGCGACGTGCCCACAGTGGCCAATGCCGCTTACTTCCGTTCTGCCTTTGCAGCGGTGCAAGCTATGGTGCAAGAAGGCATCCTCCTCGCTGGTCACGACATCAGTGCGGGCGGTCTCATCACCGCTTTGTTGGAAATGTGCTTCGCCAACACAGAAGGTGGTCTGACGGTGCAACTCGACAACCTCGGTACTGCCAATCTCGTGCAACAACTCTTTGCCGAAAATCCCGCAGTCTTGGTGCAAGTGGCCGATAAAGACGAAGCGCGCTTCAACGCTATCTTGGCAGAACACGGTGTGAAAGCCACTGCCCTTGCCATTCCCACCGATGAGCGTCATATCCTTGTGGAGAAAGACGGTGCAGAATACCAATTCTTCATCGACCACCTCCGCGATGTGTGGTACTCCACTTCCTTCCTCCTCGATGAGCATCAGAGTTTCCACGGCAAAGCTGCTGAGCGTTTCCGCAACTACAAGGAGCAACCCATCGAACTCAACTTCCATCCTGCGTTCCAAGGCACGTTTGAAAGTCTCGGAGTCTCTCCCAATCGTCGCACACCCTCTGGCGTTCGTGCTGCCATCATTCGTGAAAAGGGAACGAACGGCGAACGCGAAATGGCGTATATGCTCCATCTTGCTGGCTTCGATGTGAAAGACGTTACGATGACCGACCTCGTCACTGGTCGCGAAACCCTCGACGACATCAACTTCATCGTCTTCTGTGGTGGATTCTCCAACAGCGACGTCCTCGGCAGTGCCAAAGGTTGGGCTGGAGCCTTCCTCTTCAATCCTAAGGCAAAAGAAGCCCTCGACCGCTTCTATGCACGTCCCGACACGCTCTCTCTCGGTGTCTGCAACGGTTGCCAACTTATGGTGGAACTCAACCTTGTCAATCCCGAACACAAAGAGCGTGCTCGTATGCTCCACAACGATAGCCACAAGTTTGAAAGCGGTTTCGTAGGCGTTACGGTGCAACCAACCGCAGCGTACTCTTCGAGAGTCTCTCTGGCGATCGTCTCGGCATCTGGATTGCACACGGCGAAGGAAAATTCCAATTGCCCCAACCCGAAAGCGACTACAACGTGGTGCTCAAATACTCCTACGAGGGCTATCCTGCCAACCCCAATGGTTCGGACTACAACGTAGCCGGTATTGCCAGCGCAGACGGTCGCCACGTGGCGATGATGCCCCACTTGGAACGCGCCTTCCTCCCTTGGCAAAATCCTTACTATCCTTCTGAACGTCGCGGCGAAGACTGCACTCCGTGGCTCGAAGCCTTCGTCAATGCCCGCAAGTGGGTAGAAAGCCATCAAGCATAAGCGATTTATCTCGGGTTTATTCCCTCTATGCGATCAGCTCTCTGGTGAGTCCCACGCACTCACCAGAGAGCTGATTTTATAAAACGACCTAGTTCTATAATTTAATCACATAACACAAAACTAACTTATGAAAAATCCTCTTCGTGGACTGCTCCTTCTGTTGGTAGCAGTTTGTTGCATCGCTTGTCGCAGCAACACTTCCGACCCTTCTAACACAAATTCTTCCAAAACTATGAACAAGACTGCAACGCTCTATTTCGCTGGTGGCTGTTTTTGGGGCACCGAGCACTATTTCAAACAAATCCGTGGCGTCCTCTCCACCAAAGTGGGCTATGCCAACGGCAACATCGAGCATCCCACCTACGAACAAGTATGCTCCAAAACCACTGGTTTTGCCGAAACCGTGGAAGTAACTTACAATCCTGAGGTTCTTCCCCTCACACTCCTCGTACAACTCTATTTCCGCAGCATCGACCCCACGAGTATCAACCGCCAAGGTGGCGACATCGGCACACAATATCGCACCGGCATCTACTACACCGACCCCGACACTCGTCCCTTCCTCATAGCCGAGCGCACCAAGTTGGCACAAGCCATCGGCAAGAATGTGGCAGTAGAAATCGAACCTCTCCGCAATTTCTATGCAGCTGAGGATTATCACCAAGACTATTTGGACAAAAATCCTGGAGGATATTGCCACGTTGCTCCCTCCCTCTTTGCCGAAGCTCGTAAAGCCAATGCCGACACCACGCAGCGTAAATATGAGCGTCCTTCCACAGATACGCTCAAATCTAAGCTTACCGAATTGCAATATCAAGTCACGCAAAACGCTGCCACCGAACGTCCTTTCACCAATGAATACGACCACGAGTTTCGTCCTGGCATCTATGTAGACATCACCACTGGCGAACCCCTCTTCCTCTCCACAGATAAGTTCGACTCCGGTTGTGGATGGCCTGCCTTCTCCAAGCCCATAGACGGCCACCTATTGAAGAACATCAAAGACACTTCCCACGGTATGCAGCGCATCGAAGTGCGCAGCAACAAGGGCAATGCTCACCTAGGTCACGTCTTCAACGATGGCCCCAAGGAAAAGGGCGGTTTGCGCTATTGCATCAACAGTGCTTCCCTGCGTTTCGTCCCTCAAGCCGAGATGGAAAAACAAGGTTATGGTGCCTACCTCCCCTTGTTGGCCACCCCCAAGGCAGCACAACACTAAGCAGTTGACAAAACAGATATAAAGATGAAACTACAAAGGCAAGCATCACTGCTTGCCTTCCACAAATTTGCTCATCTTGTCAATACAGTGACTTTGCATATCAACGATCTTTGAAAAAAAACGACGTGTTGTTTTACAGAAAACGACACGTCGTTTTTTTGATGCCTTCAAGACGTCTTTGGGGAGAATACTTTTTGTTGCCTTTTAGTGATCATTTGTGGATTGGCAACAGATGTTTAGCTACCTCAATTCCGCACCCCTCCTACGCAGAGATAGATACAGAAAAGCACAAGCAGGGTGTTGCGGTACTGATAACCATAGTTCGCACAACACTTACTTAGGTGGTTTGCAATTCGCTTAAAGGCTGCAATCTTCTGCGGATTATTGGCTATCTTTTTGTAGTCTTTGCGAAACTGTGTGGATGGCTTAAGCTGTTTCATCTTCCATTATTGAGTTTTCGAGTTCTTCAACGCTGGAATAAGCCGTAAGAGAATCGTTTGTCTTCAATTCCCTCATAGCCGAAATGGTAAGCTCGTTAGGTATTCTGTAGACGCTATCCCATAGAATCATTTCAATGAGGTTATTTAGACTACGATGGCTTTCCTTTGCCATCTCCTTTAGCTCACACAAAGATTTTCTCTTAATCGAAGGGAAATAGGTCGTTTTGCTATTGTATCCATATTGTTGTCTGTTTTATTTGCACACAAATGTATTATAAATAAATACATCAGCCAAATAAAATCCTATAGGGAGTACAGATGTCGTGCCTTTGCTGCGCGGAACATTTATTTATCTAGTTATAGTCCACTATAACTATTTCACAGTTGTGGGCACTCCACAGGGAGCAGGCTTTCTTTTCCACCCTCGCTGCGCCAGCGTCACTACTTCTTGAAAAGTTCGGAATGACTTCCAAGGCGGACAAGGTAGATAGTAACATCCCCAACTTCCGTTTTTTCTAACCATATCAAGAGCAAATCCCCCTCAATGTGCAACTCTAGGTGTCCTGCATAGTTGCCGATGAGCTTGTGGGGCTTCATAGATACTGGAATATCCTCTCCTTCTGCGAGCATTTTGATAACATTCGCAACCTTGTTGAGCTTGTCTTTATTGTTGCGAAGTCTATTGAGGTCTTTCTTGAATTTTTTGGTAAACTCAATCCTCCGTGCCATTATCGCCAAGTATTGATGAAATAATGGACTCTTTGCTACTCGTGTCTACGACACCTGCACTCTGACCATTTCTAGCTTCTTGACATGCTAGAAATGTTTCCTCGTTATAAGGTCTATATCCTAAGCGATAGAGTAATGTTTCAATATAATTACTCAAACTTCTGTGTTCAGATTTAGCTTCTTCTCTAATTTGAGACAAGAGATTCGCATCAATTCTAATTGACGTAGAAGCTTTGATGTTATTCACTATCATAATAGTATCTATTTATCTGCACACAAATGTATTACAAATAAATACATCAGCCAAATAAAATCCTATTTTTGTTGGGGGACACCTCTACTTTTGACTAGTTGCGAGAAAAAACACGAAGAAGCAAGGATGTTTAGGGATAAATAGAAGAGCATTATCCCCCTTTCAGAAGTACATTTGACCATTAAGCTGAAAAATGGGGGAGAAGAGAGAGAAAATGTCGGAGATTTCTTAGAATTTCTCCGATATTTTTTTGCCTTTCTATTTTGAAAGTAAACGATTGTCTCTTTTATCAGCACGAAAATAAGAGTTTTGCAAAAAATAATGTAACTTTGTAGCAGAAACCCTCATCATCAGGATGTGTAGATTTAAATACGCTGGAAACAGACTATTCTTTTCTGCTCACTCCTGTCAATGGTTCTACAGTATTCACTTCGTATAATTAGTTTAGAACTCCTCGTTATCATTTTCTCGCTTAGCGTGAGAAAGAATGTGGAGAAACAAAAAGTCTCGCCTTATGACAAAAGCTCTTTTTCATCTTCGACAGTTCCGTCTACTGCTCCTAGTCCTGCTGTGCGCATTGTTTTCCCTTCCGCTAAGTGCGCGAGAAGCCTATGTCGTGCGCGAAGACCAACACACACTTACCTTCTACTACGACAACAATCGTAAAGTGCGCAGTGGTAAAACTTGGGATATTGATGAGACGTATGATAATTCAATTCCTGTCTGGACTGCAACATATTACTATTGGGATGACGTGCTCACAAAGGTAGTGTTTGATGCTTCGTTCAAAGATTTCAGACCTACCACTACGATAGGATGGTTCTGTAACTTCAGAGCCCTTACCACTATTGAAGGCTTAGAAAATCTCAACACCTCTGCGGTGACAAATATGAGGGAGATGTTCTATGGTTGCTCTAGTTTGACGTCTCTGAATCTTTCCAACTTCAACACCTCTAAGGTGACGAACATGAAAGGGATGTTCCATGATTGCTTTGGTTTGACTTCTCTGAACCTTTCCAACTTCAACACTTCTAAGGTGACGGATATGAGCTTGATGTTCTATGATTGCTCTGGTTTGACGGAACTCAACGTTTCCAACTTCAACACCTCTAAGGTGACGGATATGAGCTCTATGTTCTATGGTTGCTCTAGATTGACGTCTCTGAATCTCTCCAACTTCAACACGTCTGCTGTGACGGAAATGGGCTGGATGTTCAAAAATTGCTCTGGTTTGACGAAGCTCAACGTTTCCAACTTCAACACCTCTAAGGTGACGGATATGGGCTCGATGTTTGAGGGTTGCTCTGGTTTGACGGAACTCAACGTTTCCTCCTTCAACACCTCTAAGGTGACATATATGTTGGCGATGTTCTCTGGTTGTTCTAGTTTGAAGGAACTCAACGTTTCCTCCTTCAACACCTCTGTGGTGTGGAATATAAGGGATATGTTCAAAAATTGCTCTGGTTTGAAAGAACTCAACATTTCCAACTTCAATACCTCTGCAGTGACGGATATGCGCGATATGTTCTTTGGTTGTTCTGGTTTGAAGACAATACTCAACACCAATATATGGCGATGTGAGAAGTCGCAAAAGATGTTCAAAGGTTGCACTCAATTGAATGGTGCGGTGAAGTACGATGCTAGTAAGGTAGATGTCACGATGGCGAATCCCACAACGGGATATTTCTCTCGGAAGTTGCCTACTGCTATAGGACGAGTGGTCTTTGATGACAACAATGCCACACAGATTTATAACCTTCAAGGGAAGCGTGTGGATGCCAACCAAAGACATCTTCCAGCTGGTTTCTACATTGTCAATGGAAAGAAGGTTTATCTAAACGAGAAACCATAGCATTGTCTGGAGAAATCCTGACAAATCTGTGTCTTCTTCTCCGATATTGAAAAGGAAATAATCTCTATTCTTCAGAAGTTTATTTCTCTAAATACTTAGCCTAATCTGCAAGTTTGTATCCTTTGAAGGTGCAAACTTGCAGATTTTTTCGTGATTATAAACAACCCTTGCTTGCTATCACTGTCGTGTGTGGCAACAGAAAGATGTTTTGCTACAAAAACATTGGTTATGCGACAAGAAAATCGTAATTTCGCAAAACTCTATCTATTCCCCTCTCTCCTGCAGAGAACATCCCTTCATCAGCACAGAGAACATCTCTTCAATATCGCAGAGAATAGCCATTTATCAGCATAAAAAGCCGTTTATCAGCACAACATAGCAATGAAAATCATTCACACCGCCGACCTTCATTTGGGCAACGTCTTTCATCAACACAGTCGTGTGGAAGAACATCGACATTTCTTTCAATGGTTGTTGCAAACATTGAGAGAAGAAACTCCCGATGCACTCATCATCAGTGGCGACATCTTTGACACTCCCAACCCTAGTGTGGAGGTGCAACGCTTGTTTTTTGACTTCCTCACCGACTGCACAGACCAAAACGAGGGTATGCAGGTGGTGATCATTGCTGGTAATCACGATTCCGGAGCGCGCTTGGAAACGGCTGAGGCCTTGTTGCAACAACATAACATCTACGTGCGTGGCACGGTGCACCGCACAGGTGATAGCTATGACTTTGAGCGCAACATTTTGCCACTTTCTACTCGCCATTCGTCAGAGGCCACAGTGGTGTGTTATGCCCTGCCTTTTTTGCGCGCTATTGACTATCCCCACGGTATGAGCGTGGAAGAGGGACTGAAACACCATCTCGAACAGATGGACAAATGCCACAAAAAGAGCGATTTCAAATCGTTGCCCGTGGTGGTCGCAGCCCATTTCTATGCTGTGGGAGCTTATGTCAACGAAGTGGAACACAGTGAGCGTTTGGTGGTGGGCGGACAAGATGCTGTGTCGGTGGGCAATATGGCCAAACGTTATGCTTACACTGCGCTGGGACACATCCACAAGGCGCAGGCGGTGAACGACTAGATACGGTGCGCTATGCCGGAAGTCCCATTCCCCTTTCTTTTTCCGAACGTGACTATCAGCGCAGTGTCACTTTGCTCAACATCGACGAGGGTGGCAACACGGAGGTGAGCACCCTAGACTATACTCCGCTGTGTGTGCTGCTCACCTTGCCCAAATATGGGTATGCTTCGCCCGAAAAACTTTTGTCACTGTTGGCAGAGTTGCCCGAAGATGATGGCACGCAACCGCGAGAAACGTGGCCTTTCTTGGAACTTCGCGTGGAAATCTCTCAACCCGAACCCGAATTGCGGGCACAAATTGTGCAACAATTGAGTAATAAGGCGGTGCGTTTTTGCCGTGTTGCCACGAATTTAGCGCACAGTGGTGAGCGTAAAGTAGAAGATTTACCCTCGTTGGCCAACAATTTAGAGCAAATTTCTCCCTTAGATTTGGCACAACGACACTATCAAGAACGATTTGACAATGAGATGCCCGATGCGCTACTGCAACGCTTCAAAATGGCTGAGCAGTTGCTCCACGAAGCCTAACCGGCACTCGCACTTTTTCCACTTTTTTCTTTCCTCCCCAACTTTTTCTTCCTCGCATTCTTCATAGCTTAGCCGATATGACGATAGAAACCATCACGATTTGTAACATCACTTCTCTTGCAGGAGAATACACCATAGATTTCACCGCCGAACCTCTGCGCTCCGCTGGTCTTTTTGCCATAACGGGCGACACAGGAGCCGGCAAGAGTAGTTTGCTCGATGCCATATGTTTGGCACTCTACAACACCACCCCGCGTTTGGAAGATAAACAAGAACGACTGTCTGAGGAACAAAAAGAGTCTATTGGGATGAACAGTGCCAAGGACTCTCGCGCTTATTTGCGTCGTGGGGCAAAAGAAGGCTTCGTCATTGTGCGCTTTTCTGTGCCTTCTGGTGGCACCTATGAAGTAGGTTGGAAAGTGGGTTTGACGCGCAACAACACTTACAAGTCTGTGGAACGCTATCTGGACGAGATTTCTCCCAAAGGCAAGGTGACGCGCGTGGCCGAAGGAGCAACGCAAACGCAAGATGAGGTGCAACGTGTGACGGGATTGGACTATGCACAATTCTCTCGCACGGTGCTGTTGGCGCAGGGTAGTTTTGCCAATTTCCTCAAAGCGCAGAGCGCGGAGAAGAGCGAGTTGTTGGAAAAACTCACGGGCACAAAGATTTATGCCGACATTTCGCAGAAAATCTACGAACTGAAGGTGGCTGCAGAAAATGAAGTGGCGAAGGAAGAGTCTAAATTGGAAGGCTTGTTGGAGGGTCGACTCGTGGAAGAAGAGGTGGAGATGCTGCAAAATCAAAGCAACTTGCTGGAAAGCGAATTGGCCAACTATGAAGAGCGCAAGACGCGCACGCTTCGTTTTTTGGACTGGCACACGAAAAATGCAGCATTGCACCAAAAATATGCTGAGACTATGGCCAACAGCGTGGCTGCCAACAACGAATATCTGTTGCTGCGCGACAAGGAAAAGGCTTTGTCTCGCTATGATGCTGTGTTGCCTTTCCGCGAGTTGTATGATGCCATCAAGCACTTGTTGTTTTCTATCGGCCAAAACAAGGAAGCGGCCAAAAACATCAAGGAAAAACAAACCTCGCTGGAGCTGCAGAAAGAAGACGCTGATAAGAAGTTGGTGCAAGCCAAAGACAAGACTGCCACGGCCGAAAATACGCTGCAATCGCGCAGTGGCGACATCACGCGCGGACACAAACTGCAAGGCGAAATCAGTACCTTAGACACGCAATATGGTGAAGCCAACAAAAAGTTTGAGGCTGCTGAGAAACTCCAAAATAGTAGTCAAATGGACTTGCAGACACGCCAACAAGAAGCTGCAAGTTTGAAGACAAAACTCGATGCCTTGAACTTGGAACGCCAATCTCTGGAGGTGCATCGCTCGATGTTTGACAATTATCAGACCATCACGGAGAAACTTCGACAGTATGACGAAGAGAAGCAAAACTTCAACAAGTGGGAAAAGAACTTTCAGAAGGAGCAGAGTCAGCAAAAGCATCTGCAGGAGCAGTTGAACGAAGTGCAGGCCGGAATCATTGACCAGGAAGGTAAATTGTCTATCTTGCAGTCTAACTATTTGGGACATCAGCAATCGATAGCGCATCTCTCGGAAACGAAGCTCAACGAATCGTATTTGTGCGGTTTGCAGCGTAAGAGTTTGCTGGAAGAAGCGCGCACGGAGTGGCAGAAAATAACGGTTCGCTACGAGAAAATGTCGGAACTTCGTGCGGCACAACAGCGACGTTTGCGTCAGATTGAGCAGAAAGAAACCGACAAACAAAATGCTGAAAAGGAAGAACAAACGCTTTTCAATCGTTTTGACCAACTGAAGGATGCTTATCTGTTGTCGCAAGTGGAGAATGTGAAAAACCTTCGTAGCTTGCTCCAAGAGGGGATGCCTTGTCCGGTGTGTGGCAGTGCCCATCACCCCTATCACACGGAGGTGGAACAGGTGTCGGGCGAACGCCAATTGCAATTGAAAAAGGACTATGAAGAAGCCGACCATAAACTCAAACAACAAAGAGCTTTGCTCCAAACGATTGGCGATGAGTTAAATCGATATAAGTCGAAACAGGAGAGCGACGCGCAGTTGCTTTCTAGCATAGAGAACGAACAAAAAACGGCGGAAGTCAATTGGCAGAAATTTGCTGACCTTGACAACGCATTTGTGGAATGTTCGCCCGAAGTGAACAGCGGTGCGCGCCAAACCACCATAGAGATGCTCTTCGATGCGGTGACTCGTCAATTGAAGGACACGAAGAAGGATTTAGATGCTTTTCATTTCCACAATGATGCGCTCAAAGAACTCAATGAGAAGTTGGGCACCCTGCAAACAGCGTGTGACAAGTTGAAGAAGAAGGAGCAAGAATTGAAGGCTTCCCTTGAAATTTGCAGTAATAGTAGCAAACATACAAGGATTTGATGAAGAATAGTGAGGCGAATCTCGAAAGTTTTTATAAATCACTCGACGATTTGATCACTATGGCCGGATGGCGTGATGAAGACAAGATTGATGAGTTTACGAAGCGATTGGGCGGACATTATAAGCATTGGCTAGACATCAATCAGAGTATCACGAATGGTGAACAACAACAAGCGGTGTTGAATACGAACATCTCGAATGTGCTGAATAATCTGAAGCTACAAGAGAGTGACACCAATGAGTGTCGCAGCAAATGTGCGCAACTGAAAGAACTTCTCACCCAAAGAAGGGATGAGATGCAGCGTCTGTTTGGTGACGATACGCCACAAGGATTGACCGATAAATTGCAAAGCAAAATCGATGAATGCACCCAACTGCAAGAGCAGTGTCAAAGCATTGTGGACAATCTGGACAAAACTTTGCAACAAACTCAGGGCGAATATAGCAGTTTGCAGCATAATCTCTCGCAAATGGAAGAGAATTTGCGCACACGTCGCACCGAACTCGATGTGGCCATCACGCAGTTTAACAGTGAGAACGAACCCTTGCAACAACAAGAATTGGAGCGCATCTTTGAGGATGCTCGCGACTGGCAGGCTCTCCGCACTGAAATATCAGCGTGCAAGGATCGCAAACTCTTGGCCAATCAGGCTATGAATGATGCTGAACAAGCCTACAACGCTTGGCAGGCACAAGCCGATAGACCTTCGGCAGCCGAAGGTGAACAACCCGATGCCTTGAATGAATTGTTACCAGTGCTCGAACAGGAATTGGAACAAAGAAGAAGAGATAAATCGGAGGTTGAAAAGAAATTGCATCGCCACAATGAGTGCATAAAAGATGCTGAGAGTCAATGTAAAAAACTGGATTTGGCGAAAGAAAATGCCACGGAATGGAAGCGTCTGGACGATCTCTTTGGGTCTAAAACAGGAAAGAAATTTCGTGACATTGCACAAAGCTACACTTTCTCGCTCTTGGTGGAACACGCCAATTTCCATTTGCGTCGACTCACTCCGCGCTACGAACTGAGTATATTTTCCGGTTCGCTGATGCTTGAAGTGGTGGATCACGATATGCTCGACGAACGCAGATTGGTGAATTCTCTCTCCGGAGGGGAAACTTTTGTGGTTTCCTTGGCTCTTGCTTTGGGGTTGGCTTCGCTTTCCAATACCACCTTAAACATTGGCAGCTTGTTCATTGACGAAGGGTTTGGCCATCTCGACGAGAAATCGCTGGCTATGGTGCTCGATGCGCTTTCTGCCCTCGAAGACAACCTCGGCCGAAAGGTGGGTGTGGTGAGCCACACGGAACAAATACGCGAACAGGTGTTTCCCCAAATTAAAATTGTGAAGAAAGGCACAGGCGGTAGTTCTACGATTGAAGTGGAATGAACCTAACGACCTATTTAGGATAAATGTTATAGCCAAGCACAATGAAAAAGATATTATTCTTACACGGCTTTGCTTCAAGCGGCCACTCTGGCACGGTGATGACGCTGCGCCAATTGCTTATGCCGATGGGGTGTCGGTCATTGCACCCGATCTCCCCGTGATGCCGTTAGAGGCTATGGCGCTCATTACAAAAATAGTGGAGGACGAACAGCCCGATGTGGTGGTGACCTCGTCGATGGGCGGACTTTTTGGTGAACAACTGCGCGGCATTCCGCGTGTGCTCATCAATCCTGCGTGGTCGATGTCGCGACTCTTGACCTTTGGCGGAATGGGACGTCGTGAGTTTTACAACAAACGCGCTGATGGGGCTAAGGATTTCAAAGTGGACAAAGCGATGGTGGCGGATTTCAAAACGATTGAGAAAGCCACGGGAAAGGGCATCACTGCCGAAGACAAAGCGATGGTGTGGGGACTTTTTGGCGATAAAGACAAACGAGTGAACCACCAAAAGGATTTTGTGAAACTCTATGGCAAGGAGCATTTTGTGGTGTTCGATGGTGAACACTCTCTCAACGACAAAGTGCTGAGCCGTGTGGTGCTCCCCATTGTGCGACAACTTTTGGGATTAACAGATTAGGTTCTGACCGATTTGGGATTAACAGAAGCATAAAGACTTGCATCTTATGTTTATTACCAATCTATCCTGCGCTTTGCGCTTGCTGATGGTGGCTGTTGTCTTTGTCTGTGTTTTGCCCTCGCAAGCAAAGATAGAACACCTCCTTCCTCGTCCGCAGCACATCACACAACAGACTGGGACTTTCCTTTTGCAGCGTGCACTTCGTTTGGAAGATGTGACGCAAACTCCGTTGCTTCGCAAGTTTCTCTTAGATCACGGAGCAACAATTACTGAGCAAGCTGAGGTTAAAGTGGAAGTTGTGGTAGACAAACCCCTCAATACCTTTGACTATCCTCTGGCTGGATTTGGCAATGAAGGCTATTGTTTGAAGATTTCTCCTGACACTATCACCATCACAGTGGCAGAACCCATCGGAGTGGTGCGCGCGGCACAAACACTGCACCAACTAGCATTGGGCACAGAGGATAATGGACAAATAGAAGCCTTGACACTGACGGATTTTCCTGCCTTCAAAGTGCGTGGAGTGATGCACGATGTGGGACGATCTTTCATAGATATCGAGGAATTGAAGCGACAAATAGACTTGTTGGCGCAATTTAAGGTCAATGTCTTCCATTGGCATTTGACTGAAAATCAGGCGTGGCGTTTTGAAGTCAAAGCGTTTCCGCAACTCACCTCTGCCACTTCTATGACGCGGTTTCCTGGAAAGTTTTATACTCAGGCTGAATGTCGCGCATTGGAGGAATATGCTTATGAGCGCGGTGTGACGATTATTCCCGAAATCGATATGCCGGGTCACAGTCAAGCCTTTGTGCGCGCTATGGGACACAATATGCAGACCCAACAAGGGGTGCAGGAATTGCAAATCATCTTGGAGGAAGTGGCGAAAGTTTTTGTTCGTGCGCCATACATTCATTTTGGGGCAGATGAACATACCATCACTTATCCGAACTTCCTCAATACGATTATCGACAAAATTCATAGTCTAGGCAAAAAAGCTGTTGTGTGGAATCCCATCAACGGAGTGGATATTCACCACTACAATGTGGATATGACGCAGATGTGGAGCACGCGCGGAAAATTAGTGCAAGGTATTCCCAACATCGACTGTCGCTACAACTACACCAACCACTTTGATGTCTTTGCCGACCTAGTGGGCATCTACAAAAGTAGCATCTATTATAGTGCGCGTGGGAATGCCGAAATAGCCGGTACGATTTCTTGTCCGTGGAATGACCGCAAACTCGCCACGCAAGACGACATTGTGGTGCAAAACAACTTCTATGCTAATGCTCTTGCCTCTGCGGAGCGCGGATGGATAGGAGGGGGCAAAGCATACATTGAAAAGGGTGGAGTGATGCTCCCTTCATCTGGTGAAGAATACGAAGAATTTGCTGATTGGGAACGAAGATTTCTTTATCACAAAGCCACAACTTTGGCGCAAGTGTCCATTCCCTATGTGCGTCAAACTAATGTGCAGTGGGCCATCACCGAGGCTTTCCCCAATGATGGCAATCCGTCGATGAGTTTTCCCCCCGAAACGGAAGGTTTGAAGAAGACTTACCACTACCGAGGTCAGACGTTCACCACTGGCTATGCCAATGGAGCGGGCATCTATCTAAGACACACGTGGGGAGAAGGCACAATCCCGGCCTATTATGCTCAGCCAAAGGAAAATACTACGGCTTATGCTTGGACTTATGTCTATTCACCCAAAGCACAAAACGTTGGTGCGTGCATAGAAATCTATAATTATGGCCGATCGGAGAAAGATTTGGCTCCCAACAAGGGACAGTGGGACAGGATGGGGGCAAAAATTTGGCTCAATGATGTGGAAATTCCTGCCCCTTCTTGGCGGAATGCTGAGAAGACTTCAATGACTAACGAGGATTTGTTGGAGGATGAGAATTTTACAGCTCGTCCTGTTACACAAATTTCTCTCAAAAAGGGATGGAACAAGGTGTTACTGAAATTGCCCTTCAATCCTAACGGCACGCGTCTCAAAAAATGGATGTTTACCTTCGTTCTTACCGACAAGAGCGGTGGCAACGCACTAGACAATGTGGTTTATTCGCCCGACAAAATCAAAGACTGACTACCGCTTAGTGCACCCAATGCACCAGCACACAAAAAACGCTGGACAATTCCACAAGGAGTTGTTCAGCGTTGTCTTTCTAGGGGGGTAGTGATTTTAGAACTTCTAGATTTTCTAGTTCTTCTAGTCTTTCTAGTTAGGCTTGTTCGGGTGTTTCCACCACTTCGCCCTTGAGGGTTGCACTCGAAGCGGCCAAGATGCGCACACGCACAGTCTGACCAATGCGGTGATTGGCGCGAGGAATAATCACCACCTTGTTTTGTTCCGTGCGACCAAAGAGTTCTTCGCGACTGCGCTTGCTCACCCCTTCAAGGAGAATGTCGGCTTCGCGTCCCACCCAAGCCTCGTTGGCTTTGAGCGAAAGTTCATTTTGAAGCTCAATCATCTCATTAAGGCGACGAATCTTGGTGTCTTCCGGGATGTCGTCTTCGAGATTGCGGAAGGCATAAGTGCCTGGACGTTCAGAATATTTGAACATAAAGGAAGAATCATAGCCCACTTCGCGCATAAGCGATAAACTGAGTTGGTGGTCTTCCTCCGTTTCTCCGCAATATCCAGCAAAGATGTCGGTGGAGATGGCGCAGTCTTCAATGATTTCGTGAATCGCTTTCACACGGTTTATATACCATTCGCGGTTGTATTTGCGGTTCATCTTCTTCAAAATGACATCGCTACCGCTCTGCACCGGCAAGTGAATGTGGCGACACACATTGGGCTCTTCTGCAATCACACGAAGCGTGGCGTCGCTCATATCTTTGGGGTGAGGAGTGGAGAATCGGATGCGCATATCGGGCACAGCACGCGCCACAGTGCGCAGGAGTTCGGGGAAAAACACGTAGTCCTTGTTGTAGTCCGCTTCGGCTTCCGTAGACTTTATGCCCTTGGTGGCAATGGCTTTGTCGCGGGTTTGGGCTTCAAATTCCTCCAATTCGCTGTTGGGACGCTCAGTGTCGCCCGAAGCATCGCGCTTCGCTTTGTAGGAATTGACATTTTGTCCCAAAAGGGTCACTTCTTTGAAACCACGTTTTTGCAAGTCCAAGCACTCGTTGATGATGCTTTGCACGTTGCGACTGCGCTCGCGACCACGAGTGTAAGGCACAATGCAGAAGTGGCAAAAGTTGTTGCAGCCACGAGTGATGCTTACAAAGCCCGAAATCTTCGATCCGCAGAAACGTTCCGGCATAATGTCGCCATAAGTTTCGGTGAGCGAGAGGTCAATGTTGATGGCTTTTTGTCCCACTTCGGCTTGCGCAATGAGGTCGGGCAAAGAGAGATAGGCATCGGGCCCCGCCACAATGTCGGCGTGGTGCTTTTCGAGCAAATCGTCTTTCACACGCTCTGCCATACATCCGAGAACTCCAAGAATGAGACGGCGACCTTTCTTGCGCAAAGCGTGAAGTGCTTGCAAGCGGTGGATGATTTTTTGTTCTGCATTGTCGCGCACAGAACAAGTGTTGAGAAACACGGCATCGGCTTGATTCACGTCCTCACAAGGTTCGTAGCCGGCCATGCGCATCACGCTGGCCACTACTTCTGAATCGGCCACGTTCATTTGGCAACCGTAGGTTTCTATCAGGAGTTTCTTCATAAAATGTTATGTCTGAGTTGAGAGATTGTGTTCTAAAAAATAGGAAAGACCCGCTGTTTTAGGCCTTTGGGTCAAAAAGCTGCAACAGCGCTTCCACCGCCAGGTGATAGCTTCTTGCGCCAAAACCTGCAATGACGCCTACACACACAGCACTGATGAGCGAGGTGTGGCGAAAGGATTCGCGAGCGTGCACGTTGCTCAAATGCACTTCCACCACGGGTAGTGGAGCAATGCTACTGATGGCATCGCGCAAAGCCACAGAAGTGTGGGTGTAAGCCCCAGCGTTGAGCACCACACCAGCCACTTCGCCTTCGAGTGCCGCTTGTTGCAGAGCATCAATGAGCACCCCTTCGTGGTTGGACTGCACTGCGACAATCTCCACTTTTCCAGCAAACTGTTGTTGCAGCGTATGGATGATGTCGTCGAGCGTTTGCGCTCCATAGATGGTGGGTTCTCTGCGACCGAGAAAATTGAGATTCGGTCCGTTGAGTACAAGTATTTTCATACAACCAATCGTTTCTGGGTCACGTCGTGCGCACTTTCTCTGCAAGGTTTGTCGCCACAAAAGCACACCACAACGGAGCGATGTGGAGAATTTATCGTATATTTGTCTGCAAAATTACGAAATCGCAGGTGATTCTCAAAACGCGCGCGATAAAACTTTTTGATAATCAGCTTTATGAACGACTCTTCGGCTGCACTTTCTGCCTTTTCTCAGCACGAGGCTGAGGCTTTGGTGGAGAAATATCGCCTCTATTTGTTGCTCGAACAAGGGCTTTCTGAAAACACGCGGATGGCTTATCAGCGCGATGTGGATCGCTTTTTGGAATTTCTCGCTGAGGTCAATGTGCCTGTGCTTGTTGTGACCCTGCCCTTGCTCCACGAATACACCCAACATCTCTTTGCCTTGGGTGTCGCTGCGCGTTCTATGGCGCGAATGCTCAGTGGTGTGCGCTCTTTCTATCGTTTTCTCCAACTTGATGGCCACATTGCACAAGACCCCACGGAGTTATTGGAAAGTCCGCGCATTCCAAAGCATTTGCCTGCCGTGCTTTCGCTCGAAGAGGTGGAAGCCATCCTCGATGCCATCGACCAATCGAAGCCCGAAGGTCAGCGCGATCACGCCCTCATCGAGGTGCTTTATAGTTGTGGACTCCGTGTGAGCGAGGTGTGCAATCTCAAACTCTCCGATTTGTTTCTCGACGAAGGCTTCATTCGTGTCACCGGCAAGGGCGACAAACAGCGCATCGTACCCATTTCTCCACGTGCCATCCACGAACTCCACAATTGGTTTTGATGCGCGTGCCAACATTGCTGTGAAACCTGAGGACGAAGACTTTGTATTTGTTTCTCATGCTCGCGGACGTCATCTTTCGCGCATCACGGTATTTCACAACATCAAATTGTATGTCGAAGCGGCCAATATCGACAAGGTGGTTTCTCCCCACACCTTCCGCCACACCTTTGCCACGCACCTCCTCGAAGGGGGCTTCTCTGCGTGCCATCCAAGTGATGTTGGGACACGAAAACATTGGCACTACCGAGATTTACACGCATCTCGATAGCCGTTTCCTTAGACAACAAGTTTTTGGATTTCTTTCCGCGCAACCGCAAAAATCCTAGAAACGGATTAGTCCGCGTGGAATATCCTACTTAATGTCACTACAATCAATAAACCACAACGAGATGCTGCACTGGGCAACACCTCGTTGTTTTCGTTTTTCGAGAGAGAAATGTCAATCGTATTGCGCGCTAGTCTTAGGCCTTTCTACCCAAACCAGAGCATAACGATGATTTGGGCAATGATGACGCGCAGGAACATTGCCAACGGATAGACGGCAGCGTAAGCCAAAGAAGCTTGGTCGCCTTCCACAGTATCGTTCACATAGCCCAAAGCAATGGGATTGGCCATAGCTCCGCAAAGCATACCCGCAGTGGTGGCAAACGATTTGCGACGATACACCACCGCCACCACCGCCACAATGGCCATGGGAAGGGCAGTGAGCAGGGCTGCAAATCCTATCCATTTCAAGGCCGCAGGTTGCATCACAGTGGCCAAAAAGTCACCTCCTGCATCCAAACCTAAGCAAGCCAGATACATTGACAGACCGAGAGAACGCAGCATCAGGTTGGCCGACTGCGTGGTATAAGCCACCATGTGAAGACGTGGGCCATAGGCACCAATGATGATGCCCATAATAATAGGACCACCTGCCAAACCCAAACTGATGGGGTAGCTCAATCCGAAATGAATGGGCACACTACCGAGGAGAAGTCCTAGTACGATGCCAAGGAAGATGGTCACCATATTGGGTTCTTCCAGCGATTTCACCTCGTTGCCCAAGAGTGCCACCACCTTTTCGATGCCCTCTTCGTTGCCCACCACAGTGACACGGTCGCCCACGCGGAGCATCAAGTCGGGGGTGGCCAAGAGTTTGAGGTCGGTGCGCTTCACACGACTCACCGTCACGCCATAGAGCAAACGGAGGTTGAGGTCGCGCAAGCGTTTGCCGTTGATGCCAGGGCGCGTGATGAGCACGTGGCGCGAAATCAACTGCGCATCAATTGCGTTCCAGTCTATGTTGTCTTTGTTCCAATCCTGTTCTTCGTGTTCGCCAAAGAGCGTGGTGAGCACATTCACTTGCGATTTGAGGGTGATGATGAGCAGTCGGTCGCCTTCTTCCAACACCGTTTGGGCATTGGGCAAAATCACTTTACCTTCTCTCCAAATGCGCGATACCACAAACTTTGCGTGCTCCGAATGATGCACCACATAGTAAATATCTTTGCCAAAGAGGGCTGGGTTTTTCAAGCAATAGGCCGTGATAAAGGCTTCTTCGTCGTGGCTGTCGTCTTCGCCTTTGTCGTGGCGTTGCAACCATCCGCGCATAATCACCAGCACAATGATGACGCCCACCATACCGATGGGGTAGGTCACGGCAAAACTCAATGCCGCCACTGCCGAGGGTTGTCCCAGTTGTTTGAGTGTTTGTTGTGCAGCACCGAGTGCTGGACTGTTGGTGGTGGCTCCGCAAAGCACTCCCATGAGGTCGGAAAAGGGCAACCATCCCATCATTGCTATGGCCACGGCGATGACGGTGCCAAGAGCCACAACACCCAGCGAGAGGATGTTGAGCCAAGTGCCTCCGTGGCGGAACGTGGTCACAAATCCTGGTCCCACTTGCAAACCTAGGGTGTAGACAAACAAGATGAGTCCGAAACTTTCGGCATAGGCCTGCATTTGAGGGTCTAGGCGCAAGCCCACAGCTCCGGCCAAGATGCCGGCGAAGAAGACAAAAGTGATGCCAAGACTGATGCCTTTGACGCGAAATTTGGCCAAAGACAATCCGAGAGCACAAACAGCAGAGAGAATGATTACTGCCTGAATGGGCGAGGGTTTAGTGAGAAGTTCTACGATCCACATAAACGAGCGACACACCCCCTGTTGAGGAGGGTGCAAAATTGAATGATAGGCAAAAAGGAGTATCCCCCCAGACTTGATCAAATGGTAGTAGATTTAGCCTAGCGAGGGAAGTAAGGGCAAAGTTAGGGAGAAAAACGAAAGGAACGAAAGAAAAATAAGACTTTTTTTGCGCTTCGTTTTTGAAAGTACAAACAGATTATCTTCTCTATGTGACATTTGGCCATAAAATCCCCTATTATGAGGAAAATCACTATACAATGACGAAAAAAGTGCCTTTCTCCTTGGTCATTTGTCAAAAAGAATGAGTAAATTTGTCCTGCAAAACAAGTTTATCCCAAATCGGTCATTAGATCCTGAACAGATTTCATTAGATTGTTGAGCAGATGGTTGATTGTGAGTTCGAAGGCGTAGCGGGCTACGTCGAGAACGAACGAGCAACAAAATGCCAACAAGAAAATGAAAGATGACAGGAAGTTATCTTCTCCATAACGAACTGAACCATAACGGTCTAATGACCGATTTGGGATTATAGCGCATTGGTTCATCGTGGCCATGCGACAAATCATATCAAACTCTTCATCTTAATGAAAAAAGCAGATCTTCTCGACCGCAAAATTCTCAAGGTAATCTCTGTCGATGCTCGTCGCAGTTTCAAAGAAATTGCTGCACAATGTGGTGTTTCTCGTGCTGCCATTCATCAACGTGTGGTGCGTATGGTGCAACGTGGTATCATTGTGGGTAGTGGCTACCAAGTGAACCCTAAGTTCTTGGGCTTCGGCACTTGCACTTACATTGGCATCAAGCTCGAGCGCGGCTCACTCTACAAGACCGCTGTGGCGCGACTCACCGAAATTCCCGAAATTGTGGAGTGCCATTTCACCACTGGCCCCTTACACTATGTTGGCGAAGCTCTATTCTCGCGACAATGAGCATCTCCGCGACTTGTTGAACAACAAGATTCAAGAGATTCCTGGTGTGACTTCCACCGAAACGATGATTTCTTTGGAACAAAGCATCCAACGCACCATCCCCATCAGCACTGAGTGCGACATCGAAGACAATGAGAAGGAAATCTATGCTTCTGTCACTGACTTCGTGGACGAAGTGGATGAATAGTCCCCAATCGGTTATGAAACCATAATCTCGCAACTATTAGCAAAGGACGTGGAGAGTGCATCTCGCTGCGTCCTTATCGCTTTTTCTGACATACACATAAACTACAACAACTTATCTTTCTTTCTCTTATGGACTCAATCTCTATTTTCGGTCTCGACATCTATTGGCAGGGCGTTGTCCTTGGCCTTTGCACCTTCCTCATCATCGGCATTTTCCATCCCCTTGTCGTCAAGGCTGAATATTATTTCGGCACACGTTCGTGGTGGGTGTTCCTCATCTTTGGCATCATCTGCGGTATTGCTCCTTTCTTCATCCGCAGTTTGTTTTGGGGCGCACTCTCGGCCATCGTTGGTTTTTCTAGTCTTTGGTCGATTGGCGAAATCTTCGATCAGCGCAAACGCGTCATCAAGGGATGGTTTCCTATGAATCCCAAACGTAAACACGAATACCCCGAAGACAGCCTGCCCTATGGCGGAAAACTCTAAAATGTCTTTGGGCTTCTAGTTTTTTCTAGTTCTTCTAGCACTTCTAGTTTTCCTAGTTCTTCTAGCCCCTCTAACTATGTTCAATCTCGAAAACCTCTACGCCCAAGCCACAACAAGTCTTGCGGAAGAGCGTCCACTCATCGCCATCACGGGCAATTTCGGAGAAAAAGGCTGTGAGTTAGCCGAAGGATACTATCAATCCCTACTCCGAGCTGGAGCAACACCTGTGGTCGTTCCCCCCCACCACAGATCTCACCACCATCAACCCCTTGTTGCAAAGAGTTGACGGCATATTGCTCTCTGGAGGAGCCGACCTTAATCCGCTCTGGATGGGCGAAGAACCACACACCGCACTCGGAGCACTCAACCCCGTGCGCGATGCCTTCGAACTCCTCCTCATTCGTCGAGCCGTAGACCATCAAATTCCCATCCTCGGCATCTGTCGAGGTATGCAAATGCTCGCTGCTGCTCTGGGTGGAAAAGTGGAACAAGATATGGCCACAGCACATCCCAATGCTGCCTTGCTCAAACACAGTCAGGCCGCACCACGCTCCGAAGCCACACACCGCATCACCCTCGACGAAAACTCCCAGTTAGCACAAGTCCTAGGCCGTGAACTCTTTGTCAATAGTTTCACCACCAAGCCGTGGCCGAAACTGGAACACAATTGCGCCCCGTAGCCTTCGCTGCAGATGGCACACTAGAAGCCCTCGAAAGCACACAGTTCAAGAGCATCATCGGCGTGCAATGGCATCCCGAGTGTATGGACAACGAAGACTCCGCACGACTTTTCCGTCATTTCGTGCAACAATGCGCCAGCTATCACCGCGCACGCCAGTGGCACCACCACCACCTCTCCCTCGACTCCCATTGCGACACCCCAATGTTTTTCGATCAAGACATCGACTTCAATCGTCGCGATCCCAAAATCCTTGTCGATAGTCACAAGATGGTAGAAGGCGGTCTTGATGCCTCCATCATGGTGGCTTATTTGGCACAAAAAGAGCGCACCCCCGAAGCTCATTTGGCCGCCACTGCCAAAGCCGACGACATCCTCGACCGACTCTCTGCCATGGTGGAGCGTTGCCCCTCAGCACGCATGGCCTACACCCCACAAGATGTCCGTGCCAACAAAGCCGCTGGGTTGAGAAGCATCCTCCCCGGCATCGAAAATGGCTATGCCTTTGGCACCGACTTGGCCAACGTGGCGCACTATCGCCAACGCGGCATCGTCTATACCACCCTTTGCCACAATGGCAACAATGAAATCTGCGACTCTGCACGTCCTAGTGCCCTCGACAAAGAGCGATTCCCTGCGACCAACGGAGCCGAACACGGAGGACTCTCCGCTTTCGGTCGTGAAGTCGTGGCCGAAATGAATAGACTCGGCATGATGGTAGACCTCTCCCACGCTGCCGAATCCACTTTCTACGATGCTTTGGCAGTGTCCAAAGTTCCCATCGTTTGCAGTCACTCTTCTTCCAAAGTGTTGTGCAATCATCCGCGCAATCTCACTGACGACCAACTCCGTGCACTCGCAGCCTCGGGCGGAGTGGCGCAATGCACCTTCTATTGTGGTTTCCTCCGCACCGATGAGGAAAATGCCACCATCGATGACGCTGTGGCACATATGCTCCACATGATTAAGGTGGCAGGTGTGGACCACATCGGCATCGGCACTGACTTTGATGGAGATGGCGGAGTGCCTGGACTTGCTTCCGCTTCCGAACTCATCAATCTCACGCGTCGTTTGCAAGCCGAAGGCTTCACCGATCACGACCTCGAAAAACTGTGGGGAGGAAATTTCCTCCGCGTCATGGCGCAAGTGCAAGCTGCTGCCACACATTGATTTCTCCCTCCCACTTCGTAAAATCGTTTCTCCCTATGAAATCTCTCCGCTTCCTTGCTTGGCTCCTTCCCCTCGCACTCGCGTGCACAGCCTGCAAAAGTAGTAAATCCTCCACTGACACTACTGCCACCATCGACTCCTCCTTGATTTGCAAAGTAGCGTTCAATGGCGATTCGGCCTATCATTTCGCACAAAAGCAATGCGACTTTGGCGCGCGCACACCGGGGTCGAAAGCCAACAAAGCCTGTGGTGACTACATCCTCTCGCAGTTTGCACGCTTCGGACTCGCCACCACTGTGCAGTCCACCACTGTCAAGGGATGGGACGGCAAATCTTTGCCTTGTCGCAACCTCATTGCGCAATATCGTCCCGAAACCAAAGAGCGCATCGTCCTCGCTGCGCACTACGATTCGCGGCCGTGGTCCGATCAAGACCCCGATTCCACGAAGCACCGCCAACCCGTCATGGCTGCCGACGATGGAGCATCGGGAGTGGCCGTTATGCTCGAAGTGGCGCGCAATCTCCAAAAACTCAATCCTGCCATTGGCGTAGACTTCGTTTGCTTCGACGTGGAAGACTATGGCGCACCTTATTGGGCTCCTGAGTCTGCACGCAATGACGAAAACACCTTCTGTCTTGGTTCGCAGTATTGGAGCAAGCAAGCCGCTGCGCAAAACTATCGTCCTCGCTTCGGCATCCTCCTCGACATGGTGGGCGGTCGTGACAATCAGTTCTATTTTGAGGGCTTTTCCATGAAATATGCCCAGTCCGCTGCCATTCGTCTGTGGGACGCAGCGCGCTATGCTGGGGCAGAAAACTATTTCATCTCCGAAATGGGCGGAATGATCACTGACGACCACGTGCCCATGAACACCATTGCCGGCATCCCCACCATCGATGTCATAGGCTACAACCCCTCCTCTGCTGGTTTCCCTGCCCATTGGCACACCACCCACGATACCATGGACAAAATCTCTCCGGCCACACTCCGTGCCGTGGGACAGAGTTTGCTGCAACTACTTTCGCAAGAGAAATAATACTTCGCGAACTCTCCTTCTCTCTTCCTTACTTTCTCCTTACATTCTCTTTACATTCTTACTCTCATACAACCTAGTCCCTATGTCTATCAACGAAATACAAGACGAAATCATCGAAGAATTCAACGAATTTGACGACTGGATGGATCGCTATCAACTCCTCATCGATTTGGGAGGAGAAGCCACCGATTTACCCGAATCAGAAAAAGTAGAAACCAATCTCATCGACGGATGTCAAAGTCGTGTGTGGATTGTTTGCGACAAAAATGCCGACGGCACTCTTACCTTCCGTGCCGAGAGTGATGCCCTCATTGTCAAAGGCATTGTCACCCTCCTCCTGCGTGTGGTCAATGGTCACACCGCAGCCGAGATACGCGACACCGACCTCTATTTTGTGCAGTCCATCGGTTTGAGCGAACACCTCTCTCCCACGCGCGCCAATGGCCTTCTCGCCATGATCAAGCGCATCAAAGCCTACGCTGCCGTCCTCGCGGCAAGAGCATAAAGGAATTGTTACAAAAGCATAAGGCTAAGTTCTTAGAACATAAAAGCTTAGTTGTCAAAACATAGTTTTTCTCTCGTCCATAAGGCTTTTGCCTCTCTTTTGCTTCGGGTTGTCTCTCTTTTTTCGTTTTGAAAAAGTTCATTTTCATCGCCTTGCATCAAAGTTGTCAGATCCATTTCTGGCGCTCTTGACGCAAGGCGATGTTTGTATCTTGTGAGCGCAAACGACTCAAAAAACAACGTGTCGTTTTGTTGAAAACGACGGCTTGTTTTACTGAAAATGACGTATCGTTTTATTGCAAACAACGTGTCGTTTTGAGGAAGATAATTGCTACTTTTTGAAGAACAAATCGATGGATTTCGACTGCAAATTGGTACTCAAAAAAGTATCAGAAAAGCACTCCAAATTGCATCAAAATACACTCCAATTTGCATCAAAAATGCAGTCAAAATTGTATCAGAAATGTATGCAAAATGGTGCAGAAATTGTGTGCAAAAACAGTGTGCAAATTGTGTTGCAAAAACTGCACTTTTTGTGTATCAAAAAAAAGGTGTTGTAAAGTGATGAAAATGAATACTTTACGTATGCTTCCTCGCGCGCGCGTAAACAAACAAACAAACAAACGAACAAACAAAAACACCTATCGGTGTTAGAGAAAAGATGGATAGAAAAGATGGAGACGAAGAGGAGAATTTTGGGGTCACATTCGTTCCCGTTTTTGGCTGACACAAAAACGAAGTCCCTCTCTCCCTTTGCACTGATGAGCAAAACACTTTTCAACGATAAGCGAAACGCTTTTCACCGATGAGCAAAAGACTCAACCTCGTAGGAGAAGAAGAAAAACAAAGAAAATCGCAACTTTTCGAGTGGAAAATTTGTTTGTTTCGAATTTAGTTCGTAACTTTGCGATGTGAAAAACCATCCTGACTATTTTTGCTCGTTGTCAGAGCATCAATGAGGGGTAGGAATTTGCACCTTAAGCCAGAATCAAACCTTGAACACGAAATCGAAATCTACTATGAAACCAATCATTGAAACTTGCTATGAAAACAGATGGTTTGTTGTGTTTTCATATCCGTTTTGGGGTAATGAAAAACGTACCTCTCTATGTTTCATTTTGCTAGGCTAAGTCTTTTTTTGGAAATTTGTGGAGATTATTGTTTGAGATAACAAGGTAAAAAGTTATCTTTGTAGATAACTTTAGGCAAACGAGAATCAGTTTACCTTGAAAGTTTCTGAACATCCTGCGATGTCGAAAGAAATAGTAGCCACTGATGTCCCTCTCTTCGTGTTTTCAGAATCCTTGTGTTTAGAGCTGAAGTACGAAAATCATATAGCTTGCAACAATGAGTACAAAGTTTTTCAACAATACAGTGAACAATACCCTTTTTGATAAACTCAAAGGGATTGCATCGGAGATGGTTTCATTCGACCGCTTCTTGGCAGTTGTCGGTTTCTTTCGTTCCTCTGGTTATTTCAAGTTGCGCAAGGAATTAGGCGACGTGCAAGAGATTAAAATCTTGATAGGCATCAACATTGACAATATTTTTCGTAAGCACAACAAAGCACTTTTGATGCTTGCTGATCCAGAAAAAGCGAAAGAAATCTATAATGGAAGTTTCAAAGAAGACATCCAGAACGCAGAATACGCTCCCGAAGTGGAAGAAGGCATAGTGCAACTCTGTGAAGATTTGGCTTCAGGGCGATTGGAGATGCGCATTCATGCCACCAAAAATCTACATGCAAAGTTCTATTTGTGTCTTCCTCAGAAACACAACGAGCATAGTGACGGTTGGGTGATCATGGGTTCTTCCAACATTTCTGATTCTGGATTGGGCATCAAGCAGCCACCTCAGTATGAACTCAATGTGGCTATGAAAGACTATGACGATGTAAAGTATTGTTCTGACGAGTTTGAAGCGTTGTGGTCTCAGGCTATTGCTTTGACTTTGGATGACATTGCGGAGTATAAAAAGAGACCTATTTGGACAATGCGCCTACTCCCTATGAACTGTATATCAAGGTGCTTATCGACACATTTGGCGATCAGGTGGAAGATGATTTCTCCATAAGTTTACCCGAAGGTGTGAAGGACTTGAAATACCAAAAAGACGCGGTTATTCAAGGCTATCAGATGCTGATGGAACACAATGGTTTGTTTCTCGCAGACGTTGTGGGTCTGGGCAAGACAATGATTGCCACGATGATTGCCAGAAGATTCGTAGAAGCTAATGGCAAACATACCAACATTCTAGTGGTTTTTCCTCCAGCCTTGGAAGAAAACTGGAAAAATACGTTCAAACTCTTTGGCATCTACAAAAAAGCACAATTTGTGACCAATGGGAGTCTCTCCAAAGTCTTAGAAGGAAAAAACAACTACAAGGACAAAGAGGAATTTGATCTTGTCATTGTCGATGAAGCACATGGATTTCGCAGTGACAATTCAGGGAAATATGACGAACTGCAGAAGATATGCAAATCTCCTTGTCTAAACATGGGTTTGTTGAAGCAGCAGAAAAAGAAAGTGATGCTGCTTTCTGCCACTCCTCTCAACAATCGTCCGGACGATTTGCTCAATCAGTTGCTCCTTTTTCAAAACAGCCAAAGTTGCACCATCGATGGTATTCCCAATCTGAAAAAATTCTTTACTCCGCTCATAGAGGAGTATAGAAAAGTGATGAGCGGCCGAGGTAAGCACGATGTGACGGCTGAGGTAGATTCGATTTATGAGAAGATACGCAACAAGGTAATAGACAAAGTGACTGTGCGCCGAACACGCAACAACATTCTCAACGACAAAGACTACAAAGCCGACATTGAGTCGCAAGGTATTGTGTTTCCCAATATATTAGCTCCGAAAGAATTAGTATATAAAATGGACACAGATACAAGTGCCCGATTCTATGAAACATTGAGAAAGCTCACCGATGGAAAGTCAGAAGAAAACCCAGAAGGAGAAGGCTTGACTTATGCTCGCTATCGTGCTGTTGAATTTGAAACCGGAATACCGCACAGAGTATAGGAATGCTGAGCATATCGGTCGTTCGTTGGCGAGCATTTATCGTGTGCACATGGTGAAGCGATTAGAGAGTAGCTTCTTTGCTTTCAAGCGATCGTTGGAAACGCTCTTGCGCATCACCACCGACATGATAAAGATGTTTGATGAAGGCAAGGTGATCATAGCTCGGGATTTGAAGGTGAAAGACCTGCAAGCCAAAGACATGGAGCTGGATGAAATCATCGAGTATGCCGTTGCTAAAGGTTATGCCAAAGAAGACATCGTGTTCTCTGCTGATGATTTTGTGCCAGACTTCCTCCAAATGCTTCATCACGACCGTGAGATATTAGAGGGGCTCAATGCAGAATGGAAAAAAGAGCATGACGACCCGAAGTTCGATTTGTTTAGAGAGAAACTTATGGGAGAGTTTTTTGCCCCTTCGCAAAACCCTACAGGAAAGCTCGTTTTGTTTTCGGAGAGTGTCGATACTCTGAATTACCTGCATGAGAGACTAACACAAGAGATGGGTCGTTCAGATGTGCTTCTGGTGACAGCCTCCAACCGCAATCGTTTGGGCGATACCATCAAAAAGAACTTTGATGCAAATTTTCCGAGCGATGCTCAGAAATATAACATCATCATCACCTCCGATGTCTTGGCAGAAGGAGTGAACCTGCATCGTTCCAATGTCATTGTCAATTACGATTCACCTTGGAATGCCACACGTTTGATGCAGCGCATTGGTCGTGTGAACCGCATCGGTTCTGTTGCCCCCAACATCTACAACTACATGTTTTATCCCTCGCAGCAGGGTGACAAAGAAATCCAGCTCTACAAGAACGCGCTTATCAAGTTGCAGGGTTTCCACTCAGCCTTTGGTGAAGACGCACAGATTTCTCCAAAGAAGAGATTGTCAAAGAGTTTCAGATGTTTGACAATAATGTGAAAGACAGCATCGACCAAAAGATTGCTCTGCTGCGTGAAGTGCGCGAACTCTATAACAACGATCGCAAGCTCTACCACAAAATCAAGGATTTGCCCATGAAGAGCAGAGTGATGCGCAACACTGGAAAGCATAGCGGAAAATCTATTGTTTTCGTCTCCTCTAGTGTGAAAACGGAGTTCTATTGGGTCACCCAAACAGAAGTGAAGCCCCTAGACTTTCTCAAGGCAGTGACCTATCTCAAAGCGAGTCCCGAAGAGAAAGCAGTGCCATTCACTAGAGAGCAACAACATTATGACGATGTCAATAGAGCTTTGGGTCAATATCATAAAGAATACGTGGAAGCGGCAGACACAACCTCCATCAATCGTACCGACCTAGACAAGACTTCGCTTGTAGCTAATAAGTTCTTGCGCACCATCAAGCAAATCACCACAGATCGTCGTTTGCAATCGCAATGCGACACGCTCATGGGCTACATCAACGAAGGCATATATGCTAAACTTCCTCGGTTTCTGAAAAGTTTGTCGAAGGAGTATGGCAGCCACCGAGAAAAGATGCAGCAAGAGGAATATAAACTGCAAAATATCATCTCAGAGCTGTGCGACGAATATCAAACGAAGAATAAGGCGCAACTGCACGATGCTCGCGACATCTCCGAACCACGAATCATCATTTCAGAATCTTTCCAATAAACCACTTTAAGAGATTTCTCCTATGGCAATGACCTTTACCTCCGATAGTTTAAGGCAACTGTTTCAATCGGCATTCAATTTGACAGAATGGCGTGAATACTTGCAGGATTTTTTCGGTGCTACTGCTTTGAGAGAACAGGCAGAAATCATCGAAGGAAGCGAGACAGAGAAAGGGTTTTATTTGGGTAAAATAGACACCTCCGACAGTTATAGCATTGGTTTGTTTCACTATCAAGTGAGTAAAGGTTCGGTGGTGAACAAGCGTGTGGGACTTCGCCATCTCGTCAAATCGTTCATCAATCCCACTTGGGGAGAGTTTGATGCCGCGTTAGTGGTTTTCGATGATGGCAAGCATTGGAGATTGTCTTTCATTTGCGACATAAAGGGCGAAAACACTGTGCCCAAACGCTACACCTTTGTGTTTGGAGAAAGCGACAATTACTACAATACTGCCGTAAACCGATTTGTTACACTGAAGCAAAAGGGCATCTCGTTTGAGACGCTCAAAGATGCTTTTTCAGTGGAAGCCTTGTCCAAGGATTTCTACAAAGACCTTTTTGAGTGGTATCAGTGGGCGGTAGATCCCTCTACTAATATCACATTTCCCAACAACACGAGCACAGAAGATGATGACCGCGATGACATAGAAACTAAAATCATTCGCATGATCACGCGCATTATGTTTGTGTGGTTCATCAAGCAAAAACACCTGGTGCCTGATTGCATCTTTGAGCTAAAACATTTGAAGAAAATACTCAAAGATTTCGATTCCCTCAGCACCACAGTGGGCAACTACTACAATGCCATTTTGCAAAATCTATTTTTTGGCACCCTCAACCGTGCCATCATAGAAGAAGATGGAAGTACTCGAAAATTTTCCACTTCGAGCAAGCGCGATGTCAAGACCTTGTATCGCTATGCCGAAATGTTTGCCATAAGCGAACAAGAGGTTATTGACACCTTTGCGGAAATTCCATTTTTGAATGGTGGATTGTTTGAGTGTCTCGATAAGACGCGCTACATTGACGGAGTGGAACAATGCTACAATTTTGATGGTTTTAGCCGCAACGATGCACGTTTTGCCGATGGCCGTTTCAAGCATCGTGCCGTAGTGCCGAACATCCTTTTCTTTGAACCAGAAAGAGGACTCCTTTCTATTCTCAGTCGCTATAACTTCACCATCGAAGAGAACTCTCCAGAAGAACAACAAGTGGCACTCGACCCCGAGTTGCTGGGTAAGGTGTTTGAAAATCTGTTGGGGGCTTACAATCCTGAAACCCAAGAAACGGCACGCAATCAAAGTGGTTCATTCTACACTCCTCGTGAGATTGTCAATTTCATGGTGGATGAGAGTCTGATTGCCTATTTGGGCAAGACAGAGTTGGTGCGCTCCCTCTTTGGGCATGACTTTCAGTTCGACGCTTCCAAGACGGAGCAATACAAAGAGATTGCCGATAAGTTGAAAGCCATCAAGATTCTAGACCCCGCTTGTGGTTCTGGTGCTTTCCCTATGGGTATATTGAACAGAATGGTGGAGATTTTTGAGCGAATACAGCCTGATGCCAACGTCTATGAACTCAAACTTTCTATCATTGAAAATTGTCTCTATGGAAGTGACATTCAGAGTATTGCCGCCCAAATCACAAAGTTGCGCTTCTTCATTTCTCTGATTTGTAACTGTGAGAAAGATGCTTCTGCCATCAATTTTGGCATTCCCACTCTGCCTAATCTCGAAACGAAGTTTGTTTCTGCCAACACATTGATAGCAAAGAAAAAGAAGGATGCTCAATTACAACTTTTTGAAAATCCAGATATAGAAACCACCAAGAGCGAATTGGCAGAAATTCGTCATAAGCATTTTGCTGCCAAATCAGCTTCCACAAAGCATCGTCTGAGAAAGCAAGACCAAGACCTCCGTGAGAAATTGGCAAATCTGCTTTCAGAGAATAATTTTTTTGATGGTGAACACGCAAAACAGTTGGCTGAATGGAATCCTTACGACCAGAATGCAGTTAGTTCTTTCTTCGATCCAGAATGGATGTTTGATGTTTCCGATGGCTTCGACCTTGTCATTGGTAATCCGCCATACATTCAACTTATGAACAATGGAGGAAAACTAGGCAAACTCTACGAAAAATTAGATTATAGCACTTTTGCGCGAACTGCCGACCTTTATTGTTTGTTTTATGAGCGTGGTTGGCAGTTGCTCAAACGTGATGGTCATCTATGCTTCATCACTTCCAATAAATGGATGCGTGCTGGCTATGGAGCAAAGCTTCGCGAGTTTTTGCCAAGAAGACGAACCCTTTGTTGTTGATAGACTTTGCAGGAGTGAAGGTTTTTGAGAATGCCACAGTAGATGCGAACATCTTGATGTATGCCAAGTCAGAGAACGAGCAAAAGACAATCTGTGCTGTAGCGAACAAGCAGAACAAAGATTGTATCAAGAATCTGAGCGATTTCATTCAGCAACAGAGCGTGGAGTGCAGTTTCGACACTTCCGATAGTTGGGTGGTGCTTTCTCCCATCGAGCAAAGCATCAAGCGCAAGATTGAAGCCGTGGGCACACCACTGAAAGAATGGGATATTCAAATTTATCGCGGAGTGCTAACTGGCTGCAATGATGCCTTTATCATTGACACTGCAAAGCGCAATGAAATACTTTCCAACTGCCAAACGGAAGAAGAGCGTCAAAGAACGGATGAATTGATTCGACCCATTCTACGCGGCAAGGACATCAAGAGATATGGGTATGTAGATAACGGGTTATTCTTAATCAACACTCACAATGGAGTAAAGGGAAAGTTCCCACGTATCGATATTAACGATTACCCTGCTGTAAAGGCTCATTTAGACCAATTTTGGGACAGAATCTCCACTCGTGCGGATAAAGGTGAAACTCCATACAACCTTCGTAACTGCGCTTATTTGGAGGATTTTTCTAAACCAAAAATCATTTACCCGAATATGACTAAGTACATGCCTTTTGTTTTTGACGATAAATCGTATGTCACAAATCAAAAGTGTTTTATTATCACGGGAAAATATATAGCATTTCTTACTGCCTTTTTCAATTCTTCCTTGTTCAAATTCTGTTTTAGAGATTCATTTCCAGAATTACAAGGAGGAACTCGAGAATTGAGCAAAATATTCTTTGATAAAATCCCTGTTTGTAAAGTCACTGATATCCAAGAAAAACTTTTTCATGAGTTTATTGATGATATTCAGAATAAATATACAAAGGACAAAGCAATAGAAATAGACACCTTGATATTTGATTTATACAATCTAACTTCAGAAGAAAGAGAAGCTATAGGCTTTGTTGAGATTGTGTGACGTATAATGTAATGTATTCTCGTTCAGGGGTGGATAAACCATACATTGAAAATACGATGTCATTTATCTCTTCTTCTACTTCTGTACTCCAGCAAGCTATTTGCTTATTTAAAAGATTAGAGAGGCGAGTTTCGTAGTCCAATTTGGATGGAATTTTTATCGGCTCTATTGCTTGCACACTGACTAATAAATCTCCTGTACCTGTTTTCGGGGAATCTTTTAATAAGTAATGTCCCATCAAAGAGTTGAGTACACAGCATAAATACTCTATGCTCCTTCCTGTAGCAAAACATGTACTATCAAGACCAAGACACCCTTTATTATCATAGGAGAAACGTAAAATTGAACCTATTCGTTTCCAAATTATCTTTGGTTTAGAAAAATCCTCCCAATACTTAGCCCCCCACCTTTGCATTGCATACCATTCGTATCGAATACCTGTTTCTGCCTTGTTACGCTTTGACAAAGGTTCTTTATATTGGAGCATGTGAGAATAAACAGCTGGATATTGCTCTTTGAATGCCTTTTCGGCTTTATCAGAAGCTCCTTGTATAGAAGCATCAAACTGATATGGAAAATGCCATGGAATATAGATTAACCACAAATCAGCCCATTCATACCCATACCTCTTGATGTCCTTGCCGCGTAGAATGGGTCGAATCAATTCATCCGTTCTTTGACGCTCTTCTTCCGTTTGGCAGTTGGAAAGTATTTCATTGCGCTTTGCAGTGTCAATGATAAAGGCATCATTGCAGCCAGTTAGCACTCCGCGATAAATTTGAATATCCCATTCTTTCAGTGGTGTGCCCACGGCTTCAATCTTGCGCTTGATGCTTTGCTCGATGGGAGAAAGCACCACCCAACTATCGGAAGTGTCGAAACTGCACTCCACGCTCTGTTGCTGAATGAAATCGCTCTTTAGCTTATAGCCAAGGTTCTTGCTTTTATGAAACGAGATAGCGTGTTGCGATCTACCTTGCAGAGTTTAGCTATCTTGCGTTGAGAAGTACCATTTTTCAGTAGTTCTGATATCAATACTTCCTTACCTGATAACTTGTATTTGTCTGGAGAACTTTTGCGTCCTTTTGGCCTGCCTAATACTACTCCTTCTGCTTTTTTCCGCGCCAATGCTTCTTTGGTGCGCTGACTGATGAGATTGCGTTCTATCTCTGCCGATAAACCGAAAGCAAAAGCCAAAACTTTGCTCTGAATGTCGTCGCCAAGACGATAATTATCTTTGATGGTCCAAACACGGCAACCCTTCGTCATGCAGATGTTTAATATCTCCATGATCATGAAAAGATTGCGTCCCAAACGAGAGAGTTCGCTGCAGATGATGATGTCGTCTTGACCCACCTTTTTGAGTAAGCGACCTAGTTGGCGTTTACTATAGGTTTTTGTGCCACTGATGGTTTCTTCTATCCAGTCGTCTATGACCAGACTCTGTTTCTGACAGAAATTGGTGATCTCGAAGCGTTGGTTTTCAACCGTTTGTTTGTCGCTACTTACTCGAATATATCCGTAAATCATATTTGTATGTGTGATAAGTTATTGTGCTATGAATAGAAACGGACATAGCATGTGCCTATTTTCTGAAAACTAAAGTTTATCGGACATAATAAAAGGGTGTAAATCTACAGATAATGAGATTTACACCCTTGTGGGTTGAAGTGCAGCCAAAAGAGAGGCTGAACCAACGATGACCGTATCAGAGGAGGTTAGCTAAACTTGCGAGGATAGCGCAAGAGGATGCTCAGAATGGCGAGAGCAGCCAGGACGAAGTTGTAGTACATGTGGGGAAGAATCTCCAACGGACTGAGTTTGACTAGGCTGGCAGCAAGAAGAAGTTGCGCACCATAGGTAATAGCCCCTGCATGACACAGGAGAAAGTGTCGAGCAACGAAGCACTCTTGCTCTTGTTCACCCCATAGGTTTCGGCAATCTCATTAGAAATCTTGCCCACAGCAAGGATAGCCACCGTGTTGTTAGCCGTGACGCAGTTGATGATTGCCACAAGGGCTGAGATTACGCCTTCTGCTCCACGTTTGCCGTGGATGTGACGCGTGAGACTGTTGATGATAAACTGGATGCCTCGGTTGTGACGAATCACCTCCATCAGTCCTCCTGCCAAGAGCGCAATGAGGATGGTGTCGGTCATGCCGCCAATGCCCTTGGACATGGATGCGAACCAGCCCTCGAGACCAAAACTACCCGTGGTCATGCCCACAATGCCGGAAAGGATGTTGCCCATGAGCAGCACGAGAGTTACGTCGAGTCCCATGACAGCAGCGACAATGACAAGCAGATAAGGCAGGATTTTCAAGAACTCTACAGCAGGAATCTGCGTGATGGGAGCAACGGTGTTGCCTAGGAAGTAGTAGATGGCGAAACAGATGAGCGCAGCAGGAGCCGCGATGTAGATGTTGGTGCGGAATTTCGCACTCTGTTTCACCCCTTGCGTGCGTGTAGCCACGATAGTGGTGTCGGAGATGAAAGAGAGATTGTCGCCAAAGAAAGCACCGCCCACCACAGCCGCTACCACAAGCGGAAGAGCGATGCCCGAAGAGGTGGCTATACCTGATGTCATGGGTACGAGTGCCACGACTGTCCCCACACTGGTGCCGATGCTGAGTGAGACAAAACAAGCGGCGAGGAACAATCCCGGCAAGAGCAACGATGAGGGAAGCAGTTGGAGGGTGAGTCCTACGGTGGAGTCGATAGCGCCCATGTCTTTTGCTGTTTGGGCGAAACTTCCTGCGAGGATGAAGATCCAGAGCATCATCATCAGATTTTTGTCCCCCGCACCGCGGCTAAAGACCATCACACGGTCGGCAATAGAAAGTTTGCGGGGTTTATTGTTTTTGCCCACAGCCATTTCTGCAGCGTGGTTCTTGTTGGTGATGAAGAGCGCATAGGCAGAAGCGATGACAAAGACCACCACGAGTGGCACTTTGTCGAAAGTGCCGCAAGCAATGCTCAGCGTGAGGAAGAGTCCGATGAGCACGAAGATGGGACTGAGGGCTATAAGTCCCTGACGAATGGTGATTTTAGTCATGCTGCGTAGAGTTGTGGGTCATCAAAGGCGCCAGATAGTGTGCGGTATATCCCTTGCCCGATTCCACCAGTGCTTCGGGCGTACCGGCAAAGACGAGTTCTCCACCAGCCGCTCCACCTTCGGGACCAAGGTCAATGACATGATCGGCAGTCTTCACCACATCGAGATTGTGCTCAATGACCACGAGGGAGTGTCCACGCTCGAGCAAGGCATTGAAGGCATGGAGCAATCGGCTGATGTCGTGGAAGTGCAATCCCGTGGTGGGTTCGTCGAAGATGAAGAGTGTGGGCACAGCACGCTCTTGTCCGAGATAGTAAGCCAGTTTGACACGCTGATTTTCACCTCCAGAGAGAGTAGAGGAAGACTGTCCGAGTTTGATGTAGCCCAGTCCCACATCTTGTAAGGGACGGAGGCGATTGACAATCTTTTTCTTGCCATAGTTGTCGAAAAATTCGATGGCTTGGTTCACCGTCATCTCCAAGATGTCGTAGATGTTTTTGCCTTCAAATCTGACTTCCAACACTTCGTTCTTGAATCGCTGTCCGTGACAGGTTTCGCACTCCAATTCCAAATCGGCCATAAACTGCATTTCCACTTTCACCGTGCCTGCGCCTTTGCACTCTTCGCAGCGTCCGCCTTCGGCATTGAAGGAGAAGAAAGCCGGTTTCATTTCCATTTGTTTGGCCAAGGCTTGTTCGGCCATGAGTTTGCGAATCTCATCGTAGGCCTTGACATAGGTGACGGGGTTGGAGCGTGAGGAACGGCCGATGGGATTTTGGTCAACGAAATCAACGGCAGTGATGGCCTTGAGGTCGCCTTCCAGGCATTGAAATTCTCCAGGACGCTCTCCCGACTCATTGAGATGTTGCTGAATGGCAGGGTAGAAGATGTTGCGCACGAGGGTAGATTTTCCCGAACCCGACACACCTGTGACCACGGTGAAGACATTGAGGGGGAAGTCCACATCGATGCCTTTGAGATTGTTTTCGCGCGCTCCTTTGACGGTGATTTTGCGATTCCACTTTCTGCGCGAAGCGGGGAGTTGGATGCGTTCGCGTCCGAGGAGATAGTTGAGGGTGTGGCTCGCCAGGGGTGATTCGTCTGAGATAGGCTTCTTGTTGTCGGTTTTGCTCTCGGCAAGGTGTCGATAGTCGCCTGTCCAAACCACTTGTCCGCCCAGTCGTCCGGCTTCAGGGCCAATGTCAATGATGTGGTCGGCAGCGCGCATGATGTCTTCGTCGTGTTCCACCACAATGACGGTGTTGCCCACATCGCGAAGTTCTTGAAGCACGTGGACAAGGCGTTCGGTGTCGCGAGAGTGCAAACCGATGGAGGGTTCGTCGAGGATGTAGAGACTGCCCACCAAACTACTGCCGAGGGAGGTGGAGAGATTGATGCGCTGGCTTTCTCCTCCGGAGAGACTGTTGGAGAGGCGGTCGAGAGTGAGATAGTTGAGTCCCACTTCTTCGAGGAAATGCAGGCGGTTGTTGATTTCCGACAACAAGCGTTGTGCCACTTGCTGTTCGTGGTCGGTGAGTTGGAGTTGGGCAAACCAGAGAGCAAGTTCTTTGACCGACATTCTCACGAGGTCGGCAATGGTTTTTCCTCCCACTTTGACGTAGAGTGCTTCTGGGCGGAGTCTTTTTCCTCTGCAATCAGGACAAGTGGCTTTGCCGCGATAGCGAGCAAGCATCACGCGGTTTGGATTTTGTATTGTCCCATCTCGAGGGCTTTGAAAAATCCATCGATGCACACATCGACATCGCCTTCTTCCCACGCCATGCCTTCGCCACCATGCCAGAGCAAATCGCGTTGTTCTTCGGTGAGATTGTAATAGGGTTCAAAGATGGGGAAGTTGTGTTGTTGAGCACGGCGCAAGAATTCTTCGCGCCACATACCCAGTTTTTCGCCACGCCAGCACATCACTGCTCCATCATAGACAGAGAGGGAGGTGTCGGGGATGACGAGATGCTCATCGATGCCCATGACTTTGCCAAAACCTTCACAACGTGGGCAAGCTCCCACGGGGGAGTTGAAAGAGAAGAGATTGTCGGAGGGTTCTTCAAAGGTGATGCCGTCGGCTTCGAATCGGGTGGAGAAATGTTCCAAATTCTTCTCGGGATAGAAGCGCAGGAAGCATTCTCCGTCGCCTTCAAAGAGAGCGGTTTCCACAGAGTCGGTGAGTCGTGAAATGCCGTCTTTGGAACCATCAACAGCAAGGCGGTCGAGGAGGAGAAAGAGACGGCCTTGGTGCAAGGCTTCGGTGCAGGTTTCGATGGCAGAGGTGGAGAGGATGACTTCGTCCATGCGGAGCATTTCACCATCGCAGTCCAGTCGCGAAAGGCCTTGTTGGAGCATCACTTCGACTTGTTGGAGGAAGGTGCGGTCGGTTCTTGTTTTGAGGGGTGCGAGAACGGTGAATCGGGTGCCAGGATTGTGTTGCAAAGCAGCGTTCACAATGTCGTCTGCACTGCAACGTCTTACTTCTTTTCCGCTGACGGGCGAAAAGGTGCGTCCGATGCGCGCAAAGAGCAAACGGAGGTATTCGTAGATTTCGGTGCTAGTGCCCACAGTGGAACGTGGGTTGCGGCTTGTCACCTTTTGTTCGATGGCAATGGCAGGTGGGAGACCTTTGATATAGTCCACTTCGGGTTTGTTCATTCTGCCCAAAAACTGTCGGGCATAGGCCGAAAGGCTCTCGACATATCTGCGTTGTCCTTCGGCGTAGAGGGTGTCGAAAGCCAACGATGATTTGCCAGAACCGGAAAGTCCTGTGATGACAATGAATTGGTTGCGCGGAATTTTGAGGTCAATGTTTTTGAGATTATTGACGCGCGCTCCTTTCACCTCGATATATTGGTGCATAAATTAGTTGATGTCGATCAGTTCGAGTTGGAAAATGAGTGTGCTGTGTCCTGGAATGTCGCGTCCAGCTCCGCGTTCTCCGTAGCCCGCTTCAGCAGGGATATAGATTTCCCATTTTTCTCCGATGTGCATATTGACGAGTGCCACTTGCCAACCGGTGATGAGTTCATTAACACGAAACACGGCAGGTGCTCCGCTTCCTCTTCGAGAAGAGTCAAACTGTTTGCCGTCGATGAGTTTTCCGTCATAGTGAACGGTGACGATACTTCGTGGCTGCGGTGTGGACTGTAGTTTGCGCAAGGTGCGTTCTGTGGCTCCTTCTGGAAGGGGTGGTGCAGGATTGAGCACTTTATATTTCACTCCGCAGCGGAGAGTCTGTATGCCGGGTTTTCCTTCGAGATTGGCGAGGAAGTTGGTGTTTTCTTCGCGATAGGCTGCCAATGCAGCTGCGTTCATTTTCTTTTTATGAGACATAAGTTCTTGTTTTTTCTAGCTTTTCTAGAGGGGCTAGTTTTCCTAGATGTTCTAGTTATTCTAGATGTTCTAGAGCTTCTAGTGTCTAGTTTGCTCCGAGCCACGCTTGTCGTGGCGAGCATAAAAGGGTCTGTGACCCCTAGCCTCTAACGTCTAACGTCTAACGTCTAATGTCTAACCCCTAGCGTCTAGTCACTGCGTAAGCAGCAATGACGATGAAGCAGATGAGGGGGATGATGAAGCCCAAAGCCGTGGAGTGACCATCGGCAACGATGCCCATCAGCAAAGGAGCCACAGCACCGCCCACAATGCTCATAATGAGCAGAGAAGAAGCGATTTTGGTGTGCGCACCAAGACCACGAAGGGTAAGAGCAAAGAGGGTGGGAAACATAATACTTTCACACAAATAGACCACAAGAAGGGCTACAAATCCGAGGGTGTTGGGCACGAACACCACAACACTCGTGGCAAGTGTGGCAATGATGGCGAGGATGGCCAAAAGACGTTCGGCACGAATCAGTCCCATTGCCCAACTTCCGCCCAAACGACCCAACATGAAAAGTCCCATTCCGCCAAAACTCAAGAGCGTGGCAGCTGTGCTGTCTGTGATGGCGATGTGCTCGGTGGCGTAGTTGATGAAAAAACTGTTGATGCCGGTCTGTGCTGCGACATAGAGAAAGAGGGCTATCCACCCAAAGACAAAGGCGCCTTTGCGCGACAGATAGCAAATTTCAGCCCAAGTGGAAGGCGATGAACCTGAGGGTGCGTCTTCCTCTGACAGGGAAGAGTGGTCGTTGGCTGGCATTTCTTTGATTTCGGGAAGTCGAACGAAGCAAAACACTAGGCCAATGAGTAGCACCACAATGCCAATGGTGGCGTAGGGTAAGGAAATGTTAGGCGAGTTGCCTTGGGCAAACAAGCACCATCCACCCACGAGTGGATGAGAATCCAGCCAAGCCCGTTGAACGATTGCGAGAAATTGATGCGCTGTTCGCTAGAGTTGGCATCTCCCAAGACCGTGACGTAGGGATTGGCAGAGGTTTCGAGAAAGGTCAGTCCACAACCAATGACGAAGAGGGAAAAGAGAAAGAAGGGAACGACATAATCGTGGCTCCCGGGATGAAGAGCAGCGCTCCAAGGCCATAGAGGAAGAGTCCTGTGAGCACTCCGGCACGATAGCCCCAACGACGAGATCACAGCCCCTGCAGGAAGAGCCATCAGGAAATAACCGCCATAGACCACCACTTGGATGAAGGCCGATTGCGTTTTGGTGAGGTGCAACTCGTTTTGAAAAAACTTATTGAGCACATCGAGGATGCTATGGGCAAATCCCCAAAGGAAGAAGAGGGAGGTGACTAAAAGAAAGGACACAAGATAATTGCGCCCATCGTGAGTGGTGACAATTTTCATTGACGTGCTAAACTAGGATGGAGCAAGAGAGGAGTCATACGACGTTTTTTGAGGGGAGATGTCGTCAAGAGTTGGCGAGTAGCGCACAAAGTTGTGCGATACCAGCAGCGGCTCCTTGCTGAATGAAGGTGATGCGTTTGGATGATGGCACTTTCACTTCGTTGGGGTCGATGAGATAGATGGGACAATTTTGCGGAGCATAGTGCACCAATCCTGCGGCAGGATAGACCACCAAGGAAGTGCCTACGATGACAAACACATCGGCTTGCGCCACAAGTTCGGCCGCGTGTTCAATCATAGGCACGGCTTCGCCAAACCAAACGATGTAGGGACGCATCAAACTGCCATCGGCTGCGCGTTGTCCCGGCAAGACGTCGAGATGCGGAGCGGAGAGCGTGGTGATGCAATCGGGATTATCGGGTTGTTGGGAAGACGTCACCTTCATCAGTTCTCCGTGGAGGTGCACCACGTGGGAACTTCCGGCACGCTCGTGGAGATCGTCCACATTTGGGTAATGATGGCCACGTCCCACTGTTCTTCTAGTTCGGCCAGAAGTTGGTGTCCACGATTAGGTTGTGCTGCGACCAATTGTTGTCTTAACCCATTGTAGAAGTTGTTGACATAGTCAGGGTCAGCAGCCCATCCTTCGGGAGTGGCCACGCGTTCCACAGGGTGGTTTTCCCATAGTCCTCCACTATCGCGAAAGGTGGCAAAACCACTCTCAGCACTGATGCCCGCTCCCGATAAGACTACCAATTTTCGCTTCATATCGTCCTTTTGTTTGTTGTGCATCATTAAGTCCTTAGATAAGCATCAGGATTAGCGACGCACTAAACGATAGATTTCCCCGCACCAAAGCACTAGAGAAGTGCTGGCAATGATGATGAGCCAATCGCTCACGGAGATGGGGGTGACACTGAACATTTGTCCGCCAAGATTTACGATGAAGAGTTGGCCAACGAGAATGACTACCAAAATGGCAAGGAATCCTTGACAGCCTTTGAAGTGGAATGCAGAACGTCCGGTGAGGTGGGCGCGTGCGTTGAAGAGATTCCAGAATTGGAGCATCACAAAGATGGTGAAGATGTAGCTCTTTTCTGTGCGAGAAAGGTGTTCTGCTGCTCCGAGGGTGAGTGAAGAAAGGTCGGAGAGAGAGGTGACGTCGGCGTGTTCAAAGACGTAAACCAATCCAGTAAGAATGAAGAAGAACAACAATCCTGTGCCAATGATGCCACGCTTCATGCTTGCATCAATGATGAAGGCTTCGCGGTGGCGTGGACGGTCTTTCATCACCGCTTCAGAGGGAGGCAAAGAAGCCAAAGCCATGGCAGCGAAAGTGTCCATGATGAGGTTTACCCAAAGCATTTGTGTCACGGTGAGTGGAGAATCTGTTCCCATAAAGGCTCCTGCCAACACCGTGCAGCAGGCAGCAAGATTCACCGTCATTTGGAAGAGAATGAATCGCTGTATGTTTTGATAAAGCGAACGTCCCCACATCACAGCACGACCAATGGAAGAGAAGGAATTGTCGACAATGGTGATGTCGCTGGCTTCTTTGGCCACTGAGGTACCGTCGCCCATAGATAAACCCACTTGGGCTGTTTTGAGGGCAGGAGCATCGTTGGTGCCATCGCCTGTAACGGCTACAACGTGTCCACGTTTTTGGAGGGTTTCGACCAATCGTTTCTTGTCGAGAGGACGTGCACGCGCAATAATTTTGAGTTCATCAACGCGGTTGTATACTTCTTCGTCGGTGAGGGCTTCAAATTCAGGGCCAGTGATGATGGCGCGCTCGGAGTGTTGATCGCCCCAAAGTCCAATTTGACGGCCAATCTCTCCTGCGGTAGCTGCAGTGTCGCCCGTCACAATTTTCACATCAATGCCTGCCGACAGACATTCTTGCACAGCTTGTGGCACATCGGCACGCACGGGGTCGGAAATGGCTACCATACCGAGGAAATTAAGTCGTTCGGCCACTACCTTATGATCGGCGATGGCGGCATCTCCCTCGTTGAGCACTTGATAAGCAAAACCAAGTGTGCGCATGGCTTTGCGTTGATAGCCGAGGAGTTGAGCGTCGAGTGTAGCTTTATCTACATTGCCCGAGGTGGTGGCACAGAGTCCGTGAACAATTTCTGGTGCACCTTTCACATAGAGTACTTTTTTCCCTGGGAAAAGTCCTGACTCCACGATGGTAGCCATATATTTGCGCTCAGTGGCAAAGGGAAGTTCTTTGAGGGTGACGGTGTTGCCACGCAACGCGCGATAGTCTTTGTTTTGACCATGCAACCAAAGCAGGATAGCCCCTTCGGTGGGGTTGCCTAGGACACTGGGTTTTTCGCCAGAGAGGTCGAGCGATGCAGTGCTGTTTACAGCCATCCCTTCGAGGATGTAGTTGCATTCCTCAGAGTTGTCTAAGGATTGTGTGGCAAGTCCGTAGAATTGTGTTTCGCTGATCCTCATTTGGTTTTGGGTGAGCGTACCTGTTTTGTCAGTGCAAATGACGGTGGTTGCTCCCATCGTTTCGCAAGCGTGCATTTTGCGCACAAGGTTGTTGCTCTTGAGCATACGGCGCATAGAATAGGCCAAACTCAAGGTGACTGCCATGGGAAGCCCTTCGGGAACTGCTACTACAATTACGGTGACGGCCACCATAAAGGTGCTCAGAAAACTAGTGGTGAAATCGAGCCAATCGATAGCCCCTGAGTGTTGGGTGAAATAGAGGATGGTGCGCCCCACAAGAATCAAGAGAGCAATGGCATAACTGATTTTGCTGATGAGCTTGCCTAGTCGGTCTAATTGCTCATTGAGGGGAGTTTTCACACTGTCGTCAATCTGTGCAGCTTCGAGCACTTTTCCGTTTTCTGTGGCATCGCCCACAGCGGTGACACGACAAATGCCGTGGCCTTCCATCACCTTCGTACCGCGTAGCACGTGGTTAGAAGGGAAGGTGGCTTCTTCGTCGAATTCCCCAGCAACGGTGGTTTTGCGACAGAGAGGTTCACCGGTGAGTGTGCTTTCATCCACGCTTAGATGTGTGGACTCAAGGAGTTCTGCATCGGCAGGGATGTCTTCTCCAGTGCCCAACATCACAATGTCGCCCACCACGATGTCAGATTTGGGAACTTCTGTGGTGTTGCCTTCGCGAATCACGCGCACAGGTTCTTCGTCATTCACTTGATTGAGTATCTTAAACTCTTTATCGGCTTGTTGTTCAAAATAGAAAGCGAGACCAGTGGCCAAGAAAACAGCCACAAAGATGCCAATGGGTTCAAAGAAGGTGGAGGCTTCGTGGTGGAGCGCAAAGAACTCGTATGCGGCAATTCCTAGTGAGCAAGCACCAGCCAAGAGGAGAATGATGATGATGGGATCTTTGAATTTTTCAATAAAGAGTTTCCAAAGTGGAGTGCGCTTGGGAGGAGTTAAGACGTTGGCACCGTATTTGTTGCGGCTTTCTTCTACTTCTTGAGGAGAAAGTCCTGTGTAATGTTGCTGCTTTGACATTAGACGTTAGCGTTTAGATGATAGAACCACACCGTTGGGTGAAAGGAGAGGTGGGATGACCGATTGGAGTTCAATTAGTGCAAGGCATCGTTGACTTTGTTGGCGAGTTCTTCGATGGGGAAATCGCGACCAATGATGTGGCCATCGGCATTGATGAGAATGTTGCCCGAAGGATAGCGCAGACCCAAAGTTTGGACAAGAGGGTTGGAGAGCATATGCTTGAGATAAACCACAGATTGGAGGGAATCGTTCTTCGCACGTTCTTGCGCTTTCTCCAGCGATTCGTCGAGGGCAAAGTTGATGATGCGCAGACGTTCGCCACGTGCGGCTTTGAGTTTGCGCAACTGCTGACGAAGATAGTAGTTGTTGCTGTCCCAGTTGGCAGAAAAGGTGAGTAGCGTGGGCTTTCCTTTGAAGTCTGCCGAGTTGATGACTTGTTTGTTGAGCGTGCTGGCCGTGAAATGTGGCAACTTTGCTCCAATGGCAGTGCGGAGTTGTGGGCGCAATCTAGCGTCAATGGCCGTCAGTTGTTGGTTGGTGGGCTGTTGTTTGCGGAGGAGATTGAGGAGTTCAAGCGTAGGTTGTTCGTTGCGCTGGGCTACTCTGTCGAAATAGTGATAGAACAAGGCTACGGAAGTCAAAGATTGAGGGTGAGAACGAATGTAAGTGGCGGCGCGCATTTGTGCATCTTTCTCGTTGAGTTTAAGCACGGAAAAGCAAAATTCCGAAAACTGCTTGTTGTCGTCTGTGCCTGTGACTTGCATCTCCTTGAGACGATTGGCATCGCCAGCAAGTTTCACCTCTTTGCCTGGTTCGGCAATGAGTGTGGTGAAGAGTTGTTGGGATAGACCAAAGTGAGGAGGAGAGGTTGCGTGGTGGGTCGATCGTAAGAGAAACTTCCGCGGTTGACATAGATGCTGTCGAGACTACCTTGGTCGCCTTCCACAGCATCGGCCGCGTAGATGAGGAGTGCGGCTTGGTCAAGGCCTTCAATCTTGCCTGATATGCGTGCCGTTTTCTTGTCGGGTCCGCAACTGGTGAGGACAAGCAAAGCCAAACAGAGAGAGAGTAAGGAGAATTTCATCTTCAAATGGGTGTGAAAGGCTGGAGAGGGTGAGACTGTGTGGAGAGGGTTACAGAAAGCCACAGGAACGCAGAATGAGCTGCGTTCCTGTGTTTTTTGTAGTTGCGTTGAACTTAGCGATTGAATGCAGCGAAGACAGTTTTGAGAGCGAGATCTTTGCTAGCGAGGTCGCGAAGATTAGCATTTTTGGCAATAGCAGCACGCAAAGCTTGTGCGCCTTCTTCCACTTGACCGGTGCGTGCAGCAAGCACAGCCTTGAGGTAGTCTGTGATGGCGTCAGCGTTGTTCACAGCAGCGAGCGTTTGTGCAGCACCCACATAGTCCTTGTTGAGGATTTGCGCAAGTGCAGCACTGTTGGTGTTGATGCCCTTGAGGTTTTGTGCAGCTTGAGCGTAGTTGCCGCGTGCAATTTGGAGATTACCGAGCACCTCGTTGTAGTTGCCAGCGGTGAGTGCTTTGCCGAGGAGAGCTTCTGCGCCGTTGATGTTGCCTTTTTCGAGCGCAATGAGTGCACCGTTGGCATAAGCTTCGGGCAAACCTTCAGCGTGGGTGAGTGCATTTTCAGCGTCAGAGAGGTTGCCAGCAGCATAGGCCAGTTGTGCAAGACCGTTGTAAGCGCGTTTGTCTTGAGGGTAGAGTTCGGTGGCCTTGTTGAAGATAGCCTTGCGTTCAGCAGCATCGTTGGTGAGTGTGGCAGCGTAGAGGAGTTCTTCAACGGTCAATTTAGAAGCATCAGCCGCATATTGTGCGCGGATTTCTTCATCGCTGCGACCAATCACGCGATAGTTCACGGTGAGGCGAGCGCGACGGAGTTCGGGAAGCACCTCGTTGGCCAATTCGCGGAAAGCCACAGAGAGGTTTTTGATTTGTTGTTCGCGTTCTTCTGGGTCTTTATACATAGAGAGCACTCGAAGAATCACCTCTTTGTCTTGAATGTTGCTAGCAGCAACGAGTTCTTGGAAGCCATCCCAGTCTTCAGCCGTGTATTTGGCGTCAACATTGGTGTTGAGTTTCGTCTTTTTGAGTTGTCCGTTCACATATTGTTGTGCCGAACCTTTACGATTTTCAGCGAGTCCAGTGTTGAATTTGAGCGTACCATCGGGTGAAGCATAAGCCGACACTTCTACATTGTCGAGCGCAAGTCCCTTTTGGTCGGCCTTGATGTCGCGAAGAACCTTGATGAAGTCTTTGACAGAGGTAGTCTTGAGTTCGCTAGTGCGCACTTTGGCTTGGCTAATCAAGTATTTGATTTGTGCATTTTGTTGGCGTGAGATTTCGCGTTGGAAACCATCGGCAGCAGTAGCCGTGTTGGCAGAAGCGAGGGTGAGATAAACGAGTTGTGAGGTGGCAATCACACCGTCAGCCACTTTCACAGCAGGGATGGTAACCACCTTTTTGCCCACGCGAGCGTCAAAGGTGAGGTAGAGTTCGCTGGAAGCCATAGCAGGACTATAAGGGAAAGATGCCTTCAACACATAGTTTCCCCCGAGTTTGTAGCTTACAGTTTGATCGTTGCCGACAACTTTCTCGCCTTGGAAAGTGGCAGGTTGTCCCACGGCTTTGCCACCGGCGTAGCGCAATTCGGGAATGACGGTGACCACCGCCTTTCTTCATATATTTTTGTGGGAATCGGCCGTTGATGGTAGTAGGCACATCGTTGCCCACGGTTTCAAGGGGTGAAGGAGTCACGGTGAAGTTGTCGGCAGAGAGTGCGTCCAACTTGCTGTTGCAGGAGGTGAAAGCCACCAATGCAAGGCCTGCAGCAGAGAGGTAGAGTGATGTTTTCATATTATGTAAAGAGTTGTTAGTGCGATGTTATATATAATGTATCAGAATGATTATCCTTTCCAAGCTTTAGGAAGTTTTCCCCCGAGTAAGCAATAGAGTCCAATGGCCATAAAGGGTAGGGAGAGCAATTGTCCTTGGTTGAGGTGAATGACGGCTTGCATATGTTGTTCCCAAGGTTCTTGTACCTCTTTGAAGTATTCCACAAATAGTCGGAAGGTGAAGATGCTGGTGAGGCAGAATCCGAAGAAGTAGCCCGTTCCCACTTTGTTAGGCCATTTGCGATAGAGCCAGAGTGTGACAAGGAAGAAGATGAAATAGGCAATAGCTTCGTAGAGTTGTCCAGGGTGTCGGGGGAAGTCTTCTCCGAGTTTTTCAAAGATGAAGCCCCAAGTGCCGTCAGTCTTCTTACCCACAATTTCGGAGTTCATGAGGTTGCCCAATCTTATGCAACACGCTGTGATGGGTGTGGCAATGGCGATGTTGTCGACCACTCTGAGAAGGGGTACTTTGGTTTTGCGCACATAGAGCCATAGGGCTATCATGAGTCCTGCCGTTCCTCCGTGTGAGGCTAGGCCAGCAAATCCGGTGAAGTGCCAGTGTCCCAAGCCGTCTTGTCGCATAGGGAGGAAAATCTCTAGGGGATGTTGCAAGAAATAGTGTGGTTCATAGAGCAAACAGTGTCCGAGTCTTGCTCCCAGGAGGATGCCGAGGAAGCAATAGAAGAAGAGGGGGTCGAACTTCTCTTGTGAAAGTTTTTGTTGGCGATAGAGTCGCAACACAATATAATAGGCTGCGGCAAGGCCAATAGTCCAAAACAGGGAATACCATCGCAAAGCAATGGGGCCGAGTTGTAGGGCTATTTGATCGGGATTCCAGTGGACTAGCATATTAGACGTTAGAGATTAGACGTTAGACGTTAGGGGTCACAGACCCTTTTATGCTCGCCACGACAAGCGTGGCTCGGAGCAGTTGTGAAATAAAAGTTAGAGAAAATAACTAGAAAGACTAGAGAGCCTAGAACTCCTAGAATTTCTAGAAAACCTAGAACATCTAGACATTAAAGAGGAAGTGCATAATGTCGCCATCTTGCACCACATATTCTTTGCCTTCAACGTGGAGCAAACCAGCTTCGCGCACGGCAGCTTCACTGCCATATTTGATGAAGTCCTCATATTTAATCACTTGCGCGCGAATGAAGCCCTTTTCAAAGTCGGTGTGGATGACACCCGCGCATTGAGGAGCCTTCCAACCGCGTTTGTAAGTCCAAGCACGCACCTCGATTTCGCCAGCAGTGATGTAAGTTTCGAGGTCAAGCATCTTGTAAGCCGCCTTGATGAGACGATTCACACCACTTTCTTCCAGACCCACATCTTTGAGAAACTCCTGACGTTCCTCATACGTTTCGAGTTCGGCAATGTCAGCTTCCGTTTGAGCCGCCACTACGAGGATTTCTGCGCCCTCGTCTTTCACCACTTCGCGCACACGTTCCACATATTCGTTGCCCGTGGCCGCAGAGTTTCGTCCACGTTGCACACATAAAGCACAGGTTTGGAGGTGAGCAAGAAGAGATTGCGCGCAGCCATTTGTTCGTCTTTCGTGTCAAACTCCACGCTACGTGCATTTTTGCCCTCGAGCAGAGCTTCTTTAATGGCAGAAAGCACTTGGTATTCCACCTTTGCGTTTTTGTCGCTTCCCACCTGAGCAATTTTTTCGACACGTTTGATACGGTTCTCCACCGTTTCCAAATCCTTCAGTTGGAGTTCGGTGTCAATGATTTCTTTGTCGCGCACAGGGTCAACGCTACCGTCCACGTGCACCACATTGCCATCATCGAAGCAGCGCAACACGTGAATGATGGCATCAGTTTCGCGAATGTTGCCCAAGAATTGGTTGCCCAGTCCTTCGCCTTTGGAAGCACCTTTCACCAAGCCAGCGATGTCCACAATCTCCACCGTGGTGGGAATGATTTTAGTGGTTTTCACCAGTTCAGCCAGTTTCGCCAAACGTTCATCGGGTACAGTGATGACGCCCACGTTGGGTTCGATGGTGCAAAAAGGGAAGTTAGCACTTTGTGCTTTGGCATTGCTCAAGCAATTAAAAAGAGTAGACTTGCCCACGTTGGGAAGTCCTACGATGCCGCATTGTAAACTCATTAGTTGTAATTCTTTATTTGGGGACAAAGATACGATTAAATTCTGAATAATTGCTCGGTTGCTCGATTATTCCGTAGAATAGAACCCAAATCGGTTATTAGATCCTGAGCAGATTTCATTAGATTGTTGAGCAGATGGTTGGTGGTGAGTTCGAAGGCGTAGCGGGCTACGTCGAGAACAAACGAGCAACAAGATGCCAACAAGAAATGAAAGATGACAGGAAGTTATCTTCTCCATAACGAACTGTACTATAACGGTCTAATGACCGATTTGGGTTGAAGAGACAATGCGGAGAAAGTTCACGAAAAAAACGTGAGAGACAATTCAAGAAGTCTCTCACGTTTCTGTTTGACTCTCCTCGTTTAGGGGAAATCCCCTCATTTTTGGAGAACTGTCGTTTATCTCTCAAGAAAATGTCCCTTGTTTTTGGAGATATGTCTGTTATTTTCGGAAAAAAGTCCCTTGTTTTTGAGAAAGTCCCACGTTTTGAAAATCCTTCTCCTCCTTTCTCTTGTCCTTTCTCTAGGATGCAGTGGAGGGGGAGTCTTCGTTGTTGTTAGATTTGGTGACTTTCCACCATTCTCACCACGCGTTCCGTGAAGCGGTCATCGCCTTCGGGATCATAGTGTTTGTTGAGGTTGAGGCCAAAGATAAAGGAAAAACCTTGCCATATATTCGCTCGCATAGAACCGATGAAAGCTTTGGCAATTTGGTATCCCGTTTGATTGCATTCTCGGTCGATAAGTTTCACCAGAAGACGTCCTTGCGAGCGCGTGAGTCGTTCGATGACAGGTTTGTATTCCTTCTGCAAACCCGATTCCACGCGGTCGATGTGCGCCTGTCGTTCTTCTTTGGGGAGCGTTTGAATGAAATCGTAAGTTTCGGTGATGATGATTCTCACGGTTTTGGCATAGGGCAAAAGGAGTTTGATGTTGGCCACGAGTCTATTGTATCGCTCTTCTTCTTGTGGCGATTTAAACACCATAGGTGGATATTTGTAGATGGCCGGCATGATGATGTGTGGAATGCTGTCCCCTTTGTAGAAAGCCTTTCCCACTTCCACGTCCATAGGGATGGCTGCATTCATTTTGCTGGTATCTTTGGGCATTTCGGGCACATCTTTTGGCACATCTTGGGCATAAACAGATACAGTGGTGAAGAGTGTGCAACAAAAGAGGATGATGCGTAGCAGTCTATTCATAAATGACGATAACGATATTTTTGGCGAAAGTACGAACTTCCTCGTGGATTTGGAAGGGAGTAATGATAAATAACGTAAAAGTGCGGTGGTTTGCGATGAAAAAGTAAGCCCTTTGCTCAAAAATGTTGCTTTTTTGCTCTAAAACTGTTTATTGGATATGGCAAAAATAAAGTATTACACGGTAAAGCGTGACAAAAAGCAAGAAAATGTCGCAGAAAGCAACAAAAATGCGTGTTTGGCTTTGTGGATTAGTGAGATTATCTTATATTTGCAATGTCACCCCCTCATCGCATCGGTGAGTTTGAGTGTAGTGTCGGATTGAGATGACACCAAACTTAAGTTGGCGGTGATTTTCCAGCAAAGGCTGTTTTCAGGATGGCCACATTGCTTCTCGATGTTCCACGGAGTGAGTGGCATTGAGATGGGCATTTCTAGTGTGTCACCTGGCAAATCACGATGCACGACATAACAAGCCATAGCCTTTTCCCCTCTTGTATTGGAAAAACGGGACAGCGCGTTAGGCACCACTCAGCAAAATAACAAAAAACTATTTTATATCATTCATCCAATTTAAGCATAATGAGGTTAGTATTGATTCCACTAAGCACCCTGCTGGCAGGCGCGAGCTTGACGGCAAGCGCGGCACAAGCCTTGCCCCCGATGCCCATAGCACAGACTGCGCAGCAAAAAGACCAAACGGGAAAAGTCATCAAAGGTCGCGTCATTGATGGCAACGGCGAGCCCCTCGTTGGTGCAACCATCAAACTTAAAGGTGGCAACGGTGTGTATTTCACCGACCACAATGGTGATTTTGAAATTATCACGAAGAAAAATCGCGAAGAAGTCACTGTGACATATATTGGTCACGTGACGCAAACGCTCTTTGTGTTCCCTGGTAACGAAACAACGATTCCTCTTGCTGCCGACAACACTTCGCTCAGTGAAGTGGTGGTGACGGGTTTTGTGAACAAATCAAAGGTGAGCTTCACCGGTTCTCAAACCACGGTGCAAAAAGAACAACTGCTCTCTATGGGTACGAAAAACGTGTTAGAGAGTTTGCAGAGCTTTGTGCCAGGCCTTGTGATTGCAGAAAACAACTTGGCTGGTTCTAACCCCAATAAGCGTCCAGACCTCAACATCCGTGGTCGTGCCACTTTTGATGGTTCTGCCAATATGCCCCTCTTTGTCGTTGATGGCACAGAGGTGAGTGCAGACTATGTGTATGATATGGATATGAATGACATCGAGTCGGTGACTGTGCTCAAAGACGCTTCCGCATCCGCACTCTATGGTTCGAAGGCTTCCGCTGGTGTCATTGTCATCACCACCAAACGATGAAGCCAGGTCGTTTGCGTTTGAATTATAGTGGCACCTATCGTTTGTCTACTCCCGATTTGACAGACTATCGTATGCTCAATGCCACTCAGAAATTAGAATTTGAGCGTTTGGCTGGCCTTTACACTGACAAAACCGACCTTGAACGTCAATATCGCCTTGATACAGAATACAACCGCCTGGCGCAAATCGTGCGCAGTGGAGTCAACACCGACTGGTTGTCAAAACCCTTGCGCAACGGATTTTCTCAAAACCACAGCTTAAGCATTGACGGCGGTGACGACTATGCACGCTACAACCTTGGCTTACGCTACTCCACCGACGACGGTGTGATGATTGGGTCTAAGCGCGATCGTTTGTCGCTCTTCTTCAAGTTCTCTTACAACAAGCCTGGCGCATTCTCTGTCAACAACTCCACCACTTTGATGTCGGTTGATTCGGAAGAATCTCCTTATGGGTCTTTCTCCGACTACGTGATGCAAAATCCCTACGAACAGCCTTATGCTGCCGATGGTTCGCTCCATAAAAAATTGTCGAATCTTGAAGAAAACCCCTTGTATGAGGCACAAGCAGGCAATTTCAACAAGTCTGAAAATCTCAACATCCTCAACACCACCACTCTGCAAGTGTGGTTCTCCGACGCCTTCCGTCTCAATGGTGATTTCTCTTTCACCAAAGATATGTCCACGAGCAACAACTTCAAGTCTCCGCTTGCTCTCAGCGAGTTGAATAAAACAGACGTCTCTCAGCGTGGGCAATTGACCGAAAGCCACACAAGTCTAGTGCGCTATGCTGGTAAGTTGATGTTGTCTTATAATAAGAATTTGTTTGGCAAACTCTTCACGAGTGCTACGGCAGGTTCAACTATCGAAGCCAACAATGGCGACAACACCTCCTATTCTTCAGTGGGCTACTATTCAGCCAACCTCTCACACCCTGCTTTGCAGCAGGCTATGTTAATGGTAAGCCAGGCGGTTCCGACAACATCTACCGCACAGTGGGCTTCTTTGCCAACCTCAACTCCATTTGGGACAACAAGTATTTCCTCGATTTCATTTATCGCTACGAAGGATCTTCAAAGTTTGGTAAGAATACCCGCTTCGCACCATTCTGGAGTGTGGGTTCAGGTTGGAACATTCACAACGAATCTTTCCTCAAAGGCAAAGGCATAGAGTTGCTCAAACTGCGCGCCAGTGTAGGTTATTTGGGTAACATCTCTTTTGAACCCTATCAAGCCATCACTTCCTACAACTATGCAGCGGGTAACAACTATGTGAAAGGCATTGGTGCAATTCCTAAGACCATCGGTAATCCCGACTTGCGTTGGGAACGTACGCTCACTTCCAACGTTGGTATTGACCTCACGATGTTCAAGGGCCGTTGGGATTTGACCTTCGATGCTTATATCAAGAATACCGACGATTTGCTCGTCAATGTGACAAAGCTCCTTCTGTGGGTGTGGCTTCAGCGCGTGAAAACTTAGGTGCTATTGAAAACCGCGGTGTGGAACTCCGCACGCGTGTTGTGCCCATCAGCACCAAGCAATTACAATGGTCTATCTCGGCTACTTATGCCTACAACAAGAGTAAGATTAAGCAAATCAGTAACGCACTGATGAGCAAGAATGAGGAAAACCGCAACGCAACGGGTAAGGCTCCCCTTCCCATCTATGAAGAAGGCGGTTCACTCACAGCCGTTAAGGTGGTGCCTTCTGCGGGTATCGACCCAGCAACAGGACGCGAAGTCTACATCAAGCGCGATGGTTCTTACACTTTCGACTATGATGCTCGCGACAAAGTGACCTTCGGCGACGAATCACCTCTCGGACAAGGTAGTTTGAGTTCTTATCTCACCTACAAACAGTGGTCGGCTTCAGCCTCCTTTGGTTATTCCTTTGGTGGTGTGGTCTACAACCAAACTCTTGTGACTCGTGTGGAAGGTGCCAATCCAAAGCAGAATGCCGATGAACGAGTGTTCAACGACCGTTGGAAAAAGCCTGGCGACTATGCTAGATATCGCAACATCGCCGACTATTCAACGCCCCAACAAACTAGTCGTTTCGTTCAAGTGAACAATTATCTCACGCTCCAATCTCTGTCAGTGGCTTATGAATTTACCCCTTGGCAGATTCGCAAACTCGGTTTGACGCGTATGCGTTTAGAATTGCTCACCAACGATCTCTTCTATCTCTCTTCTATCAAGCGTGAACGCGGACTCGACTATCCCTATGCACGCAGTGTAGAAATGTCAGTGAGATTCTCGTTCTAACCCTTTGCCCCATTACTGCAATGAAGAAATCAATCCTCAACTCAATATGTGTGGCAGCCTTCGCGCTGTCGGCTGCATCTTGCAACGACTTCTTGGATGTGCAGCCCAAAGGCACACTCACTGAAGATGTTCAGTTCAAGCCCACTCAAGGCTATTACGATGCGATGTATGGTGTGTATAGCAAAATGGCTAGCACCGACCTCTATGGCGGAAATCTGTCTTATGGTTTTGTCGATAAACTTGGACAACTTTTTGGCAAACTCAATACGAATGAAACAGACACCGAAATTCTGAAATACGATTATCAGAATAGCAAGGTGCGCGCCATCATTGACAACATTTGGAAATCGCAATATGAAGGCATCTCTTATGTCAACAACGTCATCAAGAACGTAGAATCTACGTCTTTGCGCGATAAGAACCTACAATTGGTGCGTGGTGAAGCTTACGGCCTTCGTGCTTTCCTCCATTTTGACCTCGTGCGTTTGTTCTGCCCTGACTATCGCACCAATCCTAACGCTGAATATGGCGTGCCTTATGCCGAATCTTTCAATTTGGCCAACAAGAATGTCTATACCCTCAAGGGCACTTATGAGCGTATTCTTCAAGACCTCAACACCGCTGAAAGCCTTTTGGCCAACGACACAGTGGTTGCTCCCATTGTGGAAGTGGGCAGTGACTACGACAACGGTCGTGCTCGCCAATTCAATCTCTATGCCGTCTATGCCACTAAGGCACGCGTGTATTACACTATGGGCAACAATGAGAAGGCAGCAGAGTATGCTAAGAAGGTGATTGATGCCAAACAGAATTTCTCGCTCACTGAGTCGCGCGACTTTGACAAAGTGCGCAGATTCCCTGCCGACAGAGAAATGATTTTTGGACTCAATAATCGCACACTGTCTCAAAGCGTCTACAACACCTTCGTGGGACTCACTCAAAGAAGTGGTAACTTCACCGAAGGCCGTAGAGATGTTGAGAAACTCTATGAAACAAACCTTCACTTCGAGCAATGTCGATGTGCGCTATTCAGCATTCTATCGTATGGAAGTGGGTGCTTCCATCTTCTTGCGATTCGTGGCCAACGAAAGCGAATCGCGCAGCAGTGCTCTTCAAGGTTTGACTTTGGTGCGTTTGCCTGAGATGTACTACATCCTTGCAGAGTCATTGTATGACACCGACCCCAAGGCTGCCAAGGCTGCGCTCGACGAAGTGAGAAAGAGTCGCGGACTCCAACCTAGCGACGATGCTAAGTTCCTCACCAAAGATGCTTTCTTGCAAGAAATGCTCAACGAACGTATGCGTGAGATGCCCGGCGAAGGTCAAGTGTTCTATGCAATCAAGCACTACAACAAACCCTTCAAAGCACTCGACGGAAGAACGACCATCGAACCCTCTCCCGCACGTTTTGTGTTGCCTCGTCCCGATCGCGAATTAGAATTCGGTAACAAGCAACAATAATTGGTCTCTTTCCCTTGTCATTTTCCTGACCTAGTGTCGTCCACTAGCCTATTTGTCTGAGTAGTGACGCACTAGTTCAAAGAAAATGCCAACCATAGCCCAACAGAGTAGGGCACACGCCCTCTCTGGCAGTTATAGTCGCCCAACCAGTTGATAAAAACATATCAAGATGAAGCACTTTTTTCATATATTACTCTTGCCTTTGCTTGTTGCGTTAGGCTCGTGCAACAGCATCGTTTACGATGAAGAGTATAGCAAAGATGGGTTCTATCACGCCCAAAATGCAGTATATTTTCACTATCCCGAAGCTCAAGACACGGTGAGATTCTATTCTTTTGGTGCACTTCCCGTAGATAGCCAAAAATATGTGATGAACATCCCCGTGCGCATAGCCGGTGTTCCTCAAAAACACGCGCAAAAGTTCAAGTTGGTGGTGGACACCGCTTCTACTATGAAAGCCGATGTACACTACAAAGCCCTGAACTTAGAACCAGTGATACCCGTGGACTCTGTGGATGCCGTGATTCCTGTGACCTTGTTGCGCAATGCTTTGTCGCCCGACAAAGACACCCTCAAGTTGATTCTCCGTTTGGAAGCTACTTCCGATTTGGCATTGAAATATCCCAAATCCAACAAGGTGGAGATTCAAGTAACCAATGTGCTGACCCCTCCGCCTTATTGGATCTACTTCGAAAGCTATTTCGGTCCGTTTGAGCGTCGCAAATATCTTATGATGTTGGCCAACTATCACTCCAACGAAACAGAGTTTTGGGAGTCAATGTCACGCGATGGAAACCAATTCTTTTTGAACTTTATGAAAGTGTATCGCGCTTTGAAAGCCGATCCCACTTACGACCAATCCCTCCTTCCTGCTAATCCCTACAACCCCTACAAATAAAACTTATGAAAAGATTTAATCAACTATGCCTCTTCTCGCTAGCGGCTACTAGTATGCTGGGGGTCATTTCTTGTATCTCTGACGATTCAGTGGGTGCGGTCAATCAGTTGTCTTATCTCACGGCAGACAAAAGTGTTGCCGATGAATATAAAGCCGACCGCTGGGACACTCTGCGCATAGCAGCCCCAAAGGTGACCCAAACTCACGTAGACAAACCTCTCAGCTATCGTTGGGAAATCAATGGTAAAGTGGTGTCTACGGAAAAAGACTTGGCTTATGAGTGCAAGGACTACACGAAAGATAAGAACAATCCTTTCCTTTGCCGATTGACAATAAGCAACGAAGACGGCAGCTATTACAAGAATTTCAAGTTGCACGTGCAATATCGTTATCGTACTGGCGTTTATGTTTTAGCCGAAGACAATGGTAAGACCATCGTGAGCTACATTCGTCCTGACGGTGAAAAGCCACTGGTGGAACGCGACCTTCTTGCTAAAAACAATGCTGAGACCACTTTCAACGGAAAGCCCACAGCAGCCACCATCATTGACTATTACGGCAAAAATGACCTCTTCTTTGCTGCAGGTTCTCCCAGTCAAATTTATCGTTTAGATGGCAACACGATGCAACTTGTGGCTACAACTGAAGCAGCAGGCAACGTTTCAATGCTTTATTCCAACAAAATCGGTGGCTTGAATAACGAGCAAGTGGGTGGTAAACTTTCTGTAATTGAAGATGGAGATGTGTCAGACATCAGAACAGGCGATCTTTCACTGGTAATCACCAGCAACACCTCTCGCGATGTTGTCAAAGTTTTGCCTAAATTCCAATTTGCTCCGGCTGTGTTGTCGTATGCAGACACTGGTATTGACAACTATACAGGGCTTATTTTCTACGATAACAACCACGGCTTTGTGCTTTATGCAACTGATGCCAAGGTTTCCGAGAAAGAAAAGCTCCAAAAGACAAAGCTCATCTTCAACGAACAATTCAAGGGGCTTAAATATGTTGGTATGGTGCCTGTCAATAAAAACCACGATGTGGCATTTTTCTTGCACGATGACGCAACCAACAAATTCTATCACGTGTGGCTCTATCCTGGAAGTTTCAGCACTGTGAAACGTCAGAACTCTGATCCTGAACTCAAGCAAGCTAAGATTGAAATTCCTGCATCGGCTGGTGTGACGGTCAAGAGCAAGTTTGTGGCAGCTCAAGCCACCAATCTCATTTATTACTCTAATGACAACAAAATCTATGCGTATAGCGTTTTGTCAAAGGGTAATTTCCCCACCACTCCCGACTTCACTTGCCCCGAAGGCGAAGAGATTGTGGCTATGGTGTTGAATGCTGACGAAAGCGAACTCATTGTCGCTACCAACTCCACGGCTTCTCAACAAGGAAGTGTCTATGCCTTGAATTTGCACGACAAGAAATTAAGTTGGAGCTATAAGAATGTCACTGGAAAGTCGTTTCTTTGATGTTCCGCAAATAAGCAGAGCTAGTGTGTTTTACCGTGCTTCGCCTAGAAAGGGAGTAAGCGTAGTCCCATTTTCCGCGAAGGACAGAAACCGCCAGCACAAGCTGACTATTCTCGCAATCTCACCTCATCAAGAAAGTTGCTCCGTGCAACCTTCTTGGCGAGGGAGAGTTTTTGCGTTAATGGTTGTCTTCTCAACAACGAGAATTACCATTACGGTCTAATGCCCGATTTTGGTTAAAGACAGATATAATTCTTACTCACTAAACAAGACCTATTCAAACGATGAAGAAAAACTTCATTCCCCTCTTCTTCGGTGCAGCGATGGCTGTGTTAGGTGCTTTCCAATCGCAGACGGCAATGGCCGACAAAAAGAAACCTGCAGCGGACAGCACGGCAGTGACCACAGCCACTTCCAAAACTCCCGAAGCCCACAAGCCTTCTAAAAAAGAGAAGAAGCAAAGCAAATATGCCAAGTTCTTTGAAAACAAAAAATACGATGCGGCAAAGGGCAAGTTTATTTCCTTGTACAAAACCGATGGTAAGGTATATTTCGAACTTCCTTTGAAGTATCTCGGTCGAGAAATGCTCTTAGGAGCTACCATTTCTTCTGTGTCCGACCCCACTTATCTCAGTGTGGGACTCAAAAACAGTACCCCCCTCTATCTCCGTTTTGAGCAACAAGACAGTAGTATTGTGGCAAAAGTCCCCAACACCAACTATTTCAAATACGGACTCAACGAGCGCGAGAAGAATGTGCTCGCCCTCAACTATCGCGATCCCGCCTTCCAATCATTCAGAATTGAGTGCTACACCCCCGACAGTAGTGCAGTGCTCATCGACGCTACCTCTTTGGTGGGACGTGCCAACCCCTTGCTCAATGTGGTGCCTGCCAAGTCGGGCAACTTCACTCTCCGTGCTACCCCCACTTCTGAACTCACCTTCGTCAAGCAACTCAAAGCTTTTGACAACAACGTGAGTGTGAAGGTGGAACTCAATTATAAGTTGAGCGCATCAATCATGAATGTTTTCTACCTTATGAAAGATGCCCCCACTACGGTAGATGTCACTTATTCGCTCCTCCTCTTGCCCGAACACAAAATGACACCGCGTATTGCCGATGCACGTGTGGGCATATTCTCCTCGCCTAAGTTTGACATCAATGGCAATGACGACCACGTGAGAAGTATGTATCTGGCACATCGTTGGCGCTTGGTGCCTAAGGACAGAACGGCTTACCTCAATGGCAAACTCACTGAACCTGTACAACCCATTGTTTATTATCTCGATTCTACCTTCCCCGAGGCTTTGGAAACCCGCTTTGCGCGAAGGTGTGCTCCGTTGGAACAAGGCTTTCGAAAAGGCTGGATTCAAAAATGCCGTGCAAGTGCGCGACTTCCCCACCAACGATCCGACCTTTGACCCCGACAACTTGGCTTACTCTTGCATCAGATATGTGCCCAACACCGAAGAAAATGCCTATGGACCATCATGGGTAGACCCTTCTACGGGAGAAATCATCAACGCTTCTGTCATTGTTTATAACAATGTGGAAGATTTGCTCTACAAATGGCGCTTCGTGCAAACGGCTAACGTGGACAAAGCCGTGCGTGGTAATAAACTTCCTGCCGACTTGTTGCACCAATCTCTCTCCTATGTAGTTGGTCACGAAGTGGGACACACTCTCGGTCTTGAGCACAACATGGCTGCATCTGCTGCCTTCCCCACCGACTCTTTGCGCTCACGCACTTTCACGCAAAAGTATGGTACTACTCCCTCCATTATGGACTATGCGCGCTACAACTACATCGCGCAACCTGGAGATCGTGGTGTATCGCTTAGCCCTCCTGAACTTGGCGTCTATGATCAATATGCCATAGAGTGGAACTATCGCTATTTCCCACAATATGATGGCGATCTTGAGAAAGAAACCCAAGCGATTGAGGCTTGGACAGACCAAAGGCCAAACAGCCTTATCTTCGTTTCATGCGTCAACAGATGCGCCAAATCGATCCCACCGTTGTGTCGGAAGATTTGGGCAATGATCCCATCAAGGCAGCGCAATATGGCATGAAGAACCTCGAAGGCATCCAACGCAATTTGGCGAAATGGGTGACCAACGACGATGATAGCCGCAAAAAGGCTGAACTCAATCTCGCCATTGCCCAACAATATCACCGCTATCTCAAAAACGTGATGAACCTCGTGGGAGGTACTGTGGTGAATGTGAGCAAGGAAAACTCTGGTATCCCCCGCTATCAAGTGTTGCCTAAGGCACGCCAACGTCAAGCTCTCCTTTGGGCGCTCAACGAGGCAAAAACCTTTACTCGCCATGCTGATCGCGTTGCCGAACGCAAAGAATATATGAGCATCAGTTACTATGACCAACTGATGGAATTCATCATCAAAGACTTGTTCGATCTCCGTGCACGCGTCATTATGGCCGAACATCTCGACAGCAAAAGCTACACGCTCCGCGAATACTTCGATGATGTCTATCAAAATGTCTTTGCTTCCACGCTCGCAGGACGCACTCCCACACACGCAGAGCAGTTGATGGAACAAACATTCCTCAACCAAGCCACCAACGTGGTTACAGGCGGTGTGGAGAAAGCCATTCCTTCTTTCCCTGCTGCTATCCGCAGTTACGACAATGATGCTGCTGGCACTTATCTCTCCGTCATCGAACGCTTAGTTATGCGCCTGCCGACCTCAAAGCGCAACTCCTCAATGCTCCAGTGGCAGTAGACGGTGAGCAAGATGCACAATTTGGCAATCCTGCAGCCAATGTTTACCCCACCTTCAGCGTAAACTTGCTCGATAAGTCAGACATCTACTATCAAGTGGCCATCACCAAATTGCACCCCATCGTGCAACGCCGTGTTGCTACCGCCACTTCTCCCACCATCAAAGCTCACTATCAGCTCCTCCTTGTCAAAATTGAAAAGGCTCTCGGACTGAAGAAATAGAAGATCTTATGAAGAAAATCCTATATGGAACGCTTTTACTCTCCCTCGCGCTGGTGACTACTGCACCAGCCGAGGCGGGTATCTTCAGTTTTCTCCATAAAAAGAAAACGGAGAAGAAAGCTCCCCCCAAGAAAACGGCTTATGAGAAGCTGCTCACCGACAATCTCATTCAAACGGCTTCTGGTCCTTTGATGAAACTCCACAAGTCGGACGGTAAACTCTATTTGGAACTCCCTAAAAAGACGCTCGGCAGAGATTTCTTGCTCGGTGTCACCCTTTCCTCCATCTCTAACCCTGGACTAGGCAACGTGGGATTCCGCAACAGCAATCCTGTGCATTTCCGCTTTGTGCAGAAAGACAGTGTGGTGGTGATGGACATTGTCAACACTGAGTTGCTCACCACATCCGCTCCCACGAAGGAAATGGCTGCAAGCATCTCAAAAACTACACGAACCTCAGTTTCCTTAGTTTCCCCATCAAGGCGTGGAGCAAAGACAGTGCGAATGTGGTGGTAGATGCCAGTTCGTTCTTCCTCAACGACAACCGATTTTTCCCCATCATTGATGGAGAGAATGCTGGAGTTGAAGTTCAGGAAGAGCAACGCTCAGAACTGACTCACATCAAAACGCTCAAGAGTTTCAAAAACAATGTGAGCATCTTGGTGGAACGTAGCTACAAAGCCACTCTCTCGGCAGGTCCCGGTTCGCGCACGCTCACCAACTATCCCATCACGGCTGGAGTGAACATCACTATGTTGGCACTTCCCGAAAAACCTATGACTCCTCGTCTTTCCGACACACGCATTGGACTATTCCTTACCTCCAAAAATGTGTTGCATGATGGTCGCATCGAACCCGCTTCGTTCGTTCGTCGTTGGCGCGTTGAACCCAAAGATGAGGCCGCTTTTGCTGCCGGACAGTTGGTAGAACCCAAGAAGCACATTGTTTACTACGTGGATCCTGCCTTCCCTCCCGTTTGGCGCAAAGCCATCGACGTAGGAGTGTTGCGCTGGAACGCCGCTTTTGAAAAGATAGGTTTCAAAGACGTGGTGCAAGTGCGTGATTATCCCACTGATGATCCTGAGTTCGACCCCGACAACCTCGAATATACTTGCATTCGTTTCGTGCCTAGTGGTGTGGAAAACGCCATGGGACCTTCATGGAGCGATCCACGCTCGGGAGAAATCATCAACGGTTCCACCTTCATCTATCGCGGTGTCAATAGCATCCTTGCCAACTGGCGTTTCATCCAAACGGCACAAATCGACAAGACGGTGCGCACCAAGAAGATGCCCGAAGCCGCTTTGCAGAAATCCCTTGAGTATGTGCTTGCCCACGAAATCGGACACACGCTCGGATTTATGCACAACATGGGGGCGTCCTTCTCCTACCCTGTTGACTCTTTGCGCTCCAAAACGTTCACTGATCAATACGGCACCACGCCTTCTATCATGGACTATGCACGCCATAACTATGTGGCGCAAGTGGGCGACCCTGTCACCAACCTCGATCCTCCTCCCATTGGTCTTTACGATTACTATGCTGTGGAGTGGGCTTACAAGTATTTCCCTGAATTGAAGGGAGATTTCGTGGCGGAAAACAAGGAGTTGCGCAAACTCATCGACCAACACGCGCACGATTTGCGCTATCGCTACGGACTCCAACAGTCTAATCCCATCCTCGACCCCTCGAGTCTTACGGAAGATTTGGGAGATGATCCTATCAAGGCTGGAGATTATGGTATGAAGAACCTACAGTTCATCATTTCGCATCTCACCGACTGGATTCAAGACGACGAAAGCAGTGAGCGCAAAGGCACACTCTATCGTGAAGCTCTCAGTCAAGCTTATCGCTATGTCAATAATGTTCATGTGAATGTGGCGGGCATCTATTTCCAACAAACCAGTGAAAGTTCTGGCATCCCTCGCTATCGTGTCGTGCCTCACGACAAACAGCGCGCTTCTGCCCTGTGGCTCTTGCGTCAAGCACGCGATTTCTCACAGCTCAGCAACCGTAAGTTGGAAGCTATCTTGCCCTATGCTGCCAATCGTCCTTTCGATTTGATGGTGTCTAACCTTCAGGCGATGGCGATCAATCAGACTTCGCGTCTTGCTCTTGGGGCTTATCTCGACAGCACGGCTTACACGCCAGCAGAATACTGCGAAGACGTATTCAACAACGTCTTTGAGAAAACATTGGCTGGAAAGGAGAACCTCACCGACCAAGAACTTCGTTTCCAATCGCTCTACATTAGATATATGGGCGGAAACGTAGAGGGTGCAGCTCGTCCCACAGCCATGCAAGTAGGGCTCACCAACAATGCTCAGAAAGCCTTGAAGCCAGTTTGAAAGGCGGTCTAGACGCAGCTCCTCTCTCTCTCCCGAAGCCTTGCGTCATCAACTCCTTACCACCACTAGTGAGCTGCAAGATGCTAGCACCAAAGATGCTGCAAACCTCTGTGGCACTTGCCATCACGAGAATGTGTCTGCCCAAGTAGGATTCCTCAACTTCGGTAAGGGTTATGGCGAACCCGCCGACCTCTGGGGTAATATGGTCAACCGTTCTTCCGTAGTGTTGTATGGCTATGCCCTCAAGACCCTCGAACTTTTGGAGAAATCGGTGAAGACTACGAAGAATCCAGAACTTCGTGCGCACTATCAAACCCTCCTCACACGTTTGAAGAAGAAGTTTGATGCTTAATCCCCAATCGGTCATTAGAACGTTATAATCCTCCTTACTTAATCACAACGGACACCTCTATCCTTTTCGATGGAGGTGTCCGTTTTGTTTGTTATGCTCTTATTCTTGTGGAATAAGTCTAGGGCAAATGGGAGGTCTAGGGCAAACAAGATGCAGATTTAGTGAATTGTATCTCTATGGTGTTCTGTTTTTCGAGAAATAATCATCGCATTGTCGTAGCATCTGAAAACTCATTTGAAAGCCCATCTGAAAAAAAAGACGTGACTGAATATCGCTGACGCCCTTGTTTTTTTATCTCAAATCGGTCATTAAGATTCCGAACAGATTTGGGATTATGCCCCCTTTCAGGGGTATATTTGACCATTAAGCCAGATAATGTTTGTTTTTTTCTTGGTGCTAAGGCGAGATTTTTTTGTATTTTTTTGAACACGCTAATTGATCATACTATGAACTGTTTTAATCATTTCCAAGAACCGGCGGTTGCACAATGCACCGATTGCGGAAAAGGGCTATGTCCCGAATGTGCAAGAAGGTATCAACCGATACTCTGTACACCTTGTTTTCAGAAGAGGAAACGCAGCGAGATTTGGCGAAGCATCTTCAGCCTATTATTTCTCATCGCCTTGTTTGTTATAGGTTTCAAGTGGAACTTCTTGAAGACCGAAGGCTTTGAGGATATGAGATGGTTGTCTGGATATATGCTGACAGCGATATGGTCGGGTTATCTCTTCGTGGAGAAGTTCATTCCCTATAAAATGATAGCAGGAACAACTGGACAGTGGTTATTTTACTATCTTATTAAACTGATTCTCTTTATCGTCATCGGAGTCTTCACGGCTCCTTTCACCTGCCTGTGGATTGTCTATAGAGTTATCAGGGCTTTTAGATAGAACCTGTGGAAACCTTTAACCCAAATCGGTCATTAGATTCTGAACAAATTTCATTAGATTGTTGAGCAGATGGTTGATTGTGAGTTCGAAGGCGTAGCGGGCTACGTCGAGAACGGATAACCAAGCGCATTCGCTCTGCACAATACGAGGCGTTGAAAGCCGTCAATAAGGAGATGATAACCCTTTATTGGGAAATCGGCAGGCGTATTACAGAACAGCAGACAACACTCGGATGGGGAAAATCTGTTGTGGAAAACCTTTCCAAAGATATTCAAAAGGAATTTCCGGGAATTAAAGGATTTGGAGTTTCTAATATGTGGGATATGGCACGGTTTTATGCTGAATATCAATCAAATGAAATTCTGCAACCATTGGTCGCAGAAATCAGTTGGTCAAAGCATATTGCCATTCTGACCAAATGTAAGGAGACTCAACAGAGACAATTCTACATCTTGGCAACTAAGAAATATGGATGGACAAAGGATGTGCTGATACACAAAATAGAATTGAAGACATATGAGAATTTCCCTCTCGGACAAAGCAATTTTGATACTACGCTAACTGAAAGTTCTACACAAAGTTCATCTGAAGAAGGACACAGAAAAAGGACGTGACTGAATAGTGGTCACGCCCCTTTTTTATTCAAATCGAACATTAGAGTCCGAACAGATTTGGGATTAATGAGGATGGATTGTGTGTAGAGCCCTAACAGATGGTTAGCAAAAAGTGACGGCTCATTTGATAAAAAACAAGCCGTCGTTTTGATGAAAACAAGCTGTTGTTTTTAGGGCTACTATGGGTTGCCTGAGAATGAAGAACTTAGGGAGTTTCTTCTAAGAGGGAAGGCGTGTTTTGTTCCTCTTCGCTAGAAGGAGCAACGTCGGGTTGCACATCAGGACGAATGTGCGGGGTGTCGAAGCCTTGCGTTAGGGCACGGCATACAGCGTCTTGGAAGTTTCGTCCTTCGGCAGTGGTGCGTACGCCTTGGTTGATGATGGCAAACACAATCGGTGGCCATTGGCAGCCATAGCATAGCCCGTGAGAGAACTCACCCCTTCGAGAGTACCCGTCTTGGCACGCACATTGTCTTGGGCTGTGGTGCGGCGACACCGCGATTGTAAGGTGCCATCGCGCCCCATAATGGGGAGGGCTGAAGAGAGATGCGTGAAAATCTCTTCGTTGTTGGCTGCGTGGCGCAACATTGCGACGAGGAGTTGAGGGGTGACATAGTTGTAGAGCGATAAACCGCTGCCGTCTGCTACGGTGTAGTGGGAAGGTTGCAAGCCACAACGGCTGATGAGACGATGCACCACTGCTGCAGCGTCTTTGTGTGTGGCATAGGGACGTTTAGAGAGTGCCGCAAGTTGATAGAACACGGCTTCTGCACACTGATTGTTGGAGTCTTTGAGCATAGGGCGCAACACTTGGTCTATGCTGTGTTTGCGTTCTGCGAGGAGAATTGCTCCTTGGGGCAAAGTGGTGCGTCGGATGGTGCCCTCGAGCGTGATGCCAGCGCGGAGCAATTGTTCTAAGAAATGGTCTGCCCAACTGTCGTTGCCGCGATAGAGCAACGGAGTGAGGGGTTTGTTTTTGTCGTCCCAACACCAGCCCCATCCGAAACTTGTGGTGTCTTTTTGAGAAAGGTCGAGGAGCAAATCACCTTGTATGTGGCGAATGCCCCGTTGTTGGAGTGCATCCACAAAGGCGCGGAGGTCGTCTCGGCCAAAGAGAGGGTCGAATCCTCCACGCGCCACGAGCGAACCTTGTAGCACGCTGTCGGAGGGAGCGACAGTGCTATAAAGTTGTGTGGTAAACTGATAGTCTCCTCCTAGTTTTTCGAGTGCTGTGACGGCTGTTATCACCTTCATACTTGATGCTGGGCGCATACGTTGTTGTTGTCCGTGGGCATAGAGCAAAGAGTCTGTGGTGAGGTCGTAGACGCACAATCCCAACTGGCTACGTTCCATCAGTGGCAAGCGCACTAGCGAATCGAGTCGTTGACAGATGAGCTGATTAAAAGCTGCTGTGGAATAGTCGGCAGTGGACAACGCTTCGGTGGTTTGTGCCAATGCTGGTGGTGCAAAGGGGAGCGAGAGGGCAGAGAGTGCGACAAAAATGAAAGAGAGTAGGCGAGACATAAATAGAAAGGAAAGAGAGGGCTGTTGCAAACGTGAGGGCAAAGCCGGTGACGGCTATATCCATAAAAAACATCTGAACCTTTGGCGCGTCTAGAGAAAACGCCAGAGAGTTCAGATGTTAAGTGGGAAGCCAGAGCCGAGTGTCACCAAAGTTAGAGCGACTGTGAGGTGAGCATATAGGCGGCTAGTCCGACGTTCTCTTATTTGATGCCGAGCTGCGTTTTAACTTGCGCAGTGATGTCGGTAGAGAGGGCTTCGTTGATGTGAATCATACCTTGTGCTGCGCTCTTGTCGATGGCAAACACGTATTGGCCAGCTTTGATAACGGCAGTGATGGCTGCATTCACCTTGTCGAGGACAGGTTGCAAGCGCTTTTGTTGTTCTTGACGGAAGGCTTGTTCGTTATCTTGAGCTGTTTGTTGGATGCGTTGTTGCAAATCTTGGAGTTCCTTTTCCTTACGAGCGCGAATGTTGGCAGGAGTTTTGTCGGTCACTTCAGCTTGGTATTTTTCAAACTTGCTTTGAAGTTCCTTTTGCATCGCCTCAAGGTCAGCTTGATATTGCTTGCCTACAGTTTCAAGTTCGGTTTGCACCTTCTTAAATTCTGCATAGTTAGACACGATGTCTTGTGAATTGTAGTGCGCCACTTTTTGCGCGAGGAGGCTCAAAGGAGCCACCATCAAGAGCATAAGGAGAATTTTCTTGAACATATTGATTTAGTTTTATATTTCAAAAAGATAGGGGATGAACGCTGAGAAGGGAGAATCAACTCACTCCCAAGAGCGTTGTGAAATGGGAGAAAGGCACGCAAAGAGCGTTGTGATGAGCATCTTTGTGGCAGTCTTTCCAACTATTGGGCAAAATTACAACTTTTAGTTGGAATAGCCTAATTTCTAGTTGGAATAACCTAGTTTGGCCAGTACTTCGTTGCTAATGTCTATGGCTGGAGAAGCGTAGATGATGCCGGCGCCATCGCTTGCGCGGTCGATGATGAGTTGAAAGCCTTTGCTTTGTGCCACAGCTTTCACTGCGTTGTACACCTCGTCTTGGATGGGTTGGAGCAGGGCAAGGCGTTTTTTGTGCAGTTCTCCCTCAGTGCCGAAATAGCGTTTTTTGAGGTCGGCAGCATCTTTCTCTTTTTTCACGATGGCATCTTCGCGTGTTTTCTTTTGTGCTTCAGAGAGGAACACCGCTTCGTTTTGATAGTTGCGATAGAGTGTTTTGGCTTCGTTGTCGAGGGCTTCGACTTCTGCTTGCCATTTCTTGGAAATCTGGTTCAACTGTTCGCCAGCACGTTCATAGGCAGGGATGTTATGCATGATATATTCCATGTCGATGAGGGCAAACTTTTGTGCTGATGCGCCCACACTGGTGGCAAGCGCAATAAAGAGGAGCAGGAGAAATTTCTTCATAGGTTGAGCTTTTGTGATAGAGGTGAGTGAGAAGAGCGAGTATGGTTTGCAGTTAAGGGAACTATACGGCTCATTTTGGCGACAAATATACTGATTCTCTGTTGGATTGACAAGGAAAGTGGTGATTTTTGTGTCAATTCTTTTACTTTTGTAACGTAAACGCTTGTTTTAGTTGACGTGTTTCTGCACTTTGCTGAGGTGGTGCATCTCTTGTGGTACGGATTGTCGAATGGACTCCACCAAAATTTGTTGTATGGAATGGCGCACAAAGTCGGGGCTTGTGAGTAACACCACTTCGCGTGTGGGCACAGGCACAGCAAAGGGGCGCACGAGGGTGCGTTGTTCGGCCGAGAGTTGGAAGGTGCAGAGTTCGGGAATGAACGTCACCCCCACACCATTTTCCACCATTCTCATAAAGGTTTCGATGCTGCCCAAGTGGTAGGAGCGTTGGCTGCGGCGTCCCGATTTGAGTTGGCAGAACTGCATAAGTTGATCTCTGAAACAATGGCCTTCATCGAGCAACCAAAGCGGCACTTCTCTCAAATCGTTGGTCTTCACTGAGGGCAATTGCGAGAGTGGAGTGTCGTGGGCTGCATAGACAAAATACTGTTCGTAGAAGAGAGTTTGCGTCAAAAAGTCGTCTAGTCCTTCCATGTTGGCCAAAATCCCAGCGTCAATGTCGCCATTGGTGAGGGCGGCTTTTATGGAACTCGTTTTCATCTCCGTGATGTGCAATTCCACATCGGGGTATCGCCGAGAAAATTCGGGATAGAAGCGTGGGATGAGATAGGGCGCAATAGTGGGGAGGACGCCAATGGAAAAGGTGCCGCAGGGAGAATGTTGTGCTTCGTCTACGGAGGCTTTGAGCCGCTGTGCTTGCACCAAAGTTTGGCGCGCTTGTGCCACAATAGTTTCGCCCACAGGCGTGAGAGCGATGGGTTTGATGCGGCGATTGAAGATTTTCACCCCCAGTTCCTCTTCGAGTTTTTGCACCATCGAACTGAGTGTGGGTTGTGTGACGTCGCAGGCTTCTGCGGCTTTGAGAAAGTGGCGATGTTCAGCCACTGCCACCACATATTCTAGTTGTTGAAGCGTCATATTTTTAGGGTGTATTGGTGAAATCCGAGAGCCATCCGTGGGGATTGACGAGAAAGCGTGCCACGCGCCATGCACCACGTCCGCCATTTTGCACATAGTGGCGCAACAACCCAGCAGCAAGTCTGTGCAGACTGTGCAAAGGAGGGAGGAGAGGTTGCAGAGTGTGGAGCAATTGTTGGGCAGCAACGTTGTCGCCTTCCCGAGTGAGCTGTCCAGCCACAAGTTGTGCGCGATAGTGGAGGGCTAGCAAGGCTTTTTGTCGTTGCTCCAAAGCGAGGTGTCCAGCACCTTGTAGCAGTTGAGCCAGGGAGGTCAAAGCCGTGGTAATGGCTTTTGCGCGTGAGCGATAATCGTTTCCCGTGAGGCTATTGGGATGTTGAACAATTTGGTGAAAGAGTTCTGCGCACCACGCTGGATGTGGGTCGGCTAGGAGCAAGCGCAGGCCTATTTCATAGTCGTCCCAAATGGAAAAATGAGCATTCCACCCACCAATGCGTTGCACCAAGACCGTTTGTGCCACAAAAGTTTGTGTGGAGATGCAAGCTCCGAGTATTTGGTCTGTGAGTGTAGGGTTGGGTTTGCCCCATCGTGGGAGAACTCGAGCATAGGTAGCCGAGTTGGAAGCTGGAAACACCATCATAGAGCGCGTCACCACCCATTGTTTGCCCTGTTGGGTTGCACAATGCAGCATTTGCTCTAGGAAGTTGGGCGACATCACATCGTCGGAGTCGAAAAAACTCACCCACGTTGTGGTGACCGCTTGCAAACCTCTGTTGCGCGCTGCAGCAGCCCCTGGTGTGGATTCGGAGAGGAGTAGGAGTTGGCAGGGCGTGTTTTGTTGCTTCATCCACTGTTCCACCACAGCTTTGCTATTGTCTGTGGACGCATTGTCCACCACAATGAGTTGAACAGGACACAATGTCTGTGTCAAAATGGAATGGAGCGCATTCACAATGCAAGCGGCGCGGTTGAACATAGGCACAACCACGGCTATTGAAGGCAAAGGTGGAGAGAGAGGGTTAAACAATACTGCTGCTCAATAGAGGGATGATGCAATCACAAGGCCTAGACCAATGAACCAAGGGCAATAATCAAAAGGCGGTCTTATGGTATGTGCTTGCCAAAAAAGGCGATAGCGAAAGCCAAGGCTTCCGCTATCGTGCGATTAATATTCGTCTTCGTTGAAGAGGAAGTCTTCTTTGGTGGGATAATCAGGCCAAACGTCTTCGATGGTCTCAAATCTCACCTTCGTCTTCAAGTTCATTGAGATTTTCTACTACTTCCATAGGCGCGCCCGAACGCATTGCATAGTCAATGAGTTCTTCCTTGGTGGCTGGCCAAGGTGCGTCTTCAAGTTTTGAAGCCAATTCCAAAGTCCAATACATATCTGTCGAAATTGATGAAATAATTTAGAGCGCAAAGTTAGCAAATCTTTCCGTATATCCAAATTTTTGTACCACTATTTTCATCAGCACTCCATTTTCTTGTGGACAACAGTCTATTTTACTAGTCGTTGTGCAGTGAGAGAGGATTAGAAATAGTTGACGACATAGTGTTGTCGTTGCAATTTGGGATAGTGAAAAGCCACTCCGAAGCGGTGCAAGTCGAAAGAGACGGTGCTAAATGCCGACTGCTGGAGATTCTGCCACACCGTTGTGCGTGTGGGAGCATCGTGAGGAGAGAGCAACACCCAAACTGCGGTGGGGTGCAAGTTCGGCAAATTGTTGGTGGTTGGTGAGGAGAGAATACCCTTATGGTTGGGTTCAGAGAGAAGACTAAGTGTTGAGTCATCGGGGCTTTCGGCTGCCATCCACAACACAAAGTCGAAATGGGGTGGTGTGTTTGTGTGTTGCGCAAGATATTGCTGCACGGCTTGATTGTCTGACAACAGAACAATCTGTGCCGATGGACGCGCCGCTTGGAGGTAGTTCTTTTCTCGGTCCCAGCCCTTGTCCCACCATCAAAATACATTTTGCGCGACAGTGATTGGCCATGCGAAAGAGCAAACGCGCGTCTTTGATGGAAAGCACTCCCGACCATTGTTTGTGCTGTTGAGACAGTGGTGCATAGGCATAGTATTGCGCCTGCTGATTGTAGACCACATCGGTGATCCACTCAAAGGCAAAGGGTGAGTGGACACCGTAGCCTCGGCGTTGTCGGAAACGACGAAACCAACGAAGTATGCGGGGAAATAGACGATAGGAGGGCAACATGGTGAGAGAAATTGCTAAAGCCTGATGCTCGTTGGGCAACTATTTAGATGCACACGTATTTAGATGCGCACGCGAGGAATGCCAGTGGCTTTGCCGCGCACGAGTTGCACCGCTTTGTCGCGTTCTGCAAATGCACCTTCTTCCACTTTGCAATCTTCAGACAAATAGACGGTTTTTCAGTTTAGGGACAACGCTCGAATGCGTAAGCTTCGATGACTTTTTGTGCCAGATGCAATGTACACAGTTTCCAACTCAGGGCAGCCAGTGATGGTGTTCTTTTCCAGCTTCTTCATAGGCAAAAGTTTCAAACTCTTTTTCTGCAAAGGAATGTAGACGAGTTGGTCGATGACGCGCTTGTTGTTTACGTTGTGATAGCGATAAACCACTCCATCTTCGCTACAGAACACCCTGTTTTTGGGGGCAACGTGCACGGCTTCCACATTGTTGCCATAGCGCGAAAGGCCTACAAGTCCAGTGCCGAGCGATATAATGTTTTCGCCCAGGTAGATTTGCTTTACTCCATCGGGGAGATTTTTGTGGGGATTGAAACTATTGACGCGGAATGATTTGTGTTTTTTCGTGTCATATTCGTAGCTGAAAGGCACGGTGAGGATAGGTTCGTTGGACTTCACCTCAGCAACGTTCAGCATTTTCTCAAAATAGTCGAACACCAAACCGTCTTTTTCGAAAGCGGCTGGAGAAATCCAATGTGTTTGGAGGTTGCCAGCATATTTTTCAGTGGAAGAGATGGGATAGAAATTGCCGTTGGTGGGATCTTCAATGATCCATTTGCCATCGGCTAGAGCAGCTGCCCACGCATGACCACCCACTATATTGCCATATTGATATAAGTCGCCATTAAGACTCACAGAGGGGATACCTTGTGAGATGGCCATCACACGGAGTAGGTTGGCATAACCTTGACACACGCAAGTTTTGTTGATAAAAGCGTTGTAGGGCGAATTGGCATCACCACCTTTTGAAAGTTCAGCTCCGTTGCCGTGGTTATCGTAAGTGATGTTTTTCACCAAATAGTCGTGGATGCGATGGAGAGCTTCCGTTTGGTTTTTAGCACCTTGAGTGATTTCTGTGGCTTTCGCTTTGATTTCCTCAAATTGTTCCTTGGTGAGGTCGGGATAATCGCTGAGGGTCAAAGCCACTTGAGGATCCATCACCTGAAGCACTTTGTTTGCGCCAAAGGTGCCATTTCCTGTTGGGGATTGATTGAGATACTCGCTCCTATCGGGAGTAGCAAAATGTGCAGGGTCGTAATCCAGATTGACGGGCGAAAGAGCATTGCTCGCTTCGAAAGGAATACTTGTTGGCGCGTCGATGGGACTTTCGGCCGTGCAACTGGCTAAAGCTGTGAGAGCAATTGCGCTCAAAAGGATGTGTTTGAACATAAGAAAGGGGTTTAGATGGAAAGGAATCACTAAGAAGCGGGGAGAAACGTTGTGGGCAAAAGCGTAAAGGAGTAGCGCGATTGCGGTCTAATCACCGATTTAGGCTAATTAGGCATCGTCCTTGGGGTTTGTATGCCCTTCGGGCTGTGGCTTCAATCGGTTTCTCTGCTTGTGGGGAATAGTCCTCGATGCTTCACAGGCATGAGTTGTGGTTCCGTGTTGAGTTCGGGATAAGCGATGCGGTTGTGATAGATGATCATCAAACTCTTGATGAGCGTGTCTTTGGCTTGCGAGATGTCGCGGAAGGTGATGGGACATTCGTTGAAGGCTCCGTCAGCCATTTGCGCGTCAATGATGTTGTTGACCAAGTCGGAGATGGTCTTTCGGTGTGTTCCTTCAAACTGCGCGAAGCCGCTTCCACGGAGTCGGCCATCATAATGATGGCTTGTTCGAGAGTGGTGGGGTTAGGTCCTGGATATCTGAAATCGTTTTCGTCTACCTGTTCTTTGCCGAGTTTGTTGACAGCTTGGATGTAGAAGTATTTCACCAACGAACGTCCGTGGTGTGTCTGAATGATGTCGCGAATAGGTTTGGGTAGTCCCGCTTTCTCCGCCAATCGTAAGCCTTCGGTGACGTGTCCGATGATGATAGCCGCCGATTCTTGTTCCGACAGATTGTCGTGAGGATTAAATCGGTCTTGATTTTCGGTGAAATAGTCGGGTTTGAGCATTTTCCCAATGTCGTGATAGAGCGCGCTGGTGCGGACGAGCAACACATCTCCTCCGATTTTGTCGGCCACTTCAGCAGCCAAATTTCCCACTTGCATAGAGTGCACAAAGGTGCCTTGCGCCACTTTCGCCAAACGGCGCAAAATGGGGTTGTTGATGTTGCTGAGTTCCACGAGTGTCACGGCAGAGGTGAAGCCGAAGATGCGTTCGATGAGATAGAGCAAAGGATAGGTGAAGAGGAGCGCCACACCGCTGAGTGCGAGGTCGCGATAACGCTCCATGTCTAAACCCACAATGACTTGATCGAGCGCAGTGTTGCGATTTAATATGTTGAGAGTAGAGAGTTCGTAGAAGAAAATGAAAACAGAAGCCCCAACGGTGACAATGGCCGCAGTGCGCAGGATTTGCGAACGCTCAGAGAGTTCACTCAAAGTGAAGACAGCAAGCAGTCCGGCTAAGACTTGTACGGGAAAGAAAATGATGTCGTTGTGGCTCGAGAAAGAGACCAACATCACAGTAGTGACGTGCGCAATGAATGCCGTTCTGGAGTCTGTGAAGATGCGCAATACAATGGGCACCATGACAAAGGGAATGGCATAGATGGGCACGAGATTGGTGCTCTGCGCAATGGAAGCAATGATGCAGAACAGCGTGATGAGAGAGAAAATGAGATAAATCTTGTGGGACGAAGCCAGATAGGAGTGTCTAAAAAGACTGAGATAGAACACCACTGCGCTGATGATGGTGAAGATGAGTCCCAAACGCCCCACGTAGAACAACAAGATGTTCTTCTGATTGTCGTTGCGCATATTGAGTTCATCGTTGAAAGACTCAACCTCCAACTGATGTTGTGGTGTCACAATCTCACCACGGTCAATGATTTTAGCCCCAGCGGGTTTGAGATAAGCAATAGGCGTAATCTCATTTAAGGCTTCTTGGAGTGATGCTTCGCTTTTCTCTTTGTTGAGGCTCAGATTGATGTTGATGTAGTTGTCAATATGACTCACCAAAGTATTGTCGAGAGGTTGACTTTTGTCGGAAAGTAAATACTCCCGTGCACTGTTTTTGGTGAGCAAAAGACGTGTTTCTCGCAGCGTGGATGTGGTGCCGACCACGATTTGCACCTGCGTGTATTCGTCTTGTTGCACCTTGTTCATATCCTCACTAGAGATGACACCAGCGCGATAAATCTCTTTGAGTTTATTGACCGCGTGCGTCATCTCGCCTGGATGGTAGTGTCCGAGTTTTCCCGATTGATAGTCGTGTTCAAAGCGTGCGATTTGCGTTTGCGCCACGTCGGTCATAAGTTCAAAATAAGGCGCAAAATCCTTGCGAGTACTATCTTTCTCCTGTTGAATGCGCTCTGCACTCTTTTTCACCGGCAATTCAAACGGCGCAATGAGGAGAGGATATGGCCAAGGTTTTCCCGTGTCAACGTCATAGCGCGTAACGTCCGATTTGGGAAGGGCAATAAAGATGGCTATACCGCTGATGAGAGCGGTAATCGCGATGTTAACCGAAAATTTATTGAATTGAGCTATGAGTTGAGATAGAAAATTAAGCAAGCGCATAATAGAAGTTATAGTCTAATGGCGATGTATGGGCAAAGTTACTACTATTTTTCGAGGAATTAGACCCTCCATCACAAAAAACTTAGTAAATTTGCAGTACATCCCACCATTGTCTCTCGACAGGTGTTTAGCTCCAATCGGTCATTAGACCGTTATTGTGCTACTCGTTATGATTGACTAGGGGTTTAATGTTTTTCTTTCAAGTAGATACTTCTCTATGCCACAACGCCAAGGACTGCAACATACTCAACAACAGCAACAGGTGCAAAACACGTCGAGTGCGCAAGTTTTGCTCTCTACCATTGTAGAGATGCCTTTGGCAGATTTTGAAACGCGCTTGCAAAACGAACTTCTCGACAATGAAGCCTTGGAGGTGAGCGAAACAGATGGTGCAGAAGGGAATGATTTTCTGAATGCTGAGGGAGATGATGGGATGAACGACAGTGAGCGCGAGACTGCGCGTATGGAAGATGAGTTGGGAGATTATCGCACGCTCGACGATGTGCCCGACACGTTGAGAGATGCTTACTCCAATCGTGGAGAAGACAACGGCCGCGAACGACAAATTGGCAACGAAGACTCGTCGTATGATGAACTTTATCGTCAGATTGGTGAATTGTCTATCTCTGAACACGAAAAGGCGATTATGGTCTATCTCGTTGGTTCGCTCGATGAAAGCGGATTTCTCTCGAAAGATGACGCCACCCTCTGCGACGAATTGGCTTTCAATGAATATATTGACACCACTCCCGAAGAGGTGAGTCGTCTGGCGAAACTCCTGCAACAGTTTGAACCCAAGGGCATTGGCGCAAGAAATTTGAGAGAATGCCTGTTGCTGCAACTCGCTCCGATGCTCCTGCGCGCGTTGTCGTTGATCGTTATTTCGATGACTTGATGCACTCCCGATGGCCTCGAATAGCAGCCAAACTTTCGCTGTCGGAAGAAGACGTGGAGCGCATTCGCCACGACATTAGTCGCCTGAATCCGCGACCTGGAAGCGTGCTTTCGGAAGGCATCAACACCACCGCCCCCACGGTGGTGCCTGATTTCCGAGTCACTCTCGACTCCGATGGCACTCCCATTGTGCACCAACAGCGCGGACAACTGCCCGAACTGCGTGTGAGCCCTGCTTTTGCTGAAACTTTAGTGATGCACCGTATGGCCAAAGACCGCGCAGCGCAGGAAGGCAAGGCTTTGCAACTCTCGCGCAGTCAAGAAGAAGCCTTTGTCTATGCGCGACAAAAGGTCACGGCTGCCCAATCTTTCATTGAAAGTGTGCGCCGCCGTCACTACACTTTGCAGGCGGTGATGGAAGCCATTGTGGATTTTCAGCGCGCCTTCTTTGTGAACGACGACGATGAAAGTCAAATTAAACCGATGGTGCTCAAAGACATTGCCGAGCGCGCTCACATTGATGTGAGCACGGTGTCGCGCGCCATCAACTCCAAATATGTGGAAACAGACTACGGCACTTATCCTTTGCGCCATTTCTTCTCCACACAATTCACCTCCGCAGACGGAGAAACAGTGGCTGCGCGCAAGGTGAAAGCCGCCATTCAAGACATCATTGCTGCCGAAGACAAGCGAAACCTCTCTCCGATGAGGCGGTAGCCGCAGTACTTCTGGAGCGCGGCATGAAAGTGGCGCGTCGCACTGTTTCAAAATACCGCGAACAACTCAACATCCCTAAAGCCGGATTGCGCAGATAGCTGACTGCGCTTCCGAGATGTCCTCCCTGCTATAGAACTTCCCCACTATGCCCACCAAACAACAATCTTTGCGCAACAAATATGCGTTGCTCACGGCCAAAATAATTTCGTGGCTCTTCCATCCCTTCTACCTTCCAACGGTAGCAGTTGCGCTTTTGCTGCTGTTTAGTTATCTCAATCAGCTTCCCACCTCCTATCGTTTGGCATTTGCGAGCATTGTCATTTTGTTTACTTGGGTATTCCCCATCATAGCCATTCGCATGTATCGCACAGTCAATGGGTGGACAAGTCATGAGATGAGCCAGCGCGAGCGCAGATTTGTGCCCTACATCATCAACATTGTCTGTTATAGCATCCTCTTTGGGTTGATGCGCTTCTTTATGATGCCCTATTTCCTCTCCACCATCATCATTTCGGGACTCATCATTCAGATTGTTTGTGCACTTATCAACTCAAAATCAAAATTTCCACCCACGCCGCCGCCTCAGGTGGAGTGATTGGTATGTTGATGGCTTTTGCTTTGGTGTTCCATTTCGATGCCACATTCTGGATCTGTTGCGCCATCCTACTCTCCGGTGCCGTGTGCAGTAGTAGAATGATTCTCAAAATGCACAATTATAGCGAACTCCTCTTGGGAGTCGTTGTTGGACTCTTCAGCGGTTTAGGCATCGTGTTCTTCTTCTAAGTCGTTAGCTAAGGCTTTTTCCATTTGAAGGTCAAACACCTCTATTCGAAGTTCTGTCCAAAGCTCTTCGATCTGGGTTTGAACAATTCCCTTTAGTGTTCCAATATCTTTGACATTTTATTCCCCCCCAACCTCATAAATTTCTAACATTCCTATGCAACCTCTCGTAAGCATCATCATGGGTAGCACCAGCGATCTCCCCGTGATGGACAAAGCCGCAAAACTTCTCGATGAACTTGAGATTCCTTTTGAAATCAATGCGCTCTCAGCTCATCGCACACCGGCTGAAGTGGAAACTTTCGCTCGCGAAGCAAAAGACCGCGGTTTGCAAGTCATCATTGCTGCTGCTGGTATGGCAGCTGCTCTTCCTGGCGTCATTGCGGCCAACACCACCTTGCCCGTGATTGGCGTGCCCATCAAAGGAATGCTCGATGGTTTGGACGCCCTCCTCTCCATTGTGCAAATGCCTCCTGGAATCCCCGTAGCCACTGTTGGTGTGAATGGTGCGCTCAATGCTGCTCTCTTGGCAGTGCAGATGATTGCGCTCTCCAATGCTGAAGTGGCACAGAAACTCGCCAACTACAAGGAAGGACTGAAACAGAAAATCGTGAAAGCCAACGAAGAACTTGCGGCTACACAATATAAATTTAAGTGCTAACCACTTGACCTGAGCAGGAGATGCGCCACAAAGCTGAGCGCATTTTCAGAATGCATATGCAGACTCTGGTGACTTACAAAAGAAGACACCAGAGTCTGACTACATAGACACAACAACCTACTACACTTCTTCTCAAACGAATGGATTTATTCAACTACTCCCCCCGAAATAGCCACGCTGTGAAGGTGGGAAATACATATATCGGTGGTGGAAATCCGCTGCGCTTGCAGAGCATGACCACAACTTTGACCACTGACACCGAAGCGAGCGTGGAGCAGTGCATCCGCATCATTGACACTGGCGCTGATCTCGTGCGTTTGACCACACAAGGACTGAGAGAAGCTGAAAATCTGCGCAACATTCGTGCAGAACTCGACCGCAAAGGCTATCACACGCCCCTTGTGGCCGATGTGCACTTCAATCCTCAAGTGGCCGATTTGGCAGCCACCATCATCGAAAAAGTGCGCATCAATCCTGGTAACTACGTTGATCCTGCACGCACCTTCAAAAGTGTGGAATACACCGACGAAGAATATGCGGCCGAACTCCAACGCCTAGAAACGCGCTTCAAGAAATTACTCGCCATCTGTCGTGAAAACGGCACAGCCATTCGCATCGGTGTCAACCACGGTTCGCTCTCCGACCGCATCATGTGCCACTATGGCGACACACCAGCCGGCATCGTGGAGAGTTGCTTGGAATTTCTCCGCGTCTGTATGCGAGAAAAATTCTTCGACGTCGTCATCTCCATCAAAGCTTCCAACACCGTGGTTATGGTGCAAAGTATGCGCCTGCTTGTTGATGCGATGAAGCGCGAAGGTATGACCTTCCCCCCTCCATCTCGGAGTCACCGAAGCCGGCGAAGGGGAAGACGGACGCATCAAAAGTGCCGTGGGCATCGGTGCGCTCTTGGCAGATGGCATCGGCGACACCATCCGCGTGTCACTCTCTGAGGCACCCGAACAAGAAATTCCCGTAGCCTATAAACTCGCGTCTTATGTGTTGGAACCTCGTTCCGGACACCCACACATCCCTGCACTGCCTTGTGCCGAATTCAATTGGCTCGACCCACAGCGTCGTCCCACGTGTTCGGTGCTCAACATCGGCGGAAAGCACACCCCAGTGGTTCTTTCTTATCAAGCCGACCCCGCTTTGCCCCTTCCCTCCCACAGCAATGGAGCACCGCGCGCCGACTATGCCTATTTTGGTGGCACACTGCCCCAAGACTGGCGCACTCGCGTGCCTGCTGCCATCGTCGACGCCCCCAACTGGACGGGAGAAGAAGGCACTTATCCGGCCTATGTGCCACAATATCTGATGTTCGTGTCGGGAAATCCTGCGCCTGCCAAATTCCTCTTCTTGACTTATGCTCAATTGAATGATGAGGTGAAGGCTTGTTTGCGCGCACACAGTGAGATGGTGGTCATTGCGCAGAGCAACCACCCCAACCGCGCTGGGGAACTTCGCGCTTTGGTGCACGAAATGTGGAGAGAACGCCTCACTAACCCCGTCATCTTCTGCCAGCAATATGGCGACAACGAGAAGGAAGATTTCCAAATCAAGGCGGCTGCCGATATGGGACTACTTATGATGGACGGATTGACCGATGGTATTATGCTGGCTTCTCGATTGGCTGAGCGAGATGAAACGGCCTTGGTGTGCTGCAGGCCGGACGTTTGCGACAAACCAAAACGGAATACATTTCTTGCCCTGGGTGCGGACGAACGCTCTACGATTTGCAAGAAACCATTGCGCGCATCAAGGCATCTACTTCTCACCTCAAAGGTTTGAAACTCGGTGTTATGGGCTGCATTGTCAATGGTCCTGGAGAAATGGCCGATGCCGACTATGGTTATGTTGGTGCAGGCCCTGGCAAAGTGAGTCTTTATCGCGGAAAGGTTTGTGTGGAACGCAACATCCCCACTGCCGAAGCCGTGGATCGACTGTTGGCACTCATCGAAAACGATAAAGCTGCGCAACATCCCAGTGCAACTGCCGTAGACTCAGACGCTACTACTTCTGTTGCCTCTTCGCACGAAGAAGAAGCGGTGCCCTCTCCCACAGCATAGGACACCACAACAACATCAAGGTGAGCAAGATTGGCACTGCCACGCTTGCTCACCCTTGTTGTTTACAGTCTTCTTCGTAAGATTTAATAACGGTCTAATGGCCGATTGTATCCCTTTCTCCTCCCTATTCCCCATTTTCAATGAAACATTTCCGCCTTCCCCATTTCTCCACCTCCATTTATGGGCTATTATTTTGGCGTCTATTGTTGGCTTTTCTGATGCTCACTCTCGCGCGAGTCATCTTTTGGGGATACAATGCCGACTTGCTCCATCTTGCCGACCTTTCCTCTGCGCTCCGCGCCTTCCTAGGTGGTGTGCGCTTCGACTTGGCCGCTTTGGTCTATCTCAACGGCTTGATGCTCTTGCTGCACTTCTTGCTACAACGTTGGACTGCGCGTCTTTGGGGAAGGAGGTTGTTGCGCTGTGCTTACCTTATTCCCAACTTCATCGGCTTCATCGCCAATATGACTGACGTTGTTTACTTCCGTTTCACGCTCAATCGCACCACGATGGCCGTGTTTCGTGAGTTTTCCAACGAAAATCCCCTCCGCTTCTTCGGTTTCCTCTGGGACTTTCTGCCCATCACGCTCCTCACCCTTGCCCTAATCATCCTTTGGACTGTGCTTGATGAACTGCCCCAACTGCGTCCTCTTGCTTGGAAAATGCGCAAAGAAGCCGTTGTCTCCACCATTTTGTTGGTGGTTTGTGGAGTGTTGAGTTTTGGAGGAGTGCGCGGTTCGTTTGGCACCCTGCGTCCGTTGGCACCCCACAACGCATCTCTCTATTGCAATGAACCGCAACAGCAAGCACTGGTGCTCAACACCCCCTTCACATTGTTGAGAACGATGGGGAAAACAGCGATGCCCATTCACACTTATTTCGCAGACAACACCGCCAAAGGTTACTTTTCTGCCGAACGTATGCCCACGACTGATGGCGCGTGGAGTGGACGTTTCAAAGGACGCAATGTGGTGATGATTATCTGGGAAAGTATGGCCAAAGAATGGGTAGGCGGACTCAATACCCAATTTCCGAACTATCCCACTTACACCCCCTTTGTCGATTCTTTGTTGACACATTCGTTTGCGCTCACCGATGCTTATGCCTGCGGCACACAGTCTGTCGATGCTATGCCGGCACTCTTTGGTTCTATCACACGCCCTGGTCAGCCCTTTGTCACCTCACCTTATGCCGGAAATGGCTTGACCGCCTTGCCCGAATTCTTGAAACGCGCTGGCTATTACACCGCTTTTTTCCACAATGCGCAAAATGGTTCTATGGGTTTTGATGCTTTCTCCCACAAAATGGGTTTTGATGCCTATTTTGGAATGGACGAATACAATAATCCCAAAGATTTCGATGGAGGATGGGGCATTTGGGACGAAGAGTTTCTACAATACTTTGCACAGAAACTCACCACCTTCCGACAACCTTTCTTTGCTACTGAATTTACCATCAGTTCGCACCATCCTTTCCATCTTCCTGCGCGCTATGAATCACAATTTCCGCGCGACAATGTGCCCTATCACGCACTCATCAGATATACCGATATGTCGTTGCGTAAGTTTTTCCAGGCTGCGCGCACCCAACCGTGGTTTCGCAACACCCTTTTCATCATCACTGCCGACCACGCTGTGACCGGTATCCGACCCGAGTACAATAACACCGTGGGACATTTCAGCATTCCCTTCATCTTCTATGATGCGCGTGAAGAATGGGTAGGTACTTCGGCCACCACTTTCCAACAAGCCGACTTCCTCCCCACGCTACTCGATTTGCTCGACCTGCAACAACCCAAAATGATAAGTTTTGGCCACAACGTCTTCTCGCCCTCCTCACCTCACTTTGCCGTTAGTTCTGTGGGACAAATGTATCAAATGATAGAAGGGGAGTGGGTGCTTCATTTTGATGGAGAGAAAGTGTTAGGCTTTTATCACAAAACCGCCGATCCCAATTTGAAACACAATCTTGCCAGTCAAAATCCGCCCGAGATGCAACGTATGCTTTTGCGCCTTAAAGCCTATTTGCAAGATTTCACGCACCGAATGAAAGAAAATCGTCTGCGTTTGCGTTGATTCTTTCTCCGCTCTCCTTTGTCCATTACGACATTTCTCCCTAAAAACGACACGTTGTTTTGTTGAAACCGACGTGTCGTTTTGTTGAAACCGACGTGTCGTTTTGATGAAACTAACGTGTTGTTTTGCTGAAAACGACGTGTTGTTTTACTGAAACCGACGTGTTGTTTTTTTCAACTGATGGCAAGGGGGAGGAGTCTGAAAAAAATGGAATGTGAAAAATACCTATAATCCTCCCTTCTCGCGCGTACGCGTACGCGCATACATACAGGAGTTTTTGTTTTTTTGCTGTCACAAGTGTCACAGTCGATTTATAATCAACTCGAAATCACACTATTACGCTGTTCTCGCATGTATTTTAACATTCTGGCGATGTATACCTTCAAAATTCCAGTGCCACACCCTTGAAAAACGCGATTTTCCTTCTTCCTTTTTGTAGCACTCCCCACCTTATTTTTCCCACCTTTTCTTCCAAACTTCCCCCTCCGTGTGACACTTGTGACAGCAAAAAAACACAATTGCGGTTGGAACGCGCGCGCACTACGCGTACGCGCGAGAAACTCCACGGCTTTCTGTTCTTCTTCCTCTCTCTTCAACCTCAATCTTAATGCCTTGCATTTCATCTCTTAAGGCAACACCCAAAGGAGGCGCTGCAAAAACAAATTTTGCAACACCTCCTTGTTGTTTGCGTGTGTTATTCTTCTAAACTATTCAGAAGTCTAATTATAGATCTACCAATTGCTGCAGCAAGATTAACGGGTACTGCGTTTCCAATTTGTTTGTATTGAGCACTAAGTCCACCACAAAATTCCCAATCATCTGGGAATGTTTGAATGCGTGCATACTCTCGAATGGTTAGCGGTCTTGTTTCGATGGGATGACAACGCTCGGTTTGTTTCATTGCCGGAGCGCAAGTTAGAGTTAAAGAGGGTTCGTCTAAGGATAGTCGTCGCGCAATTCCTGTTTTTCCCCCTCCCAATTCGAAGCTACCTTTCATATATTCTCGTTGAATATCTTCTGGTAAGTCTTTCCAATTGCCTCCCATAGGCACAAGTTTCATTATTTCCTTTTTTCGTTGCGGATATTCTTGTCCAGCAGATTGAGGGACATCGGTGGTATAGAGTTCGCCTTGATAGAACGCATCTCTTAGCGTAACAACACGATGATAGGGGGAGGGGTAAGCAAATTTTGCCTTGTCTACTAAATCATTGCGAACCGCCACAAGGAAAAGTCGTTCTCTCTTCTGTGGCACTTGATACTGCACAGCTTTTAGCACCTCAACTGGCATCAATGTATAACCTAACTCATTGATGATTTGCTGAATCGTAGCAAATGTATGTCCATTGTCGTGAGTATAAAGCCCCTTTACATTCTCACCTACAAACACGCGAGGTTGAATCTCTTTTACAGCTCTTGCTAATTCGAAAAAGAGTGTTCCTCTTGCATCTTCAAATCCAGCTTTGTTGCCTGCATAACTAAAGGCTTGGCACGGGAATCCTCCGGATAGCAAGTCTACTTTGTGATGAAATGCACTGAAATCAACTTCGTGAACATCACCTTCTACTATATTCCAATTGGGGCGATTTTTTCGCAAAGTAGCACAAGCGTGTTTGTCAAATTCATTGAGTAAAACGTGCTGGAAACCTGCTTTTTCCATACCAAGTGCCAATCCTCCACCGCCAGCGAAGAGTTCTATAGAAGTGTAAAGACGAAGGCTCTTAGTTTGCAATTCTTCCTCCCACTTAGTGTTTATCATTGCGTCAAATTGAGGTATTCCAAGTAGTTGGTGAGAGTAGAATCCTTCTAGTCCTTGTTCATTGCGTTCAAGTTGTAAGGTGTCTTTTTTTATCCACGTATTCACCGTGCGTAAGGAAACCCCGAGAATATCAGCTACATTTGATATTGTGAAGAATGTCTGCATATTGAATTAGAATTTATCAAACCCCTCATAGGTTCCAAAGGCCAATAGGAATAAACTTTAAATGAGTTATTGGATAGAAGTTGTAGTTCTTCTGCAACAGAACTTTCGATGCAGCCTTTGTTGATTTCTCTGACCACATCATCCAAAATTAGCGGTAATGCTTGACACAACTTTGCAAAAGCTCTTTTATCGTTAAACACTATCTCATAGAATTTGTCTATTGACACCCGGCGAATTTGTTCGTGTTCAAATGGTTCTCCAAAGCACGTGACTTTCCAAGGGATGTTTTGAGAATGTTTGGCAATGACTTCTACAAGCATACAACGTGATTTAGCATCTTTGATGAGTTGCTGTTGCATTTTCATATAAGTGGCTTGGGCCGAATTTGCATTCATAGTATTATGCTTGTTCTTCATTTCTACATAAATGCCTTTCCGCTTATTGATGATATCAAAGCCTTTCTTGGGCACTTCCCAACCTTTTCCTATGTGTTTGAAGAGATTTTGATGGAAATATCCAATCAGATTGGTATTGGCTTTGTCTATTTGGCGAAGACACTCTTGCTCTATAACTTCATCAAAAGAACTACCATACACCTTGGCATCGAATGTAAGTTTAATAGGGTCTATTATATTCTTATTAAACTTTTTCAAGTCGATTTTGGTGACATAGGCCAGAACTGTGTTTTTGACGTGTTCAAAAATTTGGGCATCAGTCAGGAAACCAAGTTTATATTTGCTCATTGTTGAAGGAGTTTATAGAATTTCTGTTCCGCAAAGATACGATATTTTCTCCTCTTTTGTTCTTGTTCTATCTTCTTTTCCCTCTCTTTTCTTTCCCTCTCCCTTCCCTCTTCCTTTTTCTCATAATCCCTAATCGTTTTTGCGTTGCGTAAATGGTGTTATTGATAAGTCTGTATATCATTTTTGTGGTGAGAGGACTAAAAAATGCACTTTTTCTCGATTTTTCCCCTCTTTGGGGCAATATCTACCCATATATCAATGGGGGCGCAATGATGGCACAAGTGATAAAACGGAAGCGCACCGATTAGGCTCAATTCCGCTTTCACGCCAAAAGCCAGTGTGAGATATGGCACGCGTTTCACCTTAGGATGTACTTTTACTGTACTTTCAAAATCGAAGTGCAAAAAAAAGGAAGAAGCCCTCGAACAATCCGCAATTATTTGGTAATTTTGCTGGGTAATGCGGGAAGACTTCGCTTGATGAAGGGCGCGTTTGAGTGCTCGCAACGATGTATCAAGTGGGAGAGTCAACGCATTTTGCAACAACACCTACTACGAACTAAACTTTATGTCATTATTTCACCGATTGTTTACTAAATCTGCTGCTGACACTCCGACACGGAAGGAGAAGAATGGACGTCGCAACCGCCGTTGGCGACGGGTGCACAAATGGGGAGGGCTGTTCTTGACGTTCTTTCTCATTGTTTTTGCACTCTCAGGCATAGTGCTCAATCATCGCAAGGATTTGAGCGAAGTTGATGTGCCGCGCGCAATGCTCCCTCCTAGTTATCGGATGCACCATTGGAATTTGGGGGCAGTGAAAGGTACGTTGTGCTTGTCGGCCGACTCCATTGTCTTGTATGGAGAAAATGGACTATGGCTCACGGATGCAAAGAAAACGCATTTTTCTCGTTTCGATCGGGGCATAAGCCCAGGCGCTGACAATCATTTGGTGGCTAACGTGGTGCGCACGCGCAGTGGACAAGTCTTTGCTGTGACCACTTTTGATGCTTATCAATGGGATTCGAGCACTCAAACTTGGCAACGGCTGACGGAGCGTTTTCGTCCTTCCGACCGTATGACCGATGCCGCCACCAAAGGCGACACGTTGGTGTTGCAAACACGCTCGGAACTGTTTCAAGCCACTGCGCCTTATCAACATTTTGAGCGCATACATCTCAAAGCACCCACCAATAGTGAGTTGGGACGCTTCACCTTTCGCACCCTATGGATGTTGCACAGCGGAGAATTGTTTGGCGTTTGGGCGCAGTATTTTGTTGACTTCCTGGGGATTGTACTCATCTTGTTGTGCGTCACTGGGTTGATTTTAGCCTTTTTCCCAAAACTACTCAGGCGACAACGCAGACGTGAAACACGTCAGAAAATGTTGGCTTCCACAACGGATAAAACCTTGCTGGCGAGTGGTAAGTGCGCAGCCCGTGCTGTGGAAAGAAAGGGAGGAGCGACAGAGTGTGAAGTACAACAATGCGAGGCGAAATCGCCAACTCTGTTGAGACGCTTGTTTAAATCATCTTTGAGTTGGCACAACAAGCTAGGCGTTTATTTACTCGGTTTCTTGTTGTTGCTCACCCTCACGGGTATGTGTTTGCGTCCGCCGCTCTTGGTGGCTCTTGCCACGCTGAAACATCGACCCTTGCCGCTCACACACGAGGACAATCCCAATCCGTGGTGGGACAATCTGCGTATGATACGCTATGACCAGTGGCACAATCGCTGGTTACTGCAAACTCCATTCGGTTTTTTCACCACACCCGACCTCCACACCGCTCCCACAAAACTCTTTCACGAACCTCCCGTAGGCTTTATGGGCACCAATGTGTTGCAACAAGAAGATGCAGACCATTGGATAGCCGGTTCTTTCAGTGGACTCTATCGTTGGGACGCACGCACTGGCGAGAGTTGGAATCTCTACACCGGACAGCGGTATGTAGCACCGAAGCATCAGGGAATTCCCGATTTCACTTATTCCGTTTCGGGTTATTCCAAAGATTTGTCGGCACGTCCTGTGGTTTTTGACTATAACCGCGGAGCAGAATATGCGCTCGGTGGTGCCCAAAAAGCGGCAACTGACGACGACGGACAAGAGTCCGTGTGCTATGAGCGGGCAGATTTCAGCGAAATGTCCGAACAAGTGCAAGATGGCCGTTTGTCGCTGTGGAGAGTGGCTTTGGAAACGCACACAGGCCGCATTTACACGTTTCTTCCCAACATCATCATCCAACTTTTCATCTTCCTCTCTGGCACGTTCTTGCTCACGGTGCTCATTTCTGGCTACATCGTGTGGCGGAAATTTCATCGTTTGCAAAGTCAAGGTGAAAATATAGAAGGAAAAATGCTGTGGATTCGTATTTTATTCCGTAACTTTGTCGCAAAGAATACGATTTGGCTTTGAGTGCTGTCTGAGGAAATCTGTTTTAGACCTGACACTCAAATGCTACCTCTCTACTCATCACACTTCAACATCCTCAAGTATGTCTTTATTCTTAGCTTGCAGTTTGCTTTTCAGCCTTGGCGCATCGGCGCAAACGGCACCTGCTTCTAGTGACCATATGCCAGGATTCGCCTACAACCTTAAGGTGAAAGCTCCGCTCGGCACTGAATGGCAAAATCCAACTCAGGTGGCACTCAACAAAGAGCGTCCTCACGCTTGGTTTTTCTCTTTTGCCAATGAGCAAGAAGCCCTTAGGGTGCTGCCCGAAGCCTCTTCATTTTATCAGAGTTTGAACGGCGAATGGAGTTTCCACTGGGTGGGAAATCCCGAAGAGCGTCCGCTAGAATTTTATAAACCCAACTACAACATCAGTGGTTGGGACAAGGTGCAAGTGCCGATGAACTGGAACATCGTGGGTATTCAGAAAGACGGCACACAGAAGTATGGTATGCCTATTTATAGTAACCAGCGTGTGATTTTCCAACACGAGGTGGCTGTGGGCGACTGGAAAAAGGGTGTGATGCGTGAACCCAACAAAGATTGGCTCACCTATAAGAACCGCAACGAAGTGGGTTCGTATCGTCGCACTTTCACTCTTCCTCAAAACTGGGAAGGTCGTGAGGTATATCTCAACTTCGATGGGGTAGACTCTTTCTTCTATCTTTACATCAACGGAAAATATGTGGGCTTCTCTAAGAACTCTCGCAACTTGGCTTCGTTTGACATCTCTCCCTATTTGGTGAAAGGTGAAAACGTGCTTGCCGTAGAGGTATATCGCAACAATGATGGTTCTTTCTTGGAGAGCCAAGATATGTTCCGCCTGCCTGGTATCTTCCGCAACGTAGGTTTGGTGGCGAAACCCAAAGTGCAAGTGCGCGATGTGGTGGCTATCCCCGACTTTGATGCTTCGTTGGTGAATGCTTCGCTCGATATCAAAGCTTCTTTGAATAATCTCTCCACGAAAAACCTCAAAGGGTTGCGTGTGCGCTATCGTCTTTTCGAAAAAGAACTCTATGGCGAGGGTACTACTCCCGTGGCAGGTGTGAGTGCAGAAACAGCCCCTGTGGAAGTGCGCAAAGGAAATGAAGTCACGGCAAGTGTGAAATTGCAAGCTGGTGCGCTTGTGAAGAAATGGAGCGCAGAAGCCCCTTGGCGTTATGTGTTGGTGGGCGAACTGGTGGATGCCAAAGACAATGTGCTCGAGACCTTCTCTACCATCGTTGGTTTCCGTAAGATTGAAATCAAACAGACCGCTGCGCAAGACGACGAATTTGGCAAGGCTGGACGTTACTATTATCTCAACGGCAAACCCATCAAGATGAAGGGTGTGAACCGCCACGAAACAAACCCCGAACGCGGACACGCTATCACGCGTGAGCAAATGGAGAAGGAAGTGATGTTGATGAAGCGCGGTAACATCAACCACGTGCGCAACAGCCACTATAGCAATGATCCCTATTGGTATTATCTTGCTGACAAATATGGTATTTATCTCGAAGATGAATGCAACATCGAGAGTCACGAATACTACTATGGCAAGGAGTCTTTGAGTCACGTTCCCGAATTTCGCGATCACCACGTAGCGCGCAACCTCGAAATGGTGCACGCCACAGTGAACCATCCTTCAGTGTGCATTTGGAGTTTAGGAAACGAAGCCGGTCCTGGAGATAACTTTGTCGATGCGTACAAGGCTATCAAGGCTTTCGATACGAGTCGCCCTGTGCAATATGAGCGCAACAACGACATCGTGGATATGGGTTCTAACCAATATCCTTCAATTGGCTGGATGAACTATGCCGTGCAAGGCACAGACAAGGGCATCAAATATCCATTCCACGTGTCGGAATATGCTCACTCTATGGGTAACGCTGTCGGCAACTTGGTGGACTACTGGAAAGCGATGGAGAGTACCAACTACTTTATGGGTGGTGCTATCTGGGACTGGGTAGACCAGGCTATGTATAACTACACTCCCGACGGTACTCGCTATTGGGCGTATGGTGGTGACTTTGGCGACAAACCCAATGATGGTATGTTCTGTATGAATGGCGTGATGCGTCCTGACCTTACCCCCAAAGGACAGTATTTTGAAGTCAAAAAGGTATATCAAAAATGTGGATGTTCGTGGTGTGAATGCCGAAAAGGGACTCATTGAAATCTTCAATAAGAACTATTTCACAGACCTCTCTGGCTACGACATTCGCTGGTCGCTCTATGCAGATGGACAACCAGTTGAGGCGCTCTCCAACCAACCTCTTTCTTCTACACGACTCACACTCGGTGCTCGCGAGCGTCAGACTTATCAACTCGACTTCAAGGGCTACGCATTCGATCCTGCTAAGGAATACTTCCTCAAAGTGCAATTCCTCCAAGCTGAAAAGAAGCCTTGGGCTGAGAAGGGCTATGTGCAGATGGAAGAACAAATCGCTGTGAAACCTGCTGCTGCGCAACCTGCTATGGCTAGTGTGGCGAAGGGTCGTGTGGCTACTCCTGTGGTGGAAGGCAATTTGCTCCGCGTGAAAGGACAAGGCTACGAACTCACCTTCGACAAGAACACTGGTGGTCTATATGCTGCTACTTACAATGGAGCAACTGTGATCGAACCAGGACATGGTCCTCGTTTGGATGCCTTCCGTGCGCGCACGGACAACGATAACTGGATGGACGCTAAGTGGCCCAAGCTCGGTCTTCACAATTTGCACCACAAGACACTCGCCTTTGCACAAAATGTGACCAAGGAAGGCAATCTCCAACTCATCTTCACCGTGGAAAGTCAAGCACCTTATGGAGGGGTAGACAATTATTCTAACCGTGACCGTGAGAAAGACGAGGTGTATAAGATTGTAGACGATAAGTCTAAGCCTTTCGGACCTAATGACTTCAAGTTTACCACGCACCAAATCTATACCATCTATGCCGATGGTAGCGTGGAACTAGAGAGTGCCATCTCTTCAAATATGCCAAAGGTGGAATTACCTCGTTTGGGTTATGCCTTTGAAATGCCTAAGGATTACCGCAACTTCACTTATTATGGTCGCGGGACCAGTCAATAACTATGCCGACCGTAAGACCGGACAGTTCATTGAACGTCACCAAGGTGTTGTGGGCGAACAAGACATTATGCTCCCCAAACCTCAATCGATGGGTAACCGCGAGGATGTACGCTGGTGTGCACTCACCAACGAAGCTGGACAGGGTGTAGCCTTCGTGGCAAATGGCACCATGAGTGCTTCGGCTCTGCCTTGGAGTCACCTCCAACTCATGGGAGCTGCTCACCCTTATCAGTTGCCAACTCCCGATGCTACCTACGTCCATCTCGACACAAAGGTAGCTGGACTCGGAGGAAATAGCTGCGGACAAGGTGGACCTCTCTCTCACGACTGCGTAGATGGTCGCGCTTATCGTTTCGGATTCGTTATGCGTCCAGTGACGAACGACAACCTCATTACATCTGTTAAGGTTGCTCCTGCGGGACAACAACCCCTTAGTGTGACTCGTAGCACTGTTGGAGAAGTAAGCATCAATGCTCCTGAAGCTAACCGCACTGTGCTTTACACCATCAATGGTGGAAAGGCGCAAGTGTATAAGCACCCTTCAATCTGCGCGATGGCGGTACCATCAAGGCTTGGTTTAAGGATAATGCAAAACTCTCTGTGGAACAAACTTTCGCAAAGATAGAGAATGTTCCCCTCAGTGTGGTGTTTGTTTCTAGTCAAGAAACAGGAAGTCAAGATGCCGATTTGATGGTCGATGAAGACACCGACACTTTCTGGCACACGATGTATTCCGTGACCGTGGCGCAATTCCCCCACTGGGTGGACTTCGATGCTTCTGCTGTGAAGACGATGAAGGGTTTTGTTTATGTGCCTCGTCAGAAAGGTGACAATGGTCTCATCAAAGACTATGAAATCTATGTCAGCGAAGACGGCACCAACTGGGGAGAACCCGTGGCAAAGGGTAGTTTCCCCAATAGTAGAGCCGACCAACGTGTGATGTTTGCGCAACCCGTGAGAGCGCGCTACATTCGTTTCAAAGCACTCAATAGTTTGAACGGACAAGACTATGCTGCTGCGGCAGAATTCCGTCTCTTGGCTGAATAATCCCAGGTCGGCTTATATATAAACTTAAGAAGCATCAACTTCTTTCACGCTGTGTGAGGAGTTGATGCTTCTCTTTTTCAGACAATGCGATGTCTTATTGGGTGTATTGGGGGTATTGTGTTCCTCGTTTGCGAGTGAGCCCAAAAGTAAGGAGATGCTGTAAAATCAAGTTTTACAACATCTCCTTTTACCCTTTAAACCCACATCGGTCATTTGACCGTTATGGTACGGACCGATTGGGGTTGAAGGAAGTGTGCTAGTTGCGCACTACTTTCGCTCTGAACACTTGTCCATTGTGGACAATGCGCACAAGGAGAAGCGATGAGCGGTGTGAAAGACGGAAGGTGCAGGAAGATTGTTGCATAACTTCTCGTTGCACCACTTGTCCATTGAGGGTGATAATCTCAACAACAGAGGTTGCGGGAGCATCAATGTGGAGCAAATCTCCTTCCCAACGACAAGTAGGAGTTAGTTGCTCTGTTGTTGTTCTGGAAATACTTGTGGGAATCGGTGCATCCTGCACGATTTTCACGACTTCTCTCATCTTTTTCCCTGATTGAGGAAGGGTGAAATAAACTTCCAACTCAGCTGTTCGTGCTTTTTCTTCTTGGTTTGCATCGACAATGAGCTGAATAGTCGTTTTTCCCTTGCCTTGCCATAAAGTACTGCTGAACCAGTTGGCTGGAGTTTGGAGAGAAAAATTATCGGGAACGTCAATCGTTAGCGACACCGTGTTACCTTTGGCATCAACATGAATCTCGCGCGGAGAAATTTCCCATTTGCTTTCCTCCTTGGGAGGTTGTACTGGTTCTGGCTTCTTCGGTTCTACCGGCTTTGTTGGTTCTACCGGTTTCTTTGGTTCTTCGGGCTTAGGAACAACCGGTTTAGGTTCAGGCTTGGGATTGGGTTGTGGTGCAGCTGGCTCCTGCACAATTATCACGACTTCTCTCATTTTTTTCCCTGATTGAGGAAGGGTGAAATAAACTTCCAACTCGGCCGTGCGCTCTTTTTCTTCTTTGTTCGTACCGACAATGAGCTGAATAGTCGTTTTTCCCTTCCCTTGCCATAAAGTGCTGCTGAACCAATTGGCTGGAGTTTGGAGAGAAAAATTATCGGGAACGTCAATCGTTAGCGATACCGTGTTACCTTTGGCATCAACATGAATTTCGCGCGGAGAAATTCCCCATTTGCTTTCCTCCTTGGGAGGTTGCACCGGTTCTGGCTTCTTTGGTTCTTCCGGTTTCTTCGGCTCTTCCGGTTTCTTCGGCTCTTCGGGTTTAGGAAGAATCGGTTTAGGCTCAGGCTTCTTCGGTTCTTCCGGTTTCTTTGGCTCTTCGGGTTGGGGAACAATCGGTTTAGGCTCGGGCTTCTTTGGATCTTCTGGTTTCTTCGGCTCTGGCTTCGGTTGAACAGGCTCTGGCTTCGGTTGAACAGGTTCTGGCTTGGGTTGCGGATTGGGAGCCGTGCCTTGTTGAGTCACGGTGTAGTTCACGATAGTCGCTTCTCCGTCCCCCACAAGTTCAAAGCGAAGATGCCCCACTCGCGACTCCTTTTGAGAATTCGCTCCAACCGTGATGCGGAATTCTCTACTTTTATATCCATTCGGCAAATCGGTGGTGAGCCACGCTGCGTCACTGCTCACCAAATAAGCTGCCGTGGTGGTCATCTTCGCCTCTATGGTTTGAGCGCGCGAGTCGGGATTCCATGCCGCAGGTGAAAAACTTATGCTTGTTTGAGACTCGCTAAACTGAGCTACGATGGGCATACGCTCACGCAGCATGCGCACATTATCTTCCGTGGCAGAACCCAAAACGACACCGTTCCACACACTTTGAGGACCTGAGAATATAGGCACTTGTCCTCCCACGTTGTCGGCTGGTCCCGACATCACCGTGCGATATTGCCGACGGCTTGCACCAACGGCGTATTCGTGCTTGCCGTGATCGACTTGTTCACGCGAATGTTGACAACCAATGTTGTGTCCTGCTTCGTGAGCTGCTGTGTAACTCGTGGCTGCCATAGAAGCTCGCACAGAGGAGAAACCAGCATCAATGCTTTGAGCTTCTTGTGTGGCCAATCCCGAAGCACCGTCGTTGACGGGCTCAGAAAGCAAAACCACAAGGTCGCCTTTCACGGCGTCTCTTCTTCGGCGCACTTCTGCGTGTGCTGAAATGAGTCCCAAACCTTGATTGATGCTCTGCGCACGTTCTGCAATTTCCATATGACCGACCAAGCGGAAACGGCCGTCGACGTGAGAGTTGCGCAACACTGAATTGATGGAATCCACCACTTCTTGCGCATATTTCGCCATTCCTCCGCGTCGTTCTGCCACTGCTTTGCCCGAAGGATCGAAGACCACGAAATAGTCAATGATGGGAGCATTGGAGTTTGGCGTGTTTGCTGCAGCAGTCTTGCGAACAGCAATGTGTTGCGTTCGAGAGAGCTTGGTCTGTGCTGAAGCATTGGTGAATGAGCTTGTGAAGAAGAGAGAAAAGAATAGGCTCAAACAGCTATAAGTGATAACTTTCTCTTTGATAAAGGCGGTTGCTGAGAGAAGAATACGACTTTTCATTTGAATGTTAGCCAAGAAGTCGATGAATAAAATGATAGAAGGAAGATAGAAGGGTAAGGGTTTAAGCCAAAGTCCACCCCTGACTTGTCTTACACACCAGACCTTCTGTTTGTAAGTCGCCCAAGATGCGCGATAGCGAAGGACGGAGCACCCCTAAACCTTGTGCTGCAGATTGCACACTCGACAGCGGTTGATGGTCGCGCAAATAGTCGAGAACGCGTGAACGCAGGTTTTGCAGAGCAAAAGCACGGAGTTTTTTGCTCAAAAACTGAGTGCGGTCGGAAATATCGCAGAGAAATCTGCGCATCACCTTGGGTTGCTGCATCATAAAGTCGAAGAACGCTTCCTTGTTCACCACACAAATTTTGCATTCCGTAGTGGCTTCCACCGAAACAGGAAACGTGTTTTCAGTGCCAAAGACAAAAGCTGAGGCCAGGAGCATCGGTGCTTCGAGAAGGTCGAGCGTGAAATCGCGCCCTTCTTGTGCCATTTGTGTGCGCACCACTCCTTGGATGAGGAAGAAAATGGAGCGCACAGCCGTACCTTGCGCCACAATCCGATCGCCTGGAGCGAAGGTTTCGAAGCGGTGTGGCACTTGTGCGAGCCAATCTTGAAGTGATGCCGGAGAGCAGTCTGAGAAAATGGGAACTTGCTGGAGTGCGCTATACATATATTTAAATTTTTCAGCTCAAAGAATAGCCCAAATGGGATGTTGTTCAGTGGAGTCAGGAAGAAGAGCAAAGCCTTCGTATTCAAAGGATTGCCAATCTTCGGTCTTCGCAACTCGCTGAGTGATGAGATGTCGCGCCAAAGCACCACGCATCATTTTGGCATACACCACCACCGTCTTGAGTTTTCCGTCTTTCATCACTTGGAATTCAGGCATAATGACCTGCACTTCTTTCGTGATGCGCTTCCAGTCGAAGAGCGATTTCATTTCCCCACTTGCCAGAAAGAAGAGAACACCGTCATCTGCTTTCACCGCATCGAGGAGCACATCGGTGAGCCGTGTGCGCCAGAATTGGAACATCGTTTTTCCATCGTGGTCAGGCAACACCACATTCCCCTCCAGACGATAATTTTTGATGCCATCGAGCGACCGCGTCAATCCATAGAGGAAAGACGTCATCCACAAATGTTGTTGCGCATAAGCAAAGTCTTCGGGAGAAAAATCGCCTGCGCGGAGGTGACGATAAGCCATTCCCGTGTAGGAAAGCACCGCAGCTTGCGGAGTGAGTGCTGGAAAATCCGTGTAGCGTTGCTTATTGAGTGCAGCCAATTGCGGATTTATTTTGAGCAACTGTGCCAATTCCTCAGTCGAGAGTTCAGCCATTTGCGCAGCGTTGTGTTCCGCTTCTGCCAAAAACCGAGGAGAGGAGAGCGAGGGTGCGGCAACAACTGGCTCATCCGTCATATCTTTTGCCGGAGAAAGCAGGATTTGCATAGTGTTTGTTGATTATTCGGGATAAACCAAGCGTTCGGGAGAGATTTTGGTGAGCACTTCGTCGAGATATTTTCGTGCTTCCCATCGCGCCATATTGAGATCCATGAGTTGATAGTTACCGCAGTCGCGAGGAGTAGCACCTGGAACCTCACCTTCAAAGTTGGCAATAAATTCGTAGGTTTCCACGAGCAAAGGCAACACATCTTCAGAAGTGAGGTCGCCGCGGAGGATGAGATAATTACCTGTCATGCAGCCCATTGGTCCCCCAATAAATCACGCGTTCCGCCCAAGTGGGGTGATTGCGGAGGAAAGTTGCGGCCAAATGTTCCATCGTGTGGATGGCATTAACGTGCAGTGCTGGTTCGCGGTTAGGAGCTTTCATACGCACATCGAAGGTGGTCACGATTTCTCCGCCAACAGCGTCTTGGCGACTCACATAAACTCCGCGATGCAAGGTGAGATGATTTACAGTAAAGGAAGGAATCTTTTTCATTGTCAAAATAGTTGGAGAATAGAAGTTAGATGTTAGAGATTAGACGTTAGAGGGCTAGAAGTTCTAGATATTCTAGAAGAACTAACGTCTAATCTCTAACGTCTAGCGTCTAATGTCTAGCCTCTAATCTCTAAAATAAAATGTTTGGTGATGTCGAAAGAGCGGTGTGCCATTTCCGACCAAAAGTTCTCGTATTGCGCCCAATGTTCGTCCACACCCGGCGTGTCGCTAATGATGCGGAAACTCACAAAGGCACATTGTGAAGATGACACACTTGAGCAATAGCCGCACTCTCCATATCCACTGCCAAACCATCGGGAAATTGCGCTTTGATGTCCGACAAGATAGCATGGTCAGTGATGAATTTATCGCCCGTGCAAATCAAACCGCAGTGAATCTTCGTGGTGATTGCATCATCTTTCGCCATTTTTTCTGCCACCGCCAAAAGATGTTCAGCACCAGCAAAGCGCGCAGGCAAACCCTGCACCTGACCATAAAGGTTGCCTTCGCCGCACCACACGTCGTGATAAGTCGTTTCTGCACCCACCACCACGTCCATCACGCCCAATTGAGCGTCAATGCCACCAGCACAACCCGAATTAACGATGGCTTCAGGCGAAAAACGCGCAATCAGTTGCGTAGCTCCAATGGCAGCATTCACCTTGCCAATGCCACATTGCATCAGCACAATCTCGTGTTGCGCCAACTTTCCTGTTGTATAGGTGCGACCATCAACTAAAATGTCTTCACGCTGCTCCAGCAAAGCCGCTATTTGCGCGTGTTCTTCAGACATTGCCGTGATAATTCCTAGTTTCATAAAGTTCTTGTCGTTGATTTCTCTTGCAAAGATAGTGTGTTTTGTCCACTTTTCCGTAACTTTGCGCATATAAGTACAGAAAGGACGGTTTTTTCCTCCCAGAATCAGCGAGTTGCAATCACTGTTTGATGAGAAAAGTACCCTACTTTCATTGCTAAAATCCATTTTCCAAAAAGATATGAAACAATTCTTCCAGCGTTATCGCTTAGATCTGCTCTTCGTCTTAGGCTTCATGCTCCTGAGTTGGGCTTATTTCTTTACTCCGCTCAAAGAACACCTCGTGCTTGGTGGTCACGACACCGTGGCTGGCATGTGGCAAAGCCGCGAACAAGCCCCGATGCTCGATGCCACTGGCGAAAAAAGTTGGTGGAGCAACGGCATCTTCTCGGGAATGCCCAACTATCAGATTTCGCCCACCTATGGTTCGTCCACCCTCTTGGGATGGATTGGCCGCATCGTCACCTTGCTCTCCACTGGTCCTTTGAGTTTTGTGTTCCTCTATCTCTTTGGATTCTACATCCTCATGCGCTCCTTGAAACAGCGTCCGCTCGTTTCCGCATTCGGCTCCATTGCTTGGGCATTTTCCAGCTATTTCTTCATCATCATCGCCGCTGGACACCTGTGGAAAGTAGCCACACTCGGTTTCATTCCTCCCACCATTGCCGGTTTGGTGCTAGCCTATCGTGGCAAATATCTCTGGGGCGCACTCGTCACCGCCTTGTTCACAGGTTTGCAACTCTATAGCAACCACCCACAAATGACCTACTATTTCCTCTTTGTGATGCTCTTCTTGGTCATTGCCTATGGCGTGGACGCTGCGTGCAAACGCAGGTGGACGCAATGGCTCAAGGCCTCCGGAGTTGTGGTTGTGGGTGGTTTGATGGGATTGTTGATGAATCTCCCCAATATGTACCACACTTGGCAATATGCCAAAGAGTCTATGCGCGGCAAGAGCGAACTCACCTTTGCTCCGTCTAAAATCTCGAAGGCTGCCGCAGCTGCTGCCGCTCAAACTGGAGCAAGCGGAGCCGACAATGCCGAAGGCACTGCCCGCGCCACCAGCGGACTCGACCGTGACTACATCACACAGTGGAGTTATGGCATCGATGAAACACTCACTTTGATGATTGCCAACTTCAAAGGTGGCGGTTCGGCCAGCATCCAACAACTAGAAAATGGCGACAAATACAAAGGGTATGAAGAAACCTTCCAATATGCCGGACAACTCCAACAGTCTGTGGGGAATAGTGCCTCTTTGCCCGGCATCAATCAGTATTGGGGAAATCAACCCTTCACCGTAGGTCCCGTCTATGTGGGAGCCATCATCTGTTTCTTGTTCCTCTTGAGCCTAGGCTTTGTGCGCGGTCCAATGAAATGGGGACTCCTCGCAGCCACCGTCCTCTCTTTGCTCTTCGCTTGGGGCAAAAACTTGATGCCTGTGACGGATTTCTTCATCGACCACTTGCCGATGTATGCCAAATTCCGCACCGTTTCCTCCGCTCTCGTTGTGGCAGAATTCACCATCCCTCTGCTTGCCATCTTGGCATTGTCTGAGGTGATTCGCCGTCCCGAAGACTTGTTGAAGACGCGCCGCGGACAATACTCCTTCCTCTTCGCTGGTGTGTTCTCCGCAGGACTATGTTTGCTCTTCGCCCTTGCGCCCGATATGAGCCAACTTTTGTCGGAAGGTGACAAAGAAGTGTTCAACCAACTCCAATCTATGGGTGCACCTGCCGATTTCGTCAATGGTTATCGTGCTGCCGTCACCACGCTCCATGGATCTATGCTCTCGTCCGATGCGTGGCGTTCGTTCTTCCTCATTGCCATTGCCATCCTTGGTGTTTTCGCCTATGCCAAATATCCCAAACAAGTTCCAGCTTCAGCCCTCGTAGGCGTGTTGTTGGTGCTAACATTGGGAGATATGTGGTCGGTCAATAAGCGTTACCTCAACAACGATAGTTTCTCCGAACCGCAAGCCATGGAGGAAGGACTGAAAAAGACCCCTGCCGACGAAACGATACTTCGCGACAAATCATTAGACTATCGCGTGCTTAATCTCGCAGGAGGTAGCCCATTCAACGAAACGAGCAACCAAACGGCCTATTGGCACAAATCTGTCGGTGGCTATCACGCGGCTAAGCTCCATCGCTATCAGGATCTCATCGATGCCTATCTCAATGCTGAGTGTGTGGCACTCAATCAAGCCGTTCAACAAAGCTACGCTGCCCTCCAAGCCGATAGTTTGCACTGGGCTGCACGTGGCATCCATTCGCAAACCGACCTCTTGAAAGCCGTCAACCAAGGTTTGCGCACCGACTCTCTGTCGCCCGTGCTCAATATGCTCAACACGAAGTGGATGATTCTTGCGGGTGGTCAGTTAGCTCTCGAAAACACTGCAGCCAATGGCAATGCGTGGTTCGTTGACCGCCTAGACTTTGTGCCTAATGCCGATGCCGAACTCAAAGCGCTTGCCCACACCGACCTCAAACACGCTGCTGTGGCTGACGAACGCTTCAAAACTGCGTTGCAAACCTCAACATTCGGCAAGGGTACGGTCAAACTTACGCACTATCAGCCCAACGAACTCCGCTACACCGTGCAGAGTGACAAGGGTGGTGTAGTGGCACTCTCCGAAATCTACTATCCTGGTTGGACAGCCACCCTCGATGGTCAAGACATCCCTGTGGGTCGTGTGAACTATGTGTTGCGCGCGGTCAAAGTGCCTGCTGGTCAGCACACCCTCGTGCTCACTTTCCGTCCATCTTCTGTGAGCACCACAGAAATCATTGCCTACATCACGCTCGCTCTCTTGGCACTCGGCTTCGCCTTCGCCCTTTGGCTGCAGTTCCGCAAGCCGCAGACGCCCCCTACTGATGCTCCGCAGGCAGCCTAGCAGTAAACTCTGTTTTTATTTGAGTTTCATTGCTCATCCTTCTGGCACCCATTTGTGTTTGTATTACTGCACAAATGGGTGTTAGTTTTTGTTGTCTATCGTCTTTAATGTGTTTGATTTGTTATATGTATATTGCAAATAGGGGGGGGGTAGCGCGGAAAATGAGAGAATTTGTAGAAAAAATCATCTTTTTTTTGCTTTTTTGTTTGGCTGGTTCTAGGATGATGTTTACATTTGTGATGTAAACATTGCTGCTGATGAGCAAGATGTAGGCGTATTGATAGTAATAATGTGGATATGTCTATTGTTGGATGTCGTGTCTTTACGAATCGATTATAATGATTTGGAATAAACGATAGAATATTTTTTGCTCAACAATCACCTTATCATCAAGAAATTTCTAACCACTTAAAGAAAAAGCATATGAACAAATTTCTCCTCACCCTTTTGGGACTTTTTATGGTCACTTGCTATGGCTCTGCGCAAAGTTTCGACCAAGTGCACAAGAAAGGAAAATTCTACCTTGCAGTAGACGAGTACTATCTCTTGGACAATAATCCTCGTTATGGTCAAGGAGCCACAACTGCGGCTGCACTCACGCTTGGCTATACCCTCACTCCCCACTTTGGTTTGGAACTCTCGGGTGCATCTCTTGGCTACGAATGGAAAAACAATCCTCGCTACTTGTCGCTCGATTTTAAGCATTATTCTCTCACGAAGGACAGAGTGCGTGTTCTCACCTCTGTTGGTTTGTCTTTAGTGCAAGGTCAGACTAATCTCGGCAAAGATTATCTCGAACCTGCACTCAATTTAGATGCTAGCCTTCAATATCTTTGCACAAAGAATTCGTATGTTGGCTTGAATTTCCGTAAAATGTCTGGGGCTTCGGGTGTCAATATGACGATGATGGGTGTTTCCTTTGGTGGTTACTTTTAACCCAAATCGGTCATTAGATTCTGAACTGATTTCATTGGCTTGTTGAGCAGATGGTTGTTCGTGAGTTCGAAGGCGTAGTGGGCTACGTCGAGAACGAAGTTTTCGTTAAGCCAAATGAGCTGAACCGAGCTTGCTCGAGTTATGCCATGGCGAGAAAACGAAGGATGAAATCCAACAAGAAACAAGATGCCAACAAGAGAATGAAAGATGACAGGAAGTTATCTTCTCTATAACGAATTGCACTATAACGGTCTAATGACCGATTTTGGTTTAATCCCCAGTTTGTATCATCTTGAGGAGCATTCCCTTCAAGAACATACTTTGCTGCATCTCTGCGTGATTGTTTCTAATCTCGCAGAGATGTTTTTTTGTTGTGACACTTGCAAAACGACTTTATTCACTTCTCTTTCTTCTTTCTTTTCTACTCCTTCTTTCCTCACGCGCGCGTGCGCGCACTACAGTAGTTTTGTTTTTTTGCTGTCACAAGTGTCACTGTAGATGGAGTTGACAGCACTTCCTCATCCCCAAAAACAACGTATCGTTTTGCCGAAAACAACGTATCGTTTTGCCGAAAACAACGTGTCATTTTACTGAAAACGACGTGTCGTTTTGTTGAAAATAACGTGTCGTTTTGCCGAAAACAACGTATCGTTTTGCCGAAAACAACGTGTCATTTTACTGAAAACGACGTGTCGTTTTGTTGAAAATAACGTGTCGTTTTGCCGAAAACAACGTATCGTTTTGCCGAAAAACAACGTGTCATTTTACTGAAAACGACGTGTCGTTTTGTTGAAAATAACGTGTCGTTTTGCCGAAAACAACGTATCGTTTTACTGAAAACAACGTATCGTTTTGCCGAAAACAACGTATCGTTTTACTGAAAACAACGTGTCGTTTTGTTGAAAACGACGTGTCGTTTTATTGAAAACAACGTGTCATTTTACTGAAAACAACGTATCACTTTACCGAAAACAACGTGTCGTTTTGTGCTGGATAAAGACTGATTGTTTCTCACCGCTGTGACACTTGTGACAGCAAAAAATGCAAAATCCCTGTAATACGCGTGTGTGCGTATACGCGCGTGCGCGCGAGAAAGTGTTTTTGGCAAAATGGAGGAGGAACACCAAACAGTGTTGCACCCAAGTGTCAAAGTTGTTTTGGGGAGAATGATGTCAATGAAAAGGTGACACTAACAGGGTTCGACAAGCATTGTGCTTTTTATTGTTGCTCTCAAACTTATCTGATAGCAAAACTATCTATATATTAAGTGGAATTGAAAGTACATCTCTCAAAATTGTAGGTATTCAAAATAGATTCTGCAATTTTTCGCTGATTTTTCACTCTTTCTCCTATTATCTACCCCTATATATTTGTAGGGCAGTGGAACATCGGATACAAACAGCAATGCTATTCGCGTATGGATACAAAAAATGGGATACCGCTGTATCCCAACCTTGTTAACCTTAAATCTAATACTATGAAAAACACGGTGCAAAGATAATGGTTCTCCTAGTAAATTCCAAACTTTCTCCCAATTATTTTGAGAAAAAAGTGAGTGCTTGTTCGTTTTTCCTACTTTAATGCTCATTAAAAAGGAAAAATCGCACAATATATTGCGCGATTTTTGACGATTTAGAAATTAGTGCGAGTTATGTTTGCTCAATAGTTGAAGGTGCTGCTACCCATAAATTCTCGTAAGAGGGAGGTGGGGGGGACGGCATCGAGCGGCATCGGAGTGAAATAAGAAATGAATTTGCGCAAGCGGTAGGCTTCGGAGTATTCTTCTGCACTTTCGGGCACCATCTCGAGGAGGGGAAGGGCTTGTGCACGGAGGGCTGCAAGTTCGTAGATGAGTGCGGTGTTGAACATCGTGTCGGCTTGTTCCTGGAAAGGGAAAATCCATTTTTCTTCGCCTGCGGTGACGGATGCGCAACGACGAATGACCTCTTGGGGATGGTAGCCACGATATTTGTAGTCGCGACAAATGCGGCGGAGCAAGCGACTGTCGCTCGTGGGGATGTAGTTGTGGTCGTCGAGCATAATGGTGGTGAGTGCCGAAGCATAGATTTTATATTTTGCTGCGGCTGGTATTTTCTCACTCATACGTGGGTTGAGGGCGTGGTTGCCTTCGAGAATGAGGATGGTTTCGGGTTGTAGACGCAAGAATTTTCCGCTAGGACGACTTTTGCCCGAGGGGAAGTCGAAGACGGGGAGCTCTACTTCTTGACCGGCGAGGAGTTGCGACATTTGGTTGTTGAAGAGAGGGAGGTCTACAGCTTCGATGGTTTCAAAGTCGTAGTCACCGTTTTCGTCAAGGGGTGTGGCTTCTCGATCCACGAAATAGTTGTCGAGGGAGATGCTCACGGGGCGTTTGCCACAGGCGCGGAGTTGCACGGAAAGGCGTTTGCTGAAGGTGGTTTTTCCTGAAGAGGAGGGGCCTGCAATGAGAACCACTTTGATGTGGTCGTTTGTGGCGATGTGGTCGGCAATTTTTGCAATTTGTTTTTCTTGCAAAGCTTCTGCCACATTGACCAAATCGTTGGTGCCACCAGCACGAATGGCTTTGTTGAGTTCGCCTACGGTGGTGCATCCAAGGATTTCTTGTCGGCGGTGTTGCTCTTGGAAGACATCGAACATTTGTTTCTGTTCGGTCATTGGGCGCAGTTGCTGTGGCTGTTTGGGATCGGGCACGCGGATGAGTAGACCTTCTCCGTAGGTGACGAGGTCGAAGAGGGAGAGTTGGCCGGTGCGTAGGAGGAGTGCGCTATAAAAATAGTCGACAGTGTCGTCGAGGATGTAGTAGTGGGTGTAGAGATCGCCGATGCTCTCGAGAAGTTGCACCTTGCGTGTGAGTCCTTGTTGGCGGAACACTTCGATGGCTTCTGTGGTGTGTGCAGTGACTCGGCGGAAGGGGATGTTGGCGTCTACGATTTCTGCCATCCGTTGGCGCAGTTGTGCAGCAATCTCGGGAGTGACTCCTCCTTCGACTTCGAGATGACAGTAGTATCCTCCGGCAACAGGGGTACCGATGCGGAGGTTGGAGCCAGGGAAGAGGTCGCGTGTGGCTTTGTAGAGCACGAAAAAGAGGCTTCGTGTGTAGGTGCGCAGTCCAGAGAGGGAAGTGAGGTTGAGAAATTCTAGGTCGCGCGAGTCGTTGATGGTGTAATGAAGACCTTCCACGCGGTTGTTGACTTTGCAACTGGTGATGCAGCAGGTTTCTTGCAGGCCGATGAGGGGATATATTTCTTCGAGCGTCGCTCCCTTGGGGACTTCGTGATATTGGCCTGTGTTTGCAGAAAATTTTGATGAGTTTCATAAAGAGAAAAGACGCTAGAGATTAGACGTTAGAGATTAGACGTTAGAGGGACGCTCCCTCTTTTTTGTTCGTCAATAAAAGACATTAGAAAGTAGTTCCTGTCACGAGGGTGGAGGAGCTACTTTCTAAGGTGGAATGATGAGCGTTTATTCTTCTCCCTTGAAGAGAGGATCCCAAGCAGGGAGGAGTGTGGGTTTTTGTTCGAGGAGTTTGAGGGTAGCCGCGGGAACATATTTTTTCTGCACCACAAGGCGGAAGGTGTATTCGTCGAACCATTTGTCGGTCATCACCAAATGTCCTGCAACTCCTGTGGTGGGTCCCCACGAGTTTTCTACTTTCCACTTCAAGGGGTTGCCATTTTTGTCGAGGTCAACCGCACAGAGTGTCATAGCGTGGCTAGAGGCTGACGCAAAGGTTTGGATGCGCTCCGCCTTGTTCATTGGGAAAGTGGTGTTGAAGAGATCTTCGTAGTCGAAATTCTCCATCGACAAAAGTCCAGTTTTGCGGTCATAGAATTTACCTACATCGCAAGAATAATACATACGTGTGCTGTCTTTGATGCTAGCGATGGCCATTTGTTTGATTTCTTCCATTGGAAGATTGAGGAAGGTCCAGTTGTGGCCGTCGTAGGTGTGGCGGTCGAGATCGATGGCATAAGTTTTGTGGTAAGGACGTGAAGGATCATTCATAAGCATCACATAGTCGCTCACCAAATTGAAGCCCACATATCGACGATAGAATTCTTGTGGGGTGTAGGTTTCAGTGCTGATGGGCTTGCCTTGCGCATCGCGGAGGGTGTAGGTGAACTGCGTGGGAGGTTCGCCCAGACAAGCCACAAGAATGCGGTAGATGGTGGCTAGTTGTTCTGCCTTGCGCGCTTCGAGTTTTTTGCCGCGTTCACCAGCAGCATAGGCTTTGCGGAGGGCAAGACCGTATTCGCGAAGCTTGAGGGCAATCACTTTTGCCATAGCACTGGTGTTGTTAGCGTTGTAGCTCTCGGGCATCACTTCGGCAGGAACGACACCATATTTAGTGATGACGTCTTGCACACCGGTGAAGGTGCCACCGTCGCTGATGGGGTTGTGGAACAACCACTCCACGGTGAGGTCGCTCATAGGTTTATCGGCTTTGTCGAGCACCGATTGCAAGAAGAGGTTTGCTTTTTCGAGTTGGTCGTAGAAAGAGTTGTAGCTTTGTGAGAACTCAAAGCGTCCGAGTTTTTGTTCGCGGATCATGTGTGAGCGCATCACGTTGAGCCCAGTGAAGAGCCAGCAACGTCCGCTAGATTGTTGGTCGGTGATTCCCTTTGAAGGAGCTTCGTTGGAGAAGTGAGTATCGTTGGCTTGTGCCACGTTGGGACGTGCGGCAAGTGCAGACACACCAGTGGTGATGAGTGCATTTTGCAAGGCTTTGCTTGCGGGAGTGTTAGGTACGCTCTTACGGAAGTTGCTGAGCATATCGGGTGTGATGGCACCGCGTTGTGCAAAATTGGGGAGCGCAGCTGCCGACAAACAGAGAGCAAGGGCTGCACGAGAGAGAAAACGATAGGACATATTGTGTGGTTTAAATTGCTATATTTGGGGGAGGAGGGGGGAGCCTAGTAGGACTAGATTAACTAGATGAACTAGAAAAACTAGAAGGACTAGATGAGCTAGATAGTGGTTGGTCTAATGTCTAAATTCTAACGTCTAACCTCTAACGTCTAACTTCTATATCCACCCTTCGGCTTTGTACCAAGCAACGGCTTCGAGGACACCGCGACGCAACGGCCATTGTGGAGAAAATCCCAAATCTTGTTGCGCCGGAGAGATGTCGCAAATCCAGTTGCGTTGGCGCAAGAGTTGAAATTTGTCCATATTGAGGGTTGACATTTTGCCTGTGCATTTCGAAATCCAGGTGTTCACCTGACACACAGCGTGGAGAAACCACACTGGAGCTTTGATGTGTGCCACCCATTTCACCCCCATCTCCTGTTGCAGGAGGTCGCTGAAGGCACGGCTATCATAGACTTCTCCATCGCTGAGGAAATAACAACGACTGCGTGTGCCACGATGGAGAGCAAGGAAACAAGCATCCACTAAATCGCGAACATAGATGAAGGTGAGGGCTTGAGGGGTATATCCCACGGCAAAATCGATGTGTTTCTTGATGCTATCCGCCATAAGAAAATAATCTTTTTCACGAGGACCATACACCCCCGTAGGACGAAGAGTGACGAAGTCTAATCCTTCAATAGTGGCAAGAGCTTGTTCCGCATCAAGTTTGGAACGACCATAAGCCGTGTTGGGTTGAGGCGTGTCGGCGTCAGTGATGGCACGATAGCGATTGAGTCCTTGTGCAATGCTTCCATCCGATTGTCGCACGGGCGTTTCTGCCACAGCTCCCACTACAGAGAGGGAGGAAACAAAAACAAAGCGTCCCTTAAGAAGTTGCAAATCGAGCAAGGTGCGCGCCAGGCGGAGTGTCCCCTCCGTGTTGGTGCGACGGAAAGCTGCTTCGTTGGGAGCTTTGGTGGCACCAGCAGCGTGGATGACATAATCGAAAGCACCGTATGTTTCAGCGTGTGTGCTGAGTTGCTGCGTGAGCACGGTATCATTCCCCAAATCAAGTTCGATGAAATGGATGCGCGGATCGGTGAGGTATTGTTTGCTGCTCGTTTTGCGGAGCACAGCCCAGGTGTCGAACCCTAATTCGAGAGCTTTTTCAACGAGGAAAGAACCTACAAAGCCCGAGGCACCGGTGATGAGAATTTTAGTCATTGATGAATTCTTGCTAATCAACTGCTTGCACTGTGGAAATAGTGCGAAGAGGAGTTATTGGCAAAGATAATGATTTTCGACGAAACAAACAAGGTGCTTTGCCGTTGTGCTTGTTGATGGAAGAAGAAGGTGGGATGTGGGAAAAGAAAAAGGCTCACTTTTCGATGTGAAAAGTAAGCCTTAAACTTCCTTAGTCGGGGTGACTGGACTCGAACCAGCGACCTCACGCCCCCCAGACGCGTACTCTAACCAACTGAGCTACACCCCGATTCTTTGGAGGAAGCAAGAAGCATTTCTGCATTTCTTGCCGTTTGCGTTTGCAAAATTACGGCGAAAAATTGGAATCTCCAAATTTAGTGCCACTTTTTTGTGGGAAATTCTCGTAAAAACGTCAAAATGAGGACTTGCGACAACGAAATCAAAGAGGGAAGTATGCATTTTCTTCCGTTTATTTTAACCCTGAGTGTATCATTGCGAGTGGGAGTGCAAGCGTATTATCAAAGAAATAAACTAAGAAAGAAGGATACCACAATGAATATCCGCGTACAGTGATTGAAAAAACATACGGGTTTTCTTGTTTTTTCTTTGTTGTTCGCGTAACTTTGCAGGAAGATAGTTCTTAATTCGGAGAGAATGGCTCCGTTTATCCCTCCAACTCACCCTAGAATGTTCTGCAACAATTTGATAGTGTGTGAGATAGAACGATGCTTAAAGACAGCATATACAAGAATAGCATATACAAATCACCATAGCATATACAATTCACCACTGATATGGAATATAATTTCAGAGACATTGAAAAGAGATGGCGTGAAACATGGGCGAAAGAAGGCACCTATCACGCAGAGACAGGAAGCGATAAGCCCAAATACTACGTACTCAATATGTTTCCTTATCCCTCGGGAGCAGGACTTCACGTTGGTCACCCCCTTGGGTACATAGCTTCTGACATCTATGCGCGCTACAAGCGTCAGTGCGGTTTCAATGTGCTCAACCCCATGGGCTACGATGCCTATGGTTTGCCAGCTGAGCAATATGCCATTCAGACAGGACAGCATCCTGCGGTGACTACTCAACAAAACATCACGCGCTATCGCGAACAACTCGACAAGATTGGATTCTCCTTCGATTGGAGTCGTGAAGTGCGCACTTGCGAACCCACTTATTATAAATGGACACAATGGGCATTTGGCAAGATGTTCCAGAGTTTCTACGATAATGCAGCGCAAAAGGCACGTCCCATTAGCGAACTTGTGGCGCATTTTGAGACGAAAGGCTCAGAAGGTTTGGATGTCGCTGAGACCGAGGCTTTGCAATTCACAGCTGATGAGTGGAAAGCTATGAGTGAAGTGGAGCAACAGCAAACTCTGATGAACTATCGCATTGCCTATATCGGTGAAACGATGGTGAACTGGTGTCCTGCGCTCGGCACTGTTTTAGCAAATGATGAAGTGGTGGATGGAGTTTCTGCTCGTGGCGGACATCCTGTGGTGCAGCAAAAGATGAAACAATGGTGTTTGCGCGTGAGTGCTTATGCTGGTCGTATGCTCGACGGTTTGGAACAACTCGATTGGAGCGATTCGCTCAAAGAAACGCAGCGCAACTGGATTGGTCGTTCGCAAGGCACGGAGATGCAATTCCGTGTGAAAGACAGCGATTTGACTTTCACCATCTTCACCACACGTGCTGATACGATTTTTGGCGTCACCTTTATGGTGTTGGCACCAGAGAGCGAACTTGTGGCGCAACTCACCACCGATGCTCAACGCGCTGAAGTGGAAGCCTATGTGGCTGCCACAGCAAAACGCACGGAGCGTGAGCGCATCAGCGACCGCAAGGTGAGCGGTGTGTTCTCTGGTTCGTATGCGGTAAATCCTTTCACAGGAGCCGAAATCCCTGTTTGGATTTCAGACTATGTGCTTGCAGGATACGGCACCGGTGCGATTATGGCAGTGCCAGCTCACGATAGTCGCGACTATGCTTTTGCTCGTCATTTCGACCTCCCCATCGTTCCTCTTATCGAAGGCGCCGATGTGAGCGAAGAAAGTTTTGATGCAAAAGAAGGCATTGTTTGCAATTCTCCTGCCGATGGTGCCACTGCGCTTGATGGTTTCTCCCTCAACGGATTGACCGTAAAAGAAGCCATTGCGAAAACGAAAGCTTTCGTGACCGAGCATAAACTGGGACGCGTGAAGACCAACTATCGTTTACGCGATGCCATCTTCTCTCGTCAACGCTATTGGGGTGAACCATTCCCCGTATATTATAAGAACGAGATGCCCTATCTCGTGCCAGAAGATTGTCTCCCCATCGAACTGCCCGAAGTAACGAAGTTCTTGCCCACAGAAACTGGTGAACCTCCGCTCGGAAATGCCACAAAATGGGCTTGGGATGAGGCGAATCGCTGCGTCACAGACAATAGTCGCATCGATCATAAGACGGTGTTCCCACTCGAACTCAGCACAATGCCTGGATTTGCGGGTTCTTCAGCTTATTATCTCCGCTATATGGATCCTCACAACAACGAGGCACTAGTGGGAGAAACGCTGTGAACTATTGGCAACAAGTGGATCTCTATGTCGGTGGTTCAGAACATGCCACTGGGCACTTGATTTATTCACGCTTCTGGAACAAATTCCTCTTCGATCTTGGTACTTGTCCCAAAGACGAACCCTATCAGAAGTTGGTGAACCAAGGTATGATTCAAGGTCGCTCCAACTTTGTGTATCGCATCAAAGACACCAACACCTTTGTGAGTCTGGGGTTGAAAGATCAATACGAAGTAACTTCACTTCACGTCGATGTAAACATTGTTTCTGCCGATGTGCTCGATGTAGAAGCCTTCAAAGCCTGGCGTCCTGAATACAAAGACGCAGAATTCATCCTTGAAGATGGCAAATACATCTGTGGTTGGGCTGTTGAGAAGATGTCGAAATCAATGTTTAATGTGGTGAATCCCGATCTCATTGTTGAGAAATATGGTGCCGACACCTTGCGACTTTATGAAATGTTCCTCGGCCCCATCAATCAAAGCAAGCCTTGGGACAGCAACGGCATCGATGGATGTTTCCGATTCTTGCGCAAACTTTGGAACCTCTTCTATAAGGAGGAGCAATTCCTGCCCACTGATGTTGCGCCCACAAAGGAAAATCTCAAGACACTTCACAAACTCATCAAAAAGGTGACCGAAGACATCGAGGTCTTCTCCTACAACACCTCTGTGCCTGCCTTTATGATTGCAGTGGGTGAATTAGCTCAACAAAAATGTAACTCCAAGGAGGTGCTGCAAACCCTCGTTGTGCTGCTTGCACCTTTCGCTCCACACGTAGCAGAAGAATTGTGGCACGCACTCGGCAACCCCACCACTGTGTGCGATGCAGCATGGCCACAATTTGATGAGGCGCATCTCAAAGAAGACACCGTGACTTTAGGTATTTCCTTCAACGGAAAGACGCGTTTCACACTCGACTTCGCCGCCGATGCTTCTAAGGAAGATATTGAAAAAGCCGCTCTCGAGTCAGAACAAAGTGCGAAACATCTCGAAGGCAAGACCGTGGTAAAAGTCATCGTCGTGCCGGGGCGCATTGTGAACATCGTAGTCAAGTAGCATTAGTCCGCAGACGTTAGGCATTAGAGAGAGGAATGTAGCGGTTTCCATCTCCAAAACATTCCTGTTTCTCCACACCCATCGTGGTGAATCTTCTCTCTAATGTCTAACGTCTAATGTTTAACATCTAATGTCTACCCTCTAACATCTAATGTCTACCCAAGATGACTAATCTTAAAATAAACTGGAAGCTCGAAATCCAAGACCTGATTATCATCTCTCTTGGATTGTTGTGCTATTCCGTAGGGTACTATTGTTTCCTCGTACCTCACCAAGTCACACCAGGAGGAACAACCGGTCTAGGAACATTGATTTCTATGCCACTGGATGGTTTAAACCCCAATGGACATTTCTCATCGCCAATGTCATACTACTATCCATTGCATTGAAGGTGCTCGATTGGAAATTCTGTTTGAAAACCTTCTTTGCCATTGCCATGCTCTTCGTCTTTCTGGCCGGAGTAGAAAATGGATTGCGCTATTTGTGGGAGATAAACCCCGAACTTTTCCCCGCTGGATTCAACAAAGCCGTTGGACTGCCCAAAGTCACCAGTAATGCCTTTATGAGTGCTATCTTTGGAGCGGGTATCATGGGACTTGGCATGGGGCTCGTCTTCTTGCGCAATGGTTCTACAGGAGGAACAGACGTTGTAGCGGCAATCATTAACAAATATAGAGATATGTCGCTCGGCACACTCATTCTGCTTTCTGATGTCGGCATCATCACGGCCTCACTTTTTCTCCCCGACAGTAACTTAGAAAAATTGCTTTACGGTTATACTACATTGATTATCATTACGTTGATGGTAGATATAGTTGTGAATAGTGGAAGACAATCCGTGCAGTTTCTCATTTTCTCTGATAAGTACGAGGAAATAGCCTCAGAAATCAACAGCCTAAATCGTGGAGTTACTGTGCTCAATGGTCAAGGGTGGTACACAAAACAAGAGCGAAAAGTACTCGTTGTTTTAGCCAAAAAGCGAGAAGCTAGCACCATTTTCCGCATCATCACCGGCATCGACCCACAAGCCTTCGTCAGTCAAACACTAGCTAGCGGAGTCTTTGGATATGGTTTCGACAAATTCAAGGTCAAAGCCAGTGCAGCTGAGAAAAAACGTGCAGAAATGGAAAAAGTCAAAGCCAAAGTGGCTAGCGACCAAGCCAATTCACGCAGTGCAAAAGATTAAAACCAAATCGGTCTAATGACCAATTGGGATGAAACGTGATGCAATGTCAGTAGCATTGGCATTGCATCACACACTTTTTTGGAGAAATTTCCGTTCTTACTGTGGGAATTTCTCCCTATTTCTACTCAATACCTTATATTATATGCTCGTCATCGCCACCAACAATGCCCACAAACTCGAAGAAATTCGGTCCGTTGTGGGAGATAAATTCAAAATCGTTTCCCTCCAAGACATCGACTGCCACGAAGACATCCCCGAAACAGCCGATACCCTAGAGGGAAATGCCCTCCTCAAAGCTCGTTTTGTCCACGAACGATATGGGTTTGACGTCTTTGCAGACGACACTGGTTTAGAAGTTGAAGCCCTCGGAGGAAAACCCGGAGTGCACACCGCACGATACGCCTTCCCCGATCGGCACGACACAGAAGCCAATGTTGCCAAATTGTTGAGTGAGATGGAGGGAAAAAACAATCGTAAAGCCGCTTTCCGCACCGTCATAGCTCTCATTTTAGGAGGAAAAGAATATCTCTTTGAAGGAAAGGTTGAAGGACTTATCACCACTGAACGCCGCGGCACAGAAGGATTTGGTTATGATCCCGTCTTTTCACCCGAAGACACCGGAAAAACTTTCGCAGAACTAGGAGTGAAAGTGAAAAATAAACTCTCTCACCGAGCACGAGCCGTTGCTCAACTCTGTCAGTTCCTCGACACCCTACAATAATTTTGTGCACCACTTCATTCAAATGCCTAAAATCATATCCCGACTTCTCCTCTCTTTACTCCTGTTTTGTGTAGGCATCACCACACAAGCTGTTGAGTCATCTCGCTGGACACCCTATCTTTCCTATTACGATGGGAAAGAACTTGTGCGCGATGGTAGATATCTCTATGCCCTCATGGGAAGCAATCTGTTGGTCTGCGATATCGTAGCCAAAACGTCAACCCCCATCACACGTATATCCCACGGACTTGCCCGAAAAAGCATCGCCCACATCGGATTCTCCCACAAGCGTAAAACCCTCGTGCTGCTTTACGATGATGGATTCGTCGACCTTTTGCGTCTCCAAACAGGAGAAGTTTTGCATTTTCCACACCTTGTTGACAGTCAGAAAGAAGATTTAGTGGCACGCCGACTTCGCGTGCAAGACGATTATGCTTTCGTCACCACCAGTAAAGGATTTCTGTGGATCGATCTTGCCCAATCCCTCGTGCGAGGACATTTTGATGTCGGACAATGCGAAGATGTTGCACTGTGGGGAAATCATCTCTTTGCAGCCTATGGAGGAAAATTCTATCACATCGATCGCAGAGGAAATCTCAACGACCTCTCACAGTGGACACTAGCTCTCAATGCTCATGTCAATGCCATTGCTCCCTCCGCACAAACCCTCTTTGTATCGCTCGATCCTGACCAAGGAGCAAATGCCGGACTTTGGAGCATTTCAGCACCCTCTCTGCAAGCTGTTGACAACACGGCAGCGCAAGTCGCACCCTCTGCTGGATGGCAACATTTCGACAAAGAATATCGTGGATATCAACTGCGCATAGACACTGAAGGACAACTCCTTGCTTATCAACAAGGACGCATCACCCGAGTAGCTCCTACCAATATCTCAGCTTTCTCGCGCACTGCGATTCCCGCTGAAGCTCAATGCGCTGACACTGACGGACAGGGTGGATGGTGGTTCGGATTCAGCGACAAAGGCATCGTGAGACGCCCTGCCGATGCCACAGAATGGAGTGGCGATAAAGCCACACAGTATTTTGGACGAACTGGACCACGCTTCGATTTAGCCTATTTTATGCGCTATCGAGGAGAAGATTTACTCATTGCCTGTGGACGCCTTGACCCTTACGATCGCGAATCGTTCCCACAGATGTCCGAGATCTTGAGCCACAACAGATGGACTTTCCTCCCCACCCCATCAGCTGATGAAGGATACGTGGGCACAAGCTTTGAAAATGCCACCTGCATCGACAGAAATCCCCTCAACCCACAGCAATATGCCGTCACCACCTCGCGTACTGGAGTCTATCTCTACGATGGCAATCGCATCACCAAGCAATTCACTTATACCAATTCCCCTCTCGTATCGGCTGAAAAGCGCGTAGTACACGCTTACAAAAACTATGTCCGCACCGACGGAGCCATTTACGATGCAAAAGGCTACCTCTTCTTCATCAACAACAGTGCCGACACCGCCTTACATTTCATCAGTCCTAAGGGAGATTGGGGAAAAATCTACCTCAAGGATATCGACAACGCACCCACGTTAGAAAAGATAATGATTGATTCCAAAGGGCGGATGTGGATTGTTTCTCGGCGCGGCACCCACGAACACAAGAGTGGTTTCCTCTGTTTAGATTATAATGGCACACCTGCCAACACTCGCGATGATATCGTCACATTCCGTTCCTCTTTCAACAATCAGGATGGGGAAACCATCCACCCAGGTTATGCTATGGCCATTGTGGAAGACCGTGACAGTGCCATTTGGCTCGGCACAAGTAAAGGGCTGTTCCGAGTGGACAATCCCGACAAATGGAGTCACCGTGATTTCAATGTCACGCAAGTCAAAATTCCGCGCAACGATGGCACCAACCTTGCCGACTATCTCCTCGCTGGAGTAGGCATCTCTGCGTTGGCTGTCGATGGTGCTAATCGCAAATGGGTGGGTACACTCGACAATGGAGTATACGTCTTGTCGCCCGACGCCCTCACTGTCGAAAATCACTTCACCGTCGATAATTCCCCACTCTTCTCCAACGAAATCTGGAGCATCGCCTGCCATCCCACGTCTGGCGAAGTTATGATTGGCACCAGCAAAGGATTGATGTCTTACCAAGCCCACGTTTCCCTACCAGAAACTTCGCTTAGCAATGACAACATTCGTGTCTATCCCAACCCCGTTCGCCCTGACTATTCAGGACAAATCACACTCGATGGACTCGTCACTGACGCAGAAGTGAGAGTCGTCACCGAAGACGGTCGTTTGATCACGCGCGGCAAAGCCTAGGAGGCACCTTCACTTGGGATGGAAGAACTCCCAACGGAGAGCGCGGTGCATCTGGTGTATATTATTTCTATGTCACCGCACAAAATGGAGCGCAACACGCTGTGGCTAAGGTCGCTTTTGTGCGCTAATTCATAGGACGAATTGACTAGTTCTTATGATAAAACGAGCTCAAACCCCTCTCAAAACCATTTTTTTGAGCAGTGGCTAGCAAAAAAATACCTTTTTACTTGTACAACCCACTATATTACAATATATTTGCACAGGAAACATAGACCGAAGTTCACTAAGTAGGTCTATACAAATCGAATAATCATTTAAAATCATACACAATATGAACAAAACAGAACTCTCTAGCGCAGTGGCTAAACAAGCCAATTTGACGCAAGCTCAGGCTAAGGCCGCTGTTGAAGCAACTCTTGATGCTATCGCTACTGCTTTGAAAGAAGGTGATAAAGTAGCTCTTCTCGGTTTTGGTACTTTCTCTGTAAACGAACGTCCCGAACGTCAAGGTATCAACCCTGCTACTAAAGAAAAAATCACTATTCCTGCAAAGAAGGTGGTGAAGTTCAAGGCTGGTTCTGCCCTCGAAGTGAAGTAATTCATTTCCTACTTCAACATACAAGCGCGACATTCCCACAAAGGCCTGTCGTGCTTTTTTGGCTTTCCACGGCTCTAACGACTAAAATCCCACCTCTCACGTTTACTTTCTCTTTCTGAGCCACGCTTGTCGTGGCGAACAAAAAGGGTATGCGACCCTCTAACGTCTAATGTCTAACAATCGAACTCCGCTTCTTGCACACCTCTCTTTAGCCGGAGCTGCCATCTGCTGGGGACTCATGTCACCACTCGGAAAAGATGCTATGCAGCACGGCATCGACGGCATCACCTTAGTCTCCCTTAGAGTCTTGGGAGGAGCCATCCTCTTCTGGCTCACCTCATTGTTCACACCCCGTGAAACCATCTCGCGCAAACACATCGCACTCTTGTGTCTGGCTGCGGTTTTCGGACTTGTGGGCAGTCAATGCTGCTTCACCATCGGACTCAGTCTCACCTCTCCCGTCAATGCTGGCATCGTAACCACAACTATGCCCATTTCTGCGCTCCTTCTCTCTGCCCTCATTCTCAAAGAACCCATCACGCTGCGCAAAGCACTAGGAGTGGCACTCGGATGTTGCGGAGCCGTTTTGCTCGTCATGACCAGTGTCCGTACTGCTACTGGAGCATCAGGCATGGGCGACCTTCGGGGCGACCTTCTTTGTTTTGCATCACAAATCTCCTACACCATCTATCTCACCGTTTTCGGATGGCTGGCCAAACGCTACAGCATCTTCACCGTCAACAAGTGGATGTTTCTCTCTGCCACCTGCATCATCTGGCCGTTCACCGCACAACACGTTTGGCAAACACCTTGGAGCGCGCTCTCTATGGTCACCCTCGCAGAAATCGCATACATCATCGTAGGGGCAACATTCCTTGCCTATATCCTCATGATTCGCGGACAACAAGTGCTGCGTCCCACTGTCGTGAGCATGTACAACTATATTCAACCCATCGTTGCCGTCATTGTCAGCATTGTTCTTGGACTCGCAGTCTTCACACTCACCCACGCATTGGCCGTGGCTCTCATCTTCTCTGGAGTAGCACTCGTCACCCTCTCCAAGTCGAGAAGAGATATGCAACAAAACCAAACGAAGAACGGCGAAAGTACAACGTGTGACTCATCTTCTCAAACAGACACTCCTACTTAGATTTGATGTTTTTCTTTTCTCACCTGTCTCTCTCATGCACAGATTGATTCTCCTTTTGTTGAACACTCAACGAAACATCCGCCATCTTTCCTCGTCCTTCTTGACGATTTCGGCACTCCTGCTCACCTTCTTTTCCGTTTCTCCCTCAGTCGCGCAAAGCACTAACGCGACTAAGCACACGTTGTCTGTTCATCTCAAAGGATTTAACGACAACAAAGGGAATATTGTCCTCTCGGTCTATGACAGTCCGGAGCACTTTCGCAAACATCCCCTGCAAGTGGTGCGCGTGTCCACACTCACTGCGCAACGACAACCCATTTCGCTGCTATTGCCCACAGGATCTTATGCCATTTCTGTCTACCAAGACGCCAATGCTAACGGCAAAATCGATCGCAATCTCATCGGCATCCCCACAGAATTAGGGGGATTTAGCAACAATCCGCGCATCATTATGGGACCCCCAAGTTTCAAAAGATGCGCCTTTCGCCTAGAAACCAATCAGCAAACCACCATCCTTTTGCACTGATTGTTTGTTTTCCTTTGTTCTTTCTTTTTGAAATCTCACCACCTTCTGATTTTTCACTTCGCAAACTTCCTAATGTGCCATTTATGAAAGACTCGCTTTGGTTCCTTGCGCAATACCTGCGTTGCTTTCTTCTCGGTCTGTTCCTTGTTCCTCGTCTTGTGTCGGGAGTTGCCCTTGCCCAAACTGCAGAGTCCGATTTGTTTCATCAACTCACTGCGCGTTGCGACACGGATTCCATCCCCACAAAACGCTCTATCTCAATGTCGATGCCCTTGCCTTCTTCAAAGACAACGAGTTTGATGGAAACATTGCCAAAGGCTACACTCTTCCTGGAGTGAGGCTTACTCCACATCTCACTTATCGCCCTCTCTCCAATCTGAATTTACAATTGGGACTCACTGCACTCTGCTATGACGGTACGAACTACTATCCCAATTATGCTTTTCACGACATCGTCACGTGGAAGGGCAATGCTTATCAAGGGTTTGCTCATATTTTGCCCTTTTTTCGAGCTGAACTGCAGATGGGAGCTGCCACTTTTGTGTTGGGTGATTTGTATGGAGGAGCAAATCACAACTTAATCCTTCCGCTCTATAAACCCGAAAATCTGCTCACCACTGATCCCGAAAAAGGATTTCAAACCATCGTTCGCACGCGTCACTGGAAGATGGATGCGTGGATTGATTGGCAAAGTTTCATCTATGAGATGGACAAACACCAAGAGGCTTTCACGGTGGGAATATCGCAGGTGCTTCACCTTTTGCAACCTCATGCTCACGGATGGTCGCTCGATTTGCCCGTGCAAATGATGGTGCAACACCGTGGAGGAGAACAAGATGACACGGATTTAGGGGTGCAAACTCTTTGCAATGGCAGTGTGGGGGTGCAATTGCGGAAAGTTTTGCATCATCGCGTCTTCAATGAGGCGGCACTAGAGATGCACGCACTCGGTGCTTATCAGCAAGCCGGAAACTGTGGCCGTTTAGCAATGGTGCTGCAATGTGGGTCGGTGGTTCCCTCCAGATGTGGCAGGCGCTTCGTCTTCAACTCGGATGGTGGAAAACGCAAGATTTTGTCACACTCTATGGTAGTCCTTTTTTCAACACGATTTCTCTCAAGAACGAGGGTGCGCGATTTTCTCATATGAACACTGCTTTTTGGAGTGTGGAATATGCACGCGCTTTTGGTCGCAACTATGTTTTTGGGGCTAAAGCCAATGGTTATATCACTGATGCTGGATGTTTGCAACTGAAAAATGGTGCCATCGATCCTGCTGCCCTGCGCCATACTTTTTCTTTTGGGGTGTTCTTGCGCGCCCAACCGCGCTTTTTGCTCAAAAAAATCAAGTAATTTCTTTTCCTCCCCCCCCTATTAGTATATGGGTAGAAATAACCCCAAAGGGTGAAAAAACGGCATATTTGTGCCGTTTTTTCTTTGTCTATATCTTGTTTTGTCATCTTTGCCTTGCGAAATAGGTGTGTAAGTAGTGCAAATGAGTATTGGTTTTGAGCTATGATTTGTCGATGGTTGTTTCATTGCTGATGAATATTTCTTCGTAGGTGAATGTTTTTATGAAGGGGGATTCGGAAGAGTGGAGGAGTGGATGGGTTGGTTTGATTGGATGAGGGGGGATGTATTGACCGAAGGTTTACGCGCGCGTGTATGCGCGCTCCCGTACTAGGAGTTTTGTTTTTTTTGCTGTCACAAGTGTCACAGCGGATGGGGTTGAAAATGCTTCATCATCCCCAAAACGATGTGTCGTTTTATAGAAAACAACGTATCGTTTTACTGAAAACATCGTGTCGTTTTGCTGAAAACATCGTGTCGTTTTGCTGAAAACAACGTGTCGTTTTACTGAAAACAACGTGTCGTTTTACTGAAAACATCGTATCGTTTTACTGAAAACATCGTATCGTTTTGTGGAAAGTGACGGGTTGTTTTGGATGGGAGGTCGAAAAGTTGTTTTGAGGATCGTGTTTTGGGGAGTTTTTGGGGTGGAGTAGCAGCGTGAAAGTGTGACAGTGTGGAATGTTGTTTCTGAAATCAATGTAAATGGTTATTACATAATGGGTTATAGTGCTTGTGTGAGACTTGTGACAGCAAAAAACACAAAACTCCTGTAGTGTGCGTATACGAGCGCGCGCGTATTGCGTGATGTTATTTCGCTTCCTCCCGAGCTTGGCCATTGCACGCTGTTGGGCTTCTAGTTTTTCTAGTCCTTCTAGAACTTCTAGTGCTTCTAGTTTTTCTAGTCCTTCTAGAACTTCTAGTGCTTCTAGTCTTTCTAGTCCCTCTAGTTCTTCTAGAGCTTCTAGTCCTTCTAGTCCATCTAGTTCTTCTAGAAACCCTCCCCCTCTAACGTCTAAACTCTAATGCCTAACGTCTATTCTGCCATTTCTATCTCTCAAAATCTACCATTTGAGATTTTTCTTGCAATTTTTTTCTCCAATCCCTTGGTGGTTTCAAAATCTTGCCGTACTTTTGCATCGCAATCGGGACGCAAGGGTCACTTGCTAAGACAAAGCGCGCTTAGTTAGATGAAGCTTGACCACCTGAACGCCTGACAGTGGCAAACGAGCTACACGAAGTCATTGAAACGATTACATAACAGATTGTAGAGAAGTACAAGGAACAATCAACAATGAAGCAGAAATGCTTCGGGTAAAATGAATTGTACCGTCAAATTTCTACTCCAAAAATCCAAAGTAACAAGACAGGATACTGAGCAGATAAAACAGATCAAAACAAAATATCATATTACAATGAAGAGTTTGATCCTGGCTCAGGATGAACGCTAGCTACAGGCTTAACACATGCAAGTCGAGGGGCAGCATGGAAGAAGCTTGCTTCTTCTGATGGCGACCGGCGCACGGGTGCGTAACGCGTATCAAACCTGCCTCATACTCGGGGATAGCCTTGCGAAAGTAAGATTAATACCCGATGTTGTTATGTTGCCGCATGGTGATATAACCAAAGATTTATCGGTATGAGATGGTGATGCGTCCGATTAGGTAGTAGGCGGGGTAACGGCCACCCTAGCCATCGATCGGTAGGGGTTCTGAGAGGAAGATCCCCCACACTGGAACTGAGACACTATCCCAGACTCCTACGGGAGGCAGCAGTGAGGAATATTGGTCAATGGACGGAAGTCTGAACCAGCCAAGTAGCGTGCAGGATGACTACCTCTGGGTTGTAAACTGCTTTTAGTTGGGAATAAAAAAAGAGGACGTGTCCTCTATTGTATGTACCTTCAGAAAAAAAGGACTGGCTAATTCCGTGCCAGCAGCCGCGGTAATACGGAAGATCCCAGGCGTTATCCGGATTTATTGGGTTTAAAGGGAGCGTAGGCGGATTATTAAGTCAGTGGTGAAAGACGGTGGCTCAACCATCGTTAGCCATTGAAACTGGTAGTCTTGAGTGCAGACAGGGATGCTGGAACTCGTGGTGTAGCGGTGAAATGCTTAGATATCACGATGAACTCCGATCGCGAAGGCAGGTGTCCGGGCTGCAACTGACGCTGAGGCTCGAAAGTGTGGGTATCAAACAGGATTAGATACCCTGGTAGTCCACACAGTAAACGATGTATACTCGCGGTTTGCGATATATTGTAAGCCGCCAAGCGAAAGCATTAAGTATACCACCTGGGGAGTACGCCGGCAACGGTGAAACTCAAAGGAATTGACGTAGCTGCACAAGCGGAGGAACATGTGGTTTAATTCGATGATACGCGAGGAACCTTACCCGGGCTTGAACTAGGAGTGACGAATCTAGAGATAGATTTTTTTCTTCGGACACTCTTGGAGGTGCTGCATGGTTGTCGTCAGCTCGTGCCGTGAGGTGTCGGCTTAAAGTGCCATAACGAGCGCAACCCTTTTCCTTGGTTGCCATCAGGTAATGCTGGGCACTCCAGGGATACTGCCATCGTAAGATGTGAGGAAGGTGGGGATGACGTCAAATCAGCACGTCCCTTACGTCCGGGGCTACACACGTGTTACAATGGGGGGTACAGAAGGTCGCTACCTGGTGACAGGATGCTAATCTCAAAAACCTCTCTCAGTTCGGATTGGAGTCTGCAACCCGACTCCATGAAGCTGGATTCGCTAGTAATCGCGCATCAGCCATGGCGCGGTGAATACGTTCCCGGGCCTTGTACACACCGCCCGTCAAGCCATGAAAGCCGGGGGTGCCTGAAAGCCGTGACCGGAAGGGTCGGCCTAGGGTAAAACTGGTGATTGGGGCTAAGTCGTAACAAGGTAGCCGTACCGGAAGGTGCGGCTGGAACACCTCCTTTCTGGAAAGTTTAGTATACCTAGTTACTCTGGTGGAGAACAAATGAAACAAATGAAGGTACAACGATTTGGTTGTCACCTGACTTCTCGCAATAGGTTATGATAAGCATAAGAGAAAGATGAAGCCGAGCAGCTCCGAAATAGCTTGTCTTGAGTGGATTTTTTCTGCCAGTCCTATAGCTCAGTTGGTTAGAGCGCCACACTGATAATGTGGAGGTCGGCAGTTCAAATCTGCCTGGGACTACTTGTAATGGAGCACCGCGCTCCGAACGATTTGGGGGATTAGCTCAGCTGGCTAGAGCACCTGCCTTGCACGCAGGGGGTCAACGGTTCGAATCCGTTATTCTCCACACATTCTACTGCTCAGTCGCAATGATGGTAACACTTCAAAGCAGGATGACAGAGCAAGAGATCTTTGACATATTGAACACGCAACAAGTTGATTCTTGTTTCGATCCATCGCAAGATGAGATGCGAATACAGAGAATCATCCAAGTAACGAAACAAAGGTAAACGAAAGTACAGCTTTAAGTATATTCTCACCTTCTGATTTAATCAGAAAAGGAAAAAGAAGTAATTAAGGGCGTACGGTGGATGCCTAGGCTCTTACAGGCGATGAAGGACGTGATAAGCTGCGATAAGCTGTGGGTAGGTGCAAATAACCATTAATCCGCAGATTTCCGAATGGGACAACCCAGCAGGTTGAAGACCTGTTATCCCGCGAATGCGGGAGGCTAACGGGGGGAACTGAAACATCTTAGTACCCCTAGGAAAAGAAAATAATAATGATTCCCCTAGTAGTGGCGAGCGAACGGGGAAGAGCCCAAACCATATAGATTTCGGTCTATATGGGGTTGTAGGACCACGCTGTTGCAAGAAATACGATTAGAGGAACGCTTTGGAAAGAGCGACCATAGAGAGTGACAGTCTCGTACTCGACAATCGTATGAAGCATAGTGGTATCCTGAGTAGGGCGGGACACGTGAAATCCTGTCTGAATCCGGCGCCCATCCGCCAAGGCTAAATACTCGTAAGAGACCGATAGCGAACCAGTACCGTGAGGGAAAGGTGAAAAGCACCTCTTTTAGAGGAGTGAAAAAGTTCCTGAAACCGTACGCCTACAAGCGGTCGGAGCACTTTATGGTGTGACGGCGTGCCTTTTGCATAATGAACCTACGAGTTACCGTCGTCGGCAAGGTTAAGTGCTATGAAGCACGTAAGCCGAAGCGAAAGCGAGTCTGAATAGGGCGCATAGTCGGCGGTGGTAGACGCGAAACCAAGTGATCTACCCTTGTCCAGGTTGAAGTCCCGGTAACACGGGATGGAGGATCGAACCAATAAGCGTTGAAAAGCTTCTGGATGAGGTGAGGGTAGGAGTGAAAGGCCAATCAAACTTGGAGATAGCTCGTACTCCCCGAAATGCATTTAGGTGCAGCCTCAGGGCGTTCCCTGTGTGAGGTAGAGCGACTGATTGGATGCGAGGGCTTCACCGCCTATCAAGTCCAGACAAACTCCGAATGCACACAGGCTAAGCCCGGGAGTGAGGGCGTGGGTGCTACAGTCACGCCCGAGAGGAGAAGAATCCTGACCACCGGCTAGACCCTGAAATATAGGCTAAGTTAAACTAACGAAGTGTATTCCCCGTGACAGCTAGGATGTTGGCTTGGAAGCAGCCATTCATTCAAAGAGTGCGTAACAGCTCACTAGTCGAGGGACTGTGCATGGATAATAATCGGGTATAAAGTCTATTGCCGAAGCCGTGGGATATCTAATGATATCGGTAGGGGAGCATTCATGCGGCCTTGAAGATAGAGGATAACCTCTGTTGGAGCTTCATGAAAAGCAAATGTAGGTATAAGTAACGATAAAGAGTGTGAGATGCACTCTCGCCGAAAGACTAAGGTTTCCAGGGCAACGTTAATCCACCCTGGGTCAGTCGAGACCTAAGGTTCAACCTAATGGTGATGCCGATGGCAGAAACGGTTAATATTCCGTTACTATCTTTGTTGGCGATGTGGAGACGGAGGAGTGACACTTCCGCGAGCTGACGGAATAGCTCGTTAAAGATTGTAGGTGTTGAAGATGGCAGGCAAATCCACCATCCGAGCTGAAAGTCGATAGTATACAGCGTCTTCGGACAATGTAATAGTGAAGGTAATCCTACTCCCGAGAAAATCCGCTAAGCTTAACAACAAAGATACCCGTACCGTAAACGGACACACGTAGTCGGGTAGAATATACTAAGGCGCTTGGAAGATTCATGGTTAAGGAACTAGGCAAATTGACCCCGTAACTTCGGAATAAAGGGTATCCTCACAGTAATGTGAGGCGCAGAGAATCTCACCCAGGCAACTGTTTAACAAAAACACAGGGCTGTGCAAAATCGAAAGATGCAGTATACAGTCTGACACCTGCCCGGTGCTGGAAGGTTAAGAGGAGAGCTTAGACTCCGGTCGAAGGTTTGAATTGAAGCCCCAGTAAACGGCGGCCGTAACTATAACTCATCCCTAAGGTAGCGAAATTCCTTGTCGGGTAAGTTCCGACCTGCACGAATGGTGTAATGATCTGGGCACTGTCTCAACCATGATTCCAGTGAAATTGTAGTATCGGTGAAGATGCCGATTACCCGCGATGGGACGAAAAGACCCCGTGAACCTTTACTATAGCTTAACGTTGTAATTGGGCAGTCGATGTGTAGGATAGGTCGGAGGCTATGAAGCAGGCACGCCAGTGTTTGTGGAGCCGCTGTTGAAATACGACCCTTTGGCTGTCTGGTTCCTAACTCTCGGATGAGAGGACCGCGTTTGGTGGGTAGTTTGACTGGGGTGGTCGCCTCCAAAAAGCGTAACGGAGGCTTCTGAAAGAGTGCCCTCAGGCCGATTGGTAACCGGCCGTAGAGTGTAATGGCAAAAGGGCGCTTGACTGAGAGACCTACAAGTCGATCAGGTGCGAAAGCAGAGCATAGTGATCCGGTGGTTCCGTATGGAAGGCCATCGCTCAAAGGATAAAAAGGTACTCCGGGGATAACAGGCTGATCCCTCCCAAGAGCTCATATCGACGGAGTGGTTTGGCACCTCGATGTCGGCTCGTCACATCCTGGGGCTGGAGAAGGTCCCCAAGGGTTGGGCTGTTCGCCCATTAAAGTGGCACGCGAGCTGGGTTCAGAACGTCGTGAGACAGTTCGGTCTCTATCTATCGTGGGCGCAGGAAATTTGCGTGGCTCTGACACTAGTACGAGAGGACCGTGTTGGACTGACCTCTGGTTTACCGGTTGTGGCGCCAGCTGCACCGCCGGGTATCTACGTCGGGATCGGATAAGCGCTGAAAGCATCTAAGTGCGAAGCCGGCCACAAGATTAGATTTCCTCATAAGGGTCGTTGTAGACTACGACGTTGATAGGGTGTAGGTGTAAAGACGGTGACGTCAAAGCCGAGCACTACTAATCGCCCGAAACTTCCATTCCTTTAGGTGGAATACACTTAAAGCTGCTACGTTTATCTCTAGAAACTAGAAGCCTAGAAGAACTAGAATCTCTAGCATCTTCTAGAAAATCTAGAACTTCTAGAAAAACTAGATTCTCTAGAATCTCTAGAAAACCTAGACCCTCTAGACCTTCTAGAAAATCAAGCTCAAATCAGAATCGTTATTAGTCAAGATTGCATGTTCAAACGATATTTCCGGTGGTTATAGCGACGGGGTTCCACCTCTTCCCATTCCGAACAGAGAAGTTAAGCCCGACCGCGCCGATGGTACTGCACACCCGCGGGAGAGTAGGTCGCCGCCATTTTACGAAAGCCCTGAGTTCATAACGAACTCGGGGCTTTCTTTGTGTATGCCTTTTTTACCGAAAGTTCGTTCCGTACCTTTCTTCCTCTCCTCTTCTCTCCTCTTCTCTCCTCTCCTTCTCTCTTGCTTTCTACCTTCCTTCTGATTATTACATTGATATTCAGTGGAGTTTGTATATCTTGACCTTTGGAGGCTATCTGTTCTCTCATTTCAATCGTAAAAGATAATCCCTTATTTATTTGGTCTGTCCCCTGCATTTTTGTATTTTTGTAGTCAATATGGCGTATAAGACACAAGAAGGTTTGAGATAAATACTTTTATGTGTATTTCTATATGCGTCATTACCAACACAAACAACACACAACAGAGACAACACTCAATGGCTAACGAATATCTCAAAGAATTCACACAGCAGAAGTACGAAGCTGGCTTTGTCACCGACATTGAGACTGAAATCATCGAAGCAGGTCTCAACGAAGACATCATTCGTCAGATCAGTGCTAAGAAAGACGAGCCCGAATGGTTGCTTGATTTCAGACTCACAGCCTTCAGACATTGGCAATCACTTGAAACCCCCGAATGGGCGCACGTTAATCTCCCAGAAATAGACTATCAAGCTATTTCTTACTACGCAGATCCCACTAAAAAGAAAGACGGACCGAAGGAAATTGACCCAGAGTTAATGAAAACTTTCGATAAACTCGGCATTCCTCTTGAAGAACGAATGGCACTTGCAGGAGTAGCTGTGGATGCCGTGATGGACTCCGTGTCAGTCAAGACAACTTTCAAAGAACGTCTTCAAGAGAAAGGCATCATCTTCAGTTCATTTTCTGAAGCGGTTAAAGAAAATCCCGAATTGGTTCGTAAGTATTTAGGAACTGTCGTGACTTATCGCGATAATTACTTTGCAGCTCTCAACAGTGCAGTCTTCTCCGACGGTTCTTTCGTCTATATACCCAAGGGCGTGCGTTGTCCCATGGAACTCTCCACCTACTTCCGCATCAATGCGCGCAATACCGGTCAGTTTGAACGCACCCTCATCGTCTGCGACGATGCTGGATACGTTTCCTATCTCGAAGGATGTACCGCACCTATGCGTGATGAAAACCAACTTCACGCAGCGATAGTAGAAATCATTGTTGGAGAAGATGCAGAAGTCAAGTATTCTACTGTGCAAAACTGGTATCCAGGAGATGCCGAAGGCAAAGGCGGCGTACTGAATCTCGTCACAAAGCGAGGACATCTCCGTGGTAAAAATGCCCGTTTGTCGTGGACGCAGGTTGAAACCGGTTCTGCAATCACGTGGAAGTACCCCTCTTGCATCCTCGCAGGCGAAGGTTCGCAAGCTGAATTCTATTCAGTGGCAGTTACTAACAACTTCCAAGAGGCAGACACGGGAACGAAAAATGATTCACCTTGCTCCCAACACTCGTTCTACCATCATTTCCAAGGGCATATCAGCCGGTAAGAGTCAAAACTCCTATCGTGGTTTAGTGCGTATGGCAAAGAAGGCGCATGGAGCGCGAAACTATTCATCTTGCGACTCCCTGCTGCTCAGTTCCACTTGCGGAGCTCACACCTTCCCCTATATCGACGTAGACAACGAAGATTCTATTGTAGAGCACGAAGCCACGACTTCGAAGATTTCCGAAGATCAGCTTCTCTACTGTCAGCAACGCGGTATTCCCGTGGAAGACGCTGTCAATCTCATCGTTGGTGGTTACGCCAAGGAAGTCATCAACAAACTCCCTATGGAGTTCGCGGTTGAAGCACAAAAGCTCCTCGCCGTTTCTCTCGAAGGAAGCGTAGGATAATTTCGAGAAATCAAATACAGAACTGATAGTTCGTCCTTTCTTCCCACAAGAAAGGCGGCTATCAGTTTGTTGTTTTCATTGTGTTCTTAGCATCCCCTCATTTCCAACCAAATTCCTTTTCTATGAAGAAAATCCTATTCACCTTCCTCGTCCTGCTCACCAGTTTTGTTGCATTTGCGCAACAACCCTCTGGGAAATCGCAACTTCCTGCCGTGATGTTGCGCAATTTGGAGGGAAAAAACGTCAAAACCGACACCCTCTCCAATGCAGGCCGACCCATCATCATCAGTTTTTTTGCCACTTGGTGCAAACCCTGCAACCGCGAACTCACAGCCATTTCAGAAGTTTATGCAGATTGGCAACGCGAAACAGGCGTTAGACTCATCGCTGTGAGCATCGATGAAGGCCAAAATGCAGAAAAAGTTCGTCCCTTTGTGGACAGCAAGGGATGGGAATTCGACATCCTTCTCGACCCCAACAGCAATTTTCGTCGCGCTATGGGAGTCAATCTCATCCCCCACGTCATTGTCCTCGATGGACAAGGCAAAGTAGTCCTCTCGCGCTCCGGATATACCGAAGGCGGTGAAGAACATCTCATTGAAAAAGTCAGAGAACTTGTGAAGCCATAGTCAACGATTCATATGAAGCAACCACTGATTCTCCTCCTTTTAGGCTGCGTGTTTCCTTTTCTGGCAAAAGGAAGCACAACCCCTCATACCTTTTCCACTTTGATAGGAGACTCTGTATCCACTTCGTCGTCACTCACACCGAAAGAACCAGTCGTTTTTCATGGATACGTCCGTTCCGATTGGCTCGTTCCTCAAAACGATGCCGTCATCGGCACAGAAACGACCAATCAGAAACTACTGTCTAACACAGCAGCCCAGTTCTCGCTCGCTTATAAGCAGTGGGAAGCCGGTTTGCGCTACGAATATCAGCAACACCCCCCTCCCCGGATTTGAGAAAGACTTCGCTGGTCACGGCCTACCTTACGCCTATCTTCGTGGACGTCTTGGACGTTTCGACGTCACCCTTGGGAGTTATTACGAACAATTCGGTTCTGGCTTCATTCTCCGCACCTACGAAGCTCCCACACTAGGCATAGACAGTCATCTTCGCGGTTTGCGACTAGCCATAGATGCCGGAGCCGGAGTGCAAATCAAAGCCATCGCCGGCCGTCAGCGTCATTATTGGTCCACAAATCCCGCCAACATCTTCGGACTCGATGGAGAGTGGACCCTTCCGCAACTAGCTTTCGTCCCACAATCACGCATCATTTTGGGAGCATCTTGGGTGGGAAAGCATGAAAAGCAAGACAACATCACCCGCATTGTCAGTCGTTCAGAAGAAGCCCATCCCCTTCGTCAGCAACTCATCCAGCCCCTTTGGGTGCAAGCTTTCGATGCGCGTCTAGCCTTCCACCAACGCCATTTCAACACCCTCCTGGAATATGCCGTCAAAGGTCAAGATCCCTCTTTCGACAACGGCTACACCTATGGACTTGGAAGCGCGTGGTTGTTGAGCACCAGCTATTCCCGTCGAGGAGTCAGCGCTTTGTTGCAAGCCAAGAGAGCAGAGAACATGAGCTTCCGTTCCCAACGCAGTGGCAGTCTTTCGCCCTCCATGCTCAACCATCTCCCCCCCTTTCACCCCTCAACCCACCTACGCACTCACCACCCTTTATCCCTATGCCACGCAGAGTGTACCTGGAGAATGGGCTTTTCAAGGCGAATTTTCCTATGCACTTCCCAAGCGAAGCCGTCTAGGTGGTCGTTACGGCACCACACTTAAGCTACACGCTTCTCAAATTTTCGCGCTCGGTTTGAAATCCATTGCCAGCGCATCCCCCTTCGAGCGCACCAACGCAGCACTCATGGGCACTGATGGTGCCCAAAGTCAAGGATTTTTCGCCTTCGGTCAAACCCTTTATCGTGAAATAGGCGTAGACCTCGACCGTCGTTTATCTCGTCCCCTTCATCTGCATCTGTCCTATTTGCACCAAGTCTACGACAAAACAGCCATCGAAGGAAAAGGCGGAAACATCCTCTCCCACATCGGCATTGGAGAATTGCGATGGAAAGTATCGCGCGATTGGAACATACGCACCGAACTTCAATATCTTCACACCCTTCAAGACCAAGGCGACTGGACAAGTGCCCTCGTAGAAATCTCAGCGTTTCACGATTGGATGTTCACCCTAGCCGATCAATACAACGCTCACGTCTATTCTTCTGCGCTCCATCGAGCATCTGCCGTTCACTATCTCCAAGGATTTCTCACATACACAGCAGGGATGCACCGCTTGCAAATCGGCTACGGCCGCACCCGTGCCGGATACAACTGCGCCGGCGGAGTGTGCCGCTACATTCCTGCACAGCGCGGTTGGACCCTCTCCTACAATCTCACCTTCTAGAGTAATCGTCTATGCGCCACCTCCTTTATACTTTCCCTCTCTCTCCCCTTCATCTTAATGGGGTGCGACAAACTTGCTCCCGAAGAGAGATGGTCACAACCCACCCCCATTGTGCCCCAGAAGAATGTTCTACTTTTGGAATATACTGGTCAGCGTTGTGTCAATTGTCCCAATGCAGCGCAGCAAATCTCCCAACTGCAATCCGGCACTGTTGGACATCACCTCATAGCTGTTGCCATTCACGGAGGACAACTTGCCGAAAACAGTGATCACAGTCCATTGGGATTAGTCACAGACGACAGCGAATGGCTCACCAAGGAAGCTCGTGTACAAGGATGGCCTTGTGCAAGCATCGATGGAGCAGCCCTTTCCCTCCCTCCAGAGTGGAATGCAAGCATCGCGCAGCAATTGGCGCAAACACCGCAAGCCACCATCTACCTCACTGCCCACTATGACGCTACATCTCGACAAGTCACCGCTCAAGTCACCTCGTTTTCATCACTTGCAGATAGCCAACTTTCCGTCTTTCTCGTAGAAGACAGCATACCCTCTTTGCAATATCTCGAAGGAGGAAAACACAAAATGGATTATCTGCACCGCCATGTTTTGCGACAGATACTCACCCCCCGAGCAGGCATCACAGTTTCGTCCACTTCTTCCAGTCCCACACAGTGGCAACGCAGCCTAACTCTCCCCCTTGCTTATGGCATTTTGGCCACTTCTGCAAGTTACCAAGCCAAGTATCCACAACTTATGGTGCATCCCGAGCGACTCCATCTCGTAGCCTTTGTGGCGCATCGCCCCACTGGTCGCATCTTGGAAGCGCAAACCGTCAAGGTTCAGAATAATCCCCCAACCGGTCAATAGATTCACAACAAATTTCCTATTCCTCTTATGTCTAAAATCCTTTTCGCACTGCTCAGTCTTTTCACCCTCGTGGCTTGTGGCGACACAGCAGACAAACCCACACCTCAGCCCCAGCAGGCAGCTCCCCAACTTGCCCTTTCCTATCAAGGCAAAGTCTATGCAAGCGGTAGCACCATCGACATCGCTGCCATCGAGCACAAATTTGGTGACAACACCGATTTTATGGAAGTAAAAGCAGGTGATGAAAGCAGTCCAACAGTAGTGCTCAATCCTGAGGCCAAAGGACAATCCTCCACTTTGTCTTCTCCTCTGCGCTACACAGCCACTGTCACAGCCACCGATTTCTCTCGTTTCCTCTGGTGTGGCATCGAGCCCCAATGTAAGCCTCTGAGTCAAACCACAGAAGTCCGTCATGGTGAATTGTCAGCCGGCATGCAGGATATTCCCCTTCAGTTAGACTGCTCTTTTGCCCCACAACAATACACCACTGTCACCGCCACATTGCATCTCCAAGCCACAGGCGATGTCCATCCTGCGCATTACACCTTGCGTTATATTTACGCCAAACCATAATCTCTAGTCTGTTTGATTTTTTCTTATCCCCTATTTTTATATGGGGAGAAGTGAAGGAATAGAGTGAATAAAAAGAGAAAAACTTCTATCTTCTCGGTTAGAGGCATCGCCTTCTTACGCGCGCGTACTACAGGAGTTTGTGTTTTTTGCTGTCACAAGTGTCACAAGTGGGGAGGGATTTGCGTCAACATCATAACGACTTTGGAGCGTTTACTGAAGAATGATTCATCGGTTGAAAGAAAATGAGCCGTTGTTTTGCATAAAACGACACGTTGTTTTAGATAAAACGATACGTCGTTTTTTTGTGAAAAAGGGAATGGAATGGCGTGGAAGTGACTGAAAAGTCTAAATGAATGTTACGTATGGGAGCAAATGTCTGTCTTTTAGTGGTTTATGAAGTGTGTGTGACACTTGTGACAGCAAAAAGTGCAAAATCCCTGTTACGTGTACGCGCGCGTAAGAGAGATTGGTGGTTTTCACAGTTGATAGCACGTGAGGGTTAAGCACTTTAGAGGAGGAGAATAACCAATCGGTATTATTCTTTGCATTCTTCGGTTGTTCTGTATCTCTAATTAGAAAAGCCAATAAAAGGTGAAAAAATACCTAGATATAGTGATTGTGGAAAACTTGGAGAAATCGTATCTTTGCCACGCATAACGATGACGCTGTTTTGTGGAGATAATAACCATCAAATTCCAGCTTTTTCCCGTAAAAAAATCGCAACAACGGTCTGTACGCATAGATTGCGGATGCACCGCCACGCCACTATGACGCCTTTTTCTAGAAAAATCCATTTAATGTTGTTGATGAGCAGCGCACTTCCACTGACGAGTGCTGCTCATATGATGTTTGCACCTGTAGCAAAGAATGCAAGTGATACCACGCGCACGGCAAAAACTTCTGCCGCCGACACCACGTTGACGAGTGCGAGAGAGCAGAAAGTGTCGGAAGTTGTGGTGAGTGCTGGGCAAATGCTCGGTAGTAAATTTGAAGCCCGCAACCGCACAGGTTCGGCTTATTACATCTCTCCACAAGAAATTCAGCGCATGGGCTACACCGACATCAACCGCTTGCTCAAAAGTGTGCCTGGTGTCAATGTCTATGAAGAAGACGGTTATGGTTTGCGCCCCAACATCAGTTTGCGTGGCACGAAAGCTGAGCGAAGTGAGCGCATTTCGCTCATGGAAGACGGCATCCCCATCGCGCCTGCTCCCTATGCCTCGCCCGCGGCCTACTATTTCCCCAACGTGGCGCGTATGTATGCCATCGAAGTGTTGAAGGGAAGTAGCCAAGTGCAGTATGGTCCTTTCACCACTGGTGGCGCCATCAACTTAGTGTCTACGCCAGTTCCTAAGAAATTTACAGCCCGACTCAATGCCTCTTTCGGTAGCTTTGCCACCGGTAAGGCTTACGCTCTCGTGGGCAACGGCGGAAAATATGGCGGTTGGCTGGTGGAATATCTTCACTATCGCAGTAATGGTTTTCGTCACGCGCAAGGCCACGAAGAAATGGGCTTCCGTCGTCACGATCTTAATGCAAAATTCCTCTTGCAAACAGCAAACGAAGAGGGGGTGAACCATCGTTTCACCTTCAAATTTGGTTATGCACAAGAGCATTCAGACGAAACTTATCTTGGACTCTCTGAGGCTGACTTTGCGCGCTCCCCTTATTTGCGCTATCCAGCGGCACAACGCGACGACCTCACCACGCGACACCAGCAGTGGGCGGCCACTTATGTGCTCGATGGGGGCTATCGTTGGAAGGTCACCACGCAACTTTATTATAATCGCTTCTTCAGAAATTGGTATAAGCTCAATGATGTACGCACAGGAGTGTGGTCGGGGCAGAAACATAGCATCGGAGAGGTTTTGGCAGAGCCTGACATGTTGAGCGAAGCCTTTGCGCTGGTGCAAGGTGCAAAGTCTTATGATGGCGAAGCAATGATGCTACGCGCCAACCATCGTCTGTATCATTCGCGTGGGGTTCAAACCAAGGGAGAGTGGAAAATGCCTTTGTGGGAAGGTGTCCTTTCAGGAGAAATTGGCATCCGCTACCACGAAGATGACGAAGCGCGCTTCCAGCAAGATGATGGCTATCGAATGGTCAATCAGCACATGTCGCTCTCTTAGCCGGATTACCCGGCAGTCAGTCGAATGCACTCACCACAGCTCGCGCTTGGTCGGGCTATTCGTTGCTGAAATGGGTGAGAGGACCTTTGACGCTCACGGCAGGTGCGCGCTACGAAGCCGTGTCTTTGTTGAAAAAGAACTATACGAAGGCCGATCCTCGTCGTAGTGGCAAGGTGCGCCAAGAAACACCCAACAGCGCGCACGCGTGGTTGCCTGGCGTTGGTCTTAATCTCAAACTTCTCCCCTCGCTCTCTCTCATCGGAGGAGCGCACCGCGGTTTTGCCCCTCCCGGAGCAGTGTGGCTGCAAGAAGCCGAACACAGCACCAACCTTGAGAGTGGACTGCGCTGGACTACGCAGCAATGCAAGATAGAAGCCATCGGATTCTACAACCGCTACGACCACATGCTCGGTAGCGACCTCTTGGCAGCTGGTGGACAAGGCACATTGGAACAATTTAACGTGGGTAAAGCCACCGTGGGCGGTTTGGAATTTATGGCACAAGCCCAACCTCGTTGGGGAAAAGCACAATTCCCGCTCCAACTCTCCTACACCTACACCCATACCCGCATGGACAATGAGTTTTCCAGCGGAGCTTGGGGCTTTGTGCATGCCGGCGATGAGATACCTTATATCTTCCGCCACGCTGCCAACGCCAATTTCGGGGTGCAACTTCCAAGTTGGGAACTCAACTTCGGCATTCGTTACAACGGCGATATGCGCACCATCCCCGGACAAGGCAAAATAGCACAGCGCGAGCGCATCCCTGCTCACTACATTGTAGATGCTTCTGCAAAATACCGGATAAGCAAAAGCGTGATGCTCAGTCTTAATGGCATCAACCTCCTCAATGCACGCTATCTTGCTTCGCGTCATCCCTCAGGACTCCGCGCAGGACACCCCTTAGGTGTGTATTTCGGTGTTGATGTGAGACTTTAATCCTCAGTCTGTCTTCGAGCAAATATCTTGTGATACTTTGAGGTTGTGCCCCGTAAGACATATCCGCATCTTAGTTCCTATCTCCCTCCTCTCAACTTTTCACTTTCAACTTCTCACTTCTCAACGACTAATGTCAAACGTCTTTCTTCTCGCTTACTCTTCAGTACTGTTGTGACCGTCGCAGCCCTTTCTGCGCAGGCTCAAGTGGAACATACCCTCTCGGGCATGGTACGCGATGCCGATGGTGTGGCCTTGCAAGGTGCGCATGTCCAAGTGGTGGGTACGAAGTTGCGTGCCCTCACCGATGCAGAAGGACGCTACCAGATCCGTTTGGGCAAAGCAGGTGGAAGGGTGACGTTGCTCGTGTCGCATTTGGGCATGCAAACTCAGCGCGTCACGCTCAATGGCGAACAAACTCGCGACATTGTGCTCAAAGCCGACAATAGAAGTTTGGATGAAGTGGTGGTGACAGGTTATCAGAAGGTGCGTAATCGCATCTACACGGGCGCAGCTTCTGCCGTGAAGATGCAAGACATCCGTCTAGAAGGCGTGGCAGATGTGAGCAAAATGCTCGAAGGTCGCGTGGCAGGTCTGAATCTTCAAACCATCAGTGGCACATTTGGCGCAGCCCCTCGCATCAACATCCGCGGTGGTGCGTCCATCTTGGGCAATGTTCAGCCTTTGTGGGTCATCGATGGCGCCGTCTACGAAGATTTGGTGCATCTCTCACTCGATCAGTTGGCATCGGGCGATGCCGTCACCCTCATTGGTTCAGCGATAGCCGGACTCAATCCAGCCGACATCCAAGACATTCAGGTGCTCAAAGACGCTTCTGCCACCTCTGTCTATGGAGCGCGCGCTTTGAATGGCGTTATCGTCGTGACCACTAAGCAAGGGCAGCGAGAAACACCCCTCAAGGTGAACTATAGCACGGAGAACAGTGTGCGCTTGCGTCCGAATTACGGACAATACGACTTGCTCAATTCGCAAGAAACTATGGCGCTCTATCAAGAGATGGAAGAGAAAGGCTATTTTGATGTCAATTCTTCTCGCTATGGTCGCAGAAGCGGCATTTTTGGTCAATGGTATGATGCCGTGGGTACCTACGATTTGGCGAGAGGGAGCTTCTTGCAATCCAACACCCCAGAAGCGCGTGCCGCCTTTCTCCAACGTGGAGAAAAGGCTAACACCGATTGGTTCCGCCAACTCTTCACTTTAGCTCCCACCACACAGCACAGCATCTCTCTCTCTGGCGGAGGAAAAAACACTGCCACCTATGTTTCTGTGGGTTTCTACCACGATGGCGGATGGACACTCCCCGAAAATGTGAACCGTCTTACCGCTCATCTCAAAAATACCTTCTACATTTCGCCCAAATTCACTGCAACGCTCACCGCACAAGGTAGTTTGCGTGGACAGTCAGCGCCAGGCACTTTGCCCCAACGCAAGAACCATGCGCAAGGGGTGTTTGAACGTGACTTCGACATCAATCCTTTCTCCTACGCTCTCGGCACGAGTCGCACTCTTCGCCCTATAATCCCGATGGAACGCTGTCGTTCTATCGCAACAACTGGGCACCCTTCAACATCCTCCACGAATATGCCAATAATAAGATGGACATAGATGTGGTGGACTTCAAATTGCAGGCCGAAGCGGATTACAAATTGCGTGAAGATTTGTCGGTGAAAACTCTCGTGTCTGCGCGACAAGCGCACACTTCCACCTCACATAAGGTAGATGCTCAGAGCAATCTCATGGCAGCTATGCGTGCCAACGAAACGCCTGAGGTGGCGCGTGAGAATATCTATTTGGTGCGCGATAAAGATCATCCCGAATTGTTGCCACAAGTGGGCGTTCCTCAAGGTGGTTTGCTCAATCAAAATGAAGCCGCACTCCATAGTTGGTTGGCGCGCATCGCTGTGGACTATGAAAAATCTTTTGGACAGCACGACGTGAAAGGCTTTGCTTTTGCCGAAGCGCGTCATGCGCTGCGCACTTCCACGCCTTTCAGTGGCTACGGCATCCAATATGATCGTGGCAATCAAGTGTATCACACACCCTTGATATTCCAAAAACTGGCAGACGAAGGTGAGAGCTATTTTGGTCGTCGAGAACAAATTGATCGCGGTGTCACCTTTTCGCTCAACGGCACCTATGGTTTTGCTGGAAAATATGTGGTGAATGGCGTGCTCAACTATGAAAGTGCCAACACTTCTGGACAGCGCAACGGCAGTCTTTGGTTGCCTACCTGGAATATCGGTGCGAAATGGAATGTGGATCGTGAAGAATTCCTCCGCGCTTATCCCATCATTTCGAAACTTGCTCTGCGCTTGAGCTACGGACTCACGGCCAAAATGAACGAAGCTGCCGTGAATGCTTCGGCTGTTTATCGCAATGCGCTCACCCCACGTCAGCATTTAGCTGACAGAGAAACCAACTCGATATCCTCCACTTGGAGAATCGCGACCTCACTTGGGAAAAGATGGTGGAGTGGAACGCAGGCCTTGAGCTCGGTCTGTGGGACAATCGCATCAGTGCCACGCTCGATTTCTATGCGCGCAACAGTTATGATCTCATCGACCTTGTGGCTACATCGGGAGTAGGCGGACAATACTACAAATATGCCAATTTTGGTGATATGCGCACACAGGGTGTGGAACTAGGATTGCACACTGTGAATGTGAAAACTTCCGACTTCAAGTGGAGCACCAGTTTCACGTTTAGTGCTATGCACCAAGAAGTTACTCGTTTGCTCAATGCTCCCACCGCTTTCGATATGGTGGCTGGACGCGGACGCGGCAACATCGTGGGCTTCCCTCGCGGTTCACTTTTCTCCTTCAACTATGATGGACTAGACATCAACGGATTGCCTACGTTCCATTTTGGACGTTATCCCACCAACTCGGGCGAATACTCCCACATTGCAGGAGCAGATTTCTCCGACACGCAATATAATAAAACTTATCTGCGCTATCATGGTCCCATCGAACCACAAATCACTGGTGGACTTTCCAATACTCTCTCGTGGAAGCAGTGGGAACTCTCTGTGTTCTTCACTATGCAGGCAGGCAATAAGCTTCGTTTGAATCCCACTTTCGATCCTTCGTTTGCCGATCTCAACGTTTTCTCCACACGCTATCGTGATCGCTGGTTGAATCCTGGTGACGAACTCCGCACTGACGTGCCTGTTCTTCCCTCGCAAGCCTTAATCGAACAAGTGGGGCGCGAAAACATAGAGCGCGCTTACAATACTTACAACTATTCGCAAGAGATGGTGGCCGATGGTTCCTTCGTTCGTCTGAAAAACGTGGCTTTGGCTTATCGACTTGCCGAGGGTGTGGCAAAGAAAATGCACTTCACTTCGGCCACTCTGCGCTTGAATGTCACCAATCCTTTGCTAATTTATGCTGATCCTCGTTTGCATGGTCAAGACCCTGAGTATTATCGCTCGGGAGGTGTGGCTTTGCCTACGCCGCGACAAGTGACACTCTCGCTTTCTCTAGGGTTCTAACGCTAAACAGTTGCGTGAACGCTTGAAGAATCTCCTACGTTTATCAAACAACTCCTACATTTTCTCAAAAATGTCGCATATAATTTTCAAAATGTCCCAATTATTCCGACGAAGCTCTCTTTTGCTCTGTGCGCTGTGGCTCATTGCCGGTGTGAGTTGCGGGGACTTCTTGAGCGAACAGCCAGATAGTGAACTCAAAGTTCGCATTGACAATGAAGAAAAGATTGCAGAATTGCTCACTGCTGCCTATCCACAGGCAAGTTATTTTGCATTCCTCGAAGCCCGTACGGACAATGTGGGGCTACGCACCAATGGCGTGCACACACGCCTCAATGAAGCTATGTATTTTTGGGAAGATGATCAGCAAGACGACCTTGACACTCCGCTCAACTACTGGAAATCGTGCTACAAAGGTATAGCGCAAGCCAATAAAGCACTGGAGTTGCTCGCGAACTATCCCAAAACTCCTCGCGTGAAAGCCTTATACGGCGAGGCGTTCTTGTTGCGCGCCTATCTCCACTTCATGTTGGTCAATATCTGGGCAGAACCCTATCGTGAAAATTCCGATGCTCCTGGCATTCCTTATGTGGAGCGTCCAGAGAAGCACGCCATCGTGGACTATCAACGCGGCACAGTGGCAGAGGTGTACCAGAAGATTGAGAAAGATCTTCAGCGCGGCATTACACTGGTCGACGATCATTACTACAAACATCCAAAATTTCATTTCACCAAGCGAGCGGCTTATGCTTTTGCTTCGAGATTTTATCTCCACAAAGGCGACTGGGCGCAAGTTATTGCCTATGCTGACTATGTTTTAGGTGGAGATGCCAAAAACAATCTTCGCAGTTGGCAACGATATGCAGAGACACTAGAGTTCAATCATCCAGGACTTTATCGCAGTTATTCTGCCACAGAAGAACCGGCTAACCTATTGCTCACCACCACAGAGTCGAGATATGCTCGCCAACAACCCGTTGATCGCTACGGAGCTACTTACCAGACGATGAACGAAGTCTTTGCGCGTGCTGGCATCGAAGGGGGGAGGCGATTATGCACGCATGGACATGGTGAGCACTTATCTCTTTTCTTCCTCACCCTCTCCCGTGAAAGATGGGGTGTATCAAGCCAAATTTGACGAACTCTCCAGTGTGGAAAGCACCGGTAGCAAACCGCGCGGACTGTATGTCACCAATGTGTTGCTCACCACAGACGAGGTGTTGCTCAATCGCATGGAAGCTTGGCGATGATGCAGCGTTATTCTGCTGCGATTGACGATATGATGGACTATTGGCAAGGGAAGTTTGGATTTATGCCCTCCGTAGAACGCGCAGTTTTCACCAACACGAGTAGGAAACATTACAATGAGATTCGTCCAAGTTATGGACTTACGCTCAAACAACTGGCTATGGTGCGCACAATTCTTGGACTGCGTCGCCAAGAGTTTTTCCAAGAAGGCTTGCGATGGTTGGACATTCGCCGCTTCCATCTCGCGCTCAAACGCAGCGACAAGAGTAGTTATTATCATCCTCTTGAGAAGGAAGATCCTCGCAAGATGTTGCAAATCCCCATTCAAGCACAAGAACGCGGACTCGCTCCCAATCCACGCGAACGCAATGAAGTATTCCAATGATGACGATGTCTATGTTTTTTTCAAATTGTTCTGTTTTGCGCCATAAACTTTGCGCTCTTGCTCTTCTTGTGTTGAGCATCTCTCTGCTTAGTAGTTGTGGAGAAGATGAACTTTCTTCCACAAGTGTGGTGGCAACGCGTCAAAGTGCTGTGCAAGCAACGGAAATTGATCGCTGGATTCGCGACAGCATCACTGTGCCTTATGGCATAGAGGTGATTTATCGCCAAGAAAATCATAGCGGTGCTGCCACTGACTATCTTTATCCTCCTCGCACGGAGCAAGTGATACCCGTGTTGCGCGCCTTTCGCACCTTGTGTTTAGAGAGTTTTGCTTTTGGTCATCAAGATCGTTCCAACTTTCTTCTCGGTCGCGCACCATTGCGCTTGGTGCTTTATGGAGGAGCCTATGCTGATGCTAATGGTATGGTGCGGTTGTCTTTGCCACAAGCTCCCACAACAATGATGCTCACGCATTGTAATGCCTTTTCTCCAGACGACCCCAATAAGGTTTATTTGTTGGCACGCATGGGATTTCATCAACTCTCTCGCCGTCTCTTGGCACAACTTCCTTATGACCGAGTGGCCTTCTCCGCCATCTCTGGCGATCGCTACACGGGAAGCACAGCTTCGCTCGTGACTCCTTGGCAGGCGGGTAGCACCATCGATCAAAAATTTGGCATTGACGGCTGGGCAAACAAGCGCGGATTTCTCACCATTCACGGCATGGTGTCTGCTGAAGAAGATATGGCCGAAATGATCAGTGCCACGCTTTGTGCCACTCCTTTGCAGGTGCAGCAGGCTTTGACCGAAGCCGCTACTCCCGACACAGATATCGATCCAGAAGTTCAGGGACGCTACACGGAAGAAGCTAAAATGGCCGCGCAGCAATTGAGCCGCAAACAAGCCTTTGTGACGGACTATTTGCAGAAAGTGTGGCGCGTAGACTTCCGCCGATGGCAAATCACCACAGCACGCAAGCTCAGAAGCTATCGTGGATAGTGGATTTTTTCTCAGCAACTCCTATATTATATAATGCGTAAGTATCTCTTCCTACTGTTGCTTTGCCTCGGCACACTTGCCGCTTGCAATAGTGATGATTCTGTTTTTAAGACTTCGCCCACAACACGTTCGCAAGAAGCCGTAGATGCTCTGAAACAACGGCTCGTAAGTGCGCCTTATGGGTGGAGAGTTCTCTATTTCTCACGCACCGATTCACTGCTCTACACCCAGCCCGACCAGGATATTCCTCAGTCGCTCCTACGCGGTAGTTATGGATATGGCGGACATTGCTTCACCATGCGCTTTACGGCAGATAATAAGGTGGAGATGCGTGCTGACTATTCCGACAACACCGCCACAACTCCCGAGGTGAGTGAGTTTCCATCAATAGAAACAGCTTTACACAGCTGAGTTTTGTGACTTATTCCTATTTGCACCAATTGGTCAATGAGCGATTTGAAGGAAGTTCCGACTGGCTCTTCATGGGCACCGACCCTGATGGTGCCTTGATGTTTCGCACAGCACAGCATTTGCGCCCAGCACGCGAATACATTCGTATGGTTCCGCTCAAATCTTCAGAGGGAATGGCAGAGGTGGTGCAGAAGTCGGTGGAGAATCGTGAGTGGTTTGAAGGGATGCTCAACCCTCAGTTGCGCATTCATCGTGGTGGACGCGTCTACTTTCAGAGTGATTACTTCGTGAAGCGTCCAGTGGAAACCAACGCATCTCTGTTGCGCGAAATCAAAGATAAGCGATTTTATCTCTTTGTCTTTGTCAAACAGCGCAATCCTATCCCCGACTATCCACCTAAATCCATCACAGGTTTGGGGTCAGGCTACGTAGGCACGGAGCAAGGCTTGACTTTCCGTGCAGGTTTGCGCTATGACAAGAAGATACAATTCTATGATTTTGTGCGCAACGGCGATAAGTTTGAAGCCGAGCTCGTGGAAGTCTATGATACGCTACTTCGAACTACACGCTATGTGAGCCGACATTTGCACCCTGAAGGTCGAATCACCGGATTGAAAGCAGAGATTTGGGATGCGAAATAACACAAGGTTGCGTTTCACTTCCCCTCGTCTTGCATCTAGAATCTATATTCTCTAAATCGAGCCACGCTTGTCGTGGCGAGCAAAAAAAAGGGTCTGCGACCCTCTAATTTATAATGTCTAACATCCTATATTCCCTGTTGCTCCTTAGCGCGCTATTCCTCGGAAGTTGTCAGAAATCTGAGGTTGATGCGCCTCTGGAAGACTACGATCGACTTTTTCCTTTCAAAGGAGCCGAGAAACCTCGGATTTCTTATGAAGATCAAAACATCCGTTTGGGAGACCCCGATGCCCCTGTCAGTGCTTTTGTTTATCCAGGAGTGAAAATAACGGAAGATGTGCGCACTTATCGCGTCACTTTAACTTGTAGCTTTAAGGAAGCAGATTTGAGTGGCAAACTTGTGGCAAAAGATGCAGTGGACAGTCGCTATGTGGTGCGCTATGTTGGAGTCGATCAGCAGTTGCACACCATTGCCACCTCAGTACGTGACACTACGGCTGAGAGTCGTCTTACGAATGGTGATGAACATAGCGTCACCTTTGAGGCTAAATCAGGACATCCCATGTATCTCTTGGTCAATGGAGTTGGTCCGTTCGGCTCTTCCATCAAAGCCAGCATCACCGCTGTTTCAGCTGATGGCTTCACGATTGTTCGACCTTTGGAGGTGCAGGAACATCAGAACGATGAGGGTATTGCAAAAATAAAACATCCCTTCTGTGGCTACATCATTTTGCCTTGAACACAATTGTCTACTCTCTAACGTCTAAAACGCCCGAGCCAATCCGTGGCGAGCGATAACGGGTCCGCGACCCTCTAACGTCTATTCTCTAATGTCTAACGTCTATTCTCTTCTTCCCCTCTTATTGTTCGGTCTCTTTTCATTGCAAAGTTGTGATACGACTTCCGACGAAGTGGTAGAGACGTCTATATCTATCCACCAGTACCCGATCCCACTTATAGTTTTAAGCGAAATGGGACAAGCAGCGTGGATATTCTCGAGTGCCAGTTGATTAAACAACCACTCGACTACGTTTATTCTAGTTTTTTGGTCGAAGCCAATCTCATGTATCCTGCCAATATGACGCGCATGAAGGGCTATTTTAACGAAGGAGAGTTTGGATGGTCGCCTAGAAACATCGTTTGTCGTTCGGCACTTCACGCAGCAGATAGCGTGCGAGTTTTAAATGATGTGGAGCACATCTTCACTACAACCGGAAAACTCAGTGGATTAGGCACAACAAGTCCGAGCACCACGCGCAATCAGCGTGCAGAACAGGGAAAAGCCGGTTTTGTAGGTTATCATATTGGTGATGTCAATTTGAGCTTTGCCGATGAGCACGGTGTTGTAGTGGCAGAAAAGTTTCAAGAACTCGTGCGCGGTGCAGCTTTTCTCGACCAAATTCTCAATGTGCACCTGGATGAGGCGGTGCTACTCAATGAACAACTTCGCAATGATCACGAAAATGGCAAACTCCTCCCTGGTCGCAACTACACAGCACTCGAGCATCATTGGGATTTAGCTTGGGGATACTATCAGTATTGGCAACCGCTGGTGGAAAACTCCGAAATTCCAGCCCTAAAAAAGAGTCGCATCACTCTGTATCGTGCCTTTTCTTTAGGTCGTCAAGCTTTGACTGAATATCGATATACCGATGCGCTAGAACAGATGCGCATTGTCCGCACAGAACTCTCTAAAGTGGCTGCTGCAAACGCACTCTATTTGCTCACGGGCAACCGCACTTTGAGCAATCTCAAAGAAGAACCCGCTCATGCTCTTCCCTTCTTGGGACAAGCCCTCGGCGCAATCTATGCCCTGCAGTTCACGCGCACGGCCGATGGTAAACCCTATTTCTCTTATGATGAGGTCAATGCACTCATCACCTCCCTCACTGCTGAAGGAGGATTGTGGGAACGCGAACGACTACTTGGCACAACGGCACAAGAAGGTGCGCTGTATCAGGTGGAGAAGCAGATAAAAGAACGATTGGGTTTGAAGTGATGAGCGTGTTTTTGTCTCAAAACATTGCTCAGTCACGGAAGTTTCCCTCGAAAAGTTGCAGCCCACATATTTTATTTCTAAAGTCTCACATCTTATCGATATGACGAAACGATTATATTCCCTCTTATTATTCTTCCTTTGTGGATTTTCCTTGTCCTCCTTTGCGCAATTAGGGCAAAATATTCTGCCTAATGGTGGTTTTGAGGTCTATGGAACCACTCCCATCAATGTTGCTTCCACTCGTGCTGCAACCATAGCGGATGAAGTGACAAAAGACAACGAAGATTCCGATGACGACTCAGAAGAGGAGAATCCTCCTGCAGATTTTGATCCTTATCTAAAACCACAATTCTGGTACATCAATGCTTCACTTTTCCCCAAACGCACGAAAGATGCGCATAGCGGTGAGTATGCTATGACGTTTTATCCGAATGGTGGGTCTTTCTTTTCGCGTGATGCAGAGTTCAATCCCTACCATCTTCGTGTAAAAGGAGGAGCCACCTATCGTTTGACCTACTGGTATAAGGGACAAAAGATGAAAAACAATGTGGTTACCACTATAGATTGGTTGCGTGGTGGTCAAAATTTGAAGAAAGATGAGCGTAAGGCAGCTGCTGACCTTGCGACAAATATCTCTGAAACGTGGCAGAAAAAAGAGATTATTTTTGAAGCTCCTCGCCAAGCAGACCATGCCGGTGTGGGATTCTACTTAGAGTATGACGGTGAAGCCCAAACAGCTGGTGGGTTTATCCAAATGGACGACATCAGTCTTGTGATGATAGCCGAGCCTACTGCCAATAACAACTTGTTGCCTCCCACCGATCTCAAAGCAAAAGCCCAACAGAGAGAAATTGCCTTGTCGTGGTTGCCCGTGACTCAGGCAGGAGCGAAATACGAAGTGCGTGTAAATGGTGAAGTAAAGACCACTACCAGTGAACACCAATACTTGTTGACGCATTTGCTGCCCAACACCAACTATGTCATCACCATTGCTACTCGAGTGGGAGAGGAACTTTCTGAGAAAACTGCGCAACTTGCGGTGAAAACCCAGCAACTCGAGCGTGGAGTCAATGATGACACTCGCATTCCTCAGCTTTACGCCATTCGCGAGAATGGCACTTGTCCACGTCGTCTGCCCCTCTATTGGCGCGATTTGGCAGAAAATGCAGCAAAAATCACTTATGAGATTGACGACCAAGCCGTGCTACCCGATGGAGATATTCTCGTTTTCCCCTCAGCAGGTGAACATGTGCTGCGCATCGTCGTGGTAGAATCTCCGGAACGTGAGTGGACGCTGGAATATGTTTTACAAGTGGATTAAGTTACTTAGCTTTTTTCTTATTCATCCAACTAGCTTTCTTTTTTGAAAATGCAATATATCCCTTCTTCTCTTCGTCCTCTCTTCTTTCGCTTCCCCATGTTGTGTGGTGTAGTGCTCTGTTGTTTGTTGTCTGTTGTGGCATGTGACGAAAAGGATGTGCCACAAACTCCCATCCGTGTAGGAGCAACGGATTCCGACACTTTAACCATTTCTCCCGAAGCCACGCGCATCGTGTTGCTCAGTGGCGGTACGGGCAAATATGCAGCCTATGTGGCAGACGGTACTTTGGCAAAAGTCGCCATCAATGAAGACACGCTCCGCATCACAGGTCAACTCACAGGAAAGACAGTCGCCACCATTCATTCGGGCGATGAAACACGTCGCATCACTCTCCACGTAGAAGACAGAGAAGTGACGGTGAGCCACCAAGAGGTAAGACTCTTTCCACGTGATGAAAGCCGATTTATCAGCGTGAACGGTGGTGGAAAATATGCTGACCTCGAAGTCTTAGACCCCGAAGGAGCGATTTCCACGAAATGGAATGCCAAAACTAATATATTAGAGGTGGATGCTCGCTATGAAGGTGAGGCACAGGTGAAAATTGTTCCTCCCGAAGGAAAGCCCACGTTGTTGAAAGTCGTGGTGCGCTGTGAGGGAGAGGTGAATCGTCCTGGCATCTACGGCACGACTTCTCGCAGTATTTTCCGCCAAATGAACACCTTGTCTGTGGTGCACCGCAAAGGCGTTGGTGTGTGGCTCAACAATAAAGCACAGCCTTATGGAGCTTTGCGCTCGCTTCAAGTGACTCCTGCTATCGTCAATCCTCAAGTGGGGCAACATCTTTCGCTGAACTACACTATGCGCTATCCCGATGAGTTTCGTAATAGCGGACTCACCGAAGGACAGCACACACTCATTGTGGAAGAAGTGCGCCAACGCTATGTGGTGCTCCGTGGAAAAGGGCACAAACTCGTCCTTCCTTTTGAAACTCGCTAGAGTTTTCATCGCTGGTTGTTTTCTCATATATGCTAATGAGCGCAACAACCACTTGAGAATTTCCTATATATCAACTTTTATTTATTACTAAACTATCAACTACATGCAAATTTCTACTCTTTTTCGTGGCTGTGCTTTAGCAGCTGTTGCTTTGGTATCTGCTGCTACCTTCGCTCAGAAGTCAGTGACCACCACTAAGGTCGGTGAACTCGCTTCGCTCATTCCTGGTGCTGATCGCTATAATACCAAAGAACTCACCGTGGCAGGTCCAATCAATGGTGAAGACCTCAAGCTTGTGCGTGAGATGTGTGGCCGCGACTACTATGGTGCTGAATCAGAAGGCATGACTTCTACCCTCGATCTCTCAAAGGCACTCATCAAACAAGAAGCAGGTAAGAACTATTTCTACGAAAAAATTGGTTTCTACCAACGTTACTATGCTCCCAGTGCGGACAACGAAATCGGTGTGAAAATGTTCTATAGTTGCGAGCCCCTCAAGAAAGTGATTCTCCCTGAGAACACCACCATAATTTCTGGTAATGCTTTCCAGTATTCAGGACTCACCGAAGTGGTGATTCCTAACACGGTGAAGACCATCCGCCAATATGCGTTTGCAAATACAAAGCTTAAAGAAGTTGTTCTCCCAGCTTCTTTGACGGGGCTCGAGAACAAGGTGTTTGACAACTGCGCTAATCTCACCACTGTTGTATTCACTGGCACCACTGTTCCTGCGAATATCCCTGCTGAGTTGTTTAATAAATGCCCCAAGCTCACTAAAATTGTCGTTCCTGCTGAGGCTTTAGAGGCATACACAGCAGCTTTGCAAGGTAAGAAGCCCGAAGCAGCTACCATTACAAGCGTGAAAACGATTAAGGTTGCTAATGGTGTGAAGGAAGTGGCTCGCTACGATCTCCAAGGTCGTCGTTTATCTGCTCCTGTACAAGGCATCAATGTGGTGCGTTACTCTGATGGAAGCACAGCAAAAGTGCTCGTTCCCTAATATTTATAGAGATCTGTATACCATTTTCTCTGTCAGCTTAGAGCGCCATCTGGATTCATATGAGTCTAGATGGCGTTTTTGGTAGTTGCGTTTTCTTGTATTGGCTGAACTACTTTTGAGTTCATATTTTGCATTATCTATTCAATGGGAGAATTGTATCCTAATGATTTTTGGATAGTTTCTCTCGCGTACGCTCGCGCATACTACAGGAGTTTGTGTTTTTTGCTGTCACAAGTGTCACAAGTGGGGAGGACTTTGCGTCAAAACCATAACGACTTTGGAGCGTTTACTGAAGAATGATTTATCGGTTGAAAGAAAATGAGCCGTTGTTTTGCATAAAACGACACGTTGTTTTACACAAAACGACACGTTGTTTTAGATAAAACGAGCCGTTGTTTTTTATGAAAAGAGGAATGGAACCGCGTGGAAGTGACTGAAAAGTCTAAACGAATGTTGTGTTTTGGTGCAAGTGGTTGTATTTTAGTGGTTTATGGAGAATGTGTGACACTTGTGACAGCAAAAAGTGCAAAATCGCTGTTACGCGTACGCGCGCGCGTGAGTGAGAGTGGTGGTTTTCACAGTTGATAATATATGGGAATGGGCGATTGGGGTTTATCCAACACCAAAAGGAGATGCTGCAAAAACAAGTTTTGCAACACCTCCTTTTGTGTTAGAGTGATGTGACTTTATGCTTGTCACATCTTTGAGCTTGTCGGAATCGGCTTATCCAATCAAACCGCGCACGCGGTCGTCGAAGGCAGAGAGAGAAGCCTTGGCACCTTCGCCAATGGCCACAACGATTTGTTTGTAGGGAACATCGGTGCAGTCACCAGCAGCATATACGCCAGAAACTGAAGTGCGGCAGGTGCGATCCACTTGGATTTCACGACGGGGAGAAAGTTCGAGTTGATCGGCAAAGACTTGCGTGTTGGGAGCAAGACCAATTTGCACGAAGACCCCATCGAGAGAAATCTCGCGTTCTTGTTCCGTGTTGCGGTCTTTCACGCGGAGACCAGTGACTTTCTGACCATCGCCAAGCACAGCAGTGGTTTGCGACATCGTGAAAATCTCAATGTTTTCAGTGGCGCGAGCCTTTTCTTGAAGCACATTGTCAGCAAGGAGTTTGTCAGCAAATTCCAATACAGTGACGTGGCTGCAAATGCCTGCCAAGTCAAGAGCCGCTTCGATACCAGAGTTACCACCACCAATGACAGCAACGCGCTTACCTTTGTAGAAAGGACCATCGCAGTGAGGGCAGAAGTGCACACCGCGACCGAGATAGTCGGCTTCGCCTTCCACACCGAGTTTGCGCCAACTTGCGCCAGTAGCGATGATGACAGCACCAGCCACAAAGGTTTCTCCACCTTTCACGCTGATTTCTTTGGGACATCCTTGGAGCGCTGCGCTTTCGATTTTGCGGTTTTCAAACACGTCGATGGGATAAGCACCGATATGCTTGCCGAGATTGGCTGCAAGTTCTGCACCTGTGGTTTGTGGCACAGAAATCAAGTTTTCGATACCCACGGTGTCTTTCACTTGTCCGCCGATGCGTTCTGCCACAATGGCCACATTGAGACCTTTACGTGCTGAATAGATGGCTGCAGCACTGCCGGCAGGGCCGCCACCGACCACCACTACATCGTAGTTGCGGCGAATAGCTTCGAGACTAGCCGTGTTAGAACCGAATTTCTTCCAATTCTTCCAAAAGACCAGCCATTTCTCCGCGTCCACCGTGTACCAATTTTCCTTCGTGCATCACAGCAGGAACACCTTGGAGGTGAAGCGCATCGGCTTCCGCTTGGAAGAGTGCGCCATCTACGATTTCGTGGGTGAAATCTTCGTGCAACAACGCCATAACGTTGAGTGCTTGCACCACATCGGGGCAGTTTGTGCAGGAGAGAGAAATATAGCTGGTGAGGTGGATGGGACCTTTGAGGGCTTTGATGCGACGTGTCACAGCTTCGTCAGGGAGGGCTTTACCCTTGCCGTCAGCGTTATAAACGGCAACGATGAGCGAAGTAAATTCGTGGCCACCAGGGATGCAACGGAAGACGATGCCTGTGTCTTTGCCGTCTTTCACCAACACCATGCGGAGTGTTCCGGGAGTTTCTACTACTTCGACAGCAATGTGGTCGGAGGTAGAAGCAAAGTCATTGAGAAATTCTTTGAATTCTGCAAAACTCTCGTGAGCGGGATCGGCTTCAAGACGCAAAACATATTGAGATTCCAAAGCAGTATAAATACCTTTTACTTGCTGGAGAAGGCTTGGTTCAATCATAATCTATTCAGAAAAAAGGGAATTGTGATAGAGGTATAAGAAAAGGTGCGGCATCTTTAAGTTCACGCCTTGAACAATGCCGCACCCATCAATGAAAACCTATTAACGTATTTATCTCTCTAATTTAGATTTTGCCTACGAGATCAATGCTGGGTTTGAGAGTTTCAGCATCTTTCTTCCATTTAGCAGGACAAACTTCACCATCGTGGCTAGCTACATAGAGAGCAGCTTCGACCTTACGAACGAGTTCTTCAGCGTTACGACCGATGCTGTTGTCTTGGATTTCAGCTACCTTGATGAAGCCTTGGGGGCAAACCAAGAAGGTGCCACGGTATGCCAAACCATCTTCTTCGTTGAGCACACCAAAACCGCGAGAGATTGCGCCAGTGTGGTCAGCAAGCATAGGATAGTTGATCTTCTTGATGCTGTCGGAAGCATCGTGCCAAGCCTTGTGAGTGAAGTGAGTGTCGGTGCTCACTGAGAATACTTCAACACCCATTTCTTGGAGTTTGCTGTATTGTTCTGCGAGGTCTACCAATTCAGTGGGGCAAACGAAAGTGAAGTCAGCGGGATAGAAGAAGAAGATGCTCCATTTCCAGCAATGTCTTCGCTGCTGATGGTTTTGAACTCGCCGTTGTGGTAGGCTTCTACCTTAAATTCGGGGGCTTTAGCGTTGATGATTGGTTGCATATTGAGATGTTTTTATTCGTTTGTTTGGGAATTTCCCAGGGGTGGAGCGCATCGCGTTGTGTGGTTGCGATGTTGCTCACCGCCTGTGATTGTTTCCGAGGCTAAGTTGTTCGAAGACTTAGCATTTGAAATAGTTTGTTATGTTTGTGTTGGCTAATGGCCGTGGTGTGAAGACTGAACTCAAAGGTTCGTTCTTCTTTGACAATGCAAAGGTAGTTACTATCTTTGAGCCAACAAACAGATATGATGTATCGACAGATAGAGAAAAACTATATACCAGCGGTAACTGTTTGTTTTATAGTTGTTTCCGGCTGTCTTCTGTGCTGTATGTTTTATCCCACTTCAGAGCCAGGAAGCACGTTCTTCTCGGGACAAATCACCGCCAGAGTACCGTCAGCGTTGAGTGCTGAGAGAATCATTCCCTCGCTGGTGAGACCATTTTTGAAGGTGCGAGGTGCTAAGTTTGCAATGAAGCACACTTGTTTGCCCACCAATTGTTCAGGTTCGTAGTGTTGCGCGATACCAGAAACGATGACGCGGTTTTCGAGTCCGTCTGCGATGTCGAAGCGGAGGAGCTTTTTCATCTTAGGCACACGTTCGCAAGCCGTCACTGTGCCCACGCGGATGTCCAATTTTTCGAAATCCTCGAAGGGAATGGTGGGTTTGATGTCGTTAGCGCGGTAATTATCTTGCTCGTTTTGCTTTTTGATGGCCGCCAGTTTGTCGAGTTGCGCTTGGATGGTTTCGTCTTCGATTTTTTCAAAGAGAAGTTCCGGTTTGGGGAGCACAGTTCCGGCTGCGAGCAAGTCGGTTTGTCCGAGTTGTTCCCACGTGAGTTCGGGATTAGCAAGCATCTTGCGGAGTTTCGCAGAACTATTGGGGAGGAAAGGTTCGAAAGCAATGGCGAGATTTGCCACAAGTTGCAACGACACGTAGAGAATTGTCTTCACGCGTTCGGGGTCAGTTTTGATGACCTTCCAAGGTTCTGCGTCAGCGAGATACTTGTTGCCAATGCGCGCTAAGTTCATAGCCTCCTTTTGTGCATCGCGGAAGCGGAAAGTGTCGAGCAAACGCTCCACTTCGGCCTTCACACCGCGGAATTCTTCGATGGTGGCACGGTCGCTCTCTGTGAGTTCTCCACAAGCAGGCACTTCGCCTTCGTAGTACTTCTGCGTGAGTTGGAGCGCACGATTCACAAAGTTGCCATAAACGGCCACGAGTTCGTTGTTGTTGCGCGCTTGGAAATCCGCCCACGTGAAATTGTTGTCCTTCGTTTCAGGCGCATTTGCTGTGAGCACATAGCGCAACACGTCTTGTTTTCCGGGGAAATCTTGGAGATATTCGTGCAACCACACCGCCCAGTTGCGAGAGGTGGAGATTTTGTCGTCTTCCAAGTTGAGGAATTCGTTAGAAGGCACGTTGTCGGGAAGGATGTATGAGCCTTCCGCCTTGAGCATAGTTGGAAAGACGATGCAGTGGAACACAATATTGTCCTTGCCGATGAAGTGGAGCAGGCGAGTGTCTTCCGATTTCCACCATTTTCCCAAGTGTCGGGAAGTAGTTCTTTCGTGTTGGAAATGTAGCCGATGGGAGCATCAAACCACACATAGAGCACCTTCCCCTCTGCACCTTCTACAGGAACGGGAATACCCCAATCGAGGTCGCGGCTCACGGCACGAGGTTGCAATCCCATGTCGAGCCAACTTTTGCATTGTCCGCTCACGTTGGGACGCCATTCGGGGTGACTAGCAATCCAAGGTCCGAGCCACTCTTGGTGCTTGTCGAGAGGGAGATACCAGTGTTTTGTTTTGCGCAAAACGGGTTTAGAACCAGAAACCTTAGACTCGGGGTTGATGAGTTCGGTGGGAGAGAGATCTTTCCCGCATTTTTCGCATTGGTCGCCATAGGCATTTGGGTTGTGGCAGTGCGGACACTCACCAGTGATGTAGCGGTCGGCGAGGAAGGTTTTAGCTTCTTCGTCGTAGTATTGTTCCGATTCGCGTTCCAGAAACTCCCCTTTGTCGTAGAGGGTACGGAAAAAGTCGGAAGCCACTTTCTTATGGGTGTCGCTTGTGGTGCGCGAATAGATGTCGAAGGAGATACCAAAATCTTCAAACGACTGTTTGATGAGTTGGTGATAACGGTCTACCACTTCTTGCACCGTGCAACCTTCTTTGCGTGCGCGAATGGTCACAGGCACACCGTGCTCGTCAGAACCACAGACGAAGAGCACTTCTTGTTTGCGCAAACGGAGATAGCGCACGTAGATATCGGAGGGTACGTAAACACCGGCCAAGTGTCCGATGTGCACGCCACCGTTGGCATAGGGTAGTGCAGCGGTGACGAGCGTTCTATTGAATGTCTTGTTATTCATTGTATGGATATTTGCTACAAAGTTACGCATTTTTGTGGCAATGGATATAGGAATGTGCCGAGAAATTTAGAGAGTATGGTCATCTAACGCAAAAATAAAGATGCGTCAAAACGATTGTTCTGACGCATCTTTGTGAAATGGGGGTAAGTTTAGGATTTAGTCCTTAAACTTAGCGACAATAAATTCGCGGTTGAGACGAGCGATGTTCGCGATGCTTTCGTTTTTGGGACAAACAGCTTCGCAGGCGCGAGTGTTGGTGCAGTTACCAAAACCGAGTTCGTCCATTTTCGCTACCATCATCTTGGCACGCTTCGCACCTTCTACGCGACCTTGGGGAAGGAGTGCGAGTTGAGAAACCTTAGAAGCCACGAAGAGCATTGCAGAACCGTTTTTGCAGGCTGCCACGCAAGCACCACAACCGATGCAAGAAGCGCAGTCCATAGATTCGTCTGCATCGGGCTTAGGAATGAGGATAGCGTTAGCATCTTGTGCTTGACCAGTGCGGATAGTGGTGTAACCACCAGCAGCTTGGATTTGGTCGAAAGCAGTGCGGTCTACCATGCAGTCCTTGATCACGGGGAAAGCAGCAGAGCGCCAAGGTTCAACGGTGATGACATCTCCGTCATTGAAGCGGCGCATATAGAGTTGGCAGGTTGTGGCTCCAGTGGCGGTCTTTCCGTGAGGAGTACCGTTGACGTAGAGAGAGCACATACCGCAGATACCTTCGCGGCAATCGTGGTCAAACGAAGGGCTCTTTACCATCGTTGATGAGTTCCTCGTTGAGGATGTCGAGCATTTCAAGGAAAGAAGTGTCGTCGGGGATGTTCTTCATCTCGCGCTGTTCAAAATGTCCAGCGTCCTTCGGACCATTCTGTTTCCAGTATTTTACGGTGAATGATATATTCTTAGCCATGACTATGTCTTGTTTGGAAGTTTGTGAAACCTTGGTGCGAGCTTACGCCTTGTAGTTACGTGTTTGCACCTTGATGATTTCGTATTCGAGAGGCTCTTTTGAGAGCACGGGAGCAACGTCGTCGCTGCCTTGGTATTCCCAGCAGCCCACGTAGAAGAAGTTTTCGTCGTCGCGTTTTGCTTCGCCTTCTTCTGTTTGGTGCTCTTCGCGGAAGTGACCACCGCAAGACTCTTCACGATGAAGAGCGTCGTTAGCCATAAGTTCACCCATGAGGATGAAGTCTTCGAGACGAAGTGCCTTCTCGAGTTCCACATTCACACCGTCTTTTGTGCCAGGGATACGAAGTTCTTGGTAGAAAGTCTTGCGGAGTTCTTTGAGCAAGCCAAGACCCTTGATGAGACCCTCTTTCGTGCGTCCCATACCCACATATTCCCACATGATGTGACCGAGTTCTTTGTGGATGCTGTCTACACTGCGCTTGCCGCCGATAGCGAAAAGACGATCGATGCGTTCGCGTACGTGCTTTTCAGTAGCCTCAAATTCGGGGAGGTCAGTAGAGAAGCGAGGAACGGTGATTTGGTCAGCGAGGTAATTCTGAATCGTGTAAGGAAGCACGAAGTAACCATCGGCCAAACCTTGCATGAGTGCAGAAGCACCGAGGCGGTTTGCACCGTGGTCAGAGAAGTTACATTCACCGATGGCAAAGAGACCATTGATGGTGGTCATCAATTCGTAGTCCACCCAGATACCACCCATGGTGTAGTGGATAGCAGGGAAGATTTGCATTGGAGTTTCATAAGGAGACTCGTCGGTGATTTCTTCGTACATGTCGAAGAGGTTACCATAGCGAGCTTCGATCTCCTTGCGACCAAAGTCTTTGATAGCTTGTGAGAAATCGAGATATACGGCAAGACCAGTGTTGTTCACACCGAAGCCCTTGTCGCAACGTTCCTTAGCGGCACGAGAAGCCACGTCACGAGGCACGAGGTTACCGAATGCAGGGTAACGGCGTTCGAGATAGTAGTCGCGATCTTCTTCGGGGATGTCCTTACCTTGGAGGCGACCTTCTTGGCAAGCCTTAGCATCTTCGAGTTTCTTGGGCACCCAGATACGTCCGTCGTTACGGAGCGACTCAGACATCAGCGTGAGCTTAGACTGCTTGTCGCCGTGCACGGGGATACAAGTGGGGTGAATCTGCACGTAAGCAGGGTTCGCAAAGACAGCACCTTTGCGGTAGCAAGCGATGGCAGCCGATGCGTTACAGCCCATTGCGTTGGTAGAGAGGAAGTAGGTGTTACCATATCCACCTGTGCCAATCACCACAGCGTGTGCAGCAAAGCGTTCAATAGCACCGGTCACAAGGTTACGAGCGATGATACCGCGAGCGCGACCATCGATGATGACGAGATCGAGCATCTCATAGCGAGTATAGAGTTGCACAGTGCCAGCGTGCACTTGACACATGAGTGAAGAGTAAGCACCGAGGAGGAGCTGCTGACCCGTCTGACCCTTAGCGTAGAAAGTACGGCTCACCTGAGCACCACCGAAAGAACGGTTAGCGAGCATACCGCCGTATTCGCGAGCGAAAGGCACACCTTGCGCCACGCATTGGTCGATGATCGCGTTGCTCACTTCTGCCAAACGATACACGTTAGCTTCACGAGCGCGATAGTCACCACCTTTCACAGTGTCATAGAAAAGACGATAGACAGAGTCGCCGTCATTTTGGTAGTTCTTCGCAGCGTTGATACCACCTTGTGCAGCGATGGAGTGAGCGCGACGGGGAGAATCCTGGATGCAGAAGTTCTTCACTTTGAAGCCCATTTCACCGAGTGATGCAGCCGCACTTGCACCAGCAAGTCCAGTACCTACCACGATGACATCGAGCTTACGTTTATTCTTGGGGTTCACCAACTTTTGGTGAGCTTTATAATGGTCCACTTCTCGGCCACGGGGCCTTCGGGGATGCGAGAATTCAAAATAGCCATTTGAGAAATGCTTGAATTTTGAGATAAATGGAGAAAAATGCTTACGGCAGATTAGCAACCGAAGTGCGTGGTGCCATTGAGAACTGCCGCAACGGCAAACTTCACAACGACTGCTGCAAACATAAGCATAATGATAGTAGAGTAAATGTAGCTGATGCACTTGATGCGAGGCAACCAAGTTTTACCGCTAGCACCCAAAGTGTGCATTGCACTCCACATACCGTGAGTGAGGTGGAACCAGATGGATAACAACCATACAAGATAAAGCGCCGAATAAATAGGATTTGAGAAGGTGTATTCAATCCAGTGGTAGCCGTCGGCGGCCAACATTTCGTCGCCAACGTGTGCCAACTCCACGAACATCATTTTAGCCCAGAAGTTGTAGAGGTGAAGCGCGATGCCAAGCAGCACAATCACACCGATAGCAAGCATATTTTGAGAAGCCCATTCCACTTTTTCGGGACGGTCTACAACTGCGTAACGGCTATTGCCACGAGCACGACGGTTTTGTGCTGTCAAAATAAATGCATAGACGAAGTGGATGAGCATAAGTGTACCCAATCCAGCGGTTGCAGCTACGGCATACCAATTGGCGCCGAGCATTTCGCAAACCCAGTTGTAGCCCTCAGCAGAGAAGAGCGCCACCACATTCATGCATCCGTGGAAGGTGAGGAAGAGAATCAAGGCGAGTCCAGTGACCGACATGATAACCTTTCTTCCGATAGATGAAGTAGTTAACCACATAATAGTTTGAAGAATTAAATTGTTGATGAATTGTTATTGTTGCAAGCGGAACACGGCACAAACCACACTAATCATGAGCCAATTCTTTCTATCGAAATGGCCACAGAAAGCGTGCTTCGTTCCGTTTATTGTGTTGATTTTATGGTGGTTACAGCCATTTCTGGCCGCTTTTTAGTCATCCCCATAAATGAGGACAAGACATATCTACTGCAAAATTAGCAGAAATCTGCCAATACACAAAAGGAAATCACAAATTTATGCGCTTCTATCGTGTTAGATATAAGCAGAAAAACAGCATTTTACAGTCCCAATTGTTTCAGCAAGCGTTCGCCACGGGCGGCTTCCGCTTCGCCTAGGTCCATAAATTTGTAGAGCATATTGAGCGCAGCGCGTTTCGTGCCGAGGTCGCCATCGGGCGCAGAGAGTTCTGTGCAGACGTGGTCGAGAAGTTCGTCTGCATCGCGCTGAGTGGGGCGGAAATTTGCCATAAATAAGCGTCCCAGGAGCAACCAGCCCACCAAACGCGGCATCACAGCGTCGGCAGCCACCAGGCGGAAGGCCATCGAGGAGGCATAAGGACGATGTTGCAGCAAGTGTAACACCAGCACTTGAGCTTCTTCGGCATAGCGCAATTGTTCCACCCAGAGCATGGCCAATTCTACGTCAAAGTCCTCTTGGGGCATAGTCATTGCTGCCAAAAGGCGCATTTCTCTGATGTTGTCTTTCCAGAGTGTGGCTGCCAATGTGTAAGTGTGTGGTATTTCGGCAGCTATCTCCGCCAAGCGCGGTTGGTCTACACCAAAATTCACGCGATAGTCTATGCCGCTTTGGCGCATCGAACCACTCAGCACGCCATTCATGGCAGCGCGGAGTCGGCGTTTATCTCGCGGATTTGGTCGTCTAGTTCTTTATTCTGTTCTGTCATCATTGTTTTCGTTGTAAATTGGAATAGTGCAAAAATACGAAATCTGCGCCAACTGTGAGGGTTCTCCATGCCTAATTCGTTTTTTTTGTCTTGTTTTTTGCTGTTTATCTATGAATTCTGTGGCAGAATTTCAGTCTTGTTTGAGGGTAAGTGATTATCTCTCCCTATAATGATATGGGGAGATATGTCCGCGATGAGGGGAAAATCGTGTTAAATAATCTTGTTTGTACTATTTTTTTGATGAGGTGATAAGATTGGGTAGTGCTTCCCCTCATGCTCTTCATGCTCCTCGCGCGTACGCATAGCGCGCATTCTACAAGAGTTTTACTTTTTTGCTGTCACAAGTGTCACGCGATGGAGAAAATGGATGGAAATCATTGGCGCAAAATTGTGCGAAATGAGAGCAGAGCGGAACGTAAAAACGCCCCGAAATAGTTGGATAGAAGGTCATTTGTTAAACTTGTTTTGGTTGTGATTTTGTTCTTTGAAAAAGAGTGGGTTATGTGGTGTGTTGTGACACTTGTGACAGAGAAAAAGCAAAAACTCTTGTTATGTGTGCGTGCGCGCGAGAGAAAACCTTGATAAAACCATTAGTTGTTTTCAATTGTTAAGGATAGATGTGGCGGTGATCGTGGTGGATGGATTTTATCAAAACGACGGCTCGTTTTGTAGTAAACGACGGCTTGTTTTGTTGTAAACAACGTGTCGTTTTATGATAAACAACGTGTTGTTTGAGGGGAGGTATTTCGGTAGGGCAGAGAGTTTTGAGTAAATGATGTGAGATAATTGCTGGAAAACTGTAAGGGCATCGCAGGGATAACGCACAGCATAATGGCTGAAAGTGGTTGAGTGATCGCGAGAAAAAGTTTGAAAACAAGGAATTTGAAAAATACATATAGCAAAAAGTGGGTAAAATGTTGGTAGACTAAAGGAAAATGTCTATTTTTGCGGTGAAAATATATAATCCATATAATGCCAATGAGACTACTCAACTACTTTGCAGCTGCTTGCGTCTTGGCTTTCCCCACCACAGTGTTGGGACAGACGTTTAATCTTGTGCAGCAATCGTTGGACAATCCCGACAATGAACCTGCACCTGTGCATCCTGTGCCTCACCCACGTCAAGTGGCTTGGCAAGAAACTGAATTTTATGCCTTCTTCCACTATGGAATGAACACCTACACTGGCAGGGAGTGGGGTAATGGTGACGAAAATGTGAAGATTTTCAAGCCTACTGCGAAGCCCAATCCCCAACAGTGGCTCGAAGCGGTGAAGAAGGCCGGTATGAAAGGCGGTATTGCTGTGGTGAAACACCACGATGGCTTCTGCTTGTGGCCTACTCAAACTACGGAGCATAATGCTACGAAAGCTGGCAATCCTTTTACTGCTGAGTTGAATATCCCCAAAGACTTCGCAGCCGCGGCTAAAGATTTGGGATTGAAATATGGTTTCTACATCTCACCTTGGGACAGAAACTCTGTGCACTATGGTACAGACCGCTATGTGCCCGAAGTGTTCTTGCGTCAGTGTGCTGAATTGGCACAATATGGTAACGACCAGTTTGAAATGTGGTTTGACGGTGCCAACGGCGGTGATGGTTATTATGGTGGTCGCCGAGGCACAGTGAACGTGGGCGATGCCAATATTTACTACGACGTGCCTAACCTTCGCGACACCGTGCACAAGGTGCAACCTAACTGCGTGCTTTGGGGCGTGGGTGGCGAAGCTCGCTGGATTGGTAACGAGCAAGGATGGGCTGGCGAAACCAACTGGTGTATGGGCGACGGCACTGACGGCGACATCAATGGTTGGTTTTGGCACCCTGGCGAAAGTGATGCAAAGGCGACCAACAGCGGATGGTTCTACCACGATGGAGAGTCACCTCTTTCGGCAGAACGCTTGTTCCAAATGTATCTCGAAACCGTAGGTCGCAATGCAACCCTCATTCTCAACGTGCCCCCCCAACAAGGCCGGTGTGCTCCCTGCTGCCGACGTGAAAGTACTCGAAGATCTGGGTAAGATGATCGAGAAGCGTTTGGGCACAGACTTGGCAAAGATCGCTAAAATCGAAGCGAGCGAAACGCGAGCACCTGGTGCGAAGCGCACATATGGGGTGAACAATCTCACTGATGGTAGCACCACCACTTATTGGGCTACAAACGATGGCACCAAACAAGCCACGCTCACCTTCACTTGGGATTCTGCTCAGACTTTGCGCTATGTTTCGTTGATGGAGCTTGTGGCGAAGGGTCAGCGTGTGAAGAAATTTAAGTTGGAAGTGTCGCAAGATGGCACCAATTTCAGACCAGTGGCTGAAAACATTAAGCAAACCACCATTGGCTATAAGCGCATCATTCCGCTCAATGGTTCGACACAAAATAGTTATTCAGGACAAGGCATTCAAGCAAAAGCCCTCCGCGTCACTATCGAAGACGCTAAGGCTTGCCCATTGCTCAAGAGTGTTGCCATCTACTAATCTGCAAAGCTTCACAATATGACTTTGAAACATATTCTCCCTTTGGCTGCTTTTGCCTTGCCTTTGGCGGTAGCCGCACAAAATAATACTACTCCTGCCACTCCTGCTGTGGGTGTGTCATTCGACTTTGAGGGCGCTCAAAACTGGAAATCACTCGGTGTTTTCGACACTTGGGAGGCTTCTCCTTTCCGCACGGGTAAATTGGCTGGAAATGTGGCTGTGGTGGACAATTCCACAACGGCTGAATTGAACCCTCTCACGGGAAACCGGTCAATCCTTCTAAAAAGGTGTTGGCTGTGCAGCGCTCACGCTTCGGTTCTAACACCTTTGGCGCGCGCATCGTGCTGAATGAACCCATTGCACTTTCTCCCACTCCGCTCTACATCCACGCTTGGGTGCACAGTCCTAAGGCGAGCCGTGTGCTCATCGCAGGATTGGGCAAGCGCAAAGACCGCGCTGCGCAAGTGGACGATGTGGTGCAAGTGGCGCACATCACCTCGGTTACGCTAGAACCCAATCAATGGAAAGAAATTGTGGTGCCTGCTGCTGCCAACAAGGGAGTGGAATTGCACAGTCTGCTCATTGCACCCGACTGCGAGAGTCCGCACGATTTGACACAAGACTTTGCCGTTTACATTGACAATGTTGAGGTGAATGCACAACGTACACCTACACTCTTTAGCGGATTCTATCCCATTGGAATTGAAAAAGAAACCGCAGCTACGCGTAAAGATCGTCATATCGATGGTCTAGAGTTCACGGTGGGTAAGAAGACATTTGCTTACACCACTCCAACGCCTAGCAAGGTGTATAACCTGGCAGATGGTGAGCACCGCGTCTTTGCGAAGGCTGGCGATGAAATCACACCAAAGTTGCTCTATACGGGTTCTTGGATGCACTCCTTCTACTACGTCGATTATAACCAAGATGGTAAGTTCACAGAAGATGAAGTGGTGAGCTATTCTTACAAGGACGGCAGAAACAGTGCTGGAGAGAGCTTTGCTAATGGTGGTCTCTCTTTGCAGTCTCCTAAATTTGCCTTGCGCAAGGATATGAAACCAGGTGTCTATCGTATGCGTGTCAAAGTAGACTATAATAACCTCGACCCCATGGGTAGCCAAAGTTTGGTGCAAGATGGTGGTGGTTTTATCGACCTTCTCCTCAACATCCACGAAGGTAAAGCCGTCGTGAACGACCACAACCTCAATGGTGCGGTGAAGACCCTCGACGGCAAGGAATTGACCAGTTTGGAAGTGCCTTATGGTGAAGATTTCACCATCAAGATGCACCCTGCCGATGGTTTTGAGCACAATGGTTTTGTATTGAAACACGGTGTGAACCTCACTGGCGAAGCTGAAGTGAAGGACAATGTGCAGTGGGAAACTGTCACGATTCCTCGTTCTATGTTTAAGGCAGATGGCACATTCACCATCCCTGGTAAGTGGATGAATGGCAATGTGCTCATTGAAGGTCGCTTTGTGCAAGAAGGTCACTATACTCCCGAACCTGTTCCTGCATGGTTTTCGCGTTTCAATGTGACGAGCATTGATGGTAAGTTCTTTGCTGCAGGCACGCAATGGTATTCTCTTCAACTTGGCAAAGAGGGCTATGTGGTGGAAGGTACTAAGCTACGCAAATTTCACTCAACAAGTCTGCTGTTGAAGCTCAAAATGAGAAACACCAATGGTGCTTCGTGGGCAACAACGATGAGGGTTTCAAACTCTACAATCGTCATTTCGGCACAGGATATGTGTTGGCTGCTCCCACAGCGATGAGTGCCAAGGCTGGTGAAACTTCTTTTGTGCGTCTTGTGCCTGCCGATAAAGTGCCTAGCGGCTACACGGCAGTATGGCGTTTTGAGGACTCCAAGGATCTCAATGCTGATGACGCGCAAGTTGTCTATATGTATGAAGACAAATATATCTCCAACAAAGCGAACAACCGCAATGGAAAGTTAGCTTTTTGGTCGGGTGGTGCAGATGCAGGTTCTACTTTTCAGATTCGTCCGCTCGAAATCACCACTTCTCCGGTGACAGCTATTGCGCTCCCTAGAGCAGAAAAGCAATCTGCTGAAACCTACGATCTCTCTGGTCGTCGTGCAGATGAGGCTGCTCGCGGAGTTCTCGTGAGGGCAGGGAAAAAGGTGGTAAAATGAGCCATCAGATGATGTTCCTCTTCTCATAGAAAGCATTATCCCGAATCGGTCATTTGACCGTAAAAGTGCTACTATCGAGTGTTCGATTTGGGATTATAAGGCATAAGCCGTGTCTGCGTTTCATTGCGCTAGATGCGACTTATGCTTTATTGTTTGTGCGGAAGGGGATTTGTCACATTAATATAACCCCCATAAGCCATTAGATCGTAAAAGTGTTACTATCTAATGACCGATTGGGAATAAATAAGGATATATGAAAACATACAAAGGAACATTGATGAGTTGTTTGTTGGGAGGGGCACTGCTGATGGTGCCTACCTCGCTCTGGGCAAAAGTCTATGACATTTACCCCCAACCTCAACAAGAACAAGCCGGACAAGGCGTGGTGAGTTTCACACCCTCGGTGACGGTGGTGTGTGATGCACCGATTGATGCTGCTACAAAAGCGCGTGCGCAACAAATTCTCCAAGAAGCGAAATTGGGAAGTGGTCCTTGCTGATGCTCCACGACCAGGGTTTTCTACTCTCTATTTAGGGGTGGCGGGCAGCAATGGGGCGACCGATCGCTATGCGCAGTCTTTGTCGCTCAAGCGTGAGGTGCTGCAACGCAAAGGAAAATATGACAGACATCTTGTCTATCTCCACAACCAAGGAGGGCAGGCAGAAGTGGTGATTTTGGGTGAACACACTGATGCTGCGTTCTATGGGCTAGCGTCTTTGGAACAAATCCTAGAACGCGGTACACAACAATTGCCGGCTGTGACGCTCTTCGACTATGCCGACCAACAGAGTCGCGGATTGGTGGAAGGCTATTATGGTTATCCCTACAATCTGGCGGTGAAGAAGTCGCTGATGCGCTTTATGATGCGCTTGAAGATGAACACCTATATGTATGGGGCGAAGTCGGATTTGTATCACTCTGCGAAATGGGAAGAACCTTACCCGAAGACTTTGACGAAGGCGGACATCGAATACGGCAGAATGTCGCAAGATATGGTGAAGGATTTGGCAAAAACCGCGCAGTCTACCAAGGTGAATTTCATCTGGGCTATCCACCCAGGCAATGATTTTGTGGGGCAACCCAATGTGGTGACGCGCATTATGAAGAAGTTTTCGAGTATGTACGACTTAGGCGTGCGCCAGTTTGCGATCTTCGTGGACGATGTGGGGGTGCCTCATTCTGAAGCTGACTGCAAAACGAATGCAGACCATCTCACGGCAGTGCAGCAAGCGATTGATGCGAAGTGGAACAAAACGGGTAGTGCACCTGAAGCTCGTGTGCGTCCGCTGCACTTTGTGCCACAAGTTTACACCTTGAGTTGGGTGGGAGAAGCTGACCGTAAGCGTTTCTTCAAAGCTTTGTCGGCTGTGCCTTCCGACATCACCATCTACACCACAGGATGGGGCGTGTGGACTGTGCCAAACAGCAATGATTTGGCAACGATGAACACCGAACTTGGTCGTCCTGTGGCTTGGTGGTGGAACTATCCTTGCAATGACAACGCGGACGAACAGATTTACACCTCCGACATGTACACCAACTTCATGGAGATGCGTGCTGTTGATAATAACGCGCGTTTGCAGAAGGAACTGAAAAATGGTCTTGGGGTGGTGTCCAATCCTATGCAACAAGGCATGGTGTCGCGCATCGCGCTCTTCTCTGTGGCAGACTATGCGTGGAACAATGCCAAGTTCGACAATATGACGTCGTGGAAGAAGGCATTTAAGTATGCTTTTCCCCGAAAAACACTGCGCTGCGTGAGGCTTATCAATCGCTTTCTTCTTACCTCCGCTGGAATGATTCCGAAGATATGGCGAAGGCGGTGCAGCAATATAAAAACGGCAACCGCGCACCTTTTGAGAAGTTGCTCACTCAATTGCAACAAAACATTGAGGTGGTAGCGCAATGCAAGACTTCGGCTAACGAAGACGAGCAGTTGCTCTACAAGGAGATTGAACCATGGGTGCTGAAATTGCAAACGATGGTGTCTGCCGCTCAGCAGTTTGTGGAAGCGCAAAAGCAATCGTCCGTGAATGATGGTTGGGCATCTTTTGTGCAAGGCGCGAAAAACAATGCTTCTCTCGAAACGGACAAGCGTTTTGATGCTGCCGCCCTGGAAGGATTGGGAAATGGTGTGAGTGTGTCGCACCGACAAGCGAATTGTTCGCACAAATCCTTCTACCCCTTCTTGGGAGTATTGCAAAACACGGCATTGGGTAATCATCCCTTCGGAGAGAAGTTGCCTTTTGAGGTGAAAACCAGTGCTTCCACAGTGACGGCAAAGGGACATCTCGATGCGCAACGCGCTTATCTCGTGGTAAATCGTCAGGAATTGCAGCCAAAAGGATTTGTAACGATGAGTTTTGCTACGGCTTTCCACCCGGCAGAGATGCACATTGATGCGAATTTGCTCCAGCAGTGGAATGTGATGGTGAGCGAAGACGGTGTCAACTGGACGCGCTTGCAATCTACAACTCTTCCAGAAGAAATGTTTGTGAAGCACGTGGCGTTCTACAACAATTCGGAAACTCCTCAAATGCTTCAGCTCGGAGAACAGAATTTCTCACTGAAATTGCCACAACCCACGCTGTTGAAGGACGTCACCGCGCCTACGGAAGTCGTGGGGGATGGTAGTAAAAAGGGAAAAGTTGCATTGATAGACGGCGACATCCACACCTTCTTTGCTGGAAAGAAGAACCAAGCCAATGGTGACACCTACCAAGTGACGCTGACTAAGGCTGAAAAGGTGCAAGATGTGCGCATCTGTTTCTATACCACCAATGGTGACGAACTCAGAGGTGGAAAAGTGGAAGTGAGTGAAGATGGCAAGAAGTGGCAACCGCTCTTTGTGAAGGGCACTTCAAGCTCGACGCAGAGCAATACTTCGCACCGCAAGACGTTGGAAGACAATCTCTATGCTGTGGACTTTGTGGCTAAGAATCCCATCGCAGCCAAGTATGTTCGCTTGGTGGTGACGCAACCCATTACCAACAAATGGCTCCGTCTTTCTGAAATCTTTGTGAACGCTCAGCATTTCGCACAACAATTTGCGCCTACCGTGGTGGACAAGAAAGAGAATGCTCACCCTGAATTGGTGGATGGTTTGGGTCGCACACCTTTGACGAAGGTAGAGGGAAAAGAATTGTCTTATAACATCGATCAATTCTTGCGTCCTAAATCTGTTACGCTCTATTGGGATGCGGCAAGTTGGAAAGGTGCAGCTCCTCAACTCTCGATTGTGGAGAATGGTACTACCATCGCTTTGTCTGCGCTGGAAGGAAGTGTTTCAACCGTAGATTTGTCGGCGCATCCCAAAGCCACTAAGTTGGTTATCACGTGGGAAGGTGCGGTTGTTCCGCAACTTTATCAAGTGGTGGCTGCATTGGATGAACAAGGAGCGAAGAACACTCTGACAGCTTTGCGTCAAGTGGTGGTGCAATCTTCTCAACGTCAGGGAAGCAACGGTGTACACGATGGTGCAGTCTATGACTTGCAAGGACAGTTGTTGCGCACCGACGGCAGTACGTTGGGATTGCCTGCTGGTGTCTACATCGTCAATGGTCAGCGTGTTATGGTGCTGAAGCAGCAATAGGCTTTTTGCTTGTTGGCATCTTGTTTTTCGTTCTCGCCGTAGTTCACCATACCAAAGGCAAACGAGGAACAAACTGCTCAACAATCAAATGTAGTCTGTTTAGTAACTAATGACCGATTGCGTTTTAGGGTATTGTTCGAAAAAGGGAAGTATCTCTGTCTCGAACAATACCTTTTTATTGCGCAACAAAACAAGAACCATCTGAGGGTACACACTTTTTCGGATAATACCGGTATTGGGTAAGTGCCGACGTTGGGGGGCTTTCTAAATAAGTACGGTACTTGATTCCATAGGGTGAGGACATAGAAAAAGCCGCATCAAAACTTATTCGTTTTGACGCGGCTTAGTGATTGTTTGTGCTAGGCGCTCAGTATTCATTCTTTAGAAAGAAGACGAGCACCAAGGCTTTGAGTTTAACGGAGCATATAGTGGATGCGAACCTTCACGCAACGGTTGAGTTTAGCGTTGAGTCCACGAGTACTAGCATCTTTCACTTCGCGTACAGCACCATCTAGGCTGTTAACGAGGAAGATTTGTGAAGCCACTTGTTGCAAGCGTTCTTTGCTCTTCAACCAAGTGATAACGGTGTTAGCGCGGTTTTGAGAAAGCGCGTTGTTGCGTTGCAAACCAACTTGAGCGGCATCAGCACCAGAATAGTTGTCTTGGCTAGTAGCCAAACCTTCTGCTTGAATCATGGTGATGGTACCATTTTCAAGAATGTTCTTGATGCGTGCTACAGTGCCTGCGTCAGCATATTTGGCAATATAACCATTGTTGCTAGTCATTGCTGCATACACATCAGCGAAGCTTACGAATTCGTCACCATTGTCTACCTTGAGATATTGACGTACGGTGCCAAGACCTGCGTGAGCATTGAGTTGGTAAGAATTAGTTTCTTTATAGTTGTCTTCGCTAGCAAGACGTTGCTTCCAAGTTTCGTTGTCGATACGATATTGCCATGCGTTGTTACCATCAAAGATAGGAGCGTAGAAATAGCCAGCACGACGTTGGAAACTGATCATCTCGTCGGGTTGAAGACTGAGAGAGAGTGCTTGGTCAGACATTTCGTAACCACGTGGTACGTAGTTTACAGTAAAATCTTTGTTTGCAGGTTCTGTTGGAATATCTACAAATGCCAAGCCGTTGGTGTTTGCACCGCGGTTGAGACGTGCTGTTACAGCTGCATTGTCAGAGAACTTCTTTTGTGTGTAGAGACCACCAGCAAGATAGTCGATAGCATTAACAGGAGCGTTAGCCACGATTGGCGCATCATTGCGACCAGAGTAGTTGTTGGGATAGAACACGTAGAAGGTCATCGTGTTGTATTTGACAGGAGCTGCACCTTCTTTCACCTTGACGACTTCAATTTTGCGTTCGCGATAGTCGCGTTCGTAAATAGTTGCAGCAGTTTGAGACCATGTGTTGCGGTGTTTGCTTCCGAAGTAGTAGGTGAAACCTAAGTCGATGCCTACGTTAGCATCGAACTTGTTGGCGGCTTTGTCTCTGTTTCCGTATTCGAGGTCAAAGTTCGTTTGGTAAACCAAAGCGCGCGCCTTGATGTCGAAAGAGAAGTTCTTTTTCTTGGTGAAGAAACGGCTGTATTGCAATTCTGCGTGTCCGCTCCATTCGTTGTCGGAGCCAGTGCCTTGCAAGCCCATGTGGTGCACGCCACCAATACCAAAGTTCATAATAAATTGGTTCATGAGACGAGGGCTGTTGTAACCTTCGTAGCCATAAATCAAGCGAGAGAGGTTGAACATACCATTGATGCTCAAATCCCACCAGTTGGTCTTCATCTTGCGGTATTGTTGTCCTTTCGCGTTAGTCATGATGTCACCATAACGATAACCATAACCAGGGTTTGTGTAACCACGAGAGTTGGAACGGATGAATTCAGCCTTGAAACCGAAGCCTGGGGTTACCCATTTACCAAGACCAATACCGAAATCGGGCGAAAGTGTACCTGAGAATGCGCCATAGTTGGAGTAATCTCCGAAGAAAGTGTGTACACCACCAGTGGCAAACACAAACCAGTTGTCGAGGAAACCATTGGTCATTATGTGTTGACCATTAAACACTGTGTCGCGAACCACGCGTGTGTAGGTGGGAGACACAACATCTACTGTGTCGCGATATACTTCGCGATAGTCTTTGTACTTGTCCACTTGAGCCATAGCTGTTGTGCTGAACATGGCGGCAATTGACAAAGCTGCGAGTGAATGAATCTTTTTCATCGTGAAAAATATTGTGATTATTGTTTTTAAGATTGAGGTGGAGCGAGTATTTTGTTTCTTCATTACTGAAGTTGCTCCTGTATTCTTATGTTTAAATGTTGTTAGTGGCTTGTCGTGAGATCACGATAGAGTTCGTTGGCAGAGACGTATTCTGGAACTAAACCTTTCATTTGTTTTACCGTACGCATGGCATCATAACTCAGCGCCGTGTTTATGAGTTCTTGAATGGCGGTTTGTACTTCGTCAAACACATATTCTCTGACTCGAGCAATGCTTATGCGTTCATAAGGAGTAGGTTCTACGCGCTCAGCATCATTGAGCAATTCTTCGTACAACTTCTCTCCAGGGCGGAGTCCGCTATAGGCAATTTGAATATTAGACTTGCCACTTAATTCAATCATTCGTCTGGCTAAGTCAACGATTTTCACAGATTGTCCCATATCGAAAACATAGATTTTTCCTCCTTCGCCAATCGTAGCCGCTTGAAGCACGAGTTTGCAGGCTTCGGGAATGAGCATGAAGTAGCGTTCTATATCTGGATGTGTGACGTAGACAGGACCTCCATTGCGAATTTGTTGACGGAAAGTCGGAACAACGGAACCATTGGAACCCAGTACGTTGCCAAAACGAGTGGTAATAAATTGACAGCCGTGTATATTACGTTTGTCGTTGTTGAGGCTTTGGCAGTATATTTCGCAAATGCGTTTGGAACATCCCATCACGTTAGTGGGATTGACAGCCTTGTCTGTGCTTACCATCACAAAAGTTTTGACCCCATGTTCGATAGATAGGTTTGCTAGTTTCACAGTGCCATCTACATTATTGAGAATACTCTCTGTGGGATTGTCTTCCATCATCGGCACGTGCTTGTAGGCTGCAGCGTGAAAGACGATTTCGGGTTTGAAGCTATCAAACAATTGTGAGAGTCTATTGGGATGACAGATGTTGCACACCACAGTTTGGCAAGCCACTTGCGGATATTCTCTGCTGAGCATCAAACGCACATCGTGGAGTGGTGTTTCGGCGATGTCGAGCAAAAGTAATTGTTGTGGATGCAAAGCAGCAACTAATCTTACAAGTTCGCTGCCGATGCTTCCTCCAGCTCCAGTGATGAGAATGCGCTTGTTTTGCATCTTCTCTTGCACGGCTGCCATATTGATCTTAATCTCCTTTCGCGGTAAAAGAGCAGACAACTCAATGCCGAGTAAATCATTATTGGAAAGACCATAGACATTCGGCCGGTTGTGACGCATATAGTTTTCGTATGCCAGTTTGACTAATATACGCATCCCTGTCATCAACACAATAGCTAGTGCGCTTTGAAAAGCCAAATCCCTGAGACGTAGGGTAGAGCCTATGAGATCGCTGTGGAAATACTCTTAGTATTACGACAGAGATGGCTCCAAAGGCAATTACCCCTCCCACTCTGAGTAGTCCACGCATTTCTATGCGTCTTACGGCATCTCTATATATGCGAAACACATAGATTCCAACAACATAGAAGGGTAAATACGCCGTTAGGGTAAGTAATAGCGTAGGAAGTTGGGAGAGATGTGGTCTGTGATTGATGATGAAGGCAAAAAAACCCGCTAAAATAATGGTGAGACAATCAGCGAAGAGCAGATACCAGTAGGGTAGTCTGTCTTGCGAAAGATACCATTTTGCTAATTTCGATTGCACGATGATTCAGTGTTACGCTAACTGAGGGTTAGCTTAAGTTCTTTACTACGCGTTGCGAGTGTTTATTCAGAGAAAACAGCTTTCGAAGTCTTTTAATTCTTGCAACTGCAAAGTTACGTGTTTTTCTCCTATATTCAGCACTTTCTCCCCCAAAAAGACTTTTCTTAAACGGATTTTCTAGGATTGTGCTTAGCAAAACTTCCTTTTTGTTGAGTTAAAATGGCAGAAATATCGCAACCGTCTTATTTTTTTACTTTCTGAATGATAAGGTCTGCTATCTGTTTGGCATCATTAGCTGTGACCCATGGACCACTAGGCAGGCAGAGTCCGCGTTGGAATAGGGATTCGCTCACGCCATTAGTGTAGGCAGGTGCGTGTTGAAACACGGGTTGGAGATGCATGGGTTTCCACAAAGGACGTGTTTCTATTTGTTGTGCGGCAAGCATCTCTCTGATCTCATCGGGTGTGCAAGCAGATTCGGGAGAGATGAGGATGGTGTTGAGCCAATAGTTGCTTGAAAAAGCGTTATTGGGATTGGTGTGGAGCGTGATGTGAGGGCAAGAAGCAAAGGCTTGCGCGTAAATCTCTGCAAGATGCTGGTGGTGAGCGATGTGTTGCGGCAACACTTCCATTTGTCCGCGCCCGATGCCTGCGCTGATGTTGCTCAATCGGTAGTTGTAGCCGATGTGTTCGTGCTGATAGTAGGGATGGTTTTCTCGTGCTTGCGTGGCAAAGAAGAGCGCGCGCTGTTTGGCTTCGGCTGTGGGACAAATGATGGCGCCACCTCCTCCCGTGGTAATCATCTTATTACCATTAAAGCTTAAGACTCCGAAGTGTCCGAATGTGCCACATTGTTGTCCGTCATAGGTGGCTCCCAGAGCTTCAGCTGCATCTTCGATGATGGGGATGTCGTAGTGAGTTGCAATCTCCATGATTTCTTTCATCTTGGCAGGCATACCATAAAGATGTACCACTACGATGGCTTTGGGTTTCTTCCCTGTTTTTGCCATTCTGTCTTCGATGGCTTCTTGCAGCAGTTGTGGCGACATGTTCCATGTGTCGGGTTCACTGTCTACAAAAACAGGCGTTGCCCCTTGATAGGTGATGGGGTTGGCAGAAGCTGCGAAGGTGAAACTTTGGCAAATCACCTCATCTCCAGCTTTGACATCGAAGAGCACCATTGCTAAATGTAGGGCGGCTGTGCCAGAGGACAGCGCACAAACGTGAGGGGTGTGCTTGGAGGTGCAGGAATCAAGAGAAGTGGAGGCTGTAGAAAGTGAACTGGTGGAGGATTGCTGCAGAAATTCTGCCAAATCTTCCTCAAATCCATTCACGTTTGGTCCAAGAGGCACCACCCAGTTGGTGTCGAAAGCCTCCTGAATGTAGCGTTGTTCTCCACCGCCCATGTGAGCTAAGCAGAGGTAGATGGGAGTTTTCATAAGATGGTTTGTATGATGATGCGTATATCTCCCCAAAAAGGAGTGATGGTGTAGGTATTCAAGATTGATTTTCACCTTGTCTGGGAAAAATCACTTCGTCATTGTATTGCTGTGGATTGGCTTGTTGAGCCAAAAAGTTCTTCTTCGTTGCGATATTTTTAGTGTTGCAGGTCCTGTGATACCTGGTTTAAGTTGTAGTATATCACGATCCTTTCCAATGAGTTTGTCTGCATAGCCAGGAACATCTGGTCGAGGTCCAACAAAGCTCATATCCCCTTTTAGAATATTCCAAAGTTCAGGGAGTTCGTCTAATTTATATTTACGCAAAAGCGCTCCCAGTGGAGTTATGTGCGATTCTCCTGCCACACTAATGGAAGAACCATGGTGTGTTGCGGTCATGGTGCGAAATTTGACCATCGTGAACACCTTTCCATATTGTCCTACGCGTTGTTGGCGAAATAATACTGCGCCATCTGGCATTTTCACACGAATGAGCAACGCGATGAGGAGCAAAAGAGGTGACAATACAAGAAGACCAATTAAAGCAAATATCTTGTCAAAAGAATTCTTTAGCATAAAGTTAGTCGTGTTGGGTTATGGACGCAAACCTGTGATTAGGTACAAACGATAATGTTGAGGAAGCAGCTTTTTTACTTCTAGAACAACCGACTTTTGTGCAGATCTCAAAGAGGGCAAATTGTTTTCCGAGATGGTGGCAAAAAGTGTTATGCCTTGTTGTTGTGCTATTTGGTAGGCTATTCTCCACATTTGTGCACCAATCCCTTTTCCGCTAGATTGAGGGTCTACGATTAGACCATGAAAAGCACGACCTATGCAAAAACAACGCAGAAAATGATAACCAATGATGGGGGAACTAGACTCTTTTCTACTTACCTTAATGAGGAGAAAGGCGGGATTTTTCCATAATCGTTGTAAATCTTGTAGCTGAAATCCGTGTGGGCGGAAGTATTGTTGAGCACTGGTCGATTGTTGTAGCAACCATGTGGAGAGTGCTGGTAAATCTTCCTCAGTAACTAGCGACCAATGTACTGATGATATGTTGTTAGTAACTTGTGCCAACGTAGCTGTAGCTTTTTTCTTCCAGAGTGGATAGCGCAAACGAAATAATGCACCGTTTAATGCTTCGATGATATTCCAAATCCATTGTAGATGATGTTTAATGAAAAGGAGTAAGGCTGTCATTGGAGCAAATGTTGATAATAGTCTTTGAGCTGTTGCCACACGAGAGCTTTGGAGAAATGCTGCAGCACATTGTGGTAAGCAGCTTCACCCATTGATTTCAAATGCGGGGTGTGGAGCAGAGTTTGCATAGCTTGGGTGAGTGCCTCGATGTTTTGAGGAGGAATGACAATACCGTTGTCCCCGTTAGTGATGATTTCTCGCGAGCCATTGATGTCGGTCACGATGCTAGGGAGTGCGAAAGCTCCAGCTTCAAGTACAACATTGGGAAATCCTTCGCGATAGCTGGGAAATACGAGTGCTTGTGCAGTAGCATAGAAGGGACGAACATCTGTTTGAAAAGGCAAACGATAGACGTTGGGGAGAGTGTGGATGAGTTGTTGGGTGGAAGGTGGAAGCGGGTCGAGATGCTCTTCTTCGTCGCCCACGAGCAAAAGGGATATAGAAGAGAACGTATGACTCTTTGGAGCGTAATTTTCAGTGAGTTTCTTGAAAGCTTCTAGGAGTTCGACAATACCTTTGTCGCGCACTATTCTTCCTACGAAGAGAAAGACAAAAGCATCAGAAGGAATCCCCAAATCTGCTCTGTATTGGTCAGCAGCGCGCTCTATATCTGGTGTAGAGGTGTAGTAGTCAAAGTCAATGCCACGTACATTGCCGTGCCCCAACACCGTCAATGGCTTGTGCGTGATGTGTGCTTGCAAATCATGGGCGACACCTTGCCCCTCGGGGTTGAGATGAGTGGCACAAATGCAGAGCAATTTGTCTGTTGCTACAAGGATTTTGCGCTTTAAACCGCGTGCAGTGGGCCAGATGAGACCTGTGAAAGTGTGTAATCTGATGGGAACACCAGCCAACTTTGCAGCTATCATCGAGAGTAGTCCAGCTTTGGCGTGATGCTGTGCACCATGTCAGGTTTTTCTTTGCGAAAAAGCCAAAAGAGTTGCCATAGTGAGATTAAATCGTGGAGAGGAGAAATGTGGCGCCGCATTGGCACGGCAATGGTGCGAACTTTTTCGCGTATTTCTATTTCCTCCAAATCTGCGCCTGGGGAGGACACTGCCACTACTTCATAGTCGTTTGAAAGTTCTTCAAGAAGCCCTTTGCAAAAAACATTGAGTGAAATGGGAACAGTCGAAATGCGAATGATTTTTGTTTTTCTACTGGTCAAACTACTGGATGATAAGACAGATTTACCACATTTGCTTGTATCACCACCGTTGATGGCTATAATATTATTGAGTAATCTTTATATAGCAACAATAGTGAAAAAGCAAATGTGATAAATTTAAGAAGGGATATAGCTAAATTAGAATTGCATCACGAATGAAAGTCCAGAGCCTTCGTTGGAAATCATAGGTGAAAATGCCATTTTGGGAGCAAACTTCTTGCTAGAGTTCACTGTTACGTGAGATGCTCCAGGGAAGAATGCTGCATCAATAATGTTAGCAATATAGAGTCCACCTGCAAGACAGAGACTAAGGTTGCGCATCTTTCGCCAACCGTCTGTTTTACTTGCCCATGCATTACGGATTTCACCAGTTGTGGCTTTAGCATTGTCGATGAAACTATTTGCTTTGATGTCGAAGACAACAGCGCTAGCAAGCAACAATGCTTCACCACCCATAATCATGCCACCTCTAATGGTTTGTCCTTTTTTGATCTGTCCCAGACCTGGCACGAGTGAAGTGAGTCCCATAGTCTTAGGATAGTATTGGCTCACGGTCAAATCATCATAATCAGGCAGTACGTTCTTCTCTGATACCGCATAGAGTTGATAGTAAGTGTGGTGAGCCTCATTGTTGTCTTCGAACTCAAAATCGGTGTATTGATCAATGGGTTTAGCCACAAAGATGGTGGGTTGTTCTCCTGCAAAAGTGAGACGATATGCCATTGTTTCAGCAGTACCACCTTTGTAGCCGATGGTATCGACTTTCACGTCTTGAGCGGAGAGTTGATAGGTTTTAGCCAATTCCGCAATGACTGGTTCAATGCGTTGACGTTGCAGAAGGTTGATGTCTCCACCTGTTTCGCTCACATTTACGAAACGATAAGTCTCGTTAGAGCGTTTCTTGTTGAGACTGGATACACCGTACTTAGCCCAAGAGGGAATTGTAGCGGCTACGGCTGTTGAACTGCTGCACAAAGCAGCCATCGCTGCAATGAATAGCGAGAAGATCTGTTTTTTGATAGTCATCATTAGTGTTTTGAAAAATGTAGTTTGATAAAATGTAGATTGTATATTTTGTTTCTGAGATTGTCTTTTTCTTGAAATGCTCACCTAAAGACGATGGTATATGTCATAATACTTCTGTACCATGGTGGATATATCATATAGCCTGGCGCGTTGAAGCCCCTTTGAAATGGTTTGTTGTTGTAGTTCTGGGTTTTTATCTAGTGTTATTATCTGATGAGCAAATGATTTTGCATCACCTTGTGGAAAGAGGATTCCAGCACCACCAATAATTTCTCGGAGTCCAGGAACATCGCTAGCCACAACTGGACGACCAGAAGCAAAACCTTCAACAGCCGACAGACCAAACCCCTCATAATGGCTTGACATCACCACAACGTCAGCCGTTTTGAGCACCGCTGCCACGTCTTGACGATTCCCTAAAAAATGCACGCGGTGTGACAGATTTTGGGATTCTACAAAGCCTTCCACCATCTTGCGTCGTTCCCCATCACCTGCTAGTAGCAAATGATATTCGTCGGGAAGATGGTGCAAAGCGCAAATGACTGTTTCGTGATCCTTGGCTGCACGAAATGCAGCTGCCATCACCAACCGTTTCACCTCCGAGAATTGCTGCATCAAGTCTTCTGCTGGGATGGCTTGTTGAAACTTCTCACGTCGATGCCATTGTTTATGGTTTGGCAATGCGACAAATGCGGCAGATAGTCTAATAGCGCTTGCGTTGTACTCTCGCTTACTCCTATGATTTGCGTGTAGCGACCATACATCCATCGGTCTATTGGTTTCAGTAACGAGTATTTTCTGCGGTCGTTATTTGTGCTATGCTCAGTGGTCACCAGTTGAGGTGCGTTTTTAAGACCAATACAAGCGAAAGCCGCGAAAAACTGACAAGGCGTGTTGTGTGTATGCACTACATCAAATTGTCGGATCAATCGGCGCAGTGGAAGAATACATTTGGGCGAATGCATCGCTTTCAGTCCCATACCCAAAGTGTGGATGGGAATGCCTTGTTGTTTCAACGCGTGATAGAAATCCGTTCTCGTTCCGTCGAATACAGCCAATTCAATTTCCAGTCCTTTTTCTCGCAGTCGTGGTAATAAGTCCACCATCAGCCGCTCCGCTCCGCCAGTGCGAAGAGAAGTAATCACGTGAAGGATGCGAAGAGGTGTAGACATGATGATATTAAGTTGATGAAACTAGCGATGAAAATCTGACAGAGCCTCAGAGAAATCTTAGGAAGGGAACTCGGTCGAAGAATTATCTCTGAATTGATAAGGACGAAGTGACTTAAATTGGGGGGGTGTGCACAAATTGCCAACCTCCCTTGAGTCCGCGAAGGAACTGAAGAGGAAAATCCCACCTGAGTAGTGGAGCTGCAAGGAGTGAGAGCACAAAAAGATAGAGCATCTTAAGACTGAATCGCAACAACATAGTAGTTTTAGAAAATCGTGTTGTTTGCCAGAAGCATCTCCACCAAATGATGAATTGTGCTTTCGTGCGCAGTTCTAAGCGATTGCGCTGACGTTTGAAGTTGCCACTCGAAGTCTTGCCGTCCATGTGCTCTATTTCCACTCCATAGTCGATGCCTAGACGGAAACCATTGACCGCTAGTTTATAGAACTCTACGAGGTCATCTCCATAGGAAAATCCTAATGCGTCAAGCCAAAGTTCATCTTCGAGATGCAATGCCAGAAAACTCTCTTTTCTCCAGAGTGATGCAGGACCAGCACAGCTTTCCGAGAGATAAAAACGAGGTTGAGGTTTTTTGTTGTAGGTGAATGCTCCTGTGGGAAGCACGCAGAAAGCCCAATGCTCATTGCTATGCGAATAAACACCTCCAAGAAGAAAAGCTGCAACTTTTTGCTTCCAACTCATGTCTTGATTGCGAAATGTGTCGGCTCCCACACAATCTGCCTGATGCTCCACAAGTGTTTTCAGCAATCTCTCTGCCGCTTCTTTTCCCAATCTCACATCGTCATCAAGCAATAGAATGCAGTCGCTGGAGATTTCGTCATAAGGCAAGATGCGCTGTCGCGCCATACCTTTGGGTACTACGACATATTCCTCTTTTCCTATTCTAACGTCAGGAATAGCGTATCCCTCTGCGATATAGACCAACACGCGTTCTGGAGGCAAACTTTGGTGCGTGATACTCTCCAGTAAAATGCGATATTTCTCTCCTCCTGTACCAAGTGTACGAATGGCAATGGAATAAGTCAATTTCGGTTTTTCCATAAAAATCAAGAGATAGAGTAGTAAGCCGAAGGGAGCCATCAGCAGTGTTAGTAGAGGTTTGGGAGAATCTTTCAACCAACGTTTGTTGCGCGCAATGATGCAGCTAGATACATAGTGGATATTCACACGCAGAAGATTACGCAATGTGTTGCGTTTTTAACTGCATTTCCATTTGTCGCATTTTAATCAAACTCCACGGTGAATTGTAGTATTGCTTAAAGATATTTGCCGCCATACCATTTGTCTGATAGTCCACAAAGCACAAATTTTCATTGAGAACTAGTAATGGCAAGGTGTCACACACCTGAAGCAACATATAAATGGGGTTAAAGTTTTTTTCTCCAGGAAATCCAATCTGTGGAGCTACTTTTGCGCATCACATCAGTGCGCATCACTTGTTTGGTATCTCCACGATGTATTTTATGTAAGTGTAAATCATGTAGATATACCTCGTCTAATCCTTCTGGGAAATAGCCGCCAATGGGTTGCTTAGAGTCTGCATAGAAGTCCAAACCTATAATGCCAGCATACTGTTCACTTCCCCGTTCCTTCCACATGTTGATAATCTTCTCCACTGCTGCATCTGGCATAAAGTCATCGCTGTCGATGCAAACATTGAGAGGAGAGGTAATTTCTGCGTAAGCTGTGTTGTAGCCCGTGTAGAGTCCTCCATTTTCTTTCCAAATGTAGCGTATGGGGATGCATTGCTCTTTGATAAAACCTTCCACCACTTCACGCGTGTTGTCAGTAGAACCGTCATCAATGACCAACCAGTCAAAATCTTGACAAGTTTGTCGGCACAAACTTTCATATACGCGTCCAATAAGATGAGCGCGGTTGAAGGTGGGAGTGAAAACGGTGAGCGTTGGCATAGGTGATGTCGTTAGAATATGTCGACGAGAAGAATTGATAGAAACAAATCCTCTAAGAAGGAAAAACCTACCAATACAAGAATTGCATTACTGCAGTAAATCCTATATAGGCAAGTATGATTTGTCCAATTTTTCTGTCTTGATCCTGCCAAAGATTGAAAAAGAAGAGTGGGTAAGCCACGACAATAGGATACATAAACCACGAAAGATAAGCAAATCTGTTGGAGAATGCAGCGCGAATGAAAACCACCCAGAACGAGTTGGCTAAACAATAGGTGGAAAACAACACTGAATACCAGTTGTCGGTGATACGTTTTTTCAATATCGTATAGTATCCTAATACAATAGGCATAGCACTATAAGCCAAGAAGTCCCATCGGAAACCATACGACGAAAACTCATATCCGACTCCTCCCTGTTCAAGATTGGTATAACCTTGCAAACGTTCATCAGCACTAAATTGTTCGATAAAGCCCGTCAATCTGTTGCCTAATAGTAATGATGCCACAATGGAAAGTCCCCAAATAGCGATGCTCCAGTGTGGACGTTTGTAGATAAACAGGCTACAGATGAAGCCTGCCAAGGGAATACCCACACTATGGTGAATGCCATAAGCCAAGAATGCAACGACTGAGGCGAGAATTCTTTGTTCTTTGAAATATAAAATAAAGCCAATAGGGTGACATGACAAGCCAGACCATTACGAAGACCGTTGACGCCAAACGTGTAAAACATCAGCGAACCACAGAGAAGAATCAGTGTGATGATAGGTTTTTGAGGCATCAGCGTGCGTATTGCTGCATAGGCTGTAGCCATATAGAGGAGTGAGACAACTGTGAACAAGAAATGGATATTAAAGCCTAAGGTCTTTGTGATGTAGTAAAGACTCTCCCACAACCATTCATTTTTGAGATCTATCACAAAATCCGCGGGTTGAAATGCCCTAAACGCTCTTGCATAGTTTGTTGTGTCACCAAAATACCCACTAATGGGTCGCATGCCTAACCATAATGCTATTATCAAAGCTACCCCCCACCCCACAAGAGCAGACTCCTGTCGTTGAGTTTGCAACGTGCCTTTTGAGTTATAATACTGCAACCCGACAAATAGTCCCCACAAACAGAAGAAGCTAAAGAATAAAGGGCTGTAGAGTGAAGCATCAAACATGAGTAAATGCGATATTAGTGATGACGTTATTTGATGAGGCGATAGATCCAACTACGATGCCAAAGGCGTGAGAGCCAAATATAGAGTGGTTTCTGTGCACTCCATGTTCTGTCGTAGCGGTGAATGGTGCGCGTGTTGGGAGTTTGTTTTATGCGTCCAGTGGCATTGTCCATCGGGTCAAGTATTCTGAGGGGTAGAGGGATATACCAGCCACTTCTTGATAGCGATTTTCGCGCACAAAGCCGTGGTGAACAAATATCTCTGTCATCCCCGACACCACAATTCCCGTGTCCAACATTGCAGTGGCGTCTTCTTTGGCTTGCGCATCATAGAAATCCAACATTTCTTGTATGATTGGGTGGTGTGCTTCCACTGCCATCACCAAACCAGAACTCACCGTGGGAGGTTGAGCATCTTCTAACCCCATAAATGCACCCAACTTAAGCATATCGTTTATGGGTGCCACAGCCTCTACGTCCGTGTCGAAATAGATGCCACCCCATTCTTCGAGTATTTTATAGCGCGCAAAGTCGCTGACGAAAGCATATTTTCCGGCTGCATAAGCCGCACGAGTATAAGGGTGAGCATTTACATCAAAGTTTTGCTCATTCCATTCGCGAATCTCACAATCGGGCATAAATTTTCGCCACGATGCAATGCAACGTTGTGCAGATTTGGGTAAGGGATTTCCTCCAAACCAGCAATAGTGAATAATGCGAGGAATCATAATATTATAATCATAGAGGGGATGTCAAATCCAATTGAATTGTTGCAACTTTCGTTCGATAAAGGCAGAAGTTATCCTTGGATAGGTCAGACGCCCTTCTTGTATATGTCGAAATAGAGCCTTCAAGCGTTTGATGATGGAAGGAAAATAACTGCGCATTTCCACAGGCTGTTCCATCCTCTTATTCGTTTCGTACCAAAGTTCTTGAAATCTCGGGGCAATTTTGCTCAGTTCGTAATACCATGGTGCACAGCCTGCATAGTGAATGATGCAAGGATGGTGATACGCTTCGGCTGCTTCTTCTGTCTGATAGAACGTATCATATAGAAAGTTCCTCGCAATGATACCCATTGGGCAGGAAGAACCTCAGTTTTCTCTCTTAAAACCACGTTAATGGCATCCTGATCGGGGCACCCCAATCTATGCGCGTTAGCGATAGCCCAATCTAGAATCTGTCGAGCAATGTTGTGCTCTCGCCAATAACTGAGATTCATCAACAACACACCAGAACAAACATAAGTATGCTGTTGTGGCAAACCAATTCTTTGTTTGGTGGCAGTGATGAAATTTTGTTGATCTTTGGCTGCGCCGATGGCGACATTTTCGAGTGGGATTTGGAATAACTCGTCAATGGATGAGGCTATGAGCGTGTCAGCATCCAAATATAGCACTTTGTCCACCTCTTCAGGTAACAATTTGTCGAGAAAAATGCGATACCAAGCGTGAATGGTAAACGGCCCTGTTGGAATGTGTGCTAGAGATTTCTCTTCAATGGGATGATACAACAATTTCCACGAAGAGCGTTGCGCGATCACTCTTCTCAGATAGTCTAAATTGTCTGCTGACAATGCTTCAGACACGAGATGAAAAGTAAATGCACTTTCGTTGGTGTGATGGTCTACAAAACTTTGTAGCGTGACCGCCACAATAGAACTGTAATTATCGCTGATGCAAAATGCAACATGTTGTGCGTCTGTCATATTATCGGTGTTGTTGATGCTATATTAACCCCAAATCGGTCATTAGATCCTGAACAGATTTCATTAGATTGTTGAGCAGATTGTGTTTTTGTTTGTTCAAGGGCGTAGCGGGCTACGGCGAGAACGAACGAAAAACAAGATGCCAACAAGAAAATGAAAGATGACAGGAAGTTATCTTCTCCATAACAATCTACACTATAACGGTCTAATGATCGATTGGGGTTAACCCCCAATGAGTGGTCGCGTCCACTTGTTTTGTTGAAACAGCCACGCCACTACTAGACTCCCTAGAAAGACGAAAACGGCAGCAGTCAGGTGTTGAAGTGGGAAAGGGAGAAAACTACTGAATGAGAAGGGATCATTGCGTAAGCACAAAATGAAGCCCCAGTGCACAAGATAGACGCCAAAGCTCAGTCGAGCAATGTGTGTGAAGTTATTTTGATGTTTATTGAGCCATCTTTTAAGTGAATCTATTTGCGATATTTTCATCCAAAACGCGCATTGCGCTACTGCAAAGATAGAAAGATACCAGAACATTTCATAGAAATCCACCTGAATATTTGCAAGTTTTATTACTGCTGGCACCAGCCATGCTCCTAAAAAGGCTACAAAGAAGATGCGAAACTGTTTGCTAGAATGTTGATGAAGATAATAGCCTAAGAGGTAATAACCCACATAGCCCGAAAAGTAATAGAAAATACTGCCCGCGCCTTCTTCGATAGAAAGAACTGATTTCACCCAAGGTAGGCAAAGTGTACAAAGCCAAAGGATAAGATAGCCCCGTTGTTGTCTTTGACTACTTGTTTGCAACCATGGTTGCAGGATGGGAGTAAGGAGATATAAACCCAAGAGGGGAAAGATAAACCACAATGTCGGGTTGTTGAGGCGCAAAAGAAACTGATAGGTCGTAACATCAGTCCACGATGCATTATTTTGCAATGCACCAATGAACCCAAACACGACATTCCAGCATAGCACTGGAACAACAATTCTTCTAAATATCCCTTTGAAGTACGCTCCATAATCGGTGATGGGACGGGTAAGTCGCAAAGCTCCCGAAATCATAAAGAACAAGCCGATGCAAGGAGAGGTGGCATAGCTCGAAATAGATAGCCATAGCGAGCTTTCCTGAGAGGTTGAAGGTTGCGCGTGCATCATCACCACCATCAGGCAGGCGAGGACGCGGAGAAAGTCGAAACTAACATCGCGCTGCGTGGGGTGTGTTGTCTCAGTTGTCTGTTTCATTGGTTGCAGAATATTCCATAAGTTGCATCACCTTTTCTGCCTCTTGCTCATTGCCGTAGTTGTGACTGGAGAGGTAATCGGTGAGTTGTTGTCGGAGCGTCGTGTCTTGTAGCACCTTAGTCATCCCTTCTGCAGTGTGTTCGGGAGAGTTGAGGGGAACAATCACTCCATCTTTGCCGTCTTGCACCTGTGATGCAGCTGTGGGATAGGCAGTAATCATCACCGGTTTGCACAATATCTGTGCTTCTGTCACAGCCACCGACTTTCCCTCATAGCGTGAAGGCTGCACATACCAGTCGCAATGCGCGATGTAGGGATAAGGGTTGGCGCGTTTACCTAGTAAATGCACATAGTCGCCCATGGCTTCTTGTGCAAGTGCTTGCTCTATGAGCGCGCTATCGCCATAACCAATGATGAACCAATGCACGTTGATGCCTTTTTCTCGAAGCAATCGGCAGAAGCGTGGAATGCTCTCTATGTTTTTGGGATAGGAAAAGCGTCCAATGGTGAGCAGGTGCACCGCATCTTTGTACAAAGTCATATCGTCAGGACGCTCTCCGCGTGCGCGTTGTCGCACAAATTTTGTGGTCAGCACATTGTTGATGCGCAACAACTTGGGACGAAGCGAAGGAAACACAGAGCAAAAAGTTTCGCTCACGTGGTCGGAAATGCTCACTATGTAGTCAAATCCGCTCCAAACAGGCAATTCCAATGCCGCATTCACGTCAATAGTGCTATAGTCTGTGTGAATCCACGCCACCTTTTTGCGCGCATCGACCTTCTGCAACACAATGTTGTGGGGAGTGAGATAAGAAATGGCTAAATCATAGTGACCAAGATGTTCCAATGAAGGCAAAACAGGAGTGACATACCGACCGATGTATCCAAAAAAATCGCACTGCCATCTTTTGGGTTGATGCTGTTTGCTGTATTGTCGCATCGCCCATTTCGCACGTAGTCTTGCACACACCATCTTCCATTCCCCAGCCAGAAGTGTCTCTTTTTAGGGGACGCTCTATATAGCGATAAGCCTTGGGAGCTTCGATTTGTTTCACCCAACTAGGGATGAATTCCATCATTTCTCCTCGTGGATCATAGACAAGTAAGTCCACCTCAACTCGTTGAGGGTTGAGTGATAAAAAGGAGGTTGATGAGACTTGTCTCCACCCTCCAATTTCTAAGTAGTGGATGGCTATGAAAAGGCGCATACTTGTTGCTATCTATCGTGTCGATGCATTAGAAACAGGCTATACACCTTCTTCTAGTACAATCTTATTGAACTTTTTCCAGTTCTTCTGGATTACCTTTGACTTCCGTTTTTAAGATATTCTCGTATTGTTTCTATTTCTTCTGGGTGCAGCAGTAAATGAGCTATGGCATCAGCCACAGACTCAGCATTAATTTCTGCAACCATTCCATTTTTACCAGGTTTCATTTGCATTTCCCATCCGCGATAAGCAGTCGTAACCACCGGAGTGTTCAACATACGCGCCTCAGCAATAGAATTTCCAAACCCTTCGAAACGAGACGTTTGCACATAAAGTGTGGCATGCTTCACATAAGGGTAGGGATTTGGCACAGGCCCTGGTAATATCAAATGGTCTTGCAAGTGGTGTTGAGCAACGTAGGCTGCCATTTGTTCACGATAGCTTCCTTCTCCAAACACAAACCATTTGAAGGTGAGCCCTCTTTCTTTGAGCATTCGTGCTGTATCTAGCAGTATATCCATGCCCTTTGCGTTTTGTTCGAGACGTGCGGCTGTCACAAGGTGAGGCACGTTTTCCGTAGCCCATTCAGGTTGAAAAGCAGCCGCACATTTTTCCACATAAGTCACAGAGAAAGGGTCGTTAATGGTGATCGTTTTTTCTGCAAATTCGGGATAATAAGCCACAAACGAATTGTTTACGTCTTGAGAAATGGCGATGATCTTGTCGAATCCATTGTAAACTTGTCTGTTCATTTCTATGAGTGACTTTGGAGGATTAAAAGGAGTGTTCAAATAAGTCACCTTTTGTTTTGCATCCACTTTTTCAAGCACGTAGAAACTGGGAAGATAATGCCCATAGCCTATTGCCACGTCATACACTGTGCTACTCTTTTCGTATTGATCTTTTGTTTGCTGCCAAACAAAGTAGTCCAGTTCTCTTCCATTAAACGTATTTTTTCTTATTCCAATGGCCAGTTTTAGTCGTGTCCAGAGTTTGCCTAAGTAACCAGTCATGAGCTGTCCACAAAGACTTTTTTGGGTGAAACTAGTCCAAGAGGTGGGAGGTAGCACATTGACTTCTTGAGGCACTGACTGCATGAAGGCACCGTCAAAAGCAAAAAGTTGTAAGTCTACGTCATACTTACTATAATCAAGCAAGGAAAGAAGCGTGATGAGGCTTTTTTCCGCTCCGCCAATTCGGAGAGAGTCTAAGACAAAGAGGATTTTCGGTTTGAGCATACTGTGTGAGTTATGAAAGGGCAAAGTGAAATGTAAGAAAGGAATTGAAAATTAAAAGTATGTCGTTTGCGGTGTAAGGACGGATTGAGGTTTAATTCTGCTTTTCTCTTAACTCTGGCGATAGGGTAAATTTTCGTAGGATAATTCTAAAAGCTTATGGCTGAAAATTCTGTTTTTGATTCTACAGAAGATTCCTCCTAGTAGACTTTGTTCCCATTTTAGTTTTGTCCAGAGATTTGGAGCATATTGCGCTATCAACGGAGCATATTGTAGTTTTGCTTGCTGGGCATATTGTTCATACACCGAGCAAGTCTTCTCATCTTTTGTGCGCTTTGCGGCTGCGCAGTGCTGAAATATCTGTCGCAGATATTCGGGAATCACATCAGCTAGGAGATGAGTGCGCGCTGTTCGTTGGCAAAAGTTGATGCGCGCCTCATAAGCTTCGAGCAAATCCTTGCGTCGGGTGGAGAAATGTCCTGAAAGTCCCGTGTTGCGCTGACGATAGAACCACAAGGGTTGCGGCATCACCACCACTTTCTGACATTGCGCCACCATCTCGTGCATCACAAATGCATCTTGTGCCACGCGCCCTGGAGGATTGGGACAAGCCAAGGCGATTGTTTTGCGCACGACTTTTGCCCAGAGAAAATTGTTGAGTACGGCATAAGGCTGACACAAAGCTGCCAGTGCCGTTTCGGTGTCGAAATGTTGCGATGCGTCTTGCGGTTGTTGTCGCCGATTGTCGTAAAGCAAATGTTCAGGGTAGGCATAGAAAAATCCACATTGCACCATATCGGCTTTATCGCGTTCTGCAGTGCGAAGCAGCGTTTCTAGGGTATGAGGGCAGAGCCAGTCGTCGCCATCCAAATAAGCCACAAAGTCGCCCGAAGCTTGAAGCGTGCCGACATTGCGTGCCACGCTCACACCCTGTTGTTCTTGGGTGATGAGATGCCAATGTGGCTGTCTTTGACAAAAATCATCGGCTATCTCTCGAGAGCCATCGGTGCTCCCATCATCCACCAAAATCACCTCAAAATGAGATAATGTCTGCCGGACGATGCTGTCGAGTGTGGTAGAGAGATATTCTGCCACGTTGTAGATGGGAACAATTAGAGAGAGAGAAGGCATAAAAAGCGAGAGGTGCGACTAAGCATTTGGGATTTCCGCCCAGCGTTGTCTGAGTGTTTCGAGAGGAACGGATGGGGATGGTGTTGGAGAATAAATGGTGTTTTTGCTTCTCCTGATCCTACGCGCGCACGCGCACGTGTTACAAGATTTTATGTTTTTTGCTGTCACAAGTGTCACAGCAAGAGATGAAAATGTCCGATGTTTTGCTGAAAACGAGCCGTCGTTTTATGCAAAATGAGCTGTCGTTTTATGGAAAACAAGCCGTTGTTTTGGATTTGTGAACGGATGAAATATGACTATCTATTAAAATGTAGGCATAAGTGATTTATTCTCAGCGTGCTGTGAACGTAAGTGTGACACTTGTGATAGCAAAAAAACAAAACTACAGTGTATATGCGTGCGCGCACACGCGTGAGAGAGTAGGTTTTGAAGTATTAACAATATGCTTCGCTGCATTTATTTTGTCTTTGGGGAAGGGCTTTCGCTGATGTCCGTTTGCGCAAAAGAAAGACTAGGATTGTTGGTCTTCGATGAGTGCTGACTGTTGTTCGGAGGAGATTTTCAGAAACAGCGCTCTTAGTTCTGATAATGATATAGAAGTGGGGCGACTTTTTGGAGAGAGCCAGTATTGGATGCGGTGTTTGAGTCCTAGCCACCCTTTGTTACGATAGGTGATTTTGGCAGGATGCTTCAGTGTTTGGTTGGTGGCGTGCCAAAGTTCGTCGAATGGATTTTTATATTCATCTATATACCATGGTGCACAGGATGCAAAGTGAACAATGGCAGGTGAGAATATGCATTCTCTCAGTTCGGTGTTGAATGCTTTCTTGGAGAACCAATGCGTTTCCAGGAAATGGGGGATGACATTATAGCGCGCCGGGAGATGTATTACGTCATTTTGTAGTAATACATTGAGTGCATCTTGGTCGGGAAATTTTAAGATGCTCTGATGGGAGTGACACCATTCAATCAATTGGTGAGTATATTTTTGCTCTCTCCATCGAAGGGTGTTGATGAGTAGTGGCGCTGCTATGAAATAAGCATTCTCACTTTGCAAGCATACACGTTCTTTATTGCTCTTTCCGAATGGATTTGCCACTGCAGCAATGGTTTTCTCCAAGGACATAGAGAACACTGCACTAACATCATCTAAGACGAGACAATCTGTGTCGATGTAGAACACGCGTTCGGCATCTGGAATCAAATCTGCAATGTAGAAACGGAAATAGGTGATGTGAGTAAAGCGTTCTGTGGGCAAGCCTTGCAGTTCTTCCCCTCGGATGACGTGTACAACAAGCTGGAAATCTTGGCGAAGTGCACAAACATACTCTAATTGCTTTTGGGATTTGTTGGAAATTCCATCTGTGAGAATATGGATTTTCCAAATTACATCAGCACACAGTGGTTGGCTATCGCAGAGAGATTTCAAACTTACAGCGACATATTGTGCGTAAGGTTGGTTGCAGGCGTAAGCTATATGGTGTATCTGGGGCATAAGCGATGAAGCTGTTTGTTGTCAATCTATTGACGATGTTTGCGTAAGTTGAATTTCTGAAGGTATTTCTGCAGGAATTCAAGAACAGTATTGCGTTCTTGTTTTGAAAGGAGCAGTGTATAAGCTAAGCCTCCCAGAGTGACGATGTAGAGCAATGTGGTGAGCAATAATCGTAAGAATGAATGAGAAATATAGCCTTCTATTGCAAAAACAGGAAGAGTGGCAATCAATACGGTGATGGATACCTTAGCTATGGTGAGAAACAATGGTCGCTGAGGTAACTCTGGGAGAATTTTTTTAAGGATGGCAGCCCGTTGGAATATCTCACCAAAACATCCAATAGCAATCACCATAAAAGCATGGAGGTAGTTGTGATAGGTGCTATAAAGCCAATAAATGATGAAAAATTGCGCCAGTACGTAAAGTCCTCCGATAATGGAAATGAGCTGCATTTTCCCAGTGGCGTGAATGCTTTTTGCAAAGGGTTCAGTCATTATGCCAAATAAGGTGGCAAGTAGTATGAAGCGCAAAACGTGCGCTGCATCTATCGGCACCGATCCTAACCATAGTTGGAAGAGTGTGTCGGCATTGAAGGCTATGGGTACGGCAAACAGGCAAAATACGATAGAGGTGAACAATAAATTGGTGTTCAGTGCTCTCTGCATCTCTGTGAGATTGCCTTGTGCATATTGTTTGGTTACAGAGGGGGCAAAAGCCGTTTGTACGGGACCGGTAAATCCTACCAGGGCTCCTGATACAGTGTTGGCAACACTGGTGGAGGTGTTGTAGCGTAGTCCAAAAAAGATATTGACGAGATAGTTTCGTGATTGATTGAAAATGGCAAAGCAAAAATTGCCAAAAAGTTCCCATGCCACAAAAGACAGAATAGGTTTGAGTCGTAAGAAGGGGACACGACGTAGGAGGTGAACTTCTTGAAATTTCTGTATGCAATAGTAGCGTACATATACTATGATAGCAAAATTGGAGATAGCACTGAGTATTGTAGAAATTAAGAGTTTGTCCATCGAGGTGTATTTCACATAAATGGCAGCGAACAGTGAGTATATAGTCGGTATTAATGAAATGTAGGCAAGGGTGGTGAATTTTTCTCTAGCTACAATAACTGCACCATAGGGAACTTGGGTGATGCTTAAAAAAATGCCTAGAATGGAGCATTGCAACACGATTATGGCTGTGTTCATCCTCTCTGCAGGAATGTTAAGTTTATGATGCAAAAGATAGATGCCCGCAATCTCGCATATAACAACGAGTATGACAGCCAACACCAAATGAGCAAAGAAAGTCGCAGTGAAGGTTTCGCGAATCGCTTGTTCGTCTCCTTTGCCTATTTCAAAAGTAAGAAATCGGGAAGTGGCTGAGGCTAAAATGGTTGCTATGAAAGTGAAAGCAGGGAGAAGTCCACCTATTACCGCGTTGATACCATAGTCTTCCACACCAAGCGCATTGAATGTGATGCGTGAGGTGAACAAGCTAATAATGATGATGATAACTGAGCGGAGCATCAACAATAAAGCATTGCGCGATGCACGGCGAGCACTGAACACTCTCTCTTTCTTGTAACTGAGAGGAGGAGCTTTCCTTTGGTGTAGCATCGTTGTGTTGAGAAGATTGATTATTTTGTATCATTCGTTTATCTTTGATGCTGTGTGATGTGGATGTTTTAACCCAAATCGGTTATTAGATTCTGAACAGATTTCATTAGATTGTTGAGCAGATTGTTTACCATTAGTTCAAAGGCGTAGCGGGCTACGGCGAGAACGAACGAAAAATTAGATGCCAACAAGAAAATGAGAGAGGTCAGGAAGTTATCTATTCAATTACGAATTGTACTATAACGGTCTCATGACCGATTGGGGTTTAATGCTTTTATGGCTGATAATAATGATTGTTTTAGGGGGGAGAGTATTTTAAAACGGAGTTTTGTTAAGGTGAGTAATGTCCTATAGTGTTTATGTTTCAATAAGTATGTGAAGATGAATTTGCCGTATCCCAAAGAACGAGAGAAGAAATGTCTTGAAAGTAGGGGAGTGGGAAGTTGTTGCAACAAACAAATGCTTTGATGTGTGGATAGAGAGGAATCTACCACAGCTTGAAGAGTTATAAGCAAAAAGAAGAACTGACTATTATAAGCAAAATTAGATTCTTTCCAGTAAGCTTGGTTGATCGCATTGATAATCATTCGTGTTGTTTGGACGTATGCTTCTGCTGAATATCGATCATACGTTATACTTTTGGGATGAATGGAGTAATGATAATCCGCATGTGGCACAAAGCATATATGTTTAAGGAAAGGATACAGGACGAAATTAGTAATCGTGTCTTCTTCTTTATTTACATGATCTGGAATATATGCTATATGTTGTTTTAGAAAAGTCAGCTTCCATAGCTTTGCCCAAAGTGCGATGCGATGAAATGATGTTTCTACTGCCTCTATTGGAGGGGATAGAGTCTTTTTTGAAGCGAAAAGTTTTTCCAAATTTGAAAGATTGGATATCTTTCCGTCTTTATATAGAAAATATCCTCCATGGACGCATTCTACTTCTGGAAAATGATGAATGCCTTCTAATAAGTGCTCTAGATACAATTCTCCCACATAGTCGTCGGCATCGATGAAAGTGAGGTATTCTCCCGTTGCGCATCTAATACCCGATTTTCTAGCTGAAGAGAGGCCTTGGTTTTCTTGAGAATATAGATGAATGCGCTCGTCTGTGGCTTCATATTTCTTGACGATTTCTGCGGTGTTGTCTGTGCTCCCATCGTCGACGACCCAGAGTTCCCAGTTGCTGTAGGTTTGCGTTCTTACACTGTCGATACATCTAGAAATTTTCTCTTCTTCGTTGTAGGCGCATATAATGATACTTATCTTCATATATGTCTAATAGAGATTAGTATGGATTCTACAAATTCTACTGTAGGGTAATAGGTTATACTCTTGTTATAAGGCTATATCTATATATTTATGTAATTTATTATGGTATATAGTGTCTTACGAAGGTGATGCGCGAGGTGATTAAACTGACGATGATTGTTATGATGGTTCGAAACATCAACAATGAGGCATTGCGCGATGCGCGACGTGCGCTAAAGGTTTGATCACTTGTTTTTTTATCAGCCATATGTTGGTTGTCTAATGTTGCTCTGAATAAATTTTATCTCAAACTGGTCATTAGTTCCTGAACAGATTTGGATTGAACATCTGCTATTCGGTTTTGAATCTGCGCTTGCCTAGGTATAAAAATAGTCGATAGAATTTATGCTTTAATAACCAGGTGTAGAAATACGTGCCAAAACCCAGAGAGCGACGGAGAAAACGGAGTGAAAGAAGTGGTGAGGAGAGTTTTTGAAGAGCTGTAAGGAGCTGATGATTGGACGCGGTGGAACGCTGTAAAGACTGCATTAATTGAGCTATAAAGTAGAATTGTTTTTGATAAACGTACACAGAACTTTTCCAATAGTCTTGATTGGCAAACGTCATATACTCTTTCAAAACCTTGATGTATTCTTCTGGTTGATATTGAGTCGTAGACATCTGTACTTCTTGGAGGAAGTAGTGATAATCGGCATGAGGGCTGAAGTAAATGCTTTTGAGATGAGGATATAATATGAGGTTTGTAATAGTATCTTCTGCATAATTCATATGCTCTGGAATACTATGGAAATGTTGTTTTTAAGAAGGACATCTTCCAAAGTATAGCCCAAAATGGCATCATAATGAAAAGCGAGAGAGAGTGCCTCTAATGGGGTGTATTGAGAGGTTTGAGAAGCAAAGACTGTTCTTCGCTTTCCAGCTTGATAGCTAATGTTTCCTCCTTTTATGCATTCCGCTTCAGGAAAATGGTGGAGGGTTTCGAGCAGATGTTCTAGATAGAGTTCTCCCACATAGTCGTCTGCGTCAATGAAGGTGAGGTATTCTCCTTGGGCACATTCTATCCCTGCTTTTCTAGCCGAAGAGAGACCTTGATTTTCTTGCGAATGAAGATGAATGCGGTGGTCTTGTTCTACATATTGCTGCACTATCTTTGCTGTGCTGTCTATGCTTCCATCATTGATGACCCAAAGTTCCCAATCGCTGTGGGTTTGAGTGATGATACTGTCAATGCACCTTGATAGCTTTTCTTCTTCGTTATAGGCACATATAATGATGCTTATTGTCATAACTTTGTCTTGATGGGAATAGGATTTGTTGCAATCAGCCTTTGATTCATTATGATTGAACAAGAAAACGATACATTCAGAGTTGCACTATTCCGGTGGAATAGCCGATTGGGGACTATTTGAATCTGATTTTGGCTAAATAGACGAGAAGTTTATAACATCTGTGTTTGAGCAGCCAAGTGTAGAAATAGCTTCCATATCCTATGCTTCTCTTTAAGAACTGAATAGAAATGTGTGGAGTGGGAAGTTGACGAAGTGCGGAAACTAAATCAGATGTTGACGCTGATGAGTGAGAAACAGCTTTGAGTAGTTTGGCTATGAAATTAAATTGCAATGAGAAAACAAAGTCTGAATTTTTCCAATAATCGAGGTTTGCACACTTGTTTACTGCCGAAGAAACTTTAAGTAGGTCTAGCACGGAACGTTGCGCGTAAGACATGTTTGTTCCATGGATGAAGTAGTGATAATCGGCATATGGAGAAAAATAAACGCTCTTGAGATGAGGATATAATAGGAGAATGGTAATAATATCTTCTGCAAGATTCAGATGTTCAGGAATACTGTCTAGATGCTGTTTCATAAGAGATGATTCCAAAAGCATATAACAGAGATGTCTCGTGTGATAAGGAAGTGTGATGGCTTCCATCGGGGAGAATTGAGTGATTTCTGGAGCAGCAACTTTAGTTATCTTTCCATTCTCATACCGAAGATGTCCACCTTGAATGCATTGTGCTTCTGGGTGTTGGTGGAGAGGTTCGAGTAGGTGTTCCAGATAGAGTTCTTCCACATAGTCATCTGCATCAATGAAGGTGAGGTGTTCTCCTTGGGCACATCTTATGCCGGATTTTCTTGCTGAAGAGAGACCTTGATTTTCTTGCGAGTGAAGATGAATGCGATGGTCTTGTTCTGCATATTGCTGCACTATCTTTGCTGTGCTGTCTGTGCTACCATCATCGATGACCCAAAGTTCCCAATTGCTGTAGGTTTGAGCGATGACACTGTCAATGCATCTTGGCAATTTTTCTTCTTCGTTATAGGCGCAAATAACGATGCTTACTTTCATCAGTTCTATTGTTGCTGGTTAGTATCGGTTTACCCAAATTCTGCTGAGGGCAAAGAGAAAGTATTGTTGTTTGTAGAGGAGATAATACCTCAAGGATTGAAACCTCGATTCTTTCACTGGAGCGTATGAGGGAAGTTTGATGAAGCGATACATCTTGCAGCGTTGTGCAATAGAATTCGTTTGCTTCTCTATCACGCTCAGTAGTCTGTCTGTAATGTAATTGATGTATAGAGTACTATGAAGTCTTTGAACCAGACGAGGATGTCTTTTTCTTATTTGCTCATAGAGAGAAATTAGTTTCTGATATAGTGCTAATTCTGTTTGAAAATCATAGGTTTTATGGTGCAATTGATCTCCATTTGATTCTCGATTATTGTATCTGTAGATGGCTGTTGCACTAGTAGCGAAACGTTGCGCTTGAAGATAGAATTTGAGGGTGAAAATCAAATCTTCTGCGAATTGGAAGGTTGTGTCGAAACGAAGATTGTGTTCTCTGATAATGGATAAGCGGTATAATTTTATGACACCACTCATTCGTTCATAGAACAATTTTCCTAACTGTTCTTCTTCAGCTGAATAAACGACTTCATCTTGGATAATTGAATGTGTTTTGCCGTGGTGCATCAAAAAGATTACACTTCCATTCACTAAATCTGCATTGTTGTCCTCTCCTATCTTGTGCAATATTTCCAAATAGTCTGGAGCTATCTCGTCATCACTGTCTACAAAGGTGACCCATTTGCCTTGCGCGTGGTTCAGTCCTAAATTGCGCGCTGCGGATACGCCTTGATTTTCTTGTGAAAATACAATGAAACGTTCGTCGTTTGCGGCATATTCTTGCGCTATCTTTAGACTGTTGTCTGTGCTTCCATCATTGACCAAGATGCACTCCCACTCTTTGAAGGTTTGAGATGAAATAGAGTCTAGACAGTTTCGTAGCCATTTTTCTCGGTTGTATATCGGAACAATGATGCTGACCCTTGGTATAGGTAGAGTTTTTTTCATCTTGTTATGGAAGTGAATCAGAAGTGTGGAGATCGTGAAGATGTCTCACGACTGCTAGGGGATTGTATCTGTTAATTACTTACTACAACCTGCTGGCTTTGCATTGTCCTATTCTTCTATAGAACAATGCAAGATTCGCAGGTGGCTGTCTTGTTGATAGACTGTGAGTGGGTTTGTGGCCTGTGCTACAAAACGCTATCACAGGTTTTATTTTCTTGAACCATAGCCATAGCCATACCCATAGCCACCATAGCCGTAGCCATATTTGTGGTAGCCATAGCGACCAAGTGCATCGGTGGTGCCATTGAGGAGAAGGGTTAAGTTGTGGTACTTCTTCTCTGCATACCAACGCTCGATGTCTTTGAGATAGCTACGTTCCATCAACGATGCACGAACGATGAAGAGGGTGAGATCGGCATGTGGATTGATGATTTCGGCATCGGCTACGATTTCCACCGGAGGACAGTCGAGGAAGATGATGTCGTATTCTTCGCGAGCCGCCTTAATCATTTCTGCAAATCGCTCGGTCGAGAGAAGTTCGGCTGGGTTGGGAGGGATGACACCACAAGGGAGAACGTCCACGTGGTCGAGAGGAGTGATGATCTCGTGCCAATCATCAATTTGTCCCGACAGATAGTTCGAAATGCCGACTTTGGGCTGTCCCACATAGTCGGAGAGTGATGCTTTACGAAGGTCTAAGTCCATCACCAACACGCGCTTTCCTTTGAGGGAGAAGGCTGCACTGAGGTTAGCTGCGATGAATGTCTTACCCGAACCTGGATTCAAGGAACTGAGCATAACGACTTTATTGCGACCATCGAAACCGAGTGTGAATTCCAACTTGGTGCGTACGGTGCGGAAGGCTTCGTTGAGAATATCGCGCTTTTGGTCGGCAACGACCATGTTGGGAGCTGCGACAATCTTCTCTTTGCGCCAACGTTTCCAAACGGGACGTTTTTGCCTTTGAGGGGAAGTTCACCCACGAGAGGCATACTATAGTCTTCCAAGTCTTTGCGACCTCGCACGGTGCTGTTGAGTGCTTCGCGACCGAAGACGAAGGCAGCGGGAATGGCTAGACCAATGAGGAATGCTGTTAAAAGGATGTTTCTTGAGTTAGGAAGAGGAGGAGTTCCCGTGACGTGGGGTGTTTCAATGATTTGTGTGTTGTAGGCAGTGAAGGCTTGTGAGAGTTCATTTTCTTCACGCTTTTGCAACAAGAAGAGGTATAGCGACTCCTTAACTTTTTGTTGGCGCTCTACAGAAAGCAAATAAGAGGCTTGACGAGGGTTGGCAGAAATCTTACTAGTGGCTTCGCTGTGGCTAGATTCTGTGACGCGTTGTTGCGTTTTGAGCATGTCGAGCTCATTGTCGAGCGACTGGATGATACCTCGACGAATGGAGCCCAACTGCGTCTCCAAATCCATCACAGCGGGGTTTTGCGCTGAAGAGGTGGCTAAGAGACGATTGCGTTCCAACAAACGTGTGTTGTAGTCGTTGATCTGTGATTGAATTGATGCGTTATTGATACCAGAATTGGAGGGAAGCACTTGGTTTTCATGACGACCATCGGTGAGATATTCCTTCACGTGGCGTGTCATGTAGACCTGCGTGGAGAGTTCGCGTGCTTTGGCTTCTGCTTCATTAGCTTGATTCACCGCCATATTTCCTGATTGTTCCACGTCGGGAAGTAGGTTAGCGGATTTATATCCAGCAATGTTTTGATCTACGCTACCCAATTCGCGTTGGATTACAGCCAGACGCTCCTTGATAAACTCATTCGTACTCACAGAAATCTGGTTGCGGTCGCGCACCCAGTTTTCGTTGTACACAGAAATGAGCATATCGATGGCGTCTTTAGCACGAGCGGTATTGACGTCACTATATTGAATGTCGATAATTGTTGAGGCTTTGTCGCTCAGTGCAATGTTGAATCTTCCGCGTACACCAGCAGCTACAGCGGAAATGGGAGAGCGAGTTACTTTGTATTCGTCGGTTGTTCCTGGACGATAGCCTGTGTTGGCTACTAATCTCACTAAGCCTACAGGCGTCACACAACGTTCTCCCACTTTTCCCATTACAGTGCCAGAAAGGTTAGCCCCATCTTTAGAGAAATCGTCTAGAACAACTCTTCCGTTGGCTTGCAGTGAGAGGTGGAAAGCCGCTCTTTGTTCTTCTCCAATGTTGAGAAATTCAACTTTCACAGGGAGCTCACTACCATAAATCACTTTGTCGTGAAACATCCCTTTGTGCGTGTATTCCACATCGAGATTTAATCGCTCTGCTACAGTGCGTGTGATGGTGGCACTGCTCAAAGCGAGTATCTCATTCGTCATCTGCGCGTCTGAAGCTCCCTCTACAATCATACGCTGACGTGCAAGGAGTTGGTCAGGAGAGTTGCCGCGGTTGTTGTCGGGTTTGATGAGGATTGACGCAGAAGCAACGTAGGTTTTAGGGGTGCGTAGCAAATGATAATAGGCACCACTCAGACAAACGATTACGCATAGTACGAACCATTTCCAATAGGCTAAGCATAAACCATGCATTGCGAAACATATCGAGGGTGTTCGTCCCCGCATTCTGTGATACGAAGGACGAGTTCTGTGAAGAAGATGCTGCTGATCGTTGCATAGTGAGGAATGTTATTTTTTGAATAGAGCAAGCAAGGTGATAGTAAATGTGACAAGTGACATCCAGAATGCAGGAGTGCGGAAGGTGTTTGCGTTGTTGTCAGACTCATTGGCTTTTTTCGCCGTGGGTTCTACATAAATGATGTCATTTTGCTTCAAGTTGTAGACCGGAGAAGAATAAACGCTCTCGGGGTTTGTCAAATCAATGCGATAAGCAGTTTGTTTGCCGTGTTCGTTTCTCAACACAAGCACGTTTTTACGTTTACCCTGAATGGTTAAGTCACCAGATTGTGCCAAAGCATCCATAATGGTGATGTGGTCGCGGTCGATGGGTTTGCGTCCAGGGCTCGCCACTTCTCCCAAAACAGAATAAGACATTGTGGCAAAATCGACCACCACCACTGGGTCGCGCACCACGCCACTCGACACGAGTTTGTATTTAATCTGATTAGCCAGTTCTGCACGAGTGAGTCCTGCCACATGAATCAAACCGAATTGAATCATATCAATCTGACCATTCGCATTCACCGTGTAGTTGGCTTTGGTAGAACCACCAGTGCTTGTTGCCACAGTCGGCATATTATAGATTTCCACCACCTTAGGGTCACGACCGTGGATGCTGATGCTCAACTGATCTCCCGGTTCCAATCGAATGTCTTGTGGTGCTTGCAGTGAGATTGGTGTTTCTTCGGGAATCTGTTGCAAATAAGCTATATCTTTTATCGTGGTGCAACTGCCCAATGTTAGAGAAAGAGCAACTACCCCAAGGGTGTTTCTGATAATCCGTGGAAAAGTTTTCATATTCAAATATGATGATTAGGATATTAAACTAATGATGGCGTTCGAGAAATGTTGCATCGACATGGATTTGAACATCTCCTAATATAGACAACTGAACAATGAAGACGTTACCATGTAAATGTCCAATGATTTCACCATACATTCCGGCAAATTCATATTTTGTGATGCGCACCTCTGTGCCATTTTCGAAACGTTGTGGAATAAATGATGAAGGGAGGCTCGCTTCGCCCAATAGATATTTCAACAAATCTATCTCTTCTTGTGGTACAACGGCTATTCGCGTATTTCCCCTGAGAGAGGGTGTTGCTGCGCGATTCATCATGAAACGAAGCACATTGTAGTGCTTCACCACTGTCGTTTTTCTCGTTTCTTCTGTGCAATGCACGAGCACCATGCCAGGGAGCAACAAGCGTTTGGTATGAGATTTTCGTCCGTTTCGCCACACTTTGAGTTCGTCTTGTGTGGGAACGTAGCAGCAAATCCCTTGTTCCTCCAACTGTTTGGCTGTAGCCAGTTCGCTCTTGGTGCGCACCAACGCCACAAACCAATGTTTCTCATTGGCTTTTGTGGTCGATGGTCGCTGCAAACCACCATACTGTTCGGAAGAGAGATTATTCTTACTCACAGAAGAGGGAATTTAATACTCACAGATGAGCGTTTTTATTACTCATTTCATTCATTCACCCACCTTTGTAATAGAGTTCTGATAAAGCTTCTTCAATTTTGGTGTCGTGGAAAAGAACTACGTTTCTTTCCCAATTTCTTTGCTGAAAAATACGCCTACGGCGTCGTCAACGACATTGCATTGACGCTACGAGAGGTAGGAAAAAATACGTAATACCTCATAGAATTGATTCCTATATAAGATGGTTATCCTTTTGTAAAATGCCTTTTAGCGAGTGGTGATAGCACCTCTATAGTTACTGGCACTTCAAAGGTCGTTTTCTGCTTTAGAAGACCTTAGTGGATTATCCCAAATCGGTCATTAAATCCTGAATAGATTTCATTAGATTGTTGAGCAGATGGTTTACCGTGAGTTCGAAGGCATAGCGGGCTACGGCGAGAACAAACGAAAAACAAGATGCCAACAAGAGAATGAAAGATGACAGGAAGTTGTCTTTTCAATTATGAGTTGTACTATAACGGTCTAATGACCGATTGGGGATTATGCAAAGGTAACAAAAAAAACTCATTCTAAGCCTTTTATCGCTGATTATATCGCACAAGCTGAAAAAAAATCGTTTTTTGTGGGGAAATATGCGAAAAAAGTGCACAAACAAAAGCTATCTGTGCACTTTTTGCTTCGAAATCACGCGCCTCCCAAGCGCGCGCCACACAGCCGCTACCAATATCGTGACCACAACTCCCAAAACAATGGGGAGCACCACAGAGAGCGAAGTCCACTTCACGCTGCGCGTTTCTTTGTATATTGTGTAAATCGTCGTACTACAAGGGTGGTGTAGCAAACAGAACAGCATGAGGTTCACCGCAGTCAGAAGCGTCCATCCGCCAGCGTGGAGAATGCGATAGGTTTCAGTATCTCCGCCTTCCATCAACACCCCTGCGCTTGCCCCATCTTGTCCGAGCACCAGTACGGTGAGCATCAAGATGGTCGGCATCACAATCTCATTCGCAGGAATGGCGAGTATATACGCCAAGAGGATAATGCCATTGAGCCCCATCAACCAACCCGGCATTTCAAGCCAGAAAATGAGATGTTGCGCTATACTTTCGCCACCAAATGTGATGTTGCAGCACAACCAAATCACACCGCCAGCCGGAGCTGCAAACACAATGGCGCGCCATAGCACAATGAGCGTGCGATCGATGATCGATGTGTAGAGTGTTTGCCAAAATTGAGGCGGACGATAAGGGGGAAGTTCTAGGTGGAAGGTCGAAACCTCACCGCGTAACACGGTGCACGACAACAACCACGAACTGCCGAACATAAACAACACGCCGAGCAGCACCACAAACATCACGGCTGCAATCGCCACAACGCTACTGTATTCTTTGGGAACGGCTGCGCCCACGAACAACGTCGCCAAAAGTATTTGCGTCGGCCAGCGTCCGTTGCAGAGCGAGAAATTGTTGGTGATAATGGCAATGAGCCGTTCGCGGTTACTGTCGATGATGCGTGTAGACACCACTCCAGCAGCGTTACACCCGAAGCCCATGCTCATTGTCAGAGCTTGTTTGCCGTGCGCGCCCGAACGTCTGAAAAGTTCATCGAGATTGAAAGCCACGCGCGGCAGATAACCAAAGTCTTCTAGGAGGGTGAAAAGAGGGAAGAAAATTGCCATCGGCGGCAGCATCACCGACACCACCCAAGCCATGGAAAGGTAGACACCATCCACCACAAAACCTGTGAGCCATTCTGGAGAACCGGCCATTTCAAACAGATGTCGCAAGAAGGGATGCCCCCAGCCCACAAAGAGTGCATCGAGCCATGAAGAAGGGTAGTTTGCTCCCACAATGGTGAGCCAAAACACACCACTCAACAAGGCTATCATGATGGGGAAACCCCAAAAGCGATGGGTGAGAATGCGATCCAACTTAACGTCGAGTGGCAATTGTCCGCCTTCTCCGGGTTGAGACACCACCTCCGAACAAATGCGTTCTGCCTGGATGTAAATATCTTCCATCCACTGGTCGTGGAAGTTGTGACCAATTTGCAGGTGAATCTCCTCGGCAAGCGCAGTCAGTTGTGGAGTAGCAAACTGTTCCTGCACACTCGGGTCGCGCTCAATGAGTCGAAACGCAATCCACTCCGCATTGTTCAGTTGGGGATGTTGCGCTTCAATGGCAGTGGTGAGTCGCGCCACCTTCTCCTTCGTTGCTTGGGGAAGCGAGAAATTGCGATAGGGACGGCACACGAATTTCCGTCCACCACTTCTTTCACCGCTAGTAAGAGTTCGGCCAATCCTTGACCCGAGCGAGCCGAAGCTCCGACTACCGGAATGCCCAGTCTGCGCGACAAAGCCTTGAGATTCAATTCTATTTTGTTGCGCCTTGCCTCGTCTATCAGATTCACGCAAAGTACAGCGCGGTCAGTGATTTGGAGCACTTGGAGAATCATATTCATGTTGCGCTCCAGTCGGGTTGCATCCGCCACCATAACCGTCACATCGGGTTGTCCGAAGAGAATGAAATCGCGTGCAATTTCCTCATCTTCCGAAGTGGAGGAGAGGGAATACGTGCCCGGCAAATCGACAATGCGATAGGTTTCTCCTTCATAGTCGAAGAAACCTTCTGCCTTGCCCACTGTTTTACCCGGCCAGTTACCCGTGTGTTGCTTCAATCCTGTGAGCGCGTTGAACACGGTACTTTTACCCGTGTTGGGATTTCCAGCAAGGGCTATCACATATTGTGCATTCTCGTTCTGCGTTTCGCCTTTTCTCACCAACGTGTGGAGCGTGGCTTGCGGACAAACGGCACAATGAGGGGGGAAGTTCTTTATTTTTTTGCATCAGCGTTCTTGGTCGTTTTCTAGGTTTTCTAGTTTTTCTAGAGGCTCTAGATGCCCTAGAACTTCTAGTTCTTCTAGATTTTCAAGTCTTCTAGTTCTTCTAGTTAGGCACGGCGAGGATGTAGCGCGCTTGGTCTTGACGAAGCGCGATGGTTGTGCCGCGCACCACATAAGCGGTGGGATTTGCCATCGGACTGTGCATCGCCACCGACACTCTACTGCCGCGCACAAAGCCCAAATCGAGCAGACGGCGGCGGAGTGCACCGCGACAAGCCGGAGAGAGTCCCACTATGCGCGCCTTTTCGTGCTGTTGAAGATGACACAGACGGAAGGTTTCAACCGGCCATTCCGCATAAGCTTCCTCTTCGGTGAGTGGAAGCAAGTCTAGCGCGCCCAATGTCGAGGTAGGCAACTCAAACGTTTCGCCCTCATAGCAGAACGAAAAGTTTCGCCCATTGATGCTCAACACGTGAATCACCGCATCTTTTGCCAATCCCGTTTGGAGAATGCGCTGAAAGATGTCAGCATCATCGTCTTCCACGTGAGCAATGCGCCAAAAAGTGTTGGGAAGTGGCGATTGTGCAGTGTGCAAAGCCGGTGCCATTTCCAAAGAGTCCGTTGGAATTGGGTCACCGTGTGGGTCATAGAGCGGATTGCCCAAGAGCGAAACATAGCGTTCTTGTTCATCTTTACTGATGTGGTGCTCCATGCGGTGTGCACGTTGGTGCCACTCTGTCGGATCATATCCCGAATGTTCCGCCAGATATTGTTCGTAAATGCGGTGCGCACGAATCAATTTCAGTCCGGCTTCTTTACCTTTCTCTGTGAGCACAAATTGTTCGCCCATAGTCAGCATACCAGCAAGTGCCAAACGTCCCACCGCAGCCGCCAGCGTCGCTTCGTTCATGTTCAGACGACGCATCGCTTTGCCCATTTTCTCACGGGGCAAACTTCCACCAGCGTCGCAAATATACTTCAAAATGTCTTCGCCTGCCACGGTGTGCAGATCTTCGTGCATTTCCTCGAAGAACGCCCCATATTTTGGCGCAAACAATGCCACAAACGCCGGCATTTCGTCCATATTTTATGTAGTCGTGTTGCCATATTATTTCAGATATAGGCAAAGGTACAATAAAATTCTTATCTCACCGCCGTAACTCCTTATAAAAGTTATCTATAACTCCATAGTTAAGCCTTCTTTTCATTGCTTCTTTGCTTCCTTACTCCCTTTTTATCGCTAAATCCTTGGGAACTTCTAAAAAATGACGTAAATTTACGTCCAAATTCATCGCTACGTTTTCTCTCTCGTCTAGCCTCGTGAGGAACTCGTGCCAAGGCAGTGCAGTCTGTCGGCCACAACAGTCCCGATGAATCCCCCTCACCCTCAAACAAATAGCAATATGGCACTCGAAAAAACATTAGTTCTTCTCAAACCCTGCACCGTGCAGCGCGCCTTGATGGGCGAAATCCTCTCACGTTTTGAGAAAAAGGCTTGCGTGTGTGTGGTCTCAAAATGATGCAACTCACCGACGAGGTGCTCTCCGAACACTATGCTCACCTCGCTGGCAAAGAATTTTTCCAGCGCGTCAAAGATAGTATGATGGTCACCCCTGTTGTAGCCATTGCCCTCGAAGGTGTTGGCGCAGTTGAAGCCGTGCGCACCATCACTGGCCCCACCACCGGACGCAAAGCCCCTGCCGGTACCATTCGTGGCGATTACAGTATGTCGTTCCAAGAAAACATCGTCCACGCCAGCGACAGTCTTGAAACGGCAGCCATCGAACTCAAACGTTTCTTCCGCGATGAAGAGATTTTTGAATATCGCCCTGCCACCTTCGACTTCCTCTACGCTAACGATGAGTTTTAGATTTCCATCTGCTCTATACAAAAAACAACGTCCGCACCAGAGTTTGATCTGATGCGGACGTTTTTTTATTACATTTCTGTCGGATTATGCGACCATTACGAGGTATTAAAATTTCTATTGTAGATCTTCGGGCATTGGATACCCTGCCAAACGAGCGATGGTCTTAGGAATTTCCGTGTTGTCGATGCGACCGTGGAAAGCCTCTGCACCAGCACCAATGGCAAACACCGGCACATAGCCGTCTGTGTGTCCCAAAGTTGTCCAACCGATGTGGGCATTTTTGCTCACAATCTGTTTGGCAGCAGAAGAAAGTCCACTCTCCGAAGCATACAAACTTTGGAAACCCTTGTCTTTGCCTGAAATCAGGTTGTCGAAAGCATCGTGCAGCGTCTTTTCCTCTTCAGCTGTGAGCTTAATGCTTTTGCCAAAACCGAAATACTCTTGCAAGTCGCGGCGCACAAATTCCCACGTAAACTTCTTACCCATACGTTTGCTCAGTTCCTTCAAACGAGTGGTGTAGAGATAACTGCTCATCTTCTGACTCGTCAGCGCAGGTAAATTCAAACTGTAGCCACCATTGCCCAAGGTGATACCGCCTGTTTCGTGGTCAGCCGTGATGAGAATGAGCGTTTCGTCGGGGTGTTGGCGATAAAACTCGTAAGCCACGCGAACGGCTTCGTCAGCATCAATCACTTCGCGCACCATAGGCGCAGCATCGTTGTTGTGACAAGCCCAATCTATCTTACCGGCTTCAATCATGCAGAAAAACTTCTCAGGATTTTTCTTTTGCAAGAAAGCAATCGTGGCGCGCGTGATGTCGGCCAAAGTCAAATCGCCCTTTTTGCGGTCGAGCGCATAAGGGATGGAGGCGTTGTCGCGCGCATTATTTTCCTTGTTTTGCAAGAGAATCATACGGTCGGCTTTGCGATATTGTTTGGCAAATTCCTTGTATCCATTGGCAATGGTAAATCCCTTAGCGCGTGCTTGATCATACAGATTGGCTTCTCCTTCGTGGAGAGGGGCTGGTTTCAAGAAATCGCTACCAGCGAAGAAATCAAAGTTAGATGCTACCAATTCACGCCCAATTTCTGCATACATCTTGCGGTGTTTCTGATGCGCATAAAAACAAGCCGGCGTGGCGTGGTCCACACTCACACTCGTGGCGATGCCCACGGCAGCTCCTGCTTCTTTCGCCCACACCGCCACCGAAGTCACGGGAGTGATGCTGTCGGTGAGCACCCCAATCGCGTTGTTGTACGTTTTGCGTCCTGTGGCGAGTGCCGTTCCGCCTGCTGCGGAGTCCGTGATACCGTGGCTAGCACTCTGTGTGTTCACCAACGCCACGTGAGGGAATGAAGGAAAGGTCAGCGGTTTGATGCCAATCGTTCCTTCGATGGCAGCCCCAAACGTTTCAGCCGCATTTACTTGGTTGACGCCCATACCGTCACCAATGAAATAAAACACATATTTGGGTGCATTTTGCGCCCAAGCACTCGCGCAAAACACCACGCCAAGTGCTAGGGAAAGGAGAGTTCTTTTCATATCAGAATCTATGTTTGTGAAGTCCGTAAGGGCAAAGTTACCATTTTTAGCCAAACCGACGAAACAAACAAGCCATTTTGTGTGTAGGAATTTGGTGGAGGTATGTCTTTCTGATAAAGTGAAGGTACATAAGAAGGATAGCTTGCCCAGCGAAACAGGGGAGCGGAAATACAATCCGCGCTGAATCGCGAGCAAGCCATCAATGTGGCAAAGTACGCTTTTCCTATTAAATCACCAAGCAATCAAGTAAAAAAGTAACACGATGTCAAATCTGTTGCGTAAATGAGCCTTTACAACATCGTAGTACTCTTCGCTTTTGGCCATTGGTCTATGGATAGATTGTTTCTGGATTTTGATTTCGAGGATAGAAAACGACGTGTTGTTTTGTTGAAAACGACGTATCATTTCTCATAAAACGACGGCTCATTTTTTATAAACGACGTATCGTTTTCATTCAACAGACGGCTCGTTTTATTTTGCGTCTAGGAAAGGGGGAGTGATGAATTGTGAAAATACCTATAAACACACCTTCTCGCGCGCACGTGTACGCGCACACTGACAGGGAGTTTTATCTTTTTGCTGTCACAAGTGTCACAGACTTCTTGTTAAGTTGTTGTTTTCTATGTTGTTATGGGTTGTCGTTGAGGGAGATTTAACAAACGGATGAGGTAATCGTCCAAAAAGCACTCTGAACCACAGAGAAAAACACATTTTTCCTCGTTGTTTTTTCTTCGATTTCCCCTAATTTTCTCACTTTTCTATCGAATTTTCCCCCACCGTGTGACACTTGTGACAGCAAAAAAACAATATTGCGGTTGGAATGCGCGCGCACATACACGTGTGCGAGAGAAACGCACCGAAATCTCTCCTTCTTTTTCCTCTCTTTCCTTTTCCTTCTTGTTCTTCTGTTTTCACTTTTTCCTTTGCAGTTTGTTTTCCTCACTCTTTTCTCAGATTATGTCTGCATCGAATCACCTTGTTTTGTAAGGTAAAGATGGTATTTTCTGGGTGTTTCAAAGAAAAAAGTGCTGTTTTCCTTGATTTTTTCACTCTTTGAGGCTATTTCCACCCATATACTAATAGGGGTAACGTAATGATGGAGATTTAGCCGTTGCTTCTAGGGGAGGGAGAACAAGAGCAATCCCGCCATTCACAGCACGTGAGTAGCGGGATTGCTGATAGGAGGGAGCGGTACGGCTAAAATCGAACATCCTTATGGACGCACCATCTTTTGGGCGATTTTAGTACCGGGAGTGGTGATTTGCAACAGATAGATGCCTGCGGCAAATGAGTCGGTGGGGATGCTGACTTCGTCACCTTGCGCCACGGCGGAGAGCACTTTGCGATAGAGAGAGCGACCATCGAGCGAAACAACTTCAATGGTGGCAGTGCGCTCAGGATTGTTGAAGAGAATTTGCCATTGTGTGGCGGTGGTGTGGAAAGTGGCTGGAGTTGCGCTAGCCGATACGCGCTCAATGGCGGTGAGTGGATTCTTATTTGCCTTTTTGAGCGCAAGTTTCAAACCTTCATAGACGTTGATGAGGCCATAGCCATAGGTGGGTGTCCAATCTTCCCCTTCCATATCGGCGTGTTTGGTGGAAGACTCTTTGAGAATGTCCATCACATCGGCTGCAGAGAGTTTGGGGTTAGCCTCTAACCACAAGGCTATGCTACCTGCCACGAAGGGAGTCGCCATAGAAGTGCCTTCCATATAACCGTAGTGATAAACCTGGTTGTTGAATAGGTTGGAGTAAGCGGCATTGTTCTTGTCGAAGCCAGGGGCAAATTTGTTGAGTGCACTCATAATGCTTGCACCCGGTGCCAACACGGCAGGCTTAAGATAGTTGGGATTGAGCCAGGGGGCCATTGGAAGAGAACGTGCTGCGCGCGCCTTCCCTTTCTAACGTGTCTATGACTGTAGTGGTGAAGCTACCCACACCAATAGCAGAAGGGATGGATGCACCGCCTTCGCCGACGATATAGAAATTGTCGGGCTTGATGCTCTCAAACTTGGAGTCAGTCTTGGCTTGCACAAATCTTGCATAGTTGGGCTCTTCCGAGTAAATCCATCCGTGGAGCGTGGCATCAGCGGTGTTGGTGGATTTAGCGGTGATTTCTACACCAAAAATGATTTTCTTGTAACGACTTCCCAAATCTTCTAGGAGTTTGTTCATTTTCACACCGACAAAATGATTCTCTCGGTTATTCTTTGGGGATATTTCGCTCCACACTTTGCCTTCGTCGAGATATTTTTTCCAAAAGTCTGCACCGAACTTTTTAACTTTGAGTTGTTCCTCATCAGAAGACTTGACAGCAAGGATGGGAGTGACGGTGAATTGTTCTGCTTTCACCTCGGAGATGCCCCAAAAATCGATGTGGGTGAGGTCGTCTTCTGTTGCATTGCCATCTTGGTCTTTCTTATAGCGCACAAAGACTTGTTTGGTTTCTCCAGGCTGGAATGAAGAGAAGGCATGAAAGGGTTGATCGCCTTCGTTACCCATGGCTCCCACTACGATGCCGCCTTTGTCTTGTGCCATTCGGTCGATGGCTTGGTCGTAGTCGGTGCTGCCATCGTGAGGACCGATGACGCTTCCTAAGCTCAGATTGACTACCCAAGGTTTTTTCTCTCGATTGGCATAGGCTTTCACTGCTCGTATGTCTTCGATGATTTCTGTGTTTTCAAACGAGGAGGGAATGAGAACAAGGTCTGCCTTGGGTGCAACGCCATAGAAGGGATTGTCGGGATGTTTGCTTCCTGCGGCAATGTTGGTGACGTGGGTGCCGTGGCCACTACCTGGGTCGTAGGTTTCGTGGGTTTTGGTGAGGGCATCGACATTATAGACGGGATCAGCCGTGCTTTGGATGTTTTTCTCAATGTCTTTGGAGCGATCCAAAATCATTTTGACGCGCGACTTGCCGTTTTCGTCTAAGAAGCCCATGTGTTTGAACTCAAAACTTTGGTCGATGACGCCAATGATAATGCCTTTACCGGTGAAGGGAGTGTATAGGTTGTCTCCTGCGTGCACGCGATCGACTCCTGTGACTTGACGTGCCTTTTGGAGAAAAGGGCGCAAACGCTTTGAAGCGGTGAGACGAACGATTCGTGTGTCGTTGGAGAGGGCGGTGAGCCATTCGGGGGCTACGCGGGCTGTGACCACAGTGTTGCTGATGGTTGTGGCGTGTTGTCCTGCTTGTGTGAGAATGTCTGCCACCTGCTCCGAAGCGTTGGGCTGGGTGGTGATGATGAGGGAGAGGGGAGCAAGGATGGATTGTCGGGTGCCGTTGTAGTTGATTTTGGGCGCAGTGAGTGAGTCGGCTGAGGTGAGTTGTCCTTCGGCCGTGCCGCGTGTGGTGCGCTGTTGGCGCGCATAGGCAACTTGCTGCTGTTGGACAATGCGGAGCGTGCGATCAAGTTTTGTGTTGTTGTCGTTTTGCGCCATGCTTGTTTGCGTTTGGGCAGCGAATGCCGTTGTGCAAAGCAACACGGGGAGAATATATCGCTTCATAGGAGGATATTTATTAGGAGGAAATGAATAGTAGAGTCTGGAGGGCGAAGTACTATGTGTTTGAGAGAAAAGACTTCGCAGATTGCGAAAGTACAAAAAAAAACTGAGAATATCGGTGGCGATTTCTCAGTTTTTCGTGATAGAGCAGGGTGGTTTGCGCAAAAAGAAACTGCGCATTCGTTTTTTCCCGAATTAGTGACTAACGATTACCCTGTGGGTGATTTGTGCGCCAGGTGTGGCGACGCGCAAGAGGTAGACACCCGAAGGAAGATGGGCAAGGGAGAATGTTTCTTCTTGACCTTGGGCAATTTGTTGCAAATTGCGCTGGAGCGCCACGCGTCCATCGAGGGTGAGGAATGAGAGAGTGGCGGTGCGTTCGGGATTGTTGAACAAGACTTTCCACTCGTCTTTGTCGCCTTGGAGGGTGACGGGTTGTGCCGAACCCGACACGCGCTCGATGGCAGTGGGGTTTCCAGATTGTGGATTAACATTTGCCATCTTCAAAGCCATCTTCAGACCTTCGTAGGCATTGATGCGTCCATAGCCTTCTTGTTTAGTCCAGACGTTGCCTGCACCTTGCAGTTTATAGGAGGTTTTTTCGAGGATTTTCTCAATGTCAGTGTGGGTGAGATTGGGGTTGGCTTCGAGCCAGAGGGCAATGACTCCCGCCACGTAGGGAGATGCCATAGAAGTGCCCTGTTCGTCGGCATAGTAGAAGTCTTCTCCGTTGATGGTGACTTTTTCGGACAACAACCAATCGTTTTTGTCGAAATTGGGATAGAGCTTGTTGTAGGCACTACAAATCAGTGCTCCAGGTGCGAGGATAGTGGGTTTTTTCACTGAGGTGTTGAGCACAGGGCCCATACTCGAAAAATAGCTGCGACTTCCGACTTCCATCCTGAGGTCGTAGCCTTTTTTAGTCAATTTGTTGAGGTGTGTGCTGCGACTAGTGTATGCCCCTACTGTGATGGCAGCAGGGATGTTGCCGGCTGCATCGGCAATAGTATAGTCGTTGTCTCCCCTGAGGATATGTTCATATGGGATTTTGGGGATAGATTTCTTTACGTAGGTTGCTTCTTGCGACAACCATCCATGTATTATTTCTTCTTTGTCTTTGGCGATGTTAGTTAACTTCAGACCGAAGAGAATGGTTGAATCGTTTTTTTCGTGACGGATGAGGGGGAGTCTCATCCAAATTTTTGTCTCAATTTTCTTTGTTTCTTGGCTTTGATTGTCCTCGAACCATCCATATTTTTTCCAAAATGGCTCATCCATAAAGTCAATTTTGTTGTTGATAAGCAAGAAAGGCTTCACCTCCAAACGGTCGATGCCATCGGTGCTTTGAGTCCAAAGATCGAAAATGAGCATTTTTTTCTTTCTGTCTTCTTCTTTGAGGGGCTTGTTGTTGCGGAAATCGAAAAAGAGATAGCGTGTCTGACTGACAGGGATGGTGCTCTTGACGTGGATGTTCATGTCGCCGTGGTTGCCGGCTGATGCTACGAGAATCCCCCCTTTTTCTCCTCCTAATTTTGACATTTTCTGGTCGTAAGGTCGAGAACCATCGTGAGGACCTTCTTGACTGCCAAAACTCATGTTGACCACCCAGGGTTTTTGCTGGAGTTTGGCTTTTGTCTTGACGAACTGTACATCTTCCAATACTTCTGTGTCTACAAAGGTAGAAGGAATCATGATGATGTCGGCTTCGGGGGATACACCATATTGACCGTTGCCGACATCGCTACCTGCGGCGATGCCTGTGGTGTGTGTGCCGTGGCCTTTGGCTCCGCGGTCTTGGGCATCTGTGCCAATAGGGATTTGACTAGTGGGTGTTTTTGACTTGTCGTCGTTTTTATAGGAAGAATATCCAGAGCGATCCCATAGCCATTTGACGCGTGAATTGCCATCTTTGTCGAGGAAAGCTGCGTGGCGAAACTCAAATCCTTGGTCGATGACGGCAATGATGACGTTTTTTCCTTTGAAGGGTGTGTAGAGTGATTTTCCAGCATGTACTTCATCAACGTGCGACATATGGCGCGCTTCTTTCATGGTGGGTTCTGCGTGCCGAGGAAGGGACATCTCTACCACTTCGGGAAGTTGAGCAAGGGCCTGAATCTTGTTAATCGGCATTTCCACCAAAAGAAAGTTGTCAGTGATGGTACGTGCTGTGCCTCCTAAACGCTCAATGGTGCGTAGCACAAGGGGAATTTTGTCGTCGAGGGTGACGAGGTTGAAAGCGACATTCCCGTTGAGAGGGAAAGTGCCGTTGGGAGTTGTCAACTGTTGAGTGACGGTATCTGTGGCAAGGCTGATGGCTCGAGTGGATTGTGCCACTTGCGCTTTGACCAAAAGGGTGAGCGTGGCGTCGAGTTTGGGTAAATTGCCGTAGGGAGCCACGAAGGTTGTGGCATTTGAGTCGGCTGCGCTTCGGGTGTTGGGGGCTGCAGCGGGTACGAAGATGCGAGAGAAGGAGGGAAGTGCTGTTAGAAACAAGCAGCCTAGAAGAAAGAGTGAACGCTTCATAGGTGAGCCTTTAAGAAAACGGCGCAAGAGTGGAGAATGATGCAGTGAATCATCATCTACTCTTGCGCCAATGCTGTAATCGGTAGGTCGTGGCCTTATAACAAAGAAGGCAAAAGAGCGTTTAACCCCAATCGGTCATTAGACCGTTATAGTACAGATTGTTATGGAGAAGATAACTTCCTGAACAGATTTGGGTTTAGGGACGTCCCTTTTGGGTAAAAGTGATGGTTGTTGTCACTCCACCAGAGGAGAGTGAAACATGGGCAACGCGTGGTTTGTTGGTGGGGTTTTCGGTTGCCTTGAGTTCCACTACTTGGTGACCTGTCTTGGGTTGTTTGGCTTCTGCTGGCACAGTGAGCCAGTCGGCATCGGAGGTGAGGGCGTGCGTGCTGAGTTGAGGATTGTAGAGCGTAAACGCAAAATAAAGTTTTTTTGCTTCGTACTCAATTTGTTCAGCGAGGTGTGGTTTGTTGAAGTCCTCTATATTGTTGACGCCGTTGATGTGGAGCCAATTAGTTTGAATGACATGGTGTGTGAGGCTATTAAGTTTACCCTGTGTAGGTTTGATTTGGAGTAAATAGTGTTGAGGGATGGAGTCTGTTGAGGGTTTAGCAGCAGCGATGACAATGGGAGTGATGGCGTAGTAACCTGTTTCACTTTCACGCTCTGTGGCGTGATGGTGAGTGGAGCTGCATTGTTGTCTTTGTCGCTATTTGTGGTTTTCTTTTCCAAAGTAGCTGTCCAGTTTTCGGTACTTTTCACCCACACAGTGTCGGTGATTTGGTCGCCATACAAGATAGTGTTGACGGTGTTGTAGCGTGTTTGCAGGCTAATCTGATGTTCTTCGTATTCAGACTTTTTGTCGCAACTGGTGAGCATAGCGATGCCGCTGAAGAGGACAGTGGCGAGAGAGAGGAAGTGTTGTTTCATAAGGATATTTGTTTGTGAGACATTGGTGACTGAATGCTGGTGTTGTTGGTTGAGAGGGTGGTGTAAAGATGAGTCTAATACCACTCGATGTTGCTGGAATAACTGCTTCGTTTCTCATATTTCAGTGCATCGGCGAGTTCGGCAGCGCGTGCACGGAAGGAGAAGTTGAACGAAGAGTAGGGCAAGAGAACGATGCTACAAGTCATTTCGAAGCAATGCAGGTCGCGAGAGAGTGATGCAGTGGTCATGGAAATGCGTTTGTAGTTGAAGTCATAGCCCGAAGAGAAGTTGATGTTCCAGCCTTTGGCTAGAGAGATGTTCCCCGACATATTGAGTGTCTGTGTGAAGGAATAGGGGTAGCGCATATTGCGAGTGTTGATGGGCTTAGTGCGGTCTTCGGACATGGTGAGACCATAGCTGAAACTGAGCGACCAAGGGAGAGAGAAAGCCATGTAGCCGTTCTTATCGACATCTGCAGCTACTTTCTTCTCGTCTTTCTTCGATTTGTTTTTGCGCAGCATCGGGTCTACGTTGGCGTCTTCCTTGTCGTCGTCAAGTTCGTTGTCATCGTTGTTGGTGCGTTTCTCTTCTTCTTTCTTTTTGCCTACAAAGTTTTTCCCACACTTTGTCCCATCCTCGGCCTGCGAGGAGTCCGAAGAAGGTGGCCATCTTTTTTTGTTGTCGAGGGTGTAAGATAGGGTTTTGGCTCATGCCTTGGAAACGTCCGAAGCGTCCGTGGCTCCATTCGGTGGTATTGCCCACGATGACGTGGCCGTCTTTGTCGAATTCGTAGGCATAGGTTTCAAAGCGCGCAGCCATAGAGAAGGTGTAGCTTGGAGAGAAGCGCAAACGAATGTTGGTGGAAAGTGGACTCCAAGGCTGATAGTCTGTGGCCAGATTGTAAGACATTGAAGCCGAGAGTTCGTCGATGATGGAGATTTTTGCGGAAGCCACTGGTGTCGGCGTCCGACTTAATCTTCATTTCGACGTTGTTGGAAACGCTCATGTTGATGCTTCCTTGGCGTTTGCCTGAGGGGTATCCAAAAGCACCTGAAGCATAGGGAGAGTATTCTTTTTGTCGTTACCTTGCCAGTGCGGTCGGTGTAGACATAGTTGGTGACATAGCCATAGCTGCGCGTGGTGAAGTCGGGAGCGTAAGAGAAACTTACGTTGGGCTTGAAGACGTGGCGAATGGTTTGTATGCGAGTGCCGAAGAGTTTGCTCCAAGGTTTGTAGAATCCGTAGAGCGTGGTGTTGAACGACATGGAGGCGTTCCAATCATAGAGGTTGTAGAAACCATAGGTGGTGTCGCGTCGTTCGGCTTGTAAGTTGTTGTCCCAGCTGAGGCGTTCGCGTGAGAGATAGGTGCGACCGCTGAAACTGATGGAGGGCGAGAGATTGATGTATTTGAACACTTGGAAGGTGGCATCGATGGGCACGCGGTGCTGCATACCGTTTCTCCACTTGAGCAATGGGGTGTGAAAGAGTTTATCTTCCTTGGTGTTGATGGAGTTGGTGAATTGTCCGGTGTAAGAAAGACTGATTTTTTCGTACCAGCGTTCTTTTCCTACTGCTTTTTTGCGGCGGAAAGGGTAGAAGCGATTGACGTTGATGGAGAGGTCGGGGAGGGTGATGGCCAGCGATGAGTCGCGCATATTCTGCGTGATGTTGCTTGAGCCTGAAAGAGAGATGCCGAGTGAGGGGATGTTGTGGGTGAAACTCACTGAGGATGCGCGTGTGGACTGTGTGTAAGCCAGTGGAGTGTAGAGCGAAGTGAGGTTGCTACGTTCGTAGTTTTGCGAAGCGTAATTGACGCGTGCCGTGAAAGAAGTGTTGGGATTGGCTTTGGCATCTGATGAGTGTGACCATTGCACCTTGAGACTGGTTGTTTTGTTGTAGTCTGGCAGGTTTTTTTCTCCCGTGATGGTGGTGAGATAAGACACAAAAACATTACCTCGATAGCGATAGCGCTGCGCATAGTTGGATTCGGCAGAGAGTCCCCATGAACCTTTGGTGTAGAGTTCTCCCAAGAGTTTCAAATCCATTTTGTCGCTCAACGCAAAATAGTATCCTCCATCGCGGAGATAAAATCCGCGAGAGGTTTCGTCACCATAGGTGGGCATGATGATGCCCGAAGAATACTTTTTGTTGAAGGGAAAGAATCCGTAGGGGATGGCGAGAGGTAGTGGGACATCGGCTACAACAAGATATGCGGGGCCGAAGAAGGTTTCTTTACCGGGGGAGACTTTGGCGCGTGTGAGTTGGAGATAAAAGTGGGGATGATCAGCATCGCAAGTGGTGTATTGCGCATCTTCGAGATAGAAATAGCCGTCGTTGGAACGCTTAGAATTGACACTGCGCAGGAATCCATCGCCTTGCGTGGTTTTCACGTTTTCAATGAATCCTTTCTTAGACTTGAAGTTGAAAGACATACGCTGACTTTCATAGTTTTCGCTTCCTTGTTTGTAGACGGGCAATCCCTTAAAACTGCGCCCTGTGCTGTCGGGCACACCTTGCGCATGGACGATGGTAGAGTCCATATTGAGGGTGATATAGTCGGCTGTCAAATCCATGTTTTGATAGTGCACCTTGGCATCGCCATAAAGATGGGCAAATCCGGTGGTGGCATCATAGACTAATGAGTCTTTGGCGGTGTAGTCGACGGGGCTTTCAATGCCAGACTTGCGCCGTAGGGTGTCTTTTTGGGCGCTGTCGGCAAGTGCGCGCGCATTGCTCACGGCGATGGTGGTGTCGCGGGTGATGGTGTGGCTCAAGCTGTCGAGTTTGAGTTTTACGTTGCGACGCGTGCTGTCGATGTTTTTTGTCTGTGGGGTGAGAGTGTCGGTGGAGGTGGCTAAGGTGCTGTCTGCTTTGTGGAGTAGACTTAGCACTTGTGTGGTGTCTTCTGCCATATCTCCCAGCGCGTGTTGGGACACACTCTTGGTGTCCGCTGCTTGGGAGGCAGTGGAAAGGGCAGTGGGAGAGGGTTTCGAGTGGTGGGATGAACGACTCGAAACGAGGGCTGCGAGATTACAACCAACGAGGGTGCTTCCAATGAGAAAAACCACTACCCACAGTAGGATTCGATGATGGATTGTGCGTGACAAGTGTGATGTCTGATAGAAAAGATATGATAAAATAATCCTCTGCAATGAGGGAAATAGTGAGAGAATCTCGTTGTCCTCCCGATGAGCAGGGATAGATTTTGCTAAAGATTTGGGGCAAAGTTACGATTTTCTATTCGAAAAGCTCTGTCCAGTGGCGGAATTTCTCCACTCCTTCGTCTCCAAACTTCTCCAAACTCTGAAGCGTTTGGGGTATGGTGCGCTCACGTTCCAAATGGCTTTTGCTGTAAAACTTATCTGCATAACAAATGATTTGTTCTTCGATGGTTTCGGGCAGAAGGTCTTGTTGGGGATCGGGAAGTCCTCGCTCGATGATGGTTTGTCGTGTGAGGCCTGTGCCGGTGTGGCGTTCGCAGATGCGTGCTAGGGCTTCGTAGAAATGAAGTTCCTCTTGCAGTTGAATCGCTTGCAGTTTTTCCTCTTTCAACTGTTCCGCTTCGTTGCGCAGGAGTTGTGCTCCGAGACTTCCATGGAGGATGTAATGTGCGGTACCGTGGCAGTGGATTCCTGGTGCATCGGTGAGAAAAATGCCGATGTCGTGGAGCATAGCTCCGGCTTCCACAAGGTGGTGATTGGCACCCAATTCGGGATGTCGCTCTACGATTTGCAGTGCGCGTGCACAAACTTGGCGACTATGGTGGAGGAGCATACGACGAAGCGCATTGTCTTCGGGATAATAGCGATGGAGGAGAGCTAAATAGTCCATAGGCAACAACATTGGAATGTGTGGATTGGGAGATTGTTTGCCCCCAAATAGTATTATTTACTCCTAGGAGTTGTAGTTTTCACTGTTGTACTTGTTTTGGGGGAGTGTGGAGTCGTGGGTTTGCTGACGCTGGGCTTTGCAGTGTTGGGCTTAGCGTTGCTGGAATTAGCCGAATTTGCTTTCGTCGCATTGTTTTTTGTTGCCTGAATATCTATTTTCGGAGCTGCAACGTCATTTTCGGCATTCTCTTTGAGGTTTTGTTCTGCGTCTCCTTGCGCTTGTCCATCCGCAAAGCCTTGTGCATAACCGCGCTTGTAGGCATCGGTGTAGTTGCTGCGTTGTTCAGCAGTAGGGAATTTGGAAGAGTCATCGTAGGAGGCGCGTTCCATATCGTCGAGTCCGTCTTGTAAACCTGCAAAATAGCCATCTTCGTATCCTGCGTCAGAGGGAAGACGCTGATCTACTGACACCGTGTCGGTGGATTGTTCTGTTGTAGTGTCGAGGGTGGGTGCGTTTCTGCAGGTGCGGTGGTGGTGTCGGGACTAGCCATGCGTTGCACACTGTCGCGAGCCGCCATTCCTTCTGGAGTTAATGGCACGTCAGTGGAGCGTTTCAAATAAACGATAATTCCTACGGCGAGTAATACCACTGCGATGAATAAAACGCTGCGAATGATAGTTTCGTTGCGGTCAGGAGTTGGGTTTGTCATATTGTGTTGTCCCCAATTGTTAGTTTGAGGTGAAACTGGAAATGGAAAATCAGCGAGAATGGATGGCTATCGAAAGTGGCTGTTGGAGATGTTATCTGCGTTTGCGTCCTGCATCAATGCGAAGGAAGATGAAGAGGAGCAGAGTGAACCCCCAAAGCGATGAACCTCCATAGGAGAAGAAGGGAAGCGGAATGCCGATGACGGGCGCAATGCCGAGCACCATTCCAATGTTGATAAACACGTGAAAGAGCAATATCGACAAGACGCAGTAGCCAAAGACGCGCCCGAAACGTGAGGTTTGCCGTTCGGCTAAATAAATGATTCGCCAAATGAGTGCTAAAAAGAGCAGTAACACAGCGCTTGCTCCGAGGAAACCTTCTTCTTCTCCCACAGTGCAGAAAATGAAGTCGGTGTCTTGTTCGGGCACATAGTCGAGTTTCGTCTGCGTACCGTTCATAAATCCTTTGCCTTGAAGTCCGCCAGAACCAATGGCGATTTTGGATTGCGTCACGTTGTAGGAGGCATCTCTGTCTTCTTCAACACCGAGCAACACACGGATGCGCGTGCGCTGATAATCTTTCATCACATTGTTGAGCGCATAGTCTGAAGCATAGAGAAAACCGATGCTTCCTAGGGAGAATGCGGTAATGAGAAGGAAGGTGCGGACGCGCTGTCCCAACCATTGCACACCGAGATAAGCAATCATAGCTACGGCTCCAACGATTTGCACCCAACTGATGTCGAAGGGGAAAAACCACCTCGAGATGATGTAGGCTGTAGCTTGCAAGCCGATGCCCCATAATAATATGCGTTGCGCGTGTTCGGGTTGTTTGGGACAATAGATGCGGAGCATTCCCACGGTGAAAATCCAAATGAGGAACATCACAATGCTTTCTCCCAATGAGGCGAGTGTACCAGGCAACGCCACATCTCCTTGACCAATGCCGATGACGAAATAGGCTACAGCTGCAACACCGCAGAAGAGTATGCTTCCCGGCATCCCTTCGCGATAGAACATCAAGAAGAAAGCGGTGTAGACGAGTGCAGACCCCGTTTCTTTCTGCAAGATAATCAGTACGAAAGGCAACAAAACCGTGCCTGCTGCGCGGAGGAATTTTCGTCTTTCGTTGAGTGTAAATCCCGAATTGTCCGATGAGTTTCGACACCATCAACGCTGTGGCGCATTTGGCGAACTCAGCCGGTTGTAGCGACACCGGACCTAGTGAAATCCACGAGCGCGAACCTTTGATGTCGTGAGCTATGAATGGCGTGATGAGCAGGATAAACATCATCACCCAATAGAAGAGGTCGGCAAGCATATCAAAATAGCGGTCGTCAAACATCAGAATGACGGTGCCAAGTCCCAGAGAACAGCAAATCCAAACCAGTTGTTTACCAGGACGTGTGTCGAATGATAGGAAATCAAAGTCGCCAAAACTATGACTTGCTCCGCAAACGCTGAACCATCCAAAAGCCAGTAAGGCTAGGAAAATGAGCAGCACCCAACCATCTGCACGGAAGGCGGGATTGAGTTGAAGATTATCGCGCTTGTTTGCCATAACTGATGTGACGATGTTGGAAGGTATTGGCTTTGGATTCTGAGGAATCTGAGAGTTTACCATTCACGTATTGTTCCATAATCAACGAACCGATGGGAACGGCGAAGTCTGCGCCAAATCCACCATTTTCGATGTAAACGCAAACGGCTATTTTGGGACTGTTCATCGGGGCAAATCCCATAAATGCGGAGTGGTCGTGACCGCGGTTTTGCGCAGTACCCGTTTTTCCACACACTTGCACGCCGGGGAAGTCTGCACCGCGACAAGTGCCTTGTTCCACTGCGCGACGCATACCCGCGACAGCGTAATTATAAAAGCGTCTGTTTACTTTCGTGCGGCGTTTGTTGGTGTAAGTGGTGTCGATGCGCTCTCCTTGCACACTGTGCACCACGTGCGGCACGTAGAAATGTCCACGATTGGCGATGGTTGCCGCAAGATTAGCAATTTGAAGTGGAGTAGCAGTCACCTCACCTTGACCGATAGAAATGGAAATAACCGTAAGTCCATTCCACGATTTCTTGTAAGCCTTGTCGTAGTAAGCAGCATTAGGAATCATTCCGCGTTTTTCTCCAGGGAGATCGATACCTAATTTATACCCAAACCCCATCGCTACAAGATGGTCTTTCCAGTGAGTCATGGCATTTTGCACACTTCCGTATTTACCCTTATTCCCAAACATACGGAGCAGATTCCAACAGAAATAGGCGTTACAACTCGTGCCAATAGCAGGCACTAGGTTGATGGGCGAAGCGTGACCGTGACAACCGAGGTGCAACCCTTTGTAGTTGAAACCGTGGTGACAGGGGAAAGCAACGCTAGGATTGATGCTTCCTTCTTGAAGTCCGAGCAGTGCTTGAGATATTTTGAAAGTAGAACCTGGTGGATAAAGTCCGCTGATAGCGCGGTTCAGCAATGGTCTCCGTTCATCGCGCATCAGCATACTCATATGCTTACTTCGATCGCGTCCTGCCATACTTCTTGGATCATAAGTCGGAGAAGAAGCCATAGCAATGATTTCTCCAGAGGACGGTTCTATGGCGACAATCGCTCCGAGTTTACCTTCCAGCAATCGTTCCGCTAATTGCTGTGTGGCAAGTCTATCCCCAAAGTTAAGTTGCGACCAGGATGCGCCTGTGTGTCGAATTTCCCGTCCATATATCTCCCTTGGGTGCGTCCGTGCACGTCGCGCAGCATAATGCGCATCCCCTTCTCACCGCGAAGTGCCATTTCGTAACTGCGTTCCACCCCCAGTTTGCCGATGTAGTCACCACTCTTGTAATAAGCGTCGCTGTCAATGTCAGTTTGATTCACTTCTGCCACATCACCTAAGATGTGTGCACCAATGCCGCTGGCATAGTGTCGCACACTTCGTTTCTCCACGCTGAAACCTTTGAAACGGAAGAGTTTTTCGCGAAACTTTGAAAACTCCTGTGCAGGAATCTGACTCATAAACAATTGAGGAGTATTGCGAGAATATCCTGGATTCTTCTTCGAATCCTTGATTTCTTCCATGCGCTGAATATATTCCTCTTTCGTAATACCCACTGTTTCGCAAAAATCCAAGGTATCCACCCCGTGCTGATCGAGCATCGTCACGAGGATGTTGTAGGAAGGTTCGTTGTAAACCAATAGTTTACCATTGCGATCCATTATCAGTCCGCGCGATGGATAGATGATTTCTTTGCGAAAGGCATTGGAGTCTGCACTTTTGCGGTAGTCATCGCTCATCAGTTGCAGTGTGAACAAGCGAATGAGGTAGACCACGATGATGACTGCCGCCACCGCGCCTACCACGAATTTTCGCTTCTCATAACTGTAATCTTGAGGCATTATCTATGCGTTTATCGTTAGAAACTTAGGTGTTGAGTGATGCTTTATTATATACGCTATTATTATATAGCGCAGTTTTGACGTCCGATAGGGTTGCATCACTCTCCCATCTCTTTTCCTTCTCTGTATGGTGTTTGTTATGTATTTCGAGAGGTATTTCTCAATTTCTCAAACGTCATCATAAAAATCACCGTTAGTGCCGTGCTACTTCCCACTTTAATCAAAATCTCGAGCGCATCGAAGAGAGAGAATGTTTCGAGAAGAAAAAACACCAAGGTGTGGATGAGCGTCACCACTACCGCAAATTTCAAAAAACCTCCCCATTGCATCGTTTTGATCGAAGGTGTAAATTCCTCCTCCAGTTTATCGTCGGGAGTAAACGTGCGCAACAAAAGCGGAGTGACAAGTCCCACCAAAGTCAAGGCAGCAGCAGCAGCTCCCACAGTGTTCGACAAGATGTCAATGACTATTCCAATGCAGAAACCCAGCACCACATAAATCCATCGCGCTGTGCCGTGGGGTAAAATGATGAGTGCATAGACATAGGGCATTGGCGTGGCATAACCCATCAAGTGAATATGATTGAACACCAATGTATGGGCAAGAATCAAACCTATTATCCAAAGGACACGTGGAAGAATGACGTTAAACATTTGTTTTCTACGTTTATAACTTTATTGTGGGTGGGATTTTCGTATGTGGAAATTCATCGCATCATCAAGACATCATTGCAAACTGTCTGCCTGCTGTTGGAGTTGTTGTATCTCCGCTCGATAAGGCGTCACCACCACATTCACATCTCTCAAGTTCGCAAAGTCAGTACCGAGCACAATGTCCAAACGATAACTCTGACCATCTGATGAATTGCTCACTTTGTGCACTCTTCCCACAAAGATACCGGGAGGGAACACGGAAGAATAGCCCGAAGTCTCAATCACACTTCCCTTTCGTGCCTTTGCATAGCGCGGCACATCGTCCAATTGCGCCATTCGCGTACTACCGCCATCCCATTGCAAGTAACCAAAATAGTTCTTTCCGCGCACGCGACAAGAAATACTTGATTTGGTGTGCGTCACAGAATCACCAAAGCATAGTTTTCTCCCACCAAATAGACAATGCCGATGACACCACCGCCACCCACAACACCCATTTCGGGTTTGATGCCGTCTTTTCGTCCGCGGTTGATCACCAAATATCCATCGTGTCCACGGCGCACCCCATTGCTCACCACGCGTGCAGGAAGCAATTGGAACCCCGACAACTCTTGCATCACCTTTCTTTCTGTAAATGTTGTGTCGTGTGTTGCAGAATCCAAAGCAGCGCGCAACGCGGCATTTTCTTGTTGCAATTTCGTGTTCTCCGTGGTGAGAAGCGTGTTGATATCCCCCAATTTGAAATACGCTTCGAGTGCAGCATACGACTCATTCACTTTTGCTGCACTCTCATTGGCCGCAGTGTTCCACACACTCCCTTGGAAGTTGTTAAACCGAAAAAGGAATGTCAAACTAATCCCTTCGAGCAGAATGAAGAGAAAGAGATAATTATAGCGGCGAAGAAAGTCTAGAAGTATTTGCATCTGTTGGGGATATGATGGGCAAAAGCCCTGCCTACATAAGAGACAGGGCGAAAATTGCGTAGAAGATGCTGTAAAGATATGCAGTGCTTCCCATTTATCCACGTGTTATGACAACGAAGTGTTGTTTAGAAAGCGCTACACTATCCAGCAACAAGCCTATACGGCATTATCGTCTTATCGCATCAAGCAAGGGTATTCGTCGATGTTGGCGAGTGCCTTGCCGGTTCCTCTTGCCACACAGAGGAGGGGATCTTCTGCCACGTGGAAGGGGATGTTAATTTTGTTGCTCAAACGTTGTGCCAAACCGCGGAGAAGCGCGCCACCACCAGTGAGGTAGATGCCGTTTTTCACAATGTCGGCATACAATTCGGGAGGTGTGTTAGAAAGCGCGTTGAGCACAGCCGTTTCAATAAGACCCACAGAACGTTCTAAGCAGTGCGCAATTTCTTGATAGCACACAGGCACTTCCATAGGGAGAGCCGTGATGCGGTTCGGACCGTGCACCACATAGTCTTCGGGAGCTTCTGAAGGAGGCAGTTCTGCCAAAGCGCTACCCACGTTAATTTTGATGCGTTCCGCCATACGTTCTGACACAGAAACGTTGTGCTGACGGCTCATATATTCGCGGATGTCAGCAGTGAAATCGTCACCAGCCATCTTGATAGAGTTGTTCGACACGATACCGCCCATAGAAATCACAGCAATCTCTGTCGTACCACCACCGATGTCCACCACCATGTTGCCTTCTGGCGCGTTCACGTCCAGACCAATACCAATGGCAGCTGCCATAGGTTCAAAAATGAGGTAAACATCTCTACCGCCAGCGTGTTCTGCACTGTCGCGCACCGCACGGAGTTCCACTTCTGTGGAGCCCGAAGGTACACCAATCACCATGCGAATGCTGGGGGTGAAAAGGTGACGTCCAGTGCGCACCATACTGATCAAACCGCGCATCATTTGTTCGCAAGCATTAAAGTCTGCGATGACGCCATCGTGCAGCGGACGCACTACGCGAATCTTTCGCTAGTCTTTTCATACATCAGTTTAGCGCGCTCGCCCACTGCGATGGTCTTCTCAGTGGTAGGGTCGAGAGCCACAACGGAAGGCTCGTTCACGGCAATCTCACCATCGGAGATAATGATGGTGTTTGCGGTGCCAAGGTCCATTGCCAACTCGCGCTTCATTGAAAAGAAGGAAGAAAAAAGTCCCATTGTCAAATTGTTGCATTATTCATTGCTCCGATGCGGTTTACACCCCAAGGGAGCAGTGTGTAAGGATGAATCGAGATAAAGAAATCTCCTCGTTTTATCCCAAATCGGTCATTAGATCCTGAACAGATTTTATTTTCTTGTTGACAGGAAGTTATCTATTCAATTACGAGTTGTACTATAACGGTCTAATGACCGATTTTGGGTTATAGTTTGCTAAACCACTTGTGGATTGCCGTATCGTAGTGACTAGAAGTGGCAAAAGCGTTGGTGGCAAACTGTTTGCGTTGTTCCAAAGTCGTTTCAGCACCTTGCGTCTTCACAATGTCGAGCAAGGGTTGATAGTCAGCTTTCGACGAAACAATCACCACATCTTTATGGTTTTTCGCACCAGCGCGAATGAGCGAAATACCGCCGATGTCAATCTTTTCAATGATGTCCGCTTCAGAAGCACCCGATGCCACTGTCGCTTCAAAGGGATAAAGATCCACAATCACAAGATCTATTTCGGGAATTTCGTAGTGCGCCATTTGCTCACAATCGCTTTCCAAGTCGCGGCGACCAAGGATGCCACCAAACACTTTGGGGTGAAGCGTCTTCACACGGCCACCGAGAATGGACGGATAAGACGTCAAATCTTCCACTTGTTGGCAAGGAAGGCCTAGCGACACGATGAAGTCGTGCGTACCACCAGTGGAGAGAAACTGAACACCTTCTTGGTGAAGGGCTTGGAGGAGAGTGTCGAGACCATCTTTGTGGAACACCGACACAAGAGCTGTTTGATTTTGCGCGAAGTAGCCATAGCGTTATTCGAGGGATAATAATACGTGTGCACAAAATTACGACAAAGTTTTGGAATAGCGTTATAATTCTCTGTCTTACTGCGTCAATTTAGTCCTTTTTATTTCCACTTTTGCTATTAAACTGCCCGATTTGCCGTCTTTGCAACTCAGTTGCACGCGAATTTCTCTACCTTTGCAACATCAAATCATCACAACCCTCTGAATTATGGATCAGCATTGTCCCTCTCATCACTCCGAAAATACCGCTGCATCGTCCTCTCACCAAGAGGAATGTGGCTGCCACGACCATTGCTGTTGCGATCATCAAGACGAACACAATCCTCTTCACGGTGAACATCACCAAGAGGAATGTGGCTGTCACGACCATTGCTGTTGCAATCATTGCGATGAACATCACCACGAAGAGTCCGACAGCTGCGGTTGCGCCTGCGGATGTCACGCACAAAACGGTGACGACCATGCCCACGGAGCAGCGCGACAATGGGTGCTTTTTGCCATTGCTGCCACTGTGGCGCTCGTCATCTGGATACTCCAAATCCTGGTGGAGCATCATTCTCTCGTGTTTCCCCACAGTGAGTGGACGCGTTATGGTTATTTAGTGGCTTATCTCTTCGCTGCGCAAACCGTTTCAAAGGTGCCTTCCGTGGACTCTGCAAAGGACAGATTTTCAATGAGTTCTTTTTGATGATTGTCGCCACATTCGGTGCTATCATCTTGGGAGATTATCCCGAAGCAGTGGGAGTTATGCTGTTCTATCTTTTGGGAGAAAACCTGCAAGGTCTAGCCGTAGGTCGCGCCCGCAAGAGCATTGCTTCGTTGGTGGCTTTGCGCCCCGACACCTGCACTGTGGTTGAGAAAACCTCTGGCGACACTCAACTGCTTAATCCTCAGTCCGTAACACTCGGCAGTTTGTTGCGCGTGGAGCGTGGTGCGCGCGTACCTTTAGATGGGGTGTTGTGCGAACCTCCTTCATCAATCACGGAAGGAAAACCCTACACCGCAGCACAATTCGACACTTCTGCCCTCACGGGAGAAAGCGTTGCTCGCCAAGTCCCCATAGGTCAGCGAGTCATGTCGGGATATATTGTTCTCGATCGTCCCATCTATTTGCGCACCGACCGCACACTCGGTGAAGACGCCCTCTCGCGCATCCTCCAAATGGTGGAAGATGCCGCAGCGCGCAAAGCTCCTGCCGAACAGATGCTCACCAAAATTGCCCGAGTTTATACCCCCGTGGTGGTCGCACTGGCTGCTTTGCTCGTCATTCTGCCCCTTTTGGTGCAATGGTTGCTTCCCCTTTCCAGCATTGTTTTGAGCGATTGGGTCTACCGCGCCCTCGTTTTCCTCGTGGCTTCTTGCCCTTGCGCCCTGGTGTTGAGCATCCCCTTGAGTTATTTTGCCGGTATCGGAAGAGCCTCTCAACGCGGCATTTTGTTTAAGGGAGGATTGCACCTCGATGCCGTGACGCACGTAGACACTGTGGTGTTCGATAAAACCGGCACACTCACCACCGGTGTGGTCACCGTGCAAGACGGCATGGAGAGTGGAGTAGAAGGAGCGTTCTCCGTGACCAACGATAAGGCGCGCCCCACGTCTAAAACTGCCGTAGAAACCCTTCGACAAATGGGCATCCACACCGTCATGTTGTCGGGAGATTATCCTGATGCAGTCAATGCACTGGGCGTCGAACTCGGTCTTGACGAATGGCATTCGCGTTTGCTGCCCCAAGACAAATTGCAGCACGTGGAGCGACTTATGAACGAGGGACGCCACGTGGCCTTTGTAGGCGATGGCATCAACGATGCCCCAGTGTTAGCGCGCGCTCATGTGGGTTTTGCCATGGGGGCTGGTGGCACTGACGCTGCTGTGGAAACTGCCGATGTCGTACTTCCACCGATGACCCTCTCCGCGTTGCCGATGCCATCCGCATGGGTCGCAGCACTCGCCGTTTGGTGTGGGAAAATGTCGGCATGGCCATTGGCATCAAAACCATCGTTCTTCTCCTCTCCGCATTAGGCCTAGCGGGTATGTGGGCGGCGGTCTTTGCCGACACTGGTGTTGTGCTACTCTGCGTGCTCAATGTGCTGCGTCCGCGAAGATAGTCATATATTTTACTGTAAAAAAAGCACTCGTTTCTACACAAACGAGTGCTTGTTTTATTCAAAACGACGGCTTGTTTCTCATAAAACGACGTGTTGTTTTCTACAAAACAACGTGTCGTTTTTCATAAAGTGACGTGTTGTTTTTTTTCAAACGACAGGTCACTTATTTTTGAAGTGAGTGCAAGGGGTGAGGAAGGACGAAAAAATGATTTGTGAAAATACCTATAATTTCCCTCTCTCACGCGCACGCGTACACACACGTATCACAGGAGTTTTTGTGTTTTTGCTGTCACAAGTGTCACACTATGATTTATAAAACCCTATATCATAGAGTTTTACCTATTGTTTTTGGTGTGTTTTAACATTTCCTTCCCTAAACCCGTGTGAAAACAGCGTGAAACACGTTTTTTTCTCTCCGATTTTTCCTCATATTCCACCGAATTTCCACTAATTTTTCCTGCATTTTTCTCGATTATCCTCCGTTTTTCATCTGTTGTGTGACACTTGTGACAGCAAAAAAACAACATTGCGGTTGGAATGCGCGCCTACGCGTGTGCGCGTGAGCTTTCGCTCAAACCTCTTTCTTTGCTAATTGTTTGTTTCTGTAATATACGCATTGCATTTTATGGGGTGCTCAAAGGAAATAGTGCACTTTCCGCGATTTTTTCACTCTTTGGCGTTATATCTCCCCATATACCAATAGGAGATGCTGCAAAATGCGTTTTGCACTACCTCATCATTCATTTCTACTTTCACGGCGAAAGCCAATCTAATATACAAAACAGCTATGTTTCACCTTATTATCCAAACTTTTCTCAGGCTTTTTTTGAGAAAAGAGAGGGAGCGAGAGAGAATGGTCTACTCTTGTCGGTCTTCGCAAGGGAGAAAAAGAGAAAATTATTATCTTTGCAGTATGAATGATTCATTACTTGCCAGTAGCATTGAAGAAAAATTGGCTCACCGCGACATCCGTTCCACAGCGAGTCGCATCCTGGTGCTTCGCGCACTGATGACCACAGAGAGTGCGCTGTCGCTCTCAGACCTAGAAGCGGTGCTTCCCACCCTCGATAAGAGTACGATTTTTAGAACCCTCACCACTTTTGCGGCGCATCATTTGGTGCACGTTGTAGAAGATGGTAGCGGTTTGGCGAAATATGCGCTCTGTGCCGACGACTGTCATTGTGGAGAAGACAAACACGATGAATTGAGCGACTTGCACACCCATTTTTATTGCGAGCGTTGTCAGCGCACCTTTTGTCTTCGTGGTGTTCCCGTGCCTGTGCCTGTGCTGCCGGAGGGTTTTTCGGTGCGCACAGTGGGCTTTGTCGTCAAAGGTGTTTGCGATAAATGCAGCGGTTTGCAGGGGTAATGTGTTGGAAATTTGCACAAAATGCTACTTTTATGCGCAAGGGAGCAGAAAAATGTAAGTAAATTGAACAGAAAAACGCATATTTACTTTTGTGACTCCGAATAAAAGTGTACTTTTGTGGGTGTGATAATGGAAAATAGTCATCAAACGGACTTGTTTCCTGGTAATTTGTAAAACATTCAACCCCTTCATCAGATAAATCTTATCCTATGAGTTATCTTTTTCCCCTTCAAAACTATCGTCCGCTCCTCGATATGAGCGAAACCGAGCAAGGCATCAAAGTCATCAAAGAGTTTTTTGCCGACAACTTGTCCACTGCACTGCGTTTGCGTCGTGTCACAGCGCCGCTTTTTGTGTTGCGCGGTTTGGGTATTAACGATGATTTGAGTGGAACCGAGCGTGCGGTGAATTTTCCCATCAAAGATTTGGACGATGCGCGCGCAGAAGTGGTGCATTCCTTGGCGAAGTGGAAGCGTCTGACGCTGGCGGAATATCAAATTGCCGAAGGCTATGGCATTTACACCGATATGAATGCCATCCGTGCTGACGAAGAATTGGGAAATTTGCACAGTCTTTATGTGGATCAGTGGGACTGGGAGCGCGTGATTGCGCCAGAAAATCGCAATGTGGAATTTTTGAAACAGATTGTTCGCTCGATTTATGCGGCAATGCAGCGCACAGAATATCTGGTGTGTGAGCGTTTTCCACAACTCACTCCTCAATTGCCTGCTGAGCTTTCCTTTATTCACGCTGAAACTTTGCGACAACGCTATCCCGATTTGACGGCGAAGGAGAGAGAAGATGCCATCACGCGCGAACTTGGTGCGGTGTTTGTCATTGGTATTGGAGGAAAATTGGGTGACGGCGAGCCACACGATATGCGCGCTCCTGACTATGATGATTACTCTACGCTCTCCGAAGAAGGTCTTCCTGGACTCAATGGCGACCTCTTGGTGTGGGATGCCGTGTTGGGGCGTTCGCTGGAACTTTCGTCAATGGGCATCCGCGTGGACAAGGCGGCTTTGGAACGTCAACTCAAAGAGAGTGGTCACGAAGAGAGACGGACGCTCTATTTCCACCAACGACTTTGGAAGGAACGCTTCCCCTGAGTGTGGGAGGTGGCATCGGGCAGAGCCGTTTGTGTATGTATTATTTGCAGAAAGCGCACATCGGTGAGATTCAAGCTTCGATTTGGCCTGAGGATATGCGCAAGAGTTGTAAGGAAATGGGGATTCCGCTCATTTAATAGTGACTCCCTCGTGGCTTAGAGAAATAGTTTTGTTTCTGGGGAAAATCTTGGAAACGCGTAGGCACGATTGGAAGAGAAAAGCACGCCGTATTAGATGCCTCCTCCGTTTTCGAAAGTGGTGCCGAGAGAGTGGTTTTGCTTTGCAGCATACGGCTATAAGGCGGCAAGGCTTGGGTGCACCAGACGTTGCCACCAATCACGCTGTCGTGACCAATGGTGATGCGTCCTAAGACAGTGGCGTTGCTGTATATCACCACATTGTCTTCGATGATGGGATGGCGAGGCACGTTCATCAGCGAACCGTCTTCGGCTTTGCGAAAACTTCGCGCACCGAGCGTGACGCCTTGATAGAGTCGCACATTGCGACCAATGATGCAGGTTTCGCCAATGACAACCCCCGTGCCGTGGTCGATGGCAAAGGCTTCGCCAATCTGTGCTCCCGGGTGAATGTCGATGCCTGTCTGAGCGTGCGCTAGTTCGCTGATGATGCGCGGCAAAATGGGAACTTTGGCGCGGAGCAAGGCATTCGCCATACGATAGTGCAAAATGGCTTTCACAGAAGGGTAGCACAAAATGACTTCCGAAAAACGCGTAGAAGCGGGGTCGCCTTCAAAGATGGCTTCGACATCGAGCCCGATGAGACGGCGCAATTCGGGGATACATTCCATAAAAGCCGTGGTGATTTGGCGCGAACAACAGTCCTCTCCTGCCACTAAAAGAGCTTGGCGCACTTGTTCGAGGAGGATGCGCGAGAGTTTGGACAAACATTCCACCGTGGGACGCGAGGTGAAATAACCCGGAAAGACTAAATCGCGCAACAGTGACACGGCTTCTTCGAGTTGCGCAGGCACAATGCCGTCAGCTTCTCCCAAAGGGATGTGCGGATTGGGCTGCGCCAAGGCAACGGTGAGTTGAGCAATCTGTTCGGGATTGAGAAGAGGATGAAGAGTCATAGGCGAATGAAACAAAAACGAATCTAAATTTATGGCATACACAGGAGTTGTTTGCGCATAAACTTGTATATTTGCGGTGGGAGAGCCGTATTGCTGCAAAGTTACGCATTATTTTGTAGAAGTATAGATTTCTCACCATCAAAACCCTCAACTATTTACAACACAAATTACTATGTCAAAAATAGCATCTTCAGCACTTTCCCTCGTGGGAGGTACTCCTTTGGTCGAAACTCAGCGCGTGGCTGCCGACTTGCAGCTCAAGGCTCGTGTGCTTGTCAAACTCGAATCTTTCAATCCTGCTGGTTCGGTGAAAGACCGTGCGGCGCTTGCTATGGTGGAAGCTGCCGAGCGTGAAGGAAAACTTGCACCTGGTGCAACCCTCGTGGAAGCTACGAGTGGTAACACGGGAGTGGGATTGGCTTTTGTGGCCGCTGTGAAAGGATATAAGGCTGTTATTGTGATGCCCGAGACGATGAGCATTGAGCGTCGTCGATTGGTCACTGCTTTTGGCGCAGAAGTGGTGCTCACTTCGGGTGCTGGTGGAATGAAAGAGGCTTTGGCAAAAGCCGAAGAAATCAGACAATCTCTCCCCAATGCCGTGACGCTGGGACAATTTGTGAATCCTGCCAATCCGCAAAAGCATTTCGACACTACGGGTGTGGAGATTTGGGAAGACACCGCAGGAGAAGTGGATGTTTTGGTGGCTGGAGTAGGCACTGGTGGCACGGTGAGCGGTACGGGTGCTTATCTGAAAACGCAAAAAGCGAGTGTTCGCGTGGTTGCGGTAGAACCTTCCGATTCGCCTGTGCTGAGTGGTGGACATCCAGGTGCGCACAAGATACAAGGCATCGGTGCGGGGTTTGTGCCCGAAACGTACAACGCATCGGTGGTAGACGACATTGTGCAGGTGGAAAATGACGAAGCTTATGAAGCCGCTCGCTTGCTCGGTCGCAAGGAAGGCATACTTTGCGGTGTGTCTTCGGGGGCTGCCTTTGCTGCTGCGCTCCGTTTGGCTGCATTGTCAGAAAATGAGGGGAAAACGATTGTGGCTATTTTGCCTGATACGGGCGAGCGTTACCTTTCCACTCCCTTGTTTGGAGAATAAATCATTTAGAAACGAAGCTTATAGGATAGGTGTTGGCAAAACGTCTGTCTGATAAATAAGCGCATCGTATTTTTGATACTCCTTTATAAAACCCCATTTCCTCACCTGGAAGTGGGGTTGTTTTGTGCGTGATAATCGAGATTTGTATCAAAAACACGGTTAGAATGTGCAAAATATCCGATAATCTAGAGAGTATTTTGGTCGAGATAGAGGCTATTCCCTCGAAAATGATTAACTTTGCGTGGCAACATCATTTCAAACGATGCGACAAACCATTATGATTTTCCGAAACCCTTGGGCTCGATTCGTGGGGATACTCATTCTATTCTTGATAATGGGATGGGGTAGTGGTGCGTGCGTGGCGAGTGCTGCGACAAAACGTCCCTTCGTATTGGTCATTGATGCAGGACACGGCGGAAAAGATGCCGGTGCTGTGGGACAACTTACGAAAGAAAAAGACATCAATCTCAACGTTGCACTCGCATTAGGACGATTGGTGGAGAAAAATTGTCCCGATGTTAAAGTGATTTACACGCGCAAAACCGATGTTTTCGTTACGCTGCAGGGACGTGCCGAGATAGCCAACCGCAACAAGGCTAATCTTTTCATCTCTGTGCACACCAACTCTTCGCCCGTGGGGAAGGCGGCACCGATGGGAGCCGAAACTTACACCCTGGGTATGCACCGCGCTGCAGATAATCTCGAAGTAGCAAAGCGAGAGAATAGTGTGATTACCCAAGAAAATAATTACAAACAGACTTATCACAACTTCGATCCACGTAAGTCGGAGAGCTACATCATCTTCGAATTTTTGCAAGATCGCAATATGCAGCAGAGTGTAGACCTTGCGCGCGCCATCCAACGCAATTATACTTCGTCGGGACGCAAAAACAAAGGCGTGCATCAAGCGGGTTTTCTGGTGCTGCGTGCCACCTCTATGCCGTCTGTGCTCACAGAATTAGGCTTCATTTCCAATACAGAAGAAGAAAAATTCCTGCATTCTCAAGAAGGTGTGGCAACTTTGGCGCGTGCCATTTTTGAAGGTTTCAAATCCTATCGTCAAAAGCATTATGCACAAGATGTTGCACCTACTGAGAATGGTAATGACGAGGGAGAAAATCAAACTTTAGTGGCAGAAAATGAGTCGAATTCCGATGCACCTTCGCCTTTGGACAAGGTGTGCGATGCTGTGAGTGTGCCACAACCTGTGGATGTTTCCACGCTAAAAGCCGAAATGGTGCCCGTGACAACGCGCCCTTTTGGACAACCGGCAGCACCGGTGCAGAAAGTGTCTGGAGAAATCAACAAAGTTATTTCTCAACCCGAGCTTCCTCCTGTGACTGCCGTGGTTAATCAGGTGGCATCTTCAACAACTCCAGCGGTTACGAAAGATGTCGCAGCTGCCGCCCCAATAGTTAATAATGTAGCATCTACTCCGGCGGTTACGAAAGATGCCGTTGCTAATCGTCCAACAACTGTTGTTGTCGCTCAGCAAGACTCTCTGGTTCCCGTGATTCCTGTGGTTGTAACTGTTCAACCTGTGACAATGACCTCACCCGCAGTAGCCGAGAATAAGGTGGTTCAACCCGATAATAAATCTTCTCAACTCGAGATTAAAACTCAAACTGCGCCTCAAGACAACAAGACTTCGCAAACGAAGGTGCAAACAAAAGCGCCCACAAAGACGCAAGACACCACAAAGACGCAGGATACTAAAAAAAGACACAAGACAACGCAAAAAAATAGAGAAAAAAACTAACGAAGGTCCGATATTTAAGTTGCAACTCTTCACCATCGACCACGCCTTGCGCAGCGATGATAGGCATTTCAAGGGACTCTCTCCGGTGGAATACTATGAAGAAGGCGGACGCTACAAATATACTTATGGTGCAACGGCAAATTATGAAGACGCAAAAACGCTTGCAGAAAGACATCATCGACAAATTTCCTGAAGCATTTGTTGTAGCGTTTCTCAATCAGCAGCGCATCGAATTAGCCGAAGCCATAAAACTTGCCAAGGTTGCGACCAAAGGTAAAAACGAATAGCCACATCATGTTCAAAATCACTCGTGAAATTAAAATAGCTCTCACAGCAGTTGCCGCAGGCGTCTTGCTTTTTGTGGGCATCAACTTCCTGAAAGGCATCAATGTCTTTGAGTCGAGCAATTCCTACTACGTCAAGTTCAAAGACATCAAAGGACTCACTGTTTCAAATGCCGTCTATGCCAACGGTTATCCTGTGGGAATTGTGCGCGAAATCAACTATAATTATAGCGACAACAATGGAGTTGTGGTGCGCATCGAACTAGACAAAAATATGTCAGTTCCTCGAGGGACGACTGCCGAATTAGAAGTTGCAATGATGGGAGGAGTGACGATGAATCTTCTTCTTGGTCAAAATCCTACTGCCGTGTTGACCCCATTCGACACCCTCACTGGCGGAGTGCACCAAGGAGCCATGGAACAAGCAAGTGCGATGATGCCGCAAGTGCAGCAGATGATGCCTAAAATAGATAGCATTCTCACCAATATCAACCGCTTGACGGCTTCTGCCGAACTTCAGCAAACGCTCAGCAATGCTGCCGTGATCACCGCGCAACTCAAGCAAACCACGGCTCGACTTGATGGACTTATGGCAAAGGATGTTCCTGTGATGATGGCTCATCTCAATCGCACCGCCGGGAATGCCGCCACTTTTAGTGATAATTTGGCGAAAACAGACCTCAATGGCACTGTGCACAATGTGAATGGAACGCTAACAGAAATGCGTCAGATGACTGGACAACTCACTTCTTTGGTGAGCGATTTGCAGCATAAACTCAACTCCAAGGACAACAGTATGGGCGCGCTCCTCAACGATAAAACTCTTTTCGAAAACCTCAGAAACACTGCCGCTAATGCAGACTCTTTGGTGAAAGACGTGAAAAAGAATCCCAAACGCTACGTGCATTTCTCCATCTTCGGAAAGAAATAGAAATAGGTAACGACTATCTTGCGCATATGAACGAGCAAAATTCAAATGCGCAAAATAGTTTTTGAATACACTAATGGAACGACCTCCACATCAAACTCTCGATTTGACGTGGAGGTCGTTCTATTTATCTGCTAGATAATCCCAAACAGGTGATTAGACCATTACAGTGCTGCTCGTTATGGAGGAAATCATTTCTCGAAATTCAACTGTTCGATGAAATGAGCAATGAAATCTACAGTCGCTTCAATGCCCAAGAGAGAAGAATTGACACATAGATCGTAAGTGTCGGCGGCTCCCCACGTGCCCGAAGAATAGAAGTTATAGTAAGTGGCGCGCTCCTCGTCAGCTTCCTCAATGATGCTCTGCGCAGCTTTGGGTAAAACGTTGCGACGTTGCGCAATGCGACGAATGCGGTCGTCGAGGTTCGCCGTGATGAAGATATTCACGTGACGTGGGTGTTCGCGAAGAATATAATCAGCCACGCGTCCGATGAAAACGCACGAACGTTCCGAAGCAATGCGCTGAATCACACGACTTTGGATGATAAACAAATTCTCCTCCGACAGTTGATTCTCATAGAAATCACCACCGCTGCCAAAGAAAGGTTGCACCACGTGAAATATGCTACGGAAAGCCTTTTTTCTCGTCACTGCGCTCAAACAAACCTTGTCGCAAACCACTTTCTTGTGCAGCCAGCGACAGAATTTCCTTATCGTAATAAGCAATACCAAAACGTTCAGCAAGACGTTTTCCAATTTCGCGGCCACCGCTACCCAGCTGGCGACCGATGTTGATGACAAAGGGAGAAGACATGATAGACACAGAACTATGAAGTTGTATAATATATTCAGAAATCGAGGAACTTTCCGCAGCAAATCGTCACTATTGCATAAACCTGCTGTGAGCAAATCAGCTGCGACGCATACTTAACCTAAATCGGTCGTTAGAGTCTAAACGGTCTAATGACCGAGTGGGGTAGCAATCAAAGCACCGTTGTGAGGGAAAAGTCCTAATCCTCAAGCGCACTTTTTTGTCGCAATTTGCGTATTTGCGCCACTAGCATCACCGCAGAGATGAGCGCAGCCACACCATCCGCAGCCGGCAGCGAATACCACACCCCATCAATGGCCTGTGCACCAGGGAGCAATGAAGGCAACAAGTGGGGAAGAGTGAGAATCAAAGGAATGAGAAAAATCAGTTGTCGGGTGAGCGAGAGGAAAATGCTCTTACTGGGAGAACCAATGCTTTGGAAAAAGGCAGACGACACAATTTGCATACCAATCACCGGCCAAAATATACTCACCACGCGCAATCCATGTTCGCCCGCCTCGGCTAGTGCAGGAGCATCTTTCACAAACAATCCCACCAATGCATCCGGAAAGAGATGACTCGCCGCAAAGCTCAGAGTCGTCACCACAGTTGCCGCAAGGAGTGTATATTTCACCACACTTTCCAGACGATGAAACTTCTGCGCACCATAGTTATATCCCGCAATCGGCAGCATACCTTGGTCGAGTCCCATCACCACAAAGCCATAAACATCGCCAGTCGGTTCACTATGCCATAAGCTCCCACCGCCGTGTCGCCGCCAAACTCTGCCATGGAGCGCATGAGGATAATCGCCACCAAACTCGTTGAGGTGTTGATGAGAAACTGCGGAAGACCGATGGTGAACACCTCTTTCATGACGCGCAACTGTGGACGAAGATAGCGGCGCATCAAGCGAACAGGACTATTCTTCCCACTAAACAACCAAAATTGCCAACACAGCGCACACACTTGAGCTATGAGCGTGCTCCACGCAGCTCCAACAATCCCCCAACCCAACCGCATCACCGAGAGATAAGCCAGAACAGTGTTGATGGCCACCGTGCCGATGTTCGCATACATAGCATAGATTGGGCGACTCGTCGAACGCAGTTGCGCATTCAAACCATAATACAAATGTGTGAAGGCATTGCCAAAGAGCAAATCTGCATATAGGCTCGCGCGTGAGGGAGTGTGTGGTCAGAAGCACCAAACAAGCGGAGAATCGTGTCGAGATTCAGTTCTAGCACTGCGCCCAGCGTAAGCCCAATCGCCACGTTGAGCACAATGACATTCCCCAAGATGACGTGCGCCGCTTGGTGATCTTTTTGTCCTAAACGGATGCTCATCAGCGTAGAACCGCCAATGCCCACCATTGCACCAAATGCCGCAGAAATCGCCATCAGCGGGTTGGTCAAAGCCAAACCCGAAATCGCATCTGCCCCCACGGCCTGACCGATGAAGATGCCGTCAATGATGTTGTAGAGCGACGACACCACCATCGCAATGATAGCAGGGAGCGAGTATTGCACCAAGAGTTTGGGAATAGATTTTTCACCCAGCGCGTTGAATTTATGAGAAATGTCAGGATTGATCTGTGAAGACATATAAGCAATGACGTGTAAATGTGGAGCATACCACGTAAGGCTTATAAAAACTTCTTCGTTTCCTTCTGCGAGCCGTGGTGCACTACTACTGCAAAAATACAATATTTTTTGAGGACTATCCGAGCTTTTATTCTAAAATACCGCTCTGTTCCCACAAAATAGAGCGAACTGCTCCTTTTCATCTGGAATATCCACGTCGAGGTTGCTTTTTCTCCCCTTTTTCTTCGAACTACCGCAAAAGATTGTGTAACTTTGCCCTTTAGACACCCCCACAGTGCACCGCACAAGGAGCATCAGGGAAAAGTCTGAATTCGAAATCCTCAAAATCTTTCCAATATATGACAGAAGCTACAGGAAAACTTGGTGTGATGATTGTTGGGCTCGGCGCCGTTAGCACCACATTTATTGCAGGTGTGCTCTCTGCACGCAAAGGACTCACCAAACCTGTGGGCGCACTTACTCAATACGACAAAATTCGTGTCGGCACGGGCGAGACAGAACGCCGTCTTTCTTATCAGGAAATCCTCTCCCTCCCCACACTCCACGACCTTGAATTTGCTGCCTGGGACGTCTATCCCGAAAATGCTTTTGAAAGCGCAGTCAATGCCGATGTGCTTCGTGCCAAAGATCTATTGCCGCTGCAAACCGAACTCGAAGCCATTCGTCCGCTCCCTGCAGCCTTCGACCGCCACTATGCGCAACGCATCGACGGCACCAACGTGTTGCCCGAGATGACACGATGGGAAATGGTGGAGCATCTGCGACAAGACATTCGTCAGTTCAAGACTGAGCGCGGTGTGGAGCGCGTGGTTGTGCTTTGGGCGGCGTCCACCGAAATCTATGTACCCGTGCATCAGGTGCACCAGTCTGTGGCATCGCTCGAAGCTGCTATGCGTGCCAACGATTGCGAGCACGTAGCACCCTCCATGTGCTACGCCTTTGCTGCATTGATGGAAGGCGTACCCTTCATCATGGGAGCCCCCAACACCACCGTAGATATTCCTGCTATGTGGCAACTTGCTGAACAACAGCGCGTGCCCATCGCAGGTAAGGATTTCAAAACCGGACAAACACTCGTCAAAAGTGGATTTTCACCCATTCTCAGCACACGTTGCTTAGGACTCAACGGATGGTTCTCCACCAACATATTAGGCAACCGCGACGGACTTGTCCTCGACGAGCCAGCAAATTTCCGCACCAAGGAAGTGTCTAAGCTCTCCACCCTCGAAACCATCCTTCGCCCCGAGGAGCAGCCCGATCTCTATGGAAATTACTATCACAAGGTGCGCATCAACTACTATCCTCCTCGTGGTGACGACAAAGAAGGCTGGGACAACATCGACATCTTCGGTTGGATGGGCTATCCCATGCAGGTGAAAATCAATTTCCTCTGTCGCGACTCCATCCTTGCCGCTCCCCTCTGTCTCGACCTCGTGTTGCTCATCGATGCCGCTGCTCGCGATGGACGCTATGGCACACAACGCTTCTTGAGTTTCTATCTCAAAAGTCCGCAACACGACTACACCGTGGGGGAAGAACCCGAGAACAATCTCTACCGCCAATATGTTCATCTCAAAAATGCCATCCGCGAAATGGGAGGTTATCCTGCCGATGAACTCGTGGATTAAGCATTGACTTAGCAATCTCCGTTGAATAGTTTGAAGTAGAGAAGAAGGAATTAGATATTCGACTGCCCTTAGAAGTAATTTCCGACTAGAAAGACTTTCTACTTGCGTTAAGGATATAAATTTACTTCATAAAAGTCTCCATGAAGCCATAAAATATTATGTCAGAAGATATCAATTATCAAATAGTCCCAGAAGGGAAAATACGAGATTATATAGATGGAACCATTCGCAAGGATACTCCAGAAGAATATGTGCGTCAGACGGTAGAAAAGCGTCTGGTAATTGAGCATAAGTATCCCAAACAGCGTATTGCAGTAGAATACCCCATCAAAATGGGGGATGGTAAGAAGCGTGCAGATATCGTTATATTCTCAGAGAAAGCAACTGCAGAGGACCTTCAGGATCAGCAAAATATAGTTCTCATAATCGAGTGTAAAAAGGAGTCTGTCAAGCCTACCGACAAAGGAGAAGGAGTGTCGCAGCTTAAGACCTACATGGCTTCATGCAGTAATTGCGTGTGGGGTATGTGGACTAATGGCAAGCACAAAACTGTTTATCAGAAGGTGACAGACGACAAGGGGCGCATCCACTATGAGGAAGCTAATGATATCCCTTCAGCAGATGGTAGCAACAGTGCTAACGAACGCCCTAAGCGAGGACAAATGTCTAAGGCTACTGATGATAATCTACTTTTCACTTTCCGCACCTGTCATGACATTATTTCTGTCAATGAAGGACACTCAAAACAAGCTGCCTTCTTTGAATTTCTCAAAGTTATCTTCTGCAAGATTACCGATGAGAGAAATGTAACTAAGCCGGTGGAGTTTTATACCACAGCATCAGAACGCAATAACTCAGACGGACAAGCAACGGTGTATAAACGTATTGCAGCTATCTTTGAGGAGGTAAAGAAAAAGCAGGGAAAAATCTTTGAAGCCAACGACCGAATCAAACTCGAGCCTCGCACACTCAGTCATTTGGTGGGTGAGCTACAAAAGTATTCGCTCTTAGACACGCGCATTGATTTTAAGGGAAAAGCTTACGAAGAAATCGTGGGTTCTAATCTCCGTGGTGATAGAGGAGAATTCTTCACTCCACGTAATGTGATGCAGATGGCAGTGGCTATGATTGCTCCACAAGAGGGAGAAAAGGTGCTAGACAGCAGTTGTGGCACTGGAGGCTTTGTGGTTATGGCTATGAATGCGGTCATTGCTACGATTAAGAGCAAAATGCAAAAAGAATATGGTGAGAAATTAGAAGACTGGCCAGCAGGGGTGCGTGATGCTTTCAATAATAAAATCACTGAAATCGCGGGAGAAAATTTCTTTGGCTTCGACATCAATCCTGACTTAGTGAAAGCCACAAAGATGAACATGGTGATGAACAATGATGGTAGTGGCAACATCATTCAGCTCAATAGTCTTCTCCCTCCCCACGAGTGGAGCGAAGAGAAAAAGCAACTTCTTGAGGAACGTATGGGGTGTCCTAAGAACTCTATCGTCAATCACAAGACCATCGACCTTTTTGATGTCATTGTAACTAATCCTCCCTTTGGCTCTAAAATCCCCATCAACGACCAACAAATTTTAGAGCAGTTTGACCTTGCCCACAGTTGGGTTAAGGATCAACACGGCAATTGGTTGATGAATTCCACAAAACTTAGAGGAAGTGTGCCTCCCGAACAAATCTTTATTGAGCGCATTGTGCAGTTGCTTCGCCCTGGAGGACGTGCGGCAATTGTTTTGCCCGATAGTATATTCTCTTCACCAGGCTTAGAGTTCATCCGAGTCTGGCTGACGCGACACACTCACATCATCGCAAGCATAGACCTGCACGCAGACACATTCCAACCTCACAACGGCACTCAGTGTTCCATTCTGTTCGTGGTAAAGAAGACCACAGAAGAGATGCAGGAGGAGCAAAATCTTGGTTTTATCCCTGATAATCAGATATTCATGGCTATGGTCGACCACATCGGGCATGACAAGCGAGGTAACACGATATATAAACGTGATGAGGAGGGCAACCTTATACTGCGTCATGAAGAGAATGATGTGCGTGAAATAGATGCGACTACAGGCGAGGTGACCTATCGCAAAGAAACTTTTGAAGAGAAGATAGTAAACGACCAGACTATTTTGGTGGCTGATGTATTTCTCAAGTGGAAACGCGAACAGGGCATAACATGGTAAACTCAGACAATACAATTCTTGCTCCATCGCCACTGCGTTGGTGCAGCATTTCGACAGAGGAAGTAAGAAACAACGCCTATCGCCTAGACGCATCGGCTTATGACCTAGAGGCTATGGAAGCACTCTCTAGAGTGTACCATAGTCCCTATGATTGGGTATATCTCTGGGGAGAAAATGGATTGGTTGAGGAGGCGTATTATCCTGGGCGGTATAAACGCATATATACGTCAGAAGATAAAGGCGAACCTTTCTATCTGCCTTCCCAATTAGAAGAAATCTATCCTAAGCCAAGCAAATGGATTTCTGCGAAGACTGCAAGCTTGTTGGAAAAAGATAGGATAAAAGAAAGTAATCTTCTTATTAGTCGTTCTGGAACAATAGGCAAGTGTGCTATTTCAAGCAGGAGCAGTATTGGAAAGATTTTCTCCGATGATGTAATTCGTATTACCTTCCGTAGTACTTATGATTTAGGCTATGTCTATGCCTATCTCAACACGGAAGATGGCTTAAAGTTATTGCAGAGCAATAACTACGGAGCTGTGATAGATCATATAGAACCCGAGCATCTAAAGAATTTGCCTATCCCTAATGCTCCGGAAGAAATCAAACGAAGCATTCACGAATCTGTTATAGCCTCTTACGATTTGCGAGACCAATCGAATGATTTAATTGATGAAGCGCAACGATTGCTCTATAAAGCTCTTGGCTTGCCAGAGAAGATGGATTTAAAACCAAAGTATTATGCTCCGCAAGCAGGATTTCGTTGCTTCACAATGTCAAGTAATGAACTGAATAATCGCTTCGATGTATCCTATCATTTGCCCGAAATCAAGGAGATTCTCTCTCTGATTTCTAAGCAAGCCGCAGAAGTCACCACACTTGGCGATCCCAGAATAAGTAAGGAGATTATACTGCCTGGACGTTTCAAACGTATTTATGTAGAAAAAGAGCAAGGGGTACCCTTCTTTGGTGGTAAACAACTGTTGCAACTAGACCCTTCGGGAGATAAGTATTTATCTCTCAATAATCATGGAGACCGCATCGATAAAGAACTCTCCATCGAAGAGAATATGTGTTTAGTAAGTTGCAGTGGTACTATTGGGAAAGTGCAGATTGCTCCTCGTCATTGGAATGGATGGGCTATCAATCAGCATGTGATGCGAGTGATTCCTGCGTCCGATGAAATTGCAGGCTATATTTATAGTTGGCTAACTTCCCCATATTGTTTCCCTCTCATTGTGCGCAACAATTATGGTGCTGTCATTGATGAGATTGATGACAAACAGTTATCAGAAGTTGCCATTCCTCTGCTCAAGGATAAGGCGGTTCAATCACGCATCAATAACATAGTCTTGCAGGCGAATACCCTACGTTACAAAGCTTATCTTAAGGAGCATGAGGCACTGCAACATATGGAAGCTGTACTTAAGTCTTAGTATCTTCAGAAAATAGAAAGAGGTAAGATAATAGCATGGCACATCATCCATAACTGAGTGTCTACATCGTGACGCTAAAGTCCAAGAAAAAGGAAAAACAAAAATTTCCGAGGTTAGACGTTAGATATTAGACGTTAGAGGTGCGAACTCTCTTCGAACGAGATGGAGATGTTGCAAAACTCGTTTTGCAGCATCTCCTATTTGTGTTTTTAGATAAAAGGCCAACACGAGGTTGGTTTTGGGAAAAGGCAAAGACAAGTTCGCTAGGAATCAGCCGCTATTTTGTGCGGTTGCTCCAAATAGTCATAGTCTTCCTCTGCGGCTGGTTGCGCAAGTTGTTCCGTGATTCGGAGTTCTAGTTCGTTGCGCAATTCTGCATTTTGCGACAATGCTTGGAAAAATGCCTCGCGACCCATAGCAATGTGTTGCTTGCCATAGCTGTACCACGCACCTGTTTTGGTGAGCACCTTGAGCGCAAGCCCAAGTTGCAACAGTTCGCCTGAGCGCGAAATGCCACGACCGAAAATAATTTCAAAATCGCAAGAACGAAAGGGAGGAGCCATCTTGTTTTTCACCACTTTTACGCGCGTCACCGCACCAATGTCGCGATTGTCTTTCTTGATGTTGCCGAAACGGCGCACATCGAGCCGAACAGAAGCATAAAATTTGAGTGCGTTGCCGCCCGTCGTCACTTCGGGATTGCCAAAGGGAATATTGATTTTTTCGCGCAATTGATTGATGAACAAGCAGGTGGTGCGTGTTTTAGCCAGAGAAGCCGTGATTTTGCGCAAAGCCTGACTCATCAGTCGCGCCTGCAAACCCAGTTTGTTGTCGCCCATTTCCCCTTCAAGTTCCGCTTTGGGGGTGAGCGCAGCCACAGAGTCCACCACTACAAGGTCGATGGCGGCCGAACGAATGAGGGTGTCGGCAATGTCGAGGGCATCCTCCCCACAGTCGGGTTGCGCCACGAGGAGTGCCTTGACGTTAATGCCCAATCGCGCAGCATAGTGAGGGTCGAAGGCGTGTTCCGCATCTACAAAAAGAGCGGTGCCCCCTGCGCGTTGCACTTCGGCAATGGCATGGAGTGCCAGTGTAGTCTTGCCGGAAGCCTCGCCCCCATAGATTTCCACGATGCGCCCTCGGGGATACCCCCCAATGCCCAGTGCAGCGTTGAGAGCCATAGAACCAGTGCCAATCACGTCAATGGGTTCTGTGGTGGATTGTCCGAGAAACATCACCGCACCGTGTCCGAAGTTTTTTTCGATTTGCCGCATCGCATCTTGCAGAGCTTTGTTGCGCTCTCCGTTTGTGGGGAGAGAAGCGGTAGGTTTTTGTTGTGTCATGGTAAAAAATGTGTGTTAGGTTATAGATTGTGGGAGATAGCAAGGCCTCTCGGCCTAATGCTGGTGCAAAGGTAGCGCAAGTTCTTGACGGTAGATGACAAACCGAAAAATGCTGCGTTAAATGTTTCAGGTAAAATGACGGCTTGTTTTTCATAAAACAACGTATCGTTTCATCTAAAACAACGTATCGTTTCATCTAAAACAACGTGTCGTTTTTCCTAAAACAACGTGTCGTTTTCTACAAAACAACGTATCGTTTTTCCTAAAACAACGTGTCGTTTTTCCTAAAACAACGTGTCGTTTTCTAGTCGTTGCGAGGAGGAGGAGAGGAAGGGAAAAATTGAACTGTAAAAATACGTGTAATCACCGGCTCTCGCGCGTGCGCGTGTACACGCACAGTACAGGAGTTTTTGTGTTTTTGCTGTCACAAGTGTCACAGCCTATCATATAAGGGCTTATGTATCAGTGGTTTGCTTGTTTTTCTTGGTGTATTTTAACAAAACATCGATACTATCTTCCAAACACACACACGACGACATCGAAAGACATTATTTTTCGCGCAGATTTTTCCCGACATACTCCCTCATTTTTCCTGCATTTTCTTTCAGTTTTTTCTCCTTTTTCCACCGAAGTGTGACACTTGTGACAGCAAAAAAACAACATTGCGGTTGGAATGCGCGCACCTATGCGCACCTATGCGTGCACGCGAGAAACGCTCCCCAAAAAATTTTCTCTCCACGTTTTTCCTCGTTTTCTCTTCTTCCTCCTTCTTCTCTTCCTCTTTCCTCATTCCCCCTCACTTTCCTCTTCTTCTCTTCTGGGGCATTCAATACTTGTGAGTCTGTATTTTGCTATGTGTGTATTGCAGATTTATTGCTTCGCAAAGAAAAAAGTGCACATTTCCTTGATTTTTTCACGCTTTGGGGCAATATCGACCCATATACAAATAGGGGGATGCATTGTAAACCCCCATCTGTTCAGGAACTAATGACCTGCATTGAACACTAAAATCCTATGACTTTCTTGGCAGATTGACCAAAAAAAGTTACCTTTGCGGTAGCAGGAGAATGTCAATCAACATCAGCAGATGGCAAAGAAAAAAAGGCGAGCCTTGCAGGCCTCCGCAGCCTTTCTCGCTCCTGCCCCTCCTATTTTCCAAAGGCCGTTTGGCCATCCCAACATATAGACATGCACGATACCACCATCTCAGACCCTGCCCTTAGAGGTTTTGCGGCTTGCGGTTGTGGATGCTCCAAGCATCAGCTCAACACTTTCGACTATTTCAGCGATGTGCCAGGCAACAACCAAGTGTCGAACCTCGTGGAGGTGCAGTTCAAAAATACAAGAAAAGGATATTTTCTCAACGATAATCAACTCGACCTCGTCAAAGGCGACATTGTTGCCGTGGAAGCCTCACCTGGTCACGACATCGGCACAGTGACCCTCACCGGAAGTTTGGTGCCACTGCAAATGAAAAAGGCACAACTCAAGCCCGGCACAGAGTTGAAACGCATCTATCGCAAAGCGCGACCTGCCGACATCGACAAATGGGAAGAGGCACGCGGGCGCGAAAACGCCACTATGATTCAGAGCCGACAAATAGCCAAAGAGCTAGAGTTGGACATGAAAATCGGTGATGTGGAATATCAAGGTGATTGCAACAAAGCAATTTTCTATTACATTGCTGATCAGCGTATTGACTTTCGCAAATTGATTCGCGTTTTGGCAGACACCTTCCATGTACGCATCGAAATGAAACAAATTGGTGCCCGACAAGAAGCGGCACGCATTGGGGGAATTGGCCCTTGCGGACGCGAATTGTGCTGTGCATCGTGGAGAAAAGATTTTCAAACGGTGTCTACCGGTGCTGCGCGTCAGCAAGATCTTTCACCCAATCCACAAAAATTGGCTGGACAGTGCGGCAAACTCAAGTGCTGCTTGAACTATGAGCTCGACACTTACCAAGAAGCGCAACAAACGCTGCCCGATCGCAACATCCCTCTGGAAACGCTCGATGCCACTTATTTCCACTTCAAAACCGACATTCTCAGTGGTCGCATCATCTACTCGATGGACAAGCGTATGGCGGTTAATCTCGTGACCATATCTTCAGAACGCGCTTTTGAGATTATCGAGCAAAACAAGGCGGGGGAGAAACCCGAAGCCCTCGACAATGAGGTGCGACCTGCTCCCAAGAAACCTGTGGATTTGGCGGAACAAGACGATTTGACACGTTTCGACAAGTTGCGCAACAAGAAGAAAAAGCGCAAACCGCAGGGAAAAGATCGAGAGCGTGCTCCACGCAACCGCGATGAGCAAAACCGAAATGCAGACGGTGTACAAGAAACTGCGCGCGAGGGACAAAACCCTGCACGCGAGGAACAAAACGGTGTGCGCGATGAAGCACGCAAACCGCGCAACGACCGTCCACGCAATGGGAAACCGCGAGGAAATGCTCCGCAAAACACGAATGATTCTCCAAAGGACTGACGCGATAAGGCACAATAGAAGGTGCAACAAATGCCATTCTTCTCCAAAGGAATAACGTATGATTTGGTCACGATTTCAAACAACAGTGATGAGCCGTTGCTCACTCCGAATGCTACTGACACGTGGTGTTTGTGCGCTTTCGGTGGTTGTGTGGCTCGTGCTGGGATTTCCCCTCGTGAGTTGCACCACAGAGAGTGGCTATCTGCGCTACCAACCTCTGAAAGTGGTAGGTTGGGAGTATCGTGACTCAGTGACGTTTGAAATCGATTCGTTGTCCACTTCGGGAAAACGAGAATTGGGCATTGCACTGCGCAAATCTTCTTCGCACGCTTATCCCTACACCTCGCTCACTATGGCGGTGCACCAAACTTGGCATTTGGGCGACAGCACTTTGGTCAATCGCACCGACACTTTGGAGTGTGCTTTCGGTAGTCCCGACGTGACGCTCCGCGCAAAGGGCGTTTCGCTCTATCCCTATGAATTCCCTCTCTGTGCCTTGCCGCTGCCAGCGCACGCCACAGGGCGCATCGTCATTCGTCATCTGATGAACCAACAGGTGCTTCCGGGCTTCGATGCCATCGGCCTGCGGATGGAGTGAAAAGGAGAGGAGCAGCATAACAAAGGAATTTAAGGCTCAATTTCTATATAGCACGATAGGCTTATGCACAACGTACGCAGATATATTCTTTTGATGGCGACCTTCGCGCTGACTTTAGCGACGATGGCGCAGGAGCGCGTGGTGCAAAACAAGCCCTTCATCGACGAAAGACCGTGGCACTATGGCTTTCACATCGGCCTGCACGACCAAAGTCTCAAGCTCATCAACAATGGTTTTGTAGATCCTGCTACCGGCGCACAGTGGATGGCGGAAAACGACCGTCAAAACTTCGGGTTCTCCGTGGGAATACTCGGAGATTGGCGCATCACTCGCCAACTAGCACTGCGTGTGAGTCCGGGGTTGCACTTTGGTTCTAAGCATATTGGCTTTCGCAACCAAGCAGATGGCACAAGGCGGTCGCAAGATTTGAAAACAACCTACGTGGCTGTCCCTGTAGATCTCAAAATTGCGGCTCCACGCTTCAACAACTATCGTCCCTATCTGGTGGGAGGTTTCTCCGCTATGTATGATATGACGAATGCCAAGGGCGAAATGCTCCGCACGAAAGCTTTGCAAACCTTTGTGCAAATCGGTATGGGCTGTGATTTCTACCTGCCGTTCTTTAAATTGAACCCTGAACTCAAGTTCTATTTCGGACTCGGAGATGTTTTGCTCCATCAACGTGCCGAATTGACAAACCCCGCACAGCAAGTCTTCACGCAAAGCCTTTCTAATGCTAACTCCGGAATGGTGGTACTTACCTTCTATTTCGAATAGTATAGGAATAAGACAAAAGGTTCGTGGAAAAGAAGATATACTCCAAAAGAAATTCAATACTCATCAAATCAATAATCACTAAGCATGAAAACCAAGATTTTTTCATCTTTGCTTTCCTTTTTGGCACTAGGTGTGTTGTGGTGTTGTAGTGTGCTTTCTGTTTCTGCACAAGTGCAAACAGACCACTACTACATCATCTCCAATGTGTCGAACGGGAAAGTGCTCTCCACTGGAGGAAAAGACGCGAAAGACGCTCCACTGGTGGGAGAAACTTTGCAAAAAAACAGTCCGAGTCAGTTGTGGCAACTCAAGAAGGTTGAACCAGACGCTGTTGCACTCTACAATCCTTTTGCAGAATTGGCTGTGGACCTCGCCATTCAGGCGCAGAAAGGGCCGCTGTTGTGGTCGCTCGATGTGACGAATCCCAATCAGCAACTTATTCTCGAACAAGAAGGTGAGAATTTCCGCCTGCGCGCTGCTTCATATCAATATGAAGAACTCTACCTCGCTGTGACTAGTGGGGGAAAGGTTAAACTAGAATATGAGAAAACGGAGAATTCTCTGTTCAAGTTTACAGAAACGGACATCAAAAACATTAAGCTTCCTGCGCAAACGGAATGGCAAAGTGAGAGAATCTTTGGTATCAATAAAGAACGTGGTCGCGCCACCTTCATTCCTTATGCTTCCACCGACAAACTCCAAGCCGATGCACGCTATCAAAAAGCTTGGTTGACTCCCGAAAACGCGCAATTCCTTTCGCTCAATGGAGAATGGAAGTTCAAATATGCTCCCGATGCTGCCAAGCGCGACACTGCGTTTGTGAAGCCTACTTTCGATGTGTCCAAATGGGACAACATCGAAGTGCCTTCTTGCTGGGAAATGAAGGGCTACGACAAGCCTGTTTATGTCAATGTAGACTACATCTTCTACGACAAACCTCCTTATATCACTCTCCGCAAAGAATTTGAAGGAAAAGTGGACCCTAACCCCGTGGGAAGCTATCGCCGCACCTTCAATCTCCCCACTGATTGGGACAAAAAGAATGTCTTCCTCCATTTCGATGGCATCTATAGTGGTGCCTACGTTTGGGTGAATGGTCAATACATTGGCTACACCGAAGGCGGTAACAATGACGCTGAGTTCGATATCTCTAAGGCTGTGAAAGCTGGTGAAAACCAAGTGGCTGTGCAAGTGATTCGTTGGACGGATGCTTCTTATCTCGAAGGTCAAGACGCGTTCCATATGAGTGGATTGCACCGCGATGTTTATCTCGTGGCTACTCCCCAAACTTTTGTGCGCGACCATGTCATCACCGCTCAACTCGATGCTTCAAAATCCTACACCAGTGGGAAGATGGAAGTGAGTCTTGAACTCGACAACCGTCATAAACTCAGTGGAACGAAGCAAATCAAGGTAACGTTGCTCGATGCTGACAACAAGGTGGTGAAAACGGCTACTACCGCTGTGAATTACACGGCTGCTGCTACAACGAATAAAGCAAAAGTGACGCTCGATGGTTTGGCAAATCTCAAACCTTGGACGGCTGAAACGCCTTATCTCTACAATGTTGTCGTAGCACAACAAGACGACAAAGGTAAGGAAGAAATGGTGTTCAACACCAAATATGGTTTCCGCAACATCGAAATCAAAAACGGTCTTGTGCTCATCAACGGCAAGCGCGTTTTCTTCAAAGGCGTCAACACCCAAGACACGCACCCCGAAAAGGGACGCACTATGGATGTTCCCACTATGCTTCGCGACATCTTCATGATGAAACAAGCCAATGTGAACACGGTGCGCACCTCACACTATCCTCGTCAACCCAAGATGTATGCTATGTTTGACTACTACGGTCTTTACATCATGGACGAAGCTGACCTCGAATGTCACAAAAACTGGAATGACCACGGCGCTAGACAAGGTTTCAACAACGAAATCATCTCTGGTCGTGAAAGTTGGAAACCTATGATGATCGACCGCACCGAACGTATGGTGCTGCGCGACCGCAACCACCCCAGTATCGTCTTCTGGTCATTGGGTAACGAAAGTGGCGCAGGCGATAACTTTATCGCTACGCACAATGCAGTGCGCGCGCTCGATGCACGCCCCATCCACTACGAAGGTGCCACCAACGCTGGTCGCCACAATGCTGGTATCACCGACCTCAACAGTAAGATGTATCCTCACGTTTGGGAAGTGGCACAAGCCGCCAATAGACAAGGCACCAACAGAGCGGGTCAGCCCTACTTCTTGTGTGAGTATGACCATGCGATGGGAAATAGTTTGGGTTATCTTCGCGAATACTGGAACGAACTCGAAAAGTCCTCTGTCGGTATTGGCGGATGCGTCTGGGACTGGGTAGACCAAGGCATTTACAACCCCCAACTCCTCAAGAACGGTGTGCGCCGTCTCACCACGGGTTACGACTATCCAGGTCCTCACCAAGGTAACTTCGTAAACAATGGTGTCATCACCTCTGAACGCGAATGGACACCCAAGCTCACTGAACTCAAGAAGGTATATCAATACGTGAAGTTTGCTTATAACAAGAGTTCTAAGACAGTCACTGTGACCAATCAATATGCTTTCCGCAGTCTTGCAGGACTTTCTTTCCATTATAGCGTCTTGCGCGATGGAGAAGTGGTGGAAACAGGTACAGCTGAACTTCCTGCGCTCGAACCTCATCAGCAAAGCATTTCCCACTCACTTTGAAAACTGCTATCGACAGCAAAGCCGACTATCACCTCAATGTGGAACTCCGCACTACTGTCGATGAAGACTGGGCAAAAGCGGGATATGTGCAAGCTGCTGAACAATTTGTCCTTGCGCAACGCCCTGCACTCCCTGCACTCCCTGCTGCAAAGGGCACTGTGAACCCCCTCAAGGTGGAACGCAAAAACAACAAGGTGACGGTGAGCAACGACCGTGTGTCGATGACTTTCGATGCCAAAGACGCACAACTCACTGCTTGGAGCTACAAAGGACAACCTATCCTTTATCCTGGCAAGGGCGCGAAATACGACAACTTCCGCTGGATTGAAAACGAAGCTCCCTACACCAGTAAGCCTTACAACACGCTAGATGGCAAACATCAAGTGCCTGATTTCGACATCCTCGGCTCAGCACCTCAGGTTTCTACGCTGCAAAATGGTCAAAAGGTGGTAGTTACCGCCAAGAACGAAGGACGCGTTTCCAACACGCTCACCTACACCATCCATGCTGATGGCACTGTGTTGCTCGATGCTTCCTTCTCTTACAACTCTGGCAAGCTCCGCCGTCTTGGCGTCTCTATGGGCTTCGACCGCAAATACAACAACCTCGACTACACCGCTAAAGGTCCTCAGGAAAACTATGTAGACCGTCAAGAAGGTTCCTTCTTTGGTCGCTACAAGACAGTCGTAGACAGCAACATCGTCAACTATGCACGTACGCAATCATGCGGCAACCGCATGAGCCTCCGCCGTCTTGACCTCACCGACAATGAAGGCAATGGTTTCCGTGTCGAAACACAAGGACAAGTTGACTTCTCCATCCTTCCCTACGACGATCACGAACTCGTTGACGTGGAACACTGGTGGGAACTCAAAGCTCCTGTCTACAACACGGCTCACTTCGATGCCTTCCAACAAGGACTCGGTAGCGGAAGTTGCGGACCTGCTGAAACCCTCGAGCAGTATAAAGCAGCGAAGCAGAAGATGCCTATGAAATACAGTCTCCGTTTCACTCCCCTCGGAGGCCTCGTCACCGGCATCTCCTCTCCCACGGTGTTTTCCGAAACCCAACTTCAAATCTCTCAGCCCGACAGTAGCACTGTGTTGGTGAAAGGCAATCTCGAAGCCTATCACCAAGCAGAGATTTTGAATCTCCAAGGTATGGTGTTGCAACAACAGCCCATCTCCGCTGCACAACAGCTCCGTTTCCACTGCAGATTTGGACAAAGGTACCTACCTTCTCCAATTGCAGCGCACTGACGGCACGCACACTACGCTTAAGTTCTGCCGTTAATTTGCTAATTTACTAATAAAACGAGGCTATATCACTTTGGTTGATATAGCCTCGTCTTTGTTTTATGAAAGTATTTTTGGGTTGTTAGAAAAGTGCTTGTTTGTTGTAGGGAAATGTTTGTTCGTTGTTAGGAAGAAGGGATTTGCTATGCGTTGGCGGCATCCCAACCTTGAGCTTTGAGCGCAAATTCATTGCCATCGCGCGTCACCAGTTGTTTACCGTCTGTCTCAGCCGTGATGTGACCAATGATTTTGACATCGGGAAGCGCTTCCACGCGTTCGTGGTCGGTGAGGGGCACAGTGAAGAGGAGTTCGTAGTCTTCGCCACCGTTGAGCGCGCAGGTCGAAACATTCAGATTGAATTGTTCGGCAGCCACCGCGGTTTGATAGTCAATGGGTAAACGCTCTTCAAAGATGCGGCAACCCACGTGGCTCTCGTGGCAAATGTGTAGGAGTTCACTACTGATGCCATCGCTCACATCGATCATTGCAGTGGGTACGATGCCCGCTTTGCGAAGGTTTTCCACCACATCACGGCGCGCTTCGGGTTTGAGCAAACGTTCGAGGAGATATTCTTGTCCAGAAAAATCGGGTTGGAAATTGATGGCATCGCGTGCTTCTTGTGTTTTGGCAGCTTTCACTTGCGAGAGATAGATTGCCTTTTCGCACTCCATCAGTTGAAGACCCATATAGGCTGCGCCAAAATTGCCCGAAACGCAAACGAGGTCAGTGGGTTTTGCTCCCGAACGCTTCGCAATGTGTGAGGGGTTAGCTGTACCAATGGCGGTGATGCTGATAGCAATGCCGGTGAGCGAAGCCGAAGTGTCGCCTCCCACGAGGTCTACGCTATGTCGTTCGCAAGCGAGTCGAAGACCAGCATACAATTCTTCGAGATCTTCCACTTCGAAACGGTTGCTCACAGCGACAGAAACGAGAAGTTGTCGAGGAGTTCCGTTCATGGCGTAGATGTCGGAGAGATTGACCATCGCGGCTTTGTATCCCAGGTGTCGGAGTGGGGTGTAGACGAGGTCGAAATGGATGCCTTCCATCAGCATGTCAGTGGTGACGAGTGTTTGTTCGCCTTCTGTGTTGCTGATGATGGCGCAGTCATCGCCTACTCCCAGAAGTGTAGAGGGTTGAGTAGCTTTGATGCCTGCTGTGAGTTGTCGGATGAGGCCAAATTCACCTAAAGATGATATAGTGGACATTAGACGTTAGACATTAGATATTAGACGTTAGAGGGGCATAGACCCTTTTATGCTCGCCGCGACAAGCGCGGCTCGGGAAATAAAAGAAAAAAGAAAACTAGAATCTCTAGAAAATTAGAAACACTAGAATCTCTAGAAAAACTAGAGCATCTAGAATTTCTAGTTCTTCTAGCTAACTAGTCTCTAGAAATAGAACCCCAGTCCGAGACGCATACCGACTTCGCTGCTGTGTGAGAAATCATTGACTGAGAGCTTATAGAAAAGTTGAGGTTCAATCGCGAGATAATGATTCAGATAGAACGTATATCCCAAGGTGAAAGGCAGTCGCAGGTCATTCTGGTTGACATTTTTGTGCATATATTCCACTCCAGTGCCGAGAGAAACACCATTCGAATCGAAATAATAGCGCACACCAGCCCCAAGGGTGATGTCTGTGTTTTTTACACCGCGATGGTTAGCCCCGATTTCAGCACGAACCATCCAATTGTCTTCAAAGAAAAAACCGCCTTCGAGGTTAATGCCCCCATGAAATTTATCTCTGTCGTTGTAACCGATGCCCACATTGGAAAGCGAAGCATTGATATATTTGGTGTCCTGTTCAAACTGCGCGTGTGCGCCAAGCGTGCATCCTGCAAGGAGGAGCAAAAGGGAAAGAATCTTTTTCATAAAAATATTTTAGACGTTAGACGTTAGAGATTAGACGTTAGAGCATATAGAAGGACTAGAGAAACTAGATGAACTAGAGAGACTAATCTCTAATTTCTAACGTCTAACCTCTAATTTAATTATATCTCCAGAAAGAAGGAGTAAAGGGCAGCAGCAAGCCAAAAATCTCAAGGCGGCCAGCAATCATCAAGAAAGAACTCATCCAAAGTCCAGTGTCGGGGAGTTCGCTCCAAGAGTCAAGAGGACCGAGAGAGTAGCCAATGCCAGGCCCCACATTGGAATAAGCTGAGATGCTGAGCCCAAGACTGTCAAATACAGGATATCCCAGAGTGACAAAGACAATGACGCCTATGACCATAAGCACTGTGAAGCAGCAGAGGAAAGCAAAGATGCTTTGCAGCACTTCTGGAGTGATGTAGTCGCTGTTGATGCGTAGTGGACGTATGGAGCGTGGATGAAGCACGTGGTGTATCTCGTTGCGCACCACTTTTATGCCTGCCAACACGCGCACCACCTTGATACCTCCAGATGTGCTTCCTGTGCAGGAGCCAATGGCACTGACAATAAGCAGACTGATCCATGTGAGATGAGGCCAGTGCATGAAGTTTTCTGTCGTAAATCCAGTGGTACTCATCATCGACACAACATAGAAGAGCGACTCTCGGAAACCATGTTCTGTAAAATCCTGAGAATGCCACCACTGACTCAATGTACAAATCGCCGTAAAACCAAAAATCAGCAAGATGAACAATCGCAACTCCTCATCGTGCCAGAAGAGTTTGAACCTTCTTTTGAAGAGCACAAAATAGAGCAGCGTAAAGTTCGTAGCTCCCAGAAACATAAACAACACCGACACATATTCAATAGCCGGAGAGTGGAAATAAGCAATGTTTGCCGTGTGCGTAGAAAATCCCCCCGTAGCGATGGCCGCAAAACTGTGGTTAATGGCGTCGAAGGTGTTCATACCGCAGATTCTATAAGCAATGGCGCAAGCAATAGTGACAAAGAGGTAGGTGCTCCAAAGATAGTGCGCCGTGGTGTTGACGCGTGAGTGAAGTTTTCCAAGTTTCAATCCCGTGGCTTCCGCCGTGAAAAGTTCTTGTTCCCCAATTCCCAAAGCCGGCAAGAGTGCGAGCGTGAAGAAAATGATTCCCATTCCTCCTACCCAGTGCGTCACACTTCGCCAGAGCAAAATCGAGTGCGGCAAAGCGTCAATGTTGGTGAAAGCCGTCGACCCCGTAGTGGTAAATCCCGACATCGTCTCGAAAAAGCTTCCGAAACCCGATGCAAATGTCCCCCGAAGAGGAAAGGCAGCATACCCAGTGCACAATAAATGAGCCAGACCATGGCCACAATGAAAAAACCATCTCTGCGTTCAAAGCGAGTAGGGCCTTTTCCGCCGAGCAATCCCAAAATCACGCTCAGCGCAGCACAAATGCCGATGGGGATATACCAAGTGCTGTGGTGTGTTTCTCCATAACCCAGGCCAACGAGCCAACACACCAAGAAAAGTAGACCTTCAAGTCCAATCAACCCAGCAAAGGCGCGTGCAATGATACGATAGTTTAGCATAAGAGAGGATTATAAGAGGAAGTCTTTTAATTTGTGAGTATCGCTGTGCAAGCAGAAGATGAGCAACACATCTCCTGGTTGAAAAATCGTGTTACCGTTCGCCAGATAACCTTTGTCACCGCGCACATAGCCACCAATGCTCGCTTGCGAGGGAAGGTGCAAGTCTTTCACCGCCTTTCTCGTAAACACAGAGTCGTGTTTTACACGATATTCCAGCACATCGGCATCTGCCACTGTAAAGCTCTTGATGGAATCAACATTGAATTCTAGGAGCATACGATAGATATGCGCTGCCGCAAAGGCCTTTTTGTTGATGATAGAGCCAACATCCACTTTCTCCGCTAGTTCGATGTAGCTAGATTTCTCTACCATTGTGATAGTTTTGGCAAAGTTCATCAGGCGTTTGGCAGAAAGTGAAGCAATGATGTTAGACTCCGTGTTGTTGGTGGCAGCCACGAACACGTCGGCATGTCGGATGCCTTCGTCGTAGAAAAAGCTCAAATCGCGAGCATCAGCTTTGTATAATGTGAGTCGAGGGTTGGTGATTGCATTATAGGCCGCAATAGCCTTCTCTTCTTGTTGTTCAACGACAAAAGCGGAGACGTGTTTGGGAAGAGTGTTGATGCTATGGATTGTTGTGTCGTTTCCTCCCATATACACCACACGCTTTGCTTCTCGCACGTTTTCTTTGTCGAAGATGCAACGCACGAAATTGATATTTTCCGGACCTGTCATCACGAACGCAAGATCCCCTGCAAGTATTTGAGTTTTTCCGTGAGGAATGATGGTAAGTCCATCACGTTTGATTGCCGTGATGTGGTAAGGATCTTCAGGACCCGAGATTTCTGAAATCGCTTTGCCAATCAGTTCGCAGTCTTCGCGTACCACAACGGCGAAAAGCAAGAGTTTCCCACATTGCATTTCCCACCAGTGGCGCGCCCAAGGACGAGTGATAAGGTGGTTAATCTCGTTCGCCACCAGCAGTTCGGGATAAATCAAAGAGGTGATACCTTTATCGCGGAAAAACTGTTGGTTTTCCTCTTCCATGTATTCCATCGTGTCCACACGTGCCACGGTGATTTCTGCACCCAATTTCTTTGCGAGCATACAACTTGTCATGTTGCGGCTCTCGTCGGGGGTCACCGCCACGAAGAGTTTGCATTGTCCTACGCCTATTTCTTTTAGAAAACTAATAGACGTGGGAGAACCAGACACTTTGAGTAGGTCTTCTTTAGAACAAGCTGAATTGTGAGTTTGTTCATCTTCTGTGATCAGCACGATGTCGTGCTTGTCGCGAGTCAAGAGTGTGGCCAAATGGGTACCAACTTCTCCTGCTCCAGCTATGACTATACGCATAACAAAAATAGGTTTGGACAATATGCCATCAATTAGGCACAACAGATAATTGAGCCTTTCGGCATTGTGGTTTCACAATGTGGATGGCTCTCTTTGATGAAGAGATTAGTTGAATGTGAGATGAGATGAAATCGCAGCTTCTATCGCCGCTTCGTCAATGCCACAAAGGTGGTGCAATTCAGCCACAGAACCATGTTCCACAAACTGGTCGGGCAGCCCCATACGCACCACGCGAGGCGTCACACGATGTTCCGCCAGCAGTTCCAACACCGCCGAGCCAATGCCCCCTTGTCGCGCACCATCTTCCAGCGTGATGAGCGTGCGGTGCGTCCGCGCCACTTCAAGAATGAGCTTTTTCGTCGAGCGGTTTGGCAAAGCGCAAATCCACGTGCGTAATTTTCACCGCACTGTGCTGTTCCTCAACACGAGCAATAGCATCTGCAGCCGTCACCCCGATAGGACCGAAAGAAAGCACCGCCACTTCGCCAGTGCCTTGTCGCAACAAGCGACCGCGACCAATTTCCACCGCTTCCATGGCGCATCGCCAGTCGTGCAAGCGGCCGCCTCCACGTGGATAGCGAATCACAAAGGATGTTTCGCCTCCTTTTGCGCCGTAAACATGAGGTGTCGCAATTCGTGTTCGTCATAAGGCGAAGCAATGATGAGATTGGGAATGGGGCGCAAAGCCGCAATGTCAAACACACCGTGGTGAGTCGGACCATCTTCCCCCACCAATCCTGCGCGATCTAGGCAAAACACCACCGGCAAATCCAAGAGTGCCGTGTCGTGGATGATGTTGTCATAGGCGCGCTGTGCAAACGAACTGTATATGTTGCAGAAAGGAATCATCCCCTCCTTCGCCATACCCGCCGAGAAGGTCGTGGCGTGTCCTTCGGCAATACCCACGTCAAAAGTGCGCTCGGGCATCTGTTGCTGCATGATGTGCATAGAGCAACCCGTAAGCATAGCCGGAGTCACCCCAATGATGCGCGGATTTTGTTCTGCCAGTTCCACCAAGGTGTGTCCAAACACATCTTGAAATTTCGGAGCCGCGTCAGGACGTTCGGGAGTCGCGATTTTCACCTCCGCTTCGGGGTCAAATTTACCAGGAGCGTGCCAACCCAAGGGGTCAGCTTCCCGCGCATACATAACCCTTGCCCTTCACCGTCTTGATGTGGAGGAGTTTAGGCCCTGTCATATCTTTGATGCTGCGCAGGAGTTCCACGAGTTCCACCACGTTGTGCCCATCATAAGGGCCAAAATAGCGGATGTTCATCCCCTCAAAGATATTCTGTTCTTCTGAGAGGAAAGACTTCACCGCGTTGTTCAGTCGAATCAAACTCTTGCGGCGCGAAGAATTGAGCAATCCCCAACGTTCAAATCGGCGCGCAATGCGATTGCGCCAGCGGTTGTAGCTTGCCGAAGCGTGGAGTTTCAAGAGATATTGCTTCATTCCCCCCACCGAGTTTGAGATACTCATATTGTTGTCGTTGAGGATGATGAGCAAATTGTTTGGCACCTCAGAAGCATTGTTCAGTCCCTCAAAAGCCAATCCACCGCTCATAGCACCATCGCCAATCACAGCCACCACTTTGCGTTCCGGGTGACCTTGTTGCAAAGCCGCCACGTTCATCCCCAGCGCAGCCGATATGGAGTTCGAGGCGTGTCCACAGGCAAAGGTGTCATAGTCGCTCTCTGTGGGTGAAGGAAAAGGTTTGATGCCTCCAAACTGGCGATTGGTGTGAAAGTGATCTCTTCGTCCCGTGAGGATTTTGTGTCCATAAGCCTGATGCCCCACGTCCCACACAATGCGATCGTCGGGAGTGGAAAACACGTAGTGCAAAGCCACGGTGAGTTCGATGGCACCCAAGCTCGAAGCCAAATGACCCGGATTTTGTGAGAGTTCTTCGAAAATGTCTTGTCGCAACTCCCTGCACAACTGTGGCAGGTCGTCCAGCGGCAACTGTCGCAGGTCGGCAGGCGAATCAATGCGCGATAAGAGTGGATATTTTTCGGGAGTTGTCATGTCTGAAAAACTGCTTTCTGTGAGGGAAATGCTGTCAAATTTCTGTTATAGAGAGCGTAAATCGTTGTTGTAGGGAGCGAAAATCGCTGTTGGGTGGGAAAAAGGCTGAGATGACTATTTTGAAAAGGCGTCTTCCGCTTGTAAGCGTCTGAAGGCCGCACCGATATATTGCTGCATCATAGCGATGGCGCGAGAGTTGTCGCCCCCGTTGGGGATGATGATGTCAGCATGTTCTTTCGAAGGTTCGATAAATTCGTCGTGCATCGGTTTCAGCACATTGCGATATTTGTCGATGAGCATCTCCAGAGGATGACCGCGCTCAGCAATGTCGCGTTCAATCACGCGGAGCAGTCGCTCATCGCTACACGTGTCCACAAATCTTCAAGTCCATCTGTTCGCGCAACTTCGCATCGTAGAGTGCCATAATACCCTCCACGATGATCACATCGCGAGGTTCCACATGAATCGTCTCCTCGCAGCGTGTGCAAGTGAGATAAGAATAAGTGGGTTGTTCGATGGCCTCTCCGCGTTTCAATTGTTCAATTTGGTGAGCCAAGAGCGGCCAATCAAAAGCGTTGGGATGGTCAAAGTTAGTGAGTTTGCGCAGATGTTCAGGCACATCCCATTGGTGCTTGTAGTAAGAGTCTTGTGGGATGACAGCCACCGCATCGGGGGGCAAACTTTCCACGATTTTTCGCACCACAGTGGTCTTGCCCGACCCCGTGCCGCCGGCTATTCCGATGATGAGCATAGGAGAAGTGTGAAGGTTCAGTTGCGTAGAACTTACAATTTAGCCCTTCTCTTGAGGGGAATTTTCCACAGAGAAGGCTCTATTTGCGTAGTTTGTAGGGGCAAATGTACGACAAAAAAATGAAATCTAGCGAGTAGTAACTATAAATTAGGCCCCTTCTCGCTCCTCTCCCTCCGTTCGTGGCATCTCTTGGGGACAAAAAACCATTAAAAATCCACTTTTGTTTGTCTGCTCGCCCAATAATCAATAACTTTGACCCAATATCTAGATTTTCTAGAAGTACTAGATACTCTAGAATCACTAGAGTCCCTAGAACCTCTAGCCTCTAATGTCTAAAGTCTAAATTCTAATGTCTAAAGTCTTCCTCCTTTCCCTTCTCCTTCTCCTCTCCACGGTGTCGGCCACCGCTCGCAAAGTGGTGCGCGTAGCCTGTGTGGGTAATAGCATCACCTACGGCACAGGCATCGCCAACCGTGAGCGTGACGCCTATCCCTCGCAGTTGCAACGCCTGCTCGGTAAGGACTTTGTGGTGGGCAACTTTGGCAAACCCGGAGCCACCCTCCTACGTCACGGTCATCGCCCTTATTTCCTGCAAACCGAATTTCGAGATGCCCTGCAATTTAAGGCAGATATTGCCGTCATTCATCTAGGCATCAACGACACCGACCCTCGCAATTGGCCGAATTTCCGAGATGAATTTGTGAGCGACTATGTGGCGCTGATGGATTCGCTCCGAAAGGTCAATCCTAAAGTTCGCATCATTTTGGCGCGCCTCACCCCCATTAGCTACGACCATCCGCGTTTCGACTCCGGCACTGAACTCTGGCGCAGAGAAATCTCCCAAACCATCGACCGCATTGCCCAAGCCCAAGGGCTCGAACTCATTGATTTCTATCAACCCCTCATTGCGCACCCCGATTGGTTGAGCGATGGCATACATCCCGACCCACGCGGTGCAAAGGCTTTAGCCGAAACCGTCTACAAAGGTATCACAGGCAATTATGGAGGTTTGCAGTTAGCACCGATTTTTTCTGATGGTATGGTGCTACAACGCGGTGGATGCTACATCCACGGCCTTGCCAATGCCGGTGCCAACGTGGTGGTACGCTATAACGATCAACTGCTCGGCAAAACCGTGGCCAACAATCGCGGAGAATGGCGCATCTGGACGGTGCTTTCGCAGCCAGTGGAGCGTGGAATCCTCACCATTGCTGCTGGTCGCGAGGTGAAACGCTTCAACGATGTGGCCGTGGGGGGAAGTGTGGTTGTGCAGTGGACAGTCGAATATGGCTTTCCCACTGAAACAATCGGCCACCGCACAACAAACGCTTACGCACTGCAACGACAACGGACTCCGCATTTTCAATATGCGTCCTCGATGGGAAACCGACAATGTGAGTTGGGACAGCACTGCGCTTGCCGAAGTCGACGCCCTTCGTCTGTTTGCTCCCCAATCCTGGCGCGCAGCTGCTCCCGAAATTGTGGGAGACTGCTCTGCCGTGGCCTACTATATGGGAAAGATGCTCCGCGATAGCCTGAAAGTGCCTGTGGGCATCGTGTCCAACGCAGTGGGAGGAACGCCTACGGAAGCCTGGATTGATCGTCCCGTGTTGGAACAACATTTCTCACCCATCTTCCGCCACTGGAGTAACAATGACTTCGTGATGGACTGGGTGCGCTCGCGTGCTGCTCGAAATCTGGCACTGCGTCCTGATGTGCGCCATCCCTATCATCCTGCCTATTGCTACGAAGCCGGAATGCGTCCACTCGAAGGCTTCACGTTTAAGGGCATTGTTTGGTATCAAGGAGAATCTAATGCGCACAACGCTACCACTTATGCGCGCTTACTCCGCTTGTTGGAGGAGAGTTGGACGCAACGCTTCACTCAAACTGCGCAAGCCACTGCGCGTGTGTCCGAAGGTCTTGATTCTCTCACCCCAACCTTGCGCGTGCAGCAGTTGGCCTTTGCTCGTCAGCGTCCCTTCTATCTCGTGCAGCTCTCTAGCATCGAACGCCCATCGTGGACTTGGTTTCGCGACACGCAGCGCAGCCTTTCCCGAGAACTTCATCTGCCCCTCATCGTCACCTCCGACAAAGGTTTGCGCCACGATGTGCATCCGCCCTACAAGTTTGAGGTAGGCACCCGAATTGGCCGTGCTGTGCTTCGCCACGACTATGGTTTTGCGCAATGTCCCTTGAGTCCGGAGATTGTTTCCGCCCTCCGTGCCGGAAGTAGTGTGTGGCTCACCTTGTCCACTCCTATGCCTTTGACCACGAGCGACCAGCAACCTATGCGCACTTTCGAAGTGGCTGGTGCTGATGAGCAATTTCATCCTGCCGTTGCCGAAATCACCGCCACTGGTCAAATCGTTTTGTCTTCTCCTGCCGTGCATACTCCTTGCCACGTCCGCTATGGTTGGCAACCTTTCAGCGAAGGCAATGTAGTTTCGTTGCAGGGGCTTCCACTCTCCACCTTCCGTTTGGGAGGTGAAATGACACACCCATCTATTTGTATATGGGTCGATATTGCCCCAAAGCGTGAAAAAATCGCGGAAAAGTGCATTTTTTTCTTTGTTTGATGCTAAAATGCAATGTATAAGTATCAAAAGGTGATTATGACTACCGAATCACGACGGCCCAGACGGGAAGAAGGCGAAAGAGAGGGAGAAGCGAAGGAGGAAGAGAAAAAGAAGAAAACAGTGGAGGGCGAAAATCAGGCGAGCCTATCTCGTGCGTATGCGTATGCGCGCGCTTTCCAACCGCAATGTTGTTTTTTTGCTGTCACAAGTGTCACACTTGCGATGGAAAAAGGGTGAAAATCGTGTGAAAGTGCAGGAAAAATGAGAAGACTTTCGGGCAAAAATCCACCCGATAAGTCACATTTTTCGATGTCGCCTTGCGTGTTTTTGGAAGATAGTATCGATGTTTAGTTAAGATATGTTCGAAAATAAGGGTAAGACACTGATATATATCGTTTTATATAGAGTGCTGTGACACTTGTGACAGCAAAAACACAAAAACTCCTGTATTGTGCGTGTGTACGCGCGCGCGAGAAAGGGGGATTACACGTATTTTTACAATTTAGTTTTTCCCTTCTTCTCCATCTCCTCGCACCCACTAGAAAACCACCCGTCAGTTTACAAAAAACAAGCCGTTGTTTTATGAAAAACGACACGTTGTTTTACCAAAAACAAGCCGTCATTTTATAGAAAACGATACGTCGTTTTATGAAAAACAAGCCGTCATCTGTATTGTATGTTGAAGAGAGGATAGTCTTTCTCTATCATTTAGGGAAGGCAATGAGGAAGGACAAAAAGGGAGGGGCAGCGGTGTGCAGGATTATTTACCACCATTTATTCTCTGCGGGTTGCTACATCTGCGAAGCAAAAACAGTATTTCACCCATAGAAAGGGGAGTGAGGGGGAGTTGCTATTTGCAATGAATGGTGAGCCGCTTCTCCTCTGTGGTGCCCTGCGCAATATAGACAATGTCTGTTTTTTTGCCCGAAAGCACGAAGGGTGGGGTGGACACCGCCTTGGCAAAATCGATGCGCTCGCAGCGTTTGCCGTTGATTTCCACAATGCGGTCGCCTTGACGAATGGGAAGTTTCGCATTCCACACAATACCGGCTACGATGGTGCCATCTGCCGTGATGGTAGGCACGACTTCCCATTCGGGTTGGTAGACCTTGAGGGGCTCTTTCTGCGCAGGATGTGGGAGGAAATAGAAGGTGCGCCGAGGAAAGTCTATGGCGACATCTCCATAATTGAAGAGTTGTGAGCCAAGTCGCGATGCCGTGCCGTCGGTGGTGATGGTGGCTACATCCGCAAATCGGAAGCGCGCTATCTCCATCTGGGGAATGAGGATGCGGTGCTTGGTGCTGACTCCTTCGATGCCACTTGCCCCCATAGACAAAGTGCCGTCGGCAGTGGACAAATACGTGCAGTGGAACGATTTTGCGTGAGACGTTCGCGTTGTCGGTTCGACATTTCATAAAAACCCTCCGCTCCGCTGTCGAACATCACCGTGTCGAGGTCTGTTTTTCCCAAACGCACTGCCACCATAGGCACATAGTCGTTGGGGAGCAACGGGAGTGCGCGCGAAAAATCGAGTCCCAACCCCTCGGAGAGGGTGGTGAAGATGAATTGTCGTTGCTGCGTGTCCCACTTGACAATGCCCATTCGCAAGAGGTTGTAGCCCAAGATGCCGTCAATGAGTTGCGCTGTGGGGTTGCCCTTTTCCCATTGCATAGCTTGGATGTTGCGAAAGGTCACAGCCCCTAGTTGTAAGCTGTCGAGATTGACGAGAGAGGCTTGCACCGCTCTGCCGTTGGAGTCTTCGCCTGTGCGCATTTCTCCTGCCTTGAGTCCGATGCGTGTGGCAAATTCGTGGCTCACGCAGCAGGGAGCACCTGTGTCGAGCAGAAAACGGCCTTGTTGTCCATTGACTTTGAGAGAAACAAGGAGTTTTCCTCCCTCATTGACGTAGGGCACGATGGCGCGAAAGCGTTGTGCAACTGTGAAGAGTGAGGTGGAAATCAACAAGCAGCCGAGAACCAACGACCGAAGTAAGGGACTTGTCATAGGAGGGGGTAGAAATCGTGCTAGGTGAATGATTACTTTTGAGTGGCAGTAGGAATTTTCTCCACTTCTTCCAGGAATTTCTCTATTTGGAGTCGTGCTCCTACCACTTTACCAGCTACTGTGCCATCGGGATTGATGACGAGGAGTGTGGGATAGGCGGTGATGCCGTAGCGTTTGGCCACTTCGAGTCCTTCACCTTTCTCCATATCCATTTTGAGATTGACGAAGCGTGCGTTGAACACCTTCCCCACTTCAGGGCGAGGGAATACATCGCGCGCCAACATTTTGCAAGGTCCGCACCATTCGGTGAAGCAGTCCACAAAGACTTGTTTGCCGCTCTCTTTGGCTTTTGCTAGAGCTTCTTTGAGGGTGAGGTGATCGAAGATGATGCCATCGTTTTTCTCCAAACGATCTGCTAGAAAACTCAATTGTTTGGCTGCGCTTCCTGTTTCGACTGTGGAACGCTGACGGAGATAAGCGCAAAGGCGTTGTGTTTGTTGGGCGTTGAGGTCGGGAAAATCGAAGGTGAGTTCGTAGCTAGCGCGTGAATTTTGGAATTTTGCGCCTTCCTTTTCCATAAAGTCAACGAGGGCATCATATTGTTTGGTGCCACGGAGTTCAGCCAATTTGAGCGTAGGATAGATGGCTGAAGTGTCGGCAATGGCGGCTTTGCGTGCACCCAAGGATAGATCTAAGAGTGCATCAGCATCATAGGGAGTAGTACCGGAAGCGTAGGCCGCGGCTTCAGAATAAAACATACGTTCCAGGAAACCATTTACTTTGGCTTCCCCGATGTTTTTGACAAAAGCATCGCGATGATCCACCAAATAGTGGTAGAGCAGAGCTTGGCGGTCGGTGATGAGGTGCGAAAGAATGAACCAATTTTCAGTTTTGGTGTATTCTTTTTCAGAGAGTTGCGACCAATATTCTTGTGCCACTTGGTTGAAAGTGGAGTCGTCAGCAAGATTCAGCGCATAAAGATAGTTGCGGAGCGTCTTTTTGTCGCGTTTTCCTTTTTGATAAGCAGCAGAAAGTCCTGCGAGAGAAGTTTTGGGAGAGAGAGAAAGAGCCAAATCCTTTTGAAAATCGGGGAGTTGTTTGCCACCGATGATGCGTTGGACGACATTCCCCTCAGCATCGAGAACGAGAAAATGGGCAAATCTATGAATGTTGTAGCGCTTAGCAATGGCAGCATTCTGTCGTTTGCTCACATCCATATAGAAAGGAATGAAATTCTTGTGGAGATAGTCGGCAAATTCTTGGTTAGAAAAGACATAGATGTCCATACCGTGGCAGGGAATCGCCCAATCCGCATAGCAGTTGAAGAAGATGGGCTTCTTCTCTGCTTTGGCGCGTGTCAGAGCTTCATCAAGGGAGCGGACATAGTTGACTTTGATGTCGGCTTTCACTTTGTCGCCATACATACTGGGTTCTACTTGAGCGGCAACAGAAAGAGGGGCAAGACCGCCTAAAACAGTGGCACAAGTGAGGAATAGAGATTTGAGAGTCATATAGAGAAAATACTTAGACGTAGGATGTATTCTTGTGAGAAATTTCGTCAAAGGTACGGAGAGTTTTGGAAAAAGATGGGACATTCGCGAAGAAATGTCCCATATAGTTCTGAAAAAGATGTAAACAGGGTAGATTTGTATTTATCATTCTGCCTACTTTTTTAATCCTCTATGGTGTTGAACGAACCACCAAGGAACAACATCGTGCATATAGGGAAAATAGGGTGAAGCTAAATCTTCTTCGGTGTATTTAAGAAAGATTTCTGGGTAAAAAGCTTCCCCCACAACTTGGGTGGCATCGGGCTTGTTAAATACTACTCGCATACCAATAAAGTAGCCATATTCTTTATTCGGTACGTCCACATAGAAATCGCCATTCATCCATCGGAAATCTTCGGGAGTCATCTGAGTCACCTTGCGTCGAACAAAGGCTAGGTTTTTCCCTTTTCTCCGATACCTCCACGTGATGTGGCTACGCGTGGGTCGAACATCACAATATAGGCTTCGTTGGTGACTTCGCGTGGTTTGATGTCTTTATTGTAAAGTAAGTAGACACGCATACTTGCAGGGGCTCTTTGCAACAATCGGCTGTCAAATCCAGGGAATGTACCAAAATCTACAGAGAGGTCTGCACCGATGGTTTTAAGTTGGCGCTGAAAATCTTCTTTTTTAGGAAAGGCATTTTCACCCTCAACTTTGAACATACCCGTTATGGAGTCTTCAAACACGCCAAAGTTATTGTGCGAAGTGATGAAATACCAATCTTTCACAAAACTTTCTACAAGATTGGTGTGCTTTTTCATTTCTACCACTATATGTTTTTGGAGTGTGGCTTCGTTGCTAACGATGGTTCTGCATCCCAATATATCGGGATGAACCATTGTTGTGGGTTGACCTAAATTGTAGAGGTCGTAAGTTCCATCGTAATACTCCATCACCTTGCGTGTGTCGGAAGAGTTTGAGGTCTTAGGAGAGTTTCCCGAAGTCGTAGTTTTTTCGTCGTCTTTCTGACAAGCTGAAACACTAATTAGACAACACACAATCAGTGAGAATGCGTTTAACCATATGGTTTTGAGATTATTCATGTCCAATGTATATGATGTTAGTAAAACAATCCTGCTAGTAATGGAGGTTAGTGTTCTTTTTAATACTAAACCCCACTTTTCAATTACGAGTAGCCCTATTACTCTTGAATGATTGGGGCAAATCTCAAATGGGAGATGTGCAACGGATAGAGACGTTATGAAAAACTATTTGTCAGCAGGTGATAGGTCTTTGACGCAGCGCACGCTGTGGAGCACGGAGCGCGCCATGTTGTCAATACGAGAAGTGCCGCGCCACACCTTGTCGTTGAAGTGAGAAGACATGCGCACGATGGCACCTTGGAGGGAGTCGTTGAGCGTGACAGGAGTAGAAGTCCAATAGTACCACGATTTTCCACGTCCGATGTAGAGTTGTCCGCGAGATTTGGTAAGCATTGGTACCACCGAGAGGAGCATTGAATCCGCTTGCTCCACCTTCGCTCATAACAGTGCCTAAGCCTGCACCGCGCCACGCATTGTTGCGCTGAGCTTCTTGTGCAGAAAGTCCGAAGGCTTGTTCAAGTTGTTGCCAATCTTTGTCGGAGGGTAGACGCCAACCTTCAGGAACGGCTTTTTGAGCGGCTTCAAAAGAATAGAGAAAACCATATTTCTTGACATATCCTCCGTTGGCTTTCTCCGCTTTTTCGAAGTTGGCACGACCATATTTAGCGCGAGCGGCAGGTTGGAGGGCAAAACTGGCGAGGCGAGTGGTGAGGGTGTCGTCGAAAGCGGGGTTGAGATAAGCAATGTTTTCGCGTAGTTGTTCGGCGGTGAATCGACCACGCTTGAATTGTTTGAAATAGGGGAGCACGAAATTGTCGATGGGTGTTCCTTCTACTTTCCATCCATCAAACTTGGGGTCTTTGAAGAGGTCTTCAATGATTTGTCCCAAAATCTGATTGTCGGGCACCATTGTTTTTGGATTAACGGGCGTTTCTTCCCAAGTGAATGCTCCATCTAGGCTGTATCCATTGGGAGCAAAGCGCAGATTTTCAGCCAACCAAAGTTGGTTGCCTACACGAATGGTGTGATAGACATTGCTGTCGCGAGGGTCGGTGAAGTTGGGGCCAGCAGTGACTGACGATGCGCGATAGGAGAAATCGCGTGTTTCGTCGTCGCGGCAACCCACGAGGGTGCAGGTGGCTAGTAGGAGGAGGGAATATAGTATGGACTTCATAAGGAGGACTTAGACTTTGTCGGTGAGTAATGTGCAAGAAACGGAACGATGCGGAGGTTTATTGTTGGATGCGATTGTAGTTGAGGTTCAACCCAAGGGTTTGGGTGATGAAGGTGTGGAGCAACTCGTATTTCTGCATCACGAGAGGGTAGTTGCCATAGCGTTGACGGAATCCACCATCACCCAAATAGAGCAAGGCTTGAAGATATTGTTCGCGGTCTTCGTTGTCGTCGCTTGGTGCGTAAGCCCCTGACTGTTTCCAACCTGCGATGAAACCGAATTGTGCAATTTCACCCATCATAGCGTTGCGCATATTTTGTGCTTCTTCTTCGTCTTGTGCCAGAGGTTCTTTGCCTTCGGTTTGTCGTAACAACAGAGTGACAATGTCTTCGTGCTGATAGGGGGTGAAAGGCGGTTCGTCGAAGAGAGCATTGACGGAATAGATGAAACTCTTTTTGCCTAAGTCTATGACCGTGGGGAGCGCAGAGGTGTTGTTGAGCTTCTTCCACTCTTGACCATACCATCCGTTAGTTTTGCTCACTTCGGCAAAACGTCCGCAGAGTGCCGTTTGTGCTTTGACGCGGTCGCTCACCATACTCTGCACGATGGTGTTGATTTGTGTGGCTACTTTGGCAGAATCTGTGAGCGCGCGCACTTGAGCAAGTACAAGGGTGCGAAATCCCACGTGGAAAGTGGGTTGTTGTGTGCGGTGTGTCGAAGTGGCTGTGAGAGTGTCGGCCACAAGGATACTAAAAGGTCGCATAGGTTGGGAAATCTGACCGAGATAGCTGCGAATGAAACGGAGTGCGCGCATTTGGTCTTCGGGAGCCGTGAGATAGACGTAAGTGTATTTCACACCGCGGTTGTAGCCAGAGAACGTCCAGTTAAGATCGACCGTCTCGTAGGTGGTGCGTGGTTTTCCATCTACTCCGATGCCTTCGGTATGTTTTGCGATGGTGTCGTTGAAATAGACGGGGACTCCGAAATCCTTGTAGAGCAAATAGCGCTCGTGTTGGATGGAATCGTTGGGTTGATCGGTGATGACAAAGTCGTTGCCGTAAGTGAGCCTCGGTGTGATGGGCTCTTCGCTACTGCAGGCTGCGAGTGCAAGAACAGAACAGAGGAACAAAAAGATATGTTTCATAAGGGGTGGGGAGATGCTTGAGATGTTGAGAAACGTATGGTGTTGTCGCTTTTCGCGGAGGAAGCTCAATCCGTTAGCGTGCCTCCTCGTAGAGTGGTGCGACGATGCTTAGGAAGCGGGAGGTGTCTCGGTGTTGTTGCCTTCTTCGTCTTCTTTGGGAAGTTCGGGCAATTCGCGAGGTTTCTTCACCTCCACGCGTTCGGGACGGAGGTTGTTGGGCATCGGCACCTTATCGAACGATATAAAACTCTCGGGAAGAGAGAAGGTGTAAGCCGCATCACCTGAGGGAAGAGTGAAGAGGTGCGTGGTGAGAAATGAGTTTTGCTCCGTGTAGGCATTGAAAGCGTGTACAACGGTCTTGTGTAAAGGATGCTTTTCCAATACACTATAGCGACGGAGGTCGAACCATCGGTGACCCTCGAAACAGAGTTCGCGGCGGCGTTCGTTGCGAATCTCATTCACGAGTTCTTCTCCCGTTCTGTCGTCCAACTTGTCGTCAATGCGTTGACGTTGCAGCTGATGAAGCACCGAGTTGGCTCGGCTTCCTTGCCTTGCATCACCAAGGCTTCGGCCAGATTGAGATAGGCTTCGGCAGTGCGCAGGGTGAAACCATCGGAGATGTGGTTGGCTTCGTTAGTTCGTTCGTATTTGTTGGTCAATCCAATGCTGTCGGAAAGAGAGTTTTTGACGAAAAATGCATTGCGTCGCGCATCAAATTCAGAGAACAAGTCGTACAATTCTTGCGTAACACAATAGTCGGCTGGAGCTCCCGTGAGCGAAGTGTTGCGGTCGGTGGCAGCCAAATAGTTGGTTCCTTGTGTGAAAAGGATTTCTGGGTTGTTGCGTGTCAAGAAAGGCTTACCCGACTGAAGGGCAGCAATGGGTGCGAGTTTTGCGCGTGGACTTTGCACCACCTTGCGAGCGGCTTTTTCAGCATCATTCCAGCGTTGCATATAGAGATACACGCGACTCAGTAGGAGATTGGCGGCTTCGGCCGATGCACGGTGCAGACGGAAGCGGTCGGGTTGAGGAGCAGTGGTGAGTTCGCTAGCAGCAGTCTCTAAATCTTTTGCCATTTGTGCGTAGACTTCAGCGTTGGTGGCGCGTGAAAATTGCGTTTCCCTGTCTTTTTGGTGCTCCACATAGGAGGTGAGTTTCAAGGGAACACAAAGATCAACGTTGGCAGAGTCGAGACGATAAGGACGTCCATAGAGATTGGCAAGTGTGAAGTAGAATTGTGAGCGAACAAAGAGAGCTTCTCCCTTGACACGATGGTAGAGCGCATCGTCTTCTTGGGTGGAATGCGGCATATTTTCGATCAACTCAACAATGTTGTTGACGTGATTGATACGTGTGTAGAGCTTCTTGATGGTAGCATCGTCGTTGTTTTTGTTGGTGCGACCATAGTTGTAGCGCACATCTTGTTGCCAAGTGAAGTAGCCATACATAGGAGCGACGGTTTGTGTCCAAGCCGTGTTGCCAATGTTGCCTTGCTGCGAGGTGCCGGTGGTGTTGATGTCGTCGTCGAGGATGTTGATAAATCCATAGGTGTTAGCAGAAACACCTTTATTGACAGCTTCGCTTTTGAGATAAACATCTCCCACCAGGAGTTCGTTGAGGTCTTGCACCGACTTAGCGATGACGCGGTCTTGAGAATACTGGTCGAGGAAGTCATTGCAACTTGCAGTGCCTAGGAGAGAAAGAACAAGTGCGAGGGTCGAAAACTTGTGATTCATAAGAAATCTATGCTTTGTTGAGGCTTTGACTTTCTGCACTGTGTAGAAAGCGCGTGGAGTCTGCATCAAGATGGGAGATGATTAAAACGAAATTCTCAAACCAAAGGTGAAGGATGGTCGAAGAGAGAGGGAAGTTTGCAGTGAGAACCCCGATTGTGTGGGATCTTGTCCTTCAAGAGCAGAGGATTTCAAGGTGAAAACATTGCTCATTGCTGCATCGAGTGCGAGGTTGGAGAAGGGAAGTCCTTTGAGTTGTTTGCGTGTGAATTGATAGCGCAAAGCAAGATTGCTCAGACGCAAATAACTTCCCGAAACCACGCGCGCATTAGAGTTGTCGTACATCATCCAATAGTTGTCGGCAAAAGTTTCAAAACCTTGAGTTGCAGCAGGAGTTGCAGCACTCCAGTGGTAACGATTTTTCTTGGAAAGCTGGATCGCTCGGACTGATGAGCGAAGGAAGTTGGGTGTGAAGCTCATCACCAGGTTTGCGCCAACGCTGGGTAAACTCCTTGCGCACGTTGTTTTCCGATGAAACGCCGTCTAACACATCTTTATATAAGGCGAATTTGCGAATCTTATTGCCCAGAGCATAGTTGAAACTTGCGGAGAGCGACCACTGTTGATAGCGCAAAGTGCTGTAGAATGAGCCTGCGAAGTTGGGTTCGCGACTTCCACTAACCACTCCCACGCGATCCATTATGCGGTCGAGCGGCTGTCCCTCGAGCAAGTGCTGACGGTCGCGATAATCATCGAAGAGGGGAAGACCATTTTGTGGGTCGAGTCCGATGAAGTTATAGCTATAGAAAGTGCCAATCGACTTGCCGTCCATAATGGCAGCGCCGTTGAGATATTGTTCAATCTTATATTTATTGGCGGTTTTTGTGTTGATTCTGTTGAAAACTACAGAATAGTTGGCAGAAATCAGCCACGACCAGTTGCGCGTTTTGATGGGATAAGCCGAAACATTGATGCTGAAACCGCTGTTGGTGATGTCGCTGCCGTTCATCACGTAGCTTTCCACACCATTGAAGGGAGAAACCAACGTATTGTCGAAGGCATCCTTCGTGTGCTTGTAGTAGGCATCTACGCCTGCGGTGATGCGATAGTCGAAGAACGAACCATCAATTCCCACGTTCCATTGGTCGGTTTGTTCCCAACGCAGGTTAGGATTAGGCAAAGCGTCCACTTTCGACACATTTTCTCCATAATAAGTGTCGATGCTTTCTTGACGCAACAGCAAATTAGGCGTTTGGTTGTCCACCATATTTCCCGTTTTACCGAAAGAAGTGCGCAGGCGCAAATCGCTCACGGCATCATACGGACGCAAGAGCAGCGACTTCAGATTGAGCATACCTGATGCGGACCACACAGGAAGGAACTTTTCATTGCTGCGTGAACCAAATTTATTGGAAGCATCGAAACGTGTGTTTGCGCTCAAAGAGAACAAACTTCCATAAGAATAGGAGAAAATGGCATAACCACTCAAACGGTGTGTCTTGTCGGCACGGAGTGTGGGATGATTGTGTGCCACCCACGAAGCATATTGTGGGAAACGATTCATTTCCTCGGCCGTCATATTGACGTATTTCAAACCGCGACTTTTGAAAAATCCGCGCGTATTCTCACTATATCCGTCGGTGTTCGACACATTCATTTCATATCCTAATGAGGCACTGAGCAGATGTTGTTTCTTTTCTCCCAACGCATGGCGGAAATTAGCTTGTGCACGAAGCGTAAAGTTCTCGTTCACGTTCGTCCCCATGTTGTAGACACCGCCGTAAGGCATATCGCTGAGTCCATAATCACCAGGAATCGGGTCTTGTCCGTATTCCGTATTGCGCAACTGAGCAGCATAGTTGGTTTTTTCGCCAAACCAAGTGGAGTTGTCGGAGTGGGTGCGCTGATAAGAAGTGGTGAGCGTGAAATCGAGCAGTGTTTTGAAACGATAGGTCAAATCGAGTGCTGCCATGATACCATTCGAGCTATACAGCTTCTCAGTATTCTCCATCTCATTGAGAATGTTGTAAGCATATTTGTATTGCTCGTTCTTGCCATTTCCCACATTGTAGGCATGACGTTGGTAGAAGAAATAAGAACCATCGTTGTTGAAAGCAGGTAGCGCACGCGTAGTGCCATAAGCATAACCCAAAGGATCAAGTTCTCCTGGGAGTTGTGTCTTTTTCTGCACATTTGCATTCAAACGAATGTTGGCTTGAATCACCTTCGCTATGCGCGTTTGCATGTTGAGCGAAGCTGTGTAGCGGTCGTTGTTGTGGTGCAGTTGCACCCCCCTCTTCGCGGTTATATCCCAGCGAAGCATAATATCTTGCTGTTTCGCTACCTCCGGAGAGAGCGACAGTGTGGTTGTGGTTGAAAGTATCGTGTGTCAGCAACTTAAACCAGTCGGTGTTCACCGTTTCAGCGCGCTGCACTTCTGCCAAGAAACCCTTGTAGTCTGTTTGTCCAGTGATAAAACGATGATAAGCTCCTTCATATCCTACCATCGTCATGTTGTTGGGGAAAGTGTAGTGGAGGTTCATCAACTCCTGACCAAACTGCACACGCTCTTGAGAGTTCATCAAATTGATGTCGCGGTCAGAATAGCGCGGACGTGCCGTATATTTCAGCTGACTGTTGTAGGTGATGCGCGGAGGTCCTGGTTCCCCCTTTTTAGTGGTCACCACAATCACACCATTTGCCGCACGAGTGCCGTAGAGAGCCGTTGCAGCAGCATCTTTCAGCACATCGACGCGCTCAATGTCTTGAGGGTTGATGCCCGAAATCGCATTACCAATGTAGTTGATATAGTCAGGGTCGTTGAGCTGGTCGTTGGTCACGTCCACTGGATCGGAGAGGGGGATGCCATCGAGCACCCACAGCGGTTCGCGGTTGCCGATGAGGGTAGACGTACCACGGATGCGCATACGCGCCGTTGCACCCACTTCACCAGAGTTTTGCATAAACACCATGTCTGGCACACGACCTTCGAGTGCTTGTTCCAAACTTGTCATACCCGGCATCAAGATTTCTTCCATCTTCAACGACGTGATCGCACTTGTCTTCTCACGAGTGGAAATCGTGCCATAGCCCGTCACCACCGCTTCACCAAGACTTTGGCTGTGATCATCGAGCATAAAGTCGTAGTGCGCCACGTTGTTTTTGCCGCTTTTGGTTTGTCGCTTCATACCAAGGTAAAGAAGCCGAGATGCTGAGATTGCCTTTGTTGGTGCCAGCAGGCAATTTCAACCGATAAGCACCCTTGTTGTCAGTTTGCGCTGTCCAAACTTTGCGCCCCAGTGTCACTCGCACATAAGCCCCAACGAGGGGTTCTCCCTGTTTGTTAAACACCATACCCGCCACCACGTTGTCTTCCGCGACGGTTTGTGAGGTGGAAAGGGATTGAGCTGCTAGGGGAGTGGCGGCCGTCAAGGCGCCTGCCGCAATGATGGCGGCCATAAAACTACGAAGTGTGGGATTTGTCCTCATTGGCATGGTGTGATAAATGATGAAATGAGCAGTTGAATCTTTGCATAAACGAAGGTTGTTACTTATATTATGCAGTAATTCGGTTGCAAATATACTTTTTATTGCTCGTTTTGACAAGAAAAAGTTTCTTTTTCTTCGTTATTTTTCTACTAAAGTGTCGAATTTGATAGTTTATCACCCTGTTTCTTGTGAAAATGTATGATATTTATTGCTTTTGCTTATTCTCTTTCTTTAATTTGTTTCGACTGGTGATAAGTTGTAAACTTGCGAATTTGTTTTCAGGACTCTAGTTATTGTGACGTCTGTCAATACTTATGTTGGGAAATCGCGATTTTGTTTTTCGACTTACTGATTGTTATTGGTGTTTTGGTTGAAAAGATATACGTAAAATATGAGAATTTATTCTGTGAAATTACTTTGAAACTTACCCTTTGAAGCGCGTTTAACCCCAATCGGTCATTAGAGCCTGAACAGTTTTTTTTGATTGTTGAGCAGATGGTTTCTCGTTTGCCTTTTTGCTTGCCAAGGAGTAGCAATAATTGTAGAATGTCTTTCGCAAGTTTCCTCTTTTCTCCCATCCTTCAAGGGGGAAATGAGGGCTTTTTCTCGAAAAATGACCACTCGATGAGAAAAAATGCAGAAATAATTTGGAGAACTCGAAAAAAAATCTCAAATTCGCCCTCGAAAACAAACTAAAACTGCAAGTTCAGTTTGCAAAATAGAGGTTGTAGGGTGGGTTTCCCGCCCAGAGCTTATGAAATAACACACGTTTATTCACAAGCCTCTACATAACCACTTCACCTTACCGTGAAATCAACTGGTAAACCTCTTCTAAGACCTAGACGAAAACAACAAAATTGACCGGTATCGCCTTGAGCGGTACATCCGCCAATCTTCTATAACCGAACAACAGACAATGAAAACGCAGCTTGTTGAAGAAATCTTTCTTCCTCACCGATGCAGCTGCAATGCACTTACAATGCACTCACGATGCAGTCACCACATAGTTGTCTGTCTCCAAGAATCCTCTAAAGATTCACCATTATCTTTTACCAAAAACAAAACCTATGATGAGCAATGCTAGTCGTAGACCTTCCGCTAGCCGAGGTGCTTCGCGGATGTCCGCTTTTATCGGCTTGATGTGTGCTTTAGGCGCACTGCCTCTTTCTCCAGCGCAAGCACTTGCTGCGCAAGCCACCAACAATCGTGCAGTGGTGATGGAGCAACAGCGTGCAAATGCAAAACGTGTCACTGGTGTAGTGCGCGATGCAAAAGGCGAAGTCCTAGTGGGGGCTCTCGTACGCGATGCTCAAAATCCACGCATCAGCACAATTACCAACGAGCGCGGTGCATTCGTCCTCAATGGAGTGCGCAGTGGACACGTCAATGTCAGCTATATTGGCTATGACAAACTCGATGTAGCTGTGGGAGATGGTGCTCCCCTCAACATCACTTTGAAAGAAAGCAATGCCAATCTTTCAGAAGTTGTTGTAGTGGGTTATGGTCGCCAAACAAAAGCCAACCTCACCGGATCCGTAGCGCAAATCAAGAGCGAGGAGTTGCAAAGCCGTCCGGTGCAAAACGTATCATCTGCTCTCCAAGGTTTGATGCCTGGTGTCACCGTCACTGCAGGACAAGGTCGCCCTGGTGCCGATGGTTCTACCATTCGCGTTCGCGGTATTGGAACACTCAATAACGCCTCCCCCCTATATTCTCATCGATGGAGTAGAAGCGGGTACACTCAACTCCCTTGATCCTAATGATATTGAAAGCATCTCAGTCTTGAAAGACGCAGCCTCTGCTGCTATCTACGGTTCTAAGGCTTCCAATGGTGTTATTTTGGTTACCACCAAGCGCGGTAAGACGGGTAAACCAGTGGTAAGTTATAATGGAAACATCGGTTTCCTCAATGCCACTCGCTTAGTAGAACGTTTGGGTTCATACGAATATGCCAAAATGTACAACGACGCGCTTGCTGCTAATGGCAAAAAAGCACGTTGGAGTGAAGAAGACTTGAAACTATTTGCCAATGGCACCGACCCCGACGGACATCCCAACACCGATTGGTACGGACTCGCTTATAAGACAGGCGTGCAACAATCACACAGTGTCAATGTTACAGGTGGTTCCGATTTGGTGAAATATATGGCCTCTGCTGGCTATCTCACCCAAGAAGGCATTTTGCAGTCGTCTAATCGCGAGCGTTTCACTATGCGCACCAACTTAGACTTCAATTTCTCTCCCAAACTCACCGGTCACGTTGGCTTAAACTTCATCCAAGACAACCACAACGACCCCAACAATAACTATGTCGGTGGTGGTTCTGACCAAATCATTCGTCAGCTCAACATCATTGCACCTTGGATTCCTGCCCACTTCAAAAATGGCACTTATGGCACCATCGGTGATGGTAGTCCTATTGCGTGGTTAGAAGCCAACGAACCCGTGAAGAACGAAAAACGCAAAATCACTGCTAACCTTGGTCTTGACTATCAGTTGCTCAACAATTTGATGTTGAGTGCCAAACTTGGACACGTAGCCGACAATACTTATCAACAAGCCTTTTTGAAGTATTTCCGTTACAATTCCAATAAAGAAACCTCTCCCAACAAACTAAACGAAGGGTTTGGCGATGATTATCGCACCACCCTCGATCTCACGCTCAACTACGACAAGCAGTTCGGCATCCACGGATTCAAATTCCTTGGAGGTTATCACGCCGAACGTTATCACTATCACGGACTCTCTGGAGAGCGCAAGAATTTCCCTGGCAATGAACTCACCGATATGAACGCTGGTGAATCAGCCACTGCAACCAACGGCGGTTATTCTCGCGATTTGAATATGTTGAGCTATTTTGCCCGTGTCAATTACGACTTGATGGGACGTTATCTCTTTGAAGCCAACTTGCGTGCCGATGCCTCTTCACGTTTTGCAAAAGGACATCGTTGGGGTTATTTCCCCTCATTCTCTGCTGCATGGCGCATCTCTGAAGAATCCTTCATGGAAAACACCAAAGGCTGGCTCAACTATCTCAAAATTCGTGCTTCATGGGGTATTCTTGGTAACCAAGACGCACTCAATGACTACTATCCAGCAGTCAATACTTATAACATTGGCGGAGTCAGCAACTTCAATGGCAAACCCAACACGGGTTACTATCAAGGTAGCTACAAACAAACCACCATCTCTTGGGAAGAAGCTCGCACTTGGGGTGTAGGTGTTGATTTCCAACTGTGGAATGTCCTCACAGGTAGCCTCGATGTCTACGACCGCAAGACCACTGGCATCATCATGCGCGTGCCTGTTCCTTACGAATTTATGCTCGGTGACTACATGGATAATGTAGGCGCTATGCGCAACAGTGGTGTAGAACTCACCCTCGGATATCAAAGAAATGGGGAGATTGGTCATTCGGTGCACAAGCCAACGTGTCTTACAACAAGAATGAAATCCTCAATCTTGGTGGTGTAGACTATCTGCCCAGTGGCAACCAAAGAAACGCCGTTGGTCGTGCTTATGGCACCTACTATATGTATGAAGCCGACGGATTCTTCCCCACTGAAGAGGCAGCAAAAGCTTGGATGGATAAATATAGCCAACAAAAAGGTTATCCTTTTGGTAGCAATAAATTCCATGCTGGCGACCTGATTTACAAAGATACTAATGGCGACGGTAAAATCACTGAAGACGACCGCACCTATCACGGCACAGCACAACCTAAATGGAACTTCGGTATGGTGCTCAATCTTGCTTGGCGTAATTTCGACTTCCAAGCCATCCTCTCTGGATACGCAGGTGCACAACGCGTGTTAGGTTCTGAAATCTATGGTGACTTCCAAGGTGATAACTCTCACCCCTCCATCGCATGGCGCAATTCCTGGACCTACAACAAAACCAATCCTCAGATGCCTCGCATCGTAGAAGGTGAACAGTCAATGAGCCACTGGCGTCGTGTCATGAGTTCCTTCTGGTTGAGTAACACCAGTCACGTTCGTCTCAAGAACATCCAATTGGGCTATACTCTTCCACAAAGTGTCACTCGAGTGCTGGGCATCTCCAAGATGCGTTGCTACTACTCTGTTGAAAACCTCCTCACCATCGACGGTATGAAGGTGCATACAGACCCTGAAACCTACGTGGAACGTGGTTCTAACTATCCACTTATGATGACCAATTCGTTGGGTCTTTCAGTGACATTCTAACCTCAAAACAGACACTATCATGAAACGTATAAAATATGCCGTAATTGCACTCGCTGCACTTTGGCCACTTCATGTTCTGATTTCCTTGACACCACTCCACGCGATGCCATTAGTCCTTCGACTACTTGGAAGAGTGCCGATGATGTCAATAAATTTCTCACCACGGCTTATTCTGGCTGGGCGAGTTCTTCTTCCATCTTCTATCTAGATGCAGCTTCTGACATTGCCTACAACAACTTCCCTTGGGAAGGTTGGCGCCCTCTGGGCAATGGCACATGGACAGCTAGTGCCCCTGGAGCTTCTTTCTATGATTTCGGAACCATTTCGCGCTGCAACAATGTGGTCAACAACATCGACCGTGCCAAAATTGCTGATAAGAAGATATACAACAATATCCTTGGACAAGCCCTCGCCATTCGTGCTTTCGACTATGCGCGCATGAATTTCTGGTATGGTGGTGTGCCCATTATGGACGATTTCTTCCCCAATGCCGAAGCAGCAAAAGTTCCTCGCAACACCGAGGCCGAAGTTTGGGCACATTTCGACAAAGACATCGATCGCGCTATCTCTTTGCTCCCCAATGCTCCCGCAGAAAGTGGACGCATCGCCAAGGGTACAGCCTTAGCCATCAAAATGCGCTATGCACTCTATCGTGGCAACTGGCAACAAGCAGCAGATGCAGCCAAGTCTATTATGGATTTGAACCTCTACGCGCTCGACCCAGACTATGCCGCTCCTTTCACTATGGCTGGTAACAAGTCGAAAGAAATCATTGCAGCCGAAGAGCACGATCAGGTGCAAAACGAATTGACCATCTTGGGACAGCTCTACAACAATGGTGATGGTGGATGGTCGTCCATCGTGCCCACACAAAACCTCGTAGATTTGTATCTTATGAAAGATGGTCTGACCAAAGAAGAGTCTCCCCTCTACGATAAGAATCACCCCTTCGCCAACCGCGACCCACGCATGGCAAAGACTATTCTCTATCCTGGCTGTGACTATTGGAATGGAGTCTACAACACCCTTGACAAACAACTCAATGGCAAAGACAATCCTGACTATCCCACTAAGGCGGCCAACTCCTCTAAGACTGCGCTCACTTGGGCAAAATATCTCTATCCCAAAACGCAATATGCCGATATATGGAGTACCTCAGCCTCAGTCGTAGTCTTCCGCTATGCTGAAGTGTTGTTGTCGCGTGCTGAAGCCCTCAATGAACTCAATGGTCCTTCTGAAGAAGTTTATACCCTCATTGATCAACTTCGCACCCGCGCTGGAATGCCCATGGTGGACCGTGCAAAAGCTAACACAAAAGAAACACTCCGTGAAGTGATTCGCCGTGAACGCACCGTGGAACTAGCCGGAGAAGGCTTCCGTCGTGCTGACATCGTGCGTTGGAAAGACGCTTCTGGCAAGATGGTGGCAGAAACTGTGCTCAATGGCAATTTGACTCGCGTTGCTGGAACGGTGGATATGGCTGGCACAAATCCCGAAACTCGTGCCACAGTGTCTGACACTCGTGAGGTCATCGAAAACCGTTTGTTCAAACCTGAATTCCGTTACTGGCCCATCCCACAAAGTGCCATCGATCGTAATGCAAAGATTAAGCAAAACGCAGGATTCTAACCTATAACTTGTTTCATTTTCCCAGAGGGGCTGTATCACCACGTTGTGGTGTTGCAGCCTCTCTATTTGTGAATATGCACTATCCATACGTTTTGATTTGTTTGCTTTTGGGCGAAACACCTACGTTCTTCCTCGCGCGCGTACGCACAATACAAGAGTTTTGTGTTTTTTGCTGTCACAAGTGTCACACGTTTGCTTCAAGTTCTTGTATTCTAGGTGGTTATAATCTGTTTTGACGTTTGTTTGTATTTCAGTCTTTGAAATCTTCCATAAATTCAAGAAAATACAATCAAACAGCATAATTATACGGATGGAGAGCCGTGAAAGTTATTCGCTTTAAATCGAAATGGGGCAATATCGTCATAATCCCGACGGCTTGTTTTACGAAAAACAACAGGTCACTTTTTTAAAACGACGGGTTGTTTTATGAAAAACGACAGGTCACTTTTTAAAAACGACGGCTTGTTTTATGAAAAACGACGGGTCGTTTTTGGGGTGAGTAAATGTCGATTTTCGTCATCATAAAGCGTCTGTGAACCTGCAGTGTGACACTTGTGACAGCAAAAAAACAACATTGCGGTTGGAAGGCGCGCGTATGTACACGCATTCGTGTGCGCGCGTATGTACGCGTAAGGGGATTTTCGCCCTCCACTGTTCAAGATTGTAATTCCTTGTCCTTACTTCTTCCACTTTGCACAAGACCGAGCTGTAAACTCTCCTTATTTGCGAGAAAAACAATCACTACATTTATCTCTGTTTTTGATATTTGAAGATGACGAAAATGAGGGTGAGAGGATTTTGTTGTGCAGTTTTTTGTGATTTTTTCCCTCTTTCCCCTTTTATCTCCCCATATACTTATAGAGCCTTCCTTCTCCGCTGTCGATTGCTTCATCCCACGAATAAGTGCGCTACATCTACATCGCCACTAACCGATAAACCTGTCTTCTCTTATTCACTTCCCACCTCCTAAACCCTAATCTTATGTGAAAATACTGATGTTTTTCCGTCTAATTATTGTGACTTACACCAAAAAGCAATACCTTTACACCGATAAAAACTAATAACCCTGCACCGGGTAAAAACTAATGGTGCCGTAAGGTTTTCATATAGCAAGTTTTGCTAGAGGTTCGTTTTCTATACGAAGCAACACAATACACTATACAACACAATGAAAAAAACAATTCTTTCGCTCATCTGTTTTGCCTTTGCAGCAATGATGATGGCGCAAACAACAACTAATTGGACAATCAGTGTGGCCAACCAAGGAACGGCAGGTGGTTACATTGTAGACAAACAGTTGAAAAGCACCGACAAGGTGGGTTATTCAGACCATTATCCAGCACAGGGCTATATGCCTGCGTGGTACATCCGTTTTCCGAAGGGCAATTACACGGTGAAGTCGCAAAACAATGGCGTCATCGATGTGCATCAAGTGGACAAGAACCAAGATATCGTCACCAATCAGTCTGCTAAATCCTTCACTTTTCGTGCCCCTGCAGCAGGGTGGTATCGTTTTGTGTTGCGCAATGGGCAACCCTATCAGTCCTTGTATGATTTCAACATCTCTTCTACCGATGTGAAAGGTGCTGATGCGGTGTATCTAGCTGCTTGGCGCAGCGTTCCCTCGCTTCACCTCAATGGGTTTGGGAGTACGAATCGCAAATTGCCACAAGGCAATGTCTACAACTGGATTTACAATGAGGTGCAAATCCCCGAAGATGCAGATTTCAAGGCACGTATGTTGAAGCCTTTGGTTTTCACAATGGCTATATCGGCATTCAGAATAATGGGAGAATGGCCGATGGAAAGACCAACCACACGGTGATATTCTCCTCTTGGGATAATGGCGATACCGATAGTAATCCCACGCTGGCAGGATATAAACGCAGTGGTGTCATAGCGATAGACAGTACACTCAAAAACACTGTGGCAGAACGATTTGGTGGAGAAGGCACAGGCGTGCACGTGTTGCTCAACGGCGACTATTGGAAGCCCGGACATTGGGTGAGATTTTTGGTGAATGTGCAGCCCGAACAGATACAACTCAAAGACGGATCCAACTACGAGAACACCATTATCTCAGCTTGGTATAATGTGCGCGGACTAGACGACAAGTGGCACTACATTTCTTCGCAACGCATGGCAGGACAAGTCAACTATTTTGGTTCTGGATTTAATGCCTTCCTCGAAGAGTTCACACGTGGCGCCACCAGTCAGGGACATATCCCACACAAAGCCTACTATCGCCGCATCTTTACCCGCTCCATGCAAGGTGGAGAGTGGTTTAACCGCAACATATTCTGGTTTGGACACACCGATGGTGGCACTGCCAAAGGCGCGCGCAACGACATCTATCAAACTAAAGTGAACTACGATGGGGAAGATGCCGCTTATATGCAATCGGGGGGGATATATTGAACCCAAGGGCGGAAGTGAAATCACCCTCAAATATGTGGAACCTGGCGACTTTCTTCCTTCCGACTCCGTGTTGGCACAACTGCAAGCGCAATATGTGGCGAAGGCTTTGCACACGCAAGAAGTGCAGCGCATGAACACGCGTATGAATGACACCTACGAAGAAATCCCCCAAAAAGAATGGCAGTTAAAAGGCAAAAGTTCGGAGGAAACTGTGGGTGAGGGCAGTAATGGTCGTGCAGCGTTTGTATTAGACGGAGACGCCAAAACGTTCTGGCACACAGAATGGCAGAGTGGTAGTAACAAAAGATTTCCACACTACCTAGAATTTGCGCACAAGGGAGCAATCACTTTGAACCGCATCGTATTGCAAATGATGCTAAGCATAGTGGTAACCGATACCGCGCGCGCAAAGTGGTAGTGCAGGTGGTGGACAGCAACTGGAAAACGAAGACACAAGGCACTTATACCTTAGGTAATGGTGATCAGCAAGAAATAGTGCTTTCACCTGCATTGGAATTGTCGGAAAATGAGCGTTTGCGTTTGAGATTTACCGAAGGCTATGACCGTAATGAAGGCATGATGGCGGTGTCTGAGATACGTTTTGAAAAGAAGAATTTGGAACGTCTGCGTGAGTTGCTTTTGGCGGAATATAACAGTGCTGGTCAGTGGAATCACTACGACAAAACTGATGTGGAGAAATATCTCGGTGAGGTGAAGACTCATCTCGCTACGGCTACTGAATCAGAAATTCAGTCAGCACTCCTTATGTTGTCACAAAAGGGTAAGGTCATCAAGTATTTGCCGATTACCAACTTGGCTGCGCTCAATGCAGAACGTTGCTATGTGCTGACCAATGCAGAAGTGTCGGGAGTGCTCGTGCAACCCGAAGGGGCTGTGGCTCCCACATTGAGAAATGTAGATGCGAAGCGCGCTACAAACACGCTTGACACTTATGCTCAAACAATGAGTGTGGCAGACTCGGCGGCCAACTGGCTCCTTGTGGCTGACGAACATAGTGGCAGTGCCACACAATATGTGGTTTACAATCTCAAGTCGGGTCTATTTCTTCAACCTGCAAAGGGGGATGTGGCTGCAACGATGGGCGATAAACCTGCAAATTCCGCCTTATCCAGCAAGGCAGCAATTTCAAACTGATGAGTGTAGCAGGAGGAACTTATCCCCTTGTGGCGCATCCCGAAGCTGCGGAAGGAAAAGAGTTGACCGGCAGAGGAACAAAGGGAGCGGTATGGAGCATCTACGAGAATCTGTATTATCAACCCAATTTCCGTCTAGTCAATGCCATTCGTGCGTATTTCAAAACGGGAAAATTCGAAAAACCTGTCATCCCCACTGGCATTGCCACACTCCGTTTGGCTGGTGCAAGGGGTGAGAATGGACAAAACGCAGATGAGGCGCGCTTCGATCTTTCGGGACGTCAAGTCACCACTCCTCACGATGGAGAAATCGTGGTGACAAGTCACGGAAAGACGGTGTACACGCGTTAAACCCAAATCATTCATCTATTTCTGGACAAGAGGGTAGTGCGGTGAGTACTCCTTTCCTTGTCTGTTGGATAAAAAGAATAAGGCTGAATCCTTGTGTGGTTCAGCCTTATTTTGTTGGGAGCGGATGCCCCTTACGTTCTCGTATTTTCTAGATGCAATTTGCCCACTTCGCAAGAAAGACGTAAATTTGTAGCACACTTAGTGCGATTGTGTCCTTGTCGTTCACCTCAAGAAGAGGACTGTCAATGGCGCAACCGCTTTTTCTCATCACTATCAATAGATTATGGCTGAGTCGAAAGAACCCAAATATAAACTCTACTATTCCATTGGAGAAGTGGCAGAAATGTTGGATGTAAACGATACACTCCTTCGTTTCTGGGAACGCGAATTTCCCCAAATTTCTCCCAAGAAGGGGGGACGCGGTGTGCGACAATACACCAAAGAAGACATAGAAACCATTAAGGTGATTTATAACTTGGTGAAGGTGCGCGGTCTGCGCATTGAAGCAGCTCGTGAGGCATTGCGCAAGAATAAAGAAGGCGAAGTGCAGTCGGCAGAAGTGATAGATCGTTTGCGCGGTATTCGTGCCGAACTTGTGGATCTCAAAACAGCTCTCGGTGATTTAGAATAAACACTGATTTCAAAACGACAGAATAATATGGCAAAAGCCAAGACCGCCTACGTTTGCGACAATTGTGGTTACGACTCTCCTAAATGGGTGGGGCGTTGTCCTTCGTGTGGACAGTGGAATAGTTTTAAGGAAATCAATGTTTCGCCTATTGCTTCCCCCAGTAAGGGAGCTGCAGCTGTGGTTTCTGCAGGATTGAATCGTCAGCAAAGCAAACCGCAACGACTCTCTGAAATCAATGCCGCCGAAGAAGAACGCTATGACACGCACGATGCAGAACTCAATCGGGTGTTGGGAGGAGGCATTGTGCCAGGAAGTCTGATTCTTCTCGGAGGAGAACCAGGTATTGGTAAGTCCACCTTGTTGCTTCAAACGGTGCTGCGAATGAGTGACCGCCGCATCCTCTATGTAAGCGGTGAAGAGAGTGAGCGACAAATCAAACTCCGCGCTGATCGCCTCAGTACGTCCCCACAAACGCAAGGCAATCCCAATGTAACTGGCGAAGAACCGCTACTGTTTTGCGAAACGCGCCTAGAAGTGATTCTCGATGAGGTGAAGGCGGTGCAACCCGATTTGCTCATCGTGGACTCTGTGCAGACGATGCAAACGGAAAGCGTGGAGTCCTCACCGGGAAGTGTGACGCAAATTCGCGAATGCGCGACAGCTTTGCTCAAATATGCCAAGGACAACAACGTCCCAGTGCTCCTCATCGGGCACATCACCAAAGAAGGAAGCATAGCAGGACCGAAAGTTTTGGAACACATTGTGGACTGCGTGCTGCAATTTGAGGGCGACCGACATTATTTCTATCGCATCTTGCGCAGCATCAAGAATCGTTTCGGTTCTACTGCTGAATTGGGCATCTATGAGATGAACCAATCGGGACTTCGCCCTGTGGACAATCCTTCAGAACTCCTACTCACCCAAGGTGGCGAACCGCTTTCGGGCATAGCCATCTGCGCTGCGCTCGAAGGGGTGCGACCTTTCCTCATCGAAACCCAAGCTCTTGTTTCAACAGCAGCTTATGGTACCCCGCAACGTTCAGCCACGGGCTTCGATTTGCGCCGACTCAATATGCTTTTGGCGGTGTTGGAAAAACGCGTGGGCTTCAAACTAGGTGCAAAAGATGTGTTTCTCAATATTGCAGGTGGCATCCGCGTCACTGACCCTGCCATAGACCTCAGTGTCATTGCTGCTGTGCTGTCTAGCAATGTAGATACCCCCATCGACCGCTCCGTGGCGATGGCTGGTGAATGCGGTTTGAGTGGAGAAATTCGCCCCGTGACGCGCATCGATCGCCGCATTGCAGAAGCACAAAAATTAGGTTTCACGCGCTTCTTGTTGCCCGAACAGAATATGAAATCTCTCGATCGCCAACAGTTTCGGGCATCGAACTCGTGCCGGTGTCGCGCGTAGAAGCCGCATTGCGCGAACTCTTTGGATAATCCCTTTGTGCAGGGCTTTTTTAGTTACGCTACTCTTTTTACTTGTGCAGTGATTTTGATATTATGCTACTCTTCCCACTGATACTTGTTTTTTGATTTGTGTTGCACAGAAAAGTAGAGCATTTGTCTATCAATTTCCTCTTTGTTCTTTTCTTTTTGTCATAGGGGCGGGAAGAAAACTATGCATTTTGTAAACTCTGACTAGACAATTGGCAGACAAACTACAATTTTATTCCTCAAAAAAGCAATTAGATGCTATATTTTATCCGAAAAATACTTACTTTTGTCGTTGTATTCTTCCTTGCATTGAATACTTTTGCAGGAAATGGCACTCCTCAGTCGCCATACACTGCTCAAGAAGCATTCCAATATCGCGACTCTCTCGCCAAAAGTCAGCAGGAAGTGTTTATCAAAGTGGACTTCATCGGCTTCGGAAATAGTCTGAAGGAAGCCACTCCTCAGTACCATGTGGGTGATAACTTCATCGTGGGTACGGCAGAATGTCCCATCATCGTGCGCGCTGAGCACTTTGTTCGCGGACTCGAATGGGCGGACACCAAGACCGACTGGCTCATACATGGCTATTTTATCTATGAAGGTGGCAAGCGTAATGACGAACGTGGAGAATACGTCTTTGTAGCTGAAACGTTGGAAGGGGCTTATCGCGCTGTTATCGGTGATCAAGGCGTCGGAGCATTTGCCACAAAAGGTACTTTCATGCTCCGTAATTCAGATATCAAGCTGGTTTCTCCCTACATCTACCCGCAAGAGCGCAAACTCCTCACTGAGACGTTCCCTGCTCACACCACCATTGTAGGCAGCAAATTCGACTATTCTGCCTTTCTGCTCGTGGGGGAACCTGGTACTTATCCTGTGACGCTGATAAATCAAAAGAGTAATCTTCCCTATCACAAGACGATGCTTCGCTCTGGAGTCACTCGCACACCGGATATGAACCTCACCTTCTATCGATTTGTCGCTGAAGCCGGAAGAGTGGGCTTTGAACTCGGGGAAAACAATGGAGCATTTATCAATTTCAACCGTCCTACAGAGATTTATGTGGCACTTGACTACCACAAAATCCAGATGTTGAAGGAAACTTTGCAGCTCGAAGACACTCATTTCATCCCTCTCACCAGTCAGACGCTCACTGCACTGCGCACGATTTCTGCATCTAGTGCAAGCGTTTCTACCGACATCTACGACCTCAACGGACGAAAGGTAGGCACAGCCGCACAACTTCACACTTTACCCAAAGGCGTCTATGTTGCCAACGGACGAAAAATAGTTCATCACTAAGCAACAAAAGGTGGCGCGCACGAAACCTTTCGAAGCAACAAAGTCTTAGAATATTGTAGCAAGGGGGCAAGGTAGAGTAGGGAAGAAGTGAAAATATCATTTCCTCAAGAATTATCCTCATATTCACCAATAAAACTTTTCAGCCTATGCAATTTTCTACACTGAAACTGTTCGTTCTTTCTCTCTTCGTCACGCTCACTTCTGCAGTGGCTTTCGCACAAAACGTAACTACCAATAACGATGGCACCAAGGATAAACCCTATCTCCTCACCGAAATCACGGGAAATGAAAACTTGATGAGTGAGTTGTTGGAAAACGGCACGAAATTCTATGTCAAAACTCCTTTTGTGGGTTTTGGTACAGATGGGAAAACTTCTCCCAAAGATGCCACTGCTGACCAAGACATTGTGCTTCTTGGCGACACTGTTCAGGTGAAATACGACACAGCTTCTACTGACAACAATAAGGATGTAGTGGCGCACGTGTTTCTAGCCAAAACGGGCAAAGTGGCACAAGCTATTCGCGCTGCCGAACAAGGCAAAAACTATGTTTGGTTCTGCACCCTCGTGATGGACGAAACAACGGGAGAAATCCTTTTCGATGTAGAAAATTTATCTCTTGCTCCAACAGCGCTTGTCACTCTTCGTCAGTCTGCATCTGCTGCAACAGTCTACTCTCTCGATGGACGTTTGGTGCAAAAGCACTATCAACCCTCGGCTCTTTCGCCCGGACTCTATGTTGTGGGAGGAAAAAAAGTGCTAGTACACTAAGGCTTTCTTCTCATTTTGGACACTGCTAAGCTACTCCTCGCTAGAGGTGATACCCACATTTTAGCACATTTACACGAACTCGCACAGCTCGCTCTTTAGCGGGCTATGCGATTCGGTGTATATAAGCCTCGCTTCTCCTCATAGCGATAAGCCACTTTAAACACATCCATTTGTCATACTCCGCGCGGTGAAACAAAGGTTATCCCACACCGCGCCACAACAATACTAAGCCCTTCATTGCTTATGTCAAAACTACTCTATGTGCTGCCACTGGCTTTGACCCTCTGCGCAGCTCCGGCTCAAGCCCGCAAGAAGAAAAACGAAACACCTCCTCCTGCCAAGGTGGAGAAAAAAGCACCCATTGCGAAAGGATTTTTCGGGGTGCAACGCGAAAAAGACGATGTCTTCTTTGTCATCCCCGACAGTCTGCTCCGCCGTCCGATGTTGGTCACCACACGCTTCATCAGCACCCCTGCTGGAGCGCAAGTTTATGGTGGAGAACTCGCCAGTAGCAAGATGCTCACGTGGGACCGTCACAACAACCAGCTCCTCTTGCGTGCCGAAATGTTTGAGTCGCTAGCAGATAGTACCCAGCGCATTTGGAAGTCTGTGGAAGCCAGTGCAGAAAATCCCATTGTTGCTGCCTTCAAAATCGAAGAAACGCTTGCTGATTCCACCGCAAAGTTGAAGCAATATCGCATCAAAGTCACCGATTTCTTAAAAGGTGACAATCCGGTGACGAGCTTAGACAGCTATCGCAAAACAGGGTTTGACATCGGCGGTCTTCGCGGAGATTTGTCTTACATCGACACGGTGAAGACTTTCCCCATCAACACCGAAATCCAAACGGTGAAAACTTTCAGCGCAAAGCCCAACAAAATACCTTCTGCCGCTGTCACGGGATTGGTCACTCTGCGTTTGAATACCTCGTTTGTGTTGCTGCCCGAAAACTTGATGCGCAGTCGCACCTTCGACCCACGTGTGGGCTATTTCACCGACAACTTTGTGGAGTTCGATGACAAGCAACAACAGGTGAAACGCCGTTCTGTCATTGCGCGCTGGCGTCTCGAACCCAAGGATGAAGACATCGAAAAAATGAAACGTGGAGAATTGGTAGAACCTAAAAAGCCCATCGTCTACTACATCGACCCTGCAACCCCCAAACAGTGGGTGAAATATCTCATCCTTGGTGTGGAAGATTGGCAAAAAGCCTTTGAACAAGCAGGTTTCAAATGCGATTATCGCCAAGGAATGGCCTAAAAATCGTCCCGACATGAGCCTTGAAGATGCACGTTTCTCTGTGATTCGCTATCTTGCTTCGCCCATTCCCAATGCCTATGGTCCCAATGTGCACGACCCTCGTACCGGTGAAATCATTGAAAGTCACATCGGTTGGTATCACAACGTGATGAAGTTGGTGCACGACTGGTATATGGTGCAAGCTGGAGCTGTCGATCCTCGTGCGCGCAAACAAGAGTTTGATGAAGAACTGATGGGACAACTCGTCCGTTTCGTTTCTTCTCACGAAGTGGGACACACCCTCGGTTTGCGCCACAATATGGGAGCCAGTGCGGCTACTCCCGTGGAGAAACTCCGCGACAAGAAATGGGTGGAAGCCCACGGGCACACCTCGTCTATTATGGACTATGCTCGTTTCAACTATGTGGCACAACCCGAAGACAACATCAGTTCCGCAGGTATTTTCCCACGCATCAACGACTACGACAAATGGGCTATCCAATGGGGTTATTCCTACTTCCCCAATGCCAAGTCTGAGAAGGAAGAGCGCAAAATCCTCAATGACCTCACTGTGAAGACCATCACCGGCAACCGCCGTTTGTGGTTTGGTGGCGAAGGACACGACAACGATCCCCTCGCGCTCACCGAAGATTTGAGCGATGATGTGATGAAGGCTTCCGACTATGGATTGAAAAACCTCCGTCGCGTGGTGAAAGGTCTTCCCGAATGGATTTACGAAGAAGGCAACTTAGGTGACAATCTCGCAGAAGGCTACAAAGCAGTGCTTGGTCAATATCGTCGCTATGTGGGGCATGTGCTCGCGCAAATTGGCGGTGTGCACCGCGAATACAAGAGTGTGGAGCAGAGCGGGGCTGTTTTCAAAACGATGACTCGCGAACGCCAACAACGCGCTCTAGCGTGGCTCGACAAGAACGTGCTAGAATGCCCCACGTGGATGATCAGCGAACCCTATATCTCACGCTTGAGTGCCAAACCTCAAGAACTCATCCGTCCCTTGGCAGAAATGGCTGTGAGCTATCTGGTGTCGCCTAATATGTTCAACAACATCGCCACCAATGCCACGGGAGCACCAGCTGCACAAGTTTATTCACCGACTGCTTATGCTGACGATTTGTTGCGCGTGTTCTTCCGCGAAGCCACCACGCCTCAGCGCGTAGGTTCTTGGCGTAGGTTTGTGCAACAACAAGCGGTGACTCGTCTCATCAAGGGTTGGAAATCCACCACCGATGGTGACGGACGTCCCTACATGACCAGTTTGCTCTCGCGCATTGAGTCGCGTTTGTCTACCGCTCATCCTCAAGATGCTGCCACGCGTGCACACTACGCTGATTTGGCACGTCAAATCCGATTAGCGATGCAAGGCAAATAGTGCCAACTTTGCTTTTCACGATATCATAGCTATGGAAATGCTGCAAAACTCGTTTTGCAGCATTTTCTTTTTGTATTTGATAAAGGGATAAAATGGTATTGTCCGAAAAAGTGTGTAAGTTTTTCTGATTCTTATTTGGTGGAATGGTGAGAAAGGCGTACTTTTGTAGCGAATTCATTAAAGTAGGAGAAGTTCAGCGCCGGTTTGCAGTACTGGTAAGTTGCTTCTCCTACTTTTTTGTTACATACTGCTTGAAGTCTTGACTCTGCTTTAACTCGAATTGGCCATTAGAACATAATAGGGTCGTTCCATAGACCCAAATACTTAGGATTTCTCTCAAAGGGGCGATGAACAGAATGATATGTATTTGCGGATGAAACCATATTGAACCTCAATCGGTCATTGGATTCTGAACAGATTTCATTGGATTGTTGAGCAGATGATTGGTTGTGAGTTCGATGGCGTAGTGGGTTACGGCGAGAACGAACGAAAAACAAGATGTCAACAAGAAAATGAAAGAAATCAGGAAGTTATCTTCTTTATAACGAATTCCACTATAACGATCTAATGACGGATTTGGAATTATAAGTAGCATGATTACGGTATAACGACCGATTGGGGTTTAATGAGCAAAAAAAGAGACTGCATCAAAACATATCGTTTTAATACAGTCCCATCTCACTTCCTAATTTGCTATGAAACAGCGTTTAGCTGTAGCTTGCTTTGTAAGCGCAGATTATTTGCTGCACTCCTTAGCGAGGGTTGCGGTGAGCATCCACACGAGCTTTTCTTGTTCGCGGAGGTAATCGCTCATCAACGCATTGCTAGATTCGTCACCAGCCTCATCAGCAGCAGCCATAACGGCACGTTCTTGAGCGATGAGGATCTTCACCATATCAAGTACTTGAGTGAGGCATTCTTGACCACAGTGAACCATTTCGTTCTCCTTGATTTGAGCAACTTGGAGGTACTTGCTGGGACGGTGCTCAGGAGTTACATCGAGTTGAAGAAGACGTTCTGCGATTTCGTCAGCCTTTTCAGCTGCATCATCATAGAGACGCTCGAATTCAGCGTGGAGAGCGTAGAAGTTAGAACCTTGAACATTCCAGTGGAAGTTGCGGAGGTTTGCGTAATATACTTGGAAGTCTGCGAGGAGAACTGCAAGTGCGTCGGCTACGGGCTGCACCTTGGCAGCATCGAGTCCAGTGTAGTTGAGATTTTTCATTGATTGTTATGTAATTATGTTTGTTGTTTACTTAATGGGATGAATTCGAGAGGTTTTCGACCTTCATTTGTCGTCTTTTCCTCTGATTGCACTGCAAAGGTACGGGCTTTTTCTTGAGATTGCAACAGATTCTCTCTTCTTTAATATAGAAAAAACTTATACAACGCTCCTATCCCTCGTATTTTCAATCAATTACGACCCACGGAATATAAGGAGAAAAAGTGTATGCTAATTATCTTTTTCTAAACTTTCTGCGAAAATCAGGCTTATTATGGGGCGAAATTGGCAGAAGTAGGTCGAGGAGGTTGCAGCAATGACTTATGACTTACTGTTTTACATCTATTTTTTCAAACTTATATCCCAATCGGTGCAATTGAAGCGCGACCCCAATGCGGAACATAGCGTGAAGCGTGCGCACATAAGTGTGAAAAGCCATAGGACTTTGGGGTTCTATACCTTCTCGACGCAAAGCAGCGTGAGCAGATTCCGCACAAGTGCGCACCAAGGCATGAAGTTGCGCGCGCTCCTCGCTGTCGGCTATTTGAAGCACATGATCTAGCACATAGTCATCGAGTGCATCGAAGCCTTGTGCCAAGAGAGCAGCATAGAGGTCATTAGGATTTTGAGCCGCCGCAGTCCAATCGTTGTCCCATCGCTGCGCCATGGCAAGTCCAACAAAGCCCATCCAACCAATCGCCACCGTGGGATATTTGGCTATTTCGGGCACCGCGTCTCCCAAATAAGGAGTGCAGATTTCAGGCCAAACGGCTTCTAAATCGGGCGTTTCGAGGAGTTGTCCCGAGAGCGCATGAGCCGTGGTGCAAGACGGAGCAGTTGTTCGGTGAGTTGTTGTTCAAAACGCTCGAGAAATTCAGCAGGAGCTTGGATGTTGTCAGGAGTCATAGGGGAAAATAGGGGATTAGGATTGAGCAGCGTGCAGTTTTGTCACGGCTTGAGCCAGTTGTGAGAGCGCCTTCTCTAAGATGCTGCGTGGCACCCCCACATTGAGTCGCATGAAGCCTTCTCCGCCTTGTCCAAACATTTCTCCATCGTTGAGCGCAAGGTGAGCTTCATCGACAAAGAGATGATTGAGCGCATCGTGAGAAAGTTGCAGCGCACGGCAGTCGAGCCAGATAAGGAAAGAGGCTTCGGGACGACGAGCCACCACGCCGGGGATATGTTCGCGGCAATAGTTGACCACAAAATCAATGTTCTCTTCCACATAGTGCAACATCTTCTTGCGCCATTCTCCCCCGTGACGATAGGCTGCAATAGCCACTGTGGGAGAGAACATAGGAGGACAATCGATTTCGTTGGCTACCAGCCATTTGAAGAAAGGTTCGCGCAATTCTTTATTGGGTACAACCGTCCAACTACTCACCACCCCAGCGCAATTGAAGGTTTTGGTGGGTGCACCAAAGGTGATGCTATTGTTGCGCGCAGTTTCAGAAACAGAGGCAAAAGGTATGTGTTGCGCAGAGAAGAGCGCGATGTCAGCGTGGATTTCATCGCTCACCACTAATATATTGTGTGCAGCACAGAAATCAGCCAGACGTTGGAGCGTTTCTTTCGGCCAGCAGCGTCCACTAGGGTTGTGAGGATTGCAAAGCACGAGCATTTTGACGTCGTTTGCCACCGTAGCGAGATGGTCGAAGTCCATTTCATAGTGACCATCTTCCATTCTGATGAGTGGATTGTCCACTACCACACGGCCGTTACCTTCGATAACATGGCGAAACATGTGGTAGACGGGCGGTTGAGTGATGATGCGGTCGCCTGGTTTGGTGAATACTTGCAAGGCAAAGCCTAAACCGCGAATGACGCCAGGCATGAAGGAAATCCATTCTTTTTCGATGTCCCAATTGTGGAGCGACTTTTGCCAGTCGATGATAGCAGGGAAGTAGTCATCGTCAATGCAGGTGTAGCCCAAGATGGGGTGTTGGAGTCGCTCGCGCAAAGCTTCAAGGATAAAAGGAGGTGTGGCGAAATCCATATCGGCCACCCAAAGAGGGATGAGATCTGTGCGACCATAGAGCATTTGCAACGCGCGGATTTTGGAACAGTTTGTACCTTTGCGACAGATAACTTCGTCGAAACTGTAGTGCTTCATGATGAGAAGAAAATAGGAAAATAGGAAATGAGAGGATAATGAGCGTATTGAGAATTTTGACGAGGCAGCTTCCAGCGCGTGAATGCTGGTAGAGGTCGTCTGTCAAAATGGAGGGGACTAACCTTACGAGTTCTACTAAAGCAGAAAGGGAGTAGCTGCGCGGTGGAAAGCTTGACAATAAACGTGCGCTTCGTGTATGTGCGCGAAATAGTCCTTGAGAGCAGCGAGCACGGCAGGAACATCATAGGCAATGAAATCGCAATAAGCAGTTTGCACGTGTTGCGGACAAACACTGGCGCCAAATCCTCCCCCAACAAATTGCACCTCTGCGACATCGTTCAAACGCGCCTTCACATAAGCAGCAAGATCAGCATTGAAGGTGCGCACCTCATCGGACAAATCATCGGAAGATGGGAGTATCGCTGTGTTGAAAGCTATGAATCCACAGAAACATCCACTCAATCGGAATATGTTGAACACGAAATTCTCATCTTGGAGATATTCATAAACCTGCATTGGCTGGTTAGTCCAAGCCGAAGTGAGTTGCAAATGGAGTTCATTGGGAGCAGTATCGGGAGGTAAACTCGTGGTGTATGTGCTTTCTTGCGCAATGAGTTGTTGCAAAGAACTCTGCGGTGCTGCGTCGGGATAGTGAGTTCTCACAAAGTTGCCCCACTTGGGGATGGCGATTTTCCAGTCCTCGGGCAGATAGCGGCGAAGTTCGTGGAGTAGTGTATGGAGTAAGTGCACATTTTGCGCCACACCATCGAGGTAGATTTGCAACACCATCGTTTCATTCTTCCATTCCACGAAAAAACGCACCTGATAGAGCAAAGCACGCGACACGTCATAAAGCAAACTAGCGATTTCTTGCAGAGCAGCATTACGTTGTTCTAGGTATTTCTTATTGCTCGCCGCCGACCATTGCTCCACTTTCTGCGCCCATTGCGTGAGCGATTGAGCCATATTTCGCAAGTTTTCTCCCATCTCTCGACAACGCTCTACAAAAGTTCCCAAACGATAGTGTGGCAAACTGATTTGTTCCAAACATTGACGTTCGAGTTCTTCGGAATGGGGATGTCGAAATTCGGGTACCACGTCCTCATAATAGGAAGAGAGAAACAGCAAGGCTTCCGATTCACGATCGAGATGTGCTAGCGCAAAGGCATAATAGTAGTAGAAATCTACAAATAATTCCACTTGCTCATCTAGCATATAGTGCATCAAGTTGAGCGCGCGCGAATAGCGTATATTCTTTTGCACATCGTTCTGACTATCATCTTGCGCAAATTGAAGGAGCGCGCACACGAAGAGTTCCCACATACGCGGTGAATACTTCTCAGGAGGCAGACCTCCCAGAGTGCGTTCGACAGACAAATAGTCTTGATCGGCAAACCAATCTTCGAGTTGCTGGAGCAAAGTTTTAATCATAGAATGAGGTTCAGACGTGCGCTACATCAAATGAAATCTCTTCACGGTCTAAAGACCGATATGGGGTGAAGCGTGGTCTTCTTATGCAAAATTACGACTATCTCCCCACAAAATCAAAATATATGCAGATATAATTTTGCAAATCGGGGGGCAAATGCTACTTTTGCAGATGAAAACATCATATCAATAGCGACTATGAACAAGAACGATGCCGTTGTAATCATTCCCACCTACAACGAAAAAGAAAATATTGAATCCATTCTCCGTGCCGTAACGGGGTTGGAAGAACATGGGTTTGACGTTTTGGTCATCGACGACGGAAGTCCTGATGGAACTGCCGCAATCGTGAAGCACCTGATGGAGGGTGACTTGAAGGGTCGCGTTCATTTGGTGGAACGACAAGGCAAACTCGGTCTTGGCACAGCCTACATCGCTGGATTTAAATGGGCACTCGAACACGGTTATGATTATGTGTTTGAGATGGATGCTGACTTTAGTCACGACCCCAAAGACTTGCCACGCCTTTACAATGCTTGTGCTGTGGAAGGCTATGATTTGGCCATCGGTAGCCGCTACATTTCTGGTGTGAATGTGGTGAACTGGCCTATGGGACGCGTGCTGATGAGCTATTTGCCTCTAAATATGTGCGCTGCGTCACTGGCATCCCTGTAAACGACACCACAGCGGGCTTCAAATGCTACAAACGTCGCGTACTTGAAGCCATCGACTTCGACAAAATTCGATTCAAAGGCTATGCTTTTCAGATTGAATTGAAATTTACAGCCTACAAACTTGGTTTCCGCATCAAAGAAGTGCCCGTCATCTTTGTAAATCGCCAACTTGGTGTGAGCAAAATGAGTGGGGGAATCTTTGGAGAAGCCTTATTTGGCGTGATGCGATTGAGATGGGCTGCGCTCACTGGGCAAATCAAAGCCAAAAATGCATAAGCCCAAATCGGCCATTAGATCCTGAACAGATTTCATTAGATTGTTGAGCAGATTGTTTACCGTTAGTTCGAAGGCGTAGCGGGCTACGGCGAGAACGAACGAAAAATAAGATGCCAACAAGAAAATGAAAGATGACAGGAAGTTATCTTTTCAATTATGAATCGTATTATAACGATCTGATGACCGATTTGGGATAAGTATAGGCGCATATTTCTGCGCGAGAAAACAAGGAGTGCGCAGAATCTTCAACCGAAGACGGCGCACTCCTTTTCTGTTTTCGCTTCTTCATCTCTCTTTTTCTCTCGTTTATTTTACCATCGTCTGCCTTATTGCAGACTCTCTTTTCTCAAAAATATGCACAGAAGAACATTCATAAAAAACGCAATTATAGTCAATGAAGGTCGCACTTTCGTGGGTAGTCTTGTCATTGATGACGACCGCATCGAAGAAATCATTGAAGGTAAAGATGTCCAACCGCAACTTCCTCCCGATTCTGTCATTGACGCTGAAGGTTGCTATCTCTTGCCAGGAGTCATCGACGAGCACGTGCATTTCCGCGATCCAGGTCTCACGGCTAAAGGCACTTTCTACACTGAAAGCCGTGCCTGCTGCCGCTGGTGGTGTCACCACAGTCATCGATATGCCTAACACCGTGCCGCCCACTGTGACGAAGGAGCGTTTGATGCAGAAGATTGAAATAGCACAACAGCAGAGTCTTGTCAATTTTGGTTTCTTCTTGGGAGCAACTCCCGACAATGCTGCGCGCTTGAAAGACGTGAATCCTCGACTAGTGGCCGGCATCAAACTCTTTATGGGCAGCAGCACCGGCGAATTGCAAGTGGAAGACAAACCCACGCTCCGCACCATTTTCGAGCAAAGCAAACTTCCCATTATGGTGCACTGCGAAGATACGCCTATGATTGTGGCGAAGATGAAGGAATACAAGGAGAAATACGGCCAAGATCCTCATGTGCGCTATCATCCTGAAATTCGTCCGGCTGAGGCTTGTGTGAAAAGCACGAAAGAAGCCATCGCATTGGCGCGTGAATTTGATGTGAAACTCCACGTGGCGCACATCACCACGGCTGCGGAACTTGATCTTTTCGACCCTAACGACAAACAAATCACAGCTGAGGCGTGCCTTCCTCATTTGATGTTTGCGAGCGAAGACTACGAACGTCTCGGAGCGCGCATCAAATGCAACCCTGCGGTCAAATATGCCACTGACCGCGAAGCCATTCGCGCTGCGCTCACCGACGGACGCATCCGCACCATCGGCACAGACCACGCTCCTCACCGAATGGCCGACAAAATGGGCGGAGCGGCTAAAGCCACAAGTGGTATGCCCTTTGTGCAATTCTCCCTCGTGTCTATGTTGGAATTGGTGGATGAAGGCGTTTTACCCATTGAGCGTATGGTAGAATTGATGAGCCACAACCCAGCTCGCGTCTTTGGCATTGAAAATCGCGGTTTCCTCCGTCAAGGATATATGGCAGATTTGGTTATCGTGAAGCCACATGCTCCTTGGACTTTGACGCCTAACCGCATTGAGTCGAAGTGTAATTGGAGTCCAATGGAAGGACATACCTTCAATTGGCGTGTCATGCGCACCTTCGTCAATGGTCGTTTGGTCTACAACAAGGGCATTATCACCAACGAAAACCTTCGCGGACGTATGATTACTTATATGCCTCGATAGTAGCTCATTCCTATCGATAATTGTTGGATTTCATCCTTCGTTTTCTCGCCATGGCATAACTCGAGCAAGCTCGGTTCTGCTCATTTGGCTTAACGAAAACGTTGGATATCATCCTTCCTTTTCTTGCCATGGCATAACTCGAGCAAGCTCGGTTCTGCTCATTTGGCTTAACGAAAACGTTCATTATCCTCAACCATTCATAGCTCTATGAAGTTTCTCTATCGACTTTATCAACTACTCGTTTTCTTTCCGCTCTTTGTGGTGGTCACCATCTTTGTGGCACTCCTCACCTCGTTGGGCTGTATGGTCGGACTGTCGCGTTGGTTTGCCTTTCTTCCTACTCGCTTTTGGGGATGGTTCACCATTCGTTTCCTCTTCCTTCCGATTAAAGTGGAAGGACGTGAGCATCTCCAACCTGGACAAAGCTATATCTTTGCGGCTAACCACCAAGGCGCGTTCGACATTTTCCTCCTTTCGGGCTTTCTCCACCGCGAATTCAAATGGATGATGAAAGCTAGTTTGCGCAAAATTCCTTTCGTGGGTCTTGCCTGCGAGAAGGCGGGCTATATCTTCGTAGACAAATCTAGTCGAAAAGCTGTGGCCAAAACTATGGACGATGCGCGCCAACGCTTGGTGGGCGGCACTTCCTTAGCCGTTTTTCCGGAAGGTGCACGCACTTTCTCTGGTCATATGGGCATCTTCAGACGCGGCGCCTTTCAGTTGGCTGACGAACTCCAACTCCCCGTGGTGCCCATCACCATTGATGGATGTTTTGATGTGATGCCCCGAACCAAAGATTTCCACTTTGCGCAGTGGCATCCGCTCCGTTTGGTGATTCATCCTCCCATTGTCCCCACTAGTCAAGGCGCAGACAATATCAAACAGACGCTCGAAGAGAGTTATCGCATCATTATGGACGCCTTGCCAGAACGTCACCAAGGTTTTGTGCAAAATGACGATCAATAAATAGCAACGAAACGGCTATGTTGATGTAGTCCTTCTGAGGTGTACCTTCACACCAAGAAATCTCGAAGTTTCTATCTCGATTTTTCCTAACCACTATGAAATCTATTCCCCTACTCCGTCTATTAGTCCCCCTCTGCGTGGGCATCGGAGTGGGGGATTATGCGTTTCCGTGGCTTTTTCCACACACCCGTCTGCTCCTTCTTCTGCCGCTGGTGCTCATGGTGCTAGGCGGTTGTGCCTTGTTTCGACGCATCGAGGGGAAATGGCTATCGCTCCTCACCACTACTCTCGCTTTTTCACTGGGCATCGTCCTTTTGGTGCATCAACAAAAAGACAGAATGACGCACTATGCTGCACAAAATTTCACCTTTCGCGGCATCATCTCCGAAGTTCCTCACCGCACCCCTCACGGTTGGCGCGTCACGCTCCGTATGTGCAGCCCAAAGGTGGAAGAAAAGTGGCAAGTTTATCTCACAGACAGCACTCTATTAAGCGAAAATGCTGCTCAGACTGCATCTGCCACCGCACCTTCTCACGTGTCTGCGCCGTCTACGCTCCAGATTGGTCAAGAGATTTTGGCACACGGCCGTGTCACTCCTTTGTTGTCTAATGAGGGACGCACCAAAGACCATTATGCGGACTATCTTTTGCGGCAAAATATCGTGGCTACTGCGCACTGTTTTCCCAACGAATGGAAAACTATGGGGAGAAAACAACATTCCACGGAGAATAACTCCACGCTTCTTCCGCTCACGCTGCGCGAAAAACTATTGCTTCACCGCGAACAGTGGGTGAGCACTTTTCGCACTGCGCTTCCTCCCCACACGGCAGCCATTCTCAGTGCGATGACACTAGCGCACCGCGAACTCTTGGACAGCGACACGCAACTGCGCTATAGCCAAAGTGGAGCTAGTCACATCCTCGCACTTTCGGGCTTGCACCTCTCCATTCTCTTTGGGGCTTTTTCGCTCATCATAGGCAACCTTGCAATGCGCATCGGACGCAAAACGCATCTCTTCGCCACCTTCTTCGGCATTCTCCTCATTTGGTGCTTTGCCGCCTTTGTTGGATTCCCCATTTCGCTGGTGCGCGCCACCCTGATGCTCACACTGGCTCACCTTTTTGCACTGCGCAATCACCGACCAGGCGCACTCCACGGACTCTTTTTTTGGCAATGTTGTTGATGTTGCTCTACGCTCCCGACTGGTTGTTTGACGTGGGTTTCCAACTCTCTTGCGCATCGGTGACTGGCATCTTGTGGTTTTCTCCACTTTTTCCCCATGCCACAATGGTTGCAACCGGTGAGTCAACGTGCTTCTGAATTTGTAGGCCGCCCTCCCACCGCGCCATTCTTCAAAGGGTTGATGACCATTGGCCGATATTTCTACACACTTTTCACGGTTTCTCTCTCTGCACAACTGGCTACTGCTCCCCTCGTGGCCTACCATTTTCATCAATTGGCGTGGGGCGGCCTTATAGCGAGTCTTTTCGTCATTCCCGCAGCCTATGTTTTACTCCTTGGTGGAATTGCCTTTTTGCTCATTGCTCCTCTCCGAACACTACTTGCCCCTTTCCTCACAAGTGTCATCACACTGATGGAAAATGGACTTCGCTATTTCTCTAGTCAAGTGTTTACTCCTCTTCCGCTCTTTCCCAGCTTCTTCACGACCCTCTTGAGTTCCCTTTTTATCTTTGGGTGGGGCGCACTGCTCTTGAGTGAAAAAGGTAAATCCTCCTCCTTTTTGCGCAAAATGTCTATCACCGTGGGTGGTGTTTTTCTCCTTGTTTTATCTTATCAATACGATCGTTTCCGCGCGCATCCTCAACCTTCGCTCCTCATCTATCCCACCTCGGGGGTGACTACGCTCCATCTCATTGCGCCCGATAGCAATTCGTGGCTTTTCGCTTCCGACACTCTCCGTGCAAAAGCCGCACTGCGCCAAGTGGCGCACGACGATTGGGCTCCCCAAGGCTTAAAAATCCACTGGCTACCATTTTCGGTGCTAGAAAGTGCCCAACCCTCCAACAACAAACTCTCCTCCTCTTCCACTCTCTCTACTTCATCCGACACTACTTCTTCCGTTACTTCCTCGTCCTCTTCCATTTCTTCTACAAATTCTTCTTCCACAACGTCCGTTCCTTTATTGGCACCCCACTGCATCGTCTATGGAGGGCAACGCATAGCCATTGTAGACAGTAGATTGTCGTACGCGTTTCCTCAACAGCCCCTTCCCGTGGACATACTTCTTATAGGGCACGATGTTCACCGCCCACTCTCCCATCTTTTGTGCTATTATCGTCCCAAAGTCCTTGTACTTTCTGCAGCGATGAGCGATTTCTACCGTCGTCAATATCTTTCCGATGCGGCTCATCTTCATCTTGCTTGTTATGATGTGCAACAACAACCGCTATTTCAACGAAGACTTGCCACGCAAGATGCACAACAATAATTAAGAGAAAACACTTCGGAAACTGTTAAATTCCAGAGCAAAAATAGGATAGTTTTTTGTTCAAACTAGGATTTAAGAAATGTTACTCGCGTCGTCCTACAATAAATCCTCCAATTGAATTTCGAGCAAAATTCTGAATTGTTTCCAGTTTTCTCAGAGATTTTCTCAATTTTGTCGGAGATTTTTCATTTTCCGAGGGACGTTTTCAAAATTCCAAGGGAAGAAAAATATTTTTCGTCCGACAAAACAGAAAAGATATCCCACAAAATCACTAAAACGACGTGTTGTTTCTTCAAAAACAACACGTCGTTTCTTCGAAAACTAGTGCAAGTTGCACGCAAACGACCTTTCGGTGGACGAAAATCTTCAAATTTCGCGTTTTTCAAAGGCGCTGAGAATCGATTCTTTTCGACCAACTCTCCAGCAGTTTCAAATATCGCGTTAAATGGAGCGATACGATAAGTAAAGATTTACTAATAACAACTAGTGAGCTGGAAGTTCGTAGTACAACTCGTCCATATTGCGCCATTCCCGATCTATCACGAGAAATCCGCGTTCCCACTTTGGGGCGAGAAGGCGGTGTCCATTGAGGAAAACGCGCTCGGGATTTACACCAGTGGGTAGGCAAAGATAGAGGGCAAAACGTGTGCGCTGTGTACCATTTTCGTGAGCAGGAAGACCAGTGATGCGAAATTTCATACTTTCTTCCTGCGCTATTTGGTCGATGCTGACTTTGAGGTCAGGGGTGTTGATGGGAATAAGGCAACTCTCCTTGAAATTGATGTAGAGTTTCGACCTTCAGTGGCTGCCATCCATCCTAGTGTGTTGAGCAAACGTTGCGCGGCATCGCGACTTAGGCTGTCGGTGGCCAATGCTGCACTATAAACAGAGCGCAGACTGTCGAGGGCACGCACAAAGCGCGCTTCGCCAGAAAGCAGAAACAACTGTTCGAGCGGGTGGACATCGCTAGGGATGGTCTGTTGGGTTCGTCGCAACACTTTGCGATAGTATTTGACAGAATCGGCCACGAGTTCTGGAGTATGGGGAACGAGAAAGCGAGATACTCTCATGGCTCTCTGCACCACGTTGTTTTCCGTGGGATCGATGACCAAAATGCTCTGAGCAGGCACGAAAGACAACGGACGCTTCAAGGGCTTTTGCGCAAAACTTCCCAGTGAAAAATAGGAGAAACAGAGGGAACAGAAAATGAAAAGACGTAAAAACATAAATGAAGGAAATCAGCAGGAAGTTATCTTCTCCATAACGGACTGCACTATAACGGTCTAATGACCGATCTGGGATTAAGTCTAGGAGACCGAAAGGAATTACAAAGGAAAGAAAAGCCGAAGCTAGAGTAACAGAGGAATCAGAAGAGAAGCAGAAGCGAAGGAAGCAGAGATTTCTCCTCCCTTTTATGCAGTGCGAGCGAAGGGCTTGCACCCGATGCGCCCATTAGCGCATCATTTTAATGCAAGCCCAGTTGTCGCGCTGTTGGTAGTCGCAAAATGAAAGACCGAGTTTTGTGCCTTGTTGCACCAAACTCATCACATCTTCGGTGTAGAATCCGCTCATATAGATGACACCTCCCAAACGGAGCGTGGGAACATAGCGTTCGAGATCTTGGAGCAGGATGTTACGGTTGATGTTGGCAATGATGATATCGAAGGTTCTTTCGAGCGGTACTAAGGCACTGGCGTCTCCATGTATCACTGTGACGTCAGAAACATTGTTGATTGCGATGTTTTCGCGCGAGTTTTTGACACACCATTCGTCATAGTCTATGGCCACACATCGAGTAGCTCCACGCATTCTCGCCAAAATGGCAAGGATGCCAGTGCCGCAACCCATATCAAGCACAAACTTTCCTTTGAAATCATCGGTGAGAATGCGGTCAATCATTTGCGCCGTGGTTTGGTGGTGCCCCGTGCCGAACGACATTTGGGGATTGATGCGAATATTGTATTCTCCTTGTGGCACATCTTTGTGGAAGGTAGCTGCAATGACACAACGAGGGTGCGCAGCATCTTCTCCAATGACGAGCGGTTGGAAATAGTTTTTCTCCCACTCCTCATTCCAATTCTTGTGTTCAGCTTCGGCTTGTTGATAGGTGATTTTCACATCGGGGAGGGGAAAGTCAGCCAAGACAGCCGTGAGAGCTTCTGCATCGAAAAGGTTGGTTTGGATGTAGGCTTTGAAAGTGTCTTCGTCAGCTTTTTCAGCAAAAACTGCCGACTCGGGGAAGTTATTGTCGATGGCAACACGCGGCAAGTCGAGTTCGTCGGTGTGAACGAAACTTTCAAATCCGATTTCGGCCAAAACTGCGCTCAGCACATCATAGGCGGCTTCGGAACTGGGAGAGAGGGTAAATATGAATTCGAGATAGTGCATACTGATTGTGGTTTGGCGTTGCGCCACGTTTTGTGTTTAGTAAGTGAGTTCAGTGGGTTGTCCTTTGTTAGAGATTTCTCAATCTCCACTCATTGGGATAGAGATTGTTGGCGCGATTGCCGAGATTGTTGGCAAACCCCAAGGGGAGTCCGCGATAGGTGAGGAGTACATAACCGCGCGGTGCTTCGGTTGGGAGGGTGATGGCTTCGCGATGCAGATAAGTGAGTGCCAAATTGCGCGCTATCTCCACACGTGGAAAGGCGGAAGATGAGGCAGCAATGGACATGGCGAGTGCGTGTCGAGGAATGAGTTTTTACCCTTTTCTTCGGCAATCTCGATACCTCCCAAGAGTAGAGGGGCAACGTTCGCCAATACGTGGCGAGTGGTAGCAAAGCGTGTGGGAATCGAAGTCCACACTCCGTCTACTGAACATTGAAAGGTGAAATCTTCGGCATTTTCCAACCACGAAAGTAGGGTGGCATTGGGCTTAGCGGAGGACTTTGCCCCACGTTTTCTGCCATTGCCTTCGCGAGCATCTAGGAATATCTGCGATTTTCTCCGATCATTAAACATCTCGCCTTTTTTCTTACGAAGAAGAGCAAGAAAAAGCCCTTCACCCTCGGTGCGATGTGGGAAGAAATGATAGACCGGGAGGTTGCGCCCTGTGGTGTCGCCTGCGATGTTCCAAGCTGGATCAGTAGGAATTACCACTAATTCAGCTCCGAGGGTGTCACAAACCCACGCAACGAGGTCTTCATTTTCTTCGCGGTTGAAAGTGCAAGTGGAATAGACACAAAAACCGCCATCTTTCAGCGCAGGCCACACAGAAGTGAGAATGTCGCGTTGACGGTCTGCGCAAGAAATGACGGCTGCTGGCGACCACTCCTCACGGGCTTGTTCATCTTTGCGAAACATTCCTTCGCCCGAACACGGCACATCGGTAGCGATGATGTCGAAGGTGTCCTCTAAACTCGTGAAAGCATCAGGGAAGGCTTGTGTGACAAAGGTGTGAGGGTGCCCCCATTTGGTGAGATTTTCCGCCAAAATCTGCGCGCGCTGACGAATGGGTTCGTTGGCTACGAGCAAAGCCTCATCCGGAAGCAAACTGCGCCAAAGGGTGCTTTTGCCCCCAGGAGCTGCACAAAGATCGAGCATCTTCAACGGAGCATTCATCATATTGTCCGTTGAGAACGAAGAGTCAATGACTTTATAGGCTTGCGCAATGAACATCGAAGCGGCTTCTTGCACGTAGTAGGCACCAGCGTGCCACAAAGGGTCGTGCGCAAAGAGGGGACGTTCCGACAAATAGCTTCCAGATGAGCACCAAGGCACAGGACGCAAGGTGAGAGAAACAGCAATGTCGGAGGGAGACATAGCATTGTCCGTTTGTCTAAAAAGGTTTTCCCCATCTTTCAGGGGTTTGAAGGATTGGTGCGGATGCTGGTGGGCAGATTTCCGCTAGATAATGCTGTGCAGAGCGCGCCCGCCTCGTTATCTCCGAGGAGGGCGCACATCTGTTGTTGGAAGGCTTGTGGAATCATTTTCTTATCTCCATTTCATCAATGAGATATTTGGAACCGCCATAGGTGTCGATGACGAAGAGGATGTAGCGAATGTCGGCATTGATGCAGCGTTGCAAGGCTGGATTGAAGCGGAGGTCGGACGATAGACTCTCGATGTTGCCGTCGAAGGCTAGACCAATGAGTTCTCCGCGCGCATTGAGTACTGCGCTACCCGAATTACCCCCCGTGATGTCGTTGTTGCTCAAGAAGCAAGTGGGCAATTCTCCTTCGGCGTTAGCATACTGACCATAGTTTTTGGTGAGATAGTGCTGACGGAGTTTTTCGTCCACCACATAGTCGGGGTCAGCAGGATTTTCTTTTTCAAACATACCACGAAGCGTGGTTTTCCAGTCGAAGCGAACGGCATCGCGAGGAGCATAGCCCTTGATGTGACCATAGGTCATACGGAGCGTAGAATTAGCATCGGGACTCTTCGTCCAGTCGTACATCTCGCAAAGACCACGCACATAGATGCGATTCAATTCTGCCACTTTCTTTTCATAACGCTCCACTGCAGGTTGATAGGCTGAGAGAGCTTTGCGGTAGGTAGCCCAGTGGGTGGCGAGAACATCGTTGCCAAGGGCTTCGGCTGTGGCCTTTTTCAATTTTGCACTGTCGGCAAAGAGGCTATTTTGATAGAGGGCATCGAAATAAGCTCCCATATCGTTGCTCACAAACTCAGGTTGCAGCGCAAGTTTATGATACTTCGTCCAATATCCCGACAGGAGTTTCATCTTGCCCAAGTCGTAGGCTTTGTCCACCGTAGCCACGGCATTGCGGTCGTTTTTGAAATCTTGCGCACCAAAGGTGAAACGCAGCAAATTGTAGTCGTGGAGGGTGTCTTTCACCGCTGCCACGAGGGAGTCCATTCTGTCGATGATGTGCACATATTCTGGCTTACCACTCTGTGCTGCAAAGGCGCGGAAACGCTTTTCTTCTTCGGCTTTGATGTTGAGCAAACCTGTGGAACGCACGCTAGCGTTCATTCCTCCAAAGTTTTTCACCATATTGCCCAAGCCCATATAGTCATTGGCATATTTGAGCGCCATATCTTTGTTGCTGTCCATCAAGGCTTTCATAAAACGAAGTTCGGCATCTCCTGCAAGATTGATGGGTTCGTTGATGCTTTCTGTGCGAAGGCGCACTTGCGATGCGGTGAGATAGCGGCTCGTTCTGCCAGGGAAACCCATAATCATCGTATAGTCGTTCTCACCAATGCCCTTCAAACTCACGGGCAACCATTTCTTGCACTCGAGAGGTTGGTTGTTTAGAGTATGCTGCTGGTTGTCCTTTGGCATCCGCGTAGATGCGGAACACCGCAAAGTCGGCATTATGACGAGGCCACACCCAGTTGTCTTGATTAAAACCAAATTGTGCCACTTGTTGTGGAGGATTCACCACAAGGCGTACATCGTCATAGCGTTGTTCGTAGAAAGCATAGTAACGATTTCCTCCGAAATAAGGCACGATGCGTAGCGTTACACCGCGCTTCTTGGCAAAGGCTTTGTTCTTCTTGAGCATCTTGTCGGCAAGCGGACGGAGGAAAAGATTGCTCTGACGGTAGTATTCATCAACTTTCGCCTTCTTTGCCTCAGTTTCGACTTGCGCAGTCACATCTACGATGCTCACCACGAAGGTGAACGTGAGATCGGGCACAGGGAGTTCTTCCGACATTTTCTGCGCGAAGAAACCCTCTTGCAGATAGTTGTGTTTGATGCTCGACATAGCGTGCACATAGGAGAATCCGCAGTGATTGTTGGTGAACACCAATCCTTTGGAGGACACTACCTCACCTGTGCAACCATTTCCGAAACGTCCGATGACATCTCGCAAGGAGGGTTGTGTTTCGTTGTAGAGTTCGCTAGGACTGATTTGCAATCCCGCCTTTTTGAGCGAATCTTCTAGGTGTTGCTCTTTCATTAGTTTAAGGAGCCACATCCCTTCATCGGCATACGCCGCGGAGAAGGTGAGAATAGCAAGGAGAGAGAGTAGGAATTTTTTCATGAGGAAATATTATGTTATGTGTTTGGGGAGAATAATACTAACCTTAAGCCTTACCCTCTTGTGGCATCAGCCAAGGCAATAATTTGCGCCACCCATTGATTGAAGTGAAAACAAAGCTCCCGTAAGCGTTCAATACCTACTTGTGCTGTAACATGAGTCCCCATTAAGGGTTTATTGTACTTTTTCTTATAGGTACTTTCTAAGAGCGTTAAGATACGCTTACTTGGTGCAGTGGTCGTTCCACCATCAATAAACTCAGGATTTTCCTGACTTGTAAATTCTTTCTTCAGTTTTTCTTCCAATCCTTTACAATCAGGATAAAACTCAGCAAGATATTTATAGCCACACAGCACTAAGGTTTCAAACTCGTGCAGTTGGATATAAGGGAGAAAACGCGATGAATGTATGTGCTCCCCTAAAGCTTGTTCTAAACACTCCACGCGCTGGTAGGGATCAAGAGGCTGCTGAGCTTCGCCATATCCAGGGAAGTCATTAGGAAGCGCATAATAATCAATGAAGGTAGTCACCACATGATGTTCATAAGCGTTGCTACTCCACAGCTTCAAAGTGTCTTGGATGTCTCTTTCGACATGGGAAAATTTCACAATCCCACCTTGTGCACGCTTACTTCTGCTCGTAGTAACCAGAATAGGCTTTGCCACAATTCCGTAACTTCTCAGATAAGGTTGCAGTACTTTCTTTACAAAGCTTTCTTCAGTCTGTCCCTCGCAAACTATATGTAGAATGATTTGCTTCATGGTCTTCCTCCCAGTACATTCTTATCCCAGAGTTCACTCAAGGTATAATTTTCGAGCCACGAGGATAAGGCTTCGTTATCCAATTGCTGAACGGTCGTTGTATGAGCGTCTTCCGACATCTCCACAACGGCTATATTTTGAGGTTCGAAATAATCTATCAATTCTTTGGACTGCGTGGACACAAGAATTTGTGACTTCAGCGAGGCATCTTCTATAAGATGTGCCAGAGCATCAATAGCCATGGGGTGCAATCCAAGTTCAGGTTCGTCCAAAATGATAACACGAGCTATCGTCTCTTGCGGTTGCAAAGCAGAGTAGCTAACGCGATGAAGCGTATAGATCCATCGGAGAGTTGGTCGGAAGTTAGCACATAATCATTGCCTGAAGTGTCATACCACTTTAGCGAGACATACCTCTTATTGGGCACAAGATAGAACTCTCGGAAGTTGGGAACAACAAAGCGCACATGCTCCTCTATTTTACGAAATTCTACTGGATAATTCTTTTCCAAGAAGAATAAGAAGGATGCAAGATTTGTAGCATACGTCTGTAGATAGTTTGCAGTATCAATCAATGAAACTTGTCTTAAAGAACCATTAGATGAGGAATCATGAAACTGATAGAATTTCGTTTTTAGCAACATATTTTTTACCACTTCCGCTTTTCCATCTCTTGATTGTAACAATGCACTCTCGCGATAGTTAGGTATTAGATTAATAACATAAGGAGTGTTATGTGTTTTAGTATTTAAGCAATGTAGATTTTCTTCTGAGATAATCATACGTCCCTCAGAAGCATGCGTTAAGGTGAATTGATAGGTATCTTTGTATTCTGTATTATCGTATACAAGTTCACAAGAAAGTTGAGGAGTTACTTTTGCTCCATAGTGCAAAATAGCGTTACTAGTTCCTTCACGTTCAACATAAAGTTGAAGAGCTCCATTCATCATGAAGCCTAGCAATTTGAAAAAACTCAAAATGTTGCTTTTCCCTGCACCATTAGCTCCTATCAACAACGTTACATCCTGCAAATTCAGCGTCACAGGTTTGTCGTAAGCTATAGACTTATAGCCTCTGATGGTGATTTTTGAAAGTCTATCTTGTTTCATTTTCAGTCTCTTATCTCACCGTCACCATAGTAGCACCGAAGCCGTATTCGCGGAAGGAGGCATCTTGGTGTGTGCAATGGCGATAGTGGTTCTTCAATTCTTTGAGGAGAGTAGCACGCAGCACACCCTCACCTTTGCCGTGGATGAAGACAATGCGACGGCCTTTATCCTTGGCATATTGACGCATCGTGTCGTGGAAAGCCTTGATTTGCATCATCAGGATGTCGGTTGGCGTCAAACCACGAGTGGAATCGAGTAGCACATCAGCGTGCAAATCCACTTCCACGATCGCATTGCGGTCGAGCGTCACCGACTTGTCCGTGGCACGAGCGGGTTGTTGTTTCGGACGTTCTGCAGCCTGGCGCACCACTTCGGGAGTAATCAAAGCTTCCTCCACCGTTTCGGCAGCGATGCTCACCGACTGTGCAGGACGATCTTCCGACACCAACGGACGAACCAAAGCAGGATCGTTGAAGAAATCAGAAGCTGTAAAACTGTGCAACTTATAGAATTTCGTGCCATCTACGCGCAACGTAATGTTCAGCGGAGATTTCAGCGCGAAAGGTTTATCGGTCTTGTACGCCAGCAGTTGGAAGGTAAGACGTTCCCATTGAGGAAGATCGCTATGTCCGATGGTGTCGAGTTGAAGTTTTTGATTGGGCAACACCAATCCCTCGTGACGCAATGAATATTGCCCCCCCTCTTGCGTGAGGAGGAGGAAACGCACATAAAGGTTGGAATCATTGATAAGATACACCTCAAATTCTGTCTGACTCAGCGCACGACTGTCCACAGGCAGGAAACCGATGTAGAAATTCACCTGATCGGCACCACGACGTTCCAAAGGACGAGGTTGAAATGTGATTTCTTTGTCAGCAGGTTCCGACTCGTCTTCGAGCAGTTCCTCCTCAGGCGCACCGTTTCACCGCCGTTAGCAGCCGCAGCATGGGCTGCAAGTGCCACTTTGATACTCGTATGGCTCAGTCCATCGCTCTCACTGGTGCTGGCACGCTCTTTGGAAGGCACAGGCTTGCGCACCAAATTGTAGTTGTCGGTTTCCACCACCACAATTTCAGAGCGAAGCGTAGGAATCTCAAATCCATCATCGTCACACACCAGCACCAAGTCTTTGCCTTGAAAACCGGCTATCTTTCCGCCTCCTGTGGTGTTGAGGAAGCGCACTTTATCGCCTATATTCATAAATCTGTCCGTTTGGTTTGGAGCAAAGATACAAAAAAGCCTCTAGACCTCAGACTTTAGACCTCAGAAATTTACCCCAAAATGGAAATAATTTACGAGAAATATCCCTATGTTTCTCCTTAAATGCTTACCTTTGTAAAATCAAATTGCAGACTTCCACCAAGTTGTGCACGACATACCTCCTTGCGATAAGGAGCCCCATAGACGAACATAACATTATACATAACGACATAACAATTTAATTCATGGCACAAACCCCTGAGTTTCGCTACGCACCGATGTTTCAACTCGGTGCTGACAGCACGGAGTATTATCTCCTCACCAAAGACCACGTTTCAGTGAGTGAATTTGAGGGACACTCCATTCTCAAAGTTGAAGCTGAAGGCATCACCAAGATGGTGAACCAAGCTTTCCGCGATGTCTCTTTCCTCCTCCGTCGCTCGCACAATGAGCAAGTGGCAAATCCTTCGCGACCCTGAGGCTTCCGACAACGACCGCTATGTGGCTCTCACTTTCCTCCGCAATGCTGAAGTGGCAGTGCGCGGACAACTCCCCATCTGCCAAGACACGGGCACAGCCATCATTCACGCCGAAAAAGGACAACAGGTCTGGACTGGTTTCTGTGACGAAGAAGCGATTGCCAAAGGTGTCTACAAGACTTACACTGAGGAAAACTTGCGCTATTCTCAAAATGCGCCCCTCACTATGTACGATGAGGTGAATACACGTTGTAACCTCCCTGCGCAAATCGACATCGAAGCTACTCACGGCGACGAATATCACTTCCTTTGCGTCACCAAAGGTGGGGGGTCTGCCAACAAGAGTTATCTCTATCAAGAAACTAAGGCAATCCTCAACCCCGACACCCTCGTGCCCTTCCTCGTGGGTAAGATGAAGACGCTCGGCACTGCTGCTTGTCCTCCTTATCACATTGCCATCGTCATCGGTGGAACGAGCGCAGAAAAGACGATGTTCACCGTGAAATTGGCTTCTACGCACTTCTATGATTCTCTCCCCACTACTGGAGATGAAACAGGTCGCGCTTTCCGTGACGTAGAACTCGAAGCTCGTCTCCTCGAAGAAACTCGCAAGATTGGTCTTGGTGCGCAGTTTGGTGGTAAATACTTTGCCCACGACATCCGTGTGGTTCGCCTTCCTCGCCACGGTGCTTCTTGCCCTGTGGGTCTTGGTGTGAGTTGCTCTGCCGACCGCAACATCAAGTGCAAAATCAACAAAGACGGTATCTGGATTGAAAAACTCGATGACAACCCCGGTAGCCTCATCCCCGAAGAATATCGCCAAGCTGGTGAGGGTGAAGCGGTGAAGATTGACCTCAATCGCCCCATGCCCGAAATTCTGGCTGAACTCGACAAGTACCCCGTGTCTACTCGTCTTTCGCTCAACGGTACCATCATCGTGGGTCGCGACATTGCGCACGCTAAGATTAAGGAACGCCTGGATGCTGGTCAGCCCATGCCCGAATATCTTAAAAATCACCCCATTTATTATGCTGGACCTGCCAAGACTCCTGCCGGCATGGCTTGCGGTTCAATGGGTCCCACCACTGCCGGACGTATGGACTCCTATGTGGATCTCTTCCAAAGCCAAGGTGGCGGTATGATTATGCTCGCCAAAGGTAACCGTTCACAACAAGTCACCGATGCTTGTCAAAAATATGGCGGTTTCTACCTCGGTTCTATCGGTGGCCCTGCTGCAATCCTCGCGCAAAACAACATCAAGTCCATCGAGTGTGTGGAATATCCCGAACTTGGTATGGAAGCGATTTGGAAGATTGAAGTGGAAGACTTCCCTGCCTTCATTTTGGTAGACAACAAAGGCAATGATTTCTTCAAACAATTGCCTAACGCTACAGGTTGCGCTCACTAATACCGCTGCGCGCCCTCTCATAATTTTCTTCTCATTTTAGCTAGCAGAAGCAAAATACTTCAAAGGCTACATCAAGTTTTTCTTTGCTTGATGTAGCCTCTTTTTTTATACGTCATATTATTCTATGACGGCATAACCCTTCTTATAACTGATTGGGGTTTAGCGACGCAACCAGCGTTCTGGATTCAGCTTTTGCGTTTCGTGACGAAGTTGGAAGTGGAGCGTGCAATTGCCCGAAGCATCGCGCGCCACACTGCCGAGAGCCTGTCGTGCCGACACGCGCTGACCTTGTCGCACCGACACACCCGAGAGGTTGCAATACACCGTGATGTAACTGCCGTGGCGCACAATCACATTGCTCATACCTCCCATGGAGAAGATAGCCGTCACTTCACCGTCAAACACACAACGCGCTTGAGCACCAGCACCGCCAGTGAGGTTAATGCCTTTGTTGTCGAGCGTCACATCGTTGAGCCCATTCACGTTGTAAGCACCAAAATGACTAGAAATCGTGTAGTTGCCCGTGATCGGCATTGGCAAACGACCTTGGTTGGAAGCAAAACTGCCCGAGAGTTGCGCATCGCTTCGTGAAACATCGTTCGCATTGGCAGTTGCTGTGGCACGGTTCGCTTCGCTTGTAGCGCGATTTGCTTCTTCAGTAGCCACACGAGCACGTTGCGCTTCAGCAGCCGCCGCTTTCGCACGCTCAGCTGCGCGTGCTTCTTCGCGAGCCTGAGCCGCACGTGCTTCTCGAGCCGCACGTTCCTCACCACGTTTCCGCGCTTCTTCGGCCTTTCGCTCAGCTTCCGCCGCCTTCCTGCGTGCTTCAGCTTCAGCACGGCGCGCTTCCGCTTCCGCTTTACGAGCCGCTTCCGCAGCACGGCGGCGTTCCTCAGCAGCGCGTTTGCGTTCTGCCGCAGCCTTACGCGCCTCTTCCGCAGCCTTTTTGCGCGCTTCAGCTTCAGCAGCACGCCGCGCTTCTTCCGCTTTGCGACGACGTTCAGCAGCTTCTATTTCTGCGCGAATCAATTGTTCGATTCTCGCATTCAGTGCATTATATTGTCGTTGTTGTTGCGCCAAAGTAGCCTGCAATTCCGCTTGTTTCTTGTTCAAGTCGGTCACCACCACTTGTTGGTTGCGTTGTTGTCCTTCGAGAACCGTTTGTTGTGCCTTTCCCTGCGTCAGCAGTTTCCCCTGCACCACACGTTCTCCCGAGAGAATGTTGCGTTTTTTTCGCGCACCGCTTGTTCCTTCGCAGCAATAATTTGTCCCTGCACGCGCTGATACTTCACATATTCCTGCGTATAGCGCAGACGGCGATACATTTGTCGGAAATTGTCTGCCGAGAAGATAAACATCAATTTGTTTTGCGTCAATCTGTTGCGATACATATAGAGTATTCCTCGCGTGTATCGTCTTTTGCACTCCGCCAAATCGGCTTCCAAGATGCGCAATTCGTTTTCGTGCGTACCGATGCGGCGGTTCAGCGTGTCGATTTGTACTTGCAGTCCCGTCACCACCTTTTGTTGATCGGTGATTTGTCCGTTGATCACTTGCAAAGTCGCCAATTGCGCCTTCACATCCTTACGAGTGTTGGTCAACTGATTTTGCGATTCCGCCATTTTCTGTTTGAGGTTCGCCTGTTCGTTTTGCAATTTCCGGATTCCCTCGTTGGTAGGCGTTGGCGTCGCCTTACCCTTCTTTCCCGTCTTCTTGGTTTGTTTTGCGGTGTTCTTGGTCGTTTTCTTTGATTTCACTGTCTCGGTGGTCGTTTTGCGACGCGAAGTCTGCGCCACCATCAGTGAGGTGGAGCAAAAGACACTCAGCAACAAGGAGAAGAGAATTTTATACATTACTTTAAGGGGAGTGATAGGGGAAAACAAGTGGAGCAATGCCGCGCTGTGGTGCTGCGGCCGCGTGATGGGGGAGGGGGATGTCTACTTGAGCAACTTCAAAAGCGCGTCAGGTTTCATCGGAGAATAGCCCGAAGGAATGCGCACCTGACTGTTCCAATCGTAGTTGATGCGCACTTTGTTGAGGTTGAGATTCAACTTAAATTCCTTTTCAAAGGCGTGAACGCTGAGCACCGTGTGTCGAGCGATGCGAAAACCGCGCACATTAGTCGTTTTGTTGCGACTAACGAAGAGTTCCACAGGCACAAAACCCATCACGTTGAAGTCAGCCGTCTCCGTACTCTTACGGTCATCATTCCAAAAGAAGCGTTGCACCTTATTGAAGTTGAGAGGTGGCATTTCCGAGAGCATACTGTTGAGTGTAGCGTAAGAGTCTTTGAGATAACGTTTGTTGATGCGGTCGAGCACAATCACACTGTCGGGAGTGAAAATGATGCGCGCACCCTCGATACCATATTTACTGAGCGAAAGTTGCACTTGGCGGTCGCGTTGCAGGCGCAGCATACCTCCAAAACTCTGGTTAAAGGTGTTGGCTTCCACCTCTGCCGAGATTTTTGCCGTCACCGCAAGCGGTTCGTCAGCACGATAAGCCTGGTCGCCACGCAGCGTAGAACACGCTGTAAACATAGAAGAGCAGCCGAGCAATACTGCCACGAGTGCCAAGAGAGAAAATATCTTTTTCATTGGAATGATCTGATTGGTGTTCAAAATTCTCGCGCCGTCTACCGAACTTTGCGCAGTTTTCCTCGTAGTTTTCTTTGTTCTTTTCGATCTGCGGAAAGAGAAATCGCCTTTTTCCAAAAATGTTTAGCCTCGCGAGGAAGTCCCACTTTAAGGTAGATGTCCCCAGCGTGGTCGTAGAGGTCCGACGATGGTTGCTGTTCTTGCTCAGGTCGTTCAAGCAGCACAAACACAGAGTCTATCATCGTTTTAGCTTCGGCAAAGTGCCCGGTAGAGTAGAGTGCCCAAGCATAAGTGTCGAGCGCGTTGATATTGTTCGGGTCCACCTCCGTTGCACGTCGTGCCATTTCCGTAGCGCGTTCGAGTTGCTCCCCACGAATGGTGAGAAAATAAGCATAGTTGTTGAGCGTGTTGGCATTGTCAGGATTTCTCACCAAAGACGAATCATAGGCAGCAAAGGCCAACTTTGTCTGTTTCAATTCCATATAATCGTCACCCAACATCCCATAAAGCGATGATGCCACCACGGAATCCGAATAAGGCGACATATTTCACCCCCTCTCGCAAAATCTTTCTGCGAAAATCCTCGTTCGTTCTGGCGCGTCTGCTGTAGAGTGCGCAAGAATAAAAGAAGACATTGTCGGGGTGAAACTCGCGGCCGCGTTCGCAGATAGAGTCCGCCTGCTCCGCATCATCGTTTCTAACTGCATCTTTCAGCAAAGTTATCGCAGCATCTTCGTTGGTCGGATCTTCTCTAAACAACACCCTTGCCGGTTCCGTGAAACGCTCCTCCGGCAGTTTATGTTCCTCGATGAAGGCCAGCAACCATTTTGCCATTTCACCCCCATCCCCCGGCTGGTGCATTGCCGTAACCGCGTGTTCGTAGACCTTTTCCTTGTTGTAGTTTTTTTCTCCCACCCAATAGGCGGCTTCGTTGAAAGCATCCAATTTATTATTGACCGCCAACACCGTGTCGGCCGCCACCGCCGCTAGCGTTTTGTCATAATTGTCCACATCGTTTTTGTTGCGATAATAGACCAAACGCAACAGCGGAACCCACTCATTGTGAGGCTCACTCGTGGCTATGTCGTCAATGACCTCTTTGGCGCGGTCAAGATAATGGTTGAGAAGGTAGAGGTTAGCCAGCAACACACGCGGATAACTATTCTCAGCGTCCGCTTCGCTAGCTTCTCGCAAGAGCGCGATTCCATCGGAGATACGATTTTGCAACTCCAAAACTTTCGTTTTTCTGGCTAAAATTCCGTTGGCTTCTCCCCCCAATTCCTTGAGTTTATCGAGCGTTTGGAGAGCCGCGTCATAGTGTGCCGTGCTTTCTTGGAGCAATTCGAGCAGCGTAAAGTTTTCCTCCGTGGGTTCATCCACCACTACCTGTTCGTAGAGTCGCAACGCTCGTTCATAGAGTTTCCTCTCCACCCAGTAGTCCGCCAATTGTTTGCGATAATATGGATTCGAAGGAGCCAATTGTTGCGCCAATTGAATTTGTTGTTCCCCACGAAGTCGCAACAAACTATCGCTGAAGTAGACATTTTCCAGCAAAATCGCCCCTTGTTGATAGAGTGCATCAGCGTCGTTAGGGTTGATCATCAGTGCTGCATCGAGCAAATCGAAAGCCGCATCCACTTGTCCCAAATACTTTTGTCGCATCGCCGCCAAATAGGTTCTGTCGAATGCGCGTTGATCTTTGAGCGATAGGAGTTTGCGTGCACGCACAGTACCGTCTTCCAGCACAGGTTCCACATAATTTCGCGCATAGTTCGAGCAGCCCAACAGCAAACTGCTGAGCAATGCCCATCCCATTACAGCTAGGAGGTGAAATGATGAAAGTATTCTTTTGATCATCACGGATTTTTCTTGTTTTCTAGAAGGGCTAGAGCTTCTTGTTTTTCTAGAGCTTCTAACGTCTAATCTCTAACGTCTAACCTCTACTTCCCCGTATGCCCGAATCCTCCGTCGCCGCGTTCCGTTTCGTTGAGCACCTCCACCGGTTCCCACGTCACCTGTTCGTGGCGCGTCACCACCATCTGAGCAATGCGCTCACCATTGTTGATCACAAACGGTTCATTACTCAAATTCACCAGAATCACGCGCAACTCACCGCGGTAGTCTGCATCCACCGTCCCAGGAGAGTTCAGCACCGTGATGCCGTGTTTCAAAGCCAAGCCCGAACGAGGACGCACCTGCGCTTCATAACCCTCAGGCAGCGCAATGAAAAGACCCGTAGGCACCAACGTACGCTCCAGCGGAGCCAATGTGAGGGGAGACTCGAGGTTAGCACGGAGATCCAAACCTGCACTTTGAGGAGTGGCATATTCTGGCAGCGGATGCTGCGAACGATTCACGATTTTTACTTGCATAAGTCGAAGAAACGACACTATTTGTCGTCATTTTTAGTCTAAACTTGCAGCACACGCTGCTTCAAATCCCAAAAATACGAAGAAAATCGCAGATTAGCCCTATATTCTGCACACTATTTCGCCAAAACCCCTATATTTGCAATATGAAATGGAATCAACTCATCTCCTCTGCGCGTTGGGGAAAGCAAAACACCCAGCGTTCTGCCCACGAACAGCGCACTGAGTTTCAGCGCGACTACGACCGACTCATCTTCTCCTCGCCCTTCCGCAGGTTGCAAAACAAAACGCAGGTTTTCCCCCTCCCCGGCAGTGTCTTTGTACACAATCGTCTCACCCATTCCCTCGAAGTTTCCAGCGTAGGACGCTCCTTGGGAGCTGACGTTGCGCGCCTACTCATCCCACGCTACACTGGAGAAGACGTTACAGCCCTCGAAAGCATCAGCGCCATCGTCAGTGCCGCTTGTTTAGCACACGATTTGGGTAATCCCCCTTTCGGACACGAAGGAGAAGCCGCCATTCGTTCCTTTTTTGCCGAAGGCGAAGGACTCCATCTTCGCGACCAACTTCCGCTCGAGGTGTGGAACGATATTACCCATTTCGATGGCAATGCCAACACCTTCCGCCTGCTCACCCACCAATTCCACGGCCGTCGCCCCGGAGGATTCGTGATGACGTATAGCACCCTCGCTGCCATTGCCAAATATCCCTTCTCTTCCTCTCTCGCCACGCATCCCAAATTCGGATTCTTCGACGCCGAACGCGAAGCCTTTGCCCACATCTTCCGTGCACTCGGCATCCCAGAGGTGAAAAATAACGACAATTCAGAGGGAATAAACGAAGGAAATGCGCTCCAATTTGCTCGTCACCCCCTCGTCTTTCTCGTAGAAGCTGCCGACGACATCTGCTATGAAATTATGGACATCGAAGACGCCCACAAACTCCGCATCCTCACCACCGAAGAAACCCGACAACTCCTCCTTCAGTTTTTTTCCCCGAAGACGAACAAAACCACCATCCGCAACACCTATCCCGAAGACACCGACACCGGCGAACAAATTGCCTATCTCCGTTCCTGCGTCATCAATGCCCTCGAGCGCGCTTGCGTGGAGGTCTTTGTGGAGCACGAAACCGAAATCCTCGCTGGCACCTTCCAAGGTTCGCTCATCAGTCATCTCCCTGCGCCCCTTTCTACAGCTTATCAACGTTGCACAGAAGTGGCGCGCACACGCATTTATCGTTCCAAAGAAGTTGCCGACATCGAACTCTCGGGTTATCACATCATCTACACCCTCCTTTCGTTGATGACCGCAGCCGTCACCGCGCCCGAAAAAATCTACTCCAAACTCCTCCTGCGCCACGTTTCTTCGCAATACGAGGTGCACGCCCCCGATCTCTCCACGCGCATAATGGCCGTTCTCGACTATCTCTCCGGTATGACCGATGTCTATGCTCTCGACCTCTTCCGCAAAGTCCGTGGTATGCAGTTGCCTGCTATTTGAGGAGCCTGTCTCTTTGGAAATAAGTACCTCTCAATTTGACGCTTCCACTATTGTTATACAAAAAAGGATTTCCCAACCGCTATGGCTGAGAAATCCTTTTTTAGTTCATATTATTTTTGTTGCAAAGGAGGGGAACTTACCTACCTCTGCTCCGCATCTCTTCGTGTTTAGCGAATAATCGTAGCATCGCGTTCGGGACCCACAGAGAGGATAGCAATGCGCGTTGACAATTTCTTTTCGAGGTAAGCAATGTAGTCCGCATAAGCCTTGGGGAAATCTGCTTCAGCGCGCACACCGGTCAAGTCGCAGTGCCAACCAGGCAAAGTTTCATACACAGGAGCCCAACCCTCGGTGTCGTAAGGCATATCTTCTGTGCGCTCACCGTCCTTTTCGTAGGCCACGCACACCTTGATTTCCTCAAACGAATCCAGCACATCCGCCTTCATCATCACCAAGTCCGTCACACCGTTCACCATAATGGCATATTTCAGTGCCACAAGATCCACCCAACCACAACGGCGGTTGCGACCCGTCACCGCACCAAACTCTTTGCCCACACGGCGAATCTCCTCGCCTGTCTCGTCAAACAATTCTACGGGGAAAGGACCACTACCTACACGAGTGGAGTAAGCCTTGAAAATACCCCACACACGACCAATGCTTTGAGGAGCAATGCCCAAGCCGGTGCAAACACCGCCAATGGTGGTCGAAGAGGAAGACACAAACGGATAAGTACCGTGGTCGATGTCCAACAGCGAACCTTGTGCGCCCTCTGCCAACACGTTCTTTCCTTCTGCCAAAGCGCGGTTAATCTCGTGTTCCGTGTCGGTGATGGGGAAACGGCGCATATAGTCGATGCCTTCCAACCACGTCTTTTCCTCCTCCGTGATGTCGAAATCGGTGAATCCCAAATCCTTCAAAATTTGGAGGTGACGTGCTTTCAGTGCTTCATATTTAGGTAGAAAATCTCCTTGGATGTCGCCCACACGGAGTCCCACGCGCGCAGCCTTGTCGCTATACGTCGGACCAATGCCCTTGCCCGTAGTGCCCACTTTGCTCTTACCCTTTGCCGCTTCATAAGCGCGGTCGAGCACGCGGTGCGTGGGGAGAATCAAGTGTGCGCGGCGACTGATGTGCAGACGTTCTGCAATCTCATAACCCGCACTCTCCAGTTCGCGCGCCTCATTCATAAAGAGGTCGGGAGCAATCACGCAACCATTACCGATGATGTTTACCTTGCCCTCGTCAAAGATGCCCGAGGGGATGGAACGAAGTACAAACTTCTTGCCATCAAAGATAATAGTGTGACCAGCGTTAGACCGCCAGCAAAACGCGCCACGAGGTCATAGCGAGGAGTAAAATAGTCCACCACTTTACCCTTACCTTCGTCGCCAAAGACAATGCCGAGCAAGGCATCTACTTTTCCTTTTGTCATAGTTTTAGGAGAAATGAAAGAGCGCAACGTTCGTCTTTTTCTGCCATTGCGCGTGATATTTGCCACAAAGTTACACCCTTTCTGCTTAATATGCAAAAAATAAGTTGTAAATTTGCCTTTCCTCTTGAGCTTCTAAGTTCTCTAGTCTCTCTAGTTTCTCTAGTCTCTCTAGTCCAATCGCGCTAGCCCTCTAACGTCTAGCGTCTAACGTCTAATGTCTAACCGAGCCACGCCTGTCGTGGCGAGCATAAAAGGGGCTATGACCCCTAACGTCTACTCTCTAATGTCTACTCCCCCTCCAACTCCGTGTTCTCCCTCAGGTAGCCTATGATGCTGCCCTCCTTCGTGCCGATGTTGCCCAGCGCATGGGAGTTGCCCCCGAGCAAATCCGCGCCATCCGACCCCTCAAGCGAAGCATCGATGCCCGTCAGCGACAAGTCATGGTCAATCTCACCTTAGAAGTCTTCATCGACCAAGATCCCACCACCTTGTCCTACGATCCCATCCACTATCCCGACGTCGCCAACGCCCCACAAGCCATCGTTGTAGGAGCAGGCCCCGGAGGACTCTTCGCAGCCCTCCGACTCGTAGAACTCGGCGTTCGCCCCGTCGTCCTTGAGCGTGGACGCGATGTTGATGCACGAAAAAAAAAGACCTCGCAGCCATCGCGCGCGACCACATCGTAGACAGCGAGAGCAACTACTCCTTTGGCGAAGGCGGAGCCGGAGCTTTCTCTGACGGCAAACTCTATACGCGTTCCAAAAAACGTGGCAACGTGCAGCGCATCCTCAGCATCTTCTGCCAACATGGAGCCGCCACCGATATCCTCGCCGATGCCCATCCCCACATCGGCACCGACCGCTTGCCCGGCATCATCCAACGAATGCGCGAACAAATCAAAGCATCCGGAGGGGAAGTGCATTTCCAAACCCGAGTCGATGCCCTCCTCTTTTCCACTGATGGCAGTAGGGTAGTGGGAGTGCGCACCGCCCACGGCACAGAGTTTCAAGGCCCTGTCATACTCGCCACTGGTCATTCCGCGCGCGATGTCTATCGCTATCTCCACCAAGCCGGAGTAGACATCGAACAAAAGTCCCTCGCCATGGGAGTTCGCCTAGAGCATCCGGCCCATCTCATCGACCAAATACAATATCACAACCGTGAAGGTCGAGGAAAATATCTTCCTGCGGCAGAATACGCCTTCGTGCAACAAGTTAAAGACCGCGGAGTCTACAGTTTTTGTATGTGTCCTGGTGGATTTGTTGTTCCTGCTGCCACAGGTCCCGAACAACTCGTGGTCAACGGCATGTCCCCTGCCAATCGCGGTAGCAAATGGTCGAATTCAGGGATGGTGGTCGAAACTCGTCCCGAAGACATTGACGGCGAACTCATGCCTTTCCTCCTCGAAGCCATGAGTGATGAACAATTTGCGGCTCAGCATACCGATTTTGACGACAAGCACAATCCTTTGCGTATGATGTATGTGCAAGAAGCCCTCGAGCGCGCTGCGTGGATTCAAGGCGGCCGCAGTCAAGTAGCTCCAGCGCAGCGAATGGCAGACTTTGTTAATAGTCGTTTGTCGGCCGACCTCCCCAAGTCCAGTTACAATGCCGGACTCATCGCTTCCCCCCTTCATTTTTGGATGCCGCGCTTCATCACCTCGCGTCTACAAGAAGGTTTCAAGGCTTTCGGGCGTCGCAGTCGCGGATTTCTCACTGACGAAGCCATCCTCATCGCCACCGAATCGCGCACCTCAGCTCCAGTGCGCATCCTCCGTCAGCCCGACACCCTCCAGCACATCCGCCTTGCCGGTCTCTACCCTTGTGGCGAAGGTGCCGGCTATGCTGGTGGCATCGTCTCTGCTGCCATCGATGGCGAACGCTGCGCTGAAGCCCTCTCCCAAGAAACCATCAGGCCATAGAGCTCGTTTCTCTAGAAGGTTCTAGAGATTCTAGAGGTTCTAGTCTATCTAGTCTCTCTAGTCTTTCTAGAATCTCTAGTCCCTCTAGTTCCTCTAGTCCTTCTAGTTTTTCTAACCTCTAACCTCTCACTTCTAATATGCCAAAAGTCTTAAAGCACTCATTGGGTTATCAGCACCTCCACTTCTATCAAAAGTCTGACACCATCTATCAGCTCACGTATATTTTTTGCCAAAGATTTCTACCCAAATATGGCGATCGTACCGTCGACCAAATGCTACAAGCTGCACGTTCAGGAAAACAAAATATCGTTGAGGGGATAGAAGCCGGACGCACCTCCAGTGAAACGGAACTCAAATTGCTTAACGTAGCCCGCGCTTCGTTGCAAGAACTACGAGAAGACTACGAAGACTTTCTCCACACCCGTCAACTCTCGCTTTGGACTGCCAATCATGAACGCTATTTCTCTATGCTAAATTTTTGCAAGGGAAACAATTTGATAAGCGATTATTCGCCTTTTGCTGATAAATGGACAGCTGAAGAATTTTGCAACATCCTCCTTACGCTTTGCCATATTACCGATCGCATGCTAACGAGTTTTTTAGGGCGACTAGAGCAGATTTTTCTCGCTGAAGGGGGAATTAAAGAAAGAATGTATGCTGCACGCCATGATAATCGGCTTCAACAATCAGTACAAATCTCTCAACTCCAGCAGGAAATTAAGAACCTAAATGCTGTCATCGCAAAATTGAAAGCGGAGAATGCCAATCTCCTCCAACAACTCGCCGCAAGCAAAGGCTAGTCTTTCTAGAGTTGCTAGTCCTTCTAGAATCTCTAGTCTCTCTAGAATCTCTAGTCCTTCTAGTCTTTCTAGTTCTTCTAGAATCTCTAGTCCTTCTAGAATCTCTAGTCCCTCTAGAATATCTAGTCCTTCTAGAACACTCTCACACGCGTACGCGCGCACCCTACAGGAGTTTTTGCTTTTTTGCTGTCACAAGTGTCACAGTGTTTGCATAATCCTCTGAAAAACAGACCCATAAAAGGATTGTTGGAAAGTCCTTCCTCAATCCACCCATAATTCCTCTCAAACAACCCGTCGTTTTCCTCAAAACAACGTGTCGTTTTCTCCAAAACAACGTGTCGTTTTCCTCAAAAGAACGTATCGTTTTTGCTTGAAGTCTTAAATATAAAATAAGCGGTGTTTTCGCAACGTAGATTTTTCCTTGAAATACAACTTCTTGCATGGTTTTTGTGACACTTGTGACAGCAAAAAACAAAACTCCTGTTGTACGTGTACGCGCGCGTGAGAAATGTCTACCCTCTAACGTCTAATCTCTACCCTCTAATTTCTTCCCGAGCCACGCTTGCGTGGCGAGCATAAAAAGGTCTGCGCCCCCCTAATGTCTACCCTATAAGGTCTGATATGCTATTTGTGGTTAGCAAAAATGGGGGGGGGTAGAAGAGCTGAGAAAGAAAAAAGAAAAACTAGATGATTTTTCACGCATTAAATCTTGGTTGCTTCTGCAGAAAAACTTAACTTTGCAGCCGAAACTATCTAAAATCGGTATTTAACCTACGATAATAGAACGAAAAAAGCGTCGTGGGGACTAAAAAATGGCGATACGTACGTCTCAATAATAATGCACAAACAAACAGATATGAAGAAAGCTTTTACTTTGCTATTCTTTGCTGCAGTTGCTGCCACCACTGCTTCTGCTCAGAGCGTGGTTCTTAAGCATAATGTGTTGCTCGATGTCGTGCACTCACCCAACTTGAGTCTTGAACTTGGACTTAATAAAAAACAAACGCTTGATTTTCAAGTAGGATTCAATCCCCTTACTTATAACGCGGCTGACAACTCAAAGTTTCGTCATCTCACCGTGCAGCCCGAATGGCGTTATTGGTTTTGCGAACGTTTTAATGGGTGGTTTGTAGGCGCACACGCACATGCTGGGCGTTTCAACGCAGGCAACGTATCTATGCCCTTCAATCTGTTTCACACCGTGAAATAGTCGTTATGAAGGTTGGTTCGCAGGCGCAGGTGTTGGAGTAGGTTATCAATTACCCCTTAGTCGTCGTTTCAGTGTAGAAGCTGAACTCGGAGCTGGCTATGCCTATGTGGACTATGACAAGTTTGCTTGCGGAAAATGTGGTACACTTCAGAAAGATGGTAATTCCAACTACTGGGGTATCACTCGCGCAGGACTCTCCCTCGTCTACGTGCTCAAATAAACACTGAGCGTCTAGCTCTTCTAGAATCTCTAGTTTTTCTAGTCTCTCTAGTTTCTCTAGAATCTCTAGTTTTTAATTAACCGAGCCACGCATGTCGTGGCGAGCATAAAAGGGTCTGTGACCCTCTAGTCTCTAATGAAGATATTATTAGCTCTTGCTGCTGTGGCTTTCGCAATGCCAGCTGCAGCCGATAATTATAATGGTCGTGTCGCCTTCACGCAAACCACTCCCAAGGTGGCAAAGGATAGCATCCGCTTCGGTGTTAATGTCGTACTCGATCAAGTAGCACTCGGTTCTCGCACCCTGCTCACGCTCACTCCAAAACTCGTTTCTGAAGACGGCACGCAAACTTATGCCTTTTCGCCTGTGAGCGTTGGCGGTCGCAACCGTCAAATCATGTGGAAGCGTCACAATATTGCCGGTGCACAACCTGTTTATCATAAAAATGGCAGCGCGCAAACCGTTACTCTCAATCTCGCTGCACCCAATGTGGCATGGGTGAAGAAAGCCCGCCTCGTTGTGGACGAACAAGTGCAAGGTTGCGCAGGTTGCGAACAAGGTGAAATGCGCTACAACCTCCTCGATCGTTTGGTGAAGGAAGAATATCGTCCTAAGTTCACTACGGTGTTCGTTACTCCAAAACCCGAACCTGTCAAGACCCGTTCTGACCGCTTCATCGCACGTTTCAATTTCCGCGTCAATCGTTCAGAACTTCTTCCCGAACTCGGTAATAACCGCGTAGAGTTTGCACGCGTCGACAGCGTGGCGAAAGCTATTCTGCTCAACACCGACGTCAAGGTGAAGAATGTATCCATCGATGGTTATGCATCTCCCGAAGGTACAGACGCTGCCAACCTCAAACTCTCGCAAAATCGCGCACTTTCCTTTGCCGACTATCTCCGTCACACCTACAATCTCTCTCGTGGAGTCCTCAATGGAGTAGGTCACGGTTCTGACTGGGAAGGTCTTCGCAATAGCGTGATTGCAGATGCCAATGTACCTAATAAGCAGGGTGTCCTCGATGTACTCGCTGCTGCGGGCAACAATGAAGTGCGCAAGACCAATCTTCGCAAACTCGATGCAGGTCAGCCCTATGCTTACCTCCTCGCTAACAACTATCCTCCCCTTCGTCGCACTGAATATCAATTCACCTACACCGTGCGCGACTTTAATCTCGAGGAGGCTATCCAACGCATCTATTCCAATCCATCACTTCTCTCTCTCAATGAGATGTATCTCGTAGCTAATCACTACGCAGCAGGAAGTGTAGAGCGTCGCAACGCGCTCGAAACTGCGCAACGCGTTTATCCCAATGCTCCCGAAAGTCGTTTTAATGCTTGGCATATCGCATGGCGCAAGGTGAACAAGTCAATGAAGAGCAGTTCCTCGTGAACTACACCACCTCTCCCGAAAAGTGGAACAACCTCGGTGTTTACTATGGTCTTCGCAAAGACTATGCTCGTGCCAAGGAATGCTTCTCTCGTGCAGGTAATCTCCCTGCAGCGCAAGCCAACCTCGCTGAACTCGCCAAGGTAGAAGAATAAGACTAGCGACTAGTTCCTCTAGTATGTCTAGATTCTCTAGGAAATCTAGTCTCTCTAGAAAATCTAGTCCCTCTAGTCTCTCTAGAAAATCTCAACTGCAAACTATTTATTAACTCTAATTTATTTACTAATTTATTCCGTATGAAAAAGCAATTTTTCGCCGCGGCTATGATTCTTGCCCTCGGTGCAGGTTTCACCGCTTGTTCAAGCGACGACTTGAACGTTAAGGAGCAAAAGGAAGTGAAGTCTGGTAAGACTGCTACTACCTACATGACCTACTCTTTCTCTGTTGCAACACCTGGTGGCACTCGTGCTGCTGCCACCAACGATGGGCAAGATGATGAAGCTGGTAACCCTGGTTACAACTTCGTTGAAAAGTGGAAGGGTAACGATAAGATCGTGAAGGTTGTAGCTTACATCTTCGCTGGCGATGCCACTGGTGCTCAACTCGAGACAAAGGTAGAAACACCTCTTGCTGATTTGACTTTTGCACAAGATGAAAATAATAAAACAGTTATCAAGCCTAAGAAGGGTATCAAAGTAACCGTAGGTAAGAAGACGGTTTTCCTCGTGGTCAACCCAACAACTGACGTTAACAACCTCTTGGATGGTATCAACAACCTTGGTGAATTCAAGGCTGCTTACGAATCTGCTAACCTTGCTTTCGCTAGCCGCACGGCAAGCAATGCTACTTCTGCAACTGCTAATGCCACTGCAGCTGAGCAACTCGTAGTAACCTCTACTAGTGAAGCTCCTGCTTTCGTTATGACTGGTGCACCTAAGGTTCAAGACGTTGCTGCTGGTATCAAGGAGGGTCTCGGCACTGAAGATGGTACTGTAGATGCTACTTTTGCTTCAAATGAAAAGAACCGTTTTGCCTTTACAATGAAGCGCGCTGTTGCAACTGTGTTTGTGACTTCTAAGATGGCTGCAAATACTGAATACACTGTGCTCACGGGTGACGACCCCACAACAACAAATGTGCGTGAAACGAATGCTGTTCTTGCAACTGTTTCTGGTTTGAAGTTCTCTCAAGGACAAGGTGAGCTCAAACTCTACTTCCAACAAAGAAAGCTGCTGCAGACCAAAATACTATCTTCGAAACTCCTGCTTATAGCTTTGTTCCTGCTGCAGATGGTTCTAACTATAGCGAAGCTGCTACAAAGTACGACTACAATGGTCTTTGGAAGAGCTACGATGTAACTGCTCGCACTGAAGGTGTTTTGGTAGCTGGCGATGGTGAAAGAGTTGTGAAAGGTGCAACTGTTGTTCCTTTCCTCCCTGCAACTCACCAATGGACTGAAGCAGGTGACAACTATAAGGAAGGTAACACTGCATACGTTCTCGTTCGCGTTACGCTCAATCCAAAGTTTATCTTCGTTGTTGAAGGTGAAGGACTCAAAGCGGTTCCTTTCGTTAAAGCTACTCACGGTGCGAAGTTCTTCTATGGTTCAGACAACAAGTTCTATGCTACTACCGATGCAGTGACAAAGGCTAAGGCTTCTAATGCTGGTCTGACTGCTAAGGAGTTTGTAAACAGCAAGGGTCTCTATACTGTTTGGATCAACCCTGACGATGCAGCTGGTAAACAATGGAAGAACTCTCCAACCAACCGCAACAACATCTACCACATCAGCATCAACAACATCAAGTCTATGCCTGAAACTGGAACCCACTCGTTCCTGGTGATGTTAATAACCCTGATCCTAAACCCACGGATAACCCTAACGAACCAGATCCTAAGCACGGCCCAGGCAATCCTCTTTCTGCTGTAGAAACTTGGATGTCTGTTGACGCTACGATCCTTCCTTGGTCTATCCACTCTTATGGTGTTGAACTCTAATCAACGACAGGCTTACACTCATCTCTCGTAGATGATGCGTAATACTCACTCTCAGCGAGGGGAGGTTCCCCCTCCCCTCGCTTCTTTTTTCCTCTCTCTTTCTCTTTTTCTTCTGATGCTCTACGCATCAAGATTATACGCTTAATCTCTACATTCTATTATGAATATCTTGGGAAAGTTCACCGCACTTGCTGCACTTGCACTCGCCACTACCGCTCTCGGTAGCTGCGACTCTATGTTCCACGATGACCTCGCTGACTGTCCGCAGGGGGTGTATGTGCGCTTCTACCAACAAAAAGATAATGGTTGCTTTGACAACAATGCATTCCTTAATGGCGCTCCATCCAAAAGCAAACCTTCCTTCACTCCTGTGGGTAAGGTGAGCAATTTGTATGTGCTTGCCTTTGACAAAAAAACAGGTCTCCTCGCCAATTACGTAGCTGCAGACAAAGAAATCAACCTTTCGCGTACGCACGAAACACTCATTCCCTTGACACAAGGGGACTACGAATTGGTGGCTTGGTCTGGCAATGCTGACAACTTCCGCTCAGCGAATCTTCAAAAAGGTGTCACCAAGAAAAGTGACGTCTTCTTTCAACTTCGACAACAACAAGACGGCTCGCTCGTCTTTCCCAATACTCCCGAACCGCTCCGATATGGTTTTGCAGGTACGGGCAACCAACGACAACCTTCCGACTCTCTCGAGTACGTTGCTGCACAACACGCTGAGGTGATTGCCGACGACGTAATCAACATTCCCGATCCCGTTAAGTTCGGTTCTGTGTTCCGTCACGCTGCTATCAATCTCCGAGAACAAGTACTCAATGTGAAGGTACAAGTAGTGGTTGACGCTTCTGTGAAACGTAGCAAGTATCCCACCACAGCGGACAAGTTCTCTGTAAACCTCAAAACTGCTGGTACTGCGCTTGCTCATACTGCCGTTAAATGGTCTGCTCGCAGATTGGCAAACTCCGCAAGCTGTTCTTTCTGACACCGCAAAAATTGCGCTGATGCAACCCGTAGGTCGCAATGTATCCAACGATACACTCACGCTCAATTATCATTTGTTGGGTAATACCTGGCAATCTCTTGCCGATGGTCGCTTGGAACTTTCGCACGACGGCACTGCGGTGGTGAATGCTCCCGACTTTCCTCGCAATCTCCAGGCTTCCAATGCTTCGCTCTCCCTTCGAGGGTTGATTCGTGAAGCAATTGCTTCTCAAAATCTTTCGCTCACTTGCACTTCTGATGTTACTATCGTGATTCGCGTGAAGAATCGTTGCGAAGATTGCAAAACTTATATGAGCTACGATGTGACAGTCAATCAGTGGTCTATCCACTCCTATGGTACTGACTTGTAAATACAACACGAGCTTTGGATTTAACTAAGAACTCCTCGTTATGAGAAAAACATTTTCCAATGCATTGCTTTTGCTCGGCGGACTTCTCTTCTCTTGCGGACTCGCCAGTTGCGATGCTACTTTCCACGATTCTCTCGACAAATGTCGCAACGTATTGTTGGTGACGCTCGACAAAGGCGGTTGTGACGCCGTCACTGGAGCTACTACACACAGACATTCAGCTTCTTCAGTAAATACAGACAAAACGATTTCCACTGAAAATGCTGCTACATCTGTTCGTGGTGCTGCACATCACCACGGTTATTTGGCACCTGCTGGTAAAACTTTGCTCCTCGCCTTCGACAATAAAGGTTTGTTGGCTGCTGACACTTTGCTCCATCTCTCTCAAAGTGCTGCTGTGAAACAAGTGCCACTCATCGTCGATGCTGGAAACTATACTGTTGTGGCGTGGACGGGCATCAACGATGCACAATGGGAGGTGGCGAAACTGCAAAGAGGAAAAACGCGCATCACTGACGCGCTCCTCACCCATCGCGCTGCTGCCGACACGTTGTTGGCCGCTGGTAGCAACACCACTTTCATCAATCTTCCCAACGCTACACAATCTGGTACGCATACGCAAGAAGTGAAGGTGGCGATGCAGCGCACGAATTTCAACATCACTGCTGACATCGAAGTAGGTGCGGAAACGTTTGACGCGCTTGATGATCTCACTGCCGATTCTTTCGACATTGAAGTCAAAACAAACTACTCTGCGCTCAGTGTGGATGGTACTCCTCAAATCACGACCTCCACTTACACTGTGCCAGTGACCAAAGAAGCCATCACCAAGAGCACACAAGAAAATGGTAAAGTGGTGAAGACGGTTCTTCGCACGCATTTCGTCGTTCCTGTGCTCACGGCAAAAAACAGCAAAGTGATGCTCACCCTCATCAACAAAGGTGGAGAAGGTAGTCGCATCATCGAAAAAGGTACGTTTGACTTGCTCGCGCTTCTTCATCTCCAAAGTGGTGAGAATGGTGCGGTCAACAATGTTGCAGGCGCAAGTCATTTTGATCCTCAATGTGATCGCAGTGCAAAATTGCGCTTCCGTCTCAGCGACCGCTGTCTCTCTTGTGGCGAATATGCTTGCTACCAAGTTTGGTCGGGCAATCTTCCCTTGCTCCGTTTCCAAGGTGCAAATCGCTAATTGGCATTCTCTCTTATAGATGCTCTAGAGTTTCTAATTTTCTAGATGCTCTAGAGTTTTTGTTTTCTAGAGGTTCTAGCTTTTCTAGAGGTTCTAGTGGTTCTAGTGCTTCTAGATATTCTAGCCTTGAACGTCTTTTTTCTTCTTTTTCTCGTTTGTTCCCGAAAAAAGTCGTATCTTTGCAGCCGATTATAGAGTCCGACGGGGCAGACGAAGCGAGCAGAAGTGCTCCGCCTCCCGGAAAAATCCGTTTCACATACATCAAATCAAACAAATGTACGCAATCGTAGAGATTAACGGTCATCAGTTTAAGGTGGAAGCAGGCATGAAGCTCTTCGTAGACCACCTCGCTAGCGCAGAAGCTGGCGCAACTGTTGAGTTCGACAAGGTTCTCCTTCTCGACAAAGACGGTCAAGTCACTGTAGGTGCTCCCACCGTAAAGGGCGCAAAAGTTGTTGCTGAAGTGCTTTCTCCCCTCGTAAAGGGTGACAAGGTGCTCATCTTCCACAAGAAGCGTCGCAAGGGCTATCGCAAGCTCAACGGCTTCCGTCATCAATTCACTGAACTTTCTATCAAGGAAGTTAAAGCTTAACCCCCTAAATATATCAGACAATGGCACACAAAAAAGGTGTAGGTAGTTCTAAGAACGGCCGTGAATCGGCATCACAACGTCTTGGTGTTAAAATCTGGGGCGGACAATCTTGCATCGCTGGCAACATCATCGTTCGTCAACGTGGCACAGTTCACTATCCTGGTAAGAATGTAGGCATCGGCACTGACCACACGCTCTACGCTCTCGCTGATGGTGTGGTTACCTTCAAGCGCGGTCAACGCGACCGCAGCGTGGTTTCTGTAGAACCCAAGGCTGAAGCGTAATCGTAAGCACTTTAGAACTATAAGAGGCTGCTTCAAAACGTCTGTTTTGATGCAGCCTCTTAGATTTCTGGCTTTTCTAGAAGGGCTAGTGATTCTAGAGGTTCTAGCTTTTCTAGAGGTTCTAGCTTTTCTAGAGGTTCTAGTGATTCTAGTGTTTCTAGGGTTTCTAGTTCTTCTAGGGCTTCTAGTCCTTCTCAAATTCTTTTGCTAGATGCACAACATCATACTTGTCGATACCGCTCACTTAGATCACGTAGCGTTCGACCTCATCGTTAATTTCGAGCGAATGCTCGGTCGTCAAATTCCCCAAGGAGACTTTCCAAAATGGCTCGATTGCATCGCCCTCGATGGCGGGCTTCGACCTGGAGATAACGAGACGCGCGTCTATCTCATTCATCCCAAGGCGCAAACTCAACTGCAACATCTCCTTCCCTGCAACTTTGCAGAAGAACTCAATGGAAAAGCTTTTTGCGACGAACTCGGAGAATTTGCCCTCAATGCTTACGGCGTAGAGGATATTGTGTCGCAAGAAGACTATTTCGTGCAAGTATTTGAACAAGTGTTGCGCGATGCAGACTGCGAACGCGTGATGGTGATTGCCAATCTCGATGGAATGACGGACGAAAGCGCACATTTCGCGCAGCGCATCAAAGTTCTTTGTGCAAATCCTCCCAAGGACGACAAAGGCAACGAACTTCCGCGCAAAGACATCACCCTCTTCACCATGCAACCCATCTTGGGACGCGGTTTTCAACAAGAACTCCTCGGTTATAGTTTGATGGCAGCGCTCGGCATCAACGGTAACGAAGTGCAATAAATAGCGATTTCTCGGAAAAGAAGAAGTTCATCTCACTAGAAATCACTATATTTGCAGATAAGCTGTAAGCACGTTCAAGTCAAGCGCGCAGCTACAAGCATATTCTCACTGATAACAAATCACAACTCACGCATAACTCACAACGAAATGGGTAAAGTTCTCATCATTGGCGCAGGTGGCGTGGCCACCGTTGCCGCAGTGAAAGTGGCCAAAAACTCCGATGTTTGACGAAATTATGATTGCTTCTCGCACCGTGTCTAAGTGCGAAGCCATCGCCAAACGCATTGCCGACATGGGCTTGCGCAACGACATCAAAACGGCGCAAGTGGATGCCGATAATGTGCCTGAATTGGTGGCACTTTTCAAATCTTTCCAACCCGATTTGGTGATGAATCTCGCGCTTCCCTATCAAGACCTCACCATCATGGAGGCTTGTCTTGAAGCCGGTTGTCACTATCTCGACACTGCCAACTACGAACCCAAAGATGAAGCACATTTCGAATACTCTTGGCAGTGGGCTTACCGCGAACGCTTTGAGAAAGCCGGACTTTGCGCCATCCTCGGTTGCGGTTTCGACCCTGGTGTCACCTCTATCTACACCGCTTACGCTGCAAAGCACCATTTCGACGAAATTCACTATCTCGACATCGTAGACTGCAACGCTGGTGACCACGGAAAAGCCTTTGCCACCAACTTCAATCCCGAAATCAACATCCGTGAAATCACGCAAAAGGGACTTTATTGGGAAAATGGTAAATGGGTGGAAACAGAACCCCTCGAAATTCACCAAACTTTGACCTATCCCAACGTGGGACCTCGTGAGAGCTATCTCCTCCACCACGAAGAAATCGAGAGTCTTGTTATCAACTTCCCCACCATCAAGCGCGCGCGCTTCTGGATGACCTTCGGACAAGAATATCTCACCCACTTGCGTGTGATCCAAAACATCGGTATGGACTCCATCGTCCCCATCAACTATGAGGGACATATGATCCAACCCCTCCAATTCCTCAAAGCAGTCCTCCCCAATCCCCAAGATTTGGGTGAAAACTACGAGGGAGAAACCTCTATCGGTTGCCGTATCCGTGGTATCAAGGATGGTAAGGAACACACTTACTACGTCTACAACAACTGCTCGCACCAAGCCGCTTACGACGAAACGGGTATGCAAGGCGTGAGCTACACCACTGGTGTTCCTGCCTGCATCGGCGCGCGTCTCTTCATGCAAGGTGTGTGGAACAAGCCCGGTGTGCACAACGTGGAAGAGTTCGATCCCGATCCCTTCATGGAAGAACTCAACAAACAAGGTCTTCCTTGGCACGAAATCCACGACGGCGATTTGGAACTCTAATTCCATCCCTCGCACAAAGACCATTTTTCGCTGAATAGATTGTGCTCAAATCTATTCAGCGAGAAAGTTTCAATACCATATATTATATCATGAAATATACCTCTTTACTTCTAGGTTTGACTTTGGCTTGTTCCGTACCAGCATTGGGTGCGCAAGCCAAAGTCGCGCCAAAGTTTGCTGCAAAAATGCAGACTTCCAAGCAGTCCTCTGCACAAACCACAGCAAGAGCCACAACTCAAGCTGCCACCACTAACTTTGTCAAAATTCCCGTCTCCACCGATCCCAGCATCGAGTTTATTCCCCTGAGTAGTTTCGATTTGTCGAAGATGGAAAACGGTTGGAAGAGTCCCCAAGCCAACAAGAGTATTGAAGGAAATCCCATCCGTTTGGGAAAAACAACCTATGAAAGTGGAGTAGGGGTACACGCCCCTTCTCGCATCGTTATCAAACTCAATGGCGCAGTCACCACCTTCCGCGCTGTGGGAGGCATTGATGCTGAAGTGGAAAATCCCAACAATCCTCGCGACAAAGCCGCGATTCTCGATTACCGCGTAGTGCTTCGCGGACAGGATGGCAAAGACGAAGTGGTGAAAAGCGGTTCGATGAATCGTGACTCCGCACCCATCCAGCTCGATGTCGATGTGCGCAATGCCAAATATCTCATTCTCGAGGTGAACAACGGCGGAGGAGAAGGCAACTGGGGAGACCACTTCGACTGGGCAAACGCCTATTTCATCTATCACGAGCAAAACTCCACGCGTCCCGAGACTGTTTCTCCCGATGTGTTGAAGACACCTTTAGCTTGCGCCACCGACATCTTCTCCCTTCCTGGAAAGCGCGTGCTGCACAAAATCGTCACTTCCGATCCCACGCTCAATATTTCCGTCATCGACCTTCCCGAAGGACTCACTTGGAATGCCAAACGCCGTGTTGTAGAAGGCACTGCGCCCGAAGCAGAAGGCGTATATCACTACAATATTGTGTCTACGGAAGGAAAGGAACAGCAGATTTTGGCTAAAGCCACTCTCACTGTCAAGAAAAATCTCCCCTTGGCAAAACCTATGATGGGATGGATTTCTTGGAACGTGGTGCAAGACAAAATCTCTACTGACGTGGTGAAGAAAGTGTCGGATGCTATGGTGAACCAAGGTTTGAAAGATGTTGGGTACAACTACCTCATCATCGACGACCTCTGGCACGCTAAAAATCGTCATAGCGATGGTCGTCCCCAAGAAGACCCCGCCAAATTCCCCATCGGCATGAAAGCCACGGTGGACTATGCTCACAGCAAGGGTTTGAAGTTTGGTATTTATTCCGATGCTGCCAACAACACTTGCGCAGGAGCCTTTGGTTCGTATGGCAAAGAAGTGATTGACGCTAAACAATATGCAGCGTGGGGTGTAGACTTACTCAAATACGACTATTGTCATGCACCTAGTGATGCCGCCTCTGCTCAAGTGCGCTACAAGGCAATGGGAGATGCGCTCAAACAATCAGGTCGCGACATCCTATTATATATGTGTGAATGGGGAGCGCGTGAGCCTTGGAAATGGGGTTTCACCACAGGTTCTCCCGTATGGCGTGCCACTTACGACACACGCGATGGATGGAATGGAAAACAAGGAGGAATTGGCATCATTCAAAGCATTGCCAGTATGAAAGACCTCTGGGCTTATTCCGGAGTCAATCGTTTCAATGATGCCGATATGATGTGTGTAGGCATTCATGGCACAGGAAAATCCAGCAACGACCTCGTAGTCGGTACTCCTGGTATGACACAAGACGAATATCGCACGCAGTTTGCCCTCTGGTGTATGTGGTCTTCACCCTTATTGCTCTCTTTCGACCTCACCAAACCCATCACGGCAGACGATAAGAAAATCATGACCAACCGCGCGCTCATTGCGATCGATCAAGATGAACTCGGACAACAAGCCGAATACATCGGTACTGTCGACAATATCGTTTATCTCATGAAAGATCTCGCCAATGGTGATGTCGCTGTTTCTGCCACCAACATGAGCGAAAACACCAAGGAAGCTGTCTTCGATTTCTCCAAGTTCTCAGCCCTAGATCCTACGGCAGACTACTACACCTACGATTGCCAACTCCAAAAGGCGGGTGAAAACACGGTGAAATCCGTGCTTCGCGCTCAAGTGCGCAAGCACGCCACCGTCGTTTATCGTCTCGGTCGCAACAAAATCACTGGTATCTCTTCTGTTTCTGCCGAAAAGAACAAGAAGACAACCGCAAATTTTGATCTCAGTGGGCGCAAAGTGGCACACCCCACTGCTGGACAGCTCGTCATCACTGACGGACATCCCGAGATTGTGCAATAGTAGATAGTCTTTCTTGGGTCTGCGCTTCCCAATAGCCACCAACCAATTTCACCGCTTGCGTCAATCCTATTGATGCAAGCGGTGAATTCATTCAACAGTAGAATCTCTTTTTTTGTCAATTATTTGGAGCTTTCGCATTTTCTTCTTATTTTTGCAACGTGTAGAACCCGCCAAGCCTCTCAATGAAGCTCAAATCGGCGGGTCGTTTTTTTATTATGAAATGCACTTTTTGATTTCTATATTTTCAGATAATCCTCAATCGATCGTTATATTCTGAATATAGGAAGTTATCTTTTCAATATCGAATAGCACTTTTACGGTCTAATGACCAATTTCGGTTGAAATCCTTGCACAACCGCATAAATTGCACTAACTTTGTAGAAACATAATGCACACCATCATGAGCGCACGACTTCTTTGGGTAGACGATGAGATAGACCTCCTTCGCCCCCATTGCATCTTCCTCGAAAAACGAGGATACGACATCACCACCTGCAATAATGGTGCTGATGCGGTCGATTTGTGCAAAAATCAAGCCTTCGACCTCGTGTTGCTCGATGAAAATATGCCCGGACTCTCGGGACTCGAAACCCTCTCCGCCATTAAGGCCTTGCATCCCGAAATGCCCGTGGTGATGGTGACAAAAAACGAAGCCGAAGATTTGATGGATCAAGCCATCGGAGCGCAAATCACGGACTATCTGTTGAAACCCGTCAATCCGATGCAGATTCTTCTCGCGCTCAAAAAGCACATCCACGCACAAGAGATTCGACAAGAACACACCGAAATCGGTTATCGACAAGACTTTTCGCGCATTGCACTGAGTATGGACGATGCGCAAGATGCCGAAGCGTGGAAAGAACTCTACAAAAAACTCGTACACTGGGAGTTGCAGCTCGAAGAAGCTCCCGACTCTGCGATGAACGAATTGCTGCGCACGCAGAAAGAAGAAGCCAATGCCGCCTTCACCAAGTTTGTTCGGCGCAACTATGAGTCGTGGGTGCAACATCCCGATGCAGAAGACACGCCCTTGCTCTCGCCCATGGTGATGCGCAAAACCGTGCTTCCCAAACTCAAAGCGGGAAAACGTGTGGTGTGGGTGGTGCTCGACAATTTTCGCTACGATCAGTGGCGCACACTAGCGAAAGCTCTCGCCAATGATTTTGACATTGACGAACAACTTTATTATGCCATACTCCCCACTGTGACGCAATATGCGCGCAATGCGCTCTTTGCTGGACTCATGCCGCTCGAGCTCAAAGAGCAATATCCCCATCTCTGGGTGGATGAAGAAGAAGACGAGGGGAAGAATCAGCATGAGGAGGAATTACTCCGCAAACAGTTGGAACGACTGCGTCACCCCACGGCTTTCCTACCATAAACTCAATGACTCTTCTGCTGCCGAACAAGCGTTGGCGTCTTATGCCGAATGGTCGAAGCATCCGCTCAATGTGGTGGTCATCAATTTCATTGATATGCTTTCCCATGCGCGCACGGAGAGTAAAATGGTGCGCGAACTAGCGTCCAACGAAGCAGCTTATCGTGCCATCACGCTCTCGTGGTTCCGCCATTCTGCCATTCGCGAACTCTTTCGTCGCTTAGCGGAAGGTGATGCAGAAGTCATTTTGACCACTGACCACGGTTCTATTCGTGTGGATCGCCCCTGCAAAGTGGTGGGCGACCGCAATGTGAACACGAATCTGCGCTATAAGTTGGGAAAAAACCTCAACTATCCGCCAAAAGAAGTCTATGAGGTGCGCAACCCTGCTGCGTTGAAACTCCCTTCGCCCAATCTTTCCACGGCTTACATCTTTGCCACGGGCACGCGCTTCTTTGCTTATCCCAATAACTACAACCACTATGTGCAGTTCTATCGCGACACCTTCCAACATGGCGGACTCTCTATGGAAGAAATGATGGTGCCCCTCGTGACCCTGCGACCAAAATAGAAATTAGATGTTAGACGTTAGAAATTAGACGTTAGAGGGGGAGTCCTTCTAGTTCTTTCTAGTTTCTCTAGCATCTCTAGATGCTCTAGTTCTTCTAGATGCTCTAACGTCTAATCTCTAACGTCTACCCTCTAACGTCTAATCTCTAACGTCTAACATCCAATGTCTAAAATAATCATTGCCATCGACGGCCACAGTTCGTGCGGAAAGAGCACAATGGCTAAAGCACTTGCCCAACAAGTAGGTTACATCTATGTAGATAGCGGCGCCATGTATCGTGCCGTCACCCTCTTCGCCCTTCGTGAGCAACTCTTCAATGTCGATGGCAGTGTGCAAGCCGAAGCCTTGCAGGCGCGTATGCCGGAAGTCAAAGTGCATTTCAAACTCGACCCTGACACCCATCTTCCAGTGACTTACCTCAACGAAGATCGCGTGGAAGACGAAATCCGCACCCTTGAAGTGAGTCAGCACGTCAGTCCCATTGCAGCCCTGCCCTTTGTGCGTGAAGCCATGACCGCAGCGCAACAAGCCATGGGCGAGGAAAAAGGCATCGTGATGGACGGTCGCGACATCGGTACAGCCGTGTTCCCTCATGCCGAACTCAAAATCTTTGTCACCGCTTCTGCCGAAGTGCGTGCGCAACGCCGTTTCGATGAACTCCAAGCCAAAGGACTGCCAGCGTCTTATGAAGACATTTTGAAAAACGTCCAAGAGCGCGACTACATCGACTCCCACCGCGAGGTCAGTCCCTTGCGACAAGCCGAAGATGCCCTCGTGCTCGACAACTCCCACCTCACTCGTGAGGAACAAAACCAGTGGTTGTTGCAACAATTTGATACCGCCGTGCGCAATGCCCAATAAATGTCCTCCTCTTTGGCGGTCTTGTGGATTTAGTCATCCTAGGTGATATTTTCTTCAAATATTCCGGATATCAAACCATCAGATTCCCTCTGTTTTGATAGTTAGATTCTTTCATTTACATTGCAGCAGGTACAATTGTACTTGCTGCCTTTATTTTTTTGTTCTTTTGTTGTCCTTGCAAATCTCATTCATCCTTTTAATGATAATATCTGCTGATTGTTGGGCGCAATAATCCACGATATCATCCATGGCGTTCATTCCAGCATCGATATCACGCACAGAGAAGGAGGTATATCCAGGTTGGCTATAGTCTGCATCTTCTGCGTAGATAGAGGTAACTTCAATCGTGTCTGTTTTCATCAGTTTGTCCTTAAAGTAGCCCTTCATCGTGACTTTGATTTTAGAGTTCTCTATTTTGATGGCAGTATTTTTTGGGGTAGAATACATGTAGACATCAATCCCATGTGATTTGGGGAGAGAGGTAAAGACTAAAGGCGATGAGAATACTTTGGGAGACCTTTCGTATATGAGGAAATTGTGAAGCGGAGACACTTCGTTAAACATGATTTCGCTGATGTTATCGTAAAGACTTTCATGTTCTTCTTGTGATATCATGCTTTGAGGGTTGCTTATCAGTCCTTTGGGACAAGCTGTAGAGTCGATATAGCCTGAAACGACCAAAGTAGGGGAGAATGTTGCCAAGTTGCCCGTGAATGTGAGTTCTATGCGATAAACACCTTGGTCTTCGTCCACTTCTTCCTCCTCTTCTTCTTCAGAGGAGATTTTGTGTTCCTTGATGTGCTTGCCTAATGTGGAATGTTGTGCACTTTTCTTTTGAGCAGTGGCAACGGTGTTTGGGATAAACAAGACAAGACAGAGAATGAGCTGTTGAATAAAGTGTTTCATGATGGATGGAGTTGGTTTAGGAGTGATGTTAAGGAGTTTTTCTAGAAACTACAATCAAAAGTAGTGATATATTTTGGTTTTTCAAAGTTTAGATTGTGTTTTATGTCTTGCCCCCTATAAGTATATGGGGAGATATAGCCCCAAAGAGTGAAAAAATCGCGGAAAAGTGACGAAAAAACTTTGAAGTAGGTGTAAAATGATAATCCCAGTTGTCAAAAAGCTTTGATTGTTGTTCATTTGGGATAATCCTTTGAGAAAGGCAAGAGAAAGAGCGGTGGAAATTTGGACATCTTCCTCACGCGCGTATATGCGCGCGCCTTCCAACAGCGATGTTGATTTTTTGCTGTCACAAGTGGCACACGAGCGATGAAAATCAAACTAATTTGGGGCAAAATATCCGCCCAAATTTCCGATAAAAACTGCGTTTGGTGATGGCTTTTCTTGCCGAATTTCCACCCTCTATACGTTTTAATGGTTAAAAAATGTCTGTGTTTTACGCAATGAGTTGATACATGGTGATTTATGGATTTTCTGTGACACTTGTGACAGCAAAAAAGCAAAAACTCCTGTGAGGCGTGCGCGTACGCGCGCGTAAGAAGAAGGGTTTTTAGAAAAGTTTGCACTCTCAAAAAGCAAAATTGTGAGAGAGGGAAAAATGATTAAGATGCGGTCAGCAACGAGTGGCAAAATCTTCTTACTGCGATGCAGGATTCTGTAAAAAAAACGACGTGTTGTTCTTATAAAAGTGACGTGTCGTTTTATAGAAAACAACGTGTCGTTTTGTTGAAAACAACGTGTTGTTTTTGAAAAAGTGACGTGTTGTTTGAACAGAGAGGAGAGAAAGAGTGATTAATATCCCTGTCTTCTGAGAAAAAAGTGTAGGGGCATCGGCTCAACGGAGATGAAAGGGTGAAGTATTTGGCCACGTCAGCGGAAAAGCGTATTTTTGCACTGCATAAAGGCTCCGTAGCTTAGCTGAATAGAGCGTCAGATTCCGGTTCTGAAGGTCATGGGTTTGAATCCCATCGGGGTCACTTTTCCGGCGATTTCTCCACAAAACTTTGAAGAAATGATGAAAAGTGAGGAGAAAACGGCAAAGTAAACTAGAAAAGGCGGTAAAAAAATTTGGTGGTTTCAGAAAAAAACTTCCTATTTTTTTGCACTCGCAAATGAGACGTGCGCTCCATGAGGTGCCATAGCTCAGTTGGTAGAGCAAAGGACTGAAAATCCTTGTGTCCCCGGTTCGATTCCTGGTGGCACCACTCTTTTTCAACGCAAGTCTGCATTTGCACCTTGGTGCCATAGCTCAGTTGGTAGAGCAAAGGACTGAAAATCCTTGTGTCCCCGGTTCGATTCCTGGTGGCACCACACAATGAAGACAACTACTTCGGTAGTTGTCTTTTTTTGCGTGTATGTCAAAGCCTATGACAAGAGCTAAAGCGCGAAAGGGGAAAAAACGACAGTGCATACTCGAAGGTTTGAGTATGCACTGTCGTTGTTTTTGAAGAGAAAGGGAGACAATCACCACAACAAGGCGATGCGATAGGCAATAAAAGCCATGATGTAGGCAAAGCCCGTGGTGTATAGCATAGAGATGACGGCATAGCGCCATTGTCCACTCTCACCCTTGATGGCAGCAATCGTGGCGATGCAAGGGAAATAGAGTAGGGCGAAGACCATATAACTCAAAGCCGCGGCAGGAGTGGACGACTGTTGGAGTGCTTGAGAGATGGCACTGTCGGCAGTGTCGTCTTGTCCTGTGCCAGCAGCGGCAGCCGTGTCTTCGTCGAGCTGATAGAGCACACCGAGGGTGGAAACCATCAATTCTTTAGCCGCAGAACCCGTGATGAGCCCTACTCCCATGCGCCAATCGAAACCGAGTGGAGTAATGACAGGCTGAATGGCGTGCGCCGCTTGTCCGAGATATGACTGTTCTTGTTGTTGCGAAGGCGTGAGATCGGCATTCCCTCGAGGGAAATAGCCCAACAGCCAGATGATGACGGAAGCCACGAGAATGAGTCCACCCATTTTGCGGAGATATTGACGTCCCTTTTCCCACGTGTGGTGCAACACACTGCTGGCTACGGGGCGGCGATAAGGAGGAATTTCCATGACGAAATGGCTCTCTTCGCGGCGATGAATGAAATGGCTCATCAACCACGCAGAACCAAAGGCGGAAAAGATGCCAAAGGTGTAAAGACCAAACATCACCCACGTGGCGTGGTGAGGGAAGAAGGCAAGGGTGAAGACGGTGTAGACCGTGAGACGAGCCGAGCACGACATGAAGGGCAACGTGATCATGGTGAGCAGGCGACTCTTGCGGTTTTCAATGGTGCGTGTGGCCATGACGGCAGGCACGTTGCAACCAAAACCGGTGAGCATGGGGAAGAAAGATTTGCCGTGGAGTCCCACACGTCGGAGAATGGGGTCGAAGAGCAGAGCAGCGCGAGCCAGATAACCCGAATCTTCCAAGATGGAAATGAAGAAATAGAGAATGAGAATTTGTGGCAAAAAGACAATTACTGCACCCACACCGCCAATGATGCCTGAGGAGATGAGGTCAGTGTACCAAGTGTTGTCAGGGAGTTGTGTTGCGCTCCATTCCGTGAGCCATTTCACCCCCGCATCCATCCAGTCCATGGGGAATTGTCCGATGGTGAAAGTAGCCCAGAAGACAAGCCACATCACGGCAAAGAAGGCGAGATAAGACAGCGCGTGACGCACGAGCCATCGGTCTACACGCTGAGTGAGACGCACGGCACGGCCTTCTTTGAGGTCGTAGCAGTCAGAGAGATAGTGGTGCACCAAAGCATGAGGGTCGCTCTGCGCGTGAGGGTCTTCAGCCAGTGATTGCGCAAAATTCTCTTGCGAGTCGTAGGTCTCGATGAGTTGCGCCAGAAGTTCGTCCATCCCCTTCCCCTTGTTGGCAACACAAGGCACGAGAGGGAGAGCGATGTGTTCGGATAGACGGTCGATGTCGAGCGAAGAACCGCTTTCGGTGAACTCATCGTAGAGGTTGAGTGCACCCACCATGGGGAGTCCCATGCGGCGCACTTGGAGGGTGAGGAGGAGATTGCGCTCCAGATTGTTCACATCAAGCACATTGAGCACCACGTCGATGTCCCCCTTGCGGAGTTCGCTCATCACATAGGCTTCTTCGGGCGAATAGGCGCGGAGAGAATAAGTGCCGGGGAGGTCGACGAAGCGGATGGTGCGGCCGTTGTGGGTGATTTCTCCCACCACGCTCGACACCGTGACCCCAGCATAGTTGCCTGTGCGCTCGTGTCCGCCCGAGAGTGCATTGAACACCGTGGTTTTGCCGCAGTTGGGATTGCCAATCAAAGCCACCGTGATGGTGCCTTCAGCCTTAGGCGCAACGGGTTTGGAAGGGCCGCATGCTGAGCAACCTCCGCAAGAAGAAGAGGCGCAACTGGCAGGGTGGTCAGAGGGTGTTTGTGATAGGTAGGTGGCAGCGGTGTCGGTGGAGAAGAAACGTTTGGAGAGTGTTTCTTCCGAAGCATAGTCAATGTCGGGTTGTTCCAGCGACACCTCGATGAGTTCGGCTTCGCTGCTGCGGAGTGCCACACGCTGTCCGAGCATGGCAAAGACGATGGGAGTTCCCATGGGAGTGGAATATACTCGCGTCACCTCTTGCCCCGGCACAAAACCGAGTTCTTCAAGGCGCAAGCGCAAAGACGGGCTCCCGGTAGTGCGCCGCACAAAAGCCGTTTGGTGATTATGTAGTTCTGAAAGGTTCATGTAGTAATCTAGTTGTTATGTCATTGACTGGCAAAGATACGTTTTTTCTGTTAGAAAGGAAATACCTACATCTGGTGATATTGGCTGTGGATAATCCAAAATAACTCTAATGAAGATGAAGCGTGTGCGAGAAAAAAGACGCGAAAAGATAGAGCGTACTCCGCAAATTCTTCGTAAATTTGCAGCAAAGAATTATAGAACAGCATTTAATCCTCCTCCCCTAATGAAAAAAACTAAAATCGTTTGCTCCATCAGTGACTTGCGTTGCGATGAAAAATTCCTCCGTGAACTCTTCTTTGCAGGGATGAATGTAGTGCGTATGAACACTGCACATGCCGATGCCGAAGGTATCAAGAAAATCATCCGCAACGTACGTGCCGTATCACCACATATAGGTATTTTGATTGATACCAAAGGTCCTGAAGTGCGTACCACGCGTGCTGAAGCTCCCATAGCCTACAAAGCAGGCGAGGTGGCAACGGTGTATGGTCGTCCTGGTGTAGACACCACACACGATGAAGTTTGTCTCTCTTATGCCGACATCGCTCAAGATTTGAAAGTGGGCGATCGTTTGCTCTTTGATGATGGTGCCATCTCCATGAAGGTAACTGCCATTGAGGGAGAAGCCGTGCGCGTGGAAGTGGAAAACGATGGCGTCCTCGGTTCGCACAAGAGTGTGAATGTGCCTGGTGAGCATATCGACCTCCCTGCGCTCACACAGCGCGACCACGAGAACATTCTTCTCGCGATTGAGCAAGACATTGATTTCATTGCTCACTCATTCGTCCGTTCTGCTGCCGACGTGAAAGTGGTGCAAGACATTCTCGATGCGCACAACAGCGACATCAAGATTATCTCTAAGATTGAAAACCAGGAAGGAGTAGACAACATCGATGAAATCATTGAAGCGTCTTACGGTATTATGATTGCGCGCGGTGACCTCGGTATTGAAGTGCCCATTGAGTGCATTCCCGGCATTCAGCGCCAAATCATTAGAAAGTGCATCCAGGCTAAGAAACCTGTGATTGTGGCCACGCAGATGTTGCACACCATGATCAACAACCCACGTCCCACACGTGCTGAGGTGACCGACATTGCCAACGCCATCTACTATCGCACCGATGCTTTGATGCTCAGCGGTGAAACAGCTTCTGGTAAATATCCCCTCGAAGCGGTGAAGACAATGGCCGCGATTGCCGAACAAGCCGAAAAGGACAAGTTGCGCGAAAACGACATCGACCCTAGTCCCGACTTCACCAACCAACGCGAATTCTTGGCACACGCTGCTGTGGATGCAACTTACAAATTGGGGGTGAAGGGCATTCTCACCGACAGTGAGTCGGGAGCAACAGCACGTATGTTGGCTTCGTTCCGCGGCACAACTCCCATCATTGCCATTTGCTACAAAGAAAAGACACAACGTCTGCTCAATTTGAGCTTTGGTGTGATTCCTATTTTCCAAAAGAAACCCGAGAGCGCGCAATATATGTTCACGGCAGCCGTGCGTATGCTTCGTCAAAAAGGTTTTGTAGACCTCGACGACAAGATTGCCTATTTGAGTGGCGTGCTCGGCAAGGGTGGCGGCACATCATTCCTGGAAATCAACAAGGTGCGCTCTGCCTATGATGAGTATTTCCGCTTCCATCTTCCCACCGACCTTGTGGAGAAAGGAAAGAATAAGTAGTCCATCCCCTCTTTGAGCGGAGGCAGACGACTTTTGCTCAGAAGAAAATGAAAGGTTTCAAAGAGACCGCGTCAAAACATCTGTTTTGACGCGGTCTCTTTCGTTTTGATGCACCCACTTTCGTTGGATTATGATATAACCCCGAATCGTTATTAGATGCTGAATAAGTTTTATTTGATTGTTGTGTATATTGTTTAGAGGTTGGAGAATAGACAAGCATTCCACATACATTACAACAACACACTGACTTTTTTAAGCGTGAAACAGCGTGGAACAATTATTTTTTTGCTAACTTTGCGGTGATAATTCTATTGTTCCACTCATCATCAGTCAAACCTATGGGAAAAATCATAGCCATCGCCAATCAAAAAGGAGGAGTAGGCAAGACCACAACGGCAATGAACCTTGCTGCTTCGCTAGCCACACTCGATAAAAAAGTTCTCCTCGTTGACTGCGACCCACAAGCCAATGCGTCTAGTGGATTGGGAGTGGACGTTGGAAAAATCGAAACTTCTGTCTACGAGTCTATGATCGGACAACAGGACATTCGAGAAAACATCTACACCACAGATGTTGAACGACTAGACATCGTGCCATCGCACGTCAGACTCTCGGGAGCCGATGTGGAACTCCTGCAAATGGAACGACGCGAGTTTGTGGTCAAAGAAATGCTCGCGGTTATCAAAGATGACTACGACTACATCCTCATCGACTGCAGTCCCTCACTCGGACTCATCACCGTCAATGCACTTACTGCTGCGGACTCGGTGGTTATCCCTGTGCAGTGTGAGTATTTCGCACTCGAAGGCATCACCCAACTCCTCAACACTGTGCGCATGATCAAAATGCGACTCAATCCACAGTTGGAAATCGAAGGGTTCCTTCTCACGATGTATGACAGACGTTTGCGACTTGCCAATCAAATCTACGACGAAGTCAAAAGACACTTCCAAGAATTGGTGTTCAAAACCGTCATTCAGCGCAACGTCAAACTCTCCGAAGCACCCTCGCACGGCATTCCTGCACTCCTCTATGACATCGACTCCATCGGAGCCGTCAACTATCTCTCCCTTGCGCGAGAAATCATTGATCGCGAGAAAGTCGCTGCACCCAGCAACAATGTCTAATGCGCATCTCCATGCTAGCGGTGCAATCTTTCGTCAAGCGCAAACCCTCTGAGCGCAAACCCTCTGAGCGCATCTTCGCAGAGCATCGCTCCGCAGCGTTCCTTTCCCACTAACGCGACACAACTATAATGGCTGTAAAAAAGAAATATCCCAACCTCGGGCGCGGACTAGACGCCCTCATCTCCACCGGAGAAGTAAGTACAAGCGGTTCGTCGAGCATCAACGAAGTCGACATCCACAGCATCAAGGCCAATCCCAACCAGCCACGCGTGGAGTTTGACGAAGAAGCTCTCGAAGAACTCGCAGAGAGCATCCGACAAATCGGCATCATTCAGCCCATCACCCTCCGACAAATGGAGGATGGTACCTATCAAATCATTGCTGGTGAACGCCGTTGGCGCGCATCGCAACGCGCAGGTCTTGACACCATCCCTGCATATGTGCGCACGGTCAACGATGAAGGCATGATGCAAATGGCGTTGGTGGAAAACATTCAGCGCGAAGACCTCAACGCTGTCGAAATCGCCCTCGCCTATCAGAAACTCATCGAGCAATACGACCTCACACAAGACGCTCTCTCTGAAAAAGTGGGAAAAAAACGCGCCACCATTGCCAACTATTTGCGCCTGCTCAAACTACCAGCACAAGTGCAGATGGCACTCAAAAAGCGTGAAATCGATCAAGGACACGCTCGCGCACTCCTCGGACTCCAACAGCCCTCCCAACAGGTGAAACTCTTTAAAGACATCCAAGAAAAGGGCTACTCCGTGCGTCAAGTTGAAGAAATGGTGAAATCCCTCAATGCTGGAGAAGACGTGCAGTCCGGACGCCGCACCATCAAGGGAAGTCAGCAACTTGCTGAACAATATGTCCCCGTGCGCGATCATCTTGCCAATGTGTTCCAAACTAAGGTCGCTATGACCTGTCGCGCTGGCAAAGGCAACATCACCATTCCCTTCGCCACCGAAGACGAACTCCAGCGCATCCTGGCTCTTATGGAGCGTTTGGGATAAAATCTCTTCACATCCTCTCTCTCTCAAACATTCGTTGCGCGATGAAGTATGCCTTTTCTCGCCTTCTTCTGATATTTCTGCTCTGCTTCGTGGCACAGACCTCGCTGCGCGCAGCCTAGCGGTGCAACCTCTTCAGTTGTGCACCGCTACCGATGCTGTGTTGTCTGTCGGCGACAGTCTGCCACGCAAAGACACCCTCACCACTGCCGAAGCTGCTATGAAAGCACGTTTCGACAGTTTGGAAAATCGCCTTGCACCACGAGTAGACACCACTAGTTTGTTGCAAAACAATCGCAAAACCACGGCTACAACCACGGCTGCGCAACAAGATTTGCAGCGACAACTCAAAAAGATCTTTGTTCCCAATCCGCAGCGCGCACTCTGGCTCTCCCTCGTGCTCCCCGGAGGTGGACAAATCTACAACAGAAAGTATTGGAAACTCCCCCTCTTCTATGGCGGTTTTCTAGGTTGCACCTATGCTTTCTTGTGGAATCAGCAAATGTATATGGACTATTCGCAAGCCTATCTCGACATCATGGACGACGATCCGCTCACCAATAGTTTTCGCAACCTCTTTCCCCCCCACCTACGACATCGACAGCCGATTGGAACAGTTCAAAACCGTGTTCCGCAATCGTAAAGACCGATTCAGACGCTATCGCGATCTCTCCGTCATTTGCTTTGTTGGTGTCTATCTCCTCTCTGCTCTCGATGCCTATGTAGATGCGCAATTGTCGGTCTTCGACATCAGTCCCGACCTTTCGTTGCAGTTCAATCCTGCTTCCATCGAAACCAACAACGGACTCCAGCGCAACCACAGTATGGGCTTCGGTGCTACACTCACGTTCTAGCCACCCACGCTCATTTGCTTGCATCAACACAGTCTGTTGCAGAGATTACCTCCTTTCTCAATTTGATTATGAAGAATTTCTTGAAATATATGCTCGTTTGTGTCACTGCACTCCCCTTGCTGCCTTCGGCGCTTGAGGTGCAAGCACACACCAGCCACACCAATCCACCCACCACTCTTGTTGTTCCCGACCAAGTACCGAATCCTGAGGTGAATCCCACTGAAGGTATGCTTCAAAACGTCGATGCACAACTCAACACGTGGTATGTCAAAAAATATATGGTCATCGATTCCACTTGTCTCACACGAGTGGCCGATGTCAATGTAGGTCCCGAAGTCTACAAAGAACGCCTGCGCAGACTTCCCACTAGAATTGAAATGCCCTACAACGATGTGGTGCAAGAATACATAGACGCCTACACCGGACGCCTACGCCGTTCTGTTAGTTTCATGCTCGGTGCGCAAAACTTCTACATTCCCATCTTTGAAGAAGCACTCGAAGCCGAAGGACTGCCTTTGGAGTTGAAATATCTTCCCGTCATTGAGAGCGCGCTCGAACCCACCGCCACAAGTCGTGTGGGAGCCGCCGGACTGTGGCAGTTTATGATTCCCACAGCCCGTAAGTTCGGACTCACCATCAACAGCCTTGTCGATGAACGCCGCGACCCCATCAAATCTAGTTGGGCAGCTGCGCGCTATCTCAAAGAACTCTACAATCGCTACAACGATTGGACACTCGCCATCGCGGCTTACAACTGTGGCCCTACCAACATTGCCAAAGCCATGAAGCGTGCCAAAGGGGCGAAAGACTATTGGGAAATTTATCCTTACCTTCCACGCGAAACTCGCGGCTACGTTCCTGCCTTCATCGCTGCCAACTACGTGATGAACTACTATTGTGAGCACAATATTCCTTCGATGAAGACGCGTGTGCCCATCGAAACGGACACTGTCGTGGTGACGCGCGATGTCAATCTCTCACAGATTGCCGGTGCCTGCGGACAAGACCTTGAAGCACTCAAGGCGATGAATCCGCAATACCGCACAGGTGTTGTCCCAGGCTACTCCATGCCTTGTGCCATTCGTATGCCCCTTCCTCTCATCGACCGTTTCCTCCAATTGGGAGATTCTATTTACAATTATGGTGTGCCCGATATCGTGGAACCTCTCGAAGTGACGACTTCTTCGCCTGCAACTACTGTTACTTCTGCCCCTTCCGTTTCCTCTGCATCTTCCGTATCTGAGTCCAACGATGTTGCAGTGGGAGAAACGCGTGCTGAGCGTCGTGCACGTTTGCGCAGAGAAGCTGTCGAACGTAAGGCACAGGCTAAAGAGGAACGCGAATCGAGCAAGAAACACAAGCACGACAAGAAGTCGAAAACTGAAAAGTCGAGCAAGAAAAATAAGCACAAAAAGGAAAAGACAAAGGAGGTGAGCATCAAGGAGGGCGATACGCTGAGCGAAATAGCTGAGCGCAATGGTACCACGGTTTCAAAGCTCCGAAAGATGAACAAAATCTCTGGCAACAACATCCGCGCTGGTAAGAAAATCCGCGTCAAATGATGCCTTCCTGCTAGGCTTTTCTAGATTTTCTAGTTCCTCTAGTCCCTCTAGATCTTCTAGTTTTTCTAGTTCTTCTAGAGTTTCTAGTCCAATCGCGCAGCCCTCTAACCTCTAACCTCTAACGTCTCACGTCTCATGTCTGACGAAGTCCTCATCCAGTCCGCTTTTCAGAGACTAATCGACACCTATCTAGCCTCACCCCACCGCAAAAAGACGGAAATCATCACCAAAGCCTTCAATTTCGCCAAGGCCGCCCACCGAGGAGTGCGACGTCGTAGTGGAGAACCCTACATTCTCCACCCCATTGCCGTGGCACAAGTGTGCTGCGAAGAAATGGGAATGGGCTCTACCACCATTTGCGCAGCCCTTCTACACGATGTCGTGGAAGACACAGACTACACACGCGACGACATTGCCAATCTTTTCGGAGAGGAAAATTGCCAACATCGTTGAGGGAGTCACCAAAGTGAGCGGAGGACTACTCGGCAATCGGGCTTCTATGCAAGCCGAAACCTTCAAGAAGATTCTGCTCACCATGAGCGACGACATACGCGTCATATTGGTCAAAATTGCCGACAGACTACACAATATGCGCACCCTCGATTCTATGCTCCCCTCAAGGCAGTATAAAATTGTGGGAGAAACACTCTACATCTTCGCACCGCTTGCCGACAGACTCGGACTCAACCGCATCAAAACGGAACTCGAAGACTTGTCTTTCAAATATGAACATCTCGACGACTACAACGCCGTGATGCAACATTTGAGAGATTCCAAAATGGAACGCGATGACGCTATCAATGATTTCACACCTGCCATTCGCCAAGCACTAGACACTCAAGGCATTGACTATGAACTCAAAGCGCGCGTCAAAAGTCCTTACAGCATCTGGCAGAAGATGCAGCGCAAACAAGTGCCCTTCGAAGAAGTTTTCGACATATTGGCCATTCGCATCATTTTCCGCCCCAAAGATCGCGACAATGAAATCGCGGAGTGCTATGCCATCTATGCCGCTCTCACACAAATCTATAAACCTCACCCCTCAAGGTTTCGCGACTGGCTCTCCACACCCAAAGCCAACGGCTATCAAGCCCTCCACAACACCTTTATGTCGCACCAAGGCAAATGGATTGAGGTGCAAATTCGTTCCGACAGAATGGACGACGTGGCGGAAGGAGGATTTGCAGCCCATTGGAAATATAAATCCTCTGATGCGCAAGTCGAAGAAAAAGAACTCGACACTTGGGTCAATTCCATTAAAGAGATTTGGATGACCCACAACCCGACACGCTCGACCTTCTCGACACCATCAAACTCAATCTCTTTGCCTCCGAACTCAATGTTTTCACCCCAAAAGGCGACATCTTGACCCTCCCACAGGGTGCCACGGTCTTGGACTTTGCGTTCGCCATTCACTCTATGATTGGCAGCCACTGCATCGGAGGTAAGGTGAATCACCGACTCGTACCCTTAAGTCATCGCCTTGCCAACGGCGACCAAATTGAGATTCTCACCTCTCAGTCGCAAAACATTCAGTCCGACTGGATGAACTATGTCACCACCGGAAAAGCACGTGGACGCATCTCAGCTGCTTTGCGTCGCGCGGCTCGCGAATGTCAGCGCAAGGGAGAAGGGATGTTGCGCGAATTCCTCAAATCGCACGATTTGGAAGATAGCAACGCCAACATCCAAAAACTCAAATCTTTCCATCAGTTCGACACTCCCTCGGCCTTATATCTTGCTCTAGGCGAAGGACAATTGGTGCTCTCTGACCTCGACATTCAGCACCTTCTTGGCAAAAAGACCAAAAGAGGGTGGGGGTGGAGACGATTCGTGCCTTTCCTCAAAGACAAAGCGCAACCCGAAACGCTCGAGGTGCAAGATAACCTCGACACCGATTTTGTGGAACATCTCGATCGCAAAGCTACGCTCACGCTTTCCGATGAGGTGCTCAATCATTGTGAACTTTGTAGCCATTGTCACCCCATCAAGGGAGATGAAGTGATGGGATACATCAATTGCCACCACCATCTCGAACTCCATCGCCGTGATTGCACTGTCGCGCTCAAGCACAAAACGAGTTTCGGCAACAACATCATTGCCACGGAGTGGGACAATGCTCAACCCTCGGCGCATCTCTATGAAGCCACGCTTTCTGTAGAAGGCATCGACAGCACAAGTGTGTTGCAAGACATCGCTCAGGTTTTTGTGCAGCATTCGCAATATCAGTTGCAGAGCATCCAACTCAATGCGCACGATGGCATTTTCCAAGGTTGTCTCGGTGTGCGCCTTTCTTCCACTGCCGATGTCCAATCGCTGTGCCACCTCCTCCTCACTTCTCCTCAAATCACCAAAGTTAATCGCAGTAATTAGCACGGTGTATTTTCTTTTACCTCTGTTGTTTTAACAAGTATTGTTCCCCCCTATTAGTATATGGGTGGAAATACCCCCAAAGAGTGAAAAAACGGCATATTTGTGCCGTTTTTTCTTTGTCTATATCTTATTTTGTCATCTTTACTTGCCAAAATAGATGTGAAAGTGGTGCAAATGAGTATTGGTTTTGAGCTATGATTTGTCGATGGTCGTTTCATTGCTGATTTTGTCGATGGTTGTTTCATTGCTGATGAATATTTCTTCGTAGGTGAATGTTTTTTGGGGTTTGAGTTCGGAAGGGTGGGGGAGTAGATTTGGATGATTGGGTGAGGAATAGGTTTGGGTTGGCCGAAGGTGTTCTTACGCGCGCGTATGCGCGCTCTCGTACTAGGAGTTTTTGTTTTTTTGCTGTCACAAGTGTCACAGCGGATGGGTTGAAAAATATTTCATTACTTAAAAAAACGACGTATCGTTTTATAGAAAACAACGTGTCGTTTTATGGAAAGTGACGTATCGTTTTATGGAAAACAACGTGTCGTTTTGCTGAAAACAACGTGTTGTTTTTGATTGGAGGTCGAAAAGTAGTTTTGAGGATGGTGTTTTGGTGTGTTTTTGGGATGGAGTAGCAGCGTGAAAGTGTGATATTTTTTGACTGTTGTTTCTGTTATCGGTGTAAATGGTTATTATATAGTGAGTTATAAGTGTTATGTGACACTTGTGACAGCAAAAAACATAAAACTCCTGTAGTGTGCGCATACGCGCGCGCGTATCGCGTGATGTTATTTCGCTTCCTCCCGTGCTTGGCCATTGCACGCCGTCTAGCTTCTAGTCCCTCTAGGGATTCTAGTGCTTCTAGTTTTCTTTTTTCTTTTATTTCCCGAGCCACGCTTGCGTGGCGAGCATAAAAGGGTCTATGACCCTCTAATCTCTAACGTCTAACGTCTATTCTGCTATTTCTATCTCTCAAAATCTACTATTTGAGATTTTTCTTGCAAATTTTTTCTCCAATCTCTTGGTGGTTTCAAAATCTTGCCGTATTTTTGCATCGCAATCGGGACGCAAGGGTCACTTGCTAAGACACAGCGCGCTTAGTTAGATGAAGCTTGACAGACTGAACGCCTGACAGCAGCAAATGAGCTGCAGAAAGTCATTGAAACGATTACATAACAGATTGTAGAGAAGTACAAGGAACAATCAACAATGAAGCAGAAATGCTTCGGGTAAAATGAATTGTACCGTCAAATTTCTACTCCAAAAATCCAAAGTAACAAGACAGGATACTGAGCACATAAAACAGATCAAAACAAAATATCATATTACAATGAAGAGTTTGATCCTGGCTCAGGATGAACGCTAGCTACAGGCTTAACACATGCAAGTCGAGGGGCAGCATAGAAGAAGCTTGCTTCTTCTGATGGCGACCGGCGCACGGGTGCGTAACGCGTATCAAACCTGCCTCATACTCGGGGATAGCCTTGCGAAAGTAAGATTAATACCCGATGTTGTTATGTTTCCGCATGGTGATATAACCAAAGATTTATCGGTATGAGATGGTGATGCGTCCGATTAGGTAGTAGGCGGGGTAACTACCACCCTAGCCATCGATCGGTAGGGGTTCTGAGAGGAAGATCCCCCACACTGGAACTGAGACACGATCCGAGACTCCTACGGGAGGCAGCAGTGAGGAATATTGGTCAATGGACGAAAGTCTGAACCAGCCAAGTAGCGTGCAGGATGACGGCCCTCTGGGTTGTAAACTGCTTTTAGTTGGGAATAAAAAAGAGGACGTGTCCTCTCTTGTATGTACCTTCAGAAAAAGGACCGGCTAATTCCGTGCCAGCAGCCGCGGTAATACGGAAGATCCCAGGCGTTATCCGGATTTATTGGGTTTAAAGGGAGCGTAGGCGGATTATTAAGTCAGTGGTGAAAGACGGTGGCTCAACCATCGTTAGCCATTGAAACTGGTAGTCTTGAGTGCAGACAGGGATGCTGGAACTCGTGGTGTAGCGGTGAAATGCTTAGATATCACGATGAACTCCGATCGCGAAGGCAGGTGTCCGGGCTGCAACTGACGCTGAGGCTCGAAAGTGTGGGTATCAAACAGGATTAGATACCCTGGTAGTCCACACAGTAAACGATGTATACTCGCGGTTTGCGATAGACAGTAAGCCGCCAAGCGAAAGCATTAAGTATACCACCTGGGGAGTACGCCGGCAACGGTGAAACTCAAAGGAATTGACGGGGGCCCGCACAAGCGGAGGAACATGTGGTTTAATTCGATGATACGCGAGGAACCTTACCCGGGCTTGAACTAAGAGTGACTTATCTAGAGATAGATATTTCTTCGGACACTCTTGGAGGTGCTGCATGGTTGTCGTCAGCTCGTGCCGTGAGGTGTCGGCTTAAGTGCCATAACGAGCGCAACCCTTTTCCTTGGTTGCCATCAGGTAATGCTGGGCACTCCAGGGATACTGCCATCGTAAGATGTGAGGAAGGTGGGGATGACGTCAAATCAGCACTACCTTACGTCCGGGGCTACACACGTGTTACAATGGGGGGTACAGAAGGTCGCTACCTGGTGACAGGATGCTAATCTCAAAAACCTCTCTCAGTTCGGATTGGAGTCTGCAACCCGACTCCATGAAGCTGGATTCGCTAGTAATCGCGCATCAGCCATGGCGCGGTGAATACGTTCCCGGGCCTTGTACACACCGCCCGTCAAGCCATGAAAGCCGGGGGTGCCTGAAAGCCGTGACCGGAAGGGTCGGCCTAGGGTAAAACTGGTGATTGGGGCTAAGTCGTAACAAGGTAGCCGTACCGGAAGGTGCGGCTGGAACACCTCCTTTCTGGAAAGTTCAGTATGCCTAGTTACATTGGTGGAGAACAAATGAAACAATGAAGGTACAACGATTTGGTTGTCACCTGACTTCTCGCAATAGGTTATGATAAGCATAAGAGAAAGATGAAGCCGAGCAGCTCCGAGATAGCTTGTCTTGAGTGGATTTTTCTGCCAGTCCTATAGCTCAGTTGGTTAGAGCGCCACACTGATAATGTGGAGGTCGGCAGTTCAAATCTGCCTGGGACTACTTGCAAGTGGAGCACCGCGCTCCGAATGATTTGGGGGATTAGCTCAGCTGGCTAGAGCACCTGCCTTGCACGCAGGGGGTCAACGGTTCGAATCCGTTATTCTCCACACATTCTACTGCTCAGTCGCTACGATGGTGAAACATCACGGCACAATGACAGAGCAAGAGATCTTTGACATATTGAACACGCAACAAGTTGATTCTTGTTCTCCATCCACCGCAAGGTGAGATGAGATAACAGAGAATCATCCAAGTAACGAAACAAAGGTAAACGAAAGTACAGCTTTAAGTATATTCTCACCTTCTAGTTACGAAAGGATTAGCTAAGACTAACGTCTAACGTCTAATCTCTAACGTCTAGAATAAGGAAAAAGAAGTAATTAAGGGCGTACGGTGGATGCCTAGGCTCTTACAGGCGATGAAGGACGTGATAAGCTGCGATAAGCTGTGGGTAGGTGCAAATAACCATTGATCCGCAGATTTCCGAATGGGACAACCCAGCAGGTTGAAGACCTGTTATCCCGTGATTGCGGGAGGCTAACGGGGGGGAACTGAAACATCTTAGTACCCCTAGGAAAAGAAAATAATAATGATTCCCCTAGTAGTGGCGAGCGAACGGGGAAGAGCCCAAACCATATAGATTTCGGTCTATATGGGGTTGTAGGACCACGCTGTTGCAAGACTTACGATTAGAGGAACGCTTTGGAAAGAGCGACCATAGAGAGTGACAGTCTCGTACTCGACAATCGTATGAAGCATAGTGGTATCCTGAGTAGGGCGGGACACGTGAAATCCTGTCTGAATCCGGCGGGCCCATCCGCCAAGGCTAAATACTCGTAAGAGACCGATAGCGAACCAGTACCGTGAGGGAAAGGTGAAAAGCACCTCTTTTAGAGGAGTGAAAAAGTTCCTGAAACCGTACGCCTACAAGCGGTCGGAGCTTCTTAGGAAGTGACGGCGTGCCTTTTGCATAATGAACCTACGAGTTACCGTCGTCGGCAAGGTTAAGTGCTATGAAGCACGTAAGCCGAAGCGAAAGCGAGTCTGAAAAAGGGCGCATAGTCGGCGGTGGTAGACGCGAAACCAAGTGATCTCACCCTTGTCCAGGTTGAAGTCCCGGTAACACGGGATGGAGGATCGAACCAATAAGCGTTGAAAAGCTTCTGGATGAGGTGAGGGTAGGAGTGAAAGGCCAATCAAACTTGGAGATAGCTCGTACTCCCCGAAATGCATTTAGGTGCAGCCTCGGGCGTTCCCTGTGTGAGGTAGAGCGACTGATTGGATGCGAGGGCTTCACCGCCTATCAAGTCCAGACAAACTCCGAATGCACACAGGCTAAGCCCGGGAGTGAGGGCGTGGGTGCTAAGGTCCACGCCCGAGAGGAGAAGAATCCTGACCACCGGCTAAGGCCCTGAAATATAGGCTAAGTTAAACTAACGAAGTGTATTCCCGTGACAGCTAGGATGTTGGCTTGGAAGCAGCCATTCATTCAAAGAGTGCGTAACAGCTCACTAGTCGAGGGACTGTGCATGGATAATAATCGGGTATAAAGTCTATTGCCGAAGCCGTGGGATATCTTAAGATATCGGTAGGGGAGCATTCATGCGGCCTTGAAGATAGAGGATAACCTCTGTTGGAGCTTCATGAAAAGCAAATGTAGGTATAAGTAACGATAAAGAGTGTGAGATGCACTCTCGCCGAAAGACTAAGGTTTCCAGGGCAACGTTAATCGACCTGGGTCAGTCAGACCTAAGGGTTCAACCTAATGGTGATGCCGATGGCAGAAACGGTTAATATTCCGTTACTATCTTTGTTGGCGATGTGGAGACGGAGGAGTGACACTTCCGCGAGCTGACGGAATAGCTCGTTAAAGATTGTAGGTAATGAGGATGGCAGGCAAATCCACCATCCGAGCTGAAAGTCGATAGTATACAGCGTCTTCGGACAATGTAATAGTGAAGGTAATCCTACTCCCGAGAAAATCCGCTAAGCTTAACAACAAAGATACCCGTACCGTAAACGGACACACGTAGTCGGGTAGAATATACTAAGGCGCTTGGAAGATTCATGGTTAAGGAACTAGGCAAATTGACCCCGTAACTTCGGAATAAAGGGTATCCCTCACAGCAATGTGAGGCGCAGAGAATCCACCCAGGCAACTGTTTAACAAAAAAACACAAGGCTGTGCAAAATCGAAAGATGCAGTATACAGTCTGACACCTGCCCGGTGCTGGAAGGTTAAGAGGAGAGCTTAGACTCCGGTCGAAGGTTTGAATTGAAGCCCCAGTAAACGGCGGCCGTAACTATAACGGTCCTAAGGTAGCGAAATTCCTTGTCGGGTAAGTTCCGACCTGCACGAATGGTGTAATGATCTGGGCACTGTCTCAACCATGATTCCCAGTGAAATTGTAGTATCGGTGAAGATGCCGATTACCCGCGATGGGACGAAAAAGACCCCGTGAACCTTTACTATAGCTTAACGTTGTAATTGGGCAGTCGATGTGTAGGATAGGTCGGAGGCTTAGAAGCAGGCACGCCAGTGTTTGTGGAGCCGCTGTTGAAATACGACCCTTTGGCTGTCTGGTTCCTAACTCTCAGATGAGAGGACCGCGTTTGGTGGGTAGTTTGACTGGGGTGGTCGCCTCCAAAGCGTAACGGAGGCTTCTAAAGGTGCCCTCAGGCCGATTGGTAACCGGCCGTAGAGTGTAATGGCAAAAGGGCGCTTGACTGAGAGACCTACAAGTCGATCAGGTGCGAAAGCAGAGCATAGTGATCCGGTGGTTCCGTATGGAAGGGCCATCGCTCAAAGGATAAAAGGTACTCCGGGGATAACAGGCTGATCCCTCCCAAGAGCTCATATCGACGGAGTGGTTTGGCACCTCGATGTCGGCTCGTCACATCCTGGGGCTGGAGAAGGTCCCAAGGGTTGGGCTGTTCGCCCATTAAAGTGGCACGCGAGCTGGGTTCAGAACGTCGTGAGACAGTTCGGTCTCTATCTATCGTGGGCGCAGGAAATTTGCGTGGCTCTGACACTAGTACGAGAGGACCGTGTTGGACTGACCTCTGGTTTACCGGTTGTGGCGCCAGCTGCACCGCCGGGTATCTACGTCGGGATCGGATAAGCGCTGAAAGCATCTAAGTGCGAAGCCGGCCACAAGATTAGATTTCCTCATAAGGGTCGTTGTAGACTACGACGTTGATAGGGTGTAGGTGTAAAGACGGTGACGTCAAAGCCGAGCACTACTAATCGCCCGAAACTTCCATTCCTTTAGGTGGAATACACTTAAGGCTGCTACGTTTATCTCTAGAAGCTAGAAGAACTAGATGCTCTAGTAATTCTAGAATCTCTAGAAATCTAGTTCAAATGACTAGCGTTATTTGTCAAGATTGCATGTTCAAACGATATTTCCGGTGGTTATAGCGACGGGGTTCCACCTCTTCCCATTCCGAACAGAGAAGTTAAGCCCGACCGCGCCGATGGTACTGCACACCCGCGGGAGAGTAGGTCGCCGCCATTTTACGAAAGCCCTGAGTTCAAATGAACTCGGGGCTTTTTCTTTGTGTATGCTTATCAGCAACTACGCTTTAATCTTTCTACTTTTAGAAGTGCTTCCTCTATCTCTCGACTTTTCTTCCTTCTGGTGTATCTCCTCTATTGCGTCTTTCTGCAATTTCCTTGAACGGAAAATCCCCATTTGTGAGTACCAGCAGCATTTTCATCCCTCTATCCTTGGCATATTGCCGAAAATTGCTTATTTTTGCTAGGTCAATTTTGCAATAACTTATTTCTCCTTTATGGACTGGATTATCTCTCTCCTCACGGATCCCAAAAGTGCAGCGCATTTGCTGATTCTCTACGCCCTTGTGATTAGTCTCGGTGTGCGTTTTGGACAGTGGAAGATTGGTGGAAAGAAAAATGGTGTAGCCTTCGGGGTTACTTGGGTCTTGTTTGTGGGCATTCTTGTAGGTCACATTTGCACGAACTACTTATATGAAAATGCCACAGAAGCCGTGGCCTATCAACGTCATATCATCGACATTGTCAAAGAGCTTGGGCTCATTCTTTTCGTCTACTGTATTGGTTTGCAAGTAGGTCCCAGTTTCTTCCAAACCTTCAAGAAAGGAGGTTTAGGCATGAGTCTGTTGGCAACGCTCCTTGTCTTGCTCAATGTCGCTATGACTCTCGGGTTGTTCTATCTTGCGGACAACACGGACATCTTTGCGCATCCCCATCAGAAAGACAACTTAGCTATGATGGTCGGAGTGATGTGTGGTGCTGTCACCAACACCCCCTCACTAGGTGCAGCCAATAGCATCTTACCCGAACTCTTTGGAGACGGGAATGTAACACCAGCCATAGCCAATGGTTATGCCTGCGCTTATCCCCTCGGTGTGGTGGGAATCATCCTTTCCACAATTGCCTTGCGCTTCATAGCGCGCATTTCTTTAGACAAAGAACAAGAAGAATTGCGAATGACTAATGAATCGCATCCCGAAACAACCCCTAAGCATCTTGTCATCAGTGTCACCAATCTAGCTGTAGAAGGTAAGACACTTGAGGAACTTCGCAATTTCTTCAAACGTCAATTTGTTGTAACTCGTTGCATCTATCCCAATGGAGATTTGCAAGTGGCGCACGCTGCAACCCAAATCACTATGGGAATGCGCCTACATCTCGTATGTTCTGAACAAGATGCCGAAGCCTTGGTACATCTGTTGGGAAAGTTGATGAGGAAGGAAAAGCAGAAGAAGTCGAAAGTCAACATTATGTGAGTCGTCGAATGGTAGTGACTCGTGAAGAAGTCACAGGTCGCACCCTTGCTCAACTCCATCTCTCCTCATTATATGGTGTCAATGTCACTCGCATCACGAGAAGTGGCATCGAGTTCTTCGCCGATCGCGATCTTCCCCTCCTTGTGGGCGACAGAGTACTCGTCACCGGCACAGAATCCAGTGTAGAGCGCGTCAAGTCCGTTTTAGGATCACAGGTAGAACACTTGGATCACCCCAATGTCGGTGTACTCTTTATGGGAATTCTTGTGGGTCTTCTCGTTGGACAGATACCCATACCTTTCCCCGGAGTAGATATCCCCGTGAAACTCGGTTTGGCAGGTGGTCCTCTGTTCGTAGCCATCCTTGTAGGCGCCTTTGGACACCGCTATCGCATCAACACCTATGTTTCCACTTCCGCTAATTTGATGTTACGCGAAGTTGGTCTTATCCTCTTCTTGAGTAGTGTCGGCATACAAGCCGGTGCGTCTTTCTGGCGAACATTGATGGCAGGCGATGGAGTGCACTATGTGTGGATGGGCTTCTTGATTACCGTTGTACCCATCTTAATTTGCGGATTGATTGGTCGTTGGAAACTCAAACTCAACTATTTCACCCTCATGGGACTCATAGCAGGAGCCAACACCGACCCACCAGCACTCGCTTTGCCAACACCACCGCAGGCAACAATGCCCCAGCAGTGGGATACAGCACCGTTTATCTCCCCGCGATGTTCTTGCGCATCCTTGTGGCTCAACTCATCTTGTTGATTCTACTTGGGTAATCTGTGTACGCTCCCTGTTCGCATCGCATCCGCAAGCGTTTAATATGGGAGAATCTCTCAAACCTTGGTGAATCTCTCCCAAGGATAAAACTCAAAAGAAAATCCCCACTATCGTGTGAAACGATGGTGGGGATTTTTATGTTTGAAATGCAATGTCTATCATTTGACAGTACTAAGAGCTCAAAAGACCTCCTTTCAAATGGTAGATGTAGATTTCAGCAGTAGACTATTCAGCGGGTGCGATTACTCCAGTTGGGCAAACGTCAGCGCAAACGCCGCAGTCGATGCAAGTTTCAGGAGAGATGACGTAGATGTCGCCTTCAGAGATAGAAGCTGTGGGGCATTCTTCGATGCAAGTGCCACATGCAATGCAATCTTCATTGATAATGTAAGCCATTGTGTAAGAATTTAATAAGTGAATAAATTGTTATGTTGTTATGTATGTCTGTCTTAGACCGCGCCTAGTCAAACTAGTCTTTGCAGTTTAGCGTCATCTCGACACGAAGCTACAAAGAGTGTACACGAATCTTTGGCAAAGATACCCATTTCTCGCGTTCTTCGCAAACATCTTTTTATCTTTTTCCAATTTCCATCCGTCGTTTACGTTTTTTTTCTATAGCTTCCAGCTTCCGAAGTCACCCTATAAATGAATTCTTTCTCATGACCGATTTGGGGTTTAAAGCGAGAAATTTGGCCACTTTATCGCTAAACATTGTCACTTTCAGGAAGTATAAGACGGAAAGGCACGTACTTTGCACAGAAAATTGTATCTTTGCTCTAATATCCGTGTAAGGATGCCGAAAAAAGCAACTACGCGCGCTCATCGTAGGTTTCGATGATTCGCATTCACCTGTTCAATGGCTGGATGTACATAACATTCGCACGCCATCGACAGCCGATACACAGATTTACCTTTTAAAACAACACAATACACCATACCATTATGGCAAAAATCACCAAAGAAGCAGCTCTGGCTTATCACGAACAAGGGCGTCCTGGTAAGATTGAAGTCGTACCCACCAAACCTCACGCTACGCAAGCAGACCTTTCGCTTGCTTATTCTCCTGGTGTGGCAGAACCTTGCCTTGAAATTGAAAGAACAAAGATGATGCTTATCGCTACACCAATAAAGGCAACCTCGTGGCTGTCATTTCCAATGGCACAGCTGTTTTGGGATTGGGCGACATTGGTGCTGTTGCTGGAAAACCCGTGATGGAAGGTAAGAGTCTTCTTTTCAAAATCTATGCCGGTGTTGATGCTTTCGATATTGAAGTAGACGAAAAAGACCCCGAGCGTTTCATCCAAGTGGTGAAAGCCATTGCTCCCACGTTTGGCGGTATCAACTTAGAAGACATCAAAGCACCAGAATGCTTTGAAATTGAAACCCGCTTGAAGGAAGAACTCGACATCCCCGTAATGCACGACGACCAACACGGCACAGCCATCATCTCTTGCGCAGGTTTGCTCAATGCTTGCGAAGTAGCTGGCAAGCGCATAGAAGACGTAAAAGTTGTCATCAACGGAGCTGGAGCCGCTGCCATTAGTTGCGCGCGTCTCTATCTTTCTTTCGGTTTGCAGAAAAGCAATCTCATTATGTTGGACTCTAAGGGAGTCATCTCCACCGATCGTACAGATTTGAACGCTCAGAAGCGCGAATTTGCCACCGAACGCACCGATGTACGTACCCTTGCTGAAGCCGTGCAGGGAGCCGATGTCTTTGTAGGTCTTTCCAAAGGCAACATTCTCTCACAAGACATGGTGCGCACCATGGCAGAACGCCCCATCATCTTCGCTTTGGCGAATCCCATTCCCGAAATCTCTTACGAAGATGCTCGCGAAGCACGTGCAGACGTTATCATGTCTACCGGTCGCACCGACTATCCCAACCAAATCAACAACGTCCTCGGTTTCCCCTACATCTTCCGTGGGGCTCTCGACACAGCGTCTTCAGCCATCAATGAAGCCATGAAGCAAGCCGCAGTGCGTGCTATTGCTGATTTGGCGCGTCAAGAAGTGCCTGCTGTCGTCAAAGAAGCTTATGGTGTTGATCACCTCGAATTCGGTGCCGACTATTTCATTCCCAAACCCGTCGACCCACGTCTTGTTGTAGAAGTGTCTTGCGCAGTAGCAAAAGCCGCCATTGAGAGTGGAGTAGCACGCAAACCCATCACCGACTGGGATGCTTATCGCACGCAACTCGAAGCGCGTATTGCTAAGAAATAAATCTGTTTTGTTGGATTTCATCCTTCCTTTCTCGCCATGGCATAACTCGAGCAAGCTCGGTTCTGCTCATTTGGCTTTGCGAAAACGTTCGTTTGTCTTCAGACAGTATGCGTTTGCAATTCCTACTGTTATGTTCAAGATGAACGATATTCTGATAATGAAAATTCCCTCCCACCTAGTTTTGTGCTAAGTGGGAGGGGATTTGTTAAATCTAAATCGATTATTAGATCCTGAATAGATTTTATTTGGAAGTAATCTTTTCCATAACGAGCAGCAATGTTACAGTCTAATGACCAATTGGGGGATTGGCGAAAGTTGTGATTACAACACCACACTCTTCACCGCAGGCAACACTAGAGCAAGGTCGTCAATCACTTGCTGACGTGAAGCCCCCTCGCGAATGATTACCAAAATCGTATCGTCACCCGCCAATGTACCGCAGATGCTTTGAAATTTTTGCGCATCAATTTCAGTGGTGATGCCAGCAGCATAACCAGGTCGCGTGTGCATCACCACGATATTTCCGGAAAACTCAAGTCCTAGGAAGCCCGTGTTTCTTAAAAATCGGGAGCTTCTACTGAGATTTTGCGTCTATATAATGGATTGTCGGGAAGGATATAGCGATATCCTCCCACACTTGCCACTTTAGCAGCCTTGAGTTTCTGTAAATCTCGGGAAAGGGTAGCTTGCGTCACCTTATATCCTTCTGCTTCTAGTTCTTTGAGTAATGCTTCCTGGCTTCCTATTTCTGTGTTGGCAAGGATTAAGCGCAATACCTCTATTCTTTCGTGTCTTGGTTTCATGCTAATAATTCAGCTTGTTGCTACAAAGATAGTAAATAATCCGTTCATATGCCTAGTTTTCTATTAAAAAAACGTCACGGACGTCGTTCAATGTAGCTTTTTGAGTCTTTTATGTGAAAAAACATCCCATTTTGTTCGTTCGGGTGCTGTTCCGTCTTTCAAAGGTAGGAATCAAATGTGCTCTTTTTCGTTTGCCTGTTGCCCTGAAGTGATAGGCACATCATAGACTTCAGAGTTTGGGGCAAAGAAATGGGAATGAACCGTCTCACGACGAAACATTCCCTCACAGAACTTATATAGAGATGAAAAAACTATCTCGAATTTGGAGAGAGGACTACTTGTAAGCTTGTCCTCTTTGTTTATGATGCAAATGTACGCACTCTTGATGAAACTACCAAATAAATCCGCAATTTTTTTATGCATAATCGCGATTTTTCTTCATAATCCGCATTTATCCTTTTTTGTTGGCCTTTGGAAGAGATATTTTTCTCATTGAGTACCTTCCTTGATGTTTTCTTGAGGTGGAGTATTCTTGTTTTTTCTGATTTCTGAAAACTGAGATTTTTCTCGTATGCGAGAAAAATATTAACCCCAATTCGGTTTAAGGTCACCTCTTTTTTACTCAGGTCATAGCACACAACGATTCTTTCGACCTTGTTCTAAGGCCGAAGATTCATTGTTTCACGCAAGTATATTTTAGAAAAGTGTGAGCTGCTTCACCTCTGCTTCTCCCTCCATCTCAAACTCCATATTGATAGAGGGTTTTGTGTCGTAGAAAGCATAAGCCGCCATTCCTGCCAAAAGGTTGACAATAAAGTTTGAGACACTTCTGTGGCGGGTATGAACAATGTGTGCCACGTTTTTAAGCATATCGTTGATGGTCTCGATAATACTCCTTTTACGGAGCATAATTTTGTCGTACACATCCATTAAGCGGTTCTTCATATTAGTGCGTATTCCCGTGACGATGTGAACTCCCCTATCGAAGAGAGAAGCAAAAAGTGATTGGGAAATATAACCTTTATCGGCATATAATTTTCCGAATAAGTCCTTAGTCAAGTTGTTGAATACCTCAGGATTACGATCATCCACATTGGCTTTGGTGAGTGCAAAGTTGAGTAATTCTCCTCGTTCATTACACAGCAGATGCAGCTTAAAACCATAGTACCATCCCATCGTACTTTTCCCTTTATGAGCATAGCCCTTGAAGACACGATTAGAATACTCGCGCTTGTTTTCACACACGGGAATACGTGTCGAATCGATAAAAGTAATCCCTGTACATTCTCCCATCAGAGCTAGTTTAAGGAATAGCAAAAGTGGAACTGCCACTCGTGGCATACGTTCCACAAATCGGGTATACGAAAGTAGGTTGGGAAACTCATCTTTTAGTTCTCGACAGACGTAGAAGAGATAGAAATGTTTGAAATTGCGAAACGTATTGCTGTGGAACAAGACAAGAATGGTAATCATTTCTGCATCGCTCATTCTTCCCTTTCTATTGCGAGTTTTAGGGGTGTTTGGAGAGGGATTTGAAAGCGAAAGTGCTTTTTTGTTCAATTCCAACTCATATTCTTTGCAGAAATCGTCTGCAATACAATAAATTTCCGTAACTTTGCTGATAAGTTTCATAGAGGATTGTTTTATCGTTATCTGTTTGGTTATCAACAACAAATATACGAAAAATAATCCTCTTTTTTGGCTTTTGTTGAAACTATTTTAAGGCAAAAACAAGTCTTACTTATCCCGAATTGGGGTTATTACTTCATTCGCGATAAGAACAACGTTCGGTGAGGAGAGCTATGTGATATTATACAATGTGTAAATATATTCGGAAAACCATTTCCTGTTGTCTTCGTTTTCTTAAGTAAGCACGCAAGAATTAACAAGTTTTCTTATTACCGAGTGTGTAACGAGCATTATTAAAATAAAAGTTAGGATTGGGAGTTGGTGATTTGTGCATAAATAGTGCATAATTTGGTGGTTGATAAGGGATTATTCTTTACTTTCTTCAGCATTCAAATTATCCCAAATCTGTTCAGAATCAAATGACCGATTGGGGTTTAACAGCGAAAACTAACTAACAGACAAAACAGATGATGCCAATCTTATTTTTCAAAAACACACTGCCTTTTATCCCTTTCTCACTTTTCATTGCCCTTCTCATTTGTGCAATGATGCTCTATTTTTTGCTCAACAAACAGATGCCAACTACGTTGCTAACCCACAGAAAGGTTACAAACAGGAAAACAAAAACCGGAACTATCCACGAAGGACAGTTCCAGCAACAAAAAGAAGTATTTACGCTTTGCAATTTCAAAACATAGGCTAGACTTAGATGCCTGCAGAGATGTTGAGTGCTTGCAACACGTAGCGTGCCACGAGCAGCGCAGAAATGATATAGAGGGTGATGGACACTTGGTTGAAACGTCCAGTGAGCACCTTAACGAGGGTGTAGCTGATGAGACCCAATGCCATACCTTCTGCAATGTTATAGGTCAAGACCATAGTGAGCACCGTGATGAAGCTAGGAAGTGCTTCGGAGATGTCGAGCAAGTCAACGTCTTGGATGGAACTCAACATCAACACACCCACCAACACGAGTGCACCAGTGGTGGCTGCAGAGGGGATGAGCAAGAACAGAGGAGAGAGGAAAAGCGCGAGGAAGAAGAAGAAGGCCGTGGAGAAGGCTGTCATACCTGTGCGTCCGCCTTCAGCAATACCTGCAGAACTTTCCACGAAAGTGGTGACAGTGGATGTGCCCAATACTGCACCAACGCTGGTGGCAACGGCATCGGCCATCATAGCTCCCTTGATGTTTCACGTTGCCAGCTTCGTCCATCATTTCAGTCTTCGCAGCTGCACCAATCAAAGTACCGATGGTGTTGAAGATGTCGATGAAGACGAGCACCAAAATGGTGAGAATCATATCGCCACTCAACACTTTGCTGAAGTCCATTTGCAAGAAAGTAGGAGCGATGCTATGTGGCATACTGATGGGAGTGAAGTCAGCACCGATTTTGGTAACTCCCAAAGGGATACCGATGAGGGTGCAGACGATGATGCTGTAGAAGAGAGCACCACGCACGCGAAGTTTCATCAACACGGCACTCAAAATGATGCCCAAGCAAGCCAAAGAGGAAGTGGCATTGAAGTGACCGAGAGAAACGAGTGTGGCGTCATTGGCAACGATGATGCCAGAGTTTTTCAAACCAACGAAGGCGATGAAGAAACCAATACCGGCAGAGATGGCGAAACGCAAACTCTTGGGAATGCAGTTCACAATCTGTTCGCGCACGTTGAAAGCTGTGAGCACAATGAAGATGAGTCCTTCGATGAAGACAGCAGCGAGAGATTGCTGCCAGGTGTAGCCCATAGTGAGGCAGAGGGTGAAGGCAAAGAAAGCATTGATACCCATGCCAGGAGCTTGTGCAAAGGGCAACTTAGCCAAAAAGGCGATGAGGAGTGTGCCGATGGCAGAAGCTAAGGCGGTTGCAGTGAAGACAGCGCCTTTCTCCATACCGGTGTTAGCCAAATGTCGGGGTTCACCGCGAGAATGTAGCCCATGGTGAGGAAGGTGGTGAGACCTGCCAACAACTCTGTGCGAAGATTGTGTTTTGTAGGATCAAAACCTACGAGGCGATAAAGGAATTGCATACGAAATGTATGGTTGATGAGTGAATGAATAATCAAAAGTGCCACCAGCTAGCAAGATAGTGCTTGAAAGGAAGGAAGCCTATCCGCATTGATCTAGCCAATGAGAAGGAGAGAAAATCAGCAGCATTCCTGAAACTTCCTCAGGGAATAAGTCAGGAATGCTGAGTTGTTGTTCGTTTGCGCTCTGGCGTTTTAGTTTAGAACGTCCACTTAGCGGCGAGAGTGGGATTGATATATACTCTCTCCGTATTGGGGAAATTATAACTGATTTCAACTTCGGTACCAATGCTCAAGTTAAAGTTGGGATCTACGCCCTTCACCTTATTGAGATTTACCCAAAGTTGAGGTTCGGAGATGAACGTAACGGGTATGGTATTGTTGCGATCCCCCCAAACATCTGCAAAACCATTGGTGGTCATCAAACCGCCAGCGAAGTGGTAGTACCAAGTACCGGTGAGCTGCCATGAAGCAGGTTTGTTTTTCTTGTGCAAATACTTGAACATGGGAGTCACAGTGAAACCAGCTTGGAAGTCGGGACGATTCCACGCGTAGGTGATACCAGCTAGGTAGTCGTTTTCAAAAGAGAAACGATTGGTCAAACCACCATTATATTCCACGTGAGCCAAGAAGGGAGAATTGCCCAACTTGATTTCACGAGAGATTTCCCAATAAGCCAAGTTGACACCTTCTGCGCGGTAGTTCATGTCGACAAAGAAGAACGTGTTACCCCATTTGTCGGGACGGAACATTTCGACAGTGGTGGTGAGCTTGGGGCGCGTACTTTCTGTCTTGTACAAATGACTACCGAAATCGTAGTGGAACTGGATGTTTTGCGCTTGAACTGCCACGCCTGCGGTGAGGAGGAAAGCAGCGAGAAGGAGTAGTTTACGGAACATTTTGAGTAAATAGGTTATTGATTGCAATGAAAGAGGGAATGAGGGATAATCCAAGGGAGGTTATTTGCCCTCGTTGTGTTCAGGTTCTGGCGTTTCCACACGGTCTTCTGCGCGTTCGGGGAGAACGAGGTTGAGCACCACTGCGATGATGGCGGAAAGTCCAATGCCGGCGAGAGAGAAGTTACCCCAAGAGAGGGCGGCTCCACCGATACCCGTAGTGAGGGTGACAGAGATAATCACCACGTTGCGCGATGAAGCGAGATTGACCTTGCTGTGCAACATACTCGAAATACCAGCACCTGCGATTGTGCCAAAGAGCAACAGCATGATGCCACCGAGGATGGCTTGGTCGATGCTACGAAGCAAAGCACTCACTTTTCCGATGAGAGAGAACACAATACCGGTTACGGCTGCGATGCGGAACACCACAGGAGCTGTGATTTTGGTCAAAGACATAGCACCAGTCACTTCAGAATAAGTGGTCACGGGAGGACCTCCCACGAGTGCTGCGAAGACGCAAGCCAAACCATCGCCGAGCATGGTGCGATGCAAACCAGGATCTTTCACAAAGTTCTTACCCACCACGTTGTTCACCACATAGACGTCGCCAATGTGTTCAATCACGGGGGCAATGGCTACGGGAATCATGAAGAGGATGGGTTCCCAAGAGAAGGTGGAGGGAAGGTGGATTTGGGGAAGTGCAAACCAGGGTGCATCTGCAATGAGTTTAAAGTCGATGCCGTCGCTGAGTCCTGCGCCGTGCAACAAGAGGTCAGCCACATATCCCACGATGATGCCAAGGAAGATGGGGATGAGTTTCACCAAGCCTTTGGCGTAGAGCGTCACGCAAATGGCCGTAGCAAGCGAAATGAGCGCAAGCAACCAGTTTGATTGAGCCATCTTCACGGCTGCGGGTGCCAAAGACAGCCCGATGAGCATGATGATGGGACCAATGACGATGGGGGGGAAGAGTCGAGAAATGAATTTTGTGCCGAAAGCGCGAATGAGTGCCGACATAGCAAAATACACAAATCCCACTCCCAGAAGTCCGAAGAGTGCGCCTTGCAAACCATAGATTTTAGTGGCACTCACGATGGGAGCAATAAAGGCAAAGCTACTACCGAGGAAGATAGGAACTTTGCCTTTCGTGACAAGATGAAAAATGAGTGTGCCAACACCTGCCGAGAACAAAGCAGTTGAGGGGTCAAGACCCACCAAAAGGGGGACAAGCACAGTGGCACCGAAAGCGACAAAAAGAAATTGCATACCTGCAATGACTTTTCGCGTTGGGGTGAGAAGAGGAGTTGTTTCTGACATAAATTTGTCTATATAGATACGATTAAACTCGTTTGGAATTCCGATTGAACTCGTTTGAAATTTGATTAAACTCGCTTGAATCTTATTGAATTCATTTGGAATTTCAAACCAACTCATTGGGATTTCGAGTGCAAAAGTACATCTTTTTGCTAATCTGCAAAAGATTGAAACCGCTCTACTCCTCAAAAACTTGCACATCTCACCTTATTTGTGTGTAATTTTTTACATTTCAAATGTAAGAGGTGCTTATTTTGTCATCTATACTTTGCGTTTTATATAGTTTCTTCTCAATGAAGCGCAAACATAGTAGGGCATTTTGTTAAGATGTGGGGAGTTTACTGTTCAAATAATCAATGTATTGTTGCCTTAAAGAGAGAAAATCAGGAGCATAGGTTGCTTTCAGCCAACGCTCCACCAGTGCTTTGCGTGTTTCCTGGCTTTGTCGAGGCGCTACTTTTAGTAGAATATCAATGCACTCTTTTCGTTTTTCAACCAATCTATGGTGGTTAAGGTTTAAAACTTTGATAGCTTGGACTGCTTCTAATTCGTCTTGTGTAAGGAACGCTTGTCCGTTGTTGTTTGCTGCAAGATACTCACTCCATTGACCATATCTTCGCTCATTAGGAAGGATTTCTCCTGAGAGTGCATAGTAAAAATAACATTCACAGTTTTCTTCGTGAAGAAAACATCGGATAATGTGATTCATTTTGTGTTCATCGCAGTGTTGTTTTTTTTTCTTTTGTCCTTTAGAGAATGTACAGGAGGCAAATAAATTGTAGTAGTCAAGTTCCTTTTGTTTACCTAATTGTTTGTTGCTTCCCTTGCGGGGATAGAGATGCTCTATGCTACTTGTGTGAGAATCTATTTTTTGTTGGCAATAACAGCATACATAATGCTGTTCTGCGAGCAGAACGTCTTTAAGGATATTTTTGTAACGCAGAGCTTCTCCTTTCCCGAAGTCTGTGTAGCTAGGTGTTTCTCCCTTGTCTGTACAGTCCCGTTTATAGTCGGCCAAACATTGAGGTTCGTGTGGTTGTTTCTTTATATATTGCATTGTTTGGGTATTTAGAAAAATGAGAGCAACATATCGGCTCGCTGAAGTTCTGCATGATTCTTTCCCAATACTTTTTCTAATGATTGGCGCGTATTGAGTGCTTCTTCAGATAGCCCTTGTCCGTTGTCAATCAGTGCAATGTATTTGTTCAGCATATTTTGAGTTGTCGTAGCCATTGGGGTGACTTCCATTTCTTGCAGTATGTAGTTAGCGTCCCTTCCGTTTTGTGAAGGAAAGTCATAAATTTGTTGCTCGGATAGGCTGAAAATGCTGCAATCTCCAATTTGACTGATAACTAATGGTGCGTGAGTGGTGACAATGAACTGTATATGAGGAAAGGCGCGACGTAAATCGTTGAGAATATGTGTTTGCCACGAAGGGTGCAAGTGGAGATCTACTTCATCAATTAAGACTACTCCTGGTGTTGTTTGCGGAGCTGTTACTCCAAGGTGTGGATTGAGAAGATAGCATCTGAAAGCAAGTTCCATAACCAAAGCCAATGTACTACGAATACCATCGGAGAGAAGAGAAAAAGGGAGCATCTGGTCGTTTACATTGTCAGAACCTTCTTCTATTTGGTAAGTCACAATTAACTCATCTTCTTTGAGATAATAGATTAAATCATTAAAATTAGGGTTGCAAGTTCTAATCGTTTCATTTACAACTTGTAGTAAAACAGAAGGACGTCCTTTTTGTAGTTCGTCGTATGTTTCTGTCTTGAATAAATCAAGAAAGAACTTAATACTAGTGTTTGTGTCTAAAGCATTAAAATAACCTTGTAGGCGACTACCGGTGGGATGGATGTCAGTGTCGCGTCTCTCTTTTTTATAACGATTAGTAGAGAAATATGCAATGAGAGGAAGTTGTCTTGAAGTTCCCTCGCGCACTGCTGTTTGCAGTTGTTGAGAGTATTCTTTCATCTCCTTCGCTTCTTTGTGTAATGTCTTCCCCCCCACGCTTTTCTACCGAACGTTGCCAACTTATAGTCTGTTGTATTTCTGTGTTGTCTGCGTCGGATGTTTGGGACGATACCGTAGCTTCTGCTTTAAGGATGCATGGAATTTGAGGTTCCAGACCAGTTCCAGCCCATGAGAGACGTACCTCCTCGTTGGTGATACCGTAACTTGTGATGCGGTTGTCGTATTTGTCGAAATTAAGATACAATGATCCTAAAAGCACTCTTAGTGCTTCTAGGATGCTACTCTTGCCTGTGCCATTGTTGCCTAGCAATATATTCATTTGAGGATGAAAATGTTCGATAGACAATTCAGAAAAACACTTGAAGTTTTTGATGTATGCTTGAGATAATATCATAAAATTGTTTTTTTATGCTGTTTTAGGAAGGGAAGGGGAGGTCTTCTTCTGCTTGTTGCGCCATCCCTTGAGCAACAAGGTTACGGAAAGAGCGATGAAGGCAACGAGAATGAGCGACATCTCAAGAATGTGGTGGAGCGGATCCACCCAAATTTCGTTGAGGAGATTCATGCGTCCCAAATTTCTACAGGAGTCCATATCACAATCACCGTGGCAATGGCAAAACGGATGGCACGTCCCCAATGAGCGATGCGTACCAAACGGCGCAACATGAAGAAACCGCCCACAGCACACGCCAAACCGATGGACAGACTCACGGGATGGTGGTCGCCAAGAAAGACAGGATCGTAGCAAAACATGAGCAACAAGTAGCAACTCCACATGATGAGGTTGAATTCCATGAACGTCACGATGGAGACGTGGCGCGTCATGGGGAGGAAAACCATCTTCGTTTTGTTGCGACTGAAGAGATGTTTTTGAATCCAGATGAGAAAATCGCAGCCCGTTCGGATGCTAAACACATAGATGAGCATAAACATGGCCCAAAACCCAAAACTAGTGGGCATGATGAGATATTCGGGACGCGTCAGCACCAATCGTTTGAGCTCCCCTTCGCGCAGATTGTGCACCAATTTTCCGTTGATGTGCATCACCGTAGTGGCTGTGCCGTCAAGATAAGTGGTTGTGGTGCTCACCACACCGTGTGCCAATTCGGGGTGAGTGCCAAATCGCTGCGCATAATAAAGGAATAGAAATTCCACCCAGCCCGTCCAGAAGAGCAAAGCGCCCACAAGTCCGAAAATAGTTTGGCGTGTGTCGCCTTGTGCAAAGACACCGCGCATGGCCAAAAGGAGTCCTGCGAAACCCATGGCAAAGGCTGCGTAGTGAAGTGGGGTAGGGGGCAGAAAATGCTCCATCAAAATCATCATGCCATGACCAAGGGGCATGAGAAACAAAACGAGAAGAAAAGAAAGAATGCCTTTCATCTGAAAATATCAATTTGATTGTAAATGTGTAGAGCGACAAATGCGTTGAAGAAGGGAAGCTCCCAACGACGCCTACGCTGAAATATGAAAGAGTGGAGGAGTGAACGCATCTAATGCAGGATGCGTCCAACCCAAGTTGCACTACAAAAATACGAAGTTTTCTTAATATGCTGAGGCGTTTCTCCATCAAAATGTTTGATTTGTTCTGCTAACTCTATCGTTTAGCTGCGCAACGACCGCGTTTGGAAAAGACTTTTTTCGTGGGAAATGTGAAATGATGGAGGGATATTTGCCTGCTTCATCAAAAAATAGTAATTTTGCTGTGAAAGAAACGCTTCTGTGAAAGACGGCATCTAGCACAAACTTTCATTGCGCTTAGTCTCCCTGCGAAACTTTCCTTGCGTTTTCACACCATTATAGCAATTTATCTCATAATTCATCCATATGAAGTCACTCTTTTTGTCCACCTTCTGTTTGTTCTCTGCACTGTGTGTTGGCGCGCAAACGCTGGCTCCCTTCGACAGAAGTCATCTTGCCACCTTCGGGTTGAACAGTCCTGCCGACACCACCCTACGTTATGCGCCAGAAGTGGCTAGCACTAACACCGCGATCGAACAACCGCTCTTCCCCACTTTGGCAAATATGGTGCCTTATCGCATTCTGCCATTGCAGTGACCCCAAAAGGCAGGCTCATTGCTGTGAGTGACTATCGTCCCTGCGGCGCCGACATCGGTTTTGGAAGAGTAGACCTGCGCTATCGTCTGTCGAACGACAACGGCGGCACGTGGACACCTCAATATGTGTTGGCACAAGGCGATGGTGTGCAAGGCAGTCGCAAGTGCGGATATGGCGATGCTGCCATCGTGGCCGACCGCAAAAGCAACGAAGTAGTGGTGGTGTGCGTCACAGGAAACACGGTCTATGGTCATGCCACTACGACACGTCAGAACCCTAACCGCGTGGCGGTGATACATAGCACCGATGGTGGACGCACTTGGTCGCATCCCGCAGAAATAACAGAGTCTATTTATGGACTTTTCGACCAAAGCCAGCTCGGGCCTGTGCAGTCGCTTTTCTTCGGCAGTGGACGCATTTGTCAGAGCAGTCGCATCAAAGTGGGCAAATACTACCGACTTTATGCTGCGCTCTGTGCTCGTCCTGGGGGCAACCGCGTGGTTTATTCCGACGACTTCGGACGCACATGGCATTCGCTCGGCACCATCCACACTTCGCCTGCGCCAAAGGGTGACGAACCCAAGGTGGAGGAATTGCCTAATGGCGATGTGGTGCTGTCGAGTCGCGCTTATGGTGGACGATTCTTCAATGTGTTTCACTATATGTCGCACGTCAATGGCACAGGTGCGTGGGAAAAAGATGCTGTTCATTCGGCAGAAATGCCCAATGGGGTGAAAGCTTTGCAAAACAGTACGAATGGTGAGATTCTCATTGTCCAAGCCGTGGAGCGTGCTACGGGCAAAAAGATGCCCCTTGTCTTGCAGTCTGTGCCTCTGGGGCCTGGGCGCGCCAATGTTGGTATCTATTTTAAGCCCCTCACTTCGGCACAAACTTATGCTACTGCCAAAGATTTTGCCACAGATTGGAGCGGACCTTTCCAAGTGTCTGCACTGTTGAGTGCCTATAGCACGATGGTGCAACAAAAAGACGGTCGCATCGCTTTCTTCTATGAAGAAGAAACCTACGGCAAGGGCTTATGCTACACCAATATGTATCGTCCGCTCACGCTCGAACAAATCACAGGCGGAAAGTTTGCGGCTATTTCCAACAAAGGATTAGTCAATAAACGAAAATAAGTTCAATCAGCAAAGCGCAGTGCTCATGTGCCTTTGCTTCGACCAATAAGACAAGCAACGACTTTATGGCTCTTCAAATTTACAACACCCTCTCTCGCACCAAAGAACTCTTCAAACCCATTCACGAAGGCCGCGTTGGCATGTATGTGTGTGGACCCACCGTTTATGGTGATGCACACCTCGGACACGCGCGTCCTGCCATTACCTTCGACCTCCTCTTCCGTTACCTCAAACACTTGGGATATGCCGTACGCTATGTGCGCAACATCACCGATGTGGGGCATTTGGAACACGATGCCGACGAGGGGGAGGACAAAATTGCGAAAAAAGCTCGATTGGATCAACTCGAACCCATGGAAGTGGCGCAGTATTATACCAACCGTTTCAATGCGGCAATGGCACAACTCAATGTGCTTCCTCCTTCGATTGAACCTCATGCTACGGGACACATCATCGAACAAATCGAATTGGTGAAACAAATTCTCGCAGCAGGTTATGCTTATGAAAGCAATGGTTCGGTGTATTTCGACGTGGTGAAATACAATGAAGACTATAAATATGGCATCCTCTCCGGTCGTAACCTCGAAGAAGTCCGCGATGCGAGTCGAGAACTCGATGGTGTGGGCGAAAAGCGCCATCAAGTGGACTTTGCCCTTTGGAAGAAAGCCAGCCCAGCTCATATCATGCGTTGGCCCTCTCCATGGGGCGATGGATTCCCTGGGTGGCACTGCGAGTGCACAGCCATGGGACGCAAATATCTCGGGGAAGAATTCGACATCCACGGCGGTGGTATGGATTTGATGTTCCCACACCACGAGTGCGAAATTGCACAATCGCAGGCTTCTCAAGGACACGCTATGGTGCACTACTGGATGCACAACAACATGATTACCATTGCCGGTAAGAAGATGGGTAAGAGCTACAACAACTTCATCACCCTCGATGAGTTCTTCTCAGGCAACCACGAATTGCTCTCTCAACCCTTCTCACCGATGACGATTCGTTTCTTCATCCTTCAGGCGCATTATCGTTCTACGCTCGACTTCAGCAACGATGCGCTCCTAGCTTCGCAAAAGGGACTCGAGCGTTTGATGGATGCTCTCCGCGCTTTCGATCGCATACCCCCCTTGGCAGAAGGCGAAACGCCTAAGGGCGAAGTGGTAAGTGCAGAGTGGGTGGCCGATTTGCGCCAACGCTGCTATGATGCGATGGACGATGATTTGAACAGTCCCATCGTCATCTCCTATCTCTTCGAGGCTTGCCGCACCATCAACTCATTGGCGGACGGCAAAATGTCGATTGCTGCCGAAACACTGGCTGCACTCCGCGAGGTGTTCCACACCTTCTGCTTCGACATCCTCGGACTCACCGCAGAAGAAGGCGGAAATGCTGCCCGCGAAGCCGCATTCTCTTCTGCCATCGATCTCTTGTTGGAAGTGCGCGCTAAGGCAAAAGCCAACAAAGACTGGGCAACGAGCGACCAAATTCGCGACCAACTGGCGGCTCTCGGCTTGCCGTGAAAGACACCAAAGACGGTGCCACTTGGAAACTCGATAAGTAAGAGGTAACTTTCGCACAGTCTGCTCTGCAGCAAGAGTGGACTTGCGAAGGAAGACCACGCGCAGACGCAACACCACCGTTACGTTTTCCCTCAGTTTTCATTTTCAGTTATCCCTTTATCCCATTATCCCATGTCTTCTCTTCCACTTTCCACAGCTCCTTCGGACACTGCTCTTGCCACTCAGGCAGAAGACGAACGATGGATGCGACGTTGTTTGCAATTGGCGCGACAAGGCGAACTCACCACGGCTCCCAATCCGATGGTGGGCGCGGTGATTGTGTATGGCACTGGTGCAGATGCACGCATTCTTGGCGAAGGTTATCATCTTCGTCCTGGTGAAGGGCATGCAGAAGTATTGGCGTTTCGGGCAGTTCGTCCCGAAGATCGTCCCCTCCTTGCCGAAAGCACCATCTACGTCACCTTAGAACCTTGTTCTCACTACGGGCGCACTCCGCCTTGTTCCGCCTTGATCATTAAAAACAAGGTGAAACGTTGCGTCATCGGCTCGGAAGATCCTTTCCGCAAAGTCCGTGGCCGTGGCATAGCCATGCTGCAAGAAGCCGGCATAGAAGTCACAGTGGGGGTGCTGCGCGAGGAGTGCATTTATCTCAATCGCAAATTCTTTTGCCAAAATGTGTTGCGTCGTCCCTTTATCACCTTGAAATGGGCAGCCACCTCCGATGGGTTTATCGACCGTTCGCGAAGTTTGGACGAAAATGGCGAAGTATCTGAAGCACCGCTCCGACTTTCTTCTCCCTCGTCCCTATTGCGCGTGCATCACTTTCGCGCCACTCACCAAGCCATCCTAGTGGGCCGCAAAACTTTCCAACTCGATGCACCGCAACTCAATGTGCGCTGCTGGCCGGGTGAGTCTCCCCCTCCGTTGTGTCCTGGGCAGTGTGGATGAACGTGCACTTTCTGCTGGTTTTCAGGCCTATGCCGACATCGATGCCTTGCTCGAAGGATTGCGTCGCGACGGCATACAATCGCTCTTTGTGGAAGGGGGACAAGCCACCCTCCAGAGTTTCATAGAGCGCGACCTGTGGGATGAGGCTTGGGAAGAGAGATCTCCGCAGCGCATTGGCGAGGGCGTGCCTGCTCCCACTATGCCCCACATCTTCACCGCGCAAGAAGAAGAGCATTTCGGTCGCACCTATCGCCACTGGCTCAGCCCTGTTTTGGCGAAAAATTATGTGGATTTCTAAGGAAACGACCTAAGATGATTTTTACCCTCAAAAAGCATTTAAATGGTATTACAATATAGGAATACGTGCCTTGTATGTCGCAGATTTCCTATTCATTCAGAAATACGCACTGACAAGTTAAAGAAGACAGCCACCACGGCAGCGACAGCCATAACTAGTGGAGTTGCTTCTCTTTTCGGGAGTGGAAAACTGAAAGAACTGGAACGTGCCAACGAAAAACTGCAAGACGAGGTTTCAAAACGGAACACCAATATTGAAAAATTGCAGAGCCAAGTACAGCAGATGCAGAAACAGCATGATACGCAAATCCACAATCTCAGAGAAATGCACAGGCAGGAACTTGACATGAAAGAAAAAAAGAACTGTCACGGCTCGCCAGAATCATAGACAAGGCTTTCAGGTGGTTTCCGATGTTCAGGGAAATGCTGCGCATGGAAAAGTTTTGTGCCATGCTGGGATTCTCTAAAGAAATGACTGAAAGTCTTATAGTCAAAAAAGAAGCCCTGAAATGTAGCGGTAAAATCTATTCCGAGCAACACAGGCGGAACTTTGATATAAAGGATGATATTTTAAGGGTGGAAAATGACCCTGACGATGAAAGCAGGCTGAACCTGACAATAAACAGGAAGCCGATTGCCGACTGGTTCAGGGAGCAATGGCACAGGCTTAGATATGGAGCAAGAGTGCCGCAACAGGAAGAAAGAAAAAGTAGAGGATTCAAATTATAATAGAAGCAATTTGATTAGTAATCTAAAAGCACTCCGATAACGATTAGAGTGCTTTTAGATTGTTTATCATTAATTATCAAAGCAAGTGCAGTTTAAGATTTTACTGAAGTTTGCATTAATAAAGAATATACTACAGCTGATATATGCGCAACATATTGTGACGCTTGTGATTCATTTCCTTGAAATCCTTAACAAATACCGCTAAGGTATAACTGATATTATTAGGCAGACATATATAGGCAACATCATTGTGAGCTGCAAGAACACCATTTTTCATTAACATCACCTGAACCTGTCTTATGCGCTATAACAACCCCTTCTTTATCAAGAAGTGGAGCTGCTATCCTATCTACACCTGTTTTGCATTCTTTTTAACGTATTCTTAATGAAACTTTGTTTCTCATCATCGATAAGACCTTCAGTAAACAAACGATTCATCAACATTGCAGCACCAAGAGGAGATGTATAGTTAGAGTAAGCCTTGTTATGGTCAGCCGACATTTCCTCTTCCGTATAAGCTATCTGAAAAACTTGAACGAGGAATGAGTGTGGCTATAAAACTATCTGTTTGAGCGACATTAACCATATCCTTAAACATAAGGTTGCTTGCATTGTTGTCACTCTGAGTAAGAGTATAACGCAGCAAATCTCTCACTGTCAATGATATGACTGTACCCTGAATAATCTTTCAGCATAGGACTCCAAGTCTTTGGGTCAAGTTTATCCCTATTTATATTTACTAAGGTATCAAGTGAAATTCCTTTATTGTCAAAGTCATTACAAAGAGCTAATGCCTGATGAACCTTAAACACACTCATCATAGGATAAACACTCTTATTATTGACCTTAACCGTATCTCTGTTATTAACAATAACCGCCACACCAATTTCGCCAGGACAAGCTGAGACAATTTGAGAAATGCTATCAGTCAAAACATTTGTTAAAGGAGGATTTGCGCTATCTTTTGTCGCTGATTTATGGAACAATGAAAATACCAAGATGAAAATGCAAACTAAAGCTATACTCAAAACTACGATTTGTTTTTTTCTGTTTTTTTCCATGTTTATATTATTTACCTTAATTCCGCAGCATAAATTCTTGTGAGAACTCCAAGTGTCTGAGAAACAAAGTTCTCAAAACACTTGGATATGTCAGAAATTTCACCTATCTTGGTGCTGCGAACATAACAAGTAAGCAAAAAACTGACATGACAAAGGTAGCAATTAAAAACGAGAATATCACTTCTTTCGGTGGAATTTTTCATATTATGGACGTTTTCTCAAAGTTAGGCTTTGAAAAACTTACCGAATCTGTATTGGGTAAACGTGGAAGTAGCGGCAAAGCATTCAGCCATGGAAGTATTTTCGGCTCTCTCTTCTTCAGTTACCTTTGTGGTGGAGAATGCCTTGAGGACATCAATGTGCTTATAGGGCAGTTCAGACAGAGACCTGATACGCTATTACCCGGTGCCGACACTGTAGGACGCGGACTAAAGGAGCTTGCCGAGAAGAATATTGTCTATAAGAGCGAGACCTCCGACAAGTCGTATAGTTTCAACACGGCAGAAAAGTTGAATACCTTACTTTTCCGAATGATACGGAGGATGGGGCTTATAAAGGTGGGCAGTCATGTTGACTTAGACTTTGACCATCAGTTTATTCCAACCCACAAGTTCGATGCAAAGTATTCCTACAAGCAGGATTTTGGCTATTTCCCTGGTTGGGCTTCCATTGGGGGAATCATAGTCGGAGGTGAGAATCGTGACGGAAACACCAATGTGAGATTCCCATCAAGAAGACACGCTCTGTCGCATTATGGACCGTGTAACCTCAGAACTTGGTGTGGTAATAGAGCGTTTCCGTGCTGATTGTGGGTCGTTCTCAAAGGAAATCATCCAAACCGTAGAGTCGCGCTGCAACACGTTCTATATACGTGCAGCCAACTGTGGCAGTCGCTATGAGAACTTCCGACAGTTGAAAGAATGGAAAGGCGTTGAGCTTGGCTATGAGAAATGCGATGTCACCTCCATCAGCATAGACAACTTAATAGAAGGAAGTCATACAGGCTTGTCGTACAGCGTAGTCCTTTGAAAGACAAGGAGGGCAAGCAACGGACGGATATGTTCGGAGTAATATACACATACCGCTGTATCCTCACTCAATAACTGGATGTCTACCGAGAAAGACATCATTACATTTTATAATGAGCGTGGAGCAAGCGAAAAGAACTTCGATATACAGAACAATGACTTCGGATGGTCACATCTGCCCTTTTCCTTTATGGCTGAGAACATGGTTTTCATGATGGTTACCGCCATGCTGAAGAACTTCTATCTCTATCTCATCCGTCATATCAGCGAGAAAGTCAAGCCATTGAAAAAGACAAGCAGGCTGAAAGCCTTTATCCTACATTTTGTCAGCGTGCCAGCAAAATGGGTGCGCACTGGAAGGCAGAACGTTCTGAACCTATATACAAATAAAACCTACTACTCTGAAGTCTTCCTTGAATAAACAGTATTTCTTTGTGGTTATCATATTCCCCATTGGTTTGGGTGGGGGATTTCATGTCTATGCAAGAACCAAGAACCCCAGAAAATCCCCATATCAATGGATAAACCCCAAAAATGTCACTTCAATATATAAAAGTACCTCACAAGGAATAATGCTGCGGAATTGAGGTTCATCTCTAAACTTTTTACCTTTTATCATCATGTATTCCTCGCTTTTCAGTCGTTCGACTCGCTTCTTGTCGCTGTGCTTCGTCTTGTTGTGTTGCGTCTTCACCTTCTCCGCTTGTGGAAATATGGACGAACGCGAATTACAAGAACAGTATTCCACAGCAGTGGTGATGGTGAAAAATCGTGCTTACTACGAAATTCGCATTCCGAATTGCCCCTCTTTCTATTTTTCGCATCTTGATCCAGAAGAAGGTTTGTCTAATTTCACGACCAATGTCAATAAGATTGAACCCACAGAAGGATACGGCACCGGCTTCTTTGTGGGCGAAGATGGAAAAATCGTGACCAACCATCACGTGGTGAGTGGAGAAGAGAAGAAAGAAGAGGTGACCGATGTGCTGAAGAAACGCATTGCTGCCATACTCTTGCAATACATCAATCGCTACCAAGAATTGAAATCTTCCCTTGAAAACTGCGAAACCTATATGCAATTCACAGAGGAAGGCACCTATGAGTATGCAGAACTAGAAGACACCCATCGCAACATCACGGATAAAATCAAAGAACTAGAGGATGAAGCGCAGGGTCTCTTGAATATAGATGTCGATCATTTGCGTTTGATTTACCACAATGAAGTGGGTATCGTGAAAAATCATGCCAGTGGAGTAGGCAAAACAGCCTTCGCTCCCTGCGAAATCCTCCGTACAGACAAGGAGCATGACCTTGCTTTGCTGCAATTAAATACGAAAAAGACGCCTGAAAACTGCGTCTTCTTCGATATTCCTCAGGAAGATCCGCTCGTTACCTACACCTTCGCAGAAAGCATAGCTCAAAAGTTTGGAAGCGACAAGAACAAAGAACTCTTCATGTTGAGCTACAATCTAGGTCCCAACATCTCAATGACGAAAGAAGGTGTGAAAGCGCAATTCAATAAAGGCTATGTGAGTCAAACTTCCTCCGAGAAAATACTCTATAGCATCCCCACATTGCCCGGTTCAAGTGGTTCTCCGGTGTTCAATGCCAAGGGAGAATTAGTAGCCATCAATTATGCAGGATTCAGCGGTACACAAGGATTCAACTACGGTGTGCCAGTTCGCTATCTTCGTCAATTGATGTGGTAGAAAATAAGGCCTAAATCCCCCGCTACTCCAGAGAAACGGAGAAGAAATGCACTTTTTCTACGAAATGTTTGGTCAAATCAGAATAAGTGCTTATCTTTGCACTCGCAAACAGCAAGGAAGTGTTGAGAAGCCTCGCAAGAAGCCGAAACAATGTAAAGATTTTCTCGCAAAGTTTGCCGGGATCCGCTAGCTCAGCTGGTAGAGCAATACACTTTAATGTATGGGTCTTGGGTTCGAGTCCCAAGCGGATCACAAATTGGTTAATAGACTAAACATTATCACTGAAATACTAGTGGTAATGTTTTTTTGCTAACTGCTAAAATGTAAGTTATGCGTATTAAATTATTCTTCCTTCTCACTTTGATTGTAGGACTATTTTCTTTTAGTTCTTGCAGCGATGATGAACATATGATAGTGAAATATGTGGTGCGTTCCAATACAGCTGGTGCTCCGATTGCGGTTTCTTACTCTCACCCAAGGAAAAATCTAGTGATAAAAGATTATTGGGAACGTACTTTTGTTATAGAACGACCTTTGGGAACTAGTATTTGGTGCAAAGGTAAATCAGAAGATCCCAATGTGCTGATTACCTGCGAACTATACATCGATGGTAAATTGCGCGCCAAAGAAGAAGGTAACAAAAGTGTTTCTGTTGAATATTATTCTCCCATTCCTGATCACGATGATTAGTTCTTTGGGCGCCTATAATAAGGCTGTGGTCAAATACCAATAGTCTTTAGATACCTCAAATTGCAGATAAAGCATTAAAGAGGAGAAAATGAAGCTGGCAGTTCAGTGTGATATACAGACTGAACTGCCAGTTTTTTGTTTGAGGCTGATAATACGAAATGAGAGGTAGACACTATAAAAGGTAGTTTGTCCTAATGCTGTTCAGGCATCTAATGCCTGATTGTTTTTTTAGTAAAAGTTTGCGTTTCGTACCCTCCATTTAACGCGATATTTGGAACTGAGAAAAAGTTGTTGAGAATTATGCGATTCTCAGCGGCTTTGAAAATCGTAGTTTTCGGAGGTTTTTGCTGGGTTATGGGTCGTTTTTTCAAAACTAGTGCTTGTTTTTGAAGAAACGACGTGTCGTTTAGAAAAAAAGTGACGTGTTGTTTGTGCAATTTTGTCGGACATTTTTCTGTTTCCTTCCCTTGGAATTTTGAAAATGTCCGATGAAATTTCGAAAACGTCCGATGAAATTGGAGGAAAATGCCCAAAGTTTGAAATGAACGAGCCGAAAAAGACAAAACAGAAAAGGGAGAAGTGTGTTTTGATTTCCTAGAATGAAGAAAAAACTTGCGATTTTTGCCGTTCGGCATTAACATTTCGCCTTCGTGATTTTGCCTTGTTTAACTTGATACTTTTTGGAGCTTTGTGGTACAGTTTATTATGGAGAAGATAACAGAAAAGCACCTTCCCAGCGCAGAACGTTGGATTTCATCCTTCCTTTTCTCGCCATGGCATAACTCGAGCAAGCTCGGTTCTGCTCATTTGGCTTAATGAAAACGTTCACAAAAGAGCAACCACAAGTCCGTTGTTTCGTGAAAAATATGTACCTTTGCAGTGAAAATCGGCCACTTGTTGGAAACGTTTGGCCGCGCCCTTGGGGGAGAAGGCACGGAATGGTGCTTTTCCCACACAAACTCACACAATAACCCTGTTTATGCTTCTACTAGAAGGATTAAGAATCAACAATCATGAGGTGGCACCCTATATATTCTTGGGAATCATCCTCTTCACTTTCTTGCTTTATTGCCTTCCTTTGATTTATCGCTTCTTGAAATCAAAGAAGAACCACACGAGTATGAAGCCCGGAAGTCCCAAAGAGACATGTATGGAAGAGCACGATCGTGCTTTCTTAGGAGATAAAACTCCCAAAACGTAACCTCATCCTGACCGAAGCAACTTGCTCCCTCTCGCCATCACAGCATTGTCCCATCAAAAGACAGCAATCACCACGACATCGTGAGATATCGCGGCGAGATTTTGTTTTGCTAATCCAATTTCATCATCAATGAATTCGAACCTTACTGTAGACACTGCTGAGCAATCAGTCCATGAAGTCCACAATCAGCTCAAAAACATCGCTAAATTCTTTTGCGACTACGCTTGCACACTACTTTGTAGCGGAGCCACCACTATGCGCATCCAGAGAAATCAAACAAATGGCTGAAGCCTGGGACATTGAAGTGATTTTTACCATTATGCCTGCCAATGTGTTGTTCACATTGTGGGACAAAAATCGCGAACATTCCTACACTTGCATCTCTCCGTTGGCGCACGCAGGCATTAACTTCGACACCATCACACGTTTGAGTCGACTTTCCGACCAAGTGTTCACCGAAGAAGTTACCCTCGATGAGGCCAATGCTCAATTGCAAGAGATTAAAAAAATACCTCGTATGAGCAACTGGATTGTGCTCCTCTTGGCTGCTGCTGCCAATGCCGCCTTCTGCCGTTTGTTTAAGGGCGACTGGCCTGCCATCGGCATTGTGTTTGTAGCCACTCTCTGCGGATTTTTCGTGAAACAGCGTTTGCAAGCGTGGAAAATCGACTATCGCGCTGTCACTGTGGTGTCGGGCGTAGTTGCCGCAGTGGTGTCTTGCATCGGACTCGTTGACTTTTCTCAATATGGTTTTGAGAATTTCACCCTCACCGAAACACCAGTCATTGCACTCAGCACCAGTGTGCTCTATCTTGTGCCAGGGGTGCCCTTCTGCAACTTCGTCAACGACCTCATCTATGGTCACTACCTCTCAGCGTGGAGCCGTTTTGTGCACGCTATGATGATTACCGTGAGCCTTTCTTTGGGATTGGTCATCGCGTTGCTCCTTTTCGACATCAGAATGATCTAACCTCTGCTCGTGGAGCGTGGCAAGCGGTTGGAAAGCATCGACTCATCTGCTATTGAATCCTTCCGCTATTCCATCTCATCAAGGAGTTATCCCCTCCGCTTAGCACATTCATTCACGAAAATATCCTATCCTCTTATGGTCAATTTCTTTGAACTCACCTACGATATCATCAACGACGGTATTTGCCGCAATCGCTTGCATCGGTTTCGCAAGCATCAGCAATCCCACGCGTTCCACCTTTTGGGGCTGTGCACTTTTGGCTGCACTGGGTCACATCACTCGCTTTCTCCTTATGGACTTTGCCGACTGGCACATCGCTATGGCAGCCGGAGTGGCAGGACTCGTCATCGGTTGTGTGTCGATTCCCCTTTCCACCAAAATCAAATCTCCAGCCGAAACCCTCTCGTTTCCTGCGTTGCTCCCCATGGTGCCCGGTAAATTTGCCTATGGCAGCATCCAGTCGCTCGTAGAGTTGCTCTCCCACAAGCACGACGATCCTTTGTTCGATAAGTATTTTGCGCTTTTCAACTTCAACTGGATTACCTGCACCCTCACCATTATGGCTATGGTTATCGGTGTGACCATTCCGCTCTTTGCCTTCCGCAATCACGGTAAAGTCTTGTTGCGTCAAATGCGCAACCAGTTGCTCCTCCATCGTTCGGAAAACCAATAACCCTCCTCGCCTAACGGCAGAACATCCATGGCTACTTCTCTTCGGAGAGTGTCCAATGTCATACAGCGCACTGCGGTCGACTCTCGGCAGCAGTGCGCTGTTGTTGTGGGGAAATACAGTTTCTGTTCTTGCTCATCTCCTGCAAAATCGCTAACTTTGCTCGTGAAGGTCAACTTCTCAAGACTATTTATATTTGCAATGAATCTACTCGTCACGGGAGCAATGGGACAATTGGGGTATGAACTTCAAGTCCTGGCAGCACAATATCCGCAACATCATTTCGTTTTTACCGATATACAAGGCACTAACGAGGCATCCTCCACTATCTATGCGCTAGACATCACTGACAAAGCGGCCTTGGCGCAGATGGTGGCGCAGCACAACATCGAAGTAATCATCAACTGTGCTGCCTTCACCAACGTAGATGCCGCCGAAACACAAGAGGAACTGGCGGACTTGCTCAACCACAAGGCTGTGGACAATATGGCACAAATCGCTCAACAAACAGGGGCGTGGTTGCTTCATATTTCTACGGACTATGTGTTTGGCGCTGAGCCCTACAACACTCCCTGTAGAGAAGACCAAACGGGCACGCCAACCGGCATCTACGGCCGCACAAAACTTCAGGGCGAACAAGCCATTGTGGCGTCGGGCTGTCAGCACATCATTGTGCGCACCGCTTGGTTGTATAGCATCCACGGCAAGAATTTCCCCAAAACCATCTTTAGTTTGCTCGACACGCGTCCAGAGATTAAAGTGGTGTTCGACCAAGTGGGCACTCCCACGGCAGCAAAAGATTTGGCGGCTGCGCTGATGCACATCATCGACAAAGGCGGACTTCAACCTCAAAATGCAGAGTTTATCACTATTCCAACGAAGGTGCTTGTTCGTGGTACGATTTTGCGATGGCATTGCGTCGATTTCGTCCCGAGAGTGCTTGCAAAGTGTTGCCTTGTCATTCCAACGAATTTCCCTCGCCGGTGCAACGTCCGGCTTATAGCGTGCTGGATAAATCGAAAATCAAAGCCACTTTTGGGCTCGAAATCCCTCACTGGCTCGACAGTCTGCACCAAGTTTTTGCCTAACGTTTTCTTTTCTACCCTCGCATAAAGCACACCATATTATGCCCAATATCCTCATCACCGGTGGTGCTGGTTTCATCGGCAACCACGTAGTTCGTCTTTTTGTCAACAAATATCCCGAGGCAAAAATTGTTTGCCTTGACCTCCTCACCTATGCCGGTAATTTGGCAAACCTCAAAGATGTGGAGGAAGCTCCAAATTATGTTTTTGAGAAAGCCGACATTTGCGATTTCCCCACCGTGCGCGCGCTCTTGGAGCGTCACCACATCACCGGCATCATCCACTTGGCAGCAGAGAGTCATGTGGATCGTTCCATCAAAGATCCCCTCGGTTTTGCACGCACCAACGTGATGGGCACGCTCTCTTTGCTCCAAGCTGCGCGCGACTATTGGGAAAGTTTGCCCGAAGGCTACGAAGGGAAGCGTTTCTACCACATCTCCACGGATGAAGTGTATGGTGCGCTCGACATCACAAAGCCCGATGGTGCAGCACCTTATGGCGCAGATTTCTTTGTGGAAACAACTCCTTACAACCCACACTCCCCCCTTATTCTGCATCGAAGGCATCGAGCGATCATTTCGTCCGCGCCTTCCACGACACCTATGGTATGCCGACTTTGGTGACGAATTGTTCCAACAACTACGGTCCCAATCAGTTTCCCGAGAAGTTGATTCCCTTGATGATCAACAACATCCGCCATCGTCGTCCCTTGCCCGTCTATGGAAAAGGCGAAAATGTGCGCGATTGGCTCTATGTCATTGACCACGCACGCGCCATAGATGTGATTTTCCACAAAGGAGAAATCAATGAAACGTACAACATCGGTGGTTTCAACGAGTGGAAAAACATCGACATCGTTCGCCTTGTGGTGCGCACGGTGGATCGTTTGTTGGGACGTGCTGAAGGCGAAGACCTCGATCTCATCACCTTTGTTACCGACCGTGCAGGACACGATTTGCGTTATGCCATCGACTCAACGAAGTTGAAGGAAGAACTCGGTTGGGAACCTTCGCTCCAGTTTGAAGAAGGCATCGAAAAGACCGTGCGTTGGTATCTCGACAACGAGGAGTGGATGGACAACATCACCTCGGGCGAATACGAAAAGTACTACGAACAAATGTATGCTCAGCGATAGTTGTAGTCAGAGCTGGACATAGCCTTTGTGGCAAACGTCCGTGTTCCTGCCCAATAATAGCCAAAACACCCCTTACTCCGTGTGTGAGCAAGGGGTGTTTTGCGTGTGAAGAAGCAATACAATGCGTTTGCATCAGTGGTACTCTGCGTGACGTGGGGGGGATTAGTAGCGAATGTGCATCGTCCTCTGGCGCAGGCTTCAAAGGTATTGCGCAGAGGCTGTGGATCTGTTATGCTTAAAACCGATAGGTTGCTCCCAATTGCACATCGATGCCATCGGTTGTGGGGGAATTGTAATAATAGATGCGTGGACGATAATTGAAGACGTTGTCAGCAGCAAGGGAAAATTGCCATACACGGTTGAGCGAAAACGTAGTGCCTAAGCGGAATAACGCGTAAGAAGGGTAGTGCACTTGGTGGATAGCAGCGGTGCTGGCGGTGTATTCTTCGGAAGAGATGCCCGACAACCAGCGACCACTCAACTGAATGCCCCACTCATAATGCGTGTTGATGGGACAATCGTAGGAGAAACGGACTGTGAGGGCGTGTGGACGAGCAGGAAGATAGGGCGTGAGCGCGTTGCCTTGTGGCACTTTTTCTTGTGTGTAGGCATAGTTGAGGCGCGCAGCGAGCGTGCCTAGTCCGAGATGCCAACTGTTTTGGGCAGAGCATTGCAGCGAAAAAGCATACAATCGTGGGAGATTGATGTAATTGATATAAGGAAGTCCCGATTGTTTTTCGTGTTCCATGCTCGGTGGGGCAGTGGTGATGCGTTGGCGCACCAGATTGTAAGCCACGGCCGCAGAGAGGAGCCAGCGATGTTGTTGCCAATCCACCGAAGCGTGGAAGTTGTCGCTACGTTCTGCGCGTAGGTTTTCATTACCGCGCAACACAAAAAGTCCCGTCACGGGAAAGTGCATAAAGCGTTCTTTGAGCGTGGGGGCACGAAATCCTTGTCCGTAACCAGCGCGATAGGTGAAAGCCCCTTGGCGGAAACGTGCAGAAATTTTAGAGGTGACGTGTGCGTGTTCGCCTTGTGAGAAATGGTCATAACGCAGAGCACCGAGGATTTCCCATTGCGGAGAGAGCGTCCAATCAGCTTGGGCAAAGGCATCGGCAGAATGTTGCACGTGAGATTGACCTCCAAACTGATAGCTCATCAGATAGTCGCGCAAATAGTCGCCACCGACAGTGAGGGTCAATCCTAGGTCGGTGGGGAGAAGATGGGCGATGTCGTGGGAAAGAAGGGCGCGCGTGGCGTGCTGCACGTTGCTATAATCGCGGAGGTCTTTTTGTGTGGACAAAATGAGGTCGGACTTGTCGTACTGGTCAAAGTTGTAGGCCAGTTCAAGACGTGTTTGTGGAGAAACGGTCCATTCCGCCTTAGCCCCTCCCACGAAGTCGCGGTAGCGATTGGCTTGCGTGGCGTCTTGGTCTTGTTGGCGAAAGAAACAACCTGCGCGCGCCGACAAGCGGAAATGCTGTGAGGGCGACCAAATCCAGCGATCTTTCCATTGCCAAACGCGCTGTCCTGGCACGCGGTTGACCGAATGGGTGGTGAAGAGTGCAACATTTCAGGATTTTGCAGCGCATATTCCTCTTGTGCATCGTGGTGCATCGTCACGATGTGGGTGAACTTTTTCAGGTTGTACCCCAAATTGATATCCACTCGGCGGTTGTTGTGGCGCGCCCATCGCGCACTCACTTCACTGTTGCGGTTTGATTTCAGTTGTTGGCGCGTGATGATGTTGATCACACCCCCTGTTGCTGAGCTGCCATAGAGGGCAGACGAAGCACCGCGCACGATTTCGATGCGCTCCACATCGGAGAGGTTGATGCGCGAAAAGTCCACATTGTCCATCGTCTCACCAGCCATACGCTCTCCATTCACCAAAAAGAGAAGGCCTTGACCACTAAATCCCCCAAAGTTGAGGTTGATGTGTCCCGAAGGGGTGTAAGAAAATTCCGCACTCGGCAGTTCGTGGGTGAGGAGTTCTCGCAAATTGGTCGCATCACTTCTGCGAATGTCGTTGCGACCTATCACATAAGTGGGCACAGGAGTGTCAGCCCACAGTTTTGGGGTGCGCGTGCCTGTGACCACCGCCTCAGAGAGTGTGGAGTCGGGAGAAAATTGCGGTGCAACTGCAGAGGTGAGTGCGAGGGCTAGGAGAGAAACAACTGCCATAAAGGGAAAAGAGGGTGACTAATAGGGCCAAATATAATCGATGGTGACATATCCTTTTTGTCCTGCGGCATTGAGGTGCGAAGGGAGATGCATCGCTGCCACAGTGCCGTCTTGCAGACGGAGCAGATAGACCAAACCGGAGAGGGTGTAGCGCGGAGGTGGATTTTTCACGTCCATATCCATCCAAGTGGAGAGCACAGGATTGAAAGCTGCGTGTTGATAGCCTATATAATGGAGGAAAATTCCTGAAAGATCGTAATGGGCTTGGTGAGTGGTCCACTCATCGGGCGTGAAAGTTTGTGCCAAAAGCGCGTCTTTCTCTGCACCTTGTTGGGGCAGCGCATCGAGAGAATGGTAGGGCGTGGCGAGAACTGTGCCGTTGTGGGTGGCTACATCGTAGTGGTGAAAGGCAAACGACCAATCTTTAGGAGTGGGTATAGGGTCGGTGTGGATCACACTGTCGATGCGATAGGTGGAGGGAAACGTGACGTGCTGATAACTGATGGCAGATTTTCCATCCCATTTTTCCCGACAGTGTTTTCGGAATTTCCTTGGTGATCGTGGTGCGGCTGGGAAGGTCGAAGAACGTCCAGTGCTGATAACTGCTCACCTCGGCAAATATCTTACCTCGATGCGTGGTGGCATCGTAAGAGAGAAATCCTCTTTGTGGTGTTTCGCCTTCCTTGGGGAGTGTCATAAATGCCTTCAAACAATCCGTTGCAGGACGAAAAACTCAGTGCACTTCCCACGAGGAGAAGTACACTGAGGAGGAGTTGTCCGTATTTATGCAAAGAATGTTGTCTGTTAAGACAGAATGTTTGTATCAATGTATGATGCATAGTTTATTTTTGTCCCACATAATTGTAGGTGAGGGGGAAAGGCATTTTTCCTGGTTGGGCAGTGATTTTCACGTTAATCTCTTTGCCTTTGATGGTTCCCTCACAAGATATGGGAGTGTCGGGGTAGGTGCTATAGGGAGTGTCATCCTTCTTCATCTTGGCAGGAGTCATTTGGAACTGTGTTTCAATCTTTACTTTAGAAGCAAAGGCCATCGTTCCGTCAGGTTGGAATTTCACGACCACTTTATCGAGTTGATATTCCTTTTGTGCAGCATTGCTGTAACGGGAAGCTCCAACAAGAGGTACATCGTAGGCTGGGAAGTGGAGTGAGATGGTGCTGTCTGTGAGAGCTTTCACCTCAATCTTTTGGTTTTCTTGCTGTCCCAATTTGGCGGAATGACCGAGCATATCGATTGAAAGACCTTGGGTGGTGGTGTAGACGCCTGAAGCAACGGCTGTGCGCAGTACTTTTGCTTGTGGAACTTTGTGGGTGTTTGAGGTTTCGTCGTCGTTGCAAGAAGCCATCAAACCGCTTGCACCCAGCAAAGTGGCTGCTAAGAGCACACTTGCGTGAAATTTGTGATTCTTCATTGGAGCATTTTGAGATGTTATGGGGCATAAATTCACAAGAAGAGCTTGTTTCTTTGAATATATACCTTCCTTTTTTGTTGTGCGCTGCAAAATTACGCACTTCTTCGGCTTACTCCAATCCTTATTTTTGATGATATTGCCTTGTTTACAGAGACTTATGTAGTCTCTGGCAAGAGTTGATGTAGCTGTCTCAGAACATCATCTTAGAAGAAAAACTCAGTGCACTTCCCACGAGGAGAAGCACACTGAGGATTTGTGGTCCAAACTCACGCGCACTGCAGAGTCGTAAGGCCGACAATGCTGGGGCAAGTGTGGTGTCATAAATTATTTTTGACCTGTGTAGGTGTAGACAACGGGGAAAGGCATTTTTCCAGGTGTGAAACTATTGGTGAGGTTGAGTTTGCCGTTCTTGATTGTACCTTCGGTTTTCACTGTAACCTTGTAGTCTGTGTAAGCAACATTGGCTTTTTCGGCTTGGGGACTAACAAGGCGGAGTGACATTGTCACTTCTTCTTGTCCTGTGAGTTTCACAGTACCGTCAGCAAGTTTGGTGGCTTTCACGTTTTTCAGCATATATTGCTTTTGAGCAATGTGCTTATAGGGAAGACCGGCAGGAAGATCGGCTTCGTAACCAGAGATAGTCAAAGTTGTATTGTTACCATTGAGAGAAACTACTACCACTTTTTGGTCTTTCACAGAAGCAAGGGACATAGCGCCAGCTCCCACATTGAGGGTTGTGTTGTAGGTGCCATTGACTTCGACGCCTTGGGTGGTTTCTGGTTTTTCGTCATCTTCGCAAGATGCGAGAGTGAAGGTCGTACCCACGAGGGCAGTTGCCATGAAAGCCACAGCAAAAATCGACTTGATATTCATATTGTTTTATAGATAAAATGATTATTCTAATGAGCTCATTGCACGTTTGCTGAGCGTGTTGTTATGTCTTTTCAGCAAATGGTGCCTTGGGTTTTGTGGAAAATCTCAATAATGGCGCAAAGTTACGAACTTATTGTGAGGAGAGCAATACTAAAGGAGAGATTAGACGTTAGAGATTAGACGTTCTAGTTTTTCTAGAGCTTCTAGTATTTCTAGAGCTTCTAGTATTTCTAGTTCTTCTAGTGTCTAACCTCTAACGTCTACTTCATTTCTCTAGCCTTGTAAATCTTTTCTTTTGCTGCGCCAATCTCTTGGAATTTACGCTCAGCCGCCTTGCGAACGTCCTCGCCGAGGGCTGCCACGCGGTCTGGGTGGTGCTGGAGTGCCAAACGTTTGTAGGCGCGTTTCACCTCTTCGTCTGTGGCATCAGGAGAAATCTCCAACACCGCATAGGCAGATTCGAGAGAGTCTTCGCCAAGGTGGAGCAAACTTTCAAATTGTGCGCTGGAGAGACCCAAAAGTTCTGCCACATAGCGCACGGCTTGTACCTCAACCTCCTGCACTTCCCCGTCAGCACGGACGATGTCGATGAGAAATCCACGAGTTGCAAACAACCCTCTAGCGACATTTGATGGCGGATGAATCTACAACTTTGTTGAACGAGTTGGTCGTAGGCTTCCAGTCCACGTTCGTTGCGGAGTTGGCGTTGGTGTTGAAAGAGATGTTGCAGCAAAGATTCGCCTTCACTTACTCCACGTTCGCCAAAGTTGGCGCGAAGAAAGCGGCGCACGTGTTCCATTTCGCTGTGCATAATCTTGCCGTCAGCATCGACCACATAGGCCGTGAGCACCATAAGCGAGGAGAAAAAATCGTGCGGAGCGAAATAGTCGTGCTCGCGGAACATCTCGGAGTAAACATTGTCGGGAGCTGTGAAGTCTGAAGGTGGTCTTTTCCCAAAGCGCGTCTGCAAGGAGCGACCGAAGGAATAGCCAATGCTAGCTCCTAGAATGGCGATATATATTCTCCCTCCTGAGAGGATGAAGCCTAAAATACCGCCAATGATAAGTCCATAAATCATAATAGAGAATGCTAATGTGTTGTAGACTCAATGTGTAGCGCGGTAAACTCACGCAGTTGTGGTCCATTCACGCTGTTGTAGTCAAACAATAGCGGCAACAAGACGAATCTCATTGCCGCGTATCACCTAATTTATGTATGAAAGTTGGGGTACCCGGACTCGAACCAGGAAAGGCAGGACCAGAATCTGCAGTGTTGCCAATTACACCATACCCCAAACAAAAAGGTGCAACCGAGATGCCCTCTCGATTACACCTGCAAATTTAATGACTTCTCTGTGATTGACCAAGGTTTATCCCACATTTTCAGAGGAAGAAGGGGATTTTTTATGGAAAATAAAGAGAGCAGTTCTAGGAATCAAAGTACTAGTGCGTGGGTAGTAGCATCTTTTGACCTTCGCCATTCACCACAATGCCGTGAACTTGGCTAGAACTTTTGACGCGACGTCCAGAAAGATCGTACCACAACGAGGCTTTGTGAGCAGCATCTTCAGCGTCTTCGTCATTTTGCGAAGGAGAGAGAGGAGTAATCACATTGCGCGCTATGGCCGTCAGCGTGGGATTCTGCGCTTTGGTTTGATAAACACGCACCCAGTCGAAACGCGTTTCATAAACAAAGTTGGCATCGGGGGATGCTGCCCAACTTCCATCGCCGACACTCTGATTGAGTATCAAGTAGAAGGGCTTGGTATAAGGCCATTGTCCGTTGGCGAGGGCATCGCTGTCGGTGCTCTTGGGCGCGCTTCCTACGAGTTCGCCATCCACAAACCACGAAATGAGCGTGGGCGTCCATTCCACCGCAAAAGTGTGGTAGCGACTGTAGTCGATATTGCGACCTTGCACCGCAGACGTGGGATTCTGCTTGTGCTTGAGCGTGTAGGTCCAGTGAGAATGCAGGGTGTGATAAGACACATTCTCCGTGTTGATTTGCTCCCAAATGTCAATCTCTCCAGCTTTTGGCCATCCTGCGCTGCCGTCTTGTGGCATCATCCAGAAGGCTGGAAAGTTGCCATAGTGAGGTTTTGTGAAGATACGCGCTTCGGCACGGCCATATTGGAAGGAGAATTTCCCTTCGCTCTTGATGCCCCCCGAGATAAAGTCTTTTGGTTCTTGACCTTTGAGACGTTGAGGAGTGGCAATGGCGCGGCAAATGAGTTCTCCGTCGCGGAGATATACCACAGCCGTGTCGTTCGAACAAAAGCGGTTCCACGTAGCACCTCGGCGAGGAGTGCGCGACCATACCTTGGTGTTGGGTTCACTGTGATCGTCACCTTCAAATTCATCGGAGAAGGCTGGAAGATATTTGGACGTTGAGGTGGGCTTATAGTGAGCCATCACGCGCACTTTGCCGTTCATCATCTCGGCAGGAAGCGTCACTAGTCCCTTGGCATTGGGTTGGAGCGGTTGTTCCTCCCATTGGGTTTCGCCGTTCACAGTCTGTTCGGCATAGGGATTTGCCAAATCTCACCGCCAACTGCGTAGGTTCGTAGGACTTTTCCACAGGAACGATGCGCAGTGTGAGCGCTTGTCCGCGCTGCGGTTGGAGAGGAAGTGCACCACGTTCGGCATAAATATTGGCATGTTGCGTGTCGAGATAGAGTGCCATCGGAGTGAAGGCTGTGGGATGCACGTTGAGGGTAAAATCTGCAATGGCTCCTCCGTTTTTCACAATACCATTTTCTCCTTTTACCGTACCGTCTTCCCCTTTTGCACCAGCAGGGTCTGTGTTGTCCCAGTCCACTTTTACGCGCAGACGATATTGACCCACGGCGAGCGTTTGGGGCAACTGAAAGGTGGGAGGTTGGAGCGAATTACCAGCACCCTGTGCCCCCTTTTCTATGTTTTTCCCTAGCGAATTTTTGCCCTTGCTGTACGAATAACTGAGGAGTTCGTCTGCTGCAAACTGACCATCGTTGTTGAGATCGACATAAACGTAGGAGTGCATCCAAGGTATAGCCCCACTTTGATAGTCCAGGCTGAGGTGCACGGCATCGCCAGGGAGAGCCGTGAAGGTTTTTGCCGACAAATCGTTGTAAACAAGGCGCGTGCCCACTGTTTGGGTTTGAAGCCCATCGGCAGATTGCAGACTGACGCTGCGAAGTTGGCGATTTGCGTGTGTTATGGTCTGATTTTTTTCAACGTTCACCGCATAGTGAGCGGTGGATTGTGCCAAAGCTGTGAGAGAACTTGCGGCAAGGGTGAGCAGAAGTGTGGAGTAGTGGAGGGGCATAGGCTAAACTTTAGACTGTTTTGCAGAAGAAAAGAAAATGCTCCGAGGCTCGGAGATGGGAACATCTAGGAACACTCGGAGCATAAGATAATAAGGATGTTGCACTGAATACGCAACAGAGCGCAACGGTGTGTGCAAGAGAAGACGCGATTATTGCATCACCTTTTGTCCATCAACCACGAGAATGCCGTGACTGTTGGCCGATGCTGCGCGACCGTCAAGGCCGAAGACTTGTTTTTTTTTTTATTGTCTTCCTTCTTCACCAAGCCGATACCGGTGGGCACGGCTGGCGCAGAGAAGTCGATGGTCACGGTGGATCCGGCAGGAACGTCTTTGAGTTCGCCGTTTACCAAGGCTTTGATCTCAAAGGTAGGGTGCTTTTGGTCTTTGGTTTCTACGGGAATCACCTTCGCACCACGACCGTTGACGAGGACTTTCACCAAGGTGAGGTCGAACTTATAGGGATCAATCTCCTCACCTGGCTTTTGTGTGTAGCCTGCTACTTTAACGCGCAAAGGCAGTCCAAGGTGACTTACAATCTTTACTTCGGAGGGCAAGAGGTTTTTCCACGCCACATCAACAGTGAAGTTACCCACGGCTTTCAAACCGGTGACACTTCCGTTCTTCCACGCACGAGGAAGGGCAGGGAGAACTTCGATGACCTCATTCTGACTTTGGAGCAACATCTCCGCCATACCAGCGCAAACACCGAAGTTTCCATCGATTTGGAAAGGCGCGTGCGAGTCGTAGAGGTTGTAGTAGATACCTCCTTGGTATTGGTCAGTGTCATAGGAGGTGGAGTGTCTGAGGGCATTGTTGAGAATGCGGCGCGCGTGGTCGCCATCCTTGGCACGTGCCCAGAGATTTACCTTCCAGCCCATAGACCATCCGGTAGCAGCGTCACCGCGGAGGGTGAGGGCATTGACGGCAGGTTGGAAATAATCATCGCCACGTTCCACTTGGTTGAGAGGATAGAGGCACATAAGGTGGCTCATGTGGCGGTGTCCCTTGTCGCCCGACACGCTGTAGGGAGCATATTTCCACTCTTTGAGGAGTTTGGTGCCTTTGTTGATCTTCAAATTTGAAGCCCAATCGCCCCAATCGCCCTTATACTCTTCGATGTGCAAACCTTTGTCGGTCTTTTCTACGTAGTTCTTGAGCTTTGCCACGTCAGCAGCGGAGAGTCCCAGGCTTTCTGCACCCAAAATGTTGATAGCGTCTTGGGCAATTTGTAGATTAGCCGTAATCAACTGCTGAGCGTGTGCCGTACCGTCCTCTGTGGGGTGGTCATTTTGCTCTGGCGAATATTCGTTGGGGGCAACAAAAGTACCGTCTTTTTTCACTTTGTCTTGAATCATACGCTCCATCCAGAACTGCGCACTCTGCCAAATGGCGGGGAATGCCTTGCGGAGGAAGGCTTCATCGCGCGTGAAGCGATAGTGGTCCCAAAGGTGGGTGCAATACCAAGCGTTTACTTCCTTGTAGTTGTTGCCCCAAGTGCTCATACCTCCGAAGATGTTGCTCTCGGTGAAGACTGTCCAACCCACATTTTGACCATCGTTTCCCCAGCGAGCAGCTTTCTGCCAACCTTCTCCTTTGTAGTTGTCGAGAATATAATTGAGGAAGGGGAGGTGGCAGTCGGAGAGGTTGGTGGTTTCTGCCGGCCAGTAGTTCATCTGCACGTTGATGTTCGTGTGGATGTCGGAGTGCCAAGGCGCCTCTGCCTTGTCGTTCCAAATGCCTTGCAGATTGGAGGGCACATTGATGTTACCGCGACTCGAAGAAATCATCAAGTAGCGACCATAATTGAAATAGAGCTGTTCGAGGAACAGACCTTCTTTGGAATTCTTATTGCTAGAACTCAAATTATAATTTGTGATGAGCGATTGCGTGTTTCGTTTGGTGGAAGCGTTGTCGAGATTGAGTTTCACGCGTCCCATGTAACTTTCGAAGTCGGCCACGTGCGCACTTTCGAGTTCTGCCCAAGATTTTGCAGCAGCTTTCGTCACAATGTCTTGCACCTTTGTAGCAACTGTGGTGGCATCACCTGTGGAGCGTGAGGGTACACTGCCATCAAAGGTGGATGCAGCGGAGAAAATAACCTTGACTTCCGTAGCGTCCTTCACTTCTACCCCTTCCTTCGTCACGGTCATCGTACCTCCTGTGGGCACCACCTTCATACGTGCGTTGTAATACACTGTGGGGAGTTTGCCGGCAAAGAACGCTTCTCCGTTGTTGTCATACTTTGGGTCAGACGCATTGATATCTTCTCCAGCCGTCAAGACAAAACGAAGGTGAAGTTTGTTGGCACCTGTGGCTTTGTAGTGTGCAGCCACCACATCGTCGGGGGCAGAAGAGAAATAGCGACGTTCGTATTTCGTACCTTGTTTGTCGGAATAGTCTACTCCGCCAATACCGCGTTCGATGTCGAGGAAACGAGAGTAACCGATTGCCTTCTTCGTCTTATCATCGAAGTTATTGCTGAGGTCGTGCACAAAGATGCCACCGAGGTTGTGATAACCTCCGTGGTTGCCGATGGCTGTTGGCGTACCTGTCCAAATGGTTTCTCGTTGAGTTGGATTTGATCCACCTGAATTCCTCCAAAAAGACTGGCTCCGAGGTGACCGTTGCCCAAGGGCAGAGAGTATTCCATCCAGGGATTGTCTACTCCCATAGCAGGTTTTACGTACCAAAGTGTGAGGGGGCGTTCGGGATTGAAGGAATTATTAGCCGTAAAGGCATATTCCTTTTTGGTAAATTCGTCGCGATAAGCCGAATAGGTAGGAGTGGGTACATCGTCAGGAAGGGGAAAATAGAGAGAGTTATTGACATCTGAGTTGTTATAAAAGCCAATTTCTTTGCCTACGCCCGTACCGCCATGAGGATTGAACGAATTTCCGCTATCGCTTTTGCGCGCAATCACATAATACCCTTTGCCAAAATTGGGACTATTGAGAATAGAGAGAGACTCTGCTTTGGCTGCCTCCTTCACACTCGTCATACGGTTGTTCTGGTAAGCAAGGTAGTTACCATTTTTACTGCGGAGCACAAAGTTTTGTTGTGTACCGATAAAGGCAAAGAGTTGTGCGTCATTCTTGCGACCATATGCCGTAGACACTTTAGCATTTGCGCCTTTATCCACGAGTTCCACACCGCCATTCTTGAAACGAATGTGGTAGTAGGTGGCAGTTTCTAGTTTGTCTTTGGCTGTAAAAGCGGGAAGTTCACTTTGCGCCATAGCCGAAGACCAGTGGCCGCAAGTGCGAAGAGTGGGAGTATTTTGTTCATTGTCATCATTTTTCTTGAAATATGGGTGACGAGAGCCGACTAACCTCTAACGTCTAATGTCTAACGTCTTACGTCTAATATCCGAGCCACGCTTGTCGTGGCGAGCATAAAAGGGTCTGTGACCCCGAGCATAAAAGGGTCTGCGACCCTCTAATGTCTAACGTCTAATATCTAATAACCTTCTTACCTTGCGCGATGAGGACCCCTTGGGCAGAAGCGTGGGCAAGTCTGCCAGAAAGGTCATAGACTGGGAGAGAAGAAGCGTTGTTTGTGGTGTTGTCAGCATAAACAGCACCAATAGCCGTGGGTTTAGAATAGTCTATCACCACTTTGTCGCCAACTTTCACACCCGGAATTTCATAAATATTGGGTTTCGCATCAAAACCCTTTGCCAGTTGAGGCTTCACTTGTTGGCCATTCAGTTGGATTGTCACCTTGTTAAGATTTTCCCCTTTCACACGAAGCGTAGACCCTTTGTGAGAAGTAATCGTCACCATGGTAGGTTTTCCAGCTTTCCAAGCCAGATCTACGGTGAAGTTGCCCACGGCCTTCAATCCCGTGATAGAACCTGCAGTCCAATCAGAGGGCAGAGCAGGGAGAATCTCGATGACCTCATTCTGACTTTGCAGCAACATCTCCGCAATGCCCGCAGTGACGCCGAAGTTACCATCGATTTGGAAACTAGGATGTGCGTCCCAAAGGTTGTAATATACGCCACCGCCCGACATCACCACGTGAGTGGCTTGTGCGTGTTTCAGGCGTTGCTCAGAATACGACGAGCGTGGTTGCCATCTTTTGCGCGTGCCCAAAGGTTGGTTTTCCATCCCATTGACCACCCAGTGGCATCATCACCGCGGAGCGCGAGAGAGTTTTTCGCAGCTTCATAGAAACCCTTGTCACCTTCTTGCACTTGGTTGAAGGGATAAAGACACATAAGGTGAGAAAGGTGGCGGTGGTTCACATCACCCCCAGCGCGATAGTCGCTATATTTCCATTCTTTCAAGAGAGGAGTATCCTTAGAAATGCCGCGCTCTTTGGCTTCTCTTTGTGCCCAGTCGTTGCGATATTTCTCAATGTGCAAACCCTTGTCGAGATGAGCCAAACGATCGTTGAGGAGTTGGAGGTCAGTGTCAGAGAGACCAAGGCTTTTTGCACCAAACATTTCCACAACATCGTGAGCAATTTGCAAGTTGGCAGTCACCAATTGTTGAGCGTGAGCCACACCATCTTGCTTAGGACCATATTCGGGTGACCATTCGTTGGGGGCTTCGTAGGTGTCATCCGTGGCTTTCTTCAGACGGTGAATCCAAAACTCTGCGCTACCCCAGATAGCAGGCCAAGCACGGCGGAGGAAATCTCGGTCGAGGGTGTAGCGATAGTGCTGCCAGAGGTGATAAACCAACCAAGCATTGGCCACGCAGTAGTTGCTGCTCCAAGTGGACATACCGCCAAAGATGTTAGACTCTGTGAAGACCGTCCAACCCTTGTTGGGCTTTCCGTTGATTTTGTTGAACTCGCGCGCTGCACGTTGCCAACCTTCGCTCTGCGCATTGTTGATGATGTAGTTGAGGAAAGGCATATGGCAGTCCGAAAGGTTCGTAGGTTCCGCGGGCCAATAGTTCATTTGCACATTGATGTTATTGTGCACGTCAGAGTTCCAAGGCGCATCGTGGCGATTGTTCCAAATACCCTGCAAGTTGTTGGGCACAGGCATTGCACCGCGGCTAGAAGAGATGCTGAGGTATCTACCAAAATTGAAGTAGAGTTGTTCGAGGAACAAGCCATCGGGTGTGTTGCGGTTGTTGGGTGTTGCGCTATAATAGTCCACCAAGTCCTTAGTATTGCGCTGAGAAGCTGCACCTTCGAGATGGAATGCCACGCGACCCATATAAGATTGGTGGTCGGCAATGTTGGCTGCTTCGATAGTTTCAAACGATTTCTTCGCAGCATTGTCCACCAAAGTGACGATGCGCGTGTTGAGATCTTCGGCAGAGCCTTGGGTACGTGAGGGAGCAATGGGGTCGAATGACGTACCCCCAGCGAGAATCACCAGTACTTTGTTTGCACCTTTCACCACAATACCGTCAGCAGTAGCCGTCATTGTCCCACCCACGGGCACCACTTTGAAGCGCGCGTTGTGGAAGACGGTGGGCAATTTTCCAGCAAACCAGCCCGAACCATCGGCAGCATATTGTGTTTTCTTCGTTTTGAGCGTATCGCCAGAGATGAGGGTGAATTGCAAATCAAGTTTGTTGGCACCCTCAGCTTCGTAGAGTGCCGCAATCACTCCGTCGGGTTGTGACGAAAGATAGCGACGCGTGTATTGCGTACCGGTTTGGTCGGTGAATTTCACCCCAGCCACGGCTGTTTCGATGTCGAGATAGCGCACATAGTCTTTCACTTGCGAAAGGTTCGCATTGAGGTTTTGCACGAAAAGTCCACCAAAATTGAGATAGCATCCGAAGCCCGACACAGGACCATCGCCATTTTGGCGTTGCATATCCCTAGAGTGCCCCACCAAAGCGTCTTTTTCGTTGAATTGGATTTCGTCGGTTTTCACGCTACCAAAGATGCACGCGCCCAATTGTCCGTTGCCGATGGGCAAACTGTATTCCATCCAAGGGTCGGAACCCGCGTTGGCAGGTGAGGGATACCAAAGAGTGAGGGGATTCTTGGGGGGGCAAAAGTCGATACACCAGCCAAAGGATATTCTCCCATTGCGCGCACCACATTGTGATAGCCCGTATAACGGTCGGGCATTGACACCTTTATATCACTGGATTTGAGCAAAAAAAGCATTGTTTTTTTATCGCCAAAACTCCATACACCTAGCACGCGACCTGCGCCACCACCTCCAAAGAGGTTCATAAAGTTTTTGCTGGCTATGCCCAGGTGCGCCAACTCGAAGGTGTTGGCTAGTGCCTTGAAGGCAAAATTCACGGCCTTTGTGGCGTCCGTCGTAGCCGCGAAAAATTGCCCATCACGACCATCGGGTGCTTTGCCTTTTTGCATCGTCACATAGTGTCCGAGCGCAGAGCGCAGCACGCATTTCTTCTTTGTGCCGATAAACTGAAACTTCTGAGCCTCTACGGGCAATGCTACTTGCGATTTCAGTAGGTTGCCATTGCCTTCATCGGAGAGAAACACATTACCTTGGGTAAATTGTATGCGAAAATAGACCGGTTTTTCGGGCGTTGAAAACTCAGGAGCGAGTTGTGCGAGTGCGTTTGCTGTCAGCATACAGCAAAGGAGAAACAATGCGTAGAATCTTTTCATTGAGGTAAAAGGGAGGTTGAGATGAACGATTGCGATGTCTAGCAGAAAATTGCATTTTCCTATAAAGAAAGAATGATATACTGCATAAATACATCTTTCAAGGAGTTAGTTTATGCTGAGGTGTTTCAAACTTTCGCGTCCCGTTTATTCCTCACATTTAGCGTCTTAATCTTCTAAATTGAGCGCAAAAGGGCGATTTCAATAGGTTATTCTGCAAACTTTGCGTGGCAAATTTATAGTATTTTTGGCGATTGACCAAATTTTGTGGTATGATTTCCTTGAAAAACTGGAAAATTGCCTTGTGCGGACTCGTTTTGCGAGGACTCGTTGTACCATCGAAAAATGATAGAGGTCAACTCCTTGATAAAGAGAGTGTTTCTTGGAACGAAAAAAACGACGTGTTGTTTGCACAAAAACGACGTGTTGTTTTCATCAAAACGACGTGTCGTTTTTTCTCAACCGACGTGTTGTTTTTCAGAGACCAAGCGCAAAGGGAAAATAGGCTGTCGGTGAACACCGCAAGGCATACGTCTTTCACTGAATAAAAATAGAATATAGCGTTGGCAAAATGGTGAGAACAGGAGATAAGGTTGAGGCTCATTTTATGAAAATGTAGAAACACCGCTGCAAAAACATAGCAATATGGCCTTATGATTGTGCGATTTGTCTTATTTTTTTGCTGGAAAAATCGATAAACTGTAATTTTACAACGTGAAAAGATGCAGTGTACTTTTCTCGAAAAAGGGAAGATAGAGCACAGAAATATCTGTAAAACAATTGATATATAGTCTTCTAAACTCTTGAATCGCACTTTTCACAGCGTCGTATGGCTACTCTTTGCACAGACTTTTCAAGATTGTACGATATTTCGGTTGCTGACAATGAGTGAGTCCTCTGAAAAGGGGGTGGAGTAGTAAAATGGCACACAACAAAACAATACGTAAGAAAATGAAGAAACAATCGCTATATCTTGCTGCGATGTTGGCTGTTGGGACAATGTATTGGCAGGGACAGATGCAGGCACAGACGCAGGTGGTGCAATCACCATCGCAAGAAAAGGCGCAATCTCCTCTGGCGGTGCCGCGCACATTGGAGGACTATCGCGCATTGGCTTTGCAACACAACAAATCGCTCCAAGTGGCGCAAATGGCCGTGATCAAAGCCGAGGAAGAACATCGCGTGGCACGCACCAACTATTTGCCGAAGGTGTCGGCTGTGGGGGCTTATTTCCACACCGGCAACAGTCTTTCACTCCTCTCCGCCGAGCAACAAGCCAGTTTGCCCACCTTGGGCACACAATTGATGCAGGGCATTACGCCACAATTTATGCAGGCGGCACAAGGACTCTTGGCCAAACATCCCGACCTCTTTCCTTTGCTCCAAAAAGGTATGGGGGCAGGAAAACAAGCTGAGATGGGACTCAACGCAGTGGGCAATAACTTGGCGGAGAAATTGAACACCGACACGCGCAATGTGGCTGTGGGTGCGGTGATGTTCACCCAACCTTTGTATATGGGTGGAAAAATCCGTGCTTACGACCGTTTGACGGGCTATTCTGCCCAACTTGCGGGCGAGAAAGTGCGCCAAGCGGAACAAGAATTGCTCTATGATGTGGACAAAGCCTATTGGCAAGTGGTGAGTTTGCACCACAAACGCGCGCTGGCTGTGGAATATCGCGATTTGTTGCGTAGACTCAATGACGATGTGGAGAAGATGGTGCGCGAAGGTGTGGCTACTAAATCGAATGCGCTGGCCGTGGCTGTGGAATTGAACAAGGCCGATGTCACTTTGCTCCGCGTGGAAGATGGAGAGTCTTTGTCACGAATGCTCCTTGCGCAGCTCTGCGGTTTGCCACTGGACAGTGATTTGACACTGCAAGAAACAGCCGAAACCGCGCCTATTGGCGAGGTGAAAATGGCCTCGACTTCGGCTGCGGAGTCCGTGGCGACGGCTTTGTCGCAGCGTTCCGAACTGAAACAACTGGCATTGGGACAAAAGATTTATGAGGAAAAAGTCAAAATAGACCGTTCCGCCTTCTTGCCCACGCTGGCCTTGACGGGCGGATATGGGATGACTTATCCCAGTATGTTCAATGGTTTTGAGAAGAAGTTTAAGGGCACGTGGAGTGTGGGACTTTTGCTCAAAGTTCCTTTGTGGGAATGGGGCGAAGCGAAGCATAAAGTGCGTGCTGCTCAGGCCGATGTGGCGATGACTGCACTCAAAGCGCAGGAAGCCCAAGAGAAAATCACCCTGCAAGTGACGCAAAACCATCTGCTGCTCAACGAGGCGCAAAAGAAATTGTCGCTCTCTCGCCGCAATCTTTCCAAGGCGGAAGAAAATCTCCGTATGGCGCGTGTGGGTTTTGACGAAGGAGTCATCACCACTTCCGACCTCCTGGCTGCGCAAACCGCGTGGATGGCTGCCAAAACCGATGTGGTGGATGCACAAATTGATTTGCAACTCGCCAACGCAGCCCTCAAAAAAGCAATGGCCAACTAAAAAGGACTAGAAAGGCTAGAAGCCCTAGCCTCTAACGTCTAATCTCTAACGTCTAATCTCTATTTTCTAAAATGAAAAAGCAAGCTCCCAATTATATTCCAGCCATTGTGTTGATTGTGGCTGTCGTAACGATCACCGCCGTGTGCGGATATTTCGCCTTTCGTCCCGAAGCAGAAGTGATGCAAGGCCAAGCCGATGTCACCGAATATCGCGTATCGAGTAAAGTTCCCGCCCGAGTGGCGCACATCTTTGTTGAAGAAGGACAGTTCGTCCACGCTGGCGACACCCTCGCTCTCCTAGAAGCTCCCGAAGTAGATGCCAAGTTGGTGCAAGCCCAGTCGGCACAAGACGCAGCGGCAGCCCAAAGTCGGAAAGCCGTCAAAGGAGCGCGTGAAGAACAAATACGCGGTGCCTACGAACTCTGGCAGAAAGCCATTGCTGGTCGTGAGGTGATGGAAAAAAGTTATGCGCGTGTGAAACGACTCTTCGACGAAGGCGTGGCCACAGCGCAGAAACTTGACGAAATGACCGCGCAGAGAGATGCAGCGATAGCCACTGAGCGCGCTGCAAAGTCGCAATATGATATGGCGAAGAATGGTGCACAGCAAGAAGACAAAGAAGCCGCAGCAGCTTTGGTGAATCGTGCCGGTGGAGCCATCAGCGAGGTGAAAAGTTATCAGAAAGAAATGGTGCTCGTGGCACAACTTGATGGTGAAGTCACCAGCATTTATCCCAGCATTGGTGAACTCGTGGGTTCGGGTGCACCCATTATGTCGGTGGCTTTGATGGACAAAATGTGGGTAACATTTAATGTGCGCGAAGACCATTTGCAGGATTTCAAAAAAGATGCCGTCATCACCGCCTTTGTGCCGGCTTTGAACAACCAAGAAGTGCGTTTGCGTGTGACAAATCTCAAAGATGTGGGCACTTATGCCGTGTGGCGCGCCACGAAATCAATGGGAAGTTATGACCTCAAAACCTTTGCTGTGAAGGCCGTTCCCGTGAGTCAAATCAAAGACCTCCGACCTGGAATGACGGTTGTTAGACGTTAGATATTAGACGTTAGGGGTCGCAGACCCTTTTATGCTCGCCACGACAAGCGTGGCTCGGGCATTAGACGTTAGAAATCAGACGTTAGAAATCAGACGTTAGAATATGTTCAAAGTAATGCTCCGCGAATGGCGACGACTTCTGTCGCGTCCCATTTATCTCTTTTGCATCTTCATTGTGCCCCTTGTCTGTGCGGTGATGCTCACCACGCTGATGGGAGAAGGACTGCCCACAGATATGCCGGTGGGATTGGTGGATATGGACAACACAACCACCACGCGCAACATAGCACGCAACCTTGACGCCTTTCAAACACACGTATAGCCTATAAGTTTGCTGACGTGAGTGAAGCAAGAAAAGCGATGCAACGAGGAGAAATATATGCCTTTTATTATCTCCCCAAAGGAACGACAGAGAAATTGCTCCGACAAGAACAACCCAAAGTGTCGTTCTACACCAACAACACCTACCTTATGGCCGGTTCGTTGCTCTACAAAGATATGCGCACTATGAGCGAATTGGCTTCGGGAGGTGCCACACGTTCGGTGCTACTCGCCAAAGGAGCCACCAACGACCAGGCAATGGCCTTCTTGCAACCCGTGGCAGTGGACGCGCATCCCATAGGCAATCCTGCACTCAACTATAATATCTACCTCTCCAACATCCTCATTCCAGGACTTCTCTCTCTGATGGTCTTCTTCGTTACGGTGTTTTCCATCGGACAAGAAATTAAAGAAGCCCACGGACGCGCCTTGTTGGTGCACACCCAAGGTGTGGCGTGGAAAGCCTTGTGGGGAAACTCTCCGCACAAGCCCTTTTGTTGCTCCCAGTGGCCTGGGCTTTGGGCGCGTATCTCTATGGTTATTTGCATTTCCCCTGCCATTGTGGCCTGCCCACTATGCTAGGGTTGTTGAGTCTTTTCGTTGTCGCTTCGCAAGGTATGGGCGTGTTGATGATTTGCGCCTTGCCCAATCCGCGCTTAGGACTGAGTTTCGCTTCCCTTTGGGGCGTCATCTCTTTCAGCATCTGCGGAATGTCGTTTCCCGCAATGGCAATGCACCCAGTGCTGCACGGATTAAGTTATCTGTTTCCCCTGCGTCACTACTATTTGCTCTATGTCAATTGCGCCCTCGACGGTTGGCCACTCTCCAATGCTTGGCCATTTTGCGCAGCCCTTTGTGGTTTCGCCCTCCTGCCGTGGTTGTTTGCTGGGAGATTTAAGACCATTGTCACGAAGATTCAATACGTGCCTTAGGAGTGGCAGTCGCAGCGTCGATGCACTCACCCTAATGGTGTGAGAGAGTCCGTGAGAAGTGAGATAATCCCTTTACCACAGGCGATGCTGACCCACCGAACAGCGCAACTATATAGAACCGAACAAGAGAGGGAATTCCTCTCTAACTACTATAATATGCACAAATCCTTTCGCAACACACTGCGCGACATATTCACCGATGGAGGACTCGTCATTTTCCTCCTCATTGTCCCAGTGATTTATCCCATACTCTATGCCTTCATCTACAACAATGAGGTGGTGCGCGATGTTCCTGTGGTCGTTGTAGACAGCGATGGCAGTAGTTTGTCGCGCAACTTCGTGCAGCGTCTAGACGCTTCGCCCGATGTGGCCGTGGTGGCGCGTGCAAATTCTCTCGCCGAAGCCCAACAATTGATGCGCCAACGCAAAGCTATGGCATTGTTGCCCTCCCCACGCAGATGAATCGCGATTTGCAACGCGGAACATCCGTGCGTGTGCAGGTTTATTGCGATATGAGCGGTATGCTCTACTACAAAGCTGTGCTCGCCACCACCACAGATGTGGCACTGCAAACCAATGCGCGCATCAAAGTGTTGCGCACTCCGGGTGCCACTCAGCGACAAGAGCAAATCACCACTGCGCCTTTGACCTATGAACACGTGGCGTTGTACAATCCCCAAAGCGGATTTGCCACCTTCTTGCTCCCTGCGGTGTTGGTATTGGTGCTGCAACAAACCCTCATTCTTGGCGTGGGAATGGAAGCCGGAACGCGTCGTGAGCGTATGGAACGCACACATAAATTCCCCTCCACCGATGATTTCACCCTCGATGCTGAATATATTCTCGAAAATTCAGACGCTCAGCATCGCGAAAAGGTGAAAGCGCAAGCACTCGCTGCGCAAAAGGCTTTTGAAAATGGCGAAACAACAACGGTGAAAATCCGATGGTTTCATCCCAATCATCCGCGTCATCGCGATGCTCCTTGGCGCGCACTCTCGAGCCTTTTGGGACGAAGCACCGCTTATCTCGCCATATATATAGGAGTAAGTGCCTTCGTTTTGGGCATCGTGCCCCATCTTTTCCACTTCCCGCAGCTCACCACTTTTGGAGATATGGCTTTGTTCTTCTTGCCCTATCTGTGGGCGTCGGTGATGTTTGCCATCTCCTTGAGCGTCCTAGCGCATCAGCGTGAGAGCATCATCCTCATTGCCGTGTTCACCTCCGTGCCTATGCTCTTTCTGAGTGGCGTGAGTTGGCCAGGAAGTGCCATCCCTTGGTATTGGAAAACGCTTGGTGCGCTCATTCCTTCCACACCGGCCATCAATGGATATGTGCGTCTCTCATCGATGGGCGCAAGTTTGCCCGAAGTGGTGCGCGAGTGGCAGCACCTCTGGTGGCTTGCAGGCGGATATACCCTCACAGCGTGGTGGGTGACGTGGCGCAATGAAAGGCGGAAGATGAGTTTAAACATTATCTCAACAAGGAAATGAAAGACGGCTAGAAGTTGTCTCCTCAATAACGCACTGCAATAACGTTCTACCCAAAGGAGATGCTGCAAAAACGAATTTTGCAACATCTCCTTTCTCTTTTCTTAGATGTAAAATATCCTCATAATTAAGGATTTTATGGCTTGCGAGAATGACGTAACTTTGCAGTCGAAAATAAAAACCATAACAATTATGCTTACCTCTCTCCTTTGCTGCAGCGCATTGCTCGGCCTTCCCACGACTCAGGGAACAGACAAAAACGCTCTGCCCAAAGACTCTATGGCCAACGCTATTGTTGCTCCAGATTCACGCCACGAAGTGGTGCTTCCCACAGCACAAATCCAAGAAATGAAGCGCAATCGCAAAGACCTTGCGCCACAAGTTGGGGTGAAAGTGAATCTTCACTGATCAACAATCATCAGTTCCACAACCTCAAAGACCTCACTGCCGTAGTGCCCAACTTCTATATGCCCGATTACGGTAACAGACAGAGATCAACCCTCTACATTCGTGGTATTGGCGTGAAAGCCAAAGCCCCAGCTGCTGGTTTTTATGTAGATGGTATGCCTCACTTTGAAGGAGCTGCCTTCGACTTCATCCTCGATGATGTGCGTAGTGTAGAAGTGTTGCCCGGTGCACAAGGCGCACTCTATGGTCGCAATGCCATTGGCGGTATTGTAGACGTGCGTACCTTCTCGCCTTTCGACCGCACAGGCACGCGTCTGCGTCTGGGCTACGGAAATTACAATGATTTCTCAGCCAACGTGTCCACGCAAACCACGTTCAACAACCGTTGGGGTGTTTCTCTGTCGGCAGGTGGACACAAGCGCGATGGATATTTCAAAAACAAATTCACAAACCAAGATGCCGATGCGCTCAAAGAACACTTTGCGCGTGTAGGTGTAGAGTGGCGTGCCAATGACAACTGGACGATGCGCCTTAGTTCTATGGTTGACTACACTGACCAAGGAACTGATCCCTTCGCTTTGTGGGACAAAAATACCCAACGTGTGGGCGAGGTCAACTACGATAAAACCTCAGTTTACGAACGTTTGCTCAACACCAACGGTATGCGCTGGCAATATGTGGGCAAAGGCTTCGACTTCAATAGCCAAACGTCTTATCAGTATCTGAAAGATAATCTAACGATGGACCAAGACTACACACCAAAACCCTTCCTTTGGGTGGATTTCACAACGCGTCAGAACTTGCTGAGCCAAGAGTTTACGCTGAAATCTAACACCAACTCGCGCTATCAATGGGTCTTGGGTTTCTTTGGTATGGCACAATGGGTGAAAAGCAATACCGATTTGGTTAATAATATGCCTTCGCCCAAAACAAAGAAAGCCACTGATTTGGAGTACGTGAAAGACATTCGCTTGGCCACTCAGACCTTTGCCTTCTATCATCAGTCTAGTTACAATGTATGGCGCGGACTTTCGTTGACCGCAGCTTTGCGTTACGATTTTGAACAAGCCACCGACAACAACAAGAAGGATAATTTCTCTTATTCCACTCACAAGCCTTTGGGCAAGGGGGACGAAAATTGGACGAGTAAATTGCATTTCTCTCAATTCTCTCCCAAGTTTGCCGTGCAATATCGTTGGAAGGCTGCCGATCTCTATGCGCAAGTGGCACGCGGATTTAAGGCTGGCGGATTCAACATAACGTCTAGAAATGAGGGTGATCGCACTTTCTTGCCTGAAACCAACTGGAGTTATGAAGTGGGAACGCATTTCCATTTGCCAGTTTGGGCTACGGAAGGACGAATCTCCCTCTACTACACCGACTGGCGCGACCAACAGATTATTCTTTCTGTGCCCAACGTGGGCTACGTGTTGCGCAATGCTGGCCGTTCTGACAGTAGAGGTTGGGAAGCCTCAGTGCGCACTTCTCCTTGCAGTGGCTTAGTGCTGCGTGCGGCCTATGGCTACAACTATTCGCGCTTCGTTGACTATAAGCCCAGTGGTAAAGACTATTCTCACAACGTTGTGCCTCTCACACCCCGACACACCCTCTCGGTGATGGGAGATTACACCGTGAACACGCCTCTGAATTGGATGGATCGTATCACTTTCTCTGCTGGAACAACTGCACTCGGCCCCATCTACTGGAGCGAAGAAAATGATTTCCAACAACCTCTCTATGCGCTACTCGATGCTAAAGTGCGTATGGAATGGAAAAATGTTGGGCTAGAAGTTTGGGGCAAGAACTTGACTTCTACAAAATATGTGGTCTATGGCTTCAAATATAATGGCAATTTTGCACAAGCTGGACGTCCGCTCACTTTCGGCTGCACAGTTAATTATCAGTTTTAATGGATAATCTGTGCGCTATGTCACAATCTTCACAAAACGTTACTCCCGATACGCAACATCGTGCCGAAACCTCGCAAGGTATTGCCCTCTCTTCTCACTGCCACGAAGTTGTGGTGGTGGGAGGAGGGCTCACGGGGCTTGTCACGGCCTTTATGCTCCGACAAAAGGGCGTAGATGTGGCTGTGGTGGAAAGAGAAAATCGCGTTGGTGGACAGATTCACACCTATCACGAGGGAGATTTCACCTTTGAGAGTGGTCCTTCTACGAGCGCGTTGAGTCATCCTGAGGTGGCTGAGCTCTTTGAACTCCTCGATAAATCCACTTTGCTCAAAGCACGCAAAGAATCGCACGCACGATGGATTTGGTACAAACGGAAGTTTGTGGAGATGCCCCACGGATTGTGGAGCGGACTCACCACACCTTTGGTGACCCTCTACGATAAGTTCCGACTTTTGGCAGAACCCTTTCGCCAACGCGGGGTGAATCCTGACGAAACGGTGGGCGAAATCAGTCGCCGCAGATTGGGAAATTCCTATTTCCGTAATTTTGTTGATCCGTTTGTTTCGGGAGTCTATGCCGGCAATCCCGACAATTTGGTCACTCGTTTTGCGTTGCCCAAATTGTACGCCTTAGAACAAACATACGGCAGTTTCATTCGTGGCGCAATACAGAAGATGCGCACACCCAAAACCGAACGAGAACGTTTGGCAACCAAAGAAGTGTGGTCGTGCGAGGGCGGAATGGAACGGCTCATTGAGCAATTGGCCGACGGCATCGGACGCGAACGCATCTATCTTGGTGTCACCTCTGCCGTGTTGCGACCAGAAGGCAAAGACGGTTGGGAACTCCACGGCATCGTGACCACAACAGAAGACGCGATGTCGAATGTTTCCGAACTTTCTTCGGCTTGCGGTGAACATTTGTCTGAAAAAGAAATGCAAACGGCAAAAAAACAATTTCGTTTGTCGTGCGCAACGCGTCATCACCACTTGTCCGGCCTATGCGCTGCCAGAATTGTTGCCTTTTGTGGAATCCTCGTTGCTGAAAGACGTGTCTACCCTCACTTATGCACCAGTGGTGCAAGTGGCGGTCGGATTTAAGGATGTGCAAGGTCGTTCATTTCAAGCCTTCGGTGGGTTAGTGCCCTCCACAGCTGGGCGAAAGGTGCTGGGCATTCTCTTTCCCTCTTCGTGCTTTTCGCATCGCGCTCCCGAGGGTGGGGCATTGTTCTCCGTCTTTATGGGAGGTGTGCGCCATCCCGAATGGGTGGAAGCCAGTGATGACGTCATCACCGAAACTGTTTTGGACGAACTCCAAACGATGCTGGGATTGCCCCGCGATTTACAGCCCGACTTGGTACGCATCTTCCGCCATCCACGTGCCATTCCTCAATATGAAGCCTCATCGGCACAGCGATTTGCAGCCATTGCTGCCCTTCAATCGCAATATCCAACGCTCACCCTCGCAGGTAATCTGCGCGACGGCATTGGCATGAGCGACCGCATCAAACAGGCTTGCGGACTTTAACGTGCCATCCTTGGGGAATACCAATTTTGGGGAATATCCCATCTTGGAGGAATGCTTTCTTTGAGGAAAATTCAAATTTGAGGAATGCGGTGTCTCACGGCACAACGTGTTGCTCATCTCCCCCACTTGTGACTTACCTCCAAGTGCTTGTGTTTTTATATTCTGTGTTTCATTGGCGTAATCACCAGCAAAAGAGATTTTGCAGAGTGGTTACGCCAATTGCAATTGCGCCAATTGTAGCTACGTCTATGTCGTTACATCAATTTTTCACCGCATTGTGAACAGAAGCGGTCGTTCTTTCGCACTTTTTGTCCGCAGCGAGGGCAACACCCATGTTGCACTGGCTTGGAAGTTTCGTTCACAAAGGTGGCCGTAACAATGCCGGTGGGGATGGCGATGATGGTATAACCCAACAGCATCACCATCGACGAGAGGAATTTCCCGGTAGGTGTCACAGGCGTCACGTCGCCAAAGCCCACAGTGGTCATCGTCACGATGGCATAATAGACCGAAGTTCCCAAATCGGTGAACTGTGTGTGCGGTGCATTTCCCTCCACGATGTACATCAGTGTGCCGATGCAGGTGACCAAGATGAGGACAAAGAGGAAATAGACCAGAATCTTGTTGAAACTCCTGCGCAGCGATTCCAAAAGGAGATAACCTTCATTGAGAAAACTGAACAAGCGGAACACGCGAAACACGCGAATGAACCGGATGGAGCGAAGCAAAAGCATATAGCGCGCTCCTGGGAAGATGAACGCCAGATAAGATGGAGCGGTAGAGATGAGATCGATGATGCCGAAGAAGCTGAGGGCATATTCTCTCCGCGAAGGCGAGCAATAGAGTCGTGCCACGTAGTCGAAGGTGAAGATTACGGCAAAGAAGTATTCCAACACTTCGAGCGCCACTTGAAAGGGATGAGCAAGTGAGGGCATACTCTCCACAAAAGCCGTGATGATGCTTGCCAAGATGCCAATGATGAGCAAGACGTCATAAGTCTTTCCAGCTGGAGTGTCTGCCAAATATGATGTGATATAGTCTTTCTTTATCTAACCAAGTGGGTCGTTTCATGATGTGTCCGTAAAGTTTTATGCAAAGTCACTATTTCTAGCGCAAAGTTACAAATTCGCGCGTAGAAAATGGGGCTTGTTTCTTCAAAAACAACGGACATTCCTGAGAAAATGACGGACTTTTTATCTCCATATTCAGAGATAAAGAAAGAAAAAAACGAAAGAATGGAGAGTTGAAAAGGAATGAAAAAAAGAAAAATCTCATTCGATATTTCGCTAATCACAAGGAAATCATTACCTTTGCAGCATATAATTTGTAATCATTACAGCCCTGCTTGTTGAAAAACGAGCATTCTGGCTTGACTAGCCAGCCTAGATGTGGCATAGACTAACGATATATTTCTCCGAAAATGGAGACTTTCCACCTATGAATATTTTTCTGTTCTGTGGAAAGTCGAGCCATTTTCCTAGCCATATACCAGCCTTTTACCCATCTCCCAAGGACATAAACAACAACATAACAATATAAAACCATAGGCTCTATGGCAAAGAAATTCATTACTTGTGATGGTAACCAAGCGGCAGCACACATCGCCTATATGTTTAGCGAAGTGGCGGCTATCTATCCCATCACCCCCTCGTCTACAATGGCTGAGTATGTCGACGATTGGTCGGCTCAAGGTCGCAAAAACATGTTTGGTGAAACTGTGCTCGTGCAAGAAATGCAGAGTGAAGGCGGTGCCGCTGGTGCCGTGCACGGCTCTTTGCAAGCCGGTGCTTTGACTTCTACTTTTACCGCATCGCAGGGTCTGCTCTTGATGATCCCCAATATGTACAAAATTGCGGGTGAATTCCTTCCCTGTGTGTTCCACGTGTCTGCACGTACCATTGCTTCTCACGCTCTTTCCATCTTCGGTGACCACCAAGACGTGATGTCTGCTCGTCAAACTGGTTTCGCCATGTTGGCCGAAGGTTCTGTGCAAGAAGTGATGGACTTGGCTGGTGTGGCTCACTTGGCTTCTATCAAAACTCGCGTGCCTTTCATGAACTTCTTCGATGGTTTCCGCACTTCGCATGAAATCCAGAAGATTGAAATGCTCGAAACTGAGGACTTGAAGCCCCTCGTTGACCAACAAGCGCTCTCTGATTTCCGCAACCGCGCCCTCACCCCTGAGCGTCCTGTGGCTCGCGGTATGGCTGAAAACCCCGAAACTTTCTTTGCTCACCGCGAAAGTTGCAACCCCTTCTACGAGGCTGTGCCTGAAGTTGTAGAAGAATACATGAACGAAATCTCTCGCATCACAGGTCGCAAGTATGGTCTCTTCAACTATTATGGTGACCCCGAAGCCGATCGCGTGATTATCCTCATGGGTTCTGCCTCTGAGGCAGCGCGCGAAGCCATCGACTATCTCCGCGAAGAGAAGGGTGAAAAGGTGGGGCTTGTGAGCGTACACCTCTATCGTCCTTTCTCTGTGAAGCACCTCCTCGCTGCTGTGCCCAAAACGGCAAAACGCATCGCTGTGCTTGACCGCACAAAAGAACCTGGTGCTAACGGCGAACCTCTCTACCTCGATGTGAAGGAAGCCTTCTATGATCAAGAAAATGCTCCCATCATCGTGGGTGGTCGCTATGGTTTAGGTTCAAACGACACCACGCCTGCACAAATCATGGCGGTGTATGAAAACCTCCCAATTGCCCGAACCTAAGAACCACTTCACCGTGGGCATCGTGGACGACGTAACCTTCACGTCACTTCCTCCCAAAGAAGAAATCAGCCTTGGTGGTGATGGTATGTTCCAAGCTAAGTTCTATGGCCTCGGTGCTGATGGTACTGTTGGTGCTAACAAGAACTCTGTGAAAATCATCGGTGAAACAACCGATAAGTACTGCCAAGCCTACTTCTCTTACGACTCTAAGAAGTCTGGTGGTTTCACTTGCTCTCACCTCCGCTTCGGTGATCACCCCATCCGTTCTACCTATTTGGTGAACACCCCCAACTTTGTGGCTTGCCACGTGCAGAGCTACATGCACATGTATGACGTGTTGCGCGGTATTCAGCCCAACGGCACATTCCTCCTCAATACCCTTTGGGAGGGTGAAGACCTCGTGCGCAATATGCCTAACAAAATCAAGCGCATCCTTGCTCAACGCAACATCACGGTCTACACCATCAACGCAACAAAGATTGCGCGCGAAATCGGTCTTGGCAATCGCACCAACACCATCCTTCAAAGTGCCTTCTTCCGCATCACTAATGTGATTCCTGTGGACAAGGCAGTCAAGGAGATGAAATACTTCATTGAAAAGACCTACGGCAAGAAGGGGCAAGACATCGTAGACAAGAACTACGCAGCCGTAGATCGCGGTGGCGAATATCAAGAATTCCCCGTAGATCCCGCTTGGGCTTCTCTCGCTGACGACGCTAAGGTGGACGATGGCGCTCCTGCATTCATCACTGACATTGCTCGTGTCATCAACGCACAAATGGGTAACGACCTTCCCGTGAGTGCCTTCAAGGGCTTGGAAGATGGTACTTGGCACCAAGGTACTGCCGCTTACGAAAGCGCGGTGTCGCTGCCTATGTGCCTGTTTGGGATTTGGAAAACTGTATCCAATGTAACAAGTGTGCTTATGTTTGTCCTCACGCTTGTATCCGTCCCTTCGTGATGGACGAAGCTGAGAAGGCTGCATCTCCTAACTTGAGTGCTATCGAAATGAAAGCTCCTGCCCAAATGAAGGGTATGAACTTCCGCATTCAGATTTCTGTGCTCGACTGCACGGGTTGCTCAAACTGCGTAGACGTATGTCCTGGTCGTCCTAAGACGGGTAAGGCTCTCTCTATGTCTCCCCCTCCAAGACCAACTTGGCGAAGCTGACAACTGGAAGTACCTCACTGAGAATGTGACCAACAAGGCTCACCTCATTGACGCTGCTGCTAACCCCAAGAACTCACAGTTCATACAACCTCTCTTCGAATTCTCTGGAGCTTGCGCAGGTTGTGGTGAAACTCCTTACGTGAAACTCGTTTCTCAGCTCTTCGGTGATCGCGAAATGGTGGCCAACGCTACGGGTTGCTCATCCATCTACTCTGCATCTATCCCTTCAACACCTTACACCACTAACGCTGAAGGTCACGGTCCTGCTTGGGCTAACTCACTCTTCGAAGACTTCTGCGAATTTGGTCTCGGTATGACCCTTGCCAACAAGAAAATGCGTGAGCGCATTGAACTCATCTTCAAAGATGCCATCGCCAATGGTGAGCACGTGAGCGAAGAGTTCAAGGCTGCTGCTGCTGAATGGCTCGAAGTGAAAGACGATGCCGCTGGTTCTAAGGCTGCTGCTGCAAAACTCAAACCTATGATTGCCGCTGGTAAGGCTGCTGGTTGCCCTGTTTGCAAGCAACTCGACGAACTCGCTCACTATCTCACCAAGCGTTCACAATGGATCATCGGTGGTGACGGTGCTGCTTACGACATCGGTTATGGCGGTCTCGACCATGTCATTGCATCTGGCGAAGACGTAAACGTTTTGGTGCTCGACACTGAAGTTTACTCTAACACTGGTGGTCAGTCTTCTAAGTCTACCCCAACTGGTGCTGTGGCTAAGTTTGCTGCTTCTGGTAAGCGCATTCGCAAGAAAGACCTCGGTTTGATTGCCACCACTTATGGCTACGTTTATGTGGCACAAGTGGCCATGGGTGCCGACCACAACCAAACGCTCAAGGCTATCCGCGAAGCTGAGGCTTATCCTGGTCCATCTCTCATCATCGCTTACTCACCCTGTATTGCACACGGCTTGAAGGCTGGTATGGGTAAGAGCCAACACGAAGAAGAACTCGCTGTGAAGTGCGGTTACTGGCAGCTCTGGCGCTACAACCTGCGCTCGAAGACCAAGGTAAGAATCCATTCTCACTCGACTCTAAGGCTCCCAACTGGGCAGACTTCCAAGACTTCCTCACCGGTGAGGTGCGTTTCCAAGCGCTCAAGAAGCAATTCCCCGAACAAGCTCAAGAACTCTTCCAGGCTTGCGAAGAAAATGCTCGTCGTCGCTACCAAAGCTACGTGCGCATGACGCAACAAGACTGGAGTCTCCCCGAGGCTGAAACGGCAGAAGCATAAGCTTTAATACTAACTATGAGCGCGACATCCTAGTGCAGGGTGTCGCGCTTTTTGTTTTATCAATAAAAACAACGCGACATCCCGATGTGGAATGTCGCGTTTTCGTTGGAAGAAACTTTGAAGTCTCGCGGTATTTGCGCTGAATTGCGCAACAGAGGGCTTATGCAAGCCGTAGTTTTAGAGAAAAGGCTACGACTTGTAGCCCTTCTTCGCAGAACTGATGAAGTCTTTCAAGAAAGTAGACTCCTTCAACACCTTGTTCACCGCCTGCTGCAAATCATTTGCACTAAAGTTTTTACCCTTGTTTTGCAACATATAGGAAAGTGCCATCAGATAGACCCAACCAGAAGCCAGTGTCACGGCGTAGAGCGTGCCACTCATCAAAGCCGCACCCGCCAAACTGCCAATGCCAGGAATGAATTTCAGTGCACTCGCCACGGTGCTCACCGCAGCAGCCGAAGCCAAGTTCGTTGCCACACCAGCACCAATGGTTTTCAAGATGTTGTCGCCGACTGAAATGCCCACTTTCTTGTTGATGAGCACATACATCGTCCAGATGTTGGCAGCACCAGCCGCCACGTCAGCCCCAGGGATGGGAATCCAGGCCGAAGCCACTGCGATTTTGCTGTGACGCTTCACGATGCCCACAATTTCTTGTGGGAAATTTGCATCGACGAATTTGTCCATTCCTTGCATTGCGCTGTACACCTTTGACGCAGCTTCCAAGAGTTTTTTGTTACTGTCCATTTTGATAGAGAGTTATTGGGTTGATAATGTTTGTTCTTTTATCATTCATCAGCGAGTTTTCTTCGCGTCTGTGTCGTAATGACAATGCAAAAGTAAGGGGCTTTCTTTACAAGCACTTCATTTTCTTTCTGCTTTCGCCCTTTTATTTTGGTTTTAGGTGCACCCCTCAGTTCACATACACCCATTCTCTCAAATATATTAGGTGCGCATCTTGAAGATACGCACCCAAACTTTTTTGTGTTTTCCATCTCATTCACCTATATAAAGCAAATACGCGACATCCCGATGTGGAATGTCGCGTTCTATTTCTAATATCTTATGCTGCTATAGCCTTCTTGCTTGGTGTTAATACAACTCCTCGCCCCAAATGAAGTCGTGGGGAGCATCGGCCAAGAGGGGGTGGTGCTGGTCTTTGGCACTCAAAATGGCGTCGGCAATGGGCATGCGCCAGTCAATGTCGAGACGCTCGTCTAGGAGAGAGATGCCTGCATCCGACTCGGGGGCATAATAGTTGTCGCATTTGTATTGAAACACCGCTTCTTCGGAGAGAACGGCAAAACCGTGCGCAAAACCGCGGGGGATGAAGAGCTGGAGATGGTTGTCTTCACTCAATTCCACGGCAACGTGCTGACCAAAGGTGGGACTGCCTTGACGAATGTCTACGGCTACATCGAGGACGCAACCGCGGGTGCAACGCACGAGTTTACTCTGCGTGTGGGGCATTCGCTGATAGTGCAGACCGCGCATCACACCGCGCGTGGAGCACGACTCGTTGTCTTGCACAAAATCAATGGGACGCACGAGGCGGTTGAACTCTTGTTGAGAAAAGGATTCAAAGAAATAGCCGCGGTCGTCGCGAAACAATCGGGGTTCGAGAATGACAACGTCGGGAATGGCCGTGGGATGAACTATCATTGTAAGAAAGAACTATGCTTTTGATGAAGAGAAATCTATTGATGAGGAGGGGTCTGGACAATTGTTGTAGAAATCTATGTAATTGATGAGGGAAAATCCGGACAATTATTTGTAGAAATCTATGCAATTGATGAGGGGGGAAGCCCAAGTTGTTGCTGGGTTTTACTGCTGAGCAATCAGTTTGAGCAGATATTGGCCATATTGGTTCTTCGCCATAGGTTGAGCGATGCGCTCCACCTCCTTTGCCGAAAGCCATCCCTGTCCATAGGCGATGCCTTCTAGACAAGCCACTTTGAGACCCTGACGTTTCTCCAACACTTCAATATAAGTGGAGGCCTCTGATAGCGAATCGTGGGTTCCGGTGTCGAGCCACGCAAATCCGCGTCCGAGGGTGAGCACCTGAAGTTCGTTGGCTTCGAGATAATGCTGATTGACGGTCGTGATTTCCAGTTCTCCGCGCGCCGAAGGTTTGATGTTTGCTGCCACATCCACCACAGAGTTGGGATAGAAATACAAGCCCACCACGGCATAGTTGGACTTGGGGTGCTCGGGTTTCTCCTCAATGGAGGTGCATTGTCCTGTTTCGTCGAAAGTGGCCACGCCATAACGCTCGGGGTCATTGACACGATAGCCAAAGATAGTGGCGCGTTGTTGCTGTTCGGCAGTGTACACCGCCTTGTGGAGGAGTTCTGTGAAACCCGCTCCGTGGAAGATGTTGTCGCCTAGCACCAAACAAACGCTGTCGTTGCCAATAAACTCTCTACCGATGATGAAGGCTTGTGCGAGTCCATCGGGCGAGGGTTGCTCGGCATAGGAGAACTGCACGCCAAAGTCGCTACCATCGCCCAAAAGGCGTTGAAAACCTGGTAGGTCGTGGGGAGTGGAGATGATGAGTATCTCGCGAATGCCTGCGAGCATAAGCACCGAAATGGGATAATACACCATCGGTTTATCGAAAATGGGGAGCAACTGTTTGCTTACTCCTTTGGTGATGGGGTAGAGGCGCGTGCCGCTTCCTCCGGCCAATACGATTCCTTTCATATATGAGGTTAGCCTTTTTCTGTTTTCTAGATGCCCTAGAAGTTCTAGCTTTTCTAGTGGTTCTAGTTTTTCTAGATTTACTAGAGCTGCTAGATTTTCTAGAGGTTCAAAGTTACGATTTTTGCAGAAGTCGGCCAAAGAAATGGTAGAAAAAATCCCACACCTTGCGTGGAAGGTGTGGGAAATGGCAGTGCTGCGCAAAGCACTAGGGGTGTGTGATGAGATTGCGCGCCTGAGGATGTGTGCGCACAGAGATGTAGAGCGGCACGTGGCGAGGATGGCGCGAGAGACGCTGCATCAATCGTCGGAAGGTTGTCACCGAGTGGAAAATGAAATCGGCCGTCTTTGCCTCGCCCACAAGGATGCAACCCTTCGTGTCGTTGGGCGTGTTGCCCACGTGGATGAGAATTGCTTGAAAACCAGGTACGTTGCATAGGTAAGGCATCTTTCCACCCCAAACTCGCGCCCAAGGATAGCGTTTGAAACGAGAAAACCGTGGTGATATGCGGTCAAGACGAAGTTGGTAAGTACCTATGGGGAATGGCCGTTTTACCAAGAACTTTGCGTGCGCCTAAAGGTCGAGCGCGTGGTTCTAGTGTGTGGCAAAAGAAGCTGCCATTGATGAAGAGCATCCCCAATGTGCCTTCGTTGGTGAAGTGGGTGCGCCACAACACAATTTCTAGCGTGTCGGGAGTTGCCACTTCGCTGCTACAATCGGTTGGGGTAGTGGCTGATGAAGCCGGTGTGGTGGTTGTGCAAACAATCATAGTAAAAAGATTTTTGTGGATAAAATGATAGAATGATGAAACGATAAAATGGTAAAATGGTAAAATGATGAAATGATAGAATGATGAGATGATGGAATGGTGAATTGGTGAAACAAAGCATCTGCTTCACGTCGACGAAGTGTACTTCTGTTCAGTCTTTTCGCCATTGCTCCCCTTGGAAAGATACGAATTTTCATAGTACTGCGTCTTTCATCGCCTTTATCGTTTGACGAAAACGATAGATTGTGGCGGATTTCGTAAGTTTTAGTGTTTTTGCTATTTCGGGCAAAGTGTAATTGTCGAGATGCATCAAAACGATAGAACGATTCAATTCGGGTTGTTTTGCCAAACAATTCACAATTTTTGCGGTTCTCACGCAGGAAACATTGTTTGTTAATCGCTCCAACTCCGATGAAAAGCTCATTTCTAGTGTATCATCAGACATTGAACAAAGTTTACTGTCATCAAGTTCGCAACAAATGAAGGTGCTTTTCTTTCGATACCTCTCCATACGATTGAGGAAGAATCTGTGTGCGATGTGTTGCATAGCCCAATTGACCTCCTCGCCCAGAGGGCAAAGGTGGAGTTGTTGCCATATCTCAATGAGGGCGTCTTGCCAGTCTTCCTCCTCATAGGCGGGGGAGTGTGGAAGACTTTGTGCATACTTCTTAAGTTGTTGAAGGATAGGGGAGATAGTCTTTTCGAATCGTGCCGTATCTTCTGGCAATTGTGGGCACGACTGTTGATCGTGAATCTTCATAAAAGATGGTGTTTTAATGGTCGATAAAAAAGGTTTTGACATCGTGAGAAGCGGTTGTGGTGGGGTGGTGTGTCTTTCGTTTCAACCTTTGATGTTTTATTCTGTTTCGATGCAAAGTTACGAATTAAAATGCTACTTACAAAATAAAATCGCAGCAAATATAGGGGTGTCGGTTGAAAGTTTCGATTTCTTTCTGTTTTTATGTCGAGAAGGTATGTTCTTTTCAGGTTTCTTTGCGATATGTGCGTAATAATGAACGATGTAAACGCAAAAAACGCAGATTTTAATAGATTTTTAAGTCGAAATTTTTGGAGGCGTCTCGCATTTTTCCGTATCTTTGTGGCAAATATAAATTATAACCCTCCCAGTATGCAGACACTAAAAGATCACACCCGACGCACCATTATGGATGTGGCACGCACTGCCTTCCTCGAAGACGGCTTTTTGAAGGCTTCGATGCGTGGCGTAGCGACTGCTACCGGCACGAGTTTGGGCAATCTCTACAATTATTTCCCTAGCAAGGATGCGCTCTTTATTGCAGTAGTAGAGCCTTTTACGGCTGAGATGGAGCACCTGTTGGAGTCGTATTACGGACTCTCGGGCTACGATATGCTTGCTTGGAATGCTCCTGAGAACATACAGCAGACCACAGCGACTTATTTGTCATTGGTTAAAGAGCATCGCGACTTGATGTTTCTTGTCTTTTATCGCGCGCAGGGCTCTTCGCTTGAAACTTATAGACACGAATTCATTGATAAGTGCTCTCGAATAGTTTCGCAGTGGTTTTCGCATCTTACCGATGAACAAGGAGAATTGCGCGCGCAACTTTCCAATGCCTTTATCAGATGGCTCTCAGCAGGTATGTTTAGTATGATTGAAGAAATCATAGATCGCAATATGAGCGAAAGCGAAGCCGAAAAATTCATTGAAGAGTATCTCACTTTTGAGATTGAAGGCATCAAAGCCCTCCTCAATCGTTCAAAAAATTAGTGCACACTTTGGTTTCCCCTCTTCTTTGACATTTCTCTCCCACCAAATGGTGATGCAGCAGTTGTCACCATAGGAGGCATCATATCTCTCGGACATTTCACGGTGTCCGAGATTTTTTTTGTTCTGATAATCAGTTGGTTGTCTTATCGATACTTTGTTGGCAAAAAACAACACGTTGTTTGTAGAAAAACGAGCCGTTGTTTTTGATAAAACGACACGTTGTTTTTAGAGAAACGACACGTTGTTTTTTTTATGGCCATTCCAAGTGCAGAAAAAGTGTGCTTTTACTCCCATTCGCTCCTTAGGTCTTGAGCAGATAATCCTGGATAAATCGAAATAAATACATACTTTATGCAAGGGAATGCGGAAGAATTAGTCTTTTTCGAAAAAGGGATTATTATATATTGCCGTTTTTTGTTGTGAAATAGTGTTTTTCTTTTTGTTGATTTCGAAGCTTGAGTGTAAATAAATCTAATCGAAAAAAGGAAAATACCTAGAAGTGAGTATTGAGTAGGCGAGGAGAAGGCCGTAACTTTGCACTCGCAAAACACAGTTTCCCCGATGGCTAGGAACAATTGTTGTGAAAGGCTACCGTTTGAGGAGCGGTCAATACGATAAATTCGTGCATATTTTTGACGATATGCAGCATTTATCTCAACTCCATCAAAGTCATTTGCTTGTCTTCTTAGCCACAAAGCCCAGGAGCAGTTTCTGAAAAATCAGAATGTGCGGAGAAATTGCGCAGTAAACACTTTGTAGGAGTTTGTGCCAAAAGGCCAATTCCACATCAACCCAATGCAAATGTAAAAGAGTGGAAACCTCGTGAGAGGGAGTGCCCACTCACCTATGATATGCAAAAATCTCGTATGAAAAAAGCAATATTGTCCCCACCGCAACGCTTCGGTACTGCACCGCTTGCCCTTTGTGCGGCATTGGTGGCACAAGGGTTCTCAATCGCTGCGATGGCGAATGGAACAAATCTAGCGGCTGCGGACAACACCTTCCCATCTTCTTATGCAACGCCCATTGCTGCACCCTTTGCAGCAACTTCGGCCGTGCTTCCTGCAGAGCAAACCAACACTACGCGCCAAGTGGTGCATTTCACCATCACGCGCCAAGGTTCCAATGAAGCTCTCATTGGCGCATCCGTGCGCATAGACGGTAAAGTGATGGGCGTGACCGACAACAATGGTCGCTGCACCGTGCGCTTGTCACAAGGCGTGCAGCGTATCCATGTGGAAGTGACCTACATCGGTTGCAATCCGCTCAAACGCACCGTCACCATCCCCGCCAATGGCCAAATCTCCCTCGCTTTGCAAGACGGTAGTCACAGCATTCAGGGCGTCACAGTGAGCGCGCGCCGCAAGCACACCTCTGTGTTGCAACAGTCGGCAGCGGTGAAAAGCACCGACATCGAGAAGGGTGGTGCTACTTCCCTCGCAAAACTATTAGAGACCATCCCCGGAGTGAGCTCCATCAGCACGGGAGGAACGATTGCCAAGCCCGTGATTCAGGGTATGCACTCCAGCAGAATTCTGTTGATGAACAACGGTGTTCGCCTCGAAAGCCAAAGTTGGGGAGCCGACCACGCTCCCGAAGTGGACTACACAGGTTCTAGCATGGTGGAAGTGGTGAAAGGTGCAGAGTGCATCCGCTACGGATTTGGCGCCATGGGTGGAGTGGTGTTGCTCAACGACGCACCCTTGCCCTACGACAGCACACGTTTTCACGTCAAAGGTTCGGTGAACACTGGCTACGACACCAATGCTCGTGGTGTTTCGGGCAGTGGAACCCTCGAAGCAGGCTACAAACGTTGGGGTATGCGCGTGCATGGCAACTACACCAAGGGAGGTGATTACCACACGGCCGACTACATCCTCAACAACACCGGCTACAACAACATCGCGCTCTCAGCCATGTTGGGCTACAAGGACAAAAACATCACGGCCACCTTGCTTTCCAGCATCTACTATCAGCGCAGTGGCATTTATTACGGTTCTAAAATCTCCGACCTCGATCAGCTCATCAAACGCTTCGAGGCAGGACGTCCCGATGTGTCTACTTTGCGCAATTTTTCCTACGACATCCAACCTCCTTTCCAACAGTCGCAACACTTCACCGTGAAGGGCGAAGTGAAATGGCGCATCAACGACGACCACCAACTCGACATCGTGGGCTCGTTCCAAGAGAATTTGCGTCAGGAATTTGAAAATCGTAAGAAGCAGCAGTGGAGTTGGATTCCGATGCAAGACTTGATTCTCAAAACCTATAAGTTTGATGTGACGTGGAACGCCAAATGGCATTTGTGGAACATGACCACAGAGACAGGTTTGGCCAACACCTATCAAGAAAACTTCAACTATCCCGGCACGAAACAGCCTGCCTTTGTGCCCAACTTTGCCGCACTCTCCATGGGAGGATTCACCCTCCACAAAGCACAGTGGGGCAAACTCCAAGCCGCTCTCGGTTTGCGCTACGACTTCCGCGTGATGTCGGTCAATGGCTACACCAGTTTGAGCAACTACACCTATTACGACGACTTCAAACTTTACAGCAACTTCACCTCTTCGCTCGCTGCGCACTATCAAATCAGCGATCAGTGGGATGCGCGTGCCAATGTGGGTTGGTCGTGGAGACCACCAGACATCAATGAGCTTTATGCCATCGGTTTGCAGGAAGGTTCTTATTGGGTGGTGGGCAATCGCCACTTAGAAAGTGAGCGAGGCTACAAAGCCGTGTTGGGCACAAAGTGGAGAAACACCAAATTCTCCGTAGAACCCAGCATGTTCTATCAGCGCATCGACAGTTACATCTACGACCACATCGGCAATGGTAAAGATCGTTACCACAATCACCCCAGCGGTAAGTATCCTAAGTTCATCTACGACCAAGACGATGTGCGTTTGGTGGGCGGTGACATCGAAGCCACCTACAAACCCATGGAACCCTTGACCCTCGTGGCCAAAGGTGAATGGATTTTTGGCCGCAACTTGAGTCGTCAAGACTGGTTGCCCTTCATGCCCTCCGATCGCTACGGACTTTCAGCCAGCTACACCAAAGTTTTGGGCAATCGCCAACAATATGTGGCTTCGCTTTCCCTCTCCGGCATCTATGTGGCCAAGCAAACACGCTTCGATCCCGACAAAGACCTCGTGCCAGATTCGCCCGATGCTTATTTCTTGCTCAACGGAACGGCCGATTTCGCCATCAAACTTCCTCACAAACGTGAAATCAAGTTTATGCTTGTCGGTGACAACGTGCTCAACACTTTATATAAGGAGTACACCGACCGCTTCCGCTATTATGCCCACGAGCGTGGCGCCAACTTCTCTCTGAGAACCCTCATCAGATTCTAAACGTCTGTGGCAGCAACACACACGTGTTGCACCATGATTGGAGTGCTGCTCTTGTCGCCCAACGACCTTTTGCAGCCACTTAGTTCTCTTCAATCCAAATCGGTCATTAGACCGTTATGGTACGAATCGTAATTCAATGATTCTTTACAATGAAATCTAGAATATTATCTTACATCGGCACAGGATGTTTGGCACTTGTCGCTTTGGTAAGCTGTTCAGACAACCAAGTTGACGACTTTTTCAAGAAAGTGGTCAAAGCTCCCCCCTCATCCATCGAACGCGATGTCAAGGGACACGACCAAATTTATGCTGTTCACGCCATTTTGCGTATGGGTTATCCCGGTGGCACCCTCAATGTTGGCCCTAATGGCGAAGACGAAATCAATGTTTATCGCACCATCCACGAGGCCGGCGACAGTCTTTCCCTCCCAGTGATGCAGGAAATCGACATCGCCAAAGACGATAATGGTGAAATGACGGTCACCACAGCCCGCAATCATTTCGATGTTGTGGCTTCCGACAAGGTGGTTTATGGCTTAGAACTGCGCTATTACGATCAAAACGGACTGCTCATCAATCACCAGTTCTCTAGCTATTTCTATAAAACTGACAAACAAGGCAATCAAGTGCCCGATGAAATCAGTAGTGCGCTCCAAATGCACCAACATTTCTTTGGCATCGGCCACAGCACGCTCGACCAAAATGCCGTTGTTGCAGCCGGGAAAGCCCCCATCGTGTCCAAAGGTTTGCAAATGGCCTATCCCCGCACCCTCGATGCGACCCCGCATTTCATCGATAAATACACCTTCCGCGCGAAGGGCGGACAACCCTTGCCTGCCACCAAATACAGCACGAGCAACATCTATGCGCCCACTAGTTTGTTATGGGCGATAACTCCGTGCCCTACAATGAAGATTTGGCTTGGCGCGCCATCGAAAACGGTGGACGCCCCGAAGCTTTGCAAACCATCAGCACGCCCGAAGGCAATATGCGCCTTTTCCAAACAGTGGAAGGCACAAAACTCAATGAGCTGACACCCGAACTCTTCAGTTACGAATATCGCGACACTGACCCTGTGGAAGAAGAAATCGGTAAACTCTTTGTGGAGTCTTACAATGACGACTTCATCGACCCCGACACCAACTTGCCCCGTCAGCGTTATAGCCACACCGTAGGCTTGTTGCGCCAAGAACGCAGTCTTGATGCCGGTAAGCCCTTCGACCGACTCGGCTTCAAAGGCATCTTGCGCTTCAAACAAAAAGACGTTCAGTTCTCTCTGCAAGCACGCATTTGCAACATCCTCAACCGCGGACACCAACAAGCTGGTGCTGGAGCAAATGCGCAAGACAAGCCTGCCAAATACACCAACGTGAGCAACTCTGCTATCGGATACGTGTGGGATTTCAACCAAATACAGCCTGGTTGGGACAATTTCGACATCGACTATCCGCTGCCCATTCGCGTCATTGCCAACACTGACGATGGAGAAGAACGGTGTGTCAAAGACATCCAACGCTTCTATCCCAATGCCAATGCGGCTAATCTCTGGCGAATGCTCTCAGACCCACAAAGTTATTTCTCTTCTTATCGATTCAGACAAAGCACCGTATTATTCTAATGACTAAGTTATCCACCATTTCCGCCTGTTTGTTGGCAGTCGGATGTCTCACCACTTCGTGCGACGACTTTGTCTTTGGCAACGTCCACGTCAACTATGATGACAATCCTCTTGAAGCTAAGCCCATTGCGCGCTCTGGAGCCGACCACTACGTCGACAGTTTGACTAAAATCAAGACGAACGATGCGATGGCCAATCCCTGATCCCAATGGAGCCTTCAACAACTGGTCCACTTGTTTGGCGATGTTCAAAGAAGGACACCTCACGGTGACGGTAAGATGCACGGCAACTTTGTCTATCGCAACGCGCCTTGGAAGCAAGAAGAGTTTGCCATCATTCGCAACAACACCACTCAGTGGCCCACCGTTGAGGTGCAACGCTCCTCCACGGTCACTTATCTGGAGTCAGTGGACGGCAAACAAGGGCCCGACTACATCCGCATCATTGGCGGAAAACTCAAACGCTGGGGACTTTGCCTTTACTTCTTCAACAAAGAGGGTAAGTTGATGAATGATGACATCCTCAATCATTCCGACGAATACCAGATTTTCTTCACCGTCAGCGATGTAGACGACAAGGGAAAGCCTTATGACGTGATGGACTGTCGTGGCAAATGGACTTATGACCCTAAGAGCAAAGATCCTTTGAAGAAAGGCACCGTGGACCCCACGCCCATCAAAGCACCTGCCTTTGCCAATGCCACCACGTGGACGGAACGCGCAAAACTCTCTTCTAAGCTCTTTGAATACACCTATCGCGACACTTGGACGCACGGGGTGATGGGCGATGGCGCGCGCGAGTTGTTCAACCAACGTTTGCTCCCACCGCTCGATAAAACGGCGATGGACTATGCCGTGGCTCCCTACGACCAAGACCGCGTGGGCTTGAAAGGTCACTTCAATTTCGACATCGACCTCGGAGAAACCGACAAAGACCACGTGCAATGGCCTTATCTCATTGCCAATCGTCCTGATTTCGTCACGGGAGAGCCAGCGCTATACACGCGTCCCACTTATCTCTTGCCGAAGTTCTACCTCTCTGTCCGCGTCATGAAATGTCCCAAGGGCAAGGCACTCATTCCTCGTGATGAATATCTGAAACGCCACTCCACCTATCAGTTCGTCAGCCAACGCATTTGCGCTGATGCCACTAATCCCGATGAAGCCAAAGAATACGGACAAGATTCGGAATGGAAAGAAGTATTGCGCTTCAACATCCCTATCAAAATCTATTGCAGTAGCTTCGACACTGACCCCACAGGCGTAGACCCCAACGACCCGCTCTATTATTTCATGGGACGCGAAATTGGTCTTACTCCCGAAGACGCACTTGAGGCTGCGCAAAACGTGCAAACGCACGGCATCGGCGGTGGTTCGGGCTTTGGTAACTGGTTCCTCTAACCGGCCACGCACCTCATTCTCTCTGACGCCGCTCACACACACATATATTATAGTCATATCATTACCACAATGAAAAAGATTTTCTATTCTCTCCTCGCGCTTCTCGCCCTCGGATTGGGCAGTTGCCAACGCGAAACTGGACTCACCAACGTCCAAACGTCTGAAACGACCACCGACCACCTCATCATCAAAGAGGTGTTCTACGCGGGTCACGCTATGGTTCGCACGCCATCCACCAATTATAATGGTGGGTATGAACCTTTCCCCGGTGGCGGTGGTTATGGCGATGACACAGATTCTGATACAGACTCTGATTCTACTGCAACAGATTCTACTAGCTCTGCAACGACTACATCCACTCGTGCCGAAGCATTGGCAAAGCGTTACTACACTCGTGTGGATAACGACCAATACATCACCATCTACAATCCTTCTAAGCAAACGCTTTACCTCGATAGTTTGGCCATTGTGACCAACCAAATCGACCCTCGCATCATCTTTGAATTTGCACCTGGCGACAACTTTGTCAACTCTTATTATGGTGTAAACAGCATCATGTGCTTCCCTGGTAAGGGCAAGGACTTCCCTGTGAAACCTGGTCAAACCATCGTGATTGCGAATCATGCCGTAGACCATGCCAAGGACTATGAGAAGTATCTCGAGGATAATGGCGAAAACCTCAAGGAATATGAAGGTATCGACCAATTCCTCGATCTCTCTCTAAGGCTGACTTCGAATGGAGTCCCAGCACCGACAAGAACAATAACCCCAATGTGCCCGATTTGACGCCCATCACGCCCAATCGCGCCATGGCAACTGTTTCTGAAGCTGTGGGCTTGGCACTCGTGCGTTTGCCTTGGTCGCCTGCCACCTTTGCCCAATTTGAAAAGCGCAATCCCGAAGCTGATAAAAAGGCTAAGGTGAAAAACCCAATTCACTACATCAACGTCACCAACACTGACTTTGCTGACTTTATGGCTATTGAAATTCCTTTCAACAAAGTCATCGACTGTATGACCATTTGCCCACGCAGACGTTTCCAAATGAAACCTTCTACGTTGGACAAGGGCTTCCTCGGTGTGGCCGAAGATAACTTCTCTTCTTACAGCAATGAGAATATCCTCAAGGTGATGGGACTTTCCTCTCCAACGTAAGTTTGACGGTAAGGGATTTGTGGACACGGACAACACTACTCTTGACTTTGAAGTGAAACCTGCCACCCTTTCTCGCAAGCCTGTGCTGACGGATAAGCCTGCCGACAAACCTGCCAATAAACCAGCTCGTCGTCGCACGAAATAAGGCGGACAAAGCTTCTTCCTTATAGGTCAAGGAAGGTGTAGATGCACTCATCCACAGCAAACACTAGCGTGTTGTTTTCATAGATTATATTCACATCGATGTCATCCTCGATGTTTCCACTGCCTTGTGCTGTGCTTGTCTGTGACATTCGCTGCATCGCTTTTCAAATGTACCTATAAAAGCAAGAGACTGAACCTCACAATGGGATTCAGTCTCTTGTTGTTTTTTGGGGGCAGCGTGTTTTCTGCCGAAGTAGAACGTTTTCCGAAGATTTCTTTGCAGTGGAATGTTTTTCCTTGAAGTGGAAGGGTTCTCTTCGCCGTGGCAACTACGTGTCTTGTTTTGCCAAACAGTCGGGACAGACGCCACGATAATACAAATCGGCCGACTCAATGGCAAAGCCTTGCGGTGCCGTGGAGGGGGCAGAGAGCAGGTGATCGGGCGATTCGATGTTGAAGATACGTCCGCATTGATGGCACAGGAAATGGGCGTGCGGTTCAGTCACCCCATCGTAGTTGGCATTTTTGCCGTCGATGGTGAGCATACGCACCACACCGTGCTCCATAAGAAGGCGGAGCGTGTTGTAAACTGTTGTCTTGGAAAGGGTAGGAATATGATCCACCAAGGCTTGATAAATCTCGTCTACGGTGGGGTGTCCCATTTGTTGCAGAAGATATTGCATCACGGCCATACGCTGCACGGATACTTTCACGCCGTGTGCCGTGAGATAGTCGTAGACCTCTTTCTTGCATAAGGGGGAATTGTTATGTCGAGGGCAAATTTACAAATTCCTTTTGAAGAATGCAAGGTCGCAAACGATTTTCTTGAAAAATAAAGATTAGAGGTTAGACGTTAGACGTTAGAGGGCTGCGCGGTTGGGCTAGAGCTTCTAGTTATTCTAGAGATTCTAGGGGGGCTAGTGCTTCTAGTTCTTCTAGCCCAACTGCGCAGCCCGAGCCCCGCTTGTCGGGGCGAGCGGAAAAGGGTCTATGACCCTCTAACGTCTAATTTCGGCAGCACAATCATCCAGCTGCGCATAGAGAAATAGCGTTCCAATTGCATCGGCAGTTGGTCAAGATAGCGATGGTGCGAAGGCATACCGCGGCGCGCAGAGATAAACACCGCAAGATGGTCAGAGCGCAGGCGAGAAGCCAAGGGAAGAAGGTCGTCCCACGAAGAAAACTCCTGATAGTCCACCTCAGGCTTCTGCGCACACTTTTGCCATATCGGACGCAGCGCATCCAAAGTCTCAGTAGCCCCATACACCGAGATGCGACACGACAACTGCACAGAGAGCGTGGCCAAGCGCGTTGCCCAATGATGGAAACCCGGGTCGAACTCTCCACGATGAGGCACCACAATGTGCATCCACCGCAACGAATGAATCGGCACCAAAGGACGATAAACCATAATTTGTTGTGGCGCAGCATCAAAAAGATCCGTTGCAAACTTACCAAAGAAATTCGCCAAAATCGTTTTCTTCTGGTGCAAACCAATGAGAATGTCCGTAGCATCGTGTTCCCCAGCCGTGTGCACAATCCCCGTCACCGCATTCACCGACCTGCGGCAGTGCGTTTGCATCCGCACTCCCACCGTAGCCGCCATCTTTGCAGCGTAGTCCAAACCCTGTTGTGCCGTGGCGCGTTCCTCAGCATCGTCAGAAAGCACCACACTCACCGCAGTCAGTTGAGCCGTGGCCGAAGCACTCCGCAGCATCAAAGCCATATTCGTCATCGGAATCACCATCCGCGGATTCGCCAATGCCACCAACAGCGAGTCCTTCTCCTCGCCCTCAGCATTCGCCCTCAAGGTTGCCCCCGAAAGCATCAATTTGCGTGCCGCTCGTTCCGTGAGCGTAGAAGCAATGATGCAAGAGCCCAAAATGAGCATCATCGCCGCACCCACCACATCTTCGTTGAGCAAATGCGAACCATCGGGCAGAATGATTTCATAGCCCACCATAGCAATGGCCAAAGCCGAAGCCGCGCGCGCCGTGCTCAGGCCGCCCACCATATTTCGTTCCGTGGCATCCAACTTCAAAGCGCGACCCACCAACTGCGCAGCCAGCAATTTTCCTGCGGTGCCAATGGCAATCATTGCCAAAGCCATAGCCGCAATGTGCCAGCCCGACAACAGCGTGCGGAGATTGATAATCATCCCCACACCAATCAGAAATAAGGAATGAACAAGGCGTTTCCCACAAACTCAATGCGCTGCATCAGCGGACTCGCGGCCGGTACTTCGCGATTGAGGGCTAAACCCACCAAAAACGCACCCAATATGCCTTCCATTCCCACCCATTCCATCAGGCCTGCGCCCAGAAACACGAGGGTCAGTATGAAGATATATTGCACCACACCTTCATCGACACGGCGAAACATCCACCGCGCCACGCGTGGCACCAACAACAAGAGCACCACCGTCACCAGCAACACGCGTCCCAGCAAGAGCCACACGTTGAAATCTCCCCCCTTCCGGTTTGAACATTCCGCCTACCACGGCCAGCACCACGAGCGTCAGCACGTTGGTCAGAATCGTTCCTCCCACCGCTATGCCCACTGCGCGATGGCGCGCCAGTCCCCAGCGCATCACCAAGGGATAAGTGAGTAGCGTATGCCCCGAATACATCGCAGCAATCAGCACATTGGCCGGCACAGAAAGCCCCAATCCCCAGTCGTTGGCCAGAAATCCAAGTCCCATCGGCAACACAAACGATACCAAGCCAAAGGCCAAAGCCCCCCAGCGATAGCGGTGCACATCGGTCAGATTCATCCCCAGCGAAGCCAGAAACATAATATAATAGAGTCCCACCTTGCCAAAGATTTCAAACGACGCATCTCTGTCGAGCACGTGCACCCCGTGAGGCCCCACCAGCATTCCTGCCAAGATGAGCCCCACAATGGCCGGCACCTTGACTCTTTCCATCAACATTGGGGTGAAAAGAATCAAGCTCAAGACAATCAGTACAATCCACGTGGGATTCGTTATCAGCGGTTCGGCAAGAAGAAACATAGTGTGTGGGAGTTAAAAGGGGAGATCTCCATAAAATGCAGATTCTCCTTCGTGGAGTTGTCCTGCTTGTTGTCTATTTATGGCGTTCAAATCTGGGATTTTATTTATAAATTCCATAGCACGTGAAGCATCATCTAGTTCTAGCCTACGATTTAGCGATTTCAAGAAAATCCACTTCTTGTTCTATGCCTAAAAATCTGCGTTTCGTCAGGTGGGCAGCAATACCCGTTGTGGCACTTCCCGCAAAAGGGTCTAGAATCCAGTCGCCATGTTGTGTGGCAGCCAAGATGCAACGTGTCACCAAGGCAAGCGGTTTTTGTGTGGGATGTTTGCCACAAGTTTTCTCCCATCGCGCAATGGCCGGCATACGCCAAACATCCGTCATCTGCTTATCTAAATTAAGCATCTTCATGAGTTCGTAGTTAAAGCGATGCGGAGTTTTCTCTTCCTTTCGAGCCCATATCACAAACTCTGTGGAGTAAGTGAAATAGCGACAAGATATATTAGGAGGAGGATTATTTTTTTGCCATGTAATGACGTTGAGGATTTTATATCCTAGCTCAGTAATTTGTCGCGCCACAGAGAATATATTGTGGTGAGTGCCACTAATCCAAATTGTTCCATTAGGTTTCAGTTTATTTCTACAGTTTTCCAACCACTTCCTATTGAAATCATCAATATCAGATGTCGAGCGTCCTTTGTCCCACTCTCCTTTATTCACCGAAACCACTTTCCCGGCCTGACAACTAATTCCTCCGTTGGAGAGGAAATAAGGAGGGTCGGCAAAAATCATATCAAAAGCGAAATCAAATGATTGGAGCAGTTCGATGCAATCTCCCTGCAGCAAGGTGAAATCTCTGTTGGTCGAACGGAAATAAGGAACAATCATTGTGTGCTATGCGTGTTGATGGGGCGATTTTTATTGGAGTTGTTTCACTTCCGCAATAAATTGAGACAGAGTCGTCAAGTTGTAGATGCGAGGTATCGCACTAAAGCCTCTTCGAGATTGTTTTGGGCGCTCCACCAACCTTGGCCATCGGTTATCCACACAAATTCATATTGTTCTGTAGCATTTACTCGATGAGCCACTTCTGTAAAACTACGTGCCACTTCATTGAGTTTTGAGCCAGCAGTGGCATAGAAATTCACTTCAACCAGAAAAGTTTTCTGTTGGGTGCGAATGCAAAAGTCAAACCGTTTCTTGTCTTTGCCCAATATGCGGAGTGCTTCTTCGCTAGGCAGTGAAAACTGCTCCACAAACTCAATGCCGTTTTCGCTTAATTGCTGTGCTATGGTGCTTTCCATCAATGTGCCACTCTTGTTTTTACGGCCATTCGTTCCCATACCGACCTCGATGCCCAATACATAGTCTGCAAAACTTTGTAGTTCCTTTTGCAAAACCAGCTGTTTGAGTCCTGTGTGTTCAAAAAACTGCAACACGTCTTCCACATTAGTTGCAAATTTAGAAATCGATTTCAGTTGTCCGCGAGCATCATAGAGGATTTCTTTGTCGTCGCGCACGGCCACCAATATGGGTAAAACACAAAAGCAGTCGCGGTTAACGCTCCACAATTCCCTAACTCCGCGCTCAAAATCAATCTCAGTGGCTAGATAGTCTAATTGCTTCAGATGAATCTTTATGGTTCTCAGATTGGATAGCACCTTATCCGTATCAATATAGAAATCTAAGGTGCGATTGGTAGGGAGGAGTTGTGAGCAAAATGCGTCAAATGGACTAGAGGGATTGTTCATAATCAAAAGGTTCTAACTTGTTAGACGGCATCTTATCTTTATAGTTACAAATGATGAGTTCCGACACTTTACCGCGCTGTGTGCCTTTGGCGCTAATAAATCGAGGAGCATATACGCGATGAATGTTGTAGTCACTATAAAGTTTGTCGAGATATTCATTGGGTTCTTCAGCGCATCTACCATCAGAATTGCTCTGCATTGTGAGTGCATTTTGCGCAGTAGCATAGTCGCTGAAAGATTTGAGCCGCTCTTGATCAACGTCATTGAATCCCCCTTTGGCATAAGCACTAAAACTTGATGTAGGGCTTAGTGGACGATAGGGGGGATCCATATAAACGAAGGTGGGTTTATGAGGACATATTTCAGTAGACAAGAGAGAAAAATCTCCACAACGCAATTCTATTTTTTGTAGGGCATCAGCCACACCACGCAGATTTGTTTCATCGCACAACGTAGGATGTACATATTTGCCCCAAGGTACATTGAATTCTCCTTTTCTGTTTCTCGATAAAGCCCATTGAAGCACGTTTTGTTGAGAAAAATGAAATGCGCTGCATCCTCCACTTTCGGCAATGTTTGAGAATTATAGGCTGCGCGAACATCTAGAAAGTAGGTTTGTTGTGCTGTCGGATCGCTACATTCCATATAACGAGACTGCATGGACGATAACTGAACAATGAGCTGTTCCACTTCTTGCTGAATCACAGCATAGACATTCACCAAACGTGGATTTACATCATTGACCACAACCTTATTGATGTTGGGGAATTGCTCAAGCATAAAAAAGAGCATAGCCCCACCTCCCACAAATGGTTCAATATAGGTGAAAGTATCCCATTCTTGGAGAGAGCGTGGGAGGTGGGCATGGAGAGCAGGTAGCAGTTTTGTTTTGCCTCCAGCCCACTTCAAAAAGGGTTTTATGGACATATAGTTGCATTTTTCCAGCAAAGGAACAAAAAAAACGGCAAATGAGGTAGGTATTTCAAAGATAAATTGATATTTTTGCAGCACAATCAATGAATATCCACAGAAGAAGGACATAAATCCGAAGCATCGCAACATGGATTCGAGGACATCGCAACATGGATTCGAAGACTTCGCTTCATAAAATCGAGAATATCGCATCGTGAGATTGCGCCAAAAAGACTTCGAGCGTCGCTTCTTCTTCACTGTTTTGCCAATAATGAATGTAGCCATAGTGGGCGCCAGTGGTGCCGTAGGCCAAGAATTTTTGCGCACATTGGCCGAGCGCGATTTCCCTATCGATGAACTCCGACTCTTTGGGTCAAAACGCAGCGCGGGAAAGTCCTACGAATTTCGCGGACAACAGATTGTGGTGCGCGAACTTCGCCACAACACCGACGATTTCAAAGACATCGACATCGCCTTCACTAGCGCAGGCGGTGGCACGTCCATCGAATTTGCCGAAGACATCACCAAATATGGCGCGGTGATGATCGACAATTCCAGTGCCTTCCGTATGGAAAACGATGTCCCCCTCGTGGTGCCCGAATGCAACGCCACCGATGCGCTGCAACGTCCGCGTGGCATCATTGCCAACCCCAACTGCACCACCATCATGATGGTCGTTGCCCTCCAAGCCATCGAGCGTTTGAGCCACATCCGCCGTGTGCACGTGTCGAGCTATCAGTCGGCTTCTGGCGCAGGACAGGCCGCTATGGACGAACTCGTGGCGCAACACCAATCTTTGGCTAAGGGCGAAACACCCGTAGTGGAAAAGTTTGCCTATCAACTGGCCTATAACGTGATTCCTCAAATCGATGTGTTCTGCGACAATGGATACACCAAGGAAGAAATGAAAATGTATAACGAAACGCGCAAGATTATGCACAGCGACGTCGAAGTGAGTGCCACTTGCGTGCGCGTTCCCACTATGCGCAACCACGCTGAGTCCATTTGGCTCGAAACCGAAAGCCCCATCACGGTGGAAGCTGCGCGCGATGCCATCAAACGGCGAAGGACTCCAATTGCTCGACAACCCCTCAGCGCGCGAATATCCTATGCCCCTCTTGCTCGAAAGTTGCGACGACGTCTTTGTGGGTCGCATCCGCAAAGACTTGTCCAACCCCAATGGCCTCACCCTCTGGTTGGTGAGCGACCAAATCAAAAAGGGAGCTGCCCTCAATGCGGTGCAAATCGCGGAATGGCTTCTCAAAAATGATCCCAAATTTCAAGGGTAATTTCGGATAATGCCGGACGTATATCAGAAGTCAAAATACATTGCTCGGAAAAGAAAACACATAACTCAAAAAGGAAAGACAATTTTCGGATAACAAGCGAGAAAACCACACAAGTCTTCGGACAGCGTGTGGTTTTCTTTTTTGTGCTTCGGCCTGCGACGTCAGATGCCAAGGACAAGCCTAAGTATCTCCGCAATACCTCCTCTATTTCTCCGCAAAACATCCCCTCTCTCTCCGCAATAAATCTCTCCATTTCCGGCACAAAAGCCACAGTAGGGGACTAAAAAGCCCTCCTTTATCAAGAATTTGGCACGAAAATGCAAACACCTCCCGAGAAATGAGTAAATTCGCGGTAACATCAAAAATAGTATAACAGGTTTTGAAAGCTGACACGCAAATGATTTCTCTGAGAAATATCCGTAAATCCTTCGGCAATTTAGAAGTGCTCAAGGGCATAGATCTCGACATTCAACAAGGCGAGATGGTGAGTATCGTGGGTCCTTCGGGAGCCGGCAAAACCACGCTCCTACAAATTATGGGCACGCTCGACCGTCCCAACGAAGGTACCCTGCGCATTGCAGACACCGACGTGACGCGACTTTCCTCCTCCGCACTCTCCCATTTCAGGAATGCCCACATCGGCTTCATCTTTCAATTTCATCAACTACTACCGGAGTTCACCGCACTCGAAAATGTGATGATGCCTGCCCTCATTGCAGGCACTTCCAAGCGTGCGGCCAAGGAGCGCGCCGAAGAACTCCTCGACTATATGGGACTCGCTGACCGCGCTGCGCACAAACCTGCTGCGCTCTCCGGCGGTGAAAAACAGCGTGTAGCAGCTGCGCGTGCTTTGATGAACAAACCCGACATCATTTTTGCCGATGAACCCACTGGTTCGCTCGACTCTAAAAACCGTGCAGAACTCCAAGAACTCTTTTTTCAACTCCGTCGCGATTTGGGACAAACTTTTGTCATTGTGACGCACGATGAGGCCTTTGCGCAACAATGCGACCGCTGCATCCATATGATAGATGGCAAAATCTCTGACGATGAACACAAAGCGGAAGCCGACGCGCCAGTTGAGATGGACAACGAGGAAGCACCACTTACTACATCTCCTGTCGAAAATGGCGAAGCAGTGGCTAACTCTTTCGAAGCTCCTGTGCAATAATATCTCCCTCTCGTTCTCCTTCTTTGCCCCCCTGGTTGCGTTGTTGGCAACAGACAAAAACAACCCACTTGTTGTTCGAAAAAAAAACGACCCGTCGTTTTTAGAAAAGTGACCCGTCGTTTTTGATAAAACAAGCCGTCGTTTTTAGTAAAACGAGCCGTCGTTTTTTTACCCCCCCAAAAAAAATCCTCCTCCATTATGATATACATTGGCCAATATAACACCCTCACCATCACGCGTTTTACAGACCACGGAGCTTATGTCGATGGGGGAGAACTGGGCGAAATCCTCATCCCCAAAGCCTACGTCACCAAGTCTATGCGACCTGGCGACACCCTCGAGCTCTTTGTCTATCTCGACCAGTCGGAACGACTCGTGGCCACCACCGAACGTCCTCTGGCCACGGTGGGCGATTTCGCTTATCTCGAAGTGGTGTGGGTCAACGAGCACGGCGCGTTTCTCAATTGGGGTGTGATGAAAGACCTCTTTGTGCCTTTCCGCCAACAAAAGCGCACTATGGAGGTGGGCGAAAGCTACATCGTCTTTGTGGACATCGACGACGAAACCGGCCGCCTTATGGCCACGGCCAAAGTGGACAAACATCTGCGTCCAGCGCGCGAACATTTCTATCACCGCGGTGAAGAAGTGGACCTCTTGGTGTGGCAGCGCACCGAACTTGGTCTGAAAGTCATCGTAGACAATCGCCATGCCGGACTCATCTACAACGACCAACTCTTCTCTCCCGAGCCCAAAACGGGCGACCGCCTGCGCGGTGCTGTGGTGAATGTGCGTCCCGATGGTCGTCTCGACATCTCTTTGCAGCGACTGGGCAAGAGTCGTTTTCGCGATTTTGCGGAAGTGCTTTTAGAAGAATTGCAATCCTCTCCCGAAGGCTTCTTGCCCTTCACCGACAAGTCGTCCTCCGAAGCCATTTCCGCGCGCTTCTCCGTGTCGAAAAAGACTTTCAAACGTGCTGTCGGCACCCTCTATCGTGCCCACAAGATTACACTCTCCGACACCGGTCTCCACCTTGCCGAAAGGGTGGGGAATAACCGTGCAAGCCTTTTTTCTATGGCATTCATTGGGCAATCCTTGAAATAAAATCTTCTAGTTCTAACATTTTCATCAAGAAAATCCCATAAAAAGCGATGAATGTGGTGAAATTTTGCTATATTTGTCGCTGTAGTTTTAATAAGCAATATTATGTCTGAATACGATCCACTTCCGGAAGAACCCCAGAATAGTTCTTCTAATGACGGTCAACAGCCTTATAATGGTCAACAACCTAATGACGGCCAACAGCCTAATAATGGTCAACAACCCTATGGCAGCCAACAGCCTTATAATGGCCAACAACCTTATAATGGTCAACAACCCTATGGTGATCAACAGCCTTATAATGGTCAACAACCCTATAATGGCCAACAACCCTATGGTGGTCAACAGCCCTATTATGGTCAACAGCCCTATTATGGTCAACAACCTTATGGGGGACAACAGCCCTATTATGGTCAACAGCCTTATAATGGCCAGCAACCCTATGGTGTGCCTCAACCAAACTATGGGCAAGAACAAAAAGAAAGTAGTATCGGGCTTATTGCATTGATTTGTACGATTGCTAGTATCATTTTATGCTGGGTACCTATTTTAAATTTCCTACTAGGCTTGGTAGGTTTGATATTGTCAATTGTTGGTGTTACTAAGACCCCACGTAAATTGGCTACAATCGCTTTGTGGATCAACATCATAGGATTTATATTGCTGCTTATTCTCATGGCGTTTGCTGGTTTTGCTTTCTTGTTGTAGTCTCAACAAGTCATCAACGAGTAAACTTATTGACAATATATCAAATGGCAGAATGTAGTTGTCCGTATCGTACCTTAGTTCTGCTCTATAATAGAGAGTGTTGTGAGAAAAACTTGCAACACTCTTTTTGTTGTTGGGGCATCCCCATAGAGTTGGGGCTGAAAACTAATAAAGGAAACAAATCTCTCCTCATCTCCCCCCCCAAAAAAAAAAAAAGAGACCGCATCAAAACGTGAGGTTCTGATGCGGTCTTCAAACGCAATATAAAACAAGAGTGGGGCAGACTAGAATTGGTAGCTAGCTCCTGCCATTAGTACAAAGCCGGGTTGCTCCACATTCGCCAAATCGAAGAAACGATGGTTGGTGAGATTTTGTAGGTCGCAGAAGAAAGAATAATTATTCGCGTCCCAGTGGAGTTTGAGGTCCAAACGACCGTGCAAACCATAAGGCTGCAATTGACCCGTCTCTTTGAGTTTCGCAGGATTCGTGCGATCCACCACAACATAATTGCCGTTGCGTTCTTGCAAACGGAACACCCACGAAGCGTTCAAACGAGAGTAAACGCGGTGATCGAGCGTGGCCACAAACTTGTGACGCAGATATTCCAAAGCATAGTTCGATTTGAAATAAGCCACAGCGTCTTTGCGCTGCTGCGTGAGGTAGGCATAATCGAGACGCAGGCGGCGAATGGGCTGATTTCACCCAACACTTGTGCACCGTCCACCATCATACTGGCCGAAACACCGTAGGTGTCGAGTTGGAAATTCGTGGCGTGGAATTTGTCTTGGGCATTATACATCACCCAGTCCATCACGTTCAGCCCGTGGTTGTAGAGCGCAAACACATTCATCGTCACCCCCTCGGCAGGACTAAACGTGGTGCCAAGACGGAAAGCACTATTTTCCTCGGGGCGCAAATTGGTGTTGCCTTCCTGCGAGGGACTCTTGTAGAAGAAATCGGTGAAAGTGGGCAGGCGCAGCGATTTGTTCCACGAAGCATAGAGTTTCCAGTTGGCAGAGGGACGGTAAGCCACATCTACCCCAGGATAGAAGCGGAATTTTTGGCCAAAAGCACTGTTGCGTTGTGCCAAGAAACCGAGTGAAACAGACCAGTTTTGGAGCAAAATGTCGTGTTCGGCAAAGAAACTCACGTTGGTGCGATCCACCGCTTTGGTGTATTCCGCAAGACTTCCCTTGGCGGTGCGCCAAATGCCTTTGTCGTCCTTCTTGTCGGCCGATTGTCCAGCGATGGGAAAGCGTTGCTCGGGTTTGAGATCTAGTCCCAAATTGCCAGAATAGAGTTGTTCGTGACGCAATTCAGCCCCAAAGGCCGTGCGACCGAGTGCCCAAGGCAACCACGCGTTCAGACCAGCGGTGAGCACATCTCCGCGGTTGAAGTTTTCGTAGATGGGCTTGTTGCGGAAAAATTGGAAATGGTCGTAGTTGCGCAACCACGAAATCTGTGGAGCAAGGTGCAAGAGCGTTTTCGTTTCCCCTTTGAGCGAAGCAAACACGCGCTTCGTGCTTTCCCATTGGTCAGTAGACTTTGTGGAATAAAAAGTGTTTGCGCCAAAGTCCGTTTGCGTAAATCCCGCTTGCGCGTCAATACGGTAGTGCGGCGCATCAACGCGTCCTTGCCAGAAGGCTTTTCCTCCTTTGAAATCCCCATTGCGCACTGCGCCATCCGAGCGTTGATAGCTCGCACTCAGACTTGAGGAGAGGTTGTTGCCGTTGGCATATTGTTGTCGCAGCAATCCGCGCAATTCCGCCTGCGCAGTGCCGTACGACCCTCCAGTGGCACGAGCATAGAGCGTGGGGCCAGCTTGGCGTGTCACAATGTTGATGGCACCAGAGAAAGCCTGTGTGCCCAACACGCGAGAAGCTGCACCTTCTAGCACTTCGATGCGCTCAATGTCGGCAAGGTTGAGGGGAAAATCGGCCGCGTTGTGACCCGTCTGTGGGTTGTTGATGGCGATGCCGTTGACAAGAATAGTGATTTGGTCAAAGGTTCCGCCATTGATGCTGATGTCGGTTTGCACACCGAAGGCACCGCGCTGACGCACATCGACTCCTGCACAGAGTTTGAGCGCGTCGTTGATACTTGTGACACCCGCCGCCGCGAGTTCTGCGCGGCTAAGGGTCATCACCTTTCGTGCTGCTTGGTCGGCAGCAAGGGGAGTGCGAGAGGCCGTGGTGACCACTTCGCCTAAACGCTGGTCGTCGTCGAGCGTAGCCACCTGCTCTTTGTCGCGCACTTGCGCCACACGCTGCGTGGGGTTAGCCGCTGCCAAAGAAGGAGCTGCCGTGCCCAACGTGGCCACCGCAAGAACGCCAATCTTCACTTCGCAACCGAGAGCCGCAAACAAGGAATAACCCTTGCGGCTAAAGCTGCGGAACGTGAAACGCGCTCCCTTGGGAGATGATTTTTGGTACATAAAGTTGAATAATAGTTGGTTTAACCGCTGCAAAGGTACAAAAAAACAGAGAACTATGCCTGATGAGCAAAGGAAAATATGTATTTTTGCAATTCAAACCAAATCGGTATGCTGGACATACCCACACTGAATGGGCCTACTCCTTTTTTATTTACTCCTTTCTCTCTCCCTCTCTTCCCTTTGTTCGGTGCTAGAAGCCGTGCTTTTGGCATCCACCACTCTTTTGCCACCATCAAAGAGCAAGAAGGCTACAAAATAGCATCTGTACTTAAACGCTATAAGGCCGACATCGATCGTCCTATTGCCGCTATCCTTTCGCTCAACACCATTGCCCACACTGTGGGTGCGGCTGGCGTGGGAGCGCAGGCGGCAGAACTGTGGCACGCCTATGGAGGTGCGCCAGGCAGTGAAGGCGACGCGGTGGGCATAGCTTCGGCTGTGATGACGCTGTTGATTTTGGTCGTGTCCGAAATCATTCCTAAGGTCATCGGCGCCACCTATTGGCGCAGTCTTGCACTGTGGGCCACGAGTGTCATCAGAGTGCTCATTGTCATCACCTATCCCCTGGTGTTGCTCTCCGAATTCATCACCCTGCTCATCAATCGCGGCAAGGTGCAAACCTCGGTGAGCCGTGAAGAGGTGCAAGCTATGATGGATGTGGGCGTGGAAGAAGGCGTGTTCAAAGCCAAGGAGAGCAAGGCGATGCGCAGTTTCTTGAAGTTGGGCGAAATCCACGCTGACGAAATTATGACCCCCGCTCCTGTGGTGGCCACGGTGAACGAGTCGATGACGCTGGGCGAGTTTTTCCGCAGCGATGACGAACATCTCGATCTCCACAGCCGTCTTCCGGTTTATGATGCCGAAGAGGAATACATCAAAGGCTATGTGTTGCGCTCCGAACTCTTGGAGGGACTCTCGGAAGACCATTTCGCGCAAAAAATCAGTACGTTGGTGCGTCCCATCCTCACGTTTAAGGACGATGAATTGGTGTCGAACATTTGGGAAAAGATGCTCGAACAGAAGGAACACATTGCCGTGATCACAGACGAATATGGCACCTTGCGCGGCATTGTGACGATGGAAGACTTGATAGAAACGATGCTCGGTGTGGAGATTGTTGACGAATATGACGAAGCCGTGGATATGCAAGATATGGCGCGCGAGAAATGGCAACAACAACAACTCCAAAATCCCGAACCGGCATAAGCCTTCTTTGCCCTTCGCTTCAAGCCAAGTGGTCAACACACACATTCAGAGAACTTCACACGCAAGCCTAATGGTTAAGGTGTGAAGTTCTTTTTCTTTGGAGTCAAAAAGAACGTTATTCTCTGGCGCAAGGCAAGAAAACTATTTGTCGGTTTGTGGGTTTTGCCTTATATTTGCATCATCTCTCACTATCTTCTTTGATGAGAGGTGTAAAGAATCATCCCATAACCTATGCGTCAGATTTCATTTTTCCTACTTTTGTTGCTAGGGCTGAGTGCTTGCTCTTCGCAATATAACATCGACGGCAATTCCTCGTTGGCTTGCTTAGATGGGAAAAAACTCTATTTGCGTGTGCCCAAAACGAAAGGGCAGTCTGCAAACGGAGTGAACATCGACTCTTGTGTGGTGGTGCACGGCCGTTTCTCCTTTGGAGGCACCATCGACAGCATCGCTTTGGCAGAAATCTATGTGGGCGATCAACACCTTATGCCCGTGGTGTTGGAGGGCGGACAACTCCTGTTGCAGGTCGACAATTATGCGCAAACCATCACCGGAGGGGGCCACTCAACGACCGCTTGTCAGACTTTATGACCCAACGCGCGCGATTTGACAACGAATTGTGGGAACTCGACCGCACGGCCAATCGACTGCTCTATAATGGAAAAACTATGGCGCAGGTGATTTCTCTCTTGGAACCTCGTCGACACGATTTGATGCAGAGAATTGAACTACTTGAAAACGCATTTATTCTCGACAATGTCAACAATGTGTTGGGCGAAGGCTATTTCCTAATGCTCACGGAGCAACAGCCATTCCCAGTGATGACGAAGCAACTGTTGACCATCATCGAGCAAGCTCCTGCTTCTTTCCGCCGTCATCCTTTGATTCACCGCTATCTTCTCGCCGCAGGCTACGTCCCTGCTGCTGCCGAAAAACCTCAGACGGCCAAAACCTCCGACTCTGTTTCGCTGAAAAAGTAAGCACTTCGAGAATCGTCCTACCGCAAATCATTCGAATCCTCTCATCGTTGAGCGCATTTCTCCGCGCATTTTCGATTACCAACAAACAGAGAGTGTTGTAAGTCTTCGCTTGCAACACTCTCTTTTCGTTTACATCCTTTCCCCACGCGCTGTGGGGGGAGAAATGCTCAATTGTATTCCAATTCAGGCATAGGGAGAAAATGCACTTTTCTCAGTTCCCATTCCTTCTTTTTTGGGTCATTGCCGATGGCACCACGTCTGAAATCCATCGTGCGTTCTCCTCTCAGAGAGAGATAGACACGTCTTAGATGTTCAATCGTGGCAAGCGTAGGCATCACTGTTTCAGCAGATTGAGCATCATAGCGAACAATGACATCATTGACAGCCGCCAAAGCATCGCCAGTCATTTTACCGCGCAGTATCAGTTCGGCTTTAATGAGCTGGAGTTCCACATCGTCAATGAGAACAATAGGACTGTATCGCTCAACAGCGGTGGTGTAAAGAAATTTGTCTTTGTTTTCCAACACAGGCAGTCTCTTCTTTTCCGCAGCATTGCGCAGTGCAGCTCTTAGGTTAGGGTCAATTTGCGCATCGCGCACGTTGTTGGTGCCCACCACGTTGTAGATGCCATTGGCGTCTCCGCGTTCGTTGTAGACAATGGCAAAAGCATCTTTCGCTTTGTAGGCCTTGTCCCAAAGGTTAGCCACCTCGTCGTATTTCCCTTCGTGAAATTTCAACTTCAAGATGAGGCCATAAGCCTGTCGTTCCGCCTGTTCGGCAGTGATAACCCCTTTGGTAATCGTCTTGAAGTCTGCACTTTTCGCAGCGTTGAGTGCTTCGGTGTAGTGTTTGAGTGCTTCGGAACGCAATGCATCGTGGCTCATCATCGTACCTGCCACGCGAATGCTCGCCTCCTTGTTGGCATCAGCAGAAAGTATTGGCCAACAATTGGTAGGAATATCCCCAATAGAGATGTCCAATAAACTTGCCGTAAGCCTTGATGGCCTTCAACTTTTCTTCATTGTTGGCCACTACAGACGATTCCACTTCAAGAATTTCTTGTGCTCTAGCTCTGAGATTGTGCACTTTGTCCCACACCCTACCCGTAGAGTTGCTATTCACTTGGAGTATATCCAATTTGATTTCTCTGTAAAGTTGCACATTGGGTTTTGCCGATGGCGACAATTCGTCGGTCATCGCTCCAAGTGCAAGATTCACCTCTGCCGTGGCTTCCCCAGCAACAGTTTGCAGGTAAGCAGCAAGAGGGCCATCTTTCAGTTCGAGCGTCGTGTTGCCATCTTTGCCTTTGTTGAGCATCACAGAGGCAATCATACTAGGCTCATTGATTTGGTCGCGTCGGAGCGTGTTTTGTGGCGTTTTGGCTTGGTCAATCCATTCGTCGCAACTAGTGCAGAGTGTGACCATCGAACAGGCCATCAGTGCCGAACCGATAACCATTCTTATATGTTGTGTCATAACATTCAAAACTTAGTCTGTTAGAAATCTAGAGAGAGAGTAGCGGTGAAGGTGCGAGGGGTGGGCGTGTTGTAGATGTCGCGTGACAAATTGCCAATACCTCTTGTTTGTCGTGCACCGCCGTCAGCTTCGATTTGGGGTTCTATGCCCGAGTAGTTTGTCCAGAGTGCCAAGTTTTGTGCACTCAACTGCAAGCGTCCGCCTTTGATGTATTGATGGCTCAGTTTGCGCAATTCGCTGCCCAAGTCGTAGCCAATGGCGAGCGAACTAAATCTGATGAAGTCAGCGGGCTCAATGTAGTTGGATCTTCCGGGAGCAGAAACAAAAGCCAAGGCGTCTGCCGTCTTTTTGTAAGCTTCCGAACCCACAGTTTGCGTTTTTCAGTTGCTCTTTGAGGGTTTCCACCTTTTTTTCAAGTTATCTCCCATTTGTGCCACAAGGTAATGTCCCATATTGTAGACAGAAGCACCGAAGGAGTAATTGATTTTCACGCCCAAACTCAGTTTTTTTGTTTAGCAGTTTGCACTCCACGCCCAGCGCACCATTAAAAATCGGGGAAAGGTTTGCCGAGGTAGAAATTTTTCTTTGCTTTCCTTGGTGCCTGTATATTTGCCCGATGCGTCGTAGTTGGCGCCCACCACTTTGGGTTGCACAAAGGCATAAGCCGGATAGCCCTCTCGAACCACGTTGGGCAGGCTCTGCACAGTCTGTCCGCCCGTGCTCACCACCTTGTTGCCTTGATAGCTCACAGTGGCAAAAAAACATTCACTTCGTTTTCTTTCGTTTCATACGCTTTGAGGTTGTAACTCAATTCTGCACCCCATCCGCGCACAGCACCAATGTTGCGAGGCTCATTGCCCAACCAACCCTCAGAAGAGAGTAGCGGAGCATAGATGATGGCGTCGGTGGTGTTTTTGCACATAAGCCGTCACACTCACTTGTTGGCGTTGACCATTCCAGTCCACGCCCATTTCCCATTCGCGCATACGTTCAGGGCGAATCGAAGTGTTGCCACGCGTTCCAGGTTTCACCACAGGGCCATAAGCCGACAGTCCACTCAGCACATAGGCCGTGCGTGCATCAGTGGGGTAGGGCAAACGTCCTGATTCACCATAGGCCGTGCGTGCCTTGAAGCCTTTCCAGTTGTAAGCCACACTCACCGAAGGATAGTAAATGCTGGCCACATCTGCCCCGATGAGATTGGAAGCATCGCGTCGCAGACCAAAGTTCAAGAACAGTCTGTTGTCATAGTTCACAAAGGCCTCGCCATAGAGCCCCCACGTGCGTTGCTCAAAGTCTGTTTCTCCTACCACTTGTTTAGAACCAGCTGCAAGGTTGTCCACATCGGCCGGATAGAGACTACCGTTGAGCGAACTCACCGTCTCGTAGCGTCTCACCAACTGTGAAAGCACTGTGGTGGTGAGCGTCCATTTCGGACTCACCTCAAACTTACGATAGAGTTTCCAGTCCCAGTTGAGGTTGAAATTGCGTCTATGGCTCACCTTTTTGTCCCCTTGGTCGTTAGTGCCCAACATATGGCCATAAGGCAAGAAATAGACACCCTTCACCGCATTCAGATCAAGGCCAAGGAGAGTTTCCGCCTTAATTTCGAGGGGAAAAGTATAGCCCAATTTGCTGGAAGCCACGAAGCGGTCATTGTCGTAGGTCCAACTTTGTGCACGCCAAGTCGATTCGCTCACGTAGCCCCAAGGCTTTCTTGTGCGAATCAAATTCCAAATTGCATCCATACGGCCTTGTGCCGTCTGAGGAATGCTCATCGCACCATTGGTGTAAGCCGCGGTGAGATTGGCAAAAAACTTGTCTTGTCTGATGTCGTAGGCAGCACGAAAATTATAGCGTTGGTCGTGGTTGCCGGGCACTATGCCCCAGTTGTTTTTCATATTGGCTGAGAAATAGATTCTATTTCCCGCATCGAAACTCTTTGAAACATTGGCATAAACGTCGCTTGTTTTGCCTTTCACAAAGAAATCATTGATGGCATCGTTGTTGACAAACTGATTGTAGTGGCGTGCCAACTCGCTAAAACCACCGCTGTATCTCACATTCACCGCCAGTTTGCCTTTCTCCGCTTCACGATAACTTTGGCGTTTCGTGGTAATGACTATCACACCGTTGGCTGCCTCTGCACCATAAGAAGCTGCCGCAGCAGGACCTTTGATGATGTCTATCGTTGCAATGTCTTCTAGCAGCAAGTCACTCAAACTGCTCATCGCATCTTGTGCATTGTTGATGTCTGAGGTGTGAGAGTTGTTGTAGCGAACCCCATCAACATAAATCAGTGGATCGCGGTCTAGGCCGAGGGTGGCACCACTGCGCACGTTGAAGCGTAAGGGCATCCCCACCTTTCCGTTCGTCTGAAACATTTGCACACCGCTGATGCGCCCATCTAGCAATTCGTTCAAACTTGTGCCGTTGCCCTCTTGCAGCAACTTTGACACATCCACGTTGGCCACCGAGGCACCAATGGCTTTCTTGTTGCGCGCACTGGCTATACTTGCCGTCACTGTCACTTCATTGAGCTGTTTGTAGCCCGAAAGCATAATATTGTTGCGCTGGCGCAAATCTTTGCCTGTGACGTAAATGGGGTTGTAGCCCACATAAGAAATCTTAATACTGTCGTCGGGAGCAGCTTGCAACGAAAAGTTTCCTTTCGCGTCTGTGATGGAATATTTGCGACTACTGATGTTTGAAGCGTGGCTCCAGAAAGCAGTTCGCCCGTCTCTTGGTCTATCACCTTTCCTTTGAGCACATTTTGCTGAGCAGCAAGAGGCATTGCCACACAAGGAAGCGCGCAGAGACAGAGAGTTCTGAGTAAGTTATGATTGATCATTGATTGAAAAATTATATGGCGCACAAATAAATACTTACCTCAACACCACTGTGTTGTTCTGTATTGCATACTGTCTGTGTCAGTATGAGGAGATTTGTGCGTCTGTTTATCCATCTGCAAAGATAACGTAAATCTTTCGAATCTACACTTTTTCACGTCCCCTTTTTTTTAGAAAAATAAGGAAAGATGTGGCTTCATCAATGGCCATTCAGAAAGGGATATAAAGACAACGAGAGGAAAGCCTCCAAAATCCGTGGGCATAAAAAAAGTCACCCCCAACCGGAGAGGTTGAGAGTGACAACATTTACAATCTAATGCTAGGCAAGAGAGATTATTCAGCGATGCAGATAACCACGCGGTTTTCTTCGTTCACGCTGAAAGGTTGAACAGTGTCGCCCTTAGCATCCTTGATGATGCGGTTAGCAGGGATGTTCTTCTTCACGAGTTCGTTGAACACAGCGTTAGCACGTTGCTTAGAAAGGCGAGTGTTGATGGTCTTGTTACCAGTGCCCTTGTCAGCATAACCCGTGATAGCCACCTTAGCATTGGGGTTAGCAGTGAGGAAATCCACCACTTCTTGTACTTTCACCATTTCAGAAGGACGAACCTTTGCAGAGTTGATGAGGAAGAATACGTTGCGAGTGAGAGGTTCAGCCTTCACAGGAGCGGGAGCGGGTTCCTCTTTCGCAACAACAACAGGAGCGGGTTCTTCCACAGGTTCTGGAGCGGGAGCCACAGGAGCAGGAACCACAGGCACAGGCACTACGGTAGAGAGTTTGCCAAGACGGAAAGTGAAACCACCGAAGAGGTTAGTTTGCCAATCCACGTTCTTACCATCCTTAGAGTTGAACTTGTCGCTAGTCACAGACACAAGACCTTCGATGTTGAAGCTCACGCGCTTGCTGAGACGGAAGTCTACGTTAGCACCGAAGCGACCAGTGGGGAGGTTGAGCGTGTTGCTGTTCCAAAGGAGGAGGAGTTCATCGGGATTGAGTTGCTTAGCAGCGATAGCTTCTTTGTTGTCGAAGCCGTGGATGTAGCCAGCACCAACGAAAGCGTTGAGAGAAACGCAGCGGTTAGGGTTGTAACCAGCGAAGAGGTTAGAGAGGTTGAACACACCATCAAGACCAGCAGTCACGTAGTTCCACTTATAGTATTGAGGATTGTGCTCGTAGCCCCAACCATTTTTGCCTTGCCATCCGCTCACGTGTCCACGGAGGTTGAACACAGGGCTGAATTGATAGCCGAGGTGCACACCAGCAGCAGGAGTGATAACGTCAGTAAACTTCTTGTGAGCACCGTGAGAGTAACCAGCACCACCTTGAAGACCTAGTGTCCAGTGGGGGTGGAATTTTTCTTTGGGAGCATCTTGAGCTGCTGCGCTGAGAGAAACAGCAGCAAGAGCAGCTACGAGGATAGACTTGAATTGCATAATATGAAAGTATGAATTTATAATTTCTTGTTGTATCTTGGCGTTCTTTACTCGAGATAATGAACTATTCGAGATAATAATATCACTCGAGATGTTGAATACTTCGATATATTGATACGCTGCAATAGCCATACATTCCTAACCCTTTTGAGGCGGAATGCATAGTATTTTGCGTGCAAATTTACTCTATTTATTGAGACCGACCAATCTTTTTCTCTAAAAAAGTACTTTTTTGCCCCAAATCCAGCTTTTTTGTAGGTAATTTAGAGATTAGAGGGTCATAGACCCTTTTTCGCTCGCCCCGACAAGCGGGGCTCGGGGAGCTTTTAGACGTTAGATGTTAGACATTAGACGTTAGAGGGGCACGGACACTTTTTTGCTCGGGGTCACGGACCCTTTCTGCTCGCCACAAGTGGCTCGAGCTGTGCTTAGACGTTTGGGGGGTAGCGCAAGAAATCTCAAAAAAACTTCGTCTTCTTTCCCTGAAATCATTAGATTTGCAATCATAACCGCAGAAAAATGTTTTATACAGCATTTTTCTGCACTTAAAATAGGCGCATGAAGATTTGAAGAGATATAATGGATATTATTACTGTCCGGTAAACTTCCAAACGGCAATAGTAAAATATGTACTTTTGCTTATGTCACTAGCGTTATTATTGGAACAAGCAAAGTAACAAAAGAGGCTGAAATCCTGCAAGAGGGTTTCAGTCTTATTTTTATCATCAGAAAAACTTTTACCAGACAGCAATAGTTAGTTTTATATTGCTGTGATAGATTTGATCCAATGTTATTCTATCTTTCTCTCAATTGCGCAACAGGCTGCTACACAATTGATAGAAGTCCTATGTAGGGAATAGGATGTAGGCATGTGCGGGAGAGGCTTTTTACTGGTTCATCCGACATTTGGAGTGATGGCGTTGAAAAAATCGAAAACAGCCGAACATTTTGTATATCGATTGGGTAAAACAGGCGCAAGAGAACAAAGTCCCGCAGTTGATGAAAATAGCCGCCACGATCATGGCTTAGAGCAACGGAATTCTAGCACGGTATGACTGTCTCATATCGGCAGGAAAAGTAGAGTGCCTTATAGTTGAGGTGCTTATGCTTTCTTTTTGGGTTGATTAAGGAGAATATATCCTCCTATTCCACCTAAGATAGAGGCGAGGAAGATACCTACCTTTGCTTGTGTTAACAATAATTCATCGGTGAAAGCAAGGGTAGAAATGAACATCGACATGGTGAAACCAATAGAAGCAAGCATTCCTAAGCCTATCAGCGTGCGATGGTTGATAGCATTGGGAAGACTTGCCCAACGTAATTTTACCATCAATACGGTGACCCCAATAACGCCAATTGGTTTTCCTAAGCACAGCCCCAGCGTTACACCGAGAGCAATATTGGTGGAGAAAATGTCAGATAGACTTAAATTCGTAAAGCTGATACCTGCATTGGCAATGGAAAAAATAGGCATAATTACAAACGTAACGATAGGAGCCAGTTTGTGTTCAAACTGTTGTAGCAGAGGAATGGCAATGGATGTGTCGTGCTGTATGTTAGTCAAGACGTCCACCTGTCCCTCTTCCAAGGTTATCACCTCGTTTGCATCCTCTTGTTCAAAACGTCGTGTCAGTTTCTTCATGCGTTTGAGATAGATAGACTCGTTTATTTTGGCATCGGCTGGAATCATAAAGGCTGCAAGTACAGCAGAGATGGTGGCGTGGATGCCAGACAGCAAAAAGGTTACCCATACGCCTCCGATACCGAGCACGGAATAGAAGAGTAAACTCTTAATACCTAATCTGTTGCCTATGAACATCACAGCAAGAAAAGCGAAGCCAAAGAGCAAACTCACAAAAGATAGTTCAGAGGTATAAAAGAATGCAATGACCAACACAGCACCAAGGTCGTCTACTATGGCAAGCGTTGTGAGGAATACCTTTGCTGAAGCTGGTACTTTATCGCCCAGAAGGTATACCACTCCTAAGGCAAAGGCTATATCTGTTGCCATCGGTACGCCCCATCCCGTTGTTTGTGGACTACCGAAGTTTAGACCTAAATAAATCAAAGCTGGCACCACCATACCACCTATTGCAGCCCCAATCGGTAGGAGGGTGTTTCTTATATCTGCCAATTCTCCGCCTATGAACTCCCTTTTCAGCTCTAAGCCTACAACGAAGAAGAATATAGCCATTAGACCATCGTTAATCCAATGGTGCAGACTATAATCTAAAAATGGCTGTCCGTTAATGATGAAACCTACTTTTTGTTCAAAAAAATGAAAGTAACTTGTTGCAATATTGGTGTTTGCTAAAACCATAGCCAAGGCAACACTGAGAAGCAAAACAATTCCTCCAGACTTCTCTCTGCCCATAAATAGTTTTATCGGTAACATCAAATGATGGTTTAGCGTTTTTTCAATTTGTTGTCTCATAATCTATCTTTTACCTGTGCATAACTGATACAGCATTATATCTGAATATGCAAATCTATTGGTCTGCTGTCTTTAATTTCTTCTTTATTTCATTATCTTATCACACAAAGTTTTGTAGTCCTTAGCTACACCGTACGCTCATGAATGTTCTGGCTGATGGCTTCAAAGTGGCGAGCAGCACACTCTATCTTGGCGAGTTCCACGCCATGGAGTTGCGCGATGCTTTCCGCCCCCTTGGTCTCTGCCACAAAGTAAATGTGCTTGATATCCCGCTCACGGAAGACAGTCGCCCAATCGGGGGTGTACTTGCCCTCTTCGTCAAGATTCCCCATTGCCTCGTCCATCTCCTCACGGCTCATGGCGAAGTCGTCGTTGTAAACAAAGTCACTGCCCGTGTTATAAGGTGGGTCGATGTAAATCATCTTCACCTTCCCTAGATAAGCACGCTGCAAGAGTTTCAATACCTCGAGATTGTCCCCCTCGATGTAGAGATTTTCCGTAGTGTCCCAGTTCACACTGTCAGCCATCACAGGGCGCAGCGTGTTGTGCGTGGGGGCAGCAGCCGTGCGGCTTCGCCTCCTGTTTGCCCACCCACTGAAAACCAAAGGTCTCTGTGTCGGCATCGGCGATGTCACCGCCCAAGAGTTCGCGCAGGGCATCGAAGTCTACTTTGCGAGTCAGTTGTCCATCATCCCCCTTCACCTCTGTGAAGCACGAAGGAGCAATGGCATAGAGCGCATCGAGATTGATTTGGCTGCTTTCGAGCGATTGAATTGATATTTTTTTGAGATTCATGTTTGCGTTGCTCATGGTGCTCACAAACATAGTTCTCCCTTTAGCATCTTCCCTCCATTTGCAGAACACCCGATTTCATTACTTCCGACTGAAAATGCTTTTTTTCAGTTTGATTTATTCCATTGATATGCAAAAGTAATTATAAAACTATGATTATGAGCCCTGCATTTCCTTAAATAACACGAATTTCGTGCTTCTCGTCGTGTTTTTACGTCACTGTTACTGTGTGACCCCATTTTGTAGGGACGAAAAAAAGATGCACTCGTTCGTGAAAAAACGAGTGCATTTTTCTGAAAAAACGACGTGTTGTTTTTATGAAAACGACGTGTCGTTTTGTGGCAAACGACGGCTTGTTTTTTTGTGCTGTTTGAGCGTCGGAGGGTCTAAGATGGAAAGTACTGTAAACGAGTTCTTTATCTCTCCAATAAAAAGAGTGGGGGAGAGAAGGGATTTACTTGCGCTGCGAGAAGGGAGAAGTACCGATTTTCCTGCAAATAATTAGAAAACGTCTTGTAGGTTGGTGGTAGAATTACTACCTTTGCAGGGTGATAAATCCTCCACGAAGGGGGATAACCCTAAAAAAAGTATAGCAATGAGAAAGTGTCAGACGAAACGACACTACGACATTACGGCCATCATCGAACTCGCTAGCGATATGTCTTTCAGCATTTCCTACGAAAGACCCGAAGGACTGGATTTCGTGTTGGCAGCCGCAGGAGAAAGTGTGGCAGCCGCCAAAGCGGAGTTTTTTGAAATGCTCGAAGACTATAAGCGGGAATATGAGGAAGAGGGGAAGGAATGGCCTAGTTTGCACTTTACTTTTCGCTATGATGTGGCGTCTTTCCTCAACTTCTACGGTAAGGTCTTTTCCCTCGCTGGCATCGCACGATTGACGGGCATCAACCAGCGACAACTCTCCAACTATCTCAACGGTCACCGCAATGCTTCTCCTGCAACGACCCAGAAAATAGCTGAGGCCATCCACAATCTTGGCCGAGAACTCCAACAAATGGAGTTTGTATAGGGGAGCAGACCCTCTAACGTCTATTATTTTTGTTGATTCGGAATTATTTTGTATTTTTGCGGCAAGATATTGATAAAGAGAGGAATTATTATCATTTTTTCTCGGAGTTGATAGTTCTATCCTGAAATTGTTTTATGATTTATCTCAAAAAAATAAGAATGAAAAATCACACGACTTTCCAATTTTTGACCATACTTATGGTCATGATGTGCAGTCTCTTTGCACTACCGCAGCGCGTACATGCGAAATATCCTTATGCCTATGCGCAATTGAATGAGAAGGGCAACACCCTCACGTTCTACTATGACGACAAAGCCGCTGAACGCCCTGGCAAAAAAATGAGCCCCAACGACGTAGTCTTAACCTCTTGGATCGACGTGCCAAGATGGGCTGGCACCTATTCTGAACGTAACACAAGCATCACCACCGTAGTGTTTGATGAGTCATTTAAGCAAGCGCGCCCCACCACTATAGCAGGGTGGTTTCATTATCTAGAAGCACTCACCACGGTGAAGGGCTTGGAAAACCTCAACACTAGTGAAGTGACCGACATGAGAGGCGTGTTTGTGGGTTGCAAAAGTTTGGAAAAACTTGACCTCTCTACCTTCAACACCAGTAAGGTGACGGATATGAGCAGTATGTTTCACTACTGTAGTAACTTGCAAGAGGTTAATCTTTCAAGTTTCAACACCGCTAAGGTGACCCGCATGATTTCAATGTTTGGTGGATGCAACAGTCTAAAAGCACTCGATCTCTCGAGTTTAACACGAGCGAGGTGACTATGATGATCGAAATGTTTCAGGAATGCACTGCTTTGACTAAACTTGACCTCTCTAATTTCGTCACTACGAAGATGAGTAACTTTAGAGATATGTTTCATGAGTGTAAGAATCTCAAAGAATTGGACCTCAGTCAGTTCACCACCTCAGAAAATGCCAATTTGCAGGGTATGTTTTCCATGTGCCGCTCTTTGGAAACGATCAAATGCAACAATACCTGGAAGGGAGCGAATGACATAGACTTGTTTTTTTATTGCAGAAAACTGAAGGGAGCCGTGCCATTTGATGATGCCAACGTTGGTTTGTCAAGGGCTAATCCAGAGACGGGTTATTTCACGAAGCAAAAGCCTACAGGACTGTCATCGTTGTGGATGAATTCTCGTCGTGTGCAGGGTGTCTACACTCTCCAGGGCAAGCGTGTTGTTGGTAATGTTGAAAATCTCCCTGCCGGCGCATATATTGTGAATGGCAAAGTGGAGATTAGATAATCCCCAATCGGGCATTAGACGATCATAGTGCTGCTCATTATGGAGAAGCTAGTTTTCTGTTATCTTTCTTGTTCAGAAACTAATGACCGATGGGGATAATAGAATGTAGAAATAAGACGTTAGGGAGGTGTTGCAAAACTCGTTTTTGCAGCATCTCCTTTTTCTTCTAGCTTTTCTAGGGGTTCTAGTTTTTCTAGGGGGTCTAGTTCTTCTAGTCTTTCTAGAGCTTCTAGCCCAACCGCGCAGCCCGAGCCACTCCGTGGCGAGCGAAAAAGGGTCTGCGACCCTCTAACGTCTACAAAGGGTCTGTGACCCTCTAATCCAAAATAAATGCTTATCTTTGCCCTACTATGCAGTTCAGTTTAGCATCATTGGTCTATGGTCATCGGGGGAGAGCCTTGGCGCCGCCCCTGAATGCCACCTTCGAGAGCGGACAAATCGTGGCCATCTTGGGCAGAAACGGTAGTGGGAAATCCACGCTCCTCAACACTATGGCTGCACTCCTCAAACCCATCAGTGGAGAAGTGCGCATCAGCCGTGGGCACAACGATGGTTCACCAGAAGAGCGTCCGCTCGTGGTGCACCAAATGTCGGTGCAGGAGCGCGCACGGTGGGTGAGCATCCTGTTGCCCACAGCCGAAATACCACCCCTCACCGTGCAAGAACTCGTGTCCCTTGGCCGTTTGCCCCACGGAAATCGGCCCTTGGAAGCATCAAATCTTGGAGAAAATAGCTCTGGATCATTGAATTTTGGAGAAAGCATCTCTGGGTCGTTGCATCCAGTGGAGCGGGCATTAGAACTTTGTGGAATATCTGATTGGGCAGAGCGCAAAGTGCAGACCCTTTCTTCGGGACAGCGTCAGCGCGTGATGTTGGCGCGCGCCGTGGCACAAGACACGCCCATTATGCTCCTCGACGAACCCACGAATTTCTTGGATGTTGAGGCCACAGACGAGGTGTTTCAGCTCCTCTCTCATCTGGCGCAACAGGGCAAAATCATCATCGTGGCCACCCATCAGCGCGATTGGGCGCAACAATGTGCCCATCAAGTCTTGCAGCTCTAAATGGGCTAGAAAAACTAGAATCACTAGAAACCCTAGAATAACTAAAAGCACTAGCCCAACCGCGCAGCCCGAGCCACTTCGTGGCGAGCGAAAACGGGTCCGTGACCCCTAACCTCAACCCTCTAACCTCACCGAGCCCCGCTTGTCGGGGCGAGCATAAAAGGGTCCGTGACCCCTAACGTCTAAAATGGGTCTGTGACCCCTAATGTCTAAAATGATAGTTTGTATTGCCGAGAAACCCTCCGTTGCTGCTGACATTGCCAAAGTCATTGGAGCAACACACCACCACAGAGTGGGAAGAAATGCCGGATACTACGAAGGTAACGGCTACCAAGTGACGTGGACATTTGGACACCTCTGTGAACTCAAAAATCCCGAAGAATACTCTCCCTACTGGAAAGCATGGGCACTCTCCGCACTCCCTATGGTACCAGAACGATTCGGCATCCGACTCAAAGAAGGCGTTGAAGAACAATTCCACGTCATCGAACAACTCTTTGCCAAAGCCGAGCGCATCATCAACTGCGGTGACGCCGGACAAGAGGGAGAACTCATACAGCGATGGGTTATGCAAAGCCGGTGCCACCTGTCCCGTACAAAGACTCTGGATTTCCTCCATGACCGAAGAAGCCATCCGCGAAGGATTTGCCAACCTCCGCCCCCATCAAGACTATCAAGGACTCTATGAAGCCGGACTCTGTCGCGCTATCGGCGACTGGCTCTTGGGGATGAACGCCACACGACTCTACACCCTCAAATATGGCGACAACAATCGACGTCGCGGAGCACAACCCCTCTCCATCGGGCGTGTGCAAACCCCCACGCTGGCTATGATCGTGGCACGACAACTCGACATCCAAAACTTCCAACCCGAACCCTATTGGGTGCTCTCCACCGTCTACCGCGATGTCACCTTCACCGCACGACTCGATGCCGACGATGACGAGGAGAAAGCCCCACAAGACGCTGCCGAGGGCAAAAACAACGCCAAACCCCTCGCCAAACGAGGATTCACCAGCCGCGAAGAAGCCGAAGCGGCCCTCAAAACCATCGAAGATACGCCCTTCACCGTGCAAAAGGTGACGCAGAAAAAAGGCACAGAAGCTCCGCCACGACTCTTCGACCTCACCGGATTGCAGGTGGAATGCAACAAAAAGTTTGGCTATGGGGCAGAACTCACCCTCCAACTCATTCAGCAACTCTACGAAAACAAATTTACCACCTATCCGCGCGTAGACACCACCTATCTTCCCACCGCCATGCACGAACGTTGCAACGGCATTCTCCGCGGCATCCGCGACTATCAGATTGCCCCCAACCTCCGCGTCACCGACTGGCTCGAACCCCTCCGCTCAGCCCCTTTGCGTAAATCAAAAAAGGTGTTCGACGATGCCAAAATCACCGATCACCACGCCATCATCCCCACCGGCGTTTTGCCCCACGGGCTCACCGATGTGCAGCGCAATGTCTACAACCTCATTGTGCAACGCTTCATCGCCGTGTTCTATCCCGACTGCCGATTTGCCACCACCACCGTAGATGGTGAAGCCGCTGGCATTCCTTTCAGAGCTTCCGGCAAAGTCATTGTCGAAGAGGGTTGGCGTGTGCTTTTTCCAAAAAACAATGCCAAAGAGAGTGGGGCAGCGATTCCCACAACCGAGACTGCTGCACCCTCCGCTGAAACTACTGCTGGTGCTGTGATTTCTCCCGAAGGGCAAAGCTCCACTGCCGAGGGACAAACCGCTCAAACTCCAGTTGTGCGCAGCGAAGAAGAAGGCACACTTCCCCCTTTCACCAAGGGCGAAACAGGCCCTCACACCCCCACGCTCACGCAAAAGGAGACCACTCCTCCCAAGCCCTTCACCGAAGCCACGCTCCTGCGCGCTATGGAAACCGCTGGTCGCAATGTCGACGACGAAGAACTCCGTGAGGCGATGAAAGAAAACGGCATCGGTCGTCCGTCCACGCGTGCCGCCATCATCCAAACGCTCTACAAGCGCGGCTACATCCGTCAGCAGCGCAAGAGTTTGGGAGGCCACTCCCACAGGCGTAGCCCTCATCGGTTTGATTCAGGAAGAACTCCTCAAGAGTGCCGAACTCACGGGGATTTGGGAAAACAAACTCCGTCAGATAGAGCGTCGCACCTACAGTGCTCAGCAGTTTGTTGCCGAACTCAAACAGATGGTTTCCGAGCTCGTCCGCACCGTACTTTGCGACAACACCAACCGCCGTCTGCAACAAGATCCTGCACCTTCTGGAAATTCTTCCCCCGAAAAAGCTTCCTCTGAAAATGCTTCTTCTGAAAAAGCTTCTTCCGAAAAAGCTTCATCTTCTTCCGAAGAAAGTAATGGCGAGGTGAAGGTAAAGCGCAAAATCATCCGTGCCGGCAGCAAATGTCCAGAGTGTGGCGAAGGCAAAGTCATCAAGGGCCACACCGCCTACGGCTGCTCCCGCTGGCGCGAAGGCTGCAATTGGCGAAAGCCCTTTTAGAGGTTAGGCGTTAGAGATTAGACGTCTAATCTCTACTTTGTCCATTCCTTGAGGGTGGAGAGAGGGTCGGAGGTTAATTGGTCGTAGTTGGGATAGTGGGAGCATTCGGGAGGGATAGTATTCCATTTTCCTAGACCAGATGCGAGTTTCTCTTTGTATTTCTGATAAATCATTTGAGTAGCAGCTGTTTCACCCCCAGTTTTGGAGAAAGAAATGCCTCGAGTGAAGAGAGAACGATAAGTAACGTCGGCTTGTTGGGCGGGGGGAGTGGAAGCCACGCAAAGTTGTTTAGACTTTTACAAGGATTACCCTGAGCAAAGAAGTAGTGAGCAGAGAGATGCATCAGTCGGCGCGTGATGACGTAGTAGACAAACAACTGTTCGCCAGGGTGAGTGAGGGAAGACAAGTCCCCCTGCGTTTGGGCAATGAGAGCCTGAATCTTTTCGCGCTCCACCTTTTCACAATAGGCAGTGAGCGACTCTAAAGCAAAGGAAGCCTTTTCTTCTTGGCAGAAGTTGGCGTATTCCTTGATGAAATGGAACATAGGGCGAGCCGTGTGCCAGTCGGGAATGCAGTAGTATCTGTTGTGCCCAGGTTGGTAAATGTCTGTCAGGAGCAAGTCTCCTAGAATCTCGCGGAAACCACTATGTTTCGGTTTTTGGAAGGAGTAGTCCTCCTTTTGAGGAGAAACGCCGATTTGCATTTCGCTGAGACATTGGTAAGCCTTGAAGGTGCGTTGCAGGGTGTCTAAATCAATCCGTTGAGGTTGCGCCACCCATTCGTTGAGCGTTGCCGTTTCCGCCACTTCGCAGAGGAGGTTGAAGATTTTTCCAGAGAAGAAATCTTCTATTTCGTCGAGCAGGGCATTCACTTCCGGACGCGCCAAACGCAGTTGTGCTTTCGCCTTTTCTTCCTCCAGTTGGATGTCGCTAAAACCAGGTATTCTGCCTTGAAGATGAGTAAGATAGTCGTAGATGTTAGTCTCCTGAACAAGGGCATCTAAGGACGTATAGATTTTGGTCAGATTATTCTCTTTATTAGCGTTTTTGATCAGATTGCGCACCACTCTCAACAAGGGCACAATACCGTCGATGGTGTTGTGGTGTTGGAGATAGGCGATGGCGGTGTAGAGAAGGATGCGTTCGTCATCGTCATTTGTGCCTTGGGTGAGCATTCGTGCGAGAATCTCTTGGAAAGTTTTTGCGTTTTTGTCTTTCAAGAGGTTGTCATATTGAATGCCTTTCAACTGTTCCACGCAGTCTAGCGTCTGCTTAAGATAGGTTACGGCATCTGGGTCTTGATAAACGATTGGTATATTATCCTTAGTTCCTTTGGGATAATCCTTGATGTGCAACACCTCCGTCACAAAACTCAAGCATTTCATAAAGGGATGGTCGGTGACGTGCGTGTCTTTGGGGCGATACTGCCACAAGGCGTCCACCCAGTCATATTCCATTTTGCGTTTGATTTCTGGTAAACTCTTGTGTTGTTGGATCACCTTGTAGAAAGACGATTTGAAATGCTCAAACGAAGTCAGTTGTTCGCCACGCGCATTCATGCGGATGTAGAGTTCGTTGCTGAGCCCAAATTTTTCGATGTGCAAATAGTAGAAACGGATGCGTTCGAGTCTTGTGAATGGCACCTCTTGAAGTTCCTTGCGGTTTGAAGCCACTTCGTCGAGCATACCGAGCATAGCCGTCACGGTGCCCTCCTTTCCCATTCAGGGTCGAACCACGCGCAGTTGCGGAGATATTGACTAGGATTGTCCACCAACGCTGGGCAAGCGCGTTGTGTCACCTCTTGGAGCCAATAGCCACAGAAGTCCTTTGCACTCTGTCGCGTTTCATAGATAAAGCGCGCCAAGAGTTGGCATTGTGCTTCGCGCTCCTCGGGCGATAGTTGTTCGGGATTGTTGTTCACCTGTTCGAGGGCGAGCAAATAGCCGTGGAGCAACCAGAGTGTGGTGAGTCGCTGTTGTCCGTCGAGAGGAATGAGCACCTTGCCCACTTGTGAAGCGCAGTTGTGGGGTGTAGAGTTGTCCGTGAGTCGGGTGTCTTGTCGTTCAGCCCCATAGACAAAGTCGAGTTCTACTGGGGACTGTTGGGCAAGAGCCTTGACGAGATAGTTCACAAAGTGGTGTCGGATGGTTTTGTCATTGCCTTGCACGTAATTGCGCTGTATGATGGGAATTTCTATCTTTTGGTAGGCTTCGCAAAGCGAGAGCAGCGTGTATGTTTGGTTCATAGCCATGTATCCTTAGGAGTGTTCGTTGTTGGAGTGTTCGTTATCGGTGATATATTCTTTCACCACTTCTTTCATCGACTTGAGATAGACTTCTCGGTCAGCTTTTCCCCATTTGTAGAAAGGTGCACCGATGGGGCTATAGACTTTGAGGAAAACATTGCGCGTGCAGGGTGGGATGAACGCCCCGTTCCGTTCGAGTTGAAGCAGCTTGATGCGCTTAGAGAGGAAATAACTATTGTTGAGCGCGGCGTTGTCGCCACTGGTGAGCAATGCCATATTGCTCATTTCGTGGATTTCGCCTGAAGAGTCGTCAGAAATAGGCATCGAGATGTCGAAGTAGTTCATAGAATCGACTGGTTTGGCTTTCGTCTAAATCTGTTGGGAGTTCCTGAAGTTGTTGTTTAATAGCTTCTATCTCTGCTGGACATTCGTTTGGCGTAGTATAAAGCTCATTCAATTCCTTTAGCGTGCTGGCTATCAGTTCGGGTATATTGTTGTTGCCCTGCACAGCTTCACTCTTTTGTGCGTGGATGTGTTCCAGACTCCAAATCTTTTGGTGATATATGTGGAAGGGGAAACGCTGTTGAGAAAGACTGCCCTGCTGGTCCATTGTGAGCACATTAAAGAGCAAGAGCACTCGTTGGATGTCGGTGCGCTTGTTTTCATAGGACAGCTCCTCCAATTTCACCTCCTTGAATTTCGTCTGAATTCTCTTCTTGAATATCTCGCAGAGTTCCGATTTGCGGACATCTTTACTAAGACTATGCAATTCGTTCAAGGTGATGGCATTCAATGCAAAGCACAAGCCAAGGATGTGATACAGATGTCGGTCGTTGTAGCAAGCTCTGATGAAGGCAAAGAGGCGTTTCGTTTCCTTCCAATAGTCTTGCACCTTCGCAGTGCGCTCTTCGTGAGAGAGCTTGCGGAGTTCGTTTTCAAAATAGCAGAAAGTGGCGCGTCCCTGGCTTGTTTTGGCTTGTGCCACCAATCGGAAGAGGAGCAAAATGCGGTTGCGCATAGACTTATCTTCGGGGTTCAAAAATCCCCAAACGTCATCTTTTTGCAAGAAATACTCCATCTCCTGCCATTCCGTGGCAAAGATGCCTTTGAGCAAAACGTCATCGTGCGTGCCTTCTCCCACGATGTGGTTCAAAAAGAGGGCGCGCAAGAGTTCGGCATCGTCGAGGGGGAATTTTGCCGATGTTCAAACGATTGAAAATGTCTATCTTTTCTTTTTCGTGTTCTGCGGTGGTTGCACTGGTCAATGCCACTTCATACCAAATCACTTTGACTTGGTTGCGGAGTTTATTGACGTCTAGGCTCTTAGATTCGGCATTCCCTTGTGTCTGTTTTGTCACCCAATCTTTTATATAATTGTAGGCTTCCGACATAAAATAGGCATCGGGACTCTTGTCGGTGTCCACTGCCTTTCCCGCCACGATGTCTGTCAAGAGGTGGGCACTATTGACTCTCACTTCAAAATCGATGTCATAGACTTTTTCTCCCAGCACGTGCAAGAGCAAAAATAGGGTGGTGAGTCGTTGCTGTCCGTCGATGACTTCCCAGAATTCGCCTTTTTCATCTTGTCCTTTTGCCACAACGATGGGCTGAAGGCAATAGATTTCGCCTTTTGGCTGTTGGAAAAAATCTTTCAGGTCGTCCAGGAGCGCCCGCACTTGTTCTTCGGCTTTCCAGCGATATCCGCGTTGGTAACTCGATATTTTATATCTTTCTACGGGGGAGTTTTCTGCAGCGCGTACGAGTTCGCCCACGCTTTTCATTTTGATGGTATTCATGGAGTGTTTTGTTTGTTGTTTTCAATGGCAAATATAAGTGTTAATTTTGAGAATACCAAATAGAAGGGGATAGACGTTAGAGATTAGACGTTAGAGGGTCACAGACCCTTTTTCGCTCGCCCCGACAAGCGGGGCTCGGTTCCTCGTAGCTTCTTGTTGTTCTAAATCTTCTAATTTCTAGAAGTTCTAGAACCCTAATCTCTAACAATAAATCACTATATTTGCAGAAGTGTAGGCTATTGAGTGGTTCAATTTTCTAGAGCTTCTAGTTTTTCTAGAGCATCTAGTCTTCTAGCCCAACCGCGCTAGCCCGAGCCACTCCGTGGCGAGCAGAAAGGGTCTGCGACCCCGAGCATAAAAGGGTCTGCGACCCTCTAACGTCTAAATAATGTGTTATGGCAGCAAATCTCATCGCAAGATATTTATGGGAAGTCAATGCCCTCGCCCAAACGAGGAGTGGACTCTCTTTGGAAGAACTCAACCAACAATGGGTCAACAGTTATCTCTACGATGATAAAAACATCTCTCGTAAGACTTGGTGGGAACATCGCAAACAAATCGAAATACAATTTGGGATTAACATAGAATATAATAAACAGACCCACCGCTATTATATTCAGTCGAAAGAAGAAATCAACCATCCTGCCCTACAAGAATGGTTGCTCAATAGTTTTGCCGTTAGCCACATGCTGGCACAAGGTAAAAGCCTGCGTCATCGCATCCTTTGTGAACACGTGCCCTCAGGCTATGAATATCTCACGGAAATCATTCAGGCCATGCGCGAGAGCAAATATCTGACCTTAACCTATCAAAGTTTTTTGGGAATGGAAGCGCAGAAGATAACCGCAGAACCTTATTTCGTCAAAGTGTTCAAACAACGTTGGTATCTTGGTGCCTACTCGCCTGACAAAGACGGGTTGCGCACGTACGCCCTTGACCGCATACAAGACTTGCACATCACTGACCAAAAGTTCAAAATGCCCAAAGACTTCGATGCAGAAGCAGTCTTTGCCACAGTCTATGGCATTGTCGTTGATCAAGAGAAAAAGGTGGAACGCATAGAAATCAATGTGTATAACCACCAGGCAAATTATTTCCGTTCGCTTCCCTTGCACCCTTCGCAAAGGAGATTGAAACCACAGAAGATGGCACGGTCTTTGAATATCACCTGCAACCCACCTACGACTTTATCCAGGAACTTCTGCTGCATGGTCCCGATGTGGAAGTGATCCACCCCAACAGCCTGCGACAAACCATGAAACAACGCATAGCAGAGATGGCAGCATTATATCAATAAAATCAATGCGGTCATTAGATTCTGAACAGATTCCTTCTCTTTTGGCAACTAGTTTGTCGTTCCCACTTCGCTCTCTAACCACCGGCAAACTCGCTCCTCAACCATCAAATCAGTATCTTTTCGGGTTTTATCGCCTTTTGGGGATGATTTTTTTAAGTGTGCAATGTTTTTGCCCACCCTCCATTTACCTTTGCAGCATCATTCAAAGCATAAACAGCGATGATGAGCTGCAAAGTATTGAAAATCAAATAGCACAACTAAAATCAAATCATCCCACAACCATGCCACACCCTACTGCTTACGTCTTTCGCAGTGCCGAAGACACCCTCACCTTCTGCTACGACGCAGCCTGCGCCATTCGCAATGGCGACACTTGGCACATCCCTCCAACCTTAGAAGACACTGCTCCCTGGGCAATGGAGGAGATAAAGAAAATTGTCATTGCCCCCTCTTTCGCAGACCATCGTCCCACCTCCACTGCAAGGTGGTTTAGACATTTTGGTAATCTCACCACCATCGAAGGCCTCGAACATCTCAACACCTCCTGTGTCACTGACATGAGCCAAATGTTCGGGTATAGCAACGTTTTGACCACCCTCGACTTGTCCCATTTCGACACCTCCTGTGTCACCGACATGAATAGCATATTCAGATGTTGCTACGCCTTGACCACCCTTGACTTGTCCCATTTCGACACCTCCAAGGTGTGCAATATGCGCAATATGTTCGCTGGTTGCAAAGCTTTGATTTCCCTCGACTTGTCCCATTTCGACACCTCCCAGGTGCGCAATATGCGCAATATGTTCGAAAGTTGCTTTGCTCTGACCTCCCTCGACCTGTCTCATTTCGACACCTCCAAGGTGGATTATTTACATTTGATGTTTGCTCGTTGCAAAGCTTTGACCTCCCTCAACCTTTCTCATTTCAACACCTCCAACGTGAAACGGATGAACGCTATGTTCGAAGGATGCACCTCTCTTACCACGCTCGACTTGTCCCATTTCGACACCTCCAAGGTGGAATGGATGGATGAAATGTTCTGCGGTTGCTCATCTTTGACCAGTCTCGACTTGTCCCACTTCGACACCTCCCAGGTCACCAACATGAGCTATATGTTCTCCGGTTGCTCATCTTTGACTAGTCTCGATTTGTCCCACTTCGACACCTCTAAGGTGGAAAAAATGAGCTGTATGTTCTGCGATTGCTCTGCTCTAACCTCGATTGACTTGTCCCATTTCGACACCTCCAAGGTGAAATGGATGAACGCTATGTTCTGTGGTTGCTCATCTTTGACCAGTCTCGATTTGTCCCACTTCGACACCTCCAAGGTGGATTATTTACATTTGATGTTTGCTCGTTGCAAAGCTTTGACCTCCCTCGACCTTTCTCATTTCAACACCTCCAACGTGAAACGGATGAACGCTATGTTCGAAGGATGCACCTCTCTTACCACGCTCGACTTGTCTCATTTCGACACCTCCAAGGTGGAATGGATGGGTGAAATGTTCTGCGGTTGCTCATCTTTGACCAGTCTCGACTTGTCCCATTTGGACACCTCCAAGGTGAAAACCATGGGTTCCATGTTCTCTGATTGCTCCGCCTTGCCCACCCTCGATGTGTCCCATTTCGACACCTCCAAGGTGGAATTTATGAGCTATATCTTCTCTGGTTGCTCATCTTTGACCTCCCTCGACCTTTCTCATTTCGACACCTCCAACGTGAAATGGATGTTCGGTATGTTCCATAAATGTGAGTCTCTGATTTCCCTCGATTTGTCCCATTTTGACACCTCCAATGTCACCGATATGAGGTACATGTTCCTCGATTGCAAATCTTTGACCACCCTCGACGTGTCTGGTTTTGACACCTCCAAGGTGGAATGGATGGGTGAAATGTTCTGCGGTTGCTCATCTCTGACCACTCTTGACTTGTCCCATTTCGACACCTCCAAAGTGATAGAGATGAATGGCATGTTCTCCGGATGCGAAGGTTTGACCTCCCTCGACTTGTCCCGATTTCAGGCATAATCAGACGTGCTTCACGTGACCCACCCCAATAGAGTAGGGAGCTTCGGCTTCCTACTCTTTTTTTGATTTCGTTTTTCTGGAAAATCTACTATTTCTAGAGTTTCGAGTATCTCTAGAATTTCTAGTCCCTCTAGTCCAATCGCGCTAGCCCTCTAACGTCTAGTTCTTCTCGCTCACTAATGTCTAAAACAAAAATAATCACTATATTTGCAGAAGAGGATTATTAGAGATTAGACGTTAGAGCCCTGTGGCGAAGATGTCCAACTGCGCTAGCCTTCTAATGTCTAACGTCTAATCTCTCTAGCCCCTCTAGAATCTCTAGTCTTTCTAGTCTCTCTAGTCCAATCGCGCTGCCCGAGCCACTCGTGGCGAGCATAAAAGGGTCTGCGACCCTCTAACGTCTAATGTCTAATTCATGTCTAAATTCTTCTCCCTCATCGCAGCTTTACTCCTCTGCACCACAGCCACAGCGCAAAGCACAGCGCAAACTGAATCGCAAAGCACCACAGCGCAAAGCACAGCCACCGTGCAAGCCACCGCAGCCCCACAACTCTATCCCCGCACACAGGTCATCGAAGAAGGCACCGGCACTTGGTGCGGATATTGCCCACGAGGTATTGTCACCATCGAACGACTACAAAATGAAAGCCATGCGCAGAAGAACGCTGTCCCCTTCATCGTCATCGCTGTACACCAAGGACAAGGAGACTACTTCATCGAGCCCATGGAAGTGTCCGACTATCGATTTCTCCGCTTCTCTGGATTTCCCGAGGGGGATCATCAATCGCAAAAAAAAGGTGGACATGAGTTTGCAAAATACTCGCGATGCTCTCCGCCAACAACCACAAGAAACGCCTTTCAACATCAAAACCAAAATCACCAAAACCGACACTTTCGATTACGACATCACCCTCACCACCACTCTCGGTTTCGACAATCACAACACCACGCTCCGCATGCAATATGTGCTCATAGAAGACCACGTGGGGCCCTATCTCCAGCGCAACTATTTCTCTGGCGAATCCAACCACCCTTGGGGCAACAAGTCGGGTAGCGTTTCCACCTTCTACAACGACGTGCCACGCGCCATCTATCCCGTGGGCAGTGATGCCGAGAGGGTAGGGCTGCTCCCCACTGAGATGCGTCGCGGTGTGCCGGTGAGTCAGACGTTTCACATCTTCCTCCCGGGAAGTGTGCAAAATGCCAGTCGTCTCCGCATTGTCGGTCTCCTCCTCGACACTCAAACGGGCGAAATCCTCAATGCCGACCAGCAAAAGCTTCCTACGGTTATCGGCACTTCCACCGGCATCCATTCTCCCCCTTGCTCCCAATACCGCCAACTCGAGCGATGCTCCCAATGCCAACGCTCCGCATTACGACCTCTCGGGACGCCCCATCTCTCCCGCTCAACCCGGACTTCACATCATCAAGGGGAAAAAGATCGCTTTCTAGGGGTCACAGACCCTTTTTCGCTCGCCCCGACAAGCGGGGCTCGGTTCTTCTAGTTCTTCTAGCTCTTCTAGTTCCTCTAGAGCTTCTAGTTCTTCTAGTTAATCTCTAAAACAATGTCCACCACTCGTAAACGCAATGCCGCAGTAGCCACCATCACCAGCACACGGCCAGAAGACCTCACCCCACAGCAACTCCAGTTGCGCCAACTCATTGTCGAAACCGCTGAAGAAGCCTTCCGCAGCGAAGGCATCGTCAAATGCACTATGGAAGCCATTGGCAAGCGAATCAATATGTCTAAAAGAACCCTCTATCAATTCTTCCACGACAAAGAGTCCCTCGTTCTAGCCTGCGTGCAACTCGACACGGAGCGCAAAAAGGCATACACCCAACAACTCGAAGCCAACTCCGACAACGCGCTCCACTGCATCCTCCAGCTCATCACCTGTCGACTCACTGACTTCAAGTTGGCCAACACCTCATACTATCGCGAACTCTACCACTATCCCTCCGTTGCTGACCATCTCACCCTGTGTCGTCAAGCGTCGGCGGGCAATTTGAAAGCTCTCCTCCAGCGCGGAGTGGAAGAAGGGCTCTTTCTCTCCACCATCGACTTTAATATCTTGATGCAATGTCTGTCGGCTCTCACCGACGTTGTCCTGCAAAGCACCCACGGCACCGACTCGCTCACCATTCCTCAGTTTGTCTTCCACTTCGCCCTCCCCCTCTTCCGCGGTTGCGCCACACCCAAAGGACAAAACATCATTGACAACTATAAATTAGACGTTAGAGATTAGACGTTAGAGGGCTGCGCAGTTGGGCTAGTCCTTCTAGTCTTTCTAGAGCTTCTAGAATCTCTAGAAAAATAGAGCCTCTAGCCTAAGCCAGAAGCTCCGAAGAACCGAGCCACGCTTGTCGTGGCGAGCGAAAAAGGGTCTATGACCCCGAGCGAAAAAGGGTCTGCGACCCTCTAATCTCTATTTTCTGAGAAAATGCCAATCAGCGTGGAGAGTTGTTCCAATTTTTGGTCAATCAGAGAGAGGCGGCAGTCCAGTTGTTCGCGCTCACTGTCGTTTACTTCAAGATAAGAAGCACGGTTGTTCGCATACAACTGTTGCGCAGCCGACACCGCACGCGTCAGCGCAGCATATTGTTCACGTTTGTGACCCTCCACCAAAGCCAAATGCTCCAGTTTCGAGAGCGCAGCGTGCGTCTCCACGAAAGCCCCCAAAAGCGTCTTCTCATAGTTGTAGAGCGCGTTCAGTTGCTGCGCATCCGCCTGAGCAAACTGCGCACGAATCGCTCGCTTGTTGATCAGCGGAGCCGTCAGAGTGCCCAGCGCGTTCCACACCACCGACTCCGGCAGGCGCACCAAATACTTCGGGTTGAAAGCGTTCACCCCCAAAGCAGCCGACACATTCAGTTGCGGCAAAAATTCCTTACGCGCCGTTTCCACATCCCATTTCGCAGCCGCCAATTCGTGTTCCGCCTGCACCACGTCAGCCCTCGCCAACAAACGCTCCACCGCCAAAGCCCCCTCAGCAGAAGGCAAAGGCAATGCCGCAAAATCTTTCGGTTGGCGCACAATGGCCTGCGGCAAACGCCCAAGAGCAAGTTCAGCGTGTGCTCTCGATCAGCAATCTCCTCGCGCAGCAAACACTCCTCCGCTTCCCCCTTCGCCACCTCAGCAGCAAATTTCTCCACCGCCAGTTGCGTACCAGCGTCCGCCTCCTTTTGAATCTTCGCCAGTTGCACCGCCTTCTTTTGCAGCGCAACATATTGCAGCATCACCTCCCGTTTTTCGTCCAGCGCCAAGAGCGCGTAGTAGTTTTCCACCACCTCAGCCACCAGTTTGTTTCTCACCGCCCGTTGTCCAGCTTCCGAAGCCAGATAGCGTTCCACCGCCGCCTTTTTGTCGCTTTGCAGTTTGTGCCAAAGGTCGATTGTCCAATCCAGCTGCACCCCCGGTGCCCAGTCCGGAATCACCGTCGGCACGTTGTGACCAGGCGTCATCTCCGTCGAAGCATTGCCCGCCCCTTCGGCCGTGTAGCGTCCAGGCTTCGAGAAGCCCAGTCCCATTTTGCCCGAGAGCACAGGGTGCAAAGCCCCCTCCTTGGCCAAGATGGCACTTTTGGCCATCGCCAAATCCTGCACCGCCATTTTCACATCGTGATTGTTGGCCAAAGCCGTGTCGATGAGCGTTTGGAGCGTGGTGTCGTCAAAGCGTTTCCACCACAGCAGCGTGTCCTGCGTGGCCTTGTGCGCAGAGTCCCCTTTGAGCAATCTCTCTTTCAAATCAGACTTCACCACAGTGGCCTGCGGCGTCTGACAAGCCCCAAAGCCCAGCAAAACCACCGCAGCGCACACCGCCACATTTATCTTATTTCTTTTCATCGTCGTCATCTTCTTGAACGTTTTGAGCATTATCTTGCGCAGAATCATCTTGTGCTGCATCCTCTTGGGCAAAACCCTCAGACGCTTGTGCCAAATGCTGTCGATGCAAATCCTCCACCGAGAGTTCTTCTAGGAAAAACACCTCATCACCCCCAGCACTCGTGGCCCTCTTCTTCCGATAAGCCACATCCTTCTCCTCGCTCAGCGGTTTCTCCTTTTGGTAATGCACCAATTTGTCCGTCATCCCAGCAAAGATGTAATACAGTCCCGGAATCAACACCAGTCCGCCCAGCGTACCGAGGAGCATACCCCCCACAGCTGCCGTACCGATGGTGCGGTTGCCAATGGCACCAGCTCCCGTGGCAAACACCAGCGGAATCAGTCCGGCCACGAACGCAATGCTCGTCATCAAGATGGGACGGAAACGCGCCACCGCTGCCGAGATGGCCGCCTGCACAATGCTCTCACCAGCATTCTTGCGCTGCACGGCATATTCCACCATCAGCACCGCATTCTTGCCCAGCAAACCAATGAGCATCACCAGCGCAATCTGCGCATAGATGTTGTTTTCCAGTCCACACATTTTCAAAAACAAGAACGCGCCCAAGATGCCCACCGGCAAGAAGATAATCACCGGCACGGGCAACAAGAAGTTCTCGTATTGCGCAGCCAAGATGAGATACACAAACACCAAGCACACCATAAAGATAATAATCGCCGTGTTGCCCTGTTCGGCTTCGTCTTTCGAGATACCCGCCCAGTCGTAGTCATAGCCCTTGGGCAGTGTGCGCTGTGCCACCTCTTCGATGGCGCGCAAAGCCTGACCACTCGAATAACCCGCAGCCTGCGCTCCCGTCACCTCAGAAGAGTTGTAGAGATTGTGGCGCGTGATTTCGCTCATACCATAAGTGCGCGACAGCGACATAAAGTCGGCATACGGCACCATCTCCCCCTCCTCATTTTTCGTGTAGAGCCCCATCAAGTGTTCGGGGAAATCGCGATATTGCGGAGCCGCCTGCACAATCACCTTGTAGGGTTTGCCAAATCTGATGAAGCCCGTTTGATAGTCCGAGCCCACCAAAATCGACAGATTCTCCAAAGCCTTGCCCGGCTGCACACCTTTTTGCAAAGCCGCATTGTCGTCCACGTGGAGCATAAACTGCGGATAACTGGCGGAATAGAACGTGAAGGCATTGCCTATCTCAGGACGCTTGCGGAGTTCTTTCACAAAATCCTTGCTCACGCGCTCCATCTCGTGATAGTCATTCTTCCCCGTCTTGTCGAGCAGGCGGAGTTCAAAACCACTCGCCGCACCGTAGCCTGGGATTGAAGGCGGTTCGAAAAACTCGATGTTGGCTTGCGTGAGGGTCTTGCACTTTTCTTCCAAATCGCTGATAATCTCCTTAGCCGTGCGCTTGCGGTGCTTCCAGTCTTTGAGGTTGATCAAGCAACTTCCGGAGTTGGCACTCGTGCCTTCCGAGAGGATTTCAAAGCCGGCCAACGACGACACACTCTCCACCCCCTCTTCTTCCTTGGCAATCTTCAGAAAAGCCTGTGCAGCAGCGTTCGTGCGCTCTATCGTGGAGCCCGGAGGCGTTTCTACCACGGCATAAATCATCCCCTGGTCTTCTTGCGGAATGAAGCCTGCCGGCAAACCCAAGTTCACCCAGTAGGCCAGTCCGCAGCAGGCCAATATCGCTCCGAGGGTCAAAGCCTTCATGCGCACCGTGCGGCGCACCACGCGCTCATAGCGTTGGCTGCCACGGTCGAAACGCGCGTTGAAGCGTTGCAAAGCCTTGCCCACAAAGCCCAACTTCACATTGTGTTCTTGCTCTTTCGTCAAAATCAAGGCGCACAAAGCCGGTGTCAAGGTCAGTGCCACAAAGGCAGAGAACAAGATGCTCGATGCCATGGTGATGGAGAACTGGCGGTAGAACATACCCTCAGGCCCTCCCATAAACGCCACGGGGATGAACACCGAAGCCATCACCAGCGAAATGGCAATGATGGCACCGCTGATTTCTTTCATCGCCTTCTCCGTGGCTTCCACAGGCGAGAGTTTGTGGCGCAGCATCTCCACATTCACCGCTTCAATCACCACAATGGCGTCGTCCACCACAATACCGATGGCCATCACCAAGGCGAAGAGCGAAATCATGTTGAGCGTGATGTTGAACACCATCATCGCAATGAAACTTCCCAACAGCGAGATGGGAATCGCCAAAATCGGAATCACCGAAGCGCGCCAATCGCCCAAGAACACAAACACCACGATGCCCACCAGCACAAAGGCTTCGAAGAGGGTGTGGATCACCTTTCGATGCTGGCGTCTAAGAAGCGGCTCACGTCGTAGCTCACCTCATAGTGCATCCCTTTGGGCATATCTTTTTGCAAACGCGCCATGGCGGTTTTCACCTTGCCAATCACGTCGCGAGCGTTGCTGCCGTAGGCTTGTTTCAGCGTCACAGCGGCTGAGGGTCTACCGTTGAAGGTGGAATAGATGTCATACACCTCGTTGCCCAAATGCACATCGGCGATGTCTTTCAGGCGCACTGCGTTGCCGCCTTTCGTGCTTTTGATGATGATGTTCTTATATTCGTCTTCTGTGGTGTATCGTCCTGGATATTTCAACACATATTCCTTCACCTGTGGGCGCAGTCCGCCACTCTCGCCCAACTTACCCGGCGACACTTCCACATTTTGGTCTTCCAAGGCTTCGCGCACATCGTCGGTGGAAAGACCATAGCTCATCATCTTGTCGGGATGCAACCACACGCGCATGGCATAGTTGCGCGTACCCAAGATGTCGAGGTCGCCCACACCGTCCACGCGGAGGAGTTCGGGGGCGATGTTGATGTCGAAATAGTTGTAGAGAAAACCCTGATCGGCAGTGGGGTCGTCGCTGTATAGGTTGATATACATCAAGATGTTGGGTTCTTCGCGAGAGATTTTCACCCCTTCTCTGATCACCTCGGGCGGCAACTTGTTAGTGGCCGACGACACGCGGTTTTGCACATTCACGGCGTCCACATTGGGGTCTGTGCCCAACTTAAACACCACGTTGAGCGCGGCTTCACCGTCATTGCCGGCATCGCTCTCTATGTATTTCATCCCTGGCACGCCATTGAGGGCTTGTTCCAAGGGGATAATCACGGATTTCACCAACAGTTCGTTGTTCGCTCCGGGATAGTTGGCCACCACATTCACCTTTGGGGGCGAAATGGAGGGGAAACTGCGTCACCGGCAGATTGAACAAGGCCAACACGCCAATGAAGGCGATGACCAGCGACACCACAATCGACAACACTGGTCGGCGAATAAAGATCTTAAACATAAGAGTTCGTTTTTTCTAGTTTTGTCTAGTGGGGCTAGAGGTTCTAGAGTTTCTAGTTTTTCTAGGGCTTCTAGTGGTTCTAGAGCTTCTAGTTTTTCTAGAGCTTCTAGCCCGAGCCCCGCTTTGCGGGGCGAGCGAAAAAGGGTCTGCGACCCCTAGTCCGCGCTGAGTTGATTCATTTTCATTGCCGTGTGAGGGTCCACCGTTTTGAAGCGCACCACGTCGCCATCATTCAGTTTTTGGATGCCATCCACCAAATAGCGTTCGCCAGCCGAGAGACCACTGTTCACCACATAGCCCCCCGAAAACTCAGCCCCAATCGTCACAGCACGTTGGTGCACACGTTGGTGCTTGTCCACCACAAACACATATTTCCGGTCTTGTTCCTCAAACACCGCCACTTGCGAATCATCACCGCGTTGCGCTTCTTCACCATCAACCGCACCGTCCCCATCTCGCCATTGCGCAGCAAATTGTCGGGATTGGCAAACTCCGCACGCATCGCAATCGTCCCCGTGCTCGCATCAAACTGTCCGCCCAGATCCACTATGCGACCCTGCGCACCAAACACATCGCCGTTCGCCAACACCAGTTGCAAACCACTCTCTGTGTAGCGTTCCGGATGCAGGCGATAGTCCAAATAGTCCGTTTCCGAGATGTTGAAATACACCATCACCTTTCGGTTGTCCGACAAACTCGTGAGCAAATCTCCATCGTCCACCAGACTCCCCACTTTGAGCGGAATACGTCCCAAAATGCCCGAAAACGGAGCCTTGATGAGCGACAAACGTTTGCGCTTCACCGCCAATCGATAGTCCGCCTCCGCGCTGCGCAGTTTCGCCGCGGCCATACGCTTCGCATTGACCGACACCACCTTGTTGTCCGCCAGTTTCGACACATTTTCCAAGTCAATCCTCGTCTGTTCCGCCTCCGCCTTAGCTTTGGCAATTTCCTCGTCCACGCCCACGGCAGCAATGCGGAAGAGCGGTTGTCCCGCCTTCACATATTGTCCCTCGCTCACGTAGACCGCTTGCAACAGACCCTTCTGTTGCGAACGAACCTCCACGTTGCGCAGCGAGTTGATGTTGGCTGCATAGTTTTTGGGCAAATCAATGCTGTCCACCAGCGGAGTAGTGGCGGTGTAAGTAGTTTCCACCTCCTTTTCTGCCTTTTTTTGGCAGGCCGTCATCGTGAAGAGACCGGCGCAGAGAGTGGAGAGCAAAAATAGTTTCATCTTCATTGTTCGAAATGTCGTCTTAGTTGCACACAAGTTTTGTTAGCGTCTTTGTTAGTCCTGTAAGGGAATGCGGGAGGCAGCGCCTACCGATTTGGGAGAGCGAAACTACATTTTTCCATTTACACCCCCTCTGTGCGATAGTGAAAAAAATGTTACTCCTCTGCATTTCGTTTCATTTTGTGGTCGTTATCCCTCCAAATAGCGATTGGAGTTTGCAAATTGGGATTAGAGATTAGACGTTAGACATTAGACGTTAGAGGGCTGCGCAGCCCTTTTTCGCTCGGGCTGCGCAGACCCTTTTATGCTCGCCCCGACAAGCGGGGCTCGGTTCCTCGGAGGGCTAGAGCATCTAGTTCTTCTAGTCTTTCTAGTCCTTCTAGAGCCTCTAGCCCAACTGCGCAGCCCTCTAACGTAACAAAAAATAGGGCTACACATTTGCAGTGTAGCCCTTCTTACTTTTAAAGTACAAATGCGCAGCCGAAGAAGATACGTCACGCATTGGCACTATTTCCAATGCAAAATTACTTACTATTTTCGATTCCACCAAAGAAATTAGTCAAATCTTGCCCTCCAACGATTGAATCCACGATAGAAGACAAATTGCTGTACGTTCGACAACCATCAAGCAAATCATAAATCTCATCGCGAAAATCTCTCTGAAGTTGCCCTTCCATTTGCCCCACCAGATAGTCCATCACCAACATCACCCCCGAAATTTTATATTTATCCTCGTTATTCATTTTTCCTGCTGGTCCTTTGCGGATAGACTCGTGGAGGTTCATGTCGTAGAGCACATTGCTGTGCGCACATCGATTGCGAGTTTCTTTAATCGCCCAAAGATAGGTGATGAAGGTTTTGGGATGGTTCACTGCGAAACATTGACTAATGGCCAATTGGTCTTTTTCCTTTTTAAGCGCGCAATAGAGTTTGATGATTTGCCCGAACGTCATATATTCCAGCGTTTTCCATGCAGGAGCATATGTGTCAGCGTGTTTAGCATGATGTTTCTTAATCATCATGTTATCTTGTTTGAATCTGTTGGTGTAAACCATTTTGTCAAACTTCCTAATAAATTCCTGCTCAACCACTTCAGGGTCTGCAAACCATCTCGCGTTTTGTGGATAGGCCAGGGACAGTCGATAAATCATCTTTGTGCGCAAACTAATCTCTATGCGCCGGAGATATTTCAAGAGCGTTTGTTTTAAACTAAACTCAAATTCATAGAGTCTCACGACATCTTCAAATGTTGTGCTTGTCTTAAATCTCCGCTCAGCATTTGTGGCGTCCTCAAAAGCATACCAATAAAAACCAAGATGATAATATCCGAGTTCTCCCAAAATGCGTTGTGCATAAGCTTTATTTTCCACTAGCATTCCGCGTTCCACTAGCAGACTTATTTGTTGGTCTATTGACATGGATATATTTCCCATCTTTCAATTTAAGAGTTAATGGATAAGGTATGGCAAAGATACAACAATCTTGTGAGATTTGCCACAACAACCAATAGAACTTCTAGGGGTCGCAGACCCTTTTATGCTCGCCCCGACAAGCGGGGATCGGTTCCTCGGAGGGTTAGTCCTTCTAGTTTTCTAGTTTTCTAGTTTTTCTAGTCTTTCTAGTTTTCTAGTCTTTCTAGTTTTCTAGTCTTTCTAGGACTTCTAGCCCAACTGCGCAGCCCGAGCCACTCCGTGGCGAGCATAAAAGGGTCTGCGACCCTCTAATATTTTTTTGCGCTGTTTCTTGTGAAACTTGCGAGAAATTCGTAATTTTGCAGTGTGAACCTGCATTTGCCTTCTCACTCTGTGGGGAGGAAGACACAGACTCCATATAAATGATTACCACGAAAACAAACCTTGCCTTCGTTCACCACAAAATGACACGTCGTTTTCCCTAAAACAACACGTCGTTTTTTCTAAAACAACACGTCGTTTTTTCTAAAACAACACGTCGTTTTCCCTAAAACAACACGTCGTTTCCCCTAAAACAACACGTCGTTTTCCTTAAAACAACACGTCGTTTTCTTTAAAATGATACGTCGTTTTTTCTAAAACAATAAGATGTTGGGAATGAGCGGAAGCGCAATAAAACCTAAAACACACGTTGACCAATGAATTGAGAAATTCGAAGGCGACAAAAACATTTTCACTATGAAAAAGCTTGACAGCAACAACAGCAACAACAACAACGCAACAAGGCGAAGCACAACAAGGCGAACGGCCACGACGGCAAGACGCAGCGGGACAACAAGACGTGCGTCGGCCAGCAAGAAGGGGAGCGGTTACAACAAATATGTGCCGGTCTTCATCGACAACTATGCTGAACAGCGTTCTGCCAAACTCCGTGCCAAATTGGGATGGCAGGCCTATGGCATCTATCTCGCCATCTTGCAACGTCTGCGCTCTGAGAAAGACTGCACCCTCGAACTCGACTATGAGTCGCTCGCCCTCTCCTTCTGGACGGACGAGGACAATCTCCGCGCCATCATCGAGGATTTCAATCTCTTTGCCATCAACCGACAAGAGGGGACGTTCTATTCACCCCTCCTCGACAGTATGCTCTCCACCCTCGACCCTTCGTTGGCGCAATCGCGCGCTCCGCTTTCTCCCGAACCGGTGGAGGAAGAGGTCTGCGAAATGATGGAAGAAGAGGACGATCTTTCTGATGAAAACCTGTCTGTTTCTGATGAAAAAATCGATGTTACAGAAAAAGAATTTCGAGTTAAGGAAAAAGAAATCGAGATTTTCACTCCTTTCTTTTCCGAAGAAACAGCAGCGAGGAGAGTGGCAGACGAAGTGTCCATTTCTGAATCAGAAGATGCTCAACAACGCATTCCGCAAGATGGAGAAAATGATGTAGAATTTGATGCACCAAACGCTCAAAACGATGCGCAATTTGAGACAGAATTTGATGCCCAACATGATGCAGAATTTGATGCAAAAAGTGATGCAAAAAGTGATGCAAAAAGTGTGTTGCAAATGTGCACAAATGTGGTGCAAAACGATGCGTTGCAAAGTGATGCAAATGAACACTTTAGCACGGTTCCTCACGCGCGCGTAAACAAACAAACAAACAAACGAACAAACAAACAAACCACCTTGGGTGGTAAAGAAGAGAGTAGAAGAAAGCTTCTTCTCTCTCCCCCCTCCGACAGTCCAAAAAAACGATGGGCAGAGCGAAGGACAAAAAGCGTAGGCCGGTGTACCTCGATCCGCCCACGGTGGAAGAAGTGGCACGCTATGCCGAGAGTCTGGGGTATGCAGCCTTCGAAGCCGAGCGTTTCGTGGCCTACTATGCCGCCAATGGTTGGAAAACCTCGCGCCACGATATGGTGAGTTGGCAGGCAGCGGTGTGCAATTGGCAAAAAAACGAATGTCGTTTTGCCCAAGAGAGAGACAGCGCGAGCAGCAGCAACAGCAGTGGCAAGCACAGCGCGAAGTCCGAGCGCAACAGTGGCAGGCAGAGCGGGAGGCACGATTTGCCGCGGAGCAAGAGTGGCGGAAACAGCAGTTTTTGGCCAAAAACGGTTCGCAGGAAGAGAAAGACGCGCTTTTTCAGCAGCAGCGCAGGAACTATCTCGAACAGAAAGTGGTGGAAGCCGTGACGAGCGATGAAGACAAATATGCCCTTCCGCCCAGTGTGCCGTTTTAGCCTATCCCCTTTTAATCTATCCCAGAAAACAAAGTATTTTTGATTGAACCTTATGGAATTTCGTTTTAATTTTCGGCAGTTTATGCTGCGCTTGTTGCTCTGTGTGCTCTGCGCAGTGTTGCTCTTCTTGAACATTTGCAATGCGTGTTTTTCGGATGCCGTATAGCACGAGAGATGATGAAAAAATGATTGAATTTCCCACCCTTAAAACCTTGAACAACTATGAAATTAACACCTTCGATATTGACGGCTAGTGAGGCTAGAAGTTCTAGGGATTCTAGTGATTCTAGATTTTCTAGTGATGCTAGTCTTTCTAGTCTTCCTAGAACTTCTAGTGTTTCTAGTGCTTCTAGCCTTTCTAGTACCCCTAGTCTTTCTAGTGCAGAAACCCAGCGCGAACGCACCGCCTTTTTAGAGCGTTACAATCCGCAAGTGTGTCGGCATATGGCACTCGATGCCGACCGTTGTTTTTGCGGTTGTGCACCAGCGTTGGAAGTGATGAGACGTCGCTACGGCACGCAGACCGCTGTGGCGTGGGTCACCATCCAGTTGAGCGAAACCGCGCGCTTGTGGGGGAGTAGCGACAAAATCCCAGGAGAGATGTTGGAAGCCGTGGCAGAATCGTTTGTGGGAGAATATAGCAAACTGAATTTGGCGGAGATCGGACTCTACTTGTCGCGTCTTCGTGCAGGGGTGTATGGCAAGGTGGCGTATGGCAAACTGACGCCAGACCATTTGGTGAGCAACCTGCCCACGTTTTTGGCGCAGCGGAGCAAGGAGATTGAGGTGTATCGCCGCAACGCAGAGCGCGTGGAGCGTGACCGCGAACGCCAACGTTGGGCAGCCCGTGCGGTGAGCCACGAGGTGGCCACGCAGATGTATGAGGAGGCCCTCAAACACTGCAACAACGACCCCCAACAGGCGATAGAATACTTAAAGACGTTAGGGTCATAGACCCTTTTATGCTCGCCACGAAGTGGCTCGGGCTGCGCGGTTGGGCTAGATGCCCTAGAACCTCTAGAACCTCTAGAACCTCTAGAAAAACTAGAATCCCTAGTCTTTAGCCTATGAATTTCAATCTCTACTTAGCAAAATGGGGGGGGGTAATGGCGCGGAAATGCAAGTTCTCAGATAAAAAAATGGGCATTTCAAAAAAAAAAACTATATTTGCACCGAAAAAACTTTGTGCAAAGTCTTCTGCACCGCCATTGCAGTGAGATTTAGCTAAGAGGGAAAGTTTCCTCGTGAGAAAGCTTCATCGAGTGAATATTTGCAGGGACTCCCTCTCTGTTAGAGAAATTCCGCCACGCACGTAGGTGGCACAACGTATATCATCAATGAAAAAGAAACTCACTTGTTTCAACAGCCTACTGTTCGTTGCGCTCTTTGCAGCAACGTTGGGAGCTTGTCGCTCTGACGAACTCGCCTCACGAGAAAATCGCACTTCGACAGTGAGGGGGAGGGGTGCAGCGTGCCGATAGCTTTTCTGTAGAACTTAGTTTTGGGGAAGTGCCTTTTGAATCGCGCATCACCGCCTCACAACCCGTCGTGGAGGTAAACAACGAGGGTGGAAAGGAGAAAAACCGCAACACGCGCGCAGCATTAGTGGTGGGCGATAGCGGAAGAACTACCATCAACCTCGCTCTCGACGATGTCAACCACGGAAAACTCAAAGTGCTGCTGATCTTGCGCAATCGCGACGCATCGCGCATCGCCGTGGCCGTGAAAGATTGGTCCCTCGTGGCTGGACGAACCGACAGATTGCAAACCGATGGTGACTACACCTTCACTTGGCTCAAGGGCTCTGGACCTTTGGTGAAAGACGAAGGCTGGTATGTCGATGCCATGACGGGCGGAGAATGGGATCCTCGAACTAAAGCCTATCTCATTAACCCAGACTGCACTCTTCCCAACAAGATGTACAACCCCGGTGATAAATTGGTGTTGGGCAAAGACATCATCGTGCCCTTTAGTTTAGGCACCAATCAGGCGGGAAGAGATGGCGAGCGCAAGTGGGGCGTGCGCATGGAAGTGGCCAATGTGAACCGCAATCCAGGCGCGCCAACGCTGCGTTTGCAGTGTGCAGACCCCGAACCCACGTTCTCACCCTACGGCAGTCTGCTGTGCATGCGATTTAGAAACAACACCTCCATCATCGGTAAAACCTATAGTGACGCAGAAGACCCTCTGTTCAAAGGGCGCAGTTGGCAACCAGCTTACTATTCCTATCTCATTCGAGGCATCAGCGTGGAGTCTTCCTCTTCCACCACAGGAGGATGGATTCAGGTGGATCGTTTGGAAGGACCCGACCGCAAACCCCTTCAATGGTACGGTTCTGATGGTACTGCTGAGCATCACGCCTATCACTTTGACAATCAGGCCGACAATCCCTTCTCCAAATATGTCAAAATGGATGGGGTCAAAGACAATGATTACCACACCGGCATTCTCTTCAAGAGAGGTACTCCCAATAAAGAAGATGCCCCTTGGACGCCCTACTACTATGTGTGGGTCAAATCGCTCGCCGAAGATAGAACTCAGGCTCTCTATGGTAGCTTGGGCCTCACGGTGCGTCTCCACGTGTATAACGCCACGCTAGACCCAGCCACCACGATGAACGACCCCACTGTTGAACCTCGTGCAGCACTCACCTCTAGAAATTCACCTCTCGGGACGCGCCTACTTTGCCGATGCCAGCATCTCTTCAGAATTGGGCATCTCGCCTCTGAGCTTGTCGGCACCTGCCCTCATTTATCAGAAAGAGGTGAATGGTCACGTGTTAAACTTCTGGCCACCCGACGCCAGATCTGACTACAAGAGCTTCCCCAACAGTGAGTTCTCCAAGCGCCGTGTTAATTACAATGCCATTGTGAGAGATCTTAAAGAAACTTTTGAAGTGTCGCCCAGCCATCCTGACAGTCCAAACCCACTCCGAAGCAACTTGAAGTGGATGTTGCCCACGGGGCCTATGATGAAGAGCGTGTTCCCTCCCCAAATGAACGACATCAATGTGATGAATTACCACGCAGGGGGGAGAGTGGAGAGAAATGCATGAGGACGTGTCGATTGGTGGCATCAGGATGAACAATACGCTGAACTATTATTACAACCCTTGGGAGTATAAGCTAAACTATTCCAAAGGCGACAACTACTATCACACCTATTTTGGTTTGCGCTTTGTGGGCACTCCTTACTGCACGGTCTATCGCTACACCCTCTTTGGCAAATGGGACGCCCGTGACCAGGGAGCCGCGTCGACACTTCATGAGCACACGCGCTTTGTCATCCAGTCGCGCCACTTGGGCAACATCCCCGAGCCCCCCAGAGGTTGGAAGCACTTCATGCAGACCGTTGTAGCAGCTGGCGCTGCCCCAGCCGATGGGAGACCTCCCATGAATGACTTTTGGGGTAACGACTTTTGGAATCCCGATGTGAAGAAAGGCATCACCACGCGCGTTTTGGCGGTGCCTGGCGCAGGTAGATCCATAAGGGGGGGAGCCAATGCAGGTATCGGAGCTTTGGGTAGAAATATCGGTACTTGGCTCTCGATGGCCGTCAACAAGAATGGTAATATCAAGAATCCTGAACTCCAAACCTTCGACATTAAGGAAACAAGTAATGACGGTTATTATTATCAGGATTATACTTTCAACAATCCATTCACAGGTTCCGCAGCCTTTGGTAATAAACAAAATTTCGCCTTGTCTGTCTTCCCCTTCCTCTCTCCCGAGGTCCAGGACGACCCTCAGTGGCTCGGAGAAAGACGTTAGGGGTCGCAGACCCTTTTATGCTCGCCACGGAGTGGCTCGGGCTGCGCGGTTGGGCTAGAAGCTCTAGAGAAACTAGAAGCTCTAGAAACCCTAGAAAAACTCGAGCCTCTAGAAAGACAAAAAACAAAACATTCACCCATATGAAGAAACTTAGTTTCCTCACTTTATTGATCACTGCCGCACTAGCGTGCGCGAGTTGCGCCAAGGACTACACCTTGGTGGGCACCGAGCGCGAACAAGGCGGAGCACCCATTTGGCTCTCCACCAGTGTGACGGTGCATAACACTCGCGCTGCAGGAACCGTTGCCCAGAATACCCCCATTTCTGCCTCAGAAACCCAAATGGACAACAAAGTCTATTCGCTGAGAATGATCATCTCCGACAGCAGAACTGGAGACATCGTCTACAACGAAAGAACGGACGATCCGCAAGAAGTAGCAGCGAAGTATGCCCAAACCGCTGGGACAACTGCTATGTGGAAAAAACCCATTAAAATCATCCCTGGCACCTACGACTTTTGGTTCATTGCCAACGAAGGAGCCAACTGGTTTGCGCCTGTGACCAATGGTCAAAATGACCGCATGAATGAATTGGGTAACAAAGTGTGGGATAACCTCAGGGAGGGTAGCAACATCGCGCGCATCTTCGACGGACAAGTCTTTGGCGGAAATGATGCCAGTGTAGCCCCCTTGGCGCATCTCGACTTAGTCCCCTATCGCAAGTATAAGGGACGAGCTACTGATGGACCTTGGACGCCCAAGGTGGATAATAGCGGTGATTTATGGGCGAACTGGAGCCTAAACCGCCCCTATGCCCATGTCGGCAGTGTATAAAGATGTGTACATCGCCTCCACACGCAATGGCAAAGGCACGACTGAACAAGACCCACAGCACTTCATAGCTGACGGAGATGAAATGGTGAAGTTGGTGCGTTGCATGGCGAAGGTGACCATCATTGTGAAAAAAGCAGCCTATGTGAACAGCAACCGTACGGTGCGCAACTTGCAATGGCCGGTGCTCGACAAGTTCGCTATCACCTTGCTCAATCGCCCCGCTATTGGTCGTTTTTCAACACTCCTCTGTTCGAAATGAACCACAAACCACGCGAGTTCAAATATTACAGCGACATCTTCCCCGACGACCAATCACGCTATCGCGCCTACCCCATCAGTGTGGGCGGAAACAATGCTCCCGAATCGTTTGATGGCCTCTCTTACTCAGCACAATCGTCTAATGAGTCTGACCTCCAAGATTATCAGTACACGTTCTATGTGCCCGAGTTGTTGCTCGAAAAGAACCCACTCGATGGCGACCCCAGCAAAGGCGAACAAGCCTTCGACCGCACCAATGCTTTGATGCTCGCCTTCTCCGCACCCAACCGCGGATTTTGGGGAAGAAGAGATTTGTTTAACTCAAATCCTGGTCCAGCTGAGAATGTGAACTACAAGCCCTATGGCAGCAAGGCGGAGTTTGAAAGCAAAATCGACGAATCCAAAGCCTTCAACATCGGAACGACAGATTTGGAGGAAGTAAATGACCACGAGTCTCCCAATAGTCCCAAACTGTTCAATCCCGACAAATATAGCAAATTTTCCATCTTGCGCAATCGCCACTACAAAATCACCATCAGCGAGAAAGACCGTTTGCAGGTGGATGCCGAGATTGCCCCTTGGAACGACACAACAAGAACTGAAACGAACATCTACGATGCCGTTCAAGTGAACGTGCCCGACCCTTCGTTTTCTGCCACCGACAAGCAAATGACCTTGCGCATACAAACTAGCTTTGTCAAACATAAATTCGCTGGCGTCCGCATCTCTCTGCTCAATCAAGATGGAGGAGAAAATGCGCAAGCCTATTTCAGCAGGTGGGTACAATGCATCCAGAAAAGAGCAATGGTTCGAGGGTGGTTCAACTCATGTATGGAAAAGTGCCCGCGCACCACAAACCCCAAGGTTTTTCTGATTTCACCATCAACTGGAGCGCGACCTCGGGCAAGAATGCACCAGCGGTGGGCAAGGCGTTCATCAGACTGGAATGGCTAGATGGAAACGGACACCCAGTTCAATTTAGTGGACATGACCATGAGGATATTGTGGTGCGTCCGGCAGATTGGGAAACGTTGTATCGCAATCTTGAAAATGCACAATGACCCCTGCGCTAAGTGAATCTCTCAAAGACAAAAACTGATATGAGAAGAATAAATCTATTGTTGTCTTGTCTCTTTGCCCTGTTGGCACTCAGTGCGTGCCAGCAGAGGTTTGATGACCTGCAGTCGGCAGAGGATGGCGAGAAACTCTATGTGACTTTCACCATCAGCGGCATTCAGTCGCACGAGAGTCGTGCTGTGCCCAATGTTTCAACCGGCACAGGGACTGTTGCTGACTATGAAAGTAGCTATAAGTCGGTGGATGTGCTGTTTTTTGAAAATAATGGCAACATCGCCCAAGTGGGACAGAAGAAGGTGCACCATTTCGATAGTGAAGGATCTGCCCCCAGTGGTGCCGACAAGGACAATTGGGTGGACGGCGTGTATGAACGCAGTGGCAACAAGCGTGGTGTCTATCTCGCTGGTGTGACGCGAAATGATGTGAAGGGCAAAACCTGTGTAGTACTGCTCAACCTGCCTGCTGAGGTGCGCACGCTCATAGAGCGCGGCACGCTCAACACGCTGGCAAAATTGAAAGCGCAGGTGATACACCAACAAACGAGTGCCGACGAACAATTGGGCCCCATCCCTTATCCCGTGGATGCTAGCAATCAGCCTGACTACAACAGTTCTGCCTTTCGCCACATTGTGATGATTGGCGAAACGCCTAATATCTCGTTCTCCAACAACGATGTGGCTTCGGTGATTCCGGTGCAGATGGTGCGCACTATAGTCAAGGTGAAGATTGTGGGGATTTTCACGAGTAAATCGCTAATGGTTGTTCCTCAAGCCTTTAACTATACCAGTGTCACGATGACTTATCAGTATAAGAATTTTCCCAGTCAAACCAAATTAGGGGAAGTGTGGAAAAAGAAGTCCACCAACGCGGGGACGCTTAACGCTCCGATAGATGGTGTGTATGTGGAAAGTCCCGCAAACTGTATGGCACAACCAAACAACCCTATTTTGTGCAGTCTTTCTATATGAATGAATATGGTGATTTGCCCGACAATGTGGAAAAGCAACCCTTCGTCAACATCTCCGTGCTGTTTGAGCATCCTACTTCTCATGCGGCACTCCCAAAGCTATATTGGGCATTGAGTCTTCCTCGAGGGATGAAGCGCAACTATAGCTACACCATCTATGTGAACCTCCCTACAAATGGTGAATTAGATCCTGGTGGTTCGCAACTCCAGATTCTCAAAGCAGACAAAGTGGTGGTGAAGCCTTGGGACGAAGGCACGGAAAATTACTTCACTTCTCCTGACTACATTTTCAATAACTTCAGTGGTAGTCCCACTGATCCAAACGACCATATATGATGAACCTAAGCAAACTCTTGCAGTTGGCTTGCCTTGGGTTGGGCTGCGCTGCTGTGCTCCCCGCTGTGGTGAGCTGTGATGCTTCGTCAGAAGATGTTGTGCTGACACCTTCCGCTGTGGGGGGGCAAACAGCATTTGAGCGTCCACTTCCGTCCTTTGATGCACGGAGATGCTCCGAGCATCAGCAAAGATGGTGCTGACAAGGAGGATCTCGTGGTGGATCTTGCGTGCGTGAGCCTCGGCAGTGCTTCGACCCTCAACAACAGTGGAACACAAGGGGTGGCCAACTGGGTGGGCCCTTCGACAAACCCAGGCAACATCGACGAAAAGTGGTCGTTTGTGGCGAACCTGCACAGCAGCGACAAGTCCATTGGAACAGCGTCTACTACTGACGGCCAAGTGATGGAGACTGCTAAGTATCTCCGTGGCTACAACGGATTGTCGGCTCAGCTGCCGCTCTTGATGGTGGTTGTAGTGCCACAATCACAGTTTGGTCCTCCTAACAATAATGGGGTGCGCACGTTTAGTAAAGAGGTGCTACTGCAACGTGTGTTTGCTCGTTTCTTTTCAAACTTTTCCTCTCCCTGGGGGCTACACGATGAAGAGTGTTTCGGTGAAGCGCATTCCAGCAAAATTTATGTTGGTGGGACACACCCCCAAAACTTATGCGGAACTCAACCGAACGGGGGCCAGCAATTATTCCTATTTGGACTTTGAAATTTGGAATAATAGCAAAGGGAACGACCAGCCTTTTGCGAGTTGGCGAGCGTCGGCTTGGAGCTTGGATCTGACGAACAATCCCGACAGGTATCTCTCTGGGCATTTCTATTTGCCGCCTTGCAAGGTGAATGGCAACCCTGACCCTTTCGGCACGAACACGGATGGGGGAATGCCTTTGCTCCGCTTTGTGTTTACCGACAACCAAAATCGCACTTTTGTGCGTCTCTATCGTTTGGGCAACTCGGGAAATAATGGTCGTGGAAACATTGAGCCCAATGGGCACTACGACATTCGCATCAATCTCTTGGCGCCTGCCAAGGAACGCGCTGACAACAATGCTGTCCTCAAGGCTTTCGATGAGGGCCGTAGCAAAGCGGCTTATCTGAATTAGAGGGTATCAGACCCTTTTCTGCTCGCCACGTACGCGTGGATCGGATTTAGAAATTAGAGCTTCTGGCTTAGGCTAGAGGCTCTAGTTTTTTTTAGAAGCTCTAGAAGGACTAGAAGGGCTAGAGGCTCTAGAAACTCTAGAAAGCCTAGTGATTGGAAGTTAGAAGTACTCGCCTCTCTAAATTCATTATTTTTCGAGATTAGGATAGGATTTCACGGAAAAATGATGTACCTTTGCATCTAAGGGAAACTCGTTTACATCCATCCACTCTCTTTTCACATCATTCAATGGACACCCTACTACGTTTTACAATAGAGAATTTTCGTTCGATAGCAGAGCAAAAAAGCATCGTCCTCATTCCCGATAGCCATGTAGAAGAATTGGCAGAAAATGTGGCAGTGCAAGGCGAGCATCGCTATTTTCGCACTGCAGCCATTTATGGGGCGAACTCTAGCGGCAAGAGCAATGTGGTGCGCGGACTAGCTATGATGAAACATTTAGTCGACAGTTCGGTAAAGATGAACAATGAAGAAGCATTGCCCTATGAGCCTTTCGCACTGAATTCCGAAAGGCTCAATCGCCCACGCTCTATGAACTCGAGTTTTTGACTAGAGGCAAGTATTATCGCTATGGATTTTCTCACACTGCTCAGGAGATTTGCGAAGAGTGGCTCATTAGCATTGATGAAGCTGGAAAGGAAACTAAACTCTTCGACCGCGATGAAGAAGGCATAGGCGTGAATGAAGTGGACTTTGCGGAAGGAAAGGATTTGGAAGAGCGCACTAATGACAATCGCCTGTTTCTCTCGCTCGTGGGACAACTGGGGGGAAAGATTTCTAACCAGATTCTTGCTTTTTTCAGCTTTAAGCTAGATGTGCTATCGGGGCTAAAAATGGAACGATTACATTTATTCACTGGGCAATATCTTCAAGAGCAACAGCCTGGATTTGAACAAATGAAGGAGTTCTTTCAAAGAGTTGATTTAGGGTTTAGCAATCTTTCTTTGAATGTTCAGGAGTTTTCACCTGAAGTTTTGCCCAATGAAATGCCTGCTGAGCTAAGAGAAAAAATTTGTAAGGAATTAAGTGGTAAAAAGCACTTAGAGGTGCTCTCTCAGCATGGCATCTATGACAATGAGGGCAACAGAATGGGCAATCAGGAATTCGACTTTAACCAAATGGAGTCGGCTGGTACTCAAAAGCTCTTTGATATGGCAGGATTTATCTTCTCCACACTCCACGCTGGCGGTGTACTCGTGATTGATGAACTAGATGCTAAGATGCATCCGTTGCTTACACGAGAACTCGTGTCCTTGTTCAACGACTCTGCGCGCAATCCTCAAGGAGCGCAGCTCATCTTTACCACGCACGACACCAATTTACTCTCTGCCCAGCTTTTGCGACAAGACCAAATCTGGTTTACCGAGAAAGATGCTCAGGAGCGCACCGACCTTTACTGTATGGCGCAAATGGTGCTTCCCGACGGCACGCGCCCTAGCCACACGAAGAATATGGAGCGCAACTACATCGCAGGGCGATATGGGGCAATTCCTTATTTAACTCCCTTAATCTAAGTTGAAAAGATGGCTAATAAAAAGAATTTCTCTCCTGAAATCCAAGAGAAAACGAGAAGAACGCCAACCGAAGATTATAAGGTTCGTGGGTGGATTATTGTCGTATGCGAAGGAGAAAAAACAGAGCCTAACTATTTCAGCTCTTTTCCCAAAATTGATAACGTCTCAGTGGTCACCACTGGCGGAAAGGGCAGTCCAAGTCAAGTGGTGGCAGCAGCGGAAAAACTGCTCAAAACTGCTAAAAAATACCCAGAAGATGCTGTAGAGGTGTGGGCGGTGTTTGACAAGGACGACTTTCCCGACTTCAAGACAGCTATCGACACTGCTCAGAGTAAAGGCATTCGTTGTGCATGGAGCAATGAAGCCTTTGAACTCTGGTTTCTCTATCATTTTGAAAACCCGACGAGTGCCATTAGTCGCGATAAATATAAAAAAAAGATTGAGGCTCATGTGAAGCAAGGGGCAGATGTTCTTAAACTCAGCCAATATCAGAAATTTAGTTATCAGAAAAACGACAAGAATATCCGTCACACGTTGTTAGCCTGCGGAGGGAATGAAGAGAATGCCATAAAGTGGGCGGAAAAACAAGCGCAAGAACAGGTAAAATTCCATGATAAAGATTGGAACAAGCATAATCCTTGCACCATGGTTTATCTCCTGGTCAAACAATTGCTTGGAAAAGACGACGAGTTCGACCGCAAAATCACCAAGAGTATGTAAGCAATGATGAATAGTCATTCGGCTATAATGCTTGAACTTCAGTGCCAATGCGTGACGAAGAGAGCCTAGTTATCTAAACCAATCAACAATTTAGTTTGACTCTTTCTGCTTCTTCGTCCATCCTTTTGGCATCTGACAGATAACCCTCTTTGAGGTCTTTAAATATACGAGCTACGTTGGGGTATTCAAATCTGAATTTTTCTTCGAGATTTTTGAAATAATCCGCTTTCTCGCGCTTGATGTTTCCCCCTTCATAGGGGCTCCTGCTAGAGAAACCTCTCTTGTTAAAGAGCCCTATGCGATAACCGTTTTTCATGCTTTCAGAATTGATGTCGTCGATGATTCTGAAAACTTCTACAGCTGGCTACAATGGACTCTTTTCCGGATATCTAGCTAAAAGCTGCCCTATTTCTTCATCGGCAACATCTAATCGACTTGCTGTTTCTGCCAAAGTTCTTGCTTGCTGAATCCAATTGCGGAGTGTTTCCCCATTGATAGAATTGTCCTCACTCATTCCTGGAATTTTATTCCAAGATTGGAGTAGATAATGGGCATGTTGAACGCGATTACAAAGTTCCCGTGTAGAAAGTCCTGCTCGTTTATTCTCCTGCAAAGTTTCATCTTGTGGAGAATAGAGCCACGTTAAGACTTCTACGAAGAATTTTGGCTGCTGAACCAGTTCCTCTTGTAAAATCTTAGAGCCCCTTCCGCTGTCGTCGTTTATAGAAGAAAGATATTTGATTTCTAGTTTTTTGAGAGTCTCTCTATCTACGTCTGTACGCTTAGACAGTTCTTCAAAAATACAGATTATATGGTGCTCTCTAGGGAAAACAGCTCTTGAGCATTGATTTTCCAAAGTACATCAACTAATAGTTCGCTAGGCATGATTGCTAAGTAGAGCCATATATTTCTTATTACTGCAGAGTATCTTCCAACCTTCATGAGCATTTTATTCCCCAATACTCTTTCTTCATTGCTCAAATGGTTAAAATAGGGTACGACATAGAGCCAGTATTGTTTTTGAATTTCTGGTTCCAATGAATTAATGAAATCCCATAGTTGTTGTTTAGGAGAGGATGCTAGCAAAAGATTAGAAAGAGCTTGTGGACTAAAAAAACTTTTTTCGTGTAGCTCCTCGAACAGTGCTTTGACCCAATCAAAACCGTGAGTGTTTAGTTTCTCTGCAATAAAACCCCGAATAAAGTGACTAGATTCTGGGGAATCGTTCAGACATTGACATATCTTTATGACCTCTTCTTGGTCGTTGATGATGGAGGCGAGTGTGCTCCAAGAGTTTCAGGGGTTTCTATTTGAGTTCTTAATGCCATGACCTCATCTAAATCGACTTGAGCAAGAATACTCGTCAGAGCATGGCTTCTTTTAGAAGCAAAAATTTTTTCTGCTTCTTCATATTCATTAGATTTATACTGAATGCCTTCTGGTATTTTGGGCCATTGTTCATTGAACAGCCAAAGATATTGTCTGATGACATTTTGGGGACGTAACCGATTATACAAATCTTCCAGAGGAGCTAGTTCATCTTCTGATAATGCCCAATCTGTGTCTGGACAAGATCTGTGGCGATGAAGAATCCCTCTAATCGTCTCCCATGCCAATGCTTTTTCATGTTTCACGTTGGGATAGACTTGATAAGCCCAGTCGATGAGTTTCTTCCTCTGGGCAGCAGGAAGTTCTGGGACTTTTTGGAGCATTTGTGCGAACTTCTCCTCATTATCATCAAATAACTCAATGAGAAGGTCTAGTATAGCAGCATACGTATTAGAAACTTCTAGCCCTGAGTATGTTAAACTTGTGTTTGTCTCAAACGTGCGCCACTTCATTTTGTAGGTGGATTGAGCAATGTCGTTATTTTTGGGGAGCAATGCTGTGAGTAAAGTCCATCCTGACTCTTTTTCTTTTTGGGCAATTTTACTAAGCACCGTCATTCTGTCTTTAAATGTAGTAAGCGTTTGATAATGACAAGGTTTGAATATCTCTTGAAGGCTGTTTATGGGACGGTTGAGCGAATGTCCTCCTGGCTCAAGTCTAGTCAATTTAAGCAGTATAAGGCTGTCTCGAATATATATTCTGGTAGCCATGCCAATTGTTCGAGTGCCCAGAGTAGACCGACGTGATAGCTCGTTTGACCTATATAGTCGTCTCCTTCACAAAACATGTCGAGAATTTCAGGATGCTGTTGTTCAAGTGAATGTTTTATGGCTTCAAGAAATTCTTCAGGGGCAGCCTCTGCTAAAAGAGGTAATTCGTCTTCCATAGAAATCCAAGCTTGCGGACTTGCTTCCCAAAGTAATTCTCTAACAAGTTTATTCACCAAAGTTTGTGGATTGTCGATATTTGGCTTGTTGTTCTGCTGAATTGCAAGTAGCACCAATGATTGTGCTAATCCTTTTCTAGCTTCTTTAGAAAAAGCATGGTTGGAGAGACTAGCGGAAGAGAGAGAGTCTTCTTGTTCTGTAGATTCGTGCTGATATACGAGGAAAAGAGAGGATTGAAGGCACTCAATGTCTTCTTTCGTAAGGAGGGCAACCAAGTTATTCCAAAGTTCGAATGGTGCATTTATCTGCCAACTCTTCCCTATTTGGGTGATAGGAGGTTCATCCAACGATTTTCATTTATTGAGAACCGTCAGATAGTTACTAACCCCAATTCGGTTTAAGGTCACCTCTTTTTTACTCAGGTCATAGCACACAACGATTCTTTCGACCTTGTTCTAAGGCCGAAGATTCATTGTTTCACGCAAGTATATTTTAGAAAAGTGTGAGCTGCTTCACCTCTGCTTCTCCCTCCATCTCAAACTCCATATTGATAGAGGGTTTTGTGTCGTAGAAAGCATAAGCCGCCATTCCTGCCAAAAGGTTGACAATAAAGTTTGAGACACTTCTGTGGCGGGTATGAACAATGTGTGCCACGTTTTTAAGCATATCGTTGATGGTCTCGATAATACTCCTTTTACGGAGCATAATTTTGTCGTACACATCCATTAAGCGGTTCTTCATATTAGTGCGTATTCCCGTGACGATGTGAACTCCCCTATCGAAGAGAGAAGCAAAAAGTGATTGGGAAATATAACCTTTATCGGCATATAATTTTCCGAATAAGTCCTTAGTCAAGTTGTTGAATACCTCAGGATTACGATCATCCACATTGGCTTTGGTGAGTGCAAAGTTGAGTAATTCTCCTCGTTCATTACACAGCAGATGCAGCTTAAAACCATAGTACCATCCCATCGTACTTTTCCCTTTATGAGCATAGCCCTTGAAGACACGATTAGAATACTCGCGCTTGTTTTCACACACGGGAATACGTGTCGAATCGATAAAAGTAATCCCTGTACATTCTCCCATCAGAGCTAGTTTAAGGAATAGCAAAAGTGGAACTGCCACTCGTGGCATACGTTCCACAAATCAGGGTATACGAAAGTAGGTTGGGAAACTCATCTTTTAGTTCTCGACAGACGTAGAAGAGATAGAAATGTTTGAAATTGCGAAACGTATTGCTGTGGAACAAGACAAGAATGGTAATCATTTCTGCATCGCTCATTCTTCCCTTTCTATTGCGAGTTTTAGGGGTGTTTGGAGAGGGATTTGAAAGCGAAAGTGCTTTTTTGTTCAATTCCAACTCATATTCTTTTGCAGAAATCGTCTGCAATACAATAAATTTCCGTAACTTTGCTGATAAGTTTCATAGAGGATTGTTTTATCGTTATCTGTTTGGTTATCAACAACAAATATACGAAAAATAATCCTCTTTTTTGGCTTTTGTTGAAACTATTTTAAGGCAAAAACAAGTCTTACTTATCCCGAATTGGGGTTACTATATTTTTTCTGAGAAAGTTTTTCCACCAAAAGAATGTCTCCACCCAAATTTTCATTCCATTTTCCCAATAGAAGAGCTGGGATTATTTCACGAATGTCTTCTCTTTTCGACCACTTAGGTACTAAATCCGGAAACCCGAGCAATCTCTTCAAACGAGTGATGTTATATGCAGCTTCTTTTAGTAATCTCATTGCTTTTTCCCAAGGGATGTTGCATGCTTCTAAAGCATTGACAAGGGGGTGATGCTTTAATGAGGGAAGCTCAATTGTCTCTAGGTTAAAGGAGTCATTAGCACCTAGTGGAACCAAAACGTGATGACCTTTACTAACTGCCGCATAAAGTGGTTGAGCATTATAAAATCTAGGAATAATGACTAAAGGATGATTGGAGTTGATGGTGATGGCACGAAAGCTGGCTTCAGAGTCGATGATTAGCGTCTGAGCATGAAATCTGTCTGTTGTTTCGTCTTGTTGACTCCTCATAGCAGCTACGATAAATGCTAGAGCCTCATTGCTAGATGGTGCTCTTATCCCTTTGATTGTGGGTTTGTCTTGCAGCATAGAACGTAATTGATTTATCTCCAATTCCCGACTTGCAGTGACACATTCTGGTGTGAGAATTATGGATAGGCTAGTAGACCATTCGTTCCAAAATTCATCAGTAGTCATTACTCCTTCAAATGGACAGGCTTCAATCCCTTTTTCTGAGGATAGCCATCTATCCACAGCAGGAGCAGAGTCTAACCATTGCTCTAAATCAACAGCGTCATAGGCGATGACGTCTTTCCAATAGCCATCAGCTTTCTTAGCTGCTATCCATTCTGTCTTTTTTGTCCAAAGTCTAGGTGTGACAAATACAAAAGTAGCATTTTGTGGAGCAACTCCTAGTGGGTTGTTCTTTCTCTTTTCATAATCGCTATCCGCTTTTTCTTTGCTATTTGCAGCTGTGCCCAACTCCCATAAAGAGATTCCAAGAGGTACATAAACCCTTTCCTCTTTGCAAGAGACAATGCCATCCCATCCTCTAATATATGTGTAATTTCCCCATGACATATTCAGTTTTGTGCTAGGTGGGGTTGTGGTTCTGATTAGTCTTGAAATAAGATGAGGTAGGGTGGACTTTGAAGATACTGTGTTAGCCCAGCTTTCAAGCTTGTTTTTGGTGACAATACTCATATATATGTAATGTTTATAGGTTAGAGTTGGAGGTTTTCTAAAGAGTCCTGCTAAAAAACTTGTGGGTATGGCGTTTTTCCCTCTCAAATGTTTTTACAAGGGCTTTCATCCAAAGATACGACAATACTTTGGATTTGCAAAACGAAAAAAGGCTTGATGCTCTAGAAGTTCTAATCTCTAACGTCTTTATTCTGCAAAGTGGAGAAAGCAACTAGCGTGATTTTGTAAAAAAAAGTGCAGTTTTTCCCGATTTTTTCACTCTTTGGGGCAATATCTACCCATATATATATAGAAGGGCGTTCGAAACGAATCGGTCATCGGGGCTGGTCGAACGGTGAGAACGAAACTTCGCCCCAAACCTTAATCAACGTTTTCGTTAAGCCAAATGAGCTGAACCGAGCTTGCTCGAGTTATGCCATGGCGAGAAAACGAAGGATGAAATCCAACTTATTTATCAAACCACTAAATCTTTTATCATTATGATTCAGTACAAAGTCGTAAAACGCAAGCAACCCAACACCAACAAAGTCATCTATCACCCCGCCATTGCTGGTGTGTCTGTGGTGAGCAACCAAAAAATTATTGAACGCATCGAAAAGAAGTGCACCCTTGCTTCCAGCGACATCAAGGCGGTGCTCGATGCGCTCGAAGTGGAACTCATTGATGCGCTCCGCGATGGTGACGCTGTTCGCTTCGGTGACCTCGGTTCGTTCCGTCCAACGCTCCACACCAAGTCTAAGGACGAAGAAAAGGATGTGAGCGCAGGAGACATCAAAAAGGTGAGTGTGGTGTTCACTCCTACGCTCCGTGTGAAGCAAGCACTCGATGTGAAGAAGGGCTATGTGCGCTTCTCTAAGGTGGAAGTGGTGCCTGTGCCCAAGAAAAAGAAGGCTGCTCACACTGAAAGTGCACAACCTGCTGCTGGTGGCACTGCTCAACCTGCTGCTGGTCAACCTGCTGCTGGTCAACCTGCTGCTGGTGACACGCACTCAGAAGGGTAGGGGGCATAGACCCTTTTCTACTCGGGGTCTCAGAACCTTTCCTGCTCGCCACGCACGTGTGGCTCGGATTTAGAATTAGAGCTTCTAGTTTCGGCTAGAGGCTCTTTTTTTTTGTCTATGTTCCTGCGTTTTTCTGAAAGGAGGGGGAGGATGTCAAAATTTATTGCTACATTTGTATGAGAAAATAGACGTTAGAGATTAGAGGCTGGCGCGATTGGGCTAGTCTTTCTAGAAGTTCTAGCATCTCTAGTTTTTCTAGAACCTCTACTCCCTCTAACATCTAATCTCTAACGTCTAACGTCTAATGTCTATTATGTTTCAATCATCTCTATATCATCAGTTGCTAAGCCAGTGGAGGAGTGGGAGATTGCCTCACGCCATTCTCCTCGATGGACCTGAAGGCGCTGGACATCTCAATGTCGCTTTGCAGTTTGCTAGACTCTTGCTCTGCGAAACGGCACAACAACATTCTCCACAAGACGGGCTTCAAGCTCAGCAGGAAGTGACGGTTGCTTGTGGCGCTTGCCCTGGATGCGCAATGACGCAGAAATGGGCGCACCCCGATTTGCATTTCGTCTTTCCCGTGATTCGTCCCAAGAATGCTTCGAGCACCACGCGCGTGGTGTGCGACCTCTGGATCAAGGAGTGGAGGGAGATGCTCAAAAAGACTACGTATTTCGACCTCGAACTCTGGGAGAAGGAGATGGGGATTGAGAACCAACAACCGCAAATCTTTGCCGATGAGAGTGATGAACTGGTGGGGAAATTGGCACTCTCGGCTTCGCAAGGGGGCTGGCGCGTGGTGGTGGTGTGGTTGCCCGAACTGATGAACACGGCCTGTGCCAACAAACTCTTGAAATTGCTCGAAGAACCGCCTTCACGCACGGTGTTTCTCCTCGTGAGCCATCGCGCGGAGGGGATTTTGCCTACCATTCTCTCGCGCACGCAGCGCTTGACGGTGAAGGCGATTCCTGAAGCGGAGATGGCGGAGCATTTGGTGCGTGAGCGTGGGGTGTCGGCCGAAGATGCGGCTTATGTGGCGCACACGGCGCAGGGCAACTATGTGCGTGCGCTACGCTTGCTCTCCGTGGGGCACAACGAACAGGAGTTTCTCGACCTCTTTGTGTTGCTGATGCGCAAATGCTACTTGCGCGACATCAAGGAGATGCACGCGTGGAGCGAACTTGTGGCGAGTTGGGGTCGTGAGCGTCAGAAGGCGTTCTTGGACTATGCGCTGCGTATGGTGCGAGAGAATTTTATTATGAATTTCCACCGCCCTGAATTGAACTATATGACGCGCGCGGAGGAGGAGTTTTCGGTGCGTTTTTCGCCTTTCATCAATGAGCGCAATGTGCTGGGCATCTCCGACGAACTTGCTCTTGCTCGCCGCGACATCGCGCAAAATGTGAACGCTAAAATGGTGTTTTTCGATTTTGCCCTCAAAATGATTGTGCTGTTGATACAATAGAGGGGCGCAGCCCCTTTTATGCTCTGCTTCGTCTTCGCTCGCCTCGGGCTGGCGCAGCTGGACGCCCATTATTGCAAGACTCTAATGTCTAGCATCTACCCTCTAATATTTAAACCTAGACTTATGTTTTTGAGAATTATTATTTTTATCCTGTGCTCAGGGGTGTTTTTCCCTCTGATGGCGCAACGTGGAGTGGTGAAAGGCCGCGTGGTCAATGTGCGCAACAACGAACCCCTCATAGGAGCTATCGTGCGACTCGAAAACCAAGCGGCAGCCACCGTCACCGACTCCGTGGGCAACTATGTGATTAAGCAGGTAAAACCTGGATTTTACCATATCACCGTGAGCCTTCTGGGCTATGAAAAGAAACGCTCCGAAGAGTTGCAAGTGATGGGTAACCAAACCACCTTCGTCGATGTGGCGATGAACGAAAGCGAGGTGTCGCTCACCGAAGCCATCGTCAGACCGCGCACCGAGGAAACCCGCGCTGAGAGTCCGCTCTCTGTGCAAACCCTCGAAGTGCGACAGATCGAAAAGAGTGCTGGTATGAACCGTGACGTGTCGAAACTCGTGCAGACCCTCCCTGGTGTGGCTGCCACCGCTGCCAACCGCAACGACCTTTTGGTGCGAGGCGGAGGACCAGCCGAAAATGTGTTTTACCTCGATGGCATTGAATTGCCCGTCATCAACCACTTCACCACGCAAGGAGCAGCAGGCGGAGCGGTGGGCATCCTTAATCCCGATTTTATCAGTGCCGTGGACTTTTACACCGGAGCCTTTCCTGCCAATCGTCCCAACGCCTTGAGTTCGGTGATGGACATCCGCATGAAAGACGGCAGCCGAGATCGCCTTCATACCAAGCTCTCTCTGGGAGCATCGGATGCTCGCTCACCCTCGACGGACCTGTCAATTCGCGTTCCACCTTTATCTTCTCTACCCGACTGTCCTATTTGCAGATGCTCTACAAGTGGCTAGAACTGCCCTTCCTGCCCACCTACAATGATTTTCAACTCAAATATGACTATCGTATTAGTGAGCGGCGCAACCTCTCCATCATTGGACTGGGCTCTATTGATAAGATACGCCTGAACACCGACTTGGGAGCCAACGCCAGCGAATTTAGTCGATTCGTGCTTAACTTGCTCCCCGTCTATGACCAATGGCACTACACCGTGGGAGCTGTCTACAAGGTGCTGGGTGAGAAGCACACCGACCGCTGGGTGCTGAGTCGTAATATGCTCGATAATGGCTTTTATAAGCACGTGGGCAATCAGGAGCAGTTGCCCAAAATCTTCGACTATCAGTCGCAAGAGTCGGAAAACAAACTCCGCTTCGAGCGCACCTTCTGGGGATTGCCCTTCAAACTCCATGTCGGAGCTGGCGTGCAGCATGCGCACTATTTCAATCGCACTGCTCGTCGCCGCATCATCGCAGGGGTGCCCACTCTCGACAACTATAAGAGCAGCCTTGACTTCTTGTCTTACACCGCTTTTGGGCAAGCCTCGAAAGAGTGGTGGAATCAGCAGTTAAAGCTCTCCTTTGGCTTGAGTGTGGTAGGCAACAACTACAATACTGCTATGCGCAACCCCTTGCCGCAGTTGTCGCCTCGCCTCTCCATCACCTATGCGCTGAGCGATCGCACCGATGTGAGTGCCAATGTGGGGCGATATGCCAAATTGCCCTCCTACACCACTTTGGGTTATCGTAATGCCGAGGGAGAGTTGGCGAACCGCGATGCGTTGAAATACATCATTTCTAATCATCTGGTGGTGGGTGTGAGACATCGTCCCATAGAGGGCGTGTCGCTCGTTGCCGAGGCTTTCTATAAGACCTATGAGCACTATCCCGTTTCTCTTGCAGAAGATGTGAGTCTGGCGAGCAAGGGTGCGGGATTTGGTGCTGTGGGAGATGAGGCAGTGACGGCTTCGGGCTTAGGTCGTGCCTATGGTGTGGAGACGGTGGCGCGCTGGCAACTGCCACAAGGGGCGATGCTCTCTGCCACCTACACGCTCTTCCGCAGTGAGTTTACCAACCGCGCAGGGCAGTATCAGCCCTCTTCGTGGGACACGCACCACATTCTGAACGTCATCGCCAGTTGTCCCCTCGGCAGGAATTGGAATTTTGCAGCCCGTTGGCGTTGGTTGGGTGGTGCGCCCTATAGTCCCATCGACTACGCGCTCTCTTCGCAAAAGGCTGCTTGGGACATCCGCAATATGGCGTATATGGACTATTCGCGGTTCAACACTCTCCGCCTGTCGTCAGCCCACCAATTGGATGTGCGCATAGACCGCGAATTCTATTTCCCTAAGTGGGTGCTCAATCTTTATTTGGATGTGCAGAACGTCTACAAGGCTGAGTATCCTATGGAACCGATCTACACGAACCTCGATGCGCAAGGTCAACCTGCGACGGAGCCTTCTAATCCCTCTAGATATGTGTTGCGCGAAATCCCCAGTATGGCCGGCACGATGGTGCCTACTATGGGGCTGATGGTGAAGTTCTAAAGTCTACCCTCTAGTAACTACAAATCCCCACTCACCTGCAAAGATGAGTGGGGATATTATTATAGAGAAATAAGTTTTTAGGAGGCTGTTGCAATAGGATGTCCATTGTTGAAAGGTTCTAACGTCTAAAAAGGGACTAGCCCTCAGAAGAACCGAGCCACGCTTGTCGTGGCGAGCATAAAAGGGTCTGCGACCCCGAGCATAAAAGGGGGTGCGCTCCTCTAACCTCTAACGTCTAATGTCTAACCTCTAACGTCTATTTTTGTAGTCTAAGCCCGAGTTTGAGACCTTTGTAGTGGGTGAGCAAAGAACTCACGTAAGACAAACGGGAGTCGGCCACGGCACCTGCGATTTTGCTTGCAGTGGTGAGGAGAGAGAGGAGTTTGTCGTTGTCAAACAAAATGCTCACGCCCGAAGTGGTGCGTGCTACTTGAGGTTCGAACTTGAAAAGCCCGCCGAGGAAGGAGAGATGGAGCACCTTCTTGTTGGCATCGAGTGTATATGTTCCACTCAAAGGCATACCGTTGAGATTGGCTTCAAAGGTGTGGTCGGCTTTGAACGTAAATGTGGTTGCTCCTTTTTTGAGTCCAAAACGCGTGAGGTTCTCATCGAGTTTGCCTTCGATGATGCCAGCCGCTGCTGCACCACCTGCTTGTGCGAGGTAGTTGGGGCTTTCAAAAACGGTTTTCACGCCGGTGTAGTTCCAACGACCCACGAGTTCACGCTCTGTGATGGGTTGGCTGTTGAGCAACGAACCGAGGAGGTTGTCGAAGATGTTGCCGCCTGTGGATTGTGATGTGGCGGATTTGCTGGCGTTGTTGAGCGAAGCGCAGGAGCTGACGCCCATAAGAAGCAGCGCGGCGGCTGCAATGGTGAGAAGATGTTTATGCATTTGTTTTTTCTAGATAAACTAAAGAGGCTAGATATGCTCTAGCCTCTCTAGCATTGAAAGTTGATTAACTATCGAATAGCTGGCATAAGGTCGTTGTTATCCTCAATGCGGAGCATTCGAACATCTTTGGCGCAAGTAGAAAACCAAGGATATTTCTTGGCCAATTTCTGAATAGTGATGACACACTTCACGGCATCCATACCTTCGTCACCGAAATACACAGAACCTTGCGTGTGAGAAAAACCATTAGCAGTTAAATAGTCACGCACGAGTTTATAGGCTCCGTGGTAAGTCTGGCCATCGTAGCATTCGCCAAGACAATTGGTGTCTAAATCAAATACAACTGCGTACATTGTTATAATCTTTTGGGTGATGATGCAAAGGTACTACTTTTTTTCTGATTTCCAACAAGAATGTGAGGGTGTCAGACGTTTTTTATCTCCATCAACAAACGGGGCTCGGTTCTTCTAGAGGTTCAAGTTTTTCTAGAGGTTCTAGTTTATCTAGAAGAACTAGAGAGGCTAGATATGCTCTAGCCTCTCTAGCGTGTTTATTGAGAATGCCCGAGCCACGGAGTGGCGAGCAGAATGGGTCTGCGACCCCGAGCGAGAAAGGGGCTGCGACCCTCTAACGTCTATTAGCTATTCAGTTTTTGTTTCACTTCAACTTCTTGGAAGGTTTCGATCATATCGCCTTCCTTGATGTCGTTGCAACCTTGGAGCGAGATACCGCATTCAAAGTTCGTAGTAACTTCCTTGACATCGTCCTTGAAGCGTTTGAGGGCAGCGATTTCGCCAGTGAAGACCACCACGCCATCGCGGATGAGACGCGCCTTGTTGGAGCGTGACACCTTGCCGTCCACCACATAGGCACCGGCAATGTAGCCCACCTTCGAGATGTGAACACTTGGCGAACTTCCACCATAGCGGTGATTTCTTCCTTCACAATAGGCTTGAGCATACCTTCCATAGCCTCCTTCACCTCTTCGATAGCATCGTAGATGATAGAATAGAGACGGATGTCGACACCCTCCTTCTCAGCAAGGCGACGCGCACCAGCCGAAGGACGTACCTGGAAGCCCACAATCACAGCCTTAGAAGCTGCAGCGAGGGTGACGTCATTTTCAGAAATTTGTCCCACACCCTTGTGAATCACGTTGATGGCAATAGACTCTGTGGAGAGTTTTATGAACGAATCGCTCAAAGCCTGCACAGAACCGTCCACGTCACCCTTCACCACGATGTTGAGTTCTTGGTAGTCACCGAGTTTCAAGCGACGACCAATCTCATCGAGGGTGAGCATCTTAGACGTGCGGAGGTTTTGTTCGCGTTGTAATTGCAGACGTTTGTTGGCAATTTCGCGCGCCTCTTGTTCCGTTTCCATCACGTTAAATTGGTCGCCAGCCTGAGGAGCACCGTTGAAACCGAGCACCGTGGCAGCGTGAGCAGGAAGCACCTCGTCTACACGCACACCGCGTTCGTTGAACAAGGCCTTCACACGACCGTTGTGCGTACCAGCCACGAGGATGTCGCCCTGACGGAGCGTACCGTTGCTCACGAGGACAGTAGACACGTAACCGCGACCCTTGTCGAGCGAACTTTCGATGACCGTACCCACAGCACGGCGGTTGGGGTTCGCTTTGAGTTCGAGAAGGTCAGCTTCGAGGAGCACCTTTTCGAGGAGTTCGTAGATGCCGATGCCCGACTTCGCAGAGATGTCTTGCGATTGGTACTTACCGCCCCATTCCTCCACGAGGAAGTTCATAGACGCCAACGTAGTCTTGATGGCATCGGGGTTGGCACCGGGTTTGTCGATTTTGTTGATGGCAAAGACGATGGGCACACCAGCAGCCACAGCGTGGTTGATGGCTTCCTTCGTTTGTGGCATCACATTGTCGTCGGCAGCAATGATGATGATGGCGATGTCGGTGACCTGCGCACCACGAGCACGCATAGCCGTGAAGGCTTCGTGACCTGGAGTGTCGAGGAAAGTAATCTCACGACCATTCTTCAGTTTCACGTTGTAAGCCCCGATGTGCTGGGTGATACCACCGGCTTCACCGGCAATCACGTTGGCGTTGCGGATGTGGTCGAGGAGCGAAGTCTTACCGTGGTCAACGTGACCCATCACAGTGACGATGGGCGCGCGTTCGCGGAGGTCTTCTTCGTTGTCCACCTCTTCGATGATGGCCTCTTGCACTTCGGCAGAAACGAATTCAGTGGTGAAACCAAATTCTTCGGACACCATTTCAATGGTTTCTTGGTCAAGACGCTGGTTGATAGACACCATAATGCCGATGCTCATACAAGTGCCGATGACTTGTGTCACGGGAACGTCCATCATTGTGGCCAATTCGTTGGCGGTCACAAATTCGGTGAGCTTCAGCACGCGACTTTCTGCGTCGCGGCGCATCATATCTTCTTCTTGGCGTTCGCGAGCGGCATCGCGTTTCTCACGACGATATTTCGCACCCTTACCCTTGTTTGCTCCCTTGGCTTGGAGACGAGCGAGGGTTTCTTTCACCTGCTTAGCCACATCTTCATCGCTGGGAGGAGTGGCAGGCGCAGCGTTGTTTTTCTTGCCCTTCTTGGCATTCTTACCGCCACCATTTTGTTGGTTGCGGTTTTGTTGGTTTTGACCGGGATGACCATTGTTTTGTCCCCCCTTACCGTTGTGTCCGCCTTGGCCGTTGTTGTTTTTCTTGGCTTCCGCATTCACGTCCACGCGTTCGTTGCCGATGCGGTTGCGCTTCTTGCCGTCGCGTTCCTTTTTGCGTTCTTCCTTCGTCTTCTTTTTGGGACGAGTGCTGCCGTTGATGGCAGAGAGATCCACCGTGCCGAGCACTTTAGGCCCCGTGAGACGAGGTTCTGTGTTGAGTTTGAACACCCCGTCGCTGTCGGCAGTGCCCAAAGCTGCCGACTTTTCATCGAGCACATTTTCAGCCGGAGCCGGAGTTTGCGGTGCTTCGCTGGCAGCGGTGTTCGCAGGAGTTTCAGCCTTCACTTCCGTCTTCGCCTCTGTCTTTTTGTCGACTTTTGGTTCAGCCTTTTTGTCGGCTTTCTTCTCCGCCTTAGGTTCTGCTTTCGCCTTTTTCTCCGCCTTTTCTTTCGTCTTTTTGGCAGGTTTTTTGAAAGCATCGAGGTCGATGTGTCCCACCACCTTCAGTCCACCTTCAGCGTTAGCGTCTTCAGCTGCTGCAGGTTGTTCCTCCTTCACCTCTTGTTGAGGTTCTGTTTTGAGGTCAGCGTCTTTTTCAGCAGCAGGAGCAGCAGATGCTTGCTGTTCCTCGCCCACTGCAGTGGCAGCGTCCGATTCTTTGGAAGCACGTTTTTCATCGCGTCGGTTGTGATAGCGTTTTTCCGCTTCTTCCTTGCGATTGATGTCTTCAGCAAAGGTTTTTTTCAAGAGTTCGTATTGTTCGTCAGAGATTTTGGTGTTGAGGGTGATTTCGCCTTCAATACCTTTATCTTTGAGCGCGTCCGCCACGCGTTGGATGGAGACGTTGAGTTCTTTGATTACTTTGTTTAATCTCATTTGTATATTTGGGGTGATGGGAGCAGGCTTGCTGATTTGACGACAGGGGGATAGTAGCTGTGAAGTGTTGTTTCTTTCCGACTCGCCTAGGGCTATGCGCCAGGAAGTGGAGGATTGTGTGGCCGAGGGTGTGTTGCCGAGGGTGTTCCTCTCAGAGTGGCAACAGTTTCGGGGTGAAATCCTCCTCACCACTAAACAGCTCTTTGCGGCTCGCCCTAAAGTTGTGGTTTAGGTCGAGCCGCAGAGGCATTAGGATGCAGCTTCGTCAAGTTCAGCGCGGAGCACTGCGAGCAAGTGGTCTACGGTATCTTCTTCGAGATCGGCCTTATCAACAATCATATCGCGTGGTGCATTGAGCACTTCGCGAGCAGTGCGCAGTCCCATCTGTTTGATGGAATCGATAACCCACTGGTCGATTTCGTCAGAAAATTCGTCGAGGTAGACGTCATCTTGTTGTTGAGCGTTTTCTGTTTCGCGATACACATCGATGGTGTATCCGGTGAGCATTGAGGCGAGTTTGATGTTTTGTCCGCCCTTACCGATGGCAAGGCTCACTTGATCGGGATCGAGGAACACATCGGCGCGTTTTTCCTCTTCGTTGATCACGATGTTGTTCACACGTGCAGGGTTGAGCGCACGTTGGATGTAGAGCATCGTGTTGGTGGTGAAGGGGATGACGTCGATGTTTTCGTTTTTGAGTTCGCGCACGATACCGCTGATGCGGTTACCGCCCACGCCCACGCAAGAACCCACAGGGTCGATGTTGGGGTCGTAGCTTTCCACAGAGATTTTGGCGCGTTCGCCAGGGATGCGTGCCACGTCGTGGAGCACAATCACGCCTTCTGCGATTTCAGGGATTTCGCGACGAAGGAGTTGTCGCAAATACATCGGGCTAGTGCGAGAGAGGTAGATTTTGGGATTACCATTATTGTTGTCCACGCGGTCGATGACAGCCTGCACACGGTCGCCCTTACGGAAGAAGTCGCGGGCTATTTGCTCGCGTTTGGGCAAGAGGAGGTCATTTTGTGCGTCGTCAACGAGAAGCGTTTCGTTTTTCCAAGTCTGATAAACTTCAGCCGAAATGATTTCACCCACGCGGTCGATATACTTATTATATAAGGTGTCGTGTTCGAGTTCGAGCACTTTAGAGGCGAGGGTTTGGCGAAGGGTCAAGATGGCGCGACGTCCGAAGCTGGCAAACTCAATATGTTCGCTGAGTTCTTCTCCCACTTCGAAGTCGGGTTCAATCTTTTGAGCTTCTGAGAGCGCGATTTGCTTGTTTTCATCTTCCACTTCACCGTCAGCCACGATTTCGCGACTGCGTGTGATTTCCACGTCACCCTTGTCGGGATTCACCACCACGGTGAAATTCTCGTCTGTGCCATAGGTTTTGGCAATGACACTGCGAAAACTTTCTTCGAGCACTGCCAAGAGTGTGGTGCCGTCGATGTGTTTAGTCTCGTTGAATTCAGCAAAGCTGTCGAGGAGACTCATTTCGGGGGTTTGCTTTTTGGCCATATATTATATAGAGAAACGACAGACGCTCAGGCCAGTAGTACCAGCCAGGGTCTGTGGTTTTTATTATTTGAAATCAATGTAGAGTTTCGTCCACTTCACTTCGTTCATAGGCAGAGTGGTTTCGACGTCCTCGAGGTGTGGGCGTTTATCGCCTTCGTTTTTCACCTTGACTTGTTGCACGATGCTCACCTCTTGTTCAGACGCTGCGGAAAGTCGTCCTTGGAGTTTTTTGCCCCCAGTGGTGAGGATTTCCACCTCGTCACCCAGGTGAATTTCATATTGTTGAAGCACCTTGAAGGGTTGTCCGATGCCGGCGGAACCGACTTCGAGGTCAAAATCTTCTTCATCGCGGTCAAGTCCTTGTTCGATGTGTCGTGAGAGTGCCACGCAGTCTTCAATCCACACCCCTTCGGCGTGGTCGATTTCCACCAAGATTTTGTCTCCATTGATTGCCAAGTCAGCGAGGAAATAGTCTTTATCCTCGAGCCATTGGTCGATGAGCTGTTGTACTACGTTTTTACTGATCATTCAGTGTGCAATTATTGCGGTTTGTTGGAGGGGCAGGGGATAGAAGCTCTAGAAAGGCTAGAAGCTCTAGAAAGACTAGAATTACTAGTTAAACTAGAAAGACTAGAAGAACTAGAATCACTAGAGAACCTCTAACGTCTAGAAGAAACGTCTGAAGCCCGAGCCACGCTTGTCGTGGCGAGCAGAAAGGGTCTATGACCCTCTAACGTCTACTGTCCCTTTATAGACAGAAGTGAGGAGCTTCGTTCGAGCCCCTCACGTCTTTTATCGCTGCAAATATACGTCTTTTCTTTTGAATCTCCAAGAATAAGCCACATTTTTGCGCAAATGAGCCACGTTTTTCTCATTTCTGGCTTGTTTTTCTAGAGTTTCTAGTTTCTCTAGATATTCTAGTGTTTCTAGTTTTTCTAGCCCAACCACGCTAGCCCGAGCCACGCTTGTCGTGGCGAGCGAAAAAGGATCCGCGACTCCGAGCAGAAAGGATCTGCGCCCCCGAGCACAAAAGGGTCTGCGACCCTCTAACGTCTAATCTCTAACGTCTAATGTCTAGAAGTAAAATATCCCGTTTCGGGATTTGCCATGCTAGCGTCCGTTTTTGATTCGTCATAAGCCACTGCTCCTTTGAGAGAGGTGCAACCAGCAAACATAGTTTCCGAGTTTTCGCAGTTCCAAGAGGAGTTGCCATAAATCGTGGTCAATGAGTCACACCCAAAGAACATATTGTACATATAGCGCACCTCCGAAGTGTCAAAGCTGGAAAGGTCGAGAGAAGTCAAAGAGTTGCAACAGAAGAACATGCTCCTCATCCACGTCACGTTGGAAGTGTCAAAGCTGGAGAGGTCGAGAGAGATTAAAGATTTGCAATCCTGGAACATATCACTCATATCCGTCACGTTGGAAGTGTCAAAGCTGGAGAGATCGAGAGCGGTCAAAGATGAGCAGCCGCAGAACATTTTGCTCATACTCTTCACCTGCGAGGTGTTGAGGTGTTCCAGTCCTTCGATGCTTCTAAGCCTGGGGAAATATTGAAACCATCTTGCCGTGGTGGTAGGGCGAAAATCACGGAACGAAGCATCAAACACTGCAGAGGAAATTGTAGTTTTGTGAGAGTTACAAGTACCCGCCCAAGCGGGTACCCACGTTAAATTACCCACAATATCACGCATTTGTTTCGCTTCCGCTATTCCCCAGATACTGCAAAAACTTTCGCGGTAGCGTTCATCACGGAGGGTGTCGTAATAGAAGGTGATGAAGGTGTTATCATTACTAAGTTGCACGTAGGCTTCGGGAGTTGTAGTCATAGGGCTTATATATAATTAAAAGTATTGTAATTTTGCACTTGCTAGTTGACTCTACACGGTATTTTATTTTGGAGAATTATCCTAGCTAAGGGATTCTAATGCGTAAATATAAAAAATGTTTTGCAAATGAACAAGAGATTAGACGTTAGAGATTTAGCTCGTACCATCAAATCAGTCTGCAATTTGACCTATACGCCTTAATATTATTGGTATTGCACTATGAAGTACAAGACGTGAAAAAATCACGTTTTATTTGGTGCGAGAAGAATTAAGTATTACTTTTGCGTTATCATCAAAGGATACACAAATGCTATTACGTCTTATTCTAGAAAACTTCTTGTCATTTGATACGGCACAAGAGTTTAATATGTTTCCTAATCTAAAGAGAGAAGGGAACATTCATCATATCTATACAGAAAAGGCCATTCCCTTATTGAAGCAAGCTGCAATATATGGAAATAACGCTGCAGGAAAGTCTAACCTTATCAAAGGAATTGATATGTTGCGCAGCTTTGCTGTAGGAGAGGCTTTTTTGTCCAAAGATATTATTGAGCGTCATACCTATCGCCTAAGAAAAGATACGGCTACTCGTCCTATTGAACTTTTAGTAGAATTTGAAGCCGAGGAGCAATACTTCATATACGATGTTGCTTTGTCTCATGAAGGAATCGAACGAGAGGATCTTTACATATCTGGGTTGGGAGAGGAAAACACACTACTCTACCATCGTACCTTTGAGGTCGTAGAATTGGGGGCAACTTTGCTATCCCACCAAGAAGAACAATGGAAGCACACCAAAGACATAGTAAAGCAGATGTTAAACGAAAGTCATCGTTACTCCTCTTTTTATCTCTTTTAAAGAAATTCCCAGTTTTGCAGAACGAGAATTTGGAGAACGCTTCTCGTTGGTTTACAAAACAGTTGCAAATCATTCACATCCATTCTGAACTCCCTCAGTTGATAGCATTATTAGACAAAGACCCTAATATCTTGGAGTTTGCAAACCGAATTTTCTCAGAACTATCCATTGGAGTTGATGGGGTGAATGTTCAAAGTACTGATAAAGAAGAATGGGTTCTAAAACATTCCAATGACCTACCTCTTCAAACATTGCAAAAACTACAAACAGGTAAAACATTCAGTGCATATTCTTCACCTAATCGTCCCATTTTCACGGCACTGATGGAGAATGGTCAGGAAAAGATTCAAGAACTTTTGTTTAAGCAAATGAGCCAAGAAGGGACTTTTAATTTAGATATACAAGACCAATCAGATGGTACAGTGCGCATTCTAACACTGCTACCTGCTATCTACGCTGCGATGATGTCTGAAACAACTGTATTTATAGATGAAATAAACTATTGCATACACCCTAAACTCCTATTTGATTTAGTACGTTTCTTTGCTACTTCTCAAACAAAAGGACAAGTTATTTTCTCTACGCATGAAACCGAACTGATGGAACAGAATCGTTTACTTCGCACAGATGAAATATGGCTTGTTGACAAGAAGGAAGGGCAAAGTCTACTTTACTCTTTAAATGAATTTAAGGTGCATAATACCATATCCATACGTCGAGGATATCGAGAAGGACGATTTGGAGGAAGTTATCGAGGTTCCATAAACGCTTATCAAGATGAAGAACTTTCTCTACAGCAAAGCAACTGAAGCCAACAAGGAGCTAGCACCTCTCCAAATAGATGCTCCCTTGGAGGAAGTCCCTTCTTCCCTTAGCACGCAAGTACTGACCCCTCCCAATGGATATGAACCCAATATAAGCGAAGAACGAGAGCCCGACTTATTCTTTCTTATTTCGGGAGGAGAGAAACGAGAACGCGACTACCTAAATAGATTGAAGACTCAAAGTTATCGTTCGCTTTCCATTATTTGTTGCCACACGAGGAAAAAAATCGGGAGGTAATCCAGCCCAACGTTCGGGTACTTCTCCCAATGATATCCTCACTCTCTGGAATGAAATTTACCAAGAAAATGAAAAGACTCTGACAATCAACGATAACTGCTACAAATTGGAGGAGATTGATCAGATATTCTTCCTTACAGATCTAGACCATTTTCATACTCAACTTAAAAATATCTTAAGCAACGATCAAACACAACCTTACCAATGGATTATCAGCAACCCATGTTTTGAAATGTGGCTATATTACAGCTACATCTCTGACGACCCTACGCAGAATCTAAATGAACTAATCACATTGTCTGAGATACGCCGTCCCCAAAAACTAAAGGGACTACTTCATACTCTCACAAAGGGTTCCTGTGATTCGCGAAAGGCTTTTGATAATATGGAAGTAGCAATACAAAATGCAAAACAATACTGGAAGGGGCTTGATGCCCATAAAATCCCCAACCTTTTTAGTACTCAAATGAAAGATCTTGCAGAAAAAATCTGGGCGCGCATTAAGAATGAAAGTCCAGCCAAAAGAAGCCATTCATTTAAGAAAGAACTTCGGTCTCCGCAAAATTGCAATCTTCGTTGTGTGTGTTTATTCTTTACATTGGTTCAAGCAGTAATTAAACGCCTATTTGCAGTATTCTACATAATTCGGACGATGCGGTGAAGATAGCTAAAACAGAATCGTAAAGTATCCCGTTTCGGGATTAGCCATGCTAACGTCCGTTTTAGCTTCGTCATAAGGCACGGCACCGCGGAGGGAGGTGCAACCAGCAAACATATCTTCCGAGTTTTCGCAGTTCCAAGAGGAGTTGCCATAAATCGTGGTCAAAGAGTTGCACCCACAGAACATCTGGTACATATCATCTACCAACGAAGTGTCGAAACTGGAGAGGTCGAGAGAAGTCAAAGAAGAACAACCGATGAACATCTCGAACATTTCATACATCATCGAAGTGTCGAAGCTGGAGAGGTCAAGAGAAGTCAAAGAAGAACAACCATTAAACATACCGCCCACATCCATCATCTTCGAGGTGTTGAAACTGGAGAGGTCGAGCGTGGTCAAAGAGGAGCAACCAAAGAACATACAACTCGCATTCGTCACCTCCGAGGTGTTGAAACTGGAAAGGTCTAGTGTAGTCAAAGCTGAGCAACCCATGAACATCCCTCTCAAGTCACACGCCTTAGAAGTGTCGAAGCTGGAGAGGTCGAGAGCAGTCAAAGATTCGCAACCATAGAACATAAAGTTTATATCCCACACCTTAGAAGTGTCAAAACTAGAGACATCGAGCGAGGTCAAAGATTTGCAATCAATGAACATATGGCTCAAGGCCCTCGCATTTGAAGTGTCGAAATTTTCGAGGTTAATCGCAACTAAAGAGGAGCAACCTCCGAACATGTTATTCATATTTTTCACCTGCGAGGTATTGAGGTGTTCTAATCCTTCTATACCCCAATTCGGGATAAGTAAGACTTGTTTTTGCCTTAAAATAGTTTCAACAAAAGCCAAAAAAGAGGATTATTTTTCGTATATTTGTTGTTGATAACCAAACAGATAACGATAAAACAATCCTCTATGAAACTTATCAGCAAAGTTACGGAAATTTATTGTATTGCAGACGATTTCTGCAAAGAATATGAGTTGGAATTGAACAAAAAAGCACTTTCGCTTTCAAATCCCTCTCCAAACACCCCTAAAACTCGCAATAGAAAGGGAAGAATGAGCGATGCAGAAATGATTACCATTCTTGTCTTGTTCCACAGCAATACGTTTCGCAATTTCAAACATTTCTATCTCTTCTACGTCTGTCGAGAACTAAAAGATGAGTTTCCCAACCTACTTTCGTATACCCTGATTTGTGGAACGTATGCCACGAGTGGCAGTTCCACTTTTGCTATTCCTTAAACTAGCTCTGATGGGAGAATGTACAGGGATTACTTTTTATCGATCTCGACACGTATTCCCGTGTGTGAAAAACAAGCGCGAGTATTCTAATCGTGTCTTCAAGGGCTATGCTCATAAAGGGAAAAAGTACGATGGGATGGTACTATGGTTTTTAAGCTGCATCTGCTGTGTAATGAACGAGGAGAATTACTCAACTTTGCACTCACCAAAGCCAATGTGGATGATCGTAATCCTGAGGTATTCAACAACTTGACTAAGGACTTATTCGGAAAATTATATGCCGATAAAGGTTATATTTCCCAATCACTTTTTGCTTCTCTCTTCGATAGGGGAGTTCACATCGTCACGGGAATACGCACTAATATGAAGAACCGCTTAATGGATGTGTACGACAAAATTATGCTCCGTAAAAGGAGTATTATCGAGACCATCAACGATATGCTTAAAAACGTGGCACACATTGTTCATACCCGCCACAGAAGTGTCTCAAACTTTATTGTCAACCTTTTGGCAGGAATGGCGGCTTATGCTTTCTACGACACAAACCCTCTATCAATATGGAGTTTGAGATGGAGGGAGAAGCAGAGGTGAAGCAGCTCACACTTTTCTAAAATATACTTGCGTGAAACAATGAATCTTCGGCCTTAGAACAAGGTCGAAAGAATCGTTGTGTGCTATGACCTGAGTAAAAAAGAGGTGACCTTAAACCGAATTGGGGTTTCTATGCTTTTAAGCGATTGGAGGAGAAGAAACCAATCAGCTGTGGTGGTGGGACGAAAATCACGGAAGGAAGCATCAAAGACTGCAGAGAGAACGGATGTATTGGGAGATTCAATAGTACCTGTCCAAGCACAGAATTCCCCCTTGTCTTCTATTTTTGTGTCGTCGATTCCCCACGTAGTGCCGCCGCGCTCAGCACGGAGGGTGTCGTAATAGAAAGTGAGGATTGTTTCATCTGCACTAAGGTGCACGTAGGCTTCTTGGTTGTTGTTTTGCATCTTGTATTTTGGTGTTAATGTGAATATCGTTTTTTGGGGGGCTAGTTTCTCTAGTCTTTCTAGCCCAACCGCGCTAGCCCGAGCCACGCTTGTCGTGGCGAGCGAAAAAGGATCTGTGACCCCGAGCGAAAACGGGTCTGCGACCCTCTAACGTCTAATCTCTAACGTCTACTAAAGTATCCCCTTTCGGGGTTAGCCATTCGGGCATCTGTATATTTCTCGTTAAAGTTCGTAGCCCCTTGGAGAGAAGTGCACTCATAGAACATAGCCTCTGAAGCAAAACAATTTCTGAAGGCAAAACTCCAAATCGTCGTCAATGCCACACAACCCGAGAACATCTCGCGCATATCCTTCACCTCAGAAGTTTGGAAATTTGATAAGTCGAGCGTCGTCAAACCCTTGCAATCCTTGAACATCGCGTGAAGGTCCGTCACCTGTGCAGTGTCAAAATGAGCCAAGTTGAGCGCAGACAGCGCAGCACAACTCAAGAACATCTCGTGCATATCCGTCACCTGCGCAGTGTTGAAACTCTGAAGGTCGAGCGTGGTCAATCCCTTGCAATCTTTGAACATCTCGTGCATGTCCGTCACTTTAGCCGTGTCGAAGAAATACAAATCGAGTTCCGTCAAGGCAGCGCATCCCATAAACATTTGCTGCATTTGCTTCACGTTGAGCGTGTCGAATCTCGAAACGTCCAGCGAGCGCAGCGCACCACAACCCGCAAACATGCGGCTCATGTCCGTCACTTCCGAAGTGTTGAGATTTTCCAACCCACGTATTTCCTCCAAAGCCATCAAACCCTCAAACCATCCAGCAGTGGTCTTAGGCACAAAGTTTCGGAACGATTCGTCAATGACGACTTTCGTAATCTCCTCCTTAGTTTTTTTTTGCACAGTCAGCCCATAAGGAAATCTTATTGTCGTCCTTACCAGTTGTTCCTTCTATGAGCCAACAATCCCCCTTGTGGAAGTCTCGTTCTCTATCATAATAGAATGTTAGTGTTGTCTTATCAGCGCTGAGATGTACATAAGCCTCATCTTCTTGTGCCAACACTTTCTTTGTGAAATATCCCGTTTCGGGATTTGCCATACAAACGTCCGTTTCGACTCGTTATATGTTACAGCACCTTTGAGAGAATCGCAGCGAGAGAACATAGAATATGATTTTTCGCAACTCCATGATGAGTTACAATAAATCGTGGTCAAAGCAGAGCACCAAGAGAACAGATCTCTCATGTCCCACACCTCCGAAGTGTCAAAGCTGGGAAGGTCGATAGTAATCAAAGATTTGCAACCAGAGAACATAAAACTCATATTCCTCACCTTTGAAGTGTCAAAGCTGGAGAGGTCGAGAGCAGTCAAAGACGAACAAATAAAGAACATACTGCCCATACCTGTCACCTCCGAAGTGTCAAAGCTGGAGAGGTCGAGAGAAGTCAAAGAAGAGCAACAACGGAACATCTCGCTCATATACGTCACCTTTGAAGTGTCAAAGCTCGAGAGGTCAAGAGCAGTCAAAGAAGAGCAATCTTTGAACATACCACCCATCTTCGTTACCTTTGAAGTGTCAAAGTTGGAGAGATCGAGAGCCGTCAAAGATTCGCATTCCTCGAACATACTGGTCATATCCGTCACCCTTGAAGTGTCAAAGCTGGAGAGATCGAGAGCAGTCAAAGATTTGCATTCATCGAACATACTGATCATATCCGTCACCTGAGAGGTGTTGAGGTGTTCCAGTCCTTCGATGCTTTTAAGCCTTGGGAAATATTGAAACCATCTTGCCGTGGTGGTGGGGCGAAAATCACGGAATGAAGCATCAAACACAGCTGAGAAAATGATGGTATTGAGATAGAACGAACAATCAGTCCAAGCGGGGGTTGGATTGACATAAGGCTTTCTCGTATCCTCTATTCCCCACGTTGTGCCGTCGCGTTCAGCACGGAGGGTGTCGTAATAAAAAGTGAGTGTCCTTAGGTCTGTACTGCGGTGCACGTAAGCTTGCAAGAAACGAGTAAAATATCCTGTAATAGGGTTTGCCAAACTAACTCCTGTCTGTGCTTCATCATAAGCAATTCCTCCCTTGAGGGAGATGCAACCTGCGAACATACCTTCTGAAGATTCACACTTCCATATCGTATTATTCAAAATCATGGTCAGAGAGGAGCAGCCAGAAAACATCCATCTCATTTTCGTCACCTTTGAAGTGTCAAAATGCGAGATATCGACAGAAGTCAAAGAGGAGCAATCAGAGAACATCCAGCTCATGTCCGTCACGTTGGAAGTGTCGAAGTTGGAAAGATCGAGAGTGGTCAAAGACATACACCTATAGAACATCTGGCTCATATCTGTCACTCTTGAAGTGTCGAAGCTGGATAGTTCGAGAGTAGTCAAAGATTTGCACCAATAGAACATACAGCTCATATCCGTCACCTTTGAAGTGTCAAAGCTGGAAAGGTTGAGAATTGTTAAAGAGTTGCAAGCACGGAACATCCAGCTCATATTCGTCACCTTTGAAGTGTCGAAACTAGAGATGTTGAGAGTGGTCAAAGAGGAGCAAAAAGAAAACATACCCCTCATATCCGTCACCTGCGAGGTATTGAGATATTCCAACCCTTCTATACTTTAAGGGATTCAAGTTTGTAAAACCATCTATTTGTGGAGGTTGGGTAGAAATCGCGGAACGAAGCATCAAAGACAGCAGTGTGAATGGTTCTATATAGGAAACAGAGAGTACCCGTCCAAGCGGGGTATTCCTCACTTTCTTCTTTTTTCGTATCCTCTATCCCCCACGTTGTGCCGTTACGTTTCGCACGGAGGGTGTCGAAATAGAAAGTGAGTGTTGTTAGGTCTGTACTGAGGTGTACGTAGGCTTCGGGAGTTGTAGTCATAGGGCAAAGGGGATGTGTAGGTGGTGGAATGTTGGGGGGAGGTATTTTTATCCTTCTCTTTTGAGGGATTATCCTAGCAGTGGGATTCTAATGCGCAAATATAAATAATGTTATGCACATGAGCAAGGGATTAGACGGTAGAGATTAGACGTTAGAGGGTCGCAGACCCTTTTATGCTCGCCACAAAGTGGCTCGGTTCTTCTAGACTTTCTAGTTCTTCTAGTTTTTCTAGTTCTTCTAGAAATCCTAGACGTTAGACATCAGAGATTAGAGATTAGATGTATAGATAACACCTCAATTTTGTAGGCGGAGTTTGCATTTTCGGGGCAAAGACTTGGTCAAATGGGTAATGTATTGTAAATTTGTGGCCAAGATTTCTCACGAAGACAAGACAACGCTATGCACTACATACAACATCTGGCTATTGCTACTATCTTTTGTGCCGCTGCACAACACGCTGGGGCACAAAAAGTGACGCAAGGACCACTGGAAAAAGAAAAGGTTTATCGCATTCAGTCGAAACCTGACGAACAACTCTTTATCACCGAAACCACCGACCACTTCCTCGAAGTGGGAGAGAAAGACAATGCTAGAAAGCAGTTCTGGACGTTCACACCCGTAGAAGGACAAAAAGATGTCTATATCGTGCAAAATGTGGCCTCTAAACGCTATTTGGGGTCTATCCTCAATGGTAAACCCGGAGAAACCCGGATGGCCACCTTCGAACGCCCTATGCCTTTCTATGTTGCCCCAAATGCCAAAGCCGGTGGCGCGTGGTCGCTCTCTTCCATCGATGTGCCCAACTATAACGACCACGACAAGAAGCCCTTTGGACTCAATCTCAAAGGCGGAACACGAATGGTAGTGGCTTTCCTAGCTGGCTACAGCAATGTCAATTCCTATTGGTGGCCCGTGGCAACGACCGATACCTACGAAGTGCGCCCCTTCCTCACAGGAAAAGACCATCTCTACAACCTCGTGGACGAAACCGGACGCTGGTTACAGGTGAACAGCGATGGCGCGTTCTCGTGGACCACACCCGATGCTGCCGAAGGCGAAACGGCCTTTTATGTGGAAGGCCAGAGCAACACGCAAGGCGGATACACCCTCCATCGCAGTGGTGGAGAAGTGCTGGCGCAGAGCAAAGGTTGGCGCGTGGTGGAAGACGAACAGAGCGGATTTTATGGTTGGGAAAATGCCACGCTGCAGCGAGTGAATTTGAGCGGAGAAACGCGCTTTAAGTTTCAAGCCAATCGCAGTGCCTTGATGCGCCGTTTGCAAATCTACACTTATCCTTGCAGTGCCAGCAATCGCTACCGCATCACGCGACTCACCATAGGCGAACAAGGTGATGGCAAGAAAGCCGGCATACAATATCGTGATGTCATCAATGCGGATAATGCAGCGTCTGCCCACGTAGTGCATTCACGCGAAACAGCTGCGTTGACGCAGAAGGCAAAGGGGGAATTGACGTTTCGTTTGAGCAACGTTCCTCCCAAAGATGCCAGAGCCTATCTCTATTTCGACTGGAACAATGACGGATTGTTTGAAACACAGCTGCCGTTTGAATTGCAGCGTCAAAACACGGTGACCTTTGAAGTGCCCGAAACCGCCGCTTTGGGACAAACGCGTTTCCGTCTTCGTCTGACTTCTAACGATATGTCGGGAGCTGACGATGAAGTGTTGGGCGTCCTCTTCGAGGGCTTCTTGCAAGTGGTGAAACCCACGGCTTTGCAGCGCGTCAGTGCCACCTCTCACAGTGTCGGAAGCTATGATTTGAGTGGCCGAAAAACAGATGCCACGGCCAGTGGACTCTACATCGTGAACGGACAGAAAGTGCTGCAACCCTAAATTCTCTCGCGGTGCAAAAAAACAACACGATGTTTTCCATAAAACGACACGTTGTTTTTGATAAAACGACACGTCGTTTTTTAGCCACTTGTGCAAGTTCTGTCAATCAGTATGTTATGACGTGGCGAAACAGCTGCGACAAGAATACAAGACAGGCCATCGTGACCTCAATTATTGAACGTTTTCGTTAAGCCAAATGAGCAGAACCGAGCTTGCTCGAGTTATGCCATGGCGAGAAACGAAGGATGAAATCCAACCTCATTATTTAGATTATGAAGAAAGCATACACCCTCCTCGGCCTAGGCGTATTGGCCGCCCTCCAAGGTCAAGCGCAACAGCGTCCCAACATCATCTACATTATGTGCGACGATATGGGCTATGGCGATTTGGCGTGCTACGGACAGAAATTCATTGCCACCCCCCACATAGACCGCATGGCCGCTGAAGGTATGCGCTTCACACAGGCTTATGCCGGAAGTCCGGTGTCGGCACCCTCGCGTGCAACGCTTATGACGGGTCAACACAGCGGACACACCCACGTGCGTGGCAACAAAGAGTATTGGCGCGGAAAGGATGTGCCTAATCTTTATGGCAAAAACACCGACTTCGCAGAGGGCTGGGCAGGACAAGAACCCTATGATGTGAACCACAAAATTTTGCCCGAAATCCTCAAAGCGAATGGCTACACCACGGGGATGTTTGGCAAATGGGCAGGCGGTTATGAGAGTTCCGCTTCCACCCCCGACAAGCGCGGCATCGACGAATATTATGGCTACATTTGCCAGTTTGAAGCCCACGCCTATTATCCCAATTTCTTGAACGAATTTAGTCGTTCGCGTGGCGACAAAAAGACCCACCGCGTGACCCTCGAGGAAAATATCAAATATGGTATGCCCGGCAGTGACGACTATTTGAAACGTCCGCAGTATTCTGCCGACCTCATCCACCAAAAGGCGATGGCTTGGCTCGACAAACAGACCAAAGACCAACCCTTCTTGGGCATCTTCACCTACACCTTGCCCCACGCCGAATTGCAACAGCCTAACGACAGTTTGTTGCAGGCCTATGAAAATCATTTCTGCCAAGAACACATTTTCCGCAGTCAAGTGGGCAACCGCTATCACGGCACGGAAAAGGCACACGCACAGTTTGCAGCTATGATTACGCGCTTGGACTTTATGGTGGGTGAAATCATCGACAAACTCAAAGCCAAAGGATTGGACGAAAACACCATCGTGATTTTCACCTCCGACAATGGTCCTCACGAAGAGGGTGGAGCAGACCCCACATTCTTCAACCGCGACGGCCTGCTCAAGGGATTGAAACGCTCCACCCACGAAGGCGGCATCCGCATCCCCTTCATCGTGCGCTGGCCAGGCAAAGTGGCAGCCGGCGAAGTGAACGACCACCAGTTGGCCTTCTACGATGTGTTGCCCACCTTCTGCGACGTGGCCGGCATCAAGGATTTCCCCAAAGCCTATCAGCGCAACGACAAGGACGTTTATGACGGACTCTCGTTCTACAACACCCTCGTGGGTAAGAACGACCAACAAAGAAGCACGATCATCTCTATTGGGAATTTCACGAAACCGACATGATGGGCGTGCGTATGGGCGATTGGAAACTTGTGGTGAAGAAGGGCAATTGCAGTCTCTACGATTTGAGCAAGGACCTCCACGAAGACCACGATGTGGCCGCGCAACACCCTGATGTGGTGAAGAAGATGGTAGATATCATCTACAAAGAGCACACCGCATCCAATGTACCTTTATTTAACGAGGTGACTTTGCCCAAAAGAAATTAGCCCGAAAAATCACTTAAACCCCCTATTTGCAAAATAAAGATAGAAAATAGGGGGCTTATTGTGTGGGTTATATCATCCATTTTTCGTAAATTTGCAGCGTGTCGTGCAGGGAATGACCTCAAGCACGACGCGCTTTTCACTTTGCATCCAATCTAAATCTTAATAATGGCACTTATCGAACAGCTCGTTGCTCGCGCAAAAGCCAACAAGCAACGCATCGTTCTCCCCGAAGGCACGGAAGAACGCACACTCAAAGCAGCCGACCGCATCCTCGCTGACGAGGTGGCCGACCTCATACTCATTGGCGACCCTGCCGAAATCAAGGCACTCGCTCAAAAGAATGGTCTTTCCCATATTGAGAAAGCCACCATCATCAATCCGCTCTCGCACGAGAAGAAGGAGGAATATGCACAACTCTTGGCACAACTCCGTGCGAAGAAGGGGGTGACCATCGACACGGCACGCTCCATCGTGGAAAATCCCCCTCTACCTTGGTTGCTTGATCATCAAGGCTGGCGATGCTGACGGACAATTGGCGGGTGCGCGCAACACCACTGGCGATGTGCTTCGTCCTGCGCTCCAAATCATCAAAACCGCTCCTGGTATCTCCGTGGTGAGTGGTGCGATGTTGCTCTTGACGCAGGCGCACGAGTATGGCACGAACGGTGTCATCGTGATGGGCGACGTGGCGGTGACGCCAGTGCCCGATGCTGAGCAGTTGGCACAGATTGCCATTTGCTCTGCCGACACTGCGCGCGCGGTGGCTTGCATCGAACCCAAGGTGGCTATGCTTTCTTTCTCCACTTATGGTTCTGCGAAGCACGAAGATGTGGACAAAGTGCGCACGGCTTTTGAACGCGCCAAGGAACTCCGCCCCGATCTCGACATCGATGGCGAACTCCAAGCGGATGCTGCCCTCGTGCCTTCTGTGGCTCACTTGAAGGCAGCAGGCAGCCCTGTGGCTGGTCAGGCAAATGTGTTGGTGGTTCCTCGTTTGGAAGTGGGCAACATTGGCTACAAACTCGTGGAACGTTTGGGACACGCTGAGGCTATTGGTCCCATCCTCCAAGGTATTGCGCGCCCCGTGAACGACCTCTCTCGCGGTTGCTCCGTGGAAGACATCTACAAGATGGTGGCCATCACCGCTAACCAAGCTATTGCAGCAAAGCAAAACTAAGGGGCACTAGAAGCCCTAGAAGATCTAGAAGATCTAGAAGATCTAGAACCTCTAGAATCACTAGACCTCCTAGAATCACTAGAACCACTAGAACTTCTAGAAAAAAACAGCCCCCTCACCCCTATCGTCTAGAACAATGAAGATTCTCGTCATCAACTGCGGAAGCAGTTCCATCAAATATAAGCTCTATGAAATGGACACTCGCGAAGTGCTCGCTGCCGGCGGCATTGAGCGCGTGGGACAACAAGGAGCTTTCCTCAAAACCACCGACCACAACGGTGAGAAAATCCAACTCGACTTCGAATGCCCCTCACACACAGAAGGCATCAAAATGATGTTCGACACCTTGATGCACCCCCAATATGGCGCCATCAAGAGTTTGGACGAAATCGCAGCCGCTGGTCACCGCATCGTCGCAGGCGGACGATTCGCAGAAAGCCGTCTCGTCACTGACGAAATGCTCGAAGAGTGGAAAACCTACATGGATCTTGCGCCCCTCCACAACCCACCTGCCCTCAAAGGCTACAACGCGGTGAAAGCTGTGGTGGAACACATGCCCAATGTCTTTGTGTTCGACACCTCTTTCCACCAAACTATGCCAGCCCACGCCTATATGTATGCCGTGCCTTACCACTACTACGAGGAAATGAACATCCGTCGTTGGGGCGCACACGGCACCAGTCACCGCTTCGTCACCCAACGCGTGTGCGAAGTGTTGGGCACTCAACCTGAAAAATCAGAAAATCATCACCTGCCACATCGGCAACGGAGCTTCCATTTCGGCAGTAGACCACGGCAAGTGCATCGACACCTCCATGGGACTCACCCCTCTCGAAGGACTTATGATGGGCACACGCACAGGCGACCTCGATGCTTCTGTGGTGCTCGCTATCATGAAGAAAGAAGGCAAGACCCCCGATGAGATGCAAGATTTGCTCAACAAGAAATCGGGGCTTCTCGGCATCTCTGGTTTGGGCAGCGATATGCGCGACGTGGAAAACGGTGTGAAAGAAGGCAACGAGCGCGCCAAGTTGGCTCTCGACATGTACAACTATCGCATCAAGAAATACATCGGTGCTTATGCAGCTGCCATGGGTGGGGTAGACACCATCGTCTTCACCGCTGGAGTGGGCGAACACCAATGGGATGTGCGTTACAATGCCCTCAAAGACCTCGAATTCCTCGGCATCGAAGTGGACTACGACAAGAACAAAGCCAACTTCGGAGAGGAAGAAATCATCTCAACGCCCAACAGCCGCGTGAAAGTGGTGGTGGTGCCCACAGATGAAGAATTGCTCATCGCCAGCGACACCCTCGCTTTGATTCAATCCTAAACCCAAATCGGTCATTAGGTTCTGAACGGAAGTTTTGCTTTCGACCTTCAGTTTTGCTCGCTGAACAGACACCAATGTCGTTCCCTATAAATCCCTATATCTTGTGAGCATCAAGATACACTGACATTCGTTTAACCTTGCAAACCATGGCATTTGTAGCTGTGGTCTGCAAGGTTTTATGGATTATCTAAATTACACGACACAACATTCATGATTAAACAAACCCTCACCGCGTTGCTCTTTGTGGCAACCCTCTACGCGCCCCATGCTTTGGCGGCAGACACTTCCCCCTTTGTGCCTACCACCATCACCACAGACAATGCTTTTGCCGAAAACACCGTGTGGTACACCTTTCAAATTGGAGAAAATGGTTTCTACATTTCGCAACCCTCTGATGGCGTCATCAACTTGCGCACCTCTTTTAGTATGTTGGACGATGCCGATTTGTGGTGCTTCGTGGGCAACAACACCGATGGTTATCGCATCTACAACAAAGCTGCGGGTCCTTCAAAAGTGTTGGCGGCTGATTTGTCGAAAACTGGCAACACGGGTGGTGACGCTTTTGTGACACTCAAAGAAGCCAATAAACTCAATGGCTTTGCTTCGCTCTGGACATTGACCAAGAGCGATAAGCTCTCAGGGAAAACTTCCTATTTCTTGCAAGTGAAAGGCAAGAACGAATGGAAGGTGAACAACCGCAATGGAAAATTGGCCTTCTGGACTACGGGATCCGACCACGGAAGTTCATTGCAAATCTATTCTTCTGGTGGTACTGTGGAGGTGAGCCCCAAAACGGGTACGCTCAGCTCGAGTGATTCAAAGAGTTCTTACAAAAATCTTTGGACAAATAATGGCGGTGTGCCTCTCACCCTGAGTGTTGGTGCCAACAACATGAATGTGGTGGGCGACATCCTTCAACTCCACTCTGGTGGCGTGGGACGCTCTACCTACACCTTCTCTGTGCCTGTGGGCTATGTGTTGAAGAGTGTGAGCCTGGATTTGCAACTCGCACAAGGTGGCAACGTGACGGTCAACAATAATGGTATCAATCTCAAACTCACAGCTGAGAAACAACACTTGGGATTGGATGCTGCCAAGGGAACGAATGCAATTTCCTTTGAACTCATTGGTGATAACAAACCCGTGAAGGTGACCAATGTGCAAGTGGTGGTGGAACGCGTGAAAGTGAAACTTGAACCCCAAAGAACCTCTTTGTCTATCAGTCGAATACTCCCGTGACTTATCGCATTCCTGCCATTGCCGTAACGGGCAAATCAGGAGCTGTTGTGGCCTTTAGTGACTCTCGCCACACAGGCACAGGCGATGTGGGTGCAGGACGTGTGGATCTCTTCGTGACTCGTTCGGAAAACAACGGTGAAACCTGGAACACGCCCGACGTGCTAAAGGATGCCCAAGGGCGTGCAGTGGCACAAGGCACCGGCAGAATGGTGAACAACGACCCCAACCAAAGTCGCGATGCGGGTTATGGTGATGCTGCTGTGGTGGCTGACCGCGAAAGCGATGACGTGTTGGTGTTAAGTGTTTCGGGCTATACCAATTTCTTTGCTGCTCGTCGCAATACGCCCAATGCAGTGGCACGATGGTATTCTAAGGATGGCGGTAAAACCTTCACCCCCCACGAAGATATCACCGAACAAATCTATAAACAATTTGACGGCACCACACCTCGTGGCAAGATTGAATCTATGTTCTTCGGTAGTGGACGCATCATGCAGAGCCACCGCACCAAGGTGGGCACGCACTATCGTCTTTATGCCGTGATGAGTGGACGCAACATCGACCCCAACAACATTGCCAACTGGGTGATGTATTCCGATGACTTCGGTAAGAACTGGAAATCCTCGGCAATCCCATGACGCCTCCTATTCCTCACTCTGCCGACGAACCTAAGTGCGAAGAATTGCCCGATGGTTCTGTCGTAGTGTCTTCGCGTAAGGGTAGTGGCCGCTGGTTCAACGTGTTCCGCTTCACTGACTCAGCTAAGGGACAAGGCTATTGGGATGACATGGTGCACAGTTCTTTGGTGAAGGCCAGTGCTAATGCTTGCAATGGTGAACTCCTCATTGTGCCTGTGGTGAAGAAAGCTACCAACGAGAAGATGTATCTCGCACTTCAGTCAGTGCCTTTCGGTCCTACCGGACGAACCAACGTGGGCATCAACTACAAGGAATTGGCCAACGCCAACGACTTCAGTTCTTCGGCTAACTTTGCGAAGGAATGGGACGGCACACACATGGCTTCATACATCGGTTCGGCTTACTCCGTGATGGCTTGGCAAAAGAACAACACCTTGGCTTTCATGTATGAAGAAGAAACGTTTGCTTCTTCCAGCAGAGGTGGTTACACACAGGTGTATAAGAACTACACCATCGAGCAAATCACTGACGGTGCTTACAGTTATGCGCCAGACGCTGATTTCTCAGTGGCCAACGAACTCACGAAGAAAGTGGTAGACGCTCGTTTGGCTGAAGCAAAACAACGCGTGGGCAAGGGTATCGGACAATATCCTGCAGAGGTGGCTGATAGGTTTGAACAAGTGGCAGCTGCTTACAAACAAAAGCCTTCTGCTCAGCTCTACGAGGCCTTCAACGCAGCCTTGAAATCCGCTCCCGTGAATGAGGTGACGATGAAACAATTCTACTATCTCCAAAACGATGGATACAAGGCTGGTGAGAATAAGAGCTACTACTTGCAGTTTGATGAGAACCAAAAGCCTAAGGGCGTAGATGCTTACGATGATACTGACGAAAAGCAGTATTTCGTGTTCTACAATGTGCCTAACAAACCTGGCCACTACTACATCTACAACAAGAGCTGGGATTCTTATCTCCTTCCTCTCCAAAACGATAATCAGGAAGTGCTCACAACCGACAAACAAGCAACTGCAGGTGTCTATGTGTTGGAGCACTTGGGCAATGGCGAATCGCTCATTCGTTGTGTGAATGCTAAGAACCCTGCTCACCCTTATCTCCATTTGGCTGGCGACAAGAAACTCGTTTGCTGGGAAGGTAAAAACTCTGCTCCTTCTCACTGGCGCATCCTCCCAGTAGGTTTGGAATCTGGATTGACAGCTATCAAGTCTGCTGCAAAGTCTGCATCTGCTTCTCAACTCTTCGACCTCTCTGGTCGCAAGGTGAACCAAGACCACAAAGGCCTGAAGGTTTCTAAAGAAAGTAAGGCGTTTTAAGCGTTAGGTTTTAGTTTTTCTAGTTCCTCTAGAAGTGCTAGTTTTTCTAGTTCTTCTAGAGGTTCTTGTTTTTCTAGTATTGCTGTCCGGTAAACTTACAAACGCCACAAGAAAGCTTCCCGAAGCCCTTTAGAATAGGACTTCGGGCTTTCTTTTTCAAAAAGCAAGCCCCCCTAATCGAATAATGATGGTTCTGAGGGTGGAGATTTAGCTCTTTCAGCCCAAATTGCACACTCCTCCTTTTGAGGATCTTCCATGAAAGCGATGAAATTAGTGTAATACATGAGCGTTAATCTAAGCATGGTTACGATTTGAGAAAAAGAAACGTGTCTTTTTATCATTCTAGAGAGTACTGTGCACAAGAGATTGGCAATGAGTACTACCCAGGTTTGTACCTGGATGGCATTCACGCTCTCACCATAGAAAAAAAGTGCAAAGGAAAATTCTGTTTCAGTTGTTTGTAGAGCGTTTCTATAGCCCACCTGCGCTTGTAGATTTCAGCAAGTTCCTGAACCGATAGTTCAAAATTGTTAGTCAGCAACGTCACCGACTTACGAGAGTTATTGCTCCATAGCTCTACACATCGGGCTTCGTGCCTTACCTTCTCTTTCTCAAAAAGAATGTGTTTGTCGATATGAGTGACTAGACCATCACGAGAAACATAGGCTATAGAAGAGAGCTCCTTGTAGCTGAGATTCTTCTTCATCTTAGTCACATAGCAGACACCTTCTTCGGTAAGCCTTTGAAACTGTGCATAGTCTATGTAGGCTCTATCCATTGCCAAGGTGGCATCTTGGGGCAGGTGCACCTTTTTGAGAAGATAATGATCGTGTTTGGCAGCAGAGGTCAGTTCTACCACCATCGGTACACCTACTTGATACTTCATAATGGTGTGTACCTTCATGCCGCCTTTCTTCTTTCCGCTTTTTAGGATGTCTACCTACTCCCTTAAGAATATTGTCAAAGAGCGTGATTGTGGTAGAATCCATCATATACAGCTGCTTCTCCCAGGCTTTTTGACAGCTCACAGAACGGCTGTCCGCTAAAAAAAGGAGTGTAGCGTTCCAACAGGGAGGCATAAACTTTGGCAAAAGAACTCTTGTGGTCGCCGCTGGTTGGCTTCTGCAAGTGTGCTGCGACGGACAACGTAGTCAAGCCCCAAGTGGGAGAGTTTCATGGTCTCGGCTTTCATGCCAATCTCCAATTCACGCAGAGAATCAAAGTGTTTGAGCACACCAAAGAGCATAATGATGAGGTGTTTCCAACCTGTCAAACGCTTAACATAACGCTCGCTCCCTAGTGTTTCGAGACTAATTTGTTGAATTTTGGCTTTATCCAGCAATTTAATGACCTGACTATAGACCGGCTGTCCGGTAAAATATGTACTTTTGCTCATGTTACTAGTGTTTTTTTCCAACAAGCAAAGTAACAAAAGAGGCTGAAATCCTGCAAGAGGGTTTCAGCCTTATTTTTATCATCAGAAAAACTTTTACCGGACAGCAATATTTTTCTAGGGGGACTAGATGCTCTAGAAATTCTAGGGGCTCTAGAGGTACTAGATGGTCTAGAGAAAAATCCCCGACACTTCATTTCGAAGTGTCGGGGATTTTAGATGTCTAGAATCACTAGAACTTCTAGAATCACTAGAACCTCTAACGTCTAATCTCTAGTTTACGCTTTCACGCGGTTTTGGTAAGAGCCATCGCGAGTGTCGACTTCCACGAGTTCGCCAGTTTCGATGAAGAGAGGCACGCGGATTTTAGCACCCGTTTCGAGGACAGCATCTTTGAGCGTGTTGGTGGCAGTATCGCCGCGGAGACCAGGTTCGGTGTAGTCAATCTTAAGCACCACCTTGATAGGCATTTCAGCGTAGAGGATAGTTTCAGTAGAAGCATCGCTCACCACTGTCACCACATCGCCTTCCTTCATATACTCCACACCCGTGATGAGATCGCGAGCGATGGGCACTTGGTCGAAAGTCTCTTGATTCATAAAGAGGAAATCCTCACCCTCTTGATAGAGATATTGGTAGGGACGGCGTTCCACGCGCACGTCTTCGAGAGATTCACCGATGTTGAAGCGTTTTTCAATGACACGACCGCTCACCACATCTTTCAGCGTGGTGCGCATGATGGTGTTACCCTTACCAGGCTTCACGTGGAGGAAGTCAATGCAGAAGTAGAGTTTGCCGTCCATACGGATGCAAACGCCCTTCTTGATGTCCTGAGATTTGATCATACGAATGATTTATTATCTTGAGTAGTTTATAAATCGAGTGTTGCGCCATCCCTTGAGGGCGAGCAGTTTATTTTCGAGCAATCAGCGCATTTGCCTCTAACGACACCGCGCAACTGCCCTGCAAATTTACAACATTTTTTCGAGCTGACCACAACAGCACCTATTTTTTTGGGCACATCCGCCCCAGTCCCAGCCCCTTGCAGCCCAGTGTCCCCCACATCCCAGCCCAGTGCCTAGTGCAAAAAAGCTGCACTTTCAAAATCGAAGTACAAAAAATCCATCTGTTTTCCATAGGTTCTAACCTATGAAAAACACCTGGGGAGGCCTTCGCGGCCGGGGCGAGCAGTCCCAAGAGCGAGAGCGATACCGGCAATACGAAAAAAGGAGTTCCCCTTTGAGAACTCCTCGAGATTAATTATCTTTGTATTGCATATGTATAAACAACTAACCTCAGAGCAAAGGTCGCAAATTTTCGCGTTACTACAAAGAAAAACGGCAAGAAAAGATATTGCACGTATCGTTGGCATCAGCCAATCCACACTTTCTCGTGAATTGAAACGCAACAGCACTCCTTCGGGCAAATACATTTGGTGCAAGGCGCCTACAAAGGCAATGGAACGTCGCAAGCGTTCCGTTCATAATGCTGTACTTGCGCCCGAATTGGTGTGGAAAATCAAGCAACTCATCATCGAACAACAATGGTCTCCACGACAAATATCAGGAGTTTTGAAGAAGGAAGGAACCTATGTGTCGCACCAAAGTATCTACAACATCATACATGCTGATGCTACAGGAACATTAGCACAACACACGCGTCATAAGCTAAAATACAGACGTAGACCTAAGTACAAACGTTTCCCTATAGCCGATAGAATCAGCATACATCAACGTCCAGAACAGGCTGATGGAAAGAGATTTGGCGACTACGAGATGGACTTAATCGTAGATCAATTTGGTCATGCTATCCTCACCATCGTGGAACGTTCTACGAATATGCTGTTTATGACAAAGTTACCACATAGTAAGAAATCGGAGCCACTTGCAATGCAGGTGCGAAGACTACTCCTTCCCTACAAAGAACAGATAAAAACCATAACCACCGACAATGGACCTGAATTTGCAGCACATAAACTCATCACAAAGCACTTAGGCGCAGTGGTCTATTTTGCAGATCCCTATTCTTCATGGTAAAAAGGAGCTATTGAGAATACCAACAAACTCATCAGACAATATATACCTAAGCAGGCAAACTTTGATGACTACACCGACAAAAAGATTGCAATGATACAGAAGAAAATCAATAATAGACCCAGACAGAAACTCAATTTTGAAACGCCCAAAAATGAGTTCTACAAAAGAATATTGTAATTTTGCACTTGCTGGTTGACTCTACATTTGGGCTAATCCCTTGAAATTTACGGAGCTTTATTTGCGAGGGTTGGGAGAATTGAGTACATTTGTACGCAGATTTGAGTAAACTCCGGAGGAGATTTGAATAAAATCCAAAGGAGAATATGAATTATATCCGCTGTGGTTGCACTGCTGAACTCTTTGGCGTGTATTACCCGCAAATAACAAAGTAATGAAATGAAAAAAGGAAAAGCATTGATTGTATTCTTCTCCCACGCAGGCGATAACTATGCAGTAGGATACATCGAAGAGGGCAATACGAAAATTGTGGCCGATTATATACAGGAGCAAACAGGAGCAGATGTGTTTGAGGTTGTGGCCGAAAAGAGTTACGATATGCCCTACTCGGAACTGACAAAAGTGGCAATTGCGGAGAAAAGGAGCGGAGAACTACCTGCATTCAAAGGCTCGGTAAGCAACATGGATGAATATGATGTTGTTTTCATCGGCGGTCCGGTGTGGTGTTACACCTATCCGCAGGTAATGTTCAGTTTTCTCAATAAATACGATCTCAACGGAAAGACGCTCATACCGTTTATGACCCATGAGGGTAGCGGATTTGGGGATTCGATCGAAGACGTGAAAAAGCTGTATCCGAAAGCCACGGTTACCGGCGAATTCATCATGTACGGGACGGAAGTGAGGACGGGCAAGAGCCAAGTACTGGAATGGCTCAAAGGATTGGGATATTAAAAGGAGACACTGTAACACCTTTTTCTCACCAATCGTTCGCACCGCAGCAATAGCAACTACTTATGCCGAAATCTTGCAGGCCGTCATCAGCGCATAAATCTGCGTGCTTGATATGGAAACGTGACCCTTCATCTTGGCTATGTTTTCGATGGATATTCCTGCACTAAGACTCATTTCAGCAAAAGCGTGTTGCGCATAAAGGGTTGGATTTCATCCTTCGTTTTCTCGCCATGGCATAACTCGAGCAAGCTCGGTTCTGCTCATTTGGCTTAACGAAAACGTTCAAATGGTAATAGCGTTTGTCCCTTTCCATCGATATTTTTTTGTTACATAGTTGTTTCCCCTGCATTTGTTGCTCTGTCTTTGGCGGAGTTGCGATGTAGGGGTTTTGTTTTTCTGGGTAATCTATTGACTTTTACGGACTTTTGTTTGCAAGAATAGGGGGAATTGAGTAAATTTGTACGCAGATTTGAGTAAATCCGGTAATAGATTTGAGTAAATTTGTACGCAGATTTGAGTAAATCTGGCAATAGATTTGAGTAAATCCGGCAATAGATTTGAGTAAATCTGGCAGTAGATTTGAGTAAATCTGGCAAGGGATTTGAGTAAATACGGAAGAGAATATGAATTATATCCGGAAACAATATGACACGCTGAAAGCACGCATAGAAGAGCCAAGGCGTTTCTTGCAAGTGTTGGCAGGACCACGACAAGTGGGGAAATCAACGCTTGTGGGGCAGGTGTTGCAAGACACGTCTCTACCGCATTCCATGGAAGTGGCCGATGCTGTTGACCCCAAAGACAGTGATTGGATACGCAGAGTGTGGGAGAGTGCGCGCACCACGATGCAACTCCGTGGAGAGCGCGAGAGAATCCTTGTGATTGACGAGGTGCAAAAGCTAGACAACTGGAGTGAGGTGGTGAAGCGTGAATGGGACGAAGACACGCGCAGGCAAATCAATCTGAAAGTGGTGTTGCTGGGGAGCAGTCGTTTGTTGATCAAGAAAGGGCTCACCGAATCGTTGGCAGGACGTTTTGAATTGATTCGTCTGGGGCATTGGAGTTATCAAGAGATGCACGATGCTTTCGGATTTTCGCTCGATGAGTATATTTATTTTGGCGGTTATCCTGGGGCTGCACCGATGATTGGCGATGAAAAGCGTTGGCGCAAGTACATCAAAGATGCGTTGGTGACTCCGGCCATTGGGAAAGATGTGCTGATGACGTCTAACATCTACAAACCAGCTTTGATGAAACAACTCTTTGAATTGGGTTGCAGTTATTCGGCAGAGATTTTGTCGCTCACAAAATTGCAGGGACAATTGCAGGATTCAGGGAATGTGACCACGTTGGCGTCTTATTTAGAGATACTCGATCAGAGTGCGCTGCTCACAGGATTGCAGAAATTTGCCAACGATGAGGCGAGAAAGCGTGGGTCGGTTCCCAAATATCAAGTGTACAACAATGCTTTGCTGACGGCCTATCAGGGTCGCTCGTTTGAGATGGACCGCACCGATGCTAGACTTTGGGGGCGTTGGGTGGAGAGTGCCATTGGCGCGCATTTGTTGGCTATGGCAGAAGAAGCCGACTACCAAGTGTATTATTGGCGCGAGGTGGACAGCAGCAAAAAAATGCAAGAGGTGGACTTCGTGTTGGTGAACAATGGCGAGGTGACGGCCATCGAGGTGAAGAGTGGTCGCCGAACGATGAATTCTGGTTTGCCTATTTTCGTCGAAAAGTTTCAGCCGAAGAAGTCTTTTGTGGTGGGTTCTGGCGGAATTTCACTGGAAGACTTCTTGAGTGCCGACATTAAGGTGCTGTTTGAGTGAGGGATTGCTCAAAAAAAACTCCAGCCTATGGGATAGGTTGGAGTTTTTTGTAGGATGAGCCAATAGGAGAGTTTTTCCTGTAGGAGTTTTTTTCCAATGGCGCGGACTATCGTTTGCCTTTCAAGAGGAAGAGGGCAAGCGAGGTGTAGCTGAAAGAAGACTTGTTGTAAGCCTTGCTAGGTGGATATTTGGGTGAAACGGACTATTTCGTTTCAGCAGAAGCGGTCTTCCTTGCCGTGGCAGAAGCGGTCTTCTTTGTTGTAGTCGCTTTCTTTGCCGTGGTAGAAGCGGTCTTCTTTGCCGTAGTCGCTTTCTTAGTGGTAGCTGCTGCTTTGCGCGTGGTGGAAGCCTTCGCAGCAGGAACATCAGAGGTAGCGTCAGCAGACTCTTGTTTTTCGAGACGACCAATGAGGTTTGAGCTTCGCAATCTCCTTGTCGCGAATCATCAACTCGTCACCCTGATTCTTGATGGTGGTCAAGAGCGCATTGAGTTCATCGTTTTCAATGTCTTGTGGATAGAGATTGTTGACACGCGTGATGAAGTCGCCTAGAATGTTCATGTAATTGGTGAAAGCATCGTAAGGCGAAGCATAGATGCCGCGATAACCGCCGTAGCTGTTGGCTTTGGTGGAGATGAAGCGGAGGTTGTTGGAAGCCTGGAGATAGTCCCAGTCTTGGAGCAAACGCTTGTCGCCAGCAATGCGCACGCGATCGGCCACAGAGTAGAGTTTTTCGAGAGCTTCTTGTTGCATCACGTTGCCGAGCCATGGAGAGAGGTCGCGCTCTTCGTCCACCCAAGTGGTGGGATATTCCACCATCAAAGGACCAACGCTCTTGACGTTGTCGCAGATTTCGGAAGGTGTGGAGAAGGTGATGCCGCGCTGACGGAGTTGTTCGGGGAGCGCTTTGAAGAACTCGAGGATGTTGCTGGAGAGTGGTTGGAACATACCCAAGGCGCAAAGCTCCATGAAGAGGTTCACCACAGGTTCATCGGCAGGTTGCTGAGCAATCCAGTCGGCATAAGTTTCGGCAAAGAGGGGGTATTCGCTCCAAGAGTGGTCGTTGAAGCGATAGCTGATGTCTTCGGAGAGCGATGGATCGCGGAGGAGGAGTTTGAGTTTGGGGTTGCGGCAGCAGTGATAGACAAAGTGCGGACTCTTCCAGCCCAGTGTTTGTTTGGCACCTTCGGCAAGCATACCTTTGAAACCCATGTCGGCCACGAGTTCTCCGATTTCGTCGGAATACATAAGGCAAGAGTTGCGCAACACTTTGGGTGCTTTGCCAAAAAGACTCTTGATTTCTTGCTCACGCGCTCCACTTCTTGGCGGAAGCACTCAGGGCTCTTGATGGAAGAGAAGCCGTGGCTGTAAGGTTCGGCGAGGAATTCCACGCAACCCGTTTGGTTGAGTTCGTTGAGAAGTTCAAGTACCTCGGGGCTGTATTGTTCGAGGAGTTCGATGGCCGTGCCCGAGAGAGAGAACGCGCATTTGAAATAGTCGCCATAGCGGTGTGCCATTTCAATGAGTGCTTGTAGGGCAGGGATATAGGAGTGTTCGGCAGTTTCGGTGATGGAACGCTCGTTTTCGTAGTCATCGTAGTAGTAGTGGTCGGTGCCGATGTCGAAGAAACGATAGCGTTTGAGGTGAATGTTTTGGTGAATCTCGAAGTATAGGCAAACAGTCTTCATAAGGAGAAAGGTTTTATGCGTGAATGGGAGAGAAAGGTTGTGGAAAGAGGGGAGAGGAGCCGTTATTTGTAGCGTGAGAGTACCTCATCGTAGCAGCGGCGGATGCGAAGACCCACCTTTTCCCAGGTGATTTCGTCCACCTCCTTCTTCCCTTCGGTTTGGAGGTAGTCGTAGAGTCCGTCGTTGGTGCAAATGGAATACATGGCATCGGCCATGGCCTCGATGTCCCAATAGTCGGTTTTAATGCATTTGTCGAGGATTTCGGCACAGCCACTCTGATAAGAGATGATGCTCGGCACGCCACATTGCATGGCTTCGAGGGGAGAGATGCCGAAAGGTTCCGACACGGAAGGCATAACGTAAACATCGGAGTCGCGGAATATCTCATAGACCTCCTTGCCCTTCATAAATCCGGGGAAGTGGAAGCGGTCGGCAATGCCACGTTGTGCGGCAAGATTGATCATAGCTTCCATCATATCGCCCGAACCCGCGAAGCAGAAACGGATGTTTTGTGTGCGTTTGAGCACGAGGGCAGCGGCTTCCACAAAGTATTCGGGGCCTTTTTGCATAGTGATGCGTCCGAGGAAGGTGACCACCTTCTCTTTGCGCTCACGATGCGGTTGCGTTGCGCCACGATGGCTTGAATGTCTTCGGGCAGAGGGTAGACAGCATTGTGCATAGCGACGCACTTTGCAGGGTCTTGATGGTAGTGATTGATGACCGTTTGTCGCGTGAGTTCCGACACGCACATGATGCAGTCAGCGTGGTCCATACCGTCTTTCTCAATGGCATAGACCGTAGGGTTCACTTGTCCGCGCGAACGGTCGAAGTCAGTGGCGTGCACGTGAATCACCAAGGGGCGTCCGCTCACCTGTTTGGCGTGGATGCCAGCCGGATAGGTGAGCCAGTCGTGGGCATGGATGATGTCGTATTGCTGTTGTCGGGCAATGACGCCAGCCACGATGGAGTAGTTGTTGATTTCTTCTTGCAGGTTGTTGGGATATTTTCCGGAAAACTCGATGCAGCCCAAATCGTTGGTTTGGCGATAGGAGAAATCAGCATAGATGTTGTCGCGCAGGGCATAGTATTGTTCCGGTGTCATGCGTGTGCCGAGACGTTCTTTGACGTAGTCGTAGTTCACGTCGCGCCAAACGATGGGTGTTTCGCTCAAGCCGATGATGTTCATAAAACTCTTATCTTCGTCGCCCCAAGGTTTAGGAATGCAGAAGGTGATGTCCATATCGGGTTGTTGCGCCATGCCAGCTGTGATGCCATAGGACGCAGTGCCAAGTCCGCCGAGGATGTGGGGAGGAAATTCCCAACCAAACATTAGTACTTTCATGTCGATGCTTGTAGTTAGAGAGAGGAAAACAAGGTTTTATGCTTCAGCGCGATGCTTTTCGAGGAGTCGGATGGCGCGCAGGATGCCGCTGACGTTCATGGCAAAGGAGATGGCGCCACGACCCGAGAAGGGCGGATTGCCGTCGAAGAGTTCGGGGATAGTGCCCACGCAGTGGTAGAAGAGTTCTTCTTCAAAGCCAATGAGTTGTCGCTCAATGTAGTTCACCCCACTCATTTTGTAGACGCGCAAATAAGCCTCGAGATAGAAGCCCGTGAGCCACGGCCACGCGGTGCCTTGGTGATAAGCATAGTCGCGTTGTTGTTGATGCCCCACATAGTAGGGCGTGTAGCCCCCACTCTTGGGCGAGAGCGAACGGATGCCTTTAGGCGTTTTGAGTTCGCGGGTGCAAATGTCGAGCACCCCTTTGCGTTCTTTGAGGGTGAGGGGAGAGAAGTCGAGCGAAATGGCCAAAAGTTGATTGGGGCGCACCGACCAGTCTGTGGCTTGTCCGTCGACATAGTCGAAGAGATAGCCGTGTTCGTTGAGGAAAGTGCTGCGGAAGTTGGTTTCAAAGAGTTTGCACTCCTCCTCAATGCTCTCTGCCACCACGTGGTGCATAGGGTTGTCGCTGTCCACCAGCATTTGTTGGTAGAACTTTTTGGCATTATAATATAAGGCGTTGAACTCCACGATGTAGCCCGAGCGAGGGATGATGGGATGGCCGTAAGCCTGCGAGTTCATCCACGTCACCGCCTTGTCGCGTCCGTTGCTGTAGAGGAGACCATTGTTGTGGGCAAAGAGGTTGGGGTGTTTGCCTTCGAAGATGAACGACATCATTTGGTGGATGAGGTCGCCATAGCGAGAGAAGCATTGCTGACGTCCTACGAATTTGGCATATTGCTGCAAGCACCACATTGCCCAGAGCAGGGTGTCGGGTTGTTCCACCTCGTAGAGTTGCACGGAGACATCGCGTCCAGCCATAAAGTCGTAGAGCGCTTTGGCGGCCGTGTCCATATATTTTTCAAACTGTTCCGTTTCCCCGATGGCCAGTGTGAGACCTGGCATAGAGATGAAGGTGTCGCGCGCACGTGCTTTGAACCAAGGGTAGCCTGCCACAAGATATTCCTCTCCGCCGAGTTGTTGGCGGAATTGGTGAGCAGCATTCACCAGACAGTGGTAGAAGAGTCGCGGGAGTCGTGATTGACAATCTCGCCTTCGATGAGCGGTTGCAAAGATTTTGGGTCGCGAGCCGCGAGAGAAGCGGTGAAAACGATGCTTTCCCCCTTCTCGATGGGCATTTCAAAATAGCCCGGCACGAGGAGGTCTTCCGTTTCTCCGTAACCACGTTCGCGCTCTTTGGGATAGTCGAATCCGCGGTACCAGTCGGGGCGGTGCATATAGTTGGCCTTTGGCGTATCCACCTGCATAAAGAGGTCGGGATATCCCTCATAGAGTTTCACGCTGATGCCCTGTTCCACTGGTTCTGCGTGCGTATTGGCGCGTCCGTTTTCGTGCGTCCATTGTCGCACAGAGCGGAAAGCCAAATAAGGGTGCAGTCGGAGCGTGGTGGGCGAGTGCGCTTCGAGGAGGGTGTAGCGGATGAAGAGACGGTCGCGCTCGGTGCGGAAGATGATTTCCTTTTTGAGGAGCACCCCGCCGATGCGATAAATCCACGTGGGGACTTTGTCCCATTCAAAACTGAGGATATATTTGTGTCCCTTAGGACTGTAGTTTTCGCCTGTAAATTTGTGTAGACCAAGGTTGAACTCCGCTCCGTGTTGCACAACGGTTTCGTCGAGCGAAGAGAGCAATACGTGATTTTCATCGTCGATATCCTTGACCGGCACGACAAAAAGGCCGTGATATTTGCGGATGTTGCAGCCCACGAGGGTGGAAGAGCAGTAGGCACCAGATTTGTTGGTGAGCAGAAACTCTTTCATCAGTGAGTCTTGCAGGTTGGTCATCTGCGTTTTGTCGAACTTCAGGAATGACATAGGCTGTATATTATGGTATTGTGTTGCGATAGACAAGGGTTGTAGGAAAAACGCCAACAGCGTAGGAATTGCGAGAGCTTTGTGTGTGACTGTGGTGTATTTTCACCCCAAAGGTAAGTAAAATCCTATGGTTTGCGAAATTATTCTATTGTTTTTTTTCGATGTTGGGGCGAAAAATCAAAGAAAAAGGAAAAAAAGCCCCTTTTTTGCCCCATTTTGGAGGTGAAATACACAGTTTTTTGTGGTTTGTGCCCGAACTTTGAAAGGTGTGTTTTGCAAAAGAGGTAGAAAAGAACGGTGTTTTTGCGTCTTGTTGCGGCCTCTTTTCGTGTCTTTTCCCAGCGATGCGAGAGGGGAAGAGAGAGTCGCAAAAAAACGACACGTCGTTTTATGCAAAACAACACGTCATTTTGTGTAAAACCACACGTCGTTTTTAGTAAAACCACACGTCGTTTTATGTAAAACCACACGTCGTTTTTTTGAACTCCATATTGTCCTCATTTTCAGTATATAAGATTTGAGCGCGAAAAGAGGAAAATACTTTGTTGTTTCGGGATTTCTGAGAGTTTTGATGACTTCTTAATCAGAATAGAGCCGTGTTTAAAGTAGAGTTGTCTTGCTCATGTTACTAATGTTTTTTTACAATTTGCAAAGTGACAAAATAGGCTGAAACCCTGCAAGAGGGATTCAGCCTTATTTTTATTACCAGAAGAATTTCTACCGAACAGCAATAGTAAGAAAAGGTTGGTGTTATTCTTCCACGGAAGTCCACCAAGGTTCAAAGGTTTGTGGAGTGTTGTTGAGATGCACCACTTCGCCTATGCGTGGAGTGAGTAAAGGTAAATCTCTGTGCTGAGCTGCGGAAGAGAGTAGGCGCAGCGGTTCGTCCCAATCGTGGCGAGCTAGTGCAAACTTGCTGTTGTGCACAGCAAGCACATGCCGTGGCTTCAAGTCGTCAATGGCTTGCACCACTTCTTCGGGCATCATATGGATAAAGCCCAATCTTCATTGTATTGTCCATTTTCGATGAGTGCCCAATCAATATTGCCAAAACGTTGGCGCACCTTTTTGAAACGGTCGTCGTAACCGCCATCTCCCGAAAGATAGATTTTGTGAGAAGGGCTTTCGAGGAGGAAAGATGCCCAAAGCGTGTTGCCAGGATGAAGGAAACGCCCTGAGAAGTGTTGGGTGGAAAGGCAGTGGAGCTGAATTTTGTGGTCGAGAAGGACAGATTCGTCCCAATCCAATTCCGTGATGGCATCAGAAGGATATCCCCATCGATCGAGATGTTCTCCTACACCAAGGGGACACACCACGCGAGTGACACGTTGGCGAAGTTGTTTAATGGTGCGAAAGTCTAAGTGGTCGTAGTGGTCGTGAGTGATGATGAGCACATCGATGGGCGGCACTTCCTCAATGGTGAAGCCGTTGCTCCCTTTGAAGGGAGAGAACATCCACGGAAAAGGCGATGCTGTGGTGAAGACAGGGTCGACGAGGAAAGTAAGGCCGTCTGTTTTGAGAAAGACGGAGGAGTGTCCGAGCCAAACTAGCACGTCGTCATTGGCTTGTGCCAAAGTGGAGAGTGAGGTGTGGACAAAAGGCAGTGGTGCACTTGGTTTCAATCGACGAGGACGTTCGAAAATAAACTCTTTCATCCGTTGCACCAAGGATTTAGAACTGGTGAGCGTGGGTGCATTGCGCAGGTTGTGGAATCGTCCGTTGCGATAATGAGGAGATTGTTTGATTCGCTCTAAGCGTTTACCGCGAGGTGCTCGACCGAATGCTGGAAGTTGTAGGACAATGAGGAGGGTGATGCCCACTGCGAGAAGGAGTGCAAAGAAGATAGTCATAAAAATGTTCATTCTAGTAGTCGTTCGTGTGATAAACTCCAATTGGTCATTAGATCATTATGCTACTCGTTATTGAAACCGATTTGGGAATAAAAGATGTAGTTGTTTTCTCTGCAATTATTGTGCCACTACCTAGGCTTGGAACCCGATTCAATTTTTCTCTATGATATACAAAAGGAGATGTTGCAAAAATGAGTATTGCAACACCTCCTTATTATCCCCAATCGGTCATTAGACCGTTATGGTGCAATTCGTTATAAAAAGATAACTTCCTGCCATCTTTCATTTTCTTGTAGGCATCTTGTTTCTCGTTCGTTCTCGACGTAGCCCGCTACGCCTTTGAACTCACAACAAACCATCTGCTCAACAATCTAATGAAATCTGTTCAGAATCTAATGACCGATTGGGGATTATTGGGTAAAAGCACGACCGATTATAGTTCGATGGTGAAGCCTCCACGCCAAGTGCTGTTGGGAGCAGCGTGCTGCACGTGCGGACGGTCTTGCCAGTTGCCGTGGAAACCTTGTTTGTCGGGCAAGCCATACCAAGGTTCGCAGCAAATGAAAGGCGAAGGTTGGTTGGTGGGCGCCCAAACGAGCCAAGCCGGAGCTGAGGAACTGAAACGCGCAAGGCATTGTTCGTTGGCATCGAGCACTTGAATAGCCGTGACCTGCTGTTGGTCGAAAATCAAAGCCTCGTTGGCGAAGGCATCAATGGTGAGAGGGATGAGTGCGTTGAAGTGGTGATTGGTCGCGAGTGCTTGAGAAGTGGCCGCATCTTTGCTCCAAGGAATGGGGAAACGTTGCGGTTCGGTGCACCCTTGTGTGGAGGCACGGAGCAAACTGTGTGGAGCGCCTTCAAGACGGAGATAGCCCGCAGGTTGCAATTCGGGCGATGTGGGACGCTTGGCCAGAGTGAAGGCGTTGTGTCCGGGAGAGTCCGGTTTGTGTTCGGCGCGCAAGGGAGAGGGAAGGATGATGGAAGGGTGTCCCCCGATTTGGAACCACATCGTGGACGAAGCGGAAAGATTTTTCACGTGAAAATCTACTTGCACCTTGCGTTGTTGGAGCGAGTAGGTGACTTCAAGACGGAACGGCCAAGGGAAGTTTTCGAGGTCTTCGGGCAAATTCTCGATGGCCAGTGTCACACAATCGGGACGTTGCTCCACGATGTCCCATTGGCGTTTGCGCACAAATCCGTGTTTGGGCAGTTTATATTCTTTGCCTTCGTGACGGAGCGTGCCATTCCAAGCACCTCCCACGAGGGGGAAGAGGATGGGAGAGTGTCCAGTCCAAAAGGTTTTGTCGCCGTGCCAAATGATTTCTTGTCCACTCTCGATGAGGGTGAGCGAGTGCATCTCAGCACCTAGTGTAGAGATGGTGGCTTTGAGAAAAGGATTTTGAAGAGTGATCATAGACAAAAGAGGTAAGAGATTTTTGAAAAACAAAGGCTTCGCAGTGTGTCATTGGGTGATGGGCAATGCGGAGCAAATGAAGGAAGAGCGTAAGGAGGCTAGTTGGAAAATCGTTTTCGATAGTCGAGTGGTGAGATGCCCGTGTTGTTTTTGAAATATCGTCCGAGAAAACTTTGTGTAGAAAAGTTGAGTCGCTGCGCAATTTGTTTGATACTCATATCCGTGTTGCGCAAGAGTGATTTGATTTCCATCACCACCATGAGCGAAATCCACTGTCCCACGGTGCGCCCCGTGACGTTTTTCACCACCTCCGACATATATTTCGGAGTCAAGGACAGTTGACTAGCATACCACGCCACTTCTCGTTGTGTGGTGTAGTGAGCCGCAAGAATCTGCATAAAGTGATAGAAGAGATTATAGGTGCGAGCGTTGTATTGGTCTTCGCGAGGCACGCGGAGTTCGAGCATCCGGCACACATCGAGATAAAACACTTGGAGGATGGCCTGAATGAGTTCTTGGCTCAGTACCTTTTGTGTTTGGTCGAGTCGCACACGGAGCATTTGGTAGTCGCCGCGCACAATGTCGCGTTCTTCTGGTGAGAGCGACATCACGGGGTGTCGCATCAGATAGACCAGATATGGCCAAAGATAGCGCATAGTCATGAGCGATTCTTGCACAAACTCTTGACTCTGGAAGAGCGCAGACCCTTGAAAGTCTTCGCTCCGTTCGAAGCGATCGATGGTTTGTCGGCCAAAAGTGATGAAGAGGTCGCCAGCCTGCACTTGGCACGGCACACCGTTGAGCATGAATTGTGCGTTGCCCTGAGTGCAAACAGCGATGGTGAAAAAGACGTTTGGATGGCCACTTGCGACAAGTCCACCTCACTGAGTTTTTCGACAATGAGGAGGTCTTCCCTCTGCGTCTTCGTGTTTTGCGCATAGGGACGAATATCATCTAATTGGATATCTTGTAACGCATTTGCCATTTCTTTCATAGTTACAATTCGTTTTGGTTTTGTAAAAAGTCAAGGCTCGTGAGGGCAAATATATGCGATTTGTTCGAATTTGCCAAATTTTTCGGCAAATTTCCACGAAAAAGGGAGAAATTGCTGCGATTTTTAGTTTTTCTTCGATTGAAACCCTTGGCTTATTAGTGTATCTGTCCTTGGCCAAAAATGTTGTTTTTTAGCAATTTGAGTCCTCGTCAGTGTGCAAAAAGCAAGTCCAAGAAGAGAAGAAAAAACCAAAAGCGTGCGCAAGAAAGAGAGTGAAATGCAAAATAGAGATAGCAGAGGTGTAATAAAGTTCTTAAAAAAATACGGATAATGCTCAGAAAGCGTGCATATCCTGCGCGCGAGTAAAGAGAACTTCGTAAATTTGCAGCTGTAAACAATACAAATCTCATTTACAACACCCTAAAATGAACAAGCAATTCTTACTCGCCTCCATTGTAGCCGTAGCTACCCCCGTGAGTGCCATGGCACAATCGGCAGTGATCAAGGGCACAGTGGTCGACAGTCAGAACAACGAGCCTCTTGCAGGCGTGACCGTTGTGGTGCAAGGCACGAAAGTGGCAACCATTACCGATGCCGAAGGAAAATTCACCCTCAAAACCCACAAGGGCGCGAAGCAGAATCTCCAATTCTCCTGCGTAGGTTATGAAACCCAATACCTCAACGGTACGCACATCACGGGCGATCGCGACCTCGGTTTTGTGCCCATGAACCAAGCCACTGTGAGCTTGAAGGACGCTGTGGTGACCACTCGTGCCGTTGCGCGCAAAACGCCAGTCGCTTTGACCACCCTCGGTGCAGTGGTGATCGAAGAAAAAGTGGGTACCGCCGATTTCCCCAAGGTGCTCGAGTCTACCCCTGGTGTCTATGTGACACGTGAAGGAGGTGGTTATGGTGACTCCAAAATCACGATGCGTGGTTTCAAGAGTGAGAATGTCGCTGTCCTCGTCAATGGCGTTTCTATGAACGACATGGAGTGGGGTGGCGTATATTGGTCAAACTGGGCAGGTCTTTCCGACGTGGCTTCTAACATTCAAACCCAACGCGGTTTGGGAGCTGCCAAGGTGTCTACCCCTTCTGTGGGTGGTTCTGTGAATGTGGTGACCAAGTCTACTGATGCCAAGAAGGGCGGTTATTTCTCTTACGGCATGGGTAACGATGGTTACAACAAACTCACCTTCAATCTCTCCACTGGTCGCACTAAGAGTGGTTGGGCACTCAATATGTTGGGCGCGCGCGTTTGGGGTGATGGCTACATCCAAGGTTCAGACTTCCAAGGTTGGAACTATTTCCTCTCTCTCTCTAAAGATTTCGGTGAGCACCACCGTGTTTCTATCACCGCCTTTGGTGCACCTCAATGGCACAACCGCCGCAGTTCTTATGACGGACTCACCGTGGAAGGTTGGCAACAAGTGCAGCAATTTATGCCTTATGGTGATAAATATCGCTTCAATGCTACCTTTGGTTATGACAACCAAGGTCGTATCCGCCATTCTTCACAGAATGTTTATCACAAACCTCAAATCCAACTCCAACACCTTTGGCAGATTTCTAACTCTGCTTCGCTCAACACCGTAGCTTATCTCTCTCTCGGATATGGCGGTGGAGAATCAGGTGAAGGTGCAGGTGCTTATAAGGCAAACTGGTATGGCACGACAGATGGTAAACTCAATATGAACTTCCGCCGTGCCGATGGTACGTTTGACTACGGTAAGGTACAAGACCTTAACGAAAAGAGCGAAAGCGGTTCACAAATGGTGATGACCATGAGCAACAACCAACACCGTTGGTATGGACTCGTGTCTACTTTCACCAAAGAGTTGAATGACCGTCTTAATGTATATGCCGGTGTAGACCTCCGTTCTTATGTAGGAACGCACAACAACCGCATCACCGACCTCTTCAATGGTGCATACTACATCGACCCCTATCGCGCCAATGTGAAGGCTGCTAACAACAGCGCTGCTGCCGATCCTCTCTTCAAATATCAAAAACTCTCTGTGGGCGACATCGTGCGTCGCGACTATGATGGTCACGTGAACCAAGGTGGTGTGTTTGGTCAAGCAGAATATGACCACAACAACCTCACAGCCTTCGTTTCTGGTTCGCTCAGCTACACCAACCAATGGCGTTACGACCGTTTCTACTACGAAAAGGCCAAGGCAGAAAGTAAAAGCCACTGTTCACTCGGATTCACCCTCAAGGGCGGTGTGAACTATAAGTTCCCACACATTGATGATTGGGGTGGACAGCACAACGTGTTTGTCAATGGTGGTGTGATTTCTCGTTCACCTTATCTCTTGAGCAGCCTCTTCCTCTCGGGTGACGTTTCCAATGAACTCAACCCCGATGCAATGAACGAGAAGATTTATTCTGTGGAAGCAGGTTGGACTTACCACACTGCATCGTTCAACTTCAATTTGAATGCCTACCACACCATCTGGAAGGACAAGACCTTGGCACGTTCACTCGACATCACTGACGCGGCTGGCAATCCCGACCGTGGTCTCATCAATATGCAAGGTGTGAACTCACTCCACCAAGGTGTTGAAGCCGAACTCGACTACAAACCCGTGAAGTGGTTCTCCGTGCGCGGTATGCTTTCTTTGGGTAATTGGATTTGGATCCAACAACGCTGTGGGTTATTTCTACAACTCACAAGGTCAACCTCTCGCCGATGCAAAGGGGAAAGTGGCTTCAGGACTCTATGCTGCCGACCACGCTAAGATGACCCTCAACCAAAAGGACGTCAAAGAAGGCGGTTCTGCACAGTTCACCAGTAGTCTTGGCTTCACCATCTATCCTATGGAAAATCTCCGTTTGGGACTCGATTGGAAGTATTTCTCCAACTACTATGCTGACTACGCCCTCAACTCTCGCGACTTGAACCTCAACGGTGTGAAAAAAACTTTAAGACGCCTTGGAAGGTGCCTGCTTACAATTTGCTCGACTTCTCTGCAGGCTACACCTTTAATATGGGTGGCTACAAGACGACCATCTCTGGTAATGTGGAAAAATCTCCTCGACCAAGAGTACATCAGCCAAGCTTACGACGGCGCAGGTCACGATTGGCAAACTGCTTATCGCGTGTTCTACGGCTTCGGTCGCCAAATGTCGCTCAAACTCAAGGTGAACTTCTAATCCCTGAGTCAAAGTGTCTTATTTCACAACATTATTTCATCGACAACAATGAAACATCTTTATATCGCCCTCCTCGCTTCGGCCGCACTTACCACGGCTTGCAGCGACTACAACGACCAATTTGAAGGCCTCAAAGAGGGACACCACGCGGTAGACATCAAGAAAAAAAGGACTACACCCTCACTGCTGATGACTACAAGGCCATCGCTGAAGATGCTGCCAACAAGGCTCTCGCCAAGAAAAAAATGGCGAAGCGGATGAATTGGCTGCCCTTGCGAAGACCCAGCAATTCACTGAAAAAAATCACGTCAAAGGAATATCTCCCTGCATTCCTCGCCAAGAAATGGTTTACTGCCGACAATGGTAGTGCCATCAAGGTGACTTTCAATTCCCACGAAACTTATGGTCTCGATTTGGGACAAGATTTTTGAAAGTGCAGAGAATAAGGCTGTGCAACCCGCTGCACTGAAAAAAATGGCAAACTCTCACCACACTCGGGGATGAAAAGGCTGCGTGGTCTACTCAGTTCCGTAACGAAGCACACTATCTCCAGGCTTCAGCCTATAACCAAAAGGATTCTGTGCAAACTTATCTCGTATCTCCCGTCTTCACTATCTCCAAGGGCTCTAAACTCACTTTCGATGCCCTCTATGGTCACTATGTGGAAAAGGGTGGACGTCTCAGTGTGTTCCTCTATGATGGAGACAAACTTACGCAAGAAATTGTGCCTTCTCGCCAACCTCTTGCCGACCTCACCAACCAAGTGAACATTGAAATCCCAGCAGCGGGTCAGAAATTTGGCACTTTCAAACAAGCCATCAATGCCGACCTCTCTCAATATGCTGGTAAGCAAGTGCAACTTGCGCTTCGCTACGACGGTAATGGAAAAACCAAAGCCACTACTACTGTGCAAGTGGACAACCTCGTGGTGGGTGCTAACGTTACTGTGAAAGACGGTGCTGCCACTGAACAATATGTGCTCAGCAAGAATAAGTGGGTGTTTGACCCCTCCACAGTTGTGATACTCGGTGCGCGTGGCGACAAGCCCACTCAGGCTTTCTATCAAAGCATCGTCAACTGGGTAAAGGAGAAGAAGGGAACTGAATACGTCGAAGCTCGTGGCAACGCTGAAAGCTATTCTGGTATTTCTGCATATTACAACAACATTGACTTTAGTGCTGCTACCGTTCGTAAGAACACTCCTGCGGCATTTAAGGATGTGAAAGACGCAGATATTCCTGCTTTGCTTCAAAAGAATCTCTACGAAACTCTCGCCGCTGGTTTGTCTTTGAACTATGCTGATGCAGTGCCTGTGCAAGGAGTTGAGGTCATCTATACCGTTAAGTTCATGGTTTACGATGGTGCTACCAAGAACTACGAAGTGAAGTTCAAAGTAATTGGCAAAGGCAAGTTTGAACCCATTGCTAAGAGTTTGAAAGAAGTGAAATAACTCCTTGTATACCGCCTATTGGACGCACCAATTGCTTCAATAGTACCCATAAAAACTCCCCACCAATCCTCGTGTCGGTGGGGAGTTTTCGTCAACAATCCAATAATAATGACCAATTGGGGATGATAGCATTCACAAAGCTATAAAATGCAATGAACAAAATAAGATATTACATTATGGCACTATTGCTTGTTTGTGCCACAGCCGTAAAGGCACAATCGTTTGTTACAGTAGAGAACGGAAAACTCTATCGTGACGGCAAACCCTATACTTACATCGGAACAAACTATTGGTATGGCGCCATATTGGGTTCGAAAGGAAAGGGTGGAAACAGAAAAAGACTGAACCGTGAACTAGACGAAATGAAACGTTTGGGCATCACCAATCTACGCATATTGGTGGGGAGCGATGGGGAAGAAGGCATCAAATGGAAAGCATCGCCAGTGCTTCAATCTTCTCCGGGTGTGTATAACGACACGATATTAGATGGTCTCGACTATCTGATGTTACAGCTTCAACGTCGTGGAATGGTGGCAGTACTCTATCTTAATAACTCTTGGGAATGGAGTGGAGGTTATGGCTTTTACCTCGAAAACGCAGGTGCAGGCAAAGCATTACAGCCTAACGAGGTGGGGTATTCTGCCTACGTTAAGTATGCTGCGCAATTCGCGACCAATCAAAAGGCGCAACAGTTGTTTTTCAATCACCTCAATTTCATACTCAAACGCACCAACCGCTACACCGGAAAGCCCTACACAGAAGACCCTGCTATTATGTCTTGGCAAATATGTAACGAGCCACGTGCATTCGACAAGGCAGCCCTGCCTCAATTCGAAGCGTGGATAGCTAAGGCTGCAGCAATGATGAAGAGCATCGATAAGCGACATCTAGTGAGCATAGGTTCTGAAGGAGCGTTTGGTTGTGAGGCTGATTATGATGCGTGGCAACGCATCTGTTCCGATGCCAATATCGACTATTGCAATGTGCACATTTGGCCTTACAATTGGGGTTGGGCTAAGAAAGACTCGCTGATGCAAAATATGCAACGTGCTCAAGAATATACCAAGGACTATTTAGATCGACATTTAGAGATTTGTGCCAAAATCAATAAACCGCTGGTAATGGAAGAGTTTGGCTATCCACGAGATGGTGTTTCTTTCTCTAAACAATCGGCTACCACAGCTCGCGATGCCTATTATAACTACGTCTTCTCGCTCTTAGCTGACGATTTAGCCAAAGGTGGATACTTCGTGGGTTGCAACTTCTGGGGTTGGGGAGGTGATGCGCAACCTCAACACGAACAATGGATACCAGGAGACGACTACGTGTGCGACCCACCCCAAGAACCCCAAGGGCTTTACTCGGTGTTCTCTACGGACCACTCTACCATTCGTATCATAAAAGCAGGCGTCGCTAAACTGCCGAAACGTAAATAAATCCCAAATCGGTCATTAGATCGTAATAGTGCTGCTCATTATTGAGAAGATAACTTTCTGTCATCTTTTCCATTACTAGTAACACTTTTACAGTCTAATGACCGATTGGGGTTTAATGACCTTTGCTGGATTACACCGGTTTGGAGAATAGTTTCTCGTTGTTGCGCATCATAGGGTCGAAAGCCGCGGCAATGTTGCGCACAAAAGGCATACCCTCAGGGGTGCATCGCACCGAGTGTGCATCAAAGACCAGTAAACCGTCTTCCTGCATCGTAGAGAGTTGTTTTTCGTCATAGACAATCGCTTGCTGGATGTCGGCAACAGAGCATTGCAAATGTGCCACTAGTTCGCGCCAGTCCACAGTGTGGTTGCACATCATACACTCTATGACTTCGCGCGCAATGCGTTGCCACGGTGCCAAGCATAACCTTTGACAATGGGCATTTTCCCCTCGTCAACAGTGGCAATGTAAGCGGCAATATCTTTCGTGTTTTGCGCATAAGCCCCATCCAACTGACTGATGCCCGACACGCCAAAAGCATAAACTTGCGCAGTGATGCGGCGCGGGCAGTAGCCTTGAAAATTGCGGTGCAGCGTGTGGTGTTGCAAGGCTTGAAACAGTTCATCGTCGGGCAACACAAAGTGGTCCATACCAATGGGACGATAGCCCGCAGCTTCCAATCGTTGTGCAGCACACTCAAACATTTTTAGTTTTTCGTCCTGCGGAGGAAGCCCCGCCTTTTCCAACAGCGTTTGTCGTTTGAAGAGACTCGGCAAGTGCGCATAACTAAACGTCACCAGACGATCGGGACGCAAAGCGATGGCTGCCTCAATGGTAGCCACAAACTTTTCCACGGTTTGTCGCGGCAACCCATAGATGAAGTCGAAATTCACCTTTGCTCCTCCGCTACGCAGCACCTCGATGATGTCGGACACAGGCAAAAGCGAAGGATGTCGATTGACCGCGTGCAGCACTTCATCGTCAAAATCTTGGATACCCAGACTAAAACGATTGAAACGACTGTCGAGGAGATATTGCCAATCCTCCATTTTGAGATATCCTGGGTGACACTCAATGGCAATTTCCGGTTGGTCGATGGTGTCGAAGGCAGAAAGTAGATGCTCGTTAAGCGCGCGAATGTGGGTCAAAGGCATTGACGACGGACTTCCTCCGCCATAATGTATCTGACTAATTTTGCGGTCTTTGCGCAAATGGGGAAGCAACAAGTCAATCTCTTTGTGCAGTGCCGCAAAGTAGGCTTCAATGCGTTCCGATTTCGCCATCGCCACAGAGTTACAACCGCAATAGTGGCACAGATGTTGGCAAAACGGCACGTGGATGTAGAAAGAGATGTTGTCGGCCGTGGCATTGTTGGAGGCTTCCACCGCCTTGAGATATTGTTCCGCGCTAAATTCCTCAAACTGGTTGGCGGTAGGATAGCTCGTGTAGCGCGGCACAGGCACGTTGTATTTCTTGAAAATTGCTTCGTTCATAGTCCTTTCTTTGTAGGGTTCAAACGGTCTAATGACCGATTTGAGTTCATATATAAGGAGTAGCCCAATGCGGCCAGCGACAAGGCTGTTTGAAGGGCAAACATACTGGTGTAGCCCAGTTTGTTGGCGATGAAACCTACCACAACGGCAATGATGATGCCTATGAGTCGGGTGATGACCATTTGAACGGTGAAGTCCGTGGCTTCACGCCCTGCGCGCACATGTTGCATGGACGAGGTGTAAACCACCACAGTCGTCATGCCATAGCTTCCCAAAAGTCCCATGATGGCGATGGTCAAGAGAAGGGTGGAAGGGTGAGACATAGACAGAAAGACGAAGCTCAGGGTGGAAAGAACCATCACGACGGCAAAGACTGTGCGCATGCGTTGATAGCCATAGCGACGCACCAACATCCCAGCCGGATAAGACATGATGAAAGCGGCACCGACGCCTACAATGCCATATAAGAAACCGATTTCTTTCATGGAATAGTGCAAATCGACCATGAATGATTTGATCACCGACATCGTGCCGAGGATGCCATTAAAATAGAGTGTCAAGAAAATGATTTGTCGCGAAATGCCCTTTTGGGTGAAAAAGCTGCAGAAGTCTTTCCAAGTGGCGCGTTGTTGAACTGAAGAGGTGGTTTGGAAAGTCAGTTTTTTGTTGAGAAACAAGGGCACCAATGCGATGAGGACAAAAAGGCTCAGACAAATGTTCACCGATTTCCACCCAAAGTGGTGCAGCACCATGAGCAACACCCCGCTACCGAGCAAACTTCCTCCGAAACCGCCCATCGACTGAATGCTGTTGAGTATTCCGCGCTGTTGAGGTTGAGAGGTGCGAATGGCCAATCCGTCTGTGGCAATGTCTTGAGTGGCCGAGGCAACAAAAGCCAACAGAATGAGTGTGACAATGATGTGGAGATAATTGGGGAGAGATTTGTGCAAATCAAATAGACTTGTGATGAGGATGAGCGCAGCATACACCAATTCAGTTCCTAAGATGGCGCGTTTGTAGTTGCGAATGGTATGGCAATAGCGATCGATGGCAGGCGCCCAGAAGACTCTCAAGACCCAGGGCAGTTTTAAGATGTAAGATAACCCGATGATCGAGAGGGGCAGAGCATGCTCGCGCATGACGATTTGCAGTGTCGTGGTGAAGAAACTTGTCGGCACAGCCTGAACGAAGTATAAACTAAAAAAGGTAGTCAAATAGGCTATCTTCTGTGTACGATTTTCTGTGGTGGACATATAAATAATAGTGTTATGCTATGGGAACTGTGAAATCTGCGTTGAGAGAATGTTGGGGTTCAGTCCCAATCGGTTCAGGAAGTTAACTTCCCCGTGATGAGCTGCATGAGAATAGTCTAATGACCGATTGGAGTTTAGAGCGGCTGCAAAGTTACACTTTCTGTTGGCGTGTGCAATCATCATTTTTAGGGACTCTCGTTCAACAAACAATTGAAATCGGTTCAGAATCTAATGACAGATGTGGGTTCTTGCTTCTTCCTTTTTCCAAGAAACAAGGTCTTCTTCCACGATTTCGAGGGCAAACCGCCACAATTACGGAAAAAAGTGCTAACTTTGCTCCATAAACTACGCAGATGAGGCCAGTAAAACGCTGGTGCTCCCGTGCGACAACTCAAACTATGCGCCAATTCTTTGCATTTTTCAGAATAAAACGGCTCGACACATTCATTCTCGGCAAGTTCCTACAACTCTTTGTGGGGGCATTTTTCATCTGCCTTTTTGTGTTCGTGATGCAATTCTTGTGGCGTTATGTCGATGACCTTGTGGGCAAGGGACTGACAATGGACGTGCTTGGACAATTTTTCTGGCACGTTTCTGTGTTTTTGATACCCACTTCCTTGCCGCTTGCCGTGCTTTTGGCTTCGCTCATCACGTTTGGTAACATGGGAGAAAACCTTGAGTTGCTCTCCATGAAGGCCGCGGGTGTGCCGTTGGTGAGAGTGATGCGCCCCATTCTCTTGCTCATACTTCCGCTTTCCGCCTTCGTCTTTTATTTTCAAAATGAAATCTCGACGAATGCTCAAAAGCAACTGCGCGCCTTGTTGGTGTCCATCAAAATTGCGCAACCTGCTGTGGAAATCCCTGAAGGGGTGTTCTATAATATGCGTGATTTCAACATTTATGTGGTGAAGAAGAATGCGCAGACCGGGATGCTCTACAATACCATCATCTACAAGATGGATCAGGGTTTCGATCGTGCCCAAATTGTGTTGGCCGACTCGGCGAAAATCGAAATGACGGCCGACAAGATGCACATGAAATTGACCTTGTGGTCGGGAGAGCAATTCCAAAATCTCAAGTCGGACGAGATGAACGTGTTCAAGAGTGAAAGCGTGCCTTACGACCGCGAGACGTTTATGTATAAGCAGTTGCTCATCGACTTTGATTCTAATTTCAACCAACTAGAAGCTAACGAACTGGCTTTTATGCCGCAGGCTAAAAACTGGGCTACGCTGGAGCATTTCATTGATTCAATGAATCTGCAAATTGACTCTGCGGCTTTGGCTTCTTCGGCTGACTTGGCGGGACGTGCTTTGCCGACCACTAAGGCTTTTACACGCAAAGACTCTTTGGCCACGCTGCGCGAATTGAAGCGGCATCCCGTGAATTTTGACAGTTTGCTGGCGAAGATTCCCAAAGATAAAATGGAGCGCGCGCGCAACCGCACGGCAACGGTGTTGCAGAATTTCTCCACGGAGATGTCGTGGCGCAACGAAACGGTGCAAGACCAGGAATACTTTGTTCGCAAACACGAGGTGGAATGGCACCAGCGCATCACTTTGTCGCTTGCTTGCTTGCTCTTTTTCTTTGTAGGCGCACCGCTCGGTGCCATCATTCGTAAAGGCGGATTGGGTATGCCTACGATTATCTCAGTGGGTATCTTCATCATCTACTACATCATCAACACTTCGGGAATGAAGATGGCACGCGATGGTAACCTTAATATGGTGGTGGGAATGTGGATGTCTACTTTCATTCTCGCTCCTGCCGGTGCTTATCTCACCTTTATGGCGAACCGCGACTCGGTGGTGTTCAACCTCGATGCTTACTTGGCTTTCCTCCGCAGACTATTGGGCTTCCGCACGAAGCGACATTTGTTCCGCAAGGAGGTCATCATCACACCGCCCGATGTGGAGCGTGATTTGTTGATGGCAGCGGCGATTCGCCAAGAAGCAGACAACTATCGACTCTCCCAAAAACTGTGGATTGCTCCCAACTATTTCCGTTTGTTTTTCCGCACCAAACCCGATGAACGTGTGGCGCAATTGGTGGAACAGGTGGAAACGCTGGTGGAAGATGCCGCCAACTCCACGGATATGCACGTGCTTGATACGCTCAACCGAGTGCCGTTTATCTATGTTCACGCGCACACCACGCCTTTCTCGCGCCAATGGCTCAATTATATAGTCGGACTGTTCTTCCCGCTGGGGCTCCTCATCTGGGTGAGAACTTGGCGCTTCCGCCTGCGTTTGGCACGCGATTTGCGACAAACGGCAGAATGTATGGCAACGCTAGAAGAATTATTAGAAAATAGAGGCTAGACATTAGACGTTAGAAGACTAGAAGCTCTAGAAGCCCTAGAAAAACTAGAACCTCTAGAAAAGCTGGCCCCACTCAACAACATAAAGACATATCATATGGCAGACATTCAACTCTCCACCATAGAAGAAGCTTTGGAAGATTTCAAAGCAGGTAAATTTCTCATCGTTGTAGACGACGAAGACCGCGAAAATGAAGGTGACCTCATCACCGCTGCGGAACTTATTACCCCCGAAAAGATCAACTATATGCTCCAAAAGGGTAGGGGAGTGCTTTGTGCACCCGTGACCAAGGAGCGTTGCAGACAACTCCATCTGGAGCACCAAGTGCAAAGCAATACCTCTGTGCTAGGTACCCCCTTCACGGTGACCGTTGATTTGCTCGAAGGCTGCACCACTGGCGTTTCCACTCACGACCGTGCTGCAACCGTGCGCGCTTTGGCCAACCCCGACGCGCGTCCCGAATGGTTCGGACGCCCTGGACACATCAACCCACTCTATGCGCAAGACCGCGGAGTGTTGGCACGTGCCGGACACACAGAAGCTGCTGTAGACTTGGCGCGTTTGGCAGGATTTCAGCCCGTGGCTTGCTTGATTGAAATCCTCAACGAAGATGGTACTATGGCGCGTATGCCACAACTCAAAGAGTTTGCCGTGCAAGAAGGACTCAAAATCATCACCATCAAAGACTCATTGCTTATCGTTTGAAGGAAGAATCGCTCATCGAGCGCGGAGAAGAAGTGAGTATGCCCACAGAATATGGTGGTTTCCGTCTCATTCCTTATCGTCAAAAAAGCAATGGCTTAGAACATGTAGCCCTTTTCAAAGGCGACTGGAAACCCGGTGAACCCATCTTGGTGCGCGTGCATTCTAGTTGCGTGACGGGCGACATCTTCGGCAGTTGCCGTTGCGACTGCGGTGCACAGCTTCACAAGTCAATGGAACTTATCGAAAAAGAAGGCAAAGGTCTTGTGCTTTATCTCAACCAAGAAGGCCGTGGTATTGGACTGATGGCAAAAATCGCAGCCTATAAGTTGCAAGAAGAAGGTCTCGACACGGTAGACGCCAACGTGCATTTGGGTTATGACCCCGACGAGCGCGACTATGGTGTGGGAGCACAGATCCTTCGCGACCTCGGTGTGACAAAGATGCGTCTGATTACCAACAATCCGGTGAAGCGCGTGGGCTTGGAAGCCTATGGACTTGAGATTGTGGAGAATGTGCCTATGGAAATCGCTTCCAACGAACACAATCATCGCTATCTCCTCACCAAACAAGAGCGTATGCACCACGCACTCCACGTGAAGAAATAAGTCCTTTTTCCCTCTTTCGCAAGATAGGGCAGTGGGATTCTGATTCTCATTGCTCGGGTGAAGGAAAAGTACTTCTGCACATATGTGCAGCATCCTTTAAATTTCTCTCAATCATTCCTACAATTATGTATCAACCTCAAAACAATTACACCAACTCGTACAATCCTCGCGTGAGTGCGCTAAGCTTTCCAGCTGTGATGCAAAAGGTCTATGTTTGGATGACCTTGGCACTCGTGATGACTGGCCTTACAAGTTATGCTGTGGCTTCGTCTGGACTCATAAATTCTTTGTGGGATGCAGATAATAGTACTATGCTGTGGGTACTTATGGCCGCTGAAGTTGGCTTGGTGTGGTTTCTCTCTGCACGCATAGCCAAAATGGCCTTTATGACAGCTGGACTCCTGTTTGCCCTCTATGCCATTCTCAATGGCGTGACGCTTTCTGTTATCTTCTATGCCTTTTCCACAGATGTGATTCTCAAGGCATTTCTTACCACTGCCGGCACTTTTGGCGCAATGTCCTTCGTTGGCCTTTTCATCAAGAAAGACCTCTCTATGCTCGGACGCGTGCTCTCTATGGCTGTCATTGGACTCATCATTGCTCTCGTGGTGAATATGTTCTGGGGAAATTCTATGTTCGATCTCCTCATCAGTCTTGCTGGCGTGGTCATCTTCACAGGACTCACCGCTTATGACACGCAAAAGATAAAATATCTGGTGGAACAATACAGCCATATGGACGAAGAGTCTACGATGAAAGTCGCTTTGATGGGCAGTCTTACGCTCTATCTCGACTTTGTCAATCTCTTCCTCTATCTCCTCCGCTTGTTTGGCCGTCGCAGATAATAGCACGGTCTTGCAGTGACTCAATTTCGACTCGGAGGTCTCCGCCTACCTCTGGAGACTTTGAGTCGACATTATTTTCTTCCCTATTTGCTGTGGAAGCGCAACTGTTGCTTTCGCCTTTCACCTTTCTCTTTTCACCTTCTCAATTATCCCCTCACCTTATGCAACTTTCCGATCGTCTCAATCGACTTGCTCCCTCTGCCACTTTGGCTATGTCACAAAAGAGTGCCGAACTCAAAGCTCAGGGCATCGACATCATCAATCTCTCTGTGGGTGAACCCGATTTCAACACGCCCGAACACATCAAGGCTGCTGGGCAACAAGCCATTGCCGACAACTGGTCGCGCTATAGTCCTGTGCCGGGTTATCTTGACCTTCGTCAAGCTATTTGTGCCAAATTAGAACGTGAAAATGGACTGCACTACGAACCCACGCAGATTGTGGTGGGCAATGGTGCCAAACAAGCGGTGTGCAACGTACTTCTTTCTGTGGTGAATCCTGGCGATGAAGTCATCATCCCTGCGCCTTACTGGGTGAGCTATCCCGATATGGTGCGTTTGGCAGACGGAGAACCCGTATTTGTGGAAGCCACGATTGAGCAGAATTTCAAAATCACTCCTCAACAATTGGCGGCTGCCATCACGCCTCGCACGAAGGCAATCATTCTTTGCAGTCCTTCCAACCCCACAGGTTCGGTGTACAGTCTTGAAGAAATGGAAGGTCTTGCCGAAGTGCTTCGCCAACATCCTGAAGTACTTGTCATTGCTGATGAGATTTACGAGCATATTAACTATGTGGGCAAGCACGCTTCCATTGCCACACTGCCCGATATGCAAGAGCGCACGGCGATTATCAATGGGGTGTCTAAGGCATATGCTATGACGGGTTGGCGCATTGGTTTGTGGCTGCTCCTCTCGCCCTTGCAAAGGCGGTGAACAAGCTCCAAGGTCAATACACCTCTGGTGCGGGTTCTATTTCGCAAAAGGCTTCTGTGGCAGCTTTCAACGGCGATCAAACTCCTGTTGAGGAGATGCGTCAAGCTTTCCTTCGTCGCAAGAACCTCATTGTGCGTTTGGCGAAAGAAATTCCTGGATTTGAGGTGAACGATCCTGAAGGTGCGTTCTATCTTTTCCCCAAGTGCTCTTCTTATTTCGGCAAGACGGATGGTACGACAACGATTCGCACTTCCGATGATTTCGCACTTTATCTTTTGCAAGAAGCCCACGTGGCTTGTGTGGGTGGCGACAGTTTCGGAAGTCCTCAGTGCTTCCGTATGAGCTATGCCACTAGCGATGAAAACATCGTTGAGGCTATGCGCCGCATCAAAGAAGCTTGCGCCAAATTGAAGTAAATTAGACATTAGACGTTAGAGATTAGAAGTTAGACGATTCTGGCTCTTCTAGAGCTTCTAGGATTTCTAGAGCTTCTAGCCTCTAACGTCTAATCTCTAATTTCTTGTTTGCCCGAGCCACGCTTGTCGTGGCGAGCAGAAAGGGTCCGTGACCCTCTAATCTCTAACGTTTAACGTCTATTATATTTGAAACCACGTATTCTCATTGATCTCAAAAACTATAGCAAATCCCATTTCACGGCCGACCTCATGGCCGGATTGGTGGTGGGCATCGTAGCCCTCCCTCTCGCTATAGCGTTCGCCATTGCCGCCTCACCAGGCGGAGATGCCGAACACACCATTGGTCCCGGCATCGGCATCATCACCGCCATAGTAGCCGGTTTGATAATCTCCCTCTTAGGCGGTAGTCGCATCCAAATCGGTGGACCCACAGGAGCGTTTATCGTCATCATCTATGGCATTGTAGCCAAATTTGGTCTCTCTGGACTACTCATTGCCACTGTCCTAGCTGGCATTATGCTCGTCTTGATGGGACTTTCGACTGGGAAGCGTCATAAAATTCATTCCCTATCCCATTGTCGTAGGCTTCACCTCAGGAATAGCCCTCACCATTTTCACCACACAAGTGAAAGACCTCCTCGGACTCACCCTCGAAGGAGGAGCACCTGCTGCCTTCATCGACAAATGGATGTGCTATTTTCGCAACATCACCACCTTGCAGTGGGATGCCATTGCGGTGAGTGTGGTGAGCATCGCCATCATCGTGGCTTGTACGCGATGGATGAAACGACTCCCTGGTTCGCTCATTGCCATCATAGCCACCACGGCTACTGTGTATTTCACCAATAAAAGCGGACTCACCCACATTGCCACCATTGGCGACCGATTTGGCAGCATCACAGCTTCCTTGCCTCAAATCAATGCCTTTCACCTTGATTGGAAATCGCTCTTCACTGACGCGCAAGGGCACTTCACTTTCGACACGCTGAGTGCTTTGTTGCCCTCGGCTTTCGTCATTGCCATCTTGGGCGCTATTGAGAGTTTACTTTCTGCCACCGTCGCAGATGGTGTGACGGGCGATCACCACGATTCCAACCAAGAACTCATTGGACAAGGCATTGCCAACATCGTGGCGCCTTTCTTTGGCGGTATCCCTGCCACGGGAGCAATAGCCCGCACCATGACCAACATCAACAACGGGGCGCGCACTTGCATCGCTGGGGTGGTGCACGCACTGGTCTTACTCGTCATCTTCATTGTGGCTATGCCGCTGGCAGCCTACATCCCCATGCCCACACTTGCAGGTGTGTTGGTGGTGGTGAGCTATAATATGAGTCAGTGGCGCACCTTTGCGCAACTCACTCACCGTCCTAAGAGCGATGTGGTGGTGCTCCTCGTCACCTTCATTCTCACTGTGGTATTCGATCTCACCATCGCCATCGAACTCGGTTTGGTGCTGGCTTGTTTGCTCTTCATGCGGCGCATGACAGAGGTGACGCAACTCTCCATTTTCACCAAAGAATTAGACCTTAATGCTGATCCCATCGCTGACTTTCCTCGCGATGAAGAAGCCCTCGCAATTCCCGATGGTGTGGAAGTCTATGAAATCAACGGACCTTTCTTCTTTGGTGTGGCGAATCGCTTTGAAGAAATGACGGCAGAGATGCAAGATCATCCTGCCATTCGCATCATTCGTATGCGTCGTGTGCCGTTCATCGACTCCACTGGTGTGCACAACTTGGAAAACCTCTGTTTGATGTCGCAGCGCGATGGCACGCAAATCATTCTTTCGGGTGTGCAACCCAAGGTGCGCCAAGTGCTGGAACGCGCGGGCATTCACACCCTCATTGGTGAGGAAAACATTTGTTCGCACATCACCTTTGCCTTGGCACGCGCTGCGCAACTTCGCCAAGAAGTGTGACCTTTTCTCGTAAAAGTCCGACGTTTTCTCGTGAAAGTCTGATATTTTCTTGTAAAAGCGTGATACTATTTCGTTGCTCTACATTCTTAACTCGAAATAAAGAGTGGTTTATCGAAACTTTCGGTGAACCACTCTTTGTTTATAGCTCTCGTAGATTTCGAAACACACACAGTTCTGGTGCGCGACAATACCGAGAAATCCCACGTTTGCTGAGGTTTTGAGATGAAAATACACTGTGAACATTGTTTTATCAAATGTGAAACAATGAAACAATGTTCAATATTTGGAAGAACACGCGTAACCTCGTATTTTTGTGACAATGTAGGCATATAGATTCGCAATTTTCTGACGGATTAGGATTTAATTCCAATACTCTCGAAAGAATTTGATTGTACATCTTTTCCTCATTGCCCATATTCCTTGAAAGAAGTACTCAACTACGCATTATTACCGCTATGAATACGCAAGCCGTCTTTAATCTTTGGGAGTCAGTCGAAAAAACTTCTGATTTTTGGATGATTCTAAGCAATGAACAACGTGCTGTCTTGGACAGTGCGAAAGAGGTGTTGCATTTTTCTAAGGGAGAAAGCGTTTTTCGACAAGGGGAAGAAGCGCTGCAACTCTTTTACATCAAATCAGGCACAGTGACAGAGTCACGAATGGGTGGGGCAGGAAAGCCTCAGATTTTGCGCTTTGTGGGTAAAGGAGAAATCTTTGGCTATGGTGCTGCGTTGTCTGACGAAACCTATGTTTTTTCGGCTGAAGCTTTCGAAGACTGTGAGATTTGGGCACTACCGCTCAATAGTTTGCGGCATATGTTTTTGCATTCGCCCGATATATCCCGCTATGTGTTGCACAGTTTGGCCAGCGAACTCGGTACGGCCTATTGCCGGTTAGTGAGTTTGACGCAAGGACATTTGCGCGGACGTATGGCTGAAACGCTTTTGTTGCTCCATCGCATCAACTTCACGGACGATGAACATCTGGACATCTTGTCGCATCTCACGCGTCGTGAATTGGCTTCTCTGAGTAATATGAATACTTCCAACGCCATTCGAACGCTGTCGCAATTGGCGGAAGAAGGACTCATTTCTGTGGATGGTCGCAACATCCGTTTGCTCGATATCACGCGCCTTCAATTGGTGGCTCTCCAAGGCTAGGTCTTGGGTTAGCGTCATCTTTTCTCTCCAATTCTTCTTTGGAACAAGAAATTTTTCTTTTATGAAGAAAATAGCTTCGCTTTTGAGGGAGGAACATCGTAAATGTGAGAAAAAACGAGGTGAAACTCAAAAAAGTTGCCGATAAATTTGGAAGATAAGGAATAAAGTAGTACTTTTGCATCACGTTTGAGACACGCACTTAGGTGCAAGATTCAATCTATGCTAGCTTCTCGAAAAAGCATCATATTAGGACGCTCTTTCGCGCAAGTAGCATCAGGAGAGATGGTAGAGTGGTCGATTACAGCAGTCTTGAAAACTGCCGTACCGAGAGGTACCGGGGGTTCGAATCCCTCTCTCTCCGCGTAAAGTACTCTGAAACTTAATTCAGAGGAAATCAAAGAAAAACGTAAGTATCGTAACTTCAATGAGTTACGATACTTTTCTTTTGTACATCATTGTCCTTCCAGAGTACGTAGAGAGTACCCAAATACTCCCAAAAGACTCTCCTATGGCTACAATCTGGCTACATTTTTTTCTGCAAAATAAAAATTGTAGCCAGGAGATAGTAGAGAGTTCGTTTAGAGTTCGCGTAGATTACTGCTATTCAAAGTATTATGTTGAACTTTGTAGCAGGACTACAGAGTGATTTATCGCCATTTCTGGCTACAATTTTAGACAGTCTTGGCTACAAATACTCTCAGTTTGGCTACACTAAATCCAAAAGACAATGATGAAGTCAATTTTCAGAGTAGTCTTCTACCTTAGAAGTAACTATGTAAACAAGGAGGGAAAGACCTCCGTGATGCTCCGCATCTACCTCAACAATGAGCGTCTATCGCTCGGCTCCACTGGCATCTCTGTCAAGTCCTCTCAATGGGACAAAGAGAAAGAACGCATCAAAGGACGCACCACTGAAGCTCTCAACACTAACTTGCAACTCGACAACATCGCAAGTGGACTACAATCTATTTCGCAGAATAGAAATGTCGGATGTCGTTTCTCTTGAGCGTATCAAATCTGAGTTTCTAGGCAAAAAAGAAGAAATAGATACGCTGATGCAACTTTTCGAGAAACACAATGGCGATGTAGCAAAACAGGTTGGTGTGTCTGTGGGCAAAGCAACATTGCAGAAATACAATGTATGCAAGCGTCACTTTTCTGAGTTTCTTGAAAAACAATACAAACGCAGTGATCTCAAACTGACAGAGCTAACCTATGTCGTGATTCGTGAGTTTGATTTGTATCTTCGCACCGAGGTTGGACAAAATGCCAACACAGCCACCAAAACGATGAAGACCTTCAAGACGATAACTCTTCTTGGTCAGAAGATGGGCGTCCTTTTGCACGACCCATTTATGAACCATCGCTTTCATATCGAGCCTGTCAATAGAGGATTTCTCACCGATGAGGAAATCCTACTTATCGCCAACAAAGATTTGGGTATTTCACGTTTGGAACTCGTACGTGATATCTTCATATTTTCCTGCTTCACTGGGCTAGCCTATATAGATGTATCCAACCTCACTCCCAATCACATCGTCACCCTTGGCGATAAGCAGTGGATTATGACTCAGAGACAGAAAACAAGTGTGGAAACAAATGTCCTTCTTTTGGGAGATTCCCAAAGCAATCATTGCTAAGTATGGTGGAAAGACTTATCGAAACGGTAAACTCTTTCCAATGCTCACCAATCAGAAAACGAATTCGTATCTCAAAGAAATTGCCGATATTTGCGGTATAAAGAAAAACCTCACCTTCCATTTGGCACGTCACACCTTTGCGACGATGTCACTCAGCAAGGGAGTGCCGATGGAGAGCGTTTCTAAGATGCTAGGACATACCAACATCCGCACAACGCAAATCTATGCACGCATCACCAACAAAAAGATTGAGCACGACATGGAAGAACTTGCCGATAAACTCGATAAGTTTAATGACGCCATGGGACTCTAAAACACGAATGTATCACTTTTAATCTCTATATTTATTATGAACACAAAAGCAACTCCCGAGCTTTCTTACTTCCGTTTGAAACTCACAGCCTATCTCCGCGACCATCAACCCCAGCTTGTGGATGATGCCACCCTCGTTTCCTCTCGTTCCGATGCAGCCCTCACCGCCTATTGCGATGCTGTGGAGCAGGGCTTCTCACACCCCGAAGCCGAAAGCATTGCCAGCAATGTACTCTTTGAAGGTTTGTATTTCTCAAAGTACGACACCCTAGTGTCTGTTTTGGAAAACGAATTTGAGGCAGAGCTTCCTAGTCCACTACCTGAGAAACTCGTTCCCATTCTCCTCCGCAATAAGGCGGTGCAACGCGTCTTTGCCAACTACCATCTCACGGACGACTTTGCCGCAAGTCCACAGTACGAAGACCTCTACATCGAACTCACAGGAACGATAGTCTTGATCATCGAGCAAAAACAATTTGCCTACCGTTGAAGGAGCAAACGCTGTGGAATAGTCATCATTTGTCACATCGAAAGTGCGGTGGTATCCTGCTCTGCGTGCTTTGATAAGCACAGCCTTCTCTCAAATCAAAAAGTGGTTATCTCTTCTCGAGATAGCCACTTTTTTTCTTTTATGCTTTTCTTTTTTTCTGGATAGTCGGAAGATTAAGGCTTTGCACTTTCGCTTCTTCGTCATAGCTCCACTTGATGCCCCTCCAAGACGGATGCTGTTTCCTCTTTTCTTTCGCAAAGGTAGTAGGTCGCTTTTAGCACTGCGTCAAGGTCAAGTCTAGCGATTAGTCGAGAAATCTCCAGCTCCGCTTTCGCTAGGCTCGTATTTCTCGTCTAAACCTTGTCGCAGAGCAGCTCCCCTCCCTTCTTTTTGCTACGAAAAAGGAATCAGCATACTCCGATCTTTGGACGCATAAAAAAATGTCGCTATGGATAAGCAGAAAGTAAATACAACATCTTCGATGAGAAGAAAAGGAAATAGCTCCTCCTCTCATTACCGCATAAATGCTGTAAGCCTGCCCACCGATAACACCCTTTAATCTCTATCAATATGAACGGAACAGACCAATTCACACGCACCATTGCCGAGTATCTCAATCAGCGAGCAATGACAGACCCCTTGTTTGCGCCCAACTTGATGAAACCAAACAAGAATATAGAGGAGTGCATCACGTACATTCTGAGTGAAGTGCAGAAAAGCGGTTGCAACGGATTTGAGGATGATGAAATCTATTCAATGGCTGTACACTACTATGATGAAGACGATTTAGAAGTGGGTAAGGCTGTTTCTTGCCAAGTAGCCGTTAATCACGTTGTGGAACTCACGGAGGAAGAAAAAGCCGAAGCAAGGCAGGAAGCCATTAAACAATATCAGCGTGAGGAACTTGCCAAGTTACAGAGCCGTAACGCACGAGTGAAAAAGACCGAGAACATAGCAACCCAAGTACAACCATCACTATTTGATTTTTAAGCCTATGAAACCGAGAAACAAATTTGAAAAGGCTGTTTTGGAACAGAGCAAGCATCTTCGCCCAATAACCAAGACACAAAGCAAGTGGGCATTCCGTGAGTGCATAGACCACTTCGCCTACCGACTGCCCAAAGGTCGCACCACTTGTATGGATTGTGGGCATAGTTGGGTAATGAACAAACCTAGAGAAACTTGCACTTG